>JAESFN010000008.1_pt1 | contig 1736984 bp, 1585 predicted proteins | sample 9269411 | NCBI WGS metagenome assembly JAESFN01 (sample SAMN14505399, study PRJNA617100) | algae metagenome | isolation source: Iphinoe sp. HA4291-MV1 and co-occurring heterotrophs from trail next to... | place: USA: Maunawili Falls, Hawaii | collected 2009-07-25 | reverse complement strand
GCCGGTCATTGCCGGATGGCCAGCCATATTCTGCGAGCGCCTGCCATCTCTGGATGAGATCGAGCAGGAGTGGTCTTCGGCACTGCGAGGCAGCCACGAGATGAACGGCGTCGGCATCGCAACTGCCGATGGCCTGATCATCATCGATATCGACGACGATGCCGCAGTCGATCGCGTTCTGGCAATCGTGCCACAGGCACGCGCCGCGCCGGCCTGCATTGGACAGCGCGGCCGGAAGATCTTCGTCCGCGCACTGGACGGGCGGAACATCCGCGAGCGCAATATCACCGGAGCGTCGACCGCGGGCGTGCTCGAACTTCTGTCGTGGCATCGCCAAGGCGTGGTTCCGCCCACTGTCCACCCAAAGACGGGCCATCCGTACCTCTGGATCGATGAGCATGTCACGCTTCTAACTACGCCGCTGCTAGACCTGCCGACAATCTCTGATGTGGATATCGATGCGCTGCGCGCAGCCTTCCGCACAGCCAACCCGCAGCGTGCGGCAACAAAGCGAAATTTGCGGTCAGCGCGTGCGGTGCCGGCGGATTTACCCGGGCCAGCGCCAGGCAGTGATCCTCCTGATCGCTGGTGGGAGGCAAGCCCCAACCGCGCCCACATCGAAAAGCTCGTTCGCCTCTTCGGCATCGTCCACCGCGCGGCCCGCGATCGCGGCGGGCAGATCACCCTCCAGGCAGAAGGCACCGACGCGGCCGGTAAACCTCACCGTCCCGAGACGATCGACATTGATGACACGCAGCATTGGAAGCATGTCGTGCGCATCATTGTCGCCGTGCTCGGAAACACCCTGGAAGCCTACCGGCTCCACATGGAGGTTTCGCGCGGCAACGCTAGGCTCTGCCTCCCTGGCGGCCCTGGAACATACGACGAGGTCGGTAACAGGCGCTTCTTTGATAGCGTTGTCGATGCGCCGACGTTCGAAGCAAAGAGCGGTAGGAGGCCAAGAACTCTCCGCACTCTGTTCTGGTGGGCGCGCGAGATCGAGGGGCGGCCGGCCTTCGCGCGGTATGTGCGCAAGGAAGGACGCGTTGCGAGATGGCAACAGGCCTTCGCGTGCCTCCAGGCCGCGGGTGTCGAGCGCAACGTCGCTGCCGCCCGTGCAGAGGCCAACTCGGTGTTTCGTTCTGGCAGCAAGAAACTCGCCATCATCGATGAGGCGCTGAGCTACATCGCGGGAGGGGGAGGCAGTGCTTCCTTGTCAGAGCTTCCTGGGGTCGCGGCCACCCATGGGGTCGACGTTCGCACTGTGCAGCGCGCCCTAGCCGAGGCCGAGCGGGCGGGCATTTTGGTGCGCACGCGTGGCAACGAAGGCGGCAAGAAGATCCTGCTGACTGTTCCCGTAATGGTGGAACCTGATGGTCCAATCGGCTACGTGAGCGGGAAAAGTTCGCCTTCTCTACATAGCGGTACAGAGAGAGTTGTGAGTGGACTATCGGCTTTCCAAACTGCTGATGCAACCTACGAGTCAGATCCAGGACTTGAAGATTGGCCGGACTGGACCAAGGAGGAAGAAGAGCCGCCGCCTCCGCCGTTCGGCAGAGTCCGGCTGCCTGTGAACGCGCAGGACCAACAGGCCCTGGACGAGCTTGTGGAGCAGGCCCGAAAGGGTAGGTGCACAGAGGAGACCTTACTGCTCTCGAGCATTCTGCCGCCCGAGGTCTCACATATTCTACTGCAGATCGTTGATCAGAACCGCCTTGGCAGAAAGGCCGGCGCAAAGTGGTTGCGGCACATCGCCGGTGAAATTGGAGAGTTGATGTTGAGCGAACCCGAGAAGTGGCTATGGCAGCTGCAGGGGGCACTCGACTATGTCGCTGTTCGCTTGGAGCGAACGAAGGGGCGACCGACCTCAGTCAAATGGGCCCGGATCTTTGCCGAGAATGTTGGGTTCATTCACGAGGGCGCTGGGCGCCTGACGCCCATGGCGCGAGCTGCGCGCGCGGCGCGGCAAAGGTGGGAGCGGAAGCAGGTGGTTGAGGGAACGGGTGGCGGTAACAGTGGGCCCCCTGAGGCTGGCTAGTCCACTCGCGGCCAGTCACGACTCTCCTTGCCGTTCTCGTGTGCATGATCCAGAAACTGGTTGCCACCCGCGACGACACTTAGTCGAGATGCATGGTCGGAGACTTTCCGCAGGCATTCTCGTATGTGGCCCTGATCAACACCGCCGACAATCTCGAGAATATCAGAAAGCCGGCCGAGCAACGGGCGCGTTATCGGACACGATCACCGCACAAGCTACTCGGCGCGCAGGGTCTGGAACCCACCTACGGGGCGGCCGCGTCGCTCGCGGCGTTGCTCGTCTGGATCTACTACTCGGAGCAAATAGTGCTGTTCGGTGCCGACTCAGCCACGTCGCCGCGGTACGGCGTACGCGCAGCTCGTGAGGAGCGCGTGGAGTGGGGTTGGCCCTGCTCTTCTGACTGAGGCAAAGAATGATTGCAGAAGCACGAGCAGCTACACTGTGCAAAGCCGTCAGTTCCTGGAACCCATGCCACTTGGGTACGTTTTCCGAAGCACAGTTCGGGAGGTGCTATCATGGCTATCCAGGAATTTGATCGGCCGCCGCAACACTCAAGTCGGCAACTGCGTTGGGACTGGGAGTTCTATATATCCGTCGCTCTATTCATCGCCGCGATCAGCTTCATTAGCTACACGATCATGAGCATTCCCGGACCGGTGAATGATCGCCCCCTCATCAATCAGCAAGTGAGCGAAATGCCCAATCGCTAAGGCATTGTTCTCGGAAGAGCGAGATTCAAGATCCGCCGGTCCCCGGTTCAGTGTCTTGTTCGACCCCTCGTGATGCTGTCGGGGCAGCCTTGTCGATTAGTGCCTTCGCGGACCGCTCGCCGCCGTCGGCCAGAGCCAAAATGCGGTCGACGACGATTAACGCTGTGTCGGCGTCCATGCCGAACTCCCGCTGCAGGTGATCATAGACGCGGATCATCAGCTCGCGGGTCTCGTCATCGAACTGGCTGTGGGCAATGATTTCGCGCGGCGCCGTAGTCATGTCAGTAATCCCTTGGAATTGGCGTCGCGATGCGCGCGTGACCCGAATCTATTTGGAACTTCGATGTCCGTCTCAGAGTTGTTGTGGCAGTCGTCAGGAAACGGCAGCGCATGAACCTCCTCGCTTGCATAATAGTTGGCATCATCGCCGGGTGGCTCGCTGAGCGCATCATGGGGCGCGACCACGGCCTACTGATGAACCTGATTGTCGGGCTGATTGGCGCGCTGATCGGCGGCTTTCTCACAACTACGCTCCTCGGCCTGCGTTTCGATGAAGGCTTCAATCTGGCATCGGTCGCGGTGGCGACCTTTGGCGCGGTGATCCTTCTGACAATCCTTGGTGGGGTGCGCCGTTCGCGCCCTCTCTCATGAGTGGCCACTTGCCTGAAGACTCTCTCGCTCGCCTCGAGGCGCTCGCCAAGCTGATGGACGGCGCCTTCGTCATTCCCGGCACAAACACGCGTTTCGGACTCGACGGAGTGATCGGTTTGATCCCAGGGATTGGCGATGCCATCTCAGGGCTCATATCAAGCTACCTGATCTGGGAAGCCAGGAAGCTTGGCGTCTCCAGATGGACGCTGGCTCGGATGGCCGGCAATACGCTGCTGGACACGACGATAGGAGCAATACCGCTGGCCGGCGACGTCTTTGACGTGATGTTTCGAGCCAACATGAAAAACATGGCGTTGCTGCGCCGGCATCTCGAGAGCAAGGGTTACACTGGCAAAGTTGGGCCGATCATCGAGGGCAAGGCGATCCGCATCAGCTAGCGCTTATCGGCTAAGGGAGATCCACCATGAGCAAGCCGCGCGGACGTGCCAACGAGGATGAAGAACGCACAAAGAAGAAGCCCGGTGGTCAGCAGCATCAGAATCCGCCCGGCAAGACGGGGACTGACAACCCGGAACGGAACCCCCGGGACCAGAAGGGTCGAGGCGGCAGCGAGTAATGTTGTCCGCGAAAGGGTGTCCTGAATGAGCAAGATCATAGGAAAGCCGCGTACAGCGACCAATCGAGCTTGAAATGAGCGCTCTGCTGCGGTCCGCCGCGAACGACTGGTTGCGTCATCGCGATGCCCGGCTCGGGGCAGCGCTAGCGTACTACTCCGTATTCTCGCTTGGTCCCTTGTTGCTGATCGTTGTCAGCGTCGCAGGCTTGTTTCTCGGCACGGAAAATGTATCGCAGGCCGTGTCGGGTCAATTCCGCTCGCTGCTCGGCCCGCTCGGAAGCCAGGCCGTAGAGGCGATGCTCAAGGGTGCCGGATCTTTGTCCGGCGGGCTGCTCGCGGCAACCTTCGGCATCGTATTGCTCCTAGTTGCAGCATTGGGTGTCGTGGTGCAGCTCAAGGATGCACTCAACACCATTTGGGAGACGCAGGAGCCGGAAGGGGCAGGGGCCTGGTGGTATGTTCGCACGTACCTCATTTCCTTCGCGGGAATTCTTGGTCTCGGATTTCTGCTCGCCGTATCGCTTGTCATCAGTACCGCTCTCGCGGCGGTGTCCGGCTGGCTCGGTGGAGGGGAGGCTTTGCTCTGGCAAGCCGCCAATTTCCTGCTCTCGCTGGCCGTCCTTACTGGCCTGTTTTCGATGCTCTTCAAGTGGTTTCCCGATGCCGATGTCGCGTGGGGCGACGCGTTGGTTGGCGGTGTGATCACCGCTCTTCTCTTCGATGTCGGGAAGCTCGGAATCTCTTGGTACATCGGCACGCAGGGACTTGAGTCCACCTATGGGGCGGCCGCATCGCTCGTGGTCTTGCTCGTCTGGATCTACTACTCGGCACAGATTGTGCTGTTTGGCGCCGAGATTAGCCACGTGGCTGCTGTGCGGCGGCACGAGGGCGATGCTCGCGAAGCCGGCTGAGCCGCAATTGGTCCGCTGCGATAATCACTCGTTGGATAGGCTACTGTCGCTCGGACGACCAAGGGAAATTGACGTATTGGTCGCGTGTCTCGTAGCAAATATTGCCATACATCTTCAGGTAGACATCGCGCCGCTTGGGATCCGCGTAGACTGTGCCGGGCGCCGCTAAGTCGGATTCGTACGCCGCAATGTTTTCTACTGAAAGCCTGATCGGAAGAGTGTCCATAGCCTGGGGGATACTTTTGCCTTCGAGCCAATCGGCGGCGTGGTGTCCCATCGCGTAGCCAAAAACCGGGGAGGCGAGGCTAACGCTCGCCTTATACTCTCCGCCCTTCTTCAGTTCGGCTACGGCTTCAGTCTCGCCGTCGATGCCTCCCAGGAACTGATCGCCGCGCGATTTGCCGGCGGCCCTGAGCGCTGCAAGTGCTCCGAGCACTACGGTGTCTGCACCGAGCACTACATCGATGTGCTGATGCGCAAGAAGAATGGTCTGCATTGTCGCAAACCCACCCTCCTTGTTCACCGTCTGCGGAGAGATGTCCGCGATGATCGACACATTGGGAATGCTTTTCAGAGCCTGGCGTATGGCGACGAACCGCTGGGCCAGGTACTGGTTGGTGTCGTGCGTGAGCAGCACAACGCGTGCCTTGCCGCCGAGACGACTGCGAATGTAGTCGGCAGCAGCATCGCCGAGCACTTTGCCCGTGAGAAACTGTGGTGCGTTGAGAAGCGAGATGGCGGGAGGCGGCACGATGCTGCCCACGTACGCGCCTTCCCAAATCATCTCCTTCAGACTTTGGCTCAACGATGCCGGATCTATAGGGGCAGCGACGAGCGCTCCGGCGCGCGATTTACGCGCCTCCTGCACGCCCTCGATCATGGTGGCGGGATTGTTTGACGCCAGCGTAACTCGAAACTTCAAACCTCTATCCCGGGCTGCATCCGACAGCCCCTTGGCCACGCCCTGCATGAACTGGCGGTCGTTGTCCTGGGCGAAGACCAGAGCTTTCTCAAGTCCCGGCGGTGGTCGACAGTTGGGCAACGCAGGATCAAATGGCCTGAAGGCTTGTGCCCGCGTCAATCCCTGCGACTGCTCCTGAGCAGACAGAGCGCTGCCGTAGGCCAAAGTTCCGAGGCCGGCGATCATCGAGCGACGTGTAATTGTCATCCTCGACGCCCTAGCTTTCCGCCCGCGATGGCAAAAGGAGATGAGCTCCCGTGCCCGGGTGACGTTGGTGATAGCTGATCTCTGCATTCATCGATGCGGCAATCGCGCTTACGATCTTTGTCCCGAGGCCCGTTCCTTGCGGAGGCTTTTTGTCCATTCGACCGGCGCCATCGTCCTCGACGACAAGTTCGACCCCTCGACCGTTGCTGCCAACGCGAACACGCACCTCTCCGCGGCGGTCGGCGTAGGCGTACTTGAAAGCGTTGGTAACCCACTCCGTGAGAACGATGCCGAGATTGATCGCTTCGCTGGTGACGAGCTTTATGGGCTCGAAGGAACGGCGAAGCGTGACGCCGGACTTCTCCTCGGCCAACGCAGTCTCGAGCTGTGCGAGGATTGCGTTCAAGTATTCATCCAGGGCGACTAGGCCAACCTCTCCTGACGTGAAAAGGTGGCGGTGCATCTGTGCAATGGCTTGGATGCGAGCCTCGGTCTCCGACAGCGCGCTTTTGGCTGATTGATCAGCCACACCCCCGGCTTGAAGGCGTATCAGCGAGGCGACAAGGGCCAGACTGTTGGCAACTCGGTGATTGACCTCGGCGAGAAGCAGTTCCGCTCGATCGCGCGCGCGGCCGAGCTCGACAGTCCGCCGCTCGACACGATCCTCCAAAGTCTCATTCATTCTGCGTACTTCGTCGCGCGCGGCAGTAATCTCTTTGGTGTAGCGAAATGCCGTGAAGATGACGCCTGCGGCGACCAGAATGATCGCGAGCCCAGCACCGATGGCGGTCAAACGAAGCCACTCGGCATTCGCATTCTGTTCGGCGACGCTCGCTGTCAGACGTTCGTCGGTGTCCAACACAATTGCCGAAATGAATACGTTAGCCTCGTCCATGAGTGCCTTGCCGCGATTGGACCGAATGAGCGCCATAGCCTTGGCGTCCTGCCCCGCGATCTTTAATGCAATAGTCTCGCTCATCTCTCTGATCTTATCGTTGGTGACCGCGATAAGGCGCTGAACCATCGCCGAACGTTCGGGTCGCCGCGCAAGTCCACGCACAATCACATCGAGTTCTGTCTGTGCGGAAGACTTGGCATTCTCAAACGGCGCCAGATAAATCTCATTGCCCGTCATTACGAAGCCGCGCTGGCTCGATTCAGCGGCAAGCAGCCCCTCACGTAGAAGGTTTGACGCGATGCGCAGGTCACGGAGCTCGATGACTGTCGTGAGGTGTTGCTGCGCGCGGCTACCAAGCCAAATGGTGGCGCTCACAATGAACAGCAGTGCCGCCAAGCCCACGCTCAACAGGCCGACTGTCGAGCGGACAACAAAACGGCTCGTCATGGGCATGGGGAAGTTCGGCTCCGGCGCCAGTGGCGTTCTGATCTTCACCGAGCATAGCAGATACCGAATGCCCTGAACTGCACTGACCTGCCCGACTGCGGGGTGGCGGGATCTTAGCAGTTAGAATGAATGCCGCCACACTGAGACGCAATCAAACGAGAATTCGGTGACTTAACAAATGTTATTCGACAAAGCGTCCTTAGTCCGAAGCCGCGGGGCCATCGGCATTTCTTCGGGCTCCGAGCTATTCTTGCTGGACTAACCTTCATCGTCGCGGGGGCAATCGCGCCCTCAGCTGCGATCGTTGCTGCCTAGCGCGTCGATCGCTGGGCTGCCTGGAAGCTTGTGCCCTATCTCGGCTGGACCCCGCTCGCAGCCTCGCTCCATGGAGGGATTGCGACGCTGAATTGAGCACTGCAGCGCCGCCGACAAATCATGGGTTCGATATGGCTTCTGGATTACGGGGTAGTGTGCAAACTCCGGCGTTAGACGTGACCCGCCATAGCCCGTAGCGAAGACAAAAGGTATCTGGCACTCGCCCAATGCCGCAGCAACGCCGAAGCTGTCCGTGCCATCGAGATTTACGTCAAGGACCGCCGCATCTACTTCCGTCGAATTGATCAGCTCGAGAGCCTCTGCTGGCTTGGCGGCCACACCTGCAACAACACACTCGAGTTCGGTTAGCATGTCCTCTAGGAGCATCGCGATCATGAACTCATCCTCCACGATGAGGATCCGCCTGCCGGCCAAAACTGTACTCATTGTGCCTCCTCCTCGAGTGGCGACAGCGGGAACCTGATATTGCAGTTGATGCCGCTAGGCAGGTACTCCAGGCGCGCGCTACCACCAAGCTCGTGGGCGAGCCCTTGCTCGATGAGGCGGCTTCCGAAGCCTCTTCGGGACCTGGGTTTCACGAGCGGGCCGCCCTGCTCCGTCCAGAACAGGTCGAGATAAGGCGCGCCATCGACTGTGGCGGGTGTCCAGCGAACCGCGACCTGGCCGGTCGCGACTGACAAGGCACCATATTTTGAGGCGTTCGTCGCCAACTCGTGGAGGGCCATTCCGAGTGAAAGGGCCACCTTGGGTCTTAGGCGCACCTGCCGACCTTCAACCCTGATTTGCCCATCGTCATCGGAGCGGACAAACGGGCGCATGGCTTCGCTGACAACTTCGTGTAACGCGGCTCCCTCCCAGCTTTCGCGCGTGAGCAAGTTGTGCGAGGTAGAAAGCGATTGGAGGCGTGCCTCGATTGTCTCTCGTGCATCAGCGGAGCTGCGCTCACCTCTCAGGCTCTGCGCTACAATTGCCTGTACGGTTGCGAGCGTGTTCTTGACCCGGTGGTTCAACTCGTCGATGAGCAGCTTTGTTCGCTCCTCGCTCTTCTTCCTCTCGGTAACATCCACCACGATATTTGCGACGCGCCGAGCCTTCCCATCGGGTCCACGTTCGATGACGCGACCACGCCCTGACATCCACATGAGGCGACCGTCGGATCGGATGATCCGATATTCCGCTGGATAGGAATCGAACCGGTCAGCCGTCTGGTGGAACTGTGCTACCTTGAAGCGATCCTCGGGGTGCAAGGTGAGCCTGAACTCGTCGTTGTCGCCGCCGATGATGCCACGACCATTTGGAAGGTCGAGGCCGAACATCTCCATTCCCTCCTTGGTCCAGATGCGTTCGCGCGTGACCATGTTGGTTTCCCAACTCGCCAAACGTCCGGTTATGACCGCGCCTCGATAGATTTGTTCGCTCTCCTTCAGCTGCTGAACGAGCCGCTGGCGCTCGACGGCTGCCGCCAACTGATCCGCAAATGTCCTGACGAATTCTTGATCTGTTTGTGGGATCCGCGGGCTCGAAATCGAGGCAAAGGACACGACCCCCAGTAGTCGATCCTGAGCGAGCAGAGGAACGCGCATAAAGCTTTGAAGCCCGACCTTCTGCAAGCGAGCAAAGGTTTCATACTGAGAAAGCTGGAAGGACTCGAGTACGAGGAAGTGGTTCGCGGGAGCCGCGCTCGCAGCAGCTGTGAGAAATTCGTCCGATCGTATAGCCTCCTCCTCGGATCGCTGTTGGCTCGCAGCGGCCAACAACAGGACGTTGGGTTGGCTATCGACACGCTGGTAGAAGAAATAGTGCGCGCCGATCTCCTCTGCGATCGCCTCGAACAGATCGCTGAATGAAGACTGGGTTTCGCTCATGAGGACAGTTGCGACGCGATATAGAAGCGCGAGTCGCCTATTGGCCCGTGCGAGTTCCTCCAGTGTTAGCTGGAGTTCGGCTCGAGAGGCGTGCTCCAGATCGGGTAGGGCACTCTCGTGCGCATTCTCTGTGGGAGGAGCGCTCTCATTTCGTGCCGGCATGGGTTCCCTCACCGACTAGCCGCGCCTGTGCCGAGGCTATGGCTGATCAGAGCTAACAACGCTGTCGCCCCCCAGCAAGTTCCCGACAGAAAATGTGAGGGTGCAACGAGGAGAAGCCGGACGGTAGATGCCGTTGGCTTTGGGTCGACCTGGTCGATGCACGGGCTGGTCTAGAGGGTAGCTTGCCGTCCGTGCGCTACTGCTTCGGGGGAGACGCCTACCTCGACGGACATCGGTGCAATCTGCTAACGAATAGAGGGAGCGCCGGCAGACGCTCCCTCGTATTGACCTCAGCGAGCGCCTTACTGCCGCACGGTCTTGGCAGGCCTCACGTACTGGGGCGCTGCGTTGAGCTGATCCTTGGTGGCATTGACGGTGAAGTACGTTGCACCGTCGCTATGAACCATGCGCTTCACTTCGGCGGTCGCCATCGAGACCTCCTTTTCACCGATGCCAAGGAAACCGCCGACGCCGATAATGATAGCGGTCACGCGTCCGTCATCGATAACGATGTCATTGACGTCTCCAATGCGCTCGCCGGCCATATTGTAAACGCGGCTGCCCATAAAATTGCTCGCATTCCACGCACCCTTGGCCTCTTCCGATGGCGCTGTTGCGCGAGAAGGCTGCGCGGTTGTTGTCGGCGGTGTCGCTGACGGAGGAGTTGTCTGGGCGATCGCCGAGGTCGACATTAGAGCGGCGGCAAGTGCGGCGATAACTGAGGCTTTCATCGATTGGCTCCTGAGGATTTCTTGATGTCAGGAGAACGGCCTCAGGGCGCGAATGTTCCAGGTCACTCATCACCACACCAACTTATCCTGAAGTGCTGAGCACATAGCGGCTGAAAGGAAAAAGGCCTGGTCGCAGCGGGCTTTGTCATCTAGTGCACACAAGCTCTATTTGAGGTCGTGGCCGTAGCGGTTCAGGGCTGGGCGCCGCCATCCCGTTCGTCGCCTGAGCTACCGCTTCGCTTACGCAGAAGTTCGGTGCGCGACAACTGCGCGAGCCCGCTCTCGATGAGGCGCACAAACATCTCGCCCGCCTCGATGGCGATGGCTTCGTGCTGCCCGTTCTTTAGAAGAACGTCCACGATGCTTTGCTTGAGCTCCCTTCGGAGGACGGGATCAAACTCGTAGTCATCCATTTGCACGACCTGTCGAGGCGCGTGGAACCGCTTCTAACCACCTTACCCACTAGGGATGTGGCGAGTTCCATACTGGCAATGATGCCCAGCCTGCGCGGCAGCACACAGCCTTCGAGCAGTGCTTGGACTCTCTTACACATGTCGGGGCGCACTGATGGCCAACAATGTCATGCAGTCGGCACAACCTTCAGCCAGCGTGCCTTGCGCAATGCAGCCAGCGCCGCCGCTCTCTCTGCTTCTGCTTCCTTGAGCTTCCTGAGCAGCTTCGTGCAGTCGAGGCCACGTGACAGATGGGCCTGAATGAGCGCGCTCAACTCCTCGGCGTTATCATACGCAGCGTCGAAGCGCCGGTGCAGATGCTCGACCGGGCACAATACTTCCCCCAGGACGGGACGCGCCTGCGCCATTATCTGAGAATCGGCGATCTCGATGGGATGAACGCTCAACCGGGCCATTACTTTAACCTCTTGCGCGGGGATAGCCGCCCGATGAACGCGGGCTAACCATGCTGGTTCCGCTTGTTTGCTACGAATTTCAACATTGGGAATTTGAGCACCATAAGCGCCCGCGGTGCAGGTGGATAATCGCGCCGGAAGTTAGGCCGTTCGGCGTTCTGCATGGCGCCCTGCATACTAACATTTGCGAGCGCTATGCCGGAGGCTACGAGCGAGCCTTCCTGCATCCGCCCGGGCCGACCAGCTATTGGGCTGACCGGGCGGCGGACGGGCGCGCTTTCACGGGGGGAGCGCGTCCGTCCGGGAGGCACCACTTAACTGGCCAAGTTGCGCAGCCCAACGGGTCTGCGCGACCATCAAATGATAAGCCCGGCACACCGGGGGGAGGTGTGCCGGGCCAGTATCCAACCCAGAGCCGAGGGATCGCCCCGGGTATGACGCGGCGACTTGGGACGTCGCGTTCCGTAATCTTAATCGCGCGGGGAGCAAAAGGTTGCGGCTCACGCCCGCAATTTTTCCATCTCGTTTTCGGGGGTCGGCTTTTCCCCCAATCTCGCGATGATGGCGTCACACCACAGCCTAAGCGTTCGAAGATACTGCTCGGCTTCCCTCGGTCTATTCGCATCCACGGCTGTTGCCGCATCCAGCAGCGCGCTTCGCGCCGTCTCGAAATCCTTTGCGATTGCCTCCAAGAGCGCTCTCCCTGCCGGTTTCCTGCCTCCACATCCGTTCACGCCCGCCATGATGTCGGCGTGGCGTGGGGCGCGGCATCCCGCCCCGGCTCTGTAATAGCTGACCTTGTGGATTGTTCCCGTAGCCTGCGCCTTCTCGTTTCCAAGGTTAAAGCACAATGTCAGAGAGCATCAGTCAGCATCACCTGAGCGACTGTCAGCGCTCCACGCTGCTGTGCGATGTACGGCCCGGCTGTCTTTTGCCCTACGGTTAGCGAGCGCTTCAGCGTTGCCTCATGTACCAATCAGGTGCGCGGAACGAACAGGAGAGCAGGACTCGTAACGAAGGAACCGTCCGACTCTTGTTGCGTTCAAGGCGACACACTGCAGATGCCGTGACGATGCTCCTGGAGGCGCATCGAGATCGTGAAGTATCGCTTCACCTGACGTGTGCATTGCGTCTGCTTCAGTTCGTAGGACCGGTGGGAGAGTAATGATGCGCCGCGTGGTGAAGCTAAGTCGTCAATGGTCCTCCTTGGAGATCGCAGTCCTGACAGAGATGGTAACTCGGGGAGATCTGCTGACAGAGACGGCCGACACGCTCGATCGAAGCCTCACCGAACTCGGACAGAAAATCGGTGAGCTCCGCCTTACAGATACGGCACACGAGGACTTGCATATTCGAGCAGCCTAGTAATCCGCGTCCTTCGAGCGTACGGGGCCGCTACGAGGGGCTTCCTATTCATGGTGCGACTGAGCGACTGCAAGGCGTAGCAGCGCAACAGGTCAGTATGTTCGATACGGTGAGGATGGGCGAAGTCGTTCGTTTGGCATCTGTCCGCAAAGGTCACTCTCCTACTCCGCGTACTAGCACGGCCAATCGACAGCCGAGGCCGACACCCACCATTGACGAGCCACCCGAACCGATCCCAGAACCCCTTCGTGATCCTGAGCCAAGCGAACCTGTTCGGTCGCCACCGCCGCGGCCACCAGAGCCAGTGCCGGAGAAGCCGCCCCGGTGACTGTCAGGCTTTCCCTGGATGGGGCGACGGCTAAGTGAATTCGATGAAGAGCGTGCGCTGCCCTCGACGGACGATGCGAGCGGGATAGATGTTTCCGAAGTCATTGAGCTCGAAGACATCCGGGATGCCAAAACCAGAACCCAGCTCCAATCGGGCGCCAGTGTCTCAGACGTCTACGACGCGGCACGGCCGAGGTGGCAGCCCGGGTGAAAGGATCTCGCCTTCGACGTTGCACTTGCGGCGCGGAGAGTTCCTCCGGTCGAGAAAGTGCTGACCTTGATAGGTTCTCTTACCGAAGCTCATGTTGGGCGCGTACTAGCTCGTGGCGGAGCAATGAATGCGAACGTTCGCGCTGGAGCGCACTAACATTTGTTAGTTTCTCCCGTCGTACGGATCGTCTGGGAACGTCGATGTCTCCAATGCGTTCGAGGGACAGGTTGTCCTTCGGAATTAAGGAGCTTCACGATGATCACTCTGGACGAAAATGCATCCCTCATCTCCGCCGGCAAGGTGACGGGAACTGATGTCTACAACACGGCCGGCGAGTCTCTCGGCGAGATCTACGACGTCATGATCGACAAGCGGTCCGGTCGCATTGCGTACGCACTGATGTCCTTCGGTGGTTTCCTCGGGATCGGCGAGCAGTACCATCCGTTGCCCTGGGCAACGCTCAAGTACGACGCAGACCAGGGCGGCTATGTAGTGGGACTGACGCGAGAGCTGTTGCAGGGCGCGCCGACGTTCGCAGCTGGCGATCAGCCCTTTCGGGACCGTGCGGCGGAACAGCGGATCCACGACTACTACACGACCCAGCCATACTGGATCTGAGCTGGTGTGATGATCGAAACCCGCTGATCGCGAGATAGCGCAGGGTGACAATCGGCGCGGCGGAACGAAGTGGCCCAGCCGACCGGGCGTTATCCTGTCTCGCCCCCTAGGCCGTCTGATGATGAGTTGTCTCGAAAGGTCGACGTCGTGAAGTTCATTCTTTCGATTGGAGTCTCCATTGTATTAGCATTTGCTCTTTGCGATGTGGGACTTGCACAACCAGCTGTCAGCAACTCCGGCACGCTGACCTGCACGATCTCTGAGACCGCCAAAGGCCCGGACTCATCCACGGCGGAGCTGTCCTGTGACTTCAAGGCATCTTCTGGGCTCTCGAGTGATTATTCCGGCACCGCGAGCACCAACACTGGCGACTTTCCGCCAGGAAAGCATGTCTTCATATGGAGCGTTGTTGCGATCGAGTCCGGTAAGGTCCCTCTACTCGAGGGAACATTCCGCTCGGAGGCAGGACGCCTGGGCCCGGCAGTGCTCCTCGGAGGCGCCGACGGCAACATTCGTCTCGAGCCTGTGACCGGAAACGAAAAGATTGCAGGTCCAGCCGAGATTACCACGCTCAGTCTCAAGCTCGCCGTCACAAAGACTCGAGTCCGGCGCAGCTCGCTGGCCGACGCGCGACGCGGATTGTTGGGCGCGGACTGAAGCTCGCGAGCACGGTAGCGCTGCCTCGAGCTGCGCCGACGCAACGGGGCAACCTGCCTCCGCTCGATCCCGTTAGCTCTGATGATTGTCAGATTGGGCGCTTCTGCATGGGCCGTTTATCGTCCGGCGGCTCGGCGCGGAATCGTTCGGGATACGCCCGCTCCATTGCCCGCAAGCCCGCTCCTCGAAGAACATCGGGATCGGAGCTGTCGTCGCGTACTGCAGAAATAATCGAAGTCGCCAGAATCTCCCGGGCCGTTTCTTGTGTGCTGGCGTCGAAGCGATCGGCTATCTCGCTCCAGGCGGCCTCGAAGGCCGCGCACGCTGCGCGTATGACTTCCGGCCCGAAGTCCGTGCCCTCAATAATCCGGCATGCCGGCATGGCTACGCTCCCCTCCTTCCTCGAGCGGGATCAGACGCCGACTATATTGTAGGCAAGGTGCGAGACAACAATACCCTAAATGGCGCTAGTGAGGCCGAGTCCGATGGGCCCGGGCTGAAACGATGTGCCATGCCGAATAGGTCCCTGTGATCTCCCCTAAACCGTCACCACTGGGAACCTCAGGCGTTGCTGGCTGTTGTCCAACTAAGCAGCAGGGACCAGACAGATGACCATTGGCGATCACAAACCGACGGCCACTCCTGAAGAGCGCCGCAAAATCCGCTATGGCACAGCGCGGCAGATCACTATTGCTGTAGCTGCCGCGATTGCCGCGACATTCGGGTTATTCGTCTTTGCAACACAGTAGATCGGCCAATACAGCTAGCTGTTGGCCTCGATGCCGAGCCCCCATGATGCGACATTACTGCAGCGCAGCCATGGCGTGGACGGAACCTTTCCGCGCGATCATGGCTTTCCGAATGAAGATTCGGCGCGACTACGGTGAGCCCGCGATCATGTAGCCTGAAAGCAGAGCATCATGGCTGAGAACGTCTACTGTGGGCCGGCGCCCTTGCCGACCACACTTTGGACGAGCTGGAATTTCGACCCATTTCTTCTGATGGCTTTGCTCGGCTTGACCCTCGGCATAGCTTTCACGAGTACGGCGAATCGGCACACCATTTTAGCTCTGTCTGGCGGCGCGATAGCGCTTTTCGTGGCCTTCATCTCGCCGCTCTGTGCGCTTGCTACGGCCCTGTTTTCCGCCCGTGTCGCGCACCACGTCCTCATGATTGCTGTCGCGGCGCCACTGCTCGCATTGGCATTGTCCTGGCGGCCTCCCATTCCTGTGCCGATCACGATACTCGTACTCGTCCATGGGGTGCTGGTCTGGCTTTGGCATTCCCCCGCGCCATACACCTGGGCCGTATCCGGCATATCATCGTACTGGCTCATGGAACTCAGCCTGATGCTTTCCGCATTTTGCTTGTGGAGCGCGATTCTGGTCACCGACACCCGCCCTGGAGCGGCGCTCGGCGCGCTGCTAGGCACGATCGTTCAGATGGGGCTTCTTGGCGCGATCCTGACATTCGCGCGGGCGCCGCTCTTTGACTTCCATGCCGGCAATATGACGACGCCCTTCGGCTTGACACAGCTCGAAGACCAGCAGCTTGCAGGGCTGATCATGTGGGTTCCTGCGGCCATCCCCTATCTCATCGCGGCAGGCGTAATCATGGCGCGATTGCTGCCTGCAGAGCCGCGCGAAGCGCGTGAACGCGACGCATGATCGCGCTCATCAAAGCAATCCATATCACCGCGATCGCAATTTGGTCCGCAGGGCTCATTGCATTGCCTAGTTTCTACATGCAGCTTGGATCGATGCGCGCCGAGATGGCAGAGATCGGCTTGCACGGGGAGGCCGTACTGCGTCTCCAGAGAGCTGTCAGGCTCACCTATGTCGGCATTGCCTCTCCCGCCGCCTTCATCGCTGTCGCGAGCGGCATTCTTCTCATTTTCCAGCGCGACGTGGTCGCGCCGTGGTTCTCATTGAAGCTCGCACTCGTTGCCGGGCTCGTGATTGCGCACACACTCTCTGGAATCACGCTCGTCAGAATATTCGAGGAGCCGGACGGCTATGCCAGGTGGCGATACTTTGCAGCGACGAGCACGACCATTGCCATTGCCACTGCGATCATCGCGCTGACACTTGCCAAGCCCTCACTCACTGCCGCGCTTCTTCCTGCCGCATGGAGCGAGCCGGGTGCTCTAAAGCCGATGCTCGAGAGCTTCAATCCTTGGAAGAGACCATGAGGCCGATGCCGTGATGGAAGATCAGTTTGCCGCCGTGCCATCCAGCAAGGCCGGTGACCACGGTCGCCAGCACGGAAAGCAGGAGCCCATGCGGGAGGACTGCCTCCGGCTGCGCGAGCCTGAGGGACCAATTGGCGCCCGCGACGGCGAGCAGCATCATTGCAGCGACGGCGTGCGCCCAACTGGCCGCGCGTTTGCGTATTCCAGGCACGAGAAGAAGCTCCATCGTGCCGACGATACTCGCGCCAATCCCTGTGCCAAATGCGAAGCCAGCCGACCACAGGCCCACCCGCACCCAGAAGGGATCTGCCGTCCACCAGTAGAATACGTCCACGCCCAGCGTCGCGATCACGAGCGCAATGGGAAAATGCACGCTCATGGCGTGGATGGGATGGCCCGCGACTGCAACGGCAGAACTGACGTCGTGCTGCTTCAGGTCCGCGGTGATCGGGTTCTCTTCCAGATCATCGAGTATGGCCTTGTCCTGAGCGGCCGTTTCGTTCATCGGCAAGCCTCCGTAAGTGTAAGCGCCCGGATTGGCAATCTGTTCCCTGGGCTGCTCGTCGCCACGGGTCTTGCAGGCTGTTCCGGCGAGCTTTCGACGCTTTCACCTGCGGGCCCCGTCGCCGCATCCGTCGCGAGGCTGTGGTGGGTCATGCTCGCCGGGGCGACCGTGCTCTTCTGCCTCGTCATGGCTCTCTTTCTGCTGACGATGCTGCGGCCCGGCTTCGGTCGAGCTATTGCACCTCGCAGATGGATCATTCTAGGCGGACTGATACTGCCTATTCCGGTTCTGGTGCCGCTTCTCGCCTATGCTTTTGCCCAGGGAGAGCGCCTGCTCTTAGTCGGTGGCGCGGCCAGCACACCGCTGAGAATCGAGGCAAGGGCGCGCATGTGGCAATGGGAATTCATCTATCACGATCAGCAAGGCACGCGCTCGACCATCGACACTCTGCATATTCCTGCAGGCGTACCCATAGAGATCATCGCGACGAGCGATGACGTCATTCACAGTTTCTGGGTACCGCGCCTCGCCGGAAAGGTGGATGCGCTACCCGGACATGCAGCGCGCTTGAGACTTCTCGCCGACGAGCCGGGCATCTATCGCGGCGCCTGCGCTGAGTTCTGCGGCACGGGACATACGGCTATGTACTTCACCGTGCAGGCGCACGCGCGGAGCGAGTTTGCGCGCGCCCTCGATGAAGCAGCCAGCGAGTCTCGCAAGTCCACGCTGCCGAGGGCGCAGCCATGAACGCGCCTGAGAAGACAGTTTCGCCAATCAAGCTGCACAAAGCCCTCTCGACAATATGGGATCCAGGGAGCGGCATCCGGCGACTCGCGGCGGTCAATCATACGGTGCTCGGGCGGCGCTTCATCATCACCGCATTCGTGTTCTTCGCGATTGGCGGCGGGCTTGGCATGCTGATCCGCTCGCAGCTCGCGACGTCCGGCAGCGCGTTCATGGGAGGAGATCAGTACGCCCAGATCTTCACCATGCATGGTACAATCATGATGTTCCTGTTCGCGATCCCCCTCTTCGAGGGTTTCGCGATTTACCTGCTACCTAAGATTCTCGGTGCTCGCGATTTCGCTTTTCCACGGCTCTCCGCTTACGGCTACTGGTGCTATCTGTTTGGCGGATCGATGCTCATCTTCGGCTTGCTCGCGGGAGTCGCGCCGAACTCCGGCTGGTTCATGTACACGCCCCTCTCATCGCGCACGTATACGCCGGGGATCAACGCCGATCTCTGGCTCCTCGGCGTTACCTTCGTCGAAATATCGGCAATTTGCGCCGCGGTCGAGATCGCCGTAAGCATCCTCAAGGTGCGTGCGCCGGGCATGTCACTCGACCGAATGCCGATCTTTGCCTGGTACATGCTGACGGTCGCCGTGATGATGCTGATCGGCTTCCCGCCATTGATCCTCGGCTCCATCTTGCTCGAGGTCGAGCGGGCTTTCGGATTGCCATTCTTCGATCCGACACGCGGAGGAGACCCTCTTCTCTGGCAGCATCTTTTCTGGCTGTTTGGTCATCCCGAGGTCTACATCATCTTTCTTCCTGCGGCCGGTCTCGTCTCGACGATGCTTCCCGTATTCGCAGGGCGGCCGCTTGTCGGCTACACCGCTGTCGTGGTCGCGGTGATCTCCATGGCATTCCTGTCGTTCGGTCTGTGGGTCCACCACATGTATGCGGTCGGCATTCCGCATCTGGCACAGAGCTTCTTTGCCGCTGCAAGCGTACTCGTAGCTGTGCCCACAGCCGTGCAGATCTTTGCGTGGCTCGCAACTCTTGCTCACGGCAAGCCGCGCTTCTCGCTGCCGATGCTCTATGTGTTCGGCATGTTCTTCGTGTTCGTCATAGGCGGGCTCACCGGCGTCATGCTCTCGATCGTTCCATTCAATCTTCAAACACACGATACGCACTTCGTGGTCGCGCATCTGCACTACGTACTCGTCGGTGGCTTCGTCCTGCCGATGATGGGCGCTGCCTATCATTGGCTGCCGCACGCGACCGGTCGACGGCCATCACGCTATATGTCCCTGATCGCCTTCTGGACGATCTTTGCAGGCTTCAATCTGACCTTCCTGGTGATGCATCTGACGGGGCTCAAGGGTATGCCGCGTCGGATTCACTCGTACTTGCCGGAGTTCGGATGGGAGTCACTCAATCTCCTCTCATCGATCGGTAGCTTCGTCATGGCGATCGGCTTTGCCATGGCAGTGATCGATCTGCTGCTGCTCATGCGGCTTGCGCCCCGCAGTCGTCGCAATCCCTGGCAAGCATCCACGCTCGAATGGGCGATGCCGATCCCGCCTGCGCCCTACAACTTTGCTTCGTTGCCATCCGTCGACCGACGCGCGGATGTGCTCAACCCTGGCGCGCTTGCGGCCCAGCTGGCAGGAGGGCAGGGCTATCTCGCCTTCGCGCGCCGCGGACAGATGGAAACCCTCGGCGTTGATATGATGAGCGGGCGCATCGATCAGGTGATCGTTCTGCCGCGCCCCACGTTCCTTCCGCTAATCACTGCCGCCACGACAGGCGCATTCTTTCTGGCCGTCCTGTTCAAGTTCTATTGGATCGCTGTCTTAGGCCTGGCAGCGGTCGTCGTATGCTTCCTGCAATGGACCCGCGACACAGGGTTGATCGAGGATACGGGACCAGTAACGATCGGTCGTGGAGAGGTGGCGCCCTATCACGGCGAGTGTTCCGACCCTCCATCGTGGTGGGCCATGGCGTTCACGCTAGCCGCCAACGCAACGCTCTACACTTCTTTGCTGTTTGGCGGCCTCTTTCTCTGGGTGTCTGCACCGAACTGGCCTCCTACGGAGGTGCCGGCGCCGGGCGTCGTTCTGCCGACTGTCGCGGCATTCGCAGCAATTGCCGCGGTCATGGCCGGGCGTCGGGCCTTGAGCGCCGTCGGGGGAAGGCCGCTGCCACCGCTCGTTGCCTGCGCCTTCAGTCATGCCATTGCCGCTGCGCTTGTACTAACCATCGCCCTCACCCGCCTGCCGAGCATCGAGGCACACGCGCTCTCTGCCACGGTATTCGTTATCCTTATCTACCTCGCAGCACATCATGCTATTGGCATCGTGTTCGCGTTGTTTGGCGTGGCACGCGTACGAAGCCGCAGGGTGTCAGCGGTCCGCACGCTCGATCTGCGCATCGGTCGGCAGTGGCATGACTACTGCGCCGTAGCGAACATTCTCGGGCTGCTCTTCATTGCTGGCCTCACGAGCATCTCCGGCGCGAGCGTTCCGCGATGAGCTGGACGCTGAAAGGTGCCAGACCGATTGCTCTTCTTGCAGTGGGGTTCACAGCATGGAGTGTGATCTTTCTCGTGCTTTACGGGATGCAGGCCGTCGGCTGTCGACACGATTGGGAGCGCATCGAGCTCTTCGGCGCGATCAACCTTCAGCGGCTGATACAAATTGGCGTGTATCTTGCGGCTATGGCGGTCATCGCGGCTCTGTATTGGTCGCTGCTCGACATCTCGCGCAAGGCAGAGCCGTGCGGTACCACCACCACGTTTCTGATGCGCGTGTCAGCTCTCTGTGGGCTCGCGGCACTCGGTGCTGTCGTCTTCACTTTCGCCGGCACTCTCTGGCTTACTTCTTGCTGATGATGGTCCGTGGAACTCATTTCGGTCGCGCGCGTTGTCTTTGATCGTCTTGAATTACCGGAGGGTGATCATGGATGCGCTGTCCGCGGAATTTGCCAATCCGGGGCACCTTCCATTTCCGATCATTGCCGCGCGCATGCTGCTTGCCGCCATCCTCGGCGCGGCCATCGGATTTGAGCGGGAATGGCGAAACCGGCCGGCCGGTCTTCGCACGCATGTGCTCATTTGTATCGCCGCTGCAACGTTCGGCATTCTTACGATCGAGATCGTCTATGCGCCGGTGTTTCAGGCCGCGTCCGTCTCAGAGGAGGTCAAGGTCGACCCGATCCGCGTCATCGAAGCGGTCACTGCGGGCGTTGCCTTTCTTGCCGCAGGAACAATCATTCTCGCCCGTGGCGAAGTGCATGGGCTCACCACGGGTGCCGGCATGTGGCTCGCTGGTGCGGTTGGCGTCGCTTGCGGCCTCGGCTATTGGAAGATCGCTCTATTCGCGACGTTTCTCACCCTTGTAGTCTTGGTCATGCTGTATGCCGTCGCGTCTAAGGTTGGATTGAATGACGCCGAGACGCCTCTGACGGAAGCGAACGACACATCGACTGGAACTGATGGCGCGCACGGCTAGATGTGTCGGCGAAGAGATGTGCACCCCAGAATGTGCGCCCATCGTGCAGAACTTTGCGGTAGCTCAGCGTCACCTTGCGGCGCGCCATGAGCATCCCCTCCTGAAGCTTGCCGCATTGTTGGCCCCTCGTCCGGTCCGCAAGAGAAAGGCGCTGCACCAGCTAGGTGCAACGCCCTACTCCATTCAGACCGGACCGCAACAATCTTAGTGAAAGCGGCTCTTCGCCTCATCGGCCTTTTGCGAGAGGCAAACCTCGCCACCCTTCACGGCGTCGACTGCGGACATCTCGATATACTGATGTTTGCCGTGGGCTCCAGGATCGTTCTTGGCCAGCTTGATCCGATTACCCTCGACGCGATCGACCGTACCGACGTGCTTACCATCTGAACCAACAACCTTCATGTGCTCACGAATATCCGACATGTTGACAGCCATCTCCAGGCTCCTTCTGATTGGTTATTCCCTATTATGCGAACGAGCTGAGCAGCGGGTTTGTTCCCGCGCACAATTCTACAATCCGAGTGTTGCTGACCGCTTCGCGAGACACACGGCGTTGGCAGCCGGATTGCTCCGGTCTGCCAGTGCCCGATTGCCGCTACCAGAAGCGCTTAGAACCAAAAATGCTTGGATAGTTCCTGGCGCGTTGATGCTCGCGCCCTAGTCCGGCCGCCCATGTTGCCGCGACCAAACCCATGAGCGACGCCGCAGCGGCAAGGAATCCAGCGACGACAGCCTGTTTACGAGCCTTGTCGGCGGCTTCTCTGACGCGCTGTTCCGCTGCATCCTTCATGCCCTTCGCGCGCGCATAGGTCTCCTCAATGCGTCGCTGGGCATCCGCTTCCGATAGGCCAGTCTGGCGCGCAACAATTTGCGCCAGGTAGGTGCGATCGCCAGCGTTCAATGAGCCTTCCGCCAAGCCCACAGTAAAGATGCGACCGGCTTCTGCAACGACTGCGGGGTCAGGTCGGCTTTGCGGAGAGGCAGGAGGACTCGCGCCAGTAGCGGCCGCTTGAGCCCGGAAAAGAGCATCCGACACGTAAGCGACGTTCTCGGCGGAAATGTTCGACGCTGCCTGCGCGACGCCAGAAGCGGCCTGACCAGCGACTTCGGCTGCGGATCTCACGGCCGTACCGGCGGCGAGTGCCAAGAGCACTAGACCGACCGCTGTGCCAAGCGCCCACACCATAAAGCCGTTCGCACCGGCTCTGAACTGCGTCTCCTCGGGATCAAGATCCGGCACATCCGACAATCGCCCTGCAAGGTATCCGCCAGCTGCAAAGCTCCACACCTGCACCATCACCATCCAGAGAGCTCCGGCAATCGCGAGGGCTGTGATCGACAGACCGGAAGTGCGATGCGCAGACGTCAGCGAAAGGCCGATGGCTACACCGAACGCCGTTAGCAGCCCGGATATGGCAGCCGCTGCTATGGCGCCCGCGATGACAGATTGCCAGTCCACGCTGCTGCTCTTGATGGGTGTTACGACCGTCGTCATGACACTCACCTCAAACCAAGAACGGACAGGATCGCCATCACGACCACTATCAAGCCCACAAGGTAAATAATGCCGTCCATCGCACGGTCCTCCATTCACTGATCTCGCTCGAAAGTGCGGTGATGCAGGAACATGTCGACGCGTGGTTTCGTTCCGCGCCTCAGTGGGTCGGATGAAATAGAAGTGGACGACGGTGATTGAGGACGATTGCGCGGTAGACGGCAAATTCGATGCGAAGGAATTCGATCTCGAGCCCGACGGTAAGAAGGTAGCAATCCCGCCGAAGATGCGGTGGGCTGCTCGAAGGTGCTGCTGCAAGGGTCATCGAAAGGCGTCATTAGACCGCCTCGAGTGTGAACTGAGCCCTTAATCGATCATCTCTCGCCGCCGCGGCGGAGCGCCGGATCAGTTCCCGGGTGATCCGAAGGGGTAGGCGAAGAAATACAGAAGAGCAAAAACTACAACGATGATCGCCGAAGAGATGAGCAGCACACGCAAGTTCATGCGTCGCCGGTCGCCTTGGCGGACATCGGTCGTGCCGGGATCGGAATAATAAGTATCCTTGTTCATTTTATCTCTCCATGCCCTAGCGGCGACAAAGGCTTCGCCGCCCTCAAACTCCTCTCTGCGACAGAAGCGGTGCCATGAGATGCTCGCGTGCTCAAAGTAGCAACTACAGCCTCGCGTCATATCTCTACTGACTGCGCTGGCGATATTGGTGTCCCATCGAGCTTTCTACGGTGGTCCTGCTGCATCGTCAGCGAAGATTAACTTTCGCGACGTTCTCCTTGAACTCATCTTTCGGGTCGGCTCCCAAGAGGAGCTTGATGCCGGCGACTATGCTCGACGCATCAAGCCAGATCTCTGCTTTCTCGGGGTCCAGTCGGAGGAGGGCCAGCTTCGGATCCGTTTTGCCGCCTTCGAACCACGCAGCAACGAATCTATTCCACAACCTATCGATCGTGGCGGGATTGTTATCCAGACTGAGTTTGCCGTGGAGGGTGGCGAAGAGATCGTGGCCCTTTGAAGTGAATGTCGCGATGGCTCGGGCCCCGTTCGGCAGCTTTTGAACGATGGCGTTGTCCTTGCTTGCGAAGAACCAGATAGGGCCGCGCGCGCCCTCGAGCTGAGCTGTCATCGGCCGCGCGTGCCCATCTTCCAGTCCGTCCAGCCCGAGCATCATCGTCATGTCGGATTGGAGAGATTTCCAGAATTTGGCTTCGAGTTCCTGAGGGGTCGGCATTGGCTGCTCCTGAGTTGCCTCTTATTGGAGTCAACCTGCTCACCCACCACAAGTTCCTGACTGGTGGAGGTGTGGGTGTTTCTCGCTGGTCATGGGAAACCGAGTAATGGAAGCTGCCCAAGACTCGAAGACTCAAGATCGTGGGGCTCCACGCTCACGGTGGCGAACTGGCGGCCGGCACAGATTGATCCCAAACAATTGCTGGGCGGATCGGACTGATGAGCTGACATCGAGGAACGAGATGCGGGAGTTCTTCGTTGAACAGCTGGTAATTGGAACGATGCGCGGAGGCTAGTTGCCTATGAATCAGCAAGAGCTTGGGCGTCGCCTACTGATAGTGGAGCCCTGCTGAGTTCATGCCATCTCCGAGAATGCATGTGGACCCCGTGCGCTGCGCGGAGGCGGTTATCAGTCGCGTCGGGCGCAACATTGTGCTCGCTATTCCGGTCGGCATCGGCAAGCCGAACCTGCTCGTCAATGCTCTCTATAATTTGGCTGCGGCCGACCGCCAACTAAATTTGCGCATTCTCACCGGCCTGACGCTTGTGAGGCCACAGTATAGAAACGATCTTGAGCGCCGCTTTCTCGCGCCACTGCTGGAACGCCTGTTCGGGAGCTGGCCCGACCTCGCCTACGCGGAGGCAATACGGCAGGGTGGGTTGCCGTCCAATGTGACGGTACGCGAGTTCTTTCTGCAGGCGGGGCAGTGGACGTCAAATGCGCTCATGCAGCAAAGCTACACGAGCCTCAACTACAGCCACGTCGCTGCGCATATCCAGCGTGAGGGTGTGAATGTTGTCGCGCAGCTCGTGGCTCCTCCACGTGCCGATACAGAGCGGAACAATGTGCCGCGCTATAGCCTGTCCTCCAATACTGACGTTACGCTGGACCTCGACGACTATGTGAGCCATCGCCGGTTGGCGGGCTCAGCAATTGCCGTCGTTGGCGAAGTCAATGCCAATCTCCCCTTCATGGGCAGGGCGGCGGAAGTGGAGCAAAGCCGCTTTGATCTACTGCTCGAGCCGCCGACACCGCACTTTGAGCTCTTCGCGCCACCGAAGGAGCCGGTATCGCTCACCGACTATGCCATGGCGCTTCACGCGGCGACTCTCGTCAAGGACGGAGGCACACTGCAAATCGGCATTGGCTCCTTCGCCGACGCACTTGCTCACGTGCTCATCCTTCGCCACACGCAAAGTGCGCGCTTTCGTGCTCTAGTGGATGCACTCGGTGAACCTCCGTCTACGGATGCGGAGTATGGACCCTTCCAGCAAGGCCTCTATGGCTGCAGTGAAATGCTAGTCGATGGCTTTCTGGCACTGCGCCGCACCGGCATCTTAAAACGTCGCGTCGCAGATGGGGACAGCGACGTGCTAGTTCACGCGGGATTTTTTCTCGGCAGCCGTGCCTTCTATGACGAGTTGCGCGCGCTGCCATCGGAGGCGTTGGAAGAGATCGCCATGAGCGCGATCTCGTTTACCAATACGCTTGCCGGAGACACTGCCACCAAGATTGCCCACCGTCGCAGTGCGCGCTTCGTCAATAGCGCGCTTGCTGCGACGTTGCTCGGCGCGGTGGTATCCGATCAGACCGAGGACGGTCGCGTCATCAGCGGCGTTGGCGGTCAAGGGGACTTTGTGGCCATGGCGCACGAGCTACCCGATGCGCGCTCAATCATCGCAGTGAGAAGCACACGCACAGCGGGCGCGTCAAGAATAACGTCGAATATCCACTGGCACTATGCCAGTGCCAGCATTCCTCGACATTTGCGTGACATTGTCGTGACTGAGTACGGCGTTGCCGATATCCGTGGTCGCGCCGACGGAGAGGTCGTAGCAGCAATGCTATCTGTCGCCGACGCCCGTTTCCAGCCGGAGCTTCAGCGCAAGGCAGTGGGGGCCGGAAAGCTGCATAAGAATTTCAAGCTGCCCGCGCACGCAGACGACAACACACCGGCTCGCTTAGAGAGGGCTTTGTCCTCTGCTCGACGTGATGGTCTGCTGCCAGCGTTTCCGCTGGGGACCGAAATGACCCAAGTCGAGCAGTCGCTGTTACCTACGCTCGGCCTGCTACGCGGGAGTTCTTACTTGAGCGTGCTGAGCTATCTAGCGCGGGGCCTCGCTCCCCGAGATACTTCGATCGAGGCTAAGGCCCAGCTCGCGCGTCTCGATCTCGATCGTGCTACGACTCTGCGGGAGAGAGTTATGCGTGCGCTGATGCTCGGCGCTCTACGTGCTGACAGCAAGCCGTAGAAACTCTCCAGTTGGCAGTACCCGTCCAAGGGCTGCAGACGTCGCGTGCTGACGCAACGTTGCACAATTCCCGGATGAGTGGTCGGGAGTGCCGCGGCCGAAGACATTCGCGTCGTTCGCGAGCACGTGAACGGCCTTTATATTGGCTAGCGCTTCAATATTGGGAAACCTCTGCTGCCGAGCTGAGTTGCTCGATCGGATCGATCGAGGAGCAAAGATATGGCGACGGACTATGAACGCCCCGCAGATGCGCGAGTACCGCTCTACAATCCGAGTTCGGCCGGCTATTTCATCGGAGCCGCAGTCGTAGTGGCAATCATTGGCATCCTGTACGTCGTCCTGAATTAGGGAGAGTCTTCCCAACCGACGGGCAATGTTGCAACCAATCCCCGTCCGAGCGTTCCAGCGCTCGAGATTATTGCGTGCGTACGTGAGATGTCTGCTTTCTCTGCATCACAAGCCATAGGTGCGAGAGGCTCTCGGTTCATTGGGCCCGCTGTCAATGACTATCCACAGCTGATTTCGGACATCGTGAGCAGTGATGCGTCGGCCTGAAACCAGCTGAACCGCACCGCCTCCCTCGCTCTTAAAAACCGCTCTCGACGCCCCCGCACATCGCCGCAATCCTTCGTGGTGTCTCGAGGAGGGGAGGAGGCGCGTGAGGCTGACATGGGACGCCATAATGCTCGGTCTGGGTGCGAGCGCCGCGATGTTCGCGATCGCGACGCCCTATCGGTACGGTGCGTGGCTGGATCCAGGAGCGACGTTGAGCGTCGGCGCCTATTCTCTGAATATCGGGACTGGCCTGTTGGCCGCGCTGATGCACGTCGCCAAGGTTATATTTATCGCGGCTCTCGTGCCGGCGTGGCGAAGGAACCGCTGGGCAGGAACCATCTGCGGCGCGGTGTGCGTCCCGCTTGTTTTGCTGTCGATTTGGAGTGCCGTGGCGCAGCTCGCGCTACAGCGATCAGCGCGCGTCGCGGAAGCGCAAGCGATTTCTGAGCGCGCTGACTTGATACGTGCCGAGCTGAAGTCGATCGGCGAGCGATTGGCACTGGTGGGCTGGAAGCCCCTGGCAACCGTGGAAGCTGAGATCGCGGCCGAACGGCATCATTGGATCTGGGACGTCACATTTGGGTGCACGACGACCACCGCCGGAAGTCATCGTCAGTTCTGTGCAGGGCTCGCTCGACTGGAAGGTGCGCGCGGGGCGGCAAGTGAAGCCGAAGGCCTTCGCGCTCGGGAGGCTGAGCTCCGTCGCGAGATCCAGCTTCTGCCGAAGGCCGCCGAAAGTCTTCAGCCCGATCTCCTCATGCTCGCCGGGTGGCTCGCCATTTCTCGCGAGACCGCCGAGGTCCTGCGCACGCTGTTTTGGGCGGCAGTCGTCGAAATCGTTGAGATGGCCGCGTTCGGGTTCGCCGGCTACTTCTCGGGGGCGAAAAATGATCGCGTTTCTGGTTGCGACGCCTCGGAGACCGCTCATTCAGAGCGCGAGCTGGCACGCGCGACGACGACTGCAAATGAGGTTCCGCCGATCGCGCGAGGCACTTCTTCGGGGCCGGAGGCGCGGGCTGAGGCAAAGCCGGGTGGTCATCAGTGCAAACGTCGGAGCGCAGATAGCGTTTCAGCGCGGGCCAAAGAGTACACACCGGAGCTTGGTCGATACGAAAAGCGCCTAGCGGTTGTCGCTTTCGTCGCGACGCTTCGGCGAGGGGCAGGCCTACGTGCCACCGGCAGTAGTCTGTTCGGCGCCTACAAGGAGTCGCGTCAGGGGTACGGTTGGCCGGTCATCCCATCCAACGTCTTTGGACAGCTCTTGAGGCCGGCTATCGAGGCTGTGGGCGGGCGGAAGGTGAAGGCCTCTCGTCAATACTACGAAGGCGTGGCCCTCCCGCCCGTGTAGCACGTCGTGTGCGGGCACCAACGTATGTGGAACCTTGAGTAGGTGCGGACCGAAGCAGTCCGTTCCCGAAATCCGCTCTGCCCGTTCTTGAGCAGGGCGGCCCTGGCGACTAGGCCAGGAATCCGATCTGCCGCTCTTACGTGGCTGACGATGCTCGCATTTCTCGCGCTACCTCGGACTAAAGTTGGCAGTTACGAGCCGTGTGCCAGCCGCGGTCATCCCACGCGCACGGTTGTCCCGCCCTTGAGGCGGGCGAGGCGGGCGGGATAGCTCTCTACGTCGGGCGGGTGGCGCCCGAGGATGGCGTCAAGGGCATCTGCCCATAGTTCGAGCGCTGCCCTTTTTTCGGCATCGAATTCATAGCGATTGTAGACACCGTCCGTCAGATCGCCCGTCCTCTTGCCGCCATGGTTCAGGATGCGCTCGCGCACGTCTCGCGGCACGCCAAGTTCGCTCATGCGGGTGCCGACGGTGCGGCGCAGATCGTGGATCGTGACCTCCGGGACGGCGAGTTCGTCTCGTGCGCGCTCCATGGCTTTGGAAACACTGCGCGGGAGGACGTGGGTGCCCGGGAGAGCACCGGGAAAGGCAAAGGGGTTGGCGCTTGCCTGTCCAAGTGCCTCACGGAATAGCTGGACGGCCTGCGGGCTCAGCGGGACCCGGTGCAGGTTGCGGTTCTTTGCCCGCCCGCTCGGGATGACCAGCAATGGGCGGACAGACTCGAGATCTAGGTCCGCCCGCTTGGTCGCGGCGAGTTCTGCCCGCCGCAATCCCGTCAGCAGGGCAAGTCGGACGATGAGCCCAATGGTCGTCGCCATCGGTGCCTGCCCGCGCTCGATGGCCTCCCACAGCGTGCGGATGTGTTCGGCACCGGCAATGATCTCCCGCGGACGGTAGGCGTGGCGGTTCTTCAACCCGGTCGCGGGATTGTTGTCGACGATACCGCGGTCAATGCCGAACGCGAAGATCGATCGAATGACGGCACGCGCAAGGTCTGCCCGCCGCGTGGCGCCGCGAGCCGCGACCTTGTTGATGACCATTACGACTTGATCCCGCGTCACGCGCCTGGCAGGCATCGGGCCGATGGCGGGCAGGACATCATGGGCGAGCACATGCCGGTAGTCCCGTTCGGTGGCGGGACGGAGCGGACTGCCCTCGGCGAAGCGCTCTTCGACGAGTTCGTCGAACGTCGGCTCATGCCGCGCGGCCTGGTGCTTGGCGACGGGATCGGCGCCTTTGCGGATGGCGGGACGCTGGCGCTCGGCTACGGCGATTGCATCCGCCAACGTGATGTCGTCGAGCCGACCGATCTTGAGTTTGCGGCGCCGGCGCTTCCGCCCCACGGCAAGGTCGTAGTGCAGATACCAGGTCGCGGTCCCACTCGGCAGCGCGAGCAACACGAGACCGCGCGTGCCATCGATGCGGAACTCGTGTGAGGTACCGCGCGCGGCGGTCTCCCGAACTGCTCGACGAATGGCCTTCACATTCACAGGAAGGCGCGATGAGACGGACAGTTTGCGGGCCAAGACGGGCTCTCTCTCTGTTTAAGGAATTGGCCCATATTTGGCCCATGAGGCCGAAACTTCAAGGGCACTTCTGAAACGTCTCAAGCAGACAGTTGCTAGTATTATGTCTTGTTAACAGGCATATAGGTGCTTCAAGGCAGTTCAATATGGTGCGGGCTATATCAGGGACGTCCAGACTACGAATCTGGGGGTCGTGGGTTCGAATCCTTCCCCGCGCGCCAATAAAATCAACATATTAGCCCATCGGCCCACGCTACCGCTTTCGGTCGATTAGGTGGGTTCTACGCTGCGTGGCGTCTGTCACTTCGCCAACTATTCTCATCTTCTCGTCCGCGCTCCCTTGCGCGGCAAGCCCATCGCGCTCGCGGCCACCACCCGAGAGTACAGAGGGCGTGAAAGTGACTTCGTCATGAGGGGGCGTCTCCTTTGCCGGCACCATCATGAGATAATGTTCGCTTCGTCACGGCACCCAACGCGCCGCAAAATTCAGAATCAGAGAAGTATCGCGGCTCAGCCTAACGGTGTGCCGACCCGTGGCAATTGCTGTGATGAGGCAGCGGTGTGACCACTGCATGATCTAGCTGTCATTCTGACTCGAAGCGAGCCGAGCAGTACAAGCCACAGCACGCTCCCTATCAGCAAGAGTGAAACGCTGAGGTGTGCGTACAGCGATGGGGCCAACCTCTCGGGCCACAAGACGCGAATGACGGGGCCTGACAGCAGCGCCACACCCAGCCACCCCGCTGCTCGGGCGGTACGTGAGGACCAAAAGGGATCCCGCTGAGCAACAAAAAGTGCGAAGGGCAACAGAAACCACGCATGATAGTGAGACCAAGAGATCGGGCTGATAATGCAGATAAGTGCCAAGATCATCATGAACTCAATCTCAAGCAGCGATTGACGCTGCCCCGTGCTGGCGTGGCGCGATACAGGCATTGCCAGTGCCAGCACAACCGCCGCGACGACGAATGCAACGAGGCCCGTGGACCAGACGCCAAATGCGCCCTCGAACGGGACCGGGCGCCAGTCGAGCCATCCCTTTGGTCCGACCTGAAGCCTGAGCACAAAAGCCTGAAGGGACTGGACGTTGAAGGCTGCGAGAGGATGATCACTGTAGGGGCGGATGCACAGCTCATACCAGCGCTGGTGCAGATCCCACCCGAAAACAGAAAGTGAGAGCAGCCCGGCGGCGACGCAGGTCAGCGCAATACCGCAGGCAACCCGCCATCGGCGGCGAGCGAGAAAATAGATGCCGAGGAGGAAGAGCGGGGGCTTGATGACCGCAGTGAAGCCCAGCAGAAGGCCGGCGGCGAACTCTCGATTGTTTCGTAGCCAACTGAGCGAAGTGACGAACAGCAGCAGCAAAATATGGCTGACGTTTCCTTCTTTAAAGCCATAGATCAGAGGGCCGTTGGCGGAAAACAAGAACAGCAGGATTGCAGCCTGCCGTGTGTCGAGGCTGGCAAGGCGAACCAAGAGCCACCACGTCGCCAGTACGCAAGCGGCTCCGACGAGCGAGAAAAGCGCGGAGGCCCAAATCACCGGCATCAGGCCCCATGGCCAGAACAGATAGGCGACGATGGGGAGATTGACGAAGCCGTCGACGCCCTTCTCGATCTCAGGCCTCAGTCCTTGCGGGCCTGCCTGCAAGGAAGCGCCGCCGGCGTAGTAGGCATCGCGGAAGTCTTGCAGCAACGAATGCGGTTCGGAGACGATCAGCAAGAACAGCCCCATGGCACCGCTTAGAGCCAGCGGGGTCAAGGCGTTGCTTAGGTTCAGGTCGCCGCGCGGCATCGTGCGCCAGAGCACCCAAACGCCTGCTGCCAAGGACACCAAGTGAAGGGCGTATATCAGCAGAGACTTCATGCCGGATAAACGGCGTGGCTGTTACCGAACTTATGTGTCACCGCATTGGATGGTGCGGTGTGCGCGATCAGTCGTTTAAGCATATCGATCGTCGACAGAGCGTCCACACACTCACGCGAGCGGCTCTCGCAAGACGCGCAAATGAGGCCCTGGCTCCGTTTGCGCGGGGACCATGATGCCGCCTGTTGGGTAAGCATCATATCTAATCCTGAAAATTTGCGAAGTGTTCGCAGCAAATAGGCGAGCTCAAAAACTAACAGAGCCGTCGATGATCGTGCCAGCACGTCCTCGGTAAGTAGTAAATTCATTCGTCGAGATAATATTGCCTCTAAGGTACGTAATTCTACTGTATAAGCTTAACCTATTGCATCGATCGCGAGGTGACAAGGCCGAATTGGTGTGCTATATGCTAAGATGTGCGCACGATTGAGTTTTTCGTTGGGTGGGGCGCTGGACGTCGAGGTGATTGGTGGCGTTCAATTCCATCCAGTATCTTATTTTCTTCGTGACCGTCCTTTGCGTATACTTTTCGCTAGCGCAGAGATTTCGGTTGGATTGGCTTCTTGTCGCCAGTCTCTTCTTTTACGCTTCGGCCGACCCAGTATTGCTGCTCCATCTTCTCGTTGTTTCCGGCTGCACCTATCTTCTGGCGCTACAGATCGACGTTAGAACGGAAAAGTTGACCCGGAAGCGCTGGATGGTTTTTACGGTGGCGCTGCTTGTCGCCAATCTCGTCTTTTTTAAATATACTGTGTTTTTGAGCAATTCTCTACGGGCGCTTTTCGGTGCTGCCGGAATTCCTTATCCGGTCCCCACATTCCATATCCTGCTGCCGCTCGGCATCTCCTTCTATACGTTCTCGCTGATCAGTTATGTCGTCGATGTCTACAAGGGAATGGCCGCGGAGCGCCGCTTTAGGACCTTCGCGCTCTATGTTTCGTTTTTTCCCAAGGTTGTCGCCGGGCCGATCGAGCGTGCGCGTACTCTGATCCCACAATTCGAAGTCGCGCAAACCTTCGACTACGAGCGTTCCTGTCTCGGACTGCAGCTTATCCTGTGGGGCGCCTTCAAGAAGATCGTCGTAGCGGATACCATCGCGCCCTTTGTCTCGCGCGTCTATGACCAGCCGCAGGCTGCCGATGGGGTAGCGATCACGTTCGCGACGGTTCTCTACGCGTTTCAGCTCTACTGCGATTTCAGCGGCTATACGGATATCGCCATCGGCTCAGCTCTGATCCTTGGCTTCCGACTGTCCCACAATTTCAACCGGCCCTACATCGCGACGTCGATCCAGGATTACTGGAAGCGCTGGCACATGACGCTGACGTCCTGGCTTACCGAGTACGTTTATACGCCGATGTCGCGCACTACCTTGATCAAGATGAAATGGTACAACCTCATGTTGTTGAGCCTTTTCGTCACTTTCGTGGTTAGTGGCCTGTGGCATGGCGCTCAATGGACCTTCGTCGTTTGGGGTGCGCTCCACGGCAGCTACATCGTGTTTTCGCAACTCTCCCAGAGACCGCGCGCCCGGATGGTGAAGTTCGTCGGCCTCGACAAGTCGCCGCGATTGCTGCGGGCCGTCAGGATCGGGTGGACGTTCACACTTATCTGCCTCGCGTATATTCTTTTCCGGTCGAACAGTCTGTCCGATGCTGCGCAGTTGTTTGCCGGTCTCCCCACGGGGTGGACCAAGCCACAAGTCGGCCTGAAGCATCTCATCGACGGCAACAGACCGCAATTGATGGTCGCCTTTGCCGGTATTGCGACCGTTCTTTTGGTTGAGTCGCTGCAAAGCGCCGAGAAGGCCCAAAAGCTCGTATTGTCATCGCGCTGGCAGCTCAACTATGCCATGGCGGCGGCAATCGTGCTGCTTGGAGCGCTCTATCAAGTAGATCCTCAGTTCATATACTTCCGGTTCTAGCCGATGAATGCTGCCTCTGATCAGATCGATGGAAAGCCGATGGGCGCCGGGATGGCGATGCCGCCCGGACCGCTGCGCTTTGTCTTGATGATATTACTCGTTCTTCTCGCGGTCGCGGCCACGACCTTGGGCATCGCGTTCCTTGTACCCGATGGAAACGACTATGCGCGCGCGAGCGTGCTCAAGTATCAGCGGCTTGCGTCGTTGCAGGGCCCGAAGATCGTCGTTATTGGCGGCTCGAACCTCGCCTATGGCATCGACAGTGCGATGCTCGAAAAGGAGACCAAATGCCAAGTCGCGAATATGGGCATGAATGGTCATCTCGGGGCGCGCTTCATGCTGGAGGAGGCGACGCCATACCTGAAGAAGTCGGATATCGTCGTCATTTCATTTGAGTACCAGAATTTTTACAATCGGGTCGATGGCGTTGCTACTGACCAGTTCATGCTGGCGAAGGCCAATCCGGAAGCTTGGTCGCACCTGACCTTGCAGCAGAAGTGGGACGGAATTGCAGGTTTGCCGCTTGTTGCGCAGCAGAAGATCTTCCGCCTAGCTCGCTCCATGATTACATGGGGCGAGAGCCCCCAAACGATCTTGAACGAGAAAATTGAAACTCTTGCTGGTTTCAATGAATACGGCGACTTAATCGCACATCTGGAATTGGAGTGGCCGTTCGGGGATACCGACCGGTTCGATCTATCGGGACGTAAGATCGATCCCGATATTATCCCGCTTCTTCAGTCGTTCGCCGCCAGGATGAGAGAGCGTGGTGTCAGTGTGGTCTATTCCTACTCTCCGCTCCAGCGCGACTTCTACGAGGAGCACAAGAAGGCCATTGCAGATCTGCACGAACGGTTGGCTGCCGCTGCCCCCCTAGTCGTAGTCCATCCTCCCGAGACTTTGGCATACGATCGATCGATGTTTTTCGACTCCATCTACCATCTCAATGCAAAAGGCAGGGCGCCGCGTTCCAAACAACTAGCTACGGACATTCGTAGAGCCGTATTGAATGGCGGCGACTGCGCGACAGGCCCACTTTGAAACACGGATGCGGAAAATATGACCGAGCAGGACGTACTCAATCAGATCAACGAGATCACAAACCGCATGCTGGCCGACAAGGGGCTACCGCAAGCGTCCATCACGGCCTCATCCGAGTTGCTCGGGAGCGAGATCGGCATTGATTCACTCGATCTTGCGACCCTCGTGCGCGAACTCGAGGAGTTCACTGGCTTCGACCCATTTGCTGAAGGCTTCATCGAATTCCAGACCGCCGGCCAGTTGGCCAAGCTTTACGTTCGATGAGCGTTGGCGATGGATCTTGCCCTCTGCAGCGATGACGAGACAGCTGTCGCGGCGTATGGTGCGACGAGTTGGTCGCGTGGCGAGATCCGTGCGAAGTCTGAGATGCTCGCTGCGGGCCTTAAGGAGACGAGCGCGAGCCGGGCGATTGTTTGCAGCGATAATCCGATCGACATCATCCGAGCCATTGACGCCTGCGCGCGGCTTGGGATCGACCTATATATCGCCCACACCACCACGCCCCCAGGACAACTGGCGGACATCATTCACGCTCAAGGCATCCAGTATCGCATCGGCGAGGTAGATGAGCCATTGACCGGGGCTGCGACGGCTTCATCAGCTCAGGCCCGTATCCATCTCATGACATCGGGCACGTCGGGCATTCCGAAGATCGCGGCGCATACGCTCTCGTCCTTGCTCAGCCGCGCTCGTGCAACGGCCGACCACCCCGCCAACAGGATGGCCAAGTGGTTGCTGACCTATCAGCCAAGCGGCTTCGCTGGTGTCCAGGTCATCCTGACTGCGACGGTGACGAAAGGCATGGTCGTGGCGCCGGTCGAACGCAATCCTCGCGCCTTCTACGACGCGGCTCAGCGCTGGGGTATCACACAGATCAGCGGCACGCCGACCTTCTGGCGCTCGTTTCTTATGGCCGGAAGCATGGCGTCGCTGTCGTTGCGGCAGATCACGATGGGCGGTGAAGCTGCCGATCAGGCGACGCTCAACCGCGTTAGAGCGGCCTTTCCCAGGGCACGCATCACGCACACTTACGCTTCGACCGAGGCTGGCGTCGTATTTGCCGTGCATGACGGTCGGGAGGGATTTCCAGCTGCCTTCCTTGGGCAGACAGCGCACGGTATCCAGCTTAGAATATGCGATGGCTTCCTGGAGATCAGGACGCCCAACCGGATGGAGGGCTACGTGTCCGAGGCCGCGCAGCCCGTCCTTGAAGATGGCTGGCTCAGGACGAACGATCGTTGTGAGGTGGTGGGAGACCGCGTCTACATTCTCGGACGCGCGGACAAGACGATCAATGTTGGCGGCTACAAAGTCTATCCGTTGGCTATCGAAAAGCTCCTGTTGAGCGTGCCGGGAGTTTCCGAAGCGCAAGTGTATGGCATCACCAACCCGATCAGCGGCGCCCTCGTTGCAGCGGATGTCGTGCTGGCGCCGGGCGAGGATCCGGCCGTCGCCCGCCCCCGCATCCTGTCAGCGTGCCGCGAGCATCTGGCCTCGTTTCAGGTGCCGCGGGTTCTGAAAATTGTGGATGCTATTGTGGCGCATGCATCAGGCAAGAAGGCTTGACGCCCATGGCATGCAGGCACGTCATGGTTACGGGTGGCAGCCGGGGGATCGGTGCCGCATTTGTCGAATCTCTGCTGGCGGATGGCTTCAAGGTCTCGACTTGTAGTCGGTCCAAAAGCGCCCGCTTGGATGCGCTCCTGGTCAATCCGGACTATGCGCCGCTCCTCTATTGGGCGTCCTGTGAGGTCGGCAATGCGGATGAAGCGAACCGCTTCGTCAGTGAAGCCATGGAGTGGGCGGGGGATGATGGCATCTATGGCCTCGTCAACAATGCCGGTATTGCCCAGGCCGGGATTCTCGCATCGTTTCCGAATGTCGAGAGCGACAAGCTCATTCAGGTCAATTTACTTGGTGCCATCCATTTCGCGCGTGCCGTCTCCCAACATCTCCTCGCGCAAAACAAGGGTGGGCGGATCATCAATATCAGCTCCATCATCGGAAGCCGCGGCTACAACGGGCTCGCAGCCTACAGCGCCTCCAAGGCCGGCATGGATGGTTTGACCCGCGCCCTCGCCCGGGAACTCGGCCGGCGACGGATCACGGTGAACAGCGTCGGCCCCGGCTACGTGAAGACACAGATGTCGTCGACACTCACCCCGCCTCAGATTGCACAGATAGTGAACCGCACGCCGCTCGGGCGGCTCGCGACGGAGGCGGACGTGACGGCTCTAGTGCGCTTCCTGCTGAGTGATGCGGCCGGCATGATCACCGGCCAAGTGATCCTCGTAGATGGCGGCGTGAGCTGCTGACGCAAGTCTTTGCCGTGCGATTGCGATGGCGTTCGTGACGCTGTCTCCGGCCGTCATATTCAGCGAGAGACCCAGCGGTGACGACCCAGCGTCACTGCCGCGCCATCGCAATTCGCATGCGATCTTCGGGCGTGATCAGGTGGCTATGATCGTCGTCACCAATATCGATTTGAACCCAGGCGATGTCACCACCGCGAAAAGCATTACCAGTTGGTCCGTAGTCTGGTGAGGCGGGCGAGCCAGTATCCGAGCCAACGTCCGCGGCCTCGTCGGCTGAGTAACCCATCGGTTGCGTCTTATCGACTCGGCCTTTGCCCACTGACTTGCCATCGTAGTAGAGCGTTACGTCGCCGCCCTTGGCAAGGCCGCCACCGTCGTACTTGAACTCCATTCGGACCTGATGCTTGCCAGTCGGTATGATGTTCTCAGCCTCGGCAAAATAATGCTCGATGCCGAAGAAATTATAGCAGTACTTCAACTTTCCATCTTTGACGTAGAGCGTCCAACCGCCTGCTTCGCCACCCTGTGTGACGATCACACCTTCAGCAGGGCCATTCGCGATGTTCACCGCGGCCGTGACCGAATGCGACTTGTTCTTGAGCGTCAACACGCAGGCTTCACTGACGCGCATGCGCGGGAACAGAATCTGCTTGGTGCCACGTATGAGCTGTGGCCTGCCGGCGATATCGGGATTGACGCGCTCGAACCCGCGGTCATCGAGCGGAACGACATTGTATTTCACAGCCTCGATAAGCCATAGCCGCTGAAGCTCGGCGAGCTTCTGCGGGTTCTTTGCGGCGATATCGTTCGCCTGTGTCCAGTCGTCCGGGCCATACAGCTCCCAGACGTCCTGATCGAACGGGGGAGGGGGATCTGCCTTCCACGGTGTACGGTGGCGCGTACACGCGGTCCATCCAGCGTGATAGATGCCGCGGTTCCCCATCATCTCAAAGTACTGCACATCGTGTGTCTCGGCAGCTTTCGCGTCGGCGAACGAAGGCAGCATGCTCACACCTTCGAATGGTGCCTGAGCAATGCTGTTGATGATGGTTGGCTCCGGCAAGTGTGCGGCATTGAGCACGGTCCGAGCGACGTCGATGACGTGATGAAATTGGCTTCGGATCTCGCCCTTGTCCTCGATACCGTTCGGCCAGTGCACGATTAGGCCATTCCGCGTGCCACCCCAGTGGGAGGCAATCTGCTTAGTCCACTGATAAGGCGTGCAGAGCGCATGTGCCCAGCCGACGGCGTAGTGGTTGTACGCCTTGGGCGTGCCGAAATCGTCGATCTTGGACAGCAGAAAATCGACCGTCTCGATCCCCGGCATCCCATTCAGTGTCGTCATCTCGTTGAAGCAGCCGTTGATTGTTCCTTCTGCCGAGGCGCCATTGTCGCCAAGGATGTAGTAGATGAGCGTGTCGTCGGCGATCTGCAGCTCCTCGAGCGTATCAATCAAGCGCCCGACATGGTGGTCCACCTGCTCGAAGAAGCCTGCGTAGATCTCCATTTGACGCGCCAGCACGGGCTTCAATTTCGCATCCATCTCATCCCATGCCGGGATCTCTTTGTGACGAGCCGTCAGTTTGGCGCTCGGCGGGATGACGCCGAGCTTTTTCTGCCTTGCGAATGTTTCCTCGCGCAGCTTGTCCCAGCCGCCGTCGAACTTGCCTTTGTACTTGTCCGACCACTCCTTGGGCACGTGATGGGGAGCGTGCGTCGCGCCGGGAGCGAAGTACATGAAGAATGGTTTGTCCGGCATGAGCGCCTTTTGCTGACGCATCCACGTGATGGCGCGATCCGCGAGATCTTCGGTCAGCGTGTAGCCTTCTTCCGGCGATTTTGGCGGTTCCACTGCTGTCGTGCCTTCATAAAGTCCCGGGTAGTATTGATTGGCCTCGCCGCCAACGAAGCCATAGAAATATTCAAAGCCCGAGCCAGTAGGCCATTGGCTGAATGGGCCAACGGGCGAAACTTCCCAAAAGGGAACCTCGTGGCACTTGCCCAGTTGCGCCGTCGAATAGCCGTTGAGCTTAAGAATTTCCGCAAGCGGGGCCTTGTCCTTTGGGCGGATGCTGTCGTTGCCTGGTGCCGACGTCGCCATCTCGGTGATTGCGCCCATGCCGACGGAGTGATGGTTGCGTCCCGTCAGCAATGCCTGTCGCGACGGCGAGCACAATGCAGTCGTGTGGAAGCGGTTGAATTTCAGCCCGCCTTTCGCGAGCCGCTCCGCTGTCGGAGTGTGGCACGGGCCACCAAATGCGGAGGATGCACCGAACCCTACATCGTCAATTAGAACGATCAGTACATTGGGCGCGCCTTTGGGCGGTCGCAGCATTCGTATGGGGGGGTACTGCGTTGCCGGATCCTTGGCGTCATAGGTCGTCAGTCCAACATGCTTAGGATCTGGGATTGGGAGGATGTGGCGCGAGAAAGTCTCTCGCTCTTCGGGCTGCCCGAGCACGGGCTTCGATTTCTTGGCCATGGTGACCTCCAAACTCGGAATTGTTGCCGCCGGGGCGGTGGTGGCGCGGTGGCTTCAACGCAAGCGAGGCGTCTCGGGAACTATCCGGGCGCGATTTGACGTAAGGCATCGGCAAAGACCCCGAATTCGCTCGTGAGAGATCGTATGGAGGCGCGAATTCAAAGCGGCACTGCTCTCACCACCCGCTGATAGCAACGTCCGCTCAGCGGCGGCCTCAGCGGTGATCCCCTCGATCCGCTAGAGGCGATCAGGGAACGCGGCTGCCCCCTGGCAGCATTTCGCGAAGCCTTCAATGCACTGAAGGACCTCCTTGGCGGTCGGATCGTTAGCAGTTCAACGGCTCCGCGCGCGCATGTTCTGCGCGTCACCGGCAGGGCGTGATCTCACCTACTGTCCATCCAAAGACGGGCCGTTGCTGCGTTTGGTTGGGAGGTGAGCGGGGTGGGACTCGAACCCGCGACCATGCGATTAGGTCTGCTCTTGATCAGTCAGATCGAACGACATTGCACCTGACGCGACGACTGCCTCCATACGGTTGATACGTGCAGCTTGCCTGATCGAACGACCGGAAGCGACTGGCGCAGACTTCGACATTGCATGGGCGCGGTCTGGAGGAGGCAGCAGGCGCGATCCCCGGAGAGGGGGAATTGGCGGAAGCACTACCACGAAGCTCATCAAGCTTGTTCTGCACAGGCCCATAGCGCTTCCAACCGGGCACCGGAGCTGCAAGATTGACGTCTTTCCAGGCGGGGTGAAACGGCGGCGCTTGGAGTTCGGGGAGCCTTTTGAACAGACTGTCGACGAAGCGGACCATGCGCGCGTATCGAGCGGAGTCCGGTTCCCAGTTGTAAACGGCAAGCACAGCGGGAACTGCGATGGTTTCTATTTTCTCTCCCGCGGCAATGAGCTTTGGGTAATCCTTGCTATCGAGCGTGGCTGGCAGATAGAGTTCCTCCAGCTCCCGCGTATAAGGCACGGTGATCAGCTTGAATCCTGCTGGCCAATCAGCCTGCGCAATTCCTCCAACCGGCTTCGTCGTTACCCACACGGTCGCCGCATATTTGTCCGACGAGCGAAAGTCGCGCATCACGACCGGATGCGGATCGAATGCCTCGATGACATTGATCCCGAGTCGCTTGAAAATCAGCGGCCCGCTGTAGGCGGCCGCGGTGCCCTGGCTGTTGAAGTTGACCAATTTCCCGGCCAGATCATTGATGGATTTGATTTCCGGCCGAACGAAGATCTGCAACTCGGATGGAAACAGGCTGGCCACATAGTTGACCCGCATCGCCACGTTCGGCGCCTTCTCGACCTTCTCGAAATGCAGCAGCGTATCGCCATAGACGATCGCCGCATCGACGCCGCGTAGCTGGAGCAGGTCGACAAAATTGTCGAACACGCCGCGCGTGACGATCGGTAGAATGCGCAGATCATCGCCCTGGTTCAACACGCGCGCCATCTCCGCGGCGAAGCGGAGAGGGGCGCCTTCCGGCAGCCCCGCCGCGAGGCCAATCGTACCTTGATTGAGCCGGTCCCTGGCCTCGTGGCCCCACTTGTCGGCGCTTTGAGCGGATGCTCGCTGCGCCAATCCTGCGATCAGAACCGCGGCCACCATCCGTATGCCGATGCGCCAAAAACTACACATGATGCTTGCCCTTGCAATGTTCATCCGAGGTGAAGAAGGCGGAGGTCCAGGAAGTTGGGAATGACTGGGGCTCACTGAGTACCGATCCGGTTCAAGCGCTCTGCTGCAGTGGCAGCGCCGAGCGCCTGCGCACGCAGGTACCAAACTCTTGCTTGCTCGCGATCGCGTGCAAGCCCCACGACATTGGGGAGAGGCGTCACGGTTGCTGGATCGTAGGTTTCGGCAAGCTCCAAGGCCGCCTCCGCCAGGCCGGCATTGCTGGCGCGCTCGAGAAACAGGCGGGCACTGGCTACATCGCCCGTCGACAACAAGGCTCGACCGCGCGCGAGGTATCTGGCGCCGTCTTCCGGACTTACGGTGAGGCCAAGCGCGCGCCGGCGGCGCTCTTGATCGGCTCGCGCTTCGGCTTCGGCTGCCTCCTTGATGATCCGCGCACTCTCGGCGGTTGCCAGTCGCTGTTGCTCGGCCTCGGCTTTCTGAGCAGCCTCAGCGGCCACTCGCTGACGCTCGACCTCGGCCCTCTGCGCAGCCTCGGTGGCCTGACGCTGACGTTCCTCCTCGACCTTTCGTGCCGTCTCAGCCGCCACTCGCTGACGTTCGGCCTCAGCCTTCTGAGCAGCCTCAGCCACCTGCCGTTGTTTTTCCTCCTCGGCCTTTCGTGCAGTCTCAGCGGCCACTCGCTGACGTTCGGCCTCAGCCTTCTGTGCGGCCTCAGCCACCTGCCGTTGTTTCTCCTCCTCGGCCTTTCGTGCAGTCTCAGCGGCCACTCGCTGACGTTCGGCCTCAGCCTTCTGAGCAGCCTCAGCCACCTGCCGTTGTTTCTCTTCCTCGACCTTTCGTGCAGCCTCAGCAGCCAGCCGCTGACGTTCGGCCTCAGCCTTCTGAGCAGCCTCAGCCACCTGCCGTTGTTTCTCTTCCTCGACCTTTCGTGCAGTCTCAGCCGCCACTCGCTGACGTTCGGCCTCAGCCTTCTGCGCGGCCTCAGCCACCTGCCGTTGTTTCTCTTCCTCGGCCTTTCGTGCAGTCTCAGCCGCCACTCGCTGACGTTCGGCCTCAGCCTTCTGCGCAGCCTCGGCCACCTGCCGTTGCTTCTCTTCCTCGACCTTTTGTGCAGTCTCAGCCGCCACTCGCTGACGTTCGGCCTCAGCCCTCTGAGTAGCCTCAGCCGCCTGCCGTAGTTTCTCGGCCCTTTCGGTGTCGACGACTGATATCCACTTGTCCTGCGTATCATGGCGCTGCGGCGAGTGTCTGATGTCGGCAGCGCGGGGCGTGGCGCGATGCGGCAACTCGCCTGCTCTGGTGGCAGGTGCCGTGCGGGGGCTATCGGCAGTCCTTTCTGCTCGCGATCTAGTGGCGTCGTGATCGGCTTCCAGCTGCGCTACTCGCGCGCGCAACTCTGCGGCCGTGAGTTGGCGACGTGCGCTTTCTGCTTCCTCGGTCGAACCGAGCAAGGATTTGCCTAGCTGCTCCATAGTCGCGCGAAGCCGTTGAGCTTCTGCGTCCACGGTGCTGCCCTTCGTGCGCGGGCTTGCCAATCGCGCCGACATGTCATCGAGCTGGCTCTGGATTGCCTGGGCTCGCAGCCGCTCGGCGTCCAGCTCCCTGGACGCCACCTCCCTGGCGCGCAGCGCTGCGTCGAGCGCACTTAGACTATCCTTGATCCTGCTCTGGTGCTCGGCCTCGGAGGCGCTGAGCTTTTGCTCGGCACTCTGTTTCTGCCGCTGCGCATCCGCGACCTGCAACTCCAACTTCCGCAGTTTCTCCGTCAGCGTATTGGCAGCGGTTTCCACGTCCGCAAGCCGCTTGGCTGCTGCCTCCAGGAGGCGCGCGCGTTCGGCCTCCTCCAACGCGGCATCCGGTCGTGTGGGGACACCGTTCTGGGATGCCAGCTTTTTTGGTGCCGTGTCAGCGCCAATATAAAGCACCGCGCTGGTACCAACGGTGAGACCGAGCAGCATGGCCAGATAAACGGCCGCACGACTGCTCTTGGCGGGAGATTGGTGCAAGCCATCCAGCAGGCGATCCGTACGTGCCCGTGTAGCTCGGAACATCGGGCTGCCAAAGGTCCAAAGATGCCCCTCCAGATCGCGGGCCATATAGAAGCGCCCGCCATCGTCGTCGTCGCGGGGCTCGACCTCCACACGTGCGCCAGCCATCCGGGCGTGGGCGAAATGACGATCCACATCCTTGACCGTCAGGTAGCAGGTCTGTGTTGGTCGATTGCCGGCTTCGGCCGGTTGGGCCGCCTGATCGGCGGCCACAGAGGCGTCGTTCGGTGCGACGAGCACGTAATTCTCATCAAGCCGCAGCACGATATGGGCCGAGCCACCTTGAGACCGGTCTGCTACCTCATGGATGGAAAACCCGTACGCTGCGCACAGCCAATCGGCGGCAGCTTCAGGATGCGCATAACGCACGACCGGGAGAACCGAGCCATCCGACATGAGCTTGCTCATACGTAGCAAAATCGAATGCGATAATGCCATCGTGCGGAACGATCAGCTCCGCGCAGTGAGCGTACTAGCCTCAGTCCACACCGATTAATCGCGAACGTCCGGTTGAGGCGGGCGAGCACGGTATGATCGTCAAGTTGCAGAATACATTCGTAAACCTGACGATTTGGAGCTTACCCCCCGGTCCCGATCTTGCGCAAGAGCGAGTATAAGTGGAGGGGCCGTGGCCCCCACACACAGGGTAAACAACCCTGGGTCGAGTGGCCGGGAGAGCGCATTATTGAGCTCGATGGCAGCTGCGGGGCTTGATGAGATGCGGAAAGAGCCAACGCACGGCCTTGGCCGCCTTGGCCATGCTGTAGAGATTGCACATCGCGGGAGAACAGATGAGCCCGGACCGGAAGTTGGCTGCGCTTATTCAGAGCCACCGGCTTGCTTCGAACCGTTCGATCCCCGATGCCGCCAAAACAGGGAAGCCCGATCGAAGCCATCGGCCCTGAGCCGCGCTTCGTGCCAATCGTGGTCCTGCTGTCGGACAAGCGCTCGGTACTGACGGGGCGGCAATCCGAAGCGCGCGCGGAACGCCCGGCTGAACTGACTCGTGCCGCCAAAACCGCAGCGCTTGGCGACGTCGGTCAGCGAGGGCTCCTCCTCTTTGTCGGCCAGCAGGAGGCGCAGGGCCTGGTCGAGGCGGCGCTGCAACAGCACGGCGCGAACGCCGCCTTCCGCCGCAAGCAGCCGGTAGAGTGACGCGCGCGAAAGGTGGACCGCATCGGCGATCTCGCCGGGGCCGAGCTGCGCGTGCGCAAGATGGGCGTCGATATAGTCAAGCGCCGCTCTTCTCCTCGCCTTCACGTGACTAGCTTCGTCGCCCGCAAGCCGCGCGCGCGCGTGGGCGGTGGTCAGCGCCACGATGCCCTCGACCGCCGCCTCGGCTTCGCTCACTGTCAGATTGTCGGCCTGGGCAAAAAGCTCCCGCATCGCTGCGCCGATCAGACGCGCCGCGCCGCTCTCTCGGCGAAAGACCAGCCCGTGCGGCTCCAAGGCCAGCAGCGCCGCGGGCGCGCTCTCGCGCGCCAGGATGATGATCAGATTCGCGTAGTCGGTCGTCACACTGTGGAATGGCCGCGCATAGTCGACGATCTGGACATCTCCAGCTTCGATGACGCCGCGCCGTCCTGCCCAGTCGTTGTCACACGAGCCTTCGAGCTCGAGATAGATCAGCAGTTGATCGGGGCTGCGCGCGACAAGTGCAGGCCCCCGCGTCATGGCGAACGCCGTCCCCCGCGAGCGCATCAGGATCGCGCGAGGTGTATGATAGGTGCGGGTGGAGAGCGTGAAACGTGCTTCCTCGGAAGGGTCTGGCAGCGACAGCGTGTAGATATGCGCGAACGTGTCCCGAAAGGCTTGCCAGAACTGCGGGCCGAACTCGCCTTGCGGATTGCTGTCCAGCCCTTGCAGCTTGGGCGACGAGTCGCCATTGCCCTTGCCCGCCACCGGCGGCTTCGCAGGAGCATCCGTTGGTGATCTGTTGGCGCTGACCTTGACCATATCGGTGCCCCATGCCTCAAAGCGCTTCTAGCACGACTTGCCGTGCATGGCGCCCCCGGATGAACTTGACTCCGGAGATCAAATTGTTGACGCAGCGTCTCAGCCTTTGGCGTGGCGGCAAGGCCAGCTCAGGACGAATTTGATACTGGAGATCAGTTCATTGGCACAGCGTCTCAATCTTTGAGGGGGCGTCAATTCGCACTTGAACCTCAAGAAGAATGTCCCCCTACATCTCAGCCGCTTCGTTGGTCGAGCCCCGGCTTGGCCGGCCAAGCCCGCCCCACGGATGGGAAAGGGCTCAATGTGATCGGTGTGGATGGGATCGCTGCCCAGGAATTCTCCGACACGATCGGCGCAATCTATGACTGCGCGCTCGATCCGCACCGGTGGCCGGACGCGTGTCGAAAGATCGCGAGCCTGTGTGAAAGCACCGCAGGTGGAGTTTGCGTCCACGACTTGCGGCATACGCAGAACGATCAGCTGTTCGTATTTGGATACCCGCAGAAGTTTCTGGAGGCTCTGGGGCGGAACTACGCACAAAGCCCCATGGCGGCGTCGGATGTCGTCGCGAATATCGGCGACGTCAAAGCCCTCGCGAGCGAAAACGATGACCTGTACGAGAGCCGCTTCTATAACGACGTCCTGAAACCGTTCGGCTTGCAGGACATCATCTGGTTCCCGGCATTGCGGACCGGAGGCCGCATGGCCTCGATGCACGCGTCGCGCAGCGAGAGCGCGGCCCGTTACAGCAAGCGCGAGGTCAGCCTATTCAAGCTTATCTCCCCACATGTCCACCGCGCGCTCGACATCTCCGACGCGCTCGATATCAGGGCGCTCCGCTCGGAGACACTGGAACGAACGCTCGACGGACTTGTCTCGGGCGTTTACCTCACGGCGCGTGATGGGCATATCGTTTATATGAACGCGGCCGCCGAGCGTCAGATCCGAACCGGCAACTCGATCCGCATCGTGAACAACCGGATCTTCCCGACCGATCCTGGCGCGCGCGCAGCGCTGGCAAGGGCCATCGAAAGGGCATCGCGCGATGATGGCCATACCGCCTCGAGCGAATACTCGGTGGCTATTCCCGATATCGGCGGCACCGGCGTTGTCGCGACGCTGCTCCCGGTCGATCGTGGCCGGCGCTATGGTGTCGTCGCGTCATTCTCGGCATCGGTTGCAGTGTTTACGAAAGATCCTGCCGAGGCGCCGCAGATGCCGGGCGAGGCCTTTGCTAGGCTGTACGGTCTCACGGGGGGCGAGCTGCGCGTGCTGCTAGCTCTGAACCAAGGGATGGGCGCAAAGGAGGCAGCCGACATTCTCGGCATCGGCGAGCCTACAGTTCGCACCCATCTCCAGCGCATCTTTTCCAAGACCGGCACAACCCGGCAAGCGGATCTCCTTCGTCTGTTGCAAAACGCGACCCCGCCGATCCAGCACAATTATCATCAGCTCTCCCCCTCGTTGACGGCATAGAGCTTGTCCGCAGGTTGAGCCGTTAGCCCAATGCGGTCCAGCCGCAAGTCGCGCTTTTGGCCATCTGCGACGTTCGCAGTGGTACCGATTGCTGTTGCTGGATTCCTGGCTTGCGTTCTGCTGCGGGGCGCAGAAGGGAAATAGGTGCTCCTTCCGGCAAAATTTCGAAGACCACATCATCGTATCCGATGACGCAGCAGCGTTTGGCGCGTGCCAGCATCCCCCATTGTCCGGATTCTCGGACGCACATTGAGGGAGCCTGGCCATGTCGCTCGCAGACTACTCGCTCACGATCTTCGTTGCCTTGAACGTCGCCCGAGCGCTCGCGTACTGGCCGCAGATCGTAAGCATCTACCGCGATCCAGGTAGCGCGAGCGCGGTATCGGTATGGACGTGGATCATATTCACCGCAGCCAACGTCGCGACAGTGATCTATGCCCTTGCAGCACTCGGAGATTTCATCGTAGCGGGCGTGTTCGGGATCAACGCAATCGGCTGCGCCACCATCGTCATGTTCACAGCTGGAAAGCGCCGCTATCACCATCGGCCGTTCTGGAAGAACATCAGCGCGGGGATATTGCCTAAGTTAGACTGCCAGTCGGCACTGGGCAAATGCGTTCCCGTTACAGCGGCATCCGAGAAGGCGCGCACTTCGGTGGTTCGGTTTTTCGCGAGACGGCGCTCCGCGCGGAGCGCTGCTCGCCAGAGATACATAGACGACATCGCCAAGAAGGGGCTCGCCGCCATCGAATGATGATGGCAGCGAGCCTGCCGTACGATCGGCCCGCTCTAAAGAGATCTCACGAGCATTGAGAGGATTGCTGGCGCGAACGGGGGGCGGCGCGCTTTCCGGGTGCCCGAGGAGGGGGATGCGGGCTGTTTTCAGCCCGTCCCGTCGGGCGGCGAAAAGTACCCTCAGTCAGTCGAAGTCCGCAGGGGCGGGCCTAGGCAGTTCGCGAAGGCTCGGCGGTTGACGATCGCTTCCTGTGCTCCGGTCGCATATCTGGCATCACTCATGGTCAAACGCTTGTGGGCGTGAGCCGAATATGGGCTAGATGCCTCGGCCGTCGTTTGCGGCGCATTCCTGGAGCGTTACCGGAAATGCCTCGGTGCGTCCGACCGAGTGTCATTCCTCTCACGCCAAGCTAATCGGACCTAGACCGTTGCTGCCGCGCGCCAATCTGTGCCGCCTCCACTGCCGTCAACTCAGCCGGAATTGGCAATCGGAAAATGCGACTGAATGGGGGCATCGACAGCCAAGAAGCTTGGTTCCGCATTGCTGTCGCACTCGTCATCGCATCTATCGCGCTGGGCGCTCCGTATGTTGCGACGGTCGCATTGAAGCCAATCGCTGAGGAATTCGGCGGTCAGCGTTCTATCCCCTCGGCGGCTATATCTCTCGCCTGGCTCGGCGTTGGTGTAGGCGGGCTCGGCATGGGCTGGGTGGCCAATCGCATTGGTGTGCGCTGGACCATCGCGTGGGGCGGCCTCATGAACCTCGTTGGCTTGGTTCTGGCGTCGGGTGGCTCGGCTTGGCAGCTCTGTGTCGGCTACGGACTATTTGTCGGCCTCATCGGCAACTCCGGGATCAATGCCCCACTGTATGTTTACGCGACGCGCTGGTTCGATGGTCGTCGTGGGGCAGCGCTCGCACTGATCGCAAGCGGGTCGTACATCGCGGGTGCTCTGTGGCCGCCCATCTTCGAGAAGATGATCGACGCCTATGGCTGGCGACAGGTGATGGTCGGCTTCGGGATGTTCGTTGCGGCGACCGTCATTCCACTAGGGCTTATGTTTCTCAAGGAGCCGCCCCCGCTTGCGCTGCTTTCGCGCGGTGATGGCACTGCAAATCCAGGTCGTGAAAGGATAATGGGACTTAGCCCGAACTTAGCGTTCGCGCTGCTGGCTGTCGCGTCGTTTCTGTGCTGCATACCCATGGCTATGCCACAGTCGCATCTGATTGCATTCTGCGGGGATCTCGGCTTCGCTTCTGGGCGCGGCCCCGCCATGGTCTCGTTGCTTCTGGTGTGCGCCTTCATCAGCCGCCAGTTCTGGGGCTGGTTCTCGGATCGCGTCGGAGGATTGAATACACTCCTCATCGGATCAGCTGCGCAAGGGCTGGCCATGCTTGGCTTCTTGCTCACACAAGACGAGATAGGCCTGTTTGCAGTCTCCGCATTCTTCGGTCTCGGTTTTGCGGGGTTGATACCGGCGTATGTGCTTGCTGTTCGACAGCACTTCCCAGCGAGCGAGGCGCACTGGCGGGTCCCTGGCTTGTTGCTCATGAGCATGGCCGGCATGGCGTTCGGCGCCTGGGTCGCCGGTGCGATCTACGATTACGCCGGGTTCTATGCGCCTTCGTTCGCAACGGGCCTCGTTGCCAACGTTCTGAATTTTCTGCTGCTGATGCTGTTGGTGCTCGCCCAGCGGCGCCAGCGCCAGAGACCAGCTATCGCGGGGCTCTAGAAGCAAGCTTCCGGCGCTCGGCAGTGTATCTTATTTGAGTAGGCGCTCCCGCTCGCGATGAACCGTGGCACCCCGTCGCGCGAATATGTCCGCTTCAGGGCTGCAAAAGTCGCACTACATCTTCCCATGCCCGCGGGCGACGTTGCGGCGCATTGTGGGAGCGACGACTTGATCGGAGATCTGGAAGTTCCATACACCGGCTTCGCCCTGGGCGGAGAATTCCTCAAATAGGCCACGCACCCTGGCAAGATCCCGCACTTCCGCGCCCACGAGCCCAAAGCCCTGCGCGATTGCCTCGAACGGCGGGCGCCCGAATATCGCGCCTGAATCGTCTTCTCCCTCGTGCCGAAATTTGTGAATCTCGGCGCCGTAGGCACCATCGTTCAACACGCAAATCAGCACGCGCATCCCGTGTCGTTTCAGCGTCTCGAGTTCCTGAATGTGCATCAGGAGGCTTCCATCGCCCTCGATGAGCACAACTTTGCCGTTGCGGCCGTCCGCTCTCGCAGCGGCAACGCCGATTGCATAGGAAAGGCCGTTTCCGATGGCGCCGAATTCGCGAATGGCGCAGAATTTCTCGGGCGGCCGTCCGCGCATCTGCGAGTTGAAGTATGACTGGTGGCCGGAGCCAGAGACAATATCCCAGTCTTTCGGAATGATGTCGTCGAGAGTCCGGATGACGGCGCGAGGATCGAGAACGTCGGGCGCGATCTCGAAATGCTGGTCGTCAGGAAGCTCGGTGGCGATCCGATGAGCGAGCTCGTTGGTTCGAACTACAGCAGCGGTAGACCTGCCGGCGCCGAGCGTCGCGTCGAGTTTGCTGAGCATCGCCTCGGCGGTGACCTTGGCGTCGGCTGTGATGAAGAAGTTGGCGGTCAATGCCCCTTCGCTCAACCCTCGCGGCGCTGTATCGATCTGGGCAACGAACGCTTGCGGGAAGATATTGCCGCCGTCGACCGTGTAGTACGACATGCGCGCGCCAAAAGCCAAAATCAGATCGGCCTCGGCCATCACTTCGCGGCAGACCTTCGATGCGTAGCCGCCGCTGATCCCGAGCGAATAGGGATGGTGGTCGAAGAGACCGCGCGCCGGCAATGTCGTGGCAAGCGCTGCCCCACACCGATCGGCAAGAGCTTCGATGGCGGATTTGGCCCCGGAGTGCAGGACGCCGCGGCCGGCAATCACGATCGGCCTCTTGGCTTCACGGATCTTGGCGACGAGCGCCGCCACCTGCTCCGGATCGGGGTGCGGCCGCCCTCCATTGGGAATGTACCGGGTTGACGGCACGTAGGGATTGGAGGTCGCCGGCGGCTGTGTCTGGAGGTCGTAGGGCACGCCGAGTACCACTGGGCGACGCTCGTGGCGCGCGATATGAAAAGCCTCGCGCACATACTCGTACATGCGCTGCACACTGTGGGCCTGAATGTAGTGCGCACCGGTTGCCACCACGAGCGGCAGCTGCGGAATTTCCTGGTTGTAGAACTTCGCATTGATCGGCGACTCGCCGGCAAAGACGACTAGCGGAATTCGGGCGCGCACCGCCGCCGGCAGTGCCGTCGTAAGCTGCGTAAGTCCTGGCCCGCACGTCACAGAAGCGGCCGCAATCTTACCTGTTGCCACGTGGTAGCCCATCGCTGCGGCAACGGCGCAGTGCTCGTGGCGATGGTGCACTGTCTTGACGCCGGGCAACTTTTGCAGCGCTGACGTCCAGTGCATGTTTCCGTCACCCATGAGGATAAATTGGGTGTCCACTCCCTCAGCGACGAACGCCTCGGCGAGCGCTTGGTAAAGTTTGGGCTTCTGCATATTGGGGCGTTTCTCTCGAGTTCGGACAACTTGTTCGGACATGTCTAGAACCAGCGTAAAGCTTCCGGAGCCAAGGCGCGATCCCTGCCTTCAGATTGGCACCACTCGACAAATGCCGGTCTGAGCCGTCTGGCGCCGCGACTGTTGTGCACTTGCGCGCTCGCCGTCCGCGTGGCCTAAGGCGGAGCTGACATCTACGAGCCGCAGGCAAACATGATTCATCTCGACAACATCGCCAAGCAGAACGGCCACCAGATCCTGTTTACGGGTGCATCGGCCGCGCTTTTCAGGGGCGAGAAGGTAGGACTGGTCGGCCCCAACGGCGCAGGCAAATCGACATTGTTCCGGATGATCGTCGGCGATGATCATCCCGACGAGGGGCAAGTGTCGGTCGATCGTGACGTCACCATCGGCTACTTCAGCCAGGACGTGGGCGAAATGTCCGGCCGCAGCGCCGTGGCCGAGGTGATGGACGGTGCGGGACCGGTCAGCGCCGTTGCTGCAGAACTCACGGATCTCGAGACCGCGATGGCAGATCCTGACCGGGCCGACGAGATGGAGGCCTTGATCGACCGCTACGGCTTGGCACAGACGCGCTTCGATCAGCTCGGCGGCTACGCACTTGAGGGGCGTGCCCGCGAGGTGCTCGCCGGGTTGAGCTTCAGTCAGGAGATGATGGACGGAGACGTGGGCGCGTTGTCCGGCGGCTGGAAGATGCGCGTGGCACTGGCCCGGATTCTGCTCATGCGTCCCGACGCCATGCTGCTCGACGAGCCATCGAACCACCTCGACCTCGAGAGCCTCATTTGGCTCGAGCAATTTCTCAAGGCATACGACGGTGCGTTGCTGATGACCTCGCACGACCGGGAGTTCATGGATCGTATCGTGACGAAGATCGTCGAGATCGACGGTGGCGAACTCACCAGCTACTCCGGCGACTACGCGTTCTATGTCGCACAGCGTGCTCTTGCCGATCAGCAGCAGCAGGCGCAATTCGAGCGCCAGCAGGCGATGCTCGCCAAGGAGCAGCGCTTTATCGAGCGATTCAAGGCGCGCGCGTCGCACGCCGCGCAGGTGCAGAGCCGCGTCAAGTCCCTGGAGAAGATTGAGCGCGTCGAGCCGCCCAAGCGACGGCAGACCGTCCACTTCGAGTTTTCGCCGGCGCCGCGTTCGGGCGAAGACGTCGCGACACTCAAAGGCGTACATAAGCGTTATGGCAGCCAGGTCATCTATGACCGCTTGGATTTCCAGGTTCGCCGACGCGAGCGTTGGTGCGTGATGGGCGTCAACGGTGCCGGGAAGTCGACCCTGCTGAAGCTCGTGGCCGGTGCTGCCGAGCCGGATGCGGGCAGCGTCGCGATTGGCGCCAGTGTCACGATGGGTTACTTCGCTCAGCACGCCATGGACCTGCTCGATGGCAATCGGACGGTGTTCCAGTCGCTCGAGGATCAGTTTCCGCAGGCCGGACAGGGTCAGCTGCGCACGCTCGCTGGCTGCTTCGGCTTCTCGGGTGATGACGCGGAAAAAAAATGCCGCGTCCTGTCAGGCGGGGAGAAGGCGCGCCTTGTCATGGCCAGGATCATGTTCGATCCGCCCAACTTCCTAGTGCTCGACGAGCCTACCAACCATCTGGATATGGCGACGAAGGAGATGTTGATCGTGGCGCTGTCGCACTACGCAGGTGCCATGCTGTTCGTATCGCATGACCGGCATTTTCTGTCGGCGCTGTCCAACCGGGTGCTCGAGCTGACGCCCGACGGTATCCACGCCTACAGCGGCGGCTACACCGAATATGTCGAGCGGAGCGGTCACGAGGCGCCGGGCTTGCGGAGCTGACACCCTAAAGACGCCTCGTCCGGGCGCGCGAAACTGTTGTGGCGGTGAAAGCGAGATCAGACGCGACTTCGTTGTCGGCGAGGACGTCCGCACAGTTTTCTTCAGAGTGGCAATCCAACATAGTTTTCGGCGAGCGCCGTCGCCGCAGCCTTCGACGAGAGTAGATACTCGAGCTCCGCCTGCTGAATGCGCCGATCAAAGCTCGAATGGCTCGGGAAGTGGTGGAGCATCGAGGTCATCCACCAGGAGAAGCGCTCGGCCAGCCATACGCGACGAAGGGCGCGGTCGGAATAAGCATCGAGGCCGTGGGAGTTGCCGACGCGATAGAACTCGGCGAATGCCGAACTCAGATAGCCGACATCACTGGCGGCCAGATTGAGTCCCTTGGCGCCGGTTGGCGGAACAATGTGAGCCGCGTCGCCGGCAAGAAACAGCCGGTGATAGCGCATGGGCTCGGCAACGAAGCTCCTGAGCGGGGCTATGCTCTTCTCGATGGAAGGGCCGGTTATGAGATTGCGCTGCGCCTCGCTATCGAGGCGTCGTGCAAGCTCGTCCCAGAAACGTGCATCCGTCCATGCCTCCACGCCGTCAGCGAGGTTGCATTGAAGGTAGTAGCGGCTTCGCGTCGGCGAGCGCATGGAGCAAAGCGCAAATCCTCGCTCGTGGTGCACGTAAATGAGTTCATCAGATACGGGCTTGGTTTCGGACAGCAGGCCCAACCAGCCAAAGGGATAGGTGCGCTCGTGCGTCCTGATCCGCTCCTTGGGAATGCTCTGCCGACAGACGCCATGAAATCCATCGCAGCCTGCAATGTAGTCACAGATGATCTCGTGGTTCACACCGTCCTTCTCGTACCGGACGATAGGGCCGCTCCCTACGATATCGTGGAGGCTCACGTTGTTGGCCTCGTAGACGGTTGCGCGACCGCTCGACGTCCGCGCCGCCATCAGGTCGCGCGTTATCTCGGTCTGGCCGTAGACAGTCACGGCCTTCCCCGTGAGGCTGCGGAAATCGATGCGACGACGCTCACCGTTGACGCAGATCTGCGTCCCGTCGTGCACCAACCCTTCGGCGTGCAGGCGGTCAGCCGCGCCAATTTCGTCAAGCAAGTCGACGGTACCCTGTTCGATAATGCCCGCGCGGATGCGGCCGAGGACGTACTCGCCCGTGTGCCGCTCGAGGATGATGTTGTCGACCCCATACTTGTCGAGAAGCTGGCCGAGGAGGAGCCCAGCAGGACCGGCACCGATGATTGCCACCTGAGTTCGTATCATGTTTTCGATCTTCTCAGCAGACCCGTCGCGTGCCGGTGCGGTTCGTCAATTCAAGGCGCGTACTAGCCAGAGTGAAAGTCCGGGAAACGCCAGACATATGCAGAGGCGGACGAGATCCGCAGCCACGAATGGCAGCACGCCTCGATACGTCGCGGTGATCGGGACGCCGGGCGCCATCGACGACACGACGAACACACAGAGCCCGATCGGAGGCGCCGTAAGACCGATGCCGACGACGATGAGGACGAGGATGCCAAACCAGATGGCGGCTTCGTCCGGCAGCATCCCGAAATCGAGCGACTGGATGACTGGGAAGAATACCGGCAACGTCAGAAGGATCATCGCCAGCTCGTCCATCACGGCGCCGAGCAGGATGTAGAACACCATCATCGCGATAAGAACTGCGTATGGCGAGTATCCGGCGCTGCTGATCGCCTCGGCTGCCGTCCCTGGCAATGTCGAAAGGGCTAGGAAGGCGCCGAATACCTCCGCGCCAAGCAGGATCATGAAGATCATGCCGGAGGTCTCCGCCGTTTGGCGGATGGCCTGCACGATATCGCGCCAACCAAGCGTTCGCTGGATGAGTCCGATCGCGAGCGTGGTGATGGCGCCCGCTGCGGCGCCCTCGGTTGGCGTGAACACACCGCCATAGATGCCGCCGATGACGACGATGGCGGTCGCGATGGACGGCATGATGCTCTTGCCGACGAGCATGATCGATGCGGTCATGAGAGCGAGGATGATCGCGTTGTCACCCTCGATTCGCCCGCGCCACCATTGGGCGATGATGCCAGCCGTCAGCAGGGCACCGACGAGCACCGGCCAGACCGACCACGGCTCACGCTCGATCGTGGCCTCCTTCGGTGAGGGAGCCAGAGCCGGCTTGCGCCAGACGACGATGGCAATGGTTATGCAGTAGAAGATTGCAGCTAGAATGCCGGGTATGAGGGCCGCTTGGAAAAGCTTGGCGATGTTCTGCTCGGCTGTGATGGCGTAGACCACCAGAATGACGGAGGGCGGGATCAATATGCCGAGTGTTCCGCCGACAGCGATCGTTCCAGTAGCAAAGCCCCCGTCATACTTGTACTTCTCGAGCTCCGGGAGAGCTGCTCGGCCGAATGTCGCTGTCGTCGCAACGGCAGAGCCGCACACGGCGCCGAAGGCCGTGCAAGCCCCGATGACAGCCATGGCGTGTCCGCCTCGATAGCGCCCGAGCGCGCGCTCCGCTGCTTTGAACAGCGCGCTCGCAATACCTGCGCGTTCTGCCAGCGCCCCCATGAGAATGAACAGCGGTATGACCGACAGCGTGTAGTTCGCGAACTGGTGGTAGGGATTGGACTTCATGTAGCCGAAGAATGCGGTCATCCCCGATGGGTGCAGCCAAATGTAGCCGCCGGAACCGACGAGCAGCATCGAGAGGCCGATCGGGCAGCGCAGTGCGATCATCAACAGCATGAGCGCAAAGCCGACGATGGCGACTGAGATGCCGCTCATGACGCCCCCCCGCTGCACGCCGCTCGGATGAGACGAAGTGCGGTCGAAAAGGCGGCCACAGCAACGAGCGCTGCGAGCCCAGCGCAGAGGCCGATGCTCGGCCAGATCAGCAGCTGACGCTGCATGGTTGTCTCGCCGCTATTGAAGGCGCTGAGCGTGCCATGGACGAGGCAGTAGGCGAGATACGCCATCACGGCCGCGAATACGATGTCCCAGAATGCATCGATGACGTTGACGACGCTTTGCGGCAGCCACTGCGTAAACGTGTCCACCATGATGTTGCCGCGACGGATCTGCGTGTAGGGCAGGTAGGAGAATACGGCGACGGCTGTTGCCATCTTCACGTATTCGAAATCGCCGTCGATGGGCGACGAGAAGAGCCAGCGCATGAGCACGCTCGCGGTTGCCAACAACGCGACGGCGAGCGTCAGAAATCCTCCCATGACCGCGCAGAGGCCGGTGAGATATTCCATTCTTGAAACCGGCTGCGCCGCGTCAGGCCCCCGATCGCCGTCCGGCCATTTAGTGATGCTCATCAGATTGTCTTCCGCTATCGGGGCGGCAGCGAGCGAGCGCGCGCACAATCGCTTGCGCACACACCCGCTTCGATGATCGGTCAGGCCTTGTCGTGCTTGGCCACGAGTGCTCGCGCCGCCTCGATGAGCTTGTTGCCGTCGAGACCTTTGGCCTTCACTTGCTCGATCCAGGCACCATAGACCGGCTTGGTTGCCTCCTCCCAGCGTGCTTTCTCGGCGGCGTCGAGCTGCGTGATGGTGTTGCCCCGATCCGCGACCAGCTTGCGGATACGTACAGCTTCCGTATCCCACATGTTGCCGGCGAGATCAGCGAACGCCATGCCCGAGTTCTTGTCGATCACGGCCTGGAGATCCGACGGCATGCTTTCGTACTTCGCCTTGTTCATGGCGAGGAAGAAGCTCGCCGTATAGAGCGTCGGGGAACCTACGATCTCGGTATGGAACTTGACGAGCTCGTGCACTTTCACTGCAGGCACGACCTCCCACGGAATGACGGCGCCATCGATGACGCGCTGTGCAAGGCTCTCGGGGACTTGCGGGACGGGCATGCCGATCGAGGTCGCGCCAAGAGCCTTGAGTGCCTCGCCAGCAAGCCGCGTCGGATTGCGGAGCTTCAGCCCCTTGAGATCCTCCATCGTCTTGATGGGCTTGTTCGCATGGATGTGTCCGGCGTCATGTGCCCAGTAGGCGAGGAGTTTTACGTCCTTGACCTCGTCCTTGAGGTGCGCGTCGGCGAGCTCCTGTCCCGCCCTCGCATTGACGATGCCACGCTGAGCGCAGATGAACGGGAGCTCCAGAACCTCGGTGGTCGGGAAGCGGCCGGGCGTCGAACCGGGAAGAGTCCACACGATATCGGCGACGCCGTCACGCGCCTGATCGTAAAGCTGCGGTGGCGTACCTCCGAGCTGCATGGCCGGGAAGATGTCGATCTTGATCTTGCCCTGACTGTCCCCTTCGACCTTCTTGACCCACGGGACGAGCATTCTTGCGTGGGCGTTGGCGACCGGAGGCAGGAAGTGGTGCAACTTTAGTGTGACGACGGCCTGCGCGTGGGCCTGCCGCAGCAGCGCCGGCATTGCCAGCGCCGAGGCGCCGAGAGTGAGCTGTCGACGAGTAATTTTCATGGTTTCCTCCAGGCCATTTCCCCGACTTTAGTTGTACACTTCTGAACGAGCGGCGCACGCTTCTTCGGCCTGCTTTTCAGCCTTGCGGCAGCTCGTATCCGGCGGCCGGTCGTGGCCGCTTGTCAGAACTGTATCACGCAACAGGCCCAAGCGCTCAAAGGGTTGTCGCGCCACTATATGACTGTTTCTTCTTATTCTTGCGCCGAGCTGTCGGCGGCCTTTTCGTCCCCACCCACGAGGCGAATGTCACGCGATAGTAGTCGTGGGCTCTTAGGCAAGGTATGACTGTTTCGGTCAAAAAGTTGCACATTTCTGAGCGGTACTCGCCATGTCCAGGACGCAGAAAGGCGATCCGCCCATATACAGCATCCCTGCCTTCGGCCTCTACGGCAGCGCCGCCGAGCCGAGCCCAGCCAAGTACGCTCACATCGAAACGATCGCCCACCGTGCCCCCGTCTACGACTGGAGAATTGGCTCGCACAGGCACGCGGACCTCGCACAATTCATCCTCGTCAGCCGCGGCGGTGGAGATCTCGAGCTCGAGGGCGAAAGCGTGCCGTTCGCCGCGCCTTGGTTTGTTTGGCTGCCCACGGGTGTCGTCCACGGCTTCCGGTTCGTCCCGGACACAGCGGGCCTCGTCCTCAGCGTGTCGGTCGACGTGGTCGCCGGCGCGATCGCACTCGGTTCCGACAGTGATCGCCTCGCGGACGTAGCGAGCGTAGCGCGTTGTGGCGAATTACCGACTGCGTTGGAGATCGGCATCGACGTAAGAGGCACGATGCAGGCGCTCGTGCGCGAGCAGGAGCTACCAAGATCCGGCATCAACAGCGCCGTATCAGCAAGTCTGCTTACGCTCTTGGTGGCGCTGCTCCGCATGCGAACGCTCGATACCCTCGACGAGCACCTGGGTAAGGCTCAGGCATCGGAGTTCCGCCGCTTCAGGGAGTTCGTCGAGCGCAGCTTCAGGGAGCAGCACAGCGTCGCGCACATCGCTGAATGGCGCGGCATCACGCCGCATCGGCTACATTCGATCTCGGTCCGCGCTGTCGGAAAAGGGCCGCTGGCCATCCAGCATGATCGTATCATACTCGAGTGCAAGAGAGAGCTCATGTACACCGACAGATCGATTGCCGAGATTGCCTTCGACTGCGGATTCAAGGATCCAGCGCACTTCAGCCGCTTCTTTTCGCAGAGAGCGGATTGCTCGCCGCGCGCGTACCGGGACAAGTACAAGCGCTATCCGTAAGTCCTCATGCCCGTGAGGGCCCGCAAATTGCGGACCGCCCGGCAACCGCATATCCTGCACTGCGCTTGCGGCCGCCATGCCCTGCTGAGCGGCACGATCTGGGGGTGATATCTGCTGGTGACAGTGTACTTGCAGCGCTTCTTGGTCATTGCGGCCTTGGTCGTTCTCAGCCCGCAGATGCTATGCGCTGCTCCGGATGAAGAGCTGCTCGGAAAAGGAAAAGGATACCCGATCGGCACGGCCAGCAACTGGTCCCTGGACGAGAGCGTGCGCGTCGGCTCGTTCAGCAATCTCGATCGGATATTGCCGCACACCACCCTTAAGAGGTCGCCAGCTCCGTCTGTTCTCAAAGTGGCGGCAAAGCCTCCTCACATCACCTATAAGTTCGACAATCGGACACTGACGCTCGGGGACTTTCTCAACCGCCAGCGCATCACCGGTCTAATGATCATAAAGGACGGCGAGATCCTGGCCGAACACTACCAGTATGATCGCACCCATCAACACCGCCTGATCTCGCATTCCATGGCGAAGTCGATCGTGAGCCTCGCCATTGGCATGGCGCTGGCCGAGAAGAAGATCCGCTCGCTGGACGACAAGGCTGCAACGTATGAGCCGAAGCTCGCAGGCTCCGCGTATGGTGAGACGTCGATCCGGAACCTTCTTCGTATGGCGTCCGGTGTGAAGTTCCGGGAGGTCTACGACGGCAAGGACGATCTGACACGCCTTGGAGTGAAGCGCACCAAAGAAGGCACTATTCCCGCTCTTCGCATGTTCAATGAACGTGAAGCCAAGGAAGGGACGCGTTTTAAGTATGCATCCGCGGAGACGGTCGCGCTCCTCGCTGTACTGCGTGCGGCGGTCGGTGGATCGATCAGCGACTACTTGAGTGAGCGCCTGTGGCAGCCGATGGGTGCGGAAGCCGATGCCACTTGGATCACGACGCGGTCGGATGGCTATGAGAATGGTGGCGGTCGCTTCAATGCCGTTCTTCGCGACTATGCACGCCTAGGCATCCTGCTAGCTGCGGATGGCGCTGCCAATGGCAAGCAGATCGTCCCGAAGGAGTATCTGCTCGAGGCGACCACCTGGCGCCGGCATCCCGATGCATTTCAGCCGCGCAAAGCGACGTCCTATTTTGGGTATGGCTATCAGTTCTGGACCTATCCTGGCAGCAAGCGACGCTTCGCTCTTCTTGGCGTTTATGGCCAATCGATCTTCGTCGACCCGGAATTGAAGCTCGTACTCGTCATCACAGCGGTCGCCCGAAATGCCTCGGTCGGACAGGAGAGTCTTGCGGGCGAGCGAGACGCACTGTGGCGCGGGCTTGTCGCACAGTTCGGCAGCTGGTAGCCGCACAGGCATTGTCCAACTGCGGCCATTAGTCGGGACGTCTCAGCTCAAGCCGGCGATCACGGCGTCGACCTTCGTCACCAGGGCGACGTTCTGCATCGCATACTCGATCGATGCGCGATGCCAGTCGGCGTTCATGGTGGAGCAGCCGTCCTCAGGGATGATCATCACGTAGCCCTTGTCGGCGCCCGTGCGCGCAGTGTGCTCGATGGACATGTTGGTCCAAGCGCCAGTCTCGATGATGATGTCGCGGCCCTCGGCGCGCAGGATCGTCTCGAGATTTGTGCCCTCCCAGGCGCTCATTCGTGTCTTGCGGATCACGTGATCACCCGACTGGGCTTCGAGCCCCGCTACGGGCTCGGACCCCCAGGTGCCTTCGATCATCGCGTTGGCATCCAGAGCGCCTTCGAATAGCGGCGCGTTGAGCGTCATGTTGCGGCCGTCCGCGCGGCGCGAAAACCAAACGTGGATGACAGGCACGCCGCGGCGTCGGCAATGCTCAGCGAGCCGGCGGACGTTCTCGATCGCGTTCTGTTCCCGGCAGTGTATCGGCGAGCCGGAACTGGCGAACGCGCCTCCTTCCATCACTACATCGTTCTGCATGTCCTGGATGATGAGCGCGCAACGAGAGGCGTCGAGTCTCAGGTCGCCGGACGCGGTGTGGCTGCTGGACGAAGCCGTCGTCGTCGAGGTCGTGGACTTGGCGGCCGATCCCCTGGCGCGCATGAAGGGTTCGTTGCGCGGCCCGACTTTGACGTCCACTGCGTACACGGAGGTCGTCGCGCAGACATAAATTGTGCGCCAATCCGGCCCACCCCAATGAAGGTTCGCGCTGGGCTCGGGGATGGCAACCCTGCCGATGTGGCGGCCGTCTGCCGCGTACACCCACAAGCCGCCCGGCGCCGTAAGCCAGATGTTGCCCTGTGCATCGCATTTCATGCCATCGGGCACGCCGGGCTTCATCGTGTCGCGGATGCCGCTTGCGAATACGCGGGCATTTGCAAGGGTACCGTCAGGACGGACATCAAAGACGCGAATGTTGGCCTGCTCGGTATCGTTGACGTAGAGCTTGGATTCATCGGGTGAGAAGCAGAGGCCATTTGGCTGCGAGAACATGTAGCGGTCGACGAGCAGCTTGGGCTCGCTGCTGCCCGGCGCAAGACGAAATACGCCCTGCCAGCCCAACTGCCGCGGTCTCTCGACGCCGTAGTGCGGCATCCGGCCGTACCAGGGGTCCGAGAAATAGATTGCGCCGCTCGAATGGATGCACAGATCGTTTGGGCTGTTGAGTTCGCGCCCTTCGAAATGGCTGGCAAGGACCTCGCGCGTACCATCCGGCCGGAAGCGGGCGACCGAGGATGTGGCGTGCTCGCAGGCAATCAGGTTGAGTTCGGCATCATAGGTGAGGCCGTTCGCTTTGTTCGACGGGCGCAGAGCTTCGCGCACGCCGCTGCGATCGAGGCGGCGGCGCACGTCGGCGGGCATGTCGGAGAACAGCAGGTACTGCTCGACCGGGTGCCAGATCGGTCCCTCGGTGAATGTGAACCCGCTACCGACTTGCCTCACTGGCGCGTGCTCGTCGATCAGACGCCGGAACGCAGGATCGAGCGCTTCATGAGCCATGGCTGCAACCTTCCAGAAATCGTGTCGTGCACATCGAAGTAAGGCGGATCAGAGCGGGAACCAATCGCGCCGTTGGACTGTCTGGCTGACTGGGCCGGGCACGGCGTAGTCGAGCCGCCCGATGACCTGACCACGCTCGATCTTCGCGGGCTTGTCGTGCACCGGCAGCAGGAACTTGGACGAGTTGAGCAGCTTCTTGATTGCCGCCTTCTCGGAGCGCTTCGTGCCGGCGTGGTTGCCCGTCACCTGGACCTCGTGTGAGTAGATGACGTGGTAGGGCTCGATGATCTGGTCCTGGAAGTCGTAGATGACATCGCCGCAGATGGTGGCGAGCCCCTCCGCGGTCTCCACGTGAATGTTCATCGATCCCTCGGTGTGGGCGTTGGCCGCCTCCATCACGACGCCGGGGATCAGCTCGATGGGGCCCGACAGCTCCAGATCCTCCAGCCGGAGCGCGTGCCGGGTGTGCAGCCGCTCGATCAAGTGCTGGATATCCGGCTTGGGATACTGCGGGTGCATCAAGCCTGAAACGGAGCATTCGAGTTCCCGCCGATTCATCACAACTGTGGTGTTCATCGGGAAGTGATCGTCCTTGCCCGCGTGGTCGATGTGGGCATGGGTGTGGCAGACGTAGCGAACATCGCCGACCTTCACGCCATGGCGAGCGAGCTGGTTCTCGATCATGTTTTCGTGGTGCTGCAACCCGCGCATGCCGAGCGTTTCCATGATCGCGTTATCGCGATAGCCGGTGTCGACGACGATCGGATACTGCCCGCCGAGGATCAGGAAACCGTAGACCGGCACGCGCTTCGTGCGTCCGCAGCCGCGACCGAGCACGAGGAAACTCGATTCGAGCTCGATATCGCCAAAGTCGAGGACCTTGATTTCCAGCGGCATCCCTAAACTCCCTGTGTCACAGCCGGTAGACCCGGCTCGCTGTGTCGTAGAAAATCGCGCGCGCGGTCGCCTCGGTGACTTCCACCAGTCCGAGGTCCAGCTCATTGACGCCGCGCTGATGGGCAGCGATCAGGCTCGCGTAGTCCGTCCAAAGTTTCTCGATCGGAAAGTTCGAGCCCCACAGACAGCGCTGCGGTCCGAATGTGCTCACCGTTGCCTGGATCAGCCGCGCAATGTGGCCCTCGTCATTGCGATGAATGAATGTGCCGAAGCCTGAGAGCTTCGCGTAAACGTTGGGCTCGTTGGCCAGGATGGCGATGCCGTCTCGCCATTGAGACCAGGCGGCAGGGGTGCTGTCGGTCAGCATTCCGGCGTGCTGCAGGATGAACGGCACGCGCGGACAAGCGTGCGCAAGTTCGGCCGCGCCCGGCATCTGGTCGGCGAAGACCTGAAGATCGAACGACCAGCCATAGTCCGCGAGCCGCGCGACGTTGGCTTGCACTGAGGGGCGCCGGCAGAGATCGGGATCCGATGCGAAGCGATAGAGAGCGTTCTCGTGCCAGTGGAACTGCTGGCGTACGCCGCGCACGCGCGGATAGCGCGCAAGACGATCGAGCGCTGGCCGGACATCCGCGACTGTCATGTCCGCATAGCCGACAATGCCGTGCGGCCAGCCTGTCTCGTGCGCGACCGTCTCGACCCAGGCAACTTCGGCCTCTCCTTTGTCGACCGGCCAGTTGGCCTGCACGTAGACCGCCTTCTCGACGCCGGCTGCCGAGGCCTCTGCCTTGTACTCGCTGATCGGATAGTCGCGGCGGATTCCCTCGTATGGGCCGAAGATCCGTGGCTGCATCGGACCGACGAGCCAGGGCAGATCCGCTTGGCGCCAGATATGAAAGTGCGCGTCAATCGTCCTCATCGACGCCTTCCCTTGGCGAAGTGAAGGATTTCGTGCGCGACGGCCTGCGGGCTGCTGCCATTGCCGAGCCTGTCGATCATGGGCGCGATGGCACGCAGTGCGTCGGTCTTCGGTTGGAAATGAGCGTCAGCCGCCAACGGCGTGAGCCACAGTACGGACCAGGCCAGCCCATCGAGCCGCGTCATCGCCTGTGTGAGCGCCTCAGGACCGCCGCGCTCGAGGCCGTCGGAAATGACGATGACCATGGCGCCGCGCGCAAAGCCCGCAAATCGCGGCACCGACAGGAACACCTGCAGTGCCTCGCCGAGGCGCGTGCCGCCATCCCAGTCGGCGACAAGACCGGAGGCAAGCTCGAGCGCCTGCTCGCGATTGCGCCGCGCGAGCGCGCGCGTGACACGGGTGAGGCGCGTACCGATCGTGAAGACCTCGACCTGCTCTCCGGCTTGGACGAGTGCGTGTGCAAGCCGGAGCGACCCATCGGTACCGGATTTCATGGATCCGGAAACGTCGATGAGCAGAAGCACGCGGCGCTGACGCTCCTTGCGCGTTCGACGCAGGAGGCGCGCGATCTCGCCGTCACGGCGCATCATGTGGCGGAACGTACGGCGTGGATCTGCCATGCGCCCCTTGCCGCGCATTGTGCGGCGGGCGCGACGGCGTGGCAGCGCGCTGGGGAGGTGCTTTGCGAACATGCGCAGGGCTTCGTTCTCGTCATCGACGAAGCGACGGGCGAAAAGGCGTTCGGCAACGGACGCATCGGCTCCCGAAGGCTCTTCGTCCTCGGGGGCCAGAATGGGCTCGAAGGCACCGGCGTCAAAAGCGTTCGGCATGTCCTCGGGCTCGCCGGGTGCCGGCGCCGTCAGGACACGGCCAAGAAAGATCTCATCGAAGAGCGCATCAAACTCTTCGTGCCGCTCCGGAGCAGGTCCGAAAGTCGCATGTGCCGCTCGGCGCACGTCCACGAGGCTTTTCGGACCAATGAGCCCGACGGCGGCGATGAAGGACTGTGCTTGCTCGGGGGCGGCCAGGAAGCCAGAGGCCCGCAGGGCCTGCGCGAAACTCAGAAATGGGGCAAGCGGCCGGGGGAGCGTCATGCGGCGCTCCCCATGATGAGCCTGTCGATGTTCGGCGCCACGTAGGCAAGGTCGTCCTGGTCCTTGAGCACGACGCCGATTGCGCGCGCGAACGCCCGTGGCCAGGGCACGCCCTGCTCGTTGAGGATCGTTGCGGCTTCGGCCCATTCCACGGTCTCGGCGACGCCGGGCGGCTTGGCGAGCGGCTCACGACGCAGGCGGCCGACTGCAGCCACCACACGTTGGGCGGTGTCGCGCGCAACGACACTGGACCGCATCATCACGATCTCGGCCTCGAGTGCGGGATCCGGGTAGCCGATCCAATGGTAGACGCACCGTCGCCTGAGCGCTTCGTGCAGCTCACGCGTGCGGTTCGAGGTGATGATGACGATCGGCGGTTCAGCCGCGCGGATGGTGCCCCGTTCCGGGATCGAGATCGAGAAGTCGGAGAGAAACTCGAGCAGGAAGGCTTCGAACTCGTGGTCGGAGCGGTCGAGCTCGTCGATCAACAGAATGCGATCACGCGGGGTCTGCAGTGCGAGCAGCATCGGTCGGGCGACCAGGTACTCGTCGGCGTAGAGATTGACGTAGTCTGATCCGGCTTGGCGAATGGCGAGCATCTGGCGTGGAAAATTCCACTCATACATGGCGGCTGACGCGTCGATTCCCTCGTAGCACTGCAGTCGGACCAGCTCGCGCCCCATGACCGAAGCGATCGCCTTGGCCGCTTCCGTCTTGCCGACCCCGGGCGAGCCTTCGAGAAGCAGCGGCTTTCCGAGCGCCAGCGCCAGATATGCGGCCGTCGCAAGACCTTCGTCGGCAATGTACTGGGCATCGCGGAGGGAACGGGCCAGCGGCTGCGGACCATCGATGCCGAGGATGGAGCGGCGCACCGGCATAGCTTAGCGGGCTCCTCCGGTCAGTCGCTGACGCGGCTTGGCACCGCCGTTCGCGCGAATGCCGCGCAGGATCTTCTCTGGCGTGATCGGCAGCTCGTCGATGCGCACGCCGACCGCGTCGTAGACCGCATTCGCGACCGCGGGAAGTACCGGATTCGCGCACATTTCGCCCGGCCCCTTGCCTCCGTACGGGCCATCCGGTGCGGGGCGCTCGAGTACCGAGATATGATGAGGAGCGATGTCGCCCGGGCCCGGCATCAGATAGTGATTGAAGTCGACAGGGCCGTGGCTGCGATCGGGGTAGTAGGGTTCTGTCGTCTCCCAAAGCGCGTGGCTCATGCCCATCCATGCACCTCCGACGAGCTGCTGCTCGACGAGCTTCGGATTGAGTGCGCGGCCAAGCTCATAGGCCGACTTCATGTCGCGCACGGCAACTTCACCGGTCTCGTCGTCAACCTCGACCTCGACGATCAAGGCTGCATGGGCGAAGCAGGAAACGGGCGTCATTTCACCCGTCTCGGGATCCACCTCCGAGAGCGGGATGAGGAAGATCCCACGCCCCGAAACCGTGCGGCCCTGCTTGAACTGGGCAGCCTGGCAAGCGGCCATCGTGGTGATCGATCTTGACGGTGCGCCGTTGACGTGGATGTTGCCGCGGCCGTCGGTCACGAGATCGGCGGCGTCGACCTCGAGTTCCTCGGCGGCCGCTTCGAGCATGACGGCGCGCGCTTCCTTTGCGGCCTGGATGACGGCATTGCCGACGCGATGCGTACCGCGCGAGGCGAAAGAGCCCATGCAGTGCGGGCCGGTGTCGCTGTCGGCCGTGTCGACGTAGACATCGGCCACGGGAATGCCGAGCGTCTCTGCTGCAATCTGGCGCGTGACGGACTTCATCCCCTGTCCGAGATCAATCGACGACAGCGCGACTGTGAACTTGCCGTCGGGATTGGAATGCACGAGAGCCTGAGAGGGATCGCCGCCGAGGTTCATGCCGATCGGATAGTTGATTGCCGCAAATCCGCGGCCACGGTGCAAGGCCATCAACGCCTCCTGAGGCCGGAAATGGAAGAGAACCGCATGGCGCCTTGGCGCGGGCGGTCAGTCGTATTGGCCGGCGGGGCCGTCGGTGGGGGTGGGGTCGCGGTTGATTGCGACGAAGCTGTTGCCGCTGGCCGTGCTGGCGCTTGGGCAGGCGGCCGAGCAGCACTCGCGGCTGCGGGCATTGAATAGCCTGGCATCTGGATGGGCTGAGAGGACGGCCCCGAGCTGCCGCCCTTGCGAGCATATCCGCCGGTGTCGATGCCCGTCACGGTACCCTGCTGATCGAGCGCAGTGTGCGCCGGCAAGCGGCCACGCTCGCCGCCTCCGTCGCGGAGCGAGGAAGCCGCGCGTGAAGAGGCCTGCAGTGCTACGCCGGCCTTATCCGCGACCACCTGACAGCACTCGATGAGCGCTGTGTTCTTGGCCTCACGACGATGGGCCTTCATATCGCCGTCGCGGTAGGCATTGAGAATGCGCAGGTCGATCGGATTCATACCGACGGCCTCTGCAACCTTGTCCATGTGTGCTTCGATGGCAAAGTCGACCCCGGTAATGCCGAAGCCGCGCATGGCAGTCGCGGGCGTGCGATTGGTGAAGACGCAATAGACATCCGCGTACACGTTCGGGATCGTGTAGGGCCCGGGCAGATGTCCGACGCCCTTTATGATCGCATAGGATGAGAGCCGCGTGTAGGCGCCGCTGTCGAAGTAGCCCGTGAACTTGCGGGCGATGATGCGCCCATCGCGAGTGACGCCGTCCTTGATGTACCAGCGCTCGGCGCCGCGCGGCGCGCCGACCTGCATTTCCTCTTCGCGATCCCAGGCATACTTGCACGGCCGGCCGGTCAACATGGCGCCGAGGATCGCCAACGGCTCGTGGAGGCTGTCCACTTTGCCGCCGAAGCCACCGCCCACCGTGCCGCCGATGAAGTGCAGGCGGTTCGACGGCATCGTGAGGAGCTTCGCCGCCGTGCCGAGCGAGAAGAACAGAGCCTGAGTCGAGGTATAGCAGACGTAACGGTCGTTGGTTTCTGGCGCCGCAATGGCGCCACAGGTTTCGATCGGTGCCTGCTCGATCGGCGACATCTGATAGCGTCCTTCGACGATGTGGTCGGCGCGCAAAAATGCGGCCTCGACGTCGCCGTAGCGCAGCTTCTGATGGTCGTACTTACCGTGATAGATGAACTTGTTCGTCTTGTAGACCTCGCAGACGACGGGTGCCCCCGGCTTAATGGCTTCTTCGACGTCGAGGACGTGGGGGCGCACTTCCCAATCGACGCGCACCTTGGCTACAGCCGCACGCGCCTGCGCCTCGGTTTCGGCGACGACGGCGGCGACGGGCTCGCCCTTGTAGGCGACCTTGGACTCCGCCAGCAGTGGTTCGTCATCGATGCCGAAATCGAGAAGGCTCAGCAGCGTGTTGAGATTGCGCGGTACGTCGCGTCCGACCAGAACCCGCACGACGCCGGGCATGGACTGCGCGTCGGTCGTATCGATCCGGCGAATGCGTGCGTGATGATGAGGACTGCGCACACAGCGGATGTGCAGCAGGCCGTCGAACAGGTGGTCGTCGAAGTACGGCGAACGCCCCGTCACGTGGCCTAGAATGTCCTGGCGACGGGTCGGCTTGCCGATCTCGTTCAAGTTGTCGTCACGCTCGTCAGCGAAGAACTCCTTGCGAAACTCCATCATGCGCGCGCCCTCCCTCGTGCAGCCGCGAGAATGGCCTCGATGATCGGCTCATAGCCCGTGCAGCGACAGATGTTTCCCGAGATCGCCTCGACCACATCCTCGCGCGTCGGATTTGGATTGCGATCGAGGAGCGCTTTGGCCGAGACCAGCATTCCCGGTGTGCAGTAGCCGCACTGGGCTGCAAAGCCCTCCATGAAGGCTTCCTGCAGTGGGTGAAGCGCGGCGCCGGCTGCGAGTCCCGCGGCGGTCTCAACGCGCCTGCCGGCGACACTCTCTGCAAGCGTGAGGCACGATAGGTGCGTCTCGCCGTCGATCGTGACGGTGCACGCGCCGCACGTGCCCTGGCCGCAGCCATACTTGGGGCTGAGATCGCCGACGCCACGACGCAGGAACTCGAGCAGGTTCTGCCCGGGATCGGCGAATGAGGCCCGCTCCGATCCGTTGAGGACGAATACTATCGGTGTCTTTGCCATCAGCTGCGCGCCATCCGTTCGAGCAGGCGTTTCAGATGCACGCCCGCGACCTCGCGCCGATACCAAGTCGTCGCCAAGGCGTCGGTCGGCGGATCAAGCCCTTCGCCAGCTACCTGAGCCGCACGCGCGATGGTGGCCGCATCCAGGCTCTGACCATCGAGAATGCGCTCGACGGCCGTCGCCTGGAGCGGCGTCGGGCCCATGGCGCCGAACGCCACCCGCGCTCCTCGTATGCGCCCTCCCTGGCGCGGCAGGTAGGCCGCGATCGACAGCAATGAAACGCCCTTCGGCTTGATCCGGCTCGCCTTGAGGAAGGCGAAGTCGGCGGGCGCCTGCGGTCGCGGTACTTGGACGGAAGCGACAAGGCTCGCGCGGGCGCGGTCGCGCAGAACGTCGGAGAGCGGTCGTGGCGCACTACCTTGGCCCGCAAAGACCACGCGTGCGCCAAGAGCAAGAAGCGCTACCGCGAAATCTCCGTAGGGATGAGCTGCGAACAGATTGCCGCCGACAGTCGCCATGTTGCGAATTTGCGGGCCGCCGACTGAGCGCGCGACGGGCGCCAGAAACGCGAGATCGCGATGCGCTGCGACCTTGGCCATGGTAACGCCCGCGCCGATGGTGACGCCATCGCCGGTGAGGCGGATTTCCGTAAGCGCGGGGTCGGTGCTGCGTATGATTCTGGTCGCCGTCACGCCGGCGTTCACATCGCGCATGACCAGCGTACCGCCGGCCATGAAAATGGCATCAGAGCCCATGGCGCGTTGCGCTTCAGTGAGGGTGCTGTGTACTTCGACGGTCTGGATCATCGACTGTCCCCCTGACGCGAGATCGGTAGGCCCATGTGCTCGCGCACGGCCGCGAAGCCGGCACGGAAAATGCCGTTGGACACCATGTCGCGCAGCTCTGTTTCGCGACCGGCGGGCGTGTCGAACCGGCATTGCCAATGCCAGAAGGTGCGGTCGCCATCGGTCACCGGCGCCAGACGCACGTGGGCTACGTAATTGAGGAGAGGTATCGGCGTCTCCAACAGGCAATAGGAGAACGCCATGTCGGCATCGGAGAGGGTCAGCAACTGTTCGCGCACTTCGGACCCGTCGGCCAGATGGAGCCGCCGCACGCAGCCGATCTTGTCGGAGGAATAGCCGCGCTCGATGTGGCTGTCGGCTATGGCTGGATGCCATCGATCGAAGCCGTTGAAGTCGCGCAGTACAGCCCACACCGCTTCGACCGGCGCGTCAAGAACTGTGCTCTCGACGATGCGCACCATGTCACCCCACCAACTGCCGCTTCAGCGCATCAAATCCGGCCTGGAACACGTTATTGCCGATGCCGTCCATGAGATCGGCCGCCACCTCCGGCGCACATTCGAACTCGGCCGTCCATTCGACAAAGGTCCGGTCGCCGTCGCTGATCGGTGTCAGTCGCATCGTGGCCAGGTAGTCGGTCAGTGGCATGGGCGACTCGAGGATCGAATAGGTGAAGAACATATCGTAGTCTGAAAGGCCGAGCAGCTTCTCACGCAGGCGATCGCCGTTCTGTAAGCGGAAGTCGCGCACGCAGCCGACCTTGTCGGACGGCTCGCCATTCTCGATACGGCTTTCACGGATGCGCGGATGCCAGCGCGGCATGGCATTGAAGTCGCGGACCTTCTCCCAGACCTTGCCGGCCGGCGCGTCGATGACGGAGGATACATAGATGCGTGGCATTTAAGTGGTGCCTCCCTCGGGCGTTGGCCCAGCCGGCTTGGACTTGCCGCCGTCGCCGCCGCCCGATTTGCGACTTTCGGTTGCGATGCGCTGCATGTCGGAAGCCTCGCGCATGAGGCCGCCCTGCTTGGCGAGGTTCGCGCCGTCGATGCCGATGTCGGCGAGGAGGCTGTCGATCATCGGCGCCTGAACGCGATAGCGCAGCGCCGAATTGATTACCTCGTCGGTCGGGCTGCCTGATCGACCCTCGCCGCCCGAGCCGCTCATGCCGTCGAGCTGCATGATGCGGATGTCCTGGATCTTCTCGAGCGGCTTCACCGAAGCCGCAACGATACCCTCGACATGCTCCAGCAGCTTGCGGCGGAACAGCGAGAGACGCGCTGGATCCGTGAGCACGTTCTCGGCTTCGTTCAGGAGGCGCTGGGCCTCGGCCTCGACCGCGAGCCGCACCTTCTCCGCGCCGGCCGCAATGGTTCGTTCGGCGGCAGTCTTTTCCGCCAGAAGCACGTCGATTGCCTTGCGCCGGTTGGCCACTTCGGTCTCGCGCGCGGTAGCAATCCGCTCCTCGGCAGCGGCCGCATTGGCACGCGCCGTGTCCGCTTCGAGCCTCGCCGCTGATTCCTCGAGAGACTTCCGGTAGAGCGTGATCGCCTTGTCCATCTGCGCCGTCTCGACGATCTTCTCGCGATCGACCTCGAGCCGGCGGCGGTCGGCCTCGTGCGCAATGCGGACTTCGTCGAGACCGCGCTCGGAAGAGATGCGGGCGCGCTCGATATCCTCGCGGCTCTCGATCTCGGCTTCGCGCAGGGCCTGGACGCGGGCAATCTCGAGCTGCTCGAGCGATTGGCGCCGCCCGACTTTGGCTGCCTCGACTGCCCTCTCGCGCTCGACCTCGGCGGTTTCGACCGACGCCTGCGCGGTCAGTTGGGCGCGGCGCACTTCAGCTTCGGCCGCTGCGCGTGCGCTCTTCTTGGATGCAAGCTCGACGACGCGGGCTTCCTCCGCCGCCTCCACTTCGCGCTTGCGCGCGATGTCGATCACTTCGCGCGTCTGCTGGCTCGCAATCCGCTCCTGCTCAAGCTTCAGCTCTGCGGTGATCCTCGCCCGCTCGACGCTTTCACGACGCGCGATATCGGCCGCCTCTATTGCCTTGTCGCGCTCGATTTCCTCGGATCGGGTGGCGAGCTCAGCGCCAATTCGCTCGGCGGCAATGCCCTTCTCGCGATCAATACGGGCGGCGTCGATTGCCCGGCCGGCCGCGATCTCGGCGGCCTCCACTGCCTGCTGCCGCTCGATCTCCAGGGCCCGGATGCGTTGGTCCTCGCTGATGCGCGATTCGGAGATCTTTGCCGCCTGAGCAATGCGCTGCCGTTCCGTGGCTTCGCGCGCGGCGATCTCGGCTTCCTCGAGGCCCTGTTGGCGTGCGATCTCGCGTCGGCGGATATCTTCTTCGCCCCGGATCCGGGTCTGCGTCAGGATCAGGGTCTGCGCCATGCGCGCCTTTTCGGTTTCCTCACGGGCCGCGATCTCGGCCTGCTCTACGGCACGCTGACGCTCGATCTCCATGGATTGTGTTTCGCGATCCTTCTGGATGCGCGTTTCCGTCAGCACTTTCTCCTGAAGTATGCGCGCCCGCTCTGTCGCTTCGCGCGCCGCGATCTCGGCGCCTTCGAGCAGACGCGTGCGCTCGATCTCGCGAGCGGCCGTTTCCTGCTCGTTGACGATGCGCGCTTCCTTGAGGGTGCGCTCCTGCAGAATGCGGGCAGTCTCGACCTGCTCGCGGGCCGTGATTTCCTCGGACTCGACGGTCTGGCTCCTCGCGATCTCGCGGCGGCGGACTTCGAGTTCCGAGGCGATCCGCGCCTCCGCGATGGCCCGCTCATTCGCGATGCGCGCCCGCTCAATGGCTTCGCGAGCGAGGATTTGAGCAGATTCGGCCTGGGTCTCGCGCTCGGCCCGCTCCTTTGCCAGCAGCGCGCGCTGCTGTGCGCGGCGGAACTCGACGTCGCGCTCCTGCTCGAGACGAGCTTCTTCGCTCGCTCGATCGATTTCCAGTGCCTGCTTCTCGGCTTCGAGATTGCGCGTGCGGATCTGGATCGTGGCGTCCTGCTCGATGTCATTGCGCAGCTTGCGCCGGTCCTCGATGTGCTTGATCAGGACGGTGAGGCCTTCGGCATCGAACCGGTTTGACGGATTGAAGAACTCGAGGCTCGTCTGATCGATGTCGAGAATGGCGACGGACTCGAGCTCGAGGCCGTTGCGCGACAGATCGGTCTCCACAGCCTGACGCACGCGCTCCACGTAATGCGTGCGGTTCTCGTGCATTTCGCTCATGTCCATCGCGGCGCCGGCCGCCCGCATGGCGCTCTCGAACTTACCTGCGAGTAGCGCGTGCAGGTTCTGCTGCTCGAGTGTGCGTCGCCCGAGCGTCGAAGCGGCCATCGCGACGGCTCGGCGCTCGGGCTGGACACGAACGTAGAACTCCGCCTCGACGTCGACGCGCATACGATCCTTTGTGATGAGCGCATCGTTGTTCGTGCGCGACACCTTGAGCGGCAAGGTGTTCATGTTCACGGGCGTGATGTCGTGGATCATGGGCCAGACGAAGGCGCCACCATCGATGACGACCTTTTCGCCGAGGAAGCCGGTCCTGACGAACGCGATCTCCTTGGTCGAGCGGCGGTAGAGCCGCTGCAGGATCCAGAAGGCGATGGCGATCACCACCACCGCGACTATGAGCCAGAGGATCAGCTGGCCGATCATCTCTCCCGATATGGACATTACTCTTCCTCCTTACGCACCGTATCGGCAGCTACTGTCGGCCCGGACCGCGGCGGGCAATGCGCTTGAACATGCGCGTTTGTTCGGTCAGGGCGATTTCGGCCGGCAGGCGCTCCATCGAAGACGCGCCGTAGAAGCCGTGGCAATTGGTTGTGTTGTTCAGGATGAATTCGGCATCCTCGGGCATCGCGACCGGGCCGCCGTGGACCAGCACGATCGCCTGGGGATTGACCTTGAGTGCCGCTTCCGCCCAGGCCTCGACGAGCGCCGGACACTCGGGGAGCTTGAGCGCCGTCTCCGCGCCGACGCTTCCGCCCGTCGTGAGACCGAGATGGCAGACGATGATGTCGGCGCCAGCACGCGCCATGGCCGCCGCCTCGTCCTCGTTGAAAACGTACGGTGAGGTCAGCATGTCCTTTGCATGTGCGGTGGCGATCATGTCGACCTCCAATCCATAGGACATGCCTGTCTCTTCGAGGTTGGCGCGGAAGATGCCGTCGATGAGGCCGACAGTCGGGAAGTTCTGGACGCCGGAAAAGCCGATCCGCTTCAGCTCGTCGAGAAACACGTCCATCTTGCGGAAGGGATCCGTGCCGTTGACGCCGGCGAGTACAGGTGTGTGCCGCACGACCGGCAAAACCTCCGCCGCCATATCCACCACGATCTGGTTTGCATCGCCGTAGGCCATAAGTCCCGCGAGAGAGCCGCGCCCGGCCATGCGATAGCGACCGGAATTGTAGATCACGATGAGATCGATGCCGCCGGCCTCCTCACACTTGGCCGACAGTCCCGTGCCCGCGCCGCCGCCGATGATCGGTACGCCGTCCGCTATCTTGGCTCGGAGCTTCTCCATGATCTTCTGGCGCGGGATCATCGCTTCACCTCCCCGCGTGCCCGCGTACGTCCGTCGCCATGCAGCCCGCGAAATGCAGCAACGAGGGCGGACGCGAATTCCGGGTCATTGATGTGGTGGGGCAGACGGATCACTTGGCGCGATGACGTCTGGCGCACAGTCTCCGCGATGGCAGTGTAGAGGGCGGCGCGGGCCGTCAGATCCTGGAAGGGCTTGCCGGGTGCATCGAGCGCCGAGACGCCGCCTTCGGGCAGGAAGAAGCGAACCTGGCCTTCCATGCGATTGAGCCGCTCGCCGATCCAGCGTCCCATGCGCGTATTCTCTTCGGGCGTGGTCCGCATCAGCGTGATCTGCGGATTGTGCCGGTAGAGCAGCCGTCCGCTGTAGCGCTCGGGTACGGTCTCGGGCGCGGCGAAGTTGACCATGTCGAGGGCACCGACGGAGCCGATATAGGGAATGCGGGTGCGAATGATCGCGCCGAATCGGTCTTCGCTTGCTGGGAATACGCCGCCCATCAGGAGGTCGCAGATCTCCGTCGTGCTGATGTCGAGGACGCCGACGAGCTTTCCACTGTCGACGAGGGCTTCCATCGCCTGTCCGCCAATGCCGGTGGCATGGAACACAAGGCAGTCGTGGGACGATGCGAGCTGCTTGGTGACTTGCTGCACGCAGGGTGTCGTCACCCCGAACATGGTGAGGCCGATGGCGGGCTTCGTCGGGACGCGGGGCCGCGCGGCGTGGCGTGCGGCGACCATGCCAATCATAGCCTGTGCGGCATTGCCGAGGACATCTTCGGTAATGGCATTCAGGCCCTGCACATCCGCGATGGCGGGCATCATCATGATGTCCGAGGGGCCGATGTATTTGCTGACCTCGCCTGATGCCACGGTCGAGACGATGATCTTCGGCACGCCGATGGGCAGCGCTCGCATGGCGGGGGCCGCTATTGCCGTGCCGCCCGAGCCGCCAGCCGACAGCACGCCTGCAATACCGCTCTGGCGCACGATCCAGCGTCGGAACGCTTCCGTCATGCCCGCGACCGACTGACCGCGGTCGCCGGTGAAGACGCCTGCTGCCCCTCGCGGATGGAATGCGGCGATCTGGTGCGCGGGCACTTCCGCGCCGGAATGGCCGCCGGAAGTGGAGAGGTCGACCATTCGTACGGGCAGGCCGGCCGCTCGGATCAGGTCGCGCATGTAGCGCAGCTCATCGCCCTTCGTGTCGAGCGTTCCGGCGACGAGCACGACGGGACGGCCGGTGCCGGCAAGCGGTCTGATCTCGATGCTGCTGGCCGCGCCTGTCACCGGCCGCGTGGTGACGACGCGGGCCATCTGCTCGAGACGCTGGACGGAGATCGGCTGCGACCACCGATTTGGTATCACGGGGTTCGAATTGTAGATCTTCAGGGACGTGGATGCGGTGGCCGTGCTCGCCGGCGATGGTGCCGAGCTCTGCACGGGCGCGGCTTCTTCGTGGCCGTGCCGGCCAACGCCGAGGAGGCGTTGCTGCAACTCGCGATCGCCTGCGAGTTCAGCCGCGGCAGAAATGCGATTGACCCGGCCGTTGACCATTATCGCGACGTTGTCGGCAATTGCGCAGGCGACGCCGATGTTCTGCTCGATGACGAGGACGTCCATTTCGCCCTCCTCACCCAACTGCTGAAGCATCTCCTCGACCTGGGCCACGATGACGGGCGCCAGTCCCTCCGTCGGCTCGTCCATCACGAGGAGCCGAGGGTTGGCGAGCAAGGCGCGCGAGATCGCCAGCATCTGCTGCTCGCCGCCGGAGAGCTGGCCGCCGCCGTTTGATTTGCGCTCGGCCAATCGCGGAAAGGTCGCGTAGACCCGCTCGATGGTCCACGCGCCCTTGCGGCGACCAGAAACGAGGCGCAGATGTTCGTCCACCGTGAGCGATGGCCACAGGCGGCGCCCCTGCGGAACATACCCGATGCCGAGCTGGGCGATGTCGGCCGGGGCGAGACCGACGAGCGATTGCCCGCCGAAGCTGATCGAACCTGAGGCAACCGGTACCAGGCCCATGATGGCCTTGCAGAGCGTGGTCTTGCCCATGCCGTTGCGGCCGACGACGGACAGCACGCCACCCTTGAGGCTCAGATCGACGCCCTGCAGCGCGTGTGATGCACCGTAGTAGACGTTGAGCGCGCGGATCTCGAGGGTCGGCGCGCGGCTGCGCTCAGCCATGCCCACCTCCGAGATAGAGTTCCTGCACTTCCGCGTCGTTCTCGATTTCCTCGGGCGTGCCCTCCTTGAAGACACGGCCGTTGTGCATCATCGTCACGCTCTCGGAGACGCGTAGAGCAACGTCCATGTCATGCTCGATGATGATGTAGCCGATGTGGTCCGGCAGGCCTGAGAGGATCGCAACCAGATCCGCACGTTCGGCTGGCGAGAGGCCGGCGGCCGGCTCATCGAACAGAATGAAGCGTGGGGCGCCGGCAAGCGCGAGTGCAATCTCGAGTTGGCGCTGCTGGCCATAGGAGAGTGACGAGACGAGCGCATCGCGCACATGGGTCAGGTGCACAGCTTCGATCAGCTCTTCGGCGCGCGCCACGATCGGATCGCTCGGGCGGGGCCGCAGCAGCGAGAAGCGTCCGCGCGACACACCGAGGCACGCCAGATAGACGTTGTTGGCAACCGACATGCCGCCGAACAAAAGCGAAATCTGATAGGTCCGGCGCAAACCGCGACGAATGCGCTCGTGCGCCGGAAAGTTGGTCAGGTCCTCGCCGAACAGCCGGATCGTGCCGGACGTCGGCAGGAAGTCTCCAGTCACGCAGTTGAACAGCGTCGTCTTGCCGGCGCCATTGGATCCAAGCACTGCGCGCCGCTCGCCTGGACGCACTGACATCGTCACGTCCGAGATGGCCGCCAGCGCACCGAAGAGCTTGGTTACGCCGCGCAGCTCGAGCGCATTTCCGGTGCTGACCGAGCCAAGCCGTTCGGCTGCGCGTCGATCCATCGTATTCGCGATTTGGTGGCGCGGCTCGACCATCGTCAGCGCCTCCCGCCGAGCAAGGGATTGTCGTTCGCGTCGCGCCGCGCCTTGTACTTGTCCCACAGCCCGAGAACGCCATCGGGAGAGAAAGCGACAATGGCCAGAAAGCCCAGGCCTACAACCAACTTGAAGCGCTCCCCCGACATCCCGATCGCGTGCAGGATATCGGACGAGAACACGCTGAGGACTGCGTAGATGAGCGCGCCGATGAAGGGGCCGATGGGGCGCCTCAATCCACCCACGACAGCAATCACCAGAATGTCGATGACCTGCGGAATGCCGGCCGTTCCGGGCACGACCTGAGCGTTCTGCCAAACGAGGAGGATGCCGCCGAATGCTGCGATCACGCTCGCGAACGAGTACGCGAGGATGCGGTGAGCGGTGACTGAGAAGCCGAGCGCGCTCATACGGCGCGGATTGTCACGCACGCCCTGCAATGCCAGGCCGAATGGCGTGCGCGCCATCCACACGACGGCGAAATAGGCGAGTGTCGCACAGGCGAGCGTCATATAGTAGAAGGGCACCGACTGACGCCAGTCGATGCCGAACCACTTCGGCGGGATGACGTTGTTGAAGCCCGTGTAGCCGTTGAAAATTACGTAGTTCTGGCGCGTGAAGTAGAAGAACGCTGCAGCGATCGCCAAGGTGATCATGATCGTATAGATGCCCTCTGTGCGCACGGCGAGGGCGCCGACCAGCGTTCCGAACAGCGTCGCGATGATGATGGCGAGTGGGATATGAAGCCACCACGGCCAGCCGAGGCTGATCTGTGGTACGCCGCTGGAGCCGAGAATGGCGACGACATAGCCGGCCAATGCCGCGACCGTCATCTGTGCGAGGCTCACCATGCCGCCATAGCCGGCGAGCACCATCAGCGAGAGACCGATCATCCCGAGGATGAAGCTCCAGCCGAAGATCTGGTAGAGCACGAAGTTGCTGGCGAATGCCGGCATGGCCAGCAGAAGCGCGCCGAGCACCCAGACTGGCGGCGGGATGCGCTCCAGCACGATCAGCTTTCCTGGTTCCGATCTGGCCAAGACGTCCGTCATGTCAGCGCCGAGCTCCGAGCAGGCCTTGCGGACGGAAGGCAAGGACGGCCGCCATGATCAAGAATGTGAAGACGACCGAGTAGGTCGGCGCGTAGACGAGACCGATCTGCTCCGCGAGGCCGATGATCACGGCGCCGAGTGCGGCTCCCGGTATCGAGCCCATTCCGCCGACGATCACGACCACGAGTGAGGCGAGGAGAAACCGTGTGTCCTCGCCAGGCGACAGAGACTGGAATGTGCCGCCGATGATACCGGCCATGCCAGCGAGACCGGCGCCGAAGGCGAACACGGCGAGGAAAACGTATTGGATGCGCACGCCCGAGGCCGCGAGGATGTCGCGGTCGTCGACGCCGGCGCGGATCAACATGCCGAGCCGCGAGCGGTTGAGCACGAACCACATGAGTAGCCCGATCACGATCGCGGCGAATAGGATCGCGATGCGCACCAGCGGATAGGTCAAATAAACCGCTTGGCCATCGGAGCGGACCGAGCTGACGATCGGCAGATTGATCGGGCCGCTCAGCCACTGCGGTGAGAGCACCTGATAGCTCTGTCCTCCGAAGTACCAGAGCATCAGATCGGCCAGCACAATCGAGATGCCGATCGTGACCAGCGTCTGGCGGAGTTCCTCTCCCTCCATGCGGCGGAACACCTGATGCTGCAGAAGCAGGCCGAGTGCGCCGACGACAACGAAGACGACCGGGAAGGCGAGTAGCCAGTATCCCGTCGCCTCGACGACGCCATAACCGAGATAGCCGCCCAGCAGATAGAGCGAGCCATGCGCAAGATTGACGTTGCGCATCAGGCCGAACACAAGCGTGAAGCCCGATGCGACGAGGAAATAGAGCGCTCCGAGCGTGATACCGGAGAGGATCGCGTTCAGGAAAACGCGCTTGCGACCCATGGCCTGTTCGAGCCCAGGCGGCCATGGCGCGATGATCAGCCATGCGAGGCCGATAACCAGCACAACGATGACGAGCGTCCAGATGGGATGGCGCGAGCTGAGATTTTGCAAGGTACTCATACTGCCACCAACTGTGATCAGCCGAAGGATGTCCTCGATCGACCGTGCAACATTCAGGTCCCCGTCAGCGCCGAGAGCGGAGCGGGCGATGAGCCCGCAGCCTCAGTCATTCCGGGCGGCCGGATATCCCGCGAGGAAAGCTCGCAAGCTCCGCCAACGCCCGTCCACTTGCTTCCGAGCGCACCGCGAATTCCCATGTGCCCGATCGACAGAATAGTCGATCCCGGGAGCAACGGCCGTATCCGACAGTCTAATGAATTCACGGGCTTGAGCGCACGGGAAACAGACTTATGGTTCATCCCGAGTAGGCGATCTGGGCGCTACGCCGATAAGCACTGGGCGGGACGACGCCGTTGGCGATGAAGAAGCGCGAGAAGCTGGCCTGGCTGGAAAATCCGAGATCCAGCCCGATCGCTGCAATCGCCTCGGTGGTCTTGGTTAGCCGTTCGATCGCCCGCTCCATACGGAGAGAGTTAAGGTAGATGTTCGGCGTGACGCCGACCTGCTGGCGGAACAGCTTGTAGAAGTGGGGGCGGGACAGTCCAGTTTCGCGCGCGACCCTGTTGAGCTCGACGGGCTCGCCCACGCGCTCCTCGAGAAGCTGGATTGCCTTGCGCAGCCTGAAGTCGCGAACGCTTGCGAAGCGATCGGCGGGATCTCGGGCATGCCAGGACTGATCGAAGCAGTATTGAGTGATGGCCAGCAGCCAATCATTGATCGAGGGATCATTCTGGTCACGATCGAGCATTGCGCTCACGTCGATGAGACGGGCGAGCTCGTCCGATACCTCAATGGCCGCGCGCCCAAATCGCAGCGCGAAGATGCTGCTGCCCATGGCGCTCCAGAACCAGGTCGGCCGAATATAGAGCACGAGCAACAGCGTCTGCTGGCCCGGAACAGGCTGATTGTAGTAATGCGCCTGCCATGGGTTCACGGCGACGGCCTGGCCGGGGCCTAGCGGAACGGCGCGCCCGTCGACAATGACTTCGCCAGGTGCGCCGTGGACATGGAACAGCAGGTGCCCTTCGCGATGCGCGTGGGACACCATCGTGCGATCCATTGTGTAGAGACAAGCGCGTCCGAAAGCACCGTGGCGGACGGCGACAGCTTCACTCATCTTCCTCCCGTCAGCATTCGTTACGTGCTGTTTTTTCGCAAGTATATCTCTTTGCCGCCGGGTGGCAAGCAATCGCCATTGCAGCGCAACAAACGTGCTTAACAGGGCCTCCGGGCAGTATCCTTGCCAGATCGCGCGACAGAGGAGGAGCAGGCCGCGGCGCGGCGATGGCCGGCACAGCGAGGGCCCGGGCTTGAATCCGAAGTGGTTCAATCCCGGGCGCACGATGTCTTAGGTACGTCGCGGGCGCCTCGCCCGCGCCACCGCTTGGTTGGCTACTTGCCGCCCAACGCCTTGCAGTCCGGTGTCGTGCGAGATGGCAGGCCCATGGCGCGGAAGGCGTCGGCCGTCATGCCCAGGGTCTGGGTGACGTTGTCGACGCGGCCGACCATCTTGTTCGACAGCGTTCCGTCGGGGTTGGCGCTCACTTCGGTGACGAACACCGAGCCTGAGGCCTGGCGGTTCTCATTGAGAGAGATTTCGCCCAGTGGGGTCTTTACCTTCAGCTTCGACAGCGCGGCGTGGAACTTCTTGTGACCGTCGCTGAGGTCGCCCTTGACCTCGTTCAAGGCTGCGATCATGGCGAGCGCGTTGACGTGGTAGCCGACGCCAAATAGCGACGGTGAGGGAAGCCTTTTGTCCGCCGGGAACGCTTCCTGATAGGCTTTGAGATAGGCTTGCCATTCAGGCGACGGATTGTCGTTGGCTATCCAGCCCGAAGTCGGGGTGCCCACGAGGGCGTCCTTGGCCTTACCCTTCGAGTTCAGCACTGTTGGGTCGGCCATGATGGAGCCGCCAATCAGCTTAGCCTTGCCGCCGGCCTGCTGGTACTGGTTGAGGAAATTGATGCTGTCCGTGCCGCCCATGCCAAGGTAAATGGCATCGACGTCATCCGGCAGCTTGGCGATCACGCCCGCATAGTCGCTCGAGCCGAGCGGCACCCAAAGTCGCTCGGCGATCTCGCCGCCGGCCTTGCAGAAGTCGACCGCGAAACCGAGGAAGTTCGTATAACCGAACGAATAGTCGGCCGACACGCTCGCGACGCGCTTCCAGCCCTTCTTCTCGACCACATACTTGCCGAGGCCGGAGCCCCACTGCGAGCCGTCCAGATTGAAGCGGAAGAAGTTCGGCGACGGGTCGACCCAGGTCGTCTCCAATGCGCCGGAGATGCCATTAATTACGGTCTTGTCCGGGATAGTCTTGGAGTAATCGCGCATCGCGATGCCCTCCGAGCCCGAGAGCGGGCCCAGGATGATATCGACCTTGTCCTGCTCGATGAGCTTTCGCGCCATGCGCGTCGCCGTCGCGGGCGTCGTGTCGGTCGGAGCGACGACCGTCTCGATTTTCTTGCCGCCAGCCATGCCGCCGGCCAGTTTGAGGGCCAGCTCGACATTGCGTATGCCATCCGCACCGCCTGTCGCAAAGGCTCCCTCGGTAGCAACCAGAATACCGACCTTGATTGTGTCCTGCGCAACCGCAGCGTTGGGCAGCGTCATCGCAAGGGCGGCGGCCGCCCCGATGAATCGTTTCATGCCGAGTCCTCCCAAGGATGAACATTGTCCGTGGCTCGTTCGGCCACTTGTTCTCCGCCCGCCAGTTGCCCTGGCGTGACGGTACAATCTCTGTGGCCGAAGAATTTCACCACATTACGACTACATCACATCGGGGTGGGACTGCCAACCGAAGCAATATCCGTGCGTCTGCTTTTTAGCGTCCAGAATGCGCGCCTGCCCGGTCCACAACTGCCGCTTGCGTGAGGTGGTTTCCCCCGGAACCGCCTTCACGGCCGGCAGAGAGCACCTGTGGGAGGATCCGGCACGCGAAGGCTTGCCAAACTGCTATTCCTTGACCTCGAACTGGGGCTGCCAGCGCAGGAGGTAGGCCTGTATGCGGCGCACGATGAAGGCGAGGATAATACCGACGATCATCATCACGAAAATCGCGACCATCATTTCGGCTGCGTTGGCACGGGCCTCGGCTTCGATGATGAGCTTGCCGAGCCCACGCTCCGCGCCGATGAACTCGCCAACGATGACGCCGATGAGCGCAAACGAAACGGCCGGTGTCAGCGATGCGAATACCCAGGCCAGAGCCGAAGGAATGACGACCGTGCGCAGCACAGTGAGCTCGCTGGCGCCGAGCAGTCGCGCGGCTGCGATCTGATCCCGATCAACGGAGCGCGTTCCCTCGAAGGTATTGAAGAACACGACGAAGAAAACCACGATGCCCGCGGTCACGATCTTCGACATGTCGCCGAGACCGAACATGAGGATGATGAGCGGCACGAGGGCAATGCGCGGTATCGAGTTCATCGCGACGATGTAAGGCTCGAATATCTCCGAGAGATACTGGGATCGGCCAAGGATCAGGCCCGTCAGAACGCCAAGCGATGTGCCCCAGAGGAAGCCCCAGGCCATGTTCTTGATGGTGACGGCCGTGGCAAGCCAAAGGTTATTCGAGTTCTCATTGAAGCAGGCGGTGAAGCCTGCCGGATCCGAGAAGCAACCGAGCTTGAGGAAGCTCGTCCAGATCGCGGTCGGCTTGGAGATGAAATAGGGGTCGAGGATCTTCGGCACCCAAGCTTTGGGCAGCACGGCCTTGCAGATGTCGAAGCCCCACTGCCACACCGAAAGTGCGACGACGAGGATGGCGATCTGCCAGAGCAGGATGGAGAGACGACGGTTGCGCATGGATCACTCGGCTTTCGTGCGCCTGAATTCCTCACCCAGCGAGTGCCAGATATGGGAGTAGAGACGCCCGAATTCGTCGGTTTCGCGCAGGCTGACGGCGTCGCGCGGCCGGGGAAACGGTACCTCGAAATCTTCCTTCAATCGCCCCGGGCGGGCAGACAGAAGGATGATGCGGCTCGACAGCGTGAGCGCTTCGCCGAGGTCATGGGTCACGAAGAGAACCGTCTGACGCTCACGCTCCCAGATCTCGAGGAGCGTCTTGTGCATCTCGAGTTTGGTGTGCGTATCGAGCGCGCCGAAGGGCTCGTCCATCAGCAGAATTTCAGGCTCCATGATGAGCGTGCGCATGAGGGCGACGCGCTGGCGCATGCCGCCCGAAAGCATGCGCGGAAAGCTCCGGTCGAAACCGGCGAGCCCCGCGACCTCGATCGTGCGCTGTACGCGCTGCTGACGCTCGGCCTGGGGTACGCCCGCAATCTCGAGCCCGTAGCCGATGTTGTCTTCCACCGTGCGCCAGGGAAAGACGGTGTCGCGCTGGAAGACGTAGCCGACCTTGCGGTTGACGTAGCCGTGCTGGACCTCGTCCTGGTCGATGCGGATCGTGCCGGATGTCTTCTCCAGCAAGCCGGCAACCATGTTGAGGATGGTCGACTTGCCGCAGCCGGAAGGCCCGAGCAGGGCGACGAACTCGCCCTGCCGGACCTCGAACGAGACATTCTCGACTGCATTCACCTCGCCGCCGGGTGTGCGGTACCTCTTATCGAGGTCCGACACCGTGATCCGGGCACTATCCACGTGCCGGCTCACTTGAACTTGGCTTGGGCGGCGTCGAGGAAGCTCATGTCGACGAGATCCTCGTACTTCGACTCCGGGATGTCCGAGCCCTTGCGGTACCAGACCTTGCCGCCGCGTTCGAAGGAGGCCTTGTCGATGCGCCCGTCGTAGGTCCAGGTCTTCTTGTCGAACTCGAGCTCTGCCTTGGTTGCGACGGGGTTCACACCGGCATACTGCTTCTCGCCGATGAGGTTGTAGACCTCCTCGACCGGCGTCGCCTTCACCCACTGTGCGGCCCGGTACATGCCATTGACGAAAGCCTGGACGAGCGGCTTGTTGTCCGCGACCGTCTCCGCGAGCGTGTAGACGACGAGCACGGGAACGGTGCCGCCGAAGTCCTTCTCGAACACGCCCGGCTTGACGGTGTCATAGATGGGAACGCCGAAGCCATTCACCTGCGCTTCGATGATCCAGCCGGGCACGGCCATGATGGCATCGAATTGTTTGGTCTGCAGGCCCGGAAAGAGGGTCTTGGGGCCGCCGCCGGCTACCCAATTGATGCGATCGCCGAGCTTCTTCGCCTCGAAGACATACGTGCCGTACATCCACGTGCCCGAGCCGATGGCCGTGGCCGCGATAATTGGCTTGCTGCCGTCGGGGCGCTTGTAGTCGGCCAGCTTCTCGGGTGTGTCGATGCCGGCATCGAAGAGGTCCTTGCGGACGACGATGCTGGCGATCGACGAGATCATCTGCGAGGCCATGATGATCTTGCAGGGCTTACCGCGCGTCGAGAGTTGCAGGGCATGGCTCGCATCGCCGTGGGCGAACAGCGCCTGCCCCGCTGCCAGCGCCTGCCGCCCGTGTGTGCCCGCATTGCCGACGACGAGTTTGAAGTCGAGTTTTTCGTCCTTGAAGAAGCCCTTCGCTTCGGCAATGGGACCAAGTGCATAGACGGGGGTCGAGGGGCCAAAGGCGAGAGTTGCGGTCTGCGATTGCGCCAATGCAATCGACGGTAGCAGGCCGGCCCCAATTGAAGTGGCGCCGCCGATCAGCGCTTCGCGTCGTGAGAGCGTCATGGTGTTCCTCGACTGGTCGATTTCTGGATTTGCTTGGCCCGGACTGGGTCGCCTGTCCGGCAGGCGGCCATGGAGATTGTCCCCGCAGCGGCAGACGCTGCAATCTGGGCGGGGGTATAGGAAAGGGCGCGCATCTTGGCAATGCGACTGTCCGGCCAGAATCCCCTGAGAAACGCTGCGCGGTGCGCGGAGGTGACGGTCCGGTGCCGGTCACCGGGTTTTATTTGGGCTCTGACAGGCGCAGGTTTGAGGGGCTGGCTGTCGACCGAGCGGCAGGGAGATTGCCGGATCAACTCCTCCCTGCCGCCGGCCCCACCCGCCCCACCTCTTCACTTGCTTGCGCGCTGGCCGGCTCTATCGGGCCGCCGTGGCCGTACCACCTGCCGAGGCTCGGTTGTCGGCGGTGCGTGCCTTCCTCTTCGCCTGCCAGTCGCCCAGCAGCAGCAGGATCGGTGCCGCAATGAAGATCGACGAGCTGGTCGCCACCACAATGCCGAAGATCATGGGGACCGCGAAGCTCGCGACGGCAGGACCACCCCAGATCGCCATCGGTGCCATGGCGAGAAACGTGCTGAGCGAGGTGAAGATGCATCGCGCGAGCACCTCGTTGATGCTCTTGTCGATGATCTCCCTCAGCGGCATGGACTTATAGAGCCGCAGGTTCTCGCGCATGCGGTCGTACACGACGATCTTGTCGTTCACCGAATAGCCGATGATCGTCAGAAGGCCAGCGATGGCCGTGAGATTGAAGTCTAGTCCTGTGAGCGCGAAGAAGCCGACGGTCTTCGTCGTGTCGAGCACGAGCGTCGCAATCGCCCCAACGGCAAAGTACCACTCGAAGCGCCACCAGATGTAGACGAGCATGGCGAGGCTCGCGAGGACGACGGCCAGCACGCCCGATTTGGCAAGCTCACCACTGACCTTGGGGCCGACGACTTCGGTCCGCTCGATGGTGGCATGGGGCGAGACCTTGGCGATGGCTTCGCGCATGGTGTGCAAGGCGGCCGTCTGGGCTTCTTCGCCGCCAGCCTGCCGCTCGACGCGGACGAGCACACTGCCGCTGTCGCCAACGTTCTGGAGGGCCACCTCGCCAAGACCGTGGCCGCCAAGTGCGGTGCGCATCTTTGCGAGATCGACGGGCCCCGGCGTCTTGACCTCCATCAGGATGCCGCCCTTGAAGTCGATGCCGTAGCTCAGGCCCGGATGAATGAACAATCCGATCGATGCGAGCGACAGCAGCATCGAGAAGCCGATGCCGAAGAAGCGGGCCCTCATGAAGGAGATTGTCGTGCTCTTCGGCGCGAGTGGGATGAGCGGCTTGATGTCGATCGTCTTCAGACGACGCCGGCGCACGATTTCCGTCATGATGACACGCACGACGGCAACGGCCGTGAACATCGAGATCGTAATGCCAAGGAACATTGCGATCGCAAAGCCCCGTACGGGGCCGGAGCCGAACATGTACAGAAGGGCGGTCGCGATCAGCGACGTGACATTGGCGTCGACGATCGTGGAGTAGGCGCGTCCGAAGCCGAGATCCAGCGCCTTCATTGCGCTCGCGCCTTTGCGCGTCTCCTCTCGTATGCGTTCGTTGATCAGAATATTGGCGTCAACGGCTATTCCGATCCCCAGGATGATGCCGGCAATGCCCGGAAGCGTCAGGGTCGCGCCGAGCAGCATGAGGGCGCTGAAGGTCAACGCCAGATTGAACACGAGAGCCAGATTGGCGATCAGGCCCCACGCGCCATAAAGGACGACCATGGCCACAACGACGAGCGCGAAACCCGCGATGCCGGTGTAGATGCCCATGTTGATGGCATCGGTGCCAAGGTCGGGCCCGACAGTGCGCTCCTCGATGACTGTCAAAGGAGCGGGCAATGCGCCAGCGCGCAGCAGGGCCGAAAGAACGACTGTGTCCTTGACGGTGAAATGGCCGCTGATCTGTCCCGAGCCGCTGACAATGGGTTCGCGGATGACGGGCGCACTTAGAACCTTGCCGTCGAGGACGATGGCAAATGGGTGGCCAATGTTCGCCGTGCTGATGTTGGCGAATTGTTTCGCGCCCGTGTTGTCGAAGCGGAATGACACGATCGGTTCGTGCGTGCGCTGATCGAAGCCCGCGCGTGCATCGACAAGCCGCTCGCCGCTGAGAGCTATGCGATCTTCCACCGGATAGCGCTCGCGGCCATCGACGGATGGAAGGAAGGTCACACCGCGGGGCGCTGGTCCATCCTGTCCGACATTGTCGGCGAGCATGTGGAAGTTCATCTGCGCGGTGGACCCGAGCAGCTTGCGCAGCTCCGATGGATCCTGGACGCCCGGAAGCTGTACGAGAATGCGGTCGCCGCCGACGCGCTGGATTGTCGGCTCGGCCATGCCGGCCTGATCAATGCGCTGCCGCACGATCTCCAGACTCTGCTCCGCAGCAGCGTTCAGGCGATCCTGGAAGCCGGCCTCGGTGAGGCGAAGCTGTAGTTTGTCCCCATCGGGGCGGATTTCGATGTCCGGCGTCTGGAAGCCGGTATGGCCGACCATCATGATCAGGCCTTTGAGGGCGGTCGATGCCCGGGCGCGCTCCGTGGCATCGGGAATCACGACATCGACGCCATCCTTCGTGCGCTGCACGGAGTCGCTGCGGATGTTGTCGGTCCTGAGGCGCGTGCGCACGTCATTCAGCAGCGTTCCGATACGGTTGGCCTTGAGGGCATTCGCGTCGACCTCGAGAACCAGGTGCGAGCCGCCGCTGAGATCGAGTCCGAGTGTGACCTGCTTCTTGGGCAGCCAATCCGGCAACGCGTCGAGCTGCTGGCGAGTGAGCAGGTTCGGAAAGGAGGTGAGGATGCCGAACAGGATGATGCCGATATAGGTGAAGATCACCCATCGTGATGTGCGCATGGGAGTGCAATCCGGGCAATGAGCGGCGCGCCAGCAGCGGGGAAATCCCGCGCGGTTTGCCGGCATGAATTCGATTGTGGTGGAGCCGCCTTCAGGAGGCGGATATCAGGCCTTGAGCGGCGGACCGCGGGCCTCGTAGGCGTGCACGGACGCCGCGCGACGGCCACTCACCGGCGCGGCGCGATGGACACGTGCACGATGATCGGACGTCGAGGTGGCAGTCGGAGCCAAAGCGACGGGCAGCTCGTGCCCGGCTGAGAGATCACGCTCGGCGGCGGGCTGCGCGGCCTCGGCAATCTCTGTCAGTGAGCGCGAACGAGGCCGCAGCCCAAGCTCGCCGAGATGCCCGCTCGACTTGGCCCCGTTGGCCCCTCCATGGGCAGCCCGGGTAGAGGAGGATGTCTCAGTGTTTTGCGCTGCTGGAAGAGCCCAGTTCAGGGCGAGCAGGACAAAAAGGGACCAGATGAAAGAAAGGGCGTGCGATCCGGCGCGCCAATTCCGAGGGCTGAGCGGCGGCTCAGCCTCAGGCGCTTCCGGAAGGTGATCGTCCGCGCGGATCATCACATCCCTTGTAGGGCATGCGACGGCGATCTTGTGTGCACGTCTTGTCGCATATGGGTGCGGCTCGGGGCGGCCACAAGCAATCACGGCGGAAATTCAGATTACCTCGACAACTCTCCAGGCGTTGGTGGCGCTGGTGCCACAACCCTCAATGCGCTGGGGGTCCCGGGATCGGAAGCGGATGCAGGCAGGCAAAGGCCCGCGTCGAGCCTGCTGGCGTCAGCGTCGGCTCGCTGGTTCGACAATCCGCTTGTGCGCGCACGCAGCGGCCGGAAAAGCGACAGCCGGGCGGCAGGTCGATCGGGCTCGGCACTTCGCCAGGGAGCGGGTCGGAGAGCTGCGCGAAGAAGCGCGGCGAGGCATTGAGCAGCGCGCGCGTGTAGGGGTGCGCCGGCGCCTTGAGCACCTCACGCGTGGCGCCGGCCTCGACGACGCGGCCGAGGTACATGACGGCAATCCGATCACACAGATATGCGGCGACGCCGAGGTCATGCGTGATGAACAGCAGGCTCAAGCCCATCCCCCGCTGCAGGTCGCGCAACAGCTTGAGGATCTGCGCCTGCGTCGAGACATCGAGACCCGAGACGGCCTCGTCGGCGACGAGAACTGAGGGCTCCGATGCGAGCGCGCGTGCAATGGCCACGCGACGGAGCTGCCCACCTGAAAGCGCGCTGACATAGCGGGGCATCATATCGGGCGAGAGCCCGACGCGCGTGAGGAGTGCCGCGACGCGATCCCGTCTCTCGCTTCTCGCGCACAACTCGTGATGATCGAGCGGCTCCGCCACGAGATCGAGCACCGACATGCGCGGATTGAGCGAGCCGCGCGCGTCCTGGTAGATCATCGCGACTTCGCGGCAGAACTGATCGCGGTCCGAGCCGTCGAGAGCGCCAATTTCCTTCTCGCGAAATAGGGCGCGCCCGTCGGTCGGCTGTGTGAGGCCGAGCAACACGCGCAGGAGCGTCGTCTTGCCCGAGCCGCTCTCGCCGACAATGGCGAGGCTCTCGCCTGGTTCGAGCGCGAGGCGTACGCCGTCGAGGGCGCGCAGGCGCTTCGTGGCGCGGCTGAATATCGATCTGCCCTTGGCCTGGACGTCATAGGCCTTTTGGACATCGAGCAGACGGAAGATCGGCGCTGATGTCATGGCAGGGGGTTCCAGCAGGCAATCTTGCGGCCGCGCGTTTCGGTGAGCGGCGGCTTGTTGGCAGCGCATTTGTCGAGCGCGCGCGAACAGCGCTGGGCAAAGCGGCAGCCAGGCGTCTTGGACGCGAACGATGGCGCGCCGCTCGGCAGGGGCTCGAGTTCCTCCGTGTCGAACTCGAGTACGCATCCCTTGAGCGCGGCCGTGTAGGGATGCATGGGAGCTTCAAGGATGACGCGGCTCGGGCCGGTTTCCATGACTTGTCCGCCGTAGAGCACGACGATGTCGTCGCAGCATTGGCTCGCGAGCGCGAGGTCGTGCAGCACGAATATGCAACTCGCGCTGCGGCGCCGGGTCTCCTCCAGAATGAGGCGGATGATCTGCGCCTGGATGGTGACGTCGAGTGCACTCGTCGGCTCGTCGGCCAATAGGAGGTCGGGGTTGGACGAGAGCGCAATGGCGATCATCACGCGCTGCTGCATGCCGCCCGAGAGCTGATGGGGGTAGGCACTGAGGCGCGAGGGCGCATCATTGAGGCCGACGCTTTCGAGAAGCTCGATGGCGCGGGCGCGTGCTGCCGATCGGCCGAGGCCCATCACGCGCCGCAATGGCGTCATGAGTTGACGCCCGATCGTGAAGCAAGGATTGAGCGCGGCCGAGGCGTCCTGGAAAATCATCGCCACGCGCCGACCACGCAACTTGAGCCAGGTGTCTTCGCTCGCGTCAGTGACGTCGCCGGCGCCGTCGAGCTCGATGGTGCCGCTGAGACCGACTTCGGGTTTGCGAAGCAGCCCGATCAATGTGAGCGCAATGGTCGACTTGCCGGCGCCCGACTCGCCGAGTAGCCCGAGTGTGCCGCCACGCCGGATCGTGAACGACACACCGTCGAGGATGAGGTTCTCGCCACGCGTGAGCGAAAGCTCCTCGACTGCAAGCAAAGGGGCGGCGTCAGACACAGGCTCCGCTCGCGGCCCGGTTTCAGCGGGCAACGAGGTGATCGCGTGCGCCCCGCGGAATTCCATGTGGTTCATCCCTGCTTCCTCAGCTTGGGATCGAAATGCTCGCGCACGCCGTCTCCGACGATGCTGAGCGCAATGAGCAGGATGGCGAGGGCCGTGCCGGGTACGCCGGCGATCCACGGCGCGAAGCTCACGAAGCTGCGGCCTTCCGCGATCATGAGGCCCCAGTCCGGTGTCGGTGGCGCGACGCCAATGCCGAGGAACGACAATCCTGAGGACACAAGCACCGCGTAGCTGACGCGGATCGTCGCCTGCACGGCGAGAGGAAAGATCACGTTCGGCAGAATATGCCGCCATATGATCGCGAGACGCTTCACGCCCATGAGGCCCGCGGCTTCCACGAACGCCTGGGCCTTCACCTGCAACACGTCCGCGCGCACCGTGCGCGAGAAGGGGCCGATCAAGGCGACGCCGACGGCGAGAATGACCTTGTCGACGCCTTGCCCGAGAATCGAGATGAAGGCGATGGCCATGATCAGCGACGGGAGCGCGAGCAGGGCATCGATGAAGCGCATGAGCGCCCATTCGGTGACGCCGCCCGATAGCCCTGCGGCCATGCCGATGATGAGGCCGCCCATGGCGCCGATGAGAACTGCGCCGAAGCCGATGGCGAGGGCATAGCGGGTGCCGTAGATCGTGCGCGAGAGCAGGTCGCGGCCGAAGCTGTCCGTGCCGAGGAGGTGGTTCTCGGAGAACGGTGGCGACATGAAGCTCGCCATATCCTGGTCGAGTGGTGGATGCGGCGCCACCAGCGGGGCGAACACTGCGGATAGGATGAAAGCCGCAACCACTACGGCAGAGATCATGATGATGATGTTCGAGCGCGCGTAGGCAAGCAAAGCCCTTGCCCGCGACGGGCGCTTGGGAAGTGAAACGCCGATCGAGAGATCGACCATCAGCGAGGCCTCAGGCGCGGATCGAGATAAGGATAGGCGAGGTCGACGATCAGGTTTGTCGTGATGAACAGGCACGCCGTGATCATCACGCCAGCCTGAACGATGCCGTACTCGCGATTGAGCACGGCGTTGGTGATCATCTGGCCGATGCCCGGCATCGAGAAGACGGTCTCCGTCAGCACGGCACCTTGCAGCAGCGCGCCGAGCTGAAGCCCGAGAATTGTTACGAGGGGCATGAGGATATTGCGCAATCCATGCACCCAGACGACGCGCCAGTTCGGCTCGCCGCGCGCGCGCGCTGCCGCGATATACGGCTGTTCCAGAACCTCGATGAGATTGGCACGCGTCATGCGCACGATCATCGCGAGGAAGTAGATCGAGAGCGTGATCGCGGGCAGCGTCATATGCGTGACGCCGCCCCAGAAATCATTCCAGGGGGCCACGAAGCCCATGGTCGGGAAGAGGCCGAACTTCACGCCGAACAGCCAGATGAGCAGAATGCCGAGATAGAAGCTCGGAAAGGACGTCCCCGTCAGCGTGAAGACCGACGTGATGGCGTCCCATCCGGTTCCGCGGCGGGTTGCCGACAGCACGCCGAGCGGTACGCCAATGATCACCGAGAGCGTGAGCGCCGACGCTGCGAGCGTCAGCGTCACGGGCAAGGCCTCGACGAAGGCGTATTGAAAGATCGGGGCCTTGGCCACATAGGATACGCCCCAATCGCCGGTGACGAAGTTGCGTAGCCAGTGGAAGTATTGCTCGGCCATCGGTCTATCGAGGCCGAGCTGCTTCATAAGCGATGCGTACGCTTCCGGCGAGTTCTCCGTCCCGAGCATGATCTGGATGGGATCGCCCGGCGCCAGCTTCAGCAGCGTGAAGCTGACGACCGAGACGATCAGGAGGACCATCAAGGTCTGAAGAACCTTGCCGGCAGCGAACAACAGCATCAGCCGAGGCTCACCGTGTGCAGGTTCAGGCTGTCGACGGGAATGTACTTGAAGCCCTTCACCTTCTGCGAGAAGGCCTTGAACACCGGCATGTGCGAGACGATCGCGATCGGTGCCTCATTCATGAGAATGTCGCAGGCTTCGGTGTAGTACTCCTTGCGCTTGGCTACATCGAGCGTGTCTTGCGCCGCGTTCACGAGCTCGTCGAAGCGCTTGTTCGACCAGCCCGGATAGTTCCAGGCCTCCCCCGTGCGGAACTCCGGCGTGATCGTCTCATCGGGATCGAGATCGGCCCACCAGTTGAAGTCGAAGAGATCCCACTCACCGGCATTGCGGCGTTGGATCCACGCAGCACGCTCGACGACCTCGATCTTAGGCTTGATGTCGATCGCCGCCAGCATCGGCAGCACGCTCTGCACGAGACGGGTGCCGAAGAGACCGGACTCAGAGGCGAGGAACACAGGCTCGATTGTCCCCTTGACCTTCGACTTGGCGCGCAGCTCCTTCGCCTTGGCGAGGTCGAAGAACTGCCCGCGGCCGGACTTCGCGACATCAGGATCGTAGAAGTCGGTCATCGGCGGCGAGATCGGCGTATAGGCCTGAATGGCATGGCCGAAGAAGGCCTGCTTGATGGCCGCCTCGCGATTGATGCAGAAGGCCACTGCGCGGCGCAGGTCCACGTCGTCGAACGGGGCACGCTTGCAGTTCATGCCGACGTAGACGTAGTTGCCTTCGATCTCGCCGTAGACCTGCAGGTTCTTCTGCGCCTTGACCTGGCTCACGAACTGCACCGGCACGTCGCCGAGGCCGTCGATCTGGCCGGAAAGCATCGCTGCGATCGCCGCGGAAGGTTCTTTCATGAGGATGAAGGTCGCGCGATCGAGCTTCGGCATTCCCTTCTCGAAGTAGTCGGGGTTCTTCTCGATGACGATTGCATCGTTCTCGCGCCAGCTCACGAACTTGAAGGGGCCGGTGCCGACTGGATTGCGGCCGTACTTGTCGCCGTACTTCTCGACGGCGGCCTTCGAGACGATCGTGCCGGCGCGGCCGGTGCTGCCGGTCAGCGCAACGGGGAGGAATGCGTACGGCTTGTTGAAAGTCAGGCGCACGGTTAGTGGATCGAGAACTTCGACCGAGGCAAGCTCCTTGTACTTCCATGCGTGCGGTGAGCGCGGTGTGCCTTTCCAAACGCGCTCGACGCTCCACTTGACGGCTTCGGCGTCACAGGGTGTGCCGTCGTGGAATTTGATACCGGGGCGCAGTTTGAATGTGTGCACCTTGTCGTCGTTGATGTCCCACGTCTCCGCGAGATCCGGCACGAAGGATACGCGCTTGCCGTCGTACTCGACCTTCAGAAGGCCGTTGTAGATGTTGTTGTGGATCTTCACCGCACCGAGGAATCCGGTGAAATGCGGATCCAGCGTATCGACGTGATCAATCCAACCGAGACGAATGTGGCCGCCGCCATTGGCGCTGGCTGATTGCGTTCCAATTCCCGTTGCGAGAACTGCCGCGCCGGCACCGAACCCGCGCATGAGTTCGCGTCGGTTCAGGCTGCCGAGAACTCTCTCCTCGAGAACGCTCTTATGATCGATCATCTTGTCGCTTTTCTCCGTTTGACGCGCCCACAGGATTGAACGCATTCGGATTCCGGCGGTGACGACATCGCCGTTCGCGCACGAGCGTTGTCGCTCAGGCGTGTGAGACGCGATCCGAAATCAAACAGTGGGCTGCAAGCAGTGTGCCAATCCGGGATCGACTGTTTCCTCGCGGTACGGCGGGGCCTGATCCGCCCTACGCGCCGCGAAGCCCGCGATGAAATCGAGCAGCTTGCCAGGAATGCTTGCTGATATATGTGTCGGAGCGCATTTGTGCGCTTACCCGGCGCGGCGCTGTTGGCTTTAGTGATCGCGCCTCAATAATGCCGGTTTGGGCAGGTGATCACGGACGGCAACTGCGCTATTGCCATGGCGCGGCGCACAGGGAGAACACGAGAAGAAGATGGACCTGATCAATCAGCGCATTGCGGGAGAGCTTGGCGTCGCCGTGAACCAGATCGCAGCGGCTGTAGCGCTGATGGACGAGGGAGCGACCGTGCCGTTCATCGCCCGCTACCGCAAGGAGCGCACGGGCGGTCTCGACGACACGCAACTGCGCACACTCGAGGGGCGCCTCAGCTATCTGCGCGAATTGGAGCAGCGTCGCGCGAGCGTGCTGAAGAGTATCGAGGAGCAGGGCAAGCTCACGACCGATCTCGCCCGCTCGATTACTGCCGCTGGAACGAAGGTTGAGCTCGAGGACCTGTACGCGCCGTTCAAGCCCAAGCGGCGGACCAAGGCGCAGATCGCGCGCGAGGCCGGGCTCGAGCCCTTGAGCGATCTTCTTCTCAAGAACCCGACATTGGTCCCTGAGACAGAGGCCGAGAAGTTCGTCGATGCCGCGAAGGGCGTCGCCGATGCCAAGGCCGCGCTCGATGGTGCCCGCCACATTCTCATTGAGCGCATCGGCGAGGACGCGAAGCTCGTCGGGGCTCTGCGCGGCTGGCTGTGGGATGAGGGTGTGCTCACCTCGAAGGTGCTCAAGGGCAAGGCGACGGATGGCGCGAAGTTCTCCGACTATTTCGACTTCGGACAGCGCATCAAGGATATTCCTTCACATCGTGCCCTCGCCATGCTGCGCGGCCGTAACGAGGGCTTCCTCGATCTCAATCTCGATGTTGCTCATGAAGTTGACAAGCCGCACCCAGCGGAACTCAAGATCAGGTCCGCCTTCGCCATAGCCGACCGTGGTCGGCCCGCCGACAAATGGCTTGCCGAAACGGTGCGCCTTGCGTGGAAGGTAAAACTTGCCATCACCCTCGATGTCGATCTCGTGCTGCGCCTCAAGGAGGGGGCCGACGGTGCAGCGATCACGGTGTTCTCGAAGAACCTCAAAGACCTGCTGCTGGCCGCGCCCGCCGGCCCGCGTGTCACCATGGGGCTGGACCCGGGGTTCCGCAGCGGGGTGAAGGTCGCGGTGGTAGACCAGACCGGCAAGCTCGTGGACACCGCGACGATCTACCCGCACGAGCCTCAGCGCGAATGGGAGCGCTCGCTCGCAACACTCGCGGCGCTCTGCATGAAGCACAAGGTCGATCTCGTCAGCGTCGGCAACGGCACGGGGAGCCGCGAGACCGATCGCCTGGTGGCCGAGCTGACAGCCAAGATGCCCCAATTGAAGCTCACCAAAGCGATGGTGTCGGAGGCCGGGGCCTCGGTGTATTCGGCGTCGGAGCTGGCGGCCAAGGAGTTCCCAGAGCTCGATGTCAGCCTGCGCGGTGCGGTCTCGATCGCTCGCCGCTTGCAGGATCCGCTTGCCGAGTTGGTCAAGATTGAGCCGAAGGCCATTGGAGTCGGCCAGTACCAGCACGATGTGGATCAGAGCGGGCTCGCCCGCTCGCTCGATGCCGTGGTTGAGGATTGCGTGAACTCGGTCGGCGTCGACGTCAACACGGCGTCGGCTCCGTTGCTGGCGCGCGTGTCGGGCCTCAATCAGACGCTTGCGACCAATATCGTCTCATTCCGTGATGAGAACGGCGCCTTCAAGGCGCGCAGTGCCCTGAAGAAGGTGCCGCGCCTTGGACCGAAGGCCTTCGAGCAGGCGGCCGGCTTCCTCAGGATCATGAACGGCAAGAACCCGCTCGATGCTTCCGCCGTTCATCCTGAAGCCTATGCGTTGGTCGAGAAGATCGCGGAGACGACGAAGCGCCCGCTGGGGTCACTGATAGGTGACCGTGTCCTCCTCAAGACGCTCAAGCCCGCGGCCTTTGCGGATGCTACGTTCGGCATTCCGACCGTGACCGACATCCTGGCCGAATTGGAAAAGCCCGGACGCGACCCGCGGCCCGAGTTCAAGACGGCGTCCTTCCAGGAAGGGGTCGAAAAAATTTCGGATCTCGAACCTGGGATGCAGCTCGAGGGTGTCGTCACGAACGTTGCCGCATTCGGCGCCTTTGTCGATGTCGGCGTGCATCAGGATGGCTTGGTGCACATCTCCGAGCTCTCAGACCGCTTCGTGAAGGATCCGCACGAGGTGGTGAAGGCGGGAGATGTGGTCAGGGTGCGCGTCAAGGAGGTCGATGTGGCGCGCAAGCGCATTGCCCTCACCATGAAGTCAGGCCCGATCGATCGCTCCGCTCCGACCAGTGCCCGGCCGCAGAGCCCGCCCCAAGGCGCACGCGGTGGGAGCGCCGCGCCCAAGAACCCCGAAGGACCGGCAGAGAGTGCGCTCGCGGCGGCCCTACGCCGGGCCCAAGAGCGTAAGTAAGCAGCGCAAGGTGAGCGCGGCGGAATGCGCCAGCTGCATTTGATAATCGCCGAGGTCTCTGCCATCCTCGGCGCGCTCAGCTATGGGGGAACTCAGCTAAATGCGCATCTTCACGGCCACGCTCGGTACCGAAACCAACACGTTCGCGCCCATGCCGACCGGCCTCGCCGACTTCAAAGGCCAGGGCTATGACATGCCCGCGACATCGACCGAGATGCTGCCCGCCTTCGGTCAGCTCTGCCGCGCGCTCCGCGAACGTGCCGCCGAGAGCGGCTGGACGCTCATCGAGGGCAAGCTCGCCTTCGCGCCTCCCTCGGGGACCACGGTACGCAGCGCTTACGAGCTGCTACGGGACCAGCTCCTCGCTGATCTGAAGGCAGCTATGCCGGTGGATGGCGTCCTCCTCCAGGTCCATGGTGCCATGATCGCCGAGGGCTATGAGGACGCCGAGGGCGATCTGCTCACCCGTGTCCGCGCGCTCATTGGCCCGAAGGTCTTCCTCGGTGCAGAGCTCGATCCGCACTGCCATTTGTCGGAACAGAAGGTCGGTGCCGTCGATCTGATGGTGATCTTCAAGGAGTACCCCCACACCGACATCTACGATCGGGCGCGTGATCTCGTCCGCCTGTCGGAAGACGCGATCGCCGGCAAGACAAAGCCGGTCATGCGCGTGCGTGATCTCGGCTTTATCTCGCTCATCCACACATCGCGCGAGCCGGCGCGCAGCCTCGTCGACCGGCTGCTCGCACGCGAAGGCAAGGATGGCGTGCTGTCCATCTCGATTGCGCACGGTTTCCCGTGGGGAGATAGCCCCGATCTCGGCACGCGCGTGCTTGTCGTTACGGATGGCGATGCGGCCAAGGCCGAGCGGCTGTGCCAGGAGATCGGCGATGAGATCATCGCGCTCCGCGAGAAATTCGCGCCGGTCTTCCCCGAGCCCGATGCTGCCATCACACGCGGGCTCGAGAGCAACCGGATGTCCGTCGTGCTCGCCGACAGTGCCGACAATCCGGGAGCCGGCGCGGGTGGTGATTCCACTTTCATTCTTGCGCGTCTGCTCGAACGTAAAGTCGAGAACGCGGTCCTCGGTCCGCTCTGGGATCCGGTTGCCGTGAGCTTCTGCCATCAGGCCGGTGTCGGCGCGAAGCTTCAGCTTCGGATCGGCGGAAAGGTCAGCCAGTTCTCGGGGCCACCGCTCGATTTGGCTGTCGAAGTTCTGGCGGTGAAGAAGGATGCGATGCAGGACGGGTTGAGCGGCACGATCGCGCCGCTCGGCGATGTGGCAGTGGTGCAGATTGATGGCGTCAAAGTCGTGCTCAACAGTCATCGGACGCAGGGCTTTGGCACGAACCTCTTCACGCAGTTCGGTATCGACCTCGCCGAGACCAAGCTGATCGTCGTGAAATCCTCGCAGCACTTCCACGCGAAGTTTGGCCCTATCGCCAGCGAGGTCATCTACGTCGAGACGCCGGGCGTGGCACCTGGCAACTATCGTTCGCTGCCATATAAGCGGGCTCGCAAGACGATCTGGCCGCTTGGGGCCTGATCCCCGCGCGGGTGATCAAGCTCCAGAGCATCCCGCGTCACCTCCTACCTCGACTGAGCGCGCGCCCGTCTCCATCCCCACGCGGCGACTGGCCAGAGCAGCGCTGCGATCGTCATGGCGGCGAGCACTGCGGCGACGGGGCGATTGAAGAACGGAATGATGCTCCCATCGGATTTCATGATCGACGTGACGAGGCTCTGCTCGACCATCGTGCCCATGATGATGCCGAGCACCATGGCCGCGACCGGGAAGCCATTGCGCTCCATGACGTAGCCGATGACGCCAAAGGCGCCGACCGTCAAAACGGCGAATAGATTGTTCCCGGTCGCAAATGAACCAACCGCGCACATCAGAACGATGACGGGCATGATCGCGGAGCGCGGTGCCCTCAGGATGCGGCTCGCCAGGCGGATCATCACGATACCCAGCGGGATCATGATGATGTTCGCGATGATGAAGATGATGTAGAGCGCGTACATGCTGGACGCCTGCTCGGTGAAGAGCGTCGGGCCGGGGTTGAGGCCCTTCATGTAGAGCACGCCGATCGCAATGGCCGTGATCGTGTCGCCTGGGATTGCGAACAGCAGCGCAGGGACCCAGCCCGAGGCGAGGCTCGCGTTGTTGCTCGCGCCGGCTTCGATCAATCCTTCGGGGTGGCCAGTGCCGAACTTCTCAGGCGTCTTCGAGAAGCGCTTGGCCATGGAGTAGCTGACCCAGGCCGCCATGTCCGCGCCGGCGCCGGGCAGCACGCCGATGATGATGCCGACGATGTTGCCGCGCACCTGGGGCTTTACGTACTGCTTCGTCAGGTTCCACTGGTTCTTGAGGATGCTGCCGAAGCGACGGAACGGCAGCTTCGGCGGCTCGGCGGACATCATCGCGCGCATGACTTCCGAGACGGCAAAGACGCCGACGAGCGCCGGGATGACTTCTATGCCGCCGAAGAGATCTGTCATGCCGAAGGTGAAGCGCGGCGTGCCGGCCGGGTTCTCGATACCGATGCATGAGACGAGCAGGCCGAGCAGCATGCTCGCGATGGCTTTGACGGGCGAGGAGCGCGCAACGAGCGTCGCGCACATGAGCCCTAGGAAGGCCAGCCAGAAATTCTCATACGTCGAGAAGCGGAGCGCCATATCCGCGAGCGGCGGCGCCAGCAGCATGAGCGAAAGTGTGCCGGCGATGCCGCCGAGCGCGCTGAACCAGAGGCCGATGCCGAGGGCCAGCTCCGGCTGGCCTTTCCGGGTCATGGCGTAGGCTTCGTCGGTATAGGCGGCCGATGCGGGCGTTCCCGGAATGCGCAGCAAAGCTCCGGGTATGTCGCCCGAAAAAATGGCCATGGCCGAAGCCGAAATGATCGTCGCTATGGCGGCGATCGGCGAGAGGTAGAACGTGATCGGGACAAGCAGCGCGACGGCCATGGTGGCCGACAGTCCTGGCAGCGATCCGACGACGAGGCCGTAGATCGAAGCGAGCAGGATGGCGAGCAGGACGTCCGTCTGCAGGACGAGGTTGAAGGCTTGCGTCAGATTGCTCATGGAGACGTGCTCACGGGAGGCCGATCCACGGCAGCGGCAGCATCCCCGAAGGCAGAGGCACGCGCAGCAGCTTCAGGAAGACGAGGTTGACGAACAACGGCGCGCCAATGGCGAGGGGGATCGCAAGGCGCGGTCGTGCACCCAATGCGAGCGATGCAATCAGGACGATCACGCCGGCCGTCGGCAGGAAGCCGAGCCGATCCACGACAAAGTAGTAGAAGAGCAGGAGCGCCGGCGGGATGAGCACGCGCAGCTCCCACCATCGGCTGTGATGTGCGGCGGCCGGAGTTCCGTCGGCTTCGGTTTCAGCTGAAATTCGGGCGAGATCGGCTTCGGCCTCGTCCTCGTAGCTTCGCCCGATGCCGGCGGCAATCATGGCTCCGCAAAGCATGAGGCCACCGCCGACAACCATGGGAAAGACTTCGGGACCGATCTGCTGGCCGGGCACAGGCGGTAGTCGTGAGCCGCCATAGGCTGCAAGGCCGCCCAGGGCGACCAGGAACAGCCCTGTCACGCGATCAGAAAGCTGCATCAGGTCATTGTCTCGAAGAGGCGCTGCGCTGGGGTCTTGAGGAGGCGGCCCGCGCGTTGCCACGCGGGCCGTGCCCGATCAGCCCTTCTTGGCGAGCCCGGCAGCGGCCATGGCAACACCCATGGCCTTGTTGCCCTCGTCCATGAACTTGGCGAAGCCGTCCGCATCTGCCCAGCGGATGCCGAAGCCGCGGTTGTTCATGAAATCGTGGTACTCCTTCGACTCGTTCACCTTCTTCAGGGCCGCCGTGAGCGTCTTGGCAATCTCGGGCGACAGGCCCTTAGGAGCCGTGAAGCCGCGCCATGCGCCCGTATTGTAGTCGATGCCCATGGCTTCCTTGAGCGTCGGCACATCCTTGAAGGCGGGGTTGCGCTCGGCCGCCATGACCGCAAGGCTGCGTGCCTTGCCGGCTTCGATAATCGCGCGCGCTTCCGGCACCGAGCAGGTGACGAGGTCGAGACCGCCGGCGGCAAGATCCTGCATGGACGGCGCCGCACCGTTGAGTGGTACCCAGCGCACGTGATCGGGCTTCAAGCCCATGGCGAGCAGCCAGCCGACCAGCGCCAAATGCCAGATGCCGCCTTGGCCCGTACCCGATGCCTTCATCGAACCGTGGGGCGACGCCTTGATCGCGTCGGCAAGCTCCTTGACCGTCTTGTACGGGCTCGCGACGTTGACTTGGATGCCGGGCGGATCCTCGTTCATCAGAGCGAGCGGCGTGTAGCTGTCCGGCTTCAGCTCCGTCAGCCCCTGCCAGTGCATCATCGAAATTTCGACAGTCACGATGCCGAGCGTATAGCCGTCCGGCGGTGCTGCCGCGATTGCTGCGTGGCCGACGACGCCCGAGCCACCGGTGCGGTTGACGACGTTGACCGGCTGCTTCAGCTCCTTCTCGAGAACTGCGGCCACGATGCGCGCCGTGGCGTCGGTGCCGCCGCCGGCCGCCCATGGGCAAATGATCGTGATGGGACGTGCCGGGTAGGCCTGCCCGAGTGCGGGCCCGGCACCGACGGCCGCGGCCGTCGCCAGTGCCCCACCCCCAACGAGGATCTCGCGACGTGTACGTGATGCCATAATTGTTTCCTCCAGTATGTTTTGTTCGTTACCCGGAGGATAGCCAAACCGCGAATTGGGCGCTAGCGGTCCTTTGGTCGACGGATCTTTCCGAGATGCGCTGCAGGGGGACACCCGGGTGCCGGGCCTCTCCGTGCCGCCGGGCGCGGAACGTTGAGGTTGATGCCGTAGGAGAATTCCGGCCGGAGGTCGGAGCGAAATACAAAAGATTTGTCGACGTAGCAGTATATGCGGACGTCGTCGCGCCAGGCACTCTTGTCGCGGACTTCCGGCTCGCTCTCGTCGCCCAAGCTCCTCGACGCTTGGGACGCCAGCAGGGCCGCCGCCAAGCCGAAGACAATCATGTAGCGCATGCCTGCGCTCCTGCAGCCTCGTACTACAGGTTGAGATACGCAACCCTATGTCCGAGGGACATACGGATTAGCGCCCGCAGGCGTGGTGCAGAACCCTGACTGGAAAGTAAGGCTGGCAGCGCATGTCAGTCGCAAACGCGCTGGCGGCGATGGGTGGAGTGACGGCTCTACGCGTCGAGGAAGTGCACACGCGCGACGTCAACGGATACAGAGACAGGGCTGCCGACGTCCCGCAGTCCATCAGCCGATGCAAAGGGGGACTCGACGAGAATCTCGGAGCCTGCAATCGAGACGCCATAGCGGATAATCGCACCGAGGAACTCGCGGTGGGCGATCGTTCCGGCGAGGCCTGGACTTCCTTCGGGATTGATTGATGCGTGTTGCGGCCGGAAAACGAGCTTGGTCGTCTTGGTTGCGAGGCTTCCAGATGGGAGCGGAAGCGCCGGTCCATCTTTTACGGCGAATACACGTTGCGAGCCGTTCTCTGCGATCCGGCCGGAGAGAATGTTCGCCGTGCCGAGGAAGCCCGCAACGAACAGGTTCGCGGGGCGCTGATAGAGCTCCATCGGTGTGCCGACCTGCTGCACCACGCCATCGTTCAGCACGGCGATGCGATCGCAGATCGAATTGGCTTCCTCCTGGTCGTGCGTTACGAAGATCGTGGTCAGGCCGAGGCGTTGCTGTAGGTCGCGCAATTCGCGCCGCACTTGGACGCGCATCTTCGCATCGAGATTGGAGAGCGGCTCATCGAGCAGCAGCACTTTCGGCTCGACGGCAATCGTCCGCGCGAGTGCGACGCGCTGCTGCTGGCCGCCCGAGAGCTGCGAGGGATAGCGATCGGCGAGCGCCTCGAGGCCGACCAGAGCCAATGCGGACTGGACCTTTGGCGCAATCTCGGCGCGGGCGATCTTACGCTCCTCGAGACCGAAGGCGACATTGCGTGCGACTGTCATGTGTGGCCAGAGCGCATAGCTCTGGAAGACCATGCCGACGTCGCGGCGCCACGGCGGAAGGTGCGAGATGTCCGTGCCGCCGAGGCGTACTTCGCCGCGATCGGCCTGATTGAAGCCGGCGATCAGCCGTAGGAGCGTGGTCTTTCCGCAACCCGAAGGGCCGAGGAAGGCGAAGAACTCACCGGAGCGTACGGAAAGGCTCACATCCTTGAGGATGTGGTTGGTTCCGTAGGAGAGGTCGACATGCTGGACCTCGACGCCGACGCTTTGCCTTTCAGACATTGCTCTTAGGCCTCAGGTGCGTGTGGAGCGCAGATGCTGGTTTCGCTCGATGATCCAGTTCGAGATCAGCGTGCATACGGCGACGAGCAGTACGGCGATGATGCCGAGCGCAGCACCCGGGCCGCGGCCGGCAGGCGACTGCATCAAGACATACAGACCGTAAGCGAGCGGCGCGTCGGACGTGCTCTGCACGAGCATGAGTGTCGCAGATAGCTCTACGGCCGCCGTTGCGAAACTCGTGACGAATCCCGCGAGCATGCCGCCCATCATTAGCGGCAGAACAATGCGTCGCACTGTTCGATACTTGGTCGCGCCGAGGTTCTCCGCGGCTTCCTCCAATGAGGTCGAGACTTGCTGAAGAGCGGCATAACAAGCGCGAAGGGCGTAGGGCAGGCGGCGGATGGCAAGCGCCAGCACGATGACGATCCAGAACGAGGCGAACGATGTCCCGTCGGGCATCTTCACATCGAAGAAAGTCCTGAGATAGCCGATGCCGAGCACGACGCCGGGGATGGCGAGGGCTGCCGACGCCGTCCAGTCGAGCCAGTGGCGTCCGGGGAGCTTTGTGCGCAACACGAGATAGGCGATCGCCGTGCCGATCACGACGTCGATGATGCCTGCGAGCGTAGCATAGAGCAGCGTGTTCTTGATGAACACGCTCGACTCCGCGAAGACGCGCGTGTAGTGCGCGAATGTGTAACCATCCGGCAGAGGGCTGAAAGACCACACGGTCGCGATCGACAGCAGGAACAGGCCGATGTGCGGTGCGAGCACGAGAAACAGGATGAGCAGCACCACGGCATAGGCGCCGAAGGCCTGGCGAAGGTTCATCGGTCGCTTCGAGAGGCCGCCGCCACCCCGTTGTAGGGTCGCATAGTCGCGTCCTTTCATGACCCAGGCCGATGCGCCCATGGCTGCGACCGAGACGACGATCAGCACGACCGCGATCACATAACCCATGGGATCGGCGAGCCCGATCGACGTGATCCGCAGATAGGCCTGCGGGGCCAGCATGTCCTTCACATTCAGCAGCAGCGGCGTCGCGAGATCGTCGAAGACTTTCACGAACACGAGGCTGGCGCCAGCGATATAGCCCGGCATGGCGAGCGGGAAGACAATCCGGCGGAAGAGCCGGAACCCCTGGGAGCCGAGGTTCTGCGCGGCCTCTTCCATGGACCGGTCGATGTTCCGCAGCGCTGCGGAGAGATTGATCAGGATGAAGGGAAAGTAGTGGACGGCCTGCGCGAAGACGACGCCGTTGAGCCCCTCCATGAAGGGGATCTTGAAGCCGAACCAGTCATCGAGCAGCAGGTTGATCGTGCCATTGCGCCCGAAGAGAAGCTGCATCGCGACTGCGCCCGCGAAGGGCGGCATGATGAGCGGAATGAAGCCGAGCATCTGGACGATGCCGGCACCGCGGAACTCGAAGCGCGTCGTCAGGTAGGCGAGTGGCAGCGCGAACAACGATGCGAGCACGACCGTCATCGTGGCGACGTACATCGAGTTCCAGAAGGACGCGATGAACAGGTCCGTGCGCGCGAAGTCGTAGAAGTTGACCAGCGTGAAGGCGCCGGTGCCTTTCTCGGTGAAGGCGACGTAGATGACGGTGATGACAGGGACGACGAGGAAGAGCGCGAGGAACAGCGCGATCAGCGCCGCGAGCAGCACTTGCCCTGGCGTGGCGGCGAACCTCCGTGCCCGGGCGCGCGGAGCGTCGATTGCGGTGGCCAAGGCGCGGCCCCTTTAGCGTGCGAGCTTCGCGGCTTCGTTCGCCTTGGCCTCGGCCGCGGCATAGGCAGCCTTCGCGCTCGACGCCCACTGCTGCTCAAGTTCGGCCTGCCGTGCCGACTTCTCCTTGCCGCCGGTAAAGGCCGCTGCGATCTCCTTGGAGGCTGCCTGATCGGCCGTGATTGGCATCTTTGCGATGAGGTCGCGTGCTTCCTGAAGGGCGGCGCGGCCGGCCGGATTGTCCTTCTTCGCGAGCGCGGCTTCGGCGGCGTGGATGGCCTTCGTCGCTGCCTTGAGGCCGTCGAGTTGGAAGGTGATGAGCTGATCGTAGAGCGTGTCGACGACGGCGGTGCGTGCGCTCGAGACGCCGGAGTCGAACGTCACCTTGCCGCCGAGTGAGGGATCCTTGAAGGGATTGGGATAATCGGCCGGCGCCTTGGCATAGGTTTCGGGGCGCACGGGCAGGCGCCGGATGGTCTTGTCGAGCAGCACTTCCTGGCCACCCGGCGAGAGCAGGAACTCGACATAGGCTTCGGCGGCAGCCTTGTTCGGCGGATTGGCGACGATTGCGACGTTGGCGGGCACGATCGTGGTCACGGACGGGTAGACGAACTTCACGGGGAAGCCTGCGCCCTGCGCCGAGAACGCGAAGAAGTCGATGACGATGCCGTAGCCGACTTGGCCCGAGTTCACTGCGTCAGGCACACCGAACGAGCGCTCGGTGACATTACGGAGATTGCCGCTCCACTCCTTGATCGTGCGCCAGCCCTTGTCCCAGCCTTCGCCCTGCAGGATGGTCTCGAGTGTCAGGTGCGTGGTGCCCGAGCGCGAGGGTGCTGCAATCGACACGTGGTCGAAATAGATGGGCTTGGCGAGATCCTGCCACTCCTTGGGATCCGGCAGCTTGTTGGCCTTGGCGTAGCGCTCGTTCCACATGATGCCGTAGCCCGAGGCCGCAAAGCCCGAGTAGTAGCCGTCGGGATCATTGATCGGATAGGCGCCGACCTTCGCGGGGATGCCCGCTGCCTTAGGCTTGTAGAGCTGGAGAAGCTTCTTGCTCTTCAGCACCTCGAAGGCATCAGGTGCCGAGGCCCAGAAGATGTCGACCTGATTGGCCGAACGCGTCTCTTCGAGCAGCTTCACGCCGGCGTTCGTATTCCGGTTCTGGATCTCGACGGTTGTACCCGGATGCGCGGCCTCGAAGGCTTTCTTGAATGGATCAGTCACGTCCTTGGAAAAGGATGTAAGCACCGTGACTTTGCCTGTCGGTGCCTGTGCCTGGGCTGGGGAGAGGGCCGCGATTATGGCCAATCCAACAAGTTGAACCAATGCGCGCATAGTGTGCTTCCTCCCCGGGAGACCCGTAGTTGTCCGGCGCGGCACTTCAGGCCGTTCCAGCTTCTTGCCAGCGCTCGTTTGTGAACCTTCGACCGGCAACCCGTCAATCCGGATCGCAGTGGATCGTAGGCGGTGTGCCGCGCCTTCAGCTTACGCATTGATGCGGCAGGGAGCGTGGGCCTCAGCCGCCCGCGGCGGGGCTTGCGGCCGGCTGGGTCGTGTCTCTTCGGCCGCGCCCAAGGCGGCTCGCTAGAGCCGCGATCTCGCCGACTACGCCGCGGCGGAAGAGCAGGACCGTGATGACGAAGATCACGCCCTGAATGACCAGGACCCATTCTCCGAACCCGGCGAGATAGTTCTGCATGGTGATAATGATGGCCGCGCCGACCATCGGGCCAAATACGGTGCCCATGCCGCCAACGAGCGTCATCAGGACGGCTTCACCAGACATCTGCCAGGTGACATCCGTGAGCGATGCGAGCTGAAAGACAATGGCCTTTGTGCTGCCGGCAAGACCGGTCAGCGTGGCCGAGAGGATGAAGGCGAGGAGCTTGTAGCGATCGACATGATAGCCGAGCGAAATGGCGCGGGGCTCGTTCTCACGGATGGCCTTGAGCACTTGGCCAAATGGAGAATGGATGGCGCGGTAGATGATCAGGAAGCCAAGGGCAAAGATCGCGAGCACCACATAATAGAAGTTGATGTCACGTGTGATGTCGATGAAGCCAAGCAGGGGTCTGCGCGGGACGTTCTGAATGCCGTCTTCGCCACCTGTGAATGGTGCCTGCAAACAGAAGAAGAAGACCATCTGTGAGAGCGCCAGCGTAACCATGGCGAAGTAGATGCCCTGGCGGCGAATGGCGATGGATCCGGCAATGAGACCTAGGACGGCGGCAACGGCCGTTCCGGCGAGGATGCCGATCTCCGTCGGCCAGCCCCATACCTTGACGGTGTAGGCCGAGATGTAGGCGGAGAAGCCGAAGAACATCGCGTGCCCGAAGGACAAAAGTCCGACGTAGCCAATGAGCAGGTTGAAGGCGAGCGCGAAGAGCGCGAAGCACAGGACCTTCATCAGGAAGACGGGGTAGATCGCCAGCGGAGCCACGATCAGGAGGGCGATGAGCGCCACGAAGATCGGCATGTCATAGCGTTTCATGGCAGGCACCTCAGCGTGGCGTTCCGAAGAGGCCCGCAGGCCGGATCATCAGCACGATCGCCATGATGATGAAGATCACCGTATTCGAGGCCTCTGGATAGAAGACCTTGGTCAGGCCCTCGATGACGCCGAGGCCGAAGCCCGTGACGATCGAGCCCATGATCGAGCCCATGCCGCCGATCACGACGACCGCGAACACGACAATGATGAGGTTGGAGCCCATGATGGGGTTCACCGAGTAGATCGGTGCGGCAAGAACGCCGGCAAGCGCCGCAAGCCCGACGCCGAAGCCGTAGGTAAGCGTCATCATGCGCGGCACATTGATGCCGAAGGCGCGGACGAGCGTCGGGTTCTCGGTCGCGGCGCGCAAATAGCTGCCGAGCTTTGTCTTCTCGATCATGAACCAAGTCGCGAGGCAGACGACGATCGAGATCAGCACGACCCAGCCGCGATACCAGGGAAGGAACATGAAGCCGAGGTTCGTACCACCCGGAATGGGGTTCGCGTAGGGAAGACCGGACGAGCCATACTGCTTGCGGAAGAGGCCTTCGAAGATCAGCGCCAGGCCGAAGGTCAGCAGCAGCCCATAGAGATGGTCGAGATGGTAGAGGCGGGAGAGAAGCAGCCGCTCGACGATGATACCGGTCGCACCGATGAGCACCGGCACGATCAGCAGCGCTCCCCAATAGGGGATGCCGGTATATTGCAGGAGCATCCACGCACCGAACGCGCCCATCATGTACTGGGCGCCGTGCGTGAAGTTGATGACGTTGAGCATGCCGAAGATAACGGCAAGCCCGAGACTGAGAAGCGCGTAGAAGGCGCCGTTGATCAGGCCAAGCAGGAGCTGGCCGAACAACGCCTGGGGCGGCACGCCAATGAGTTCAAACATGCGCTTTTCCCGCCTCGAGGTAGGGGAGGCGGCGCGCAAACACCGCCTCTCCCATTTGGATTACTTCTTCACCAGCGCGCAGTCGCCCTGATCGATCGGGCGGAAAGCCTGGTCGGCCGGGATGGTCGCGCGGAGCTTGTAGTAGTCCCACGGACCCTTGCTCTCGGCAGGAGACTTCACCTCGTAGAGGTACATGTCGTGGATCTTGCGACCGTCAGCGCGGATCTGGCCCTTGCCGAAGAGTGCGTCCTCAGTCGGCATGGACTTCATCTTGGCGACGACGGCTGCGCCATCGGCGTCCGACTTCATCTCATGGACGGCCTTCAGATAGTGATAGACCGCGGAGTACACGCCGGCCTGCACCATCGTCGGCTTGTTGCCCTTGTTGGCCTTCTCGAACTCAGCGGAGAAAGCACGGTTGCCGTCCGTCTGATCCCAGTACCAGGCTTCCGTCAGGATCAGGCCCTGCGCGACCTTCAGGCTGAGGGCGTGCACGTCCGTGATGAAGACGAGGAGACCGGCGAGCTTCTGGCCGCCCTGGACGATGCCGAACTCGGCTGCCTGCTTGATGGAGTTCGTGGTGTCGCCGCCAGCGTTGGCAAGGCCGATGATCTTGGCCTTGGAGGACTGCGCCTGGAGCAGGAACGAGGAGAAGTCCTGGCCCGGGAACGGATGGCGCACGCGGCCAACGACCTTGCCGCCGCTCTTTTCGACGACGGCTGCCGTGTCACGCTCGAGCGCATGACCGAAAGCGTAGTCTGCCGTCAGGAAGAACCACGTGTCGCCACCGGTCTTCACAATGGCGTTGCCGGTACCGTTGGCGAGTGCCCACGTGTCGTAGGTCCAATGGACGGTGTTGGGCGAGCAGGCCTTGCCCGTCAGATCCGACGACGCCGCGCCGGAATTCAGCATGACCTTGTTCTTCTCCCGGACGATGTTGTGCACCCCGAGAGCGACCGATGACGTCGGCACGTCGACCACGACGTCGACGTTGTCGACATCGAACCACTGACGAACCGTCGTCGAGCCAATGTCCGGCTTGTTCTGGTGATCGGCGAAGACGACCTCGATCTTGTCGTGGCACTTGGTCGTCTTGCAGAAGTCGGCGACGGCCCGGCGAGCGGCCCAGACCGAGCCCTGTCCAGACAGGTCCGCATAGAGGCCGGACTGATCGTTCATGACACCGATCTTGATGGTGTCATTGCTATACTGGGCTACGGCCGGCGAGGCGGCGATTGCGGCCGCTGCGGCCAGGGCAACTGTCTTCCAACGCATAGTGCTTCTCCCTTGTATTGGGCGTTTACACTCCAAGGTGTGCTTCGAGCCGCTGGCGACTGCTCGCCAACTGGCTGTTCTCGATCTCGTCGACCACATGGCCGTGCTCGACCAGATAATGGCGATCTGCAACCGTCGCGGCAAAGTGCAGGTTCTGTTCAACGAGTAGCACTGTAAGTCCGCGCTTCTTGAGATCGCGAATAACGGCGCCGATCTGCTGCACGATGACCGGAGCGAGCCCTTCAGTCGGCTCGTCAAGAAGGAGAAGCTCGGCCCCCGTGCGCAGGATCCGCGCGATGGCCAGCATCTGCTGCTCGCCGCCTGAGAGCTTTGTTCCCTGGCTGCGCGCGCGCTCCTTGAGCTGCGGAAACAGCGCGTGAACCTCCTCCAGCGAGAGACCGCCGCCCTTTACGGCGGGTGGCAGCAGTAGGTTCTCGGTAACATTGAGGCTGGCGAAAATCCCGCGCTCTTCGGGGCAGTAGCCAATGCCGAGGCGCGCGATGGAATTCGAGGGGAGACCAATTGTTTCGGTCTGACCGCAGCGGACCGATCCCTTGCGCTTCTGAACGATGCCCATGACCGCGCGCATGGTTGTCGTCTTGCCGACGCCATTGCGGCCGAGCAGCGTCACGACCTCGCCCTTGCGGACCGAGAATGTCATGCCATGCAGTACGTGGCTCTCGCCGTACCAGGCATGAAGGTCACGCACATCAAGGAGCGGGGCGGTCTCAGCCATGGGCGCCTCGTGATGCGGAGGTGGTCTCGGGGTCAGTTGTTCCCATGTAGGCCTCGATCACCTGTGGATTCTGCGAGACCGAGGCGTACGGCCCCTCAGCAATGACGCGCCCGCGCGCGAGCACGGTGATGGTGTCGGACAGATCTGCCACGACGGAGAGATTGTGCTCGACCATGAGGACCGTGCGCGACTTGGCGGCTTTGCGGATCAACTGTGAGATGCGCCCGATGTCTTCGCGGCCCATGCCGGCCATGGGTTCATCGAGGAGCATGACCTCGGGCTCGAGGGCGAGTGTCGTCGCAATCTCGAGGACGCGCTTGCGGCCATAGGGGAGCTCTGCGGCCACAAGGCCTTCCGATCCCGCGAGGCCGACATCGTGGAGGATCTGCGTCGCGCGATCGTTGAGCTGGTTCAGCGACGTCTCGGAGCGCCAGAAGTGGAAAGAGGTCCCGAGCTGGCGCTGCAACGCGATCCGCACATTTTCCAGGAGGGTCAGGTGCGGAAAGGTCGCGGAGATCTGGAAGGACCTGATGAGGCCGAGCCGTGCCACGCTTGCCGGGGCGAGGCGCGTGATATCCTGGCCGTTGAGATGGATCTGGCCAGAGGTCGGCTGCAGGAACTTGGTGATCAGGTTGAAGCAGGTTGTCTTGCCGGCACCGTTCGGACCGATGAGGGCATGAATGGTGCCGCGCCGAACAGTCAGATTGACATTGTCGACGGCGCGGAAGCCCTTGAAGTCTTTAACCAGGCTTTGGGTTTCGATGGCAGCAGACTGATCCATTGCCTAGCCCTTCACGACCGTGGCGGCAGCCCGCCATTGCCGGCAGCGCCGGCTCCGAAAATACGGGTAGCCCCGACGCTCGGGACGCTGCTGTAACGGCAAAGTAGTTATGGGCAAACGGCTACCCCTAGGCGAAGGGTGACCGAACACCCTGAATTTGCTTATGGCTTTGTCTCTCTACAGCAGGCTCTCCGTCCGTCGTCAAGCGCTCTCGCGCAAACATGCAGGCTACGGGGCGCCCAAATTTTGGGGCGTGGTTCGCGCCAGGTCGCGAGCGGTCGAACCCTGTCCCGGCCGGCCCATCCAATCCGATTGCTTCTCGGCATGAAGTGGAAGATGGCGATCTCGATGCCGACAGTCCAATGGAGCGAACGCCGGGTTTGAGAGCGCGTGCACGTTAAGGATGCGCGTAGGTTTTGATGAGAGTACGAGGGTGGACGCTCGTCAGGCCGAAGACCGGATCGTCGACATGGCCTTGCATCATGTTTCATCGGATGTGCGCACGCGCCGGTCTGATTTCATCGGGGCGTGGGACATTCTTGCGTTCGGCCTGGTCTTCGCCGGTCTCATACTATTGGCGCATGGGGGACGGGAAGCTCTTGAGCCGTTGTCCTCGCTCCAGGCTTCGCCCATCTCGCTCGATCCGGTGATGCTGCCCGAGTACGCGCTGCGCTCGACAATGCGGATGCTCGCGGCCCTCGCCGCCTCGATCGTTTTCACGCTGGGCTATGGCGCGCTTGCCGCGAAGAGCCGTCGCGCCGAGATGGTCCTCATCCCGTTGCTGGACATTCTCCAGTCTGTGCCGGTACTCGGGTTCCTATCCTTCACGGTCGTCGGCTTCATGGCGCTGTTTCCGGGCCAAGTGCTCGGCGTGGAACTCGCGGCCATTTTCGCGATCTTCACGAGCCAAGCCTGGAACATGACCTTCAGCTTCTACCAGTCGCTGAAGACGCTACCGTCGGACCTCGAGGAGGCGTCTCACAGCTTCCGTCTTTCGGCCTGGCAGCGGTTTTGGCGCCTGGAGGTGCCGTTCGCCATGCCGGGGCTCGTCTGGAACACCATGATGTCCATGTCGGGAGGCTGGTTCTTCGTCGTGGCATCCGAGGCGATCTCGGTGGGCAAGACCACCATCGCGCTCCCCGGCATCGGCTCATATCTCGCTTTGGCGATCGAGAAGGAAAGCCTCTCGGCGGTTGGCTGGGCCGTGGTTGCAATGCTCGGGGTCATCCTGATCTACGATCAGCTCCTGTTCCGGCCCGTCGTTGCCTGGGCGGAGAAGTTCCGCGTTGAGCAGACTGCGGGGGCGACCATGCCGCGTTCATGGCTGCTCGACGCTGTGCGCCGTGCGCGCGTCTTCGGCCGCCTTTTAAGCCCCTTCGGCGCATTCGTGCAGGCTGTCCCGCGGATGCGCCTGCAGTTTCCCGTGCATGTGCCGGATGGCGCGCGCCGGGCGCTCAGTGGCGCATGGGCGGATCGCGGATGGCTCGCACTTGTCTTGCTGTGCGCGACCTATGCTGTGTGGCTCATCGTCAGCTTCGTCATGACGGAGCTTTCCTGGGGCGAATGGCTCGAGGTTTTCAGGCTCGGCCTGCTGACCCTCGTGCGCGTGATCCTGCTGATAGCTCTTGCCACGCTGATCTGGGTACCTGTCGGCATCTGGATCGGATTGAGACCGCGCATCGCCGAGCGGGTGCAGCCCCTCGCTCAATTCCTAGCAGCGTTTCCGGCAAACATCGTATTCCCGTTTGCGGTGGTGGCCATCGTCAAGTTCGATCTCAATCCCGATATCTGGCTGTCGTTCCTGATCATCCTGGGGACGCAGTGGTACATCCTCTTCAATGTCATCGCCGGCGCGAGCGCATTCCCCAATGACCTCAAGGAGGCAGTTGCGACCTTCCGAGTTCGGGGTTGGAACTGGTGGCGCAAGGTCATTCTGCCCGGCATTTTCCCCTACTACGTCACAGGGGCGATCACGGCCAGCGGCGGCTCATGGAACGCCTCCATCGTCGCGGAAGTTGCAACGTGGGGGGACACGAGGCTGAGAGCGCATGGGCTCGGCGCCTATATCGCGGAGGCAGGCGTGGCTGGTGATTATCCCCGCATCGTCCTCGGCATTGCCGTGATGTCCCTTTTCGTCGTTCTGCTGAATCGCCTGTTCTGGCGGCCGCTCTATGCGATCGCCGCCAGCCGGCTGCGTATCGATTGAAGGAGCGAGCACGTTATGTCGATCCTCGAAAGCACCGAGGCGGTGTCGCACATCGTGCAGGGACCTCTGATCCAAGTGGCTGGCGTGCGCCAGGTCTATCATAAAGGGGACAATGCTGATCTCGTCGTCCTGGATGGTGTCTCGCTCACCATAAAGGAAGGGGAGATCGTGGGCCTGCTCGGGCGTTCGGGCTCGGGCAAGTCCACGCTGCTGCGCATCATCGCCGGGCTGCTTCGGCCGACCAGCGGTCGCGTCGAATGGCGCAGCGCGCCCATATCGGGACCTTGCGAGGGGATCGCGATGGTCTTTCAGAGCTTCGCGCTTTTTCCTTGGCTCACGGTGCTCGGCAACGTCGAACTTGGCCTCGAGGCGCTGGGGATTGGGGCAAGCGAGCGTCGTCGCCGCGCGCTCGAAGCGATCGACCTCATTGGCCTCGACGGGTTCGAAAGCGCCTATCCCAAGGAATTGTCGGGGGGCATGCGCCAGCGTGTCGGGTTTGCCCGTGCGCTCGTCGTGCATCCTCAGCTCATGCTGATGGATGAACCATTCTCTGCACTCGATGTCCTGACCGCCGAGACATTGCGGACGGATCTGATCGACCTTTGGAGTGAGGGCCGCCTCCCCATCAAGGCGATGCTCATGGTGACGCATAACATCGAGGAAGCTGTCCTGTTGTGTGATCGCGTCCTCATATTCGCGTCCAACCCCGGGCATGTTGCTGCGGAGGTGAAGGTGGATCTTCCCCATCCTCGCTCACGCATCGATCCTGTATTCCGCGAGCTGGTCGATCACATCTATGGATTGATGACGCAGCATCCCATCGCCGAGAAAGTCGAGAAGCGAGTGGGCGCCGGCATTCCTGGAAGCGGTATCTGCATGGCGCTTCCGCGCATCTCGACCAACCTTCTGTCGGGGTTCATGGAAGCACTCGCATCACCGCCGTTCAACGGCAGCGCGGACCTTCCCGACTTGTCCGCGGATCTGCAGATGGAGGTCGATGATCTCTTCCCAATTGCGGAGACGCTTCAGGTCTTGCGCTTTGCCGAGATGGCCGAGGGTGATGTCAAGCTCACGCAGTACGGTCGTCGTTACGTCGAGGCTTCGCTCGATGTGCGCAAGCGCTTGTTTGCTGACCACCTGCTCGCCTTTGTGCCGCTCGCCGCGCTCGTCCGGCGCGTATTGGACGAGCGACCGAGCCATCGCGCGCCTCTCAGGCGCTTCTCCGAAGAACTCGAGGACCACATGTCCGAAGAGCGGGCCGAAGAAACGATGCGCGCCATCATATCCTGGGGCCGCTATGGAGAGCTTTTCGGTTACGATGAGAATACCAATGAACTGAATCTCGATAACCCGGCCTGACTTCAGGCGTGGGTGGTGGATTATCGACCAACCCTTGTGCAACTTTGCGCGTAGATCGGGCCCGGCATCCCACGGAAAGATCACTCTTGGGAAACGTTCCAATCAAGTCGGACAGGCAGGGATGAACGAGGAGGTAGCGCACGTCGGCGCCTTGAGCACGTTCGAGGTCGGCGTGATGCGCATCGTACAGATTGGCCGGCGCCAAATTGGCATCCTCCGCCGGGAGGGCGATGTCGTGCACGCGCTGCTGAACGTCTGCCCGCACCGTGGCGCACCCGTGTGCAGAGGCACGATCGGCGGCACCATGCTCCCGAGTGCACCCGGAGAGCTGATCTATGCCAATGACGGCAAGGTGTTGAAGTGTCCGTGGCACGGCTACGAGTTCGACATTGAAACGGGCGCGAGCTTGTTCGGGATCATGCGTGGGCGTTTGCGCAAATTCCCGACCGAGGTGCGGGGCGGGGAGGTGTTCGTGACGATCCCGGCGCGCGCAATAGAGAAGCGGGAGGCAGGGGACAGGACATGAGCGCTGACACACTGGCGGCAGAACGGCCACCGTCGTCCCAGGGTGACCGCCTGGGCATCATCGACTGCGATGTCCACCCAATCGTGAAAGGTGGAATGCGGTCGCTCTATCCGTACATGCCGCTCGGATGGCAGAAGCGCCTCAAGCAGAAGGCTGCCGAAGTCGTGACCGTGGCGCCGCTGACGCTTCGATTTGAACATCCGAACGGTTCGGCGCTGAGGAGCGACGCCAAGACCCCGGATGGTGGTCCGGGTGGATCGGACCCCGATTACATCAAGAAGGATCTGCTTGATCCGCACGGCATCGATATTGCCGTGCTCAACTGCTTGCAGCCCGGTGCAATGGCGGCGGCATTGGCGGGGCCCGATGAGAGCAGCGTGCTCTGCGCGGCCTTCAACGATTTCTTCCTCGACAACTGGAAGCTGACGGGCAGTGGACCCTTGCGCCTTGCCATCTCGGTGCCGGTGCAGGACCCGAACGCGGGGGCGGCTGAGATACGGCGTCTGGCCTCGAACTCGGCGGTTGCAGCGATCTCGCTGCCGCTGCTCAACATCCGCATGGGCAATCGCCACTATGAGCCGATCTACGCCGAGGCGCACCGCTGCGGACTGCCGATTCTCATCCATCTCACGGGCGCGGACAGCATCTACTACGGCGCCCCGCAGACGGCCGTCGGCTGGCCGGAGAGCTATATCGAGCGCTACGTCTCGTTCTCGCAGATCGCTGAATCCAACATCACGAGCCTGATTTTCAGCGGAACATTCGAGAAGTTCCCCGGCCTGAAGTTCATGTTCGTCGAGTATGGCTTTGCATGGATCCTGCCGCTGCTCTGGCGCATGGATCGCACGTGGCGGAGCCTGCGCCATGAGACGCCGTGGGTGAAGAAGTCACCGATCGACTACGTCCACGAGAACGTGCGCATGTCGACGCAACCACTCGACGAGCCCGAGCGCGCCGAGGATCTGCACACGCTCATCAAGCTCTTCGGCTATGATCTCCTGATGTTCAGTTCCGACTATCCCCACTGGGACAACGATATGCCCGCGCAGAGCTTGCGCTTCCTGCCCGACGACGCGCGGCGCATGATCTTCCGCGAGAACGCGCGCAAGGTGCTTCGGCTCTAGTGGAACCTGAAGGCATGGCGGCCGTCCGCGCGGCGTGACGCTAGGCGCAAAGAAACGAAGAAAATGGGGCCGAATGGCTTCAGTGCAGGTGGAGGAAATGATGAAATGTATCGCCCGGAGCTTGGCGGCACTGGCTGTCGCGTGCGGATTTTCGACTGGAGCTGCCAACGCGCAGGCCAAGATTGAAATCATCATGACGAACGAGGTCGCGTCGACGCACTGGAAGACGACGGAGATGAACCAGTACGCCGAGCTGCTGGCCAAGAAATCGGGCGGCCGCATTACGGCGAAGGTCTTCCCCGCGTCCCAGCTCTACAACGACCGTGACGCCGTTGCCGCGCTGGGAACGGGCGCCGTGCACATGACGTGGCCCGCAAGCGTCAATCTCGAGGCGATCGACCAGCGAGTCGGTCTGCTCATCCTGCCCTTCGCGCTCAGCGACGAGCGGATGATGAAACCCGCCCTCGCCAAGGACGTGACGAAGCTTGTTTCGTCCTTCACGGAGCCGAAGAACATCGAGGTACTGGCGCTGCTGCGTACGACGGACCTGTTCTTCCTGTTCAAGGACCGCCCAATCCGCAAGCTCGCCGACCTCAAGGGACAGAAGGTGCGCGTGACTGGCGGGCGCATCCAATCGGACATCATCCGCGCTTTCGGCGGCAGTCCTATATCCATCGCCGCGAGTGAAATGAGCATGGCGCTGGCGACGGGGACCATCGACGGCATCGTCACTTCGGGCTCGGCGTGGGCGCGGATTGTCGGCATCACGGCCAAGCAGGCGAGCCTCGTTCCGAGCCTGGGTCTGCTGACGTACACCGTCGCCGTCGATAAGAAGTGGCTGGATGGCCTCAGCGCCGAGGATCAGAAGATCATTCGCGACACGATGGCGGAGTTCGCCTCCACGCAGTGGGCCCAGGCGATCGTCAAGGATCGCGAGGAGATCGACGTCATGGTCAAGCAGGGCGGCACGTTCTGGGCTGCCAGCGCGGATGAGGCTGCACCTTTCAAGAAGGCAGTCGAGAGCGTCGTCAAAGGCTTTGAAGGCCGCTACCCCGATGCCGTGAAGTCCTTCGACGAGATCGTGAAGCGTCATGGCGGCTGATCCTGCGGAGGGGGTGGCGACACCACCGTCGCCGCCCGCCGCCGGCCCTGTATTCCGCGCATGGGAGTGGTTCGAGGACAAGATCGTCCTGAACCTCGGCGTCCTGTGTTTCGTCGTTGCGATGAGCCTCATGCTCTTCGAGGCGATTAGCCGCGCCGCGGTCGGCGAGAGCTATCACTGGATCGAGGAAATTGTCCGATACGCGGTCGTGTGGGCGTTCTTCCTCTGCCTCGCGCTCTCGGCACGGCACGGATTCCATATTCGAGCCGACTTCGTTCACCGCAAGCTGTCGCCCCGACTGCAGCACGCCTGCGACGTGATCTCGGCCGTGTGCGGCGTGCTGTTCGCGGGCTTCCTTTGCTATGCTGGTACGCTGCAGACCATGCAGCTCTATCGCAACGGCCTGCTCTCGGAGTCCGCAATGGACCTCGAGATGTGGAAGGTCCAGATCATGCTGCCGATCGGGGCTGCCATGCTGCTGATCTTCTATCTGGGCGCGCTATGGCGCGGGCTTACGCGGCGAACCGTTTTCGCGGAATCGATCGAGATCGAATAGTCCAATGACCCTGATCGTTTGCGCGACCCTTCTGATGCTGGTGCTCTTCACGATCGGCGTGCACATGGCCGTGGCCATGGCCGTATGCGGGGCGCTGCTCGTGCTCTTCGCCTCCGGCGTGCCGCTGAACGTAATCGCGCAAAATGCCTTCACGTCCGTCGATAGTTTCGCGCTGGTCGCAATCCCGTTCTTCATCTGGACGGGTGATCTTATGATGCGTGGCCGTATTGCGACTGTGATCGTCGAGCTGATCGGTACTATCGCGCGCGCTATCCGCGGCGGTCTTGCCGTCACGGTGCTCCTTGCGTGCGTGTTCTTTGCAGCCATCAGCGGCTCGTCCGTCGCGACAGCCGCAGCCGTCGGAGCTTCCTCAGTCGAAAGCTTGAAGAAGGAGGGCTATCCGCCGCGGTTTGCAGCGGCGCTGGCGGCCGTCGGCGGCACGCTCGGAGTGATGATCCCGCCTTCGCTTTCCTTCATCGTGATCGGTGCCGTGGTCGGACTGCCCGTCGACAAGCTCTTTCTGGCAGGCATTCTTCCTGGGTTGCTCGAAGCGTTCCTGCTGATCGTCACCGCCTACGTCATCTCGCGGCGGTACAGCTACGGCGTTGTCACTTCGCGGCCGGACTTCTGTGGCTTTGCGCGAAAGATGCCGCCGGCGCTGCCGGCACTGGTGATGCCGGTTCTCATTCTCGGCTCGATCTATGGCGGGTTCTTCACGCCGACAGAGGTGTCCGCGATTGCGCTCGTCTACGCCATCTTTCTCGGGGTCATCGTCTATCGCAGCGCGACGCTCGGCGATGTCTGGCGTTCCGGCCAGAACGCCGTCATGCAGAGCTGCATGATCTTTCTCGTCATCATCGGCGGGAATATCCTGAGCTTCATGCTCACGCGTCTCGGGATTGGGGCCGACATTGCGGCGTTCTTCCGCGAGTCGGGAATGACCAAGGCGCAGTTCCTGTTCATGGTGAACGTGCTGCTCTTCATTCTCGGCGGGCCGCTTGAGGGAATCTCGATGATCGTGCTGACGGCGCCGATCGTCTTTCCCATAGGCATGGCGCTCGGCGTCGATCCGATTCATCTCGCTGTCATCTACGTTGCCAATGTCGAGATCGCGACCCTGACGCCGCCGATCGGGCTCAATCTCTTCGTGATGGCGGGGATCGCGAAGATGCCTGTCGGTGAAGTCATACGTGGCGTGACGCCATTCTGGTTCGCCCGCTTCTTCGCGCTGATGCTGATTACCTACATTCCGGAGATCAGCCTGTTCCTGGTTCGCTGAGGCGGGCCGGCTCAGCTTTTCGAAGGCAGGAAAAGCTGCTTCTCGGCGTTGACCTCTCGATAGATGAAGTCGGCGACCATGCGCACGCGAGAGAGGCGACGCAGATCCTCGTGCGTGATCAGCCAGAAGGTATTCTGAAGTACGATCTTGTCGCGAAGTACGCGCTGCAAAGCCGGCTCGGGATCGGCCATGAAGCAGGGCAGCACGCAGAGGCCGCATCCGCTGATTACCGCTTTGAGTTGGGCAATGGGATTTGAGCTTTTCAGCGCCGGGCGGATCTGTGGATCGACGCGCGGAATGTAGTTGAGCTCTTTCGCGTAGATCAGCTCGTCGATGTAGCTGATGAAGGAATGCTTACGCAAATCCTCCACGCGCTTGATGGCGTCGTGCCGGCCGAGATACTGGCTCGAACCGTAAATTCCGAGTTCATAGTCCATGAGCTTTCGCGAGTAGAGCCGCCCTTCCTCCGGCTGGGCAAGGCCGATCGCGAGGTCAGCCTCGCGGCGCGAGAGATTGACGATGCGCGGCATCGCGAGGAGATGAACCTCGAGATCGGGGTGCAGCTCGCTCAGCTTTCCGAGCCTCGGCGCAATGAAGTACGCGCCGAAGCCGTCCGTGGCGCCGACGCGCACGACGCCCGACATGGGGCGGTTCATTTCCTCGAGAACGGCTTGCGCGGAAACGGCGACACCCTCCATCCGCTCTGCGTGCTTCAGGAAGGCATCTCCGAGTGGGGTCAACGTGTAGCCGGTCGTGTGGCGATCGAAGAGCTTGGCAAGGAGGCTCTCTTCGAGTGTCCTTATGCGCCGGCCGACGGTCGTGTGGTCCGTGCGGAGCCGGCGAGCCGCACCGGTCAGGGTGCCCTCTCTCGCAACCGCAAGGAAAAACCGCACGTCGTCCCACTCGAAGTCGCGCACGGCAAGACCTCCGCTCGCACAAACCTCGGTCGACGGCAGCGGGCCGCCGGATGGGTGATCAGCCGCGATGCAGCGCGCAGATCTTGTTGCCGTGGGGATCGCGCAGGTATGCAAGATAGAGCTTCCCCGCCGGACCTTCGCGCCAGCCGGGAGGATCCTCGATGCTCTTGCCGCCGTTCGCCACGCCCGCATCGTGGAAGGCCTTGACCTTCTCCGGACTGTCGCAGGCAAACCCGATAGTTCCGCCGTTGGCGTGGGTCGTCTGTTTGCCGTCGATCGGCTTGCTGAGGCCAAAGACCCCCGTCTTGGAGCGGTAGAAGACGCGCCCCTTCGGATCGATCTTGCCCTCGGGCACGCCAACGACAGCAAGAACGGCATCATAGAACTTCTTGGATGCCTCGACGTTGTCGGCGCCGAGCATGACGTGTGAGAACATGCGCTTGGTCTCCTTTGGCTTCCTTCATTCAGTCATGACGGACGAAGGCCACTTGATGTGGCCCATTCTCTTTGAGTGTTAGCCCACGTTGAACTGCTTGGCGTGCGTCTCGTAGTCCTGATAGCCGAGTGTCGTGCGCAGCTCAGCGGGTGGGATCGCGCTTTCAGCCTCAGCCTTGCCTGCGGCGAGCGCAGCAAGGCCGGCCTTCATGCCACCGACGGCCGGCGACAGCATGCCCGTCGGGTAAGTGCCGATCTTGAAGCCGAGCTCGGCAGCGCGCTTCTGGGAAGGCGTCTCGCGCGGCGCACCGGGCGAAAGCACTGCGAACGATGGCCGCCCGGCTGCAGCGGCGACGGCACGGCGGATCTCGGCCTCGTCGGCCGGTGAATCCAGAAACAGGATATCGGCGCCTTCCGCGACGTACATCTCGATGCGTGCGACGGCTTCCTCGATGCCGGCCGTCGGGCGGCAGTCCGTGCGGGCCATGACGAGAATGCCAGACTCCTTCGCCGCCTGGACGGCAGCGCGGATCTTCATGCGCGCCTCCTCGCGTGGCAGGCAGGGCTTGCCCGCAGCGGTGAGTGCGCGGGGCGTGATCTTGTCCTCGATGAGGATCGCGGCAGCGCCAGCACGGCCATAGGCGCGCACAGTGCGCTGCACATTCATGGGATTGCCGTAGCCGTGGTCGCCGTCGGCGAGGACGAGCAGGTCAGGGGCTGCGCCGCGCACCATGTTGAAGGAGTCGAACATCTCTGCAAACGTGATGAGGTCCAGGTCGGGGCCGCCGAGCCGGCTCGCAGCAACGCAGGAGCCCGAAAGGAACGCCGTCTGGAAGCCTGCTCCGATCGTCAGCTTGGCGGTGAGGCCATCCCAGACCGCGGGCATGACCACGAAATCGGGTTTGGCGAGAAGGGCGCGCATGCGGGCGGGAGCATTCATGTGGGATCACTTTCGGAAAGTGTGCGGGATGCGGACATAGGCATAGCATGGCGGGTGGCCGCCGGGGGATCCCCGGATTGTTGCCGCGACCGAGGGGCGTCAGCAAGGGGGTTGTGGGCAGGGCAGGCCTGTACTGCCCGTGACGCGCATGGATGGTGGGCGGTGTCGGTGGCAGTATGGAGGCATTATCGGGAGGCGCGGGCACTAGACCCGCATGAACTGCACGCAAAGGAGGCGGGGATGAACCTCAAGGATCAGATCGCCATCGTGACTGGCGCTGGGCAAGGCATTGGCAGGGCCTCGGCGCTGGCGCTCGCGGCTGACGGTGCCGATGTCGTAGTCGTCGACATCAATGAGAGCACACTCGCGGAGACGGTGGCAGCCGTGAAGGCCAAGGGCCGGCGTGCGCTTGCGGTCCGTGCCGACCTCGGCAGCGTCGCCGAGATCGACCGCATGGTAGCTGAGAGCGTGGCCGCGTTTGGCCGGATCGACATCCTGGTGAACAACGCAGCCGTGACGCGTCGCGCCTACATCATGGACCTCACGGAAGAGGACTGGGACCGCATTCACCGCGTCAATGCGAAGGGTGTCTTCTTCTGTCTGCAGCGGGTCGCACGTGAGATGATCCCGCGCCGCAGTGGCCGCATCATCAATATCGCTTCAGTGGCGGGAAAGGGATTTCCCGGGACGTCGAATGCGATCTACGCCGCAAGCAAGGGCGCCGTGATCAGCCTGACCAAGACGGCCGCACAGCAGCTCGGCCCCCACAATATCAACGTCAATTCGGTCTGCCCGGGGATCGTCCGCACGGCGCTCTACGAGGAGATCGTGAAGGTCATGTCGCAGAACGAGGGGCTCAGCATTGAAGCCGTCGAGGCGCGCGCGGTCGCCAGCGTGCCGCTCAGGCGTGCAAACGAGCCGGAGGACATCGCCGACATGGTCGTCTTTCTCGCCTCGCCCCGCGCGCGCAATGTCTCCGGCCAGTCCTACAACGTCGACGGTGGCCTCATCCCGGATTGAGGCTCAGCCGACCACCTTGATGTAGGTGTCCTTGCGCACGATCTTGTCGCCGCGGAACGTGTAGAGATCGCAGCCGAGCCACTCCTGCTTCTGGCCGTTTGGCAGCGTCGCTGTGCGGAGCCATTCGGTGACCGCGCGATTTCCGACGACGTACTCCGCTGTGTGTATCCAGCGGACGTCGGGAGTGTTGGCGAACAGCGGCACGAAGTAGCTGCGGATCTCTTCCTTGCCCTTGTACGTCTGACCCCAGACGTCGGGGCCCTTGGCATTGCGGAACTCGCCGTCCTCGGCGAAGCAGTCGACGATCGCGTCGACATCACGTCGGGCAAATGCGGCGCCGATCTCCTTGACGCGCTCCAGAGTGACAGGTTCGTCGACGGACTTCTGCATGATGTTCCTCACTGCGGATATTGGGCTAAGCGGCGGCAGCCATGAGACGCTTGAAGAATCCGTCTGCCTTGGATTTGTCGATCCAGCGGACGACAGCAACGAGTTCTTGCGAGGGCGCGACCCAGATGAGGTTGGTGCCGGCGCCGAGTGCGAACCAGCTATCGGCCGGCGCGCTTGGATAGTTGCGACCACCGCGGTTCAACCACCAGAGGAAGCCATAGCCGTCGTTTGCTGCCGAGGGCTCGAGCGACTGCGCCATCCAGCCTTCGGGAAGAAGCTGGCGGTTACCCCAGCGCCCGTTGTTGGCGACGAGGAGGCCGACGCGCGCGTGATCGCGTGTCGGGATGAAGAGACCGCCGCCCCAGTGGCTGCCGCCCGAAACGGATTGCACGCGCTTGCCACCGACCTCTGTCCACGAGGTCGAATAGCCGTGCCACTCCCAATCCCGCGATGCGCCGATCGGATCCATGATGCGTTCGCGTAGTACGTCGGGCAGAGCCCGGCCGAAGCGCTGCAGGAGTGCGAACGCGAGCACGTTCACGCGCACGTCGTTGTACTCGTAGTACGCGCCGGGGGCTTGGCGCTGGCGCAGCTCGCCCTTTCGCGTGTTGTTCTCGGGGCCGCCGACCTGGCGGAAGTGGTCGACCTGATCGGACTTCTCCCAGAGCACGCCATCCCACTCGGAGGACTGCGTGAGCAGATGGCGCCAGGTGATGAGCCCGTTGTGGGGCCCCTCGAAGTGACCGGTCTTGACGGTTGCCCCGACGCGGTCGTCGACGGTGCCGATAAGGCCGTCGCCCAGCGCAACGCCGGCAAGTATCGAGAGATAGCTCTTGGCGACGCTGAACGTGACGTCGGCGCGCCGCGTATCACCCCACTCGGCAACGATGCGGCCGCGCTTGAAGACCATGCCCGCCGGACCACCGCGCGGGCGCACGATCCCGGCGATCTCGCTCCACGGCCCGCTCTCATTCCACTCGACGTTCCCGACATAGCGGCCGTCCGGGTAGTAGAGCGAGCGCGGCCACGGACTCTCTGAGGCCTCGGCCCAGGCAACAGCCGCCTCGAGCTTCTCGGCACTGAAGCCGGCGGCGGCAGGAGCAATGGCCTCCCAGGTGGAGTCATCAGCAGGTGGCAAGTATGTGAGCGATGGCACGAAAGGCTCCGGTTCGTTGTCGACCGCCTGGGGGCCGGGTTGCTGGGCAATGCTCGGCTATGCTGTGGCCGAAGGCAAGGGACCTTGCCGACATGCCTGACCGTCCCTGATCGTTGGCCGATGACCGATCAGTGCCCGGTGTGGACGAAGCCCGCCCAGAAATAGGGATGCGCGAACGGGCGAGCGGATGCTGCGGCATCTGGATTAGGCTTCTCGCCTCCGCCGCGCGTCGTCGTGGGCGAGATCCATTCAACGGTTGAGCGGTTGCGTCCGCGCTTGAGGGCTTCGGGGCTCAAGGCGTCGGCGATGGCGCCGGCTTGCCGAGTTGTCATCCTGCCGCTCGTAGCGGCGCTTTGGACGTAGGCGGTGAGCTCGGTATCGGTTGCCTGCCTGAGCCACGCTTGAGCGCGGTGCAGCGCGGTCGCTGGACGCAGGCGCTCGCCGATATGCAGCTCGTAGAAGCGCGCGATCAGCAGCGCTGTTGCCGTGTCCGAAACCGGCCAGAGCGTACCAAGGACGCCCGCCGCGCCGAGTGCCATGAAGGCACCAGGAAGCCCGATGAATTCGTCGGGATTACTCGTGATCTCGTTGAGCCCCGTTTCGCAGGCCGAAAGAACGACCAGGCGTGGGCGACCGAGCCCCTCGGCGCTAAAGAGCCGGTCGACGCTGAGGCGCGTGTAGCCGTGCATGATCAGGGCCGACTGGCGTACGTCGGACCATGAGAAAGTACCATGTGACGCGAAGTGCCAGTGCGTGCGCCCCTTGAGCGCGCCGAGCACGGTATCGAGTGTGGCGCCTTCGCCGACGAGTAGTGTGCGCGCCAAGTCCGGGAAGTGAGCGGCCACGAGCGAGCCCTCCATTTCAGAGCCTGGCAGATCGCCCGTCGGGTTGATAATGGCAGAGAGCGTCGAAGCGTCCGTTGTCGCTGCTCTCTCGCGCACGGCTGCCAGTGCGGCGAGACTGGGCGTCACCGTGATCTCGTAATCATCCACAAGCCGGCGCTTGTTGATGGGATCTTGCGCGAGGCCGAGGGGCAGCACGCCAAGCCAGCCAGATGGCACCCAGACGAGCGCGGCACCGGGCTTCACACCCTGCGCCTTTAGCAACGCATCGAGGTCGGCACCAAACAGCCGCCAGAGCTCGGGCCCGAGATCATCGATCGCGGCGAGCCACTGGGGCCAGCGCTTTTCCTTTTCTTCCCCCTCGAAATAATTCGCGAAGTAGGCGCCTGTCCAACCAGCGCCCGTCGTGCCGTCCGGGCCGGCGAGCAGTACCGAAAGGCGCTCCGGTGTCAGCTCGGGAAGGTCGATGACCTCGGCCTTCCCGCCGGATACGCCTGTCAGCACGACGAGCCGCCCGCCGAGTGCAGTGACGACCGGGATCACGACGACGCCACCTGCGGCTGTGATGCGCCGCGCTTCCGCGAGTGCAATGCCACTGCGATCCTCCGTTGCACCGCTTGCGGCGACGAGCGCGAGCAGCTCACGACGGAGGCTGACGAGTTGCTCGATCGCACTTGCGCGGTCGTCGCCAGTTGCGGCTTCCACGGCTCTCTGGGCACCCGCGACTGAGGTGCGCAGTGCTTCCAGGCGCGCGCGGTTATCGGCGGAAAGCTCCAGCGATTGCAGCCTGAGGGAGACGGAGAGCAGACGCGCTCGTCCCTCGTCGGCGAGTGCGATCGCCTCATCGGGTGCGCTGCGCTCGAGCGCGCCGAGGGCTGCTTCGGCGAACAAGGGACCGGCGTCGGCAATGAGAGAACGCGCCGCGACTTCATCGAAGCCCTGACCGAAAAGATGCAGGAAGGCTTCGCGCGCGCTGGCGTACGCAGCCTGAGCCTCTTGCAGGTTTCCTGTATGGAGCAGGACATGGCCAAGTGCGCGCCCCGTGCGGAGGTGCTCTTGTGGAAATGCATCGCGGGTGAAAACGGAAAGAGCGGCCTCGTAAGCTCCGATGGCAAGCTCGCGGTTGATGCTGGGGAGACCGCGGATCCGCCCGGAGTAGGCATTGCCGAGCGCGCTCTGGGCGCGGGCCCACTCGGTGGAAAAGCTACTGCGGTTAAAAACTGTGAGTGCGGCATCGAGATGGAGGATTGCCTGCTCCTGGTTGTCGGCGCGCTCGCCTCTCAGTCGCGCGAGGTAGATCGAAGCGAGGTTGAAGTGAGCCGAGGCCCATTCGCGGGGTACGTTCTCGCGCGTGAATACGCCGAGGGCTGCGATCAGGTGTCCGATGGCCCTTTCGTGGTTCTGGGCGCGGTCACCGGAAGTGCGATTGCGATATATTGAGCCGAGATTGTTCTGCGCCATGGCCCAGGGCAGGGGGGCGTCTTGCCGCGTGAAGACAGTGAGCGCGGCCTCGGTGTGCTCGATGGCTGCCTCGAGATTATCCGAGGGCGCGCCCCGGATGCGGCTCTGGTGGACGACTGCGAGATTGTTCCTCAGGCGCGCCCACTCCTGCGGCGCTGCCTCGCGCGTAAAGACGCGTAGCGCCGCTTCGAAAAAGGTGATCGCGCGTTCCTGGTTGTCGGCGCGCTCGCCGCGGATGCGTGCCCAATAGGCTATGCCCATGTTGTTTCGCAGCGTCGCCCAGTTCTGGGGATCGCGCCGCAAGGTCCATGCTGGCAGCACGGCTTCGAAGTGCCTGATGGCCGCTTCGATGTTGTCGGCGCGAATGCCGGTCGGGCGATGGACATAGGCGCTCGCGACGCCGAACTGCAGCTCGGCCAGTACGTGCTCGCGCGCCACAATCATTGGCCAGGAGGAAAGCGATGCCGCGCTGGATAGCAGCGCCTCACCCATTGAAATGCGCTGCTCGATGTCCTGCGTCTGCTGCCAACGCGTGAAGTGATCTGCGAAGTCACTCTCTGACTGCTGGGCGCGCGCGGGCGCGCTCGAGCTGATCGCGATCATGAGCGTCATTAGAAACGCCACGTACCGATGCCACATGCGGCCCTCCCGTGGGCGGACTGTCGCATTTCGCACGCATAAGTATGCGGCGTGGCGTCACGATGGCGGCGACATCTTGGGCCGCGGTGATCATATGCCAGTTGCGCCCGGATGGGAGTCGGAGATCTGTATGTAGGTGCACTGTGGGCGCGCGCGAATGGTGGCCAGGATCTCATCCATCCCAGCTTCAAGTGCGACCGAGGGGGACATAGGCAGCGCCATGTCCGTACTTTTCCGGCCCGCGCGGGCGCCACGTATCCAGTTGACGAATTTGAGGGCAGCGCCACCGGGGCTCGCAGACAGGCGCTCGGATTCCGCGATCAGGAACAGCTGGCTAAGACCGCGCATGCGGTCGACCCGGATTTCCTTGATCGCCGCCCAAGGGATCAGGAGGTTACCGAGCGCGGGATCGCGGAGACCATCGTCGTCGATGATGACAGCGGGTATCGGCCGCATCAACCGAACTGCGTCATAGATGCAACGCGTGCCGTAGAAGACAAGGCCGACAAGCATTGCCACGTCGACCCAGGTCCATTTGAGGGGGCGTGCAACGGCAAAGTAGAAGAGCCCTAACGCGACAAATGCAGCGTTCACCCACAGACTGCGCCTGATGACGCTTGCGCGATAGGGAAAGGTCACGGGCGGCATCGTTTATCCCCCCTCGCGCACGTTTATCAGATAGGCCGATCGCCGAGATAGCGACCGAAGCGTGATTGTCCGCCCTTGCTGAACAATACTACGTCGTAGGCTTCGGGTTTGCCGCCCTCCATGCCTGGGGAGCCGATCGGCATTCCGGGAACGGCGAGTCCGAGCGCGTCGGGCCTTTCTGCGAGGAGCCGCTTGATGGCGTGAGCGGGGACATGCCCCTCGATGATGTAGTCGGCAAGCTTCGCCGTGTGGCAGGAGGCCAGCGCGTCGGGAACGCTGAGGCGCTTCTTGATCGCGCCCATCTCGGCCGTGTCGGTGACGCGCGAGACGAAGCCGTTGTGCTTCAAATGTGCGATCCATCCGGTGCAGCAACCGCAATTCGGGTCCTTGTAGACCTCGAGCATGACCGGGACATCGGCGCGGATGGGCGTCGCAGAGCCGACCGCCAGGCCGGCGAGGAGACCGAGGGCTGCACGGCGCGAGTAACCTCGAATGCGCGATGTCATGTTGGATCTCACCTTATGGGGACGGTTGACCAGAGTCAGCGATCTGCTCGGCTCAGCACTTCCATGAGCTCGGCGACCTTCTGCTCCTGCTCGGCCTTGTCGCCGCTCGCGATGGCGTGGCGGACGCAGTGATTAATGTGGTCGCGAAGCACCGACTCCTCGACGCGCCGCAGCGCCGCGCGCACGGCGGCAATCTGCGTGACGATGTCGATGCAGTAGCGGTCTTCCTCGACCATCCGCGCGAGACCCCGCACCTGACCTTCGATGCGGTTGAGGCGCTTCAGACGTGACGATTTTGCATCATGGCTCATGCTTGACGAATACCCTGCAGGGGTATATCTGTCAATATGAAGATACCGGTGTGGGGTATATTCACGATCCCGCGCAAACGAGGCAGAAAACATCATGAGCCAGCACAATCACGGATCGCACGGGTCACATGGTGCACACGTCGGTCACCGCGGCTCCTGCTGCCAGGCCGGTGGTGGCGAGGAAACGGGTCACAAGGTCAAGGACCCCGTCTGCGGCATGACCGTCGATCCCCACACGGCCAAACACCGCCATACGCATGAGGGCCATACCTACTATTTCTGCAATCCGCGCTGCCGCGAGAAGTTCATCGCCGACCCGATGAAATACCTCGCGCCCGAGAAGGCACCGCCGGCGCCCGTGCCTGCGGGGACGATTTACACTTGCCCAATGGATCCGCAGATACGACAGGTCGGGCCGGGGGTCTGTCCGATCTGCGGCATGGCGCTCGAGCCTGAGATCGCGACGGCCGACACGGGGCCCAATCCCGAACTCATCGACATGACGCGGCGCTTCTGGATCGGCCTTGCGCTGACATTGCCTGTGTTCGTGCTCGAGATGGGTGGCCACCTGATCGATCTCCATCAGTGGCTCGGACAGCAGACATCGAACTGGATCCAGCTCATTCTTGCGACTCCGGTCGTGCTTTGGGCCGGCTGGCCGTTCTTCGAGCGCGGCTGGGCGTCGATACGGACTCGCAACCTGAATATGTTCACGCTGATTGCCATCGGCACAGGCGTCGCGTGGCTCTACAGCATTGTCGGCACGTTCTGGCCGGGCTTGTTCCCGGCCTCGATGCACGGGCATGACGGCTCGGTCGCGATCTACTTCGAGGCGTCGGCTGTTATCACGGTGCTCGTCCTCCTCGGACAGGTGTTGGAGCTGCGCGCGCGTGAGCAGACGAGCGGCGCCATCCGCGCGCTGCTCGACCTTTCGCCAAAGATGGCACGGCGCATTCGACAGGACGGCGCTGACGAGGATGTTGATCTCGATCAGGTGGCGGTGGGCGACCGCCTGCGCGTGAGGCCCGGCGAGCGTGTGCCCGTCGACGGCGAGATCCTCGAAGGACGCAGCGCGCTGGATGAATCCATGGTCACGGGCGAATCCATGCCCGTGACCAAGAGTGCCGGCGACAAGGTGATCGGCGGCACCATGAATCAGTCCGGCGGTTTCGTGATGCGCGCGGACAAGGTGGGACGCGATACCGTACTCGCCCGTATCGTGCAGATGGTGGCTGACGCCCAGCGTAGCCGCGCGCCCATCCAGCGGCTTGCCGATCAGGTATCGGGCTGGTTCGTGCCGGCGGTTATTGCGGTTGCCGTGCTTGCATTCGTCGCGTGGTCGATCTGGGGACCGGAGCCGCGGCTGACGTTCGGTCTGATCGCTGCCGTCTCCGTGCTCATCATCGCGTGTCCGTGCGCGCTGGGGCTCGCGACGCCGATGTCGATCATGGTTGGCGTTGGCCGCGGTGCGCAGTCTGGTGTTCTGATCAAGAATGCCGAGGCGCTCGAGCGCATGGAAAAAATCGACACGCTGGTCGTCGACAAGACCGGCACGCTGACTGAAGGCCGGCCAAGTGTCGTCGCGCTCCATGCAATTGCCGGTGTCGACGAGAGCGAGATGCTGCGTCTTGCAGCGAGCCTCGAGCGTAGCAGCGAACATCCGCTCGCCGACGCCATCGTGCGGGCAGCGACGGAGCGCAAGCTCGCGCTCGCGACCGCTGAGCATTTCGACACGCCGATCGGGAAGGGCGTCGTTGGGACCGTTGAAGGCCGCGCTCTGGTGATCGGTAATCGCCGTATAATGGCCGACGGCGGCATCAATACCTCAAGTCTCGATGCCCACGCTGACGACATGCGCCGCGACGGTGCGACCGCCATCTTCGTCGCGGTTGACGGGCACGTTGCAGGTCTGATCGCAATCGCCGATCCGGTCAAGGCGACGACACCGGCCGCCATCACGGCACTCAAGGAGGCGGGTATTCGCGTCGTCATGCTGACCGGCGACAACAGGACCACGGCCGAGGCCGTTGCTCGCCAGCTCGGCATCCCAGAAGTGGAAGCCGAGGTCCTGCCAGAGGACAAGAGCAAGGTCGTGACGCGCCTGCGCGGCGAAGGGCGGGTGGTTGCCATGGCTGGCGACGGCATCAACGATGCGCCGGCGCTTGCTGCTGCCGACGTCGGTATCGCCATGGGGACTGGCACTGACGTCGCGATGGAGAGCGCGGGCGTGACGCTGCTCAAGGGTGATCTCGGCGGGATCGTTCGCGCGCGCCACCTCTCGGCGGCCACCATGAGCAATATCCGCCAGAATCTCTTCTTCGCCTTCATCTACAACGCAGCGGGGGTACCGGTCGCAGCGGGCGTGCTCTATCCGGTGTTCGGCATTCTGCTATCGCCCGTGATCTCTGCAGCGGCCATGGCGCTTTCATCGGCGAGCGTCATCACGAACGCGCTCAGGCTGCGGAATGTGAAGCTGTGAGATCGAGTGGCGGTTAGAGGGCTATGGCCAGGGCAAAAGAGATCGCGGCCAGCAGTGCCGCGATCGTGCGCACGTGGTTCCACCACATCCAGGCTGGAAGATAGTTGGACCACGTCTCGGCGAGGGTGGCATCGCTGAGGCCGGTTCTGGCCAACTTATCGTTCAGCGGCACGTTGAAGAGAATTGTGACGCCGATGGTGCCTAACAAATAGAACACGGCTCCGAGCCTGCTGAATATTCCGCCGGCTGCGCTCCACGGATCGGGGGTCGCGACAGCGACGATCAGCGCGACGAAGGCGGTGCCGAAGAAAGCTGAGAAAAACAGGGGGTTCAGCACCGTGACGTTGATCTTTTGCATGGTGTCGGCGCCCTGAGTGGCAGGGAGCTCGCCGAGCGCCTTCATGACGAAGTTCGAGAAGGCGAAGAAGATGCCACCAACCAGACCGGCGCCGGTCGTGGCCGTCGTCAAAAGGAGTACTTCGAGCCAAGGCGGCATTGGCGTTCCCCCGATGCGCCGATGATGCAGCGCTTACAGGCGGGCGCTACTTTCCCTCAGCGTGCTTTGGTTCGGTTGTGCCGGTCAAGCTTCCTGCGCGCGGGATTGCTTGGCAGGGACGATTATCCTTTCTATCATTTTGGTCTCACCCGTTTCCCCGATATTCGAGGTTTTGCATGCCCATTTCGCCGACATCTCCGCTGCACCTGCGCCGCGAGCTTGCTGCTGCCCTCCGCCTCGCTGAGAAGTTCGGCTACTCCGAGGGCATCTGCAATCATTTCTCGGTCGTGGTGCCTGGGCCCGAGGAACGCTATCTGATCAATCCGTACGGCGTGCATTGGTCGGAGATGCGGCCTGAGCACCTGTTGCTGATCGATGGCCACGGGAACGTCATCGAGGGTGACGGCGAGGTGGAAGCAACGGCGCGCCACATCCACGTTCAGGGCCATCGCGCCAACCCGCGCCACCAGTGCATACTGCACGTGCATATGCCTTGGGCGACGTCGCTCACCATGATAGAGGGCGGCCGCCTGGAGATGGCGCATCAGACTGCAGCGCGCTACTACGGTCGTATCGTCTACCAGTCGTTTGGCGGCATCGCGCTCGATGAATCCGAGGGCAAACGCATTGCCGAGGCGCAGAAGAGCAACCCGACGGCCGACATCTTCTTCCTTGCGCAACACGGCATCTCGATCGGCGGTCCCTCGATCGCCTTCGCTTTCGACGATCTCTACTACCTCGAGCGCGCGGCGAAACAGCAGGTGCTCGCGATGTCCACGGGGCGGCCCTTGCAGATCATGCCCGAGGATCAGGTCAAGGAGACGGCGCGTCAGTACATGCAGTTTATCGATTTCCAAGCGCAGAAGCATTTCGATGCGCTGATGCGGATCAACGGATTGTGACCCGAAGTAAGAGCAGGCCGATTTAGGGTCTGGGCGAGTACGAGCGCGCTGATTCACAACAAGGCGCGCCGACACAAGTATTGGGAGGATATCACCATGGCCCGCACGCTGTTCCCCACCACGATTGCCGGTAGCCTGCCCAAGCCCGGCTGGCTTGCCGAGCCGGAGAAGCTCTGGGGCGCGTGGCGGTACGAAGGCGAGGCGCTGCGCCGCGCACAGGAAGATGCCGCTCTCATCTGGCTCAAGCTGCAGGAGGATGCGGGTATCGACATCGTCTCGGATGGCGAGCAGTTCCGCATCCATTTCGTGCATGGCTTTCTCGAGCACGTCGGCGGGATCGACTGGCAGAAGAAGACCAAGATGGGCATCCGCGACAATCGCTATGTCGTCGAGGTGCCGACGGTGACCGGCCCGATCACGCGCAAGAAGGCCGTGCACACGGAGGACGTGCGATTTGTGCGTGCCAATACCAGGCGGCAGATGAAGTTCACGCTACCGGGCCCGATGACCATCTGCGATACGATTGCCGATGCACACTACGGGCGCCGTGCCGACATGGCCATGGCATTCGCCAACGTGCTCAACGCGGAGGCGCGCGAGCTCGAGGCGCTGGGCGCCGACGTCATCCAGTTCGACGAGCCGGCCTTCAACGTCTTCATGACCGACGTGAAAGAGTGGGGTATTGCCGCGCTCGAGGCGGCAGCAGCTGGGCTCAAGTGCACGACTGCGGTCCATATCTGCTACGGCTACGGCATCGAGGCCAACGTCAAATGGAAGGAGACGCTCGGCGGCGAGTGGCGGCAATACGAGGAGATCTTCCCGGCGCTGAATCGCTCCAAGATCCAGCAGGTGTCCCTCGAATGCGCGGGTTCGAAGGTGCCGATCTCGCTGATTTCGCATCTCTCGGACAAGACGATCCTGGTTGGCGCGATCGATGTCGCGACCAACAGGATCGAGACGCCGGAGCAGGTCGCAGGCACACTTAAGGAGGCGTTGAAGCACGCCGATGCCGAGCGCATTCAGGGCTGTACGAACTGCGGGATGGCGCCCTTGCCGCGGGCGGTGGCGGCCGGGAAGTTGCGCGCGCTGGGTGCTGGTGCGGCCCTGCTCAGGAAGTGAGGGGACGCGGGTGCATCAGTTCGCCTTGATGAACTGGGCGATGCGCGCGACGGCCTGACCTTCGATGCCGAGGAAACCGTGCTCCGACAGGGCCTGGCAGGGATCTGATCGCGGCGGGCCGCCGCCGTCGAGCAATGCGACCTCGATCTTGCGCGAGCCGGAGAGCGCTTTCGTCAGCTTCGGCGTGTCGGCTGCCGGTGTGATGTCACACCCATCCTTGCGATGAGATACAATGAGCGTCGGCACCGTGATTGCGGATAGTCGCATGCTGGCCACGCCATGCGAATGGCTGCCGGCGATGTTCCAGTTGGGCTTTGCGCGCGTGATCGTCGATGTCAGCACGAGGCCATTGATGCTTTTGAGGCTGATGGCGCCGCCCGCGGCGGAAAAGGTGCCCATGCTGGTGCCGACGAGCCAGACGGGTACGTTCGCCTGCTTCTTGAGGTAGGCAACGACAGCGCCGATGTCGCTCGCGTGCTGGCCGCTCATGCGAAAGATGGCATTCATGCCGCGCGAGCCTTGATGGTCGGATGGGGCGTCGACGACTGCGACCATGAAGCTCTGGCGCGCGAAGTTGTCCCGGGTTCGCACGAGGAAATTCTGCGAACCCCAGGCCATCGACGTAGCGCTCCTGAGGCCCAGTGCACCGTGGCCGCCTGCCAACAGGATCACTGATGCCACCGGCTTCTGCGGTTTGATCAGGATGAAGGCTTGCTTCGAGCCGCGCGGGGTCTGCAGGGAGACGAGGCTCGCGTCTTGGGCAGCCGCCAGGCCAGCGGAAAGGCAGAGCAGGATTGCAGACGAAGGAACGCGCAGGATGCGTGGCAGCATGGTCGTCGCTCGATAGGGAATTGCAGCACCGGAAACCCCACTGCCAATTGGCCGCAGGAAGGGGACCGCCGTCAATCCTCCACTGCGACCCCAGCGGGCGGAAAAAACTGGATTCGAAAGCAAGGATCGGAGTGCAGGGAGGTGCCTGGGCGCCTATCTTCCTAGGCATGGAAGCGAGAAAGTACACGAAAATGGCCCCAACGACCACGCCACCCAAGGCTGCACGCTCGGCTGCCCGCAGCGAAGATCGTTACTACGCGGCGGTCGTCGCGCGCGACAAGGCATTCGAGGGCACATTCGTCTATTCCGTCGCGACGACCGGCATCTACTGCCGGCCTACATGTCCGTCACGTCTGGCGCGGCGCGAGAACATGGCCTTTCATGCCTCGTGTGCAGCTGCGGAGGCCGCAGGCTATCGTCCGTGCAAGCGCTGCAGGCCCAATGCGCCGTCGCGCGACGCCGAGCACGCGCGCATGGTCGCGGATGCATGTCGCATGATCGAAGCAGGCGAGGAGCCGCCGACGCTCGACGTTCTCGCTACCGCTGTGGGCCTCAGCCCTTATCACTTCCATCGCGTCTTCAAGACTGTGACGGGCCTGACACCCAAGGCCTACGCGATTGCCCACCGCCAGAAGCGCGTGCGCGACAATCTCAAAAGGAGCAGAAACGTGACAGAAGCCATCCACGAGGCTGGGTTCAATTCCAGCGGTCGCTTCTATGCCAATGCCGACGAGGTTCTGGGTATGACGCCGACGACATTCCGCACGGGTGGCAAGGACATGCAATTGCGCTTTGCCGTCGGCCAGTGCTCGCTCGGCGCGATCCTGGTTGCGGCGAGCACCAAGGGCATCGCGGCGATCCTGCTCGGCGATGATCCCGAAGCACTCGTCCGCGATCTCGAGGCCCGCTTTCCGAAGGCCGAGTTGATCGGAGGCGATCGCGCGTTCGAGGAGATCGTCGCCAAGGCGATAGCGCTCATCGAGGCGCCGGGCGCCACTTTCGACCTGCCGCTTGATGTAAAGGGTACCGCGTTCCAGCATCGCGTGTGGCAGGCATTGCGTGAGATTCCTGCCGGCAGGACAGTGAGCTATAGCGAGCTTGCTGAGCGCATCGGCTTGCCGAAGGCGGTGCGCGCCGTCGCGGCCGCCTGCGCGGCGAATCGCATTGCCGTCGCCATTCCTTGCCATCGCGTCGTGCGCAATGACGGCGGGCTCTCCGGCTATCGCTGGGGCGTCGAGCGCAAGCAGAAGCTGCTCGCGCGGGAGAGCCGGTCGTGAGCAAGGTTCTTGCAGCCGATCGCCGCATCGCGTCCGCGCCGCCGATCGACTGGGCGGCTACCGGCGAAAGTCTCGACGCGCGCGGCTTCGCAGTCCTCCCGCACTTGCTGGTGCCGGATCAATGTCGCACGGTCGCGGCCATGTACGCGGACGACAGCCGCTTCCGCAGCCACATCCACATGGCCCGGCACGGCTTCGGGCGCGGCGAATACAAGTATTTCGCCTACCCGCTGCCTGAGCTGATTGCCGGACTGCGCGCGTCGCTCTATCCGCCCCTCGCGGAGATTGCCAATCGCTGGAATGCCGATATGGGCATCGACGTGCACTTTCCGGCAGAGCACGCGGCGTTCCTGGAGCGCTGCCATGCTGCCGGTCAAACGCGACCGACACCGCTGCTCCTGCAGTACGTTGCGGGCGACTACAACTGCTTGCATCAGGATCTCTACGGTGCGCACGTCTTCCCGCTGCAGGTGGCGATCCTCCTCTCGGCGCCGGGACGCGACTTTTCTGGCGGCGAATTCGTGATCACCGAGCAGCGCCCGCGTATGCAGTCGCGGGCGTCCGTTGCGCCGCTCGGCCAGGGCGACGCGGTCGTCTTCGCCGTCCACCATCGTCCGATGCGCGGTACGCGCGGCACGTACCGCGTGAATCTCCGCCATGGCGTGAGCGAAGTGCTGAGCGGCCGCCGTCACACGCTCGGCATCATCTTCCATGATGCGGCATAGAGCTTCGACGGGAGCCCCGTGGAATCTGATGCCCTCAAATTGCTGCAATTGGGGCAGAGCCGCAGGTGATTGGGATCGTCCAACGGGGGGCATCATGAGAACGACGCCGGTACGGCAGCGTCAACGCATCCACATTCTGCAGGCGGGAGCGTTGGCAACAGTTCCGCTCCTGTTTTTTGCGCAGCCGATTTGGGACGGCACTGCCCATGAGTTCATCGAGATCGTGGGCATATGCCTGGTTTCCGTGTGCATGATCGGAAGGATGTGGAGCATCCTCTACGTCGGCTCCAAGAAGAACGCGGAACTCGTGACCTCGGGGCCGTACTCGGTCATGCGGAACCCTTTGTACTTCTTTTCCTTCATCGGTGCGGCAGGTGTCGGCCTGATGTTCGGCTCGCTGCTCGTTGCGCTCGGACTCGCTCTGGCCACGTACGTCGTATTTTCGATCACCGCTGCGAAGGAGGCTGACTTCCTGCGGGCCAAGTTTGGTCCGGCCTATGAGGCCTACAGCAGCCGGACGCCTATGTTCTGGCCCAATCCCGCACGCTACAGAGACGAGCAGGAAGTCTACTTCTCGCCGAAGGCCCTGAAGCGCACGCTGCTCGACGCAATGCTCTTCCTCGCCGTCTTTCCTGTGATCGAGACGCTCGAGTATTTGCAGCTGAGCGGCAAGCTGCCGATCCTCTTCCGCTTGATCTGAGAACAGGCAGCGTCCTTCGCCTCACTTCTTCTGCGTGCCGTAGTTGAGGAGGCCTGCGTTGTTCTTCGGCGGATGTGCCGCGATGGCTGCTTCGTTCGGCTCCGTTCCCCAACCGGGGCGATCGGGCAGAATGAGGTGGCCGTCCTTGAACTCGGGGACGTGCGTGAAGAGCTCGTGATCCCATGCGAGACGGTCGATGTCCGTCTCCATGATGCGCAGGTTCGGCACGCACGCCGAGAAGTGCGCATTCATCATCGTGCAGAGGTGGCCATAGAAATTGTGCGGCGCGACATTCACCTCGTGCGCCTCGGCGAGCGTGGCGATCTTCATGGACTGCCACACGCCATTCCAGGGCGTGTCGATGATGGCGACGTCCATGGCCTGCTCGCGGAAGTAGGGTAGGAATTCGCGCACGCCGAGCAGCGTCTCGCACGACGAGATCGGATGCGGGCTCTGGCGGCGGATGTAACCGAGCGCTTCCGGGCTGTAGCTGTCGATCTCGATCCAGAACATGTCGAGGTCGGCGATCTCGCGGAGGATCTTGAGATAGCCCTCAGTCTTGGCGTTGAAGTTGAGGTCGAGCAGAATGTCGACGTCGGGTCCGACGCCGTCGCGGAGCGCCTCGAGGTGCATGCGCAGGTTCCGCAGCACATTGCGCTCGACATTGAGGTCGGGCTGGTTCGGCGAGCCGAAGCCGGGGCGGTAGCCCTTGGGGTTCTTCTGGCCGTCGTAGACGAAGATGTTCGTCTTGCAGGCCGTGAAGCCTTTCTCGCGCACCTCGCGGCCGATGCTTTTCACGCCGTCGAGATCGGTGATGGCGGGCTTGTAGTAGCTCGGATGATTGATGCGCCACGTCGCGCAGTGTGACCAATACACGCGAATGCGGTCGCGGATCTTGCCGCCGAGTAGCTCGTAGCAGGGAACGCCGAGGCTCTTGGCCTTGGCGTCGAGCAACGCGTTCTCAATGGCGCCGAGTGCGAGGGCCACGACACCGCCGGCCGCGGGGCGCGTGATCGCGTACAGCTCCTGATAGATGCGCTCGTGATCATGGGCATCCTGGCCGACGACGCGCGGCGCCATGCGCTGGATGGCGGCACTGAGGCCCGGCGCGCCGAAGCCCTCGTCGAACTCGCTCCATCCGACGATGCCCGTGTCCGTCGTGATTTTGACGAAGTGGTAATTGCGCCAACCGGCATCGCAGGAGAGCGTTTCGAGCTTCGCGATTTTCGTGGCCGCCATTGGGCTTCCTCCAAATTTCATTGTTTCATTGGCGCGAGCTTAGACCAGATCACGCGCCACGAGCCATACGGGCTCAGTCGAAGGCTTTGACCGGTGTGGTGTTGCCGACCGTACCGGCCATGGAGCCCGCATCGATCGAGAGGATGATGCCGGAGACCCAGCGCGCCTGATCGGACGCGAGATAGACGACGCCCTTGCCGATGTCCCAGCCGGTGCCTTCCGTCTGCAGTAGCGTGTTCTTGAGGCGCGCCTCGCGCAGCTCGGGCTCCATGCCCGCCGCAAAAACCATGGGCGTGTAGACATAGCCCGGCGCGATGCAGTTGGCGCGGATGCCCTCAGGGCCGTGGTGGGCCGCCATCGAGCGCGTCATGTTCACGACCGCGCCCTTGGAGGCGGAGTAGAAGAGGCTCGGGTTGCCGCCCTTCAAGCCGTCGATCGATGAGATGTTGATGATGGAGCCGCCACCCTGCTTGCGCATTTCAGGGATCGCGTACTTGGCCATGAGCATCATCGAGGTGACGTTGATGCGCATGGCTGCATCCCAGGCCTCTGCGTTAGTATCGACCGCATTGCCCATCGGCCCACCAATGCCGACGTTATTGACGAGGACATCGACGCGGCCCCAGGCATCGACGATTTTCTTCACTGCAGCCGCGCAAGACGCCTGATCGGCGACATTGCCCACGACAACTATGGACGTGCCGCCCTCGGCATCGATCATCTCTTTGGTAGCGTCGCCCAGCTCCTTCGTCGCATCGAGCAGTGCGACCTTGCAACCCTCGCGTGCAAGCAGGATGGCCGCGGCGCGCCCGTTGCCGATGCCCGGCGCGCGCGAGCCCGCGCCCGTCACGATCGCGACTTTGTCCTTGAGGCCCATTTCCGGCATCCGCGCATCCTCCGTCCGTTGGTTTGTTGGGCGCCAGACTGCACGGCAGCATGGGCATCAACAAGCCCACTTGCCTCGCACTGGGAGGCAGAACACAAACCCCGCTCGACGCACTCGATGTAATAGTATAACATTACATACGGTCAGAGGATCGGGATGAGAGAGGGTCTATGGATCAACGACTTATGGAGCATCTGGAGCGAGCGCACGGGCGGCCGGATCATCGTTTGCCGGTCACCGTGCTGTCCGGCTTCCTGGGCGCCGGCAAGACGACGCTCCTCAATCACGTCCTGAACAATCGGGAGGGGCGGAAGGTCGCGGTCATCGTCAACGACATGAGCGAAGTGAATATCGATGCCGATCTCGTGCGCGATGGCGGCGCCAATCTTTCGCGCACGGATGAAGCGCTCGTCGAGATGTCGAACGGGTGCATCTGCTGCACGCTGCGGGATGATCTTCTCAATGAAGTTCGCCGCCTCGCAGAGCAGGGCAAGTTCGACTACCTGCTGATCGAGTCGACGGGGATCTCCGAGCCCCTGCCGGTCGCAGCGACGTTCGACTTTCGCGATGAGGCCGGCGTGAGCCTCGGCGATGTAGCGCGCCTTGATACGATGGTGACGGTCGTCGATGCGGCCAATCTTCTCAAGGACTATGCTTCGAAGGATTTCCTGGCGGATCGAGGTGAGTCGCTCGGTGAGGGTGACGACCGGCCACTCGTGAACCTGCTCGTCGAGCAGATCGAGTTTGCCGATGTCGTCATATTAAACAAGCTCGATGTAGCGACGCCGCAGCAAGTCGAAGCCGCGCGCATGATTGTTCGCGCGCTCAACGCGAGCGCACATATCGTCGAGACTGTCGAGGGGCGCGCGCCGCTCGACGAGATCCTGGATACCGGCCGCTTCGATTTCGAGAATGCGCATCGCCATCCTCTCTGGTTCAAGGAGCTGAATGGCTTCAAGGACCACGTGCCGGAGACCGAAGAGTACGGCATCCGCAGCTTCGTCTACCGCGCAATCACCCCGTTCGAACCTGCGAAGCTGCACGACTTCTTCAACTCCACTTGGCCCCATGTCGTGCGCGCAAAGGGCTTCTTCTGGATCGCGACGCGGCCTGAATGGTGCGGTGAGGTTAGCATGGCTGGCGCACTCGTCCGGCACAATGCGGCAGGGTTCTGGTGGGCGGCTATGCCAAAGGAGCGCTGGCCTCAGGATCCGGAACACGTGGCGATGATCAAGCGACGCTGGAGCGACCCGTTCGGAGACCGCAAGCAGGAGATTGTCTTCATCGGAACGCGCGACATGGATGAGCGCGCGATCCGGGCGTCGCTGGATCGCTGCTTGGTGGCGCTGCCGAACTCAGGGCGCGTGGATACGAAGAGCTGGCGACAGCTTCCTGATCCGTTTCCGGTCTGGAGCAGAAACCATGAGCATGAGTGACGATGAAGCCGCCGCAATTGCGGAGATCCACGAGCAGGACGTCGCTGAGGTGCGCGCGCTCCTGCAGGAGGCTATACGTGACGCAGGCGCACGGTGGCTGCCGATGAACGCTATCGCGGATGCAATGACGCGCGAGCTCATCGTCCTGCGCGGGCGCACGCCATGCGTACTGCGACGCGCAAATGCCGATCAGGCGTGGGCCGTGAAGCGTGCGGCAAAGCGGTCGTAGAGCCAGGGCAGTGAGGTGTGCAAACCGAGGCAGACTGCAGACATTGCGGGAACACCAGCAGAAGGCGATAGTGCCAACCGGATGAGAGCCGGGCTCAACCTGGCCTAGCCAGGAGGAAGTCGCTTGAGCGCCTCGCTACCCCCGCTTCAGGAGAATGCTACGGCCGATCTCGCTGCCTTCGCGAGCGCGCTGACGTACGAGCAGATCCCGGCCACGGTCATCGCGCGCGTGAGATTGAGCCTGCTCGATGGCATCGGCGTCTGCCTCCATGGCGCGACTCTGCCGTGGACACGGCACGTGCAGGATCTGGTGCGCACTCAGGAAGCCAAACCGGTCGCGACGCTGTTCGCGACGCGCCACAAGAGTTCGTGGTCGCAGGCTGCGCTCGCCAATGCCACGGCAGGGCACGCCTTCGAGATGGACGACATCCATACCGAGTCCGTCGTCCACCCGAACTCGCTGACGACGCCCATTGCGATCGGCTATGCCGACGGGCATCCGGGGGTGAGTGGCCGCGATCTGCTGACGGCCATCGTTGCGGGCTGCGAGGTTGGCACGCGCATCGGCAATGCGGCGACGACCAAGCTCTTCCTCAATGGCTTTCATCCCCAAGGGACGAGCGGCGTCTTCGTCGCGACTGCCACAGCGGCACGGCTGCTCGGGCTCGATGCCGGCGCCATGCAGAACGCGCTCGGAATTGGCGGTTCGATGTCGGCGGGGCTCATGGCGGCGCAGGAAGGGGCCATGGTTAAGCGCCTTCACGCCGGACGCGCCGCTGAAGGGGGCGTTTATGCAGCAGAGCTTGCGGGGCGCGGCTTTACAGGCATCTCGGACGTCGTCGAAGCGGGTTACGGCGGTTTCCTCAGTTCGTATTCGCGCGAGCCGAATGTGCTGCGACTGACCGAGGGTCTCGGAAGCGTGTGGGAAACCCAGCGTGTCGGCTACAAGCTCTATCCGAATGTCACCAGTATCCATACCTCGCTCGATGCCATGCGGCACATCATGAACACGCATCGGCTGGTGGCGAATGACATTCGTGCTGTCGACGTCGGTTGCGGACACATGACGTTCGTGCACACGGCTTGGACCTACCGCGATGCCGGGGTCACGGCGGCGCAAATGAACATGTTCTACGGCCTTGCGGCGATGGCGACGGGCGGCGACGTGACCGTTGCGGACTACACGCCGCAGCGCATGCAGGATCCCGCGCTGCTCGGTTTCATCCCGCGCATTACCATCCGTGAGGATCCGGAGATCGAGGCCATGGGACACCGCTTCCGCCACGCCTGCCGAATGAAAGTGACGATCAACGATGGGCGCACGTTCGAGCACGAGATCCTCTATCGGCGCGGCAGCGCCGATAGCGATGTCGGCCATGACGAGGTGCGGCGGAAGTTTGCAGGGAACGTGCGCGACCTGCTGAGCGATGGCGATCGTGACCGGGTCATCGCACTGGTTGAGGCGTTCGAGACGGCAGATCACGTGCGCGAACTGTGTGACATAGTTGCGAACCGCGTACGCACAGACGCGGATTGAACTGACAATTGTGGCGCAACCCTTGGGAAACATGCGCTTTCCGCGCCACGCCCGCGCTCACGCTTTCGCGATCTGGCCACTTCGTGCTTCCAATCTTGGGGAAGCTGCCTAAAAAGGCGCCATGTCCTCACATGATCGAACATACCCGGCGGGCGCGTCCCCCGCGCCCGGGCATAGCCTTTGGCGCACCGAGCTGGCCGATACGGTCCGGCTCGCGACGCCTATTGCGCTGACGCAGCTCGGGCAGATCGCCATGATGACGACGGACCTCATGCTGCTGGGGCGGCTTGGTGCGAATGTCGTTGCGGCGGCCGCGCTCGCGCACACGATCCTCTTTGCTGCATTCACAATTGGAATGGGATTGGTGGCAGCCGTGGCGCCGCTCGCCGCGCAGGCATTCGGCGCGCGTGATCCGCGCGGTGTCAGACGATCCTTGCGGGTCGGCATGTGGGCATCGGTGATGGCTGGCGTGCCGCTGACGGCACTACAGTTCTGGGGCGTGGAGATCCTGCAGGCGCTCGGCCAGACGCCGGAGAACGCCGCGCTCGCAGGCCGCTATCTGCTGGGGCTCGGCTGGTGCCTCATTCCTGCGTGGATCTTCATGGCCATCCGCGGCTTCATGGGCGCGGTAAATCGGCCCGAGCCGGCACTGTGGATCACGCTCGTTGCCATCCCTGCGAACCTCGTGCTCGCGTGGGCGCTCATCTATGGCGAGCTGGGTCTGCCGCGTCTCGATCTGCTCGGTGCCGGCATCGCGACGACATTCGTCAACATTGCCATGTGCGTGGTGGCGCTTGTCGTCTGCGTCACGCGGCGGCCCTTCAAGAAGTATCACGTCCTCGGGCGCTTCTGGCGCTTCGACGGGCCGCTGTTCCGCAAGCTGCTGGTGGTCGGCCTGCCGATTTCCGGCGCGTATCTGCTCGAGTTCGGCGTGTTCGCGGCGGCAGCGCTCTTGATGGGCACGATCAGCACGACGGCGCTCGCGGCACATCAGATCGCCCTGCAGATCGCGGCCGTGCTCTTCATGGTGCCGTTCGGCATTTCCATTGCGGCGACCGTACGCGTCGGACATGCAGTCGGCAGGCGAGATGCGTCAGCTTCGCGGCGTGCTGGATTTGCGGCACTCGCACTCGGCGCCATATTCATGGCTGTGATGACGAGCTTCGTTGCAATGGGGCGCGACGTGCTCCCCGTTCTGTTCCTCGGCAGCGAGACACCGGAGACTGCGGCGACCTTCGAGCTGACAGCAACACTGCTCCTTGTCGGCATGTTCTTCTTCATCGCCGATGGCCTGCAGACCGTTGCGGCGGGTGCGCTCCGCGGGCTCAATGACACACGCGTGCCGTTGCTCTTTGCGACGCTCAGCTTCTGGGTGATCGGATTCACCGGCTGCTGGTGGCTCGGCTTCAAGGCGGGAATGGGCGCAGTCGGCGTCTGGATTGGCCTCACGGTGGGCATCATCGCCTTTGCTGCCCTGCTCGTCACGCGCTTCCATGTGCTCACGGCGCGCGGGTATATGCCGGAGGTCAGTGAAAGCATGAGCGCAGCAGTCCACTGAGGGATGCTCTGGCGTCCTTGCAAGCGGCAAACTAACATCCTGTCGAGCCATCCGGCGGGACCCGCCAAGCAAGGAGGAAGCGCATGACATACCGCGGCATGACCGTGGAGCTCATCAAGCTCAAGGGCGACAAGGGCGACGAGATCTCGGCGTATACCGCACGCCCTTCGGGTCCGGGACCCTTTCCCGGCGTCGTGCTCGTGCATCATCTGCCTGGATGGAGCGAGCTCTATATCGAGTTGACGCGCAAGTTCGCGCACTACGGCTACATCGCGATCTGCGCGAACCTCTATGAGCGCAACGGGCAGGGCGATCCCGATGATGTCGCGGCGAAGGTCCGGGCTGAAGGGGGTGTGCCGGATGCGCAGGTCGTCGGCGATACGGAAGCGGCCGTGAAGTGGATGCGCGCGCAGCCCGGCCACAACGGCAAGGTGGGCATCTTCGGCTCCTGCTCGGGCGGCCGGCACGCCTTCCTCTACGCTTGTCAGAAAAAGGATGTCGATGCCTGCGTGGATCTCTGGGGCGGGCGCGTGGTCATGCCCAAGGAGGATCTCAACGCCAAGACGCCGGTCGCGCCGATCGACCTCACCAAGGATCTATCGTGCCCGCTGCTCGGTCTCTTCGGCAATGAGGATCGTGCGCCGAGCCCAGAGCAGGTGGATCAGCATGAAGCCGAGCTCAAGAAGCACGGCAAGAATTATGAGTTCCACCGCTATGACGGTGCGGGCCACGGCTTCTTCTACTATCACCGGCCGCTCTACCGCGTGGATCAGGCGCTCGACGGCTGGAAGAAGGTCTTCGCGTTCTTCGGCAAGCATCTCGCGAGGTAATACGTCATGTGCACATCAATTGTCGAAATCGCGCCCGCAGAGGGCATGGCAAAAGCTGATGGCGAATGGTTCGAGGTGACGCACTCCGTCGTCGCCTACGACCATGCACGTCATGCTCTCCTTGGCGATGTCATCACCCTCGATTTCATCAATACAGAGCTGCCCCCGGGATCACGCGCGGCTGTCGAGCTGACGCTGGATGCGGCCAAGGCCCTTCACACGGCCCTGGCTAAGGCCATTGCCGAGGCCGAGGTCGAGGAAGCAGAGCGGGCGGAGAGCATCGCGATGCAGGCGCGTCGCAAGATGCCGTCACGCGCTGCGGCCTAGCAAAATCACTCACGAGATCGCGGCGGCGGGTCGACGTGCCTGCCGCCGCAAATCAGCTGGGCACTCGTCCAATTGCGCGGAAGAACGCGTGCGATGTCACGAGCACGCTGGGATTGGCGAGGTGCGTGTCCAGCGCGGACATATCATTCTCGAGAACGGTTCGCTCGATGTATTCGCCATCGATGAGCTGGTCGCGAACGTTATTGATGAAGTCGTAGAGGATCGGTCGTCTATCGTGTCCGGGCGGATAGACGTGGAGCACGGCATCCGTGCGAATGTCCTCGACGCCCGCGCTACGCAACAGGCGATGCAGTCGCCGTCCTATGAACAAGTCAATTCCCTGCGTCGCCGAGTAGGTCGTGTACGCGTCGAGCAGACGCGACCATGCGGGGATCGGCGGATCACAGATATGGGCGACAAAATCTGCCTCGAAGCTAGCGATCCAGCCACCTGGGCGAACCAGCGATACCGTCTCGTGAACAATACGCTCAGGATCGGGGACATTGACGAGGACGAGACGCATGTGCGCGCCGTCGAAGGAGGCGTGAGGCAGTCCCGTCGCGTAGGCGTCGCCCTCTCGGACGTCGACGTGAGTGAGGGCATGGCTCGCGACGAACTGGCGGGCGAGCTGAACGAAATGCGGACTTCGCTCGATGCCGAGGACGGAGCCTGACGGCCCGACGCGTTTGCCGAGTAGATGCAGAACGCCACCCGGCCCGCATCCGATGTCCACGATGCGCTCACCGGGCTTGATGCCGATTTTGTCGAACTGAGCGTCCGAGTCTGGTGCGAGATCTGCAATCTGACGCTGAAGGCGGGTTTCTTCTGCTGCGCTGCGCCCAAGGAGATAAGGGTCCGGCTTTGACATGGGAGGCTCCTAACGCCACCACCACCCGAACGAAATGCAATTGGGAAGAAAATGCACCATCCAGCATAATGACTTAGCGTGCGCTCGACAAGGATGATTGACTTAGCGCTGCGCTCGCGCCCAAGCGCGGATGTGGCCGACGATGGCGTCGAGGCCGTCGGTCAGGGCAGCAGGGCCCGGCTGCAGGATGATCGGCGATTTGATTTCGTAGAGCCCGTTATTGCGCACGGCTGGAATGGCATCGAATCCAGGACGAGCGAGAACATGCTCGGGGCGAAAGCGCTTTCCACACCACGAACCGAGGATGATATCGGGCGCGGCGGCGATGACGGCATCGCCCGTGACGATGCGGTCCTTGGCGGACTTCTGGTCTGAGAGATGAGCGAAGACGTCGATGCCACCCGCGATGCCGATCAGCTCCGAGACCCAGCCGATGCCGCTGATCATCGGATCATTCCATTCCTCGAAGTAGACCCGCGGGCGGCGTGCCAGTTGAGCGGCTTCGCGCGCAATCGCCAGGAGGCGAGTTTCGAGCTGTGCGGCAAGCTCCTCGCCTTTGCCGGTTGCGTCGACCATGGCCGCGAGCAGGCGGATCATATCCAGGATGCCGTCGACTGTGCGCTGGTTGAAGGCGTGCACGGCGACACCCTCGCGAATAAGGCTGGCGACGATGTCCGCCTGCAGGTCGGAGAAGGTCAGAACGAGATCGGGTTTGAGCGCGAGGATCTTGGGAATGTCCGCGCTAATGAACGCCGATACGCGTGGCTTCTCTCGGCGTACCCGCGCGGGGCGTACGGCATAGCCCGACACACCGACGATGCGCGCGTCCTCGCCGAGAAGGTAGAGGGTTTCGACGGTCTCCTCGGTCAGGCAGATGATGCGCTCGGGCGGAAAGGTCATACGGGGATAGACCACAGCAGCGCCACCTGCCGCAACAGGGAGCCGCGCGAGCGTCGCCGATTGATTTGAACCTGTATGGCGGCTATCGCGACTGATGGGGTGCGGGGTGCGCGGCCGCCTCGCGCATATCAGGGACGGGGCGCGCGGGTCGATCCTCCTCTCGCCCATGCTCGCGGAGCGTTGTGGCGGCTGTCCGGCGTCTCGTTCCTTGATCGCGGATGGATGAACTCCATAATGGGGGCCGAACGAATGCGAACGAAGGGTGGGGTGATGAAAGCTACGATTGGCATGGCATTGGGATTGTTTCTGGTGGCGACCGCGCAGGGGCTCGCGCAGGATGTCAAGGGAGCCAGCGATCATCCTCTCGTTCCGCGTTACAAGGGCTCCGACATTCGCGCCTTCAAGTCCGACGAATTCAGTGACTATCAGCTCGCCATCGGTGCGATCACCAAACGCAATCCGGCCGAGCAGCCGGAAAGCTTCATGCGGCTGGAAGGAAAGACCTCGAGAAGACTCTACCGGGCGCCGCAGGATCGCTCGGTGCTAGAGGTATTCCGCAACTATGAGACGGCCCTGAAAGAGGCCGGGTTTCAGACGCTCTTCAGTTGCCAGCAGGCTGACTGCGGGGCGGCGTTCAACGCCGTGCATACGCGTCAGGAGCGCTACGACGGGCTCTTGTACGGTGGCCACCAGCGTTACCTCGCAGCGAAGCTCGCGCGGCCGGAAGGTGACGTCTACGTGTCGCTCTACGTGACGAATTTCGAGCCCAAGAACCAGCCGTTCGTGCTCCTCGATGTCATCGAGATCAAGGGCATGGAGCAGCGGATGGTGGTGCTCGAAGCCGGTGAAATGGAGCGAACGATCGCGCGCGATGGACGTGTCGCGATCTACGGCATTCTGTTCGACTTCGACAAGGCGGACATCAAGCTCGAGTCGAAGGAGCAGATCGATCAGCTGGGGGCGCTGCTGAAGAAGAACGCGGGCTTGCAGGTGATCGTGGTCGGACACACGGATGGCAAGGGTGCATTCGATTACAATTTGTCCCTCTCGCAGCGAAGGGCGCAGGCGGTGGTCAAGGCGCTGACGGGCGCTCACGGGATCAAGGCCGATCGCCTGACGCCAGCAGGGGCCGGCATGATCGCGCCGGTTGCCACGAACCGCACCGAGGCAGGTCAAGCCAAGAACCGCCGGGTCGAGATCGTCGAACGCCATACCGGGCGCTAGCGGTTCGAGCAAAGTAAGGATCAGCCAGCGCCAGACTTGCCGAAATGGCGTTCATGGACGATATGGGCTCCATGAAGGCTGAGACGCACCGCTTCTGTATTGCGCCTATGATGGACTGGACGGACCGGCATTGCCGGTACGCCCACCGGCTGCTGTCGGCCAACGCGCGGCTCTACACGGAGATGCTGACGGTTCCTGCCGTGATCCACGGCAAGCGCGAGCAGCTGCTCGGTTTTGATCCGCGCGAGCACGCGATCGCCCTGCAACTCGGCGGCTCCGATCCTGCCGGGCTCGCTGAGGCCGCGAAGATCGGCGAGGACTGGGGCTATGACGAGATCAACCTGAATGTCGGCTGCCCGTCCGACCGGGTGCAGGTCGGCAGCTTCGGCGCCTGCCTCATGGCCGAGCCGGAGCTGGTCGCGGCGTGCGTCGCGACCATGCGGGCTGCCGTGCGCGTGCCGGTGACCGTGAAGTGTCGCATTGGGATCGACGATCAGGACGGCGAAGCCGATCTCGACCGCTTCATCGATACGGTGGCCGGAGCAGGCTGTGACACGTTCATCGTGCACGCGCGCAAGGCCTGGCTGAAGGGCCTCTCGCCCAAGGAGAACCGCGAGATCCCGCCACTCGATTACGGTCGGGTCGCGCGGCTCAAGGCGCGACGGCCGGAGTTGTCCATTATCCTCAATGGCGGGATCGGCTCCATAGACGAGGCCGAGGCGCATCTCCAGGTTCTCGACGGCGTGATGCTCGGGCGGGCTGCCTATCACACCCCCTACATCCTCGCCGAGGTGGACCGCCGACTGTTTGGCGATGACAGACCGGAGGTCAGCCGTGGCGATGTGCTGCGGGCACTCGTTCCATACATCGAGCGGCACACGGCCATTGGAGGCCGGCCCTATAGTGTTCTCCGCCACATTCTGGGGCTGTACCACGGCCAGCCGCGCGCCCGGGCTTTCCGGCGATTGCTCTCCGAGCAGGGGCCGCGGACTACTGCCGGCGGGGATCTCGTCCGCGCCGCCCTGGCGCTGATCGAGGGCGAAAAGCTCCCCGCTGCAGCCGAGTAATGCAGGCCAGAACTGTCCAGTGCTGCGGCAGATCAGCCCTCGCCCTACAGCGTTCAGGCTGGTAGAACGGGTCCAGATTCCGGGCCCCTCTGCCCAATAAGTGCCCGCTGAAGACCCAAGGGGACATGATGCTCGCTGACAAGGACCGCATCTTCACGAACCTCTACGGCTTCCACGACTGGCGGCTCGCTGGCGCGCGGTCCCGCGGCGCCTGGGACAATACCAAGGCCCTGATCGATATGGGCCAGGACGCCATTATCAACGAGATGAAGGCCTCGGGCCTTCGCGGACGCGGCGGCGCCGGATTCCCGACGGGCCTGAAGTGGTCGTTCATGCCAAAGAACGATCCGCGCCCCTCATATCTGGTCGTGAATGCGGACGAATCCGAGCCGGGCTCCTGCAAGGACCGGGAGATCATGCGCCACGACCCGCACCTGCTGGTGGAGGGTTGCCTCGTCGCCTCTTTCGCGATGCGCGCACATGCCTGTTACATCTATGTGCGGGGCGAGTTCATTCGTGAGCGCGAGCGCCTGCAGGCCGCGATCGATGAGGCCTACGAAGCCAAGCTCATCGGCAAGAACAACATCCACGGCTGGGATTTCGACTGCTATGTCCATCACGGCGCTGGCGCCTACATCTGCGGCGAGGAAACGGCGCTTCTCGAAAGCCTCGAGGGCAAGAAGGGCCAGCCGCGCCTGAAGCCGCCTTTCCCGGCGAACTCGGGCCTCTACGGCGCCCCGACGACGGTCAACAACGTCGAATCCATTGCTGTCGCGCCGACGATCCTGCGGCGCGGGGCGACGTGGTTCGCGGGTCTCGGCAAGCCGAACAACACAGGCACCAAGCTCTTCCAGATCTCGGGCCACGTCGAGCGGCCCTGCGTCGTAGAGGAGGAGATGGGCATTCCACTGCGCGAGCTGCTCGAGAAGCACGCTGGCGGCGTTCGCGGCGGCTGGGACAACCTGCTCGCCGTGATTCCGGGTGGCTCGTCCATGCCCTGCCTGCCAAAGGACATCTGCGACGACCTGACGATGGACTTCGATGCGCTGTCGAAGCTCAAGAGTGGCCTCGGCACGGCGGCCATCATCGTCATGGACAAGTCGACGGACATCATCGCTGCGATCCGCCGCATTGCCTACTTCTACAAGCACGAGAGCTGCGGCCAGTGCACGCCGTGCCGCGAGGGCACGGGCTGGATGTGGCGTGTGCTCGAGCGGATGGAGCGTGGCGATGCCGAGCTCGAAGAGATCGACCTTCTGTTCGACGTCTCGAAGCAGGTCGAGGGCCATACCATCTGCGCGCTCGGCGATGCCGCAGCATGGCCCGTGCAGGGGCTCCTGCGTAACTTCCGCCCGGTGATCGAGCAGCGGATCAAGGATCGCAAGCGCGCGCTGGCCGTTGCGGCGGAGTGATCGCCGCTCGCGGTTGGGTCTTATGAATGGAAAGCGGGCGCTCGCGCGCCCGCAGTGCGTTCAACGTTTGACCGAGGAGCGGACGCTCTAGCGTTTCTTGTCGTCATCATCCTCGTCGTCTTCGTCCTCATCCTCGTCGTCGTCGTCTTTCTCCTCTTCGTCGTCATCCTCGCCAAGTTCGCGGACGGCTTCGAGGAGCTGCTCCTCGCCCTCTTCCTGGGACTCGACAAGCCACTCCGCGATGATCTCGTCACCGCGCATGAAGACGACTTTGAAGGGTTGATCCTCGTCGTCGCTCGGCACCACATCGGCAGTAATGAAAGCCATGGCCCTCTCCCTGCTGGACTCAAGGACGAGCAGGGAGCGCCAGCGGTGGACACGAGTCAATCCCCGCGGACGCCAGAAATTTTGGGGCTGCCTTATCGGCCACTCTCTGCGACGTTCGCCAACTCCTGGACGAGCTCACGCACCCCCTTGAGGCGCGCGGCCGGCGCCTCCCAGTCTGCCTTGAACACCAGTTTCTGGTCCGGCATGAGCCGCAGGAGGCCCTTGGACGCCTGGATGAAGGCGACAAGGCCCTTTGCATTGGCAAACTGGCCCTTGCGGAAGAGGATCGACGCCCCCTTGGGCCCGGCATCGATCTCGGCGATGCCGGCGCGACGGCACAGCGCCTTGATCTCCATGACATCCAGAAGGTGCTCGACCTCGTCGGGCAGCGGCCCGAACCGGTCGATCAGCTCATCGGCAAACGCATCGATTTCCTCGCGTGTCTTGAGCGTGGCGAGGCGGCGGTACAGGCCGAGGCGCACCTGGAGATCGGAGACGTACGCTTCTGGGAGCAGCATCGGGGTGCCGAGCGTGATCTGCGGGCTCCATTGCTCGTCGATATCGCCGATATCGCCACCGCGGATGGCCTCGATCGCCTCCTCGAGCATGGACTGATACAACTCGAAGCCGACCTCGCGAATGTGTCCCGACTGCTCGTCGCCGAGCAGGTTGCCGGCGCCGCGAATATCGAGGTCGTGCGAGGCGAGCGAGAAGCCGGCGCCCAGCGTGTCGAGCGAGTGGAGCACCTTGAGACGCTTCTCGGCGCCCTCGGTGAGGCGTTTGCCGGGCGGCGTCGTGAGGTAGGCATAGGCGCGCGTCTTCGAGCGGCCAACGCGGCCGCGGAGCTGATAGAGCTGCGCGAGGCCGAACATGTCGGCGCGATGCACGATCAGCGTGTTGGCATTCGGAATATCGAGGCCGGACTCCACGATGGCCGTCGAGAGCAGCACATCGTACTGCCCGTCATAGAAGGCGCTCATGACATCTTCGAGCTGCGAGGGCGACAGCTGCCCGTGTGCGCGCACGACGCGCAGCTCCGGCACTTCCTCGGTGAGGAACTCGGCGACGTCATCGAGGTCGGCGATGCGGGGCACGACATAGAAGGACTGCCCGCCGCGGTGCCGTTCGCGGCGGAGCGCCTCGCGGATGATGATCGGATCGAAGGGCGAGATGTACGTGCGAACGGCCAAGCGATCGATTGGCGGCGTCGTGATGAGCGAGAGCTCGCGCACGCCCGAGAGCGCGAGCTGGAGCGTGCGCGGGATGGGCGTCGCCGTGAGCGTGAGGACGTGGACATCCTCCTTGAGCTGCTTCAGGCGCTCCTTGTGGCCGACACCGAAGTGCTGCTCCTCGTCGACGATCAGAAGGCCGAGGCGTGCGAACTGGATGGACTTGCCGAGCAGCGCGTGCGTGCCGACCACGATGTCGATCGTGCCGTCCTTGAGGCCGGCCTTGACCTCGGCAAGCTCCTTCGTGCCGACGAGGCGGGACGCGCGGCCAATGCGGATGGGCAGTCCCTTGAAGCGCTCGACAAAGGTCTTGTAGTGCTGGCGCGCGAGCAGCGTCGTCGGAACCACAACGGCAACTTGCAGGCCCGCCATGGCGGCGATGAAGGCCGCGCGCAAACCGACCTCGGTCTTGCCGAAGCCCACATCACCGCACACGAGACGGTCCATGGGTCGGCCAGAATTCAGGTCGCCGAGCACGGCGTCGATGCTCTGGGCCTGATCTTCGGTCTCCTGGTGAGGGAACCGCGTGACGAACTCGGAATAGGCGCCTTCGGGAGCTTCCAGAACGGGCGCCGACTTGAGCTGGCGCAGAGCCGCGATCTTGATCAGCTCGCCGGCAATCTCGCGGAGGCGCTGACGGAGCTTGGCTTTACGTGTCTGCCAGCCGACGCCACCGAGGCGATCGAGCTGCGCATTCGTCTCGTCAGAGCCGTAGCGTGAGAGCAGCTCGATGTTCTGGACAGGCAGGTAGAGCTTGTCGCCGCCGGCATAGTCGATCTCGAGGCAGTCGTAGGGTGCGCCCAGCGCCTCGATGGTCTTGAGACCCATGAAGCGGCCGATACCATGATCGGAATGCACGACGAGATCGCCAGCGGTGAGACTGGTCGCCTCGGTGATGACGTCGGCGGCGCGGCGCGTGCGCTTCTTCGGGCGGATAAGACGGTCGCCGAGAATGTCCTGCTCGGCGATGACGGCGAGGTCGGGCGTCTCGAAGCCGCGCTCGAGCCCAAGTGTCGCGAGGAGCGGTGTCGCCTGCGGCAGAACGAGTCCCTCGGCGAGACTGGCAATGCGTGTGGGTTTTGCGAGACCTCGCTCGGTGAGCAGGCTGGCGAGGCGTTCGCCGGCGCCCATCGTCCAGGCGGCGAGCACGATGCGTTTGCCGCTGGATTGCAGTGATTTCACATGCGCGATCACGGCATCGAAGACGTTTACGCCCTCGCTGTTGCGCTCGGTTGCGAATGTGCGCCCCGGGCGGCCGCCGAAATCGCGCTGGCGCGTATCCTCGGAGGGCGCTGCGCCGAAAGCCGCGAAGCGCAGCAGAAATCGCTTTTTGAGCACGCCGCGCCATTCAATGTCGCTCAAGTACGTGCGATCGGGCGGTAGCGGCTTGTAGGGAGCGGCGCCGAAGGCCGTCGTCTCGAGGCCGTTGACGCGCGCCTCATAGTGGTCGCGGACCTGCGCGAGGCGATCGGCGACCGTCTCGTCCATCATGGGATCGAAACTCAGCAGCGCGTCCGGCGCGTAGTCGAAGAGCGTCTCCATGTTGTCATGAAAGAGCGCGAGCCAGTGCTCCATGCCGGGATAGCGCTGACCGGCACTGATCGCCTCATAGAGCGGGTCGTCGCCCTTCACGGCACCAAAGGCTGCGACATAGCCCTGGCGGAAGCGGCTTTCGGCATCGGGGCCGTAGGAGAGCTCGCTCACCGGCATGAGCACGAGCTTCTGGACGATCTTACCGGTGCGCTGGGTCTCGGGGTCGAAGGCCTTGATGCTCTCGATGGTGTCGCCGAAGAAGTCGAGGCGGACTGGGGTCGTACGCCCCGGGGGGAAGAAGTCGACGAGGCTGCCGCGCACCGCGAATTCGCCCGGCTCCATCACGGTGCCGGTTCGCACATATCCGGCCCGCGTCAGGCGTTCGATGAGGCGCGTGCGGTCGACGCGCTGGCCAGGCGCCATGGGGCGAAGCGCGCGTCGCAGAAATTCGCGCGGCGGCACGCGCTGGAGTATGGCGTTTGCGGTTGTGAGAACGATGGTCGGCGCCTTGGAGGTGCCGGCGACCAGACGCGCGAGGCCAGCCATGCGGCGCGCGACGATCTCGGGTTCGGGGCCGACGCGGTCATAGGGAACCGTATCCCACGCGGGGATCGTGATGATGCGCGTCTTTGGCGCGAAGAACGCAAGGCCCGCTTCGAGCTGCTCGAGGCGGCGATCGTCGGCGGCGACATGCAGCAGCGTTTGCGGCGTGCCATGGACGGCACTGGCTTCGTCGGCAAGGCGCGCGAGTGCGGCGGCGTCATACCCTTCGGGCGCGCCGAGGACGAGCTCCTCGCCGGGGAGCATGGCGGGAGCCGGTGCAGGTTGCTTGGCAGTTTGTGTCTGAGCCATCGGACTTGCTTAGTGCGCCCCCGCGCCTATCCCGTGGAAGGTCTGGATATCGCGGAGCAGATCTGCAAGGGCACTGCCCTCGAAGCTCTGGCCGAGCATGAGCCAGGCCTGAAGCTGGGGATCGGGCAGCGCGAGAAGCTCCTCGAACGCCGTGAGATCCTCAGGTGCCATGCCGGCAAGCTTGGCCTCGGCGTAGCGGCCGAGGAGGAAGTCCGCCTCCTTGGTCCCGCGATGCTGGGCGCGATAGAGCGCGCGGCGGCGGCGCATTTCATCAGGCGTCATTTATAGTGCGCTCCTCAACCGGCACCTCCGGCGCCGACCCGCCGGATATTGCGGCAGATCATCGACCTTGCGGAATCGTGCCCCGCCCGCGCGCCAAAAAGCGGCAGGTTCGGTGGATCGTTTGGACGGTCCGGGGACGGGGCCACCGGACGATCACGGGCTGTGATATAGCCCTTCAGGCGGGTCCGTCCAAGGGGCACCCACCAGGATCCGATAAAGCAGTCGACGAGAGCGCATGCGGCCAGATCAGCTCGCACCCCTGTTTGGTACGGCCCGTGGTCTGACGGGTGTCGGCCCACGGCTCGAAACGCTGCTCAAGAAGGCGGTGCGCCTGCCGCCGGGGATCGCGGCGCCGCGCATCGTGGATCTCCTCTGGCACTTGCCGACAGGCGTCATTGACCGTCGTGCAGCACCGACCGTTGCAGCGGCCGTGCCAGGCACAATCGCGACGCTCGAGGTGCGCGTGCTGAAGCACCGGCCGGGCCCGCGCGGCAACAACAAAGCGCCCTACAAGGTCTCGTGCGAGGACGATACGGGGCAGGTCGACCTTGTTTTTTTCCACGCCGATCGCAGCTTCATCGAGCGCCAGCTCCCCGTTGGATCGGTCCGCTTCATCTCGGGGCGTATCGAGCACTACAACGACCGCGTGCAGGTGACACACCCCGACTACATCGTCGCCCCCGAGGCGCGCGACGACCTGCCACTGCTCGAGCCCGTCTACCCGCTGACAGCCGGGCTTTCGGGGAAGGTGCTCGGCAAGGCACAGCGTCAGGCGATGGAGCGTCTGCCAGTTCTCACAGAGTGGCAGGAGAGCGAATGGCTCGCGAAGAAGCAGTGGCCGCCGATGCGAGATGCCCTCGCGCGCCTGCATCGGCCGACGGATGCCGGTGACGTCTCGCCAGGCGGGGCACCGTGGCAGCGCCTTGCCTATGACGAGTTGCTCGCGGGCCAGATTGCGCTCGGCCTCGTGCGCCAGAGCCTGAAGGCTCGTCCGGGGCGCCAGACGATCGGCGATGGGGCTATCCGCACGAGCATAGCGGCGGCGCTGCCGTTTGCACTCACGGCCTCGCAGCAGAAAGCCATAGTCGATATTGCCAAGGATATGTCGGCGCCACATCGGATGCTGCGGCTCCTGCAGGGTGATGTCGGATCAGGCAAGACGGTCGTTGCGCTGATGGCCATGGCGATCGCGGTCGAGGCGGGCTCGCAGACCGCGCTCATGGCGCCGACGGAAGTGCTCGCCCGCCAGCATCTGGAGACCATCGAGCCGCTGGCGACTGCTTCGGGCCTGCGCGTCGGCTTGCTCACGGGCCGCGAGAAGGGGAAACCCCGCCGTGAGCTGCTCGAACGCCTCGCTGCCGGCGAAGTGGACATCCTGATCGGCACGCACGCGCTTTTCCAGGACGATGTGACATTCCACGATCTGGCCTTCGCGGTGATCGATGAACAGCACCGCTTCGGTGTGCATCAGCGGCTCGCGCTGCAGGCCAAGGGTGGTGATGGCGGCACGGATGTGCTCGTCATGACGGCGACCCCGATACCGCGCACGCTGCTCATGACGCACTACGGCGATCTCGATGTCTCGCGCCTCACGGAGAAGCCCGCGGGCCGCAAGCCCGTCGATACGCGGCTCGCCAACGTCGAGCGCATCGAGGAGATCATCGACGGGCTGAAGCGTGCCGTGAACGAGGGCGCGCAGATCTACTGGGTGTGCCCGCTCATCGAGAGCACCGAGACATCGGAGCTGGCAGCGGCTGAAGCGCGCGCAGCGCATCTGGCGCAGGTGCTTGGACCGGGAAAGGTCGGCCTCCTGCATGGTGCGATGTCGGGCACGGCCAAAGACGAGACCATGGCGGCATTCTCGGAAGGACGCCTATCGGTCCTCGTTGCGACAACGGTGATCGAGGTCGGTGTGAACGTGCCTAATGCCTCGATCATGGTGATCGAGCATGCCGAGCGCTTTGGTCTCGCGCAGCTCCACCAGTTGCGCGGCCGCGTCGGACGCGGGGCGCGGCAATCGTACTGTATCCTGCTCTACAAGGGGCCGCTCGGTGAGACCGCGCAGGCGCGGCTCGAAATGATGCGATCGACAGAGGATGGCTTTCTCATTGCCGAGAAGGATCTGGAATTGCGCGGCGGCGGCGAAGTGCTCGGCGCGCGCCAGAGTGGTGCGCCGGAGTTCCGTGTTGCCGAGGTTCCGGGTTTTGCTGAGTTGCTGGCGGCTGCGCGCGATGATGCGACGCTACTCCTGCAGCGCGACCCCAAGCTCACAAGTCCGCGCGGTGCGGCTATCAGGACGCTGCTCTATCTCTTCGAATGCGACGAGGCTGTGCGCCTCTTTCATGCGGCCTGAACTTCAGGTCTTGCGCACCAGCCGTGCCGCATAAAAGCCGTCCATCCCGGATTTGTAGGGCGCTTCGAGTGGCAGGTAAGAGGGCAGCGTCCGCAGATCACCAAGCGGTGTGATCCATTCGGCGACGCCGCCAACTTCGGCTGCCGAGACTGGCGAGCGCGCAAATTCCGTGTTCTCGGCGAGGAACTGCGCGATCTGCTGCTCGCCTTCCTCGGGCTCGAGTGAGCACGTGCAATAGACGAGCGTGCCGCCCGGCGCGACCATCGCGGCCGCTGCCTTGAGAAAACGCGCCTGCAATTTGCAGAGCCGCTGGAGGTCCGCTTCGGTCTTCAGATGCAGCAAATCCGGATGGCGACGGATGGTACCTGTCGCCGAGCAGGGTGCATCGAGGAGCACGGCGTCGAAGGGCTCCGGCGCGCGCCAATCCAGGATGTCGGCCTGCACGGTCACGACGCGATCCGTAAGAACGAGCCGCTGCATGTTCTCGTCGAGGCGCTTGAGACGGGGGGCCGAGTGATCGACCGCTCTCACGCGTGCGCCCTGGCTCGCAAGTTGCGCGGTCTTGCCGCCAGGTGCCGCACAAAGATCGGCGATGCGCTTTCCCGAGACATCACCGAGAAGGCGCACGGGCAGACTTGCGGCTGCGTCCTGTACCCACCACGTGCCGTCGGCAAATCCGGGCAGCTCTTCGATGCCACCATGCTCTTCGAGCCGAATTGTGCCAGTTGCAAGCACTTTGCCCTTGAGCTGCTCGGCCCAGGCAGCCGCCTCTGAGGGGGACTTGAGCGTCACGTCAAGTGCGGCTTCCGTGAGGCTCGCTTCGGCGATGTGTCGGGCGGTCTTGTCTCCGTAAGCCCGCGTCCAGCGCGCGAGCATCCACGCCGGGACGTCGGTGGTGACGGGATCGAGTGTCGGGAGGATCTTCGGACCTTGCTCCGCAACCTTACGCAGGACGGCGTTCGCGAGCTTGTGATAGCGCTCGGCTTTCGGATCGCGCTGGGCCTGTTCGACGGCCAAATAAATCGCCGCGTGATCGGGCGTGCCGAGCAGCAGGAGCTGCGCTGAGGCACTAAGCAGAATGAGTTCTGCGCGGCGCGCCTCGCGCGGCAGGGGGCGCTCGAGGAACCGACCGATCACTGTCCAGAGACGCCCGCGATGACGCAGCACGGTCGCGGCCAGCAGGCGCGCCAATGCGCGATCACGCGCTGGCAACTCACGCTGGCGCGCGCCGGAAAGTGCCGCACCCAGCGCCTCGTCCAGAGTCTTGCCCCGCCCGAGCACGCCCTCCAGGATGTCGACGGCCATGACGCGCGCATCGAGGCCGGCTGCCGGCGGTGGCACGGGCTTGGGCCTTTTCTTGTCATGCGGGCTTCGCGAGATAGGCTGATCAGGCCGGATCGCGGTCTGCGTATCCGGCTTGCGGTAGCGGCGCTTGGGTGGTGCCTTCGTACGGTCGCGAGTCACGCGTCGGTCTCCACCTCAGCCCCAAGGGCCGCGGCCGCCCGACGGGGCGCCGGTCCACGGCCCCGATGAGGAGGGTGGCGGGGCTGGTGCCGGCCCGCTGCGATAGCTCGAGATGCCCATCTCCTGCGCCAGAGATTCGAGCTCGGCGACGCGGTTCTCGGTATTGGGGTGGGTCGAGAAGAAATTGTCGATGCCACGGCCGGAGAGCGGGTTGATGATGAAGATGTGTGCGGTCGCCGGCGCTGCCTCGGCCGATGGGTTCTCGATCTGCTTGGCCATGCCGGAGATCTTGTAGAGCGCAGACGACAGCCACAATGGGTTACCGCAGATCTGGGCGCCGAGCCGGTCGGCCTGATATTCGCGCGAGCGGCTGATCGCCATCTGGACGAGCATGGCTGCCAGGGGCGCGAGGAGAATGGCTGCAAGCGTGGCGAGGATACCGGCGCCGCCACTGTTGTTGCGGTTGCCGCCAAAGAGGGCGTGGAACTGGAGCCACTGCGCGATCATGGAGATGGCGCCGCCGATCGTCGCGGCGATCGTCATGATCAGCGTGTCGCGGTTCTTGATGTGAGCAAGCTCGTGCGCCATCACGCCAGCGACTTCCTCGCGGCTCAGTGTCTCCAGGAGGCCCGTGGTGGCGGCGACGGCGGCATTCTGCGGATTGCGGCCAGTCGCGAATGCGTTCGGCTGCGGGTTGTGGAGGACGTAAACCTTCGGCATCGGCAGATTGGCGCGCGCGGCCAATTCCCGGACGAGGTTGTAGTAGTCCGGCGCAGATCGCTCATCGACCTCCTCGGCCTCGTGCATCCGCAGCACCATCTTGTCGGACCGCCAGAAGCTGAACGCGTTCATCCCGAGGGCGACCACGAAGGCAATGACCATGCCGGTCTTGCCGCCAGCAAGACCGCCAATGGCTACGAAAATCGCGGTCAGCAGCGCGAGCAGCATTGCAGTTCTGGCAAAGTTCAGTGGCATCGAGCACTCCTTGAATTCCGTCACCCCAATCTCAGATCAGGCGTTCGGAACGTCCACATGCTATATGGTAAGTATTGCCCGGAATGCCAGACTGAACAGTCGATCAGGAACCCGAAGTGACGACCAAAGAAACCCCGACGGCAGGCGACGATGCCCCAGAGGTGCCGAAGCGGCCACTGAGCCCCGAGGCCCAGCGTGCGCTGGCGGAGGCCGAGGAGCGCCGTCGGCAGCGCGACGCCGACGCGCGCGGGACGCCAGCCGAGAAGGGTGGGCAGCCCGGCCCCGATCCGGTGCGCTATGGCGACTGGGAAAAGGGCGGCATCATTTCAGATTTCTGAGATGGCGTGGCGAGGACGCCGCTAAGCTCTCGGTGTCGAAACGATACGACGCTCGGCCGGCCAAATGCCCGGCCGCTATCCGTTAAGAACTTGGTCCGCTGTCCAGATTAAGGCGCGGGCAGGCGCTGGGCCAATCCTTACGCTTTTCCCGATGATCCGGCACCCGTTGGGTCCGCCGGTTAAGGGATCATCAACCTTACAAATGCCTTGAGCCCGTTTACCTGGGCTTAATGCTACCGGAGAGCAACCATCCGGCACGCGCACTGCAGGCACTGCGACATTCGTTGATGAGTGTCCCAGGATGAGCACCATGCGCACGCAGTATGAGCAACTGATCGCTCAGTCGATCTTTCGGTTCCGGCGGGCCCAGGAGGGCACAATCGCAGTTACGTTCGCAATGACCGCGATGATCCTCGTGCTCATTACCGGGCTCGCCATCGACGCCGGACGCGCTTATCACGCCGCATCGAAGATGACGACCGCGCTTGACGCGGCGGCCCTCGCATCGGCCAAGACCATGCGCGAGGCCGGATTGACGGACGACGAGCTTCGGGCAGTCGCCGAGCGGTACTTCCATCTCAATATCCTCGGCACAGGAGGCAACTACGCCGTCATCGACAGTCTCCAGGTCGCCGTAGACCGGGACGCCAACGCGATCCATCTCACACTCGCCAGCCACGTGCCGACGGTGTTCGGGCGCCTTGCCGGCGTCGACCGCTTCACTGTGCCGGTTTCCGCGACGGCTATCTATGAGAGCAGCGACATCGAACTCGCGCTCCAGCTCGATGTGACGGGCTCGATGGCGGGGCGGCGCCTCGCTGATCTCAAGGTCTCCGTTGGCGATCTCCTCGAAATCATGCTTCCGGACGGGGGGACGACGAACAAGGTCCGTATCGGGCTGGCGCCGTTCTCGGCTGGCGTTAACGCCGGCCCCCACGCCGCGGCCGTGAGCGGGGGCCGCTCGCGCGATGGCTGCGTCTATGAGCGTCTCAACCTCGCCGACCAGTCGAGCGAAGCGCCCGCGACCGGGTCCCGCTCCTTCAAGGTGCGCGAGGATCTCTCGGGTCGCAGCATCCAGTCCTGCCCGAGCAATGCGGCGGTCGTGCCCCTCAGCGATGACAAGGAGATGCTGCGGCGGACGGTAGAGGGGTATCGCGAGGGCGGCACGACGGCGGGGCATCTCGGCACGGCGTGGGGTTGGTATCTGGTGTCGCCCGAGTGGGCGGGCATTTGGCCGACGGCATCGAAGCCAGTGGCCTACCGCGACGGGAAGACCATCAAGGCCGTGGTCGTCATGACGGACGGAATCTACAACACGATCGGCGGGCTCAACGGCGGCGACAACTCCGCGACGGCGCGCCAAGCCTCGACCATGGCCGTGGATACCTGCGCGGCCATGAAGGCGCAGGGCATTCGCGTGTATTCGATCGGCTTCCAGGCGCCCTCGGCGGCCCTAGACACGCTCAGGAGCTGCGCGAGTACGGCTGCAAGCTTCTTCGACGCGTCGGACGGGGATCAGCTGCGCCGCGCCTTCCGCGCCATCGCGACCGAGCTCAACAACCTGCGCCTCACGTCCTGAAGCAAGATCAGGCTGAAGCAAGATCAGGCTGAAGCAGGGGCGGGTGATCACTCGTCCAGGAGCTGGCTCAGGCGGACGGCGGCGAGAAACTCAGCCTTCCGGCCCTCCTGTCGGCGCGAAGCCTCGGCATCCGCGCCCCACTGTGCGATCTGCCATTCTTCATCGATATGCGCGGCTGACCAGGCCTCTTCCGGCGTGTGGCGGCCAGTGAGCGTCGCGAGCATCAGCGCGACGGAGCCGAGCAGCGTCGTCATCACGTGCGCCGAGGCAAGGCGGAACGACACGAGCGGTGCTACTGCCGCCTCGATCGCCGCGCGCGAAGCGTCGGTCTGCACCACCGGCATGATGCCTGAGCAGACAGCGAGATCGGCGCCGTACGTCTCGCGCAACCAAACGAGGACCGGATCCCAGGCCGCGGCCTGTGCCTCCACGAGCCCCGCGGGGCCGTCGGCGCGATAGCAGACGAGGTCACTGCCCGCATACTTGACGACGTCGGCGCGAACGGCGTCCTCTCGCCCCTCGACTTGGTCACGGGCGCTGTTGGCAAGGCGCGTCAACGGCATCGTCATAGGGTCAATGTGCTCGACCTGCGCACGCCATTCTTCGGCGATCGCTTCCGCCATTGCGGCTGTCGGCAGGACGAGGACGAGCTTCCCCGGTGTACGAAGGGGACGGCCGTCGAGGTGTACGGCATAGCCGCCGCCACGCGCGGCAACCGTCACGTCGAGATAGAATCGCTTTGGCAGTTGGCGCGCCTGGCCGGAACGCGCAAGTTCGCTGGGATCGGATCTGCGAGGTGTGTCATCACTCATGATGCAGCCTCGCGCTGGGCGGCGAGCCGATGCTCGATGACATCCAAGAGAAGGGAGCCTTTCTCGACAATGGTGTGCGCGCCGGCGTGCCGCAGACGATCACCCGTGTGATAGCCCCAGGACACACCGATCGCTCCGACACCTGCGTTACGCGCCATCTCCATATCGTACGTCGTGTCGCCCACCATCACCGCCTCGTGTGGTGCTACGCCCGTTTCGGCCATGGCCCGCAGGATCATCGAGGGATGAGGCTTGGAGGGATGGTCGTCGGCCGTCTGGATGGTCATGAAATGGCCTTCCCAGCGCTCCTGGGCAATGAGGCGGGCGACACCTCGCTTGGATTTGCCGGTAGCGATGCCGAGGACGGTGTCGGAATGGGCGGCGAGCGCCCTCACCACGGCGGAAATGCCGTCGTAAAGGGCTTCCTGGTGATCGCGCCGCGCGCGGACCCCGGCGAAGCCGTTCTTGTAGGTGTCGATCAGCTCGCGGCGGACGGCGTCGCTCTCTTTGGGTGCAAGAACGGCCAGGGCTTCGGGGAGCGATAGGCCGACAATGCCGAGGACTTCGGCGCGCGATGGTGCCGGTAGCCCAAGCGTGCCGAACGCCTCGGACATACTGCCGTAAATGGCGTGCTGACTGTCGATCAGCGTGCCGTCGCAGTCGAAAATGACGAGCCTCATTGGAGCCACTGATTGTTGAACGTCGTCCCGGGTCTGCAGTTACAAAGCACTGCAGGGCCGTACAGGTGCGGCGTATGCTTTGGGATTGGCGTTCGTCAACCTACTCAACAATGGGCCCCTTTGGCTATCCCGGCGGCGGGCTCTGAAAGGGGAGCCGGCGAGGCGACTTGGCTGATCCACGTGTCGTACAAACCGCCGCGGCGTTCCAGATTTGGGATTGAGGCAATTCGGCGCGCCAGCGGCTGCGCTTGTATGAAGTCAGGCCGATGACTATGGCGCAGCAGAGCGTGTTGACGGAGCTGATAAGGCACAGCGCGACGTCGCCGATAATGACACCCGCGTAGGCTGCCGTGCTGCCGTTCGCACATAGCCAGAGCGACCATGTGAGATACGACACGGCCGTGGCACCGTTCGTGTCGCGAGCAATGCGCGCCATCTGCGGCAAGTATGAGAAGACACGGACGGTATTGAAGAAGCTGAATGACGCGAGGATGAGAGTTTCAATCATGTCCCTGGACCCTCGGCTGGAGAGAACGACTCCAATGCCCTCGAAGGCCCAAAAACTTGCGGAAGCGCGTCAATGAGACGTCAAAAAGAGCCGCGTACTGAATTGACGCTCCTTGACGGTGCCAGTCTCGAAGCTTCTTTGTACGGCTGCTAAGCTGTTTGTGCGGTTGGCGAGGCCGAACAACAGGCTGCCGAGGAGTGAGAGCGGGGAAGCGGGTGAGGGAGGCGGCATGAACCTGTCTTATACATTACAGCGCGTGGCGGAGTTCCAGCCCGAACGGTCCGCGATCACGGAGGAAGGCCGCACGATCTCCTATGCCGCGCTCGAGGATCAGGTGGCCCGTATTGCCGGTGCTCTCCGTGCACGCCATGGCCTTAAGGCCGGCGACCGCATCGGCATCTGGATGGAGAACTGCCTCGAGTATCTCCCGCTGATGTTCGGTGCATGGCGCGCGGGGATCGCGGTCGTGCCGATCAATGCGAAGCTCCACGCCAAGGAGCTGCAGTGGATCCTCGATAATTCTGGTGCGAAACTTTGCCTCATAACGCCCGACAAGCTATCGCAGCTCGCCGAGCTGCCGAGCGGCGCGTCACTGCCCCCGATCATTCAGATCGGCTCGCGGGATCATGCTGCGTTGCTCACGGGCGAACCTATCCGCGGGGCACCGGCGTCAATTGAGGATGAAGCCTGGCTCTTTTACACGAGCGGCACGACGGGACGTCCCAAGGGCGCCATCCTCACGCATCGCAATCTTCTTTTCTGCGCCCACGCCTACTGCACGGACATTGATCATATCGACTTCCGCGATACCTGTTTTCACGCAGCCCCGCTGTCTCACGGATCGGGCTGCTGGGCCGTCGCCTTTGCAGCGCGCGGTGGGCACAACGTTATCATTCCTGGCTCGTTCGAGCCCGAGCGCATTCTGAAGGCGCTGCCTCAGCACCCGAACGTCGCCATGTTTGCGGCGCCGACGATGGTGACGCGCCTCGTCACGCACCCGGTCGCCGGATCGGCGGACACGCGCAATCTCAAGACCATCAGTTATGGCGGCGCGCCGATGTATGTCGCCGACATCAAGCGAGCCATGGCGGTGTTCGGGGCGAAATTCTACCAGCTCTTCGGTCAGGGCGAGGCGCCGATGACCATCTCGGGCTTGCCCAAATGGATGCACGCCGACAGCGAGCATCCGCACTACGACGAGCGGCTCGGCTCGACGGGCATCGCGCGCACGGGGTGCGCGATCAAGGTCGTGGATGATGCAGGGCGCGAGTTGCCGCGCGGCGAGGTCGGCGAGATCGTCACGCGCAGCGATGCCGTGATGAGAGGCTATTGGGCGAACCCGGAGGCGAACGCCAAAGCGCTGCGCGATGGCTGGCTCTGGACGGGCGATCTCGGCACGATGGATGCCGAAGGATTTCTCACCATCAAGGACAGATCCAAGGACATGATCATCTCGGGCGGATCGAACATCTATCCTCGCGAGATCGAGGAAGTCCTGCTGACGCATCCGGCCGTACTCGAGACGGCGGTCGTCTCGCGGCCGCACGCCGATTGGGGCGAGGAGGTCGTTGCCTATGTCGTGTTGCGCCCAGGCGCGCAGGTGGAGGCCGGCGATATGGACAAGATCTGCCTCGATAACATTGCCCGGTACAAGCGGCCTCGCGGCTACCGCTTTGTTGCCGCACTCCCGAAGAACAACTACGGCAAGATCCTGAAGACTGAGCTGCGTACGCTGCTCATCGACGAAAGCCGCGATTAGGCCTCCGCGTTCATGTCCATGGAAAATCTTGCCGGCTGGGTGCGCGCACGCACGGGATGGCATCGGCCGGCACTCGCCTGCGCGGCCGGTGTCGCCTCCGTGCTTGCGATGGCCCCGTTCCATGTCTGGCCGGTGCTGTTTCTGACACTTGCCGTGCTCGTCTGGCAGATCGACGGTGTGCTGGCGCTGCCCGCCGGAAGCTCGTGGCGTCATAGGCCCGCCGTGCGCGCGGGACTGGTCGCGTGGTGGTTCGCGTTCGGCTATTTTTTCGCCGGCCTCTTCTGGATCGGCGAGGCCTTCCTCGTCGAGGCGGACAAGTTCGCCTTCCTCATTCCGCTCGCGGTGACCTTGATGCCGGCGGGCCTCGCGCTCTTCTGGGCCGGTGCCGCTGCGGTCGCGTCGCTCGCATGGCGGCCCGGATTGACGCGCGTGCTCTCCCTCGCGCTCGCGCTTGCTGTCGCCGAATGGCTGCGCGGGCACATCTTCACGGGTTTTCCGTGGAATGTGATCGGCTACGCGCTGACCTACCCTGAGAGCCTCATGCAATCAGCCGGCCTTATCGGGATCTACGGGCTCAGTCTCGTCGCGGTGGTCGTCCTGGCGGCGCCATTGGTCGCGTGGGCAGACGGTGTGCCCATGCGCGGTGTCGCGATCTCGCTCGGGACCATTGCTGCGCTGATGGTGTACGGCCATTGGCGACTTGCCGAGCTGCCGCCGGCCACAGCAGAGGGACCGCGCGTTCGACTGGTGCAGCCGAGCGTGCCGCAACGGGAGAAGTGGCAGCCCCAGCACCAGCGCCGCATCTTCGACCTGCACCTCGGTCTGACTGCCCGCAATGCCGCGGGTATGGAGGACGGTGCCAAGGGCGTCGATCTCGTGATCTGGCCCGAGGCGGCCATGCCTTTCCTGCCCCTCGAAACGCCGGTCGCCCTCGAGGAGCTTGCCAAGGCCTTGCCCGAGGGCACGCACCTCCTCTCCGGCGGCTTGCGGGCTGATCCGCCCGATCCGAGCCGGCCCGGCGTTCCTCACCGCATCTACAACAGCCTGATTGCCTTCGGGGCCGGTGCAAAACCCGTCGCCATCTACGACAAGATCCACCTCGTGCCTTTCGGCGAGTACCTGCCACTGAATACGCTGCTCGATGCCATTGGCCTCGAACCGCTCACGCGACGCCGCGGCGGCTTCACGCCCGGGCCCGATCCGCGGCCGCTGATGACCCTCCCGCGCATGGCGAGCTTCTCGCCGCTCATCTGCTACGAGGCAATCTTTCCCCGGGCGATCGTGCAGGGCGAGGAGCGCCCGTCGTTCCTCGTTAATGTCACGAACGATGGCTGGTTCGGCAATACGACCGGACCGCGCCAACACCTCCAGCAGGCGCGCGTACGCGCGGTGGAGGAGGGTTTGCCGCTGCTCCGCGTCGCCAACAACGGTATTTCCGCCCTCATCGACGCCCGTGGCCGCGTCCTGCACCGACTGGATCTGGATGTTGTGGGCGTGATCGATGCGCGCGTGCCCCCAGCCATGCCCCCGACCGTGTATTCTCGCATTGGCGATCTACTGTTTGCGTTCATGCTGTTATGCGGGGCGGCAGTCGTCTTTGCCCGTCAGTTGTGGCAGGCTCGGGCGCCCGGTATTTCGTGATTGGGCGAACACGGCTACATTCGGCCTCGTCAAATCCGGGGGTGATTGCCATTGCCTCAGGGGGATCGAGGGGGGCGTGATTTCTCATGCCGCCGATCAATCAATGACAAGGGCCGCCCGGCCCAATCGACGGTAGGAGCGTCTCAGTTGGTGCGCGGTCACGGGATAGGCGGAGCCCTTTCGGGAGTGGCAGCAGTGTGTGCCCTGCCGCTGGTGTTGCTGCTTTCGTCACCGGTCACGGCGCAGGACAAGGGCTGCACGCGCGAGGCCTTCGAGTCGGTCGTCGGTCAATCCGCGGCGGCCCTGCGCGAACTCACGAGCCAGAACCGGCCGCTGTTCCAGGCTCGACTCAGGGCACTCCGGGATAAGCGCGGCTGGGCGCATGACCAGTTCCTCAAGGAAGCCGCGCCAATCGTGCAGGACGAGCGAACGGACGCTTTCGACAAGACTTCGGGCGAGCTTCTCGGCGACATCGAGCGGATGGGCGCGGAAGGTTCAGCCGCACCGACGCCAGATTGTGCCGCCCTCGCGCGCCTCCGCGACCGCATGGAATCTCTGGTCGATGCCCAGAAGCAAAAGTGGGCCTACCTTTTCGAGAAGGTGGATCGGGAGCTCGCAAGATGAGCGAGCCTGCGGCGCCCCCTCCGCCGCATGAGGCACGTGTAAGCTCAGATGGCTGGCCGGCATGGCGGCGTGTTGCGCTTGGTGGCGGCGGGGGCATGTTCATTGGCATGGGCCTCGGGCGCTTCTCCTACACCGCCATGGTGCCGGCACTCATCTCGTCCGGCGAGCTTACGGTGCTCGAAGCCGGCCGGATCGGTGCGATCAACATCGCGGGCTTCGCACTCGGGGCGTTGATCTCGGTGCCGCTGAGTACGCGCGTCGGCGCATGTCGGCTTCTGACGGCTGTGGCGCTCCTTTCCGTCCTTGCGCTCGCGGCCTCGGCGGTCCCGATGGGATTTTCCTGGCTCGGCTTTTGGCGCGGGCTCGTCGGGGTGACGGCCGGCATCATCATGGTGCTTTCGCTTGCCCTGATCGCATCGACGGCGCCATCCACCCGCCGCCCGGTGGCCGCGAGCTTCGTTTTTGCCGGTGTAGGTCTCGCCATATTCATGACCGGAATTCTCGTGCCACGCCTGCTCGAGAGGGGATTGCCGGCAGCCTGGCTTGGGCTCGCAGCCTGCGGGCTCGCCGCCATGATGCTCGCCATCTGGGGCTGGCGAGGTGCACCGGGCGCGCCCACCGCTGCATCTCCATCCCGCCTCGGGGCAGTAAGCCCGTGGACGTGGCCGCTGCGCCTTCTGCTCGCGGGGCATTTCTGCTTCTCGATCGCCATCGTGCCGCACACGCTCTACTGGGTCGACTACCTCGCGCGCGGGCTCGGCCTTGGCATGGCCGAGGGCGGCTTTCATTGGAGTATCGTCGGCATTGCCTCCGCACTCGGGCCCTGGGCCATGGCCGGGCTCGGTCTGCTGCTCGGCACGGTCTGGGCACTCCCCGTCTCGTTCTTCGCGCTTGGCCTCGGGATCGGGGCGCCGCTTCTGAGCGGTGCGAGCAGCGTCCTGTTTCTCTCGTCGGTCTTGTTTGGCGCGCAGCCCGGCCTCTCCGCGCTGATGGCCGCGCGCGTGCGCGACCTCGCGGATGCCCAGCACATGCCGAAGCTCATGCGCGCCATGATCCTGTCGAGTGCGCTTGGAGCGGTGGTTGCGGGCGCGGTGCTGCCGCAAATCTATGAGCTGACACAGAGCCACGTACTGATCTTCGCGATTGGCGGCGGCGCCATGATCCTCGGTGGGCTGCTTGTGGCGCCATGGTCTCGCGCCTTCGGCACGAACAGGGCTTCCGCCCTGTAACCCGACCGTGCCAGAGGCGCGTCTTCGACACGACGGGACGCCCCCGGCCCTCCGTCTTTTATCGACTTTGTCCCGTGTCGCTACAGACTGTAGGCGAGCACCGCGTATCGGGCGCCCTTTCCGAGCGCCACGAGCGGCAGAAAGAGCGCAAACGGCACGCGCAGCACGCCCGCAATGAATGTCAGCGGATCGCCGATGACCGGCACCCATGCAAACAGCAGAGACCATACACCCCAGCGCTGGAAGCGTGTGCTCGCGGCCTCGATCGTCGAGGGGATGAATGGGAACCAGCGTCGCCCCTCGAAACGCCGCGCGTGTGTACCGAGCCACCAGTTGAAGGCTGAGCCACCAACATTGCCGATGGTCGCAGCGATAAGAAGAGCCCAGGCAGGTGCGAGACCGGCCTTGATTTGGGCGATCAATACGGCTTCCGACGGCAGCACGAGCAGCGTCGCCGCGCCGAAGGCCGACGCGAGCATGATGAGCAGCGGCCAGAGAGCGTCCAACGTCAAGGTCTGTTCCCACCCAGGAGTTCGGCTCTCTGTATCCGAGAATGTGGTCGGCCTGACAGGTGACAAAGCATCCAGTACCATAGGGCCCGCATCATCCCGACATTGTCCCCGCGAGCCCGGCATGATCCCCAAGCGGTCCTTCTATTTCCTGCGCCACGGCGAGACGGACTGGAACCGCGAAGGCCGCTATCAGGGCCACGCCGACGTGCCGCTCAACGCAACGGGGATCGCACAGGCTGGGGCGGCCGGGGAGGCGCTCGCCGGCGCAGGAATTACCCGCATTGTAACGAGCCCGCTCATGCGCGCGCTCAAGACGGCGGCGGTCGTGGCGGAGCGGATTGGGCGCCCTATCCACGTGGATCGGGGCCTGATCGAGCGGAGTTTCGGGAGCTTCGACGGGCAGGTGATCCGCGAGGTGAAGGAGCGGCACGGCCTGCGGCCGGATCAGTCCTCGCGCAACGTTCTTCCTGCTGATGCCGATGCGTGGATCGAGATTTTCGATCGTATTCCGCCCGTTGTGGCGCGATGGATGGTGGCGTACGCGGAGGAAAGGCTCTTGTTTGTTGGCCATAGCGGGGTCTTCGATGCCCTCCACGAGCATATGCTCGGGGCGCGCTCAGGCCCCGAATCCAGCCACGGTATGCCCTATCTCGCGAGCCCAACGGATACTGGCTGGAAGCTCGAGCCTCTGATGTGAACTCGGCGCGAATTTGAGATGCGCACCCATTGGGCACGCTCTCCCATGGACGCCGGCTCGCCGAGGGCGTATCAGCCGGGAAAGTGCCTGCCTGGAATTCCCAGAGTATCCATCCGAGGAGATGCCCCTATGAGCACGGAGAAAGCCGTCGACATGACGCTCGACGCGAGCGCGGTCGCGACCCTGTCCAAGATCACCACCGCGACCATCACGACCATCCTGCTCAAGAAGGGGCTCAGGAACACCTGGATGCGTGGCACGCGCCCGCTGCGACCTGACCAGCCGCGTATGGTCGGCCGGGCCTTCACGCTGCGCTTCGTGCCGTGGCGGGAAGATCTCGCGACGCCCGAATCCTGGTCCTCGCCAATTTCGACACGCGCGGCCATCGAGGCCATGCCGGAAGGCTGCATTGCGGTCGCCGATGCCATGGGTGAGACCGACGCCGGCATCTTCGGCGACATCCTGTGCGCGCGCATGGTCAAGAAGGGCGTTGCCGGGCTCGTGACTGACGGCGTGGTCCGCGACGTTTCCGGTGTCCTCGGCACGGGTCTCCCGGTGTGGTGCCAGGGTGGCTCGGCGCCGCCGTCAGTCGCGCGCTTGACCTTTGTCGCGTGGCAGCAGCCGATCGGCTGCGGTGGCGTGGCAGTTTTCCCTGGCGATGTCGTCGTCGTGGACGCGGACGGCGCCGTGCTCATTCCGGCAGCCCAGCTCGAGAGCATCCTCAAGGAAGGCCCGGAGCAGGAGCGCATGGAAGGCTGGATCATGGACGAGGTCGATAAGGGCAAGCCGCTGCCAGGCCTTTATCCCATGAACGCCGAGACCAAGGCGCGCTACGAAGCTTCGAAGGGCAAGGGCTGACGTAGCCGGCGCGTTTGGACGGCACACGGCTGGCGGGAGGCCCATGGCGCGGCCTCCCGTTCGGGTCAGACGCGCTGATTGTGTGGCCGGCTTGCCACCTCGAGCTAATGGCGCGTTGCGGTCGCCGGCTTAAGCATCTGAAATATCAGCGAGAGACGACGCCGTTCGCATGGTGCTTGTAAATCTGGCGCTCGCCATCATATGCTTTTCTGTGCCGGCAGAATCTACCGGCGGTGCGGGGTCTTGATTTCGCAGGCGAGCCCGGCACTTTCAGACCGATTGGTTGATTGACCGTAAGGGTCGCCAAAAGGGTCGAATGACGAAGGGACGCTCACCAAACGATGAGAACCACGCCCGAGGGTGCTCGCGCGAGCACACCTCCGACTGAGTTCGTGTCCGAGCGACGCGACTCTGCTGCCCTGGTGGACCAGGTTGTCCATTGGCTCGACGACGCCAAAGCCGAGGACGTCGCCGTTATCGATCTCAAGGGCAAAACCTCGATCGGCGATTTCATGGTCATCGCGACGGGCCGTTCCGACCGTCACGTGAACGCGGTTGCCGAGCAGCTCCTTCAGGCTTTCAAGGACCAGGGGCAGCAGCGCGTGCGCGTCGAGGGTCAGCCGCAGTGCGACTGGGTGCTGATCGACACGGGCGACATCATCGTCCACGTATTCCAGCCGGAAATCCGCGCCTTCTACAACTTGGAAAAGATGTGGTCGGCGGATCGCGGCGTGGAGCCGATGGCGCACTGAGCTGCCATTGAGGCCGCGTGGCCGGCGCAGGCAATCCTGCGGAGGGGACGATCATGCGCGTCATCATCGCCGCGATCGGGCGCCTCAAGGATGAGGGCGAGCGCGCGCTCATCGAGCGCTACATGAAGCGCATGTCGAGCGGCAAGGCCATCGGGATCGCCCCCGTAACCATCGAGGAACTTCCTGAGAGCCGGGCGAGCGAGACCAACGCGCGGCAAGCCGATGAGGCCGCGCGCCTGCTTCATGTCGCGGCGGACTGCGATCTGAGGATCGTGCTTGATGAGCGCGGGCGACTGATGTCGAGCGCAGAATTTGCACAGTATCTCGGTGCGCGACGCGACGCGGGCGTGAAGTCCGCGGCGCTGCTCATTGGCGGCCCCGATGGCCATCCCGCGAGCCTCACTGGCAAGGGCGCGCATTTGACCCTATCACTTGGGCCCATGACGCTGCCGCACGGACTCGCGCGTGTAGTTCTCGTCGAGCAGGTCTACCGGGCCATCACGATCCTCTCCGGCCACCCGTATCATCGGGCGTAGTCGCGGCGCTCATTTCCTGCGCTGGGCGCGCTCGGCGAGAAATCCCTTCATGATCCGTTGCGGCTCGCCCGTAGCGTAGGCCTCCAGCGAATAGCGGATGCCGGCTGCGGTCGCATCGTCGAAGCCGGGTTGGGTGAGCGCGCGGAAGCGCTCCTTGGTGAGCCGCATGGCGACCGGCGGCACCTTCAGCAGGTCCTCCGCGATGGCAATCGCTTTCACGAGCACCTCGCTCTCCGGCACGAGGTGATCGACGAGTCCGATGACATGCGCGCGCTCGCCGCTGACGAGCCCACCCGAGAGCGACAGCTCGCGATTGGGCCCATGACCAACGTAGAGGCTCATGAGGTACGTGCCGACGATGCTCGCGAGCCCCGCGCGCGTCTCGGGCTGGCCGATACGTGCGCCTGGATGGGCAACACGCACGTCGCAACAGAGCCCGATCTGCATTCCTGCGCCCGCCGCGGTGCCGTTCCACGCTGCCACGGCCGGCTTCGAGAGATCGCGGACGGACTGGTACATGGCGCGCATGGACTTGCACCAGTCGTGCACCTGGTCGATGGAGAGATTGGCAGTCTCGTTGAGGTCCTGGCCAGCGGAGAAGGCCTTGCCGGCGCCCGTAATAACGACTGCGCCCACGGCCGCATCAGCCTCGGCTGCCTTCACGGTCGCAGTGAAAGCCGCGCGCAGCTCCGGGCTCACGGCATTGAGCACCGCCGGCCGATTGAGCGTCACGATCTGCACGCGCCCGCGCATTTCCTTCTGGACCAGTTCCGCCATCCGCATTTCCTCCGATTGTTGGCTGCATGGTGCGCCACGGGAGAGGCCGGCGGCAATAGGAGAGCCGCATGACGCCCATGCGGCTTGCCTGACGGGCGCCCGCCGCGCCATGATCGACCAGAAACGATATTTCGGAGGAAGCAGCGCATGGCCCTAGCCCAGATCGGTGACTTTGCCATCGACCGCGTGGTGGAGCTCGAATTCCCTGCCTTCGTGGCGCGTGAGTTCTTTCCCGCTTGTACAGACGCCCAACTCGCCGACGGCAAAGCGCGCCTCGGCAAACTTATCAGTGCCGACGACAAGCTGCTCATGAGCTTCCATTCGTTCGTCGTGCGTACGCCCAAGCACACCATCCTGATCGACACCTGCTGCGGCAACAACAAGTCGCGCCCAGCGCGGGCCGACTTCAGCATGATCCAGACGAGCTATCTCGCCGACCTCGCCGCGCTCGGTGTAAAGCCGGAGGAGGTCGACTACGTCATGTGCACCCACTTGCACTGGGATCATGTGGGCTGGAACACGCAACTACTCGACGGTCGCTGGGTGCCGACCTTCCCCAATGCCAAGCACATCATGGCCAAGCGCGAGTACGACTACTGGAATGGCGAGTACGCCAAGGGTGACCGAAACAACATGCACGTGCTGTCTTTCGAAGACAGCGTGCTACCGATCATGCGGGCCGAACAGGCCGTGCTCGTTGATGACGATTTCGAACTCGACAAGGGTATCTGGCTCGAGGCTTGTCCGGGCCACTCACCCGGGCTCGTGCTCATCAATGTCGAGAACGGTGGTAAGCGCGGCGTCTTCGTCGGCGACGCCATCCACCACCAGCTCCAGTTCCTCTATCCCGAACTCTGCTGTCGTGTGGATACGGATATGCCGCTTTCGGCGAAAAACCGGCGCGCCTTCCTCGAGCGTCACGCCGAAAGCGACATGCTCGTCATGCCGGCGCATTTCCCCATGCCGACTGCCGGTCGGGTCGTGCGTGACGGGAACGCTTTCGGGTTCAAGGGTGCGTAGGCCACCAGCTCCGAGAGGAACAATGGATGTCGCGTGACTGTCTCTTCTGCAGGATAGCGCGACAGGACGTAACGGCGCACGAGGTCTATCGCGGAGGGCATATCGTGGCCTTTCTCGACATCGGCCCGATCCGCGATGGGCATGTCCAGATCATTCCGCGCGAGCACTACGAAACTTTCGAGGCATTGCCGCCAGATATCGCGCTGGAGATCGTTTCCCTCGGCCAGAGGCTCGCCAAGATCCAGAAGGAGATGTTCGGCGTAGACCGCGTCGCCTTCATGTTCACCGGCGGCGATATTGCCCATGCGCACGCCCATATCGTTCCTCTCGTGGAGAAGAGCGACATCACCTCGCGGCGCTACATCGTCGAGGAAAAGCTCACGTTCCGTGCGATCGCGAAGCCGGATGATGCGGCGCTCCGCACGATGGCGGCAGCGCTCGCATCGAGGCTCGGCGCTCCGGGCTAGACCGACGCTCCGGCGAACTCCGTCGAACGCGCTGGCGCTTCCTCGCCGTACATCGTGAAGATCGGATCGTCCTTGAGGATGACTTCCTCGTAGAAGCCATAGCCGTTGAACTTGCCGGCGATGGCACGAGCGTAGGCGCCCGTATTGCCGATCTCGATGTAGTCGCCCTCGCGGATCGATGCGGGCAGCATGAAGGGCCCCTTCATGTGGTCGATCGAGTCGCAGGTCGGTCCCCAGAACTGGAAGGGCGCGAGGGCCTTGGGATCGCGCACCTCACGGCCAACGAGCCGCACCGGGAACGTGAAGCCGAGGTGGGCAGCGTCGAACAACATCCCGTAGCTGCCGTCGTTGATGTAGAGGTCGCTGCCGCGCCGGGCGTCGACGCGCACGATCAGGCTCTCGGCTTCCGCGACGAGCGCGCGGCCCGGTTCGCACATGAGCCGGCAGTTGCTTGCGACGGGCAACGTCGCAAAGCCCTCGCGGATCGCTTGCAAGAACTCGGAAAGCGGGGCCTGCCCCTCATCCGAATAGCGTGCGGGAAAGCCGCCGCCGACATCAATGCCGTCAATGACCACACCTGCGCGTGTGATGAGCTTGCGCGCTTCGGCGAGCGCCGAAGCATAGGCCTCTGGCGCGAGCGTCTGCGAGCCGACGTGGAAGGAAATGCCGAGCGATTTTGCGGCCTGCCGTGTCTTCGTAAGCAAGCGGGCGGCTGCGGGGCCGGTGATCCCGAACTTGTTTTCGAGTGGGATGACCGCATTGATGGCGGGCACGGCAATGCGCACCCAGAGCGAGAGATCGCCCGCGCCGCCGGTTTCCTCGACGATCTTCTTCAGCTCGTCCTCGCTGTCGAGCGAGAAGGAGCGGCAGCCGAGCCCGAATGCGCGCCTGATCGCGTGGCGCGACTTCACGGGATGCATGAAGTGAAACGTCACATCGGGGATGGTCTTGGCGTCTTCGAGCTCGGGGAGCGAGGCGACATCGAAATGGCGTATGCCGGCACCATACAGCGCGCCGATCAGAAAGGGCGTGCTGTTTGCCTTGTAGGCGTAGGCGACGTCGCCGGGAAAGTTCGCGAGAAACCACCGCGCTGCCCGGCCTGCCGCGTGCGGGCGGAGGCCGATGATGGGCTTCTCGGGCTTACGGGCTGAAATCAGCGCCGAGGCAGAATGAAACGTCTCCATCTCATGGGACCTCCACCAGTCGACCTGTGACCGGGCGAGCTGCAGGGAACCAGCAGAGATCGCCGCACTTGAACGTGCACATAAGTTGCGTTGGCGCCTGTGTAAAGACCCTTGATGCCCCTGGAGGTCAGCCCATTGGCCGCAGTTTGCAGGCACTGAAGCGGCGCTGCGCGCTGCCGGCAGTGGTCAGGGGACCGATCCGCGTGCTATTGAGCCCGATACGTATACTTTCGGCGCCGCCGAGATCTCCTACATCCCCGGGCCTGCAGGCCGTCCTGACATAAGGGAATTGTCGCCCCATGAGCAGCAAGCTTTTTGCGCCGATCAAGCTTCGTGAGCTGGAACTCGGGAACCGCGTGGTCGTGGCGCCCATGTGCCAGTACTCGGCCGAGAATGGCAACATGACCGACTGGCATATGCTGCACCTCGGCTCGCTCGCGAATTCAGGCGCAGGCCTGCTGATCGTCGAGGCGACCGGTGTCGAGCTGGACGGGCGGATTACACACGGCTGCCCAGCTCTTGCGAACGACGAGAACGAAGCCGCGATGAAGCGCGTCGTCGCGTCGTGCAAGCGCTATGGCACGGCCAAGATCGGCATCCAGCTCGGCCATGCCGGGCGCAAGGCCTCCTGCAAGCGCCCCTGGGAGAGCAAGGCCCACTCGGATCCACTGACCGATGGCGCATGGCAGACCAAGTCCGCATCTGCCATTCCGTTTGCACCCGGCTGGCATACGCCGGAGGCCTATACGCTGTCCGAAATCGAGCAGCTCAAGGCGGCTTTCGTCGAGGCCACCAAGCGGGCCGACCGCATTGGCTTCGATCTCATCGAGATCCACGGCGCGCACGGCTATCTGCTGCACCAGTTCATCTCGCCGCTCTCGAACAAGCGCACCGACCAGTACGGCGGCAGCCGCGAGAACCGCATCCGTTTGCCGCTCGAGATCTTCGCAGCCATGCGCGAGGTCTGGCCGAAGCACAAGCCGCTCGGCATCCGCATTTCGGCGGTCGATTGGATGGACGACGGCCTCAAGATCGAGGACTCGGTGTTCTTTGCCCAGAAGCTCAAGGAAGCCGGTTGCGACTTCATCGACGTCTCGTCCGGTGGCAACCACCCTGATCAGAAGATCCAGCTCGGACCCGGTTATCAGGTGGCCTTCGCCGAGGCGATCAAGAAGGCGACTGGGATGGCGACCATGTCCGTCGGCCTCATCACCGAGCCGGAGCAGGCCGAGGCGATTGTCGCGAGCGGTCAGGCCGACATGGTGGCGCTCGCGCGCGGCTTCCTGGATGACCCGCACTGGGCATGGCACGCGGCTTACAAGCTCGGCGCCGACGTGCCGGTCTCCGTGCAGTATGCGCGCGCCACGTTGAAGACATGGGCGCCTGCTAAGCGGTACGTCCCCGCCGCGAAGGCGGCAGAGTAGCTCACGAGGCATTATGCTGCCGACGGTCTATTGGGTCCGCGGCCTGGAGCCCGGCGGGCTGGCGGTCGTGACGCGGCCCGATCCGGCTTTTGGGCTGCCGCAACAGATGCAGTCGCTGCGTGCCGATGGCCTCGACGTGCTCGTCAGCATGTTGCAGGCCGAGGAGGCCATCCGTGTAGGTCTTGCGTGGGAGGCCAACGTCGCGGAAGAGGTCGGGCTGGCGTTTTATAATCTCCCGACCGACGATTTCGGTGTGCCGGCTTCTTTCGAGGCGGCGGGCGCGCTCATCGCGACGATCGCGGCGGAAATCCAGGCTGGCCGCGCCGTCGGCGTGCACTGTTTCGCGGGGCGCGGGCGCTCCCCGCTTTTCGCCTCTGCGGTTCTCGTGCAACTCGGCGCCGATCCGGAGGCAGCAATCGAAGCCGTTTCCGAAGCGCGTGGTCGCCAGATCCCCGAGACCGACGCTCAGCGCCAATGGGTGGTCGATTTTGCCGCATGGCGCCGAGATCGGGAGCCCTAGGGGCAGCACGCCCTGCACGCGCTCGTGATCCCAGAACTCCATAAGAAGCATCACGAATTGTGCCGCCAATCGCGACGGATTGGCAGGGTCTGGTGCGTTCTCCTGGCACGCGCGGGGCCACAATCACACACCCTCAATACCTCGTGATGAACACGCATCAGCAGTAGAGGGGCGAGGACATCGGGCGTACTCTCAAATCAACAACATGAACCTTGTCCGCGGGACGGGCGACAGAAGCACCAAGGGTAAGTCGAAACCACCGCGGCAACTATTCGCGCAGCTCGGCATTACAGTTCCAGGTAGCCAGCGTGGCGTGAAGAGAGGGAATGGCTATGGCGACCAAAGCACTGCCGGTCGTAGCATCAGGCTCGGCCGGCCTATCCCGTTATCTTGAGGAGATCCGCCGGTTCCCCATGCTGGAGCCGGACGAGGAGTACATGCTGGCCAAGCGCTGGCAGCAGCATGAGGACACCGAGGCTGCCCATAAGCTCGTGACGTCACACCTGCGCCTCGTCGGCCGTATTGCCATGGGCTATCGCGGGTACGGCTTGCCCATGGGCGAGGTGATATCGGAAGGCAACGTCGGCCTCATGCAGGCGGTCAAGCGTTTCGACCCGGACAAAGGCTTCCGTCTCGCAACGTATGCCATGTGGTGGATTAGGGCGTCGATCCAGGAGTACATCTTGCGCTCGTGGAGCCTCGTCAAGATGGGCACCACGGCCTCGCAGAAAAAGCTCTTCTTCAATCTCCGCCGCGTCAAGGGCCAGATCCAGGCACTTGACGAGGGCGAGCTGAAGCCGGACCAGGTCAAGGCGATCGCGACCAAACTCGGGGTGTCCGAGGAGGACGTGGTCTCCATGAACCGCCGCTTGAGCGGGGATGCCTCGCTCAACGCGCCCGTGCGCGCCGACGCCGACTCGGGCGAGTGGCAGGACTGGCTCGTCGACGAGACGCCCGATCAGGAGGCGCAGCTCGCCGAGAGCGAGGAGCTGGCACTTCGCCGGGGCATGCTCGGTGATGCGCTGAAGACGCTAACCGATCGCGAGCGGCAGATTTTCGAGGCCCGCCGCCTCAGGGAAGAGCCAGCGACGCTCGAGGATCTGTCAATGGAGTTCGGCGTGTCGCGCGAGCGCATTCGCCAGATCGAGGTGCGCGCCTTCGAGAAGGTCCAGCGGGCCATGCAGACGGCCAATGCCAAGATCGAGGCCGGCGCGGAGGCATAAGGGCGCGTCGATGTAGCGGCAAATCGGTGGGCGCTCCAGATAGCGGGGCGCCCATTTCATTTGAGCGCGTTCAGCCGAACGCTATTTCTTTGTAGCCGCCGCTCGCGACGCGGTCGCACCAAGCGCGGTAGTCAGGCGCGGTGCCGCTGTAGCGGGCAATTATCCGCACAGTTTTGCCATCGACGTTGCGGTTCACGCCCGTCATCCAGGAATCGACTTCGTTCGAGAGCAGGCCCACGCCGCAGGCGTGGACGTTCTCCGTCCATGCGGCGACGGCGTCGGGTGTTGCCTCGGCGCGATTGATGCCGCGATCCCGCATGTGCCGGATGATGTCCGTTACCCATTCGACGTTGTATTCGATGCTCCGCGGGATATTTCCGAGCGCGGTGTGCGGGCCGATGATCATGAACATGTTCGGATAGCCCTCGACCTGCATGCCGACGAAGGTCTTGGGGCCACCCTTCCAATCGTCCTTGAGCCGGCGCCCGCCCCGGCCCCGGAAATCAATGTGATCGAAGGCGCCCGTCAGTGCATCGAAGCCCGTTGCATAGATGATCATGTCGAATTCGTACTCGGCATCGCTTGTCTTGATGCCCTTGGCGGTGACGCGCTCGATAGGCGTCTCGCTTATATCGACGAGCTTCACGTTCGGCTGATTGAAGACCTCGAAATAACCGCTCTCGAGTGGGACGCGCCGCGTGCCGAAGCCGTGATTCGTCGGGATCAGCTTTTCGGCGATCGCGGGATCCTTGACGCGCTCGCGGATCTTGCGCGCGATGAAATCCGAGATCAGCGCGTTGGCCTTCTTGTCGGTCAGGATATCCCTGAAATTGCCCTGCCAGATGCCGAAGCCGGGAGCGGCGTAGAGTTCCTCGAAGAAGGCTTCGCGTTCCGCGTCCGACACATCGAAAATGCTGCGCGGATCGGCCGTGTGGACGAAGCAGCCGGCGGTCTCCTTGCAGCGCGCAAAGATTTCGTCGTAACGCGCCTTGATGCCCTCCATGGTCGCCTTGTCGATCTTGGCGTTGTGAAGGGGCGCGCTCCAGTTGGCGGTGCGCTGGAATATGGTGAGATGGCCAACGGTCTTGGCCACCTCCTGGATGGTTTGGATGCCTGTTGCACCGGTGCCGATCACGGCGACGCGCTTGCCTTCGAACGAGACGGGCTCGTGCGGCCATTGCGCGGTGTGGAATGACGGGCCCTTGAAGTCGGCAATACCCTCGATGCGCGGCATTGTGGGTACGGAGAGCGCGCCGATGGCGGTCACCAGGAAGCGCGCAGTGTGCTGGCTGCCGTCTTCGAGCGTGATCTCCCAGCCGGACCGAGATTCCAGGTAGTAGGCCGCTTTCACACGCGACTTGAACTGGATGTCGCGGCGCACATCGAATTTGTCAGCGACATACCTGAGATAGCGGAGCGTCTCCGGCTGTGGTGAGAAGTGCTCTGTCCAGTCCCACTCGGCCAGCAGCTCCTTTGAGAAGGAATAGCCATAGGACCAGCTCTCGGAATCGAAGCGCGCGCCGGGATAGCGGTTCCAGTACCAGGTGCCGCCGACGTCGGTGCCCGCCTCGAAGACTTTCACCTTGAGGCCGAGTTCGTCGCGCAGCTTGATGAGCTGATACATGCCGGAGATGCCGGCGCCGATGATGATGACGTCGTAGTCGAGGCCCGCGTCGGTACGAGCGGCAGGTTCAGTCATCCCTACGGCAGTCACGATTGATCTCCGGTTCGGTTCATTTCCTCATGCGTGGCCCTTGCAGGCTCTCGTTCTTGGCGTGAGAATCAGGCCTTCTCGACGCCGATGGCAACCCGGAAGCGGTGGGCGATCGCGGCGCCGTCCTTCACCGGGAGGGCCCAAGGATCTTCGGTGATTGCGATCTTGGCGACGGCGAATGTCGGACCTGGCTCCTTGAACATCAGCTCAGCAAGCGCACCGACCTGGCTCTCTTCGGTTACGAGCATGGTCTTCTGGATGCCGAAGCCTTCAGCCACTTTACACATGTCCGTGCGCGCGCCTGTGAGGCCGTGCTGACGGCCCGTCTCGCCGAAATGCTCGTTATCGAGGACGAGAATGCCGAGATTCTTCGGCGCCTGATCTGCAACGACGCCGAGTGAGCCAATGCCCATCATCATCTCACCATCGCCCGTGATGGCGAGCACGCGGCGGTCCGGCTGCGCCATTGCGATGCCAAGTGCCGTCGCGACGGCGAGGCCCATGCCGCCCCAGGAATAGAGATATTCCGGCTGATCGCCGGCAGCGGAGATGTCCCAGGTCGGGCTGCCGAGACCCGGCACGACGAGGCCATTGCCGCGGTGCTTGAGGAGCTCGGCGACGAAGGGGCGCCGCTGGATCTTGTTGGGCGCCGGGCTTGCGGGTTTGGTGGTCGAGGTCATATTTGCAGCCCTTACTTTTGTCCGAAGCCCTTGGCGCCGATCACGCGCTGGCTGACCAGCACGGCGGCCGAGAGGCGGCCATTGAAGGCGATGTCGGCGGCAGCCGCGAAGGTCTCGCCGATTTCTTCCGCGTGCTCGACGGGGAAGCAGCGCACGCCGACGGCTTCCAGCACCGTACGCGTCGCCGTTCCCATGGGCACCTGCCAGGGATTGAACTCACCCCACTGGCCGCGCATGGTGACCAGTATCAGGCACGGCGCGCGCATGGTCACCGGGATGCCGAGCGCGTTGATGCAGTTGCCGACACCCGAGGACTGCATGGCAATCATCGACCGCTTACCGCCGAGCCATTGCCCAGTCGTGACGCCGATGCCTTCCTCCTCGGTCGAAAGCGTGACGAGGCGCATGTCCTTGTCGGCGACGACCATGTTGAGAAGCTGCGTGAGCCCACCGTCGGGGATTGTGGCGATGGTCTGGATGTCGCGCGCCTTCATCTCGGCGAAGACATCGTGCGACCAATGGCGCGTCTTTGTCGTCATGAGTTTGCTGGTGCCTGCTTCAGTTGCAATTGAATTCGATCAGCTCTTGCCGTCATCGCGGGCGCCGGTGAGACGCGTGCGATAGCCCTCGGGAATTGCCACGCCGCCGTCGGCATAGGCCTTCTCGATGGCTTTGACATTCGGCGCGAAGATCGTTCCGCGGTTATCGCGGCACCAATCGCGCGAGGCGATCACGGTGTCGAGCGAACCCTGGAATTTCGGCATGACCCAGCGCGCGAAGAGCTCAAAGCTGCGGAAGGTGTCCTCGCGGTTCGCCCACTCGTGCGCGCGGAACATGATGCCGCCAACGCCGCCCTTGCTGGCGGCGATCATGCGCTCGATGCCCTTCGTGATCGTCTCCGGCGAGCCGACCAGCGTATTGCCGGCCTTCACGCCTTCGCGCAGCGGATCCTGCGAACGACCGGGTGGCCGACCGAGTGTCTCCTCGAAATAGGTCACAGTCTCCTGCCGCTCGCCGTAGGCCACGTCGCGCAGCGCGCGTTCATCATCCTCGGCGCAATGCATGTTCGCGACGAGACGCCAGCCCTTGCGATCGATCGTCTTGCCGTGCTTGGCGGCCTCGTCCTCGGCAATCTTCCAGTGCGCCGGCAGCGCTTCGACGCCGCCCGGCAAACCGGCGCCGAGCGAGAGCACGCCGAGCCCATGCTTGCCAGCTACCTGCATGCCTGCCGGTGACTGCGTGCTCGCAACCGCGATCGGGAAATGCGGATCGGTGTAAGGGGCGAGATGCAAGCGCGCTTCGCGCATCTCGAACCAGTCGGTCTTCATGGTGACTGGCTCCTCGCACTTGAGGAGCTGCATGATGGCGTCGAGCGACTCGCCCATGCGCCGGCGTTGGTCCTCGGCCTTGATGGCGAGCATGTAGGCGTCGGACGTCAGCGCACCCGGCCCGCAGCCGAGCATGGCACGACCCTTGGTCATGTGGTCGAGCTGGACGAAGCGCTGAGCGACGAGAAACGGGTGGTGATAGGGGAGGCTGGTTACGCCCGACCCGAGACGAATGTTCTTCGTGCGCTCGGCCGCTGCTGCGATGATCAGTTCGGGGCTCGCGATCAGCTCCCAGCCCGCCGAGTGGTGCTCGCCGATCCAGGCCTCGTCGTAGCCGAGTTGGTCGAGATGCGTGATGAGATCCATATCCCGGCCTATGGCCAGGGTCGGATTGTCTCCCGCCCGATGGAACGGCGCCAGGAAAATGCCAAAAATCAGACCGCGATGAGGACCCCGTTGAACCATAATCACGTCTCTCCCGTCTCGACACGCGGCCGCCCGGCCGCGCCGTGTTCGTACGTGCTCTGAGATGTTGGTCGCAACGTAGCGGGCCCATGGCATCAAGGCCAGAGCCCGACGCGAGCGGCTGGCGAGGGCCTGCCCGCGCTGAGCGCAGCACTCGCCAACTTCTTGGTCATGCGGGCCTTGCCGGTGCCTTTCGGCGGACCAATCCAAGGTTCAAATCAGCGAAATTGCTTGCCCGAACGCGAGCGGCAGGACAGTAAATCTGACGACTCGGCGCTGAAGCGCCCTAACCTTGCCGGCGCTCGTGCGCCCTGGCCCGCTTGAGATGTGATCCCTCCAATGGCGACGAAGGAAAAACCCGTCCCCTCCATGACCGGCTTCGGTGCCGACGAAGGCCGCCATGGCACGGTCGCATGGCGCTGGGATATACGGAGCGTCAACGGCAAGGGGCTGGACGTGCGCCTCCGGCTAGCGCCCGGGCATGAGGCCCTGGAGACGCGCCTGCGCGAACGGATTGCGGGACGGCTCACGCGCGGCAACGTGTCTGTCGGCCTCAATGTGACCCGCGACGGGGGCGGCACGGAGCTCAGCATCAATGAGGCAGCCCTCTCCCAGCTCATGGCCATCGCCGAGCGGCTGAGCGCGCGAGGCACCTTCGCGCCCTTGAGCATCGAGGGTCTACTCGCGCTGCGCGGCGTGATCGAGGTCGGAGAAGGCGCCGAGGACCAGTCCTCGACCGAGGCCCGTCAGGTCGCCATGCTGGCGAGCTTCGAGCGGGCGCTCGATCAACACGTCGAATCGCGTCTGTCCGAGGGGCGCCGTCTGGCGCCGGTCATCGAGGAGCACCTGACGTCGATCGCGTCGCTCGTCGAGACGATTGCAGCCTCGCCGGCGCGCTCGCCCGAGGCCATTCGCGCGCGCCTGAAGGAGCAGGTGGCCCGGCTGCTCGAGACAGGAACGCCGCTCGACGAGACGCGCCTCCATCAGGAAGCTGCGCTGCTGGCGGTCAAGGCCGACGTCGAGGAAGAGCTTCAACGGCTTCGCGCTCACGTTTCCGCAGCGCGCGAGCTCATGGCCGGCGGGAAGCCGGCGGGCCGCCGGCTCGACTTCCTGGCTCAGGAATTCAATCGTGAGGCGAATACAACCTGTTCGAAGGCCAACGACATCGAGACGACGCGGGCCGGTCTTGCACTGAAAGCCGTGATCGAGCAGATGCGCGAGCAGATCCAGAACATTGAATAGGGGGCCTGATGGCGAGCACTCACATGGCGCGGCGAGGCGTGATGCTGGTGCTGTCGTCGCCTTCGGGCGCCGGCAAGACGACTTTGGCCAAGGCGCTGCTCGCAGCAGAGCCCGCGCTCGTCATTTCGGTTTCCGTGACGACGCGCAAGCCGCGGCCGGGTGAGGTCGATGGGCAGGACTATCATTTCATCGATGCTGCCGCCTTCGAGCAGCTCAAGCAAGCGGGTGAACTCCTAGAGTGGGCGCACGTGCACGGCAATCTCTACGGCACGCCGCGCGGGCCGGTCATGGAGGCTCTGAGCGCAGGCCGCGACGTCCTCTTCGACATCGACTGGCAGGGTGCGCAGCAGCTCGCCGCATCCGCGCCTGCTGATCTCGTGCGGGTCTTCGTGCTGCCGCCATCAGCTGCAGCACTTGGGCAGCGTCTGCATTCCCGCGCGCAAGATGGTGCAGACGTGGTTGCTCGCCGACTCGCCGCAGCGGGCGACGAGATCAGCCATTGGCCCGAGTACGATTACGTCATCGTCAATGACGTGGTGGCGGAGAGCTTGGGCATTTTGCGCGGTGTACTCTCTGCAGAGCGCCATCGGTCGAGCCGCCAGAGCGGGTTGCCCGCTTTCGCGCGCGAGCTGCAGCAGGGCCTGAAGAGCAAGAATTAGGGCCGTCACTGCTTTGGTCATTCGTGGCGTTGCCACGAGGGCCTCGGCCCTGCACCCGATCGGGGGACACCCCCGAGCTCCCGTCATTTATGATTTGGTGCCCAGACTGAAACCCGTCCGCATGGCCGCCGCGGGCATAGCAACACGATCGGTTGCGAAGCACCCCTTCCCGGCAGCCCGCGGCACCAAAAACAAGCCCTTACCCCAATGCTGCAATCAGCAGGAATGCACCGAGCAGGAAGGTCGTCCAGAAGGCCATGGTGCCGGTGGGCCATGTGCGCCCGAACGTTCCGGCAGGCCCGTGATGCGTGACCAGCAGATCATGTAGCTTGTTCGCCTTGTCCCGCGCACCAGTCACGAGCCGCGTCCAGGCGCTTTCCGTGAAATCGTCGAAACCACGCGCTATCCAGGCACCGAGACGTCGGTAGAACCAGTCGAAATCGAGCGTGATGCCGGGCTGCGCCCGCAGCCAATTGCGCATGAGGTACGCCGACAGCGCCGCGAAGGCGAGTAGCTGGACCTGCACTAGGACGTGGCTCGCCGTATAGGGCACGTAGGCCACGTGGTGCGGCAGCAGGACGTACAAGCCATCCGGCACGATTCCGGCGACCACGCAGAGCACGGCTGCAAGGGCCATCGCAATGCGCATGGGCTGTGAAGGATCCGTAACGCTGAGGCGAGGCTTCTGTGCGCCGAAGAACACGAGCCAAGGCAGGCGCAGGCCTGCGTGCAGAACTACGCCCGCTGATACAGCCATGAGCAGGATCCAGGCGCCGGCGAGATGCTCCTTGGCTGCCGCCTCGATGATCATGGACTTCGAGACGAAGCCCGAGGTAAGCGGAAATGCTGCAATGGAGAGCGCGCCGATCAGACAGGCGAACGCGGTGAGCGGCATCGTATCGGCGAGGCCGCCGAGTTCGCTCATGCGCGTCTTGCCGGTCTGGTGGAGAACGCTGCCCGCAACCATCACGAGGAGTGCGGTGTAGATGACAGCCGCTGCCGAATGTGCGGCGACGCCGTTGAGGGCGAGCGGGGTGCCGATGCCTACACCCGCCACCTTGATGCCGACCTGGCTGACGATGGCGAACGCGAGCAGGCGACGGATGTCGTTCTCGAGCATGGCGTAGACGATGCCGTAGATCGCCATGACGAGGCCGACCCAGACCAACAGCTCGACGCCGGGAAATGCGCGCATGAGAACATAGACGGCCGTCTTGGTCGTGAAGACCGAGAGAAAGACCATGCCCGACCAGGACGAGGCGGGATAAGCATCCGACACCCAGGCCCACAGTGGCGGCGCGCCGGCATTCACGAGCAGGCCTGCGAGAATGAGCCAGCGTGCCCAGCTATCTGGTTTGATCGATGTGATGGTCGTGCTGCCGCTGATGGCAATCTCGCCGGCAATGCCTGCCATGAGGAGCACGCCGCCGAGGAAGTGGACGAGCGCGTAGCGGAATGCGGGCCCGTGTGCCTTCTCGCCACCGCAGACGACGATCAGCGTTGACGCGATCGCCATCACCTCCCACCACACGAAAAGCGTGATCCAGTCTCCGGCATAGACGACGCCGAGGGCGCCTGCGGCATAGACGAAGGCCGATGTCAGCTCCAGCGTGGAGCTGCGCTCGAGTGCGTAGAGGGCGCCGAGGAAGGTAGCGAGGGCGAAGACAGCGCCGAAAAGAAGTGCGAGGTCGTCGGCGCGGATCGGAGTCAGCGCGAAGCCGATGTAGCCCGCGCTCGCGCTGCCCGTTGGTATCTGCCAGACGAGGACGAGCGCGAGTAGAGGGAATGCGAGCAGCACAGCTTTGCGCGCGATGCCCGTCACGAAAAGCAAGGAGAGCGCGCCTGCCAGCAGAGCGGTTGCGGGAGAGAAGAAGAGGCTAGTCGTCATAGGTCCTCTCCGGAGCGCGCAGCAGGGAGCCGACCGCGAGGGCGAGCATGATCAGCGCGAAGCAGGAGAGCGCCCCGAACCACGCAGCGAAGCCGAACGTGCCGTCGATTGTGAAGTATCGGTAGTGCGTCACCACCAGATCGAGCAGGACCAATACAACGAGGCCCCCGAGGCCCAGCTTGCGAAGGTCCTTGCCCGAGAGCGTCTTCATCGGCGTGGCAGTCGTCTTGCGTGTGTCGCGCATGATCAAACTCCCGCCATCAGCTTGGCGAGGGCGAGCGGTACCTCGGGAAAGAGGAACAGTCCCACGGTCGCGGCGGCAGTCATGGTGAGCGCGATCACAATGGGCAAGGGTGCCTCGCCGTGCTCATGGTGCGCAGCTGCCGCGCCCGCAGAATGCGCGACCGCCTCGCGCTCGAAGAAGGCCGTGTAGACGATCGGCAGGAAGTAGGCGGCGTTGAGCAATGTGCTCAGCACGATGATGGCGATCGGCAGCCACTGTCCCGTCTGCATGGCGCCGGAGAGCATGAACCATTTGCCGAGGAAACCCGCCGTCGGCGGCAGGCCAATCATGCTGATGGCACCGATCGTGAACGCGCCCATGGTCCAGGGCATCCGCCGACCAATGCCGGCAAGCTCGCTGATCTCGGTCTTGTGCGCGGCCGTGTAGATGGAGCCCGCTGCGAAGAAGAGCGTAATCTTGCTAACGGCATGCGCCGCGATGTGCATGGCCGCGCCGACGGCCGAGATGGGTGCCAGGATTGCCGCGGCGAGAATGACATAGGAAAGCTGCGAGACGGTCGAGTAGGCGAGCCGGGCCTTTAGATTATCTTTTCTGAGCGCGACGAGCGAGGCTGCGAGGATCGTGAAGCCGGCGGCATAAACGAGCCAGCCGCCCGAGCCCGAAAAGGCGAGCGTCTCGATGCCGAAGATGTAGACGACGACTTTCAGGATGGTGAAAACGCCTGCCTTGACGACGGCGACTGCGTGGAGAAGCGCACTCACCGGCGTCGGCGCGACCATGGCGGCCGGCAGCCAGAAGTGCAGGGGCATGAGTGCCGCCTTGCCAATGCCGAACGCGAACAGCGCGAGGAGAGCGCACAGCGCGAAGGGCGTCGCCTTGTCCTTGAGTATGCCGCCAGGCACGAAGTCTAGCGTGCCCGCGAGCACCCACGTCCAGGCGATCGCCGGCAGCAGCAACACCATCGACGTGCCGATCAGGATCAGCAGGTAGATGCGCCCGGCGCGGATGGCGTCCGCGTTCGCCTTGTGCGCGACGAGAGGATACGTGGAGAGCGTCAGGATCTCGTAGAAGATGAAGAGCGTGAAGAGGTTCTTCGCGAAGGCAATGCCCATCGTCGCCCAGAGCGCGACTGCGAAGCAGACGTAGAAGCTGGTTTGGCGCGGCTCGTTGTTCCCGCGCATGTAACCGATCGCGTAGACAGACGTGACCAGCCAGAGAGTGGCGGCAACGAGCGCGAATAGCAGGCCGAGCGGTTCGACCTGGAAAGCGATGTTGAGGCCCGGCACCACGGCAAGATCGACTACAGCCGGGCGGGCTCCCGCGAGCACGTGTGGCAGCAGGCTCCAGACGGTGAGTGCAAGCGCACCAGCCGTAATGAGCGTCGCGCTCTCGCGGGCATTGGGCGCTGTGTGGAAGAGGGGAATGACGAGCGCGCCGATCAGCGGGATGGTCAGTGCGGCGAGGACGAGGGTGTCGGGCGAGAGAGCAAGCATTACTTGAGCCCTCCGATCAGCAACTCGGCAATCCGGCCCGCGACACCCGCCGAAAGCTCGGTGTCGATGCCGAAATATACGGAGGCGAAGGAGAGCGCGAGGATCGGGACCAGCATCATGAGTGGCGGGTCCTTGGCGTGCGCGACAGCGCTAGAGATGGGCCGGAAGTAGGCCACCTCCACGGCGCGGCCGATATAGACGAGGGCAATAAGCGAACTCGCCACGATCAGGAAGGCGACGGGCCACTTCCCGCCCTCGAGTGCGCCGATGATGAGATAGTACTTCGAGATGAAGCCGGCCGTGCCCGGCACACCCATAAGGCTCATACCGGCGAGCACGAACGCGGCGAAGGTCAGCGGCATGGTCCGGCCGATCCCGCCAAGATCGTCGAGCTTGACCGTGCCTGCGCGATAGACGACGGCGCCGAGAGCGAGGAACAGCGCCCCCTTGATCAGGGCATGATTGAAAAGGTGGACAATGCCGCCGGTGAGCCCGGCCTGATTGGCGATCGCAATGCCGAGCGTGATGTAGCCGATCTGCGCGACTGACGAATACGCAAGCATCCGCTTCAGATTCGTCTCGTAGACCGCAAGGATCGAGGCAATGAACATCGCCGCAATCGAGAGCGGATACAGCACAGTCGAGACGGGAAGCGTCTTCAGGTCGAGTGCCACGCCATAGATCGAGAAAGCAATACGCAGAAAGAGATAGATGGCGACTTTCGTCGCGGTCGCCGCAAGGAACGCCGTCGCGAATGAGGGCGCGTAGGCATAAGCGTTCGGCAGCCAAACGTGCAGGGGAAAAAGCGCGAGCTTCAGGCTGATGCCGACAAAGAGGAAGGCCAGCGCGGCCAACACGGGACGCGGGTAGGCGGCGGAAGCCTCGCCGAGGCGCGCGGCGATATCGGCGAAGTTCAAACTTCCGGTCACGAGATAGAGGAGGCCGACGCCGAGGACGTAGAAGGTCGCGCCGATGGTGCCGATGATGAGGTACTGGTAAGAGGCGACGAGGGCGCGACGGTCGCGGCCCATGGCGATCAGCACATAGGACGAGAGCGAGGAGATCTCCATGAACACGAAGGCGTTGAACGCGTCGCCTGTGATCGTGATCCCGAGCAGTCCTGTCAGACAGAGCAGGTACATGGTGTAGAACCACGCCTGCTTGTCGCCATCGATCTCGAAGGCGACACTGCGCCGCGCGTACGGCATCATGATCGCGCTGACGAGACTGACCAGCACAAGCACGAAGGCATTGAGCAGATCGACGCGATACTCGATCCCGATCGGCGGCGGCCAGCCACCCATGTGGTAGGAGATCGTGCCGTTCGTCCAAACCTGGAAGAGCAGCGCAAAGGCGATCACCGGCGTCATGGCCGTGATCAGGGTTGCCCAGGCCCAGGCGAACGTGCCGCGGCGAATGAAGGCAGAGAGGATCGCGCCGAGCAGCGGCACGACCACCTGAAGGCCCGCAAGCTGCGCGGTGATGGCGTTCATTCCTGCTCTTCCCGCGCGAAGATTTCGTCTTCCTCGATCGTGCCGTAGGCTTCGTTGATGCGCGCGACGATGGCGAGCCCGAGCGCGATGGTCGCGACGCCGACGACGATCGCGGTGAGGATCAGAACGTGTGGCAGTGGGTTCGAATAGACGGTGAAATTGGGATCGAGGATGGGTGGCGTGCCGCCGATGATCTTACCTGGGGCGATGTAGAGCAGGTAGACGGACGTCTGGAACAGCATGAGCCCGACGAGTTTCTTGATCATGTTCCCGCGGGCAATGACAATGTAAAGCCCCGCGACCATCAGCACGATCGTGGCGATGTAATTGTAATGCTCGAAAAAGTTCGTGAGGCCGTCCATCAGCGCCCCCGCTCGGAGAAGGCATAGAAGAGCGCGACCATGGTCGAGGAGACCGTGACGAGTACGCCGGCCTCGACGAGCAGGATGCCACGTTCCCGCCCGTGCGGTGCGTCGGCGTCGAGGACCGAGTAGTCGAGGAAGTTCTGGCCGTAGAGCAGGCCGACGACGCCGGTTCCGGCATAGATCAGCACGCCGAACGGCACCAGGAATTCGACGAGGCGCCGCGGCACCACGCGCTGGGCCTCTTCGACGCCGAAAATGAGCGCGTAGATGATGACGGCACCGGCCATGATCACGCCGGCCTGGAAGCCGCCGCCGGGGCCGTAGTCTCCGTGGAGCTGCACATAGAGAGCGAACAGCATCATGAACGGGATCATGAGCTTGACGCCGACGCGCAGGATCAGGTCGTGCTTCATGCGGCGCCCCCATCCCTCGGCGGGACTTCGCGGCTCGCCTTCGTCAATGCGCGCCCCTTGAGGAGCAGCAGCACGCCGATGCCGGCCGTGAACACCACAGTCACCTCGCCGAGCGTATCGAAGCTGCGGTAGTCGGCCAGGATGGCGGCGACAAGATTGCCGACCAGCATGTCCTTGCGCGCATTCTCGATGTAGTAGGGCGCGACATGCTTGTTGATTGGCGTATCGGCGAGGCCGAAGCCCGGGAGGTCATAGGTCGCCCAGATGAGCGCGGCACCAACGCCGACCGCAACGATGAGTGGGATCGCAGCAGGGCGCGGCTGCGGGTATTCCATCGACTTCGTTAGATGGAGTGCGGCAAGCAGGAGGACGGTCGAGACGCCGGCGCCGACGGCGGCCTCCGTCATGGCGACGTCGACGGCATCATAGACGATGAGTACGCTCGCCATGAGGAAGCTGTACACGCCGGCGAGAACGATGACGGCGAACAGATTGCGCTGTCGCACGATGGCGACCGTCACGACCACCAGCAGCGTGAGCAACACCGTGTTGATGAAGCTGTCTATGACGGCCTCCCCTGGTCTTTGGAGGCGGCGGTCTTTGCACCTTCATCCAGTCGTGCGCGACGATCTTCGGCAAGCTCCGGCTTCAGCCCGATCTGGATGGCAGCCTGGACGAGTGCGTGCGTGATCGCGGGGCCGGTGAAGAAGAAGAGCAGGAGCACGAAGAGCAGCTTCAGCGTCACCTGCGTGAAGCCTGCCTGGATCATGAGCCCGGCAAAGAGGAAACCCGCGCCGAGCGTCTCAATGACGCTTGCCGCGTGGGCGCGCGTGAAGACATCGGGCAGGCGCAGGATACCAAACGCGCCGACGAGGATGAAGAAGCAGCCGGCGAGAATGAGCAGCCAGCTCGCGGCATCGAGGAGGATCACGCCTTATCCTCCTCAGCGTCATGGGCGAGATCGCCGTGGCGGAAAAATTTGAGGATCGCGAGCGTGCCGATCAGATTGAGCACGCCGTAGGTGAGGGCAATATCGATCCATTCCGGGCGCCCGTTGAGGAAGCCGAGCACCGTGAGCAGGATGATGGCCAGTGTGCCGACGGAGTTCGCAGCCAGCACCCGGTCGAACAGCGTGGGGCCACGGAGCACGCGCACCACGACGAGCACGAGTGCGGCGATCACGGCCAGGGCTGCGGCTGTGAACATCATGCTCCCCTTTCGAAGCGGGTTACGCGGGCGTCCATTCCGCCTTCTTCGAGGTCGATGGCGCCACCACGTTCGAGCGCGTGCACGGTCAGGATGTTCCCGTCGACGCGGGTGGTGATGGTGCCGGGCGTGAGCGTGATCGAGTTGGCGTACGTCGCAATGCACTCGGCCGACTTCTGGGTGGCGACGACGCGCGTCATGGTCGGAGAGATGTCGAGCTTCGGCTTGAGGACCGCCTTGTTGACGGCCCAGCCGGCCTTGATGATCTCCCAGAGAAGCCAGGGCCAATAGGTTGAGGCAGCCGGAAGGAGGTGTGCGGGGTAGCTCTCATTATCGATGAGCTTCATGCGGCGCGCGGCGTAGAGCACGAAGAGCGTGCAAAGGAGGCCGCCGATGAGCAGGAAGGGCTTGAAGTAGCCGGATAGGGCCAGCCAGAAGAGATAGAGGATGACGCCGAAGGTGATCACGCGCATGCGGCGCCGCTCCTGCAGGTCGTGGCGCGCGTCCGGCTGAAAAATGTAATCCGCCTGGCCATCTCCCCGTGTGGAGAAGTGGCTCCCTCCTCTCGCATCGCTTCCTCCCCAAGGCGCGAATGGTCACTAGTTACCTAGCGGCATTCTCACGTTGGGGCAACCCTAGGGCGAACGTGCACAATCGCGGCCCATCGACGCCAAAGATGACGATGGGTTGGCCGGCTCACGCGCGGAAATAGATGCAGCCGTCAGGCCGCTTTGATGTTCGAGCGCTTCACCGTGTCGAGGTTCTTGCCCTCGATGCGGATGAGCTTCGTGGCGGAGTCACGCTTCGGCGAATGAACGGCGCCGACGTCGTAGAACTTGGCCATGCCCGGCTCGAGCTTGTAGGTCCGCACGGCCTCCACCAGCGAAGGATCCTCGCCCGAGCCCTTCTTGATGATCTTCCAGTCGGTCATCTCGGTGACGCCCTCGGCTTGTCCATAGATGGCCCAGCTGGGCCCATGGTCATGCGCCGCAGATGTCGCCGCACCCTCGTAGGTGTGGGCGCACACGCAGAAGCCGGTCTCGGGATCCTCGTAGATGACCTCGCGGACCTTCATATTTGGTCGGCTGAGGTTCGCCTGGAGGAAAGCCTTATCCTTGAGGGCCTTCTCGACGAGCGTCACGACTTTGGGACCGGCCTGCGACACGGGGCCGGACTTGAGGGTCGCGCGAATGTCGTTCGCGAGCGCTTCGAGCGTGTAGGCCATGGTTTCCTCCTAGGAATCGGCAAATTTCTGAAATCCGGTTCCGTCCAACCGGGTCGCGTGGAGCATAACGGTGGGGCGCTATCCAGCCAATAGGGCAGGCGCGCCCAAGCGGCAGACCAGCCCTGTCGGATAACGTGGAGCGAGCCTGTCTCACGCCCGTCGTGCCCACGATGAACGATCGGCTCGCCGCTGATGCCGGCGGCGGCATCGCGGCCGTTCCTTACCGCGTGCAACGGCGTGCGCGGGAGCGTAGAAGGGCGTCCGGCCGGGTGGGGCTTCAAACTGGGGGGTGTCATGTCGATTGATGATGTTCGCGACGAGCTGGCCGGTGACAATGCACGCAACAAGTGGATCGGCGTGTGGATCGGAATCCTCGCGGTCCTCCTGGCTGTCTGCGGCGTGGGAGGAGGCAACGCGACGAAGGATGCCAACCGCGCCAACGTAGACGCGTCCAATACGTGGGCGTTCTTCCAAGCCAAGAACATCCGGCGGACCAACTACATCCTCGCGGCCGACGAGCTCGAACTCACGGTCCTCGCGCAACCAGGCCTCTCTCCCGAGGCGGCGGCGGCGTTCAAGGCCAAGATCAGCTCCTGGCGGACTACGGCTGAACGCTACCGCTCCGAGCCGGACACACGCGAAGGACTGGCTGAGCTTTCAGCTCATGCCAAGGAACTCGAGCGTGAGCGTGACGTGGCGCTGCGCAAGGATCCTTACTTCGATCTCGCGGGTGCGCTGATCCAGATCGGTATCGTGCTGGCGTCGGTTGCGATCATCGCGGGCACGAGCGCGCTGCTGTTCGCGAGCTTTGCGGTCGGTGGCCTCGGCGCTCTGCTGATGCTTAATGGCTTCTGGCTGTTCGCAGCGGTGCCGTTCCTCGGGTAGGGACGCCTCAGCCCGCCCCCTCGTGTCGCACGATCACCTGATCGATGGCCCCGAAGATGCTGCCGCCGCGCGCGTCGCGCATCTCAAGACGCATTCGGTCGCCGAACTTCAGGAAGGGCGTCTTGGGGCCGCCGGCGAGCAGTGTCTCGACAACACGAACCTCGGCGAGGCACGTGTAGCCGGCGCCGCCCTCGTCGACGGGCTTTCCCGGTCCGCCATCGAGCTTGTTGGAGACTGTTCCCGAGCCAACGATCGTGCCGGCGCCGAGCCGGCGTGTCTTGGTCGCGTGCGCGATCAAATCCGCGAACGAGAACGTCATGTCGATGCCGGCATTGGGTCGGCCGATCAGTTTGCCGTTGATGCTGGCGAGCATGGGGAGGTGCACCTTGCCATCGCGCCACGCGGAGCCGAACTCGTCCGGCGTCACGGCGACGGGCGCGAATGACGAGGCGGGCTTGCCATGGAAAAATCCGAAGCTCTTTGCGAGTTCGCCCGGGATCAAATTGCGCAGCGAGATGTCGTTGACGAGCGTGACGAGGCGCACATGGTCGAGCGCGTCGGCCGGCGTCACGCTCATCGGTGTATCACTGAGGATCACGGCAAGCTCGCCTTCGAGATCAATGCCCCAGGCCTCGTCCGCAACTGCGACGGGTTCCATCGCACCGATGAAGACATCGGAGCACCCCTGATACATGAGCGGGTCGGTGTGGAAGCTCGCGGGCATCTCGGCGCCGCGCGCCTTGCGGGCAAGCTCCACGTGATTGATGTAGGCCGAGCCATCGGCCCACTGATACGCGCGAGGGAGCGGGGCCATGGCGTGGCGCGGATCAAAATCGAAGAGCGGTAAGCGGGTGTTCCCGCCATTCGCCGTCGCGGTGTCCAGCTCGGAAGAGACGCGCTCGGCGGCGAGCACGTAGGTGTCCCAGTCATCGAGGAACTGCTGAAGCGTCCCGAGGCCAGCAATCGTGTCGGCTGCCCGTACGGCCTTGGTGAGATCGCGCGAGACGATTACGAGTTCGCCGTCGCGGGTGCCATTGCGGAGTGTTGCGAGCTTCATGGGCCTCTCCTTGCGGGCAGCGCCCTGGTCGGATTTCTCGGCGCCTCATTCCACGTGCAGGATCCGGTGTGTTGCGCCGGTCTCGAGGTACGTGGCAGCGATCTCGGCCATGACGGGTGCGAGTAGATAGCCGTGGCGGAAAGCCCCGTTGACCATGAGGCGGCGGCCCTTGGCGACGATCCTCGGGACATTGTCGGGGAAGGCGGGGCGCACGCCAGCGGACAATTCGAGGATCTCGGCTTCGCCAAAGCCAGGGTGGAGGGCGTAGGCCGTGCCGAGCAGATCGAGTGCGGAGCGGACCGTGACCGGCCCCGCGTCGTCCCGCTCGATCACGGTCGCACCGATCATATAGCGGTGATCGCTCCAGGGCACGACGTAGAGCGCAAAGCGCGGATGCAGCAGGCGGATGGGTCGCGTGAGATTGACTTCGCGGCTGCGCAACACTGCCATCTCGCCGCGCACGCCGCGCAGTGTCGGGAGGTCTTCGCGCGCCGCGAGACCGCGGCAATCGATGACGACACCACCATCGGTGCCGGCGCGCCACACGGGCGTCGGCACGGCTGAACCAAAGTGCAACGTGCCACCGAGCCGGCGGATCTCTCCGGTCAGGAAGGCGAGAACCCGGCGGGGCTCCATGTGGCCCTCGTCGGGATACCAAAGTCCGCGACCAAAGCGGCCGGCGAGATCCGGCTCCAGCTCGTCGAGGACCGAGGCGTCGATCGCGCGGTGACCTTCTGTCATGCGGGCGAAGCGGGCGAGTTCGCCCTGGTCGCGCGGAGCCGCGACGACGAGGCTGCCATTCATGGTGATCTCGGGAACGGCTGCACGCCATAACGCGAGCCCCCTTACGCCGAGTTCCTGCACGATAGGCTCGGCGCCTTCCGCTTCGCAGTAGGGTGCGAGCATGGCGCCTGCAAAGCGGCTCGCGCCGCCTGTCTCCGCCTCGCTCATGGCTTCATGGAGCGTGACGTTATGGCCGCGCCGCGCCAGCTCGTAGGCCTGCCAGAGCCCGAAGATGCCGCCACCGACGATGGTTGCAGAGAGCCGCGCCACCTAATCGCTCGCTTTGCTGAAAGGATCTGCCGGTGGCATAGCACCATGCTACGCGGGTGGCGAGAAGCCCTTGGCCATGCAAAGCTGAGCCGCTGCCGCAGGCCGCTTCGGGGCAAGGGTGATGGTGGGGATAGAGCCGCTCGGTGATGATGCAACTCCGGCTACGCTTGCCGAGGTCGAGCGGATCTTTTTTGCTTCGAGCAACCGGAAAGCATTCGGGGACGAGGCAGAGCGGCGGGCGTTCAAAGAACGTTGGCTCGGACGATATCTCGCCCGCGACAGGGTCCATGCATTTGTGGCGCGCTCCGATGATGGCAGCATCGTCGGTTACGTGATCGGCAGTCTCGACGATCCAGCCACAGCCGAGCGGTTCCAGGACCTCAGCTATTTTGCGGACTTTGCCGACCTTACGAGGCTCTATCCGGCCCAGCTCCACATCAATCTGGATGCGGCCTTCCGGAGTCAGGGCATTGGTGCTCGTCTGGTCGAAGCTTTCGCCGGCCATGCCAGGGAGCGCGGTGCGGCGGGCGTCCACATCATCACCGGCGCGGGCGTGCGGAACGTGCGCTTTTACGGACGCTGCGGGTTTGCGCCGCTGCGCACGTGTCAATGGGAGGGGGGGGAGCTTCTGTTCATGGGGCGCAGGCTCGGATAGGGCAGGCCGTTCGCTACCAGCAGACGTCCCCGTTGAGGTCTCCGCGATCCCCCCAGTACCGGCAGAAATCCGGTGTCAGCGACGGCCTGTCTGGCGTGCGATCACGATGCCGGGCCGATATCACCTCCGGCGGCACTGCCTCCCCGGCATGAACGTAAAATGGATGCGGCCGCTTTCGATAAGCGTACGGGCCGTGGTACTTGCGCTTGGGATGGGGCGGGCGGATCGAGGTGGGATGAGCGAGCGGCCGCCCGGGGCGAACTCTCGGCGGGGCAATAGCGGGTCTGATGCGGTCCGCTTGGCTCGGCCGGAATGTGCGCAGGTGCCCCGAGTTCTGGAGGATCTGCCCGGTCTTGCTGCGTACCTGGGTCATGATCGAAAAGTCCCGATGGCGTATTTCGACGCTGGCGGGCGACAGCGTGGCTGCCTGCAGGATTGTCGAATAGGCCCCTGCGATCATGGCGAGGAAAGCTGCGATGGCTGTCTTCTTCATGGCGAATGGCTCCAGTATCATCAACTACAGGTTGAATGATTCGCCATGGAACGCGCAAACAAAAAGCAGGTGCAGCTCGCGCTACACCTGCCAATTGCCACTTCTTCGTGAAGGATCAGCAGTAGTCCCAGTAGCCCTGGCGCTCGTAGGGATCCGCCCAGTACCAGCAAAGACCTGGTGCCGGGGGAGCGCCCGCATAGGCGTAGTAGGCCGAGCCAGCGAGCAGTGAGCCAATCGCGATGCCACCGATGATGGTCCCGTAGTAATTGCGGCGATGCCAACGGCGATGAGCGAGGTGATTGCCGTGCCAGCGGCCATAGCCGTGCGGGCGATAGCCACGGTGATGCACGCGGGGCGGACCACGACGCCCGTCGCGCCATTCACCGCGACGTCCGTCACGCCACTCACCACGCTGGACGTCGATCACAATGGACCCGCTATTCAGCGAAGCGCCCTGACCTGGAGCGAACACAGCAGCATTGGCCTGGCTCGTCACCCCGAAGCCGGCCCCAGCGAGCGCTATCGCGGCCGCCATGAGTGTCTTCTTCATGTGGTTTCCCCTGATTAGAACCGCCCACGAGAGGGTTGGCGGGGCCTCGGCTGAAGCCGAATCGGCCTTTGTCCCCCATACATCCAGCCGCCTTGCGTCAGAATGATGGCCCTCAGCTGAATGGCACATGAGCGCTCCAAGTGAGAGCTGTGCAATTCAGTCATGCCGTTCAAACGACAAACGAATGTTGCATCCGTCGGCGCGACTGCGATTCTCTATATCACAATCCCGTGATCGAATCAGCCCACAGATCATAGGAGTCCGCCGCAATGACTTTGGCCTCCACTAGGGCACCCGGTTTAAGACCCTCGGCGGCGTTGAGGAAGACCGAGCCGTCGATCTCCGGCGCGTCCCAGATGGAGCGGCCGACGGCGCCATCCTCATCCACCTCGTCGACGAGGACCTGCACCGTCCGGCCGACGCGAGCGGCCATGATTTCCTCGGAGATCTTCTGCTGCGCCTGCATGAGACGATGCCAGCGCTCCTCCTTCACCTCTTCGGGCACTGCGCCCTCGAGCGCATTCGCGGTGGCGCCGGCGACCGGCTCGTACTTGAAGCAGCCGACGCGATCGAGACGCGCCTCGCCGAGCCAGTCGAGCAAGTATTGGAAATCCTCTTCCGTCTCACCCGGAAATCCCACGATGAAGGTCGAGCGTATCGCGAGGTCGGGACAGACGCCACGCCATGACTTGAGCCGATCGAGCGTCTTGGCGATCGCGGCCGGGCGCTTCATGGCTTTCAGCACATTCGGGCTCGCGTGCTGGAAGGGAATGTCGAGATAGGGGAGGATCTTTCCCTCGGCCATGAGCGGAATGACGTTGTCGACGTGCGGATACGGGTACACGTAGTGGAGCCGCACCCACGCGCCGAGATCGCCCAGCGCCTTCGTCAGATCGAGGAAGCGCGCGGCGAGCGGCGCACCTTTCCACGGGCTCGTCGCATACTTGAGATCGAGCCCATACGCGCTCGTATCCTGGCTGATGACGAGCAGTTCTTTCACACCGGCTTTCACGAGGCGCTCGGCCTCCGTCATCACGTGGTTTGCGGGGCGACTGACGAGATCGCCGCGCAATGACGGGATGATGCAAAACGTGCAGCGGTTGTTACAACCTTCCGAGATTTTGAGGTACGCGTAGTGGCGCGGCGTGAGACGCAGACCCTCGGGCGGGACGAGATCGAGGTAGGGGTCGTGCAGGGGCGGCACGGCGTCGTGCACGGCCTCCATCACCGCCTCGTACTGATGCGGGCCCGTTATCGCGAGCACGCCGGGATGCGCCTGACGGATGGCATCCTTCTCGACGCCGTAGCAGCCCGTCACGATGACCCGTCCATTCTCGGCCATGGCCTCGCCGATGGCGTCGAGACTCTCCTGCTTGGCGGAGTCGAGGAAGCCGCAGGTATTCACGACGACGACATCCGCCCCATCGTAGTTGGGAGCGATTTGATAGCCCTCGGCGCGGAGCCGCGTAATGATGCGTTCGGAGTCGACGAGGGCCTTGGGGCAGCCGAGCGAGACAAACCCGACCTTGGGCGGCGCCTTGATCTTGCGTACGCGGGGGCCCGCCGCTGCCTTGGGCAGGGGCTTGGAGGTCGATTTGGCGGTGCGGCGGGGAGAGATCTGGCTCATGGCGCGGGCTTGTAGCCGTTCCAGCCCGCGTTGTCATGGCCGGAGAGGTGCGGTCAATCAGCCGTTCTTGGCCTTTTCGGCCTCTGCCGCCACGAGGCTGGCAACCTTGGCGTCCGCCTCGGTTCCACGCTGCTTGAGGCCCGCAACCACACCCTCGCGGTCCGGGACCTCGCGGTTTTGGCTCATCTTGGCCTTGCCCTCGATGCGTTCGATGGTGAAGCGCATCCCGACAATGCCGCGCGACATGACCTCGATGTAATTGCCGGGCGCATCGCTCGTCGCCCAGGGCACGGCAGCGCCGGCTTCCTGCTGATCGGTCAGCTCGCTTACATGACGGACGAGCCATTCGCGATCATCGACAATCTCTGCAGTGCCGTGTGCGTGCACGACGGCGTAGTTCCACGTCGGCACGGCTTTGCCGTGGGCGTGCTTGGAGGGATACCACGCGGGCGTGATGTAGGCCTCGGGCCCCGTGTAGATGAGAAGGCCGCGGCCGCTCTTGGCGATTTCCTTCCAGTGCGGATTGGCACGCGATACATGGCACTCAACCACGCCCAGCGCGCCCTCGGGCTTGAGGACCGTCGGCAGATGCGTGACCTCGTAGCCCGCGTCGCTCATCGTGATGAGGGCCGCGAAGGGGTAAGCACGCATAAGCGCGTGCTGCTCGGCGACATTACCGAGCTTGAAGTGTTCCGGAACGTACATCGTAGCCGCTCCTTATCGCTTTATGCCGCCGCTCCGACGCGCGCGAGTGCTGCCTTCAGCTTGTCCTGACGAGCCTCGAAGTCCGACTGGCGCTCGCGAAGCTCGTCGATGACTTCCTCGGGCGCCTTGGCCATGAACTGCGGATTGGCCAAGCGATCCGTAACCTTCTTGATCTCGCTCACGGTTTTGTCGATTTCCTTGGCGAGACGCTTCGCTTCCGCATCCATGTCGATGACGCCTGCAAGCGGGAGCGCCGCGACAGTGTCGCCGACCACGATCTGGGCCGCACCTTTCGGCGCAGAGGCCTCGAATGTGATCGTCTCGAGCCGCGCGAGGCGCTTCAGTGTCTCATCATGGCGCTCGGCGCGCGCGCGCGTGTGCGTGCTGGCGTTGACGAGTGCGAGCGGGATCTTGGCGCCGGCCGGAACGTTCATTTCGGCACGTACGGAGCGGACCTCTGAGACGAGCGCGACAACCCAATTGATCTCGGCATCGGCCTCCGCATCGGAGAGACCGAGCAGACGTGGCCATGGCGCGAGCGCGAGGAGCGTCTCGCGCTTCGGGCCATCCTCGCCGGTCTTCGCCCACAGCTCCTCCGTGATGAAGGGCATGAAGGGATGCAATAGCGGCAGGATCTGGTCGAGCACCCAAGCGGCGGTTGCTTGCGTCTCGGCTTTGGCCTCCGCGTCGTTGCCTGTGAGCAGCGGCTTCGCCAGCTCCACATACCAGTCGCAGAAAATGCCCCAGACGAACTGGTAAGCCGCACCTGCGGCCTCATTGAACTTGTAGGCCTTGAGGGCGCTTTCGATTTCGCCCGCTGCACGCTCGGTCTCGCCGGCAATCCAGCGATTGAGACGGTGCTTGATCTGCTTCGGATCGAAATCCGCGACCCGGCGGCACTCGTTCATTTCGAGGAAGCGCGCGGCATTCCAGAGCTTGGTCGCGAAATTGCGATAGCCCTCGACGCGCGCCGTCGTGAGCTTCACGTCGCGGCCCTGCGTTGTCAGCGCGGCGAGCGTGAAGCGCAGTGCATCGGCGCCGTACTTGTCGATCAAGTCGAGCGGGTCCATGACGTTGCCGAGCGTCTTCGACATCTTGCGGCCCTTCTCGTCGCGGACGAGGCCGTGGATGAAGACGTCGCGGAAGGGCACCTCCTTCATGAAATGCGTGCCCATCATCATCATGCGGGCAACCCAAAAGAAGATGATGTCGAAGCCCGTAACGAGGCAGCTCGTCGGGTAGAAGCGGCCGAGCTCCTTCGTCTCCTCGGGCCAGCCAAGGGTCGAGAAGGGCCAGAGCGCGGACGAGAACCACGTGTCGAGGACGTCGGGGTCGCGCGTGAGCGCAACGGCCTCGCCATAATGCTTCTTCGCCTGCTCGGCGGCTTCAGCCTCGTCATGCACGACGAAATGCTTGCCGTCCGGGCCGTACCACGCCGGGATCTGATGGCCCCACCAAAGCTGGCGCGAGACGCACCAGGGCTGGATGTTCTCGAGCCAGCGGAAGTAGTCGGCCGCGTACTTGTCCGGGACGAACGTCGTCTTGCCCGCGCGGACGGCCGCCATTGCGGGTTTGGCGAGCGTCGCCGCATCGACGTACCACTGGTCGGTGAGCCAGGGCTCGACGACGGCATCGCCGCGCTGGGCGTGCGGAACGGCGTGCGTGTGCGGCTCGACTTTTTCGAGGACGCCGAGCGCGACGAGATCCGCGACGACCTTAGCGCGCGCCACGAAGCGATCGAGGCCGCGATAGGCTTCGGGCGCGTTCTCGTTGATCTTCGCATTGGCATCGAGAATGTTGATGACTTCGAGGCCGGTGCGCTTGCCCACATCCCAGTCGTTGAAGTCGTGCGCCGGCGTGATCTTCACCGCGCCCGTGCCCTTCTCGGGATCCGCGTAGGTGTCAGCAACGATCGGAATTTCGCGCCCGACGAGCGGCAGGATGGCTTGTCTGCCGATGAGGTGCTTGAGCTTCTCGTTGTCGGGGTGGATCGCGACGCCCGTATCGCCGAGCATAGTCTCGGGGCGCGTCGTGCCGACCGTCACGAACTCATCGGGGCTGCCCGCGATTGCGTAGCGGATGTAGTACATGTGTCCGCTCGGATCGCGAGCGAGCACCTTCGCGAGTGCCGCGCCATCGAACGCGACTGGATTGCCGTCCTTGTCCTTCAGGTCCGGCGACCACTTGAAGGTGCCCGTGTGTTCGCGCTGCTCGACCTCGAGATCCGAGATCGCGGACTGGAATTCCGGGTCCCAGTTGACGAGCCGCTTATCGCGGTAGATGAGGCCTTGGCGGTAGAGATCGACGAAAACCTTGAGGACGGCCTGCGATAGGCCCTCGTCCATGGTGAAGCGCTCGCGGCTCCAGTCGCAGGAAGCGCCGAGACGCTTCAGCTGATTGAGGATGGTGCCGCCCGATTGCGCCTTCCACTCCCAGACCGTCTCGATGAACTTCTCGCGACCGAGATCCTGGTACTGGATCTGCTTCTCGGCGAGCTGACGCGAGACAACGAGCTGCGTGGCGATGCCGGCGTGATCCATGCCCGGCTGCCAGAGCACGTCCTTCCCTAGCATGCGCTGATAGCGGCACAGAATGTCCTGGAGCGTATTGTTCAGCGCGTGCCCGATGTGGAGCGAGCCCGTCACGTTCGGCGGCGGGATGACAATGCAGTAGGTCTCAGCCGCGGCGCGGTCTGGCCGGCCGGCCTTGAAGGCGTCGGCGGCCTCCCAGTCCGTGTGGACGCGCGCCTCGATCGCGCCGGGCGAATAGGTCTTGTCGAGCATGTCTGAGCCGTATCTGTGGATCGTGAATTGAAGTGGCCGGTCCTACGCTTAGCTGCTGCTGCCTGTCAACGTAAGGAGACGTCCCCGGAACGGACTGTAACAGTGCTCAGTCCAAGGATGGGCTTGCGCGAGCCGGCGCAGAGGTAGACCATAAGCATTCTAAATAAGCAAAATAAGGAGGAAACGTCATGGCGGGAGGGAAGGTCGTGCGGGTCCGCGTGGATCCCGACAAGTGCCAGGGGCACAACCGCTGCAAGGCGCTCGCTCCCGCGCTCTTCGAGCTCGACGAGTACGGAAATTCCAAGGAGATCGGCGATGGGATCGTGCCCGAGGGCCAACTCGAGGCCGCCTATCTCGCGCGGGCCAACTGCCCCGAGATGGCGGTCGAGATCATCGAAGAGTAGGAGGCGGCCATGGCTCAGGACACGACCCGCACGCGCCCGCCTGTTGCCGACTGGACAACCGACTGGGATCATTTAGATCCGAACTGGCGCGACAATCCCTATCCCATATGGGACGACCTCCGCGAGAAGTGCCCGATCGCGCACACCAAGCGCTTCCTCGGCGCCTACCTGCCGACGACCTATGCGGCGGTGAAGGCCATCGCCTACGACACGAAGAACTTTTCATCCCGCCGCGTGGTCGTGCGCGAGGTGCGGCCCGAGCCGCCCATGCCCTCACCCCCGATCTCGTCCGATCCGCCGCATCACAAGCCGGCCAAGCAGCTCCTGCTGCCGCCCTTCACGCCCGACGAGATGAAGAAGCTCGAGCCCAGAGCGCGGGCCATCTGCAATGAGCTGATCGACAAGTTCATCGCCGATGGGCACTGCGATGCGGCGCAGATGTACACGCGGCACATTCCCGTGCGCGTCATCGCCCACATGCTCGACGTCCCGGAGAGCGACGGCGACCAGTTCATCCGGTGGATCCACGAGATCCTGGAACTCGGTATCACCGATGACGACATCCTCATGAAGGCCGTGCACGAGATGAGCATGTACTTCGCGGGATATGTCGAAGCGCGCACGAAGAAGCCCGGTGACGACCTCATCAGCCGCATCATCATGGCGCGCCAGGATGGAAAGCCGCTACCGCCACAGGAAGTGCTCGGCATGATCCGCCTGCTCCTGATTGCGGGGATCGATACAACCTGGAGCGCGATCGGATCGAGCCTCTGGCACCTTTCGAAGACGCCGGTGGACCGCGAGCGGCTCATTGCCGAGCCACAACTCATGCCAACCGCGATCGAGGAGTTCCTGCGAGCCTATGCGCCGGTCACCATGGCGCGGGAGGTCGTGCAGGATACGGTTATCGAAGGCTGCCCGATCAAAGCTGGAAACATGGTGCTGCTGTCCTTCCCGGCAGCGAACCGCGATCCCACCATGTTCCCCAATCCCGACAAGGTCATCATCGATCGGCAGGAGAACCGGCATTCGGCCTTCGGCCTTGGTATTCACCGATGTGTCGGCTCGAACCTTGCGCGCCTGGAAATGACGGTCGCCATCGAGGAGTGGCTGAAGCGCATTCCCGAATTCCGCCTCGACCCTGCAATTCCGGTCACTTGGTCGGAGGGGACCGTGCGCGGGCCACGCCAGCTTCCGTTCATTTTCGGATAGGCCCGAAAGATAAAGTCAATGTGAGTTTGTTGGGCGGAACGCCATGCTAGCGTTTCGTGTAGCCCCAACGATGCTGGGAGAAGGTGCGTGGCACTGGTCGATTTTGAGAAACGAGCCGGAAAGGCGGAAGTCGATCAGGCCAAGTTCCAGAACCCGGACTGGACGGCGCGTGGCGAGAAGCGGGCCAGCGTCGAATTGGAAGTATTGCAGACGCTCTGGTTCAATACGGGCACGCTCTGCAACATCACGTGCCGCAACTGCTACATCGAATCCAGCCCCACCAACGATCGCCTCGTTTATCTGAGCGCCGATGAGGTGCGCGCCTTTCTCGATGAGATTGCGCGGGATGATCTTGGCACCGTCGAGATCGGCTTCACGGGCGGTGAGCCGTTTATGAACTCCGACATCATCCCCATGCTCGAGACGGCACTCGCGCGCGGTTTCCAGGTTCTGGTGCTGACGAATGGCCTGCAGCCCATGCTGCGTCCGCGCATCAAGAAGGGGCTCCTCGGCCTACGCGCGGCGTATGGCGATCGCCTGACCGTGCGCGTCAGTCTGGATCACTACACACGCCAGCTCCATGAAGCCGAGCGGGGCCCCCGTACGTTCGCCAAATCGCTCGAGGCCATCGACTGGCTCTCGAAGGAGGGTTTCAAGACGGCCATCGCGGGACGGACCTGCTGGAGCGAGCCGGAGGATGTGGAGCGGGCTGGCTACGGGTTGCTCATTGCCGAGCGCGGCTGGCGCATCGATCCCGAGGACCCGCACGCACTTGTGCTGCTCCCGGAGATGGACGGTAGCTACGACGTTCCCGAGATCAGTGTCGGATGTTGGCAGATCCTCGGCAAGAAGCCCGGCGATCTCATGTGCGCCAAGAGCCGCATGATCGTGAAGCGCAAAGGGGAGGATCGGCCGACCGTCGTTCCCTGCACGCTGCTGCCCTATGAGCGCGCCTTCGGGATGGGGGCGACGCTCGCCGAAGCAGCACGCGCCGACGGCGGCATGTTCGACGATGGCCGCGTCAAGCTCTGCCATCCGCACTGTGCGAAGTTCTGTGCGCTGGGCGGCGGGAGCTGTTCCTGATCGCGCCTTCGGCGCGAACCCAGTAGGCTCGCGGCACACGCGATAGCGGAGGGGAAATGAGCGACGTTTCACGACAGCAGCGCCGCCGCGAGGCCCGAGAGCGGATCAAACTCGGCCGCCAACTTCTCGGCCAAGGTCTGCCGCTGCAACCCAAGGCATCCGAGATCATCGGCATTGCACAGGTCGTCAAGGCCAAGCTCGAGGAGGCCGGCAATATGCGGCGCGCGAGTGAAGCTGCTGAAATCGCACAGAGCCTTGCCGAGACTTCTTACGTGGCACGACCAGCGACCATGCAGAAGATCGCTTGCACGCGGGGCTGCAGCTACTGCTGCCACGCATTCGTCGCGATTACCCCGCCTGAGGCATTCCGGCTCGCCGCCGCTGTCCGAAGTGGGGTGGCGAGCGGCATGTCGGCTGAAACCGTCCGCGAACGCGCACGTCCGCTGATTGGCGTGAGCCCCAAGGATAGGATCGGTGGAAAGCTCGTCTGCCCGCTGCTCGTCGACGGCGCCTGCTCGGTCTATCGCTTTCGCCCCCTCGTCTGCCGCCAGGCAACATCGCTCGATGTCACGGTATGCATAGATGAATTCGAAGGGCGCAATCTCGATGCCCGCATTCCCATTTCAGGCGTGCACATGCAGCACGCAGGCAATGCCCACATCACATTACTTGGCGCCATGCGCGCGTTGGGCATTTCAACGGATGCACTGGAACTCGGCGCTGCACTCGATGCGGCACTGAGCGAGCCCGATGCCGAAGCGCGATGGCTTCAGGGTGAGGACGTCTTCAAGGATGTGCCGCGTCAGGTGACGCGCGAAGCGCGGCTCGAGCACGCGATCAGCCACGTGGCATCGGCGCTCGCAGCATAAGGGGCACGGCGGTAGCCGGCCCCCTGAGCCCTCACTACTTCTTGACGAGGGCGTCGCGGATCTCCTTGAGGTACTGCTCGGAAGGTGGCGGCGGTGGCGGCGGGGCCGCGGCCTTCTCCTTTTCGAAGCGCGCGCGAAGCATGTTGATGCCCTTGACGAGGATGAACACTGCCCACGCCACGATTAGGAAACTGATCACATTATTGAGGAAGACGCCGACGTTCATCGTCACGGCTTCCTTGCCGGCCTCCGCAGCGCGAAGCGGGATCTTGATGTCGGAAAAGTCAACACCGCCTATGAGCATACCGATGGGCGGCATGATCACGTCCTTGACCAGCGACTGAACGACGGTGCCGAAGGCCGCACCGATGATGATGCCGATAGCCATGTCGAGGACGTTGCCCTTCAGGGCGAATTCCCGGAATTCGTCGAGGAATTTCTTCATGGGATTGCATGCTCCGCGTTGGCCGATGTTCCGAGGCCGCCAATATGGAAGCCGTCCGATGACGTGACATCACGCCAGACGGCGAAACAGTATTCTCCGCAGGAGAGGCGACTCACGCCCGAGACGATAGGGGCGGACCACCAATAAGGTAAAGAGGGGCACGCGGATGATGGGAGCGGGACAGGTGTGCCAAAGTGCCTGCTCCAAAGTCATGAGCCACGACTTCAAGGCTCGGTTGCGCGCAATTGAGGCACAACGCAAGATGAGGCACACGCCGTCGGGAGCGCGTCCCAGCAGAGGTGCGGCACGACCATGATCGAAGCTTGGCAGGTCCTGACCCTGGCGCTCGGCTATGTCGGCGTGCTGTTCGCCGTGGCCTGGTTCGGCGATCGGGTGATCCGCTCGAGGAAGGGCGGGAGCGGCCGGCCGGTCACGTACGCGCTCTCACTTGCGGTCTACTGCACGTCCTGGACGTTCTTTGGCAGTGTCGGTCTCGCTGCGGCGAGCGGATATGACTTCATTCCGGTCTATCTCGGACCGATCCTGATGTTCGTGTTCGGCGTGCCGCTGATCCTGCGGATCGTGCGGATCGCGAAGAGCCAGAACCTGACCTCGGTCGCCGACTTCATCGCGGCGCGCTACGGCAAGAGCCAGGCTGTTGCGGCCATTGCGACAGTGGTCTCCGTCCTTGGTGCGCTTCCCTATATCGCGCTCCAGCTTAAGGCGGCCTCGATCTCGATCGAGACGCTGCTGGGTCCAAGCCCGTTCAAGGACCTTGCGGTTTTCGGCCTGGACACGGCGTTGGTCATCGCACTAGCGCTTGCCGTCTTCGCCGTTCTGTTCGGCACCCGCCATATCGACGCGACCGAGCACCAGGACGGCCTCATGCTCGCGATCGCGGCCGAGTCGCTGGTCAAGCTCGCGGCCTTCCTCGCGGTCGGCGCGTTCGTCATCTTCGCGATGTTCGGAGGTGTGTCAGGCTTCTTTGAAAAGGTGCGCGCCAGCCCCGAGGTCGCGGGCATATTCGCCAGGGGCCCGAGCGGCAGCACCTGGGTGACGGTGACGCTGCTGAGCTTCGTGTGCATCATTCTGCTGCCACGCCAGTTCCATGTGACGGTCGTCGAAAATAATGCCGAGTCGGAGATCCGTCGCGCCTCGTGGCTGTTTCCGACTTATCTGATCCTCATCAACATCTTCGTCGTGCCGATCGCGATCGCGGGGCTGCTCTTCCTCCCGCATTTCAGCGTCGCGCCGGACATGTTCGTTTTGGCGCTCCCCATGTGGGCGAGCGCCGACATGCTGGCCATGGTCGCGTTCATCGGCGGGCTATCGGCGGCGACGGCGATGGTGATCGTCGAGTCCGTCGCGCTCGCGATCATGATCTGCAACGGCCTCATCGTGCCATGGCTGCTGCGGCGGCGCATCGATGCGATCTCCGCCGATGTGGACATGAGCCGCGACCTTCTGCTCATCCGGCGCGTCGCGATCTTCGCTGTCATCTTGCTCGGCTACATGGTGCACCGAGCGCTGGGCCAGGTGCAGGCCCTCGCTGCGATCGGCCTCATCGCGTTCGCCGCCATTGCCCAGCTCGCGCCGGCATTCTTCATGGGACTGATCTGGCGGCGCGGTACGGCACGCGGTGCCATCGCGGGCATTCTCGTCGGCTTCGGGATCTGGGCCTATACGCTGCTGCTGCCGTGGGTCGCACGCGCGGGATGGCTTCCCATGAGCGTCGTCGCGGACGGGCCCTATGGCCTGGGCTTCCTGCGCCCTCAGGCACTTTTTTACCTGCAGTTCGAGCCTCTGACGCATGGCGTACTGTGGAGCCTCATTGCGAACGTGACGGCGTACATCTTCGTTTCGCTGCTGCGTTCGCCTGAACCAATCGAGCGCATGCAGGCACAACTGTTCGGTGCCTCCGATCCCCCCCTCGCTGAGCCCAATCCTTCGTTCCGTTTGTGGCGGACGTCCGTCACGGTCGGGGATCTCAAGCACACGGTTGTGCGCTATCTCGGGAGTGAGCGCGCCGAGCGCTCGTTTGCCGAGTACGAGGCCTCACGCGCGACCCCGCTGGTCGCGGAGGCGGAAGCCGACATCAATGTGATCCGGTTCACGGAGCACTTGCTGACGAGTGCGATCGGCGCGGCCTCGGCCCGTCTCGTGCTGTCGCTGCTCCTGCGGCGCGGTAACGTCTCGGGGCAGTCGGCGCTGCGGCTCCTCGACGATGCTTCCGAAGCACTGCAGTACAATCGTGATCTCCTGCAGTCGGCGCTCGATCAGGTGCGCCATGGTCTTGGCGTGTTCGACCGCGACATGCGGCTCATCTGCTGGAACCGGCAGTATCGTGAGCTCCTCAATCTCCCGGAGGATCTCGTCGGCGTGGGCGCTCCGCTCGAGCATATTCTGCGCGCGCGGGCCATGCGAGGCGACTTCGGGCCCGGCGCACCGGAGGATCACGTCAAGGACCGGTTCACGAAGCTTGCCGTGACACGCGAGACGTTTCTCGATCACCTCATGCCCTCGGGTCGAATTCTTGAGATCCGTACCGCACCCATGCCGCAAGGCGGGATCGTCACCACCTACCTCGACATCAGCGATCAGGTTGCGTCCTCGGAGGCGCTCGCGCGCGCGAACGAGACGCTCGAGCGGCGCGTCGCCGAGCGCACGGCCGAGCTCGTGCGGGTGAACGAGGCGTTGAGCGAGGCCAATCTCGCCAAGACGCGCTTCCTCGCGGCCGCGAGCCACGATTTGCTCCAGCCACTCAATGCGGCGCGTCTTTATGCATCGAGCCTCATCGAGCGAGAGCTACCGGAAGCCTCGCAGCGCCTCGCGAACAACGTCGATGCCTCGCTTGAGGCAGTCGAGGAAATCCTCGGGGCGCTCCTCGACATTTCGCGCCTCGATGCCGGCAAGCTCGAGCCCGAGAAGCGCTCGGTCGTGTTGGGCGAGCTGATGTCGCAACTCGCGCTCGCCTTCGAACCCATGGCGCGTGCCAAGGGTCTTTCGCTTCACGTCGTGCCGACGCGTGCGCTCGTTCATTCCGATCCGCGGCTCTTGCGACGCGTTCTGCAGAACCTGCTCTCGAACGCGATCAAGTATACGTCGCACGGCAAGGTGTTGTTCGGTGTCCGACCGAGGGGGAATCGCGTCGAGATCCAGGTCTGGGATTCGGGGCCCGGCATCGAGCCTTCTCAGCAAGCGCTTGTTTTCAAGGAGTTCCACAGGCTCGCGGAGACGGCGGCTTCCGAGCGCGGCCTCGGCCTGGGGCTATCGATTGTCGAGCGCATTGGGCGCGTGCTCGAGGCGCCGATAAAACTCCGCTCCACGCCGGGCAAGGGCTCGCTCTTCTCCGTGAGCCTGCCGCGCGCATTCGGGGTCGCAAGCCGCACACGTGCCTCCGGTCTGCCGCCATTTGTCGGCGATATTCGCAACCTCAAGGTCTTGTGCATCGACAATGAAAGCGACGTGCTCGACGCCATGCGCGCGCTGCTCGATGGCTGGGGATGCCGGTCGATCATGGCGGCAAGCACCAAGGAGGCGCTCGAGCGTCTCGGCGAGATGGATGGCGCGCCGAGCGTGATCCTCGCCGACTATCACCTTCACGCAGGCACGGGCATCGAGGCGGTGAAGGCGATCACAGCTGCCATCGGCCGCGATCTTCCGGTGGTCTTCATCACCGCGGATCACTCGCTGGAGGTGCAACGCGAAATTCGCGAGATGGGCCTCATTATGTTGAGGAAGCCGGTCAAGGCCGCGCAGCTCCGCGCGATCCTCTCGCGCATATCCATGCAGATGCGCGTTGCCGCGGAATAGGCCGAAGCTCTGGCTGTCACGCTTTGGGGGTGCGCCGGTCGCCTTCCATCCGGTTGATGGCGATCACAGCCTGCGTACGGCTGTCGACATCAAGTTTCTGGAGGATCGCCGAGACGTGCGCCTTGATTGTCGCCTCGGAGACACCGAGCTGATAGGCGATCTGCTTGTTGAGCAGACCCTGGCCGAGCATCATCAGGACGCGCACCTGCTGCGGCGTCAGCGTCGAGAGGCGCGCGACCACATCGTCTTCATCGCGCTCGACAGGGCGCGAGAGGTCGATGTCGGAGGGCACCCAGATGCCTCCGCCGAGCACGGTCTCGACGGCTGCACGGATCTCCTCGACGGACAGCGACTTCGGCACATAGCCCGAGGCACCGAACTCCATGCACTTGCGGATCGTCTCGGGGTCGTCGTGGGCGGAGACGACGACGACGGGTACGTCGGGGTGTTGCGCGCGAAGCAGCAGAAGGCCGGACAACCCCTGAACGCCGGGCATGGTCAGATCGAGCAGTACGAGGTCGGTTTCGATGCGGTCCGAGATCAGCGCTTCGAGGTCGGCGAGGGAGGCGGCCTGATCGACGCGTGCGTCATCGATCGCCGAGTGGAGGGCTTGCGTGAGCGCGCCTCGAAACAGCGGATGATCGTCGACGACGATGATACGTACTGCCATTCAGCCAAGCCTCCACCGAGGTCGCCGGGCATTCAAGCGAGTCGTATTTCGCGCTGCACGGTCCGCGGCATCTTCAACAGGAGCCAAGCGAAGAACTAGCGCGTTTCCGCGGTCTTGGCTAACATTTGAGGGTAAATGGAGAGGCGCGGGGACGGCGATCGGGTGAGCTGGCATACGGTCTGTGCAACCCAGCCTGCCGTACCCCGACCACATTGGGCGGACATTTCTCGCGGACGGGGTGACGCGGGCCTGCGGGTATGGCGCTCGCGGAATGCCTGCCCAGGGAAATGCTGAAGGAGAGGGCGCCATGATCGAGCGTAAGGAGCGCCGGCCTTATTGGCGGCACACGAAATGGCAGATGATGGCGAGCTTGCTGCCATTTCTCCTGGTCGTCCTCGTGCTGCCCTTCTACGCTGAGCAGCTCAATGGCAATCGCGTGATCGGATTCCCCTGGGGGTACTTCCTCCTGGCTCACGGCGTAGGTGTTCTTGCATTGATTACCGTCGCCTCGTTCGCCAACCGTCAGGACGTCATCGATCGCTGGCATGGCGCTCACGAGGACGGCTGACACGCGGGGCGTTGTCACAGCAAACTGAGGCGGGCCGGTTCGCAGGCCAGCGCCTCCACCGAGAGCTGCTTCGGATAGCCGATGTCCTTCACGCCAACGCGACACCTCGTCAATCCCTTGCTCGGTGTCTATTTCGGCATCTTCGCGAGCCTGCTCATCGGCATCGTGCTCATGGCGCTGATGCTTGAGCAGCTCGGGCTCGAGGACCAGCTGCTGCGCGCGCTCATCGCCGGCGGGCTCGTTCTCCTTCTCGCGGGGCTCGCGCTTGCGACGCGCTCGAATGCTATGTTCGAGTTGCTGTATGCGGGACGGCGGGTGCCGGCAATCTTTACCGGCCTTACGCTCTCGGTGTCGCTGCTCGGGGGGACGACACTCGCGGCGCTTCCCGGTCTCTTCTACCTCATGGGCTTCGATGCGCTCTTCCTGACAGTCGGCATGACGACCGGGCTCGTCGTGTTCGCGATCCTCATTGCGCCCTACCTTCGCAAGTTCGGCGCCTATTCCGTTCCCGCCTACCTAGGGCTGCGGTTCGCCAGCCCCATGCTGCGTGTCGTGGCAGCCGCCATCGCAAGCGTACCGCTGCTGCTGCTCATCGTCGCCGAGTTCAAGATCGCGCTTATGGCAGGGGCTTGGCTGACGGAGCTTTCGCCGCTCGTGCTGACGATCTCGCTGTCGCTGGTGCTCGTTCTGGTGCTCGTGAGCGGTGGGGTGCGCTCGCTGAGTTGGACAAGTGCCGCGCAGGCCATTGTCATGCTGCTCGCTGTGCTCATTCCGGTGATGATCATTGCGGTGCTGATGTCACATCTGCCCGTCCCGCAACTGAGCCACGGCCGCATTACCCGCACGATCCTGCGCGCGGAATTCACCCAGGGCATTCCCGACGTCCTCGCCGACGCGTTCGCATTCGATCTGCCGGACCGGGGATTCGAGGCGGCGACACGCCGTTTCGCAACAGCCTTCTCGAGTATTGGCCAGGTCTCCTTCGTGCTGGCTGTGCTTGCGATCATGGCGGGCGTGGCCGGACAGCCGACGCTCATATCCCGCATCAGCGCGACGCCTGGCGTTTATGCGACGCGGAAGTCCGTTGCGTGGGCGATCTGCCTTGTCGGACTTGTGTTCCTCACCATGTCTGCGGTGGGCGTCTTCCTGCGTGAGACCGTCATGACGGACATCGCAGGTCTGCCGGCGGGGCAGCTGCCGGGCTGGGTCGCCGGGCTCGTCTCACGGGAATGGGCTGCCGTCGATACGGGCACAGCCCGGCTCACGCTGTCGAGTTTCGCGATAAAGCGCGATGCGGCGCTCATTGTTCTCGCGGTGGCCAACGAGGTCCCGTCGGCCCTCGTCTATACGATCATCGCCGGCCTGCTGGTGGCGGCCCTGGCCGCGGCCGCGACTGGCCTTGCGACGCTCGGCACGATCCTTTCCGAGGACATCGTCAATGGTCCGCAGAGCGAGCTTGTCGCGGACGGAGTCCGCAGAACCGTTCTGAGGCTGGCGTTTGTCGCGCTGACCTTTTTTGCAGGTTGGATGGCATTGGTGACGCCGGGAGATCCCCTGGAATTTCTGCTCTGGTCGCTGGCGCTGAGCGGCTCGACGATCTTTCCAGTCCTGCTCTTGTCCATCTGGTGGAAAAGATGCAACGGCTGGGGTGCTACTTTGGGGCTCCTGGTCGGTTTCGCAGTGGCTCTGATCAGCATCATCAGCGGCGAATTCGCCGGATTTGGCCTGGCGGGCCCCATGGCTGCTATCGTGGGGGCGCCGGCCGCACTCATTGCCGTGGGTGTCGGGAGCCTTCTGACGCCCCCGCCCGGCAAGCATGTGCTGGAACTGGTGCGTGATTTGCGCGTGCCCGGCGGTGATACGCTTTATGATCGCGAGGTGCGCCAGGTGCTTGCTGAGAGGCGCCGGCAAGTTGGAGGGTAGGTCCGCAGGCCCGGCGCGCGCGCGATCAGGAGCAGGCCAGGGAACAGGCCAAGGGACAGGGATGTCGGCACGCGAGCAATTCGGCTTCTATGCGCCGATCGAGCCGTACCGAACCGGCCGTCTGCAGGTCGGCGACGGCCACGAGATCTATTTCGAGGAATGCGGCAACCGCGACGGCAAGCCTGTGCTCGTCGTGCATGGCGGCCCTGGCGGTGGCAGCAATCCCACCATGCGCCGCTATCACGATCCGGCGCGCTACCGCATCATCCTGTTCGATCAGCGCGGCTGCGGGCGCTCGACACCTCACGCGAGCCTCGAAGAGAACACGACGTGGCACCTCATTGATGACATGGAGCGCCTGCGCCGCCACCTCGAGATCGAGTGCTTCCAGCTCATGGGCGGTTCGTGGGGCGCGACCCTCGCCATTGCCTACGCCGAACGTCACGCCGAGCGCGTGCGTGAAATGATCCTCAGGGGCGTATTCCTGCTGCGTAAGGCGGAGATCCGCTGGTTCTACGAGGAGGGGTGCAACTGGCTCTTCCCGGAGGCCTACGAAGCCTTCCTGTCAGTGCTGCCCGAGGATGAGCGGCACAGTCCAGTGTCTGCCTATTATCGCCGCCTGACACACGCCGATCCCCGCATCCGCATCGCGGCCGCGCGAGCCTGGTGCATCTGGGAGGCGTCGACCATGGCGCTCCGGCCTGATCCCATGCGCTTGCGCGCTTTCGCCTCCGACGCTTACGCCCTCGCCTTTGCGCGCATCGAGTGCCACTACTTCATGAACAGGGGATTTCTCGAGGCGGACGGCGAGCTTCTTCGCGACGCGCACAGGCTCGCAGGGATTCCGGGGGTGATAGTCCAGGGCCGCTATGATGTCGTCACGCCGGTGCGAAGTGCGGTCGAGCTGCACAAGGCATGGACGGGCTCGACATTGCATATTGTGCCCGACGCAGGCCACGCGATGACCGAACCCGGCATCGTGCACGAGCTCGTCGCGGCGACCCGGGCCTTCGGCAAGCTTTAATGGAAGAGGACGCGCGCCGGGCCCTCAGCCCATGCGCGCATCACCCGCATCGCGATCGACGCGACGTGAGCGGTCGCCACCGCGTTCCTCGGCGGTTGCCGCAACCTCGAGCTCGGCAACTGCCTCGTCGCGAACGGCGACGGCTTGCTCGAGCTTTTCACGAAGACCAGCGACCGATGCGCGCAGATTGTCACGACGCTGAGCAGCGGCGCGCGCAAACGTCGAATAGGCGAAGTGGGCCTCGTTGCGCACGCCTGTGCGCTCTTCTTCGGTCGCAATCTGGCGGTCGAGATCAACCGCCATCTGCTCGAACTCGTGGATCATCGACTCGATGTCCGCCACTTTCCGCCGCTTCTCGTCGGCCTCGAAGCGCTTCAGCTTCAGCGCACTGTCGCGGGACTTCATGACCGTATACCCCCTACTCATGAGCATCGGCACGCCACAAGGAGCGGAGCCGGTGAATTTACGCACAACTGCCGGCACGTATCGTCTCACTGCCGGACAATGCAAAACTCATGCTCCGGCCACATACTACACGGGCTTGTCGGCCGCGCATCGGTCCCAGCGCTTAAATATTCGTGATGCTGATCACCTGCGATGCCGCCAGGCACAGGCCGGAGCAGGTTCAGTATCCAACGAACGGATTAAGTTGCCGTTTCGCAACGCCTGAATCGGATCGGACTCGGGTGTGCCATTTTCGATCACCCGGCGGGCACTGTCCGCTTTAGGAACCTGTGCAAATCATGTACTAACCGCTTTAGGGGGTTGCATGCGGTCAATCAAGCCACGGCAACAGCTTGGGTGATCTGCATGATTTGCGTGAGGTTCGCCAACAAGCGACATCTCTGAGCTGCAGAGTACGGCCAGGACAGCCTGCCGCACGGTGTATTGTTGTGCGCGTATACTTGGCATGATTGGTCTGCGCGTCCTGGTAGCGGAATGTTGTGGCGCCCAAGATTGCGCGTTGTTAGCGCAACGCGGGGCGCGCGTCTCAAAATCAGCATTCGCGTAATCGCCTATTAGGTTTTGTTAACCTCTCGGAAGTAATGTGCAAGTTATGAACTTGCTGAGTGCAATAGCGTACTCTTCACAATCGGGGCAGCGGACTCTATACAGGGTCATGGAAGAGAGGTTGGCATGCGAGTCCTTCTCATTGAGGATGACAGCGCCACGGCTCAAAGCATCGAATTGATGCTGCAGTCGGAAGGCTTCAATGTTTACACGACCAGTACCGGTGAAGAGGGCGTCGATCTCGGCAAGATTTATGATTACGACATCATATTGCTCGATATCAACTTGCCTGACATGAGCGGATACGAGGTCCTCAAGACCCTCCGCGTGAGTAAAGTCCAGACACCTATCCTCATCTTGTCGGGTCTCGCCGGCATCGACGACAAGGTGCGCGGCCTGGGTTTTGGCGCCGACGACTACATGACCAAGCCGTTCCACAAGAACGAGCTGATTGCCCGCATCCAGGCGATCGTTCGCCGCTCGAAGGGGCACGCCCAGTCGGTCATCGAGACGGGCGAGCTCAAAGTTAATCTCGACACGAAGACCGTCGAAGTTAACGGGCAGCGCGTGCATCTGACCGGCAAAGAATATCAGATGCTGGAGCTTCTCTCGCTGAGGAAGGGGACAACCCTGACCAAGGAGATGTTCCTGAATCATCTCTACGGCGGCATGGACGAGCCCGAGCTCAAGATCATCGACGTCTTCATCTGCAAGCTCCGCAAGAAGCTGCAGAATGCGACCGGCGGGAAGCACTACATCGAGACTGTCTGGGGGCGCGGCTACGTTCTCCGTGAGCCAGGAGACGGGAAGAACGCGGCCGCCTGATGGGCCCGAGGCGGGCGCCAACCCCCGCCGAGGACGCAATTCGGGTAAGGCAAACGAAGGGCGCCCGCTGCGGCGCCCTTTCGCATGAGGCGGAAGGCGTTTTCGGGCCCCTTGCCTTGCTGGCGAGAGTGCTTTCTGCGATACTTTCTCCAGAACCGGCTGTAGCGGTAGGCTTACTGCACCGCCCCCCAAGGAGTTGTGTGGAATGGGTACATTTAGCGTGTGGCACTGGCTGATCTTCCTGGTCATCGCCTTGCTGCTTTTCGGCGGCAGCGGGAAGATTTCGTCGATCATGGGCGACGTCGCCAAGGGCATCAAAAGCTTCAAGAAGGGCATGACCGAAGAGGATGACGTCGCGGCGTCTCCAGATGCGCCAAAGAAGCTCGAGGGCAAGGCGCCTGAAGTCCACCCGGTACCTGGCTCGACGCCGAGCTCGACGACCAGCACGAAAGTCGGCTAGCAACTCCGGACGCAGCCCCCCCGACGGTGTTCGGGCGCGGCTGTGGGCGTTTGCCGGATCGGGCTGCTGGTCCGAGGGACATGGCTAGCCGAGCGGCTGCGCAGCACCGGAATTAGTCGCGTCCAGCGGGCGGTTTCGCCTGCAACTTTGACGGGACGCTGCGGCTGCACTACAGAAAGCGATCATGTTCGATCTCACGTCAGGCAAGCTGCTGCTGTTGGGCATCGTGGCCCTGATCGTGCTTGGCCCCAAGGACTTCCCGATCCTGCTGAGGACGATCGGCAAGTACATGGGCATCATCAAGAAGCAGGCCGATGAGTTTCGCGCCCAATTCGACGAGGCGATGCGGGAGAGCGAGCTCGATCAGATCAAGAAGGACGTCGAGGGGCTCGGCCAGGATCTCAGTAAGTCCATGGCGGAGACGCAGCAGTCCATTTCGAGCGATCTCAGCACCGTCACCAAGGATTTCGATGACATCAAGACGGGCATAGAGGCCAACCTCAACGATCCGCTCCGTCCGTCACCGCACACGACTGGCTATACGCCCGAGGAGATTCGCGAGGGTTCTCCGGGCGGATCAGCCGCGAACACTGTGGCGGCAGTCGGCATGGATCCCGACGCGCATGACGCGAATGGCATACCAATGAAGCAGGTGGCTGAGGTGGCGCCGTCGACGACTGTTGCTCCGGCGAGTGCAGAGCCCGCGGCCCCCGTGCATGGTGATCGCGCCAGTCTCAATGGGAGTGGGGGACACGGGGCGTCGCCGGCTACGGAATCTTCTCCGAAGAGCGGGGCCTGAGGCGTCGTGACTGATACCCTTCAAAAGTCGGACCTGGACAAAGATACTCCGGTCAAGGTCGAGACGCCGGACGATGACGGTCAAGCCGAGATCGACGCCTCGCGCGCTCCTCTGATCGAGCATCTGACCGAGCTCCGCCAGCGCCTGATCTATTCACTTTTGGCATTCTTCGGGACTTTTGTTGTCTGCTTCTTCTTTGCCAAGCCTATCTACAACGTGCTGGTCTGGCCGTTCGTGCGTGTCGTTGGTGCCGACAAGGCGAAGCTGATCGCCACTCATTTCCTCGAGCAGCTTTTCACCAACATCAAGCTCGCCATGTTCGGGGCGGCCTTTCTGTCGTTTCCAGTTGTTGCCGTGCAGATCTACAAGTTCGTTGCGCCAGGGCTCTATAAGAACGAGCGCGGCGCCTTCGTGCCGTATCTCATCGCGACACCGCTTCTCTTTGTGCTGGGGTCGCTGGTTGTTTACTTTGTCGTCCTTCCGCTGTTGATCCAGTTCTCGCTCGAGATCACGCCCCAGGCCGCCGGAAATGGTCACGCGGCAATCGAGCTTCTTCCCAAGGTCTCCGAGTACTTGTCGCTCGTGATGACGCTCATCCTGGGCTTCGGCATTATCTTCCAGCTTCCGGTCGTTGTGACGCTGCTTGCGCGGGCGGGCGTATTCGGAGCTGCCGGTATGCGCACGGCCCGGCGCTACGCCATTGTAGGCATTGCGGGTGCGTCGGCTGTGCTTTCGCCGCCGGACCCTTTCAGCATGCTCGCGATGATGCTGCCGACAATCCTGCTCTACGAGGCCTCGATCTGGATTGTTGACAGGATCGAAAGGGACCGCGCCGCCAAGGAGGCAGTCGCGGAGCAGTCCTAGAGCGGCGCCCAGGTCCACAACTCATTGATTTGAGCTCTATTTCACCGACAGATGATCGCTTCTCCGTGCGATCCCGCCTTGCACGATATTTGCATCGGTGCGGAAGTGGCCGTGACCCGCGGTCCGAGGTGTTAACCAGCTTTAGCATCTATCGCCAAAATATTGTTAAAGCGTGATAAAAATGGAACAGAAAAGTATTGGTACGTTCACCGCGCGCCTTAGATCGAAATTAAGACGGCTCGGTTAGTGTGCTCAAAGTTCACGGAGAGTATTGCGTATCATGACCGACCAGCAGTTCAGAACGCGTTCGCGTTACGTCATTGGCCCGGACGGGAGCCCGCTTACGGTTGCCGACCTGCCGCCGCGCGACACCAAGCGTTGGGTGATCCGCCGCAAGGCCGAGGTGGTTGCCGCTGTGCGTGGTGGCCTGCTCAGTCTCGAGGAGGCGTGCGAGCGCTACAAGCTCACCGTCGATGAGTTCCTGTCCTGGCAGCGGACAATCGACAAGCACGGCCTGCAGGGTCTGCGCGCGACGCGGCTCAAGGATTACCGTAACTAGGCGCAGCCGTGTCCCATCGGGCTGCCGGCTCGTGTTGTCAGCGTCTAGCGACGCAATCAGAAATCATGCACCGCTGATTGGAGCGCGGGCGGTCGGGAAAATTTCCGGCTGCCGGCGCCATTGTGCTTGGTGCACCCCAGGAGCACGGCTCCGGTCGATTGTCCTAGGGGGATGGTGGCAATCAATGCCCCCAGCGGGTCTTCCACACCAGCAGGCCAGTGGAAATACCGTAGGCCGCCATGGCGAAGGTCACGAGCAGGGCGAAGTTAGCGAAGTCGCCGCCATGCTGTACGAGCAGACTGCCCCCGATCAGCACGACCAGTAGCCGCACGGTTCCGCCGAGCACTGGCCCGAAGATCCGTCCGGAACCCTGCGAAGCGAAATAGAGGCATAGGCCGAAGCCATAGGCGGCAAATCCATAGCCGGCGATGCCGAGATACTGATGGGCGGCTTTCTCGACGTGGGGATCACTCGTGAAGAGGTTGGCCCAGAAGTCCGGGTAGAGAGCTGCGAGACAGCCGATGGCGCCGATAATCACTGCAGAGGCGGTGGCGGCAGTCCATGCAATGCGGCGCGCTCGCGGCACGTCGCGAGCGCCGATGGCCATTCCGACCATGGGAACCGAAGCTGAGCCGATGGAAAAGGCGATCGGGACCAGCAGCAACTCGAGCCGTACCCCAATGCCGTAACCCGCCAGCGCCGTTGTTCCAAAGGTTGCGACGAATTTCGCGAGGATGATGACAGTCAGGATCGACTGCAGGGGCGAAAGGCAGGAAACGGCCCCGACCTTCAGAATGTCCCAGAAGAGCTCCCGGCTGAGGCCGATCCCTGCAAATCCAAGGCGCAGACGCGAGTAGCGTGAGCGGAGATAAACAAGTAGCGTGATTGTGCCCGCGAGGAAGGCGAGGATCTGCCCGGCAGCGACGCCCGCGAGGCCAAAGCGGGGGATGGGCTCGAAGCCGAGACCCAGCAATCCCCCGAGAATGATCTGCAACACGGCGACGCCGATGATCGTGGACGAAGGGACGCGCATATTGCCCGTTCCGCGGGCGATCGACGCGAAAATATTGAAGAGCCAGACGATGGTAGCGCCTGCGAAGAAGGTGCCCGAGTAATCGAGAGCAAGCGCCAGGACGGCCGAGTCACCGCCAAGCAATTTATAGATGCCACGGCCCCAGAGCAGGAAAACGGCCGTGAAGAGGATGCCCGCAAGGCCTCCGACGATCAAAGCGTGAAGCGCGAGAGCGCGCGCCCGCGCCTCGTCACGCGCACCAAGCGCTCGGCTGATCGCTGAGGACACGCCGCCGCCCATGGCGCCCGACGACATCATTTGCGTCAGCATGATCATCGGAAAAACGAGGGCCATGGCGGCCAACGCCTCGGTGCCGAGGATGCCGATGTAGGTGGTCTCCGCAATGGCGACGAGGGATTGTGTGCCAAGCGCCAGCAGATTTGGGAGCGATAGTGCCGCGAGGGTGGGCAGGATGGGCGCAGTCAGAAGGGGCCCGTAGGCAGCAGCCGGCACCTCGCGCCAAGAAGGAGTGCGTTCCGACAAGCGTTCCCCCTCCCCGGTAGGAAATCAATTTGCTCAATCTACCAGATCGGCGCGTACAGCGTTCCGCATCAAATAATGTGAATGGTGTGCATTGCTATAGGCGAACGTGCTCCGGGCGTCTAGCGCTCCGTCCAAAGATGAAAAAGCAAAGATGAAAATTTGAGATAGGTGTGTCCAATCGGGCTCCGGCGCGTGGTTCATTCCGGTACGCATGTTTGTGCCCGTATTACCGTAGTTCGACTTTTCTGGCTGAGACGCATTCGTCTGCCGCTTGGTTAAGTCTCTCTCGACCTTCTGTGCGCAATCTCTCGTGGCGGACGCGAAACGAGCTCAGCTGTCTGATGCACCGGCGCCGACTGAATTCACAGTCGGTAAGCGGTGAAGCGGACAGATGTTCCAGACAATTAAACGGGAGCTTCAGCCTTCTCTGCCATGCTGGTTGGGAAGTCCGGGGGGTAGCTGGTGCCAGGGGAAAGGCAACCGGCTCGAGGGTGTTGCGTCGGGAGGGGAGAGTTCAGTCATGTCGAGTAAGGCAGCTTTGACCATCGTAATTGCAGATGACGACGCCGATGACCGGATGCTCGTCGAAGACGCTTTCACGGAAAGCCGCCTGTCCAATCCGCGTGTCTATGTCGAGGACGGCGAGGAGCTGCTTGCGTACCTGCGCAGCGAGGGCAAGTTTGCGGGCCAACCGCGCCGCCTGCCGGGTCTCATCCTGCTTGATCTCAACATGCCTCGCATGGACGGCCGCACCGCCCTCAAGCACATCAAGGAAGATCCCGAGCTCCGGCGCATCCCGGTGATCGTGCTGACGACCTCCAAGGCCGAGGAGGACATCCTGCGCACCTACGACCTCGGCGTCAGCTCCTTCATCACGAAGCCGGTGAGCTTTGAGGGTCTCGTTGATGTGGTTCGCACGCTAAATCACTACTGGATCGAAATCGTAGAGCTTCCGGCCAGCGAAGCCGCGTGATCGTTTGTTCATTGCGTTGAGGCAGTATTTCGATGGCGCAGCCGCCGGCACAGAACGAGACGGTTGTCCTCCTCGTGGAGGACGACAGGGATGATTTCTTCCTGACGCAGGACGTCCTGCAGTGTGTCCCGAACCACAAGTACTCGGTGGTATGGGCTGGTTCCTACGAGCGCGCGAACTTCGAGCTGCTCGAGCGCTCCTACGACGTGGCGCTGGTCGACTACCGCATTGGAGAGCGGACCGGCCTCGAGTTCATCCGCGAGGCGGGCCGGCGCTTTCCGGACACGCCGATGATCCTCCTTACAGGCGTCATCGACCCGCACATCGATCGCGCTGCGGAAGAAGCTGGCGCCGCCGATTTCCTCGAGAAGGGCGCTATCACGCCTGAGCTCCTCGACCGCTCCATCCGTTATGCCATCAAGAATGCGCGCCGCCGCGCGATCCTTGATGCCGTACTGTCGAATTCGGCCGCAGGTATCGTTGCGCTCGACCGGTCCGGCGCACCGATGCTGTGGAACAAGCAGGCGCTTCGCGCCCTCGACATCGAGCACGACGCGGCGGCGAGCGTAACGGCGGATATCGTCAGCGCCGGTCTCGCGAAGATCAGCGGCGAGGGGCGCCTGCCCGAGCAGTTTGCTGCGGCCTCCGGCCAAGTATTCGAAACGGGCATCGGTACAGTGCCGAGCGACGGCCAGGTCGTCGTTTTCCATGAGATCACGCATCGCATTCGCGCCGAGCAGCTGCTGCGTAAGTCAGTTGCCGAGGCCGAGGCGGCCAACATGGCCAAGTCGAGCTTCCTCGCAACGATGAGCCACGAACTGCGCACGCCGATGAACGGCATCCTTGGAATGGCGCGCGTGCTATCCAATACCCCGCTCGATCACGAGCAGGGGGCCTATCTCGACACCATTCGCGTCTCGGGTGAGAGCCTGCTCGGGATCATCAATGACGTGCTCGACCTCTCCAAGATCGAATCCGGCCACATGGAGATCGAGGATGTCGAATATCGGCTTGCGGACCTCGCCAGTGAGGTGACGACGCTGCTCGCACCGACCGCGCGCGCAAAAGGGATCGATCTCGCATCGTTCATCGATCCGCAGCTCTCAAGCACCATGCGCGGCGATCCGCTCCGCGTCCGCCAGATCATCACGAACCTCATAGGCAATGCGATCAAGTTCACCGAGGAAGGTGGCGTATCGCTGTGGATCGATCAGGTCGAGAGCAACGGGCGCTCTCACTTGCGCATCAGGGTCAGCGACTCAGGCATCGGCATTCCCGAGAGCAAGCGCGAGCGACTGTTCAAACGGTTTTCCCAGGTCGACGCCTCGACGACGCGCACGCATGGCGGCACTGGCCTCGGTCTGGCGCTCTGCCGCGAATTCGTCTCGCTGATGAACGGCCACATCGATTGCGAGAGCACGCCTGGTGTCGGCAGCACATTCGTCGTGCTGCTGCCGCTGAAAGGCACGGTTTCTGCGGACCGAAACAGCGCGCGCCAGCTCTCCGGCTGGCGTGTAGCGCTCATCGGTCGCGAGGGCCCGCTCGCCAACGTCATGCGCGCGTACGCGGCAAGCAGCGGCGCGACCATGGATGTGCTCGCCTGCGGACCGAATGTCCTCCAGCGGCTGGGCCCGACGCAAAGCACGGCCATCGTGATCGACTGCAACTCGGCGAAATCCAACCGAGACGAGGTCATTCGTCTGATCGCAGGTGAGGCGGGCAACCAGTCGACGCCATTCTTCGTCATTGCGGACACGGTGGCGGACGCCGGCGGTTTCGACATAGAGCCCGATCTGCTGCTCTCGCGGCCATTTGGACCCCAGTCCTTCGAGCGCATCTGCAACCGTTTGCGTCGCCGGGCACCGACAACCGTTGCCCGGGGGACAATCGCCTCGGCGGCGGCTCCCCAGCGCCATCTCAAGGTCCTCCTCGCCGAGGACAACGAGCCGAACCAGCGGGTCGCACGCGCGATTCTGCGCGGTGCGGGTTATTCGATCGACGTGGCGGCCAACGGGCACAAGGCCATCGAGCTGGTCGGCGCGAAGCCCTATGACGTTGTGCTCATGGATGTGAACATGCCGTCGATGGACGGGCTCGAGGCGACGCAGCTCATCCGTCAAACCGATGTCGGGCGCGGGCTGCCGATCATCGGCCTCACGGCGAGTGTGATGGATGGCGACCGCCAGCGCTGCATCGAGGCGGGCATGAACGACCACCTGGCAAAGCCCATCGATTGGGATTGCCTCATCGCGCTCCTGAATCGCATGGAGAGCGAAGTCTACGGCGGCCACGCCCTGGCCTCGTAAGTCTCCGCCCGCAGCGCTGCGGAAAAGTGCTGGCCGTTCTCGGCCGGCACGATTGGCGCTTAGCGGAATAGATAGATCGGACTCGACCAGGCGCGGTGCCCATCCTCCTGCGTCACGCGCACGAAGAGGCGCGCGTCGCGGCCCTTGGGGACGGCAATGCGACGACTGAGGCGAAGGCGCGTCTCGCTCATCTTTTCCGGCAGTCGCGCAAGGGTGACCTCACGCGCGAGCCCGCCCGCAGAGAAGATGTCCGCCTCCACGCCGAGCGCCGCGATATCGCGTGTGCCCTTGCAATGTTTGGTCTCGAAGCTGAGGGCACCGGCGTCTGCGTCTTTCAGCCAGAGATCGATGCCGCCGTAATTGCCGGTGGTGACGGCCTTCCAGGTGAGACCGTTCGACTTCTGGTCACGGATCCCGCGATCCATGTTCCAGTTGTTGAACATGCGCGCCTCCTCAATTGCGTTCCCGCTGATGGCGAGGCTGCCGTCCCAAACGGTTGTGCGCGCGCGGCCGCGGTATTCCGCACCCGCGTACGTCAGGCGCACGCGCCGGCCGAGATCAGCGGAACCATATGTGCGGATGGTCTCGATGAGTTCGGTGCCGTCGAAAATGTCGAGCCGCTCGATCGGCGCTGATGCGGCCACCTCGACATGCAACTCGATGTCATCGTCGGCGACGCGCGCGATGTCGCCCAAGATGACGCGGCGCGTGCGCTCGCTGGTTGCGTTTTCGAAGAGCGCGGGATCGCGCATGAAGAGTGTCGCGTCGCTCTTCGTCGTGGCCTCGACCGAGAGCAGCATCCGATTGCCGGTGGTGCCGTAGTGATGGCGCCGGCGCATGGCCTCGAAGATCGCATCGCGATCGAGGCGCGGCGCGAGGTAGCACGTGAGGCCGCCCTGGGCGCCGAAGAAGGACGCACCGGGGTAGGACGCGCCCGGCCGCCCCTTGTGGCCATCCGAATTGCACACGACACCGACGCGGTAGTTCTTCGAGAAAGCATCGTGGAGGATCCACTCGAAGGTGCCCCAGTCGGAGTGGACCTCGACGGCCGTCTCCAAACGGCCATCGTGAGCGTAGGTGATGTCCGCGTAGCGCCCGCCGACGTGCGCCATGACCACGCAATCCTTGCCAGCGAGCTTTTCGAAGAGCGCGCCAGCTTCGTGCGCGTCGCTCGCCTCATCAGACATGTCGCCGCCCTCGGTGATCTGGGCGTGGCTCGAGCGGTGGATGGTCTCGCCTTCATGGCGATACATCACGTTGCGATCGCCGCCGACAGCGGTGTTTGCGCTCCACTCGTAGCCTGGAATGCAGACGAAACGGCCGGGTACGTCGAACTCTGCCGTTGCAACGTTGAGATCGCGCCAGAACTCGCCGGTAATCTGGAAGTCATTGCCTTGGTGACTCATGACGTCGATGAGAGCGCGATCGCGGCCAAAGGCGAAGTACTCGCGCGCCGAGTTCGTGCCGAGCGTCTCATCCGACTGGCCGTGCGTATCCCCCCAGAAGTGGACCGTCGCGGCTTCGCTCTCGGCAATGCGCAGGGGATTGCTGCGCGCGAGCAATGTGCCGTCCTCGCCGAGCACATCGATCGTGAGATCACCCGGCTCGCGCACGGAGAGGCCTTCGAGGGTCGCGCCGAACGTGCCGTGTTTGAGATCGACCGTCGCCGGTAACCCGGTGACGGGCCTGCTCGGAGCGAGACGCACCGTGCGCACGACCATGTCAGATGGATTGCCCCAGGCATCGTCCACCTTGATGCCAAAACGGAAGGGAGTGCCCGCTCGCACCATGGTCGGCATCAGGGCCTGCCACGTGATGCCAGGGCCGGGGCCGACCTCGATGGTCGGGCTCACGGGCAGCGCGACGTAGTCGTAGGTCGCGATGGCGTCGACGAGTACGTGGAACTCGAAAATCTTCTCGCAGTAAGTTTGGAGGCGCACGCCCGGCGAGCCGAAGCGGGTATCTCCGAAGCGCACCGTGATGGTGTCGCCCGGCTTCAGGAAGTGCTTCATCACGCCAATGTAGAGCGACCGGCTCCACGGGCGGATGTTGCGCTTGAACTCCCAGCGCGCCTCGAGGGTCGCGCCGTTGGATGCCTCGAGCGTGGTGTAGCCGGGCGCCTTCGGGTCGTCGAACTGCACGGGTCCGAGGTCGGTCGCGAAGCGAAAGGCAATCTTGAGGCTGCCCGTATCGTCAATGCCGAATGCGCCGGCCGTATAGACGAGCGTGAAGGACTGCCAGGAGCCCGCCTCGAACCGGCCGGAGGGGGACAGCGTGGCGCTGCCCATGAGTTCGGGGCGAAAAGTCGAATAAGGCATGGGGACTTCCTGGATCTCGATCTGGTGCGCTGAGGACTGCTGAGGGCTTCGATTTTACCGGAGGCCAGCCCAGATGCAGTACAACGCGAGGATGGCGATGACACTCTGCGTTGCGATGGTGCCTGTCATTCGGAAGATGAAGGGCTCCTTGACCTGACTGATGCCATAGGCGTGCGCAATCCGCGCCGCGAGGAGGATGATGCCGAAGATATGGATATAAAGCGAGCCCATGCCCGTGTGCTCGGCGAGGACCAGCAAAAGCAGCGCGATGGGCACGAACTCGATGAAGTTCCCCTGCGCCCTGATGCGCCGCCGCAGCGCGATGTTGTCGCCGTCGCCGAGCGCTATGCGCTCATCCCGGCGCACGAACGACACTCTCAGCGAGAGGAAGATCAGCATCAAGCCGAAGAGTCCGACGTAGAGTGCAGCGGTGCGCATTGGCTGGCTCCTGACGATTTGACGGCGTGACGTACAACCCTTCCCGTATGGCTTGGGTTTTACTGTCGATCAGCGGGAGAGACCCATCTCGGTGAGCGGAACGATCGCGACGCCGGCCTTCTCGAGCCCGTCGCGCACGCCGCGCGCAACCACGACGCCTGTCGCCTCGTCGCCGTGAACGCAGAGCGTGTCGATCTTCGCTTTGATCACCTTGCCGCTGACGGAGATGACTTCGCCCTGCTGGACGAAGCGCAGCGCCTGAGCGGTTGCCTTCGCCGGATCTTTGAAAACTGTACCGGGGATGGATCGCGAGGCCAGCATCCCATCATCGGCATAGGCACGATCGCAGAAACCCTCGCGCGCGATCGGCAACTCGAGCTTTATCGCCGCCTTCTCGAGCTCGGAGCCGAAAAGGACGACGAAGATCATGCCGGGATCGATCGTCTTGATGGCGCGGCCGATGGCCATCGCGTAGTCCGCCTCGACGCACGCCATGTTGCTGAGTGCGCCGTGCGTCTTGAGGTGCGTGACCTTGAGCCCACCGTACGCTGCCATGGCCTGCAGCGCGCCGATCTGATAGGCCACGAGATATTCGAGTTCCGTGGCCGACATTCGGATCTGGCGGCGGCCAAAGCCCCAGAGATCGTTGAAGCCCGGATGCGCGCCGATGCTCACCCCCTTGTCACGGGCCAGCATGACCAACCGGTGCATCGTGTTGGGGTCGCCGGCATGCATCCCGCACGCGACATTCGCGGACTTGACGATGTCCATCATCGCGGCATCGTTGCCGATGTCATAGGCACCCCAGCCTTCGGCGATGTCGGCATTGAGGTTGACTTTGGCGGGCATTGTTCGCTTCCTCATTGAAGCAGGGGAATCGTGGCGTGGGGATCGGGCGTCGGGCGTTCCCGATGTGCCTGGATTGGTAGCAGTGACGGGCTGGCGCGCCAAGCTGCCATGGCACGTGGGACACCTCGTGCGTGGCTCCGCGACGGGGAGAAAGAGTTCGTAATGCCAAAGCAAGGGCTCGCGGAGGCGGCGCGCTTTCTGCCGAGCGGCGACACGGCGCTCGTCGTCGAGTTCGGCGACCACATGGACCGCCATCTTTCGGCGCTGGTCCTCAATCTGCGCCGCCGCGTGCAGGAGGCGGGGATTGCTGGTGTCAGCGAGGCCGTGCCGACATTCCGGTCGCTCATGGTGCACTACGATCCTCTGATTGTGCGCGCGCGCGACCTCCAGGCTCGTCTGGTGCCGCTCATCGATGGTCTCGAAGCGGAAGCCCTTGTCGGACAACGCTGGCATTTCCCGACCTGCTACGAGGGCGATGAATATGCGCCGGATCTTGCGGATGTCGCCGCGGCGGCGGGCTTGAGCTCCGCGGAGGTCGTGGCCATGCACACGTCCGTCCAGCATCTCGTCTACATGATCGGTTTCCTGCCGGGGCAGGCCTACATGGGTGACCTTCCTCAAGCTCTGGCATTGCCGCGGCGGACGAGCCCGCGGATCAAGGTGTCTGCCGGATCGGTTGCGATCGCCATCGGGCAGTCGACCGTCTACTCGTTCGACAGCCCAGGAGGCTGGCATATCATTGGCCGTTCCGCTGTTCCGCTCTTCGACACGCGCCAGGATCAGGCCGCATTGCTCTCGCCCGGTGACACGGTGCAGTTCGTTGCGGTCGGCCGCGAAGTCTTCGAGGATATGCAAGCCGCGCGCGCCGAGGGGACTTTCGACATCGATACGCTCAGGGTCCTTGAATGAGTGGGCATCTGCGCGTCATCGCGGCTGGTCTTGGGACGTCTGTTCAGGATGCGGGGCGGTTTGGCTACCAGCGCTTTGGCGTGCCAACGGCGGGTGTGCTCGATCGTGTCGCCATGGCCGCAGCGAACACGATCGTCGGCAATGCGGCGGACATGGCCGTGCTGGAGATGCTCTATCTCGGTGCGACGCTCGAGGTTTCTGCTGAGAGCGCAAGGTTCGCGTGTGTCGGGCTTGGTGCCAACCTCGAGGTGACGGAAGACGGGGCGACACGTCCGGTGCGGGCGGCGGAGAGCGTGCGTCTCAGGCGTGGTGCGCGTCTGCGGGTCGCGGTCGGGCGCAATGCCATATCCTGCGTGCTGGCGGTCGAGGGCGGCTTCGCCCTCCAGCCTGTGATGGGCAGTCTCTCGACGCTGACCCGCGCTCAAATTGGCGGTTTCGAGGGGAGAGCGCTCGCGGACGGCGACCTGCTGCCGATCGACCGAAATGAGGTCGAGGAGCGCCAGGAGCTCAGGCTTCCCGATCTCGACCTCACCGTGCCCGCACGCATTCGCCTCGTCCTCGGGCCGCAGGATGACTATTTCACCGCCGATGCCGTGAAGACGCTCCTCGCGGAGCCCTACGAGGTTACGCGCGCGGCCGATCGCATGGGGATCCGCCTATCGGGTTCCGCGCTCGCGCACCAGAAGGGTTTCAACATCGTCTCGGACGGCATTGCGCCCGGTTCGATCCAGGTGCCAGGTGACGGCCAACCGATCATCCTGCTCGCTGATCGCCAGACGACGGGCGGCTATCCGAAGATTGCGACGGTCGCGAGTGTCGATTTGCCCGCGCTGGGGCGCGTCGGGCCGGGCGCCAAGCTGCAGTTTGAGGCTGTCAGTGTCGAAGTTGCCGAGGATCTGCGGCGTGCCAACGCCCGTGCCGAAGCGGGCTGGCGAGAGAGCCTGCAGCCTGCTGAACCCGATATTGGGCTTCGCGAAGCCTCACTGTACGGCGCCAACCTCATCAGCGGCGTCGCCGATGCCTGGATGGGGGACTGAACAGCTGGCGTCTAGCCCAGCAGCGCCATCAAGAGCAGCACGACGAAAATGATCGCAAGCGTGATGCCGAGCGGGCTTGACCACGACGCCCGGTACCAGGCTTCCCGAGCCTTGTCGAAATGCGGGGGCGCCGTTGAATCGGCTGGTTGCTCGGCCAGGGGCCGGTCGTAGTCGCTACTGGCCATGGGATGTCCTCCATGTTTTGCCACTCGAGAGCAAAACCTGGGACCGGCCCTTATGTTCCCTCGAGCAGGCGCTGCGCGGCCTCGTCGAGGCTTAGGTTGCCCGCCAGCAGCTCGTCGGCGAGGGGCCCCAGTCTGTCGATCTCGCCCGAGCGCACGCGCCGCGCGAGCATTTCGGCCGCAGCCCGCACGATGAGTATTCGAGCGCGCCGGCGGCGTCGGATCTCGGGCGCGACCTTCAGCGCGGCCTCGGCGAGGGGGGATGCGGCGTCCCATAGGGCCACGATGCCATCCCCCGTCGTGGCCGTACATTTGAGGACGGGCACGCGCGAGCGAAGGGAGACGGCGCTCTTGAGCTGGGCCAGCGTCGCGTCGGCGTCCGGGCGGTCGCCTTTATTGACGACCAGGATATCCGCGATCTCGAGCAGGCCGGATTTCATGGCCTGAATGTCGTCGCCGAGCCCCGGCGCATTGACGACGATCCTGACGTCCGCGACTTCGGCGATGTCGATCTCGCTCTGGCCTGTGCCGACGGTCTCGATGAGGATGATGTCGAAGCCGGCGGCATCGAGCGCATCCACAACCCGGACGGCCGCGGGCGAGAGTCCGCCGAGCGCACCGCGGCTCGCGACAGAGCGCACGAACACGCCGTCGTCATCGAGTGCCGCTGTCATGCGGACGCGGTCGCCGAGGATCGCGCCGCCGGAGATCGGGCTGGAAGGATCGACGGCGATCACACCAACTTTGAACTCGAGGTCGCGCAGGTGGGCGATCAGCGCATTGACGAGCGTTGATTTGCCCGCGCCTGGAGGTCCGGTGATGCCGATGAGCCGGCCGTGGCCGAGATAAGGTTGCATCTCGCGCATGAGGCCGGATAGGCGCGGGCTCGGGCTGATGCCGGCCCGCTCGCATTCAGTTGCAGCTGCGGCGATGGCGCGGCGTTCACCCGAGCGCATTCGCGCGACGAGTGCGGCGCCATCGTCTGCCGCCGGCTCATGATTCTGGGCAGTCGCTGGATCGGCCTCAGGGGTCATTCCTGAGAGATACGGTCAGTGGCCTGTCCTGGCAACGGATCGCGCGGGGCTGCCAGGGGATTGCCACGACGCCAAGGTGTTCGGTCGCCAATCCGGGCCCAAATTTCCAGCAGGCCTGGGTCCAATGTTGCCTATCCTGCATCCTAGAACATTCCATAATATATATTATGCGAATGATCCAAGCCCATGCGCCACGCCGGCAACCTGCCCCAAAATCAGAGCCTGATCTCCAGGAGCGGCCGGCCTCCGTCAATGAACATCCGGCCCTTTGGCTTCAGCGCCGCTTTGGCTCTCGCTAGCGCTATCGCCTCGATCTCGGAATGCCTCCCATCGAAGGCCCCGACCCGGAAGGCAATCGCGAGATCAAAGCGTGCCTCGCCCTTGCCCAACTCGAAATCCTCGGCGGCGCACTGGAGGAACGCCAGTCTGCCACTCGCAATCTCGGGGCCCGATCCGGCGATGGCTTGCTTGATGGCGGGAGCTGAGCGATCGATCGCCAGGACATAGCCGGTGCCAATGCGCCTGCTGATCTCCCGGGCCGCCACGCCCGGGCCGCAGCCGATCTCCAAGACGCGGATCCCGGCCCGAAGCGGTAACGCGTCTACGAGCTCAGCAAGCCTGGCAGAAATCGCGGCCATCAAGCTTCCGGCCGCAGGAGCTTCAAGTACAGCTCATAGGCACGCCGTATGAACGATTGCCCTCCCGGTGTCATGCGGTAGCCTTCCACCTCGCTCACAGGCACGAAGCGGGCGTCGCGCACGTCCGTGGCTGCGACCGGCGTCCCCTCATCGCACCGCCCCCAGAAGACTGCCAGCACGTAATGGGCCCTCAGCATTCCCTCGCCGTCGCGGAAGATGGCGTCGTGAACATCGACGAGCCCCTCGAGCGCGACTGTGAGTCCTGTCTCCTCGCTCACCTCGCGTGCGGCCGCGTCGCGCGCCTTCTCCCCCGGCTCGATGTGGCCTCCGGGGAGGCTCCAGGTGCCGGGCAGTGCCCCCTTCCCCCGCTCTACGATCAGCACTGTGTCGCCACGGAAGATGATCGCGCTCGCTGCGGGGCGCGGCCACTCCGGTCGCTTGAGGGCTTCAGGCATCGCGTGAGGTCTCGTTTTGAGGAAAGTCGTAGAGGCGCGCCGGATTGCGCGACAGGATCTGCGTCGTCACCTTCTCGTCCCCAGTCCACGCGGGCACAAGGCTCAACAGTCGGCCGTAGTCGATCGGGTGATAATCGATTTGCGGCGGTTCGGCCGAAGCCGTGCGATTGTGGTTCGCGAGATGGGGCCAGTCGGTACCCCAGACCATACGCTCGGGGGCGAGTGCGATCAGCGCCCGCGCGAGCGCCACCACGGCCGCGTTGCCGTAGAAATCCTGCGACACGCGGTACGTTCCCGACAGCTTCACCCAGAAGCGTCCCGTATCGATCAGTCGCCGCAGGACCGGAAACTGCGGATGCGACGCGCCCTGGATTGCATCCACCTTTGCCATATGGTCGAGCACGATGTCCACGCCGAGCCCATGAAGCGTTGCCGCATTCTCCGCGATCACATCGAGGTCCGTGTAGATCTGGATGTGCCAGCCGAGCGGACGGATGCGCGATGCAACGCGCGTCAGCAGTTCCGCAACCGTCGTCCCACGGGGCCCACCAGCACTGATGAGATTGAGCCGCACGCCGCGCGCGCCGGCCTTGTGCATCTCGGTGAGCGCCGCATCACTCTCCATGCCGTCGATGACGACGACTGCCCGCAGCCGATCAGGATACGCCTTCACGGCGTCGAGCGTGCGGCGATTGTCCGTGCCGTACGCGCTCGGTTGCACGATGATCGCCCGATCGAGCCCCGTACGATCGAGGCGTGTGATGAGCCCCTCGACGGGCGCTGGCGGCGGCGTATAGCTCCGCTCGCGGGCCAATGGATAGCGGTCGAAGGGGCCAAATACGTGCGTGTGGCAGTCGCAGCCGCCGGCTGGTGGCGTAAAGGTTGCCGGCGTTGGCTCCAGGTACATGATGGCGTCCTCGGCTTTTGTCGGTGAGCTTACACGATGCGGCTGCGCCTCGCGCCTCTGGCGCGACGGGGCTTTCGCCCCCGACCCCAACCGGGAGGGACACCTCCCGGGCCCGCCCGCCTTTGAAACTAAGAACTTGTCCCGATCTCCAAGTCCATAAAAGACGGGAGATCCGGGGGTGTCTGTCGTGTCGAAGACGCGCCTTCGGCACGAGCGGGTGACAAGGCGGCAGCCCTGTTGGTGCCGAAAGGCACGAACAATCGCACACCACGATTGCTTCAGACCGGGTGCGCGAACCACCGGCTTCTGCTATGTGAGCGCCTCACTTGGGAGCCAAAGCTCGTGCCATGCCCGCCGTCCGGAAAGACACATCCTCAGCCGCTATCCGGCCCGAATGGCGCGATGCTCGCCGCATCGTGGTCAAGATCGGCTCCGCGCTGCTCGTCGAGCGCTCGTCGGGGCGCCTGAGGTCGGGCTGGCTCGAATCCATTGCCGATGACGTGAAGGCACTTGCGGCCGAAGGGCGCGAGATCATCCTCGTCTCCTCGGGCGCCATCGCGCTTGGCCGCCACGTGCTCAAGCTGCCGAAGGGTGCGCTTGCCCTCGAGCAGTCGCAGGCGGCGGCCGCTGTGGGCCAGATCAGTCTCTCGAGCGCCTATCAGGACGTTTTCAATGCGCGCGGGCTCACGGCCGCGCAGGTTCTGCTGACCCTCGGCGATACCGAGGAGCGCCGCCGCTATCTCAATGCGCGGCGGACCATGGCGACGCTGATCGGTTGCGGCGCCATTCCGGTCGTCAACGAGAATGACACGGTCGCGACCACCGAGATCCGCTACGGCGACAATGATCGCCTGTCAGCGCGCGTTGCTTCCATGATGAGCGCCGATTGCCTCGTGCTGCTCTCGGATATCGACGGCCTCTATACGGCGCCACCAGCCAAAGATCCGAACGCGCGTCGTCTCGACGTCGTGCACGAGATCACGCACGAGATCCTGTCCATGGCCGGAGACGCAGGCACGGAGCTCTCCAAGGGCGGCATGGTGACGAAGCTCGAAGCCGCGCGCATTGCCATGGGCTCCGGCACCGACATGGTGATCACGGAGGGAGCTGCGCTCAATCCCCTGCGTCGGCTTGGCGAAGGTGCGCCATGCACGTGGTTCATCGCCCCGTCCGATCCGGTCGCGGCACGCAAGCGCTGGATCGCAGGCAATCTGGAATCTCGCGGCACGATTTTTGTCGATGCGGGTGCCGAGAAGGCGCTGGGCCAGGGCAAGAGCCTCTTGCCGGCCGGCGTCGTCCGGGTTGACGGCACCTTCGACCGGGGCGATGCCGTCACGATCCGGGCGCTCGACGGTCGCGATCTTGGCCGCGGCCTCATTGCCTATCCTCATGATGAGGCAGCAGCTATCATAGGTAAGCGATCGAGCGAGATCGCCACGATCCTCGGCCACGCCGGTCGCGCGGAGCTCATTCATCGTGACGACATGGCGCTGAGCAAGGCCCTTGCAAAATCAGGGGCCAAGTAAGGGTCATGACCCGAACGGAGCGGACATGAACCGTCCTGAACGCATTGATCAACCCGACATCGAGCGCCTCATGCTCGACTTGGGTGCCCGTGCGCGTGCCGCCGCAACCGAGCTGGCCCTCGCGCCGACCGAGCAGAAGAACACCGCCCTGCGCGCTATGGCGACCGCGCTTCGCCGAGCCGAGGGATCGATCCTCAAGGCGAACGCGCTGGATGTGGCCGACGTGAAGGCTGCCGGCCAGGCTTCGTCGTTCGTCGACCGCCTGACACTGACGCCGGATCGCATCGAGAGTATCGCCAAGGGCCTCGAGGAAATTGCAGCACTCGCCGATCCAGTTGGCGCTGTCATTGCCGCGTGGGAGCAGACGAACGGCCTCAAGTTCGAGCGCGTGCGAGTGCCCATCGGTGTCATCGGCATCATCTACGAGAGCCGGCCAAACGTGACGGCTGATGCGGGTGGGCTCACGCTCAAGTCCGGCAATGCTGCGATCCTGCGTACGGGCTCCGATGCCCAGCGCTCGGCCACCGCGATTCACGAGTGCCTTGTTGCGGGGCTGCGCGAGGCGGGCTTGCCGGAGGCCGCGATCACGCTCGTGCCGACCACTGACCGCGCGGCTGTCGGTCAAATGCTTGCGGGCCTGAATGGCGCGATCGATGTGATCGTTCCGCGCGGCGGCAAGGGTCTCGTCGGCCGCGTGCAGCAGGAAGCGCGCGTGCCGGTCTTCGCGCACCTTGAAGGCATCTGCCATACCTTCGTCGATCGCGAGGCCGACCTCGACGTCGCACGCCCGCTCGTCATCAACGGCAAGCTCCGCCGCACAGGCGTTTGCGGCGCCACGGAGTGCCTCCTTGTTGACCGCAAAGTGGCCAGCACTCACCTCGGGCCGCTCGTGAAGGCCCTGCTCGATGCTGGCTGCGAGGTGCGCGGCGATGCCGAGACGCAGAAGGCCGATGCGCGCGTGAAAGCCGCGCGGGCGGACGACTACGGCCACGAGTTCCTCGACGCAATCATTGCGGTCAAGGTTGTAGACGGCGTCGACGATGCCATCGCACACATTGCGCGCTATGGCTCACAGCACACCGACAGCATCATCACCGCGAACGACGCAACAGCCGAGCAATTCCTCCAGCGCGTGGATAGCGCCATCGTACTGCACAACGCTTCGACCCAGTTCGCCGATGGCGGCGAGTTCGGTTTCGGCGCCGAGATCGGCATCGCAACCGGGCGCCTGCACGCGCGCGGGCCAGTCGGTGTCGAACAGCTCACGACCTTCAAATACAAAGTGCGCGGAACAGGTCAAACCCGGCCGAAATAACCGCGCCTCACAGGGAGAGCGCCATGCGCATCATCGATCTATCCATGCCTATTGCGGCCGATCATCCGCGCTGGGCGACGGAGATCAGCGTCACAGGCGACCTCGCCAAGGGCGATCTCGCGCAGGTCACCTGGCTCAAGGTCTCCTGCCACTCCTACACACATGTCGACGCGCGCCGACACATGTTCGCCGATGGCGCAACCATCGAGGCGACGCCGCTCGATGATCTCGTCGGGCGCTGCGCGGTCGTCGACCTTATGGATGTGCAGCCGAACGAAGCGATCGGCCCGGAGAAACTCAGTGCGCGCGGTAAGCACATCAAGCGCGGTGGTATGGTGCTGCTCAAAACGAACTGGGATCGCCAGCGCTCGCCTATGACGAAGGAGTTCTGGCTCGACAGTCCCTACCTCACGCGCGAGGCTGCCGAGTGGCTGCTCGCAACGGGCATTCGCACCATCGGCTATAGCTTTCCGCAGGACTATCCGATCCGCCTGATGCTCAAGGGCGAGAAGCGCCCTCTCGCCGAGCAAGTGACCCACGACGTGCTCCTGCGCGCTGGCGTCCACATGATCGAGTACGTCGCGAATACTGCCGACATCCGCGAGCCGGAGGTGTTTCTCTCGGCAGCACCGCTGAAGATTCCTGGCGGCGACGGCGCGCCGGCGCGGGTCTATTGTATCGAGGGGATGTAGGTCGCGTCTTCGACGCGAGCGGGGCCGCATGCCTCTGGCATGCTTTCAGCATGACCCCGCACCCCGATCGGGGGAGACCCCCGAACCCCCGTCTTTTGTATTTTAGCCGCGTGCTGCTGGGACGAGGTGCTGCCGCCTTCCTTCATGGTGCTATGCCCGCGGCGTCTCCAGCGACAGGTTCGCTTCTTGGAACAAGTCATAAACGCGGGTGGGTCCGGGAGGGTGTCCCTCCCGGTGGGGGTTTCGGGGGCCTAGCCCCGTCGCGCCAAGGGCGCGACCTACACCGCCTCGGCCGTCCGCTCCATCTTCTTGCGCAGGTTCGGATCGAGCCAGCGTTTGCGCAGGCGGATTGACTTCGGCGTCACTTCGACCAGCTCATCGTCGCTGATGTAGCTCATGGCACGCTCGAGCGTCATGCGCAGCGGCGGCGTCAGGATGAGCGCATCGTCCTTGCCGGAAGCGCGCACGTTTGAGAGCTTCTTGCCCTGGATGATATTGACGATGAGATCGTTCTCGCGGCTGTGCTCGCCGACGATCATGCCTTCGTAGACGCGTGTCTGCGGATCGATCATCATCGCACCGCGCTCCTGCAGATAGAAGAGCGAGTACGCCGTCGCCTCGCCTGCCGCGTTCGAAATGAGCACGCCCTGGCGACGGCCCGCTACTTCGCCCTTGAAGGGCGCGTACGCGTGGAAGAGCCGGTTCATGACGGCCGTGCCGCGCGTATCGGTCAGCAGCTCGCCCTGGTAGCCGATGAGGCCGCGCGTCGGCACGAAGAACACGAGGCGCGTACGTCCACCGCCCGAGGGGCGCATCTCGCGCAGCTCGCCCTTGCGCTCTGAAAGTTTCTGCACGACGACGCCCGAGTGCTGCTCGTCGACGTCGATGATCACTTCCTCGATGGGCTCCAGGCGCTGGCCCGTAGCCTCATCCGAGTTGTAGACCACACGGGGGCGCGAGACGGTCAGCTCGAAGCCCTCGCGGCGCATGTTCTCGATGAGCACGCCGAGCTGCAATTCGCCGCGCCCCGAAACATCGTAGGAATCCTTGTCGGGATTTTCGGTGATGCGGATCGCGACGTTCCTCTCGGCCTCTTTCATGAGGCGATCGCGAATGACGCGGCTCTGGACCTTGTCGCCTTCCTGACCGGCGAACGGTCCATCGTTGATGCGAAAGGTCATGGTCAGCGTTGGCGGATCGATCGGCTGCGCGGGGATCGGCGTCTCGACAGTCGGATCGCAGAGCGTGTCGGCAACCGTCGCCTCGGTCACGCCTGCAATGGCGACGATGTCGCCCGCTTCCACGAGATCAACGGCAGTGCGCTCGAGCCCGCGGAATGCGAGCACCTTCGTGACGCGCGTCGTCTCGATCAGCTTGCCCTCGCGCGAGATCGCCTTGATCGTCTGGTTCGGCTTGAGCGTGCCGGAGATGACGCGGCCGGTCAGGATACGGCCGAGATAGGCGTCAGCTTCGAGCGTCGTCGCGAGCATTCTGAAGGGCCCCTCCTCCGCGACGGGTGGCGGCACATGCTTCAGGATCAGCTCGAAGAGCGGCTTCAAGTCTTCCTTCGGGCCAGAAGGGTCGACTGCCATCCAGCCGTCGCGACCTGAGCCGTACAGCACCGGGAAGTCGAGCTGCTCGTCGGTGGCGTCGAGGCTTGCGAAGAGATCGAAGATCTCGTTCAGCACGTCGTTGTGGCGCTCGTCCGGGCGGTCAATCTTGTTGATCGCGACGATCGGGCGGATGCCTTGGCGCAGTGCCTTTGACACGACGAACTTCGTCTGCGGCAGCGGGCCTTCCGAGGCGTCGACCAGCAGCACGGCACCATCGACCATGTTCAGGATGCGCTCGACCTCGCCGCCGAAGTCGGCATGGCCCGGCGTGTCGACGATGTTGATGCGCGTGCCGTTCCACACGATGGAGGTGTTCTTGGCGAGGATCGTGATCCCGCGCTCACGCTCGAGATCGTTGGAATCCATCACCATCTCGGCGACCTTCTGGTTCTCGCGGAAGGCGCCGGACTGCTTCAGCAGCGCATCGACGAGCGTCGTCTTGCCATGGTCGACGTGGGCAATGATCGCGATATTGCGGATTTCCATACAGGGGGTCCGGGTGCGGGCCGCATGGTGCGGCGCAAAAATGGGTTGCGGGTGCCTAGCACAGCCGCGAGCGGATGTCATTGGCGCAGGGGTGCGGCATGACCAATCGAGGGATTAACGCAGCGCAACAAACGCGCTAGGGATTGTCCGAGCACGACACAGGATTGCCGAACAATGACTGAACTGTCCCTGATGGAAGGGTTCTCCGTCCCTGAACGGGCGCAATGGCTGGCGCTGGTCGAGAAGGCGCTCAAGGGGGCCGATTTCGATCGCCGCCTCGTATCGCGGACCGCTGACGGCCTCAAAATCTCGCCCCTCTATGGACGCGCGGAGACACCGCAGGGCCTTGCCGGACAGGAGCCGGGTGCCGCCCCTTACTTGCGCGGGGCAAGTGCAGCTACGATCACCCCGCCCTGGGATATCCGCCAGGTTCATGCCGAGCCGGATGCGGCTGCTGCCAATAAGGCCATCTTGGAGGACCTCGAAGGCGGCGCGACTTCGCTCAAGTTGCAGATAGCAGGGGCGGAACGGTTCGGCCTCGCGGCGGATGCCGGGACGCTAGGCGCAGCGCTCAAGGGCGTCATGCTGGACGTGTGCCCCATCACACTCGATGCCGGCGAGGAAACTGCGACAGCCGCAGCAAGTCTCGGTGTGCTGTGGAAGGCTGCAGGCATTTCGGAGATAGCCCGGCTGGGCGCGTTCCATGCCGACCCGCTCGGCACGCTGGCGCGGGCGGGTTCGCTGCGACAGCCGCTTGACGCGGCAATGAGTGAGGCGGCTGCTCTCGCCAAGAGCGCGCTGGGCGCGCCGCATCTGACGGCGCTTATTGCCGACGGCCATCCCTATCACGCGGCTGGTTCCAGCGAGGCTCAGGAGCTGGCGATCGTGCTCGCAACGCTCGCCGCGTATCTCCGCGCGCTGGATGCAGCCGGCATCGCGCCAGCAGACGCGCTGCCCAAGATCGCGATCAATCTCGCTGTTGATGCCGACCAGATCCTCGGTCTCGCCAAGCTGCGCGCCGCGCGCCGCCTTGTGTGGCAGGTGGCTGATGCCTGCGCCGCGGGCAAGGCCGTCGCGCAGATGACTTTCAGCGCCGAGACCTCGATGCGCATGATGGCGAAGCATGACCCCTGGGTGAACATGCTCCGCACGACGATCGCGTGCGCCACCGCGGCCATGGGCGGCGCGCAGTCGATCACGGTTCTGCCCTTCACCTGGGCACTCGGGCGGCCCGATGCGTTCGCGCGGCGCATGGCACGCAACACCCATCTCGTGCTGCAGGAAGAGAGCGGCCTCGGTCGCGTGCTGGATCCGGCCGGCGGCAGCTTCGCCATCGAGACACTGACGGGGGATCTTGCGACGACCGCCTGGAAGCTCTTCCAGGAGATCGAGGCCGCGGGCGGCATGGCAGCGGCGCTGACCAGCGGCCGCATTCAGGGCGACATCGCCAAAGTTGCAGAGGCTCGCGGCAAGCAGATCGCCACGGGCCGCATGGAAATGACGGGCGTCTCGGCCTTTCCGAAGCTCGGCGACGATGGCGTGAAGGTCACGCCGTGGCCTAACGTACCTTCACGCGCGATCGGCGGAGCCATGGATATCATGCCGCTTATGGTGCGCAGACTTGCTGAGCCCTTCGAGGCGCTCCGTGCAGCGGCTGAAACCTACGCTGCGCGAACCGGCACGCCGGCAAAGGTCTTTCTCGCCTGCATCGGCGATCTCGCGAGCCACGGCACGCGCGCGACATGGATCGCCAATTTTCTCGCGGCAGGCGGCATCACGGTCGGGCAGTCCAAGCCGCTCGCGAGTGCAGAGGAAGCTGTAGCCGCCTTCAAAGACAGTGGTGCCGCTATTGCCTGCATCTGCGGAGCTGATGCGTCGTACGCCGATCTCGGTGTGGCTGTGGTTGGCGCGCTCAAGTCAGCAGGCGCCCAGCGCGTGTATCTGGCTGGACGCCCCAAGGATCAGGAAGCCGCCCTCCAGTCGGCGGGCGTGGATGCCTTCATCTACGCGGGTACGAATGCCCTTGAAGTGCTCGGTGCCCTGCACGAAACGCTCGGTATCACTAAGTCATAAAAGGCGGGGGTGCGGGGGCGTCCCTGTCGTGTCGAAGACATGCGCCCTCGGCACGATACGGGTTGTAGGGCCCGTGGCCCTGCTCGCGCCAACGGCGCGATCGCCGGGAGCAAAGCCATGCCCAAGATCGACCTTGCCGTCGTCCCGCAACGCAAAGGCTCGGGCTATCCATCGCCTTTCGACAAACCCTGCGGCGAGCGCATCAGGCAACGGCTGGGCGATGCGGGCGGGCTCCGTGACTTCGGCGTCAATCTCATGCGCCTGCCGCCCGGTAGCTGGTCGAGCCAGCGTCACTGGCACTCGCACGAAGACGAGTTCGTGTATGTGCTCGAAGGTGAGCTGACGCTGATCGAGGATGACGGCGAGACGCTGTTGCGCACCGGCGATTGCGCGACGTTTCCGAAGGGCTCGGGGAATGGCCATCACTTGATCAACAGATCGGGGGCGATGGCCGTCTATCTTGAAGTCGGCTCACGCCAGCCTGAGGATCTCACGACCTGCTCTGACATCGACATGATGAGTTCCAATGCCGATGGAAGGTTCGTGCACAAGGACGGCACGCCTTATCCCGTGCGCTGACACGAACCTCTAGATCTCGATCTCGCCTTCGCTGACACGCACGGCGCTACCGCCGATCCGCACCGCTTCGAGCTTGCCGCGCGCCGCAACCTCGAACGAGAGCGCGATGAGGCTTGGCCGGCCCATCTCGAAGCCTTGCTCGATGACGCGCTTGTGCGTGCCCGCGGGCAGCTGGTCGAATTCGTTGACGACGCCAGCGAAGGCGGCGGCTGCCGAGCCCGTCGCGGGATCCTCGGCGACGCCGGCCGCAGGGCCGAACATGCGCGCGTGGAACGATGAGGTCGTGTGTACGGTATCGCGCGTGTAGAGATAAACCTTGCCGGCGCGCGGGCCCCCGAACGCTGAGGCCCAATGCGTCGAGACAATCTCGGCGCGCCCGATGGCTGCCATGGAGGCAACAGGCACGAAGGTGAATGGCACGCCAGCGGACCACTGCGTTGGACGGTGGTTCGCGAAACCCATTTCCGATGGCGTAAGGCCCAGCGCCGCAGCGAGGCGCTCGCTGCTCGGGGCATCGCCCGCCGCTTCGGGGAGCTTCGGAGCGTCGAATTCCGCATACGCGGGCTTGCCGGCGCGCATCCGCACGCCGACGCGCACCATGCCGATCGTCTCCTCGAGCACGACGAGCGCGTCCTGCTCGCCCGAGAAGTCGCCGGCGCGAAGCTGGGCAAGGAGGATGCCGGTGCCGATGGTCGGATGGCCGGCGAAGGGTAGCTCCACGGCCGGCGTGAAAATACGGACGCGGGCGGAGGCAGCGGGATTCTGGGCCTTCTGGACGAATACGGTCTCCGAGAGGTTCAGCTCGCGGGCAATATTCTGCATGAGGCCGGTGGGCAGCGCGTCGGCGTTCATCACGACGGCCAGCGGATTGCCGCCAAAGCGCGTTTCGGTGAAGACGTCCAGGGTGTAGAATTTGAGCTGCATCGTGCGTCCCGGGTGCCGCGCTCGGCTGGCGTCGGCTTCTGGCGCGCAACCATGCATGGAATCGCATTTCCGTCCAACACTTCTCCCACAACCGCTCGCTGCCGATGCCCAGGAACGGAAGGCGCGCAGATTGAACGTTGCTGTGATTGAGGCAATTTGCCCGCGTTGCCGCCTTATGGCGATGCTAAGAATGACCAGCGGCAGCCATCGGGCGCCTGAGGATTTCACACGACAATGAGCAAGAAGAGCACCAACCAAGCGAACTCCGGCAAAGAGAACTCTGGCGCACCGCCGGCAGGTCTTTCGGCGATCAACAACGTCTGCGTGTTCTGCGGCTCGGGAAGCGGCCGCAACCCGGTCTTCGCCGAGGGCGCGCGCACGCTCGGCCAGCGGCTCGCGGAAGCCGGCGTCGGCCTCGTCTACGGGGGCGGCAGTCTCGGATTGATGGGTGAGGTCGCGAAGTCGGTCCTGAAGCACAAAGGCCACGTGACGGGCATCATCCCCTCGTTCCTCTCGGAGAAGGAGAAGATGCTCCGCGACGTGAACGAGCTGATCGTTACCGAGGATATGCACCAGCGAAAGAGGCTGATGTTCGAGCGTTCGGATGCCTTCGTGGCGCTGCCGGGCGGCATCGGCACCCTGGAGGAGCTCGTCGAGCAGCTCACGTGGGCACAGCTTGGTCGTCACACGAAGCCAATCGTGATTGCGAACATTGCGGGCTACTGGGATTCCCTCTGCGCTCTCCTCGACCACATGCGCAAGGAGACCTTCATCCGCGAGGGACTGCACGTGCCCTACACGGTTGTCGGCAGTGCCGAGGAGATCCTGCCGGCCATTGCCGCGGCGGCGCCGGTGGTCCCCAAGGAGCGCGCCGACGTCATCGACCGCATGTGACGCGCCAATCAGGATCAGACGATGGCTCCGCCCGATCAGCCCGGCTCGCGCAAGACGATTGCCGATCTCATTGCCGTCATGGCGGCGCTTCGCACCCCTGGCTCAGGCTGCCCGTGGGATCTCGAGCAGACGTTCGAGACGATCGCCCCCTATACCATCGAGGAGGCCTACGAAGTTGCCGATGCGATCGAGCGCGGCGAGCGGGCTGACCTCAAGGAGGAACTCGGCGATCTCCTGCTGCAGGTCGTCTATCACGCGCGCATGGCGGAAGAGGAAGGCGCGTTCAATTTCGCCGACGTCGCCCATGGGGTCACTGAAAAGATGATCCGCCGCCATCCCCATGTTTTCGGGGACGAGAGGGCGCGATCGGCGCAGCTCGCGAAAGGCTGGTGGGAGACCATCAAGGCTGAGGAACGGGCAGCGAAGCGGGGAGGTGCCTCAGAAGAAACCTCGCTGCCGCCCTCACTACTGGCCGACGTTCCGGTGGGGCTTCCCGGGCTGACGCGAGCCATAAAGCTTCAGGCCACGGCGGCACGTGTCGGTTTCGACTGGCCGTCGCTCGTCCCCGTGTTCTCGAAGATGCGGGAGGAGCTGGCCGAACTCGAGGAGATCGCCGTGCCGGCCGATCCACGCGGAGGGACCCCGCCGGAAGGAGCTGTCGATCCGCGTATCATCGATGAGTTCGGCGATGTGCTGTTCGTCATGGCGAATGTCGCCCGCCACCTGGGGGTCGATCCCGAGACGGCGCTTAGGACGGCGAATGCGAAGTTCGTCCGCAGGTTCGCCTACATCGAGCAGCGCCTCGACGGGCAGGGCAAGACCCCGCACGGCGCGACGCTTGAAGAGATGGATGAGCTCTGGGTCGAGGCGAAGACCAAGGAGCGGGGCGGCTGAGGCCGTTTACATCCCGGCTTCATACACGCGGCGCTTGGCACCGAGAGTGGCCGTTCCCGAATAGCCGTCCTGGCTGCGCCAGTGCACTCTCTCACCGTCCATGCGGAGCGTGACGCAGTATTCCTTGCCACCAAGCCAGCTCCGCCAGCGATGGCAGACGCGGTCGGCAACTACCCACCACGTTCCGCGGTCGAAGGCCGAGCCTGTATAGAACTCGAGGTCCTTGGCGCGTCCGGTCATGGTGCCGTTGCCGGAGTAGCTGATCGGCAGCGGCCCACCAGGTGTGTGCAGCGTTACTGTCCGGTCCGCGACGACATCATGAAGATTGCCGCGGGCATCAGACGCTTCGACTGATGCCATGCCCATGGCGGTGACTAATGCCACTCCCGCAATTGCTGTCATCGAACTCATACAACGTCCCCGTAATCTACCGCTGACCGGCTTGTTACTTCCCGGTCCTTGTAGGCCCCAATTTGACGGCAGCGTAGCCGCTTCAAGGCAACGGTTCCCATACCAATAGAATGACCCGCTTTAAGGCCTCAGAGCGAAACGCTTCTTATCGTTGGGTTAACGGCTTGAAGCGTTAACCTTTTTTGCGGAAGAGCCGCCCCCGGAATATCATGGTTGCTGCTGCGACCGGTCCGCGCAGGCGGTCCGATTGAGCTGTGGATAACCCTGTAACGCGCCTTCTCAGGATTCGTTCTCGCCGCCGAGAAGCGGCCAGAGTACCGAGAGCCCGACCCCATAGACGGCAACCACGGCTAGAACGGCCATAGCCCCCGCGCTCGCCGGGAAACCCGTCGCCACGGTCCAGATGGCGGCAAATGCCCAGAGTGCGCTCATGGCAAGGTTCACTGGGCGCAGCGCGCGCACGCGCATGGGATGCAGCCAACGCATCGGCACAAAGGTCAGCGCGACGCACAGGAGCACGAGGACACTCACGGCCCAGCCCGGCAGGGCGAACGCGAAGATATAGAAAGCGACGATGTTCCAGATGGCCGGAAAGCCGACGAAGCAGTGGTCGTCCGCCTTGTTGTCGTTGTCGCAGAAGTGGTAGAGCGACGACAGCAGGATGAGGCTGGCGAGGAAGCCGCCCCAGATGCCTTCCAAATGCCCGCCGAGTTGCAGCGCCAGAGCGGGCACGAAGACGTACGTGACATAGTCCACGACCTGATCGAGCTTCTCGCCCGAAAAACGTGGCAACCGCCGCTTGACGTCGAGAGCGCGGGCGAACGCACCATCGATGCCGTCGATGATCATGGCCACGCCGAGCCAGAGGAAAGCCTTCTCGTAGGCTCGGTCCAGGAGGGCATGTGCCGCGAGTAGCGCGCAGACAATACCCAGCGCGGTAAACAGGTGGACCGAGGCGGCAAGCCAACGCCAGCCATCGGGTTCGGGCGTTTCGTAGCGGTGCGGGTCGGTGGTCATGGCAGGGCCCTAGAACGCCAAAGGAGCGCTAACGCGCTCCCCTGTCCCGTCCGTCTCTGTCGATCTTGAGACCCAGCCGGACCTGCGATCAGAAGCGATGCCGAAGCGTTCCACGGACGCCGACGCTATCATCGCTCTTGTCCGCTGGCCGCAGGCGCCGATCATCGAAGCTCTGCTCGTTGACGCCGTAGAGAAGCTCAAGGCCGAAGTCGAGCTTCGGGAGGATGCCGAGTTTTCCAAGTCCGGGGATGCGTACCTCGGTCCCGGTAGTCGGGGCGACCGATGTCCCGGTCCCGCCGAGCTCGAGCGGTAGAGCCTTGGCTGCAGGAGCCTGAGCCGCTGGCGCAGCCGTCCCGCCCCCGCGGGTCTCCTCGAAGGCAAACGCCGACGGGGCAGCGAGCATTAGCGCGCCCAACAGTGCCGGCAATCCAATACGAGTCCGCATAACTTCCCCAAAGTCGCGATTCCGTTCGCTGTAATCTGGCTCGCGACCCCATTGAACACAAGGTTTGTTTCCACTGTCATAATGCCCCGGTGTGTTTTTACTGAAGCGAGTGTTGTCTGAAAGACATAACTCCGCCCGTGTGCCGACAGGCCGTAAAAATAACACATAATCAACACATTGCCCCGTCGAGCTGATCAAACGCCCCCGAGTAATGTGTCCTTTGCCTCATTGATTTTGGCAGCGAGGTATGTGGAACCGCCTCGGTCCGGATGAAGCTTGAGCATCAGCTCGCGATGGGCCTGACGGATGGCAGATTCGTCAGCCCCTTGCTCCAGGCCAAGGATATCGAGAGCCTCTTCCACGGTCATGCGCCCGTCGGGACCCCGTGGCCGCTCCTGCTCGGCACGGGCCATGTCTTCGCGCCAAGTTGGATGAATCCGGTCCAGAAAGGCTTCGACAAGCTGGGCGGATGCGGGGTCCGTGTAGCGGCAGTCCTGCCAGAGGTGCGCAAGTTCGACGGGCCTCAAGTCCTCGATGCTGCGGCCTGCAAAGAAGCCCTTCAGCACACGACCACGCATCGCGCCGCTCGTATGGTCGAGCTCCATTTCCAGGTGCTCCGTCACGACCCGCGAGGTCTGTCCGGTGGATGAGCGATAGGGAGACCCGATCCCACCCCAACTTCCGATCCCATGACCGCCGAGCAGCCACCAGCCGAGTGCAGCAAGGGGAAAAGCGTAGGCAAGTGCGCCGCGCACCATGAAGAAGAGTGCCCCGCCAAGCGCCACAACTGCCCCAACGATCCGGATTTGCCGCGCCAGCGCGGCCGGATTGGCCTGATTGAATAGGCGGACGGCCACTATGACCAGACCAAGGGCGAGCAGGCCGAGCAGGAAATACTGCATCGCGCCTCAGTCCCGTTTCATCTGGGTGAGCAGAAGGCGCGCACCGACGCCCTCCCGTGTCGTGCTGAGCTGCTGGAGAGCCGTTCGCCCGCCAGATGCATACACGGCCACAGCCCTCAGCAGCGCGCGGAGCTGGTCGGCCGAACCTTTGTCGAACGCACACCAGGCCCCTTTGGTGAGCCGCGCAATCTCGCGGAATGCCGTCTCGGCGGCAGAATCCCGCCCCTCCTGGAACAGGAACACCGGCAGGCCGTGGAGCGCCAGCTCGCCGGCACGCCCGCAGAGGTCATCGACCGCTTCCTCCATGCAATCGCCGACATAGACGAGGGCATTGACCTTGCGCTTCTCGGTTTCCTGCCGCGCGTGAGAGAGGACCTTGCCGATCTGCGTATACCCGCCGCGACATTGCACGGTCGTCATCAGGTGGGCGAGCGCAGCGGGGTCCGATACCCACTTCGAGGCGCGGCACTCGCCTGCCCCCCGGAAGAAGACGAGTTGTACGTCGAGCCCGCCGACCTCGGCGACGGCGTGGAACATCTCGGCCTGAAGCGCGAGCGCCATGTCCCAGGTCGGTTGCCGGCTCATGGTGGCATCCATGGCGAACACCAGACGACCACGTCCCGTCGTCGCCTGGGGACTTAGCGACTTCACGCGGGCAAGAAATGCATCGACGTCGGTGCTGCTCGATGCTGTTGTTGGCGTGTGACGCGCGGACGCAGCACTCGGCACCGGGCCTGCCGCTGTTGCCATCGGCGCCGGCCCGCGCGTCCCAGCGCGCGCCCCCTTCTTGTCGTTGCTCATGTCCACCACCTCAGCCGAGAGGGGTCACCCTGCGCCCTGCCACACAGCCATGTCCTACTAGGATGGCGAGCGGCGGGTCACGTTTCAACCGTGGTCGGCGCAACATCCTCAAAAGACCGGAGTTTTAGAATGGCCCAAGCTCCAGCCAAGTGCCGCCGGCCCAGCTCTTGGACACCGAAGCCTTGGCCGTTCGGCTCAGTGATCCGAACTTGAGGATCTTCGATTGCACCATGCACCTCGCGCCTCTTTCCGACAACTCCGGCCAGCAAGGACGGACGCCCGCTGTCGAGCACAACGACCACCTATCCACCAGCCACATTCAGTCGCTGCAGGAATGGGCGAACGATCCGAGCGTGCCGATGGAAGTGGGGTGACGCATGGCCGCTCCGCGGGTGGGGCTTTCGCCCCACACCCCAACCACTTGCATTTGTGACCATAGCGCTCGCGGAGTTCCAAGTCATAAATGGACGGGGTTCGGGGGTGTGCCCTGAGTGGGTCATAGGGCGACAGCGCTGTTCGCGCCAACGGCGAGATCAACACACCGCTTGACCCGGCCCCTGCGGCATCCCCCATAAGCCTCGCGGTCCCACAACGACGAGGTGAGTCGTGAACACCACCGCCAGACATCTCAACGCTTCCGAAGCCGCCCAGCAGCTCGGTATTACCGCGAAGGCTCTGCGCCTCTATGAGGAACGCGGGCTCTTGCATCCTGCGCGCACGGCTGCCGGCTGGCGCGCATATGATCCGAGCCAAATGGCGCGGGCAGCCGAAATCGTTGAGCTTCGCGCGCTGGGCCTCAGCCTCGCGGAGGTTGCGTCGGTGCTCGATGGCGATGGGCGCGTGCTCGAACGTGTCCTTGCCGCGCACGAGCTGGCGCTCGAAGCCCGAGCGCGCGCTCTCCATGCTGCGGCGGACAAGGTGCGCCTCCTGCGAACCGATCTCGCACTCGGTAATCAGCCCGACGTCTCGCAGATTGCGCGCGCATTGCAACCGACCGGGAGCAATGTCTCCTTCGATCTGCCGTGGCCCTGGGGTGGCGAGCGCTTCGAGCTTCGCGATATTGGTCGCTTGAACTTCATTGTCGGTCCGCTCGGGAGCGGCAAGACGCGCCTTGCGATGAAGCTCGCTGAAAAAATGTCCAGCGGCAGATTTGTGGGCCTTGATCGATTGATGGACGGTGGTGCTGCCGCAAGGGGGCTGTGCGCCGCCGATGCCGCGTTGAATGCGCGCGTCGAGGAGGCTCAAACATCGATTGTCGAGGGCGGTGGTAGCTCGTCAGATGCCTTGCTCACCCTGCTCACGGTCCTGGAGACGGGAATCTCGACCAATCTGGTCATCGATGTGCCGGAGCAGGGCTTGGACGGGCCGACGCAGGAGGCTCTCATGGGCCATCTTCGCCGCCGGCCGCCCGATGCCGGCGCGCTATTCCTGCTGACGCGCTCGGACGCTATCCTCGATCTTGAGAATGTGAGCGCGGATGAAACCATCATCCTTTGCCCTGCCAATCACAGCCCGCCGATGCTCGTTGCTCCGCATCGCGGGACGCCGGGCTACGAGGCACTCGCGACGTGCCTCGCGCCCCCGCACGTCCGTGCGCGCACGGAAGGCGTAGTCGCCTGGCGGCCGTCGTTATCGCTGGTGAAGTCGGTCGAGGCCGCTCGACACGCGGCCTCGAAAATTTAGCTACTGCTGCTCGGCGCGCTTTTCACGTGCGGCCTTGTCGGTCGCGGACGCTGTCGCCCAGCCGAAGATCTGACTCAGCTTGCGCTCACGCTCGGTATCGACGCTGACGGTTGCCGTCATGCCGGCCCGCAGCGGGAGGTCGGTGCCATTCGGCTCGATGCGGACGCGAACGGGGAGCCGCTGGACGACCTTGACCCAGTTGCCCGAGGCATTCTGCGGCGGCAGCAGCGCGAACTCGGCACCCGTCGCCGGGCTGATGCTCTCGACGCGCGCCTTCCACGTCACATCCGGGTAGATGTCGAGCACCACGGTCGCCTTCTGGCCGGGGCGAACATGCGTCAACTCGGTTTCCTTGAAATTCGCTTCCACCCACGGCTCGGTGTCGCTGACGATCGCAAAGAGCGGCGTCGCAGCGCGGATCTGTTCGCCGGGGAGCAGCTTGGCATTGACGACGCGGCCGCTGACAGGGGCCACGATGCGGGTGCGCACAAGCTCCAGCCGCGCGCGGTCGCGCAAGGCTAGCCTCTCGCGAACCATGGCGTGCTCCTCAGTCGGCTTGTCGGCCTGCCCACCGAGCTGCGTCAGAATGCGCGTGATCTTCTGCTCGATCACATTCACGCGCGCGTGGGCCACAGTGAGGTTGCTCTCTGCTTCCTCTGCACGGAAAGCAAAACCGACGCCACGGTCGCTGAGCTGTTTCTGGCGGCCGTGCTGGGCCTCGAAAAAAGCGATGCGGCTCTTCGCTTCGGAAAGCTCCATCTGCGCCTCGGCGTACTCGGCGCGGAAGCCAGCGACGCGCGAGCGCGTCTGGTCCAGTTCCGCCTCCGCCTTGGCGAGGGCGATGGCATAGTGCTCGGGATCGACGGTCAACAGCACGTCGCCGGCCTTGACCTGCTGATGCTCGCGTACGCGAACCTCGATGATGCGGCCCGGCACCTCTGATGAGACCTGGACGATGTCGGCCTTGACGTAGGCGTTCTCGGTCGAGACGTAGCGGCCGCTCCACAGCCACCAGAGCCCAGCGCCCGCAATCAGGAGAAAGGGGACCACCACCAGCAGAATGGGGCGCGTCCAACGCTTGCCTGTCATGGTCATACCGCTCGTGCTGACGCCCCGACGTCTTCGTCGTCGGGCGCTTCGATACCATCAATTTCTGAAAAATCAGCTCGCGGATCGGAGGTCGCGAGAGTCGTAAGTTGTGTTTTCACCTTGCTCATGAGCGCAACGAGCCGCGCCTGCTCGGCGGGCGTCAGGCCCGCAAGGGCATCGCGGACAGTTGCATCTGCCAATGGTGCAATCGCCGCATGAACCCGGGCGCCGAGCTCCGTGAGATAAATCCTGTTAACGCGCCGGTCATTGGGCTCTGCGCGCCGCTCCACCCAGCCCTTTTCCTCGAGCCGGTCCACGATCCGGCCGGCCGGGGCCTTCTCGATTTCCATCATGTCGGCGAGCTCGGACTGGCTTACGCCCGGGCGACGGTGGATGCGGGTAAGTGCCAGCCACTGCGCACGCGTCAGCCCGAGGCCGCGGACACGGCGGGCGAAGACGGTACGCAGCAGGCGAGCCGTGTCCGCCGTCAGCCAACCGAACTGCAGATAGTCCCGATCGGACACTTGTATCGCCTCCCCAGGCAATTAGTAATCACGGTTATTATCACCCGGGTCACGATCGTCAAGGCAACGATCCGGCATATGAGCAATGCAGACCTTGCCAGCGGCCGAAGCTGCACTTGAGCGGGACCTGCGCTGGCTTTCGAGGGCTCCTTACCCATCCCAAGCCGTGCTGCCAATTGGCCGAGGGATGGTTTACATTCCACCCAACAGAAAACCAGAGGAGACGCCAATGGCCGACGCCGTCATCGTTTCGACCGCCCGCACGCCCATCGGGCGCGCCTATCGCGGCGCATATAACAACCTTCAGGGTGCCACGATGGGTGGCCACGTCGTCGCCGAGGCGGTCAAGCGGGCAGGCGTCGAGCCCGAGGATGTGTCAGACGTGATGATGGGTTGCGCGATCCCCGAGGGCGCGACCGGCGGCAACATTGCGCGCCAGATCGCGATCCGGGCCGGACTGCCGGTTTCCGTGGCCGGCGTGACGGTCAACCGCTTCTGCTCGTCTGGCCTGCAGACGATCGCTATGGCGGCCCAGCGCATACGCTCGGACGACGCGGGCATCATCGTCGCGGGTGGCCTCGACTCGATCAGCCTCTGCCAGAATGAGCACGCCAACAAGTACCGCTCGCGCGACGAATGGATCGTCGAGCACAAGCCCGAGATCTACTGGCCGATGATCCAGACCGCCGACACGGTCGCCAAGCGCTACGGTATCAGCCGCGAGGCGCAGGACGAGTACGCACTCGAGAGCCAGCGCCGGACGGCCGCCGCCCAGCAGGCCGGACGCTTCAACAATGAGATCGTGCCGCTCACCACGGAGAAGCTCCTCTTCGACAAAGAGGGCAAGGTCACCGGCAAGGAGACGGTCACGCTGACGCGCGACGAAGGCAACCGACCCGACACGAACATGGAAGGCCTCGCGAAGCTGAAGCCGGTCATGGGCGAAGGCAACTTCATCACCGCCGGCAATGCGAGCCAGCTCTCGGATGGCGCATCGGCGAGCGTCCTTATGAGCGACAAGGAAGCACAGAAGCGCGGGCTGAAGCCGCTCGGCATCTATCGCGGCTTCGAGGTCGTCGGTTGCGAGCCCGACGAGATGGGCATCGGTCCCGTGTTCGCCGTGCCGAAGCTCCTCAAGAAGCATGGCCTCAAGGTCGAGGACATCGGCATCTGGGAGCTGAATGAAGCGTTCGCGGTGCAGGTCATCTACTGCCGCGACAAGCTCGGCATTCCTTCCGAGCGGCTCAACGTCGATGGCGGCGCAGTCTCGATCGGGCACCCTTACGGCATGAGCGGCGCCCGCTTGACGGGGCACGCCCTCCTCGAAGGCAAGCGTCGCGGCGACAAGTATGCCGTCGTGACCATGTGCATCGGCGGCGGCCAAGGTGCAGCCGGCCTCTTCGAGATCGTATGAGGTGACGATGGTGGCGTCCGGCTCTCTTACTACGCCCGGCTATCAGCACCGCGGCCTCGACGAACTCTTCCGCATGGCGCGCGAAGAGCCGTTGACGCCACGGTGCACGCGTTTCCTGTTCGTGCGGCATGGAGAGACGGACGGCAATCACGCGCGCATTTTCCAGGCGGCCGAGCAGCCGCTCAATGGGCGCGGGCTTGCGCAGGCCGAGGCTGCGTCCGAGGCCCTCAAGGGCGAGCGCATCGAGCGCATTGTCGCGAGCACGATGCCACGCGCCTGGGTCACCGCGGAGATCCTGGGGCGCCCCCACAATCTCGCGCCGGAGCCGGAGGAAGGATTGCGCGAGCGCTGGTTCGGCGATCTCGTCGGCAAGTCCTCAGCCGATCACGATTGGCGTGACGCGCCGCCGAACGGCGAGACGCTCGATTTTTTCGTGCGGCGCTCGCGCCAGGGCATCGAGCGCGCCCTCAGTCTTGCCGATACCAAGCATTCGACGCTGGTCGCACACGGCGGTATTCTGTATGTGCTCGGACCGGCGCTCGGTATCGACCTCGAGACGCGCCACCTCGCCAACGCCACGCCGCTGCTCTTCGAGCGCATCGGCACCAAGTGGCGCGCACGGCGGCTTGCCGATGTCGGCGCGGATAGCGACAACGTCTCCTGAAGACCAAGGACAAGAACAATGGATATTACCGGCGAGTACACGATCAACGCGCCCCGCGAGGTGGTCTGGCACGCGCTCAACGATCCCGAGGTCCTGAAGCGCACAATTCCCGGATGCAAGGAGCTGGAGCAGCGCTCGCCGACGGATCTCGCCGCGAAGGTATCGCTGAAAATCGGGCCCATCTCGGCGACCTTCAACGGCAATGTAACGCTCGAGAATCTCGACCCGCCGTCCTCCTATGACATTGTCGGCCAGGGGCAGGGTGGCGCTGCCGGCTTCGCGAAAGGGCGTGCCCGCGTCGAACTCACCGAGATTGATGCCGACACGACGAAGCTTTCCTATAACGCCAAAGCAGAAGTGGGCGGTAAACTCGCGACGCTCGGCGGCCGCCTCATACAGGCGACATCGAACAAGCTCGCCGGAGAATTCTTCGGCGCATTCGTCAAAGAGCTGAACGGCGAGACCAGCGAAGCCGCTCCTGAAGAAAAGAAGAGCCGCTGGACGAAGTGGCTGCGACGCGGCTGAGCCGTATCCGCGTCGGGCCTTCACCCTATGCCGCGCACCACCCGGTGCCGGAGTGAGCCATGGATCCCGACGCACCCATCTCCGACGACGAAATTCGTGCGCTCTTCGAGCCTCTGTTGGAGGCGCCGATTGCGGTCGCCGTTTCGGGCGGCGCCGACAGCATGGCGCTCATGCATATTGCAGGGCGCGCGCTGGGACTCGTGCCACCGCTGGCCCCGGTACAGCAGGCGGAGCGCCCACACCTGATCGTGCTGACGGTCGATCATGGCTTGCGTGCCGGCTCGGCCTCGGATGCTGCGTGGGTTGTATCTCAGGCCGAAGCTGCTGGTCTTCCCTGTCGCGTGTTGCGCTGGGAGGCGGAAAAGCCGACTCAAGGTATTCAGGCCGCCGCTCGCGCGGCGCGCTATCGGCTCATGCATGAGGCGCTCATCGAGGAGGCGCGATCATCCGGTGGCGTGGAACGCGCGTTGCTCACCGCGCATCACTGCGAAGACCAGGCCGAGACTTTCGTCATGCGCTTGGCGCGCGGCAGCGGTATCGACGGCTTGAGCGCGATGCAGCGGATGGCGCAGATTTCGACGGGTATCGGCACTCAACTGGCTCTTCACCGCCCCTTGCTCGATCTGCCGAAGTTGCGACTCGTTGCGACGCTCAGGGCTGCCGACCTCGACTGGCGCGAGGATCCGAGCAACGAGCGCGACGACTTCGAGCGCGTGCGCGTGCGGAGGGCCCTCGCGTCGCTTGCGGAACTAGGCATTACCAGTGACGCGATCGCGCGCAGCGCCACGCGCCTGTCACGCGTCCGTTCGTCCATTCAGCGCCAGGCATTGGAGGCGGCCGATCTCAATGTGGATTGGCACGGCGGTCAGTTCGGATCTATCGCGCTCGATGCGCTCAATGATCTCTCCGTGGAGATCGCAATGCGCGTGCTGGGGCGAATGATTGCGGCCTGCAGCGGCGTGGCACCCGAGCCGCGACTCTCCGAGCTCGAAGCTCTCGCCGATCGCATTCGGGCCACATCCGAGCGCGCATGGCCCGCACGTGCGGCGACGCTCGGCGGCTGCCGGCTCGACTGGCGTCCGGGCGGAGAACTACGTGTGTGGAGGGAAAGAGGCCGCGCGGCACTGCCCGCGATTTGCATCGAGCCCGGCACGAAATCGGCGGTGTGGGATCGACGCTTCGAGATCAGTGCATCAGCGGAGCTGGATGGCTCTCTCGAGGTCCGCCCGCTCGACACTGAGACATGGCAAAAAATGAAAGCGGAGTTGCCGACCCTCGGCAAACTCCGCCTGCCCCCCGGCGCCGTAACAACATTGCCCGCTTGCTGGTGTGGAACGCAGCTGCTCGCGGTGCCGGGACTGCCAGCACCGTCGTCACCGCTCGTCCGCGCCGAATTCTTGGCCGGGCGCGACTGTACCGTTCTCTGAAGGTGCCGCGCCCGCGGGGCCTTACTCGTAGTGCTTCTCGAAGGCCTTCGAGGCGGCAGCGCTATGCTCGACGCCGCTCATGCGCAGGCGCTCGTACTCACGCCATGCCTGGAGACCGGCATCGAGGGCGGACATGTACTCCTTGATCCGCGCGAAGAGGCTCGGCTTCTTTGCCTCGGCCGGCGTGAAATCAAGGGCGGAATCATAGGCCTTGGTGCTCATGATCTGTTCCTTTGCTCATCTCGGCATCGCACCTGTTTGTCGGCGCGTATGCTCTGGTATGCCATATACCGCGAATGGTGCGTCGCAACAAGGATGGTGCATTGCGATGCCGATATGCATTTTTGCATAGCGCGCAGAATAGCGCGTTCGTCGCGACGCTTACCGCGCCGCCCCAACACAGTCCGGCCCTTGATCGGACCTCAGCTTTCATGATCGGATGTGGGCCGCTGAACGCCCCATTTGGGGCTCCAAACAAATCAATCCAGGAGAGGAACGCCGGCATGGCAACGAACAAGGTCGCGATCATCACCGGCGGCGGTACCGGCATCGGCCGCGCTGCCGCGCTCCATCTCCAGGCGGACGGTTGGGACGTCGTCGTGACTGGTCGGCGCAAGGCCGAGCTGGAGGCCACCGTCGCACTAGCCAAGAAGGGCGGCGGGAGGATGCTCGCTGTGCCGGCGGACGTCACCAAGCAGGACGAAGTGAAGAAGCTCTTCGCCGAGACCGTGAAGACGTACGGGCGTCTCGATTTCCTCTTCAATAACGCGGGCCGGGGGCTACCGGCCGGTCCCATGGAAGACATCAAGCTCGAAGACTGGCAGAGCATCGTGAACGTCAATCTGACGGCGAGCTTCCTCTGCGCGCAAGAAGCCATCCGGCAATTCAAGGCGCAGTCGCCGCAAGGCGGACGCATCGTCAACAACGGCTCGATATCCGCGCATACCCCTCGACCGATGTCGGTCGGCTACACGTCGACGAAGCATGCCATTACGGGTCTCACCAAATGCATCGCACTCGACGGGCGCCCCTTCAACATCGCCTGCGGTCAGCTCGACGTTGGCAATGCCGACACGGCCATGGGCGGTCGCATGAAGGCCGGCGTGCCGCAGCCCCGCGGCGACATCATGCCGGAGCCGGTCATGGATGTGGATCATTGCGGATCAGCCATCCGCTACATGGCGAGCCTGCCGCTCGACACGAACGTGTTCACGATGACCATCAAGGCGACAGCCATGCCCTTCGAGGGAAGAGGTTGAGGTAGTCGCGCTTTCAGCGCGAGCGAGGCCAGCCTCGCTCTCCGCCGGGAGGGACACCCTCCCGGCCCCATCTGCTTTTGCTTTGGTGCCGCGGGCTGCTGGGAAGAGGTGGACGCATTCTCTCGTGGTGCTATGCCCGCGGCGGCCATGCGGACAGCGATAGCCCGTCGCACCATGTCCATAAACGGCGGGGGTTCGGGGGTGTCGCCCGCGCGGGTACAGGGCGACAGCCCTGTTCGCGCCAAAGGCGCGAAGCTCACGCCGCGCGCGCATCCTCGCGGATCATGGCCGCACCCTTCTCGGCGATCATGATCGTCGGCGCGTTCGTGTTGCCGGTCGTGACAATCGGCATGATCGAGGCATCGATCACGCGCAGACCGGAGAGCCCACGCACGCGCAGGCGCGAGTCGACGACGGCCTGCGGATCCTCGCCCATGCGGCATGTCCCGACAGGATGATAGAGCGTACCGCCGACGCGTCGCGCGAACGCAGCGTAGTCGGCATCCGTAACGACATCCTTGCCGGGTACGATCTCATTGACCACGTACGGCGCGAAGGTCGGCGCGGCAAAAATGCTTCGCGCGTGCTTCAGTCCCGCAATCGAAACGGCGAGATCATTCTCGACAGCGAGGTAGTTCGGGCGGATTGCTGGGCGCGCGAGCGGATCTGGCGACGTTGCCATGATCGTGCCGCGGCTTTCGGGCCGCGCGATCGACACCGCGATCGTCATGCCAGGCTGTTTCTCGAGCGTGCCGAACTTCTGCTCGTCGTAGCTCGCCGGCGAGAAGAGCAGTTGTATGTCGGGGCTCGCGAGACCTTCGCGGCTTCGGCAGAAGACCTGTGCGCTCGATACGCCGAACGTGAGCGCACCACGGCCCGTCGTAACCCAGCGCATGACCTCGCCGGCAAGGCGCACGCCGCGCGCGAGCTGATTGATGGACACGGCATCGCGCACGCGCGCCGAGGTGCGCACGGCATAGTGATCGGAGAGGTTTGCGCCGACACCGGGCAGATCGTGGCGCACATCGACGCCGATCGATTTCAGATGCGCGGCAGGTCCGATGCCGGAGACCTGCAGCAGATGCGGCGAATTGATCGTGCCGCCGGAGACAATGACCTCGCGGCGCGCGCGCACGGTGCGGTCGTTGCCACCCTGACGGAATGTGACACCGACACACCGGCGTCCGTCCAGAACGAGCCCCGTCGCTTGCGCGTTCGTCTCGATCTTCAGGTTCGGACGTCCGCGTGCCTCGGCAAGAAAGGTCTGCGCCGTGGAGCCACGAAAGCGCCCATTGCGCGACATCTGTGAGTAGCCGACCCCTTCCATCTGGGCGCCGCTCAAGTCGGGTGTGAAGGGAAATCCCGCTTCTTGCGCAGCTTTCACGAAGAGATGCGTGAGCGGCAAGATCGTGCGGTAATCCTCGATGAGCAACGGCCCGCTCTTGCCTCGGTGTGCGCTGTCACCGGGTGCATAGCGCTCGATGCTCTTGAAGTACGGCAGCACGTCCTCATACGACCAGCCGCGACAGCCTGCCTGAGCCCAGCCGTCATAGTCGGCAGTGTTGCCGCGCACGAACAGCATTCCGTTGATCGAGCTCGAGCCGCCGAGCACGCGTCCGCGCGGCCAATGGATGGAGCGGTTGCCCGTCGCGGGCTCCGGCTCGCTCTTGTACATCCAGTTGACGCGCGGGTTGTAGAGAAGCTTCAGCACCCCGGCCGGAATGTGGATCATCGGATGCCAGTCGCGCGGACCGGCTTCGAGGAGCACGACTTGGGACCCATCCTCGCTCAGGCGATCGGCTAGTACGCAACCCGCCGAGCCCGCACCGACGATGACATAGTCGGACTCAGTGTCGCTCATGGCCGCTTCCTCTCCGCAAGGGTGATGTTGTTGTGCGGAGTATGCAGCGACGGCGAATGGCGGAAAAGCCGTCCATTCACGCGCGCATCAGATATGGCGTGCGCACGGATGGGGCGGGCGAGGACTTAGCCGACGAGAAGCGTCGGACGCTGGCCGTTGCGGAGCCGATGTACGCGCCAGATGTCGTCGCCCGAAGCGCCGATATCGCGCAGGAGGAAGTCATCGAGCCCGCTGAGCACGCTTACGCGCTCGCCCTTCACCAAGCGACGCAGAACTGAAAGCGCGCGATTGGTCGCGAGATCGGTCGTCGTGTTCTCGGCCGAAGCTGAGAAGTCGGCGCGAATGTTGGGGGTCGTCATAATGGATCTCTGGAAATTACCGCAGTGGGATCGGTTGAGTGCTTTCGACGAGGAGCGGCCGGCAGCTCGATGCTGCCGGCCGCGAATTCGGGTACGCGATGGGGTAGTGGCTCGCGGACTTAGCTCCAGTACACGGCCTGGACGTAATGCCTCTCCCGAAGCTTCTCGATGTCGCCGCCAGTGAAGCCGAGGTCCCTCAGGCGCTCGTCGCTGAGACGGGCGAGGAACGGCTTGACCTCCTGCTCGGCGCGCGCGATGCGGGCCTCGATGAGCCGCTGGAAAAAGCGGGACAGAAATCCCGGCTTTGCAGAGGTGGCTTCGGTGGTGGTGTCTTCGGCGGTGAAGCCGATCGGCGTGGTTGTCGTGGCCATGATCGCTCTCATCTCTTTTGAGGTTTCGTGCCTGCGCACGTATTTTGTTTTTGCTTTGCAGAGCCTTAGGCCTCTATGGGCCTGTTGTGCGCTGCGATATGAGGAAGATAGTGATTCCTTCGCATATGCGGTAGTCCGCCTGTCCATTCTCAGCCATGCGATTTACGCATAGATTTAAAATAGCTGTTACAATGAGTTATATTTCGGACACAATTGGTGCGGCGCACAACAAAGTGGTAGATTGCACCCTGATCAGCCGCCGTCTACTAAGGTGATCATGTTCCAGGACTTTTCCTCGTCTGCGGACCCGGCGCTGGGGGCAGACCGGGTGACGCGACTGCGTGGGCGGCTCGCGGCGCTCGGCGTCGATGCCGTGCTCGTCCCGCGTTCGGACGAGCATATGGGCGAATACGTCCCACCATCCGCGGAGCGTCTCGCCTGGCTGACCGGGTTCACGGGTTCGGCGGGGCTGGCGGTGATTGGGGCCAAGAAGGCCGCTCTCTTCGCCGATGGCCGCTACACCCTTCAGGCGGCCGACCAGGTGGACACAACGATCTTCGAGATCGTGCAGATTCCCGAGACCGAGCCGCGCCAGTGGCTCGCGGAGAACCTGCCCAAGGGTGCCCGCATCGGTTTCGATCCGTGGCTGCATACGCGTGCGGCCGTTGCCCGCTTCGAGGAAGGCCTCGCCAAGGCCGGCCTCGTTCTCAAGGCCATGGTGCGAAATCCGGTGGATCTCATCTGGGGGAGCGAGCGACCGGCCGTTCCCCAGGGTCCGCTCTCGGTTCAGCCCCTCGAATGGGCGGGCGTTGCCGCCGCCGACAAGATCAAAGCGCTCCAGAAGCAGCTCAAGGGGGCGAGCGAGGACGCCGTCGTCCTGACGCTCCCGGACTCGATCGCCTGGCTCTTCAATGTCCGCGGCTCGGACGTGAAGCACAATCCGACGCCTCTTGCCTTTGCCATTGTGCCTGTGACCGGCAAGCCCGAGATCTTCATCGACAAGGCTAAGATCGGGCCCGAGGTCAGAAAGCACCTGAGCGCCGTCACGCACATCCGTGCGCCCGAAGTTCTCGCTGATCGCCTGACGACACTGCGCCACGAAAAGAAACGCGTCCGGCTCGATACGACCACCGCCAATATGTGGATCTGGCAGCGGCTCGGCGGCGCGCGCGGGAACATCAGCGACGCGTCCGATCCCTGCATTCTGCCGAAGGCGCGCAAGAACGACGCCGAGATCCGCGGCACGCGGATCGCTCACGAGCGGGACGGCATCGCGGTCACGCGCTTCCTTGCCTGGCTCGACCGCGAGGCGCCGCGTGACAGCCTCGACGAGATCACAGCCGTGCGCACGCTCGAAGCGATGCGCGCCGACACTCAAGCGCTGAAGGAAATCAGCTTCGACACGATCTCCGGCTCCGGCCCCAATGGCGCGATCGTGCACTACCGCGTGACCGAGGCAAGCAACCGCCGCCTCCGCGCGGGCGAGCTCTTCCTTGTCGACTCCGGCGGCCAGTACATCGACGGCACGACCGACATCACGCGGACGGTTGCGATCGGCACGCCGACAGCCGAGATGCGTGACCGTTTCACGCGCGTGCTCAAGGGGCACATCGCGATCTCGGAGCTGCGCTTTCCGACGGGCACGACCGGGGCACATATTGACGTGCTCGCGCGCCATGCGCTCTGGCAGGCCGGCTTCGATTTCGACCACGGCACGGGCCACGGCGTCGGCAGCTATCTCTCCGTGCACGAGGGGCCGCAGTCGATCTCGAAGCGCGGCCACGTCGTGCTCGAGCCGGGCATGATCCTCTCGAACGAGCCCGGCTACTACAAGACCGGCGCCTACGGCATCCGTATCGAGAACCTGCTGCTCATTCATCCGGCGGCAGCTATTCCTGGTGGCGACCGCGAGATGCTCGGCTTCGAGACGCTGACGTTCGTGCCGATCGACCGCCACCTTATCGACCCGGCTCTACTGAACGTCGGCGAACTCGCCTGGATCAACAGCTATCACGCGCGCGTCGCGGCCTTGATCGGGCCGCATCTGAATGACGCGGACCGTGCGTGGCTCAGGCAGGCGACGGCACCGATCGCGCATTCTTGAAGTCATGAAGGACGGGGCCAGTCCTTGGGCTAATTGGGGGTGTCCTCCGGTGGGGGTGCGGGGCCGCGGGCATGAAATCACGTTGGGCGCGACTGAACCTCTTTCCAGCAGCCCGTCCACAAAACAATCTGGCCCCGCTCGCGCTAATGGCGCGACACCGAAATCACGCGCCATCACATTCCGCTTGGTAACCCGGTCCCAGGGCAATCAGCCACTTCTGCGCCTGCCCATCTGCCACTAGTATGCGCGCCCCATGACCATCTGGCAGCGATTTCCGAATGTGGCGGCCGGCCTGGCGAAAGCCGGTTCGATCATTTCCTATCTGCGCGATCTCGCGCGTGGCGGACGACGGGCCGATCCTCGTCACAGCATCGCATTCACGATTGGCCTCATCGCGCTTTCGGCAAAGATGGCGAAGTCCGATGGCGTCGTGACGCGCGACGAGGTCGAGGCCTTCGCCCGCGTGATGCACGTGCCGGCCGAGGAGACGGGACACGTCCGCCAAGTGTTCGATCTCGCCAAGCAGGACGTGGCGGGCTACGACGCGTATGCGCGCCAGATCGCAGAGCTGCTGGCCGGAGACCGGTCCATGCGCCTCCAGGTGCTCGAAGGGCTCTTCGTAGTCGCCGCTGCAGATGGCGTGCTGCATGAGCGGGAAGAAAACTATCTGCGCGCGGTCGCGGACATCTTCGATATTTCGCCGAGCGATTTCCGCTATGTTCGCGCGCTTTTCGTACGGGACGCGGGGAACCCCTACGAGATCCTGGGCCTTTCGCCTTCGGCAAGCGACGCCGAGATCAAAGCGCGCCATCGCAAGTTGGCAGTGCAGTACCATCCGGACCGTCTGTCGGGGCTTGGCGAAGGCACCGAGCTCGTCGCTGCAGCCGACCGCAAGCTCGCCGCAATCAATTCCGCACTCGACACCCTGCGCAAGGAGCGCGGTTTCTGATGGACCGCGCCTGCTCGCCGCTGGTCCACACGCTGCATCCCTCGCCGAACTTCGAGCCGCGTCGCGGCAAGGCGCGCGCTGACATGCTCGTCCTGCACTACACCGGCATGATGAGTGCTGCCCGCGCCATAGCCTGGCTCGCCGAGCCCGTGTCGCGGGTTTCCACCCATTACGTAATCGACGAAACAGGTTGCATCACCCAGATGGTGGCGGAGAGCCAGCGTGCGTGGCACGCGGGCGTAGGCTCATGGGCAGGAGAGACCGACGTCAACTCAGCCTCGATCGGCATCGAGATCCAGAATCCCGGGCACGACCTCGGCTACCCGGACTTCCCCGAGGCGCAGATGGCAGCAGTGATCGCGCTCTCGCAGGACATCATCGCGCGCAACGGAATTCCAGCAAGACGCGTGCTGGCGCATTCGGATGTGTCCCCCGGGCGCAAGATCGATCCCGGCGAGAAGTTCGATTGGCCGAGGCTTCACACGGCCGGCGTCGGCCATTGGGTGGCACCAACGCCGCTCGATCCCGACGAGTTCGGATTTGGCACCGGAGACTGCGATCCACTGATCGGGCAGACCACGTCGCTCCTCGCCGAGTACGGCTACGGCATCAGGCCATCGGATACGCTCGACGCCACTGGTGCGAAAGTCGTCCGCTCCTTCCAGCTCCACTTCCGCCCCGCACGCCCCGACGGCCGGATCGACAGATCGACACTCTCGACCCTGGAAGTGCTGCTGGCCACTGTATAGCTCGCGCCTGCGGCGCGAACAGGGCTTCTGCCCTGTACCCGACCGGGGGACACCCCGGAGCCCCCGCCCTTTATGACTAGGTGCCCCCAGCTGAGACCTGTCCGTATGGCGGCCGCGGGCATAGCACTGTCATTGGCTGCGACAGCCCCTTCCCAGCAGCCCGCGGCACCAACAAAGCATGTTCCCCGATTGGGGACCAGGGGCGAAAGCCCCGGCGCGCCGCAGGCGCGAATTGCGAGGCGCGGCTGCATCCGCTACAAGGCGCACCAATCCCCAAATTCCCGCGACGAGGATCCGCCGCCGATGGCCAACCCGCAATTCGTCTATCACATGCACCGCCTCTCGAAGACCTATCCGGGTGGCAAGCAGGTGCTGAAGGACATCAACCTCTCGTTCTATCCGGGCGCCAAGATTGGCGTCGTCGGCCTCAACGGCGCGGGCAAGTCCACGCTGCTCAAGATCATGGCCGGCCAGCTCGAGGATTTCACGGGTGAAGCCTGGGCCGCCGAGGGCGTCAGCGTCGGCTACCTCCCGCAGGAGCCGCAGCTCGATCCTGAGAAGGACGTGCTTGGCAATGCCATGGAAGGCGTTGGCGAGAAGAAGGCGATCGTCGACCGCTTCAACGAGATCGCGGCGAACTATTCCGAAGAAACCGCCGACGAGATGACGGCGCTGCAGGATCAGATCGACGCGCAGAACCTCTGGGACCTCGACGCGCAGGTCGAGCAAGCGCTCGATGCACTGCGCTGCCCGCCGGGCGATGCCGACGTCACCAAGCTCTCGGGTGGCGAGCGACGCCGTGTGGCGCTGACCAAGTTGCTGCTCGCGAAACCCGACATCCTGCTTCTCGACGAGCCGACGAACCATCTCGATGCCGAAAGCGTCGCGTGGCTCGAGCGCTTTCTTAAAGAGTACGCGGGCTGTGTGATCCTCGTCACCCACGACCGCTACTTCCTCGATAACATCACGGAGTGGACGCTCGAGCTCGATCGCGGCCAGGGCGTGCCCTACAAGGGCAACTACTCGAGCTGGCTCGAGCAGAAGGCGAAGCGCCTCGAAGTCGAGAAGGGCCAGGAAGAAGGCCGCCAGCGCGCGCTCAAGCGCGAGCTGGAGTGGATTCAGGCGTCGCCGAAAGCCCGTCAGGCGAAGTCGAAGGCGCGTATCAGCGCCTACGACAAGCTTGCTGAAGAGGCTGGGCGCGAGGACGTTGGCCGCGCCAGCATTCAGATCGCTCAGGGCCCGCGCCTCGGCGACATGGTGATCGAGGCGGAGGGCCTGACCAAGGCATTCGGCGACCGGCTGCTGATCGACGGTCTCTCGTTCAAGCTGCCCCCGGGCGGCATCGTCGGTATCATCGGCCCGAACGGCGCCGGCAAGACGACGCTCTTTAAAATGCTCGTCGATCAGGAGAAGGCGGACAAGGGCAGCATCAAGGTCGGCGATACGGTGAAGATCTCCTACGTAGACCAGTCGCGCGCCCACCTCGACGACAAGAAGACCGTGTGGGAAGAGCTTTCCGGCGGCCTCGACCAGATCAATCTCGGCGGCAAACGTGAGGTGAACTCGCGCGCCTACTGCGGCTGGTTCAACTTCAAAGGCGCCGACCAGCAGAAGAAGGTCGGGATGCTCTCGGGCGGCGAGCGCAATCGCGTGCATCTCGCGAAGCTGCTCAAGGAAGGCGGCAACCTGCTCCTACTCGACGAGCCGACGAACGATCTCGACACCGAGACCCTCTCGGCGCTCGAAGCGGCGCTCGAAGATTTTGCCGGCTGCGCGGTGGTCATCAGCCACGATCGCTTTTTCCTCGATCGTATCGCGACGCACATCCTCGCATTCGAGGGCGATAGCCACGTCGAGTGGTTCGAGGGGAACTTCGCCGACTACGAGGAGGACAAGAAGCGCCGCCTCGGCGACGCAGCCATCGAGCCACATCGCATCAAGTTCAAGCGGTTCGAGAGGTAGGCGGGCGCGGCTACGAATGGCGGCTTGTGCCCGCCATTCGTCGAAGCTGACATCTCAAGCGCACCTCACCGGTTTGACATCGCTGGGCCGCCCTCGTAGCTTGGCCCGGCGGTGCAGGCCGCATCCGGACCCGCGGGAAGGGCAGAGCCCACTTGCAGCTATAAGCTGACAAATTCCAACCTTTGTGCAGCCGTGTTGCGGGTCGTCGGCGTTAGATGCACGGAGGTTCCAATGAAACCCCTGCCCGGCCGCCCGAATATTGATCAGTTGAAGAAGCAGGCGAAGGAATTGCTGGCCGACTACAGGCGCGGCGATCCTGAAGCCATTGAACGCTTCCGCACATCATTGCCCGCCGCCGCCGGGCGCGACGACGCGGCTATCATGCAACTGCAGCTTCGTTTGCGCGATGCGCACTCATGCATCGCGCGCGAATACGGCTTCGCCTCCTGGGCGGACCTCAAAAGTGTCGTCGACGCGATGCGCGCTGCCGGCGAGGCGTCCGAACCTTCGGCCATCGCGGCAGCCTTCGCACGCTTGGTGTATGCGGGCGATATCGCTGGCGGTACGAACCGCGCCCGGCCGAATGCTGCCGCTCGACTACTTCGGGACAATCCAGGCATCGTCGAGCAAAGCCCGTGGATGGCGTGCGCCGCCGGAGATCTTGCCGTCGTGCGGCGGGAGATCGAGAAGGATCGCGCTTGGGTCAATCAGCCCGGCGGTCCACTGGCCTTGCCACCACTCGTCGCCGCGACACACTCGAGCCTGGTGGGCTTGACGGACTACAAGCCGCGCTTGCACGAGATGGTCGACCTCCTGCTCGAAGCGGGAGCGGATCCGAACCAATCCGTCGCCAGTCGATGGCCGCCGGCATCGCTCGCAGAACCATCGACGGAGCATAGGCTGTCGACGCTCTATGGCGCGGTAGGTGTGAACCACGACCTCGAGCTGACGCGTCGTCTGCTCGCGGCTGGTGCCAATCCGAATGATAACGAGTCGCTCTATCATTCACTGGATCACCCCGCTTGCACGCGCCTGCTCCTGGAAGCCGGCGCCGTTGTTACTGGTACGAATGCGCTTTACCGTGCGCTCGATTTCGACGATCTCGACACTTTCCGCTTACTCTTATCGTATGCGGATGGCGCCCCCGAACTCAGCGAAGGCAGGCTATTGCTGTGGGCGATACGGCGGCGGCGATCGCCTGCGCATATCAAAGCGCTACTCGCTGCAGGCGTCGATCCCGCCGTCAGGACGCGCGATGGTGTGAGCGCGTACGTCCAGGCTCTGCGCTACGGATTGCCTGAAGTTGCTGAGGTCTTGCATCAGGCGGGCGTGCGAGGGGACGTTGCCGATGAAGATCTGTTTGTTGCAGCCTGCGCTCGCGGCGACGCGGATGCGGCGCGCCGCATACAGTCGCTCCGCCCCGATCTACCCGCCGCGCTGAGTGAAAGCCAGCTTAGACTGCTGCCCGAACTGGCTGCCGCCCAATGCGCCACGCCGGTTCGCACGATGGTCGAACTCGGATGGCCGATTGCGGTGCGCGGTGGCGACTGGAGCGCCAGCGCCCTGAACCTCGCTGTTTTCTGCGGCGATGCCGCACTCACGAATTTTCTGCTCGAGCGCGGCGCTTCGTGGACCGAGGAACATGGCTTCGGGGACAATGCATGTGGAAGTTTGAGTTGGGCGTCGCTCAACCAGCCCGTCGAAGACGGCGATTGGGTCGGATGCGCGACAGCACTGGTAGCTCACGGCATGCCGCTGGCCCAGCGCGATCCAGATGATCCGACCTATGTCCTCATCGCCGGCAAACGCAAGCAGTTCTCGGATGAAGTCACCGCGTTCCTGCTTGGTGAGGATGCCATTACAGCGCGCTAGAAACGTAGGGGTGAGATTGCCTAGTCGACGATGAACAGTTTCGCCCCTATGCGCGTGGAGGAGCGGCGCGCCGCACTACCGAAGCTCGACACATGATGGCTCATTGGCAACCAGGCCCTGCCGACGTGCGTTGCTTGTGCCAAGAGCCTTGCGCGGTTCCAATCCGTCGCTCGGGGCATGGCACCAGCACAGACAGGATTTCACAATGCGCATTCTCCCACTCGCGATCGCGCTCGCAATCGGGGCAACGTCGTCATCGGTTCTCAGTCAAGTACAGCGCAAGGATGGCGGTAGCGGCACGGTAAAGGGACAAGCGGAGCAACCGGCGAACCCGAAGCAATTGGATCCGGAAAGTTTTTCACATAACGCCGAAAAGCCCAAGACGGCTGCGCCGCCCGCTTCCAAAGCGGTGCCCAAAAAGGCCGAACCCGATCCCGCGAAGAAGAAGTAGAGCGCTTGCCCGCCTAATCGACGATGAAGAGCTTCGCGCCGGTCTTCGTGTAGGAGCGGTGTGCTGCGTCGCCGAAGTTCGAGACCTGGTAGCTCATGCCCGGCTTCAGGACGAAACGCCGGCCGTCGCGCAGTTCGCTCTCCAGCTCTCCTTCGAGCACGTAGAGGATGTGTCCTCGGTCACACCAGTGGTCAGCGAGATAGCCGGGCGTGTACTCGACTTGGCGAATGCGCACATTGCCCATCATGAACGTGCGCCAGAAGGCCTTGCCCGTTTCTCCCGGATGCTCTTCCTGGGCGACGGCATTCCAGTCGGTGATTGTGAAGGGATGCGTGGGGAGTTCCATTGCTGCTCCAGGTCAATCCTTAGCTGCCGGTAGTCGACCTGCCCGAGCGGGAGCTCTAGTGCGATCCAGCACATGTGACATTCTCAAGTCAGCTTAGCCTACAGAGAGGCTGCCGTCGCGCTGGAACGACCTAAGCGGAATGGTCGCGCAGTCGTGGGTATCAGCGCGCCTCAAGCCTGCCCAAATTGGACACCCATTCTCCGCCCACGCACAGTGGGCTGGGGGATAATCATGGGACTGGTGCCAACGCGCGCGCCGAACGATGCGGGGGATGTTGCAGTTAGTACAGTCGTGAAGCGAGACGGAGGGCGCATCGCAACCCTCGTCGCGCTGATCGCGCTGACATTTTCAGCTTACAGCTTGTGGGAGACCTCGCTCAAGCAACCGGACGTGCGCATTTTCGTGCCACCTGTCATCCAGTTCGCGGCGCCTTACAACAACACCAATTTCGAGGTGATCGCGATCCCTGTCACGTTCGCCAATGAAGGTGCGCGGACGGGCACGGTTCTCTCGATGGAGCTCGCAGTCACGGATCCGCGCACGAACCAGACAAAGCTTTTCTACGCCGCCGACTTCGGCCGCTGGACCATGGAGAAGACGCGCTCCGGCGCCTATCAACCCTATGCGCCGATCTCGCTTGCAGGACGGGCGTCCCGAACGGAGACAGTGCTGTTCTACACCCGAGGTGACGACCAGCAGCCGCCTCAGCTCATCCAGGCGACCGGCCCTTATCAATTCAAGCTGACGCTCGAGCAGGCTGTTGCCGACGATCTGGGGCCAGTCGACAAGTGGCTTGCCACGGGGCCTGTCTCAGTAAGCTTTGAGCGTGAGCTGCGCTTCTATGATGCGCGCGCCTTCAACAACGGCACCATTCCGCTCTATGCGAAGGATTGGCGCTCGACGCACGGTGGCTCGACCTCGGCAGTGGCGAAAGAGTAAGTCGATAAATGACGGGGACCAGTGGAGTTCCCGGTCGAGTCCCTGGACGGAAGTCCTGTTCGCGCTGAAGGCGCGACCAATCACGTCGCGATGGAAATCAACGTCGTCTGCTCGAGCGTGTCGCCGAACCAGGCGGTGATGGCGGCTTCGCGCTTGCTGATGAAGGTTGGCACGCCGTCCTTGAGCACCATCGGCACGTCGTGCCCGGGCACGAGGAGCGTGTTCGGCTTCTTGCGCCAGAGCTTCCACATGAGTTCGATGGAGGCCCGCGTGACGGCGGGATCATAGGTCATGTCGGCTTCGAGGGTCGTCAGTTCGACACGGTTCTTCGCGGCATCGCCCGTGAAGATCACATCGCGCTCAGCGCCCTCGATCGTGAAGATGAGATGGCCGGGCGTGTGGCCTGGCGCGTGATGACTGAGGATGCCCGGCAATACCTCGGATCCTGAATTGACGCGCACGAGCTGTGGCGAGCCCGCAAGTTCGCGCACATAGAGTTCGGGGACGGGCGAGGTGCCCCAGGGCTCTTTCAATGACCACTCGAGCTCGCCGGCGCCGATGTGCACGCGCGCCTTCGGGAACATGACCCAGTTTACCGAGTGATCATGATGCGAGTGCGTGAGGATAACATCCGTCACGTCGGCAGGCTTGAGGCCGTGCGCGGTAAGCTGCTTCTGGATGAGCGTACGCTGGTTGAACGAACCGACGTCGACGAGGGCGATGCGGCCCTCGCCACGCAGGAGCGCAATCGTGCTCCACCCGAGGCTGCCATGGCAGACGGACTTCCCCGGATACCCCGTCACGAGAATGTCGAGGTTGTAGCTCCCGAATTTCATGAGCGCCTGCCCTACTGCGTGAGGACGATCTTACCGAAGTGCTCGTTCGCCTTCATGTGCGCGAGGGCCTCGGCGGCATTGTCGAGCGGATACGATTTGTCGATGGGCAGCGCAAGCTTGCCGGACTCGACCGCATCCCAAAGGTCGACACGCATGAGGCGGTTGATCTCGCGCACTTCCTCGACGGAGCGCGTCCTGAAGGTGACGCCGATGTAGTCGATGCGCTTTGCGGCATGAAGGTCGAAGTCGAACTCGCCCGTGAAACCGCCGAGGCGACCTACGTTGACAATGCGGCCGAGCACTTTCGCAGCCTTGAGATTCCCGTTTGCGACGGGAGCGGAAATCTGATCGACGATGACGTCAACGCCTTTGCCGTCCGTCGCCTTGATGACCGCATCCGGCCATGTCGCCTCGGTAGTGTCGATCGCTACGTCGGCGCCGAACTCCGTGAGACGCGCTCGCCTTTTTGCGTTCGTCGACGAGCCGAGGACGAGGCTCGCGCCCATGTGCTTGGCGATCTGCATCCCCATGAGCCCAACGCCCGAGCTTGCGCCCTGTATGAGGATGCTCTCGCCCTTCTTGAGGCGACCCGCCGTCACGACCGCGTTGTGCATGGTCTGCAGGGCGACGGGCAGCGTTGCTGCCTGCGTGAAGGTCATGTTGTTCGCCGGGATCTTGGCGACGCGGCCGTAGTCGGTGACGGCGTACTCGGCATAGCCCGCATTGCCGGAGCACATCACACGGTCGCCCGCCTTGATGCCGCTCACCTGGCTGCCGACCTCGACGACTTCGCCGGCAAACTCGAGGCCGAGGATCGCACCGGTGCCGCCGTGCGAGCCGTGCGGCCTGCCCGATGCCATGATCAGATCCGCGCGATTGAGCCCGCTCGCGCGTACCCGCACCAGCACCTGCGTCGGCCCGGGCGTGGGCTTCGGCACCTCGCGCACTTCGACGCCGGAGGCGCCGACCACCACAGCCTTCATCATGTCGCTTCCTCCGCGAACAGCTTCTCGCCTTTTCGGTCTGGCCGTGATGATACCTGATTGTGAGCGCGCGTTAAGGCCCACCAACGCCGGGCCACGCGCGCAACTTCGGACGTCGGCGGAGTTTTGCAGCTGGCTGCGGCAACCAAGACGTCACTCGGAGACGTCACTCGGAGACGTCACTGGGGCTTGTGCCACCACGTGTCGATATTGAAGCCGTAGAGCGTCGGGCGCGGGGCGGGCTCGAGATAGGTCCAATAGCCCACCCACTGGCGTCGCGCGTGAAAGAGCGGAATGACGTAGTCGCCGGAAATGAGTGCGCGGTCGAGGGCGCGCACCGCGGCCTCGAAGTCCTCACGCTCCTCAGCCTTCACGAGCGCCTCGATCATGGCGTCGACGGCAGGGTTTTTCACACCCGGGTAATTGAGCGAGCGCTCGGTGTCGGCGGCGGCGCTCCCCCACCGGTTGACCTGCTCGTTGCCCGGCGAGAGCGAGGCGGACCAGTTCGCCTGGACCATGTCGAAGTCGAAGGTGCGAAGCCGCTCCTGATACTGGGAGCTGTCCACCTGGCGGACACGCACGTCGATGCCGATCCGCTTCAGGGTGTTGGTGAAGCTCAGCATGAGGCGCTCCTGGGCCCGCGTCGCCGCAAGAATCTCGAATGTAAGCGGGCGCCCGTCGGCGGCCTGCATGCGCCCCTTCTGGAGGGAGAACCCGGCCTCCTTGAGGAGCGCGATGCCGCGCGAAAGGTTTTCGCGATTGTGGCCTGAGCCGTCACTCACGGGGAGCCGCCACGTCCCATCGAGCACCTCGGGCTTGATCAGCTCGGCAAAGGGTGCGAGCAGCGTGCGCTCACGCGCGTCGGCAGGGCGCCCCGTGGATGCGAGCGCCGAGCGCTCGAAGTAGCTTTGCGTGCGCGTGAAACCGCCATGATAGAGATTGCGGTTAATCCACTCGAAGTCGAGCATCTCGATCAGCGCCTGGCGCACGCGGACATTATCGAAAGGCCAGCGCCGGGTGTTGAATGCGAACGCCGCCATGCCGGCCGGCACGCCAACATCGAACTCGGCGATTTTTATGCGGCCCTCGGCAACGGCAGGGAGCCCCCTCCCCTCGGCCCAGCGCGCCGGATCCTCTTCCGGGCGGAGCGAGATCTGCCCGCTCTTGAAGGCCTCGAAGAGCGCCGTTGCATCACGATAGTAGTCGAAGCGCACTTCATCGAAGTTGAAGCGGCCGCGGTTGATCGGGAGATCGCGTCCCCACCAGTCGGGATTGCGGCGGTAGGAGATCGTCCGTCCGGCTTCGAGCGATCCAACGACATACGGCCCGCTGCCGATCGGGATCTCGAGCGAGGTCTGCTCGAAGGTCGCGGCATCGACGCGATGCTTCGGCAGAATGGGCATGAGGCCGAGCAGCAGCGGCGCCTCGCGGTTGCCGTGGCCCTCGAAATCGAAGCGGATGGTGTGCGGCGGCAGGATCGTCGCCTTCGAGACGGTCCGGTAATGGGCGCGCATGAAAGGCGGGCCCTTGTCCTTGAGCTGCTCCCAGGAAAAGAGAACATCCTCCGGCGTCACCGGCTGCCCGTCCGAGAAGCGCGCGCGCGGATCGAGGTGGAAGACGATGAAGCTCCGGTCCGGCGGTACCTCTATCGAGCGCGCGAGGAGGCCATAGAGCGAAAAAGGCTCGTCGAGCGAGCGTCCGAGCAGGCTCTCGTAGACGTAGTCGCGCAGACCTGCCGCGGCGACGCCCCGGATGATGAAGGGCGTGAGGCTGTCGAAGGAGCCGTGCTGGCCGAGCACGATCCGTCCGCCCTTGGGCGCATCCGGGTTGACGTAGGGCAGATGCGGGAAGTCCGCCGGCAGCGCTGGGGCGCCGTGCATGGCAATGCCGTGCTGCTGCTCGGCGGAGAGGCGGCCAACGCCTAGGGCGTGGACTGCGATCAAGGCGCAAAGAAGCGTGCACGCCCCAGTCCAGACACTGAGGCGAGATGCGCGCTTGCGCGCGATCGGCTCTCCAACCACCCTCCAGCCCATGCCGGGAGAGATGCACACCGATAGGGGCGGGATCAAGTCTCGCGGCGCCTTTCCTTGGAACGAGTTCAACTTGGCAGACCTCGACCGGCGCCGCGCGGGGGAAACTGAACGGTGGCGTTGCCAGAACGCCACGGTATTCCCGGCATCGCCTGTGCACGATCAAGCAAGCTCAAGACCACGTCACGGGAATGCCGTATTCGAGCCCTTAGTGCCGGGGCAACAGGCGACGGAGGGGCGGCGACGGCATCGGTGTGCCGCGAATTGTAGCCCGCCGGTGCGGCTCGATAATCAAGGGGATGCCGGCCGGGTGGCCGCTCTGCAGGACGAGGGTTCGAGAACAATGATCGAGAAGACTCGGGTTTTCGGGTGGCTGTCAATCAGTGCACGCGCCGCGACGGTGGCCGTCTGCGCACTCGCACTCGCGACGGGCGCGGCGATCGCGCAGCAGCAACAGCCCCCCAAGAAGGATCAGAAAAAGGCAGCGCCCGCAGCCAAGAAGGAGCAGCCCGCGCAGCAGGCTGGCGACAAGCCGCAGAGCGCCTGGGTCAAGCTGTGCGAGAAGGCGCCGATTGTGCTCCGCGACAAGGAGGGCAAGCCCTCCCGGGAGCAGCGCAATATCTGCCTCACGCACCACGAGCGCCTCGATGGCAACACCGGTCTCGTTCTCGTATCGGCGGCTTTCCGGCAGGTCGAGGGCGAAGAGAAGCAGCACCTCATGATCATGGTGCCGCTCGGCATGGCCATCGGCCCCGGTTTGCGTGCGACGATTTATAACGCCGACTTGTGGGACAAGATCCAGAAGAACGAGAAGTTCGACGACAGCAAGCTCGAGCCGATCAAGTTCAACTACACGCTCTGCCATCCGGCCGGCTGCACGGCCGAAATCGAGGCGACCAAGCAGCTCGTCGACGGCTTCAAGACCGGTGCGGGCCTTATGGTACTTGCCATCAACGCGCAGGGTCAGGTCGTTGCTTTCCCCGTCCCGCTCACCGGCTTCACTGATGCGCTCGACGGCCAGCCGATCGACAACGAGAAGTATTCCGAGGCGCGCAAGGCCCTCATGACGCAAATTGCCGAACGCCAGCAGCAGCTGGCCGAGGAGGCGCGCAAGCGCCAGAGCGAAGCTCCTCCTGCCGGCGCCAAGGCGCCCGCAGCGCCCCCGGCCCAGAAGAAGTAGGATCGGGCGCGCGAGACCACTGTCGCCGAGATAAAGATACAAGACGGCCGCTCAGGCCCGCTGGAATTCCAGGACTGAAACACCCCCTTCCCGCATTCGCGGGGAGGGGTTTTTCGTTTGGCGCGGGCTCGACGCGGCATGGCCGCTCGCTGCAGACAGCAGACGCCGGGCATGGTGTAGTGCGCGTACATTGCTGGTCGCAGCTGTATCTTGGAGCGCAGTAAGTGGCGACGATCGCGAGGATTGCGCAGTTGCTTTTCGTGGCCGCGTTCGCCAGTCAGCCGTTCTCGCCGGCGCGGGCTCAATCGGGCACGGTGCGATCTACCGGCGAAGAGAAAATGACGCCCGATGGGGGCTGCATCAGATTGATGACGGAGCACAGGCTCTACGTCACTGAAGGGCGAATACCGAGCGACAATACGCTGGAGGCAGCCATTCTTTGCGCCCGCGCACCCCCGTCCCTGTGCCGAAGGGCCATGGCTGAGGTCAGAACGCGCGGCGCTCCTGTGTGGGCGAAGTACGTGATGGAATGCAGGGGAAAGTGATCGGCTGGGACGCGCGGCGCTCCGTCTCTCTAGTTAGCGAACCGGAAGTGCATGACGTCGCCATCCTGGACGACGTAGTCCTTGCCTTCGAGACGCATCTTGCCGGCATCACGACAGCCCGCCTCGCCCTTGTTGGCGACGTAGTCGGCGTACGCGATCGTCTCGGCGCGAATGAACCCCTTCTCGAAGTCCGTGTGAATGACGCCAGCGCCCTGCGGCGCCCGTGTGCCGCGTGAGACCGTCCAGGCACGTGCCTCCTTGGGTCCGACCGTGAAGAAGGTCACAAGGTCGAGGAGATCGTAGCCGGCGCGGATCAGGCGGTTCAGGCCCGGCTCCTCCAGTCCCATCTCGGCGAGGAAGGCCTGGCGCTCATCGGCGGCGAGGCCCGCAAGCTCTGATTCGATCTTCGCTGAGATGACGACGACGGCCGCACCCTCGCTCTTTGCGCGCTCGGCGACGGCAGCGGAAAAGCGATTGCCCTCGGATGCGGAAGCCTCGTCGACATTGCAGACGTAGAGAACGGGCTTCGCTGTCAGCAGTTGAAGGGCACGGAAGGCTGCGCGGTCCTCTTCGGGCACGATGGCTGTGCGCGCGGGCTTGCCCTCGCGTAGTGGCACGAGCGCGAGTTGCATCAGCGCGACCTGGGCGGCAGCCTCCTTGTCGCCGCTCTTGGCTCGCTTCTCGACGGTCGCGAGACGGCGCTCCAGGCTCTCCATGTCCGAGAGCATGAGCTCGGTCTCGACCACCTCGGCGTCGGCCAGGGGATCGATCTGGTTGGCGACGTGCGTGATGTCGTCATCCTCGAAACAGCGCAGAACATAGGCGACGGCATCGACCTCCCGGATATGGGAAAGGAACTTGTTGCCAAGCCCCTCACCACGCGAGGCACCTTTCACGAGCCCGGCGATGTCGACGAAAGTCAGCCGGGTCGGGATGATGTCGCCGGACTTGGCAATGGCAGCGAGCTCATCCAGGCGTGGGTCCGGGACGCCGACCTCGCCCACATTCGGCTCGATCGTGCAAAACGGATAGTTCGCAGCCTCTGCGGCCGCCGTCTGCGTCAGCGCGTTGAAGAGTGTGGACTTGCCAACATTGGGCAAGCCGACGATCCCGCATTTGAAGCCCATGAAACGGTCCTTAGGTCAGTCTTTGGGGCGGCGCTTGGCCAGCCAGTTTTTTAGGTTCTCGGCAAGGGCGGTGGCGCGCTTTGAAGCCCGCTCACCTGCCGGGTGGGAGCCACGCTCGGCTCGTGGCTCAGGAGGCGGGGCGTCCGCCCCGCTCTTTCGCCGCTTCGGTTTTTCGACCTCGTCAGCCTCGCTCGACAACGCTCGCGAGACGTCGGTGAGAAAGCGCGCCGCATCGCCAGCGGCAAGCCGCGACGCTGCATCGGCAATCGCATCGAGCATGGGATCCAGCCAATCCTGGTCGGCACGACTGAAATCATGCAGCACCCAGGCATGGACGAGCTCCTTCGCGCCCGGATGACCGATGCCGATTCTCGCGCGCTCATACTCGTTGTCGAGATGTGCCGTGATCGATCGCAGCCCGTTGTGCCCGGCATTACCGCCGCCGGTCTTCACCTTGAGCTTGCCCGGCAGGAGATCCAGCTCATCGTGGAAGACCACGATGTCGCTCGTAGCAAGCTTGAGGAACCGTGCCGCCTCGCCGACGGCACGGCCGCTCTCGTTCATGTAGGTATCCGGCTTGAGAAGCAGGACCTTGGTGCCGCCGAGCTCGCCGTCGGCCGTGAGGCCCTGGAAGCGCCGGCGCCAAGGCCCGAAGCCATGGCGCTCGGCAATCCTCTCGACGGCCATGAAGCCGACGTTGTGGCGATGCCGAGCGTACTTCGCGCCTGGATTCCCGAGACCGACGAAGAGCTTCATGGCTCACTCGCGCGTGCTTGGTGCCCGGGGGCCGTCTACTTCTTGCCCTTCGGGGCCTCCTTGGCGGCAGGCTTGCCAGCTGCCGCAGCCGGAGCTGCACCACCCGCCTTCGGAGCCGCGCCAGCCGCCTTGGCGGCATCGCCCGCCGGAGCGGCTGCGGCCGCTGCCGGCGTCTCGTCCTCATCCTTGCCGCCCGTACCGGCGATCGTCGCGATCGTGAAATCACGGTCGGCGATTGTTGGCTTTACGCCCTCTGGCAGCGTCACGGCGGAGATGTGGACCGAGCGACCGATCGCGAGACCCGTCAGATCGACCTCGAAGTGGTCGGGAATCTTGTCCGCCGGGCACCAGACCTCGACCTCGTGGCGTACGATGTTGAGGACGCCACCACGCTTCAAGCCCGGCGAGAGGGCCTCGTTGGTGAAACGAACCGGCACGCCGACGCGCACCCTGTTATCGGCACCGACGCGCTGGAAATCTACATGGAGGGGAAAGTCCTTCACGGGGTCGAGCTGGACGTCGCGCGGGATCGCCTTGAGCTTGCGACCGCCAACGTCGATGTCGAACACCGTTGAAAGGAATCGTCCGCGTTTGATGAGGATAAACAGATCGTTAGCGTCGATCTGGATGGTGTCAGTGCTCCCCTCGTCGCCACCATAGACGACTGCGGGAACATTACCGGTACGCCTGACGGCACGTGCGGCCCCCTTGCCGCTTGCCGAGCGCGCCGAAGCCTTGATCACATTGGCCTGGGCCATTTCTGCTGTCTCCAAACAAAACCGGCCCCGACCATAGGATGACCGGGGCTCCTGTCTATGCCCGCCGGCCTCCAAGGGTGCCGCGCGGGTTCTCAGAACGTTGAGATGGGGCGCTTATAGCTGCACCACGCTCGGAGCGCAATCGTGCCTAACGTGAGTGCGCCGATCCGGCCGGCCGGCTGGCCACTCGCCACCCGAGCGATGGGTTGGGGCCACGGGGTGTAGTGTCTTGGCCACGCCAACCCGGCTCATCCCCGGAATTCGTAAATTTTCTCTTCCCTTTAAAGGCGTGGACAGCCCTAATGAGCACGCAGAGGGGTGAGTCGGCCTCCGTGCGGAGTGTTGCCGTGTATGAGTAACTTCGGACGAGTCGTGAGTTGTGTGGGTCATCGCGTAGCGCGGAAATCTACGTCAATTCAAGGCTTCAAGTGGCAGAGCGAATGGCAGTGATAGGTGACTGGAAAAGAGCATCGGGCCAGAGAGCTGGCAGACTGCTGCAGACAGCATCAGCTGCGGGGCTAGTAGCCGCCGGAGCGCTGCTTCTTGCTGTGCCTGTCCATGCCGAGACGCTGACCCAGGCGCTTGCCGCCGCCTACAAATACAATCCGACGATTGACAGCGAACGCGCGCGATTGAGAGCTACCGACGAGGATGTCTCCATCGCCAATTCCGGCTACCGCCCCAACGTTTCAGCAGGTGGCGACGTTACTTATAGCTGGCAGCGATCGCAGCCATCGTCCACGGGTGACGGGCCAATAACGTCCCAAGGGTATTCGGTCACTCTGACCCAACCGATATTCAGGGGCTTCCGTACGGTCAATGCCGTGAACGAGGCCGAGGCCAACGTTCGAGCCGGACGCGAAAACCTCCGCATTATCGAGCAGGGCGTGCTGCTGGACGCTGCAACGGCGTTCATGGATGTTATCCGCGATCAGGCAGTCGTTCGCCTGCGCGAGAACAACGTCAACGTTCTATCTCGCGAGTTGCAGGCGACGCGTGACCGTTTTGCCGTCGGTGAGGTCACACGCACAGACGTCGCCCAGTCCGAATCGCGCCGGGCTTCCTCTATTTCGGCCTTGGACACCGCGCGTTCCAACCTGAAGATCTCGCGGGCGATCTTCGAACGCGTCGTCGGGCATCCTGCCGGTCGCCTGGTCGATCCGGCTGGGCCCAACACGCGAATCCCGAAGACGCAGGACGAAGCTGTCTCCATCGCGACCCGCGAGGCTCCGAACGTTGTGGCCTCGCTGTATCGCGAGCAGGCTCAGCGCTTCGTGGTCGATCGGATCTGGGGCGAATTGCTCCCTGAAGTGCGTCTCGACGCCGGCTACAATCAGCGCTTCAATCCCGGGCTTGGCACGGATTCCCGCGAGGGTGCCACCGTGGTCGGTCGGGTCAGCGTCCCCCTCTACGACGGTGGCACCATTCAGGCGCGCGTCAGGCAGGCCAAGCAGATCCACATCGCACGGCTACAGGACGTCGAGCAGGCCCGCACAATTGCGCGGCAGGGCGTGGCCTCGTCTTGGGCGCAGCTCGTAGCCGCCCGCGCTCAGCTGGAGTCGGATCAGGCTGCTGTCAATGCAGCGCGCACGGCGCTCACTGGCGTCCGTGAGGAGCAAAAGGTCGGGCAGCGTACTATCCTCGACGTGCTCAACGCCGAGCAGGAGTACCTCAGCACGCAGGTTCAGCTCGAGACGACGCGCCGCAATCTGGTCGTCACTTCTTATCTCGTCCTGCAGTCCGTCGGACGACTGAGCTCGGAGTTCCTCGGCCTCACCAAGCTCGTCTATGACCCGGACGTGCATTATCATGAAGTCCGCCGCAAGTGGTGGGGCATCAGCATCACGCATAGTGATGGCCGCCGCGAGGAGCAGGACCTTTGGGACAAGCACGGCGCCAAGCACAAGTCGTCGTCGAAGTAGCCGGACAGCCGGCGCTCGAGCTCCCTGAACTTTCGAACTTACTGGATGGATCCAGCTACGCCCTGCACGCGGGGCCCGTCGTGCAATTTACCGGCGTGGGCTCTCTGACGCTCCTGCCGGCGACAAGCTCACCAGAGACTTGATCAGCTCTTGTTGCTTGCTGATGGGGCGCTGGGTCCGCCCTGGTGCCTGCCAAAGTCTGGCGCAGCGGTGTCCTGCCCTGCGTCGATCACGCCGCGGCGGATATGGCGCGCTTCCGTGATCATGCGGAACAGGGTTTCGCCATCTCCGAAGCGCATCGCGCGCTGGAGGTGGAGAAGATCTTCCGTGAAGCGCCCAAGCATCTCGATCATGGCGGTTCGGTTCGTCAGGAAGACGTCCCTCCACATGGTCGGATCAGACGCGGCGATGCGCGTGAAATCCCGGAAGCCACCGGCGGAAAACTTGATGACCTCGCTCTCCGTCACGCGCTCCAGATGGGCGGCGGTGTTGCAGATGTTGAAGGCGATGAGGTGCGGCACATGGCTGGTGATCGCAAGTACCATGTCATGATGATCCGGCGCCATAATCTCGACGTTGCTGCCGAGTGCTTGCCAGAAGGCCTTCAAACGCTCGGTCGCAGCATTGTCGGTACCCGGGGGCGGCGTCAGCACGCACCAGCGTCCATCGAACAATTCGGCGAAGCCCGCCTCGGGGCCTGAATGCTCGGTACCGGCGATTGGATGGCCGGGAATGAAGTGAACGCCTGCGGGCACGTACGGCGCAACATCAGCAACGACCGAGCCCTTGACCGATCCGACATCCGTCAGGATGGCGCCGGGCTTCAAATTTCCCGCGATCTCCGCGGCAACGGGCCCGCACGCGCGCACAGGCACGCAAAGGATGACGAGATCGGCCGACTTTACGGCATCCGCAGAATTCTCAAATGCCTCGTCGACGAGGCCGAGGCGTATCGCCGTCGCCCGCGTCGCCTCTGTCTTAGCGGACCCGACGATCCGGCGCGCAAGCCCGCCGCGCCGGATCGCGTGGCTGATGGATGAGCCGATCAGCCCGATGCCGAGCAGCGCAACCGTATCGAAGTGCTGGGTCATCGCCCGCCGCCCTTTACGAAATCGGATAGCGCGGCGACGACTGCCCTGTTGTCCTCTTCCGTGCCGATGGTCATGCGCAGCGCATGAGGCAAAGCATAACCGCCGACGCGGCGCATGATGATGCCCCGGCTCTTGAGGAACTCGTCTGCTGCCGGCGCGCTCTTGGGGCCCTCGGCATCGAAATGGATGAGGATGAAGTTGCCGACGCTTGGCGTGACTTTGAGGCCGAGCTTGCTGATTTCCTCGCTCACCCAGGGAAGCCACTTGTCATTGTGGGCGACCGATTGCTCGATGTGTGCGCTGTCCTCGATCGCGGCAATGCCGGCGGCGATGGCGGCCGACGTGACGTTGAACGGTCCCCGGATGCGGTTCAGCACATCGGCAATGGCGGCAGGGCAATAGGCCCAGCCGAGACGCAGGCCGGCGAGCCCGTAGATCTTCGAGAACGTGCGGGTCATAACGACGTTCTGCGTGGTCGCGACGAGTTCGATGCCGGCCTCGTAGTCGTTACGGCGCACGTATTCCGCATAGGCGGAGTCGAGCACGAGCACGATGTCGGGGCGCAGACCCGCATGGAGGCGGCGCACTTCGTCGAAGGGAATGTATGTGCCCGTCGGATTGTTCGGATTGGCGAGGAAGACAACCTTGGTGCGCGGCGTTACGCGGGCGAGCAAAGCGTCGACGTCCGTGCGGAAATCCTTCTCCGGCGCAATGACCGGCGTCGCGCCGTTGGCGAGCGTCGCAATCTTGTAGACGAGGAAGCCGTGCACCGTGAACAGCACCTCATCACCCGGGCCCGCGTAGGCGTGCGTCAGGAGGTGCAGGAGTTCATCGGAGCCGCAGCCGCATACGATCCGGGCAGGATCGAGCCCGTACGTGCGGCCAATGGCATTGCGCAGCGCCGTTGCGGCACCATCCGGATACAGCGCCAGCTCATCTGCGAGCGCCTTGTAGGCAGCCACCGCCTTGGGGCTCGCGCCGAGCGGCGTCTCATTGGACGAGAGTTTGATAGGCCTCAATCCGCCTGGGACCGTGCTCTCGCCCGGCACATAAGCCTGAATGTCGAGAATGCCCGGCTTCGGCACAGGCGTATTACCAGTCATGTTGGCGCACTCCAGGAACGGCCGGCGGGGTGGCCCCACCGCCGGGGCAGATACATAGTCGAGAGCCTGGAGGATGAAAACTCTAAACCCGCGGGTGGCCGTGAGCTCAGGCGTCGGCCGCCGGCCCAAGGGTAAACGACGCGCCAGTCACAGGATCGAGCCGCGGCGGCTCCACCTTGGCGATCTGATCGGCAGCTCCCCGGAAATCACCCGAATTGTCGCGCCTCAGATCCGGCGTCTGATTCTCGGGATAAGCACCCACCACCGAGAGGCCGCCGCTCATATCCACCCGACAGTGGCCGACGCCCGCCGGGATCAGCACGGCATCTCCCGCCACGACTTCGAGCCGCGGGCCATTCGGGCCGCCGAACTGCACGAGCGCGCGTCCTCGAGCGATGCCCAGAACCTCGTGAGCAGTCGCGTGGTAGTGCTGGAAAGGATATATGCCGTTGATCCACGCATCACCCCAGCCATTGGCCTCAAAATGTCTGATGATGCTCTGCTCTGGTGTGGCCCCCGCGACGTCGAGCGCGCCGCTATAGCAGATCAACGCTAGAACTGGATTGTTAGGAATAAATCCATCAGGCGCGAACTGCAGCCTCTCGATGTCCATGGTAACAACCCCCGGGGCATGTCCTCGTCTACGGATAGCGGCCGCGAATGCTGGGTGCGGGTACTGACTCCGACTTCAGGCAGGCATACAACGCCGCTGCGGCCATAGTGTTCGAGAGCGCAGGTGCGAAGCCTGAAGGGTGACAGTCTCGCCGCGAGCTGATCTTATGCAGCCTGCGGAGCGTGTCGTCGCCGCCGCGCACATCAATCCACGCATCGACGGGCATGACCACTCAGACCGCATCGTCCGGCCTCGGGAGCGTTACAGGCCGCCAGTGGCTCATCCTGCTGATGGTGCAGCTCTGTACGCTGCTTTTCGGCATGACGATCACGATGGCCAACGTGGTCCTGCCACAGATCAAGGGCTCGATGTCGGCTACCCAGGATCAAATCGCCTGGGTGATCACCTTCAACCTCATCGCCACCGCCATCGGCACGCCGCTCGTCGGCTGGCTGGCGAGCCGTCTCGGATGGCGCGCCGTCATGTTCGGCTCGACGCTGGGATTTACAGTTTCGTCCCTGCTCTGCGCGTTCGCCACGAGCCTCGAGACGCTCATTCTGTTCCGGATCGGGCAGGGGTTGTTCGGGGCACCGATCATGCCCATGGGGCAAGCGATCATTCTCGCGACCTTTCCACGGCACATGCACGCCATGGTCATGATGATCTGGGGCATCGGCGGCGTGCTGGGGCCAGTCACCGGGCCGCTAGTCGGCAGCTACATCAGCGAGCTCTACGGCTGGCGCATGTCGTTCCTGATGATCGTGCCGCCCGGCATTATTGCGTGCGCCTGCACCTGGTTCGCACTCTCCCAACATACGTCGCGCGAGAACCGCCATTTCGATTGGACGGGTTTCATTGCGCTCTCCGTGGCGATTGCGTCGGCTCAGCTCGTCATGGATCGCGGCAATCGCCTCGACTGGTTCGAGTCCACCGAGATCTGGATCGAGCTGCTGGTCGCAATGGGAGCCTTCTGGGTGTTCCTCATCCACACGTTCAGCGCCAAGAAGCCTTTCCTTGATCCGACGCTCCTGCTCGATCGAAACTTCGCGCTGGGCCTCATCATTGCCTTCGTCATGGGCGCGCTGAGCTTCACGGCCATCGCGCTCTTTCCGGGCCTGCTCCACGACCTGCGCGGCTATCCCGATAGCTCGATCGGCCTCCTGCTCGCAGCCCGCGGCCTCGGGAATTGGGCCTCCTTCTTCATCATCGTGCCCATGACGCGCATCTATCCCCGCACGACGCTCGCGCTCGGCCTTGCCTGTCAGGCCCTTGCCGGCTGGGGCATGGCCAATCTCGATATCAATCTCACCAACTTCGATGTCGTGTGGACGAACGCGCTGCAGGGCTTCGGCTTCGGTCTCGCATTCACACCCATGTCCGTGCTGGCCTTTGCCACTCTCGACAAGGGGCGGATTACGGACGGCATGTCCGTCTTTCATCTCGTGCGCAATTTCGGATCGAGCCTCTTCATCTCACTCGCGATCGTCGTGCTCGTGCGCTCGACTGCTGCGAGCTACTCGACCCTCACCGAGCACATTTCACCCTTCAACAAGGTACTCGCGTACCCGGGCTCCGTGGGACTGTGGAATCTGGAAAGCCAGGGCGGGCTCCTCTCGCTTGCCGGTGAGTTGCAGCGACAGGCCGCCATGATCGGGTATATCAATGCGTTTTACCTGTTCGCGATCACGGCCGCGCTATCCGTGCCCGTGGCTTTCCTGATGCGCGACGTGCCGCGTGATCGGACGGATTGATCGCGGATGCAGCGACGGAGGTCTCAATGGGTGATCAGAACACGGCGCTGAAATCCATCGTCCCAATCCTGTTCGTGAGGGACGTCCCCAAGAGTGCAGACTACTTCCGCGATAAGCTCGGCTTTGGAATCGAATTTCTCTACGGAGATCCGCCCTTCTATGGCGCGGTATCACGTGATGAAGTCTGCATCCATCTGCGATGTGTCCATCAGCCTAATTTCGCCGAGCTGGCGGCGCGCGAAGTCTCGCTGATCCTGGCGACGATCGAGGTTGCAGATGTTCATGCGCTCTTCAAGGAAATCGAGGATCGCGGGGCCGAAATTGCTCAGATACCGACGCGTCAGACCTGGGGCGGGACCGACTTTCATGTCCGTGATCCCGACGGGAACGTGATTTCCTTCGTCAGTTTCGTGTAGCGACGCCATTTTCAGCTGAGAAGGCGCCCTAAATCGCGGTCTGCCACACCGTGACCCCGGCCCCTATATAGTGGTATAGGCACGCACGATTCCCGACGAGGAGGCCGAATTCAGTGAACGACGAAAGCCCGACCGCGGTCGCGGCGCCGCAGGAGACCCGCGCCCGGCCGGGCAGCGAGATCGCGCGCGAGGTTGCGCGTCGGCGCACGTTCGCGATCATCTCGCACCCTGACGCCGGTAAAACGACGCTGACCGAAAAGCTGCTGCTGTTCGGTGGTGCGATCCAGCTCGCCGGACAGGTGCGCGCCAAGGGCGACCGCCGACGTACGCGCTCGGACTGGATGGCCATCGAGCGCGCGCGCGGCATCTCCGTCGTGACGTCGGTCATGACGTTCGAATACCGCGACACGGTCTTCAACCTGCTCGACACGCCGGGCCACGAGGACTTCTCGGATCACACCTACCGCACGCTGACTGCAGTGGACGCGGCGATCATGGTGATCGATGCCGCGCGTGGCATCGAGGCGCGTACGCGCAAGCTCTTCGAGATCTGCCGTCTGCGCGACATTCCGATCATCACGTTCATCAACAAGATGGACCGCGAGAGCCAGGAGCCTCTGGAGCTGCTCGACGAGATCGAGAAGACGCTCGCGCTCGACACTGCCCCCATGGTCTGGCCGATTGGGCGCGGGCGCGATTTCCGCGGCACGTATGATCTGCTGAGTAAGCGCATATTGCGCCTCGACGAGGATCCAGACGGCATCGAGACCAACGGTCCTACCGATCCCATCATCGACACGCTCGTCGACAGCGATACGGCCACACGCTGGCGCGAGGAGATGGCTCTCGTCGAGGGTGCCTGCGGGCAATTCGATCTCGATGCGTTCCAGCATGGTACGCTGACACCCGTCTACTTCGGCAGCGCGCTCAAGAATTTCGGCGTGCGCAATCTGCTCGACGCGCTCGTCGCGTATGCGCCGCCGCCGCGCGCGCAGAAGACGGCGACACGCACCGTCGAGGCCACCGAGCCGACTATGTCCGGCGTGGTGTTCAAGATCCAGGCGAACATGGATCCGAACCATCGTGACCGCATTGCCTTCATGCGCGTGTGCTCGGGCAAGCTCACGCGTAATATGCGCGTGAAGATCGTGCGCACGGGAAAGACCATGGCGATCACCTCGCCGCAGTTTTTCTTCGCGCAGGATCGCTCCATTGCCGAGGAGGCTTTTGCTGGCGACGTCGTCGGTATTCCCAACCGCGGCACGCTTCGCATCGGCGACGCGCTCACTGAAGGCGAAGATCTGAAGTTCCTCGGCATCCCGAGCTTTGCGCCGGAAATTCTCCGGCGCATCCGGCTTGAGGATGCCATCCGCGCGAAGAAGCTGCGCGAAGCGCTCCAGGAGATGGCGGAGGAAGGCGTGGTTCAGCTCTTTCTGCCGGTCGATGGCTCGCAACCTGTTGTGGGCGTCATCGGCGCGCTTCAGCTCGACGTGCTCTCGGACCGTCTCGCGAACGAGTACGGGCTGCCAGTAGGTTTCGATCCGGCGCCGTGCGACACCGTGCGGTGGATTTCTGCCGAGAGCCGGGCAGACCTCGACAAGTTCATCGACCGCAACAAGCTGCAGATCGCGCGCGATCTCGACGACGATCCGGTGTTCATGGCGCAATCGTCGTTCACGCTGAACTGGATCGAGGAGCGCTCGCCAGAGGTGAAGTTCTCGGATCTGAAGGTGACGAGCGTCTAAATTCACAAAAGACGGGGGTTCGGGGGTGTCCGTCGTGTCGCAGACACGCGCCTTCGGCACGATGCGGGGTGAAGGGGCGGCAGTCCCGCTCGCGCCAGAGGCACGATATGAGGCACCACGATACCTTGCATCTGCGCTCCGCTCCTGCCATTCAGGGGCTCAGATCTAGCCGACGGACGCCGAAAATGCAGGACACGGTGAAAGACAAAGCCAAGACCTCCAACCTGATCGCGGGCGCGACGGGCGATTGGGAGGTGATCGTGGGCATGGAGGTCCACGCTCAGGTGTCGAGCAAGTCCAAGCTTTTCTCGGGCGCCTCGACGGCATTCGGCGGCGAGCCGAACAATCATGTGAGCCTTGTCGACGCAGCCATGCCCGGCATGCTGCCGGTGATCAACGAGGAGTGCATTGCGCAGGCCGTGCGGACGGGCCTTGGCCTCAAGGCACAGATCAATCTCGATAGCGTGTTCGACCGCAAGAACTACTTCTATCCCGACCTGCCGCAGGGATATCAGATCAGCCAGTACAAGAATCCGATCGTCGGCGAGGGTGAGGTCGAAATCGACGTCGATGGCGAGAGCAAGACCGTCGGCATCGAGCGGCTGCATCTGGAGCAGGACGCGGGCAAGTCGATCCACGACCAGCACCCGGACTACTCGTACGTCGATCTGAACCGCTCCGGCGTCGCGCTCATGGAGATCGTGTCGCGACCCGATCTGCGCTCGTCGAAGGAGGCGCAGGCGTATGTGACGAAGCTGCGCACGATCCTGCGCTATCTCGGCACGTGCGACGGCGACATGGAGAAGGGCAATCTGCGCGCTGACGTGAACGTGTCCGTGCGTCGGCCCGGCGAGCCGCTCGGCACGCGCTGCGAGATCAAGAACGTCAACTCGATCCGATTCATCGGACAGGCTGTCGAAGTAGAGGCGCGGCGCCAGATCGCGATTATCGAGGACGGCGGGAAGATCGACCAGGAGACGCGTCTCTTCGATGCGGCGAAGGGTGAGACGCGCTCCATGCGCTCCAAGGAAGAGGCGCACGACTACCGCTACTTCCCCGATCCTGATCTGCTGCCGCTCGAGCTCGAGCAGAGCTGGGTGGATGGGCTCGCGAAAGATCTGCCCGAGCTTCCCGACGAAAAGCGTGCGCGTTTCATGAAGGCGTACGGCCTTTCCGTTTACGATGCGAGCGTGCTTGTCGCCGAACGAGAGAGCGCGGACTTTTACGAGGCCGTGGCCAAAGGCAATGACGGCAAGCTCGCGGCCAACTGGGTCATCAACGAGCTGTTCGGCCGCCTCAACAAGGAAGGCAAGGAGATCGCGACCTCGCCGATCTCAGCCGTTCAGCTCGGCGGCCTTGTCCATCTCGTCGTGGATGGCACCATCTCGGGCAAGATTGCGAAGGACCTCTTCGAAGTCCTCTGGAGCGAGGGTGGCGATCCGGCGGAGATCGTCGAAAAGCGTGGCATGCGTCAGGTCACGGATACGGGTGCCATCGAGGCCGCGGTAGACGCGATCATCGCGGCGAACCCCGACAAGGTCGAGCAGGTGAAAGCCAAGCCGTCCATGCTCGGCTGGTTCGTCGGTCAGGTCATGAAGCAGTCGGGCGGCAAGGCCAATCCTCAGGCCGTGAACGACATTCTAAAGGCCAAGCTCGGTATCTGAGCCTGCGGCACTCGTACACTTTCGGACAATCCGGGGCCTTGAAAGCCCCCGGAGCCACCCTAAATCCTGGGAGTGCACGCCGCATGAGCGGGTGCACTGAAGCAGTGCCTGGCCCTGATCGGCAGGCGCACCGGACAGTCGCTTCCTCAGGAGGACTATACCTATGCGACCCTTCGATTTTGCCCCCCTCTACCGTTCGACCGTTGGCTTCGATCGCCTGTTCCAGCTTCTGGATGGCGGCGTCGAGGGCGAGGCGAGCACCTACCCCCCGTACAACATCGAGCGTAAGTCCGATAAGGAATATCGGATCACTATGGCCGTCGCCGGCTTCACCAAAGACGAGATCGACATCCAGGTGAAAGAGCAGTCGCTCACCGTGAAAGGTGAGAAGAAGGCTGACGACAAGGAGCGTCACTTCCTCCATCGCGGCATCGCGACCCGTACCTTCCAGCGGCAGTTCCAGCTTGCCGACCATGTCGAGGTAACGGGCGCCGATCTCCAGGACGGCCTGCTCCATGTCGACCTCGTGCGCAACGTGCCGGAGCGGCTGAAGCCGCGCGCCGTACAGATCGGCAACGGCGCTGCGAAGCAGATCGAGGCCCACGTCTAAGCAGACGCGAAGTGCTCCCTCTCCTTGCGTACCAGGGAGAGGGAGTTTTGCATTTGGCGTGTCTGAATGATCGCGCGTTTTGCGTGAACAGGGCCGTCGCCCTGTACCCCCGCGGGGGACGCCCCGCACCCCGTCTTATGATGACTTATTCCGCGGGCGTGCGCTCGGCGCGCAATGCCGCCAAGGCTTCGGCAAGCGAGCCTGGCTTGGTGCCAGACTCGAAGCCCGGTGTCATTGGCAAAGAAGGTGGTCGATTGCCGACGAGAAGCGCACGCACACTAGCAATCTGGTCGCCGAGCGATACCGCTTCTTCCATCTCAGCGGCGTTGTCGGGCACCACCTCTTCCGGCGGATCATTCCAGAGGCCGAATTCCGTATTCAGCGCCTGCAGGAACGCCCCGACAAGATCGAGGAGCGGGCCGAGTTCGATCCGGCCTGCAACGAGGAAAGTCTCGCCGATCTCAAATGTCGTGACCGGCATCAGGGCGCCGCTGTCGCCCGCAATGAGGCCGCGTGCGCGCAGATAGGCGAGGCGATCGGCGCCAGTGTTGAACGCAAAGCCTGCGGGGTCACCGTATTCGGCGACTGCGTCGAGCAGCACGGTGGTGCCGCTCGTGAAAGGGTCAAGGAGCAGCCGCAGTGGGCCTCGCCCGCGCGGCAGCTCGGCCACCCGTCGGCGCGCCTGGAGAATGTGCGCGATGAGCGAAGCCTCGAGCCCCCGCACCTGGGTGACGAAGTGAATGAACCGTGCAACGCGCGTCCGCAGGCGCCGCGGTCCCATCTGGGGTGTCGGCTCCGTGACCTCCAGCGAGAGCGACATGAGCTGCTCGCCAGCCTCGATGGCCGCATCGAGGTGCTCAACGAGCCAATAGAGGCGCGGATCCAGATCTTGCCTGCGGCAGTGCATTCCGTCGTACCGATGCTAAAGGCTTAACGCATCGATAAATAGTTGATTCGCAGCCGATTTGTGTGGCGCGCGCCAAGGTGCCAACGCCTTCATTGAACCGCGATAGGTTTTACTGCATAGCGTGGCAGATCTGTCCGCACCATGAGGATGCAGTTGCGCCTGCAGCACAACCGACTGATAGGCAGAGGCGTGGCGACCTCGCGGGCTAGCCCACGCGATATTTTTCGATGATCCTCGGGTCCGGCGTGCAGCCGATGCCGGGCAGATCCGGGATGGCGAGTTGGCCCTTCTGCGGTCGCGGAATGCTTTCGTCGATGACAGCTTCCTTTTCGATGTAGAGATATTCGATGAGAGCCATCTCTGTGCGTGCTGCAGCGAGTTGTAGCGTCGCCCAGTAGCCCGGGCCGAAATAGGGCGAGTGCGGCATCACGGTCTTGCCGGCCCTGACTGCGATGTCGCAGACCTTGAGGGCTTCAGTGATGCCGCCGACTTTGGTCACGCTCGGCTGCGGGTAAGTGACGGCATCTACGAGGTACGAAAATTCCATGGCCGTGCAGGCGTTCTCGCCAGCCGAGATGGAAATGCCGAAGCGGCCGAGCGCCTTGAGCGCGGCCCAGTCCTCCGGCGGAAAGATTGGTTCCTCGAGCCAGAAGAGATCGATCTCCTTAAGGAAGGGCATGATCGCCTCGGTCTCGGCAATGCTCCAGTTGCAATTGATGTCGGAGGTCAGGCGTACCTTCGGGCCGGCACCCTTGCGTCCGGCGCCGATCGTGTCGCGCGCAATCTCGTGGAGCTTAACGTCGGCAAAGCCCTCGTCGGCTGCCTTCGCCGAGAACTTCTCGACGAGAGCTGGATCGCCATAGCGCATGAGGCTCGCATAGGCGGGGATGCTGTCGCGCTTGCGGCCGCCGATGAGGTGCGCAACCGATTTGCCCGCGCGCTTACCCGCCAAATCCCACAGCGCAATATCGAGCGCGGAAACGGCGAAGATGGTGATGCCATAGCGGCCGTGCAAATGGAGGCGACGCTGAAGAGCGAGATTGAGCGCCGCAGGGTCATCCGCCTCCTGCCCGACGACGACGGGCGCAACCATGTCGCGGACCGCCGCGGCGAGCGGTGCGGCGCAGAAGTACGCGAAGCCCTCGCCCCAGCCGACCAGCCCGTCATCCGTCGTGACCTTTACCAGCACAATCTCGAGGCTGGTCCATTTGTTCGGCATGATCCCGACGCCGGCGCCGCCATCGGAAAACGGGATCTTCAATACAATCGGTTCGACAGAAGTAATGCGGGACATGTGGCACACTCCCCAAGGCCTAAAAGGCGATTACAAATTCCTCCGAACAAACTCACCAGCCCGCAGCACGTACGCGGGATCACGGACCTGAGACGAGGTCCCGCCCCGCAGCGTAGCGAACCAAAGCGTCGATCCGCTCGCTGACCGAAGGATGTGTCGCAAGAAGTCCGGTCAGCCGGTTCTGCAGCGGGTTCTCGATGAAAAAAGCTTCCATGCGCGAAGGCACGTCGAAGGACGCATTGCGCTCGATCTTGCGGAGCGCCGAGATCATCGCGTCGGGGTTCTTGGTGAGTTCGACGGAGCCTGCGTCGGCGAGATACTCGCGCGAGCGCGAGAGCGCAAATCGGATGAGCGTCGAGACGCCCCAGGAAATGAGGATGATCGCGACCGCAATCAGGATCGCGATGATCGCGGCACCGCCACTGCTGCCGCCACCCCCACCACCGCCGCGATTGCGGTCACTGTCATCACCCCCGTTGCTCGTCGGCATCCCCTGCCAGGGGCTGCGCTCATCCGTATCCGGCATCGGTCGCGGCGTCGGCGACCAGCCGTAGGGAAAATCCCAGCGGCGGATGAGCAGGTCACCGATGAAGCCGAAGATGCCCGCGAAGATGACCGCGATCACCATGAGCTGCGTGTCGCGATTGCGGATATGGGTCAGCTCATGCGCCAGCACGGCTTCGATTTCTGCCGGCTCGAGCCGCTCGATCAGGCCGCGGGTCACCGCGATCGTATAGTCGCCATCGCGCAGGCCCGCCGCGTACGCATTGAGCGCTGGCGTATCGATGATCTCGAGACGCGGCATGGTGATGCCGCGCGAGATGCAGAGGTTCTCGAGCATGTTGTAGAGCTCGGGTTCCTCCTTGCGCGTGACGCCGCGGGCGCCGGTCGCCGAGCGGATCATGGCACGATAAAAGAAGAAGGCGATCACGAACCAGACGAGCGCAATCAGCATGGCGAGTGGCCACGTCGACCAAAACTGGCTGGCAGCGGCACGGAAGATGTACTCGAGATCGCCGCCGCTGAAGGCATTTACGATGAGCAGGATCGAGAACTGGAGGGCGTGCAAGAGGACGATGAAACCGCAAAGCAGGATCACGGACCGGATGCGGTTCGCGCGGATGTGCGTGTAGAGGCCGTAGGCGCCCATCACTTAATCCTGCCCGCAGTCATTCGGCGCCTAGAATTGAACCTTCGGCGCATCCCGGGTGGCAGCGCGCTCGCCCTCGTCGAGATTGAAGAAATCTTCGCGCATAAAACCCAGCATGTTGGCGAACAGCACGGCTGGGAAACTCTCGCGCTTCGTATTGTACTCGGCAACGACATTGTTGAAGAAGCGGCGTGCCGCCGCGAGCTTGTTCTCGATGTCGCCAAGCTCGGTCTGGAGCTGTTGGAAGTTCGCATTGGCCTTGAGGTCCGGATAGGCCTCGGCGAGCGCAAAGAGCTGGCGCAGCATCCCGCTCAGCATGTTCTCTGCCTGGGCCTGGGCGGCCGGCCCGGTTGCCGCGACCGCTGCATTGCGGGCCTTGATGACATTCTCGAGCGTCTCACGCTCGTGGCTCGCGTAACCCTTCACGGTCTCGACAAGGTTCGGCACGAGGTCGTGGCGCTGCTTTAGTTGCACATCGACGTCGGCAAACGCCTGACGCACGCGCTGGCGCAGCCCGACGAGGCCATTGTAGGTCCCGACGGCCGCCAGCACGATGGCCGCGACTATGCCGAGCAGTACCCAGGCGGTTGTACTCATGGGAGACCTCCCTATGCGTGGCGCTCGGACTATAGCCAAGAACACCACGGGTGTAGAGAGGTTCCGTATACCTGCTTAAGCAGGTGGTGAGCCCTTCAGCGGGCGCTTGTCTGGACGGGACGCGGCTGAAGGGCCGGGCCTTGCTGGCCAGTATTGCTCAGGCGATCGAGCCCGACGGCGCTGCCAGTGAACTTCTGTGACCACATCAGGGCTGCGACCTGCGCGGTCGGCCTGAAGTGCATCGGTAGGCGCGAAACCGGCTGATCGATCATCTCGATGGCGCGGCCGACGTCCGGAAGTACGAACGCGGCGAGCAAAGGCTCGTCAGCACGCTCGGTCAGCAGCGGCGCAATCGGGAAAGGTCGGTAGCTCATCTCGTCCGGATGCTCGTCGTCGAACTCGGTCGACGGCACCCAGCGCATTTCCTGGCCCGTCTCACCCCAGCCGAAGCGACCATTCGGCTTTGGCATCGCCTCAAGAGGCGTCGTCCAGCCGGCCGCATCCAGCGCCGCCACCTGATGACCCGGCGCCGAGGCATGTCGCTGCTCGCCCAGTGCGTCGGCTGCGAGGCTCGCAATTGTCGGCGGACGCGCGGCCGGCTTGGGCGGCGCGAGGAGGCGCGGCTCGGGCATCATGCTCGCGTGGCGAGCGAGATTATGGAGCTGAGCGCGATCCTGCGTGCTCGGTCCTGCGGCGACAAGCGCGGGCGCCTCAGCAAGGGGGCGCGGTGCTGGCGGCGGGGCCGGCGCGCGCGTCGGTGCCGATTGCTGCCACGCTGATTGCGCGGGCGGGCGGACACTCTCAGGGCCCGCAAGGCTCGCTTGCTGGATCGGTGCTGCGGGACGTGCCTCTGCGATGGCCGTGGAAGCACCACCGCGGCGCAGATTGAGGAATGCGCCGATCTCTCCGCCGGCACTGGCAAGACGGCTGCGCGCGGCACGTCCATCGTCAGTCGTCAGCGGTCCACCATCGGCGGGCATGTGTTGCGTGCGCCCGCTCGGGAAGAGTAGCGCGAGTTCCTGGCGCGGCAGGCGGGGCCAGGCGCGAACGCGCGCCGTGTCGACATGGACGAAGGGCAGCGCCGATAGCGGGTAGTAGCCAACGCCGCCGCGCTCGCGCACCAACGCCGAGTAGCGCAGCCGTTGGATGGGGACATCCGGGAAATGAACGTCGGCGGCCTTGCCGTTGATGTGTTGGCTGTTCTCGGCTTGCCCACCGCGAGTCTTTTTGAGCATCCCGTTCGTGCTGCGGGACCGGAAGCCCGAGATCACGTGAATGGGCGCCTTCGAGCCGAGCTCAGTGTGCATCTCCCAAAGAAGGTCGACGAGCTCGGGGTCCATGGTGGTCGGCTCGTTCTTGCGCCAGTCGCGCAGGACCCAGTTGACCCGCTCCATGGCAGCCGGCACGAACTTGCCGTCACGCTTGTAGGTGACGGTGACGGTCTCTTTGGTGTGAATGTTGTAGAGGGAGATCGTCCGCTCGGCACCGCGGTTCGCGTCGACCGTGCTCGCGCCGATGGCAGCGGCAGCCGAGCAGAGAGCCACGCCGGTCAGAAACCGTGAAAGCGTACCGCGCAAGCAACTTCCCCCGAATGTGCGCCCCGCTTTCGGCCGCTCCGCTGACGCGGCAGCCGATCCCCCGGATCGCACCTTCCTACTCTCGCCGGCATGTACCCAATGCCGGCACTACGGATCAAAGCGTTAACCCAATCCGATTAACCAACAATGATGCGTGCACCGGGCAATCCCACGGCACTCGTGCGGCAAATTCGTGGCCGGTAAAGCTAAAGGCTTCAAACTTATGGCTCCAGGAAGCCATCCAGGGCCGCCAGGACCGCTTCGGGTGCCTCTTCCGCGAGATAGTGCCCGCTCGGGACAGCCTGGCCGCTGACCGTGCCTGAGGCGTATTGCTGCCAGATGGCAATGGGGTCGTACCAGACGCCGATCTTGCCCTTCTGGCCCCAGAGGACCTTCAGCGGACACGAGACCTTCACTCCCGCCTCGCGGCTCGTGCGATCGTGCACGAGGTCGATGGTGGCGGCCGCCCGGTAGTCCTCACACATGCCGCGGATCATCTCGGGATTGCGCGCGTGCTCCAGATAGTCGGCGAGGGCGTCGGGGGCGAAGAAGTCGCGCCCCTTGGGTTCCCGGGCCGTATGGGAGAAGAACCAGTCGTCGGGCGATTTGCTGATCAGCGCCTCCGGGAATGGATGCGGCTGGGCAAACCAGAACCAGTGGTAGTAGCCGAGGCCGAAGGCCATGTCGGCGCGCTCGAAGTGCTCGATGGTCGGGATGATGTCGAGAAGCGCGAGGCGCTGGACAGCCTGCTGGTGATCGAGGGCGAGACGATGGGCGACGCGCGCGCCACGGTCGTGCGCGACGACCTGGAAGCCATCGAAGCCGAGCTCGGCCATGAGCTCCACCATGTCACGCGCCATCTCGCGCTTGGCATAGGCGGCATGGTCCGGCGTGGCGGGCGGCTTATGCGAGCCGCCGTATCCGCGGAGATCCGGGCACACGACCGTGAAGCGGCGCGCGAGTATGGGCGCCACCTTGTGCCACATGGCATGTGTCTGCGGATTGCCGTGGAGCAAGAGCAGCGGCGGGCCGTTCCCGCCATGGCGCAGTCGCATCACACCATCACGAACGCGCACATTGGTCAGCGTGAAGCCGTCGAAGAACATGGAAACTCCTTGATGTCTTGTGCCGACGCTCAGCTTAGGGCGATGCCGTCGGATCTGAATGCGGGCTCGACGATCGCGGTCATGCTCGCCAACGCGCTTGCAAAGATTGGATCGGACTTTGCCAAGGGCGCCAGTAGACGTTCCGCCTCCGCAGCGAGCGAAGATCGAATTTCACTCCGCAAGGGCCATGGACCACGCCCTGCCGTGTGCGCAATCTCCTTTGTGATCAGGCCCGCGTGCACTTTCTGAATGGCTTGGAAAGTTACAGCCGTCTCCTGCGCCACGGCCTCGACAATAGCCTGATCAGACGGTGACAGAGCCTGCCACTGCGCGAGCGGAACGCGAAGCGAGAGCACGCGACTCGTACCCGCAAGACTTCCCGTTGCCCAACTCGCCTCCCCTTTCCACCGGCGGGCCATCTCCAGTGAGACGGCGCAATCGTGAGTCTCGAAGGCGTCGATATCACCGGTTTCGAATGCCGCGACCAGTTCTGATGTCAGGACCGAAGTTGGCTGAGCCCCAAGCATCCTCAGCGGTTCGTGGATGGCTCTCGGCGCGGAAATGCGCGCGCCGCTGATGTCGCGCGGCAGGGTGAAGAATTGGCGAGACCAGACATGCGCATCGGCACGACTGAGCTTGGCAATCAGCAGGGGCTTGTAGCCCGAACGCGCGACGACCTGATCCCAAAGAGCCTGACCGCCCATGCCTATGAGCCAAGCCGAAGCGTCGAACGCTCCAGCGCCGGCGCAAAATGGGCTACCACCGAGGAGGAGCGATAAGGGTTCGCGCTCAGCGAACTCACCTTCGCTCGCAAGTATCAGGCTGTCGTCAGCTTCTGCAGTCTCACCGCCGGCGGATATGGGCTGCAGCGCAAGCCTGCCGCCGCTGGCGAGATGCAAACGATCGCTCAGAATTCTCAAAGGGTCGGCGAGCGGCGTCGCAACGCCGTCACTCATGCGCACGTGAGACAGAACATCGCCGCCTGCCGTCGCGTTTGTGCGACCGACCGCGACTGGTGAAAGCGCTGCGGCGCCCGCCGCGACGCCACCTGTCAGCTGAAGGAAAATGCGGCGATCGATCATGGCCTGTCCCCAGGGATACCCACCCGGGAGAGATGACCACAGCCGATCGCCGCACTCAAGAGCCGCACTCTAGACCGGACTGCAGGTGCCCTTCCGCGATTACTTCACGTCGGCCGCAACCTTCATGGACGTGATCTTGTCGGGGTTCTGGACAGGCTCGCCGCGCTTGATCTTGTCGACGTTGTCCATGCCCTCGATGACCTGACCCCAGACCGTGTACTGGCGATCGAGGAAGCTCGCATCGTCGAACACGATGAAGAATTGGCTGTTGGCGCTGTCCGGGTTCTGCGCCCGCGCCATCGAGCAGATGCCGCGCACATGCGGCTCGGCATTGAACTCGGCCTTGAGATTTCCGTGCTTCGAGCCGCCGGTGCCTGTCCCATGCGGGCAACCGACCTGCGCCATGAAGCCATCAATCACGCGATGGAAGACGATGCCGTCGTAGAAGCCCTCGCGTGCCAGCAGCTTGATGCGCTCGACGTGCTTCGGCGCGAGATCCGGGCGAAGCTGGATGACGACCTGACCCTTGGTCGTGTCCATGATGATCGTGTTCTCGGGGTCTTTGATATTGGCCATAACTGGCTCCTTTTCATTCGGTTTCGAGTTTGAGAAAGCGGCGCGCGCTCAGCGCTTCACGTCGCCGAGAATGTAAACCTTCTGCATCACGTCCGGCTTGGCCGGCGGCTCGCCCTTGGCGATCTTGTCGACGTTCTCCATGCCATCGATGACCTCGCCCCAGATCGTGTACTGACCTGTCAGACTTTGGCAGCCTGAGCCAAAGCAGATGAAGAACTGGCTGTTGGCCGAATTCGGGTCGCTCGTGCGTGCCGCGCCAATGGTGCCGCGCTTATAGATTTCTTTGCTGAACTCGGCGGGCAGGTTGCCGAGCTTGGAGCCGCCCGTGCCCGTGCCGGTCGGATCGCCGGTCTGGGCCATGAAGCCCGGAATGACGCGGTGAAACTTGATATTGTTATAGAAGCCCTGGCGCGCAAGGGTCTTTACCCGCTCGACATGCTTCGGTGCGAGATCAGGCCGCAGGCGGATGACGACCGGCCCGTCCTTGAGCTCGATGACCAGCGTATTCTGCGGATCGGACTTTGGCGCCTGAGCCTGCACCGGAGCGATAAGCGCGATGAGGGCGAGGAGGAAGCCCGCGAATAGGGTTCTCATGACGATGGCACTCCTTGATGAGCAGGTTCTGGTGGTGAGTGTCGCGCCATCCCTCATTTGCCGGCCGCCTTGGCCTTGAGGGCGCGGGCTACGTCGCGCGAGACGAAGGGCTTCACGTCGCCGCCCATGAGCGCGATCTGGCGCACGAGCGTGGCCGTGATGTGGCGCACGCCCGGGCTCGCCGGCAGGAAGACCGTGTCGATATCGGGCGCCATTTCGCCGTTCATGCCGGCCATTTGCATTTCGTAGTCGAAGTCCGTCGCATCGCGCAGGCCGCGGAATATCGCGCGCGCGCCGGCTTCCCGTGCCGCATCGACGACGAGGCCGTCGAAGGTCACAACCTCGATCGTGGCGCCGAACTCCTTGGCCGCAGCGCGCGTCTCGGCCTTGAGCATGGCCGTGCGCTCGGCGACCGAGAAGAGCGGCGTCTTGCCAGGATGAATGCCGATGCCGATCACGAGCTTGTCGACGAGCGCCAGCGCGCGCCGCATGACATCGACATGGCCGAGCGTAACGGGATCAAAAGAACCGGAATAAAAGCCGATGCGGGGCATGCGATCCTCGAGTTTCGGAAATGAGCTTCGTTACGGCCGACGCAGCGTGGCGAGCACGGCGCCGCCCGCAAGCAGCAGGCCGCCGGAGATACCGTTGAGCGCGCGCGTGTGGCGATCCGCAAATACCGTCCGCACCTTTGCCACCAGCAGTGTGTAGGACACGTCCACGACAAAGAGCGTAACGATGAACGCGGCGGCAAGCACTGCGAGCTGCGGCCCGGGCGCCTGCGTCGGGTCCAGAAACTGCGGGAGGAAGGCACCGAGGAAAAGCAGCACCTTCGGATTCGAGAGGCTGACGATCAGGCCATTAAGATAAAGCGAGCTGCCAGCGCGCGCGCGAACGGCCTGCATCGGTGGGGCGGTGAACGACCCATAGAGCTGCCGTGCTCCGAGATAGATGAGATAAGCAGCACCCACCCAGCGGATCACGTCGAACCAGTCGGACATGAGAACCATGACCGAATTCATCCCGAGTGCCGCGATGACGACCAGCGTGGAAAAACCCGTCGTCGAGCCGGCCAGCGTCCACAGACCGCCCTTCAGCCCGTGCGCTGTCGTGTTGGCAATGATGAGGCTCATGTTCGGCCCCGGCGTGATCGCCAGGAAGATGCAGGCGACGACGAACGCCGCGAGAATGCCCATGCTCATGACACACCTGGTTCGACTGAATGGGGCGCTGGGGACCCGGTCGACGCTCTGCTATATAGGTGCGCGACGGTGCTGTCACGGGAAGGATTTCCGGGTACAGCGCAGCGCACTTTTCCGAGCTGGATCATGAGCCAAGCGTCGTTTGCCATTGAGCCCGCGAAATCCAGGCAGGACATCGAGGACGCGATCGGGCTCTTCAAATCATATGCGGACGCGCTCGGCATCGACCTCTGCTTCCAGGGATTTTCCGAGGAGTTGGCGTCGATGCCGGGGAAGTATGCCCCGCCCACTGGCGAGCTGCTGCTTGCGCGCAGCGGCGACGGTGCCGCTATCGGGTGCGTCGCCATGCGGCCGACACAAGCGCCGGGCCTTTGCGAGATGAAACGGCTCTATGTGTCCCCCGCCGCACGCGGCCTGGGACTTGGCAAGTCGCTCGCCGAAGCAATCATCGCGTCAGCCAGCCGCGCTGGTTACAGGGAGATCTGTCTCGATACGCTGCCCACAATGGCCGAGGCGCTTTCTCTCTACGAACGCTTGGGTTTCGCGCGCATTGCGCCCTACTACGACACGCCGATCGTGGGCACGGTCTTCATGGCGCGCACGCTCTGATCACGACGTCGAGCCCTACACCGGGGGGTCGTGCCGTCGGATCGCGTAGAGATGATCGACAGGTCCATTACCCTTGCCAATCGGATTGCGCGCACCGTGCTCGATGGCGTCCTGGATGAAGGCCTTGGCGCGCCGTACGGCGGACTCGAGATCAGCGCCTGTCGCCAGAAACGCGGCGATTGCCGCCGAGAGCGTGCAACCTGTGCCGTGCGTGTGGCGCGTGTCGATGCGCGGTGAGGCAAGCCTGAGCGTTGCGCCTCGAGCGTCGATCAGCAGATCGACTGCATCGGCGCTTGTGCCGTGACCGCCCTTCATGAGCACGGCCTTGCAGCCAAAGCGATTGCAGATCTCGCGGCCCTGCTCTTCGACAGCGGTCTCGGTCTCGGCAACGGTCGTATCGAGCAGGCGCGCGGCCTCGGGCAGGTTGGGCGTGACCACGCGTGCGCGCGGCAGAAGCACATGGCGCACGGCGTCGATCGCGTCGTCCCGCAGCAGCACGTCGCCACTCGTCGCGACCATGACTGGATCGACAACCAGCGCGAGATCCGGGAATTCCGCGAGTGTCGACACGACGGCATTGATGACATCAGCAGTCGCAAGCATCCCCGTCTTGGCCGCCCCAACCTGGAGATCGCTCATGACCGATCGGATCTGTTCGGCGACGAAAGACGGCTCGACGGGCAGTACGCCTTGCACGCCCCGCGTATTTTGCGCCGTGAGCGCCGTCAGCACGCTCGCGCCATAGACGCCGAGCGCAGTAAATGTCTTGAGATCGGCCTGGATGCCGGCGCCGCCCGAGCTGTCCGAACCGGCAATGGTGAGCGCTATCGGGACCATGATGCGAAGCCTTGTTCGGCGCCGGCCTACTGACCGGCGCCCCTCTTCAGGATTTCAGTCTGCAATTCCTTGGGCGTGCCCCAGGCTTCGATTTCAGCCAGGAAGGGCACATGATCGATGAGCCATTGGCCGACCCATGTGATCGAGCCCGTGAGGAATGCAATGCCGGTGAGGATGAGCAGCACGCCCATGATCTTCTCGACCTTGCCGAGATGGCTGCGGAAACGTTGGAGGAAGCCGAGGAACGGCCGGATGGCCACGGCGGCGAGCACGAACGGAATGCCGAGCCCGAGTGAGTAGACAGCGAGCATCCGCACACCCGTGCCGAGGCTCCCATCGCTCGCCGCGAGCGTCAGCACGGCTGCGAGGATCGGACCGATGCAAGGTGTCCAGCCAAAGGCAAAGGCGAGGCCGATGGTGTAAGCGCCGAGATAGCTAGCGCCGTGCATGTCGTGGCGATAGCGCTTGTCGGCATGAAGCTGCGGAATGTGAAGAACGCCGAGGAAGTGCAGGCCAAAAAGAATGATCACCACACCAGCGACCATCGACAGCTCGTATTTGTAGGTCTGGATGAACTGGCCGAATATCGAAGCGCCGGCCCCGAGCCCCACGAACACCGTCGTGAAACCGAGCACGAAGCAGAACGAGGCGAGCACCACGCGGCGCCAGGCGCGGCGGTCGATTTCCTCCTCACTCGTCATCTCTTCGATCGACATGCCGCCGAGATAACTGAGGTAAGGCGGCACGAGCGGCAGCACGCAGGGCGAGAGGAAGCTCAAAAGCCCCGCGAGGAGAATGCCGAAATAGATGTAGAGGTCCGGCAACAAGGCGGGCTCCATTCTTCGGGCGACCCTGGGCCGCCCACTTACGGCGACAGCAAGACGATCGACCGAGCGAAGTCAATCCCTTGGGGGCCATGCGCGCCAATCGGGGAGCGCATCGCGCGGTGTTCAATTAGTGCTGCGCACCACGCGGACGGGTGCCCCCGGCACGCCCGCAATCACCTGACGCTTGCGCAGATGGTTCGCGAACAACTCCCAGATGGGCGGGCCCTCGGTCCCCTGGTTGATCGAAGCCCAGCCGGCGACGGTATAGACGGAAGCCGCCTCGATCGGCTCACCGGTCTTGACGAGGCGCATATCCGAGATGCGCCGGCCCATGGGGGCGTCGACGTCGATCGTGAAGCTCATCCCGCCGACGCGGACCATGTCCCCGCCCTGCTGATAGTAGGGATCAGGATTGAAGAGGTTGTCGGCCACGTCCTCGAGGATCGCCTTGATCATGTCGCCACGAAAGGGGAGCCGATAGACGTTCGGGTACGTCATGGCCGTGGCGTTATAGACATCATCCCAGGTGATGGGTTGACCCGGTATTAGCGACGTGCCCCAACGGAAGCCCGGCGAGAAGCAGATCTCGGCATCCCGCTCCGAGAGCAGGGCTTCGCAGATGAGATCGTCGAGCGTGCCAGCGAAATTGCCACGCCGGTAGAGCAGCGTGTCCGTGCGCGCGAGCTCGGTCGAGAGCATGGCTTCATGAGGGCCGCGGATCTCGTCGACGAGGCGCGCCATCTCGGGATCCGGCGTGATCACGTCGGCGAGCACGGGCATGAGCGAATAGCTGTGGTCGACGACGCGGCCGCCCTTCACGTCGAGGTCGAGGCGCGAGAGAAACTTGGTGTTCGAGCCGGAAGCGATCAGTAGTGTCGTGCCGACGCGCTCAGGGCGTGGAATGGCATCGTGCGTGTGCGCGGTGAAGATGACATCGATGCCCTCGACGCGGCCGGCGAGTTTGCGGTCGACGTCGAAGCCATTGTGCGAGTTGAGCACGACGATCTCCGCACCGGCCGCGCGTATGGCGGCGACATTGCGGCGCACTTCCTCCTCGCGGATGCCGAATGACCAGCCCGGTATCATCCAGCGTGGATTGGCGATCGGCGTATAGGGAAATGCCTGACCGATGACGCCGATCCGCACGCCGCCCTTCTCGTAGATGCGCCAGGACTTGAAGACCGGCTCCTCGAAATCCGTGTCCATGATATTGCCGGCGAGGAAGTCGAGCTTTGCTGAACCGCGACGATCCTTGTTGCCGAAAAGCTTGTTCACGCGCTCATGGCCGAGCGTGAATTCCCAGTGTGCCGTCATCGCATCGACGCCCAGCGCCTCGACGATGCGCACCATGTCGGCGCCCTTCGTGTGCAGCGTTGTGTAAGAGCCGTGCAGTGTGTCCCCACCATCGAGCAGCAGTGTGCGCTCGGCTCCCCGCTCCGCGCGGACGGCCTTCACGAGCGTGGCGAGCCGATCCATGCCGCCGACGCGCCCGTAGTCCTTGGCGAGCACCTCGAAATCGGCCGACGAAAGCATGTAGGCATCGGCCGAGTTCGGCGGGATGCGGTAGTGGTCGAGGAACGCGCGATCGGTCAGGTGCGGCGGAAGTCCGTGGACATCGCCGACACCGAGGTTGACCGAGGGCTCGCGAAAGTAGACCGGGCGGATCTGGGCATGGCAATCCGAGAAGTGCAGGATGGTGACCTGCCCCTTGGAATCGAAGCGAAGGATGTCCTCCTGCCTGAGGCCGCGGCGCAGCGTCTGGCCGAGCGCGGCAGTGCCAGCGAGCCCCGTCAAGGCACCCGCCGCCAGAGCGACCTGCAGAAACTCGCGGCGCGAGTACATGGTCCGAGAAGTCTCCTTGGCGTCGGACAAACGAAGGGCGGCGTCTACGTTCAACGCACCGCCGCCCCTCCTACTATCACTTGTTGACCGGGCTCTCCGGGCTCATCACGAGCGCGACGAGGTCCTTGATCTGGTCAATTGAGAGTACGGCATTCGAGCCGAAACGCGGCATGAGCGAGCACGGGAAAGCGGCGTGCGCGTTGTAGATCTTGTCGTATACCGCCTTCACATCTTCCTCGGCGTATTTCCTGATCTTGCCATACTCGCGCAGGCTCGGGCCCACCGTGCCGTAGCTCAACTCCGCCTGCGTCATCTGATGGCAGGCATAGCAGTTGCCGCCGTTCGGATTGGCCGGCGGATAGTCGGTAAAGCGTTGGCCATAGCCGCTCTGCGCCCACCGCTCGCCCTGCTTCCAGTCCCCCATGAGCTTGCCGTCGTCGGGGTATTTGATCTTGGACTTTTCGCGCGCCATGATCTTTTCCGCGTCAGCCGTCGAGGGCGCATTGCGCGTCGCGCTACACACCTTCAGCGTCTCGTCCTGTGTGATTCGGCCCGCCCAGTCTTTCGGTGCCTGCGAGAAGGCGAACTGCATCACCACGTCCGCATGGAGTGGGTCGATCTTCGTTTCCTGGGCCGATGCTGGTACGATCAGCAGCGCTGCAAAAGCGGCAAGGATGAAATGCTTCTTCATGGTCCCACCCTCCCTCAGCGCTTTAGGCCGGGCGCGGCGATGTCGCCGTCGCGCGCGCGATCATAGAGGTACGCCGACAGCGCCACGCTGACATCGGAACCGAAGTCGAGCCGGTGCAGGCGCATCTGCCAATAGCAGTCGAGCAGGCGGTGCTGCATGGTCATGACGTGCGTACTGGAGACGCGATAGGCGGGCCACTCGCCGATGACCGCCTTGGCTTCCTTGGGCTCGGAAAGGAAGGGCAGCGGTTGGAGGCGGATGCGCTTTCCCGATTCCGAATGACAGGTTGCGCACGAGAAGTCGAACGGTCCCTGGCGGCGGAAGAAGAGCGCCTCCCCGAGTGCAATGGCTTCCTTCTCCTTGGCGTGCTCCGCCTTCGGCGCGATCTTCATGCCCGAGGATTTGTGAGAGACGTACGTCGCGATGGCGCCTATATCCCTGACAGGCGCGCCCCCCCCGGGATGCGGGTTCTTGCGGAATGCCGTACTGTCGAAGCCCTGGAAGTTCTCCATGCACCAGAGAATGCGCGTCTCCGCATCCATCACGCGGTCCGCATCCTCGAAGTAGCGCGGCAGCTCGGCGAACGCACCATCGACCTTGCCGACACCCTTGCCGAGGTCACACGTCTCGGCGAGCGAAACATTCCGCGGGCCTTTCTTGGTCGCCCACAGCGCTTCGCCGCGGTCTGCATCGAGAAGGGCCGGATTGCTCCAGGGATCCTCCTTCATCATGCGGCGATACTGCTCGAGCCCGCGCTCGGTCGCGGCATCCTGATCGGCCTGGGATACAGCAGGCTTCGGTGCCGCTGGGGTAGCCACCTTTGGCGCCGTCGCAGGTGGACTTGCGGGTGACGCTGCAGCAGGCGGCGTTGCGGCGGGTGGCGGCGCTGCCGGCTTGGCGGCAGCAGCCTTCTCGGCTTCATCCATACGCCGCATGTGCTCTTCGTAGGCCTTGCGCGCTGCCTGCTCGCGCTGGGCCGGAGTCTGAGCCTCCACCCAGGGCACTACGGCCGTGGCCATGATCCCCAAGCCCAGGCCGATGCCGGCTAATGCCGCGGCCGGGCTTCGCAGTCGCCACCCAAGCATTTCCTGCCTCCCTTCCAATTCCCTGCAGATCGTCAGCCGATCCTTGCCCGGTCGCTCAGGAGCAACCGGGATGAGCTGATATTCAAGTATCAAGGTATTTGCGGAGCCTGCGGAGCGCAACCGCTAGCTTGCATTCATTCCAATCTGTTTCCCGGGGACCTTCCCCCGCCGCGACGGCGTTCATATGCGCGTGCAGCCGCCACGATAATGACGACGAGGCCGCCGAGACCGATGAAGACGATGATGAGCGGTACCAGGATCGGCACAAAGGCCCATACCATAGCACTGGCCAGGAAAAGCGCTGTGACGAACAGCCAGATGCGCAGCAGGCTCATGCGTGCACGAGGAGCTGCTCGCGCTCGCCGAGCGTTGCGAGAATGATCGCGGTACCTCCGACCACGCACTCCATGGGGTTCGGCGCGACTCTGAACGGAATGCCGAGCAGACGTGAGAGTTCCGAGTCGAGCCCGTGAAGCAGAGCCCCACCACCCGTCAGGACGACGCCCCGCTTCCCGATGCCGGCGCGTATCTCGTCTGATAGATCCTCGAGCGCGCGGCGCACGAGCTCCGCCATGTTCGCGATCGGCCCTTCGAGCGCCAGGCCGACATCGTGCGGCCTCAGCACGACCGACTTCATCCGGCGCTGCACGACATCACGCCCGCGGATGTGGGCCTCGGCGGCCCGGCCATTGGCGCGCGAGCCGGCAGCACCGGCCTCGATCTTGATGCGCTCTGCGCTCGCGAGACCAACGGAGAGCTGATGGGCGCGCCGCACATAGCGGCGTATGGCCTCGTCGAAGGCATTACCGGCCACCTTCAGCGATGCCGTGTGGACGATCTCGCCATTGGACAGCACCGCGATGTCGCTGGTGCCGCCGCCGATGTCGAGGATCATCGTCGCCTTTTCCTTGTCGATCTCGATGCCGGCGCCGATCGCGGCGGCGACAGGCTCCTCGACGAGGTATACGCGCCGCGCTCCCGCGGCCCGCGCCGTTTCGTAGACGGCACGTCGCTCCACCGGCGTCGCGGCAGCGGGCACACAGATGAGAATGCGCGGGCGGCGGAACCCGTACTTCGATTTGGCCCGCGCAATGAAGGAGCGCAGCATCTCTTCGGTGGCCACGAAATCCGCAATCACACCATCGCGGAGCGGACGAATGATCTCGATCGGATCGGGACTGCGCGCCTTGAGCGTCAGTGCTGCCTCGCCGACCGCGATCACATGGCGCGGAACATCCTTCGCGCGCACCGCGACAACGGACGGCTCATCGATGATGATGCCGCGTCCGGCCACGTGGACCAGCGTGTTAGCGGTCCCGAGATCGATCGCTATGTCATCCGAGAAAACGCCGCCGACTTTCGTTCGCATGGCGCTGCCAGCCAGCCCTCACAACCCTCGCGCCGCTTCACTGCCCGCGCGTTCGACTGGCGTGCACGATAGTCGAGCTGATGGGGAAGTCCAATAGAAGTGCGCAATTTTGAAGTTGCAGCAGCTTCTTCCGCCGCCGCTCCAACGCCTCGGAAGTGTCCTCTCCCCGCGGGATGCGCAGGGAGAGGATGCTCGCGCTCAGCTCACCATCATCTGCGCCGCGGGACCGCGCTGGCGCTTCATCATGAGCTTGTTCAGTGCAACGACATAGGCGCGCGCCGATGCGACCATCGTGTCGGTGTCGGAGCCGCGGCCTGTCACTTGCCGACCGTCCTCCTCGAGCCGCACCATGACCTCGGCCTGGGCGTCCGTACCCTCGGTGACGGCCATGACCTGGTAGAGCGGCAGCCGAGCCTCATGCGGCACGATTGCCTTGATCGCCTTGAACGTCGCGTCGACGGGCCCGTCGCCGGTCGCCTCGCGCGTGATGTTCTTGCCATCGACCTCGAGCGTGATCTCGGCCTTCTGCGGGCCGCCGGTTCCGGCAACCACGGAGAGCGCGATAACCTTGATCCGGTTGGTCTGCGTCGCGACCTCCTGGTCGACCAGCGCCTCGATGTCCTCGTCGAACACGAGCTTCTTCTTGTCGGCCAGATCCTTGAAGCGGCGGAACGCATCCTGGAAGGCGTTGTCGCCGAGGTGGTCGTAGCCGAGCTGCTTCAGCTTGTCCCGGAAGGCAGCGCGGCCCGAGAGTTTGCCGAGGCTCAGCGTCGACTTGGAGAGGCCGACGCTCTCGGGCGTCATGATCTCGTAGGTCTCGGTGTTCTTCAGCATACCATCCTGGTGGATGCCGCTCTCGTGTGCGAAAGCATTCCGGCCGACGATGGCCTTGTTGTACTGCACGGGAAATGCCGAGACCGACGCCACGAGCTTCGACGCGCGCGTGAAGTAGGTTGCATCGACGTCCGTCCAGTAGGGCAGCACGTCATTGCGCACCTTCATGGCCATGACGATCTCTTCGAGCGCGGCATTGCCAGCGCGCTCGCCGAGGCCGTTGATCGTGCATTCGATCTGGCGGGCACCCGCGCGCACACCGGCGAGCGAATTCGCGACCGCCATGCCAAGATCGTTGTGGCAGTGCGTGGACCAGACCACCTTGTCGCCGCCCGGCACCGTCTCGCGGAGCATCTTGATGAGGGCGTAGTATTCCTCCGGCACCGAGTAGCCGACGGTGTCGGGGATATTGATCGTGGTCGCACCCTGCTTGATCGCGATCTCGCAGCAGCGGAGCAGCACGTCACGCTCCGTGCGGGTCGCATCCTCCGCGCTCCACTCGACGTTGTCGGTGTACTGGCGCGCGCGTGCGACGCTGGCTCCGACTGCAGCGATAACCTGCTCGGCGTCCATCTGCAGCTTCCACTTGCGATGGACGGGGCTCGTCGAGATGAACGTGTGGATGCGCGGGCGCTTGGCGAATTTGACGGCCTCGCCCGCCCGGTCGATGTCGGCGAAGCTCGAGCGCGAGAGACCGCAGACGACCGAGCTCTTCACGATCTTGGCGATCTCGCAGACGGCCTCGAAATCCCCGTTCGAGGAGATCGGAAAGCCCGCCTCGATGATGTCGACGCCCATCTCGTCGAGGACTTCGGCCACCTTCAGCTTGTCCTCGAGCGTCATGGCGGCGCCCGGCGACTGCTCGCCATCGCGGAGCGTGGTGTCGAATATGAGAACGCGATCGGCCTCGTTGCGGGAAGGCGTGTCCGATGACGGCTTCTCTACGGCGTCGTTCATGGCGTGTGGTCCTTGGGTCGGGGCCAGCGCTTCGAGGCGCGGCAAGTTCTGCTCTCTTGTGGCTGATGCGGTCCCCTGAGCGCCGTCCCGGATGGGTCCGAGACCTCTTATGGCTCAGGGGCTGGTAAGGAGCAGGATGGACCGCAGCAGGCGCGCAGCCGAGCGAGGGGCACCATCCCGCGTGGGGATCGCCTCCTCAATCCAGCCCTGGCCGATACCTGCCATTGTTGCGATTCTCTCGCCGGTCGCGAAGCTGGCCGCATGGCCGGAATGATGCCGGCGCGGCAGCTCGCGGCATATAAGCCTTATGCCGGTCTCGATTGCAAGCTGAAATGGCAAGCTGTTTCGCCCTGGAAGGACTTGGCGGCGGGGAGGTTGCGGCAATAAAGCTGGGGGTTAGTAACGGGTTCGCCACTTTTCAGTAGCGAACTGGGGTAGATCGCCGAATGGTCATATTTCCGCTTGCCGGTTCAATTATCAGATCCGGTGAAAGCGTCCGCAGGAAGGTGATCGGGGTAGGCTACGCAGCAGGGATGCGCGAGCCGGGCAACAGGAACGAGGACGAGAAAATATGTCCGTAATTCATGCGGGGTCATCGCGCGTCGTACGCCTGATGGTGGCATTTTCGCTCGCGCTGCTGGTGGCCGCCTGCTCTCAAAACCCACGCCCCGAGGACGTCGGCCTTTCGCCTTACGGCAAGGGCGGACCGGCGACGCCCGGCTCGGCGCGCGACTTCGCCCAGAACGTCGGCGACATCGTCTATTTCTCGACGGACAGCACGGATATCTCGCCAGAGGCGCAACAGACGCTCACGCAGCAGGCACGCTGGCTGCAGCAGTACAGCCAGTACACGATCACCATTGAGGGCCACGCCGACGAGCGCGGGACGCGTGAGTACAACATCGCGCTCGGTGCCCGGCGCGCGCAGGCGGTCCGGGATTTCCTCGCTCGCAGCGGCGTGAATGGCGCCCGCATCCGCACGATTTCCTACGGCAAGGAGAGGCCGGTCGCGGTCTGCAACGACATCTCGTGCTGGTCGCAGAACAGGCGCGCCCAGACCGTGCTCAACAACCGCGGGGTCGCGAGCAACTCCCGGCCGGGTACATAACCGGCCGCTAGTTCTCGTAATCGCAAATGAGCCCTGGGATGTGCCGGACGTCGCTACCGGCCTGTGGCCAAGGAACGCCAACCGTTACCGATCGGCCACGCCTGTGGTGCATTACGTGCGGCTGTTAACCATCGCGCGAGAGACTCCCCAAAACGGCCCTATTGTTTCGCTCATTGCTTGGGCGAGATGACTGCGGGGTCATATCAAGCCATGGAATTGAGCGACGTGCCGAGCACGCCGGCCCTGGGCCGAGCGCGCCCAGATCGCCGAAGCGCACACGGCCGGCTGTTGGGGCTGCTGCTTGCGGCTGCGCTACTGGTGCCGGCGCTGGATCGTGCGCACGCCCAGCGCAGCACCGATCAGCGGCCTGCAATTACGCAACTGGCGACACCTGAGCCAGATCGAGACTCGGCGCGGCAGGAGGCTGCCGACGAGCGGATCGCCGCCTTCCTTATGGCCGAGGCGCGCGAGGAACTCGAACTCGGAGAGCTCCGTAGCGCTCGCCGGCGCTTGGAGATCGTCGTGACACGCTTTGCCTCCTCAGCCGTCGCCCAGCGCGCGCGACGGATGCTTGAGCAGCTCGCCGTGATTGACGGCTACCCAATGCCGCCGATGCCAAAAACGACCGCCCCGATCGAGACCGCGCGGGCGACGACGCAGGGCGGCGGCGCGCTGGCGGACCGGCCAACGGGCACGAGCCTCATCGAGGATGACTTCAGCGCGAGCGGTGGCGACCGGGTCTTCTTCGCCGAAGGAAGCGATGAAGTGGGGGGGCGGGGTCTGCGGGTCCTCAAGGAGAAGGCGGCTTGGTTGAAGCGCCACGCGCAGGTATTCGTGCGCATCGAGGGGCACGCCGATGATCTCGGCGGCGATGACATCAACGGCGCCCTGGCACTCCGTCGCGCCGAAACGGTCCGCGACGTGCTCGTGGACGCTGGCGTTACGGCGACGCGTATGCATATTGCCGCCTTCGGGCGGGAACACCGTGTATCTCCTTGCTCGGCACCCGGGTGTGCGGCTCAAAATCGTCGTGCCGTGCTGATTCTGACTGATGCGCGTGGGACACGCCTTTCGGAGCCGTCGCCACAGGCTGCCGTCGGCGCTATCACGGCGCCTCCGCAAGCACAGGGCCGCCCAGGTGTGCCCTCGCGCCGAGACAGGTAGATCCCGGCGCGTTAAGGTGACTTAGACCTTCGATATGTGCGCACGATGAGCAGCCAGATTGGGGGCCACGTGCGTCGGCTAGGGACTTCGAGCAAGAAGGGAGCGGCGTCTGCGCCGAATGCTTGCCGTGACATCTCCTTCCCCCGTCGGGACAAAGCGGGTTGCGTCAATGGGGTTCGCTAGGATCGCGCGTGCGGCTCTGCCGGCCGTGGCTTGTGCGAGCGTCATCGCGCTTGCCTCATCATGGGCCCTTGCGCAGCAGCCACTGCCGCCTGCGTCGCCGACAGCACCGCGCGTTCAGCCCAAGGCCGCTACCAAGGCTGCGCCCTCTGGCGCGCCGGCGACCGACTCCCAGCTCCGTCAGCGTGTGGAGCAGCTCGAAGAGCAGCTCGTCGATATGCAGGTGCTGGTTGGCACGCTCGAATCCCTCGCGCGCGGTGGTGGCGCGCCGGCCCGCGCCGCAGGCGGTGGCGGATCGGGCGCCAGCGAGGCCGCCCGGATCGATGCGCTCGAGACGCAGGTCCGCGCCATGACCATGCAGATCGAGGATCTGAGCCGCCAGCTTCGTCAGCGCCAGGGGCGCAGCGACGATGTCCCGCCCCCGGTCCGCGAAGGTTCAGTCGCGCCATTCGGTGGCCAGAGTCAGGCTGCTACGCCGGCGCCGGTCCCTGGCTTCGGATCGCTGACAGTGACGCCGCAGAGCGGTGCTGGCGGCGATCGCATCGGCCAGATGATCGGCGCGACGCCGTCGCCCTCCGCGCAGGGCGGGCGCCTGCCGCCGGCAGTGGCCGACGCAGGCAGCGCCAAGGAGCTCTATGAAACGGCCTATGGCTATCTCCTGCAGCAGGATTATGCAGCCGCCGAAGCCGCGTTCGACGAATTCCTCAATCGATATCCCAATGACCACCTCACGGCGGATGCCCAGTATTGGTTCGGCGAGACGCTGTTCGTGCAGCGGCGCTACAAGCCCGCGGGCCAGGCCTTCCTTCGCGTGGTGCAGAATCATCGCCAGAGCGCCAAGGCACCTAACAGCCTGCTCATGCTCGCGATGACCCTCGAGCAGCTCGGCCAGAAGGACTGTGCGCTCTTCTCCGAGCTCGAGACCAAGCACCCCAGTGCGCCGCAGGAAATCAAAGCCCGCGCGCGCGTCGTGAAGCAGCGCGTCGGCTGCTGAGGGCGGTCCCGACTAGTTCCTAACGAAGCATTATCCTTGTTGTGGCCCAATCATCCTCGCGGGCGGCAGACGCGAGCGGCTGAGCTATGAACGGGGGACCTGAGCGCGGCAGCGAAGTGCCGGGTGCGGATCATGCGCACCCTGGCCGCGCGCCTCGTGGCCGTTGGCGCTTGCGCCTCCTGCTCCGCGGCGGCGTGCTTCTAGCCACGCTCGCCATGATCCTCATTGCTACCGCGTTTGTCCGATACACAGTTCGCTTTCCCGACCCATCCGCGCTCCGCCAACGCGAACAAGCGCCCATCGTCCGCGTCCTTGCACGGGACGGAGCCCTTCTCGCCGAACGAGGCAGCACGGCGCGCCCGGTGCCGCTCTCAGAGTTGCCGCCACACGTCATCCATGCGGTCGTGGCAATCGAGGACCGGCGTTTCTTTTCGCACATCGGCCTCGACTTTCGCGGATTGGCCCGGGCCATGCTCGCGAACCTGCGCGCGGCGCGCTACGCCCAGGGTGGCTCGACGCTGACGCAGCAACTTGCGAAGAACCTTTTCCTCACGTCCGATCGCACGGTCGAGCGCAAGCTCGAGGAGGTCATCCTGGCGCTCTGGCTCGAGCTGCGTCTCGGGAAGCCGGGTATTCTCGAGCTTTACCTCAACCGCGTGTACTTCGGCGCGGGTGTCTACGGTATCGAGGCCGCCGCTCAGCGCTACTTTGCCAAGTCAGCGCGTGCGCTCACAGTGCCCGAAGCCGCGATCATCGCCGGCCTTCTCAAGGCTCCGTCGCGCCTCTCTCCCGCTGGCCGGCCGGAACTCGCAGCCTCCCGCGCCGTACTCGTGCTCGCTGCCATGCGCGATGAAGGCTTCATCAGTGAAGCCGGCTATACCGAAGCCCTCCATCAGCAAGTGACGTACGCCGCCAGCGATTCAGCACGCGAGGAAACGGGTCTGGAGTTTGCTGTCGACTACGTGCTGGAGCGTCTCCCGCCGCTCGCCGGCCATGGCCAGTCCGCAATCACCGTCGAGACCACTCTCGACGCCGATCTCCAGCGCCATGCCCAGGCGACGATCGCGCGCCGCCTCGCTGCCGCTCAAACGACGGCCGACGCCACGGAAGCATCCCTGGTCGTGCTCGATCACGAAGGCGGCGTCCGCGCCCTGGTAGGTGGGCGCTCCTGGTCACGCAGCCAGTTCAATCGCGCCGTCCGTGCCCGCCGACAGCCAGGCTCGGCTTTCAAACCCGTGCTCTATCTCGCGGCAATCGAAGCGGGTCTGACGCCCGAGACCATCGTCCAAGATCGGCCGATCACGATCGGTGGCTGGAGCCCGCGCAATGAGGGTGGCACATACGCTGGCCCCATGACGCTTCGCCACGCGCTCGCCCATTCCGTGAATACGGTCGCGGTATCCCTCCAACAGGATATCGGCACCGGGCCCGTCGTCACGATGGCGCGACGCCTCGGCATCACGAGCACGCTTCGTGCGGACGCATCGCTCGCGCTCGGCACATCCGAGGTGACACTCCTCGAACTCGCTGGCGCCTACGGCACGCTCGCCGCAAACGGCATCAGCCTCTCTCCGCACGTCATCCGACGCGTGAGAACGGATCGCGGCGTAGTTCTCCACGCGCGCGGCAAGACGCAACCGCTCGTCTCCGCCGCCGCGGCGCACGTCGGGAAGATCAACAGCATGTTGAATACGGCCCTCGTCGCGGGCACGGGGCGCCGGGCTGGACTCGCAGGACATCCAGCGGCCGGGAAGACTGGCACCACGCAGGACAATCGCGATGCGTGGTTCGTCGGCTTCACGGGTCATCTGACGGCCGGCGTGTGGGTTGGCAATGACGACAACAGCCCCATGCGCGGCGTCAGCGGCAGCGGCCTCCCCGCCCTCATCTGGCGCGACGTCATGCAGACCGCGCATCGCGGACTGGACCCCCTGCCACTCCCGGGTGGGAGCGATGCGGCTGCGCCCTCGCCCACCGCAGATGCCCCAGTTGCACCAACGCGCGTGCCTGCGCGCGCAGCACAGCGTCCCGCATCGCCGATCGACCCATCCCTGTTCGCCGCACCGAAGGAGCCCGTTGGGCTCGACACGCGGCGCCTCGAGGCATTGCTGAAATCGGAATGAGCTGCATTCGCGCCTGCGGCGCGAGCGAGACTAGTCTCGCTCTCTATCGGGAGGGATGCCCTCCCGAACTCACCCGCTTTTACTTACTGGCTGCCACAGGCTAAACCTGTCCGCATGGCGGCCGCGGGCATAGCACCGCGAGACGAGGGCGACAGCACCTCTTCCCAGCAGCCCGCGGCGCTTAAGAAAAGCCCCTACAGATTCCCCGCCGAGTCGCGCAGCACGAACTTCTGGATCTTGCCCGTGGAGGTCTTGGGCAGCGGACCGAACACGATGGCCTTCGGCACTTTGTAGTGCGCCATGTTCTCGCGGCAGTAGGCGATGATTTCTTCCGCTGTGACGTTGCCGGCATCGGGTCTCAGGGTCACGAAGGCGCAGGGCGTCTCGCCCCACTTTTCGTCCGGCCGCGCGACGACTGCGGCCTCCATGATCTTGGGATGGCGGAAGAGAACCTCCTCGACCTCAAGAGATGAGATGTTCTCGCCGCCGGAGATGATGATGTCCTTCGAGCGGTCCTTGACCTCGATGTAGCCATCCGCGTGCCAGACGGCGAGATCGCCCGAGTGATAGTAGTCGCCCGCAAAGGATTCCGCCGTCGCCGTCGGGTTCTTGAGATAGCCGCGCATGATCGTGTTTCCGCGCAGCATGATTTCACCGATGGTCTCGCCATCACGCGGCACCGGTAGCATGGTGTCGGGATTGGCGACGATCATGTCCTCGACGAGGACGACGGGAATACCCTGTCGCGCCATGACGCGGTAGCGCTCGTCCTCGCTGAAGCCTTGCCACTCGGTGTAGGGCGCGCAATACGTCGACGGCCCATAACTCTCAGTCGTGCCGTAGAGGTGGAGCACTTCGAACCCCATGGCTTCCATGCGCTGGATGACGATTGCTGGCGGCGCCGCCCCACCCGTCGCGACTTTCGTGCGGACCGGCAGCGGCTTCTTTACGGCATCAGGCGCGTGGATGAGCATGTTGAGCACAATGGGCGCACCGCACATGTGCGTCACCCGCTCGGCTGCGATCAGCTCGAAAATGCGCTGGGGCTCGACGCGGCGCAGGCAGACGTGCGTGCCACCGGCCGCCGTCACGGCCCAGGTATACGTCCACCCGGAGCAGTGGAACATCGGGAGCGTCCAGAGATAGCGGCTCTCGTTGTCGAGCTTGAAAGTCAGCGCGTTCGCGAGCGCGCCGAGATAGCAGCCGCGGTGCGAGAATACGACACCCTTCGGGTTGCCGGTCGTGCCTGAGGTATAGAGCAGGCACACCGCATCCCATTCGTCCTTCGGGCCTGCGTAGACGAAATCAGGCTCGCCCGCCGCGATGAAGCTCTCGTACTCGATGCCGCCGAATGATGGCGCATCGCCCGTCTCGATATCGGCGATGTCGATGACGATCGGGCGCTTGGCGCCCATGAGATCGAGTGCCGGCGCGATCGTCGCATGGAACTCGCGATCAGCGAGGAAGATCTTGGCATCGCCGTGATCGAGGCAGAATGCGATGGCTGCCGGATCGAGGCGGATGTTGATCGGGTTCAACACCGCGCCGATCATGGGCACGGCGTAGTGCGCCTCGAGCATGGCCGGAATGTTTGGTGCGAGGATCGCAACAGTATCGCCGCGACCGATGCCGGCCTTTGTGAGCGCGTGCGCGAGACGACGCGAGCGCGCATAGAGATCATGATAGGAAAAGCGCCGCGTACCGTGCACGACGGCCGTGCGCTCACCGAAGAAGGCATCGGCGCGCTTCAGGAAGCTGATCGGGCTCAGCGGCACAAAATTCGCCGCGCATTTCTCGAGCTCGGGCCCGTCCACCTTCATTCCGTCCTCCATACCCATTTTACGGGATCAGTCCGCCGCGCCGCGCACGAGGCGGGCGCCCCGACCCTATACTGCCTAGGGCGCGCATTGGCGATTGCCTTAACAGACAGGGCCTGCGCGGCGCCGATCACGCGCCGATATTGCAGGCGGCGAGCGCGGCCAGGGGCAGGATGTCGTTGTCCATAGCCCCGAGCTGGCAGATCTGCACGGGGTGCGAGAGGCCGGTCAGGATTGGCCCGAGCACGGTCGCGCCGCCGAGCTCCTTCAGCATCTTGGTCGAGATGGACGCGGCATGGAAGGCTGGCATGACCAGCACGTTGGCCGTGTCCGTGAGCCGGCAGAAGGGATAGAGCCGGCGCAAATCAGGGTTCAGCGCCACATCAGCGGACATCTCGCCGTCGTACTCGAAATCGACGCCACGCTGATCAAGGATGCGCACCGCCTCGATCATCTGGTCCGACCGTTCGCCGCGTGGCTGGCCGAAATTCGAATAGGCGATCATGGCGACGCGAGGCTCCATGCCGAAGCTGCGCGCGGCACGCGCGGCCTCGATGGCGATGTAGGCCACCTGCTCGGCCGTCGGCATGTCCGTGACGCTCGTGTCGGCGACGAGCACCGCACGCCCGCGGCAGAGCGCCAGCGATACGCCAACGACGCGGCGGCCGGGCTTCGGATCGATCACGCGCTGCACATCCTGGAAGACGCTGCTCCAGTTGCGCGTGACGCCCGAGACCATGGCATCGGCATAGCCGTGCACGACCATGAGTGCGGCGAACACATTGCGCTCGTTGAGCACGAGCCGCTCGCAGTCGCGCCGGAGGTAGCCGTGACGCTGCAGACGCTTGTAGAGATAGTCCGTGAACTCCGCCGTGTGTGGTGACTTGCGCGTATCGAAGAGCTGGAACTCGTCCTTCAGTCGTACGCCCAGCTCCTTGAAGTTGGCCTTCACCGTATCGGTGGTCCCGACGAGGAGCGGTGAGCCATACCCCTGATTGAGATAGGCGTTCGCCGCGCGGATGACGGCCGGCTCCTCGCCCTCGGCGAAGATGATGCGCTTCGGATTGCTGCGCGCCTTCTCGAGCGTTGCCGTGAGCCAGCCCGCCATGGGATCGAGGCGGCCGCGCAGACGCGATACGTAGGCGCCGTGGTCGGCGAGAGTCGTGCGTGCGACGCCACTCTCGACCGCTGCCCGCGCCACGGCCGGCGGTACCGACGTAATGAGGCGCGGATCGAACGGCGCGGGAATGATGTACTCGGGCCCGAAGGTCGGCCGACGGCCGTAAAGCGCGACCGCCACCTGATCCGGCACTTCTTCCCGCGCAAGCTCGGCCAGCGCGCGAGCTGCGGCGATTTTCATCTCGATGTTGATCTCGCGCGCACGCACATCGAGCGCACCGCGGAAGATGAAGGGGAAGCCCAGCACGTTGTTGATCTGGTTCGGATAGTCCGAGCGGCCTGTCGCGATGATCGCATCGGGGCGCACGGCGTAGACGTCCTCGGGTGTGATCTCGGGGTCGGGATTGGCCATGGCGAAGATAATGGGCTTCGGCGCCATGCTTTTGACCATGGCCTGCGTGACGGCACCCTTCGCCGAAAGCCCGAAGAAGGCATCCGCGCCCTTCATGGCATCGCTCAGCGACCGTGCCTTGGTCTTTGCGGCATATGTGGACTTCCACTGGTTCATACCGTCCTTGCGACCCTGGTGGATGACGCCCTTGGTGTCGCAGAGCAGGATGTTCTCGCGCGTCATCCCCATGGCTATGAGCAGATCGAGGCAGGCAATGCCGGCCGCGCCGGCGCCGTTCACGACGAGCTTGAACGTCGAGATATTCCGGCCCGTCAGCTCGAGCGCGTTGATGAGGCCGGCGGCCGCAATGATGGCCGTGCCGTGCTGGTCGTCATGGAAGACGGGGATGTCGAGCAACTCCTTGAGCCGCTCCTCGATGACGAAGCAGTCCGGTGCCTTGATGTCCTCGAGATTGATTCCACCGAAACTCGGTCCGAGATAGCGAACGGCATTGATGAAGGCATCGACATCCTGCGTGTCGACGAGGAGGTCCATCGCGTCGATGTCGGCGAAGCGCTTGAAGAGCGCGCCCTTGCCTTCCATGACCGGCTTCGACGCCTGCGCGCCGAGATTGCCGAGACCGAGGATGGCCGTGCCGTTAGAGACCACGGCTACTAGGTTTCCTTTGTTCGTGTAGTCGTAGGCGCGCGACTTGTCCTCCGCGATCGCGAGGACGGGCACGGCGACACCCGGTGAATAGGCGAGCGAGAGGTCGCGCTGGGTGGTCAGCGGCTTGGTCGGCGTGATCTCGAGCTTGCCGGGCTTTCCTTCCGAATGAAAGCGGAGGGCGTCGTCGGCGGTGAATTTGATCGCGGGCGTATCGGCGGCCATGAGGGCGTTTCCCCGTCTTTTGTGCGCTCGCTCGATTATCTCGGGGCCGGCAGCCTGCCGAGCATCGCGGCGCAGTGACTGACTAAATTTCCTTTGGACGATAAGCTTCGCACGCACTGTGCACAACTCGCCACTTGCCTCGCACTGCACCATGCGCCATGTGGTCGGATCGGGAGCAGCCGGGGGCGGCAAAGGGATGGCACGACGCGCGAAAAGCGGTGGCAGCGAAGGCGAGGGGCACGATGCCGCACCGCCGAACGCGGAGGAGGCGCGCGCCCCCGTCGGTGACGTCACGCCGTCCATGGCGCAGTTCCTCGAGATCAAGGCCGCCAATCCGGACAGCATCCTCTGGTACCGCATGGGCGATTTCTACGAGTTGTTCTTCGACGACGCCGTCGTCGCCTCGCAGGCGCTGGGCATCGTGCTGACCAAGCGGGGCAAGCATCTCGGCCAGGACATCCCCATGTGCGGCGTGCCCGTGCACCGCGCCGACGACTATCTGCAGAAGCTCATCCGCAAGGGCTTCCGGGTTGCCGTCTGTGAGCAGCTCGAGGATCCGGCGGAAGCCAGGAAGCGTGGATCGAAGGCCGTCGTGAAGCGCGATGTCGTGCGTCTCGTCACACCTGGGACGTTAACGGAGGACACGCTCCTCGACGCACGCGCGCGGAATTACCTCACCGCATTGTTCGTGCCCTCGGGTGCAGCGGACACGGCGCACGCGCTTGCATCCCTCGACATCTCGACGGGCGAATTCGAGATCGCGAGCGTGCCCGAGCCCGACCTCGCCGGAGAGCTCGTACGTCTCGCATCTGGCGAGATCCTGCTGCCCGATCGGCTCATGGACGACAAGACGATCGTCGCCTGCGCCAATCACACCGGCACTGCTCTGACTCCGCTCGCGACCTCATTCTTCGACAGCATGGGCGGCGAGCGGACATTGCGAGAGCGCCTCGGCGTTGCCGAACTCGATGGCTTCGGCACGTTCTCCCGCGCCGAGCTCGCGGCAGTCGGTGCGCTCCTCAAATATGTCGATCTCACACAGATCGGTGCGCGGCCAGTGGTGCGACCACCGCGGCGCACAGGACCGGCAACGACGCTCGTCATCGACGCGGCCACGCGGAACAGCCTCGAATTGCTTCGCTCTACGCGCGGCGAGCGAGAGGGCGGCCTGCTCTCGGCGATCGACCGGACGGTGACCGGGCCCGGGGCGCGGGAGCTGGCAAATCGTCTCGCAAGTCCCCTGCGCGATGCGGCGAAGATCGGCGCACGCCTCGATGCCATTGCCTTTCTGATCGCTGAGCCGCAGGCTCGTGATGAGTTGCGCGAAGCCATGAAAGGCGCGCCCGATGTCGCCCGCGCGACGTCGCGTCTTGCCCTCGGTCGCGGCGATCCGCGCGATCTCGCAGCCGTTCGAGATGCGCTTGCGGCGGCGAAACAGTGCGGCGGCATTCTCGGAGTTGCAGGCGGCGCAATCGGGCTCCCCGGCGAGTTGGCGCGCGCCGTCGAGAACCTTGGCAGCGGGCAACAAACGCTCGCCAACCTCCTCACGCGCGCACTCGTCGATACGCCGGGTCATCAGCGCCGCGACGGCGGGTTCGTGCGCGCTGGCTTTCGCGCCGATCTCGACGAAGCGCAGGCGCTCCGCGACGATAGCCGCCGCGTGATGACCTCGCTCGAAGCGAAATACGTTGAAGAGACCAGCATCAAGACGCTGAAGGTCCGCCACAACAACATTCTTGGTTTCTATATCGAGGTGGGCGCGCAGAGTGCGCGGCCCATGCTGGCCGAGCCGCTCTCCGCGATTTTCACGCATCGCCAGACCATGGCGAACGCAGTTCGTTTCACGACGATCGAGCTTGTCGAGGTCGAGGGTCGCATTGCGGGGGCCGCCGAACGCGCGCTGGGCATCGAGCAGGAGGTCTTCAACGACCTCGCGCGCGCGATTGCCGCTGATGAGCAAGCCCTCGCCAGGCTCGCCGAGGCGTTGGCCGAGATCGACGTTGCCGCCGGTCTCGCGGAGCTCGCGGAAGAAGACAACTATGTCCGCCCTGAGCTGGATGAGAGCACCTCGCTCTCGATCGAAGGGGGACGCCACCCGGTTGTGGAGCAGGCGCTGCGTGCGGCGAAGGCCGGACCCTTCGTCGAGAATGATTGCGTTCTCGGCAATGACGGCTCGGGTCTCGAGGATGCTGCGACGGGCCGTATTTGGCTCGTCACCGGACCGAATATGGCGGGCAAGTCGACCTTCCTGCGCCAGAATGCACTGATCACGGTCCTCGCGCAGATGGGGTCGTTCGTCCCGGCGCGGCGTGCACGCATCGGCGTCGTCGATCGCCTCTTCTCGCGCGTCGGTGCGGCGGACGACCTAGCGCGCGGCCGCTCGACCTTCATGGTCGAGATGATCGAGACGGCGGCGATCCTCAATCAGGCGGGCGAGCGGAGCCTCGTCATTCTCGATGAGATCGGACGCGGCACCGCGACCTTCGACGGCCTCTCCATTGCCTGGGCGACCGTCGAGTACCTGCACGATGTCTGCCGCTGCCGCGCGCTCTTTGCCACGCACTATCACGAGCTGACGGCGCTCTCTGGCCGCCTCGCCGAGGTTGCCAACGCGACGATCGAAGTCAAGGAATGGAACGATGAGATCGTCTTCCTGCACAAGGTGCGCGCGGGCGCCGCAGACCGCAGCTATGGGATCCAGGTAGCCAAGCTTGCTGGGCTACCCGGTCCGGTGATCGCTCGTGCGGGCGAGGTGCTGGCGCTGCTCGAGAAGGCTGATCGACGTTCGGATGGCGCCGCCCCGGCCCTGGATGACCTGCCGCTCTTTGCGGCCTCCCGGCCGACCTCCCCTGCCTCACAGCCCACGGGAGCAAATCCGGTGGCAGCGGCGGTGGCTGCCCTCAATCCAGATGACATGAGCCCCAAGGAAGCGCTTGAGGCGCTGTATCGGCTGCGGCAGATGACGGGCCGCTAGCCCCGGGGGCGGCAGTCAGAGCATCCGATCGAGGAAGCCAGCCGCGAGCACGATGATCACAGTGCTCGTAATCAGCAGCATTCTATCAATTCGGCGGATGTACTCGTCTGCGGTGACGGTCTGGGCGGGTTTGCGCATGGCCTCCTCCGGGGGGCTTTACGGATCACGGTGGCTCGCCCAGTACGCTGCACACCTCAGGGCTGGATCTGTTGTGACAACGCGCAACCCGTCCCGCTGTTTCAGCGGGAACAGAGTAATCCACAGCCCATTTTCTGCGTGGCCTCAATTCAAACCCCGATCCGCCTCGGGGCCCTAGCCCTATTCCCGGCCGGGCCGAAATACGCTATGCCCGCCGATGAGTTGTATGATGAACAGCGCCTGAGCGATTCGGGCGCGGCTGGCGCGGTCGTGGTGCACGTCGCCGTGCGCGATCGGGCCGCGAAAGCGGGCAGCATGGATACTCTGGTCAAGGACGCGCTGGCCCCTGTGCGAGAGGCCCACCGGCACCCCGATCCGCCCTATTTCGATCCGGCGGCGCTCCGTCACGAGCTGACGGCCATTTTCCGCGGCCACGACGAGAGTGCCGAGCTGGCACGAGCGGCCGTTGTCGAGCGTCTTCGTGGTTTGATGACCGACGCGCACGAGGGGGCACGCGCCCGGCTCCTTCACGACGGCAAGGGACGACACTGCGCCGAGGGGATCTCCACGTTTATGGATGAGCTCATTGCGCTCATCTTCGACTATACGCGCGCGCACGTCTATCGCAGCAACAATCCCGCCGACACCGAGCGGCTCACCATTGTCGCGACCGGCGGCTACGGCCGCGCCCTGCTGGCGCCTGGCTCCGACATCGATCTCCTGTTCCTGCTCCCCTACAAGCAGACGCCGTGGGGCGAAAGCGTCGTCGAGTACATCCTCTACATTCTCTGGGATCTGCGCCTGAAGGTCGGCCACGCAACGCGCACCGTCGACCAATGCCTGCAGCTCGCGCGCGCCGACGTGACCATCTGCACGGCGCTGCTCGACGCCCGCTACATCCTCGGCGACCGACCGCTGTTCGACGAACTCGTACACCGCTTCAGCCAAGAGGTCGTCAGGGGCGGAGAGCGCGCCTTCATCGAGGCGAAGCTCGCCGAGCGAGCCACTCGTCACCAGCGCGCCGGCGCCTCGCGCTACCGCGTCGAGCCGAACATCAAGGACGGCAAAGGCGGCTTGCGCGACCTGCACACGCTCTACTGGCTCGCCAAGTATATGGCCGGTGGTCCGAGCGTCGGTGACCCGATCGTCCAGCCGATCTTCACCGCCGAGGAGCAAGCGACGTTCCGGCGTTGCGAGGATTTTCTCTGGACGGTCCGCTGCCACCTCCACTTCCTCACCGGGCGGCCCGAGGAGCGGCTCACCTTCGAATACCAGCCTCAACTTGCTGCCATTCTCGGCTACGCGAGCCGCCTCGGCCTCAAGTCCGTCGAGCGCTTCATGAAGCACTACTTCATGATCGCGAAGGACGTCGGTGACCTGACGACGATCCTGTGCTCATGGCTCGAGGTGCAGCAGCTCAAGCACTCGCCGCGGCTCGATGCCCTTCTCGATCCCATGGGTTGGCGCATGCGCCGGCGCGTACGGCGCACGACCGCATTTCGCATCGACAATGGCCGCCTCAACGTCGCAGACCCAGGGGTCTTTCGCCGCGATCCCGTGAACCTGATCCGCTACTTCGCGCAAGTCGAGGAAACGGGCTCCCTGCTGCACCCGCAGGCCATCCGCCTCATCCGGCAGTCGCTGCGCCTCATCGACGACAAGCTGCGAAACGACCCGGAAGCCAACCGCATCCTGCTCGGGCTGATGACGGCCCGCGGCACACCGGAAGTAACACTGCGGCGCATGAACGAGGCAGGCGTTCTCGGACGCATGATCCCCGAGTTCGGCCGCGTCGTCGCGATGATGCAATTCAATCTCTACCACCACTACACGGTGGACGAGCATCTCATCCGTACTGTCGGTGTCGTCTCCGAAATCGAGCGCGGCGAGAGCGCAGACAAGCACCCTCTCTCGCACAACATCTTCAAGGCGATCATCAATCGCCGCGTGCTCTTCGTTACCGCGTTCCTCCACGACATCGGCAAGGGTCGGAGCGAGGATCACTCGATACTCGGCGCCCGCATCGCGCGCAAAGTCTGCCCGCGCCTTGGCCTCAGCGATGCCGAGACCGAACTCGTCGCGTGGCTCATCGAGAACCACCTGCTCATGAGCAACATCGCCCAGAGCCGCGACATCGCCGACCCGAAGACCATCCGCGACTTCGCCGAGACCATGCAGAGCGTTGAGCGCCTCCGCCTCCTGCTGCTGCTGACCGTCGCCGACATCCGCGCTGTGGGGCCGAGTACGTGGAACGGCTGGAAGGGACAGCTTCTGCGCTCGCTCTACTACGCGACCGAGCCGCTGTTGTCTGGCGCCTACCAGCCCGTCGCACTCAGCGAGCGCGTGGACACAGCCATCGCGGCCTTCCGCAAGGAAGCGATGGACGAGCCGGCCGAGCGCGTGCGGGCGTTTATCGACCGCCAGTACGGCGACTACTGGGTGAAGACTTCACTGCCAAAGCAGCTCGAGCACATGCAGCTCATGGCGCACACGGAGGCCCAGGGCAAGAAGTTCGGGACAAACTTCACGACCAATGCATTCACGGCCGTCTCCGAGCTATCCCTGCTCGCGCCGAACCATCCCCGTGTGCTCTCGCTCTTCGCAGGCGCGTGTGCGGCAGCGGGCGCGAATATCGTCGGCGCCTACATTGCCTCGACGCGCGACGGCTTTGCCCTCGACACGTTCCTCCTCCAACGCGCCTTCGAGCACGAGGATGACGAGGAACGGCGTGCCCGGCGCATCGGCGATACCATCGAGAAGCTACTGCGTGGCGAGGTGCGGCTCGGCACGCTGATGGCCAAGAAGATCGCGGCACCCTCGATCAACAACACGTTCACCGTTGAACCCGAGGTAGTGATCGACAACATCGTCTCCGACCATTTCACCGTCGTCGAAGTCTCTGGCCTCGATCGTCCGGGCCTGCTCTACGATGTCACGACGGCACTTTCCGACCTCAATCTCGACATCAACTCGGCGCACATCACGACCTTCGGCGAGAAGGCCGTGGATACATTCTACGTGACCGACCTCACCAGGAAGAAGATCACCTCTCCCCAGCGCCAGGAAGCCATCCGAGCGCGACTGATCGAGGTGCTTTCGGGCGAACAAACAACTTAGACGCTTTCTCACCCTCCGGAACAATTCTGCAGCCCAATGAGACTCTACAGCGCCTTCGCAACGGTCGGCGGGCTCAGCATGGTGAGCCGCGTACTCGGCTTCCTCCGCGACATCCTGATCGCAGCCGTGCTCGGCACGGGGATGATTGCGGACGCTTTCGTCGTCGCCTTCCGAATGCCGAACCTCTTCCGACGGCTCTTCGCTGAAGGCGCCTTCAACGCGGCCTTCGTACCGCTCTTCGCCAAACGGCTCGAGTCGGACGGCGAGGGATCCGCGCATTCATTTGCCGAAGAAGCCCTCGCCGGCCTCTTTACGGTGCTGCTGTTCGTGACAGCGGTCGCACAAATCGCCATGCCGTGGCTGGTGCTCGGTCTCGCACCCGGCTTCGCGAGCGAACCTGAAAAGCTCGACCTCGCGACAGCGCTGACCCGCATCGCATTTCCCTATCTCATGTGCATGTCGCTCGTGGCGCTGCTTTCGGGCCTGCTCAATTCACTGCACCGCTATATGGCCGCCGCCGCCGCGCCGATCGTGCTCAATGCCGTGCTCGTCGCGGTAATGCTGATCGCGCACTGGCGCGGCTATCACAATGATCCCATGGCCGGCTATCTGCTCGTGTGGGGGGTGTTCGCCGCGGGCATACTGCAGCTCGCCATGCTGTGGATTGCGGCGAAGCGTGCGGGCTTCGCGCTGCGCCTGCGCTGGCCCCGCATGACCGACGGCACGCGACGGCTCGTGGCCCTCGGCATCCCTGGCCTGATAGCCGGCGGCATCACGCAGATCAACATCGTCGTCGGCACGATCATTGCGTCGCTCGAGGCGAGCGCGGTCTCCTACCTCTACTATGCCGATCGCCTCTATCAGCTCCCACTCGGCATTGTCGGTGTCGCCATCGGCGTCGTGCTGCTGCCCGATCTCTCTCGCCACCTTGGCGCCGGCAACCACACCGCCGCCATGGACAGCCAAAACCGCAGCATGGAGCTCGCGCTCCTATTGACGCTTCCGGCAGCCGTTGCCCTGCTCGTCGCGGCCGAACCCATTATCCGTGTGCTTTTCGAGCGCGGAGCCTTCACGACACAAGACACCGAGGCCACGGCCTGGGCGCTCGCCGCCTTTGCGATTGGCCTTCCCGCTTTCGTGCTCATTAAGGTCCTGCAGCCGGGCTTCTTCGCCCATGAGGACACGAAGACACCCATGCGCTTTGCGGGCGTGAATCTCGTGCTCAACGCCGCCGGCTCTATCATCCTGTTCTTCGGCTTCAAGGCGGCCGGCTTCATGCCGCACGTCGGCATCGCGCTCGCGACATCCATTGCCGCATGGGTCAATGCGATCATGCTCTGGGGCACGCTCAAACACCGCGGCTACTTCATCATCGACAGCCGCCTCGCGCGGAACATGCCCCTCATCGTGCTTGCAAGCGTGCTCATGGGCGCGGGCGTGATCGGCGCGGGTGTCCTGCTCGAGCCGTGGATGCGATCGAGCGCAGGGCTTATGGTACAAGCGGGTGGCCTCGCGGCGCTGGTCACGTTCGGCGTTGTGCTCTTCGCGGCCGTCATACTCGCGACCGGCGTCATGACACCGGCACAGCTCAAGCGACAGGTCCGGCGTTAGATTTCGTGCTTGCGCGCGAACGGGGGCTAAGCCACCGAACCCCCACAGGGAGGGACACCCTCCCTGACCCACCCGCCTGTATGTCGTTTTGTCCCCGCTGAGACCGGTCCGCATGGCGGCCGAGGGCATAGCACCACAGCAGACGGCATCAGCACCTCTTCCCAGCAGCTCGCGGCGAAAACTAACCCGCCGGCAGGATTTTCCCGGGATTGAGGATGTTCTGCGGATCGAGTGCCTGCTTGACCGCGCGCATGTAAGTGAGTGCGGGGCCGTGCTCGGCCTTGAGGTATTTGATCTTGCCCTGACCGACGCCGTGCTCGCCGGTGCAGGTGCCGTCCATCGCGATCGCGCGCTTCGCCATCTTCTCGATCAGCGCCTCGGCGGCCGCGATCTCCTTGGGGTTCGCCATGTCGACCATGGGCATGGTGTGGAAGTTCCCGTCACCGACGTGCCCGACGATCGGCGCGCTGAGGCCGGAGGCACGGATGTCCTCCATGGTCTCCGCCAGGCACTCCGCGAGCCTCGAGATCGGCACGCACACATCCGTCGCGATGGCTTCGCGACCAGGATGCGCGGTCTTCACGGACCAGTAGCTCTCGTGACGTGCCTTCCAGAGGCGGCGGCGGTCCTCTTCCTTCTCGGCCCAATCGAAACCAAGTGCGCCTTCGCCGCGGGCGATTTCCTCGAAGATGCGCACTTGGTCGCGCGTGCCTGCTTCTGTCCCGTGGAACTCGAGGAAGAGCATGGGCTTCACGGGGAGGTTCAGCTTGGCTTGCTCGTTGAGCACGCGCACATTGGCCTCGTCGATGAATTCCATCCGCGCGAGGCCGAGGCCGAGTTGGATGGCTGTGATCACGGAATTGCACGCGCCTTCGACGCTCTCGAAGGGACAGACGGCAGCGAGCACGCTTTCGGGGATGCCGTAGAGCTTGACGGTCACCTCGGTCATGATGCCGAGCGTGCCCTCAGAGCCGACGAGCAGCTTGGTGAGGTCGTACCCAGCCGAGGATTTGCGCGCACGCCGCCCCGTGCGGATGACCGTGCCGTCGGCCATCACCGCCGTCACATTGAGGACGTTCTCGCGCATGGTGCCGTAGCGCACCGCCGTCGTGCCGGAAGCACGCGTCGCCGACATGCCGCCGATCGTCGCCTCCTCGGCGCCCGGATCGACTGGGAAAAACAGGCCCATGTCGCGCAGGTGATCGTTGAGCTGCTTGCGCGAGACGCCCGCTTCGACGGTCGCATCGAGGTCGCGGTCGTTGACCGCGAGTATTCGGTTCATCCGCGAGAAATCGAGCGAGATGCCCCCGCGTGGCGCGTTCAGGTGACCTTCGAGCGAGGTACCGGCGCCGAACGGAATGATCGGCACGCGATGTGCCCCCGCGATGCGCACGACCTCCAGAACTTCCTCCGTGTTATCGGGCCAGATGACGGCGTCCGGCGGCTGGTTCGGCAGCCATGTGAGCGTGTGCGCATGTTGACGGCGCACGGCCTCGCCCGTCTGGAGGCGCTCGCCGAAGCGCTGGCGAAGAATGCCGAGCGCGGTCGCAACATCGCAGGTGCCGGAGGACTGGGTCTCGGACATCGTGGGCATTCCCTCAGTTTCAGGAGCGCTAGGCGCGCGTACTTATTGGCCGTCGAGCGGCGAAACTACTTGCCGGCTGCGAGCATCCTCGCCGCCTCGGGCGCGAAGTACGTGAGGATACCATCGGCGCCGGCGCGCTTGAAGGCGAGCAGCGCCTCCATCATTACGCGATCGCCATCCAGCCAACCATTGAGGGCGGCGGCCTTCAGCATCGCGTACTCGCCGGACACCTGATAGGCATATGTCGGCACCCCGAACGCGTCCTTCACACGGCGCACGATGTCGAGATAGGGCATCCCCGGCTTGACCATAACCATGTCGGCGCCCTCGGCGATATCGAGCGCGACTTCGCGCAGCGCCTCGTCAGAGTTGGCCGGGTCCATCTGGTACGTGCGCTTGTCGCCGATGAGCGTCGCATTGGTGCCGATCGCATCGCGGAAGGGCCCGTAGAAGCCCGAGGCGTACTTTGCGGCGTAGGAGAGGATTTGAACCTCGTCGCGACCATCGGCATCGAGCGAGCGGCGGATGGCGCCAATGCGCCCATCCATCATGTCGGAGGGGGCAACGCAGTCGACGCCAGCTTCAGCAAGCGCCAGAGCCTGGCGGCAGAGGATGGCGACAGTATCGTCATTGAGAATGACGCCGCGATCGTCGAGCACGCCGTCGTGGCCATGGCTCGTGTAGGGATCGAGTGCGACATCCGTGATCACTCCGATCTCGGGTACGGCATCCTTGATCGCACGCACGGCGCGGCACATGAGATTGTTCGCACGCTCGGCCTCGCTGCCCCGTGGGTCGCGGAGCGCGCGATCGACGTACGGGAACGGAGCGACAGCGGGAATGCCGAGCGTGGCCGCCTGCTCGGCAGCGCGCTGGGCCTCTGCAATATTGAGCCGATCCACGCCCGGCATGTGCGCAACGGGTGAGCGGGCCTCCGAGCTGTCGAAAAGGAAGATCGGCCAGATGAGATCGGCCGTCGTCAGCACATTCTCGGCGACGAGGCGACGCGACCAGCCACTCTTGCGATTCCGCCGCATCCTGACAGCGGGATAAGCCCCCGGAATTGCGGGGATGTTAACCCCGCCGGCGGCCGCGGGCCGTTGCGACTCGGCGCGCTCCAGCTTCAACGGCTTCATAGATCTGGCTCCAGGATGGGTTGTAGGCGCTGCATGTGGCCCGCCGGCACCTAAACGGTCGAAAATGGTCGAAATCCGGCGCATTCTCGCGCGATGCCGCCCGGCTGTCCACGGGTCTCGCGATCGTGTCGCGGGTGGCCCTCTTGCGCCCCCCGAGGGAGGGGCGTAGAAGACCGACTTTAATGAACACACAGGCACACGCGTCATTCTACTTCCCGGGCCGCCACCTCCTCACCTGTGAGGGTTTGAGCGCCCAAGAGATCAATTCCCTCCTCGATCTCGCCGACCGAGCCGCCGAAACCAACAGACAGGTCAACAAGAAGCGCGACATCCTTCGCGGACGCACGCTCATCAACCTGTTCTTCGAGGTTTCGACACGCACGCAGGCGTCCTTCGAGCTCGCGGGAAAGCGCCTCGGCGCCGACGTCATGAACATGAACGTCGCGACGTCCTCGGTACAGAAGGGCGAATCGCTCATCGATACCGCGATGACGCTCAACGCCATGCGCCCCGACCTCCTGGTCGTGCGGCACCACGCAGCAGGCGCCGTCGAGCTTCTTGCACAAAAGGTCGACTGCTCGGTCATCAACGCCGGTGACGGCGCGCACGAGCACCCGACTCAGGCGCTGCTCGACGCGCTGACCATCCGCCGCGCCAAGGGGCGCATCGCCGGGCTGACTGTCGCCATCTGCGGCGACATCCTCCACTCGCGCGTTGCCCGCTCGAACATCCACGTGCTGAACGCCATGGGCGCGCGCGTGCGCCTCGTGGCGCCTTCGACGCTGCTGCCGCCCGGCATCGATCGGCTCGGCGCCGAGGTCTACACCGACATGTGGAAGGGCCTCGAGGACTGCGACATCGTCATGATGCTGCGTCTCCAGCGCGAGCGCATGGAAGGCAACTACGTGCCGACCTCGCGCGAGTACTACCACTTCTTCGGTCTCGATCAGGAAAAGCTCGACTGCGCGAAGCCCGATGCACTGATCATGCATCCGGGCCCGATGAACCGCGGCGTAGAGATCGCTTCGACGATCGCCGATCACTCGCGCAGTGTCATTCGCGAGCAGGTCGAGATGGGCGTCGCCGTGCGCATGGCCGTGCTGGAAGCCCTGGCGCGCCATCTGCCGAACCATTGAGGCGCGCGCGAGAGATTGGTGCGTGCACCGAAACGAAACTGAAATGAGGGTGAGAGCGTGAGGCCACCAGCTGGCAGGGATACTGCGAAAGCCGGTGCGGATGCCGGAACCAGCACCGTTTTCATAAATGCCCGCATCATCGACCCCGCCTCGGGGCGCGACGAGCCGGGCGGACTGCTCGTCTCGGATGGCGTGATCGCCGATGTCGGCGGGCATCTGCGCCGCAATGCACCCGCTGGCGCAAGTGTGATCGACTGCCTCGGCCACATTCTGTGCCCCGGGCTCATCGACGCTCAGGTTTATACCGGCGATCCCGGCCAGGAGCACCGCGAAACCCTGAAGACCGCGAGCTTTGCCGCTGCTGCCGGTGGCGTCACGACCATCGCCTGCATGCCGGACACCGAGCCGGTCATCGATCAAGTCGCGCTCGTCGACTACGTGCAGCGCCGCGCCCGCGAGCGCGCTGTCGTCCACGTGCACATCATTGCCGCGCTCACTAAGGGCCTGAAGGGTCAGGAATTGGCGGAAATCGGGCTGCTGCAGCGCGCCGGTGCTGTCGCCTTCTCCAACGGCAAGGCCTCGATCTCGAATACGAGCGTCATGCGCAATGCGCTTCTCTACTCGAAGGACTTCGGTGCGCTGATAATTCATCACACCGAGGATCCCTTCCTCACGGAAGGCGGCGCGATGAACTCGGGCGAGGTCTCGACGCGCCTCGGCCTCAAGGGCGTGAACAAGGCCGCGGAAATAATCGTCCTTGAGCGCGACGTGCGCCTCGTCGGTATCACGGGCGGGCGCTATCACGCATCGACGATCTCATGCGCGGAAAGTCTTGGCATCATCCGCGCAGCGAAGTCGCGCGGGCTCCCGGTGAGCTGCGGCGTCTCGATCAATCACCTCACGCTCAACGAGAACGACATCGGCTCCTATCGCACGTTCTTCAAAGTACGGCCGCCGCTGCGTACCGAAGAGGATCGCGTGGCGATGGTGCGTGCGCTCGCGGCCGGCGACATCGACGTCATCGTATCGAGCCACGACCCGCAGGATGCAGACATGAAGCGGCGTCCGTTCGCGGAAGCCGCCGACGGCGCCATCGGCCTCGAGACCCTGCTCGCGGCGGCGCTCCGCCTCTATCATTCCGATGAGATCGGGCTCCTGCCTCTGCTGCGCGCTATGACCATCAATCCGGCGAAGCTGCTCGGCCTTCCCGGTGGACGGCTCGAGAAGGGTGCGCCGGCCGATCTCCTGCTGTTCGATCCTGGACAGCCCTGGGTCGTCGATCGCGAGCAGCTCCGGTCCCGCTCGAAAAACTCGCCATTCGACGAGCAAAAGCTCCAGGGGCGCGTGCTCAAGACCATGGTTGCCGGACGCATGGTGTACCAGTACGGTTCCTGAACCTCCGTGGTTTCCACGGCCCCGCACTGACTGGACCTGCCGAGATGTCCTCTTCCCTCATCCTGCCCGCGCTGGCGGCGCTCGCGTTCGGCTATGCGCTGGGCTCCGTTCCTTTCGGACTTATCCTCACGCGGGCCGCCGGCTACGGTGACGTGCGAGAGATCGGTTCGAAAAGTATCGGCGCGACGAATGTACTGCGCACCGGCAGCAAAACGCTCGCTGGCCTCACAGTGCTGCTGGATGGCCTCAAGGGAACTGTGGCCGTGGTTCTGACGGCTTGGATTGCAGCCGCTTACAGCGCTTCTTCCGGCCAGGGTTCTGGCGGCCTGCTGACCGTGCTGCTCGTCCCCTGGTTGGCGGGACTAGGCGCGGTGCTTGGCCACCTGTTTCCGGTCTGGCTCGGCTTCAAGGGAGGCAAGGGTGTCGCCACATACATCGGCGTGCTGCTCGGCGCCTATTGGCCGGCGGCACTCGTCTTCTGCATATGCTGGCTCGTCGTCGCCGCCGTAAGTCGCTATTCCTCGCTTGCCTCACTTACAGCGACGTTTCTCACTTTTATCCATTTCATGATCGTCGGCGGCCAGCTCGTGGTGCCGATCGTCGCCGTCATTTCCGCGCTGATCTTTTGGAAGCACCGCGAGAATATCCGGCGGCTCATCGCGGGGCAGGAGAGCCGGATCGGTGCGAAGGCCTAGCGTACCAGCAGGTGGAGGTAGCAGCGCGCCTCTCCCTATTGCGGAGCTCGGATTTGCTGAGCGCCTTGCGTGCCTTCGCCTCATCCGCACGGAGAACGTCGGACCGGTCACCTTTCGCGAGCTCATCAACTACTGCGGCGGCGCGGAGAAAGCGCTGGCAGCACTCCCTGATCTCACGCGCCGCGGCGGTCGCCGGCAGCCGGTGAACATCTACCCGCGCGACAAGGCGGAGGCCGAGCTCGAAGCCGCCAGCCGAATTGGCGCCCGACCACTCTTCACGATCGAACCCGGCTATCCCGCGCCGCTCGCACATGCAGGCGTCCCGCCACCGATGATCTACGTGAAGGGCCGCACGGAACTCTTTGCTCGACCAGCCGTCGCGATCGTAGGGGCGCGCAATGCCTCTGCCGCAGGACGTGCCATGGCGCGGCAGCTCGCGGCGGGCCTCGGTGGAGCCGGCATGGTGATCGTCTCCGGTCTTGCGCGCGGCATCGATGGCGCCGCGCACGAAGCGGCCCTCGCAAGCGGTACAGTCGCGGTCCTCGCGGGCGGTATCGATCACATCTATCCGCCCGAGCATGAGAAGCTGCACGCCGAAATCGGTGCCGAGGGCTGTCTCGTCAGCGAGCAGCCACCGGGCTTCAAGGCGCGAGGGAATGATTTCCCGCGCCGCAACCGCATTGTCTCGGGGATGTCGCTCGGAACCGTCGTCGTCGAGGCAGCAACGCGCTCAGGATCACTCATCACCGCGCGACGCGCCGCCGATCAGGGACGCGAGGTCTTTGCCGTACCCGGGCATCCGCTGGACCCACGCGCAGAAGGCACGAACACGCTCCTGAAACAGGGAGCGACACTCATCACCTCTGCCGATGATGTACTCGAGGCGCTCGGTCCGCAGATAGGATCCGTCCCGCGCGGCATGGCAGCCAGCATCGCATCCATGGAGGCAGTGCCGGATGAGGGGGGGGATGCGCCTTCATTCCTCCCGATGGACGCGGCGCAGCTTCTGGTGCTGCAGGCGCTCGGTCCGGCCCCCGTATCGATCGACGAGGTCGCTCGCACAACTGGCCTCCCAATCCGCGCACTCAGGGGCGTGCTCATCGAACTGACGCTTGCAGGGCGGATCGACCGCCAGGGTGCGCAGCTCGTCGCGCTCAAAGTCGAGTGAGCAAACAGGCGCGATCAGCGCCGTTGCGCCTGGATCACCGCCTCGCGATACGCGACGACAAGGACCCCTGCCAGGGTGGCGCAACCGAGGTTGTCCGCAATCTCCTTCAATTCTAAGGTCAGGTCTGCCAAGTACTCGAGCTGATCGGCCCGCGATAGCTTGTCACCTGCCTCGAGATCGGATGCCGAGTTGGCAGGCGGAAAGTTATGCAATGTTCCTGACATAGCCAGCGCCACCTCTTTCTCCTGAATGCACATTCGCGGGAAATGGTTGTAAGGAGAGTAATGCACAATCTGCGGTTGATAACAACCCCTACGGCGCACCAAAGGTTGGCTCCCGGGAATTGTCCACATGTGCGCCGGGATGCGACAGCCGCGCAGGCGCATCGAATTAACGCATTGATAAAGCGAAGCAATATAGAGATCGCGGAAGCTTGAGCCGCCCGGGCGGTTTGACAGGCCCTGCGCCATCACCCATGTTCTCGCGCACTCACCGACATCAGTCCTGCCCGAGGCGCGGAGACTTCCCCCGGGCAGTCGGACCCCGAAAAACGGCATTGGGATCTAATGAACATCGTCATTGTCGAGTCGGCCGCCAAGGCCAAAGCGATCAACAAGTACCTTGGCTCCGCCTTCAAGGTCATTGCCAGCTACGGCCATATCCGGGACCTGCCGTCGAAAGACGGGTCGGTCGAGCCGGATAAAGACTTCGAGATGCATTGGGATGTCGATGGACGCGCCGCGAAGGTCGTGCGCGAGATCGCCGCTGCGGTCAAAGGCGCCGACAAACTCATTCTCGCCACCGACCCCGATCGCGAGGGCGAGGCGATCTCCTGGCACATCCTGAAGGTGCTCGAAGAGAAGAAAGCACTCAAGGGAATCCCCGTCGAGCGCGTGACGTTCAACGCGGTAACCAAGCAGTCCGTGCTCGATGCCATGAAGGCGCCGCGCGCCATCGATGCGCCGCTGGTCGAGGCTTATCTCGCGCGCCGCGCGCTCGATTATCTAGTGGGCTTCACGCTCTCGCCCGTGCTGTGGCGTAAGCTTCCGGGTGCGCGGTCGGCTGGCCGCGTGCAGTCCGTCGCGCTCCGCCTCGTCTGTGAGCGCGAGCGCGAGATCGAAGCGTTCAAGACCGACGAATACTGGACCATCGAGGCGCTGCTCGCGACCGCCAAGGGCGAGGATGTCCGTGCGCGCCTGACGGCCATCGCCGGGACGACGCTGAAGAAGCTCGACATCAAGGATGGCGTATCCGCCAACGCGATCAAAGCCGCAATCGAGGCCGGCGACTTCGTCATCACGTCCGTAGACAAGAAGGCGACGCGGCGCAATCCGGCGCCCCCCTTCACGACCTCGACGCTGCAGCAGGAGGCCTCGCGCAAGCTTGGCTTCTCGGCCAAGCAGACGATGAACGTTGCCCAGCGCCTCTATGAAGGCGTCGACATCGGCGGCGAGACCGTCGGTCTCATCACCTACATGCGAACGGATGGCGTGCAGATCATCCCCGAGGCGATCGGCCCGATCCGCCGCTCGATCGAGGACTCGCTCGGCAAGCGCTACGTCGCGCCCTTCATTCGCGAGTACAAGAGCAAGGCGAAGAACGCGCAGGAGGCGCACGAGGCTGTCCGCCCAACGGACGTGTCGCGCCGCCCCGAGAATGTCGCGCGCTACGTCGAGCGCGACCAGGCGCGCCTTTACGAGCTCATCTGGAAGCGCGCGGTCGCGAGCCAGATGGCCTCCGCCGAGTTGGAGCAGACGACCGCCGAGATCGAGGTCAAGGGCCGCGACGGCAAGATCTACGGCCTCCGTGCGACAGGTACAGTCGTGCTCTTCGACGGTTTCCTCAAGCTCTACGAGGAGGGCCGTGACGAGGACGACGAAGAGAGCCGCCGCCTGCCAGCGCTCGCGCAGGGCGACCACCTCAAGCAGAAGGAACTGGTCGACGGCAGCGCGATCGAGGCCAAGCAGCACTTCACCGAGCCGCCGCCGCGCTATACCGAAGCAACGCTGGTCAAGAAGATGGAAGAGCTCGGCATTGGCCGGCCCTCGACCTATGCCTCGACGCTCGCCGTGCTCGAGGATCGCGGCTATGTGCGCATCGATCGCAAGCGCCTGATCCCTGACGACAAGGGCCGCCTCGTCACGGCCTTCCTCGAAGCGTTCTTCAAGCGCTACGTCGAGTACGATTTCACGGCCGGCCTCGAAGAGAAGCTCGATCTCATCTCGGATCACCAGCTCGACTGGAAGCAGGTTCTGCGCGACTTCTGGAAGGAGTTCACGGGCGCAGTCGACGAGACCAAGGAGCTGCGCGTCAGCGACGTGCTGGAAGCGCTGAACGAGCTACTGGGTCCGCACATCTTCCCCGACAAGGGCGATGGCTCGGATCCGCGCGCCTGCCCGAACTGCGGCGAAGGGAGACTGAGCCTCAAGGTGAGCGGCAAGTTCGGCGCCTTCATCGGTTGCTCGCGCTATCCCGATTGCCGCTACACGCGCCAGCTCGCGCAGCCTGCGGAAGGCTCGGCCGAGATGGCCAACCCCGATGGCAAGCTGCTCGGCCACGATCCAGAGAGCGGGCTTCCGGTGACGCTGCGCACCGGCCGCTTCGGCGCGTATCTGCAGCTCGGCGAGGGCACGAAGGAAGACAAGCCGAAGCGCAGCTCGATCCCCAAAGGTGTCGACGCCGCGACGATCGATCTCGAGAAGGCGTTGCAGCTGCTAAGCCTGCCGCGCGAGGTCGGGCTGCATCCGGAAACGGGGAGCATGATCACAGCCGGCCTCGGCCGGTATGGTCCGTTCGTTCTGCACGACGGCAAGTACGCCAACCTCGAATCCATCGAAGAGGTGTTCTCGGTCGGCATCAATCGCGCAGTCGCAGTGATTGCCGAGAAGGCGGCCGGCGGCAAGGGCCGCTTCCAGCGCGCCGGACCAACGGTACTTAAGGAACTCGGCGCACACCCCGATGCGGGCGGGCCGATCCAGGTTCTGTCCGGACGCTATGGGCCGTACATCGCCCACAATAAGGTGTACGCCAACGTGCCCAAGGGCAAAGAGCCGACGGCCGTGACGGTCGAAGAGGCGATCGCCCTTCTTGCGGAGCGTGCGGCCAAGGGCGGCGGCAAGACAGCTAAGGGACGCAAGGCTCCCAAAAAGGCAGCCGCTGAGCCTTCGGAGAAAAAGCCCGCCAAGAATGCGCCGGGCAAGTCCGACAAGGCACCGGCGAAGAAGGCACCTGCCAAGAAGACGCCGCCAAAGAAGGCAGCCGACGCATCATCGGAAAAGCCCGCAACAAAGGCTAAGCCGAAGAGCGCTGCAAAGAGCCCACCGCGGCGCCGGGATGCCGCCGAGTAAACTCAACTGAAAGAGCGCGCGTGCCGAAGAAGCAGAAGCGCCGTGAAAAGCCCGATCGGCCAAGCCGGTCGGGCGCGCCGCATTCGGAGCGCAAGAAGGCGCCCTTGCCGACGCGCGAGCAGTTGCTCGAATACCTTTCCTCCACCACCGAGAAGGTCGGCAAGCGCGAGATCGCCCGCGCCTTCAACATTCGTGGCGAGGATCGCATCGCCTTGAAGGCGCTCCTGTCGGAGCTTGCGAGCGATGGGGCGATCGTCGGGAACCGCAAAGCCGTCAAGCCGCGCGGAAAGCTGCCGCCCGTGGGTGTGCTCGAGATCATCGCCCGCGATAACGAAGGCGAGCTGATCGCCGTGCCGACGAATTGGGAAGCCTCCGAGGGGGAGCGGCCGAAGATCCTCGTACAGGAAGGACGCCGCGCCATCGGTCCCGATGGGAACGGCGCACTTGCGATCGGCGATCGCGTTCTCGCGCGCATCTCGCGCATCCGCGACACCGATCCCTTCGGCTATGCGCACGAGGCCGAGCCCATCAAGCGCCTGCCGCGCGAGAGAAGGCGCTTGCTCGGCATTTTCCGCGCCGCGAAGCGCGACGGCGGCGGCATGATCGATCCGATCGACCGTAAGGACCTCAAGGAGTGGCCGGTTCGCGTCGGCAACGAGGGCGATGCCGATGATGGCGAGCTCGTGCGGTTCGAGATCGTGCGCCGGCACCGCGAGGGCGTACCTGAAGCGCGCGTCTCCGAGCGGCTCGGCAATCCGCAGGATCAGCGCCGCATCAGCCTCATCGCCATCCACAACCACGGTCTGCCGGATAGTTTCCCGGATGCCGTGCTCGCCGAGGCCGAGAGCCTGCCGGAGATCGAGACGCACGGGCGCCTCGACCTCACCAAGCTGCCGCTCGTGACCATCGATCCAATCGATGCACGCGACCACGACGACGCCGTGCTCGCCGAGCCCGATGCCGATCCCGCCAATGAGGGCGGCTTCATCGTGACGGTCGCCATAGCGGATGTCGCGCACTACGTGCGCCCAGGGACGCGTCTCGATCGCGAGGCGAAGACGCGTGCCAATTCCGTCTACTTCCCCGACCGCGTCGTGCCGATGCTGCCCGAGCGCATCTCAAACGACTTGTGCTCTCTGCGCGAGGGCGAAGTCCGCCCCTGCCTCGTGGCGCGCATGATCTTCGATCGGGATGGCGAGAAGCGGCGACATACATTCCACCGTGCATTGATGCGCTCTGCCGCTCGTCTCTCCTATCAGGAAGCGCAGGCGGCCATTGACGGGAGCCCGAGCGCGCGCGTCGCGCCCATGCTCGACAAGGCGCTGAAGCCGCTGTGGGCTGCTTATGCGGTGCTCTCCGCAGCACGCGATCGCCGCGCGCCCCTCGATCTCGATCTCCCCGAGCGCAAGATCGAGCTCGGCGAGGACGGCATGGTTCGCCGAGTGCACGTACCCGAACGCCTCGATGCCCATCGCCTCATCGAGGAGTTCATGATCCAGGCGAACGTTGCCGCCGCCGAGACGCTCGAGCAGGCGCGCGCGCCGGTCGTTTATCGGGTGCACGACAAGCCCAGCACAGAGAAGCTCAAGTCTCTGCGCGAGTTGCTCGAAGGCTTGGACCTGAGCTTCCCACCGGGCGATCATGTCCGGCCCAAGCACTTCAACACCGTTCTCGCGCGCGCCAAGGACCAGCCTTTTGCCGAGTTCGTCAACGAGGTCATCCTGCGCTCGCAAGCTCAGGCGGTGTACGACACGGCGAACCTCGGCCACTTCGGCCTGAACCTGCTGCGCTACGCGCACTTCACCTCGCCGATCCGTCGCTATGCCGATCTGCTCGTCCATCGCTCGCTGATCGCGGCGCTGAAACTCGGCGCCGGCGGCATGGCAGCCGAGGAGAAACCGGAGCTAACGGCGACCGCCAAGGCGATCTCTGAAGCCGAGCGGCGTGCCATGGTCGCCGAGCGCGAAACCATCGACCGCCTGATCAGCGCATTCCTCGCCGACCGGGTGAACGCAGAGTTCGCAGGCCGGATCTCTGGTGTCACGCGCTCGGGGCTTTTCGTGCGTCTGAAAGACACCGGCGCCGATGGTTTCATCCCGGCCTCGACGCTCGGCGGCGGCGAGTTCTGGCGTCATGCCGAGGAGGCGCACGCCCTCATCGGCGACCGCAGCGGGCGCGGCTTTCGCTTGGGTGATCAGGTCGAGGTGCGGCTCGTCGAGGCCATACCCATGGCGGGCGCGCTGAGGTTCGAGATGCTCACGGAGGCGGGTCAGATGCCGGGCGGCCATGCTGCGCGCGGCGGCGGTTCGCATCGCCGCGGCCCCCGCATTGGAAATCGACGCCATAGACGGCGCTGACAGCCCGATAGAGCGCGGCAATACGCGTGCTCGTGACGCACCCCATCATGCAGTTTGCGACATGGACCTCGCCGCTGATAGGCACTATTTCCTCGAATGGCGACAATGCTGATTATCGGGCAGTGGTGCTGGCCCGGTCGCCTGGAAGGGCGAAGACGATGACCCACTCACATTCCCCCACTTCGAACATCGCGATTGACCCGCTCGCACCTCGCGACACGGGGCAGGCGATGTGGCGCGGCACGCTCGGCAAATGCCCGGCCTGCGGTGGGGGGCACTTGTTCAAGGCCTATCTCAAGGTTGCCGATACGTGCGACCACTGCGGCGAAGAACTTCATCACCAGCGCGCGGATGATGCCCCGGCCTACTTCACGATCTCGATCGTCGGGCACATTGTTATCGCCGGCGTGCTTATTCTGGAGCGCTGGATGGCCCCGGCGACCTGGATCCATATGGCGATCTGGCTGCCACTGACCATCGCGCTGTGCCTCGCGCTTCTCCCCGCGGTCAAAGGCTCGCTGATCGGCCTCCAGTGGGCGAAGCGTATGCACGGCTTCGGCGGCATTGCGGATGCACCGGAACCGATACCGATGCCTTCTGGGCAGGGCATGACCGATGCCGGAGGACGGCGTTGAGCGAGAACGAGTCCTTCAAGGCCTTGGTGGCCGAGCGTGCGGCTTCAAAAGCCGCGGCCCCCGGCGCCAAATCGTCCACCCCTGTTCTGCGGCCCCGCGATGCCGCGACCTTGATCATTATCGACAGCGAAGGCCCGGCGCCACGCGTCCTGCTCGGCAAACGTCGCGATGACCTCAAGTTCATGCCCGGCAAGTTCGTATTTCCGGGCGGGCGCCTGGATGCCGACGACAAGACCATGACGGCAGCGCAGGAACTTCGTCAGAGCGAAGCCGAGAAGCTGCTCCTCGATATGAAGGGGCATCCCAGTCCCGCCCGTGCCCGCGGCCTCGCCATGACGGCGGTGCGCGAGACCTTCGAGGAAGCTGGTATCATCATCGGTGGCACGACATCGGCGACGACGCCTGAATTTGCGCCCCCATCCGAGAACCCCTCACTCGAAACCCCCGCGGCCAAGACGTGGCGCCAGTTCCAGGCGCACGGCTTCGCGCCGAACCTCGCACCGCTCACGTACCTCGCCCGCGCCATCACACCGCCCGGGCGACCGCGCCGGTTCGATACGCGCTTCTTCTGCGTCGAAGCTTCGGCAATCACCAAGTCCACCGATCACAATGACGGCGAACTGTCAGGCCTCGTGTGGATGACGCTTACGGAGAGCCGCGAGCTGGACCTGCCGCCGATTACGCGGGTCATCCTCGAGGATCTTGCCGAGCGCATTGCCAAACGCTCGCTCGACGATCCTTCAGTACCCATCCCGTACTACTTCAATCGCCACGGAACCTTCCGCCGCGAAATGCTTCATCTGGCCGCGCCAAGCGTCTGATCGCGCCCACTTTCTCGACACATTGTGGTTGTGGTTAACGGCGCGCGCGCCCTAAGCCATTGCTTATGCTCGAGGCCGCAATAACGGACCCCTCCTATTGCGGCTTTCTGACGCAGAAAATGTGGCCAGAATCAAACACCTGTTGAATCGAATTCAGACGTTGTGATTGACGCTTCCTCCCTCCCCTGCTTGTCTGACGCCGCCAGTAGCGCGGAGAGATCAACACCGCGGTTTGTCAGCCGGCGATGGGGGACCATCTGGCGGTCCGAGCGAGGGAGCACAGCACCTAAGTCCGATCCAAATGCGGTAGCCTAACTTTCGGCTCACCTCCGGCTTCAGGTGTCCATGCGCGTGCGCCTCCACCTAGGGACTGCAGCAAGCAGCCCGATCGCCTCTCAAGATTTGGAGGTCGTATGCGTATCTTGCGAGTTCTGCCGATCGCTGTCGGCATGACCGTGGCCAGCCTGGCGGCAGCGCCGGCATCGGCAGATACCAATTACAAGTTCGAGAGCACGAGCGACTACAGCGATAGCAGACCGAGCCGCTCGGCCCGTTCGAACGTCGGCGCGACTGACGTTCGCAAGTCTGCCCGCGCCGAGCGCAAGGCATCCCGCAGCAGCAGGAAGGCCCGGGTACGTGACGGGGGTGAGCCGCGTCGGTCGGCTTCGCGTCGTGGCACGCGGGTGGCCTCCCTGGGCGACGAATACGGCAGCAGCCGCGGCGGCGGTGGCGGCAGCCACGGCATCGCGTCATACTACTGGCAGCCCCAGCGCGTCGCGTCCGGCGGCTGGTTCAATCCCAATGCCATGACCGCTGCCCACAGAACCCTCCCCTTCGGCACCCGCGTACGCGTCACGCACGCCCGCAACGGCCGCTCGGTGGTGGTGAAAATCAATGACCGCGGCCCCTTCATCAAAGGCCGCATCATCGATCTCTCGAAGGCTGCCGCTGGCGTCATCGGCATGCACGGCCAAGGCATCGCGCAAGTGCGCATGGAAGTACTCGGACGTTGAAACTCCGAACAAGTGAACCCTGAATTGTAAGCGGCGCGCCTGATCGGTGCGCCGTTTCTTTTGGCGTACTGCCCCACAGTGCGCGGCAACTCGGCGATGCGGAGGAAACCCGCGCCTCGTTCCTGCAGATCAGCTCGACAATTGAGGCGCTTGGCCGCGTCTGAGCCGCGCGCTACGCTCCCCCGAACGAAACATCGACCACGGGAGGAGACGACATGGCGTCATTCAAATGGGACCACATCCACCTGCGCAGCCCCGATCCCGAGGCGACGGCCGCCTTCTATGAGCGCATGTTCGGTGCCGAGGTGATCCGTACGGTGCAGCAGGGAAAGACGCGCATCGACCTGAAAATCGGCGGCGGCAGCGTGTTCATCGCGCCCGTGACACCCGGTGACGGCGTCGCCTCCCCGCCGAAGACGCCCTATCAAGGCCTCGACCATTTCGGGCTAGAGGTGACCGGCATCGATGCCGTCGTCGCCGAGCTGAAGAAGAAGGGCGCCGAGTTCACCATGGAGCCGAACAACATTCGGCCGGGCGTCCGCATTGCCTTCTTGCGTGGGCCGGAAGGCGTCTCGATCGAGCTTCTCGAGCGGAGCTGACTCCAGTGGCGGCACCTGAGAACACTCGGCGTGCCACCGCCGCAGTCCTTCAGCAGCGCTGAAGGATCTCGTCCTCGAGCTCGCCACGGACTTCCGCGGCAAGGGCCGAGACGCGGGCACGATGAGCCGCGTCCATGCCTTGAACATCGCGACCGAACGTATCCATGGCCCATTCGAGCTCGGCGCCGGCAAAGCGGAGCTTTCCGCAGTCGAGGGTCTTGCGCAGCGCGCGATAGGCAAAGAGGCGCGTTCCGTTCGCGAACTCAGCCGGTGTCGGCGTCCGCATCATCCATGACTGCTTTTGATCGGCGATCATGGCGCGCAGCACGGCGAGGCAATCGATCCCGACGCCGCAGCGCATCGTGTCCTGCTGGAGATCGCTCTCAGTGAGCGCTTTGGGCGGGGCTGCTGGCACGGTGGGTGGTGCCGAGATGGCGAGGTTGGGCGTCGCGGGCCTTTGCTTGGGCGCCGCCGGTGCCTTAGGCGCGGTCACGCGCGGCTTGACGGGCTCGACCGTTGTTGTTGGTCGGTTCTGCGGCGGAAAGGAGTAGACTACCTGAGGCGGCGGAAGCGAAGCACGATGAACCGTCGTGCCCTTGTCCCAAGTGTCCTTGAGGGAGACGGGCTCCTGGGATCCCTGCTCTTCGACAGTCTGTGTATAACGCTCAGCCGGCGGCTCTTCGGCGCATCCGGTCACACCTATGGCGATTGTGGCCGCCAAGGCGGCCACAAAGACATGTCGGCACTGACGCATTCCGATGTTTGATAATGGCATCCCGGTCGCCCGGACGAATTGTGAAATACGTCCGTAAGACTACGGGACAGCCTTTAAGTTCCTCTTAATGCTGTCAGACCTCGTCGCGATCTTCAGTTGTATCTCACCACGCCGTAGAGTCGGATCGTGCGGCCGGGCTGGAGCACCTCATCCTTCTTGAAGGACACGTGATTGCGTATGTCCTGATCGAGCAGGTTCTCGCCCCTGAGGCCGATCGTCATGCTCGTCGATATCCGGCCGTCCACGGGGGCGAGCCCAAATGTATAGGACAAGTCTGCATTAAGCATCGTGTAGCCGTCAGTCGGCGTGTCCTTGATGTCGTCGACAGCGACCTTGTTCTGATCGAACGCATGAAGCGCAAAGATGCGCGCGAGCCAGTTTGCGTCCCGATAGTAGATGCCGGCGCCCAGGCGATGCGGCGGAATGCGCGGCACGTATCCGTCACCGACGAACTTCGCATTCACGAAGTCATACTGCCCCTCGAAGCCAATCACCCCCCGGGCAAATGAGAAAGCATCCCACTGCGCCGATAGCTCGACGCCGCTGAAGGTCGCGTCGCGTTGAGAGAAGATCACCTGATCGGAATGCGCGTGCGCGTGCTCGTCGTGATCATCGTCGTGATCGTGATCGTGATCACCACCGCACGTCGCCAACGTGCCGTCGCACGAGAGTCCGGTGAAGCGCTTGAAGATGAAATTACGATAGCGTGTGTGGAAGGCACTTGCATCGAAGCGGAAGGCGCCTCGCGCCTTCTTGAAACCGAGCTCGATGGTCTCGGCCTTTTCGATTTTCAGATCCGGATTGCCGATCTCGAACGTGCCCATGGCGTGATGCAGGCCCTTGGAGAACAACTCCGGCAGCGCGGGCGCGCGCTCGGTGTACTGGCCGGTCAGGCGCGCGACGACGCCGAGGGGCAGCTCGTAGAGCACGCCGAGGCCCGCGCTTTTCGGCGCGAACGAACGCGAGCGGTCCTCGACGTGATAGTGGTGGTGGTCGCCATGATCCTCGATCTCGACGCCGGTGCCGCGGACCTTGACGCTTTCGATGCGGGCCGCTGCCTGGAGCTTGAGCCGGCGCGTGACCTCGAGCTCCTCGAACCAGAAGGCCGCGATGCTGCTGCCGCGCGCCGCAGGATCGATCAATCCGTCCATCTCTTCAGCGAGATGGTCGTCATAGATGAAGCCACGCACACGCTTCTTGTCGAAGTGCACACCGACAGCACCGCGAAAAATACCGATCGGCGCGTGCCACGCCTGATGCTGTACCTCGAGGCGGGCCTCGGTCTGGCGGTTGGTGAAGCGGCTCTCAATCTCGTCGTGGAAGTGGTCGTCGTGCGCGTGCGCGACGATCTCGTCGTGCTTGTACCAAGTCGTGCCGAACCAGAAACGAATGGTCTCGATGCCGTAGTTGCGAACGCGCCATTCGCCCCGCGACTGCAGTTTGTCCTGATGCATGTCGATGCGCGGGCGATGGTCCTCCGCTTCGTGGCCCGGAATGCCGTAGAAGCTTTCGAAGCGCGTGTAGGAGACGCCAATGAAGCCGCTCTCCCCCACGATGGAAGCGCCGAGCGAATAGCCGGATGTTTCGACGAAGGAGTTCGGCTGAATGCCCCGCGGCGTCTTGTAGTCGTCGGCCTGACGACGAAAGGCGTCGGCGTAGAGGACTATGTTTCCGGCGCCAGCGGTGACCTTGAAGCCGCCGTCGTGCCCCTTGTCGACAGAGTTCAGACCGCCCCTGACCACAGCGCTGAAGCCATCTATGGGCATGGCCTCAGGAATGCGACCGTTGGAAACGTCGACAACACCCCCGATGGCCTGCGAGCCGTAGCGCAGCGTCGCCGGGCCACGAATGATCTCGATGCGGTCCGCGGCAAAAGGATCGATCGGCACTGCATGATCTTCAGAGAGCGCCGAGACGTCATGTGAACCGATGCCGTTCTCCTGGACGCGCACGCGCTCCCTGTCCTGGCCACGGATAATCGGGCGGCTGGCGCCAGGCGCGAATGTCGTTGCTGCGACGCCGGGGCGCTCGCTGGTGACATCGCCGATGTTCTGTGCGGCGCGTGGCACAATCTCCGGCGCGGTCATGACCGTGATCGACGCGAATGCATCCTCATCGACGACGAGGGTGCCCGGAAGGAGAGGCGGTGATGCCTCGGGCTGGGTCGGCGCCGCCGCGGTGGCGGGCCGCGTCGTCGGCGCGGGGCGCGACCGCTGGACCGGGCTCGGTGTCGTCACGACGATACCCGGAAGCTGGATCTGCGCGGCTGCTTCTTCCGCGAGTGCCAAACTCAACCCCGTCAGCACCGCAATCCCACGCAGTGCCGCTCCGCCCATCCGCTTCATGCTCGTCCCCCATTCCGATTAGTACGCTATAACGTTACTGTTATAGTGTTACACCTAACGGAGCGTATGGCGGGCCGCAAGTGATCGATGGATGGGCCTTTATCGGACGGGCGAAGAATCGATTCTCCTGTGGCTGGACGACAACTCCGGCTGGCAGGACGGCCGATCACTCCACATCTGACACTCTCGAGCTGCGGTGCGCAGGGCCCTTGATCGCCGTCCCCGAACGTGGTGGAGAGCAGGCATTGGTACGCGCACAGTCGCACGAGATGATGGAAGTGGGCGCACAGACGCAGTTGCCGCCGCTCGGCGATCATCGCCCGAAGCGCGTACACGAGGCGTTGCCGGAGGGCGCGGAGCCGGCTGCTCAGCTACTTCTCCGTCCCGAGGACCACGCTCCAGCGCCTGCCGAGCCCATTCCTGCAGGCGCTCAGGTGCTTCCTCCTGCAGATCCGGAAGCCGCGCCCCTCGTGGCCAGCCGACATCCCATGCGCGGCACAACCTCGATGCTGGCGGCCATTGGCGCCCATCTGCTCGTGTTGGGCGCCCTTATCTCGGCGCCGCAATCCGAATACGGCAGTGGTGGCAGCGGGCAGGACTCTATCAGCGTCTCGATCATCTCGGCGTCTGCCCTCGATGCGCGGGCCCCCAGCGCCGACGTGAACGCCAAATCTGCAGCGGCGCCCATGGCGCCCCAGCAGGGGGATGACGTCGCCGACACTGTGGCCGAACGCGAGCAATCCCGCCGAGCCGAAGAGACGAAAGAACGCGCAACAGAAAAGGACGCTGTCCCAGACGAGCGCGTAGCCGCGCCTGTCCAACCCGCCCCCGAAGCCGTGCCGGAAGAGGCGCCAAAGCTGACTAGTCCGCCGCCGACTCCCGAGGAAACCAAGGTTGCATCGGCCGAGCCGCCGCCGAAGCCAGACACCCCCAAGAAGGAAGAAAGTCCGACCGAGAGCGAAAGCCCGCGTCGGACACCCGAGACACGAACCGAGGGTGGGGCAGCTTCGAGCGGCTGGGCCACGGAGACCTCACCGCAGGCGGCAGCGGCAAACGCGGCCCAAGGCAGGCGCTTTGCCTATGGCCTCGCCATCCAGGATGCCCTGCTGGCGGTCGATCAGCGCGAAGCCAAGGCTATCGTCGCAGCGTCCAAGATCAAGGGGACAGTCGTCGTCAAGCTCGTGCTCGACGGCAAAGGAGCGCTCGCCCGAGTCGAGGTCTTCAAATCGAGCGGCAGCCGCCAATTGGACGAGGCGGCCCTGCTTCTGACCCGCCGCGCCAAATACCCGCCACCGCCTCCAGATCTCGACGCGATGGACCTCTCCTACATCGCCCCGGTCCGTTTTCGCTGAGCAGGCCAGGCGGCGAAACACCTTTGCTGCACCGCGAAATAAGCTCCCTCGCTTTTGTCAAAGTCGACCGTTACACTTCACAAGCTCGTGAAGGCGGCGTGTGAACCTCCGACGGGCGACGAACGCATCACGCCGCACACTGGAGCGCCCTCTCCGGGCTTGGATCAGGACGAATAGGCCTCGCATGGGTCTGCTGCCGGTTCTCGCGAAGCGGAGAGGGGGCGTGCTCGCACGCCCTGTCGTGATCCTCATCTGGAAGCCCCGCAAATGACAGCGACAGGCGCCGGGACCTCCGACGCATCTAAACCTGCGCCGGCCGCAGGCTCGCCGAATCTCGACCTCGACTGGCGCGTGGTCCGTGCCTATGGCCGCTTTGCGACAGGCTTCTGGCGCGGCGACGGCGCGCGTCGGGCGTGGCTGCTGACCATTTCTCTGGCCCTCCTCCTCGTCCTCAGCACGACGGCCACGGTCGCGCTCAATCACTGGACGCGCTGGTTCTTCGACGCGCTCGAGCGGCGCGATGCCGCTGCCCTCTGGCATTCGGCATCCCTCTTCCTGCTCATCATCGCGGCCATGGCGGCCTTGGGCGTTGGCATCGTCCTCGCGCGCGAACGCCTCCAAGTGCACTGGCGCGCCTGGATCGTCGGTGACGTCGTCTCTCGCTGGCTCGCCGGCAAGCGCTTCTATCACATGGCTCAGAGTGGCACGCAGCCGGCCAATCCCGAGTACCGCATTGCCGACGACTCGCGCTGGGCAAGTGAGCCGCTCGTCGATCTCGGCATCGGCCTCGTCACGGCGATCATCTCGGCCGCGGCATTCATTTCCATACTGTGGTCCGTCGGCGGCTCGTACACGCTTTCGCTCGGCGGCGGTAGCTTCACGATCCCCGCCTACATGGTCCTGCTCGCGCTCGCCTACGGCATCGTCGGCTCGCTGCTCACCATGTGGATTGGCCGGCGGCTCGTTGGCTATGTTGGACGCAAGAACGAAGCGGAGGGCGACTTCCGCTTTGCGCTCATGCGGCTGCGCGACAACTCTGAGAGCATCGCCATGATGGGTGGCGAACAGAGCGAGCGGCGCATCCTCGCCCGCATCTACGAGACGGTCGTCCAGCGCTGGCTGCGCATCGTGCAGCAGCACGGCCGGCTCACGTGGATCACGAACTCCATCGGCCCCATGACGCCGATCGTGCCGCTGCTATTTGCGGCACCGAAGTATCTGCAGGGGGAGCTGACGCTCGGCGAGGTAACGCAGCTCGCTGCTGCGTTTTCTCAAGTTCAGATGGCCATCTCCTGGGTCGTCGACAACTTCAATCGCATTGCCGAATGGTACGCGTCGGCACGGCGCGTCATGGACATGGTCGATGCCTGCGACGAAGTCGATCGCCGACACGCGGAAGGCCCTCGCGGCATCGAGATCACGCCCTCGCCGAGCGAAGGCCTCGTACTCGACGGGCTTGCCGTTCACGATCCTGGCGGACGCCCTCTCGTCGCGCGCGCCGACCTCATGGTGCCCCCCGCGACGTCGCTCCAGATCTCCGGCGACACGAGTTCCGGCAAAACGGCAATCGTGCGCGCTATCGCAGGTCTGTGGCGTGAGGGGCACGGCACCGTCCGCGTCGGCACGCAGGCGCGGATCATGATCGCTCCACAACAGGGCTATCTGCCGCTCGCGACGCTCCGCGAGGCCCTGGTCTATCCGGCCGACGACGCACCGCCCGCCCACGACGAAATCGTATCCGCCCTCGGCTCAGCAGGCCTGGCGCATCTTGCCGACAAGCTCGACGAGCCGGGTCGTTGGGACCAGTCGCTCTCGTCCGGCGAGCGGCAGCGTGTCGCGATCGCGCGCCTGCTGCTCCACCGTCCCGACGTGATCATCCTCGATGACGCCATGACGGCCCTCGATGAAGCGGCGCGCGCTGATCTGCTGGGAGCGCTGCGTCAGACCATGCCCGAGGCTGCGATTCTCAATGTCGGCCAATCGCCTCGCCTGCTCCCTGGTACCGGTCACGCGCTGACGCTCGAACGGCAGGCTGGCGGGACCGTGCTCGGCAAGCAGACCCAGCCCTATGACGCGAAGCGGGCATTGACCGCGGACGCGTAGGATTCGCCGCCGGGCGCAGGCAGTACTTCCGAATCTAAATAACCATTCATCTCGGACGCCTTTCTGCCCCTCTCTGCGCCTCGAAAATGAATATCTGACAACAACCGGGGCCCAGTTTGCTTAATTTCTGCATCCTAGCGATGCGATTCTATTCTTTCTCGCGATCAGTCTAAGTATTTACCGATATTTGTTCTTGCAGAGTGCCCGTCAATGCATGTAGAGCGATTGGGTCACGCATGGGGATGCGCGCACACTAGAACTCCTCTGGAGGATCACATGACCCGTTTTCTTGCTGCTCTCGGTACGGCTGGTATCGTCGCCATCGCTTCGGCGCTCCCGGCTGCGTCTGCTCCCGTCCTGTCGCCGATCGCCGGCGTTTCGCAGTCTGACGTGACCACGGTCCAGGACAAGAAGCCTGCGAAGAAGAAGGCCGCGAAGAAGGCTCCGGCCAAGAAGGCCCCGGCCAAGAAGGCGCCCTGAGGACTGCTGAGCTCGGGCTCGGCAGCGCTCTGCTGAGCTGAGACGCTCTCGTCAAAGCCGCATCGGGATCATTTCCCGGTGCGGCTTTTTCCGTTTGGCAGGGCTGCCTTCGCGCCCACTGGATCGAACCTCGTCTAGCGGCTAGTACCGAGCACTAGGCCGCCCGACAGTGCGTGCCGCGTCAAACAATCGCCTGACGGGAGGGGCCATGAGCACGCCATCGATCGAAGTCCTGCATGAGCTGATCGCGCCGGCGCGCGAGAGGCTCTCGAAAGAGACCTGGGACTATTTGATGGGCGGCGCCGATACGGAGACGACGCTCGAGCGCAATCGCCTCGCCCTCGATCAGATCGCCTTCCGTCCCCGCGTGCTGCGCGATGTTGGCACGGTCGATCTCTCGACGCGCTTCCTCGGCCACACACTGAAGCTTCCAATCATCCTCGCACCGATTGGTTCATTGCAGGATTTCTGCCCGCCCGGCGGCATCGCGCCGACCAAGGCTGCGGCAGCATGCGGCGTTCTGCACATGCTGAGCTCGGTCTGCAAGCCGGGCCTCGAGGAAGTGGCGAAAGCCGCGCCGTCGTACCCCAAGCTCTTCCAGCTCTACGTGCGCGGCGATGCCGCCTGGGTCGACGAGCGCGTCGCAGCCGCCGTGGCGAATGGCTACGCCGGCCTCTGCCTCACCGTCGATCTCGACTACTACGGGCGACGCGAACGCGACATCGCGAAGCGCTACAAGCCAACGGCGCGCCGCGCTTCTGGAGGCTCCGGCGTCGGGGACCCATTCCAACAAGCCTTCTCCTGGGCCGATATCGCGCGCATTCGAAAGAAGTGCCCCATCCCGATGATCATCAAGGGGATCGCGGCAGCCGAGGACGCGCGGATCGCAGTCGATCACGGCATCGACGTCGTCTACGTGTCGAACCACGGCGGCCGCCAACTCGACCACGGGCGTGGCAGCATCGCTGATCTACCCGAGGTCGTGGATGCCGTGAAAGGCAAATGCCAGATCGCGGTCGATGGCGGCATCTATCGCGGCACGGACATCGTGAAAGCCATCGCACTCGGCGCCGACGTCGTCGGCATTGGGCGCCTGCAGGGACTTGCGCTCGCGGCGGGCGGCGAGGAAGCACTGATGCGCGCCCTCGAGATCCTCGAGGACGAAACGCGCCGCGTGCTCGGCCTCCTCGGCGTCACGAGCTTCTCCCTACTCGATCGCGGTTATCTCGCGAACGGAACGCCCCTCGAGCGCCGCGGCTTCGACAGCCCCTTCCCCCTGATCAAAGAAGGCTACTGAGGACGCGCCACCGCATGAACGGTGGATGTGTTCTCATATTGTTCTTGACCGCGCGTGCGTGTGGGCTTTAGCCTTTGGATATTCATCCGGCGGCGGGGTGGCCGCGGCATTCGGGGCGGGTTCATGTACGGGCAGATTTCCACGCTCGCGTTCGTCGGCATCGAGGCGCGCCCCGTCGAGGTGCAGGTCCGCATCAGCGGCGGCCGGCACGTCTTTGCCATCGTCGGCCTTCCCGATAAGGCCGTTGCGGAGAGCCGCGAGCGGGTCCGCAATGCGCTCCACGCCGTTGGCCTCGCACTCCCCTTCCGGCACATCACCGTCAATCTCGCGCCCGCCGACCTGCCCAAGGAAGGCAGTCACTTCGATCTCGCCATCGCGCTCGCACTGATGGTCGCGACAGGTGCCATTGCGCCCGATGCCGTCGAGGGTTACGCGGCCGTCGGTGAGCTGGCTCTCGACGGCTCCATTCGCGCCGTGCCGGGCGCGCTTCCCGCAGCCATTGGCGCCAATGCGCTGGGCAAGGGCCTCATCTGTCCTGCAGCTTGCGGCAGCGAAGCAGCTTGGGCGGCGGAGGACATGGCCATCCTCGCCGCACCCCATCTCCTCTCGCTCGTCAATCACTTCAAAGGCACGCAGGTCATGGCGGGGCCCGAGCCGGGCGGTCCCGCCGGCCCAGAGTCGCTGCTCGATCTCAGCGACGTCAGAGGTCAGGAGAGCGCGCGGCGCGCGCTCGAGGTCGCCGCGGCCGGCGGACACAATCTTCTGATGGTCGGCCCACCAGGATCGGGGAAGTCCATGCTGGCGGCGCGCCTCCCTTCGATCCTGCCGCCGCTCGAACCCGCTGAGATGCTCGAGGTTTCCATGATCAAGAGCCTCGCGGGCGAGCTTGGAGAAGGTCGCATTGCACAGTCCCGACCATTTCGCGCGCCGCACCACTCGGCGAGCATGGCCGCACTCGTCGGCGGCGGCATGCGCGCGCGACCGGGAGAAGCCTCGCTCGCGCACCTCGGCGTTCTCTTCCTCGACGAACTCCCCGAGTTCCAGCCCAATGTGCTCGACGCGCTTCGCCAGCCACTGGAGACGGGCGAGACCGCCATTGCCCGCGCCAATCACCGCATTACCTATCCATCGCGCTTTCAGCTCGTGGCCGCCATGAACCCGTGCAAGTGCGGCGGCGCGGGGCCCGGCACGACATGCAAGCGAGGTCCACGCTGCGCCGACGACTATCAGGCGCGTGTCTCGGGACCTTTCCTGGACCGCATCGACATGCACATCGAGCTGGCGCCGGTCTCCGCGACAGATCTCATCCTGCCGGGCCCCAGTGAAGGCAGCGCCGAGGTCCGCGCACGTGTTGCCGCAGCGCGCAGCCGCCAACGCGCCCGCTTTGTGGCCGCTGGCGCCGCGCGCGTGCGCACGAACGCCGATTGCTCTGGCCGCCTGCTCGAGGACGTCGCCATGCCCGACGAAACAGGCCTTGCGCTGCTCAAGTCCGCCTCCGACGCCATGGGTCTTTCTGCGCGCGGCTTCCATCGCACGCTCAAGGTTGCACGCACCATCGCCGACCTCGACGGCGCCGACCGCGTCGGCCGTACGCACATCGCCGAGGCCCTCAGCTATCGCGGAGAGGCCATGCGCGCCGAGCGCGCCGCTTGAGATTTGCGCCTTGGACCGGCAAGTAGCGGGTACAGGAGCGCACGGGAGAGAAACATGAAACTGCTCGGCCAAGGCCTCTACTGGCAGGAAATGCCGGTCGGCGCGAAGTTCAAGACGTTCGGCCGCACCATCACAGAGACCGACATCGTCAATTTCATCTCATGCACCGGCTTTCTCGAGGTCCTCTTCACGGACATGGAGTTCGTCAAGGAACACTCCGCTATCCAGGGCCGCGTCGCGCCGGGTGCACTCGTCTATGCCCTTGCCGAAGGCATGACCATGCTTGGTACCATCCAGGGTACCGGCCTCGCATTCCTGCACATGGAACTCGACGTCAAAGGTCCGACGTTCGCCGGTGATACCATTCACTGCGAGATCGAGGTCATCGAGCAGCGTCCAACGTCAAAAGGCGGCCGCGGGCTCGTGCGCACGAGGAACACGGTCAAGAACCAGCGCGGCGAGACCGTGCTGATCTTCACGCCCCTGCGCATGATGGCGGGGAAATCGGAGGCTTAGATAGGTACGGCCTATCGGCCGGCGCGCAGTCGCGCGCTCATGAGCGTAGTGCCCGCTCGCGGCAATCACCAACTCAATAAGGGCGGGTGGGCTTCCGGAGGGTGTCCCTCCCGATAGGGGTGCGGCGACTAGGCCCCGTTGCGCCGCAGGCGCAAGTCGAGTCAGCACGGAGCGCGTTGAAGCTGAGAACTAAAGCGTGCGCCCGATATTCAGGAATCGCTCGTGCCGCTGCTTGCGGATCTCGTCAGGCGACATCTTGTCGAACGCGGCGAGCGCCTTGGCGATGGCATCACCGGCGCGGCGCACAGCGCCTTCCTTGTCGCGATGCGCACCACCAATGGGCTCGGTCACGATCTCGTCGATCACACCGAGCTCATGGAGATCTTGCGCGGTGATCTTCATGCTGGTCGCTGCATCGATCGCGCGTGTTGAATCGCGCCACAGGATCGAGGCTGCGGCTTCAGGCGAAGCCACCGTGTACACGGCGTGCTCGAGCATGAGGATACGGTTGGCACTGGCGATCGCAATCGCGCCGCCGGAACCACCCTCTCCGATCACGACGGCCACCATGGGCACGCCGAGGGACAGGCAGCGGTCCGTCGAGCGCGCAATGGCCTCTGCCTGCCCGCGCTCCTCGGCACCGACACCGGGATAGGCGCCGGCCGTATCGACGAGTGTGACGACTGGCAGCCCGAAACGCTCGGCCATATCCATGAGGCGGACGGCCTTGCGGTAGCCCTCTGGGCGCGCCATGCCGAAGTTGTGCTTGATGCGCGACTCGGTGTCGTAGCCCTTCTCGTGGCCGATCACGACGACGGAGCGGCCGCGGAAAGTACCGATGCCGCCCATGATCGCGGCATCCTCGGCGAAGTAGCGGTCGCCGGCCAGCGGCGTGAAACGTTCGACGAGCTGGTTGATGTAGTCGAGGCAATGCGGCCGGTCGGGATGGCGCGCGACTGTGGTCTTCTGCCACGGATTGAGGCCACCGTAGGTCTCGGCGAGGAGCTGGGTGGCGCGGCCCTGGAGCTTTTCGATCTCCTCGTTGATCCCGGTGCTTTCGTCATCCTGCGTCAGCGCCCGCAGCTCCGCGACCCGGCTCTCGAGCTCGGCGATCGGCTTTTCGAAGTCCAGATAGGTCGCCATGGTTCCGGCAAGCATCCTGAAGCGGCCGCAAGGGCCAGCACGGCCTCCTTGATAGCCGTGCACCGCTGATTCTGGGGGACATTCCCCGGCGCTGCCCCCCAAGTCAAGTTAAGGAATGGATGGGAACGCCTTATCCCTACTGCGAGCCCCCGCGACAGGCCCCACCGAACAGGCTAAGAGGATGCCGATGCTTTGAAAATGAGGCCCGGCCCGTCATGCGGCTCTTGCTGCTCGCGGCGGTCGGCGGCGCGCTTGGCGCCGGCGCCCGCCACCTGATCAATGTGTCCTTTCTGACCTGGTTCGGTCCCGGCTTCCCCTGGGCGACGTTCACCGTGAACATCCTGGGCTGTCTGCTCATGGGCGTCCTTGTGGAGGCCCTGATGTCGTTCAGCATTGGCGCGGATACTTGGCGCGTGTTCCTCGCGACGGGCATTCTCGGCGGCTTCACGACCTTCTCTGCCTTTTCGCTGGATGTGTGGATCCTCTACGAGCGCGGCCAGTTCATGGCCCTCGTCTTGTACCTCGCTCTTTCCGTCTTTCTCTCCATCGCCGCGCTGGTCCTCGGCATGGCCGTCGTGCGAGCCCTGCGATGAGCAGCCCCATCGAAACGATTAAAGTTACGCGTGACGAAGCCGGCATGCGCCTCGACCGCTGGTTCCGCGCCCATTTTCCCGATGTCGGCCACGTCTACCTGCAGAAGCTCCTGCGCACGGGCCAAGTCCGCGTCGACAGCCGGCGTGTCGAAGCGAACGCGCGCCTCGAAGCGGGCGCAGAGGTGCGCGTGCCGAAAGTCGTGCGCGAACCACCGAACAAGGCGAGCGCGGAGGCAAAGGCCGCACCGCCTGCAAACAAGGCCGACCGCGAGCTCATCGAAAGCTGCATCCTCTTCGAGGATGACGACATCCTCGTGCTCAACAAGCCCTTCGGCATAGCCGTCCAGGGCGGCACTGGCACACGCCGGCACATCGACGGCATCCTCGCGGGCATGGTCGATCGCTTCGGTGATCGACCGCGTCTCGTGCACAGGCTCGACCGCGACACGACTGGCGTACTGCTCATCGCCAAGAAGCGGGACATTGCCGCCAATCTCGGCCGCACTTTCCAGACGCGCTCTGCCGCGAAGACATACTGGGCCCTCGTCAAAGGCCTGCCAGTTCCACGTCAAGGCAAGATCGAAGCCGCGCTCGTAAAGGCCTCTGGCCCCGACGGCGATCGCGTCCGCAAGGCAGAAGCCGGCGAGCAGGACGCCGCCATGCACGCGACGACGCACTACTCCGTCATCGACCGTGTGGCCAATCGCGCCGCCTGGGTCTCGTTGAAGCCCGTCACCGGCCGCCAGCATCAGCTCCGCGCGCACATGGCCATGATCGGCCACCCTATCATCGGCGATAACAAGTACGAAGGCGGCATCACGCAGATCATGGAGGCCCTCGAGCCGAAGCTGCACCTCCATGCGCGACGCCTCGTCCTGCCACATCCGCGTGCGGGCAAGCCGCCGATCGACGTGACGGCGCCGATGCCACCACACATGCTGCGCTCATTCGAGATCATCGGGCTAGATCCGAACCAGTTCGAGCAAAGTGAGAGCAAGAGCGCTCCGAAATCGAAGCGTCAGCGGTGACACCCTCGCGCATTCAGCGCGAGTGGGGCCGCATGCCTCTGGCATGCCGGAGGCATGACCCCACGCCCCAATCGGGGGACACCCCCGAACCCCCGTCATTTATTTTGTGCCGCGGGTTGCTGGGAAGAGGTGCTGTCGCCTTGCTTCGTGGTGCTATGCCCGCGGCGCCCAATGCGCGACGTCGCACTTTATCGACCGCGTGATAAAGGCGGGTGGGGCCGGGAGGGTGTCCCTCCCGGCAGGGGTGCGGGGACTGGTCCCCGCGCGCGAAGCGCCCGCACCGAGGCAAAACGCAACTAGCTCAGAAATTCCTCCCGCACGACACGCGTGTGCGCACCCAAGGCCGGCACGGTCTCAGCGGCGAGCAGCTCTTCGCCGATCCACTTCGCCGGCGGCACGGGCAATGCAACGGGCCCTGCTTCGGTCTTCACCGTCATCATGCGCAAGTGCGGATGCGCGTGCAGCCCGAACACGTCATTGACCCGGCCGAAGGCTATGTCCGCGGCATCGAGCTTAGCGATCGCCGCCTCGGCATCGTGAGCCGCGAACCATTTGGCGACGAGCCCATCCGTCTCGGGGCGATTGGCGATGCGCGCGGGAGAGGTCGCGAAGCGCGGATCGCTTACATGCTGGGGCTGCTCGAACACCTTCGTGCAGAGTGCCCGCCACTCGCGATCATTTTGAATGCTGATGAGGATCGGCACACTGTCGCGCGTGGTGAAGACGCCGTAGGGCGCGAGTGAGATGTGCGAGAGACCTATGCGGTTCGGTGGCGCGCCATGGATGCCTTGCAACAGGGGCACGCTCATGAGTTCGGCCATGGTGTCGAACATCGAGATGCGGATATCGGCGCCCTTGCCTGTCGTCGCGCGACGCAGGAGGGCTTCGAGTATCGCCTCGTAGGCGTGCAAGCCTGTTGAGACATCGACGATAGAAACGCCGACGCGTGCAGGCTCGGGCGCACTGCCGGTTACGGACGCGAGACCGGACTCGGCCTGGATGAGGAGATCGTAGGCTTTGCGATTGGCGTAGGGGCCGCTGTCGCCGTAGCCCGAGATCGAGCAGGCAACGAGACGCGGATGACGCGCGCAGATCGCTTCGATGGGATAGCCGAGCTTCGCGAGAGCGCCGGGCTTCAAGTTCTGCACGAACACATCAGCCTTCGCGAGCAATGCATCGAAGAGCCGCTTGTCCTCGGCCTTGCCGAGATCGACAACGACCGACTCCTTGCCGCGATTGAGCCAGATAAAATACACGCTCTGGCCGGCGGCGAGCTGATCGTAGCCGCGCGCGAAGTCGCCTTCGGGCCGCTCGAGCTTGATGACGCGGGCGCCGGCGTCGGCGAGGCGCCGCCCCGTCATGGGCGCAGCCACCGCCTGCTCGAGCGAAACGACGAGAATGCCTTCCAGCGGCTTCTTCATTCACCGATTCCCTGCTTGGCCCAGCGCGAGGCGCTGGCACTGAGCCGCTTTTAGCTGCTGGGATTGGTCACGTCTTCTTCATATTCGGCAGACCTCCATGCCGCCCGCCAAATGCAAGAGCGGCGCCCTCCAGGATGGAGAGCGCCGCTCGAAAACCTCGCGTTGGGGTGTTCGCCCCGCGCGTGTCTGTTCGCTTAGGACTGGATGGCCGACAGCTCCCACTGGCTGGCCGTGCCACGGACCGGACGCGCGAACGTCCAGATCTCGGTAAGCTCGGTCGGCTCCGTACGGCTGCCCTCGATCACGCGGCCGCTCGCGGTCTCGACGGTTGCGTCGATGAGCGTGTAGCGCAGTGCGACGGTCGCGTACTCCACGTGCTCCTCGCGCCAAGCCTCGGCGAGGTCGCCCTGCTCGAGTTTGACATCGGAGACGACGTTGAGGAGGCCCTTCTTCGCATTCTCATCGAGCTCGGCCGCGAAGTAGGAGAGCATCTCCGGCGTCAGGAGCTTCTCCAGCTGATCGAGGTTGCTGCGGCCGTAGGCCATCTGCACCTCGCCGAGCAGGCGCTCGAAGGCGTCATAGTCGGAAGGACCGATCTTGATCTCGTCGACCGCGCCACCGCCCGCGCTGCCGTTGCGGTTCAGGATGTCTGCGGGATTGCGGCCCGCATAGGCGCTCTGCGAGGCACCGGCCGTCGCCATGGCCGGCTTGGCGCCGCCGAAGCCGCCGCGGAAGAGCCGGAAGACGAGATAGATGATGCCACCGATCAGCAGCATCTGCAGGAGGAAGCCCGCGACCGAGGCCAGTGCGCCCATGCCGAAAATGCCGGCGAGCGCGGCAGCGAAAAGGCCGCCCATGAGCAGACCCTTGAAACCGCCGAAGCGTGACGCCTGCTGTGCCGCCCCTGCGCCGGGGCGCATAGCCTGATTGGCGCCGGCGGTCGGCGCGCCCGGCTGGGTGATCGACTTGTTGATGGGCGCGGCTGCATTTGGCGCCGTGTTCGTCGTCGGCGGCGCCTGATAGGTCTTACCGCCACGGCTGCCAACACTGCCACCGCGACGTGCATCCGCATCGGACGGCATGGTCGCAAGCACCACCGCCGCTCCGAGCGCGATGACGCTAAGCCTGCCTACCCAACGTTTGAAGCTCGTCATTCTGCCTCCCCAAAATTTACGGCGAACGCGGCCGATTCCGGCGCGGTTCATGAGCTTAGCATATATAGGTGCCCGCCGCCGGAAGTCCATCGTGCGGCGCACAGAACTTGCTGTAGTTCCGCAGCAAGAATGTTCGATCGTGAATCGTAATCTCAATCCGGGACGAAAATATTAATCCCATCCGCATGTTGCGCACGGCCCGGCACACCGAGGTAGTCGCGTTTGGTCATGTCGGCGAGCAGTGCCTGATCGTCCGGTGTATTAGCCATGAACCGTCGGCCATCCCCGAGGCGGCCGAAGAGAACGCTGTACGTTGGTCCCTTGCGGTCGTGCATGACCGTGTAGGTCTCGACGGTCGCGGGCCCCTCGGCGACCTCGGCAATGACGGGTCCGCGGTCCTCATCGATCTCGGCCTGGTAGAGCACCGGCTCGAGAGGTGCGAAGACCTTCTCGGGCGGCGCCGTCGAGTAGATGCCAGCTGACTGCTTCGTGACGTAGTTGCCATTTGCTGTGACGAGGCCGAACGAACCTGGATTCGCGCGCACGCGGTTCATCATCTCGGCAATGGAGTGCGTGACGTAGTTGTTGCCGGGACCGCCGAAATACGGCAGGCCGCCCGTTATGGTGAGCCCACGCGGGTCGTCCATGGGAATGCCCATCTCGGTGCACGCGATTTCCACTGCCGAAGGAAAGCAGCTGTAGAGATCCATATGCGCGATGTCGGCGAGCGACATCCCGGCCATCTCGAATGTCTCGCGTGCGACCGTCCGCATGGCGGGCGATGAATGGTAGTTGTGCCGGTCGGAAATGTACCAGTGATCGTGCGCGTCGGCGCAACCATGCAGGTAGACCCATTTCTCAGCGGGAATACCGAGCGCCTTCGCCTTCGCGACAGACGTCAGCACCAGTGCCGCGGCCTGATCGATGTAGGCATTGGCGTTCATGAGCTTCGTATAGGGAAAACCGATATAGGGGTTGTCGCTGTTGACAGTCGCGATTGCTTCTGCGCTATAGCCGGCGCGACGGTCCGCGAGCGGATTGGCTTTGGCGACGGCTGCGAAGTGCGCGAACAGCTTGCCCGTTGCAGCGAGATGCTCGTCGATCGTGCGCCCAAGATGGCCGCGGATACCGTTCTCGAAGAGGGGATAGGCGAAGATCGCGCCGGCCATGCGGTGGCGCTGCTCCATGTCACTCCAGCCGCGCTTGGCGACGCCCCAGACCTCAGGCTCACCGCCCGCATCCTCCGACCAGTCCAGTTGGAGCTTGGCGCGCTCCGCGGCCTTCTGCGTCGAGAGCGCTTCGCCGCCGGCGATGAGCGCTGCTTCGCAATGCCCGCGCACGATCATCTCGGACAGCCGGTTCACGCACCATTGCGGCATGTTACCGCCGGGATGGGTGTAGATGAGCCGTTTCGTGGATGTGGCACCGAGGCGGTTGGCAAGCGAGCGCGGCGGATTGTTGTAGCGGCCGAAGGGCGAGGCAAAGCGCCAGCTCGTGTCCGAGAACGAGCGGATCATCACGACAGTGTCCAGTGCGGCAAGTATTGCCGGTCCGACGCCAGTATTATCTGCGGCGGCACGCGCAGCATCAGCTGTGAGATCCATGGGTGAGCGGGCGCGAACGGGGTCCCTTTCGCGCTGGGTGATCTGTCCACAGCCGACCAGGATAGGGATCCGGGCCTCATCCATCGGCGTCCTCCTCATTTTGTCTTGGCTGATGCCTTCAGCGTCGTCCGCGCCCGATCGGTTGTCATGCTGGGATGGAGCGCCGCCGGGGTCAACGGTGCCATCGAGCCTGCCCCAAGTGATTTGGTTGTGGCGATCCTGTGGCGAGGCGACTGAGGTCCACGCAATGGCCACATTTGGACGTGAACGCCGGAAATAGGCTCAAAAAAAATCTTTCAACGGAGCGTCTCCATGCCGCCACGCCGTTGTGTCGAGGACGGCACGCCTCAATACTCAAGTATTCTGCGATCTACTTTGGTTAATTTAACTACTCGACGGCTCAGTGGCACTTTCAGCACATTAAGTACATAGATTCATTTGAGCAAATTGGTACGCATTTTGCTGTGCGGGAACGTTTTCCCTTGCCACGCGTCTTTAGCGAACCTTACTGTTTGTTCATCGGCACCCCAAAGTGCCATGGCACAGACGCTGGAGCAGATCAGTGATGGAGGGTTTGATGCAGCTTAAAGCCGGGCTGAACATCGCCGCCGCGATCATGTCGTTTGCGTTCCTCGCCGCCGTTGTGCTCGGAATGGTCTGAATTCCGACACAGGATCTCCGCACCGAAGGTGAGATCTGGATTTGAATCAGGAAAGGCGCGGTAATCCGCGCCTTTCTGCTTTTCCGGGTTCTGATGATGTCGTCGATCACGCTGTCTTGCGCGTGAGCTTCGCGCCCGTCTGCGCCTGCAGGGCCTCCAGCGAGAGCCCTGGCGCCATGTCTACCACCTCGAAGCCCTGCGGGCCGACGTCGAGCACGGCGAGGTTCGTGTAGACGCGGCTCACGGCCTTGAGCGCTGTGAGAGGCAGGGCGCAGCGCTCGAGCAGCTTCGTGCGGCCGTCCTTCGATGCATGGTCCATGATGATCCACAGCCGCTTGGCCCCGACGGCGAGATCCATGGCGCCGCCCACCGCCGGCACACCATCCGTCAGCGATGTGGTCCAATTGGCGAAGTCGCCATTCTCTGCGACCTCGAAGGCGCCGAGCACGCACAGATCAATGTGCCCACCGCGGATCATGGCGAAGCTGTCGGCGTGATGCACGATGCTCGCCCCGGTTACGAGGTTCACGTTCTGCTTACCGGCATTGACGAGCCAGGGCTCGAGTTCCTCGGGCTTCTGCAGGCCGCCCATGCCGACGATTCCGTTCTCGGAGTGGAAGATGACCTCGCGGCCCTTCACGAAGTTCGACACGAGCAGCGGAATCCCGATGCCGAGATTGACGCACCAGCCTTCGGGAATATCGCGGGCGAGGCGGGCGGCCATCTCGGGCCTCGTCCAGGGCTTGAATCCTTCGGCGGCGCCGGTCGCGCGGGCGGCGGTGGTCGTCATGATACGGCTCCTCGGCAGATGAGTGATTTCAAGCAGTGGCCACGAGCGCTGGCGCCGGATCGCCATACGGCACGTGCGCGACGCGGTTCACATAGACGCCGGGCGTGTGCACGGCCTCTGGCCCGATGGCACCGAGCTCGACGATGTGCTGCGTCTGGACGATCGTGAGTTCGGCTGCCGTCGCCATGATTGGATTGAAATTCCGACCCGAGAGTTTGTAGGTCAGATTGCCCCAGCGATCCGCCTGCCAGGCTTCCACAAGGGCGACGTCAGCGCGGATGGCGTGCTCCATGAGATACATGCGCCCGTTGAACTCGCGCACTTCCTTGCCCTCACCGAGCGCCGTGCCGTAAGCCGTCGCCGTGTAGAATGCCGGGACACCGGCGCCTGCTGCGCGAATGCGCTCGGCGAGCGTTCCCTGCGGCACGAGTTCCAGCTCCAGTTTACCGGCCTTGTGCATCTCGTCGAACACGACCGAACCGGCACTGCGCGGGAAGCTGCAGATGATTTTGCGCACACGGCCCGTAGCGAGCAGGCGCACGAGCGGCTCGACGCGGCCAGTGCCCGCATTATTGCCGACGAGCGTCAGATCCTTGGCTCCCTGCTCGATGAGACCATCAATCAGGTGCGATGGATGCCCCACAGCCCCGAAGCCGCCGAACATGACGGTCGAGCCGTCCTTGATCCCTTGCATCGCCTCGGCGATGGACTTGACCCGCTTGTCGATCATGGTTCCTTGCTTCCAGCCCTGTTCCTGGCTTCTCGGCGCCCGCGCGGCGGCGATGCTATCTGAAAATGGGGCTGATGCCAGCCCTTGGGGGCCGCTGCACGTGCCTCTGCGCATTGCACATGACCGGATTGCCGCAGGAACCTCGAAACACTAATTTCAGCCTCATGCAGTTCCAAACCCCTCTGATCCGCGGCACGCTCATCCAGCGCTACAAGCGCTTTCTCGCCGACGTCCGCCTCGACAACGGAGAGGTGATCACGGCGACATGCCCGAATACGGGCTCCATGATGGGCCTCACGACGCCGGGCCTACCCGTATGGGTCTCGACCTCGGACAGCCCGACGCGCAAGTACAAGCACACGTGGGAAATGCTCGAGGTCGATCTCGGCAAGGGCCCGAGCCTCGTCGGCATCAACACGAACCACCCGAATGCGCTCGTCAGCGAGGCCATTCTCGGGAAGCGCGTCGCGTCGCTGAAAGGATACGAGAGCCTCCGCCGCGAGGTGAAGTACGGCATCAACAGCCGCATCGATATCCTGCTCGAGAGCGCCGGCAAACCGCCAGCCTACGTCGAGGTCAAGAACGTACACATGATGCGCGAAGCAGGCATCGCCGAGTTTCCGGACTCGGTGACGGCGCGCGGCCTCAAGCATCTGCTGGAGCTGAGCCAGATGGTCCGCGAGGGCCATCGCGCGGTGATGGTCTTCCTTATTCAGCGCAATGACGCAACGCGCCTCACGTTCGCGCGCGACATCGATCCGAACTATGCCGGCGGACTTGCCGAAGCGCTCGAGATCGGCGTCGAGGCGATCGCGCTGAAATGCACGCTGACGCCCGAAGGCATCAGCGTCCAGAAGACAGTGCCGATCAAGGTTTGAGCGCTGGCGTGCTCAATCCTGCTGATTGAGGCGCGCGAGCAGGCTCGAGGTATCCCAGCGCTTGCCGCCGAGGCGCTGAACCTCGGCATAAAACTGGTCGACGAGCGCGGCAACGGGCAACGTCGCTCCATTGCGTCGCGCCTCATCCAGCGAAATGGAAAGGTCCTTGCGCATCCAATCGACCGCGAAGCCATAGTCGTATTTGGCATCCGCCATCGTCTTCCAGCGATTGTCCATCTGCCAGGAGCCCGCGGCACCCTTGGAGATCGTCTCCATGACTTTTGGAATGTCGAGGCCGGACTTCTGGGCGAAATGAATGCCCTCCGCGAGACCTTGGACGAGACCGGCAATACAGATCTGATTGACCATCTTCGTGAGCTGACCCGCGCCCGGCGCACCGATCAGCGTCACCATGCGGGCAAAGGCTGCAATCACCGGCTCCGCCTTGGCGAACACGTCAGCGTCACCGCCGACCATGACCGTCAGCACGCCATTCTGTGCGCCGGCCGAACCGCCAGAGACTGGCGCATCGAGAAAGCCGAAGCCCTTTGTCTTAGCTGCCGCATAAAGTTCGCGCGCAATGTTCGCGGAGACCGTCGTGTTGTCGATGAACACCGCGCCCTTGCGCACGGTCTCGAAAGCTCCATCCTTGCCGAGCGTGACGGCGCGCAAGTCCTCGTCATTGCCGACACAAGAGAAGACGAAGTCCTGGTCCTTCGCAGCCTCGGCCGGCGTCGCTGCGGTCTTGCCGGCGCCGTATTCCTTCACCCAGGCCGCGGCCTTGGCGGCATTGCGGTTGTAGACGGTCAGCTCATGGCCCCCCTTCTTGAGAAGGTGCCCCGCCATGGGATAGCCCATCACGCCCAAGCCGATAAATGCCACCTTTGCCATTGTGCTGCTCCCATGAAGAAACGGATTGTTCGGGAGCCGTTCTAGCGGAAGGCAGCGGCCTTGTCAGGTCGCGGATCGGGGATCAGGAGTGCCCGAGCGGCAGCACCATCGTGCGGCGCGCGCTGATGTCGTAGGCGCACACAGGCCCGCTCGAGGCCCCGGCCGTCGCGACGAAGATGAAGGGCGTTCGGTAGCGCTCGCCCCATCGCGCATGATCCACCTGCCAAACGGAGACATCGGCGTGCGGATTGCCGACGCCGAACCACACCTGCGCCGGGCTCGCCCAGGCCGCGCGATCGGCGAGACCGGTCGCCGTCGTATCTCGCTGGCAGGCAGCGACGGCCTGCTCACGGAAAGTCGCGACCATCACGTCGGCGGTCGCCGCGCGATAGAGGTACTGGTGGTAGCCAAGCTTGCCCGCAGCAAGCAGGATCAGGATGACGGCGATGAACCTCATGACGCGACGTCCTTCCGGCAGCGCGCTCGCGCGGATGCCGGCAGGTCTGAGAGTCGGCCGCTAAGGTAAACAAATGGTTTATGTGGGTGCGATGAGCAGCCCGGAAGGCGTGCGGATCAGACGCCCTGGCTGTTGAGACTGCCGCCTTTGAGGCGCGAAGCCAGCGCGTCCCGGTGCCGTACGATGCATGCGAGGGAGAGCTCCATCTGCTGCAGCACGCGTTCGCGCAAGGCACTGTCGATGGCGGCGCTGCCCATCTCCGCCCGATAGCGTTCGATGCGACGGCGGTTATCGTCGATCAAATGGTTTGAGTGCTCGAGCAAACTCATGGACATGACCTACCTGCCGTTTCACCACCCCGTTAACGCACGCCCCCACCGCACGTTCCGCGAGCGCGCACTCGGACCTGTACGGGAAATGCAAATGGTATGCCGAGCAGTCCAAGGAGCACCTGCCGCTTTGGTGTCCCTTCAATAGTTGTAACTCCACGCAAATCTATGGGAGTCGGGCTCTCAGAGGCCCATCATGGCGGCCTGCTCGACGAGCGTGCGCGCCTGCTTGATCTGGGGCACATAGATCGGCTTGCCATCAAGCGCTACGACACCACCACCGACACGCTCGGCCTCCTCCGCGGCATCGAGGACGCGGCGGGCCTGGGCGATGGCCTTAGGCGAAGGTGAAAACACGTCGTTGGCGACCTTGAGCAAGTCCTCCGTCGTCGCCCATTTTCCCTCGCAGCCGAGGACGGCCGCACGCGTGGCTGCAGCGCGATAGCCATCCGCGTCGGCCACATCCAGGAATGGACCGTCGACGGGCCTGAGTCCCGCCGCGCGAGCCGCAGTCACGAGACGCGCCGTCGCGTAGTGCCACATGTCGCCCCAATGCCGTTCCCGCAGACCACGGGCATCGGCATCCGAGAGAATGTGATAGTCGGAATTGGCACCACCGACCTTGGTCATGCGCGCACCGAGCGAGGCGGCGAGATCGTTCTGCCCGAGGTGCAGCGAGTCATTGCGCGGGCTCGCAGATGCGATCTCGTCGATGTTTGCGAGGCCCTGCGCCGTCTCGATCATGAGTTGGAAGGCGAGCGGCTTCTTGCGCTGTGTGGCGGTTTCGATCTGCGTGACGAGCATATCGACGGCATAGACGTCCGCGCGGTTTCCCGCCTTCGGGATCATGATGAGATCGAGCCGCTCCGTCGGTGCCTCCAGGAGGTCGACAAGATCGCGGTACATGTGCGGCGTATCGAGGCCGTTGATGCGCACGGAAATGGATTTGCGCCCCCAGTCGATATCATTGAGGGCCGCGACCAGGTTCCGCCGCGCCGCCGGTTTGTCTCCGGGCGGGACACCGTCCTCGATCTCGAACATCACGACATCGGCGCTGGAGAGGGCCGCGGCTTCGAACGTGTCGGGCTTGTTGGCGAGGACGAAAAGTTGACTGCGATTGAGGCGGGCAGGTGCCGGCGTGATGATGGAGAAACTCATGGGAGCAGCCTCCGGGTGCTGAAAATGCACGGAGGATAGACAATCACAATAGCTGCACAATTCACGATCGCGGGCCCGCAGACCTTCCCTCGTGAGACTTTCAGCCCGCGTCGTGCGTTGAAAGCGCAGGCCGTACCCAGGACCTGAGGAGGTTCACCATGCGTACCTGCGTCAGCGCGTTATGTTGTTTCGTAGCCATTTCATTCCTGGCAATGCAGGGAGGACCGGCCGCAGCGGCCGCCCTTTCGCCCCGCGCGTTGTCAGCGCCGGAGCCTAGTCTCGTTCAGACGGTCGGCCATGGCACGTACCATCGCGCTCCCCGCACCTGCGGTAAGCGTGGTTACAAGCATCGTTACAAGCACGGTTACCGGCATCGCACGTGCCGCAAGGGATGGCTTCCGCCACTCAAAGATTATCGCCATCTGCCCGGCAAGTGGAGCCACAGTCGCTGCAAACACAAGGACTGGTATCGCTGCCACTACTATTTCTACGGCTATGATCAGTGGGTGAGATGGAACCCCGAGAAGTCGCGGGCCTACTTCCGGCGCCACTATCACCACTGATAGCGCGCACTTAAAGCACGGTGATCAATAACGACCGTAGCAGCATCGCCCCCTGCCGCAATGCAACGGATGCGTGCGCAATCTCGCATTCATCGCGTGTCGCGAGCCAGGGTTCGCAGCCGGCATACTCGATGGCACCACGGGTTCAGCACCTCTAGTGCGGGGCGTAGCCTCTGAGCACTTCGGCCGCCTGGTCATTCTGCCAGCGGCAGCTCCAGAGGAGATGACAATGCACACACGCTACGTCGCTGTTTCTCTGATGGCACTATCCGTGTTGGCAATCCCGCACAGCACTGCTCAAGCTGCGCCCATCTCACCACCTCCAGCCCCGGCTGGGGCGACAAGCATGGTCGAAACTGTTGGCGGAGACTGCTCGTGGGGTCGCGGGCGCGTCGTTGGGGCGTACGGCGGACCGAGAGTCGCGGGTTGGTACGGCGGACCGCGAGTAGCAGGTTGGTACGGCGGTCCGGGATGGTACGGTGGACCGCGGGTCGCCGGGTGGTGGGGTTGGGGTGACGGATGGGGTTGGCGTGGTGGACGGCGCGTCGCCGCGTGGGGTTGGGACGGCGGGCGGCGCTGGGGCCGCTGGGACGGTGGCCCGCGCGTCGCGGGCTGGTCGCGAGGCGGCGGCCGGGTCTTCGACGGTGGCCGAGGCTTCGGCGGTGGCCGGGCCATGGGCGGTGGCTTCCGGGGCGGCGGTGGTCGCCGCTGAATTGCCGTTGAATTGATACGCGGCTAGTGTCTCAATTCCGAAGTTCGCCACACCTCCATGCGAGCGAACTTCGGAATAAAAAGGGACACTAGAACCATAAATCGAGAAATTCGCGCGGTGCCGAGCCGCGAGCTCTGGCGAATTTCTCGATCATCAGACTAGAGCAGCGCGATCAGGAACACGCCGGCGATGCCGACGGCCGCCACGGCGGCGAGCGTCGCCATGCGCTTCTGCCCATCGCGCCATGGCATGTTCTCGATCACCAGCACGCGGATGCCGCCGAGCAGGTGGATCGCGAGCAGGAGCACGAGCCCGATCTCGGCAAACTTCACCAGTGGTGATTTCGTCCACTGCAGGAAGCTGTTGAGTTCGGCCTCACCTCGGATCGCAAGGCCCAGCACGAGAAAGTGCAACGGCAGGAAGGCGGCGAGCAGCACGCCCGAGACACGGTGCACCATGGCGGCGAGCCAGAGCCTGTCGCCGCGATAGGCTGTCGTATGCGGACGCGCGCTCATAGGGCCACCACTGCGAGAACCGCGCGCAGACCCAGCACGAGCAGGAGTGCGCCAAAAATCCACATCAGACGGTTGAGTGCCGTCTCGCGCCAGCCGAGCCACTCACGCGCGACACCGCGAACGCCGATCGCGCCATGGATCGATGCCGCGACCACGAATAGACTGTAGTAAAGCCCCCAAGCAACGCTGCCGCGGGTGCGGCCGAGGATGTCGGCGGCGCTCAATCCGCGATTGGTCGCGTAGATGATGACGATGAGGTGCACAACGATGAGCGGCACCATGAGGACAGCCGTCAGCCGCTGCCAGACGTAGAGGCGAACGGCGCTCACGTAATCTCTCCGCGAATGTAGGCGTGCATGGTGCGGCGCTTCAGACCCGCGATCGACGCCGTGGGATTGAGACCCTTGGGGCAAAGCTGCTCGCAGGACTGATGCGAATGGCAGTTGTGGCAGCCGCCGTTGCTGGCCGCAGCCGCGAGGCGCTTGAGGTTGCCCGCATCGCGCACGTCATTGACGAGCGACCAGGAACGGTTGAGCGCAGCGGGGCCGAAATACTCCGGGCTCCAGCGCACGGTATCGCACGCGGCGTAGCAGACACCACAATTGATGCACTCGATTGCCGCATCCGCAGCCTGGCGCTCGGGGCTCTCCGGGCTGATGGTCTCCAACGGTTCGTGGCGCGAGCGCGAGGGCACGAACGTGCCTTCAGCCTTCTGCCACTTGTCGAAGAATGGCGTCATGTCCGCGGCGAGATCGCGGATCACCGGCAGGTTCGCGAGCGGGCCGATCTCGAGGCGTCCATCCTCGACTACCTTCGACACATGCGTACGACACGTCCAGCGCGGGCGCCCATTCACCGTCATCGCGCACGATCCGCACACGCCGACGCGGCAGGCAAACCGGTAGGCGAGCGTCGGATCCGCATGGCGCTGGATCCAGGTGACGACATCGAGCACGGTCTGGCTGTCGCGTCGCGGCACCGAAAAGGACTGGTACTCGCCCTCCTCGCCGCCACGCCAAACGCGCACGTCTATCATTCCATCTGCCGTACTGCTCATGCCCGCACCGTCACCCCGATCTTGTGCACCATGTTATTGCCGAAGCCGCTGCGGTCCCAGCGTTCCTCGAGCGGCTGAGTGTCGCCATTCTCGTCCGTCGCGCGGCACGCGATCTCATACTCGCCTTCGCGGGCATCCCAGACGGCCTGCCAGCTCCGCCAGGCATAGCGTCCGTCGATGCGCCCGAGCTCCGCATCCTGCCATTTTCCATCGACGCCAAACTCGACGCGCGTCACCGGCACACCATTGCCGCTCCATGCCCGCCCGTGAATCGTGACCGGGCCCGGCGGCACGAGCCGATGGCGCGTGTACCAGTCAGGAATGCCGGGTGGCGCGATGAGCGATTTCACCCGGATATGCGTCACCGGCACGCCGGGATCGTCGGCGTTCTCCTTGTACATGTAGCTGCCGACCTGCTGGTGGCCCTGGTACGGACTGTCCATGACATCGATTCGGTCGAGCCACTTCACGCTCGCCATGCCATACCAGCCGGGCACGATCATGCGCAGCGGAAAGCCATGCTGCGGCAGCAGTGGCGCGCCATTCATCGCCCAGACAAGCAGCACGTCGTCATTGAGGGCGAGCTGCGGCGCGAGCGAACGGCCGTACTCGTGGAAGACCTTGTCGAACCCGCGATCGGTGCCGAGGAAGGCAATATCCATCGCATCGGGCAGCAGCCCGGCGCGCTCGAGCACATGACGCAGCGGTGTCCCCGTCCATTCCGAAGTGCCGACAGCCTCATACATCCACGGCATGCTCTGGCGGCGAAGACCGATGTTGGCGCGGCCATTGCCGGCGCATTCGAGCGTCACGCGGAGCGTTTTCGACGGCAGGGCCTGGATTTCGGCCATCGATAGCTTGAGCGGTGTGCGGACGCGACCCGTCACGCTCAGCGTCCAGTCCGCGGCCGACGGCACATAAGGCACGTCGAAGTGGTTAAGCAGGTAATGGAGGCCCGTCGGCGTCACATCATGGCGAAGCGCCTCGAGCAGGATGCCGGAATTCCGGTTGGCTAGGCGCACCTCCTCGTGGAGATAGTCACCTTCTACATTGGGGCGGCCTTTCTCGGCATCGAAAGGCGAAACCCGGCGCTCGCGCTCGGTCATTTTGGGATCCTTTACGGGCGGACCGTAGCAAAAAGTCTCGTCCGGTCAATTGCTGGTACCGCATGGCGGACCGATCGGTCCGCAGAGCGGTCCTCCCCTGCGGCAGCCCGGCCGGCTGGGTACACTTGTGCCGGCGCCCCGCTTTGGGTATAGAGCGCACCAGCTTTTCACCCCCGACTGCCGCCATGGCCCGGCGCCGCCCGCGCCGAAACCGCGCCAGTCGTGCCCACCCAAGTTAAATGCCCGAGAGAAATGCCATGAAGAACACCGAGGACTTCCATCCCGACTATCACATGATCACCGTGGCACTGCCCAACGGCACCACATATCAGACGTACTCCACGTACGGTAAGGAAGGCGACACGCTGCAGCTCGACATCGATCCGTCGACGCACCCCGCGTGGACCGGCGGCAACCAGACGCTCATGGACCGCGGCGGCCGCGTCTCGCGCTTCAAGAAGAAGTTCGAAGGCCTCTTCTGATCTATTGTGCGCCGCAGCACGCGCGCGGCCTGACATTCTGCATTGCAGCGGCCTCGCCTGAAATCAGGCGGGGCCGTTTTGCATGGCACGTCAATCATTCCACTCAGCAATGCGTGAAGCCGTGTGGCCAAGGTTCATGCCACCAGCTATAGAGAGTCTAAGTTGCAGACCCTGCTGTGAACAGGGCCGCTGCTAGGGGCTGGGGCATAATCCTTGTGAGGGGTCGATGGGCGCACTTGCAGCCCGCGGCACCGTTCGGCAAGGATGGCACCCCGGCACAGGAACGAGCCAGGGATGAAGGCGAGATGCAGGCGAGTGAAATCGCGGCCCGAGCGCGCAAGCGAGGCCGCACTCCCCCAACCGACATCAATGATCCGCAGTACTTCCACAAAGTCGTCGATTGCCAATGGGCATGCCCGACGCACACGCCCGTCCCCGAATACATTCGGTTGATTGCCCAAGGCCGCTACACAGCGGCCTATATGTTGAATTGGGAGTCGAACGTCTTTCCGGGCATTCTCGGCCGCGTCTGCGACCGCCCGTGCGAGCCCGCCTGCCGGCGCGGCCGCATCCAGGTCGGCGACGAAGGCAACGCCAAAGATCCTTCGAAGAAGAACGCAGAACCGGTCGCAATCTGCCGCCTGAAGCGGGTCGCCGCCGACTACAAGGGCGAGATCGACGGCCTCCTTCCCGAGATCCCGGCGCAGAAGAATGGCAAGCGCATCGCGTTGATCGGCGCCGGTCCCGCGTCACTCGCGGTCGCACGCGATCTTATGCCGCTCGGCTACGACATCACGCTCTTCGAGCGTGATCCCGTACCCGGAGGCCTCATGCGGACGAATATTCCCTCGTTCCGCCTGCCGGCAAGCGTTCTCGATGAGGAAGTGGGCCGCATTCTCGACTTCGGCGTGAAGGCCAACTTCGGCGCCGAGATCAAGAGCATGAAGAATCTGCTCGGCGAGGGCTATGACGCCATCTTCGTCGGCACGGGTGCGCCCAAGGGCAAGGATCTGGAACTTGCCGGTCGCAAGGAAGCGGCTGCCAACATCCACATCGGAATTGACTGGCTGACGTCCGTCGCCTTCGGGCATGTCGAGAAGGTCGGTCGCCGCGTCGTCGTCATCGGCGGCGGCAATACGGCCATGGACTGCTGCCGAACAGCGCTGCGCCTCGGCGCCGAATCCGTGACGGTGACTGTGCGCAGTCCGCGCAAGGTCATGAAGGCCTCGGACTGGGAGATCAAGGACGCGCTGCACGAGGGCATCCCGATCCTCGACAATCACGCGCCGAAGGCCTTCGTCGTGAAGGACGGAAAGCTCGCCGGCGTGACCTTCGAGAAAATGGTCGAGACGGGCGTCGATGCCAAAGGCCGTCCGAAGCTCGAAGCTTCGGGAGAGCTCATCACCATCGATTGCGACGACGTGCTGATGGCCATCGGCCAGGACAATGCCTTCCCCTGGATCGAGCGCGACATCGGCATGACCTTCAACGAATGGGGCCAGCCCGCCGTCGACCGCAAGACCTTCATGAGCTCGATCCCCGGCGTGTTCTTCGGCGGCGACGCCGCCTGGGGACCCGAGAACATCATCTGGGCTGTCTCGCATGGTCATCAGGCTGCGATTTCGATCGACGCCTACTGCCACGGCAAGAGCCTCGTCGATCGGCCGAAGCCCGGCCACACGCTCGTCAGCCAGAAGATGGGCATTCACGAGTGGTCTTACTCCAACAACTATGATCCGCAGAAGCGCCAAGCCGTCCCGCATGCGGCGCTCGAAGTTTCGCTGAAGAACCTCAAGCTCGAAGTGGAGCTCGGCTTCGACGACAAGATCGCCGCGCGCGAGGTCGAGCGCTGCCTCAACTGCGATGTGCAGACGGTCTTCACGGACAATCTCTGCATCGAGTGCGATGCTTGCATGGACATCTGTCCTGTCGATTGCATCAACTTCACGGAGAACGACGACGAGGCGGATCTGCGCAAAGAGCTGCGCGTGCCCGCGCTCAACAAGTCGCAGGACATCTACGTTTCGGGTGCGCTCAAAACCGGGCGCATCATGGCCAAGGACGAGGACGTTTGTCTGCACTGTGGTCTCTGTGCCGAGCGGTGTCCGACCGGCGCCTGGGACATGCAGAAATTTGCGTACGCAGAGGCGCAGGCCGCGTCGGCCTGTCTCTCACACCACAATGCCTATCTCAGCGCTTGATCAGCCGACCGGTTTCGGGAGGCAGGTCACGCGTGCACCTGACGGCCACGAACGCTGCAGGTGTTCTGCTGGAATGAGGACATCGACGACGCCATGAGCGGGATCAACGATTTCGTCATCAAGTTCGCCACCGTCAATGGATCGGGCTCCGCGTCCGCCAACACGATGGTGGCGAAGACGCTGTTCCGGATGGGCATCCCGGTCAGCCCGAAGAACATCTTCCCCTCGAACATCCAGGGCCTGCCGACCTGGTACGAAGTGCGCGTGTCGGAAGCGGGATATCTCGCACGGCGCGACGGCATCGACTTCATGGTTGCGATGAACCCGCAGACGTACGCCGAAGACCTCGCCGAGGTCGTGCCCGGCGGATGGCTGCTCTACGACAGCTCCATGCCGCGCATCTGGCCCCGCGACGACATCACGCTGCTGCCCGTTCCGATCGCGCAGATCTGCGCGAAGCAGTGGACGGACGCGCGTCAGCGCCAGCTCTTCAAGAACATGGTCTACGTCGGCACGCTCGTCGAGCTGCTGTCGTTGGACATGGAAGCGCTCAAGGGCGTGATCTCCGATCAGCTCAAGGGCAAAGAGAAGCTGATGACAGCCAACCTGCAGGCCGTGCAGCTTGGCCGCGACTATGCGCGCGAACATTTCTCCTGCCCGCTCGCGATCCATGCTCGTCCCGCCGAGGGCGCCAAGGGCAAGATCATGGTGACGGGCAACGACGCCGGCGGCCTCGCGGCCGTCTATGGCGGCGCCACAGTCTGTGCGTGGTACCCGATCACACCATCGACCTCCCTTCCCGAGGCCTACGAGAAGTATGCGCGCCGCCTGCGCATCACCAAGGAGGGCAAGCGCCTCTTCAGCATCGTGCAGGCGGAGGACGAACTCGCCGCGATCGGTGTCGCCATCGGCGGTGGTTGGAATGGCGCGCGCTCCTTCACGGCGACGTCGGGCCCCGGCATCTCTCTCATGAGCGAATTCCTAGGCCTCGCCTACTTCGCCGAGGTCCCAGTCGTGCTCTTCAACATTCAGCGCGGCGGACCTTCAACAGGCATGCCGACGCGCACCGGCCAGCCAGACATCATCTCCTGCGCCTACGCGAGCCATGGCGACACGAAGCACGTGTTGCTTTTCCCCTCCGATCCCACTGAAGTGTTTTCGATGGGCGCCGAGGCCTTCGACCTCGCGGAGCTGCTTCAGACGCCGGTCATGGTCATGTCCGATCTCGACATCGGCATGAACGACTGGATGACCGATCCCTTCACGTGGGACGACAACAAGGAGCAGAGCCGCGGCAAGGTGCTCTCGGCTGAGCAGCTCGAGGCTTTCAAGACGGTCAAGGGAAAGCCCTGGGGCCGCTATCTCGATGTCGACGGCGACGCGATCCCCTACCGCACGCTGCCGGGCACGCATCCCTCCATGGGCTCGTTCTTCACGCGTGGTACGAGCCACGACGAATACGCCCGCTACACCGAGGACGGCCGCATCCACGCGCGCGTCATCGATCGCATCAGGCGCAAGTTCGACACGGCGGCGACGGTCGTTCCGAAGCCCGAAATCGACATCCGCGACAAGGCCTCCAAGACGGGCATCATCTATTTCGGCGCGACGCGACCCGCCGTGCTCGAAGGTCTCGATGAACTGGAGCGCTCAGGCGTTCGCCTCAACGCCATGCGCCTCAAAGCCTTCCCCTTCAATGAGGACGTGAAGGCCTTCTGCGCCGCGCACGATCAGATCTTCGTCCTCGAGCAGAACCGCGACGCCCAGATGCGCTCGCTCCTCATCACCGAGGCCGACATTCCGGCCACCAAGCTCATCCCGGCGCTAAGCTACGACGGAATGCCGACCACGGCGGCCTTCGTGCGCAAGACCGTGCTCGCGCATCTCCATCCCGAAAAAGCCGCTGCCGCCGAGTAGCAGAAACAGACAGCCCAGGTACGCCCCATGAGCTACATCGCAAAACCATCCGCTCACCATCCGGCTCTCCCGCGCAATGCGCTGGGCCTGACGCGGCGCGACTACGAAGGCTCCATGTCGACGCTCTGCGCCGGCTGCGGGCACGACTCGATCACCGCCGCGATCATCGAAGCCTGCTACGAGATGGATCTGCCGGCCCACCGGATCGCGAAGATCTCCGGCATCGGCTGCTCCTCGAAGGCGCCGACGTACTTCCTCTCGCGCAGCCACGGCTTCAATTCGGTGCACGGGCGAATGCCGTCCGTGACAACCGGCGCCAACATGGCGAACCGCGATCTCTATTACATCGGCGTGTCCGGTGACGGTGACACGGCCTCGATCGGCCTCGGCCAGTTCTGTCATGCCGTACGCCGCAAACTCAATATGACGTATATCGTCATGAACAACGGCTGCTATGGCCTGACGAAGGGCCAGTTCTCCGCGACGAACGACAAGAATTCGCCGTCGAAGAAGGGCGAGGCCAATCCCTTCGACGCGATCGATCTCTGCCAGATGGCCATCCAGCTCGGCGCAGGCTTCGTCGCGCGCTCATTCTCGGGTGACAAGCGCCAGCTCCTGCCGCTCATCCAGGCGGCCATCAGCTACAAGGGCTTTGCCTTCATCGATGTCGTCAGCCCGTGCGTGACCTTCAACAATCACCCGACCTCGACGAAGAGCTACGAGTACGTGCGGATGCACAACATGGCCTCCGAGAACAAGCTCGACTATGTCGAGCCCAAGGAGGAGATCACGACCGAGTATGACGAGGGCACGTCGACAGCCGTCGAGCTGCACGACGGCTCACAGCTCATGCTCTATAAGGTCGGCGAGGGCCATGATCCGCGCGACGCCGATATGGCCATCCATACGATACGGACGAACGCGGCGAAGGGCACGATCGTGACCGGTCTCCTCTACGTCAATGAGGACCAGCAGGATCTGCACGATGTGCTCGAAACCGATGCGCGTCCGCTCAACGGCATCGCAATGAGCGAGCTTTGCCCAGGCTCGAAGGCGCTCGAAGGCATCAACGCGCGGCTTCGTTAGCGCGCCCCGCGCCGCGGCAGAGATTTGTTTACTGCCGCAGGCGCGTTCACATTCGACTACTCGAGATAGGGGCAGATCCGCGTCTCGCCTTGATAGGTGACATACGTCCCTGTGCCCGGATCGAATGACTGGAACGTCTCTACACACCGTTGCATTCCGGCCGGGCTTACGACGAGGACCTGGCCGTCGTCGTCGCCATCGAACTGCACGACAGGTTCATCGGCTTCGTCCGTGAAATAGCCTTCCTCGACGACGTAGCCATCCTCGTCGACCATCTGTGCAGCTGCGACAAGGCTGTAGCTCGACGTCAAAGCGAGAGCCAAGAACCCGACGGCGCAATGCCTTATTTGCTTGTTCATTGATCATCTCCGTTCCAGAGGAACCAAGCGAGCTTTGCTCGCACAGGGCCAACGCCTGCATATGGCAACTGTTCCTTTTGTGAACGGTCGGATGTTTTCGCACTACTCTCGGTCAAGTCGGCACAATGAAACGTGAGCGCGCGAGGCGCACTCCATAAAAGACAGATGCTGGGGTGCCCGTCGCGTCGGGGACACGCGCCCTCGGCACCATGCGGGGTTTGAAAGGGCGCCAGCCCCTCTCGTGGCGAAGCCACGAACGACCCAGAGCGCGATCGCCTAGTCCACCTGTGCGGTACGTGTCGGTGCGGGCGCGGCTGCTTCCTTCTTCGCATCCTTCACAGGCACCGGCGGCGCAACGCTCTGCTTTGCCGGAACGGTCTCGGCGGCAGGCTTGCTCGCGGCCTTGCCATCACGTTCGCGGAGCTTGCTGACGAGCGCGAGGTTCTGCGCGACACGGGCATCGCGCGCCTTCTGCGGATCGGCTGCTGCACGACGCAGCATCTGCTCAGCCTCGCCGCGGCGCCCTTCGAGCATCATGGAGAGCGCGAGATTGTTCAGCACCACCGGATTGTCGGGCATTTGCTTCAAGGCTTCGGCGAAATGGCGCTGCGCGCCCTTCTGGTCGCCGCCCGCTGCGAGTGCGCTGCCGAGTGCTGAGTGTGTCTGCCAATCGCGACTGCCGCTCGCCACGGCTTTCCGTAGATGGTCGCGGGCGTGCGCGACCGCGCCGAGCTCAAGTGCAAGGAGACCGCGATCCCTGAGCAGTCGGGCATCATGAGGTGCGTGTGCTGCCGACGCATCCAGAAGTGCCAGCGCGTCCGCCCTGTCGCCTTGCCGGCGCAGGATGGCCGCAGCCGCAAGGGCAGCCTCGGCATCGCGCGGATTGGAGCGGGCTGCTGCGAGCGTCGCGGCCTCACCGATGCGCGCCCGCGCAGCCTTGGCTTCTTCCGGCGTTATTTCGCGGCGCGGTGTCTCGGCCTTCGGCGTTACGTTGAGTGCCGGTGAAGAAGAGCCGAGGCCCTGCAGCACGTCCGCGCCGCCACAACCGGCCAGCACCAGTACAGTCGCGACGCTACTGGCCATTCCAAGCACGCGACGCGACACAAACGGACTGCCGACCCGACGGACAACCATGCTCTCTCTCCCCCACGCAGCGCTCCCGGCCACGATCGACCCCGACGTGGCGCGCAGCCCATGCGTTGGACTTAGCGTTAGGTGATTCGTGATCAGACAAGCCCCGCGGCGCCCTTCCCGTCCCCGCAATCCCCAGAGGGGCCGTTCCGGGACAATCCGCGCCCAGCAATGCGCCTGTTGTCGTCGGGTGACCCCTTCGCTACTGAATAAGTTGAGTTTTGGAGGTCCCATCATGGCCGACGACCAGTACCCCCGCTTCGACACCCTCGCGCTGCACGCCGGACAGCAGCCCGATCCGACGACCGGCGCCCGCGCCGTGCCGATCTACCAGACGACGTCCTATGTCTTTCACGACGCCGACCACGCCGCGGAGCTGTTCAACCTCGAGCGCGCCGGCCACATCTACTCGCGCATTTCCAATCCGACCGTCGCGGTGCTGGAGGAGCGGATCTCGGCGCTCGAGGGCGGCGTCGGCGCGGTCGCAACCGCGAGCGGGCAGGCCGCGCTCCATCTCGGCATTGCGACGCTCATGGGCCAGGGCGGGCACATCGTCGCTTCGAACCGTATCTACGGCGGCTCGCACAACATGTTCGTGCACACGCTGCCGCGCTTCGGCATCACGACGACGCAGGTCGATCCGCGCAATCCCGCCGCCTTCGCCGCAGCCATCCGCCCCGAGACGCGCCTCATCTTCGCCGAGACGCTCGGCAATCCGGGTCTCGAAGTGCTGGATCTTGCAGCCGTCGCTCGGGTCGCGCACGACCACGGCCTGCCGCTGATGATCGACGCGACGTTCTCGACGCCCTATCTGTGCCGACCCTTCGACTTCGGCGTCGACATCGTCATGCACTCGGCGACCAAGTTCCTCGGCGGCCATGGCGTCGCGATCGGTGGCGTGCTTGTCGACAGCGGTCGCTTCGACTGGGTGAAATCCGGCAAGTTTCCGACAATAACGGAGCCTTATGCCGGCTATCATGGCCTTTCGTTCGCGGAGGAATTCGGACCTGCCGCCTTCATCTCGCGCGCGCGTGCCGAGGGCCTGCGCGACTTCGGTGCGTGCATGAGCCCGGCGAATGCCTTCTACCTCCTGCAAGGCATCGAGACGTTGCACGTGCGCATGGCGCGACATGTCGAGAATGCGCGCGCGGTGTCATCCTTCCTCGAGAAGCATCCGGCCGTCGCATGGGTGAAGTATCCCGGCCTCGAGAGCCACCCAGACCACGCGCTCGCAAAGAAGCAGATGCCCCGCGGAGCAGGCGCCATCATGAGCTTCGGCATCAAGGCGCCGGAGGGCTCGGGCGAAGGCGGCGCACGCCGCGCGGGCAAGGTGCTTATCGAACGCTTGCGTCTGCTGTCGCACCTTGCCAACATCGGTGACGCAAAATCCCTCGTCATTCACCCCGCGAGCACGACGCACCAGCAGATGAGCGCCGAGGAACTCCGTCGTGCAGGCGTCGGCGAGGAACTCGTTCGTCTCTCGATCGGCCTCGAGGACGCCCGCGACATCATCGAGGATCTCGATCAAGCGCTGAAGGCGTCGCAACGCGCGTAGCAGTCGCGCCTTCGGCGCGAGCGGGGCTTGCCCCGCACCCCACTGGGAGGGCACACCCTCCCAGACCCACCCGCTTTTGTGAATTCAGGCTCCCAACGGGCTTCAGATCAATAAAAGACGGGGGCCGGGGATGCCCCCGGGCGGGTTACAGGGCGGCAGCCCTGTTCGCGAAGCGAGCGAATACGACCAACTGACGATAGTGCATCGCGGCGATCTGATATTGCAGCGCAGTATTTACTCTGTCATGCTGTTCGCACCCGCAACCAAAGCAGGTGTCCCATGGCGAGTTCAGCTCAGGCTTTGCAGCCCGTTCCCACCGAAGCGCCGCTGAAGGATCTCTACGAGGTAGGCGAGATCCCTCCCCTGGGGCATGTACCCAAGAACATGTACGCCTGGGCCATCCGCCGGGAGCGCCACGGCGAACCCGAGAGCGCCATGCAGGTCGAGGTCGTCCCGACCTGGCAGCTCGACAGCCACGATGTGCTGGTCCTCGTGATGGCCGCCGGCGTGAACTACAACGGCGTGTGGGCCGCGCTCGGCACGCCGATCTCGCCCTTCGACGGACACAAGCAACCCTATCATATCGCTGGATCCGATGCGTCCGGCATCGTCTACGCCGTCGGCTCGAAGGTGAAGCGCTGGAAGGTCGGCGACGAGGTCGTCATCCACTGCAATCAGGACGACGGCGACGACGAGGAGTGTAACGGCGGCGATCCGATGTTTTCGCCATCACAGCGCATCTGGGGCTACGAGACGCCGGACGGATCGTTCGCGCAGTTTTGCCGCGTCCAGGACCGCCAGCTCATGGAGCGGCCGAAGCATCTCACATGGGAAGAGGCAGCCTGCTACACACTTACGCTCGCGACGGCCTATCGTATGCTCTTCGGCCATCGCCCGCACATTCTGCGCCCCGGCCACAACGTGCTCGTGTGGGGCGCCTCGGGTGGTCTCGGCTCATTCGCGGTCCAGCTTTGTGCCACTGCGGGCGCAAATGCGATCGGCGTCGTCTCGGAGGACGACAAGCGTGACTTCGTCATGCAGCTCGGCGCGCGCGGCGTCATCAACCGCAAGAAGTTCAACTGCTGGGGTCAGATGCCCAAGGTCAACACCCCCGAGTATGCGGCATGGATGAAAGAGGCGCGCAAGTTTGGCGCCGCCATCTGGGAGATTACCGGGAAAGGTAACAACGTCGACTTCGTGTTCGAACATCCCGGAGAGTCGACGTTCCCCGTTTCGCTGCTGGTCGTGAAGCGCGGCGGCATGGTCGTCATCTGCGCCGGCACGACGGGCTACAATCTCACCATGGATGCCCGCTATCTCTGGATGCACCAGAAGCGCGTGCAGGGCTCGCACTTCGCAAACCTCCTGCAGGCCTCGCAGGCCAACAAGCTCGTCGTCGAGAGGCGCATCGATCCCTGCATGTCCGAGGTCTTTCCCTGGGAGCAGATCCCGAAGGCCCATACCCGGATGCTGCGGAACCAGCACAAGCCCGGCAACATGGCCGTCATGGTCTCGGCGCCGACCACGGGCCTCAGGACCTTCGAGGACACCATCGAGGCATCCAAGGCGCGCTTCGGGTAGGCGATCATGGCTGCGGCCCTGATCCTCGTGAAGCGGTATGGCCGATTCCGGCTGTATGACACGTGCCAAGGACGGTATGTGACCCTGGTCGACCTCCACTGCTGGCTACGGCAAGGGATCTCTTTCGTCGTGATGGATATCGAGACCGGCGAGGACTCACACGCGTTCTGCTTGCCTTAGCAGCTTGCGCGCTCACCGCCCCAGGCACACTTCGGCATGACGGCACCCCGTCGAGCCTGATAGTCTCGAGCACATCACCGCTCCCGGCTGGCGTGCGCAGCCTCGCTGCCCGTCGCTCTTTCATCAGGACCACGCACCCGCATGTCGCTCCCCGACCTCCTGAAAAAGCGCCTGCGCATCCCGGTTATCGGGGCGCCGCTGTTCATCGTCTCGAATCCGGACCTCGTCATTGCCCAGTGCACGGCTGGCGTTGTCGGCTCGTTCCCGGCGCTCAATGCTCGCCCGCCCGAGCTGCTCGACGAGTGGCTCAAGCGGATCACGAACGAGCTCGGCGAGTGGGATGCCAAGCATCCCGACCGGCCCTCGGCGCCGTTTGCAGTGAACCAGATTGTCCACCGCACGAACGAGCGCCTTCAGCATGATGTCGAGATGTGCGTGAAGCACAAGGCGCCGATCGTCATCACCTCGCTCGGCGCACGCGAGGAGGTGAACGAGGCCGTCCATTCCTACGGCGGCATCGTCCTCCACGATGTCATCAACAACCGCTTCGCGAAGAAGGCCATCGAGAAGGGCGCCGATGGCCTGATCCTGGTCGCGGCCGGCGCTGGCGGCCATGCCGGCAAGATCAATCCCTTCGCACTCGTGCGCGAGGTGCGCGAGTGGTTCGACGGGCCGATCGCTCTCTCGGGCGCCATCGGGAGCGGGGACGGCATTCTCGCGGCGGAAGCTGCGGGCGCCGATCTCGGCTATATCGGCTCGGCCTTCATCGCGACCAAGGAAGCGAACGCCATCGAGCCCTATAAGGAGATGATCGTCGAGAGCAGCGCCGACGACATCGTCTATACGAACCTCTTCACCGGCGTGCACGGCAACTACCTCAAGCCCTCCATCGCGCGCGCCGGCCTCGACCCCGAGAACCTGCCAACCGGCGATCCCTCGAAGATGGACTTCGCCTCGGGCGCAGAGCGCCGCAAGGTTTGGAAGGACATCTGGGGCTCCGGCCAGGGCATTGGCGCGGTGAAAGGCGTCATTCCTGCAGCCGAGATGATCGATCGCCTCGCACGCGAGTATCACGCCGCACGCGCACGCATTGGCGCAGCGCCATGGAACCCGGCGCGGGCCGCTGCGGAGGCCCGATAATCGTGCCTTCGGCGCGAGCGGGCTGCTGCCCACACCCGCTCGGGGAGACCCCGAGCCCCTTCTTTTTGAGACTTGGAGTTCGCCGCGAGCACTCCGGCGTCCCTTCTCCCCGTTCTTTACGGGGAGAAGGTTAGGATGAGGGGCGGCGGCACTCGCAACTGTCAGCATGTGTGCTGCGCCTCGCCCCGACCCTCTCCCCATTGAAGACAATGGGGAAAGGGGGAAGTGGTGCCTCACGCGAGTGCTGTCGGCGTGGCGGCCGCGGGCACAGCACCACGAAGGAGGGCGGCAGCACCTCTTCCCAGCAGCCCGCGGCACTCGATGAAGCTATGCCACCAGCTCCGACCGCGTCTTTGTGATCATCACCGCAGCGCGCGCCGCCTCGCGGCCTTTCTCGACGAAGTGCGCGCGGAAGATGCGGTTGTGATGATCGTCGTCGCGGTATTGCTGCGGCGTCAGCGAGACCGAGAGCACCGGCACGCCCGTATCGAGGCCCGCACGCATCAGACCATCGACAACGGCCTGCGCGACGAATTCGTGGCGGTAGATTCCGCCATCGACGACGAAGGCTGCCGCGGCCACGGCCGCATAGCGCCCACTTGTCGCGAGATCGCGCGCGAGCAGCGGCATCTCGAAGGCGCCCGGAACGTCGAATACATCGACGCGCTCAGCGGGGATGATCTCGCAGAACCCTTCGAGCGCGCGATCGACGATGTCGGCGTGCCAGCGGGCTTTGATGAAGGCATAGCGGGTGTGTGTCACAGGGATCCTCCTTGGTTTGGACACGTCACCCAAGGCGATCACGGCAAGCCCGCGCGCCGAGGCACGCCGGGTTTGCGCGTTCTCTTTCATCCGGACTGTGACCGTCGGCTCAGGCCTCGCACCTGATCTGCTGACCCTTCCAATGCGGAAGGCGCTCGCGGGCTCGCAGCTCACGCTGCATACCGCCGGTGGGGATTTCCGCCCCGCCCTGAGAACAGCAGTGAGGATAGGTGCAACACGCGCGGCGGGCAACGCCCACTGTTTCGGCGCGGCTCAGGTAGTAAGAAGCTGGACTACTGATGCCGTCTATTCGGCCGCCTCGCGGCCGCCGAGCATCCCCGGTAACTCATTGAAGAGGCGCGCGACGACAGTGCGCAGATGGCGCTCGACGACGGCAAAACCGGGCTTCTTCTCGAACGTGCGCTCGTTGAGATAGAGCGCGCGGTTGATCTCGATTTGCAGCGCGTGCAGGCCGCGCTGGGGACGGCCGTAGTATTCCGTGATGTAGCCGCCGGCGTACGGGCGATTGAGGTGCACGGTGTAGCCGAGCGATGTCAGCTCCTCGCGCAGGAACCGCGTGAGACGCCCGTCACACGACGCGCCAAAACGATCACCGAGCACGAAGTCCGGCCGCTGTGGGCCGACATAGCCCGTAGACGAGGACGGCATCGAATGGCAGTCGATCAGCATGGCGGCACCGAAGCGTCGTGCCGTCGAGTCAATGAGCGAGGCCAATGCGCCGTGGAACGGCTTGTACAGCCGCTCGATACGCTCGAGCGCCACGGCGAGCGGCAGACGTCCCTTGTAGATTTCCTCCGCATCGGCAACGACGCGGGCAATGGTGCCGAGCCCACCGGCGACGCGGATCGACCGGCTATTGGCGAACGCCGGCAATGTTTCCTCGAAGAGCTCGGGATCGAGCTCGTAAGGCTCACGGTTCACGTCGACATAGGCGCGCGGAAAGCGAGCGGCAATGAGCGGCGCACCGAGACCGGCGACGCCAGCGAAGAGATCATCGACGTAGCAGTCCTCGGATTTGCGCAGCGAGCTTGCGGTGAGACGCGAGGCAGAGAGGAAAGCGTCGGTGTAGACGCGCCCGGAGTGCGGCGAGCAGAAGACGAAAGGCACCGTCTGCACACGCGGCACCGCCAGCAGATAAGGCGGCGAAAGATGCTGCTCGATTGCGGTGCGTTCGGTTTCCAGCATGGCCCTTGGTCGCGTCGGTAGCGTCACGTCTTTGTACTTCGCGTCGTCAGTGTCGTCGATCGCTTCGCGTGAGCGGAACTAGCGCGCCATCCGCCGTGCTGATCTCTGACAAGATTGCCAAGCGCAGGCGTCACTGTCCATCCTTAGCGCGATACACTTCGAAGATTGTCGTGGAGCAGACGTGCCGCTGACGCGCACATTCAAAGCATTCCAGTCAACGCGAGCGCACGCGAACGATGCTGCGGCCGTCCAGTGCTACCACACCGCGCCCTCGATACGCCGCACACGTTCTCGCGACTGCTTCTCATGTGACACACTTCGCCCAAGAAATGCTGTGCATTCACCTGCAGTTTACCAAATTGACGTCAGATTCCGCCGTCACCAGCTCGCTCGGTGCATAGTACCCCATATACTGGAATGGGGACGGATTGGGGGCACGAAGTATGACGGCGAAGGCATCCGCACTCTCCGCGCAGCGCATTCTGCTCGCGGAAGACGACGATTCGATGCGCGGCTTCCTCACCCGGGCGCTGGGCAAGGCTGGCTATGAGGTCGTCGCCTTCGCCAATGGCGCTGAAGCCTTCGATCGGCTCAAGGAAGAGCCGTTTTCCCTGCTGCTGACCGACATCGTAATGCCGCGCATGGACGGCATCGAGCTGGCGCGGCGGGCAAGCGAGCTCGATCCCGAGCTGAAGATCATGTTCATCACCGGTTTTGCCGCCGTGACGCTCAACAGCGACAAGCCGGCACCGAAGGACGCACGCGTCCTCTCCAAGCCGTTTCACCTGAAGGACCTCGTTGCCGAGGTCGACAAGCTGCTCACAGGCGGCTGACCGCGCAAGGGGAGTGGGCGCGCTTTGCCGTGCTGCTCCACGGCTCTTCTGCTCCATCCGCGACAAACCTTTGACAAGGCCCTGCCTTGCGCGCCAAACTGAGTGCGTAGGTGGGGTCCAACGTCGTGGGGACGGCGTTGACGGGTGCCATAAAATGGCGCCGCATTGGATTCCAGTTTTATCGGAGTGCCTCGACCTCGAGCAGCGACATCGCTGTCGTGAGGCTGGGGGTGTACACCAGCGTACCGGAAGCGAGTATCGTGCGTTCACTCTTCAAGCAAAGCGACCGCGCTGGCCCGCACGCAGTGATACCGAAGCGTGGTCTCGCGGGCCGCACGGCTCCAGTGCACATCACGGCTATGTCCGAGCGGACGAGTGGCCTCGACGAAAGTCTTGGCTCGCTGCTTGGCGACATGCGCCTCGCGCTTGGGATGACACCGGGCGAGCTCGCGCTGCGCCTCGGCTCCACGGTCGACCTGATCATGACGCTCGAGCAGGGCCGCCTGCGCGCCCTTCCGCACTGGGAGGAGACGCAGCGCGTCGTGAGCGGGCTATGTGCCTTGCACCGGGTCGATCCGCGGCCCGTCCTTCAGCGCATCTACGAGCAGACGAGCCCGACGCACCTCGGCGCACCACCCGAGCGCGGCCCAGGCGCCCTGCAACGGACGAGCGAGCGTCCGGTCGCGCGCTCAGCAACGAAGTCTCCCGCATCTGAGCCGACGGCGCGTCGCCGCGCCGCCTCGCCCCCACCACCCGCGAGCCCGAAGGCCGCCCCCCCCAGGAAACGCTGGAAGGCGCGCCCCATGCGTGGGCGCGGCCGGGCGCTCATGGCGGTCGCCGGACCCATGGTGCTGATTGCGGCAGCCGTCTGGGCCGTTCAGGCCCAGCCTCGCGCGCTGCGGGAAGCAATCTCGGTGCTGCCGGCCTCGATCTCTAAGCCAGTGCTGGGGGGACTCGATACGCTTGCCGTCAGCCTCGCCCCTCGCCGGGATGGCTTGCGCTGGATCGAGGTCGCCGACCCGAGCAGCCGCAAGGCCGACAAGCTGCAGGTCGGCTCGCGCTAGCAGCAAGCTCCCATGGCGTCCCGGGGCTGCCCGCAGACCGCATGACGGGTGCGGCGAGCCCGCTTCATGTTGTGCGCGGCCGCATCCTTGTGCCATACGGCCGGGAGAGCGCACTCCCCCACCCCTCGAAAGAGTTCTAAGAAGGACGCATGACTATCCCGCAGCAAAAGCTCGACCGCCTGGTCGAGCGCTGGCACGTCGTGCAGGCCGAGCTGAATGCCGGCCCGAGCGCGGGCGACTTTGCGCGCCTCTCGAAGGAATTTGCCGAGATCGATCCCGTCGTCTCGGCGATCGAGGCTCTGCGACGCGCCGAGGCTGAGCGCGACGAGCTGACGGCCATGATCAAGGCGAGCGGTTCGGACCGCGAGATGGCCACCCTCGCCGAAGAGGAGTTGCGCGCCGTCGGCAGTCGGATCGAGACGCTCGAGCAGGAACTGAAGATCCAGCTCCTGCCCAAGGACGCGGCCGACGCGGCCAACGTCATTCTCGAGGTTCGCGCCGGCACGGGTGGCGACGAGGCGGCCCTCTTTGCGGCCGACCTCTTCCGCATGTACAGCCGCTATGCGGACCTTCACCGCTGGAAAGTCGATATCATCTCCATGTCGGAGAACGATCTCGGAGGCTACAAAGAGATCGTTGCATCGATCTCCGGGAAGGGGGTCTTCGCGCGCCTCAAGTTCGAGTCGGGTGTCCATCGCGTCCAACGCGTGCCGGCAACCGAGGCGAGCGGGCGCATTCATACGTCCGCCGCGACGGTGGCCGTTCTGCCCGAGCCCGAGGAGGTCGATCTCGAGATAAAGCCTGAAGAACTCAGGATCGACACTATGCGTGCCGGCGGCGCCGGCGGCCAGCACGTCAACAAAACGGAGTCGGCCGTACGCATCCTGCACATTCCGACTGGCATCATCGTCGTCTCAGCCGAGAAGTCGCAGCATCAGAACCGGCGGCTTGCCATGCAGGTCTTGCGCTCACGCCTCTATGAGTTGCAGCGCCAGCAGTCTGACGAGGCGCGTGCCGCTGAACGCAAAGGCCAGGTAGGCTCCGGCGATCGCTCGCAGCGCATTCGCACGTACAATTTCCCGCAGGGCCGCGTTACGGATCACCGCATCAACCTGACGCTCCACAAGCTCGACGAGTTGCTCGAAGGCGGCCCTCCACTTGACGAGCTGATCGACGCACTCACTGCCGACCACCAGGCGAACCAGCTTGCAGCCATGGCCGGCGCAGTCTGAGGTCTAACCGCCGTGACGACCGTGTCCATCGATGTCAGCGCGTTTGGAACGGCGCGGGATGCCATGCAGGCCGCGACAGCCCAGCTTGCGGCTGCGGGTGTACCCGATGCTGCGATCGACGCGCGCCATCTCGTAGCTTTTGCAGTTCCATGTGAGCGGGCAACACTTCTTCGCGCTCCGGAGCTGGCTCTCGATGATGAGGCGCGCGTCCGGCTTGCGAATGCGCTCGCGCGCCGCATCGCCCGCGAGCCGGTCTCACGCATCATCGGCGAGCGCGAGTTTCATGGCCTCAAGCTCGCACTCAATGCAGATACCCTGGATCCTCGCCCGGATACCGAGACCATCGTGAACGTGGCGCTCGAACTCGCCGCCGAAATGCGCGCGCGCCTATCGACCCCCCTCAGGATCCTCGACCTCGGCACAGGAACAGGCGCCATTGCCCTGGCCCTCCTCGCCGCGCTGCCGGATGCGCAAGCGACAGCCACGGACCTCAGCCAAGGGGCACTCGAGACCGCGCGCCAGAACGCAGAGCGCCACGGTCTGGCTGGCCGCGTGCGCTTCGTGCAGTCGCAATGGCTTGAAGGAATAAGTTGCCGCTACCATCTGATAGTTTCGAACCCACCGTATATTCCAAGTGATGAAATCGCAGACCTCGCGCCCGAAGTTTGCAAATGGGATCCGCGCGCAGCGCTCGATGGCGGCCCCGATGGGCTCGATGCCTACCGCGCTATCCTCTCCGACGCCTCGCGAGCGCTGGAACCCGATGGATGGGTCGTTTTCGAGGTGGGTCACGATCAGGCCGCCGAGGTGGCCGCGCTGGCCGTGAACCATAGCTTGGTGCCGGCCCCGTTGGATTGGCCACTGCTCAGCGATCTCGGAGGCAACAGGCGATGTGTTGCTGCTGCCACATCTGGTCGCAACCTCGAAAATAAATCTTGGAATCGCTGAGTAAGGAGTCTAGCTTACGGCCTAGGCAAAGCGTGTGGCGCGTCTAAACCCGGGCGGTTTTGAACCGCAGGCAGGAAGACGGGCCCGGCTGGTGAGAGGCAGAGCACGGCGCGTTAGCGCCACAGGCTGCCAAGTCCACCTGAACTCAGTGATCGAGACGTGTGTCGCACCTGAAGCCTTAGGGCGGGGGCGGTGCGTAGAGGATCACGGGGACATCTCTGATGTAGGTCGGTGTGGTGCGGGCCTCGTTGCTTGTAGCCGTGACGTCACGACAGTCCGTCGTACGTCGTGGCCCGCGTAATGAGCCCGCTCGGATTGGAGCCAGAGTTGGATGGCTCCGGCGTGCCTGAGCACGCACAAACCCTTCGAGGAAAGAACGGGAGCCTATGAGGCAGGGTCAGCAGCATCGCCGTGGGCGTAGCCGCGGCAGCAGCGGTGGTGGCAATGGCAGCCATGGTAGCCATGGTCAACATCACCGCAAAGGGCAAAACCCGCTCTCGCGCAGCTTCGAGTCGAACGGCCCCGACGTGAAGGTCCGGGGCACGGCGGCAGATATTGCGGCGAAGTACATCACCCTCGCCAGAGATGCCCAGTCCTCCGGTGACCCGGTCCTCGCCGAGAACTATCTGCAGCATGCCGAGCACTACAACCGAATGATCATCACCTACCGCGAGCAGCAAGTGCAGCAGGGCGGTGAGGGGGTCAACGGGCACCGCCCCCGCCCTGGCCAAGGCGCGGACATGAACGATGCGGGCGAGGAGAGCGACGGCGAAGGCGTCGATCCGGGCATGGGCGAGCAGCCGGCCGTTCCAAACTTTGCGCGCCATCCCGGTCAGGAGCCGCAGCCCCACACACAGCCGCGTCACGAGAATGGCCGCCACGACGATCGGCGCGATGAACGCCGCGATGATCGTCGGGAAGAGAGACGCGACGACCGGCGCGATGATCGCCGCCACCAGGGCCGCCAGCACGAGCAGCGCCAAGAGCGTGGGGAAAACCCACGCTTCCGCGACCGACGCTTCGACCGTCCCGACTACCGCAGCGAACGCCCAGAGCGCAGTGAGCGCGCAGATCGCAGCGAGCGCCCCGAGCGTACGGAGCGCCCGGAGCGGCATGAGGGTGTCGACGAGCAGCGCCCGATCCGCGAGCCACAGCCCGCCGAACAGCCCCAGCCCATCATCGAAGCTGGTGACGCCCCGCCGCGCGAGAACACGCCACGCAGACGCGAGCGTGGCGACATGATGAAGGACCAACCGGAGTTCCTGCGTCGTCCCGTCCGCCGGCCGCGGCGTGAGGAGACGCCTGAGAGCGACGAGTCGGGCAGCAGCGGCGCCCAGGAGAAGTCGGGCGCGTAAAGCGGTTTGATCGCCGCAGAGCAGCACGCATCATCGAGAAGAAGTCGCAACCTGCCACGTTCGCGGGGCAATCGTTGGTGCGCCCGCCGCGGCGCGCCAGCGGTCTGGAAATCGCGAAGCAACCCTAAGACGCAGTTCACGCCCGAGGAACGTCTAAGGCTTGTCAGCTTTGATGATCGGGTCGAGAAGCTCGGCGATGTGGTCAACAAATTTGGCTGAGCCTGCTGCCGAGAAGTGGCAGGGATCGTTGTAGAGTCGCAGATCGGGGGGCATCAGCTTCTCCTGATCCAGAAACAGGATGTCCCTGTCACTCTGCGCGACGGCTCTGATGACTTGATTGTGCTCAAACACAGCCTTCATCACATTCTCCTTCCTGCCCCATAACTCAATCGGGGTCAGATGGAGCCCATAGCCCGCCGTCTTCGCGGCAAACATCTCGCGCGAATAATCTTTGGGCACGTGAACTGCGAAAGTCATCAACATAAGCCGCGTGCGGCGTGCTCTTGTAATGTCGACTATTCGCCTCAGGTTGGTCTCGAAGGCCTTAGCGCTGCGGACATCGGCGCCGTATTGCAGCCACTCCGGCTTCGGCTCGTGCAAGGACACATAGCGGTCAGGATAGACGGTGGCCTTTGCGCCCAGCGCAAGCAAATGCAGCGTGTATGGCAGGGCGAAGTGTGTCGCGCGGTGATATTGCCGCGCAGTATTGACGGTCTCGTACCACGCATAGTGGCTATAGTCCGCAGAGAACAGTTGCGGCGGCGCGTTGTTGGCGCGAGCGTCGTTGATGCCGTGATAAAAAATCACGAGATCGAACTCCGCGTCGACGAGCGCCTCGTACTTCAACAGGCTGTCTCGAGACGTGTGAGCGGCGTAGGCGACGTTGAAGACCCGGACGTTCCGATGCCCCTTGAAGGCAAGCTGCTCGCGCAGTTCCGTCTCTACCTGACCCCAATCCGGATGCAGGGCCGACCCGCCAAGAAGCAATATATTGTAGTATGGGGATGCTCGCCTCGGGGCGTGCCACTCAACTGGTTTGAGCGCGGGGTAATAGGCATACAGGATGAGTTGCGGCCGGAAAAATGGAACGCCGAAGCTGCTTCTCCAGTATGCCCTGGCTGCAATCTCACCCAGGACCAGCAGCAGCAAGCTTACGACCACAAGGATAATCACCCCGCTGCGCCAGCTAACGGGAGGCTCCTCACGGGACGCGGCTGAACCGTCCCCGTCGTTTGACTTCATCATCACGGTACCCTGAAGGATCAACAAGCAAAGATCGGCAAATAAGGATGCCGTGGGACAGCCAAGTAGGCCCCATGGGATGCAATCATCCAGGATTAAACTGGGCTGCATCCCGGTTACGGTCTCAAACGTAGCGTGCGAGTAACACGCCTGCCAAGCCATGCGCGCTCCAGGCGGGGCCGCCTTCGGCACTCTAAGTAAACCTCGAACGGTTTCGGCGGTTCGGCCGCAATTGGTTGCATAAGCGTGGGGGCGCCCTCGTCTCGCCGGCCGAATCATGCCTCTGATCTTCCAAGAGTTGCATTAGCGGACCTGAGAGGGCGCCATGACGGAGCAGACGAGCTTGCGGGGAAACGTGCGGCCGAGCCGCACCCGCGGCGGCGACCCCAGCCAGAAGTCGGCCCAGGCGCGTGCGGGCGCCCAAGCGGCCAAGGCCACCTTCGGCAAGAAGACGATTGCCCTCGTCTATGACTTCGACGGTACGCTCTCGCCGCGCCCCATGCAGGAGTACACATTCCTGCCGAAGATCGGCGAGGATCCGAAGGCCTTCTGGCGCGAGTGCAATCAGATCGCGCGCGAGCAGGAAGCCGATCCGCTGATCACCTACATGCACCTCATGTACAAGAAGGCGAAGGCCCGCGGCGTGCGCATCGACCGCGATGACCTCGTGGCCCTCGGGCGCGACGTCGAGCTCTTCGCTGGCGTCGAGACATGGTTCGGCGAGATTGCCAAGTACATCAGCATCCGCGCCGAGAGCCAGGGCGTGGCACTGCGCCACTACCTCATCTCATCGGGCCTCGTCGAAATCATCGAGGGCACGAGAATCCGCCCGCACTTCCACAACGTATTCGCCTCGGAGTACTGGTTCGACGCGTACGATGTGCCCTATCCAAAGCGCGTGATCACTGACACCGGCAAGACGCAATACCTTTTCCGCATCAACAAGGGCATCGAGAATCTCGGCCACTCCATCAACGAGCACATGCCCGAGGGCGAGCGCCCAATACCTTTCTCCAACATGATCTATTTCGGCGATGGTGATACCGACGTGCCGTCGATGGCGGTCATGCGCAAGAACGGCGGTCACGCGATCGCTGTCCACACACCGGGCAAGTCGCGAACGAAGTGCGTGGATCTTTTCCGCGCCGGGCGCTGCGATTTCTTCGCGCCCGCAGACTACACACGCGGCTCGGAACTTTTTCGCCGCACGACGCTGCTCATCGACCGCATTCTCGCAAACATCCGCCTCGAGGAAGAAGCCTGGCGCCTGCGCCGCAGCGTCGCGCGCTAGGGCCGGTAGCCTTCGAATACCGGGGCATCCGCCCATTTAGCGGCGATGGCGCGCTCGCGCTCCGAACGTATGGTCCACGCGAAGAGCGGGAGCCCGAGCGCCTCGCGCGTGAAACGCGTCACCGGGGTTGGCAGAGCGCGCACATGATAGGAGAAGAACGAGGGTTCAGCCTCACGGCTCTCTAGCAGGTAGGTGAGACTGATCGCGCGCGCGGCATCGATCTTGTTCGGCCACCAGTTGTGGACAGTGTAGTCCGTGGCAATGATACCCCGCGGAATGGCAGGCGCGAGTACTCGACAACGCGCCATGACTGCAGGATCGAACGACTTCAGGCAGATGGGCCCCTTGTAGGCGATCGTCGCGGCAGCGATTGCCTCGAGAAAGCCGGCCTTGGCGACATCGAATTCGCTTTTGATCTCGACGACAAGCGGCACTCGGCCATCGACCAGCGACAGGAATTCCGCGTAGCTCAGGATAGGCGTGTCCTGACCGCGATAGCGGAGCCTCGCGAGTTCAGCCGGGCTCAGGTCATCGATCAACTTGTCGGAATCGACGAGGCGCTTCAGCGCGCGATCATGAAAGACGAACGGCGTACCATCCGAGGCCGGCTGCAGGTCGCACTCGATGCCATACCCACCCTCGACAGCCGCGACGAAGGCAGGCCCGGTGTTTTCGAGAATGCCGGCATTGCGGTCATGCAGCCCGCGATGAGCAATGGGACGGATGAATTGAGCACGATCGAGCGTAGGACCCACGATTTCAGGCTCCGAGGGACTTGAGGCGCGTCTGGGCATCCAGCAGTTCGTCAGCCAGCATGAGCGCCGCCATCAGCAACAGGCGGTCGTCGCCGGCCGCCGAGAATTCCCCTGCCAAGCTGTCGACACGCTGGCGCACGATATCGGAAAGCGCCAGCAGACGCATCTCCTCTCCATCGCCGCACTTCAATCGATAGGTCCGGCCGTTGATCGTGATCGTCGCCTGCCCCACGCGTCCCCACTACCGACCATCCTGCTGGATGGCCCCATTCCTATTGCTCGCCCTCTATGAGGCTTTTCAATGAATCGATGACCCAGTCGATGCGGTTCAGCACCTGATCGCGCCCCTCCTCCAGTGCGCGAATGCGGCTCTCGGCTTTCGCGATCTCGGCAAGCAGGCGATCTCGCTCGTTCTCGAGATGCACGACGCGCGCGAGGAGCGCGGGCGGATCGAGAGCGCTCGCGCTTTCAGCCGCTGCGCGCTTGGCTGGCGCCTTGCTCTTGCCGGGTGTAGCGCCGCGGGCCTTTCGGCCTGCTGTCGCGGCCTTCTTCGGTGCCGTAGCCTGGGAAGCTGATTGCTTCAATGCAATCGCCTTGGAGGCAGGTGACTTGCGCGATTTACCGCTGCCGCGCTCACTCATCTCGAACCTTCCAATCAGCGAGCAGTGTCGCCGTTGCGTTGCGCAACGAGCCTGCCGCCGATGAAAACTTAAGTGGCGTGCTGCCCACGCGTCAATCGAGATGAAGGCCGAGTACGCACTCGATCGCGATCCGTGTCGATCATGCACAACGCTCCACGGCGCGCGGCACTCAGCGAATGGGCTCGCCGATGCGGATGGCGGAGATGATGACGATCGCCTGCGCCATGGGAAAATCGTCGGTGATGGTGAGGTCGATACGCGCCTCGTAGCCAGCAGGCGTGATCCTTGCGAGCTGGTCCGCGGCACCGCCGGTGAGCTTCAACGTCGGTCGGCCCGAGGGCAGATTGACGACACCCATGTCACGCCAGAAGACACCCTTGCGCAGGCCCGTGCCGAGTGCTTTCGAGCAAGCTTCCTTGGCGGCGAAACGCTTGGCATATGAAGCCGCGCGCTCCTTGCGGCGGTCCGACCTTTTCCTCTCGGTCTCCGTGAAGACGCGGTTCAGAAATCGATCGCCATAAACCTCGATCGTGCGCTCTATGCGCCGAATATCAATGACATCGTTGCCGAGGCCAAGGATCATGGGGCGCGCGCCTCGCGCATCAGGCGGATCATCCGTTCGATCGCCGGGCGAAGGCCGATCATGACCGCTTCCCCCATGAGGAAGTGGCCGATATTGAGCTCGGACATCTCGGGGAGCCGCGCAACCTCAGCGACTGTATTGTACGTGAGGCCGTGCCCGGCGTGCACTTCGAGGCCGGCAGCATGGGCCTCTCGCGCCCCCCGCGCTAGGCGCTGGACTTCGCGCTCGACCCGCTGCCAGTCATTGTCAAGGGCGTGCTCGCAGTAGGTGCCCGTGTGCAGCTCGACGATATCGGCGCCGAGCTTCGCTGCGGCCTCGATCGGCGCCCGGTCCGGCTCGATGAAGAGTGAAACGCGGATACCCGCGGCCTTGAGTTCGCCAATGCACCGCTCGAGAAAACTTCCGGCGCCGACAACATCGAGACCGCCTTCGGTGGTGCGCTCCTCGCGCTTCTCGGGAACGAGACAACAGGCATGCGGCACCGTTTTCAATGCGATAGCCAACATCTCTGGCGTTGCTGCCATTTCGAAATTGAGCGGACGGGTGATCTCGGCCTTGAGGCGCGCAATGTCGTCGTCGCGGATATGGCGACGATCTTCCCTCAGATGCGCCGTGATGCCGTCGGCGCCCGACTCGATGGCCAGGTGGGCTGCACGCACAGGATCGGGATGGCGGCCACCGCGCGCGTTCCTCAGCGTCGCGACGTGGTCGATGTTCACGCCGAGACGGAGTGCCACCGGCAGGGATCTAGCTTCAGACATGGGCACGCTCGCCTCTTACGGCTGGCGCGGCCGTCCTGGTCCTGCGTCAAGCCTGCTGCTGGCGGCGCGTGTGAAAGGCCTCGGCCGCCCGGCGGCCTATGAAATAGAGAGCAGAGCCGGAAATCAACCCCAGCACCATGCTGCCGACGAATAGCGGCTTCAAGATAGGCCAGAGGATCTTGCCTGCTGTATTCAGCATCGCTAGCGGATCGAAGCGGGAGGCCGGTGTCTCAGCGAGACGCACGAGCGATCGGTGGAGCTCATCGACGCTCATGGCGCCGGCCTCGCCGAGGAGCATGATACCAAGGAAGTACGAGCCGACCCACATGGCCGGCCAAGTGATGGGATTGCCAGCCCACGTCCCGAGCAGCGCCGCACCGACGTTGGCGCGCCCAGCCCAGGCAATGGCGACTGCAACCAGCATCTGAATGCCGAGCACGGGCAGAAAGGCGACGAAGACACCGGTCGCCAGGCCGAGCCCCACGGCGTGCGGCGTCGTGTCGAGACGCAGCACCGACGCCCAAGCCTGTCGCACACTCCCGCCCCTGACAGCTTGGAGGCTGCCGAATGCGCCGAAGGTCCCGGCATGTCGTCGTATCCGCTTGAGCATGGTGCCGCACTCGCGTTGAAAAAGTAGTAGCTACATGAGCGCCTTTTACGGCCCCCATGTGACGCAACGCATGTACGCGGGACACACCTCAGGCAAATACGCGATCAACCTTGCTCACCACTGACTTGCTCTTCAAGCCGTTCACGATGCGGTTGAGATGGGCGAGATCGAACACTTCGACCTCGATCATCATCTCCGTAAAGTCCGCACCCCGGTGCAGCATCTTGAGATTGTCGATATTGCCATCCGCCTCGCCGATCACCTGCGCGATCTGCGCAAGCGTCCCCGGTTCGTTCAGCACCGTGACCGAGAGACGTGCGGGAAAGCGCTCCGGCGCCTCCTGGTTGATATCCCAGGTGACGTCGATCCATCGCTCGTGCTCGAACTCGCTCAGACGCGGGGAATGAATTTGGAAGATGCGGATTCCCTCACCGGGCGTCAAGACGCCGACGATGCGGTCACCGGGCACGGCGCCGCCGGGCTCGAAGGACACCGGAACGTCATTGCGGATGCCGCGAATCACGATCCCCTGGCCCGAGCTGCTGCTGCCCGCACCGCTGCTCGTCGGCCAGCGGAACTTGAGGCCCATCACCTTGGACAGATTGAACCAACCCTCCTCGCCACCTCCCTCGCCGTTCTCGAAGCGATTGCGCGGGCGCGGGCGCGATGGCGAGGGCAGCTGCGCAGCGGCCTCGGGCGCGATGGCGCGCAGCACGTCGACGATCGGAAGCTCGCTCCGCCCTACGGCGGCATGAACATCATCGACGGTCTTGTGGGTCAGCCGCGAGAGCGCACGACGCAGCCGGTCGTCCGAGTAGTTCTGGCCAATCTTGGAGAAGGCGGAGCCCAGGAGTCGACGGCCGAGTTCGGCATACTGGCGGCGCAGTGAATCGCGCGCCGCCCGGCGGATCGCACTCCGCGCCTTACCGGTCACCGCAATGCGCTCCCAGGCGGCAGGCGGCGTGCGGCTCGACGAGGTGAGGATGTGTACTTCATCGCCGTTACGCAGCGCCGTCGAGAGCGGCATCTGACGGCCGTTGATACTGGCGCCGACGCATGAGTTGCCGACATCGGTGTGGACGGCATAGGCAAAGTCGATCGGCGTCGCCCCCTGCGGCAGTGCAATGAGGCGCCCTTTCGGCGTGAAGCAGAACACCTGGTCGTGGAAGAGCTCGAGCTTGGTGTGCTCCAGAAACTCCTCGGAATTGTCGCCTTCGAGCAGCGTCTCGACGAGCCGACGTAGCCAGATGTAGGGTCCCATCTCACGCGAGACGTCCGGTGTCCCGGCCTTGCCGTTACCGAGGCCCGCCTCCTTATAAAATGTGTGGGCGGCGACACCGTATTCGGCAGTCACGTGCATCGGCTCGGTTCGGAGCTGCAGTTCGACGCGCTGGTGGCGCGGGCCGACGATGGTCGTATGGATGGAGCGGTAGCCGTTCTGCTTCGGCGTCGAGATGTAGTCCTTGAAGCGGCCGGGCACGGCGCGCCACGTCGTGTGGACGAGGCCAAGCACGCGGTAGCAGTCCTCGATGCTGCTGCAGATCACGCGGAAGCCATAGAGATCGGAGAGCTGCTCGAGCGAGATCTGGCGGTTCTGCATCTTGCGCCAGATGGAGTAGGGCTTCTTCTCGCGGCCGGCCACCTCGGCGTCGAAGCTTTCCTCGGCCAGCTTCTCGACGAGGTTCCGGCGAATCTCCTCGACCAGACCCTGATTGTGCTCCGTGAGGCTATCGAGCCGTTCGCGCACCGTGCGGTAGGCCTCCGGGTTGAGCCAGCGGAAGGCAAGCTCCTCGAGCTCCTCGCGCATGGCCTGCATACCCATGCGGCCGGCGAGCGGCGCATAGATCTCCAATGTCTCCTCGCTATTGCGCCGGCGGCTTTCGGGCGACATGTGCTCGAGCGTGCGCATGTTGTGCAGACGGTCGGCGAGCTTGACCAGCAGGACACGGATGTCCGTCGAGATGGCGACCAGGAGCTTGCGAAAATTCTCCGCCTGCTCGGCCTTCTTGGAGACGAGGTCGAGACGCTTGATCTTCGTGAGACCATCGACGAGCACGCCGATCTCGGGGCCGAAAAGCTGATCGATCTCCGCGCGCGTCGCCTCCGTGTCCTCGATGACGTCGTGCAGGAGCGCCGTCGCGATCGTCGCGTCGTCCAGCTTGAGGTCGGTCAGGATCGCCGCGACTTCGAGGGGATGGGAGAAATAGGGGTCACCGGAGGCGCGCTTTTGATGCCCGTGCGCGCGCATGGCATAGACATAGGCGCGGTTCAGCAGCGTCTCGTCAGCCTTGGGATCATAGCGTAGGACGCGCTCGACCAGCTCGTACTGACGCATCATGGCGCTTCAAGCCTCTGCATCCAGCCTCGCCATAGCTTGTCGAGCGCCCGCCAACCGACGCGCGGTTTCCAACCTTGCAGAACATAAGCATGAGTCCCCGCCCCGGCTAGCTGCTGCTGCCGGCACCGGACCGAACGGATGGGATCAGAACGAAGGTCGTGGCTCAGCGGCCGCGCGAGCCGCCGTTCCCGCCACCACCGCCGCCGCCGCCGTTGGAGGAGGGCTCGATCGGCGCCATGCTCTCCATGGCGCGCAGGAGCTGCTCTTCCGACATGCTGATCTGGTCGATCGCGTTATCGGCAGACTGGTCGTCGCGGCCAAGCTGCTGACGGCTGCGATCAGCGCCGATGAGCGGCGCGGCGCCGGCTTCGGGCTCGTCGATCTCTACGTTCTTTTGGATCGAATGGATCAGACTCTCGCGCAGGTCATCGGCCGGCACTGTCCGCTCGGCCACCTCCCTGAGCGCGATGACAGGGTCCTTGTCGTTGTCGGGCTCGACCGTGAGATGTGAGCCCGAGGCAATCGCGCGCGCGCGATGCGCCGCAAGCAGCACCAGTTCGAACCGATTGGGGACCTTGTCCACGCAATCTTCAACCGTGACACGCGCCATCGCTTTTGGATCCTCGAATGTCCGATGTCAGCTAAGGATAAAGGGCGCACCTTCGGCGCCTCTGGGGGCAGATGCCCGTTCGGGGGGCTTAATGCCACGAATGTCCCGCAGAATCAACTGGCGCAATGCCGCGCCCAAGCCCCGGATCTCGCCTGAGCAAAGCCTCGGCCGACGTGCCCAGGACGGGATGGCGCCAATGCGGCGCAACCTCCACCAGGGGCACCAGCACGAACCCGCGCCGGTGCATGAGCGGATGGGGCAGAACGAGGGGCCCTCCGAGACGCGTGGAGGCGCCGGCATTCATGACCCTGCCACCACAGTCGATCAAATCGAGGTCGAGTGGGCGCGCGCTCCAGCGTGCCCTCACCTGCCGACCTGCCATTCGCTCGACGCTTTTCAGTAGTCGGAGCAATTCGCCAATTGCACGATTGGTGCGCACAAAGATAGCCGCGTTATAGAATTCCGGCATAAGTCCTGCGCCCGAATGCGGCGGGGTGCGGTAAATTCGCGAACGGGCGACAATAAATACTCGGTTGTGCTCAAGTATGCGAACTGCGCGTCGAAGTGTAGCGGGTGGTGTGCCCCAGCGGCTTGGTATGTTCGCACCTAGCGAAATCAGGCATTTTAATCCTGCTACGGCGTTGGGTACCCTATGCAAATCGGCGCGCGCCTCATTCGAAACGTGCATTGGCAATAACCTGTGAAGTGGTTCAGGATGCGCGAAGTTCCTCTTCAATTCGCGCCCTCTTGTCTATATATATGTTAACATCCTTTGGCGTTCGTTTCGCGCGACTCGTTGGGAAATTCCGCACGAGAATCCGTGGGCGTACCATGCTCGCCCGATGGGGCGAGCCAACAATGAAAAGGCAAGTCGACAATGTTTTTCTACCCGACAGAGCGTATCGCGCTGTTCATTGACGGGGCGAACCTCTACGCAACCGCGAAGGCCCTCGGCTTCGATATAGACTACAAGAACCTCCTCGGCGTCTTCCGAAGCAAGGGTTATCTCGTCCGAGCTCTATACTATACGGCGCTTGTCGAGGATCAGGAGTATTCTTCGATCCGGCCGCTGATCGACTGGCTCGATTACAACGGCTACACGATGGTGACGAAGCCCACCAAGGAATTCACCGACGCGTCCGGCCGGCGGAAGATCAAGGGCAATATGGACATCGAGCTGACCGTCGACGCCATGGAGCTGGCGCCGAAGCTCGATCACGTCGTCCTGTTCTCAGGCGACGGCGACTTCAGGAGCCTCGTCGCGGCCCTCCAGGCTAAAGGCCTGCGAGTGAGCGTCGTGTCGACCCTGCAAACCCAGCCCCCCATGGTGGCCGACGAGTTGCGTCGACAGGCTGACCAGTTCATCGACATCGCTGATCTCGAGAAGGACATCTGCCGCGATCCGAGCCAGCGCATCCCGCGCGAAGCGCGCGAAACGCGCCTCGCCCAGTTCCGCGCTCAGCGCGAGGGGGTGAGTTCTGGCTCCCAGCAGGGCCACGACGACTCGGTAGATATGTAAGGCTACCAACTTTGGCACATCAGCGGCGTCGAGCTAATCCGGCTCGGCGCCGCTGCCGTTTCTGGTGCGCGTGGCTCAGCGCCTCTTGCGGCTCACGAACTCGTTGAACCACGCAAGGACCTCCCGCGGATGCGCATCTGGCGGATGAACGGGGTAGAACACGCGCGCGATCCGGCCATCCTGAACTGCCAGCGTCAGCCGCGTAAGGTACGTCGTCCCGCCTGTAACGAACGTCGGCAGCATCAGCGCCTGCCGCAGCTGTCCATCCATGTCGCTCACGATCGGGAATGGAAGACCGAGCCGCCCGACAAGTTCACGCTGCCAGTCCGTCGTCTGCGCCGAGAGGCCATACACCCGAGCGCGCGACTCCTCGAAGCCGCGGTGCAGATTGCGGAACCCCTCTGCTTCGGGCGTAGAGCCATGGGCCCCGGGAATATCGTCCCAGCCCGGTGGGTTCTCACCGCCTGGTCGCCCTGTCCAGGGATAGACGAACAGGATCGTCCAGCCATCGAGCCGGCTGAAGTTGACGTCGCTCCCGTCCGTCGCCGCAAGTGCGATGTCCGGCATGGCGAGGCCGCGCACGAGATGGCGCGCACCACCATCATCGCTCGGCGCTGGGAACGGCCACGTCATCGCGGGGCGCCCTCTGCGAGAAATCGATAGTGATAGGTGCCCGCCGCGGTGTAGCCGAGTGCCGCATAGAGACCTTGTGCCGGCATATTCGTCGTGACCGCCTGGAGTCCGATCGTGCGCGCGCCCTGCGCGCCACCCCAGGCTTCGAGCGCCCGCATGACGGTTGATGCCGCCCCCTTACGGCGCGCCGCAGCCGACGTACCCACGCATTCGGCGATCACGGCATCCTCATGGAGCACACCGAGCGCCGTAGCGATCGTCTCCCCCTCGCCCCGGACTTCGGCAAAGATGCAAGGCGCCGGCACCCGCACGAGGATTGCCTCCGCAAAGGGCCGCCGGCTCGGCGAGATATTGCTGAGATAGACCTTCATCCACCCCTCGGACGGGCTATCGCTCAGCACAGAGGTCGCCGGCATCGCGACGGGTTCGACTGGCTTGACCAGCGTCGTCACGGGATCGTGGACCACATAACCCCGCGCGGCGAGCCGGGCGTCGAGATCTGCAGGTTCTGAGAGCGGGAAGCCAACCTGGAAGCGCACGGGCGCGCGGCGGGCGCGATACAGGCGCTCGATCTTGTCGATCGTGTCTTCGACGTCGCCGCCTCGATAGTGGAGCGCGGAGACGGAATTGGCGCGCTGGGAGCCGCCGCCCGAGTAGCGCCAAAGCCAGCCATCGACATCGCACGTCTCGCCGGCCGGCCAAGCCCGAACGGCTGCGCCCTCGATCGCGAGCAAACGCTCACGCTCGGATAGTACCGGCGCCGCCGCCACCCGCGTGTCGCTCGCCCGCGTCATCCCATCAGCCCTTTTCCCGCATGAGCCGTGCCTTCTGACGCTGCCAATCGCGCTTGGCCGAAGTCTCGCGCTTGTCGTGCACCTTCTTGCCCTTGGCGAGCCCGAGCCTCAGCTTTGCGCGTCCGCGCGCGTTGAAATAGATCTCGAGCGGGATGAGCGTCATGCCCTCGCGCTGCACGGCCTGCGAGAGCTTATCGATCTCACGCCGGTGCAGCAGGAGTTTGCGCGGTCGGCGCGGAGCGTGCTGGAAGAAGTTTCCAGCCATCTGGTACTCGGGGATGTGAGCGTTGACGAGCACGAGGCCGCCATCCTCGGCAGCAGCGTAGCTCTCCGTGATATTGGCCTGGCCCTTGCGGAGCGACTTAACCTCGGTTCCCGTGAGCGATATTCCCGCCTCGAACGTGTCCTCGATGAAATACTCGAAGCGGGCGCGCCGGTTCTCGGCGACCACCTTGCGGTCGTCATCATCCTTCTTCGACATGGCTCATGCTTCTCTTAGGCGGCCCGAAACAGTTCGGGCTGCCCGCACTATATAAGGGCAGCCCGATCCAATGGGCAGTATGTCCGTGAGTGGGCCCTTTCAGGGCGCGCCCTACTCGGCCGCTTTGACCTCAAGCAGGCCTGCGTGTGCAAGTGCGGCATCGACCGTCTTCTTGCTCGCATCGCTGAGCGGCGCCAGTGGCAGACGGCAATCCGGGCTCTCGATGACCCCGAGGCGCCACGCCGCATATTTGACCGGCGCCGGATTGGTCTCGCAGAACAGCGCGTCGTGCAGGGGCATCAAGACGTCTTGGATCTCCAACGCGCGTCGGAAATTGCCGGCGAGGCAGGCGTTCTGGAACTCCGCGCAGAGTTTCGGCGCGACATTCGACGTGACGGAGATGGCGCCCGTGCCGCCGTGCGCCATGAAGCCGAGCGCCGTCGCATCCTCGCCGGTGAGCGCCGCATAGGGCTTACGAATCAGGAGGCGGTGCTGCGATTGGCGCTCCATCTTCGATGTCGCATCCTTCATGCCACCGAAGTTCTTGAGCTCCGAGATGCGCGCCATGGTCTGTGCGCTGATGTCGACAACCGTACGGCCCGGCACGTTGTAGACGATGAAGGGCAGATCCACGGCGTCGCTGATCGCCTTGAAGTGCAGGAAGAGGCCCTCCTGAGTCGGCTTGTTGTAGTAGCCGGTGGAGTGCAGGGCGGCATCCGCCCCTGCCTTCTTAGCGAATTCCGTGAGCTCGATGGCCTCTTCGGTAGAGTTCGAGCCGGCGCCCGCGATCACAGGGACGCGCTTCCTCGCCGTGCGGACGCAGAGGTCGACGACATGCATGTGCTCGTCGTGGCTCAGCGTCGGCGTCTCGCCTGTCGTGCCGACAGGTACGAGCCCGTGCGAGCCTTGCGCGATCTGCCAGTCGACGAAGCGCTGGAAGCTCTGATCGTCGACTTTGCCGCTTTTGAATGGCGTGACCAGCGCTGTGAACGAACCCTTGAACATGGTTTTCCTCCGCTCGTTGCCGCTGTTTCACGCCCCGTTGCCGCCCGGACCGGGTAAAATGCCCAGGCCCACGCCCATCATGCCCCACGGGGCGGCTAGGCGCGGCACACGCTGACGTGGGTTCTGTATGTCACATTTCACCCTTGCCCGAAAGCCTGCACGTTTTGGCCTTATCCTGGTTGGATGCGCAAAAATCACGATTCGATGAGAAGCGTCGGAGGGAAGCTTGGTATGCCGGCGACGAGAGTAAGAATTGGGTGGTCGACAGGGTCGAGCTCTTGGAGGCTCCTCGCGCCGCTTGCGGCCGTTCTCGCGGCGGCGCCCACTGCCTTGACGCTCGGGTCCGGGATCGCCGAAGCCCAAGACGGTAAAGCGAACGCCAAGACGTCGAACGCCAAGGCGAAGGCGACACCGAAGAAGGCCGCGCCGGCAAAAGCAGCACCGACAAAGGCAGCGGCACAAAAATCCAAGCCCCCCTTGCCCGACCCTCGTCCCGAACAGAGGGCGGACGCACAGCCTTCCACCGAGGCCAATGAGGACGGCGGTCCAGCACCACACCCAAAGCCCGCATCGGCCGTGCGCGCAGCTGTCCCCGGCTCTCCCGAAGCCGACTACTTCGCCGCCATGGACAAGCTGATCGCGCCGCTGCGCGACAACAGGCTGGCTGCCGCGGACATCCAACGTCTCAAGGATGCGCTCAAGGCCGTCGATGCCAATGATCCGGCCGAGGCGCGCGAGATTGCAGCAAAGATCAACGAGCCCGCCATGCGCACGCTGGTCTCCTGGTACGCGTTGCGCGCAGGTGCTGGTACTGCATCGGACTACACGAAGTTCCTCGCCGAAAACCCCGGCTGGCCTGACGCAGCCCTCCTCCGGCGCCGCTCCGAGCAGCAGCTCGTCTCGGCAGGTGGTCCCGCTAAGGAGATCCTCGCCTTCTTCGGTCCCAATGCGCCGCTCTCGGGCTCCGGCACGATCGCACTTGCCTCGGCGCATCTTGCCCTCGGCGATGAAACGCGCGCGAAGGAACTCGCAATCAAGGCCTGGCGCGAGAACGACATTCCCCCGGCCTCCGAGACCGGCTTCCTCGCCCGCTTTGAGCGCTTCCTCGTTCCTGCCGACCACAGGCGCCGTCTCGACGAGCTCCTGATCGATGAAGGACGGTTTGCTGCCCAGCGCACGCCGCGGGTTGCGGCGGCACGCCGCCTGCTACCCAAATTCCAGGACGTCGAGCGAAAGAAGGCGGAAGCGCGCATCGCTGTCTACGCGCGTGCAGGCAATGCCGCGAAACTCATGGCTGGCCTGCCCGCCGCCGCCAAGGAGCCCGCGTCCGATCCGGGCCTGCTCTTCCAGCGCATTCAGCTCGCGCGCAGCCAGGGCAAGGAGGACGAAGTCTCGCGCCTGCTTCGCCTTGCGCCTGCAGACGCCGGCACGCTCGTCGATCCGGATGCTTGGTGGCTGCACCGGCGCTGGGCCATCTACGAGTACCTGGGTGCCAGCCGATACAAAGAGGCTTATGAGATCGCGCGCGCGCCCGGCCCGCTCACGGTCAACCCGATCAAGGATGCGACCTTCCTCGCCGGCTGGATCGCGCTACGCCATCTCAAAGACACCAAGGCTGCCGTCTCGCACCTCGAGGCCTCGCGTGAGAATGCCGATGGCCCGCTGAGCGCTGCCCGCGGAAACTACTGGCTCGCGCGCGCTCATGAGGCACTCGGCCAGAAGAGCGAAGCGGCGAAATATTACGAGGAGGCTGCCCAGCGCATCGACACGTTCCACGGTGCGCTCGCCCATCAGAAACTCAATCCCGGCCCGCAGGGCGCGCCCATGCCGCTGCCAGCCATGCCCTCGGCGGCCGTAGCCGATGCCTTCAACGCGAACCCCCTGCTGCGCGCGGCCGTGCTCGCGCACTACGCGGATGTCGGGCGTGGCCTGACGCGCATCATCGTCGCGCACCTCCGCACGACACTCAAGACCGAGGCCGAGGTCGCCATGCTCGCGCATCTCGCAAATGCGCTTGGGGACCACCAGATGGCCGTGCGCGTCGGCAAGACCGGCGTCGCGAGGGGCATGAACCTGATTGCGTACTCCTATCCCGTGCACCCCTTCCCCGAGTACAAGCCGCTGCGCCAGTCGCCGGAGCGCGCGATGCTGCTCGCGATCGCGCGGCAGGAGAGCGAGTTCAATCCCGAGATCATTTCGCACGCAGGCGCGCGCGGGCTTCTGCAGGTCATGCCGATCACGGCGCGGCATATCTGCAAGGACCACAAGATCAAGTGCGACATCCCCCGCCTGATCACGGACACGAGCTACAATGCCATGATCGCCAGCGCCTATATCGGCGATCGCAAAGAAGAGTTCTCGGGAAGCTACGTGCTGACGCTCGCGGGCTATAACGCCGGCCCCGGTCGCGCCCGCCAGTGGATGCGTCGCTTCGGCGATCCGCGCACGCCTGAGATCGATGCCGTCGACTGGATCGAGATGATCCCCTTCGAGGAGACGCGCGACTACGTCAAGAAGGTTCTCTCGAACATCCAGATGTACCGCGCCCGCCTCGGCGAGCCGACGCCCGTGCGGCTCGTGTCGGATCTGAAGCGGTGACTTATCCTTCTCCCTGAAAGAACAGGGAGAAGGGATTATTTCACTTACAGCGCGAGAGGAAGCCGCGGTCGTAATGGAAGTGATCTCGGTGCGACGCGTTGAATTCCGGCCCGATCGCGACACGGAAATAGCGACACGCGCGCGCATGGATCTCGCGCAGGAAGCGCGCCTCCGCGCCTGATCCTGACCAGTGGCGCAACACGCTGATCTGGCGGCCGTTCGCGAGCGAGAAGGCTGAGATATCGAGCGCATTCGCGGTCGCATGTTCGCTGCGCACATCGGACCACATCTTGCGACCGATGACATTCCTGCACGCGTACGTGCCCATATGTTGGACGGACGTCACGCGTGAGCCAAAGATCTCCTGCGCGCGCGGCTGCACCTCATGCGCCATCCACATGGCAATGCCAGCCGCCACCTCGCACGAGACCGTGCCGACGCTCAACGACGCGCCGCCCGCATTCGAGATGCGCACGGCATTCTCCCATCCGCAGCCGTCCTTGATGGTGTTGTCGCGCACGGGCGATGCCGAGATGATTGGCCCGCGCAGAACGCGGCTGCACAGCTCGCGATCGCGCTTAAGCTCCGCGATGCGCCAGTCGACGAGCCAAGCATTCGGCACACTCAAATCGAGGGCCGGCAGCGGGCTCAAGCGTGCCGGCAGCACGCCCTGACGCATGACGAGGAACAGGCTGACGGCCAACAGGATGAGCAGAAGCCCTATCCGCAACCGCGGCGCGCGGCGACGCTTAGTCCCCGGCGCCTTGGCCTGTCCTTCGGAATTATGCTCTGCGTCCACCCTGCCGCGCGCCCCCGCACCGCCATCCCCTGAGGGACTTCAATAGCGCGTGCCACCATAGAGGCACAACGGGTCAAGCACGGGTGTCTCGCGCGGTCCTTCCTTGCGGACAGCAAGGGCCAGCAATCGCTCCCGGAGTTCCTGGGCGCCGAGTTGCGGCTGTCCATGCTGTGCGCACGCAGCAAGACCCGCGGCTAACGCCACCGCCTCTGTCGCATCGGCAGCTGTCGGCACGATGCCTGGGAACCACGAGCCGCCGCGCCCGAGCATGAGCGCGTCGATGCGCGGCGCACCGGGGCGCGCGAGCGTGCCGCGCTCCAGGGTCTCTTTGACGGCGGCGACAATGAGCGCGCCTTTGAGATTGAGCGCGGCCGGAAACTGCTCCCGCCCTTGAGCGACCGCATCCGCACCACCCGCTGGCAGGATGAGCAGATGGTCCGGTACCTGATCGGCAGCCTGTTGGAAGAACTCCCAGGTCTCCCGGCTCTCGCCCCACAATGGTACGGCCACGATCCGTGCGGGCGTCGTCGCCGTGAAGGCAAGAGCGCGTGCGAGCATGATCTTGTCTTTTGGGTCGACGCGCACCGGCACCAGTCGCGCGTGGCGATACGTTGAGAGAATGCGACGTGCGAGAAGCGTATCGACCGCGCCGTCGTGGTTCTCAGGGAGCGAGGTTGCCGCGTACGGCCGATTGTCGTTGTCGATCAGGTCATAGCCGATGATCTCCCCCTCCCCGTCGCGGGCGAGGCGGTCTCTGATTTCAGGGTGAGTGTAGTCGATGCCGGTCGCAATCAACGCGATTGCGGTACCACCCGGATCGACGCCGACGGGCACTGGAGGCTTTGTCCCGGGCATCCTGATGACCGGATGTTGGGGGGGCAGCGTCTGGGCAAGCGCCGTCTCGCACAGGGCGAAGGCGAGCACGACCGCCGCGAGAGTACCAATGTACCACCGCGTGGGGCTCAGGAGTTCAGCCTCCCCCTCTCTCATGTAGGCTCCTACCTTCGCTCAAGGAGTTGCATCAGCGTCTCTGCGTCGGCAAGCTCGTCGGGCGTATTCACGTTGAAGAACGGATCGACCGTGCGGCCGCCGACCTCGCGCAGTGCGAAGTCTACGGCGCACATGCCCTGCGTCTCGACCCAACGGTGCACCCGGCGCTCACCCGTCGCGAGCGCGTGCTCCAGCATATCGGCGATGCCGAGTGGCCACAGTGCGACCACGGGATGCACCACTCCCCCCGATCGCGCCACCACGACGATGCCGCCGCCGGCCGTGGCCGATGTCCGAGCCATCCATGCCACGAGGTCCAATGGTATGAACGGCGCATCACTGGAAACGGTTGCCAGATGCGTCGCGGCAGTCCCGGAAGCCCAGCGCAATCCGGCCAGTACGCCAGCGAGCGGCCCCGGAAAGTCCGGCATCTGATCCGCAATCACGGGGAGGCCTAATGCTGCAAATCGTGCCGGATCGCCGTTCGCATTGATGGCCAGCCGAGTAACCTGGGGCGCAAAGCGCTCGACAATGCGCGCGAGCATGGAACGTCCGCCGAGGTTGAGAAACGCCTTCTCGCGCCCGCCCATGCGCTGGGAGCGCCCGCCCGCCAGCACGACGCCCACGATGTCTCCGATCACCGATTGGCTCATCTCTGCATCGTATCAGCGGCGCCCCGCGGCCCATAGCTTCGAGGCGACGCAGGCGTGAACCACGGTAAAGAAGTCACAACCCGCGGGAGCGCGAACCCAGCCGTCTTGCGCTCGCCGTCCTCTTCGCAGAGAGTGGCCCGCCTTCACGGATCGGACGCGAACGTCATGCCTGCTGCCAACGCCCTGCTGGAGCACTGGTATTTCCATGTGCCCAATCTGATCCTTGCAGCACTCATGTACCTGATGGCGCTGTACCTCCTGACAATGCTCGCCTTTGGCTGGTCCATGCACGCGCAGGGCGCCTTCCTCCGCGTCTTCCACGCCATCGTCAATCCCGTACTGCGAACGGTCCGCGTCCTCACGCCCCGCATCGTGCCGAACGGCTTTGTGCCGGTGCTCGCCGTAGTCTGGCTGGCTGCCCTACGCGTGCTCCTCTTCTGGGGCGTCTCGCTGGCGGGAATCCGCCCAAATCTCGGAGCCTGAGCATGGCTCACACGCACGACGAGCCTCAGTTCACGATCGTGCGCCTCGTGCTACTCGCGGGGATCATCGCCATCGCGATCTTCAACGGCCAGGGTTTCTCGCCGGCTTTCGATCCCCTGCTCTTTCTGCTGACGCCCTTCCTCCGCGGCACGGCGCTCGGCACACAGATGGGTTTCTTCTACACGACGTCCGTCATGCTCTCGCTGATGACGTTCATGTTCTCAGGCCTTCCGGCCGCGCTTTATGAGCGGGCACTCGGCCGCCGCACGAGCACCGTCGTGTCGCTGCTCATCTGGCTAGCCGCCGCAGCACTACTGACATACCCCGCCTACAAGGCGTGGCAGGACATCTTCTGAGCCGCTCAGCCCGCGAGCCGTGCCGCTGCCCGTTCGACGATCGCCGCGCGCTCGGCTTGGCGCTTGGCGGCTGAGGTGCGTGCACGCTCCGTAACCGTGGGTCCTGCCCCCTCTGGCGAGCCGGCATTGAAGGGCGGATGCGGGTCGTACTCGATGCCGAGCTGAATGGACTTTGCCAGATCCTCATCAAAGGCCTCGGCCGCAACGCGCAGGGCGAAGTCGATCCCCGCCGTCACGCCGCCACCCGTAATCACATTGCCATCGACGACGACGCGCTCGGCGACCGGCGTTGCGCCGAATGCGGAAAGCATCTCGCGGCTCATCCAGTGCGTCGCCGCGCGCTTCCCCTTGAGCAGGCCTGCGGCACCGAGTACGAGCGCGCCCGTGCACACGCTCGTCACGTAGCGCGCGCCCGCCGCCTGCTTGCGCAGGAAGGCGAGCGTCTCGGCATCCTCCATGAGCGGGTTCATACCGGCACCTCCCGGCACGCAGACGAGATCGAGCTGCGGACAATCCGCAAAGGTCGTATCGGGCACGATCCGCATCCCGCCACCCGCCCTGACCGGCTCCAACGTCTTCCAGATGAGCCGCACCTCGGCCTCGGGAAATTTCGTGAAAACCTCGTAGGGCCCGGTCATGTCGAGCTGGGTGATGTCCGGGAATAGCAGGAGTCCAATGCGGAACGGCATGGTCTGGATCCTTGATATCGTCGCGCGCGGGGGCAACAATCCGCGCCGAACAAAACCACGAACAAGCAGATCGGAGCAAGGCCCATGGGCAACACGATAGCAACGACAGAAGATATCCTGCGGCGCGAGACCAGGGCCCTCGTTTTCGACCTCTACGGCACGGTCGTCGACATGCAGTCGGGGCTCACGACGGCGGTAACCCCATTCCTCAAGAACAAGGGCTGGGACGGCAATCCCTCGAGCTTCGTCACCTGGTGGCGGCGCACGCACTTCGAGGACAGCATGATCGACGGGCTCCTCGATCGCGGGCACACACCGTATCGCCAGATCGGCCATCGCGCCGTATCGCAGGTTATGGACCGTTGCGGCATCAAGCACACGCAGGACGAAGTGACGTGGCTTGTCTCGCAGATCGAGCTGTTGAAGCCCTTCTCCGATGTGATCGCGGCGCTCAATCAGCTGAAGACGCGCTACAAGCTCGTCATTCTGTCGAATGGCGATCGCGACATGCTCGAGAACGCGCGCCCGCACATTGGCTTCCCCTTCGACCGCTTCATCTCCGTGCAGGAAGCCGGTTATTTCAAGCCGCACTTCGCGACCTACGCGGCGGCGGAGGACATCATCAACGCAGAGTGGCCGCACATCGAACGCAGCGGCATCATATTCGTCGCCAATCACGCCTTTGACTGCATCGGCGCAAAGTCGCACGGCTTCCGCTCGGTCTTCATAGATCGCCGCAAGCGCCCCTTCGGCCAATCCCCGAACCAGCCCGACCTGATCGTTGCCAACTTCGCCGAACTGGCGGCAACATTGGTGCCCTAAGCAGAACACGGCCCACGCCTACGCAAACCGGAGAACCTTCAGATGCCCACCCTGCCGCCGGCCTTTCCGGGAATGCCACTCGCTGAAGTCGACACGCCCGCCCTGCTCGTCGACCTCGATGCCTTCGAGCGCAATTTGAAGCGTATGGCAGATGCCGTCTCGAAGGCCGGCGTCCGCCTTCGGCCACACGCAAAGACGCACAAGTCGCCGATCATCGCCCAGAAGCAGATCGCGCTCGGCGCCGTGGGCCTGTGCTGCCAGAAGGTCTCGGAAGCCGCCGTGATGATCGAAGGCGGCGTGCGGGACGTGCTCGTCTCCAACGAGGTGATCGGCGCGCGCAAGCTTGACCGCCTCGCGGCGCTCTCGCGGCAGGCGCGCGTCATCGGCTGCGTCGACAATCCCCTGGGCGTCAGCTCCATGGCCGCCGCCGCCGAACGCAATGGCACGCGCATCGACGTGATCGTCGAGATCAATGTCGGTGCGAGCCGCTGCGGTATCGATCCCGGTGAGCCAGCCGTCGAACTCGCGCAGGCGATCGCGCAGGAGAAGCATTTGCGCTTTGCCGGGCTGCAGGCCTACCAGGGCCGCGCACAACATTTCCGTACGATCGAGGAGCGCCGCACAGCCATCGACGAGGCCATCGCGCGCACGAAGCTCACGGTTAAAGCACTGAAAGGCGCAGGCCTCTCCTGCGACATCATCGGCGGTGCCGGCACCGGCACCTTCGAGCTCGAGGCCGCCAGCGGCGTCTACAATGAGCTGCAGTGCGGCTCTTATATTTTCATGGATGCCGACTACGCCCGCAACAAGCGCGCCGACGGAAGGCCCTACGACACGTTCGAGCACGCGCTCTTCGTCTATGCGACCGTCATGAGCATGACGCAGGCGGACCGCGCGGTGATCGATGCCGGCCTCAAGACATTCACTTTCGAATCTGGCCCGCCCGAGGCCGTCGGATTCGCCGGCGCCGTGTACGAGCGCCCTTCTGACGAGCACGGCAATCTCAATCTCGCGCAGAGCAACACGCGCCCGGGGCTCGGCGACAAGGTGCGGCTCATTCCCGGTCACTGCGATCCGACCGTCAATCTGCACGACTGGTACGTCGGTATTCGCGGCATGGATGGCGCCACCCCCGTTGTCGAAAGCCTCTGGCCGGTGGCTGCGCGCGGAGCCGTATTCTAAGTCGCAACCGTTCCACGACTGGAGTGTGCTCAATGGCCGACAAGCCATCCAAGAAAACAACAAAGGCCGCGAAGAAGCCCGCAGCCGCTGCGAAGGCCACCAAACCGAAGAATGCGGCGCCAAAGAAGTCTTCCGCGCCGAAGCTCCTATCTGGCGGCAATCCCCAGATCGCGAAGGGCTACGGCGAGGCGCCCGTGCAGGCTTACATCGCGGCCATTCCGGGCTGGAAACGCGACGTCGGGCGGCGTCTCGACGTGCTCACCGCACGCGCTGTCCCCGGTGTCCAGAAAGCCGTCAAATGGAACTCGCCCTTCTACGGCATGGACGACAAGCACTGGTTCATGAGCTTTCACTGCTTCGCGAAGTACATCAAGGTCGCGTTCTTCCGCGGCGCATCATTGCGTCCAATGCCACCAGAGACGTCGACGCAAAAGGACGTACGCTATCTTCACATTCACGAGGACGGCCCGTTCGACGAGGCTCAGTTCACTGCCTGGGTGAAGCAAGCGAGCAAACTACCTGGCGAAAAGATGTGAGAGCCAGGACGGAGAGCAACAGGGCGGCGGCGGACGCAATCATCTACTGAACGCGGGCCACGACAAGGCGTGCCGTCACCAGCGCTAAATTCTCCCAGCGACGCGGCACGTCAACGCCGGTCGCGGGTGCTCCTTGATATGTCGTCGATGCGCCGCTGCATATCGCGCCCACGGTCTTCCGTGGCGCGTGCGCGCGATTCGGACTCGATCGATTGCCTTGCGGCGTCCAGCTCGCGCCTCTGGCGCATGGCTTCGGCGTTGATCCTGGACTCCAATTCGATCGTGCGCGTGTCTTGCCCCCGCCGGTCTTGCGACGAGGCCGTGTGCAACGGGGCAACGACACCCGTCAGCAGGGCGCAAACCGATACGATTGCAGCGATCCGAGGCGATACTTGTGATGCCATGGGGCACACCTTCGCTTAAACTGCCACTGGTGCACATATTGTGCTGCCGGCAGACCTTTTCCAGTGTGCCCGACATGGAACTCCAGCGTAAGTGGCAAGATCCATGAAGAAAGCAAAGGGGATCTCCCGAGACCAAGATGCAGGAGGCTCCCCCTCCCAACTCATCGACGCGCGCATAGCTGAGCTTGGCGACTGGCGGGGTGAGGCGTTGGCACGGGTTCGAAAAATCATCAAACAGGCGGACCCGGACGTGGTCGAGACGTGGAAGTGGCGCGGCATTCCCGTATGGGAACACGATGGCATCATCTGTACCGGGGAGACTTACAAGAACTACATCAAATTAACCTTCGCGAAGGGCGCATCGCTCGACGATCCCTCTGGCCTCTTCAATGCCAGTCTCGAAGGCAACGCCCGGCGCGCGATCGACATACACGAGAGCGACAAGGTCGACGAAAAGGCACTGAAGGCGCTCATTCGCGCTGCCGTGACCTTGAACACGGCGAAGCGGGCCACTGCTGCCGCCGGTGGTACGAAGTCGAAGGGCTGACCAAGCTGCTGAAGTCATAGAAATCGGGGGGCCGGGGGTGTCCCCCGGGCGGAGCGCGAGGCGGCAGCCTCGCTCGCGCCGAAGGCGCGGCCTCGTTTCCGCGTGCACAACGTCCACGGTCCCGCTACACCCGCGTGCCGAAACCTTCAGGACATCAGGCTCCCCCATGCACCGCGTCCATATCGTTCTCGATGATACCGGCCGCGCCCGCACGCTCGCTGGCCTCCTCGAAGAGTCTGTAACGCGCCCGCCCCTGGCCATCAGCCTCTTCGAGGTGCCCGGCGGCGGTTGGACTATCGACGCCTACTACGAGGACGAGGTCGAGCAGCCGGCCATCCTGGAGATCATCGGGGGCCTGAACGACGGCTTATCGATCGCGATTGAACTCGTGCCAGACGAGAACTGGGTCGCGGTGAGCCAGGCGGGTCTGCCGCCCGTGCCTGCGGGCCGTTTCCTCATTCACGGCGGCCATGATCGCGACGTCGGACGCCTGCACCGCAATTCCATCGAAATCGATGCCGGCGAAGCCTTCGGCACGGCGCATCACGCAACGACGCTTGGCTGCCTGCTGGCCATCGACCGGATCACGCGCCAGCGGGCGTTCGCGCGCGTCCTCGATCTCGGCTGCGGGACGGGGGTGCTCGCCATCGCGGCAGCTCGCGTGCTGCACGCGGCCACGATTACCGCGAGCGATTTCGATCCCGAGGCGGTAAGGGTCGCGAGGGAAAATCTGCACAAGAACGCACTCGCCGGCCGGATCACAGTCGTAGCGGCCCTCGGCCTCGCGCATCCGGTGCTGCGCCGCCGCGGGCCCTTCGACCTAGTGGTCGCCAATATCCTGGCCGGGCCGCTGATCGATCTTGCGCAAGAGGTTGCGCGGGTCATCCGCCCGCGCGGTATCATCGTGCTGTCCGGCATCCTGCAATCGCAGGCGGCGGCCGTGCTGGCGGCCTATGCCGCGGCAGGATTTGCGCGCATCCGCGTCGACCGGCTGAACGGCTGGGTCATCCTGACGCTCGATCGCCGGGCGCTCCGTCCGGGAGATTTGTGACGGGGTTGCACCCCGAGGCGACGCTTGATAAGAGAGGCCTCCCGGCGCGCGGGCTTCCGGCTCGCGACCATTGGGGGATCGTCTAATGGTAGGACTGCAGACTCTGACTCTGCCTGTCTAGGTTCGAATCCTAGTCCCCCAGCCAAATCTCCGGGCAACCCTTAAATCTCCACCGAATCAGCGCCTTACAGGCCTCTAAGCCTTGGCGGCCTTGCTCCCCGGCACCTTGAAGAACGGCGCGGGCACGAGAAGCTTGTTCTCGACGTTTGCCACGAGCGGCCGCATCTTCTTCGCGTAGGACTGCCACTCGGGTGAGGCCAGCAGGCGCTTGCGCCGCTCGAACCGGTCGTCGAGGCTCTCGTAGCCCCACATATGGACGATCTGATTGAGCGGTCCGAAATCGGTGAAATAGTAACCCACCATGTTACCCAGGATGCGCACCTGGCATTCCATCCCTTCCTCTTCGTAAAGCTTGAGGAACACTGGGACCTGCCCGGCATGAAGGGTGTAAATCCGCTCGTCCACGAACATGCTGGCGCCTCACTCAGTCGATGGTTTCCGTTGGAAGCTACTTGCCTCAATCGACCGCGCGAGATCAACACCGAGATGGCGGGCCGAAGCGTCGCATCGTCGGCCGCCATCACGATGACCTCCGGACCCCCTACCTCAGACCCCCTTCCAACGCTGTGCCGCGCGCGCCTTCCAGAACACGAGGAAGTATGAGTGGTTCTTCCTCGCGTGCACCTGCTTGAGCACGCGGCTCACGCCGGGATTGTTGTGCCGGACGACGACGAAAAGGTCTTCCGTCAGAAAGCCGAGCGTCTCGCAAAAGTTGATCAGCTCGACATGCGTGAGGCGCTGCCTGTTGGCGCAAACCTCGTCCTGGCACTTGACGATATAGATACCGCCCTGCTTGAGGACACGGTGTGCTTCCTTCGCCGCGTCGAAGTAGAGGTCGAGCACAGCCTCATGGTACTTCGAGCGTGATAGCGCTTTGTTGTTGCTGTAGTACGCCTCGTAGTTCTGGTGATTGGCGTGCGCGGTGCCACCAGGCGTGTGCATGTAGGGCGGATCAAACACCACGCAGTCGAGCGAGCCTACCTTGTACGGAAGATTGCGCGCGTCCACGCCGTCCTTCAGGTCCGTGGCTTTGAGATCGTACAGGCTGCGATCCACACCCTTCCAAAACACACCCTTGCCATACGAGACGTCGGCAATCGTCGAGCCCGGAGCGACATAGAGCTTGAGGATCTGCGGGAAAACCTCGTCATTCGTGCCGCGATAAGCACTGAAGACCAGATCGTTAGTCGGAGCACCTCGAGGCGCCTTTCGCTTCTGTTTGCGCGGTTCTGCAGGCTCGCCGCTATCGAGTTCGCCCCGGATTTCACGATCAGATCTCATGGCGCCTCCGACATTTCATGCTGACAAGCATTGCTTCGGAGACAAGACGCAAGCGCCGCCAAATGAAAATCCCCGGTCTTGGAAGACCGGGGACAAGAAATTCCAGGGACGTCACTCTGCTTAGCCGCAGTACCAGATGGGTCCAACTTGTACACAGGCTGCTGGACGCCGGCCGCGGCCATCCCAGCGGCGGCATTCTCTGCGCTCACCCCAGCGATTGTGGCGATGCCAGCCGCGCCTGTCGCGACGGCAGTCTGCATGATCGCCGTGGACCTGAATGATGTCGCTGCGCACACCCCCAGGTATCTGGCTCATATTGGCTGGCGCAGCCACGGCGAGTGACGAAGCCGATGCAAGCATAGCCGCTGCAGCGAACGCCTTTATCGCGAAGTTCATCGATTGCTCCTTGATTCCACCCCGGTCCCCAACAAACGCACAAGTCGGATCGTCGGTTCCAGAATTGTGCGACGACTGGAATGGTATCAAACGGTGCATGAATGGCGGCAAAACAGTTTTGCGCTGGGCGACGCAATCCCGCCGAGAAGGCAATGGTTGTCTCGCACTGCCGCGAACGACGACGCGATCGCACAGAGAGCCTCTTGACACCCGCCGCGCGCGCACCAAAATCATTAAGTGATGGTCGTGATCGGGAAGCGTCGATCCTGCAGGCAGACATCGCCCGGCGACGTTGAGATTGCTGACTGTCGAGTGCCAACAGCGCGTGGAGGTCGAATGGAGCCACCGCAGAAACACTCAAGCCGGAGCCGAAGGGCGAAGGCACGGTTTGGTAGCGCAAGTTGATCAAGCCAAACCGATCAAACTCACAATCTGGATCTTCGAACGAGGCGGACTGCCTCGTAAAAAAGCCCGGCTCGGCTGGGCACGAATCGGAAGAGATGAAGGGCCCCGTTTCACGCACAGCGTGACGGGGCTTTTGCATTTGTCACGCATCGCGTGACGGGGCTTTCGCATTTTCAAGCGAAGTCAGCACCCCTTTGGCGCGTCGAACTGGATGAGCCCCCAGCCAAAGATCGGATCGCGCCCCGGTGTACCGAGGTCTTTTGCTTGGGCGCGCAGCCGCTCAGAAGCTTCCACACTGTTTCCTTTGCCATCAAGGTTCATGGCGAGCGCCGCAGTGACAAATGGCGCGGCAAAAGACGTGCCATCGACGCGCCTGTGAGTGCCACGCGGGGCCGCCACGACGAGGCCGACGCCCGGCGCGGCGAAGGCGATGTGTGCGCCACGGCTCGAAAGGCGTGATGGGCGCATGCGGACATCGATCGCCGATACGGCGAGAACATTTTCATAACGCGCCGGATAGCCGGTGGCGCCGCCATCCGGGCGACCCGCAGCAGCCACGACGCTCACACCGCGAGCAATCACGCGCGCCACGGCTTCGGCCATCACGGGATTGGCCGGGCCGCTGAAGCTCAGATTGATCACGCCGGCGCCATTCGCGAGCAACCAGTCAAGCGCCGCCACGAGATCGAAGACGTCGGCCGCATCGCCGTCGCCGGCGCGATGGAACGCATCCACGGCAAGTACGCGCGCCTGCGGCGCGATGCCGACGATACCCGATCCCGGCTGACCTACGAGAAGGCTCACGACGCCCGTCCCATGTGCCGCATCCGAGGGACGCCGATCCTGGCGTCTGACCGTCGTCGTCGTCAGCTTCGCACCGGAGAGACTGGGATGGCTCGTGTCGACGCGCGTGTCGATGACGCCAATACGCGGCGCGACGATGCACGACGTCAGCGACGGTCGCCACGCCGTGATCTCGAAGGTCTCGCAGCGGTCCCGACACAGGTCTCCTGTCGGGCGATAGCGCGACAGTGCATGGCGGCGAAAAAGATCATTCCGTGCGGCAAGTGTTCCTGGCGCAAGCGATCGCATGAGTTGCAGTGCCGAAGCGATGGAGAGGCCGGGCGGCCCTTCGACACGGCTGATTTGACCTTGCATGAGGCCAGACGGCGCTTCCCGAGTGACCCCGAAGCCGCGCGCGACAAGGCGGGTCCGCGCCGCACTGTCGAGGCCGATGATGACGAATTCCGCGCGCGACCGCGGGCTCTGCGCGCTCCGTGGGCGATCATCGTCGTCGTCATCATCGTCGTCGTCATCGTCGTCGTCATCCGCGAGCGCGACCCCTTCCAAAAACAGCACCGGCGCGAGCACGGGCGCACTGAGAGTTAGGATCAGCGCCACGAGCACCACCTGGAGCCAGTTGAATTCGCGCACGGATTTCTCCTTCTTCGCGGTAGAGATTAACCTTCGCACCCGGCGGGCCGCCTGCCCCCACGTCAAAAAACCAATACTGTCGGGAATGTAACGCATCTGCCAGCGTTCTATTCCCCGAGAGGCAGCGACCGTGAGACCGGATGACCGCCAGCGAAACCGACGTCCGTCACCAGATCGTGGCCCTGCTGCCGCGTCTCCGGCGCTTTGCCGTAACGCTCGCCGGGTCGCGCGATCTCGCAGACGATGTCCTGCAGTCGGCCTGCGAGAAGGCCCTCAGTCGCCTGCACCAGTACACGCCGGGCACGCGACTCGACAGTTGGATGTTCCAGATCGTGAGGACGACCTTCATTGACCACATGAGACGTCACCAGCGGCGCCAGCACGCCGACCTGACTCCCGAGTTCGCGGAGACCATTCCGAGCGACGCCCGCATCCACGAGCAGACTGTTGCGCGCGCGGATCTCGCCATCGTGCGCAGTGAAATTGCGCGCCTTCCCGAGGAACAGCGCGAGGTGCTGGCCTTGGTCACAGTCGAGGGGCTCTCCTACCAGGACGCAGCGGATGTGCTGAGCGTACCGATCGGCACCATCATGAGCCGGCTATCGCGGGCGCGCAGAAAGCTCGCGCTCGCACTCGATGAGCCGACCACTGCGCCTGGATCTATGAAGGGAGTCCAGCGATGAGCCGGTTCACGGACGAGACGCTCATGGCTTACGCCGACGGCGCGCTGCCAGCGGCTGAAGCTGCTGAGGTCGCTGCGGCGCTCGAAAGCGATGGCGATGCGCAGGCACTCGTCGCGAAATTCCGCCGGACAGCCGACCTCTCGCGCGCAGCCTTCAGCGGTGTCGTGGCCGAACCCGTGCCGGATATCCTGGTGCGCACCGTGCTCGACTCCAAAGCGCATACGGCAAACGTGACTGCGCTCGCAACCGCTCGAAAGCCAAGGTCTCCACGCTGGCGCTCCGCACTGCCTCTCGCCGCCAGTGTGCTCCTTGTCGTGGGGCTGGCTGCGGCGCTGTACATACGAACAATGCCAACGACCTCGCCTGCACAGATGATTTCGCTCGGTCCAGTCGCGCCGGCCACGCAGCTCTCCGAGGTGCTCGAAAAGCACGCGAGCGGCGCTCCGGCCGCGCTTCGCGGTCGAGAAGGGCAAGGCGCCGAGCATCTCATGATCGTTGCCACCTTCCGCGACCGTAAGGCACGCATCTGCCGCGAAGTCGAAATGCTCGACGAAAACATGCAGGCGCAGATTGCAGGCGTCGCCTGCCGCGATTCCGCGCGTGGCACCTGGATCGTAGAAGGCACGGCGCGGATAGCCGCTTCGCCGGCGGCCAGCGGCAGTGACTTCGTACCTTCGGGTGCCGAGGAGAAAGATGCGCTCGAGGGTTTGCTCGGTGTCCTCGGCGCGACGAACGCCCTGCCAATCGAAGAGGAGCAGCGCCTCATCGCCCAGGGCTGGCGGTGAGCGCGCACCTTTTTGGGTGCGCGCGGGAATAGCTCCACGATGGGTGCGTTCCTTCATGGCAAGACCGCCAGACGGGAGCCCGCGCATCATGGACCTCACTGTTCTGATTGCCCCGAGCGGACTGAAGGAGTGTCTCTCCGCGCATGATGCAGCCGAGGCCATGGCCGCTGGCGTCCGCCGTGCGTGGCCTGGAGCCCGCGTACTGAAAGCACCGATTGTCGATGGCGGCGAGGGTTTCACCGAGGCCCTTGTCCGAGCGACGAGCGGAACACTCCACACCGTCGAGGGAACCGGTCCAACCGGCGCTCCCGTTCACGCGCACGTAGGCTTTCTAGGGCAGGCGCGGGCGCGCACGGCCGTCATCGATATCGCGTCTGCCGCCGGGTTGGCTCTCGTTCCCGAGGCGCTGCGCGATCCCGCCAGGACCACCAGCTTCGGCGTCGGCCAGATCATCCGTGCCGCACTGGACCGCGGCGCGAAGCGGATCATTGTCGGCTGTGGCGATAGCGGCGTGAACGACGGCGGTGCCGGCATGGCCCAGGCCCTCGGCGCGCGCCTTATCGACTGTCAAGGCCGCGACATCGCGCGGGGCGGCGCAGGACTGGCCGAAATCGCCCGCATCGACCTGAGTGGCCTCGACCAGCGACTCGCCAGCACGCAAATCGATGCCGCCGTGAACCCGCACAACGCTCTTCTCGGTGCACGCGGCGTAACGAGGATCTATGGCCCGCAGAAAGGCGCGCGGCCTGATCAGATTGGGGGCCTCGAGCAGGCGCTCACAAACTACGCCCAGCGCCTACGAGAGGCGACCGGCGTCGATGTTGCCAACCTGTCGGGGGCAGGTGCGTCAGGCGGCATCGGCGCCGGTTTGGCGGCCATATGCGGCGCCAAACTTCATCCGCGCTACGATATCGTCATGCGCTACACGTGCTTCGACCGCCTGTTGTCCGAAGCCGACCTCGTGCTGACGGCCGAAGGGAGCCTCGATGGGCAGACGCCATACGGCAAAGTTCCTGCCGAGGTCGGTCGGCGCGCCGCCGCGATTGGTATTCCCGTGATTGTGGTCGCGGGCCGCATTGGTGAGAACGCCGAGGCGAACTTTGCCCACGGCATCACGGCCTACCACAGCATCCTGAGCCGCCCCTGCACGCTTGCTGAAGCCTCGGCTGAAGCAAGGACGCTGCTTGCCATGGCGGCTGAGCACACGAGCCGCATGGTCGGCGCAGGCCTCATGATGGCGAAAGGCTCGGCAGTGCAGCCCCGTGAGCTCGTGCGCTGCTATGCCTGAGAGCTCCACGATCCTACATGCGTTCGCGATCAGCCGCTCGCCGGCTGCATGGTTCCGATGCCGCCCGGGCATCGCGCGTCGCGCAAGCGTGATGGTCAATCCGCCTAACTCTGATGCAGACTGATGAGTGCCGAATATCGGCGCTGCCCGCGCGGATGTCAGGTCGAACTGCCACCGCCGAGCCAACAGGTTGCTTCGTACAATCGCGCAACCAACATATGCATTGGAGGACCCCATGGAACTCGGCTACTTCACGATGCCATCGCATCCCCCCGAGAGGCCGCTCAAGGACGGCCACGAGTGGGAGCTGCAGGTGATCCGCTGGCTCGATGAGTACGGCTACAAGGAGTGCTGGATCGGCGAGCATCACACTGCGCCCTGGGAGCCGCATCCCTCGCCCGACCTCGTGGTCGCGCAGGCGCTCATGCAGACGAAGAACATCCGCCTTGGGCCCGGCGGCTTTCTGCTCCCCTATCATCACCCCGCCGAACTCGCGAACCGCGTCGCCATGCTCGACCACATCTCCGGCGGTCGCCTCAACTTCGGCGTAGCGGCGTCGGGCCTGCCGAGCGACTGGGCTATGTTCAACGTCGACGGCAATACTGGCGTCAATCGCGAGATGACGCGGGAGGCGCTCGACATCATCCTAAAACTCTGGTCGACGAACGAGCCCTTCGAGTACGTAGGCAAATTCTGGACGGTGAAGAACCCCGAGGAGATGTACGGCTTCCTGAAACCGCACATCAAGCCGCTGCAGAAGCCCTTCCCGCCGATCGGCGTCGCCGGTCTCTCCAAGGGATCGGACACACTGAAGCTTGCGGGCGAGCGCGGCTACATCCCCATGAGCTTGAACTTGAATCCGGCCTATGTCGCGAGCCATTGGGAATCCGTCGAAGCGGGCGCCGCGAAGACCGGTCGCAAGCCGAACCGCCGCGAGTGGCGCATGGTGCGCGAGGTGTTCGTCGCGGAAACGGATGCCGAAGCCCATCGCCTTTCCGTCGGCCTGCACATGGGCCGCATGATGCGCGAGTACTTCCTGCAGCTCCTCGCGAACTTCGAGTTTCTTCCCTACCTTAAACATGACCAGAGCGTGCCGGACAGCGACGTCACGCCGGAGTACTGCGCGAAGCACAACTGGATCATCGGTTCGCCCGCGACGGTCGCCGAGAAGATCGAGAAGATCCACGAAGAAGTTGGCGGCTTCGGGCATCTGCTCGTATTCGGCTTCGACTACGTGGATCATCCGCAGGCGTGGCGCCGCTCACTCGAGCTCCTAGCGAAGGAAGTCCTGCCGAAGGTAAAGCACCTCTCGGCGTGAAGAAAAAACAAAACGCCCGCCGGATGTTCCGGCGGGCGCTGTGCTGAAATCCGACCGGTGGGCGCCGGCCGTCTTGTCAGAATTTGTAGTTGATGCCGCCGCGGACGATGTGCAGCTCGTCGAAGTCGGCGCGGATCGTGTCGCCGCCCAAAGGCCCCTTCATGTGGCCAAGATCGACGAACAGATACTCGGCCTTCACGCTCCAATTGCGATCAAGCTTGACTTCCAGGCCACCGCCCACCGTCCAGCCAGTCGCGGTATCGCTTCCGATGGATACGGATTGAGTGACCGCAGAGATGTCAGCAACCGCGAGACCACCTGTGATGTACGGCATCCAGCCATTCATATCGAGGCCGACGCGCCCCCGTAGGGTCCACAGCCAGTCCATCGATGAACTGCACCCAGCTCCACAGTTCACGAAGCTGCCACCAGACACGTCAGTGAATGAGATGTCCGTTTCGATGCCCCACACGATCTGACCGGATTGAAAATTGTAGCCAAGCGTGCCGCCGCCTACAAAGCCATCGGTGTCAAAATCGCCAGTGGTGTCACCACTGGAGTCCGTATGGCGCGAGGTGCCCCACGCGTATCCGGCATGCCCACCGACATACAGGCCCGTCCAAAGATAACGCGGCGGACCGTAGTCTGGAGCATCCTTCAGCGAGGGACGCCCGCCGAGGTCAGCAGCCTGTGCCGCCGGGATGGCGACCGCAACGGCAAGCAAAACCGGCGCAGCAAATTTAAAGATCGACTTCCATGTCATGGATGCCCCCTAAGCCTTCGCCTACATTCTCTGATGTGAAGAAAACATGCTCTGGCGGCCGAGTGCCTGGACCGACGGTCCGTCCCTCGAGCACTAGGGTCGCGCCTGATACATCAGCTAAGCCTCGTCGGCGCAAAATCGTCAATTGAAGTAATGCGCTGCCCTATTGATTTCTTGAGCAAGATGCCGGGCTGCAACACAAAATAGTCAATCTAATCAGCATTCAATTGCTGTCGTCTCCTAAACACAAACACCCGCCGGAACGATCCGGCGGGTGCTGTGGCGAAATCTGACCGGCGGGCGCCGGCCGCATTGTCAGAACTTGTAGTTGATACCGCCGCGGACGACGTGCATGTCCTCAAGCGTGGCCCGGGCGTTTCCAGGACCGCTCAGACGAAATGCGTCATCCAGATTGACGTAGAGATACTCGCCCTTGAAGCTCCAGTTGCGGTCGAGCTTCACTTCGAGGCCACCACCGACGGTCCAGCCGGTAACGGTGTCTCCGCCAGAGCCGATGTTATCCGCAGCGGAAACATCCGCTACCGCAAGACCACCGGTGAAGTAGGGCATCCAGCCGTTCATATCGACACCAACGCGGCCGCGCAGGGTCCACAGCCAATCCATCTTCGCAGAGCTAACGCCGTGAGATCCCTGGACATCTGCAAACGAGAAGTCTGTCTCAAGTCCCCAGACGATTGAACCCCTCTGGAAGTTGTATCCGAGCGTACCGCCGCCAAGGAAACCATCCGGCTGCGGGTTGGCGTATACGCCACCGCCATTGAAGAGGTAGGCATCGCTCCAGCTGTAGCCCGCCTGGAGACCGGCGTAGAGGCCCGTCCACATGTAGCGCGGCGCACCGAAGTCCGGCTCATCCTTGTACGACGGGCGGCCGCCGAGATCAGCGGCCTGGACGGCCGGGGCCGCAACAACCATGGCGAGCGCAGCCGCCATCACGCTCTTCACGAGAAAACCACGAGACATTCGCTTAACCCCCGTTTCTTGATCCCAGCTTGCCAGCGACTGAACGCGCCACCCTGCAATCTGGTTCACTTGAGGCTCGTGCCATGTCTCGCGAGAGGGAGATCAAGATACGAGCGGATAGCCATGAAATAGTGCTTGCTAACCGTTCACGTCAACTTAATGACGGCTCTAATTTGCACTGTTCATCCCGATCGTGATCAATAGACAACCAGTGCTCCCCCTAACAGAAATGTGATTGATTTTGCTCATTTAGTCGGATCCACACGATCAATCCGCCATCGGAGTGCTTTGCCGAATCACGGGAGAGTGATTCTTGTCCACAATTTGTCCACAGGAACGCCTGCTCGTGGCCGCAAATCAGGCAGCTAGGCTCAAGCAGGTCGGCCGAGCTCCGCAAGAATGCGCGCCCAGCTCCGGGCCCCTTTGCGGAACGAGCTCAGGTTGTATTTCTCGTTCGGCGAGTGAATGCGATCGTCTTCGAGGCCGAAGCCGACGAGCAGACTGTCCATACCAAGCACGTCGCGGAACGACTGGACGATCGGGATCGAACCGCCGAGCGCAATCAGCGGCGCCGGCTTTCCCCATTCGGCACTGAGCGCGCGCGCGGCCTTCTCGATGTACGGCGCGCTCGTGTCGAAAGCGATCGCGGGGCTCCCGGGCCGGTGGGTAAACTCGGCCGTGCAGTCCGCCGGCAAGCGCGCCTCGACAAAGGACTTGATGCCGGCGATCACCTTCTTCGGATCCTGGCCTGGGACGAGGCGGCAAGTGATCTTCACCGAGGCCTTTGACGGGATCACCGTCTTCGTACCGACGCCCTGGTAACCGCCGGTGATGCCATTGAACTCGAGCGTTGGGCGCGACCAGGTCTGCTCCATCACGGAATAGCCCGCCTCGCCGGCCGGCACGGAAAGGCCGACACCGCCGAGGAAAACCTTGTCGTCGAAGCCGAGGCTCTTCCACTGCTTGAGTTGCTTGGCGGTCGGTTTGATGATCCCGTCATAAAAGCCGGGAACCTGCACCTTGCCGTTCTTGTGCATCGCGCCGCAGATCTGGGTGAGCACGCGGATCGGGTTGGCGGCAGCACCGCCATAGAGGCCGGAATGGAGGTCTCGGCTGGCGGCTGTGATGACGAGTTCGCCGGCAGCCATGCCGCGCAGCTGCGTCGTGATCGAGGGCGTATCCTTGTCCCACTGGCCGGTATCGCAGACGAGGGCGAGATCGCGCCTCACTTCCTTGCCGTGCTTGGCGAGGAAGCCCGGGAGCGAGGGCGAGCCACACTCTTCTTCTCCCTCGAGCAGAACCGTGACCGCGACCGGCAGTTCGCCCGCAACCGCCTTCCAGGCGCGCGCCGCCTCGAAGAACGTCATGAGCTGGCCTTTATTGTCTTCGGCCCCGCGCCCGATGATGACCTTGCCGTTGCCCTTCTCCGTGGCGATGCGCGGCTCGAAGGGCGGCGTCGTCCAAAGCTCGAGCGGATCGGGCGGCTGCACGTCGTAGTGGCCGTAGAAGAGGACGTGCGGTATTCCGGCCGGCACCTTGGTGCGGTCATGCGCGACGACCATGGGGTGCCCCGTCGTCGGCACGACCTTGGCCGTGGCAAAACCGATCTCCGCGAGTTCCTTCGCAGACCATTCGGCCGCCCGCTGGCAGTCCGCCTTGTACGCTGGATCGGTCGAAATACTCGGAATGCGCAGAAAGTCGAAAAGCCGATCGAGAGCCGCCTGCTGGCTGGCGTCAAGAGTCTTCAGAACATCACGGAGCTGGTCGCCCATTCGGTCACATCCCTGTTTCGCGCCGACCATGGCGTTCAGTCCAATCTATCCGGCCGCCCTCCGAAGCCGTCAAGCGCGGCTGCTCTGGCTTGGCAACCCCAAGGTGCAGGACGGCGTTGCACAAGTCCTCACCTCCGCCTTTTCCCATGCGCGCCGGCCTGATAAGCCATGCGCGCAACGAATACTCTTGCGCGGTAAGTAGGGCTCCAGCCGATGACGACTTCATTCACTGCCACCCGCCATGTCTATCTGTTCGGCCCCTCGCGGACCGACGGCAAGGCCGGCATGAAGGCGCTGCTTGGCGGAAAGGGTGCCAATCTCGCGGAGATGGCCGCGCTCGGGCTCCCCGTCCCGCCCGGCTGCACGATCACGACCGATGTGTGCGCGGCCTATAATGCCAACGGAGGCAAGATCCCTGAGGACGTGCAGGCCGACGTCCGCCACGCCCTCGACGAGATCGGCCGCGGGGTCGGCGCGAAGTTCGGCGATGCCGAGACGCCGCTCCTCGTTTCGGTGCGCTCGGGCGCGCGCGCCTCCATGCCCGGCATGATGGACACGATCCTCAATCTCGGGCTCAACGACCACACGGTCGAGGGGCTCGCAGCGCGCTCGAACAATGCGCGCTTTGCCTATGACAGCTACCGCCGCTTCATCCAGATGTACGCCGACGTCGTGCTCGGCGTCGATCACAGCGTCTTCGAGGACATTCTCGAGAACCACAAGAACCTGAACGGCTTCTCGCTCGACACCGATCTCAGCGCCGACGATTGGAAAGTCGTCATCGCGGAATATAAGAAAGCCATCGAGGCCGAAATCGACCGGCCCTTCCCGCAAGACACGAGCGAGCAGCTCTGGGGTGCGGTCTCAGCGGTGTTCGGCTCCTGGCAGAATGCGCGCGCGATCACATACCGGCGGCTCCATGACATCCCCGACGACTGGGGCACTGCAGTCAACATCCAGGCCATGGTGTTCGGCAACATGGGGCCGACGTCGGCAACGGGTGTTGCCTTCACGCGCAATCCCTCGACGGGTGAGAAGCAGCTTTACGGCGAATTCCTGATCAATGCCCAGGGCGAAGACGTGGTCGCGGGGATCCGCACGCCGCAGTCGCTCACTGAAGCTGCACGCCGCGAGGCCGGCGAGGAAGCGCCTTCACTCGAAGCCCTGATGCCCGAGACGTTCGCCGAGCTCACGCGCATCTTCGCGCTGCTCGAGGGACACTACCGCGACATGCAGGACATCGAGTTCACGGTGCAGGAGAGCAAGCTCTGGATGCTGCAGACGCGCGCAGGCAAGCGCACGACGGCAGCCGCCTTCCGCATTGCCGTCGAACTTGCCGAGGAGGGCATTCTTTCGCGCGAGGAGGCGCTCATGCGCATCGAGCCGGGCGCGCTCGACCAGCTCCTCCATCCAACGATCGATCCGGACGCGGAGAAGCGCATCATCGCGACGGGTCTGCCGGCATCGCCGGGTGCGGCGGCCGGCGAGATCGTCTTCGATTCCGACGAGGCCGAGACGCTGAAGGCCCAGGGACGCGACATCATCCTCGTGCGCACCGAGACGAGCCCCGAGGACATCCACGGCATGCACGCGGCCGCCGGCATCGTGACGGCGCGCGGCGGTATGACGAGCCACGCGGCCGTCGTCGCGCGCGGCATGGGCCGGCCATGCGTGTGCGGCGCTAGTGCGCTCCGCATCGACATGGCCGCCGGTACATTCACCGCGAATGGCCGTACCTTCAAGAAGGGCGACCTCATCACCATCGACGGGACGGCCGGCGAAATTATCGAGGGCGTCGTTCCCATGCGCCAGCCCGAGCTCTCCGGCGATTTCGCCACGATCATGAGCTGGGCGGACAGCGTGCGCCGCCTCGGCGTCCGCGCCAATGCCGACACGCCGCGTGATGCAGAGGCTGCACTCAGCTTCGGCGCCGAGGGCATCGGCCTCTGCCGCACAGAGCACATGTTCTTCGAGGAGGATCGCATTCTCGCGATGCGCGAGATGATCTGCGCGACTGATGAAAAGGGCCGGCGCAAAGCGCTCGCCAAGATCCTGCCCATGCAGCGCGCCGACTTCGAGCAGCTCTTCGAGATCATGGGCGCGCGTCCGGTGACGATCCGCCTGCTCGACCCGCCGCTCCACGAGTTCCTGCCGCACGAGGAGCGCGAGATCGCGGCGGTGTCAAAAGCGCTGGGGATCTCGCCAGAGACGCTGAAGGCGCGCGTCACGGAGCTTCACGAGTTCAATCCCATGCTCGGATTTCGCGGATGCCGGCTCGCCTTGCGCTATCCCGAGATCACGGAGATGCAGGCGCGCGCCATCTTCGAGGCCGCCGTCGCCGTCTCGCGTCGGAGCGGCAAGAGCGTCACGCCGGAGGTGATGATCCCGCTCATCGCCTACCGCACGGAGTACGACATCCTCGCCGGCGTCATTCGCGAGACTGCGCACGCCGTCGAGAACGAGAGCGGCACCAAGCTCAGCTATCTCATTGGCACCATGATCGAGCTGCCGCGTGCCGCGTTGAGGGCCGCTGAGATCGCTGCAGGCGATGAGGGGGCCGAGTTCTTCTCATTCGGCACGAACGACCTGACCCAGACTTGCCTCGGTCTCTCCCGCGATGACGCGGCGCCGATCCTTTCGAGCTATTCGGAGAAGGCCATCTTCGAGGTCGATCCATTCGTCTCGATCGACCGTGAGGGCGTGGGCGAACTGGTCGCGATCGGCACCGAGCGCGGCCGCAAGGAGAAGGCGGATCTCAAGATCGGCATCTGCGGGGAGCACGGCGGCGACCCGCGCTCGGTCGCGTTCTGCCATGAGACGGGCCTCGACTATGTCTCCTGCTCGCCCTTCCGTGTACCCGTCGCGCGCCTTGCGGCAGCGCAGGCGGCGATCAGCTCCGATGCTGAGACGCGCGACAAGGATTGAGGCATACCGCCTCTCGCGGCAGCGCAGGCAGCCATCGCCGCTGTCCAGAGCGAGCGCCGTGCCTTGCGCACTCAGCCCGCGGTTGCGTCGTCCTCATCCATGGAAGGACGGCGCGGGCGCTGGCCTTGGTTCGTCTGCAGCAGTGCGACGACGATCAGCAGCGGCGGAAAGACGAAGCACCACGCAGCCCAGGCCGAGTGATCGCGGCGCTTGTAGCTCGCGATGATGCCACCGAGGACAGCCGCCACGAGCGAGATCGAACCCCAGATGACGATCCACTTCACGGCTTCCATAACACCTCACATTCCATCACGCCGGAGCCGCAAAAAATAAGTGGGCGGGCTGCGCAAGCAGCCCGCCCAGAGGTGACATCCACCGATGGCGAAATCAAGCTCGCTGAAGCGTGCCCGTTGCCGCATGCCGGCGCGCGGCAAGTCGGCGCTCGCTCATGCCTTCGCGACGAAATCGGAAGAGTTGCGCGGGGCGACCTCCCGTCTGCTGGCGCATGGTCCCGGTGGCCTCGATAACACCTGCTCCTTCCACATAGCGGCGGAAGTTCTGCTTGTGCAGACTGGGCCCGAGTATGGCTTCTGCCGATCGCTGGAGATCGAGGAGCGTGAACACGGGCGGCACGAGGTCAACCGCAATCGGACGAACGCGCAGGCGTGCCCTGAGGCGACCGAGTGCCGCCGCGAGGATCTGGAGATGATCCGGAACCATGCGTGATGGCGCGATGGTCTCCCCTGCGATTCCTTCGACGTAGGCGACATTGCCCGGCTCGCTCAAATACGGCGCCAGCTTCTGCACGAGCGCGCAGCGATCGAGCGTGCCTGCCTCCTCCCAAGGCGTGCTGTCGAGACCGAAGGCCGTCCGCACGCGGCGGGACTGGCGTTCGAGCGCTTGCTCACCGGCCAGTGTCGACGACTGAAGACGGTTGAGCAGCAGCTGTCCAACGCGCTCGTGCCCGGTCAGGCCGCCGCGTCGGCGCCGGTCCTCCCACGGCATGAGATCGAGACAGCGGCGCCAAGTGCCCCGCGTCACGCTCGTCCGCTGCTGGGGCGGAACAAGCCCCAGGAAGCCAATTGAAAGGGCGGAGCACGGTTCCCCTATCCCGCTGCCGGCGCCGCTTCGGCGCGCGGTGTGTACCTGCTCGAGTCTCCCCAGCTCGAGACCGGTGTTCTCATGGAGCCAGTCCCTGACCCCGAGGTCGAGACACTTATGAGCTCCAGGATCGAAGGCCACGCTCGGAAAGCGGGCTTCGTTTGGATTTGCGTCGTCGATAAGAACTACTGGCTCGTCCCCCTCGACACTCAACAGACATGATGCCAGTTCAACCGCAAATCCCCCGTACGACGGTCGACGATCGACCATCGGGGCAATCCGCTCGGACATGCATTCCCCCGTCGCTGTGCGTGCGGCCCCCCGACCCTCTGCTCAGCATTGAGATCATCCGATAGGAATTTGTCATTTTTCGTACAAGCAGTTTCTCAACGAACACAATTGCTTCCGGTGCTGCCCGCCGCTTTTTGGACACCCTTCCTTCTAACCTATTAACGCAACACATATAAACGGCCGTTCATCTCGAGAAGGCTTTTCGGCAAGTTCCGACCAATAATGGCATTCCTCAAATTTCTTTAGTGCTGAGGCCCCTCGCTCGTGCCTGGGGCGCGCGTAGCGGTGGCTCGGGAGAGACCCGAAACCGCTGTCAATCATGGTCTCGGAACTCGATGTCCGCATGGCGCGCCTCTGGCGCGACGCACTGCAGTCGAGGGCGACAGCACCCCCTACTCGGCAGCCCGTCCACCTCAAGCGAGCGCAGTCATTATGGCCGCCGCGGGCATGGCACTACCTTAGAGAGCGACAGCATCTCTCCCCAGCAGCCCGCGGCAAGTGCGCTAATGGGTCCAGGGCTCGCGACGCCCGAACTTGAAGTTGTCGGCGTAGGACTTGTGAATGGCCTGGCGCGGCTTCGGCTCACTGAGGCGGAAGGGGATGCCATTGCGCTCGGCGTAAGCGATCGCCTCTTCCTTCGTCTCGAATTCGAGTCGAACCTGCGCACGCATATCCGTCGAGCTCGTCCAGCCCATGAGCGGATCGACCTCCCGGGGAGCAGCACCTTCGAATTCCAGCACCCAAGCCTTGGTGCGAGCCTGACCGGACTGCATGGCGGTTTTCGCAGGAAGATAGATGCGAGCAATCATAGGCGTGCGGATCCGAGTGAACGGCCGAAATGGGCCGGATGGCGCAAGAATGCGTTGGCGCCTGACAGTTAGCACCCTTCGCTCGTTCTGCAAACACGCCGCATCAAAAGGTGGATGTGCGCTGCTCCATGATCCATCCGCGACCAAGCATCGCAAGGGTGCCGTCGAGATCGAATGTCGCATTCTCTGAAGTTGCCACTTCAACGAAACTATGGGCTCCACTCGGCGAGCGGCGTGCTGATGCCCCGCCACCCTGCCGAAGACAACCGCTGTCATAGATAACCTCGGAAGCAACGGCGATCCCGACGCCTGCTGCGGCCGCGGCATGATCCGCTGTCGCCGCGAACGCCGTCGTGCGCCCTCATGGCTGATCGCGACAATGCCCTGAAGCTGCACGATCCGTATTTCGTCGTCTCTGATCGCGACATCTGCCGCCGGGGCAAGAGCAACAAGTACGCGTCAAACGGAAGGCGATCATGAGCGCAATGAACCCACTGCTGACAAAAGTGTTCAGTGGCCCGTTGGATCTCAACGGACCGATACTCGGCCGCATCTTCTTTCTGTTCGAATATGCAAGGGCCTACTTCGAGGAGAAGCGTGAACTCTTCGATGCGCGCTTCGGCACCGATACGTCGGCGCCCCTCTTCGAGCGGGACCAGAAGACCTCAGTTCACTTCTACGTACCGACGACGGCCTCGGTCATCTACAAGATCCTTGGCTCCCTTCCGCTGCAGCCGAACAAGTTCACATTCATCGACATGGGGTCAGGCAAAGGTCGGGCGCTGCTCGTCGCCTCGGAATTCCCGTTCACGAAGATCGTCGGCATCGAACTCTCGAAGCAGCTGCACGATATCGCCGAGGAGAACGTCAAACGCTACAGACCGGCATCCCAGCAGTGCGCGGCGTTCGATCTGCACTGCATGGATGCGCTCGAGTATGCCTACGAAGATGAGCCCTTCGTGCTCTTCCTGTTCGACCCCTTCGGGCGCGAGATCCTTCAGAAAATCATTGCCAATCTCGAGACGTCTCTGAAGCAGAAGCCCCGCAAGGCCTATGTTGTGTACGTCTACCCCCAGTACGAAGACCTGTTCCAGAACTCATCGGTCCTTCGACGGGTGAGCGAAATCCGACCCAGCTGGCAGCCCTGGAACCAGTACGTCGTCTACGCGGCATCGGCCGGTGCGGCTCATGATCCAGGTCCCGTCGATGATCCAGCCGTAGCTGAAAGCCCGTCGCATCATAGCGTGCGATCGGGCGGCGAATCGGCGACCGGCAAGGCTGCCTAGACTGCGATCGGACATTCGAGCCGAGAGCAATCGCGTGAGTTCCGCAAGAGAGAAGAGATGGCGGGGCGCACGCCCCGTCAATCTCCGTTCGGGAACCGGGAGTGCGCCCTCGCCGCTGTCACCTCTGCGTGGTGTTGCGGCGCTTTCGCATCCACTTGCTCAACCGGTACTTCCAATCGCGGTGAGCACGAGCAGGCAACTCAGGCTTCAGCGTCGGGGCGACCATCCAGTTGACCCTCTGCGGAACCTCAAAAGGATTGAATGCATCCCAGGCTCTGCGGTCCTTGTCTCTTCGAACTGCTACGGTCGCGTTGTCCGCAATCAGATGATGTACTTCGTAGTCCGGTCTATTCGTGATGAGATACTGGATTACAGTCTCGATCGCAGGAAACAAGGCGTCATCGAAGACGATCGCACCACCAACGCAGCACAGTCTGTCGGCGAGATAGAAGTCCATCAAAACATCTTCGAACCGATGGCCACCGTCGATGAAAATGAGGCCAGCCGCTTCTGGTCCGCGCTCACTCCAAATCCGAGCCAGACCGATAGCGGAGTGCTCCCAGAATCGCTGGAACTGCCGCCCAAAATGCTCCTTCAGGTAGGCCTCTACAATGGCGCCGCGGCCGCCTCCCAAGCCGTAGGGATCGAAGACCAAATGCTCGAATGGATCCCCTGCATCCACGCGCGAGGCGAGCATCACAGCCGCCGATGAGCCCATACCGAAACCAATCTCTATCGAAAGTGGCTTCGGACAATTGCGACTGATGTGCGCCAGTAGGGCAATCTCTGATCGCGACACGCGTACGTTGCCCAATTGCTCAGTCTGGCCGTTAGGATCCGTGAAACTCCCCGTATCAAGGGCCATCAGGCATCGCGCAACTGCATCTGATTTTGTACTGAGTTCGTCAAGGCTCTGAGCCAGCTCAAAATTATTTGGAATCTGCAATAATCATTCCTCCACACATCAATGCTTGTTGGTTCCACCCTAGGAATCCTTTCCTCTCTGTCAACCATGCATGGCGCCCTTTGAGCCACCTGCAGCATTTTATTCCGGCGGGCCGAACAACAAATCAAAGCACGCGCCCCAGCGGCATCCACGCCACCGAGCCTGAGAGATTCGCGCTGATGTGAAGATCATGTGGTCGGGCTGTTCGCTTCGACCGCGCGCACCCGCCCCCAAGAGAGCATTTTGTCCGGCAGTCAAAGTTGGGTGACCCCGCACCCGAGCGTGGGGCGGGCACCAATCATGTCGCGCTGCAGGCTACTTACGTGGAATACAGCGCCGTTGCCGCTGTAGCTGCAGATTACCGCCGACGGAGGTGTGGTTTCCACCGATCACCTCTTTGATTTGCCCTTTTGGGCAACTGCCGTCGTCGACTAGAACGCGCTGCCCTTGCTTGAGCGAACCCATGGCGGGTTCCCTTTTCAGCGTGGCAGCTGAAGCCCCGCTGCTCATACCCAGCACGCCGACGGCGCAGAGAACCGTGATAAAGAAAGCCTGCATGGTGCTCATTCCCGTGTCTGCCGAGATGAAGCCGGAACCGCAGCCCTGCCCCCCCCAACGCACCCCTTGGTATGTGGGGAAGCGCTAGAGCGTCGCAAATTATTGAATTGATTGGTCGGGGCAGCGGGATTCGAACTCGCGACCCCCTGCTCCCAAAGCAGGTGCTCTACCAGGCTGAGCTATGCCCCGATCCGGCGCCTAAGTGCCGTGCCCAGCGCGAGGCGTCAAGCCGTTCCGGCAAGCCGCCCCCCGAGCACAGCGAGTTCCTCAGCGTTTCGCCGCGCCCTTGAAGTGCGGAAATTCGACCCGGTCGCCCGGCTTGATGCCGAGGCGACGCGCCGAGCCCGCCTTCATCTCGAGCACACCTGTCACGTTACCCTGCGAGCCGATGACGCGCTCGGAGTGGGGCTCCGTGTCCATCTCGATGCGGTGAACGATGCCATCGGCGCGAATGAAGATCATGTCGAGCGGGATGAATGTGTTGCGCATCCACATCGTGATCTCATGCGCGCTCGGATAGGGAAAAAGCATCCCTTGGTCGTCGCCAAGCGACCGGCGGAACATGAGGCCGTACGACTTTTCCTGATCGCTTTCGGCGACCTCGATGTCGATGCGGTGGGCGCCGCTCGCCGTGTGAAGGGTCAGCGTATCGCGTCGCATCTTCATCTCGGCCTTGGCGCTCTCCGCGCCCATGATCCCGACGAGTGCCACCATCAACAAACAAAACAGGACCGCGCTCAGCGCGGCCCTGTCATCCTTTAGCGTCAGATAACTCAATCGGGCGCTCCGCTCAATGCGAGGGCGGCAGTCCCGATGTCCCGTCCGGGCGCAGGTCGGCTGCCATGCAGCCCTTATAGCCCATTCCCCAGCGCACCTGAACTATCTGTCCGGGCCTCAGCTCAGTAAAGCCGAAGCGGCGCAGCGTCTCCATGTGCACGAAGATGTCGGGGGTCCCCTCGCCGCGGGTCAGGAATCCGAAGCCGCGGACGCGGTTGAACCACTTCACGATGGCGCGCTCCCACCCGCTCTCGGGCTGCACAACGACATGGGTGCGTTGTGGAAGCTGGGAGGGATGGATGGCCGTGCTCTCGTCCATGCTGATGATGCGGAAGGCCTGCATGCCCTTCGGCCGCTTGAGAGCCTGGCAGTGCACGCGGGCACCCTCGTAGGCGGTCTGGAAACCGCCGGCGCGCAGGCACGTGACGTGGAGAAGCACGTCCGTCATGCCGTTGTCGGGAACGATGAAACCGTACCCCTTTGAGGCGTCGAACCATTTGATTGCGCCTGCAATCTCGACGACCTCGACGCCATCGACCGCCTCGCCCAAGCCCTGAGCCAGCTCATTGCTAAGCCCGTCAAGAACGTCCGGCGGCCCTTTCGAGGAATCCCCCATTTCTGAACCCCACTTCACTGTTAATATAACTGCCACATCTGCCGGCTCGTCCTCCGGCGCCATTCGATTTGCCCTCTCGAATCGCGCCATCCTGCGTCGGCGGTCGGAACATACCAGCCTGGGCCGCGCGCACTGTGGCACATTCGCTGCACTTGGTCATCAATGCTGCCGATGCCAGATAATTTCGAATCTGATTTATGTCCCCGTAAAGCTTTGTTAACACTTACCCTTCCGCATCCATCAAATGGGCGTCACAGGCAGCCCCGGAAGGCCGCTGTAAACTGTGGGTTGCCGTCTGGAAGGGCCCTTTTGGCGTCCGTCAAGACCCTTCGTAGGGCTCTCGGGAGGGGGCGATTCGACGTGCCCATCCTGTCCGGCGGCACCTAGGTCGAGACTTGAGGTTAGGCTGGGACCCGGCTTGCAGTCCCGCCGAGCCCCGCTCTATGCTTTCGCGACACACCCTGCCTCACGCGAGGCGGCACTCCGTTCAGTGAGGAGGCAACATGCGATATCTGCACACGATGGTGCGCGTCACCGACGTCGACAAGAGCCTGGATTTCTACTGCAACAAGCTCGGCATGAAGGAGATCAAGCGGCGCGAGAGTCCGGAGGGTCGCTTTACGCTGATCTTCCTCGCCAGCTCCGACGACGCGAGCGCGGGGACGAAATCCAACGCGCCGCTCCTCGAGCTCACCCACAATTGGGACCCGGAACAGTATGGCGAGGGGCGCAATTTTGGCCATCTCGCCTACGAGGTGGATGACATCTACGCCCTTTGCGATCGCCTCCAGAAGGCTGGCGTGACGATCAATCGCCCACCGCGCGACGGCCGCATGGCCTTCATCCGCTCACCCGACAACGTCTCCATCGAGCTCCTGCAAAAGGGCGAGGCAAAGGCACCGGCCGAGCCCTGGAAGTCCGCGCCAAATATCGGAAAGTGGTGAGCCAAGAATCGCCCGGCGCCCCACGGCGCCGGGTCATCGTGGTCGGCACCGGCCCGGCCGGGCTGATGGCGGCCGAAACCGTGGCAAAGGCGGGCCACCAGGTCAGCGTCATCGAGCAGATGCCGAGTGCTGGCCGCAAGCTTCTCATGGCCGGGCGCGGTGGCCTCAATCTTACGCATAGCGAACCGCTCGACGCCTTTCTCGGCCGCTATGGACCAGCCAGAGGCCGGCTCGAGGCGGCCATCCGTGCCTTTCCTCCGGAAGCGCTCGTCACCTGGGCGCATGAACTCGGGCAGGAGACGTTCGTTGGCACCAGCGGGCGGATATTCCCGCGTGCGATGAAGGCGTCGCCGCTGCTGCGCGCGTGGCTTGCGCGGCTCGCCGGCCTCGGTATCGAGATGCGGCTGCGCCATCGCCTGATCGGGCGTCGGCGGGACGGGACGGTTCTTCTGGCAGACGAAAGCGGCGCGCGCGTCGAGATGGCGTCCGCTGCCGTGATCCTGGCGCTTGGCGGCGCGAGCTGGCCACGGCTGGGCTCGACGGGACAGTGGGCCGACGTCCTCCGCGGCCAAGGCATCGACGTGCGACCACTCGAGCCCTCCAACAGCGGCATTGCCGTTGCCTGGAGCCCGAGCCTCATCGAACGCTTTGCCGGCGAACCTTTGAAGCGCGTTGCCGTCAGCTGCGGTTTGGAAAGCCGCCGTGGTGAGGTGATCGTCACGTCAAGCGGGCTCGAAGGCGGCGCGATCTATGCCCTCTCGCCCGTGATCCGCGACGCGCTCCGGCACAGCGGAACGGCACGGATCGCGTTGGATCTCCGACCCGACATCGGCACCGACGCCCTAGCCGCTCGACTTGCATCTGCGCGCAAAGGCGACTCCCGCACGAACGTGCTCCGCAAGAGTGCCAAGCTCTCGCCCGGCGCCATTGCCGTGCTGCGCGATGCAGTCGCAAATATCCTCCCCGCGGAGCCGGCCGCGCTGGCCGCGCTCGTGAAGGCGGTACCGCTCCGGGCGACGGCACTTGGCGATCTCGCCACCGCCATTTCGACGGCCGGCGGGGTCGCCTGGTCCGAGGTCGATGCCCATTTCATGTTGAGAAAAGCGCCGGGCGTATTCTGTGCCGGAGAAATGCTCGATTGGGAGGCGCCTACAGGCGGTTATCTTCTTCAGGCCTGTTTCGCGACTGGAAGGGCCGCCGGGCAGGGCGCAAACGAATTTCTAACCCGTGGCAATCGAGTTAAACTCGTGGGCTGAGCTTATTGCCCGCGCCCGTCCTATTGACTTGCCAGAGCCCGACTTTGCGTTTAATTCAATGGAGCACAATGCATGAACTGGGCAATTGTCGGGCGTGCGTTGTGTCGCAGGAGCGGTCGGATCAGGGGCATACGTTCTGTCCGAACGCGTCGCGCGGCGTTTTGAACGCGATACAAGAAAACAAAGAATGAGGGCCGTCATGGCTGCCGAGCGCGTGCAAAGCCTGCAGGATACTTTCCTCAATTACGTTCGCAAGAATAAGACGCCACTCACCATCTTCCTGGTCAATGGCGTCAAATTGCAAGGTATCGTGACCTGGTTTGACAATTTCTGCGTCCTGCTGCGGCGTGACGGGCATTCCCAGCTCGTCTACAAGCATGCGATCTCGACGATCATGCCCGGACAGCCGGTCCATCTGATGGATACGGATCAGCCCGAAGGGCAATAAGGCCAGGATCTGCCGATCACGGTGCACGATAAATTCCCGAGTTCCGAGCCGCGCCGTCGCAGGCGGGGAGCGGATACTGTCGCGCCGCCGCCCATGCGCGCGTTGGTTCTCGTGCCTGTGCTGACGCTCGACCGTGCTCGCCAAGCCACGCCCGCCAACGGTGGACATCGGCCCGCGCCCTTGCCGCGCGCCAGTGCCGATCGCCTCGACGAAGCCATCGGGCTCGCACAGGCCATCGACCTCGATGTCGCGGGCGGGATCGTCGTACCGGTACCGCAGCCGCGGCCGGCAACACTCTTCGGCAGTGGCAAGGTCGATGAGATCAAGGCGGAGATCGAGGCGCGTGAGACCGGCCTCGTCATCGTCGATCATGCGATCAGCCCCGTGCAGCAGCGCAATCTCGAGCGCGCCTGGAACGTCAAGGTCATCGACCGCACCGGCCTCATTCTCGAGATCTTCGGCCGCCGCGCGCGTACGCGTGAAGGTCGCCTCCAGGTCGAGCTTGCGCATCTCAGCTACCAGAAGAGCCGCCTCGTGCGCTCCTGGACCCACCTTGAACGCCAGCGCGGCGGCGGCGGCTTCCTCGGTGGTCCCGGCGAGCGCCAGCTCGAGCTCGACCGGCGCATGCTGCAGGATCGCATCGACGCCCTGAAGAAGGATCTCGAAGGAGTCGTGCGCACGCGCGCGCTCCACCGCGCCGGCCGCGCCAAGGTGCCGTATCCCGTCGTCGCCATCGTGGGCTACACGAACGCCGGGAAGTCCACGCTCTTCAATCGCATCACCGGTGCCGGCGTCATGGCCAAGGATCAGGTCTTCGCGACGCTCGATCCGACCATGCGCGAGGTGCTCCTCCCCAGCGGCCGACGGATCATCCTCTCCGATACGGTCGGATTCATCTCGGACCTGCCGACGACGCTCGTCGCGGCCTTCCGCGCGACGCTCGAAGAAGTCGTCGGTGCCGACCTCGTCGCGCACGTGCGCGACATCTCGCGCCCCGACACGGACGCCCAGGCCCGCGACGTGGAAGGCGTGCTGCACGACCTCGGTATTGACCCTACCGCCGCGGACAGCCCTGTCATCGAGGTGTGGAACAAAGTCGACAGGCTCGATGCCGAGGCGCGAGAGGAGCTGCGCAACGAGGCTGCCCGTGCAGACCACACGTGCATTCTCGCATCGGCAGTCACGGGCGACGGCATGGCAGAGCTGCTTGCCGCGATCGACACGCGTCTCGGCGCTGCGGATAACACGCTCGACGTTGCGATCCAGCCGGGCCAGGGCCGCCTGCTGAGCTGGATCCATGCCAATGCCCAGGTCCTCGATCAGGCGAGCGGCGAGGACGGCCACATCGACCTTCGTGTCAGGATCGCCGCCGAGAAACGCGGCCAGCTCGAGCGGCAGATAAAGCTCGCCGCGCGGCAAAAGCCGGCCACCAGCACGCAATGACGCAATTTCCACACTGTCGCGCGATTTTAGTCGCGGGTCCGTACGACCTGCTTGATCCTTGATGCGCGATCGATCTCAAATCCCAACAAATAAATCAGGACACCGATGCTGAGGGGGCTCTACGACTGGACCATGCGCATGGCGGCTCACGAGAGAGCGCCGCTCGTCCTGTTCTTCATCGCCTTCATCGAGAGTTCATTCTTTCCGATCCCGCCGCACGCCATGATGATCCCGATGATCCTCGCGGCACGCGCCAGCGCCTGGTGGATCGCGACGATCACGACAGTCGGGTCAGTGCTCGGCGGCATGGCGGGCTATGCCATCGGCTATTTCCTGTATGAATCCGTGGGCCGCTGGGTTCTGGATCTCTACGGCTACAGCGAGAAGTTCGCGTCCTTCGCCGCGCAGTACAACGAGTACGGCGCCTGGATCGTCTTTATCGGTGGCGTCTCGCCCTTTCCCTACAAAGTCATCACCATCGCGAGCGGCGTGACGCAGCTCGACTTCACGATATTCTCAGTGGCGAGCCTGCTCGCGCGCGGTACGGTGTTCTTCGGCATAGCCGTGCTGCTCTACTGGTTCGGCCCGCCGATCCGGCGCTTCATCGAGGAACGTCTCGGTCTTGTCGCGACGGTCTTCATAGTGACGCTGTTCGCCGGCTTTGCCGCCATCCGCTTCGCAATCTAGAGCGCACCATGCACCAGCGCCCTGCCCCAGCGACCGCCGACCCTGCCTACAAGGCCGGCGCCACGGCCTTGATGCTTGCACTCGCGGCAATCGTCGCTGCGCTCGGTTTTGAGTACATCGGCGGCTATGCGCCCTGCCCGCTCTGTCTGATGCAGCGCTACGCCTACTATGCGGGCATTCCGTTGCTGTTCATTGCCCTCGTGCTGGTCGCGGTCGATCGGGCCGGATGGGCGGCGGCCGTCTTCGTCATCGCGGCGCTCGCATTTCTCGCCAATGCCGGCCTCGGCATCTACCACGCCGGTGCCGAGTGGAAATTCTGGCCGGGCCCGGATACGTGCGCGTCCGTCGCGCAAACGCTTGGTGGCGGCTCAGGCGGACTTTTGAAGCAGCTCGAGACGACCCGCGTCATCCGCTGCGACGAAGCACCCTGGACGTTCCTCGGGCTTTCCTTTGCCGGATGGAACGTCGTCCTCTCGCTCCTGATCTTCGTCGCGGCGATGCAGGCAGCGTTCGCGGCGTCGGCGGCGAACATGAGGCGGCGGATGTCGGAGGTTTAAGAAAACGAAGGGGGTTTGGGGGTATCTCCCGAGCGGGGTTGAAGGGGCGGCAGCCCCTCTAACGCCAAAGGCGCGACTTATGTGCCCTGCTTCGACGGCGTCGCAATCGTCGACAGCACGTCGCCAAGAAACTCCGTGAGGTTCTCGGTCATATGGTGCACGTGCTCGGGCGGCTTCTGCCAGTTGCGGATGCCTATCTGCACGGGATGATCCACGTACGACGAATGCACGAGCACGGTCGTCAAACCGAGCTGATGCGGCACCTCGAGATTGTGCGGCATGTCCTCGAACATGGCGGCAGCCTTGGGATCGACGCCGTGGAGCTTCAGGAATTGCCGGTACGGCTCGGCTTGCGGCTTCGGCACGTATTCCGAGGCGACGATATCGTAGATGTCCTCGAAGAGGTGGAGGATGCCGAGCTTGCCTGCAACGCGCTCGGCGTGCGCGCGCGTGCCGTTCGTGAAGATCAAGCGCCGGCCGGGCAATGCCTTGATGGCCTCCCGCAACTCTGGATGCTCGGGCACCACAGCTAGATCGATATCGTGCACGTAGTCCAGGAAGGCCTCGGGGCGCATCTTATGCACCTTCATGAGACCCGAGAGCGTCGTGCCGAACTGGCGGTAGTAGCTCTTCTGGAGGTGGCGCGCGTATGCGAAGGGCACACCGAGAAACGATGCGATGAACTCGCCCATGCGCTGGTCGACCTGGGCGAAGAGATTGCACTCGGCGGGATAGAGCGTGTTATCGAGATCGAACACCCAGGCCTGCGTCGCATCGAAGCCGGTCCGGTGGCGGGCAACAGCTTTCGTCACCGCGGCGGCCGCGGTCGTGACGTCGTCCTGTGGCCTCTCGCTACTCATCCCTTCTTCTTCGGCTTTCTCTCGCCGCCCACGAGCGTCCCGACGCCGTGCTCGGTGAAGAGTTCGAGCAGCACGCAGTGCGGCACGCGCCCATCGATGATGACGACGGCTTCGACACCTGCCTCGACGACCTCGATGCAACCCTCGATCTTCGGAATCATGCCACCGTTGATCGTGCCGTCGCGGATGAGATCTCGCGCCTCGTCGACAGTGAGCTGCGGAATGAGCTCTTTTTTCTTGTCGAGCACGCCAGCAACATCGGTCAGCAGGAGCAGGCGCTTCGCTTTCATGCGCGCGGCGAGCGCAGAGGCGAACGTGTCAGCGTTGATGTTGAGCGTCTGGCCATCGCGCGAGATACCGACGGGCGCGATGACGGGAATGAGGTCCGACTTCGAGATCACCTCGACGATGTGCGGGTTCACCTCGACGGGATCTCCGACATAGCCGATGTCGACCGCCTGCATGATATTCGACTGCGGGTCGGGCATCTCCGTGATCTTCTTGGCGATCATCAGGTTGGCATCCTTACCGCAAATGCCGACGGCCTTGCCGCCCTGACGGTTGATCGCGGAGACGATCTCCTTGTTGATGGCGCCCGCGAGGACCATTTCGACGATCTCGACGGTCGGCTTGTCGGTGACGCGCAGGCCGTGCACGAACTCGGACTGGATGGCGAGCTTCTTCAGCATCGCTGCAATCTGCGGCCCGCCGCCATGTACGACGACCGGATTGATGCCTGACAGCTTCAGGTAGACGATGTCCTTGGCGAAGGCCTCGGCGAGCTTCTCGTCGCCCATGGCGTGGCCGCCGAACTTGATGACGACCGTTTCCTCGTCATACTTGATGAGATGCGGCAGGGCCTCGGCAAGGATACGCGCCTGCGCCTGGGGATCGATATCGACCAGACCCGGTGCCGCTGCCCGGGCCTCCCTGCTTTCTGCCATCGCCGTGTCCTTCTTCCGCCCGCCGCGACGGGACCTAGTGTCGCGATCTACGGCGCGCACTTATAGCGCCTTGGGACCCCGGCTCAATGAACTTTTGCACATCGGCCGCGGACGTGGGCCGCAAATCCGCCGCAAGCGCGATGCGCGGTGAAAAGCTTGGGGGCTTCAAGTACACTCGGAGCATTGCGATGACGTGTGGCGCGACCGCCGCAGTCGTGCTTTGCGTACTAACTCCATGATGATTTAGACGATTTGCCACCCGGCCGGCGACACTGCCGGATTCCCGTCGCGGGTGAATCGTGCTCTAAGCGGTTGGATGGCCTTGCGGCGCCGATCCGGGGGGACGGACAGTCGGCAGGCGCACGGAATGAGAATGGCGGAGGCGGCAGGGGACGGCCCCCGAGAAGGCTCATAATAATGGCTCAGGCGATGGCTCAGGGAACGTCGTTCGAGACGAGGATCGCACGCTCCGACGCGCTGGTGGTGACGCTTGCGCGCGCGAGCGACTATGCTGCCGGTCAGGCGCATAGTGCTATCACGCTCGAGCATCTGCTGCTCGCCCTCACCGAGGACGGCGACGCTGTGCGCGTCCTCGTCGCAAACTCGGTCGATCTCGCCCGCCTTCGCAATGACGTCGCGAGCTTTCTCGGCCAGCAACCGCCGACTGCCGCCCCGGGCACGCATCCCGGCCACGATCCCGACCTCAACAAGATCCTCGCCTATGCCGAAGCCGCGGCGCGCCAAAGCCCGCGTCCCGATGTGCAGATCGATGGCGCCATCGTGCTCGCAGCCATCGTCGGCGACGGCAAGAGCATGGCGGCGACTTTCCTCAAGGCCCAAGGACTGACTTTCCAGGCGGCCATCCGCGTGATCCGGCAAAGCGTGGCGGCGCAAGTCCCCTCGACGTCGACTTCCTCGGACGCACCAGAGAGCACCGCACCGGCTGGCCCGTCTGTTCCCGAGCCACCGGGAGCTCAGCGCGCTCCGCCGAGTGCTGGAGACTATGGTCCCGCTCCGGTTCGTGCGCCCCCGGCCCAGAAACCGGCCTGGGAGCCGTTAGGCTTCCCCAACATCCGGCCTGATCCGCCCCCGCGTCCGCCGGCACCGCCTGCGCCCGCACGCAAGGCCGAAGCCCCGCGTCCCGCCGCCCCGCCGCCCGCGGAGCCGCGTCGCGAGGATGTGCGGCCTGCGCCGCCGCCATCGCCCGAGGTCGCGCACGGAGAAGGCCCGTCGAGGCCCTCGAATACCGATATCGCACCGTTCGGCGCGCCACTACCACCTCCGGCACCGCAGGTCCCCGCGGCCGCTCAGCCCTCCCATGGCGGATCAGAGGCCTACATTCGCCGGCAACCTCCTCCACCTGCACCGGCACCTCCACCCGGCGGACCGCCACCATTGCCGAGCCCCGACGCCGGACGGCGTGCGCCGGAGGCACCACCACCAATTCCGCCACGCCATCCAAGCGCCGAGAGCCTGCCGCCGCCACCACCTCCGCGCGGTCTTGGAGCCTCGCGCCCGGCACCACCGCGTCCGAGCCTGCGCTTGCCGCCGAGCGCCACCCCGGAGCCAGAGCTGACCGCACCGTGGCCGGAGGCGCCGGCCGAGCGGGCACCGTTGCCACCCGTGCCGCCCTATCCGCCGCCTCCGCCGCGCGCGCCACAAGGCGGGCCTGAACGCGGACGTCAGCGCGAGGGAGGCCGCGCGGCGCGCGGCGCGCCCCGCCCGAGTGTCGAGCAAGGTCAGCTTGTCGAGAACATCCCGCGCCGCATGAAGGTCGGTGTCGTCGAGACCGTGGAGATCCGTATCGCCCGCGAAGGGGTTGCCGACGTCGGTCGGGGGCTTCAGGGCGGCGGCGCCCCGCACACGCATCAGCTCCTGATCACACGCGCCATGAGCGTTCGCCTCCAAGGCGAGCCAGGACGCTTCTACATCGAGCCGAAGTCGCCCGAGACGCAGTGGACCGGCGCGCGATCCGATCAGCTGGCGAGCGACTACGCAGTCTGGCGCTTCACCGTCATCCCACAGGTGCGAGGATCGGGAGAGCTGACCCTCGTCGTTTCCTCCCGCTCGATTGGCGCCGATGGTGTGATCGCCGATACGAGCCTGCCTGAGCAGCGTATAGCTATCCGTGTCTCAACGAATATCACACGCGGACTGAAGCGCTGGTCGGGCTGGATCTCGATTGCCGTTCTCGGCGGCCTCCTCGGCAAAGCGGGCCAGAGCTTCTGGCCGAAGCTCTGGGAGATGGTTCGCAGCCTGCTCTCGATTTGATCCGATCCCAACGCAACCGATCCTGCGGGAGCGACGTTGTGCCCTCTGAGGCGGATTGTTCCGTCATGCGCATTTCGATCCCGGCCCGCCCCCAGATGCACATCCAGAACAAATAGTTGTGACGATCGGCTGGTTGACATCGTGAGCGGCAGCGGCTTTGAAGGCCGTAGAGTTCCTGCGTACACGGTAAAGAGATGTTCCGAGCCCCGCGTAAACTTCATTTGCGCCTTCCCGGCCCCAATGGCGGGCAAATTTCGGAGGTTGTGCGCGGCGCAATTGCGATCGGTCTATCTGCAGTTGCCGTTCTGGTACTCGGCACGACGAGCCGGACGATGCTGTTGGCGCCGCCAACGGAAGCTCTCGTCCAGACCTCGGCCGCATATGTCCCGACCAGCGACAGCTGGACCGACCAGCTCACAAATCCTTCGGCCTGGCGCGGTGGGAGCTTCAGGATCCGGCAGCGCCCAATGACACGCGCCGAAGAGCGCGAAGAGCGCCTGCGCGAGGAGCGCGAAGCACAGGAAGCTCGCCTCCGTGCGGAGCGGGAGGCCCGCGAAGAAGCCATGGAGCGGGCGCGCGAATTCGTTCGAGACGGCGGCGGCACCTACCGCACAGTCTGCGTTCGCCTCTGTGACGGCTATTTCTTCCCTATCAGCTTTGCGACGACGCCGGACCGCTTCGCTGCTGACGAGGCAACCTGCAACTCGCGCTGCTCATCGTCCGCCAAGCTCTACGTTTATCCGAACCCGGGTGGCGAGCCGGAGCAGATGACGGACGTCCGAGGCCAGCCCTATACCGCCTTGAAGAACGCCTTCCTCTTCCGCACGAGCTACAATGAAGGCTGCACCTGCAAACCCCATCCCTGGGATCAGGCATCGCTCAACCGGCATCGTGCCTACGCGGAGCGCGCTCAGGGCAGAAAACCTTCACTGACGGCGAAAGTGCAGCCGGAGCGGGCGGCTCCGAGCCTCGCCATAGGACCCGCCGAGGCCGGGCAGGGCACCGGCATCCGAACCGAACGCCCCGCAGGTGCCATGCTCGTCGGTGTCTCCGAGAGAAAGCCCGCACAGAGCACGGAAAGCCAACCGAAACGAGATACGCGGCGTGACACGGGCCACGCGGCTTCTGCCCGTACTACCCAGTGGCAGAACCGTGCCTTCAGCAATGACTGAGAGCTGAGGGCTTCTCCGCTAACCGAGCAGATCGCGCAGCATGGCCACGAGCGGCACGTCCGCCGGTGGCATGGGATAGTCGCCGAGCCGCAGGGCACGCACCCACTTCACACGCTGGCCTTCGCGCGGCGTGATCTCGCCCTCCCAGTTGCGGCAGAGATAGAGCGGCATCATCAGGTGGAAGCTCTCGTAGCTGTGGCTCGCGAACGTGAAGGGCGCGAGGCAGGTCTCGCACACCTCGATGCCGAGCTCCTCATGAAGCTCGCGCAGCAGTGCCTGCTCCGGCGTCTCGCCCAACGCAACTTTGCCGCCCGGGAATTCCCATAGCCCGGCCATGGATTTTCCCGGCGGGCGCTCGGCGATGAGTACGCGATTGTCGACGTCAATGAGGGCTGCTGCAACGACGAGCACGATCGGCTTGCTGTTCACGTTGGTATCCATCATGTCGCCGCGTCAACACCCTCGGGGAGCGGGACGCCGGTCTTGGCAAAGGCTTCCTGCTGGCGCGCGCCCACCCGCGTGAGATCGAAGTCCGCGATGGTCTCGTTGAAGATCTGGAAGTAGTTGAGCCGCGCGTCGAGATGCAGGAAGACGCCGCCGAGCCCGATCGCCGCACGGTCCATGAACACGAACTCGCGCGGCACCTTGACGGGTCCTTTTTCCTTGAGCGCCTTGTGCACGGTGAAGGCTTCGCGGCGGCCGTATTCGCCCGGCGTCGTTCCTTCGGCAATGGAGCGCACGCGATCGTCGAGCAGCGGCCCATAAATGAAGCGCGCCCAGATATTGAGGACGTCGATCAGCTCCTTCGAGAGGCCCGCAAACCCCCACGTCTCATAGGCGTGGACGATGCGCGCCTGATCACCCTCGAGCAGCCCGCGGTAGAGGTCGATGACGCCGCCAACGAACTTCGGCGCGAAGGTGCGCATGCAGCCATAGTCGAGCAGGTTGATGCCAGCCGGCCGGCCGCCCTCCTCGAAAATCGTATAGTTGCCGAGGTGCGGGTCACCGTGGATGACGCCGTAGTGGCTGAAGGGAAACCACCACGCGCGGAACATGGCGCGGGCAATCTGATTGCGGTCCTCGATCTGCGCGGACTTGTAGTCGAGAAGGCGACGACCCTCGAGCCACGTCATGGTGAGGAGACGTCGCGTCGAGAGTTCCGGGACGACGTCCGGCACGCGGATGAGGGGATCGTCGCGAAAAATGAGCCGGTAGAGCGCGGTGTGGCAGGCTTCGAGGCCGTAATCCAGCTCTTCGCGAAGCCTCGCCGAGATCTCCTTCAGAATCTCGCCCGTCTCGACAGCCGGGTCCATACGCGCGTGAATAGCGAACACGACCTTGAGCTGCGTGACATCCGCCTCGACCGCCGACTGCATGTCCGGGTACTGCAGCTTGACGGCGAGTGCGCGCCCGTCATGCCCGACCGCTCGATGCACTTGCCCGAGTGAGGCCGAGGCCGTCGAGGAGAGATCGAACGCCTTGAAGCGCGCCTGCCAGTCGGGGCCAAGCTCGGCCTGCATGCGCCGGCGCACGAACGCCGGCCCCATGGGCGGAGCTGCCGACTGGAGCTGCGCCAGCTCGCGCGCGTACTCGGGCGGAAGCGCCTCAGGGATCGTCGAGAGAAGTTGGGCTGCCTTCATGATCGGGCCCTTGAGCCCACCCAATGCTTTGGCCAGCTCGGCTGCATTCTTCTCGCGATCGAGGTCGTAGCCGAGCAGCCGGCTGCCGGCGACGCGCGCGGCCACTGCACCGACATTCGTGCCGACGCGAAGATATCGCGCCGCGCGGGCACTCAGACGGTTGGCTTCCTCGTCATCGGACATTCGTACTGAACCTCTAGGGGCGGCATGAACTGCCACCCTGCGGGCAATCCTCAGATATGGCGCCGAACCCACACCCAATCAACGTGCCGCGGTGCCGCGCGGACTAGAGCTTCTTGGGATCGAGACCACCCATCTTGCACACGATGCGCCATTCCTCCGGCGTCACGGGCTGCACGGAGAGGCGCGTAGTCGTGACAAGGCTCATTTTTGAGAGGGATGGCGTCGCCTTGGCATCTTCGAGCGTCACCGCCTTCGGCATGTCCGCGACGGCGACCACATCGACGCACTCCCACTTGCCCGTATCGTCGCTCGGATCGGGATGCGCGAGTGCAGTCACCTTGAGGATCCCAACGATCTCCTTGCCGATGTTGGAGTGGTAGAAGAAACCGAGGTCACCGATCTTCATGGCCTTCATGTTGTTGCGCGCGAGGAAATTGCGCACGCCCGACCATGGCTCCCCGGCCTTGCCCTTGGCCTTCAGATCGTCCCACGAAAAAGCATCAGGCTCGGATTTCAGGAGCCAATAGGCGGGTTGGGCGGATTTTCCCTTGGCCGCACCGGCACGGGATGGCGATTTCGGCATCGTCGGCGATCCTGATTCCTTGATTCCTGACTGGTGCGGGCGAACTGTAGCCCCCGCACACTTCTTTGTCATTGTGGGGACCGTTGACCCGCCGGCTTCGGTAGATACGATCGCCTCAGCCAAGATTGGCCAACGGGGGACGCCATGTCAGTGGATCAGGATGCGGTATCGCGCGGCGATGCGTCTGAGAGGCCGAAGGTCCGCGTCTGGGATGGTCCGACGCGCCTCTTCCACTGGTCGCTCGTGATCCTAATCGCCCTCGCGTACGTCACCCGCAAGGCCAATCCCGATCTCGTCTGGCACATGCGGATCGGCTACGCGATCCTCATTCTGATCACGTTCCGCATTCTCTGGGGCTTCGTCGGCAGCTCGACATCGCGCTTCGGCGCGTTCGCCTACGCGCCATGGACCGCCATCCGCTACGGCATCGACTTCCTGCTGCGCCGCCCGCGACATTTCCTCGGCCACAATCCGCTTGGCGGGACGGTCGTCTTCGTCATGCTCGGCCTTGTCGCGGCGCAAGGGCTCCTCGGTCTCTTCTCCTACGACGACCACACCGAGCTCCACGGTGGCCCGCTTGCGAGCAAGGTCGCAGAAGAGACAGTGGCGATCTTCACGCGCTGGCACATCTGGCTGTTCGACATCCTGCTCATCGTCATCGCGCTCCACATCTTCGCGAGTTTCGCCTATGCCATCTGGAAGCGCGAGGATCTGATCGGGCCGATGATCACGGGGCGCAAACGCCACGCTCATTTCGAGGACCAGATCGAGGCGCGGATCGCCTCACCGCGGCTGGCGCTGCTCTGCCTGATCCTGGCGGCGGCCATCGTGCTCGGCGGCATAACGCTCGCAGGCGGCAAGATCGGCTGAGCGGCCTGTCCAGGTTGCCGCTCCAGGGTCCAGGCCTTGATCCGAGGCCTCGCCGCTATCAATTGTGGGGCAAGCCCCTCCGGGAGACCCCATCATGAGCCTCCAACTCACCGGCATTCACCACCTGACGGCAATCACGGCCAAGGCGGCCGCCAACAAACGCTTCTACACGGAGACGCTGGGCCTCCGCCTCGTGAAGAAGACGGTCAATCAGGACGACACGAGCGCCTACCACCTCTTCTATGCCGACGGCATGGCCTCACCCGGCAGCGACCTCACCTTCTTCGACTGGCCGGTCGCGCGCGAACGGCGCGGAACGCACGCCATTACATGCACCGGGTTGAGGGTTGGCAGCAGTGCGAGCGTCGAATGGTGGGCCCGGCGTGTGGCCGATGCCGGGCTCGTGCACACCCCGATCAGTGAGATCGACGGGGTTGCCTCGCTCTTGTTCGAGGATCCCGAAGGCCAGCGCTTCCGCCTCCTCGACGACGGAGGCGCCGGTGAGAGCCATCCCTGGGAGCGCAGTCCGGTTGCCGGCGAGCACCAGATCCGCGGTCTCGGCCCGATTACCATCAGCGTGCCCATGCTCGAGGGTACAGGTGAACTGCTCAGCAGCGTCATGAAGCTGCGCGAGGAGCGAACCTATCCTTCACCCGATGGCTCCGGCGAAGTCCACGTCTTTGCCATGGGTCCCGGCGGCTCGGCGGCGGAGCTGCACGTTGCTGTGCAATCGAACTTACCGGCCGCACAGCAGGGCGCAGGTGGCGTGCATCATGTCGCCTTCCGCACGCCCGATGTCGCGAGCCTTCACAAATGGACCGAGCGCCTCGCCGAGTACGGCGTGCGGTCGAGCGGCGAGGTCGAGCGCTACTATTTCCGTTCGCTCTATTTCCGCGAGCCGGCGGGCATTCTGTTCGAGATCGCGACGGATGGCCCGGGCTTTGCCGTCGACGAGCCGCTCGAAGCGCTTGGCGAGCGTCTCGCCTTGCCACCGTTCCTGGAAGGCAAACGCGCGTCAATCGAGGCCGATTTGAAGCCACTCGATTGACGCGCGCCTGCAAACAGGCAGATCAGCCGCCGGCCGCCAGCTTTGCAAGCTCGGGCGTGGCGGCGTCGAGCGCCTTGCCATAGCGCTCGACGGCTTCCTCGGCCTCGACCCGCGTCATGGAGAGCGGCGGCGAGAACGACGTCACCTCGATGAAGGGCAACGGCCGCGAGAGCACGCCATGCTCGAGGGCCTTCGCGCCGACGATGCGATGGGCGCCGGCCTTCGGATCGAAGAAGCGCCGCGAGGCTTTGTCCGCGACGAACTCGACGGCAATCATCTGGCCCGTGCCACGCACCTCGCCGACGTGTGGGTGTCCGCCGACACGCTCGATGAGAAGCTTCTTCAGATACGCACCGACCTCGGCCGCCTGATCGACGAGGCCCTCGCGCTCCATGATGTCGATATTGGTGAGGCCGAGCGCGGCGCCGACCGGATGGCCGGAGTACGTGAAGCCGTGCATCACCGGACCAAACTCGGGCGAGGCGGCCTCGAGCACCTTCCAGATTTTCTCGGAGATCACCGACGCCGAGACGGGGAAGTAGGCCGACGTAATGCCCTTGGCCAGCGTCACGATATCGGGTTTGAGCTTCATGCTACCGGTCGCGAACCAATGGCCCGTGCGGCCGAAGCCGGTGATGACCTCGTCAGCAATGAATAGGATGTCGTGCTTGTCGAGTACCTTCTGGAGTTTCTCGAAGTAGCCCTTGGGCGGCATGAGAACGCCAGCCGTACCCATAATCGGCTCGGCGATGAACGCCGCGACGGTCTCCGGCCCCTCGCACGCGATGATGCCCTCGATCTCGGCGATCATGCGATCCGTGAAAGCTTCCTCGCTCTCGCCCGCCTGGCCAAAGCGGAAGTAGTGCGGGCAGGACGTATGGAGCACGCCAGGTACCGGCAGGTCGAAGGCCTTGTGATAGACCTGAATGCCCGTGAGACTGCCGGCCGCGTAGGTCAGGCCGTGGTAGGCGCCGGTGCGCGAGATGATCTTCTTCTTCTCGGGCTTGCCGCGCAGGTTGTTGTAATAGCGGACGAGCTTGAAGTTCGTGTCGTTTGCATCCGAGCCGCCCGTCCCGAAGAAAACCTTCGACAGGTGGTTGGCGCCCGACTTGTGGAAGAGCCCCAGCACCCGCTCGGCGAGACGGATGACGGGTTCGTTCGAGGTGCCGGCAAAGATGTGATAGTAGGCGAGATTCTCGATCGCCCGCTTCGCCGTCTCGGCCATCTCCGAGCGGCCATAGCCGATATTCACGCACCACAAGCCCGCACAGCAATCAATGAGATCGCGACCCTGGCGATCGCGCAGACGTATGCCCTGGGCGCCAGCGATGATGTGCGGGCCCTTTTTCAGGTGGTCGGCAATCGACGTGTTCGGGTGGAACAGGGTCTCGCGGTCAATATCCTCGAGAGGATAATTGCGGGCGTTGTCGTCCATCGTTCCATTTCCTTCGTCTACCGTGCACCTGATGCGCCATGGCAGCGGAATTCTGGGGCTCTCGTCAAGCAAAACCGCACGCTTATCCAGTTGACTGAGATCAACGCGAGCGGACCGCAAAGGGATGAAAATGTCCGAATATCAGCACTTGGAGGTCGATTCATGAACGTCCAGGACGCCATGACGAAAGACGTCGTGAAGGCAAAGCCGGAAACGACGATCGGCGAGATCGCAACCCTGCTGGTCACTCATCGCATTAGCGCAGTCCCCGTGGTTGCCGAGGACGATCGGATCATCGGGATCGTGAGCCAGACCGATCTCGGTCATCGCAGCGAGACGGGGACCGAGAAGAAGCGAAAGTGGTGGCTCGCCATCTTCGATGACCCCGAGATGCAGGCGCGCGAGTACGTGAAGAGCCATGGGCTCCACGCCGGCGATGTCATGACCCGGCACGTCATCACAGTCACGCCGACCACGAGCCTCGCCGAAGTCGCCGAAGTTCTCGACACCCAGCGCATCCGCCAGGTGCCCGTGGTGGATGGAGGCAAGCTCGTCGGCATGATCAGCCGCGCCGATCTCGTGCGCAAACTCGCCGAGGCCAGTCTCCCAGCAACGGCTGCACGTCCCCAGAATGGACAATTGCAGAAGGCGATCTGGGCGGCGGTCAAATCACAGCCGTGGCTCGACGCCGCATACATCAACGTGTCCGTGAAGGACGGCAACGTCGAGCTTTATGGCGCAGTCTCCTCCGATGCGCAGCGTCAGGCCCTGCGCGTGCTCGTCGAAAACGTAGCCGGCGTAAAGAGCATCAAGAACGACGTGGGTCTCTTGCCGCAGATCGCGGCGTAACCGGCGCTCGAAAACGGTCCGCCAACCCCCAGCGATCTCCCGGAGTCACGCTCACACCGTGGCTCCCGGCGCGACGCGCGATCACTCCCACTCGATCGTGCCGGGCGGCTTCGAGGTAATGTCGTAGACGACACGGTTGATGCCACGCACCTCGTTGATGATGCGCGTCGCCGCGCGCCCGAGGAAGCCCATGTCGTAGGGGAAGAAATCCGCCGTCATGCCATCGACCGACGTCACGGCGCGAAGTGCGCAAACACTGTCGTACGTGCGACCGTCACCCATAACGCCGACCGTGCGCACCGGCAGCAGCACGGCGAAAGCCTGCCAGATCTTGTCGTAGAGACCGGCTTTGCGAATCTCGTCGAGATAGACGGCATCGGCCGCGCGCAGAATGTCGAGCTTTTCACGAGTGATCTCGCCGGGTATGCGGATCGCGAGCCCGGGCCCCGGGAATGGATGGCGGCCGACAAATGCATCGGGCAGGCCGAGCTCGCGGCCGAGTGCGCGCACCTCGTCCTTGAAGAGCTCGCGCAAGGGTTCGACGAGCTTGAGGTTCATGCGCTCCGGGAGTCCGCCGACATTGTGATGCGACTTGATCGTCACCGACGGTCCGCCGGTGAACGAAACGCTCTCGATCACGTCCGGATAGAGCGTGCCCTGGGCGAGGAATTGCGCGCCGCCGATCTTATTCGCCTCAGCCTCGAAGACTTCGATGAAGTGCTGGCCGATGATCTTGCGCTTGGTTTCGGGATCGCTGACGCCTGCGAGCGCACCGAGGAAGCGCTCCGACGCATCGACGTGAACGAGCGGGATATTGTAGTGCCCGCGGAAAAGGCTCACGACCTCGTCGGCCTCGTTGAGACGCATGAGGCCATGATCGACAAAAATGCAGGTGAGCTGGTCGCCGATCGCCTCGTGGATGAGCACTGCCGCCACGGCTGAATCGACGCCACCCGAAAGCCCGCAGATGACCCGGCCCTTGCCGACCTGCGCCCTGATCTTCTCGATCTCCGCCGTGCGGAAGTGGCGCATGGTCCAGTCGCCGGGCAGGCCCGCGATGTTGCGCACGAAGTTGGCAATGAGGCGCGCGCCGTCGGGCGTATGCACGACCTCAGGGTGGAACATGGTGGTGTAGATGCGCCGGCGCTCGTCGGTTGCAATCGCGAACGGCGCATTCTCGCTCACGGCCTTGACGGTGAAGCCCTCCGGCAGCCGGGTAACGCGATCGCCATGGCTCATCCAGACGGGATAGCGCTTGCCGATCTCCCAGATGCCCTCGAAGAGCGCGCTCTTCTCTCTGATCTCGATGTCGGCGCGGCCGAACTCGGCCGCGTGCCCACCTTCGACGTCGCCGCCAAGCTGCACAGCCGTCGTCTGCTGCCCATAGCAGATCGAGAGCACGGGAACGCCGGCCTCGAACACGCCTTGCGGGGCGCGCGGTGAGCCGGCGCTTGTCACCGACGCGGGGCCGCCGGAAAGAATAATGGCTTTCGGCTCGAGCCGGCGGAGAGCGTCCGCGGCCCGATTGAAGGGCACAATCTCAGAATAGACGCCGGCCTCGCGCACCCGCCGCGCAATGAGCTGGGTGACTTGCGAGCCGAAATCGATGATCAGCACCGCGTCACCGAGGGGCTCAGTCGGCACCACGGGGCGCGCGTCGGAAGATGGCATTGAGGGCTCTCGATGCTTTCCCTGCAGATTTTGGCGCAGGAATCGGTTGCATGTCCGTCCAGCCGATACAGCACCGGCCCGGCCACGGGTCAAGCGGCCCCCCGCCGCACGCTTCCCGCACAGGGCATGGCTGTCCGAAAAGCAGGCATTCCCTTAACGCCCACTACTTGGCAAAAGTCCGATTGAGGTAGGTGACGATCAGCGTGAGTACGGCACCTCCGACACCACCGCCAGCGATCTGAGCGATGATGGCCCCGAGGCCCAGATCTCCCGAGGCCGCAGCGCCGGCACCAAGCAGGGCTGAAAGGATCTGGCCCCCAAGCCCACCTCCCACGGCCCCTGCCAGCGCGTTGCCGAGCAAACCCAGCGATTGGCCCTTGAGAAGCGCTCCGGCGACATTGCCACCGGCCGCGCCGCTGACGAGCTGAATAAGGAGACCGAGATCCATTTGAAGTACTCCTTCTACCAGCAATAGGCCTCCCGAGAGAGACACCTCGGGTCGACCAGATAAGTATATCAGTTTCATTTCCGTGCATTGGCTCGGAGCAGTCAGAGCGTCGTCTGAGCCAAGATATGGTCTACAGCAGTTTCCCGCGCCGAGATCCGCACTGCTGCCAATTGGCAACAAGCGTCAACCAAGCTTCCATTCCGCAAATTGTGATGGCCTCAGCTCTGGGTAGGGTGAACCAGAACGCTTATGTTTGCGTCTTATCGGTGGGTGCAGTTCAAGCTTCCCCCGACAGGCAGCGCCAAGCCCCGGCCCGGCGCATGCGTCGGACGTCAGATCCGTCCTCGAGTTGTGCGTAAGGAACTGTCCGATGAGTAAGACCACGGCCCTCGCGGGCGCGCTCGGCGCATTTGGCGCCCTGGCTTATCTCATGGCTCCGCTTCCACCCGAGGAGCAGCAGGCTGGCCCTGCGGCGACGGCCAGCAGTGCCGTCATCCCCTCTCAACCGTCAAATCGGAAGCCGGCGACCGTCGCCCGCGTGTCGCCGCCCCCGACACAACTCACTCAGGGGCAGGACGCGAAGGTCCGGCTCGTCCAGCAGATTCAGACCGAGTTGTTGCGGCTCGGCTGCTACGCGGGCGCAGTCGATGGCCACTGGTCGCCCGAGACCCAGCTAGCCATGCAGGCGCTCGGCGAGCGTGTGCGCGTTCTTCGGCCCGTTGATACGCCCGATTACATCATGCTGGCCCTCGCCCGTAGCCAGGTAAGTCTCGTTTGCACGCCCCGTGGTCAGTCCACCGCGTCCCGCCAGCCCGCACGGATCGTGCCCATGGCGGGTACCGGACACGCCCCCACTGAGCCGTCCCGCGTCGCGCCCTCGCCTCGTCGCCAGACAGAGCGGGCGCCAACCGCTGCGGACACCCGCACGCGCGGCTTGCCGCCGCCCGAAGTTCGCGCCGCCGCCACAGCTCCCAACCGTGTTCCCCTTGATCGGGCCGCCCGCCAGACCGCTGACGAAACAATGCTGAGACACGACCGCGGGGATAGCGATCAAATCCGTATGGGTCTGGGCGTTGTGACTGTCGACCCGCTGCGCGCCGGCATGGATCCGCGTGATCCGACCGCTCCGGCGATCCTGCGAGGTCCAGGCGCTGTCACGCCGCGCATGGCCAGCCCTTCGGAGCTCGATGCCGCCCAATCCTCGCGCCGGCTTCCACGGACGACAATCGAAGCACGCCGGCCGCCCTCTCCGCGGGGCGACTGGAAGCGCACGGTCTTCAACAAATTGAAGTTCGATGGACCGTAGCGCCGGGCACCAATCCGGCTTTTAGACAAACTCGTTTTCATACCGGTATTATTTACCGGCATTTACCAATGCATTCTCCACGATGATCGAGTATCCATTCCTCATTACAAATGCGGGGGAATTGATCCATGCGCCATTGGAGTCCTTGGGACGATCAGCTGTTGCGCGTCTTGCGTGGTGAATTTCGCCACAAAGCTCCGGCGCTGAGCTTCGAGAACGGCTCGGAAGGCGGCGTTGCTGTCTTTCACGAGGCCGCGGAGATCGGGCTTTGGGTGGCAGCCAGCCGTTTTGCCTATCGCTATCTGCCGGCAGACGGGAGCCCATCAGCCGAAGACCCGTGTGATATCATGGATATCGTCAAGCTGAGCCGTGCGCTGTTCTCGGAGTTTCTCGACCCGGCGCACCGCGACAATGTCTGAGGGCGCGCGACCGATCGCCCACCCCTCGCCGGCCCGTCTTGTGGGGCACAATCCCCGCAGCTATAAGGCGCGCCAGACCCCTTCCTTCAACACTGGACAACTGGGAGCCGCCGCATGGCGATCGAGCGCACGTTTTCCATCATCAAGCCCGACGCCACCGAGCGCAATCTCACGGGCGCGATCAACGCCGTGATCGAGAAGTCCGGCCTTCGAATCGTCGGCCAGAAGCGCGTGCGCTGGACGAAAGCACAGGCCGAGAAATTCTACGAAGAGCACGCGGCGCGCCCCTTCTATGGCGAGCTCTGCGCGTTCATGACCTCGGGGCCCATCGTCGTGCAGGTGCTCGAAGGTGAGAACGCCATCGCCAAGTACCGCGAGGTCATGGGCGCGACCGATCCGGCACAGGCAGCCGAAGGCACCATTCGCAAACTGTTCGCCCGCTCGAAGGGCGAGAACTCGAGCCATGGCTCTGACAGCCCGGCGGCGGCCCAGCGCGAAATCGCGCTGAACTTCAAGTCCGAAGAGATCGTCGGCTGAGCTAAGACGCCACCGGCTGAACCATCGGAGGCCCGCTTCGGCGGGCCTTCCTTGTTTTCGTGCTAGGCGAATGCCTTGCGCAGCTCTGTCGCAATGTCGGCAATGGCGAGCTGCGAATCCCGGATGATGCGGCCCATGGTGAGGAAGCCATGGATCTGCCCGTCGAAGCGCTTCACCTCGACCGGCACGCCGGCTTTCATGAGCGCGCGGGCGAATTCCTCGCCTTCGTCGCGCAATGGGTCCATGGCGGCAGTGATGATGAATGCCGGCGGAAGTCCCGCAAGGCTCTTTGCGTGCAGCGGTGAGGCACGCCAGTCCTTAGCGTCCTTCTCCCGGCTGCTCAGGTAGAGATCCACGAACCAGTCCATGGTCGTGCGTGTCAGCGGGAGCTGCTCGGCAAACTCCTCGTAGGAAGGATAGACGCTCGACATGTCCGCCGAGGGATAGATCAGCACCTGCAGCTTCAGCTTCGGCCCGCCGTTGTCACGTGCATGAAGGGCAACGACCGCGCTGAGATTGCCGCCCGCGCTGTCGCCGCCGACGGCAAGGCGCGCGCGGTCGATGCCGAGGTCGGCCGCGTTGTCATGGATCCACTGGGCCGCCGCGATGGAATCGTCGGCAGCCGCCGGAAACTTCGCTTCCGGCGCCAGGCGGTAGTCGACCGAGATGACCGTACACTGCGCCACATTCGCGATGTCCCTGCAGACGCCGTCGTGGCTCTCCAGATTACCGAGAACCCAACCGCCGCCGTGATAGTAGATCAGCGCCGGCTGCGGACTGCTCGTATCCGTCCCCTTCCCGCGATAGAGCCGCAGGGGAATTTTCCCTGCCGGCCCCGTAGCGACCAGATCGCGCACCTCACCGACGGGCGAAGGATCGGGCTGCAGAATTGCCCGCGAGGCAACGAAGATCTCGCGCGCCGCGACATGTCCAATCGTCGGATATGGCGGACGCCCCGAGGCGATGATCAACTCGACGACCTTGGCGGCATCGGGGTGGATGGTCATGAGGCTCCCTCGTGATCTCGTGGCGCAATGTGTCCTACAGGCTAGCCGGGCGATGCCGTCTCAAGCAACCCGCGGGGGACGGCGGCCTTCCATGCCTTTAGGTGGGAGCGCCAGCGAACTTGGCGGCTCGCGCGCCGGCGACTGAGCCGAATTGGCCCAGCCGTAGGCAAACATCGTCATTAATGCCGACGCCGCAAAGCAGTAGACTCCGGGCAATACGCGCGCCTCGATGTAGCCCGACGAGTTCATGTAGAAAATCATCAACGCCAGCACCATGACGTCGGTCATCGAGTAGCGGCCGAGCCATTCCATGGTCGAAAGGGATTTCTGTCGAAAATCCTCAGAGAGGTTCGGCGAGAGGCAGAGCGTCAACAGGTACAGCAGCTTCAGGAATGGGAACACCACCGAGAAGACTGCAATCACGGCCGCCAGGAAATACTCCTGCGTGCGATAGAGCGCGTAGATGATGCTCGCGATCGAATGCTCGTTCGTCCACACGTAGATCGTCGTGAAGCGGATCGACGGCAGGATTACGCCCAGCGCGAACAGGATCGCCGCTGTCAGAATGAACAAGGCGAGCATGAAATTCTTGAGTGCCGAGCGCCCGCGGACGCCGACCATGGGCCGCGCTCGCTCGGCTCTCAGATGCTCGGCCCGGATCGGGGCCAGGGCGAACACGCTCAGCCACGCATAAGCCAGGATCATGAACACGACGGCCGCCGTGAAGAAGTAGACGCCCGATAGGCTGCGCGCGTCGTAGATGCCCTGGCTCTTGAGAAAGAAGATCATGAGCGCCAGCACGAGCACGTCGTGCATGGACCATTTGCCAAGCCACTCGAGCGCGCGCAGCCGCCGATACTGACGCTGGAGCACGTCGAGGGGCATGGTCGTCAGGATAACGAGATAGAGGATCTTGAAGACCGGCAGCAGGATCGAGAAAACGAATACGATCACGCCGAGGAAGATCTGATTGCGCTGGATGAGCGTCCACACCGTCGAGATCAGCGAGAACTCGGTCGAGAAGAAATAGAACTTCGTGAGCTTGATCGAGGGCAGGCTGATGCCGAGCGCGAGCGAGATACTTGCGCCGATGATCGCGAGGCTCAGGAGGAACCGCCGCCCGCCGAGCACGAGACGCGAGCGCGTGGTTGGCCCCGTCGGCTGTGTGGTCGGTTCGAGCGTCGTGGTCATGCCTCGCCCCGCCTCCTGCCAGACAAAACAAAGCGCCGCCCGCGGACTGTGTCAGCGGGCGGCGGCAAAATCACGTTCAGGCACGACAGGGCGAGACGCCGGGGCGCCTCAGGCAACCGCCGTGTGCGTAACGCCCTTCTCCGCCAGCATCTCCTGCAACTCACCGGCCTGGAACATCTCGCGAATGATGTCGCAGCCGCCCACGAACTCGCCCTTTACGTAGAGCTGCGGGATCGTCGGCCACTCGCTGAAGGACTTGATTCCCTCGCGGATACCCATGTCCTCGAGCACGTTGACGTCCTGGTACTCGACGCCGAGGTACTGCAGAATCTGGGCGACCTGGCCTGAGAAACCGCACTGCGGGAAGTTCTTGGTGCCCTTCATGAAAAGCACTACGTCATTGCTTGAGATCTGCTTGCGGATCCAGTCGTGGACTGCCTGCTCGCTCATGGCTCAACCTCGGTATTGGGGCGGCATCGGGCCGCCGCCGGCACGTTTTCGGCGCGTAGCATAGAGATGGCCCTGCCGGGCGGCAAGTCAATGCTCCGGACCGACATGCGCGACCTCACTGGCCGCCGTCCAAGCCCGTCTTGCCGCGCCTGACCAAAGGATTCCTTCCTTCCCCCCGTTGAATGCCACAGGTGAGCTGGCGGGCATTTGCTGGGTTGTATCGGGGGAGGTCCGAGAAATGTGGCTGAGCGGCATCGTCCACCGCCTGCGGCCATCGGTGCCAATCCTCGGCATTCTCCTCGTCGCGGCGCTCGCCCGAACCTGGCAGCTCTCCCAAAACGACTACGGCCGCCAGTATTATGCCGCGGCCGTGCGCAGCATGATGGAGAGCTGGCACGCATTCATCTTCAATTCCTTCGATGCCGCCGGATTCGTCACCATAGACAAGCCGCCTGTCGCCATCTGGTTGCAGGTGCTGAGCGCGAAGCTGCTCGGCTTTTCCGGCCCCTCGATCCTGATGGCCCAAGTCGTCGCCGGCCTCATCGCCGTTCTGCTCACATACTTGTTGGTTCGGCGATGCTTTGGTCCACGGGCTGCGGCATGGTCGGGGTTTTTCCTCGCCCTCACGCCGGTCAGCATTGCCGTCGATCGCTCGAACAACACCGAGAGCAGTCTCATTCTCGTGTTGCTGATCGCGGCATGGCTTGCGATGCGCGCCGCAGAAACCGGGCGCCTTGCTCTTCTTTGTGGCGCTATGGCCGTCATTGGCGTCGGCTTCAATATCAAGATGGGCGCAGCCCTCGTGCTCGCGCCGGTCGCAGCCCTGATCTTCAGTCTCTCGTGCCGCGACAAGCCGCTCAGGTGGCACCTGACCCGACACGGCCTTGCCGGCATTGTGCTGATCGGCGTCGCACTCTCCTGGGTCACCTGCTTCGACCTCGTCTCCCCGAGCCAGCGGCCGTACGCAGGCAGCACGAAGCACAACTCCATGCTCGAGCTGGCGTTCGTCCACAACGGCGCCGCCCGCTTCCTCAAGCCCAAAACCGAACCGCAATCCGCGCCACTCCCAGTCCAGACTGGCGCCATGCCCGAGCTGAACAGCGCCGCGCTGCCCCTTCCCGCGCTTTATGACGACTCGCCGACCGGCCTGCTCCGCCTGTTTCGACCGAGAGCGGCGACACAGATGGCGTGGATGCTTCCGCTTGCACTCGTTGGCCTAGCCTTCGCGTGGGTTCTCCCTATGGCCTCTGGCGCCAATGGCCCACGCTTCGTCCCAGCTGGCCTGTGGACCGGCTGGCTCGTAGCTTATTGGGCTGTATTGAGCTTCGCCGGCGGTCCCGTGCACACGTACTACGTCGCCATACTCGCACCGCCGCTTGCCGTATTCTCAGGCATTGCGCTGGCGGGTCTCTACGATCACTGGAAGGACCGGCGCCTGCCACGCTGGGCAATCCCATTGCTCGCGGCCGCGATGGCAGCATGGCAGAGCTATCTCTTCCTCGGCCAGGAAGGCGCGGCGGAAGTCTCTTGGCTGAAATGGATCTGGCTCGGCTCGATCGGCCTCGCGCTCGTCTCCAGTACCGTCTATTTCGTACGCCCTGCCCCTGCGCCAACCGCCGGCTTCGCTGCGCTTGCCGCTATTCTCGCCGTTCTCGTGCTGCCCGTCTTGACGGCAGCGAGCGTCGTCATCGTGCGACCCAATGTGGCTGTGCCCGTTGCCAACATGGCGGCGCTGGCGAACCCGCTCGACGCGCATCAGGAGACGCTGAGGCGGCTGAGGCAGAACGCGGCGCGCCAGAAGCTCGTCCGCTTTCTGCTGGACAATCGACGGGGAGAGACGTTTCTGCTTGCGGTGCCCAATGCCAATGTCGCCGCCCCACTCATCATCGAGACGGGCCACCCCGTAATGGCCATGGGCGGTTATCTCGGCGATGATCCCATTCTCACGCCACAAAACCTCGAACGGCTCATCGACGACGGGCGCGTTCGCTACGTCATGATCGGCGGCTTCACGCTCGCGCCTGAAAGTACGGCACTCGATGCGATTGCCCATTGGGTGCGCACCAACGGCCGCCCCGTCGACCCACGCCAATGGAGCCTCTACCGCAGGAAGCGGGACGCCCCCTATCACATTCGCCGTGGTAACCGCTGGATCGCCGTGCCACCGCCAGAGATGTTCGATATGCGGCCGGACAGAGAGCCACAGCGCGTTGGGTCGAGGAGCAACTGATCCGTTCGCCGCCGCTGACCGCACCTGATACCCACCGAAAATCAATTGCTCCTTTCGTAGGGGGAAAGATGGCGTCAGCGCCGGCGCCGAAATTTCTCTGGCGGACTTCTGGCGTTCCCGGCATTCTGCTCTTCCCTGTACGGTGCATTGCTCTTAATTTTTGCGCCGCTGCACACATTGAACAACACGACACACAATACGTCTCAAGGCCGGCGCCAAGACCGGCCCCACACCCGGGAGAGAATGCCTATGACCACCCCTAAATCGGGCGGCATGACCCGCCGTCGCTTCCTTGGCACGGCCGCGTCGGTCGGCGCCGCTGGTACGCTTGTGGGCGTCGCGTCGCCCGCCATCGCGCAGGCCAAGCCGACCGTCCTCAAGTGGGCGCACGTCTATGAGGTCAGCGAGCCCTATCACACGGAAGCCCTCTGGGCCGCCGAAGAAATCAAGAAGCGCACGAACGGCAAGTACGAGATCCAAGTCTTCCCAGCTTCTCAGCTCGGCAACGAGCCGCAAATCAACGAGGCGCTCGGCCTCGGCACGGTCGACATCATCTATACGGGCGCGGCGTTCGTCGGTGGTGTGCACCGGCCACTCTCGATCTCGAATGCACCCTACATCTTCCGCAACTTCGATCACTGGAAGGCCTACCGCGGCTCCAAACTCTTCGGCAGCCTCGCCGGCGAGTACGAGAAGAAGACCGGGCACCGCATCGTCGCACTGACCTACTACGGCGAGCGGCATATGACCTCCAATAAGGAGCTCAAGAGCCCCGACGACATGAAGGGCATGAAGCTGCGGGTGCCGCAGGCGCCCCTCTACGTCATGTTCGCCAAGATCTACGGCGCCAACGCCACGCCGATCGCGTTCGCCGAGGTCTACCTCGCGCTTCAGCAGGGCACGGTCGACGGCCAGGAGAACCCACTGCCGACGATCATGGCCAAGAAGTTCTACGAGGTGCAGAAGTACATCCACCTGACCGGTCACATTACCGAGTCGCTGGTCTCCGTGCTCGGCCAGCCGCTGCTGCGCAAGCTCAACGACGACGAGAAGAAGACCTTCACCGAAGTGCTCGGGCAGGCGGCCTCCAAGGCAACGGATGCAATTCGCGACTCCGAGCAGAAGCTGCCGGCTGAGTTCGAGAAGCTCGGCAAGGCCGTGACGCGGCCGGATCGCGAGGCCTTCCGCAAGGTCGCGGTGCCCGCACATCTCGGCCCGGACGGCCTCGCATACTGGACAAAGGAGCAGTACGAGGCCCTTCAGGCCCTGTAATCGACAACGCGCCGATCAGGTGACCGGGCGAACGTGGGAGACAGATGTACTGTCTCCCACTCTCGCCGTGCCCCGAAATCTCACCTCTTCTTGCCAGATCCACTTGGGGGACGCGGATGTCGAAAGACCCGGCTGCAGAGCTCGGCGAGAGCAAGCCGCTCATCGTCATGGAAGACGAGGAGATCCATCTCGAATTCCACCCTGAAGACTGGATCGCCTTCATCGTCTTCTGGGGGCTCGCCGCTATTGTCTTCTTGCAGTTCTTCACGCGCTACGTGCTCAACGACAGTCTCGCCTGGACGGAAGAGATCGCGCGCTACGCGCTCATGTGGCTGACCTTCATCGGTGCTGCCGTCGTGGCGCGCAAGAACCTGCACATCTCCGTCGAGGTTCTTCTCCACTACCTCCCCAAGGTTCCCGCGCGCCTGATGCTCGCCCTCGTGGACACCATCAAGCTGCTGTTCATGGGGCTGCTCGCCTACTTCTCGCTGATGATCGTCGAGCGCATGCAGTGGCAGCGCATGGTGATCATCGATCTACCCATGAGCGTCGTCTACGGCGGCGTCGCACTCGGCTGCTTCATCATGCTCGTCCGACAGGCGATCATCTTCTTCCGCAATGCCCGGGACGGCTGGCGCAAAGCGCAGGAGTCCATCGGTGAAGGCCTGATCATCGAGTAGAGATCGCCGATTATGACCATACTTTTCGTCGTCTTCTTCACGACTCTCCTGATCGGCGTCCCGATTTTCATCGCGCTTGCCGGTTCATCCCTCATCTACACCCACTTCATCGCGGGCATTCCCGACTTCGTCATCCTTCACCGCATGGCCGGCGGCGTCGACAGCTTCCCGCTGCTTGCAGTGCCGTTCTTCATTCTCGCCGGCAATCTCATGAACTCCGCCGGAATCACCAACCGCATCTACGATTTTGCGGTCGCACTCGTCGGCTGGCTCAAGGGCGGTCTCGGGCATGTGAACGTGGTCGGCTCGGTGATCTTCGCCGGCATGTCCGGCACGGCCGTTGCAGATGCCGGTGGTCTCGGTACGATTGAGATCAAAGCCATGCGCGATCATGGCTACAAGACGGACTTTGCCGTCGGCATCACCGCAGCGTCCTCGACGGTCGGCCCCATAATTCCGCCGTCGCTGCCTATGGTCATCTTCGGCGTCATGGCGAACGTGTCGATCGGCCAGCTCTTTGCCGCGGGCTTTCTTCCCGGCCTGCTGTTGGCCGCGTTTCTCATGATGTATGTGACGTGGTACGCACATCGCTACAACATCGGGCGCGACCAGGCCTTCCGTCTCTCCGTGCTCCGCTCCACGTTTGTCCACGCACTGCCGGCGCTGATGACGCCCGCCATCATCATCGGCGGCATGTCGTTCGGCATCTTCACGCCAACCGAAGCGGCGGTTGCCGCGTGCATGTGGGCGCTCTTCCTCGGGCTCGTGTTCTACCCGGTTGCAAGCCAACTCGAGACCATAGGCATCCCGCTCGGTCGCATTCTCCTCGTCATGACCGCGGTGCTCGGCGTGGCGTGCTGGATGGCCTATTCGGGCATGGTCGACCCTGTCCGCATCATCATGGGCGCGCTGTTTCTGAACATGTTCGCCTCGGCAGCCGCATATGCCTATCTCACCTGGGGCCGGAACATAGTTGCCAGCTATCCACCGATGAGCTTCAAGCGCTTCTTCAAGGTCTCGATGGATACGATCGAGACCACGGCGGCCGTGCTCATCATCGTCGGCGCCGCCTCACTCTTCGGCTGGGTGCTCACGACGGCCCGCGTCACCGAAGCGATCACCGAGGTACTGCTCGGCATTTCGCGCGACCCGCTCGTTCTGCTGCTTATCATCAACGTCCTGCTACTGATTGTCGGCTGCTTTCTCGAGACGATCGCCGCCATCTCGATCCTGGTGCCGGTGCTCATGCCAGCGGTCATTCAGGCCGGCATCGATCCTGTGCAGTTCGGCGTCATCATGGTGCTCAACCTGATGATCGGCCTGCTCACGCCACCGGTCGGCATGGTGTTGTTCATCCTCTCTCGCGTCGCCAAGATCTCGTTCGATCGCACGGTACGCGCCGTGGTACCATTCCTCATTCCGCTGCTCGCCGTGCTGATGTTGATCACGATCTTCCCGTCGATCACGCTGATCGTACCGCAGTACCTCTATCGGTAGGCAAATGCAGAAGGCCCGGTGCGGATCAGGCACCGGGCCTTCAATCAACGCGGAGCCGGCAGGTCCCGTCTATTTCCACCACGGCGGCTTGACACCAAGCCGATCGAGGAGTGCGACGCACGGCTCGATAGCGGTGCGCGTCGCCACGGCGGGCTCCATGCGGTGCAGGGCGTCACTGATCACCTCGACGCTGATCGTCGGCTTGGCGCCGTAGCCCATCAACCTCCGAATGATGCTGTCGAAGTCGATCACGCCTTCGCCCGGCAACAGGCGACCATGGCGCGACTCCTCGCGAACCTCCGGCCATGGGACATCCCGGGCATCGGAGAGCTGCAGCGTGTACCACTTCTCCGGCGGCACGGTCGTAATCGCTTCATGCGCAGTGCCACCGCGATGGAAATGCCAGGTATCGAAGATGAGACCGCCATTGGGACGCGCCGCTCCATTCACGATCTGCCAGCCGGCGAGCATGTCGCGAATGCCGCTGTGCGGAATGAACTCCATGGCGACGAGCAAGCCTTTCGACGCCGCGCGATCGCAGAGCACGCCAAAGCCGCCGATCATGTCGGGCAGCGATTGCCTCTCCCACATGGCGCAGTTGAGCTGTCGCGGCTTGAAGAGGTCGGCCATGTGCCAAAGCGTTGCCTCATCCGCATCGACTCCTCGCTGGCCCCCGGCACCGGGGAGCCACGTCGTGGCGAGGCCGATTTCCGTCACCTCGACGTTGGCAGCCGCGAGCAGCTTTTGCATGGCGGCATCGTCGAGACCCTGCTCGCGCGCGCCGTTGTACTCGGATGGACGAATGCTGATGCCGCGATAGCCGGCACTGCTCGCGGCCTTGACGCGGACATCGAAGGGCACGTTCGGGGCGAGCGTCTGGGCATTGAGAATGAGATTGTGCATGGTTCCTGCTTTTTCTTGCTTCGGCAGCGCCGCTCCGCGCTCACTCTTTGGGTAGCGCAGCTGTCGATGCGAAGGCATTGGCCGCTCGAGCGGCGGTCGTGACATCTTAGATCATCCCACCTTGCTGCCGCACAAGCCCACGTGCGGTCGCGCAGGGCATCAGGCCAACCGCGCATACTTGACACGCCCTTGACGTCGCATTACATAACTATTCAGTTATATAACTGATGGGTGCTATATGCCTGAGGATGTCATCACCCTGACCTTCGCCGCGCTTGCGGACCCCACGCGCCGCGCCATTCTCGCGCGGCTCGCGAAAGGCGCAGCAACTGTCAACGAGTTGGCCACCCCTTTCGAGATGAGCCAACCAGCAATCTCCAAGCATCTAAAGGTCCTCGAGCGCGCAGGGCTCATTTCGCGCTCTCGTGAAGGTCAAACCCGACCATGCCGATTGGAGACGGCACCACTGAAGCAACTCGATCAGTGGGTCGGGAACTATCGCACGCTCTGGGAAGACAGTTTCGATCGCCTGTCCCAACACCTGAAATCAAAGCCCAAGAGGTAAGATCATGCCAGCCAACAAGCAGGATCGTGCATTCGTGATCACGCGCAGCTTCGATGCGCCACTTTCGCAAGCGTGGAAGGCGTGGAGCTCCGCGACGGAGATGCAATCGTGGTGGGGGCCGAAGGGTTGCTCGATAAAAGTCGCGACCTTCGAATTCAGGCCTGGTGGCTTTTTCCACTATGCGATGGAATTTCCGGATAGCGCGCCGATGTGGGGCCGCTTTCTCTATCGCAACATCGACAAGCACACGCGCATCGCGTGGCTGAATTCCTTCTCAAATGAAAAGTGCGGCATCACGCGCGCCCCTTTCGACCCCGCAATCCCGCTCGAAATTCTCAACGACGTGACATTTGCCGAAGTGAAGGGGTCAACCATCGTGACCCTGCGGGCAGTTCCGCACGGCGCCTCGGAGGAGGAGATCAAAGTATTCGAGGGCATGATGGCATCGCTCGATGCCGGGTACGGCGGCACATTCGATCAGCTCGCCGCCGTGCTTGCCAGGCCATCCTGAGCTTCGCTCACTCCTTCGGCGGCGCCGTCGTCAGCGCGAGGGCATGGAGGACGCCGCCCATGCGGCCCTCCAGCGCCTCGTAGACCATCTTATGTTGCTGCACGCGCGTCTTGCCCTTGAATTGCGGGGCTACGACGTGCGCAGCATAGTGATCCCCATCCCCCGCCAGATCCTTGATCGTCACCTCCGCCCCCGGAAAGCGGGCTTTGATGAGTTTCTCGATCTCATTGGCGTCCATGGGCATCAGGTGGGCTCCTTCATGGGGCTGAATTGTCGTCGAGCGCTAGTCTAGCGCGGTTCGCCGACGAACGTCTGCTGAATGTCGCGCACGCGCGCGAGCGCCGCCGACGAAAGCGGTCCCTTCTCGATTGCGGCAATAGCGCCGGCAACCTGCTCGAAAGTCGCGACGCCCACCTGAGTGGTCGAAAGTGAGGGCTGTGCGAGCGCGTAGCGGATCGCAAGCTCCGTCAGGCTTGCCGCATGGCCCTCATCGACGAGCGGCCGGAATCGCCGGGCGCGCTCGACATCGCGCGCGTAGTCCGACCCCGAACCGATCGGCGGTACCACCGCCCAGCCGCGCGGATGGCGCTCCATTTCGCCGCTCAGTGCGCCCCCCGCAAGCACACGGATGCAGATGGAGCCAACGCCCTTTTCCTGCGCCCGCACCATCAGGCGCTTGTAGTCCTGCGCCGGGTAACCCGACGGCAGTGCCTCCACTGGCGATGGATTGAGTGCATTGACGCAGATCTGCGCGCTGTCCATGACGCCGGCCGCGACGACCTTGTCGATCTCGCCGATATCGCCGAGCGCGGTGAAGCCGAGGTACCGGATCTTGCCCTGGTCGCGCAGCTTCTGGAATGCTGGCACGACCTCGCCGAGGATCTGCGCAGCCGTGAGGCTTTCGCCAGAACCGTCAGGCGCGAGCACATTGTGGAGCTGGAAGAGATCCACCTCGGAGCGCTCCATGCGCCTGAGGCTTTCCTCGAGCGAGGCATTGATCCGCGGGGCAATGCGGCCACGATCCGCGCTCGGCACGCGCACTTTCGTGCCGATGAGAGCTTTGGGCTTGAGCTTCTTCAGCAGCTTCCCGAGATTGATCTCGGAGGCGCCATCGCCGTAGCCCGGCGCCGTGTCGAAGAAGTTCACGCCGTGCTCGAGCGCCAGAGAAGCGGCGCGCTCCTGCTCCGCCGCATCCGCCTTGACCATCAGGCCGCCGACGGCACCACAGCCGAATGTGAGCACGGAAACCTGCTCTCCCGTTCGCCCCAACGCGCGCTTCTCGATCATGTTGACCTCCCAATGGCTCGCCGGCTCTTGCGGCCGGTCTGTGCATCGATCATTTCTTGAAGAATTGGTCGAGGGTCGTGACGTCCTTCTTCGGGCCATCCTGATCGGCGGCGATCTCGCGATAGAGGTCGGCAATGCCGTTGTAGATCGCGGCCGTGGACTTGCGCCCACTCTGCTCCGCAATCTCCTCCATCTCACCGACGAAGCGGTAGGCCTTCACGAACATGTCCGGCACCGCCCAGCTCACGCCCTTCAGGATGTTTGGCTGGCTGCGCTGCAGCTCCTCGAGCAGCGCTTCCTTGGCGCCGTACTTGTCCGCCATCAGGATCGATGCCGAAGCGAGCGCAGTGAGGCCCTTGCCGATGGCCGCATAGGACATCTTGAGAGCCGAGGCGGCGCCGATCGGGCCATCCACCATTTTCACCTCGAGCCCGCCCTTTCCGAGCGCCGCCACGCGATCGGCAGGAATTGCCGAGAAGAAGTAGACGGTGTTGCGCGTGTCGGGGCGCGGTGGAGGTCCGATGATGCCGCCGTCGGAGAACGCGCAGCCCGTCGGCGAGATGACGGCCGCAACCCCTTCGACCTTGCCCGAGCTCACCGCATTCATGTCCGCATAGAGCGGCTTGTTCTTGGATGCCTTGAGGGTCGGTGCGAGTTGCTCGGCAAGCTTCAGCGCATCGCTCGGTGGCACAATCGAGAGGATGATATCGGCGGCGGCGATGCCCGCGAGGTCAACGCCGCGCATTCCTGCCTTCTCGGCACGCGCGCGGCTCGCGCTGCTGCGGCCCTCGAGCCAGGTCACGACGTCGACCCCGTTCGAGGTCAGACGTGCGGCCGTGCCGGCGCCCATGGCTCCCTGGGCAATGATGGCCACTGTCGTCTTCGTCATCGCTTCCACTCCCTGTTCTCAAGTGGGCGTGGCGCGAGAAGCACCGCCCTAATCGCTGGCCAGCTTGACGCCGAGGCGTCCCGCGAGGTCCTGGATGTACTGCCACGCGACGCGGCCCGAGCGGCCACCTCGCGTCATTGCCCATTCGCGCGCTTCCGCGATCAGCTCGGCGTCGCTGATCGTGAGACCGTGATGCGCCGCATAGCCGCGCACCATATCGAAATACTGATCCTGGCTGCCATTATGGAAGCCGAGCCACAGCCCGAATCGGTCGGAGAGCGAGACCTTCTCCTCCACCGCCTCGGACGGGTTAATCGCCGTCGAGCGCTCATTCTCCATCATATCGCGCGGCATGAGGTGACGGCGGTTCGACGTCGCATAGAAGAGCACGTTCTGCGGGCGTCCTTCAATGCCGCCTTCGAGGACGGCCTTGAGCGACTTATAGCTCGTATCGTCGTGATCGAAGGAAAGGTCGTCGCAGAACACGATGAAGCGATGGTCGCTGCCGCGCATATAACCGAGGCAGGCGGGCAATGAATCGATATCCTCGCGGTGGATTTCGACGAGCTTGAGCCCGCCCTTGGCCTTGCTCTTCGCCATCTCCTTTGAGACCTCAGCGTGGGCGGCCTTGACGAGCGAGGACTTGCCCATGCCGCGAGCGCCCCACAGCAGCGCGTTATTGGCCGGCAGAGCCTTGGCAAAGCGGCGCGTGTTCTCGAGGAGCTGATCCGACGCCATCTCGATGCCCTTGAGCAGCGACAGCGGCTGGCGATTGACATGCGGCACCGGCAAGAACGCCACGGGGCTCGCCTGCCAGACGAACGCTTCAGCAGCCTCGAAGTTAACGGGCGGGGTCGCAGGCGGCGCCATGCGCTCGAGCGCAGCGACGAGGCGTTCGAGAAGTGCGGCGTTCACGGCAATCGTGTCGGACATGTCGGACGAGGTCTCTCGGAATAGGAATTTAGCTGCGCGCGGGTCTATAGCCCGCAAGGCGCCATCCGTCACCCCGTCCGAGCGCGAGGCTGGGCAGCTTGGTATGCCATACGCCAAAAAAAGGGGCCGTCCGGTTCCCGAACGGCCCAAGTCTAGGGAGGAAACGCCCAAAGGAGGGCTGCGAGATCGCTCTCGCATGGATATAGGTATATGTGCGCCGCACCATTTACAAGGGTGATTTTTGTGCGGCGCACTGCAAATTTGCATAGTTAGCAGGCGAAGGCCTGGAAGCTGCGCATGGCAGACTAGATATTATTTTTGTATTTCAAATACTTAGAATACAGGCCAAGCCGATATATCGGGCGCGATCTATCGTCCCCGGTGGTCAAATCGACTGGAATAGGCCAACATTCGCGCCGCCAATTGGATGGGAAAGCGCGCAAAGAGACGCCTTGGCGTCCCGGTGCCTGCCTCGCACCCTCTAATATGCTACCGAACGATCTAATATCTCATCTGCCAGCAAGAGGAAACGTCGCCATGATCTATGAGCTCAGGGTCTACCACTGCGTCCCGGGCCGCCTGCCCAACCTGCTGAAGCGCTTCGAGACCATTACCCTGAAGATCTGGGAGAAGCACGGGATCAAGCAGGCCGGCTTCTGGACCGTGCTGGTCGGGGAATCTAATCAAGCGCTCTACTATCTCCTGGCCTTTGATAGCCTCGCGGACCGCGAGAAGAGGTGGAATGCCTTCGCCGCCGATCCCGAGTGGCTTGCCGCACGTGCCGAGACCGAGAAGGACGGTCCAATCGTCGCTAAGGTCGTGAACCAGTTCCTTCAGCCGACGGCATTCTCCAGCGTGAAATAGGACTTGATTTAGTGCCGCGGGCTGCCGGGAAGAGGTGCTATCGCGCTCATCCCGTTGTGTTAGGCCCGCGGCCGCCATGCGGACCGTCGAGGCAGGGCTGGTTTGCGGCTGACCGCAAATCTCAAAAAGACGGGGTTCCGAGGGTGTCCGTCGTGTCCAAGACACGCGCCTTCGGCATGATGCGCGTGCAGGGCCTGCGGCCCTGTTTGCGCCGCAGGCGCGATCGTCAGGCTGCCGCGAGCAAGCTCTCGAACAGCTTACGGCCATCCACCGAGCCGAGCATGGCCTCGGCAGCGTTCTCGGGATGGGGCATCATACCGAGGATACGCCCCGTCGGATCGGCGATGCCCGCAATGTTGCGCTGAGCACCGTTGGCATTCGACTCGGGTGTGACGTTGCCGGCCGGATCGCAGTAGCGGAAGACCACGCGCCCCTCGCCTTCGAGCTGGTCCAGCGTCGCGGCATCGGCGAAATAGTTGCCGTCGCCGTGGGCGCAGATCATCTGCGCGACCTCGCCCTGGTTGTAGCAACCGGTGAACCGCGTCCGCGTGCTCTCGACCTTGAGCCACACGTCCTTGCAGATGAACTTGAGCGAGGCATTGCGCTGGAGAACGCCCGGCAAAAGGCCCGTTTCACAGAGGATCTGGAAGCCATTGCAGATACCGAGGACCGGCACGCCGGACTTCGCCTTGGCGACCACGTCGCGCATGATCGGCGAATGCGCGGCCATGGCGCCACAGCGCAGGTAGTCGCCGAACGAGAAACCGCCGGGAAGCACGATCAGGTCGGACTGCGGCACTTCGCTGTCGCCGTGCCAGACGATCCGCGGCGCCGTACCGGTGACTTCGGCGAGCACATCGGCGACGTCCCGCTCCCGGTTCGTGCCGGGAAATACGATCACAGAGCTTTTCATCCGGGTGTCCCCGCTCTCAGCGTGCTGCCAGCTCGAAGGCGTAGTCCTCGATCACCGTATTAGCGAGCAATTCCTGACACATGCGCTCGACCTCGGCGCGGGCGGCAGTTTCGTCCGTCGAGACCAGATCGACCTCGATGTACTTGCCCTGGCGGACTTCCTCGACGCCCTTGAAACCAAGCCCCGAGAGCGCGTTCTGTATGGCCTTGCCCTGGGGGTCGAGGACACCGTTCTTGAGCGTGATGCGGATACGGGCTTTCATGCGTCTCTCGCGTGAGAATGGGCGTACAAAATGCGCCTGTGCGAGAGCAATGCCCGGTCATGGCGCGATATACAAGGGCCGCGGCGCCGCAGATTTGCTTCTGGAGCAAGGTGTCGGGGAAAACAAACATGAATCACGCCATGATTATCGGGGCAACGGGCATCACGGGCGGTTATATCCTGCGGGAACTGGCGGCTCGGCCGGATTGGAAGATCACAGGCCTCTGCCGGCGCCCGCCGGCCGAATCGGCCCCGAACGTGCGCTGGATCGGCGTCGATCTGCTCGATAAGGCGGATGCGCAGGCGAAGCTCGGCGGGCTCAGCGATGTCACGCACATTTTCTACTGCGGCTTCCTCCCCCTCGGGCGGGACGAGCAGCACCTCCCGGCAAACGGCAACATCGCGGAGAATCTCGCCCTCCTCGCCAATGCGGTCGAGCCGGTAGCGGCGGCCTCCGAGGGCCTCAAGCACGTGCAGGTCATGCAGGGTACGAAGTACTACGGCTCGCACATCGGCGCCTTCAAGACGCCCGCCAAGGAGGATGACCCGCGCCATATGGCGCCGAACTTCTACTTCGACCAGCAGGACTATGTGGCGAACCTGCAGGCCGGAAAATCCTGGACGTGGTCGTGCCTGCGCCCTCACACAGTCATGGGCTTCACGATCGGCAATCCCTTGAATCTCCTGTCGGTGCTCGCCGTCTATGCAGCGATCTCCAGGGAGCTCGGCCTGCCTCTCAAATTCCCCGGCCAGGAAGGTGCCTACCGCGCCGTGTATCAGGTGACCGACGCCGGTCTTCTCGCGCGGGCCGCGCACTGGGCGGCGACGACCCCTGCCTGCGCCAACCAGGCCTTCAACATTACTAATGGCGATTTCTTCCGCTGGGAGACCCTCTGGCCGCGCATTGCCGATCTCTTCGGCATGAAGGCCGGACCCGTGCAGACCATCGATCTCGTCGCGTTCATGGCCGACAAGTCGCCACTCTGGAATCGCATGGCCGAGAAGCACGACCTCATGCGCGTGCCTCTCGACAAGGCCGTCAACTGGGGCTTCGGCAACTACGTCTTCAAGGCGACGTGGGATCAGATGTCGGACACAACGCGCGCGCGCAAACACGGCTTCACCGAGTGCTTCGATAGCGAAGAGCGCATACTCGAGCAGCTCGGCGAGATCAGGCGCGCACGGTTCGTCCCTTGAGGCTCACTGCGGGAGACCTACTGGGGGCTCGCCGTTAGCGCCGGCCGGATCGCTTGTCCGAGCATCGAAAGCTCGGAGGCAGCGCCAGTCGCGGCGTGCAACTTTTGATGCTGCCTCCAAAGGCGTTCGACATAGTCGATCGAGCGCTCGATGACGACATCGCGCTGCCTGTCCGCGGTGACGATGTGATACGAATCCTCGAGCACGACCGTGTCGACCTGCCCGGCGAGCCGACGCATCAAGTGCAGAACGTTGTTGAGATCTGCATAGTCGTCTTCACGCGGGTGAACGACCAGCGCCGGCTGATGGATCGATCCCAGTTTTGCCAGTGTCGCCTTCACGAGCCTGCGGTGCTCGAGCACCGCTGCACCCGGCGTGACAGGAACACCCGCGGCAGCGGAATCACCGCTGTGCATGGCGTTGTGAATGCGCTGCCTGATGATTGGATCCTTGATCCCGTGTGGCGGCAGATCCGGGAAATCAAATCGATTGGCGAGGATTTTGTGCCGCACCAGATGAAAGAGGTGCGCGTGCAGAGGCACGACCCAGCCGTTCAGCCAGAGTGTCGGCGCGTAGAGCAGCAGGCCATTCACGAGCTGTGGACGCTCTGCTGCCAAATAAAGCCCGAGCACCGCACCATTCGATAACCCGCCGACGACCACGAAGTCGCATTGGGCATGAAGGCGCATGAGACCGAGTTCGGCGCTGCGCAGCCAATCCGTCCAGCGGGAGTCTCTAAGGTCGTCGTACGAGCCACAATGACCGGCGAGCTGAGGACACCCGACGGTGAACCCGGCCGCGTTCAGACCTTCGGCCACCTCGCGCATCTCGTTGGGAGTTCCGCCGAGCCCGTGCAGCAGCAGCACGCCGACACGGCCGCCTTCAAGCAGAAAGCTGTGATCATCAATGGGCGCACGATGGGGCGCTTGCTGGTGCAGCTCCGCACGTGCACCGTGGCCGTCGCTCTCATTGCCTTCGCGCGCACTCAGATGCTCGCAGACATAATCGTTGAGCGCACCAGCCTCTTCATGGCGGCGCACGACCTCCGCCGGCACAGAGGCAAGATCATCGATGTGGCCACGACAGTTGCGCTCCGCGCATGTGCACGCGACGCGGCGGAACGGCGACCAGACGACCGGCACACGCGTCATCGCGTAGTCGAAAGTGATTTCCGTGCCCTTTGGAATATCGACGAGCGCGATCAGATTATTGGATTGGCGCAGCGCCGCATTGGCCGTGCAGCTATGATTGAAGCGCCGCGATAGCGCATCGAGGCGGAGAAATGCGTCGCGCCTCACCTGCAGCAGATCGCTCCCGCTTGCGCGGCGTGTCAGTATTCGGGAAGCACACCGCCAGCGTGACATCTTCTGCCCGCTCATCCGGTGTATTGTCTCACCAGCCCTGAAATCCTTACCCGCAAAAACTCCGAATCCTCTTATTCTTGATCTTCTTATGAGTAGACTCACACACCACCACGCCCTGTTATTTCCACTACGGCGCCAGTAGACGAGTATGGAGCGCCGAAATATGGCGCAAATCGCCGCTCGGACCATGGCGCTCGACAAAACGGGCGCAGAGGGGCCCATCAGAGTAAATCCGGAGACGATTCGCCGCACTCGGCCGCGACCAATGACGCCGCAAACATTCGGTGAAACGCGTCGAGCAGGCCACAGCACGAACGAGAATCCCGGTGTAAATCAGGTCCATAGCGTTTCGTGATCTGGCCGGACTTTCTACATTGGCTGACATGAGCGACGCGGCAGCACTGCCACTTTCCGATCTGACTGCGCTGGTCTCCCCGCCGGCCCGTGAAGTGACTACGAAAGACGACCGCAGGTTCTATATTGGCCTCGCGCTCGCGGCAGCTTTTCACAGCCTGCTCTTTGCCGGCTTCTACAGCTCGCCACCGCGCTTCATCGGTGATCCGAGCGGCGACAAGAATGCCGTCGACGTCACCTTCGTCACCGATGCCGAGTTGCGCAGTCTGGCAACGGCCGCCAGCGCGCCACAGGGCAATCCTGTCCCGCCCGCGCCGCCGCCATCTCCGCCCGCGCCCGCAGAGGCCGCAGCCACCCCGCCCCCCTCGCCGAGCGAGCCGGCCGTTCAGCGCTCGCCGCAAGAGCCGGTCGCTCAACCCTCGCAGCAAGAGCCCGCGGCGGCCTCCAAACCTCGAGAGACCGCCGTTCCCGAGGAGGCACTGACCCTGAAGCCGCCGGAGGAGACGCCTCTCAAGGAGGAGGCAAAGCCCGAGGCGAAACCGGAGGCGAGACCAGAGCCCAAGCCTACGGCTCCACCCAAGGCGGAGCCGGCGCCGCCCGCCAAGCAGGTGAAGCCGGACCGTACCAATATGGCGAGGCTCGATCTCTCACCGCCACCCGTCTTCTCAGCGCCGTCGAGCGGCGGCAGGGGCACGGACTTGGCGCGGCCGCCGGGTGCCACGCGCTCCGGCGAGAATGATGCCTTCGGACGCGGCGTTGTCGCAGCGCTGCGCAAGACCATGCCGCAACTGGCGAGTTCCACGGGCCGCGTCACGGTGCGCATCACCCTGGACATGGACGGCGCTCTCGTCAGGACCGAAGTTGTTCGACCGTCGAATGTCGCAGACCTCGACCGCTACGTCGTCTTCGCTACGCGGCAGACGAGCTATCCATTTCCACCGCGCAACGCCAAGGCGGCAGACCTCGTGTTCCTGATCACCTATATCTATCATTAGCGAACGAGGATCGGATGCTCGATCGACTGCTTGATTTGCTGCGCGGCGGCACGGACGCCCCAAAGATCGAGGAGCCTCACCTCTCGGTGGCGGTACTGCTCGTCGAGGCAGGACTAACGCACGGCAATTTCAGCGCGGATGAGCGCGCGACGACGGCGCACCTGCTCGCGCGTCGCTTTGCACTTTCCGCCGACGAAGCCGATGAGCTGATCTCCCGCGCCGAGGCACGCGCCCGAAGCACGGCCCAGTACTTTCCCTTCACGCACAGCCTCAACAGCAACATGAGCATCGAGGACAAGATCGAGGTCGTCGAGATGCTGTGGCGCATCGCCTACGCGGACGGCCATCTCGATGCCTTCGAGGATCAGCTCATTCGCCAGGTCGCAGGCCTACTGCACGTACCCGATCGCGACCGGATGGATGCGCGTCGCCGCGTCATCGGCGGGCTGTAGTGTGCCCATCCAGTCGGATCCAATTGCTTACGGGTAGCTGGCGAAGGCCGCGTCGTTAGAGCCCAATCGGCCAGGCAGCGGCGCGTGTAGCGCGACGGCGCAAAGTCAGGCGTGCTTACCGTGGCAATGCTTGTACTTCTTGCCGGATCCACAGGGGCAAGGCGCATTGCGCGACACGCGACCCCAGGTCGCCTCATCACCCGGATCGACTTCGGTATTGCGCCCGCGCGACTTCACGGGCTCAGGCCTCGCGCGCGCCGGCGCAGGCGCGCGCCCCTCTGACGTGAGCGCGGCCTCGGCAAGCTCGAACTCGTCCTCGCCGGTGATCGGATTGACGTGATGCGCCTGCATCGGCGGCAGTTCGAACTCTTCCATCTCCTCCGGCGCCTGACCTGGTGTCATGCGCACATGCAGGAGCTGGCTCGTCACCGCCTCGCGTAGATGCGAGAGCATGTTCTCGAAGAGCGTGAAGCTCTCCGATTTGAATTCGTTGACCGGATCGCGCTGGCCATAAGCGCGGAAGTTGATCACCGTGCGCAGGTGCTCGAGCACGACAAGATGCTCGCGCCAGAGGTGGTCGAGCGTCTGGAGGAGAACGGACTTCTCGATATCACGCAGGCGCAGGCGGCCGATCGCAGCGGGCGACTTGTCGGGCGCGCTTTCGATTGCCTCGACGAGGCCCTTCGCCTCGATGTACTCGCGCATGAATTGGTAGCCGATGCCGGCGAGCTGCGTCTCGGCTTCCTGCCGGTTCGGGCCCTCGATCCGGATCTCCTCGCGATTGGCATCGAGCAGCGCACGGCCGAGCTTCTCGAACGTGGCTTCGCCGGGGACGCCATCGGCGGCGGCGCGCAGCTCCGGCTCGCTCCGCACGAAATTCACCATGCCGCGCGCCTGCTCGTAGCCGGCAAGGACACCCTTCCCGACCTCTTCGGAGAGCTCATTGAACTTCTCGTCCACACTCTTCCTGAGCCTCTCGAGGATCTCCTGATCGGCGATGCCTTCCTCGTCGGCCCAGGCAGCGATGGGCGCATCGATGCCGAACACTTCCTGTACGCGCGCGCGTAGTCCCTCGGTATCCCACTGCTCGGCGTAGGCCGACTCGGGAATGTGCTTGGAGACGAGCTCCTGCAGCACCTCGTGGCGCATGGCATCGATCGTCTCGCTGACATCCTCGGAGGCCATGATGTCGATGCGCTGCTCGAAGACGACCTTGCGCTGGTCGTTCATCGTGTCGTCGTACTTGAGTACGTACTTGCGGGCGTCGAAGTTGCGCGCCTCGACCTTGCGCTGTGCGTTCTCGAGCGCCTTGTTGATCCAGCGGTGGGTGATCGCCTCGCCCTCTTCGAGACCGAGCTTCTGGAGCATGCCGTCGATGCGATCGGCGGCGAAGATCCGCATCAGGTCATCTTCGAGCGAGAGGTAGAACTTCGTGCGTCCGGGGTCGCCCTGACGGCCCGAGCGGCCGCGGAGCTGGTTGTCGATGCGCCGGCTCTCGTGGCGCTCCGTCCCAATCACGTAAAGGCCACCGGGGAATGTCACGGTTTTTGCCGGACGGCTGCCCTTGGCAGGCTCGATCTCAACCGTATCGCTCGCCTCGAGCACGATACGACGGTTCGCCTCGATCTCGTCCGTGATCTTCCGGATCTGGCGCTCCCGATCCGAGCCTTCGGGGACGTCAGCCAGCTCCTGGAGCACGCGCATCTGAAGGTTGCCGCCGAGCTGAATGTCAGTACCGCGGCCAGCCATGTTGGTGGCGATCGTCACGGCGCCGGGCACGCCCGCCTGGGCGATAATGACGGCTTCCTGCTCGTGGTGGCGCGCATTCAGCACCTGATGCGGCACACCGCGCTTCTTCAGGAGCTCGGAGATCATTTCGCTCTTCTCGATCGAGACCGTGCCGACGAGCACGGGCTGCTTGCGCTTCTGCGCGCTCTCGATCTCGCGGATGATCGCGTCGTACTTCTCCTTGCCCGTGCGGTAGACCTCGTCGTCGAGATCGGCGCGGGCAACGGGGACGTTGGTCGGGATCTCGATCACGTCGAGCTTGTAGATGTCGAGGAACTCGTCTGCTTCCGTCGAGGCAGTACCAGTCATGCCGGCCAGCTTGTCGTAAAGACGGAAGTAGTTCTGGAAGGTGATCGAGGCGAGCGTCTGGTTCTCAGGCTGAATCTGGACATGCTCCTTCGCCTCGAGGGCCTGATGAAGGCCCTCGGAATAGCGCCGGCCCGGCATCATGCGGCCGGTGAACTCGTCGATGATGACGACCTCGTTGTCCTTCACGATGTAGTCGCGGTCGCGATGGAACATCTTGTGGGCCTTGAGGGCCTGGTTGATGTGATGAACGACCGTGACGTTCTCGATATCGTATAGGCCCTCGCCCTTGAGCAGCCCGGCCTCGCTGAGGAGGCGCTCGATCGTCTCTTGACCCGCCTCGGTGAACGCGACCTGCTTCTGCTTTTCATCGAGGTCGTAGTCCGACTTCTCGATGCGGAGCATCAGTGCGTCGATGGCGTTGTAGAGCTCGGAGCGGTCCTCAACCGGCCCCGAAATGATCAGCGGCGTGCGTGCCTCGTCGATCAAGATCGAGTCCACCTCGTCGACGATCGCGAAGGCATGGCCTGAAAGCTCGTCCGGCCGGCCACCGAACTGAACCATGTCTGACACGCGCATCTTCATGTTGTCGCGGAGGTAGTCGAAGCCGAACTCGTTGTTCGTGCCATAGGTGACGTCGCAGGCATAGTTTGCGCGGCGCTGTTCGTCGTCGAGCTCGTGGACGATGCAGCCGACGGTAAGACCGAGGAACCGGTAGACCTGACCCATCCACTCGGAGTCGCGCTTGGCGAGATAATCATTGACGGTGACAACATGGACGCCGCGGCCCGCCAGGGCGTTCAGGTAGACGGGCAGCGTGGCGACCAGCGTCTTACCTTCGCCGGTCTTCATTTCGGAAATGTTGCCTGAATGCAGCACCATGCCGCCGAGGAGCTGCACATCGAAGTGGCGCTGGCCCAGCGCGCGCTTCGCGGCCTCGCGGACCGTGGCAAAGGCTGGTACGAGCAGATCGTCGAGTGATGTCCCGTCGGCGAGTTGCTTGCGGAACATTTCGGTGCGGGCCCTGAGGTCGGCATCCGAAAGCTTCGCGACCTCGGCCTCCAGCGCATTGATCTCGTCGACCTTGGGCCGAAATGACTTCAGCATCCGGTCGTTCGACGAGCCGAAGATCTTGGAGGCAATCGAAGCGAGCGACAGCATGAACCGTTCCTCAAATCCAGTCGCCAAGGTCGGGCCCGCGGGACCCGTAAGCTTGCGAGGTCGATGTACGTCTCGACGCACCGACTTCCGTCGGGCAGCCGCTGCGATCAGGTTGTGCTTCGAAGAGGAAGAGGCCGACGAGCGAGCCGCCAATAGGCCCTGCCAACCCAACCGGGCACGCATCCAGCCGGCACGTGGGAGAGATAAGGACGGCGCAAAGGGTTGTCAACGAAAGCGCGTCAAAACACACGGGTACTGCGGCCCGGAGTGTGGCGGAACGGCGCACCCTCACACGATGCGGGGGCCCTTCATGGACGATGCCGTTGTGTGCCGACGAACCAGTCGCCGAACGTGGCTTCTCGGGCGCGCGCGATCTCGCCGGGATCGCGCTTCGCAGCTCGGCGCTGTTGACGATGTAGGTTCAGAAGACGCGCGCGACGTGCACGCGTTGACATTCCCCGCCCCTCACGCGGCTCCCCCAGCAAGGCGGGATCAGGGCGGCGAAGTGGCAATGCAAGTTTATCGAGTGGAATTTCAACTGGCGGCCCATCGGCCTCGAGCGGCTCACTCGCGCGCCCGACGCGTGCAACGACATTTGCGCCCGGCCGTTCAGCAGCGTCCGCAGGCGCATCCTCTGCCAATGGCCCAGGGCTGCTGGCTGGGGGGGCTTCAGGCTTCTCAAGTGCCTGTCTGTGGACACGCTGCGGGTGCTCGCCGTCGGCAATCCGACGCTTCGGCTCCGGCGCATCGTAGCGCGATTGCGCTGCGGCGACGGGCCGCGTGACCGCCTCGGGGGCCATATCAGCGGACGGCAGGCTTGAGCGATGCGGCATCGGCCGGCGCCTCGGGGCAGCAGTTGCCCCCTTGCTATCCCCAGATTGCCCATCCTGGCCCGCGGAGGACCGCCACGCACCGAAGATCGCATCATCCGGGCGGCGCGTAAGATCATAGGCGACAGTCGTGGCGTTGGGTTGCGGGCCTGGACTCCGCCCCGGGCCTTCCGGTGGCCGTGCGCGATCGGAGAAGAGCTCGATGCGGCCCGCCCCCTCCTCTTGACGGGCGACATCGGCATTTCGCACGAACAGTATGGACGCGGCCAGCCCGACGACGACAACCACCCCGAGCAGCGTCAAGGCTGCAGGCAGCAGCCGGCGTGGTGCCGGTGCGGGATTGGCTCGGGCAAACGCCGGCGGATCGGGATAATCGAGGGGCTCGGGATCGTAGAGCGTTGCCCGCTCGACGAGAAATGGTGCGCCCTGGCGGAAGTTGGCCGCACGCTCAGCGACAGATTGCCGACCCGCACCGGCATGTGCTGCAGGGCCAGCGCCGCCCGCGCGGGCATCGCGACCTTGGCCATGAGCCGCCGCAGCACGCGACGGCTGCGTATCGGTTGGGCGTTCGCTCATCCGCGTATCGTGCCACCTGCATTACCTGTCCCGTGGCAGCGCGATCATTCCTTGCCACCCATCGGAACCCGGAACCTACGCAGCACGCTAAAACGCACCGAATCGCGCGATATTACCGCATCTTGTACTTGATGTCCGACCAGTGACCAGAGAGGGCAGCATTCGTCAGGTGCTGTCACGCTGGAGCGCCAGGAAGCTCCAGTGCACATCAGCACGACCGAGCATGTCCTCGCGCGCACTCTCATGGACACAGCGCAATCCGGCCCCGGCCGCCAGGCGGATGGTCTCGTCGGCCGAGACATCGAACATGCGGCGACCTGCCGGCACGGGGCCATGCCTGAGCGACATGATGATCGTGCCTTTGGGCGCAAGGAGATTCGCAAGGCGCGTCATCGCCACCGGCCGCTCGGCTGCGTCGAGGTGCATCCAGACAGCGGTCAGCAGAACAATATCGAAACGCTCATTCCGGCCGCACACGACGGGAAGCTCGGGCAGCATATCGTCGACCCATTCGATGGCGCTCGCTGCATGAAGGTGCGCGCCCTCCAGGCGCAACTCGGCAGTCGGCTCCACGGCGACGACCTTATGGCCGAGAGCAGAGAGTGCGGCAGCATCGCGTCCCGAGCCCGCGCCGACGTCGAGTATGCCGCTCGGCACGGTCGGAAAAAAGTGCAGCACGTCCCGGTGCGCATCTGCAAAAGTAATGCTCTCGTACTGGATGGCGAGCGCGTGAGCATTCTCCCCGTATCCGTCGGTCGAGCGCATTCGTGATGTCCTGAAGAACCGTGGTTCCTCATCGTGCCAGAGGGCAATTGAGCCGCCAAGCCTGCCGGATAAGTCGTCTTGACGCCCGCCACCCGATCCTCGAAGAGGTTAAAGGAGAACATCGGAGAACGATCATGATCGGACGCCTCAACCACGTGGCAATCGCGGTCCGCGACATGGCGGCAGCGGTGGCCGTCTATCGCGACACGCTCGGCGGCGAGGTCTCGGAGAAAGTAGCGCAGCCAGAGCACGGCGTTTCGACGGTGTTCGTCATGCTGCCCAACACCAAGATTGAACTACTCGAGCCGCTCGGGGCGAATTCGCCCATCACAAAATTCCTGGAGCGCAATGCCGAAGGCGGCATCCATCACATCTGCTACGAGGTCGATGACATTATCGCAGCGCGCGACCGCTTGAAGGCCGCAGGCGCTCGCGTCCTCGGTGATGGCGAGCCGAAGATCGGCGCACACGGCAAGCCCGTCCTCTTCCTGCATCCCAAAGATTTCTGCGGAACGCTCGTCGAGCTCGAGCAAGCCTGAAACCCTTCCAACCGCGCACGGATGATCACGCCCGCGTGTTATATGCCGACAGAGGTCAAGTCTTGACCGCGTCATCGCCTCACGCGAGAACTTAACCGCGCAACGCACGCTTTCGCAGGGCCTCGGGAGGGCTCCCTCCGGATACTCTGAGATACCTTGTTGGCAGATCTTGCGAGCGAGGGCGTCGCCGTTGTGCTCATGATCATCGGGTGGCAGGACCTCATCTCCTGCGCACCCCAACTGGAGAAGGCCCCATTCCTCACGCGCCTGCAGCCATCAATGCTGTCGGCAGACGCGCCAGAGGAAAAAGGAGCCGCCGTCACAGAATGATGAAACGACTTGTGGAATTCGGACGCTGGCATCTGCCGGCCGCCACGCTGTTTGTTCTCGCACTAAGCATCCTCGCCGCGGGCCCAACGGCGGCAGAGCAGAAGCCCGCGACTCTGGAGCGCATTCAAGCACGCGGACACGTCATCTGCGGCTTCACGCGCGCAGCTCCCGGCTTCTCGACCGTCGATGCACGCGGCCAATGGTCGGGCTTTGACGTGGACTTCTGCCGCGCCCTTGCAGCGGGCGTGCTCGGCAAGCCTGATGCTGTCAAGCCGCTGATGATCGCGCCGTCTGTGGCGCCGACCGCATTGATCTCCGGCGAGGTCGACATCCTCGCGACGGGCACCGCCATCAGCTTGACGCGCGAGACCGGCCTCGGGGTGAGGTTTCCGGGCGTCCTCTATCACGATGCGACCCGGCTGCTCGTGAAGCGGGCGCAGGGCGTCACCAGCGCGCGCGAGCTTTCGGGCGCCAGCATCTGCACCGCCAACAATCCTGAGACGATCCAGGCCATCGCGAGCTTCTTCAAGACCCACGGTATCCGGCACGAGACCGTCGTCGTCGAGAAGTGGGAAGAGATGATCCAGGCTTATACGAGCGGCCGCTGTCAGGCCCTTGGCGCCGATGCCGCCGTCCTCGGTGATCTGAGGCTGCGGCTCGCCGGTTCGAGCGAGCATCACATCCTGCCCGAGGCGCTGGCCATCACCATGCTCGGACCGGCGGTCCGTCGCGGCGATCCGGCGTGGTACGACATCGTGCGCTGGACCATCCACGCTCTCGTCGCCGCCGAACACCTCGGCATCAACTCCGCCAGGGTCGAGAGCCTCAAGGCCTCCGCGCAACTCGATGTCAGGCGCCTGCTGGGCGTCGAAGGCGACATCGGCAAGCCGCTCGGCCTTTCACGCGACTGGGTCTACCAAATCCTGAAATCGCTCGGGAACTACGGCGAGTTCTATGAGCGCAATCTCGGCCAGCGCTCCGCTTTGAAACTCGAGCGGCGCGTCAACGAGCTATGGACCAAGGGGGGTCTCATGGTGGCGCCGCATCTGCGGTGAGTATCCTGCCAGACATTGCAGGCTTCAGCGCGGCTTCAGCAGTTCCTCGCACTTGCCGGGATCGAGGAATGTGATCTCCTTCAGCACACCGCGCACGGCGAAGGAGCCGTAGTCGATCATCAGGCGGCGTGAGACGCCGTTGGCGTAATAGAGGAAGGAGAGTTCGTAAGTCGGCACGGCATCCTGACGCTGGGTCTCGGGCTCGTAGTAGCTGATCGAGATCGGCCACGACGGCACCGTCAGGAGCGGCTTTGCGGACTCGACCTCCTCGAGGCCCTCCAGATTCCCTGGCGCCCGCTTGTTTCCGAGGAAGGACACGGTCGTGTAGACCTTGTCGCCCTTCTCGGAGCCGTCAAAAAGATCGGCCGTGAAAAGCCTCTCCCCGCGCTGGGCACGGATGACGAGCTCCCGCGAATGCTGGATCGGGAACATGGCCTGAGGCGCGAGATCGAGCTGCTTACGCGTCGGCCGGGTGAGCGCGACTTTGAGCCGACCCGTATCGTTAACGCGCGAGGCGTCGCCGACCGTCGTCTCGGTGAGCTTGCGGTCCTTGTATTGGCTCGAATTGAAGCGGAAGGCGCGAGAGGCGGCATCCTCCCAGCTCGTCGTTCGCAGGTCCGTGATACTGGTCACGCCCTCCTGGTTCACCACATTGGTGACGAACCGCATGTTCTGCGAATAGCCAACGCAAGGATTACCGGTGATCTCGTAGACCATCCGGCCGGACATATCGGCAATGCCCGAGCCACCCTGCGCGCGATGAAGCGCGATGTCGTACACCGCGCGGTGCGGCGCCAGAACGACCTCTGCCTCCGACGCTGCAGCCCCTGCGGCCGACCCTCCAGCGAGGAGAAGTGCACCGGCCACGAGGGGCAGCCAGCGCATCCGGCACCATTTTACGGCCTCAGCCATACTTCCGGCCTCCGCGCTCCCTGAGCCGCCATTGTCGCACAAAAGCCAAGACAAGGGCGGTAACGGCGACTCTAACGGCGTGCGCCGCTCTTCTCTTGCACGAGATATGCGCTTGAACATGCAAAACTTCGTGAGGATTGAGCTATGCCAGATGCCTCTCCCCCGTCAACGGGATTGAGAGGACCTGCTCGCGGCAGGATCAAGGCAGGTGCGTGCGCGATCGTCACACCCCTACAGCGAAGTATCGCTCGATGAAGCGTTCATAGATCCGGGTGAGGGCCTGGAGGTCGGCCACGGCGACGCGTTCGTCCACGTGATGCGCGAGCGCGTTGGTCAACCCGAACTCGATGACCGGACAGTAGGCCTGGATGAAGCGGGCATCGGACGTACCACCATTGGTCGTGAGCGCCGGCTTGCGGCCCGTAACCTCTGCAACCGCGCCATTAAGGGTGTCGACCAGGGGGCCGGGCTTGGTGAGAAACACATCGCCTGTCCCTGAGAAGGTCACCTCCCAGCGCGCAGAAACCTCGGCTGCGGCCGCTGCACAGTGTTCGCGCACCCAGGCTTCCGCCTTCGGACGGGTCCACAGGTTGTTGTAGCGGATGTTGAACTTGGCGCGCGCCTCGTTGGGGATGACGTTCGTCGCCGTATTCGGCACGGTCAGCACCGTGACCTGCAGGTTCGACGGCTCGAAGTCGGCATTGCCCTGATCGAGCGGCGTCGAGGAGAGACGATCGATCATCCGGGCGATCTTCGGCACCGGGTTCTCGGCAAGGGCGGGATAGGCCGCGTGCCCCTGCTTGCCTGCGACGACCAGCTCGCCGCTGAGCGATCCGCGCCGGCCGATCTTGATCTCTTCCCCGAGCGTCGTGGGGTTCGAAGGCTCGCCGACGATGCAGGCGTCGAGAACCTCGCCATTGTCGCGCATCCAGTCGAGCACCTTCATGGTGCCGTTGATCGAGGGGCCTTCCTCGTCACCTGTAATAAGGAAGCTGATGGCGCCGGGCAGCTCGCCACCATGGCGCTCAACGAGACGGAGCGTCGCCGCGACGAAGGCCGCAATGGCGCCCTTCATGTCGACCGCGCCGCGGCCGTACATAATGCCATCGTGGATCTCGGCACCGAACGGCGGGTGGGTCCATTTCGCCGCGTCTCCGACGGGAACCACGTCCGTATGCCCCGCAAAGCAGAGATGCGGCTGCTTGCGCCCGAGGCGGGCATAGAGATTGTCGACATCCGGCGTGCCGGCCGTGCGCATGACAAGGCGCTTGCAGTCGAAGCCCGCCGGCTTCAGTGCCTCTTCGAGCAGAGTGAGCGCGCCGCCTTCCTCGGGCGTCACCGAAGGGCAGCGGATCAGCGCCTGGGCAAGCGCCACGGGGTCCTTGAAGTCGATTGTCATGGGATGATCCGGTCGCCGGAGATTAGAGCAGCGGAAGCGCGCCAACAGGCGCTCGCGACGCTGTAGCATCCGGGAGGATCAGAGAGAAGGGCGCCGAGATAAGCCCGCTCAGGCCGCCTCGATGACGTAACCGGCGCCGCGGACCGTGCGAATGACCTCGCTCTCCTTGCCGCGGATCAGGGCCTTGCGCAAGCGTCCGATATGGACATCGACCGTACGCTCGTCGAGCTCGGCCTGGCGGCCCCACACGCCATCGAGGATCTGCTCGCGGCTGAGCACGCGTCCGGCCCGCTCCATCATGAACTCGAGGAGGCGGTACTCGGTGGGACCGAGCCGCACCTCGCGCTGCGCGCGGCGAACGCGATGCGCCAGCCTGTCGAGCGACACATCGCCGACCGATATCACGTCAGATATGCGCTCTGGTGAAGCGCGCCGCAGCATGGCCTTGACCCGCGCGACCAGCTCGGCGATCGAGAACGGCTTGACGATGTAGTCGTCCGCCCCCGTCGCTAGACCACGCACCCGGTCGCCCTCCTCGCCACGCGCCGTCAGCATGATGATGGGGACGGCCGTCGTCTCCTGGCGTTGGCGCAGGCGGCGGCAGAGTTCGATCCCCGAGACACCTGGCAGCATCCAGTCCAGCAGCACGAGGTCGAAGTTCTCCTCGTTGATGAGAAGCTGGGCTTCCTCACCCGTCTCCGCGACGATGACGTCGAAGCCTTCCCCCTCAAGATTGTAGGTGATGAGCTCGACGATCGCGGGATCGTCCTCGACCACCAGGATCCTGATGCTCATGTGAGCCCGACCTTCCCTGGCCTCGCCAGGCGCGCCGTCGCTACGGATCGCCTGCCCCCGTGCCGATCTCAATGTCGCAATGCGCACGTCAAGCTCCGCTTCTTACAGCGTGGGTGTCGGCCTTCGGCCTCGATAAGCAAGACCTTTGGCGCACCACGCATCCTTTGTCGCCTATCAGGGCTCCTCGGCCGTGATCAACGTCGAACTCGTCTCGTCGCTCTTCGGGCGCACGTCCATCATGGGCTGCCCATGCACGAGGAAATGCACGTTCTCAGCGATGTTGGTCGTGTGATCGCCGATGCGCTCGATATTCTTCGCGCCGAACAGAAGATGCGTGCAGAGCCCAATATTGCGCGGGTCTTCCATCATGTAGGTCAGCAGCTCACGGAAGAGCGAATTGTACATCGCATCGATCTGCTCGTCGGCGCGCCAGACGGCGAGCGCCTTGTCGGCTTGTCGCTCGCTGTAAGCGTCGAGCACGTCCTTGAGCTGACGGAGCGCAAGCTCGGTCATGTTCTTCAAGCCCGTCATCAGGGGCTTGGGATGATTCTCGCCCGATATCGCGAGGGCACGCTTCGCCATGTTCTTGGCGAGATCACCGATGCGCTCGAGATCGCCGGCGATCTTGAGCACGGTCATGATGTGACGCAGGTCGTCAGCCAGCGGCTGGCGCTTGGCGATCATGACGATCGACTGCTCCTGCAGATCGCGCTCGAGCTGATCAATGAGCGCGTCGCCGGCCACCACCTCGGCGGCGAGCGTCGGATCGCGCCGCTCTAGCGCCTCGAAGGAGCGGCCGAGTTGCTGCTCGGCGAGGCCGCCCATCTGGGTGATGCGCTTGTCGAGCAGAAGCAGTTCCTGCTCGAAGGCCTTGATCGTGTGCTGGCGCATCATTGAGGTGCTCCGAAGATGTCCGAGGGCTTGCGCGTGCCTGATGGGCTCGCCCCCTCGATTTGCGCTGCAATCTAGCGCCCTCAGCCTACAACTTTGTGACAGAATAACCTATTCACTTGTAACGATTATATTACCGCTACGAGGCAACGCTCGGGCGCCGCGCCTGCTCGTCGATGACGAACGTGAATGTCGAGCCCTTTCCCAGCTCCGATTCGATTCGGAAATCGCCGCGGTGGCGGTTGATGATGTGCTTGACGATCGCGAGGCCGAGGCCGGTGCCACCCTTCTCCCGGCTGGATTTTGCATTGACGCGATAGAAGCGTTCGGTGAGCCGCGGCAGGTGCTCGGGCGGAATTCCCGGTCCTTCGTCGCGCACGGCAATGGCGATGCGGCTCGTCGGCCCGCGCGCCTCGCGCGTGATGGCGATCACGACCGGCCTGCCCGGCGCCCCATACTTCAGGGCGTTCTGGACGAGGTTCTGGACGACCTGCATGATCTCGTCGTTGTCGCCGAGCACGACTGCCGGTCCATCGCAGGGATGGAACGTGAGCGTCGCGCCGGCAGCGCGCGCGACCGGCTCCAATGCCTGTACGGCCGTGGCAATGGTGTCGTTGAGGTCTATGGCCGCACGCGGCGGCACGTGCTCGCGCATTTCCACGCGGCTCAGCGACAGAAGATCGTCGACAAGGCGCGACATACGCGCAGCCTGCTGACCCATGATGCCGAGAAAACGCGCACGCGCCGCCGGATCGTCGCTGGCGCGACCTTGGAGCGTCTCGATAAAGCCGACAAGCGAGGCGAGCGGCGTGCGCAGCTCGTGGCTCGCGTTGGCCACGAAATCGGCGCGCATTCGACCAAGCCGGTCCTGGTCTGTGAGATCACGGAGCGCAATGACGACGCGAGCCGCATCCACATCTCCCGGCGCCTCGGGCATGGCCGTGAGTGTGATCCGAACGCGCCGATCGAACGGAATGCGCTCCTGGACCTCGATCGTGCGCTGGCGACCATCGTCCAGCACCTCGTCGATAGCCTGGAGGAAGACGGGGTCACGGCTCAAGAGCGATGGCTGACCGCCCGGCCGCAGGAGCGCATAAAGCTCGCGCGCCGCCGGATTTGTGTGAACGATCGTGCCGTCGCCATCGAGCGCGATGACAGGGTCCGGCACCGCATCGAGCGCGGCACGCCACCGGGCCACCGGCACTGCGCTGGCACCACGCTGGTTCAAAGATGCGCGTCCTTGCTCGGCGCCGGCTTCTTCTCCCTCCAGGGAGACGAGGGCCGCGAGCACGAGGGCCAGCGTCGCACCGAGCACGACCATCCACGCGGAGAGACCGCCGATCAACCCGACCGCACCGCCGCCGATCGTTACGGCCACCAGTAACGAAGCACGCTGGCGCACGCGTCGGAGCGCCGTGTCCAACCCGAGCCTCAGTGCCTCGCCAACCGTTCGCTGATCCATGCTGCCGAGCAGCCGCACGCCCCGCTCCTCTATCAGGTGCGTTGTCCTGCGCGGTCTTTTAGACGCTCCAAGGCCGCTCCGACAGTCCTAGTGTCCCGATCGCGAAGTTCGTCACCATCTGCTGCTGGATCTCGAACGAACTTCGCGATCGAAATGACACTAGCAAATGTGTGATTCTACTGTGGATCGCATTCCAAAGTCCGCGTCCGACACCTGCCGCGAAATGGTGGCGGACTTCAGCATCACCACACTAGCGATAGGCGATCACCACGAGCGACAAGGCGGCACCAAGGCCGGCGAATACGAGAAGACCTACCCTGCCATCGACGAAACTGTCCGGGAAGAGCTGGAGAACGAGCGGCGCCATGAGCAGCACCGCACCGCCGACGATGACGGCCCAGGTCCAGGGCAGCATTGTCCAGGCAAGACCGAGACCGACGAGCGCCGTCGCCAGGGCCACGGTCATCGTCCCCCACAGGATCGCCGCACCGGTCGGCGACTTCAGCGCCTCCGGCCGATGCTCGCTCGGGAAGTGCCCGCTCGCCGTCAGGCCGTAAAGCGATGCGCTCATGACCAGCAGCGCGAACGCTACCAGCGCAGCCCATTGCATGAGCACCATTCTCCGCCCTCCATCCGCTGTCCTCGCGCCGCCGACCAAGCCCCGCTTGCCGGGCGCGAGCCTGCTCCTTACCATACGGAAGATATATCACACCGAGGGAGTGGACCATGGCGAATGCACCGGCACCGGAAGCGACAAAGAAGCGCGAGAAGCGCACGATCACGGAAATCCGCGACAGCAAGAAGACCGGCGAGAAGATGGTCTACATGTCTGTGCCGGACTACACGGCCGCGCAATGGGCCGAGATGGCTGGCGTCGACGTCGCCGTGGTCGGCGACAGCCTCGCTATGATCGCGCACGGCCACAAGAGCACGATCCCCGCGACCATGGACATGATGACCATGCACGCGCAAGCCATACGGCGTGGCGCACCGAATACGTTCGTCCTCGGCTGCATGCCCTACCAGAGCTACAACACCGTCGATCGTGCGCTCGTCAATGCGACGCGCTTCATGCAGGACGCGCTGACGGACGCGGTAAAGCCGCAGGGCGGCAAGAGCCAGGCGCACATTCTCAAAGCCCTCGTCGATGCCGGCATTCCGACGGCCTCGCACATCGGCCTCACGCCGCACACGATCGCGACGTTCGGCGGCTTCAAGATCCAGGGACGCACAGCCGATGCCGCGATGAAGATCCTCGAGGATGCACTCGCAATCGAGGACGCGGGCTGCTTCATGCTCGAATTCGAGGCCGTGCCGGCCAAGATCGCGCGTCTCATATCCGAGCAGCTCACGATCCCGACGATAGGCATCGGCGCCGGTGTCGGCACGGACGGCCAGATCCTGCTCTGCCACGATCTGCTCGGCGTCTTCACGGACTTCAAGCCGAAGTTCACGAAGCGCTTCGCCAATCTCACGGAAGTCGCCGTCAACGGCATCAAGCAGTACGTGAAGGAGGTCAAGGAAGGCTCCTTCCCCGACGACGATCACTCGTACACGGTGAAAGAAGAAGAGTACGAGAAGTTCGCGAAGATGGTGCAGAAGCGGAAGCAGGTGTAGGCGGTCCGCCGTCTCCGGCGGCGCTTACGGCAGACCATTGCGCACGTGGCTCATGTAAGCGGGCCGCGTGCTCAACTGCTCATAATAGCGCGACACCGCAGGATAGTCCGGCCGCTCGAAGTTCAGACAGAACCAGCGATTGACCACGAGGCCGATCGGAATATCGGCGATGGTGAACGTATCACCTGTGATGTACGGCCCGCTCGTTCGCAGATGTGCGTCGAGCTGGCCGACTTCCTTCGTAATCTGTCGCCGGCCCTGTTCGATGAACCAGGGATTGTTCCACGGCGGCTCATTCAGCATTCCGCCGAGGAAGGCACCGCGCAGCGAGATGGATGTCTCGTAGTTCGCCCAATCCATCCAGCTTTCGACGCCGGCACGACGCACCGGATCGACCGGATAAATCGCATCCCCTCCATGCTTAGTCGCCAGATATCTGACGATGGTGTTGGATTCGCGCAGTACGACACCGTCGTCAATCACCGCGGGAACAAGCCCGACTGGATTGACCTTCAGGAACTCTTCATCGCTCGTTGGGCGAAAGCCGCGTCCCCAATCTTCTCTTGTGTAGGGAATGCCAAGCTCGTCGCAGGCCCACAAGACCTTCCTGACATTGAATGAGTTTGCCCTTCCGAGAATCCGCAACATTGCGCCTACGTCCTCCTATGGCCTCGATCTCTTGTAGTTTGTATCGGCCTGTCTCAATGCGGCGAACCAGCAAACCCGCATTCCAGTTGCGCATAAGCGCGGTGCGGCCCACAGTGCCGTCAGTAAACCTCGGTAGCGGAGCGCCACCCGTGAAAGTCATCGGCTTCGACCATCTCGTGCTGACGGTTGCTTCGATCGAGCGCACGGTCGCATTCTACACGCGCGCGCTCGGCATGACGCACGAGGTCTTCGGGCCTGAGCGTCGCTCCGCCCTGCGCTTCGGTCCGCACAAGATCAACCTGCACCAAGCGGACAACATGTTCTCGCCTCGCGCCGAGCACCCGATGACTGGATCGGGTGACATCTGCCTGCTGGTCGACGACTTCGACGGCATCGAGGAGCAGCTCGTGGCCAATGATGTGCCGATCCTCGTTCCCCCCTCGGAGCGGACCGGCGCGCGCGGTAGACTCAAGTCGATCTACATTCGCGATCCGGACGGCAATCTCGTCGAGCTCAGCACCTATGCCGATCCACGCCTCAAAGCAGCAGGATCCGAAGATGTATGACTACTACTGGTTCCTTCCCAGCGCGTTCGGTGCGGGGCTCATTCACTGGATTATTGTCGCCGGCTTGGGCGCGCTTTTCGTGACGGCTCTCGTGCACGATGCCCAGACGCGGCGCTGGCTCTGGCTGTTCGGCGACATTGCCTTCTTTCCGATCGGGATCGTGCGCGGCCTGCTGGTTTGGCTCGAGAAGATCTAGTGAATGCCTGACGTAACGGCCCCCATCGAGCTGTTGACCACCACCGAGATGGCGGAAGCGGACCGGCTGGCCGTTACGGCTGACGTTCCCTCGCCGGAACTCATGGCACGCGCGGGCGAGGCCGTCGCCGAGGTTGCCGGCACAATGGTCGGCATCGGTGCACGCATTCTCGTGCTGGCTGGCCCCGGCAACAACGGCGGCGACGGCTTTGTCGCTGCGCTGAGACTTGTGCAGCAGGGCTACCGCGTGCGTCTCGCGCTGCTCGGCGATCTCAGTGCCCTCAAGGGAGATGCGGCGCTGTACGCCGCGCGCTGGCCGGGGCCGGTGGAGGCCGTCAGTTCCGAGGGCATCCGTGACTGCGATCTCATCATCGACGGCCTGTTCGGCGCCGGCCTCTCGCGGGCGATCGAAGGCGTGGCCGCCGAGGCAATAACCGCGATCAATACGTCAGGCCTACCGGTGCTCGCGATCGATGTCCCGAGCGGCCTCGATGGTACGACGGGCACGCCCACGGGCCCCGTCATCCAGGCGACGCGCACGATCACGTTCTTCCGCCGCAAGCCCGGCCACATCCTGCTTCCCGGGCGCGAACTCTGCGGACCCTTAATGCTCGCCGACATCGGCATTCCCGCAGACGTGCTTGATCAGATCAATCCGCGCACGTTCGCCAATAGCCCAGCGCTCTGGCGCCACGCGCTGCCAGCAACAAAGGCGAACTCGCACAAATACACGCACGGCCATGCTGTCGTCGTGTCGGGCCCCGCTGAGAGCACAGGCGCGGCACGACTCGGCGCACGTGGAGCGCTCAGAATCGGCGCCGGCCTCGTGACCGTGGCGACCCCGCGTGCAGCCTTCCCGGTGAACGCGGCGCACCTCACGGCGATCATGCTGAAGCCCTTCGACGTTCCCGAAGGTCTCGCTGGCGTGCTGGCGGACAAGCGACGGAACGCCCTTCTGATCGGACCCGGCTGTGGCGTCGGAGAGGCCACCTGCCACATGGTCGAGATCGCGCTTCGCTCTGACGCCGGCGTGGTCCTCGATGCCGACGCCTTGACGTCGTTCGCAGAAGCATCGGATGGCGCACCTGTTGAACCCTCGCCACTCGGCTTTCTTCCTGGCGCCGCGACGACAAGGTCAGCCGGCCCCGATCGCCTCTTCGGCTCGATCAAAATCAACGCCGCGCGGCCAGTCGTCCTCACCCCGCACGACGGCGAGTTCCAGCGGCTCTTCGGGAAACTCTCGGGCTCTCGTCTCGAACGGGCACGACATGCCGCCGCCGGAAGTGGCGCCGTGATCGTCTTAAAGGGCGCGGATACCTGCATCGCCGCCCCCGATGGTCGGGCGGCGATCAATGAAAACGCTCCGCCCTGGCTCGCAACTGCCGGCTCGGGGGACGTGCTCGCGGGCTTCATCACCGGGCTGCTGGCGCAGGGCGTACCCGCGTTCGAGGCGGCAGCAGCAGCCGTCTGGCTGCATGGCGCGAGCGCTGAATGGATCGGTCGCGGTCTCATCGCCGAGGATCTTCCGGACATGCTCCCGGAGATCTTTCTAAATTCAGATAATTGAAGCCCGACTTAATGCAACTTATAATTGCATAATCAGCGCCCGTCCGAATTGGAGGGCCCGTTTTTGACCGATGTGTTACTGGAATATTAACGCGCGCGTCAAAACGCTACAATTGTCCTCAGTTTCCGAAGGTTAACGGAGTAAATTTTCCGTAAATTCTCTTGCAGCTGATAAGAATTCCATCCTATAAGTAACCTTAAGGAAACGCTACCTCGAAAGGGACGCCGAGGCGACGTTGGCCTTCTCTTTTAGGAATGGGGGAATTTCGTCATGCATACCTCCGCTAGAACCTCAGCGGCCGCGGCGCCGACAGTTTCCGCGCCGGCAATTCACACCCAATCGTTCAATCAGAACTTCCTCGCCGATGTCCGGATCGATCACGGACCGCGCGACCTCTACGCTCGGCTCTTCCTGCGCGGCGATACGATGCTGCGCGAGCGCGGGATCAACCTCACCTTCGCCCCCCTCGATGAGCTTCTGGAGGTCAACCGCCGCAATAGCGATAGTTGGCGGTCCCTGCTACCGATCTTCAACGTCGAGGATGGTGGCTTTACCGACGAGAACGGGTTCTGCCTGCTCGCCCGCACCAGCAGCGGCCAGGTTGTTGCGGCTCAGGCGGCCCGCATCTACGACCTGACCGGATCGAACTTCAAGGAAGAGACGGAAAGCCTCAAGCTCTTCTATCCCGATCCGGACGCCCAGCGCCATCCCGGCGAGCAGATCGTCGTCACCGCCCCCACGGCCTCGGAGATCACCGGCCCAACGACCTTCTCGGGCGCGGTCTGGTACCATCCCTCGATGCGCAAGCAGGGGCTGACCTCGATCCTTCCCCGCATTACGAAGGCGCTGTCGCAGACCCGCTGGGATACCGACGTCACGCTGAGCTTCATGGCCGAGGAAGTCGTGAAGGCCGGCACGGCGCCGCGCACCGGCTATGCCCACGTCGATTGGGCGATCGACCTGATCGAGACGCCGGTCTCACCAGGTACGGTCCACTCGGCGCTGATCTGGTCGAGCCGCGACGAGCTGGTCGACTACTTCTCAGGTCTGCTGACGCCGCGTGACACGAAGGTCGATGCGGTCGTCAACCACCGAACCGCCTAGGAGGTGGATTTCCTCGTTCGAGACCTTGATCGGCACGATGAGGCGCTGATAGCGCATTCGTAGACGCCCCTCGCGGGGCCAGCACACGATCGCGTCGACTTGGTCCAGACGAGGCGCGTTGAGCTTGATCGCCTCCTTGTAGGCGTCCGCCACCCATCGACCATAAAGCCGGTCGGGCTGCTCTTGGATGGGCGCCCCGACCGCGCACGAACGCCAGACGTCATAGTTGGCGAAGATGCCTCCACCGAATTCCGAGAAGACGACCTTCTCCGCACTGCGCTCACCCTTTACGACCACGTAGCGGTGGCCGAGCAACGGCTCGAGCATCCGGCGCAGCTCGACTTCGTTCAGATTGGCGGAAAGCTGCGGCCACTCCTTGAAGAGCTGCTGCATGGCATGCGGGTCGCGGACCGTGGGCCCTTCGAGCTTGCGCGACAGGAATTCGTCGGGGCGCTGGCGCTTGGCTTCCTCAATCATGTCGTCGAGGCGAATGAGGGCCGCCTGATTGGAGCGCAGCATCTCGTTCTGCCACTCGCTGTCGAGCCAGGTCAGGACGATGCGGTCGAAACGGCGGTTGAGAAGCCAACGATAGAGGGCGTCATAGGCGGCATCCGCGGTGAAGCTCGGGCGCAGCCGGATCTGCGCCGACTGACCGTAGACGTTGGTCGCAATGAAGCCGAGATTGACGACCGCATAGTCGGAGAACTCACCCCCCGAATAGGGCGAGTCATAGGCGTGGCGGAGCTGGCGCGAGCTCCCGTCCCACACTTGCCCCTGGTCATCTATCAACTGCAGACTCAACGCACGACTCCGGTCGTCACAAAGATAGCGCGACAGTGAAATATCAGCACAGTCGCGTTGCTAAATCGTTGCAAAAGACGCGACTTTTGTATGTGCCTTATCCACCATACAGTTGTAGGTGCGCCACATTGGGCGCCGTTCAGCGGCATACCCGGCCTGCCCCCCTGCGGCCATGGCGCGCCAAGTCGAGATGGAAGTGGTCGCGGTGGAACGCGTCGGCGTTGGGACCAAGGACCGTCGTAAACGTCCGGCAAGCGCCCCGATGGACAGCCCGCAGGAACTCACGCTCGGCTACGTTGCCTTTCCAACCCGTTAGAACGGACACTTGGCGGCCGTCCGCGAGTATGAAGGCGGATATGTCGAGGGCATTGGCGAGGCCGTGCTCTGAGAGGATGCCACCGGCAATGCCGTTGCGCGGCCGGCAGGAGTAGGACGCGGCAACCTTCAGCTCCACGACATCTGTACCAAAGTAGCGGCGCGCCGCCGGCATGACCGATGAGACGACCCAATGGTCGGTCGCGGGCACCATGGGGCACTGCAAGGTCGCCTCCGGCTTGAGACCGACCGCACCATGCGCCGTCGCGTTGACATAGAGCGGCTGAATGGCGCCACAGGCCTCCGGCCCGCCCAGAGCGCTGCGCCGGGAGATGTGCGGGTTGTTTCGGATGTAGCCCGAGGCGAGACAGCGACGCTCCTCGTCGGCGCGCCACGGCTCTTCCTTGGCAACGAAGTACGCTTGCTTGCCGCAGCCCTGTATCTGGAGCAGCGCAGCAATCGTCAGCCCGAATTTTACCCACGAACGCAACATGACGGAAAGTATACGCCGCCCCGGCCTAAGAACTGGTCAACGCTAATGCGCCGCAAATCACCGAATAGTGCGGCACTTTGTTGCGAGCATGTCGCGAGGCTGACGAAGCATTCATGCTTGATCAAGAGTTGCTGCTGCGCCCCACGCCGCGCTAGTTGCATCTCCGCACGTCTCGGAACATCCGGGCGCGGCCACGCGGCGCGCAGGTCGTCATTGCCCGCAGGCCATCGAGCGTCTACGTTCACGCGTTCGCAAACAAGGAATGCCGCTGGGCGCCGCCCGGCCACGAGGGAACGCCATGATCGATCTTTACACTTGGTCCACGCCCAATGGGCGCAAGGTCTCCATCATGCTGGAGGAGGTCGGGCTTCCCTATACGGTCCACTCGGTGAACATCTCGAAAGACGAGCAGTTCAAGCCGGAATTCCTCGCGATAAGTCCCAACAACCGCATCCCCGCGATCGTCGACCGCGACAACGGCCTCGCGCTCTTCGAATCCGGCGCCATTCTCATGTACCTTGCCGAGAAGACCGGGAAGTTCTGGCCTTCCGACGAGAAAGGACGCTGGAACACCATGCAGTGGCTGATGTGGCAGATGGGCGGGATCGGCCCGATGCTCGGCCAGGTCCACCATTTCGTGCGCTTCAACAAGGGCAAGGCGCCCTACGCCGAGGAGCGCTATCTGAAAGAGGCCGCGCGCCTTTACGGCGTCCTCGATCGCCAGCTCGCGAAGACAGAATACGTCGCGGGCAACTACACCATCGCCGACATGTCCATCTGGCCCTGGATTTCCCGCTTCGAGTGGCAGGGCATTGACCTCGGGCAGTACGAGAACGTCAGCCGCTGGTACAAGTCCATTGCGGCCCGTCCTGCCGTGCAGAAAGGCTATCACGTGCCGGTGCCGCAGGACGGCATACCGATGCCCTCCTGAGCCATCCCTCGGGCCGCCCGGCGGCCGTTGTCGAGATCCATCAGCCAGCGCGCGCCAACAAGGAACGCCGCCATGAAAACAAACCCGATCTTCTCCGGCGTCATCGCACCGGTTCTCACGCCATTCGGTGAGGACGGCGCGCCCGACCTCGACCGCTTCGTTGAGCACTGCGAGTGGCTGCTCGAGGACGGCTGCACGGGACTTGCGCCTTTCGGCACCACCAGCGAAGCGAACTCGCTCGGCATCGACGAGCGCATGGAGATGCTCGAGGAGATCATCGAAGCCGGCATTCCGGCATCGAAGCTCATGCCGGGCACGGGTATGTGCTCGCTCTCGGATGCGATCCTGCTGACCGATCATGCCGTCGAGCTCGGCTGCGGCGGCGTGCTGATGCTGCCGCCCTTCTATTACAAGAACCCGAGCGAGGAGGGGCTCTTCCGCTTCTTTGCAGAAGTGATCGAGGAAGTCGCCGACGAGGACCTTAAGGCCTACCTCTATCACATCCCGCCCATTGCCCAGGTCGGCTTCTCGCTGCCGCTCATCGAGCGGCTGAAGAAGGAATTCCCGACGACCATCGTCGGTCTCAAGGATTCGTCGGGCGATTGGAACAACACGAAGGCCATTCTCGAGGCCTTCCCTGACTTCGAGGTGTTCCCGGGCTCCGAAGCTTTCCTGCTGGACGCGCTCCGTCTCGGCGGCGCAGGCTGCATCTCGGCAACGGCCAACGTCAGCGCCCGCGCGATCCGTGAGGTATTCGACAACTGGCAGGGGCCCAACGCCGACAAGATCCAGGCGAACGTGACGGCCCTCCGTATGGCCATCCAGCAGTATCCGATGATCCCGGTCCTCAAGGCGCTGCTCGCGCACTACCGCGACGACCCGCTCTGGGCCGAGCTGCGGCCACCCTTTACGGAGCTCCCGGAAGCCGAGGCCGAGAAGGCCATCCAGACACTCGCCGATGTTCACGGCTTCAAGCTGAACTTCGCCGAGGCCGCGTGAGACCATCATGGCGCCAACGCCGGCCGTGCGAACGAGGCACGCGGGTGATGGCGCCACCCGGGCGGCAAATACTGCCCCCGACAAGGCACTGGACGCCCGCTCACTGATCGCGCGCGAGGCGGCGGCCGCTGGCTTCAGCGCCGTCCGCATTGCGCGCGTCGGCGATTTGGGCGGCGAGCCCGGCCGGCGCTTTCTCGCATTCATCGCCGATGGCCAGCATGGCGACATGGACTGGCTGGAAGCCAAGGCCGAGCGCCGCCAACATCCCAACGCCATGTGGCCCGATGCACGAACCGCGGTCGTGCTCGGCCTCAGTTACGCGCCGGATGAAGATCCACTTCGATTTCTCGATCAGCGCGACCGCGCCAGCATCTCTGTCTATGCCGCGCGCCGCGACTATCACGACGTCGTCAAGCCGCGCCTGAAGCGCGTCGCGCGCGCGCTGCAGACGGCCACGGGCGAGGACGTGAAGGTCTTTGTCGACACCGCACCGCTAATGGAGAAGCCGCTCGCCTCCCTGGCCGGTCTCGGCTGGCAAGGCAAGCACACGAACCTCGTATCGCGCGAGCATGGCTCGTGGCTCTATCTCGGCATCATCCTGACGCGCGCGGAGATCGCACCCGACGAGGCGGAGCGCGATCATTGTGGGCGCTGCCGGCGCTGTCTCGACATCTGCCCGACAGCCGCATTTCCCGCGCCCTACCAGCTCGACGCGCGGCGCTGCATTTCCTACCTCACGATCGAGCACAAGGGCCCGATACCCCACGAGTTCCGCGAAGCGATCGGTAATCGCATTTTCGGCTGCGATGATTGTCTCGCCGTTTGCCCTTGGAACAAGTTCGCACAGGCCTCGCACGATCAGCAACTGGCCATTCGGCCTGAGACGCAAGGCCCGAGCATTGCAGATCTCCTCGCGCTCGATGACGCGGCCTTTCGCCAACGTTTTTCGGGCACACCGATCCGCCGCGCCGGACACGCACGTTTCCTACGCAATGTGCTGATCGCGGCCGGCAATAGCGCCGACACATCACTCGTGCCTCGGATCGAAGCTCTGCTGAAGCATGAGGCCTCGATCGTTCGCGGTGCGGCCGTGTGGGCGCTCTCTCGCCTCTCATCAACCGCGCACGTCGCGGCACTCGCTGAGATCCATGCGCAGGAAAGCGATGAGACCGTGCGCGAGGAGTGGACGATGGCGCTCGCGTCATGAGCACGCTCGTATGCATCGGCCTCGGATACACGGCACGCGTCTTCGCAGCACGTGTCGCTGCGCAAGGCTGGCGCATCATTGGCACCGCACAAACAGCAGATAGCGCATCCGCCATCACAGCTCTCGGCTATGACGCGATCGTCTATGACGGCACGACGCCGAGCAAGAAGCTGCGCACGGCTCTCGCCTCAGCCACGCATCTGCTCATTTCCGCGCCGCCCGATGGCTCCGGCGATCCGCTCCTCCGGTATCATGCGGATGGTCTCCCGCGCACGCTCACCTGGATCGGCTATCTTTCGACGGTCGGCGTCTATGGCGATCATGGCGGCGCATGGATCGACGAGACAACGGCGCCGAAGCCGATCAGCACGCGCAGCCGCTGGCGGCTCGCTGCCGAACAGTCATGGCTCGATCTCGCGCAACGTACCGGACTTCGCGTTGAGATCTTTCGCCTCGCCGGCATCTATGGACCGGGTCGGGGGCCGCTGGAGTCTGTGCGCACGGGAAGGGCGCGCGCGATCGTAAAGCCCGGCCAAGTGTTCAACCGCATTCATGTCGAAGACATTGCCAACGTGCTCGCCGCTTCGATTGCGCGTCCCCATGCTCACGTCATCTATAATGTCTCCGACGACCAGCCCGCGCCGCCGCAGGACGTGCTCGCACATGCCGCGACGCTACTCGGGTTGCCGCCACCACCGTCCGTTGAGTTTGCAACGGCCGACCTCACACCGATGGCGCGCAGCTTTTATTCGGAGTGCAAGCGCGTCTCGAATGCGCGCTTGAAGGAGGCACTCGGCATGGCGCTCGCCTATCCCAACTATCGCGACGGATTGGCCCGCGACGCAGCGTTACTCAACCCGTGAAGCCATTTCACGAACGATGGGCTCCGCGTGAGTAAATTCACGTGGCGTTCATCCCAAGTCCGCGCGGCCGCCTAAATCGAAGCATACCGTCATTCAGTACTGCGTATTCGAGTTGCTGAGGCCGCCAGCCCGCTGGCGTGTGCTGCGTTGATGAATTTGTCTCCGTCGAAGGAGTAGCGGCAATGTCCGCACTGAAGCGTCGCGCATTTTCCTCTAGTCGCACGGCCGGCCTCGCCGGAGTTCTCCTTTCAGCAACGCTCTTCACAACGCTTCCTTCCTCAGCTGATCCCGCTGGAAGTCCCGGGCACGCGATCGCCAATCGCTTTGCCGAGGATGCCAATCGCGCCGAAGTCCAGCGCAAGGAAGCAGCGCAGAAACTGGCGCAGCAGCGCAAGGAACAAGCAGCCAAGGCTGCCAAGGAAAAAGCGCAGAAGGCGCACGAAGCGGAGATGATCGCTCGCGCACGCGCCGAAGCTGACGAACGCCGTAAACTCGAAGAAGACGCGGCGCGCCTGGATGCCATACGCGCCGAACGGGAGGCGCGTGAGGCGGAAGCGGAGCGCCAGCGCGCCGAGAAGACGCGTCTCATCGAGGCCGCGCGGGAAACCGAGCAGGCACGTGTCGCGGAAGAAGCACGCAAGGCGGAGGAGATGAAGCGCGCAGCAGAAGCTCTGCGTCTGGCCGCGGAGAAGACAGCCGCCGAAGAAGCACGTAAGGCGCAAGAGGCGCGCAAGGCGGAGGAGACCGCGCGCCTTGCTGAGGCAGAGCGTCGTGCTGAGGATGCCCGCAAGGCCGAGCAGGCCGCATGGGCTGCTGAAGAAGCCAAGCGCTTGGCCGAGGCGCGCAAGGCTGAAGACGCACGCAAAGCCGATGAAATACGCAAAGCCGAGGAAGCTAAGCGCATTGCTGCCGAAGCGGCGGCACGCGCAGACGACGAGCGCCGCGCTGCGGAGGCAAGCCGCGCCATTCAGCGCGCCACCTCCGATGATGCGCGCCGCGTCGCCGACATGGAGGCCGATGCCGAGATTGCGCGCGTTGCCGAGAGCCTGCGCCGTATTCGGGAGGAACATCTCGCACGCCGCACGGGTCCAGCTGTCGCTCCAGTCACCGCCACGATTCCGGAGCGCAAGCATGAGCCCTCATCCGGCCAGGGCGTCGTCACTGACAACCAAGGCTTTCGTGACGTGCCGCTCGCGCCGCCGCGCTCACGTGCTGGCTCGGAGTCACCCGAGCGCCTGAGCCCTGAGCCCAAGCTCGCCTATGACGGCCACGTCACCGTGGTCCTTCAGATGGAGCCACGCTATCGGCGCGGCCGGCGTTACGAGAGCATGGATCCTGTGCTCTGCACGGCCGGCGGTTGTTACGTGAGCAATGGTGCCGAACAGCCTGCGACGTTTCTCGATGGCAATCGCGCCGTACGCTTCGGCAATGCGATCGGCCGTCGCGCCGGGGCTTGCAATCATGCCACGACGTGCGTTTTTCGCAGTGTCGATCTCGGCGCGCTGCCCGCCGACGTGCAACCTGTCGACATCCGCGTCATCCGGCACGACCGGCGCGAGCCTGAGCGTGTCGAGGCGCTTTCGAGCTGCCGCAGCTCAAACAGTGGTCGCATGGCCTGCACCGGCGCCATCCACGGTGACGGCTACACCATGTGGGTGATCTCCGAATCTACCGCTGAGCGATTGGCACTTGATGCATTCGACGGCGCGCTCGACGGCGGCTCCATGGATTCTGCTGAGGTAGATCCCAAGCTCAATCCTTGGCGGCACCGCTGACCGCTCACGTCGCGTACGAGACGCCGGCGAGACCTTGGAGCGCGCGGATCATCAGATCGAGATCCTCGGGGCGCGACAAGCGATGCTCGCCGTCGGGCACGGCAGAGACGTGCACGTGATCGCCGGAGAGGTGCGCAACAAGATCCAGTGTGTGCTCCCAGGGAACATCCGGGTCGAGCAGACCGTGCAGCACGTGGATCGGTCGGCCAGGATCGAAAGGCGCATCGCCGATGAGGTGATTGCGGCCCTCTTCGATCAGGCGCAGTGAGATGGCGTAGTCCCCATCACCATATTTTGACGGTCGCTGATACACACCCTTCTCCAGGATGTCGCGCTTCACGCTCTCGGGAAAGCGCGCCCACATGAGCCGCTCGGTCATGTCCCAGGCCGGCGCAATCAGCAGCAGCCCCTTGATGCGCGCGGCGTCGGCGGGCGCGTCCCGCATGAGCGCGCGCAGCACGAGGAGTGCGATGTAGCCGCCCATGCTCGAGCCGACGAGGATCTGCGGGCCCGACGTGACTTGCCTGAAGACAGCCAGCGCCTCCTCAAGCCAATCGCCGATCGTGCCATCCTCGAACCGCCCCGGCGACTGGCCATGCCCAGAATAGTCGAAGCGCGCGCAGGGATGGCCGTGCTTGGCCGCCCAGGCCGCGAGCACGGAAGCCTTGGTGCTCGTCATTTCCGACTTGAGACCCGAAAGCCACATGACGCCCGGCATCTTCCCCGGCTCACCGGGATCGGACAGATAGGCGATGCGGCGCTCGGAAGCGCCCGCGCCGACTTTCAGAAATTGTGGTTCGGCCTCTGCCATTCTATAAACCCTCGACACTCATGAGCCGCGCGGGCTCTTTCACCTCGAAACATAGCCGATCCGCATGGCCGATCAGACGCCGACCATACTGCAGATCGTCCCGCGGCTCGATACCGGGGGCGCCGAGCTCTCGACGCTGGAAATCGTCGAGGCGCTCGTGCGGGCGGGCGGACGGGCGCTTGTTGCCACCGAAGGCGGGCGCATGGCGGAGCGCATCACGGCGCTCGGCGGCGAGATCATCACGCTCCCGCTCGAGACGAAGAACCCGCTGACGATCATCGCCAACGGCCAGCACATTGCGCGCATTGTGCGCGAACGCTCCGTGGCTCTCCTGCACGCCCGCAGCCGCGCCCCCGCATGGAGCACGCTGATGGCCGCGCGCCGCACGCGCGTGCCGTTCGTCACCACGTATCACGGCGCCTACGGCGAGCGCGGCCGCATCAAGCGGCTCTACAATAGCGTCATGGCGCGCGGCGATACCGTCATTGCAAACTCGCGCTACACGGCCGACCTGATCCGCGGCCGCTACGGTGCACTCGCGGGGAGCCCCGTCGTCATACCGCGCGGCGTCGACATTGCCCGCTTCTCGCTGGCCAATATCGATGCCGAGCGCCGCGCGCGTCTGCTCCGAGCGTGGAGCATCGAGCCGCATCAGCGCGTGATCCTCCACGCTGCGCGCCTCACGACGTGGAAAGGACAGCGCACGCTCATCGAGGCCGTGGGACGGCTTCATGCCGAGGGTCGTCTCGGCGATGGTGTTCTAGTCCTCGCCGGTGATGCACAAGGGCGCGACGACTATGCCGGTGGCTTGCGACAACTCGCCGGCGAGCTTGCCATCAGCGACCGCGTGCGGCTCGTCGGTCATGTCGAGGACATTGCCGCGGCGTTCGCCGTCGCATACGTGACCGTTGTCGCCTCCATCGAGCCCGAGGCCTTCGGACGCGCCGCTGCTGAAGCGCTGGCAGTCGGTTGCCCGACGATCACAACAAATATCGGCGCGCCGCCGGAGATCGTGCTGGCGCCACCAGAGGTCTCGCGCGAGCAGGCCACGGGCTGGCATGTACCGCCGCGTAATGCCAATGCGCTGGCGGTGACAATCGCTGAAGCGCTCGCTATGTCGGAAACTGAGCGCCAGGCCATGAGCGCGCGCGCCGCCGCCTCCATTGCCGCGCGCTTCACGGTTGCCGCCATGCAGCGCCAGACGCTGGCGGTCTATGATGGTCTGCTGGGGACGGATTTGGCCGAGCGGTTCAATTAGGGCCTGGCCACATTCCAATGCGCGCGCGCCGCTTGAACCTTCGTGCTCGACACTGCGACTGAGGAACAGCAGGTCTTCAAACGCGGGAGGTTCCATCATGTTTCGTACCGCCTTTTTAGTGGTCGCCATCGCCGCAGCGCTCACGTCATCGGCCGTTGGTCAGCGCGACGCCGCGGCTCAGACGCCCGCGCCAGCTACGGAATTCAATCAGACGCTGCTGGATCGCTGGCTGGTCGCCGCTCCGGCCATGGCCGCGCTGAATGCATCAGCGAATGCACCGAAAACCGATGAGGACGCACGCCCGCACATGGAGCGCATCTGCGCCGATGCCGGCTTCGCCTCCTTCGAGCAGTGTGGAACCACAATCGCTTATGCCGGAATCCTATTCAGCGGCTTCGATCCCCGCACGCGCTCTTTCAAAGACCCCGCCTCGATGATGCGCGCGCGAATTGCCGAGATCGAAACCAATACGCAGATGCCGCCGCAAGCAAAGGAAAGCATGCTGGCCCAAATGAAGGAGGCAGCCGCCGGCTTTCCCAAGGACATTCCTGAGGCCCATCTCCGCCTTATGGCTGACAATCGCGACCGCATCTTCAAGGCGCTCGGCGGCAACCGGAAAAGGTAGCTGGGCTGGGCTCCAGACACCCCGACGGTGCGATCGTCGTCGCCCCGTTTGACAGACCGGGCCGGCGGTGAAAGTCTTGCGGCGCTCTTTGAAGCCAAAGCAAGATTTTAAGGGAGTTCGCCGCCATGGTTGCCACGACGCCATTCCTAAAGGATGCCGACAAACTCGGCCCCCTCGCCTCGCGTTATCTCAATGTCGCGGAGCTACCCTGGCAGGAGACGCGCTTTCGTGGCGTCGACATGAAGGTGCTCGTCGAGGACAAGGAGAGCGGGCTTGTCACGGCGCTATTCCGCTTCGCGCCCGGCACGCAGCTCCCCTACCACGAGCACGTCGAGATCGAGCAGACCTGGGTGCTCGAAGGTACGCTCGAGGACGAGGAAGGCATCGCGACGCCCGGCAACTTCGTCTGGCGCCCTGCGGGAAATCGCCACAATGCGCATTCGCCGAATGGCTGCCTTGTGCTGTCGATCTTCCTCAAGCCAAACAAGTTCCTCGACAAGGATACATCCGGCTGGGATACGAAGGGCGGCACCTGAGGATCATTGCCACAATCAACAATCAAGGAAGCACCCCCAATGACCGCACGCACGCCGCGCATGCCGCCGATCGCCGATGCGCAGATGACCGACGCGCAGAAGGCTGCCGCCAAGGACATCATCTCGGGCCCGCGCGGCCATCTCGTCGGCCCGTTCATTCCGCTGCTGCGCAGCCCGGACTTCATGACGCGCCTGCAGAAGACCGGTGAGTACCTGCGCTTCAACAGTGCGCTCGAGCCGCGCCGCTCGGAGATGGTCATCCTCATGACGGCGCGCCTTTGGACACAGTCTTTCGAGTGGCATCATCATCGCCCGATTGCAGAGAAGGCCGGCCTCGCCGCGGAGGTCATCGACGCGATCGCTGAAGGCCGTCGCCCCACGAAGATGGCTGCCGACGAGGCCGTGATCTACGACTTCGTCGATGAGCTTTCGCGCACGCGCTCGGTCAGTGATGGAACGTACAAGCGGGCGGTCGAAGCCTTCGGCGAGCGCGGGGTCATCGATATGATCGGCATCCACGGCTACTACAGCCTGCTCGCGATGGTGCTGAACGTCTCGCGCGCACCGCTTCCCGATGGGGCGAAGCCAGGCATCGATCATCTGCCCTGAGGCAGACTAAACGGACGGGCCGCCCTCGAAGCCGAAGCGGCGCTTGATGCGCTCGAAGAGCTGGTCGCGCACGCGCCGGTACACTTCGAGCGTCTGCTCGCGATTACCCTGGCCGACCATCAACGATGCGTCGAAGGTCGGCCAGTACTCCACGTCGACAGCCATGGTGCGTGTGAGTTCCAGCGCCGAGTGATGAGCCTCGGGCGAGAGCGAAATGATGAGATCGAAGGAGGTGTCGTCGAGATCGGCGAGCGCGAGCGGCGCGTGCGCGGAGACGTCGATCCCGATCTCGTCCATGACCACCGTGACGAACGGGTCGGTTTCAGCACCGGCCCTGACGCCGGCCGAGGAAACATAGACGCGCCGCCCGGCGAGATGGCGCAGAATGGCCGCAGCGATCGGCGAACGCACCACATTCATCGTGCAGGCAAAGAGCACGGCACCGGGCAGCTCTCGTGCACCACCCCCGCTGCTGGCCGCGCCCCCGAGCATGGTGCGTCAGCCTTTCCAGTGCAGGGCGCAGATCAGCGTGAAGAGACGCCGTGCGGTGTCGTGATCGACGTTGATCTTGCCCTTGAGGCGTTCCGTGAGCTGGCGGCTTCCCTCGTCGTGCAAGCCGCGCCGCCCCATGTCGATGGCTTGAATGCGCGACGGCGGTGCGGTGCGGATGGCCTTGTAGTAGCTCTCGCAGACAATGAAGTAGTCCTTCATCACGCGCTTCAGCGGTGAGAGCGAGAGCATAAGCGTGTGCTCCCCGGTTGCAGGCTCCGTATCGACGATGAAGTGAAGGCGATCCTCGATCACTGCGAGTTTCAGCGTGAACGGTCCCTCGCGCCCCTCGACCTCGAAGGTGTTGGCGTCGATGATGTCGTAGATCGCCACCTCGCGCTCGTGCTCGATGTTCGCGCTGCCGCGCGTTATCGACGCCTCGTCGAGTGTGATCGCGACGAGCCGCGCACGTGACGGAGCATCGGGCGTCTGGCTCACGCACCCTCCTTCTTCGAGCCGGCTGCAATCGCGTTCGGACCGAGCCGCACCGCAATCGAGCGGCGGTGTGCGTCGAGCCCCTCGGCCGACGCAAGACGCATGGCCGCCGGACCGAGTGCGGCGAGCGCGCTCTCGTCGAGTCGCAGGATCGACGTGCGCTTCATGAAGTCGAGAACGCCGAGGCCAGAGGAGAAGCGCGCGCTGCGCGCCGTCGGCAGTACGTGGTTCGAGCCGGCAACATAGTCGCCGATCACCTCGGGCGTATGCGCGCCAAGGAAGATCGCGCCCGCATTGCGGATGGCGTCCGCGAGTTGGTCTGCTTCACGCACAGCAATCTGGAGGTGCTCGGCGGCGATGCGGTCGGCGAGTGCCGGCGCTTCTCCAAGCTCCTCGAGAAGGATAACCGCGCCGTAGTCGCGCCAGCTTTCGGCTGCAATGGCGCCGCGCGGAAGCACTTTGAGTTGCCGCTCCACTGCAGCGCACACCGCTTCAGCAAACCCGGCATCGTCCGTCATGAGGATCGATTGTGCCGCCGTGTCGTGCTCGGCCTGCGCGAGAAGATCGGCGGCAATCCACTCAGGGTCGTTGTCGCGGTCCGCAATGACGAGCACCTCGGACGGCCCCGCAACGGAGTCGATGCCGACCGTACCGAACACCTGCCGCTTGGCAGCCGCCACATAAGCGTTGCCCGGCCCGACGATCTTCGCGACCGGCGCGATCGTCTCGGTGCCATAGGCCAGCGCAGCCACAGCCTGCGCCCCGCCTATGCGGTAAATTTCCTCGACGCCTGCGAGGTGTGCGGCGACCAGCACCAGCGGATTGAGCTGGCCATCGGGTGAGGGCACAACCATGACAATGCGCGGCACGCCCGCGACCTGCGCCGGGACCGCATTCATGAGCACTGAGCTCGGATAAGAGGCCGTCCCCCCGGGCACGTAGAGGCCGACAGCCTCGACAGCCGTCCAGCGCCCGCCGAGTTCGACACCCAGCGCGTCGCGATAACGATCATCATGCGGGCGCTGCCGCTGGTGATACGTGGCAATGCGATCCCGCGCGAGGGTTAGCGCACTCACGGTCTCTGGATCGGCCGAAGCCACGGCAGCGGCGATCTCGCCAACGCTAATGCGCAAGCCCTTCGCGCCGGCATCGAAGCGATCGAAGCGCTGTGTCAGCGCTATCAGTGCCGCATCACCACGCGCACGCACATCGGCGAGGATGGAGCGCACCTGCGCGTCCACGTCCTCTGAGACCTCGCGCTTCTGTGCAAGGAAACTGCGAAAGGCCACCTCGAAGCCGGCATCGGATGTCGAAAGGCGCGTTGGCATGTGTCTTACTTTCTCACCGGCAATAATCCCCCTATCCCCGTTTCTCGGGGAGAGGGGATTCTAGGCAGCCTGGAACCTCTGTGGCGTTTATTTAGTCCAGCAGCGCGCTAGACGGTCCCGTCATCGGGATGTCGCGGCACGGCGCGCGCTTGCCAGGCTGGGCCCAAGTCCTTCATCTCACCTTCGATGCACTCGACGTGCAGCCGCACGGCGCCTCCCCCGGCAAAGACCAGCGTGAGGTGACCCTGTGGATCCTCGGCAGCTGTCGGCTCATACTGCAGAGCCAGGAGCTCCAGCACTTCATGCCCAGCCTTGAGATCGATGCCGCTCACCTGCGCACCGAGCACGCGCTCGAATCGGAGCGCCGCCTGCCGCCGCACCGGCACCTTGCGCTTGCCGCCCGGCAACGTCGTCGTCCAGTCGAAGCGATTGAGGATGGCCGCAAAGCGCTGCTCGCGCGGCACAAAGGCCATGTCGCTGACCTTCAACACGGCGTCCTGCAGATGCGCGGAGACGATCTTGAGATCCTCGGCGTCAAGGGCAATGAGTTTCAAATTGTCCATGCTCGGCCCGGCACTGATCCGCGCTCCCCGCTCCAGCCCTCGGCCGGTGCGCTGTCGACCGAGACTGATACCCGCCGACACGCGGCGGTGCAACAAGACCCATGCCTGTATTTCAAGCCCTGGTTGTGGAAGGCGCCTTCAGCTAACCTTACCGTCAGGGACGGACGCACTGGATCAAGGGCCGGCTTTCAAGGGAGAGAACGCAAATGGCCGATAAGGCAGGCATAGCCGTCATCACGGGCGGCTCAAGCGGCATTGGAGAGGCAACGGCGCGCCGGCTCGCACAGGACGGCTACCGGATCGCCATCCTGGACGTGAACATGGAGGCGGCCGAGGCTGTCGCCCGCGACATCGGCGATGGCGCCCGCGCCTGGCGTTGCGACGTCGCTAACGCAGAGGCTGTCGACGCCGCGGCCGAAGCTGTCGCCAAGGAGATGGGCGCGCCAAGGGTGCTCGTCACGTCCGCCGGGCTGATCCCGAACACTGAATCGATCCTCGATATGGACATGGCTGCCCATGACCGCATGTGGCAGGTCAATTACAACGGCACACTCCATGCCTGTCGCTCGTTCGCGCGCCGGATGATCCCCGAGCAGCGCGGCGCCATCGTCACCATCGGTTCGATCAACTCCCTCCAGCCGCTTCCGATACCCGCCTACAACCTCGGCAAAGTCGTGATCGCGCGCTTGACGCAACTCCTCGCCGTCGAGCTCGGCCGCCACAACATCCGCGTCAACAGCGTCGGGCCGACCTACGTCATGACGCCGCCGCTGCGCGCCAAGGTCGCCGCGGGCCAGCGCGACATGAACAAGATCATGAGCGTGCACGCGCTGAAGACGCTGCCTGAACCTGTCGACATCGCCAACGCCATCGCCTTCCTCGCCTCGGAGCAGGCGCGTACGATCACCGGTATCCTGTTGCCGGTCGATTCCGGCTGGCTCGCGGGCGTGCCGTATTTGACCTATGCGGGCGGCGTGCCCTGGGAGAGCTGAGCACACGACGAGCCTGTCTCGAGGGAGACATGAGGAGCACTCTGTGGCCGACCTGAAGAGCCTGATCCGTACCATTCCCGACTACCCGAAGCCGGGCATCATGTTCCGTGATGTCACGACGCTCTTCGGCGATGCGCAGGGTTTCAAGGCCACGATCGTGCGCATGACCGAGCCCTGGCGCGGCGAGCCTGTCGACGCGGTCGCGGGCATCGAGGCGCGTGGCTTCATTCTCGGCGGCGCGGTTGCGGACCGGCTCGGGACGGCCTTCGTGCCCATCCGCAAGAGGGGCAAGCTTCCCTGGAAGACCATCGGGCAGGAGTACACGCTCGAATACGGCATTGATGCCATGGAGATCCACGCTGATGCCATCCGGCCTGGCGCGCGCATCCTGATCGTCGATGACCTCATCGCGACCGGGGGCACGGCCGAGGCCGCGGCCAAGCTCGTGCGGCGATCGGGCGGTACGATCATCGGCGCCACGTTCGTCATCGATCTTCCCGACATCGGCGGGCGCAAAAGGCTCGAGGGCATGGGCATTCGCTGCGAGACGCTCATGGCTTTCGAGGGGCACTGAGGACGGACCTCGTGAGTGACGTGCGCACCATCGATGTGCTTGTGGTCGGGCTCGGGCCTGCGGGCGCGAGTGCGGCGACTGCTGCCGCATCCCGCGGGGCCCGCGTCGTCGCCATCGACCGCAAGCGCGTACCCGGTCATCCCGTGCAGTGCGCCGAGTTCGTGCCGGCGCTGATCGGCCAGCAGGTGCCCGCGCTCGATCAGCATCGCCAGCAGCGCATTCGCGCCATGACTACCTTCGTCGAGGACGAGCCGCCGCATCTGAGAGAGCAGTTCTCCGGTGTGATGATCGACAGGCAGGCCTTCGATGCCGCACTCGCCGCGCGCGCCGAGCAAGCCGGCGCGGAGATCTGGTTCGGCCTCTCGCTTCGCGGGATCGATCCCGCCGGCACGGCGCAGCTCTCCGACGGGAGCCGCATATCGGCGTCCGTGATCATCGGTGCGGATGGGCCCCGCTCGGCCGTCGGCGCGGCTGTCGGCATCGAGAACACGGTCCTCGCCGAAACGCGGCAAATGACTGTGCCGCTGCTCATGCCTTTCGAGGAGACGGACATCTTTCTCACACACAAGCTGCCTGGCGGCTATGCGTGGCTCTTTCCCAAGGGCGAAGTCGCAAACCTCGGCCTCGGGGGCGATCCGCGCTGGCGCTCGCATTTCAAGCCACTCCTCGATGACCTGCATGCGCAGCTCGCAGCTCAAGGACGCGTCGGGCGCGAGGTCCTCGGCCATACGGGCGGCGCGATCCCGAGCGGCGGAATGCTCGAGCCCGTGGCACGCGTGGGCGCGACGCATGTGGTTCTTGCGGGAGATGCCGCGGGCCTCACGAACCCCATTACCGGCGCCGGTATCATGTCGGCGGTCATCTCGGGCGAGATGGCTGGCGAAGCGGCCGCTGCGCTGATTGCAGGCCAAGCGGATGCCGTCGCCGATTATCGCGAAGACCTCGCCGACATGTTCGAAGCCTCGCTGGCCCGCGCGGTGACCCGTCGGGAGGCTCTGATGAAGGTCCATGAAGGGCACAGGCCCGCTCCTGACGACCTGCGGCGCGCCTGGATTGCCTTCCCGGAATACTGGGCTGCGTAAGGAGGGCGCCTTTTTCGCCGACCGGGAGCAGTCCTTCCTTGCGCGAACGCCCCCTGTTCGCTAAGAGAGCCACCTCGCCCCGATGCTTCGCGCTCGCGGGTGCCTTACGGGATGGGCAGTTAGCTCAGCGGTAGAGCACTACCTTGACATGGTAGGGGTCACAGGTTCGATCCCTGTACTGCCCACCATCCCGTCTCACCCTGCTGCAGGTCACCTCGGCAGCCTCCTGCTTTCCCGCCGGCAGCCATACCCTGAAATCCTACGTTGGCGCGTTCAGACGGACTAGTCTCCGCCGCGAAGCAGGAGGCAAAGAATGATTCGAACCATGTCCATCGCAACGCTTTTCACCACGTTGGCGGGCGGTGCCCAAGCACAATGGGTGAATAACACCGAAGAAGACCCATTCGGCGACAAGAAGAACTCCATAAGCATGACAATTGCCGGGGGTTACGGCTTCGGTTTTCGCTGTAACGGCGCTGCTGAATACGCGCTTGTATATTTGACGACAGAAAAAGCGTCGAGCGGCGCAGCTTCGATGAACTTGATGAGTCCCAAGCTGAAGCTCAGGATAGACGATAAGCCGGTAATCGATCTCGACGCCAAAGTTGATAACGCAGGGGGCAAGCTGCGGCTTTCAGCAGCCGGCCCAAGCGCATTGGGCGCAGTCAAAGAGATAAGCTCAGCCACTAAACGCGTGGCCGTCGCCGTCGAAATTGCCGGCACGCGCCTACATACACAAAGCTTTGGCGTGTCCGGCTCCCGAAGCACGATCGCAAAAGCGATTGCCGCCTGCGAAATCCCAATCGACTAGTAGGCCGCCACTTCACCGCCCGGCAGCATACCCCTGCATCCCGCGCGGATTGGCGGCTGCGCGGCGCCGCGGGCCGACCTGCGAGGCCGCCGTCAGGCGTCCTTCGGACCAGTCCGGACCGACCTCGACCTTGTGGCCGCGACGCTCGAGCTCCTTGATCGTCTCTGCCGGCAGGCGGCTCTCCACGACCACCACGCCCGGACGCGCCGCGCGCGGCCAGAAGGAGCCCGGGAAGTGCTCGATGTGCCAGGCTGGCGCGTCGATCGCTTCTTGCATGTTCATGCCGGCGTGAACATGACGCAGGACGAACTGCGCGCTCCACTGGTCCTGCTGATCGCCACCGGGCGTGCCGAAAACCATGTATGGCTTACCTTCCTTGAGCGCCATCCCGACGGAGAGGGTCGAGCGCGGACGCTTGCCCGGGACGAGCGTTCCCGGCAGGCCCTCTTCGAGCCAGAACATCTGCGCGCGGCTCCCGAGCGGCCAGCCGAGCGCGGGGATCACGGGCGAGGATTGCAGCCATCCACCGGACGGAGTCGCCGTGAACATGTTGCCGTCCTTGTCGATGATATCGATGTGGACGGTATCGCCGTTGACCTGGCCCATGGCGCCGACTGTCGGCTCGCCCGCGCCCGCCGCGCTGACGGCCTCACGCTTTTCCGATGTCGACTTGACGATGACCTTGCCGTCGAAGCCCTCGATGACTCCGGGACGCTGCTCCATGTTGGCGTACTGGCCGATCTGGCGGCGGCGGTCCGAGTTGTAGCGCTCGGACAGAAGCGTATCCATGGGCACGTCGGCAAACTTCGGGTCGCCGTAGAACGCCTCGCGATCCGCATAGGCGAGTTTCGCCGCCTCGATCCACAGATGCACGAAATCCGCGCTCGTCGGATCCAGCTTGTCGAGATCGTAGCCCTTCAAGATCGCGAGTTGCTGGAGCATGACCGGACCCTGCGTCCAGGGGCCCGGCTTCAACAGCGTGTAGCCGTGATAGTCGAGCGAGACCGGCGCCTCGATGGTCGGCAGCCAGCCCGCCATGTCGGCCGCCGTGAGCACGCCTTTATGTCGCCGTCCGCTCACGTCCATGACCTCGTTCGTGCGGCAGAACCGGTCGATTTCCTCCGCGACGAAGCCCTGGCTCCAGGCTTTTCGCGCGCGATCGATCTCAGCTTCGCGGCTGCCGCCGCCGGCCTCGGCCTCTTTCAGAATGCGCTGATAGGTTTCGGCGTGCGCCGTGTTGCGGAAGAGCGTGCCCGGCGCGGGGACCTTGCCGCCCGGCAGGTAGACGGCCGCCGAGGTCGGCCAGTGCTCGGTGAAAAGCTTCTTGACCGTCGCAATCGTCGCGCAGGCACGCTCGACGATCGGATGGCCACCACGCGCATAGCCGAGCGACGGCTCGAGCACGTCGCGCAATCGCATGGTGCCGCGGTCGCGCAGGATCATCATGTACGTCTCGAACGTGCCGGGAATGCACGCAGCGAGAAGGCCGGTTCCTGGCACGATGTCGAGACCGAGATGGTCGCGGTAATGTGCGATCGTAGCGCCTGCCGGGGCGGGCCCTTGTCCGCAGATGACCTCGGGCGTGCCCTTCCTCGTGTCATAGACGATGACGGGCACATCGCCGCCGGGGCCACACAGATGCGGCTCCACGACCTGCAGCGTGAAGGCTGCCGCGACGCCCGCATCGAAGGCGTTTCCGCCCTTTTCGAGGATCGACATGCCGACTGCGGTCGCGATCCAGTGCGTCGTCGCGCACACGCCAAACGTACCCTCGATCTCCGGGCGCGTCGTGAAGGGGCCGGAATTAATGTTAGCCATAGGGCTCGCTCCCGGAGATTTCAGCAAAACTACGTACAGACAATTTACCTGCGATTCAGGCTCGATGTCGTCAGCTGATGTGCGCTGCTGGCCATGCATCGGTGCGGTGGGTCAAGTTCGCGTGAGGCACGCATATTTTTAGTTCGATCCGACTACGTCACGTGTTACACAGTTCGTATGCACTCTAACGGGCAAGCCACGGGTATCTAAGGAGTATCTTATGTTCCGCTTCACGGTGGCACTGGTGATGACCAGTGCCTTCGCCTCCCCCGCTTTTGCGCAGGACTGGTGGATGCCATGGGCTCGGCCCGGCTATCAGGCACCCCCCTACTCCGCCCCGCGGTTCGATGAGGATCGCTACGGCCCCCGCCCGCGTCCGATGGGCCAAGCCCTTATGAGCGGCGGCCCGCGTCCGAACGTCTCGCCGGCCAGCCCGGGCCGCACCACGTTCGTGAGCAGCTACGCGCCCGGCACCGTCGTAATCGACACGGCCGGCCGCAGGCTCTATCTCGTGCAATCGTCACGTGACGCACTCGTCTATCCGATCTCGGTCGGCCGCGAAGGCTTTACCTGGACCGGCACCGAGCGCATCAGCCGCGTTGCCAACTGGCCGGACTGGCATCCGCCGGCGGAAATGCGCCAGCGTCAGCCCTATCTGCCGGTCAAGATGACGGGCGGCGTCTACAATCCGCTCGGCGCCAAGGCTCTGTATCTCGGCAATACGCTCTATCGCATTCATGGCACCGATGATGCCCGCACCATCGGTCGCGCGACGTCATCCGGCTGCTTCCGCATGACGAATGGGCATGTGACGGATCTCTCGCGGCGCATTGGCGTCGGCACCACGGTCGTCGTCGTCAATCGTCTGAGCGCCAGCGTCGCGCGCGTGGGCGGCTGATCCGCAAAACGCAAGACAACCAACATCCATCGAGCGCCCCGCACCACCCGTGCGGGGCGCCGTGCATTTGGACCCGCGCATTCACAAATCAGCCTGACTCGGCTATCGCTCACTCTCGCGCGAGATCAACGAGAGGCACCGATGGGCACCCGCGAACTTACGGCCGAGGCTGCCGGCACCTTCGCCCTCGTCCTGGCACTCTGCGGCACGCTGCTGTTCGCACCCGCAGGCATCGCGGGCCTCGCTGCAGCGCTTGCGGCCGGTGGCATCGTCATAGCGATGACGGCTGCGTTCAGCTCCGTCTCGGGGGCGCATCTCAATCCGGCCATCACGCTCGGCCTCATTGCCGCGGGCCGGCTCGACTCGAGCCGGGCGCCCTTGATGATCTTCGCCCAATGCGCCGGCGGGCTTGCGGCCGCCGGCCTGCTCGCGCTCGTACTGGCCGGTGCAGCGACACCGCCGAAAGGCGGTCTCGCCAGCGTCGCGAACGGCTATGGCCGCACCTTTGATCTCACGGCCGTGTTTGCTCTCGAGGCCATCGCGACGGCCCTTCTGGTACTCGTCGTCGTGGGCATGGGCGGCCGCCGCGCGCCCGCGACGCTGGCGCCTCTTGCCATCGGTCTCGCAACCGTCAGCCTGTACGTCCTGACCATCCCGGTCTCGGGTGGCGGTCTCAATCCGGCACGCAGCCTCGCCACCGGCGTATTCGCGGGTACAAATGCCATCCTGCAGCTCTGGGTCTTCTGGGTCGCGCCGATCCTCGGCGCCGTGCTGGGCGGCGTGATCGGCCGCCTTATCAGCGACGACTGAACGCGCACCTCCTCGCGCTTCGGGACTTGAAGCGCCGGGCGGGCACAATCATCTGATAGCCTACAACTAGCCTACGTCGGATTGAGGCTGCAGGAGCGCGCCATGATGAACGGAACTCGCATTCTGGCAACGGCCGTGCTGGCTGCCCTTGCTGCGCTCCCTGCTTCCGCGCAGTCCCGCGACGTGCCCGGCCGCTTTACCATGCAGCCGATCGAAGGCGGCTTCCTGCGCCTCGATACGCAGACCGGCGCGGTCTCCACCTGCCGTGCCGGCGCAGGCAACGTCGTGCTCTGCCAGCCGGCGCAGGAGGAGAACCAAGGGCTCGCAAAGGAAATCGCACGCCTGCGCGCGGAGAACACCGAGCTCAAGGCCGAGGTCAAACGACTGCAGGAACTGGCCGCTGTCATACCGCCCCCGCCCGCCGCCGAACCACCGGGCAAAGAGAAGTTCCAGCTCCCCACCGAGGAGGACGTCGACCACGCGCTCGATTACGTCGAGCGCATGTTCAAAAAATTCCGCGAGCGCCTGCGCAACCTCGAAGAGGACAACAAGAAGCCGGGACGGTCGCTGTAGGGCAAAAGCGAAAAGGCCGCCTGACTAAAAGTCAGATGACCTCTTCCGTCTTGTCGTCGGTCTCGCCGAAGCGGCGCATGGTGGCGGGCTTGGTGCCGCGATACAGCTTCTCGATGCCGGGTGCGATCTTCGCGTTCTCGCGCTCGAAGAGCGAGTTGCCCTTGAGGTCGCTTTCGACGAGGAAGGGCCCGAAGCGCTCGACGTCCAGCACCCAGATGGCCTGCGCAAGGCCGAGCTCCTCGAGCCAGTGCGCATCGACGACTTTCTTGATGCCGCGCCCGAGCAGCGCACCCGTACCGTAGCCGACCGTCGTGAGGTAGATCGCCTTGTGCGGCACGAAGCTCTGCCGATAGATCTCACTCGACATGCCGCCTTTGCCGATGATGACGTTGCAGCCCGACATGTCGAGCCAGCCGTCGATCCACTTCGCAAATCGGAACGATGCCGTCGCCGTAACTGCGCCGACCGTCAGCTCGCGGTTAGGTCCGACGCTCGCCGCCGGCGAGCAATGGAAGCTCGCCGTGCCGATGCCGGATGGCACGTTGCTGCGTTCTTCGACGGCGCGCTTGTAGACACCTTCGCGCGCCGTGTGGACGCGCCCGGTGAGGTACACCACATTGCCAAGTTCGAGCTTCGCGAGCTCCTCGGTCGCAGCCGGGAGTACGAGATCGACGGTCTTGAGTTTTGCCATTCTTCGTTTCTCAGTTGAACTCGATGACGCCGCGGGCAACCTGGCCCTTGGCCATAAGCTGGAAGCCCTCGTTGATTTCATCGAACTTGTAGGTCCGGCTGATCAGGCTGTCGAGGTCCAGCTTGCCCTCCATGGAGAGGTCCGCAAGTACGCCGAAGTCGATCGTCGGACGGATCGAGCCGTAGTAGGTGCCCGATACCTTCTTTTCCGTATAGACCATCTGGAACGGCGACACCTGCGCTCTGGCGTCGACATGAGGAATGCCGACGATTGTGGCGTGTCCGGCCGGCGCCAGCACGTCGATGATCTGCTCGGTCGTCGGCGCGGTGCCGATCGCGTCGAAAGAATAATCGGCGCCGAGACCGCCGGTGATCTCACGGACACGCTTAACAACGTCCTCGCGCGAGGCGTTGATGATGTGCGTGGCGCCAAACTTAGTCGCCATCTGCAGCTTGTTGTCGAGCAGGTCGACGGCGATAATCGTCTTGGCCCCTGCGAGCCGCGCACCCTGCACGGCGTTGAGGCCGACGCCTCCGACGCCCACCACGACCACGCTCGAGCCCGCTTCCACCTTGGCGTGGCGCGTGACGGCGCCAACGCCTGTCGACACCGAGCAGCCAATGATCGCGGCGTGCGTCCAGGGCAGGTCCTTGCGCACGGAGACGAGCTGCTCGGCCGGGCACACGACCATCTCGGCGAACGTGCCGATGCGCGCCATCTGGTATACGGGCTCGCCATTGAGCTTAATGCGCGTGGTGCCATCGTGCATCATGTGACGCGGCTTGTCGTTGTGGCCGATGCAGAGCACAGAGCTGCCGCTCGAGCAGTATCGGCAGTAGCCGCAGTGCGGACGGAACGAGAAGATGACGTGATCGCCCTTCTTGACGTGCTTCACGCCTGGGCCGACCTCGACGACTTCGCCGGCGGCCTCGTGCCCGAGGATCATCGGCAGCGGCGCCGGCCAATCGCCGATCATGATATGCCAGTCGGACATGCAGACACCCGCGGCTCTCACCTTGACCCGCGCCTCGCCCTCCTTGGGACCGTCCTGCTCGAAATCGAGCAGCTGGAGGGGCTTGTTGACCTCGGTGAGCACAGCCGCGCGCATGGGACGTTTCCTCGGTTTCATTGATTGGTTGGAACGCGGCCATGTTAGGCCTGGGGCGCCGCCCGCTCAACCGCCCTTCACGCCCTGCGCGTTCACGTAAACCGCATAGAGCGACTGGCTCGAGGCCATGAAAAGGCGGTTCCGCTTGAGCCCGCCGAAGCAGAGGTTGGCACAGCGTTCAGGCAAAGCAATGTGTCCAATCGGCCGGCCGTCCGGCGCGAAGATGCGCACGCCGTCGAGTTCCTCCGTACCCATGCCCCAGCCGCACCAGAGATTGCCGTCCGTATCGCAGCGGAAGCCATCCGGCGTGCCGCCGGCCGCGTCGATAACGACGCGCCGATTGGCAATGCGCGTGCCGCCTCCCGTCACGTCATAAGCAATGATCTCGCGATTGGGCTGCGCGCGCGACGCGACGACATAGAGAATGCTTTCATCCGGCGAGAAGGCGAGACCATTCGGCCCCAGTATATCGTCCGCGAGCATGTCCAGCCGGCCGGTCGCCCCGTCGATGCGATACAGGCCGTGCGGGAGCTCCTGCTCGGACTTGTGGCCCTCGTAGTCGCTGAGCAGGCCGAAGGGCGGATCGGTGAACCAGATGCTGCCGTCGGACTTCACGACAATATCGTTCGGCGAATTGAGCCGCTTGCCGTCGAAGCGATCGGCGAGAACGGTGATCGAGCCGTCGTACTCCGTGCGCGTGACGCGGCGTCCACCATGCTCGCACGTCACGAGACGTCCCTGGCGATCGCGCGTATTCCCGTTTGCGAAGTCGGAAGGCTTGCGGAAGACCGAAGTGACGCCCGTCTCCTCGTCCCAGCGCATGATGCGATTGTTGGGAATGTCGCTCCAAAGCAGATAGCGTCCGTCGCCGAACCAGACGGGGCCCTCAGCCCAGCGAAAGCCCGTCGCCAGCCGCTCGACCGCGCCGAGCGCAATGACATAGCGCTGAAAGCTCGGGTGCAGAACGCGGATGGCCGGATCGGGATAGTAGGTGGCGGGTGTCCAGGGGTGCCGCGGCGCGGGAGCGCTAGGTCCGGTCATGCTCTTCGCTTCCTCCGTCCATAGTTTCTCTAGGCGCAGTCTACGCTGCGGCGATCGCCTCAATCTCGAGCAGCCATGCCGTGTCGAAGATGCCCGTGATGATGCAGGTCAGTGCCGGTCTCCGCTCGCCCAGAAACTCGCTGCGCACCTGCCTATATTCGGGGATATAGCGGCGGTCCGAAAGGAAGATCGTCACCTTGATGAGATTGTCGAGCGTCATGTCGGCAGCGTGGAGCTGCGCGATGACATTCTGCCAGGCAAGGCGCGCTTGGCTTGTGAAATCCGGGGGCACCGTGCCATCCACCGCCACGGGAATCTGGCCGCTCACGTAGAGAGTGCGCGCGGCATTTTGCACCTCAATGGCCTGCGAATATGTGCCCGCGGGTGCAGGCGCGTCGGTCGCGTTGATGATCCGCTTTTCCATGTTGCCTCCCCCAAATCCGTACGCGGCAATCCGAGTACGCCGTTCACTGCTGATATTTCTACTTCATCCTTGTGCTCAAATCACTTGGTCGATCGCGAGGCACTGCCTTGCGCGACTTGCGCGGCGCCCGCGCCTCGTGTCACATCCGCCCCAGGGGAAGCCGATTCGTTCGGCCACGTATCATCTCGGGGCTTTGCGCACCCGGGACGGGGGTTATAGTCATGGCATCAGCCGCTCACCGCCCACGGTCCATGTCCGCCAAATCTCAGCCGGCAACATCGAGCACGACGCCGCTCGCCATCGCGAGCGCTCTGCGCACGCTCGAAGCGGAGAGCTCAGGGCTCACGGCACTGGCAGCAGCTCTCCAGAACGGTCTTGGCGAGACCTTCCAGGAGGCCGTCAGAGTGCTCGGCAGCGCACAAGGCCGCGTCATCATCAGCGGCATCGGCAAGTCCGGGCACATCGGTCGCAAGATCGCGGCGACATTCGCTTCGACGGGTACGCCCGCTTTCTTCATTCATCCTTCCGAGGCAGCCCATGGCGACCTCGGCATGGTCACGCCAAAAGACGTGCTGCTCGCGATTTCATGGTCGGGCGAGACCATCGAGCTCAAGACGCTCGTGACGTTCTCCCGCCGCTTCGGTGTGCCGCTGATCTCGATTACATCGCGCGCAGCATCGGCGCTTGGCCAAGCCTCCGACATCGTGATTGAACTCCCGCGCGCGAGCGAAGCTTGCCCGCATGGCCTCGCCCCCACGACCTCGACAACCATGCAGCTCGTTATCGGTGATTGCCTCGCGGTCGCGCTGCTCGAGGCCCGCGGTTTCACGGCGACGGACTTCAAGGTCTTTCATCCTGGCGGATCGCTCGGCGCACAGCTCAAGTTCGTGACCGATCTCATGCACAAGGACGACCGACTGCCGCTTGCTCGCGTCGATGAGCCCATGACGAGTGCGCTCGTGACGATGACGCAAAGAGCACTCGGCTGCCTCGGCATCGTCGACGGCACCGGCAAGCTCGTCGGCATCATCACCGACGGTGACCTCCGCCGCCACATGGGTCCCAATCTGCTCTCGGCGACGGCCGGCCAGATCATGACGCCCAACCCCAAGACCATCAAACCGACAGCGCTCGCATCTTCCGCGCTGGACATTCTCAACAAGTCGCGGATTACGGCGCTCTTCGTCGTAGAGGCGGGCCGTCCGATCGGCCTCGTCCACGTCCACGACCTCCTGCGCGCCAGCGTCGCCTGAACGTCTCGCCGATCCTTTACGGCAGGCTCAGGGCTGAACGGGCGCCGTCTTTTTTCGGTCACGCGCGGGAGTATGTCTAAGCATCTCAGTGGTATGCATCGCTGTGGCTCCAGCCTGGAGCACACGGAACGCTGCGGCATCGAATGCGCTATCCAAGCCCCGGCGAACCCAATAAAGAGCCGTCCGACGTCTCAAAATATTCTCTGATCCGAGGGAGGAAATCCTACATGGCTGACACCAAGCCGATGAAGCGCCGCCAGTTTCTGAAGGGGGCCGCACTCGCTGGCGCCGCGGCCGGTACATCCGCACTTGCCGCTCCGGCCATTGCCCAGGGCAAGACGGAGTGGAAGATGGTCACGACGTGGCCGAAGAATTTCCCCGGTCTCGGCACTGGCGCGAACCGGTTCGCCGAGAGCGTGACGGCTGCCACCGACGGCCGCCTCACGATCAAGGTGTTCTCCGCCGGCGAGATCGTGCCGCCTTTCGAGAGCTTTGACGCCGTGACGCGCGGCGCCGCCGATCTCATGCACGCTGCGCCCTACTACTGGCCCAACAAGAACAAGGCCCTGCAGTTCTACTCGGCTGTGCCGTTCGGCCTCACCTGCACGGAGACGACCGCCTGGATGAACTACGGCGGCGGCCAGGAGCTTTGGGACAAGATCCTCGACCCATTCGGCCTCAAGGGCTTCCACGCCGGCGGCACTGGCGTGCAGATGGGCGGCTGGTTCAACAAGGAGATCACCAGCACCGACAGCGTCAAGGGCATGAAGATGCGCATCCCAGGCCTCGGCGGCGAAGCGCTGAAGCGGCTCGGCATGACCATCATCAACCTGCCGGGCGGCGAGCTGTTCGCGGCCCTCCAGTCCGGTGCGATCGATGCGACCGAGTGGGTCGGCCCGTACAACGACCTCGCCTTCGGTTTCCACAAGGTCGCCAAGTACTACTACTGGCCCGGCATGCACGAGGGCGGCACGACGCTCGAAGTCACCGTCGACAAGAAGAAGTTCACGGCGCTGCCGAAGGACATCCAGCGAATCTTCGAGGAATGCTGCAAGGCCGAGGCCGACAAGCTCCTCTCGGAGTTCAATGGCCGCAACGGTCAGGCCCTTCAGACGCTGCTCAATCAGTACAACGTGCAGCTCAAGCGCTTCCCGAACGACTTCCTCGTCGGCTACGGCAATGCTGCCGGTGAGGTGATCCAGGAGATGCTGGACGATAAGGATCCGCTCACGCGCGAGGTCACCCAGTCCTACCTGAAGGCGCGCAAGGAACTCATGGCTTGGAACCGCATCGCCGAGCAGGGCTACATGAATGCCCGACTGCTCGACATCAAGTTCCCGGGCTAAGCATCTGAATAAGCAAAAACCGCGGGCATCGAACGATGCCCGCGGTTTCAGTTATATCTCTGCGAAGAAGCGCCGCAGCGCATCGGACCTCAGCCTATTTGCGGCTATCCTCGACGAGGCGCACGACCACGTCCACGTGGCTAATGCGCATGCCTTTCGGCGCTTCCGGCAGACCGTCGACGCGGATCGAACCTTCCGGAATGTCCAGCAGACGGCCGTCCTGCTCGATGTAGAAGTGGCTGTGGTTCGACGTGTTCGTATCGAAGTACGTCCGCGTGCCATCAATCGCGAGCTCGCGCACGAGGCCGGCCCGCTTGAACTGGTGCAGCGTGTTGTAGACGGTTGCGAGCGAGACGCGCTCGCCGCCCGCCACGGCTTCGGCGTGCAGAATCTCCGCCGTCACGTGACGACCGTGGTCGGTGAACAGAAGCCCGCCGAGCGCGAGGCGCTGGCGCGTCGGGCGCAAGCGAGCGCGGCGCAACAGCTCCACGACTTCGCCTTCGCTCAGCGGCTTGCCGTGATCATCGTGCTCATGTGCCTTGTGCATTTGTCCGCTCACCAAGCGTTCGCGCGCCCACCAAAACGGCGCGCTCTAACATTGCCGCCGCCATTCCCTACCGGAATACTCGACTTTTGGGGTCAACATCCAGTGTTTTTCGCAATCGAGTTGCTGCCTTATAGCTTGTCTTGGCCTTAGGCCGCAACAGAACGAGCCGCCGCAGGCCCACCAGCCCCCCGTTTAGAGACCTTCAAAAATACAATCCGGCTCAATTGCTTACCGGTTCGTCAGTTTGAGCTCGATGCGCCTGTTCCGCCGCAGGACCTCCTCGCTCACCCCGTCTTCAAGGGGTGCGAACTCGCCGTATCCGGCGGCGACGAGCCGGTTCGGCGGCACGCCGCGGCTGATCAGATACTTTACCACGCTGGTAGCACGCGCACTGGACAGCTCCCAATTAGAGGGGAATGCGCTGCTTGCAATGGGCCGCTGGTCCGTATGGCCATCCACCTGCAAAGCCCAGCTGATCTCCTTGGGGATCTGCCGCTCCAGCTCGACAATGGCCGAAGCAAGTTGGTCGATCGCCGCGAGGCCTTCCGGTGTCATCGTCGCCTGACCCGAAGGAAAGAGTACCTCGGACTGGAAGATGAACCTGTCACCGACAATACGGATGTCCTTGCGGTCCCTCAGGAGCTCGCGGAGGCGGCCGAAGAAATCAGAGCGATAGCGCTGCAGTTCCTGCACCTGCCGGGCGAGCACGACATTAAGCCGGGCGCCGAGATCGGTGATGCGGGCTTGTGAATCCTTGTCCTTGGCTTCGGCCGCGGCCAGTGCCTCGTTCAGCGCCGCAATCTGGCGCCGCAAGGCAAGGAGTTGCTGATTGAACAGATCGACCTTGGCGAGCGCCTCGCTCGAAATCTCCTTCTGGCCTGCGAGCTCTTTGGTGAGCAGAGCGGCGCGCGATTCCGCCGCTGTAGCGCGCTCGGCATCCAGACCCGCAAGACCCGAGAGGCGGGCGCTTTCCGCACGCGTCGACGCAAGCGTTGCCTGAATCGCAGCAAGCTCATCCTCAAGCCCGCGGGCCTTGCCCTTCTCGAGCGAAAGCAGGCTCGTCAACTCGGCAATCTGCAGGTTGAGCTTGCCGAGCGCTGTATCCTTGCGGCCGGATTCCTGGCTGACGAAGTACTGCGCGAGCATGAACAGCGAGAGCAGGAACACGAACGTGAGCAGCAGCGTGGACATGACGTCGACGTAGCCCGGCCAGAACTCGCCGTACTCGTTGGAGCGTCGTGAGCGCGAGCCCGCCATGGGTTAGCTGCTCCCGCCCCGCCGCGAATTGCCGCGCGCCGCGAGATCGCGCAGCGCCGACGCCATCTCGGCCTGACGCGACGCCTGCTCGTCCACCCACTCGCGCACGATCTTCTGCTCGGCCCGCATCTGGCCGACGACCTCCTGGAGACCGCGTCCGACATCGCGCATGCTCTCCGAGCCCTGACCGCCCGAAGCGCCGATCATGTGAATGCGATCCGAAAGCTCCGCAATCGTGCGCTGGACCTCGAAGAGCACGCCGAAAAGCTGCTGGCCGACCTCACCCGACTGCTCGCCGCCCGGCGTCAGCTCGGTGATACCCGAGAGCCATTCTTCGAGCTCGTTGTAAAAGCGATTGTGGGCGTGGCTCGTCTGGAGATCGAGAAAGCCGAGCACGAGCGAACCACCGAGTCCCATGAGCGACGACGAGAACGCCGTTCCCATGCCGCGCAGCGGACCGGAGAGCCCCGACTTCAACTCCTCGAACATGAGCACGCTGTCCGTGCCCTTGGTGTCGAGCGAATTGATGGTCGTACCCACCGAGTTGATCGTGTCGAGCAGTCCCCAGAATGTCCCGAGCAGGCCGAGGAACACGAGGAGTCCGACGAGATAGCGCCCCGTGTCACGCGCTTCGTCGAGACGACCGCCGATCGAGTCCATGATCGAGCGCATCGACGACGTCGACAGCGAGAGCTGCCCCGTGCGATCGCGCAGCATGGTCGCCATGGGCGCGAGCAGCACCGGCTTGTGCTCGATGGCAAGGCCCGGATCGGCAATGCGGAAGGCATTGACCCAACGGATCTCGGGATAGAGACGGATGACCTGGCCGAAGGCGCGCAGGATGCCGATGGCAAGCACCGCGAGGATCAATCCGTTCAGTACCGGATTGGCCCAGAAGGCGTGTTGAATCTGCTGGTACAGCACAGCGCCGCACAGGCCCACCACGAGCAGGAAGACCAGCATTCCGCGTAAGAACGGCCCCGGCGTATTGAGCGTGCGATGTAGCCGTCTGCCCGCCAGCTCAGTCGGCCGCGCTCTCGCCATTGCTCAACTCCCCGCCTCACACGTAAGCCACATCATAGAGCCGCCGTGGAACGGCGCATTCAGCCCGCAGTGCAGCAAAACACTACCCGATGATCGTGGCAAAACAACCAGGACTGTGGCGAAAATCACAGCAGTCCGGGCGCCGGCAAGAAAATGATCGGATTGTGACGAGGATCAGGCGGTCTTCTGCAGCGCAGCCAGCAGGAGCTTATGGATCGTCGGATTGCCCGCGACGATGCTCCCCTTGTCGAGCATCTCCTCGCCGCCGGCCAGATCCGTCGCGATGCCGCCGGCCTCTCTGAGAAGAACGATCCCCGCCGCCATGTCCCAGGGTTGCAGATCATGCTCCCAGTAGCCGTCGAAGCGCCCCGCCGCCGTCCAGGCGAGATCGACTGACGCCGCGCCAGTTCGCCTGAGGCCCGCAACCTCACGCATGAGCGGGGCGGTTTCCCGTTCAAAGCGCTCATAGCCACCGCGCCCACGGAACGGGATGCCGGTCGTCAGCACGCTGTCCTGAAGCGTGCGCCGCGCCGCGACGCGCAGCCGTTTGTCATTGAGGAAAGCACCCTTGCCCTTCTCGGCCGTATAGAGCTCGTCACTCACTGGGTTGTAGATGAGGCCCGCAACAAGCTCACCATCCCGCTCGAGCGCGATTGAGATCGCAAAGAGCGGGATCGAATGCAGGAAATTGGTCGTCCCATCGAGCGGATCGACGATCCAGCGATGCGTCTTGTCATCGCCTTCGATCTCGCCACCCTCCTCCATGAGGAAGCCATAGCCCTGCCGTGCCTTCGCCAGCTCGCGATAGACGATCTCCTCGGCTCGCTGGTCCGCCGCCGAAACGAAATTCGCCGGCCCCTTCACCGAGACCTGGAGCTGCGACACCTCGCCGAAGTCGCGCGCGAGACTGCGCCCGGCCTTGCGGGCGGCCCCGATCATGACATTCATAAGCGCGGATGCGGGCATGGCGCCTCGGTTTCTGGTCAGTGCTGCTGGAAAGCGCAACCCCTAACGCCTGGGGCGCGGAGTTACAAGGGCGGACGTGCCGTCGGGGCTCTCGGTCGCGCTTTCAGCGCGAGCAGGGCAGCAGGCCCTGCACCCGCTCGGGGGACACCCCCGAAACCCCGTCGTTTATGAACTTGGAGCCCGCCGCGAACGCCCAGTCATAAAAAGAAGGGGGGCCGGGGTCTCCCCGGTTCGGGTCAGGGGCGAAAGCCCCGTCGCGCCGAAGGCGCGAACTACCCCCGCGGATCGGCGGCATCCTCGATCTGAAGCTCGATGCGCTGGCGGCCGCCCCAGGTATCTCGGCGCAAATTTCCCGCGACGTGGATCGGCATCCCGCCCGTGTTCGTCAGCAATTCGCCGAGCGGCTGGCCGACCGCGCGGAACGCGATGCCATCGATCCGGCTACCGTCATCGGCCTCGAGCGTCACGCGCAGGTGCGCCTCGCCCATGACTTTTGCAAAGCGCACGCGATGCGCGGGAAAGACGAAGCGCGGCTGCGGATTGCCCTGGCCGTAGGGCCCGGCACGCTCGATTAGATCGATCAGTGTGTCGTTCGCGGCTGCGGGCGTGAGGGCGCCGTCGATCTCGAGTGCACGCGCCGCGCGCGCGGTCGTGGCCGGCGAGGCCACCTGCTCGGCGAGGTACGTACGGGCCGCCTCGAATTTTCCGCGCTCGACGGTGAGGCCTGCTGCCATGGCATGACCGCCGCCCTTGAGCAGCAGCCCATCGGCGGCAGCGGCTCGCACAGCCGATCCAATGTCGACACCCGCGATAGAGCGCAGCGAACCCGTGCCCTGATCGGGACCTTCCCACGCAATCACGCAGGCGGGACGGCCGAAGCGCTCGACCAAGCGGCTCGCGACGAGGCCGACGACACCCTTGTGCCAACGCTCGGAGGCGACCACCAACATCGGCAGATCCGGCATCTCGTCGATGAGCCGATCGGCTTCGGCCGTGGCCTCTTCCAGCATCTGCGTCTCGATGGTCTTGCGCTCGCGATTGAGCTTGTCGAGCTGCACGGCAATGCGCGCGGCTTCTGTTTCATCATCGAGCGAAAGGAGGCGCGCGCCCAGTGCCGCATCGCCGATGCGTCCACCTGCATTGATGCGCGGGCCGAGAATGAAACCCAGCAAATATGGCGTTGGTGGTTGGTTCAGACCGGCCGCATCGACAAGGGCGCGCAGGCCAACGTTCTGCCGCTGGCGCATTACTTCGAGACCGCGCGTGACATAGGCGCGGTTCAGCGTCTGCAGCGGAACCACGTCGCAAACCGTCGCAAGCGCAACGAGATCGAGCATGGCGAGCAGGTCGGGCGCACGGCCGTTCTTGTCGTAGTAGCCGCGCTGTCGCAGCTCGCGTGTTGTCGCGACCAGCACCATGAAAACGACGCCCGCCGCGCAGAGATGCCCGAGCCCCGAGAGATCATCCTGTCGGTTCGGATTGACGACCGCCGAGACCTCGGGGAGCTGCTCGTCAGCCTGATGGTGGTCGATGACGAGCACGTCCGTCCGGCCGCGGTGCTGCGGCGCGAGTGCCTCGAAGCTCGTCGTGCCGCAGTCGACGGTCACGATGAGCTGGGCACCCTTCTCGACGAGCCCCTGGATGGCGGGAACGTTCGGGCCGTAGCCCTCGAACATGCGATCCGGGATGTAGATCGTCGCGTCGAGACCATGCGCAATGAAGAAGCGGCGCATGAGCGCGGACGAGCACGCACCATCGACATCGTAATCGCCGAACACCGCCACACGCTCGCGCTTGACGACCGCGTCAGCGAGCCGGCGTGCAGCCTTGTCCATGTCGTTGAGCGTGCTCGGATCGGGCATGAGCGCGCGAATGGTCGGATCGAGGACGTTCGGCACCTCGTCGATCGCGATCCCGCGCGCGGCGAGGACACGTCCGAGCAGTTCGGGCAATCCATGCTGCTGGCTGATGGCGATCGCAGCATTGGCGGCCCCTGGCTGAAGCCGCTCGCGCCAAGTGTAGCCGCGCGCCGAGGCAGTTACACCGAGGAAGGCCTCGCTATCGCTGACGCCCCTCTCGCGCGGCCGTGCTCGCGCTGCCCCTCTCGCCATGTGTACCCCCCACTACAACTCGGTCGAGTTGTAGGGCGATTCGGCCGCCCTTAGCCACACACCCTCAAATACGGCGGGCGATCAGGCGCTTGCCCCGCCCTTCACCAACGCATCAATGGCCATCAGCTCGCGCATGAGGCCCTCGAAGTCCTTCAGCGGCACCATGTTGGGACCGTCCGAGGGCGCGTTGTCGGGGTCCTCGTGCGTCTCGATGAATAGCCCGGCCACGCCGACCGCCACGGCCGCGCGCGCGAGCACGGGGACGAAACGGCGGTCGCCACCGGAGCTGGTGCCCTGCCCACCCGGCTGCTGCACCGAATGCGTCGCATCGAAGATCACAGGCGCGCCGGTCTCGGCCATGATAGGCAGCGATCGCATGTCCACGACCAGCGTGTTGTAGCCGAAGGAGGCCCCCCGCTCGGTGACGAGCACATTGGGGTTGCCGCTGCCTGTGATCTTGGCGACGACATTCTTCATGTCCCAGGGCGCGAGGAACTGGCCCTTCTTGACCTTCACCACGCGGCCGGTCTTCGCCGCCGCAACGAGCAGGTCCGTCTGGCGGCAGAGGAAGGCCGGGATCTGCAGCACGTCCACGACCTCGGCGAGGATCGCGCACTGCCCCACATCGTGCACGTCGGTGTGAACCGGCAAGCCGAGGCTCGAACGGATCTCGGCGAATACATCGAGTGCCGCAGCAAGTCCCACGCCGCGCTTGCCCGAGAGCGAGGTGCGGTTCGCCTTGTCGAAGCTCGTCTTGTAGACGAGCCCGAGGCCGAGGCGGCCTGCAATCTCCTTCAGCGCCGTCGCCATCTCCAGCGCGTGGGCGCGGCTTTCCATCTGGCAGGGACCCGCGAAGACTGAGATTGGGCGGCGCGCACTGAAGATCACGTCGCCGACTCGAACTTCTGAGTTGGGTCGAAGCGCTTGATCGCTGCTCATGCGCCCTCCTTTCGTACTTCCCTCAGCGCGCGAACGTTCCGCGCAAGGCTGCTATTTGTTCGCGTCAAGGTGTGCCTTCACGGTCTTCCGAACGAGGTCGGTGAGGCGGACCAGCGAGGTGAAGCTCTCGCCCTCCGTGTAGCGGTAGAAATAGAGCAGGCGACCACGCACCACCACATGGCCATAGACGCAGAGGATCAGCTTGTCCGCCCCTTGCTCGGTCCGAATACGCTGGACGAGGCTTGCATAGCAGGCCTCGGGATCCTCGTGCACGACCCCGATGAACTTCGTCTCATTCAGCTTCACCGCGCCGCTGATTTCATTGAATTTATCCCGGACGGCCCCGACAGGACCGCTGATGATGGCATCGCCCTGCTGCCGAAGCGCCGTGCAGATCTCTTTTGCGGTCTCGTTCTCGCGCCCTCTGAAGTCCTGGCTTAGAAACTGCAGGCCGACCTGCACTTGCGTGAAATCATCGAGTGTCGGCCGATGGCCACTGCGCCATGGGGGGATCTGTTTGCAATCGGCGGCTGCGAGGAGCAGCTCATTGTGTCCAGCGAGACCGCGCTCGACGAGATCGTAGACGCGGCTGTCGGAAGCGTGACCACGATCGAGCTCGCACTGGTCGGGATCGAGAACGAGCACGACAGCTCTTCCGCCAACCGCGACTGTCACATCGCGCGCATCAGCTCCTGAATGAGCTAAAGGCAGTGCAGCAAGGCCCAATAAGATCGCCGCCACGATCCGCGTGGCACGAACATTCCCCCACATCACATCCGCTCCCCTATTGCGGCCCAATTCGTACCGGCTTCGCGCCCCTGGCCGCGAGTGCCTCATAGCGCGGCAGCTCGTCATGCACGTCGAACCATGCCACTTGCTCGACGACGTGGGCATGGCCGGTTGGCGGCCAGGCCAATGGGTCCTCGAGGGTGCCATGGTAGAAATGAATTTCGTCCGGCCAGCGCGCGCCTGTATAGGCGACGGGCGTGCCGCAGGTCCCGCAGAAATGGCGGAATGCACCCGGTGAGCTTTCATGGCTTTTCGGCGTCTCGGCCGTGTAGCGCGCGCGCTCCGATTTGATGCCGACGTAAGTCGCAACCACCGAGCCGACCGCCCGCCTGCAGCTCGCGCAATGGCAGTGCATGACCCAGCGCGGCTTGCCCGTGAATTCGTAGCTCACGGCCTTGCACAGACAATGCCCGCGCGTGACGTTTGCGTCGTCCGCCGCCGGCTGGCCCCCGCTCTCGGTCATCGGACCATTCTCCTCACGCACCCCGACTCGGGCGTCAGACTGTAGGCGGCTTTCGGACTTTTTTCGATCAGTTCGATCGCAACCGAAACATTGCCCTGATGCCCCGCGCCATCCTTCCAGTCAATTCACAGGAAAAGGAGGCTCGCCATGCTGACCTGCGTCATTCGCTACCACATCGACCCGACCAAAAAGGACGAGTTCGTCACTTATGCGCGCACGTGGGGTCAGGTCATTCCCCGCTGCGGCGCCGACCTGATCGGCTACTATGCCCCCCACGAAGGCTCGAGCACGCTCGCCTATGGTATCTATAACATCCCGAGCCTAGCCGAATATGAGGCCTATCGCGCCCGACTTGCGGCCGACCCGCTGGGGCGCGAGAATTATCTGTTCGCCCAGAGGGAGAAATTCCTTCTGCGCGAGGACCGGACATTCCTGAAGTGCGTGTCCATGCCCCACGGAGAGAGGACATGATCGCCGTCATCTTCGAAGTCTACCCTGCCGAAGGGCGCAAGGAGGAGTATCTCGACATCGCCGCGAGCCTCAGGCCCATCCTCGAGAAAATCGACGGCTTCATCTCCGTCGAGCGCTTCCAGAGCCTCACAAACCCGAAGAAGATCCTCTCCATCTCCTTCTTCCGCGACGAGGAGGCTGTCCAGCAGTGGCGGAACACCATGGCGCACCGCGGCGCACAGGCGCGAGGCCGCGGCGGCATCTTCGCCGACTACCGTCTACGCATCGCGAGCGTCATCCGCGACTACGGCATGAACGAGCGCACAGAGGCACCTGCCGACAGCCGGGCCGTCCATTCGGATAAGCCGGGCGCTAGTTAGGCGCCCCCGCTCTCCCGCAATGCCTTGATGGCCTCGCGAGCGAGTTCATCGGCACGCTCGTTCTCGGGGTGCCCGGCATGGCCTTTGAGCCAGTGCCATTCGATGGTGTGGCGCTTCACGGCCTCTTCGAGACGCTGCCACAGCTCAACGTTCTTGACGGGCTTCTTGTCGGCGGTCTTCCAGCCATTGCGCCGCCAACCGAAAATCCACTTCGTGATGCCGTCGCGCAGGTAGTTGGAGTCCGTCCACAGATCCACGCGTGAGGGACCTTTGAGCGCCTCCAGCGCTGCGATCGCGGCCATAAGCTCCATGCGGTTGTTGGTCGACTGCGCCTCGCTGCCGGAGAGCTCCTTGCGGTGCGTGCCGGATTCCAGAATGGCACCCCAGCCCCCCGGACCAGGATTGCCCGAGCAGGCGCCATCCGTGTGGATAATCACATGAGGCTTGGTCGCCATCAGCGCGTCTCGAGACCGTATTCGCTGGCCGAAGCGACGGACTGGTGAAAGCGTAGGCGCCGCACGTACTCGAGCGGGTCCTTGCGCTTCACGAGCGCACCCTCCGGCGTGTTGATCCAGTCGTAGGCGCGCGTCAGCAGGAAGCGCAGCGCCGAACCGCGCGCGAGCAGCGGCAGTGAAGCGCGCTCGGTCGGATTGAGCGGACGGGCCGCATCATAGGCGCGCAGTAGCGCCATGCCCTTGGTGAGGTTGAACGAGTTGTCGGTCTCGAAGCACCAGGCATTGAGGCACACCGCAAGATCATAGGCGAACGCATCGTTGCAGGCGAAATAGAAGTCAATCAATCCCGACAGCCGATCGCCGATGAAGAACACGTTGTCGGGAAAGAGATCGGCATGGATGACACCTTGCGGGATGTCGCGTGGCCAGCTCGATTCGAGATGCGCGAGCTCGCCTTCGATGAGCGCCCCGAGCCCGCTGGAAATCTCGTCCGCGCGCGCGCGGAAACGCTCGTAGAGCGGCCGCCAGCCGGCAAGACCCAGTGCATTCTCGCGGCGAATGGCAAAGCCGCGCCCGGCAAGATGAAGCTCGGCGAGCGCCTTGCCGACCGCCGCGCAATGCTCGACCCTCGGCCGCCGGATCCACACACCATCGAGGAAAGTCACGAGCGCAGCGGGCCGTCCCGCCATCTCCTGAAGCATGACGCCATTGCGGTCGCGCACCGGCGTCGGGCAGCTGAGCCCGTTCTGCGCCAGATGCTCCATGAGGCCGAGGAAAAATGGCAAGTCCTCGGGATGCACGCGCTTTTCATAGAGCGTCAGGATGAAAGGCCCCTGCTCGGTGCGCACGAGGTAGTTGGTGTTCTCGACGCCCTCGGCAATACCCTTGCACGAAAGCAGCGTGCCGAGCGGATAGCCATCGAGAAAGCGCACGAGATCGTCGTCGGAAACTTCCGTGTAGACGGCCATGTCGCATTACCCCTGCGCGCGACGAGAAGTCCGCGGCGGCGCGTCGTCTCGCAACTCGCGCGGCACGTTGAAGGCAATGCTTTCCTTGGCCGTGACGACGCTTTCGACCGTCACGTCGAAGCGCGACCGGAAGGCGTCGATGATCTCATCGACCAGCACCTGCGGTGCCGAGGCACCTGCCGTCACGCCGAGCGTGCGGATGCCTTCGAAATCCGCCCAGTTGATCTCGTGCGCGCGCTGGACGAGGAGCGCCTTCGGGCAGCCGGCCCGCTCGGCGACCTCAACGAGGCGCAGCGAGTTCGAGCTGTTTGGCGCGCCGACCACGATCACACGTTCCGCGCGAGGCGCGATGCTCTTGACGGCGGCCTGCCGGTTAGTCGTCGCGTAGCAGATGTCTTCCTTGTGCGGCCCGACGATTGCCGGGAAGCGCGCCTTGAGGATAGCCACGATCTCGGCCGTGTCATCGACCGAGAGGGTCGTCTGGGTGATGAAAGCGAGCTGCTCTGGATTGTCGGGAGTGACCTTGCGCGCATCGTCCGCCGTTTCGATCAGGCGAACGGCCCCCTCCGGCAGCTGTCCCATGGTGCCGATCACCTCGGGATGGCCGGCATGGCCGATCAGCAGGATTTCATGGCCTGCGGCATGGTGGCGCTCGGCCTCGACATGGACCTTCGAGACGAGCGGGCAGGTCGCATCCAGGTAGAAAAGCTTGCGCTGGCGGGCTGCCGCCGGGACCGCCTTCGGCACGCCATGCGCCGAAAATATCACAGGGGCATCCGTTTCGGGAATTTCGTCGAGCTCCTCCACAAATATGGCGCCTTTCCGCCGGAGGTTCTCGACCACGAATTGGTTGTGAACGATCTCGTGGCGCACGTAGACCGGCGCGCCGAATCGGGCGAGCGCTAGCTCAACGATTTGGATGGCTCGGTCCACACCGGCACAAAAACCGCGCGGAGCGGCGAGCAGAATGGTCAGCGGCGGGCGATCGGGCATGGGGATGTCGAACCGACGTTGGAGCGAGCCGCAAGTGGCGCGAGAAGAGCGTTCCGCCAATCCTGCATTTGGCCTTGCAGCTTGGCACGGGTTTGAGCGAGGTGCTACAGTTGCTGAATAAAATCAAGAGCAATGGGGCTCGTATCCGTGGCACCGGGGCGAGGGCCTATGCGGTGGCAGAGGGACTGTCATCCATATCGAATGGGGTTCGTGTGACGGGGAATAAGCGTTCTTGGCGGTCGGGCGGTCTGAGCCTGATCACGGCCTCAGTTATCGGCCTCATGCTCACGGGCTGTGGCATGTCCACGCTCACCTCCGGTATGGGCGGCGGCATGTTCGGCGGCACGGGCTCGACCGGCTCCTCCGGGCGCCTTACGGAGGAAAGCCTCCTCTCGTCCGCTAAGGCTGACGGGGCTGGGGGTGGCGGCGGCGTGGCCCACGGCTGCCCACGCTTCCAGGTGGCCTCGCGCGACCACCACGTCACGATCTATGAGCCCGGGCGCGCCGGCGACAGTCTCGGAGTCATGCATCGAGGCGAAATCACCCGCACGGCCCGCGAGTGCAGCATCGAGGGCAGTCGGGTCACGGTGAAGTACGGCTTCTCAGGGCGCATCCTGCTCGGACCTCGCGGCCGGCCCGGCGCGATAACGCTGCCGGTCCAGGTCTCCGTGCGCGACCCGAAGCGGGCTGCCATCGGCGCGGACCGCACCAGCGTCGAGGCCAGCGTCTCGCTAGATAATCCGATCGCGTACTTCTCGCAGGTGCGCACCGTCACGTTTGACATCCCCGAGGGATCGCGCGCCGGCGAGATCGACGTCTTCGTCGGCTTCGAGCAGACGGCGCCGGGCGCCGGTTAAGCCGTTATCCCCGTAACGCAGTACAGCCGCCGATTGACAGGTGCGGCTGTCTGCCTATTCTCGCTCTGCCAGTCGATATCTGCGGAAGAGACCGGCACGCGGCTCGCCTCGAGCCCGCGCGCAGGCGCCGAAGGAGCAACCGCCCCGGAACCTCTCAGGCAAAAGGACCGCAGATTGATGGCACTCTGGAAAGCAGCCGGTGGCAAGGCCGGCTCACCGAAGGGGTAAGGTCTCTCGCCTGAAAAGGCGGTTGACCGAAATCTCTCAGGTTCCGTGACAGAGGGGGCTCCGGCACGCGCGAATTGTCGCGCGGGCTCAGAGCCGCTTGGAACCTGTCACGATGAGCGCCGATCCCTCAGCTAGCGCGCCGCTCCGGCGGACTCCCCTCTACGATCAGCACGTTGCCGCCGGCGCCAAGATGGTGCCGTTCGCAGGCTACGACATGCCCGTGCAGTATCCGCTGGGCGTCCTCAAGGAGCACCTCTGGACGCGCGAGAAGGCCGGACTCTTCGACGTGAGCCATATGGGCATCTGCTGGCTGCGCGGGCCGGACCATGCAACGACGGCGCGCGCGCTCGAAGCACTGCTGCCGGCAGACATCCTCAATCTCAAGCCGGGCCAGCAGCGCTATTCGCAGCTTCTCGCCAACGATGGCGGCATCCTCGATGATTTGATGATCACGCGACCCGAGGGCGTCGAGAACGACGGCACGCTGCTGCTCGTCGTCAACGCCGGCTGCAAGGACGCCGACTACGCGCACATCGCAAAGCATCTCCCCTCGAACGTCCGCCTCGACGTCGACGATGCACACGCTCTGATCGCATTGCAGGGCCCGCGCGCCGCCAACGTGCTCTCGAAGCTCATGCCGGGCGTCGAGACCATGAGCTTCATGAGCGGCCGCTTCGCGCCGCTCGACGGCCAGGCCGTGCATCTCACGCGCTCCGGTTACACGGGCGAGGACGGATACGAGATCGCAGTCCCGAACGCGCACGTCGCCAAAGTCTGGAACCTCCTCACGGCGACACCCGACGTCGAGGCTATAGGCCTCGGCGCGCGCGATTCGCTGCGTCTCGAAGCGGGCCTTTGCCTCTACGGCCACGACATCGACACGACGACCTCGCCTATCGAGGCGCGCCTGCAGTGGTCCATCCAGAAGCGCCGCCGCGACGAGGGTGGCTTCCCTGGTGCCGATCGCATCAAGGCCGAGTTGACCAATGGCCCAAAGCGTCGCCGCGTCGGAATCAAGCCATCGGGACGCGCCCCGGCGCGCGAAGGCACCGAGGTCCAGGACATGAGCGGCAAGCCCATTGGCACGATCACATCGGGCGGATTTGGCCCCTCGGTGAACGGTCCGGTTGCCATGGGTTACGTCGAGAGCGCGCACGCCGATCTCGGCACGCCCATCCAGCTCATCGTGCGCGGCAAGCCGCTTCCCGCAACCATCGCCAACATGCCCTTCACGCCGCACCGCTACGTGCGCTGACCCATCAACGAACATTCGCAATCAGGAGCGCTTCATGGCCATCGAGAAATTCAGCAAAGACCACGAGTGGATCCGCGTTGAAGGAAACATCGCAACTATCGGCATCACCGTGCACGCCCAGGATCAGCTCGGAGATGTCGTCTTCGTCGAGGTGCCTGAGGTCGGGCGCAAGGTTTCAGCCGAGGAAGCTGTCGCCGTCGTCGAGAGCGTCAAGGCCGCGAGCGATGTCTACTCGCCGGTCACGGGTGAAGTGATCGAGGCGAACGCCGACCTCGCCGCAACGCCGGGCCTCGTCAACGAGGATGCCGAGGGCAAAGCGTGGTTCTTCAAGGTCCGCCTCTCGAATGCGGCCGAGCTCGAGGCGCTGATGGATCGCGCAGCCTACGACGACTTCGCCAAGAACGGCTGAGGCACGCCATGTCGCACACCTACCAGGCGACTATCCACTGGCAGCGCCCCGTCGGCACTGTCTTCACGGACAACAAGTACAGCCGCGCGCACGAATGGCGCTTCGATGAGGGCGTCGTCGTCCCGGCGTCGCCGGCGCCGGCGTCCGTCAAGCCGCCCATGTCGCGCGCGGATGCGGTCGATCCCGAAGAGGCGCTCGTCGCCGCCTGCTCGTCCTGCCACATGCTGTTCTTTCTCGCGTTCGCGGGGCGAAAGGGCTTCGTCGTCGACAGCTACACCGACAATGCGCTTGGCGTGATGACGCCGAACGACGCCGGCAAGCTCTACATCTCGGCGATCACGCTCAATCCCGAGATCGTTTGGTCCGGCGACAAGCAGCCGACCGACGCCGACATCGCCGCGCTCCACGAGCGCGCGCACACCGAGTGCTACATCGCGAATTCCATCCGGGCAAAGGTCACGATCGCCGGTATGCCCGATCATCACTGACAGCTTCCACCAACGAAGAGTCCGACCATGCGCTATCTCCCTCTTGATGATGCCGACCGGGCGGACATGCTCGCGAAGATCGGTGTCAAGGCGATCGACGACCTGTTCGCCGATGTGCCCAACGCTAAACTGCTGAAGTCGCTGCCGGCGCTCGCCAAGGCCCAGAGCGAGATCTCCGTCGAGCGCGAGATTGGCCGGCTTTCTGCGCGCAACGTGGCTGCGGGCTCGGTCCCCTTCTTCGTTGGTGCCGGCGCCTACCGACATCATGTGCCGGCGAGTGTCGACCATCTTATCCAGCGCTCGGAATTCCTGACGAGCTACACGCCCTATCAGCCCGAGATCACGCAAGGCACGCTGCAGTATCTCTACGAGTTCCAGTCGCAGGTAGCGCTGCTGACGGGCATGGATGTCGCGAATGCCTCCATGTACGACGGCTCGACGGCCTGCGGCGAAGCGGTGCTCATGGCGCATCGCATCACGCGGCGGAAGAAGGCCCTGCTCTCGGGCGGGCTACATCCGCACTATCGCTCTGTGACAGAAACACTCGCCAGATGGGGCGACACGGCCGTCGTCGAACTGCCCCCTGATCCGCAGGGCAAGGAAGATGCGACAGCCAGTATCGACGGCGAGACGAGTTGCGTCGTCGTGCAGTATCCGAGCGTCTACGGTAGCATTCGCGATTTGAAGCCCATCGCAGACGCCGCGCACGCAAAAGGCGCACTGCTGGTGGTGGTGGTGACGGAGGTCGTCGCGCTCGGCGCGTTGAAGTCGCCCGGCGACATGGAGGCCGACATCGTCGTGTGCGAAGGGCAATCAATCGGCAATGGCCTGAACTTCGGCGGGCCCTATGTCGGTCTCTTCGCGACGCGCGAGAAGTTCGTGCGCCAGATGCCGGGACGCCTCGCCGGCGAAACGGTTGATGCCGAGGGCAAGCGCGGCTACGTGCTCACGCTCTCGACCCGCGAGCAGCACATCCGGCGCGAGAAGGCGACGAGCAATATCTGCACGAACTCGGGTCTCTGCGCGCTCGCCTTCACCATCCACATGACACTACTCGGCGAAGCGGGCTTGAGAAAGCTCGCAGCCCTCAATCACGCCAATGCTTGTGACCTCGCGGACCGCCTCGGCAAGGTGAAGGGTGTGAGCGTGCTCAATGACACATTCTTCAACGAGTTCACGATCCGTGTGCCAGGTAGGGCCGCAGAGGTGATCGAGAAGCTCGCCGAGCGCCGCATTCTCGGTGGCGTACCTGTCTCGCGCCTCGAGCCGGATCGCCCCGAGCTTGCCGACCTGATCCTCGTCGCATCCACCGAGATCAACACCGATGATGACCGCGCGGCCTTCGCCGCAGCGCTGAAGGAGGTCCTGTGATGGCCATGAACACACAAGGTCGCCCCACTGCACCCAACGCCGCGCCGGGCACTGCCACCGTCGCAGAGATCCAGACCTTCACCGGCAATCGTGGCCTCGATCATGAAGAGCCGCTGATCTTCGAAATCGGCGACACGGGCCGCACAGGCGTCGATCTGCCGGCGCTGCCGAAAGCCAAATCGCGTCTCGGCGGGCTCGAGCGCTCGGTCGAGATCGGCCTCCCTGGCCTCACTGAGCCCGAGACCATGCGCCACTACGTCCGCCTCTCGCGCAAGAATTACGCGATCGACAGCGGGTTGTATCCGCTCGGCTCATGCACGATGAAGCACAACCCGCGCCTGAATGAGAAAATGGCGCGCCTTCCCGGCATCGGCGACATCCATCCCCTGCAACCGCAGAGCACAGTGCAGGGCGCCATCCAGCTGATGGAGACGCTTGCGCATTATCTCATGGAGCTCACGGGAATGCCGGCCGTCTCGCTCTCGCCGAAGGCGGGCGCGCACGGCGAGCTTTGCGGAATGCTCGCCATCAAGGCCGCTCACGAGGCCAAAGGATCGAAGCGCGATGTCGTGCTCGTCCCGGACAGCGCCCACGGCACGAACCCCGCGACCGCCGCCTTCATGGGCTATCGCGTGAAGTCCATTCCGGCCATGGAGGACGGAACTGTCTCGGCCGAGGCCGTCAAGGCCGCCCTCGGGCCGGACGTCGCCGCGATCATGCTGACGAACCCCAATACGTGCGGGCTTTTCGAGCGCGAGATCGTCGAGATCGCCAAGGTGGTGCACGAGGCCGGCGCCTACTTCTATTGCGATGGCGCCAACTTCAACGCCATCGTCGGCAAGGTGCGGCCGGGCGATCTCGGCATCGACGCCATGCACATCAACCTGCACAAGACCTTCTCGACGCCGCACGGCGGCGGCGGCCCTGGCGCCGGCCCCGTCGTGCTCTCGGCCGCGCTCGCGCCCTTCGCGCCCCTCCCCTTCATCCGCAAGGACGGCGACAAGCTCACGCTCGTCGAGGATACGGGCGCGGCCGGTGACGCGCAGCCCTTCGGCCGCCTGACCGCCTTCCACGGCCAGATGGGTATGTACGTGCGCGCCTTGACCTACATGCTCTCGCATGGCGCGGACGGCATGCGGCAAGCCTCGGAGGACGCCGTCCTTTCAGCGAACTACATCCGCGCGAGCCTCAAGGATCTCATGAGCCAGCCCTTCGGCGGACCGACCGGCGACCGGCCTTGCATGCACGAGGTGCTCTTCGACGATGCCTGGCTCAAGGACACCGGCGTCACCACGCTCGACTTCGCGAAGGCGATGATCGACGAGGGCTACCACCCCATGACCATGTATTTCCCGCTGGTCGTGCATGGCGCCATGCTCATCGAGCCGACGGAATCGGAATCGAAGCAGAGCCTCGACCAGTTCATCGGCACGCTGCGCTTCCTCGCCAACGAGGCCAGGCACGGCAATGACAAGAGCCGCTTCAAGCAGGCTCCTATGCTCGCGCCTCGCCGACGCCTTGACGAGACCAAAGCCGCTCGCGAACCGCGTCTGAGGTGGCGCCCTGTCGCTACGAAGGCCGCAGCGGAATAAATCTCCCCAGGAATGCGGATGGCGAGACTCGTCTCGCGCAAGGTTCACCGCGTAATTTAAGCATCGGTCGTGCTCCGCTCTGCCCGGCGGGGTGCGGCCGTTCTTTCTTCTTTTCGAGTGAGTTTAACCAAAAGTTTACGGTGCCTTGCGAGCGTCGTTATTGCTGCTCCATGGATTCGTCGCGTCGGGGCTCGAAAGTGCATCACTGCCGACGCAAGTGAAGCCAGGCTCTTTGCAGTCTGGCTTCGTCCCCAAGTCCGATGTGGGAGAAACGCGCGACAGGAAGGTGCTGTTGACGCCCGCGCGGCTAGGGGATTGGAAATGGCAGGCCACGACAATAACGCAAGACACGGCGCGAAGGACGCAGCCGCCGCGGTCCCTGCCGACGACCTCAAGGCCCTTCTCGACAGTCTCGCGCATGAAATCACGAGCGCGAGCACGCGCCATACCGAGACCATTCATGACATGCAGGGACGTGCTGCCGCGATAGGCGATCGCGCCAGCGCCGCAAAGGTCGGCTTGCCGCACGAATATGGCGCCGCGATCGACCGGATCGAAGCGGCGATGTCCTCCTTTTCCGAGCGCCTGACGGATGTCGAGCCCACCCGCTATCGCACTGCGCCGACCCACGAAATGGAGGGCGCGCTCCCCGAGACCGTTCGCTCCGAGGTGCGCCGCGCGATACTGAGCGCCCACAATGGGGGCGGGGAAGCGCCACATTCACCGCGCTCCGCGCACATGGACTTCAGCGCGCCAGAATCTCCCGCCCCGATGCCCTCGGCGGCGCGCCGTTCTGCATTCGGCGAATCGGGTGAGGAAGTGCTGTCCGCGCCTGCGGCGCCAGCACCCCAGGCAGCGGCGCCCGCCTCTGCATCAATCGAGCCCTCGTGGCTCGAGGCGCGCTTTGCGAACATCGCCGAGCGCGTCGAGCAGTCGCTTGCCGCGCACAGCCCGCACAATGCCCTTCTCACCATCGGCGCCCGCTTCGACCAGCTCGAGCAGCGTTTTGATCGCGCGCTCGGTGAAATCACCAGCCGGCCCGGCGCCGATCCTGAGGCCCTCAAGACCGTCGAGCGCCAGATCACAGAGCTGTTCACGCAGCTCGATCGCACCACGGGCCAGCTCGGACGGCTCGATGCCATCGAGAGCCGGCTCACGGATCTCCGCCAAAGCCTCTCCGAGAGCTTGTCGGACGAGCAGATGACGCGCCTCATGGGCGCCCTCGCGCCGACGGACGAGAAGCTGGCGGCCATTGCCACGTCCGCGGCCGAGCGCGTCGCAGCCTCGATCCGCAGCGAGATGCCAGCGGCGGCGCAGGCAGCAAGCGGGATGGTCAGCGATCCCCGCCTCGTCGAGCTGACCGCCATGCTCGACGCTTTCATCGGCGAGCAGCGCCAGGGCGATGTCCTGACCACGGAAGCTCTCGATACGATGCAGCAGGCCATGCAGCATCTGATCGATCGCGTCGAGGCCATCGAGGCCGCCCAGATCACGAACCACGAAGCCCTCATGCAGGCGGGCACTCCCCACCACGCCGAGGCCAGGGAACCACAAATCTTCTCGATGCGAACGCCGGAACCGGCCCGCATGGCGCTACCGGAGGAAAACGAGCTCGCGTTGCCTGCAGCCAAAGAGTTGCCAGATGCTGTGCCGCCTGCTGCCGAGCCCGAGCTGCCCGCGCCACCCGCCAACGACGCGCTCGCAGAGCCTCCCGGTGCACCCGCGCCGAAACCTCCTGCGGGCGGGGACCTCGACCGCAAGGCGCTGATCGCCATGGCACGCCGGGCCGCCGAGAAAGTCTCGAGCGAACCGCCGCCGGCTCCTCGCGCAGCACCCGGGCGAAGCTTGCCGCGCTCCGGCATCGTGCTCGTCGCAGGCGTCGCGGCATTTGTGCTGGTCGGCGTCTGGTTCGTCGCGGGCCCGAGCCTGCGCGGGTTGATTCCGAGCTTCAACCTTGGCGCCATACGCGGTGGTGACCGGGCGCCCGCCATGATCTCGCCGGCCCAGGCCAACCTCTCGTTCGAAAAGCAACAGGGCAGCCTTTCGGATCAACCCACCGCCGCCGGCATCGTCGAGCGCGCAGCCACCACCGACGCGGAAGAGAACGGGTTAGGCGAGCAGGCGAGACCCGCAAGCCTCTCAACGCGCGTCGACCAGGATCCAGTCCGTGCCGCCCCCACAATGCCCTCGACAGCCGACCTGCTGGCCGCCGCGAGCCGCGGCCCGAGCACGTCCGGCGCGGCAGTTCCCGCGCCGCCGCCAGCGCCCACGATGTCCCGCGCCGTCGAGATGCCGCCCGCCATGATCGGCCCCCTCTCACTCCGCGATGCCGCCGCCAAAGGCGCCCCTCAAGCGCAGTTCGAGGTGGCCGCCCGCTTTGCTGAAGGGAAGGGTGTACCGCAGGATTTCGCGCTAGCCGCGACTTGGTATCAGCGCGCCGCCGCCCAGGGCCTCGCAACCGCGCAGTACCGCCTCGCAACCCTCTACGAGCGCGGCCTCGGCGTCACGGCTGATCCGGCGCGCGCCCGCGTTTGGTACAGCCGCGCCGCCGAGCAGGGCAACCTTCGCGCCATGCACAATCTCGCCGTGCTCAGCGCCCACCAACCCGGAACGCGGCTCGACTATCCCTCAGCCGCACAGTGGTTCACGGAGGCGGCGAGCCGGGGCCTCGCCGACAGCCAGTACAATCTCGGGATCCTCTATGAGAGCGGTCTCGGCGTTCCCGCGAACAACCTCGAGGCGTACAAATGGTACGCACTTGCCGCGCGCAGCGGCGACAAGGATGCCACGCGCCGTCGAGACTCCGTCCGCGCCAAGCTGGACAGCGCCAGCGTCCGGGCAGCCGATGCCCTCGTAGTCCAGTGGCGGGCCAAGGCCGTCGAGGCTGCGGCCAACGACGGGAGGGTTGCGGGCCAGTCCTGGCAGCCCGTGCGACAGTAGAACAAGGGGGCTCCGCCGGTCATTCCCACGCTGGCGAAAAAGCGTGACGGATCATGGCACGAAGAGGCGGCGGCGAGCACGCTCCGCAGCCGATGAACACGACCGTTGAAAAACGGAACGATTGATCTCATCAGCGCATTGACGGGCCGGTCATACTCAGGGCTTATAGCAGCCGGTATTTGTCCCGAGAACGCGCCCGCTCGCCACGAGGCTCAGGCTCTCACCTGGGCAACGCTGATGTGTTTGGCGCGGCCACTCGTCCTGCCCTGCTGCCCCCCGCTCGGATCCGGCGCCGCCCGATGAACATCTACTTTCCGATCGCCGAGATGTCCGCAAACCTCTTCCTGTTCGTCGGGATGGGGGCGTCGGTCGGCTTTCTGTCGGGCATGTTCGGGGTCGGCGGGGGATTTCTCATGACGCCCCTCCTGATCTTCACCGGCGTACCCTCGGCGGTTGCCGTCGGCACCGAGGCGGCGCAGATCGTGGCTTCGTCGGTCTCGGGCGCGCTCGCGCAGTGGCGACGGCGGAACATCGACTTCAAGATGGGCACCATACTGCTGGCGGGCGGTATCGTCGGCTCGGTCTTCGGCGTCGAGGCCGTGAAAGCTTTGCGGCGCGCCGGCCAGTTCGATCTCTTCGTCATCATCAGCTATGTGACCATGCTCGGCACCATCGGCACGCTGATGATGATCGAGAGCATCAATGCTCTTAAGCAGGCGCAGTCCGGCATCGTCACGTCAGGCCGGACGCGGGGCCAGCACAACTGGGTGCACCGCCTGCCGCTGAAGATGCGCTTCCACCGCTCCAAGCTCTACATCAGCGCGATCCCGCCTCTAACGCTTGGCGTTTTCGTCGGCTTTCTCGCCGCCATCATGGGTGTCGGCGGCGGCTTCATCATGGTTCCGGCCATGATCTACCTGCTCAAGGTGCCGACCAACGTCGTCGTCGGCACGTCACTCTTCCAGATCACGTTTGTCACGGCCGCGACGACCATCCTGCACGCGACACAGAACCAGACCGTCGATGCGACGCTCGCGCTGCTGCTGATTGTCGGCGGTGTGATCGGTGCGCAGTTCGGCGCACTGTTCGGGCAGCGGCTCAGGGGCGAGCAGCTCCGCTTCCTCCTTGCCGGCATCGTGCTCATGGTGGCGCTACGTCTCGCCTGGAGCCTCGTCGTGCATCCGGGTGAGCTCTTTTCGCTGACGCCGCTCGGGAGGCCGTGATGGGAGCGGCACGCCCGAAGAGGCGCGGGACCTTCGCGGCCTTTGCGGCTGGGCTTCTGACGGCCTCAGCACTCGCCGGAGCTGCCCTGGCGCAGCGTCCCGCGCCATCCCTGCCGCCTTCCGCGCCGACCCAGCCTGCCCCACCGGCGCAGGTTCCCCCCGCTGCGCCCGCGCAAGAGGTCCGCCCACAGCCCGAGGCCCCACCACTGCCCCGCGAATCCGTACACGCCGACGTCTCGACCCGGCGCATTGCGGTGACGTCGACCTTCTCGGGCACCGGCATCATCGTATTCGGGGCCGTCGACAACAGCCGGCAGGCGAGCGCGGAAGCCGGCCTCTATGACGTCGTGATCGTGATCTCGGGCGCGCCGACGCGCCTCGTCGCACGCAAGAAGAGCAATGTAGGCGGCCTCTGGATCAACACCTCATCCGTGACATTCACGAGCGTGCCGAGCTACTACGCCATCAGCTCGACGCGCCCGCTCGACGAGGTCGCCTCGGATGATGTGTTGAAATCGAGCGGTATCGGCTTCGATTTCGTGCCAATGACGTTCCACCGCTCGGCACGCAACCTCACGGCGCCCGAAATCAAGGAATGGCGCGATGCCGTGGTGCGCCTGAAGCAGCGTGAGCGCCTCTATCAGCAGGACGAGTACGGCGTGGCCTTCGTCGGGCGCAGCCTCTTCCGCTCAGCCTTCGACATGCCGGCGACGGTCACCGTCGGCGCGTTCGAGACGCGCGTCTATCTCTTCCGCGACGGTGAGCTGCTCAGCACCTACACGACAAAGCTCGACCTCGAGCGCGAAGGCCTCGAGCACTTCGTGCACCGCTTTGCCTTCGACCACCCATTCTTCTACGGCGTGTTCACGGTGCTCATTGCGGTGGGCGCGGGGATGCTCGCGTCGTACGTTTTCAACCGCAACAAGGCTTGATTGGTTCGCCCGCGCCTGCTGGAAAGCGCAAAGGTGACCTCCATCGCGCCAAGGCGCGGGCCGCCATGCAGCACTGTCGCAATTCGGGGCGAGGTCTAGAGCATCACGATTTCGCGCGCACGTACGACCCAGGCGCGTCTTCGATCACGCCGAGAGTGGCACCGGGCTCGCGGGCGGCGATCGTGCTTCCCGAGCGCTTCTTGAGCCAGTTCATCCAGTGCGGCCACCAGGAGCCTGGCGTCTCCTTGGCTCCCTCGAGCCATTCTTCGATGTTGTCGACGCGGTCGGCATTCGTCCAGAACTGGTACTTCGGCGGACGGCCTTCGAGCGGCGGGTTGATCACGCCCGCAATGTGGCCCGAGCCAGACATCACGTAGTCGACGGGGCCACCGAACAGCCGCGAGCTGATGAAGACCGACTTCGCCGGCGCGATGTGATCCTCGCGTGCGGCAAGCTCGTACACCGGCAACTTCACCTTGCTCATGTCGAGCGTGATGCCGCCAATCTTCAGCTCTCCCTTCGAGAGCTTGTTGTCCTTATAGAACTCGCGCAGATAGAAGCTGTGGTTCGCTGGCGGCATCCGCGTCGAATCCTGATTCCAGTAAAGGAGATCGAACGGGAAGGGCGTCTTGCCGAGCATGTAGTTGTTGACGATGTAGGGCCAGATGAGATCGCGCGGGCGCAGCAGGTTGAAGACTGTCGCCATGCGCGAGCCGTCGAGGTAGCCCCGCTCGGCCATCATTTCCTCGAGCGCCTTGAGCTGCGCGTCGTCGATGAAGAGCAGGAGATCGCCGGCCTTGGTGAAGTCCGCCTGGGCGGCAAAGAACGTCGCCGAGTTGTAGTTGTCGCGCCCGGTGGCGGCGTCATAAGCGAGCGTCGTTGCGAGCAGCGTGCCACCGACGCAGTAGCCGACGATATTGATCTTCTCGACGCCGGTCTCGCGCTGCACGGCATCGGTCGCCGCATGGATGCCTTCGCGCATGTAGTCTTCGAAGGTCTTGTGCGATAGGCGCTTGTCGGGATTGACCCACGACACGACGAAGACCGTGAAACCCTGCGCGACGATGTAGCGGATGAACGACTTCTGCTCCGTCAGATCGAGGATGTAGAACTTGTTGATCCACGGCGGCACGATCAGCAGCGGCACCTCGCGCACCTTGGGGGTCGAAGGCGCGTACTGGATGAGCTGGAGAATATCGTTCTGGAAGACGATCTTGCCCGGCGTGATCGCCAGGTTCCGGCCGACCTCGAAGGCGTTCGTGTCCGTCTGACTGATCTTGAGGAGCTCGCCGGAGGACTCGAGGTCCGTGATCAGGTTGGTGACGCCGCGCACGAGGTTCTCGCCGTTTGACTTGAACGTCTCGCGCATCACCTCCGGGTTGGTCAGCGGGAAATTGGACGGCGAGAACGCGCTCGCGACCTGCCGGAAGTAGTACTCGGCGCGCTGACGCGTTCGCTCATCGAAGCCGTCGGTGTCGTCGATGATCTTCTCGGCCCAGTGCGAGGTCACGAGATAGGCCTGCTTCCAGAAGTCGAAATACGGATTGTTGGTCCACTCCGCATCCCGGAAGCGGGCATCGCCGGCCTCGGGCTTCGCGACGTCCTCGACCTCCTCGCCCATCATGCGGCGCATGGTCGAGTTCCACACGTCCACGTAGCCCCGCAGGAGATCGCTCTGCGATTCGGCAGCCCGCACGGGGTCACTCCACCACTGGCGCACGATTTCGCCGACGATGTGCGTCGCCTCGTTCACGTCGCTTGGCGGGCTGAAGGCGCCGTTCGTCTTCTCGGAGCGCTCGATGAGCGCGGCCCAGGCCTTCCCGCCCTCCTCGACGAGGCGCACCATGTTGCGCGCGAAGGCTTCCGGATCGTTGACCATGTATTGGGTCCAATCCACACGGGTTGCAGAGGTCTTTGCGGGCACTTCCGGGGATTTCTTGTCCATGTGGGCATTCCAGGCGTGAGCACGCACCACCGACTGGAGCCACCTGCTTCTAGGCGCGATTCCCCCGGGGTGCGCGCGAGACCAATCAGCGCACGTCGTTGCCAAGTCTTACCGGGGGGCTCCCGCCCTGGCAATCGAGCCTCGCATCCATGCTTACGATATGGTGCGCAGGCGACGACGACGCCTCACTCTGGCGGGAATCCGCGCGATAGAGTAGACGGTGCCGGCCCGCGGCCCTTCTCCCGTCATTCCTGGGAGTAGGCCTCCGGCTGCAAATAGTCCCTTGAGCAAACCGAGGTTCCGCCGTGATCGAGGATTTCCATCGCATCAAGCGCCTCCCGCCTTATGTCTTTGCGGAAGTGAACAAACTCAAGGCACAGGCTCGAGCTCGCGGCGCCGACATCATCGACCTCGGGATGGGCAATCCCGACCTGCCGACACCCCGCCACATCACCGAGAAGCTGGTCGAGACCGTGGGTAAGCCGCGGACGAATCGCTATTCGGCCTCCAAAGGCATCAATGGCCTGCTGAAGGCCCAGGCGGCCTATTACGGGCGGCGCTTCGGCGTGAAGCTCAACCCGAACACGCAGGTCGTTGCCACCCTTGGCTCGAAGGAAGGCTTCGCCAACATGGCCCAGGCAATCACCGCGCCGGGTGACGTGGTGATCGTACCGAACCCGAGCTACCCGATCCATGCCTTTGGCTTCCTCATGGCGGGCGGCGTCATTCGCTCCGTACCGGCTGATCCGACTCCGGCCTTCTTTCCGGCCCTCGAACGGGCTGTGAAGCACTCGATTCCGAAACCGCTCGCCCTCGTCGTCTGCTACCCGGCAAATCCGACGGCGCACGTGGCAAGCCTCGATTTCTACCGTGAGCTTGTCCAATTCGCGAAGCAGAACGAGCTCATCCTGCTGTCGGACCTCGCCTACGCCGAGGTCTACTTCGACGACAACAATCCACCGCCCTCGCTCCTCCAGGTGCCGGGCGCGATGGACGTCGCGGTCGAGTTCACCTCGATGTCCAAGACGTTCTCGATGGCCGGCTGGCGCATGGGCTTTGCCGTCGGCAACGAGCGACTGCTTGCCGCGCTCGCCCGCGTCAAGAGCTACCTCGACTATGGCGCCTTCACGCCGATCCAGGTGGCGGCAACGGCCGCTCTCAACGGCCCCGACGACTGCATCCACGAGATGCGCGCCGTCTACAAGCGCCGCCGCGACGTGCTCGTTGAGAGCTTCGGCAATGCGGGCTGGGATTTTGCCCCCCCCGAGGCCTCGATGTTCGCCTGGGTGCCGATCCCAGAGGCCTTCCAGGCCGTCGGCAGCCTCGAGTTCTCGAAGCTGCTGGTCGAGAAGGCGGAGGTCGCAGTAGCCCCCGGCATCGGCTTCGGCGAGCACGGCGAGGGCTATGTCCGCATCGCCATCGTCGAGAACGAGCACCGCATCCGTCAGGCGGCCCGAAACATCAAGCGCTTCCTCTCGCAGGGTGCGGCATCGATGCACAATGTCGTGCCGCTTCGCGACAAGGCAACCGGCTGAACAGTACGGCGGCGCCCTCTCGTGCCTGATAAGCATTGACAGGGCGCGCCGAGGCCCCGATAAGGCGGACTTCCAGCACCGGACGAGACCCGGGAGGCTCGAGCCTCTTTCAGCGGTTTGGCTGCCCGTTGCTGTGCGTGGAGAGGTGCCCGAGTGGCTAAAGGGGACGGACTGTAAATCCGTTGGCTTCGCCTACGTTGGTTCGAATCCAACCCTCTCCACCAACTTTATCCTGACAATCCGTGTTTCTCCCATCGCAGGTCCCTCCGGGGCCGCGTACCGGGTGTTCGCCGATCGAATTGTAAGGGCTTGGCCGGATGGAAAGCCCCCCGATAGAGGGAACTTATTGATACTGGGCCGCGGCCATCGCTCTTCACAAAGAGGGAGAGGCTGGACCGTTCGAAATGCCCTCACGCGAACACGTAGGAAAAGCCCATGTCAGCACGCAATCTCGCATACGTTGCCCTCGGAGCAGCAATCGCACTCGCAGCGACGGTTCCACAACTCGCCTTCTCGGCGCAAGAACGGGTTCAACTCGGTGCGCTCGGCGGCAACGAGGGAATCTATGTCAACAAGACGACGTTCGGCATCGTCAAGGGAACGCCAAAGTCCGATCCAGCCGCACAGATCATGAAGCTCGGCGCGCAAGAGGTGAAGGACGGTGCGATCATCATTCGGGTAGGCGAGAAGCTCTATCTGGTGGACACCGATCCGGCAGCCAAGAGCATGTACTCTGGATGGGCAGCGGAAGCCTTCTCCCCCGACGGCGGCTGATCCAAGCATTGATAGCGGCTACGGCACAAGAGTGCCGTAGCCTCGGTATAGCTGCAGGAGAGCCCATGCGGCCGCTCAAGCACGCCATCCTGGCGACTGCCCTTGCGTTCGGCCTCGCAATGCTGGGCTCGGCGACGTTCGCGCAACCGACCTTCGCATCCACCGACGCGCAACCCAATCGCATCCGCATCGAATACGTTCCGCCAAAGTCTCCCGAGAACCAGGAAATGTACCAGCTCTTCAAGGAGCGGCGTGTGCTCGAGAAGATGCAGGAAATCTATGGTGCCTTCAAACTGCCAAACGAACTACTGCTGCGAACCGTAGAATGCGACGGGGTTGCAAACGCCTGGTATCAATCTGGACGCGTTAGCATTTGCTACGAGGTATTGAATCAAATCTGGAAAATGATGCCGAAGGAAACGACACCCGAAGGCATCACGCCGGCCGATGCCGTCGCCGGCCATTTCTTTTTCATCTTCTCTCATGAAATGGGGCACGCCATGTTCGATATGCTGGGCGTGCCGGTGTTCGGTGGTGCGGAAGATGCTGCTGACAATTTCGCGACGTACATCATTCTGCAGTTCGGCAAGGAGGAGTCTCGAAGGCTCCTCTCGGCGGCGGCCTACTCGTATAAAAGGTACTTGCTGAACCCCAAGGTAACGGTGCCCGTCAGTGCCTTCTCGGACATGCACAGTCCCCCGCCGACGCGCTTCTACAATATGGTCTGCCTGGCCTACGGCGCCGATTCCAACCTGTTCGGTGATTTTGTGACGAAGGGCTATCTGCCCGAAATGCGCGCCACGGACTGCCGGAGAGAATACGGCGAAGTGCTCTATGCCTTTAAGACCCTCATCTCCCCGCACGTGGACCAGGCCATCGCTCAAAAGGTCCTGCACAAGGACTGGCTGCCTCCCGAGCCGGCAAAACCAGGAATGCGCTAGTTCGCCAATGGCCGACGCGACCTTCGCTGGCCGTCCAGGCCAGCGCGGCCGCGCTCAGCGAGCGGCCACGCCGAGTACCTCTCCTCCGAATATGTCATTCTCTTCAATAACTTCACGACGCGCCCATTTATCAGGGCATCGACTGAGCCCAACCGCACAAGCCACAAATGCGTTCCATCCCGGCGCTCGGCGAATATCGTCTTCCTGGCCGCGAATTGGTCGGCCGATCACCGCAGCCTTGCGCGACCTCAAGTCGTGGGGGGTGAGGCCCGCTGTCAATTGCGCCGCCCCCACGGAACGGCTATAGGCTCACGGATGGACCGGCTTTCGCGTGCCCAGGGATGAAACCGTCGCAGCTGACGGAAGGTCGCTGGTACGCATCTGGGGGATGCTGCGCGTTCCGGCACGCGCCGATTGCGCATCACACTCGCGAGGCGCCCGGTACCATTGAAGATCGAGCGCAATACCAGGTCGGGCCACCGGCGCGGCCTGCCGCCTGACTTGATGCGTGGGAGCAGAACGACTTGAAATCAGGCACGCAGAAATCTCAGGCCGGCGGCTTCCGCGACATGATCAGCATCTTCGTGCATGCGCTGATCATTGCCTTCGTCGTGCGCGTCTTCTTCTATCAGCCGTTCAACATTCCCTCCGGGTCGATGCAGTCGACACTGCTGATCGGCGACTACCTCTTCGTCTCGAAGCTCTCCTACGGCTATTCCAAGCATTCCTTTCCGTTCAGCCCAAACCTCTTTAGCGGCCGCGTCTGGGGGGCAAGCCCGAAGCGTGGCGACGTCGCGGTGTTCAAGCTGCCGCGCGACAACTCGACGGACTACATCAAACGGGTGATCGGCCTTCCTGGCGACGAGATCCTCGTGCGCGGCGGCGTCCTCTTCATCAACGGCAGAGAAGTTCCGCGCCGGCGGGTCGACGATTTCGTGCAGGTCGGCGAGGACGGCCGCGAGCGGCGCATACCGCGCTATGAGGAGACCCTACCCGAGGGCGTGAAATATTTGGTGCTCGATGCCCGGCAGAACGGCGAATACGACAACGTCGGTCCGTACAAGGTGCCGGATGGCCATTACTTCATGATGGGCGACAACCGCGACAACTCTACCGACAGCCGCGACCAGTCCCCCCGCTACGGTGTCGGTTATGTCCCGCTTGAGAATTTCATTGGGCGGGCCGATATTATTTTCTTTTCCGCGGCCGTCGACGAGCCGGGACGCTTCGAGCTGACGCGTCCCTGGACTTGGCCCTTTGACGTACGCTGGAGCCGCATTTTCAGTCTGGTTCGCTAACGAGGCATCGACATTTGAGTGATGCGCAAGAGCATCCGCCACTTCCGGCCTTCGCGCTGAGGGAGATTGTGCGCATGTGCCCCTGCGTGCAGTGCCGCCGCGACGGGAGCACGCCGTGAGCCCATCACCGGACGCGAAGAAGCCCGTAGAGAAACTGAAAACGGCGGCGCTCGAAAAGGCACTCACCTACAAATTCAAGAGCCGCGCTCTCCTGAAGCGTGCGTTGACGCACGCGAGCGTCCGCTCCCAGCGCGAGAAGAGCGACGACAACGAGCGTCTCGAGTTCCTCGGCGATCGCGTTCTGGCCCTTGCCATCGCCGAGTTGCTCGTGGAGATGGATCCCGAAGCGACCGAGGGCGAGCTTGCGCGCCGCTTCAATCGCCTCGTCCGCCGGGAGGCCTGCGCGCGTGTTGCCCGCAACCTCGGCCTCGGCTCTGCGCTCATCCTCTCGGCGTCTGAAGCGGACAGCGGCGGTCGCGACAAGGACACCATCCTTGCCGATGCCTGCGAGGCGCTCCTCGGCGCCATGTTCGTGGAAGCCGGCTTCGACATTGCGCGCGATGCGGTCCGGCAGTTATGGATGCCGCTCATCGACAACGCACCGCGCACCGCGGCTGATCCGAAATCAGCGCTGCAGGAATGGGCGCAGGGTCAAGGACTGCCTTTGCCGGAGTACGTTGAGGTCGGGCGCGACGGGCCGGATCACGCCCCTCGGTTCACCGCCCAGGTCCGCGTAGGCCGACACAGCCCCGCCGAAGGCATCGGCGCCAGCAAGCGCGCGGCCGAGCAGGCAGCGGCAACCGCACTTCTCCGCGCCAAGGGTGTTTGGCCCGTGGACGGCGCAACGGACACTCATGACTAAGCCCAAGCCACATACATCCAACGAGCCGGCATCCACCGAGCCGACCGACGCCGGAAGCATCCAGCGCTGCGGCTTCATTGCCATCATTGGCGCGCCCAATGCCGGCAAATCCACGCTCGTCAACGCGCTCGTCGGTGCCAAGGTCACGATCGTCTCGCACAAGGTGCAGACAACCCGCGTCCCCGTTCGCGGCATCGCGATCACCGGCACGAGCCAGCTCGTCTTCATTGACACGCCCGGCATCTTCGCGCCCCGCCGTCGCCTCGACCGGGCCATGGTCGATGCCGCCTCCACGGCCGCCGGCGACGCGGATCTCATCGTGCTGCTCGTCGATGCGCAGAAGGGCGTCAACGACGATGTCGCGCGCATCCTGCGCCAGCTCGGCGATGTCGAGCGCCCGCGTATTCTCGTTCTGAACAAGATCGACCGCCTCAAGAAGGAGCAGCTCCTGGCGCTGGCTGCCGACCTCAATGCTCGCCTCGAGTTCTCGGCGACATTCATGGTCTCCGCGCTCACGGGAAGCGGCGTCGAGGATCTCAAGGCACATCTCGCGGCACACATGCCCGCCGGTCCCTGGCACTTCCCGGCCGATGACCTCTCCGATGTTCCCGAACGCCAACTTGCATCCGAGATCACCCGGGAGAAGTTGTACGAACGCCTCCATCAGGAGCTGCCCTACTCGGCAACCGTTGAGACGACCGCCTGGCAGGACCGCAAGGACGGCTCGGTTCGCATCGAGCAGACCATCTTCGTCGAGCGCGACAGCCAGCGAAGTATCGTGCTCGGCGAAGGCGGCCGCACGATCAAGGACATCTCCATGCGGGCGCGCAAGGAGCTCGCCGAGCTGCTCGGGCGCCCGGTGCATCTCTTCCTGCACGTCAAGGTACAGGAAGGCTGGAGCAACGATCCCGAGCGCTACCGCAACATGGGCCTGGACTTCCCGAAGGGGTGAGGAACCCTCAGGGCGCCATAGCGTTGCCCGAATAAGCTTGCCAGCTAGCCTTGCACGTGCGGTTCTCCCGGCCTCAGCTTCAGTGTGCTCCGTCCGAGCGCTCCGATTTCACCGTCATCCCTCCATCCGCCGAGATCCTTTGCGCGATGACTTCCATCATCACCGTTAGCGCCCTCGCCAAGACGTACGCTTCAGGTTTTCAGGCCCTGAAGGGCGTGAGCCTGGACATTCGGCGCGGCGAGATCTTTGCGCTCCTGGGCCCAAATGGCGCCGGCAAGACGACGCTGATCAACATCATCTGCGGGCTCGTGAACCCCACCTCCGGCAGCGTCGCCGTCGATGGCCATGACATCCTGCGCGACTATCGCGCCGCGCGTCAGCTCATCGGCCTCGTGCCCCAGGAGCTCGCGACGGACATGTTCGAGTCCGTGTGGTCGACCGTCAGCTTCAGTCGCGGAATTCACGGTCGCAAGACCGATCCGGCGTACGTGGAGAAAGTGCTGCGCCAGCTTTCGCTCTGGGACAAGAAGGACGCAAAGATCATGACGCTCTCGGGCGGCATGAAGCGGCGCGTTCTCATCGCAAAGGCCCTGGCACATGAGCCGCGCATCCTCTTCCTCGACGAGCCGACCGCGGGCGTCGACGTCGAGCTTCGGCGCGGCATGTGGCAGGTGGTCCGCGAGATGCGGGAAGCGGGCGTCACGGTGATCCTCACCACGCACTACATCGAAGAGGCCGAGGAGATGGCCGACCGCATCGGCGTCATCAACAACGGCGAGATCATCGTCGTCGAGGAAAAAGCCGAGCTCATGCGCAAGCTCGGCAAGAAGGAGCTGATGATCCGCCTCGGAGCGCCGATCTCAGCTGTTCCCGCAGCGCTCGCCAGCCAGTCGCTGACACTCACCGACGAGGGCCGCGCGCTCGTCTTCAGCTACGATGCGCGCGCCGAGCGCACCGGGATCACGACATTGCTCAATACCTTGCGGGATGCCGGCCTCGTCGTCACGGACCTCGAGACCCGCCAGAGCTCCCTCGAGGACATCTTCGTCGACCTAGTGAGACAATCGGCATGAACCTGACTGCGGTCCACGCGATCTACCGCTTCGAGATGGCACGCTGGGGACGCACGCTGCTGCAGAGCATCGTGGCACCGGTCCTCTCGACGTCGCTCTATTTCATCGTGTTCGGCGCCGCCATTGGCTCGCGCGTGCCCGAAATCGACGGCATCAGCTACGGCGCCTTTATTGTTCCGGGCCTTATGATGATGTTGCTCCTCACGGAGAGCGCGTCGAATGCCTCCTTCGGCATCTATCTGCCGCGTTTCACGGGGACCATCTACGAGATCCTCTCAGCACCCGTATCGCCCTTCGAGATCGTGCTCGGATATGTCGGCGCCGCAGCCACCAAGTCGATCATCCTCGGCCTCATCATTCTCGTGACGGCGAGCCTATTCGTGCCTGTGCGCATTGCCCATCCGTTCTGGATGCTCGCGTTTCTTGTCCTGACTGCGCTGAGCTTCAGCCTGTTCGGCTTCATCATCGGCATATGGGCCGACGGCTTTGAGAAGCTGCAGGTCATCCCGATGCTCATCATCATGCCGTTGAGCTTTCTCGGCGGCACGTTCTATTCGATTAACATGCTCCCGCCCTTCTGGCAGAACGTCGCACTCATCAATCCGATGGTTTATCTGATCAGCGGCTTCCGCTGGAGCTTCTTCGAGATCTCGGACGTCGGCGTCGGCATCAGCCTCGCGATGACGCTCGGTTTCCTCATCGTGTGTCTCGTGATCGTGTGGTGGATATTCCGTACCGGCTATCGACTGAAGCCGTGAGACCGTGCCTTAATTTTTCTGCACGGTGCAAACGCCGCCGCTGTTTCGCAGGCGCACGCAGAGCTTCAGCGCATCGTCGCGCGTGTCGGCGCCGACGCGCAGCGCGATCATCGCCTGCGGGCCGCGGCCCACGACACGCGCTGGCACAAACATCGGCTCGGCATCAGCGAGCAGCTTGTGCTGCCGCTTGAGCGTATTGAACAAGCCGGCAACTTTGGCCTCTGATGGACCGGCGCCAAGTTGCACACCCCACGGCCGCCTTGCTCCTGCTACCGGCTTCGGCTTTGCAGAAAGGGCGACCTGGACAACAGCAGGTGCCCGCCTCCTGCAGGACTCTTGCAATTCGGCGGAGGTCAGTGCCGCCGGCTCGGCGGGCGTTGCGGCCGCGTCTTTCCATCTCTCCGGCGCGTGGCCCGTGATGAAGTGCACATAGGCTCTAGTCTCGGACGGCAACGTGCGGCTTCCGTCAAGCCAGCCACGTACGCGCTCCGAGCCGGCATTGTAGGCAGCAGCAGCAAGCCCGAAATTTCCGAACTCCTTCTTGAGATCCGCAAGAAGGCGCGCGGAATGTGGGATCGCCGAAACCGGATCAAAGGGATTGTCGAGCCCCCGCGCTTTCGCCGTCCCCGGCATGAACTGGGCAATGCCCTGCGCGCCCTTGTGACTCACGGCATTCGGGCGGAAGCGGCTCTCGCGCCAGATGAGGCGCACGAAGAACGCCGGCGAAATACCGTTCAGGCCAGCTTCCTTCTCCATCAAGGGGCAGATCGTCTCGACGAGCGGGCGCTCCTGCTCGTTTGCGCGCGCAGCTGGGGCGCCCGCCAAGACATGCGGCAGGAGAATGAATAGGAGGCCAAACAGTGCCGGACGCGAAAAGCGCACCATCAGCACCAAAACTACATCGATCTGCCGACGGTTGCATCCACCCGGCAGCTATTTGGTTGCCGCCGCGCTGGACGGCAGGCCGAGTTCAGTTTCGAGCTCCGCAATGCGGGGCCGCAGCTTCGAGATTTCCTGACCTCGACGCACCATGGCCAACTGAATGCGACCGATTTCCCGAGAGCTGTCGGAACCGCTCCGCATCCGATCTCGCTGGACATCAAATATTTTCTGCTGATCATCCTGATTGGCCTCGATGAGCTGCCGTAGACGCTCCTTGGCCTGAGCCAGTTCGACGACCTTTCCGGTTTGATCACTTTTCCGGGTCAGCTCCCGTTCGAGCTCTTCGAGGCGCTTCTGCACATCGCTCCCTGCCGGCACGCCAGGCTGCACGAGTGCGCCAGGTGCTGCTGTGCGGTGAAAGTAGAAATCACCCGTCAGGGATGAATGATCCCACGGCACTTGCCGGCCAGAGGTCGCGGCGAGCACGTCCTTGCGCACGTTGACCATGACGGACGTCAGGTTGCGCCCCGTCGCCCGCACGCCCTTCACGAGCGCCTCGGTAAACGGTGAGTTTCCGCCAGTGCCATCGAGCGCGACATTTCCGGGCTGCGTCGAATAGGCAATGAATGTGCCGACCCCCGTCTGGACCTGCGCGAGCCCTTGGCTCACGCTTGCCGAACGCGTCCCCATCGAGCGCGCGAGATTGCGCGCCAGCGGATTGTCCCGGCAGGCATCGAGAAAAACCAGATTAGTCTTGTTCTCGCGGTCGATCTCCATCTGCCTCAGAACGAAATCGACGCCAACAGTCTCGAAATCGAGGTCGCGCTCGCGCTCCATGGAGGCATCCACCGGAACGAGATAGTTCCTGCCCCCAACCTGAAGGGCGTGGCCCGCATAGTAGAAGAGCGCCACATCCGCATCATGGAGTGCGCGCGCAAAGTCGCGCACTTTCATGTCGAAGGAGCGCTTGTCGAGGTCGAGCCCCGCGATGACCTCGAAGCCGGACTCGGCAAGGGCCTTGGCCATCTCTGCGGCGTCATTGGCCGGATTGGCGAGCACCGAGCTCTTTACGTATGCCGCATTGCCGATCACGAGGGCCACCCGCTTCTCGGCCCTGGCCGGCGCGGCGAACAGAAGGCTGGTCAGCAGGATCGTGAGCAAAAGAAATGTTCGCGGCATCAAAGGGCTCCCCAGAGAAGACAATGCCGGTCTAGGGGCCGAATTCGACAGTTCCAAGACGAAACTGCGGGCGTGGAGCACGCCGGGGCCGCCAAGCCGCTGCGGAACTGACTGGGAACAGATCACGTTCCTTTGTTTCAAAGGGTGCGCTCGCAGCTCTGGTCCGCCTTTAACTGCCGCCTCGCCGAGCCCAGATGATTTGACAACGATGTGGCCCCACCCTCCTGAGCGAGACCCGCTATGTCCAAAAGATCTGCAGTCGAAATCCGCCAATCAGCTTTGAAAACACCGACGAGCCTCTCCGAAAACGCCGTCAAGGACATTTCCGCTGCAATGACGACGGCGCTCGCCGATGTCTTTGCGCTCTATCTCAAGACGAAGAATTTCCATTGGCACATGTCGGGCCCGCATTTTCGCGATTACCACCTCCTGCTCGATGAGCAGTCCGAGCAGATCTTCGCCATGACCGACGATATGGCCGAGCGCGTGCGCAAGATCGGCGGCAGTACGCTCAAATCCATCGGGCAGATTTCCCGCCAGCAACGCATTCTCGACAACGACGCCGATTTCGTCGCGCCGGATGACATGATTGCGGAGCTTCGCGACGACAACAAGCAGCTGGTCGACTCTCTGCGCGAGCTCCACGACCTCACGGACGAAGCCGGCGATGCCGCGACGACCAGTCTCATCGAGAACTGGATCGACGAAGGCGAGCGGCGCGTGTGGTTCCTGTTCGAGACTGTGCGAAAGCACTAGCCTCGCAACCGACCATCAGCGATCGGCGTTCTGCTGGAGCGGGCGAGTTCGTGCCCGTGCTTCCCGAAGCAGGTGCACGTGCCAACGCCGAAGAAGGATTTGCGTGGCGGCAGGCCGATCTGGGTCGACACGCCGCGCATCGACGTCAAGCATCGCACGCACCTCGGTCACGAGAATTGCGATGTCGCCGTGATCGGCGCTGGCATCAGTGGCGCCCTGGTTGCGCTCTCACTTGCCGAGCGCGGGCATGATGTCGTCATCGTCGATCGCAGCAAACCCTGCAGCGGTAGTACGCTGGCGAGTACGGCGATGATCCAGTTCGAGCTGGATACGCCTCTCATCGAACTGGCCGATCAGAAGGGATCAGCACACGCCGAGCGCGCCTATCATCGCTCATTCGCAGCCGTGCAAGCGCTCGGCGACATCATCGCGCGACATGACATCAAGTGCGCATGGAAAGAGCGGCAGGCGCTGTACCTTGCCGGCAACGAACACGGCTGGCGCGCCCTCCAGGACGAGGTCGAATATCGTTCGCGCATCGGCCTTCCCTCGGCATTTCTCGATAAGAACGCGCTAGCAGCGACATACGGCATCGCACGCACTGGCGCGATCCTCTCCGAGGGCGCTGCCGAAGTTAATCCTGCGCAGCTCGCGGCAGGTTGTCTGCGCGCGGCCCTGCGCCTCGGCGCGCGTCTCTACAGCCCGCACGAGATCAAGGAAGCCCACCCACACTCCCGCGGCGTCGACCTCGTCACCGCCGACGACGCGGTCATCGCCGCGCGCAGGGCCGTTTTCGCGACGGGCTATACAGTCATGCCGGGCCTGCCGCGCGACAAGTTCGAACACGTCTCGACGTGGGCCATTGCGACGAAGCCCCTTCCTGTGGGCGACTTCTGGCCCGGTCGCTGCTTGATCTGGGAGGCGGCCGATCCCTACCTCTATCTGCGCAGCACCTGGGACAACCGCATTCTGGTTGGTGGTGAGGATTCCAAGCTCAACAGTCCCGAGCGCCGCGACGAAGCCACCGGCACCAAGGCCCAGCGTCTCCTCACCAAGGTGCAGGAACTGCTACCTGGGCGCGCCTTGAAGCTCGACTATGCCTGGGCAGGCGCATTCGCCGACAGCCCAACAGGCCTCCCCTATATCGCGCGGGCGCCGGACCTTAAGCACTGCTTCGCCGTCCTCGGTTGCGGTGGCAACGGAATAACCTTCAGCGTCATCGCGGCGGAGGTCGTTCGCGCGTGGGTCGAGGGCAAAGAGGATCCAGATGCCAGGCTCTTTCAGTAAGTCCCGGCGAACCCTGCGTCATGTATCCGTTTGACATTCGAACACGCAGAGGGCTATACGCTCGCCCCATGCAGACCCGTGCTCATCTCGCCAGCCAGTATTACGCGCCGTCCACATAACGGCGGCTGCACCCTCATGCTCAACCGCTGCGTTTCCGGCGGTTGATCACAAAAGCGAGCGTCGGCATCGCAGCTCCACTCGGAGACGTGTGATGCCCCTAAAACGAAGATCCCTCAGAACTGTCGGCATTGTCGGCTTCGGCGCGTTCGGCGGGCTTGTCGCCCGACACGTGGCGCCGCATTGCCGCGTGCTCGCATTTGATGTCGAGCCGCGCGAAGCGGAAGGCGTGGCCGTCACCTTCTGCGACTTGCCGACGGTCGCACGGTGCGATGTGGTCGTCCTGGCCGTACCCGTCAGCGCCCTCGTCAAGGTGATCCGCGCTCTGCATCCTCACCTGCGAGCGGGCACGATCGTCATCGATGTCGGCTCGGTGAAGATTGAGCCCGTGCGTGTCATGCTCGAAGAGTTGCCGCCGCACGTCGAGATCATCGGCTCGCATCCCCTCTTCGGTCCGCAAAGTGCGAACGACGGCGTCGCCGGCCATCGCATTGCCTGGTGCCCGGTGCGTGGATCCTCGGCGAAGCGCATCGCAGCGTTCCTGCGCCGCGTACTCCGCCTCGATGTCATTCGCACGACGCCCGACGCCCACGATCGCGAGATGGCCGTCGTCCAGGGCCTCACGCATCTGGTCGCCAAGGTGCTCGTGCGCATGGAGCCGCTGCCAAGTCGCATGACGACGCGAAGCTTCGACTTGATCCTGCAAGCGACGAACATGGTCCGCCACGACGCACCGGGCGTCTACGAGGCTATCGAACGGGCCAATCCGCACGCGGCGGCCGTACGCGAGCGTTTTTTCACCCTCGCCGATGAGGTGCGCGGTGCCCTGGATGGCCGCCAGCACAACCCCGCCCCATTTCCCGAGCCCGCGCAAGCCGAGCTGGCGCCACCACTCTCGGTCCCCGCTTACTGAACCAGAGCCAAGATCCGCCAGTAACCCGGCTGCCTTGAGGCCTCCGACTCCTGTATATTCCCCGCATGGACTGGACCGACGAGGGGATCATCCTGGGCGTGCGGCCCCACGGCGAGACGGCGAGCGTCGTCGAGCTGTTGACGCGCGACCATGGTCGCCATCTCGGGCTCGTCCACGGCGGGCGCTCGCGGCGGATGCGTCCCATCCTCCAGCCCGGCAACCACGTCGAGGTGAGCTGGAAGGGCCGCCTCGCCGAACATCTCGGCCATATGACGCTCGAGACGCGCCGCGCTTTTGCCGCCGAGGTCATGGATCACGCCATGCCGCTCGCCGGGCTCGCGACGCTCACCGCGCTCGCCCGTCTGCTGCCCGAGCGTGATCCGCACCCGAGCCTCTACGAGGTGAGCCTATTCGTGCTGGGCTATCTCGACGAGCCGGAGGTCTGGCCAGCCCTTCTGGTCCGCTGGGAGCTGGCGCTCCTCGACGAACTCGGTTTCGGCCTCGATCTCTCGGCGTGTGCCGCAACGGGCGCCAACGACGATCTCATCTACGTCTCGCCCAAAAGCGGTCGCGCCGTCTCGGCCTCTGCGGGCGAGCCCTATCACGACCGCCTGCTGGCGCTGCCGGCATTCCTCAGGGGGCGCAGACAGGGCTCTGTTTCGCAGAGCGATATCTCCGCCGGCTTCGCGCTTACCGGCCATTTTCTCGAGACCCGCGTTCTCGCGCCCCGCGGCGAGGTCCTGCCCGAAGTTCGCGGCCGGCTCATCGACTTGCTACGCAAGGCCAGCCCCACAAATATCGTACCCCTCGCCCGCAACGGGTGACGTCAGTCCCGCTCAAAAACACGGGCCAGCGCCGTCATGAGGCGCTATGATCCCCCTCAAAGCCGCCACCCGGGCCCCTTTTTTGGGCCCCGGCAGGCGCACCCGCTCAATCAATCCGCAAGAGGATCCCTATGGACAAGAAAGTCATCACGCTCCTGAAGACCCAGTGCTTCATCGACGGCAAGTGGGTCGGCAAACCCGAGATCCCCGTTACGAACCCGGCAACCGGCGAGGAAATCGCCAAAGTGCCCCGGTTGGGCACGGCCGAGACAAAACAAGCCATCGACGCCGCCGAGAAGGCCTTCAAGAGCTGGAGCAAGCTGCTCGCCAAGGAGCGCGCCGCTATCCTGCGCAAGTGGTTCGACCTCCAGGTCGCGCACGCCGACGAACTGGCGCTCCTGCTAACCAGCGAGCAGGGCAAGCCGCTTACCGAAGCGCGCGGCGAAATCATCTACGGCGCCTCGTTCACCGAGTTCTACGCCGAGGAAGCCAAGCGCATCTACGGCGAGACCATCCCGAGCTTCAAGCAGGGCAGCCGCATCATCGTCATCAAACAGCCGCTCGGCGTCATCGGCGCGATCACGCCGTGGAACTTCCCGCACGCGATGATCACACGGAAAGTCTCGCCAGCGCTCGCCGCCGGCTGCACGGTCGTGGTCAAGCCGGCCACCGAAACGCCGCTCACTGCGCTCGCGCTCGCCGAGCTGGCGCGCCAGGCCGGCATTCCGCCTGGCGTGTTCAACGTCATCACCGGAAAGTCCGCCGAGATCGGCAAGGAGCTGACGACGAGCCCCAAGGTGCGCGGCATCACGTTCACCGGCTCGACGGAGATCGGCAAGGTGCTCATGGAGCAGTCGGCCTCGACCATCAAGAAGGTCGAGCTGGAGCTCGGCGGCAACGCGCCCTTCCTCGTGTTCGACGATGCCGACATCGACAAGGCCATCGAAGGCGCAATGGCGTCCAAGTACCGCAATGCCGGCCAGACGTGCGTCTGCGCCAACCGCCTGCTCGTGCAGGAGGGCGTATACGACGAGTTCGTCGCGAAGCTGGCCAAGGCAGCCTCCGCCATGAAGGTCGGCGACGGCACCGAGACGGGCGTCGTGCAAGGCCCACTCATCAACACGGCCGCCATCGAGAAGGTCGAGGAGCACATTGCCGACGCTCTTTCGAAGGGTGCCAAGATCGTCACCGGCGGCAAGCGCCACAAGCTCGGCGGCACCTTCTTCGAGCCGACCGTTCTCTCGGGCGTCACGCCCGACATGAAGTGCGCGCGCGAAGAGACGTTCGGCCCCGTCGCCCCGGTCTTCAAGTTCAAGACCGAGGAAGAAGGGATCGCGATGGCCAACGACACCGAGTTCGGTCTCGCCTGTTACTTCTATGCGCGCGATATCGGCCGCGTGTGGCGCGTTGCCGAAGGCCTCGAGTACGGCATGGTCGGCATCAACGAGGGCATCATCTCGACCGAGGTCGCACCTTTCGGCGGCGTGAAGGAGTCCGGTCTCGGCCGCGAAGGCTCCGCGCACGGCATCGATGGCTTCGTCGAGCTGAAGTACATGCTGATGGGTGGGCTGTAAGACTACAGCGCGGCAAGTGCACGAGAACCCTTCTCCCCGCGAAGAGCGGGGAGAAGGGACAGCGGTGTGCTCGCGGCACCTGCCAGTTCATAAATGACGGGGGCGGGGTGTCCCCCGAGCGGGTCATGGGGCGGCAGCCCTGTCCGCGTCGCAGACGCGACTGGACGGAAACGACTGAGGGGAAGATCAAAATGGCCGAGCGCAGTAACGTCCGCCTTGCATGGTTCAACGGCAAGTTCGTCCCCGAGAGCGAGGTGCGCATTCCTTTCCGCGACCTGAGCTGGGTCTACGGCGATGGCTGCTTCGACATGACCCGCAGCTTTCACCACAACCTCTTCAAGGTGAAGGAGCATGTGGATCGCCTCTACCGCTCGCTCAAGTACCTTCGCATCGACCCGGGCTTCGGCCCCGAGCGCATGGTCGCGCTGACGGAAGAACTCTTCGAGCGCAATCGCCACCTTCTCGGCCCCGATGACGACTACTGGGTCGGCCAGCGCATCAGCCGCGGTGTGAAGGACGTGCCGGGCGACAATCTCGATTATCACGGCCCCAACGTCGTGCTCGAGTGCTCGCCGCTGCCGCTCGTGCAGCGCGCGAAGCTCTTTAAGGAAGGCATTCGCGTGATCGTGCCGTCGCATCGGCGCACGCCGCCCGAGTCCCTTACGCCGCGCGCCAAGACGCACAACTACCTCAACATGATCGTCGCCAACCAGGAAGTGCAGAGCGCCGATCCCGAGGCCTGGGCCGTGCTGCTCGACACCAACGGCAATCTCTGCGAGGGCATGGGCTCGAATATCTTCACGGTGCGCAACGGTCAGATGCTGACGCCGCGCGAAAAATTCGTACTCCCGGGCGTCAGCCGCCAGACAGTGATCGATCTCGCGCGCGAGGAAGGCATTCCTGTCGCCGAGGCCGATATCGACCTCTACGACAGCTATGTCGCCGATGAGATGTTCCTCACGTCCACGTCACTCTGCATCTGCCCGGTGACGAAGATCAACGGCGTCGATATCGGACCTGCGGGTCAAGTGTGGGGGCCGATCACGAAGCGTCTCGCAGAAGCTTACAGCCGATATGTCGGCTACGATTTCGTCGCGCAGTACCTCAAGCGTTACCAGGAAGGCATGCAGGCAAGGGCTTTCTAGTTATTGCCGCGGGCTGCTGGGAAGAGGTGCTTCACTTCTTCCCTCACTGCCATGCCCGCGGCGGCCATGGCGCCTTGGTCGCGGGCAGCTGGGAGCAGGTGCTTCGCAATCCTTGCTTGATGCCGTACCCGCAGCGGACAGGAGAGCGACCACCATGATCAAAGACGTCGCAATCGGAGACATGGTATTTATCGCCGAGGGCCAAGAGGGCGTGGGTGCCGTACGCGACATCAGCGCGAACCACTTCGTCCTCTTCGTCGAGAACGCTGGCGAGTTCGAGATACCTGGCGCAGCGATTATCCGCGTCCATGACGGAAAGGTCATCGTCAGTCCGGAGAGACTTTCTCGGAGCGTACTGAAGGCCATCGGCCATGCGCACGATCGCGAAGACCCCGATCTGGCTGGGTGATCCCAGCGCGCCGCACAATATTCTCGCCGCGAGCGCAACAGCTGCCATTTCATTCGGCAGAACGACTCGTCTCATTTACTGGCGTTTCGAATGATCCTGTGTAGGATTGTTGCGTCCCGCTGCGGGGAGCCGCGCCGGGGAGGAGATTTGCTTTGAAGAAATTCGTCGATCCGCCCCTGTGGCGCGCGCTCGTTCCGCGTGTACGATCGGTCGGCGAAGCGTCAATGCACAGCATCTTTAGTGAGGCATAAATGAAGCTAAATCCGAGACTTCTGCTCTCGATCCCGATGGCTCTCGCCGTCGCCGCCAGCGCCGCTGTCGCCCAGACCAAGGAAGTCACGATCGCCTATCAGGACATGATCGTGCCCTATCGCGTTGCTCAATCGGCAGGCGCAATCGAAAAGGCCACGGGCTACAAAATTGCGTGGAAGCAATTTGGCGGCGGCGGTGACGTCATCAAGGCCATGGCCTCGGGCCAGGTGCCGATCGGCGAGGTTGGCTCGAGCCCGATCACGGCCGCTGCGGCGCAGGGGATCGACATTCAGGTCATCTGGGTCCTCGACGACATCAATAATGCCGAGCAGCTCATCGCCTCGAAGAAGTCCGGCATCAAGACGCTTGCCGATCTCAAGGGCAAGAAGGTGGCGACGCCCTTCGTCTCGACGGCGCACTACCAGCTCCTGTTCGCACTCAACAAGGCGGGCGTGAATCCGAAGGAAATCCAGATCCTGAACCTCAGGCCGCCGGAGATCGCCGCCGCCTGGGAGCGTGGTGACCTCGATGCGACATTCATCTGGGAACCCGTACTCTCGAAAGTGAAGGCAGACGGAACCGTCATCACCTCATCGGCGGAGGTCGGCAAGCAGGGCGCCCCAACCTTCGATGGCATCATCGCCAACCGCGCATGGGCCGCGCAGAACAAGGACTTCCTCACGGCCTTCGTCAAAATCATGGCCCAGGCCGACGCGGACTACAAAGCCAACCCGGGCAAGTACGCGAAGGGCTCGGATAATGCCGCCGCAATCGCCAAAATCGTCGGCGCCAAGCCCGACGACGTACCGGCCGTGCTTGCGGATTATGCCTTCCCGACGGCGGCCGAGCAGGCCTCCGACAAGTGGCTCGGTGGTGGCGCCAACGGCGGCGTTGCAAAAGCGCTCGCAAACACCGCTCAGTTCCTGCTCGAGCAGAAGCGCATCACCGAGATTCCGAAGGACTTCGGCAAGTTCGTCAATCCCGAGTTCGCTGCCGCGGCTGCGAAGTGACAAGGCACTAGGCACACAGGACCGAGAGGTTTCATGGTGACGATGACACGGCCCGCCGCGGCGCGACGGTCCGCCAGCGCCACACTCGATGTGAAGGACCTCTCGGTCCGCTACGCCACTCGCGACGGAATTGTCGAAGCGCTCGCGCGGGTGAACCTCAATATGAAAGCCGGCGACTTCGTCGTCGCGATCGGCGCATCGGGCTGCGGGAAGACGACGCTACTGTCCTGCATGGCCGGCTTTCTCACACCCTCGGACGGCGAGATCCTGCTCGATGGCTCACCCGTCGAGGGTCCCGGCGCCGACCGCGGTGTCGTCTTCCAGAAGCACGCGCTCATGCCCTGGCTGAACGTGATCGACAATGTCGCGTTCGGCCCCAAGATGCGCGGGATTTCGAAGGATGAGCGCTACGCCATCGCGCGTGAACAGCTCACTCTCGTCGGACTCGGCGACTTCGCCGAGAAGATGATCTACGAGCTCTCGGGCGGCATGCAGCAACGCGTCGGCATCGCGCGCGCGCTCGCCTCCGACCCCGAGGTGCTGCTCATGGACGAGCCCCTCGGCGCACTCGATGCCCTCACCCGCGAGCAAGTGCAGGAGCTGATCCTCGACGTGTGGCATCGGACGGGCAAGATGGTGTTCTTCATCACGCACTCCGTGGAGGAAGCCATCTTTCTCGCGACCAGGCTGATCGTGATGACGCCACGACCCGGCAAGATCGAGAAGAGCTACGATCTCGATTTCGGCCGCCGCTACGTCGAGACGAAGAACGCTCGAACGGTAAAGGCCAGCCCAGATTTCATCGCCATGCGCGAGCAGGTTCTGCGCGACATCCAACGCCGCGACTGAGGAATTACACCCATGGCCCTGAGCGAAGCCACAGGCGCTCCAACTGCCGCCGCGCGACGCGTCCGCACGAGCCGCTACCGCGTTCTCGGCGAAGGCTCGACGCTCGTCATCAACATCGTGACGATCGCCATCTTTCTCGGCGCGTGGTGGTTCGTGACGCACATGGGATGGGTGAGCCGGCTGTTCCTGCCGAAGCCGGAAGCCATCTGGAGCGCCTTCATTCAAGCCGTGAACGGCGAGCTCGATGATGCCACGCTTTGGGGCCACTTCCTTGCCAGCATGGCGCGCGTGTTCAGTGCCTTCGTGCTTGCCGTGGCGCTCGGCATTCCCATCGGCATTCTCATGGGCACGAGCCGCATTGCGCGCGGCATCTTCGATCCACCCATCGAATTCTATCGCCCGCTGCCGCCGCTCGCCTATCTACCGCTGATGATCGTGTGGTTCGGCATCGGGGAGGAGTCAAAGATCATCCTGCTGTTCCTGGCGATCTTCGCGCCGGTGACGCTCGCGGCCCGCGCGGGCGTGCGCTCGATCTCACAGGAGCAGATCCAGGCCGCGCTTTCGCTCGGCGCCTCGCGCGCGCAGGTCATCCGCAACGTCATCATGCCGGGCGCGCTCCCGGACATTCTCGTCGGCTTGCGCATCGGCATGGGCGTTGGCTGGACGACGCTCGTCGCCGCCGAGATGGTTGCGGCCGATGCAGGCCTCGGCAAGATGGTCTTCAATGCCTCGAATTTCCTGAGGACCGATGTCGTGATCCTAGGGATCCTGCTGATCGGCATCGTCGCATTCGCCTTCGAGCTGCTCATGCGCGCGTTCGAGCGATGGGCCGTGCCGTGGAAGGGGAAGGTTTAGCGCGTCCGCGCCGCATCGAACACTTCATGCATATCGGCATCCGCCATCACGAAACTGTGGTTGCGGTTGATCGAGTGCAGTCCCCCGATTGATTGGGCATCGGCGGCGAATGGGCTAAGCTGCAGCAACGTCTGATGCCAATGTATCGGTCAATTGCCGGTACACGCGCTAGGAGAATGCTACATGACTGTAGTTTTGCTCAATCGCCGTCGCCTCCTCGCCGTAGGTGGATCGGTCTTGGCAGCAGGAATCCCCGGCCTCCTAGCACCCACCAACGCCAGTGCCGTGCCTGCGACCGCCTCGATGCGGGGCGGAGCCAACAACTACCGCCCAGGCGCACCGATCGTGAAACGAATCGGCGGTGGCGGTTTCTGGATGACGGGTACCGTGCGCCGTGCGGGCGATGGAGCTCCGCTCGCGGGTCAGCGCATCCAGATCTGGGCGCATACGACCGAAGGATCCGAGAGCGACGAGCGGAGTCATGGTGCCACGCTCACGGACGCGAACGGGATATTCCGACTCGAGATGCCGCAGATCGTCCCCGCGTTCGGCCAGCCGCATGGTCATCTCGCCTATGACAGCGGGGCATTCAAAACCGTATTCCTGCGCCCGATAATGCCGAGTGCAAAGGCCACCAGTCTCGAGGCGCACTTCGTGCTTCAGCCGGTGTGATCGCTTCTGCTTCAAAGTGGACGAGGCTCATCCGGGCGGCCTTGATTTGGGCCGCCCTTCTGTGTGCCGTTGTCGTACCGCTCGCTGCTTCAGCGCTCAGCCCACTGCTCGCATGGCGCAATGCGATCTACATTCTCGCCGGATTTGCGGGGGTTCTCGCGCTCGCTCTCCTGCTCATTCAGCCGGTGCTGATTGGCGGTCTCTTGCCGGAACTTTCGGCCTATAGAGCGCGGCGACTGCATCGTTTGACCGGCGGGCTGCTCGTCGCGGCGGTGGTCGTCCATGTCGGCGGGCTTTGGATCACCAGTCCGCCGGATGTTGTCGACGCCCTCCTCTTCGTATCGCCGACGCCATTTTCGAACTGGGGCGTGATTGCCATGTGGGCCCTCTTCGCTGCGGCGCTCGTGGCTGCGCTCCGCCGTCGATTACGCCTCAGTCCGCGTGCGTGGCGGCTCAGTCATACGTTGCTCGCTGTAGTCGTTGTCGTAGGAAGCGTGGTCCACGGCATGCTTATCGAGGGCACCATGGAGATAATGACGAAGACCGCGTTGAGCGTGCTGATCCTTGCGGCAACTGCGAAAGTCATCGCTGACCTGTGGGTATGGGTCAGGAAGTCGGCCTCACGCTGAAGAGGGCCTTGTCGCTGGGCTACCCGGCGACACCACCCTACTCCAGATACCGCTTCTCCAGCATAACGTGCACGCCGTTGTGACCGTTCACGAGCTGCGTTACGCGCAGGTCTGCGGCGAGACTGCACAGCATGTAGGCGTCCTCGCGCGAGAGCCCCTTCTTCTCGCCGAGCAGCTTGATCATGTCGCGCAATGCCGCGCGCGCCGCGCTGTCGAGATCGGGATCGAAGGCCATGGTGATCGCATGCGTCGGCGTCTCGGCGCGCGGCCAGTCGAGATTGCCGCCCTTGTGCAGCGTGAACTTGAATGTGCCGGTGAGCGCCGTCTCGATCGCGGTGACGCACACCTCGCCGTCACCCTGCGCGCCGTGGCCGTCACCCGCCGAGAAATTCGCGCCCGGCACGTGCACCGGTAGGAACAGCGTGGTCCCCGCGACCAGCTCCTTGTTGTCCATATTGCCGCCGTGCTGGCGTGGCGCCAGTGATGTGATCATGCCCCAAGCCGGCGGCGGCGCGACACCCATCACACCGAAGAACGGCCTCAGTGGCACTTCCGCGCCCCACGAGAGCTTGCCGACGCCGCGCTCGCGATCCATGGGGATGTGCACAATGCGCACGCGATCGAACTCGAGCGGCAGCGCGCCGGCAAGCGGACGGATCGCGTTGTATCCCCAGTCCTGACGGCACTCGATCGCTTCGATATCCACCTGCAGCACGTCGCCCGGCATGGCGCCGTCGACCGCAATGGGGCCTGTCAGTACGTGGCCCGGCAACTTGCGCGGTACCTGCGCGTGGACCTCCAGCAACTCCGGCGGGATCTTGAAGCCAGACGAGGGCGGCGGCATCACATCCGGCGCGCCGCTGATCGTCTCCATGGTCACGCGGTCGCCGCTCTTGATTGCGAGCACAGGCTTTTCCGCCGCATCGAAGTACCCCCAATGGACGGTCCCGACGCGGGATTTGAGAACGTGGTCGGTCATTGGAATTCCCTCGCTGCTGCCGGTTCCTCGCGCTCAAACTAGCGTCCCTGCGCGCGGCCGTCATCCCACACAGCGCGCGATACGGACTTGCGCGCACCAGCCCGCTGGTCATGATGGCACCCAATCTCAATCAACCGGGAAGACGTTCATGGCATACGCGGCATTCGATCTCACGGGCCAGGTCGCGCTCGTTACTGGCGGCAATGGCGGCATTGGCCTCGGCATGGCGAAGGCTGTGGCCGAGGCGGGCGCGGATGTCGCCATCTGGGGCACTAACGCCGCCAAGAACGCTGCTGCGAAAGCCGAGATCGAGAAGACCGGCCGCCACGTGCTCGCCTTGCAGGTGGACGTGGGCGACGAGGCCGCCGTCGAGCAGGGCTTCGCCGAAACGGTCAAGACGCTCGGCCGCGTCGACGGCTGCTTTGCTAATGCCGGCGTGAGCGGCCGCGGCGGGCATACTTCGTTCAGCGATATGCCGACCGAGGAATGGAAGCGCGTCACGCGGATCAATCTCGACGGCGCCTTCTATACATTCCGCACAGCAGCCAAGCACATGGTCGCGCGCGGCGGCGGCGGTGTTCTCGTCGGCACATCATCACTTGCCGCGATCTCCGGGCCGCCGCGCAACGAGCACTACGCCGCCACCAAGAGCGCCATGATCGGCATGATCCGATCGCTCGCCGTGGAGTACGCCCGCTACGGCATCCGCGCGCACGCGATCCTGCCCGGTTGGATCGAGACGGACATGACCGCCAATCTCATCGCCAACGAGAAATTCCATGACAACGTGCTGAAGCGCGTTCCCATGCGCCGTTGGGGCACCGGCGACGACTTCGGCGGCATTGCCATCTATGCGATGAGCTCCGCATCGCGCTTCCATACCGGCGACACCTTCCTGATTGATGGTGGCTATGCGCTGTTCTGACAGCCAGGAGGGCACCATGACACCATCCGCCATTCGCTACGAGGTCGAGGAGGGTGTTGCGACCATCACGCTGAACCGTCCCGAGAAGCTCAACGCATACAATCGCGACATGGGCCGTGAGATCATCGCGGCGTTCGATGATATCGATCGCGACGACGCCGTCCGCGCAGTCATCGTCACAGGAGAGGGCCGCGCTTTCTGTGCCGGCGCCGATCTCTCCGGCGGCGCCAAGACCTTCGACTATGCCGCGCGCGGGCTCGTGAAAAGCGCTGACCTCTCCGACGACAGCGCGCGCGATGGCGGCGGCCGCCTCACACTGCGAATCTTCGAGTGCCTGAAGCCGGTCATCGCAGCCATCAACGGCCCTGCCGTCGGCATCGGCGCGACCATGCTGCTGCCCATGGACATCCGGCTTGCCTCGGAAAACGCCCGCTTCGGATTCGTGTTCGCGCGCCGCGGCGTGGTCATGGAAGCCTGTTCGAGCTGGTTCCTGCCGCGCATTGTCGGCATCTCGCAGGCGCTCGAATGGACCATGACGGGGCGGGTGTTCGACGCGACCGAGGCGCTGGAGGGCCGGCTCGTGAAGAAGGTGCTCGCACACAACGCGCTGCTGCCAGCTGCACGCACGCTCGCTCGCGAGATTGCCGACAACACCTCCGGCATCTCGGTCGCCCTCATGCGCCAGATGCAATGGCGGATGCTCGGCGCTGACCATCCCATGGAAGCGCACAAGATCGACAGCCGCCTCATGGTGCAGACAGGCGCTGGCGCCGACGCGCGTGAAGGCGTCGCGGCCTTCCTCGAGAAACGGCCGGCGCGTTACCCCGACCGCGTCTCAGCCGACATGCCGGAGCTGTTTCCCTGGTGGAAGGAGCGCAAATACGAATAGCCGAGCACGGCACACTCAGGTCCCGGTGATCGCCACGATCTCGCTCTCGCTGTAGCCTGCCGCCGCCAGCACCTCGCGCGTATGCTCGCCGAGTGCCGCCGCGTGCGCTCCGGCCTTCGTATCCGAGGCCGACATGCGGAAGGCCGGGTTCAGCACCTTGAAGCTCCCCGCCGCGTCATGCACTTCCTGCATCGCCTCACGGTGCACGAGTTGCGGATCGGCAAGCGCTTCCTGCACTGTCCTGTAGGGCCCCGCCGGCACGCCAGCTCGCTCCAGCACCGCCATCAGCTCCTCCGTCGTGAGCGTGCGCGTCCACGCCTCGAGCTCATCCATGAATTCGGCCCAGTTGGCCCGGCGATCGAGATACTTCGCAAAGCGCGGATCGGAGCCCCAGCCTCGCCCGGCCGTCTTACAAAGCTCATGGAACGTGCGCTCGCTCGCGACGGCGATGTTGACGTAGCCGTCCGCTGTCGCGGCTGGGCCGTAGAGAGCGCGCTTGGGGCGCGGCGGCATGTCGAACTGCGAGGCCTGCAGCTCGACAGTCATCAGCGACAGCATGCCCTCGAACATCGAGACATCGACATGCTGGCCCTTGCCCGTGACGGACCGCTGGTAGAGCGCCGCCGAAATCCCTCCGAACGCGTAAGTTCCCGCAAGCACATCCGCCGTAAAAATTCCGCAGCTGTCTGGCCGCTCGCGCCCGGGGTGATACGCAATGTGCGCCATCTCGTAGCCCGAGGTCGCGTGCACGACCGGCGCGTAAGCCGGCTTGTCGGCAGCAGGCCCCGTCTGCCCGTAGCCCGAAATCGAGCAGTAGATGAGACGCGGGTTCTCGGCGGACGCACTCGCATAGTCGATGCCGAGCCGCTTCGTCACGCCGGGCCGATAGTTCTCGACGATGATATCAGCCGTGCTGATGAGCCGCCGTGCGGCCGCCACGGCCTCCGAACGCTTGAGATCGAGCACGATGGAGCGCTTGCCCGCATTGAGCTGGCCGTACGATGTGCTGGCGCCGTTCCTCAGCGGCGGGCGGCTCCGCATGAGGTCGCCCTCTGCCGTCTCGATCTTTACGACATCGGCGCCGAGGTCGGCGAGCAGTCGCGCACAGTGCGGCCCGGCAATGGTCGTCGTAAAGTCGAGCACCTTGAGCCCGCTGAATGCCCGCATCATGAGCCTCCCCGTCATTCGGCCAGTCCTCCGGCCATTTGGCCTGAGCATTGAACGAATGCCCTTGGCGGCGCAAGCACAACCAGCCCCGCCGCGACCCACCCGATCGCTGAAGCTCCATTCGCAGCGAAGGCTCATGCGCTGGCCGATGTGGCGCGGGCACGCCGAAATGCCTAACTTGCCGGTCAGACATGGCCCAAAGGCACGAGCACAGCTCGCGCGCATCGGCAGGGAGGACGTACCATGGCGGAGAAGAGTGGTCAGGTTGCTGGCAAGGTGGCGCTCGTCACAGGCGGCGCCTCTGGCATCGGGGAGGCTTGCTGCCTGACGCTCGCGCGCGAGGGCGCCAGCGTCGTCATCACCGACATCGATGAAGCGCGCGGCAAGGACCTCGTAGAAAAGATCGCCGTCAATGGTGGCAAATCCATCTTCCTGAGACAGGATGTTGCCGACGAAGCGCGCTGGCCGGAGGTCATCGCGGCGACGGAGAAGGCGTTCGGCGGTCTTCACATCCTCGTTGCGAATGCCGGCATTGGCATCATGGTGCCGATCCTGGACATGACGCTCGCGGACTGGCAGCGCCAGAATGCCATCAATCTCGACGGCGTATTCCTCTCGGTGAAGTACGGAATCCCAGCCATGCGCCGCACCGGACACGGCGGATCGGTGATCATGATGTCGTCGATTGCCGGCCTTCGCGGCTCGGCGGGGCTAGCCGCCTATTCGGCGACCAAAGGCGGCGTCAGGCTTTTTGCAAAATCCGTCGCGCTGGAATGCGCCATTGCCAAGGACGGGATCCGCGTGAACTCCGTGCATCCCGGCGTCATCGACACACCCATCTGGACGAAGCTGCCGACTGGGGCCATGGGTGCCCACAACAACAGGCCGATTGATCCGCGCGCCCGCTCACTCTGGATGATCCCGCTCGGCGAACTCGGCACTGCGCAGGACATTGCCGATGGCGTGCTGTTCCTCGCCTCTGATGCCTCGAAGCACATGACCGGCACCGAGCTCGTCATCGACGGCGGCATCATGAGTGGCGTACTGCCAAGATCCGCCCAGCCGCAGTGAGCGTACTCGAACCCGCCCTGGAGACCCCATGAACAAGCTGCACACCAAGTCCGCCGTCGAACTCGCCGAGGTCATCCGCACGAAAAAGGCCTCGGCCGTGGAGGTTCTGGAGCACTTCCTCCAGCGCATCGATCGCTTCAATCCGAAGCTCAATGCGGTCATCTGGATGGATGCCGAGCGCGGGCGGAAGAGGGCGCGGGAAGCCGATGCAGCACTCGCGCGAGGCGAGATCTGGGGACCTCTGCACGGCGTGCCTATGACCATCAAAGAGAGCTATCAGGTCCCGGGCTCCCCAACGACCTGGGGCCTTCCCGAGTACAAGAACAACATCACCGAGACGAGCGCGCTTGCCGTCGAGCGGCTGGAGAAGGCCGGCGTCAATCTCTTTGGCAAGACCAATGTCCCTGTGCTGCTCGCCGACTGGCAGAGCTACAATCCCATCTATGGCTCAACGAACAATCCATGGAATACGGCGCTGACACCGGGCGGCTCCTCGGGTGGATCAGCAGCAGCACTCGCGGCGGGCCTCACGGGCGTAGAGGCGGGCAGCGACATCGGCGCATCCATCCGCAATCCGGCGCACTACTGCGGCGTATTCGGCCTCAAGCCCACCTACGGCATCATTCCGCTGCGCAGGCATTCCCTCCCGAACAGCTTCGCGCCGGGCGACATCTCCTGCGTCGGCCCGCTGACGCGCGGCGCGGCCGACCTCGACGTCATGCTCGATGTCATGAGCGGCGCCGACGAGCTCGATGAAAACTGCTGGAAGCTCGATTTGCCGAAAGCCAAGGCGACGTCACTCAAGGGCATGAAGGTCGCAGTCAAGCTCCGCGATCCCAACTGCGAGATCGATGGCGAATACGCGAACGTACTGCAGGCCCTCGTCGAGAAGCTCGCCAAGGCTGGTGCCACAGTGAAGGAGATCGAGCCGCAGATCGATACCAAGCGCCTGCACGACGTCTATGTACTGCTGCTCAGGGCGGCGACCTCGGCCCGCACGCCCGATGCCGACATTGCTGGCTGGAAGTCCGCACTTGCCTCCGCAGCTTCCAATCCGGATCGCTACCTCGACCTGATGGTGAAAGGCGTCGATCTCACGCACCGGGCGTGGCTGCCACTCAACAACGAGCGCCACAAGCTGCGCTTTGCGTTCGATGCATTCTTCAAGGACTGGGACGTCCTGCTTTGCCCGGCCGCCGCCTCCGCCGCTTGGCCGCACGACCAGGCCGGCGAGCGCTGGCGACGCACGATCCCGATCAACGGAAAGCCTCGCCCGACGACCGAGCAGCTCTTCTGGGCAGGGTATTCGGGCGTCGTTTATCTGCCCTCGACGGTCGGCCCCGCGGGCCTCACGAAATCGGGACTTCCTGTCGGCTATCAGGCGATCGCGCGCCACGGCCACGACAAGACGGCCATCGCCTTCAGCCGTTTCGTCGAGCGCGAGATCGGCGGGTTCGTGCCGCCTCCGGGCTACGAGTGACGGGCTTTTTCTCAGCCGACTTCTCGGCCTCAGCTTTCTGGCCGGCGGGCTTCATGCCGCCGGACTTTTTCTTGGCGGCGCGAGACGCGACACCGGCTGAACGCCGACACCACTCCCGCATCTCGTCGTCATCATCAAGGAGACGCTCGGGCGCGCGCCAATAGGATGTGAGGACGCGATCACCGCTCTTCGTGCCGTAGGTGAACGGCCCGAGCCCCTCCGCCTCGAAGTCCGCCACCGTCTCCGCATCAGCCTTGAGGTAGAGCTCCTCATCCGAGATCAGCCCGAACATCAGCCCGTCGCGGAACAGCCCCGCACCGCCGAACATGCGACGCGCAGCAACACCGCCGAGCGGACGAAGCACGTCCATCAGATGCGCGATCAGTGCAGCATCCGCGGACATGCTTCCTGCTCCCTATGCAGCAGCCTTGATGATCTGCGCCGCTTTCTCCCCCACCATGATCGACGGCGCATTCGTATTACCGGACGGCATGGTCGGGAAGATCGATGCATCGGCGATCCTGAGGCCCTCGATGCCGTGCACCTTGAGCTTCTCGTCGACAACCGTGTTCGGTCCCGCCGGCCCCATGCGGCAGGTGCCGATCGGGTGATAGGCGGTCTGCGAGTTGTTGCGGATGTAGTGCAGGATCTCGTCGTCGGTGCGGACGTCCTTGCCGGGCGAATACTCGTCGCCGCGATAGGGATCGAGCGCCGGCTGCGCGGCGATCTTGCGGATGATGTTGAACCCATCCGCCATGCACTGCTGATCGATCGGACTGCTTAGGAAGTTGAACAGGATCTTCGGCTGATCGTCGGGACTGGCCGAGCGGATGTGGATCGAGCCGAGGCTCTCGGGGCGCAGCTGGTAAACCGAGATGGTCATCGACGGGAATTCCTGCAGGATGCGCCGCTTCGGATCCTTCACCGAATACGGCACGATGTGCATCTGGACATCCGGCGTCTCCATCTCCTTCTGCGTCTTGAGAAAGGCGAGCAGAGGTGCCGACGGCAGGCTCAGGAAGCCACCGCGGGTCGTCGCATACTTCAGAGCCTCGCGCACCGCACCGAATCCACGCGCCCGCGTGTTGTAGGACACCTCCGGCACTTTGACGCGCCAGATGATGCGCGCGTTGATGTGGTCGCGAAGGTTCTCGCCCACCGCCGGCAGGGCGTGCTTCACTTCGATGCCGTGCTGCTTGAGGATCTCCGGGCGGCCGATGCCCGAGAGCTCGAGCAGCTGCGGCGTCGCCACCGCGCCCGCCGACAGGATCACTTCGCGGCCGGCCCGTACCTCGATCTGGCGCCCGTACTTCTCATAGACGATGCCGACGCAGCGCTTGCCCTCGAGCACGATCCGGCGCGTCGGGGCATCCGCGATCACGCGCAGGTTGGGCCGCTTCATGGCAGGCTTGAGGTAGCATCGCGCGACGCTCATGCGCACACCTTTGTGGATGCTCGTCTGCGTCTTGGCGATGCCTTCCTGGTCCTCGCTGTTGTAGTCGGGATTGATCCTGAAGCCGGCCTGCTCGCCGGCCTTGAAGAGCGCATCGTAGAGCGGGTTCTGGTCGGGCACGACCGACACCTTGAGCGGGCCGTCGGTGCCGCGTCCGTTGTCGGCGCCGCCTTCGTAGTTCTCGATCTTCGTGAAGACCGGGGCGACGTCGTTCCAGCTCCAGCCGCGCGCGCCCATCTGCGCCCAGGTGTTGTAGTCGAGCGGCTGGCCGCGCACCCAGACGAGACCGTTTATCGCGCTCGACCCGCCAACGAGCTTGCCGCGCGGAACCGGGATCTTGCGGTTCGCCGTGCATTCCTCGGGCTCGGATTCGTAGAGCCAGTTCGCCGCGGGGTTGTGGATCAGAAGGCCGAAACTGACGGGAAGCCAAGAGTACATGTGGCTTGCCGCACCTGCTTCGACGAGCAGGACGCTGTTCTTCGGATTTTCGCTGAGACGCGCCGCAAGTGCAGCGCCCGCCGATCCCGCGCCGACGACAATATAGTCATACTGATCCATCGTGTTCCCTGCCCCGTATGCCGCGAGCTTTGCGCCCGCTGTCACGACATTCCTACCAACGTCGGGCGGCAGATGACCAGTACTCGAATGAAAAGTGCCGGGCTGCGTTGCGCGCGGATTGTATGCCCTCAGGCGGCTGCACCGACAGAGATAGCCGCGAGCCACGCCCTCCCCTAAGATGGCGCCGGCACACGCCCAATAAGCTCATTCATTCCATCGGACAGGAGGATATCATGCCCGAGCCCACGACATTTCCAGGCATTGTCGAATGGTCCGGGGAGAACCCCGGCATTTCACTCAAGGAAAGTCCGGACGGCCCATTCGTCAGCCTCGCAAGCTTCTTCCGCGTCGTGCTTTCGCCCCATGGCCGCGGCCACGCACTCGTCCTGATGCAGTCGCCGCAGGAAGCCAATCCGCCGGCCGCACGCGCCAACTACATGCTCCATGACAACGAGGCCCTCGCCCGCTACCTCGTCTCGGATTTCGTTTCGAATTTCGGCAGCTACAAAGGCTTGCCGGGCCTTGCGGGCCTCACCTACCGCAAGCTCGACACCGTCGTCGCCTCCGGCGATCCCGGCTCTGCCTACAAAGAGAGCCTCAAGGCTGGTGACCTCAACGTCGAGCTCGCCTGGAGCGGCCTTGGAAAGCCTTTCTGCTTCGCGCTGCCACCCGACAAGTCGGCAACTGGTCGCCACTGGATGCCGAGCCTGTTCGTCGGCTGCAGTGAGGCGTCCATCTCCGTCAACGGCCGAAAGCTTCCGGGCAAGCCCGTCCCGCGTCAGGTCGCCGGCCAGACGATCACGACCGCCATGCTCGCCTTCTCGGAAACGTGGCTCAAAGTCTGACCTCACGACGCCCGCGCGATCACCGCGTGCAGGAGGACATTGACGCCCGGCAGGGTCGCCGCGAAGTCGATGTCCTCCGCTTCATTGTGGCTGATGCCGCCCTTGCACGGCGTGAAGATCATGGCCGTCGGGCAGACGCGCGTCATGTTGTAGGCGTCGTGGCCGGCTTGGGTCTCGATATCCATCGACGGCACGCCGAGGCGCTGAGCCGTCTCGCGGATGAGCGCAATCAGCCCAGGATCAAACGTCAGGCCACCGAAGCCCCAGCGCTCGGCAATCTCGATGTTCGTGCGCGAGCGACGCGCCGACTCCACGACAGCCGCCTCGACATCCGCGACCATATCGGGCAGGCGTTCTTTCAGCGGATGACGGAAATCAATCCATAAATCGGCCTCGTCCGACAGAATTCCCGGCAAATTCGGTCTGAGATCGAGACGCGCCACGCTCGTCTTGCCGTCCTCAGGCGCGTAGCGCCAGCCGATGTCATCGATCGCGACGGCAACATAGGACGCACCGACCAGCGCATTACGCCGAAGCATCATCGGCGTCGGGCCGACGTGCGAGGTCTCCCCACGCACCGCGATGCGCATGCCCTGCATCGCGAAGCCGCCCGTGACTATGCCGAGCGGGAGGCCCACGGCATCGAGCCTCGGCCCCTGCTCGATATGCAGCTCGAAGTAGCTGTCGATCTCGCGTCCGCCGACTGGGGCATCGCCGCGATAGCCGATGCGTGCGAGCTCATCGGCAAAACGCAGGCCCTCCCTGTCGCGGCGATCCTCCACCCAATCGATGTCAGCGCCGCCAGAGAACACGAGCGACGCAAGCATCGGCGGCGGAAAGCGCGCACCTTCCTCGTTCGTCCAGTTCACCACCTCGATCGGCCGCTTGGTCTTGATGCCGCGCTCATCGAGCGTCCGCAGGACCTCGAGCCCCGACATCACGCCGAGAATCCCGTCGAAGCGTCCGCCTTTGGCCTGCGTGTCGAGATGGCTCCCGATCAGCACAGGCGCAGCACTCGGATCCGTGCCCTCGCGGCGCACGAACATGCTGCCGAGGCGATCGACCGTGAGCGCATAACCATCCGCGCGCACCCAGCTCGCGAACATGTCGCGCACGGCCTTGTCCTCGTCGCTGAGCGTCAGGCGACGAATACCGCCGGCGGGTGTGCGGCCGATCTCGGCGGAAGCCATCAGGCTCTGCCAGAGGCGATCGGCATTGATCGAGAGGTTCGTGCTCATGAGGGCTCCGGGGACATCCACCACGGAGCAGACTATTCCCGGCTACTGCGCGCCTGGGAAGAGGTCTTGTTCGAGCAGGTTGCCGAGCTTGCGGGCACGGAGGGCGGCGCGCGTCTCACGTCATCGGGAAAAATGCCCCGCCGCTCCACACCCCGAGCCGGCCGGTTTCATCCTCGACCGCCATCTCAACGAGGTCGTAGTAGAGCGCCCGCGTCACCAGCGCCTCGAGCCGTCCCCGCACGCGCAGATACGGCTTGAGCCCGCCGGTTCCTTTCTCGGGAGCAAATCGAAGGGGGCGCTCGGGACCACAGCGGACCACATCATCGACGTTCGTGCGGAAGATCAGCTCCTGTGCGCATCCGCTCCCGAGGACCTCCAACTCGACAGCCAGGAAGGGCGCATCGGCAACTGCCACATCCACTTTCTCGACGGGGGTCACGAGAAAGTGACGGCCGTCCGGATCCCGCCTCAGCACGCGGGAAAAGAGCCGCACCAAGGGCTTCCGGCCGATCGGGCTACCCTGGTAGAACCATGTCCCATCAGCCGCGATCGCCATGCCGATATCCCCGCAATATGGGGGATTCCAGCTATCCACAGGCGGCAGACGATCCTTATCCTGGGCGCGCAGCATGGCCTCGAGGCCGGCAAGCGGCGCGGCAACGACGGACGGATTTGCCGCGTCGTCCTGCCTTGTATCCGACCTACTGCCTTGCATATCGTGTGGACCCATGGAGCAACCTTGCTTGCGCGGCGCGACCGGCGTTTGGCAACATGACATTTCAACAACCGGGTACGCGGCTGGTTCCGCGCCTTCGGCGGCGGCCACGTCGTTAACTCCGAGCCATCCGAATTGGGGTGGCTGCCTATTTGCCCGGCATCGAGCTCCTTATTCTGAACATGTTCGCCGCCACAAGCTTCCGCAACCCCTGAAAACGGCTTTATAGTCACCCCATGACAACAGTAATCGACACCCAGGACAACATCGTCGCGCGCGTCGAAGCTGCCGGAGACCGGGTGCGTCGCGTCCACGAGGCCACCGCGTCGGTCATCTTCGGCCAGGACAAGGTCATCGAGCAGACGCTCGTGACATTGCTTTCGGGCGGCCACGCACTCCTCATCGGCGTCCCCGGCCTCGCCAAGACGCTCCTCGTCGAGACGCTCGGACGCGTGCTCGGCCTCGATGCCAAGCGCATCCAGTTCACGCCGGACCTCATGCCCTCCGACATTATCGGCGCCGAGGTACTCGAGGATGCTCAGGGCGGGCGGCGCAGCTTCCGCTTCATTCGCGGACCGGTCTTCACGCAGCTCCTCATGGCTGACGAGATCAACCGCGCTTCGCCCAAAACTCAGTCGGCGCTTTTGCAGGCCATGCAGGAGCATCACGTTACGGTCGCTGGCCAGCGCCATGATGTGCCTGCGCCCTTCCACGTGCTCGCAACGCAAAACCCGCTCGAGCAGGAAGGCACTTATCCCCTTCCCGAGGCGCAGCTCGACCGCTTCCTGTTGCAGATCGACGTCGACTATCCCGATACGCTCGCCGAGCGACGGATGCTGTTCGCAACGACGGGCACCGAGGAGCGCCGCCTCGAGGCGATCCTCTCCGGTCAGGAGCTGATGAGCATCCAGCGCCTCGTGCGCCAGATCCCCGTGCCGGACAAAGTTGTCGATGCGATCCTGACGCTCGTGCGCGCGGCGCGTCCTGGCACCGGCGCCGACGCCGAGACCGACCGCTTCGTCGCCTGGGGGCCCGGTCCGCGCGCGAGCCAGGCGCTCATGCTCGCCGTACGCGCCAAGGCGCTCGTCGACGGACGCCTCGCTCCCTCGGTCGACGATGTGATTGCACTCGCCGAACCCGTTCTGAAACATCGCATGGCGCTCAATTTTGCGGCCCGCGCAGAGGGTCGCCAGATCGGCGCCGTCATCGGCCGGCTGGCCGCCAATCTCGCGTGACGCGCGCAAAGCGCGGCGCGCCTAGAACGAGCATTGGGAGCCAGCTGGTGGCGGAGACCACAATCGCCATGCGACCCACACGGAGCCAGCCATGAGCCCGGCCGGGACCGAGATCGGCCGGCTCGAACTCGAGGCGCACGGTCTTGCTGACCGCCTGCCCGACCTCGTCATAGAGGCTAATCGGGTTGCGAGCACCGTCGCGCACGGGATTCATGGTCGCCGTCGCGCCGGTCCAGGCGAGACCTTTTGGCAGTTCCGCCAGTTCGAAGGCGCCGACGCCGCGACGCTCATCGATTGGCGCCGCTCCGCAAGCTCCGACCAGTTGTACGTGCGCGAGCGCGAGTGGGAAGCAGCGCACACCGTCTGGCTCTGGCCCGACCTTTCACCGTCGATGGATTTTCACAGCGAGCTCGCGCATGTGACGAAGCGCGATCGCGCGATGGTGCTCATGCTGGCCGCTGCCGAGCTTCTCGTGCGCGGCGGTGAGCGCGTTGCGCTCCTTGGTCTCGGGCGACCGACGGCGAGTCGCAAGGCCGCAACGTTGATCGCTGAAACGGTCTTGACGAACCTGACGTCGCCTCTCCTGACGACGAGCCTGCCGCCCAAGATCCGCCTGCCGCGCTATTCGGGCGCAATCCTCATCAGCGATTTCCTCGATCCGCTCGACCAGCTCGGCCCGCGCCTAGAGGAAATGGCGAGCGCTGGCGTCAGCGGACATCTCGTCCAGGTCATGGATCCGGCCGAAGAGACGCTTCCCTATGAGGGTCGTGCAGAGTTCCTCGGCCCCGAGGTCGCCGGCGAACGCTGGATCGTCGATCGCGTCGAGACCATGCGCGGCGACTACATCAAGCGCCTCGCACAGCACAGGGACGGCCTTGCCGAGATCGCGCGCCGCCTGGGCTGGTCCCTTCTCGTCCATCACACGGACCGCCCGCCACACGAGTTGCTGCTGAGCCTCATCCTCCGCCTTGGCGGTCAAGGGGGCAGCTACCGCATGAGCACACCACCGGTCGCTGCAGCGGCAGGAGGGCCGGTATGAGCATTGGCGCGCTCGCCTTCCTGAGCCCTTGGCTGCTGACGGCGCTTGCCGCGCTGCCGATCATCTATTGGCTGCTGCGCACTGTGCCGCCGCGCCCGCGTCAGATCGCCTTCCCGCCGACGCGCATTCTCGTTGGCCTCGAGAACAAGGATAAGACACCGGCCAAGACGCCCTGGTGGCTGACGCTGATCCGAATGCTCGCCGCGGCCTTCGTGATCCTCGCGCTTGCCGATCCCGTGCTCAACCCGAACCGTGAAGCTGGCCTCTCGGGTAGCGGGCCGCTCGTCCTCGTCGTCGATAACGGCTGGTCCAGCGGCGGCCACTTCGCGGCGCGCACTCGCCTCGTCGATCAGCTCATTTCGGAAGCTGAGAGCGCGAACCGCCCTGTCGTCATCGCGCCCACAGCTTCGAGCGCCAAGACGCTCACGCTGCGCATCGAGGCGCCGGGTGCTGCTCGCACCACCGCCGCAGCTCTCCAGCCGCAGCCCTTCGCCCCCCAGCGCGCCGAACTCGCCGAGCAACTCGCCCGCATCGTCGCCGGCCAAAAGGGCCTCGATGTCGTGTGGCTCAGCGACGGTATCGACCACGACGGCAAGACCGCTACTTTTGCCACCGCACTGAGCCAGATTGCGAGCGGCGGCCGCCTCCAGGTGATCCGCCATCGGCCAGGCGACGAGCCGCTCGGTCTCGCCGCGGGCCTCGATCGCGACGGGCGCCTCGAAGCCTTCATCGTGCGCGCCGAGGGCGCGGGCCGCAATGGCTCGGCCCTCGCCTTCTCCGCGCGCGGACAGCGTCTTGCCGAGACCTCATACGAGGTTCCCGCCGGCAGCCGCCGCGCCACAGCCCGCTTCGATCTGCCGCTCGAATTGCGCAATCAGGTGGCCCGCATCGAGCTTGCCGGCGAGCGCAGCGCCGGCGCCGTGCATCTCCTCGACAGTCGCTCTCGCTGGCACCGGATTGCCCTCATTTCGGGGGAGAGCCGCGAGCAAGCGCAGCCCCTGCTGGCGCCGCTCTACTACATCGAACGAGCGCTTGCGCCTTTCGCCGAGCTCGTGCGCCAGAAAGATGTAAATCTTGCGGGCGCGGTCACCAGCGCCTTCGACCAGCGCTCGTCAGTTCTCGTCATGGCCGACATCGGCACGCTCGCCGGTGACCTCGGCGCGCGCGTGCAGGAGTGGGTGAACAAGGGCGGCGTGCTCGTACGCTTTGCCGGCCCGCGCCTCGAGAAGGGCGGCGACGACCTCTTGCCTGTCGGCCTGCGCATGGGCGGACGCACCCTCGGCGGCGCGCTCTCCTGGTCGACGCCACAACCGCTCGCACCTTTCGAGGACAAGAGCCTGTTTGCCGGCCTCACCATCCCCCGCGATGTCGCAGTGAACCGCCAGATCCTCGCCGACCCGGCCTATCTCACGGACGAAGTCAGCGTATGGGCGCGCCTCGCCGATGGCACGCCGCTCGTCACGGCGCGGCGCATGGGCGAAGGCCAGATCGTGCTCTTTCACGTGACGGCGAATTCCGACTGGTCCAACCTTCCGCTCTCCGGCCTCTTCGTCGAAATGCTGCGCCGGATCGCGACGCTCGGCGTAAGCGGCGGCGTCTCCGTTGGCGGGCCAGAGACCATGGCGGCTGCAACGCCGCAGAGCACACCCGCGCCCGAGACGGCCGAGGTGCTCCCTCCCACACAGGTGCTCGATGGTTTCGGAACGCTGCGTTCACCGACGCCGACCGCACAGGCCATCCCGGCCCACAACATAGATACGATGACGCCCTCGCTCGATCATCCGCCCGGCTACTACGGCCCCAGCGCAAGCCCGCGAGCTCTGAACGTGATCACGCCGCGCACCGAGCTAAGACCTCTCCCGACCCTTCCGGCGAACATCGAGCAGCGCACCTACGAAGGCACCAGCCCCGAGCCGATGAAGCCGTGGCTGCTCTCGGCCGCGCTCGCCCTAATCTTCGCCGACATCATTGCCGTCCTTCTGCTCCAGGGCCTGCTGAGGCGTCGCCCACGACTGAGGCCTGCCGCCACTGCCTCAGTTCTCCTGCTCGCCGCCGCGGCAGCCATTGCACTCACGAGCACTGAGGCGAGCGCCCAGCGCCGCCCTGCGGCGCCGCCACCGGCCACTGCGGCCATGCCCTCGAGCCGTGACCTGCAAACTGCCATCCAGGCCACGGGCAAGGTCTCCTTTGCCTATGTGCTGACCGGCGATGCGGCGACCGACGACACGAGCCGGGCTGGCCTCGTCGGCATCGGCCGCGTGCTCGCGGCGCGCACGTCCGTCGAGCCCGGCGAGCCCTTCGGCGTCAACGTCACCACCGACGAGATCGCCTTCTTCCCGATCCTCTACTGGCCGGTGCTGCCGAACGCCAATCCGCTGCCCGACGCGACGCTCGCGAAGATCGACACGTACATGAAGCAAGGCGGGATGATCATCTTCGATACCCGCGATTTCGGAACAGGCATCCCGACCGGCATCGGCATGGGGCGCGAGGGCGGCACACCGCTCCAGCGCCTGCTCGGCCGCCTCGACATCCCGCGCCTCGAGCCCGTGCCCGAAACCCACGTGCTGACCAAGGCATTCTATATCCTCCGCACGTTCCCCGGACGCTGGGACGGCGGACAGATGTGGGTCGAGGCGGATAGCGCGGAAGCCGCCGACGGCGACACGCGCAAGGCACGGCGCGCTGACGGCGTCAGCAGCATCATCGTGACGCCAAACGATCTCGCAGCTGCCTGGGCGCTCGATGAGCAGAACCGCCCGATGTATCCGACGGTGCCCGGAGGGGAAACCCAGCGCGAGATGTCCTTCCGCGTCGGCATCAACATCGTGATGTACGCGCTGACCGGCAACTACAAGGCCGATCAGGTGCACGCCCCCGCGCTCATCGAGCGGCTCGGTCAATGAGCCGCGGAGCCCAGTTGAGAGAGTTTTGAGGCAGAAGACCGAATGACCTGGTCGATCGACATCGCACCGATGGTGCCGGCGCCCGTGCTGGTGGCAGCCGTACTCGTTGCGCTCGCCCTCATCGCGGTACTCTTCTTTCGCCGCACGCGTGGCGCCGCGCTCCGCGCCCTGGCACTCGCGGCACTCGTTGCCGCGCTCGCCAATCCCTCGTTCCGCCAGGAGGAGCGCGAGGGCCTCAACAACATCGCCGTCGTCCTCGTCGACGAGAGCACGAGCCAGACCATTGCGGGCCGGCCTGCGCAGACGGCCGCAGTCCGCGCCGATCTCGAGGACAAGCTGAAGCGCATACCCGGCCTCGAAGTAAAATGGATCGAGGCTTCGCGGCCAACAGGCGATCGCACCTCGGGTACGCATCTCTTCACCGATCTCAACCGCGCGCTCGCCGAGATCGCGCCCGACCGCCTCGCCGGCGTGATCATGATCACGGACGGCCAGGTTCACGACATTCCAGCGTCCGTCGCCGCACTCGGTTTCAATGCGCCAATCCATGCGCTGATCACCGGCCGCCCGGATGAGTTCGATCGCCGGATCGAGGTCATCACCGCGCCCAAGTTCGGCATCGTCAACGGCCCCCCACGCGACATCGAGATCGCCGTGCGCGAGACCGGCAAGAGCGGCCAGGCGGGCCGTCAGGTCAATCTGCGGGTGCGCCGCGAAGGCCGCCCGGACGAGATCGTCCGCACGGAAATCGACTCGCGCACGCGTGTGGCCATGCCCTTCCCGACAGCCGGCCAGAATATCGTCGAGATCGAGCTCGACCCTGTTCCGGGCGAACTCACACACCTCAACAACCGCGTGGTGATCGCAGCCGAAGGCGTACGCGAGAACCTGCGCGTGCTACTTGTCTCGGGTGAGCCCCACGCCGGCGAGCGCGTCTGGCGCAATCTTCTCAAGTCCGACGCCGCCGTCGATCTCGTGCATTTCACCATTCTGCGTCCACCCGAGAAGCAGGACGGAACGCCGATCCATCAGCTCTCACTGATCGCCTTCCCGACGCGCGAGCTATTCTCGGAGAAGATCGCAAACTTCGACCTGATCATCTTCGATCGCTATCAGAACCGCGGAATTTTGCCGCCCATCTACTACGACAACATTGCGCGATACGTGGCCAACGGCGGCGCGCTCCTCGTCGCCTCGGGCGACGACTACGCCCAGGCCGCCAGCCTCTTCCGCACGGCCCTCGCACCGGTCTTGCCGGCATCTCCTTCGGGCCGCGTGATAGAGCAGCCCTTCAAGGCGCGTGTCACGACCGAGGGCTTCAAGCATCCGGTCACCCGCAACCTGCCGGGCTTGCGCGAGCAGAGCCAGGATCCCGACTGGGGCCGCTGGTTCCGCCAGGTCGAGACGAACGTCATACGCGGTCGCACGCTCATGAGCGGCGTCGAGGAACGCCCCTTGCTCGTTCTCGATCGTGTGGGTCGCGGGCGCGTCGCGCTGATGCTCTCGGATCATGCGTGGCTGTGGGCACGCGGCTACGACGGCGGCGGACCACACACCGACCTCCTGCGCCGCACGGCGCACTGGCTCATGAAGGAGCCCGACCTCGAGGAGGAGCGTCTGCTTGCTGATGCGCGCGGCCTCAAACTCAACATCGAGCGGCGCTCAATGGAAGCGGACGTACCGCCCGTGAACGTGCAATCCCCCGGCGGCGAGACGAGCGAGGTGCGGCTCGAGCGCGCCGCCGACGGCGTCTGGCGGACCACGATCGATGTGCGCCAGCCCGGTCTCTACAAACTGCAGACGAACGGCCCCCCACCTGATCGTCGCGTACTGACGGCCGTCGCACACGCCGGGCTCGAGGACGCGCGTGAGATGAGCGAGGTCACGGCGACCGACGCCAAGCTTAAGCCCCTGATCACCGCGACCGGCGGCGGCACATTCTGGACGCGCGGCGGGGGTCTCCTCTCGAGCGCCAGCGACACCGCCGTCGATGTGCCTCGCGTGTCGCTGCTCGCCAATGCCCGCGTGCTGGCGGGCTCCGGCTGGATGGGTCTCAAGGACCGCGAGGCGTATGTGACGCGCGGCGTACGCATCACCCCGATGTTCACCGGCCTCCTGGCGCTCGCGGCCCTGCTCGCCTTTCTGACACTGGCCTGGTGGCGGGAAGGTCGCTAGTTCCTGCTGGCCGCTCGCGCCTCCGGCGCGACGGGGCTTTCCCCCCGCACCCCAATCGGGAGGGACACCCTCCTGAACCCACCCGCCTTTATGTTCGGGTGCCCCAAATGAGACGGCTCCGCATGGCGGCCGCGGGCCTGCCGACACGCCGGTAGGCGAAAGCACCCCTTCCCAGCAGCCCGCGGCACTAGAGGAAAGCCACATTCCTGCTTGCACCGCGCCCCTCCCCGGGCTAACGCCTTGGGGCAGCCACGCGCTGCGGACAAGAGGCATCAGACAATGGCGAACGTGGTGGTTGTCGGCGCCCAGTGGGGCGACGAGGGCAAAGGCAAGATCGTGGACTGGCTTTCGGAGCGTGCCGACATCGTGGTGCGCTTCCAGGGCGGCCATAATGCCGGCCACACCCTCGTCATCGACGGCAAGACCTACAAGCTCGCCCTCCTGCCATCGGGCGTCGTGCGCCAGGGCAAACTCTCCGTTATCGGCAATGGCGTCGTGGTCGATCCCTGGCATCTCGCGGCCGAGATCGAAGGCATTCGCAAGCTCGGCATCGAGATCAGCCCCGAACAGCTCAAGGTCGCCGAGAATGCGACGCTGATTCTTCCCCTGCACCGTGAGCTCGACCAGCTCCGCGAGGAGGCCGCTGCCGCCCAGAAAATCGGCACAACCGGACGCGGCATCGGCCCCGCCTACGAGGACAAAGTCGGCCGGCGCGCGATCCGCGTCCAGGACCTGCGCAACCTCCACAATCTCGGGCCCAAGATCGATCGCCTGCTCGTCCACCACAACGCGCTGCGCCGCGGCCTCGGCAAACCCGAGATCGAGAAAGAGGTGCTGGTTCGCGAGCTCTCGGAGATCGCACCGACGATCCTTCCCTACATCGACACGGTCTGGGAGACGCTGGACACGGCGCGCAAGGCCGGCAAGCGCATTCTCTTCGAGGGCGCTCAAGGTGCACTCCTCGATATCGACCACGGCACCTACCCTTACGTCACCTCGTCGAACACCGTTGCCGGTCAGGCCGCGGCCGGCTCCGGTATGGGCCCTTCCGCGCTGAGTTATGTGCTCGGCCTCGCGAAGGCCTATACGACGCGCGTCGGCTCGGGTCCCTTCCCAACGGAGCTGCTCGGTCCCGACGGCGAGCCGGACGAGATCGGCCGCCTGCTCGGCGAGCGCGGCAAGGAATTCGGCGTCAATACCGGCCGGCGGCGCCGCTGCGGTTGGTTCGACGCGGTGCTCGTGCGCCAGATCGTCCGCGTCGCGGGCATCAACGGCATTGCGCTGACCAAGCTCGACATCCTCGACGCACTCCCAGAAATTAAGGTCTGCGTCGCCTATGAGCTCGATGGCAAGCGCATCGACCGGCTGCCTGCTGGCATGAACGAGCAGGCGCGCGTGAAGCCCGTCTACGAGACCTTCGAGGGCTGGACGGAGTCGACTCAAGGCGCGCGGAGCTGGGCCAACCTGCCCGCGCAGGCCGTCAAGTACGTGCGCCACATCGAAGAGCTGATCGGCTGCCCGGTGACGCTGCTCTCGACGAGCCCAGAGCGGGACGACACGATCCTGATGAAGGATCCTTTCCAAGATTGATCCAGGACGGATCTCAGCGTGCGGTCGACGCCGCTGAGATCACAGCCCGACCTGCGTGCCGATCTCGACGACGCGATCCTTCGGAATGCCGAAGTAATCGGTCGCGTCGGCGGCATTGTGCGCGAGCACGACGAACAGCGCCGTTGCGGGCCGCGGCATGGCCGACGGCCGCTCTGCCTTCACTTCCCGCCGTGACAGCATGTACGAGGTTGATGCGCTCTCGCCAGGAACACCGTGCGCGCGGCAATAGTCCATCACGGCGGGAATGTTCGCTTGCTGCATGAAGCCCGTGACGACCCGAACGCGGAGAAGCCGATCCGACAAACGCTCGATCGAGACACTCTCGCCCATTTCGAGGTACGGCCAGTTGGATGTAATCACCGTCAGGACCACGATGCGCTCGTGCATGACCTTGAAGTGCTTCATCGTATGGAGCAGTGCCGTCGGTGTGTTGTCGGCATTGGCTGTGAGATAGACGCCCGTCCCCGGAACTACAGTCACGCTGGATCGCTCCAGGCTCGGCATGAGATCAACCAGAGGCAATTCACTCCGTCGCGTCTTGGAAACCAGGATATCGGAGCCTTTCCACCACACGAGCATGATCGTCAGCATCACCGCGCCGATGAGCAGCGTCACCCAGCCGCCGTCGGCCACTTTGAGCAGGTTCGCCGCAAGAAAGACCAACTCGATCGCGAGGAAGGGCGCCATCACCAGACCGATGCGCAGCGCCGACCACTTCCAGTGCCAGGCCATCATCATGATCGCCAGGGTCGCGGTGACGATCATGGTGCCCGTCACCGCAATGCCGTAAGCGGCAGCCAGGTGAGTGGAGTCCTCGAACACGACCACGATCGTCAGAACGCCGGCCATCATGAGCCAATTCACCGCCGGCAGGTAGATCTGGCCGGCGTGCTCGCCCGAGGTGTGTTGAACTGTCATCCGCGGGAGCAGCCGAAGCTGGATGGCTTGCCGGGTCAGCGAGAAGGCGCCCGTGATTGTCGCCTGGCTCGCGATGATCGTTGCGATCGTCGCGAGGCCTACCATTGGCAGGAGATATTCCTGCGGCACTGTCCGATAAAACGGATTGTCGATCGCAGCCGCATCCGACAGCACCACCGCGCCCTGCCCAAAATAGCTGAGCACCAGCGCGGGCAGGACGAAGAAGAACCACGCGAGCGTGATGGGCCGGCGACCGATGTGCCCGAGATCGGCATAGAGAGCCTCCGCGCCCGTCACGGCAAGGAACACGGCTCCGAGCGTCATGAGACCTATGCCGACATCGGTGGTCAGAAACGTGATGGCGTGCAGCGGATTGAGTGCCGTCAGCACCTGCGGATATTGCGCGATCTGGTAGATGCCCGCTCCGCCGATGACGAGGAACCATAGGATCATGATGGGGCCGAATGCGCCCGCCACGCGCTGCGTGCCATATCCCTGGACCGCGAACAACGCGAGAAGGATCGCGATGGTTGCAATGAGGGCCCCTCTCTGAGAGACCGGCATCGCGAGCTTCGAGCCCTCGACAGCCGACATCACGGAGATGGCCGGCGTGATCAGAGCATCCCCATAGAACAGCGCCGCACCGATCGCGCCGAGCACGAGCACGGGAAGGGCTCGACGTGAGGCGGCACGTTGGACGAGCGCCATGAGCGCCAGGATGCCGCCCTCGCCGTGATTGTCTGCGCGCAGCAGGATCAGCACGTACTTCGTGCTCACGAGGGTGATGAGCGCCCACAGGATGAGAGAGAGAATGCCGAGCACCGCATCAGGGCGCGGCGCCACACCGAGGCCACCCGACGCGGCCGCAACCGCATCCCTGAAGGCATACAGCGGGCTCGTGCCGATATCACCGTAGACGACGCCGATGCCGACCACCGTCAGCGCGGCGAACCGCCCGACATCAGAGGTCCCAATCTCGGCGGAGCCGAGCTGATCGTCCGCTGCTGGCTCTGGCGTCGGGGAAGCTGGTGTGGGCACAGGTTGAACTCCGTACCGCTTCTGATGACCTCTCGCGTCGAGCCGCCCCCGGCGCTGCCTTCCGCATGGTCATGAGCCCCGCCTTATATCAACTTGGCTCCGCACGCGCCTCAACTTCGCCCGAGCCGGTTATGTCTAGACTGCGGAGCGGGCCTGCATTTCGGCGCCTCAAGCGAGAGCTTGCTCCGCCCCCCGTCGGGCGGGACACCCGCGCCTTGCCAAGGCCCTGGAAGCACGTTAGAGAACGCCCTGCCGATCGACCAGAGCCCGCTCGGGGCTCCGACGTGCCGTGCCGCCTTAGCTCAGTTGGTTAGAGCACCAGATTGTGGATCTGGGGGTCCCCCGTTCGAGCCGGGGAGGCGGTACCATCATAATATATGGAAATACTTGACTATTCTCTTCTTGGAGCTGCTCGATCCCCAAGTGCGCACGCTATCGGGCTACCAATCGGCAACCACGCGAACCGGATCTCCACTTCATTTTATCGGCCAATCGTGCGCCTGGCCTGCATGACATGGACCCAATGGACGTTGGGAAATTCTCGGAACAAGGCGTGAGCGTCATTCAAAAGTGGAACGCACGGCCACCACCAGTCAGATGGGCCGGGAGCCCTGTAGATTTCCAGACCTCCTCTAAACCGCCACTCGCGTTCGTGCATCCAGTCCCAAGGCGGATAGTGCGCGAGGTCCGTGCGGACTAAGCGAAAGCGCTCGCTTGCGGGCCAGTCCAAATCGGGCCGGTCGGTGTAAATCACAGGTCGCCCCCCCAACTGCCAAGCACGCTTCTTATGCACGATCAAGCCGAACCCTTGCCTGCCGTTGGGGTTTGTAGAAATCAGCTCGTCCCAGAAGGTGAAGGGCACATCATAGAAGCAAGCCGCGCCATTCGGCTCGTATCGCAAGATGTGGCCAGTAATCGATGGTTGGACGCGCCCTTCCCGCAGGATGCTTCTGAGCACTTGGGCGGGGGATAGCGCAAACCCAGCACGAAGGGCTCCACCACTCAGGTGGACCAAGTACTCGGATAAATCTCCTCTGGAGATAGCTCGGCTGTATGCTCGCATGGCATTTGCGTCTGGACGTCGGCGATCGTGGACCCGGCACTACAGCTCATAATAACACTCAGCGCATAGGCGACCATCCACGCCGACGCCCGCACTAGCTATCTGTGGACAGTCGTTTTGCTTAGCCGCACAGCGAGATGGGCGGCTAGCGTGACCGGCTATCGAATTCGCGCTGACAATTCGGTGCCGCGGCGGGCATCGCATTTGAGCTAGCTGCTGGTGTTTACACGACCTGGCCGCATCGTAAACGGATCGCGGTGACCTACGCGGATTACCCATCTGGTACGCGCGAAGACGCCGCGGCAGCGCCATTGCGATCTCAACTCCACGTCTCGGCTGCGCACCAGCAGAATTGCGGAGGTGGCGTCTATACTCGATCCAGATCGATCGCGTTTGAGGACGTTCTGTCTGCACTGGGCACGCCGCCGAACAATCTGGATGCTGCATCCACATATCTAGCGCTCGGCGCTCCAATGCGGATGCCAGATCCATAAGACGCCGCATCCGATACTTGGATATGGACGTAGCGTCCACACTTCGAGGCCAACTCGCGCAATTTGCTGATCTAAGGTCCACAGTCCGCGGTTCCATAGATGCGACGCCCACACACTCAAGCAACAGTGGGGTGATGTCCATACTTCGGCAGGCGGATTGCTCGCACCGCGCGACAGTGTGGACGCCACGTCCATACGTTGTCGCTTCTTCCGAACCTGCCGCGACCGATGATGCGCATCTTAGCGGTGCATGGCGCGCCGATGTGAGGATCTGACTTCGTCACTCGATCGCTCATATGGGCGTGACGCTTATAGAGTGCGCATCGCCGATGATCTGTAAGGACGCGGCATCCACACTTCCGACGCGCGCGCTCTCCCGGCTTCCTTCTAGCTCTCTCCGAAACAATGAGTACAATAGATCAAGCGCAGGAGAGCCCGATGGATAGCGATTTTATAGACAGGTACGCAGGCGCACATGCAGATCGGCGCGCCGGCATTAGAGCCGCTTACGATGAAGTGGTGGAAGACCTAATAGCCGAGCTGCGCAAAGTTCAAGCCTACCCTGACTTTCCAGAACAACGCTCGATACACGCGGTGGCCGAAGCTGCAATTCGTTATGCGCGTGAGCTTACCCGCAACATAGATCCGCGCATGCTTGCAGCTCGCAAAACACGAGCATTCGATCGGCTGCAGGATGAACTGAGAGATTGGCACGATGGCTGCGTTCGGCGAGCTGCGGAAAGGGAGGCGAAAAGGATCGCAGAGTACGAAGCTCGAGAGCGAGCGAAGAAGGAAGAGCGCCGACGGAGACGAGAGGCCAAGAAGGCTAAGCTTGCTGTCGAACCAGCATCGGCACCATCGAACAGATGTAGTGATTTGTAGTTGATGCGCTGAGCAAATCAGTTCAGGCTTCTACGCGTTCGGCAGGTCCGAGCGACACAGCGAGTGCCGCCCCGATCTGCCCTAGGGAGATCTACTACCTTGCCGTCATAGAGCGGCTTGCGGCCCTGGGATCACGATGCATCGAGCCTGAGCAGCGATCCCCACTCGCTCTCGGGCTCGATGCGATTTCGCGCAACGCTTTGATAGCGCGCTTGCTCGCAGAGAAAGGCGTGCCTGGCGCTCCACGCAGATCCAATTACTAGCGCCCACTATCGACGGCGCGTGGGCACTACATCGCCGGCCCGCTGCTCGAGCCGTCCGCATGTGCCCAAGCGGTCGGAACATGCCTGCATGGCGGAACTCAAGTTGCATCCACAGCATAACTCGAATTGCGCGCCTGACGGGGGCGGGGGCGCGAATATGCGCGCGCGCTCTCACGTAAGGTGCCGAGAGAAAATATGCAGAATTTTGCTAAGGCAGGTTTTGTGATCTTACTTCCCTGCGCCCGAAGCCCTGTTCTGCGATAAGTCGCCCACGCACTTTGGCTTTGCGGTACAGTTCGCCAGCTTCAGTTTTCAGGTGACTCGCATATGTCCAGACCGAAATTCTTTCGCGACCCATTGCATTTGCAGCTGCGCTTTGAGCCCGTGAATTTAGACGAACCCCTTCCAATAGAAGGCTCCGACAAGCGTCAAAGCTGGCTGCTTCGGCAGCTCATTGACACGCGGGAATTTCAGCGCCTGCGGTTCATTCGACAAAATGGTTTAGCCAATATGGTGTTCCATGGGGCGGAGCATTCCCGCTTCTGCCACAGCATGGGCGTCATGTATCTTGCTCGGACCATGTACGGGTGTCTCGTTCGAAACATGGGTGAGAGTCCTCAAGCGTCTGACGAACTAGCAGTCGTTACAGCGGCATTGCTACATGACATAGGCCACGGTCCATTCTCCCACACAATCGAAGAAGTGCTGAAGGAGCTTGGCGTTGAGTTTCACCACGAGACGCTGACAACGCGCTTCATGTTGGAGGATGGGCCGGTCAACGCGCTTCTCAAGAGCGTCGACCCAAGCTTCCCAGATACCGTCTCGGCATTCATAGATAAAAAGAAGCGCTCCGAGGATCACTGGAAGTACAAGATAGTGTCGAGCCAACTCGACGCCGACCGTTTGGACTACCTGCTCAGAGATGCTTATTTTTGCGGCCTCAGAGGTCACGGCTTCGACCTACCGCGTATTCTCGATCTCTTGCAGCATCACGATGGGACTCAGATCGGCATAGAAGTCGGCGCGCTTGAAGCCCTAGAGGCTTATCTGGTCGCTTTGGATCAGCTTTACCGCGCGATCTACTACCACCACGCGGTCCGCGCAGCGAACCGCCTACTGACATCAACTTTGAAAAGAGCGACAGCGCTCAGCGCTGGTGGGGACAAGGACGTCCTAGGGCCGCCCGGCACCGCTTTTCGAGACCTAGTCGAAAACGGGCACGCTGTATCGCTCACGCAGTACGCTCGCTTGGGCGAGCACCAACTGTGGGCCCTGATAGATGGCTGGAGAGATCACAAAGACAAGACACTGGCTCATCTAGCGGGGTGTCTCATGGCACGGCAGTTACCGAAGACGGTCCCCATGCCGGGCGAATCGTTCGATGACCTCAAAAAATTCTACGAACTGCGCGATCGCGCGAAGGAACTCGCTGTCAAGCACATCGACTACATCGACAAGGACAACGTGGATTTCTACGTCTACGACGACGAACCATCACGCACATCCTATAAAACCTATGATTGGAAAGCTGACAGCGCTAACGAGTCGATATGGATCATTGAAGAAGGCGGCAAGGCGCATCCGCTTGAGGACTTCGGGCGAAGCAAAATCGTGCAAGGCATCAAGGACGCGCGCTATTTTCCCCGCTTGATGATGCCAAAGGAAGTTAGGGAGCTTCTGGGCAACTAGACACAAAACAATCCCATTGTTCGCCATTTGTTCTTGCGTCAATCCGGTTAAAATGTTATGATTCTTCAAGAATCAGGGGGACAAGATGCAGAGCGATCCAATGAGGACGTTACTAGGACTTCTGAAATTAATCCGCAGCTCAGGCGGTGAAGTGGAAGGACGCGTACGTCTTCAGAAGGCAGCTTTCCTGCTCGGTTCAAGAGGCATCGCTGATTTTGATCCCAAGGAATTTGTGTACCACCATCACGGGCCGTATAGCAGACTGCTGTCGGACACTCTGCATCAGGCCGTGTCGTTTGGTCTTGTAGAGGAGCGGCGCGAGAGCTTTTCCGATGATATGGCGCGCTACACTTATCGTCTCACTGATGGGGGGCTTGGCTTCCTTAAAGACGTTGCAGGCGAAAGGGACGCCGACATTTCTGCAATCGCGGAGCCTATGCGCAATTTTCATTGGCGCTCGCTGGAGCTCGCTGCAACCATCGCCTTTCTGGAGCAGCATGGCGACGCCCGCAACCGGCACGATGCTGTTGAAATGGCCGTCGATCTTAAGCCGGCTTGCTCGAAGTACGCCGACGACGCAAAGAGGCTGCTGGGAGCAGTGGGCCTATGATGCTCGGCGTGCGCGCTGATCAGCCCCTGTGAAATATCGAAGATCGGGCGGGCATTGGAAATAAGGTCAACTGCCGTTTCCTCCTCACTACGTCGCCTATCGCTATAGTGTTCGGACTTCGGCGTTCGCGGCCGGAAGGCGTGATGATCTCTATGTCTGCGCTCTCAATCATCGCCGCATGAACGTCGTCCGAATGGGCCGGCGTGGCGTTGTAGATTGCTGCGTAGAAATCTTCAACAGCCAGCGCATTCCCAAGTTCCGTGATGCGGCGGGGAATGTCATCGGCTAACTGGCGTCTCGAATGGTCACGTCCCATGGCATCGAAAAGATAGAGCCCCGCGCCCTCATGACGCGGATCATACGCCAACATATTCAACCCTGAGCGTCCAAAGTGGGCCTGTAAGCTGCTGTTGGTGTGAAGGACGTTATTGTAGACTTGGCGGGCCCGATAGGAATTCGCGAGATGGATGAGCCAATAGCGCCATCCGTCGGGATTGTTGATGGAAAACGGGCTAACAAACCTGGCGCACTCCTTGAATGTGTCGAAGACTGTGCGTTCGGCAGCCCCCAACCAAGCCTTATCTGAAACGAATGCGCTGTGCAGCTCGAGAAGCTGCTTCTCCGAAACGCCGAACGGTGCAAGCTGTGCCTGCAGTTTTGCCAGATCTGACTTCGGAAGGAATGCGACTAGCGCGTCAATCGCGAATGTGTAGAAGACTTCGGCCGACCGGAATGATTGCATGATGTCAGTGAGCAATGTCGAGCTGACATGGCTATGCCCGCATTGGTCGAGATTGAAGATTACGTTTCTATACCTGCCCGCTGACACCATCGCCTTCATCTTCGGATAGGCTGCTTCGAACTTCTCATTCAGGTACTCAATCTGCAGCTTCAGTCGCGAAGTTGAAATGCTGGCCGCAGCCTCGACAGGAGCGACTTCACTCTTTAGCAGCCTGATGGCCTCTGGATCGTAATCATTGCATACAAGCAGACACTCGAAATCAATCGGAGACATTCCTTGGGCGGCCCGAGCTACGTTCAGTCGTTCGGTCGCTTCCAGCAGTTCCTCGAGGAAGATGAGCGGCGATCCGGGACTGCCACAGACGTAGCGACCACCACCAGCGAAGCCCTCCACAAACGCCAAGCGAAACTTTGATTGGACGGGCAGCCCGCAACGCACACCGAGGTAATCTGCGATATACTCGCGGACCACTTTATGTTTTCGACGGGAGTGCTCGGATAGCTGCGCACCCGCCTTCCATGCATAGGGTTTCTCAGTCATCGGCGTCCCGTCAAAGGGTAAGCTGTGAGCCGGGACGAAGTAGACCTGATCAGTCCGCGGGGCGAATCAGCTGTGGCATTTCATCCCACGTTTTGCCACGGTATTCACGGCCGTTCGCCTTTTTCGATCGCCGCTTAGAGTCTTTTCCCCAAGCCCCCCACTGCTTAAAGAAGAATGCAGTGCCAGACACGACACACTGCCGGTAGATGTCGTCGATCCAATCTTCCCGGATAGGCCGAGCCCCCCGACCGCTCTCACCGCCCACTATGGCCCAATCGATGCCCGACAAGTTAACCGCACCAACGCATCCAATCAGCGGCTCGAAGGAAATGAACCGTATAGCTGCTCTGCACTTCCGCAGATGGACAATCCGAGTTGCTACCTCGGCATTCTCTACGCTTGTCCCGAGCCACACGTTTGGAAGCACACTCCTCGCACGCTTCGACGTGAACTTCGCCATGCGTTCCGGTCGCTTGGTCAATATCTGATATTGATGGCGCGGAGTTTCGCGCATCACCTTCCAGACGGCGTCTATGAAGCGGTCACTGACCGCTTCGTGGAAGAGATCGCTCATTGAGTTGACAAAGATCGCACGCGGCTTTCGCCATCGGTAGGGTATGCTCAAAGCTTCGTAGTCTTCGCGGACGATACCATTCCAAACGGCCCGCTTCCCCGACTTGCGCGTCAATCCCGTGTATTTTGGTACGCCCATCGCCTCAAGGCGCCGAGCGAGAGCCATGGCATAGCAATTCGTGCAGCCTTTAGACACGATGGAGCACCCGGCAACCGGATTCCACGACGCGTCAGTCCATTCGATCTCTGTGGTCGCCATGACAGGCTCAGCTAGAGCGACAGTGCAGTTTGTTAGGCTTCTCGCAGAAAACTCCGCGAGACTCTAGCAAATTGCTCCCGTAGCGTACCTGCCTGCTCACACGGCGCGATGAGCCTCACGCCACCAGAGCCACCCCGACGCAGTAGATCCGCTTTCCATCCTGTCGCGTCTTGATGCCGACGCGCTTGCAATGCGCAGCGAACTGCTGAGCGAAGGCCCGCGGCTTGAGCGCTCCCACTGCCGGCGATTGAGCATCGCACCAAGCCACATATCGGTTGTAGATGATTCCGCTAGCCGTCTCCTGATCCGCGGCGCGCACCATGCACGCGAGCATGAACCGGCCGGCAGAGGCTTCGTCGGCGGGCCTCAGAGACTCCACAACGGCCACTTCGGTGCCGGGCGTCTCAACTACCTGCTCGGCCAAATCGGCCGCTGGTGAATCTGTATGGCCCGACAATCGAGTTCCTGAGCGCTGGGCCGGCGCTTCCCGGACCTTCAGCAGCTCAGGCAGCGCCAGCGCCGCAGCGATCAGCAGCTCCACGATGGCCGAGACAAGCCCCTGTTGGACCGTGGAAGCCGTCGCCGCGTCCATCGGCAACAGCCGGCCGAGCGCCGCCCCCAGCGCATCGCCTTCCTTAACAGCTGGCGCTTCGGCTAGGCGCGCTCGGATGGCAGCGGCCTGTGCCTCGAGCTGAGAGGCGCGCTCAGTCTGTCCGGCGGCTTCCGCGGCGGTGGCCAGAGCGGCGCGCGCCTGCTGTTCCTCTGTCTCGCGTAGCCGGCAGTTAGGACCGCGCTGCCGCAGATCTCCGTTGCCGCACTCGGCTTGCCGCGTCCGCTCCGCGGCGGCAACGGCATCGCGCGCCGCCTGGACGGCTTCGGGTGTGGCGCGTGTAAACGTCATCGCCTCGCGCTCATCCATGAGGCGCTTGAGCTCGGCGCGCGCATCGGTCAGAGCAGCAGCCGCCTTGCCGCGCTCAGCTTCGATGCCGGCGCCGCGGTGCGCGATCGCTGCAAGGGTGTGGCTCCAATTCGCGACGATCGCCAGAAGCGCGAGCAGCCCGAGCACGCAGCCAGCGCGCTTGCGGTCGTTCGCGGCGACGGCCAGTGCAAACGCAGGACCGGCGTAGGCGCCGGCTGCCAACATGCCGAACAGAAAGGCGTTGCTGGCGCCGTCAATCACCGTATCCGACGTGACATAGGCGAACCGCGCGACGAACCACACACCGATCGCAGCCGGAATGCCTGCGAGGCCGTAGGCCAAGATCCGTGACAGCCTATGCATTCTTGCCCCCAGCGCGATCCAGCCCGGCAATGAACGCGGCCATGGCGCGCTCGACCATCAGCGTCATGGGAATGTTGTGTCTGCGACTGGCTTGCACGATTTGCTTATGAAGCTCAGGCTTCATGTTGACGTTGAATTGCTTGCTGCGCCCCGTGCCGTGCTTGCGCCGGCCGTCGTCGGGCGAGAGCGCCATGCGCTTCTCACGCTTGTGGCGCTTGGCCTTGTCCAAGACTTCGGAGACATCCGCTTCGGCGAACGCGCTGGCGATCGCTGCGTCTATATCGTCGATGTTGTCGATGGAATGCTCCTGGCTCATCACGCGACCTCGAGCTCACGGCAGGCGCGCGCCTTAACGGCTGCCCACAGCGCTTCGATCTCCGCGCGGGCTTCGCGTGCCTGTTTGGCGTCGGGGTGCTCCGGCCCGGTCTTGCCCTTGTTCAGCGCCGACACGTAGGCTGTGCGGTCCTGCACGCTTTCCTCGAGCACTTCGCCGAGCTTCAGCAAGTGAGCGCGAGCAGATGCGTTCAGCGCATCACGGCGCCCGTTCTGGCGATTGAGAACGAAGGCGAATGGCTTGTCGTGCTCTTTGCAGATATCGACAACCGAGCGCGCGGCCATCAGATCGAAAGCGGACGACGTGACCGGGATCAGCACGAAGTCCGCGGCCTCAATAGCTAGCTCTATCTGGTCCATCGACGACGGGGCCGTGTCGAGAAACACCAAATCGCACGAGGCCGTGGCCGATAAGACGGCGCGCTGGGGGTCCTCGGCGTCCTTGATCAGGAAGGGATTTGATGGCTTGTTCCGTATCAGCCACCAAAGAGTGAGCGATCCTTGCGGCTCCCAATCGACTAGGCCGACCTCGAACCCTTCACGCATCGCCTGGACGGCCAGGGCGGACGTCAGCGTGGTCTTGCCGGTGCCGCCCTTCGAGGCGGCGACTGCGATGGCTCGCGGTGCTTGATCCATAGGTCTAGTCCTATCCCGCATGTAGCCCTAGGTGCTTCCTAGCCCTAGGCCGATCAGAAAGACCTAGCCCACCTAGCCCTAAGTCTTATTTGCTATCCAAATCAGCGACCTCGAGACTTGCCGCCCTTCAGCTGCTCGACATGAAGCCGAAGCACGTTGGCGATGTAGTTCGTCAGGCTGCGCCCGTCGGCCTCGGCCAAGCGGACAAGCTCGGCGCGCAGCTCGGACGTCAGACGGATCGAGGTCGGGTAGTCCACTGGTTGCTTGCTCATCTTCCACCTATAGTGATATGTAGTTGATTGTAGTTATTCCGTCAATAGCTTTGATGATGTGCGTTGCCCGAGCATCACCGAACCGGCGTGAAGGTAGCGCGCGGAACGTGATCGCCGTCTGCCTGCGGCTGCGTACGTGCTGAGCGCCTGAATGCTGCACAACTGGCGGAGATTTTATAGGAACGTGTGGTGCGGGCGGCTCGCCGAATATGCGGTGCGCTGGATTGGTGTGCCATCTCTGATGCTGCCCTTCAGTCAGGAATCCGTGCGCCTAGGAACTTGTAGCTGCATTGCCCTGAACTCGCGCTTTGCGAGCACTCGACTCCGCTACAACCCCACATGGGCGTGACACGTGACAACCCCCTAGTAAAAGGGGGGTGTTGTCACGCTTGGATGTCCGTGACGCGTGACGGCGGAAGCGTGACACGTCACGCTGTCACGCTTTGAATCCTTAGCGAGAATTAGATCGCCCATTGGAAAGCTAGGCCCCCGCTTCCCAGATCCACGCGCAGCCTTCCCACTCATCTCGCCAATAGCGGTCCGGCAGGCTGTCGAGCACGCGCTTGTAGCCTTGGCGGTTGGCCTCGGCTGTCCCGCCCTTTCGAACACAGAACTCTGCGCGCACATCTGCAAGCCGAACCATTCGCACGCGACGTCCCTCACCGGGCAGCTGCCGCAGTTCGCCCTTTGCCTCGAGCGCCGCCTGGAAGCTTTCGTCAAAGATCTGTTGCGCTGGGCTTGCTGGCGGCTCCGTAGTGCCGAACCACTCGTCTTGCTCGACCACGTACTGTGATGTCAGCGGCTCGCCGTTCGGCTTCTGGCCCACATCGACCTTCTGCAGGGCGAACTGGCCAAGCTGCCCTTCCGGCCCGTCGCGGGATTTGTCGAGCGTCAGCGCGCCGGGCGACTTCACGGACAGGATGAAATCCGCATTGCCTTGAAGCGCCGACGATCCTCGCGGCCCGGACTCAGTATTCTTGCCGAAGTGGTGCACGGCCATGACGGCCACCGCGAACTCATCCGCGATCTTCTGCATCGCTTGAGTTGCCTTCGCAACGTTTGCCGACGCGTTCTCATCCTCGAGCGTAAAGGCTTGGCCGAACGTGTCGATGATGACCAGCCTGAGCGGCACGCCATAGCGCTCGGCCATCGCCACGCTCGCCGCGCGCATCTGGGCAATAAATGCCTTGAGGCCCTTGGGAGTCAGCAGATCCGGCGCGCCCTTCTCAAAACTGATGGGGATGCGCTCGGCGTTGACGCCTCCTGGCAGCTCGAGCTTGGCGAACTTGTTGTCGACCGCAGCACGGATACGCTGTGGGATCGAGTAGCCGCCCTCCGCGGCGATGATGTGCACGCCGCCGCGGTTTGGTATGGCCCGCCGGAAGAATGGAGCGCCATAGCCCACGCAGAGCGCCAGCTCGACCGCTAGGAACGTCTTGCCCATGCTCGGCTTCGCGACAAGGAAGCCGATGCCGCCTTCCGGTATCGTCTCGTCGACAAGCCAAGAGACGCCAGATTGCAATGGCTGATCCTCGACCCAAAGAACGCGACCGGCTGTCGGCAATGCGCTCTCAAGCACGATGTCGCCGAAGTCCGCATCGGGATCTGAGATAGGGGTGAGGACGTAGGCGAGATCTCGAGGCTCAGCCTTTTCCAGCGTTCGACGCCATTTCGTCTCCGCATCTCGTAGGCTCCACGGCTCATCTGATTTAAACGGCACCATCCCTCGCACCGCGATGACATATTCGTCGTGCGCGTCCGCCTCGAGCTCGGCGAGTGCTTCAGCATCAACACCGCACAGCCTCGCCCCCTTGATCAGCGCATGGATGTGCAAGCCCGCTTCGTTGATCGTGCGCTCCTGCTCTCCGTCGCCCGCTTCGGCGATCGCCTCGAGCTCTCGCTTGATCGCAACGCCGATGTAGCAAAGCACCTTGTCGGCTGCGCCGTCGGTTGCCTTTTTGGCTGCCCCGCGCGTGGTGCTCAAAGCCTGCGCTAGGGCTTCATCTGCGAGCTTCGGCCAATCGCTCGGCGCAGCTCCCTTGAACGCCTTAGGCCCTGCGAACCCGACAGTTGCCAGTTGCTCGCGCTGTCGCCGGCCGAACATCGCTAAGAACAGCAGCCAATCGGGCGCTTCGGGAAGCTGCTCGCCGATTGACCACATCAGGTCGCTGGCGTCGATCGGTTGATAGGCTTTTCCATCTTCGCGCGCTGATGGCGGCAGAACGACATAGCCGGCGCTCGCGCCATCAGCATGTCCGCCGCGTGTGTCGACGCCAGGCGCTATATCGCTCGCTCGGTTTCCGACACCCGCCCTTTTTGGATAGCGAAACAACCGATGTTCCCCTCCGCCCGGCGTGCGTGCGCGAAAAGTTGCGGGCAGCGTGCCGTGCTGCGCTTCAAGTGCCGCGAGCGATGCGAAGCCATCTTTGCCAGGCTTGCTATCGAGATCGAGCGCCCAGAACCCAGAGCGATCGCCAGTCGTGGCGCCGATCATCGCTCGCGGCCATTTGGTCCACCATGCCCTGATCTGCACAACGTCGACCGTCGCAACAGTGGTCCAGTCTTTGATCAGAGACCGCTTAGTGGCGGGATCGACGGGAAAGACGTGCACGCCATCGTGAGCGTATGCGAGGGCCGCGTCTGCCAGGGACGCTTCGCTAGAGACTATGCTCATGCCGTCCGCACCCCCGCGCGCGACCGCAGGCGCACAACTATTTGACACTCATCAATGCCCTCGCCCTTGATGTACCGAAATGCGTCCTGGCAGATTGGCGTAAGCTTGCCGTCTCGGATCAACGCGAGCAGCAACTGCGCGCAGTCGTCGTGCTTTCCCGTGAGCACAATGGAAGCGATCGCATCGCTGGCGCCGACGACATAGCTTTCAATCTCGGAGCTCACGGCATCGCCTTTTGCTCGATCCGAGATCGGGCGCCTCATTGCGACCGATACGGCGAACAGCTCTCCGCCAAGATCCAGACGCGTATACTCGCCAAGCAGAACAGGGCGCACCGCGGCGTCGTAGTCCGTCTTTTCAGCGAGAACATCCCATGTGAACTCTCGTGATCTATCCAGCTCTTTAGTCGATTGAAGCGTTGCATTTTGGGGATTTTTGGGGTACATAGATTTATCCATCTCTCTAGGGCCTCGGCAGCGTCGGAAGCGCTTCCGGGGCCGGTTTGCTTCTAAGCGTCATCTACAGAACACGGCGCACGCCAGTAGAACGCGATCTGTTCTGTGATCAGGTTTGGGCGCCTCGCGTCGTCGACTTCCATGGCGTCGAGACGATCCATCATGGCTCGACTTCACGGGAGCTCGATGCAGCCCGCTGCGCGCCTTCTTCACTGGTGGATGTAAATCGACGCTGCTTCATGAAGGCGAACAGGTCGCTGCGAAAATATCCGAGCCGTCTCTTTCCTACTCGACAATACACAGGGCCAAGGCCGCTCACGCGGAAGTTCTGAAGCGTCCGCATGGACAAGTTCAGAAACTTGGCTGCCTGTTCTTCGTTGTAGAATTCGTCATTTAGAGCAGGTGTCTCAGCGGTTCGCATATTAAACCTCGCGCGCAAAGTTTCAGCGATTGCGCGCGAGGGGCTCTCGTGCGCATTGCGGTGGATCTGTGGATAGGTGACTCGTTTACTCGCCTGACGCTGGTCGGCCTCGAAAGCTCGTGCCCGGGCTTGCGGCGACGGATAACCGTGCGCTAACAGATCTCAATTCGACAACAAGGGGCAATTGAAGGCGTGATGCGGAAAATTTCTCAATGCGTCCGCTAGAAGTCGCAGCACGCCCGAACGCCAAGCGTTTAAACGCTATCAGCTGCGACGCCTCACACCCGGATTGCAGCCGTGGAAGTATCCGGCCGGCAGCCCGCATTTCCAGCAAACCATGCGCGCCGCAAGCGCGATGACAGCCGTGCCTATCGAAACGCTGGCCCATGCCGCAATCTCGGCAGGCGTCATCACTGGGCCACGGTACCAGCAAGAGCGACACGACGGCTGTAGCTTGAAACTCTCTCGCTCCTGCTGAGCAAGCGTCACCTGCCTCCACTCGCTATCTTTCGGGAAGCTGTGCCAGAAGGTGCATGTACGCCTACCGGCAGGATCCGCGGGATCTCTCCACGTTGAACTCAGTGGACCGCCGGGCTGCCTGACTGCATTGGCCGTGCTGGCTGCTTAATCGCCTCCCCGCGCTCTTCGAGGACAAGCGAGCGACATCGCCACCACTGCAGAATGCAAAGGCGGCATCATCAACCCCAAGCACGCCGGACAGGCATAGCGGCTGTCTAAGGGCCTTTGCGAAGCTGTTAGGTTGTTGATGGCCAGCGACAATCCCGGGAGACAAATTGCCGTGGTCCCCTACACCGAGGGCACGATGCGGCTTGCGAAACGGCTAGCGCCATGGTGCGGCAAAGGCGGGGACTGAAATTGCGCTGGTCGGCGCACGCCGGTAAATTTTCGAGCTGAGCATAGAGTAAACGGCTGACATCGGCGGGCCGGCGCGTAAACGATGTAGGCTCTCCGACATGCTGACCATGCGGTCTGCCGACCGTACTTCGAACTGCCAAAGCGATGAGCGCGTACCCGTATCGATACCGATAATTATTGCTCTCAGATAAGCTCTCGGCGTCGCGATCATCCGCGCTCGCTTGCTACGCTGCAGTGTTGTGCTAATATGCGATGCATATATTTGTAAATGTCTGACGCACTGATAGCCTGACGCATTGAGCTGATGGAGTGATTATCCTCATGTCTAGGCCCCAGACGAATTTTGGATCTGGCTGCATTCGTGAAACTATATCAACGCAGAGCCTTTCGGAGGTAGAGGCTCGCATGAATTTTCCGGCCAACACTCGCACCGATATCTTGAGATGCACCTTTCAGAGCGATCCGTGGCATATTACCTCCACTGCAAGTCACAGACTCACGACTCTGTCGAATATCAGGATTGCAGTCGTGCGTGCTTGGGTCGAAAATGCCATAGTTAGCGCCTACGTGTTCCTCGCATTCGATCAAGAATATTTTTATAGGGGCTATCCGGCCCTCGACGTATTTTTACTGGATCAAAACGGCGACGAGGTCGTAAATATCACCTTTCGCGAAACTGTAGCGGAGTGCGGCCGCACGGTCCCTCGTAGCTACAGGCAGAATTTCGATTTTCAATATTACGATCTCATAGAATCCACAGTGCTCGTGATGGGCGCGGCAACCTGGGAATCGTGTTAAACATTATTGCGCGAGTTAATTTATGACCATCACAGCAAATCTCCAGGTCGCATTTAGCGCCGCAACACAATTCGCCCGATCAGCGGGACGTTTCATTCCAGTTGACTTGGCCCGCCAGCCCATTCAGCATCATGCTTTCAATGTAGTGGGACATACTGGCGAGCTCATTTGGTCCGATGACGACTCATTATACGAATTTCAACTGGAATCGGATCTCGGGATGCGTGGGCATGTCATCTGCTCATCTTCCGCAAATATTCCACCCATAATCGAATTCGGATTTAATTCGCCTACGCTGACGCAGTCGCTAACTAGTATTTATTCAAGGTACGCGCCTGTTACGCCGGAGCGATCACGCGCCAGGTTTATCTACTTATCGGCACTTGAGGTCGCTTTGGAGATAGACGCGGAGCATGGCCGTCGCTATTTGTTTCCGCGTCCCTGGTCGCAGCCGATCATTTTGGACAGCCCGCTATCTATTCGGAGGCTTCCCTCTTTATATTGGTCGCCCGAGCTTAGTGAAAGTGCTTGGAGATCGCTGTCTGAAGCCGCCCCTGCCGCCGGGCCAATTCAACTTCATCGTCGACCTGTCGCATATAATCAGAATTACAGCTTATATAATGGTAACTCTAAAGCACCGAATTCCTGCATAGCGGGCTGCGGGCCCGTTGCTTGGGCCATGCTCGAAAGCGCCTATGCCGTCTTCTCTCGGGAAACCGGTGGCCATGATAAGTACGCTGCGATTCATCGCGACAAATGGGATTGGATTTACGCTTGGCCATCGTGGATGGAGCCTAATCCTAGCAAATCAGCAGACGCGAATGAAAGAATCTGGGCGTTCCATTCAGTTATGGGAACGAGCTGCGCGGGCGCGACGTCGTGGTCTAACAATCATGGCGGCCTGCGGAACTTCCTTCATCATCCTGCCCGTCATTTTAATTCGAAATGGGGATTCGACAACATATTTGCGGGCCTTCCAAATATTCCATTCTCTGAGTTACACTCTCGATCCATCGCGCGCGGACACCCCTGCCTTCTGTGTGGTACGGGTCAATTCGCGGGTCTCATTCCTTTCAAACTGTCCACTGGAAGCGACATTGGTCATTGTGTTGTCGCGTACGGCTCTGACGCATTTTATCGGAAGCTCCTGATTACCATGGGGTGGGGGTCCTTCTTCTCCGATCGCTGGGTGGATCCACACACTTTGTCTTCGCGGCTAGCCGTTTGGTGTGCTCGCGGGTGATCGACGCCTTTGCCCCGGCGATGCCTAGCGGCTAACCGTGATCAATACGCCTTGGAAAGCGGACGACTTCGGCGAGCTGGCCTTCCATAGCGGCGGCAATTCGGCTCGATACCTGATCGGCCGTCTTTCTCAGGGGATCGACCACGCGGGCGACGTAGCCCTCTGTGGTGCTCATGGAGCGTTGACCCAGCACATCGCGCACAATGAAGCCGTTCGCGCCCGTGAATGCCGCTAGCGTACCGACCGTATGTCTGAAATCGTGCATTCGTGCGTTCGTCAGCTTGGCGCGATCGCGAAGCAAAGGCCAAAAGCGCTTCACCGACTTCAGGCTTATCGGTGCGTCGAGCGCCGGCCCGCCGTTGTGGCCGATCACCTTCTCTGCGCGCACACTGAAGCAGACAAACTCCGAGATCCGCTTCAAGTCGCTCAGATACGCGAGCGCCACGCCGCCGAGCGGCACCGTTCGGGCGCCAGACTTCGCATCCGGTAGGTGCACACAGCTAGACTGGAAGTCGATCCACTCCCAGCGCAGCCCCACAACCTCGCTCAATCGCATTCCCGTGAGCGCCAGCAGCCGGATAACGCGCACCACACCCGGATGTGTCTCGCCCTCGGCCTCGAGCTCAGCGAGCGCCTTGCCGATTTGATGAAGTTCAGTGTCATTGAAGAAGCGCTCGCGCCTCACCTCTGGAAAGGCCTTCACGCCCAGCGCTGGGTTGTCTATGCGCAGCTCCCATTCAGCAACAGCGAGCGCCAGCGCCTTGCGCAGATAGGCCAGAGAGCGATTGCCCTCGTAAGGGCGATCCTTGAACTTGGAGTGCCAGGTCTTCACCTCAGCGCGTGTCAGCTCGCTGATCTTGAGCTTACCGAATGCCGGCTTAAGGATCGTCTCAACGTGTCGCTTGGCCTCGGCCTGCGTAGTGGGCTTGTTGTGGGCATTCACGTGATCCCTGAGATACCGATCGAGGATATCACCAACGCTGTCCTCGCGCTTCAGCTTGTCCCGCTGCACTGCTGGATCGCTGCCATTGCGGATCGCGCCCAGCAGCCGCTGCGCCTCACGCCGCGCTGTCTCGGGCGTCCATGGCGCGCCGTGCTTCCCGATTGTGACGAAGCGTTGCCGCTTGCTGGCGCGGTACTTGAGCACGTAGCTCGTGTCCCGGCGCCTGCGCCGTACCCCGAAGCCGCGGACGTCGCTATCCCAAAGCACGTCGCCGTCGGCCATCCGGTCCACGCGCGCCTTGGTGATATTCGTCGTTGCCATAGGAGCCCCCGCTCAAATGCGCCGGGCTACCATCTGGCAACCGGGCTACCGCTAAATCGCTACGGTGCGTTGCGGCTTACTGCAACAGAAATGCCCTGAATAAAGGGATTTGTTGCGCCTTCTCGCGAAGCCTGTGACTCGAAAGAATCACATTGTGGATCTGGGGGTCCCCCGTTCGAGCCGGGGAGGCGGTACCAATAATTTCAACATATTAACAAGCCCAGCGCCCGCTTCCATGCAAGCAATTGGTCCATAATTGGTCCATCGCGCTCGCGCATGTTTCCCGCTCTATCGTCCACGACGATAAGGCAAGTGAATGGACGAGCGATCAGGGCGACGAAAGCGAAGAGGCCCCAGGAGCCCGGTTGGGCGATCTCGCGGCATGAAACTACCTGCAGATGTTACCTTCAAGAGCATCCTTCGAGGCGGCTTCCGAGATGTCGATGCCGACATCGGCGCAGATCACCTGGCCCGCTTGGCGGCTGCCGGGGGCGTTCCGGCCGAATTGCACGTTGCCTTAAGAGAGCACGCACGACTTCTTGTCATTGACCTCTCAACCATGATTGAGGATCTGGGCGCGCAGAGGACGCGAAGCCAGCTGCGCCATGAACTAATCGACTTGTTGCGGGCGCTGAAGCGGGGCGGCGAGATGTCCGTTGTCCCGGCGTGCGGCTGGCGGCTCCAGCCGCTCGAGGCATCGACCATCGGCCTTGATGGCGCCTACTGGGGCAAGCGGAGCCAAGTGTCGTCTAAGACAATCTTCGCGAGATCGGCGTCGATGTGCGGACGCAATAGTGTCTGCAAGGCATTAGAGACCTTCACGTAGTCTCGCTGGCAGCGCATCGAGCGTTGCTTCGGAAGGAACCCTTTATCTACCAACTCGGCGAAGATCGTCGGATGAGCGCCGTATGCCATGCACGTCTGATTGTAGAATCTTTGCTGAGGCTGGCTGTGCTCGCCCGAGAAAGCCCTCAGCTTAAGCGTTACATTCTCGTTCTGCATGTGACGTCTGAAATAGTAAGCCGAGCCTGATATCAGCCTGCGCGCTTCATCGTTTCCCAACCTAAGCATGAGGTAGGTTGAGAATTGGTCCGCAGCGTCCTCCTCGTTCCCGACAATTGGCACCTTGAGGATATCGAACATCGCGTGCCCGATCTCGTGGCCTGCGATGAACAGAAACTGCCCTACGGCAGCGTCTTCCTGGCTAATGCCGGCCCAAGTGATGCCCTCTGGTATCGGCTGGGTAATCAGATTGATCAGCTCGTAACAAAGCAGCACCCTGCCACGCTGATACCACGCGTTCACGTTGCCATCGCACCCGGCAATCAGAATGGTCAAATCCGTTGGCAGCCGGAATGGGCTGTAGAGCCTTTGGACCCGCTCGAGCACCCGCCGTTCTTTGAGCCTCTCGTACAACAGTCGATGTGCGGGATCCTTGGGAGCGGCATACTCGATATTGATGCGCCCCTGTGGCGTCTCGGCGCTCCTCAGCGGCGCGTGAGAACCAAGCAACAGAACCCACGCCGCAAGGGCGAACACCGCCCCGGTAAAGGCTGAGCACCATTTTATCGAGGAGCGCATGGCGTCGCTTGCAGATACCTTTGATCTTTTAGTCACATACGATATCACCGGTCGACGGAGTGAGTATCAGCAGCGACCCTGAGATTTAATGTGTCCTTCCCCGTAAGCCCGTGTCTCGAATTCACACAACCCGGTCCAATTTGGCCTTGCACTACTTGCGTGGGGCCAAGCCAAATCCACTCCGATAGATGATCCAATACACGGACCCCACAAAGCCGGCGCCACCTACGATGTTGCCGAGCGTGACTGCGAGCAAATTGTGCAGCACCCCAGACATCGTGATCGGTGACGCATCGAAGCCGGCGGGAAGGTTTCCGAATTGAACCAGCACCCATGCCAAAGGCAGAAAATACATATTGGCGACGCAATGCTCGAAACCGGCCGCGACAAACGCGGAGACCGGCATTATCAAGCCCACGATCTTGTCGGTGACCGAGCGGCCGGCGAATGCAAGCCAGACCGCCAGACACACCAGAACGTTGCAGAGAACGCCTCTGAAGAAGAGCGTCACTGCATCAGGCGCGATTTTTGCGGCTGCGATCTGGAGAGCTGACGACCCGACGCGACCTTCGTTCATGTCCATATGTCGAGAGAGCAAAACCAGCACGGCCAATCCGAGGGCGCCGACGAGGTTGCCGCTATATACGATAAGCCAGTTGCGCAATATCTCCCTCGTGCGAACAGTTCCACTGGCCCAGGCCATGACAATGAGATTGTTGCCTGTGAACAGTTCGGCGCCGCCGACCAGAACGATCGCCAATCCCAGCGAGAATACCAATCCTCCAACCACCCTTGTCGCGGCAAAGCCCAATGTTGGGTCGCTGGCAACCACAGTAAAATAAAGTGCTCCAAAGCCGATGCCGCCTCCAGCCACCACTGCGAGCATGAACGCTGGCAGAAGCGGCATATTCACTTTTCTGATGCCGACGCTCTCGATGGCCTGCTGGATTTCGGCTGGTCCGTAAGCATCAAAATTGAATATCGGGATCTGATGGCCAGGCGTCGGCTGCGTCATAGGCGTTGTCCCTTCATTATTCGCCGAGCCGACCCAGATAAAGCTGACTTGGCTATTGCCGCCGGCGGTCGCGATTGCTTGCATCGTAGGAGGAAAGCTCCCCGTGATGTCTAAGGTCTAACCCGGATTGCGATGGGTTCGGAGGCACGCGGATATTTGACGGTAGTTATGTGTATCGTCTCAGGAGACCTGCACTGTTGGGAGACGCCGCGCTGAATGTGCGGATGGGCATCCCAGCAGTGAACCCTTCGCCTCCACCACCACAAACTACGGAGCCTTCCGATGAAGGGATCTGCTCAACGCGTCGTTGATTGCCAAGAAGCAGATTGCTGGCGAGGCTTTGCGCCAGGGCCGTGGAAGACAACCGTCGATGTCAGGGACTTCATCGTTCGGAACGTTCGACCATACCATGGCGATGAAGCGTTTTTGGCCAAACCGTCTCGGCGCACGCGCGCGGTATGGGAAAATCTGCAACCATACTTCAGCGAAGAGAGAAAGAAGGGTGTCCTCGCGGTCGATGCAGCCACACCATCGACCCTGCTGGCACACAAGCCCGGTTACATCGATCGCGACAACGAGGTGATCGTTGGGCTGCAGACCGATCAACCGTTCAAGCGCGCCGTGTTTCCCTTTGGTGGATTACGCATGGTCGAGGCGGGCTTGGAGGCGGCCGGGTTCGCGGCCGACCCACAGGTTCATCACGCCTTCACGCAGTACCGCCGGTCCCATAACGACGGGGTATTCGACGCCTATACGCCCGAAATCATGAAATGCCGAAAGTCCGGCATTATTACCGGACTGCCCGACGCCTATGGCCGCGGGCGGATCATTGGCGACTACCGCCGTGTCGCACTGTATGGCGTCAATCGCTTGCTCGAGGTCAAGCAGGCCGAGCGGGCGCAGATCAATGACATGTGGCCGACAGACGAGGTGATCCGCTCGCGCGAGGAAATGGCGGAGCAGATGCGTGCGCTCAAAGACCTGAGCGCCATGGCCACGCTCTATGGATGTGACATCTCCCGGCCGGCGAACGATGCGCGAGAAGCCGTGCAGTGGACGTATCTCGCCTACCTCGGCGCCATCAAGGAAGCGAACGGGGCCGCGATGTCCATCGGCCGCATCTCCAGCTTCCTCGACGTTTACATCGATCGCGACCTGCGGGAAGGCACGCTGGACGAGACCGGGGCTCAGGAACTATGGGACCAACTCGTACAGAAGCTCCGCATTGTTCGGTTCCTTCGGACCCCAGATTACGACGCGTTGTTCAGCGGTGACCCGTACTGGGCAACGGAATGTGTCGGCGGGATCGATCTCAATGGCCAGCCTCTCGTAACGAAGAGCAGCTATCGCATGCTGCACACGCTGACCAACCTGGGCCCCGCGCCCGAGCCGAACATCACGGTTCTCTGGTCGAAACACATGCCCGAGAATTTCAAGAAGTACTGCGTCAACGTCAGTCGCGCGACGTCTTCGCTGCAGTACGAAAACGACGACCTGATGCGTCCCCACTGGGGCGACGACTACGGTATAGCATGTTGCGTTTCGGCAATGCGTCTCGGCAAGCAGATGCAATTCTTCGGTGCGCGCGTCAACCTCGCCAAGGCTCTTCTGTACGCGATCAACGGCGGCCGCGACGAGATCTCGGGCGAGCAAGTGGCGCCGGAAATGCGCCCGGTGACTGGAGATGTCCTCGACTACAAGGAGGTGTTCGAGAGGTTCGACCACGTCATGGAATGGCTGGCACGCACCTACGTGCACGCGATGAACTGCATCCACTACATGCATGACAAGTATTTCTATGAGCGCCTGGAAATGGCGTTGCACGATCGCGATGTCCTGCGAACGATGGCGTTCGGCATCGCCGGGCTATCTGTTGTGGCAGACAGCCTGGCGGCGATCAAATACGCCAAGGTCCACGTGATCCGTGACGACTCCGGCTTGGCAGTCGACTACCGCATCGAGTTGCCCAAGGGCGCCAAGTCGGTGCCCCAGTACGGCAACAACGACGATAGAGTGGACAGCATCGCCACGGACCTCGTGACGCGGTTCATGCAGAAGATCCGCAAGCATCCGACTTATCGCAACGCAACCCCCACGCAGAGCGTGCTGACCATCACTTCGAACGTGGTGTACGGGAAGCATACCGGGAACACTCCTGACGGTCGGCGCAAGGGCGAACCTTTCGGACCGGGTGCAAACCCGATGCACGGCCGCGACAGCCATGGCTGGCTCGCATCCTGCCTTTCGGTGGCAAAGCTTCCCTACAGGGATGCTCTCGACGGCATCAGCTACACGGTCTCCGTCGCACCGCAGAAGGCGCACCTGTCGGACATTGAGCTGATCGATGGCGCGGTGAAGGCCATCGACACCTACTTCGACCATGGAGGGTTCCACATGAACCTCAACGTGATCGACAAGGAGATGCTCGAAGACGCGATGGAGCATCCTGACAAGTACCCGCAGCTCACCATTCGCGTGTCCGGATATGCCGTCAACTTCGTGCGCCTCACACGTGAACAGCAGCGGGACGTGATCAGCCGCACTTTCCACGGGCAGATCTAGGATTAGGGACCATTCGATGTCGCAGGTCGGCAACGTCGAAGCAGGCAGCCGGTACGATCTGCGAGTAGGCATATCGCCCGATGCACCGAACGAGGCCGAACTCCCCGAGGACGCGGAGGGAGCATTTGGCTACGTCCATTCCTACGAGTCGTCCTCCCGATACGACGGGCCGGGCTTGCGGATCGTGCTCTTCGTATCCGGCTGCCTGCTCCGCTGCACCTATTGCCACAACCCCGACACCTGGCACCTCAAAGACGGAACGTATGTCTCCGCGCGTCAGGTCATCAATCGTCTAGGAGATTTTGCGGGAGCTCTGCGAACACTTGGTGGCGGGCTGACCATCTCCGGCGGTGAGCCCATGGTGCAGATGGCATTCACACGCCACATACTGGCAGCGGCCAAGCAGATGGGACTGCACACGGCCATCGAGACCTCCGGCTATCTCGGTGACCGGGCAGACGAGAAATACCTGTCCTGTCTCGATCTCGTGCTGCTCGACATCAAGAGCGGGGACCCGGACACCTATCACAAAGTGACGGGGCGCGATCTGGCTCCGACACTTCGCTTCGCCGAGCGGTTGTCCGAGCTGGGCAAACCCGTCTGGGTCAGGTTTACGCTGGTGCCTGGCCTTACCGACGACCCCATGAACGTCGAGAAGATCGCGCGCTTCGTCGCTCCCATGAAGAACGTCGAATGGGTGGAGGTGCAGCCCTTCCATCAACTTGGCGAGTTCAAGTGGAAGGCGATGAAGCTCGATTACAAGCTCGCCGATACTCAAAGGCCCCCTGCCGACATAGTGAAGCGCGTGCTCGAGCAGTTCCGAGCAGCGGGTTGCCGTGCGCGTTAGTTGAAGGCCCCGCAAGTCAGGAAATGCAAGCCGCCAGTCCAGGAGTACGACTTCTATGTTCGACCTCGCCCGAGACATCATCGGGACTCAACCCATCCTCGCAGTATTTCTTGCCATTTGCGTCGGCTACCTGGTGGGTCAGATCAATTTCGGAGGATTCTCCCTCGGCGTGGGGGCCGTGCTCTTCGTGGGTCTCGCCATCGGTGCATTCGCACCCAAATCACAAATCATCGGTCCCATAGGGCTGACCGGATTGATCATGTTTCTCTACGGCATCGGCATCCTCTATGGACGCCAGTTCTTCGACGGCATGATGGGGCCGGCCGGCCGCAAATACAATCTACTGGCCTTCGTCGCTTGTATTGCAGGCCTTTTGGTTGCGCTCGGCCTGGGCCATGTGTTCGGCATCAAGATCGGCCACACCCTCGGCATCTATGCGGGTTCCATGACCAGTACTGCAACCCTTCAGGCAGCGCTCGACGTCATGCGCAACAGCGAGCCCTCGATTGGATACTCGATTGCGTATCCATTCGGAGTAATCGGCCCGATCCTGTGCATCTACTTCATGACGCGTCACGTGAACCCGAAGTTCCCAGCGAAAGGTCAACACTTTCATATGGGCGAGATCACGCTGGGTGCCGGATCCGCGGGACGGACGCTGGACGACATCAGCAAGGAGCTGCCGGGCGGCACGCAAGTCACGATGGTGCGCAAGGGTAGCCACAACATTGTTCCGGCAAACGATGTTTCGCTGTCGTCTGGTGACGCGATGCTGGTCGTCGCCGAACGGGAAGCCGACATTGCGGAAGCAGGCGCACGGCTTGGAGAATTGGCGCCTGGCATGCTCAGCAAGGATCGCTCTGAGCTCGACTACATCCGCGTTTTCGTCGGGAAGGCGAACATGGTCGGAATACCGCTGGCGAAACTACCCATGCCGGCAGGCTTCCCCACACATCTCCTGCATGTCAGACGCTACGACGCCGATATCGTTCCGTCGCCAGATCTGACACTGGAGTTTGGCGATCGAGTCGGTGTGCTGTTGCCACCCGACCACAAAGAAGAGGTGCGCCGTCACTTCGGCGATTCCGTTAAGTCAGCCGCGGAATTCAGTTACGTGTCGCTGGGGCTCGGCATGGTGCTCGGCATTCTGCTTGGCCTGATCCCAATTCCGATTCCCGGTGTCGGGACGGTCACACTCGGCATTGCCGGCGGCCCGCTTATCGTAGCGCTCATCGTCGGCAACTTGCGCCGGACTGGCCCCCTGCTCTGGGTGATGCCGCTCCCCGCTAATATCGTGCTGCGAAACTTCGGCTTGGCGATGTTCTTGGCTGCCGTGGGCATCAATGCCGGACAGCCGTTTGTGCGCACCGTATCAGAGAGCGGGTTCTCGATGCTGTTCATCGGCGCCGCCGTGCTCTTAACCACGGTGATCATCGTATTGCTGGTCGGCTACTATCTGCTCAAGATCCCATACGACGATCTGGTCGGCGTTGCGTCGGGCGCAACGGGAAATCCCGCCATCCTCGTCTATTCCACTCGCATGGCGCGGACGGAACGCCCCGACATTGGCTACGCCATGATCTTTCCGTCCATGACCATCGTGAAGGTCATCGCTGTGCAAATCGTCGGCCTGCTCGCCGCTGGAGGCGCGGGCTGATCGCGGCCATCAATATCCTGCTGAAACTTGTGACCTCGAGTGGCCCTTGGGTGCCAGCTCTGCGATGTCCGCTAGTTGGGAAAGGAGCGACTACCTTTGGTAGCATCGTGGAGCAACGAGTAATTGCGGCACAACATCTGCTTTCTCTGCATCGCGTCGTCAGCCTTCTGTTCTCGACCGGAGTGAACGTCCGAGTGGTCTCTTATCAAGGCACTATCGAATTAGTGGGTTCGCCGATCGCTTGACGCTTGCTCCGCGAAGCGCCGCTGCTTTGATGCCGATGAATGTCCGACTTATCCCAGAAGCGGTGATCGGCATCATTGAAACGGCGGCACACAAAGCGCCGCCGACCACGTCCAGTCTCAGGGGCATCGCGTCAAAGGATCAGATCATGATCTTCTCCGCGATCTCGATCGCATCGTCCAATTGGGTGCCGAGGTACCTCACGGCACTTTCGATTTTGGAGTGCCCCAACAATAGCTGGACCGCGCGCAGATCGACAGCGAGCCGGAAGATCAGAACGGCTTTTGTACAGGGTGGCGAGTGCGTGCCGAGCATTGCTGCATTTAGTCCGATACTGGCCGCCCATCCTTTGACGAGCCGTGCGGACATCCGCAAAGGTATCGCGCGACTGGCACATGCGATGCGATAATTGAAGCAACTTCCGCCCATGGCCCGCCACGTCATGGCGGCAATGGAGGCTATCGGACCACTGCGACTGCAGTTTCTTCCATTGAGGCTCGTCTAGCGGTCGATCCCAATAGCAGCCGTTGCGACATCGGCGTCGGCAATAAGTAGCTCGCCGCTGGGCAAGGGATCGCATGGAGTGACGTAGCCTTCTGCGTTGAACTAGTAGCCGGCGATCCGCGCGTGGCGATCTCGATGGAAGGTTGCGCCGCCAAATGCAAGCTGAATGACGCGTGCGCGCTTAAAGAAAAATCCGATCTCATGCTCATCGGTCATGCCAATTCCGCCGTGCATCTGAATACATTCGTTCGAGACAAGAAACAGCGTGTCCGCAGCTTTGGCCTTGGCGACGCTCGCCAGGGCAGACATGCCGGTCGCTCCCAGTTCGACGGCCTCTATGGCCCCAAGCAGCGCTGAGCGAAGGAGTTCGATCTCGCAGAACATCAGGGCCGCCCGATGTTTGAGAGACTGGAAGCTCCCAATCGGCACGCCAAACTGATTGCGCTCCTTCAAGTACGTGATTGTTCGCTCGAATGCTTCCTCTGCGACGCCCAGGCTTTCAGCGGCCATGCCGAGATACGCCATATCCATAAGTCGTGCGAGCAAATCGGCGCCATCGATTGATCCGCGCAACTCCGCCGTTCCGTGAACATGAACATTGTCGAATGCGATGGTCGCTGCACTCCGGCTGTCCACCATCCTGTGCCGCGTAATGTGAACGCCAGGCGCATTGACTGGCACTAGGAAGAGCCGAAACTGGCCTGTGCCTTCATCTTCATCCTGTGAGCGGGCCACGACGATGAGCATATCGGCGATCCCGCCATCCATGACGAATACTTTGGTTCCACTCAATCGCCATCCATCATCCATGTGGCTTGCGGAGAGTTTGATTTGGTCGGAAGCATGATGGACGGTTTCCTCCACAGCGAGCGCAATCAGACGCTCACCGGCAGCGAGGGCCGGCAAATGTTCGGATCTCTGCGCCTCACTCCCGCCGAGCATAAGTGCGGTGGCTCCAAGGAGGGCGGTTGCAAATAGCGGCGTTGGCGCGAGAGTGCGCGCGGCAGCCTCGATCACAGCCATCAAACCACGGACACCGAATTCTGACCCGCCAAGGTTCTCCGGAACAAGAAATCCGGCCCATCCAAGATCGGACATGCTCCGCCAAAGAATTGGGTCGTAACCGTCGCTCGTACCGCTATCACGCAACGAACGCAGCGCTCGCACCGGGCTCCGCTCGAGAAAGAATTCTCGCGCGATGTCGCGAACCAACTCCGCTTCGGGTGTGAGGCACAGTGTCATGGTGTCGCTCTCAGTCGGGCAGCCCAAGCACGCGCTTGGCAATGATGTTGAGGTTGATTTCGGCAGAGCCCCCCTCGATCGAGTTGGCTTTAGAGCGCAGCCAATCGCGCGCGAGGCGTAGCTCTAGGGGCGAGAAGCTTTCATCTTCCCATCCGAACGCCGATGATCCGGCCGCCGCCACCGCGAGTTCGAGGCGCCGCTTATTCAATTCAGCAGCGTAGTACTTCATCATCGCTGAAACCGCGCCAGGTGATCCGCGAGCATTGGCCTCTTCCGTGATGCGCTGCCGGGTGAACTGGTAGGCCATGTCGTCGATCTCGTAGGCCGCGATCTGATCGCGGAGAACGGGATCGGAAACTCGACCGCTGCCGTCGTTCAGACGCTCTCTCGTTATCTCTCGTATCGCAAGCCCGACCCGGTCGCGCTGCCGGTCACTCAGATCGGCCTGACCTTTGCGCTCATGCTCGAGCAGTCGCTTGGCGACGCCCCAACCGCCGTTGGGTGGCCCGACGATGTTTCTAGCCGGCACATCGACATCTTCAAAAAAGACCTCGCAAAAGCTGGTATGCCCACTGATCAGCTTGATGGGAGAAATGCGTATGCCGGGTGTACCGAGCTCGATGAGCAGAAATCCGATGCCTCCATGCTTCGACGCCTCCGGATCCGTGCGGACAAGACAGAAAATCCAATCAGAGTATTGTGCGTAGGTCGTCCAAATCTTGTGCCCGTTGACGATGTATCTGTCGCCGCGGAGTTCGGCACGCGTGCGGATATTGGCCAAGTCGGATCCGGCCTGCGGCTCGCTGTACCCTTGGCACCAACGAATCCTTCCGCGCGCGATGTCGGGCAGATGCTCCATCTTCTGCTCTTCACTTCCCATATCGAGCAGTAAAGGACCGAGCATAAGAAGGCCGTGACCATACAGTGGTGTACGGCATCGAAGAGTTCGCATTTCCTCGGTGAGAATGACGCCCTGCTCCGGCGATAGGCCCCCGCCCCCGTATCGATGGGGCCACGTGGGCGCTGTCCATCCGCGCTCGACCATGCAATCAAGCCAGAGCTTTGCGTCCGACGATTGGATCGTCTCTTGCTTGCCTCCCCAGACGATCTCGTCTTCCTGAACCGGGGTTCGCATCGACGGGGGACAGTTCGCCTCCAGCCATGACCGAGCGTAGTCGCGAAAGGCCTTGGGATCGGAGGGATAGAATTCAGGACTTATCATTGCCATTCTGAGCGCCTCAATGCGGAATTACTATGACGTCTGCATCAGGGATCAGCGCATGCAGACGCCCGACGAGGTCAGCGCGATGTTCGCGCGTGGCTCGCTGGTTGATGTAGCCTTTGTCCGTCAATTCATTTGCGTCGAGCGATGGTGGCTCTAACATGATGAGCACGCGTGCTATCCGACTACTTGAGCCCTTGGCCTCGTTTCCGTGTGCGCTCAAGCTCCGCACGATGTGCGTTATGATCGTTTCGTTTCGTGCAAGGTCTTGCGATGTCGCATTCGGTTGCTGCGCAAAGACGCGACACGCCTCGACGTTTAGCCAGGCAAGGATGCCAACGAAGTCGCGATCATGTCCTGTTACAATCGCGTCCTGTAGGACCGGCGCGGCGGCGGCCAGTACCGACAGACGCAGCACGCCAGCATGAACAAAGGTGCCGGTAGAGAGCTTGAAATCTTCTGCAATGCGACCGGCAAATTCTAGTCCTTCCGTCGGATCGGTAGGATCGGCGAAGCGGCCAGTGTCACCCGTTATGTAGAACCCCTCGTCGTCAAACGCTTCCGCTGACAGATCTGGCTGTCGCCAGTAACCCGACATGACGCCAGGACCGCGTACGCGCATCTCGTACTTGTCGTCGTGAGGGACAAGTTTTATCTCCATACCCGCCAGGGGCAGGCCGATTATGCTCGGACGCTTTGTCGGCCACCACACAGTTGTGGCATTGGGACCGAGTTCAGTTGCGCCCCACGACGTCATGAGGAAGACCGGCCCACCAGCGTACTTGACGGCGAGCGTCTGGAGACGTGCGTAGACATCGTTGGAAAGTGAGGCACCGCCGTAACCCATGGTCTCGAGGCGGCTGAAAAATGTGCGCGCGAGCTCATCATCGTTCTCGAGCGCAGCCACGAGCGATGCGTAACCTGATGGAACACTTGTATAAACGGTTACTGGAATTTCCTTGTGATTTCTCAGTGTCTCGTTGAACAGCTCCGGTGTAGGGCGCCCATCGTCGAGGTATAGTGCACCTCCTTCGAACAACATGCGCAACAACTGCGCGCTGCTGCCCATCGTATGATGCCAGGGAAGCCAGCTCAGAATTGTCGGCTGGGCATCACTGAGCCGCTTTGGCGCAACTTGGCTCGTTGCGGTGAAATTGGTGCACAGCATCCGATGCGTGTGTGGAACGGGCTTTGGCCAGCCCGTGGAGCCAGACGTGAACAAGATGCGACTGGGAAGATCGGGTGGAATGCTGGCAATGGATGATTCGACCGCATCCGTCGCAGGATGCGACGCCAAGTCAGCATAGTCCAGGCTCTCTCGATCGGTCGGCGGGCGATCGACGTGGATCAGAAATCGATCATCGATAGGAAGATTCTTCAGGGCGCTGTCGAAGTGTGTCCCGTCCTGCATGAAGACGTAGCCGGGATCAACGAGGGAGAAGATATGTTTAAGCTTCGCGAAATCCTTGCTCAACAGAGCGTACGCAGGGGAGACGGGGGCCACCGGTATCTGCGCTTGCATTGCAGCGATCATGATCAGAGCGTGCTCAAGACTGTTGCCGCTGAGGATCATTAGCGGCCCTCGAGCAGAGCCTCCCAGATCGAGAAGTGCTTGGGTCAGACAGTCGACCGCGCGCTGCGCTTCGCCGTACGTTATTGCTTTCCATACTCTTGCCGGCCCGCGTCGCTGCGCGACCCACGTACTGTCGGGCCGCTCCACTGACCAACGTCGCAGATAAGCTGGAATGTGTGGAGCAGAAGACTTTAGAGGAATGGGCGACTTGAGTACGATACTCGCGTCACTTCGATAGTTGACGATCAGATCGCGCCGCGCAAAGCGCGGCGCTTTAGGGTCGAGTTCGAGCGTGCGTGTGTCCGTGATCATAAGAAAGCTACTTCGGCCTCTTCACTATTCGTCGCTCTTGGTCTCGCGGTAGTCCTTGAATGGCGCATCCCGCTCACTGAGCAGACCACGCACACTCTTGCCGTCCCATTTGAAGCGTGACCGGTAGGCCCAGCTGCTCTCCGTGCAGAATGCGAGCGCCTGCATCTCCGTGCCCGCGCGCAATCCGTCCCGCATGCCCATGATTTCCATGGCCCGGTGCACCGACCGCTTGTTGATCTGCTGGAGATCGCTCGGCACCATCGAGATGCGTTCGGCGATCTTGAGGACCTCGTCATCGAGCGCTTCCACGGGGAAGGCACGATTTGCAAAACCGTCCCTGACGGCCTCGATGCCGCTGATGGCGTCACCTGTCAGATACATTTCCCTGGCGCGGCGCATGCCGAGCAACCAAGGATGAAACTGCATGTCAGGAGGGCTCATCAGACGCGTCGGCGGATACCCGATTTGGGCATCTTCAGCGACGTAGACGAGATCACAGGAGGTGGCCAGCTCACTGCCGCCTGCAAGACAGTATCCGTGGACCTGCGCAATGACCGGCTTCGCCAGATCCCAGACTCTGAACCAACCTTCGACGACGTGGCGTGACCAGGGCCAGATCCCACCGGCCGTGTAGTATGGCTGATCCACCTTGTTGTTGGCGCTCAGATCGTATCCGGAGCTGAAGGCGGGGCCAGCGCCACGAATGATGCTGAGCTTGATTTCCAGATCCTTGTCCGCCTCTTCGAGGGCAGCAAAGATCGCGGCACGCAGCGGATTGTTTAGCGCATTGCGCTTCTCTGGACGGTTCAACGTAAGCCGCTGCACTCCTGGCAACGGCCGATCGATCAGCAGTATTTCGGTGGAAGCCATGATTATCTCCTGATGGCTCGAGAGTGGAGTTCAGTCTTTCAGGAGACCAGCTTCGCGGAGTGCGGGACCAGCCTCGGCTTGTGCCTGCCTCACGAACTTGTCGTACTCCTCGCCCGTCATCGGAGCCGGCGACATTTTTATTTTTTCAAGGGTCGCCGCGGTGCTCGGCAGGCGCACAGCACCGTTGATGGCGTCACTCAGGATGCGCAGGCGATCCTTCGGCACACCCTTTGGCGTGACGATACCAATGATGCCCGCGATCAGGACGTCATGACCTATTTCGTGCAATGTTTTGACATCGGGCATCGCGGCCCAACGCTCCGTATTAGCGACCGCGAGAAGCCGGAGCCGTCCCGATTCGACAGCGGGCACAATCTCTGTTGCAGACTGCAGCGTGGCATCCACGTGGGCACCCATCGCAGCCGTCACGGCCTCTGCACCTGACGGAAATGGCACGAAGTTGAACTTGGCACCCGTTAGCCGTCCAAGCTTGAACATGCCGAGATTGTTGGGCACGCCTGTCGCGCTGAATGTGACGCGGCGCTTCTTGGCCTCAGCGACAAGCTGCTCGATCGATGTAATGGGGCTCTGGGCGCCTACAGCAATGCCATATCTCACGCTGGCGAAGCCGCTGAGATATTCGAAATCGTCCAGCGTATAAGGAACCTTCAGGAGCAGCGGTGTGATCGCAACCGAGCCCGCGCCGACGGAACCGAGTGTATATCCGTCTGGCTTGGCGGTAGCGACGGCCTGCGGGCCTACCGTGCCCTGCCCGCCGGGGCGATTTATGACCTGAACGGGAACACCGAGTTTCTTTTCAACTTCAACCATCAGCGCGCGGATCGACACATCCGTTGACCCGCCGGCAGCATAGTTGACGATGAAGGTTATCTCGCGCTCTGGGAACTTCGCTGCGACGGGGCTCGCCATCAGAGCCATCACGGCGACCGCAGACGCAAATATCTTCCTCATGACGTATCCTCTCCTTACACGTCCGGGTGTGGGCGCTTACTGCCAGACCGACACTCAATTCTTGATGAGACCGGCTTCGCGCAGTGCAGGCCCGGCTTCCGCGTGCGCTTCTCTCAGGAAGGACACGAACTCGTCTCTCGTCATCGGAGCCGGCACCATATCGAGCTTGGCTAGGCGCTCGGCGATGACGGGAAGTGCGATAGCCTTCTTGATGGCGTCAGTTAGTGTGTGCAGGCGGATTTCCGGCACACCCTTCGGCGCTGCAAGCCCCACGATCCCGGCGACAATGATGTCATAGCCGTGCTCACGAAGCGTCTTTACGTCGGGCGCGGTGGGCCATCTCTCGGGATCGGCGACGGCGAGCAGTCGCAGTCGGCCAGCTTCGACATTGGGCATGATTTCGGTGGCCGACTGCACGGTCGAGTCGACATGGCCACCCATAGCCGCCGTGACAGCTTCAGCTCCTGACGGGAACGGAATGAACTGGAAGCGTGTGCCAGTGAGGCGCCCCAGCTTGAACATGCCGAGGTTGTTCGGAGCGCCGCCTGCGCCAAACGTGACACGCCGCTTCTTTGCCTCAGCTATGAGATCGTCGAGTGTCTTGATTGGGCTCTTGGTCTCTACGGCAATGCCGTACCTAAAGCGGCCGTAACCGCCAATGTAAGCGAAATCGTCGATCGTGTAGGGCGTCTTCAACAGCAGCGGTGTGATCGCCACCGAGCCAGCACCAATTGCGCCGATTGTGTATCCGTCCGGTTTGGATGATGCCAACGCCTGAGGGCCGACGGTGCCCTGCCCGCCAGGTCGATTAACAACTTGCACCGGCACACCGATGATTTTTTCGACCTCCAGCATCAGTGCGCGCGTCGACACATCGACTGATCCCCCTGCTGCGAAGGGGACGATGAATGTAATCTCGCGCTCAGGAAATTTCTCAGCCGTGGCAGGTCCGACTAACATCGCGAGCCCGGCAACTGTTGAAGCAAACAATCTTTTCATCAGCTTTCCTCCATCCTGGTTTTCCTTCTCGTCCTTCGTTTGGCGGGCGAGTTGGACAGTTAGCTTTCTTCCTGCAGTCGGGGGCGCCGCTGGCAGATCAAACCGCTGAGAAGGGTCAATGCAGCGACGAAGATGAGGCCGAGTGCGATCGGGTGATTGATGAGAACCGTGAGATCTCCATCGGAGATCAGCAATCCCTGGCGCAGAGAGCGCTCAAATGTCGGTCCAAGGACGTAAGCCAGAATGAGCGGGCCAAGATCAAAGCCTGCGCGACGCAGAACGAAGCCTGCCAGTCCGAAGATCGCAGCCATCAACATGTCGAAGTAGGCCATGCCGACACACCAAGTGCCGATCATGCAGACGAGTAGGATTAGGGTGGCCATGTATCGGCGAGGCACTTCGAGGGCACGTACGAAGAGGCCGACGAATGGCAAATTCAGCACCAGAAGAATTAGATTTCCGAGATACATGGAGGCAATCACGCCCCAGTAGAGCTCCGGTTGACGCTCGATGATCATCGGGCCTGGCTGCACGCCATGAACGAGCAGAGCGCCGAGAAGGAGAGCCGTCACTGCATTGCTCGGAATGCCAAGAGTAAGAAGTGGGATGAACGCTCCAGCAGTGCCGCTGTTGTTGGCGGCTTCGGGGCCTGCGAGACCCTCAACGGCACCCTTGCCGAATTCCTCTGGTTTGCGCGAGACGCGCCGCTCCACTGCATATGAAAGAAAGGAAGCCAAAACCGCGCCGCCACCGGGCAACAAGCCCACGCAGAAACCCAGCACCGTCCCGCGAGCGATCGGCATCACGCTGCGGCGTGCCTCCTCGCGATTGGGCATGAACCCGAGAAGCGTCGACGGAGGGCGCAGGATAGGATTCTTCGATTCCTTGTTGAGCGCCAGAAACAGCAGCTCGGACAAACCAAACAAGCCAAGCGCGAGCGGCGCTATGTTGATGCCGTCGAGCAGAGCCGGGATACCGTAAGTAAACCGCGGCGATCCCGTTATAGGGTCTAGTCCGACAAGTCCGAGAAACAGGCCGACCATGGCCATCAAGCAGGCCTTGACGATTCCCGACGCCGCGAAGAACGCAATCAGCGAGAGCCCGGCAAGCATCAGCGCCGCGTATTCCCAAGGACCGAAGGCAATCACTAGTTCGGCCAGCAGCGGCGAAAGAAGCATCACGCCGATCACGCCGAACGTGCCAGCAATGAAGCTCCCGATTGCGGCAATGCCGAGCGCAGCGCCAGCACGACCGTTGCGCGCCATGGCATGACCATCGAAGCATGTCACGATAGACGAGGCTTCGCCTGGAATGCGCATGAGGACGGATGTGATCGTGCCGCCGTATGCGACGCCGTAGTAAATTCCTGAGAGCAGGATGATCGCGCCGGTCGGGTCGAGCTTGAGCGTGATCGGCAAAAGTAGAGCGATCGTCGTCGCTGGCCCAAGGCCCGGCAGCACGCCAACCAGCGTGCCGAGGATTGAACCAAGAAGGCACAAGGATAGGTTCTGCACTGTCAAGAGCACGGCAAAGCCGTGCAGAAGACCCTCAGCCACGATCGCCTTCCTATCCCGCGCGGAGCCATCCGAATTTCGTTAGTACGTTTTCAGCGGGGCCAGGCGGAAAGGGAACGCCAAGCGCCACTCCGAAAATGATCGTGAGGGAGAGCGTGAGCGCAGTGGCCCAGACAAGCGCAGATTTCCAGCTTTGCCCCTCGCCAAAACGCATGATGGATGCCACCGCAACGAAACCCGCTGTGATGTAGCCGAGGTACGGAATGAGAAGTGGAGTTCCGAGCATGCCGACGGCATAGGCCTGGAAGTTGCGATTGGTCAGAAGCGGGGCATCGCCCCCCTCAAGCTGAGGATCTCCCGGCGCGAAAGCGGTGTAGAGCGCCGTTATGGCGATGAGCGTCAGCAGAATGCCGGGGAGCAGGCCTGGCCCCGCTCCGTCCACTGTCCAGGACTCGAGCCGCCACGCTTCGATGCTCGCGGCTGCGCACAGAGCAACAATCGCGAGAGCACAGATCCGCGCGAGTCCGCGCGCAGTCCCGCCGCCACCGTCGCCCTCCTGCCGCGCCTCGGACTCCCAGGACACGCCCGCCCCCTCCCCGCTTGCACTCACCATGAATACTCCATATAGTGGAATTCTCTATGCTTTCTGCTGAAGCTAGAGGAGCCCTGATAATGGGCGGAGTCAAGCTTGTTCAATAATATTTTGTACTCTTAGCCGCGCTCAGCAATGGACATCGCAACTGCAATATTCCACAATATGGAGTATTATCGATGGCGACATCAGGTACACAAGCCATTTCCCGCGCAGTTCAGATCCTGACGGCTGTCGCTCGGCATGATCACGGCGCGCGTCTTACGGACCTGTCGACCAGCACCGGCCTATCGGCGCCCACTGCGCGACGCATCCTTCGCTGCCTCATCGATGAGCGGATGGTGATGCAGAGGTCAGACGACCGGCGTTATTATCTTGGCACGCTCGTTGCCGAACTCGGCAGCAACATCGTCAGTTATCGCGTCATCGCCGCGCGCTGCGAACCCGTGTTGAAGCGTCTTGCCGAGGTGGCGCAATGCTCGGTGCATCTCACAATGAGAAGCGGGCTCGATACGGTCTCAATAGGCCACGCGATCACGTGGGGGCCAGTCCGCATTACGGCGGCCAGTGTCGGTGATCGCTTTCCGATTGGAGCCGGGCCCGCCGGTGTCTGCATGCTTGCGTCGCTGGAACGCAAAGATGCCGAGGATATCATCGCGGCCATTGCCCCCGCGCTGCCTGTCTACAAGGGCTTCACAGCTGACCTGCTCAGGGAGGAGGTCGAGTTTGCACGCAAGAACAAGTTTGCTTCGGCGCGTGAGCGTTTCGTAGCGGGCGTCACAACGATCGGCGTGCTCGTTCCGGAGATCAAAAGCTGGCCGGCGCTTGCGATGACTGCAGCGAGCCTGACAGAGAGCCTCAAGGATGGTCGCGAGGCTGAGATTGTTCAGCTCCTTCGAGCTGCGGTCAAGGAGGTTGCAGACATACTGTCCCGTGCGGCGATCGAGAATTGAGCGATACGTCGACGTGCGGCACAGGCGAAGTATTTGCGGCGCTCGCGCAGTGTCACAGAGTGCCCAGCCTCCATGCCGGTCATTCTCTTCATGTTGGCGCGATGGTTTTTCATCGCGCCAACTGCCTTCACGCCGCCGCCTTAGCGATGCGGGCAAGGCCGTTGTTGAGAATAACAACATCGCGTTCCACGCAGCGCGAGCGGAACGAGATCTCAGAGCCGTTGCGCCACACTTCCGTGCGGACGGTCTCGCCAGGGTAGATGGGCGATGAAAAGCGCACCTGCATGTGCTTGATGAGTGTCGCGTCGCTGCCGCAAACGAGTTTTGCGAGCGCCCGCCCAGCGACACCGAACGAGCACAGACCGTGTAGGATCGGCGCGCGGAAGCCGGCGACGGCTGAGACCGCCGGATCTGCGTGAAGCGGGTTCATGTCGCCGGAAAGGCGGTAAATCAGCGCCTGGCGAGGCAGCGTTGCGATATCGAGCGTCGCATCGGGTGCCTTTTCGGGTAGCGTGTGGACAGACGGTGCCTCACCACTCGACACACCGAAACCGCCATCACCGCGCATAAAGCTCGTCCCGACGAGCGTCGCGATGTGTGTCCCGCTCTCTTTCTCGATAATGCGACGCTCGGAAACCAGAATTGCGCCGCGCTCCTTGCCTTTGTCGATGAGGCCCGTGATACGCGAGCGTCCGATGAAGGTTCCCGAATTCGGGACGGGCGCGTGGATGGTGATCGACTGCTCACCGTGCACGACCTTGCGCCAGTCGACTCCCGTTCCGCTTTCCTTGAGCCAGAAGCCTTGATAGCCGAGCACTGTGACCATGGTCGGCAGCGCCACGAGATTGTCCTCGTAGACGTAGCGAAGATCGCTTTCTTCCAAGGGATCGCTGCCGCAGCCAACGCCCAATGCGTAGAGCATGGTATCGCGCTTCGTGAATGCCTGGACGACATCGTCAAATTTCCAGTTGCGCAGCTTCTCAACGTCCAATGCCATCGTCGACTTCCAATTGTCCAGGAGCACGCCCGGCTGGCAGGGTGCCATGGGGGCTCGGGTACAGTCAAACTCGGCAGGCGCTTCAGGTGACTGCGCGCCATGTCGGCACTGCTGTTGCGTAGCGCGCACGCACACAGGCGGCCTCGATGCCCACCCAATTCCAAACGGGGATATCATCGACGATACGGATGCAGACCATCGAGGTGATGAACAGTCGCTGCGTGGTGACGACCACCAATGATTGTGCTGGAGATCAAATCGCTGCCGCCTCTGCCCAGAGGCGAGTGAGGATTCGTGCCCTGTGCTGGGCGTTCGCGGTAAGCTGCCGGCTATCGCTGGAAGGTCGGAGACAGATGCCCAAGTCTTCTTGGCCTGCAAGCATGGGATCGCGCCGCCGCGACCAGTATCGCGGAGCCGAAGCTAACAGGCGCTTGCGCGAGCGCCTTGCTCCACGCGATCGCTCAGCAAGCCGGGTATCCGATTCTGCCCGGCCCTCAAACAGTCAGCGACTGCCCCGATCTGATTTCCTCGAGAGGAAGAAGCAGGATGCGGCGCAGATCGAACGCTTAACCGTCCGGGCCTTCGTGGCCATTTCAACGTGTCGGGTTCAGACGTGATGGTGCCCCTCCACACCTTCGAGAGTGTGGCGAATGACGTAGTTCGATTGGCAGCCCATGCGGTCTGACGCTGGCTAAGGATGAACGGTGACGTCGCCCAGAGGCGAATTGCTGTTGGATATTGAGGATACAAGAGCGAGCAACGAATCGACACGTGCGAGGGTTTGGAGCATCTCGCATTATTAGCCACGTCGCCTGCGATAGGCCGGTGCGAACGCCGTCCTGCTCGCGCGGCACCAGCTAGATGAAGTAATGTGAATTGGATGGGTCGAAGACGGTGGATTGGCGGACTATATCTGCGACCGCCGCAAAGGACCTCAGATCATCCGAGTGTCCTCTGATCGCCACGCCGGACTGTGATGGAGAATTTTACACTGAAACACGACCTGTGACGCCAATTGTTCCGGCAAGAGAACATGCCATCTGAATGGTCTAGGCGCCTGTCACCTCGTTGGCGCTATCCACTCCGGTCTAGTTGCTGCGGTCAATCAGACGCCGGGGAAGCATCAGCTAGTGGCCAAGCTGCGAGCACGAGCGGTGGCTCGACACGCCAGACGTGATCTGGCCCGATACCGCCGATCCTTTCGATGAAGGCCTGCCATTCCATCGGTCGCGGGCAAACCCGGTAATCGGCTTGCACATACTCTACGAGCGACTTAGTTGATTGATGCGCTCCTCGGAGTAGGGCGATGCGCGGTTGCACTCCGCCCGGAGATTGTGAACACCACGCCCACTGATACGGGACCACAATATCGGGGCACCAACCGTGAGACCTACCCCGAGGAACTGAGCATCTGTGTGCCGACCGGCCTTGCTATCCACTATTCCATCGCAAGCCAGCAACCGCCCCACCGCTTGTCACCCCTGCTGAAATGCTCGGCGGCACCCGACGCGCCGCCGACGAAAAGCTGCTTTGACCCGCCCTGGCCCAACTTGCCTCCGACCGCCGGAAGTCATCGCCAGTTCTGTGCAGGTCTCGCTCGACTGGAAGGTGCGCGCGGTGCGGCACGTGAAGCCGAAGGCCTGCGCGCCCGGGAGGCCGAGCTCCGTCGCGAGATCCAGCTTCGGCCGAACGCCGCCGAAAGTCTTCAGCCCGATCTCGTCATGCTCGCCGAGTGGTTGGGCATTTCTCGCGCGACCGCCGCGGTCATTGAGCTTAAGCGACATTGCGGTCGTCAGATCCCGCCGGGCCTGAGCCATGGCGTCCGGCTCCGTTGAGAGCCCGAGCAGATACGCCCGTAGGATGTGCGCCATTGCGAAGGCCGGGGCGAGGGCAATCGACTTATCCAAGCTGGCCATGGGGTCGTCGCGATAGATGTTGAAGGCGGCGACAGCGTCCTCGTAATAGGTGGCGGCATCTTTATCTGCGCCGGATAGCGGGTGTCCGTGGAGATCGGTGATCATAGCATGGCTCCGAAAGCGATAGGCTTGCGAACTGGTAATGAGGAGGCTCGCCGGCAGCGGAATTGACCGCCGCCGGCGACAACGCCCCCTAGCGCTTGGCTTCGAGCACCATGTTGAAAGGTGTCTCGGCGACCGTGCGGATCGTGCCCAGCCCTGCGGCCTTGAGCACGGCCTCGAGTTGTGCCGGGCCTGCTTGCGCGCCGAGCACATGCGTTCCGTTCTCGGATATCGCATGTGCACAGCACATGGTCGTCGAGGCCGCGTAATAGAGCCGGCCCACTGGATTGATGTTCTCCTCAACGCGGTTGCGCGCGAACGGTTCGACCACCATCAAAGTCCCGTCCTCCGCCATCGCCGACAGCGCGAACCGTGCGGCATCGACTGGCCGGCCCATGTCGTGAAGGCAATCGAAGAGGCAGACGAGATCGTAGCTTGCCCGTGGGAAGTCATCCGCTTGCGCCACTTCGAAGTTCACGCGGCTCTCGACGCCGGCCTTGCGAGCAACCTCGCGAGCAACCGCGATAGACCCCTCGTGGGTATCGAAGCCCCAGAAGCGGCTGTTCGGGAACGCTTGCGCCATGAGTACTGTCGAGTGACCGTGACCACATCCCACATCGGCGACCACCGCGCCCTTTTCGAGCTTGGCCGTGACGCCAGTGAGAGCAGGAAGCCACTGATCGACGAGAAAAGCCGCGTAGCCATTACGGAAGATTCCCGCGATGCCGCAGAAAAGCCGGCCGTCGTGGTCGCCCCAGGGCATGCCCTTGGCCGACTTGATAGCCTTCAGTGACTTCGCCTCGTCGGCCCACATTGACGACACGACTTGCCAGCCGTAGGGCAGGTAGTAGGGGCTGGTCTCGTCGGCGAGCATCATCGCCTGTTCGGGCGACAACTCGTAGGTAGCGGTGTCGGTATGATAGTCGACGTACCCACCAGCGACCTGAGAGTTGAGCCACTCCCGAATATAGCGCGCGCCACACCCGCTGCGACGCGCGACGTCTTCGACGCGGAGCGGACCAGCGCTGGCCATGACCTTGTAAAGGCCGAGCTTCTCGCCCAGCGCGACCATAACTCCGCCGTAACCAGCGGAGATTTCACCGAAAAGGCGTCCGTGCAGTTCATTGAGCTTCTGCGCATTGATTGTCATGACACGATTGTTCCTATTGGTTAGGTGTCTGATGTCTTGTGAATAATTTGGAGAAACCGCCGCCGCGCCCCGACGATCGGCTACCCGACATGACGAGGGCGGCTCTGTGGGTGGATCTTCAGCCGCCGTGCCGACCGAAGCGGACGGCGTAGCCGATCTCAGTTCGCCTGAGACCGATGTCCGCGAGCGTGCGGTCGTCCATCGCCTGGAGGCGTGCGATATCGTGGCACTTCATCCGCCAGGCAATCCAGGCCAAGTAAGCGGCACCAATTTTGCGCATCAGGCCGTGGCGGATTGGCTCCGCTTTTACTGTCGCCAGAGCGACAATTTCGTGGGTGGTGGTGGTGAGGTTCGTGCTCATGATCAATCTCCGTGTTTCTCTGTTTTGCGCGCCCTTCCTACGCATTGGCCCGTTCGAGCGGCGTGGCGGCCGCGTGAAAAGTTCGCTAAATCGAACCCGACGCCCATACGGGACGATCACACCGGCGTGAAAGATGAGCACTCCAAGCGTTCAAGAAGCGGCAGAAGGATCCCCCGCCTGGATGCTCCAGGTCCTCGGCGGCTTTGCCTTGCGATCGACGGATGGCCGCGACGTGGAGCTGCCGACCCGGAAAGCCGCGCTTCTGCTGGCCTACCTTGCGGTTCCTGCCGGCTCGGCACATTCGCGGGACCGGCTCGCCGACCTCTTGTGGCCATCGAGCGGACAAGAACAGGCGCGCGGCAGCTTGCGACATGCGCTGGCCGCCCTGCGCAAGGTGCTGGGCGCGGACGCGATCGACAACACGCGGGACCAGATCCGGCTCCGGCCCGGCGTCGTAGCGGTCGATCTCGATGCGATTGCCGATGTGGCGGAGGGGCGTTTTCTGCCAGACCTTTCGGGAGTGGCATCGACGGCAACGTTACTCGACGGCGTCACCGCCGACGGCGAAGCGCTGAGCGAATGGCTGACCTTTGAGCGCACCCGAAGTCGCGCTTTACAGCAGGCGGCTTTACAGAAGACCATCGATGCACTGGCACAAGACGACCGGCACGCCGAAGCAATCGATGCGGCCGAGCGTTTGGTTGCGCTCGATCCGCTACGTGAGCACAGCCACCGTGTGCTGATGCGAGTGTTCGTCCAAGCAGGCGAGCGCTCAAAAGCCCTCGCTCAGTTTCAACGGCTGCAGCACCTGCTGAAATCAGAACTGGGCGTCGCCCCATCCCCTCAGTCCGCCGAACTGGCTGGTGAGATCCGTCGGGGTGTCGCGCCGGATCGCACCAGCTACTCTGGAGCAGGAGATTGGAGCGGCGACAGTTCAACGGGCGCCTACCGTGACGCGGCCCCGCGCCGGATCTCAATTGCCGTTCTACCGTTTCAGTGTCTCGACGAAGAAGACGGCTTGGCCGCGTTCGCCGACGGGTTTTCCTCGGAGCTGGTTGCGGGACTCTCACGATCGCCCGAGTTCTCGGTCATCGCGTGGCAATCAAGTGCGCAAGTCTCGGGTCGGACGGTCGATGCGGTGAGATCCGCCGCCGAGCTTGAGGTGGACTATGCACTGACCGGCAGCCTGCGCTTCGTCGACGACCGCTTGCGCATCGCGGCACAACTAGTGGCCGCTCGCTCGCGCACCTGGACATGGGCTGAGCGCTACGAGCTCGACAAGGCGCTGGCGCTTTCGTCACAGGACAGCATCATCGCAGGCATCATGGGCGCGATCGATGCGGGCGTGCGCAATGCCGAGCGTGAGGCGGCTCGCGCCATGCCTATTGCCGACCTCGACGACTGGAGCCTCTATCATCGTGGCATGTGGCACGTCTATCGCTTCACGCGCGACGACGTGGCTGCGGCCGAGCAACTCTTCTCAACCGCGATGCAGCGAGAGCCTTCGGCAGCCGGCCCCCATGCCGGCCTCGCCTATGCCTGCCTTGTGAGAGTGCTCTGGCGGTTCACCGACGACCTCCGCGGTGCCGTCGGCGAAGGCGTTCGCCATGCGCGCAACGCGGTCACCCGCGACGAGCACGATGCGCACGCCCATACGGTACTTGGTCGGCTACTGGTGATGTCGGGCCAATTAGAGCGCGGCATCGAGCATCTTGAGCGAGCCATCGAGCTCAATCCCAGTCATGCCCACGCCTACTACGGGCTCGGCCATGCACTCTATGTGGCAGGGAGGCCCGACGACGCGCTCGAACCTTTGGACACGGCCTTGCGCCTGAGTCCGAAGGATCCCCTGGCGAGCATGTTCCTGACCATGGCGTCTTTCTGCCATCTCATGCGCGACGACCTGCCGGGCGCGGAGGCTGCCGCCCGTCGTGCGCGCAACCTCCTCTCTAAGGAAACGTGGTCGCGGCTCGCTTTGGCGGCGACCCTGCAGATCAGAGGCGATCTGGCCGGCGCCAACAGCGCGGTTGCCGAAGCCCTAGAGATCGAGCCGGGTCTCGCCATGTCGACGTTTGCGCCGCTGGTCCAACACATCCCCACAGAGATGCGGGATCGCGTGCTCGCTGCGCTGGAACAAGCGGGGCTCCCCACAGACTAAGTAAGCCTGCTGGTCCCTGGAGAGTGGCAAGTGCTAATCGCGAGCCCAATGTTCGCTCAGTGCATCGGTCACGGCGGCTGCTGGCCCGCAGCCGACATCGCAGCGATGGTCAGGGCCTATCTTTTTGCAGGCATTCCCGCCCGCAGAAGACCGGCACAAATGCGCTCCATGACAGGCCCAGAATAGAGCATTGCAGCGCGAACCTCCTCGCAGGTCATGTCCGGATAGTCCTCAAGTAGCAGGCGCAGACTGTCCGTGGCGTCTTCGTCGCACCCGGCATCGGCATAGGCTGGCGCCAGCTGGCGATGGATCCAGCGAGCACTGGGGTTTGCCGCAACCGCCTTTTCCATCCACCTGATGGCCTCGTCATGGCGAGCATCGAGGTAGTGCGCTGCGCCGATGCCGACATAGCAATTGAAGTTTATGGGGTCGAGCGGGCTTAGACGTATCGCCCTTTCGAAGCAGGAGATGCTCTCCCGATACCTGTCTCTATAGCCGTGAAGCCACCCGAGCCTGTTCCAACCCCAGCTGCAATTGGGTTCGATAGTTACGGCACGCGAGAGTAGCTCCTCCGCCGGCTCGAAATCGCGCACGAGCGTATGGGCGGCGCCGAGAATCGAGAGCGCGAACGCATCGTCTGCTGCTTGATGTACAGCGCGCGCGGCAAGTTCGAGTGCCTTGCGGCTGTCGAACGCGAAGTCCTCCGTCCAGCTATAGACGCACCGCTGCGCATGACACCACGCGGCCATGGCGAGTGCCGACACGTAGCCGGGGTCGCGCTGCAGGGCCTGCTCCAATAGAGCGAGACCCGCTGCATTCGATTGCCGATCAAGCGCCGTAATATGCGGCAGAGCCTGCAGGTAGAGATCGTAAACGTCGAGGCTATCGGGCCGTTTGCGTCGGGACCGTGCGACTTCGGCGGCGCGGATGGAAGGTTGGATCGCACCAATGACGCTGCTCGTTATCTGGTCCTGCAGCTCGAAAACGTCGGACAAATCACCGTCGAAACGGTCGGCCCAGATATGGTGCCCGGTTCCTGTCTCGATGAGCTGGCCGGTGATGCGCACCTTGTCGCCGGCCTTGCGCACGCTGCCTTCGAGTACGTAGCGCACGCCGAGCTCGCGGCCGACCTGTCGGATGTCGACGGTTTTGCCCTTGTAGGTGAACGTCGAGTTGCGCGCGATGACGAAGAACTGCCGGACTCGCGAGAGCCCGGTGAGGATGTCGTCGACGATGCCATCGGCGAAATACTCCTGCTCGGCATCGTTCGACATGTTGTCAAACGGCAGAACAGCAATCGACGGCATGTCGGGCTCCGCCGGGTCCACGGGCCCAATGGCGGTGCTCGCGGCCGGTGGCAGCTCACGCGTCTGCGTCCTGCCAACATTGACGTCCGCGGCATCGCACGGCTCAAGCTCGAACCGGAGACCGCGCCCGCGCACCGTCTTGATCACCCGCTGTTTGGCACCGTCATCACCAAGCGCCTTTCGCGCCGCATTGATACGGGTAGCGATCGCTGCATCGGAGATGAAGCGACCCTTCCAGACGTGCGCTACGATCTCGTCATAAGCCACCAGCCGACCGCGCTGGGAGATAAGGAAAGCGATCAGCTCGAAGACCTGCGGCTCGACGTCCACGACGGCGCCATCGACATGGATCGTGGCCGCATCGAGATCGACCGCGAAGCTATCGAATATCAGCAGGCGGTTCTTGCCGATGTTTCTCATTGCGAGTCTCGCTCTCCAGGCATCCCCCGTCCTCAGGGCCAGAAAACACTGCAATCTCATACATAAAGCGTATCTGAAGGTGGTCTGAAGGCAAGCCTCAAGCAACCCGCTCTCCCTGCCCCTAGGCTCAAGCTGTCGCCCACGCTGGGCGGCTGAGCCGATCACAACAAATGGATGGTGGCAGCTATGACAGTCTTTGATGCAATTGCATTCAAGAAGACGACCCATTCGCAATGGAACGCGGTGGCTAATCGATGGAATGCGTGGGGGGGCCTACTCGACAGTTGGCTCGGTCCCGTGAGCGAAGCCTTGCTCGACATGGCAAATGTCGGCCCGGGCAGCCGCGTGCTGCATGTGGCCGGCGGATCCGGTCAGGAGGCCTTGCAATCAGCGCGCCGGGTCGGCCCGAGCGGCTACGTCGAAACGACCGACATTTCCGAAGCGTTGACGGCGCTCGCTGATGCCAACCTCAAGGCCGCAGGGGTGCGCAATGCCGTCGCGCGCGCAACGGACGGCGAGGGCCTCGCGATCATCGGCGAGCCCTTTGACGCCGTCCTCTCGCGGGTTGGCCTGATTTACTTCCCGGATCAGCTCGGCGCGGTGAAGCGCCAAGCTGCCGCTTTGCGCCGAGGTGGATATGTCGGGGCCATAGTCTACGCCACCGCTGAGGAATGCCGCTTCTTCTCTGATCCCGTCGGTGTGATTCGCCGACACGCGGCGCTTTCGCCACCGGCTCCCGGCCAGCCCGGCCCATTCAGTCTCGGGGCGCCAGGACGGATCGAAGAGCTGTTCAAGGCTGCGGGACTAGTCGACGTGCAGGTGCGGAAGATCAATGCGCCTGTCGTCCTACCAAGTGCGGCGGAATGCCTTCGCTTCGAACAGGAGTCTTTTGGAGCTCTGCATCAGATGCTCGGAAAGCTCGATGATGCTGCCAAGGCCAAGGCTTGGACGGAGGTCGGCGAAAAGCTGTCTGCTTTCGAGTCCGGTGGTCGATTCGAAGGGCCATGCGCGATGATCGCTGCAGTGGGACGACGGCCTGCATAGTGCCTTCGACGGTAAGATCGGCTGCGCGCGTACATTCAAGCAGCCGCACCCCGACGGTCGCGCGGCAGCAGCCCGTCAAAGGCCGACGCCGGGCCAGTTCGCGACTTCCGCTTCAGGCCCAGCGCGGACATTCGGGCGTCCCGCTCGACGACCCCGATGCAAAGAAAGCGGACGCGCGTATAACGCCAATCGATCGAAAGTCACCGCGGCCGCGCAAGGACCGATGTCTGCCCAGAAGCTGACGTAGGTCGTCTGTCCGCTATGGGCCAATACCGGACTTATAGATGCGCACAACAGAGGAGCGTCAAGGAAGCACCTCGCAAGGCGATCCAGGACTACGCATGGGGCCTGGTTAATATCGGTCGGAGCTTGCCCGCGCAGAACTCGAAGAAGGCACTGATGCGCGGCGACCGGCGCAGGTCCTTGTGGGTAAGCAGGTACATAGGATAGCTCAGCTCGGGAACCGGGCCGAACACGCGTAGGAGTTCGTCATCGCCGTCGCCGAGAGGTGCGGGCAGCGGTGCAATGCAGGCTCCCGATTTCACAGCGAGAAAAACGCTCGGAATATTTCCGGCCTCTGCGCAAATCTTGGCGCCCGGCGCGTGCCGCCGCAGCCAACTTGCAGCGCCGTGATTGGCCATTGCTTCGATAAAGCCCACCGTTGTGTGCTCATCGAGTTCGGCGAGTGATTTTGGCGATCCATTTCGATCGATGTACGAACGTGTCGCGTAAAGCGACCACGGTACGTTGGCGATCCTCTTGCCAACAAGCGTTTGGTCGGTCGGCACTCCACCGCGAATAGCAACATCAGCCTCTCCGTCGGCGAGGCTGAGCAAACGCTCCGTCATAACAAGTTCGACTACCAATCCAGGATGCTGCTTATTGAATGCATCGAACAGGCCCGATTTCATAAGTCTGTGTCCGACCGCGGTCGAACACGTCATGCGAATTCGCCCGATCATTCCTCGGTCGGACGCTGCGATGTGGCGCTGAAACCCGCTGACGAGTTGGTCTATTTGCTCGGCATGTGAGCGTAGTTCGTGACCGAGCTCGGTCAATCGATAGCCTGTCGGGTGGCGCTCAACCAGACTGCAGCCTAGAGCTTTCTCGAGGGCAGCGAGACGCCTTTGCACGGTCGACTGGTTCACTTGCAACTTCTTTGCCGCCGCGAGCGTGCTGCCCTCACGCGAAACCGCAAGGAAATGTCGCAAGTCGTTCCAGTCGAACATCCTCAAGTTATGCATTGTTGCGCCCCGACAACGCAAGAGTGCTGCTCCCGCTGATGGCGCGGAATTGTTACCGGTAGAGTGTGCCTGGGCAGAAGGCTCGCCGTGTGGTCGGCATAAGGGTACACATTGTGAAGATCATATTCGCAGCCCTCTTTGTTTTGTCGACGTGTGTTGGCCCCTCGTTGGGGCATGGCAATCCGCCGAGTGCCACTTTGACGGCCGAACCCGATGCTCCGAACGGCGGACTTCCCGTCAAGCGCGATTTGGGAGTGAAGAACGACATGGCCCCGATGACCCAGTCAGCTTTGCAGCCGGTCAATCTCGTCTATGCAGACGCGACGGGATCCTATCGGGTTCTGCTCACGATTGCCCTGCAGCAGGGCTTGTTCGAGAAACACGGGCTGGAGATTCATGCCGTCGCTGCAACCGGTCCAATCGTTCCGCGAGTGACAAGAGACGTGCCCGTCGGATTGATCGGCGAACCTGCGGCCATTCTGCAGGCAGCAGAGGGAAGCGATTTGAGGATTGTTGCGTCGTTCTCGAAAACCAGGGTGACGGGCCACCTGGTCGGCCGACCCGATATTCACAGCGCCTCAGAACTCCGCGGCAGGCGCATCGGCGTGCGGGTATTGGGAGCAGGCATCTGGATATCCACCGTTATGGCGCTGGAGCAACTGGGGCTCAGTCCATCTCGCGATAAGATTTCCCTGGTGCCAGTGGGCAGCCCAGTCGAGATCTTGCGCGCACTTGAGGATGGCGCAATCGATGCGGCGCTTCTTCCGGCGGCGCAAAGCCGCAATCTGAGGACGCTCGGCTATCACGTCCTTCTTGACGACTACCCCGGGGACGCTACGGCGTATGGAGGTGCGCTGGTTGTTGATGCTGCATTTCTGACATCGCGCGCCGAGCTCGTCGAGAAGGCCATCACGGCTCTCGTTGAGGCTCTCGCGTTTTGTCTCGAGGAGAAGAATTTCAGCTCGGTCGTAGAGTCCTTCAAGACGTCCCTTGGTATCTCTGACGACGAGACGGCGCGTTCGAACTTGCGCGAGCTCAAGTCAAAGCCCTATCCTTCGTGTCTCGACTTGACGCACATGCGAAAGGTCATGTCGCTTCATGATGCGCGCGTACTCAATGTCGACATCGACCAACTGGTTGACGATAGACTCGTCAAAGAGATCGACAAGCGAGGCACAATCGACCAGCCGCAATGAGATATTGAGCCGCCATTGAGGTGGTGACACTTCGTCGGCCCTGTCCAAGCAATCCGCCACCGAAGCTCGGATAGATCAATTATTTCACGTCTTAGCGACCCCAATACGCTTAGGATGTACTCACCCGGACCGCTAACGCTCCATTAGATGCGACTGAGATGCTGCGCGCGGACGCCCGCAACTGATCAGGCACGATCCGCCTTGTGCACCGGCCGGTCTCCACCATGAGCACTGGCAGTAAAATCCGACGCACAGAAGCGACTCCCATGCACGCTCAGTGCTCGACCAGATACTCGTCGAGTACTTCCAGATCCGGCTCAGCTCCGAGGCCAGGCGCCGCTGACAGAGTCACTTTCCCGTCTCTTACGTTTTCCAGGTCGATAGCGATGAGTGAGCGCAAAGGGTTGGCATTGGCGTCGATCTCGAGGAGGCCATCCCCGCCGACGGCCGCAAGAAGATGGGCCGAGGCCAACAAACCGACGCCCCCTCCGAGGTAGTGCGGGCAGAAGCGCAGGCCCCGTTCGCGGATGCGCCGCGCGACGGTAAGCGTGGCGCTGATCCCACCCCATTTTGCGAGATCGGGCTGCACAACGCCCAACACGCCGGCCTCGAACGCGCGCTCGAAGTCCGCAACCCCGGAAATGTTCTCACCGCCAGCCAACGGGATGCGCGATGCGCCCTTCAATCGCTGCCATTCACTCCAAGGCACATCTGCGCGAATGGGTTCCTCAAGCCAGCCAAGACGGAACTCCTCGAGTTTCGGCAGCATCTCCAGCGCTTGATTGACGCTCCAGCCTTGGTTGGCATCAACCATGAGGCCGACGTCAGGTCCCAGCGTGCGCCGCAGCTCGGTCAGGTTGGCGAGATCGCGCTCGCTTCCGAAACCGACCTTTAGCTTGAATGAACTATATCCGGCCGCCTGCTTCGCCTTCGCGAGGCAGTCTGGTGCATCCGGATTGAGGCCGCTCGCGTAAACGCCGATATTTGGCGAACCGCCATCGTTCAACAACTTCCATAAAGGCTTTCCCGCCCGTCGCGCGGACAGATCCCACAACGCGGTGTCAACGCCGGCTATGGCCTGGGCGAATGGACCTGGCTCGGCACTTTGCAAGGCGAGCACAGCCGTACGGGCGGTCATATACTCGAAGGCCTCGATCGGATCGCGGAAGGAGCTGGCGAGCAATAGCGGCGTCAGTACGCTGTCAACGAGCCGTGCGCGATGCTCCGCGCCGACAGCCGGGAAGTTGCACCATGCTTCGCCCCAGCCTCGCGCACCCTGGTCGTCTTCGACTTCGATCATAGTCATTGGGCGGTCGCGCATGATGCCGAAGGACGTCGTCACCGGCTGCTCTAGTGGACAGCGGAAGACACGGGCAGTCACGCGACGGATCTTCAGCTTGGCGCTCATGGCTTGAGGTCCATCTCCAGGTGAATGTAGTCGCCGCGATAACTGACCTCGGCGAGATAGATGACGGTTCGATCCGGCCCGCACATGACGCGGCGAACCTCAGCCATGGGCGTGTTCAGCGCGATGCCGAGCAGCCTCGACGTCTCCACGTCCGCTGTAGATATGGTGAGCGTTTGGCGCGCCGAGGCAATCTCGAGGCCCGACAGAGATGTCAGCACCGGCAGCGCGAGCTCGCGCCGGAAGCGGGATGGCGCACGGCGAAACACGCGATAGTCCACATAGATGGAGATGACGCAGTAGCGCTCGCCGTTGCGCGAATGCACACGCCGCAAGTGGAAATACTTCGGCGCGGCAATACCGTCCCGCTCGACGATAACGGGACTGGCGATGTCTTCCGCCAGATTGGCGTGCTCCGGTCGGTCGCCGCTGTACATAGCTACGAGATCACCAAGCGTCGTCTCCACGCGCAATTGCCGGCGTGTCGTCGCCTTGTCAGTAACGAACGTGCCCCGCCCGCGCTGCGGCGAGAGCAATCCTTCCTCGGCAAGGAGCGCTATGGCTTGACGCACGGTCACCCGCGCGACGTCGAATTCTTCCATCAGCTGCTCGATGGACGGGAGCACACTCCCGACCGCCCACACTTGCTTGTCCAGACGCTGGCGGAACAGGTCCGCAAGCTGAACGTACCGGGGGATCGGCGTGTCGCCAAAAATATGATGCGTCGCTTGGGGCATCAGGCTTTCAGATTGGGACTTGCATCAAACATCCTATAGATAGTACTTATGGGATGATTAGGCTAGAACGAACAAGAACAATCTGAGGAAACGTGCGTCGAGCGGCTCTCATCCTTGCCCCCTGGCTTGCCCTGCTGGCTGGCTGGTATGGCATTCATCACAGCGGTTTAGTCAACCCTGCGCTCGTGCCTACTCCGCACGAGGTAGCCGCGCGCTTTGTCGAATTGATGCGCGACCGTCTGCCCATGGACATCCTGATGTCCACGCAACGCGTATTCCTCGGCGTGTTGTGCGGCATCGCCCTAGCCGTCCCGGTCGGCTTCGTTCTCGGCTGGTACAAGACCGTCCGTACGTTCATCGACCCCCTGATCAACTTCTTCCGCGCCCTGCCCCCGATCGCCCTCATCCCGCTCGTCATCGTCTATTTCGGCGTCGACGAACTCGCAAAGATTGTGATCCTCTTCTACGCCTCGTTCTTCGCGGGCGTCATAGTCATGTACGAGGGCATTTCACAGATCAGTCCGATCTATGTCCGCGTCGCGCGCACGCTCGGTGCGACTGATGGCGAGATCTTCCGCAAGGTCATCATCCCTCTCGCGGTGCCGCACATGCTCACCGCACTGCGCGTGGCGCTCGGCGTAGCCTGGGCGACGCTCGTGGCCTCCGAGCTGATTGCGGCGCAGCAGGGTCTCGGTGCGCTCATACAGAACGCCGGCTCATTCTTCCAGCTGGACATCATCTACGTCGGCATCATCTGCATCGGCTTCATAGCGCTCTTCATGGATCTTGCCCTTCGCACGCTGGCGCGTCGCTTCGTCTCCTGGCAGGAGCGCATCGCATGAACGTCGGGTCGCCTCGCATCTCATTCGACAAGGTCTCGGTACGCTTCGACACGCCGGCTGGCAGCCAGATGCACGTCGTCGACGACGTGAGCTACCAGATCCGCGATCGTGAATTCGTCTCCGTCATTGGTCCTTCGGGCTGCGGCAAGACAACGATGATGAACATCGTGGCCGGCTTCATGCAGCCGTCGGCCGGCACGGTGACGCTCGATGGTCGGCCAATCAATGGTCCAGGGCCGGACCGCGGTGTCATTTTCCAGGAGTATGGCGTCTTTCCCTGGCTGTCCGTGAAGGAGAACATAGCCTTCGGCCTCAATCTGCGCGCCAATCGCACCAGCTTCGAGGAGCGGGAGGAAATCTGCCAGCGTTACATGCGTCTCATGGGGCTCTCCGATTTTGCGGATTCCTGGCCGCGCATGCTGTCGGGCGGGATGCGCCAGCGCCTCGCGCTCGCGCGGGCCTATGCCGTGAAGCCGCAGTTCCTGCTCATGGACGAACCCTTCGGTGCACTCGACGCGCAAACCCGTACCGCCATGCAGGATCTGCTGCTCGAGGTGCTCGCCGCGGAGGGCAAGACAGTGATGCTGATCACGCACTCCGTCGAGGAGGCCGTGTATCTCTCGAACCGGATTATCGTGATGACGGCGCGCCCGACGCGCATCCGAGAGATTATCGACGTGCCATTCGCCTATCCCCGGCGCGAAGGCCTGCACGAGAGCAAGGAGTTCGGCGAGTTGCGTGCCCACGTGCGCGGCCTCGTCATGCAGGAATACGCCCAACAGGCCAAGCAACGGCAATCTTGAAGTAAGAGTGTTGAAGGAGGAAACCGATGAAAGTTGACCGCAGAACGTTTCTGCAAGGTGCAGGCGCGACCGCTGGTGTCATGACACTCGGCTCGCCGGCGATCGCGCAGGCGAAGACCAAGATCCGCGTCGGCTATCTGCACACTCTGGCCGTCGATGGGCAGATGTGGCTTGCCGATCATCTTGGCGCCTTCGACAAGCACGGCCTCGAGCCGGAGTTCAAGCAGTTCCAAACCGGCCTCGAGATCTTTCAGGCCATGATCGGTGGCAGCCTCGATGTGCTCTCGACCGGCGCCGTCATCTCGAATTTTCCGGCGCGCGGCCAGGGCAAGATGTTCCTCGCCAATGCCGTCGAGTTCGCCACGGCGCAGCTCTGGGTGCGCGAGGATCAGGGCATCAAGTCCTTCGCCGATCTCAAGGGCAAGCGTATTGCGACGACAGCGGGTACGACCGCGCACGTCTTCCTCGACACGGCCCTCAAAGCCAACAACATGACAGGCAAGGACATCGAGCTGCTCAATCAGCGCATGCCCGATGCGGTCACGTCGTTCATCTCGGGGGCTGTGCCCGCCGTTGCTCTCTGGGTGCCATTCAACATCACGGTGCGCGACAAGGTGCCTGGCGCAAAGAAGCTCGTCGATGCTTCGGCCTACTACCCCAAGGCCGCGATCATGTCGGGCTGGGCCACGACCGCGGACTTCCACAGCAAGAGCCGCGATGTGCTCGTGCGTGTCGTCAAAGCCTGGAGCGAGGGCAACGAGTACCTCACGAGCAAAACCGACGAGGCGCTTGAAGTGCTGCAAAGGAAGCAGTACCCGCAGGTACCGCTTAAGGACTTCAAAGAGCAGTTCGGTGCGCAGAAGGCGTTCCCGGTGGCCGAGTGGCGCAAGCTCTACGGCGATCAGAGTGTGACGAAGTGGCTGCAGCAGGTGACGGACTTCTTCGCCTCCACGGGCAATATTCCGAATCCGATCCCGGCATCGCAGTACTTCGATCCGTCCATCTTCATGGATGCAACGAAGGCCTGAGGCTTTGTCGGAAGCGACTTACGACTACATCATCGTGGGAGCCGGTTCGGCGGGCTGTATTCTCGCCAACCGGCTCTCTGCCGATCCGGCTTGCAAGGTCCTGGTGCTCGAGGCAGGGGGCTGGGATCGCAATTTCTGGCTCAAGCTGCCGGTCGGATATTTCCGCACAATCTACGATCAGCGGTTTTCCCGGCTGTTCCCAACAGAGCCGTCGGAAGGCACCGGAGGGCGCGCCATCGTCTGGCCGCGTGGCCGTATTATCGGCGGATCCAGCTCAATCAATGGCCTCATCTTCATTCGCGGCCAGCACGAGGACTTCGACGACTGGGAAAAGGCTGGCGCCGACGGCTGGAGCTATCGCGATGTGCTCCCGTACTTTCGGCGTCTCGAGCGGTTTAGCGGGCCGGAGAGCCAATACCGTGGCGCGCATGGTGATCTGCTCGTATCGACGCTACGCAACGATCAACCCATGTGCCGAGCGTGGCTGGAAGCCGCCCAAGAGTTCGGCCTCCCCAGTAATCCCGATTTCAACGGCGAGACAACGTACGGTGTTGGCTCGTATCAGCTGAGCATCGGCAAGCGCTGGCGTGAGAGTTCGGCGATTGCGTTCCTGCATCCGGCTCTCTCGCGTCCCAACCTAATCGTGCGGACGAACGCCAGCGCAACGCGGGTGCTATTCGAAGGTACGCGTGCTGTCGGCATGGAATGGGCGAGCGGACGGGATCGCGCTTCGGCGCGCGCCTCGCGCGAAGTCATTCTCGCGGCTGGTGCTTTACAGTCGCCGCAGCTCCTGCAGCTCTCAGGCATTGGGCCAGCGGATCATTTACGATCGCTTGGGATTGATGTCGTGGCCAACCTTCCCGATGTCGGCGAGCATCTTCAGGATCATTATCAGGCGCGCAGCATCGTCGATTTGAAGTCACGGCTATCGCTAAACAAGGACGTACGAAATCCGATCGCGCTCGCAAGGATGGGCTGGCAGTGGCTGGCGCACGGTCGGGGGCCCTTGACGATTGGCGCCGGTCAGGTTGGCGGTGCAGCCTGCACCCCATTTGCGCAGAATGGCCGTCCTGACATTCAGCTCAACGTCATGCCGCTCTCGGTCGACAAGCCTGGTGATCCGTTGCACAAATATTCTGGCTTCACTGCGGCCATGTGGCAGTGCCACCCCGAGTCGCGCGGGCGGCTGCGTATCCGCTCGGCCGATCCGTTCGCACCACCGCAGATCGAACCGCGCTATCTCTCCACAGAGTTGGATCGCAACGTGGTGGTTGCAGGCTTGAAGATACTACGGGACATCTTCGCACAGCCGGCCTTCCGTGATCTCTGGCGACGTGAGGTCCTGCCTGGACCTGAAGCACGCACGGATGCGGATCTGCTGAAGTTTGCGCAGACGCATGGCGGGACCGTATTTCATCCTGTCGGAACTTGTCGCATGGGCAAGGGCGAGGGCGCCGTCGTCGATCCTCTACTCCGCGTTCGCGGCGTCGAGGGATTGCGTGTGATCGACGCTTCAGTCATGCCCAAGATCACTTCGGCGAACACCAATGCTGCGTCGCTTATGATTGGAATGCATGGTTCAGACCGCATTCTCAACCACAAAGAGATGTCGCGATAGCATGTTACGGGTAATAGCAGCTTCCATTCGACGATCCAGAGCATAGTGCCCACCTCGGCATCGAGGTCGATGACGCAATCGAGGTCGCCGAGAATATCGACATCCGAGTGCGTGGCGCACTACCTCCGACACCGGACGCGGTCGGCGACGTCATTTACGCCAGCTGATGCGACATTGACATTTTGCATCACCCTGTCCGGCGGAAGAGGACCGAAAGGTTGTTGGCCGGCATCTGTGCGACAGCGGGCGGACCGAAGCCTGCTCGGCCAGCAAGATCGGAAACGCCTTCAAGATCGCGCACGCCCCACTCAGAGTTCCGCCGACGCAAATCCTGATCGAACGCCTGGTTGCTTGGGGCCATGTGCCGTCCCCCGCGCCGGTAAGGGCCATAAAGAAAAAGCAGGCCGCTCGCTGCCAGCACGCGCCCCGCACCTCGCATCAGACCCACTGTGGCCGACCACGGCGATATGTGGATCATATTGATGCAGATCACGACATCGACGCACTCGATCGGCCAGACGTCGGCGGCAGCATCGAGCGCGATGGCCGGCCGGATATTCGCCAGCCCCGAGGCCACTGCCCACGCATCTATGCTGGCGCGCGCCAGTGGATCAGGATCACTCGGTTGGTAGACGAGTTCGGGGACGCTTGCCCGCGCAAAATGCACCGTGTGCTCGCCCGAACCGCTCGCGACCTCCAGCGCCAGCCCGTGCGCCGGCAGATGAGGTCGCAGGACCTCCCAAATCGGACCGCAATTCCGTGCCGCCGATGGCGCGTATTGGCGTGCATCATTGTCCAACTGCTAACACCTCCGCATGATAGAATTCTCCATATACTCAAGGGTGAACACGGCGACGATCAGAATCTATGAAGCTGACCTCGGAGTGCCCGACCAGCTTCACGGCTACGGCAATGCGCGCGCCCCACTAACCAACCTCGCGACTACCGCATCAGCACGCCGTCCCCGACGTGCGGGATCTGCGGCATCGCACTCAATCGACAGGCTGATCTGCATTGCCGACCTCCCCTTAAAACAATCTGCCACCGCCATGCGACCTCCGGAAGTCTTGGCATCTCCCATGCGGTTGCCGATGCCTTGTGGGGTCCTAAGGAGCAAGTCTGTCCCTCGAACTGATGTCTTGCGCCAATTTTCCTCAGCCCTACGATTGGCCTCAATAACAAGCATAAGATGAGGAAGCGGCATGGACGGGGCCCGTGGCGACAGCGGCAAATCGGCAGCCAGCATCGAAACCAGAGCATCATGGCGGACCGCGTGGTTCGTACTTGCGATACTAACGATCGCATATGGCTCACCATTGCTCATTGTGGTCGGTCTGAAGCCTATTCAGGAGGCGCTCAATACTGATCGCTCGGCCGTGTCGCTAGTCATCGCGCTCGTGTGGATCGGCACCGGCCTGGGCGGCATCTTGATGGGGTGGCTTGCTGATCGCATTGGTATTCGCGCGACGGTCGCGATGGGCGCTTGCATGACAGCGGCGGGGCTCGCGCTTTCTTCACTTGGTTCAACTTGGGCGCTCTTCGTTGGTCACATCCTATTGGGGTTTCTTGGTAACAGCGCAATCCATCCCCCGCTGCTGATATACATAAGTCGTTGGTTCGATCGCCGCCGCGGTACGGCAATTGCCCTGATCTCTTCAGGGCAGTACTTCGCGGGCGTCGTGTGGCCAGCGCTTTTTGAGCGAGCCATTGCGAGCATCGGCTGGCAAACTCTAATGACGGCATATGGCTTGCTCGTACTGGCCACTGTCCTGCCTGCGGCGCTTCTGCTCAGGCCCGTTCCCGCCGCGCCGCAGTATTCCACTGACGCCACCGCTCAGGATCGGCAGTGTGGTGGCATGCGACCCAATGTGGTGCAGGCGCTCATGTGCGCAGCAGCCTTCTGCTGCTGTATTCCGATGGCGCTGCCACAGGCACATCTTGTCGCCTTCTGTGCTGATGTTGGCATTTCACCAACGCGCAGCGCGACCATGCTGTCGGTCATGCTCGCGGCAGCATTCGTGGCCAGGCAGGCTTGGGGCGCACTGGCAGATCGCATCGGCGGCCTCGGCACCGTGCTGGCAGGTTCGTGCTTGCAGGCACTGGCGATCGTAGCGTTCTCGCTTACGCAGGATGAAGCTGGCCTGTTCGTCGTAGCCGCCGCGTACGGCCTCGGTTTTGCCGGCATCATTCCTGCCTATGCAGTTGCCGTGCGGGATGTATTTCCATCGTCTGAGGCATCATGGCGAATGCCGCTCACCTTGTTTGCGGGCATGAGCGGTATGGCCGTCGGCAGTTGGTTTGCCGGTGTGCTCTATGACTATTTTGGTACATATGCGCCGGCTTTCATAGCGGGCATCATCTTCAACATCGCCAACTTGCTGCTGATCGGATTTCTTGTGCTCCGCCTGCCAAAGGCGCGGCAGTAGCATCACTCCCACACCTGCAAGCGCGCGCCTCAAATCGACTTTCTTCCGCAAACTCCCGTCGGAGAATGCGAGCTGCGGCGGTTTGATTGCACAGTTTCGAGTAGCCCTCGTCAATGCCGACAACGGCATCTGACGATGGAGCAGAGATCTTTCTCGAGGCGGACCGCTCGGTCGTGCATTTGCGCAGCTCCCTCGATCGCACAAATGCATCCATTCCGCGCCGGAGTGAGAACCAATCCCAGGCGCGCGCTCTTCGAGCTGGGTGGCTAGGTTACCCCACTATGTTCGTCAATGCTGCATTCCCCACCTTTTTACCGTCGAGGAGCAGCGGTCGTTGTGACGAGCATCTCCATCTTGCTCTCAAATCGAGAATGGATCTCCGCGCATTCAGCCCGCCTGCAGTCGCCCCATGGCCCACACAAACCTAGCCACTAAGGCGTCGCGAGGTGCGACACGTTCTTGACGACGGTGTAGTGCTGAAGGCCTTCGACACCGCCCTCGCGGCCGATACCGCTGTCCTTGACGCCACCGAACGGCGTCTCCGCGCTCGACGCGACGAAGTGGTTGATCGAGAGATTGCCGACCTCGATCTCCTGCGACAACCGCTCGGCATTCGATGCCGAGTTGGTGAATGCGTAGCCGGCGAGCCCGTACGGCACGGAATTGGCCTTCTCGATGGCCTCGTCTAGATTCTTGACGCGGCTCACGAGCGCCAGAGGTCCGAAGGGCTCTTCGCGCATGGCGCGCGCGTCATCAGGTACGTCCGCGATGACAGTCAGCGGGAAGAAGTAACCATTGTTGCCGATGCGTGCGCCGCCCGTCGTGATCCGCGCGCCTTTGGCTTTGGCGTCGGCGACGAACATCTCCATGGCGGCAATGCGCCGATCGTTGGCGAGCGGTCCGAGCTGAACCGACGGATCCATCCCGTTGCCGACTTTGAGCGACGCGGCCTTATCGGTGATGGCAGCAGTGAATCGGTCGTAGATCTTGTCCTCGACGAAGAAGCGTGTCGGCGAAACGCAGACCTGGCCGGCATTGCGCGACTTCCCGATGGCGGACGCCGCACCGGCCATGGCGGGATCGACGTCGTCGCACACGATCACCGGCGAATGTCCACCGAGTTCCATGATCGCTGGCTTCATGTGAGCGCCGCACATGGCCGTGAGGTGCTTGCCGACCGGCACGGAGCCCGTGAAGGTGATGAGTCGCACAGAGGGTTGCGGAATGAGGTACTCGGAGATCTCCGACGGCTTGCCGAAGACGAGGTTGAGCACGCCCGCGGGAAGGCCGGCATCTGCAAAGGCCTTGACGAGTTGGAAGGCGCCAGCCGGTGTTTCCTCCGACCCCTTGAGGATGATCGAGCAGCCCGCAGCGAGCGCGCCGCCGACCTTGCGGGCGGGCGAGCTCATGGGGAAATTCCACGGCGAGAACGCGGCGACCACGCCAATGGGCTGGCGCAGCACCGAGTGACGCATTCCCGGCTCGCTTGGAATGATGCGGCCGTAGACGCGGCGGCCTTCCTGCGCATCCCACTCGATGATCTCGCAGCCGCGAATGATCTCGAGGCGCGCCTGGGCGATGGGTTTGCCTTGCTCGAGCGTCATGGCGATGGCCATCTCTTCGGCACGCTGCCGGATGATGGCCGTCGCCTTGAAGATGAGGTCCGCGCGTGCCGACGGCGATGTACGCGACCAGATCCTGAAACCCTTCTCCGCGGCGGCAAGCGCATCGTCGAGATCCGCCTGCGTGGCGTGCGGGACAGTACCGAGAACGCTCTCATCGGCAGGGTTGAGAACGGGCTGACCGGCGCGGTTACGCCATTCGCCGCCGACATAGAGTTTCAGCTCAGGATACTGTGCCATCGTTCTTCATCCTTATGAGGCGCAGGCATTGGGCCTCGCCGTTGCTCCCGTTCTCTGCGCACCGCGCAGAGTGATCGAAACGCCGGACGACAGTCGCGAGTGACCGTCCTCCGGCGCGCGAAGATTACCGCGGAACCCAACTCGCCCGAGTTGAGGCTCCGCGAGCACTCATGCTGGCTGGTAGCCGAGCACGGCCTTGATCTCGAGGAATTCCTCGAAACCGTACTTGCCCCACTCGCGACCGTTACCGGACTGCTTGTAGCCACCGAAGGGGGCGCTCATATCTCCGGGAGCGCCATTGAGGTTCACCTGACCGGCGCGGATCTGCGAGGCGATCTTGCGTGCGTGTCCGATGTCACCCGACTGAACATAGCCGGCGAGGCCGTACACCGTGTCGTTCGCAAGCTCGACAACCTGCTCCTCCGTATCGTACGGCAGGATCGAGATCACCGGCCCGAAGATCTCCTCGCGCGAAATGCGCATCTCCGGCTTCACATCGGCGAACACGGTCGGGCGCACGTAGTAGCCGCGATTGAGATCCTCCGGGCGGCCCGGGCCGCCGGTGACCAGCGTCGCGCCTTCCTTGATGCCGGCCTCGATCAGGCCCTGGATCTTGTTGTACTGGACCTCGCTGACCACCGGCCCGAGCACGGTCTCCTTCGACTTTGGATCGCCGACCTTGAGCGACTCCGCCGTCGTCTTGGCGATGGCCGCAGCCTCACCCTGCAGCTCGCGCGGCACGAACATGCGCGTCGGCGCGTTGCACGACTGGCCGCTGTTGTTGAAGCAGTGCGCCACGCCGGCGCGAACCGCCTTCTGCAGATCGGCGTCACGCAGGATAATGTTCGCGGACTTGCCGCCGAGTTCCTGGTGCACGCGCTTGACCGTGTCGGCCGCCGCCTTCGCGACCGCGATGCCGGCGCGTGTCGAGCCCGTGAACGAAACGCAATCGACCTCGGGGTGCGAGGCGATCGCCTGACCGACCGTCGGGCCATCGCCGTTGACGAGATTGAAGACGCCTTTCGGCACGCCCGCGGCGTGGCAAACCTCGGCAAACAGGATCGCATTCATCGGGGCGATCTCGCTCGGCTTCAGCACCATCGTACAGCCGGCGGCGATCGCCGGAGCGACCTTGCAGGCGATCTGATTGATTGGCCAGTTCCACGGCGTGATGAAGCCGCATACGCCGATCGCCTCGCGCGCGATCAACGTCGGTCCCTTGGCCTCCTGAAACTCGTAGTCCTTGAGGATGGAGATCATCTGCGTCAGATGCGCGACGCCGATCGCGGCCTGTGCGCGTGTCGCCAGCGTGATCGGCGCGCCCATCTCCTCCGAGATCGCCTTGGCGATGTCGTCGTAGCGCTCCTTGTAGGCATTCAGCAGGCGCGTCAGGATCTCGACGCGTTCTTCCTTGCTCGTCTGCGAAAAGGTCTTGAAGGCGGCGCGCGCAGCCTTGACCGCACGATCGACATCCTTGGCGGTGCCCATGGAGATCTGGGCGAAAGGCTCTTCGGTCGCGGGATTGATCACGTCGATCGTCGCGGGCGCGAGCGGATCGACCCACGCCCCGTCGATGTAGAACTTCAGTGCGTTGCTCATCATGGCACTCCTTGGGTTTCCTTGCGGTCTCGGGCGCGATCTTAGCTCTTGTCAGGTCGCGCGTGTTCTGTCAGCTTCGTTATATCCGAATGGATATAGCGTGGGAAGCACGCCTTGAAGCTAGGTTTCGCCAAACTCCTTCCGGGGCCGATCCTCGGTGGCCGCTCGTCAGCAATGCCTGTGCCGCTGACATCGGCGCCGCTCGTGCTGGTGGAGCGTCCGATGGATGGACCGGAACAGATCCCACGCAGGGCAAAGATATGGGAACTTTCGCGGTATCTCCATTGCTCGATCATCGGGACATGCCTCTCGACCGGAGAATTGCGACAGATCTTGGCGAAAGCCGGGTTCGTTACCGGTGGCGTCTGCGATCACGACCTGCACGGTAAGGGCGTCACGGTCGGGGGGCAATCGGATGTCGCTGGAAAGCTTCTGAACAAGGCGCTCGACAAGCGCCATCGCCACGCCATCAATCAGTTCAGAACAGCCAAGAACGCGGCTGATATCGGCGAACTTTGGAATGAATCTCGGGTACGCGGCGATATTCCAGGCGCCTACTGGGCGGCTCTCACACACCCCGAGGCATCCGACGACCTCGTCCGCCGGATGTTCGGCGAAGTACATATGCTCTCGCACCTTGTGGGCGCTGCCAATCGCGCGGACATTAGACGGCTCACTGAGCTGGAGGCCGAGAACGCCGAACTGCGAGAAAAGCTGAAACGCCAGGAAGCGCAACTTCGCGAGGGTCTCTCATCGCGCGACGCAAGCATTCGTAATCTGAACCGCCTGCTGGCGCGCCGCATCGCAGAACAACATATCGACCCTGGTTCCTCATCGACATCATCCGAACTGATCACAGTCACGAAGCTCGTCGCCGATCTGGAACTCCGTCTGGGTTCCGAGGCGCGGCGCCGGGGTTCTCTCGAGACTCGCTTGGCGCGCCTTACCGATGACGCGCGGCAAGATAGGGAGGCCCGCGTGGCAGTAGAAGCGCGCGAGCGGACGCTGCGTGAGGAATTGGAAGCCATCGAGTCGAGCCTCGTAGCCTCTACGGACCGGGAGCACGTATCTGCTGGGTCCAGCTACTTGGATGGCATCAAAGTCCTTTATGTCGGCGGTCGTCCTCAGCAGCAGATCAGCCTCAAGGCCCCCGCGGCGCATCGAGGCATCGACATGCTCTTCCATGATGGTGGTATCGAGGACCGCCACGGGCTTCTTGCTGGAATGATCAGTCGCGCGGACGCCGTCATGTTCCCGGTCGACTGCGTAAGCCACGAGGCCGCGCTGGCAGTGAAACGGTTGTGTCGCAATGCTGCCAAGCCATTCGTCCCGCTCCGCAGCAGCGGCATCAGCTCGTTTCTTGTCGCCCTAGAGCGCATGACCACCGCAAAGGCGCATGATGTCGCCTGACCGGCAACGTCTCCTTTCCGGTCGGGGCCCGACCTCGACGGGTTGATCGCTGTATTCGTTTGCATATATCGAACAAGTCTGCTCGATTGAGGGCTCCTCGTCGGGAGTTGGAGGATTTCATGAAGATCAGTGCGCGTAATCGCCTCAAAGGCAAAATTGTCGAGGTCAAGAAGGGCGCCACCACGGCCCACGTGCGGCTGGATATCGGCGGCACGATCGTGACCGCATCCATCACCAATGAGGCTGTCGACGAACTAGGCCTCACGGCTGGCAAGGAGGCTTTCGCGGTCGTGAAAGCGTCTGACGTCATGATCGCGACCGACGCTTAGGGCGCAGCCTCCATGGTGCGTCTCAACGAGATCCGCGACGCGGAACAGGCGGTGACGCTTCCAGCGGAGCCGGATGCCGGAGTTTATTTCATCGGTCGGTGTCGAACGCCGTGGACCGATCGCATGAAATGTCCCCGTCAGGGGCGGCTCGACGGTCCCTTGTGCCATATTGAGGTCTTCGAGCCTTGGATTGCGGCGCTTGATGGCATTGAAGAGTTCGAGCGCTTGGAGGTTCTGTACTGGCTGCACGAGGCGCGACGCGACCTCGTGCAGCAGAGTCCGCGCAATGATGGCATCGCTCGAGGCACATTCAGCCTGCGTACGCCCGTTCGGCCAAATCCGATCGGCACGCACATCGTCCGTCTCGTAGGTGTCGACGGTTCCGTTCTACATGTGCGCGGCCTGGATTGCCTCGATGGAACACCGCTGATCGATCTCAAGCCCGATCGCACGCTCTTCACACCGCTCGCGCCGCGTCAACCCGGAGACGATCAGGTGGGAGACGCACAATGAAAGTGCTCCATCGCTGGATGCTGGCGCTCGTGCTCGCCGTATCGTTAGCCGGACCGACCGCCGCGCGGACCGTGACGGACTCAGCCGGGCGCACGGTCACAGTGCCGGACCGTATCTCCAAAGTGATGGCGGCAGGACCTCCGGCGTCCGCCGTTATCTATTGTCTCGTGCCGGAAGCGATCGTCGGGTGGCAGCGCGCGCCGCGCAAGGAAGAGCTTCCCTACCTGCTGCCGTCTACCCACGCGCTCCCGGAGCTCGGTCGGCTCACCGGCCGCGGTGATACGGCGAACGTCGAGGTCGTGATCAAGGCCGCCCCGGATCTCGTTATCGATTTCGGCTCCGTACGCCCGACGTTCGTATCGCTCGCCGACTCTGTACAGAACCGGACCGGTATTCCATACGTGCTCGTGGACGGCCGCTTTGAAACAACGCCGGCGTCGTTGAGGCTCCTTGGCGCAATCCTCGGTGTTCCTGAGCGCGCCGAACGGCTGGCACAATACGCCGAGGATCTCTTGCGACAGGTCGATGCACTGGTCGCCGCCACTCCGGAGGCAAGTCGGCCTCGCGTATATCTCGCGCGGGGGCCGGAAGGTCTGGAGACGGGCCTCCGCGGCTCGATCAATACGGAGATTCTCGAGCGCGCCGGCGGCCGCAATGTCGCGGTCGCCGACGATGCCCGCCGCGGTATTGCCAATGTGTCCCCCGAGCAGATCCTGCTGTGGAAGCCCGAGGTGATCGTGACCTGGGAGCGCGGCTTCTTCGAGAAGGTCACGCAGCGGCCGGACAGCATTTGGCAGTCCGTGCCGGCCGTCACGGGCAAGCGCGTCTATCTCGCGCCCACGGCGCCATTTGGCTGGATCGATGGGCCGCCGTCGGTAAACCGGCTGATTGGCCTCGCATGGCTCGCGAAACTGCTGCATGGCGAGCGCTTTCCCTTCGATATGCGACAGGAGACACGTAACTTCTATAAGCTCTTCTATCATGTCGATCTTAGCGACGCTGACCTCGAGACCTTGATCGCATGGGCGGATGGCAAGCCACCCGGAACGCAAACGCGCCGATGAAGCGCCACGATGCCTCGCTCGTGGTGCCGGTCCTGGCGGCCGTGCTGTTAGTCTCGATCTTCATCGCTATGACCGTTGGCGCATACCCCGTGTCCCTTGACGGCGCGCTTAACGCACTGGGCCGCTTGTGGAGAGGTGAAGCCGCGCAGTCAGCCGAGGAGCGCGTACTTCTCAACATCCGCGGCCCGCGCGTTCTTGCGGGGGTCATGGTGGGTGCAGCGCTTGCGGGCGCTGGCGTCGTCTACCAGGGCTTATTCCGCAATCCGCTGGTTTCACCGGACATTCTCGGCGTATCTGCCGGCGCGGGATTTGGGGCGGTCGTCGGCATCTTCCTGTCGCTGCCGCTTGCGGCGATCCAGGGTCTCGCCTTCGCAGGTGGGCTTGCGACCGTCGCCCTGGTCTACGTCATCGCCAGTGCAGTGCGCGGGCGTGACCCGACGCTGGTCCTTGTGCTCGGTGGAGTCGTTGTCGGCGCGCTTGCCGGTGCCGGCATCTCGCTTCTGAAGATCCTTGCCGATCCCTATGACCAGCTCCCGGCGATCACATTCTGGCTCCTCGGCAGCCTCGCCAGTACACGGGGTGGCGAGATTGCCAGCGCACTCCCGGCGGTGCTGGTGGGGCTTGCGCCTCTGGTGCTGCTGCGCTGGCGCATCAATGTGCTTTCGCTCGGCGACGAGGAGGCGAAATCACTCGGTGTCGAAGCCGGGCGCGTGCGTGCAGTTGTCATCGCAGCTGCGACGCTGATCACGGCAAGTGTTGTTGCAATCTCCGGCGTTATCGGCTGGGTCGGCCTCGTCATCCCGCACATCGCACGCATGATAGTCGGCCCCAATTTTGAGCGGCTGCTGCCGGCAGCAATGCTCATGGGTGCCGCCTATTTGGTGCTCGTCGATACGCTCGCGCGATCGCTCGCCCGTATTGAGGTGCCGATTGGAATCCTCACTGCTGTCGTCGGTGCTCCGTTCTTCCTATGGCTGCTGTGGCGCGGCCGGCATGGGTGGTCGTGATGCGCCTCAGGGCAGAGGATCTGGCTTATGGTTATCCCGAGCGGCCCGTCGGCTCTGGTGTATCGCTGTCCATTGCGCCAGGTGAGGTGCTTTGTCTCCTCGGCCCGAACGGCTGCGGCAAGACCACGCTCTTCAAGACACTTCTCGGCCTGCTGGCTCCGCAAGGCGGCCGTGTCTTGCTCGATAGCCATGACCTCGCACATCTGCCGCGAACAGATATCGCCAAGCGTGTAGCCTATGTGCCCCAAGCGCAAGCGGGCATATTCCCCTACAGCGCGATCGACATGGTGTTGATGGGACGTACGGCTCACAACGGAATATTCGCCGGGCCGACTAGCGAAGACCGAAGGATCGCGCAGCAGGCCCTTGACGATCTCGGCATTGGTGCGCTCGCTGCGCGTGACGTTACGCGGCTCTCCGGCGGCCAGCGTCAGCTCGTTGTCGTCGCGCGCGCCATCGCACAGGCGGCGCCATTGGTGATCATGGACGAGCCAACCGCCAGCCTCGACTTCGGCAATCAGGTGGTGGTGCTGCAGAAAACCCGGCAGCTTGCAGAGCGCGGCATCGGCATCTTGCTGTCGACCCACGATCCAGATCATGCGTTCGCGATCGCAACGCGCGTGGCCCTAATGCATGACGGAAAGATCATTGCAGCGGGTCAACCCGCCGAAGTGCTCACGCCGGCTCGGCTGCTCGACGTCTATGGTGTTGAGGTCACCATCGAGCGGCTAGCGGATGGCCGCACGGTCTGCAGCCCTCTGTATGGCATGTAGCAAGGCAATTCACCGATGGGCGTTGCTGGGTCTTAGCCTCACATGCGCATTTCATCGGCGTCGGCCCAGATCCGGTACTGGCATGATCGTATCTGTAGATTGCTTGTCGGTCGCCTCAGCGAGGTGACGATCACACGCGCTGTGTCCTGCAGATCGGCAAATTGCCGCGCCGCAAGCTCCTCCACCGTGTACGCTGTTGTGATCCTGAGAATGCTAATGGAGCCGTGGACACGCCGGCCGGCCGCGACCAGCCGACTTTGTGCCTCGATCGCTTAGTGCCGCCTGACCACTTTGTTCAAATTTGGGGCGAACAGTTGGGGGGCGTAGGCCAAGCAACTAGGTCAAACTGCCGGCCGCATCATTTTCTGCTGAGATGTCGGTCGACATGCGCCCCACGGCGAGCGCACCGCGATAGGTAACTAGAGATAGAAGAGTGCGAGGCGCCCCCCGTCGACCTCATGGACCGGAATGCTTATCTCGAATATCTCCTGCAGTACCGCGGTCTGTAGGATATCGCCTGGGGGACCCTGCCTGATCACGGCACCGTCGCGCATGGCCACGATGTGATCCGAGTAGATCGACGCGAAATTGATGTCGTGCAGAACCAGAACGAAGGTTTTGCCGAGGTCATCCGCAATCCGGCGAACAAGCTTCATCATCCCCGCGGCATGACGCATGTCGAGATTGTTCAGCGGTTCGTCCAATAAGACATAGTCCGTATCCTGGCAGAGCACCATGGCGACGAAAGCGCGCTGGCGTTGCCCACCCGACATTTCATCCAGAAATCGATCGGCGAGCGGCTCCAGTTCCATATAGCGGATGGCTTCGCTGATGCGCCTCTCATCCTCCTCGGTAAACCGCCCGCGCGAATGCGGGAACCTGCCAAACGCCACGAGATCACGTACCGTCAGCCGGGCAACGAGATGATTATCCTGTCGAAGAATGGAAAGGCGACGCGCGAGAACATCGCTCGGGGCTTTCGCGACGTCCAGCTCATCGATGTGCACCGATCCGGATGTCGCAGGCAGAAGCCTACTCAAGAGAGCCAACAGTGTGGATTTTCCCGCGCCGTTCGGGCCAATGATCGACGTTACACCGCCACGCGGGATGGTCAGCGAGACATCGCGCACGACGAACGCCTCACCGTAGGCCTTGTTGAGATTGCGCGCGACAATCATCGCGATGCACTCCGCAGTACGAGAACAATGAAGGCAATGCCACCCGCAAACTCGATGATGATGCTGAGGGCCGTGTTGAAGGCAAAGAGCCTCTCAAGAACGAGCTGTCCGCCCACAAGAAGAAGGAGACCGAGTAGCGCAGCTACAGGCAGAAGCAGTGCGTGCTTCTCCGAGCCGCTGATGCGATAGGCAAGGCTCGCGACGAGCAGGCCGAAGAACGTCGTCGGGCCTACGAGCGCGGTAGAAACGGACACCAGCACTGCCACCACGATCAGGATTACAGAGACCGTAGCCCTGTACTCGACGCCGAGAGCGATGGCGCTGTCACGACCAAGAAGAAGGACGTCGAACGTGCGCAACTTGAGCCATCCGATGATCGATACCACCAGCACGGCTGCGGCGGCCACGCCGAGCACCTTGCTGTCTATGGTGTTAAAGTTTGCGAAGAGGCGATCCTGCAGCACAACGAACTCGTTGGGTGCCATGATCCGCTGCAGCAGGCTCGACACGCTACGAAACAGAACGCCGAGCACGAGGCCGACCAGCAGGACAAGGTGCAGGCTCTGTGCGCGCCCCGAAAACAGCCATGCGTACAGAAGCCCGGAAACTCCGATCATGACTGCGGCCTGAGTGGCGAATAGCAAGGATGGGGAAATCGCAGCCGTACGGCTACTGCCAACAGTGAAGACCAACAACGTCTGAATGAGAACGTAGAGTGTATCCAGGCCCATGATGGAGGGTGTCAGGATGCGGTTGGCGCTCACGGTCTGGAAGAGCACGGTCGACACCGCGATCGCATAGGCCACGAGCACCATGGCGGCTAACTTCGCGCCGCGGAAGGGCAACACAAAGCTCCAAGATCCCTTTGTGCCGATGGTCATGAACGCTATGCACGCCACCGAGGAGAGAGCACACAGTCCCAAGAGTAATCGCGTTGCACGCTGATCCCGCTTGTCAGCCAAGGCGCGCATTCCTGCGAAGAAGCAGGTGGAGAAACAGACCACTCGCAATGACGCCAAGCATCGTGCCAACAGGAATTTCGTAGGGTGAGTTTACTATACGCCCTGCAATGTCGCAGGCCAGGACGAGGGCTGCACCTAGCAGTGCGACCCAAGGCAGCGAACGTCGTATGTTATCTCCCATCACCAGGCTGATGACATTCGGCACAACAAGTCCGACAAATGGAATCATGCCAACTGTCACGACCACGACAGCCGTTACGATCGAAACGATGACGATGCCCATCGCGACGACGCTTCGATAGTCGAGACCCAAGCTCGTCGCGAAGTCATTCCCCAAACCAGCGACCGTGAAGCGATCGGCAAAGGCATAGGCAAGCGCGGTCATTGCAAGCGCAATCCAGAGCAACTCGTAGCGCCCGCGCAGGATCATGGAGAAGTCCCCATTGCTCCAAGAGACGAGCGATTGCATGAGATCGAAACGATAGGCGAGGAATGTCGCGGCGGCATTGATCACACCGCCGAGCAGTATGCCAACGAGCGGCACGATCAGCGGAGATTGCAACGAGAGCTTTCGTAGCACTCTCAGGAAGAGCGCGGTAACCAGCAGGGCGAATGCCGTCGCCGACAGCAGGCGAGCCGTGATCGACGCATCGGGGAATATTATCAGAACACTCAGAAAGCCGAGCTTGGCTGCTTCGGCCGTGCCGACGGTGGACGGTTCGGCGAAGCGATTGCGCACGACCATTTGCAGGATCGTTCCACATACGGCCATGGCCGAACCGGCGAGGACAAGCGCGAGCGTACGCGGCACTCGGCTCTCGATTAGGATTTGAAGCCGTTCATCGCCCCAGGCAGCGCCCAGGAGATCGCGCGGAGCAATATCGCTGACACCGACGAATATACTCCATACCGCTAATCCAGCGACGGCCGCAGTGCCGAACACAAGGGCAAACATGAAGCACTCGCGACTGAAGCTTGCTACGGCTTGGAACCGATCGCGCGGGCAATCTGCTCGAGGTTCTCTTGAATGGATACGATGCCGCCGCCGATGAGGTACCAGCGGGTGGAGTCGAGATAGACGACGCGCTCTTGCTTCCACGCATTCGTGCGAGCGACCAGCGGATTGCTCAGGAGCTTGGCGGCAGGCTGCCCCACTTGCCCGATCGCAACGTCGCGATCGAGCACGAAGAGCCAGTCAGGATTGGCCTTCAGAATGAGCTCGAAGGATATGGCCTGTCCGTGAATTGCCGTGTCGAGGGCTTCCACGGCAGGAAGTATGCCGAACTCACTATGCAAAATACCAAACCGTGAACGCGGTCCGTACGCACTGATGCGGCCGCCCGTCGAGAGAATGATGAGCCCGCGTCCAGCATCGCGTGCCTTCTCGCGGAGCGCGCGGCTATCCGATGTGATCTTTGCGATGCGCGCTTCGATCTCGTCTTGCTTGCCAAATATTTGACCGAGGGCACGGGCATTACGGTATGCGCTCGCCAGAAAGGCAGCGTCGTCGGTCGTGAGATCGATCGCCGGCGCAATCCGAGAGAGCTCCTTGTACTTTGGAGAGGACCGACCTCCGACGATGATGAGATCGGCCTTGGCTCCGTTGATCGTCTCGTAGTCCGGTTCGAATAGAGTGCCAATCTTGATGTACTTGGCGTCCTTGTATTTCGACAGGTGCGCAGGGATGAGTGTCGAGGGCACGCCCCTCACCTCAATGCCAAGCGCATCCAGAGTTTCCAGAGCGGCGAAGTCCAAGACTAGAACGGTCTTGGGCACACCTCGCAGAACCGTTTGGCCCTGAGCATGACCAACAGTGATTTCTGCGCTCATTGACGGTGCGACCGTGAGAAGTAGCGCTACTAGAACAGCGACCGCACTCGCGATGCATGGTCCAGGTCTCGTTCTTGCGCGTGGCAGCTGCGAGGAAATCACGCAACACGTCCTTCATGCTCTGTGGCAGTAGCGGCCGATCTGGGTGCCAAACATATAAACTTGATTATTGGAGTCAACTATGCGTCAGATCGCCAGTCGATGCTGACGCTCCAGCGAGCGGCCGAGCGCTATGTGGATGAGGAACGAATGTACGTCGCCGAGGCTCACGTGAAGTCTGAGAAGGCGGGCACGTACCTTACACAGCTCTGCAAGCATTTCGCTCACAAGATCCCAACGGAGTACGGTCAGGACTACGGCCGCGTGAGATTCCAGCCCGGATTGTGCACTATGCGGGCAGCCCACGGTGTTCTCAGCGTAGAATGCGAGGCTGCAAGCGAACGGGAGCTTCAGCTCGTCAAAAATGTGGTTGCAGACCATCTGACGCGGTTTGCGTGGCGGGAGCAGCTCACCTTGACCTGGACGGACCGGCCGACCGAAACCTCGGGCGGCTGAGACCACTATTGGTTCGCGACATGCCCGCGCGCGCATCTACGAAACTAGTCCACTACTACATTCACACGGCGTATCTCGATACGCATCGACGCGCCATGGCGGGGCCCCTGCTGCGCGCCTAGCATCACGAGTGTCGAGCCAGATCCGTGACTGAATCCCAAACCCAGCTGCGCCGCTTCTTTGCGTACTATCGGCCATATAGGGCGCTTTTCTTTCTCGATTTTGGCTGCGCGGTACTGGCAGGGCTGCTGCAGCTGTCCTTTCCACTCGCGGTCAAGTATTTCGTCGACGACCTGCTGCCAGGGCAGGATTGGGGATTGATTCTCGCCTGTGCCGCGGCTCTCCTCGCCGTCTATGTGACAAATGCCGCGTTGATGGCGATCGTGACCTACTGGGGGCACGCGCTCGGGATCAGCATAGAAACCGATATGCGCACCGAGGCCTTCGATCATTTGCAGAAATTGTCCTTCCGCTATTTCGACAACGCTCAGACTGGTCATTTGATCACGCACGTTACCAAGGACTTGGAGGAAGTCGGCGAGATCGCCCACCACGGCCCCGAGGACGTATTCATTGCCGTAATGACATTCATCGGCGCCTTCATCCTGATGTTCGTCGTGCAATGGAAGCTGGCCCTCATCAGCGCCTTCGTTGTGCCGATCATGACTTGGCTCGTCGCCCGATACGGATCGCGCATGACGCAGAATTGGGAACGGCTTTTCCGGCAGGTCGGAAACTTCAACACTCGAATTGAGGAAAGTGTTGGCGGCATACGCGTCGTCAAAGCGTTCACCAACGAAGAACACGAGCGGCGGCTCTTTGCACGTGACAATGAGAGCTACAAAGCGACTAAGCTCAATGCATACGCGTACATGGCCTTCAGCAGCACGCTAAGCTACCTGAGCACGAGGCTCATTCAGTTGATAGTCATGGTCGCAGGGGCTTGGTTCGTGCTTGTCGGCGAGCTCACTTATGGTGGCTTGATCGGATTCATCCTCCTGATCGATGCGTTTCTGCGCCCGATAGATAAGATTGCGTCGGTGCTGGAAAGTTACCCCAAGGGTGTTGCCGGATTCCGGCGGTACACGCGCCTGCTCGATACCGTGCCCGATATAGCCGATAAGCCCGGCGCCGTCAGTGTTGGGCGTCTAAAGGGCGACATCGCCTTCAAGAATGTCAGCTTCGGCTACTCCAGAGATCGAGCGATCCTGGACGGGTTTGATCTGACCATTACGGCCGGAGAAACTGTGGCTCTGGTCGGCCCGTCCGGCGCGGGTAAAACAACAATTTGCTCCCTGGTGCCGCGCTTCTATGAGATCGATGCGGGGGCGATCACCATCGACGGCCTCGACATTCGCGGCATGACGCAAGCGTCACTCCGGGCGCAGATCGGCATTGTTCAACAGGATGTATTCCTGTTCGGCGGATCCATTCGCGAGAACATCGCATACGGGCATCTGGCTGCTTCTGAAGCCGAGATCGTCGAGGCTGTGCGCCGCGCTAAACTGGATGATTTCATCGCTTCACTTCCAGCAGGCCTCGATACGATCGTTGGCGAGAGAGGGATCAAACTGTCGGGCGGGCAGAAGCAGCGCATCGCCATCGCACGCATCTTTTTGAAGAATCCTCCTATTCTAATTCTAGATGAAGCCACGTCGGCACTCGACAGCGCCACCGAGCTGGCCATCCAGCAGTCCCTCATGGAGCTTTCTGCCGGGCGCACCACGCTCGTTATTGCTCATCGGCTCGGGACCATTCAGCACGCCGACCGCATCATCGTTATTGATGAAGCCGGCATGGCCGAAGAAGGCAGTCACGATGCGCTGCTTCAGCGTGACGGCGCTTACGCGCGTCTGCATCGCGCGCAGTTCGGCCGCCTGACCGCGTAAGCTCAGGTGTCGGGAAAAGTCTCTGGAGCTCGTAAGTAGTTGATCCTACTGCGACACTCTAGCCCTTTCATCACTCCAGTAATTCATTACTATTGCAGTATACAATGTAGTAGTGCATCGCCCGGGGGGCAAGGATGTCGACTTTGGACTCGCCGAACGTCAACACGCCGAATGACAAGCTCAGCGGTCGCATCCGTGCCCGCGCGCGCGTGCTGTCGCCCTCTCTCGCCAAAGTGCTCGAATTCATCGACAAGAATCGGGACGAGGCCATGACCAAGTCGGCCATGGAGCTCGCCGCCGCGATCGGCACGTCGGATGCTACGGTCATCCGCGCCGTGCAGGCCGCCGGGTTCGACGGTTTGCGTGAATTGAGGGAGGCACTCGCAACTGCGACGGGGGCCGGGCGCACACCCGTCGACACGATCACGCGGACAATCGCGCAGGTCAAAGAGCGATCGGCGACGGTCGTCGATCAAGTTTTCTCCGACCACCATCTAGCATTTGCAGCACTCGAGAGCGACGAGACGCGCCGACACATCTCAGCAGCCATAGAATGCCTCGCGCCAGCTAACAGGATCGGCGTATTCGGCGGAGGAGCAACCGCATACTTAGGAAGGTATTTGGCTCTTTCGCTCGACCAAATCGGACGGCCAACAGCGGTGTTCGACGGCTATATGTCGCCGCTTCCAGAGCAGCTTCTCGAAATGCGGAATGTCGACGCTGTTCTCATGCTTGCCTTCGGTCGACCGCATAAGGCTGTGACATCGACAATAGCGGAAGCGCGCCGCTGCAGAATCCCCATAGTGTTAATCACGGACTTGACGAACCAAGCCTTGACCCGTCACGCTCACGCGGTTGTACCCATTGTCTGCAGCCAGGCCGGGCGCATCATCATCCATGGCGCAACTCTCGTGTGCCTCGAGGCCATAATCATGGGCGTCGTTGCCCATGATCCGACGCGAACGCTTTCGACACTGGAGAGGCTGAGTGAGCTTCGCGGCTCCCTTGGATGACGCCTGTGTCAATTCCGCATCGTCGCTCACCAATCTCGGGCAAGCCCGCCCAAATTCTTTACTACTACAGTCGGCAATCGAATTCTGGCCGCGCATCTGCCAGCCAGCCATCGCCCAAAGTGTCGCTAGCCAGCCAGCCGCGTACCAAAGCTGGAACCTCCAGAGCTTGAACTGGAGGCAAGCGCTACCACACTTGGGGGATGATTTATGCGCCACTTCAGGGGCAACCACGCGCGCGCCGTGACGATGATCGTTGGTGCCGCATTCACGTCTGGCATTGGCAGTGGATCGACTGCATTGGCGCAACAGCAGCCGACCGTGCTGCCACCCATGCAGGTCGAGACCAAACAGAAGGCGAAGCGCACGAAGGCCCCCCCCGCGCGTGCTGCGCAGCCGACCGCACCGGCAAGCCCTCCAACTGAGCAGGCGTCAGCCAAGGCTCCGGTGACGGTCTCTGGCCCGCCGAGCATCGGGACAAACACAATCGATATAACGTCTCAGGATCTTGAGAGACTGAACCCGACTGACATCAAGGGCGTGTTCTCAGAGCAGCCGGGGATTCTGGTTGGCAGTTCGCTGCCAATGTCACAGAAGGTGTACGTCAACGGCTTTGAGGAAACGACCCTCGCGGTGACCGTCGATGGAGCCATTCAGAACAACAAAGTTTTCCACCACAACGGCACAAACTTCATCGACCCGAGCCTGCTCAAGGCCGTGCGCGTCGATGCCGGCGTTGCGCCGGCGGATGCAGGTTTCGGCGCGCTCACGGGCTCCATCGTCTATGAAACGAAGGATGTGCGCGACTTTATGGATCGTGACGGCGTGGGCGGTTTTGCCAAATCGCAATTCAATACCAACGGCCGCGTATTCACGAACAGCATCGCCGCCTACGGGATGTCGAAGGGCTTCGAAGTCCTCGGCTACTTCAACATTGGCACGGGCGACAACTTCAAAGCGGGCAACGGCCTTACTGTCGGCGGCACGGAGACCGACTTCTGGAGTGGTCTCGGCAAGATCGCCTATCAGGCACCCTCAGGCGATCGCTTCGAACTCAGCCACGAGCGCATCAGCGACGATGGGTTGAGGCCGTATCGCGCCAACTTCAGTATGCCGCCGACCGGGCCCGCCGAGCCAAGCTTCCGGCGCTATGATATCGACCGCAAGACCACGATCTTCAACTATAGCGACGCAACGCCAGAGGGGTGGTGGGATCCGAAGGTCGTGATTGCGCACAGCGAGGCCTATGTCGGCACGACGTTCACGCATCGCTTCTCGGGAGCCACCTCTCCTGGTTACGGCATCTCCGAAACACTGAACGGCAAGGCCGAGAACAAGTTCTCCTTCACCGGCGGGAACATCATCGCCGGCGTAGACTTCAACAAGCGCGAAGCCGTGCTGTCCTTTCCAGGCGAGTTCGCGCGTGAGAAGAGCGATGTCGTCGGCGCCTACGCTCAGGCGAGATTGGAGCCGATCGTAGGAACGCGCGTTTCATTCGGTGGTCGTAGCGACTACCAGTGGTTCACCGGTACGGACGGAAGTGAGCTGAATGATGGTGGCCTCAGCGGAAATGCTTCTTTCGAGCAGGACCTGATCGGGCGTTTTCTGACCTTCAAGGCCGGATACTCGCACATCTGGGCCGGCATCGCGCTCGCCGAGAATTACATCATGAACCCCGCCTGGGACTACTCTGGTGGCCTTCGGGCCGCGACGGCCGACAACGTCAACGCGGGACTGATCGCCCGCTACAACGGTTGGACGCTCGAAGGTACCGTCTTCCGCTCTCAGATCGATGATGCGCGCGTCAGAATGGCCTCGCGTGATGTCGAGTCAGAGGGCTTCGAGGTCGGCGTAGGATACGATTGGGGCCATGGATTTCTGCGCGTCAAGTACGCGAATATCCGTGTCACCATCGATGGCCAGCCCGCTGATTCCGACACGGGTACCTATCTGGCGACACCTGTCGGCGACATCATTACGATTACTGGTTTCCATCGCTTTGTCGGAACCGGTTTCGCAGTGGGCGCCAATGCGAAGATCGCACCCGAGTACGACTTTGTGATCGCTGGTTCACCGCCGTACAAGGGTTACAAAGTTTTCAATGCGTTCGTCGAATACAAGCCGACTTTGCCATTTGACCTGACCCTTCGCCTCGACGTGCGCAACATCTTCAACTCGACCTATGCGGAGCGCGCGACCTACGGCCAGGAGTGGATCATCACGGACAACGTCACACCGCTTTACGAGCCCGGCCGGTCGGTCATCCTGACTGCGACGGCCAAGTTCTAGTTGTGTCCCATCTCCCTTGGGCTCGGCGGCGCTTGGAGCGCCGCCGATTACCCCACGTTCTGCCGCATGGGGAGCGTCGATCGGTAGGCGGCCCAGCGATGGGTGAGACAGACCGGGATTGGGTCGAACCAACAGCTGAGAGAACGCTGTCGACCATGCGACTACGAGCTGTCACCGCAGTGAACTATCAGCTGGCGACACCCGAGGCTCAGGACCAGTAGACGTATGGCTCTGACGATGACGGACATGGCGCTCTTGAACTCGTCTGGCGTCGGCAGCACTTGAGGCTTAACGAGAAGGCGAGAGCTGATAAAGGTTCTGGCCGTCGAATGGGCGCCCTTCGGCGTGCAGGTGAACGCTCTGGCGATCGCTCCCGATCTATGCGCGGTTACTTTGCTGCTGATCGCATCAGGATACGCAAACTACTGAAGGCTGAGCGGCCTCTCCGGCTCCAGCCGAATACCCGATGTCCTCCGCAATGCCTGCAGCAACAGCGCCGATAATATTCACCGTCCCCATATCGCCGTGATTGGCGCGGGCAAGAAATCCGAGGCCGTATAGCCGGCCACGCGCATAGGGCCGCGCTTGCAGCAAGCGCCCGTGATCATCAACTGCAAACCCGTCCTTCACAACACTGTCGACATCGATCCCGCTCCCCTCGAGAAGTCCCGAGAGCGGCGCGCGAGCCGTCCTATAAGTTGTATCAAATCCCGAGGCATTGATGATGATGTCGGCGGGTTCCTTGCGAACGCCGTTCGCATCCTGGATTTGGACGCCACCGGACGCGATACCAAGCACTTTCGCCCTCAAATGCGTGAAGCGCCCCGCTGCAATCAACGCTTCGATACGGCGGTGCGCCACCGGCGGCATCTTGTAACGATGAATCTCCCACAGCGAGCGCGCGTGTCGCCGCAAGCGCGAGCGCTCGATCGGAGAGAGGGAGCGCCACAGAGCCGGCGTGTGGCGGATCACATGGTCGACGCTCGAGATCCAGTGCCCGCCCTGAGCAACGGTCTCGGCGGCCCACGCACGGACTGTCCGCACAAGCTGCCTCGCCGTCGCGGGCGGCGGTCCTTCGTCGCCAGGAGTATACTCGGCGCGAACCCCGACGGACGGATGCGGTCGACGACCATTGCGCGAGATGCACACGATCGGCCCCTGATGCCCGCACGCCTCAAGATCAGCCACAACATCAGCCATAGTCAGGCCGCTTCCCACAATAACGACGTGGGCGGTCTTGGATAAGTTCGTCGGATCGAATTCCCAGGCAGATTGCGCAACAATCGGGCTCTCGCAGCTCTCAAGCGATCTGACCGGTGATGGAGGCGCATTACCGATGGCGAATATGACCTTGTCGAAAACCTGAGCGCCTTCGGCAGAGCGCACGAGCAGCCTTTCACCCTGCTGCTCCACAGCGAGAGCAACACTTATCTGATGAATGAGACTGACTTTAGGACTGGCCGCGATTGCGGACGCCAACCGCTCTTGCATGTACGTTCCGAACCACAGGCGCGGGAAATAATATGCCCCATCGGCCTCGCGATAGCGATCAGCATCACGAAAGCGGCTGACGGCCCAAGTACAGAAGTCACCCTTCTCATCGGGCGTTAGAGCAACCGTGTGAGCCGCAACATTCAACAGGCGATGATCCGGCCCACGCGCATACGCAATGCCGCGCCCGATTTCCTTGCAGGGATCATAGATTGTAATCGAATGCCCTGACGGCAACCTCTTCAGCAATGCTATGGCGGCGACGGCACCGGAGTAGCCACCGCCGATTATCGCACATCGCATGTCTTGGTATTCTCCCCGCGAGGCAATTAGAGCGAGATTGCCCCCAAGTCCGGGGCGCTATTGCGCTCCGACGTTCACGTATTCTCCAAGCCCTCACGCATGAGGCCCCAACGCATGGTCGTTCGTGCTTCAATCGGGCGGAGAATGAAGCGATCCATGATCAGCCATGTGATACCGATGGCCAGCATGCCGACCACAATGCGAGCAGACTGGAAATACTGCTGCGCATTGAAGATCGCATAACCAATGCCGTCAGTGCTCGCGATCATCTCGCCTCCGACCAGCGACCGGAAGCCGAATGCGATGCCGAGACGAATGCCCGTCATGAGGTTCGGCAACGTCGCCGGAAAGATGACATGCGCGATCACATCCATGCGCCGCGCGCCGAGTGTCTGGACCGCCTCGATCAACACAGGCTGCACAGTACGGATGCCAGTCAGCAGGTTGTGCAGAACGGGAAAGAACACCGACATGACGATGATGAATGTCACCGCGCCTTGCCCAAGGCCGAACCAGAGAATGGCGAATGGGATCCATGCGAGACCAGGAATCGCCTGTAGGAGATTGACGAGAGGATCGAAGAAATCGCGGCTCGCTCGATTGAGCCCCATGAGATAGCCGAGCGGGACTGCGATGATCGCACCGACGAGGAAGCCAAGTCCCAGGCTCTTCAGACTGACCCCGAGGCTTGTCAGCAACGCGCCTGAGCCAAGATCGGCGACAAAGGCGTGAAACACCTGCAGCGGTGATGGAAACAGCACCGGCGGCCAGATATTCAGTGATGACAGGAGCTGCCAGACGGCGATACCGACAGCAAACGGCAGTAGCTCGCGTCCGAGATTCTTCGTCATGTTCAACGGCGACCAGCGCGCATGTGAAAGCGTCGTCACGAGTGAGCCTCCACATGAGCACCCGTGTGCTCGATTTTGGCGGTGAGCAGGTCGCGGTACTGCAGGAAGCGAGGATCTCGCGTGAGATCGCTCCACTGGCGTGGGCGCGGGAGATCGATATCGATATCCGCCACGATGCGACCCGGCCTTCCGGATAAGGCAATCACGCGATCGGAGAGAAAGACGGCTTCATCGATCGCGTGCGTCACGAACAGGACCGTCGTGCGCTCCGTCGCCGTGATGACCGTGAGCTCCTCCTGGAGCCTTTGTCGGGTCATGGCGTCGACAGCGGCAAAGGGCTCGTCCATCAGCAGGACGGTCGGATTGTTGGCGAGCACGCGGGCGACCGCCGCGCGCTGCCTCATGCCGCCCGAAAGCTGGTGCGGATACTTGTTCTCGAAGCCCGAGAGACCAACGAGATCTATGAAACGGCGGGCAACGCGTGCACGCTCGGCTCGCGCCACGCCCTTCAGTCTCAGGCCGAACTCCACATTCGCCTGCGTGGTCTTCCAGGGCAGCAGAGCATACTCCTGAAAAACCATGCCGCGGTCGGCGCCCGGCCCCGAAACCTTGTTTCCGGACACTCTGATCTCACCACCTGTCGGTCGATCGAGGCCTGCCACAATGCGCAGAAAGGTCGACTTCCCACACCCCGAAGGACCAATGACCGACACGAACTCGTGTGCCCTGATGCTCAGCGAGATTTCGTTCAGAGCATGAACGTTCTCGCCGAACGTCGGGTCGAAGTAGGTCTTCGAGACATCACGAGCGACCAGAATCTCCGACACGTCTGTCTTCATCATTTGAGGAAGTCACTGTGCTTGGCCTGAACCTCTCCCACGACGCGCTTGAAGTCGACGAGAAAATCATCAGGCTTGATCACGGCAGGGATGAGCTTTTCGGCCGCGAGGTACTTGGCGGTCTCGTCGAGTGACTTCGCGGTGAAGCCATCGATCAGCGGATCATAATTGAGCCACTTGAAGGTCACCTCGACGATACGCGGCTCGACCTTCAAGAATTCGGCCTGGATAGCTGCCGCCTCCTTGGGGTTCTTGCGCACCCACTGCTGCGATTCCCAGAGCGCAGCGACTGCGTCCTTCACCTTGGTGGGGTTCTTCTCCGCCCACGCATTGCCAATCAGGAAGAGACCGCCGCCCTGGACGTGCTTGCCGAGGCGCATGAGCATCTTGCCCTCGCCCGCCATTTTTTCTTCCGTGAGCGTGAGGAAGGGCTCGAGGCCGATCATGGCATCGACTGCTCCCTGGATCAGCATCTGACCCATGGCGCCGTAGGTCGCGTTCACGCGATTGACGGAGTCGCTTGGCAGATTAGCCTGCTGCATGAGCTGGCTCAGGCCCTGCGCCGGCGCGGTGCCTTGCGGCACTGCTACCTTCTTACCCTTGAGATCGGCCGGCGAGTTGATGTTCGCAGACTTGCGAACCAGAACTCCGTAGGAGTCGCCGCCCTTTGCGTACATGGAGTACGCCTTGAACGGCAGATTGTTGGCCCACGCGACGACCGTTGACTCGACGCCACCGCCCGACCAGTCGACCTGATTTGCCGCCAGCGCCTGATTGGCTTGCACGCCCGTTGCGAGCGGCTTCACTTCCACATCGAAGCCGTACTTTTCGAAGATGCCCCTCTTCGCACCGACGTAGAACGCGGCTTGCGAGGCCGTCGTCAGGATGCCGAAGCGTACCTTGACCTTTTCCTGCGCATGTACGACTGGCGCGGTCGCGAGCGCGGCGGCCGCAATGACTGATAGCGTCGCAAACTTTATCCACTTCATGGCGTTCTCCCACTATGTGTGAAGGCCCTTTGTAGGCTCATTGATTTTGCGGCCAGCGTTCAAGGGCGAACGCCGTACCGTGCCTTGGGTCCGAGCGTCGTCCTTATGCGGCCCTGGGCCGCGTCGATGAAGCGACACAAGTAAACACGCGTCTCGCGCGGATCGATGATGTCCTCGACGCCGAATGCTTCCGCCGTGCGGTAGGGCGAGGCCATGCTGCGCAAATCGGCCTCGATTTCACGCTCTCGCGCTTTCGGATCGGGGGCTGCAGCGATCTCGCGGCGGAAAGCGGCTGCAACGCCACCCTCGATTGGCAGCGATCCCCATTCGGCGGAGGGCCATGCGATCTTGAATTCAAGCCCGTTCTTATCAGTCGCGCCCATGCCAGCCATACCGTAGCATTTGCGGATAACGACTGTGAGCACCGGCACGGTCGCCTGCGAGGCAACATAAACAGCGCGCATGCCCTCGCGCAGCGTCGCGGCGGCTTCCGCGTCCTTACCCACCATGAAGCCCGGCACATCGACGAAGAACACGAGGGGGATATGGAAGCTGTCGCAGAGCTCGATGAAGTGCGTTTGCTTTCGCGCGGCGCGCACGTCCATCGCGCCGCCATACACCATGGGATTGTTGGCCAGGATACCGACGACCTTGCCATTCATGCGGGCAAACGCCGTGATCAACGCCTTGCCGTACGTCGGCTGGAGCTCGAAGATGCTGCCCTTGTCGGCAACAAGCTCGATGAGCTTGCGCATGTTGTACGCCCGACGCCGGTCGCGCGGCACGATGGATGCCAGCGCATCTTCGGCACGATCGGCTGGATCGCCGATATCGACGATCGGCGGCATCTCCCAGACGTTCTGCGGCATATACGAGAGATAGCGCTTCACCATCGCGAAGCACTCTGCTTCGTCCTTGGCGCGGTTGTCGATCGTGCCGGCGTGATCGACAGCGATATCGGCGCCGCCGAGCTCTTCTTTGGTGATCTTTTGTCCGAGCGAGCGCTCGACGACGGGTGGGCCGGCAGCGAATACCTGAGACGTGCCCTTCACCATGACAGACCAGTGCGATAGGATCGCACGCCCGGCAGGACCGCCTGCGGCCGTGCCGAGAACGGCACTGACGACGGGCACCTTGCCCATGAGCTCGACCGAGCGTTCGAAGCCATGCACGCCGGGAAACACCGAGTGACCGCGCCGATTGATCGACGTGACGCTGCCGCCGGCGCCGTCAATCAGATTGACGAGCGGAATGAGATAGCTCGCAGCCAGATCCTCGATGAAACCGCCCTGCCCCCCCTTCTTGCGATCGCCCGACCAGCTTGTACCGCCGCGGATGGTGAAGTCTTCGCCACCAACCGCAACAGGACGACCATCGATGCTGGCGAGCCCCATGACGTACGGAGCAGGCGTAACGCCTGTAAGCTTGCCGTCGGTGTAGCGTCCCTGCCCCGTCAAGCCGCCGACTTCCTGGAAGGAGCCTGCATCGACCAACCCATCAATACGCTCGCGTATCGTCAGGCGATTCTGGTCGTGGTGCTTTTGTACAGCCTCGGCACCGCCGAGGCGCTGCGCCTCCGCCCTCCGAAACTTGAGTTCCTCGATCTCCGGCTCCCACCCGGCTGCCGGCGTTTCCTTCGCGGTCTCGCTCACGTCAATGTCTCCCGCAACCAAGCACGTCAGCTCTCGAGCACAGCCACGACCTGGCCCTCTGAGACAGGCGCCTCCTCCTTGACGAGGAATGCCTTGATTGTCCCGCTCTCCTCGGCGATCACCGGAATCTCCATCTTCATGGACTCGATGATCATGATCGTGTCGCCGGCCTCGACCTGCTGTCCGACCTCGGTCACGATTTTCCAGATCGAGCCCGTAACCTCGGATTTCGCCTCGTAGTCAGCCATTATTCGCGCCCCTTGCTCATTTGATCAGCTCGCCGATCAGCCCCGTGTGTACCGCACCGGCGCGGAACTCGTCGGAGCCAAGAATCTTGACGATCGCCGGGATGTTGCTCTTTACGCCGCGCACTTCGAACGCACCCAGCGCTTCGATCAGATCGTCGATGGCCTTGTCGCGTGTCGGCCGCTTCACGATGACCTTGGCAAGCAGAGGATCATAGTGCGGCGTGACTTCCAAGCCTTCGCAGTAGCCGGTCTCGATACGCACAGCCGCACCGAGCGGCGGGCGGAAGACTTCGAGCTTGCCTGGCGATGGAAAGAAGCGCCGAGGATCCTCGGCATAAACGCGCGCCTCGATGGCATGGCCGTCAATCTTCGGTGCAAGCGGCAGAACGTCGGCGAGCTTCTCATCGGCAGCGAGGCGGACCTGCGTTTTGACAATATCGACCCCGGTGACCTCCTCGGTCACCCCGTGCTCGACCTGCAGACGCGTATTCATCTCGAGGAACGCAAATCCACCATCTGCATCCATCAGCATCTCGACGGTGCCGATATTGTTGTACCCGGCAGAGCCGAGCTTGCGTGCGATGTCCTGAGAGAGAGCTCCGATCTCAGCGCGGGAGATGCTCGGCCCCGGCGCCTCCTCGATCACCTTTTGATGGCGACGCTGGACGGAGCAATCACGTTCGAAGAGATGCATACACGAGCCGAAATTGTCAGCAACGATCTGCAGCTCGACATGGCGCGGACGCTCGACCAGCCGTTCCAGATAGACGTCGGCATTCGCGAAGCTACGCTGCGCCAGCGAGGCAGCCTTATCGACCGCAGCCAGTAGCTGTGCCTCATCGCGTGCGACGAGCATGCCGATGCCGCCACCACCGCCCGCTGGCTTCACGATCAAGGGGAAACCAATCTTACGCGCTGCAGCCACAATTGCTGAATGCTCTGCCGGAAGCACATCCGTCCCCGCGCCGACGGGCAGGCCATATTCCTTGGCCAGCTCGCGGGCACGCGTCTTGTGCCCCATATCCTCGATCCAACGCGGAGCTGGACCGATGAAGACGGCGCCGGTATCCGTCACTCGCTTCGCAAAGGTCGCGTTTTCCGCGAGGAAGCCATATCCCGGATGCACGCCGTCAGCGCCCGTCTGCTTCAGAACGGTGAGCAAGCCGTCCTGATTGAGATAACTGTCGCGCGCCGGCGCCGGGCCGATGTTGTGTGCTTCGGATGACCATTCGAGCCAGGGCGCGTGGCGGTCCGCATCCGAATACACAGCAACCGTGCGGATACCCATCTCGCTCAGGGCGCGCAGAACACGCGCTGCAACTGCGCCTCGGTTCGCCACAACGACTTTATGAAAGGATCGAGCCACTTCGCGGCAATTCCTCAATAGCTCGTCGGCCATGCACGAAGCAGATGCTGACCGATGCCCTTCGTTAGCCGAAGACGATGAACATCCAACATTCGAATGAGATAGTCGCGCGTCGTGTGCGGCTCGATCACGGACTGCACGGCATAGGAGCCAGCCATATCCCAGACCTCGCTGTCCTTGCTCATGGTGGCGAAAGCATCGTCGAAGCCCGCATCTCCAGGAACGAGGCCATGCACGACCTTCACGGCAAACGTCGGATCCATGAAGCTCACCTCAGCGGTAGGCCATGCGGCCACTTCGTCCGAGTTACGTCCACCGCCCATGTTGAGATAGGCCTGCCCGTAGCTCTTGCGCAGGATCACTGAGATCTTTGGCATCGAGAACATCTGCAGGGCGTGCATGAAGTTCATGATCTTGCCGGGTGCGCGCTTGCGCTCCGCATCGGTGCCGATGGAAAAACCGGGCGTGTCCACGAAGAGAACGATCGGGATGTTGAAACTGTCGCACATCACGAGGAAATGCGTGATCTTCTCGCAAGCCTCGGTATCGAGGGCGCCGCCCTTCACCAGCGGATTGTTTGCGATGATGCCGACCGTACGCCCGCCCAAGCGCGAGAGCCCTGTCACTGCGACCTTGCCGAAGCGTGGCTTCAGCTCAAAGAAGCTGTCCTTGTCTACGATCGCGCGGACGATCTTGCGCACGTCATAGACCTGCGTGCGCTTCTCGGGCAGGAGGTCGACGATGTCCGTCATGCCTGCTCCCGATCCCTCGGGCACGAGCTGCTCGGGCGGCGCTTCATTGCAGTGTGAAGGCAGATACGAAAGGAACGTGCGGATCGCCGCGAGTGCCTCTTCGTCGGTGTCCACCACCATATCCGCGAAGCCTGTCACCTCGGCGTGCACTTTCCAGCCGCCGAGCTCCTGCGGATCGACCGTCTCGCCGATTGCGAGCGAAGCAAGCAGCGAGCTCGATACCGCGAGCACCGCACCTTTGCGAATGACGCAGAAGTCGGACAGCACGGCGTACCAACTCGACGAGCCGTAGGAGAGGCCGAGCGTCGCCGATGCCCAGGGCGTTTCACGCAGGCGAACGTACTGTGTCGGATCATTGCCGAGAAGCGTGCCCATGCCACGCGAGCCCATATGGTCGGGCATGCGAGCGCCGGAGGACTCTCCGAGAAAAATGAGCGGCAGACCGCGCTGCGTCGCGACGCGCTTGGCATGCCCAATCTTTCGGCCGTTCGTCGATGACGACGACGCGCCCATGACCGTGAAATCGTTTGAAACGACAGCAACCTCGCGGCCCTCGATGCGGCCGAAACCCGCAACCTTGCCATCAGCCGCCGAACGTTCGCGATCCTCCGGGCGCGACGATGAAACGCCGAACAGGCCAGTCTCGATGAAGCTGTCCGGATCGAGCAGTCCATCGACGCGCGATCGCGCGTCTAGAACACCCGTCTTCGCGCGGCGTGCGAGCCGATCAGGCCCGCCCATACCCAGGGCCTTTGCCTCGCGCGCACCGTACTCACGCTCGAGCCGCTTGCGGCGCGTTTCCGGCTGGCTCTCAGTCTTTCGATCCGCGGACATTTCGGTCTTCGAGTCCTCTTCAATCGCCTATGCGGCGGTCGTCCCGCGCACATCTCGCGTGACCACGCCACCGCGCACGAGCTCTGCGATGCGCGCGGCGTCATAGCCAAGCACGTCACCGAGAACGCTCTCCGTATCTTGTCCGATCGCGCGACCGGCGTATCGCACTTGGCCGGGCGTCGCGGATAGGCGCGGAACGACACCCGCCATGGCGACACTTCCCATGACCTCGTCGCTCGCCGCGACTATGGAGTTGCGGGCGGCGTAGTGCGGGTCTGCGAAGATATCCGCCATCGTGAAGATGCGGGTCGCCGGCACGGATGCTGCAGTCAGCTTCTGCTCCAATGTCGCGAGCGGATGGCGCGCAGTCCACGCTGCGATGATCTCATCCAGAGCTTCGGCATGGGCGTTACGCGCCAGCGCCTTCGCGAAGCGCGGATCCTCGGCGAGTTCGGCCTGCTCCATGACGCCAGCGAGGCGCTTGAACAAGCTGTCGGCCATGGCCGTGATCAGGATGAAGCTGCCATCCCCTGTCGGATAGAGATTGTTGGGATTGCTACCCGGCAGTCGCGGGCCAGTCCGGTTGGCCACATGGCCGTTCTTCTCGAAGGCCGGAACCCACGGCTCCATGAAGTTGAATGCACACTCATACAATGCAGCGTCGATGAATTGCCCGCGCCCCGTGACATTGCGGGCCATCAAGGCCATGACGGCACCGTAGGCCGCGTGCAGACCGGTTATGTAATCCGTCAGGGATACGGCGACGCGCGACGGCGGCCTGTCCGGGTCACCGGTGAGGTAACGCATCCCGCTCACAGCTTCGCAGATGACACCGTAGCCCGGCCGCTTCGCATAGGGGCCGTCCTGACCGTATCCGGAAATGCGCACCATCACCAGGCGCGGGCTGATCTGCGAGAGCTGCTCCCAGCCAAGCCCCCAACTCTCGAGCGTACCCGGCTTGAAGTTCTCGACAACGACGTCGGATTTCGCGGCAAGCTCGCGTACGAGTGCGTGCCCCTCCGCTCGCCGAAGATCAATCGAGACGAGCTTCTTGTTCCGGAAGATGCTTGCCGCATACAGCGAATGTCCGTCGTGCTGCTGCCCCATTGTGCGAACGGGGTCGCCCTCGGACGGCTCCACCTTGATCACCTCGGCGCCGAAATCCGCGAGCATCCGCCCGCAGAACGGTCCCGCAACGGTGGAGCCGATCTCCAGCACCCTGATGCCGGTGAGCGGACCATGCTCCATCACCACGCGCGCCTCCCTCGTGCTGTCCATATCTAGAGGACGTAGTTGCGGAATTTGTTGAGCGCCTCTTTCGCGCTTCTCATATTCAGGCGCTTCAACCTCTCGGCCTCGACGCCATCCCCACGTCGCATCGCGGTGAGCACCGCCCTATGCTGCGCAAGACCAGCCTCGGCACGTCCAGGAAGGATGATTATCCGGCGAATTACGAAGTTGGTGCGCTCGTAGATGCTGTCCAGCATCTGAGCGGCAATTGGATTTCCTGCTGCGGCGATAGTGCGCTGGCGCAGCCGGTTGTATCCATCGACATACGAATCAAAGTCGCCGAGCTTCAGGAAATTGGCCATAGGCTCGTTGTAGTGATCGACCAGATCTTGCCAGCTCTCCGGCGGCACATTCTCGGTAGCAAGGCGAGCGCAGAGCCCTTCGAGCACCTCGCGAACATCGTAGAGCTTGAACACGAGCTCCATGTCGAGACGCGTGACGACCGCGCCGCGGTTCGGAATGCGCTCGATGAGGCCGCGACTTTCCAACGTGCCGAACACCTCCCGGATACGCGTGCGCGGCACCCCGAATTCCTCGGCGAGATCCTGCTCGCGCAGCTTGGCACCAGGAGGAATTTCCTGACCCGCGATCCGTCGGCGGAGCGATTCGAGGATCTCTTCCGGCGAGGCAGACGCCGCGCTGCGCCGCTCAACGGCGATGCGTGGCTCTGGATTTTTTCTCCTTAATTTCAATATCTTATTGTTCATGCTCGCCTCTGCGAGCGCAAATGTAGCGAGCTGCCGATCAAACTGTCAACAGTATTGTCAGCATTAATGCGGCGAAGGATGCATAGCGTTCAGCGCGTGCGCCAGCGCCCTTCTGGAGCACGCGAGCGTGCGCACACATAGACGGGCAGGATTGAACCCACGCTCGCTATTCCGCGTAGGCTTGAGGTCGAAGTTCGAATTTCAGAATTCGCGTCGGCTACAGCACAGCTTGCTTGCCCGCCACGCCATAGCCCGTTGGAGGCCTAACTGCCCGGAACGGGTGCGGAAGCGGCCATCAATCCCTGTTGCTTCAATACAGCCCAGAAGGCTGAGGGAATACGTGCTGACATGCGGGCCGCGTTCTGTTCCACCTCATCTGGGCTGACACCACCTGCGACCATGGAGACGACGCTTGGGTGCGCGAGCGGAAATTGCAGAGCGGCACTTGCAAGATCGACATCGTGGTGACGGCAAACGTCTTCAATCTGACGCACGCGATCCATGATTGGAGCGGGTGCAGGCTGATAGTTGTATGCCGCGCCGGGCACGGCCCCGGTTGCGAGAATGCCGGAATTGAATGGGCCGGCTGTCAGGATCGAGACGCCTTTCTCCTCACACACGGGAAGCAGTTCATCGAGGGCGCCCTGTTCGAGCAGGGTGTACCGGCCCGCCAGCATCACGCAGTCGAGATCGGCCTCTCGTAAGAAACGCAACGACATGGCACTTTCGTTGAGGCCGACGCCAATGGCCTTGATGACGCCGGCGCGGCGCAACTCTGCGAGTGCCGGAAAACAGCCGGCCATCGCTTCCTTGAAGCGCTGGTCGGCAGCCTCTTGCGTGCCATGCGTCCACACGTCGACGTCGTGAATGAGTGCGATGTCGATGCGGTTCAAACCGAGCCGCAACAGCGATTGCTCGAATGAACGCAGCGTGCCGTCGCGGCTGTAGTCATAGGCCGGCTTAAACGACAGACCGCCCTTGCGCCAGCCCGGCACGTCTTCATCGTCGGCCTTCGGAGACATCACACGGCCGACCTTAGTGGAAAGTACGAGACTGTCACGATCAAGCGTCCGCAAGGCCTGCCCAAATATGAGCTCGCTGCGGCCGTAGCCGTAGTACGGCGCGGTATCGAAATAGCGCACGCCTTTGGCATAGGCGACCAGAAGAGTATCAGCGGCTTGCCGTTCGCTCACATCGAAGCGGAACCCGCCAACGGGAGCGCCGCCGAAGCCAAGCGTTGTGACCGTCAATCCGGTACGCCCAAGCGGCCGCTTCGTAATAGCCATCGTGTTTCCTCTCAAATATCTTATCGTCGGATTGCTTCCGGAATCGACGCGGGGCTATTTCATTATATGGCGCGCCAGCCCCGGGTGCATGCGCTTTCAACGGCTCATAGCCGACGCTGTTCTGAGTGTTCGATCGTATTGACTGAGGTGGAAATGGAAAGCCTGAGGGACACTGGGCTCTCTGCCGGCGAGCTCGCGGACTTGAAGCGAATGGCGGGTTTCATGATCCCCGCAGATGGGACCTTCAACGTACCAGGCGCCGATGACCCACTCATCTTCGCTGACATAGTCTCTTCTCTGGGCATCGACCGCGAAGATGTTCGTGCGGCTCTGGCCAGCGTGCGCGCCCTCGCCGGTAGCCCTCTCTCCGATCTGGCCGATGCGCGCGCCGAAGAGGTTACTTTTCAACTACTCGCTCATAGCGCGCGGCCCGTCCAGGCACTCGGCCGCGTGGTGCTCGCGGCCTACTACCGCGATGACCGCGTCATGCGATCGATCGGCCGCGAGCCGCGCGCGCCATATCCGAAGGGGCACACGGTGCCCGACGGCGATTGGTCATTGCTCGAAGTTGTCAAAGCACGCGCGCCTGTCTGGCGTGATGATCGGCAGTCTTGAACCATGACCCAAAATGAAATGGTGGATGTTCTAATCATCGGCGCGGGTGCATCCGGCGCGGCAGCGGCATGGAGCCTTGCCGACACGAAGATGCGCATCCTTTGCCTCGAGCAGGGCGATTGGGTGAAACCGACCGACTATCCCACCAATGGTCGGGATTGGGAGGCGCGACGGTACACTGACTTCGATATCAGCCCTAACCGGCGCGCACGCGATCTGGACTATCCAATCAACGACGACAACTCGGTGATGAAGGTCGCGAACTTCAATGGTGTCGGTGGTGGTACCATTCTCTGGACAGCGCACTTCCCGCGCATGCATCCGTCGGACTTCCGCGTAAAGTCGCTCGACGGCGTCGCGAACGATTGGCCAATCAGCTACTGGGACCTCGAGCCCTACTTCGAACTGAACGACCGCATGGTCGGTGTTTCGGGCCTGGCTGGAGATCCGGGCGTTCCTCCGCGCAATCCGCCGATGCCGCCCATACCGCTCGGGCGCACCGGCACGCGCTATGGTCAGGCGATGAACAAGCTCGGATGGCATTGGTGGCCGTCCGACGTGGCGCTCGCGACGCGCGACTACGAAGGTCGCGCGAAATGCATAAATCTCGGCCATTGCACGCCCGGGTGTGCTCATGGCGCCAAGGCGAGCGCGGATATCACCTATTGGCCCCTCGCGTTGCGGGCCGGCGTCGAGCTGCGCACACGCTGTCGCGTGCGCGAGATCACGACGAACGAGCATGGCATGGCCAGCGGCGTCGTCTACTACGATCCGAATGGAAAAGAGATCTTCCAGCCAGCCGAAGTCGTCATTCTTGCCAGCAATGGCGTCGGCACGCCGCGCATACTGCTAAACTCTGCCTCTTCGCGCTTTCCGAATGGATTGGCGAACTCCAGCGGGCTCGTTGGCAGAAATCTCATGCTGCATCCCTGGCCGCAGGTTCGTGGCTACGTCGATGATGAAATGGACGGCGACCGCGGCCCCATGACCTGTATGTGGAGCAAGCAGTTCTATGAGACCGATCCTGATCGAGACTTCGTACGCGGCTACACATTGCAGTTCATGCGCGTTACGGGGGCAGTGAACGAGGCCATTCAGAGTTCATCGGTAGGTCGCTTGCCATGGGGCCGCGATCATCACCGCGTGTATAGATCGCTCGTCAATCACCGTCTTCAGATTGGCATCGCCTGCGAGGACCTGCCGGAAGAGCACAATCGCGTCACCATCGATCCTGTCCTGAAGGACAGCAGCGGCATCCCGGCGCCCAGGATCGACTACACGATCAGCGAGAACTGCGCGCGGATGATGGAGCACGGGATCGCTCGCGCGACGGAAATCCTCGAAGCGGCAGGCGCGAAGGACCTCTACACTTCGCGCACGCTGCTCAATTATCCTGGGCATCTTCTCGGCACATGCCGTATGGGAAACGACCCAGAGCGGTCAGTTGTGAATGCCTGGGGGCGGTGTCACGACGTGAAAAACCTCTTCATCATTGACGGCAGCATCTGGGTGACTTCAGGTGGCGTGAATCCGACATCGACGATCCAGGCTCTCGCTCTGTACATCGCCGACCAGATGAAGCAGCGCCTCGACACCCTGTTCGACTAGCAGGAGCCCCCTGCGCCCTATACGCGCCACCGATGCTGCTCACGATCGGCGTTGCATTCTGTCACACGATTGCGATGTGCACGCGCTACTGACGCCGGAAGCAGCCTCGGCAGAGTTTGTGATCCGACCGACGGCCCGACGAGCTCGTGTCGTGCTCAATCGCGAGCACGAACCGAGTTCAGCCCAGTGAGGCCGGACATGATGGTACTTATCGCCACCGACGCATGGCACCCACAGATCAACGGCGTGGTGCGCACGCTCGAGGCGCTGCGGCGTGCCCTTTCGGAGAGAGGGGTCGTTGTCGAGTTCCTGACGCCGGATGGCTTTCGCTCCGTGAGTGTCCCGACGTACCCCGGCCTACGCTGCGCCATCCCGAATGAGCGCGAGATTGCCCGCCGGATTTCGCGCGCCGCACCGGATGCCATTCACGTCGCGACAGAGGGACCGATTGGACTTGCCGTTCGCCGCTATTGTCTGCGGTGCGGCCTCCCCTTCACAACGAGCTTTACCACTCGGTTCGCAGAGTACGTGTCCGCGCGGTTCCCGGTCCCGCTCTCCTGGGGCTACGCGGCTCTTCGCCGCTTCCATTCGGCTGCCTCGGCAACAATGGTATCAACGCCCTCACTCAAGGTCGAACTCGAGGCGCGCGGTTTCTCCAATCTCTGCATGTGGTCCCGCGGCGTCGACACGGCGCTTTTCAACCCAACACGCGCCATGCACCTCGACTTACCGCGGCCGATCTTCATGAACGTCGGGCGCATTGCGGTCGAAAAGAATCTGGAGGCCTTTCTATCGACCGATCTGCCGGGCAGCAAAGTCGTGATCGGGCATGGGCCGCAAGAGGCCGAGCTACGCTCGCGTTACCCAGAGGCCATATTCCTTGGTGCCATGAGCGGTGAGACGCTCGCCGCGCATCTCGCCGCGGCAGATGTCTTCGTCTTCCCGAGTCTGACGGACACCTTCGGAATTGCTCAGCTCGAGGCGCTCGCATCGGGCGTGCCCGTTGCCGCATTTCCAGTGACTGGCCCCCAAGACGTCGTCGGTGACGCCCCGGTCGGCGCATTGAGCAACGACTTGCGCCAGGCCTGCCTCGATGCCCTCGCCATCTCGCGCAATGCCTGCCGCGCGCACGCGCTCGGATTTTCATGGTCTCGCAGTGCCGGCCAGTTTCTCGCCAATCTTCGGCCCGCCCAAGTGGCGTGCGAGCGCGCTGCGCCGGCAGCTGTTCAGGACATGAGTGCCGAAATCGGGGGCCCGTAGCTCACCTGCACCGCGCTGAGTGGGGACGACGAGAGACGACTTGGAGTGAATAGGGATGACGCGAGCCATGGACCGCGAATGCGTGGAAAAGACCTATGACCGGTGGGCGCCGGTATACGACCTGATCTTCGGCACCGTCTTCGAGAAAGCGCGACGCGCAGCGATTGCGGCCTGCGAAGACGTGGGCGGGCGCATCCTCGAAGTCGGCGTCGGCACAGGCATCTCGCTCCCGTACTATTCAAACCGCTGCCGCATTGTGGGCGTCGACATTTCCGAGGCCATGCTGGATGTCGCCCGCCAGCGCGTGGCCGATCTGCGCATGACGAATGTCGAGCAACTCGCGATCATGGATGTGCAGGAACTTCGGTTCGAGACGTCCTCGTTCGATGTCGTCACCGCCCAGTACGTCGTCAATACCGTCCCCGATCCCGAGGCGGCACTAAACGAGTTCATGCGCGTGCTCAGACCCGGCGGCGAGCTCATCGTTGTAAATCGCGTCGGCGCCGAACGCGGCGCAAGGCTCAAGGTCGAGAAGCTGCTGGAGCCTGTCGTCGAGCGCCTTGGCTGGCGTTCGGATTTTCCCTGGGCGCGCTTCGAGAACTGGATGAGCAAGAACGGTGGGGTCGTGCTTGCTGGACGGCGACCGCTGCCACCGCTCGGACATTTCGCACTTCTGCGATTCCGCAAGATGTCCGCCCATTCCGAGACCGAGCATGAGCTCGTCACTGCTGCCTGAAGCATTCCGTCGCGTCCGAGCGTTCCAACGTCCGATAATCAAATGGAGGATCACGGCCATGGCCGGCTTCACGGAGACCCTGCGGGAGCAGAGGTGGGATGACCACCGCTTCTATCACCACAGCCGCATCAACCAGTCTCTGCACTTCGTTAGCGCAATCAGCTTCGTCATAGCCTATGGCATGTTGTTCTACGATCCCCCGATGGCCGCGCTGATCGCCTGGATTGTCGGAATGCTGACGCGCCAGAGCGGCCACTTCTTCTTCGAGCCCAAAGGCTATGATCACGCAAATCAGGCCACGCACGAGCACAAGGAGGAGATCAAGGTCGGCTACAATCTCTTCCGCAAAGTCATCTTGATGGGCATCTGGGCCTTCCTGCCGCTGGTCGTCATCGTGGATCCGACTCTCATGGGACTGCTCGACCCCTACGAGGGATGGATGGGGTTTGCGCGGCATGTCGGCACAATCTGGCTCGCGCTCGGCATTGCCGGTGTCCTCTTCCGCATGGTGCAGCTTTTCTTCATCCAGAATGTGCAGGCCGGCATCGTGTGGGTCACGAAGATCCTCACGGATCCCTTCCACGACATCATGCTCTATCACAAGGCGCCGCTCGCGCTCATGCGCGGCGAGCTGATCGATCCCGAGATCGCGTCACATCGCCCGCACTGATAGCGTGGACAGCCGCACGCTTGGTCTTCCCTCTGCCCGGATTCGCAGAGGGAAGTCCTTCAGATCGATATGGCTTTGCGCTTCAGGATGCCGAGCTGCCACATCTCGCGCAGAACGCGGCGCTTGATGTTCATCGGTGGGCCATTTGCATCCTGCCACCACCATCCGTCGCGAGACATATCCTCGGCTGCGGCGATGAATTGATCTGCTGCGGCGGCGAAATCCTGAGCAGTGTAATTCAGGCTGAATATGAGGCGGCCGCTCCCCACCCAGCTCAAGGCCAGACCATGCTTGCGCAGATAATACTGGAGCATCCAGTTGTAGCGCGACGGCCGCGTATAAAGCACCGTCCAGATGGTCGACATGTTGGAAACGGCCAATGGCAGCCCGGCAGCCGCCAAGCGGGCATTGAGCGCAGTCGCGCGGCTCGTCCAGGTCGCGTCGAGATCTGTGTAGAGCGCCTGCGTATCGGGCGCGGCGAAGCGGCGAAGGAACGCATTCATCGCGCCCATCACTTGCGGGTGCGCATTGAACGTTCCGCGAGCAAGACAGATATCGCCCGGACGATCGTCGCGGTAGCGCTTCATGAGCTCGTGCCGTCCGGTAAGTACGCCAACCGGAAGCCCACCGCCGAGCGTCTTGCCGTACGTGACCATGTCGGCGCGGACGTCGAAATACTTCTGTGCACCGCCTGGCGCCAGACGGAAACCAACGAAGATCTCGTCGAGGATGAAAACAATCCCGCGCGCTGTGCAGACCTCACGGAGCTTGTGCAGCCACTCCGTGTAGGCGGCGCGGTCAAAGTGAGCTGCACGCGTGCTGTCGACCAATGCGGAGTCTCCAGGCGGGCTCGCATTCGGATGCATGGCCTGAATTGGATTGACCAGGACGCAGGCGATGTCGCGTCGACGGCGCAGAACCCCGAGCGTCGCTTCCGACATCTCGGCCAACGTGTACGTGGATCTTGCCCGCTCGGGATTGCCGACGCCCGGCTGCACATCACCCCACCAGCCATGGTATGCGCCGGAAAAGCGCACGACATGCGAGCGGCCCGTATGATAGCGGGCGAGGCGCACGGCCTGCATGACCGCCTCGGTGCCGGACATGTGGAAGGACACCTCGTCAAGGCCCGAGATCTCCCTGATGCGGGCGATGTTGTCGGCAACGACGGGATGATAGAATCCAAGAACCGGCCCCAGCGCGCTGACGCGCGCGGCACCTTCCTCCAGGCATTCCTTGTAGAACTCGTAGCCAAACACATTCACGCCATAGGAGCCGGCAAGATCGTAGTAGAGGTTGCCGTCGACGTCGGTCAAAGTCACGCCACTCGAGGCCTCGAGAAACGGCCCCGCCCCGAGATGCTCGCGCACCATCCCGCTGAACGGGAAGGGCACGCGGTAGGCATCGGTAAACTGCATGTCCGAGAGCGCGGCCTTGACCTCGGCTTTGAGTGCGATCGTCCGCGGATGGCGCGCCCGGTAGTCCTCCGCAAGGGCATGAAAGGCCTGCCGTCGCCGCGCAGCTATCTCGGGCGGAGCGTCATCGCAGTCAAAGAAGCGCTCCTCTCCGAACTCGTAGTGCGGAATGAGCGACGCAACGCGTCGCGACATGCGCACATGCCCGGCCAGCGACGGGTGCTTGGCACGAGACAGCTCCAGCCGCGTCTTGGCCTTGGCTGCTGCAGAGGTGAGCGCAACAGCCCCGAGGCCGCCGAGCGCGAGAGTTGCAAGACTCAGTTCCATAGTCCCGAAACGAATCTCAAGACGAATACAGGATGATGACAATGTGCACGCTACTGGCGCGCCTCACCGACCACGAAGCCCTCAACTACTTCCTCACGAACAGGATCCCACGGCACTCGCTCACGCGGTTCGTCGGCTGGCTTGCCACAATCGAGCAACCCATGGTGCGAGATCTTTCCATCGCACTCTGGCGCCAGTTCTCCGACCTCGATCTCAGCGAGGCACGAAAATCGAACTTCCGCAGTCTACACGACTGCTTCATCCGCGAGCTCAAGGAGGGCGCGCGCCCCGTCGATGCGAGATCCCACATCCTCACGAGCCCCTGCGATGCTATCGTCGGCGCCAGCGGCCGCATCGTGGACGGCGTCATGTTGCAGGTCAAAGGCTCGACCTATGCACTCGAGGAGCTCGTCCGCGATCCGGATCTCGTCGCTGCCTATCGCAACGGTATGTACGTCACGCTGCGCCTAACGGCGAGCATGTACCATCGCTTCCATGCTCCACACGACTGCCGTGTCGAGCAGGTTCATCACATTGCCGGCGACACTTGGAACGTCAATCCAGCGACGCTCAAAAGACAGAGCCGCGTGTTCTGCCGCAACGAGCGGGCCGTTCTGCGCCTGCGTCTCGACAATACGGGGCACCAGATCACGCTGGTTCCTGTTGCTGCGATCCTCGTCGCAGGCCTGAAGCTCCGCTTCATGGATATGCCATCCGATCGCCATCACACCGCACCGTGGGTACGCGAGTGCGACGTGCGGCTTGTGAAAGGCCAGGAAATGGGCTGGTTCGAGCATGGCTCAACGATCATTGCTCTTGCACCGCATGGATTTGAACTCGCGCCGCCGATCGTGGAAGGCAACTCCATCCGAATGGGCACTCCATTGATGCAACTGCCGCACGCGCCTTGATCCCTGTGAGGGATGTCACAAAAGTTTTAAGGGCGGCAACTAAGAGCACGGGTCATGCCCGAAGCTCGACAAATTTATGGCCATCCAGATCCGCGTGTCATTGCCGCGCGTCAGGAAATCATGGATATCTGCGCGCAGGCGACGGAAGCGGAGCTCTTATCGGCATTTAGCGCGCTTGATCCGCCCCCCGAGGCCGTGGACATCCGCCCCGCCCAAACAGGCCTCGTCATGTTGCGCGGCCGCATAGGCGGAAGCGGTGCACCATTCAATGTCGGCGAAGCCACCATCACCCGCGCGGCCGTTCAGCTCAGCACGGGCGAGACGGGATTTTCGTACCTCCTCGGTCGCTCAACAGTGCGGGCCCGCGTCTCCGCCATTCTAGAAGCTGCCGGTCAACGGCCCGCATATCGCCGGTCGCTTGTGCAGCATCTCGTTCGTCCAGTTGCAGAGCGCGTTGAGAGGGAGCGCCACGCCGCTCGCGAAGAGACCGAGGCGACTCGTGTCGAGTTCTTCACGCTCGTTCGCGGCGAGGACTAGCCCCATGAGCATCCAGGCAATGGAGCGCGGCTTCGCCGATCCGGTACATGAATCACAGCGCGTCTTCCGCATGGCATTGGATGCCATGGCGCGCCCCGGACGGATCACGCGGCTTACATCCTTACTCGCGCCACCCTCGCCGCTGTTCGGCACATCGGCCAGCCTGCTTCTGGCACTTGCCGATTTTGAAACCGCTATCTGGCTGGATGATGCACTGGCGGACGGCCATGCCGTCGGCGAGTTCATCCGCTTTCATACCGGCGCACGCCTGACGCGGGAGCGCCACGAGGCCAACTTCGCCATCATTGCAAACTCGAGCCGCATACCGCCTCTAGCGAGCTTTGCCCAGGGGACGCCCGAGTATCCCGACCGCTCGACTACGCTGATCATCCAGGTCAATACGCTCGACGATCTCGGATGGAAGCTCAGCGGTCCCGGGATCCGGGGGCTTGCGTCCTTCAGCGCCACGCCGCTGCCCCACGACTTCCCGCATCAACTCACGGCCAACCGGGCGCAGTTCCCCTTAGGCGTCGATCTCATCTTCGTCACCCCGAGCGAGATTGCGGCCGTGCCTAGAAGCACCAAGATTATCGAGGGCGCCTGAATGTACGTCGCCGTTAAGGGGGGCGAGAGCGCGATTGCTGCAGCTCATGCGCTGCTCGCAAAGGAACGTCGCGGCGATCCCAAAGTGCCCGAGCTCACCACAGGCCAGATCCGCGAGCAACTTTCGCTCGCGGTGGATCGCGTCATGTCAGAAGGCTCGCTCTATGACCGGGATCTCGCCGCGCTCGCTATCAAGCAGGCGCGCGGAGATTTGATCGAAGCCATCTTCCTCGTCCGCGCCTACCGCTCCACGCTTGCGCGCTTCGGCAACGCCGAGCCGATCGAGACGAGCGAGATGGAGATCCGCCGCCGCATCTCGGCGACCTTCAAGGATCTGCCCGGTGGGCAGGTACTTGGGCCGACGTTCGACTATACGCACCGCCTGCTCGATGACAGCCAGAATGATCCGACCGCACCCACTCCCCCGCCGCGCAAGCCTGTATCGGCTGACGCTAAAGTCCCTCACGTTTCCGAGCTGCTCGGCGATCAGGGCCTGATCGAACCAAACTCCGAGGCCAGGGTCGATGCTCCGGTCGGCGATCTGACGCGCGACCCGATCTCCTTTCCCGCTGAGCGCGATTTGAGGCTTCAGTCGCTCGCGCGTGGCGACGAAGGTTTCCTGCTCGCGCTCGGCTACTCGACGCAGCGTGGCTACGGGCGCACGCATCCCTTCGCCGGCGAGATTCGCCTGGGGCAGGTCGATGTGCACCTCACTCCAGAAGAATTGGGCTTCGAAGTTCCGCTCGGCACGATCATTGTCACCGAGTGCGAGATGGTGAACCAGTTTAAAGGGAGCGCCGAGAGCCCGCCGCAGTTCACCCGCGGCTATGGACTCACGTTCGGACATTGCGAGCGCAAGGCGATGTCGATGGCCCTCGTCGACCGCGCATTGCGCGCGCGCGAACTCGGCGACGAGATCGTCGCCCCGGCGCAGGACGAGGAATTTGTTCTCTCACACGCCGACAACGTGCAGGCGACCGGCTTCGTCGAGCACCTGAAGCTGCCGCACTACGTCGATTTCCAGGCCGAGTTGCAGCTCGTCCGCCAGATGCGCCGCGAGTGGAACAATGCAGACCGCAAGGAGGCCGCGGAATGAGCGACGCGGCCGCCTACAATTTCGCCTACCTCGATGAGCAGACAAAGCGCATGATCCGCCGCGCCCTGCTCAAGGCTGTTGCCATACCAGGCTATCAGGTGCCATTCGCAAGCCGCGAAATGCCCATGCCCTACGGTTGGGGGACGGGTGGCGTGCAGGTGACGGCGTCCATTCTCGGACGCGACGACACATTGAAGGTCATCGACCAGGGCGCCGACGACACGACGAACGCCGTCTCCATTCGAAAGTTCTTCGAGCGCACGGCCGGCATCGCAACGACGACGCACACCAGCAGCGCAACCATCATCCAGACGCGACACCGCATACCCGAAGCCCCTCTCAGCGAGGGCCAAATCCTCGTCTACCAGGTACCGATTCCGGAGCCGCTACGCTTTCTGGAGCCGCGCGAGACAGAGACGCGACGCCTCCACGCGCTCGAGGATTACGGCCTCATGCAGGTCAAGCTCTATGAGGACATCGCGCGGCACGGCCACATCGCGACGACCTACGCTTACCCCGTCAGGGTCGACGACCGCTACATCATGGATCCTTCGCCGACGCCGAAGTTCGACAATCCGAAGATGCACATGTGCCCAGCGCTACAGCTGTTCGGAGCCGGCCGCGAGAAGCGCATCTATGCGCTGCCACCTTATACGAGGGTCGTGAGCCTCGATTTCGAAGATCATCCCTTCGAACCGACCAAGTTCGATCACCGATGCGCGCTCTGCGGATCCGATGGCATCTATCTCGACGAAGTCGTCACTGACGATCGCGGCGGTCGCATGTTCGTGTGCTCCGACACTGACTTCTGCGAAAGCCGCCGCGCGCCCACAGACAAGCCCTCCCGTTCCCTGCATGAGGTCCAGCGATGAGCGCGCTCGACGAACGCCCTTTACTCGTCGCGGAGGGCCTCACCAAACACTATGGCGCGCACCTCGGCTGTGCCGAGGTCTCGTTGGATATCTACCAGGGCGAGGTCATTGCCATCGTGGGTGAGTCCGGTTCGGGGAAGTCCACAATGCTTGGCCTGCTCTCGACCCAGCTTCAACCGAGCGCCGGGAATGTCCGCTATCGAATGCGGGATGGCACGGAGCGCGATCTCTTCACGCTTGGAGAGGCCGAGCGGCGGTTCCTGCTCCGCACGGACTGGGGCTTCGTGCATCAGGATGCGCGGCTGGGCTTGCGCATGGGCGTCTCCGCGGGTGGCAACGTTGGCGAGCGCCTCATGGCGACAGGCTGGCGGCATTACGGCCGCATTCGAACAGAGGCCGAGCAATGGCTCGAGCGCGTCGAAATTGCACGCGATCGCATCGATGATTGCCCCGATACGTTCTCTGGTGGCATGCGACAACGTCTCCAGATCGCAAAGAACATGGTGACGCGGCCGCGTCTCATATTCATGGACGAGCCGACCGGCGGCCTCGACGTCTCCGTACAGGCGCGGCTACTCGATCTCATTCGCGGCTTCGTCGGCGACTACGGCCTCGCCGCCGTGATCGTGACGCACGACCTCGCAGTCGCACGCCTGCTCTCGCACCGCATCGTCGTCATGCGGAACGGCCGCGTGATCGAAACAGGCCTCACCGATCAAGTCCTCGACGATCCGCGGGAGCCCTACTCGCAGCTCCTCGTCGCATCGATCCTACAAGCATGACCGCGATGCCCCGGGACCGCGACATGATCCGTCTCGATGCCGTCACCAAGACATTTGTAATGCATTTGCGTGGCGGCGCGCGGCTACCGGTCGTCAACCACGTCTCCTTTGAGGTGCGGCGTGGTGAATGCGTGGTGCTCGGCGGCCCGTCGGGCACGGGCAAGTCGTCGATCCTGAAGATGATCTATGGAAACTACCGCGCAGACGGCGGGCGGATCAATATCAACGGTCCCTCGGGCTGGGTTGACATCGCGCGAGCGCTGCCACGCGCCATGCTCTCGCTCCGACAGAGCACAGTGGGATATGTGAGCCAGTTCCTTCGGGTGATACCGCGCATTGGCGCGATCGACATCGTTGCGTCCTCTGCTCGGGAGGCGGGACTTGATGATGCGGCTGCGCGCGCCAGGGCGGCATCGTTGCTCGCAGTGCTCAACGTTCCTGAGCGTCTTTGGCACCTGCCGCCGGCGACGTTTTCCGGGGGTGAGCAGCAGCGCATAAACATAGCGCGCGGCTTCGCGGCCGAGCGGCCCATCCTGCTTCTCGACGAGCCGACGGCCTCCCTCGATGACGCCAACCGCGCAGCCGTCGTCGAGCTGATCGAAGCGCGCAAGCGTGCCGGCTGCGCCGTTCTCGGGATCTTCCACGATGAGGAAGTCCGGGATCGCGTCGCCGATCGCATGATCGATGTCACACAATTCACACCCGAGGCTTCAATCCGATGATGCGCGATCTCGTCCTCGGCAACGCCAAAATCGTCCTCGCTGATGAGATAGTCGAAGGGTGGGTGGCCGTACGCGGCGGCGTGATCGCCGAGATCGGACGCGGTTCCGCGCCGCGTGAGAGTCTGGATGTTTCGGGCGACCTTGTCATTCCCGGTCTCATAGAGCTGCACACCGACCACCTGGAAACCCATCTGAAGCCGCGGCCGAAGGTTTATTGGCCTGAAGCTTCGGCGATCATGGCCTTCGACGCCCAGATCGCGGCATCGGGCATTACGACGGTATTCGACTGCATCCGCGCCGGGCGGGATGTCGACTATGCCCCGCAAGCCAACGAGATCGTCTCGGTGATCGAGAGCCTCGCACGGGCGCGCGAGCGCAATCTCTTGCGCGCCGATCATCGCTTGCACCTGAGGTGCGAGCTTACGGCCGATGGCGTACTGGACGAGGCCGAGGCCGCCATGGCGTGCGACCGCGTGGATCTCATTTCTCTCATGGACCACACGCCGGGTGCTCGCCAGTTTGCGAGCCTCGATGCCTGGCGCACCTACTATGGCGGAAAGTCGGGCCTGCCTGCCGATCAGTTGGATCGACTGATCGACAGCAAGCGCGTCATGCATGAGCGCAACTACACGTGCCATCGTCAGGCGATCGTCGCCATGGCGCGCCAGCGGGGTGTCGTGCTCGCGAGCCACGACGACACGACACCCGCCCATGTGGACGAATCGATCTCGGATCGCGTGGCCATCGCCGAGTTCCCGACCTCGCTCGAAGCTGCGCGCCTCTCGCATGAGGCCGGCATCGACGTGCTGATGGGAGCGCCCAATGTCGTTCGGGGCGGCTCGCATTCGGGGAACGTTGCCGCGGAAGCACTCGCGCGCGCGGGCCACCTCGACATCCTGTCGTCGGACTATGTGCCGGCCAGCCTCCTGTTCGGCGCCTTCGAGCTCGCGAGACGTGTCGAGGGCTTCGGTCTTCCGAAGGCCCTACGCACCGTGACCGTCAATCCCGCGCGCGCCGCAGGCCTCGACGATCGCGGTGAGATTGCCGAAGGTAAGCGAGCCGATCTCGTACGCGTTCATCTCGCTGATGGCCAGCCCGTGGTCCGCGAAGTCTATCGGGAGGGCCGCCGTGTCGCTTGACGGACGTCCAGGCGCCCGAAGGTCCGCACTACTCGGTCCAGGCATTCTGGCACTCGTTGTCGGGGGGAGCGGCGTCGGCAAGGACGCCCTCATCGCCGGCGCCAGGACGATCCTGGCGTGTGATGCTCGGTTTGCATTTCCCGAGCGTACGATCACCCGCGCGCCACACGATGCCGAGGACCACGCCTCGGTGAATGAAGCCGAGTTCGCCAACGCGGCACTGGAGGGGCGATTCGCTCTCACATGGGAGGCTCACGGTCTCAGCTACGCGCTGCCTTCGAGCCTCGACTACATGATACGGCGCGGCCAGACGGTCGTCTTCAACAGCTCGCGCGCCATCATTGGCACGGCGCGAGAACGCTATGCGCGCGTGTGCGTCGTCCTGGTCGAGTGTCCGTTGGAAATCCGCGCGGAACGCCTCGCGCTGCGCGGACGCGAAACCGCGGCGAGCATCGAGGCACGCCTCATACGGAAGGTTACTGAGTTCGATCCAAGCGAAGCCAGCGTGATGATCGACAATTCAGGCGACCTTCACCATGGCGTAGACGCACTCGTTGCCGCGCTGCGTTCTCTGCCTGCAAGCGCCTAGCGGCCGAGGCCGATTGCGGGAGCCTCGGCGCGGAGCTGAAATCGCTCGAGGATGACAAAGCGGCTTCTTCGCGTCGCCTGAGCCAGTACCGTGATCGCATCGATCCTCACTGGTGCACTAATCCGACGATAGAGGCTCCTCAACACCTCGAGCGCCCGTGGCTGAAGTGCTCTCGGGATCGGGCCCGTCAGGGTCATATGGAAGCGGTAATCGTCGAAGACATGCGGGTACCCCCAGCGATCGAGATGCTCGTGCTGGCGCTGCGTGAGCACCTGCGACAGGCGGCGCTCCCTGTCGGCGGGGTCGAGCGGCGCCCGCAGGTCGTCGAACTCGGAAACACAGGCGGCGGCCAGGCGATTGAGTTCGGCATCCTCAACGAGCGGGCACAGCGCGACGAAGGCGTCGAGCGATACGACCTCCATGGCCGGCAGATAGATTGGAGCCCAATAGTTGCTGAAGGCAAATGCACGCCCTAACAGCTCGCCTTCTGTCACGCCGGGCGCGAGTGCGAATGGCGCTTTCAGCGTGGCATGAAAGCCGTACCGGGCTGGCGTTTCTTGAGCACGCACGAACCACGTCTCGTGCCAAAGCCCGTGCTGGGGATAGGCGGTGGATTGGCGCGCCTCGGCATCATAGCCAAGGATAGAGGAACCCAGTCGCCACAGCGCCGTGTCTGGTGTCGGCGTGAAATAGATTGCATAGCGCATCACATCCAATCGTTAGTCGGCAGTGGCAACAGGTTTGTGACAATCTGGCGTCATGACGGCGGGTATGTGAACGGCGGATGTCATACCGGCGTCGCGCGACTCTGATGATGAAAGTGCGTAAGCTTCCACCCGCGAGCCAGAAATGTCCGCCATAGTAGCCGCCGCCCTCGCCTTCGTCCTGATTGCGACGCTTGTCCACCTTCTTTCCATCGGTCTCGCAGCATGGCGATGCCGGCGATCTAAGGCTCCGACCGCATCGTTCCGCCCGGCCATCGGGATCACGCTCGTCCGCACGATTCGGGACATCGGTGCCCACGAAGAAGAGACGCTGCGCTCCTCATTCGCACTCTCGCACCCGGATCACGAAATCCTGTTCTGCGCCGCATCCGAGAGCGACCCGGCCGTCTCAACCGTTCGCAAGCTCATTCAGCAGCATCCGCACGTCCGCGCCCGCCTGTTGATCGGCGACGACCGCATCAGCGCCAATCCGAAGCTGAACAACATGCTCAAGGGCTGGCGGGAAGCGCGGTACGATTGGATCGTCTTCGCCGATAGCAATCTCATGCTACCGACGGCCTACCTCCAGCAGGCCCTCGCGGCTTGGACCTCGGATACCGGCGCCGTATGCGCGCCGCCGATCGCCAGCCTGCCCACAGGCTTCTGGGCCGAGGTGGAATGCGCCTTTCTCAATACGTACCAGGCACGCTGGCAGTATGCTGCCGACAGCCTGGGCCTCGGCTTCGCGCAAGGCAAGACAATGCTCTTCCGCCGCGACGTGCTCGAAGGCCAAGGCGGCATTGCAGCTCTCGGCTCAGAGCTTGCGGAGGATGCAGCGACGACAAAGATCGTGCGTAACGCGGGGCTCCGCGTCCGCCTCGCCGGGCCGTCCTTCTTTCAGCCCCTCGGCCGCCGCACGACTGCTTACGTACTGGCAAGGCAACTGCGATGGGCACAACTGCGCCGCCTGACCTTTCCGGGCTGGTTCGCACTTGAGCCTTTCACGGGCAGCGTGGGTCCGATGCTTGCAATGGCCGCTGCAGCTGACGCTCTCGAGTTCTCGCCCATGCTGGCCATCGCTGGCTTGGCGGCGCTTTGGTTCGGCGCGGAGGCGATACTTGCGCGCGTCGGTGGATGGCACCTCACATGGCTCTCGCCAATTTCCTGGCTCCTGCGGGACCTACTCATTCCCGCACTCTGGCTCCGCGCATGGACAGCGAACGCCTATCAGTGGGGCGGGCACAAGGTTGCATGGCGATCGGATCGTGCGGCCAGCATGACCAGCCAGAGTGCGCTCGGAACCGGGTGAGCGGAAGCTCGAACCTCGGGACAAAAACAACGATGGGCATACACTTGCCCGCCAAAGCCGCGCCACGGATCGCCCTTGTCGAGGATGATGAGAGCCTCGCGCTCTTGTTGCACTACAACCTCGATGCCATGGGCTTTGCCGTCGAGTGGACTACCCATGGCAGCGTGGCACTGAGGCGTCTCCTCAGTGATCCGCCAGACCTTGTGATGCTGGATTGGGTCATTCCGGGCATCTCAGGCATCGAGATCCTCCGCCAGATTCGCCAAAACGCCCATACGCGCACGCTGCCGGTCTTCATGCTCACCGGACGCACGGATCGCGAGGACCGACTGCGGGCGAGCGAACTCGGCGTTGATGCCTTCATCGCCAAGCCGTTCGCGCTCGATGATGTGTTGGCACGGCTACAGCACCTGTTGCTGTCATCGGACTGATACTTGAATCTCCTAGGAACTGGCGCCATGCAATACGCCATCCCATCCGCGCAGCCCGACAACTCCCCAGAGTTGCGCTATCGCGCCGTGTTCATCTCGGACGTTCACCTCGGCACACGCACGGCGCAAGTCCACGCACTTCTGGAGTTTCTCCGAACCGTCGAGGCCGACACGTTCTACCTCGTGGGAGACATCGTCGACTTCTGGAAGGTCCGGCGCGGGCCACACTGGCCGCAGGCGCACAACGACGTCCTCCAGAAACTGCTTCGGAAGGTGCGCAAAGGATCCCGGATCGTCTTCATACCAGGCAACCACGACGAAGGGCTCCGCGATTTCTGCGGCATGCATTTCGGTGGCATCGAGATCCATAGAAGCTGCATCCACCTAACAGCGACAGGCCGCCGCTTCATCGTCATGCATGGTGACGAGTTCGACATCGTCGTTCGCAATGCCCGCTGGCTGGCATTTCTCGGCGATCGCGGATACGAGACCGCGCTCTGGCTCAACAATCCTTTGAATTGGATACGACGCCACCTCGGGCTTGGGTACTGGTCATTCTCCGCCTACCTGAAAAACCGCGTGAAGAAGGCCGTCGCGTTCATCGGCGCCTACGAGGAAGCTGTTGCCGGGGAGGCACGCAGGCACGGCGCCGATGGCATCATCTGCGGCCACATCCACTACGCAGCCGACCGCCAGATCGGCGACATTCACTACCTGAATTGCGGCGATTGGGTCGAGAGCTGCACGGCAATTGTCGAGTCGCAAGATGGTGAGATGCGCCTCATTCACTGGACTGCCGACGCTCCATGGAGCCAGACGAAGTCCGCTCCAGAGCCAACTTACGCTGTTGGCTGAGCCTTCGCCCCACTAGAGCATTCCTGCACATGACGAACCAGTGACAGGCGGTTTCGCAGCTCTGAGCGCGCCCAAGCCGAGCCTTGGAAATCGTCACATGACTGTAGCAGCCCCCTACTAGGTGTTGGCGGCATAGGGCGGTCCAACTGCAAAGAGGTCACATGCTTGTACTCGACGGCGTCTCGCGGCGGTTTGGAAATGTCGCTGCTGTCTCTGGAGCCTCGTTCACGGTGGAGCGCGGCGGCTTTGTCGGGGTTATAGGCCGCTCTGGTGCCGGCAAGTCGACCCTTCTGCGCATGATCAACCGCCTCGTCGATCCAAGCGAGGGGCGCATCATATTCGAAGGGCGCGATGTAACCTCACTCAAGGGCCGCGAACTCAGGCTCTGGCGGGCGCGAGCCGCGATGATCTTCCAGCAGTTCAACCTCGTCGGTCGGCTCGATGTCCTGACCAACGTTCTGACGGGTCGACTCGCGGATGTGTCGACGTGGCGGGCTATAACGCGTTCGTGGAGTATGGATGACCAGGCCATCGCCTTTTCGGCCCTCGCTCAATTCGATATCGGCACGCTCGCCGCGCAGCGCGCCGAGCAGCTCTCCGGCGGGCAGCAGCAGCGCGTGGCCATTGCGCGCGCCATGGTGCAGCAGCCGGACATCATTCTCGCCGACGAGCCCGTCGCCTCACTGGATCCGCGGAATACGAAACTCGTCATGGATGCGCTGCTTCGCATCAACAAGCACTACGGCATCACTGTGCTCTGCAACCTCCACTCGCTCGATCTCGCCCGCACCTATTGTGACCGGCTGATCGGCATGGCGGCCGGCCGCATCGTCTTCGACGCGGCTCCCGAGATGCTCACCGATGAAGTTGCACGCGAGCTTTATGGCCTCGAAGCCGATGACGTTCTCGGCGGCAGATCGGAGGCCGAGGACAACGAAAAGAAGCAGGGCATACCTGCGCTCGGAGCGGCAGCCGCCGCCTGATCCGTTCGCTGCGGTTGCATGCGTACCGCCTGCCGCGGCAGCGAACGCCACGCCACCACTCTCAACTCTGGATAGAGGATATCATGCTGAACCGTCGCCTCGTTCTTGCCGGCGCTGCCGGCGTTGCACTCACGAATAGCCTCGTGCTCGGTGTCGGCCCCGCCAAGGCTCAAGACTGGAAGTCGAAGTATCCCGAACTCGTCTTCGCGATCATCCCACACGAGAATGCAACGACGACGACGAACCGGTACACGCCGTTCGTTAACTACCTGAGCCGCGAGCTGGGCGCCAAGGTCACGCTCCGCCTCGCCAATGACTATGCCGCGGTGATCGAGGGACAGCGCGCCGAGAACATCCACATTGCCATGTATGGGCCGGCTTCCTACGCCCGCGCCCGCGCGACGGGCGTTAAGGTCGAGCCTTTCGCCATTGAGGTGAGCAGCGACGGCAGCCGCGGCTATCACTCGGTGCTCTACGTGAAGGGCAACTCGCCCTTCCAGAAGCTCGAGGATCTCAAAGGCAAGAACCTCTGCCTCGTCGATCCCAACTCGACCTCCGGCAACAACGTGCCGCGTTTTGCCATGGACAAGATGGGCATCGATCCCGACAAGTTCTTCAGCAAGGTCGTCTACTCGGGATCGCACGAGAATGCGGTGATCGCGGTCGACCAGGGGACCTGCGACGGCGCGTTCAATTGGTGGAACGACGAGCAGGAGTCGAACCTCATGCGCATGTCGAGCCGCGGCCTCGTCAAGGCCGAGAACTTCCGCATGATTTTCAAGTCCGATCAGATCGTGAACTCGCCCATGGCCTACCTGGCGAGCCTGCCGGCCGACCTGAAAGCGGCGATCCGCGATGCAGTCCTCAATATCGCGACCAAGGACAAGGCGACGTTCGATGGCATCTATGGCGGCAAGCAGCGCCCCTTCGAAGCCGTCGAGCACTCGGCCTATGAGCCCGTTGTCGAGCTGATCAAGTTCGTCGACTCGCTCAGAAAGAAGTCCGGCTCCTAAGGCCTCGGATCCTAGCGTGCCCGGGCGCGCGACCTTTGGCTGCGCGCCCGCGGCTCACACTCACGGAGGCCTTCATGTGGACACGCCGATCTATTCTGACAGCGGCAGCCGCGACTCTGCTCGCCGCTCCCGCCAGCGCCTCCGACTGGCGCGCGCAGTATCCCGAGGTCGTATTCTCGATCATACCTTCGGAAAACGCTGGCGGCGTGCTGAGCCGGTATGAGCCGCTCATGCAGCATCTCTCCGAGGTTCTCGGCGTCAAGGTGACACTCAGGGTCGCCAACGACTATGCGGCCGTCATCGAGGCCATGCGCTCTGGCCAGGTTCACGTCGCTCACTTTGGCCCGTCGGCCTATGCGCGCGCATATCAGGTAACGAACGGCGACGTCGAGCCGTTCGCGACGGCCAAGAACTCGGCCGGGGCTGTCGGCTACTACTCTGTGCTTTACGTGCGCGCCGACGACAAGGCGCAGGGCATCCAGGATCTGAAAGGCCGGAACCTCTGCCTAGTCGATCCGAACTCCACGTCCGGCAACAATGTCCCGCGCTTCGCAATGGACAAGATTGGTATCGACCCGGAAGCGTTCTTCGGCAAGCTCCTCTATGCCGGCAGCCACGAGAACGCCGTCACGGCGCTCCTGCAGGGAACTTGCGACGGCGCCTTCAACTGGTGGAACACGGAGACGGAAACAAACGTGCTCCGCATGGCCGCACGCGGCGCGGTGAAGCCCGAGAGCGTGCGCATAATTCTGAAGTCGGATCTCATTCCCGGATCGCCTACCACGCTCAAGCGCTCGCTGCCCGAGGCCATGAAGTCCGACATCAAGCGGGCATTCCTCGAGGCGCCAATAAAGGGCCGCGAAGCATGGCTTCGCATCAGCGACGGCTTGGCGACGGGTTATCACGAGGTGAAGCACGAAGACTATCAGGTCATCATCGACCTCAATCGATTCGTCGATCGCCTGCGTCGCAAGCCATCATGACTGCGACTGCGCCCGGCACAGCAGGCGGGGCTTCTTTGCTCCGCCTACCTGATCACCAGCTCTCGCCCCTAGCCGAAGCGTATGCACGTGCCAATGCCGCGAAGCGGCGCAGCACATTGCTGCTGGTCGGCGCCTTCATAATTGCGGCACTGGTGGCCGGCGGGGTTGCGGAAGTCGATCTTGCGAAGCTATTCGCCAACATCCACCGTTTCACGAATTACATCGTACGGCTCTTCTATCTCGAGAGCGGCGCGCCTGTCTGGACCGATCCTGCGGAGTGGTTCTGGGGCTGGAAGAAGTGGCTCGCGCTTCTCGGCGACACGTTGCTGATCGCTTATCTCGGCACGCTACTCGGTGGCATCGGCGCGTTCTTTCTCTGCTTTCTCGCCAGCGCCAACATGAACGCGAACGCCTGGACGCGCGGCCTCGTTCGTCGCTTCCTCGAGTTCTGCCGCACGGTACCCGAGCTGGTCTTCGCGCTCATCTTCGTCGTCGCGTTCGGACTCGGGCCTCTGCCGGGTGTTCTCGCACTCGCAATCCATACGGCCGGCGCCCTCGGCAAGCTCTTTGCAGAAGTGGTCGAAAACATCGACATGAAGCCGGTGGAGGGCGTGACGGCCGGCGGCGCGACCTGGTGGCAGACCGTGCATCTCGCCGTCGTCCCGCAGGTGCTCTCGAATTTCGCAAGCTACGGACTACTCCGATTCGAGATCAACGTGCGCGGCGCATCGGTGATGGGTTTTGTCGGTGCCGGCGGCATTGGCCAGGAGCTGATTGAGACCATTCGCAAGTTCTACTACTCGGATGTCTCGGCGCTCCTCCTGCTCATTATCGCCACCGTCATGATCATCGATGTCGCGACCGAGCGCCTGCGCCACAGGTTCATCGGACAAGGAGTGCGCTCATGAGCGTGCGCCGCCCGTTGCTACTGCCGGCAGATCCCGATGTCCTCGCGGGTCAAGCCGGCATTCTGCGCACACAGTCACGCGCGCGCCTGAAGATGGCGCTGCTCGCGAGCGCGTTGACTGCACTTGCCGTGTTCGCATTCTGGCGGCTCGATGTTTCCTTCTGGCGGTTCGTGAAGGGGTTTGGCGAACTCGGCACCTTTGTCGTGCTCATGATCCCGCCAAGCGCAGGCTCATGGGCAAGCGCGCTCGTCTATCTCCACGCACTTGCCGAGACTGTCGCCATCGCCTTCCTCGGCACCATGCTGGCCGCAGCGCTCGCCTTTCCACTGGGTCTGCTCGCTGCACGGAATGTCGTGCCCATTCGCATCTTCCAGTTTCTGACGCGCCGCTCGCTCGACACCGTGCGCGGCATCGATACGCTCATCTGGGCGCTGATCTGGGTCAATGTGGTGGGTCTAGGCCCGTTTGCCGGCGTTCTCGCCATCATGACGTCGGACATTGGCACGCTCGGCAAGCTCTTCTCGGAGGCCATCGAGGCCTCCGACCGAAAGCCGGTCGAGGGCGTGACGGCAGCAGGCGGCAACCACTTGCACCAAATCCGGTTTGGGCTCCTGCCGCAGGTCATGCCCGTGATGCTGTCGCAGGTGCTCTACTTCTTCGAGTCGAACACGCGATCCGCAACCATCATCGGCATAGTCGGGGCCGGCGGCATCGGGCTGCATCTCGTCGAGCAAATTCGCACATTCGAGTGGGACCGCGTGGCCTTCCTCATTCTGCTGATCCTCGCCGCGGTGATGGCAATCGACTGGCTCTCCGCCCGCATGCGCCACGGCATCATCGGCAAACCGTCCACGGATCTGTGAGCACGAGCAGGCAACGGTGGGCAGATCAGTCTCACACCGTAAGGCTGACCTCACCCGCCATTATGACACGTGCGAAAGATGCGTCAGCAGCCTCGACGAACGTCAACTCAATGTGTCGCGGCCAAGTTTCCGCCCTGGATAACCGCCGCCACTTTGGCATCCTGGGTCGCCTCCTCCGGCCGGCCGGAGAAAATGATCTCGCCGCGCTCGATGACATACAGCCGATCGGCGAAAGACGGCACGTGATGGACGTTCGATTCGGCGATGAAGATCGAGTGACCAAGGGCCCTGATCGAGGCGATGCCGTCGACAATCGACGGAACGATCGCAGGCGACAGGCCTTCGGTCGGCTCGTCCAGCAGCAGCAGCTTTGGATTGGCCGCGAGCGCTCGGGCAATCGATACCATCTTGCGCTCGCCGCCGGAGAGCTCCTGCCCGCCGCGCTTGCGATAGCGCTCCAGCTTGGGAAATACCTCATAGGCAAGCGCGATGCGGTTCTGGTCAGGCTTCGCGCCGACCTCCTTCCAGCTCGGCATCGCGATATTCTCTTCAACAGTCAACTCGCCGAAGACCTCGCTCTCCTCGGGCGCGAAGCCTACGCCACTGCGCGCGATCTCGAAGGTCTGCAATCCGACGAGCGACTTGCTGTCGAGGCTCACGCTGCCGGAGACTGGCTTGCGATAGCCCATGACTGTACGGAAAGTGGTCGTCTTTCCTGCACCGTTGCGGCCAACGAGACAAACCAGCTCGCCAGGTTTCACTTCCAGCGAGATGCCACGCAGGATGCGGCTGCCTTGGATGTCGACGACAAGATCTTTGATCGAAAGCATCAGACAGTCCTCAATTTTCCGACGACCGTCTCGACAACCTTCGGATCCGCGAAGAATTCCCTCGGCGGCAGATCGGCAAGCACGCGGCCTTCGGCCAGCGCCACGATGCGATCGGAATACGTCGCGACGAGATCCATGTCGTGTTCGACGAGAATCATCGCCTTCACGCCCGCCTTCTCTCCAGCCTCGATCAGGGTAGTCATCACCCGGTGCTTGTCGGCCGTGGAAATGCCCGAAGTCGGTTCGTCGAGCAGAATGACCTGCGGCACGAGGGCGAAAGCGGATGCAACATCAAGTAGCTTCTTCTCGCCCTGGGATAGCAGCTGCGACTCAGTTTCCAGTCGTCCCGACAGGCCGAAGATCTCCGCCACATCGCGGACACGCCCCTGCGTCTCACGGCTGTTCAGGAAGTTGGAGAACATGCTCCAACGCTTCTTTTGCCGCGTGACGATCGCAGCGGCGATGGTCTCGGCGACCGTAAGCCTCGGAAAGATGTGAACGAGCTGGAAGGCCCGCGCCAGTCCGCGCTCGGCGAGATCGACTGGATCGGCCCCGCGGATGTCCTCGCCCTTGAAGAATACCTCGCCTTCGCTCGGCGTCAGCAGGCCCGTCAGAAGATTGACGAGCGTGGTCTTGCCGGCGCCGTTCGGGCCGACAACAGCCAGCCGCTCGCCTTCATTGACCGTCACGCTTACGCCGTCGAGCGCGCGGAAGGTGCCATACGATTTCCCGACGTTCCTAGTTTCAAGCACCGCGCTCATGAGGCGACCGCCTTCCTGCGAGCCGTCACCCGCTCCACGAGCCCCGCGATACCAGATGGGAAGCCGATGACAAGTATTGCGAGCACGGCGCCGAGCACGAAGCGCCAGTACTGGGTCAGCGTTTGCAACTGGTCGTGGAGCAGAACGTAGACCAGCGCTCCGATGACGGGCCCGAAGAAGGCATTGAATCCGCCGAGAATGGTCATGAACACCAGGAGACCCGAATGCGTCCAGTAGACGAGCTCGGGGTCGGCGAGACCGACGCGGAAGCCCATGATCGCCCCACCTGCGGCGGCGAAAGCTGCCGATATCACGAAGGCCGCCAGTCGTGCCTGCCGAACGCGCACGCCGAGGTACTCGGCCTTGCGGGCATTATCGCGCAGCGCCTGCAGATGCAGGCCGAACGGCGAATGCACGATGCGCCACATGATGATGGCTGCGATCACGAGCAGACCGAGGCAGTAGTAATAGAACGGCCCGGACAGCAGCCCGATCTTGCTGTACTGCGCAAACTCCATCCCGAGGAAGTTCATGCGCGGCACGCGCATGCCGCTATCGCCGCCGGTCACGAAGTAGAACTTGAACAGAAACGAGTGGAACAGCATCCCGAACGCAAGCGTCAGCATGCCGAAGAAAATCCCGGTGTAGCGGGCGCAGAGCCAGCCGATCGGAAGCGCGATGACGACCGCCGCAAGGACTGACAATAGCAGAGCGACTTCGAAGCTCTTTATCCCCAACACCCCGGCGACCACCGCCGTCCCGTACGCGCCAATGCCGAGGAACATCGCGTGGCCGAACGACAGGAGTCCCGCGTAGCCGAACAGGAGATTGAACCCGAGCAAGGCAATGCCATAGGCGAAGAACGAGATCAGCAAACTCGCGTAGAACGGCGGGGCGAGTAGCGGCACCAGCGCAAGCCCGATCGCACCGAGCAGTGCGACGGCGATCCATGAATTCTTCCGGCTCATGTGACGGGCTTTCCGAACAGTCCCGTGGGCCGCCAGAGCAACACGCCGATCACGATGAGATAGGTCGCGAGTAGGTCGAACTCGGGATAGATGATGAGTGAGAATGCGCGGATGAGACCGACGATCAGCGCGCCGACGAGTGCGCCAGGCATCGAGCCAAGGCCGCCAATCACGACGACGGCGAACGCCTCAACCACGAGTTCAACCGCAATATCGAGCGACGCTGCGGCGGTCGGTACGACAAGCGCACCGGCAAGCGTTCCGAGCACGGTTCCCGCCGTGAAGACCGCCGCATAGACCATTTTGACGTTGACGCCGAGCGCTTCGGCCATACCGCGGTTCTCGGCGGTCGCACGTAGCACCCGGCCGTAGTTCGTGCGCTTCAGATACAAATTCAGTCCGAGCGCGATCAACAGTGCCGCGAGAATGACCAATAGATTGTAGACAGGAACACGGAAGTCGCCGATCGTGACCGTTCCATAAACGAGATAATCGACGCTGATGGAACGCGGCGTGGCCCCCCAGAAAAAGCGCAGGACATCCTGGAACATCAGGAGCAGCGCGAAAGTCAGGAGCAACTGAAAGCTCTCGTCGCGATTATAGACCGTCCGCAACACCCGCTCGATCAGCGGACCGATAGCACCGAGCACGAGGCCGCATCCAATCAGCGCCGGCAGGAGCATCCATGCCGGCATGCCGTACTGCGCAAACAAAGTCGTGGCCGTGATGCCAAAATAGGCGCCGAGCGCGTAGAATGAACCACAGGCGAGGTTGAGAATCTTCTGGACGCCGAAGACGAGCTGCAGCCCGGCGGCGACGAGAAAGAGCACGGCGGCATGAAATATACCGCCGAGAGCGATGTTCGCTAATGCTGACGCTGTCATTTCGACGGATCAGATGCTGAACTTGGCAGTCTTGATCCATTCCCAGAAATCCGCACCAGCGGGCTTCTGGAGTTCGGTCGAGTACATCGAGTCAAACTTGTCGAGCGTCACGAAGTCGTGCTTGTTGTTGTGCGTGGTCAGGCCCTGAATGAAGGTCTGGTCGGCAATCTTGTCCTTGCGCCAGCCGCCCTTGCCGCCGAGGCTTTCTACCTCGAGGCCGACCATCGCCTCGGCAATGTCGTCGACGCCGGGCCAAGCACCCTTGGCCTTCTGTGCCTTCTCGACAGCAGCCTTGTAGGAGATCATCGAGAAGTAAGCCCGGTCTGCTTCCCAATTGGGGTAGTCCTTGTGCTTGTCCTCGTACCAGGCCACGAATTCCTTCGCGGTCGCGTTTGCGTTCGGATTGTTGAAGTAAAGCGTGTTGTGGCCAAACAGCATGCCTTCTGGCGTGAAATCCTTCTTCATCGCGGTATGCTGCCAGCCCGCCGCCGGGAAAACGAGCTTCGCGCTCTTAGTGAGGCCCGCGGCATTCGCCTGGCGCATGAACACCGGCAGATCCGCGAACAGTAGCGACGAGAAAATCAGATCGGGCTTCGCGGCCTGCAACGCGGCGACGTGGCTGGTGAGGTCCATCTGACCGACCTTCGGCCACTGCTCCGTTATGACCTCATGCTCGATGTTGAAGCGCTTCAGGATCGCGATGAAGGCCGCCATGTTGTTGCGGCCATAGGAATAGTCCGGGTTGATGCCTGCAATCCGCTTGAACTGGCCCTTGAAATACTTGATCGCGAGCAGGGAACCCATCACCGCTTCGCATTCGTTGTCAGTGCTGCGGAACAGATATTTGGGGTTCGGCAGTTTCTCGACGACGCCGTCTTGCGTCGTGCCATCCCAGAAAATCGTAAGCACGCGCGATTCTTCGACGACAGGGCCGAGCGCCAGGGCAACTCCGGTCGACACGATACCCTGCACGTGATCGACCTGCTCCTGCTGTACCATGCGGGAGAAGCGCTCGATCGTGTCCTTTGGCGACGTTTCCTCGTCGATGACGAGCTGCACTTTGCGGCCGGCGATACCGCCTGCGGCGTTCATCTTTTCCACCGCCCACTCGGCAGCCCTGATGCCGGCAATGCCCGGACTGGCTGCGAGGCCGGTACGCGGCGCCAGGACGCCAATTTTCAACGGCTTATTCTGGGCAATGGCCGGCGCAAAAATTCCTGCACCCGGCACGGCGGCGACTGCACCGGCCGCGGCGGCGGACTTCAACAACTTACGGCGTGTAAATTTCATGACGTTTCTCCCCGTTTCGTATCCGGGTTGCTCCCGGCTTCGATTGAGCAATAATATATTACGAACATGTCAGGCTAATCAACACATAGCTTCGCTCGCTCCAGCCGTCCGCGAAAGCCTCTGATTGCAACGGCGCCACGGCGGCGGAACTTCACCATGGATCAAGTCGATCTCGCTGCCATACGCGTTGCACGGCACACGCTGGCGCTCGAGCGTCTCCAGCAGCATTTGAGGTCATCTGCCCCGCCGCAGACGAATTCGATGTACTGGAGCTCGCCGCCGATCGAGGCCGCCGGCCTGACGATCATGCCGAAAGGCTATTGTGTTCTGCCAAACTCTCGATCGCGATCGAGCGCGGCCCGCCAGAGTCGTTTTGGAGGCAATGCTCGAAGAGAAGAGAATACTCGCGGCGCAGATGGTTGCGCGCTACGCGCCCCTCGCGGCGCTGACGGCCCCCTCGGCCACGATCACTTTTCGAGCCAAACCTGGTCGAAGCGCCAATTGTTGTAAATGCTGTTTTCACCGAGGACAAAGCCCTTGACGTGAGGCTGCCAACAGGTACCGGAGCGGTTGTGATAGATGATGGGCCGCGCCACTTCTTCTGTCAGGATGCGCTCGATCTCCCAGACGATCTTCTTGCGCTTTTCGACGTCCGATTCCTGCGACTGCTCGTCGAGCAGCTTCTCGACGTGAGGGGTACAGTAGCCAGTATAATTGGCCTCGGACTTACACGAGTAGGCGCCTTTCAACACCGCGTCGGGATCGTCGATGCCGACGCCGGACGTGTTCATGCCGACAGCATAGTTCTTCTTCGTCAGGCGGCTGTGCCAGATGGAAGACTCGACCAGCTCCATCGTGGCATCAAAGTAGATCTTGTTGAGCTGGTCGACGAGGATGACGGCCGGGTCCTTGTAGGTGGCGAAATCGCGCGTCGTCACCTTCACCGGCAGACGGTTGTTCGGACCGTAGCCCAGGCTCTCCATGATCTTGCGTGCCTCGGCTTGTTGCTGAGCAACGTCACCATAGCCCGGCAATTTCGAGCGCATTTCCGCAGGCATGCCCCACTGCCCCTCGGGGCCGGGCATCATGTTGGTCGAAACGGAGGACTTACCACCGGATATAATGTCGATGTACGCTTGGCGATCGAGCGCAAGCGCCATCGCGCGCCGAATTTCCGGCTTGTCGAATGGCGGCTGCTCGACATTGACGAGAATGTTGATCGGCACGTTCGTCGGCGCCAGTTTGCACACGGCATCCGGCTTCTGCGCGGCCACGTCCCTCATAAGAGGCACGGTGACATCGGCAACGAACGTCAAATCGAACTCGCCGGCGACAAAGGCGAGAATTCGCGTCGAGCGGTTATTGACGATTCTCCACTCGATCCCGTCGAGGTAGGGCTTGCCCTGGTCCCAGTAGCTTGGATTCTTTGCGAGCTTGATCGACTCGTTGCTCTTGAACTCGACGAACTTGAACGGGCCGGTGCCTACCGGTTTCGTGCGCATGTCGCGGGCCGAAACGTGGCATGGATAGACAGGCGCCAGGCCCGATGCGAGCAGGGCCACGAATGAGGGCTGCTTCTTCGTCAACTGAAAGGTCGCCGTCAGGTCGTCCTCGACCACGACCTCTTTCAAGTTCTCATACCAGATCTTGCGCGGGCTGCGTCGAAACGCGCTCTCGGGATCGAGCCCACTTGCCCGATGGTAGGTGCAGCGCACGTCGTTCGCCGTGAACGGCTTGCCGTCGTGGAACGTGACACCACTGCGGAGCTTGAAGGTGAGCTTCGTCCCGGTCTCGTCCCATGCCCAGCTCGTTGCCAGCTCGGGTATGATCGTGTCGAAGCTGTTCAGTGGCTTCATGGGATCGAAGCGCACAAGATTGTTGAACACCGCCATGAACGGCATGTTCGTTGCGATGGTCGATTCTTCGTGGATCGAGGCGCTCGGCGGCTGAGTGGTATTGTAGACCCGTAGCGTGCCGCCCTGTTTCTGCGCTACGGCGGCCCCCATGCCCATCGCCGTTAGTCCGCCCATAGCCACGGCGAGCCAGAGCAATTTTGCCGTCGGATGAAGCTTCATGCGTTCCTCCTGTTAGCAAATTTGGAGGAAGTCTAACCCTAAAGGCCTCCTCTCGGAAACTCCTATCCGCCGCCGCCCGGGTTCGCGCACGCACTCACCGCCAAGCACAATGTCGGGCGTCACTATGCGCGAGCGTGTCGATCCTTTTGAGAAAAGCGGTAGCGCCGCCATCATTGCCGAGCACTATTTCAATGAGAAACCACCATCGACGACCAGATGCTGCCCGGTTATGAAGTTGGCCTCGGATGATGCGAGGAACAACACAGCGTCAGCGATATCCTGGGGCTCCGCGAAACGGCGCAGGTAGGTGCCATCCAGCATCGATTTCTTCACGGCATCGGGCATTCCGCGCAGCAGGTCGGTGTTGGTATGGCCCGGCGAGACGACATTGACGTTGATGCTCGGGGCAAGCTCTTTCGCCATCGTCTTGGTGAGGCTGACGACAGCAGCTTTGGCAGCGGAATAGTCCATCACACCCTCGCGGCCACAGTGTTCGACACCACGCACCGAACCGATGTTCACGATCTTCCCGGAACCGGCAGCACGCATGTGCATTGCCGCGGCCTGCGCCATCACGAAAGTCCCTACGAAGTTCACGCGCAGGACTTCGTTGATGTCCTCGACGCTCTTTTCGGCGAATGGACGATTGATTGCCATGCCCGCATTGTTCACCAGGATGTCGATGCTACCGAACTGGCCAACAAACGCTTCGACAACCTGAGCGGCCTCTGGGGCATTCCCGACATCGCCTCGAAACGTCGCGATCTTGAAGCCCCGGCTCTCTGCCTCCGCCTTGGTTTTGGCAAGACTTTCGTCCCCCTTACCCATGATACCGACTCGGGCGCCCTCTCGCGCGAATGTCATCGCGACCGCGGCGCCGATCCCACGCCCACCGCCCGTCACGAGCGCCGCTTTTCCGTCAAGCCGTCCCATCAGAGTTCCTCTCTCCCAGATCATCGCGAATCTCGTCCATGGCTTCGGCGAGCTTCGCTTCAATGAAATCCATGTGCCCGACGATCGCCTCGCGTGCCTCATCCGGCGAATTGCGGCGCACGGCATCGTAGATGTCTGCGTGATGCTGCCAGATCAGCGCCTGTTCCTCTCGATCCGGCATGAACCGCTTGAAACGGTAGAAGGCGCTGAAGCTCTCGCGCAGGATCCCCATGATGCGCATGGCGATGGGATTTCCAGTGCACGCAGCGAGAGCCTCGTGAAAGGCGATGTCGTTGCGCTCCCAATCCTCGCCCGTGACATCGAGGCCCTTCATGAGGTCCAGCCGTTCCTTCATGGCGACGAGATCGGCGGGCTTGGCCATCTTGGCCGCCTGAGCCGCGCACCAACCCTCGAGGACACGGCGGATCTCGAAGAATTCGGAGATACGATGCGCCTCCCGCTCGATCAGTTCGACCAGGGACTGGTCGACAGGCGTGGCGGACATCGCGGACTTCACGAAGCTGCCAGCGCCGTGACGCACCTCGATCAGCCCGACCAGCTCCGCGCGATAGAGTGCCTCCCGGATCGTCGGGCGGCTCGTGTTGAAGATGGAAGAGAGATCGCGCTCCGGCGGCAGCTTGGCTCCCGGCTCGAAGCGGCCATTGCGGATGAACTGCGCGATCTGCTCGAAGACCTCGTCCGACTTGCGATTGCTTTTCAGGGGATGGAACAGACCGCGCAGCGGCAAGTCATCGGCCATCGGGGCTACCCCTTCAAGGCGCCGGCACCGAGGCCGGCAACCATGTATTTCTGGATAACGAAGAACACCGCAAGGACGGGCGAAAGAACAAGAAGGCCGGCTGCCATGATCATCCCCCAGTCGACGACCGAGGCATTGTAGAGATCCGCGATGCCGACGGGCAGCGTCTTCAGCTCGTCTGCGCTGATGAGAATCCTCGCAAAGATGTAGTCGTTCCACGTCAGAATGAAGGTGAAGATCGACGTGGCGATGACGCCGGGCATTGCGAGGGGAAGTACCACGTAGAGCACGGTCTGGAAGCGGCTCGCGCCGTCGATCATCGCGGCGTGCTCGATGTCCATCGGAATGCTCTGGAAGAACGTACGTAGCATCCACAGACCGAACGGCAGGCAGAACGCCGTATAAGCGAGAACGAGACCGAAGTGCGTATTCGTGAGACCCAGGAACCGCATCATCACGTAGAACGGCACGATGATCATGATCGGCGCGAACATGTAAGTGAACAGCACCGTGGCCGCGATCTTCTCGCGACCGCGGAACTTGAAGCGCGTGAGGCTGTAGGCGGCTGGCGTCGAGACCAGGATCGTGAGCGCGACGCTCGCCAAGGATACAACCACGCTATTGCGCAAGTACGTAAGCGCCTGCGTCTCGCTGAAGAGACGCGAAATGTTCTCGAAGGTGATGGCCTTCGGGAAAATCGTTGGCGGTGTGGCAAAAATCTCGCGCGATTCCTTCAAGGCCGTCGAGATCATCCAGAGGAATGGGAAACCAGAAAATATTATCAGGATGGCAGCCGTCAGCAGGACAAGCGGCGTACCCCTCGACATCAGGCGTCCTCTTGCCATCACGCCTCCTCCCGACTGAAGACCCGGAAGTAGACTGCGGTCATCACCACCAGCATGAGAAACATGATGATCGCCATGGCGGCGCCCACGCCCGCCTCATAGTGCGCAAAGGTGCGCTGATAGGTGTAGACGGGTAGCGTCCGAATATAGGTCTCCGCGCCACCACCGAGGATCATCAACCAGGGCGTATCGAACTTCGTGAACATCCAGATCGATCGGAGGAGGATTACGATGAAGAGCACTGCCTTGAGCTGTGGCAGAGTCACGTGAATGAACCGCTGGAAGGCGTTGGCGCCATCCATGGACGCCGCCTCGTAAAGTTCATCCGGTATCGCTTGCAAGCGCGCCAACACAGCGAGCATGACAAATGGGAAGAACTGCCAGACGCTGACCAGGATCAGGGACGACATGATCCAGTCCTTGCCCATCCAGCTTATCGGCTGCTTGATGAGGCCCGCCTCTTCGAGCGCGTAGTTGATGAACCCGAATTGGCTGTTCAGCAGCCACTTCCAGAGGATGACGGCGACGACCGTCGGCACGACGTAGGGGAAAATGAGAACCGCCCGGACGATATTGCGGCCAGGGAATGCGTGGTTCACGACCATCGCCGCGATCACGCCGAGGACGATTTGCAGGGCGATCGAGGTGGTCGCGTAGATGCTGCCGAGGCGCACGCTGTTCCAGAATTCCGCGTCGCGCAGGATGTAGGCGTAGTTGCCGAGACCGACGAACGTCTGCTCCTGCCCAAAGGCATGCTTGTTGAACGCGCTGATCCATGCGCCGTAGGCGACCGGATAGAGCGTCAGCGCGACGAGCAGGCTCAGGGCCGGAACGACCAGCAGAAAACCGGTCCAGGCTTCTGACAGTCTCGGCTTCGGTCGCGGGCGCCGAACCGCCGCATCGGCGGTTCGGCCCATATCTAGCGTGGGAGCTTGATCAACGCTCACGCGTCAGCCCTTCCAGTAGCCTTTGCGCTTCATCTCTTCCTCGAGCCGCTTCTGGGCTTTCTCTGCAGCCTTCTCGGGCGGCATCTTCTCGACCGTGACGTCCATCACCATATCGCGCAGGATGCCCCAGCCGAGCAGCTCCATGAGATATGGCTTCTCGGTCATGTCCGCCCAATCGATCACGAGGGTCGGCTTACCCCAGTCCTTCTCGAGGTACTGCTCCTGCGCGTCGAGCCAGCCCTTCCAACGCTGGATCATTTCCGTGCCTTTGTAGGCCGAGGATTGGCGCAGCGATTTCGTGATCGGGAAGAAGTGGATCGGTACGGTGCGGATGTACTCGATGTAGTTCTCGTCCTGATAGAAGAACTTCAGGAACTCGATGGCTTCCTTCTGGTTCTTGGCATCCTTGAAGAGCATCCACGGCTCCTCGTCGACCTGAGCGGCAGGCGTGCTGCCGGAGGGGCCATGCGGCTTGACCCACACATCGAACGTCTTGTCGTTGGCCATCTCCTTCGGCGCGAACTTCTCGATCATGCCCGCGCCGCGGCCGTAGCCCTGGAGCATCATGGCCGCCTTCTGGCCGTAGAGGTTTTGGAAGGTCTGAAGATAGCCGTGCCCCTCCCAACCCGGAGGCGCGTACTTGACGAGCTCACGCCAGAACTCGAGCACCTCGATGATCTTCTTGTCCGTCAGCATTGGCTTGTTTGACTTGTCGAACAACGATCCGCCGTTGGCCTTGATGAGCTCGCCCATGATGATGTTGACGAACAGGTTGTCGCCGGGGATCGTGACGCCATAGATGTCAATCTTGCCGTCGCCGTTCGTGTCCTGGGTCAGAGCCTTCGCATGCGCGAGGAGATCGGCCCACGTCTTGGGCGGCTTAAGACCGAGTTTGTCGGCCATATCCTTGCGATAGACCAGCAGCGATGTGCCGGCGGCATGGACGAGGCCATACTGCTTGCCTTGCACATTGCAGACGCGCTTGACCTGGTCCCAGATGTTGTCGGAACCGATCGCCTTCACGACCTCGTCGAGCGGGTTCAGCAGTCCGCGCGCCTGAAGCGCCGTGCAGGTGATGGGCTGGCCGTGGGCGAGTTCAGGCGGCGTGCCGGCGGCCAGCGAAGCCATGATCTTGCCTTCGAGGTCACCCCACGCGAGGCCCTCGGCTTGCACTTTTACGCCGGGGTTCTTGGCCTCGAACCGCTTCGCGATCTCGTTGAACGCTTTGATGGTCTGGGGCTCGGTCTCACTGTGCCAAACCCTGAGCACCTTTTCCTGTGCGACCGCCGCCCCCGGCAGCGCGGCAAAGGTCAAGCCGGCACATAGCGCAACGCGCAATACTCCTCGTCCAAGGGACATTCTCTCCTCCGTGACGGCGCTTCTTTGGGAGAAGTCGGCCGAGGCGCCACTCGAGCCGACCGTCTTTTCGCTTCCTGCTAGGCCAGTCGACTCGCTCGTTTACCGGGCCATCAGACCGTGCCAATATTGGCAAGAGGTCTTACCACTGTACCAGTGCGGTTAAGGCTGTCAAAGGGAAGAAGCGGCTCGCCAACAAGGGCCGTGTGAAGCCGAGGAGGCCCCATGCTCTACGACCTGACCACGCTCACCGTACGTCCCGGAACAGCACCCGCAGCTCTGCCGCGCCTGCAGGCATGGCTCACAGATAGCGGTTCTGCTGGGGAGCTGCTGGCGTGCTGGTACACCGAGCTCGGCGCCCTCAACCAGATCCTGCTGGTCCGGGCCTTTGCGGATGAAACAACGATCGCAAAGGAGCGCGATCGCGTCGTCCGCAGCGCCAATCCGTACGGCATTGCGGAACTCACGACGGGAACGGCGTCGGACACGTACGCATCCTTCCCCCACTTGCCGCGCATGGAGGCTGGAGCATTCGGTCCGGTGTTCGAGGTGCGCACGTACACGCTGAAGCCTGACGGGCTCGCCAAGACCATCGCGCTCTGGGAAGCGGCAGTGCCCAACAGAGTCAAGCTCTCACCGCTCTTGTGCGCGCTCTACGGCCTCAGTGGCGTTGCTCCGCGGTTCGTTCACATTTGGCCCTACGCAAGTCTCGACGCGCGCCAGAGCATACGGGGGGAAGCCGTGAAGGCCGGCGTCTGGCCACCTCCGGGCGGACCCGACCAGCTCCAGTCGCAGCAGGCGGATATCTATTTCGCAGCGCCGTTCTCGCCCATTCGTTAGGCGGGCGCTAGGCTGGCCGCGGAGCTTCTCGCGTTGCTGGGCCCTCACACCCCACTCGCGAGGAGCCCCAAATTATCGGCGCTCCCGCTTCAGCTCTGGCGCGAGCCTTTTGCACCAGCGACGGGATGCCGCTCTCCCATCTTCCGCTCTGCCCAAGCAATCAGTTCCTTCGCCTTCTTGCCTTTCATGAGCGTCTTGTTCGCTTGGAACGCCGCCACGCCCACAATGCTCTTCACGGACGTATTGGGCCGCGCCTTGTAGAGCTTCGCCGCCACCGGCCCATCGAGCATGTGCGACAGATAGAGCGCGGCGTGGCTCACCGCGATGCCAGCTCTTTGCAGCACCGACATGTTCTGCTCGGCATAAAGGCGAATGGCCCAGCGCGAGGCGTCGGGCTCCTTGCGCTTTTCGAGGATGCCGACCTCATCCAAGCCCTCGGCCCAGCTCGGCTTGTGCGCGTCCACGAGCCTCAGCCATGTGCTTTTAATGAACTGCCCTTGCCCCAGTGCCGAGCTGTTGGGGTTCTTTGCGTCGGCCTTTCCTCCGCTCTCGACGCCGATTGTCTTGTCGACAAAACTGTCCGTCACCACGCCCGCCTTGTACGGCGTCCGGTTACCGTAGAGCAGAGGCTGAAGATTTGCTTCGGCAAGGGCTTTGCCACTCGGGGCACCAGCAGTCGATACTGGAATGCGTGAAGCACCTACAGCGAGCGCGAATTGGCGTACGGTCCGTTTCTGCGCCGCGCTTGCTGCCGTCTTCCCTGAAGTTGCGTTCCGCGAGGTGACACCATTCGCTGACGCGATGCTCGACACGCCGAAACCACTCACGCAAATCACAGTCGCCAAGGTGATGGGCACATATTTACCTGCCAGCCTTCGCAACACGTCACTCGCCAGGCCAAGCTCCGCCATCCTACGCATCGACACGCCTCTCTGTTCTGTGAACCCCCACGCACGCAAGCCGGCTGGAAATCAACGAGCCGAGCGGCTCTTGATCTCCGACTGTGTGCGAAATGATGCTCCCAATGTCCCTCAGGCGCGCCGCTCGAGACCGAGCCGGCTGCCCTGCTTCAACACCTCAGCTCTCGATCCATGCGGTAATGATCGAGTTGAGGATTTCCAGCAGGTCGGGCATTTTCATTCCGGCTTTTGTAAGGCGGCTTTTTTTGGGAGGCGAACCGCGTCGGCTAAGCTCAAGCCTGAAATTCAGCAATCGTGTTTTTCCGCCTCGGGCGAGGCATTACCGGCTGGGTGGCGACCTGAATCGTGCGGTTGATTGGGTCTGGTTAATCTTTGAACGCATGGCTCATCGGGGGCTTGGAAGCCAAATTTTGGAGAGGTGCCGCGCGTCATGGCGGGGTATAAGTACCCGATATCCGACGACTGCTTCGTCCTGGATCTGCCACTGTCGACGTTTGGTGCTCACTGAGTACTGCCTCGACCAACGCTCGAACGGACGTCGTAGACTCGAGTGCGAGGCGGCGGCAGCTGATTGAGAGACGTCACGTTCCCGGCGATTTCCGAGCCCTGACCGAATGGGCGAGAAATGAAGCGCGCGCCGAAGCAGCAGAGCAGGATAGCCAGGGCGGTGGTCTTCGGGCTCCTCCCTTGTCTCCTTGGGCTTGGTGCGGCTCAGTATCTGCGCTGGAGCGATACTGTCTGGCTAGCGGTCGGCGGAAGTTTCTGGCCGGTCGTCTTGTCCGCCGCCTCGCTCGGCACTCTGATCAAGCTCATATTCTCGCCGTTCGAGGAAAGAACCAGCGCTACCTCGGCGTGGATGCTACTTCTGCTGACGTGGTTCTATGTGCCGATGTGGGCAACGGCGGTCCGTATTCCGCACACGTCAGCCGTCGTCGACCGATACGGCCGCGTCCATCTCGCGAGTGAGGCGACGCGAACGCCTGGCTATGAAGCTTGGCTCCTCACAAAGCACGCTGGCAGCAGGATCGTGAACAACGTGGCCGGCAGAGTGACGACGAACGCGCTCCTGCTCGATTACAGGTTCGATGAGCGCTACATCGCCACGCGTCCCCATAAGGACGACCTTTCGGAACCTCTCTCGAGCCGCGCAAACGCGCTACTACAGAAGGAGGCGGAGCGGCCTCGCGCATCGAGAGTTGCGATGATCGAGGATGCCGCGGTCCGCAAGGAAGTGCTCGACAACATCTGCCGAGCCACCGTAGGCGGCGCGGCTCCGTGTCCTATCAGGATGAGCCTGTCGCCTCTGCCCGAAGCAACAGCGCTGGGCGCGACCTGGAGCAAGCTCTATACCGAGGCGGAAGCCATACAGGAGAACCACCTGCCGACGCTTGTGCGGCTCCTGACTCAATCGGAATCCCCCCTCGTCGAACGGGATCGAGTTTATGCACTTCTCCTGGAGCGCGCCGACAGCATCTCGCAGATTTCCCAAGTCGCCCGAAGACCGCATTGGCTGAGCGACGACCAGTTCCGCGAGCTGATCACACGCATCTTGGCCTCGCCTGCAAGCGGCAACGATGCCGCCAATATCGTCGCCAATGTAAACCGCTTGGAGCCCGAGCAGCGTCGGGCGCTGCGGGCCAAGGCACTCGACGAAGCAAGCATTGCAACATTGCTCGATAACGCCGCACTCCTGCGGATCTCGGATCCTGAGCTTGCCCAACTTAGTGAGCGCCTGCGCGCGGCATTTGCGGCCGATCCTGGCGCAGCGGTCCGCTCGCTTGAGCTCTTCGGTGATCGCTTGCCTCCACAGACCCAGCGCGATGCCGTCAGGGAGATCGTGAAGGCCAGAGCGTCGTATGCGCTGATCGCGCTCGGCAACGTGAATTTTTCGACAGAGCTACGCGACATACTCATGAAGAAGGTCCTCGCTGATGCAGATCAGGATGATCTTGCCAAGGCACGGCTCTCGAAGGAGAGAGTGCAGAGCATGTTCGCCCCGGCGGAGCTTCGAGCGCTGACCGAGCTTGCCGTGAAGCGGAGCGAGACGTCCGAGAGCTGGATGAATTTCGCGCTCAACTCGCTGACGGTTCATGAAATGACGCCCGCCGAGCGGAGCTCAATTCTCATGGGTCTGATGTTCAAGAGCCCTCGCGCCGCGCTCGAGTTCGTTAGCGAGAACCGCCGTTACCTGGACGCCGCCGAAGTCAACGAAATCACGCGCGACTACACGCGGACGATTGCGGCAGACCTTTGCCTGCACCTGTCGCATCGCAACGCGAACCGCCGGATGGAGTACTTCAGCGAAGATCAGCTCCGGATCCTCCGCGACTGCGCGGAGGCGAAGTAGCCCGTCGCCGAGGGCGGCGCGCGTTGCCTGCACCCGTCGATCTTCAATGTGACTGTGCGGTGGCCTGCAAGGTCGCTAGAGGCTAATGTGTCGTCTGAAATGGATAGCCCGACACGGGAGCCCGACATTGCAGGAGTTCGACTATGTTTGTCCGGGGACCATCGATGCTGCTATCGACGCCCTGGGGACCGGCCAGGCCCGAGCGCTGGCGGGTGGGACCGATTTGGTTCCCCAATTGCGGGAGGGGCGGCGCCACGCCGAGCGGATCGTCGATCTGAAGCGCATTCCCGAGCTCACGGCCATCAGAGGCCTGCCCAATGGCGGCGTCTCGATTGGCGCCGCAACAAGTCTGACCAATGTTGCGCGTCACCCGACGATCGCAGCGGTATTTCCTGCGGTAGCCCAATCCGCGCGCTTGGTCGGCAGCCTCCAAGTCCAGAACCGGGCAAGCCTCGGGGGCAACATCTGCAATGCTGCACCTTCTGCCGATGCGGTGCCGGCGCTCATTTGCCACGAGGCCCGCGTCGCGATTGCAGGCGCAGGAGGGAGGCGCGAGGTGGCGGTGGCTGAACTCTTCCTCGGTCCAGGTCGCACGCTGCTGGAGACAGGCGAGTTGGTGACCGCGGTTCTGCTGCCACCGCCGCCGCCGCAGTCGGCCGCGGCGTACCTGCGCTTTACACCCCGGCGCGAGATGGACATCGCTATTGCTGGCACCGGAGCCTGGATCTGCCTCGACGCACAAGGCGTCGTCTCCGCGGCGCGCATCGTGCTCGCGGCGGTGGGGCCGACGCCACTGCGAGCAGAACGGGCCGAGCAGGTGCTGGTCGGCGAACGGCCGACGCGCGCGCTTCTCACCAAGGCCGCCACGCGCGCCGCCGAAGAAGCGCGGCCGATCTCCGACACGCGAGCCTCGGCCGACTATCGCCGCACACTCGTATCGGTTCTGACCACGCGTGCTCTGGCCGACTGCTGCACGCAATTACAGATCGAGGCAGCGCCCGCATGAAGATCCTGATCACCTGCACGGTCAATGGCGAGGCGCGCACCGTGCTCGCTGACCCGCGCGACACACTGCTCGAGCTGTTGCGAGACCGGCTTGGCCTGACGGGTACCAAGGAAGGCTGCGGCAACGGCAACTGCGGCACGTGCACCGTCCTGATGGATGGTGCCACGGTCAATGCCTGCCTGGTGCTGGCGCAAGAGGTAACCGGCCGCGATATCGTCACGATCGAGGGCATCGCCGATGGAGGTCGGCTCCATCCAATTCAAGAAGCTCTGGTCGCTCACGGGGGCACGCAGTGCGGCTTCTGCACACCCGCCATCGTGATCTCTGCCAAAGCGCTTCTCGACACCAATCCCGATCCAACTGACGCCGACATTCGCCACGCCATTGCCGGCAACCTCTGCCGCTGTACGGGCTACGGCAAAATTGTTGAGGCCATCGCGGCGGCTGCCGCTGAGAGACGCTGAGCACATGGCAATCGAGGACCGAGACACCTCCACGGAGCGCGCGCTCGCAGTCGTGGGCAAGAGCCTGCCGAGGATCGATGCGTGCGAGCGCGTGACCGGGGAGGCGATCTACCCGGCTGATCTGGTGCGGCCGGGCATGGTCCACGCCAAGATCAAGCGCAGTCCCCATCCACACGCCCTCATCCGACGTATCGATACCGCACGTGCCGATGCATTGCCGGGTGTGCTCGCGACAGTTATTGCGGCCGACTTCCCCGAACTGCCGGTCGGCACCATGATCCCCATGGGCGAGACTGGTTATGACATGTGGATGGTCGCGCAGATCAATATGGCGCGCCGGAAGGTGCATTGGGTGGGTCAGCCCGTAGCGGCTGTCGCGGCTGTCGATCCGCATGTGGCCGAGGCGGCATTGGCTTTGATCGAAGTCGACTACGAACCCTTGCCAGCAGCACCGGATCTAGTTGCCGCCATGGCGCCAGATGCACCGGTGTTGCACGAGCACGTGGTCACCAAGGGCGTAGAACCACGCCCGCGATATCCGAGCAATGTATGTTCGCGCACAGTGATTGCTCGCGGCGATGCGGCGCGCGCGATCGAGGAGGCTGCGGCCAAGGCCTCTCTGAGCGTCTCTGTCGACACTGCGCACCAAGGCTATCTCGAACCGCAAGTCGCGGTCGCCGAGGTCGATGCCAATGGTTTTGCCACAGTATGGGCCTCCACCCAGGGACAGTTCACCACAGAGCTCATGATCGCGCGCATGCTGGATCTGCCGCTCTCCAAGCTGAAGGTGGTGCCTCTCGAGGTCGGTGGCGGATTTGGCGGCAAGATCGTCATTCACGGCGAGGCCGTGGCCGTCCGTCTTGCGCAGAAGTGCCGGCGGCCGGTGAAGCTGGTGTTCACGCGGGATGAGGTACTGCAGGGCGGCACGGGGCCGACCGCGGGAGCGCTGATCGACATTGCCGTCGCGGCCGATGAGGACGGGCATCTCGCGGCAATCGAGGGCACGTATCGCGTGGATGCGGGCGGGCTTCCTGGAATGAGCCCGTCTCTCATGATGCAGGCGTCGGCAGCACTCTACCAGTGCCCCAATCTCAATCTCGTCGGCTACGACGTCGTCACCAACAAGCCGCGCACCGAGGCCTATCGGGGACCAGGAGGCATCCAGGTCACGTTCGCCATGGAGCAGGCCATGGACGCCTTGTGCCAACAGCTCGACATGGATCCGCTCGAGTTCCGCAAGCGCAATGCGTCGGTGACGGGAAGTACGATGCCCATCGGCACGCCATTTCCGTCTATCGGGCTCACGACCATTCTCGAGCAGGTCGGCAATCACGCCTGCTGGCGTGAACAGCTGCCGGCCGGTGCGTTTCCACGAGGCCGTGGCCTCGCGATCGGCTACTGGCGCGGCACGTCCATGACGTCGGCGGCGCACGTGACGATCGCTGGAGACGGCCGCCCAATGGTGACGATGAGCGCCGTGGACATTTCCGGCACGCGCACGACCATGGCACAGGTCGTGGCGGAGGCTTTCGAGTTGCCACTCGCAGATGTGCACATTCAGACGGGTGACAGCAAATCCGTGGGCTACAGCGATCCTGCTGCCGGCAGCCGCGTCGCGCGCACGACCACTGCGGCCCTTGTCGAAGCGTGCGCCGATGCCTTGGGCCAGCTGCGCATTCGCGCCGCCGAGAAACTCCAATGTGCGCCAGCCGACCTCGAGTACACTCGCGGCCGCTTCAACTCGCGTCAGACTCCGGGTACGGCGATCACGCTGGCCGAGTTGATGCAGGTAACGCTGACGGACGGCGCGATCGTGGGCCGCGGCGTATCTACCAAGTTGCCGCTCGGCGTGGAAATCGGCGTGCACGTCTGCGACGTCGAAGTCGACACGGATACGGGGCTCGTCAAGGTGCTCCGCTACACGGCATTTCAGGATGTGGGGCTGGCGCTCAATCCGATGGCCGTCGAGGGACAGATCGAAGGTAGCGTCGTGCAGGGCTTGGGCTGGGCGCTGAATGAGGGCTTCGACTACGGCCCCGACGGGCGGCTCAGGAATGCGAGTCTGCTCGACTATCGCCTCCCGACCGCTCTCGATGTGCCCAGGATCGACTGCGTGATCGTGGAAACCCCGGTGCCCGGTGTTCCCTATGGCGTACGCGGCGTCGGTGAAGTGCCGATCGTGCCGGTGGCGGCCGCCGTCGCCAATGCGGTTGCCCGTGCAATTGGCGTGCGGGTGTCGCGCATGCCAATGACGCCCGAGCGCGTGCTGGACGCATTACAGAAGCGCGAGGATCCGAGTCGGCCGGGTTAGATCCACCCGGCTATCGCTTCTTGTTCCGTTTCGGGGGCGCTTCCTCGCCAAGGCCGAAGCCTGAAAACAGCGAGGAGATCGGTGCGGAAGTGTTCACACCTGAATAGCTCTTGACGACCCGCACAGTCGTGCCGATGCGCGCGAGCGTAGCAAGATGAACGACGTGCTCGTTCATCATTCGGAAGCATCCCGAAGACGACGCGCGGCCGATCGTGCGGGCATTGTTTGTGCCGTGAATGCGATAGATGGTGCTGCCGAGGTAGAGCGCCTTCGCACCGAGCGGATTGATTACGCCTCCTGAGACGGTGATAGGCAGCCCGGGTTGGCGCTTGTGCATTTCGGGCGGCGGTGTCCACGACGGCCACGAGGCAATCCGGCTGATCCGCTCGGTGCCCGTCCACTCGAAGCCATCGCGTCCTACCGAGATCGGGTAAGCGTATGCGCGTCTGTCGGGCAGCACGTAGTACAGCTTTCGCCCGCTCGTATCGACGATGATCGTGCCGGGATCCTCATGCCTATCCAGATAGACCACGGGCGGCTTCTCGGGAGAAATATCCGGCTTCCCACCGCCATCCATGAATTTGGGATAGGCGCCGCTATGGGACTTGCGACGCTCGGAGCGCTCCGCCTCGACCTGACGTTCCCGCCTCTCGATGTCGCTCTGGAAGACGGGTCCGCTGCTACCCCAGTGCGTCTGGGCCTGCGCCATCGCCGGCGATACCGTCCATGTCGTACCCGCCCCAGCGATGACGCTGAGCAATGCCGCCCGCGCAATTTTCATTGTATCCCCCGGCAATCCATGTCGCCCCACACTTTCAGCCGACTGTGGCCCAGGATCCGGCTTACGCCAAGTGCGGCTTCGCCTCAAGGCGGCGAAAAGTTATTGCCATCCTGCGTGCCCTAAATGCTCACTCTGATCAAGATCGTGCGCGTCAATCGCGCGGGTCCTGGCCATTTTTGGATTTGCGCCGCCCTGGTCGTCGATCGTCCTCCCAGAACTCCTCCATGGAGAGGTAGGTGAAGGAGGCTGACCAGCCGATCAGCACGAGCCCATTGAGGGATTCGACGCCGGCGATAACTCGCAGTGCGCCTCGAGGGTGCACATCGCCGAACCCCAGAGTTGTAAAGGTCGTGATCGAAAAATAGAAGTGATCGAGCACACTCCCCTCCATCACCCCGTCGATGTGACCGAGACCGCTCCAGAGCTCGCAGACGAAGTACGTTGCAGCGTAGAGTGACACTTCCGCCAAGTGAGCGATAAGCACGCCCGAGATTATGACGAGGACATTCGTGCGTCGCGGAATCGAAAGCCGCTTGGACAAGCCGGACGTGGCGCGCAGAAGCTCAAAATGGATCGTGACGCACGCCGCCACGAGCAAGAGCGACAACCCGATCGCAACCGCGGTGACCATGAAGGCGCTCCAGCGACAAGGCGCAAGAGGCTGGGCTGGCATGAGGCGTTTGCAGCCAAACCAGCTCACTCTTTGTTCCCAACTGGAACTTAAGTCAACGTGGCGTCGTCGCCCGGAACTGGGCGCGCTTCCTTGCTGCGGTTCCGCAGGGACAAGCGCCTCGAGGGAAAACTTCAAAACGCCGTGAAAAACGACATCGACGGGTGAACGAGCGTACGGTGCGCTACGTCCCGGACCGGCGCCAGACGCCGCGCATCCGCGCGCTGAGATCGACCGTCACGCTTGCGGCAGATGTCACCGCTCCCGTGGATGAAACGCGTCGCGGCCAGACGCGCTGATCAAAATGCCCGGTGATTGATGCCGGAATGAAGCGCGATCGCGCCGCGTAGACGTGCCGGTCGCCGGTCCGGGCCTGCTGATGAGCGTAGAAGCGTTGCGGCAACATCAAAGCGAGCTGATCTTTGGCGCGCGTCATGGCGACGTAGAGGAGCCTGCGTTCTTCCTCGATGTCTTCGCTCGTGCCGACGCCGAGATCGGAGGGAATGCAGCCGTCGACCACATTGAGCACGAACACCGACTTCCATTCCTGGCCTTTGGCGGAATGGATCGTCGACAGGATGAGATAGTCCTCATCCAGTGACGGTGGCCCTGCCTCGTCGCTGGTCGCGCTGGGCGGATCGAGCGTGAGGTCAGTGAGAAATGCTTCGCGCGAGGGGTAGGCGGAAGCGATGCGCTCGAGCTGGTCCAGATCTCCCGCGCGAACGACAGCGTCGGCATACCGCTCCTCGAGATGGGGCTGATACCACTGCCGGATGAGCTCGAACTCTTCCGGCCACGCCACCTGCCGCGATAGGAGGGGTTGCATGAGGGCGATGAGGCCGCGCCAAGTCTCCGTGGCCTTTGCGGGTGGCGCGAAGGTCGAGAGCACATCGATCGGATCACGCCCCGCCATGCGGTCGAGCACCTTGGCTGCAATGGCCGGACCGATGCCGTCGAGCATCTGGAGCACACGAAAGCCTGTAACACGATCGGCCATGTTCTCCGCCCAGCGCACGACGGCGAGAATGTCCTTCACATGTGCCGCCTCAATGAACTTGAGGCCGCCGAACTTCACGAACGGAATATTGCGACGGTTCAGCTCGATCTCGAGCATGGCGCTATGGCTTGCCGTGCGGAACAGCACGGCCTGATCCTTGAGCGTGAGGCCAGCCTCGCGGTTCTCCAGCACGGCCTCGGCGACGCAGTTGGCTTGCGCGATGTCGTCAGTGACGGTCACCAGTGAAGGTTTTTCGCCCCCTAGGCGCTCGGTGCGCAGGTTCTTCGTGAAGCGCTCACGCGCAAAGCCGATTACGGCATTCGAAGCGGTGAGAATTGGCGCCGTCGATCGGTAGTTTTGCTCAAGGGTCACGACGCGCGCTGGCGGCGTAAACTGCCGCGGAAAATCGAGGATATTGCGCACGCGCGCGGCCCTGAAGCCGTAGATCGCTTGGGCATCATCGCCGACGACCGTCAGACCATGACCGTCAGGCTTCAAGCCGAGCAGGATCGCCGCCTGCAGGGCGTTGGTGTCCTGGTATTCGTCGACGAGCACATGATCGAACTGGGCGCCGACCACGGCCGCGAGCTCAGGCACGCGCATCAACTCGGCCCAGTACAGAAGCAAGTCGTCGTAATCGAGCACGCGCTGGTCCTGCTTGGCCTTCACGTAGGCTTCGAAGAGGTCGCACAGTTCGCCCTCCCACGCGGCACACCAGGGAAAATGATCCCGCAGCACCGCATCGAGCGGCTCCGCTGCATTGGTGGCCCGCGAGTAGATCGCGAGGCATGTCGCCTTGAGCGGAAACCGCTTGTCCTTCTCGGAGAGGCCAAGCTCGTGGCGCACGAGATTGAGGAGGTCAGCAGAGTCTTCGCGATCGTGGATGGTGAAACCGGGATCGAGGCCAATTTCGTTGGCGTGCTGGCGGAGGATGCGCGCGCCGATCGCATGAAAAGTGCCGGACCACGGCAGGGATCGCCTCGCGCCAGCGGTGGTCTCACTTTGAGCGGTGGCCACGATGCGCTGAGCGCGGCGCCCCATCTCGACAGCCGCGCGACGCGAGAAGGTCAGCAGGAGAATGCGAGTTGCATCCGCTCCATTGACGATCAGGTGCGCGACGCGATGCGCGAGCGTGTTGGTCTTGCCGGAGCCGGCGCCCGCAATGACGAGGAGCGGCGCGGCTACATTGGCGCCACGCGCGACGACGCCGTGCTCGGTCGCCAGAAGCTGCTCGGGATTGAGGTCGACAAGATACGGCACGCCCATTGGTCACGCTCGCCCAGAGTTCTTGCTGAGTTCTTGGCTCAAGCGTGATCACGATTCGTTCGTTGCGTGCAAGGTCACTGGACTGCGCGAGCTGCGGCCGCCCCGTACTTGCGGGGCCGACTTACGCGAAATAGTCCGACGGGATAGTTTCATCGATCTGAGCAGGCCGCGGAGCCATCGCATTCAGCACCGGCGTCAGGACGATTGCCACCACCAGATTGAGGATGACCGTGTAAAGGGCGGCGTAGCCCGGGAACGTATGCCCGCCGATCATGAGCGGATAGGTCGATGACAGGTTCACCGCAATCGTCATCGCGGTGCCGGCAACGGTTCCAGCAGCCCAGCCGAGCAGCAGCGCCCATGAATTGAACCAGCGCGTATAGGCGCCGAGCAACACCGCGGGGAGCGTCTGAATGATCCAGATGCCGCCCAGAAGTTGGAGCTGTATGGCGTATTGCGTGGGCACGAAGAGGATGAAGACGAGGGCGCCGAACTTGACGACCAGCGAAGCCCACTTCGCGAGCTGCGCCTCGTCCCTGTCGCTCTGGTCTGGGTTGATGAACTCGCGGTGGATGTTGCGGGTGTAGAGGTTTGCTGCCGCTATCGACATGATTGCCGCCGGTACGAGTGCACCTATGCCGATCGCCGCAAAGGCCACGCCCACGAACCACGCGGGAAATGAGTGCAGGAATAGCGCCGGCACCGCGAAATTGTTGCCGAACTGCTTGAACCCGTCTGCGTACCCGGGAAGATTGCCGACGCCCGCGGCAATGGCGAAGAAGCCAAACAGGGCCAGCAGCCCCAGCATGAATGAATAGCCCGGCAGCATTGCCGCGTTGCGACGGATTGCGCGGCTGCTGCTCGCGCTCAGGATGCCTGTCATCGAGTGGGGATACAGAAAGAGCGCCAGAGCCGATCCCAAAGCGAGCGTCGCGTAGGTGCTGTAGGCGCCGGTCGAATTTGGACCGGGCACGGCGAGCAGCAGCTTTTGCTCCGGTACGGCCGAGAAGATCTTGGCGAAGCCACCCAGCTGGATCGGAATAACGATGATGGCAGTGAATGCCGTCACGTAAATCAAGATGTCCTTGACGATGGCGATCGATGCCGGGGCCCTGAGGCCGCTCGAATAGGTGAACGCGGCCAGCACCACGAACGCGATGATGAGGGGCAGATCGGCCATGAGGCCCGTCCCTGAGATCCCGAGCGCGCCCACCACGACCTGTATGCCAACGAGCTGCAGTGCGATGTACGGCATCGTTGCGACGAGGCCGGTGATCGTTATCGCGAGCGCGAGCCAGCGATTGCCAAAGCGGCCGCGCACGAAATCACCTGCGGTGATGTATCCGTGCTTGTGACAGACGTTCCAGAGACGCGGGAAGACCAGGAACAGGATTGGATAGATCATGATCGTGTAAGGCACCGCGAAGAACGCGAGCGCACCTGCACCGAACGCGAGCGCGGGAACCGCAATGAACGTGTAAGCGGTGTAGAGGTCACCACCCACTAGAAACCAAGTGATGATCGTACCGAAGCGTCTTCCGCCGAGTCCCCATTCATGCAGCTGGTCCAGATCACCCGACCGCCAATGAGCGGCTGCGAATCCCAGCCACGTGATGAAGCCGAACAACGCAACGAAAACGCCAAGCGCAACCCAGTTCACATCCTGCACGACACATCACGCTCGCCCGCCTCGTCGTGAGCCGGACGCCCGACAGTCATTCTTCAGTCGCGAAATACACGATAGCGGTGAGGATGGCGCCGAAGATCACCCACAGCAGCTGGTACCAGTAGAAGAACGGAATGCCCATCAAGGTGGGTTCAGCCGAATTGTAGTAGGGTGTCCACAGGACGGCGGCGAACTGGATGACAAAAAGCAAGTACCACCAGCTCCATCCACCACGCACGTGCTGCTCATTGCTCATTGCAGCATCCCTCCCTTGGAGGTTCGCGGAACCACTTACGTCACCAGATCAGCGTGCTGGCAATTCAAGTCTGCGCGACTGTGGCGGGGACCCGTGACCAGCGGGCGACCGCCAACGTCAGTGCGGAGCACAAGTCCCGTCGACTGAATGTCATGGATGCCTGGATATCGGCAGATCGGGGCTCGAGTTCACACAGCAATGCGCACCGCGTGGTTGTCCCAGTTCCAATGGGAAGCTGCCAAGATCTTGTCCGCGCGACGCGAGGCCATGACGCTTTCAATCGCGCCGGTCCCGCTCGTGAGAAGAAACTCGCCAGAATGATCACCGCTCGCGACGCCCGATACGTCCTCGAGCTTCTTGACTGACAGGAGACGGCCCGTCGCAACTTCCATGATGATGGCAGCACCTGCCTTGGACGACGTCGCCGCAGCAGTCACGCCATCGCGATCCACTGACACTGAACTCACATATCCTGCGAGCGCGTTCGCTGCCTCACTCGGCAGCTCCGTGGCGATGAGCGGCTTTTGCCGGCGATGGCGGTAGATGAGCGACTGCGCGCGCAATCCCGCTCCGGGCGCACCGCTCACGATCTGGGCGCCGAGTACGACGGTGTCATTGCGACCGACCTCCAGATGGCGAAGCGAAAGTGCCCCGCCCGCCGGAACCGAATGGCGCTCCAGCAAATCACCAGTCGCGACGTCGATGTAGGCGAGTGACGTCTCGATGGCCTCGAGGTTGAGCACGCGGCGGCCCGCGCCGAACTCCGGGTGCTCCTTGAGACCGCCGTTGGCGACGACCATGACGCGCCCCTCGCGAAGCAATGCCATGTCGTGCGGCCCGATGCCGTGGGAGGCGAACTCGCCGATCCGACGGAATCCCGCAGTTGCATCGTAGATACCGATGACACCCCGCCCGGCCTCGAAGTCGTTCTCAGTCGTGTAGAGGAGCCGGGCATCGTGCGAGAAAGCACCATGCCCATAGAAGTGGCGGTCGGACGGTGCCTCGAAGAGGATGGGCGGCTCGCTCTTCTCGGCACGAAATGAGATGGCGAAATTGCCGGGTCGGCGCGCGAACACGACGCAACGCCGCGTCACTGGGCAAACTGCAACATCGTGTCCGCGGGCAGGGAGCGTGACGGAATTTATGTCCTGTCCACTGGCTGAGAAGATCGCCGCCGAATATCGGCCCTCCGGCCCGCGGCGTGCGGCGGCATAGAGAGAAGCGGGATCGGCCTTGGCAATAGCCGGCGGGCTCATCGCCAGCGCGGCGAACGCACCCGAGGCCGCCAGGAATGTACGCCGGTCAGTCGCCATCTGATGCGTTGAACCCTATTGGCAGGCCCGCGGCCTTGGCCAGCAAGGCGGCCGCCGTCGTGCGCGCATTCTTGAGAGGATATCCGAGTGCGATGAGGCGCTGAACAGAAGCGTCATTGTCGAATGGCAATCGCGTGGCTGCGACTGCGGTCAGGCCCGTACGCACAGTCGCCAACTCATTTGCGATGAGCTTGGCGAGTTCGCTGCCACCATCGCTGGCATCGCTGCTGCGCGCGGCAGCGATCGTCCGCTCGATGCCGCCGTCGACATAAAGCTCGCGCAGGCCTTCGATGTTGGCGACCACCAAATGCATCGTGCGATCGCTCCTCGAGAGCGGAGCAGGGATCTTGCGGCGTTGCGCAGTGAGGCCAAGCGGACCCGCTAGACGCTGATCCCGGACATTCTCTAGGCCTTTATCGAATGCCTTTGCTAGAGCGAGTGTCGTTTCGCTGGGCTTCAGAAAATGTGCATTCGCCGGTCCTGGCGCCAGCCAGATGTCCGAGAAGCCGTTGGCACCCGTCCACTCCTCGGATACGGATCGGGCGATATTAGCCAGATTGGCCGCAATGGCGGCTGCAAAGCCGCAGCGATGACGGCGCGCCTCGGGCTCGGTGGTGTCGTCCTTCGCAAAGAGCAACGTATCGAGAGCCGGAAGACCTTGCATGGCAACGCTCTTGCCTGCAAGGCGAGCGACATCGAGTACATCAGGATCGCGCTTGCTCAGGGCATTGGCGACTTGCCGTGCGCCTATGCCCCGCCGATCCGGCCAGAACATGATCCGCTCGAGCCGCTCGTGTCGGGCAATCGGGCCGAAAGTGATGTGCTCTATGCGTCCCCAGGCCGTCACGAGAGTGTCGAAGGCAGCCTCGACGGTTTTTCGCGAAGCTGGCGTCCTTGCGCGGCAGTGCGCTGCCATTGTTTCGTCGAGGCTGCGCGCGGCCGAGACCAGACGCGCGTATCCCGGCAGGATATGACGCTCGAGCGCCTGGCGAGCGAGACCTGCGTGGTCAAACGGCGGAGAGGTTGTCTCTTGAGCGAGCGCCGCGGCCGGGAGCAGCGCCGAGACGAACAGAGCGCCGAGGAGTACGATCTTCACCACTGAGCGCATGGGAGAGATCCTACAGCGAGTTGACGAAAGCAAGCAGGCGTTGGCGGTCCTCAGGCGGCAAGTTGGCGAAAGCGTCCCGTGCTCGACGCGCTTCGCCGTCGTGCCAAAGGATAGCCTCGGTCAGATTGCGCGCACGGCCATCGTGCAGAAAGAACGTGTGGCCATTGACGATCTCTGTGAGACCGATGCCCCAGAGCGGTGCCGTGCGCCATTCGCGGCCATCGGCGCGCGCTTCGGGCCGTCCATCCGCGAGCCCCTCGCCCATGTCGTGCAGCAAGAGATCGGTGTAGGGCCAGATCGTCTGCTCGCGCAGGTGCTCATCGGGACTTTGGTCGCCCGTTCTGTGCGAGGGCACGTGACAGCTTGCACAGCCGATGTCGTGAAAGATGCGCTTTCCTTGCAGCACATTGAGAGCGTCAGGTGTGCGTCGCGCCGGCACGGCGACATTACGAGCATAGAAGGCGACGAGCTCGAGCAGCTTGCCGTTGATCTCCTCGCCGTCCTTCCCTCTGCGGCCGCCATGCGGTCCGTCGCGACAGAGCTTCTGCGCAGGCGTGCAATCGCCGAACCCATGCGGCACGAGCGGGCTGCCGATGCCGATGTCGGCCGCAAAAGCCTCGGCGGTCTGCTGCTTGACGGTTGGCTGGCCAGCCTTCCAACCGAAGCGGCCGAGCATCAACTTGCCGTTCTCCACCGACCAGACGCGGTTTGCGCGGCCTGAGATGCCGTCCCCATCCTTATCGTCGGGGTCTTCCCTAGCAAGAATGTCGGCCTCAGGTATGGCTTCGAGAAGACCGAGACCGATCATTTGCGGTGTCAGGCGTGGCGAGATCATCGTGCGCGGATGCATCGGCCCATAGCCGAGATCGGCGATGTCATAGGTCGGCTTGCGCAGCTTTACGATCTCGCCGCCGGCAAGCTCGACAGGCGTCTCCTCATAGGTCACGACTAACCGCCCCTCGCCGGCATGACCTTGGATGCCGAGTTCCTGCAGCTGCCCACCATATGTCGGCTCGCCGATGGCACTCGCTCGCCCGGAGGCAATAAGCGCGCGCTCGGCGTCGGACTCCGGCGGAACAGAGAGCCGGAGGAGTATCGAGATCGATCGATCCTCGGGGCCGGGGCCGCGCGGGGGATGGCCCCGGCCATCCTTCAGGTGGCAGGCCTGGCATGCCCGCGCATTGTAGAGTGGACCGAGGCCATTGGACGACTTCGTGGACGAAGGAGCCGACACCCAGTTCCTGCGGAAAATGCCATTCCCGATCTTGAAATCGAGCTCGCGCGCGAAAGGCATATTGGCCGAAAGCTGCGAAAAGGCGTCCGCAGTCGTGATGCCGATCGTGGTCGTTGCCGCGCCGCCCGGGCTTTCCTCGCCAGGTTCGAGATGCGCGCCCTCGACGCCGCTCAGTGGCGCGGCAGCAGGCGGACGCTGGCCCTCACCGAGGGCGGCACCCGCCACCACGATAACGAAGCCTGCGACGACGCCGCACGCCCATGGCGAGATCGCACTACGTCGATCAGCAGCAGCCATGTCCCGCTATTTCTTCTTCGAGAGCGCCTTCGTGGGGTCGTCGAGACTGTCGGAGCCCTCGACTTTCACCGACGTCAGCTCGAGCGCGGCGATGGCACGCTCGAATTCCTTCGTCTGGGCGATAAGCGCGCCGATAGCGGCTTCGACGACGGCATTTCCTTCGGCATTTCCCTCGCCGATCATCTGGTCGTAGGCCTCGATGGTCTCAGCGCGCTGCTTGATTGCACTCATGCGGGCAAGGGTTTCAGTCAGCGCCTTGCGCACGCGTTCGTCGATCTCGGGTGACTTGGCCTTGACGAGGTCGGACACACTCGGCCCCGATACGACCTTACCGTCGATGCGCTTGTAGCGGCCGAGATAGACGTTCTCGATGCCCACGACATTATAGTAATGCGAGTTGTGCGTGTTGTCGGAGAAGCAGTCGTGCTCTTCTTCCGGGTCGTTCAGAAGCAGACCGAGCTTCATGCGTTCGCCCGCCATTTCACCATAGGAGAGGCTGGCGATCCCACTGAATATTGCCGTGAGTGCCTCCTCGTCGGACTTCTCGAGAGCAACGCGGGCAGCCCCTTTTGGCTTCCACTGCGCCGCCATGAAGGCGAGTTCATCGACGAGCAGATCCGTGACCACTGTGAGGTAGCGCGCGCGGCGCTCGCAATTGCCGCCGGTGCACGCCTTGCCTTTGGCGTAGTCTGTATAGGGTCGGTTGCCGGCGCCCGGCCCCGTGCCGTTGAGATCCTGACCCCACAAGAGAAACTCTATGGCGTGATAGCCGGTGGCGACATTCGCCTCGATCTTCTCGGCCTCGTGAAGCGATTGGAGAAGCTTCTTCGTGATCTGGCTGGCGTCGACCATCCGTCCGCCAATCTTCAACTTGCGATTGGCAATCACGTTGGCGGCGTAAAGCGGATTGGTATCGGAGGCAGCCCCATAGCTCTTGTCGACGTAGTCGATCAGGCCCTCGTCGAGCGGCCAGGCATTCACCTTACCCTCCCACTCATCGACGATCTTGTTGCCGAATCGATAAGCCTCAGTCTGCATGTAGGGGACGCGCGCGGCCTTCCAGGCATCCCGGGCCGCAGTCAGCGTCTCGCGGCTCGGCTTGGCGACGAGCGCGCCGATACTGCCCTTGAGATTGCGCACCAATGCGAGTGAGTCCTCGTAGGCCGCCTCCGCGATGTCGGCATACGTATTGATCACCTCGCGTGGGGTGGCGGCGACCGCAACTGTCGGCGCCTCAAGCAACATCCACAGGCCACAGACTGCAATCACGGCCTTCGAGATAAAGCTCATTGACCTCAAGTTGCCATCCCTTCTTCAAAAGCGGAGTTGCGAGCTATTTCAACTCGATGCGCACGCTGGCCAAGGCCGCGGCACCATGCCGTCCAAATGATAACTAGCAGGCATTTGCGCGCCGGGGAGATCAAATGACTCGATCCGCACGATCAGCACAGTGATGCAATAGGAGCACACTGTGCCTTACGAGAACAAACTGTACTCCGCTCGCATACTTAGTGCGAGTCTCGCGGGCTGCGAGGCCCAATTGCCCGGCCCGCCGATACCTTGATTGACATTTGCAATCGCAGCATTGAGCGCGCCACCTTGATGGGGGTGGCGGCCTGCAGTCTTGTTCCTTGGAAGGACAATAAGAATACCTACAAAGGAGGTGGCTGAACCATGAATATCGAAGTCTCCAGGCGGAGGTTCTTGCAGCTGGCAGGTGCCGGCGCGGCAGGGACCGCCATAGGAGCCTTGGGTTTTGCCGAAGCAGAGGCGCAAGTCTCAGCCCATGTGAAGCCTTTCCGGCTCGTCCAGACCAAGGAGGCGCGCACGACGTGCCCCTATTGCGCCGTGAGCTGCGGAATGCTCGCCTATGCGGCGCCGAACAAGGCCAGCAAGGGCAAGCTGGAAGTCGTTCACATCGAGGGCGACGCCGATCATCCGGTCAATCGCGGCACGCTGTGCCCGAAGGGCGCCGCGGCAATCGATTACATCCACTCCGCGACGCGCGTGAAGACGCCCATGTACCGCAAGCCCGGCACGGCCAAGTTCGAGCCCGTGACCTGGGACTTCGCGATGGAGCGCATCGCGAAACTCATGAAAGAGGACCGCGACGCAAACTTCGTCGAGAAGAATGCGGCCGGCACGACCGTCAATCGCTGGACGACGACGGCATTCCTCTCTGGCAGCTCGGTCACGAACGAGACCGGCTGGGTAACCTACAAGGTCGCGCGTGGCCTCGGTCTCCTGCAGATCGAAAACCAAGCGAGGATCTGACACGGACCGACGGTGTCCAGTCTGGGCCCGACATTCGGTCGCGGTGCGATGACCAACAGTTGGACGGATATCCGGAACACGGATCTCGTCCTGATCATGGGCGGCAATGCCGCCGAAGCTCACCCTTGCGGATTCAAGTGGGTCACCGAGGCGAAAGCCGAGCGTGGCGCCAAGCTCATGGTTGTCGACCCGCGGTTCACGCGATCGGCGGCTGTGGCTGACCACTATGCGCCCATCCGGCCGGGGAGCGACGTCGCCTTTCTTTCGGGCGTCGTGAACTACCTCCTCAGCAACGACAAGATCCACAAGGAGTACGTTCGCCACTACACGAACGCCGCTTATCTGGTGAAGGAAGGTTATGCCTTCAACGAGGGCTTCTTCTCCGGGTACGACGAGTCGAAGGCGACGTACGACCGTAGCTCCTGGGAATACGAGATCGGTGCGGACGGCTATGCCGTGCGCGACATGACGCTCGAACACCCACGCTCGGTCTTCCAGCTCATGAAGAAACATTTCGCGCCTTACACGCCCGAAATGGTTGCGCGCGTGAGCGGGACACCGCAGGACAAGTTCCTGAAAGTTGCCGAGTGGATCGCCTCGACCGCCAATGGCGAGCGGGCGATGACGATCATGTACGCGCTCGGCTGGACGCAGCACTCGCACGGTGCGCAGAACATCCGCACCGCGGCGATGATCCAGCTTCTCTGCGGCAACATCGGCATTCCGGGCGGCGGCGTGAACGCACTTCGCGGTCATTCCAACGTGCAGGGCATCACCGATGTCGGCACGCTCACGGCAGCCATTCCCGGCTACCTGGCGCTGCCGACGGAGAGCGAGCCGACGCTTGAATCGCACTTGAGCAAGCGCACGTTCAAGCCGCTCCAGGCCAACCAGACGAGCTACTGGCAGAACTATCGGAAGTTCTATGTGAGCTTCCTGAAGTCGTACTTCGGCGCCAAGGCGACGCCGGAGAACAACTTCGGCTACGACTGGCTGCCCAAGCTGGACGTCGCCTACGACTGCCTGCGCATGTTCGATCTGATCAACCAGGGCAAGACGACTGGACTGATCTGCCAGGGCTTCAACCCGCTCATGGCCATCGCAAGCTCCAACAAGAGCGCTGCCGGCCTCGCGAAGTTGAAGTTCCTCGTCAGCATCGATCCGATCGAAACCGACACGGCCCGCTTCTGGGAGAACCACGGCGAGTTCAACAATGTCGATCCCGCCAAGATTCAAACGGAAGTGTTCATGCTGCCCGTCACCTCGTTCGCCGAGGAAGCCGGAAGCTTGACGAACTCGAGCCGCTGCATCTCGTGGAAATGGCAGGCGGCAGATCCGTATCATGACTCACGTACGGACGTGGTCATTCTGGCGGATCTGTTCAACCGCATTCGCAAGCTCTACGAGACACAGGGCGGCAAGGGTGCGGAGCCGCTGCTCGCTGTCGACTGGTCGTACAAGGATCCGGCGGAGCCGAGTGCCGACGAACTCCTCAAGGAGCTCAATGGCAAGGCGCTGGTGGATCTCAAGGACGCCAGCGGCAAGGTCACGCGTCAGGCCGGCTCACAGCTCGCGAGCTTCGGCGAGATGCGGGACGACGGCTCGACCGATGGTGCCATGTGGATCTACACCGGCGTCTACGGCCCTGCGGGCAATCTCTCGCAGCGTCGTGACAACGCCGATCCATCAGGCCTTGGCGTCTACGGCAACTGGGGCTTCTCGTGGCCCGCCAATCGCCGCATCCAGTACAATCGCGCCTCGGCAGATCCGGAAGGAAAGCCGTGGAGCGAGCGCAAGAAGTTCATGTTCTGGAACGGCGAGCGCTGGACCGGACCGGATGTGCCGGACTACGTGCCGACCATCCCGCCGTCCCAGGCAACCGGCCCCTTCATCATGAACCCCGAAGGCGTCTCCCGCCTCTGGGTGCGTGGGCTGATGGCGGACGGACCATTCCCCGTCCACTACGAGCCGTTCGAGTCGCCGGTGACGAACCCGGTCTTCCCGAAGCTGAAGGGCAATCCAGCCGCGCGCGTGTTCGAGCGTGACCGGCCGTCATTCGGCGACGCGAAGGAGTTCCCGATCGTCGCGACGACCTATCGCCTCGTCGAGCACTTCCACTACTGGACGAAGGGCGTGCACATGAATGCGGTCGTGCAGCCTGAGTTCTTCGTGGAGATGTCCGAGCAGCTTGCGGCCGAAAAGGGCATCAAGCACGGCGGCTGGGTACGTGTGTGGTCCAAGCGCGGATCGGTCAAGGGCAAGGCTGTCGTCACAAAGCGGCTGAAGCCCCTGACCATCGATGGCCGGCAAGTCCACACCGTCGGCCTGCCGCTCAACTTCGGCTTCATCGGCGTGGCCCGCAAGGCCAATCCGATCAACGGGCTGACGCCACCGGTCGGTGACGCCAACTCGCAGACGCCGGAGTACAAGGCGTTTCTCGTCAACGTCGAGCCCATCATCGGGCCGGTGGCATAGGGGAGAGCACAGACATGTTCCCAGCAATCCCCAATCCCACCACGGAGAAGTCCAACGCCCGTTTCGGCGAGAAGGACATGATCCGCAGGTCAGCCTCCACGATCGCTCCGCCTGCCAAGCGGCAGACGGAGGTCGCCAAGCTGATCGACGTGTCGAAGTGCATCGGCTGCAAGGCGTGCCAGACGGCGTGCCTCGAGTGGAACCAGCTTACGGAGGAAGTCGGAACGAATGTGGGTCTCTACGACAACCCGCACGATCTGACGGCCAACAGCTGGACGCTGATGCGCTACACCGAGTACGAGAACCCGGAGAGCGGCAATCTCGAGTGGCTGATCCGCAAGGACGGCTGTATGCATTGCGAGGATCCGGGTTGCCTGAAGGCGTGTCCCTCGCCGGGCGCGATCGTCCAGTACTCCAATGGAATCGTCGATTTCGTGAAGGAGAACTGCATCGGCTGCGGGTACTGCGTGAAGGGCTGTCCCTTCAACATTCCCCGCATCTCGAAGGCGGACCACAAGGCCTACAAGTGCACGCTCTGCTCGGATCGTGTGGCTGTCGGCCAGGGTCCCGCTTGCCAGAAGGCCTGCCCGACACAGGCGATCGTCTTCGGTACCAAGGACGAGATGAAGACGTGGGCGGCGAAGCGTGTCGCCGACCTCAAGTCACGCGGCTTCGACAAGGCGGGGCTCTACGATCCGCCGGGCGTGGGCGGCACGCATGTCATGTACGTGCTCCATCACGCCGACAAGCCGCAGCTCTATGCCGGTCTCGCGGACAATCCGAGGATCAGTCCGCTCGTCGAGGCGTGGAAAGGTGTCGGAAAGTACGCTGGCTTGGCCTTGATCGGGCTGACGGCGGCGGCCGGCGTGATCCACCACTTGCTGCAGGGCCCCAATCGCGTGACTCCTGAAGACGAGGAGAACGCGGAGAAGCTGGCAGGAGGCAAGTCGTGAGCGCACATGATGATGGCAGCGGCGCGCACATGAGGGTGCGCCGCTATTCGGGAAGCGCACGCATCAATCATTGGATCGTGGCGATCAGCTTCGTTCTGCTGCTGCTGAGCGGGCTGTCGCTCTTCCATCCCAGCCTCTTCTGGCTGAGCGGGCTCTTCGGCGGAGGAGCAACCGTCCGCTGGCTCCATCCCTGGCTGGGCGTGGTCCTCGTCGTGGGTTTCATCGGGTTGTTTCTGCGCTTCTTCGCGCAGAACCTGCCCGAGCGCACGGACTGGGTCTGGCTGGCGCGCATCCGCCACGTGCTGAAGGGCGACGATGAGTATCTGCCCGAAGTCGGCAAGTACAATGCTGGGCAGAAGTTCGTCTTCTGGTCGCAGGCGGTGCTCGTCGCGGTGATGTTCGTGACGGGCGTTGGTCTGTGGGAGCCGGGTCTCGCCTACTTCGAAAGCCTCTTCGGCTTCAAGGCCACGATCGACCAGCTTCGCGCGGCAGCTCTCATCCACGCCGCTGCCGCGGTGCTCACGATCACGATCTGGATCGTCCACGTCTACGCGGCGATCTGGGTCCGCGGCACGCTCAGCGCCATGACGAGCGGGTTCGTCACCGGCGGGTGGGGCTGGCGTCATCACCGCAAGTGGCTGCGTAAGGAAGTGGACGAGGGCAAGACCGAGGGACCACGGGTCACGCCTGCCGAATAGTAACGATGCCGCCCCGTCGGCAGGAAGTAAGTCTCAATGCCAAGTGGACGCCGCATTGTCGCGGATATGACCAACATCGGGGAGCAGGCGAAGCCACCTTTCGCCGTGCTCCCCGATCCATCGTCGCTGTTTCTCGCTCGCGCTGAGCGCCTGAACGCACTGGCGCCGGGCCACGAGCTCGAGCCATATCTCAGCTTTCTCGCGAAGCTCGCGACGGCGCAGCACGAGGTTGCGGCCGCTCTGTCACCAGTCTCGTTGCCGCCCGCCGATCGCGTGGCGCAATCGCTCGCGCACGGAATGCCACCGCTGTCGCGCACGACGATCGAACCCGACGACACCATGCTGGCCGCCGTCGAGCAGTTGGTCGCACGCTTTGGTGCGGTCACCCTTCCGTCTGAAACGGCAAGCGCCATTGTGGCGCTCCGCAGCGCACTTCGGTCCGACGGGCATCGCCTCGTCGGATCCATACTCAAGGACGTCTCGCCGCCGCAAGATCTGGCCCAGCGCGTTCTTGTTCTCGCGGGCCTGCAGGTGCATTTCTCACGACTTGCCGCGGCGCTGGATGCTGCGCTGCTGAAGCTCGTTGCGAACGGCGCCTGCCCGACATGCGGCAGCCCGCCGATGACGAGCACTATCGTCGGCTGGCCCAAGGCATACAACACACGCTACTGCACCTGCGGCCTCTGCGGGACCATGTGGAACGTGATCCGCGTCACCTGCGTGCTCTGCGATGCGACCGACGGCGTGAGCTTCCGCGGCATCGAGGACCAGCGCGACACGGTCAAGGCAGAGACGTGCGACACGTGTCGGGGTTATGTGAAAATCCTCTATCAGGTGAATGACGCAGCTCTTGAGGCGCTCAGCGACGATGTGGCAACCGTCGGCCTAGACATGATGCTTGCCGAGGAAGGCTGGAAGCGCGGCGGCGACAATCCGTTCCTGCTCGGCTACTAGCTCCGCAAGCGCCAGGGCGGTGGCATCAGAAAAGATGCACCGCGTGAGGCGCAAAAAGGCCGATTGCCGTGAACACAAGACCAAGGCTTCCGAGCCCGAGTGCGAGCCAGGTCAACGCCACGATCCCCGTAATCACGGTCGCCGATGCCAGCACGATGCCGATCTGGAACGCGGCTGAAGCCACCTCGTAGTGATGATACTTCGCGAGCGCCGTGTCGCGCTTCTTCTCCATCGCCTTGGCCCGCTCAGCCAACTCTACGGTGCCCTCGCGGACATCGGGCTCGGAGCGATATCGTGCGGCAGCCTGCTTCCAGGACTCGATCTGCTTGGTGGCGACCTCCCTGGCAGCCTCTGGCGCGGCCGCCGCGTTCACCGCCATCTCCTCGGCTGCCGTGAGCACCACGGTGCGCCGAATGTTCTTGGCCTGGAAGAACGACCACAGGTTGGACGCTTCGATGTTGTAGCTGATGGCACCGGTTTGAGCGCTCTTGCCGAGCGTTTCGGTCAGAGCCAGAAAGAGAGCCAGCACGCCGATCAGCAACGCCACCTTCTTGTTGAGGTTATCCAGCAGGCTGGCGGGACGCGCGTGGTGCCCACCTCCGTGCTCGAGTTCGTGTTCAACCTCGTGTTGGACCGCGTGTACGCCGTGGGTCATCTTGTCCCTCCCGTCCCCATATTGCCGACGCTATCATCGGGCATTCGATCCGCTCCATACGCCAATTGTTCTGCTTTACGGAAGAGCCGAGACCACCAGTCCCGCGGAAGCTAGTCCCGAACCTGCCACGGAACTGCCATCAGCACCCACCAGAAGACAGGCCGAAAGGGGCGCTGCTTTTCGCAATCGTGTTGACCGAATTGAGGCGCACAGGATACCAAGCGCCGCGACGTCTCATGCATGCGGGCCCCTTCGATGTACGCCGCGCTGCCTTAGACAAGCCAAACGGGGGCCCTAGGCACGCCGGCAAGACTGTCCCCTCAGGCACCAACGTTGTTGCTCGTCATCCACCAGAGGCTGCGACGGCTCAACTCGACCGTCAGCCTCGGGCAGCAGGAAAAGGGAGCTTCGCTCATCATGCTCCGTTGTGCGCGTATAGCATTCGCGGCTGCTCTCTTGAGTGCGTTGTCATTGGGAGCCCTGGCGCAGGATCCATCGCCAGCACCCGGTCCCGCCTCCACACCGCCATCGGCACCGGCGACAACACCGGCATCACCCCCCACCAGTGCCCCGCCAGCGCCAGCCGCCGCACCGCCAGCAGCTGCGGCCAGTGCGCCCGCTGCGCCATTGCTGCCGGCCGAGTTGACAACACCTGTCGAGCGGCTGGCGCGGAGCATCGAGACCGCAGAGAAATCGATCCAGCAGCTCAAGGAGATCGAAGGCGAGCTGCAGCGCCTGCGAACCGATGTCGAAGAAATCATCTACGAATCGACTTCCACGGCGGAAACGCTCCGCCCGCAGCTCATCGAGGTGAAGAGCCAGATCGAGCGGCTGGGGCCGCCTCCGAAGGATCAGCCGGAAACACCTACCATTGCCGCCGAACGCGCACGTCTCAACGCGCTCGCCGCGGCGCTCGATGGGGCTATCAAGACGACCGAGCTCGCATGGGTTCGCGCCAAGCAGATGATCGATCGCATCACTGTTCTGCGCTACCAGATTTTCTCCCGCAATCTCTTCGAGCGACGCGCAAGTCCGCTGATGCCATCCGTCTGGCATGATGTCTCGGAACGCCTGCCGAGCATCTTGGGTCGGGCGCAGTACTATGGGGCGAACTGGATAGAGCGGGGGCGTCCGCTAAAGTTCTCCTTGCTCGGCATACTCGTCGGCGCGCTCGCTGCGGCGCTGCTGATCAGGCAGCTCGTCAATTTCCTGATCGTCCATCGACGCGGTAGCTTCGAAGGCATCCCGAATTTCTTCGACAGGATCAGCTCGGCGGCGATCGTGGCGCCTGCGCGAATGTTCGGGCCAATGGCGGCGGCCGCCATCCTGTACGTCGGCCTCGACGGCCTCGACATGTTCTTCTCGCCATGGGAGCGGCTGGCCGATACGGCGCTTCTGGGTGCGCTGATCTATATCGCCGGCTCTATTCTCGCAAGCGTCGCGCTCGAGCCGCGCCAGCCGCAATGGCGACTGATACCAGTCGACGACGACACCGCATCGTTCATTCTTATCATCGTGAAGGCCATACTCGCGGTCTATATCGTCGACACGGTCCTCGTAGAATTTGGCCGCGCGATCTATGTGCCGCTTGTCATCACGGTCGTGCAGAGCTTCATCACGAACATGGCGACCGTCGGCCTGCTGTTGTTGCTGGTGTTCAAGCCATTCGTCGCGCAGACCGGCCCACTGCGGGCTGTCAACCATCTCGACAGGGTGGACGCCAACGCCGGCAAGCGACTTGCGCCGCTCTGGATCAAGCTTCCCCTGTTGGCGCTTGCGATCACCATCGCCGCGACATCCGTGATCGGCTACGTGGCGCTTGGCCGCTACATCGCTCAGCAGATCGTGCTGACCGGTACGGTTCTTGCCATCGCAGGACTTTTCTATCTTGGCGTCCGCGCGGTGACGCGCCGTAGAGACGACACGACCAGCGCTGTGGGCTCACTGATCGAGAACCGCTTTGGCCTGGAGCGCACGCGCCAGGCCCAGATCGTCAAGCTCTGCGAAGTCGCGGCGATGATGATCCTGGTATTCGCCGCGCTGCCGCTGCTCATGCTGCAGTGGGGCTTCTCCGGGGCCGACATACGCGACTGGGCGAAATCCCTGTTCTTCGGCTTCGAGGTCGGTCAGTTCCGCATCTCGCTCATTCGCATCCTCGTCGGCATTGTCTTATTCATCGCCCTGCTGTTCCTGACGCGCGTGATCCAGCGCTGGCTGCGCGAACGCGTTCTGGCACAGGACCGCATGGATGCGGGTGTTGCGAACTCGGTCGATCTGGCCGTGGGATACGTCGGCGTCAGTCTGGCGGTGCTCATGGCGGTCTCCTATGCCGGGTTCGATGTTACGAACCTTGCAATTGTCGCGGGCGCCCTTTCGGTCGGCATAGGTTTCGGCCTCCAGTCGATCGTGAACAACTTCGTCTCTGGCTTGATCCTGCTCGCCGAGCGCCCGATCAAGGTCGGCGATTGGATCGTGGTCGGTGATCAGCAGGGCAATGTGCGCCGCATTTCTGTGCGCTCGACGGAGATCGAGACGTTCGACCGGGCGAGCCTCATCGTGCCGAACTCGGAGCTAATCTCGGGGCGGGTTCTCAATTGGACGCACCGGAACATTCTGGGCCGGCTGGTCCTGAAGGTCACGACGGACATCAAGGCCAACCCCAAGATGGTCATCGACATCCTCGAGAAAGCCGCAAAAAATCAGCAACTCGTCCAAGCGACACCCGCGCCGATCGCTGTGCTGGACACTTTCACCCCTGACAGTATCGTCTTCTCGCTCAGCGTGACCCTTTCAAATGTCAATGCGAGTGGGCGGGTGAAGTCCGATCTCCACATCGCCATCCTCGAAGCATTCCGGGAGGCCAAGATTTACGCGACACTGAGCTAGGCGGCAAATACCCCGACTAGCGAGGACGCCCTTTTCGGAACTGCGCTCATGCGCGGACAGATCGAGAGCACGCCTCAGGGCCGCAGCGCATCGCATGTAGCGATGTGGCACATCTTTGCGGCACGCGCACTGCGCGACTTCGGCGATGGCTTCATCGCCGTGCTGCTGCCCGTCTATCTGGCCGCGATCGGCTTCGGCGCATTCGAGATCGGGCTGGTCGCCACGCTTGCCCTCCTCGGATCCGCACTCACGACACTCGGCATAGGGTATCTTGGCGCCAAGGCCGACCAGCGCCGACTCCTGATCGCCGCATCGGTGCTGATGATGGCAACGGGCCTCGCATTCGCGACGGCGACGACGACCGCAATTATCCTGCTGATCGCCTTTGTCGGCACGATCAACCCGTCGTCCGGAAGCGTCAGCATATTCGTGCCTCTCGAGCACGCAATGCTTTCACGCGAAGTGGCGGATCGTGAGCGGACACGGATGTTCGCGCGCTACGGCCTCATCGGCGCACTAGCGGCTGCAGTCGGCTCTCTCGTGGCGGCCAGTCCGGAGTTTCTTGCGGCAGCCGGCATCTCGAAGCTGACCGCGCTCAAGGCCATGTTCGTGCTCTACGCGGTGCTCGGCATGCTCGGCGGCATTCTCTATGCCCGCATTCCAGCCGAGACGGTGCCGGTCGACGAGAAGCCGGTCGCAGCTCTCGGCCCCTCCCGTGGCATCGTCTACAAAATGGCGGCGCTCTTCAGCGTCGATGCCTTTGCCGGCGGCTTCGCCGTCCAATCGCTCGTCGCGCTATGGCTCTTCAATAAATTTGGCTTGTCACTGACTGCGGCAGGCCTCTTCTTTTTCTGGTCCGGCGTTCTCGCTGCCTTTTCACTCCCGGTCGCGGCGTGGCTCTCGACGCGCATCGGTCTCGTCAACACGATGGTGTTCACGCACATCCCGTCGAGCCTTTGTCTCATTCTCGCAGCCATCGTGCCCAATCTCGAGGTGGCGCTTGGACTGCTGCTCGCGCGCGCGGCGCTGTCGCAAATGGACGTGCCGACCAGATCCTCCTACGTCATGGCGGTCGTAACGCCACCCGAGCGCCCGGCTGCCGCCAGCGTGACGTCCGTGCCGCGCAGCCTTGCTGCTGCTCTCAGCCCAGCCATCGCAGGCGCTTTGTTCGCAGCGGGCTACGAAGCTTGGCCGCTCGTCATCTGCGGCGTGCTCAAGATCCTCTATGACCTCGCGCTCCTCTGGGCCTTCAGGCACATCAAGCCACCTGAGGAACGCTGAGCGGACCTAGAGCGCGTCGCAGCGATCAGTCGAGCAACCAAGGAGCCGCGGCGGCCTGCGCGATCTGGCGGACCTGCCCCATCAATCCGGCACCGACCGGAATGCCATCGCGCAAACGCGTCTCGGCGATCTTCCACTGCGGATCGCCGGCCACCATGACAGGCTGCACCGGGTCGACCGGAGTTGTGGCCCTGAGCACGCCGAGGAACGTCCCGACGTCGGCCTCGAACTCACCCGCGCCGCGGAAGATGGATGGATCAATGGCCATGAAGAAATGTCCGATATCCTGGCCGATGGGCTTCTTCGTGTGCTCGGGATCGGTAATGAGCGTCGCGCCCGAAAGGCAGGAGGCGAGGATATTCACCATCACCGCGAGGCCGTAACCTTTGTAGCTCGAGTTTTCCGGCGAGCCACCGAGCGAGGTCATGAACCCGCCCTTCTCTTTGGCCACCAGCGGATCGTTGGAGGGCGCGCCTTCCCGATCGAGCACCCAGCCGTCGGGCGTGGGCAGCCCCTCGTTCGCCTTGTTGCGGATGCGGCCCGCGGCAACCGTCGTCGTCGCCATGTCGAGCAGGAACGGCACACCGTCGGCGCTCGGAGCCGCGAACGACCAGGGGTCAGTGCCGAGGCGGGCCTGCTTGCCGAAAGTCGGCGCTACCTGGATGCCAGAAGCGGACGTGCACGCCATGCCGACCAGACCGGCGTTTGCCGCCATCAGCGTGAAGAAGCCGGCTGCGCCGAAGTGCGCCGAGCGCCGCACGACCACAGCGGCCATGCCAGCGGTCTTGGCCTTGGCGATCGCCGTCGACATGGCGAAGTGCGACGGCACGTGACCAAGTCCACCACCGCCGTCCACGACCGCAGATACGGGCGTCTCGGAGACGATTTGCGGGCGAGCGTCCATGCGCGCGCGGCCATTGCGGCGCAGCACATCATACCCCGGGATCATCGAGATGCCGTGACTGTCGACGCCGTGCAGGTCCGACCACGCCAGCACCTCGGCGGTGATCTCCGCGTTGTCCTCAGGCATCCCCCAGGCAGTCAGAATTGCTTTCAACTGTGCACGGTGATTGGCATACGTGGCGGGCATCGACGTTCCTTCAGGATTGAGCGCGGCGCCCAAACTCGACGATCCGAGCGCTCGTGGCAAGAGGCGGGGTTTTCCACCTACCGTCAGCGCACGGCTGGAAGCCTGAAGGCACTTGCGTACACGTTCCCCATCCCTATTGTTGCGGGCTCGCAGTCCCTCCCCCGTCACCACCACCTAGCACGTGCACGACGTGAACGATCCCGCACCCACATCGTCCGACGACACCCGCGCGGTGCAGCAGGCCGATGTTTCCTCGCGCAATGCCGCGATCACGCTGTCGCTCGCCTTGCCGGGTGACGCGGTTCTCTATCTGCTGCTCCCACTCTACGCTGCCACCTTCGGCGTGACGCTGCCGGAGGCCGGCATCCTGCTGGCCGCGAACCGGCTCATACGTATTGCGGGATATGGATGGGTCGGCCGCTTCTACGCCGCACACGGCCCACGCACCGCCTGCATTCTGGCATCTGTCGGAGCCATCATCTCGACCTTCATGTACGCCGTTGCCTCAGGCTTGTGGGTGCTCCTGATCGCACGGCTGGTGTGGGGACTGTCCTTTGCTGCCATGAACATTGCCAATCAGGCGCTGCCGACGTCGGTATTGATCGGCGCGGCGCAGCGGGTGGGCCGGGCACGCGCCATCGTCGCCATCGGACCGACGGCGAGCCTAATTGGTGGCGCGGTGCTCGCGACGGCGTTCGGTCCACGCGCTGTTTTTCTCGTGCTGGCCGTCGTCACTCTGCTCGCCCCCATCTTCGCATTTCGCATCCCTACACAGAGCGAGCCGGCGCACCTGCATGGTCCGCGGTTCGAGAAGCCCGGACCGATGAGCATCTGGTCGTTCTCGGTCGGCTTCACGATCGATGGGATTTTCATTTTCGGCCTGGGACTGCTCGCGGCCGCCAGCTTTCCGACGGGAGCCGTACTGGCCGCGGGCTTCGCCATGTCGCTGCGCTATGCGACCGAGATTCTATTCGCGCCGGCGGGCGGCAAGCTTGGGCACCGCTTCGGCGCGCTTCGCATGCTCATTGCCATGTCGCTGATGACAGCCATCGCGCTCCTGCTCGTGGCCGGTCCAGGAGCCTGGCTGTGGATCGGCGTCATCGCTGTGATTGTCCTGCGGGCGGTGGCCGCGCCGCTTTCAGCACCGGTGGTCGCAGAAACGTTTCCAGGGCCTCAACGTGTGCCGGCCTTGGCGCGCCAGGCAACGTGGCGCGATATCGGCGCGGGCACTGGGCCGCTCGCGGCGGGTCTGATCCTTCCGATCCTGCCACCGCTCGCGATCTATGGCGGCGCCGCGCTTCTACTCGGCGCAGCGAGCCTGTGGTTGCTGCGATTGGGGCCGCCGCGGTCAGGATGACAAGATGAGCAATAGCCCCGTGAGGCACAAAGCACCCATCCACGCGGCATCGACGTTCAGCCACGCGCGGCGGAGTATGCCCACACCAAGCCATTCGTAGACCAAACCCGCAACAACGATTGTCGTCGCCGTCATCGCCAGCGTGTGGACGCCGGCACTGACGAGCACAACTGATGCGAGATGATCCGGGGTGGTCGCGCCACTACCCAGACACGAGGGCATGATCGCCGGCCAGAGCATCAATCCCGCGCCGTGTGCGGTCGCCATGAGGAAGGACCAGGCCGCGAGCCCCAGGAGACCGGTGCGCAGACCAAAGCGGACGCGATGGCGATGACTGTAGTGCCAGTGGTAGGCGGCCCACGCCAGCAGCAGAAGCCCGGCCCCTATCCGCACGGCCTGGGGCGGGATTAGAAATCCGGCCAAGGCCAGCAGGCTCGCAACGGCTGCAATCGATATTGCGTGGCCCACGGCAATGGGTACGAGAGAGACGAATACGACGGCCCGGCTTTGCCGATGCAGCCCGAGCGCCACCGCGAACAGCCAGCCCATTGCCGGATTGAGGCCGTGGAAAGCTCCCAATCCAGCAAGGGCGAGCAATGGCAGTGCGTCGCTCATCGTACATTCCCACATTCACCGGACGACCAAATCGAGCCCTCTGTGCTCAGGCCGCTCACGGATAGCAGTACGAGTCCGAAGAGCAGTCCCCGCCTTGCAGTCGGACCTGATGCGGTCGATGCGGTGCCGGCCACTCCACAAAGAACTTCGGATCGAAAGCGATGCCACCGTTCGGCTGGGCATCCAGCTTCACCATCCATCCTTCGATCCCTTCGGGATAGAATTGCGGGTCGATGGCGCCATAGAGCGAGTTCGTGAAATAGACGCGGCGACCGTCGCGGCTGATCTCCACCATCTGCGGCCCGCCACTCAGTGCGCCGTTGCTGGCGCCGGGATGAGTTGCGCGCGAGACGATGCCGCCGATCCGCACCTTGCCGGTGAGCTTGGGATTGAAGGGCTCGCTCACATCGTACTGATGCAGATCGCCGGTGCCCCAGCAGGCGACGTAGAGAAACTTGTCGTCCATGGACAGATCTATGTCGGTGACGAGCGGCGGCACCGCCTTGAAGCCCTTGAGCACTGGCGGCAGGTCATCCTCGCTCGCAGGCTCGGCCGGGATCTCGATGATCTTTTTGACCGCCCACTTCTCGCCGTCCTTGTACCAAGTCCAGATCGAGGACGAGAGGTTCTCGAGGCTGATGACACAGTTGACGAAGCCGTAGGCCTTGGTCGGATCGTGAGCAGGCCTCAGCTCGAACACGAGCTGGTATTTGTCGCCGAAATCGATCGTCTGGAGGTGCTTGCGTTTGTGCAGGTCCCAGAAGTGAAGCCTGCGACCGTATCTGGCGCCGAGCAGAACCTCAGGGATCAGGCCGTTCTCGATGGTGTCTGGCGTGCCCCATTCGCTAGTGATCAGCGTGTCGTGACCGAGGTGCCACCACGCATCGTAAGCCAATTGCTGAGCCCCGCGATCCATTTCCCATTGGCCGAGTACATCGAACGTCTCGTGATCCATCAGGAACAACCCGCCCGGCTCTTTGCCTTCGCGATTACCGAGCGCTGCAACGTAGATGCCCTCGGGCCCGCAGTGCACGGTGTGTGGGCGCGTATAGCCGGACTTTTCGGCGACCTCCTGCGGCTCGATCACCTTGATGATCTTGGGATGGCGAGGATCCGGCTTCGTATCCAGGATGTGGATCCGCGAAGAGCGCAGGCCCGGCACCACAAGATAGCGCCGCTCGGCATGTGCATGCGGCGCATTGGGACATAGGCAGGACGAACAGGCGCTCCAGCCGAAATGGTGCAACTCGTCTCCGGCATTGGGCATCGCCGTCGAGCTGACAATCTTCGCATAGGACTTCGATTTGGGATCGACATCGACAACGGCCAGTGCGTCCGGCGCGTTGCGCTCTGGATCGAATGTCGCCACGTAAGCCAGTGACTCGGGCGGAGCCTTCATGGCCATACGCGGTGAGGGATAGAAAGTGGGATCGGGTGTCCAGGTCGCCATTCCGTGATCTCCTCTCCTAGGAGGTCCATCAAGGATCTCTGACAGGCGACCAGGAAGCGGACGCCTGCGCAGCAACATGCGTCACTCGAGCATTGCGCAGGTCAGGCCATGGTCCTGGCAATCGGCAACAACCATTACCGGACGCCGGCTCGAGGCCGGGCACGTTCAACGCCATCGTGCGGCCTGCTTCCTCGGGCCGGACTGCGTGGCGCCGGAGCGGGGCGATCGCCCCAAATACGCCGTATCCCTTTGATATATCACAATGACCTTGCCCATTCCATAGGCCTTGACGGCCTGCTGCGTCTCGTAGCGTATGCTGAGGCGAACAAATTCCAAGGATCCGGTGGACGAGCGCAGCTAGCGCACGACAACACCGAAGCTGCTGGCATGTCCTCCGATTTTGCCGTCGCAGTTGCGCCGGACGCGGTCGGGACGCCGACGTGCGAGTTGGGGTACTCTGGTGAACAATACGCGCCGGGCTTCAAATGCGGCGCGAACAGGGAGGGGGGCGCGGTGGCGTCTGTTGAGCTGCGAAATCTGACGAAGCGTTACGGATCGAATGCGGTTGTCGACGATGTCTCCTTGACCATCGACCACGGCAGCCTCGTCTGCCTGCTGGGTCCATCTGGCTGCGGCAAGACAACGACGCTTCGCCTTATTGCCGGCTTCGTCGAGCCGACCGCAGGTGAAATCCGCGTCGGTGACCATCAAGTGTCGAGCCCGCAGCGTTCACTGCCGCCCGAGCGTCGCAACATGTCGATGATTTTCCAGAGCTATGCACTCTGGCCCCACATGACCGTCGCGGAGAACATCACCTACGGGCTCAAGCTGCGGAAGATCGATGCAGCAACGACCAAACGGAAGCTGGACGCGATACTCGCCACGACGCGGCTGGAGCCGCTCGCCAGCCGCTATCCCGGCGAGCTCTCAGGCGGCCAGCAGCAGCGCGTCGCACTCGCGCGGGCGTTGATCGTCGAGCCTGAGACGCTTCTGCTCGACGAGCCCCTGTCCAACCTCGACGCCAATTTGCGCGAGGAGATGCGCTTTGAGATCCGCCGCCTGCACGATGAGTATCGCTACACCACGGTCTATGTAACGCACGATCAATCCGAGGCCATGACGACCGCCGACGTGATCTGCGTCATGAATGGCGGCAAGATCGAGCAGGCCGGCTCACCGGAGGACATCTACGATCGACCGAGCTCGGAGTTCGTCGCGCGCTTCATCGGCATGAGCAATGTCGTCCGCGGCAAGACACTCGCGGAGGGACGGGTCGAATTCTCGGGCGTACCGCTCCGGGTCAGCAATTCCAGTGCGCAGAAAAGCGATGATACTGCGATCTCCATCCGCCAGCACAGCATCCGGCTGCTGGCCAAAGAACCCGCAGAGAAGGACAATGTGGTGCCCGCGACGGTGGTCCGGCAGGTGTTCCTCGGCGCCAGCCGCGATTACCTGGTCGAGGTCGCCGACGGCACGCAGCTTCGTGTGGTCACGTCCGCGGCTGAGGCCGTACCGGCAGGTGCGAGCGTATGGCTTCATCTGCCCCACGAGAGTTGCAGGGCGCTGAGTGCCTAGCGGCGGACAGCCAAGCAGGAGACATTTCACACGCGACGAGCGATGAACCGCATAGCGGCATCGAAAGCTCAAGAGAGGAAACAACGATGGCACGGATACTTGATAGACGTGACGTCCTCAAAGGCACGGGTGCTCTAGCGGCGACCCTCACCGCGACACCGCTCTGCGCCCAGTCCCCGCCTGCGGCCGCCGTGACCGATGAGCTCATCCAGGCCGCCCGAAAGGAAGGCCGGGTCGTCTACTACACATCGATCGACCTGCCGATGGCAGAGCGGATCGGGAAAGCCTTCGAAGCAAAGTATCCCGGCATTTCCGTGCGCGTCGAACGCTCCGGCGCCGAACGCATATTCCAGCGCATCGGGCAGGAGTACGCGAGCAAGATCAACGCCGTCGACGTCGTCAATTCATCGGACGCGGCGCATATGATCGTCTGGAAGCGGGATGGACTGCTGGCACCCTATGTGCCCGAGGACGTGGCGAAGCACTACGCAGCGGAGCACCGTGATCCGGACGGCATGTTCGCAAGCTTCCGCGCCACGCTGAGCGTCATGGCTTACAACACCAACTTGGTGAAAGCCGAGGACGCGCCGAAGAGCTTCGCTGATCTGCTCGATCCGAAATGGGCCGGCAAGATCGTCAAGGCGCATCCCGCCTACAGCGGCACGATAATGACCGCGACTTTCCAGATCGCTCGCGATCTCGGCTGGGAGTATTTCGAAAAGCTGGCCAAGCAGCGGATCATGCAGGTGCAGTCCGCGACGGACCCGCCGAAAAAGCTCGGCCTTGGTGAGCGCGCCGTCATGGCCGACGGGAGCGAGTACATCGTCTTCCAGATCAAAGAGGCCGGCCAGCCCGTAGAGCCTGTTTATCCGACCGAGGGCACACCCCTCGTCATTGGGCCGAACGCCGTGTTCAAGGCGGCGCCTAATCCAAACGCCGCGCGGCTGTTCCAGTCATTCTGTTTCAGCCTCGAGTGCCAGCAGCTCATCATTGACTTCGGCGGACTGCGTTCGCTGCATCCCCACGTCAAAGAGAAGGCCGGCCACAGGCCGCTCAAAGACATCAAGCTGATGAAGGAAGATCCTGCCGGCGTCGAGAAGCAGGCCGAAGAGATCAAGAAACGCTACACGCAGCTATTCAAGGTGTGAGGAAACAACCATGACGAAGAAGAAGTTTGCACGCCGCGACGTTCTGAAAGGGACGACGGCCCTGGCCGCCGCCGGAATGGGCGGCACGCTCTTTGCTGAGCCTCTCCGCGCGCAGGCGCCGGCTGCCACGGCAATTACACCCGAGTTGATCGAGGCGGCCAAGAAGGAGGGCAAGGTCGTCTTCTATACGGCCATGGACTTGACCCTCGCACAGCGCCTGGGCCGCGAGTTCGAGCAGCGCTTCCCCGGTATCTCGGCCCGTGTAGAACGCTCCGGCGCCGAGCGCGTATTCACGCGCATCGCACAAGAGTTCTCGAGCAAGATCCACGCCGTCGACCTCGCGAACACGTCCGACCTCGCGCATGTCATCCATTGGAAGCGCGACGGCTGGCTCACCCCCTACCTGCCGGAAGAGGTGGTGAAGCATTACCCCAAACACTACTACGATCCCGAGGGCTTCCAGATCGTCACGCGCGTCCTGGTCTCTCCGATCGGCTACAACACCAATCTGGTGAAGGCCGAGGACGCGCCGAAGAGCTTCGCCGATCTGCTCGATCCCAAGTGGGCCGGCAAGATGGTGAAGGCACATCCCGCCTACAGCGGCACGATCATGAACTCGACGTTCCAGACGGCGCGCGATCTCGGCTGGGAGTATTTCGAGAAGCTCTCAAAGCAGCGCGTCATGCAGGTGCAGTCTGCGACCGATACACCGAAGAAAATTGCTCTCGGCGAGCGCGCCATCATGGTCGATGGCGCTGGCTATCTGATCATCCAGTACAAGGAAAAGGGCGATCCCGTCGACATCATCTACCCTGCGGAGGGCACGCCCATCGCCACGAGCCCGAGTGTCGTCTTCAAGAGCGCGCCCAATCCCAATGCGGCCCGGCTCTTCCAGAACTGGATGCATTCGCGCGAGGGGCAGCAGATCATCGTCGACTTCGCGCGCCAGTACTCGCCGCACAGCCAGACTGTCGAGAAACCGGGCGTTCGCAAGCTCGCCGACATCAAGCTGATGAAAGAGGACGCCGAGGCGATCGAGAAGGGCGCCGAGGATATCAAGAAGCGATACTCGGCCCTGTTCAAGGTCTAGGACGACACAGACGTGACGCGCGGACGCGTCGAGCGTCCGCGCTTCCATTCTGCGCCTCGACACAGCTTCCAGCGGATCCACGAAATCATGACCCTTGCACTGCCAGCGCAGACAGAAGCCCGCCAAAGGTTCAAGGTCGATTTTTCGGTCCCTGTGCTGCTGACGTTTGCTGCGCTGCTGTGCGTGCTCATCCTTCTGCCGATCTCGTGGCTGGTGATGTACAGCCTCAGCGAGGTCGATCCGGCAACGAAGGATCGCGTGTTTACGCTCGCGCAGTTCCGCACACTCCTCAGCGATCCGGATCTGGTCGAGCCGCTGATCACGACGATGATCGTCGCTATCTGTTCGAGCGTTGCCTGTTGTGTGGTCGCAGCCCCGATGGGGTGGCTGGTCGCACGCACGGACTTACCCATGACCAAGGTGATCCGGGCCCTGGTCACCGCTTCATTCGTGACGCCGCCGTTCCTCGGCGCAATTGCCTGGGAGATCCTGGCCGCACCTAACAGCGGCCTCCTCAATAAGTTCTACCGCTTCGTCACCGGCGCGGAGATGGATGCTTACCTGTTCAACATCTATTCGATGCCCGGGCTGATCTTCGTCATCGCCTGCTACACGTTTCCATATGTCTTCGTGCTGGTCGCGAATGCGCTGGATCGCATCCCCGGCGACCTGGAGGACGCATCCTCGATCCTCGGCGCCAGCACATGGACGACGGCACGGCGCGTAACAATCCCGCTCGTGTTGCCGGCGCTGCTCGCCGGCGCGCTGGTCGCATTTCTCCAGGCCATGATCCTGTTCGGCTCGCCTGCAATCCTGGCGCTGCCGGCCGGCTTTCATACTATGACTACCAAGATCTGGAGCCTGTTCCAGTATCCGCCGAAACCCGAGCTGGCGGCTGCCGCCTCGCTTCCCTTGCTGTTCCTGACCGTCATGCTGCTGCGCGGCCAGCAGATGATCCTCGGCCGCAAGGGCTACTCGATCGTCGGCGGCAAATCAGGCGAGCCGCGGCTTATCCGGCTCGGATGGTTCGTCGTACCAGCCATGGCGTTCATCATCGTCGTGCTGATGCTGCCAGTGTTCCTGCCGTACTTCGCACTGCTGAACGCGGCGTTTGCACCCATTGCGACGAACCTCGTGACGCCGGCAACGTTCACCATGAAGAACTTCCACTTCACGTTCTTCGAACTGTCCACGACGCATCTCGCGCTGAAGAACACGTTCATCCTCGGTGCCGCCGCCGCGACAATCGGCACGGTGCTCGCGCTGGTCATCAGCTATGCTACCGCGCGCAAAGCCGTCACGGGCCATCGCGTGCTTGGCTTTCTCGCGACGGCACCCATTGCGATACCCGGCATCGTTCTCGGAGTCGGGCTGTTCCTGGCCTATACGCGGCCACCATTCGTGCTCTATGGCACGCTGTGGGTGTTGTTGATCGCCTACATCACCATCGAGCTGCCGGCGGCCTATCAGCAGCTGCAGTCGGCATTCCGGGCCGTGCATCCCGAGCTAGAGGACGCGAGCCGCATACTGGGCGCAACGCGCCTTCGGTCGCTGCGCGACGTCACGGCTCCCCTGCTGCGTACAAGCGTGCTGGCGACGTGGTGCTTCATCTTCGTGTCGACGGTTCGCGAGCTTTCGGCGGCGATCATGCTCTTCACCTCCGAGACGAAGGTGGTATCGGTGCTGATCTTCGATCTCAAGGAGAGCGGCGATCTCGGCGCCATTGCCATCCTCGGCCTGTCGATGCTCGTGCTCACGTTCACGGTGGTGATCTTCATCAATCGCCTGCCAGGTTTCGGAAGCAGCGGTTTGCGCAATACCTGATGTGGCGCAATCACGCGTGGCATTAGCGTCGCGATCGCGTTCGCAGTTGCGAACACGATAGCTCCGCCGCATTGCACCGCACTGCCGAGCGACAAAGAGCTTCGGCTTGCCTGCCGTGATCAATGCCGCCAAGGTGGCAAAGAGCCGGATGCGGAGCCGTCGCATGCGCGAATTGAGCATTGGGGTCATCGAGGATCTGACGCCGAATTTGGCGCCGGGCCAGGTGGATCAGCTTTGCCAGGCCGGCACCAGGATAACCTATGGGCGCGGCGAAGTGATCTACCGCCAAGGTGAGCCCGCCCGGCACATATTCCTGCTGCTCGATGGCGAGGCGCAATCGACGCTCCTCAATTTCGCCGGCAACGAGACGCTTTTGCGCATTCATCTGCCGGGAAGCATCCTCGGTCTGACGGCCCTCGCGAGCGTCCCATGGCGCGATGCGACGGCCAAGGCCATCCAGCCCTCTCTGCTCGCCAAGGTCTCGGCCGAGCAGGTCAAAGAGTTGATCCTCGCCGATCCTGGCCTCGGGCTGAGCCTGATTCACCTCCTCGTCGATCGCATGCGCGACTTCCATTTCCGCGTCGGCGAACTCCAGGCGCTGAGCGTCGAGCAACGGTTGGCGCGCGTGCTTCTCGCGGTATCGCGGCGCGAGCGGGAGGTCGAGACAGGGGATCAGCGCCCCGAGATCCACCTGACGCACGAGGAACTGGCGCAGCTCGTCGGCTCCCGGCGGCAGACCATTACCGGCATTCTCGGCCGCTTCATGCAGGCGGGTTACATTTCAAAGGCGGGGCGCCGCCTGTACATCGATGACGTCGACGGCCTCACGAACCTGATGCCGTGAGATTGGTGCCAATGTCATCGCGCTGACATACAGCGCCAAGCGCGTCTGCCTATCGTTCAGATGCAGCGCTCGACGCTGCTCAATTACAAGAAATTCAAGCATAAGTCCCGGGAGGACCGAGTTTCATGCATACAGCAAGGCATGTGTACGGCCGGCGCATTCTCGCATGTGCCGCGCTGCTCGCTGCGCTATTCTCGACCGCGCAAGCCCAAGACTATCCCACGCGCCCGATCGAAATGATCGTCACCTGGGGCCCCGGCGGCGGCGCCGACCAGACCGGCCGCATGATCGGCAAGCTTCTTGAAGGCGACCTGAAGGTCTCCATTCCTGTCGAGAACGTGGCCGGAAGCGCCGGCGTCACCGGACTGAACAAGCTGCTCGGTGGCCAGCAGGAAGGCTACCAGCTCGGCCTCATCACAGCCGACACGCTGTCGCTGCTGGCCGCCCCCCGCGCGCAGCGCTGGTCGCTCAACGATCTCGCAATCGTCGCCGTGCTCATCAAACAGCCGTCGGGCTTCTTCGTACAGGAGGGTGGCGCCTTCAAGAGCTGGGCGGACGTCGAGGCTAAGGCCAAGACGACGGAGCTGAAAGTCGGCGTCACGGGACTCGGAACGCCTGACGAGCTGGCCGTCGAGCAGCTCAAGAAGCACCGCGGGCTCAAGCTGATCGCCGTCCCCTTCGCCAAACCCTCGGAACGCTACGCCTCCGTCCTTGGGGGACACGCCGATCTGGTCTACGAGCAGGCCGGTGACGTGCGCTCGTTCATCGACAACAAGCAGCTTCGCCCCGTGCTGTTTCTGGCCAACGAGAAGGTCGAGCCCTTCACCGATATCCCGATCACCAAAGAACTCGGCATGAATCTGGTCCTGGATCAGTACCGCACGCTGATGGCCAAGGCCGGAACGCCGCCCGAGCGATTGAAGCTGCTTCGCGAGAAAGTTGCGAAGGCCGGGGCCAGCCCTGAGTACAAGAAATTCCTGGCGGAGGCTTGGGCCGATCCCAAGAGCGTGATCGCAGGCGATCCGGGCATGGCCTACGTCGCCGACCAGATCAAGATCCTCAAGGCGATCTGGCAGTAGCTCGGCGAGAGGCAGGACTATGGCGATCTTCGATTTGGTGCGGCGCGTTGCGCCGTTCGTGATCGTGCTCGGCTTCGGCATCTGGCTGTGGACGATTGCCAACGACTTCGCCATAGCGACGACACTCGGGCGCGCAGGGCCCGATCTCTGGCCGAAGATCATTCTGGTCCTGCTGATCGGCGCCGCGTTGTGGGGCGTGGTGGAGGCTGCCCTCAAGTCGCGCACCGACGACGAAACCAGCATCCTCATCACCAACGCCACCCGCTCGGCTGGCCATGAAGAGGACGCGAGGAAGGATCTGGCGGGAGATGCCGCCGATGGGGAGAAGCGGCCCGTGTTCGCGATCCTCGGTATCGCGTCCATGCTCGGCTATGTCGTCGTCATTCCCTATCTCGGCTTCCTTATCTCGACCTTTCTTCTGTTGCTGGCGATCATGACATTCGCCGGCTACGACAAGCCGCTCCGCGCGCTCTTGATCTCGGGTATTGGCGCGCTCGTCTTCTTCTTCGTGTTTCAGCGCGTCGTCTATGTGTCTCTGCCGATGGGTGCAGGCCCATTCAGGGAGTTGACGCTGGCGCTGATGGCGCTCTTCGGCGTGCGCTAGGGGGCGACATGGACACGCTCATCCATCTTGCGCACGGGTTCGGGACGGTCTTTCAACCACTCAATCTGCTGTTCCTCATGGTAGGCCTCGTCCTCGGCCTGCTCGTGGCGGTACTGCCAGGACTGACGCTCGTCATGGGCGTCGTTCTCGCATTGCCCTTCACGTATGGCATGGGCGTAATCCCCGCGGTCATCCTGCTGACCGCCATGTATGTCTCCGGCACGTACGGCGGCGCCTTCACGTCGATCCTGTTCCGCATTCCCGGTGAGCCAATCGACGTGCCGCTTTTGTGGGATGGCTACCCAATGGCACGCGCGGGCGAGCCGGCACTTGCGCTCGGTTGGACGCTGTTCGCGGCGCTGGCGGGCGGTCTCGTTGCCGCGATTGCAATGGTGTTCTTCTCGGGGCCGGTGGCCGTCATCGCCCTGTCCTTGTCGACGCCTGAATACTTCGCGGTGATTCTGCTTGGACTTTCATCGGTCGTGGCGCTTGGCGGCAGCTCGCTGCCGAAAGCGCTTATCTCGCTCGCGCTCGGCCTGCTCTTTTCGAGCGTCGGCACCGATCCGACCTACGGCGAGCTGAGGTTCGACTTCAACATTCCGATGCTCGGTGATGGCATCGAGTACCTGCTGGTGATGGTCGGCGCCTATGGCCTCGGCGAAGTGCTCACACGCATGGAGCAGCGCTCGAAGTCGGTGAATGTGTCTTCAGTCGGCAACGTCCGCACTAAGCTGCCGAGCCTGCGCTCGCTGCTGGCCATCAAGTCCACCCTTTTCAGGGGCTCTTTCGTCGGATTTCTCATCGGCGTCATTCCCGGGGCGGGCGCAACGATCGCCTCGTTCGTCAGCTACGGCCTCGAGAGCCAGTACGGCAAGCGCCGGCGCGAGCTCGGCACTGGTATTCCGGAAGGCATTGTCGCACCGCAGGCAGCGGCTACAGCCTCGGTCGGCGGGGCCATGGTGCCGCTGCTGACCATGGGCATTCCCGGCTCCGGCGCCACCGCGATCATCATGGCGGCATTCATGCTGCAGGGCGTGCAGCCTGGGCCGCATGTCTTCTTCAAGTCGGGCGATATCGTCTACGCCGTATTCGCGTCGGTGTTCCTCGGCGTGATCGGCATGTGCCTCATCGGTTACTTCGCCATCAAGCTGCTGGTGCGCGTGCTCGCCTTTCCGGAGGCGATCACGTCGGCATTCGTCGTCATGTTCTGCTTCATGGGCGCGATGGCTTCGCGATCCACGGTCGGCGACCTGTGGGTGATCGTCTCATTCGGCATCCTCGGCTATCTCTTCGAGCGCTTCCGCTTTCCGATTGCGCCAATGGTCCTCGGCGCCATTCTCGGCCCGCTCGCCGAGACAAGCTTCATGACGACCATGATCAGCTTCTCGAATGATTGGACCGTCTTCTTCACGCGGCCGGTAAGTGGCGCGATCATGGCGCTGGTCTTCCTGGCACTCATCTATCCGACGGTCAGCGACCGGCTGGCGCGGCGACGTCAGGCACAGCGAGCGGAAAGAACCTGATGGTGTCTGTAGCAGATGCCTTTGTCACCGGGCTGACAGACGAGCCGCGCGTATTATGGAACGAAGGCGCCGAAATTCGGAGGCGACGCTGAGTGTGATGAAGGCAATCCAGGTCGAGAAATTCGGCGGGCCCGAGCGGCTGACGCTCGTAGAAGTGCCGACGCCGCAGCCGGGGCCAGGCGAAGTGCTCGTGCGCCTTGCCTATGCCGGTGTGAACTACATCGACGTTTATATGCGGGATGGCAGCTACGCGCGATCGCACACCTACCAGACACCGCTGCCGATGACGCTCGGCATGGAAGGCGCCGGCCGCATCGAGCAGCTCGGTGCCGGCGTCAATGATCTGGCGGTCGGCGATACAGTCGCCTATTGCCTCTCGCGCGGCAGCTACGCCGAGTTCGCCGTCGTGCCGGCCTGGAAGCTCGTGCGTGTACCGGCAGGCGTGGATCTCGCCGTCGCGACGACACTCATGCTGCAAGGCTCGACGGCGCATTATCTCTCCCGATCCGCATATCCGTTGAAGCCCGACGACACGTGCCTTGTTCATGCCGGCGCAGGCGGAGTCGGCCAACTTCTCATCCAGCTCGCCAAGCGCGTAGGTGCGACTGTGATTGCCACCGTCGGCAGTGAGGACAAGGCACAGCTTGCACGCGAGCGAGGCGCCGATCACACGATCCTCTATCGCCAGACGGACTTCGGCGCCGAGGTGCGACGACTAACCGATGGCCGCGGTGTCGATGTTGTCTACGATTCCGTCGGCCTCGATACACTGCCTCGCAGCATCCGCGCGCTCCGGCGTCGTGGCCTCTGTATCAGCTTCGGCGCCAGCTCCGGGCAGCCAGAGCCAGTGCAGCTGCTCGAGTTGGCCGAAGCAGGATCGGTCTTTCTCACACGACCCCATCTCGCCGACTACATGGCGAGTGCCGACGAAGTTCGCGGCCGGGCCGCGGAACTCTTCTCCGCCGTTGCGGACGGCTCCCTGCGCATCGCCATCGACACGGTATATCCGCTTTCAGTGGCCGCAATGGCGCACGCCACGATCGAGGGCCGCGCCACGCGGGGCAAGTTGCTGCTGAAGATCGCCTGAGCACAAGGGTCGCCAACGTGATCGAGGATGTCCGTCTGGAACGACTGCGGCTACCGCTCAAGGAGCCCTACAAGCTTGCGCTCGGTCCGGTCACTGCCTTTGACACGATCATCGCGCGCATTGTCGTCGATGGACGCGAGGGCCTCGGCGAGGCGACCATTCTCACCGGCTATACCAGCGAGACCATCGACGAGGCGTGGCCGCGTGCGGCGACATTGTCCTCACGGCTGATCGGCCTGAGCAGCGAGGCTGGCATTGCCCTCGCTGAGCGTTGGCTTGAAGATGCGCCCTTCACGCTGACTGCATTCATCACCGCTGTCGAGATGGCCGAGGGCCACCCACTACTCGCCCTCGGCGCCGATGAAGAGGCCCCGCTTCTTGCCGGGATCAATGCAACGGACTTTGCGGGCATCGAGCGCGAGATAGAGGCGGCAGTGGCAGCCGGATACGGCACACTCAAAATAAAGGCCGGGTTCGACGTGGAGGCCGACCTTCACCGCGTCGCCTTCATCCAGAGATGCAATCGCGGACGCGCACGACTGCGGCTTGATGCGAACCAGGGATACAACCGCGAGCACGGAATGCGATTTGCCTCGGCGCTCGCGCCGGAGACGATCGAGTTGCTGGAGCAGCCGTGCCACGCCGATGACTGGGAGTCGGCCGCCGCCGTCGCTGCCGTGAGCACTGTCCCGCTCATGCTGGATGAATCCATCTATGGCCTCGAGGACATCAAGCGTGCCGCTGAACTGGGCGCGGCATTCGTGAAGTTGAAGCTCATGAAGATGACGAGCCTCTCCAAGCTTGCAGAAGGTCTGCAGCTCATCCGCGATCTCGGCATGCAGCCCGTGCTTGGGAATGGCGTCGCAAGTGACCTCGGCTGCTGGATGGAGGCCTGCGTCGCGCGCCGCCACATTTCCAATGCCGGTGAGATGAACGGCTTTCTGCGCCAGCGTAGTTCCCTTGCGGCAACGCCGATCGAGGTACGGCGCGGCAACATCCAACTGACCGCTGGCATGAGCATGAGGCTCGACGACGCACGTATCGCCGCTACGCGCGTATCTGAAATCCACGCCGGTCGACTTAGTCCGGCGAGACAAATGGGCCAATGATGAGCGACAGTGTCGTACTCCCGCGCGCCATGGGTGCTGCCGTCAACCGAACGCTGATTACGGGCGTCATCGGTTCGGACACGCACATCGTCGGTAACCGCATACTTTCGATTGCACTCGAGAAGGCTGGCTTCAAGGTCATTGCGCTTGGCGCGCTCACGCCCGCATCCGACTTCATCAAGGCCGCTATCGAGACGGCTGCTGACGCAATCCTCGTCTCCTCACTCTACGGGCTTGGCGAGCTCGACTGCCGGGGTGTGCGCGAGCAATGCATCGAGGCAGGCCTCGAGGACATCCTGCTGTATGTCGGCGGAAACCTCGTCGTCGGCAAGCGAAGCTGGGACGAGACCGAGCGCACATTTATCGGCATGGGCTTTGATCGCGCATTTCCCCCCGGTACGCGCACGGACGCGGTCATCGACGCGCTCAATCGCGACTTCGAAGCGCGCGCCGGCAAGGCAACTTCTGGCTAGGTGTCCCTTCGCATGTCGGCTGCGCTGCTCATCGACTTCGGCTCCACTTACACCAAACTGAGGGCCGTGGATCTTGGCGCGCGACGCATACTGGCGACGGCGCAGGGCCCGTCTACAGTGACGAGCGACGTCACGATCGGCCTCAATCTCGCGCTCGCGGCACTCGAGTCAAAGCTCGGTGGCCTGCCTAAATTCGCACACCGCCTTGCATCGTCCTCGGCGGCCGGCGGTCTCCGAATGGTGACGATCGGTCTCGTCAAGGAGTTGACCGCCGAGGCGGCGCGACAGGCAGCACTCGGCGCCGGCGCAAAGCTGGTCGGTGCGTTTGCTTATCGCCTCACGGCGAGCGACCTCGTTGCAATCGAGAATCTCGCGCCGGACATCATCTTGCTGGCCGGCGGCACGGATGGCGGCAACGGCGACGTCGTGCGCCACAATGGTGCGCGCCTTTCCGCGTCCACATTGCAGTGTCCGATCATCGTTGCCTGCAATCGCGACGTCGCCGAGGACGTGGTGACCGGGCTGAACTCGGCAGGCAAGAATGCCATCCTGACGCGCAACGTCATGCCCGCATTCGGCGTGCTGGAGATCGATCCGGCGCGCGAGGCCATTCGCGAGGTGTTCATCGCCCGCATCGTGCACGCCAAGGGCATTGACCGCGCCGCAGCCCAGGTCGATGCCGTGCTCATGCCGACGCCGGCTGCGGTCATGGAGAGCGCGCGTCTTCTGTCGGAGGGCACGGCGCGTCACGCGGGACTCGGCGACCTCATGGTCGTCGACATTGGCGGTGCGACGACAGACGTGCATTCCGTGGCCATAGGTACCCCCCAGCGCGACGGCACCGTGCAGTACGGCCTTCCCGAGCCGTACGTTAAACGGACGGTGGAGGGCGATCTTGGAATGCGCCACAACGCGCGCGCTATCGTCGAGACAAAGGGCTATGCCGCATTCGCAGCTCGTGCAGGGCTAACGGAAGCTACGCTGCACGCGAAGATCGACGCCATCGAGGCAGATGTTGAGCGCCTGCCGACGAGTGCCGAGGACGTCGCGCTCGATGAAGCCCTGGCCTGGACGGCAGTTCGGATTGCAGTCGGCCGTCACGCTGGCACGACTGAAATCGTCCAGACCGTCCACGGACCTGTCACCATGCAGCGTGGCAAGGACCTGTCGGGTGTCACGACCGTGATCGGCACAGGGGGGCCACTGGCGCATGGTGCGACGCCGGCATCCCTGCTCAATGCCACGCTCGCTGATCAAGCGGACCCATTCTCGCTGCGGCCAGTCCGCCCAACGCTGTACGTCGACGCCGACTACCTGCTTTACGCCGGCGGCCTGCTCGCAGCCATCGATCCCGATGCCGCCTTCGAAATCGCGCGCGCGTCGCTGAGGCCATTGCAAGAAAGGAAAGCGCATGAACCTCGCAGTCAAATCGCGTGAGACGCGCGCCCCTGTCTCGCAACGCGAGATCGCCGCCGACGACTTCGCCATCATGCGCAAGGAGAACCTCGCGCGCTGGCCCACCGGCGCCCTCGTCGACTTCGATGCAGCCGTGGCGCGCCATAAGTCACTCCCACGGCACAAGCAGCTCGCTCATGTCTTTCGCGAGGCGGAGGCGAGCGGCCGCTGCCTGACACAGCCACGCGGCGGCTTCGGCACGCTGGAGCTGCAGATCGAGCTGATGACCGAGCTCGACAAGGTCGGGCTCGCCGACATCGTGCCGACGACGACGGACAGCTACACGCGCAATGAGCACTGGGACAAGGCTCGATTGGGCATCGAGGAAAGCCGCAAGGCCGGCCGTTCCATGCTCAATGGCTTTCCGATGGTGAACTACGGTCCCATCGAAACGGCCAAGCTCATCGATGCGATCGACAAGCCAGCGATCGTGCTCTCGGGCACATCATTTCCACGACTGACGGCGGAGGTCGGCTATGCGTCTGGCTTCTCCGGCTATCTCGGCTCGGGCCTCGCCTACACCGTCTCCTACACCAAGGAGACCTCACTCGAGGAAGGCATCCGCAATTACCAGTATCTCGACCGACTTGCAGCCATGTACATGGCGCACGGGGTCGAGTTGCATCGTCGCCAGCCGGGCTTCCTTACGGGAACGAATATCCCGCCGTCGATCGCCATCATAACCTGCATCATCGATGCCCTGCTAGCGGCGAACCAGGGCGTGAGGCACTACGGCCTCGAGCTCGGGCAGACACTACATCTCGTGCAGGATGCGGCGGCCATCCGCATGTGTCGTGTGCTCGTGCAGGAGTATCTAGCGCGTTTTGGCTTCCATGACGTCTACACGCCCGTGACCTCGCTGCACTGGATGGGGGCATGGCCGCACGACGAGGCGCAGGCCGCCGCACTCATCGTTTACGGCGGCACCCTCGCTGCGATTGGTGGTGCCAACTCGATCACGACAAAGTCGACGCACGAGCCGTTCGGCATTCCGACGCCCAAGGCGAATGCCGAAGGACTGCGGATGACGCGCATGGCCATCTATCTCGCGCGCCATACGCGTCTCGACGCCATGCACGAGTTCCACGCCGAGTGCGATCTCATTCGCCGCGAAGTCGTGCCCATCATGGACAAGATCCTGGAGATGGGCGATGGCGATGCGGCTCTCGGGACGATCAACGCGGCGGCCGCAGGCGTGCTCGACATTCCCTGGTCGCCGAACAAGCACGTGAAGAGCCGCATCATGCCGGCGCGTGATGCCGACGGCTATCTGCGCATAGTCGATCCCGGCAATATGCCATTCTCCCGGGAGGTCCTGGAGGTTCACGCGGGAGGACTGCGTCGGCGCGCCGAGCGCGAGGGCGTGCCATTCGGGCATGACCTGGCGGTCTCCAGCGTCTACGAAATCAGTGAGATGCTCGAAAAGCTTATGCCCTGAGGGCATAACGGCCGCGATTTGGCCATGGCCTCCTCGATGCCGCAAGTTGCGAAGAACGCGTGTTTGCGGCCAACACGATCACACACGCGATCGCAGATGAAGAATGTAGCAATAGCTGGCGTAGGGATGGAAATCGCGCCACCCGATGACCGTTACATACTAGGTCATCGGAAATTCTGTTCACAACTAAAATTGTTGAGTGGCTGGACAATTAGCCCGCCACCTATCACCACGCGATGAACGCACGCAGCGCTCGGCGCGTAGCAATCGGTGGAGAGAGAGCCAGGAATCATAAGAGCGAGTTGCAAGTTTGCGGATCTGGTCGCTTAGCTCATGGGAGAATCGGGGGGCGACCAATTGATGATGGATACCTTCAGATCTGTTCGCGTGTCTGTCCTGAGCCTCAAGGGCCCGAGCGAGATCTTGCCTGCGGAGCAAGTTGCCGGCGCCCTGAGCGCTCGTTTCCCACTTGCCGGCGCCAGCATCGCGGCTGATGAGCTTTCTGCCGGCGACGTTCTACTGCTGATTGGCACCGGCCGATGGGCGAGCCCAGAGGTCGTCCGCGAACTTCGCGAAGCCGGCATCCGCGGTGTGAAGCGCGTGCTGTGGCAGTTGGAGCCGCTTCCGCCCCCGGTCGATGGGTTCCGTAGACGCATCATTCGGACCGATCTCCGAAATGCGCAAGGTCTCCAGGAGAGGCGCTCCCTATTCAGCAGGGCCCACAAATCGGCGATTGCTTCGGCATTGGCCACCGCGCTCACAGTATCCATGCGCGGCGCGCCGATCGATCCATCCTTGCGCAGGGCGCGCAAGATCATGAGCTATCCGCTGAAGCAAGCCCGCGACGTCGCACGGTTCTGGCGGAATGGGCTCCTCGACCACATTCTGGTCAGTGTTCCCTCGCGCAAGACATTTCTCGCCCAGCACGACATACCAAGCGAGGTCGTGCCTGTTGGCTATCTTCCAGACTTTGGATCAATTGTTCCAGGCACCGCGCGCGACATCGACGTACTCTTTCTGGGGCAGATAAGCGAGCGGAGGCGCGACCTTCTTGCATCGCTGTGCGCGCACTTGCAGCATCACGGGCGAAAGCTGCATGTAGTGGATCGCAACTGCTATGGGGAGGAGCGGACGCGCCTCCTCAATCGTACGAAGATCATTCTCAATCTGCACAAGTTTCCTTGGGAGTTCCCAATAATTCGTCTCTTGATGGCCATGAGCTGTAAAGCCCTCGTCGTATCGGAGAGCGCGAGCGATCCCGGACCGTTTTGCGAAGATCTGCACCTGATAGTTCGCGATGCGCCGGCCCTCGGCGAAGCACTGGTCAGGTATCTCGCGCAGGACGATGAGCGCTCCCGCATAGTGGACGAGGCACACAGGTTCATAACCGAGAGCTTCACTCTTGCGTCGCTCTTGTCGGGCGCGCTTGCGCCAATTGCCTCTCCATCGATAAGTGGGCTTGGAAATGAGTGATCAACGCCGCCCAATACTCATTCTCGGCACATACGCGTTTGCCGAGGAAGTCGCTGATCTCATATCTGAGACGGCAGAGTGGCGGACCGCCGGCTTCGTCGAAAACCTCGATCGCAGCCGCTGTGAAGCCGGGCTTCTCGGGAAGCCCGTGCACTGGGTGGACGACCTTGGTGTGGTCGGCCGCGATCATCATCTGATTTGCGCTATCGGTACGACCAAGCGGCGCAGCTTTATTGATCAGGTCGGGCCTTTGGAATTGCCATTCGCCACGCTCGTACATCCGAGTGCGCGCGTATCGGCGACGAGCCGCATCGGCGCCGGATGCATCATCAGCGCCGGGGTCATCATTGCCGCCCACTCGGAGATAGGCGGTCACTCGATCCTGAACCGCGGCGTGATGGTCGGCCACCACACCCGGATCGGAAGCTGTGTCACGATTTCTCCCGGCGCCAACATCGCCGGCAAATGTTCGATCGAGGATGGATCCTACGTCGCGATGGGGGCGATCGTGCTGGACGGCCGCAGCGTCGGCCGAGGAAGTGTGATTGCGGCAGGCTCTCTGGTCACGCGTGACGTACCGGAACATGTGCAGGTGGTGGGCTCTCCGGCCCGCATCACCAAGGTGGCTATCGACGGCCGGTAAGTGGCGCAACAGCCCCCCACCTCATGGGCAAGGTCGATGATGCGACGTGCCTTTGTAGATCAAGGCTCCCGCGAGATATTCGTCAGATACTCGCCGTAGGAGCAAGATCCGAGCTCTTTGGCCAAATCGGTGAGCTGCGCGCGGTCGATAAACCCCATACGGAAAGCGATTTCTTCAGGGCACGCGATGCGGAATCCTTGCCGTCTCTCTAGGACGCGAACGAAATCCGATGCCTCGCACAGTGCGTCGGGAGTTCCGGTGTCGAGCCAGGCATAACCACGCCCAAGCCTCTGCACATTCAGTGATCCGAGCTCAAGGTAGGCGCGATTGATGTCCGTAATCTCCAGTTCTCCGCGGAGAGAAGGCCTCAAAGCTGCAGCAAACTCGACGACGCGCTGGTCGTAGAAATAAAGACCCGTTACAGCCCAGCGCGATCGCGGCGCCGGAGGCTTTTCCTCGATAGATAGAGGGTGACCGTTCTCGCCGAACTCTACGATACCATAGCGTGTCGGATCATTGACCGCGTAGGCAAAGACAGTGGCGCCTACATCGCGCGCTCTGGCACGCTGCAGAACACCTCCCAAGCCATTGCCGAAGTAGATATTGTCGCCAAGAACAAGCGCGCAACGATCACGAGCAATGAAATCCTGCCCGATGAGAAACGCTTGGCCAATGCCTTCCGGCCGCGGTTGTGCGGCGTAACTAAGGCTGATACCCCACTTGCTTCCATCTCCCAGCAGGCGCTTGAAGAGCGGCAGATCTTCAGGTGTCGAGATGACGAGAACATCACTGACTCCCGCGAGCATCAACGTCGACAGCGGGTAGTAGATCATCGGTTTGTCGTAGACCGGCAGAAGCTGCTTCGACACAACGAGCGTCGATGGATGAAGCCGCGTGCCTCTGCCGCCGGCAAGGATGATCCCCTTCACAGCCCGCACTCCGAATCTCGGTCAATCACTCAAGCCGCCACGCACTCGCGCACGGCCGAGATAATGGCCGCGACGTCGCCGTCGGACAAAGCAGGCGAGATTGGCAAGCTGACCGTCTGGCGTCCAATCCGTGTGGCGTGCGGGTAATCACCTGCCTGCCAGCCGAATAGGCGCTTGTAAGCCGGATGCTCAGCCAGGCAGAGATAGTGAATACCCGTGCCGATCAGTCGCCGATTGAGGGCCTCGATGAGGCCCTCCCGGTCGGTTCCGGCCCTCTCAGGATCGACCAGGACGGTGTAGAGATGGCGCGCATGCTTCATTTGCTGCGCCTCGCCGGCCGGTAGAACAAGCGGCAGATCTGCGAATGCTCGATCGTAAGCGTCCCATACTTCCTTGCGGCGGCGCCAGAAGCCATCGATGCGTCGCAACTGGTGAAGCCCAATCGCCGCGTTCAGGTCCGTCATGTTGCACTTGTAGCCAATCTCGGAGACGGCATAGTGCCGAAACCTCGGATCGCTGAATCTCTTCCAGGCATCCTTGGACATGCCGTGCAGAGCCAGAGATCGCAGTCGCTCGGCATCGCTCTGACTTTGCGTCAGAATAACTCCGCCCTCGCCTGTCGTGATGTTCTTGTTGGGATAGAAGCTGAAGCAACCAAAATCGCCGATGCATCCGGCAGGCCGCCCCCGAAACTCGGTCTCGATCGCGTGCGCGCAGTCCTCGATCACCTTCAGGTCGTGAGCGCGCGCAATAGTGCCGATCGCGTCCATGTCGCAGGGGAGGCCAGCAAAATGGACAGGCACAATCGCCTTCGTTCGCGGCGTCAGCTTCCGCTCGATCTGAGCCGGATCGATATTCATCGTGTATGGATCGACGTCCGCCAGGACCGGCTGCGCGCCTACATGAATGATCGCGTTGACGGTCGCGCAGAACGTGAGAGGCGTGGTGATGACCTCATCGCCCGCGCCGATCCCGGCGACGATCAACGAGAGGTGCAGCGCTGCTGTGCAGGAGTTGACGGCCACGGCATGGGAGGCCGTCTTGTATTCTGCAAATTCCCGCTCAAAGCGCGCCACTTTCGGGCCAGTCCCGATCCAACCCGACCTGAGCGTGTCGACGACTTCTTCGACCTCCGCATCGCTGATTGAAGGGGCGCCGAATATGATCCGCTTCTCGGACATGGTGAGCTTGCTCAATGAACGACCCTGCTCTTGCGCGTAGCATCTTCCCTCGGTCCTATCAATTTTCTGCCAGCTGTTCACTCACAAGTTGTTACGCACGGCACACTGAGGCCCGTGCATATCTAGCGCGAAGAATTTGACAAGCGCACACACAGCTGCAGAGTTTCATGCAGACCATATCCCGATTTCGTCATCGCAAACTGTGCGGCCAGAGGCATGGGAGCATTCGAGTCGGAGCGCAAAAGAGCTGCACTGCTCGCAATCGACCTAGTGCCGTACGCCAACTTGATAAGGGCCTCCAACAGTGAATGCGCCCGGCACTAAACCAACGGACGACACGGCGTGGTCACAGCCGTCCAAACTCTACTCCCAGGCTCTGCAAATATTTGTGATCAATCTTGCGGTTTCACAGGACCGGCTCGCATTCATGTCCTCCCAACTGCGGGACGGTTTTGATCGCATTGCTGCTGTGACCGGCGAAAGTCTTCCGCCAAATCTCGCCAACCAGTTTGCGAGATCTCGGGGCCTCACGTCCGGAGAGAAGGGCTGCTATGCGAGTCATCTTATCGCCGCGGAGAAGATCATTGCCTCCCGCCTCTCTTGTGCATTGATCCTTGAGGATGACGTCGAACTCGATGGCGACTTTTTGCACGATGTGAAGACGGCGATTGAGGCGGCGCCCAACAGGTGGGACGTGATCGGTCTCGCCTGGTGGGCCAAGCCGCGATTTCGCAGGCTCGCACCAGTCGGTGACCGCCACCTAGTTCGGTTCCTTCACATGCCGAAGGTGACAGCCGCCTATGTGCTGTCGTACTCGGGCGCACTAAAGATGCTCAAGCCACGTCCGCGACTTCGACCAGTGGACGTCGACATTCACTACGGTTGGGAGATGCGGCTCAATTGCTATGGTGTGTACCCCCAACCATCGCGGCAGGTGCGTCTACCGTCTACGATCGAGGGGCGGGACAATCGTCAGAAATCGAGAAGGTGGAGGCCGCCCCTGCATCGCTATCTCTGGGGACGCGGCCTCATGGCGTTGAAGATGATTGCGCCGATACGTTCGAGGGCAAGCCAGAAGTAGACGTGCGCAGCAGACCGCTCCTTCAGGACCAGCCAAAGTGACCCCTGGCGTGCAGCGAGGGGGCAATCCGCCCCCTCAAGTGGTTTTCTCCCACTACTCATTGCCAATCCAGCCGGGTCGTCCCTAATCCGCGCTCATAACGCGTTGAGTTGTATTTGATATTGCATTCAGACTTTCGGCCTGGCCGGGCACATCACTTGTGATCATTCGGGTGTCGATCTGCTAGCGGAGACGGCTGCTGGCGACACCTGCTGGTCGGCCCCCGCCGAGCGTCCGCCGTGACGGCAAGGGCTAACCACCAACCGCAAATGCGGTGTACCGCCTTAATTTATATGATAGTTTTGTGACAGGTTTCCCGGGCCCTCCTGGACGCCGTGTGATCCGACAGGACCCCGAAACCATCGCCCGATGACCGATCTGACAAGTTCCACTCCCCGCACCGACCAGAGCCTGGGCCGCCGTTGGCGCATGTTCCCCCGCACGTTGAGTCCTGCCGCCAGCTATTCGCTAAGCGCCACTCTCGCGCTGACGCTGACTTTGTGGTTGGCCTGGACGGAAGGTCCGCCAGGGACGGTGCTGCTCGCCATCCTCGTTTGCGCGACGACCGGCGCTCTTGTCGTACTGCTCACGCGCCATCTGCTGCTCGCCGTGGTCGTCACGGTGGCTCAGGTCGCGCTGATCACGACGATCTCGTCGTTGAAGCTCAAGTACATGAACATGGTGCTGCACGCCTACGACATCGCCTACTATCTGATGTCGAGCACCAACCTGGGTTTCCTCATTACCAACTACGGCCGGCCTGTTTTTGCGGCACTCCTGGTGGTCTTGCTGGCGGTGCTGGTGGCCGTCCTCGTGTGGCGCGTGGATCCTGTGCGGGTAAGTCGCCCGATTGCAGCCGTTCTTCTTCTCGTGTTTGCCTCCGGGGCGACAGCGGCAGGTCTCTCGCTCGGCGAAAGGCGCCACTCGCTGTTCGGCTACCAGGGCATGTTCGTCTCATCCTTCTACCGTTCGTGGGCCGAGACGATCGAAACACTGGTACGCGGCCAGCTCATGGAGGCCGCTGTTGCTTCACCGCAATCACAGATGCCGCGGTTGCTGCCCAAGGAGAGCTGCACGCCGGATCACGCGCCGCCCCACATCATTCTCATTCATCACGAGTCGGCCGTTCAACCCTCGCTGTTCCCGAGGCTCGACTACGATCGCCGGCTTGATGATTTTTTCCGCTCCGATGATGGGCGCGCCTACCGGCTGCGGGTCGAAACGTACGGCGGCGCTTCCGTGCTGACGGAATTCTCGGTGATGACGGGGCTCTCCAGCTACTCGTTTGGCGGGATGCGGCTTTTCGTGCAACGCCTCATGACCGGTAAAATTACGGAAACGCTGCCGAACATCCTGAAGAAGTGCGGCTACCGGAACGTCATGTTCTACCCGATGTTGCGCACGTTCACGGGAGCCGAGCGCTTCTTCAAGAGCGTCGGCCTCAGTGATCTGCGCGATGCCAGGGACCAGAATGCCAAGCGCGCGGATGAACGCGATCGCTTCTACTACGACAACGCGCTCGAGGAGATGACACGCCACTTTGCGTCGTCGCGCGCGCCGCTCTTCACGTTCATCGAGACCATGGCTGGCCACTGGCCCTATGATCACCCCTACGAGCCGCACATCGAGGTGCCCGGGGGTGGACCTGGCACGCATCCCGAGATGCACGAGGTCCTGCGCCGCCTATGGCTCTCCCGCCTCGACTACCAGCATCTTCTCAGCGAGCTGGAGCGCCGCTTCCCCAAAGAGCGGTTCCTGATCGTGCGCTATGGCGACCATCACCCGATGGCGACGCGCGTGCTGCTGGGTTACGACGAAGGCACCGAGGCCGAAGATGTGCTCGTCGCACGTGGGTCGATCGGCTATCAGACGTTTTTCACGGTCAATGGTGTGCGCTTCGAGCCCCAGTTCTCGAGCCCTGACATCCTCGACGTGCCCTACCTCGGCACGGTGCTCCTCGAAGCGGCCGGCCTGCCCCTGTCCGATGCGCATGCCGGCCGCAAGAGGCTCAAGATCATCTGCGATGGACTGTGGTTCGATTGTCCCAAGCGCGAGCACATCCTGAGTTTCCACCGCCAGCTCCTCGACGACGGTATCGTGAGTGCACGGTGAGCCCCGAGCCTGGACGCCGGCACACACGCTGAACGATGACCAAATTGCGCGCTCTGTTACGATAGCCTGCGCGCGCCGTTCTTGCCCGGAATGGAGCGTGCTCCAGGCTGCGGAGGACGAACGTCAATGGCCGTGTCATCAACATTTGTGGCCGCGGATGGAGACGGCTACGAGCTACAGATGGGCCGATGGAGCCGCCTCCTGGCGCCCCGCTTCATAGCCTTCGCTGGTATCGATTGTGGTGAGCGCGTGCTCGATGTCGGATGCGGCACCGGCAATCTGAGCTTCAGCCTTGGCAAGAACCCGCGCATCGGCGCCGTGGTCGGCGTCGATTTCTCTTCGGCCTATGTCGCACACGCGCAGGCCAAGGTCAGCGACCCTCGTCTCAACTTCGAAGTGGGAGACGCCTGCGCCCTGTCATTCGCAGACGCATCGTTCGACCATTCCCTATCGATGCTGGTCCTGCAGTTCATTCCCCAAGCAGAGGTCGCTGTGCGCGAAATGTGCCGCGTCACGCGACCGGGCGGCACCGTCGCTGCCGCGACATGGGATGCGCGCGGAGGCTTTGTATTCTATCGCATGTTCTTCGACACGGCGGCCCTCCTCGATCCTGCAGCCAATGAGCGCCGAGCAAGAGCCTATACGAGGCCCATGAGCCGTCCCGGCGAATTGGAGGTGTTGTGGCGCCAGTCGGGCCTCATCGATGTCGTCCAGGACATGATCACCATTCGAATGGAGTTTGCGTCGTTCGAGGATTTCTGGGCGCCGATGGAAGGCAGAGACGGCCCACTCGCCGACTACGTCGGAAGCCTGAGTAGCGAGATGAAAGCGACGGTTCGCGACGCAGTCGAACGCGCATACCTTGACGGCGAAGCAGATGGCCCCCGCTCTTATGCGGCCACTGCGTGGGTCGTGAAGGGAATTGTGCCGCCGAAGACCTGATGTGCTTTCGCTATTCTGGAAGACCGAGCTTGCGCAATTCCTGGTGCATCTGGCGCTTCAACGCATCCCCGCGATACGGAAAAGCGCGAAAGTAATCGCTGATGCGATAGCCCGGATGCACTTTCGAGAGGCGGTCGACATACTGGTGCGCCGCGGCATCACGACCCGCCAGTGAGTTGCAGAACGCGGCAATGGCCAGGATGTGGTAGTGCGCATTCGGCTGGCGCGCCGCGCGATCCGCCAGGGTTGCTGCCTGCTCGTAGTTGCCAGCGACCGCCGCGTCGAAGGCCTCCAAGGCTATCATTGCAAAGCTCATGATGTCATAGGGGCTGAGACGGCGCGCCGTGCGCACGGCGCCGACGCTGCCGGCATAGTCCCCACTCAACAGGCGGGCGAAAGCCGACGAGTAGTGTCCAAGCGCGAAACTCGGACTGAGCTCGATCGAGAGACCAATCTCGTTGATCGCGAGATCGAAGTCACTTTGCAGCAGGTACGCGCGGCCGAGCGCCCAATGGGCCTGTGGCTCGCGCGGGTCTACGCTCAACGCCTGCTGAGCATAGTCGAGAGCGCGCTGGACTTCGCTCGCCCGATCCTTGCTGATCTCGAGGAAGGCGCGCTGCCAATGGACGAAGGACAAGCCCGCGTATACGCGTGCTGAATTGGGGTCGAGCTGCGCAGATTGCTTGAAGAGCCGCTCTGCTTCCTCATAGGCTCCGGGCGTAAACTGATACATGAGCCACGAAGCGCGATGATAGGCGCTCCAGGCATCGAGAGTGGCTGGATGCTTGAGCAATGCCCGATGCCGCTCGGACAGCTCAATCTCGCTCTCGACCGTGCCGACAACGATGTTGGCGATATCGTCCTGTATGGCGAAGATGTCGTCGATGCTGCGGTCGAAGTGATCCGCCCACACCTCACGTTCCGATATCGCGTCTGTCAGCGCGGCATTGACGCGAACCCGTTGCCCGAGAAACTGGACATTGCCTTGCACGACGTATCGGACGCCGAGCCTCTGCGAGACGCTCCTCAAATCCTGCATCGCACCGCGGAACATGAAGGCCGTGCCGCGCGAGATGACGAACAGCCAGCGCGTTCGTGCGAGCCGCGTCATGATGTCGAGCGTCAGACCGTCCGCAATCACGCGACCATGTTCATCGCCACCGAGTACTTCGAAGGGAAGGACGACGAGCGATGGCCGATTGGGCAAGCTGAGATCCAATCCGCTCGCCCTGTCGGCATCGACTAGATCGGACGACGTGGCCGGCATCGCCAGAGCGCGGCTTCCCGACGGAGCATCGTCGCTTGCCAGAAGCAAATTGTGCCGGATTACCGGTGCAGGAATGATCTCGGCGCGCGCAGTGGCGGTGATGACTTCTGGCTCAGTTGCAACTTCGCCAACGAATCTCAAGCCGCGACGGTGGATCGTCTTGATCAGCCCCTGGGCTGTCCCATCGTCGCCGATCACACGGCGCGCCACCTTGATGCGACTCGAGATCGCTGCTTCGGAAACAATGCGTCCTTTCCAGACCCTCTCGATGATCTCGTCGCGCGTGACAATGCGATCTCGATTCTCGACGAGCAGGACCAAGAGGTCGAACACCTGCGGCTCGACGCTGATCGGCGTACCATCCCTGCGCACTTCGTAGGCCTGGGTATCAATGGCGACAGGCCCGATGACGTAGATCATGGACCACCCCCGGATGCGCGTTTTCCACACAGCTGGCCACGCCGCCAAAAGGGGCGTCGTGCACCCGCCGCGCGGCGGGGGAGCGGGACTTCTCCAGGAAATCTCCACAAAACGATCAAGCGGCCCGCGCCGTCCAGACCTATGCTTGCGCTCGCTGACAAATTGCTGCCGCCCGCTTGCCTTGCTCGCGGGCAGGGAAGTGTTGCGCTGCCGCCGGCACTGAGTGTCTCGGACTGCATATCGAAATGCGCCCTTTCGGGACCGGGCTCATCGTCCCGGGGAATGGATCTACCACGAAAGCCTGCCGACCGGCGGCGTGTAGTGCACCCCGCACTCAAACCAATACCGAATGGTCTCCTAAACTCCGTGGGTTCAGATACGGACCTTTGGGGGCGTGTCCTGCACCAATACGCGGAGGAGCGGCCCATTACCCTGACGACAGCAAACAAGGGTATCCAGCGGGCCTCTGAACGACAAGATCCCTATAAAATATAGGTAATCACCAGCGATCAATAAGCCGATACCAGCTCAATGGCCACTATCGGTCGTTAAACATGCGAAGTCGGGCGGCCCGGAGTGCTTCCGGACCGCCCGACTTACTTCGACAGATCGTGTCGCGCGCTCAGGGCTTTGCGATCACGATATCCGGAAACACATCCTCCGACACAGGGAGCGCACCCCGGAACTCGTCGTTGCTCGAGCGCGGCAGCGCCTGGCGATAGTCGTCATCGCTGACCGGCAGCGCCTGCTCGTAGCCCGACGAACGCGGCAGCGCCTGACGGGTATCGTTAAAGGGGTCGAACTTCGCGTGAGCCGCACTCGCCAAAAGACCGACGGCCACGATGGTGCTCAGGATCGTCTTCATTTCAGTTCTCCGTTTCTGTAACCGCGTGCTCATTTTCGATGTAACGGCGCGAGGAACCGCGGCTTCACATTCCTCGAGTCGATTTCGGCGGAATGCCGAATTCTGTTGCTTGTGCTCAGAACTGCGCTGCAAGCGGCGGATGCGCGCCGTTGATGCGCTCCTGGCCGGGATTGCGGACCGCCGAGGCGATTTCGCCTCGGCTGAGGCCCATGTCCTGCAGCATCCGGTCATCCAGATGCTGAAGCTCCCATTCGGCGCGCCGGAATGCGCGCTGACGGATGCGCTCGGCCATCCACTGCCTCACACGGGATGTGATGGCAGCCGACACTGCCGAACCCGCGGACTTCGATGTGCTGGCCGGATCGGTGTCGTATACGAAACCGCCAACCTCTATCCTCTGCGTGCTCATGATCATCTCTCTGTCGTTGTTTGTTGGTTCGACGACCGAGGCTTTAGGCGCTTCGATCGCCGGCTGCCGTTACATAGGTGACAGGGTCCCCCTCGGCTTGAAGGCACGCTGGAGGTTTCGTGGAGATTTCCTGGATTTTCTGACGCCACCCCTCAGAGTGGCGAATTGGGCCCCGAGGGTGGCGGTCGAGGCTGCGGTATAGGCAGGACGAGCAGGCTTTCGGGTCGGCAGCGCCGGCCGACTGTCCTACGCCCAGCCTGCTGCGCTTCCATTTGCGCAGGCGCGGAAAGCTATTGCGCGCCGCATCCGGCGACGCGCTCCATTCACGACTTTACGTGAGATCTCAGCCAGGAGCCGGGGAAGCGCTGGACGTCACTCAGACCTGACGGCCGATGGCTTTCTCGCTCGTGAGTGCCGATATTTCCGCGTTCGAGAAACCCCACGCCTGGAGAGTGCCCTCGGTATGGGCGCCAAACGGGGGTGGTCCACCCTTGACGCTCGACGGCGTCCGGCTGAAGCGCGGCGCCGGGCCAGGTTGGACAATCCCGTCGACGTTGACGAAGCTGCCGCGCGCCTTGTTGTGCGGGTGCTCGGAGGCTTCGGAAAAACTCAGCACCGGCGCAAAGCAGATGTCGGTGCCTTCCATGAGCGCGCACCACTCGTCCCGCGTCTTCAGCCTGAAGAGCTCCGCGAAGCGCTCCCGCATCGCCGGCCAGTGTGCGCGATCGAATTGATCGGGACATTGCGCGGGATCGAGACCGAGCGCACGCAGCAGGATCTCGTAGAACTTGGCCTCGACGGCACCGACCGAGACGAATTTGCCGTCCTTGGTCTGGTAGCAGCGCCAGAACGGTGCGCCACCGTCGATGAAATTGTCCTCGCGCTGGTCGGACCACTCGCCGACGGCCGCCAAGCCGAAACACGCGAGCGCGAGGTAAGCGGAGCCCTCGGTCATGGCGACATCCACCACCTGGCCGAGACCGGACGTCTTCGCCTCCAGGATGCCTGCCAGCAACCCTGCCAACAGGAACATAGCGCCGCCGCCCATGTCACCGACCACATTGAGCGGCGGAACGGGCTGTTCGCGCGGACCAATGGCGTGCAGCACACCGGAGAGCGAGATGTAGTTGATGTCGTGGCCCGCAGCCGAGGCAAGCGGACCGTGCTGGCCCCATCCCGTCATGCGGCCATAGACCAGACGCGGATTTCGTTTGTGGCAGACCTCGGGCCCAAGACCCAGCCGCTCCATGACGCCCGGCCGCATGGGGTCGATCAAAGCGTCCGCCTGCTCGATCATACGCAAGAGCGTCTCGATACCCTTCGGGTGCTTGAGGTCGATCGCGACCGAGGGACGGCCACGCCGACGCACATCTGCCTTGGGCCCGGCAAACTCGAAGCCGAGGCCCGTCGGCTGCGGCCGGTCGATGCGCACGATGTCGGCGCCCATGTCGGCAAGCAGCGAGGAGCACAACGGCGCGGGTCCGATGCCAGCTATTTCGATGATCTTGATCCCGGCAAGCGGGCCGCCCTTCTTGTCCGCCATGATTCACCTTTCAAATGCGAACGACCGGCGAGCCATCACAGCTTAATGCCCGCAGCAGTCAGCTCCTGCTCGTTGAAGCCGAGCTCTCTGACGAGCACTTCGAGATTGCTCGCGCCGAGCCTCGGCGCAGCGTGCCGCACCACGCCGGGTGTGTCGGAGAATTTGCCGATGACGTTCGGCATCTGGATGCTGTCCTGCAGCTCATCGTCGCCGACGCTCGTAATGTTCTCGCGTGCCAGGAGATGCGGATCCTCGAACATGTCCGAGACACTGTAGACCGGCGCACCCGGCGCATCGAACTCGCGGAGCCGCGTTGCCGCTTCCTTGAGCGTAAACTTGCCGATGGCCTCCTGCAGCGCCGCCTCTATGGCATCGGCATACTCGAGCCGCTTCTGGTTGTCGCTGAAGCGCGGATCGTCAGCGAGCTCCGGAACCTTGAGCGCCTCACACAGCCGTTGGAACACGGCGTCCGCACCACCCGAGATTGCGATCCAACCGCCATCGCTCGTGCGGAACGTATTGCGCGGCGAAACGAGTGGCAGCCGGCTACCCTGTCGCTGCTGGACGATACCGAGCTGATCGTAGTCGACAATCTGGCCGCCCATCAGCGAAAGCATCGGTTCGTAAATCGGCAGATCAATGACCTGACCCTTGCCGCCGTTGTTGCGCCGGGCTTCGAGAGCGGCCAGGGTCAGAAAGGCACCAGCAAGGCCGGTCGTCATATCCGCCATGGGGGAGCTCGGCAGGAGCGGTGGTCGGTCTGCGAACCCGCTCGTGTAGGCAAAACCGGTCATGGCTTCGGCCAACGAGCCGAATCCGGAACGCTCGCGGTAGGGACCTGTCTGGCCAAAGCCTGATACACGCACGAGCACGAGGCCTGGATTGACGGCCGACAGAACGTCGTAGCCAAGTCCCCATTCCTCGAGGGTGCCCGGCCTGAAATTCTCGATCACGACATCCGCGCGCGCGGCCATCCGGCGCACGATTTCGACGCCGAGCGCCGTGCCGAGATCGGCCGACACACTTCTTTTGTTGCGATTGAGGACCTTGTGGTAGAGCGCGATCCCGTTCTTCCGATTGCCCCAGCTGCGGATGCCATCGCCGCGCGTCGGATGCTCGATCTTGATCACGTCAGCCCCGTAGTCGGCGAGCTGCATCCCGATGAACGGGCCTGAAACGAAATTTGCGAGCTCGACGACGCGAATGGCAGAAAGGGCAGCCGGCCGATCCCCGGATGCAGGGGCGGTATCGAGCATTGGGTCCTCGCTTTGGAGGCATGTTTGTGGGGGGACGGTATTCCCGCCACGCCCCCGGGCAAGGCAGGAAAATTCCAGGCCGATTGGAGAAAAACTACAGCTTGATCGCTGTGTCTTGGACCTGGGTAGCAGCCGGAAATGCCCGGCGCGCCTCCTCCAGAAGCCACTCGCGAAAGCACGCAACGTGCGGCGCATTCCAGTGCACCGGCTTGGCGAGGAAGTAGCAGCCCTCGCCCTGTAGCAGATCGCGGCGGAACGGAGCCACCAAGCGGCCGCTCTCGAGGACGCCCGCCACCTGCGCTTCGCGCGAGATGGCAACGCCCAGACGGTTTTCGGCCGCGTCAATGGCCATTGTCGTCAGATCAAACGTAAGGCCTTGCGTTGGATCGACGATCGACGGCTCGACGCCAGCGGCCTTCAACCAGCGGGCCCAGTCGTCGCGGCGATAAAGCGAGTGCAGCAGCGTATGCTGGCGAAGATCCTCCGGCTTAGCGAGCCGCTTACGGCCCGTCAGCAACTTCGGATGACAGACTGGAAAGATGTCCTCCATGAAGATCAGTTCGGCAGTGACCCCCTTCCACGGCGGACTACCGAACCGCAAAGCAGCGTCCATGCTCTCACGCGTGAGGTCGATGGGTTTGGCGCTTGTTTCGATGTGAACCGATATGTCGGGATGGCGCGCATGAAAGCGACCGAGGCGAGGAACGAGCCAGCGGATCGCAAATGTCGGGGTCACATTCACGTGCAGCTCGTGTCCATCATGCTGGGCCACGGCACGACACGCCTGCTCGATCTGATCGAACGACTTTCCTATGTCGCTTGCCAGGCGCACGCCGTCCGGCGTCAGGATACGCTGGCGACCATTGGCGACGAACAACCGGGTGCCGAGCCAGGATTCAAGTGCGCGCACCTGATGGCCGACAGCCGACGGCGTGACGCAGAGCTCATCCGCGGCTTTGGCCAGCGTGCCCGATCGCGCGAGCACCTCGAATGCGCGCAAGGCGCCGAGGGCAGGAAGTCTTCGGTTTGGCAAGCTGGTTCTCCAGGATCGACCCGGAGCATATTGCAACGCGCGGCCTCACAAAAGACCGTCAGCATTCATGTATGCCAACCCCGGCACTTCGCCCATCCCATCATTCGGTCGGCGGGAAGCAGCCGGCAAAATCATTGTCATCGAGCCATCGCGTGTAGGAGGCGGCCATCGCGTCGCCTGTGACGAGGACTGCGAGCGCATCGGGCATTTGCGGACGCACGATCAGCATCCACGCGCTGCCATAGGGATCGGACGCGAGCCAAGCGGGATTGCGGATGAGATCCTCGTTCACCTCTTCCACAAGGGCATCAAAGGCGATGCGCGCGGGGCCGACCCATTTGCTGCTCTCGATTGTCGCACACGACTTCTGCGCCTCGACCGTGCGGCCGACACGCTTTGGAGTGAAGGCGAATATTCGGAAGTCGGCGAGCCCCGGCCCGACCATGGTCATGCCGAGACGAACGAGGCCACCCGCGAGCGGCTCGTACCACATGTGGTTCTCGATATCGTAGTGAAGGCGCGTCGGGAAAACGCAACCGCGGATCTCCAGCACCTCGCCATCTTCGCGAGAGCCCGCCATCAGTGCAGCCCGACAGGATCGATCCGAATGTGACGGCCGCGCGTGTCGAAGAAGCCGGCGTCATTGAGGACCATGCGGTTGACGGTCACTTCGTCGATGCGTTCCTGCAGACGCGCCTTGGCCACGAGGTCGATCAGTGGGCCGCCACCGGGCGGCGACTCCGCGAAGATGGCGAAGGCATCCCACTTGCGGCGAGAGGCATCCAGCATGGTCTTCATGTCCTTCCAGCGCACTTCGTCGCCGATGACATGAACGTACGAGCACGAAATGAGCTCGACCTTGTCGCTGCCTATGTTGATCAGGAGAATGAGCGCCGTGAAGCCGTTCGTCGCGGCATACTGCTCGACGATCCAGCGCTCGAACTCTCCACCCTTGCCATCATCTCCCTTAGAACTCGACAACGGGATACTCCTGCTTCTCCTGGTCGAGGATGGCGAGATAGTTCGAACCAAACTCCGCCTCGTACCAGCGCTCGAACTCGGCGAGCGCAGCGGCGATGTTGGGCGTTGGCGCGGCGACGGTCTCCACTTCGGCGGGCTGCGGCTTCACGGCGGCCCAGACGGTGAGCGCGACCGGGCGCCACGCCGCGAAGATGCGCTTTCTCTGATCGCTTTCGCCATGCCAGCCGAACTCGGAGCGCAGAGCTGCCGTCTGCGCCGCGACAGCCTTCTCCTCGTCCTCGGCACCGTGTGCCGCCTTCGCCATGAGCTCGGCGAGCGAGAGCCGGCGGAAGGCATACTGGCGCGCGCGCTCGCGCTTCTCGATTTCGCGGCCGATATTGTCTCGGAAGGTGAACTCCTCCCGCTGCGCGGCGGTCGCTGCCTCGGCAAGCGCCGCCAGAAACTGATCGCCGCGTACGCGTCCTTGATCCATCGAGAATTCAGCCTCTTCATCAGCGTGGAACCGGGCCTGAGATATCAGGCCCCGCACCTCATACTGGCGTAGACACTGGCTCGGAAATGATCAAGAGGGATCGTCAGAATGGATATGGCCTCGGCCCGGTCTGGATGGTGATCCAGCGCAGTTCCGTGAATTCGTCGATAGCCGCCTTGCCGCCGAAGCGGCCGTAGCCCGATGCCTTCATGCCGCCGAACGGCATCTGCGGCTCGTCGTGTACCGTTGGTGCATTGATGTGGCAGATGCCGCTCTCGATCCGGCGCGCGACGGAGAGAGCTCGCGCAATGTCCCTGCCGAACACGGCAGCGGATAGGCCGTACTCCGTATCATTGGCGACGCGGACGGCCTCCTCCGTGCTGCCTACACGAACCACCGTCACGACGGGGCCGAAACTCTCCTCGCCGTAGATCCGCATGTTAGGCGTCACGTGATCGACGATGGTTGCAGGCAGGATCGTTCCCGGCATGACACCCCCGCAGACGAGCTTCGCTCCCTTGGCAATGCCATCCGCGATGAGCGCATTCACGCGGTCCGCGGCCTGCGGAGCGACGAGGGAGCCGAGCACAACCTCGCCCTTGCGCGGATCACCCGAGGGCAGCGTTCTGGCTTTGGCCGCGAACTTCTCGACGAACGCGTCCGCCACTTTCTCATCGACGACGACGCGCTCCGTCGACATGCAGATCTGGCCCTGGTTCATGTAGGCGCCGAAGGCTGCAGCCTTCACCGCCTCGTCGAGGTCCGCATCATCGAGGATGACGAGAGGGGCCTTGCCGCCAAGTTCCAGGAGAACGCGCTTCAGGTGCTTGGCCGCAATCTGCGCGATCACGCGCCCGACACGCGTCGAGCCGGTGAAGTTCACACGGCGAATAGCCGTGTGCCCGATGAGCGCTTCCACGATCGACTGCGCATCCTCCGGTGCATTCGTCACGACGTTGACGACACCATCGCCGAGCCCCGCCTCGGTGAGGCATTGGCCGATGAGGCGATGGACGCCGGGGCTCACCTCGGAGGCCTTCAACACCACGGTATTGCCGCACGCGAGCGGCATGGCGACCGCGCGCACACCGAGAATCACGGGGGCATTCCATGGCGCAATGCCAAGCACGACACCGACCGGCTCACGCAGAGCCATGGCGAGGTTGTTCGGCTTATCGGTCGGAATGACTTCGCCGGAGATCTGCGTGGTCATGGCCGCGGCTTCGCGGAGCATCCCCGCCGCCAGCATTACATTGAAGCCTGCCCAGCCAGCGGTGGCACCGACTTCGGCCATCATGAGCCTGGTGAACTCGGCCGCCTTCGACGCAAGGATGTCCGCGGCCTTGTTGAGGCGCGCGCGCCGCTCATTGGGGCCCAGCGCCGACCAGATTGGAAATGCCGCCGCCGCCGCATTCGCCGCACTGAGCGCATCCTCGACGCTCGCCGCGGCAACCGTGCTCGCAACCTCCCCGGAGATCGGATTGCTGCGCTCGTAGACTGCGTTCTGCGCTGCCGGGCGGTCCTTGCCGCCGATGAGAAGGTTGATCGCGTTCATGGGAGCTGCCTTCCCTAACTCAGTGGACGGGGACTGGGATTGATCATCGATCGGAACGAGCGGCATTGCGGATGCGCGCGCGGCGTGCGGCCTCTCGAGCAGCACAAGGCTCTCTGCCTTGAGCGGACGCGGCGACGCCTGTCCACCACCCCTGCCACCGAGAAAGGCCCGCTGCACGGCTGCATCATCGGCGAGCGCACTTGCGCGCCCCTCGCCGGCAATACGGCCATTCTCGATGATATAGCCGCGATCCGCGATCGCGAGGCTCGCGCGGACGTTCTGCTCGACGAGGAGGATCCCGAGACCGCTCTCTCGCACGCGTCGGAGCGCTTGAAACAGCTCCTTCGTAAGGAGCGGCGACAGCCCGAGCGACGGCTCGTCGAGCAGCAGGATCTCCGGCGCCGACATGAGCGCGCGGCCGATCGCCACCATTTGCTGCTCGCCACCCGACATGGTGCCGACGGCCTGAGCGAGCCGCTCGCTGAGGCGCGGGAAGATCGAAAGCACATCGGCGAGCATCTTCTGCTCACCGGCGCGCGCGCGCGTCGCATAGGCGCCGAGCAGAAGGTTCTCGCGCACGGTCAGCTCGGCAAAGATCCCACGTCCTTCGGGAACGAGCGCGATACCGGCCTCGACAATCTCGTGCGCCTGAAGTTTCGCCAGATCCTGACCGCCGAACGTGATTCGCGAGCCCTTGGCCGGCGCGAGGAGACCGGCGATGGTCTTGAGCAGCGTCGTCTTGCCGGCGCCGTTGGCACCGAGAACGACCGCAACCTCGCCTTTGTCGAGGCGCAGCGCGACATCGGACAGCGCAAGATGCTTGCCATAGGAAAAGGAGAGATCGACGACTTCAAGCATCGTCCTCTCCCAGGTATGCACGCACGACCTCCGGCTCGGCGAGTGCGAGGCGCGGCGTGCCGTGCGCGATCACGCGACCGGCGTTCATCACCACGCAGCGATCACAGAGCGCATGGATGGCATCCATCACATGCTCAACCATGATGATGCTGAGACCATCGAAGCGAAGAGACTGGATAAGCGCAATGCCTTCTTCGAGCTCGGTCGGATTGAGACCGGCAAGCCATTCGTCGAGCAGCAACAGCTTCGGCTCCAGCGCGAGCGCGCGGGCGAGCTCGAGGCGCTTCTGGTCGATGTACGTCAGCTCCGAGGCCGGCATCGCTGCGCGATGCTCGAGCCCGACACGCGCGAGGAGTGCCATGGCTTCCTCGTGCGCGGCAGCGCCCGTGACGTGACGCGCACGAAAGGCGAAACTCGGGATAACATTCTCGGCCACGCTCATCGAGGGCAGCACACGCACGAGTTGGAATGTGCGTGCCACGCCGAGCCGTGCGATGGCCTCGGGATTGGCACCATTGATAGGGCGGCCCAGATAGAAGATCTGGCCGGTGTCGGGCTTCAACGCACCGGAGATTAGATTGAGCACCGTCGTCTTGCCCGAACCATTCGGTCCGACGAGACCGACGATCTCGCCGGGCCGCACGTCGAAGCTCACATTGTCGACCGCGCTGAGACCGCCGAACGATTTCTTGAGATCGGCGATCGTCAGAATATTGGGATCGCGGCTCGCACGAGTCGGCAATGTCGCGAGCGCACGGCTTGCTACCGGCCGCCAATCCTCGATGAGGCCGATCACGCCGCGCGGCAGGCCATAGACGATCAGAATGAAGGCTGCACCGAGCAGGATCGAGTAGGCGTTAGGGAAATTTGCCTGCAGCACCTCGAACAGCAGCACGAGCGGCACGGCGCCGAGCAGCGGGCCGAAGAGTGCGCCTGCGCCACCGAGCAGCGCCATGATCACCACCTGGAAGGAGATCATGGGGTTGAAGGCGATTGTCGGGTCGATATAAGTCCAGCGCGGGGCCATGATGGCGCCCGCGAGCGCCATGATCGCCGAGCTGATAGCGAAGAGCACGATCTTCGTGCGCGTCGTATCGATGCCGCTGTGGCGCGCAACCACCTCGTCCGCGCCGATGACGCGGGCGGCCAAGCCGAGGCGCGAGCGGCTGATGAGCCATCCGATAATGAGCACGGCCACGGCGAGCGCCAGGAGCTGCCAGTAGATCGTCGACTGCGGCATGCCGAGAAACAGATAGCGCCCGACTGTGCCGGCCACGTTCACTTCGTACCAAGTCACGAGTTGGCGGATCAGCTCGGTTAGGCCGAAGGTGAAAATGACGAAGTAGACGCCCGAGAGGCGCAGTGTCGAAAGGCCAACGACGAGGGCCACCACGAAGCCCGCAAGTGTCGCGGCGATGAGCACCAGCGGCCAGGGCACTGTCTCGGCCAACATGGCTGCAGCGTAGGCGCCGATGCCGAAGAAGGCTGCGCTCGCGAGAGAGATGTAGTGCGTGGGGCCTGAAAACAGCGCCCAGGCCGTCGCAAGAATCGTGAAGTTGAGCATCCCGATTGCGAGCGCCAGCACATAGCCGCTCGCAACAAGTGGCAATCCGGCGAGAAGCAGCGCTGCCAGGACGACGAGGGCAATGAGCGGTGCTCGCGCGAGGCTCATCGCACAGCGCTCCCGAACAACCCCTGCGGCCGCAAGAGCAACACGATCATGAAGAGTGCATACGTGACGGCAAGCGTGAGGCCGGGATCGACGAGGCGCGTCACGCCTGTCTCGATCACACCAAGGGCAAGCCCCACGGCCAGTGCTCCCATGACATTGCCGACACCGCCGACAATGACCACGATGAGCGCTTTCATCGTGAAGACAACGCCCATGGAAGCGTTGAACGTGAGAAACATGCTGACGAGCACGCCGCCCGCGGCAACCAGGGCGCCGCCAAGCGCGAATGCAAATGCCGATGCCGTGCGCACATCGATGGCGACGAGGCTTGCGGCAGTGGGATTGACGGCAATCGCGCGGATCGCGGTGCCTGTGCGGGTTCGCGTCAGAGCCAGGTAGAGACCCACACCAATGAGCCCGGCGAACACAAGCGCGATGACTCTATTGAGTGCGAGCGTCGTGCCGAGAATGGAGACTGGCACCGAGAGATAGCCGTAACTGTAGTACTGGCCGCCGAACAAAACGAGCGCGACACCCTGCACGATGAAGAGAAGGCCAAAGGTGGCAAGAATGCTGTCCACCTCGAGCTGGCCGCGGCTCTTCGCGCGCCTGACGAGCGGGGTCAGAAGCCAGCGGTAGATCGCCCAGTTGGCGAGAAACGCGAGTGGCACTGCGAGGATGAGGCCGACGAGCGGACTGATCCCGATGGCGCTGTAGAGCCAGAATGCCATGAAGGCCGCGCCGACGAGAAACTCGCCGTAAGCAAGGTTCATGATGCGCGCGACGCCATACTGCAGCGTCAGCCCCATGGAGATGAGCGCGTACATGCCTCCGAGCACGAGGCCTGAGATGAGAATGTCGAGGAGCAGCATGGTTCAGGCGATGATCTGCTGGAGCCCCGACCACTCTCCCCCGAAAGTGGCCAGGGCTCCAGCTCCCTCTATCCCGTTATTGCTTCCATGCCGGCTTCGGGAACAGCGGCGCCTTGGCGCCGTCGTAGCTCGTCGGTGCGAGGCCGACGAACTCGCCGTTCTGCCACTGCCCAACCCACCACACGATCGGCATGATGTTGTCGGCGAGCTTGATCTTGCCCATGATCGTGTCGAATGTGCCGGTCTGCAGCTCCTTGATGATGGCGGCATTGTCGATCTTGCCGACGCGCTCGATGGCCTGCTGCAGCATCTGGAGGCTGACGTAGGTAACGGGGCTCGCCCAGCGGTCAGGCTCGCGGCCGATCACTTCCGTGTGGCGCTTGAAGTAGGCTTGGAGCGCGGGGCTGTCGACATTCCAACCGCCGACGCCCATGACGCCTTCAGATGCCGCGCCGAACTTGCCCTTGAATACCGGGAAGGCCGTGCCAACGGCCGTATAGTAGACCTTCGGGTTGTAGCTGAGCACGCGCGCCGCATCGGTGATCGCGATCGTGTCGGGCGGATAGCTGAAGGCGACGAACGCATCGGCGCCGGTCGCCATGGCGTCCTTCAGGAGCGCCTGCATGTCCTGCGTGCCGATCGGGTAGGTCTTGTCGAGCGCGATCTCGAGACCCGCCGACTTGAAGGCGGCGCGCGCGGCCGTGGCAAGCTCGATGCCGAATGCATCGGCGACGGAGATCATCGCGACCTTACCGTCGATCTTCTTCTCGGCTTTGAGCTTGCCGAGGACTTCAGAGAGCGCGACCGCACCCGCTTTCGACGGGCCGAGGTACCAGAAGCTGTTCGGCCAGCGCTTGGCCATCTCGGGCGCGCGATCCGTCGCAGCCGTCACGGCGAGATGCGGATAGCCAAGCCGGTTGAAGGTCGGGCCGACCGCCAGGTTCAGGCCGGTCCCCCAGGGCGGTAGGATAATGTCGACCTTGTCCTGCGTGCCGAGGCGCTCGATGGCCTTCACTGCTTCCTCGGAGTTCGAGCGGTCGTCGTATTCCACAACCTCGATCTGGAGCTTCTTGCCGCCAACCGTAATGCCGCCAGCCGCGTTCACGTCCTTCACCCAGAGCTGGTAGTTCGGCAAGGTCGTCACACCCGCGCCTCCGGCAAACGGGCCGGTCTTTGAGATCGCGTAGCCGATCCTGATCTTGTCCTGTGCCTGTGCGAGACCAGCATGGCCCACGAGCCCCAACACGGCCGCAGCCAGTGCCAGGCGGCTGAGTGACTTCCGCAGCATATCGAAGGTCCTCCTCAATCGTCGGCAGACCGGCCCCTTGGGGCTGGCGATGGCGCGACGTGCTTCCTCTCTTTGAAGCCGGGCTCTTCTTGCGACCTCACAGGCCCGTGCTTGACTGAGTGAACATCATGTGGTGGCCTGCGAAAATGGACAAAACTTCCAAAAAGATGCACAAAACAATGTCTATCAGCCGGGCGCGGGCCCCCCCCGCTGCCCTTCGCGGCGATGGCGCCCCCCACACCCACGTACCGGCTGAGCGCCCGGCCGAGATCATTGCGGCCCGCTTGCGATCGGTGGTGGTCGAAAGCCATTTCGCGGCGCGTGAGTGGCGGCTGGACGCCGGAGTTTCGAACGGATTCGACCACTGCCTGATCCTGCAGTCCGGCGAGGCCTGGTTGCACCCCAAAGGCGAGCACCTGCACGTGCTAGGGCCCGCGTTCGTCTGGAGCCCCGCCAATTCGGCCGATCGGCTCGTCATCGAGGCGGGCGGCAGCGGTCACATCATTCACATCCGCCGGGACCTCATCGAACAAATCTTCCGCCAGATCCCCGAGGCCGGCGAGCTCATTAACCTGCTCGGCGCGGAGCAGCCGCTGGCGCTTTCCATCGAAGCGGAGAGCGCGATCGGGCTGACCCGCCTCCTGGCACTCATTTCGAGCGAGCTGCAGGAGCCGCGCCCCGGATCCGAAACGGTGATCTCCTCGGCACTTCACATCTCGTTCGTGCAGCTCTGGCGCCACGTCGGGGCGCGCGCGCTAGCGCTTGGTGAAACGGTCGGCGCCGCGGCGCTGCTCATGCGCTTTCGCCAGCTCGTCGAGGAGCGCTTTCGCGAGCAGTGGGCTGTCGCGCGCTATGCCGACGCCCTCGGCGTCACCCCCGGCCGGCTTCATGCGATCGCGACGCGCACGCTCGGCCGCACGCCGCGCGCACTCATCCAGCAGAGGCTCATCTATGAGGCGGCCGTTCGACTGGAGCGGTCGGCGATCACGATAAAGCAGCTGAGCTACATGCTCGGCTTCAAGGATGCGGCGTACTTCAATCGCTTCTTCGCGAAGCAGGTGGGCATTCCGCCAGCCCGCTATCGCCGCGCGATTGTCCATCGAAATGTCGCGGGGCACGCGCCGCAAATTCCATTCACATTCTACGATTGGCCTTGAGCGCTCGCCTCAAGGCAACTATCGCGCACCCAGCGTCGCGACAGCACGCACGAGACGAAGCACCTCGTCCTCTGTGTTGTAGTAGTGCGGCGACGCACGCACGATGAGTGGCAGCGATCGTGCCGAGGCATCGAGAAGCGTGCTCGATGGCTGGGACGTGGTGACGTTGATGCCCTCAGCGCTCAAGCGTGCGTTTATCTGCGATGCATCCATGCCTGCGACCGTAAATGTCACGATGGCCGCCCGCTCGGTTCCGAGATCGTGAACGCTGACGCCTGGAATGCGCACCAGTTCGTCGCGCATCAGGTCGGCGAGCATCCGGCAGCGCGCCATGATCGGCTCCAGGCCGATCGACAGCGCGTAATCGATGGCGACGCCGAGCCCGAGGCGCGCTGCGTAATTGTTTTCCCAGTTCTCGAATCGCCTCGCATCGGGACGCAGCTCATAGCGATCCGGCGCAACCCACGGCGCGGCAAAGTGATCGATGATCGGCGGCTCCAACCGCAGCATGAGCTCGCGCCGGACATACAGAAAGCCCGTGCCGCGTGGACCTCTGAGGAACTTGCGCCCCGTCGCGGAGAGCATGTTGCAGCCGAGTTCGGCGACGTCGACCGGCATCTGCCCAACGGCCTGGCAGGCATCGAGCAGATAGAGAATGCCGTGATGGCGCGCGATCCGGCCGACGGCTGCGGCCGGATTAACGAGACCGCCGTTGGTCGGGATCCAGGTTATGGCGATAAGCCGGACGCGATCGTCGATCATGCGCTCGAGCGCCTCGACGTCGAGCGCACCATTCCGATCGTTCGGGATGACCTCGACAACCGCGCCGGTGCGCTTGGCGACCTGGAGGAATGCAACGTAGTTGGCCGCATATTCAGCCTGCGCCGTCAGGATGCGGTCACCCGGCTGGAATGGCAGGGCGTAGAAGGCCATCTGCCACGCGACCGTGGCATTCTCCATGAGTGCAATCTCGTCGGGCGCAGCATTGAGCAGACACGCGACGCTCCCGTACACACCCTTGAGCCGTTCGGCCTGCTCGTCCGCGGCCTCGTATCCGCCGATCTCCGCCTCACGACGGAGATAATCGGTCATTGCGTCGAGGACCGGCGTCGGCATGAGCGCCGCACCGGCATTGTTCAGATGGACGCGATGGCTCACGCCGATCGTGTCGGCACGCACTCGCTGAAGATCGATGCCCATGCTGATTTCGATTTTCATGTCGAGGAAGGGTGAGTTGCGGAAATGGACGGCACCGCCCGAAGGCGTTCCGCAAACTGGCGCAGCTGAGCGTTTCCGCTCTCCAGGTCAACCATCTGGCTGTCTCTGACAAAGTCAAGTCCGACGAAGAGCAGCAAATGGGCCATCGTTAGAGGCCCCCGCATGATGGGGTGCCTCACATCCTCGTTCCAAGCCGCTCCGAGCCGCTCGGCGCGCGCGACTTCGTGCTTGAGGATTGTCGGCGAGCGCTCCCCCGGTGGCCGGCGCATCTCGCGCACCCACACTGAGATCCCGTCCGTGAAGCTCCGCGCCCGCGCCTCAAGGCGACCATAGACCCAGCGATCGGCCGAGGATGGGGCCTGAAGGCGCGGCGCTCCGTCAAGCGCATCGAGATAGGCCGCGATCAGGCTGCTGTCCTCCATGCCTGTGCCATCATCGAGCACGAGGTACGGCACGCGCCCGGAGGGATTGATCGCATAGTACGGGCTGTTCTCTTCGCGCGTGCGCGCAGTGACCAGTTCGACGCGCGACGAGAGCTCCTTCTCGAGGACGACGATCCGCGCAACGCGAGCAAAGGGAGAAGTGTTGGTGATGTAGAGTTTCATTGCGTCCCCCGAATACGCTCACATGGAAACTGCCGTGCGGCGCGACATAAACTGACCAGCACCATGCGGAAATAATTATCTCGCTTTGCGCGTAGGCGGTTGGCGGAGAAGGCAGCCGACAATAACCGGACGCAAATCACTCAGGAGCTTTCAGAGCGTCTGTTACCTTGATGATATCGCCGACCATTCTTGAATATGGCGCCTCTCTCGCTATCTCTAACACTCGCTGGCCCTCGTGCAAATGGTGGGGTCATTTGAAGGTCGAAGTGGGAGGGTCGGTTGGTGCGGCTGATCGACCGCCTGAGCGCTCGTCGTGCCGAGTTGGCCCAGGCACCAGGCCGCTACAGCGACTGAGCTAGCTTCCATTTGATCGTAGGCTCGGGCCGCATCACTCGCGGCGACATTCGGCGCCTCGTCCTCGAGGCCGTGACGGCGGCGGAAGCAGTTTGGCGCAATCCAAATCATCGGGTGCAGTGGCGCATGACGCTCCTGACTTACTGCGCACCACTGTGGGTGCCCCACGGCAATATAAGTCACTGATCACGCCAAGGATCGGACCGGACGAATGCGGGTCGACACCGAACCCACACCGTCTATTGAAGCGTGAATGCGACGCTAAGCAGAGGAAGCAGACACGCGCTCAGCATCAGACGGCCTCGCAGTCTCCGCTTCAACCGCGTCCACTTTGGATCGGATATCCGTCTGGGCGTGAAGTGCCGCTGCGAACCGCGCGGACGACAAGCCGCGAATGTTGCTGCTTCGAGGAAGGTCTAGCGCCCCCGATAGCATCATCCCTCTGACAGATTGGAGATTCTGCAGTAGCCACGTGAGAACGCGGGTGCACGTTGTAACGCGGAGTTCGCACCTACAAAGGTGCCAACGATGGCATTGATGACCGGCGCCGAGCCCTCGGCGCGTGCATTGGGACACTGGAGCGTGGCAGCATCTGCAGCGTCCAAGAGGCGGTCAATCTACCGTACCTTTCTCTCCAAGCTCATGGCCTTGTCGACCTCTGCCGATAGAATGGCCGTGATCTCGTCCTCGTAGCGGTGCATCGTCGGATTGCGGCGATCGCGGGGATGAGGAACGTCAATGCGGACATCGGCAATGACGCGAGACGGCCGCGAGCTGAGAACGACGACGCGGTCCGCCATATGCACGGCCTCACTCACGCTGTGCGTGATCATCACAATCGTTCGGTTCGCTTCCTGCCAAAGATCCTGGAGATCGCGGATCATATAGTTCTTGGTCTGTACATCGAGCGCACCAAACGGCTCATCCAGAAGCAACACCTCCGGTTCGTATGTCAGCGCGCGCGCAATCGCGACACGCTGCTTCATGCCACCCGACAACGTCGACGGATAGGCGTTCTCGAAACCTGAAAGCCCTGTCAGGCGGATCCATTTGAGAGCCCGCTCTTCGGCCTCCTCGCGTTTCACACCCTGGATGTCGAGGCCGAGCGTAATATTCCGCAGCACGGTCAGCCACGGAAACAACACGAACTCTTGGAATACGACGCCACGATCCGGCCCCGGTCCCTCGATGGGCTTGCCATTGAGTGTCAGCTCGCCGCCAGTCGGCTTTTCGAAACCCGCGATCACATACAGGAAGGTCGACTTGCCGCAACCGCTCGGGCCGATGATCGCCACAAACTCCCGCTCCTGAATGGAGAGCGTGACGTCCTCCATGGCAACAACGTTGCCAAAGCTCTTTTGAATGCCCTTGGCCACGATCTTCGGCTTGGATCGAGCGTTCATCGGAAGAACTTTCGCGAGATCAGCGCTCACTTTGGACACCCCATTTTTCGGTCGTTGCGGCCTCCAGGCGGCCGATCAGGACATTCTCGAGAAGATAGCCGAGCACGGCGATAAGTATGATGCCCGCGTAGATCACATTCGTGCTCATGTACTCCGACGCATCGTAGATCATGAAGCCAAGGCCAAACGAGCTCGCGGCCAGCATCTCGGCAGCGATCAAGGCGCGCCAGGCGTAGCCCGTACCGAGCCGCATTCCTGTGATCAGGTACGGGAAGATGGCTGGAATGATCACGCGGAAGAAGATCTGCAGCCTTGAGGCGCCCATCGAACGGGCGACCCAGAACACCTTCACATTCATCATCTCGATGCCGGCGACGATCGTGTAAATAACCTCGAAAACCGCCGCGATGAAAACGACAATGATGGTCGTACGGTCGTCGATTCCGGTAAGCAGCAGAAGCACGGGCGTCCATGCCAGTGTCGGTACGGGCATGAAAATGCTGATGAGCGGCTGGAAGAGCATACGCGCCCATCGCGTCATGCCAATCAAAACGCCCAGTATCGTGCCAATGACGACAGCGAGCGCTATGCCTGCCAGAAGCCGGATCATACTGCGCAATACGTGCGTGGGCATTGCATAGGGCGGACTCCCGTCCGGCCCGGATTGCTTCCATATGGTTGTTGCGATGTTTGATGGTGCCGGGAACAGGAACGTGTTGAGCCAGCCGAGGCGGGCTGCCAACTCCCACATCACCAGTAGCGTGACGATGACGCCGGAGCGGACGATAATGTTGCGCAGAAGCGTGCTTACACTCCCACCGGACAGCGGCTTAGCGCTCGCAAGATCCACGGTGCTCATCGCGTCCCCCTGACCTTGCCGCTGCTGTGCCAGCGAGCAACTGTCATTCGCTCCAGCGTGCCGAAGATCACATGCTCGATGAGCAGGCCGATGACGGCCAAGCAGACGATGCCGACGAACATGGTCGATACGTCCATGTAGGAACGCGCAGAAAAGATCATGTAGCCAAGACCGTAGCTCAGTGCGGCAAGCATCTCAGCCGCGACCAGCGTGCGCCATGAGTGCGCCATACCGAGCTTGAGACCGGAGATGAGCGCTGGTAGCGCACCGGGCAAAAGCACGCGCCAAAACAGATCCATCGGTCCGGCGCCCATGCTCTTCACGACCCAGATCGAGTGAACGCCGATGCCGCGAACGCCCTGGATCGTACTGTAGAGGACTGGAAAGAAAGCGCCGAGGAAGCAGACGCCGATAATCGTCACGTCGCCTTGCCCGAAGGCGACGAGGAAGATCGGCGTCCAGGCCACGGCTGGCAGGGGCAGCAGGAGACTGAGCAAGGGAGACAGCGCGCGATAGGTCCCCGTGCTGAGACCCAGCACGAAGCCGAGCGGAATGGCCACGAGACACGCGAGAACAAACGCCGCAAGTGCCCTCCACAAGCTGACGCCAATATGCATCAGGAGCAGGCTGCGCTCGGCGGTGGCCGGATTTAGCAGTTCCCAGGCGCGCGCCACCACCATTGATGGTGCGGGTAGGATGGTTGCGTCCGCCAGGCCAAACCGCACGACGCCTTCCCAAAAGAAAAGCAGGGCGGCAATCGGGAGCATGAACGTCACGAACGCGACAATCTGGCTCGGTGACGCGGACGGCCCGCCCTTCTGGCGCGGGACGTCCGCAGTTCTGCTTGCTGTCACGGCTTTTGAACCTCGAGGCACCCTACTGGGATGCCTGCCTCAGTTTGACTGCCTGCTCGTAGAAGTCCATGCGCACGAGCTTCTTGAAATCAGGCACGGCTCCGATCTTGCTGGCACCCTTCATGGACTCCGCCACGGGCACGAGTTCAGCAAGAAGCTCATCAGTGACCTTCGGGTCCATCTTGATCCGGGTGAACGAGAGTTCGAGCGCTCTGGGATCGACGGTTACGCCCTTCTTGCTTATCTGGGCGGCAGCCAGCTTCGCCGCCTCCTGGGGATTGCTGCTGATCAGCTCGCCGAGATCAATCAGCGTGGCGATGTAGCGAGCAACGGCCTCCGGATTAGCGTCGGCAAACTTGCGATTGACCAAGACGAAGTTCGGGCTGTCGTTCACTCCGGCCATCGACTGTATACGCCTAACCACACCCATGGTCTCCGCGATCGCGACATGTGGCTCCCAGGCGACTGCGCCATCGATAATGCCCTGCTGCACCGCCGCGCGCAGGTCCTCGACCTTCATATTGACGATCTGGAAATCGCTTTCCTTGAGGCCGTTGTTATCGAGATAGACGCGAAAAGTGCTGTATGTGCCGGAGCCGGTGACGGCACCGATCTTCTTGCCCTTGAGTTCCTGCACAGTCTTGATCGGCGAATCCTTGGCGACAATGACGCCGTAGCGATCGCCGCCGTACTGGTTGGCCGCGACGATATAGAAGAGCTCTGGCTGCTGAGCTGCCATCGTGACGAGGCGACCGGATCCGCCGTTGCCGATGTCCACGCGCCCCGCGATGAAGGCCTTGAGGATGTCGGCGCCCGAGCTGAAGGATCCGTGCTCCACCTTGAGCTTGTAGCGGGCACCCCAATCCTTCGACGTGTAGACTTCGTCCGGCGGAACGGACTGCAGGCCCACGCGAATGGACTTCGACTCTGCGGCAGCGTGCGCAAGGGTCGCGCCAACGGCGATCGTCGCCGCCAAGGCGCACCGCTTCAACCAACCAAATGCTTTCATGCTCATGTGCTTCTTCCCTAGATAAGAACCAACATTCAGGCCGCTGAGCGGCTCTTGTTCATGGCGGCTGCGACAGCAGCGCCTTCGCCTGCGATCTTTCCGAATACCGCGCCGGAGGTAAGGCCAGTGCCTCCGGGATAGTTGTGAAAGAACAGGCCGCCGACCATCTCACCGGCGGCGAACAGGCCCGGGATCGGTTGATCCGCCGTATCATGCACTTGGCCGTTGGTGCCGATTTTCACGCCACCGAACGTGAAGGTGACACCACATGTGACGGCATAGGCTTCAAACGGTCCGGTGTCGATCGTGTTCGCCCAGTTCGACTTGCGTGGCGCGATCCCTTCAGCGGCACGGCCATCCTTGATGTTCGGGTTGAACGGAACTTCCTTTTTAACGGCAGCATTGAACTCGGCGATCGTTCGGAGGAATCCATCGCGGTCGACGCCCTCCATCTGATCGACGAGCCCCTCCAGCGTGTCGGAAGAAACTTTCGTTATCTGTCGTATCCGGTACTCGTCCCGGAGCATGGGGATGACCTTGCTATCAAACACCTGCCAAGCAAACTGCCCCGGTTGGGCGAGGATGGCACTCCCGTATTTCGCATAGGTGTAATTACGGAAGTCGGCGCCTTCGTCGACGAAGCGCTCGCCGCGCGCATTGATCATGATGCCGAACGGGTAGCTGTGCTTCTGGAATGCGTCGCCAACAGCCAGATCGCCGAAGGAGGGCGCGTTCTGATCCCAGCCGACGGCGTGGGCGCCCGACCAGTGACCACAAGCCATCGCGCCGACATCGAGCGCCATCCTGATGCCGCTCCCGGTGTTGAAGCGTGTGCCGCGGACCTTGGCGAGATCCCAGTTGGGGCCGAGATAGCGCGCCCGCATCTCCGCATTGGATTCGAAGCCGCCGCACGCGAGCACCACGGTTTTGCAGCAGAGATCGCGCTCTCGGCCGCGATGGCTGACGCGCACGCCACGCACGCCATCGTTGTCCTTGATAAGCGACACGGCCGCCGTCTCGTAGAGGATCTGCACGCCTTTCCGCTCAGCGGAACTCAGCAGCATGTCCACGAGGCCGGGACCACCGCCCCACACTTCGACACTGAGACCGCCCCAGAATTGGAAGCGTCCGTTGACCTTGTACGCCTGCCGCCCGTGACTGGTTTGGAAGCGAACGCCCTGCTTGCGCATCCATTGAAGCGTTGGAAGGCTATTCCTCACGAGGAGCTCGCACAGCGCCGGGTCAGTGCGGTATTGCGTGACGCGGAACATGTCATCAAAGAACTGATCGACCGTGTAGCTGCCGAAGTCGGTCAATGTGAGCGTGTCGGCATCGACATCGGGAACCAGGGTCAGAACGTCATCGACGCCATCGAAGGTGTAACGCATGGCGCCGGCAGTATACGTGGAGTTGCCGCCGCGCTCGGCTTCGGGAGCGGCCTCCAGCATCAATACGCTGGCGCCATTGTTGCGCGCTGAGATCGCGGCGCAAGCGGCCGCATTCCCGGCCCCCACTACGATGACGTCGTATTCCAGCTCGTCGGTGCTCATGTAATCTTTTCCTTGCCCTTCTTGCTTGGGGATTTAGGGTCCGGCGACAGGTCAAGCAGCCTCTCGAGCGCATCTGCTTGCGCGGGCGGAAGATATTTTCGGCGCAGATCCATCAAGGCAGTGCCGAAGGTTTTCTGGATCGGCTGGCCGAACATCTCGAAGATCTCGGCGAAGTAGACCTCGTGACGGATGAGCGACTCCGCCATATTGACGATCGGTCGATTGCGCGTGTACGCGCCGTGAGGATGGCTCTCGAATTCGGCGACCAAGGCCTCCTCGAAATCGACGGTGATCGTCACCAACTTGTGCGCGATGCCGACCGGAATGCCGTTGCCTTCGTGCAGGTACGTGCGCGATTTGCCGCCGAACTGGAATTTATCGAGTTGAGTGCCGAACAGGATGATCAATACTTCGACGCCGCGGTCCGCCGCGCGTTCAAGTGCGTCGCGGTATGGCATGATGTTCTGCTCGGCCGCCTTGATCCAGATGTGCGAAGCCGCGCTATCGATCATAGAGGCTACTTTTGTGCTGATCGCGTCGGCGCCGGAAGTCGACCAGACATAGCCGCGCTCGTCGGCCTGGGCCGCCACCGGGATGGCCTTGATCAGCTTGGCGCAACGCCTGGCAGTCGCGCTAGAGATGCGCTCGAACAGCACGTCGGGCGTGACCGCAGCATAGCGCACTGGATTTTCGGAGATCGGCTGCACCGCTTCCTTCTTGCTGAGGCTGTCCAGAACGGTATAGGCGTTGGCCTTGGGCAGTCCGGCAAGCTTGCTGACTTCGTAGGCAGTCGCCGGTTGAAGCTGATAGAGCGCGAGATAGGCTCGCGCCTCGTATTCGCTGAACCCGAGCGCGATCAGATCGGGCAGCAGCTCGCGCAAATCCGTCTGATTGGCTTCGGTCAAGCTTTCACTCCCTCTTTTGCAAGCAGAGAGTAGTCGACAGCTCGACCGATGCCGCGCCGCAAGCCTTCGAGACGCAGGGCCTGGCCGGGAGCGATGTTGGCAAGGTTGACGTCGATGCCGAAGTCCTGCAGCAGGCCAACGTGCTGCTTGGGAAAGCGATAGGGATCGGCCTCGATGAGAATACGTTCGAACCAGGGTGCTGCGGCAATCGCCTTGAGCTGCTCCGGCGCGCGGCTTGCCGCCATATCGATCTCGGATTGCTCGACGATGATGTGATCGACACCGCGATTGGTCATCGCCGTGATCAGGGCCTCGATATCCTCGACGCGCAGGGGCTGCTCGGGGTTCTTGCGCCCGAACTCGTAGATGACCGACAGGCCCAGGCTCTGGAAGCGGTCGATGTAGGATAACCGCTCGTTGTCGTTGAGCGTGACGTAGTTCTCGGAGATCTCAACGGCGTTGAGGCCGATCTTTCGCACGTGATCGCAGTAGAGATCCACTTCGTTGCGCTGATAGGCGTACTCGAAGAGAATCCCACCCGCGTAGCAGTGCACGCCGGCATCACGGTAGAGCTTGATGATGCGCTGGATCACCGGCTTCGGGATGAGAAGTGCGTTCATCGCGTAGATCTTGGCGAAGTCGATGTACTCGGCCGCGCAATCCAGCATGTCGGAGATGCCGCGCTCGCCGGTCCAGCCGAAGCCATCCGGGCCATAGTCGATCACCGCAGTCAGGCCGCGTTTGCGCGGCTTTGCGCCACGTGGCGGTGGGGCGAACTCGCGCTGTTGATCCCGAGTATTCATTTTGGTCGTCCTTAAGCGATCCTGGCAAACTGCTCGATCTTGCGGCGACGGATGAACAGCGAGCCTTCCATGATGAGGCGTGCTGTCCTCTCAATCTCCGCTTGCTCGATCACAATAGCACCATTCGCATCGCGTCTCGTGCGCGAAGCGACGCGCAGCACACCGCTCGGATGTCCGAGGCGAACATCCGTCACCGACTTGCCGATGGCTTCGGCGACGATGGAGCCGGGAACAGCGCTCGCCACGGCTGTGCACACCGCGCCGGTCACCGCCAGCGCCTTGTGCGGCCGCTGCATGGCGAGCTGTCGGACGCAAATGTCGACATCAGACGCGGCGATTTCGGCGCCGCTCACGCTGCGATAAGGAGACGGCGGCGCGATCATGATGACGCGCGGAATGTTCGGGGTCTCCGCGCGCGCCTGCTCAGGCTTGGACACCAGTCCGAGAACGACTGCTGCCCACCCGCGCACCATCTCGAGGCGCGCCATCAGCACCTCGTTGCCGCGCAGCTCATCGGGTGTCTCCGTGCCCGTGCCGCCGATTTCTGATGCCCTGACGTAGACGAAGGAGGTGGCCGCATCGATGAAGGACACGTCGATCTCTCGCCCGTCTATCATGATTTTGTCGCGGGCATTGCCGGTCGGCAGCAACTTGCCGGAAACCGCGCCGCTGCAGTCACCAAAGTCGAGGCGAATGGCCGCGCCAGTATCGGGCACGCCAGCAATGCTGCAGGTGCCTTCGCAGGAAGGCTCGCCATTGCGAACTGGAATCCGTGCGGTGACGACTTGCTTCGTGTTGGTCGTGTAGATGCGGACCGTCGTCTCCGGCTCTACGACCTGCACGAGACCGCGCCGAATGGCGAACGGGCCGACCGCGGCGAGCATGTTGCCGCAGCTCCCACCGATGGACACCTTCGGCTGCTCGATACCGACTTGATAGAAGGAGTACTCGACATCGGCGTCGGGACGCTCCGAGCGCTTCACGACGGCCGCCTTGCTCGTCAATGGATCCGCGCCGCCAATGCCGTCGATCTGCCGGCCATCCGGCGAACCGTAGGCGGCGAGCAGGAAGGCATCACGTTGCGGCCCGATCGGCGGCAGATCAGCGTCCAGGAAGAAGCCACCCCGGCTTGATCCGCCACGCATAAACGCGCACGGAATCGCGATCTGCTCGCTATCGCCCGCGCTGAGCGCGGGCGACATCTCTGCGGGCGTCGATTGCTCACGCGGCGCGAAGCGAGGGGCCATTCTGCACCACCGTTGCCTGCGGGACTACGTCAGCCTTCGACTGGCGCTCGAGCGACATCACGAGGTCGCTCACCTTCCGCGCGTGCTTCTCGTCGATCACCATCGTGGTCATGGCGAGGAACTTGGACTCGAGCTCCGCGGCCGTCAGCGGGTTCGACGGCTCGCCCTTCGGCTCTTCAGAGCTGCGGGTTACCTTGCCGCCGTCCTTGAGTGCGATGTCGATCTGCGCCTGGCGACCGCCGAGGCCATAAGCGGGCTCTTCGCGCAGCTCGACCTTGTTCATGCCCGAATGGACATCAGTCTGCTTGTAGCCGTCCCAGTACTCCTTCAGGCCATTGCCGCCCGCAGCGAGCGAAAGCGCGACGCTGAACTGCGTGCTGCCCATCGCCGCGTTGAGGTTCGTGCAGACCGGTTTCGATGCCTGCCGGATCGCGAGCTTGCTCATGTGGACAGTCACTCGCTCGACATTGTCGAGGCGCACGCCGTCGATACGATAGGCATCCTGCGCGAGATCGATCGGCCCATGCGCATAGCGGCACGCGGCGTGCGGCTTGAATCCAACCTCCATGATCGCGAAGTGCTTGCCGAGATTATCCTGAAGGTCGTCGAGCCGAACGCTGTCAGTGAAGGCGTTGAGAAAACCTTCGCGCGACTCGAGCACCTTCTTGGGGCCGCTGAAGCCACGGCTTGCCATGATTGCAGCAAGCACGCCGTTGTAGGCCGATTTGCCAGGGCTGAAGGGCTTCGCCATGCACGGGTCGTCCAGATAGGACTGAATGCCAGCCGATTGCATGCAGGCGAGGCCGATCGCCCAGGCAATCTGTTCAGCGTTGCCGCCAAGAAGCTTGGCTCCCATTGCCGCGGCACCGATGGCAGAGACCGTGCCGGTGGTGTGGTAGCCGCGTTGGCGATGGCCCGGATTAATGGCTTTGGCGATGCGAACTGCCACGTCGTATCCGGCGATGACACCAGTCACGACGTCCTTGCCCGATGCTCCCGAAACTTCTGCGATGGCGAATGCCGCCGGCACAAGCACGGAGCCGGCCTTGATCAGTCCGGTACCGTGCGCATCGTCGAGCTCGATGCCATGGCCCATCATGGCATTGACCAGCGCCGCATTTGGCGTGGGCACCTTCATGCCGTGGCCGATAATCGTGCTCTGGGGTGCCCCACCCCATTCCTTGACCAAGTCGATGACCTTGTTGGCTGGCTCGCTGATCGCCGAGGCCGCAATCTCATTGCCCACGCCATCGCGCAGGATGAGCTTTGCCTTATGGGCAACTTCCGCGGGAATGTTCTCGTACGTCAGACCGGCGACATGCTCGGCAAAGCGCATTGTGAGCCCTTTGAGCTCTTCGGCCTGCTGAGGGGTGGAGGCACTTGGCATCTTGGACAGCTCCAGCGGTTAAATGGTAGTAGTAATGGATGCTACTAATTATTCGATGTCAACCCCGATCTGGAAGTTTCGCCCGATGCAGGTGCCAGAAATCGGGATGGCATGGCCAAAATTTGGGACCCTGGTCGCATCATAGGCTACCATCGTCGGCGCGGCGGCCGACGCTCCAAATTGGGCGGAGAGCTACCACGACCGTCATGGCGCGTGCTGACGGTCGGCGCCGGTAATCGGAATGCCGGCATCCGCCGTTCGATCAGGATGGAAAGAAGAACGCTGCAATTCCGAGATGCGAGCGCGATTGACTTTGTCCAGTCGACGCTTCTCGGCAGCGAACGGACATATTCTGCAGGATGCTCTTCGGCAAAAGCTGAGCGCCGCGCGACTTTGAGGTGCGGAACCGTCGATATCGCCGAACCTCCGCTCTCTACGTTCGAGGTGATCCGATACCCACCATTGTATGACTGACGAGACGAGCCAAAAGCTGCCGTGAAGAACCGCCGCACGCGATGCAATAGTTCTGCGCACACCTCGGGGTTCCTCCCGATTTGAGGTGGCAATGTCTCCTTGCATAGATGGTCGGCGGCGCTCGTTCATTGCTCATGCCGTCTGATTGCGACGAGGCACCCACGAATGCCTCATGCTCAAGCAACTGGCGCTGTGCGGGATCGCGGAGGCCGGAGATTATTGACGGCCGTCGGAGCGATATCACCAAGCAGCTCTCAGGCCGGACGCGAAGTCCTCGCAGGTTGCCCCGCAGACATCACGGCTACGGTCGTGGTCAACGTCGAGCTACTCGTCTGTGTGAGCGTCACATCCAAGGCCCACCGGCCCACAGGACTTCCGCAGGCGCTTTCAAAGCGAGGTCATCATGAAGATCGTGGTCATTGGAGGCAGCGGGCTCATCGGTGCGAAGGTTGTGAACCGACTGCGTCAGCAGGGCCATCAGGTGGTGGCGGCGTCACCTAATTCCGGCGTCAACACGATCACGGGTGAAGGCTTGGCTGACGCGCTTGCAGGGACTCAGGTTGTTGTCGACTTGGCCAACTCCCCTTCGTTCGAGGATCGTGCGGTCTTGGAATTTTTCGAGACGTCGGGCCGCAATCTTCTTGCAGCGGAAGCAATCGCTGATGTGAAGCATCACGTTGCGCTGTCGGTTGTTGGCAGCGACAGGCTGCCCGACAGTGGCTACCTTCGCGCAAAGATGGCCCAGGAAAGCCTGATCAAGGCCTCCAAAATTCCCTATACGATCGTCCGATCGACGCAATTCTTCGAGTTTGTAAATGCCATTGCGCAGTCGGGTACGGTCGGCCAATCGGTGCGGCTTTCGCCTGCTCTTCTGCAACCTATCGGGTCCGATGACGTGGCCGCTGCCGTGGTCGATGTGGCCCTTGGCACACCCGCGAATGGGATGATCGAGATTGCCGGTCCGGAACGGATACCACTCGCCGAGCTCGCTCAGCGGTACCTGAGGGCGACGAAGGACACACGTCAGGTGGTCGCAGATCCCCACGCCCGCTATTTCGGCGCGGAGCTGAACGACCAATCCCTCACCCCTGGCGACAATCCGCGCGTCGGCTCGATGCGCTTCGACGATTGGCTCTCCCGCACATTGGCGCAGCGATGAGGGATGCCGGTCCACCTCCGCGCCCTGCGTCGTATGACAAGAAGGTCGGCCTTGTCCTTCAGGGCGGTGGCGCTCTCGGCAGCTATCAGGCCGGCGTCTACGAGGCATTGGCGTCATCGTCCTATCTGCCCGATTGGGTGGCCGGGATCTCGATCGGGGCAATCAACGCGGCTCTTATCGCGGGCAATCCTCCGGAGAACCGCGTGGCCCAGCTGCGTCGCTTCTGGGAAGCAGTCACTGCCCCGACCGCATGGTGGCCTGCCGAACTCACCGGCCCACTTGCAGCCTTCCAGAGATCGACAGGGGGACTTGCCGCGCTCATGTTTGGCCAGCCCGGCTTTTTCGCTCCGCGCCCGCTGCGTGAGTGGTTCTCGCCGACCATGCCGACGAGCTACTACAGCACAGCGGCTCTCAAGGAGACGCTCGAACTGCTCGTCGACTTCGACCTCATCAATAGTGCCAAGGGCATTCGCCTAAGCGTGGGAGCAGTGAATGTGCGCACTGGCCGCTTTGCGTATTTCGACAGCGCGGAAATCTCCATTCGCCCCGAGCATGTCATGGCGAGCGGCTCCCTGCCGCCTGGCTTTCCACCGGTCGAGATCGACGGCGAGTACTACTGGGACGGCGGCCTCGTCTCCAACACACCACTGCAATACGTGCTGGACTATTATCCGCGACGCAGCCGCCTGCTGTTCCAGGTCGATGTTTTCCAGGGCCGGGGCCAGCTGCCGACAAATCTCGAAGAAGTGAGCGAACGGGATAAGGACATTCGCTACTCCAGCCGCACACGCATCACCACCGACAATTTCCGGCAAAAGCACGACGTGCGGCACGCCATCCAGGAATTGATGGAAATCCTTCCGCCGGAGTTGCGCAATACCGAACAAGCCAAGAAGCTTTATGACCACGGCTGCGTCACCGAGATGGATATCGTGCAACTCGTCTATCGCCCGCACGAGCCACAAGGCGCGTGCAAGGACTACGAGTTCAGTCGGGGCACCATGAACAACCGCTGGAAGCGGGGGATGTCGGATGCCCTCACCAATTTGCAGGCCGCGCCATGGCTCGCGCCAACATCTCGGGACGTCGGAGTGCGTGTGTTCGATGTGATGCACGATATTCTTGTTGGGAAGCCAGCAGCAACGCCGCAGGCAACCTCGCCGGCGGAGGAAAATTCCGAACCAAGTCTTCGCAAGGAGCACTCGGGGGAGAAGTTCCGCCAAACCGGCTGACGTCTAGGAGCCGATATTCCGCTCACGTGCCTGTGGTTTGCGCCGAAGTCGCGCAATTCCCGCGAATGGAAGGAAAAGCCTCATGGGAAAGATAGCCCTGCTGCTTGTGGCCGCTGCCGCTCTGTTCGCGTTCAGCCTCGCTGCTCAAGAGACGATCGCACCCGGGGCAAAAGTATCCGTCGTATTTGACCAGGAGTTGCCGAATGTCCCGGGCAAAAGCCTGCGTGCTGTCTTGGTCGAGTATGCTCCAGGTGCCGGATCGCCTTCGCATCACCACCCGGCTTCAGCATTCATTTATGCACGGGTGCTCGAGGGGGCGATCCGCAGCAAAGTGAATGAGGGGCCCGAGCGTACATATCAGGCTGGCGAGCACTGGACGGAAAGATCGGGCGATCATCATCAGATCAGCAAGAATGCCAGCGCTACCGAGCCGGCCAAGCTACTTGCCATTTTTGTGGTCGACACGGGCGATCGACAGATCGTCATTCCTGACAAATAGGCAGGTGCATTCCAGGTCGTCACAAAGGCGGTGCCGCAGCTATTGATCACCACAGTGGCTCAGCCGGAAGAGCGCACCGGGGTGCTCCTGCATGAACCAGCTGTGGCTGATAACCATCGACTGACCGGCCATCACCTTGCTGCTGGCGGCGGCGAAGAACATGACCGCGTCGGCAAAGCCATCGGTCGCCGTGAACTGACAATTTGCTATTATGAATGATTATCAACGGCTTGATTTGAGTTTATGGCGGAGGAGGCAGGAGTCGAACCCACCGAGAGCCGTCTCGCGACCCTCTCCGGATTTGAAGTCCGGCCGCCCCACCGGGGACGTTTCTCCTCCGTCGCGCGGTGCCGCCGGGGTTGCCCCGGCCGGTCCACGCGAAAACAGGTCCCGCTTGTGCGGGTTGATGCGGCGAATGTCGCCGCGACGCATCGTCAGTCCCTGGCGATCGAAGAACTCCAGGATGTGGATCGCGACCTTGCGGCCATTGGCGAGCCGGTCACGAAAGGCAATGACGGTGAACTCGCCATCAGGATCCCCCGCCGCCAGTTCGCGCGCCGTATCCGCCATCTCGATCACGGTTGGTCCGAGAAAGTAATGGTCCTGCGCGATCTCGTCCACATCTCCGCGACGCGCCGCGAGCTTGAAGAGGCGCCGGATGAAGGCCTCGTCGATCCGCTGAGCCTTGGCAATGTCGCGAACACGCGGCGGGCGGAAGCGCTCATCTCCACCGAGCAGTGGGAATATGCCCGCCCAGAGCTTCTCCTCCTCATCGGAAAGGCGAACCTCGTGGCCGGGCCGACGCACCCAGGAGCGGTCAAGGGTGACTTGTCCGTCGGCGACCAGCCGCTGGAGCGCGCGCGCGAATGCAGGGCCAGGAAGGCGCGGGTTGAGCGCAAGCCGCAGGCGCTCCTGGCCGAGACCAGGGAGGTCGGGCTTCTCCGCGTGAAAGCGGTCGAGCGTCGCGACGGCTTCAGTTGCATACGCTTTCCACGCCGGCTGCATGAGCGCGACAATGCGCTCGCCATCGGCGAAGGTGACGAGATCCAGAGCCTGGATGGCCTCGTCGACGAGAGAGGCCGCCGCTGCACGGTCGCGGAAGAAGGCCGCGATATCGACGAAGCCGCGCCCGCTCTCGAGAAGCCGGCGCAGCATGAGCAAGGGATCATGCCCGGCAAGAATTTCGAGCTCGGCACGGCGCGCCGGTGTCGTGCGATGGCGCTCGGGCGGGCGCAGATCGAGAATCGTCCCACCACCGATGGTGCGCGAGGCCGCGGAGTCGCGCAGCACGAAGCGGTCGCCTGCCGCCATGGCCGCCGGCCGGTCGAGCACGATCTGCGCGTAGTCACCATCGCCCGGCGCTATCCCACCAGATCTCAGCGCCAGCACGCGCGCATTCCGCTCGGCCGAACCGTGATGGAATTTCACAGGGAGCCACTGAGAGAGCGCCTTACGTTCGCTCGGCAGAAGCTTCAGGGTCACGTCGATCCGGCTTGTCGGGCTGTGCAGCGTCGGCTCGAGCAGGACTTCGCCGCGCGTCACGCTCTCGGGATCGACTTTGGGGCCAGCAAGCGCGAGCGCGCAACGCTGACCTGCGAGGCCGAGCGTCGCCTCCGCGTTCTGCGCATGCATCGAGCGTACGCGCGCCTCGAGCCCACTCGGCGACGTCAACACGCGATCGCCGACGGCAACGCGGCCCGAGAGGACCGTTCCGGTCACGACCGTGCCTGCGCCGCGCAGCGAGAAACTGCGATCAATGGCGAGGCGGAAGCGGCCATCGGCTGATCTGAGGCCAGTCGCAACCGCCTCCCGATCCAGAAGCGCGAGCAAATCCGCGATGCCTTCATCCGTCACCGTCGAGACGGGTACGATCTCGGCTTCTGCGAGGCCCGTGCCGGCTAGCGTAGCACGGATCTGCGCACTTACCTCGACGAGGCGCTCGGGCGAGGCGAGATCGCACTTACTGAGCGCGACCGCGCCGCGCCGGATACCGAGGAGGTCGATGATCGCGAGATGCTCGAGGGTCTGCGGCATGATGCCGTCGTCAGCCGCAACGACCAGCAGTGCGAAGTCGATGCCGGTGGCGCCCGCAAGCATGGTGTGCACAAGACGCTCGTGGCCCGGCACATCGACGAACCCGATGATGTCGCCAGACAGGCGCGGCAAATAGGCGAAACCGAGCTCGATGGTGATGCCGCGGCGCTGCTCTTCCTTGAGCCGATCGGTGTCGACGCCGGTGAGCGCGCGCACGAGGCTCGTCTTGCCGTGGTCGATGTGGCCTGCGGTGCCGACGATCATGGGGAAGCCCCCGGCTCTTGAGCCTCCGCCTGGGGAAGTCGTCGTGCCAGATCCTTGCCTGCTTCGATCTCATCGGGCGACAGCGTCGCGTAGACAGGGCTAAGGAAGCGCTCCGCGAGCTTGCTTCCGCCCCAGCGCGCGCACATGAGCCAAGCATAGGCTTTCACGCGATCCTGCGGCACGCCCTGGCCGATGTGATGCGCGGCGCCGAGCATGGCTTGCCCATCAGCATCACCCAATGCGGCCGCCTTTCGCCACCATGTGATCGCGGTGTTGGGGTCGCGCGCGACGCCGAGTGCGTTGTGATGGAAGAGGCCGATGCGTGTCATGGACGCCGCGACGCCCTGATCGGCGGCCGCGCGCGCCCACTTGAGAGATTCGGCATAGTCCGGCGTGCGTGCATCCTCATTGGCGAGCAGCCAAGAGAGCATGTCCTGAGCGGCTGAATCATCCTGCTCGGCCGCGCGGCGATACCAGAGCTCGGCATCGACATCGCTTTGCGGCACGCCCTCGCCCTTCAGGTAGGCCTCGGCGAGATCGCGCTGCGATGCGCAATCGCCTTGCATGGCGGCGGCGAGTAACCACTTGGCGCCAGTCTGCCGATCTGCAGGCGCGCCGAGGCCCTGCATGAGGCAGAGCGCGACGCCGTGCTGGGCTTCGGCGTTGCCGGCCTGGGCGAGAGGGAGCCAAACGGCGATCGCAGCCTCGTATTCCTCGGCAGCGAAGAAGGCACCGGCCTCGCGAAGCTGCGTATCGGCTGACGGCGGCACAGGCGCAGCCTTGTCGCGGCCGAACTTGAGGCCGAGGAGCTTCATGGCTCGGCCTCCTCGTCAGCCCGCGCAACTTCGAGCTTCTCAAGCTGCTCTACGAAGAGCGTCTCGGCGTCGAGACATCGAAAGTCCAGAACCAGCGCGCCCTTCTCGATGTGACCTATGGCCGGAACGGGCAGGCGACGGAAGGCCGAAGCCAGCGCCTCGAGCTGGCGGCCGGACTGCTTCTTCGCGCGCGGTGTAACAGCGAGGCCGGCACTCGGGATCGTTTCGAGCGGCAGCGCGCCGGAGCCGATCTGACTCGTGCAGACGCAACAGGCGACCTCGAAGGTGTCACCGAGCGCGCGCGCGAGCGGCCCTTCAACACGCTCAGCCTGCGCGCGAATGTCATCGATTGGACGCGTGAGATAGCCGAGCGTCGGCAGGCGATCCGGCAGGCGATCGGGATCGCGGTAGAGCTTGAGCGTGGCTTCGAGCGCGGCGAGGCGGATCTTGTCCAGGCGGACGGCGCGCTTGATCGGATTCTTCGCGCAGGCCCTGACGAGATCGCGGCGGCCGACGATAAAACCCGCCTGCGGCCCGCCGAGCAGCTTATCGCCAGAGAAGGTCACGAGATCCGCGCCGTCCTTGAGCGCGTCCTGCACCGTTCGCTCGCGGCGCAGGCCATACTTCGCGAGATCGACCAGTGTGCCGGATCCAAGATCATCCACGAGCGGCAGCTTCTTCTCGCGCGCGAGGACGGTCAGCTCCTTCGTGCCAACCTCCTTGGTGAAACCTTGGACCAGATAGTTCGAGGTATGGACCTTGAGCAGCATTGCCGTCTCGGGGCCGATCGCGTCGGTGTAGTCGCGCAGATGCGTGCGGTTGGTGGTGCCGATTTCTCTGAGGCGCGTGCCAGCGCGTGCCATGATGTCCGGCATACGGAAGCTGCCGCCGATCTCGATCAGCTCGCCACGCGAGACAATGCTCTCCTTGCCGAGCGCCAGCGTGTTGAGCACGAGCAGGATAGCCGAGGCGTTGTTGTTGACGAGGAGCGCGTCCTCCGCACCCGTCAACTCGCAGATGAGCCCGCGCACGATGTCATCGCGCTCGCCACGGCTGCCGGTCTCGAGGTCAAACTCCAGTGCCGCTGGCGCCCGCATGGCGGCAGCAGCGGCCGTGACCGCCTCCTCGGCGAGGACGGCGCGGCCGAGGTTCGTGTGAAGGATAGTGCCGGTCAGATTGAGCACACGGCGAAGGCGTGGCGCGTCTTCGGCCTCGAGCACCTCGGCGGCCCGCGCGGCAATCGTCGCAGCAGTATCCTCGCGGCGCACATGATGAAGACTTGCGTGGGGAAGGCTGCCTTCCCTGCTCGCAACGCGCAGATCGTCCAGCGCCGCACGAACAGCGCCAAGCGTGGCGGCGTGGCCGAAGCGCGCAACGACAACCCGGCCCGCCTCGCCGCGCAGCACCTCGTCGACTGAGGGAATCGGTACGGATGCCTTACTCACGTCCGCCTCCTGGCCCGCTCTAATAGCCCATAAGGAAGGGGTTCACCGATGCGCGAGTCCAGCCCTCCTTTGTGAGGGTGAGATCCAGGGCCAGGGAGGCGACATCGTCGGCGATTGGATCGAGCGCGGCGTCCTTGTGCTGATGCAGCATCTTCACATAGGAGTCGCACGCCTCGCACGTCTCGCCCATGACGGTCTCCTGGCCGCCTTCGAGCGAGTGGTAGGCGATCCCCTTCTCGCTACTGCACACGAGGCACTTGATGCGCACCACATTCCATTGCGTGGCGCAGATCGAGCACGTGCAGAAGCGCGTACCGTGGGCGCCCTCCCAGCCGACGACGGCGCTCGCGACAGGTGCGCCGCCGCAGGATGGACAGGCGCCGTCGGCGACACGGGTAAGGGTTTCGACGTCGAGACGGGCCGCGAGGCGCGTGAAGAGCACCTGAACAGCGGCTGCGGCCAGCACGTGCTCGGCGATGGCATCACCGGGGATCTCATCGAGGATGACCGCCTGCATCATGTTGCGACGCGCATCGGGGCCGGCCTCTTCGACGACGTCGAGCGCTGTGCGAGAGGTCTCCGCCAGATCGGCGGCAGATAGTGCCTTCAGGAGGGCATCGAAGGTCCGATCGGCCGTCTCGTCGAGCGTGATCTGGCCGGTCGTGATGGGCGGCATGGTATTTTCGCGCGCAAGCGCGAGCCGCTCGGGCGAAGGCAGAACTGGCTCCGGGAGCGCGCCGAGAATGTCGTGCTGGGCGCGCGTGATCTGGGAAAGGAGCCGAAGATAGGACTCGAGCTGGTGCCCTGGCGCAAGCGCGGCGAAGCGCTCGCTGCGCGCGAGAAACACACGGCGAGGATCTGGGAGCACGGCGAAGGGCGGGTTCGCTACTTCGCCGATATCCATGGGGGCCAACGGCACGGCATCGCCGACCGGGCGTCTGGAACCGTCACGCGGCATCCGTGCCTCAAATTTCTGTCACTACACTGCCGCCTTACTCGGCGGGCTGGGGCCCGCCGGGCTCTTTGCCGATCTCCTTGCGCAGCCACTTGCGGTGGTGCCGCCAAGCCCAGCCACCGGTCACGGTGCCGCGCGTCATGGCGCTGATCGTGCCACGAACCCAGATCGCTGCATAGACATGAATGATCCAGATGGCGATCGTGAGGACGGCCGCTCCGGCGTGGACAACGGCGGCGAGGCGGCGCTGGTCGATCGTCGCCTTGAACCCTAGGAGCTGCTCGAAGTACGCCAGACCTGCTGGCCACAGGCCAATGCCGGTCACGAACATTACCAGCACCAGGAAGGCCTGGCTCCAGAAGACGAACTTCTGACCGGCGTTGTACTTTCCGACCTCGGGCAGGTATTCCTCGCGGCCCGCCAAAACATGGCGCAGACGCGCGAGCCAGACCCAGTCGGTCCGCTCGGGCAGGTTGGCCACGAAGAAGCGGAAGAACAGCCCGAAGAAGCCGATGATCAGGACGACACCCAGCCACGGGTGCAGCCAGCGCGCCGTTGGCCCACCGCCGAAGAGGCCCGTGAGCCAATAGAGGCTCGGGTGGAACAGCGCGAGCCCACTGATCATCAGCAGCACGAAGCTGATGGCGACGACCCAGTGGTTAATGCGCGCGCTGCCGGAGTAACGAGACACCTGAAGCGGTGCCTCTTCTTTGTGCTGGCTCATGCCCCGCCTCCACGCAGTTTCTCGGCGTTCTCCTCATCCTCGTCCGTGACGCGGTTGGCGCCCGCAAGCAGATGGTGAACGACGCCGAAGGCCGCCGTGATGCCGAGGAGCGCGAGGCCGGCATACTTGCCGGCGCCCTTCCAGAGCTCGACGAGCGGGCTGATCCGCGGGTTCTGCGCCAAGCCTGCATAGAGCTGCGGCTTGTCGAGATGGTGCAGCACGTACATGACGTGCGTGCCCTGGACGCCCGGCGGATCGTAGAGGCCGGCTTTCGAGTAGCCGCGATCCTTGAGGTCCGCGACCCGATCGGCCGCGAGCTTCTTCATGTCGTCCTTCGTGCCGAAGGTGATGGCCTTCGTCGGGCAGGCCTTGGCGCAGGCAGGCCCCTGACCGACGGCAACGCGGTCCGAGCAGAGCGTGCACTTGTAGGCCTTGTTGTCGGCCGTCGAGATGCGGGGAATGTTGAAGGGGCAGCCCTTCACGCAATACCCGCAGCCAATGCAGTTCGCGGAGATGAAGTCGACGATGCCGTTGGAGTACTGCACGATCGCGCCGGGCGCCGGGCATGCCTTGAGGCAACCCGGGTCCTGGCAGTGCATGCAGCCGTCCTTGCGGATGAGCCACTCGAGCTGACCGCGCTCGGGGTTCTCCCACTCGGCAAAGCGCATCAGCGTCCAGGCGTTCGGCGTGAGATCGTGGGGGTTCTCATAAACGCCCACGTTCTCCTCGATGTCCTGGCGCAGATCGTTCCACTCCATGCAGGCGACCTGGCACGCCTTGCAGCCGATGCACTTCGAGACATCGATCAGCTTGGCGACCGGGGTGTCCGCCTTCGCCGGCGCGAGTGCGCCGGTAGTCGCGGAGCGCTTGGTCAGGCCGAATGCCGGTTGCAGTTGAGACATTGTCAGCCCTCCCTCAGCTCGTGACCGGGCCGCTGAGCGGCTCGATGTCGACAAGGAACGCCTTGTATTCCGGCGTCTGGGTGTTGGCGTCACCGACGTAGGGCGTCAACGTATTCACGCCGATCGCCTTCTTGGTTTCGCCAATGAACCCGTAGTGGATCGGCATGCCGACGGTATGCACCGTCTTGCCATCGATCTTCAGCGCCGGAATGCGCTTGGTGATGACCGCCTTGCCCTTGACCGAGCCACGGTTGGACGAGACCTTCACCCACTGCCCGTTCGAGATCTTCTTCTCCTTCGCAAGCTCGGGAGAGATTTCGACGAAGAACTCTGGCTGGGTGATCGCATTGAGCTTGTTGGTCTTGGTCCACCAGTGGAAGTGCTCGGTGAGGCGATAGGTCGTCGCCACGTAGGGGAAGTCCTTCGCGTTACCGAACACCTCGAGGTCGCCCTTGAAGACGCGAGCGGCCGGGTTCGAGGATGTCTTCGGGTGGAGCGCGTTCGCAACGGGACTTTCGAACGGCTCATAGTGCTCGGGGAACGGGCCCTCCGCCATCATCCGGCGGGCGAAGAACCGTGCGACGCCCTCGGCATTCATGATGTAGGGGCCGGCATTGCGATCCGGCGCGAGCGTCGGACCGTAATCCGGCACGTCGGGACCGGCCCAGTTCTTGCCGTTCCACGTGATGTAGGACTTCCGCTCGCTCCACGCCTTGCCGGACGGATCCGCCGAGGCACGGTTGTAGAGAATGCGGCGGTTGGCCGGCCACGCGAAGCCCCAGTTGCCGTAGACGTTCTTGCCTGACGGGTCCGAGTTGTCCCGGCGCGCCGTTATGTTGCCGCGCTCGGTGTAGGCGCCGGTGTAGATCCAGCACGCCGACGAGGTGGAGCCGTCATCCCGAAGCTGGGCGAACGAAGCGATCTGCTGACCTGCCTTGTAGAGGGTCTTGGTCGCATCAGCCGGATCCGGGATGTCCGTTACGGCCTTGCCGTTGATCTCACGCATGAGCTCATCCGGCGTCGGCAGCTTCGGATCGGCATAGGCCCAGTCGACCTTGAGGATCGGATCTGGCGCCTTGCCACCTTGCTTCTGGTAGAGATCGCGAATGCGGAGGAAGAGCTCCGCCATGATCGCGATGTCGTTTCGGGCTTCGCCCGGGCCGTTCGCCGCTTTCCAGCGCCAGCTGATCTGGCGCGAGGAGTTGGTGAATGAGCCCTCGTCCTCGGCGAAGCACGTTGCCGGCAGCATGAACACTTCGGTCTGGATCTTCGACGGATCGACCGGATTGGCCTCACCGTGGTTCTCCCAGAACTTGACTGTGTCCGTTTCCAGCGGGTCGATCGACACGAGGAACTTGAGCTTCGAGAGGCCCGCCACCAGTTTGGCCTTGTTGGGCACAGAGAGCAGCGGGTTGAAGCCCTGGCAGATGAAGCCGTTCACCTGTCCCTGATGGACGAGCTCGAACATCTGCAGCGTGTCGTAGACCTTGTCGAGCTTCGGCAGCCACTCGTAGCCGAAGTCGTTCTCGGCCGTCGCGGACGCGCCGTACATGGACTTCAGCAAGCTCACGTAGAACTTCTTGTAGTTCTGCCAGAAGCTCACCGAGTTCTGCTGCAGCGGCCGGAAATTCCGGTTCGCCATGTGCGCGGCGAGCGTCGGCTCGCTGTCACGGGGCTGACCGAGATAACCGGGCGTCGACTGCGAGAGCAGACCAATGTCGGTCAGGCCCTGCACGTTCGAGTGACCGCGCAGTGCGTTGACGCCGCCGCCCGGAATACCCTGGTTACCGAGCAGGAGCTGGATCATCGCCGCAGAGCGGATGTTCTGCGAGCCGTGGCTGTGCTGTGTCCAGCCCAGCGCGTACATGATCGTCATCGACTTCTCGCCATTGGCGGTCGTCGAGATCATGTCGCAGACCTTGAGGAACTTGTCCTTCGGCGATCCGCAAATGCGCTCCACCATCTCCGGCGTATAGCGAGAGACGTGCTTCTTCAGAAGCTGGTAGACCGAGCGCGGATGCTGAAGGGTCGTATCGCGAACGACGAAGCCGTCGGCCCCGATCTCATAGTCCCAGGTCTCGCGGTTGTACGTCCGATTGTTGGCGTTGAAGCCGGAGTACACGCCCTCCTGCTCGTCGAACGAGAAGCCTTCCTTCACGATGAACGAGACGTCCGTGTAGTTCGCCACGTAGTCGCGATGGATCTTGTCGTTCGCGATGAGGTAGTTGATCACACCGAGCAGATACGCGGTATCGGTGCCTGCACGGATCGGACAGTAGAAATCCGAAACCGAGGCCGAGCGCGTGAACCGCGGATCGACGACGATCAGGCGCGCCTTGTTATGGTGCTTGGCTTCCGTGACCCACTTGAAGCCGCACGGATGCGCTTCGGCCGCGTTGCCGCCCATGATCAGTACGACATCGGCATTCTTGATGTCGGTCCAGGAGTTCGTCATCGCGCCACGCCCGTATGTCGGAGCCAGACTGGCTACCGTGGGGGCGTGTCAGATACGTGCCTGGTTGTCGACGGCCACAACACCGAGGCCGCGCACGGCCTTCCAGGTCAGCCAGCCAGCCTCGTTCGAGGTGGCACAGCCGGCGAGGAAGCCCATGGTGGGCCAGCGGTTCACCGTGACGCCGTCGCGCGTCTTCTCGATGAAGTTCGCGTCGCGGTCGTCCTTCATGAGCTTCGCGATGCGCTCCATCGCGAAATCCCACGTGACGGGCTCGAACTTGTCGCTGCCCGGCTTCCGATGCATCGGCCGGGTGACGCGCTGCTTCGAGTGGATGAAGTCGAGGACGCCGGCGCCCTTCGGGCACAGTGTGCCGCGGTTCACCGGATTGTCGACATCGCCTTCGATGTGGAAGATGTCGGCCTTCTCGCCCTTCTTCACATCACCGCGGCTGTAAAGGATCATGCCGCAGCTCACTGAGCAGTACGGGCACGTATTACGGGTCTCGGTCGCTTTCGAAAGCTTGAATGAATGCGCTGCCTGCGCGAGCGCAACTTCAGCTCCCCCGAAGCCAAAGGCTCCGATCGCCGAACCCGCAATCCCCGCGCCCGTTCCCTTCAGGAACTGGCGCCGTGAGAATTGCACGTTCATTTAGCACCTCTCCGCCTTGCTATCGCGCCGACGTTGCGGAGATTGCCAGTCCCGCCTCGACGCGCGTCGCTCAAAGAAGACAAACGTCTTCGAAGCTGACCACCGCCCGGGCGAGACTCCTCGAATATTAGAACTCTTACACACTGCTTTTCGCATTGTAAACGCACACATATTTTGCGTCGCAGCAGGACTCTCAGAGCACAGAGCGCGCGGCCGCCTAAGCCATTAATCACAATAGACAATCATTAGATCATTAGATTCGATCAAGGCCTCTCGCGCCCACGCGGCGCCGAATGCTGCCTCGTCGGCTCCTCGGCTTCACAGTCGACTGGGAGCACCGCGCCGGCGAGAGCCTTCCTCTCTATTCGCAGGTCTCGCGCGCGGGATTGAAGCTGCATGCCAGCGAGCACCATGGTGATGCCAGCCCGGGATCGACGGACGACCGCGGGCCTGAGCCGATGATTAGCCGTCCAGCATCTTGTTGAGCTCCGGCCCGGGCACGGCGCGGTCGAGATAGCCGAACGTGCCCTGCTCGCGGACCTCTCGCGCAGCCTCGACGAGACCCGTCATGGCCGCGCGATGGAGCGAGCCTGCGAGGCTGATCCGCTTCACGCCGGCGGCCGTCAGATCCGCAACGGTGAATGAGCGCCCCTTGATGCCAACCATGAAGTTGAAGGGCCGATCGAGGCTCGCACACACTTGGCGCACTGCGGCGATGTCCGGCAAGCCCGGCGCGAAAAGCACGTCGGCGCCCGCCTTCTCATAGGCCTTGAGACGGCGAATGGTATCGGCGAGATCGGGATTGCCGCGGATGAAATTCTCGGCCCGTGCCGTGAACATGAAGCGGAACGGAAGCGCGCGCGCCGAGGCAATCGCAGCTTCGACACGACGAACGGCGTGATCGAGTTCGTAGATCTGCTTGCCCGGGCCTGCGCAGTCCTCGATCGAACCGCCGACGAGGCCGATGGCGCCTGCGGCACGGATGGTGGCCGCGGCGTCATCGGCGCTATCACCGAAGCCCTGCTCGAGGTCGGCCGCGACGGGGAGATCGGTCGCCTCGACGATGACCTTCGCGTGGGCGATCGCCTCGTCGCGCGAGATGCGACCGTCGGTCCGGCCGAGTACGCCGGCCGAAGCGCCGCTTGATGTTGCGAGCGCCTCGAACCCGAGCGCGGACAGCACGCGGGACGAGCCAGCGTCCCAGGGATTGGGGATGACAAACGTGCCATCCCGCTCGTGCAGTGCTTGAAAACGGCGGGACTTCTCTTCAACGGAAAGAGGCATATCACCCTCCCGAACTACTCGCTTGGAACGATCGTCCAATAGGACCTTAGCATGGCGCCTGCAATTTCCTCGGCGCCGAGCACGACGGAGGTCGCGCCGCAGCTCTCGAGGTGGGCCTTCTCGGCCTCGGAATGACCGCGCGCCAGAATGACGAGATTGGGATTGATCGCGCGGGCCTGCTCGACAATCTGGCCGGCCTCGAAATTCTCGTGGATCGCAACGAGGAGGCAGCGTGCCTTTTCCAGGTTCGCCGCGGCGAGCGTCGTGACGGCATTGGTGGAGATAGCCTCGACGCCCTTCTCCCTGAGCGCGCTCACCACGTCTTCGCTTTCGTCCATGACGAAAAGCGGCACGCCGCCATCCAGCAGCGCATTGCCGATGCGATGCCCGACGCGACCATGACCGATCAGCACGGCATGATCCTCGAGCTTGGTTGGCTCTATCGCGGCAGGCTCGGGCTCTCTCGGCTGCGCGGCGACCGCGGTCCCTTCCAATCGCTCGAGCCATGGCTTCATCTGATCGAGGCCGATGAAGATAATTGGATTGAGCAGGATCGATATGAGCGCACCGGCAAGGATCAGGTCGCGCGCTTCGGCGCCGAGAACGCCCAGCGCGACGCCAAGACCGGCGAGGATGAATGAGAACTCGCCGATCTGTGCGAGGCTCGCCGAAATGGTCAGCGCCGTGCTCATGGGATGGCCGAATGCCCGCACGATCGCCAGCGCCGCGAGCGACTTGCCGATCACAATGATGACGACCGTCGCCAGCACGGGCCAGAAGTCGCGCACGAGAATCGAGGGATCGAACAACATCCCGACCGAGACAAAGAACAGGACCGCAAAAGCGTCACGGAGAGGAAGCGTCTCCTCGGCGGCGCGCTGGCTGAGCTCGGACTCGCTCAGGATCATGCCGGCGAAGAAGGCGCCGAGCGCGAAGGAAACCCCAAACAGCTTCGCCGCACCGAAGGCGAAGCCGAGAGCGATCGCCAGAACGCCCAGCCGGAACAGCTCGCGCGAGCCCGTGTGTGCGATGTAGTGGAGCAGCCAGGGAATGAGCCTGCGGCCGACGACCATCATCATGGCGACGAACGCCATGACCTTCGCGACCGTGAGCGCGACAGCGCCGAGCACCTGCGACGAGCCGAAGCCGAACGCCGCGTTCCGCACCATGCTCCCGTCGAGCAGCGGCACAACGGCGGGAATGAGGACGAGTGCGAAAACCATCGCAATATCCTCGACGATCAGCCAGCCAACCGCGATGCGTCCGCGCTCCGTCGTCAGCAACCGGCGCTCCTGGAGTGCCCGCAGAAGGACCACGGTGCTCGCAACCGACAATGCGACACCAAAAACCAGACCTGCACCGACCGACCAGCCCATGAGGTACGCGAGGCCCATGCCGAGAATGGTCGCAACCGCCATCTGCCCGAGCGCGCCGGGAATGGCGATCGTCCGTACGGACCAGAGATCCTTGAGCGAGAAATGCAGCCCAACGCCGAACATCAGCAGAATGACGCCGATTTCGGCCAGCTCGTCGGCCAGCGCCTGGTCCGCGACGAAGCCCGGCGTGTACGGGCCGACTACGACACCGGCGAGAAGGTAGCCAATAAGCGGAGAAAAACGCAGCCGTTGCGCCAAGGTCCCGAGTACAAAGGCCAATGAAAGGCCTACGACGATCGTGGAAATGAGCGGCGTGGCGTGCGGCATACGGGACTGGTAGCTCCTATGTTGTAGCTCGGCCCTATCATCGCGACCCAGGGCAGCATTGCAACATGCACGCAGGCCCCCGGGGCGCGACAAGGCGCGGTATCTCGCAGCCTTATTGGATGATTCCGGCGACTAGCGCATCTACGCGACCGAAATCAGCAGGGCGGCAGAGCTTTGTGCTCTCGCCCGAGAAATTCTCTCAGCCGGGCGGAGGCAGCCGCAGAATGGCCAGCGCGAGTGCCTGCGCGCGCGGCACGATGCTGTCCACCTCGAGATATTCCTCGGGTGTGTGGGCATTGCCGCCGACGGGCCCGACCGCGCAGAGCGTCGGGCAGCCAACTCCTGCGGTGAAGCCGGAATCCGCGCAGCCCCCGGTAAACTCGCCTTTCACGGTCATCCCAAGATCCAGAGACGCGGCCGCGTAGGTATCGAGCAGCGTCCCGCTCTCGGCCGACTGCGTCAGCGGCAGGAACTCGCCCAGGATTTCGAGCTTGGCTGAGGTGCCGGGCACGGTCGCGCCATCGATGATCTTCTGGATGGCCGAGAGCGCGTATTGCCGATCGGCGGGCTTCACATAGCGCAGGTCGATCCGCCCCTCGGCGGAGGGTGCGGTGGTGTTGACACTCTGCCCGCCCGAGATGAGGCCGACATTGACTGTGATGCCGCGCGGCAGGTCGGTCAGCGCGTGCAGCGCCACGATCTTGTGTGCAAGCTCGCCGATCGCGGAAATGCCTTTCTCGAAATTGCCGCCCGAGTGGGCCGCCTTGCCGAGAACCTCGAAGCGCATGAAAACGCCGCCCTTGCGCCCGCTCACGACGTTGCCTGTCGGCCGGCCGGGCTCGGAGTTGAATACGGCGCGCGCCTCGCGCGCCACGCGCTCGATCACCGGCCGGCAGGATGGCGAGCCGATCTCCTCGTCCGAGGTGATGAGGCCGGCGAGCGGCCCTGGTGCCCCGCCATGGCGCTTGAAGGCCTCGAGCACGAAAGCGTTCATGACGAGCCCGGCCTTCATGTCGGCGACGCCTGGCCCATAGGCGCGACTGCCCTCGATCTTGAAGCGGCGACGGCCGGCCTCGCCCTTGGGGAAGACCGTGTCACGGTGTCCCATGAGCACGATCGGCTTCTCGTTGGTCGGGGTGTCGTCGATGCGGATGTGAATGGCATTGCCGAAGGTCTCGTGCGGCTCGACGCGGGTCAGCAGTCCGCGCTGCTCGTAATGGCGCACGAAGCGGTCGCCCACGGCATCGACGCCGGCCTTGTCGTAGCTACCGCTGTCGATGTTCACGACCTCTTCCAAGAGGCTCAGCATGTCCTGCCGGCTCTCGGCGAGCCACGCGCAGATTTTCTTCTCGATCTCCGTCTTCCCCGCCGCGGCGCTCATGCCATCCTCCCCGTGAAACCCGAGTGTTGCACCAGCATAGAGGGGTATCGGCGCGCCCCTGTCCAGGGCTCGCTGCGCGCAACCGCCATGCGGGCGGTTAAGGCCACGGCAATATCGCCCGGCTAGGCTGCCACGTACCTTCTGCGTGCGTAGGAGACGGATGTGAGCGCTGCCTTAAGTGCTGTGCCGGATTGGAGCGCGGCCAAGGAGCTGGACGACGACGCCGTGCTCTTGCGCGGCGTGCGGCGCACGTTCGGCGCGGCGATCGCGGTGGACCGGATGGATCTTGCTGTCCGGCCCGGCGAGTTCTACGCGCTGCTTGGCCCAAACGGCGCAGGCAAGACGACGACACTTCGCATGATCGCGGGCCTGCTGCGTCCCGATGCCGGCACCATTCGCATCTTCGGCATCGACGCGATGGCAGACCCGATCGCGGCGAAGCGCATCACCGCCTGGCTCCCCGATGAGCCCATGCTCTACGACAAACTCTCGCCGCTCGAGTATCTGGAGCTGGTCGCAGGCCTCTGGAGCGTGCCATCCGCCGTCGCCGAGCGCCGCGCCGCCGAACTGATCGACATCCTCGATCTCGGACCCCACCGTCATCAGCGCTGTGAAGGCTTCTCGCGCGGGATGAAACAGAAGGTCGCGCTCGCTGGCGCACTGATCCACGATCCACAGCTCATCATGCTGGATGAGCCGCTGACCGGTATCGATGCGGCCATCGCACGGCAGGTGAAGGATCTGCTCACCGCACGCGTCCGCGCCGGCGCGACGATCATCCTGACCACGCATATCCTGGAGGTCGCCGAGCGTCTTGCCGATCGCATCGGCATCGTTCATCGCGGTCGCCTCGCCGCTGAGGGCACCCTCGCGGAGCTGAAGGGCGCCGCCGGGCGCGGCAGCTCGACGCTCGAGGATGTGTTCCTCGCGCTCATGCGATCCGATGCCGATCAAGACGCGCTTGTCTCGTGAGCGCGCCATGAAACCGGCGCCCGGCTCATTTCTCTGGCTCGTCGCGCATGACATGCGCCTCAACTGGCGCCGTTTCGCGGATATGACCGGTGGCGCGCGTCCCCGCACGCTCGGCGCCCTGATCGCGTGCGGCGTCCTGGTGCTGCACCTCGTCGCCTGGCCGGCCGTGCTGCTGATCAGACCGCATGTGCAGGGGATTGACGCAGGGACGACGCCGATCGCGATCGCGACCCTCTGCATCTTCACGTGGATGATCGCACAAGGGCTATTCGCGACGACGCGCACGCTCTTCGATCGCGGTGATCTCGATCTCCTGCTTGGTGCGCCGCTTCCGGCTGCCCGCATCCTCGCTGCGAAGGCCGTGGCCATCGCGGCCAGCACGCTCGGCTCGATCGCGCTCCTAGTGCTGCCGCTTGCCAACATGAGCGCTGTTCTCGGTGGGCCGGCATGGCTAGCCGCTTATCCGGCGCTGATCGCGCTCGCGCTTCTGGCGACAGCACTCGGGCTCGGCATTTCGATCGGTCTGTTCTTCCTTGTGGGGCCACGGCGCGCACGCACGTTCACGCAGATGACGGGAGCGCTCATCGCGGGCGGTTTCGTGCTCGGGGCGCAGGCGGTCGCGGTGCTGCCGGAGATCATTCGTACGGAGATTGCGCGCGCATTCGAGAACACGGCTGCCGGCGCGGGCCTTGGCGGCGGCGTGTTCCTTCCCGTGCACGCCATGCAAGGCGATGCGCGCGCATTGGTGATACTGGTCGTATTTGCGATGCTGCTGTTCGCCCTCGCCGTGAATGTCCTCGCTAACCGCTTCGCCGCTGCAACGCTTGCCGCGACGGGCGCGCCTTCGGGACGCGATGGTGCCGCAGGGGCCGACCGCGGCATCCGCTTCCGCAGCGGTCTCGGCCGCAATCTTCGCCGCAAGGAATGGCGTCTCGTGGCGCGCGACCCGAGCCTCTTCGCCCAGCTCGGCCTCCAGATCATCTACACGATCCCGATCGCCGTCATCCTGCTGCGCAGCGAGACGCTGCCGACGGCGCTGGCGCTCGCGCCGACCATCGTCGTCATTGCAGCGCAAGTTTCCGCCTCGATCTCGTGGATCATGGTCTCGGGCGAGGATGCGCCCGAGCTGATGGCGACAGCGCCCGTTTCAGCCGCCGAAGTGGACCGAGCGAAATTGACCGCAGTCGGATTGCCAGTGCTCGTGATTGTCGCGCTGCCGCTCGCCGGGCTCGCGCTTGCTTCGTGGCGGGTCGCCCTGCTCACCATGCTCTTTGCCGTGGCGGGAGCCGCGTCGACCGCGCTCCTGAATTTCTGGCATCCCATGCCGGGCAATCGCCGCGGAATGCTGCGGCGGCATTCGCAATCCAAGCTCATCGCGCTGATTGAGCACGCGATCGCGATCTCGTGGGCCATGGCGATCGTGCTGGTCGTGGCAGGAAGCACCATCGCGCCGCTTCCGATCGCGCTCGTAATCGCAATTCTAGGTTTCGTGCGCAGCCGTCACCGTCGTGGTACGGCGGCCGCCGTCGCGCCACGGGCGCCGCTCGCCGGGGCGCCAGCCCGCACCTGATCTGTCCCGGGGCTCCGCAACGAAAGCCATGCGGCATCGCGGCCTTGCCGATTGGCAAAGCCGCGCCGGTGCGCGAGATTTGGGGCCGGATACAGCTTCAGATCGAGGATCGCAGAAATGGCGGACATCGGCTTCATCGGGCTCGGGATTATGGGATCCCGCATGGCGGCGCGGCTCATGGCGGCAGGCCACACGCTCGTCGTGCATGATGTGAACGCGGGTGCCGTCGCGGAATTCGTCGAGAAGGGTGCGAAGGCCGCGCATTCGGCGGCCGAGGTCGCAAGCCGGAGCGATGTCGTGCTCTTGAGCCTGCCGAAGCCGGATATCGTCGAGGCGGTGCTCACAGGCCTGGGCGGCGTCATCGAAGGTACGCGCGCGAAGACTGTCATCGATACGTCGACGACGGGCTCACAGGTCATTGTCCGCGCCGCGCCGAAGCTTGCCGCCAAGGGCGTCACGCTGCTCGATGCGCCCGTGAGCGGTGGCGTCGCGGGGGCGGCAAACGGCTCGCTGACCGTCATGGTCGGCGGCGATCCCGCGACCTTCGAGCGCGTGCGCCCAATCCTCGAGATCATCGGCAAGAACGTCATGCACATGGGCGACAAGGCCGGTCTCGGTCAGTCGATGAAGCTCGTCAACAACATGCTGACGGCAGCAGGTACGCTTGCGGCCATGGAAGTGCTCGTCGCGGGCGCCAAGGCCGGTCTCGATCCGCAGAAGATGCTCGATGTGGTCAACAGCTCGTCCGGCCGCTGTTTCGGCACGGAGGTGAAAATTCCAGAGTGCATTCTGCCGGGCACATTCCCGATGCGCTTCTCGACGGACTTGCTCCACAAGGATGTCAACCTCGGGATCGAGGAAGCCGAGGCCATGGGCGCGCGCATGTGGGTCGTGAAATGCGCCCGCGATGTGCTTGCCTACTCCAAGGAGCAGGGCGACGGCGCGCTCGATTACGCGCACATCATCAAGTATTTCGAAGAGTGGGCCGGCGGCGCGAAAGTGCGCGCGAAGGACGCCGGCTGAGCCTTCTTACACGGCCATCAGATCCGCGAGCGCGAGCGCGACGACTTCAGTCGCCTTGTAGAGATCGGCGAGCGGCAAGCGCTCGTCGGCGCGGTGCGCATTCGCCTCCTCGATCGTGCGCGGACCGGCACCGTAGAGCACGATCGGAATGCCGTGCGCCACGTAGTGACGGGCGTCCGTGTAGAGCGGCACGCCACTCGCACTGATCGGCTCGCCCATGACCTGGCTGGCGCGGCGGCAGAGCGCTTCGGTCATGCGATCGCCGGCAGGGAGTCGCTGCAGCGGCTTTGCGAGCAAGATGCGCCGGACATCCACGCGTGCACCTTCCACAGCGGACGAAGCCTTTGCGATGACCTCGCGCAGCTCGGCCTCCACCATTTCGGGATTCTCCTCGGGAACAATGCGGCGATCGAGGCGGAAGACGACGCGATCGGGGACAACATTCGTGTTGATGCCGCCGCTGATGAGGCCGATCGTGAGCTGCGGGGCGCCAATGCCAGGAGTCTTGGAGGTGCGAGTCTCGAGGGTCGGCCGCCACGCGTACAGCGCGGAGAGAATGGCCGTCGCGGACTGCAGGGCGTCGATGCCGGTCCAGGGCTTGGCGGCGTGCGCGGAGCGCCCCGTAACCTCGACTTCGAGATGGAGGCAGCCGTTGTGCTCGGTGACGACGGCGTACGAGAAACCAGCGCCGATCGCGAGGTCGGGCTTGCTCAGGCCCTGCGCGAGCAGATAGCCGGGACCAATCTCGCCGCCCGTCTCCTCGTCGTAGGTCAGATGCAGCTCGATAGTGCCGCCGAGTTTTGCACCGCTGGCTTCGAGCGCGCGCAGGGCCCAGATGTACGTCGCGAAGTCCGACTTCGACACCGCAGCGCCACGGCCATACATCCAGCCATCGCTGATCTCGGCGCCATAGGGATCGAAAGTCCAGCCCGTGCCGGGCGGGACGACGTCGCCATGCGAGTTGAGCGCGATGGTCGGCCCTGGCCCAAACGTTCGGCGCACGATCAGGTTCGTGCAGGAGATCATGCCTGCGGCCTTGACGATGTCATCCGGCACGGGATGGCGCTCGACAGTCCAGCCGAAAGCCTCGATGAGCTTTGCCGCGCGTTCGGCGGCGGGGCTGCAATCGCCCGGCGGATTGTCGGTCGGGATCCTCACGATCTCGGCGAGGAAGCGCACCTGCGCCTCGCGCTCGCCCTCGAGGAAGGCTCGGATCTTTTGCTCGATCTCTTTGCTCATGTTGGTTGTCCGTTGGAGCTCTCAGGCGCGGAAGGCGCGCAGGAAGTGCATGAGGACGCGCATGGCCGCATCCGCGTCCTTGAGTGAAATCGTCTCAGCCGGGTGATGGCTGATACCGCCCGCGCATCGCACGAACAGCATCGCGACCGGGCAGAGCGCCGCCATGGCCATGGCATCGTGGCCCGCGCCCGAGGGGAGATGCACGGGCTCATGACCGGCCGCCCGTGCGGCTGCATCGAGGGCGACGATCAGCTTCGCATCACAGTTAGTTGCGGGTGCGACGTGCGTTTGCGTGGTGCGCACGGCGAGCCCGCGGCGGGCGGCGATGCCCTCGATCGCAGCGTCAATGCGATCGACGACGGCGTCGCGTGCGGCATCGTCGGGCGCGCGGGCATCGATCGTGAAGCGCGTTTCGCCGGGAATGACATTGACGGCGCCGGGCCGCGCCTCGACGACGCCGACCGTGGCAACGACATCGCGCGTCTCGGCCGCAATGCGCTCGACAGAGAGGATCATCTCGGCGGCGGCGGCAAGACTGTCGCGGCGCATGTTCATGGGCGAGGTGCCGGCGTGGCCTGCGGTGCCCTGCACGACGACGCTGAACCGCCGAGCGCCATTGATCGCGGTGACGACACCAACCGGCTGGCTCATGCGCTCGAGCACGGGCCCCTGCTCGATGTGCACCTCCACGAAACCGAGTGCGGTACTGCGTGTGTAGGCTGCCTCAGCGAAGCTTGCAGGATCGGCGCCGAAAGCAACAAGCCCTTCGCGTACGGACGTGCCGCCGGCGTCGCGCTCGTCGAGCGCTGCGGAATCCAGCGTGCCCGCGAGAGCGCGCGAGCCGCGCAAGGTCGAGGGAAAACGCACGCCCTCCTCATCGCCAAAGGCTATGACCTCGATTGCGAACGGCAGGCGCTCGCCAGCCTGGGACAGCGTCTCGACCGCGGTGAGCGCCGCGAGCACGCCGAGTGCGCCGTCGTACTTGCCGGCCTGACGTACCGTATCGATGTGCGAGCCGATCAGCAGCGCCGGCATTCCGGGGATCGCGCCTTCGTAGCGGCCGATGAGCGTGCCAACCGCGTCGAGGCGCACAGCGAGACCGGCGTCGCGCATCCAGCCGGCGAGCGCATTGGCGGCACGCGTGTGCGAAGGCGAGAGATAGAGGCGCGTCAGGCCATCGGCGGCGTCCGAAAAGCGCGCGAGCGCCTCCAGACGATCCATCAGTCGCCGACCGAGCGCCAGATCACTCATCACCGTATGCCTTCGGGCGGATGGACGGCCTGCCAGTGGCGCGCGATGTCGATGCGCCGGGCAATCCAAACGCGGTCACGCGAAGCGATGTAGTCGAGGAAGCGTTCGAGCGCAGCCGTGCGACCGGGACGTCCGGCGAGGCGGCAATGCAGGCCGATCGACATCATGCGCGGGAACATCTCGCCCTCGCGGTAGAGGACGTCAAACGTGTCCTTCAAATACGTGAAGAACTGATCGCCCGAGTTGAAGCCCTGCGCAGTCGCAAAGCGCATGTCATTGGCGTCGAGGCTGTACGGCACAATGAGGAACGGTGCGCGAGGGCCTTGCACCCAATACGGGAGATCGTCGGCATAGCTGTCGGCCGAATAGAGGAAGCCCTCCTCCATGGTCAGCTTGAGCGTATGCGCGGAGCAGCGGCCCTGGTAGAATCCGAGCGGGCGCTCGCCGGCGATCTCGGTGTGCAGGCGCACGGCTTCGCGGATGTGCGCGCGCTCGTCGGCCTCGGAGAAATCCTTGTACTCGATCCACTTGAGGCCGTGGCTCGCGAGCTCCCAGCCGGCGTCGCGCATGGCCGCGACCTGCTCGCGCCCGCGCATCATCGCATGTGCGACGGCAAAAGCGGTCACCGGCATCCGCCGCGACGTGAAGGCCCTCCACAGACGCCAGAAGCCGGCGCGCGCGCCGTACTCGTACATGGATTCCATATTCATGTGCCGTTGGCCGGGCCAAGGCGCGGCGCCGACGACTTCAGAAAGAAAAGCTTCGGAAGCCGCATCTCCGTGCAGGATGCAGTTCTCGCCGCCTTCCTCGTAGTTCACGACGAACTGCACGGCGATGCGCGCGTCGCCCGGCCAGCGCGCATGGGGCGGTTCGCGGCCATAGCCCTTGAGATCGCGCGGATAGTCGGATGTCTCACTCATGGCTGGCTCGGTAGTCTCCCTCGACTCGGCATCGCACGCCGCACCGGTGCTTTGCTCTTTCGCTCGACCGGCCCTAGGGCATCAGCAAGATCAAACACGCTTCCTCGGCTGTCCATTTCGGCGAGATCGCGCTCGACATGATCGAGATGCTCGCGCAGCAGCTTCTGGACGAGCGGGCCCTTCCGTGCTCGGATTGCGGCGATCAGGGCGCGGTGCTCGTCCGACGAGCAGGATGCCGCGTGCGTCGATTGCAGAAGCAGGGTAATCAGCGACGAGCGTGTAACGAGATCGGCGAGGATCTCCGTCAAAACCTTGTTGCCGACCATCTCGGCAATACGCACGTGGAATGTCCCGAGCAAACGATTGCGCAGCGGCACGTCCAACCGAATGGCACGGCGCTCCGCCTGAACGTGGCGCTCGAGCGCGGCGAGATCGGCTTCGGTCGCCGTGCGCGTGAACTGCGCAAAAATCTCGCACTCGATGACACGACGCGCTTCGAAGATCTGGCGCGCTTCCTCCGGCGTCGGCTCGGCGAGGAAGGCACCGCGGCGCGGCTTCAGTACAACGAGCTTGCTGCGGGCGAGGCGATTGAGTGCCTGACGGACCTTGGTGCGCGAGACGCCGAAGACCGCACAGAGCTTTTCCTCGCCGAGCTTGGCGCCGAGCGGCAGGCGCTGCTCGAGGACCGCCGTGGTGATGCGCTCGACAATCACTTCCGTGCTGACGCTGCCGTTCTCTTCGGCGATTTTGCGCGATCTGCTCATGTTGTCCTGTATACAAGAACTAACGTACGCCCGGAAGGTCTTGCAGCGCAATGACGGCTTATTGTGCAGTGCGTGCCTATTCCCTGTGCTTGGATAAGCTTTCTCACCTGTATACAATCGGCGCTATCCAGGCGATAGTAGCGCTCACAACGAGCGCAAAAGAAAGCAAGGGGAGAGGCAAGAGCATCCATGGTGCGCGCATCCCGACCATGCCACCCGATGCTGCCGGGCATTCCTCCCTGCCGAGCGACCGCGGCCGAAGCTGCGCGGAATTTAGAAAACCGCAGAGTGCGTTGATGGAGGCGCCAGTGAAGAAAACCCCACTTCAATTTTCTTGGCGTCGGGCGGGCCTTGTGGCCGGCTCGGTGCTGCTGCTTTCGATGCCCGCAGTGCCGGCCATGGCTCAGGGCAAGACCTTGCGCATCGCCATGACGGCAGCCGACATCCCCAAGACGAACGGCCAGCCAGATCAGGGCTTCGAGGGAAATCGCTTCACGGGCATCCCGCTTTTCGACGCGCTGACGCATTGGGATCTTTCGTCGGAAGACAAGGCGAGCGTTCTCATTCCCGGCCTCGCCACGGAGTGGGCAGTCTCGGACAGCGACAAGACGAAGTGGATCTTCAAGCTCCGCCAGGGCGTGAAGTTCCATGATGGCAGCGACCTCAAGGCCGCGGCGGTCGTCTGGAACGTGCAGAAGGTGCTCGACAAGTCGGCACCGCACTTCGCGCCCGACCAGATCGGCGTCACCGTGAGTCGTATGCCGAACCTCGTCTCGGCGCGCGCCATCGACGACTACACGGTCGAGCTGACGACCAAGGAGCCGGACAGCTTCATTCCGATCAACCTCACCAACCTCTTCATTGCCTCGCCCGCGCACTGGCAGAAGAAGTTCGACGCACTCGGAAGCGTCTCCGACCCGGCCGAGCGCGCCAAGCAGGCGTGGGCAGCCTTCGCGACGGATGCCTCGGGCTCGGGTCCGTTCAAGATGGCGAGCTTCTCGGCGCGTGAGCGCGTCGAGTACGTCGCCAACAAGGACTACTGGGATGCCAAGCGCGTGCCGAAGGTCGACCGCGTCGTGCTCCTGCCGATGCCGGAAGCCAACGCACGCACGGCGGCCCTCCTCTCGGGCCAGGTCGACTGGATCGAGAACCCCGCGCCTGACGCACTGGGAGCTATCAAGGGCAAGGGCTTTGTCATCAAGGCGAATGCCCAGCCGCACGTCTGGCCCTGGCAGTTCTCGTTCGCCGAGGGCTCGCCCTGGCTCGACAAGCGCCTGCGCCACGCAGCCAACCTCTGCGTAAACCGCGCGGAACTGAAGGAAGCCCTCAACGGCTTGATGGAAATTCCCAAGGGCACGGTACCGCCGGGCCATCCCTGGTGGGGCAATCCGAAGTTCGACATCAAGTATGACCTCGAGGCAGCGAAGAAGCTGATGACCGAGGCTGGCTATGGTCCGAACAAGCGCGTCAAGGTGAAGACGATCACCTCGGCCTCGGGTTCGGGTCAGATGCAGCCGGTTCCAATGAACGAGTTCCTCCAGCAGGCGCTGAAGGAATGCTACTTCGACGTCGAGCTGGACGTGATCGAGTGGAACGCGCTCTTCACGAACTGGCGCCAGGGTGCGAAGGACCCCGGCTCGCGCGGCGCACATGCGACGAACGTGACGTTCGCTGCCATGGACCCGTTCTTCGCCATGGTGCGCTTCACGTCGTCGAAGACCGTTCCGCCGGTCTCGAACAACTGGGGTTACTTCGTCAATCCCGAGTTCGACGAGCTGATCGCCAAGGCGCGCACCTCGTTCGCCGACAAGGATCGTGACGCGGCGCTCGCCAACTTGCACGCCCGCATCGTCGAGGAAGCCCCCTTCCTGTGGGTTGCCCACGACGTCGGCCCCCGCGCCATCAGCCCCAAGCTGAAGGGTGTCGTGCAGCCGAAGAGCTGGTTCATCGATCTCGCAACGGTCAGCATCGAATAAGCTGACCGTAATTGGAGCTGTTTATCGAGCGTGGAGCGGGCTCCCATTTTAGCCTGCTCCACGGAGGGGCCCGATGCTCACCTACATTGCCAAGCGGGTGATCTATACCCTGCCGATTATGCTGGGTGTCGCGATCGTCTGCTTCCTGCTCGTGCATCTTGCACCGGGCGATCCGCTGGTCTCGGTGTTGCCGCCCGATGCCTCCGAGCAGCTCCGCCAGCAGATGATGGTGCTCTACGGCTTCGACCGGCCCTACGCCGAGCAGTTCCTCAAGTGGCTCGGCCGAGCGATCGGTGGCGACCTTGGTACGTCCATCCGCACAAACCGGCCCGTCGTTGCCGAAGTCGGCAAGGCGGTTTCCAACACGCTGATGCTCGCCGCGCTCGCGACCGTCATCGGTTTCGTGCTCGGTTCACTCTTCGGCTTCGTCGCGGGCAGCTTCCGCGACACCTGGATCGACAAGGTCGCCTCGGCGATCTCCGTTGCAGGCGTTTCCGTGCCGCACTACTGGCTCGGCATGGTGCTGGTCATCATCTTCTCGGCGCAGCTCGGATGGCTGCCGCCGACCGGCGCCGGGCCGGGCGGATCCGACAACTGGGCCTGGGACTGGGCGCACATCCGCCACATGATCCTGCCGGCCGTGACCATGTCGGTCATCCCCATGGGCATCATCGCGCGCACGGTGCGCGCGCTCGTCGCCGAGATCCTCTCGCAGGAGTTCATCGCGGGCCTGAAGGCCAAGGGCATGTCGGCCTTCGGCATTTTCCGCCACATCGTGAAGAATGCAGCGCCGACCGCGCTCGCCGTCATGGGCATCCAGCTCGGCTACCTGCTCGGCGGATCGATCCTGATCGAGACGGTGTTCTCGTGGCCCGGCACGGGCCTCCTGCTCAATGACGCGATCTTCCAGCGCGACTTACCGCTGCTGCAGGGGACGATCCTCGTGCTCGCCTGCTTCTTCGTCGTGCTGAATCTCATCGTCGACGTGGTCCAGACCGCGATCGACCCGCGGATTGCCCGGAGCTGACGCCATGGTCCAAGCCGTCGCCCCGCTCCCGATCGACGATACGACCATCGAGCGCTCGCCCGGCTACTGGTCGACGGTCTGGCGGCGCTTCCGCCGCGATCCCGTCGCGATGATCGCGCTCGCCGTCATCGTCCTACTAATCCTGATCGCGATCCTCGCCCCCTACATCGCGCCGCACGATCCTTATCGCGGCGCGACACTGCGGCGCCTCAGGCCCCCCGGCACGCCGGGCTACTGGCTCGGCACCGACGAGCTCGGCCGTGACATGCTCTCGCGCCTCATTTACGGCGCGCGGCTTTCGCTCTTCATGGGCGTGACGCCCGTGTTCCTGGCTCTCTTCATCGGCGCGACGATCGGCATCACGGCCGGCTATGTCGGCGGGTTCGTCAACACCGTGCTCATGCGCACGATCGACGTCATCTTCGCCTTTCCCTCGGTGCTGCTGGCGATCGCGCTCTCGGGCGCCATGGGTGCGGGCATCGTCAATGGGCTCATCTCGCTCACCATCGTCTTCATTCCGCCGATCGCGCGTATCGCCGAAAGCGTGACGACGAGCGTTCGCGGTCTCGACTACGTGGAAGCGGCGCGTGCGAGTGGCGCCGGCGGGCTCTCGATCGTGCGCAAGCACGTGCTCGGCAATGTGCTCGGGCCGATCTTCGTCTACGCCATGAGTCTCATTGCCGTATCGATGATCCTGGCGTCGGGCCTCTCCTTCCTCGGCCTCGGCGTGCGTCCGCCTGAGCCCGAGTGGGGCCTCATGCTCAATACGCTGCGCACCGCGCTCTACACGCAGCCCATGCTGTGCGCACTTCCCGGCATCATGATTTTCATCACCTCGATCTCGTTCAACTTGCTGACGGACGGCCTGAGGTCGGCCATGGACATCAAGGCGTAACGGATGGCGAGCGATAGGGCAGCAGCGATGGCATCGGCACCGACGCAGGGCGCGAGCGGCGAGCCGACGCGCCCGCTGCTCGAGGCCGTGGAACTCGTGAAGCACTTTCCCATCAAGTCGGGATTGCTCGGACGCGCGCACGCGGTCGTGCGGGCGGTCGACGGCGTGACCTTCTCGCTCTATCCGGGCGAGACACTCGGCATCGTCGGCGAATCCGGCTGCGGGAAGTCGACGACGGCCCGCGTGCTCATGAACCTGATCAAGCCGGACAGCGGCAATGTGCTGCTGAACGGGCGGGCACCGGGAACGCCCGAGCTGTCGCTGAAGGCCTACCGCTCGCAAGTGCAGATGGTCTTCCAGGACAGCTATGCCTCGCTCAATCCGCGCCTGACGGTCGAGGACTCGATCGCCTATGGCCCGACGGTGCATGGGCTCTCGGGAACGGATGCCGTCCGCCGCGCGCGTCGCCTGCTCGACCGAGTCGGGCTCGACCCGCGCCGCTTTGCCGGCCGCTATCCTCATGAGCTTTCCGGCGGCCAGCGCCAGCGCGTGAACATCGCCCGCGCGCTCGCGCTCGAGCCGAAGGTGATCATCCTCGACGAAGCGGTGTCGGCGCTCGACAAGTCCGTCGAGGCGCAGGTGCTGAACCTGCTACTCGATCTCAAGGAGGAGATCGGGCTCACGTACATCTTCATCAGCCACGATCTCGAAGTCGTGCGCTTCATCGCGAACCGGGTGATGGTCATGTACCTCGGACGCGTCGCCGAGATCGGTCCGACGGATGCGCTCTACACGGGTGGCCGCCACCCCTATACGACGGCGCTGCTCGGCTCGATGCTTTCCATGAATCCGGACGAGCGCACCAAGGAGGCGCCGCTCGCTGGCGACCCGCCGAACCCGATCGACCCGCCGTCCGGCTGCCGCTTCCACACGCGCTGCTCGTTTGCCGAGGGCGTGTGCTCGGCGAAGACGCCGGCGCTCACTGTGAGCGGGGCCGGGCACTTCTCGGCCTGCCATCTGGTCGATCCGACGTCCGGCCACAGCAGGGCTGCGGCATGATGCGCGCGGAGGGAGCTCAATGAGCACGACGAGCGATCCGATCCTCGATATCCGCGGGCTCACCGTCACGTTCGGCAGCGGTCCGAAGCCGGTGCGCGCGCTCGACGGCGTCGACCTCGCACTCGGGCGCGGCGAGGTGATCGCGCTCCTCGGCGAGTCGGGCTCGGGCAAGAGCGTGACGCTGCGCTCGATCCTTCGCCTCCATCCGCCGAAGCGCTCGCGCATCGATGGCAGCATCAAGGTCGAAGGGATCGACGTCACGTCGCTCGAGGGACGCGCGCTCGAAAGCTTCCGCGGCAAGACCGTATCGATGGTTTTCCAGGAACCCATGCTGGCCATGGATCCCGTTTACACAGTCGGTCAGCAGATTACGGAGGCCGTGCGCAATCACGAGAAGATCTCGGCGGCCGACGCGCGGGCGCGGGCGCTGGAGATGCTCACGCTCGTGCGCATTCCGAGCCCCGAGCGGCGTCTCGCGGCCTATCCGCACGAGATGTCAGGTGGCATGCGCCAGCGCGCCATGATCGCCCTCGCGCTCGCGAGCAAACCGCGCATCCTGCTCGCCGACGAGCCGACGACCGCCCTCGATGCGACCGTGCAGGTGCAGATCCTGTTGCTCCTGCGCGAGCTGCAGCGCGAGCTTGGGCTGTCGATGATCTTCGTCACGCACGATATCTCGGTTGCCGTGGAGGTCGCGGATCGCATTGCGGTCATGTACGCGGGGCGCATTGTCGAAACGGGTACGGTGCGCGACGTCATTCGCACGCCGCGCCATCCCTATACGATCGGTCTACTCTCGACGCGTGCGCACGGTGGCCGCCTCGAAGGCCATCGCCTGCCGGCGATCCCGGGGAGCCCGCCTGATCTCGCCAATCTGCCGCCCGGTTGCGCCTTTGCGCCGCGCTGCGCCATCGCAGCCGACGCTTGCCGCAAGACAGTGCCCGAGCCCGTGGATCTCGGTAGCGGCCATCTCGTGCGCTGCTTCAGAACGGCCGACACATTGAACAAGGTTGCAGTGCTGGCGCCCGCCGTGACAAGCTGAGTCTTATGCGCATTCGGGTCATCAATCCCAACACTACCGCAGCGATGACGGCGACGATCGCGCGCGCCGCCGAGGAAGCGGCGGCGGCCGGCACCACCATCGACGCCATCACCTCGCCGACAGGGCCCGTCTCGATCGAAGGATACTTCGACGAGGCAATGTCACTGCCTGGGCTGCTGATGGAAATCCGCAAGGGCGACGCCGCAGGCGCGGATGCGCACGTCATCGCCTGCTTCGACGATACCGGCCTAGACGCGGCGCGGCAGATTGCGGCGGGTCCCGTCATCGGCATTGGCGAAGCGGCCTATCATGCGGCGACGCTGATTTCTAACCGCTTCACTGTCATTACGACGCTCGCCCGCTCTATTCCCGCTCTTGAACACAATCTCATGAAGTATGGCTTCGAGCGGCGCGCCTCCGTTCGCGCCGCCGAGGTGGCCGTGCTTGCGCTCGAGGACGAGGGCTCGGATGCCCGCGCGCGCATCGACGCCGAGATCACGCGCGCACTTGCCGAGGACCGCGCCGAGGCGATCGTCCTCGGCTGCGCTGGCATGGCCAAGCTCGCACGCGATCTCTCAGCGCAGCATGGCTGCCCCGTCATCGACGGCGTCGGTGCTGCCGTGAAGCTCGCGGAGATGCTGGTCGCGCTCGGGCACAAGACATCGAAGCGCGGCGGCTACGAGACCGGCGCGCCGAAGACGATCACCGGTCCGCTCGCGAACCTGCTCAAGGAGTGCTGAGCTCCAACAGAAGTTGGGCTTTCGGCGCGAGCAGGGCTGAGTGCCTCCGGCACGCCCCCACAACCCACCCAGGGGACACCCCGGCCCCCTGTCCTTTTCAACTTTGGTACCCCTCGCGGCCGAGTGGCAAAGAAAGAATGGCCGGGAGTGGGATCACCCACCACTCGGCCATTCGCAGATCGACTATCGGGTGTCACTGCTCGTCGGGATGCGCCTCGCCGCCGGTATTGATCGCGTCGATCACCACCTTGATCTCTTTGAGCAGCGCCGCATCGTTCGAGTTATCGTTGTTCGATGGCATGCCTTCATCCGTCGACTCGAGGCGACGCGTGACGTCTGCTTCCCAACGCTTCAGAGTCGCGATCTTCTGCCCCCGCGTGAGGCCTACCTCTTTCTCGATGTCCGCTGGTCGCTTGAAGACCGCTTCAGGATCCTGGCGGGCCCTTTCAGGCGCAATGCGCATGATCTCAGACATTCTGGTGTCCTCCATTCCTCGTGTGCCGTGCGCAGCATCGTCGACGCCGCTGCTGACGGCCTCAAACCTCTGAATGAACGCATTGGAATGAGAGCGGGTTCCGCGCCGACCGCTCAGGAGGCGGCCGTGCCCGATGCATCTACGCGCGGGCGCCGGCGTGGATTGAAGTAGGCCTGGTCGCCCTCGCCCGCGGCGCCAAGGCTGGCCTCGATCCGGCAGACGACGCCCTTGGGGTCGAACTCTAATCTGGCCTTGAGATGGGGCAACTTGCCCGAACGCTCGAGCAGCAACGTGCCGAAGCCGCGCGCAACGGGCGGTGTAACCGGTGGCCCGCCCCGCTCGGTCCACAGCAGGATGATACGCGGATTTTCCCGCCCCTCGGTCGTCCATGAGACGGAAACCCGGCCCTCCGGTCGCGACAGCGAACCGTGCTTCACCGCGTTTGTCGCGAGCTCGTGCAACATGAGCGTGAGCTGGAGTGCCGTCTGGGGCGGCACGAACACATCATCGCCGATGATCTCGACGCTGCGCGTCTCGCCGGCGCTCACTTCGATCTGCGAGGTCGCAATCTCGCGCAGCGAAGCGCCCGACCAGTGCGCTTCGGTCAACATGTGATGAGCGCTCGACATCGACTGGATGCGGCCATTGAGGCCGGCAACGAACTGGTCGATGGTTGCGGACGTGCGCGCAGTCTGCGCGACGATGGCCTGGACGATCGCGAGCGTGTTCTTCACGCGGTGATTGAGCTCGCCCACGAGAAGATTGCGGACATCGTCCGATTTGCGGCGCTCGGTGATGTCGCGGTTCGTTTCGACGACAAGACTGCGGCCGCCGGTGCGGATGAGCTCCAGGCGGCTGTCCACCCAGATCTCACTTCCATCCTTCGCGGACTGTAGCAGCTCGCCGCTCCACTTGCCTTCCGTCTCAAGATGCTCGAGCAAGTCGTCGAGCGTCATCGGGTACCGTGTCCTCAGAAGCTCTGCGGGCACGGCGCCGAGCGCCTCGCTCTTGCCGTAGCCGTAAAGCTCCTCGCAGCCGCGATTGAAGAGGATGATCCCCTCGCCGAGCTCCCACACGAGCATGGCCTCGTGCGACAGCTCAATGACGCGCTGATGCTTGAGGAGACGCTCGCTGAGGCGCCGCTGGTCGGTGATGTCCGTATCCGTGCCGCACCAGAGGACAACGCGCCCCTGATCGTCGCGCAACGGCATGGCGCGCGAGAGAAACCAGCGGTACGTGCCGTCGGCGCCCCGGATCGGGAAGGTGTCCTCCCACGTCTCGCCACTCTCGAAGGCGCGCTTCAGCTGGCGAACGACGCGCTCGACGAAGTCGGGATGGATGACTTCGTGCCAGCCCTCACCCGCCGCTTCGACCGGATCCGTGCCGGTGTAATCGAACCAGCGCTGATTGTGCCAGAAGACATAGCCAGAGGGGTAGGCCATCCACGCGAACTGCGCCATATTCTCGGCAAGCGCGCGGAAGCGCTGCTCGCTCGCCTTGAGCGAGACCTCCGCCATTTTCTGGGCTGTGACGTCACGCGAGACGCAGAGGAGATGCTCGACCCGGCCGCTGGCATCGCGCACCGGATTGACGATCACATCCCACCATTTCGACGTGCCCTTCGCCGTCGGGCAGGCATCGCTGAAGCGAACCACCTCACCACGCATTGCATCGATGACGGCGCGCTCGACAGTCGCGCGTGCGGCTTCGGGCCAAAGGCTGGGCCAGGACTGCCCGAGGGGAGTACCGGCGTCGTCGATCTCGAGGAGGTTGTAGCCGGCCGGATTGACGTAGCGGACAAACCCTTGTCGATCGATGAGCTTCACGCAGTCCGGACTTGCCTCGAGAAGCATTCCGGCGAGCCCGGCAGGAACTTCGACGGGCACATCGACAACCGCGCTCGGACGCTGCCTATTGCCGGCATGGCCAACGGGCGCCTTGTCCATCTCCGAGCCCTTTCCCGGGCCGATATCCGGCTGCTTGGACGAAGTCATATCCCCTACCAAACCCCGCTCGTGCCCTCCGAATGCAGCAGGCCCCGGCCCCGACAAACCCCTGCGCGATGGCGCCTGGCCACGCGCGCGGTTGCCTGCCGCTCGACCGTCGTCGCTGCCCCTTCGGATGGTTCCACCTCGTCCTATTCTATCGCTCCGAGTTGCAGATCCCGAGATGATTTGCCGGCTTCACAGCTTTCCTGGCCGCTTTCCTTGTGGATGAGATCGAACCACCGAGCCTGATCCCATCCGCACCGTCCTCATGCTGCCGCGCCCCGCGGCCGCCCGCCGCCCGCGCGCACGTCGAAAAACAGGGCTTGGCTGATCACCGCCTTCACCATTTCCGGCTTGAAGGGCTTGGTGATCAAGAACGTAGGCTCGGCCCGTTCGCCGGTGAGCAGGCGCTCGGGATAGGCCGTGATGAAGATCACCGGCATGTCGGCGCCGAGCAGGATGTCGTTCACAGCATCGATGCCCGAGCTGCCATCGGCGAGCTGGATGTCGGCGAGAACAAGACCCGGCTTCGTGCGGCTCGCAAGCTCACCGGCTTCGGTGCGCGTCGTCGCGATGCCGACGACATCATGGCCGAGGTCGCTGACAATACCCTCGATGTCGAGCGCGATCAGTGGCTCGTCCTCGATGATGAGAACCTGGGCCGTGATCTGTTCTGCGATTTCGGCGCCGGCAACATCGACGAGGCGACGCACCTCGTCCTCGGTCGTCCCGAGGATGGCCGCGATATCGTTGGTCGGAAATTCCTCGAGGGCCGCCAGGAGAAACGCCTGCCGCGGCAGAGGGGTCAGCGTTTCGATCCGCCGATCGACCACGCCACCAGGGGCGGACTCGACAGGCTCCGGCACTTGGTTGATCGGGAGCGCACCCCACACCCTGACGAACGTATGATAGAGGGCGGCGCGCGGCATCAGATCACGACGGTAGCTCCGCTGGTCGGCAACGAGGGCCTCGAGGGTCGCCACCACATAGGCGTCGCCCCGGTCCTGGGAGCCTGTAAGAGCCCGGGCAAAGCGTCGGAGGTAGGGAATCTGTGGCGCGATCAGATCGGCAACAGAGCTTGTCATCTGCGGCAACTCCCCCTTTTTTCAAGGCTCTCAGTCATATCGTGGATCATAAGCCATTGCGGCCTGCTGAATGCTACCACGGCCAGCAAGTGCGTTAACTCGCGGGCAACGGTTCGGTTCCCGGGGGCCCAAATGGAGGCCCGAACGGGAAATTTTCCTCGCACTCAACCCACTGCAATACCTCGCGTGCGCGGCGTCGGCTCGCTGCCAAAGTCCTCGGCTCCCTCGACGCCCATGAGCTCGGCAAGCTTGCCGCGCGCACGATTGACCCGGCTTTTCATGGTTCCGACCGCACAACCGCACATGACGGCGGCTTCGTCGTAGGAGAAGCCTTCCGCGCCGATCAGGATGAGCGCCTCGCGCTGCTCCGAGGATAGAAGCGCGAAAGCCTTCGAGAAATCGAGCAAGTCCATGTGGCTCGATTGTCCGTCCTTGACGCTGAGCTGCTGGGCGAGCTCGCCGTCGTGATCCTGGACCTCGTATTTGCGCTTGCGCAGCTCTGACAGATAGGTGTTGCGCAGGATTGTGAACAGCCACGCCTTCAGGTTAGAGCCGGGATCGAAACTTGCCCGGCTCTTCCACGCCTTGACGAGCGTCTCCTGCACCAGGTCGTCAGCCTGGTCGGCGGCACCGCAAAGCGACCTCGCGAAGGCGCGCAAATTGGGAACAAGCGCGGCCAGCTGGGCCGGCAGGTCCCCCGTGCTGCCTGCTGTCATTCCTTGCTCTCCGGCTTGCTTTCCGACTGGCCCTCAGTACGCGCCAGCTCCTCGAGCAGCTTGGTGAACTTGTCAGGGAGTGGCTCTGCCAACACCCGGCGATACTCTTCACGCAACTGATGCCCGATGAGCCCACGCGCCTCGGAGGGCAGACCCGCCTCGGGCTCGGTCTCCGGTGTGAAAGTCACAATTCTGGCCTCTTGCCGCATTTCTTCTTCGCTTCGCTTTCGATCATCAGCCATTCATCCCCCTTCCCCCAAACACTTGAGAGGCCAGGACACGTTCCCCTAACGACAGGGCACCTGGGCACGCGCGGACGCTGCCGACGCGGTTGTAACACGCGGAGCGCCTTCGGGTTCCCGGCGGCTCGCAAAAATGGCGTTTCAAAACTCGAAATGACTGCACAGTCGGTTAATGCTGTTTAGTGAGCTATTCACCCGGCTCAAGGGCCGTGCTGTCGGGATGATCGCGAGAGATAATCAGCGCCGCAGCAGCTACGGCAGCAACCAGCGGAAGATTGCGACCGATGGTGCGGACGATAGCGGGAATGGCAATCGGCAATGCCGATGTCACGGCCGCCATGACCAGTTCGCGGTCGGCACCCGCAAGTTCGGGGTCACTCGCTGCCGCCGCTGCCTCGGGCTCTGATGCCTGGGTTGCATCAGCCGCAGCCTGGGCTTCAGCAGGCGCTTCCAAGCGTGCACGAACAATGAGCGCAACGAGGACGCCGAGGATCGCGAACCCGCCTGCGAGTATGAACGAGCCCATCTCAGGCCCGTACTCGCGATTGAGACGGATGGACAGGGCGGCGGTCGCGAAGCCGGCAGCGACGAGGAAGGGGATCGCCACGATGGCGCGATAAATGAGACCGTGGATCGCATGATCCACGGTCGCCTGTGCACGCCGGAAAAGCATACGGAACATGGCAAGCCCCTCCGATCATCAAGCCCTGCGGATCACGACTTCCAGAGCGCGCCGAGGACAAAGCCGAGCGCGGCAACAACCGCGAGCGTCGCCATCGGCTGATCCTTGACCGACTTATCGACGGCCGACTTCAAATTGCCCGCAACTTCCTGCACCCGCTCGCCGGCTTCACGGCCCGTGCCTGCAACTGAACGCATGGCGCCTTCGGCACCTTCGACGACGCGATCGAATTGCTCGCCGGCCTTGCCCGCATACTCAGCAGCCTTGTCGGCAACCTGCTCGGCCATGTCGCTGGCAGTGGACTGGCCCCGCTTTCCGTTGCTGCCTTCGCTGTGCGGATAGGTCTTTGATGTCTGCATGATATTCACTCCTCCGACGCGCATTGGTGACGGGTGATTTTCGTCACGCGTGTATGTCTTGATGCGTCGAGAACGTGCAGTGCATCATTGGAGTTCCATCCAGGAACAAGACTTATCAAGGCGCGATCGCCGCGCCTCTGACCGGCTAAGCGCCCTTGCGCGAAAAGATCGAGCGTACGGCCGAGCCGATCGCGGAAGCGGCCTGCCGGCCCGCCCCGACATAATCGCGTTGCGCCTTCATGCGCTCGAGCCAGCGCACGGCCTTCACCCTACGGGCGTGCGCCAGGCCGCGGCGAAGCGCATCGGCAATGCGCGCGCCGTCCGCTTCAGGATTTGCGGACTTCGGATCGATGACGACGGGCGGCATGACGACAATGCCCTGCTCCGCCAGCGCTGCAATTGCCTCTTTGATGAGTGGCTCAGGCGAAGTCGCCGCGAGCTGTACAGGAAGCACGGCTGGTGCGAGGAGGCTCGGATGCGTCTTGAAGTGCTCGGCCATTGCCGTGAGTGCCGTGCGCTGTGTTTCCGTCAGGGTCCCCCCGGGAAGTGCCCACACGACGAAATCGGCGCCACCCACCTCGTCGACGAGGTGACGCACATGCTTGCCGGCTGCGACGTCGGCCTCGGAGAGACGGACCTCGAGACCGACGAGATCCCACGTCGAGGCCGAGGGATTCTTGCTGTCCAAGCTCGCAAGCATCGCGCGGGCTTCGTCCTGCTCGACCATGCGCAAGAGTGCAGCCGCAGTCTCGCGCGCTTCACGCGTGCCGCCCGCAACGAGCACCGTGATCGGCGCCCGGGTCAGGGCCGCAACACTGTCCAGTGCATCGGCTGGTGCCTCGGATGGCGACTTCGGAATGCGCAAGCGGCCGCCGTAAAGATCAATGGCGGCGCGGCCAACCTCCTCTACGTAGGCTTCGACGAGACGGCGCATGACGTGCTCGCGCCCCCACTGGAAGAGCGCTCGAGAAAGCCGCTCGCGCGCTTCGTTGGTAATGGCGGTTGCCGGATTGACGAGGCGCACGAGCCGCCAGACGTCATACGCGCGCTCTGCCGCATCGAGCATATGCCGCCAGCGGTAGATGCTGAGGAACTGCGACACGGTCATGCGGTCGCCGAATGGCACGTTCGTCTCGATCATGCGGCCAAGACGGCGGCTGACACGTTCCGTAATCGCAAGGGCCTCGGGCAGGGTGAATTGCCAGAGAGGATCCTCGCGCGTCGGATGCAGGCGCTCGGCGACGACCTCGACCGTGTTGCGACCAAGCAGGATGACGGCGTCGAGATCGTTCATACGCTCGAGATCGACGCGCGACGCGACCATTTTCACGTCGGCCCAGGCCTTGGCCTCGATCGGGCTCCAGGTCGGATCGACAAGACCGGGATCAGCGGCCTCCCCGGCCCCCTCGGCGCGCTTCGCCTCGGGTGACGCGTTGCGGACGGCACCCGCTATGAGAATGCGCTGCATGACCGTAACGACGCCGACGCACACAAGTGCGGCGATCGCCCAATAGATGACGTAGCCCTTCTCCCAGAGATAGAGGCCACCGAGCGGGACGAGCGACAAGGTCGGCAGCAAGAGCGCCGTGACGATGAGAATGTAGCGTGCAGCGCTGGTCGCGGAAGTGCTCTTCGACATGGCCAACTCGAGCCTCAAGACATGCGGGCCGCCACATGATGCGGCCGGCGAGCGCGAGAGGCAACTGCCTCCCGCACCACCGGCCGATAGCCCAGCGGTAGGACCGCTATCGCGTCAGGCACGCCTTATCCAGCCGCCAACCAGAGCGATCACAAACAGCACGATCGCGACCCAGAACAGAATGCGTGCGCCTTCCATTGCCGTACCCGCAACGCCACCAAAGCCGAGGAAAGCAGCTACGAGCGCGACGACGAGGAAGACCACGGCATAGTGAAGCAGATTGCCCATATCTCAGCTCCTGATGTCTCAGCTCATGAATTCGTCAGAGATGCCCCTTAAAACGCCACGCAAGGCAATTCGTTCCTGCCACTGCCGCCTCGGGCCCCTGATCGAAGTCGTCCCTCCTGCAACCCGGAACCACCGCGCCGCGTTCCCTGGCGTGACGTGATGGGTGGACACGCAACAACACTCGCAAATGCCAGTCGCGCAGCTACCGCCTAGCGCGCATGCGTTCAGCTTGATGTTGCTTTCAAGGAGCTCTCAGGATGCCGCTGCTCGCCGATAGCCTGCGCAATCTCTCGGCATCGTTGATCGTGATGGCTCTCGTCGTGACGGCGTTGGTGGTCGGAAAGGCCATCTTCATTCCGCTGGCCATCGCCGTCATCATCGCATTCATTCTGGCGCCTCTCGTCAGGCAGCTCACTGCGCGCGGCGTGCCGCAGCCCGTCGCCGCCGTCGGCGTGCTGGCATTGACCATCTTGCTTATCGTCGGACTGTCGTTTGCTGTGAGTGCGCAGCTTCTGTCGCTTACTGCGGATCTTGGCAGCTACCAGCACAATCTCGTCGAGAAGGTCCGAGCGATTGCCGACATGGGGCGCTCGGATGGTCTGATCAAACGTGCCGTGACGGCCGTCGAAACGCTCGGTAGCGATATTGCGCGCGAACTCGGCCGCGGCCTCGCCACGAAAAGCGAGCCCATGGTCGTTGCGCAACAGCAGCAGGCAACGCCACTAGAGATTGTCACGAGCATTGGCAGCCTGCTCGAACCGCTGGCGCAGCTCGGCATTACCATTCTTTTCGCGATGCTTCTGCTGTTGCAACATCACGACATCCGCGATCGGATCATCAAGATCGCCGGTACGGACCGCCTGAGCGGGACCGCCGCCGCCATCAGCGATGCCGGCGGCAAGCTGTCGGATCTCTTCCTCGCACTCGCCCTGATGAACGGCGGCTATGGCCTGGTCATCGGCGTATCGCTCTGGCTTATCGGCGTACCCAACCCACTGCTTTGGGGCATCCTCTCCGGACTGCTGCGCTTCGTGCCGTTCGCCGGTCCGCTGATGGCCGCCATTCCCCCCATTGCACTCGCGGCTGCTGTCGACCCCGGCTGGAGCACGCTGATCATGACCGTCGCGCTCTTCGTCATTTGCGAGACGATCGTCAACAACGTGGCGGAGCCGTTCATGCTCGGGCGAAAAGCCGGCATCACGGCATTCGGCATGGCTGTCGCGGCGTGCTTCTGGACAGTGGTGTGGGGGCCCATCGGCCTGCTGCTCTCCGCCCCTCTGACGACGACGATCGTCGTGTTCGGTCATCATGTGCGGGGGCTCGAATTCATATCTGTGCTCTTCGGTGACCAGCCAGCGCTCGATCCCGCGCAGGAGCTCTACCACCGCCTCCTGACCGGTGATCCTGTGGCTGCAGCTTCCACACTCGAGGAAGATGCGGAGGGAATGTCCCCCGTCGAGGTCAGCGACCGCATCGTGCTCCCTGCGCTGCAACTCGCAGCCTTCGACCAGCGCTCGCAGCGCATCGATGCCGAGAAGGCCGAGAACCTGCGTGAGACAATGCACGACACATCGGACCTTTTCTTCGAGGCACCGGAGGACAAAGCGGATGCACGGGAGGAAAAAGAGCGACCGACAGTCTGCGTCATCCCTGCTCGCGGAGTCATTGATCGCGCGGCTTGCGATCACATTGCGATGCTGGTGAGCCGGCAGACTCCGTGCCGTGCCGTCGTCGCGACACGCTCGACGGGCCTGACCGCCATCGCGGATCTTCAGTCCATGGAAGAATACGAAGCGGTCGATACCATCATCGTCGCGACTGTCGGTGGTGTCGATGAGAAGCAACTTCGCCTGATCGCGCGGCGCGCGGGGCGCACGTTCCCCGAGGCGCATCACTTCGTACTGAGCCTTGCCCAACCGACATTCGGCGAACAAGCGGAACCGCGGGACGAGAGCGACAAGATCCGCGTGAATTCGACGATCGCGCCCATCGTCGCTCAGCTCGACTGCGCACCGCGCCGCCGGGCCCCAACAGCGGATGAAGCGAGGCGAGATGAGGACGCGCGTGTCGCTGAGCACGTTCCCTGACAAGCGGGACAGCGATGGCAAGCGCGCAACGATCGGCGCTCCAGAGCGTTATTCAGCCGAGAAACACACAGTCACTCTCGCACCCTGATACGGAGAAGAGAAATGGCCAAGAACCTTATTCTTTGGATGCTCGGCGTGCCGATTTCGGTGCTGGTCCTGCTCAACCTGTTCGGCTGGATCTGACAGCAGACATCGACGGCTGGCACAATGTTCGTCGCTCAGCCGTGATTGTTCGTCCGGTTGTCTGCTTCGATCGTGGGAGTGGCATTGCTCGATGTCGAAACACCCGTGCGGGGCAGCTCGACTTCATGGCGTACACCTGAAGGATCGAACGTCGTGGTGATGCGACCGCGCAATCCACGCTCGATCGAGAATTTCATCACATTGGTGCCAAATCCACTCGCCGATGGCGCCTGTACGGGCGGCCCATTGCGCTCTTGCCACACGATCTGGACCATGTTGTCGGCGCCATTCTTGCCATTGCGCCATGACAGCGTGACTTGACCGCTCGGCACGGACCACGCGCCGTATTTTGTCGCGTTGGTCGCAAGCTCGTTGAACAGAAGGCTGAGAAGCACCGCCTCGTTCTGAGTGACCTCGACGGACGGACCGCTCGTCACGAGCGCACCTTGCCAATGACAATAGGGGGCGAGGATTTCGTGGACGAATGTGTCGAGGTTCGGCGTGTGCGCTGGATCCGGGCGCAGCAGGTCATGGACGCGAGCCAGCGATGCCAGACGCTCGCGGAAAGCCTTGTTGAAGACCTCAACCGTCGGACTGTAGCGCGCTGTTTGGGAAGCAATCGCGGTCACGATCGCCAGAATGTTTTTCACGCGATGGATCAACTCGCGATTGGCGAGCTGGGCCTGCTCCTGCGCTCGCTTGCGCTCCGCAATCTCCGCGGAAAGTGCCTGCTGCGCCGCCGCATAACGCTCACCCGCGTAGGCAAGTGAGCCGACGATGCCGGCAATGAGCAGGCTGATGAGCGTGCCGCCGAGCAGCGCCATCCAAGCCTTCGAGCGGTCGATCATCTCCTCGAGAACGGGCCGCGAGCTCAAGACGATGGTCCAGTCGGTCCCGGCGACCGATATCGGTCGGCTGTCGGTGAAGAGCGGCGTCTGCTCTAGCGATGGCAGTGGCCCCAGGCTTCGGTGCGTGAGCATTCTGTCGTCGAACATCAGATCGGCTTCGGTCGGCTCCGCACCGTCGTAGATGCGGACATGGAGCCGCTGGAAGGTGCCGGGCAGGTTCCTGTCCATGAGCCGCGGAATGAAATCCGCCATTCGGAAGACGCCGTAGACATAGCCAGTGATCGCGCGCCGCCGCGCCTCGACCGTATCGGGCACCAGGCCATCGGCATAGACGGGCATGTAGATGAGGGTTCCCGCCTGGACGTCCTCTCCCGTCTCCTGCATCAGCGAGACCCTGCGGCTGAGCGCCGGGCTCCCAGTATCGCGCGCCCTCTCCATGGCCGCACGTCGACGGGGCTCGGAGAACATGTCGTAGCCGACCGCGCGCGAATTGCGCCAGCTCTCGGGCTCCAGATAGACGATCGCGGTATATTCGTCCCGCTTGCCCTCCGGGTTGAACCGGTAATCCGGCCGCCCGGCACGGCGCTGCTCATCGACGAACCCTTCGATCTCGTCGTACCTGAGCCGCTTCACGTATCCGATGCCCTGAGTTCCAGGGTAGAAATCATCGATGGCGAGATCCCTGATGAAAAGCCGCCACTGCTCGCGCGTTATGGCCGGCATGGCGTTCACGGCGGCAACACCTGCTCTCAGCACCTGCTGATAGGAGCGCATGGCGTCGACCATCAAGCCTTCGAATGCGTTCGCCTGCTCCTCGAACTGGCGGCGCGCCTTATCCCTGGCATCGCTAAAGAGCAGCCACGACGCGACGGCGGTCGCGCCGAGAAGCAGCAACATGATCAGGAGTGTCGGCAAATAGGCGCGGAACCGCATCAAAGGCCCCATGAGATGCTGGGTGCTGCGCGAGCGCTCGTGCCCCACTCCGGCAATGACACCGGAATCATCAGGCTCTGCAACAACCGACCATCTCTCCCTGCTGGAGACTCGTGCCGATGTAGCCAGCCGACGCGCCTGCAGCGCGCGAGCGCGTGCTCCACCGAGCCCCAACCAGCCATTAGCATCTGGCGCAGTCGCTGTCGCCGATCCTGAGAGCTATCATGGTTAAGGTGGCGGCGAGCCCCTGATCAGCTCTGCCGCCGCCGCGGTAGGTCGAGCGGAAGGAAGTCGACGCCGGACTGCTGAACGGGCTGGGGGTAAAGTTTCATGAGATCGAGGATCTGCGTCGGCATGGCGACCTTGACCGGAAGTCCGAGCGAGCGGGCCTCCTCGGCGGTGAGCGCATAGTCGTGCGTCCAGTGCCCGCCGGCCAGCTTCTCGGCGAGGGCGCGAGCGGCACCTTCCTCCATTTGCGGGGTGAGCAGCTCGACTGCGCCACGCTTCACTTGATCGAGGGCCTTCTCGCTCACGTCAGCGAGAACGAGCGTGAGGTCAAACACCTGCTCGATGGGCTTGATCTTCGGCACCTTCGCAATGCTGGCGGCAGGAAATCCCGCGATCTGCGGATCGATCGGGCCGAGCACCGAGAACTCGCCCATCACAATCTCGTCGGCGGCAAGCGCAATCAAAGTGCCACCCGACATGGCATAGACCGGCACGTACACGGTGACCTTGGCGGGATGTGCCTCGACCGCTCGCGCAATCTGCATGGCCGCGAGGACCAGGCCGCCGGGCGTGTGCAGCACCAGGTCGATCGGCATGTCCCGCGGCGTTTCCTTGATCGCGGCGATGATCGTCTGGGCGTCCTCGAGGTCGATATGGCGGGCGACCGAGAAACCGAACAGGCTGCGACGCTCCTGGCGATGGATCATCGTAATAACGCGCGAGGCGTTGGCCTGCTCGACCGCGCGTATGAGCCGCATCCGCTGCATGGCGAACCAGCGCCCCATGAGCAGCGGCTGTAGCACCATGATTGCGAGAAAAATCCAGATGAGTGACGAAAAGTCCAGCGACATGGCGGCACCTCGGCGCAAAAGACGGTCCGTCGGCAACGGACAATCCGCATTGTGCACTCTAGTGGAATTGATGGCCTTGGCGCAACGCGGCCCGGGATGGCATGAGGCCGTCCCGGGCGCGTGCCCATCAAGGGCTAAACTGCAAATTCAATGTGGTGTCACATCCGCTTCAGCCAATCGTCCACCTCCTTGCGGGTCTGGTCCTTGGCATATCCGTAACGCTCCTGGATCTTGCCCTCGAGCTGCTCGCGGCGACCCTCCATCTGATCGATCTCGTCGTCGGTCAGCTTGCCCCAGTGCTCCTTGACCTTGCCGCGGAACTGTTTCCAGTTGCCTTCGATCCGATTCCAATCCATCGGCTGAACTCCTCTAAGTCTTCATGTGTTTTCCTGCGCATTCCTGCTCGCGTCGCGAGCGCCAGCGCTCCGGCGAGCAATGACGAGGCAACGCACTCCACACCGTCGCGGTTCCGGCGCGATCTAGCGAGATCTCGTTGCGGATACGTACGCATCGGAATGCCGCGCGCTCTTCGTCCTATGCGGCAAGTGATGCGCGGTCATTTGACGACATTCACTATGCAAATTGGTCTCTATTCATTTCGCGCAGCAGGCCGAAGCGATTGCGGAACCGTGCCCTGCTCCAGACGTTTCTCGTCCAGTGCTTGCGAAGAAGAGCACATACGGGACAAGCAACAGGTCATGGAGAAGATGTGATGAAGTGGATCATTCCGGCCGCCACGACAATGGCCATCCTCGCATCATCGAGCGCATTCGCGCAGACGACGACGCCTGCTGAGCCGGCACCGCCCGCCGTAACCGCGCCAAGCGTTCAGCCGGCTCCCGCGCAGACATCGCCAATGCTAACGGAAGAGCAGGCCAAGGCGTTGATCAGCGCTTACGTCGTGAGCAGCGACAACAAGAATGTCGGCGATGTCGCAGCCATCCAGCGCGACGGCACTGGCAAGGTCACCGAGCTGCACGCCGATGTCGGCGGCTTCCTCGGGATCGGCAAGACGCGCGTGAAGCTCATGCCTTCTCAGTTCACGGTCACGCCGGACAACAAGGTTCAATTGTCGCTGACCGCTGAGCAGGTGAGGAGCCTCCCGGCAATGGAGAAGTAAAGCCACGAGTGCATCGAGGGCCCCGGGATAGTGTTCCCGGGGCCGTCTTTCTGGCCCGGTGTGAACTATCCGGTGTGAAATATGCTGAACGCTGCATCTTTTCGGATCTCCCCCTCACGCAAGGTGATGCCCGCGCGACCTCGCCTCGGCAATACGTGGCAGGACGCAAGCTGGCGCACGCGGCTGATCCCGCCTTCGCCCTTGGCGCGCGCCCCCTTTGCGAAGCGGCGGATCGCGCCGAGGCACCCGCGCGCGGCGCCCTTCTCGCGGCCGATCGCTGCCCATTAGCCACACTGCCCAGCGGGACCTCGCCCTGTGACGCGCTGAACAGGTGTGTCCGCGTCACGCCGCGCGTATGATCAGGCGCGCCAGAAGCGGGCTCGGATGCGGAGCTGTCGCGAGGGTTCATCTCCCATTCACATGGCATCCGGCCCTTTGGCCCGAAGACCATGAGCAAAGGTGCCGCGCGCCAGCTATGGTAGTGACGATCGCGAGTTGTGAGGAGCGCGCATGAGATTCCCGCCTCGGCATCTGGTGTGGCCGGTCCTGCTGATGGCGCTCGCCGTGATGCCCGCCAGCACTCATTCCGTGGCCCAGGATGGGTCAGTCATGCAGGTCGCAGCAGCAGGCGGCACCGCGAACCCAACGGCCAAACCCAAGGCGAAGCCGGCGAAGAAGCTCGTAAAGAAGAAAGCCAAGGTTCCGGTAGGCCCGCCGCCGACGCCAGCCAAAGCGCTCTTCGGCGCAGCCAAGGCCCCGGCTCCGCTCGCCGCGCGCTCAATCGGCTTCTACGCCAAAGGATGTCTTGCCGGCGCCAAGGCCATCGCCGTCGATGGTCCGACCTGGCAGGTGATGCGGCTTTCGCGCAATCGCATGTGGGGACATCCCTCGCTGATCGCGCTCGTCGAACGGTTGTCGAAAGACGGCAAGGAGCACGATGGTTGGCCTGGCCTTCTCGTCGGCGACATCTCGCAGCCGCGCGGCGGCCCGATGCTGACCGGTCACGCGAGCCATCAGATCGGCCTCGATGCCGACATCTGGCTGACGCCGATGCCTGATCAGAAGTTGAGTTCCCGCGAGCGCGAGGATCTTGCTGCGACCTCCATGCTCGCCGACGACAGGGTGAGCATCAACCCGCAGGTATGGACGGAGGCACACGGCCGCATCATCCTACGCGCGGCCTCCTATCCCCAGGTCGAGCGCGTGCTCGTGCATCCCGCGATCAAGAAGGCAATCTGCGAGAACAAGTCGCTGCCCCGCGCGAACCTCAACAAGGTGCGGCCGTACTGGGGGCACCACTACCACATGCACATACGCATGGCCTGCCCGAAGGACAGCCCGACGTGTACCCCGCAGCCAATCGTTGGCAACGAGGATGGCTGCGGCAAGGAAGTCGACGACTGGATTGCGCGGATGAAACGCATCTATGCGCCGCGTCCGCCGGTACCGGAGCCCAAGGTCGCCTTGCCGAAGCCGAAGCCCAAGCCGAAGGTGGAGATCACGCTCGCGGACCTCCCGACGGAGTGCAAGGCGGTGATCGGCGATACCTCGCCGCCGGGCCCCTCGCCGGTCGCCGACGTCACCAAGCCCGACGCTGCAAAGAGTGCCGCGACCAAGCCCGATGACGAGGCGGAGAACGCAGAGCCGGCAACGCCGGCTGCATCCGTAAAAGCGGGCGGCAAGAAGTAGCGTGCGCGATTGTCGCGCGCCAATTCTGCGACGCGCTACTAATGCGCCTTGGGGCGGTCACCCTTCACGATGCGTCGGCCGATCGAGTGGCGATGTACTTCCGAGGGGCCGTCGTAGATGCGGAAGGCGCGCACGTCCCGGAAAATCCGCTCGACGACGGTGTCCGACGTGACTCCCATGCCGCCGAGGATTTGCAGCGAGCGGTCGACGACGCGGAAGATCGCCTCCGAGCAGATCACCTTGGCCATGGAGCTCGCAGTCGACGCCTTGTCGCCCTGATCGAGCAGCCATGCCGTGTGCCAGATGGCGAGGCGGCTGGTGTGAATGTCGAGCGCGTTGTCGGCGAGCATGAAGGACACGCCCTGGTGATCGCCGAGCGGTTTGCCGAACGATGTCCGCTCGCGCGCATAGGCTGTCGCGATGTCGTGTGCGCGGATCGCGGAGCCGAGCCAGCGCATGCAATGCGTGAGGCGCGCGGGCGCAAGGCGCACTTGCGCGTATTTGAAGCCCTGCCCGACCTCGCCGATGACGTCGTCGCCGGTCACGCGCAGGTTTTCGATATCGATGACGGCGTGGCCGCCCATGAAACTCGAGTCCATGGTGCCGAGCACGCGGCTGATCTTGAAGGCCGGGTTCGGCAGCTCTGTGAAAAACATGGTGCAATCACCGGGGCCGTCGCCCGTGCGCGCCATAATGATGGCGAAGGCCGCGCCCTCGGCGCCTGTAATCAGCCATTTGCGGCCATTGATGACGTAGCCGTTCCCATCGGGCACCGCGCGCGTCTTGAGCAGAAGAGGATCCGAGCCAGCGCCCCCATCGGGCTCGGTCATGGCGAAGCATGAGCGCACCTCGCCGGTTGCGAGGCGCGAGAGGTACTTCTTGCGCTGCGCTGGCGTCGCGATGACGTCGAGCATGTGGATGTTGCCCTCATCGGGGGCATGGAAGTGCAGCGCGATCGGCCCGAGGATGGAATAGCCCGCGGCCTCGAAGATCACGGCCTGTTCGAAGTGCGAAAAGCCCTTGCCGCCGAACTCCTCGGGGCTGTTGACGCCGAGAAGGCCCGCTTCCTTCGCCGCGGCGTTGAGATCGCGGCGCAAATCCTCCGGAATGCCGTGGTGGCCCCAGCGTGGGTCCTTCTCGAAGGGAATGATTTTCTCGCGCACGAAGGCCGACACGCGGTCGCGCAGCTCCTCGAGCGGCTTCGGAATAGTGAAATCCATGGTCTTCCTTCCTGGTATTGGGCCTTGGTCGGTCAGTCCGCGCGACCGTGCGCGACATCGGTTGCATAGGCGAGCAGCTCGGTCGCAACCCGGTCCAGCTCGGCATAGTCGGCGCCCTTGGCAGCGCCGCGTTGATAGAGCGCAAAGAGCTGGAGGAGCACCACCGCCAGCTTGAGCATGGCAAGCACACGCAGCGCCGGCCAGTCGGAGACGTCGACGCCCATCTCGCGCGCGTAGGCTTCGAGCACCTCGCGACGGCTCGCGAAGCCGGGCGCGGCCGTCGGCATCTGACGAAGGGCGTGCATGCAGGGCGGATCGTCAGGTTCGACCCAGTAGCTGAGCGTCGTCGCGAGATCGAGGAGCGGATCGCCGCGCGTGCCCATGTCCCAGTCGACGATGGCGACGGGGGCCAAGGTCTCCGGATGCACAATCATGTTGTCGAGCTTGAAATCGGAGTGAAGCAGCACGGGCGCCCGAGACTGGACGGGTTGGCGCTCCAGCCATCCGACGACCTCGGCAAGAAGCCGCGCGGTCTCGGGCGCGACGTCGAGGCGCTGGCCGCGCCCGGCCCAGCCCTTGAGCGTGCGTGCAATGAAACATTCGGGCTTGCCGAGCGTGTCAAGGCCGATCGCGGCGCAGTCAACGCGGTGCACCGAGATGAGCGTCGCAACGAGCATGTCACTCGTGGCACGCGCGATGTCGGGGTGCCTATCGAAGCGCGAGCGGTCGTCACCCTTGATGACGAGGCCCGGGCGGTAGTCGATGAGTTGGAAGGGCACGCCGATGACGCTTCTGTCCTCGCAGAGATGCACGCTCTCCGGGGCCAGCGGATGAACCCGCCAGAGGCGCGAGAGAATGCGATGCTCGCGGGACATGTCGTGCGCGCCGGGGGGCAAGTCGCCACCAGGGGGCCGCCGCAAGACCAGCCGGCGCCCGCCAGCCGTCAGCCGGTAGTTGATATTGGCGAGGCCCGTGCCGAATTGGCGCACAGGCTCGCTTACATCGAGCGGCAGGCCGATATTGGCGAGGTAGGCAGCCAGGCGCGCCTCGTCGAGCGGTACGCTTTCTGCCGCGGGCCGGAACACATGCGCGTCGCTGGCGCTAGTTTGTGATGTGCGTTCGCTGGGCATGGAGGAGGTCGGTCATCCGGTCTGGAATTTGGCGGTCACACTAGCTGCTTCCGCCCGTGACGCCAAACATCCCCTCCCCCGCGAATGACTTGATCCGCCGCAAAGCGCCGTGCCCTGCGCGAAGCGCATCCTGGCCATGCGCGCGGCCAAGCCGCCGGCGGGGCAGCCCCCGCACAACGATGTCGGAGGTCCCATGTACAAGAACATTCTCCTGGCAGTCGACGGCTCCGAGTTCGGAATGGGGTCCATTCCCTATGCGATCAAGCTCGCCAAGGCCATTGGCGCGCGCGTCACGGCTTTGCATGTGACGGCGCCCTACGATGCCATCTCAATTGGAGGACTGGCCTCCTTCCTCGCCGGCGACGAGTACACTAAGCGCGCGAAGGCGAACGCCGCGATCGTCCTGGACCGCGTGAGGCGCGCTGCACAGGAGGCCGACGTGCTCGTGACGACTTGTCAGGTGGAACACGCCCATCCATGGCAGGCGATCATCCAGACGGCCAACGAGCAGAGGGCCGACCTCATTCTCATGTCTTCGCATGGCCGGCGGGGACTTGCCGGCATATTGCTCGGCAGCGAGACGAAGAAGGTGCTCACCCACACAAATACCCCGGTACTGGTCTGGCGCGGCGTATAGCTGAGGCGCTCAATCCCGGCTTGCCAGCGCGCGCGACGCACGTATCCTGACCGCACGACCGGCAGAGGACTGCCGGCGCGTAAATCAGCACGCGCGGTCTTAGGGCGCGGTACCGGAGGAAGCTCATGGCCAAAAGCGAGCGCTGGAAGCAGCGGCCCGAGAACTCGACGTGGGGGGACTATGGCCCCGATGACCAGCTCGGCCGCATGAACGAGCTCAATGCCGAGCGCACGAAGCGCGCCGTCGCCGAGGTCAAGGAAGGTCGCTCCTTCTGTCTCTCCATGCCGCTGGATCTGCCGGGCGGCAACGTCCTCAATCCGCGCCGCCACCCCCCGCTGCTGAGACCGACCGTCCGCGCCGACCGACCGAACTGGTTGTACCGAACGGAGTATGACCACGCAGGCCTCACGGATGTCGTCAACGACGACATGGTGCTGCTCCACCTGCAGTACTCGAGCCAGTGGGACACGCTCGCGCACGTCGGCTCGCTCTTCGATGCCGATGGGGACGGCGTCGCCGAGCCCGTGTTCTACAATGGCTTTCGCGGCGAGACGGACATGTTCGGCCCGACCGACCCCAAGCAAGCGGGCGGCATTCCCGGCACGTTCATCGAGGCCAAGGCCACATCCGGCGCCAACAAGCTCGGAGTCGAGAACCTCGCCGAGAAATGCCTCCAGGGCCGTGGCGTGATGATCGACCTTCATGCGCACTTCGGTCGGCGCAAGCACGCCGTGACGTACGACGATCTCATGCGCGTCATGGCGGCCGACGACATCAAGGTCGAGCCGGGCGATTTCGTGTGCCTGAGAACGGGCTTCGACGAGGTCATCTTCGAGCAGAAGGGCAAGCCCACGGAAGAGGCCATGCACCAGACGTGTACGGGTCTCGACGGCAGCGATACAAAGCTCCATCAGTGGATCACGGAATCGAAGCTCGTCGCGCTCATTTCGGACAACTACGCCGTCGAGGTGCACAATGCGCCATTGAAGCCCGGCCAGTGCGCGGCGCTGCCGCTGCACCAGCACTGCCTGTTCAAGACCGGTGTCAATCTGGGCGAGATCTGGCGGCTTTCGGAGCTCGCGGACTGGCTGCGCGCCAACAATCGCAGCCGTTTCCTCATGACGGCGCCGCCGCTCAATCTGCCGGGCGCCGTCGGCTCGCCGGCGAACGCGATCGCGACGGTGTGAGCCCCGCGCAATGAGCTGGATAACAGGCGTCGGCCTGCTGCCGTTCGGGCGACATGAGGGCAAGCCTACGCTCGACCTCATGAGCGAGGCGGCGGCGCTGGCGCTGGACGATGCCGGCTTGAAGCGCGGCGACATCGATGGCGTGCTCACGGGATACGCCACGACGATGCCGCACATCATGCTGGCGACGGTCTTCTGCGAGCACTTCGGGCTGAGCCCGGCCTATGCGCATGGGTTGCAGGTCGGCGGAGCGACGGGCTTTGCCATGGCCATGCTCGCGCACGAGTTGGTCGCGGCCGGGCGTCTCAAGCACGTCCTGGTCGTCGCGGGCGAGAACCGCCTCTCGGCGCCGGGCGGGCGCGACAAGGTCGTCGAGACTTTGGCTCAGGTCGGCCATCCCGTGCATGAGGTGCCGCTCGGGCCGACCATTCCCGCCTACTACGGCCTCGTCGCCAACCGCTACATGCACGAGCATGGTGTTACCGAGGCCGATCTCGCCGAGCTTGCCGTGCTTATGCGAACCAATGCCGCCAGCCATCCAGGCGCGCAGTTCAAAGACCCGATCACCGTCGAGGACGTGCTGCTTTCCAAGCCGATTGCGCGACCGCTGAAGCTGCTCGACTGCTGCGCCACGGCGGATGGTGCGGTGGCTTTCGTCGTGAGCCGTGAGCGGACGGGCGCCGCGGCTGTCCGCATCATCGCCGCGGGACAGGCACACACGCACCAGCACATCAGCGAGGCGCCGAGCCTCACGGAGTTCGGCGCGCGACTTTCCATGGATCGCGCCATCGCCGCGAGCGGGCGCAAGCTCGCGACCACAGATGCGGACACCCTCGCCATCTACGACAGCTTCACGATTACGCTTGCGATCCTGCTCGAGGAGTTGGGGCTTGCGCGGCGTGGCGAAGCGTGCGGCCTCGCGCGGGATGGCTATTTCTCGCGCGCTGGTACGAAGCCGCTCAATACGCATGGGGGGCTCATGAGCTACGGTCACTGCGGTGTTGCCGGTGCGCTTGCCCATCTCGTCGAGACGCAGCTCCAGATGAGCGGACGCGCAGGTAGTCGTCAGGTTGCAGATGCGGGGCTCGCCATCCTGCACGGCGATGGCGGCGTCATGTCCTCGCACGTGAGCCTGATCATGGAGCGCCAAGAATGAGCAATGGCATGAGCGACGCCATCAGCTATCAGCGCTGCGCGCCCTGCGGATACGTCTGGTACTTCGTGCGCAGCTTCTGCCCGAAGTGCGGTGCGCGCGAGCCTGCGACGTCGAGCGCATCCGGCGCCGGGGTCGTGCACGCCGTGACCATCGTCGATCGCGCACCGACGCCGGACATGAGGGCGCTCGCACCCTATACGCTCGTCATGATCGATGCCGACGAAGGCTTCCGCCTCATGGCGCACGGCTCACCCGGTCTCGCGATCGGCGATCGCGTTGCCGGCAGTGTCGTCGAACTCGCCGGTCGCCCCATTCCCTATTTCAAGCGCGCCTGAGGTCTACTGATGTCCATCGAAAGCCTGATGCCGCTGCTCGCCCCGCGCTCCATTGCCGTGCTCGGCGCCTCGGAGAATCCAAACAAGATCGGCGGGCGCCCGCTCGCGTATCTCAAGCGTTTCGGATTCAAAGGACCGGTGTGGGCCATCAATCCGACACGCGCCGAGGTGCAGGGCTTCAAGTGTATTCCGAGCCTCGATGATCTCCCGGAAGTGCCAGATACGGTCGTTGTTGCCGTGCCGGGCGACAACGCTGTCGCGGCTGTCGAAGCCTGCGCCAAGAAGGGCGTGAAGGGCCTCGTGTGCATGACTTCGGGCTTCGGCGAGACGTCCGATCCCGAAGGCAAGGCCAAGGAAGCGCGCATGGTCGCCGCAGCACGGGCCGCGGGCATGCGCATGGTCGGGCCGAACACGCAGGGCCTCGCGAACTTCGGCAATGGCGCGGTGACAAGCTTCTCGACGATGTGGTCGGAATCCGAACCCGTCGATGGCCCGATCGCCGTCGTGAGCCAGAGCGGCGCGATGAGTGCGGTGCCCGTCGGGCTGCTCTTCGAGCAAGGTCTCGGCGTGCGTTACTCACTCGCGACGGGCAATGACGCGGATGTCTCCGTGCTCGAGATGGCCGCAGCGGCTGCCAGCGATCCTGCCATCAAGCTGCTGCTCCTCTACATCGAGAGCATCCCGCGCCCCGATCAGCTCGAAGCGCTCGCGAGGATCGCGCACGCGCGCGGCGTCTATGTCGTGGCGCTGAAGGCCGGGCGCACCGAGGCCGGCCAGCGCGCCGCCCTCTCGCACACCGGCGCACTCGCGAATGAGGATCGCGTCGTCGATGCGGCGTTGGAACGCGTCGGCATCTGGCGCGCGCGCAACATCGGCGAGCTGGTCGCCGCCGCGCAGATCTATCTCAAGGGCTGGAAGCCCAAGGGGCGCCGGCTCGTTACGATCTCGGGCTCGGGCGCAACCGGCGTCATGAGCGCGGATGAAGCAACCTTCGCGGGGCTGGAGATGGTGCGCCTCGAAGGTCCCGTGCGCCAGAAGCTCGACGCGATCCTGCCGACATTTGCTTCAGCAGCGAACCCGATCGATCTCACGGCGGCGCTGCTGCAGAACAACCGCCTGCTCTCCGACATCTTGCCCGTACTCGCAAACGAGAACGCCGCCGACAATTTCATGATCGGCTTTCCGATCGCCGGCAAAGGATATGACCTCGAGACCATGGCGCGCGACACGTCGACCTTCGCCGAGGCCGCGGGAACACCCGTCGTCGTCTCGGCGTGGCAGAAGTCCGTTGCTGGCGTCTTCAAGGCTGCCGGCGTGCCGACTTTTCCACTCGAAGCCGACGCTATCGCCGCGATGACGCGCCTCATCGATCACAACGCGCTCATCGCGCGGGCGAAAGCCCGGCCAGCACCGGAATGGGCGCAGCCGAAGGGCGGCGGCACATCCGAGGGCCGTGTGCTCAATGAAGCCGAAAGCCTCGACGTGCTCGCGCGCGCGGGCCTCGATGTCGTGCCCCATCACCTCTGCCGTACGGCCGCGCAGGCCGCGACGGCTTGGCGAAATCTCGGCGGTCCCGTCGCAGTCAAGGGCTGCTCAGCAGACCTCCCGCACAAGAGCGAGCATGGTCTCGTCCGTCTCGGCCTCGACAATGAGGATGCGGTGCGTGCCGCCTTCCGCGATATGGAGCAGGCCATTGCCAAGGCCGGCGCAACCTTCGACGGCGTGATCGTTGCGCGCATGGTGCGGGGCTTGCGCGAACTCATGATCGGCGCGCACCGGGACCCGATCTTTGGTCCTGTCGTCGTGCTGGGCGATGGCGGCAAGTACGTCGAAGCCATGCCGGACGTGCGCCTGCTGCTGCCGCCCTTCACGGTCGACGATGCGCTTGCTGCGTTGCGAGCGCTCCGCTGTTGGCCGGTGCTCGCGGGAACGCGTGGGGAGGCAGTGTCCGATGTCGAAGCCGTCGCGAAGGCCGCTGTCGCTGTCGGCGCTCTCGTCATGAAGTCGAGCCCGCGCATCGTTAGCCTCGACATCAATCCGCTCATCGTCGGCGCCGCGGGTTACGCCATCGTCGATGCGGTGGTCGTGCGCGAGGGTGAGTAAACGCACGCCATCTCGCTTCGCGAGTGGGGCTTTCGCCCCACACCCCAACCGGGAGGAACACCCTCTCGGACCCACCCGCCTCTATGACTTGGTGCCTCAAGCGAGACCTGTCGGCATAGCCGCCGCGGGCATAGCACCACGGACGTAGGCGAAGCGCCTCTTCACAGCAGCCCGCGGCACTAAAAGCAGACTGTCCCCCGAGCGGGTAACAGGGCGGCAGCCCTGTTCGGACCGAAGGTGCGATCCGGCCACCCGATAACCGCGAAACCGCCATCACCCAGCCGCAAATTGGCCATGCCCTCTCGCATTGTACCTGCAGGCGTCGCGCGCACCGCCACGCGCGCCGGAAAGACGGGGATTTGTCATGCGTGCGGTGTTGTCATTTCTATTCATGCTCGTTCTCGCACTGAGCGCGAGCACGACTCATGCGCAGCGCAAGGCCACGCTCGAACGAGAGCGGCCGCCACCCCAGCAGCTCAACGCTCAGACGATCCTGAAGTGGATCAACGCCTATCGCGAGAAGCCTGAGCCCAACAAGGTCCCCGAGATGGTCAAGGCCATGAGCGGGATCGGCCTTTTCAAGGAGCTGGATCAAGCGGGCGTCTACCAAGGCTTCATTGCCGGCGTGATTGGCGCCAATCCCGAGATTGCCGAGAAGCTGATCTCGGAAATGTTCCCGCTGCCGCCCGAGGACCAAGTGGTGATCGTGCGCGCAATCGCGTACTCGGGTCTCAAGGGATATAAGGAACTCCTGCACAAATTCGTCGAGCGCATGCCGACCCGCAAGGTGCTCATCGAGCATCACTTGTACGGCAAGGGCCCGAACTTCGAGACGCTCGACCTCAAGGCCTCGCCGGCTCACATCGACATCATGTGGGGCCACTATTTCGCCTCCGGCAACTACAAGGGCATCGAGCGCATCATCTCGACGCTGCCCTGGGCCAAGGATCGCAACGACGTCGAGAAGCTGACGCTCGGCAGCATGGCGAAATGGACGATGGCGACGAACCTGCAGCAGGATCCGCGGCTCCTCGCCTATGCCAAGAAGCAGCTCGAGACCGTGCCCAAGGAAACCGCGAAGGAGCTGCGCGAGGTGATCACGGCGGCCGAGACCTACGAGACGTCCGCCATCCGCAAGCAGGCCTTTGCGGCCGTCGAGGAGCTGCGCCGCAAGGGCCCGGAGTCCGTCCGCAACGCCTCCTGGTGGGGACAGGCGGGTCAGACGGCGCTGGCCTTCGGCTGCATCGTTGCGAGCGCGCTCGGTCAGGTGCAGGTCGGCATTCCGTGCGTCATCGGCGGGGCCCTCTCGGGCGTAGCGCTGAAATACCTGACGCCGACGGAGTAGCTGGCGACGGGGCCTGTGGAGGCCCTGAAGTCGCAGCCGAAAGGGGTGGCGCGAAGCGCGCACGTTTGCTAGAAGCCACGAGCCTTCGGGCGACACCCCTGATCCGCGGTAGCTCAACGGTAGAGCAACCGGCTGTTAACCGGTTGGTTGTAGGTTCGAATCCTACCCGCGGAGCCACGTAACTCATTGATTTTATTATTCTTTTTGATCCTCCTTTCGTTTTTACCCGTTACTCTACCCCTTGCGCTCGAGCCGTGACGACGAACGCAAACTTGCACAATTCGTCCGACACATCTGAGTTTTTTGCATAACTCTCAATGCTCTGAGAACGCGCGACTGGATTCTCGGCCAGGGCTGTAGTTCCTTCCCCATCGACCGGTGGTCCACAAGCCATTCGCTGAGGCAGACGCGCCGGCCGTCGAGGTATGGCCAAGGAGCACAAATGACAATCGGTGCCGTGGATCTGGCCGCAGAGCTCATCCGCTTCAATACGATCAATCCGCCGGGTGATGAGGCCGCCTGCACCGAGCACCTGCGGCGACTTCTGTCGGACGCAGGCTTCCGGTGTGAGGAGGTAATGCTTGCCGAAGGTCGGCCGAACTTGGTCGCGCGCATCGGCGGAAACAACGACAAGCCTCCCATCGCTTTCACCGGCCACACTGACACCGTGCCACTCGGCACCCGGGGACACCGTGCCACTCGGCACCCGGGAATGGACCGTCCCCCCACATGACGGCCTGATCAAGGATGGGCGGTTGTGGGGACGTGGCGCGTCCGACATGAAAAGCGGCGTTGCAGCCTTCGTCGCCGCGGCCTTGAAGACCGCGCATCGACTTGCCGGGACGCCGGGCGTGATCCTCTACATCACCGCGGGCGAGGAAACAGGCAGCGAGGGAGCGTTCGTCCTGGCGCGCCGCGGGATGCGCGGCGAGGCCGGAGCACTCGTCGTCGCAGAGCCGTCGGACAATCGTCCGTTCTGCGGGCACAAGGGCGCTCTCTGGCTGAAGGCCGCGGCTCGCGGCGTCACGGCCCATGGCTCCATGCCCGACAAAGGCGTCAATGCCGTCTACGCAGCGGCGCGAGCAGTCTCGAAACTTGAAGTCTTTGACTTTAACGTCGCCAGGCACGCAGTCATGGGCGCGCCTACTTTGAACGTCGGCACGTTCCATGGCGGCTTGAACGTGAACTCGGTCCCCGATCGCGCAGAGATCGGCATTGATCTGCGAACGCTCCCTGGAATGCAGCACGGCCACCTCCTGGAGCAACTTGGCAGCTACCTTGGTGCTGATGTGGCGCTCAAAAGTATTGTGGACGTGCCGAGCGTCTGGACAGCGCCTGAGGATCCATGGATGCGCAACGTCTTTGATATCTGCGGCGCTGTGTCCGGCAACAGTCCCGTAGTTGAAGCGGCGCCATACTTCACGGACGCCTCAGCGCTTACGCCCGCTCTCGGAAACGTTCCGACTGTCATACTTGGCCCGGGGCCCACACATATGGCGCACCAGACGGATGAATGGTGTGAGTGCACGCGCATCGAAGAGGCGGCTGCTATCTACGAGAAGCTCATTCTCTCGTGGTGCGACCTCGGCCGTTGAGAGCAGAACCATTACGCACGTCGTCGCCTGCCCGCTGACCTCTCGAGAGCGGACGTGTTGCTCCGATCGCGATGGGCCAGAAGCCGTCATTGGTCCGACGCGTCCACGTTGAGCCGAAGATGTAGCTCGACCCCATTGGTCGGCGGAGCTTTTCCCGCGACCGTCCGCGTCCGTTTACACAGACGATGCATCAATGCATCAGATGTCGGTCTTCTCGGGGATCTCGACTACGTTATCGCCTCGATGCTGAGGTAGCGGACCGTTCTATCGATCTTGAGATACTCTAGCTGGAGCGGAAAGGCTGTGGCATCACCGCGTCGCTCGCACAACGCGGCGAGTGTGTGCCAAGCGTCATCCGCCACCTAGTCCGGCGCGAAGCGCTCTTACCCTCTGTGGTTAGTCCTGATACGGCCAGCACGGCCTAATATTCCCGAGCAATCTAATTAAGAGATTCGCTTGTCACCAAAGGTTTGAGAGACTGTTGCGTGCAAGTTGCGCCGAACGAGATGTGCTCGGACACCTGTGCTTCGTAACCCAGCCGTTTCCACTCATACATACGCGCGGTGCTAATAATGCGGAGGCGTGATAATCCAGACGACCTTGGTCGGGACATGGGAAGGATTGGCGCAGCGATGCACATCCGTGCTCTTGAACGAAAAGCTGTCGCCTTCCTCCAGCCTGAAGAACTTGCCGGCGACCCATAGATCGAGCGTACCCGAGAGAACCAGGCCCGCTTCCACGCCATCATGGCTGTAGTCGCCGCTGTCGGCGCCCGGCTCGATTGTGCTCAACAGCACTTCAAGCGGACCCGAAAGATTGGGAGATAGCAGCTCCTCTACGATGCCGAGCCCGGTAAACGTCAGCGTCCGTCGATGCTGCTTGCGCACGACGATATCCCGCTCTTCCGGCGGACCACCGGCGCGGATCTGAAAGAACCAGTTCATGTGGACGCCAAGCACGTCGCTGATGCGCTTGAGCACGCCGATTGGAAGCTTCGAGCGCTCACGCTCAATCTGGCTCAGATAGCCGACGGATATCCCAGCCTCGTTCGCCACATGCTGCAGGGTGAACCCCTTGATCTTGCGCAGCTCGCGAATCTGACCGCCGATGTCGGTCTCGACATCGACGCTCTCGGATCGCGATGATGTGTTGCGCGCTTTCGTCTTCTGCATGGTTCGAACGGTCATGCCTGCCTTCGTGAAACGCGGGGATCAGGCCCGATCATCAAGCCTTCACGCGCAAATTGCTCGGGTCGTAGAAGCTGCTGAGTTGCACATCGGCGGCAAAGCGCTCTCCGGCCACTTCTATCTCATATCGGCCGCCGCGCACAAAATCAGCATCCGCCAGCCCGTCCAGGCGCTCTATATATCCCATGCCGAGGGACCGGCCCATCGCATGGCCGAACATCCCGGACGTTATGCGCCCGACAAGCCGTCCATCACGCCAGATCGGTTCGTTGTGATAAAGAAGCGGGTTCGGATCCTCGAGCGCGACCTGCACAAGACGCCGCTTCAGACCACGCTCCTTCTGGCGCAGGAGTGCCTCGCGCCCGATGAACGGCGCCTTCTTGTTCCACGCCACCGCAAAGCCGAGACCCGCCTCAAGAGGAGTGTCCTCGTCGGTTATGTCGTGCCCCCAGTGGCGATAACCTTTCTCCATTCTGAGAGAGTTCATGGCGTGGTAACCCGCAAGAGACAAACCTGCAGGCGCGCCAACCCCCATGATTGCGTCGAATACACCCTGAGCAAATTCAGTCGGGATGTAGATCTCCCAGCCAAGCTCGCCGACGTACGTAATGCGGCTTGCGCGCACGCGCGCATATCCGAGATCGATGACCTGTGACGTCGCGAAAGGAAATGCCTCGTTGGAGACGTCAGCGTCGGTGAGCTGCGACAGGATCTCCCGCGACCGCGGCCCCATGAGGCCGAGAACCGCATAGCCCGACGTGGCATCGAATGCGACGGCGCGTGCCTCGCTCGGGATGTTTCGCTGGAGCCATGCGAAGTCGCGCGTCGATGCCGCTGCTGCGGTCACCACGAGGAAGCGCGTCTCGCTTTCGCGCGTCACGGTGAGATCGGCCTCTATGCCGCCCCGATCGTTGAGCCACTGGGTGTAGACGACGCGCCCTACCGGAACCGAGACGTCATTGGCGCAGATACGATTGAGGATCGCTTCGGCATCAGGCCCTTCGAGAACGAACTTGCCGAATGAGGATTGGTCGAAGAGCCCAGCGCGTTCGCGCACGGCTTTGTGCTCCTCGCCCGCGTGAGCGAACCAGTTCTGTCGGCCATAGCTGTACTCGTAGGCGGGCGTCACGCCTCGCGGCGCGAACCAGTTCGCGCGCTCCCAGCCGCCCGTCTCGCCGAAGCACGCCCCGCGCGCGGCGAGTCGATCATGCAGCGCGGATTTCCGAGCACCGCGCGCACTCTCCGGCTGCCTGAACGGCCAGTGCATGGCGTAGAGCAGGCCGAGAACCTCGACGGTCCGGTCCTTGAGATAGCGCCGGTTGCGCTGGAACGGCATCATGCGGCGAACATCGACGTCGGACAGGTCCATCGGCGGATGACCGTCGATGATCCAGTCGGCCAGTACTTTTCCCGCGCCGCCTGCCGACTGAATGCCGATCGAGTTGAAGCCGGCGGCGACGAAGAGGTTGCGCACCTCCGGCGTCTCTCCAAGCAGATACCTGTTGTCGGGTGTGAAGCTCTCCGGTCCGTTGAAGAACAGTTGGATGCCGGCACCGGACAACGCCGGAACGCGCTTGATGGCCGCCTCGAGCAACGGCTCGATGTGATCGAGATCGTCCGGCAAGGAGTCGAAGGCGAAGCTCTCCGGGATGCCGTTCATGCCCCACGGCTTGGCCTTCGGCTCGAACCACCCGACGAGCAGCTTTCCCGCATCTTCCTTGACGTAGGTGAAGGCATCCGCGTCGCGGAGCACCGGGAGATGGCGTGGCAGTCCAGGAATGGCGTCCGTGACGACGTAGAAGTGCTCGGCGGCATGCAGCGGTATCGCAGCTCCCGCGTGCGCGCCGAGCTCGTGCGCCCACATGCCGGCGCAGTTGACCACGTATTCCGCTTGGATATCGCCATCGGCCGTGCGCACGCCCGTGGCGCGACCACGCGTGACGAGGATCTCAGAAACCTTCACGTTCTCGTAGATGCGCGCGCCGCGGCTTCGCGCGCCCTTGGCCAGCGCTTGCGTCGTGTCGATGGGATTGGTCTGCCCATCTCGCGGCAGATGCACGGCGCCGAGCAGCCCGTCCGTGCTCATGAGCGGCCAGAGTTCTTTGGCCTGCTGTGCGGTGAGGACATTAGCTTCGAGCCCGAAGCAACGCGCCATCGACGCGCCGCGCTTCAGTTCCTCGAATCGGCCTTCACTCGCGGCCAAAGCCAGCGAACCGATCTGGCGAAAGCCCGTGGCCTGCCCGGTCTCCTTCTCGAGCGTGGTGTACAGCTCCGTCGTGTACTGTGCGAGGCGCGTGAGATTGTGCGTCGCTCTGAGCTGGCCGACGAGACCCGCTGCGTGCCACGTCGTGCCCGATGTGAGCTGCTTGCGCTCCAGCAGGACCACATCCTCCCAGCCGCGCAGCGTGAGATGATAGGCGATACTGCAGCCGACGATGCCGCCACCGACGATGACGACCTGTGCCCTCTCCGGGATGCTGGCCACGGGACTCTCCTCGAAGACCTGTGAGATCATAGCTCGTGAAATTTCTGCCCGTTTTTTTCCTCTTGTGAAAATAATTCCTCCGTGAAAATATGTCATGAAGTTTTTTGCGATGGCGTGATGCTCGAACGGACGATCTCCTCTGCACGCGGCGACTGACGAAGCCCGACCACCCGCCGGCGAGGCGGTGTTGTACGGCTTACTCAAGCACTGCCGGACACGTGCATCGATACGTCGTTCGTGGTCACTCCGGCGCCCGTGATTGACGTTGGTCGGCGAGAGGAGTTGGCAAATGACACCTGCACGTTCCAGGCGTGTGCTGAAGTCGTTCATTGGACTGGCGGCGTTATTGATCGCCGCTCCCTTGCCGATCGCCGCGCAGGAAGCGCCGCAGCAGGGTGGCACACTGCGGATCGCGCAGACGGGCTTCCGCCACCTCAATCCGGCCATTCAATCGGGCGGCGGCACCGGCCTTCCCGGCGCACAGATTTTTGCGGGCCTCGTCGAGGTCGATGAGAAGAACCAACCGCAGCCCTATCTCGCCGAAAGCTGGAAGATCTCCGAGGACGGGCTTCGCTACACGTTCAATCTCGTGAAGAACGCGCGCTTTCACGATGACGCACCGATCACGAGCGCCGATGTGGCCTACTCGGTCGAGGTCGTGAAGCAGTATCACACCTTCGGCAAGACGACGATGGGACCGGTCGAACGCGTCGAGACGCCGGACGCTCATACGGCCGTATTCGTACTCAGCTCGCCGCATCCCGCACTTCTCATGTCGGTCGCGCCGCAGCTCCTGCCGATCATTCCGAAGCACGTCTACACGACCGAGCCCATTCTCACGCATCCGGCAAACCTGAAGCCCGTTGGATCAGGCCCCTTTCGCGTCGTCGACGTGAAGCCGGGCGAGATGGTGATCCTCGAGCGCAACAAGGATTTCTTCCGCAAGGGGCTGCCGTATCTCGATCGGATCGTGTCGCGCGTCACGACCGATCCCGCGAGCCTCGTTCTCCAGCTCGAAAAGGGCGAGCTCGATCTCGTACCCGCGGGCGTCCGCTATCGCGATCTCGAGCGTCTGAAGAAAAACGATGGCCTCGTCGTGGCGCTCACCCGCATCGGCATCGGCGCCGTCAACTACATCGAGTTCAACCTGCGCAAGCCGCCGTTTAACGACGTGCGCGTGCGCCGCGCGATCGCACACGCGATCGACAAGCCGACCATCATCAAGAACCTTCATCGCGGTTTGTCTAAGCTCGCCAACGGGCCGATACACCCGGACACGCTTCACTTCACGAAGGACGTGTCAATCTACGGATACGATCTGGAGAAGGCCAAGAAGCTGCTGGATGAAGCTGGCTTTCCGGCCAAGGCGGACGGCAAGCGTTTCACCGTGACGCTCGACGCGCCGCCATTCTATCCGGATGGCCTCGCGCTGGTCGCCGACTTCCTAAAGCCCCAGCTCGCCCGCATTGGCGTCGATGTGGAGCGCCGTCCGACGCCGGACTTCGCAACCTGGGCCAAGCGGATCAGCAGCTACGAGTACGACTTCACGATGAACTCGGCCTGGAACTATCCCGATCCCCTCATCGGCGTGCACCGCCTCTATCGCTGTGACAACCAGATCAAGGGCGTGATCTGGTCCAACACGCAGGGCTATTGCAACGAGAAGGCCGACGCTCTCCTCACGGCCGCGACGGGCGAAATGGATGTCGCCAAGCGAGCCAAGCTCTATGCCGACTGGCAGAAGACCATCAGCGACGATCTGCCGTTCGCCTTCACGACCACCGAGGAGTTTTACTCGGTCTATACGACGAAGCTGAAAGGCGTCCCGGTCAACGCCTTCAGCGACCTGCAGCCGTTGGACAAAGTCTACTTCTCGAAGTGAGGACGAAATGAAATCCGCGGTTGGCAAGAAAGATTTCCGCTACATTGAGAACTCCTGGATCGAACTCTCCGACGGCGTCCGCCTCGCAGCCGCGCTCTGGCTACCGGCTGATGCATCGGAGGCCAAGAAGGTTCCGGCTGTGCTCGAAGTACTGCCCTATCGGAAGCGGGATCTCACGGCCACGCGCGATTATCAAAGCCACTCCTATCTCGCCGCCAAGGGTTTCGCCGGCTGCCGCGTCGACATGCGCGGCGCTGGCGACTCCGAGGGGCTCTTCGACGCGCATCAAACCTATGCCGATATCGTCGAGGTCCTTCAGTGGCTCGCCAAGCAGCCATGGTGCAATGGCAAGCTCGGGATGATGGGGCTCTCGTGGGGCGGCATCAACGGCATTATGGCCGCTGACCGCCATGCCGCGGGATTGAAGGCCCTCATGGTGTCGTCCTTCAGCACCGATCGCTACAGCGACGGTATGCTGTGGAAGAACGCGTGCGTGCTGAACCGCAACTTTGTCTGGGCCACGGGCGTCGTCGGTATGTGCAGCCGCCCGCCCGATCCTGCTGTGGTCGGCGACGCGTGGCGCGATCTATGGATGCAACGGCTAGAGAACATGCAACCGGAGATAACCAGCTACCTCGGCCATCAGCGTCGCGATGCGTACTGGGACAAACACAGGATCGAGCACGCGACCGACATTACCTGTCCGATCTTTATGACCGGCGGATGGGCTGACAGCAACTATACGCAGACGTTGCCGAAGCTCCTCGATCAGACCAAGGCACCCATGCGCGCGGTGTTCGGCCCCTGGGGGCATCGCTATCCGCATTATGCCGTGCCCGGCCCCGGATTCGACTATCTTGGCGAAGCCGTGCGCTGGTTCGGCCGGTGGTTGCGTGACGAGCAGAACGGCATCGAAAAAGAGCCGATCGTTCAGGCGTTCATCTCGGAGGACGTGCCCGCGAAGACCTTCTACGCGGAAGCGCCCGGCCAATGGGCGGCAGAATCTCAGTGGCCGATCCCGCACGACACTAAAACGCTGTATCTCGGCGACGGCAAGCTTACCGCAACAGCTCCCGCGCCGTCTCAATTGTCCTACACATCGCCGCAAACAGTCGGGCTGTCCTCTGGTGAGCTGATGCCGTGGTTCGCCTATGCACCCGGACCTGAGCTTCCCGGCGACCAGCGACGCGACGATGGTCAATCAATCTGCTTCGATTCGGGGGCGCTGACTGAACGCTTGGTGACGCTCGGCGTGCCCGAGCTCGATCTCGAGTTCTCGGTTGATCGGCCGGCTGCTTTCCTGGCGATACGCATCTGCGACGTGAAACCGGACGGGACATCTGTACGGGTCAATCTCGGCCTGCACAATTTGACCCGCATGGAAGGTGATCGCAATCCGACGCCTCTGACGCCGGGGCGGCGCTACCGCTTCAAACTGCCGCTCGACTTCAAGGGCTACGCATTCAAGGCCGGCCATCGGATTCGCGTCGCTATCTCGACGACCTACTGGCCGATGGTCTGGCCGTCGGCGGAGCCTGTGACACTGACGATCTACCGCGGCGAGAGCCGCATCTCGCTACCCATACAAAAGGCCGGTGTGCAGAATGCGCAGGTGACGCTTGGCCACGACATCGCCATCGGCGCCTCGCTCAACCGCTCCGACCTCGCGCCGCCAGTCCGCAAGAAATGGGTTTCCCACGACGAGATCTCCGGAGAGACGGTCCTGACGGTGCAGGACGAGAATGGCACCTTCCGGCTGAACGACATCGATTGGGAAGTCTCCTCATCGGCCGAGGAGGTCTACGGCATCACAGGAAACGATCCGCTCACAGCTCGCGCGAGTGCGACATTCGGCTGGCGCTTCAAGCGAGGCAATCTAACCATCGCCACGGAAACCAAGTCCAGCCTGCGTTGCACGAAGACCGCTTTTCACTGCGAGCTAAGCCTGAAGGCGTCGGAGAACGGTTCGCCAGTGAGCGATCGCACATGGACGTTTGAATTCCCGCGCGATCTCGTGTGAGGAGACATGGCGTTTCTCGGAGCTTTCGCAGGTCAGCTCGGGCGCGCAGTTCTCCTCCTGACTGCGGTCGTGCTGCTGAACTTTCTCCTGATCCATCTCGCCCCCGGAGATCCGCTTTACACGATTGCCGGCGAGGCCGGCGGCAGCCAGCCGCAGGTACTCGAAGAGCTGCGCAAGATTTATGGGCTCGACCGCAGCTTCCTCGAGCAGTTCTGGATTTATCTGCAGCGCGTCCTGACCGGCAATCTCGGCCAATCCTTCTACTTCAATGCGCCCGTCGTCGGCCTCGTGCTCGAGCGAATGCCCGCGACGGCCTTGCTCGTGATCTCGGCGTTGATCTGGTCGATGCTGCTCGGAACCGCGCTCGGCGTGCTGTCGGCACGCAAGCCGGACGGCATACTCAGCCACTCGATCAACGTTCTGGCGGTCGTCGGATACTCGGCGCCAGTGTTCTGGATCGGCCTGCTCTTTCTGATTGCGTTCGCATCGAAGTTGCCGATCTTCCCAGTATCCGGCATGGTCGACCACAGCGCTGTGCACACGTCAGTAAGCTCGTACATCCTGGACGTTCTGCATCACCTGATTTTGCCGGCTATCAGTCTCGGCCTCATCTATCTGGCTCAGTTCGCGCGCATTTCGCGTGCTAGCATGATCAGCGTGTTCTCCGCCGACTACATCCGAACCGCACGCGCGAAAGGTCTTCCCGAATGGGTCATCATCTGGAAGCACGGATTGCGCAACGGCATGTTGCCCGTCATCACGATCGTGGGCCTGCAGCTCAGTCACGTCGTGTCCGGCGCCGTTCTCGTCGAGACGGTCTATGATTGGCCGGGGCTTGGCCGCCTCGCCTACGATTCGATCCTGCGGCGCGACCATCCGACCATTCTTGGCATTCTGATCTTTTCGACAATGCTGGTCGTCGTGGTCAATCTGCTCACCGACGTAGCCTATCGTCTCGCCGATCCGAGAGTGAGGACGCAACGATGACGACGTCCACCAAGCCGGATCCGTCTTCCGCATCGCCGAGCCCGGCGCGAGAATATGCGAAGCACTTTCTGCAGCATTGGTCCGGCCTGGCTGGGCTTGCGATACTCGTCCTGATCATCATCTCTACTGCTGTCGGGCCAGCGCTCTATGGCGTGGATCCATTTGACGTCGTGAATGCACCGCTGCTCCCGCCCGGTGAGGATGGGCTGATCTTCGGCACCGACTACATCGGCCGAGATATCTTTGCCGGTGTGCTTCAGGGCGGCCGCGTCAGCCTGATGGTCGGCGTTTTGGCCGCCGTCATCAGCACCAGCCTCGGCATCATGATGGGTGCGCTGGCAGGATACTACGGCGGGATTGTCGAACGCGTTCTCATGAGCATCACGGAATTCTTCCAAGTCTTGCCGGCTCTTGTTTTCGCAATGGCACTGGTTACGCTCTTCTCGCCTTCACTTACGACGATCACAATCGTCGTGGGCGTCGTGAGCTGGACCAGCGTCGCGCGCCTGACGCGCGCAGAGTTTCTCCGCATCCGCGAGCTTGATTTTGTTCGTGCATCACGCTCCGCAGGCGCTACGGACGCGCGCCTGATCTGGAAAGTCATCCTCCCCAATGCCATGCCGCCGCTCATCGTGGCTGCGACGCTCACGATCGGAATCGCCATCTTGTTCGAGGGCGGGCTGAGCTTCCTCGGCCTCGGCGATCCGAACGTCATGAGCTGGGGTCTCATGATCGGCGCCAATCGCGGCTACATGCTCGAAGCATGGTGGGCCACGACCATACCGGGCGCGGCGATCTTTCTCGCCGTTCTGAGCATCTCGCTGATCGGCGATGGATTGAACGATGCGCTGAACCCGAGCCTTCGCCAATGGTGAACGAGCCGTTGCTCCGCGTCGAAGGCCTCCACGTCGAATTCGCATCGAAGTCGCGAACGACCGAGGTGCTGAGGGACGTGAATTTCGACGTCGCTGCGGGAGAGACGGTCTGCATCGTGGGCGAATCGGGCTCGGGCAAGAGCATGACCGCCCTCGCGGCGCTCGGCCTCGTTCCCAATCCGGGCCGCATCTCGAAGGGTCGGATTCTTCTCGAAGGACGGGACCTCGCGGGCCTGTCACCCAAGATGATGCAGGCCACCCGCGGCGCACGCATCTCGATGATCTTTCAAGAACCGATGAACTCGCTCAATCCGGTCTTGACGGTCGCATCGCAGATTACCGAGGTCCTCCGGCGTCATGAGGGCCTATCCCGTCAGCAGGCGTGGGACCGCGTGGTCGAGCTGTTGCGTGCCGTGGGCATTCCGGCACCGGAGGAACGCGCGCGCGCCTACCCTCATCAGATGTCCGGCGGTATGCGCCAGCGCGTCATGATCGCGATGGCGATCGCCTGTCGGCCGCGACTGCTGATTGCCGATGAGCCGACGACCGCGCTCGACGTGACCGTGCAAAAGCAGATCCTGCGTCTTCTCAAGTCGATTCAGCGCGCATCGAAGATGGCGCTCCTGCTCATCACCCACGATATGGGCATCGTGTCTGAGATGGGCGATCGCGTGGTGGTCATGTACGCGGGCCAACCTGTCGAGATCGGCACCGTCTCGGAAGTTCTGAGCCGTCCGCGCCATCCTTACACGCAAGCCCTCATCACATGCGCGCCGCGAATGTCGACAGAGATTGAGGAACGCGAGAGGCTTCCCGAAATACCGGGCACGGTGCCGGCGCTCGATCGATTGCCAGTCGGCTGCACGTTCGCTCCGCGATGCGGACAGTCCATCGAGACGTGCCAGATCCGACGGCCCGCACCTACTGATGTCGGCGGCACGCGCGTTGCCTGTTGGGTAGCGGCCGGAGGGTAATGTCCATGCGCGAAGCCACTCTCCTTTCGGTCCGTGACCTCGAAGTGCAGTTCGAGTTGCCGCGCAAAGCAATGTTCAGCAAGCCGGCCATCCTCAAAGCCGTGCGTGGCGTCAGCTTCGATGTCGGCCGTGGCCGCACGATGGGCATTGTCGGAGAGAGCGGTTCAGGCAAAACAACGCTGGCATTGGCGCTGATGCGATTGGTGCCCATCGCCGCGGGTCGCATTACGCTGGACGGTGACAATTTCTCGGGCCTGAGCGCCAAGCCGCTGCGCAGCGCACGCCGCCGCATCCAGATGATCTTCCAGGATCCTCAATCCTCGCTCAATCCGCGCCTCAGGGTACGCGACATTATCCGCGAGCCGCTCGACATCCTCGGCTTGGACGATGTGCCGAGCCGCAATGAGCGGGTCGATGAGCTGCTTAGCGCGGTAGGTCTCGCGCCGGAAATGGCATCGCGCTTTCCGCACCAGTTTTCCGGTGGTCAGCGCCAGCGCATCGGCATCGCGCGGGCGCTTAGCACGCGCCCCGAGGTCATCGTATGCGATGAACCCGTGTCGGCCCTCGACGTCGCTGTGCAGGCCCAGATCCTGAACCTGCTGAGCGATCTGCAGAAATCATATGGCCTGACGTTCGTTTTCATCTCGCACGATCTCGGCGTCATCCAGCACGTCGCGGACGACATCGCCGTCATGTATCTCGGACGTGTCGTCGAATACGCCAGCCGCAAGTCGTTCTTCAGTGCGCCGCGTCATCCCTACAGCAAGATGCTCCTTGCGGCGGCACCGACCATGGCGCGCGCTCAGAACGACGACGACATCCCGATGGGAGAACCACCCAGTCCGTTCGCGGTGCCGACCGGGTGCTCCTTCGCAAATCGCTGCCCGTTGGTTCAGCCCGAGTGCCGCAAAGTGACGCCCGAACTCAAGGCGATCGGCACCGGTCACGAAGTGTCCTGCCATTTTGCCTGCTAGCCCCGCGCCGGCGGCGGAATTGCGTTACGTTTATCAGCGGCGCCACTACGGTTCAGTTCGATGGCGATGCACAAAGGTGCCTCCCGTGAGGCAATGGACCGCTTTGGCCTCGGTTGACAGACACTACGAAGGCGCGCTGGACTGATCGATTCAGGACCAAATTCACGCCTGTTATCTATGCTTTGCGCTAAACGGCGTGCTACGACGCGTTCTACGCGAGAGCAGACATAGATCTTCTGCACGCTATGGCCCAACGCTCGTGCCGAGTGAAGCGCATTAGTCTAGGTAGGTGGCTAATCCAGCGCTAAATGGATGATGTGTCGGCTCTTCGCGAAGATACTTACAGGCCCAGATCCGACAAGCCTGGATGGTCGGCGGGCCGCTGCCCGGATGGCCAGTGGTACTTGCGATCCGCACCCTTAATCGGCAGATCGTTGATGCTCGCGAACCGGCGATGCATCAGGCCTTCGGCAGTGAACTCCCAGTTCTCGTTGCCGTAGGAACGGAACCACTGGCCGCTGTCGTCGTGCCACTCGTACGCAAAGCGCACGGCGATGCGATTGTCGGCGAACGCCCACAGCTCCTTGAGCAGCCGGTAGTCGAGCTCCCGCGCCCACTTGCGCTCGAGGAAGGCTGTGACCTCCTCGCGCCCGCGCGGGAACTCCGCGCGGTTGCGCCAGATGGTGTCTGGTGTGTAGGCCAGCGACACGCGCACGGGATCGCGCGTGTTCCAGGCGTCCTCGGCCATCCGCACTTTCTGCGTCGCCGTCTCCAGCGTGAAGGGCGGAAAAGGTGGCCTCGACATGGCGGCAGCCTCCGGCTCAGGTCTCTTTGAAGCCATAGGCGGCGATGCCCTGCTCGTTCTCGTAGTACTTGAAGGGCAGGAACTTGCCGGACATTGAGATCTTGACGCGATCGCCCTTCTCGTTCGGCAGGCGCTCCATGGTCATGTCGAAGTCGATCGCCGACATGATGCCGTCGCCGAACTCCTCTTCGATCAGCGCCTTCCACGCCGGGCCGTTGACCAGCACGAGCTCGTAGAAGCGATAGATCAGCGGATCGGTCGGAGGCATCGCTGTGCCGGCGCCACGCATAGGCACCTCGTTGAGCATCTTCTCCTCGCTCGCGGTGAGGCCGAACAGTGCGGCGGCCTTCTTCGCGAGCGGCTTGACGAGCTTATGCTGCCCCAGTAGAGCACCGACGACGAGCACGGGGCTAATGCCGCCGATCTCCTTGCAGATCGTGGCCCACGTCAGGCCCTTGTCGCGCTTGATGTCGAGGATCTTCTCGGTGAGCTGCTCGCGGGTCATGGTTGTTCTTCCTCCATTCAGGATGGTTGTAGTCCTGGGCGGCGCGCCGATCAGGCGGCCGAACTCGAGCTTGCGGCGATCGGCTTTCCCGGCGTGCTTCCGGCGGTTGTCGGTTTGCCTGCGGCCGGACGGACGACCGGCGGATGGCGTGGATCGAACGCACCGCCAGCGCTACCAGCCAGCTCGCGCGAACGGGTGACCAGGAAGTCGATGAGATGATTACGCAGCGGATAGTAATTGGCGTGCCGATGCACATCGGCGCGCGAGCGGTCCTCCGGCAGCGTGTTCTCGACGATCTCGGCAACGCGTGCTTTCGGACCGTTGGTCATGAGGAGAATGCGATCGGCGAGGAGGAGCGATTCGTCAATGTCATGGGTGATCATGAAGGTCGTCTGGTGGGTCTTGGCGCGGATCGCCAGTACCTCATCCTGCAGCGAGCCGCGCGTCAGAGCGTCGAGCGCGCTGAACGGCTCGTCCATCAGCATGATCTTCGGCTCGACCGCGAGCGCGCGCGCGATGCCGACGCGCTGCCGCATGCCGCCGGAGAGCTGGGCGGGCTTCTTCAGCTCCGAGCCCTTGAGCTCGACCAGCTCCAGGTACTTCATCGCATGATCGCGCACCTGCGCGCGGCTCCAGTCCTTGTGGCGCGACGCGACGCCTAGCTCGACGTTCGCGAGCGCCGTCATCCACGGCATGAGCGCGTGGCTCTGGAAGATCACCGCGCGATCGAGGCTCGGTCCCTCGATGGCCTCGCCGTTGACGATGACGACGCCGTCAGACGGCCGGTCGAGGCCGGCGAGGATGTTGAGGATCGTCGACTTACCGCAGCCCGAATGGCCGATGATGCAGACGAACTCGCCGGGATTGACGGTGAACCATACATTGTCGAAGACGGTCAGCTCACCCTTGCCACGCGGCTCGGGAAAGCGCCGCGCCAATCCCTCGACGCTGATGAGCGGCCTCGGCTTCGGCGTGCTCGTGACGGCATCCGCGCTATTCGGCATAGGACACCATCCGTTGCAGTTGGGCCATGATCTGGTCGAGCACCATGCCGACGACGCCGATCAGCAGGATCGCGTTGATGACATTGGTGATCGAGAGATTGTTCCACTCGTTCCACACGAAGTAGCCTATGCCGGTGCCGCCGACGAGCATCTCGGCCGCGACAATGACCAGCCAGGCAATGCCGATGGAAATGCGCATGCCCGTCAGGATCGTCGGTGCCGCCGCCGGGAGGATCACCCGCGTTGCCGTGCGCCACCACGACAGCTCGAGCGTCTTCGAGACGTTGATCCAGTCCTTGCGGACGCTCGCGACGCCGAAGGACGTATTGATCAGCGTCGGCCACAGCGAGCAGATGAAGATCACGAAGATCGCCGAGATCGAGCTGTCCTTGATCGTGTAGAGCGCGAGCGGCATCCACGCGAGCGGCGAGATCGGCTTCAGGACCTGGATGAACGGATCAAGTGCCTTGCTCATGAGCGGCGACATGCCGATCAGGAAACCGATCGGTATCGCTACGATCACAGCGAGCGCGTAGCCGATGAGCACGCGCCCGAGCGAATAGGCAAGCTGAATGCCGACACCCTTGTCGTTGGGGCCGTTGTCGTAGAACGGTTGCTTCAGATGGGTCCAGAGTGTGGCGCCTACATCCAGCGGTCCCGGCACGGCCGACGTGCCCTGCACGGCGCTCTGGCCCATGAGCTTGGCGTACTCGGGATCCATCTGCGCAGCCGTGCCGCCCCCGCTGACGGCAAAGTGCCAGGCCAGCAGGAAGACGGCCAGGATCGCGAACGATGCGATCGCAGCGCGCGCATTGAGCGACATCGCCATGGATCAGCTCCGCTTGATCGCAAAGCTCTTGATGTACTCGTCGGGCTTCGAGGGATCGAAGGGCTTGCCCATGACCGAGAAGGTCTTAGTGGTCGAGGCGGGTGGCGTGAGCCCTGCTTCCTTCATGAGCTTGGTCGCGTCGGTCGCGAGGAACACTTGCTTGGCCACTGCGGCGTAATCCACGTCGCCCTTGAGCTGGCCCCACCGCTTCATCTGCGTCATGATCCAGATCGCGAAGCTCTCGTAGGGGAAGGGATCGAAGGCGATGCGGTTCGGCTCCTTCTTGATGTTGCCGAGACCGTCGGCGAACGTGCCGGTCAGGATCTGCTCGATCACGATCTGCGGCTGATTGAGATAGTTCGCCGGTGCGATCGCCTCCGCGATCTGCTTGCGGTTCTCGGCTCTAGTGGCGAACGCCGTCGCCTCGATGATCGCTTTCAGCAGCGCGCCGTAGGTGTTCGGCATGGTCGTGACGAACTCGCGCGATGCCGCGAAGGCGCAGCAGGGATGGCCCTCCCAGATATCCTTCGACAGGATGTGGATGTAGCCGACGCCGTCGTAGACCGCGCGCTGGTTGACCGGGTCGGGCGCGAGGAAGCCGTCGATATTGTCGGCGCGCAGGTTGGCGACCATCTCCGGCGGCGGAATCGCGCGGATCTGCACGTCGGTGTCCGGGTCGATGCCGGCCTCGGCGAGATAGTAGCGCAGCAGGTAGTTGTGCATCGAGAAGTCGAAGGGAACGGCGAACTTGAAGCCCTTCCACGACTTCGGATCGCGCTTGTCCTTGTGCTTGATGGCGAGCGTGATCGCCTGGCCGTTGATGTTCTCGACCGCCGGCATGGTGTAGGGCTGCGGCGCCGAGCCGACGCCGAGCGAGATCGCGATCGGCATCGGCGAGAGCATGTGGGCGGCGTCGTATTCCTTGTTGAGCGTCTTGTCGCGAACGACGGCCCAGCCGGCGGTCTTGATCACCTCGACGTTGAGACCCTGCTTCGAATAGAAGCCCATGGGGTGCGCCATGATGATCGGAGTCGCGCACGTGATGGGGATGAAGCCGACTTTGAGGTCCTTCTTCTCGGGCGGCGCACCCTGCGCGAAGGCGTCGGTCACCGTGCCGAGCGGCAGGAACTGCCCGATCGCGGCGAGCGCGGTCGAGGCGCCGACGGCCGTCAGGAAATTGCGGCGCGTCGTCGTGTCCGGAATGATCGCCTGCAGCACCGTCGACTGCACGACGCGCTCGGCGCGAGCAAATTCGTCGCTGGCGACCGCGCTGGCGTGACTATCGTGCTCGGCCTGGGTCGCGTGCCGACCGCATCCGCATGCGTGCTGATGAATGTACTTCACATCGGTCGGATCGTCGAAAAGACCCATAGCCACCTCACTGAAGATATCCGCCTGTGGCTGTACATCAGCAAGGCCCGTGCCAATTGGTAAAGCGCCGGGAATGTGCGCAAATTCAGTGCGTTGGGTGATCGGAGTTCGGGCGACGGCGCTACGAGATTTCGTGTATGACGATATTTCGTAGGCAGGATGATGAAATTTCGTAGCTTCGGGAAAGCATCGGTATGTCGGAGCTGGGTCTCGCGTTCGAGCACTCGCCGGACGCTGCGCTGGTTGTCGATCCGGCCAATGACAGGATCGTCGACGTAAACTCGCGCGGCGCAGCGTTGCTCGGCTTCTCGCGTGACGCGATACGGTCCACACGAGCCAGCGAGTTGCACCCCGGCCAGCTCGGCGCCCTCATCGTGTTCAGCCAGGCGGTCCTGCTCAAGGGCCAATACTGGAGCCAATCGCTGACTCCGAGCCACGCCGACGGCCGCCCCCTCAAGCTCGCCTACATGGGATCGCTGATCAAACGCCCCGCAGGGGACTGGCTCCTCATTACGCTCACCGACATCGAGGAGCGCCAGCGCCATCTCGTCAATCTCGAGGCCGACCTCTACATGCGCTCCGGCGCCACCGAATGGCAGCGGGCCGAACGCTACTTCCAGGACCTCGAGCGCGAGAACCGCCTCATCCTGCGCGCTGCCGGCGAGGGCATCTACGGCGTCAATGCTGACGGGCTGACCACATTCGTCAATCCCGCAGCGGAACGTATGCTCGGCTGGAAGGCGAGCGAAGTCGTCGGCCGCGACATGCACAGCATGGTCCATCACAGCCATCTTGACGGCCAGCCCTACCCGAGTGCCGATTGCCCGATCTACGCGGCTTTCCGCGATGGCGTCGTGCACAAAATCGACACCGAAGTGTTCTGGCGCAAGGACGGCACACCCCTGTTCGTTGAGTACACCTCGACGCCGATCCGGGAGCGCGGGCACCTGATCGGGGCCGTGATTGTCTTCCGCGACATCACCCAGCGGCGCGAGAGCGAGGCGCGTCTCCAGCGTGCGCTCGAGGAAGTGGAGCGGTTGCGTGAGCGTTTGGAACTGGAGAATGCTTACCTGAAGGAGGAGATTCGGCTCGAGTTGCGCCACGGCGCCATCATCGGCAGCAGCGCGCCCATGCAGAAGGTGCTGCACCAAATCCAGCTTGTCGCCGAGACAAACGCGACTGTCCTCATTACTGGCGAATCCGGCACCGGCAAGGAACTAATTGCAAGTGCCATCCACGAAGGGAGCCTCCGCAAGGATCGCCCGCTGGTGCGCGTGAACTGTGCGGCAATCCCCCGGACACTTTTCGAGAGCGAGTTCTTCGGCCACGTGAAAGGTGCGTTCACCGGAGCGATGCGCGACAGGGTCGGGCGCTTCGAGCTCGCCGACGGCGCGACTCTGTTTCTCGACGAGGTCGGCGAGATTCCGCTCGAGCTTCAGAGCAAGCTGCTGCGGGTCCTGCAGGAGCAGCAGTTCGAGCGTGTCGGCGAGACGCGCACGCGCGGTGTCGATGTCCGCATCATCGCGGCGACGAACCGGCCGCTCGACCGCGAGGTGAAGGCGGGACGCTTCCGCGAGGATCTCTACTATCGCCTGGACGTGTTTCCGATCCACTCCGTGCCGCTGCGCGAGCGCAAGGAGGATATTCCACAACTCGCTCAGCACGCGCTGGGATCGATCTCGCGCAAGCTGAACCTTCGGCGCGTCGCGCTGACGAAAGGCAACATCGATCAGCTGCGCGGCTACGATTGGCCGGGAAACGTGCGTGAGCTCGAGAACGTGATCGAGCGCGCCGCGATTCTTGCGGTCAACGGTCGCCTGCGCATCGACCTGCCCACGACTGCCTCCGAACTCGCTCAGCCGGTGCCGCTACACGCCGATACCGATATCGTCGACGAGTCGGCGCGGCGCGCCCGCGATCGCAAAAGCATTCTTGCAGCGCTGGAGGCCTGCGGCGGCAAGATTTTCGGCAAGGGGGGCGCGGCCGAGCTGCTCGGTGTCAAGCCGACCACGCTGGCTTCGCGGATACGCACCATGAAGATCGGCGCTAAGAAACTTCCGGCATCTTAAGATTTCGTCGGTCGATCGCATCCGTAGCCGAGGCTTCGCGATGACACCGCGCAGACCAGGGGTAGCTTCGTAAATGACTGTCCAAAAAGGGCTCAAGGTCCTACCTGGCCCATCTCGACGCGATGCTCGTGTCCGCTACGGGTGACAAAACCGATCTTCCGCGGAGGCGACGTTCAGGGAGCTGCTGACAGATCAACAATGTCGGCTTGCTCTGCGGTGCCTTCGACGACATGCCCCGCTTGCTGCAAGTGCTCAAGGCAGCTTCGGGTCAAAGGCTATCGCTCATGCCAAAGAGCTTGGGGCCGCTCGTCAACTCAAAGCGGACGCGTCGACCTCGGAATTGGTGGAGCGAAGGCCGTGCGGCTGCGATGGCCGCTATTGGGATGGAGCGACGCTTTCGACCAATTGAGGCCCCTTGGGCCGATGACTGCTCCTGGCCCATCTCGACGGAATGCTTATGTCGGCATTTGAGGCCACAGCGCGCATCGCGCAGAGGGCCGCCGACTGAGCCCGGCGAACTCGCACTCGCGAACTCGGATAAGCTAGGTGTCGAGGAAGTGGCAGCCGTGCGACGGACTAGCGAGCGTGAGCAACCTTTGGCAACTGGCTCTATGGCCCGCGTCCACCAAAATGCGGCGCTGATGCAACGCGCGCGCAGGCCCTAGACTTTGTTGTGTTCGCCGATGATCCGATAGACGGGAGTTGGACCTAGGCCCTGGTCAATTGGGCGTCCTCTAGGCGCCGTTGGGTGGCCTTCAGATCGCCGATAGCATATTCGGCCATCCGATCCGCCGGACCAGGCTCTTTGAACAGCAGATCGCCTACTTTGCTCGCTATCCGCTCGGCACTCTCCCTGCGGTCATCAACGGACTAGCCGGAGAGGAGTCGGCGCTCCAACCAAGATGACCCAGGCGCGGCGGAAAAGTCGGCACAGAGCGTTGGACCGTCGCTGACGGTCGAACCAAGCGCCACGGCTACTTCTCCCCCGCTTCCGTTTCCGCGAGCTTCTCGCGCCAGTCCTTTCGGCTCAGCCACGAGAGCACCGAAAGCACCAGCAACACGCCGCAGATCGCGAACAGCAGCGCGGCAATCGGCCGCGTGAAGAAGATCATCCAGTTGCCGCTCGACATGACGAGCGACTGGCGCAGGCTGAGCTCCAGTATCGGCGCGATCACGAGCCCCAGCACCAGCGGTGCCGGATCGAAATCGAGCTTGCGCAGCAGGTAGCCGACGACTCCCATGATCAGCATGATCCACACGTCGACGATGGAGTTGTTCACCAGGTAGACGCCGACAATGCAGAACATGATGATCAGCGGATAGAGATACGCGTAGGGGATTTGCAGAATCCGCACGAACAGCCCGACGAGCGGGAGGTTGAGCGCGAGCAGCATCAGGTTGCCGACGTACATGGAGGCGATGAAGCCCCAGAACACCTGCGGATGGTCGGTGACGAGCTGAGGGCCCGGTGGAACACCGTGGATCAGCAGCGCCGCCATCAGCACGGCCGTGACGGGCCCGGTCGGCAGGCCCAGCGCCAGCATGGGCACGAATGCGCCGGTCGAGGCGGCGTTGTTCGCTGATTCCGGTCCCGCGACACCGGCAACGGCGCCCTTGCCGAACTCCTCGGGTGTCTTCGAAACTCTCTTCTCGACTGCGTAGGACAGGAAGCTCGCGATGATGTGCGCTGAGCCCGGAACGATGCCAACCAGGAAGCCGAGGACGGAGCCGCGCGCGATGGGCTTGGCCGACTGCTGCCATTCCTCGCGGTTCGGCATCAGCTCGCGGAAGCTAGGCGGCTTGACCTTGTCGGTGACGGTCTTGCTGGGCGTCGACAGGATCTCGCCCAGGCCGAACAGGCCGACCGCGACCGGAACGATTCCGATCCCATCACCCAGCTCCTTGATGTCGAAGGCGTAGCGGAAGTGGCCCGTCATGACATCGATGCCGATGCAGCCGAGCAGCAGGCCCGTGCAGGCCATGATCATGGTGCGCACAAGGGACGTGGCCGACATGTAGGCAAGGAAGACGAGACCGAGCACCAGCAGCGCCGTGTACTCCGGCGGTCCGAAGCGCAGGGCGAAGGTGGCGAGTGGCGGCGCCACCAGTGTGAGCATGATGACGCCGAACGTGCCGGCTATGAACGAGCCGACCGCCGCGATGGCGAGCGCCGCGCCGGCGCGGCCCTTGCGCGCCATGGCATAACCGTCGATGCAGGTCATGACCGAGGCGGCTTCGCCCGGAATGCGCATAAGGATCGAGGTGGTGGAGCCGCCGTATTGCGAGCCGTAGTAGATGCCGGCTAGCATGACGATGGCCTTCGTGGCGTCGAGGCCGAAGGTGACGGGCAGCAGGATGGAGATGCCCGCGAGAGGGCCGATGCCCGGAAGCATGCCGACCAGCGTGCCGACAAGGCAGCCGATGAAGCCGTAGACCAGGACATCTGGACGGAAAGCGACCGAAAAGCCGAGGATCAGGTTGTCGAAAACGTCCATGGTTCGCCTAGTGCCTCGAAGCGCGCTTCATCATCACACTAGAAACCCATGATGCCGCGTGGCAGCGGCGCCTTGAGCAGCAAAGCGAATACGGCGTAGGCGAAAATCGTTGCGCCTATGCCGAAAGCGGCCGCCGGCAACAGCGGCTGGCGCTCCACGACGAAAATCAGGAAGAACAGCAAGAGGGACATGGTGACGAGAAAACCCAGCGCCGTGTAGAGGCTTGCCGCAACGCAGGCCAGGGCGATCACGGGCAGGGCATGGCGGATGTCGGCCCAGTCGATCGAGGCCAGTGGTGGGCTTTGCCCGGAGCGCACGAACAGCACCGCGCCGAACCCCATGAGCAGCCCGACGAGGATCATGGGGAGCATGCCGGCGCCAGGCGATGCCAGCGTACCGAACGGCAAGTCGGAACTGATCGCCAGGACGGCCGCCCCTGCGAGTGCGAAGCAGCCGCCAGCGACGTGGTCTCTGCGCAAATTCATGCGGCTGTCCCCAAACCCCCAAACTAGGCGGTCAGTGGTGGCTTATATTTTGCCAATAGCCCGCACCGCGTCCTGCACGCGCTTGGCATCGGCATCCCAGAAAGTCTTGAACTCCGGCTGGTCCAGATAGGCCACGTCCTGCCCGAGGTTCTTCATGGCCTGCGCGAATTTGTCGTCGGCGGCAGCCCGCTTGGACGCCTCGCGCATGGTGGTGATGACGTTGTCCGGCGTGCCCTTGGGCGCGAACAAGCCGACCCACAGATAGAACTCGATGTCGTAACCAAGCTCCTTCATGGTCGGAACGTCCGGGAGCGCAGGCGAGCGCTGGCCGCCAAAGCACGCAAGCGCACGCAGCTTGCCAGATTTCAGATGCACATTGGCCGCGGCGATGGACGAGCACAGCGCCTGTGCATTGTTGCCGAGGAGCGCAGTCAACGCCGGACCGCCGCCATTGGTCGGCAGATGCTTCAGCTCCAGCGTCGCCGACTTGAGAAAGAGGGCCATCGGCAGATGCAGAGCGCCATGCAGACCCGATGAGGAAAAGATCAGGTCGTTTGGTTTTGCTTTCGCGGCGTCGGTGAACTCCTTGAGGGTCTTGAACGGCTGCTGATCGTTGACGACCAGCACCATGGGGTCGGCGATGAATCGCGCAATCGGAATGAAGTCGTCATTGGTGAACTTCACGGGCCGGCCATACAGCCGATCGACCTCGGCGAAACCCGAGATCGAGACGATGTGCATCAGCAGAGTGTAGCCATCGGGCTTGGCCGCAGCGGCAAATTGAGCGCCGACCTGCCCTGCGGCTCCAGCCTTGGTCTCGATCACGACCGGTTGCTTGACGATCGGCTCCATCACGGCCGCAAGGGGCCGGGCGACGACGTCGGCAGCACCGCCAGGGGGAAACGGGTTGATGAAGGTGACGGGCCGGGAGGGATAAACCTCCTGCGACCACACAGGGCCCGCGGAAAGCGCCGCAGCAATTGCGGCAGAACCCGCGACGAATTCGCGTCTGTCCATTGCGTCCTCCCGATGCGAGGCCGGCGTGCAATGCGCTGGCCATTATTAGTTGTGAGCACTTCGGCCATCCGACGGTAACCCACGTGCCGGCTGACGGCAAACGCCTATGGCACCGCCGGACGATCGAAGGGGCTCTGTTGCAGTGCGATGCTGCACCTTTGGTAGTGGTGAGGCGGCTCGCAAGCGTTCTCCGACTGTCGCTTCCGGCGCAGCCGCGAAGTACCGCGCCATCGAGTTCGTACCGGTGTTGGACGACACCTGCCGCACGTCACCAACCTCGCTGGCACGAAACCTGCGTAGCTAGCCCGGAGAAGTCCTGGCGGCAGGCGAGCGGACATGCCATCATTGCACTGCTGAGGATGTCCCGACTGCGCCGGCCCGGAGATACCTGATGCGCTTGTTTGCCGCCACTTTGGCGACAGAAACGAATACCTTCTCGCCGCTGCCGACAAGCCTCTCCTCCTATCGTGAGACCGTCTTCCTTCGCCCGGGCGAACATCCAGCCGATGCTCCGAGAATGTGCACGGCGCCACTTTTTGTGGCGCGGCGGCGCGCTTCGACCGACGGCTTCACGCTGATCGAAGGGAGCTGCTTCGCGGCGAGCCCGGCTGGGACGACCAACGCCAAAGACTACGAGACGATGCGCGACGAGATTCTCGCGCAGATGAAGGCGGCGTTGCCGCTCGACGGCGTGCTCCTCGGCCTGCATGGCGCGATGGTCGCGCACGGCTACGATGACGTGGAAGGCGATATCATCGAGCGCACACGCGCCATCGTCGGCCCGAAGTGCATCATCGGCGTCGAGCTCGATCCGCACTGCCATCTGACACTCAAGCGCGTGCGGATCGCGGACGTCATCGTCCTCTACAAGGAGTTCCCGCACACGGACGTCGTCGATCGCGCCGTGGAGGTGCTGGATCTGACGCTCAGGACAATCCGCGGAGAGATCAAGCCGGTCATGTCGCTCTACGACTGCCGCCAGATCTCGAGCTATCCGACGACATTTCCGCTCATGCGCGGCTTCGTCGACAGGATCAAGCAGATGGAGGGGCGTGACGGCGTGCTCTCCATCTCTGTTGCGCACTGCTTTCCCTATGGCGACGTGCCGGAGCTTTCAGGCCGCGTGCTAGTGGTAACGGACGGCGACAAGGCCAGGGGAGAAGCGCTCGCGACGAAGCTCGGCACTGAGTTCATCAGCATGCGCGGGAAGACACAACCCGAATACTTCGACGTCGGCGGCGCCGTCGGAACGGCCATGGCTGCAAATGAGGGCCCCGTCGTGCTGGCGGAGCCGACGGACAATGCAGGCGGCGGCGCACCTTCCGACAATACGACCATCCTGCGCGAGCTGATTGCACGCAACGCGCAGAACGCGGCCATCGGCCCGATCTGGGACCCGATTGCAGTTCGGCTTTGCTTCGACGCTGGCCTCGGCGCGCACTTCCCGCTCCGCCTGGGCGGCAAGACCGGTCCGCAATCCGGTACGCCCATCGACGCCACGGTCGAAGTCATCGCGCTCGTTCGCGATGCCTGGCAGAGTTTTGGCCCGACGAATGTGCCCGTCGGAGACTGTGCCGCGGTGCGCATCGGCGGCGTCGAGATCGTGCTCATCACCAAGCGGACGCAGGCGCTCGGGCTCGAGCTCTTCACGAACCTCGGCATCGATCCGCGCGCAAAGAGCGTGCTCGTCGTCAAATCGACGAACCACTTCATGGCGGCGTTCGGCCCGATAGCGAAGCGCGTGCTCTACGTCGACAGTGACGCGCCGCTCAGCCGCGACTACCGCAAGATCGACTACAAGAAGGTCAATCGTCCCATCTGGCCGCTCGACGCAGAAACGAGCCCAGGTCTCATTCTTTAGCACTCATCCGTCCGTTCAGCATCTCAAGGAGGGGTTATGCGCATTCCAAGATCACTCATGAAGGCGGGACTTGCCTTCGCCGCAGCCATGATGGCGGTGTCGCCGTCCCTGGCTCAGCAGCCCAAGGTTCTGCGTGTCACCATGCACGCGGATGTCCGCACGCTCGACCCCTTCTGGACGACGCAGACGATCGCCGGCATCCACGGCCTCATGATCTACGACACGCTCTTCTCGAGCGATGCCGAGTTGAAGCCGCAGCCGCAGATGGTCAACACCTGGACCGTCAGCGACGACCGCAAGGTCTACACGTTCACGCTCCGCGACGGGCTCACCTTCCACGATGGATCGCCGGTGACCAGCAAGGATGTGGTCGCCTCGATGAGGCGGTGGGGACAGCGCGACGGCGCCGGCAAGCAGCTCTTCGGCTACACGGACTCGCTGGTCGCCAAGGACGACAAGACCTTCGTGTGGTCGCTCAAGGAACCGTACGGCCTGCTGATCGATACGCTCGCCAAGACCGGCACGAGCATACCGTTCGTCATGCGCGAGAAGGAGGCCATGGTCGATCCCTTCCAGCAAATCACGGAAGTGGTGGGCTCGGGTCCGTTTGCCTTCAAGCGCGATGAGTGGGTGCCCGGCAGCAAGACCGTCTACGAGAAATTCAAGGGATACGTGCCGCGCATGGAGCCAGCTTCGGGCCACGCCGGCGGCAAGGTCGTGAAGGTCGACCGCGTCGAGTTCATCTGGCTCTCCGATCCGCAGACGGCGCAGGCTGCGCTGGTCGCGGGAGAGATCGACTATCTGGAGAACCCACAACCGGACTTCCTTCCGATCCTCGAGGGAACGCCGGGCATCAAGCTCGAGACCCATCCGGCGATGGGCACGATGGGCATTCTCCAGCTCAATCACCTGCATCCACCCTTCAATAATGTGAAGGCGCGGCAGGCCATGCTCTACCTGATCAACAATGCCGACTACCTGAATACGATCGCCGCCGACAAGAAGCTGCAGACACTCTGCTTCTCCTTCTTCGGCTGCGGCGTGACCATGGAGACGGACGCCGGCAGCGAGGCCTACAAGGGGCCGAAGGACTACAAGAAGGCCGAGCAGCTTTTCAAAGAGGCCGGCTACAACGGCGAGCCGATCACCATCCTGCACGCGACGGACCACCAGTACATCAATCCAGCCAACCTGGTGATGATCCAGCAGCTTCGCAAGGCGGGCTTCCTGAAGCTCGACGTGCAGGCCATGGACTGGGGGACCGTCGTCTCGCGGCGCGCGAAGAAGGAGCCGCCCGCGCAGGGTGGATGGAACATCTTCATCACCGGCACGACAGTGCTCACCTCGTCGAGCCCGATCACGCACACCTCGGTCGGCATGGGCTGCGAGAAGGCCTGGTTCGGCTGGCCGTGCGACGCGAAATTCGAGGAACTGCGCAAGGAGTGGGCATTCGCGCCGGACGTCGAGGCGCGCAAGAAGATCGCGATCGAGCTCTCGAAGCGGGCTTATGATCAGGTGCCCTACATCTCGTTCGCCCAGTGGCGCAATCCCGTCGCCTATCGCGCCGATCGCATCTCCGGCGTGCTGTCGGTGCCTTCGGTGCCACCCATGTGGAACATCGAGAAGAAGTGAAGGTTGGGCCTTGCCTAGGTTCGTGTCCGGTGCCGACGAGAACTCGATCGGCGCCGGAGTGCCCTTGCCATCCAACCGTCCGAGCGTGAGCACCATGCCTCGGCCGATCGGAGCGGATCGATGACCGCCTATATCCTGCGCCGCCTGCTCGCGACGATCCCGGTGATGGTCGTCGTGGCGTTGTTTGTTTTCTTCCTGCTGCATCTGACGCCGGGTGATCCGGCCGCCGTCATCGCCGGCGACGACGCAACGCCCGCCGAAGTCGAGGGCATCCGGCGGAAGCTCGGCCTCGACAGACCGCTTTGGGAGCAGTTCGGCGTCTACGTCTGGAATTTGCTTCACGGCGATCTCGGCACGTCGATCTTCTCGAACCTGCCGGTCATGACGCTCGTCATGCAGCGTCTCGAGCCCTCGCTCGTCCTCGCGCTGGCGACCCTTACAGTTGCTGTGGCATTTGCCATTCCGATGGGCGTCATCGCAGCCTGGAAGGCGGACAGCGGCGTCGACCGGCTGATCATGGGCTTCTCGGTCCTCGGCTTTGCCGTGCCCGTCTTCCTTGTCGGCTACCTCCTCATTTATGTCTTCGCCATTCAATTACGCTGGCTGCCCGTCCAGGGCTATCGGCCGCTATCCGGCGGCGTTGTCGACACGCTGCGCTCGATCGCGCTGCCGGCGTTCGCGCTCGGCATGACCTACATGGCGCTCATCGCACGCATCACGCGGGCAAGCATGCTGGAGGTTCTCTCGGAGGACTACATCCGCACGGCACGCGCGAAAGGCGTCGCGACGCCGTCCGTGCTGTTGCGCCATGCGCTGAAAAATGCGGCGGTGCCGATCGTGACTGTCATCGGCATCGGCTTCGCGCTGCTCATCTCGGGCGTCGTCATAACCGAGACCGTCTTCAATATTCCGGGTCTCGGCCGGCTCACCGTCGATGCGATCCTCAAACGAGATTATCCAATCATCCAGGGTCTCATCATCCTCTTTGCTGGCGTCAAAGTGCTGGTGAACCTGCTGATCGACATCAGTTACACCTTCTTCGACCCGCGCATCCGCCAGTAGGACCGAACCGATGGCAACGATCACCGCCGGGCCGACCGCCGCAACAACCTCATCCTCATTCAAGGGCGCGCTCACGTGGGCGCGGCGCAACAAGACGATCGTCGGCGGCACACTCATCCTGCTGACGCTCGTCGCCATCGCTGTCCTCGCGCCCTGGCTCGCTGGCGATCCCCTGCAGTTCGAACCAACCAATCGCTTGAAGCGGCCCTCCGAGGCCTTCTGGTTTGGTACTGACCAGTTCGGCCGTGACGTCTACAGCCGCGTCATCTACGGCACGCGCGTCTCGCTCATCATTGGCCTCAGCGTTGCCGTGCTGGCCACAGCTGTGGGACTGCTGGTCGGCCTGCTCTGCGGTTTCTACAAGCCGGTCGATGCCGTACTCATGCGGGTCATGGACGGCATGATGGCGATCCCGGCGATCCTGCTCGCGATCGCCCTCATCACGCTGATGAAGGCGAGCCTGCTGATCGTCATCATCGCCATCTCGATCCCTGAGATCCCTCGCGTCGCACGTCTCGTGCGCAGCGTCGTCCTGTCGATCCGCGGTCGGCCGTACATCGAGGCGGCCATCGCGAGCGGCACGCGCAACGGGCGGATCCTCGTGCGCCATATCCTGCCCAACACGGTCGCCCCGCTCATCGTGCAGGCAACCTACGTCTGCGCGTCCGCAATTCTCACGGAAGCGGGCCTCTCTTTTCTCGGCGCCGGCACGCCGCCCGAGATCCCGAGCTGGGGCAACATCATCTCGCTCGGCCGAACGTTCTTCCAGATCTCGCCGTGGATCATCTTTTTTCCCGGCCTGTTTCTCGCCATCACGGTGCTGGCCATAAACCTCGTCGGTGACGGGCTGCGCGACACGCTCGATCCGCGCATCTCGCGCCGCATGTGAGGATCTGAGCTTTATGACCAACACAACATCACCCGCAACCGAAGCGCCTGAAGCATCGACACGCGATGCCATTCTCTCGGTGCGAGACCTGCGCACTCAGTTTTTCACGCGCGAGGGCGTGGTTCGCGCGGTAGACGGCGTGGGCTTCGACCTCGAGCGCGGCGAGACGCTCGCCATCGTCGGGGAATCCGGCTGCGGCAAGAGCGTGACCGCCCTTTCCATACTCGGCCTCATTCCGCCGAAAGCTGGCCGCATTGTCGGTGGCTCCATCCGCTTCGACGGAACGGAGCTGACGACCGAGAGCGAGAGCGCGATGCGCCGCATTCGGGGAAATCGCATTTCGATGATCTTCCAGGAGCCGATGACGTCGCTCAATCCGGTGCTGACGGTCGGTGAACAGATCTCGGAGTCGCTTCGAATTCATCAGGGCCTCGATCGCCGCGCGGCATGGGCGCGCGCCATCGAGATGCTGGCACTCGTCCGTATTGCCGACCCCAAGCGCCGAGCGGGTGAGTATCCGCACCAACTCTCGGGCGGCATGCGCCAGCGCGTGATGATTGCCATGGCACTTGCCTGCAATCCGCAGGTTCTCGTCGCGGACGAGCCGACGACCGCGCTCGACGTCACCATCCAGGCGCAGATCCTGAACCTGATGCTCGAGCTCAAGGACCGGCTCGGCACAGCCATCATCCTCATCACGCACGACCTCGGCGTCGTCGCCGAGACGGCGCAGCGCGTCATCGTCATGTACGCTGGGCGCATGGTCGAGGAGGCGCCCGTCGAGGAACTGCTCAGGAGCCCGAAGCATCCCTACACGCGCGGCCTCATGGGTTCGATCCCGCGGCGCAGCTCTGGCGGGCTACGCGGGCGTGCGCGCGGTCGCCTGCAGGAGATCAGCGGGCTGGTGCCATCGCTGCGCGAAGCCATCCCCGGCTGTGCCTTCGCACCGCGCTGCGGATTTGCGACGCCGCGCTGCACGGCCGAGCAGCCGCCCTTCGAGACGCATGGGCACCGCCACTACGCCGCATGCTGGGAAGTCGCGCGCGTAGAGGCCGCACCCCTCAGTCAGCCAAATGGTAAGGAAGCATGAGCGCCGCGGAAGTCGTCCTGAGGGTCAAGGATCTCAAGAAGCACTTTCCGGTGCATCGCGGCGTGCTCTCGCGCGTCGTTGCCCACGTGCAGGCTGTCGACGGCGTTTCGTTCGAGATCCGGCGTGGTGAGACGCTGTGTCTCGTCGGCGAGTCGGGCTGCGGCAAATCCACCGTCGCGCGCAGCATCACGCGGCTCGAGGAGCCGACTGCGGGCACGATCGAGCTCAATGGCGTCGACATCACGGCACTCGACAGCGAGGCGCTTCGCGCCCAGCGCCGTGAAATGCAGATGGTCTTCCAGGATCCCTACTCCTCGCTCAATCCGCGCCTCTCGGCCGGCGACATCGTCGGCGAGCCACTGACCAACTTCGCTCTTGCTGAGGGTGCCGAACTCGAGAAGCGCATTGCCGAGCTTTTCGAGCACGTCGGCCTGCGGCCCGAGGCCGTGCAGAAGTATCCGCACGAGTTCTCTGGCGGACAGCGCCAGCGCCTCGGCATCGCCCGCGCGCTCGCCGTCAACCCGCGCCTCATCATCGCCGACGAGCCGGTCTCGGCATTGGACGTGTCGGTGCAGGCGCAGGTGCTCAATCTGCTGATCGATCTGCAGGAGCAGTTCGAGCTCGCGTACCTGTTCGTGTCGCACGACCTTGGCGTCGTCGAGCACATTGGGCATCGCGTGGCGGTCATGTATCTCGGCCGCATCGTCGAGTTGGCCGACAACGCCGACCTCTTCGGAAAGCCGCTGCATCCGTATACCGAGGCGCTACTCGCAGCGGCGCCGGTGCTGGAAGCTGGCCCGCGACGCGAGCGCATCATCCTGCAGGGTGATGTGCCGAGCCCGATGAACCCACCCTCGGGTTGCCGGTTCCACACGCGCTGCCCCTATGCGCTCGCCGAGTGCAAGATGACCGACCCGCCACTCCTCGAAGTAGCGCCCGGCCATCACGTCGCGTGCCTGCGCAGGCCCATCGGCGGCGACGGCGCACCGCTCGCCGTTTCCTAGCGCGCGAGCACTAGGAAAGCTCCTTGCGCACGATCGCGGCGCCGTCAGCGAGGGCCTTCAGCTTCGCGAAGGCCAGCTCGCGCGGCATGTACTTCATGCCGCAATCAGGCGCCGGCACGAGCTTGTCCGCGGGGAGGAACTTCAGGCCGGCGCGGATGCGATCCGCGACCACCTCCGGCGTCTCGGCCGTCTTGTCGCCGAGGTCCAGCACGCCGAGCATGACCTTCTTCGACGCGAGCTCCTTGAGAATGCCGAGATCGAGCTTTGGCTGCGCGGCCTCGATGGAAATCGTCTCGGCGACCGTGTCGGAAAGCTCCGGCAGGAAGGAATAGCCGACGGGCTTGGTCGAGCCGGGCACCACTGCCGCATAACCGAAGCAGAGATGGACGACGGTCGGCACCTTGATGCCTTCGAGCGCGCGGTTGATGGCCTTGATCGCGATGCGCTTTGCTGCGTCGGGATCATTGCGCAGCCAGGGCTCATCGAGCTGGATGACGTCGGCGCCGGCCTTCACGAGATCATGGGCCTCCGCATTCACTGCGGCGGCGTAGTCCATGACCATCTCGTCGGCGTCCTTGTAGAACTCGTTCTTGGCCTGCTGGCTCATCGTGAAGGGGCCCGGCAGCGTGATCTTGGCGAGCCGGTCGGTATTGCGACGCAGGAACTCCATGTCGCGCACCTCGACCGGCCCCTTGCGACGGATCTTGGCGACGACGCGCGGCACTGGCGTCCGCGCATTGCCCGTACGCGCGATGACCTCGCCCGCTTGCTCCGAGTCGATGCCCTCGAGCGCCGTCGCGAAGCGGTTCGAGTAGCTCTCGCGCCGCGCCTCGCCGTCAGTGATGATATCGATGCCGGCACGCTCCATGTCGCGGATCGCGAGGATGGTCGCGTCGTCCTGCGCCTGCTCGAGCTGCGCCTCGGGAATGCGCCAGATGTTCAAGCGCACGCGCGGCACCTGCTTCGAGAGCAATTCGCGATTCACGAGCCAGTCGGGCTGCGGGTAGCTGCCAACGACGGTTGTGGGCAGGATCTTGTTGGCCATGTGTCGTTCTCCCTGCGGGATGTTGTGTGTGCTCATGCTGCTGCCGGTGCCGGCGCACCTTGGGCGACCGGACGCGGCGAAGACTGTTGCTGGCGCCGGCCCGCCGATTGCCAGACGACCATCCGCCGCTCCAGTCGCCGCGAGATGATGTCATAGGCGACCGAGAGCACGAGGATGCAAAGTATGCCGGCGAAGACGCGCGGGCTGTCCAGGATCGTGCGGTTGAGCGTGACCAGATACCCGATGCCGGCCGACGCCGTCAGCATCTCCGCGACCACGACACCGATGATTGCGAGGGCGCCGCCGAGGCGCAAGCCACCGAATACAGTGGGCAGCGATGCCGGAATGATGACCCTCGTGATCTGCTGGTAAACCGTGGCGCCCATGCTGCGGGCGGCGAGCAGGAACTGCGGATCGATCGTGCGGATGCCGGCAGCCGTCGACAGCATGACGGGAAAGAAGCCGTAGATGCCAGCGAACATGATTTTGGATTCCGAGCCGATGCCAAACCATGCCGTGAAGATCGGGTACAGGATGACGATCGGGATCGCGTAGAGGCTGGAGAAAACAGGCAGGAACAGCTCCCGCAGCGCGGCGATGCCACCGATGGTGGCGCCGGCGACAATGCCGAAGCCACAGGCGATCACCATCGCGAGGACGACCTCGTAGAGCGTCACGAGGAGCGCTGCCCAGTACTTGTCGAGATCGATCCAGAGGACGGTGAGCGTCTTCGAAAGCCGCGGCAGGAACAGCTCCGGCAGCAGGCCCGTCATCGGGACCACTTCCCACAGCACGAGCAGCGCAATCAGAATGCTCCAGCGGACGATCTTGGGATCGGGACGGCGCATCGTGAACCTCAATGGGACTTGCGGATCTGCTGCCAGATGCGGTCGCGCAGGCGCCCGAACGTGTCGGTCGCCATCATCTCGTATGTGCGCGGGCGCGGCAGGTCGACCATGATGTGATCGATCATGCGACCGGGTCGCGGCGACATTACGTAGACCTCGTCGGCGAGATAGACGGCTTCCGTGAGGCTATGCGTGATGAAGACGACGGTCTTGTTCGTCGTCGACCAGATGCGAAGAAGCTCATGGCCCATGGTCATGCGCGTCTGCTCGTCGAGCGCCGCGAAAGGCTCGTCCATGAGCAGCACGGGAGGATCCTGCACGAGGCCGCGCGCGATCGACACGCGCTGTTTCATGCCGCCCGAAAGCTCGTGGGGATAGCGCTCGCCGAAACCGGTGAGGCCGACCAGCGACAGCATGGGTTCCGAGCGGCGGCGACGCTCCGAATGCGGCATCCCGCGCAGGCTCAGCGGAAACTCGATGTTGTCGAGCGTGGTCAGCCAGGGAAAGAGGCTCGCCTCCTGGAAGATGACGCCGACGCGATCGGGGTCGGGCTTCGGGATCGGCGCTCCGTGCACATGGATGCGCCCTTCGGTGTGATCACGCAGACCCGCCATCATCATGAGCAGCGAGGTCTTGCCGCAACCGCTCGGGCCGACGATGACGATGAAACGCCCGGCGCTGACTTTCATCGACACGTCGCTCAGCGCCTGAACGCCACCCTCCGGCCCCGCATACACGTGGCTCACGCGATCGATATCGATCGCGGCACCCGACGTCTGGGCTGCCTTCACGTTCGCCACGTACTGCATCGAGCCTCCAGGAAGCGCACGGTTTCGTTGAATGCGATGGCCACCACCGCGAGCATGATGACGCCGGCAAAGAGCTGCGGCATCTGGAAGTTCTCGCCCCAGTTGGAGATGAGATGGCCGATGCCGGTGCGCGATGCGTACATCTCCGCGATCATCACACCTGTGAAGTTGAAGATCATCGAGATGCGCAGCGTCTCGAGCAGGACGGGCATCATGCTCGGCACGTAGACGCGCCTCAGGATCTGCAGGGGCGTCGCGCCGAACGAGCGGGCGACGAGAATGTAGTCGGATTTGACGGACTCGACCGCGGCCGTTGCGCTCATGAGGACGACGAACGCCGTCGTGAAGGCGGCATAGGCGACCTTCTGCTGAAAGCCGATGCCAAAGATCAGAATGAACATCGGCAGGAAGATCGATTTGGGGATGCTGAAAACGTAGAACAGCATCGGCTTGAAGATCGCGCCGGCGTACGGGAACTCGGCGATCGCGATACCCGCAGCAGCCCCGATCGGCACCGCAATGATGAAAGCGACGATCACCTCGAGCGCCGTGATCAGGATCGCCTCCTGCACGACGGGACGGGCGAGCTGGATCTGCAGCGTCGCCAGCACGTCGGTGAGCGGCGGCAGGAGCATGGGATTGACGAAGCCCATACGCGGCGCGATCTCCCAGGCCCCGAGAACAACGGCCAGGATTGCGAACCGCACGAGGATGATTTGCCAGCGTTTCACGAGAGATCGATCCGTTCGGGCGTTGAACGCGTCCGGCTGTGCGGCACGCGCACAGCCGGTTGATGGTCTGCCGGAAACGAAAATCAGGCCTTGGTCGGAACTGGCTTGAAGTTCTCGACGAAGACCTCTTTCGCGTCGGCGAGCTCCTTCATGCCGATCAAGCGGGCGTTGTCGAGCGCACGCTCCACCCATTCGAGCTTGAACTCACCGGTGCGCGAGATGTGCTTCAGGTTGCCATCGAGCTCGAAGGCCGCGATCTTGTCGGGAATCTCGTCGATCTCGGCGACCAGCTTCACGGCTGCATCACGATTCTTGTCGTCGACCAGGAACGCGACGCCGCCGTAGAGCGCGTTCACCGCCTTCTGGACGGCCTCAGGCCGCTCCTTGATGACCTTGTCGGTCGCGATCCAGCTTCCCGTAGAATGGGCGGGCACCGCCTGGCCATAGTCGATCAGCGTGCGCGCGACCTTCTCGTCGACAACCTTGTAGGTGAGCGGCGAGTAGAGAACGGTCGCGTCGATATTACCGGTCAGCAAGTTCGGCACGAGACCGCCACCACCGAGGGGAACGCGCGTGAATTGGATCTTGTGCTCGGCGACTGTCCAGAGCGCCAGGATGTCGGTGCCGGACCCAGCGGACGTGATGCCGACCTTCTTGCCGGCGAGGTCGGCCACCTTGGTCACAGGCGAGTCGGTCTTCACGACGAGCTGCCAGCCGTAGTAGCCGTTGGCGGCATTGGCCACGCAGCGGGCATTGACACCGCGCTTCAAGCCGCCTGCAACACTCATGGTCGAGTTCATGACGATGTCCGCGGCGCCGGCGGCGAGCGCTTCGAAACCCTCGGCGCCGCTGCGGTAGATCGTCAACTCCGGCTTCAGCCCTTCCTTCTCGAAAAGCTTCTGGCGAATTGCGGTCTCGGCGATGATGGTCGGGTAGTAGGTCTTGGTCGGAACGCCAATGCGAATGACGTTCGATCCTTGGGCCCGTGCGACCCAGGGCATGGCGACGGTCGCGCCGAGACCTGCGAGAACCGTACGGCGCTTGAACTTGGCAGTCGTGATCCGTGGCTTGTCGGCCATGTGATTAGTCCTCCCTGGATGCTTGTTCTGAGCGTCTGTCGAAATGCAAACGTCTGTCGGCGATTGTTTACCTTAGCGTGCCGTCCGCCCCGTGAACACTATTCTCGACGCGGACCTCGGATGCAGCTGAAGGGGGCTGGAACCACAGCCGTCGTAGCGCTCATATCCGCACCTACAGTGGTGCATCTTACGAATTGATTCACCAAAACACGCAGTGTTCGTACGAAATCGGGCAAAGGCAGCGATGCCCGGCAATTCTAATCAATTCTTACGATCCGCCTTAGCAAATCCTTGCCCCGCGCCCGCTAGAAGTTGCGGGCACCAAGCAGGGACTACCAAGAAAATGAAACTTACGTACATCGCAGCGCTCGTCGGCGCGGTAGCAGTAACGCTGGGCGCGGTCGCGTTCACGGTGGGTGGGAGCATGTCCGGCACGGCCGCCACGGCCACGGCGGCAACCGCTGACGTCACCACAATGTCGATACGCCAGCGTCACACGACGGCGGACATGTTCGATCTGAGCGACGGCATCTCCTACGATGAAGCCGCGCGAACGCTTGGCGTGCCGGGGCATTTGCAGACGCGTAACGCGGCCGGCATTCCGGGCATGGAAAACGATCCTCGGGTGTCGGTCTACGCCTGGCCGAACCATGACGGCTCTCGCATCGTGCTCGTCTTCCGCAATGACCGCCTGGTCCATAGGACGCAGGTCGGCATGCGCTGAAGGCGGCGGTCGCGGTACCCGCGCCCTTTCTCAGCCGAGCTCCCGCTTCAGCGCCGCGACAAGGCGGTCGCAGTCGGTGTCGTCGTTGTAGACGTGAGGTGAGATGCGCAGGCGGCCGAGACGCGGCGCGGCATAGATCTGCGCTGCGGCGAGTCGCTCGACCAGCCCCGCCGGCATTCCTTTGGGAAATCCCAGGCTCAGAATGTGCGGCGCGCGCACGCGCTCGGCAGGCATCGTGATCGGCACGCCCGCGAGCCCCTCGGATATGCGCCGCGTGAGTGCTGCAAGCCGCGCGACGACGGCGCCCTGCCCCCACGCCGCCATCATCTCCATGCCCAGCGAAGCCATCTCCATCGAGATGAAGTGGTCGCGCTCGCCCATGTCGTACCGGCGCGCGTCGGGCAAATAGCGGGTATCGGCGAAATAGACCGGGTTCTCCGCCTTGACGTTGCGGCGACCGAACGCTGTCTGCTCGATGGGCACGCCGTTCTGATGGCGCTTGGCCACATAGATGAAGGCGCGGCCGTAGGGCCCAAGCACCCACTTGTAAGTCGGGAAGATCAGGAAATCGGGATCGAGCTGGCGCACGTCCGTCGCGATGACGCCGACCCCATGCGTTGCATCGACCAAAAACGCTGCGCCCTGCCGCCTGAGCGCGGCCTGCACGCGCGCGATGTCGACGAGGCCGCCGTCCGACCAATGCACCGAGGAAATCGAGCAGAGTGAGAGCGGCAGCGCGCCCGGACGCGCGATGGCCGCAAGTACCGCGCTCGTCCAGTCGGCATCGGCGGGCTGCGGGACGGTCTCGATCATGAAGCCCTGCGGCTCAGCCCGAGACTGCCACTCGAGCACGGGCGAAGTGTGGTCGTTCTCCAGCACCAGGACCCGAGAGCCCCTGGCGGGCGCGAGCACCTTGCCGGCGATGGCAACGCCATAGCCCACTGACGAGACGAGCGCGATATCGCTCGCGTCCGCACCGATGAGGCGCGCGGCAGCGACGCGAGCACGCTCATGCTGGCTGTCGGCGAAGCCTGCGTCGAGTTTCCACGGCTGGCCCTTGCGCGCGACGGACGCGCGCGCCACTTCCTGCGTCGCGAGCGGTAGCGGGCTCCATCCAGCCGCGTTCAGGTAAGTGACCTCGCGGGGAATGTCGAAGTGCTGGCGCTGCGATGCGAGCATGGGACCTCCGGATCATCGACGCAGGGAATGCGCTCCCTCATCTACACGATCCGGAGATCTTCGGCACTCAGCCGCGCTCACTGTCCGATGCTGGCAGCCTGCTGGCGGGTAATCCGCGCGCCGTAAATGCGCACAGCACCGCTCACGTCGCCCGGCTGAAGCGCGCGGAACGCCTCCTGGTAGTGCATGGACATGATCTGCCCATGGCCGCCCGGATGGTCGAGGCCGATCGCGTGGCCGATCTCGTGCGCGAGCGTGTAGCGCAGATCGTAGACGCCCATGTCGCCGTCGAAGCCAACCTTCCAGCGCTTCTTCGGGTTGAGGCAGATCAGCGAGCGCTCGATCGGACGAAGCGCGCCCTCACCCTTGACGTACGAGACGTCCGCAAAGGCGAAGGCGATCGGGTCACGCTGCGCGCCGATCTGAATGTCGGGCCGTGTCCCGGGCGCCGCTTGCGCGAAGCGGATGTTGGCGACCTGCTCCCACATCTCGAATGCAGCCGCAGCTTCGCGCTCCAGCGTGGCGCGGTCGATCTGCGAATTCTGCAGGAGAGCGTCCATGGGCACCATGCCCCGGCAATTACGCGCATCCTTGAACGACACGGGCTCCTGAACAAAACCGTACGTCACCGTCACAGGTTTAACGTCGGCATCACCCCAACGGACAAGAACCCCATTGAAGTCCAAAAGCCGGAAGCCCAGAAAACCAGCGGCGTGCGCGCCACCGACCCCCACCAGCCCGGCCAGAGCCAAGGCCAAGATCCACTTTTTCACGTATTAGCCCCCCGATCCGATCCCTTTTTGCTCGCTCCCACCCACCAGGGGAGCCCATAGGCACGACAGAGTTGCACATCACACGATAGTGATTTTAAGGCGCGAGCCAAGCCTTGAGTTAGGGCGGATCGTCGCGCCTGTGGAACAAATTCGGGCACCAAAAAGTACGCCGTGATCTGCATGTCAGACGCCCGCGCAATTAGCCCTTTCATGCACGGCGCAGTGCGCTATGAAATCATGTCGCAAAAAACAAGGAGATCGACATGAGCCGCTTTGATGCCGCAACATTTTCACCACCCTTCAGCCCGCTGCGGCTCGGCGAAAGATCGCTCCTGGTGCAGGCGGCCGCGGTGCTCTTTGGCACCGCATTGATGACGGCTTCGTCGTACATCTCCGTGCCCATGTTCCCCGTGCCCATGACCATGCAGACGCTGGCGGCAACGCTGATCGGTGCGCTCTTCGGCTGGCGGCTCGGCGCCATCACCATTGCCGCGTGGCTCATGCAGGGCGCACTCGGTCTGCCCGTCTTCTCGAACGGCACGGGCGGCATCGCGCGCCTCGCGGGCCCGACGGCTGGATACCTCTTCGCATTCCCGATCGCTGCCGCAGTGACCGGCTGGCTCGCCGAGCGTGGCTGGACAGGCGATCGCGTCGTGCGCGCGTTCGCGTCGATGCTCGCCGGCAATGCGATCTGCCTCATCATTGGTGGCACGTGGCTCGCAATGCTGATCGGCGGTGAAAAGGCCTTCTGGGTCGGCGTCGCGCCCTTCGTTCTCGGCGCCATCGTCAAGTCGGCACTCGGCGCAGCGATCCTCAAAGCCATGAAGGCGACGGTGCAGCGCGCAGCTTAAAGTCAATAAAGGCGGGCGGGTCCGGGAGGGTGTCCCTCCCGGTAGAGCGCGAGACTAGTCTCGCTCGCGCCGCAGGCGCGAACAGGGCTGCCGCCCTGTAACCCGCCCGGGGAGACCCCGGCCCCCCTCTTTTTATGACTTGGAGGCTGGGCTAACCGATGAGGGTCAGATAGCTGGGCGCCACGTGATCGGTCAGCCAGACGCCGTTGTCGGCCTGCCAGAAGACTTGTGCCTCGGCGTGCATGCGCGCCGTAGCGACCTCGAAGATCACCGGCGAGCCGTGGCGCATCCCGACGCGGCGCGCCGTTTCTATGTCCGGCGAGAGATGCACATGACGGCGCCGCCCAGGCTTCAAGCCTTCGTCGAGGATTGCATCGACGTTCGTGCGCGCCGTGCCGTGGAAGAGCACGGCGGGCGGAACAGCCGGAGACAAATCCAGATCGATCTCGACAGAATGGCCCTGCGCGGCGCGAATGCGCGCGCCGTCTGGCGAGAGCGTGAAGCGCTGCTTGTCGCTCGTCGCGACGATATCGAGGAGCGTCGCTCGGTCGAGTGCGACACCGGCAGCACGCGCCTTCGCGATCAGCGCGTCGACATCTGCCCATCCCTGCGCATCGAGCACGAGGCCGATCCGGTCCGGCGCGTGTCGCAGGACGAGGCTCAGGAACTTGCTCGCTTGCTTCGACACGCCAATGCGCCTCAGCGGTAGATCACGTCCGCTTCGATTGTGGTGGGCCGATCAGGTGACGGGCTGACGAGCGAAGAAAGCGGAAAGCGCCATGTGACCTTACTCTTGTCGGCCGAGAGCTCGCCGTTCGAATTCTCGATGCGCTTTCCTGAGAGGCTGAGCGTCAGATGGCGGTTTGCGAACATCGCCTCCATCATCGCAGCGGCCATCTTTGCGGCTTCGGGCGGCAGCTCGGGCCGATCTGCGGGTTTCATGCCCATGCGCAGGCGATAGCCGGACGGGATGCGCGTCAGAGAGACATCCTGCTTCGGCACGGCCTCTGCGTTCGGGACTTCGACTTTCTTCGCACTCTCGACGGCGGCGATCGGATCGGGGACGTCGAAGATGATCGTGCACGTCTGCATGTCACCACGCTTGCCTTTGCGCGTCTCGGCCGAGCGGACACCGTCCGGGAGAGGCTCGTTGGCAGGCCAGGGCTTGCCACAGTCGGTGATGGGATTGAGTGTCTTGTCGCCGCCGCCGAACTGCTTGGTCAGTTCCGGATTCGACAGCATCGCGGCGAGCTCTGGCGACAGTCCGACCTCCAGCTCCACGCGCGCGCCGCCATCCTCGCGGAAGGCCGCCTCCTTCGTGAGCTCGATGCAGCCCGCGAGCAGCAATGACACGCCGAGCGCCGCACCGGCTCTCATCTTGCGCACGTTGATCATGGCATCCCCCTTCACCCACCTGAAGACCGCAGCTCCATAGCAGAACGGGAGCCGCAGGGCTCCCGTTATTGACGCCGAAACTGTGGGCGCTTTATGCCGCCAGGAGGCCGCCGGCCCTGGACAGCTCGCGCAGATGATGATCGGCATTGCCGAACATGAGGTCGATCATGGTCAGCCGCTTGAAGTAATGGCCGCCCTTGTACTCCATGGTCATGCCGATGCCGCCGTGGAGCTGGATGGCCTCCTGCCCGACGTGGCGCGCCGAGCGGCCGATCTGCACCTTCACGGCGTGCATGGCGCGGCGACGTTCGGCCTCGTCCGACTCATCGATCATGACGCAGGCGAAGTAGGCCATGCTCTTGGCCTGCTCGACAGAGACGAACATGTCGACCGAACGGTGCTGAAGCACCTGGAAGGATCCGATCGCGACACCGAACTGCTTGCGCGTCTTGAGGTATTCGACAGTCAGCTCGTGCAACGCGGTCATACCGCCGACCGCTTCGGCGGCGAGATAGGCAATGCCGTTCTGCACCGTACGTTCGATGATTGGGTAAGCCTTGCCGGCCTCGCCGATCACGCCGTCCGCGCCGACCTTGACGCCCGAGAGGGTGATGTCGGCAGCGCGCGTGCCGTCCTGGGTTGGATAGCCGCGCCGCGTGACGCCCGGAGCGTTGGCATCGACGAGGAAGAGCGCGAGGCCGTCCTTGCTCGCGCGATCACCCGAGACGCGGGCCGAGACGATGAGCTTGTCGGCGCTGTCACCGCCGAGCGCGACGCACTTGGCGCCCTCGAGCACATAGCCGCCCTTGCCGTCGGCCTTGGCGGATGTCGCGACATTGGCGAGGTCGAAGCGCGCCTCCGGCTCCTGATGGGCAAAGGCGAGCGTCAGCGTGCCGGCTGCAACCTCGGGGATCACGGCCGCCTTCATGGCCTCGCTCGCACCGAGCCGCAGCGCGGAGCCAGCGAGTATGACGGTCGGGAAGTAGGGCTCGAGGACCTGCGCGCGCCCGAAGGCCTCGCCGACGAGCATGGTCTCGACGGCGCCCTGTCCCATGCCGCCGTGCTCCTCGGCGAAGGGGATGGCGAGGAGCCCCATCTCGGCGAACTCCTTCCAGAGCGCCTCGCTGTAGCCCTTCGCCGACTTCATGAGCTCGGTGCGCGTCTTGACCTCTGCATAACGGTTGGCCGTGAGCCGATCGACGCTGTCCTTGAGAAGCTGCTGCTCCTCGCTGAGATCGAAATCCATATGTAACTCTTCTTGTCTGGTGCGAATGCCGGTCGGGATCTAAGTGGTCGACGCTCAGAACCCGAGCACCGCCTTCGCGAGGATGTTGCGCTGGATCTCGTTCGAACCGCCGTAGATCGAGACCTTGCGATAGTTGAAGTACGTGGGGGCGGCGGGCGCGGCCCACTCCGCACCGATCGGCTGGTTGTGGCCGACCATGTCGTCATCGTCGTTCGCGTAGGGAATGGCGAGCGGACCAGCGAGCTCCATGAGCAGCTCGGTCACCGTCTGCTGGATTTCCGAGCCCTTGAGCTTGAGCATGGACGTTGCCGGATTCGGCTTGCCGCTCTTGTTGCCGCGCTCGGCTGCGAGGAAGCGCATCTGCGTCATCTCGAGAGCCTTGAGCTCGACCTCGGCGAGCGCCACCTTCTCGGCAAACTGCGGGTCATCCATGAGCGAGCCGCCCGTGCTCCCAGGAACGCGCTTGGCCAAATCCTTGATGCGGCCGACGCGCATCTTCGAGACGCCGACGCGGGCGATGCCGAAGCGCTCGTTGCCGAGCAGGAACTTGGCGCAATCCCAGCCGCGGTGTTCCTCGCCAATCAGGTTCTCGACGGGCACCTTCACATCGTCGAAGAAGACCTCGTTGACCTCCGCGCCGCCGTCGATGAGCTGGATGGGCCGGCGCGTCACACCCGGCGAGGTCATCGGGAACACGATGTAGGAAATGCCGAGCTGCTTCTTCGCATTCGGGTCCGTGCGGACGAGGCAGAAGATCCAGTCGGCGTACTGGGCGAGCGTCGTCCAGGTCTTCTGGCCGTTGACGATGTAGTGGTCGCCCTGCTTGACCGCAGTGGTCTTGAGCGAAGCGAGATCAGAGCCGGAGCCCGGCTCCGAAAAGCCCTGGCACCACCAATCATCGAGCGACGCCATGCGGGGTAGGAACTTTTTCTTCTGCGCGTCGGTGCCGAACTGGATGATCACTGGGCCGTTCATCGACGTGTTGAACGCGAGCGGCGGCGGCACACCGTTGGACTGCATTTCCTCGAGGAAGATGTACTGCTGCACGGGCGTCCACTCGGTGCCGCCCCACGCCTTCGGCCAGTTGTAGACAGCCCAGCCTTTTTTATGGAGCGTCTTTTGCGTGGTGACGATGTCTTCCTTCGTGAGATGGCGGCCCTCGATCGACTTTGATCGAATCGAAAGCGGGATCTCGGTCTGGAAGAAGTTCCGCACCTCCTGCCGGAAGGCGTTTTCCTCAGGGCTGAAACGCAGATCCATGGGGCGGCTCCTCGTTTAGAACTTCATGATGCTTCGAGTTTGCCGGCACATTAGGCCGGTCAGTGGCTCAGGTCGAGGCGAGTTCGGCAGCGCGGCGCGCCGCCTCCTCCGCGACCAACTCCTTTTTCGAGAGCTTGCCGACGGCAGTCTTGGGCAAGACCTCGCGGAACTCGATCGCCGAGGGAAGTTCGTGGCGGCCGAGCTTGTCGGTAAGAAATTCGCGAAGCTCGTCGAGCGCAAAAGGCGCCGCACCGGCCTTGAGCTTGATGAAGGCCTTGGCAGCCTGCCCGCGATAGGAGTCGGGAACGCCGATCACGATGACCTCTTCAACCGCGGGGTGCTCGTAGATGGCTTCCTCGATCATGCGCGGATAGACGTTGAAGCCGCCCGAGATGATCATGTCCTTCTTGCGATCGGTCAGGAAGAAGAAACCCTCGGCATCCATGTAGCCGATGTCGCCCGTGAGCAGGTAGCCATCGATGAAAGCGGCGGCCGATTCCTCGGGCCGGTTCCAGTAGCCGCGCGTGACGTTCGGCCCCTTGATGCGGATCTCGCCGATCTCGCCGGGCGGCAGTTGGCGGCGCGGGTCGTCGAGCGCGACCACGTCCATGAGGATGCCGGGCAGCGGCAGGCCAATGCTACCGCGGAGGTCCGGGCGCGTTGTCGGGATGTTGGCGCCAGCGGGTGCGGTCTCGGTCATGCCCCAGCCGCCACCGAGCTGGAGGCCGGTGATCGATTTGATGCGGTTCTCGATCTCGATGGGAACGGCCGCACCACCCGAATGAATGCCCTTGAGCGAGGAGAAGTCGAGCTTCTCGACGCCGGGTGTGTTGGCGATCGCGATCCACATGGTCGGCACGCCGGAGAAGGTCGTCGCGCGCTTCTCGGTGATATCGCGGAGCGTCTGCGCCACATCGAAGCGCAGGCGCAGGAGGATCTCGCTGCCCATATCGAGGCCGCGCGTCAGGCAGGCCGTGATCGCGTACATATGAAAGAGCGGGAGCACGCAGATGACGCGGCCCTCGCCCGGCTTCATCGTGGACTGCGGAGCGGACCAGGCCTTGCCGATCTCGACGGCGGCGGTGAGGTTCGCATGGCTCAGGATCGCGCCCTTGGGAAGGCCGGTGGTGCCGCCCGTGTACTGGAGGAGCACGATATCGTCCGGCACGACCTCGGGCCACGCGGCGGGCGGCGGGGCCGAGGCTACGTCATCAAGGGACAACACGCCGTCGCCAAGAGGCGGCATGGGCGTCGTCGCGGGCGACGCCCCCCACACGGCGTCGTCGGCGATGATGAGGCGATCCACGAGGCCGGCCGCCTTGATCTTGAGCGCCACGCCCGCCATGGGACCGATGTTGGTCGCAATAAGCGTGCGGGCACCCGAATCCTTGAGCTTGTGGGCGAGTTCGCGCTCGGCATCGAGCGGCGAGAGATTGACGACAATGCCGCCGATCTCGGCCACGGCGAACAGCGACACAGGCTGCGCGGGACAATTCGGCAGGTAGAGCGCCACGCGATCGCCCTTGGCAATCCCGAGCCGCAGGAGCCCGCCGGCCAAAGCCCTTACCCTCCGGCCATATTCGGCAAAGCTGATCTTCTGCTCGCGATATTCGAAGGCAGGTTTGCCGTCATAAGTCCCGACGGCCCGAGCAAGCAGGGCGGACAGCGTCCCGACCTCGATCGGCGCATCCCAGATGACGCCGGGCGGATAGCTTTTCTCCCAGGGAAGAGGGCGCTGCATCGGCATGAGGGCCGCGGGTGCTCCGTAAAATCAGCCGTCAAACTAGGCGCCCCAATGGTGCTTGGCAACGGGCTCGGAGCGGCGCGGAAATGGTGCGCTGCGGCATCCCAGGCACCCGCACACCAGCCATCCGGCAGTGGTGGCGCCGCGGACTTGAAGTCCTGGTCGGTTCGGGCATATGAGAAGCATTCAAAGCGGCCTGCCGGCCTCCGGCAGGACCGTTGCCGCTTGGAGAGAGAACCCGACACCATGGCCAGCCCGTCCGCCCCGAAGACGCTCTACGACAAGATCTTCGACGACCATATCGTCGACCAGCAGCCGGACGGGACGTGCGTGCTTTATATCGACCGCCATCTCGTGCACGAGGTGACGTCGCCGCAGGCCTTCGAGGGACTGGCGCTGGCCGGCCGCAAGGTGCGCGCGCCATCGAAGACGCTCGCCGTCGTCGACCACAACGTGCCGACTTCAGATCGCCGCGCGGGCATCAAGGAGGAGGAGTCGCGCATCCAGGTCGAGGCGCTCGCCCGGAACGCCAAGGATTTCGGCATCGAGTATTTCGATGAGCTCGACGTGCGCCAGGGCATCGTCCACGTCATCGGGCCGGAGCAGGGCTTCACGCTGCCGGGCACGACCATCGTGTGTGGTGACAGCCACACGTCGACTCACGGTGCTTTCGGCGCGCTTGCGCACGGCATCGGCACGAGCGAGGTCGAGCACGTGCTCGCCACGCAAACGCTGCTGCAGCGGCGCATGAAGAACATGAAGGTCGAGGTCAAGGGCAAACTGCCAGAGGGCGTGACCGCGAAGGACATCACCCTTTCGATCATCGGCGAGACGGGTACGGCGGGCGGCACCGGCCACGTCATCGAGTATTGCGGCGATGCCATTCGCGCGCTCTCGATGGAAGGCCGCATGACGGTCTGCAACATGAGCATCGAGGGCGGTGCGCGCGCCGGCATGGTGGCGCCCGACGAGACAACCTTCGCCTATCTCAAGGGCCGGCCGAAGTCGCCCCAGGGCAAGGCCTGGGACATGGCCGTGCGCTTCTGGGAGACACTGCGGAGCGATGAAGGCGCACACTTCGACAAGGTGCTGACGCTCGACGCCGCGAACCTGCCGCCCGTTGTGACCTGGGGCACCAGCCCCGAGGATGTCATCTCCGTCAGCGGCCGCGTGCCGACGCCCGAGGAAGCGGCGAACGAGCAGAAGCGGGCCTCCATCCAGCGCGCACTCGAGTACATGGGCCTCAAGGGCGGCGAGAAGATCACCGACATCGGGATCGATCGCGTGTTCATCGGCTCGTGCACGAACGGACGCATCGAGGATCTGCGCGCGGCGGCCGCCGTGATCCAAGGCCGCAAGGTCAATGCGAACGTGAGCGCAATGATCGTGCCGGGCTCGGGCCTCGTGAAGGAGCAGGCCGAAGCCGAAGGCCTCGCTCAGATCTTCATCGACGCAGGGTTCGACTGGCGCGAAGCGGGCTGCTCCATGTGCCTCGGCATGAACCCGGACCAGCTCCGCCCGCGCGAGCGCTGCGCCTCGACCTCGAACCGTAATTTCGAGGGTCGCCAGGGTCGCCTCGGGCGCACGCACCTCGTCTCGCCGGCAATGGCGGCGGCGGCGGCGATCGCCGGCCGCTTCGTCGATATCAGGGATTGGAAGTAGGCGCGCCTGAAGCGCCTATCGGAATAGACGAACGGGCGGAAGGTGCACCCGGCACCTTCCGCCCGTTCTGCTTCACCACCATCTCGCTACTTCAACTCGTCAGGCACCTTGCCGCCATTCTCGGCGAGCTTGGTCATGACCTGCTTGTGCAGCCAGATGTTCATGGCCGCACTATCGTTCATGTTGCCGGTGTAGCCGAGTTCATTAGCGAGCTCCTTGCGCGAGGCGAGGCTGCTGTCGAGCTTCAAGAGCTTCATCATGTCCACGATCGACTTACGCCAGTCGAATTTCTCCTTCGATGCCTTCGCGAGCGCGTCGAGATTGGCGGCGACGTCGACAACTGCAACCGCGGACTTTGGTGCCACGGCTGATGATGACGTTGGTGTCGCTGCCGATGCTGGCGCCGCAGTAGGTGCTGGCGTAGCGGGCGCTGCACCGGGCGATCCCATAACCGATGCAGCCACTGACGGCGGCGGCATCGCGCTCTTAGCCGCCGTCCCGAATACGTTCGACATGATCGATTCGAAAATGCTCATGGTGAGCTCCTGCCCTTGGATCCGGCGGATGTGCCCACGAGCACCCGAGCTGATCTCGGACACCCGAGGACAGCTCAGTCTTAGCCTCCCGGCTGAAGGCCGTATGTGCTCGGAAATGTGTATTTCGGCGCGGAAAATCCCTTCCAAGGCGGCTTGAGCCGCAGGGGGAGGCCGCCTGAACGCCGCTACTTGTCAGCGTAGGGGTTCGCGCCCTTGCGCAGGTTGATGCGGATCGGCGTGCCGGGCATGTCGAAGGCTTCGCGCAGGCTGTTCGTCAGATAGCGCAGGTAGGATTCCGGGATACCGCCCGGCTGCGAACAAAAGGCAATGAAGGTTGGCGGGCGGGCTGAGGGCTGCGTCATATACCGAATACGGATGCGCCGGCCTTTCGACTGAGGCGGTGCGTGCCGCGCGAGCGCCATCTGAAGCCAGCGGTTGATGCCGGCCGTCGAAATGCGGCGCGACCATACGGCGTGCGCGTCGATGATCGCCTTCATCAGCTTGTCGATGTTGCGGCCCGAGGCGGCGGAGATCGTAACAACCGACACGCCGGCAGCTTCCGCGAATTTCTCCGCGACCGTCTCCTTGAGATCCTTCAGCGTCGCCTGCTTGTCCTCGACCAGATCCCACTTGTTGACTGCGATGACGAGGGCCCGTCCCTCCTCGATGATCATGTTGCCGATGGTGAGATCCTGCTGCTCGAAGGGACGCTCGGCATCGATGAGCAGCACCACAACTTCGGCGAAACGGATCGCGCGGACGGCATCGCTGGCGGCGAGCTTCTCGGCAAGCTCGTCGATGCGTGCCTTGCGACGCAGGCCCGCCGTATCGAACAGCTTGATCGCGCGGCCCTGCCATGTGAGGTCGCTCGAGATGGAATCGCGCGTGAGTCCCGGCTCTGGGCCCGTGATCATGCGCTCCTCGCCGAGGATCGCGTTCACAAGCGTCGACTTGCCGGCATTGGGCCGCCCGACGATCGCAACGCGGATCGGCTTGGTCGGATCCTCGTCCTCGGTCTCGGCTTCCTCGGCTGGTGGTGCTTCCGGCTCGGGCTCCTCGCTGCGACGGCGACGGCGCGCCTTCACGATCGCCTTGAGGCCGAGCACGGCAAGCAGCTCGCTCTCGAGTTCTGCGAGGCCCTCGCCGTGTTCGGCGGAAATCGCGACGGGCTCGCCGAGACCGAGCGCGTAAGCCTCGTAAAATCCTTCGGTGCCGGCACGGCCCTCGCACTTGTTGGCGACCAGCACTACGGGCCGGCCCGAGGCGCGCACGATCCGCGCAAAAGCCTTGTCAGTCGGCGTAACGCCAGCACGGGCATCGAACACGAAGGCGACGGCATCCGCTTCGCGGATCGCCGCCTCGGACTGCCCGCGCATGCGATCGGCGATCGAACCCTTGTCGGCTTCCTCGAGACCGGCCGTGTCCACGACCTCGATTGTGTGGCCGCCGATGTCGGCCTCGCCCTCGCGGCGATCGCGCGTGAGACCTGGCATGTCCGAGACCAGCGCCGTCCGCCGCCCCGTGAGACGGTTGAACAGCGTCGACTTGCCGACATTCGGCCGGCCGACGATGGCGATGGTAGGCATTTTAGTGATCCTCAGACGGTCCCGGACACGCCGGGAGGGCGTTAGGGGCCCGAGTTAGGGCCTCCCGGACCCGAGCGCAAGACGAACCCCGATTTTCAGTTCAATCGGGGCATCGACAACATCAAACGTTTCCTGTATGAGGCGGCACAATCTTCCCCACAAAGTGGGTTGCATGAGCGCTGAGCATCCGGCGAGCGGATGGCTTCTAGCTGCTCCTCTGCTGTGGCTGCCAGAATGGAAAACAACAATGAACATCATCGCAGAGCTCGAGAAAGAGCAAATCCGCGCCATTTCCGCCCAGCGCGGCGTGCCGGACTTCCAGGCCGGTGACACCGTCAAGGTCATGGTGAAGGTCATCGAGGGCACGACCCAGCGCCTCCAGGCGTATGAGGGCGTGGTCATCGCCCGCGCCGGCCAGGGCCTGAACGAGAACTTCACGGTCCGCAAGATTTCCTATGGCGAAGGCGTCGAGCGCGTCTTCCCGATCTATTCGCCGTTCATTGCCGAGATCACGGTTCTGCGCCGTGGCCGCGTCCGGCGCGCGAAGCTCTATTACCTGCGTGGCCTGCGTGGCCGTGCGGCCCGCATCCTTGAGCGCACCGACGCCCGCGCCAGGAAGCTGAACGCCGCCTGGAAGGGCTTCAAGAAGCAGAAGGGCGCAGCTGACGATCTGACCAAGATCAAGGGCATCACGTCGGAGCTCGCCAGCCGCCTCGCCCAGCTCAACCTCATCAAGTACGACCAGCTCGCCAATCTGTCCGACGAGGACAGTGCCAACATCGAGGAGGCGCTGAAGCTCGACGGTGCGATCGAGAAGCAGGACTGGGTCGGCCAAGCCCGGGCGCTCGTCACCGAGGCGACCGCCGACGAAGTCGCGGCCGAGGGTGAAGGCGAAGCCCAGAACGGCGCCAAGTCCTGAATAACCCAGCCAATCGGCCGTAGTGATGGTTACGATGTCGCGATTGACGCTTTGCGGGGGTTGGGCTAGAACAGCCCACTTTCGCGACGCTGAAGCCGGTTCGGCCCCTGCCCTCGTAGGCGGGCCGTTTCGGCATTTCGCGGTTTCGGCATCAGCTGGCCAAAGCATCCACTCGGCAGGCTAAGCGCTTGACCGAACACAAAATTCGAGAAGTCTAGGAGAAGCACGTGGCCCGTATCGCAGGCGTCAACATTCCGACCCAGAAGCGCGTCGTGATCGCGCTCCAGTATATCCATGGCATCGGTCAGAAGTTTGCCCATGACATCTGCGAGCGGGTCGGCCTTCCGCCGGAGCGCCGCGTAAGCGAGCTGACCGACGCCGAGGTGCTGCAGATCCGCGAAGCGATCGACCGCGACTACATGGTCGAGGGTGACCTGCGCCGCGAAGTCGCGATGAACATCAAGCGGCTGATGGACCTTGGCTGCTACCGCGGCCTGCGCCACCGTCGTGGCCTGCCGGTCCGCGGCCAGCGCACGCACACCAACGCCCGCACCCGCAAGGGCCCGGCGAAGGCGATCGCCGGCAAGAAGCAGGCGACCAAGAAGTAATCAGCGGCACGATACGGGGCCGCGCGCTGCGGCCTGAGCATGACCACACAAGCCTACGCCACCGAGCGGGGCATCGGAGAGCAGAGCTACATGGCCAAAGAGCAGCAGCGGGGTAAGGTCCGGCGCCGCGAGAAGAAGAACATCGCGTCCGGCGTCGCGCACGTGAACGCGAGCTTCAACAACACCATGATCACCATCACCGACGCGCAGGGCAACACGATTGCCTGGTCGTCGTCGGGCATGATGGGCTTCAAGGGCTCGCGCAAGTCGACGCCCTACGCGGCGCAGATGGCCGCCGAGGACGCCGGCAAGAAGGCCGTCGAGCACGGCATGAAGCACCTCGATGTCGAGGTCTCCGGTCCGGGCTCGGGCCGTGAGTCGGCGCTCCGCGCGCTGCAGGCCGTGGGCTTCCAGATTACGTCGATCCGCGACGTTACGCCCATCCCGCACAACGGTTGCCGGCCCCGCAAGCGCCGCCGCGTCTAATACGACGCGATTAGACGAGGCTCTCCGCGGCGTCCGGCGCGTTCAAAACGCAGGCCGGACGTTGGCGTGAAGAGACCTCGAGATATTCACCGCACCGCGCCCGATGCGCGGCCAGACACGAGGATCGTCCCGTGACCAACGTGTTGCAGAAGAACTGGCAGGACCTCATCAAGCCCGGCAAGCTCGGCATCGAGACTGGCCGTGACAGCTCCCGTATGGCAACCATCGTCGCCGAGCCGCTGGAGCGTGGCTTCGGCATGACGCTCGGCAATTCGCTGCGCCGCGTGCTGCTCTCGTCGCTGCAGGGCGCGGCCATTACGAGCGTGCACATCGACGGTGTGCTGCACGAGTTCTCGTCGATCCCGGGCGTCCGCGAGGACGTGACGGACATCGTCATGAACATCAAGGAGATCGCGTTGCGCGTCCATTCCGAGGGCGTGAAGCGCATGGTCCTGAAGAAGGAAGGCCCCGGCCCCGCCACCGCCGGCGACATCGAGGCCTCCTCTGACGTCGAGATCCTCAACCCAGATCACGTGATCTGCACGCTCGATCAGGGCGCGTCGATCCGCATGGAGTTCACGGCGACGACCGGCAAGGGCTACGTGCAGGCCGAGCGCAACCGCCCCGAGGACGCGCCGATCGGCCTCATTCCGGTCGACAGCCTCTACTCGCCGGTCAAGAAGGTCTCCTACCGCGTCGAGAACACGCGCGAAGGCCAGATCCTCGACTATGACAAGCTCACCATGTCCGTCGAGACGGACGGCTCGGTGAAGGCCGAGGACGCCGTGGCGCTCGCCGCTCGCATCCTGCAGGACCAGCTCACGGTCTTCATCAACTTCGAGGAGCCGCGCAAGGCCGTCGAGGAGCGTGCACACCCCGAGCTGTCGTTCAACGCCGCGCTGCTCAAGAAGGTCGACGAACTCGAGCTGTCGGTCCGCTCGGCGAACTGCTTGAAGAACGACAACATCGTCTACATCGGCGACCTCATCCAGAAGACCGAAGCAGAGATGCTGCGCACGCCGAACTTCGGCCGCAAGTCCCTCAACGAGATCAAGGAAGTGCTGGCCGCCATGGGCCTCCACCTCGGCATGGAAGTGCCGAACTGGCCGCCGGACAACATCGAAGACCTCGCCAAGCGCTTCGAGGACCAGTACTGAGAATTCAGGGGGCGCAGCGCACATCCGTCCGCTGCGCCGTTCTGTGAGACCAAGGGAGAGGCCAAAGAACCTCCCCGCAAACAACTGTAAGGAGAAGACCACATGCGACACGGAAAGTCAGGACGCCGTTTTAGCCGCGACAGCGGCCACCGCCAGGCGATGTTCTCCAACATGGCCGCCTCCCTCATCAAGCACGAGCAGATCGTCACGACACTGCCCAAGGCCAAAGACCTGCGGCGCATCGTCGAGAAGTACATCACGCTCGCCAAGAAGGGCGACCTCAACTCGCGCCGCCTCGCCGTTTCACGGCTCCGCGACGACGACATGGTCAAGAAGCTCTTCGACGTTCTGGCCCCGCGCTACAAGGATCGCAATGGCGGCTACACGCGCGTGCTCAAGGCCGGCTTCCGCTATGGCGACAGCGCGCCGCGCGCCGTCATCGAGCTCGTCGATCGCGATGAGAGCGTGAAGGGTCGCGAGGACCGCGAGCGCCACGCCGCCGAGCAGGCTGCGCAGGAAAGCTCGACGCCGGGCTGAGCCTCTCGCAACTTCGGAATTTCAGAAGCGCGGCGCCTCGGCTCCGCGCTTTTTGCTTTTTGCCGCGGGCTGCTGGGAAGAGGTGATGTGCAATCTCTCTGCAGTGCCATGGCCGCGGGGGCTGAGCTATTCGTGCCTTCGGCACGACGGGGACTAGGTCGCCGAACCCCTACTGGGAGGGACACCCTCCCAGACCCACCCGCTTTTATGATTGAGTGCCATCCGCCAGCGCGGCAGGACCATAAAAGAAGGTGGTGCGGGGGTGTCCCCCGCGCGGGGTTGAAGGGGCGGCAGCCCCTCTCGCGTCGAAGACGCGACCACGAGCAGCACGCACGAGTTCATCAACGTGGATGACGTCAACAGCGCCGCGGATCATGTTACCATTCCAAAGTACGCACTGATCCGGGTTGCAGATGAATTCCGACACAACATCCGAGACGACACCCTGGCACGCGCGCGTGCTGACGATCTTCCCCGACATGTTTCCGGGGCCGCTCGGCGTGTCGCTGGTCGGGACGGCGCTCGAAAACGGCATTTGGAACTTCGACTGCGTCGATATCCGCGACTTCGGGCTGACGAAGCACCGCACGATCGATGACACGCCTGCTGGTGGCGGCGCGGGTATGGTCATGCGTGCGGATGTGCTCGCAGCGGCAATCGACCACGCGCGCGAGGACATGACGGGCGTGCCGCTCATCTACTTGAGCCCGCGTGGGCGTCCGCTGACGCAAGCGCGCGTGCGCGAGCTTGCCGCCGGCCCCGGCGCAATCCTGCTTGCGGGGCGCTTCGAAGGTGTCGACCAACGCGTGATCGAGGCGCGCGGTCTCGAGGAGATTTCGATCGGCGATTACGTGCTCTCGGGGGGCGAGCTTGCCGCGATGGTGCTGATCGACGCGTGCGTGCGACTGCTTCCGGGCGTGCTCGGGGCCGATGCCTCGCTCCAAGAGGAAAGCTTCGAGAACGGTCTCCTCGAGTATCCCCAGTACACGCGTCCGCGCGATTGGGAGGGGCACCCTATTCCCGACATCCTGCTCTCGGGCGACCACAAGCGCATTGCCGTCTGGCGCCGTGCGGAGGCTGAGCGGCTCACGCGTGAACGGCGGCCCGATCTGATTGCAGCAAGTACGAAGACCAAAACGTAGGAGGCACGCATATGATCCCGCTCATTCTCGGGCTCGCCGTCTTCATCGGCATCCATCTCGTGCCGACATGCCCGAGTGCGCGCGGGAACTTTACAACCCGCTTCGGCGAGAATGCCTACAAGGGACTTTTTTCGCTCGTTGCCCTCGTCGGTCTCGTACTGATCATCTACGGCTTCGGTCAGGCCCGCTACGCGCCGAGCGGCAATCCCATGCTGTGGGATCCGCCGCGCTGGACGCGGCATGCGACCATGACCCTGATGCTGCCGGTCTTCGTGCTGCTCGCTGCGGCCTACCTGCCGGGACGCATCAGCGCGGCGGTGAAGCACCCGATGCTACTTTCGGTGAAGCTCTGGGCGTTCGCGCACCTGCTCGTCTCGGCGCGGCTTGCGAACTTCATCCTGTTCGGCGCACTGCTCGCCTGGGCAGTCTATGATCGCATCTCAGTCAAGCGGCGCGCAGTACCGATCAAAAGTGGCCCCGTGCGCAATGACATCATCGCGCTGGTCATCGGCCTGCTCGCCTATGTGTTCATGCTGACGCGCGGCCATACGCTGCTCATCGGCGTGCCGATCATCTCCTGAGGTTCAATCACGGTGTCGCTCGACCTTATTGCCTTCATCAGCTTCGTGGTTCTGATCGGCGGCTATCACATCATCACGGGTTACCGGCCTCTCGTAGACCGCAGCATCGTCGGTGCGGTACAGGCGCAGCGCGTTGCGTGGATGCAGAATATGGCAGCGCGCGACGTGAGGATCGTCGATGCGCAATTGCTGGCGTCGCTCTCGCAGGGCAATGCGTTCTTCGCCTCGACATCAGCAATCGGCATCGGCGGTCTCGCGGCCATGATCGGCTCCGGCGATCAGGTGCAGAAACTCTTCGAGCGTCTGCCTTATGCGGCCCAATCGACGCCGGTCGTGTGGGAGATGAAGCTGATCCTGCTGATCACGATCTTCATCTACGCGTTCTTCAAGTTCGCGTGGGCATTCCGCCTCGCGCACTACACGGCGATCATGATCGGCGCGACGCCGATTGCGGACGGAAAGAACCAGCCCGCCTGCGATGAGCATGCGCTACGGACAGCGCAATTGATCGGAATTGCGGGAGAACATTCCAACAGCGGCTTGCGCGCATTCTATGCCGCCATCGCCGCGCTCGCTTGGTTCTATCACCCCTTCGCATTCATGATCGCGAGCGTGTGGGTGCTCACGATCCTGATCCGGCGGGACTTCCTATCGCGCTCGCGGCGCCTGTTGTTCGGCGAGAAAATATAACGGGGCCGGACTGAGCCCGGCCCCGCATGTTCTGTGGCTGGGGAAGATGAACGATCAGCCGAGCTGGCTGACGATCTTCTGCGACAGATAGACCTGCAGACCCTCGGCGCCGCCCTCGTGGCCATACCCTGAGTCCTTGATGCCGCCGAACGGCATCTCGGGGAGCGCGAGGCCCTGGTGGTTGATGGTCAGCATGCCGGCGTCGATCTGGTCGGCGAGCTTGGTCGCCGTCTTGGCGTTATGCGTGAAGGCGTAACTGGCGAGGCCGAAAGGCAAGCTGTTGGCCTCGTTAATCATCTCATCGGTGTCCTTGAAGCGGATCATCACCGCAACCGGACCGAAGGGCTCCTCGGAGAGAATGCGCGCATTCTTCGGCACGTCGGTGACGACCGTCGGTTCGAAGAAGTTGCCCTGATTGCCGATGCGGCTGCCGCCCGTCGCGACCTTGCCGCCCTTCTCCTGTACGTCGGCGATGATCGACTGCATGGCATTGACGCGGCGAGGATTTGCGAGCGCGCCCATCTTGCTGTCGGCCTCGAGACCGTCACCGACCTTGATGCCCTTGGCGAGATCGATGAACTTGCCGACGAACTTGTCGTAGGCCTTCTCGTGCACGAAGAAGCGGGTGGGCGAGATGCAGACTTGGCCGGCGTTGCGGTACTTGAGGCCCGACGTCAGCGCCGCCACGGCATCCGTATCCACGTCGTCGAAGATCATCACCGGCGCATGACCTCCGAGCTCCATGGTCGCACGCTTCATGTGCAGACCAGCCAGCGAGGCGAGATGCTTGCCGACCGGAACCGAGCCGGTGAACGAGATCTTGCGCACGCTCGGGTGCGGGATCAGATACTCGGAGAGCTCTGCCGGCACACCGTAGACGAGATTGAGCACACCCGCCGGAACGCCTGCATCATGGAAGCAGCGCACGAGACCGATCGGTGAGCCTGGGGTCTCTTCCGGGCACTTGAGGATGATCGAGCAACCTGCCGCGAGCGACGCCGCGATCTTGCGCACGGCCTGCGTAACGGGGAAGTTCCATGGCGCGAACCCGGCGACGATGCCGACCGGCTCCTGGATCACCATGTTGCGCACACCGTCGGCACGGGCCGGAATGATGCGGCCGTAGGCGCGCTTCCCTTCCTCGGCGAACCAGTCGATGACGTCGGCGCCCGACATCACTTCCATCTTCGCTTCCGCGAGGATCTTGCCCTGCTCCATGGTGAGCACGCGGGCGATGTCGTCGGCGCGCTCGCGAACCAGGTTGGCCGCCTTGCGCAGAATGCCCGAGCGCTCGAAGGCAGAAACCTTCCGCCAAGTCGCAAAGCCCTTCTCGGCGGCGCGGATGGCCTTGTCGAGATCGGGGCGGCCGGCATAGCCGAGCGTCGCGAGCGGCGTATTCTTGGCCGGGTTCATGACCTCCTGCGACTTGCCCGAGGTCGGCTGCACCCACTGTCCGTCGATGTAGTGATTGAGGGTTTCGTAAGCGGTCATAACTGCTCCCTTCAGGGCAACGCGAAATGTACGGCCTGACATATCGGGGGAGGGGTGCCTCGCGCAAGAAATTTCGGGCTTCTGCACCGCAGCCGACACAGATCAGCCTTGCTCGGAATGGTCACTTACGGGCGATCGTCGAGTTCATAAAGCTCGTCCGGCACGATGACGAGATCGAAGGCGAGCCGGACTGCCACGAGCAGCACGAGAATGGCTAGAAGCGCTCTAAGTTGCTCCGCCTTAAGTCGCTGGGCTGCGCGAACGCCGTACTGCGCGCCGAAGACACCGGCAATCATCAAGGGAGCGGCGAGAAGGAGATCGACCGAGAAGTTCGTCGTTGCTTGCAGCAGGGTCGCGAAGGCCGTGACGAAGACAACCTGGAACTGCGATGTGCCGATCACCACGCGCGTCGGCACGCGAAGAAGATAGATGAGCGCCGGCACGAGCATGAATCCACCACCGACGCCCATGACCGCCGTCAGCAAGCCGATGAAGACGCCGATGACTACGGGAGGGATCGCGCTGATGTAGAGCTTGGCGGTACGGAACCGCATCTTCACCGGCAGGCGCTGCACCCAGATGTGCTGACCACCCCGGCGACTTGACGTCTTGACGGGCCCGGGCGCCGGCCGCATCGCGCGTACGCTCTCCACGAGCATGAGGCCGCCGACCGTGCCAAGCAGAACGACGTAGGCCATGGCAATGAAGAAATCGAGTTGCCCGGCCGCCTTCAGCAGGCGCTGCAACCCGATACCACCTATCGCACCGATGACACCGCCGGCGATCAGCAGGAGGCCCAAGCGGACATCGACATTGCCGCGCTGCCAGTGCGCGATCGCCCCGGAAACGGATGAAGCGACGACCTGGCTGGCGCCGGTGCCCACGGCAATCGCGGGCGGCACGCCGAGAAAGATCAGGAAGGGCGTGGTGATGAACCCACCACCAATTCCGAACATACCCGACAGGAAGCCGACCACCAGCCCGAGCAAGATCAACACATGCAGGCCGATGGCGAGCTCTGCAATGGGGAGATAAACGCTCATCCGCGCAATCGAACCTCGAATGTGGCGGCACGGCCGGCTCGCGCGCTGAATACGCCTGTCCGCGCGCGGGCTCACTGTGGTCCAGCGTCGCGCCTCGCTCTAGGGAGACCACGAAGCGCAAGAAAATCGTTCACCTGAGTTTAGCGCGCTCGATGTGGCACCACCAACGACCATTGCACGCTTGGGAAACGCGCGCGATAACACACCGAACCCATGAGATTTCTGAGACGTGGAGACCACCATGACCGTGCGTCCGCGACGCAGCGTCCTCTACATGCCGGGCGCCAATGTGCGCGCCCTCGAAAAGGCCAAGACCTTGCCGGCCGATGTGCTCATCCTGGATCTCGAGGACGCCGTGGCTCCCGATGCGAAGGCCCAGGCGCGCGCGCAGGTCACCGACGCGGTGAAGGCTGGCGGCTATGGCCCTCGCGAACTCGTGATCCGCGTCAATGGCCTCGACACACCCTGGGGTGGCGACGATCTCAAGGCCGCCGTCGCTGCGAGCCCCGATGCAATCCTTATTCCGAAAGCCGCGAGCAGCGACGACATCGCGCGTGCGTCGGCGGCCATGCGCCAGGCTGGCGCCGGCGACAACATGCAGCTCTGGGCCATGATCGAGACGCCGATCGCCATCCTCAAGGCCGGCGAGATCGCGGCTGCGGCGCGCCACGCCGGATCGCGGCTGGCGGTGCTGGTGCTTGGCCTGAACGATCTCGTCAAAGAGACAGGCGCAACGCTTGATGGCGAGCGCACGGCCGCGCTCTACTGGCTTTCCGCCGCGCTCACGGCAGCGCGCGCGCATGGCCTCACCATTCTCGACGGAGTCTACAACAACTTCCGCGACATGGAGGGCTACGCCAAAGAGTGTGCGCAGGGCCGGATGCTCGGCTTCGACGGCAAGACACTCATCCACCCTGATCAAATTGCGCTCGCCAACGAGGTGTTCTCCCCGCCGGACACCGAAGTCGAGTTCGCGCGCAAGATCATCACGGCATTCGATCAGCACGAGAACAGGGGCAAGGGCGTGATCAACCTCGAAGGCCGCATGGTCGAGCTTCTGCACGCCGAGATCGCGCGGAAGACGGTTGCGATCGCGGATGCGATCAAGAGTCGTGGCTGAAGTCCACCGGCTGCTGGGAAGAGGCACTCCGCCTCAGCCGTCGTGCCATGCCGGCGAATTTCACTTGTTGCCAGTCATCATTGGGGGCGGGTGATTTCATGAGCACGACTATGCTGAGCGCGGAAGTCGAACGCTGGCCCGTGGCTGGGGCCTTCACCATCTCGCGCGGCGCGCGGACGGAAGCGCTCGTCGTTGTCGCGGAGGCGCGAGACGATGGCATCGTCGGGCGCGGCGAGTGCGTACCCTACGCGCGCTATGGGGAAACCGTCGAGGGCGTGATCACGGCGATCAAAAGCATTGGCAAGATCGCGTCACGCGAAGATCTTGCTCGTGCGCTACCGCCCGGTGCCGCGCGCAATGCCATCGACTGCGCGCTCTGGGATCTCGAAGCGAAGCGCGCGGGAAAATGTGCTGCGGAACTTGCCGGGATTGCGCCGCTGAAGCCCGTTCCCACCTGCTACACTCTGAGCCTCGATGCGCCGGATGCAATGGCGGCGCGCGCGAAGGACGCGCACGCGCATCCCCTGCTCAAGATCAAGCTCGGCGGTGGCGCGGCTGACGCGGAGAGGATGCGCGCCATCCGTGCTGCGCGTCCCGAGGTCCGGCTCGTTGCCGATGCGAACGAAGCCTGGCATCCCGACGAGTTGGAGATGCTGCTCGCGGTCGCTGCCGAGACGCGCTTCGAGTTGATCGAGCAGCCATTGCCAGCCGGCAACGACATCGCGCTCACATGTGTGAAGCGCGCCATCCCCATCTGTGCCGATGAGTCCGCGCACACTATCGACGGTCTCGCCGCACTCCGCGATCGCTACGACGCCGTCAACATCAAACTCGACAAGACCGGCGGCCTCACTGGCGCGCTTGCCATGGCGGCCGAAGCGCAGCGCCTCGGCTTCAAGACCATGGTCGGCTGCATGCTCGCGACATCCCTCGCCATGGCGCCGGCGACACTCGTCGCGCAATCGGCCGATTGGGTGGATCTCGACGGACCACTGCTGCTCGCGCGCGATCGTCCTCATGGGCTCGTGTATGTGGATGGGAATGTCTCGCCGCCGACAGCGGCGCTGTGGGGATAGCAGTCGCGCTTGCAGCGCGAGTGGGGCCGCAGGCCCCACACCCGCGCGGGGGACACCCCCGCACCCCCGTCTTTTATTGCTTGGGAGATTGCGGCTCTCTTCCCCTTCTCCCGCACGCGGGGAGAGGGGACAGCGGTGCGATCACGGCGCACTCCAAATCATAAAAAGAGGGGGTCCGAGGTCTCCCCGGTGGAGCGCGAGGCGAGCCTCGCTCGCGCCGGAGGCGCGATCCGCACTAGCGCCCCGAAGGCTGGTAGACGTCGCCGTGGCGATAGAAGATTTTCCAGGCGCCATCTTCGAAGCGATAGCCTTGCGTGACGCGCAGCGTGCGCTCGAACGAGCGGCCATCAAGGGTACGGACTGTGTGCTCGAGATCCGCGGTCAACGCCATGGTGCCGTTGATGGATGTCACAAGATTTTCGAGACGCGTGATGCGCGCACTCACCTGGCCTGTGACCCACCGCAGGCGCAATCCGATTTCCTCCCACCCCCGCTCCATGCCGCCAAGCGCACCGAAGATCATCACATCCGGCTTTGGCGACCAGAGCGAAATGAACGGCTCGGCGTTGCCCGCTCCCTGAGCAACAAGAGCCTCTTCGAACTCTACGCGGAATGCCGCGAAGGCCGATTTCAATTCTGCTTCCGTCATGTCCGCCTCCAGCTTCAGCCACCTATGCCGCGCGATGCGAGAAAGCGCGGGCTTCTGACGCGCAACTCGGCAATGAGGAGCGTGCGCAGGGCGTCCGCGATGTCCGCCGCTTTACCCTTTGGGAGCGTGCCGGCGCGGATGTCGCGCGCGAGCTGCGCGGTCGAGCCTTCGCCTTCCTCGTAGAGACTATCGAGCAGCGACCATTCGGCGGCTTCGACCTCCTCGGCGAGGGCGCGGCGCGCGATTTCCAGCGCATTGGCGATCATGGCGCCGGCGTAGCGCTGCTCGGGGCCGAGTGCCGGGAGCACTTCGGCGCGCAGCATCTCGGTTGCGAGATCGAGGAGGGCGTCGGCATCGATGCGACGGGTGGTCATGGGATCGGCCTCCCGGCTTCGAGTGCGGCAATGGCTTCGAGTGCGTCGAACTCCATCTCCGCGGGCATGAGACCCGTAAGCGCGAGCTCGAGCGAGCGCTCGCCGCCGGTCAGAAAGCGCTGACCTTGGAGCAATGCTATCACGGCCCAGCGGGCAGCGCCGAGGATCTCCCAGAAAGCGAGCTCACCCTCGGTGATCGGCGCATCGGAGACAGCATTGTAACCATCGAGAAGATCCGCGCGCGTGGCTACGCCGCCGGCTGCAAGCGCATCATTGCCGAAGCGCCAGCAGCGGGCGCAGAACCAACCGAGGTCTTCACGCGGATCACCCCAGTGGCAGAATTCCCAGTCGAGGATGCCGGTGAGACGGCCATCCTCGATGAGATAGTTGCCCGTGCGGAAATCGCCATGAACAAGCGATGTCGGGCGCGGTGCGGGCTTGTGCGAAAGCAACCAGGCCAGCACGTATTCGAGCGCGGGACGCGCCTCGCTGGCCTTGTCGATGGCGCGGCGCATTTCGGCAACGGCGGCGCCGACAGCATCGGGCTCGGGGAGCGAGAGGAAAGCGAGCGCGTCGTTCGGCGGACGGATGGCGTGAATGCGCGCGAGCTGACCGCCGATCTCACGCGCGAGCGCGGGCCCGAACTCGGCGAGCTTCGGATCGCGGATGATGCGACGGGCCTGCGCAGTGCCCGAGAGTAGTCGCTGCACGGTGAACGGCGCGCCGATCACGCTCTTGTCCGCGCATTCGACGATCGGCTCGGCGACGAGCACGCCGGCCACGTGCGCGGCCTTGATGCAAGCGAACTCACGCGGGCGATCGAGGCTCATGGGGAGGCGTGCGACGGCGTCCGTCCTGAGTACGAGGGCATGTGCGCCTGCGCGTGGACCGCCGTCGATGGTCGCATCAATGCGCCAGTTCTCCTGAACGGCGCCGCCGGAGAGGAGATCGGCGCGTGTGATCTCGACGCGCGATGCCTCGACCGCGCTCGCGAGCCAGCGCTGCAGCGGATCGAGGTTGGCGGGATCGAGCGTACGTGGACGAGTGCTGGCTGTCATCGTCATTCGGTCGGCAGGAGGTGGCCGCCGTCGACAGTGAGCACGCTCCCCGTCATGAAGGAGCCTGCATCCGACGCCAGCAGCAATAGCGGACCATCCAGCTCGCCGAGCGATCCGAGGCGGCGCATGGGTACATGCGCGATCATGCGCTTGCCCGGCTCCGTATCCCAGAACTCATCGTTCAGCTCGGTTGCAATGTAGCCCGGCGCAATCGCGTTGACGCGAATGCGGTCGCGCGCAAGCTCCAGCGCCATGTTGCGCGTGAGCGCTATGACGGCGGCCTTCGATGCAGAGTAGGCCGAGAGCGTCTTGATCGCGCCGAGGCCGACGATCGAGGAAATGTTGATGATAGAGCCGCCCTTGCCCGCGGCAACCATGCGGCGCGCAGCCTCCTGGCCGACATGGAATACGCCGTCGAGGTTCACGTCCATGATCTTGCGCCACTGGTCCTCCCGCATGCGCGTGAACCACGCAGGGTCCGTGATACCGGCGTTGTTGACGCAGATCGAGAGCGGGCCGAGCGCAGCTTCTCCATCCGCGAATGCGCGCTCGACGTCATTGCGGTCCGTAACGTCCATCGCGACAGCGTGCGCCGTGCCGCCGGTCCCCTCGATCCGCGCCTTGAGAGCTTCGAGCCGGTCCGTGCGCCGCGCCGCGACGACGACCTTCGCGCCGGCTGCGGCCAACACGGTCGCGAAGTGCTCACCGAGGCCTGAGGAAGCGCCCGTGATAAGCGCCGTGCGGCCGGCAAGCGAGAAAAGGTTCGATGACATTCGATCTCCAGACAGGGGAGTGCCGTTTCAAGGCGCAATTCACCACTTCCCGCGCCGAGATGCAATTTCGGGCGCCCGCGCTTCCGCTGGAGTGCCTTGCTTTCACTGCGGGACTGCGGGGACCAGAAGGCTCTCCGGGTCGATGGAGACGGCATCCCGGCGGACCTCAAAATGCACGATCTGCCCTACGGTGAAGCCAGTATTGCCCGTGTAGCCGATCAAATCCCCGCGCTTGACGCAGCTGCCGACGCGGACGGCCACCATGCGCAGATGCGCATAGTACGTCTGCCAGCCGTTCTGATGCGTGATGAGGATCGCGATGCCCGACTCCCCCTCGTAGCCAGCCCGCGTAATCTGCCCACTTGCGGCAGCGACCAGGGGCTGCCCCACCTCGCTGCTGAAATCCACGCCGTTGTGGTGCCTCTGCACATTTAGGAGGGGGTGATAGCGAGTACCGAACGTCGCGACGATCTCGCCTGGGACCGGCCGGGCGAAGCGCGGCAATGCTTGCGCATCATGCGTATCCGGCGGGCAGGCTGAAGCCTCTGCGCAAGACGCGGCGAGGCATACGGCGATCACTAAGCGCCTGAGCAATGGGATCACTCGAAATCAACGAACAGCCGATAGAGGTAAACATCTCAATCGGCTGAAAATGCGACCGCGCGGAGATTGCCGTTCATGCCCGCCTGAGCGCCCGGCCGGTGGTGGTATCGAACACGTGTACACGATGCTCGGGCACGTGGAGAGCGACCGTGTCACTGCCGAGATCGCGCATGGAGGACGGAACCGACAGCACGAGCGGCGCACTGCCGGCGAGCCCGTGCACGAGGCGGTTAGGGCCAAGCTCCTCGACGAACTCCGGCTTGATGGCGAAGCCGTTGCTCTCGCCTGCGGCGACGACGCTCATGTCCTCCGGGCGGATGCCGACCTCGACGGACGTGCCATCCGCGACCTCGAAATGGTCGGGATCGAAATCGAGTGTACCCGATCCCGGGATCTCGACCTTGCCGCGTCCGATCACACGGCCCGGCACGAGGTTCATGGCTGGCGAGCCGATGAAGGTCGCGACGAAGCGGGTTGCCGGACGATTGTAGACTTCGGTCGGCTTGCCCACCTGCTCGATGCGTCCGTGGTTCATGACGACCACGACGTCGGCGAGTGTCATGGCTTCGACCTGATCGTGCGTGACGAAGATCGAAGTGGCCTTGAGGCGATTGTGCAGGCGGCGGATCTCGATGCGCATCTGCACGCGCAGCTTGGCGTCCAGGTTCGAGAGCGGCTCGTCGAAGAGGAAGGCCTGCGGCTCGCGCACGATGGCGCGGCCCATAGCGACGCGCTGGCGCTGACCGCCGGAGAGCGCGCGCGGACGGCGATCGAGGAAGTCCTCGATGGCAAGCATCCTTGCCGCCTCGCGCACCCGACGCTCGATCTCGGGCTTGGGTGTTTTGCGATTGCGCAGGCCATAGGCCATGTTGTCGTACACGCTCATGTGCGGATAGAGCGCGTAATTCTGGAAGACCATGGCGATGTCGCGCGCGGCCGGCTCGACCTCGTTAACGACGCGATCGGCGATGCGGCATGTGCCGCTCGTGATCGTCTCGAGACCGGCGATCATACGCAGCAGCGTGGACTTGCCGCAGCCCGAGGGGCCGAGCAGGACGGTGAACGAGCCGCTCTTGATCGAAAGGGAGAGGCCCTTGATAGCCTCAACCCCGCCGGGGTAGATCTTGGAGACGTTGTCGAGCACTACCGAAGCCATGCGGCTACTTCTCCGTATCCACCAGTCCCTTGATGAACCAGCGCTGCATGAGGAGGACAACCGCCACAGGCGGCAGCATTGCGAGGATGACCGCGGCCATGACGAGCGGCCACTGCGGATCGGTATCGGCGACGTTGATCATGCGTTGAATGCCCATGACGACCGTCAGGTATTGGCGATCCGTCGTCATGAGCAGCGGCCAGAGATACTGGTTCCAGCCGAACGTGAACATGATCACGAAGAGCGCAGCGAGATTCGTGCGCGAGAGTGGAAGGAGAATGTCCTTCATGAACTTCACAGGGCCAGCGCCGTCGATGCGCGCGGCTTCGGCGAGCTCATCCGGCACCGTCAGGAAGAACTGGCGGAAGAGGAATGTCGCGGTCGCCGAGGCGATCAGCGGAATGGTGAGGCCAGCGTAGGAGTTCAGGAGGCCGAGATCGGCGACGACCTTGAAGGTCGGTACGATGCGCACTTCCACAGGCAGCATCAGGGTCATGAAGATGATCCAGAAGACAGCCATGCGGAAGGGGAAGCGGAAGTACACGATCGCGAAAGCGGCGATGAACGAGACGAAGATTTTTCCGAGTGCGATCACCATGGCCATGATGAAGCTGTTGGTCATCATGCGCCACATGGGCACGCCACCCGCCGTCGGGTTGATCATGCCTTCGAAGAGAAGCTTGCGGTAATTCTCGAAGAACTGCGTGCCGGGCCAGAGCGGGATCGGCGCCGTCATGATGTCCTTGGCGTGGTGCGTCGACGCGACGAACGTCACCCAGATCGGGAAGGCGACGACGACGATGCCGAGGATCAGCACCACATGCGCGAGGATGGTTGCGAGAGGGCGGCGTTCGACCATCAGTAAGCCACCTTGCGCTCGATGTAGCGGAACTGGACAACGGTGAGCACGATCACGATGGCCATGAGGATCACGGACTGCGCCGCGGAGCTGCCGAGGTCGAGGCCGATGAAGCCGTCGTTGAATACCTTGTAGACCAGGATCTCGGTCGCCTTGGCGGGGCCGCCGCTCGTCGTCGCGTGAACGATGCCGAACGTATCGAAAAAGGCGTAGACGATGTTCACGACGAGCAGGAAGAAGGTCGTCGGCGAAAGCAGCGGGAAGACAATGGTCCAGAAACGCTTGGTCGGTCCGGCGCCGTCGATCGCGGCGGCCTCGATGAGCGAGCGCGGAATGGCCTGCAGGCCGGCGAGAAAGAAGACGAAGTTGTAGCTGATCTGCTTCCAGACGGCGGCGATGGTGATGAGTGCGAAGGCATCGTTGCCGCGGATCTGGTGATTCCAGTCATAACCGAAGCTGTGCAGCACGTAGGCGACGATGCCGATGCGCGGATTGAACATGAAGACCCAGAGCGCGCCTGCGACAGCCGGCGCGACGGCATAGGGCCAGATCAGCATGGTCTTGTAGCCGGTCGCGCCTTTGATCACGCGGTCGGCCATGACGGCCAGCAGGAGCGCGAAGCCCATGGCGAAGCCAGCGACGAGCGCGCTGAAGATCGCCGTGCGATGAAAGGATTCGAGGTAGTCGCGATTGCGGAAGAGGGCGGTGAAGTTGTCGAACCAGACGAACTGGCTCTTCAGGCCGAAGGGATCCTCCAGCAGCACGGACTGATAGAGCGCCTGGCTTGCGGGCCAGACGAAGAATACGAAGGTGATGATGAGCTGCGGCATGACAAGCGCAAGCGGCAACCACGAGGATCGGAAGACCGCGCGCTTCTCCATGTCAGTGCAGTTCCGCCGGACGAGGCCCCGGCCGGAAGAGGCCGAAGCAGCTTGGGTTGGTCATAGAGAGAGGGCGGACACCTCGCGATGCCCGCCCTCTGATCTCACTTACTTGTTGGCGGCTTCGAAGCGGCGGAGCAGCTCGTTGCCGCGGGTCACGGCGGCGTCGAGCGCATCCTTGGCCGTCTTCTTGCCCGACCACACGCCCTCCAGCTCCTCATCGATGATGTCGCGGATCTGGACGAAGTTGCCGAAGCGCAGACCCTTGGAGTTGGCCGTCGGCGGGTTGAGCGTCATCTGCTTGATCGAGACGTCGGTGCCGGGGTTCTTCGCGTAGTAGCCCTGCTGCTGGCTGAGCTCATACGAGGCCGTGGTGATCGGAAGATAACCCGTCTCCTGATGCCACTTCGCCTGAACTTCGGGCTGCGAGAGATAGTTGAAGAACTGGCCGACGCCCTTGTAGGTCTCTTTCGGATGACCGGCGAGCACCCAGAGCGTAGCGCCACCGATGATCGAGTTCTGCGGGGCGCCCTTCACGTCGGGCCAATAGGGCAGCATGCCGACGCCGAACTCGAAGTCCTTCGCATTGGCGCGCACGCCAGCCTGCGAGGCCGACGAGTTCATGTACATCGCGCATTCCTGCGTATAGAACTTCGGCGCGCTGTCGGCGCGGCGGCCGCCGTAGTCGAAGATCTTCGACTTCTGCCACTCGCCCATGGCCGTGATCATCTTCACATGCAGTGGCGAATTGATCTGGAACTCGGTGTCGAGACCATCGAAGCCGTTTGACTTCGTGGCGATCGGGACATTGTGGAGCGCCGAGAAATTCTCGATCAGCACCCATGACGGCCAGCCGATGGTGAAGCCGCACTTCACGCCCGAAGCCTGCAGCTTCTTCGATGCAGCTTCGATCTCCGGCCAGGTCTTCGGCGGGCTCTCGGGATCGAGGCCAGCCTTCTTGAAGAGCGTCTTGTTGTAGAACATCACCGGCGTCGAGCTGTTGAATGGCATCGACAGCATGTTGCCGGCGCTGTCGCTGTAGTAGCCGGTCACGCTCGGCAGATAATTCTTCGGATCGAACGGGAGGTTCTGATCCTTCATGAGCTGGTAGACCGGATAAACGGCGCCCTTGGCCGCCATCAGGGTCGCCGTACCGACCTCGAAAACCTGCACGATGTGCGGATGCTGCTTGGCGCGGAAGGCAGCGATCGCGCCCGTCATCGTCTCGGTGTAGTTCCCCTTGTAGATGGGGACGATCTTCACATCCTTCTGCGTGGCGTTGAAGCCGGCTGCGATCGCATCGACCTTCTGGCCGAGCTCGCCGCCCATGGCGTGCCACCACTGAATTTCCTGCTGAGCAAAAGCCGGTGTAGCGAAAAACGTACCCGCCACCACGCCCGCTAAGGCGTGCCTGAAACGTCCAAACATCACAGAACCTCCCATCGATCACCGCTTGGATGCGGTTGCTCTACGGGAAGTTTATGACAGCCTAACGAAAACATCCAGCACAACTATTTGGGGATGGAACGGCCTGGAGGGGCTCAGTTTTCTTCCATCTTGAGGGCCGCGATAAAGGCCTCCTGCGGGATCTCCACGGAGCCGAACTCCCGCATTTTCTTTTTACCCTTTTTCTGCTTGTCGAGCAGCTTTCGCTTACGCGAGATGTCGCCGCCGTAGCACTTCGCGATCACGTCCTTTCGCAGCGCCCGGATCGTCTCGCGGGCGATCACCTTGGCGCCGATCGCGGCCTGGATCGGGATCTGGAACAGGTGCGGGCGAATGAGCTCCTTGAGCTTCTCGCACATGGCGCGGCCGCGCTGCTCGGCACGGCTCTTGTGAACGATGATTGAGAGGGCATCGACCGGCTCGGCATTGACCAGGATCGAGAGCTTGACGAGATCACCCTCCTCGTAGCCGACGATGTGGTAGTCGAACGAGGCATAGCCGCGCGAGACCGACTTCAGGCGATCGTAGAAGTCGAACACAACCTCGTTCAGCGGCAGCTCATAGACGAGCATGGCGCGCGTGCCGACGTAGGTCAGGTTCTTCTGGCGGCCGCGGCGATCCTGGCAGAGCTTGAGCACGGCGCCGAGGTACTCGTCCGGCACAAGGATGGTCGCCTCGATCCACGGCTCCTCGATGTGATCGATGCGCACGGGATCCGGCATGTCGGCCGGATTGTGCATCTCGATCTTCGAGCCGTCATTCATGTGCAAGTGGTAGATCACCGACGGCGCCGTCGTGATGAGGTCGAGGTCGAACTCGCGCACGAGACGCTCGGTGATGATCTCGAGATGCAGCAGGCCAAGGAACCCGCAGCGGAAACCGAACCCCAGCGCGGCTGAACTTTCGGTCTCGAATGAGAAGCTCGCGTCGTTGAGACGGAGCTTACCCATGGCGTCGCGGAGGTCCTCGAAGTCGGCAGCATCGATCGGGAAAAGGCCGCAGAACACCACCGGTTGCGCGGGCTTGAAGCCCGGCAATGCCTCGGCCGTCGGATTCTTCTCGTCGGTGACTGTGTCGCCGACGCGTGTGTCGGCAACCTGCTTGATGGCAGCCGTGAAGAAGCCGACCTCTCCCGTCGAGAGTTCCTGCAGCATCTCCTGCTTGGGGCGGAAGATGCCGACACGGTCGACCTGATAGCTCGTGTCGCTTGCCATGAGCTTGACGCGCTGGCCCTTTTTCAGGGTCCCGTCGATGACACGCACGAGCACGATCACCCCGAGATAGGCGTCGTACCAGCTGTCGACGAGCAGCGCCTTGAGCGGCTTTTTCTTGTCGCCCTTGGGCGGCGGCAGGCGCGTGACGATCGCTTCGAGCACATCGGCAACACCGACGCCCGTCTTCGCCGAGATCGGCACGGCCTCGGAAGCGTCGATGCCGATCACGTCTTCGATCTGCTGCTTTACGCGATCGGGGTCAGCCGCGGGCAGGTCGATCTTGTTGAGGACGGGGACGATCTCCAGGCTATGGTCGATCGCCTGATAGACGTTCGCGAGCGTCTGTGCCTCGACACCCTGGGAGGCATCGACCACGAGCAGCGCCCCCTCGCAGGCCGCGAGCGACCGCGAGACCTCGTAGGCGAAGTCCACGTGGCCGGGCGTGTCCATCAGATTGAGCTGATAGGTCTTGCCGTCCTTGGCCTTGTAATCGAGGCGCACGGTCTGGGCCTTGATGGTGATGCCGCGCTCGCGCTCGATCTCCATCGAATCCAGGATCTGGTCCTGCATCTCGCGGTCGGAGACATTGCCGCAGAGTTGAATCAGCCGGTCGGCCAGGGTCGATTTCCCGTGGTCGATATGGGCGATGATGGAGAAGTTGCGGATCAAATCAGTGTCGGTCATGGCGCGCTTGATAGCATCGCCTCCCGCACCGCAAAAGGCCCGGATACGGAATTCGGGATGGTTACCGGGCCTCCCGCCCAATTGCCGCACGGCAACCGGGATCCAGACGGCTGGCTGGACGTGAAAAAGCCCGGTCGTGGGGCAACCGGGCTTTAGGCAAGTTTCCCTAGGCGGACGACCTCAGACGGCGCCGACCAGCACCAGGACGAGCACAACTGACAGCGGAACTCCAAGTAGCCAAAGAACGAGGGGCATTTCGACCTCCATATGGTGTGGTCGGAAAACCCGGCTCGAGCCCTGGAGTTCCTAGTCTTTTTGGTTCCACGAGCAACCCTGGCCCGCAGAATCACATGCCCCGGCTGGCAACGACCTTGCGCTCGACGGCATCCCAGATCATGGCCGCGATGTCGTTCCCGCCGAAATTCTTGACCTGGCGGATGCCGGTCGGGGAGGTCACGTTGATTTCGGTGAGGTAGGGCCCAATCACGTCGATCCCGGTGAAGATCAGCCCGCGCGCCTTGAGGTGCGGTCCGAGGCGGGCGCAGATTTCGAGGTCGCGCGGCGTGAGCTCGGTCGGCACAGCTTGGCCGCCGACATGCATGTTGGAGCGCGTCTCATCGGCCGCCGGCACACGGTTGATCGCGCCCGCCACCTCGCCGTCGACGAGAATGATGCGCTTGTCCCCCGCCCGCACCTCGGGTCGGAACTGCTGCACCATGAAGGGTTCGCGGAACACGGTCTGGAAGAGCTCGATCAGCGAGTTCAGGTTCGTGTCATCCTCGCGCACGCGGAAGACCGAGGACCCGCCATTGCCGTAGAGCGGCTTGAGGATGATATCCTTGTAGCGGGCGCGAAACTCCTTCACATCCTCCGCATTGCGCGTGACGAGCGTCGGCGGCATGAGATCCTGGAATTCGAGCACCCAGACCTTCTCCGGTGCGTTGCGCACGTGGGCCGGATCGTTGACGACGAGCGTGCGCGGGTGAATGCGCTCCAGCAGATGTGTCGTCGTAATGTAGGCCATGTCGAAGGGCGGGTCCTGACGCAGCAGCACTACGTCCCACGTGCCGAGATCGACCTTGCGCGGATTCGATAGCTTGTAGTGATCGCCGATGCGGTCCTCGACTGTCAGCGTCTCGCCACGCGCGATCAGCCGCTCGCCGTCGAGCGCGATGTTCTGCGGCGTGTAGTAGAAGAGCTCATGCCCGCGCTTCTGGGCCTCGAGCAGCATCGCAAAAGTCGAGTCACCACGGATGTCGATGCGGTCGATCGGGTCCATCTGGCAGGCAATCTTGAGCGGCATGGGCGGATCGTCTCCTGCGGGGCGCGCGGCCATTCGTTATTGGCGCCCATGCAAACGGGGCGCCGCGCGCAGTGTCAACGGATATATCCGTTACGCAATGGATGCATTCCGTTGACTAGCGCCTGCGGCGCGACGGGGCCTTCGCCGCTGGCCCCAATCGGGAGGGACACCCTCCCGGGCCCGCCCGCCTTTATAACCACAGCGCCCGCGGCGTGCTCCAAGTCCATAAAAGACGGGGGTTCGGGGGTGTCCCCCAATTGGGGCGTGGGGCCAAGGCCCCACTCGCGCTGAAAGCGCAAATGCTACATCCGATCGAGCGCATTCGGGATATGGCGCGGCCAGCCGCGGGCGGTGACGAGGATGGCATCAAGGCCGATCTGGCGGTCGAGATAAGACGGATGTCGCGAGAGCCAGTAGTCGGCGGCACGGGCGATACGATCGCCCTGGGCGGGGGTCAGGGCGGCCTCGGCATCGGCGAGTGTCGGGCGACGCTTCACCTCGATAAAGGCGATGCGATCGCGGCGGGATGCGATGATGTCGACCTCGCCGTATGGTGTGACGTGGCGGCGGGCGAGAATGCGATAGCCTTTGGCGAGAAGGAGCGCCGCTGCGATCAGCTCGGCCCAGTGACCGCGACCGAGGCGGCGGCGGCGCTCGATGAGGCGATCGCCGGCGCCGGGTTGGGTCATGCTTCGTCCTTGAGGCGCAGGCCGATCTGGTAGACGCGCGAGCGCGCGGCGCCGAGGTCGTCGGTGACGAGGCGCACGGCATCGCGGAGGCTGGATGAGGCGAGGGCTGAGCGGAGCGCAGCCTCGATCTCGGCGTCGCTAACCTCGCGGGGCGGTGGCGGCGCAATGACGAGCACGATCTCGCCCTTGATTGGAGCGGCGGCTAGCTCTGCGGCCAGGACTGGGGCCAATCCGCGACGCAATTCCTCGAAACGCTTGGTCAGCTCACGGGCAACGACGACCTGGCGATCGCCCAAGGTCGCGGCGATGTCGGCGAGCGTGTCGGCGATGCGGCCAGGCGATTCGAACAGCACGAGGCTGGCAGGGATCGCGGCCAGAACCTCGAGACGTGTGCGGCGTGCGACCTGCTTGGGCGGAAGGAAACCGCCGAAGAAGAAACCGTCGGTCGGCAAACCCGAGATTGCGAGGCCTGTGAGGATGGCCGAAGCACCCGGCAGCGCGGTGACTGTGTGGCCCGCCGCGACGGCAGCCCGCACGAGCTTGTAGCCAGGATCGGACAGGAGCGGCGTGCCGGCATCCGAGATGAGAGCGATGGATTGGCCCTCGGCCAGCTCGGCCAGGACGCGGGCCTGCTCGGCATCCTCGTTGTGCTCGTGAAATGCGCGCAGCGGGCGCTCTACGCAATAGCGGGCCAACAGCGTGCGGCTGACCCGGGTGTCCTCGCAGAGAATGGCATGGGCGCGGGCAAGCGTGGTCACAGCGCGAACGGTCATGTCGCCGAGATTGCCGATGGGTGTCGCGACGACATAGAGACCGCCGGCGAGCGGCTCGGCCATCTCGCGCGCCGCCTGCTCGGCGAGTGCGGCACCGATACGTGCCGCGGCGTCACCCTCGCCCGCGCTGGCGTCGCGCGCACGGGGGCCGGACGAGCTCATTCTGGACATGACCGCCGATGAAGCATGAGTTGCAGGAACAGCCTCTTATTGGATCCGTGGACGGGGCAGGCCGGAAGCTTGTATCCGGGCCGTTTCGCGGCGAGTGTGGCTCATCTGCCCTGTTATGGGAACCGGCAAGCCGCTATCGACGGATATGGAGTCGGCTGGCGCGCCGCCAACGACGATCTCGGGACCTTTCATGACCTATCGCCCGCCCCGCCGTGACATCCTCCGCGCCGTCGCCATCGGCGCGACGTCGCTGGCGTGGCCGAGCCTTCTGGCAGGCTGCTCGGGACAGTCCGCGACGGGCTCGCTGGCGAGTGGTGGCGCGACCGGGACGGCGAAGGATCCGGTGAAGGTCGCGCTCATTCTGCCGACCGGCGCCGACGCGCAGACGGCAGCCATCGGTAAATCCTTGCGTCAGGCGGCCGAGCTTGCCGTTTTCGATCTCAACCAGCCGGGCCTGCAACTCGTCGTGAAGGATGACCGCGGCACCGAGGAAGGTGCCCGCGCGGCCGTCGGCGAGGCCATTGCAGGCGGTGCCGAGATCATTCTGGGACCGCTGTTTTCGCGGGCGACGGCCGCTGCGGCGCCTGAGGCGCGCAAGGCCGGCGTGCCGATCATCAGCTTCTCGAACGACCGCACGGTCGCGGGGAATGGCGTGCATCTGTTGAGCTTCCTGCACGACCAGGAAGTCTCGCGCATTATCGACTATTCGGCGCGCCAGGGCCGCTCGCGCATAGTGGCACTCCTGCCAAAGGATGCGCTCGGCGACCAACTCGAGCAGAGCCTCAGGGCCGCGACGGCCCGCTCCGGCGTGACGCTCGTTGCCATCGAGAAGTATGCGCTCAACACCAATGCGATCCTGGCACCGGCCCGCAAGATCCATGACGCCATCAAGGCGGCCTCCCCGGAGGCGCCGGTCAACGCGCTGTTCCTGCCGGGCGGCGAAGATACGATGCCGATGGTGGCGCCGTTCATCCCGTATCTGGGGATCGACACGAAGCAGGTGCAGCTCCTTGGCATCGGCGGCTGGGATACGCCCATGGTCGCGCGTGAAAAGGCCTTTGCCGGTGGTTGGTTCGCCGCACCCGACCCGAAGGGCTGGCAGACATTCTCGGAGCGCTTCTCGAAGTCCTATGGGACCCGACCTCCGCGCGTCGCGAGCCTCGCCTATGATGCCGTCGGCATCGCTGCCGCCTTCACGGCCGAGGGGCGTGGCAGTCGGTACGGCGCGCCTAACCTGACGCGAGCGAGCGGCTTCAGCGGCATCGACGGACGTTTTCGCCTCTCGGCGAGCGGCCTCGTCGAGCGTGAGCTTGCCGTGCTGGAGGTCCGTCGGGCAGGCAGTACCGTGATCGAGGGCGCCCCCTCGGGTGAGCCTGGTCGCTTGTATACCAGCTCCCTCGCTCGGAGTTGAGCGACGCAGCCGAGAGACGCTCTGGGCGCTGATCCTCCAAGCCCTATTCCACAGATTGCCAATTCGGGCATGGCCGTGCGCCGAATGTAGCGTTGACATGTCCGGTCAACTCGATGAAAAGTCCGCGCCGCGACAGAGCTCCGCAGCGCGAAGGCTTGCCAGATGGTCGAACTGATGCTCCCGAAGAATTCCCGCGTGCGCGCCGGGAAGACGTGGAACAAACCTGAAGGCAAGGGCGACTGGAAGGAGTTCCGCGTCTACCGGTGGAACCCGGATGATAGCGAGAACCCGCGCCTGGATACCTACTTCGTCGACCAGGCGAGCTGCGGGCCGATGGTCCTCGACGCGCTGATCAAGATCAAGAACGAGATCGACCCGACGCTGACTTTCCGGCGCTCCTGCCGCGAGGGCATCTGCGGCTCGTGCTCGATGAATATCGACGGCACGAACACGCTCGCCTGCCTCAAGGCGACGTCGGACGTCAAAGGTGCAGTGAAGATCTATCCGCTGCCGCACCTCGAGGTGGTCAAGGACCTCGTGCCGGACCTCACCAACTTCTACGCGCAGCACAAGTCCATCGAGCCGTGGCTTCAAACCACGACGCCGACGCCGCCCGGCGAGTGGCGCCAGGGCCGCGAGGACCGCGAGAAGCTCGACGGCCTCTACGAGTGCATCCTCTGCGCCTGCTGCTCGACGTCCTGCCCGAGCTACTGGTGGAACTCGGACCGCTATCTCGGGCCCGCGATCCTGCTCCAGGCCTATCGCTGGGTGATCGACTCGCGCGACGAGGCGACGGGCGAGCGCCTCGACAATCTCGAGGATCCCTTCCGCCTGTACCGCTGCCACACCATCTTGAACTGCGCGAAGGCCTGCCCGAAGGGTCTCAATCCGGCAAAGGCCATCGCGGAGCTCAAGAAGCTCATGGTCGAGCGCAGGGTGTAGGGAGAGTCTGGGCCGCCGCGCGCCCCCAGTCTCATTTGACCGTCTGCCACTCCGCAAAGACCTCATGGCCCGGCGGAAGCTCGCCCGCGAGATCCACCCCAGCCGCGACGATGGCGTAGGCGATCAGTCCTACCAGCATCAAGCTACCGATGACGGCGCAGGCACTTTGCAGCAGAGGGGCTGGCCCTCTGTCATCCCATTGCTGACGTGTCATGATGACCTCCGATGGCAGCGGGCGCATCGTGCCCGCGGTGACGGAGGAACCCTGCACCCGCGACGTCATCGGCGCGTCACGCGGGCGTCAATTGGGAGTTGATGGCTGTCCTGATCTCGACCCGATCCATTCACACCGATCGAGCGATCGGTAGGCCCTCGCGATTGCCCCACTCCTGCCAGGAGCCGACATAGTTGCGCACGTGCGGATAGCCGAGCAGGCGCAGCCCCAGATACGCATGAGCCGAGCGGAAGCCCGTGTTGCAGTAAACGCTGATTTTTTTGTCGGGCGTCACGCCGCGCGCTTCGAAGATGGCACGAAGTTCCGCGGGCGACTTCATGCGGCCCGTGGCGTGATCATAAAGCTCTTCCCAATCGCAATGCCGGGCGCTCGGGACGGCGCCACCGTACTTGGCGCGCCGATCCGCGCCTGTGAACTCGGCGCGGCTGCGATTGTCGAGGATGAGACTTTGCGGATCATCGATCGCTTCGAGGATGCTCGCGTATGTCGCGACGCGCTCGGGGACAGCCTCGACGAGGAACTTAGCGGAAGATGGCGGCGCGCCCTCGTGCTCGATCCGCAGCCCGGCCTCGCGCCAGGCTTTGATGCCACCATCGAGCACGTGGACACTCTCGACACCGAGATACTCGGCGAACCAGAAGCAGCGCGCGGCGCACATGTCGGTGAAGGCGCCGTAGAAGACAATCGTGTCCGTGGACTTCACGCCGCGCCAGCCGAGCATGTTCGCCCACATGCGCGTGAAGGAGGCGAGCGGCGCCGGGTCCGTGTCGTCGCAGTTGACGAAGTAGGGATCGAAGTGGCGCGCGCCAGGAATGCGGCCGGCGGCGAAGTGCTCCGCCTGTCGCGTATCGACGATCGAGAGGCCTGGCGTGCCGAGGGCCGCGTTGAGCTTCTCGACCGACCAGAGCAGATCGGGGTTGGCGGCACGGCCTTCTGCAACACTCATGACCTGGTTCCTTAGCCGAGCAGAGCCTTGATCTCGGCTTTCAGCGCAGGGCCGATGTCCGGCCGTGCGAGCGCATAAGCGACATTGGCCGTGAGAAAGCCGATCTTCGAGCCGGTGTCGTAGATCTTGCCGTCGAAGCGATCGGCAAAGAAGGCTTGGTCCGGCGTCGCAGCGAGACGGATCATGGCGTCCGTGAGCTGGATCTCGTTGCCGGCGCCACGCTCCTGCTTGGCGAGGAGGTCAAAGATCTCGGGCTGCAGGATGTAACGGCCGGTGACGTGCAGGTTCGAGGGCGCGGTGCCCTTCGGCGGCTTCTCGACCATGCTCGTGATCTTGGAAACCTTCGCCGAGCGATCCTCGACGCCGACAATGCCGTACATGTGAGTCTGATCGTCAGGGACAGGTGCGACGGCGATGTGGTTGCCGCCGTGCTTGTTGTAGGCCTCGATCATTTCAGCAAGGCAAGGCTTGTCGGCATGGTGGAGCATGTCAGGGAGCAGAACGGCGAATGGCTCGTCGCCGACGATCTCGCGCGCGCACCAGACGGCGTGACCAAGACCGAGCGGCGCCTGCTGGCGCGTGAAGCTCGCCTGCCCTGCTCCCGGCAGTTCGGACATGAGTTGCTCGAGCTCGGCCTTCTTGCCGCGATCGGCGAGCGTACGCTCAAGCTCGTACTGGCTGTCGAAGTGGTCCTCGATGACGGCCTTGTTGCGCCCGGTGACGAAGACGAAGTGCTCGATGCCCGCGGCGCGCGCCTCATCGACGACGTGTTGTATGACCGGCCGGTCGACAACGGTCAGCATCTCTTTCGGAATGGCCTTGGTGGCCGGCAGGAAGCGCGTGCCGAGGCCGGCGACAGGGAATACGGCCTTGCGAATGGGCTTCAGCGGGGTGGTCATAAGCGCGTGCTCCGGGGGCTGGCTGGCCGTACAATGGAGTAAGGATGGCCGCCTTTTAGCATCGACAGCATGAACTGCGGCAACTAAGTCATTTCACACTGGTGCGGCAAACATTTCCTGGCCACCCATCGTTCCATGGGCTGAGAGAAACCATGACAATCCTGGTGACGGGCGGCGCCGGCTATATCGGCAGCCACATGGTCCTGGCGCTGGCCGATGCCGGGGAGCGCGTGGTCGTCATCGACAATCTCTCGACGGGCTTCGGCTGGGCCGTCGACCCGCGCGTCACCCTCGTCGAGGGGGACATCGGCGACGACGTCCTGGTCGCCCGGCTGCTCGAGGCGCACGCGGTCGAGGCCATCATTCACTTCGCCGGCTCGATCGTGGTGCCGGAGTCGGTTGCAGATCCGCTCGGCTATTATCTGAACAACACCGTCAAATCGCGGGCGCTCATCGCCGCGGCGATCAAGGCAGGCGTTCCGCATTTCATTTTCTCGTCCACGGCCGCCGTCTACGGCAATCCGTCCGTCACGCCCGTGCCCGAGAACGCCGAGCTCAGGCCCATGTCGCCCTACGGCTCGTCCAAGCTCATGACGGAGATCATGCTGGCGGATACGGCGCAGGCCCATCCGCTGAAGTACGTCGCGCTGCGCTACTTCAATGTCGCGGGCGCCGATCCGGCGGGGCGGACTGGCCAATCGACCCCGCGCGCAACGCATCTCATCAAGGTCGCCTGCGAGACCGCCCTCGGTAAACGGCCGCACATGGACGTCTTTGGAACCGACTATCCGACCGCCGACGGTACGTGCATCCGCGACTACATCCACGTCACCGACCTCGCCGAGGCGCACGTGGCGGCGCTGAGGCACCTCCGACACGGGGGCGCCAGCGCGGTGCTGAACTGCGGTTATTCCAAAGGCTACTCCGTGCTTCAGGTGATCGACGCGGTGAAACGTGTCTCCGGCGTCGATTTCGAAGTTCGCCTCGCCCCGCGCCGCCCAGGCGATCCGGCTTCGATCGTTGCGGCATCGGACCGCATTCGGACCGAACTCGGCTGGGTGCCCGCACATGACGATCTGGACAGGATCGTCAGTCAGGCGCTGGCCTGGGAGCGCCATCTCGCACGCCGCAACGCAGGCGCCTGACCTCGCGTCCAAAAGCCCCAAAATGGCCCCGTTCGGCTGGCCTCTCTCGTCGGCTATGATGGCGCTCATGAGTCGGGCGTTGGGGAGAGGCAGGCGATTGGGCACTGGCCGGACACCAGGGCGGCATTGGGCTGCGGCGTTAGTCGTCGCGACGGCGCTCGCGCTCGCGTGCTTGGCGGGCGGTCATGCCGAGGCCCAGTCACGCCCGACCTTCAGCGCTTGGCTCCAGAGCTTCTGGCTCGAAGCTCAGCGCGCCGGTATCACGCGCGCCACGTTTGAACGTGCCTTCGAGGGCGTTACAGCGGACCTCTCGCTGCCAGACCTGGTGCTGCCCGGGAAAACCGACGCGCGCCCCGGGGGACAGGCCGAGTTCAGCCGCACGCCCGAGCAGTACATCAATCGCGAGCAGATCATGCGGCTCGCGCGGCAGGGCCGCGAGCTTGCCGCGCAGCACAAAGCCATCCTCGACAAGGTGGAGAGCGAAGTCGGTGTCGATCGCGCCATCGTGCTCGCCATCTGGGGGCGCGAGACCGCCTTCGGCAGCCATCGCCCGCGCCACGACGTCATCCGCGTGCTTGCAACGCAGGCCTATGTTGGCCGCCGCCAGGATCTCTTCAAGGACGAGCTGATCCATGCGCTGCGATTGCTGCAGGATGGCATCATCGCGCGCGATGCCATGCGCGGCTCATGGGCCGGCGCCATGGGCCTCACGCAGTTCATGCCCTCGGAGTTCTATGGCTCAGGCGTCGATCTCGATCGTGACGGCAAGCTTGATCTCTTCGGCTCGACGGCCGATGCGCTCGGCTCGGCCGGCAAGCAGCTCAAGCAGAAGGGCTGGATCAAGGGTCTGCCCTGGGGCATCGAGGTCGATCTCGGCGGCAATGTCGATTGTGCGCAGGAAGGCCCCGCCAACAGCCGCCCGATCCGCGAGTGGGCAAAGCTCGGCATCAAGCGCGCCGACGGCAAGCCATTCGCCCGAGAGCATCTTGACGCCGATGCCTATCTCATGTCGCCGGCGGGTGCCTTCGGCCCCTCCTTCCTCGCGACTGAGAACTTCAAGGCTATCCGGGCCTACAACATGTCGGACCTCTACGCGACGTTCGTCGGGCACCTCTCGGACCGCATTGCGGGCGGCAGCGACTTCAAGACGCCCTGGCATCAAATCCGCCAGCTTCCTGACCGCGAGATCGCCGAGATCCAGGAGCAGTTGAAGCGCCGCGGCGCTGCGATCGACAAGATCGACGGCAAGATCGGCTCGAATACGCGCTGGCAGATCGGGCAGTATGAGCGCAGTGTGCGCCTCAAGGTCGGCTGCTGGCCGCGCCAGGAACTGCTGGAGCATCTTCGCAAGGGCGTTGCAGATGGCCGGTGATTGTCGCCATGAGAGACAGGGCGCAGGCGGACGCGGCGGAATTCGATGGCGCGCATTCTGCATCGCGCTCAGCATGTGCGCGGCGCTGCTCGGGGTCGTGGCTCAGGCCCCTGCGCGCGCTCAGGGCCCGGCGCTCAGCACCAGCTATATCACGCCCTTCCCCGAGAACGACACCTACCGCCTCGAAGTGTGGGGCGATGTTCTCGCGGAAGGACTTCTGACCGGCCTTGTCGAACAGCTCGCCGACGAGCCACGCATTTCCATTCAGCGCCGCCACCGGCCGATGCAGAGCCTTATGCGGGCGAACTTCGACGAGGACGTCGGCGAGATCGTGAGCGAGGTTTCGCGCAGCAGCGCCCATATCGTCGTCGTGCTCATGGGCCTCAACGACCGCGTGCCGCTGCGGCTGCCCAATGGCCGCCGCGCGCCCGTCGGCTCCGAGCCCTGGCTGCAGGAATACGGCCAGCGTGTCGACCGCCTCATGCGCGCCTTCAAGGCACAGCGCATTGCCGTCTACTGGGTCGGCCTGCCGATCATGCGCCGGCCCGACGTCAACGATGAGGTGCAGGCGATCAACAGCGTGCTTCGCGAGCGCGCATACGCGGCCGGCCAGAAGATGATCGAGGTCTATGCCGCGACCGCAAACCAGGACGGCCGCTACGATGCCTATGGCCCGGACATCTCTGGGGCGAACCGCCTGCTTCGCCAGGGCGACGGCATCACGTTCACGCAGGCGGGAAATCGCAAGCTCGCGCACTTCGTCGAGCGGGAGCTTAAGCGGGATATCGTGCAGGCGCGTGCGCAGCGCGCAATCCCGCTCGCAGGCGGCGAGGCCGAGCAGCGCCTGATCCGGCCATTGCGCAACACGCCTGCCGCAACGCCAGCACGCACGACCACGCCCGGCGCTACCGGGGCCAAACCAGGTCAGACACCTCAGAGGCCAACGGCCGCGCCTACGGAAGGCGAACTCAAAGCCGACAACAGCCGCGTTTCAGTGCCTGATGCCGGCGCCTCGGCTCGCCAGGAAACCGTGACGATCGATCTGCCGCGTCCGGCGATTCCGGGAAGTCTCATGGCCCTGCTCGCGCGTCGCGCCGAGAGCGACCGCACGACCCAGCCGGGCGAGGCTATCGTGCGCGAAATTCCCGGCGGCCTCACACTCTCGCGCACCATTTCCATGGCTGCGACGCCCGGCTTGCAACAGCGCCGCGCGCTCCCGAGCCAGACGCCATTTTTCCGCGTGCTCGTGAAGGGCGAGCGGCTCGAACCCAAGGCCGGCCGCGCCGACGACATCGCATGGCCGCCCGTCGCGTCACCCGCGGCGAGCGCCGATCCAGCAACGACCGAGCCGGCCGCGTCGCCGCGACCCTCAGCGAGACCGGGTACGAGATAATTCGCGTCTTCGACGCGAGCAGGGCCTTGGCCCTGCACCCGATCGGGGGACACCCCCGAACCCCCGTCTTTTTTTTGCCGCGGCTGGGAAGGGGCGTTGTCGCACTCCAATGTGGTGCCATGCCTACGGCGCCATGCGGGCGGAGATCGCGTGTGACGCGCCAGACTTCCCCCTCTCCCGATTACCTTCAATGGGGAGAGGGCCGGGATGAGGGCGCTCGCGCCTCACTCCAAGTCATAAAAAGAAGGGGGTTCGGGGTCTCCCCGAGCGGGTGTGGGCAGCAGCCCACTCGCGCTGAAAGCGCGACCTAATCAGCGCACGCCAGCCCATGCTCGCGCGCGACGTGGAGCATGGCGCGCTCGGCGAGGGCTGTGATGGTCAGCAGCGGGTTCACGCCGAGTGAGCGCGGGATGATCGCGCCGTCGATGACGTGAAGCCCCGCGTGCACCGCGCTCATGCCTTTGCCCGGCGTCGCATCGAAAACGCGACCGGCATGATCGACAACGCCCGAGGTGCGATCCGCGCCCATGGCACAGCCGCCGAGCGGGTGCGCGGTCGCGGGCTGATTGCCCATGACGCTGCCGGCGAGCGGATTTTTGACATAGCCGCCGCCGAGTTTGCCGACGAGCGCTGCGAGCGCCGCATCGAGTCGCTGGTAGACGGCCTCGTCCTTTGCGTTGGGCCAGGAGAGCGCGAGACGATCGCCGTCGAGGTGGAAGCGGCCGGCCGAGCTGTCGTGGGAAACTGCGAAGAATGTCTGCAGGCTTGCGAAGGGGCCCTTGTAGACGCCGCTGACAAGGCTCTGCAGCGCGCCGAGCAGTCGGCCATTGGGCACGAACATCACAGGGAGCACCGGCGCCAGCGCCGAGGGCATCGCGCCTTCCTGGATGGTCATCGAGTTCGCAAGGTCATCGGGATCGACGATCTCGATCTGACCGGAAACGGAAGCCCCGACGCTCATGCCGGCCACTTTCGCTGGATGGCCGACGCCGATCGCATTCACCGGTACCTTGGCGCCATAGCCGAAAGCGATGATGTCGCCGTTGGCGGAGAAGCGCTCGCCGAGGCGGTCGGAGAGCGCGAGGCCCTTCGCGCGCGAGCGGAGCAGAACCTCGGTCGAGCCGAGTGTGCCGGCCGCGAGAATGACCATGTCGGCGGCGAGCGAAAGATGCTGGGTGTTACCTGCGGCGGGCATATCGACGCGCTCGATGTAGACGCGCCAGCCGCCGCCTTGCGCCGGCACGAGATGCGTCACGCGACCGTGCGTGAACAGCTCGGCGCCGTGGCGAACGGCCTCGGGGAGATAGGTGAGCGCGACGGTGTTCTTGGCGCCGACATTGCAGCCCGCGCAGCAGTCGCCGCAGCGCGTGCAGGCAGGCTGTGCGATTCCAGCCGGGTTGATGGTATCCGCGAAACCGACGACGATCTCGGGTGCGATCGGCGCGGTGCCGAGGGCAACGCTCGCGTCCTCGAGCGCCTTGAATTTGGTAAGCGTCGCGGCTTGGGGATCGCGGGCGGGCCTCAGCCATCGGCGTGCACGCGCGTAGCCTTCATCGATGAGGCCATCCTGACGGAGCTGGCCGGGCCAGATGGGATCGGCATAGACGCGCGGATCGGGCCGCAGCGCGACGCCAGCGTTCACAAGCGAGCCGCCGCCGAGGCCGCGCCCGACGAGCACGTGCATGTCCTCGCCGATGCGCACGTCGAAGAGGCCGGTCTCCGAGCCCATGGACATACGCGCACCCGTCACGCGCATTTCGTGGCGCATGTCGGGAAAGCGGCTCGGGAATTCGCCGGTGACGACCTCGCGGCCGCGCTCGATGACGGCGACGCGCTTCCCTGCCCGCGCGAGCCGCATGGCGGAAACGCCACCGCCATAGCCGGAGCCGACGACGATCACGTCGTACTGTTGGCGGGCGTGGTCGAGAGAGCGGGCGAGGCGCGTCATGGGCGCACAGCCCGGCGGAGCGGCGCAGCGCTGCGCCGCAGATCGGTCATCACTGCGCAATCCCCCTGGCGCATGTGATCCTTACGCGTAGAGAGTTCAGTCCTTGCGCGTGCCGAGGCCCATTTTCTTGGCGAGCTGCGAGCGCGCGGCAGCATAGTTCGGTGCCACCATAGGATAGTCGTTCGGCAACTTCCACTTCGCGCGGTATTCCTCGGGCGAAAGCTTGTAGTGGGTCCTCAGGTGCCGCTTGAGCGACTTGAAGCGCTTTCCATCCTCGAGACAAATGATGTAGTCCGGCGTCACCGAGCGCTTGACCGGAATCGCGGGCTTCAGCTCCTCGCTGTCCACCACCGGCTCATGGTTCGACGCCCTGTTCAGCGCATCGTGCACATCGCGGATCAGGCTCGGCAAATCGGAAGCAACAACCGTGTTGTTGCTGACGTACGCGGAGACGATCTTGGCGGTCAGGTCGACAAGTTGATTTCCGCCATTGTTTTCCATCGGGGTCGTCTCCTATCGTGTCGCGAAGTCACCTGGGGCATCGAGGCCCTTCGGGCTACTCATGACATCGCGTGAAAAATTGCTGCCTGCGCAAAGTCCCTGGCCAGAGATCGCCAATACTCCACTTCGCACAGGATGGCAATTGCAGCGCACAATATAGTAAAAGCTGTGCTCTCGCCAATATCCTGGCCCGGTATTGCTGATTTTTCCACCAGCTTTCAAGCTTTTGGGCGGCAGTCTTGCTTGCCCTTGTCCGTAAACGTCGTCTGACGGCCGGCCTGGGGGCCCTTCCAGGGGCTGCAATGTTGACCACGAGGGCTGGCGTCGCCCCTTGAATTGGGCCAGACTGTTAACATCTCAATCAGAGCGGGATCGTGCGCGGCACCTGGTTGCGGGGAGCCCGGCGGCCGGCCACTACCGACATCGTAAGTAACCGATAATCAGCGCCAATAACCAGCGAAGGAGCGGGTCATGTCCGATACGAACGCGCGCCCGGACAAGGTGGAGAAATCGGACGCAGAGTGGCGGGCGGAACTCACGCCGGAGCAATATTACGTCACCCGGCAGCACGGCACGGAGCGCGCCTTCACACATCCCTACAATGCGCTCAAGGCGGCCGGCATCTATAAGTGCGTTGCCTGTGGCGAACCGCTGTTCGCTTCTGAAACGAAGTACGATTCCGGCTCCGGCTGGCCAAGCTTCTACAAGCCCATCGGCACCGAAGCCGTTTTGGAGCATGAGGACCGATCGCTGTTCATGCGCCGTGTCGAGGTCCGCTGCTCCAAGTGCGACGCCCATCTCGGTCATGTCTTCGAGGACGGCCCGCAGCCGACGGGCCTGCGCTACTGCATCAACGGCGCCGCCCTCAAGCACGAGCCGAAATAAGGAGCGCGGGCCAGCCCGCCAACACCAAGAACTGCTTCCCGCCGCGGCACGCCGGTCATCTTGCCCGGAGCCGCGGTCTTTCGCATGCCAGTCGCGCGACGCGCCAGGAGTACCCCACATGCCAGCCGATCCCGCCGTTGCTCAGGCCATAGCGCTGGCGCCCCCGCCCGCACGGCGGAAGCCCGTAACGGCCATCCACCACGGCGTCGAGATCGTCGATGACTACGCCTGGCTGCGTGCCGAGAACTGGCAGGAGGTCATGCGCGATCCGAGTGTGCTGGATGCCGAGATCCGCGCCTATCTCGAAGCCGAGAACGCCTACACCGAGGACACGCTCGCCGACACCAAGGCGCTGCAGGAGAGGCTCTTCGCCGAGATGAAAGGCCGCATCAAGGAGGACGACAGCTCCGTCCCTGCTCCCGACGGCCCCTGGGAATATGGGACGCGTTACCTCACCGGCGCTCAATATGCGCGCCTCACGCGACGCCCGCGAGGTGGCGGCGACGAGAGCGAAACGGTCATGCTCGACGGCAATCTTGAGGCTGAGGGCAAGCCCTACTGGCAGCTCGGCGGCGCGTCCCACAGCCCGGATCACCGCACGCTCGCCTATGCCGTCGACGACAAGGGCTCGGAGTACTACATCCTACGCTTTCGCGACCTCGCATCGGGTAAGGAACTCGCGGACGTCATCCCCGATACGGGCGGCGGCTGCGTGTGGGCAGAGGACAGCAAGACGCTCTTCTACGTCCGCCTCGATGAGAACCACCGGCCGCTCTACGTTTATCGACACACGCTCGGCACGCCGGTGGAAGACGACGTCCTCGTCTACGAGGAGGCCGACAAGGGCTTCTACGTCGGCATCGGCGAGACGCAGTCCGGCCGCTACATCCTCATCGACGCACACGATCATCAAACGAGCGAAGTGCGCTTCATCGACTCGAGTAATCCCACGGGTCCGATGCAGCTCATCAGCCCGCGCCGCTTCGGGCATGAGTATTCCGTCGATCATCACGGCGATGACTTCGTCATTCTGACGAACTCGGGGGGTGCGGAAGACTTCCGCATTATCACGACGCCAGTCGCGACACCGCAGGAGTCCTATTGGCGCGAGGTGCTGCCGCACAAGCCCGGCTGCCTCATCCTCGATCATACGACCTTCAAGAACTATCTCGTGCGCCTCGAACGCGAGAACGGCCTGCCGCGCATCATCATCCGCCGCCTCGACACCGGCGCCGAGCACGCCATTGCCTTCGACGAGGAGGCCTACAGCCTCGGCATGTCGGCGGGATACGAGTACGACACGACACTTCTGCGCTTTTCCTATTCGTCGATGACGACGCCCGCGCAGGTCTTCGACTACGACATGGAGACACGCGCGCGCGTTCTGAGGAAAACACAGGAAGTGCCGAGCGGGCATAATCCAGCCGACTACGTCACGCGGCGGATCGAGGCGCCGGCCGCCGATGGCGAGATGATCCCGATCTCGATCCTCTATCACAAGAGGACGCCCCTCGACGGCTCAGCGCCGTTGTACCTGTACGGCTATGGCTCCTACGGCATCGCGATCCCGGCGAGCTTCTCGACGACGCGACTATCGCTCGTCGACCGCGGATTCATCTTCGCGATCGCCCACGTGCGCGGCGGCAAGGACAAGGGCTATCGCTGGTACACGGGCGGCAAAGCCCAGACCAAGATGAACACCTTCACGGACTTCGTTGCCGCCGGCGAGCATCTCGTGAAGATCGGCTGGACGAAGCGCGGGCGCATCGTTGCGAATGGTGGTTCGGCGGGCGGCATGCTCATGGGCGTCGTCGCGAACCTGGCGCCCGATCTCTTCCTCGGCATCATCGCGGATGTGCCCTTCGTCGACGTGCTCAACACCATGCTCGACGAGACGCTGCCGCTGACGCCACCGGAATGGCCCGAATGGGGCGATCCCATTCGCTCAGCGGAAGCCTTCGCGCTCATCCGCAGCTACAGCCCCTACGACAACATCGAGCGCAAGGCCTATCCGCACATCTTCGCGTACGGCGGGCTCACCGATCCGCGCGTGACCTACTGGGAACCGGCGAAGTGGATCGCGCGGCTGCGCGAGCGCAACACGTCGAGCAATCTCGTGCTGCTCAAGACGAACATGGAAGCCGGTCACGGCGGCGCCTCGGGCCGCTTCGAGGCGCTGAAGGAGACCGCGCTCGACTACGCCTTCGCGATCAAGATCGCGGGTAGGGCGGAGGTGTAGTTCAAGTCGCGCTTTCAGCACGAGGACGCGCGCTTGTGCCCCAGAGCCGACATTTATGCCGTCAGCGTTGAGAACGATGCCGATTTGAACTCAATTGGACAACTGTCCACACGAGCATCGGGGTTCTTCCCTATTCCTCATGGTACGCATTGCAGATTCATTGGTCCCAACCACAGTGGCAACTGGATGGGACCAATCGCCAAATGGACAAGAACCTGATTGCGGCGGCCGCTGCGGCCTCAGTGCTGCTGGGGTCTGCGGGAACTTCTGCCTGGAGCGCTCCGGAAAAAGAGAACGCGCCACCCCTCGTCCGCCAGCTGAATAACGGCAACTGGCTCGATACGAAGGAAGCCGGGCAATTCCGCGACGAGCTCTACTACCAGCAGGCAATACAGACCTACATGACGATGCTGCCGGCGCTGAACGTCATCGGCATGCGCGACGGCTCAGAGGCGTTGTTCGGCAGGGGCTACAACATCCTGCCGATCTGGAAGGAGCGCATGGACTCGCGCACTTGGGTTCCAACGCCCAATGCCGACGTCATCTACTCGATGAGCTATCTCGATCTGAAGGAGACGGGGCCGCTCGTAGTAGCTGCGCCACCCAATGTCATCGGCATGTTCACCGACTTCTTCCAGCGCACCATCACCGACGTTGGCGCAATCGGACCGGACCGCGCGCGCGGCGGTCTCTATCTGCTGCTGCCGCCCGACTATAGCGGTGATGTCCCGAAGAGCTATTTCGCGTTCAGGTCGCCGACCTACAACGTTTTTCTGTTCTTTCGAACCGTCATGGCGAGAGGCAAAGGCGCGCCTGACCCCGCCCCAGCCGTTGCTCTGGCGGAGCAGACGCGTGTCTATCCGCTTGCGGCGATGGAAAAGGACGCCAAGCCGATGCAATTCCCGAATGCCAGCGGCAAGCGCATCAACATGATGTATCCGACCGACAATAGATACTGGGAGAAACTGAAGGAATTCGTCGACTACGAGCCGGTCTCCGCAATCGACACCGAGCTGCGCGGCGTGCTGGCCGGAATCGGCATAGTGAAAGGTCAGCCCTTCAAGCCGAACGCGAGACAGCGAGAACTCCTGAGCAAAGCCGTGGAGACAGCACCGAAGATGCTGCTTGCGACGCGGCAGCTCGGTCGCGAGGACAAGCGCAATCTCTATTACTCGGACCGGCAGTATGAGACAGCCTGGGCCGGCGCCACGGCCGATTTCCTTCAGGACAGCTACACGGACGTCAATCAGCGCGCTGGCTACTTCCAGTACGTCTACTCATCCGCCCCGGCCATGGTCATGCACACGATCAACGCGGGTTCGAAATATCCCTTCACAGCACGCGATAAAGAAGGGGCGTTCCTGAACGGCTCCAATACCTACAAGCTGCGTTTGCCACCCAATCCGCCCGCCGCGCTGTTCTGGGCCGTGACTGCTTACAACGTCACTGACGGCACGATGCCGGAAACGGATCAGCTCTTGCCGTCCACCAACGGCTTCTACGACTTCCCGAAAAGCAGTGACGGATCGATCGAGATCTGGTTCGGCCCGAACAAGCCGTCTGGAGTGGCCGACGCTGCCTTCATCAAGACGATACCGGGTCGGCACTTCATCGCGGCGGTGCGCCTCTACGGCGCGGAAGCGCCGTTCTACGACCAGACCTGGAAGCCGGACGATCTTGTGAAGACGAACTGACGTCCGGCCATCCCTGTGAGGCGAACCCATCAATCAAGCAGAGAAACAACAAATGGCAACGAAGCTCATGCATGACCCCGACATCACTCGGCGCGACGCCATGAAGTGCGGCATCGGCGCAGCATCGCTGACAGCCATTGGCGGCGCGGTGGCCATACCTGCCGTAGGTGGGGTCGCATCTTTGATAGTCGCGACCGATTCGGCGAAAGCGCAGACCACAACGGCGACCAAAGGGATCGCGCAGCCCGACTCTGGTATCATGATGCACCCGGACTACGCCCGCACGATCGCGCAGTCGGCGTATGTCTGGGGCTGGCCGATGATCAACATGATCAACCGTCGCCATGCGATTACGCAAGCACCACAGCCCGGGCACATCAACGGCGTGTTGCCCGGAGCGCCGCGTGGCCAGATCGGCATGTTGGCCGATTATATCGAGCCGTCGCAGAACTTCATCGCATGCCCCAATCAGGACGTTGTCTATGGCCTCGGCTTCTTCTCACTCGACGAGGAGCCAGTGGTCATCCAGGTGCCAGATTTCGGCAAGCGCTTCTGGGTCTATGCCCTCTATGACGCGCGCACGGACCAGGCCGGCCACCTCGGCCAGGCATATGGCTCGAAGCCGGGCTTCTATCTGTTGGTTGGACCGAAATGGAAGGGCGACAAGCCTGCCGGGATCACCGATGTCATTCGCTATTCAACGGCGCTCGGCAATGCGATCCCTCGCATCTTCCAGGACGATACGCCCGAGGACAAGAAAGCCATCCAGCCACTTGTCAATCAGGTCGTCGCCTATCCGCTCAAGGACTTCACCGGCAAGATGAAGACGATTGAGTGGGCAGGCGTTCCAAACATCCCGGGACCGCAGTCGAGCGGCGGCGAAACGAAATGGGTGGTCCCGGAAAGGTTCTTCGACCAGTTCGGCGAAGTTCTCGACACCGTCGATCCTCAGCCGGGCGAAGAAGCCATGTACGCGCAGTTTCGTCTGCTGCTCGGCCTAGCGGCCAAGAATCCCGAGCTGAAAAAGACCCTCGTCGATGTTGCGGTCGAAACCGAGCAGAAGGTCATCACTCCGTTCATCCAGTGGCAGCATAACGGGCATCCGGCCGGAAATGGCTGGAACCGTTCGGCCAACAACGCGGAGTTCGGATACGACTACTTCAATCGCACAGCCACTTCGAAATCCAACATGTTCGAGAACAGGCCTAGCGAAACGCAATATTTCTACACGGACTTCGACGGCGAGGGCGGCAAGCTGCATGGCAGCAAAACGTACGAGCTCACTTTCGCGAAGGGAGAGGAGCCGCCAGTAAATGGCTTCTGGTCCTTGACGATGTATAACGAGCATCACTTCTTCCATCCGAATGATCTGAAGCGCTATTCGCTCGGCACCAAGAACAAGACTCTCAAGCGCAACGCCGATGGCTCGCTCACGCTTTACGCGGGCAACAGATCGCCCGACAGCGACAAGGAGTCGAACTGGCTGCCGGCGCCGAACGGCCCCTTCTCGCTCTACATTCGCGCCTATTGGGGCAAGGAAGGGATACTGGACGGCTCTTGGAAGCCGCCCGCGATACGGCAGGCGCTCGGAGGCGGGTCACGAGCGCTGCAATAGCTTTGATGCGGCCCAACTGAACGCTGAGTTTTCGGGGTAACCATGGAGGTGCAGCAGTCGCTTCGCGAGCGAGGGCTAGCCCTCGCGCTCCCGATCGGGGGACACCCCCGAACCCCCGTCTTTTGTTGACTTGGAGCGAGTGGCCGGCCGGCCGCAACCCCTTCGCGCCTCTGCACTATAGGGCACGCCGTGCCGTTGTCGGATTGACGAATCAGCGACATGGAGAGCAGCCTCGCCCAATGCACCACTTCAGGTTCTCGATAGGGGCAGTTGCCATGATCCGCCGCTTCCGCCTCACAGCCTGCGCCCTGGTAGTTCTTCTTACGGGCGCATCGATAGAGGCATCTGCGCAGGCACTGACTTCCTTCGACAAGATTGCGGGTCTCTGGGTGGGCGAGGGTCGGCTCGGAACACGCGGGGGGCAGACCGAAACGGTCAAATGCCGCGCGACCTACCGTTCAGAACAGCAGGGTACGGCGCTCAAACAATCAATCCGATGCGCCTCTGCAGGAGGGAGCATCGAGGTCAAAGTGGCTGCCCGCTTGGAGGGCATGACCATATCCGGAGACTGGGAGGAGACGACGCGAGGATGGTCCGGCCTCCTCTCGGGCGCGACCACGCCGGTCGGATTGAAAGTCAGCATCAGAGGCGAGAACATAACCGCCAACATGGACGTTATCGTCAAGGACGCACTCCAGGTCGTGGAGATCCATTTCATTGAGGGTGCGCTTATAGGCCTGACACTCATCCTGAAGAAGCAGGCGGCGTGATCGATGAGCGCGGTGTAGGCGGGGACGGCCGCAGAGACCTGTAGTGGTCGCGGCTCGCTCCAGTTCTTAAAAGCGGGTGGGTTCGGGAGGGTGTCCCTCCCGATGGGGTGCGGGGCTAGCCCCGCTCGCGGCGCAGCCGCGAATGGCTCAGCGCGTCTCCAACGGCAGCGCGCTCGAGTGCTTCACTTGGCCGAGGGCGAAGCTCGACTCGATGTTCGCTATGCCGTCGATGCGCGTGAGCGTGTCCTTCACGAAGCGCTCGTAGTCAGCGAGATCGCGCGCGACGACGCGGAGCAGATAATCACGCGGGCCCGTCATGAGGTAGCATTCGAGCACCTCGGGGCAACGGCGGATGGCGTCCTCGAAGCGCTGCAGTTTGTCCTCCTGCTGGCGGTCGAGCTTGATGGAGACGAAGACGCTCACGGGCAACCCGACCTTCTTCTGGTCGAGGAGGGCCGCGTAGCCATGGATGATGCCGGCATCCTCCAGTATGCGCAGGCGGCGCGAACAGGGGCTGGCGGTGAGGCCGACTTTCTCGGCGAGCTCGGCGACGGTCAGACGCCCATTTTCCTGGAGCGCGGCGAGGAGCCGCCGGTCAATACGATCGAGGCTGATATTAGCCGACTCTGCCATTTCATGCACCATTGATAGCTGTATCGGCCAATTTATAGGCGCCACGTGGCGCACTTTGCAAACCCTCACCACGGCATCAGGTCTATTCTCGGTTAATCGCTCACGCCCGATTTTCCGAGGCCGCTATGCAGGACATCTCTGAAGACCGCACCGCTACGCTCGCCATGCTGCGCGAGCTGGAGCGCAAAGTGCTCTGGCTCTCGACCTACACGATCCACCATGCCAACCACGAGGTGGAGCGGCACGACGGGCTCAAGGTGGGCGGCCATCAGGCGTCGTCGGCGTCGCTGGCGACGCTGATGACGGCGCTCTACTTCCATGTACTGCGGCCGGAGGATCGGATCGCGGTGAAGCCGCACGCGAGCCCGATTTTCCACGCCATTCAGTACCTGCTCGGCAACCAGACGCTCGACAAGCTCAAGAACTTCCGCGCGTTCGGCGGTGCGCAGTCGTATCCCTCGCGCACGAAGGACAAGGCGGACGTCGATTTCTCGACGGGTTCTGTCGGCCTCGGCGTCGCGGCGACAGGCTTCGCGAGCCTGATCCAGGATTACGTGCACGCCAAGAGCTGGAGCCAGGACTGGCCGAAGGGCCGGATGGTCGCGCTCATGGGTGACGCGGAGTTCGACGAAGGCAACATCCACGAAGCCTTGCTCGAGTACTGGAAGCATGGGCTCAAGAACTGCTGGTGGGTCGTCGACTACAATCGCCAGAGCCTCGACTCGGTCGTCTCCGACAAGCTCTTCATGAAGGTCGCGGGGATGTTCGAGAACCTCGGCTGGGAGGTCATCCTCATCAAGTACGGCAAGCTGCAGGAGGCGGCGTTTGCCGAGCCCGGTGGCGAGCGCCTGCGCGATTGGATCGCCGACTGCCCGAACCAGCTCTACTCGGCACTCGTCTTCGAGGGCGCGAAGGGATGGCGCCGCCAGCTCGAGGCGGATTTCGCCGGCCACGCCGATACGCTCGCGATCATTCAGAAGCGCGACGATGCCACGCTCGCGCGGCTGATGACGAACCTCGGCGGCCACGACATGGAGAGCATTCTCGAGGCCTTCGCGCGCGCGCCAAGCGACAAGCCGTGCTGCTTCATTGCCTACACCATCAAGGGTTTCGGACTGCCGTTCCAGGGGCACAAGGACAATCACGCCGGCCTGATGAACAAGACGCAGATGACCGAGTTCCAGACGGCGCAGGGCATCCAGAAGGGCGAGGAATGGGAGCCGTTCGCCGGCCTCACGCTCTCGCATCAGGACATCGCGCATTACCTCACGCGCGTGCCGTTCAATGCCAAGGGAACGCGCGGCCTGCGCGCGGAGCGCATTCCGCTGCCCGAGGCGGCGCCGCTCAGCATCACGGGATCGGCGAGCACGCAGAACGGCTTCGGTCGCATTCTCGATGAGATCGCGAAGCGCGGCGGGCCGCTCGCCGATCGCATTCTCACCATGTCGCCGGACGTGACGGTCTCGACGAATCTCGGACCGTGGGTGAACCGGCGCGGGCTCTTTTCCATGGAGAGCCGCGAGGACGTGTTCAAAGAGCGCGGCCTCATGAGCCCGCAGAAGTGGGAGATGTCGCCGCAGGGCCAGCACTTCGAGCTCGGCATTGCGGAGATGAACCTGTTCCTCACACTCGCGGCGGCGGGCTTGAGCCATTCGCACTTCGGCGAGCGGCTCATTCCCATCGGCACGCTCTACGATCCCTTCATCTGCCGCGGGCTCGATGCGCTGAACTATGCCTGCTACCAGGACGCGCGCTTCATTGTGGTGGCGACGCCGTCGGGCCTCACGCTCGCGCCAGAAGGCGGCGCGCACCAATCTATCGGCACGCCGCTCATCGGCATGTCGCAGGACGGGCTCGCCTCGTTCGAGCCGGCGTTCGTCGACGAGCTTGCTGCGATCATGAGCTGGTCCTTCGAGTACATCCAGCGCGACGGATCGGAAGGCGGGCAGCAGAGCTGGCGGCACGACGAGAAGGGTGGCTCGGTCTACCTGCGGCTCTCGACGCGCCCCGTCGAGCAGATCCAGCGCATCATGTCGCCGGACCTCAATAGGGACATTGTCGAGGGCGGCTACTGGCTGCGGAAGCCCGATGCTTCGACCTCGCTCGCGATCGTCTACATGGGTGCCGTGGCGCCGGAGGCCATCGAGGCGGCCGGGCTGCTGAGCGAGGATCGGCGCGGTGTCGGCGTGCTTGCGGTGACCTCGGCCGATCGACTGACGGCCGGTTGGACGGACGCCCAGCGCGCCCGCGAGCGCGGCCACTACCGGGCGCGCGCACAAATCGAGACGTTGCTGTCGGCGTTGCCGCGCGATGCCGGCATCATCACGGTCTGCGATGCCCATCCGACGACGCTGTCGTGGATCGGCTCGGTGAACGGCCATCGCGTGCGCGCGCTCGGCGTTGAGCACTTCGGTCAGTCGGGCTCGATCCAGGAGCTCTACGGGCACTATGGCCTAGACGTGGAGGCAATCCTCGCCGCGGCCGAGGGCATCATCGGGCGCCCCGTGCGCTATCGCAATCGCGTGGCCTGAGCCGCATCAACAAAGCGTCAAAAGCAAAGGGCGGGGAGCGCAAGCTCTCCGCCCTGTCTAGTTCATCTCGCCCGCGGTCTTTATGCCGCTGGGAAAATCATGGCCGCCGCGGGCAGAGCACAACCGAAGAGTGCGACAGCACCTCTTCCCAGCAGCCCGCGGCAAGCAAACTAGTGCGCGCTGGCCCAGATGCGCTTCTTGGCGAAGTAGAGCAGCACCGCCGTGATCAGCAGGTAGAGAAGCACGAGCAGACCCATGCGCTTGCGCTCATCCTGCTTGGGATCGCCAGCCCAGTGGAGGAAGGCCACGACGTCACGCGACATCTGATCCACGGTTGCCGGCGTGCCGTCCTGGTACTTGATGTTGCCCTCGGTGAGCGGCGGCGGCATCAAGATCTGGTTGCCCGGGAAGGCCTTGTTGTACTGCATACCATCGGCAAGCTTGAAGTCCTTCGGCGCTTCGGCGTAGCCCGTGAGCAGCGCGTGAACATAGTCCGCACCGCCCTCCGAATACCCGGACGCGACGTCCTTCAGGATGTGAAAAGGATGTGCAAATAGCGAGCCGTGGTACTCGATCCCGCGCGCCTTCGTGATCAGCGAGAGGTCGGGTGGATAAGCGCCGTTATGAACTGCCCGCGCTTCCTTCTCGTTGGCGTAGGGTGGCGGCACCGTGTCGGAGAGACGGCCCGGGCGCTTGAACATCTTGCCGTCGTCGTTGGGACCATCTTCGACCTGATAGGTCGCAGCGAGACCCTTGACCGCATCCTCATTGAAAGCCGGTCCACCCGGCTGCGCGAGATTGCGGAAGGCGATGCGCGAGATGCCATGGCAGCTGGCGCAGGCGTCCTTGTAGACCTGGAAGCCGCGCTGGAGCTGGTTCTGGTCAAAGCGACCGAAGAAGCCCGCGAACGGCCACTTCTGGCGGTCGATGTGGATGGCCTCGCCTGCAGCGTACGCGACGAGCGGCGTCGACACGACTGCGAGGGCGAAAACGGCGAGCCTCTTCATCCCGGAGGTAAGGGTCGTCATCGGCTGGCTCTCCCGTCCTTATCGCTTCTCGGGAGCCGAGGTGGCCCCGGCCGGTTTTCCGCTGCCGCCGAGCACCGACTCGGCGATCGAGCGCGGCATGGCCGATGGCGTCTCCATAACTCCCACGATCGGCATGATCAGGAGGAAGAAGGCGAAGTAGTAGGCAGTGAAGAACTGCGCCCAGGCAACGTACACACCCTCCGCCGGCTTGCCACCGAGATAGCCGAGCGCCAGCACCGAGAAGAAGAAGAACCAGAGGAACCACTTGAAGATTGGCCGGTAGCGCGCCGAGCGCACGCGGCTCGTGTCCAGCCAGGGGATGAACACGAGGATGAGGATCGCCGAGAACATGGCGACGACACCGCCGAGCTTCGAGGGGATCGCGCGCAGGATCGCGTAGAAGGGCAGGAAGTACCACTCCGGCACGATGTGCGGCGGCGTTACCAGCGGATTGGCCGGCACGTAGTTGTCCGCGTGGCCGAGGTAGTCCGGCGCGAAAAAGACGAACCACGAGAACAGCAGCACGAACACGCCGAGGCCGAACATGTCCTTCATCACCGCATAGGGCGCCATTGGAACCGCGTCGGCCTTGGTCTTGATGTCGAGACCCGTCGGGTTGTTCTGTCCGACGACATGCAGCGCCCAGATGTGGAGCACGACCACGCCGGCGATCACGAACGGCAGCAAGTAGTGCAGGCTGAAGAAGCGATTCAGCGTCACCGAGGAGACCGAGAAGCCGCCCCAGAGCCACGTGACGATCTTCGTGCCGAGACCCGGAACCACAGCGTCGAGCGAGGAGAAGAGGTTTGTGATGACGGTGACGCCCCAGAAGCTCATCTGCCCCCAGGGAAGCGTGTAGCCGAGGAAGCCCGTCGCCATCATGAGCAGGAAGAGCAACACGCCGAGGATCCACAGCACCTCGCGCGGCGCCTTGTAGGAACCGTAGTAGAGACCGCGGGCCATGTGGATGTAGACGGCGAAGAAGAACATCGAGGCGCCGACCGCGTGCACGTTGCGGATCAGCCAGCCGTAGTTCACATCACGTCGGATGCGCTCGACGGAGTCGAAGGCCATTTCGGCGTGCGGGATGTAGTGCATCGCGAGAACGATGCCCGTCACAATCTGCACAGCGAGGCAGAAGGTGAGGATGCCGCCGAAGGTCCAGAGGTAGTTCAGGTTGCGCGGCGTCGGGAAGTCGACGAACTGGCCATGCATCATGCGCATGATCGGCAGCCGCTCGTCCATCCAGTGCTCGATTCGGGAGCCGGGCTTGTATGTGGATTCGTGCTGAGCCATGGGGAATGCGAAGCCTTCAGCCGATCTTGATCATGGTGTCGGAGAGGAAATTGTACGCCGGCACTTCGAGGTTGCGTGGCGCGGGGCCGCGGCGAATGCGGCCCGCGGTGTCATAGCTCGAGCCGTGGCACACACAGAACCAGCCGTTGTAGTCGCCCTTGACGTCGGAGATGCCCTGCCCCTTCGGAATGCAGCCGAGGTGCGTGCAGATGCCGACCATGACGATCCACTGCTCCTTGCCCGCCTTCGTACGATTCTTGTCGGAGGCCGGTGCGCTCTCGGGGAGCGCATCATTGCGCGCGCTCGGATCCGGGAGCGTATTGGGATCGACAGCGTTGGCCGCTTCGATATCGGCCTTGGTGCGATGGCGGATGAAGACGGGCTTGCCGCGCCACATGACCGTGATCGCCTGGCCCTCCTTGACCGGGGCAACGTCGATCTCGATCGAGGCCATCGCCTGGGTCGAAGCGTCGGGGTTCATCTGCTGGATTAGCGGCCAGAGAGTTGCCGCGCCGCCTACGGCTGCGAATGCGCTCGCCGCAACCACAAGGAAATCGCGTCGTGTCGCATCTTCCGTCTGGGCCGCCAAATCATCCTCCTCTTTCATGCCCCCGGAGCATCATCTGCCCCGCCTTCCTCGACCCGGAGCGCCCTCCGGATGCGACGCCCGTTCCAGGGGCGCCCATCCAAGGACAGTGCGGGAGGTCGGCAAGGGCACTACGCTGCCGGAGACCGGCTTACACTTGCCCCATGGCGCCGGCGGGCACCATCAAACAGCCATACCCCTGACGCGGTATCCCCATGATCATGACGTGAGCCCGCTCCTCCCCGGAACGGGCGATTTGACGCGCGTACTTTTTGCATCCTTTCTAAGCTCACACAAGCATGTCGGCCGACATGGCCGATGGGCAATTTGGCGCATGCCGCGCTGGATCAAGGTGCCGTGCCAGCTTGCATGGCGCGCACGCCCGAATGGAACTGGAAAACCTCGCCATGCGCTTGGCGCTCTATCAGCCTGACATTCCTCAGAATGCCGGCACGATGCTGCGACTTGCTGCCTGCCTCGGCGTCGGTGTCGACGTGATCGGGCCCGCGGGATTCGACTTCGGCGATCGCAATCTGCGCCGTGCCGGGCTCGACTACCTCGATCATGTGGAGATCGCGCGGCACGTGTCGTTCTCAGCTTTCATTGCCGCGCGCTCGGCGTCGGCGCCGGCGGGGCGCCTCATCCTGCTCACGACGGCCGGTGACATGAACTACACTGATTTCGCGTTTGCCGAAGGAGACACGCTGCTGCTCGGCCGAGAGAGCGCGGGCGTGCCGGATGGCGTCCACCAAATGGCGGATGCGCGTGTCCGCGTTCCCATGCGGCCGGGACTGCGCTCGCTCAATGTCGCGGTCGCGGCCGCCATGGTGCTCGGGGAAGCCTTGCGGCAGACGGGTGGGTTCGGACGGTGCTAGGCGCTAGACGCGCGGCCAGACCTGCGGGAACTCGGTGCCGCCGAAGGGTGCGCCGTGCTCGAATTCGAGGTCGGGGAATGGCGGGGAGGTGCGGCCATTGCGCTTGACGAACGTCGCGCCGTCGCCGACCCAGCGGAATGAGATGGCACGGCGCCGGTTCGACGTCGTGTTGGCCGGCGCGCCGTGCAGCGTGCGGAAGTCGAAGGCGACGACGTCGCCCGGCTGCATTGGCCAGGAGCGGATCTCGAACTCGCCTTTGCGGGTCGCCATGTCGGGGACGCGCTCGCTCTCGTCGCCGGCGTAGAGGCTCGTGCCGTCGAAGCGCTCGGGCCGAAAATCCTTGCCCCACCTATGCGAGCCCGCGACGTACTCGAGCGCGATCTCGGAAGGTACCGGATCGAGCGGCACCCAGAAGCTCACGGACTTCTGGCCCTCCACGAGGTAGTAGGGTTGGTCCTGATGCCAGGGCGTCGGCATGGAGTTACCGGGTTCCTTCACGAGCACGTGGTCGTGGAAGAAGCTCGCGGTCTTCGAGCGCATGAGGCGCGCGGCTGCCTCGGCCATGCTCGAGTTGAGCACCGCATCCCGGTAGCCCGGGATGCGCTGCCAGTTGCAGAAGTCCTGGAAGAAGGGCGCGGTGCCATCAGCCGGCCGGTACGTGCGCTCGAAGCGGCTCGGCGCCGCCATGTTCTCGGCGACGGCGCCGGCGAGATCGCCGACACGATCGGCCAGCAGCCCCGGCAACAGAACGACGCCATCGCGATCGAACGCTTCGACCTGCTCGCCGCTGATCTTGATCACGCTCTTCCTCCCCTGCGCAAAGCGGGGCGATCTGATCGTGTGCCGTCCCCTGCTTCGCTAGTTGAGCGCGTCCTTGAGCGTTTTGGAAGCCTGGAACTTCGGGACGATCGACGCCTTGATGTCGATTTCCTTGCCGGTCTGCGGGTTGCGGGCCTTGCGCGCGGCACGCTTGCCGACCTTGAAGGCGCCGAAACCCGGCAGCCGCACTTCCTCGCCCTTCTGCAGCGTGCTCTGGATGTGCTTCAGAACGGCATCGACGGCCGCACCGGCTTTTTCCTTCGTCAGTTCGACCTCAGCGGCCACCGCGTCGATCAGATCTTTCTTGCTCATTGGAACCCTCCTTGCGACGCGCCTCAAGCGCTGTCCGGGCGAAGCCACCCTAGATTTCGTCAGGCAACCGCGCGAACCGCGGCGGCACCCGCGCTAACAAGCCCCCTGATTGGGCCGCGTCAAGCGCAAAATGCGCACAAGATAGTGTTCAATATCGCCGTGGAAACGCCGAGAAACGCGCATTATTTGCATGGTTTGATAGCGGATTGTCTGACGACAACAAACGCGTGACTGCGCGCTCCATGGCAACATTATACTTACTTCAGTTCCCTGAGTGACACTCACCTCCGGCGCGGCTAGTCTGTATTTTCCATACACTCAGCAGCATTCAGCCAGTAAATTGATGAGCTCAGCCATCGATATTCAGGAACAGCCGCCATGGTGGGCGTCGCCCACTTTATGGATTGTACTTGCAGTAGCAACAACAATCCCGTTTTTCTTCGCCGCGATCCCACCGCTGACCGACCTGCCGAACCACGTCGCCCGCTTTCATATTATTCTCAACTTCGATCGGACTCCGTTCTTCCAGGAGAACTACACGATTGAATGGCGGCTGATCGGCAACTTGGGCGTCGATATACTTGTTTGGCTGTTCGGGCCGATCTTCGGCGCTGAAACCGCGACACGTCTTGTCACAGGCCTCATTCCGCCGCTAACGGTCGCCGGAATATACGCTACGAGCCGAGCGCTGAACGGAGAGGTTGCTCCGAGCGCGCTCGTTGCGGTGCCACTTGCCTATACCTGGCCTCTCTACACGGGCTTCCTGAATTTCTGCCTGTCCATGGCGATGGCGCTTCTGGTGTTCGCCTTCTGGGTGCGAATGCGCGAGCGCAGCTTCCTCTCGCGGCTCATCATATTCGCTCCCCTCAGCTTTGTGACGTGGGTCGCACACATAGGCGGATGGGGATTGCTTGGACTATCTGTTCTCGGCTTTGAACTCGTCCGATCCGCTCGAGAGCGGGGGCTATCCGTACGTGGCCTCGTCGAGGCGAGTGTCGCTACACTGCCTTTCGCGCTCATGATTGCCTTCACGCTTATGTGGCGCAGCGACGCCTCGAGCGCGCTCGGAATTTTGTTCGAGGAGAGCTACGTCGTTGGCAAGCTGACGTCGGTCGCTTCCATCTTTCGCGAGCAGTATATCGTCTGGGATCTGTTCTGGTTGCTGGCAATCTGTGGCCTCACGCTCGCCTTCCTTGTATTCGGCGGGCTACAGATAAATGCCACTGGCTTGACTATCGCTATCCTGACAATGCTCGCGTTTGCCGCCTGCCCATGGGCAGTGTTCGGCAGCTATTTTGCAGATCGCAGACTTCTCGCCTACGCAGCCATTTTCGTCCCGCTCGCCGTTGGCTTGAATCAGCAGGTGCTTGCAAATCCTGAGCGGCGGCGAATCCTCTCCCTCATCGCCTTGTGCAGCGTCGTCCTCTTTACTGCGCGCATCGCGGTTACTTCAGCGGTGTGGCATCAGACAGATGTCGCCTTCAACCAACACCTCGCGCTCCTCGAGAAGCTGCCGAGAAACCCCCGGGTCTTTGCCCTCAAAGTCGAGCCTTGTCCAAAGGAGTGGTACCGCGCGGGCCGGATCAACCATCTGCACCAGTACGTCACTATTCGCAAGGATGGCCTCGTCAACGGCATTTTCCAGGACAGCGGCTGGAATCAAGTACAGCTCCGTCACCGCACCCTGGACGGTTTCGATTCAAACATGGGCCCGACAGTTCGCGACGCGGCCTGCCCGCCAGCCTACAGCGGACAGACGTTCCAATCGTCGATCAAGCTGTTTCCAAGAAATCAATTCGATTACCTTTTGATCCAGTCAAAAGCTCCGCTCCCCACGTTCGATGTGGCTGGCCTGAAGCTGCTCGGCGCCAGCGGGAACGATCGACTTTTTGCGATTGTCAAACCGTGAGGGAGCCGGCGCGAACTTAAGCGCCGAGCGCATCCGGCCTGCTTTCATGATCGCCAAAAAAAGAAAGCGCCCACCGAGTTCGGTGGGCGCCTCCTGACTTGTCTGCCTCGCTCCAGCGAATCAGTGCGCCGTCGCCGTCGGCCGCTTGTCGCCGCCGCCTTCCTGCACGGGACCGCCGTCGGTCTCCCAGGCGATCGGCTCAGGCTGGCTGACGAGCGCGTGCTTGAGCACGTCGTCCATCCGCGCGACCGGCGCGATCTCGAGCGCGTTCTTCACGTTGTCGGGGATCTCAGCGAGATCCTTCACGTTCTCCTCCGGGATCAGCACCTTCTTGATGCCGGCCCGAAGCGCCGCAAGGAGCTTCTCCTTCAATCCGCCGATCGGCAGCACGCGCCCGCGGAGCGTGATCTCGCCGGTCATGGCGACATCCTTGCGCACCGGGATCGCAGTGAGCACAGAGATGATCGCGGTGACCATCGCGACACCTGCGGAAGGACCATCCTTCGGCGTCGCGCCTTCGGGAACGTGGACGTGGATGTCCTTGGTCTCGAAGCGGGACGCGGGGATGCCGAAGTCGACCGAACGCGAGCGCACGTAGGCATTCGCGGCCTGGATCGATTCCTTCATCACATCGCGCAGGTTACCCGTGACGCTCATCTTGCCCTTGCCGGGCATCATGACGCCTTCGATCGTCAGGATCTCTCCACCGACCTCGGTCCACGCCAAGCCCGTGACGACGCCGACCTGATCGGTCAGCTCCGCCTCGCCATAGCGGTACTTCGGCACGCCCAGGTAATCCTGGACGTTGGTGTCTGAGACCTCGACGGTCTTCTTTTCGGTCGAGAGGATGTCCTTGACCGCCTTGCGGGCGAGTTTGGAAACCTCACGCTCGAGCGAACGCACGCCAGCCTCGCGGGTGTAGCGGCGGATGAGCGTCTTCAACGCGTCATCGTCGACCGTCCACTCGCCGGGCTCGAGGCCATGCGCCTGCTGCGCCTGCGGGATGAGATGGCGCTTCGCGATCTCGACCTTCTCGTCCTCGGTGTAGCCGGCGAGACGGATGATCTCCATGCGGTCCAGAAGGGCCGGCGGGATGTTCAGCGTGTTCGCCGTCGTCACGAACATCACACTCGAGAGATCGTAGTCGACCTCGAGGTAATGGTCGTTGAACGTGTGGTTCTGCTCGGGGTCGAGGACCTCGAGAAGTGCGGAGGCGGGATCGCCGCGGAAGTCCGAGCCCATCTTGTCGATCTCGTCGAGAAGGAAGAGCGGGTTGGTCCGCTTGGCCTTCTTCATCGACTGGATGATCTTGCCGGGCATGGAGCCGATGTACGTGCGACGGTGGCCGCGGATCTCGGCCTCGTCACGCACACCGCCGAGGCTCATGCGCACGAACTCGCGGCCCGTGGCATTCGCGATCGACTTGCCGAGCGAGGTCTTGCCGACGCCGGGAGGACCAACGAGACAGAGGATCGGCCCCTTGAGCTTGTTCGTGCGGGCCTGCACGGCCAGGTACTCGAGGATGCGCTCCTTGACCTTCTCGAGGCCGAAGTGCTCCTTGTCCAGCACGGCCTGGGCCTCGGCCAGGTCCTTCTTGACCTTGCCACGCACACCCCAGGGGATTGACAGCAGCCAGTCGAGGTAGTTGCGAACGACCGTCGCCTCGGCCGACATCGGGCTCATCTGCTTGAGCTTCTTCAGCTCGGCAAGTGCCTTGTCCTTGGCCTCCTTCGAGAGCTTGGTGTTCTCGATCTTCTCCTCGAACTCGGCGATGTCGTCGCGCTCGTCGGTGTCGCCGAGCTCCTTCTGGATCGCCTTCATCTGCTCGTTGAGATAGTACTCGCGCTGCGTCTTCTCCATCTGGCGCTTGACGCGGCTGCGGATCTTTTTCTCGACCTGCAGCACGGAGATCTCGCTCTCCATCAGCGTATAGACGCGCTCGAGCCGCTCGGAGACCTTGGTGATCTCGAGAACGTCCTGCTTGTCGGAAATCTTGACCGCGAGGTGCGAGGCAACCGTGTCGGCAAGCTTCGAGTAGTCCTCGATCAGGCTGATGGTGCCGAGCACCTCAGGGCTGATCTTCTTGTTGAGCTTCACATAGCTCTCGAACTGCGACATGGCCGAACGGGCCAGCGCCTCGAGCTCCTCCTTGTTGCCGGAGGTCTCGGCCAAGCGCTCGATCTCGGCTTCGAAGTGGTTCGCGTTCTCGGTGTACTTGACGATCTTCGCGCGCGCGCTGCCTTCGACGAGCACCTTCACGGTACCGTCAGGGAGCTTCAGGAGCTGGAGCACGGACGCGAGCGTGCCGATCTTGTAGATGGCGCCCGGCGTCGGATCGTCGTCGGCTGCATTCTTCTGCGCGACGAGCAGGATCTGCTTGTCGGTCCGCATGACCTCCTCGAGCGCATTGATTGAGCGCTCGCGCCCGACGAACAGCGGGACGATCATGTAGGGAAACACCACGATGTCACGCAGCGGCAGGACCGGGAAGACTTCCCTGCCGGTCCCTTTCTCCCGGGTTACTTTCTCTTCGCTCATGGTGTCACCGCCTTTTCTCTTCGCCTCAGGACCCGCACTCGGCATCCCGGCAATGCATTTACGCTGCTGCGGGCCTTTTCCGTTGGCCAACCTCGCGACGCGCAACCTCGAGCACTCTCTCGCCGATCACGCTTACAGGTTTCCGGCCCCTACGGGCGACGCCCACAGCATAGTACGATCGCACAGGCTCATATGGTGAGCCCCGCGATAGGGTTAAAGATCAGCGCGGCTCAGCCGCACCCAGCTATGCGCCGATACAAACCCACCCCTGCGGGCGGCCCCCGGCTGATCTCAGGCGATCGTGCCCTTTTCCTCGGCGCGCTCGGCATAGATGCGGAGCGGCCGGGCACCACCTTCGATCACCTCGGGGCCGATGACGATTTCCTCCACCCCCTTCAAGTTCGGCAGCTCGAACATCGTGTCGAGCAGGATCCCCTCCATGATCGAGCGCAGTCCGCGTGCGCCGGTCTTACGCTCGATTGCCTTTTTCGAGATGGACTTCAGTGCGTCCTGCGTGATGGTCAGGCGCACGTCCTCCATCTCGAACAAGCGCTGATATTGCTTCACCAGCGCGTTCTTGGGCTCCGATAGAATTTGGATCAAAGCCTTCTCGTCGAGATCCTCGAGCGTTGCGATCACCGGCAGGCGGCCGATGAACTCGGGGATCAGGCCGAACTTCAGAAGGTCCTCGGGCTCAACGGCACGCAGGATGTCGCCAGTGCGCCGCTCGTCGGGGCCGATCACAGTCGCCCCGAAGCCGATCGAGGTGCCTCGGCCGCGCCGCGCGATGATCTTCTCGAGACCGGCAAAAGCGCCGCCGCAGATGAAGAGGATGTTGGTCGTGTCGACCTGCAGGAACTCCTGCTGCGGGTGCTTGCGACCGCCCTGCGGCGGCACCGAGGCAACCGTGCCTTCCATGATCTTGAGCAGCGCCTGCTGGACGCCCTCGCCCGACACGTCGCGCGTGATCGAGGGGTTGTCCGACTTGCGGCTGATCTTGTCGACCTCGTCGATGTAGACAATGCCGCGCTGCGCGCGCTCGACGTTGTAATCGGCGGCTTGAAGCAGCTTCAGAATGATGTTCTCGACGTCCTCGCCGACGTAACCGGCCTCGGTGAGCGTCGTCGCGTCGGCCATTGTGAAGGGCACATCGAGGATGCGGGCGAGCGTCTGCGCGAGCAGCGTCTTGCCGCAACCGGTCGGGCCGACCAGCAGGATGTTCGACTTGGCGAGCTCGACGTCGTTGCCCTTGGTCGCGTGGTTCAGACGCTTGTAGTGGTTGTGTACGGCGACCGAGAGGACGCGCTTCGCGTGGGACTGGCCGATCACGTAGCTGTCGAGCACGGCGCAGATCTCCTGCGGGCTCGGCACGCCGTCGCGCGACTTCACGAGGGTGTTCTTGTTCTCCTCGCGGATGATGTCCATGCAGAGCTCGACGCATTCATCGCAGATGAATACGGTCGGTCCCGCAATCAGCTTGCGGACCTCATGCTGGCTCTTGCCGCAGAAGGAGCAGTAGAGGGTGTTCTTCTCGTTTGGCATTGGCTGTCCTGCACCCGTTCCCGGTCTTGCGCGCGACCAAATCGTCTTCGCGCGGAGCTTGTCGTCACCCTCGAAGCGCTTATCGCAACCCGAGGCACCCTAGCGACGCGTCAACCAGCTTGTCGAGCTGATCATGGGCGCAGCGCCAGATCAACTATCCATTCCGTAAGACCCGCAGCTAAGGCTAAGGGCATTGCGGGAATTGCAACCCCAATGTGACATACGAGCCGCACTGGTGTTGCGCGCGACCCCGCATTGCCCTGCAATCCATGCGCCACCGGCGATGGGAGCCCTGGAATGCGTCGGTTTTGGGACTGCAGCTGGCCCGGCACCCATGATGTGCATAGGGCCCGGCCAACAGGTGATTCGAGGCCTCAGGCCCCCTTCTCGCCATCCGCTTTGGGCTCAATATCATCGCGGCGAGAAAGCACCCGGTCAATCAGTCCGAATTCCTGAGATTGCTCAGCCGTCATGAAGTAATCGCGGTCAAGCGTCTTTTCAACCTGCTCGTACGTCTGGCCCGTGTGCTTAACGTAAACTTCGTTCAGGCGTCGCTTCATCTTCACGATATCTTCGGCGTGCCGCTCGATATCACTGGCTTGCCCCGAAAAGCCACCTGAAGGCTGGTGCACCATGATCCGGGCATTGGGGAGAGCGTAACGCATCCCCTTCTCGCCGGCGCAGAGCAGCAAAGAGCCCATGGAAGCAGCCTGGCCGATGCACAATGTCGCAATCGGCGGCTTGATGAACTGCATGGTGTCGTAAATAGCCATGCCCGAGGTCACCACACCACCCGGCGAGTTGATGTACATGGCGATTTCCTTCTTGGGGTTCTGGGCCTCAAGAAAAAGAAGTTGCATGCACACAGACGAGGCCATGTGGTCCTCGATCGGGCCGATCACGAAGATGATCCGCTCCTGCAGCATCCGCGACGGCAGGTCGTAGGGCCGCTCGCCGCGCGCCGTCTGCTCGATCACCGTCGGCCAATAGGTGGCGACCGGGGAGTTGTGGAGCCGATCAGCGCCAAAGGGGGGGATCATCATAGGGGAGTCCTGCGGGCTTGAGGAAAGGCAGGCCGACAGCATTGCTGGACCTGCCGGTCGAGAATCACTTCACCGACACTGCTTATATAGGACGCGGCGGCCGGACTTCACCCACTCCTGGCGTCATCGACTCCTACGTCGTGCCTTCAAGTGTGCCGCGCGTCCGGGGCATATATAGGACGCCGCGGCGCAACTTCACTTGGCGCGCTGACCGACCCGCTCAGCCGGCCACGCCGGGGACAGCCGTATCCGCATCGTCCGGCATCTTGAGCAGATCCTCGCGCGACACCTTCTTGTCCGTCGGCTTCGCTTCACCGAGGATGTGGTCGACGACCTTGTCCTCATAGATCGGCGCGCGAAGCTGCTGAACGGCGCCCGGTGTCTTCTCGAAATACTCGTAGACCATACGCTCCTGGCCGGGGAAGCGGCGCGCCTCACGGAAGAGCGCGTTACGAAGCTCCTCCTGCGACACCTCGACCTTGGCCTTGTCCCCGATCTCGGCAAGCACGAGACCAAGGCGTACGCGGCGCTCGGCGAGGGTGCGATACTCGGCCCTCGCGCTCTCTTCCGTCTTACCCTCATCCTCGAAGCTCTTGCCGGACTGCTTGAGCGTGTTGTTCACCTGGTTCCAGATCTGTTCGAACTCCTGGTTCACGAGGTTTTCCGGCAGCTCGAAGCTGTGCGCCTTGTCGAGCGCATCGAGGAGCGCCCGCTTGATCTTCGTGCGCGAGAAGTCGGCATACTCGCCTTCGATACGCTCGCGCATGACTTTGCGGAGCGCCTCGAGCGAGTCGAGGCCGAAGCCCTTGGCAAAATCCTCGTTGATCTCCGGCTTAACGGGCTTTGCGACCGACTTCACCTTGGTCGCGAACGAAGCTTCCTTGCCAGCGAGCTCGGCGACCTGATACTCGGCCGGGAATGTCGCCTTGATGGTCGGCTCGTCGCCGGCCTTCGCACCCTTGAGGCCATCCTCGAAGCCGGGGATGAAGCCGCCTCGGCCGAGCACGATTTCCATGTCCTCGCCCGTGCCACCCTCGAAAGGGGTGCCGTCGATCGAGCCTGCAAAGTCGATCTTGAGTTGGTCGCCCTCAGCGGCGACGCGGCCCTCCTCGACCTCGAAATTCACATTGCGCTCGGCGAGATCGGCAACGGCCTTGTCGATCGTCTCGTCATCGACCTCCACGACCTCGCGCTCGAGCTTGAGCGTCGAGAAATCGACGAGATTGATCTTCGGCAGCACCTCGAACGACATGGTGTAGGCAAGGTCGGCCTTGCCATCCATCACCTGCTCGATCTCGTCCTTGTCCTCGCTGAAGGCGATCTGCGGCTGCATGGCCGGCCGCTCCTGGCGGTCCGTCAGCGCCTGCTGGGAGGACTTCTCGACGAGGTCCTGCAACACCTCGGCCATGAGCGAGCGGCCGTAGACCTTCTTGATGTGGCCGACGGGAACCTTGCCCTTACGGAAACCCCTGATCTGGATGGTGTCCTTGACCTCGTCGAGGCGGCTCGTGAAGCGCTCGGCGAGTTCGTTGGCGCCCACGACGACCTTGAGCGTCCGCTTCAATCCGTCCGTACTCGTTTCCGTGACTTGCATATCGACCATCATCCACTCGTGAAGGCAGCAGGATCGCCGCCGCATCTTTTAGTTTCCCGCCGGCTACTGGGAAGAGGCTTCTCGCCACATGCGTGACGCCTTGCCGGCGGCGGCTGTACGCCACCTGATCTCCGTCTGCTGCATCCTCATGGGATACAACGTGAATTTCTCGTTCGCGGGCTTGGCTCGGCTTGGTGCGGACGGAGGGACTCGAACCCCCACGACTTGCGTCACTGGAACCTAAATCCAGCGCGTCTACCAATTCCGCCACGCCCGCCACCCGCGCTTGCCGCTGCCGGGCGCGATGGCGCCGACATATATCCGGCCCTGTTGCCCGGGATCAACGCTTTCTTTGGGGCGTCATCGTATAGCCCAGTGACGGCGCTGTTGGCCGGGCTCGCCCGTCTCGTGATCCCGCCGCCCTTGCCGGAGTTCCCGATGCGGGCTACCTCTAAACCCGTGTCAGTATTCGAGCAAAGGTAAAGCATCTAACGCTCCGCACCGCCAGCGCACCTACCTTCTCGCCGCCCCCCAATCGTACGCATCTCCGTTATTCTAGAAAGTGTTCGAGGATTTGCCTATGAAATGGCCGGGACGGTTCGTCTTGTTCTGGGGCGTTCTCGGCGTCATTATATTATTGATCTCCTTTAACTGGCGGCATCACCTTCCGACTGCCGGAATTCTGTTTCTCTATTTATTTTCTCTCGGCATCGCCAGCGCGATGCGTGCGCGCCGCTTCTCGGCCGTGATCTATAATTTGTCGTTCGTGCTCGCTGCACTTGCCGTGTTCGAGATTTATCTCTGGTACGTCGCGCCGCCCGGAACACACTATGAAGGCACTTATGACACGGCTCGCTTTTTCACAGCCAATGCGGATCTGGGTTACGCCATTCTGCCGGAAGAGCGCATTTATCGCTCAATTCGCAAGGCGGACAGCGGCACGTTGATCTATGACGTGCAGTATCCAATAGATCAGTACGGGCAACGCAAGTCCGTACCTGCTGCCGCAGGCGCCCAGACGCCCACCGATCTACAGAACCGCAGGCCGGTTTTCTTTTTCGGCTGCTCGTTCACATTCGGGGAAGCTGTCAGCGAAGATCCTTTCCCCCAGGCCTTCTCGAAGATGTCCGGCATCCGGTCGCTCAATTTTGGTGTGCCCGGTTATGGCCCACATCAGTTCCTGCGTTCACTCGAGCAAGGTCTTCCCAGGGCAGTTGAGCCAAACGATCCGCTCGCAATTGTCTTCACGCTGCTCCCGGAAGACCACGTTTGGCGGGCTGGTGGCCTCGAACCGTGGGACAAGCACGGGCCTCTTTACGAGATCGTCGATGGTAAGGCCACGTACGTCGGCCCATTCTCAGCTCAGAATGCGAAGGAGCCGCATCGGCCTGAACCCCTCGCAGAACGCGTGTGGAAAGCCGCGCTCTTCCAGTCTCGGATCTATAATTATTTGACCTACAGTAAGCCGGCTGCCCGCGGGACGATGGCCGATCGCGAAAGAGTCCTCGCGATCCTCCAGGCTTCGAAAGAGCAGTCAGAGCGCAAGTATCATGCGCGCTTCATGGTTGTGCTTTGGGACGTAGGCCCCCAACGCGGGCCTCGCGCCGAATGGTTTGCCCAGAAATTGCCGGAGCTTGGAATACCGACGTTGCGCATCTCGAGTAAACTGCCCGATCTTGGGTCGGCAAAATACGTTGTGGATGCTCGGTTCGACGCGCATCCGAATGGCGAGGCTCATGCGTTGGTTGCGAGAGCCATACGACCATTCATCGAAGAGAATATTTCGTCACCTTCTGCAAATCACTGAATATTCCCTCACTCTTCCGCGCGAGCTTCCTATGGCTTCTCCATGATCAGACGGCCTCTCGTCGGCCTTTTTCCGCATTCACAAACGTGAGCGGTAGCGCAGTCGTGTATTTGATCTGCTCCATGGCGAAAGCGGAGGACACCTTCGTGATGTCGATCCGAGAGATGAGCTTTTTGTAGAAAGCGTCATACGCCGCAATATCAGGAACGACCACCCGGATCAGATAATCCACCTCGCCCGACATGCGATAGAACTCGGCGACCTCCGGGAGATCGAAAACGGCGGCGTGGAAGCGCTCCAGCCAGTCGAGATTGTGCTGGTCCGTCTTGATCGAGACGAAAACGGTCACCCCGGCATTGACTTTTGCCGGGTCCAGAACTGCCACCCGGGCCCGGATAACGCCGGCCTCGTCGAGCTTCTGGATGCGCCGCCAGCACGGAGTCGTCGAGAGCCCGACGATCTTGCCGATCTCCGCGATCGGCATGGTTGCATCAGCCTGCAGCAGGCCAAGGATCTTCAGATCCATCGCATCGAGTTCCACGATCATCCCTCCAGGAGGAAATTTTTGCTCAGACAAGATATGTCGGCAGCTACCCCGAACTCCAATAGGTCTCCGTCACGAAGTTCTAGTATTTTATTCCACAATCTGCAACTCCTCCCCTTGCTTCCCGCGCGTTCTGCCGCCAGATTCAACGCGTCGGTAGAAAGCTTTTGCCGCGCACGGGGAACCTCATGGACAAGCCGATTTTCATTACGCCGGAGTTCGCCGTGACCTCGGCCCTCAAGCCGGAGGACTTCGCGGCAGCCGCTGCCGCGGGTTTCCGCTCCATCCTCTCCAATCGCCCCGACGGCGAGGCAGAAGGCCAGCTCAGCGGACGTACCGAAGCCGTCCTCGCCTGGCAGGCCGGCCTCCAGTTCCGCCACGTGCCCGCCCCCAAGCTCGACATTTTCACGGACGAGGTCGTGGAGGCCATGTCCGACGCCGTCGCGACCCTCAAGGGCCCGATCCTCGCTCATTGCGCGAGCGGGGTCCGCTCCGCCATTGCGTGGGCCGCGGCGAGTTCCAGAGGGGGCAACGTCGACTGCATTCTGCAGGCGCTGGAAAGGGCGGGCTTCGATCTCGATTTCCTGCGCGATGACCTCGATGCCCAGGCTGACCGCGCCCGCTGGATCGGACCGCGCGCCAAGGCGCTCGATTGCGGCGAGGCCGCGAAGCTCGAAGCTGCGACGGCGGCGTAATTCGCGCCTTCGGCGCGAGTGGGGCCTGGACCCCACGCCCCGATCGGGGACACCCCCGAACCCCCGTCTTTTATTGATTTGGTGCATCGCCGAGGGGATTGCCCACTATCCTCGGCATTGATCCGCACTAAGTTGCACCAATGACCGAAATCACATTCAGAGGCGTACGCGCCTCCTACAGAACGTGGGGGAAAGGCCCCGCGCTCGTGCTCCTGCACGCAGGCGGAAGCTCCGGCGCACAATGGAGCAAGACGGGCGACGCGCTCGCCGACGCGCACACGCTCATCGCGCCGGACTTGCTGAGCTATGGCGCCACGGAGCCGTGGCCCGAGCAGGGCGGCCTGACGCATGAGCTTCAGGCACACCTCGTCGCTGACATCATAGAAGCTGAAAGCAGCACCCCACTCGATATTGTCGGGCATTCCTATGGCGGTGCGACCGCTTTGCGCCTCGCACTACAGCGTCCTGATCTCGTGCGCTCGCTGATGCTGATCGAGCCCATGGTGAGCTGGCTTCTGAAGGACGCCGGCGATCCGCTCTACGAAGAGGGCATCAGCATCGCCAACACATTCATCGCGAGCGTTCAGGCTGGAAAGCCGGAGACTGGCTGGGAATTCTTCATCGACGGCCGCAACGGCGCCGGAACCTGGGCGCGCATGTCAGAGGAGTCGCGCGGGCGATTTCTGGCTCAGTCGGAGCGCGTACGGGAGGGCTTCATCTCAAACCTCAATCACCGCATGAGCCTCGCCGAATGCAGCAGCATTCGTGTCCCCGTAACGGTTCTGCGCGGCGCCACGACGACGCCAACCGACCGTCGCATCAGTGAGCTGGTACACAGCGCGATCGCGCAATCGCACTTTGAGATGATCCCCGAGGCCGGGCACATGTCCCCGTTCACGCACCCACTCGAAGTAGCACGGCTCGTGCGAGAGCATCTCGCACGAGCCGGTGCATCTGGCATCCGCCGCGGGCATGGCACGGCGGATTGAGGCGATGGCACCCCTTTCCGGCAGCCCGCGGCCCTAATCCAAAACTACTCCGCCGCGTTCACGCCCGTACCGATCTGACAGGCGACGCCCGTACCGCCGAGACCGCAGTAGCCGTGCGGGACTTTGTGCAGGTACTGCTGGTGATAGTCCTCGGCGAAGTAGAAGGACGGCGCATCCAGGATCTCGGTCGTAATTGGACCAAACTTGCGGGTTGCGAGCGCCTTGCCGAACGTCTCCTTCGACGCTTCCGCAGCCGTGCGCTGCGCACCATCGAAGACGTAGATGCCCGAGCGGTACTGCGTGCCGACATCATTGCCCTGGCGATTGCCCTGCGTCGGGTCGTGGTTCTCCCAGAACGTCTTGAGCAGGGTCTCGTAGCTCACCTTTTTCGGATCGAAAACGACGAGCACAACCTCGTTATGCCCCGTCTGTCCTGAGCAGACTTCCTCGTACGTCGGGTTCGGCGTGTAGCCCGCGGCATAGCCGACGGCGGTGATCCAGATGCCCTCCTCGAGCTCCCAGAACTTGCGCTCTGCGCCCCAGAAGCAGCCCATGCCGAACATGGCCATCTGCATCCCCTCGGGATAGGGGCCCTTGAGCTCGTGACCGTTGAGCGCGTGTACGCGTGCGGTCGGAATGGGATCAGCGCGGCCCTTGAGGGCCTGATCGCGCGAAATCATCTCTGCTTTCTTGCGGAAGAACAGCATGGTGTGTGCCTTGTCTCGTTGAAAGCTGCGATGCACTATGCTGTCCCTAATATAAGCACGAATGGTCGCGGGTACCATGTCGCGGACCGCGGGGGGCAGTAGCGATGGCGGTATCGATGGCGTCGGGGGCCGTGTTCGAGCGCCAAATCTACCGTCCTGGCGGTGCGCGGCGCTTCCTGCTCGCCATGGCCATACTGCTGCTACTACCCTTTGCGGCGAGCGTACCGATCATGCTCGGCCAGCGACTCAGCGCCGGCATCTGGCTCGGCACGGGCGGGCTCGCGCTCATGGGCCTTGCCTTCGCGATCATTCTCGGCATGCTCCTCATCCAATTCCTTCATGCGCTGCGGGCCCGCGTCGAGCTCGGCCCCGAGGCCGTCGAGGTGACGCTGCCGGCCGGACGATGGCTGACGCCTGCGCTCGCCTACCGAAGCCGGAAGGTCCGCTATGACGACATCCAGGCCGTCGAGACACGCGGCGAATTGTATGGCGGCGCGCTGGCGCCCGTGCTCATGCAGGGCGTAAATCTGATCACGCGCGACGGGGAGAAGATCCCGCTCGGCCACGTGAATGCGCACTGCGAGGACCCCGCACTCCCATGCCTCTCGATCGGCTGTGAGATCGCCCGGCGCGCCGGCATCGAAGTCCAGGATCGCGGCGCCGTGCATCGCAAGCTGCCGCAGCCGATGTCGGGCCTAGGGTTCATGGCGTCGGTCGCTGGCGACACGCCGCTCGCGCCCGAGGAAATGGCGCGCGTCTCAGCGCGGCATCGTCAGGTCACGATCGGCCTCGTGGCGGGGCTCGTGACTCTCTTGGCCGTCGGCCTCGCGCTCGATATCGCGGCGGGCCCCGTCGGCGGCGCGTCGATTTCGGCGAGCAGCAAGAGGTGAGCGCTCCGGCGTTTCCGCGCGCCATCGACAGCCCTCCCGCTGCACGTTTGTCCTACGTTGGAATTTGGCGCTTCTTGATCGCATCACGCAGCGAGCTGAGCGCCGCCTTCAGCTCTTGGTCTGTTGTCGTCGTGATCTGTTGTGACAGTCTCTGGACCAGTTCCTGGCGATGCTCGTTCGTGATGATTGGATCGTAGCTGCGCAGTACTTCAAGCGCGCCCCGGCTCATCGCCAGAAGCTCGGGCTTGGCATAGACGTTTGCTTCGGTCATGCGATGCACCAGATCGGAATAGAGCTTGAGCGCAGCGATCTTCATCCGATTGAGATCATCGACTTGCGCCTGATACCATTTGTCCTTCGTGGCGGCCGATAGATACGGTTCACTGAGCTCCATCAACATCCCGGCGATCTTCGCCTCATAGAGCATCAGCTGAGCGACCTCCGCAGCGTAGGGTTTGCCCTTCTGCATCTCGCTCGAATAGAGCGTTACAAGCTGGTGCACCGGGTGCAGGGCACTGTTCAGCTTCTGAAAGCGAATAGTGGCGGAGAGCGTCGCATTGAGCCCCACACGCAGAGGGATATTGTCCGCGTGCACCATCCGTTCGAAAACCGGCTTGGTCGATGCATCGGCGATTGTCGGCAACGACAGGCCATCTCTCTCGACGCGCTCGAGCAAGGCCCTGTAGCTCGTCCCATCCCATGCATTTTCGATGGATGGATAGCGCTTTTGGGCGTGGGCTGACGGCGCGGCCAACACCAGGCACAAGAGCAGCCAAGCTGATGAAGTCAGTGCCTTGAACAGTTGTCCCATGAGAGCTCCCTTGGCGAGGCGGACCGTCCGGTGCCAGCTGTGAGACAAGGGAGCCTGATCTATGTGGCGGCAGTCTGATCCCGGTGCGGCGCGCTCGGCGCGCGCCCGAAGGCTCGACCCATCATGGGCGAGCGACGAATTGGGGGGATGTCCGGGACGCTGGGCGGACGTCGTTGCGGCGGTCCACAACGACGGTCACTTTGAAGCTAAGCCATTGAAGGACAATGGCGCGAGCGACGGGACTTGAACCCGCGGCCTCCGGCGTGACAGGCCGGCGCTCTAACCAACTGAGCTACGCCCGCAGAGATAAAAACGCGCGCCGAGGTGGGCGCGTCAGAGTGCGTGGTGGATACGCGAGGGAGGGGGGTTCGTCAAGGGGTGATCCCTACAGAAACCCCGTCGAGATCCAGGGTACGGCGGCAATCACGAGAAGCCCGATGACCAGCGCGCCGAGATAGGGCCAGATGGCGCCAATGGCCTCGTCCGGCGGCACATTTCCGATCTTGCACGCGAGATAGAAGCCGATCCCGATCGGCGGCGCCATGAGCCCGATGTTCATCGCCGTCACGACCACCATCGAATAGTGAATGTCGTTGATGCCGAGTTGCTTGGCGATCGGGAACATCAAGGGGGCCATGAGCACGATGGCCGGCAACCCCTCGAGAATGCAGCCGAGAACCAGGAACACGACGATCGTCACGCCCATGAACGTGATCCAGCCGCCGGGCAGGCCCGTCATCAGCGTTGCGAGCTGTTGGGCGATGCCGGCCTGCGTGATGGCCCAGGCCATGGCGAGCGCCGTACCCAGGATGATGAGGATCGAGCCGGTGAGCGAGGCCGTCTCGACGAGCATCCGGTAGAACGTCCGCCAGCTGATGCCGCCATAGAGCAGGATGCCAGCGATGAGCGCGTAGAGCACGGCAATGGTCGAGACCTCGGTCGCGGTTGCGACGCCGCCGGTAACCGCGCTGCGGATCAGGAAGGGCAGGACGAGCGCGGGGCCGGCGATCAGCAGCGTCCAGCCGACGACCTTCATGGGCGCGCGGCGCACACCGTCCATGTTCTCATCGCGGCTCTTCCAGCGCGCCAGACCGACGAGCGCCCCGAGCAGTACGATCGCGACGACGATGCCGGCCGTAAAGAGGCCCGCAATCGAGACGCCGGCCACGGAGCCGAGCACGATCAGCACGATACTCGGCGGCACCGTATCGGCCATGGCCGCGCCCGTGGCCAATAGCGCGATCATTTCTCGCGGTTTGTGCCCGCGCCGTTTCATCTCGGGAAAGAGCGCCGGCGCGACCGTCGCCATGTCCGAGACCTTGGAGCCCGAAATACCCGACACCACGAAGAGCGAACAGAGCAGCACGTAGGACATGCCGGCTTTCACGTGGCCGAGCAGCGAGGCGAGGAAGTCGACGATCGCCTTGCCCATGCCCGTCTGATCCAGAATGCAGCCGAGCAGCACGAAGATCGGCACCGAGATCAGAATGAGGTGCGACATGCCCTCGTCCATGCGCCCAATCATGACGAAGGTGGAGACGCGCGTCGCGAAGGCGAGATAACTCAGCGTGCCGATGCCGAAGCAGAAGGCGATCGGTACGCCCATGGCGAGCGCGATCGCGACGAAGATCACGAGGAAGATGATGATCTTGCTGTTTCCGGCGCGGATCAGCGTCGGCATGAAGTACCACAGTACCAGCGCGATCGCGCCGATGAGCACGGCTGAAAGGAAGAGATCGCGGATGCGCGATGTGCGGATCGCATAGACCATCACGATCGTCAGCATGGCCGCGAAGCCGAAGGGAATAGCCGAGACGCGGAAACTGTTCGGGATATTGAGCGCGGGCGTGATGATCGCCCACTCCTCCATGGCGTACTCGACCGCCGGCTTCATGAGCGCGATGAGAAAGGTCGCGACGATGAGACAGCCGAGTGTTTCGAGAAAGCGCTGCGTCGGCTCGGGGAAGAGCCGGAGCACAATAGTGAGGCGCAGATGCTCGTTACGATCGAGTGCGATCGCGGCGCCGAGCATGGCGAGCCAGAGAAAGCAGATCGACGCGACCTCGTCGATCCACACGACGGGCAGCGAGAAAACATAGCGCGACGTGACGCCCGCCAGCAGCAGCAGTACGATCGCGACGAGCAGAAGCGAGGCGATGCCCTCGATCGGCTTCATCCAGAGCGAACCGGCACGCGGCGGCTCGCGGCTCTCGCTCAAGTCGGTGATGTCGATCGCGTGGTCAGTCGAGGCCATGCAGCCCGCCCCCAAGAGCAAACCGCCGCGTGAAGATCACGCGGCGGCATAAGGAACGAGATCACTTAGGCGAGCTTGCCGACCGACTTCTCGAGGATGCCCCAGGCTTCGTCGCCGTACTTGCCCTTCCACTCGGCATAGAAGCCGCCGCTGCGGAGCTTGTCGCGGAAGCTGTCGGACTTCGGCTGATTGAAGGTCATGCCCTTGTCGGCGAGTTCCTTCTGGAGACCGGCATTGAGAGCGGCGACGTCCGCGCGCTCCTTGATGCCGGCATCGTTGATGTTCTTAGAAACGATCTTCTGCAGATCCGCCGGAAGGGCGTCCCAGGCGCGCTTGTTGGCGAGGAACCAGAAGCCGTCCCACATGTGGTTCGTGAGCGAGCAATACTTCTGCACCTCGAAGAGCTTCGCTGTGGAGATGATGGCGAGCGGGTTCTCCTGGGCGTCCACGACCTTGGTCTGCAGCGCGGTGTAAACCTCGTTGAAGTTGATCGAGGCAGGCGCCGACTCCAGCGCCTTGAACATCGAGGTCCAGAGCGGCGATACCGGCACGCGGATCTTGATGCCCTTGAAGTCCTCGACGGAATTGATCGGCTTGGTCGAGGTCGTCGTCTGGCGGAAACCGTTGTCCCAGATCTTCTCCATGGCGACGAGGTTCGCCTTGGCGATGTGGCCGCGCACGTGCGCACCGAGATCGCCGTCCATGGCCTTCCACACCGAGCCATAGTCCGGGAAAGCGAAGCCGATACCGTTGATCGAGGCAGCCGGTACCAGCGTCGAGAGAATGAGACCCGAGAGCGTGAAGAACTCGATGCCGCCGGAGCGCACCTGGCTCAGCATGTCGGTGTCGGAGCCGAGCTGGTTGTTCGGGAAGATGTTGATCTCGACTTTGCCGTTCGTCTCCTTCTTGACGGCCTCGGCCATCTCGCGGGCGCGAACGTTCATCGGATGCGTGAGCGGCAGGTTATTGGCGTACTTGTAGCTGAACTCGGCCGACTGGGCGCGGACAATGAATGGCGCGCCGATGATGCCGCCGGCAACAGCCGACGAGCCGACGAGTACACGACGACGAGAAATCATTCCGTTTCCTCCTGGTGACTGGCCGAAGCCCTGACCGAAGCTTGTGCACCGGCCGTATTATCGGCGCAGGACATAGCCCTCCGAGCACGTCGGAGCAAGCAATGTCGGCACGGATCGGCCCCGTGGCACCCCGCGACAATAGTCCAGGCCCCATTTTTGCGGGTCCCGTCCCGGGACATGCTAGGCTCGGTATCTCCGCCAAGGGATCGCAGCATGTCCATTCGCGTCGTCCAGCTCGGCAGTCCCCGCCATCCGGGCGAAGGGACCCGCATCGGCACCGTCCGGCGGCCGCCACGCGGGGTGCGCAAGGACCGCTATGCGGCCGACAACTGGTATGACGTCTGGCTGCCGGAGCTTTCACCCAGCGACGAGCTCGTCACCAAGGCCCGCGCGGCGGAGACCGACAAGGAGTGGGCCGCGTTCACGCGTGCCTATCGCAGCGAGATGAAGCACCCCAGCGCCAGCCGGACGCTCGACCTGCTGGCGGCGCTCTCGAAGGACAGCCATTTCTCGGTCGGCTGTTACTGCGAGAACGAGGCGCGGTGCCATCGCTCCGTGCTCAGGGAATTGCTCCGCGAGCACGGGGCGAAGATGGTGGATTGAGACTGCGCCCGGAGGCGCAATCTTAGAACGCCTTGGTCGCTTCCGGGCGGTACTTGTTCTTCGGCACGTGGCCGGAGCGCGTCGCCTCGCGCTGCTCGCGCACCCACACTTCGCGGTTCGGATGGAGGCCGCCGCCGCGCGTCGCGGGCACGGCTGTGTGGCGTGCGCGATGGAGAAGGCGGGTGTCAGCATTGCCGCAGTTCGGGTGAATGCCACCGTTCGCCGCGACGACCTTCTCCCAGGCTGCCTTGCGCTTGGCAACCGTCGCCGGGTCATTCAGCGCCGTGCAGTTAAGCTCGTTCTTGTTGAGATCGATAGCAATCTCGTCGCCATCCTCGATGAAGGCGATCGGGCCACCGAGTGCGGCTTCTGGACCCACATGGCCGATGACAAGGCCGACCGAGCCGCCGGAGAAGCGTGCATCAGTCATGAGTCCGACCACGATGCCTCGCTCGCGGCAGAGCGCCGTAATGCGCGAGGTCGGATCGAGCATCTCGGGCATGCCCGGCGCGCCGCTCGGACCCTCGTAGCGCACGATGACCATATCGTGGTTCTGGAACTGCTCAGGCGCAGTGTCGAGGGCATTGAGCAGGCCTCTCTCCCCCTCGAATACACGCGCCTTGCCGCGGAACGTGTTGTCCTCGAGCCCGCCTTCGACACCGGCGAGCTTCAGGATCGCGGAGAACTCCGGCGAGAGATTACCGCCGAGCACGCGCAGGCCGCCCGTCGGCTTGTAGGGCTTCTCGACAGGATAAACGACCTTACCGTCGGCCTTCTTGGCACCGAGGCGCTCGACCTGCTGTGCGAGCGTCTCGCCCGTACAGGTGAGCACGTTGCCATTGAGCAGACCGGCCTCGAGAAGCTCGCGCACGATCACCTGCACGCCGCCGCTCGCGTCGATGTCAACCATGGAATACTTGCCATAGGGCCGCGCGTCCGTGAGCACGGGCACGACATGCTGCGAGAGGTGATTGAACTCCTCCGGCGTCATGACCTCCTTCCAGAAGTCGGCGAAGCCGGCCGCGCGCGCGATCTCGGGCGCGTGCAGCGTCACGTTTGTCGAGCCGCCGATGGCCATGGCAACGATGACGGCATTGCGGAGCGAGTCACGCACGACGATGTCGCGCGGCTTGATGTCCTTCTCCATGAGATTGGTGAGGTAGCCGACCAGCTCGTCGGCAAACGTGCTCGTGCGGCGCGGATCGTCGGAGGGCGGCGCCACCATGTGGAGCGGCTGCATACCGACGACACCGATGAAAGTCTGCATGGTGTTGTAGGTGAACATGCCGCCGCAGCTGCCAATGCCCGGGCACGCGTGGCAGGCAATGTGATTGCGGTACTCGGCATCGGGATGGCCTGCGACCTGATAGGCCGTGACGAGGTCGATGGTCTCCCCGGTTTTGGGATCATGGCCCGGATGGATCGAGCCGTCCGACATGATGATGGACGGCTGATTGTGCTCGAGGAGCGCGGCGAGCGTGCCGACCGGGGGCTTGTCGCAGGCGACGATGGCGATCGTGCCGGCAAGGCCCGTCGCCTCCAGATGCTCGCAAAGCGTATCGTTCGTCACTTCGCGCCCGATGAGCGAGTAGCGCATCTCGCGTGTGCCGTTGCGGATGCCGTCGGAGGTCGCGATCGTGTACTCGGGCTGGACGAGGCGCAGCTTGAGCTTGCCGGGTCCCATGCCGATGCGATCCTTGAGGCGCGCGTGCACGGCTTCGACCTTGTCGAGGACGCCGAGGTAGCACTGGCTGTCGCCCTTCGTGCCCACCACGCCGACGGAAGGCTCGTGGATGAGGTCAGGATCGGTCCCGAGCGCGCGCGCGATACCCATGGTCTGGGTCGAGCGGCCGGGATGGCGGTCGATGAGCACGATTTTCGAATTGGTCACGGAAGGCTCCTTCCAACGGCACGGCAGGCATTGTCCGCGCCGGCGCGAGGCCCGGCGGACAAGGCAATCGGAAGGGGCTTTATGGCGGCGAACCCACGGCTGAGGCAAGTGCGGGCTGCGGGGAGCCGGCCCCCAGCGTCCGCAGGCCTCGCGCGCACTCCTGTTCGCGCGACTGGTCCGGCGTCAGGTGTCGGACGAAAGTAGTGGTGGGAATTGGCGGCGCGTAGCCCGTCTCATTGCCCCCTCACTGGGCCATGTCGAGTTCGCGATCACGGGCGAGGCGCTGCATCCAAGCGGAGAACTCGGGCTTCTGGCGCAGCTGCACGCCGTAGTGCCGGCGTAACCCCGCGACGAGCCGCCCCTGACGACCGAGAAGGTCGTCTGCAAATCCGATCATGAGCGAGTTCGGCCAGGCCTGCGGGCGGATCTGGCGAATGCGCTCGAATAGCCGATCCTCCGCTTCATCTGGGTTCGCCTGCGCCAGCAGTGAGACCATGGCGGCCGTCGATCGCGAAATGCCCATGTGGCAGTGAACCAGGAGATGGCGCTCCACCTGCCCGGGAGCCTCGGCAGCAATATGCCCGCCAAAGCCTAGTATCTCGCCGACGTGCTCCCTTGTCGGCAGCGTCAGACCCGCACCTGGATCGATGATGTCGTGGAAACGCAGCGTCGTTCGGCTGTGGACCCCGTAGCCCTGGAAACCCGTGAGTTCCGGCCAGTTGGGATCGAGGAGAGAGAGCACATGCGTAACGGCGCGAGGGCCGTGCTCCGGCAGCTCGTCGATGCCACAGATCGTGAGGAGGGAGATGCTACTTCGATTCACAGCGGAGGCTCCAGGTGGCCGTGGAGATCTAGGCCCCTGAATAGAACGCACGCGGCGGGAGGTGCAACTGCCGGCAGGTCGCAGACCGGAGCCTGGTGCCCTACTCCTCGAGCAAAAGGACGCCGCGGCTCATCTGCGCGCGGCGCAACTGGCCGAGAAAGCTCATGCCGAGCAGGGTTGTCGTCATCTTGCCGGGCTCGGCGACGGCCGCGCGCACGTTGCGGACCACAATGTCCTGAATGGCGACGCTGTCCAGCGTGACAATGGCGACGCGGGCGACACCGTTGGCGGTGCTGACGCGGTGGGTGTAGTCGCCATCACGGACATGGATACCGGCGTTGCGCGCGTCCTCGAAGGTCAGGGCCACGATCGAGGCGCCGGTGTCGACCATGGCCTGCACGGCCCGGCCGTTGACGTGAACGCGCGAATAGAAGTGGCCGTGTGCCCCCGCCTTCAACTCGACCGTGCGGCCGAGGGTGGCGCGGGAGGCGGATCTTCCCTCCGAGGGGGTCTCATCGTCGTCGGTGGCGGCTGGTTCATCGGATGCTGGGCGCGCAGACGCGTCGTCTTCAATCTCGATCCTGAGACCGAGCATGTCGCGCACGAGATCAGCGTTCGTGAAGCCAATCACGCCGATGCAGGCAAGGCCGATCCAGACGGCCGCAAGCTTCAGAGCATTCAATGCCGACGGCGACAACATGACCAACGCTCCCGCCTGACAGTTCAGCCGGGTGCTGCCGCGGAGCCGAGGATGTATCAGCTCCTCAGCGTCAGAAAGTCCCCGGAGAACTCATAAGAGCGCAGTCGGCTTAAGAAACTCATACCGAGCAGGTTCTCGCGGAGCGCCCCGGGCTTGGAGACAAGCGCGTCCACGCCTTCGACTTGTATAGATCCGATGGCAATGCTGGCGAGGCGGACATGGGCCGCATAGGTAATACCATTCGCGGTTTGAACCGGCACCGTGTACCGCAGGCGGCTCGTGTCCACGCCAAGGCGGGCGGCATCAGCCTCGCGGATGACCACCGTCGAGGCGCCCGTATCGACCAGCATCGGCATGGCCTGGCCGTTGAGCTTGGCATTGACGACAAAGTGCCCGTCGCGCCGCTTCCTGATGCGGACGGCCTGCGACCCGGGCGTGCTCGTCTCGAGCGAGACGGCGCTGCCGGGCGGGCTCAGCTCACCCTTCACGCGGTAGGCAATCTGGGTGATCTCGTCGCGATAGCTGTAGCCGGCGACGAGCACGAAGGCGATCGCCGCCCAGGTGAGGAAATCACGCGCCGCCTGGAGCGTGCGCCCACGATAGGACCCGGCGAGCGAGAGCATGATCACGATCAGGAATGCGCCGAGGAAGCCGGCTGCCGCGAGATCGGGCCAGTCGAGACCGAACAAGGTTGCATCGCCCGCGATGAGCAGACCGAGCGCCCCGATCAGGATCATAAGCAGGATCAGCCAGCCCATTGCATCAGTCTCCGGCAGCGGAGGGGGCAGCAGGCTGCGCAACGCGCTGCCGCTCGGGCAAGAGAGCCATGATTCTGCGGCGCTCTGCTGGTGCAAGCGTGCCCCAGGTAGCGATTTCCGCAAGTGTTCGCCCGCAGCCGGCGCACAGGCCCGACTGCGCGTCCATGACACAAACCTGAATGCACGGACTTTCCATTCTGTTCCCGGATAACCCCACTGTACCCCGCCGATGGCGAGAGCCGCGCATCGGCGCGGGTCGGGATCGAAACCGCCACTGCAGGGTTAGATAGGATCGCGGCAGGCGCGAGGCAATGTCCGGCCGGCAGACGAGTTGAACGCTGGCCGTGTCCGTTCAGCCCATCATTGTGGCGTGGGGCGCACGGCCACCGCCACGCGCGGGCCTGTCCCACTCACCGTAGCCAGCGATGGAGCGGTGGCGCTCCTGGCCGAGGGGCTGGAGCGGGGGCATGGATTCCATGACCCTCTGGCGCGGGATCGTAACCAGCACCTCCGTCCCCTTGCGCAGCTCGGAACGGAGCTCGAAGACGCCCTCATGAAGCTCGACGAGGCTCTTCACGATGGGGAGGCCTAGCCCCGTTCCGCCCTCCGCATTCTCGTGCGCGAGCGAGCCCTGGCCGAACGCCTGCATGATGCGCGGAATTTCCTCGCGCGGAATGCCGGGGCCCGTATCTCGAATGCTGAGCGTTTGGCCGCCGGCCAAGTCGCGATAGACACGGACGGTGATCCGCCCGCCTTTTGGCGTGAACTTGAGGGCATTGGATAGCAGGTTCAGGCAGATCTGGCGCATGGCCCGCTCGTCCGCCCAGACCATCGGCAAGGTCTGATCGAGTTCGAGATCAATTGTGAGGTTCTTGCTCTCAGCGCGCAGCTTCAGCAGACGATGGCAATCCTCCGCGACGTCGGTGAGGCGGATCGATTCCTCGTTGAGATCGTAGCGTCCGGCCTCGATGCGCGAGATGTCGAGGATCTCGTTGATGAGGTGGAGGAGATGGCTGCCGCTGTAATGTACGTTGGCAGCGTATTCCTTGTAGGTTGGGTTTTTCAGCGGACCGAGCAACTCGGCCTTCATGACCTCGGAGAAGCCGAGAATGGCGTTGAGCGGCGTCCTGAGCTCATGGCTCATGGTGGCGAGGAAGCGCGATTTCGCGACGTTCGCACCCTCAGCGCGCCGGCGCGCCTCGTCGGACGTGGCCTTCTCCTGCTCGAGCTCGGCGATGAGCGCGTCCTTCTCGGCGCGGTACTCGAGCATGGCGAGCGCCGTCGAGTTGAGACCCTTGGCGAGGAAGATGAAGTAGACATGCACGCCGAGCGCCATCGAGGCCATGGCCCAGTAGAAGGGATGGCCGAGGAGCAGCAGGCGAATGACGACCGCGATCGTCATCGGGATGGTGCCGACGTAGAGGATCGGCAGCGCCGTCGAAGCAAAGGTCATGCGGATCGCGAGCACGACGATCAACGAGGCGAACAGGAAGACGTGTGACGCCGAGTCGGTCGCGCCGATGCCGACAAGCGCAAAGCCCGCCCACACGACACCGTTGACGGTCTCCGCGAGGATGAGGCGGCGGCGCCAGACCTTGATGTTGACCTCGCTGCGCGGCAACGCGACGAAGCGGCGGCACAACTCGAGCAGCACCACCTTGGCGCCGATCACCAGCACCAGCCAGAGCACGGCCTCGAGCTTGGTCGCCCAGAACATCGAGGCGAGGGAGAAGATGACCGCGAGGAGCTGGATGGTCGCGACGGCGCTGAGCTCGTTGCGCACGAACATCAGCGTCATCTCGTATTCGAATTCGGGCTTGCCTTCGCCGTCGAGTGCCAACCGGCGGCGCGCATCTCGCACCTCGAAACCCGGATGCTGACGCACAATGCGGGGCCGGCGGGGGCTCGGTCCCGGTTCCACGATAGTGGTGGCGATAGCTGACACGTTGTGACCCCGAAATACTTTGCGGGGTAGACCGCGCCACAGAGCCAGCCGTGCCGCAGTCCCCCACTGCGCTTACCGGCAAAACTCGCAACGCGCCTACCTTATTCCTCAGTATGACAATGATCTGTAAATCCTAACTTCGCGTTTACTCTGACCCGAAGGTTATAATTACATTGCATAGAACATGAATTTTGCGTTCTCGATTGACGCCTGAGGCAACATTTGGTGGGCGGTCGCTCGGCGCCCCGGCTCGGTCTTCCCTGATCCATCCCTGGGCCGTCATTGCGCCAGGGGGCCTGCTCGACTACGACTAGACACACCCCCTGCCCCTGCTGGAGATCGCTCCCATGAAGCTCCTCGAGACCCGGATGGCGCCCAATCCGCGCCGCGTGCGCATCTTCCTTTCCGAGAAAGGCATCAAGGTACCGACCGAGGAGCTCGATCTCATGAAGGGGGATCTCAAGAGCGAGAGTTTCACGAAATTGAACAAGCTTCAGCGCGTGCCCGTGCTGGTGCTCGATGACGGCACGGCGATCTGCGAGTCCATCGCGATCTGCCGCTACTTCGAAGAGTTGCACCCAGAACCCGCGCTGCTCGGGACCGGGCCCCTCGGAAAGGCCAAGGTCGAGATGTGGCAGCGCCGGATCGAGCTCGGCCTGCTCGGTCCGATCGCGAGCGCCTTCCGCCACCTGCACCCGGCCATGGCGCCTCTGGAAGTGCCGCAAGTCGCGGCCTGGGGCGAAGCGAACAAGCCCAAGGCCCAGGAGATGCTCAAGGTCCTCGACGAGCAGCTCTCCAGCAACCGCTATATCGCCGGCGATACCTACTCGGTGGCCGATATCACCGCGCTGGTCGCGATGGATTTCATGAAGGTGGCGCGCGTGCAGCGTCCCGAAGGCCTCACCAATCTCGAGCGCTGGTACGCGGAGGTTTCGGCGCGGCCGAGTGCCAAGGCGTGACCCAAGGCGCGGCAATAAAGCTCACGATCGTCGGGTGTGGCGATGCCTTCGGCTCCGGTGGCCGTCTGCAGACCGGCTACCACGTCGATCTCGGCCCGCACCGCTTCCTGATCGACTGCGGTGCGACGAGCCTGATCGGCCTCGACAAGCTCGGCCTCGACCCGAACGGTATTTCGACCATCTTCCTCTCTCACTTGCATGGTGATCACTACAGCGGGCTCGTGTGGTGGATGATGCACGCGCAGCATGTCGCCAAACGGGCGGACCCGCTCACAATCATCGGTCCGCCCGGCGTCGAAGACCGCGTATTGCAGACAGCCGAGCTGATGTTCCCCGGCTCGACGAAGATCGATCGGCGCTATCCGCTCATCTTCAAGGAGTGCCGCGCCGGCGAGCCGCTCGTCGAAGGTCCCGTGACGATGACGGCGTTCGAGGTCTCGCATCCCTCGGGTGCGCCCTCGCACGCGCTGCGCTTCGAGATGAGCGGAAAGGTGCTCTCGTTCTCGGGCGACACTGAATGGGTCGAAGCGCTGGTTCAGGTCGGCGCGGGCGCCGATCTTTACATCGCCGAGTGCTACGCGTTCGAGGGTCCGACGCGCTACCACACGAGCTGGAAGACGCTCGAAGCGAACCTGCCGCGGATCACGGCGAAGCGGATCATGCTCACGCACATGAATGCTTCCATGCTCGCACGCCGCCACGAGATCAACCGCCCCAACATTCTGCTCGCCGAGGACGGCCTCGTCGTCGAGGTTTAATGCGCGCACCTTCGGCACGACTGACGCGCACGCGTCCAGCACGCCCTCCCCGTCGCACGCTCGATGCACTTGTCGAGGAAATCCGTGCCTGTCGCCTCTGCCGCGATGCGCCGCAAGGATTGCCGCTGCCGCACGAGCCGCGGCCCGTCCTGCGCGTGAGCACGACCGCGCGCATCGGTGTGTTCGGGCAGGCGCCGGGAACGCGCGTCCATGCTTCGGGCACACCCTTCACGGATCCCTCGGGCGTGCGGCTCCGCCAATGGATGGGCGTGACGGATGACGAGTTCTATGACGTTGCGCGTATCGCGATCATACCCATGGGCTTCTGCTTTCCGGGCCTCGATGCCAAGGGCGGAGACTTGCCACCGCGCCGCGAATGCGCACCGCTCTGGCGCGCGCGTCTCATGGCAGCGCTGCCGAACCTCGAACTCATGCTGCTCGTCGGGCAGTACGCCCAGCGCTGGCATCTTGGTGCGGATTGTGGGCGCGATCTCACAAGCACGGTGCAGGACTGGCGCGGGATCGTCGCGCGACCCGGTGGAGCGGTCATGGTGCCGCTGCCGCATCCCTCGTGGCGCAACAACGCATGGATCAAGCGCAACCCATGGTTCGACGCGGAGCTGCTGCCGTGGCTGCGCGAGAACATCCGCGCGCACCTGTGACGCAGCCTACTTCGGCCGCCGGCCCTTCACCGCCTGCGCACGCGCGCCGTATGTGATATGTCCGTTGGAATCTGCCGGCAGGCGTGCGCGCACCCGGCTTTTGAGCGTCTCGACATCTCCTGAAGTCATCGCTGCGAGCATTGCTCCGAGCATGGGAGACTTCGCGTTGGTCATCCAGAAATCGTCGAAATCCGAGAAAGTCCGACTAACGGCAATCTCGCGCGTCTCCACGGCTTCGAGACCCGCAGCCATCCACAAGCCACGCATCACTTCAATTCGGCACGCATCCACTTGCGGCGGTTGCGGAGGCTTCAGGCCCATAGCGCGCATTTCCGCGAGGATAGGATCAAGTGGAAACCCGCCGCCCACCATGTCCCAGACATATGTAGCGACGATACCGCCCGGGACCACGACCCGAACCATTTCTGCGACGCCTTTCATCGGGTCGGGAACGAATACAATGACCAACGCCATAACGGCGGCGTCGAATCTGTCCGCAGAGAACGGGAGCGCCATGGCATCGCCCTGACGAAACTCAGCGAGCCGCGATGCGGGCCGTGTGCGCGCGAAGGCGAGCTGCCCTTCGGAAGGATCAATGCCTTGGACCTCGACCGGTCCACATCGCTCGACCAATAGTTCGGTGAAAGCGCCGTTGCCGCAGCCGATGTCGATCCATCGCAAGCCAGAGTGTGGCGACAACCAATCAAGGAAGACCTCGCCAGCGAACCGGCTCCAGACCCCCATCATCTCTTCGTAGGCGGCACCATCAACGAAGCGAATTTCCGGCTCAGCCATTGGTGGCCTCCCGTCGCGGTCAGTGGATGCACCGCGCGAGAATAGCCTCGCCGTTACCGTAGTTCCAGATTGCGGAGGTGCTGCCCACATGCCGGCCGCCGGCATAGCACCACGATGGAAGGTGGCAGCACCACTTTCCGACAGCCCGCGGCAATCAAAAGAAGGCGACTAGCTCAGCTCGTGAATGCGGAAGTTTAGCCCGCCGCGCGGCGTGAGCGTCACCGTGGCGTTGATGCCGGGATGTTCGTCGGCCGGTGCAATGCCGTTGCCGACATACTCGGGCCGGAAGCGGCGCAGCAGCATGGAGAGCGCGAGCGTATTCTCGACTTGGCTCATGGCGCCGCCGATGCACGAGCGCTTGCCGCCGCCGAAGGGAATGTAGGTATAGGGGCGGCGCTTCTTGGCGGCCTCGCCCATGAAGCGCTCGGGACGGAAAGTCTCGGGCTCTTCCCAGAAGCGCGGATCATGATGCGCGCCATAGGCGAAGAGCACGACGCGATCGCCCGCCTTGACCTGCTTACCACCAATCTCGTCGTCCTTGGCCGCGACGCGGATGAGGCCCCAGATCGGCGGATAGAAGCGCATGGTCTCCTGGATCACAGCGCGCGTGTAGACGAGCGCCGAATAGTCGGCGGCCACAGGCTCACGCGAGCCATAGACCTCTTCGCCCTCGCGGCGGATGCGTTCGACGATCTCGGGACTGCGCGAGGCTTCGTACAGCGCCCAGGCGAGCGTCAGCGCGGTCGTCTCGGTACCGGCCCAGAGATACTGCTTCAGCTCGTCGACGGCCTGCTGCTCGTCGAACTCCGGTACGCTCGGATCGGCAGTCACGGCCTGGATCATCTTCAGCAGCGTGCGCTCGCGCTCCTCACGCGGGTTCGCGGCAAAGATGGAAGGCGGCACGCCGGCCCAGGCCTCCATGGCCTTCGCGATATCCTGCTCGCCGAGCTCGAAATCAGCGTCGGCAATTTTCTTCATGCGAAGATCTTTGTGGCTCGGCACGTCGGTGTAGGTCTTCACGCACTTGAAGATGAAGTGCGGATTGAAGGGCATGTCGCGGTCGAAGAGCGCCTTGCAGATCATATCCGCGGCAAGCGTCCAGGTCTGCTCGACCATCTCGACGCTCTCGCCCGTGCGCGCGAGCTCAGCCCAGTTGTCCATCTTCTGGCGGATCGCCGTCAGGAAGTACGGGATGTACTCGGCGAACATGTCGGGATGAAACGCTGGCTGCTGTGGCATACGGATCTTCTGCCAGAGTGCGCCGTCATGCGTGATCATCGACTTGCCGAAAACCGGGCGCAGACCGTCGAAGTACTTGATGTAGTCGTCGGCCCTGGTAACGAGGACGCGCTTGAAGTGATCCGGTTCCGAGAGGAACACCACGCGCTCGCTCGCCATCGTGACAGCAATCACGCCGCCGTAGCGCTGCGTGAGTTGCTGGAGCACCGACATCGGATTGGCAGCATTGCCTTTTTGAAGCGCGGTGAGCTTGAACCAAATGCTCTCCTGCTCACCGAGGCCTTGGGTGTGCTGCGCGGTCGCAACCGTGCTCCCATCCTGGAGCGGACCGTCCTTGGCCAGCGTATGCATCGCGGTCATGCGTGCGTTCCTACCACCCGCTAATATCCTTGCGGGCAATCGAGATTGTTCCGCCCGACCGGCATTTCCCACCCGTGGCGCGCTCGAGGGCATCTTACGTGCCCTTGGCAGCCAATGGGTCTCGTAACATCGGCCCGGCCGAACTGTCCACGCGCTGTCACAATGCAGCTGCTTTTTGGCGCGGCATGTGTCCGAAACGCTTAGGCTTTGACTTCTTCCTAGCTCGAATAGTCACATTCCGGCGAGATCAGCCGGGCGCTTTGGTTAACAGCGCTCAATATGCGTGTCCGACCCTCCTCCAGCCGAGCCGTCCCGGAGGCGACCAGAGCCAGGGCCTGAGGATAAATTGCGTGTTCCACCAAAAGTATGCGTTCAGCCAAACTGTCCGGCGTGTCCCCGTCCACCACCGGCACTGCACCCTGGGCGATGATCGGCCCGGCATCCATTTCGGCAACCACGTAGTGGACCGTGCACCCCGCGATACGGACGCCATCCGCGAGCGCCCGGGCATGGGTGTTGAGCCCCGGATAGAGCGGCAGCAATGAAGGGTGGATGTTGATCATGCGCCCAGCCCAGCGATCGACAAACCCCGCTGTCATGAGGCGCATGAAGCCCGCGCAGGCGACGAGTTCGACGCCCTCTCCGACCAGGACGGCATGGAGCGCGTCCTCGAAGGCCTCGCGGGTTGCATACGCCTTGTGATCGACGGCATGGGCGGCGATGCCCTGCTCGCGCGCCCAAGCAAGGCCGGCAGCCCCTGGCCGGTTGGATACGATGCACACGATTTCGGCGGGGTAGTCGGCAGCACGAGCTGCGGCAGCGAGCGCCATCATGTTCGAGCCGCGGCCCGAGATCAGGACGCCGACTCGCCGCTTTCTCACGTCGGATACCTCAGCTGGCCCGTGTAATGCACGGCCTCTGCCTGTCCCTTGCCCTTGGCATCGCTCAGCACGCCGCGCGCAGGTGAAATGCGCCCGATGATCATCGGCATCTCACCGGCATCGCGCAGCTCTTTGAGCACGGCTCCCGCCTGTAGACGGGATGCAACCATGACGAGGCCGATGCCGCAGTTGAATGTACGCAGCATCTCGGTGTCATCGAGATTGCCGGCCGTCTTGAGCCAGCCGAACACCGCCGGCGGAATCCAAGCATTAAGGTCGATCTCGGCGCCCATCTGGTCGGGGATGACGCGCGGCACGTTCTCGGAAATCCCGCCGCCGGTGATGTGTGCGAGCGCCTTGATGGCACCCTCGGGGCCGCTGCCACCAGTCGCACGCATGGCCGCAAGCACGGGCTTCACGTAGATGCGCGTCGGCGTCAGCAGGCTGGCTGCGAGCGTCGTCTCCGGCGCATAGGGGGCCGGCGCATCCCACTCCAGGCTCGCACCCGCAACGAGCCGGCGAACGAGCGAATAGCCGTTGGAGTGCACGCCCGACGACGGCAGGCCGATGAGCAGGTCACCGACCGCGATGTCGGTGCGCGGCAGCACGCCGCCCCGCTCGACGGCACCGACGGAAAAGCCTGCGAGATCGTAGTCGCCACCGCCGTACATGCCCGGCATCTCGGCCGTCTCGCCGCCGATCAGCGCACAGCCCGCTTCGTGGCAACCAGCCGCGATGCCGGCGATCACTTCGCGGGCCACGGCAACATCCAGCTTGCCGGTCGCGAAGTAGTCGAGGAAGAATAACGGTTCGGCACCCTGCACGAGCAGGTCGTTCACGCACATGGCGACGAGATCGACACCGATGGTTGCGTGCTGTCCGGTCTCGATGGCGATCTTGAGCTTGGTGCCGACGCCATCGTTCGCGGCAACGAGAATCGGATCCTTGTAGCCGGCAGCCTTGATGTCGAAGAGACCGCCGAAGCCGCCGAGGTCGGCATCGGCTCCAGGTCGGCGGGTGGCCCTGACGAGCGGCTTGATCGCGACCACGAGTGAGTTGCCGGCATCGATATCGACGCCGGAATCACGGTAGGTGACGGGTGCGTTTGGATCCGTACCTGCACCGTTGTGGCCAATTGACGTCATCTAACCCTCGAAAGGTCGCCGGTGGCACCCAAAATCGCGGCGCTCGCGCCACGTCAGGACAGGAACTTGGAGCAATCGGGGGCTCGGGAGCGCTGTGCTCATGGCCATCCCTACTTTCGCCCCAATGGTCATGGCCCAACTGGGGGACCAACTGATGGGTAGTTTGCGGGGCAATAGCAATCCGTGGGGCGTTCGGCAACTCACGGAAGGGTTAGCTTTTCCCCAATCGATGACTATTTGGCGGGACATGGGACCGTTGGGCACCATGAGAGGGCTTTTGGGCAACAGCAGCATCCTGGCTAGGCCGGTCGTCGGGCTCCTGCTGGCGGGCGTCATGGGCACCGCTGCAGCGGCTGAGGACACCAAGGTCTTCGTCATCGGCAACTATCCTGTCGAGGCGCGCGCGGCAGATGCCGTCGCGGCCAAGGATCAGGCCATCGCCGATGGCCAGCAGGCCGCCTTCCGCTCTCTCCTGAGACGAATTGTGCCGGTGACGGCTTATGGTCGCCTCAAGGGCATCAAGGCGACGCCCGCCGCGCCGATGATCGAGGGCTTCTCGGTGCGCTCCGAGCGCAACTCTTCGACCGAGTATATCGCGAGCTACGATTTCTCCTTCCAGCCTGCCGCCGTGCAGCGGTTACTCGAGTCACAGGGCATTCCCTATGTCGACAAGCAGGCGCCGCGCATCGTGGTTGTGCCGATCTATCGCGCCGAGCGCCAGCCTGCGAACGTGATCGCGGAGGCTACCGACACGTGGACCTATGCCTGGCGCAGCCTGGATCTCGCCAACACGCTCACCCCCGTGACACTCGGCCAGGCGAAGAAGACGCTGCATCCCGACACGATCAATGCCGCGCTCGCAGGTGAAAGCGGCGCCCAGCGCGCCATTGCCGGCGAATACCAGACCTCGCTCGTCGTGGTCGCCATGCTCGAGCCGAGCGCCGATGGCAAGAAGGCGACCGTCACACTCGGCGGCCAGGATGCCGTCGGCCCGCTTGCGCTCGCGCGCAACTACCGCCTCGACGGCGATCTCGCCTACACGGCGGAGCTAGCCGCCGTCGTCGCACTCGGCGTGCTCGAAGGTCGCTGGAAAGCTGCGAATTCCAATTTTAGCTCGGCCGGCGCGCCAGCGCCGGGCGGGTTTTCTCCACCACCGCAGGGCACAGCTTATGGCGAGGGCCCGCAGAGCTACGGCGCCCGTGGCAGCGCGCCGAGCGGCGGTGTGATCCGCCTCTCCGTCTCCTTCCAGGGCATGGGCGAGTGGCAGCAGATCAGCCAGCGCCTGGCGGCGACACCCGGCGTCGGCAATCTGGAGGTCGAGGGTCTTTCGGCGCGCAGTGCGCGTCTCGCGCTGAGCTTCCCCGGGAGCCCGGATGAGCTTGCCCGCGCCCTCTCGGGCCAGGGCCTCAGTCTGCGCAGCGGGCCCGATGGGCTGATCCTGAGCGGCGGCCGCTAGCGGCTAAGGCTGAAAGAGCCGCATATCCCAAGCGACGGGATGCTCGAGGCCGGGCCGGATGCGCGACGCATCCGGGTGTGTGCAATTGATGATGACGTTCTCTTCGATGCGCGCCACCACCGACGGCACGATCAAGATGGCCGAGCGCTTTTCCCTGAACCACTTCGACCCCGAAGCCCGCGCCTTGGCCATCTCCAGCCAGCCCGGCACCGTGTCCTTCGTGAAAATCTCGTACGACACGCCCTTCGGAATTTCGATCTCGATGTAGTGCTGGTTGGACGGCAGAACACCATTGAAGTGCGCAAGCTTCTCCAGAAGTGCGGTGCTGTAGGTGCGCGACGTGTAGATGACCTCCTGGCCCCGCTCGTGCCAGCGGCCTTCGATGCGGGCGGCGCCCTCTCCGCTGTAGATCGGATAGGCGCCCTGCGGATCGCCGATGCGATAGACCCGCATCGGCTCCGCGAGAACCCTCACACTAGGCCGCGACGCCGGCATCGGCCTTGGCCAGAAGCTTGAGGACGAGGTCGGCGCCGGCAATCGACTCCTTCGCGAGATCGATCGGCGTGCGCCCGCCGAGCATCGGGTGCTCCTGGATCATGAAGCGCGCGGCGCGCCCGGCATCGTCATGATAGATCCTCAGGACCTCAAAGAAGACCTTCGACAGCGCCCAGATCTTTTCGCTCTCATCCTTCGTGAGCGCGTGCTTGCGCCGATGGAGCGTGGACTTCGGGATGATGTCTGTTGCGCGGACAAATTTCCCCTCGGGATCGATGCGCTCGATCACAACGGTCGCGGTCTTGACCGGAAAGCCTTTTGCCACTCGCTCGACGAGGCCCAGATCGTCAACCTTGGCCCAATCCGCAAGGCCCATGAACTTCGCGATCCTGCGAGCCTCTGAAGTTGCGCCCCTTTCGGCGGCTTGCATTTGCACACCTCAAACTGGTTCATATGGGACGTAATATAATCCCATGTGGGACACTCTTCAAGCCCTTGCTGAGGCTGGACCGGTGCACCGCGCCAATCTGCCTGTTGCGCTTGCTGGCGAACCTGCTATGCCGACGCCACCCCCTACAGTCCAGTCCGGGTTCCGATATTTCCGCGATGAATGTCGTCTCTTCGACCGACGGGCTAGCCGCCCTTTGCCGCGAGCTCGCGGTCAGCCCCTATGTTGCCGTCGACACCGAGTTCATGCGCGAGCAGACTTTCTGGCCGAAGCTGTGCCTCGTCCAGCTCGCCGGACCTGACGCGGAAGCGATCATCGACCCGCTTGCCGAAGGCCTCGACCTCGCGCCCTTCTGGGAGCTGATGACCAATCACGACGTGGTCAAAGTTTTCCACGCCGCCCGCCAGGATCTCGAAATTGTGCACGTGAAGACGGGCGCCCTGCCGGCTCCCGTATTCGATACCCAGGTCGCCGCGATGGTGTGCGGCTTCGGTGACAGCATCAGCTACGTCAATCTCGTCAAGCGCATCGCCGGCGAAGACCTGGACAAGACCTCGCGCTTCACCGACTGGAGCCGCCGGCCGCTCAGCCAGAAGCAGCTTCACTATGCGCTCGGCGACGTGACGCACCTGCGCAAGGTCTATACGAGCCTCAAGAATATGCTCGAGACCTCGGGGCGTGCGCATTGGCTCGACGAGGAAATGGGGACACTGCTCGATCCCGGTACGTACGCAACCCTGCCCGAGGACGCCTGGCGACGCCTCAAGCTCAAGGTGCGCGGCCGCAAGTCCCTGGCGGTACTCATCGAACTTGCAGCCTGGCGTGAGCGGGCGGCGCAGGCGCAGGACGTGCCGCGGGGCCGCATCATTCGCGACGAAGCGCTCTACGACATCGCGAACCAGATGCCGACCGAGACCAAGCAGCTCGCCGAGCTTCGTACGCTGAGCGATGGCTTCTCGCGCTCTCAGCGCGCCAAGGAGATCGTCGATGCAGTGAAGCGTGGGCTCGAGCGGGATCCGGCGTCGCTACCATCCGTCAGCTCGCACTCCTCGTCGTCCGGTGACGTCAACGCGCTGTGCGACATGCTGCGTGTGCTGCTCAAGGCCGCCGCCCAGCGTCACAAGGTTGCGCCACGCCTCATTGCCGACGCCGACGACATCGAGGCCATTGCAAGCCAGCGCAATCCCGACGTACCAGCGCTCAAGGGCTGGCGCCGCGAGCTGTTCGGAGAAGATGCGCTGCGCCTAAAGCGCGGCGAGCTGGCCCTCACCGTGCGGAACGGTGAAGTGATCGCGGTTCCCGCCGAGAAGCCTTAGCTCTACAGCAAAGCGATGCTGGCGTGGCGGGTACGCGCGCCTGAACCCCGTGTGCTTGGCGTGCAAGGCGATCATCCCCCACGCAATTGTATTTGTGCGTGAGCGAAGACTTTGAACGCGCTGCATCGGAAAATTTTCACTCTGAACCCCTAGTCGCAAGATTGACGTGGTCGTGCCGTGGTCCCTACGATCGCTATAGGCCACTCGATTTCTGCGTAGGGACAAATGATTTCTACGGGATGGTGTATTCTTGGCTTTGCCGCGCTGATATTGGGCGCTGAATTACTTATCAACGCCGGGACGCGACTCGCTGCGCTGCTGGGGGTTCCGCCAATACTCATCGGCCTCACGGTCGTGTCGGTGGGCACCAGCATTCCTGAGCTCGCTGTCGGCATTGATGCCGCGCGGCTCGGCAGCGCCTCACTCGCAGTCGGAAATATTGCGGGAACGAATACTTTCAACATCCTGTTCATCCTCGGCCTGAGCGCGCTTATCGCGCCGCTGGCGCTCGAGCAGCGCTCGATCCGTATCGACCTGCCGATGATGGTCACCGCGGCCGTAGCGATGCTGGTGATGGCGTGGGATGGTCTCCTGACGGCGTTCGAGGGGATGCTGCTGGTCACCGCGGCAATCGTCTATACGGCGGTCATTGTGCGCGGCGCGAAAAACGAAAGTCCAACTATCGTCGACGAGTTCACGAGCGCGTTTGCCTCAGGTCCGGGCGTCCGTCCCAGGTGGGAGATCCTGCAGCAATCCGTGCACTTGCTTGTTGGGATCGCTGTCGTCGTGATCGGGGCCGACTGGCTCGTCAAAGGGTCGATCGAGCTCGCCCGGCAGCTCCATGTCTCAGAGGCGTTCATTGGCCTCACTGTCGTTGCGATCGGGACGTCGGCACCGGAGCTGGTGACCACCATCATCTCGACGATCCGTGATCAGCGCGACATCGCCGTCGGCAATCTGGTCGGCAGCAGCATCTACAATATCTTTTTCATTCTGGGCACGACGCTCCTGGTAACGCCCGGCGGGATGAAGATCGAGCCCTCGCTCATCTACATCGACATTCCCGTGATGACGGCCGTTGCGATTGCCTGTGTCCCGGTCTTCGTGAGCGGGGCGCGGATCAGCCGCCTGGAAGGCGGAGTATTCGTGGCGGCGTATTTCGCATATTTCATGTACCTCATTGTCGCCCGGACGTAGGTGGCGGCCAGCCCCCAACGCCCCGCCGGGCAATGAGTGGGCATCTCGAAGGTGCCCGTAGAATGCGCGTGCTTGTCGACGCCGAGGTCTCTAGCGGAGACGGCTGCGTCGCTTTATAAGGCTTCCAAACGCCCGGTCGCCGTCAGCGTTTTTCCACGCGTATGACGGTTGCTTGCCGTGCACTCACGTGCCCGGGTCCCGACAACCTCGATCGACTGCCGGATGGCTGCAGGAGACGTGCCCGTCATGACCCTCACTCCCACATCACTCGACAGCTTCAAGTGCCGCAAGACCCTCAAGGTCGGCAATAAATCCTACGAAATCTTCTCGCTGCCGGATGCCGAGCGCAACGGCCTGCCGGGCATCTCGAAGCTTCCTTTCTCGCTGAAGGTGCTGCTCGAGAACCTGCTCCGCTTCGAGGACGGGCGCTCGGTCAAGGCGGCCGACATCAAGGCCATGGTGGCATGGCTGACAGCCAAGACCTCGAAGTCCGAGATCGCGTATCGGCCGGCCCGCGTGCTGCTGCAGGATTTCACCGGCGTGCCATGCGTCGTCGATCTCGCTGCCATGCGCGACGCCATGCAGACCATGGGTGGCGACCCCTCGAAGATCAATCCGCTGGTTCCGGTGGACCTCGTCATCGACCATTCGGTCATGGTCGACCACTTCGGCACGGCTGACGCCTTCCAGAAGAACGTCGACGTCGAGTACGAGCGCAACAAGGAGCGCTACGAATTCCTCCGCTGGGGTGGCTCGGCTTTCAACAATTTCCGCGTCGTGCCGCCGGGCACGGGCATCTGCCATCAGGTGAACCTCGAGTACCTCGGCCAGACGGTCTGGACGAAGGACGTCGGCGGCATCACGCAGGCTTTCCCAGATACGTGCATCGGCACGGACAGCCACACGACGATGATCAACGGCCTCTCCGTGCTCGGCTGGGGTGTCGGCGGCATCGAGGCAGAGGCGGCCATGCTCGGCCAGCCCGTGGCGATGGTCATCCCTGAAGTCATCGGCTTCCGCCTCAAGGGCAAGCTCAAGGAAGGCATCACTGCGACGGATCTCGTGCTCACCTGCACGCAGATGCTCAGGAAGCGCGGCGTCGTCGAGAAGTTCGTCGAGTTCTTCGGCGACGGCCTCGACCATCTCTCGCTCGAAGATCGCGCAACGATCGCCAACATGGCGCCCGAGTACGGTGCGACCTGCGGCTTCTTCCCGACGGACGCCGACACCATCAAGTACTTGACGGCAACCGGGCGCACGAAGGACCGCGTCGCGCTCGTCGAGGCCTACTGCAAGGCGCAGGGCTTGTGGCGCCAGCCGGGCCACGAGCCGGTCTTCACCGACGTGCTCGAGCTGGATATCTCGACCGTCGAGCCCTCCATGGCGGGCCCGAAGCGACCGCAGGACCGCGTAACGCTGAAGGATGCCAAGTCCGGCTTCGCAAAGTCGCTTCCCGAGATCGTGAAGGGCGCGACAATTGATGCAAAGACTCCAGTCGGAGACGGCAGCTACGGCATCGGTAGCGGCGATATCGTGATCGCCGCCATCACCTCGTGCACCAACACCTCGAACCCCTCGGTGCTCATCGCCGCCGGCCTCGTCGCACGCAACGCGCGCGCAAAGGGCCTCAAGGTGCAGCCCTGGGTGAAGACGTCGTTCGCGCCGGGCTCGCAGGTCGTCACCGACTACATGAACAAGGCCGGACTGCAGACGGAGCTCGATGCACTCGGCTTCAATCTGACCGGTTATGGCTGCACGGTCTGCATCGGCAATAGCGGCCCACTTCCCGAGCCCGTCTCGAAGGCTATTGCCGACGGAAATCTCGTCGCTGCGGCCGTGCTCTCGGGCAACCGCAACTTCGAGGGTCGCGTGCACGCCGAGGTGAAGGCGAACTATCTCGCCTCGCCACCGCTCGTCGTCGCCTATGCGCTCGCGGGCACGATGAACAAGGACCTCACCACCGAGCCGATCGGCAAGGACCAGGACGGCAAGGATGTCTTCCTTCGCGACATCTGGCCGACATCCGCCGAGATCGCGTCGATCGTGCGCTCGACGGTGACGCCCGACACGTTCGCCGCGCGCTACGCCGACGTCTTCAAGGGCGATGCGAAGTGGCAGGCGCTCGGCAAGGCGCGCGCGAGCCTCACCTACGGCTGGAACACCGTCTCGACCTATGTCCAGAACCCGCCGTACTTCGAGGGCATCACGATGGAGCCGAAGCCCATCAGCGATGTCGTCAACGCGCGTATCCTCGGGCTTTTCGGCGACTCGATCACAACCGACCACATCTCGCCGGCCGGCTCGATCAAGCGTGACGGCCCCGCGGGCAACTATCTGATCGAGCGCCAAGTCCGCCCGCACGACTTCAACTCGTACGGCGCACGGCGTGGCAATCACGAGATCATGATGCGCGGCACTTTCGCCAATATCCGCATCAAGAACCTCGTGCTCGGCGGCAAGGAAGGCGGCAACGCGATCCACTATCCCGATGGCAAGGAGGCGTCGATCTACGACGTCGCCATGCAATACAAGGACGAGGGCGTGCCGCTGGTCGTCTTCGGCGGCAAGGAGTACGGCACAGGCTCGTCACGCGACTGGGCCGCCAAAGGCACAGCGCTGCTCGGCATCCGCGCCGTGATCGTGCAGTCCTTCGAGCGCATCCATCGCTCGAACCTGGTCGGCATGGGTGTGCTGCCGCTCGTCTTCGAGGACGGTCTCTCGTGGCAGGACATCGGGCTTACCGGCAAGGAGCAGGTCACGATCCCCGGTCTTGTGGATCTGAAGCCGCGCCAGAAGGTAATCCTCCACGTGACCTTCGAGGACGGCGTGACGAAGGAAGTGCCAACGCTCTGCCGCATCGATACCGAGGATGAGATGAGCTACTACCGCCACGGCGGCATCCTCCAGTACGTTCTGCGAAACCTCGCCGCGGCGTGAGCGCCGGAACAACAGATACGGGCGAATGGCTAGGTCATTCGCCCGCCAAGTAACCAAGAGGCTCCTGTCCGATCGGACAGGAGCCTTTTCTTTAGCCATATGCAGAATGAGCAGCGTGTCAGCGAAGCCGGCGACACGAAGTACCTACTCCCGCATTGCCTCCCCCTCCGAAAGCAGAAAGGGCCGCCCGAGGGCGGCCCTTTCCTTAAGTTCTTGTCGATCTGCTTCGGATCAGAAGCGGATGCGCGTACCAGCAAGAACGTAGTCGAGGTCCCGGCAACCACCAGCGCAGACCGTGTCGGCACTGAGCGAGTAGTTCTTGTAGGTCAGCCAGAACTCCATCGCGGCCGCGTCGACGTTCTGGAGGATACCAATGCCCCAGTGGTCAACCTTCGAGGCGCCAGCGGCGTTATACTCGAAGCCCATGTCGTTCCAGCGGCTGAACTCGCCGAAGACCACCGTGTCGCCGATCCCGAAGAAGTTCCGGGCAACACCACCCGAAACGTACCAGAAATCGGAGTCGAACGAGCGAGCTGCAGAGATCGCGCCCGTCCCAGCCGTCACCGACTGGAAGTTCTCGTTCTCACGCTGGCCAGCAGCACCCGTGAAGAACAGGCCTGTCGGCATGTGACGAACCGAGAGAGAGCCCGCGAGCTGACGAACTTCCTTGTCGCAGTTCACGGTGCAGCCGAAGCCGCCTGCGCCCGCTGCGTACGACGGCGTGAAGACGCCACCGACCGAGGTGGCCGTTTCGACTACGGTTGCATTGTATTCCGAGCGTACGCTGTAGCCGATGGCAGCGGCGATACGGATGCCATTGAACTCACCGGCGTAACGCAGTGCCGCATCCCAGTAGTTGTCCTCACCGAACGAGGCGCCAAGCGTAAAGCCGGCGATCGTCGGCGTGCGGTACTGGATGTGCTGATTGCGCTCGTTCAGCCAGTCCTGGCCACCCTGGAACATGTTAGCCCAGGTGCGGTTGCCAGGCGTGAAGCCGCCCGCATTGTTGCGAATGCGGAAGCCGGAGTTCATCAGGCGGACGTCGTTGGAAGCAGCCATGCCCTTGCCGGAGAGATCGACGAGGATCACGTTGTTTGCCGCGGACGAACCGGCACCGATGCTCACGCGACCGAGGCGGGTGTGCTCGATCCACGCCATAGCTTCGCGAAGGTTGGCGCTGGTAGCGCCGCCATCGTCACCCACATCGCGCGGCGGACCAACGCTGTTACCGGGGCCAGGGCCGTTCGCCTGGGTCTGAGAGGTCGAGCCAGAACGGAAGGCTTCGAACTCGTAGATGAAGCCGGCGCTGACCTCAGGAGAGATTTTGGCCGAGCCCGTCAGACGCCAGCGCGAGTTGGACTGCGCAGGGCCAGAGATGTACATGTCGTTCTGGACGCCGTCGTCCCAGAACATCAACTGCTGCGAGATCTGGCCCGAGATCGTGACCGAGACCTTGCGATTACCCTTGCGTGCCGTCGTCGCCTCGAGCTCAGCAACACGCTCTTCGAGGTCGGCGCAGCAGTTACCACCGAGGTCGGCGGCAGACGCGGGGCCCATACCCACGATCAGCGCGGCGACGGCGGCCATCGAAATGCGACTGAATGTCGTCATCGATCCCCCATTCATAGTTCTAGTTCTCCATTTCCCATGCTTCCGCGCGGAAGCAGAGTGCGCAGCCCGGCGGCTGGCGTTTCACGCTCCTTCGAAACTGCACGCACGCGCCTCAAGCGCACGCCGTCACGAGGGAACGCGTTCGACTACGCAGAACTGACTGGGTTACGCGGCCTGCGGTAGGACCTGGTTAGCGCCGGGCTTGCTTCCTGCGCTGCAGTCTGTGAAGTGGAAGCCCACTTTTCAGACCGTATTCCTTGAGCCCTCGACTGGAGGACTCACCGCACGACTCGACTGATGCTTGACCATTATGTTTCGGCGCCTACTCGGTCTAACAACCTGGAGTTGAAACCGGCGCAGCAGCGCGGTGCGGCGTTCGTAATGAGTCACATTGTGGCCTGAACGACACGCATTTTACGCGCGCACACTGTTGAATTCTCACCAACAAGTTAATGCGCCGCGCTCGCGCGCATCTATCGCGGACGCGCGATTTGCCATCTACAGAGGGTGCGGAACCTTCGCCGCGACGTCGCGATTAGCAGACAGTCACGCGGCAGATCGACATCCGTAATGAACAGTTGTGCACTGGCCAAAGCAATCGCCCTGTTGCATCCTTGCGGGCGCTTGCACACTGCCTCCGCGATCCGACATATGGCTCAGCGAGTGTCTCGATGAGATGGGCCGCTCTCGAGCGAAGATCGCGCGCGTGTGCTCAGATCTATTCAAAAGATCAATTCACAAGGCAGAGCTGAAGCCAGAACCGACAGGAGACCAAACAATGACCTTCAAACTGCCCGATCTCCCCTACGCGTACGACGCGCTCACACCCTACATGTCGAAGGAGACGCTGGAGTTCCACCACGACAAGCATCACCTCGCCTACGTCGACAACGGCAACAAGTTCGCCGGTCCGGGCACGAAATACGACGGCAAGAGCATCGAAGACATCTGCAAGGAAGCCTTCGCCGCCAAGGACGCACCGGTCATCAACAATATCGGCCAGCACTACAATCACATCCACTTCTGGAAGTGGATGAAGAAGGGCGGCGGCGGAAAGAAGTTGCCGGCCAAGGTTCAGAAGCTCGTCGATGAGATCGGCGGCTTCGATAAGGTCCGCGCCGACTTCATCGCGGCCGGCGTCGGCCAGTTCGGCTCGGGCTGGGCGTGGCTTGCAGTGAAAAATGGCAAGCTCGAAGTGCAAAAGACGCCGAACGGCGAGAACCCGCTCATGCACGGCGCAAAGCCGATTCTCGGCGTCGACGTGTGGGAGCACAGCTACTACATCGACTACCGCAATGCGCGCCCGAAGTATCTCGAGGCCTGGTTCGACAATCTCGTGAACTGGGAGTACGTGGAAGAGATGCTCGGCTGAGCCAGTCGACAAGAGATGAAATTGAAAAGGCCCCGTCCTGCGACGGGGCCTTGTTCATATCGATACTTGCGTGATCGCCGCAAACTTACGAGGCGCTCGTACTTTCGGTCAGGTCGGGCCGCAACTCGTCGACATTCTGCGCACGGCGCACGCGCCCTTCGAGCTGCGCCCCTTCGTCGACGCTGAGCGTCTGATGATGGACATCGCCCTCGACCTTGGCGCCCGACTCGAGCAGCACCCTGACGCCGCGGATCGTGCCCATGATGGAGCCGAAGACCGTGATCGTCTCGGCCGAGACGACACCTGTAACCTTGCCGACATCGCCAATGATGACCTCGGTGCCAACCACGTCACCCTGGATCTCGCCCTCGACGCGGATCTTGCCTTTGGAAATGATGCGCAGTCCCTGTCCGATAATCGTCAGATCCTGGCCGATGATGGAGATGCCGCTGCCCGAGCCGTCGTTGGCTGGCCCTGTCGGGATCACGGTGTCGGTATGGGCGTGGTGATGCGAGACCGGCGGCGGCTCGCTCGGAGCGCGCGCGGTCGCCGGCGACATCGTCTGAAGCCTCAGGGCATCGATCCGCTGCGGCTCAGCGGAAGCCTTGGGTGAGGTCGAACCATTACGCGTGAACATTTTTCTCCCCCGAATTTTGAGAAGCGACGATCTCTCTGCCGCTTAGCAAAGCAAACATGGCCCCATGGTCGAAATGTGTCTTTACCAAGAGCATAAGCTGAAGGACTTATGAATGCGCTAGAGCGTCAGACCTTAGACGCGACCCCATCCCGTCGCCCGCATTGACGCGCTGGCGGCCCACTGCAAATCTGAGCCCGCATTTCCCGTGAACCCTCGGGCCCGCCAACAGCATCCAAATCGGCAACCGCAAATCAGTCAGGGAGAGAGAGCGCCATGGATTTCAGCGGGCAAGTTGCCATCGTCACGGGCGCCGCCAACGGCATTGGCCGCGCTACGGCCCTCGCCTTCGCGGCTCGAGGCGCAAAGATCATCGCAGTCGACCGTGATGGCCCAGGCGCCGAGAAGCTCGTGCAGGAGATCCAGGGGAAGGGCGGTACGGCAATCGCTGTCGCCGCCGACGTCACCAAATCCGCCGACGTCGCCCGCTACGTGAAGGCGGCGGTCGATGCTTATGGTCAGATCGACTGCTTCTTCAACAATGCCGGCATCGAGGGCAAGGTAATGCCGGTTGCGGAGTACGACGAGGCCACCTTCGACGCCGTCATCGGCGTCAACCTCAAGGGCGTCTTCCTCGGCTTGAGGCATGTGCTGCCCGTGATGATCTCGAAGGGGCGCGGCGCCATCGTCAATACCGCCTCTGTAGCCGGCATCACTGGCACGCCGGGCCTGGGTCCGTATGTGGCCTCCAAGCACGGCGTCATCGGCCTGACCAAGTCGGTCTCGGGCGAAGTCGCGCGGCAGGGCATCCGCGTCAACGCCGTCTGCCCCGGGCCTGTCGACACACGCATGATCCATTCGATCGAGGCGATGATCAATCCGGCGGACGCCGAGGGCGTAAGCGCGCGTTATCAATCCTCTATCCCCATGGGCCGCTACGCCACCGTGGAGGAGATCGCGAGCACGGTGCTGTTCCTGTGCTCGGACTTCGCAAGCGGCATCACCGGCGCGCAATACGTCGTGGACGGCGGCCGTACGGCAACCGGCGGCGCCGCCACGACCGTTGGCGCCCCGCGGAACTGACATTTCGCTTAGGCCCGCGGGGGCCCGCGGGCTTACTGTGGCAGGCAGGCACCGTTCCCAGCGGCAGACCGCCGCAATTCGGTGCATGGGCGACTAAAGACGCACCATTGAATGTTGCATCGCCGCACCGGTTTTGGCATGGTCCGCCCGCCAAAACCCGACCGGGCGCGTACTGACGGCGGGAGCCGGCGCTGCGCACCGTGCGGCGTCGCATTGTTTTTCCTTGCATCTTGCCGGCAGGCCCAGCGGCGGCCGGTATGCTGCGAGGTCTTTGCTTTGTCGTGCGTCCTGCGGCCTTGGTGGTCTCACCACGGTCGCACGCACTCCAAGCCCTGTAGGGGCATCTGAAGAACGGGGAGCACTCTACCCATGCAGTCCATCTTGTGGGCCATCATCATCTGTGGCCTGCTTTCGATTGCCTATGGCGCGCTGACTATTCGCGCCGTCATGGCTTCGGATGCCGGCAACGCGCGCATGCAGGAAATCGCCGGCGCCATCCAGGAGGGCGCCCAAGCCTACCTGACGCGTCAGTACCAGACGATCGCCATCGCGGGCGTTCCCATCTTCATCATCGTCGGACTGCTGCTCGGCTGGCTCGTCGCCATCGGCTTCCTGATCGGCGCCGTGCTGTCGGGCCTCGCCGGATTCGTTGGAATGCACGTCTCCGTGCGCGCCAACGTCCGAACGGCCCAGGCATCAACCGTATCCCTCGCCGACGGCCTCTCGATGGCCTTCCGTGCTGGCGCCGTGACCGGCCTCCTCGTTGCGGGCCTCGCGCTCCTTGGCGTCGTCGTCTACTACGGCCTTCTGACCGGCCCGATGGGCTACGGCCCGACCAGCCGCACGGTGATCGACTCGCTCGTGGCCCTCGGCTTCGGCGCTTCGCTCATCTCGATCTTCGCCCGTCTCGGCGGTGGCATCTTCACCAAAGGCGCCGACGTCGGTGGTGATCTCGTCGGCAAAGTCGAAGCCGGCATCCCCGAGGACGATCCGCGCAACCCCGCGACGATCGCCGACAACGTCGGTGACAACGTCGGCGACTGCGCCGGCATGGCCGCCGACCTCTTCGAGACCTACGCGGTGACCGTCGTCGCCACCATGGTGCTCGCGGCGATCTACTTCGTCGGGCAGCCGGTGGTCGGCACGCTCATGATCTACCCATTGGCCATCTGCGGCGTCTGCGTCGTCACGTCCATTATCGGCACGTACTTCGTCCGCCTCGGCGCTAACCAGTCGATCATGGGCGCCCTCTACAAGGGCATCATCGCGACGGGCGTGCTTTCGCTGATCGTCCTCTACCCGCTCACCGAGTACCTGCTCGGCATGGGCACGGTCTTCAAGACGTCGGGCGGCTTCACCTTCACCGGAATGGATCTGTTCTGGTGCGGCGCGGTCGGCCTCGTCGTGACTGCCCTCATTATCGTCGTGACCGAGTACTACACGGGCATCGGCTACCGCCCTGTGCGCTCGATCAGCCAGGCGTCGGTGACCGGCCACGGCACGAACGTCATCCAGGGCCTCGCGGTCAGCCTCGAAGCCACGGCGCTGCCGGCGCTGATCATCATCGCGGGCATCATCGTTACCTTCAAACTCGCCGGTCTCTTCGGCATCGCGATCGCGGTCACCACCATGCTCGCACTCGCCGGCATGGTCGTCGCGCTCGATGCCTTCGGCCCTGTCACCGACAACGCTGGTGGCATCGCCGAGATGGCAGGCCTGCCGAAGGAGATCCGCCGCACGACCGACGCGCTCGACGCCGTCGGCAACACGACCAAGGCGGTCACCAAGGGCTACGCGATCGGCTCGGCCGGTCTCGGCGCACTGGTGCTGTTCGCGGCCTACAATGAAGACCTCAAGTACTTCATAAGTATCGCCAAGCCTGGGTCGATGTTCCACAACCTGACGGTCGACTTCTCGCTGTCGAACCCGTACGTCGTCGTCGGCCTGCTGTTCGGCGGCCTGCTGCCCTACCTCTTCGGCGGCATCGCGATGACGGCGGTCGGTCGCGCTGCGTCCTCGATCGTCGAGGAAGTGCGCCGCCAGTTCAAGGAAAAGCCGGGCATCATGAAGGGCACCGAGAAGCCCGACTATGCCCGCGCCGTCGACATGCTGACGCGGGCCGCGATCAAGGAAATGATCGTGCCCTCGCTGCTCCCCGTTCTCTCGCCGATCGTCTGCTTCTTCCTCGTGAAGTGGATGGCCGGCACGGGCAATGCCTTCGCGGCGCTCGGCGCAATGCTCCTCGGCGTGATCGTGAACGGCCTCTTCGTCGCCGTCTCGATGACGGCCGGCGGCGGCGCCTGGGACAACGCCAAGAAGGCCTTCGAGGACGGCTTCGTCGACAAGGACGGCGTGAAGCACCTCAAGGGCTCCGAGGCACACAAGGCCTCGGTCACAGGCGACACCGTCGGCGATCCCTACAAGGACACCGCCGGCCCCGCCGTGAACCCGATGATCAAGATCACCAACATCGTGGCGCTCTTGCTGCTCGCTATTCTCGCGCATTGATCTGATTGCCGCGGGCTGCTGGCTCGCGGCGGCCACATCGAAAACCTGAAGCGCGGCGCTCGAAAGGGCGCCGCGTTTTGCTTCGTGGCTTCGCCACGAGCGGGGCTTGGCCCCGCACCCCAATCGGGGGACACCCCCGAACCCCCGTCTTTTATGGAGTTGGAATTCGGGCCTATGGTAGCGGCCGAAGGCCGCGAGGTGAGAACGCGACCGAGAGGCAGCCCGCGGCGCCGGTAGGCGGAGCCGTCGGCGACCGCGGCAAATAAGAGCAGGGAGAAACGACGATGCCGACAATCGGACTGGTGGGTGTGGGGCTGATCGGCCGCGCATGGGCGAATGTTTTCGCGCGCGCTGGATGGGACGTGGTCATGTGGGATGCAAATCCCGACGCCACCGCAGCAGCGCCCCAGCTCGTCGCAGAATCGCTCCACGATCTTGCGCGGCACGGCCTCGTCAGCGATCCGGACAAGGCCGCCGCGCGACTGCGTACAGCATCAACACTCGAAGAGGCCGTCAAGGGCGCGGACCTCGTGCAGGAGTCCGGCCCCGAGCGTCTCGAGGACAAGCTCGCCATCTGGGTGCGGCTCGACGCGGCAGCAGCCCCGGAGACGGTGCTCGCGTCATCCACCTCCGCGATCGTCGCCTCGCTCTTCACGGAGAAGCTCGCGGGCCGCGGACGTTGCCTCGTCGCGCATCCGGTAAACCCGCCGCATCTCGTGCCGATAGTGGAACTCTGCGGTGCACCGTGGACGACGAAAGAGACGGTGGCAAAGGCACGCGGCTTCTACCAGAGCGTCGGGCAGGTGCCGATCGAAGTGAAGAAGGAGATCGACGGCTTTATTCTCAATCGCCTGCAGATCGCGCTGCTCACGGAGGCCTTCCGCCTCGTCGACGAAGGCTATGTCACGCCGCAGGACCTCGACCACACGATCGCGGACGGGCTCGGCCTGCGTTGGGCGTTCATGGGGCCATTCGAGACCATCGAGCTCAACGCACCCAAGGGCACGGCCGACTACTGCGAGCGCTACGGCGACTGGTTCCGCCGCTACATGAAGGACCTGCCGAAGCCATCAGTGTGGGATGAAGCGAGTTGGCGTCGCGTCGCGGAGGCCTGGGGGCCGGCGCTCGCATCCGAGAAGATCGCGGAGAAGTCGCTTTGGCGGAATGAGCGGCTCGCAGCGCTTGCGGCCCACAAGTTGGCGCAGAAGAAATTCCAGCAATGAAAGCCGCTTAATGTGCCTGGTCGGCAAGATCGTTGCCTTTACCTCGCGCGTCATTGACAGGTGACTAAATGGTCACCTATAGTCCAATCGTGACAGACGACGACCTCGTATTCAAAGCGCTTGCTGATCCGACGCGTCGTATCCTCCTGGACCTGCTCTTTCAGCGCGACGGCCGCACGCTGAAAGACCTTGAATCCGGGGTGGAGATGACCCGTTTCGGCGTCATGAAGCATTTAAAGATCCTCGAAGACGCGGGTCTCGTCGTCACACGCCGGTCTGGCCGCGAGAAACTCCACTTTCTCAATCCGGTCCCAATCCGGGTGATCCATGACCGGTGGATCGACAAATATCGCGAACGGGAGGTCTCGGCGCTGCTCGCGCTGAAGGCCGAACTTGAGGAAAAGGATCGATCATGACGGACAAAGCTTCGACCACTCTCGTCTACAAGATCGTCATCAAGGCCAGCGCCCAGGCCATCTGGGATGCGATCACCAAGCCCGAATGGACGGATCGTTATGCGTATGGCGGCCGCGCCTCATATGAGCTCAAGAAAGGCGGCAAATATCATCACGCTGCCAGCGCGGAAATGAAGTCCTACGGCCTGCCTGACAAAATCATTCTGGGTGAGGTCATCGAGGCCGATCCGCCGCGCAAACTCGTGCAGACGTGGCACCCGCAGTTCTCGGCCGAAATGATCGCAGAGCCGCCGTCACGCCTCACCTACGAGATATTCGAGAGCCCGAGCGGCGTCTGCACGGTTGTCATGACGCACGACGTGACGAACGCACCGCTGGTCGCCGGCATGGTCCCCGGCAACAACAATCCCGTCGAGAGCGGCGGTGGCGGCTGGCCGTGGGTGCTCAGCGATCTCAAGTCGCTGCTCGAGACCGGCAAGAAGATGTAAGCTCTACACGACGAGCTTGTAGGCCTCACCGTCGCGCACCACATGCCCGGCGGTGGGGCCTGCGAAATGCGTCCCGATGACCAGCACCGGCTCGCCGGCGAGCTCTGCCAGGATGCGCCGGCGTGTCACCTCGCCGGCCTTTTGATCGAAGTCGGCGGCCGAGCACCATTCCGGATGCGCGAACTGGCAGGGATGATGCGCGAAGTCACCTGTGATCATCGCGCGCTGGCCCTTCGACGTGATCATCACGCTTGCGTGCCCCGGCGAGTGGCCCGTGCTCGGCACGAGGCGGATTTCCGGGCAGATCTCGTGATCCAGCTCGACGAGATCGACCATGCCGCGATCGAAGACCGGCTGCACGCTGTCGGCCATGACAGGTTGCATGTCCGGTCGCGCCGTCTGGGAGCTCCAGTGCTCATATTCGACGCGCCCGAAGAGATACCGCGCCTTCGGAAAGGTCGGCACCCACTGGCCGTCCACGAGACGTGTGTTCCAACCGACATGGTCGACGTGCAGATGTGTGCAGAGCACCGTGTCGATGGTGTCCGGCGCGAAGCCAGCGGCCGTCAGATCCTCGATGAACGGCCCGCTCCGATCGTTCCATGTCGGAATGCGCCGATCCTTCTTGTCATTACCGAGGCATGTATCGACGATGATGCGCCGTCCAGGCGCCTCCACCAGCAGCGCGTGAATGCTCATCTTGAGGCGGCCGTTCTCGTCGGCGAAGTGCGGGATGAGCCAGGAGATCGGGCGGATGGCTTCAGGCGTCGCGTCGGGCAGGATGAAACGGCTGCCGCCCGTCGTCTCGATCTCGACGATCTTGGTGATCGTCACATCGCCGATCTGCCATTTCATGCGCGTTTCCCCTGTAGTGTTTGGCCGAGCATAGCCGCGCACGCGCAAGCGCGCACTAGAGGCGTGCCGAGAGGAAGTCCGCGACCTCGGCCCAGGTATCGAACACCTCCCCCGCCCCTGCGTCGCGCAGTCTTTCCGCATGTCCCGGTCGTATGTGCGCACCGGCACACAAACCCACCACGCACATGCTCGCAGCAACACCCGCGCGCACGCCGTTCGGACTGTCCTCGATGACGAGGCAATGCTCCGGCGGGACGCCGATCTTGTCCGCCGCATAGAGGAAGATATCGGGATGGGGCTTGCCGCGCGCCACGAGATCGGCACTGAAGACGGCATTGGGAAAATGGTGCTCGAAGCCGAGCACATCCATGCAGAGATGCAGCCGCTCGAACGAGCTCGATGAGGCAATGCAGCGCGGCAGTGGCGCAAACTTCGAGATGAAAGTCTCCACGCCAGGCACGGGCTGCAGTGCCTCGCGAAAGCGCGCGAGCGTCGCGAGTTTCAGCGCATCGAGAAAGTCCTGCGGCAGGCGCTGGCCTGTCCCGGCCTCGACCGCAGCCACGACTTCGGCCCAGCGCTTGCCCATGTAGCGCGCAATGGAGTCATCGAGCGTCGTTGGCAGCCCAAGTGACGATACGGCTTCGGCGAGCACGACGTTGGCCAGCACCTCGCTATCCGCGATCACGCCGTCGAAGTCATAGATGATGCCCTTGATCATCTGGATCCTCCCCCACACCCCGCCGCGCGGCCGCGCATCCTACGCACGTGACGCTCTCTTGACACCGCCTCGTTCGCCATGCCTTTAGGCCTGGAGCACAGACCGCGCCTGGAGGCCCACTCGCGCCACCGGCGCGTTTTCACCTTATGTTCCGGCGGTGCTCCGGCCTCGGCCGCAGACCGGCGCCAACCTCAATCAACGGACCCCCAGCATGTCGAGAGCCTTCGTCTTTCCCGGCCAGGGCAGCCAGACTGTAGGTATGGCCAAGGAGCTAGCAGCGACCTTCCCGGCCGCGCGCGCCCTGCTCGACGAGGTGGACGAGGCACTCGGCCAGAAGCTCTCCACCCTTATGTTCGAGGGCCCAATCGAGACCCTCACTCTTACCGAGAATGCCCAGCCGGCACTCATGGCCGCATCGATGGCGGTCATGCGCGTGCTCGAGCGCGAGAAGGGGTTTTCGCTCAAGGATCAAGTGAACTACGTCGCGGGCCATTCGCTCGGCGAATATTCAGCGCTTGCCGCAGCCGGCGCGCTCTCTGTCGCTGACACCGCGCGCCTCCTCAAACTGCGCGGCCAATCCATGCAGAAGGCCGTGCCCGTCGGTGTCGGCGCCATGTCTGCACTGCTAGGTGTCGGCCTCGACGTCGCGCGCAAGATCGCAGCTGATGCTGCCCAAGGCGATGTCTGCGACATCGCCAACGACAACGAGCCGACGCAGGTCGTGCTCTCGGGCCACAAGACCGCGATCGACCGCGTGCCAGAGGTCGGCAAGGCGCACGGCCTGCGCCGCGCGATCCCACTCCCCGTTTCCGCGCCATTCCATTGCAGCCTCTTGAAGCCCGCCGCTGACGCCATGGCCGAAGCGCTGGCGAAGGTCGAGATCAAGACGCCCGTCGTTCCCGTCGTCGCCAACGTGCTTGCAGCACCGATCAGCGATCCGGCGGAGATCCGCCAGCGCCTCGTCGAGCAGGTTACGGGCACCGTGCGCTGGCGCGAATGCGTGCTCGCCATGGCGGCAGCCGGCGTCACGGAGCTTTATGAAATCGGCACCGGCAAGGTGCTGAGCGGCCTCGCTGGCCGCATCGAGAAATCGCTGAAGGCAACGCCGGTCGGCACACCTGCCGACATCGAGGCTGTCGCCGCGCAACTCACGGGCTGAGGGCATCAATCATGTTCAATCTTACGGGCAAGACTGCGCTGGTGACCGGCGCGACAGGCGGCATCGGCGGCGCCATCGCCGAGGCGCTGCACGCCCAGGGGGCAACCGTGGTCCTCTCGGGCCGCCAAGCCGACAAACTCGAGGCGCTCAAGGCCAAGCTCGGCGAGCGCGCCCTCGTCCAGCCTTGTGACCTCGCCAACAAGGAGCAGGTCGGCAAGCTAATCGACGAGGCCGTGAAGCTCGTCGGCGGCCGCCTCGATATCCTGGTCAACAATGCCGGCCTGACGCGCGACAATCTCTTCATGGTCATGAAGGACGAGCAGTGGGACGAGGTGATCGCCGTCAATCTCACCTCGACGTTCATGCTCATGCGGGCCGGGGCCCGACATATGATGCGATCCAAGTCCGGCTATGGCCGGATTATCAATATTTCGTCCGTGTCCGGCATTCTCGGTAATCCGGGCCAAGGTAACTATGCCGCATCCAAAGCCGGCATGATCGGCATGACCAAATCGCTTGCCCGCGAGGTCGCCTCGCGCGGCGTGACGGCCAACTGCATCGCCCCCGGCTTCATCGAAACCGCCATGACGGCGGCACTGAACGAGAAGCAAATTGCGACGATCAAAGAGGCGATCCCGGCGCAGAGCTTTGGCAAGCCCGAGGATATCGCCGCAGCCGCCGTTTACCTTGCCAGCGAGGAGGCCCGTTACATGACTGGACAAACCCTCCATATCAACGGCGGCATGGTCATGATCTGAAAGCCGCTCAGGGCGTGCACAATGCCGCGTCGGAGGCTCGTCAGGGCAACTAGCCAAGGGATTTGTTGTGTGTTAACGAGCCGAAAATTCGAGCCGATGGCGCTGGAGTTTGCATCGATTTCAAGCACCCTGTAGTGGGAAACCCACGGCAGGGGCGAATCGGTCGTAGCAAGGTAGTGGCCGCAGCCAAAGTGGCGGCGGCGTGAATAGAGTCGTTGGGGCCGCGTCGCGGTATCCTGAGGTGACAGAGCGCGAGGGAAGTAGATATGAGCGACGTCGCAGAGCGCGTTAAGAAGATTGTCGTCGAGAACCTCGGCGTCGAGGGCGACAAGGTCGTCGAGACGGCGAGCTTCATTGACGACCTCGGTGCCGACAGCCTCGACATCGTCGAGCTGGTGATGGCGTTCGAGGAAGAGTTCGGCTGTGAAATTCCGGACGATGCCGCCGAGCAGATTCAGACTGTCGGCGACGCCGTGAAGTTCCTCGAGAAGAGCGCTGCAAGCACCGCGTGAGCGGTGAGCCCGTACTCGAGATGACTGATCGAGCTGCGTGCGCCGTCGGGGGGAACCGATCCGGTGCCGCAGCTTTGTCGGGGCTCAAGAGCAGCGTTGCGGAATGTGGGGATGCCGCGGCAAGCGCGTCGTCGGCATGAAGCGGCAGGAGCGGTAACGCGAGGCGACCTTCCTGCCGGATAACCTGGACAGGTGTGGGATGCAGCGAGTCGTCGTGACGGGGCTTGGCCTCGTAACTCCTCTCGGATGTGGAGTCGAACCCACGTGGTCGCGCCTCCTCGAAGGGCGCAGCGGCGCGCGTCGCATCACGGAGTTCGAGGTCGCCGATCTCGCGGCTCAGATCGCGTCCTTCATTCCGCGCGGTGACGGCACTGGCGGCACCTTCAATCCCGACCAGTGGATGGAGCCGAAAGAGCAGCGCAAGGTCGACGACTTCATCGTCTATGCGATGGCGGCGGCGGAGCAGGCGCTCACGGACTCAGGGTTTGCGGCGAAGACGCAGGAGCAGCAGGAGCGCACGGGCGTCCTGATCGGCTCCGGTATCGGCGGTCTCAACGGCATTGCCGAGACGTCGCTGCTACTCAAGGAAAAGGGCCCGCGTCGCGTCAGCCCGTTCTTCATTCCAGGCCGCTTGATCAATCTCGCCTCGGGCTATGTCTCGATCAAACATGGTCTCAAGGGGCCGAACCACGCCGTCGTCACCGCCTGCTCGACAGGCGCGCACGCGATCGGCGATGCGGCGCGACTGATTGCTTTCGGCGATGCAGACGTGATGGTGGCCGGCGGCGCCGAAAGCCCGATCTGCCGTATTGCGATGGCGGGCTTTGCTGCCTGCCGCGCGCTCTCGACGAACTTCAACGATGATCCGACCAAGGCCTCGCGCCCTTACGACAAGGACCGCGACGGCTTCGTCATGGGTGAGGGTGCTGGCATCGTCGTGCTCGAGAGCCTCGAGCACGCCAAGGCGCGCGGCGCGCGCATCTATGCCGAGATCATCGGCTATGGCCTCTCCGGCGATGCCTATCACATCACGGCGCCGGCCGAGGACGGCGATGGCGCCTACCGCTGCATGCGTGCCGCTCTCAAGCGCGCCGACATCACAGCCGACCAGATCGACTACGTGAACGCACACGGCACCTCGACGCCCATGGGCGACGAGATCGAGCTCGGTGCCGTCGAGCGCCTCTTTGGCAACAGCGCCGGCAACCTTGCCATGTCCTCGACGAAATCGGCGATCGGCCACCTGCTCGGCGCGGCAGGCTCCGTCGAAGCGATTTTCTCTATTCTGGCAATGCGCGACAATATTGCGCCGCCGACCTTGAACCTCGACAATCCCTCGGTCCAGACGCCGATCGACCTCGTGCCGTACACGCCGAAGAAGAAGCCGATCAATACTGTACTTTCGAACTCGTTCGGTTTTGGCGGCACGAACGCCTCACTCGTCATGAGGCGGCTCGACGCTTGATTTTTTTCTTGGGGAGCTGCCAGGCGCAGCTCCCGATCTGTAAGCGTTGCTACACCTGTTGCATTCGTGTCCGCTCCGGCCACTGCCGGCCCGCCTTGACCTCGCCTTTGGAATTACGGCCCGCTTTGGCCATAATTCGGAATAGCTTGAAGGGCTGAGTACCCGCCTTCATGCCTATCCTCAGCAATGGCAGTGGCCCAACGGCGCCGGATCGCGCAGGAGAGAAGCAACCAGAGCATGAGGCAGGCCCTGCCAACTCTCGATACCACCCGCAAGCGCCTCAATGCCCTGCCGCGCAGCCCTGCTGAAGCGCTTGAGCCGGGTCGCGCGCCGCGTCCACCGCGGCGCATTCGCGAACGGCGCGAAGCGCGCCGGATGAATGGCTTCCTCCGCTTCATCAGCGGCATCCTGACCTTCTGTTTTCTCGGCATGTCGGTTGTCGCCGTCATCGCTCTTCTGCTGCGCAGCAACTTCGACGCGGCCGGCCCGCTCATGCATTCGGCCGTCACGGTCATTCCGCGCGGTGAAGGCGTACAGGAGATTGCCGCGCGCCTGGAGCGCGAAGGGATCGTGTCCGACCGCCGTCTATTCGTTGCGCAGTACCTCTCGCAGTCGCTCCACATCCGGCTCACAGGCGGGAAGGAGATGTCGCTCCAGGCCGGCGAGTTCGAATTTCGCAAGCAAGCCAGCATGAAGGACGTGCTGGATACGCTGGCGCAGGGCAAGGCCGTGCTCTACCGGCTGTCCGTACCCGAGGGCCTGACGAGCCAGCAGATCGTTGCCCGACTGATGGCCGAGGAGAACCTCTCCGGCGAGATCACCGAGGTACCAGCTGAGGGCACGCTGCTTCCCGATACGTATCGCTTCTCTCGCGGCATGGCGCGAGCCGACATCCTCGAGCGCATGAAGGCCGACCAGAAGCGCTTCATCGCCGCCATCTGGGAGAAGCGCCAGCCTGACCTGCCCTTCAAGAGCATCGAGCAGGCGCTCGTGCTCGCCTCCATCGTGGAGAAGGAGACCGGGCGGGCAGATGAGCGCGAACGCGTTGCCGGCGTGTTCGTGAACCGCCTCCGGCGCGGCATGCGCATCCAGTCCGACCCGACGATCATCTACGGCATTGTCGGCGGCCAGGGATCGCTCGGCCGCCCGATCACGCGCTCCGACATCGACACGCCGACGCCCTACAACACCTATACGATCAACGGCTTGCCGCCGGGGCCGATCGCGAACCCGGGCCGCGCGGCGATCGAGGCAACACTCAACCCGGCGAAGACGAAGGATCTTTATTTCGTCGCCGATGGCACCGGCGGACACAGCTTCTCGGAAACCCTTCGCGACCACAACGCTGCCGTCCAGGTGTGGCGCCAGGTCGAGCGGGACATGCGCGCCCGCCAGGCGGCCGCCGCTACGCCGACGGCACAAACGGATAGCGATCCGCCCAATCCCACCACGGCGCCGTCCACGGGCCCGAGCAGCGCAGCGCGCGCGCCATCGGATGTGCCGCTGCCACAGCGCAAGCCGAAACGCTGACTTCGCATCAGATCGATCACAATTCCGACAGCAAACGACGCGTCACCCGCGCAAGCGCGCGACGTCACGGTTCTGATACGCTATTGTCATAAGTGGCCTCGCGCGATCCCGCGCAGGTGGCGTCCGCCCCTCGTGCAAAAGGCGGCGCCGCAAGCGGAAAAATGGAAGACGTGTTGAGGCCGGATCGACGCGGCGCCGCGGGAGACGTCCGCCGCGTGAGAGGGAGGCAATGATGCGAGTTCGTTCCCAACAGACGCGGCGCGAGATGATGGCGGGAAGCCTCGCCGCGGCACTCGGCGCGTCTGCGGTCGGTCTGCCCACGATCGCGCTTGCCGGGAGCGGGAATGGAATTCACAAGCTCGCACTCGGCGATCTCCAGATCACCATTCTCTCCGATGGGGTTCTCAACGTTGCGACGCGCCTGCTCAATCGCGACATGGAGCCGGCTGCGATCGAAGCAGCACTTCCCGGCACGCTGTCCACGCCGGGACAGGTGCAGTATGGCGTCAACATCCTCCTCGTGCGCTCGGGCGCCGAACTCGTGCTGATCGACGCGGGCGCGGGTGGGACCTGGGAGCCGACCGCAGGCAAGCTCGCGGATCGCCTTACGACAGCCGGCATCGACCCGGGCTCCGTTACCAAGGTCGTGATCACGCACGGCCACCCCGATCATCTCTGGGGCCTCGTCGACGAGTTCGATGACACGCCCCGCTTCGCCAATGCGCAACACACCATGCCGGCCCCCGAGCTCGACTTCTGGCGCGGCGTGAGTGTCGAAACCCTCCCGGAGCGTGCACAGGGCGCTGCTGCCGGCGCCAAGCGTGTCATTGGCACGATCGGCGAGCGACTTGCCGCCGCCGCGCCCAATGCCGAGATCCTGCCCGGCATTGCCTATGTGTCGACGCCGGGCCATACGCCAGGGCATTGCTCGGTGCGCATTTCAAGCGGGTCGGGCGGCCTCATAGCTACTGCAGATACTGTATTTCACCCGCACGTTTCATTTGCACACCCCGAGTGGCAGCCGCTTGCCGACATGGACGGCGCGCAAGCTGTTGCGAGCCGCCGTCGCCTTCTCGATATGGTGGCCACTGACGGCCTTCAACTTGCCTCCTACCACATTCCATTTCCCGGCCTCGGCCGCGTCGAGCGGCACGGCACAGCGTACCGGTGGGTGGGCTAGCTTCCCAAGCAAAAGCCCGCATTCCGGCAGCCAAACTTATCGTCGTATGAATTGAGCGAAATAATTGATCCCATGACCTATGGTTTGGATGCCTATGCGACGACCCTCGGCCAATTGCTGGGGCCACCGCACGCCTTTGATGTTCCGGCCTTCCAGCGCGCTTATTCCTGGACCACGGACGAAGCCGGCCAGCTCATCGAGGACCTCTTGGTGGCACTTGGCGAAGCCGATGCCCAAGGCTCACCCGGCGGCTACTTCCTCGGCCCTATTCTGCTGCTCGAGGGCAGTGATGCCAACGTCCACGGCAGACACCAGCGCACCTTCCAGATCATCGACGGCCAGCAGCGCCTTGCGACGCTGACCGTGCTCGCGTGCGTGCTGCGCGACCTCGTGCGGCGCGATGATCGGCGTGCCTTGCCGGAGATCGATCGCATGATCGACGGTGGCGGCGAAGCAGGGGCGCCTGCCCGATTTCGCCTCCAGATGCGGGGATCGGCCCAGCGCACGATGGCCGCGTGCATTCAGGCTGCGGGTGCCACGCTCACCGAATCCGATCGAGAGGACCTGAGCGAGAGCGAGACGCTGCTGCTCGCCGTGCGCGATCAGTTCGTCGAGGCGCTCGGCGACCGCGATCCCGCAACGCTCGTGCGGCTGGCTGCCTTCCTTCACGACGCGTGCAGCGTCGTCGTGATCACTTCCCGCGATGTCGACCGCGCCCACCGAACGTTCGCGGCGCTCAACAATCGCGGACGGCCGCTCGCGCGCTGCGACATCATCAATGCCGAGCTCATGGACAGTGTAGGGGGCAGCGAACTCGCGCGCCTCCAGCGCGATTGGGAAGCACTCGGCGTGCGGCTCGGCGCAAGCATGGAAATGCTCTTCAGCCACGTGAGGGCCGCCATCGGCGACGTCCGCGCCCCGGTGATCGCGGAAATTCGTCGCCTCGCAGTGAGCGCAGGTGGCGGCGGCAAATTCATCGATACCGTCCTCATGCCTTACGGCCGGGCGCTCGCCGACATCGAGGCTGCGGATCATCGCGGCAGCCCGGAGAGCGCCGAGATCAACCGTCACCTCAAGCACCTCTCCTGGCTGCCGAGCACAGAGTGGATCCCGCCGCTTCTCCTGTGGTGGACACGTCACCGCGACGACCCGCGCAAGCTGTTGGCCTTTCTCAATCGGCTCGATCGACTGACCTTTGCGGTGCGCGTCCTCGGCCTCGGCGCCGACAAGCGCCTCTCCCGCATGCAGCAGCTCCGAACCGCGATCGAAAGGGACCATGCGCTGACCCTGCTCGGCGGCCCGCTCGAATTCTCCGGCGAGGAGATGCGCAACATCCGCCACAACCTGCGCGATCTTCACCCGCGCAGCCAGCTGACCTGCAAGCTGGTGCTCATGCGGCTCGAGAGCGAGCTTTCCCGCGACGCAGGCACGCTCGATGCCGAGGGCCTGACCGTCGAGCACATCCTGCCGCAGAAGCCGGCCCGCACGAGCATATGGCGGAACTGGTTCTCCGATCCCGAGGAGCGCCAGGCCTGCACGGGCTCGCTCGGCAATCTCGTGCTGGTGCCGCGCGCACTTAACGAGCGCGCGCGCAACCAGGATTTCGAGCGCAAGCGCGCCATCTTCTTCGACCAGAATGCTCTGCCGCTCCCCCGCCTCACCGAGGAATTACGCAGCGTTAGGCTGTGGAATGCGGCGCATATTCGCGCGCGCGAGGAGCGGCTGCTGGCTATCCTCGACACGATGTGGCAACTGAGCAGCGCCGCCGCCGAGCCGGGGGGGCCAGAAAAAGCGGGCCTGCGCCGCCGCAAGAATGCCCAGGCCGCCGAATAGCCCTCGTGCCGCGCCGAGAGGGACGGGTCCGGCGCCGGCGGGGGTGCCAGATGGCGCCTGCAAACGGGAGTGCTGTTGCCGCAATGGGGGTCGCCCTGGAAACTGCCATGGTTCTCGCCGCCGGACTCGGCACGCGTATGCGGCCGCTTACCGATCGCGTGCCGAAGCCGCTCGTGCCCGTCGCCGGCAAGACGCTGATCGACCACGTACTTGATCGGCTCGCATCAGCGGACGTCCGCCGCGCCGTCGTCAACGCCCATCATTGTGCGGACCAGCTCGTCGCGCACCTCGCCGCGCGCACCAGCCCTCAGGTCACGATCTCCGACGAGCGCGATCGCCTGCTCGATTCGGGCGGCGGCGTACTCAAGGCCCTGCCGCTGCTCGGGGCCAAGCCCTTCCTGATCCACAATTGCGATTCGATCTGGACGGAGGGGAAGGCCTCGAATCTGTCTAAGCTGGCAGGAGGCTTTGACGGGAGCACCATGGATTGCCTCCTCCTGCTCGCACCTGCGCAATCGAGCCTCGGCTATCACGGCCGCGGCGACTTCGCGCTCGACGCGGAGGGACACCTGAGTCGCCCGGCGCCGCAGGAACATGTGCCATTTGTCTTCACTGGAGTTTCAGTCGCCCATCCGCGACTGTTCGACGGTGCGCCAGACGGCCCCTTCTCGCTCAACAAGCCGTGGGATCAGGCCATCGCGCGCAGGCGTGCCATGGGGGTCGTACTCGAGGGGCGCTGGATGCACGTCGGCGATCCAGCCGCCGTGACGGCCGCCGAAGGCTGGATCAGCAGCCAGCATGAGCGCTGACAGGAAAGAAGCAGGCATCGGCGCAGCCTCCCGCGTGTGGAGCATTGCTGCAGGCCGACCGTTTCTCGACACGCTCGCCCGCGCCATTCTTGCCGGCAACCTTCCGCAACAGGGCGGATCACCTCCCGACAGGCTGGCACTTGCCGGCATGACGATCCTGCTGCCGACACACCGTGCGGTCCGCGCCCTCCAGGAGGCCTTCCTGCGCGCCGGCGAAGGCCGCGCCCTGCTGCTCCCGCGCCTCGTGCCGATCGCCGACACCGACGAAGACCAGGGCCTCATCGCGAGCCTCGCGGGCCCGCAGAGCCCGCTCGCCGATGAGTTCATTCTTGGGCCGGCCATATCTCCGCTCGAACGCCAGCTCGCCCTGACGAACCTCGTGCTCCTGTGGTCCAGGCTGCGTCAGGCAGAGCAAGACCCCGAGGCACGCCTCGAGCCGCTGGCCGCTGCCGGCACGACGCCTGCGCAGGCAGCCCACCTCGCGGCGGATCTGGCGCGGCTCATGGACATGGTCGAGACCGAAGAAAAATCCCTCGCCGGCCTCGCTGGATTGGTCCCCGAGGAGTATTCCGCGCACTGGCAGGAGACCATTCAGTTCCTCGAGATCATAACCGAGCACTGGCCCAAACATCTCGCCGAACGCGGGCTGCTCTCGGCATCAGCCCGTCGCAACCGTCTCATTCGCGCCGAAGCGGAGCGACTGAGCCGATCACCACCCGACGAACCCGTCATCGTCGCCGGCGTCACCGGGTCGGTGCCGGCAACCGTCGAGCTCATCCGGACGATCGCACATCTGCCGGCTGGCGCCATCGTGATCCCAGGTCTCGACCGGACGCTCGATGACGCGAGCTGGCGCGCACTCGACAGCCATCCCGAACATCCCCAGCATGATCTTCGCCGCCTGCTCGGCGCCTTGGGCGCGCCACGCGAGTCCATCCGCGAGGTCGCCGGCAAAGCGGCACCCTCACAGGCCGTCGCGCGCGCAGGTTTTCTCAGCGAGGTCATGCGGCCCGCTGGCGCCACCAATCTCTGGAAGGACTACATTGCGCGCGCCGATCGGCCGGCGCTCAGTGCCGCGCTCGCCGGCATCAGCCGCATCGACGCGCCGAACGCGGCCGATGAAGCGGAAGTCATCGCGCTCATGATGCGCGAAGCGCTCGAGACACCCGGCCGCACGGCCGCGCTCGTCTCGCCCGACCGTCTGCTCGCGCGCCGCGTCGCGATCCGCCTCCAGAGCTGGGGCATCACCGTCGACGACTCGGCAGGCCGCCCCCTCGCGAAGACGCCGCATGGCGCCTTTCTCGATCTCATCGCCCAGACCGTCGCGACGCGGTTCGCCCCCGCGACGGTAATGGCACTGCTGAAGCATCCGCTGACGCGTCTCGGATTGCCGGTGCGCGACGTCCGCCGCGCCGCGCGCTTCGTGGAGCTCGCGGCACTGCGCACGATCTACTTCGGTGAAGGGCTCGAGGGAATCGAGGCGAGCCTCGAGCGTGCCAGGCTCGAAACGAGCGATGGTAGCCGGCGCGAACGCGCCGTGCGCCGGCTCTGGGATGCGGACTGGGTCGCTGCGCGCGATCTCCTGCAGCGGTTCAGGGAGGCCATGGCGCCGCTGATGTCACTTGCCGCGGAGAATACGCCGCAAGAGCTTCGCGTGCTTGCTGCCGCCCACCGCGCGACCGCCGACGCACTCGCCGCCCCGAGCGACGAGACATCTCCGTCGCGCCTCTGGCAGAACGAAGATGGCGAGGAAGCGGATCGTCTGCTCGCGGCGCTCGACGATCAAAGCCTCTCGGCGCCGGACATTCAGCCCGTCGATTATGCCGAGTTCTATCGCGCACTTGCCGGCAACGTCACAGTGCGCCCGCGCATCGCAGTGCACCCCCGCCTCTCGATCTGGGGTCCGTACGAAGCGCGACTTCAGCAACCTGATCTGGTCATTCTCGGCGCGCTCAACGAAGGAACCTGGCCGGCAGCAGCCGATCCGGGTGCCTGGCTCAACAGGCCAATGCGCGCGAGGCTCGGCCTGCCATCGCCGGAGGTCGCAATCGGGCGCTCAGCGCTCGACGTAACGGGGCTTATTGGTGCGCGCGAGGTCGTGCTGACGCGAGCACTCCGCGTCGATGGTGCGCCAACTGTTCCTTCGCGCTGGCTCATGCGCATCGATGCACTCCTCGGCGGCATGGGCCTCGGCGATGTACTGAAGCCGACACGTCCATGGCTCGGCTGGGCGCGGGCACGCGATGCCCGCATTGGCGATGCCAGGCCGGTGCGTGCGCCTGAGCCACGTCCCGCCCCCGAGCTGCGCCCGCGGAAGCTCAGCGCTTCGGCCATAGAACTCTGGATCAAGAACCCCTACGGCCTTTACGCCCGCCACATTCTCGCACTCGAGCCGCTCAGCCCTCTCGGTGTCGCGCCGGGTCCGCGCGAGAAGGGCATCATCATCCACGAGGCGCTCTCGCGCTTCACGAAGCGCTTCCCGATCAAGCTGCCGGACGACATCGCTCGCGAGCTGATGCGTGATGCGGAAGCCGTCTTCAAGGAGTACGCCGCGCATCCCCGCGTCGCAGCCTTCTGGCTGCCCCGCATCGCGCGCTTCGCCGAATGGTTCGCCGCAAGCGAGCCCGCACGCCGTGACGGCATCACGCGCATCGAAACGGAAGTCGCAGGAAGCCGCGTGCTCGAGGCGCCGGGCGGCCCATTCACGCTCACGGCGCGCGCGGACCGCATTGACGTCTCCCCGGCAGGGCTCGTCATCACGGACTACAAGACCGGCACGCCGCCGGACAACAAGTTCGTCCTCGACGGCACCGCACCGCAGCTCCCGCTCGAGGCGGCCATCGCTCGCGACAAAGGCTTTGCCGGATTGGAGACGGATACGATCGGCGCGCTGCGCTACATCCGCGCCAGTGGCGGCACCCCGGCCGGCCGCGAGCACAACATCAAGGCCGACGACATCCACGCGCTCGCGGACTTCTGCATCGAGCGGCTCGGCAAGCTCGTCAGTACCTACGACGATCCAAGGCAGCCCTACAGGGCCGTGCGCCGCGCCCGCTTCGACTACCGGTACGACGACTTTGCGCACCTCGCGCGTGTCGCCGAATGGCTCGGTGGTGACGATGGCGAAGATGGGGAGGCCGACGCATGAGCCGCCTCGATCTGAAAACCCTCCTCGCCGAGACTACGGCCGCGCAGAACCGCGCCGCCAATCCCAGGGCGTCTGCCTGGGTGAGCGCCAATGCGGGGACGGGCAAGACGCATGTGCTCACCTCGCGCGTATTGCGGCTGCTGCTAGATGGCACGGAGCCGCAGCACATTCTCTGCCTCACATTCACGAAGGCCGCCGCGACGGAGATGTCGACGCGTGTCTTCAAGCGTCTCGCGGAATGGGCGAGCGCATCCGAGGAGAAGTTGCACAGGGCGCTCGAGGATCTGCTCGACCGGCCGGCCGCAAGCGAGGAAGCCGAACGCGCACGACAACTCTTTGCCCAGGCCATCGAGACACCCGGCGGTCTCAAGGTGCAGACCATTCACGCCTTCTGCGAGCGCCTGCTGCAGCGATTTCCACTCGAAGCCGGCGTGCCGGTCGGCTTCACGGTCCTCGACGAAGCGCACGCACGTGCGCTCATGCGCGAGGCCATCGACACCACACTCAGGAAGGCCGCTGAGGCGCGCCGCCATCCGCAGCTCAACGCCGCGCTGAATACAATCGTCGCGCACGCGGCTGATGACCGCTTCGATCAGATGCTCGGCGCCATGATCGCAAAACGCGATTGGCTCGATACTGTGCGGCCGGAGCGGGTGTCGGGCGTTGCATCCTTCGCGGGAGCCGAAACGCGGTATCGGACCGCCCTTGGCGTTCGCAAGGGCATCACGCTTGCAAATGTCTTCGCGGACATTGCCGCCCTCCTCCCTGCCGATGTGCGCCATCGCGCGATCACCGCGCTCAGCGGCGGCACCGCGAACGACATGAAGGCCGCAGAGCGCCTCAAGGACGCGGCGCTCGCGACAGACGACGCAGCAACTGCGGAGGCACTCGGCGCATTCTTCCTCACGAGCGAAGGCGAGCCGCGCAAATCGCTCATGACGAAGAAGACAGCTGCGCAGTATCCCGATCTCGATGCCGCACTGATCAAAGCGCAGAACAGATTCATCGAACTCGACGAAGAACGCCGCGCACTCGAAACGCTCGAGGTCTCCCTTGCCCTCATCCGCCTTGCCGACGACGTGCACACGGCCTACGCCGCCGAGAAGGCGCGCCGTGCCGCCCTCGACTACGACGACCTCATCACGAAAGCCGCTTTACTTTTGACCGACGATGTCCGCGGTGTGCCGCAGTGGGTGCACTTCAAGCTCGACGGCGGTCTCAGGCACATTCTGGTCGACGAGGCGCAGGATACGAGCCCCACGCAGTGGCGCGTCGTTGCGGGTCTCGCAGCGGACTTCTTCAGCGATTCTGCGGGTCACGGCGATGGCGTGCGCACCATTTTCGCCGTCGGCGACGAGAAGCAATCCATCTACGGCTTCCAGGGTGCCGCGCCGCACATGCTGGCGGAGGTCGGCAGAAGCTTCGCCGCAAATGCTCGCGCCGTCGATCATCGCTGGCACGCCGTCCCGCTCACGCTCTCTTTCCGCTCCGCGCCGCCCGTGCTCTCGGCCGTCGATGCCGTCTTCGCGGATCCAGTGCGCACGCCGGGCCTCACGTGGACGGGCGAAGCCATCCGCCACCAGCCGCATCGCGTGGGCCACGCGGGCCTCGTCGAGATCTGGGAGCCGGAAGCGCCTGCCGAGGCCGCCGACACCGATGCCTTCATGCCCCTCGAGGAGCGGCCCGCGGCCTCAGCCGCAAGCCGGCTCGCGGCACGCATCGGCGACCAGATCAAGCATTGGCTTGCCACGCGCGAGCGGCTGGAGAGCCAAGACCGGCCGATCGAGGCGGGCGACATCCTCATTCTCGTGCGCCGTCGCGGGCTGCTCGCACCCGCGCTCATCGCAGCCTTGAAGCAGCGCGACATCCAGGTCTCGGGCGCCGACCGCATGGCGCTTGAGCAGCAGATTGCCATCCAGGATTTGATGGCCGTCGGCGAGGTGGTTCTGCTGCCTGAGAATGATCTCGCTGTCGCGTCGGTTCTGAAAAGTCCGCTCATTGGCCTTGACGATGACGACCTTCTGCGCTTTGCGCCGGGCCGCAAGGGCTCACTGTGGAGCGCCCTGCTCGCGGCGGCCGACGCTGGCGATGCCCGCCTTGGAGCGGCGGCCGAGATCGTCAAGCAGTGGCGACGCAGTGCCGACTTCCGCCCACCCTTCGAATTCTACGCCGAACTGCTCGATGGCGCCGAAGGCGGCCGCGCCAAACTCATTGCGCGCCTCGGCCCCGAAGCTGCCGATGCCATCGACGAGTTCATGAATCTCGCGCTTCGCTATGACGAAGCGGAGCCGCCGTCACTTCAGGGATTTCTCGATCTGCTCGGGCAAAGCCGGCGTGAGATCAAGCGCGACCTCGAGCACGGCGGCAACCAGGTGCGCGTGATGACTGTGCACGGCGCCAAGGGGCTCGAGGCGCCCATCGTGTTTCTGCCGGATACCTGCAGCACGCGCTCAGGCGGCGCCTTGGGCGGCCTCGTCGAACTCAGTGACGCCATCGGCGAAGCAGGCGGCGCGCACCCGGTCGTGTGGCCGGCGCCAAAAGGGTCCTCGCGCGTTCGGGCAATCGCCGACGCCCGCCGCCGCGACAGTGCAGAGGAAGCTAAGGAACGAAATCGACTGCTCTATGTTGCGCTGACGCGGGCCCGCGATCGCCTGTACGTGTGCGGCTATGATGGCCGGAAGGCGCGGCCCGCCGACTGCTGGTACGAGCTCATTCGGACCGGTCTTGCGGACTGCCTCACCGAGACATGTGATCCCGAAGGGCGCGCGATCCTGCGCCTTGCCGCACCGCAGACCGTACCGGCTGCAGCACGCAAAAGCGATCCCGGTCTCGACACCATGCCCGAGCCGCTCCCCGAATGGGCGCATCGCAAGGCCCCGCGCGAGCCGGCTCTCGCCATTCCCATCGCACCGTCCCGGCTTGCGCCCCTGGACATCGACACGGATGGCGAACCGATCGAGCCGTCAACCGTCCCCGCCGATCGACCGCCGCGAGCCCGCGCGTCCGATACCGCGATTGGCGGCGAGAACCGCTTCCTGCGTGGCACGCTCACACACGCGCTCCTTCAGTATTTGCCGACGTGCCCACCGGATGGCTGGTCTCGCGCGGCAGCAGCTTTCCTCGAGGCCCGAGGGCGCGCACTTCCTCAGCGGGTGCGGACGAGCATCATCAAAGAAACGATTGCCGTCCTGCGGGACCCGAACTTCGCGCCTGTCTTCGGGCCGCGCTCGCGCGCCGAGGTCGCGATCGTCGCTGAAATCCCGCCACTGGGTGGAACCGGCGCGCCGCTGCGCATTGCAGGACAGATCGACCGGCTGGTCGAGACGAGCGACGGGATCCTCATCGTCGACTACAAGACCAATCGGCCGCCACCGCGAGACCTCGCGGAGGTGCCGCCGGCGTACGTTCATCAGCTCGCTGCCTATCGAATAGCCGTGCAAAGTGCCTTTGGCGCCACGAACGTCCGTGCTGCCTTGCTGTGGACAGATGGGCCGAGATTGATGGAGCTTCCGGAGCAGTTTCTTGAACGGGCAAAAAGCGCCTTCTTCACGCCGAATTGAGGCCAACTTGACGCATGACGGTGCGATGCCTACCTAACAGCCAACGCGGCGATTCTGCCGCATCCCTCCCGTGCAGGCCTGCACGCGCTCATCCCTGAGGAGACCGCTGAAATGACTGCGTTCGTTACCGACGCAAACTTTGAAGACGAGGTCATCAAGTCGGCCGAGCCCGTGGTCGTCGACTTCTTCGCGGAGTGGTGCGGCCCGTGCAAAGCCATGGCGCCGGCGCTCGACCAAGTTGCACAGGAAATGGCAGGCAAGGTGAAAGTGGTGAAGGTCGACGTCGACCAGAACCCGAAGATCACCCAGCGCTTCAAAATCCAGGCCATGCCGACGCTGCTCGTCTTCAAGGACGGCAAGGTCGCGGCCCAGCAGGTCGGTGCTCTCGTCCAAAAGCGCAAGCTCGAGGACTGGATCAACGCCTCGATCTGACGCGGGTCGGAGCCGACCGAAACCACAAGAATTCAGAACCCCGCACCTTTCAGGTGCGGGGTTTTTCGTTTGTACGCGCAAATAATTGCCTGCAGCTAGCGCTACTCGCGGAAGCGGCCATCGATATACATCCGCCAGAGCTTCTCGCCGATCATGCAGTCGCTCCGCTCCTCCGGCACCGACATCTGGGTGCGGATAAAGCGGGGCTCGGCGTCATGGGTCGGGGAAAGATCTGCGATCTCGAGGATGAGCTTGCGCCGGATCGCCGGCACGAACTCGGAGCGCGCGCGTACCGGAATGACGAAGCTGCCGAACCCGCCGATCACGCAATCGGTGTAATACTTGTCGAGACTATTGATGTCGAAGAAGCCAGAGCGCTGGTTCGGCTTCAGGATGATCGGCAGCCCGTTGATAACGATCCCATCCTTGACCGCCTTGTCGCGCGAAACCTCGACCGGACCGCCGGAATTGTTCGGCCCATCCCCTGAAACGTCGATGACCTTGCGTTTGCCCTTGAAACCTTGCGTGCCAAACTGGCGCGCAGAAAAATCGATGGCGCCCGAGAGCGACGTCATGCGTTCGCGCGAAATCGGCATCCTCTCGAGCTTGCTGGCAAAAGCTTCGAGTGCCTCCGGGCTATCGATCAGCGCCCACGGCATGACGATCTGCTGGACGAGCTGGCCCGCCCATTCGATGTACATGAGGGCAATACGACCCTCGCCACCGCTGCTGATTGCCTTCCATACCTCGGGATCACGCAGAGCGCTGACATAGCCCTCGCGCTGGAGCTGTTGCTCGTCGAGGTCCATGGACCACGAAACGTCCACGGCGAGCACGAGCTCGAGGTCCACGACCTGCTGAGCTCGCGATGGCGCAGCCGTTCCGAAGGTCACCACCGCAGCGAGCAAGGCGACCATGCATGTCCGATATGCCCACATCGGACTATCGCATCACGCGGTTCAAAAACTGGCAAATCACGAATCGTTTTATGCACGTGCGCCAACCTCACGGGCGTCGGCTCGGTCAGGAAGCCGGCCCTGAGCCGATCGCCGCGCGCAGCGTCAGCCCTCGAGCTCGAGCTCCTCATCGCGGACGTGGAGAAGTTTGCGCGGATCGGGCTCGGTCCTGATCGGCACGCAGAGCTGGGTCAGCCACTCGTCCCGCGGCGTCTTCGCTGGATCGTTGAGATAGATTTCCATGAATGGGCGGGATGTATCGATCCGCAGCTGCTCGGCCTCCGCCCACTGCGAGCACATGTAGCGAAAGCCATCGCTGATCTGGCCGTAGCAGCCCTTCAGGTAACCCTGGGCGTAGGCACCGCCCGGCGTGACCTTGCGGACGATACCGAATTCGGGGTCGGCGCTCAGGCCAGGGACCAGCTCGACGCAGGCGTCGTAGCGAAGCTCCGTAGGCTCCGTCGACCGCGAACAGTCATGAATGACGCCATAGGCACGCGGGCCGAGCTTGCGCAGGTCGCGCACCTCGAGCCAGCGCAGCAGGGTCGCCCAAGCCTCCTTCACCGACCGGTCATACGGGCCGAGAGCCCGGTACTGCAGTACCGGCGTGGGCCGCAGATATACAAATCGGATACGCACAATAGCCTCCACGCAGCGCGTGGCCGCCATCGACCCCAGCCCCACGCGCATGAATAGTATTAGTACGAATAGATTTAATGCCGTTTAAGTCGGTCCGGAGACTTCATTTCAACTTGAAGCCTCGCGCGTTAACGAATTGGCCGAAGTCGGCCCGCTGAGGCTCGGCATACTGGCGGGCTTTATCCTCGGACCAACCATACGTTTCGCTGTTCCCGAAGCGCGCAACATTCTGCTGCTGGCGGTAAGGAAAGACGCCATTGCGGCGGCGATCGTAGCCCGACACGATCTCGCGCGTGCTCTCCTTGTAGCGATCGCGATGAAGCGTAGCTGCGAGTGGCAGACGCAAGCTGATGTGAGCCGGCGCCTGCGGCCACCCGAATCCGAGACCCGCTACCGGAAACACATGGTCCGGGAGGCCGAGCAGCTCGCTCACCTCCTGGGCATGGTTGCGGATCACACTCACGGGGCAGCAGCCGAGCCCCACCGCCTCCGCAGCCAACACGAAAGACGAAAGCACGATGCCGGCGTCGACCGACGCATTGAAGAAGGCATCGAGGTGGTCATTGGCGAATGGAATACCCGTCCAAGCGTGGACTTGCCGCTGGCGGCGATTGTTTCCGAGAAACACGAGGAAGCTCGGCGCCTTCGGGATCCAGTCCTGATGGGCCAGGAGAGTATTGATGCGATCCCTGATCGCCTCGTCTTCGATGACCAGGATATCGCGCTGCTGGAGATCGCTTTTCGAGGGCGCGGAGAGCGCGAGCGCCGCGAGCGTGTCGATGAGCGCACGCGGCACCGGCTCATCGCGAAAGCGGCGGCAGACGCCGCGCGAGGCGAGGCCGCGCAGAAACTCCGAGCTCTCGAGGCGTGGATCAACCGGGTGGGGGAAGTCGCCAAAACGGAGATCGAGCGCTTCCTTGATGCTTCTCATGTCGTCATTTCCCCTCGGATCCGAGCAGTCGTTCCTGAATGGCCAGCAGATCGCGCCACGCGAGCCGCTTAGCAATGGGCGTGCGCAGCAGATAGGCCGGATGGAGCGTTGGCATGGCGGGCACCTTGCGCGCGGCGACCTCGAGATCCCGCCACCGCCCGCGCGTGCGCATGATACCACCCTCGATGCCAAGGACGGCTGTCGCCGCCGGCCCGCCGAGCGTCATGACCACATCCGGCGCGACAATCTCGATCTGGCGCTCAAGAAAGGGCCGGCAGATCTGCACTTCCTGTGGTGTCGGCGTACGGTTCCCCGGCGGGCGCCAATAGACGACGTTGGTGATGTGTACGTCATCCTCGCCAAGGCCGATCGCGGCGAGCATCTTGTCGAGGAGCTGACCGGCGCGACCGACGAAGGGCTTGCCGGCAAGATCCTCTTCGCGCCCGGGCGCCTCGCCGATGATCATCAGGCGCGCATCCGGCCGCCCACGGTAGAAGCAGAGCGATTTCGCGGTTGCCTTCAGCGCGCAGTCGTCAAAGCTTTCGAGGACGGCGCGGAGTTCGTCGAGTGTCGCCGCGGTGCGCGCCGCCTGGCGGGCCGAGAGTGCTGCGGCATCGGGTGGCGCGGTTGGAAAGCGGCGGGGTGCTTCGCGTGCCTCAGGCGGGGCGGCCGCTCGGGCAGAAGTGGCATCGGGTCGGATCGGTGCGCGCGTTTGCGATCCAACCGCAGGCGACGGACGCGCGGGTTCGGCCAGAGAATCGAATTTTTGCAGCGCAAAAGCCTGCCCGGGCACGGCCTCCTCGCGCGCGAGCCAGTCGGTGCCGCTCTCGTCGAGCGCGCCGTCCACCCCCATCTCGCGCCACCACGCGAGCAGGGTCGCCATGCCGGGCCGATCCTCCTCATCGATCATGGGCGGCACCATAGCGCCTAGGCCCCGCGTTGGCATCCCACGTGGTGCGCATCGCTCTGCAACCTATGCTTGGCGCTTGACCATGATTGTGCCCCCGACCTATCGAACAGCAGAACAAAGACTGGAACGGATCGAAGGAAGAGCTGACGATGACCGACGAGCAGAGCGAGCTGCCGCCGCGCGAAGGCATGGAGTTCGACGTGGTGGTGGTGGGCGCGGGCCCGGCAGGTCTCGCAACCGCCATCCGCCTCCGCCAGCTCGCGGCTGAACACGGGCAGGAAGTGTCTGTCGTCGTCGTCGAAAAAGGCTCGGAGGTCGGCGCGCACATCCTCTCGGGCGCCGTGATCGATCCCGTGGGTCTCAACGCGCTGATCCCGGACTGGAAGGAGAAAGGCGCGCCGCTCGAGACCAAGGTCACGGAGGACAAGTTCTTCTACCTCGGGCCGGCCGGCGAGATAAGGCTGCCGAACATCGGCATGCCGCCGCTCATGAACAACCACGGCAACTACATCGCCAGCCTCGGTAATCTCTGCCGCTGGCTCGGCGAGCAGGCAGCCGAGCTCGGCGTCGAGGTCTACCCGGGCTTTGCCGCCTCCGAAGTCCTGTACGACGAGGAAAACCGGGTCGTCGGTGTCGCGACGGGCGACATGGGCGTCGGCCGCGACGGGGAGCCCAAGGACAGCTTTACGCGCGGCATGGAGCTACGCGGCAAGTACACGGTCATTGCTGAAGGCGCGCGTGGCTCGCTCGCGAAGCAGCTCATTGCCCGCTTTGCCCTCGACGGCGACAGCGAGCCGCAGAAGTACGGCATCGGCCTCAAGGAACTGTGGGAGGTCGCGCCCGACAAGCACAAGCCGGGCCTCGTGCAGCACACGCTCGGCTGGCCGCTCGACGACGCGACGGGCGGCGGCTCGTTCCTCTATCACTACGGCGAGAACCTCGTTTCGGTGGGCTTCGTGGTCCATCTCAACTACCAGAACCCTTATCTCGCGCCCTTCGAGGAGTTCCAGCGCTTCAAGACGCACCCCGCGATCCGCGATGTGTTTGCCGGCGGCAAGCGCATCGCCTACGGCGCGCGCGCCATCACCGAGGGTGGCTGGCAGTCGATCCCTAAGCTCACCTTCCCCGGCGGCGTCCTCGTCGGCTGCTCGGCGGGCTTCGTGAACGTGCCGCGCATCAAGGGCTCACACAACGCGATCCTCTCCGGTATTCATGCCGCCGAGGCCGCCTTCGAGGCGATCGTCGCGGGCCGCGCCCATGACCAGCTCGCGACCTACGAGACGGCCGTGCGCACCGGCCTCATTGCCAAGGATCTGAAGCCCGTCCGCAATGCCAAACCCCTGCTCGCGCGGTTCGGCACGCGCATCGGCACCTTCCTTTCGGGTGCCGACATGTGGCTCAACACAATCATTCCGGGCATCGGTCTTGGCTACACGCTGAAGCACGGCAAGGCCGACTACGCCTCACTCAAGCGCGCCTCGCAGGCCAAGAAGATCGAATATCCACGGCCCGACGGCGTGTTGACATTCGATCGCCTGACGAGCGTCTCCTTCTCCGCGACCAACCACGAAGAGGACCAGCCGGTCCATCTGACGCTCAAGGATCCCTCGATCCCGATCGCGCACAATCTTCCCGAATACGCCGAGCCCGCCCAGCGCTACTGCCCGGCCGGCGTCTACGAGGTTGTCGAAGGCGACGACGGCAAGCCGCGTTTCCAGATCAACGCGCAGAACTGCGTGCACTGCAAAACGTGCGACATCAAGGATCCAGCCCAGAACATCAACTGGGTCGTGCCCGAAGGCGGCGGTGGTCCGAACTATCCGGGGATGTAGGGTGTGATCATTCGCGTCTGCGACGCGAGCGAGGCTAGCCTCGCGCTCCACCGGGAGGGACACCCTCCCGGAGCCACCCGCCTTTATGACTTGTTGCCCCAAGCGAAACCTGGCCGCATGGCGGTCGCGGGCATAGCACCACGGCGGAGTGCGCTAGCCCCTCTTCCCAGCAGCCCGCGGCAAAAAAGCAAAGCTCAACCGCTCGCTGCACCGAGGCAGGCTTTCGGGCAACGCGGCGCGCGGCCGAGAAGCTGCCCGAGGGCGCGACCATTTGCTGGCGAGCAGATGTGGCGCAGGAAAGCCTGATCATCGACCGCGTAGCGCGGCACCTTGCAGGATTTCTCGATCGTCTTCTCGGCGTCCGACCACAGCGTCGAGACGAGATGCTTGACGTCCTGGCGATACAAGCCCGCCCACGTGCGCGGATCTTCCTTCTCCGCAAGCGCAACGTACGCCATGAGGAAGCTCATCATCGCCGACATGCCATCGCGGTGGCCGAGATAGCTGTCGCGCGGCGCCATGGACTGCGTCTGGATGGCCGTGTTGAGGTCATGGATGTACGAGTTGAACTCGTCGAGCAGATACGTGAAGTCATCTGCCGACGAAGCGCCGCCCGGCAGCAGGTAAGTGCGCACGAAATCGTCGGACTGCTTGAACTGCGCCGCAATGCGGCCCGGCTTCATGAACTTCTCGGTCGCCGCTATGCGCGTGATCTGGCCGCCATCGACCAGCGGAAAGGCATCGAGTTGCTCGGTGAGCATGTGTACGGCCTCGTGCACGGCGGTCGTGAGTCCACGCTGGCGCTCGTCGCAGAGGATCCAGGTCGTAAACATTTTTTTGTCGTCGAGCCGCTCATAGATGCGATAGCCGGACGCGGAATAGCGCTTGAGCTGCTCGAGCGCTTCCGCGCGACAATGGGCGTTGCGCGCGCCGTTCTGGCCGGCATCGCCCTCGGCGCGCCAGACGCCGCCGTCGGTGCTCGTGACGACCATCGGGATCACGACATTACGGGGACCGGCGCGCTCCGTCGGCGCATCCGTCGGCGTCGAACTCGCGGGAATCAGGTTGGCGCTTTCAGGCTCCATCGTGACCGGCACGCTCTGCTGAATTGTGACCGAGGCGACGTGCTGGCGTGCCTCCGGCACTTCGTTCTGGCGCGCCTCTGGCACTTCGTGCTGGCGCGCCTCTGGCGCGACCGGACGCGGCGGAACGCTTGCGAGCACAGATGCAGGCGGAGCCGCAAGTCGCGGCGGCTCGACGAGTTGGGCAACGCGGCGTTTGATTTCATCGGGCGTATGAGGGCCGAGGGCCGGATGGGCGCGAATGCGTCGCGCGGACTCGGCGAAATGCTCGGTGCGCGTCGGTGCTGGCGCTGCGGTTGTCGCGCTCTCGAGCGCCCCTAACTTTGCCGGCCGCTCCTGGACGTCCTCGAGCGCGGTCTCCTTGCAGCCAGCCGCGAGCGCCGCTGCAAACAGCGTCGCGCACACCGTCGCCGGCACGATCATACGCCTGAACATGAATGATCCCCCGTATGCGAGGCGGAAGTGTTGTATGCTCATTGGCCGACCGCATGGCCGAAAGGCGGCGATCCGGCGGCAAGTCGTCTGTTTCCGGTGTCGGCGGGGAGCAGCCGACACACGCATGATGCGGTCTCAGCGGCGAACACTGGACCGCTCGATCAGAATGCGGTCCGTGCGCGCAGCAAAGCCCAAATGGCGACGTGCCAGCTCATCGACATAGTCGAGATCGAGTTTCGGCCCATCGAGGTGCGCGAGCTCGCGCTCCAAAGCGGCGCGCACGGTCTCGAGCGCCCTGATCTCCCGCTCCAACGTCGTGGAGCGCTCGATCAGCCGCGATTTTGTCTCGAGACCGTGCCTGCCTTTGATCGTGTGATAGCCGAAGTAGAGCGTCAGCCCACCGCAGAGAAGCAACACCGACATCTGCCGCTTGCTGACCATCAAGGCCACCATACTTATCGATACCAACGTGGCCCGGATCGACGCGAAACCGGATCGCGGCCACGGAGGACGACTGTAGGGAGACAGCGTTAAGTTGAGGTAAAGCGCTGGCCCAAGTTGCGGCGCTCGATGCAAATGCTCAATCAGAAGCGAAGTAGCGCGTTGAGCGTGGCATAGAAGTGACTAGCCTCGCCGTCATCCATGGCACCTGCGGAGAGCGAGACTTCGCCAGCCGCCCACTCGTAGCGGGCAAAAGCGCCGAAGCGAACTAGGCTGTCGCGGCCTGCCTCCAACTCGCGCGCGGCCGACCAGTAGCCGAGTTCAGGCCCCGCCGAGATTGCCGAAGTGATGCGATAGCCGAGACGCCCGCGCGCAGTGAGCGCATCGAGACGGCTGGTCCAGCCCGCGTCGAGCTGGCCGAAAAAATTCGGACTGAAGTTGTACCAGCTTTCGACGAGCACGCGTGCGGCTGTGAATGGCCCAGTCGAACCTTCGTCATAGCCATCGATCAGGCGCTGCTCGTTGGCATAGACGCCGCCGGCAAACACCTTCAGCGTCAGCGGGCCGAGGCCTGCCTGATAGCCGAGAAGCATATCGGCGAATGAGCCCGTTCTCTTGCGTTGGACGCTTTGCTCACCGAGGCCGGAGACCCAGATCGTCTGGCGGCGCGCGTATTCCCAATACCCCGCCCCCGCACGGAGGCGCCAACCATCCTCGCGAATGCCTTTCGGCACTTCGGACAGCCAGGCCGCCAGTGCGACCGTCGTGCTGGTGTAGGCCGACCAGACATGGCCGCCCGTCTCAGCGCCACCAGCGACCTCGATCGTCGGGGGATCTTCGGCGCGCACGGGGCCGACCGCGAGGGCCACGACCGCCAGACAGCAGCCAGCCCACATTAACGCACGCGGCATCAACGCTGCCGCACCTGTACGGAGCTCACGCAGCACTACACACGCCCCCACCGCAACCGCGGCTCGCGTCCTGCGCAACTAAGCTACTTCAATTTTGCAGAACGCCGTTTACCAAATTGAAATAGGAATAATCTCCGCGTCAACCCGAAAATGTCGCCTACGGACTAAGGGTCACCCAACTATCTGCCTGGAACGCGCAATTCAGCCGCTGCGGCGCCAGTTGCGGACCCACTTGCCGAATTCGTGCTATGGCGCCCTGATGATCGACGACGAAACTGCACTTCGTGACCTCGAACTGCGCTCCTTCGGCCGCAGGCGCGGGCGCAAGCTCTCCGGCCGTCAGGAACGCCTGCTCGCCGAACTTGCCCCACGCGTTCGGCCGGATCTCGCGCGCCCGGCACCAAGCGATGCGACGGCTTTATTCACCGCCCGCGTGAAGCAGGTCTGGATCGAGATCGGCTTTGGCGGCGCGGAGCATCTGGTCTGGCAGGCGCGCCATCACCCCGATGTCGGGATCATCGGCTGCGAGCCGTTCGAGGAGGGCGTCGTCAAGGCGCTCACGATCATCGAGGACGAAAGGCTCGCGAACATCCTCGTGCACCCCGACGACGTGCGCCCGCTGCTGCGCTGGCTGCCGGTTGCCTCGCTCGATCGGGCCTTCATCCTCTTTCCCGATCCCTGGCCAAAAGCGAGGCACCGGAAGCGCCGCCTCGTTGGAACACCTCTGCTGGATCAGCTCGCGCGTGCCATGAAGCCCGGTGCGGAGCTGCGCCTTGGGACCGACATCGGCGACTACGCACGTACGATGCTCGCGGCCCTCATGCGCCATCCTCATTTCCGCTGGACGGCAACCACTGCCGCTGATTGGCGCAACCGCCCCGAGGATTGGCCGCAGACGCGCTATGAGGCCAAGGCAGTGCGCGAAGGCCGGCGCTGCACCTATCTGCGCTTCATTCGCGTGGGCCTCGAAGGCGCCAAGTGAAGGCGGCCGAACGTCCGCACCGCCTGCTCGTGCTTTCCCCTACTTCTCAGCCTTCTCATAGTTGTCCGCGATCATACGATCGAGGAGGCGCACGCCCCAACCTGAGGACCAGCCCTGATTCAGCTCGTCCTTCACGGAATCCATCGCTGTGCCGGCAATATCGAGATGCGCCCAAGGCGTATCCTTCACGAAGCGCTGGATGAACTGCGCGGCCGTGATCGCTCCACCAAAACGCCCACCAATGTTCTTCATGTCGGCGTTCTTGCTGTCGATGAGCTTGTCGTAGGCCTTTCCGAGCGGCATCCGCCAGACCTTCTCGCCGGTCGCGAGACCCGCTTCGGTGATATCGGCCGCGAGCTTGTCGTCGTTCGCGAACAGGCCCGCGTGCTCCTTGCCGAGCGCGACCATGATGGCGCCGGTCAGTGTCGCGAGATCGACCATGAGGCGCGGCTTGAAGCGCTCCTGCGCGTACCAGATCACGTCCGCGAGCACGAGACGGCCTTCGGCGTCGGTGTTGAGCACTTCAATCGTCTGGCCGGACATGGATTTCACGATATCGCCCGGCCGCTGCGCCGCACCCGAGACCATATTCTCGACGACGCCGATGATGCCGATGACATTCGCCGCCGCCTTGCGTGCAGCGAGCGCGCGCATGAGCCCGACGACGCAGGCAGCTCCACCCATGTCGCCCTTCATGTCCTCCATGCCGGCGGCGGGCTTCATGGAGAGACCGCCGCTGTCGAAGACCACACCCTTGCCGATGATGCAGAGCGGCTTCGTGCGCTTCGACTTGGCACCGTGCCACTGCATGACGACGACGCGCGCGGGCCGCGTGCTGCCCTGCGCGACGCCGAGCAGCGCGCCCATTCCGAGCTTCTCGAGCGCGTCGGGCTCCAGCACCTCGACTTCGACGCCGAGCGACGCTAGCTCCAGCGCCCGATCGGCGAACTCGACGGGGCCCAGCGCATTAGCCGGCTCATTGACGAGATCGCGCGCGGCAAACACACCTTCTGCAACCGCGAGTTTGTCGGCAAAGGCCTTCTCGGCCGCACGCGGATCCTTGCAGTGGATGTAGAGAAGGCTCGGCTTGTCTTCGGGCTCGGGCTCGCCGTTATTGTTCTCGCGCGCTGGCCGCGTGCGGTATTTGCGGAAGTTGTAGCTCCTGAGCAGTGCGCCGTACGCCAGGAGCGCGGCCAGTTCGTCGGCCGCGGGCGCACCCTTGTCGGGGGCTTCCGCAAAGAGGCTCGCAGTAGGCGTCTTGCGCGCGTGGATGGCCGCGTAGGCCACAGAGCCCGCGCGCATCCACTCCAGCTCGCCAGCCGACTCGCTCTGCGCCGTACCGATGAGATGCAACCGGCTCATCTCCAGCCGCTCCGGCGAGAGGATCTCGATGCTGCTCTTGGCCTTGCCCTTGAAATCCGCAGCCTTGGCGGCACGCACGACCGCACCCTGCGATTTCTGATCCAGGGCCTTCAGCGCCGGCGGCAGGTGCAGATCCTGCCCGACGAGCGCGGCGACGACAGCGCTCGTCGGCGCATCGAGGGCGACAAAGCGGATCTCGGGACGTTGGGACATCGAGGGAATTCTCCAGGATCGCGGAAGCCAAGGCCTGGAGCGAGCTATAGGGGGCGCACGCTGCCTTCTGCAAGTTTAACGGGCCCTTGGGGGATCTCTCGGGCGCATTTCGGCAACCCCTGGTCGGCAATCCACGCCCCACGCGGGACCTGACGTTGGCAGGGGGGCAGAATCGCCCTCATGGTGCCTGTAGCGCCAACTTTCACGACGCCGCCGGATCCTTGCTCATGCCCAAACTTGCCCTCCAGTCGCCGCCAGCACCCTCATGGGATGCTGGCGAGGCCTTCGGACGGGCGCAGGCCATCCTTGAGACGACTTTCGGCTATCGCTCCTTCCGCTCCCACCAGGAGAGCGCGATCCGCGCGCTGCTCGAGGGGCGCGACGCCTTCGTGCTCATGCCGACCGGCGGTGGTAAGTCGCTCTGCTACCAGATCCCGGCACTCGTGCGCCCCGGCCTCGGCGTCGTCGTCTCACCGCTCATCGCGCTCATGCAGGATCAGGTCGACGCGCTGAAATCGCTCGGCGTGAATGCGGCTTTCCTGAACTCATCGCTTTCCTGGCCCGAGCAGATCGAAATCGAGAAGGCCGCGCGCGCCGGCGTGCTGGATCTGCTTTATGTGGCGCCCGAGCGTCTCGTTCAGCCGCGCCTCCTCGAACTTCTCTCATCCACCGACATCGCGCTCTTTGCCATCGACGAAGCGCACTGCGTCTCCCAGTGGGGCCATGACTTCCGGCCGGAGTATCGCCAGCTCCGCATTCTGGCCGAGCGCTTTCCGGGCGTGCCGCGTATTGCGCTCACCGCGACCGCCGACGAGAAGACACGTGCCGAGATCGTGCGCGAGCTCGCCCTGGAGAAGTCCGAGAAGCTCGTCGCGAGCTTCGACCGGCCGAACATCCGGTACCGCATTGCCGAGACCGGCAGCATGGGCGCGCGCGAGCGGCTCTGGCGCTTCATCTCCGAGGATCATGCGGGCGATGCCGGCATCGTCTACTGCCTGAGCCGTAAGCAGGTCGAGGAAACCGCCGAGTGGCTGACCTCCAAAGGCCGCGCCGCGCTCGCCTATCACGCGGGGCTCGCACCAGAGGTGCGCCGTGAGGTTCAACAGCGCTTTCTCGCCGAGGATGGCCTGATTGTCGTCGCGACCATTGCCTTTGGCATGGGCATCGACAAGCCGGACGTGCGCTTCGTCGCGCACCTGAGCCTGCCGAAGTCCATCGAGGCCTACTATCAGGAAACGGGCCGCGCGGGGCGCGACGGCGAGCCCGCCGATGCCTGGATGGCGTACGGCCTTGGCGACATCATCACCCAGCGCCAATGGATCGCGCAGTCCGAAGCCGGCGAGCAGCACAAGGCCGTACAGCGCTCCAAGCTCGATGCGCTGATTGCGCTCGCCGAAGCCGCGAGCTGCCGCCGCCAGCTCCTGCTCGCCTATTTCAGCGAGCAGCGCGCAGAACCCTGTGGCAACTGCGACAACTGCCTCGAGCCGCCCGACTGCATCGACGGCACCGTGCTCGCACAGAAGGCGCTCTCCGCTGCCTATCGCACGGATCAGCGCTTTGGCGTCGGCTATCTCGTGGATGTACTGACGGGCAAGGTCGACGAGCGCATCGTGCGCAATCATCACGACAAGCTCTCCGTCTTCGGCATCGGCCGCGACGTCGACGGCGCGCAATGGCGGAGCGTCATTCGCCAGCTGGTCGCCGCCGGCCATCTCGTGGCCGACGACGAGGGGCACGGCACACTCGCCCTCGGGGAGAGCGCGCGGGGCGTACTCCGCGGCGAAGACCTCTTCATGGTTCGCAAGCAATCGGCCAGCGCGCGCGTACGTGGCGAGGGACGCAAGCGGGCCTCGCGGCGGAATGCCGTGGTACTGGGCCTGCAGGAGAGCGAGGTGGAACTTTACCGGGCGCTACGCGAGGTCCGCGGGCAGCTCGCACGCGATGCGAACGTGCCGCCCTACATCGTCTGCCACGACCGATCCCTGCTCGACATGGTGCGCCTCAAGCCTCGAACGCGCGACGAGCTCAAACTTGTCCACGGCATGGGCGACGCCCGCGTCACCCGCTACGGCGCGGCGTTCTTGGCTGCGGTGAGTGGCGACGGCGGCGGACGTTAGCCGCCGACCCAGCGGCGAGATCGTCGCGTCCCCGCGTTTGTTCACTTGGCATCGACGCGCCGCGATGCTAGCGGACACCCAGGTCGTCGCACATCAGGGAACGGCCGTAACCTGCGGTGTCCCATGGTGCTCTTTCCGACCGACCTCGCCTCGTTCCTCGAGCTGATCCGCCAGAACGGCGACGCCATCTACACGCTGATGTTCGCCTATGCGACCTCGCACAGCCTGTTGCTGGCGATGTTCGCGGGATACGTCGCGCATTCGGGCGCGCTCAATCTCGTGACATTGATCATCGTCTGCTGGATCGGCAGCTTCGCTGGCGACGTCGTCCGCTTCTGGATTGGGCGGAAGTACGGGACGCGCTGGTTCAGCTCCTTTCCGAAACTGGAGCGCGCCATCCAGACCGCTGCGCTCCTGGCTGGCCGGCATCATCTCTGGATGATCCTCATCCACCGCTACCCACACGGGATCCGCGGCGTCGCCGGTTTCGCCTACGGTGTTTCGACGCTGCCCTGGTCGACCTTCCTCGTGATGAACTTCATTGCCGCCGGCATCTGGTCCGTCGCCGTCGTGTCGGCGGGCTACGCTTTTGGACAGTTCTCCGAAAAGTTCATGAGTCAGGCTTCATCGGGCCTCGGCGTGGTCATGCTGATCGGCTTCCTCGGGCTTTCCTGGATGCTCAGCAAGCGGCTCGAGCGCGCCCTCGAACGCAACTGACGCTCGACGCGTCGTCGCCTCAGCGACCCTTTCCTTTGGCGAGCGCGCGCGTCGAGTAGCGCGCATTGCCGAGCCCTGTGCCGATCGTGAGGATCCCCCAATGCTTGCGCTTCTGCGCGCGCGGCAGGTGGCTCAATCCCTGCACGACGGCATCGTTGTGCATGACGATCATGGTCTCATGATCTCCGATTTTCGGAATGCTCTCGGTTACCGCTACGGGGAAGTTGAAGCGGCTGCTTTCCCAGTTGCCCGGCAGGTTCTGAGCGCCGCGCGCAATGCTGCCATCAGGCTCGATGATGCCGGGGCACCCTATGCCGACGACCGGCGCCAGGGAGAGCTTCTCCTTCTTAGCGCTCTTGATGAGCGATTGGATGAGCTCCGTCAGGTGCTCGATGGTCTCGGTGCGCGATACCTTCTCGTCCGCGTGCCGCCAGAGGTGTGACTCGGCAACGCGCGCAGCAGAGAGATCCTTGGTCTTGCCGAGGCGCAGCTCGACGATGCCGGCACGAATGTTGGTGCCGCCGACATCCACGGCGAGAATGCCGTCATGGCCTTCCAGCATCCACGCCGGCAGAAGATGGGCCGCGCCGATGAGGCCCGCCTCGTCGGGATGATGCTCGATGAGTTCGAGATCGACATTGAAGCCATCGGCCTTGAGAAGTGTGCCCGCACGGCCGATCGCCAGCTCACCGATACGGCTCGCTCGGAACCCGCCGCCAAACACGATGCACTCCGTCTCGGCCCAGGCCTTGTTCTTGAGAAAGCGGCGGAGCACCGTGTAGAGCGCCTGCGCGTAGTCTTCGATTGCGCTCAGAATGATACCTGCCGCCTCGACCGAGCCACTCACCAGCAGTTCGTCGAGCTGCTTCTTGCTGATGTCGGCGGTCTTGGTGTCGCCGAGCGGATCATCGCCTGCCGCTGCCTTGTGCCGCTTGCGCCAATCCTCGAGCGCCCCACGGAAGGCATCGCGGCGCGCCTTGTCACCGACGAAGCCGTCAGCGTCCTCGATTTCCAGATTGTAGTTATCGACGGTGACGCTCGGCAGCGTGGCCGCACCGTGGGTCGGGAGCGTCGAACGTTCGGCGGCATCGGCCATGGCGGGTCTCGATTGTTGTAGGAATCGGAGGTGCACGGAACGAGCCGCACTCTGCTGGGAGTGAACGGCCGAGCGCACGGTCCGGTTCCGCACCCCAAAGCCGAGAAATCCGACGCCTGAGAATGGGCCGAGAACCCTATTAGCCCTCATCGCAAGGCGCGATGCCGCTCCCCCTTGCCACCCCCTCCCCGGCAGGCCATAACGGCGCGCTTCCACCAGGACTTTGAACAATGATCGAGCTCAAGCCCCGCGTCTTCTCCGGCATGCAGCCCACGGGCAGTCTGCACCTTGGCAACTATCTGGGTGCGCTCATCAACTGGGTGTCCATGCAGAAGACGCACGAGTGCATCTATTGCGTCGTGGACTTGCACGCGATCACCGCCGAATGGCTCGAGCCCGAGGAACTGCGCCAGTCGATCCGCCGCGCGGCGGCGGCCTACATCGCCTGTGGCATCGATCCGAAAAAGAGCATCCTCTTCAACCAGAGCCAGGTGCACGAGCACGCCGAGCTCGCGTGGATCTTCAATTGCGTCGCCCGCCTCGGCTGGCTGAACCGCATGACGCAGTTCAAGGAGAAGGCCGGCAAGGACCGCGAGAATGCCTCGGTCGGTCTCTACGCCTATCCGAACCTGATGGCGGCGGACATTCTGGTCTACCGCGGCACCCACGTGCCCGTCGGCGAGGACCAGAAGCAGCACCTCGAACTCTCTCGCGACATCGCACAGAAGTTCAACAACGACTGGCGCGAGACGATCGTCGCCAAGGGTTACGCGGACGGGATTTTCTTTCCGCAGCCTGAGCCGATCATTCTCGGGCCGGCGACGCGCGTCATGAGCCTTCGCGACGGCACGAAGAAAATGTCGAAGTCGGACCCCTCCGACCTTTCGCGCATCAACCTGACGGACGATGCCGAGACGATCGCGCGGAAGATCCAAAGGGCGAAGACGGACCCTGACGCTCTGCCATCCGAGCCCAAAGATCTCGACAATCGTCCCGAGGCCGACAACCTGACGGGCATCTACGCCGCGCTTGCCGGCACGACACAGGAAGCCGTGCTAAAGGAGTTCGGCGGCGGCCAGTTCTCGACCTTCAAAAAGGCCCTTGCCGATGTGGCTGTGGCAAAGCTAGAGCCGATCACGAGCGAGATGACGCGGCTATCTGCCGATCCGGCCGAGATCGACCGCATTTTGGCCGATGGCGCCGGCCGCGCGCGGGAGATTGCCCATCCGATCTTGAACGAGGTCAAGGACATCGTCGGCTTCGTCCGTTCGTGATAAGATCAATTGACGCGAGTTGAGGCTCGGCGCGCGAATGGCGTGCGCCCGCAGAAACGGTAGGTCACCCCATGGCCAAGCAGAGACGGGTCTTCGAACAGGGGCACCACCGCAAATTCCTGGTGGTGGTCGACGAGTCGCCGGAGGTCGAGTCGGCGCTCTTTTATGCCGCTCTGCGCATCTCGCACACGAGTGGCCACCTCCTCCTCCTCTACGTTATCGAACCCCAGGAATACCAGCATTGGGCTGGCATCCGGCAGGTGCAGCTCGAAGAAGAGACAAACAAGGCCAAGGCCCTCTTCCGCCTCATGCGGCGCAAGCTCAACAACGCCGGCTTCGAGGCGCTCGAGCACGAGGAAGTCATCCTCGAGGGCAACAAATCCGAGCAGATCGTGAAAGCGATCGAGGACGACGAGGATATCGCCATCCTCGTACTTGGCGCCTCCACCGACCCCAAGGGACCGGGGCCGCTCGTCTCGGCAATCGGCTCGGGCCCCATGGCGGGCAATTTCAACGTGCCGATCACCATCGTTCCGGGGAATCTCTCGTTCGAGGATCTCAAGGCTTTCGCCTGAGGCAAGCCCCGGGCCTCGTCGGGAGCTTTTGCCGCGCTGTCGACGTTGATCCAGCGACTTGCCGGTCCTAAATGGTTAGGCAGCGACTCGGGTTTGACGCGGCCCGCCTCCTAGACTAGAAACATTCCAAAGTTTCGGGCCGCCAGCCGGCCCAAGGCGCCCCGAGCGGCCCGCAGAGCAAGAGGCCCGCAGAGCAAGAGGATAGTCATGTTCATCCAGACAGAGCCGACCCCCAACCCGGCTACCCTGAAGTTCATCCCGGGCAAGGCGGTGCTCGCCGACGGCACGGCCGACTATCGCGACATCGACGAGGCCGATGGCTCGCCCCTCGCGCGGCGCCTCTTCGGCATCGATGGCGTGCGCGGCGTGTTCCTCGGCTCGGACTTCATCTCCGTGACGAAGGGCGATGGCGAGTGGCAGCACCTCAAGCCTGCAATCCTCGGTGCGATCATGGAGCACTACATGTCCGGCGCGCCGGTCATGGAGGGCGGCGAGGACGGCGAAGCACTCCCCGGTGGCGACTACGATCCCGCCGACGAGGAGACGGTCAAGGCCATCAAGGAGCTGCTGGATACGCGCGTGCGCCCGGCCGTTGCCAATGACGGCGGCGACATCACGTTCCACGGTTTCCGCGAGGGCATCGTCTATCTGCACATGCGCGGCGCCTGCGCCGGCTGCCCGAGCTCGACGGCCACGCTGCGCGGCGGCATCGAGCGCCTGCTGCAGCACTTCCTTCCCGAAGTGCAGGAAGTGCGGCCGATCTGAGGACCGCGGCCAGCGATTTGCTAGAAAGCCCCGCTCTGAGCGGGGCTTTTTCCGTTTAGAAGCTTCGCAGAAATTAACGGTGCACAATTGCCGCCCAAGAACGCATGATGCACCTGACCGAGCGCACGGCACTCGAGCCGACAGCCGTCCTCAATTGCTTCGACATTCAGCAGGAGACCCGAATGGCCTCATCGATCGACGCCACCGCACTCGACCAGCTCTTCCGCAAGGCGCGCACGCACAACAAGTTCCTCGACAAAGAAGTACCGGACGGCCTGCTCAAGCAGGTGGTGGAGCTTGCCCAGCTCGGGCCGACGAGTGCGAATTGCCAGCCTGCCCGCATCCTGTTCGTGAAAACGCCCGCCGCAAAGGAGCGCCTCAAGCCCTTCCTCTCCGAGGGCAACCGCGACAAGACAATAGCCGCGCCTGTCACCGCCATCTTCGCGCACGATCTCGAATTCTACGAGAACCTGCCGCGCACCTTCCCGCACAATCAGACCGCCAAGAGCTGGTTCACCGGAAGCCCGGCCCACGCCGAGGCGACGGCTTTCCGCAATGGCACGCTGCAGGGCGCCTATTTCATGCTCGCAGCGCGCGCCCTCGGTCTCGATACGGGCCCCATGTCCGGCTACAATCAGGACGGTGTCGACAAGGAATTCTTCCCCGACGGGAAGATCAAATCCAACTTCCTGATCAACATCGGCTATGGCGACCCCTCGGCTCTGCTGGGCCGCCTGCCGCGCCTCGCGTTCGACGAGGTCGCCAAGATCATCTAGTGTGGGCCGCAGAATGGCAATTCTCGCGTTCGACACCTGCCTCGGGGCGGTCTCCGTTGCGCTCCGCTATCGCGGGGCGAACGGGGACTGGCTCATTCGTGAAGCCTACGAGGCGCGACAGACCGGCCACGCTGAACGTTTGATGCCCATGATCGCCGAGATCATGGCATCGGCTGGACGCGACTTCACACAAGTCGAGCGCTTCGCCGTGACCATCGGCCCCGGCACGTTTACGGGCGTGCGGGTCAGCATTGCGGCGGCGAGGGCCTTCGCGCTCTCCGCGGGCCGCTCAGTCGTCGGTATTCCGAGCCTCGAAGTCATTTCGGCCCGCGCGCGCCATCTGCTCGGGCCTCAAGGAGCAGCGCGCACGCTCCTGGTGGCCACCGATGCGCGGCGGGGGGCTCTATACTGCGCGCTGCATGGTCCACTCGGTGCATCGACGGATGGCACCCCGGCGCTGCTCACTGCCGAGGCCGCCACCGCGCTCGCACTGGAGCACAATGCACTCGTCATCGGCTCCGGCGGACCGCTCATCGCCGAGGCTGCTGCGGCCACCGGCCGGATCGTTGAAACTGAACTCCCCGCCATCGAGCCGCACGCCCGCTTCCTCGCCCAGCTCGCCGTCAACCGCCAACCTTCTGCCAACATCAGTCCGCTCTATCTGCGCGCGCCCGACGTGAAGCCACAGCCTGAACCCATTGCGAGGCGCCCATGAGCAAATCCCCCTCGCCGGCCCCAATCAGCCTTCTCTGGGCCGCACCGGAGGACGCGAACGCAATCGCCGCGCTGCATGCCCAACTCTTTCCGACGGCCTGGGATGGCGATGCCGTCAAGGCGCTGATCGAGCATCCGGCGTCCCTCGCGCTCGTCGCCGTGCGGCCGGGACGCGACATCATCGGTTTCATCATTGCCCAGATTGCTGCAGACGAAGCCGAGATCCTCACGATCGGCGTTGCGCCTGACCGCCAGCGTCACGGCATTGGTCGCCAGCTCGTCGACGGGGCCGCGCGGGCCGCCGCCCGCTCGGGTGCCAGGCGGCTCTTCCTCGATGTGGCTGCCGGCAACGCGCCGGCGCGTGCGCTCTATGTGGCATGCGGCTTCGCCGAGATCGGTCGGCGCAAATCCTACTACACGCTGCCCGGCGGCGCGCGCGACGACGCCCTCCAGCTCGCCCGCGATCTCAAGCCGGCATGACGGCAAGCACCGTTCCAACCGAGCTGCAGACTGCCATCCTTGCTGCCTTTCCCGAGTTCTCCGAAAGTCGGTTCAGCGTGCTGGGCGAAGGCTGGCATTCAATTGCCATCGACGTCGACGACAGTGTGGTCTTCAAGTTTCCACGGCACGATGCTGCGCAACAGGCCCTCATCAAGGAAGCGGCGCTCATTGCGGCAGTGCGACCGGCTCTCACGATCTCCGTTCCCGACCTCCGCCTCCACAAAGGCCCGCCCCTTTTCTCGAGCCATGAGAAAATCCACGGCCGGCATCTGCTCACGGCGGACTACGACACCATTTCCCAAGCGGCCCGCGATCGGCTTGCAGCTGACATTGCACGCTTCTACGCCGAGCTGCATCGCCTCCCGACGGATCGGATGACGGCAGCCGGTGCGACGCCGATCGCGCCATGGCAAGAGCCGGCAGCCATGCGCGCCAAGGCACTTCCGGCACTGCCCGCACATCTTCGCGATACTGCCGACGAAATCGTCACCGCCTACGAGCGCCTGCCCCCGGACCCGCTCGGCATGACGTATGGCTTTTTCGACGGTCATGGCTGGAACATGGCCTTCGACCACGCCCGCCAGCGGCTGAACGGTATCTACGATTTCGCGGATTCAGGCCTCGGCCCGCGCCACCAGGAGTTCATTTATACGAACCTGATCGCGCGCGATCTCACCGCGCGGGTCACCGACGCCTACGAAGCGCTGACCGGGACTGAGCTCGAGCGGGAGCGCATCGCAATCCTCACAGGCGCCCACCGCCTGTCGGAGCTGGCGGAGTTGGCCGATGACCCGGCACACGCGCCGGACATGATCCGCTATGCAGCCGAGTGGCTCTCCCAGGCGCCCCGTCCCGGATGACAACGCCGAACCGGCGGCCTATCGTGCGAGCCATTCCCGCATGCCCAATCTCGCATGATAGACGACATCCTGGAGGAAAGCCCATGATCAACGAGCTGCGCATCTACACGCTCAAGGCCGGCACGGCAGCGGAGGTCGCCAAGAACTCCGGCACCGTCGCGCGCGCCATTCGCGGCGACAACTACGGCAAGCTCGAAGGCTATTGGATCACCGAGATCGGCGCACTCAACCAGGTCGTGCACCTGTGGACTTACGAGAGCCTGAATGACCGCGCGCGTCTCCGCGGCGAGCTGCAGAAGAACAAGCGCTGGACCGAGGAATACATCCCGCTCATCCGCCCGCATCTGGTGCGTCAGGACATCCGCCTGCTCAATCCCATCATTCCGCTCAGGGCGCCCACGACCACGGGCAACGTCTATGAGCTGCGCTACTACCGCACGCGTCCAGGTGGTGCGAAGCCCTGGCTCGACGCGTTCACGAGCGCGCTCGAGGTGCGCGAGAAGTATTCGAAGATCTCTGGTCTCTGGTCGACTGAAGCCGGCCAGCCGAACGAGGTCATGCACCTTTGGGCCTATCCCGACCTGAACGCGCGTGCGAAGGCGCGCGGCGACTCCGTGAAGGATCCGGGCTGGCAGGCCTTCCTCAAGACCGGCGGCCCGCTGCTCGATGAGATGAACAACCTCATCATGCTCCCGAGCGCCCACTCGCCGGTGCAGTGACCTCTTAGCCGCGGTCGCCGACGGCTCCGCCTACCGGCGCCGCGGCGGCCTCTTTCCCGGTTGGCGTTCAATGGCGCGGCCTTCGGCCGCCACCGATCGGAGATTGGCAAATCAATAAAGGCGGGCGGGTCCGGGAGGGTGTCCCTCCCGGCAGGGGCGCGGGGACTGGTCCCCTTCGCGCCGCAGGCGCGAGTGGGCTGCCGCCCACACCCGCATCGTGCCGGAGGCGCGTCTTCGACACGACGAGACCCCGACCCCCCTTCTTTCTATGACTTGGCGTTCGCTGCGCGCGACTACGTCGCCAATCGCGCGCGCAGCACGCGATGGAGGATCTTCCCCGTAGCCGTGCGCGGCATGTCCTCCTCGCGAATGAAGCTCATCGAGCGCGGGCGCTTGTAGGGCGCGACGCGATCGCGGCACCACTCGATCAGCTCATCGTGCGTTGCCTCGATGTCTTCATGCAGGATGACGAAGGCGTGCACGCGCTCTCCCCACTTCTCGTCGGGCGCGCCAACGATCGCCACATCCTTGATCTTCGGGTGTCCGCCGAGAGCGGTCTCGATCTCTGACGGATAAATGTTCTCGCCACCCGAGATGATCATATTGCTCTTGCGATCGACGAGGTGAATGAAACCGTCCGCATCGCGCCGAGCGAGATCACCGACCGAGCAGTACTCGCCGCGAAAGGCTTCTGCCGTCTTCTCGGGAAGCTGCCAGTAGCCGTCGAACGACCAGGGCGTGCGCGAGAAGAGCTCGCCTGCTTCCCCATCGGCAACCTCGCTGCCATCGGGCGCGAGGAGTTTCACCGGCCCTGATCCGCCGATCTCGCGACCGACCGAGCCGAGCTTGCTCAATTGCTCATCGGGCCGCAGGATTGTCACCCAGCCGGCTTCAGTCGAGCCGTACATCTCATAGAGGCCCGAGTTCGCGAAGAGCTCCATGATCCCGAGTTTGGTGTCATGTCGCGCCGGCGCCGACGAGATGAGCAGGCGCTCCACGCGCTCGACGTCGTAGCGCGCGCGGACAGCCGGCGGGAGCGCGAGCATCATGATGTAATGCGTCGGTACGAGCGATGAGAACGTCGCGCCTGATTGCGCGAGCGTTGCCAGCAGGTGCTCGGGATCGACGCTCTTGCGGTTGTAGATCGCGGTTGTCGCGCCGCAGTAGGCAAAGGCACCGTAGAAGAACACGGAGTTCGCGTGGCACATCGGCATGACGAGCAATGCTGTATCGCGCGCGGAAAGCCTGAACTCGACCTCGGTGATGAGCGAATGAAGCGCGCTGGAACCGTGGCTGCGGATCGCGCCCTTGGGCCGCCCCGTCGTGCCGGACGTGTACATGAGCGTCCATGGATCGCGGCTCTCGACCACCACTTGGGGCTCACGGTCCAGCGCCACGGCGAGCACATCCTCGTAGGCGCGAAATCCGGCGGGCACATTGCCGCCGCCGAACACCATGCAGCGCTCTGGCGTGATCGGCAGATCGGACAGGATCTCCTCGATTACGCCCGTGAGCTGATCCTCGACGATGAGCGCCAGCGCGCCGCTGTTCTCGATGATGTATCGGATCTCCGGCCCCGTCAGGCGGAAGTTGATCGGCACCGCGACAAGGCCGGCCTTGGCGGTTGCCGCATAGATCTCAGCCCATTCCAGCGCATTGTACGCGAGCACGGCGACGCGATCGCCCTTTGCGAGCCCGAGACCGATCAGAGCATTGGCGAGGCGGCAGGACCGCGCATTCCACTGACGGAACGTGAGTCGGCGCTCGAGGTCGCGGGCGCCGATGCAATCAGGATTGAGCCGCGCCTGGGTCGTGAGCATCTCGCCGAGATTGAGCAGGCGCGTCATGCCGAACTCCTAAGCTGCGCGACCTCACCCTCAGCCGCTATTGGCTGGTGCCTCGACGCGCCAGAGATCGGCATGGAAGCGCAGCGCGAGAAGCAGCACCATGCCCAACCCGAACAGCGCGTAGGCCGAGATCGTGGCCGCAAACCCGACCCGCTCGATCAACCATCCCGCGCAAAGAATGCCGATCGGCAAACTGTAGATCGCGAGTATGCGCACGCCCATGACGCGCCCCGCGACGGCAGGCGTCGCCGCGCGCAGGATCAGTACCACCATGGCAATCATGCAGTAGCTCTGCGCGAGGCCGGCCAGCACAAGAAGCATCGCGCCGCCATACAGCGTGCTCATCTGGGCAAAACCGATCAGCATGGCGTACCACACTGCCGCTGAACCGAGCATCAGGCGCGCAATGGGCATTCTTCTGCTGGCGGCCGAGAAAGTAAGTGAGCCAATGAGCGCGCCCCCCGCAAAGCTCGCGACCAGAGTAGCGAGACCGCGCTCGTCTGCGAGATAGATCTCTCGTGCGGCATAAGGCAGAAGCCCGTTCGTGAGCGGAAATGCCGAAAGGTTGGCAAGTAGCGCGAGCCACATCGCTGCCCTGAGTGCCGGGCGCGACCATACATACGCGATACCCTCTTTTAGCTCGTGCCAGAACGAGGTCCGCGAACGTTGAATCACAGCCAACGCCTCGGGATCAAGCTCCGCCGTCCGCGGTCCGCGCGCAGCGACGAGCGTCAACGACACGCCAATCGCATAGAGCACAATGATGACCACGTAAGTCGGTGCGATGCCGAGCACGGCAAACATGCCTGCGCCCGCAAGTGCGCCCGAGATGCGCGCGGTGTCGATCGTCATACGCTCGAGTGCCATGGCGCCGCTCAGGTACTCCCGAGGCAAGGTCCCTGCCATGAATGCGCTTCGGATGGCGAGGTCCGACGGCCGCACGAGACCATTGAGAAACGCGACGCCGATCACGACACCGGGGCTCAGCACCCCTGTCAGCGTGAATGCCAGAAGAGCCGCGGCGAGGGCCATGTACCAAGAGCGCATGAGCGCGAGCGTATTGCCGTGACCAATACGGTCGGCAACCACACCGAGAAGTGGCGCCAACAGCGTCCCGAAGTAGAGCGAGGACGCAAACATGGTGAGCTGAACAACGGAACCGGTCTCGACGAGGACGTACCAGCCGAGGATGAGCGTTTCCATTTCCAGCGCCCATACGGTGAGAAGGGCCGCTGGCCACTGGAAGCGGAATGTCCTGACACTGAACGGAGCCAACCATGAAGAATGCATCGGTGATGCCTGATCTCGTCGTGTCGCCGGCGTGGAATGAGCTGCGGAGACCGGCAGTGCCTAGGAATCAGGGCTCACGAACTGTGAGGCTATCAGCGACGGGCCGCGCTCAAAACCCTGTATCCGTGCACTGCGGGATGGGGCGGCCCGACGGCGCTGCCCATTGGGCGAACGTGGCCACGAGTTGACAATGACAAGTTAATGCAGGAGATAATCCGGCATGGGGTTCTCCGCGACGACCTCGTGAGGCGCAAGCCCAATGTTCGCGTCCACATCCCTCAAGCATGAGGAAGGACGCGCTATGCCATCCCCCACTGAAATTTCTGCTGCTCAACTCGCACGCCTCGTCGGCCTGCCAACGGCGCCGACAATCATCGACGTGCGCACGGACGAGGACTACGCCGCCACACCGCGGCTCATCCCCGGCTCCGTACGCCGAAATCCGTTCGATGTTACCCGCTGGTTCAAGGAACTCAGCTGCGAGAACGTCGTCATCGTTTGCCAGAAGGGCGGGAAGCTCGCCCAGGGTACGGCTGCCTGGCTCCGCCACGAGGGCATTCCGGCTGAGACGCTCGAGGGCGGCTTCGTCGCGTGGCGCGAAGGCGCGTTCCCGACGCTCGATGTCGCGAAGCTGCCGAACCGCGATGACCAGGGCCGGACGGTCTGGGTAACCCGCGGCCGTCCGAAGATTGACCGCATTGCCTGCCCCTGGCTCATCCGCCGCTTTGTCGATCCCGGTGCGGTGTTCCTGTTCGTATCGCCCTCCGAAGTGAAGGCCGTTTCCGAGCGTTTCGCGGCGACGCCCTTTGACATCGAGGACGTGTTCTGGAGCCACCGCGGCGAACTCTGTACATTCGACACGATGCTCAGCGAGTTCGGCCTCTCCGATCCAGCCCTCCAGAAGCTAGCAACGATCGTGCGCGGCGCGGATACGGCGCGGATGGATCTTGCGCCCGAGGCGGCCGGACTTCTCGCCGTCTCGCTCGGCTTCTCGCGGATGCACCGGGACGACCTCGCCCAGCTCGATGCCGCGATGGCCATCTACGACGGCTTCTATCGCTGGTGCCGTGATGCCGGCGACGAGACTCACAATTGGCCGGCTCCGAAGGCGAAGGCATAGGGGCCGCACCATGACATCACAAACCACGGCCGCTCCCCTCGAGGGAGCGGCGACACCGGCGCCCACCTTCATGGAGGCGTTCGGCGTCTGGGCGCAGATCGGCCTCCTCTCCTTCGGTGGGCCTGCGGGACAGATCGCGCTCCTGCACCGAATGCTCGTCGACGAGCGCAAGTGGATCGACGAGCGCTCGTTCCTGCAAGCGCTCAACTTCTGCATGCTGCTTCCCGGCCCCGAGGCGATGCAGCTCGCGACCTACGTCGGCTGGCGCCTGCACGGAACGATCGGCGGTCTCGTCGCGGGCCTGATGTTCGTCATTCCGGGCGCGATCGTGATCCTGGCGATCGCCGCGCTCTACGCGATGTTCGGCTCGCTGCCTCTGGCGGCCGCGCTCATGGTCGGCATCAAAGCCGCCGTGCTCGCGATCGTCGTCGAAGCGCTCGTTCGGATCGCGCGGCGCGGTCTCACCTCCAATGACCACCGCTGGCTCGCGGCACTCGGGTTCGTCGCGATCTTTTTCCTCGGTGTGCCCTTCCCGTTGATCGTCTTCGCTGCCGCACTCTATGGGTTTGCGACCGGCACGGGTCTTCCCGACAATGCTGCCGCGGGGACGGTGCCGGCCATCAGCCTTTCAGAAACGCTGCGGACAACCGTCATCTGGCTCGCGATCTGGATCGCGCCTCTGGCCGCGCTGGCGATGATCTTCGGACACTCCCACGTCATCTCTCAGCTCGGCCTGCTCTTCTCCAAACTCGCTGTCGTCACGTTCGGCGGCGCCTACGCGGTCCTCGCATACCTCGCGCAGGATGTGGTCCAGCACTATGGCTGGCTCGTTCCGGGCGAGATGGTCGATGCCCTCGGCTTTGCGGAGACGACGCCCGGGCCGCTCATCCTGGTCACCGAGTTCGTCGGCTTTCTTGCGGCCTACCGGCATGGCGGCGGGAACCCCCTGCTCATGGGCACCCTCGGCGCGCTCGTGACGCTCTGGGCGACCTTCGTTCCGTGCTTCCTGTGGATCTTCGTCGGCGCCCCCTACCTCGAGCGCATCAACGCCGAGCCGCGTCTCAGGGCCGCCCTCGCGGCCGTCACGGCCGCGGTGGTCGGCGTCATCCTGAACCTGACGGTCTGGTTCGCATTGAACGTTCTCTTCCACGAGAACACGACAACGTGGTACGGGCCGCTCCGTCTCTACGTCCCCAGTCCCTCGAGCCTGGATCCGATCGCCCTGGCGCTGTCAGCCCTGGCGTTCGTGCTCTTGTTCCGCCTGCACCGCGGCATCATCACCACGCTCGCCATCTGCGGCACGCTCGGCGTTGGCTGGCATCTGCTGATGGGGTGATCGGGTGACTAGGTCCCCGCGTCCGGCTGGCAGGCCTCGCGGCTCGGGATCCAGGACGTGTTGTTCTCGAAGATATCGCAACGCGTGAGCACGGTGCCGACGTGCGTCCTCATGCAGACGATCTCGCCGAGCCGATAAGCTTTGCCATTAAAGCGGCAGCGGCAGGGAATGGTCCGTCCCCAGCCGTCGATGAGTGCATGATGCGGCGAGGTCGGCCAGTTGGCCGGCGGGAGGCCTTGCGGCTCCCGATTCCCACCCTCGGCCGGCGCCGCCGGCTGGGCAATGGCGGCAGGGGCAGTCGCCAGAACGGTGAGCAGGGCAAGCCCGGCACCAGCTCCAGAAAACCAGGCCCCACGAGATATATATCTCGTGCCGTTCAAAACCGTACGCATGGCATTGGCACTCCGCCATGGTTCTGTGGCAAACATGCGGGCTGCCGGATCGCAAAAAGGGAAGCGGCGAATGCCCGATAACAATCTGCGACGCAATGCGCTTGATTACCACGAGGCCGACCCGCCGGGAAAGATCGCGATTCATGCGACCAAGCCGGTCGCGAACCAGAATGACCTGGGGCTCGCCTATTCGCCGGGCGTCGCCTTTGCCTGCCAAGCCATCGCAGAGGATCCGGCCGCCGTCTCCCGCTACACGGCACGCGGCAACCTCGTCGGCGTGATCACCAACGGCACGGCCGTGCTCGGGCTCGGGAACATCGGCCCCCTCGCCTCGAAGCCGGTCATGGAAGGCAAGGCCGTCCTCTTCAAGAAGTTCGCCGGCATCGACGTCTATGACATCGAAGTTGCCGAGACCGAGGTCGCGCCTTTCGTCGAGGCCGTCGCACGTCTCGAGCCGACCTTCGGCGGCATCAACCTCGAGGACATCAAGGCACCGGAGTGCTTCGAAATCGAGCGTCAGCTCCAGGCGCGCATGAAGATCCCCGTCTTCCACGATGACCAGCATGGCACGGCGATCGTCGTCGCGGCCGGCATTCTCAATGGGCTGAAGCTCGTCGGCAAACCACTGGGCGACGTCAAGATCGTCTGCTCGGGCGCGGGCGCGGCGGCACTCGCGTGCCTCGGGCTCCTCTGCGTGCTCGGCGCCAAGCGCGAGAACATCTGGATCGCCGATATCGAAGGCGTGGTCTACACGGGCCGCAAGGCGCTCATGGACCCCTATAAGGCCATTTACGCTCAGGCGACCGACAAGCGGAAGCTCGCCGAAGTCATGGCCGGCGCCGACGTGTTCCTCGGGCTCTCCGCAGCCGGCATCGTGAGCCGCGAGATGGTCGCCTCGATGGCGGCGAAGCCGCTGGTGTTCGCGCTCGCCAATCCCAATCCCGAGATCATGCCCGAGGACGTAAAGGCTGTACGCGACGACGCGATCATCGCCTCGGGCCGCACGGACTACCCGAACCAGATCAACAACGTGCTCTGTTTCCCCTTCATCTTCCGCGGCGCGCTCGATGTCGGCGCGACGACAATAAACGCGGAAATGAAGGCGGCGGCTGTGACGGCGCTCGCACGCCTCGCCGAGAGCGAGGCGTCCGACATCGTACTCGCCGCCTATGGCGCGGAGACGTTCCTCTTCGGCCCCGATTACATCCTGCCGAAGCCCTTCGATCCTCGCCTTATCATCGAGATTGCCCCCGCAGTGGCCAAGGCCGCCATGGACTCGGGCGTCGCAACGCGACCGATCGCCGACTTCCATGCCTATCGCGACAAGCTCAGCGGCTTCGTCTTCCGCTCGGGCTTCGTCATGAAGCCGATCATGGACGCAGCCAAGTCTGCCTCGCAGGAGGTGAGGAAGCGCCTCGCCTTCGCCGAAGGAGACCATCCTTATGTCCTGCAAGCGGCGCAGCAACTCGTCGCCGAGGGCATCGCGCACCCGATCCTCATCGGCCGTCGAGACGATATTCGCCGCATGATGACCCACCTCGGGCTGCGCCTGAAAGTCGGCGTCGACGTCGACATCGTCGATCCCGAAACCGACGCGCGCATGGCCGTGCTCACGGACGAATATCACCGCCTCGTCGAGCGCAAGGGCGTCTCGCCCTCGCATGCCCAGCGCGTCGTGCGCAACGGCTCGACGGTGCTAGCAGGGCTGCTGCTTCGGCGCGGTGATGCCGATGCCATGATATGCGGCGCAGTCGGGCGCTATCTCACGCAGCTCCGGCACGTCTCTGAGGTGGTCGGCCTCAGGCCCGGCGCGCGCGGCTTTGCAACGCTCTCGGCCATGATCCTGCCGACGGGCCCGCTGTTCATGGCCGACACGTACGTCAGCTACGATCCCTCGCCCGAGCAACTGGCCGAGATTACGCAGCTCGCGGCAGCCGAAGTGCGCCGATTTGGCATCGAACCGAAGGTGGCGCTGATCTCGCACTCCAACTTCGGCAGCGAGAATACGGCGTCCGCGCGCAAGATGCGCCAGGTGCTGAACCTCGTGCGCGAGTGGGAACCCGATCTCGAGGTCGAGGGCGAAATGCACGCCGACGCTGCGCTCTCAGCTTTCATTCGGGAAGAGATCTTCCCGAACTCGGCACTGAACGGCGCAGCGAACCTGCTCATCATGCCAAGTCTCGACGCCGCCAACATCGCCTTCAACCTGCTCAAGGTCGTGTCGGGCAGCGTGGCGATCGGCCCGATCCTGCTCGGTGCCGCGCGGCCCGCGCACATCGTCACGCCCTCGATCACGGTGCGGGGCCTTCTCAACATGTCGGCCATTGCCGTCGTCGATGCCGTGCGGCGCGGGGCTGCCTGAAGATCGAGGAGATAAAAACAATGCTGCTCAAGGATAGGATCGCCATCGTAACGGGCGCCGGGCAGGGCATTGGCGCGGCGTGCGCGGTGCGGCTCGCTCGCGAGGGCGCGAAGGTCATTGTCGCGGATGTGAACGACGAGGCTGGGAAGGCTGTCGCAGCCGGAATCCGCAAGGGCGGCGGCACGGCGGAATTCGTCGACTGCGATGTCTCGGAAAAGCTCGACGTGCACAACCTGATCGCCAAGGCGCTCGATTTGCACGGACGCATCGACGTGCTCGTGAACAACGCCGGCATCGTCGATGATGCTCCCTTCCTCGATCTGCCGGAGGATGAGTTCGACCGCATTCTCGGCGTGAACCTCAAGGGTGCTTTCCTCGCGGGCCAAGCGGTCGCGCGGCAGATGGTCAAGCAGGGCGCGCGCAACGACGATGGGGCGACAGGTGCAATCGTCAACATGAGCTCGGTCAACGCCGTGTTCGCACTGCCGGATCACGTGGCCTACTCGGTCTCGAAGGGCGGCCTTGCCCAGCTCACGAAGGCCATGGCGATCGCGCTCGCGCCGCACGGCGTGCGCGTAAATGCGGTCGGTCCCGGCACCATCGAGACCCCGCTCCTCGCGGGCGTCGTCAAGGATGCGGCCTTCCGCAAGAAAGTGCTTTCGCGCACGCCACTCGGGCGCATCGGGCGGCCGGAGGAGATCGCCGCGATCGTCGCTTGGTTGGCGAGTGACGAAGCGAGCTACGTCACCGGCACGACCCTCTACGCGGATGGTGGCCGCATGCCACTCAACTACGTGATGCCTGAAAAGTCATAAAAAGCGGCGGTTCTAGGGGTGTCCCCGGTTGAGGTGCGCGATCGTGCCAGAGACATGCCAGAGGCATTCGTCCTCGCTCGCGCCGCAGACGCGACTTACGCGGCTATCACCCGATTTCGGATTTGCTCTGTGACGTCTGATCCGCTTTGCGGTGCAGCAGCAAAAGGCCGAGCAACGCGCAGAAAGCAAAGATCGAGATGACCAAGGCCAGCCACAGGGCGGCGTGGGGACCGGCGGAGGTGAGGACGGCCGTGAAGACCGGTGGGGCGGCGGCGAAGGAGAGGTTGAGCGGCACTGCGAGTTGCGCCGAAGCCCGGGCATAGGCGCCGGTGGGAAAAATCTGCAGCGGCAGCGTTGCGCGCGTAACAGAGGTGACGCCGCTGGCAACGCCGTAGAGCACGACGAAGAGCATGGCACCTGCGAAGTTGCTCGTCAGCAGAAGCACGATGAAGCTCAGTGGAAACAGGGCAGAGGCGGCAAGGCCCGTGACAAAGCTCGACCAGCGCCGGCCACCGAGAAAATCGACCAGGCGCCCCGCCCATTGAGCAAGTCCGATAGAGGCCGCGGCCGCCAGCGCGCTGGCGCGATCGAGGCCCGAAGCCTCGAACAGGATAATGATGGTCAGCGCAAAGCCCCAGGTGACGAATCCATTCGCGGCAAAGCTCATGGCGAGCAAGGCGAAGCGCGGCCGGTCAATGGGTGCAGTCTCGGCCGTCGTCTTCGCAGCGGATTTTTTCCCGGGTTCTTCTTGGGACCGGCGGGCAAGCATGGTCCAATGCAGTGGCGTGCAGACAAGCAGCATGAGGGCTGCAAAGAGCAACGTTGTCGCGCGCCAGCCCCATTGAGCCTGCAGAAGCGCCGTCAGCGGCCAGACGATGGTTGATGTCAGCCCACCGGCCAGGATCAGCACGCCGAGCGCCTCGCGCGCTTTCTCGCCCGCGATTTCGGTCACGGCGATCTGCGCTGGTGTCGTCAGCACGCCAGCGCCGGCGAGGCCGAGAATGACCCATGCAAGTGCATAGGTCACCGGACCATCGGCAAGACCCATGACCAGCAGGCCGGCTGCGGCGAGTGGTGATCCCCAAACCATGATCGGACGCGCACCATAGCGCTCGAAGACGGCACTCAACGGCCAGGACGCCATCGCCATGACGACAAGCATGACCGTCGGACCTGCCATGACCATGGGCAGCGCCATATCCAGATCGTCGGCCATGGCAGGACCCGTGACCGCGGGCAGCCAGAACATGGCCCCCCAGCCAATGAGCTGGGTCACCGACAGGGCGGCAACAGCACGGACTGTGGGCGAGAGGAACGGCATCGGCGAAGCTGCGGCGGAGGGGGCGACCACCTGCATGATGATGCCTGGCGGTTGAAAGGTCTACGTCTCGGCTGCGAACACGAGCGCGCGCTGCGGATCGATCTCGATGCCGATGTCGCGACCACGCACGGGCACCTCGCTCTCGTGCACGAGTGCCTTGATCGGCGCGTCGAAGCCTTGCACGGCCATCTCGACGAGTGCGGCATCGCCGAGAAAGCGCACGTGGCGGGCGCGCGCTGGATGCCCCTGCCCCTCGGGAAGCATGCGAATTGCGCGCTGGCGAATGCAGAGCACGGCTTTCGCGCCATCGGATAGCGACGGTGCGGGGAAAGTACCGATCGGCGTCACAAGCACGCCGCCCGCGACCGGCCACGGGATCTCGTTGATTTCGGAGAAGAGGCGCGCGACGAAAAGATCGACGGGCTGGCGGTAGAGATCCTCAGCGCGTCCTATCTGGATGATGCGGCCGGCGCGCATGACGGCGATGCGGTCGCCAAGGCGCATGGCCTCCTCGGGATGATGCGTCACGATCATGCTCGTCGCGCGAGTCTCGCGCAGCAGTTCGAGCGTGCCTTCCTGCAGGCGCTCCCGGAGCTGGATGTCGAGACCCGAGAAGGGCTCGTCCATGAGCATGACGGCGGGGCGCGGGACGAGCGCGCGCGCCAGCGCGACGCGCTGCTGCTCGCCGCCGGAGAGAATGTGCGGATGCTGGTCGGCATATCGCTCGAGCCCAACGCGCGCGAGGAGCGCAAGCGCCTCACGTCGCGCCTCGGCAGCCGGAAGCTGCTTCAAGCCGAAGGCGACATTCTGCACAATCGTCAGGTGCGGGAACAGCGCGAAGTCCTGGAACATGAGGCCGACATTGCGCTCTTCCGGCGGTATGAAGCGCTGAGGTCCCGCCACTTCCTGGTCATTGATGAGGACGCGACCGCCCGTCGGGCGCTCGATGCCAGCGGCGATCCGGAGCAGCGTCGTCTTCCCGCAGCCTGATGGCCCGAGCAGGCAGACGACCTCTCCGGGCGCGATGTCGAGGCTCGCACCCGCGAGTGCCACGGCATCGTCGAAGGTCCGCTCCACGCCCTCGAAGGTGAGGCGCGCGGCAAATGTCGTCGCAGCGCGCACGGAGCCCCGCCGCGCATCACCGTTCGCAGGCTTGCCGCCAGCGTCAGCGCGCGGCCCAACTCGTCCTAGCAGTGTCTTGAAGACCAACCGTCACCTCGATCGGCCGCACTCTGGAGACGTTCTAAGCGAGCGTCCTCAGGTCCGGTCCACCTCGCCCATATCGCCTTCCTCTTCGTCGGGCAAGTCGAGGTCCAGTTCCTCCTGCGTCGCTTCAGCATCATCCTCGAGCGGCAACTCGTCCGGCATGAGCGCCGCAATGTCGGTCGGTTCGGGAACCTTGAAGTCGGGCGGCAGGTTCGCATCGAGGAGGCCGGCGCCCTTCAGCTCCTGCAGGCCCGGCAGATCCTTGACCGTGTCGAGATTGAAGTGGCTGAGGAACGTGTCGGTCGTACCGTAGGTGATCGGTTTGCCGGGAGCGCGGCGGCGCCCGCGCGGGCGCACCCATCCGGTCTCCAGGAGCACATCGAGTGTTCCCTTGGAAGTCTGCACGCCGCGAATCTCCTCGATCTCGGCGCGCGTCACGGGCTGATGGTAGGCGATGATGGCGAGCGTCTCGAGGGCTGCCTTGGAGAGCCTGCGCTCCTCCTTGGCGTGGCGCTCGAGGAGAAAGGAAAGATCGTCGGCCGTGCGGAAGGCCCACTTGCCGGCAACGCGCACGAGATTGATGCCGCGCGATGCGTAGAAGCCCTGCAGCTCGGTGAGAAGTGCGTTGACGTCGTCGCCATCGGCGAGATGGCTCGCGAGATGCTGCACGTCGAGCGGCTCGGACGCTGCAAAGAGGAGCGCTTCGAGCACGCGCAATTTCTCGCGCCGATCAGCAGAGGGAAGCGCGGCAATATTCGCCGGAAGTGGGCGCAGCGGCGGCCCTGTGCGCTCGGACGCGGGTGGGCGCGTCTCGCTCAAGTCGGATCCGGGCTCTCGTTTCTCGTTACTCGTCATCTCACTGTCCGGTGCGATACTCAGTTTGGGTGGAACCATGGCTCGCCCCCGTATCTCGCCTCCTCGGCATCATGTCTTGCGGCGCATTCAGTTCGCGCTCCGCGAACCTCCGACGTCCACCCGTTCCCACTCGGCGCCTGCTTCCTTACGCCTCAAATAGAGCGGCTCGAACGGTCCTGCCTGCCGGATCTCGATGTGCCCCTCGCGCGCCATTTCGAGCGTCGCGCCGAAGGAGCTCGCCAGCGCCGTACGGCTGAGTTCCGGTGATGGCAGGAACTGCTCGAGGAAGAAATCGAGCTGCACCCACGAGCCGGCTGAACGGCCCATCAGCGTCTCGAGCCGCTGGCGAGCATCCTTAATGGACCACACGGTGCGCTTCTTCACGACGTGCGCGCGGTGCACGACCGTGCGCGTGCGCTGCTCGGCATAGGCCTTGAGCAGGTCGTAGATCTCGGCCGAATGCTCGCGCGTGCGGATGGTCTTCACGCCCTCGGGCATACCGCGCGGGAAGATATCGCGATCGAGACGCTTGCGTGTGAGGAGCTGCGCCGCCGCATTGCGCATGGCATCGAGCCGCATGAGGCGGAAGGCGAGGCGCGCCGCGAGTTCCTCACCAGAGAGACCATCATCAGCCTTCTCGTCGCGCGGCAGCAGCAGTCGCGACTTCAGGAAAGCGAGCCACGCGGCCATGACGAGATAGTCCGCGGCGAGCTCCAGCCTCAGCTTCTGCGCCTCGCGAATGTAGGCGAGGTACTGCGTGACGAGCGTGTCGATGGAGATGCGGGCGAGATCGACCTTCTGTGTCCGCGCTAGCGCCAGCAGCAGATCGAGGGGCCCCTCGAAGCCCTCGAGGTCGACGAGGAACGCGTCCTCGGGCGGTGGCGCATCGCCACGCTCGGGATCACCCCATTCCTCGGGGCTCGCATTCGCTTCGCCCGTGCCGCCGTCCATCATGGCCGTCGTTTGACACCCTCGCGGGCAGGCTGGGTTATCCAGCCCTTTTCCACAGGGAGCATTAACTGATTCATGCACCAACGGACAGCGCGCGCGCAATTGCCGCTTCGGCAAGCTGTGGCTCGAAAGGCTCACGCTGTTGCAGAATAGCCATCGCAGTCGTCAGACGATCCCGAGAAATCCCTGAAATCGGAGGGCTTGCGGTCGCCACGTCCTCCATCTCGGCCATCAGGCCATTGCAATGGAGCACCAAGTCCGAACCGGCGGCAAGCACCGCCTCGGCTCGCTCGCGCAGGGGCCCGCCGAGCGCCTTCATGCTCACGTCGTCGCTCATCAAGAGGCCGCCGAAGCCGATTGAACCTCGCATGATCTCAGACGTGACGGCAGGCGACGTGCTGGCAGGCCGCTCGCGGTCGATGTCGGTGAACAGCACATGCGCGGTCATGGCCGCCGGCAGATGAGCGAGCGCACGGAAAGCGGCGAAGTCGGTCGCCTCGAGCGTGGCGCGCGGCGTGTCCACTACGGGGAGGGCGTAATGGCTGTCCGCGCCCGCACGGCCGTGACCGGGAATGTGCTTCATCACAGGTAGCACGCCACCCGACATGAGGCCCGCTGCCACCTCGGCCCCCAGCGCCGCGACCTGCTCCGCCGTCGCGCCATAAGCGCGGTTTCCGATGACGTCGTGCGCGCCGGGCACCGGCACGTCGAGAACGGGCGCGCAATTCGTGTTGATACCGAGAGCGCGGAGATCCTCGGCATTCTGGCGGCTCACGAGAAATGCAAGACGGCAAGCCTCCGAAGGGTCGCGCGCATGGAGCGCGCCGAATGCAGCCGCCGGCGGCAATGCGCGCCCAAGCGGCGGCCGCAGTCGCTGAACGCGCCCGCCCTCCTGGTCGATCAATACCAAAGCGTCGGAGCTACCGATCGCGTCGAGGCTATCGCTGATAAGCCGGCGGATCTGATCGTGCCCTATGCAGTTGCGCGCGAACAGGATGATCCCTGCCGGCCGCGTGGACGCCAGGAACGATCGCTCGGCATCCAGCAGCGTCGGGCCCGCAAGGCCAGTGATGAATGCGCTCGTCATGTGTGATCTCCTGGGCTCTTGATCGCGCCAGCGGCGCGAGCGGGGCCGCATGCCTCTGGCATGCCTTCGGCATGACCCCGCACCCCAACCGGGCGACACCCCCGGACTCCGTCTTTTATGACTTGTATGAGCGCGCGGGAAGGGCGGTGCAGCTCAACGCAACCACACGCTCAACCTGCCCGTAGGGCCCCCGCCGGCATGGCACAAAGGAAAAAGGCGGTAGCACCTCTTCCCAGCAGCCGGCGGCACTATCAGTAAGCCATGATCCAGCAGCCGACGTAGCCCTGCGACTTGAGCTGGCCGCAGATCGAATTGGCAGTGTCCCGCGAGCCCGGTGGCCCGACGACAACGCGGTACCACATGCCCTTCTCGCCGAGGTTCGCCTCACGAACATCCGCCGCGCGGCCCTGCAGGACGCCTGGATGCTTCTGCTGGATATCAGCCAGCGACTTCAACGCATCCATGTGCGACTGGCGTGACACGAGGACGGCGACAAAGCCCGACGAGGGCACCGCAGCGCCGGCAGGTGCAGCAGGTGCAGGTGCGGGCGTGCGCGCCGCTTGGCGCGTCGTCGGCACAGGCCGGCGCGGTTCAACCTCGGCACGCGGAGCCGGCATTGCAGCCGCCGGCGGCTCGATCGCAGCCGCGGGCGGCGCTGAAGCGACGCGCCTCGGCGGCATGGCAGCGGGCGCCGGCTCTTCGACGGGCATGACGCGCGCGGGAGGTGGTGGCGGTGGCGCGGCCTCGCGCTGAGGCGGCGGCATACGCGGCGTCAGGCCGTCGACCAGGAGGCCCGGAACCCCGCTCGATGGCGGGGCCGAAGGCGCGCTCGGCGCTGAACTGGAGGGCGAGATCGACCCATCGCGATTGACGACCATCGTCGGCACACGCCTCGGGCCTTCGCCCGACTCGCGCTCCGGCGTCGGCGGCAGGATGGAGACGGGAACGGGGCGCGCGGGGCCCTTATCCTCGGCGAGCCGGTTGATGAACTTTTTGTCGGTGTGCGCCATCTGCTTGCCGCCGGGCTCGGTCGGCTGAGCCTTGGCGGGAGCGCTGTCGGCGCGCAGGACCGGCAGCTTGCCGCCGTCGCGGCCGCCGCTCGTCATCGCCTTGTAGCCATAGGCAAGGCCACCGCCGAGAGCGATAGCGCCGAGCAGAGCGCCGACGACGACGATCGCACGCGGGCCACGGCGCGCCGGGGGCTCTGCCTCCTCGGGATATTCCTCGTCGTAGTAGCCAGCATCCGTACCATGGCCGGGCGCCATCTGCTGAGACGCAGCATACTGATCCCCCGCATTGGGGCGGTAGGGATCGTCATAGGCGTAGCCGTCGTCGTGCCCGTAGCGGCCCTGCGGAGCGTAGCCGTGCTGCGGCTGCTGGGCGTAGTACCGCGGATCATGCTCGGGCTCAGGCGCGGCGTCGTGGCCGTATCCGCCCTGCGCGGGATAGCCACCGGGAAGCGGACGCCCATAGGGATCGTGTCCGTGCGCCTGGCCGTGCCCGTGTCCGTGACCTTGTGCACCGTAGGAGTGAACATCCTGCTCGCCAAACTGCTGACGGCCGTACGCGGCCTGCACCTGCGGCCGCCCGGCTGCCGGAGCAAACGGCTCGAAACGCCCATCGGGCCGGAGCGTGCTGAAGATGTCGCGCGTGGCACCGCCGGGCCCGGGGGCCTGGCCGCCGTGCTCGGACGTATCGTAGTGCGCGGGATAATCGCTGCCGTAGCCCTCTGCGGGTGCGGACTGATCGTGCGTGGCGTGCGGCGACCGCAGGTGCGGACCCGCACCTTTCGGTAGCATGTTGTTCTGCCGTGCCATCGAGATACCCCCTTAGGTTTCCCGCTGTGCCGGAACTGCCCGCGCGCCGTTCAACCTGCTCAAGCCTGTGCCGCGTAGACCGCGTTTCATCTCGCGATTCGCACGCTAGCGCATTTCGATCGGAGCGTGCACCCCGAGGATCGCCAGCCCGGACGCGATTACTTGTGCACAAGCCCCCACGAGAGAGAGGCGCGCAGCGGTAAGGTTCCGATCATTCGCCTGGATAAAACGCAAATGTGGCGAATCATTGCCTCGCGTCCATTGCGCGTGAAATGCGGACGCCAAATCAGAGAGATAGAACGCAATGCGATGCGGCTCGTGGGCCCGCGCCGCGCCCTCCGCGATGCGCGGGAAAAGAGCAAGCCGGCGCAGTAGATCGAGCTCCCCGTCATCCGTCAGAAGGGATGTATCCGCTCCTGTCACATCGCTGTCGCGAGGCCCGAGGCCCGAGAAGGCTTCCGCCGCATTGCGGAAGATCGAATAGGCTCGGGCGTGCGCGTACTGAACGTAGAAGACAGGATTGTCCTTCGACTTCTCGAGCACCTTGGCGAGGTCGAAATCGAGCGCCGCGTCGTTCTTGCGATAGAGCATCATGAAGCGGATCGGGTCGCGCCCGACCTCGTCGGCGACTTCGCGCAGGGTCACAAACGTGCCCGCGCGCTTCGACATCTTCACGGGCTCGCCACCGCGCAGCAAGCGCACGAGTTGGCAGACCTTGATGTCGAGGTCGGCCTTGCCGCCGGAGAGCGCCGCGACCGTCGCCTGCATACGCTTGATGTAGCCGGTGTGATCGGCGCCGAACACGTTGATGAGATGACGGAAACCGCGCGCCAGCTTGTTGTGGTGGTACGCCATGTCGCCGGCGAAATAGGTGTAGCTCCCGTCCGACTTCATGAGCGCGCGGTCGACATCGTCGCCGAAGTCCGTCGAGCGGAACAGCGTCTGCTCGCGATCTTCCCAATCGTCGGCGTCGTGGCCCTTCGGACGCTCGAGCCGGCCCTCGAAGACGAGACCCTTGCCGCGCAGCTCAGCGATCGTCTCGGCTATCTCGTCCTTGCCGCCTTCGGTCAGTGAGCGCTCCGAGAAGAAGACCTCATGGCGAATGTCGAGCGCGGCCAGATCCTCTTTGATCATGATGAGCATCATCTCGATGGCCTTGGCGCGCACGATCGGCAGCCAGGCACTCTCGTCATTGGCCTTTTTGAGCAGTGCGTCGCCGTGCTCCTTGGCGAGCGCGGCGCCGACGGGCTTCAGGTAGTCGCCCGGATAGAGCCCGGCCGGGATCTCGCCGATAACTTCTCCGAGAGCTTCGCGATACCGCATGAAAGCCGAGCGTGCGAGAACGTCGACCTGGGCCCCGGCGTCATTGACGTAGTACTCGCGCGTCACGTCGTAGCCGGCGAAGGCGAGCAGGTTCGCGAGTGAGTCACCGAACACCGCGCCGCGGCCATGGCCGACGTGCATCGGCCCGGTCGGATTGGCCGAGACGTACTCGATGAGCAGCTTCTCTCCCTTGCCGAAGTCCGACGCGCCGTAGCGATCACCGGCCTTCTGCACGTCACCGATCACGCCATGCCAGCGCTCGACAGCGAGCTTGATGTTGACGAACCCGGGCCCCGCGACTTCGACCTTCACGTAGCCCGGCAGCGCCGAGAGTTCGGCGACGAGAGCGTCGGCGATGTCGCGCGGTTTCATGCGCGCGGGCTTGGCGAGCACCATCGCGGCGTTCGTCGCGAGATCACCGTGGCGCGGGTCTCGGGTTGGCTCGACTTCCACTGCATTGAGCGCAACGTCGGCCGGCAGGCGGCCTGCCTGCTGCAGCCTCTTCAATGCGGCGGCGATCTCAGCCTCGACCTCGGCGAGCACGGTCATGATGGTTCCTCGGATGGGGGACGCCTCAGCTTTCGCCAGCGTCATAACATGCCGGCAGCTAATGCAAATCAATGGTGTCGTCAAACAGCCGGGCGTACTCGGCAAGGGCGAAACGGTCGGTCATGCCCGCAATGAAGTCGGCAACGCGCCGGGCCCGGCCGGCAGGATCGAGGCCGAGAACAGACACCCCGCGGCCGCCTGGCAGGTCTGTTGGGCTGTTCAGATAACGATCGAAAAGCGCGGCCACCACCTCCTCGGCCTTGTGCATGACCCGCATCACCCGTGGCGCGCGGTAGACGCGCTCGAACAGAAACTTCTTGAGCGCGTCGAGCTCGGCGCGCTGCCCCGCCGGAAAGTCGACAATGGGGATGCTGGCATTGCGCACGTCGTCGGAACTTTGGATCCCGAGTGCGGCGATGTTTGTCCGCGTCTGCTTGACGACGTCATCGACCATGACCGTGATCATGCGCCGGTTCACCTCGTAGAAGAGACGGCGGTCGCGATCGATCTCGCTGCGCGCGAGGGTGGTCCCCGCGAGAGCGGTGCGCGCGGCAGTGACGTACGCGCCGGCCATCGGGGCGCCCTCCAGATCGCCAATGCTGATGAGGCCCGCACTGAGTGCGTCGTCGATGTCGTGGTTGGTGTAGGCGATGTCGTCGGCGATGGCTGCGACCTGAGCCTCGGCTGGGGCGAAGCGATCGAGTTCCAGGGCCTGCGTGAGCCCCAGCGCGGCGATGAGATCCAGAAGCTCGCGATTGCGATGCGCCGAATCCGCCGGCGCCTGCGCGCCTGTGAGCGGACCATTGTGCTTGGCGAGGCCTTCGAGCGTCTCGAACGTGAGATTGAGGCCGTCAAAATGTGCGTAACGGCGTTCGAGCGTCGTGACCATGCGCAGGCTGTGGGCATTGTGATCGAAGCCGCCCCAATCGCGCATGGCGAGATCGAGCGCCCGCTCGCCGGCATGGCCAAACGGCGGATGACCGACGTCGTGCGCGAGGGACAGGGCCTCTGCAAGATCCTCGTCGAGCTCGAGCTGGCGGGCCATCGAACGCGCGATCTGCGCAACCTCGAGCGAATGGGTGAGGCGTGTGCGGAAATGGTCGCCCTCGTGATGGAGGAAAACCTGCGTCTTGTATGTGAGACGGCGGAAAGCCGTCGCGTGCACGATGCGATCGCGATCACGCTGGAAAGGTGTCCGGTAGGAACAGGGCGGTTCGGAAGCAGCCCGGCCCCGGCTCTGATCCGCATCGAGCGCCCAGGCGGCGACGCGCCGCGCCCCCGGACGCCGCGGCTGAGAGGCCTCTACCGGCCCTCCCTGGCTGTTCCTGTCAGCGTTTGTCACGTCTTCCCCAGCCAACCGCATGGCTGCCCCTCGTTCACCCATATGATAGACCGTGCGCCGCCGTTTGACATCGGCGCGGCAAATCCTATTTATTTCTCAAGTAACCGCGTCGAATCCGCCAGGTTTCCAGATCTGGGAATCGGGCGAAGAGCACGCGAGGAGCCCGTTCATGACGATGGTTGAGGATCGCCCCCGGGTAGGACTGACCGAGCGGGCCGCCCGGCGGATTGCCGAGATCGTGGCCGGTGAGCCCGGCGCCGACGCACTTCGCGTGAGCGTCGAAGGCGGTGGCTGCTCAGGCTTCCAATACAAGTTTGATCTCGTTTCCGGGCGCGAGCCCGATGATCTCGTGATCGAGCGCGAAGGCGCAGTCGTGCTGATCGACGAAATGTCCGTCGGCTACATGGAAGGCTCCGAGATCGACTTCGTCGACGAGCTGATCGGCGCCTCGTTCAAGATCCAGAACCCGAATGCCACGGCCGCCTGCGGCTGCGGCACGAGCTTCTCGATCTAAGTTCAGCCCAACCCACTGGCCCTTACGGCTGCTGCGCCTCGATACCCATCGCGCGCCGGTAGACCGTCTGGTTGACGCTGTAGCCAAGACGGTTCTGGAGCGCACCCACGTAAGCGCTGATCGTGTCGCCCTGGTATTGCCGTGTAAGCTCCTGGCGCAGGCTCGCGAGCTGCTCGGGCGTCGCCGGCGGCGGATCGACGATGGCACGCACCACAATGATTGTGCGCGACTTGCCGTCCGCACTCTCGACCGCCGCCGCAGTGCCGCGCGCGAGTGAGAACGCGCGCTGAACGGCCGGCCGCGTCAGCCCATCCGCCTGCTGTGTTCGCGTGATCGGCTGGGCGATCTTGACCTCGAGGCCGAGCTCCTTGGCGACATCCTCGAGCGCCTCGCCTTTATCGACGCGCTCGACGATCTTCTGGGCAGCGGCATTGAGCGCGCCGCGGCGCTCCGCCTCGATCCACGCCGTCTTGACCGCGTCCTGCACCTCTTCGAAGGGCTTCTGGCGTTGCGCCGTGATGCCGCCGACATCGACCCAGGCATAGCCGCCATCCGTGAGCTCGATGGCCTCGCGGTCGAGACCGCTGCCGCCCTCGAATGCCGAGCCGAGGATGCGCGCCGCATCAGGGTTTTCGAGTGCTGGCTTGCCATCGGGCGTCATGCCTTGGCGATCCGTCGCCTCGATCTCGACGAACGGCACCTTCAGGCGCTCGGCGATCTCCTTCAGGCTGCCGCCACCCGCGCGCGCATCGTCGACGCGATCGTGCAGCTCCTGAACCTCGCGGCTCACGCGCTCGCCGGCGAGGCGATCGCGAAGCTGATCCTTGACTTCCTCGAAGGTGCTCTGCTTGCCCGGTGTGACGTCGGTAACGCGCAGCACGACCGTCGAGAACGTGCCTTTGACCGGCTCGGAGAGCTGCCCCTTCTCGAGCTTGAAGGCGGCATCTGCAATGGCCGCATCGATCAATTCGGACTTTGCGAGCGTGCCGAGCTCGACGTCACTATCCTTGAGCCCGAGCGTCTTGAGCCCTTCCTCGAAGCTCGGCGCAGCCTTCAGCGCCGCAAGCGCCTTGTCGGCGGCAGCGCTATCCGGGAACGAGAGCTGCTGGATGCGGCGGCGCTCGGGCGTCGCGAACGTATCCTTCTCACGCTCATAGAGCGCCTTCATCTCCTCGTCGCTGACGGCGACATGCTTGCGCGCCTCGGTCGTGGTCAGGAGAATGACCGGCACTTTCCGGTACTCGGGCGCGACGAACCGGCCCTTGTTCTGCTCGTAATAGGCCTTCAGCGTCGCCTCATCCGGCTCCCCGACCTTGCCGGACACTTCCGGGTTGAGCGTCATGTGCGCGATCGTGCGTGTCTCGCCCTGGTAGCGATGCAGCGTCTGCAGCAGGAAATCCGGCGGCAAGTTGCCGCCTGCGAGCGTTTCGGTAAGCTGCTGGCGCACTTCCTCCGCACGACGCTCGGCGAAGTAGCGCTGCTCGCTGAGGCCGTTCTGGCGCAAGATCTCGGTGAAGCCATTGCGGTCGAAGGTGCCGCCGACGCCCTGGAATATCGGATCGTTGCGGATGGCCTCTGCGATCGCAGCCTCGGAAAGATAGAGGCCGAGCTCCTTCGCGTGCGTGTCGATAGCCGCGGTGCCGATCAGGCGCGAGAGCACGCGCTGGTCGATCCCGAACTGGCGCGCCTGCTCGACGGTGAGGCGCCGCCCGAACTGGCGCGAGAGCCCGCTGATCTCGAGTTGCAGCGCCTGCTGGAACTGATCCTGCGAGATTTCCGTCTTGCCGATCTGCGCGAGCGATGTCTGGCCGCGACCCTGGAATACGTCCGCAATGCCCCACACGGCAAAGGCGATAACCAGAAGACCGATCAGGCCCTGAACGATGATGCCTTTGACGCCGCGTCTCAGTGATTGAAGCATTTCGTGGGGGGTCCTCGTTGAAGGGCCGCGCGGCTGCGCAATCGGTCGGTTTGATGTCCATATAGGCTGTACGCGCGAATGCGTCCATATTGCCGCGCCTGGGCCCGTGCGCACTTTGCCGCGCCAGGGATCTCGCATTTTCTTTTGCAGCAAGCCTCAGCGCGAGATCCGGGAACGGTCGCGCCGATGGGGTTGCCAGCGGTTTGCCGGTGGGCTTGAAAGTCCGGGAACTGCACGATAGGCATGGCGCGACTTCCGATGCGAGTTGCGGGCAGGCTCAGCACGAGGACATCATGACGAAAAGTGCGATCAGGCCCCTCGTGGCCGGCAATTGGAAAATGAACGGCCTCGCGGCCTCTCTGGCCGAAGCCGAGGCCATGGGAAAAGGTCTCTCCTCCGAGGCCACAGACGTACTGATCTGCCCGCCTGCGACACTGGTCGCAGCGCTCGCGGCGCGCCTTGAAGGATCGCGGATCGCCGTCGGCGGCCAGGACTGCCACGCCAAGGCGAGCGGCGCCCACACTGGCGACATCTCGGCGGAAATGCTCAAGGATGCAGGCGCTTCTGCCGTCATCGTCGGCCACTCGGAGCGGCGAACCGATCACCTCGAGAGCGACGCCCTGGTGAAGGCTAAGGCCGAGGCGGCCCGCCGCGCAGGCCTCGTCGCCATCGTCTGTGTCGGCGAAACCGCGGCCGAGCGCCAGGCGGGGCAGACACTTGAAGTGGTCTCACGCCAGCTCGCCGGATCCCTTCCCGAGACGTGCCGCGCCACGGACACGATCGTCGCCTACGAGCCCGTATGGGCCATCGGCACGGGATTGACGCCGACGACGGCGGATGTCGCCGAGGTGCACGGAGCCATCAGGAAGGCACTCGTGGCGCGCTTTGGCGACGAGGGTCAGGCAATGCGCATCCTGTATGGCGGCTCGGTGAAGGCATCGAACGCGAAAGAGCTGATGGCGGTCGCGAACGTGAACGGCGCTCTCGTCGGCGGCGCGAGCCTCAAGGCCACGGATTTCCTGGGAATTATCGCAGCCTATGCGTGAGGCTGCAGGCACGGGATAGGTCGATATGCGGCGCTCGCGACTGAACTGTTTGGCAGCGGTGCTCACCCTCGCGGGTGCTGGCATCGTGCCAGCCGCGGCCGCCCCGCTCGATGGCCCCGCCTGCGAGCAGCTTCAAACGAGGCTCGACATCCTCCGCAGCGAGGGTGCCGCCGCCGACATGGCGCGAGGCCCCGAGTGGGCGCGCGCCAATCTTCCGCCTGACCGCCTGCAGCGTATCGGCACGTTGCTCGATACCGAGGAGCAGCTCAATTTCCGCTGCGGGAAGGCGCGGATCAACCTGCCGACCACCATCGAAGGTGGCGAAGAGGAGATTCCCGCGCCAGGGGAGGTATCGGCGGAAGGTGCGCCGAAGTCGATTGTTCTGCCCCAGAAGGCGCCCGCCCCGCCCCAACGCCCTGCGGCCGCCGCTGCCGTAACGGGGGTACCGAAGGCTGCCCCGAAAGCTCCGGCCCTGAAAGTTCCGGCCCCAAAGCCGCCTGCCGCGAAGGCCCCCGCCGCGAAGGAGCCTACCACCAAGCCCGCTGTCGCCAGACAACCCGATAACAAGAAGGCCACCCAGCCCCAGAAAACGGCCCAGCCCCCAAAGGCGGCGAAGCCAATGGCGGAGGGTTCAGCTGAACCCCAAAAGGCCCCGCCAGCAAAGAAGAAGCAGCCGGCCAAGGCAGACGACGCCTATCGCCCGCCGCAGCAACGGCGGCCCCCGACGACCGAGGATAGCGGCGCGGCGCTGGTGCCCAGGCAGTAGGTCCAGCAATCGGCCGCAGGAGAGGTGGTGGCAGATCCCGCCGACATGGTGTAGACCACCCCGCGAGATCTACGCTCCCAGGATCTGGCCCTGAAGATTTGGCCCCCAATAGTTGGCAGCCCATATCCGGGATCAGCCCATATCCGGGATCGTCATGACCGGCGCCCCAGGCGCACGACAACGAGGCATTAGATGGCAACCGTTCTGCTGGTCATACACCTGATGATTGCCGCGGCGCTCTGCGCGGTGGTCCTGCTGCAACGCTCGGAAGGTGGCGCGCTCGGGATCGGCGGCAGCGGTGGCGCCGGCGGCTTCATGACCGGCCGTGGCACAGCGAACATGCTGACCCGTGTGACGGCGGGCCTTGCCGCAGCCTTCTTCGTGACTTCGATCACCTTGACGCTGATGGCCCAGCAGAACCGCCGCGCCGTATCGCCGCTCGATCGGCCTGGAGCGGCGGCACCAGCCGTGCCCGGGAAGGCGGCGCCCGCCGCGCCGACAACCGGCGGCCCTGCGCCGGCAACGGGCGGCGGAAATCTGCTCGACAGTCTCCAGCAGGGGCGCCAGCAGCTCCCGCAGGTACCGGCGAGCCGCTAACTGGACTGACGACATCTTCGCGACCGCTTCAGGTCGCTGCCCCTTGATGGCTAAGCTGTGGATGCATGGGGCCGGTGTCATGAACGCCGGCCCGAATCGTGTGGAAAGCGAGTAAGGTGGAAGCCCATGGCGCGGTACATCTTCATTACCGGCGGCGTGGTCTCCTCGCTCGGCAAAGGGCTGGCTTCAGCGGCCCTTGGAGCACTTCTACAGGCCCGTGGCTATCGAGTTCGGCTTAGAAAGCTGGACCCCTACCTCAATGTCGATCCGGGCACGATGAGCCCGTATCAGCATGGAGAGGTCTTCGTCACTGACGACGGCGCCGAGACCGATCTCGATCTCGGCCACTACGAGCGCTTTACCGGCGTGCCGGCGCGCAAAACCGACAACATCACGACTGGACGCATCTATCAGGACATCCTCGCCCGCGAGCGGCGTGGCGACTACCTCGGCGGCACCGTCCAGGTCATCCCGCACGTCACGGACGCGATCAAAAGCTTCGTCGTTTCCAACAACGACGACGTCGATTTCGTCCTTGTCGAGATCGGCGGCACGGTCGGCGACATCGAGGGCCTGCCCTTCTTCGAAGCGATACGCCAGCTCGGCAACGAGCTGCCGCGCGGGCACTCGGTCTACATCCATCTGACGCTGATGCCGTACATCCCGTCGGCCGGTGAGCTCAAGACCAAGCCGACCCAGCACTCGGTGAAGGAGCTGCGCTCGATCGGCATCCAACCCGATATCCTGCTCTGCCGCAGCGACCGCGAAGTGCCACCCTCCGAGAGGCGCAAGATCGCGCTCTTCTGCAACGTACGCGAGAGTGCTGTCATCCAGGCGCTCGACGTCGCCTCGATCTACGACGTGCCACTCGCCTATCACCGCGAGGGCCTTGATCGTGAAGTGCTTGCCGCGTTCGGCATCGAGGGCGCGCCGGCGCCGCGGCTCGAGCAATGGGAGAACATCTCCCGCACGATCGCCAATCCCGAAGGCAGCGTGACGATCGCCATCGTCGGCAAATACACAGGCCTCAAGGATGCCTATAAGTCGCTGATCGAGGCGCTCGTACACGGCGGCATCGCCAACAAGGTTGCCGTACGCCTCGAGTGGATCGAGAGCGAGGTCTTCGAGCACGAGGATCCAACGCCCTATCTCGAAGGCGTGCACGGCATTCTCGTGCCGGGCGGGTTTGGCGAACGCGGCTCCGAAGGCAAGATCCTCGCGGCCAAGTTCGCGCGCGAGCGCAGCGTCCCCTATTTCGGCATCTGCTTCGGGATGCAAATGGCCTGCATCGAAGCCGCGCGCAGCCTCGTCGGCGTCAAAGGCGCGAGCTCGACAGAGTTCGGCGCGACCGACGAACCGGTCGTCGGCCTCATGACGGAATGGATGCGCGGCAACGAGCTCGAGCAGCGAAAGTCGGACGGAAACCTCGGCGGTACCATGCGGCTCGGCGCCTACGAGGCCAAGCTTGCCGAGGGCAGCCGCATTGCACGTATCTACGGCTCACCGGACATCCACGAGCGCCATCGCCACCGCTACGAGGTCAACACGCGCTACCGGGAGCGCCTCGAATCTGTGGGCCTGCGCTTTGCCGGCATGTCGCCCGACGGGCTGCTGCCTGAGACGGTCGAGATCCCGGACCATCCCTGGTTCGTCGGCGTCCAGTACCACCCCGAGCTGAAATCCCGCCCCTTTGAACCCCATCCGCTCTTCGCAAGCTTCATCGGCGCCGCGATCGAGCAGAGCAGGCTTGTTTAGTTCTTGCCGCGGGCTGCTGGAAAGAGGTGCTGTCGCCTCCCTCCGCTGTGCCATGCCCGCGGCGGCAAGTGCGACAGGTTAGTGCTTGTGGGCGCAGGCTGCTGGGAAAAGGTGCTTCGCATCCGTTGCGTGGCGGTATGCCCGCGGCGGCAAGTGCGGCAGGTCCGTGCTTGTGGTCGCGAGCTGCTGGGAAGAACTGCTTCGCGACCGCTGCGTGGCGGTATGCCCGCGGCGGCAGTAGCGGCACTACGAAGCGCCAGAGGCGCGCCAGGAAAGTGCCCGCGGCGGCCATGTGGTTAGATCGAAAGCGTTGAACCGGTCGGAAGAGTTCTCTCTAGCGATCGTTTATCGAAGAACGGAAGGCGGACAGGGAGGCCGTACACGATGCTTGCCGACCTGACGTTGAGCCAGCTCGCAATTATTGCAGTCACGGCCTTCGGCGCGCAGATCATCGGCGGGCTCGCGGGGTACGGCACCGGCCTGCTCATGCCGCTCGTGCTCGTCCCCATGATCGGCGCGCCGGCTGTCGTGCCGGTGATCGGACTCAGTGCGATCATCACAAACGCAACGCGCGTCGCGGCTTTCCGCGAATCCCTTGATACGCGCAAGACCATCATCGTTTCGCTCATCGCGTTCCCGTTCGCAGCGCTCAGCGCCTGGGGCTACACGCGGCTCTCTGGCAAGGGCGCCGAGATCCTTATCGGCATCATGCTCATTGTGCTCGTCCCGGTCCGTCGCATCTTCGAGCATTTGAAGCTCAGGCTCAGCGAGCGCGGGCTCGCCTATGCCGCGGCGCCCTACGGCCTCATCATGGGCGGAACATCGGGCGCGGGCGTCATGCTCCTCTCGATGCTCATGTCGACGGGCCTCGTCGGCACGCAAGTCATCGCGACGGATGCCGCAATCTCATTCCTGCTTGGCTTCGTGAAGACGAGTGTGTTCGCCGGCTTCGGCGCGCTCGACTGGAAGCTCGTTGTTGTCGCCCTCATCATAGGCGTCATGGCGACGCCCGGCACACTCACCGCGAAGTGGCTGATCCGGCGCTTTTCGGCGCAGTTCCACACTCTCATTCTCGAGATCGCGATCCTCTTCGGCGGTGCGCTGCTCGCCTGGCGGGCTTTTGCGAGCTGAGATGTATCGCGCCTGCGGCGCGAGTGGGGCCTCAGGCCCCACACCCGACCGGGGGACACCCCCGGAACCCCCGTCTTTTATGGATTGGGAGCGAGCCGCTATTCGGTGGCGGCCGACGGCCGCGAGGCGAAACGCCGACCGTGTAAATTGCAGCGGCGCCCGTAGCCATCGTGCCGGAGGCGCGTCTTCGACGTGATGGCGTTGGCGTGCGCGGAAATGAAACTAGTCATGCATCGCCTTGGCGATCCCTTCCGTCATCTTCTTCGCATCACCCAGCAGCATCATGGTGTTGTCGCGATAGAAGAGCGGATTGTCGATGCCGGCGTAACCGCTCGCGAGCGAGCGCTTGTTGAACATGACGGTGCCGGCCTTCCAGACCTGCAGCACGGGCATCCCGTAGATTGGCGAGGACTTGTCCTCTTCGGCGGCGGGGTTCGTGACGTCGTTGGCACCGATGACGTAGGCGATGTCGGCCTGCGCAAACTCCGAGTTGATATCCTCGAGCTCGAAGACCTCGTCGTAGGGAACGTTTGCTTCGGCGAGCAGCACGTTCATGTGGCCCGGCATACGGCCCGCGACCGGATGGATCGCGTACTTCACCTCGACGCCATTGGCCTTGAGGGTATCCGCCATCTCTCGCAGTGCGTGCTGGGCCTGCGCGACCGCCATGCCGTAGCCCGGCACGATGATGACCTTGCCGGCGTTCTTCATGAGGAAGGCGGCATCCTCGGCCGAGCCGAGCTTGACGGGGCGCTGCTCGGTCTCGCCGCCAGCAGGGCCCGCGACCTCGCCGCCGAACCCACCCGCGATGACAGACAGGAAGGCGCGGTTCATGCCCTTGCACATTATGTAGGAAAGGATCGCACCGGATGAGCCGACGAGCGCTCCCGTGATGATGAGCGCGACGTTGCCGACCGTGAAGCCGATGCCGGCCGCGGCCCAGCCCGAGTAGGAGTTGAGCATCGAGACGACGACGGGCATATCGGCGCCGCCGATCGGGATGATGAGCAGGACGCCGAAGGCGAGCGCCAGGATCGTGATCAGCCAGAAGAGCCACGCCGAGCCGCCGGACTGCGTGAACTGATAGACAAGGAGGATCAGCACGAGACCGAGCGCGCCATTGATGAGGTGGCGCATCGGCAGGAGGATGGGCTTCCCCGACATGCGCCCCGAGAGCTTGGCGAAGGCGATGACCGAGCCCGTGAACGTGATCGCGCCGATCGCAACGCCGAGCGACATTTCGAGCAAGCTCGATGGGAAGATTCGCCCTGCGCCATCGGAAATGCCGAAGGCCGCGGGCGCATAGAGCGCGGCGGCCGCGACGAACACGGCGGCGAGGCCAACCAGCGAGTGGAAGGCTGCGACCAGCTCCGGCATCATGGTCATCGGAATGGTGCGCGCGGTGTAGGCACCAATCGCGCCGCCGACACCGATGCCGACAATAATCAGAAACCAGGTGAAGAAGCTGTCACCAGACTGGAGCAGTGCGAGCGTCGTGACGATCGCGATGGCCATGCCGACCATGCCGTAAAGATTGCCGGTGCGTGAGGTCTCCGGGCTCGACAAGCCGCGCAATGCGAGGATGAAGAGGACGCCTGAGGCGAGATAGAGCAGGGCGGCGGCGTTGGCACTCATGGTTTCATCCTGCTGAGAAACGTCATCAAGCGGCTGGGAATTGGAAGCTCGGCGAGCGCCTTCTCAGCGGCCTGCCTGAGTTCCGCATCGTCGGCTTCGTAGGTGCTGTTGGGATCGCGGAGTGCTGGATCGGGGCAGTAAGCCTCGACGACGAAGAAGAGCGTCTCGATTGCCGGCGGGGCCGGCACGTGATCGCGATCCGCGGCGCGCCAGAGCTCGAAGAAACGATCATGGAAGGCCGCTTCGTCCATGCGGCCAGCCACGAAGTCGCGAACGAGCATGTGCCAGCGCGCATCGCTCACTTCTTCTCCTTCTTCTTGTACATCGCGAGCATGCGCTGCGTGACAAGGAAGCCGCCGAAGATGTTGACCGAGGCCATCACCAGCGCGAGGAAACCAAAGAGCTTGGCGAGGACAGAGCCCGAGGCCGCGAGGCTGACGCCGACCGCGAGAAGGGCGCCGACGACGATCACCGAGGAGATGGCGTTGGTAACGCTCATGAGCGGCGTGTGCAGGGCCGGCGTGACGCTCCACACGACGAAGTAGCCGACGAAGATCGCGATCACGAAGACCATGAGCTGGTAGACGAACGGGCTGACGTCACCGCCGCCGGCAGCGAGCGCCGGCATCGTCGTCATTGCGAGCAGCAGAGGCGTCCAGGCTAAGGCGGGGCGCATCATCTCAGGCTCCCTTCGGCTGCAGGCTCGGATGCACGACCTGCCCGCCCTTGGCGACCAGCGTGCCCTTGATGACCTCGTCCTCCCAATCGACCTTGAGAGTCTTCTCCTTCTTGTCGATCATGAGCTCGAGGAAGGTGAGGAGGTTCTTGGCGTAGAGGCCCGAAGCATTGACCGGCACCTGACCGGCGAGATTGAGCGTGCCATCAATGCGCACGCCATTGTGCTCGACGATCTCGCCGGGCTTGGTCAGCTCACAGTTGCCGCCGCGCTCGGCTGCAAGATCGATGATCACCGCGCCGGGCTTCATGCTCTCGACCATGGCGCGCGTGATGAGGCGCGGCGCCGGACGGCCAGGAATGAGCGCCGTCGTGATGACGATGTCCTGCGTCTTGATGTGGCCGGCGACCAGTTCCGCCTGCTTTTGCTGGTAGGCTTCCGACATCGGCTTCGCATAACCCGCCGCGGTCTGCGCCTGCTTGAATTCCTCGTCCTCGACGGCAACGAATTTGGCGCCGAGCGAAGCAACCTGCTCTTTCGTCGCGGGACGCACGTCGGTTGCCGAGACGATGGCGCCGAGCCGGCGCGCGGTCGCGATGGCCTGGAGGCCAGCGACGCCGACGCCCATGATGAAGGCCTTGCCCGCGGGCACGGTGCCGGCGGCTGTCATCATCATCGGCACGGCTTGCTCGAACATGGCTGCCGCATTCACCACGGCCTTGTAGCCCGCGAGGTTCGCCTGGCTCGAGAGCACGTCCATGGACTGCGCGCGCGTGATGCGCGGCATGAACTCCATGGCGAAGAGCGTGTTGCCGGTCGCCGCAAGCGCATCGAGGCCGGGACGATCGTCCGTCGGGCTCAGCATGGCAATCGCCATGCCGCCTGATGTCAAGCCGCGCACTTCTTCGACGGAAGGCCGGCGCACTTTCAGCAGAATATCTGCGCCTGCGACCGCCTCGGCAGCGCTCGGCACGATTTCGGCACCCTGCGCCCTGTAGGTCTCGTCGGAGAAGCGCGATCGCGCCCCGCTCCCCGAGGCAATCCGAACCTTGGCGCCGAGGGCGACGAGCTTGCGTACCGTCTCGGGCGAGATGGCGACGCGCGACTCTTCCGGCGCCTCGGGCGTAACCGCAACGGTCACCATTGCGTCGCGTCCTTCGTCGTGAATGAGCTCGAGAGAACGGCGCCCCCAGCGTGGGTACGATGCCGGGCGCCGCCGGTCGGCAAATGTGTGAGCGGAATTAGACCAGGAACCGCGCCATGCCGGCTAGGATAAGCACAACGATAACGGTCAGAATGATCGACCCGCGGATGAAGCCATTGTAGGTCCGCACGTGCTCGGGATAGTCCATCGCGGGATGGCCATCGGTGGTGTCGACGCTCATGGGTGTCCCCTGCCATTGCCTGAATTGCGTGGTTCTCACTACCTGATGGCCTGCGGCGCATCAAGCTTGGCTTTTCATCCAAAAGTTGCAATCGATCGGATCTCATGCCGCGCGAGCGTGGCGCGCGGAGGCACCCCAGGCTGCGATGGCCTCGAGATCGGGCGGCGAGCCGTTTCTCAGCACGCGCTGGCCGTCCGTACTGGCCGCAAAAGCGAGGACGCGGGCGCACAGGTCGGCAGGGTCTGCGGCAGCGAGGCTCTCGGCATCACGGAAACCGGCGCCGACGATGAGCTGCGCTTGCGTGCCCCTGAGGTTCGGAACTGACATGACGAGCCCGCTCTGATCCTGCCAGTCACGAATGGTCTCGGCCGTGATGTGGCGAACAGCGAGCAGCTCCGCCACGGTCTCCGTGTCGGCCTCCATGAGATCGCCGACGGTCTTGAGACCCAGCGCGATCAGCCGATCGGCAGTCTTGGGCCCGATCGAGGGCGCATCGACGATGTCACGATCGCGGGCGAGATAGAACTTCGGCTCGCGCGTCGGCGCCGCGCCAACGCTCGGCACTGAACTCGTGCGCGTGCGCTCGTGCTGATCGAGGCGCGCGACGAGGCTCGTGCGGTCTGCCACGCTTTCCGGTTCCGCAGCCGCCGGCGCTTCTGCAGCCGCAGGTTCGGCGGGCTTCGGCATGGCCGGCACAGATGCCGCCGGCTCTGCCGCCAGCTCCGGTGGCTTGCTCGCCGCACGGGCGGCGCTCTGCTCGGCGACACGACGCGCCGCCGCCTCGAGAGCCCGCTTGCGATTTTCCTCCCGCAGACGCGCAGCGCGCTCGACGGAAGTCTCCGGCGGTGCCACGCCCTGATAGGGAAAAGCCTTGGCCGCGGGGAGTTGCGCGATCTTCGCGAGCACTTCCTCGGCGTGGGCGGCGCGAACGATGCGGTCATCCTCGGGCAGGTTGGCCTCGACCTTCCCCGTTGCCTGCATCTCGTCGTACATGCGCTCGACGAGGCGGCGATCCGCGGCGTCGGCGAGTTTCTTTTGCAGCACGCGGAGCGGCATCTTCAGCGTCGCGAGTACAGTATCGAGCGTCAGGCTCACCTCAGGCGCAGTAGCGCCAGCTTCATCAATCGCACGCTGCAGCACCATACCGAATGTCATGGCCGCGCGCGCGATCAGCTCGGCAACGAGGCGCTGCGCCACAGCATCGAGGCCGGCGGGCGGGTCGACGACACCGCGCGTAAAATCATAGTGCGCGATCAATCGCTCGTAGTGCCCGTTGGCGACGACGGCACCGTCACAGATGAGCGTCTCAAGCCAGTTGTCGGCCTGCTCGATTGTCACGACCGGCGGCGGCAGCGTCTCCGCGAGCTTCCACAGCGGATCATAGGCGCGGCTGATGCTCCACTCGACGGCGCGATGTATGTCGTTCTCGGCCTGCGACTGTCCCGTATGAAATGGATGCAGCGGGTCCGTCAGGTAGTGGCTCATGACGCCCGCGGCATAGACGGCCGTCGGCCAGTCCTTCTGGCGCAGTGCCGTGACGACGTGGCCGTACCAATTGCGCACCTTCGGCGGCGCACCGCCCCAAAAGTTCTCGCGCGGGTGCAGGACGTGGTTCTTGAAGTCCTTGAACGTGTCGTCAGGCGCCTTCGCGCCCAACATGAGCAACTCGGCGTGCTTCAAAAAGACGCAGCGCCACGCCTCGGCCTCGGGCCCCGCGAGATGACGCAGGCCGTCAAGCGTGAGTTTGTGGTGCGTGCCCCGTGCATGAGCAGCATAGAGCACACGAAAGAGCATATTCATCGGCGGCTCCGGCGGTCGCCTCTGCAGTTGGACGCACGCTAAAGCGTCGGACCTTGAATGCGACCACCGCCTGGGCTGGTCTCGAAGTCGCATTCAAGGTCCAAAGAGGCTTTAGACCCATAGTGTCCTAAAGCAACTTCAGACTTGAAACTCACTCCCCGCCCGGCCTCGAACTGAGGTGAATTTCAAGTCCGTTGCTTTAGAGCGAGTCGTGCCGGGCGCGAAGGGTGCCCCGCGCCATGAGGTGTGGTCAAAGTCGCGCTTGCCTGCTCACATGCGGCCATTGCCGATGTGCGGCGGGGATTCGGGCTTCATGGACAGCGTCTGGATCTGGGCGAGCGTTAGCGCGGCCTTCTTCCAGGCGTTGCGCTATGCAGGGCTCAAGGTGCTCAATCAGCGTCTTTCGGCGCCGGTCACGACCTACGTGCGCGTGGTCTTCACGTTGCCTGTGCTGGTCGTTTACGTACTCGCCGTCCTGTGGTGGACGGGCGAGAGCCTCCCCCCTCTCAACGGGAGCCTCCTCCTCTACAGCTCCATTGCCGCGATCGCCCAGTTCTCGGGGACCGTTCTGCTCGTGCGCATGTTCGCCCTCGGCAACTTTGCCGTCGCGACGCTGATCATCAAGGCCGACGTGATCATGACCGCACTGATCGGCACCGCCTTCTTCTCGGAGGCGATCACACCGATCGGCTGGGTCGCGATCATCGTCACCATGCTCGGCGTGGTGGTCGTCTCGTCGGGGCGGACACCTTCCGGCGGCTCGCCGGGCGCCTCGACGGGCACCGCACGGAGCGCATCGTCGGCCACGCCGATCGTGTACGGGCTATCGGCAGCGCTGATCTACGCCTTCTCCTACCTTTGCCTGCGCGAGGGCATTCTGGCCATCGACCCGGCCTCCGGGACACTGGTTCGTGCCGCCTATGCCGTGCTGGTGATGACGATTATCTCCTCGGCCCTGATCGGCGCCTACCTGCTTGTGCGGGAGCCGCGCGAGCTCGTGCGAATGTTCTCGTTCCCCAAGCTCTGCTGGTTCATCGGCACAACGAGCGCGATCGGCTCGATCACCTGGTTCATCGCGACGGCACTCACCAATGCGTCCTATGTGGCGGCCGTCGCGCAGGTCCAGATCGTGTTCACGCTGCTACTGTCGTACTTCTATTTCGGTGAGCGAATTCGGGCGCTGGAGATCGGCGGGATCGCTATCATCGTGACGGGTCTCATATTATTCCGAATGGCGTGATTCAGACATCGGATGTAAGCGCGCGGGCGCGTCAAGTTGCAGCCCACACGACGCTTGACTTCGAAGCCCTTGTGACTAAATTGCGACCGAACAACTGCTCTCTTTAGAGCGCTTCCACGAGACTAAAATGGCCAAGCCCGCGACGCTCAAAATCAAGCTGCTCAGCACCGCTGGTACGGGCTTCTTCTATGTGACCAAGAAGAACCCGCGTACCTCGACCGAGAAGATCTCCTTCAAGAAGTATGACCCGATCGCGCGCAAGCACGTCGACTTCAAGGAAACCAAGATCAAGTAGGAGCCATTCCTGCTGTGCGTCCCGCGCAGCATTTTCGTGCGGGCCCACCTGTTAACCAAGATTCACATGCATTGCATCGGCGCTCATGCTTGGGCGCTGCAGTCGAATTTATTGATTGAAAGACGGGAGGGGTCCGGCCTGTGACCAATCTCGGCAGCGGGGTACGAAGACCGAGGTGTCACAGGCCGGCACTGTACCAAGCAGACAACCAAAGAGGGCGTTGGTTCGCTGCCTGGCCAACCGATCAGCGTTTCATGGCATCTTCGAGGAGGCCACTCCTGCCATAGTCGCTGATCGCCTCGTTGGGACTAGGAGATGCGGCGGACCTAATCCCAAGAGCTCTATGTCGCTTCTTCCCCCTCTCGACCCAGGCGGCAGCCGCTATGCGGCGGCGCGGATCCATGCGCAAATAGGATCAGCAGTCTGATTGACGGACTGCAGATAAAATCTACGCGAAGAGAATGGCAGATTTCCGGCAGCCGCGCAATGTCAAGATAGGAAATGCGGGGTGAACCACGCACTGCCGATTTTATGTTGATAATTAACGGCGCAGGCATCAAGGCGCCGCCAAATTTGCGAACTATGTGGCTCAACCGCCTCGGTTTTCTCTATTGCCTTGAACAAATCAGGCCACATTGGCCACACCGCTGAGCTCGCCTGAAAGGCGCTTTGCCTCAGCTTGCTTTTGCCTCGCCGCCCGCCCCCACACCGCACCCTAACCCCCGTCAAAGGTATTGCGTCTCCCTCCTCGAGTTGGCGGCGGCGATACGCCGTGCGTCGCGGAACTCGTTATGACAATCGCGCTCTAAGCCGTGCACGCCCGAAAATGGCCAAAGAGCTGATAGCCAATCCCAATCACACAAAGAAGAAAGTCATCGGGCCTCCGCGGAACGCGGGGTGATCGGAGTGCCGTGCCGCCTTCAATGGCAGCGCAGTGAGCTGGGGGCCGGTGACCAAAAGATGATCTGCCTGGAGCAAACGACCCGCAAGAGAGAGGCCTGTTCAATGCGCAGTTTCTGCCTGTTACGCACTATCGTCTGTTCCCTGTCCTTGACAGGGTTCCTCGCCTTCGCAAGTCCCGCAAGTGATGCTCAGGCCCAATCGGCGCAGAAGGCACCAGCAGCCAAGGGCGCGCGCCTCGGCCCACTCGAGCAGATGCGCGCGCAGATCAACGAAAATGTCGTGACGATCGTCTCCGGCAATCCCAATGGCGGCTATCTCGGAATTGCCTACGACATCGCAGCGGTTACAGACGACGGCGACAATCTGCGGGTTCTGCCCATCGTCGGTAAGGGCGCCGCACAGAACGTGCGCGATATCCTGTTCCTCCGCGGCATCGACATGGGGCTCGTCAACACCGTCACGCTGAGCCACTTCAAGGACGATCCGAATCTCGGCCCGCACGTGACGCGCAACATGGTCTACATCACGCGGCTGTTTGAAGACGAATTGCACGTTCTCGTGCGTCCCGAGATCAAGACGCTCAAGGATCTCGAGGGCAAAGCTGTCAACTTCAGTGACGCGGGAAGTGGCGCCCAGCTTGCCGCTCAGCGCATGTTCGCCGCCCATGGAATGAAGGTGACGGAAGTAAACATGGGCCAAGGCGATGCCATCGAGCGCATGAAACGTGGCGAGGTGTTCGCAACGATCTGCACGTGCCTCAAGCCGCTACGCCCCTATGCCACCGTGCCGAAGGAGCTAGGTTTCCGCCTCCTCCCCATCCCCTACGAGGGGCATTTCCTCGATGACTACCTGCCCGCCGAGTTCACGCACGCCGACTATCCGAACCTCATTCCCGAAGGCGAGAAAGTCGATGGCGTCGCAGTGCCGACGCTGCTCATGGCCTTCAATTGGACCGGCGATCACGGGCGCTACATGCGGCTGTCCAAGTTCGTCGATGCCTTCTTCACGAAGTTTCCTGAAATCCAGAAACCGCCGCGCCATCCGCGCTGGAAGAACGTGAACCTGGCCGCGACCATCGACGGCTGGACACGCTTTCCGCCCGCTCAGGAGTGGCTGGACCGCGTCGCAGCGGGGAGAGGGCCGACTGCGACGGCCAATAGCGCGCCACCACCGGCTGGTGGCCCCAGCACGGCCATGAACGAGGCGCTCTTCAAGGAGTTTCTCGAATGGCGCCGCAAGCGCGGCAATAACTGAGCGTAGAAGCGGCCCTTCAGGGCCGCTTCCACTCGGATACGCCAGCACCCTACTCCTGGATCATCGCGCGCCCCTGCTCGACGTGGATCGCGACGTCGAGGCCTTCGGTGCCGCCGCCGACGCGTGCGCCGCGCACGGCCGCCGCCTCCCGCGCATCACAACCGATCGCGACGCGAACGTGGCGCTCCGTCGCGCAAATGTCATTCGCCGGATCGAAGGCAATCCAACCGAGGCCCGGCACATGGATTTCAGCCCACGCGTGTCCAGCTTCCTGATCAATGCGGTCGGATCTCAGATAGTAGCCGCTGACATAGCGTGCCGGCAGACCCAGCGCCCGCGCCGCCGACAGCATGATGTGGGTAAAGTCCTGGCAGATGCCCTGCTTGGCCTCGAAGGCCTCGCCGGCGGTCGTCTCGGGCTTCGTGGCGCCGATCACGAACTCCATAGCCTTGTGGATCCCGCGATTGAGCGCGTGCAGCGTCGCGAGCGCATCGCCGCCTTGCCCCGCCGAGGTCTCTCGCGCAAACCGCCGGAGCGCGGGCGTCAGCCGTGTGAGCGCCGTCTCGCGCAGAAAGAGGCGCGCCGGCTGACGCTCGACGGCGCGTCGGATGAGGCCGTTCGTGTCGCGCGTGTCGATCTCGCCTTCGATGGTAATCGTCGCCTGTGTGATGGGCCCATGCAGAAAGACAAGGTGCGTGACGTTGCCGTAGGCGTCCTCGCTGCGATCAAGGCGCGCGTCGGCATCGACCGCGACGCGCCAGCGCCGCACGAACTGACCTTCGTGTGGGCGGGGCGTCATGCGCAGGAGCTGGAGCGCGTCGCTCGCGGGCTCGTCGTAGGTGTAGCGCGTCTGGTGCCGGACTTTGATGCGCATCGCTGTGGGCTATGAGAGATATTGCTGGGTGATTGCCGCCCCCAGCCGGTTGTTCTCCTCGATGAACTCGACGAGGAACTCATGGAGCCCGGACTGGAAAATCTGGTCCATGTCGGCGTTCTGGAGCCGCGCCGTCGTCGAGCGCGCGATGTGCTGGGCCGGCCCCTGGCGGCCGTAGGCCTCGGCGATCTGATCGAGGTAGTCGTTGAGCTCCATGTAGCAGGAGATGAGCGAGCGCGGCTGCTCGGGCCTCAGAATGAGGAAGTCGGCAACCAGCCACGGCTTGACGTTCTCGCGGTACACCCAGTGGTAGGACGTGAGCGCGTTGACGCTGCGCAGGATCGATGACCACTGAAAATAATCGAGGCCGCCGCCGACAGGCTCCTTCTCGGGAAGCAGCAGATGGTACTTCACGTCTAGCAGGCGCGCCATGTTGTCGGCGCGCTCGACGAACGTGCCGAGACGCTGGAACCAGTACTGGTCCGAGCGCAGCATGGTGCGATAAGCGGCGCCGTCGAACCGGAGCGACATCTGCTGCACGCGCTGGAGGAACTGCGTCAGAGCCGACTGCGAGATGCCGTCGAACTCGATGCCGCGCATCTCGTTCCAGCCCTCGTTCAGGATCTCCCACATCTCGCTTGTGATCGCAGTGCGCACCGCGCGCGCGTTCGAGCGCGCCGTCTCGATGCAGGCCTTGATCGAGCTTGGATTGGCCGGTGAATCGACGATGTAGCGGATGACATTCTCGCGCGTGGCACCGTCCGGATAGAGCGCCTTGAACTCGTCGGCGCAGGCCGCGGTCGCGATCGCCGATTGCCACTCGTTGGAAGCGCCAGCATAGGCCGAGGGGAGCGCCGCGAGGCGCTGCGCCACGTGCAGAATGCGGGCCAGGTTCTCCGCGCGCTCGGTGTAGCGGGAGAGCCAGTAGAGATTATCCGCCATTCGCGAGAGCATCAGGTCTCCACCACCCAGGTGTCCTTCGTGCCGCCGCCCTGGGAGGAGTTCACGACCAGCGAGCCTTCCTTGAGCGCAACGCGCGTGAGACCACCGGGAACGCAACGCACGCCGTCGGCGCCGCAGAGCACATAAGGGCGCAGGTCCACGTGGCGTGGCGCGAGCCCCGAGTCGACGAAGCACGGCACGGTCGAGAGCGCGAGCGTCGGCTGCGCAATGAAATCGTCGGGATGCGCCTTGAGCTTGGCCGCGAATGTATCGCGCTCGGCCTTGGTCGCGTGCGGCCCGACGAGCATGCCGTAGCCGCCCGAGCCGTTCACTTCCTTCACGACGAGCTCGTGCAGCCGCGAGAGGACATAGCGGAGTGCCTCGGGCTCGCGGCAGCGATGCGTCGGCACATTGGAGAGCAGCGGCTTCTCGCCGAGATAGAACTCGATGATCTCGGGCATGTAACTGTAGATGGCCTTGTCGTCGCCGATGCCGGTGCCGATGGCATTGGAGATCGTGACGTTACCGGCCTTGTAGGCCGACATGAGGCCGGGCACCCCGAGCATGGAGCCCGGATTGAAGGCGATCGGGTCGAGAAACTCGTCGTCGACGCGCCGGTAGATGACATCTACGCGCCGTGGCCCCTCGGTCGTGCGCATGTAGACGACGTTGTCGCGGACCAGAAGATCACGGCCTTCGACGAGTTCCACGCCCATCTTGTCGGCGAGGAAGGAGTGCTCGTAGTACGCCGAGTTGAAGGGGCCGGGCGTGAGCAGCACGACGGTCGGATCGCGGGAGGCCGAGCGCGGCGCGACCGAGCGCAATGTTTCGAGCAGTGCATCGGGATAATTATCGACGGGCGCGATGCGCAGCGAACCGAACAGCTCCGGCATCAGCCGCATCATGGCCTCGCGGTTCTCCAGCATGTAGGAGACGCCGGAGGGCGTGCGCGCATTGTCCTCGAGCACGTAGAAGGTGTCGGCGTCGACGCGGACGATATCGATACCGGCGATGTGGACGTAGATACCGCCTGGCGGCGTGAAATGCGTCATCTCCGGCTGGAAGGCCGGGTTCTGCAGGATCAGCTCCTCCGGAACGATGCCGGCAGCGACGATCTCGCGTCCGTTGTAGCCGTCCGCAATGAAGGCGTTGAGCGCCTTGACCCGCTGCTCGAGGCCGCGCACGAGCTTCTGCCATTCGGTGGCCGTCAGCACGCGCGGCACGATGTCGAAGGGGATGAGCCGCTCGGTCCCCTGGTTATCGCCGTAGACGTTGAAGGTGATGCCGATGCGGCGGAAGAAATGCTCGGCCTCGAGCTTGCGGTTGACGAGCAACTCACGAGGCGCCTGCTTCAGCCACTCCGAGATCACTTCGTATCCGGCACGCACGCCACCGTCGGGAATATTCATCTCATCGAAGAACGCGGCGGCAGCGGCTGCAGACATGGGGTCTCCTCGTGCGCGGAGCGGGGGCAACCAGGAGATACTAGAGTCGCCGGCGTGGCAATTGAAGCGTTAGCTGATTAGGCGTTTGCCCCCTTATTGGGCGGCGCACGCCGACAGCCCCGGCAGACAGGCTGGGATTTGGGCAGATTTTGCGCCGCAATGAGGTCCTGCCCTCGTCCCGTCGCCCAAAGATCGACCACTGACCGGCCGGCACGCGAAGTTGGTGCTCATGGTCGTGTCGAGATGCACGGAGCTTCGCCATGGCCCGGCGAGCTCCAAGCTCGACCTAAGGATAGATCAAAGTAAGAATGAACCGGCCACCCCAGCCCTGCGGGCCCGTTTCGGGACTTTCGGCCCAGTACCTGATGCCACCGCCTATGCTGATGGATTGGTCGCCGATCTTGGTGAGCTTTGTAATTTGAAAGTTGATAGGCACCGACCATTGCTCAGCAATCCAGTCATAGGTCGATTCCGTATTGAGCGTGTAAGTCCAGCCACCGCTCGCAGCGTAGGCGATAAATGGCTGAATAAACGTATTGCTCACCTCGGCACGATTTTGATCGCCAGCGACAGACCAGATGTGGTTGGCGAGAACGCCGAGGGTCCAAGGCCCGGATTGCTGGAGCGCGACTGCTGTGGGCCCTACGCCCCATTGACCACTGGTGAGCAGGCGCTCCGTGCCGGTCCGCCACTGCACCGCAGGGCCGACGCCCCATGTGAAGCCGTTCACCGTCTGTGGGACAAAGAAGAAGCTCTGGAGCGCATCCCCGAGACCGAACTGGTCGCCCGCGCCCGGGAAGATGTTATTTTGGCTTACGACAGGCACAATGGTGCGAACGACCAAACTCCACTGGCTGTCGAGCTTGAAGGGAATTACGGGCTGAATGTTTGTCGTAATCCTGTGACCATCTTCGACCGGTCCGATCCGCGCGTCGTAGTTCACCTGGATGGGCACGGTGGTAAGCGAGGCAACCGGGTTCGAGAGCTTTTGCTGAATGTCGCTATCCTGCGCCGATGCTGAGGACAGCACACCCGAGCCCACCGCTGTCGCGACAGCAAACAATATGGACGAAACGCGTATTGGCATCTGTCGCCTCCCAAAGAGAGACCCCGCCAAAATAGCAGCCCGCAGCAGCGACGTAGCCGACCGACAGGACAAGCCGCCGTTGGTCACGTGAGCCTAGTTTTGCAAAAGCGCGCCTGGCTCCATTGACGAACGAACGCCGATATCCCGTACGCTGAGTCGCTGTTCTTGGCTGTCACTGCCACGGCACTGACCACAGCCTTCCTCAGTGCCCGGATTTGTTGAACTCTGTTTTTGCGTGCCAGCAATCTGCGCTGCTGATTTACCGCCACCACCCCCGCAGCTCCGCACCGACGGTCGCCGAAAGATCGCCCCCTGACGAGGCTGGGAATCGGAGATTATCCTTGGCTCCATGACCCGTGTCCGCGCACCAAGGCACAGGAGAAAAAGATGAGGTCCCTGCTTTTGACCTGGCAGCTTTGGGCAGTCCTTTCGGCCGTCTTCGCTGCGCTCACGGCGATATTTGCCAAGGTCGGCGTCGAGAACATCGGCTCAGACTTCGCCACCTTCATCAGGACCATCGTCATCCTGCTCGTGGTGGCCTTGCTCCTGCTGGCAACCGGCCAGTGGCAATCGCCGAGCAGCGTCTCGGGCCGCACATACTTCTTCCTCGTGCTCTCTGGAATCGCGACCGGAGCATCATGGCTCTGCTACTTCCGCGCCCTGAAGCTCGGGGACGCTGCGCGCGTGGCCCCGATCGACAAGCTGAGCGTGGTGCTGGTCGCAATGTTTGGGGTTCTGCTGCTGGGAGAGAAGCTCTCCGGCCCCAACTGGCTCGGCGTCGCCATGATTGGGGCCGGCGCGATCCTCGTCGCGTACCAGTCTTGAGCGGCGCCCGGGCGTTAAGTGTCAGCCGTACGCTACCCAGCCACGAAACGCCAAGCCGACGTAGAAAAGGGTGACTTCGCTAAAACCGGCATCCCTCAATAGCTGCTCGTCGGTTTCGGGGGAGAGGATGGGCAAGCTGGATCCGATCTTGGACCGTGCGTTTTCCGCCAGTGACGGTTCGATGCCAGAGGCGACGGCGAATGCGGCATAACGTGCGAGCCACTGGTCACGATCGCCGGCCTCCTGCGGAAAACTGAAGTGAGCAACCGCGAATGGCGCACCCGGCTTCAGGCGGCGCCGGACCTCTCTGAGCGTGCGCAGGCGCTCCTCACGCTCGACGAAGTGCAATGTCAGAATACATGTCGCGGCGTCGAACGGCCCCTCCGGCGCGACGTCGATGAGCCCGGTGTGCAGCTTCGCCCGGGCGGCGAGCGGTCCGAGCGTCATGTGCGCGAGCTTGATCATCTCGGCGGATGGATCAACGCCGTCAAAAGACCAGCCCGTCCGCGCCTCGGCAAAGGTCTTTATCTCCAAGCCACCACCAGCACCCAGCACCAGCACGCGCGCGTCGTCCGGCGCGCGCTCCGTGAGGAGGAGCATGACCATGCGCTGCAGGTCGGCAAAGCCGGGCACAAGTCGCGGCGGCCCTTCGGCATAGCGTGCAACTGACTTCGGATCGGAGTAGGCATCCATGCAGGTTGCCTATCACGCTCGTGCCTTTCTGCGAACGCCCCAGAGCCGGCCACCGCCGAGCGACGCGCAGGTGAATTGCGAGCTCAGCGCAAAATGCGAAAAGGGCCGCTCGCGCGGCCCTATCGTAAGTCTCTCTATTCCTTTGGGAATTTTGGAGCGGGCGATGGGATTCGAACCCACGACCCCAACCTTGGCAAGGTTGTGCTCTACCCCTGAGCTACACCCGCATCCATCCGAGAGCGACCGCCCGGGGGCGGTCGAGGGCCACCTTATGGCCGAAAGGCGGACCGATTGCAAGCAGGTCGACGTGCCATCCAACGGGAGCGCCAGCCGACCCACAACCGAGCTTTTGGAACAAGACCTTCGGCGCACTTTCGAGGAACCCGACTGCCCCTCTCGCGCTTGTCCTAGGCCGGGATAACGAGAGGAGATCTCATATGCTTCGTGGACTGTTCGTGGCAGCGGCGCTGGCCGCTGGCGGCTTGGCGTTTGGATCGGCTGGCGCCAATGCGGCACCGGCTTCAGGCGGCCTGACCAACAACCCGCTGCCGCAGATGTCGCTCATCGAGAAGACGCAAGCCCGCTACTGCCGCCGCTGGTACCGCGAGTGCCGCGCGCGTTGGGGTGGCGGTCGCGACTTCCGCCGCTGCATGCGTCGTCACGGTTGCTGACACTCAACATGGCTTGGCGCGGCTCATGCCGCGCCAAGCGTGCCTCGAGCTTTTATTCCTCACGCCTTCGAACCTTTCGACGCGTGCCGCGACCAAAGGTGCAGGGACGCATTCAGCGTCTCGGGAGACCAGAGGAAGCGACAAATGAAATCCCGCATCGTTGCAGCGATCTTTGCAGCCGTCGGCATGACGGCTATCGCCCAGCCCGCGTTCGCCTGTCCGAACGGCTATGAGTCGGTTTGGATCCAGGGCAACCGGGTCTGCAAGATCAAGACGCCCAAGCTCGACCTCAAGGCCAAGCAGGGCCACGAGTTGAAGAAGAGCACGACCTTCAAGGCCAAGCAGGGTGCCCGCTAAGCGGCTCATGATGTGCGTGTGTGAATGCGAGCCCTGGCCGACCCCATCGGCTGGGGCTCTGCATCTGCCACCGAACAGTCGCAGATCCTATCACGCCTCGCAGATGTAGCTCACGGTGCGAATACGGCGCTCATTGAGATTGCGCACTTGGTTGCGCGTCATCTCCTGAAAATCATCGCCGAGGAATGTGCGGAACGTCAGCGGCGGCGCGGGTCCCTTGCTCATCCGTTCGGCCATGGCCTCGAACCAGCGCCCGCTCTCCTCGGTGGAATCGACGACGCTCAGGATCTTGAAGCCGGCACCGGAGAGAAGAGCCTGCATCGCATCGGGGGTAGCAACATGACTGATGGATGGCTCGCGCGCCCAGGGCACGGGGAAGAGCACGTCGCCGCCTTCGCCCTGCAGCACATCGTAGACGCCGAAGCGGCCACCGGGCTTCAGCACGCGCCGGGCTTCGGCATACATTTGGTCTTTGGCTGCGATATTCATGGCCACGTGGATGGTCATGGCCGCATCGAAGAGGCCGTTCGCGAACGGGAGCTGTGTCGCGTCACCGACCTGGAAATCCGCCCGATCACTGAGCCCCACCCATTGGCTCAGCGCCGTCGCGGCCTCGCAGAAGGCCGGCGTGAGATCGATGCCCGTCACCCGACACCCATAGGTCTCGATGATTGTCCGCGCGGGCCCGCCGAGGCCACTGCCGACGTCGAGGACGTGAGAAGCCGCCGAGATGTCTAACGCCTGAGCGAGCTCCAACGTCGCCTTGCGGCCGCGGATATGGAACTCATCGATAGATCCGAGATCGGCAGTCTTGAGCGCGCCGATGTCCTTGCCGGCCTCGCGCAGTTTGTCGGCGATCGCATCGGCCAGATTGCGCGTCGCGCTGTAGTGGCTAGCAACCTTGTCCGCCATGGGCTTCACTCCGGTTGCGGTGCGAGGCCTAGCTTAGCACGTTGACACGCTACTTCCCCCACTTCGCCCAGTACGGCCCGAACAGCGCCTCCTCGGAAGGCTTGTCCTCGGGGATAGTCATTACGAGGTGCGTGATGTTGACGAAGTTGCGCCAGGAGAGGTTGTCGGAGAAGGCGTTCGCCTGCCACGTGCCGCAGCCCATGGTCAGCGTGAACGGCAGTGCGTTGTTGAAGCCGCCGCCGTTGCCGAATGTGTGCGCCTGGTTCACGAGCACACGCACGACATCGGTATCAGCCGCGAGTTCGCGCGCGTGGTCCATGTTCTTTGTGTGAATGCCGCACGAGTGGCCGCGGCCCTGATAGTCGAGAATGTTCTTCACCACCCGCTTGGCATCGGCGAAATCCTTGGCGCGATAGATGGTGAGCACGAGCGAGAGCTTCTCGCCCGAGAGCGGATGCGCCTTGCCGATGCCCGTCTCCTCGGCCATCACGAACTTGCAGCCGCGCGCGCGCGATGAAAGCTCGAAAACATCCACGAGCCGCTCGGGACCCTGCGCGATGACGGCGCGATTGAGCTTGCCGTCGACCCAGAGGCGATCGACGATACGCGCGCGCTCGGCTTTGTCAGCCATGTAGCCGCCGTGCTTCTCGAGCGCCTTGATCGCCGCATCGTAGACCTCATCGACGATAACGACGGCATTCTCCGATGAGCACGACGTGGCGTTGTCGAACGTCTTCGACTGCATGATGAGGTCGGCAGCGGAATCGAGATCGGCACTCGAGTCGATGATGACCGGCGCATTGCCGAGACCGACACCAAGCGCCGGCTTCCCGGACTTGTAGGCGGCCTTTACGTTCGCCTGGCTGCCCGTCGCGACGACGAGGTCCGAGAGTTCCATGAGCCGCGTCGTCATCTCGCGTGAGACAGGGCTCGGAAGTATCTGTACGAGGTCGGCGGGCAAACCAATGCGGGTCAGCTCGGCGCGCATTCCGGCGACGGCGGGCTCGCTCGCGGCCCAGGCGTTCGGCGGCGGCGCGATGATGATCGCATTGCCACCCTTGAGCGCCATCATGGCTTTGTTGACCGGCGTCGCCTGCGGGTTCGTCGAGGGCGTGATCGCTGCGACGACGCCGACGGGCTTGGCCCACTTCACGAGACCCTTCTCGGGGATCTCCTCGATGATACCCGTGGACTTCGCGCGGAGCAGATCGCGCAGTGTGCCGAACGTCTTGCGCTGGTTCTTGGTGACCTTGCTCTCGACGTTGCCGATGCCCGTCACCTCGACGGCCAGCTCGGCATAGCGCCTCGCGGTCTCCGGCTTGTAGATGGACCAGGCGAGTGCCGTCACAGCCTCGTCGATGCGCGGCTGGCCCTCGCGCGCAATCTCGACAGCGAACGTCGCCATGGCGGCGCGGGCGCGCTTGATGAGGTCGGGGATGGGGTCGGCGGCCGCGGTCTCGGCGGGCTTGCGGGCGGGCGTATCCTGCATGGCGACCTCGCTGGCTGGCGGTTTCTGATCTTGCCTATTCGGCGATCAATTGACAGGCCGAGCACCGGCATGTCAAACCGCGAGACGAAACGTCCTGGTGAATGAGACGCTGCACTGCGCAATGCGCGGCTTGGCGGCGCCCCGGATGTCCGCAAAGATAGCCGAGAACAAGAGAGCAAGGGAGTAGCGGCCCATGACCAAGATGACGACCGAGGAAGCCTTCGTAAAAGTGCTCCAGATGCATGGCATCGAGCACGCTTTTGGCATCATCGGCTCGGCGTTCATGCCGATCTCCGACCTCTTCCCGAAAGCCGGTATCACCTTCTGGGACGTCGCCAACGAGATGAATGGCGGCTTCATGTGCGACGGCTACACCCGCGCTTCCGGCAAGATCGCCATGTGCGTCGCGCAGAACGGACCGGGCATCACGAACTTCGTCACCCCCGTCAAGACGGCCTACTGGAACCACACGCCCATGCTGCTGGTGACCCCGCAGGCGGCGAACAAGACCATCGGCCAGGGCGGCTTCCAGGAAGTGGAGCAGATGGCCCTCTTCCGCGACATGGTCTGCTACCAGGAGGAAGTGCGCGATCCCTCGCGTATCGCCGAGGTGCTGAACCGCGTCATCCTCAAGGCAAAGCGGCTCTCAGCGCCCGCCCAGATCAACGTACCGCGCGACTACTGGACCCAGGTCATTGACATCAACTTGCCAGCCGTCGTCGAGTTCGAGCGCCCCGCGGGCGGCGCCGACGCGATCGCGGAAGCCGCGAAATTGCTCTCGGAGGCGAAATTCCCGGTCATTCTCTCGGGCGCGGGCGTCGTCATCGGCGGCGCGATCCCCGACTGCAAAGCGCTGGCCGAAAAGCTCGATGCGCCCGTGTGCAGCGGCTACCAGCATAATGACAGCTTCCCCGGCAGCCATCCGCTGGCCGTCGGCCCGCTCGGCTACAACGGCTCGAAGGCCGCCATGGAGCTGATCGCGAAGGCCGATGTCGTCCTCGCGCTCGGCACGCGCCTCAATCCCTTCTCGACGCTGCCCGGCTACGGCATCGACTACTGGCCGAAGGAAGCCAAAATCATCCAGGTCGACATCAACCCGGATCGCATTGGCCTCACGAAGCCGATTGCCGTCGGCATTGTCGGCGACGCCAAGCAGGTGGCGCGCCAGATCCTGGCCAAGCTCACGCCGACCGCCGGCAACGCGGGGCGCGACGAGCGCAAGGCCCTCGTCCATCGCACGAAGTCGGCGTGGCTGCAGACGCTCTCGGGCATGGATCACGAGGACGACGATCCCGGCACGACGTGGAACGAGCGCGCCCGCAAGCGCGACCCGAACCGCCTGTCCCCGCGCCAGGCATGGCGGGCCATCCAGGCCGGTCTGCCGAAGGAAGCCATCATCTCGACGGACATCGGCAACAACTGCGCGATCGGCAACGCCTATCCGACCTTCGAGCAGGGACGGAAGTATCTGGCGCCGGGCCTGTTCGGCCCCTGCGGCTATGGCTTCCCGGCGATCATCGGCGCGAAAATCGGCTGCCCCGATACACCTGTTGTCGGCTTTGCCGGCGATGGGGCCTTCGGCATCTCGATGAGCGAAATGGGGTCGGTTGGCCGCAAGGAGTATCCCGGCATCACGATGGTCGTTTTCCGCAACTACCAGTGGGGCGCGGAGAAGCGGAACACCACGCTCTGGTACGACGACAACTTCGTCGGCACGGAGCTGCATCCGGAGCTCAGCTACGCCAAGGTCGCCGAAGGCTGCGGGCTAAAGGGCGTCGCTGTCAGGACACAGGATGAGTTGAAGGCTGCGATTGCGGAGTCGTGCGAGGCCCAGAAGAAGGGCGTGACGACCTTCATCGAAGTCATCCTGAACCAGGAGCTCGGCGAGCCCTTCCGTCGCGACGCGATGAAGAAGCCTGTCGTTGTCGCCGGGATCAGCAGCAAGGACTTCCGGCCGCAGAAGGTGGAATAAGCGAGACGCGTTCGCGGCTCTGGCGCGACGGGGCCGCACGCCTCTGGCATGCCCCCGAACCCCTGCCGGGAGGGACACCCTCCTGGCCCCTCCCGCTTATATAACTTGGTCCAACAAACGAACCTGTCGAAGTGGCCGCCGTGGGCATGGCGCCACGAAGGAAGGCGACAGCACCTCGCGCTAAAAGCGCGAGTGCACGCATCGCCACGTGGAGCTACGTTTTCGGCTTGCGGTCGCCGGCCTGCAGGTGGCGGCCGCTGTCGAGCAATTCCGCAGTGTACTCCTCGTACGTCACACCCGCCGCCTCGGCCCGCTTCAGGCGGAACATCATGATTCTATAGGGTGGGTTCTTCCAGGCCTCGCGATGTGCCTTGCGCCAGCGATAGGCGACAAACGCGTCGTTGACCGGCGGCGGATCGAGCGGCGGCCCGCCATTATGGCCGATGATCGCGGCGGTCGGGGCGAGGCCCCACTTGATGATCTCCGGGGGCGGGCGTCTCAGCCCCGCCACGAAGGGTGGGCGCGGCCCCTTACCCCAGCCTCGATCGTATCGATCGCCCATGTGACGGGCCCTTGATTCCGAACATTCCAGATCGAAACGGAACCATGCGGGCTCGCGTGAGGCGAGCCTGAAGTCTGGGCGACTTGCCCAAGTATCGGGCACGCCTATTTCAGCAGCATGGCCGGAAGGAAGGGCCTTCAGACCGTGTTAAGCAACCATCACTACAATCTATAGTTGAGTATATTGCTCGTGCGCCACCAGCAAGGGTGCCAATGCCCGTCCTCGTGTTTCCCGCCATGTTCGCCAGCCCGCAGGTGGGGTGTCCTATCGGCGCCAGAATCCGATTTGGCGCCCCGATGACCGGGCGTGCGCGCCGCAAGAGGAGGCCCCGTAGGGCCCGTCTGAGCTTGAGCCTCCTCACGACAAGCGGCCCCCATGAGGCGACACTCGCCGCGATCACGCTCTATGGCGCCACGCTCGATGCACGGTCCCGTCTCCGCCGGCGCGAGCTTGTGGCCCTGCGGCTGCCCAGTGGCCGACGCGTGAAAGCCCGCGTCAGCTGGCGCCTCGGCAGGAGGTGCGGTGTCACTTTCCTGACGCCCGTCGCGGACTTTGCGCACCTGCTGCGCGAGTGTCGCTTGCCCCTTCGCAGGCGCGCGGCGCACCGGCCCAGCACCGCAACGTCGACCTCCCAATTCGTGCGCAGTCATTGGATCCGCCCGCTGACAATCGCCGTGGCGAAGGTTCAGCGGATGGGCCGTCAGCTCCTACGCTGGTGCCGGTCCTTGTAGTCTACGGGGTCGTCTACCAGCGGCATCGCCTTATTTTCCTCGTGATATCCTGTTCGTGGACATAACCGCTGCTGCGCTTCCTGCTTGCGTGGCCGCGCCGGATTTTCATGCGCCCCGCATAAGGGCGGCGCTAAGAAAAGGGGATCAGTGAGCGATGATGCGCCTGCGGCTGCCGGTTAGCATTGGCCAGATTGTGCTGGCGGTCATCCTGACAGCGGTCTCGAGCGGCAGCTCGGCGGCGCAGATGGCCACCTACCGCTTCGACAAGGATTACACTGCGATCAACTTCTCCTGGTCCCACCTCGGGCTCTCTCGCCAGTCGGCCAGGCTCACGAACGTCGATGGACGCATCCAGTTCGATCCTATGACGCCGGAGTTGAGCACGGTCGACGTCACCATGAAGGCGGCAAGCATCTGGACGGGTGTTCCAGAGTTCGACCAGATCATCAAGTCATCCGATTACTTCAACGTCGCGCAATTCCCGCTGATCGCTTTCCGATCGAAGGAAGTTCGCCGCACCAGCGACAAGACGGGTCAGGTCGCGGGCGATTTGACGATCAAGGGCATTACGCGACCCGTAACGCTCAACGTCGTATGGAATTTTGCAGGCGAGCATCCGCTGGCCAAAGTCAATCCGAACTACCGGGACGTCCAAGTCGCGGGTTTCTCGGCGACCGCAGTGCTCAGGCGCTCGGACTGGGATCTGTCGCTCGCCGTGCCCCTCGTCTCGGATGAGGTTCGCCTCAGCATCGAAACCGAGCTTCTGCGTAGCGAGTAGGGCGGTAGCGGCACCGCGTGACAGACCGCAGCAGCCGAACTAGCCTCTGGGTCTCGTCTCCACGGTCAGCGGAGAGGTCTCATGAATTCGCGCTTCGAGCAGCTCGCCGCGTACAACAAATGGGCCAATGCGCGTCTTTACGAAGCCGCGCTGGCACTTCCCGAGACCGACTACCGCCGTGATGTCGGCGCCTTCTTCAAAAGCCTGCACGGAACGCTCAATCATCTGCTCGTCGCCGACCGGATCTGGATGAAGCGCCTCACGGGCGAAGGCCAGCACCCCGATAAGCTGAACGCCATCATTCACGAGGACCGGCGCGAGCTGACGCTGACGCGCGCCGACGAGGACGATCGCATTGTCCGGTTTATCGCCTCACTCGACGATGCAGCCCTGGCCGGCACGCTGAGGTACGCAACGACATCCGGAAAAGCCTTCGAGCAGCCCCGCGCGGACATTCTCTCGCACTTCTTCAATCACCAGACGCATCATCGCGGCCAGGCGCACACGATCCTGTCGATCGTGACGGGCGAGGAGCCGCCGTCGCTGGATATGCTGCAGATGCAGAGGAACGTTGCGGCGCCGGATCTGCGTGCTCTGGCCGGGGCGGCACACCGTTAGCGGCGGCCTATACCCCCAAATCCTTCCGCACCGCGAATACTTCCATGATCCGCGCACCCTTGTGCGGACCATCGACGACAAATTGCCAGCGTCCCTCCGAGTACGTATCGCAGAGCTTCACGCCCTTCACGAGGACCCAGTGGCCTTCCCGACCCTTGTGGACGGCGAGGATGTAGTGCGTCCAGGCGCTCCGCGGCTTCTGCATCCATGTCCACAGGCTCGGGCGCTCCTTGCGCTCGAGATGCATGTAGCTTTCGGCGAGATCCATCCGGTACCCGAAGTGCGCCAATGCAGCGGCGACTTCCTCGTTGTCCGTCCCTTTGACGATCGGCTTGCGGTGGGCCGGAATGTTGCGGAAGGTGCGGATCTCGTCTTCCATCCGGCTGATCGGATAGCCAGTAATGGCCGCCAGCACATAGGGCCCGCAAAACGCAATGCGGCCCGTGTCGTTCGTGACCTCATTGAGGCCCGAGGTCAGGTGTGCGCTCGTCATGGCGATCGTCCGCAGCTAGGCGGTATGGTTAACAAAATCTTTCCACGTATCAGTTAACGAAAGGTTTCCAGCGAGCGCCATTCCGTCACGCACAGTGATGAATTGTCGCAATCAGGAACTGGGAACACAGCGCGCGGTTGCATGAGCATGGAAACGCTCAAACGGACAAATCCCATGACGAAAAGCACATCCGTTTTCCCCGCTCTGGCAATCGCAGCGCTCGTCAGCGGTATCGGCAGCGGTGCGGTGGCGGCTGCGACGACCCATCCGACGACCCATCCGCGCCAGGAGCACACCACGCAAGGGCCCCACGCGCGGCACTCGGTCGCCCATGCGCACGCCCAGGAGGCAGCACCCTGCGGGCAGTACATGTACCACCACGACGGCAAGTGCGTTGACGCTAGGAGCAAGCCAGGCCGTTCGTGGATGGACTCGGTCTTCTAGGATCGCCGAGCCTTTGGCAGCGCCAGATCCGACATGACGTCAGGATGGCGCGCGTGCCGACACGCCGGACTGACGGCAGTGCCCAGCGCATGGATGAAGCGAAATCTTTTCATCGATCGCTTGCTGACTGCTTCTCTGCGTCGCAATCTCATGCGGACGGGCTTGGAGCCCGATCTCCACGGGTAGCGGGGCCACCACGGCCCCGCCGGCGAGCAGAGGCGGGGCATGACAAAAAAAGCGAAATCGGCCGGCGCAAACGGCGGGAAGGGAAGCAAGGAGCCGTCGAAGTCGAAAGTTCCGCAGAAGGGTTTCCTCCAGGGCCTCGCCAACTACGGCGACGCAGATTTTTCGATCTATATGCGCCGCGCCTTCGCGCGCTCGCAGGGTTTCTCGCTCGACGAGCTTTCGCGCCCTGTCGTCGGTATCGCGAACACCTACAGCCGCTTCAATCCCTGCCATCGCCATTTCCCCGAGCTGGTCGATGCCATCAAGCGCGGCGTCGCCTCGGCCGGTGGTCTGGCGCTCGAATTTCCGACGATCTCGCTGCATGAGTCCACGCTCACGCCGAACTCCATGAAGTTCCGCAACCTCATGGCCATGGACACCGAGGAGATGATCCGCGCGCAGCCCATGGACTCGGTCGTGCTCATGGGCGGCTGCGACAAGACCGTGCCCGCCCAGCTCATGGGGGCTGCAAGCGCGAACAAACCCGCGATCCAGCTCATTGGCGGCCCGCAGATGACAGGTCGCTGGCGCGAGCATCGCGTCGGCGCCTGCACGGATTGCCGCAAGTTCTGGATGGAGTACCGCGCCGGCCGCATGGGCAAGACCGAGATCGAGGAAGCCGAGGGCCGCCTCGTGACGACGGCCGGCACGTGCGCTGTCATGGGCACCGCCTCGACAATGGCCGCCATCGCGGAAGCCCTCGGCATGACGCTGCCGGGCACGGCCGCTATACCCGCCGTCCACGCCGATCGCATTCGCGCGGCGGAAGCAACGGGCGTTCGCGCCGTCGCCCTTGCGCGCGGCGACCTTACGCCCAGCAAGATCATCACGCAGAAATCCATCGAGAATGCTGCCCGCATACTGCTCGCGCTCGGCGGCTCAACGAACGGCGTCGTCCATCTCGCGGCAATCGCCGGCCGCGTCGGCGCGAAGCTTGATCTCGCGCGCTTCAACGAGCTTTCCGATACGACACCCGTGCTGGCCGCCGTGAAGCCCGTCGGCAACGAGCACTACATGGAGGACTTCTTTGCGGCCGGCGGCATCGGCGCCATGCTGCGCGAGCTGAAAGGCCTCCTGCATCTCGACTGCATGACCATCACCGGCGAGACACTCGGCGAGCGCCTCGCGGCCGAAGAAGGCATCTGGGTCGACCGCCGCGTCATCAAATCGGTAAAGGAACCCATCGAGCCGCAGGGCGGGCTCGTTGCACTCTTCGGCTCGCTTGCACCGAAGGGCGCCATCATCAAGCGCTCGGCCGCGACGCCGGCGCTCTTCGAGCGCACGGGTCGCGCGGTCGTGTTCTCTTCGCTCGCCGATCTCTCGGATCGCATCGACGCGCCCGACCTCGATGTCACGGCGGACGACTTCCTCATTCTGCAGAATGCCGGTCCAAGCTCGCCTGCCGGCATGCCCGAAGCGGGCTTCCTGCCGATCCCGAAGAAGCTGCTCGCGGCGGGTGTGAAAGACATGGTGCGCATCTCGGACGCGCGCATGTCCGGCACGGCTTACGGCACCATCGTGCTGCACGTCGCGCCCGAAGCCGCGGCCGGCGGCCCGCTCGCGCTCGTCCGCACGGGCGACAAGATCAAGCTGTCGGTCAAGAACCGCACCATCGATCTGCTCGTCGATGAGGCAGAGCTCGCCAAGCGCCGCAAGGCCTGGGAGCAGGAGAAGCAACCGACCGCGCCGCGTGGCTACGATCGCCTCTTCCGAGAGCGCGTAATGCAGGCGCCAGAGGGGTGTGATTTCGATTTCCTGGCACCCGGCGAGTAGATCGCGCCTTCGGCCCGACGGGGGCGAGCACCCGCACCCCCATCGGGAGGGGCACCCTCCCGAACCCACCCGCTTTTTAGATTTGGAGCCAGCCACACGCGCGACAGTCATGAGCGCGCGACTGCGCGCCGGCCGGCAGGCCGCAAGAATCAAATCAAGCCGCGTCGGCGACGACGCGGTTGCGGCCTTCGCGCTTGGCTGAATACAGCGCGCGGTCAGCGCGCTTGAAGAGCGTCTCGGGCGTATCGTCGCGATACTCGAGCGTCGAGATGCCGACACTCGCCGTCACGCGCAGCTCTTTGTTGGCAGCAATGGGAAACGGATCGGCCGCGATCGTCGCGCGCAGGCGCTCGCCGACCTGGACGGCGCGGGCGAGGTCCGTATCCGGCATGATGATGACGAACTCTTCGCCACCAAGGCGGCAGGCGAGGTCGATGCCACGCGTGTTGCGGCGAAAACGGCGCGCGAACTCGCGCAGCACGTGATCGCCCGCGTCGTGACCGTAGGTATCGTTGACGGACTTGAAGAAATCGATGTCGGCAACGAGCAGCGAGAGCGCGCTGCCGGATTGGACGGCCTGCGAGACGAGTGACTTCAGGTGGCCTTCCATGTAGCGGCGGTTGTGGAGGCCCGTCAGGCCGTCCGTAATGGCCATCTCCACGCTCTCTTCGAGGCGGGCCTTGAGGAGGTCGGCATGGCGCTTGCGCTTCACCTGCGTCCTCACGCGCGCCATCATCTCGTGGCGGTCGATCGGGCGCACGACGTAATCGTTGACGCCCATGTCGAGGCCACGCAGAAGCCGCGCCTCGTCGCTCGGCTCGACGAGGATAAGGATCGGCAAGTGCCGCGTGCGATCGAGCGAGCGCACCTGCGAGCAAAGGCGCAGGCCGTCGGAATTCGCAAGACTGAGGCTGACGATGAGCACGTCCACCGGCTGCTCGGCAAGTTTCAGGAGTGCAGCCTGGGGATCGCTTTCGAGGGTGACCGTGTGCACGGTGCGCAGTGTCTCGACGAGACGCTGGGCGGAACGACCGTGGTCTTCGACGATGAGAACATGACCGCTCTCGCCGGCATTCTGCCAGTCGAGGGCCGGCGCATCGCCCATGCCCATCTGCTGGGTCGTCGAGGCGCGCATCAGCATCTCGTCCGAGAGGACCTTGAGACGCGCCAGGTTCTTCACCCGCGTCACGAGCGCGATGTCATCGACGGGCTTGGTCAGAAAATCGTCGGCGCCGGCCTCGAGGCCATGGACCTTGTCGGCCGGCTGGTCGAGCGCGGTGACCATGATGACGGGGATGTGCGCCGTCTTCGGATCCTGCTTGATGTGCCGGCACGCCTCAAAGCCATCCATGCCTGGCATCATCACGTCGAGCAGCACGACGTCGATGCGTTCGCGCCCGAGGATATCCAGGCACTCCCGGCCGCTCGAAGCGGTCAGGATCTCGAAGTACTCGGCGGATAGCCGAGCCTCGAGCAGCTTCACGTTGGACATGATGTCGTCGACAACGAGGACGCGGGCGGTCATGGGCGAGGGTCTTGCCGCTGGAATGAGTTGGAGATCAATCCGTTTCGACGAACCGGCGGACCGTGTCGATGAAAAGGCCGATCGAGATGGGCTTTGAAAGGTACGCCTCGCACCCGCCCTGGCGGATCCGCTCCTCGTCCCCCTTCATGGCGAACGCGGTCACCGCGATCACCGGAATTTCGCAGAGGTCCTCGTCGTCCTTGAGCCACTTCGTGACCTCGAGACCGGAAACCTCAGGAAGCTGGATGTCCATCAGCACCAGATCGGGCCGATGGGCGCGCGCGAGATCGAGCGCGTCGTGACCGTTGCGGGCCTCGATGGTTGCATAACCATGGGCCTCGAGCAGATCGCGGAAGAGCTTCATGTTGAGCTCGTTATCCTCGACGATGAGCACGGTCGCCTGGCCGGCGCTGGCGCGCGGGCGTCGCCCTTCGATCGCCCGCTGGCGCTCCTGGTAGCCCATCGATTTGGTCCGCTCGATTGTGGTCATCCGACTTTCCGCCGAATCGCATGTTTAGTTGGGGATCACTCTGCGCCAAAAGCCTAAGGATATGTTTAAGAATGGCGGTTCAAGAAGCGTTAGAGGCGCGGCACGGATGCCGAAAGACAACGATCGCCTAAGGGGGCCATCCCTTGAAACGTCTCGGCAATTGGCGCTCGACGCCCTCCTCTTCCTTGCCGGAGACACGTTAAGGATTACGAAGTTCCTCAATGCCACGGGCATGGAAGCAGCGGAGCTTCGCGAGCGAGCGCGCGAAGACACGACTTTGGTTGCCGTGCTCGAGTACCTGCTCGGCGATGAATCCCTGCTCCTCGTCTTTGCGGCCAATGGAGGCCACCACCCGGCGGACGTCGCGCCGGCGTTGGAGCGCCTGCAGCGCGAAGGGGATATGTCAGGGAGCGGGCGATGAAGCCGAAGGTTTCCGTGTCGGTGAGCCACAAGCCGCACCCCCTGCGGATCGGCGTCGACCTCGGGGGCACAAAGATCGAGGGGGTCGTACTGGACGAGTCAGGTGCCGAGCGACCACGTCATCGCGTGCCGACCCCACGCAACGATTATGCGGCGACCCTCGATGCCATTGCCGAGCTGGTCGATGAGCTTCTCACCGAAGCCGGTGCGGCAACGGGAGCGCCAGAGGCGACAATCGGCGTCGCGACGCCCGGCTCTGTGTCGCCACGCACGGGCCAGATGCAGAATGCCAACTCGACCTGGCTCAACGGACGCACGCTCGGCCCAGATCTCGCGGAGCGTCTCGGGCGCCCTGTGCGGCTCGCCAACGACGCGAACTGCTTTGCCCTCTCCGAAGCGCTCGACGGGGCGGCGGCCGGTGCCCGCAACGTCCTCGGCGTCATCCTCGGCACGGGCTGCGGCGCGGGCGTGGTCATCGAGGGGCGATTGCTCGACGGGCCGCGCGGCATCGGCGGCGAATGGGGCCACAACCCTCTCCCCTGGTCGACGGCCGACGAGTTGCCGGGCCCGCTCTGCTGGTGCGGCCGGCGTGGCTGCATGGAAACCTGGGTCTCAGGCCCGGCGCTCGCGGCGGCCTATCTCCAGGACGGTGGAACGACCACGCGCGCAGAGGAAATTGTCGAGCGGGCCGCGGCGGGCGAGGAAAAGGCGCAGGTGGCTCTGGACCGCCATGCGGAGCGGCTCGCACGCGGCCTCGCGCATGTCGTGAATATTCTCGATCCCGATGTGATTGTGCTCGGCGGTGGGCTCTCGCGGCTCGATCACCTCTACGAAAAGTTGCCGGGCCTCATGGCGCCGCACATCTTTTCCGACGATACGCGCGTCGACGTCCGTCCGCCTCGCTGGGGCGACGCTTCCGGCGCGCGCGGCGCAGCTTGGCTGTGGCACGACGCGACAAAATGAAAACTGGGCCCGAAGGCCCCGCTGATCCAAGTCCCAAAGTGGTAGCAATCTCAGCTCACTGGCTGTCGAGGAAGCGTGCGGGATCCGGCTTCAGGCCGGTGACGCGCTCGAGCGCCATGGCGGCAAGCATGCGGTCGCTCATGGTCTTTTCGGGCAGACGCTCGATGCCGTAGCGCTCCTGCGCCTGCGCGGCCGAGCTGTATCCAGGCCCGCCAAGCTTCATGGCCGCAAGGTCGCTGCGACAACCCGCGAGGGCCAGCACAAGGGCCACGGCCACGCCTGCACGTACGATCATGGGTAACCCCCCGTCGTCTCTGCCACCACCCGATTGTGGCGAAGTCGCCACGGCAATGGCCAATTCCCGTCTCCCCCGAGGCGGATGAGAGTTAATTTAATGGACTCGTTGCGAGGAGGCAACCCAATAGCGTCACTTTTCCACTTATGGCTGCATTGATATTTTTCGTACGTACAAATACGTGCATTCAGCCGCCGCTTCGCGCCTTCCCGGCAGCATCTACCGACAGCGCCTGCGCGAAAAATGCGTGCGTCGGCGTCGGTACGCCATGGCGCGCGCCTGCCCGCACGACCCCGCCCGACAGCCATTCCACCTCCAGGGGCTTCCCAGCGCGCTTGTCGTGCGCCATGGACGAAACCATACCGTCCGGGAGCTGATCGATCGTCTTCATGACGCTCTCGAAGTCATCTGGCTTGATCGTGACGCCCTCAGCCTTGGCCACATCGATGACCTCTTGCACGGCGGAGCGAATGAGCGCGTAGGTGCCCGGCGTAGCGCGCAGCTCCTTGGCAGCACGGCCGGTCAGCGCGGTGATGCCGGAGAAGGGCGCCAGCATCGCAAACTTGATCCACTGCGCACGGCGGATGTCGGCCGGCATGATGGCGTCGATACCGGCCGCTTTGCAGAGCGCATGGAACGCCTCGAGCTTCTCGTTCTTCGAGCCGTCCGGCTCTGCAAACTCGATGCGGGCGAACTTGCTCCCATGCTCGATCACGCCCGGCCGTGGAATGTGCGACGCGATGCGCGCGACGCCAGGAATGACATGCGCCTCGGGTACGACGCGCTTCACGACATCCGCGCCTTCGACGCCATTCTGGAAGGCAATGACGATCGTATCGGGCCCGACAACCGGCTTGAGCTGCGCGGCGGCGCTCTCGGCGTCGACCATCTTGGTGGCGAACATGATGATGTCGGGCTTGCCGGCCTCGGCAGGATCGCGCACAGCCTTGGCGGGCTTGATCAGTGCCTTGCCGAGCAGGCTGTCGAGCTGGAGGCCGTTCTCGAGCATGGCCGCGAGATGGCTCCCGCGCGCGACGAATGTGACGTCATTGCCTGCCGCCGCAAGCCGGCCGCCGAAGTAGCCGCCGACACCCCCCGAACCCATGATCAGAATGCGCATGACCGATCCTTTCCTTGTTTCTTTGGGCGCCACTTTTGCAAATGAGCGCCTTATCGTGCAACGGCTCGCGGGGCAAGGCTGCCAAGCGACCCGACTATCCCGCCCTCAGGAGTTTCCCGGCTTCGTCAGCATGTATCGATGCTGCTGAATGCACGCGCCTCGCGACCGGGACTGGAGTTCAATGACATCGCGCTTCACGAACCCGAGCTTGCGAAGAATTCGACCGGAGGCAGGGTTGTCCTCGGCATGTCCCGCCTTGATCCGGGAGAGGCCGAGATCCTCCAACGCGAACTGCGTGACAGCGCGCGCCGCCTCGTAGGCGTATCCCCGCCCCCAGCTCGAGCGCGCGAGCCAGTAACCGAGCGACGCCTCGGTGGCCGTGACGCTATCGAGATCGATCACGCCAATCAGGCTTGCATCCAATTCGATCGCAAAGCGATAGGCCCCGCCGTCCCGCCATTCCCGCTCGTGATCCGCGAACCACTGCTGAATCTCGTGCAGGTCGGGTGGAAAGGACGCCATGCTCAGCATTCGCGCCACTTCCCAGTCGGATAGAATTTCGAAAGCGCGCTCCGCATCTGCGCCACAGCTGGGCCGCAGCACCAGGCGATCCGATTTCAACGAACGCTTCGGTACGGGAGGCATTGCTGCATCACCTGAAAGCATAAGGGTCCCGGCCAAGACCGGGACCCCCGAATGCGATCCGCGTTGCGACCGCCTCAATGATTGTCGCGCGGCAGGCCCTTCGTCTTGGCAATGCGCTGATACTTGACGGCCGGCTTCAGCACCATGCCGTTCGACAGCTCATCGACGATGCCGCGCTGGATTTCCTGCCACGGCGTCTGGTGATCCGGGTACTTGTAGCCGCCGGCCTTCTTGAGCGCTTCGCGGCGCTTCTCCAGCTCCGCCGCGCTGATCTTAATGTCAGCCGTGCGCTTCCTGAGATCGATGCGCACGATGTCGCCGGTCTTCAAGAGCGCGAGGCCGCCGCCGGTCGCCGCTTCGGGCGAGGCATTGAGGATCGAAGGACTGCCCGACGTGCCGGACTGGCGCCCATCGCCGATGCAGGGCAGCGACGTGATGCCCTTCTTCAGCAGATAGTCGGGCGCGCGCATGTTCACGACCTCGGCCGCGCCGGGATAACCGACAGGCCCGGTGCCGCGCATGAACAGCAGGCACGACGCGTCGATCTCGAGCTTGGGGTCGTCGATGCGCTTGTGATAGTCCTCCGGCCCGTCGAACACGATGGCGCGGCCCTCGAAGGCTTCGGGGTCCTTCGGGTTCGACAAGTAGCGCTGACGGAACTCCTCAGAGATGACCGATGCCTTCATGATCGCGCTGTCGAACAGATTCCCCTTGAAATTCAGGAACCCGGCGCTGCGCTTCATCGGCTGGTCGTATGTCTTGATGACATCGCGGTCCGACGCGAACTTGCCCTCGCAGTTCTCGTAGAGCGTCCGGCCGTTCACCGTCGTGGCCTTCTTGTTGATCTTGCCCTTGGCGATCAATTCGGCGACCACGGCCGGCACGCCGCCTGCGCGGTGATACTCCTCGCCGAGATACTCACCAGCCGGCTGCAGGTTCACGATCAGCGGGACCTCGTAGCCGATCTTCTCCCAATCGTCGTTGTCGAGCTCGACACCGATGTGGCGCGCGATCGCATTCAGATGGATCGGCGCATTCGTCGAGCCGCCGATTGCCGAGTTCACGGTGATCGCATTCTCGAAGGCATGACGCGTGAGAATGTCGGAGGGCTTCAAGTCCTCCCACACCATTTCGACAATGCGCTTGCCGGTCAGATACGCCATCTGCTGGCGCTCGCGGTACGGACCTGGGATCGCCGCACAGCCGGGCAAGCTCATGCCCAGCGCCTCGGCGAGGCTGTTCATGGTCGAGGCCGTGCCCATGGTGTTGCAATGGCCCGCTGACGGGGCCGACGACGCCACCAGCTCGAGGAACTCTTTGTACTCGATCTCGCCGCGCGCCATCATCTCGCGCGCCTTCCACACAATCGTGCCCGAGCCCGTGCGCTCGCCCTTGAACCAGCCATTGAGCATTGGGCCGCCAGAGAGCACGATTGCCGGCAGGTCGACGGTTGCCGCCGCCATGATCTGCGAGGGCGTGGTCTTGTCGCAACCGGTCGTCAGCACGACGCCGTCGAGCGGATAGCCGTAGAGCACTTCGACGAGCGAGAGATAGGCGAGATTGCGGTCGAGATTCGCGGTCGGCCGCTTGCAGGTTTCCTGGATGGGATGAAGCGGAAACTCGAAGGCGATGCCACCCGCCTCGCGAATGCCCTCGCGCACGCGCTCGGCGAGGACAAGGTGATGGCGGTTGCACGGCGAGAGGTCGGAGCCCGACTGCGCAATGCCGATGATCGGCTTACCCGACTGCAGCTCATCGAGCGTGAGGCCGAAGTTCATCGTGCGCTCGAGATAGAGCGCCGTCATGTCGGCGTTGTCGGGATTGTCGAACCACGCCTTGGAGCGCAGCTCCGAGGGCTTCACCTTGCGCGCGCCGTTCGATGCCTTCTTACCGTTTTTCATAATATGGCCCTGCTTCCGAGAACGTTTCCAGTGTGAACCATAGCGGAAGGCGCAGCAGTCGGACATACTCGGATCGTGCGGCGCATATCAGCCCGGGCGCCATGGCGGACGCATGAGCCAGAACCAAACCCAGATCCACGCCACGGCGGTCGCCCTCGACGGGGCCGCCGCGCTCCTCCTCGGCCCCCCCGGCGCGGGAAAGTCCGACCTCGCGCTCCGCTGCATTCTGCAGGGGGCCTGGATCGACGGACGGCACTGCCTCGCAACCCTGGTGGCGGACGACCAGGTGATCGTCGAACAACACGGAGGGGGTGGGCTTGTCGCTCACCCGCCGGACGCGATCGTCGGTCGAATCGAAGTGCGCGGCCTCGGCATCATGAAAGTACCGAACGTGCAGGGGGCGGAGGTCGCGCTGGCCGTGGAACTCGTGCCGCCAGCCGCCATCGAGCGCCTGCCCGAGGTAGGATCGACATGGCCATTGCTCGGCGCGCACGTGCCGCTGATCCGAGTCTCACCATTCGAGACGTCCGCGCACCTGAAGGTGCTGCTCGCTCTCGTGCACGGGGTTCCGGGCGACTGAACCTTCGCGCCTTCGGCGCGAGTGGGGCTAGCCCCACACCCCACCGGGAGGGACACCCTCCCGGCCCTACCCGCCTTTATCACTTGGCGCCCCAAGCGCGCCCCGTCCGAATGGCGGCCGCGGGCATAGCACCACGGCTAGAGGCGATAGCACCTCTTACCGGCAGCTCGCGGCTAACAAACAAAAGACGGGGGCTCCGGGGTGTCCTCCGGCTGGCAGCGCGTGCCGAAGGCGCGATCAACGCGGCAGCAGCTCCGGGCGATATTCGAAGTGCATGGTATCGTAGTGGTACCACTTGCCGCCCCAGATGAAGCCGTGCTTCTCGAATATGGTGACGATCTCCTGCGGAATGCGATTGCGGTAGACCGGCAGGCCATCGGCATCAGGCTTCCCCCAGCGCCAGTAGTCGGCCTCCCTTGTCGAGATGTCGATCGCGATGCCGAGGCCGTGCGGGCTCACGCGCTCGGTGCCCGCGATGGCCCGGCAGTTGTAGGTGCCGGCGGCTGGATATAGATGCACGTCGAAGCGCGCCGGCAGCGCGTCGAGTTCGGCCGACACTGCCGCCAGCCGCTCAGCCGCGCCGTTGACACGCGTCACCTGCAGGCTTTTTCCCCACTTCTTTGGCAGCCACACGACCGGCACGAGGTTCTTCCGTACCTCGTCGCGCCGACAGTCGCCGTACATGGCCGTGAAGAAATCGCTGTTCCGCGCCCGCCCTGGATCGACATCGCGCGCGGGTGGCGCTTCTACCCCGGCCGGATAGGGCTGAATGAGCATATCCTTGAGATCCGGGGCATCCAGACGCGCGGCTGGCGTCTTCGGGCCGAGGCCATCGTCGATAACCATGCGCTTGCCGTCACGCCACACCAGGGCGTTGCCCTCGCGCCGCGCGAGAAATGCTGGATAAGCGGCGATCAACCGGTCCGCGACTGCCGTCACATTGGGCGTTTCAGCCCTAAGTCCCCCAGGCCCCCATGTTTGGACTCCCAAGGTAAAGGTCAATAAAGCCAAGCTTTTCCGGCATATCATTGCGCCAATTAGCTCCGTGTCGAACCTCGGCTGCCGATTGCCCGCGTCTCACGCGGCGATCACGATCGCTTTACGTCAACGATTTAGCTGCTAAAGTTTGCCGCAAGTACGATCCAGACCGAAGCCTGTTGACCCGTACCCGGGGTGTTGCCGAGCGGCATCACGCGTCCCAGGCGCTGGAGTATCGCACCGATGGAGGCGGATGACGAACAGGGAGCCGTGGCTCCCGCCGCGCAGTTGGCACCCGCGATTTCGCCGGGGCTGCCGGACTGCGCCGCCGCCCTTACGCCGATTGCGTTCCGCAACGAAGTTCCGACCGCGCCGCCAGCCACCGACCAGAACGTTCCGCCACGCCCTTTTGAACGTACCGGCGAGCGCAACGGCGAACGTTACAACGGCCCGACGTACGGCGCGCTCGACCTCGGCACGAACAACTGCCGCCTGCTGGTGGCGCGCCCGTCCCGGCGCGGCTTCCTCGTCGTTGATGCCTTCTCGCGCATCATCCGTCTCGGCGAAGGCGTCTCGGCGACGGGCCGGCTGTCCGACGCTGCCATGCACCGCACGATCGAGGCGTTGAAGGTCTGTGAGGCGAAGCTGCGAAAAGCGAATGTCGCGCGCTCGCGCCTTATTGCCACCCAGGCCTGCCGGGTCGCAGCCAACGGGGACGAGTTCCTCGAGCGCGTGCGCTCTGACGTCGGTCTTGAGATCGAGGTGGTATGCCGCGAGACCGAGGCCCGACTCGCCGTCTCGGGCTGCGCCGCCCTGATCGACCGCCACTGCGACCTCGTGCTCGTTTTCGACATCGGCGGCGGCTCCTCGGAGCTCATCTGGCTCGATCTGAACCGGCGACGCGACGGGTGGCGCCGATCCATGGCCGACCGCATCGAGGCGCAGCACTGCATTGCCGCCTGGACCTCGCTACCGATCGGCGTCGTGACCATTGCGGAGCGCTTCGGCGGCCGCCATGTCGACGAAGATGGCTTCGAGGCCATGGTCGATTACGTCTCGGATCTGCTGGCACCCTTCGAGCGCGAGCACGGCTTCCGCTCCCGCATGCACAATCGGCGCGTGCACATGCTCGGGACATCCGGCACCGTGACGACCGTCGCCGGCATCCACCTGCGCTTGCCTCGCTACGACCGCAATCGGGTGGACGGCTGCTGGCTCAAGGCAAGTCAGGTGCGAACGGTGACGGCCGATCTGCTGTCGCGCGGTTATGATGGCCGAGTGAGCGAGCCCTGCATCGGCCGCGACCGCGCCGATCTCGTGCTTGCCGGATGCGCAATCCTCGAGGCGCTAATGCGCATGTGGCCCTGCGAGATGCTGCGCGTCGCCGATCGCGGCCTGCGCGAGGGCATTCTCGCAACGCTCATGGCCGAGGACGGCGTCTTCCGCGCGCAGCGCAGGGACGGCTAGCAGTCGATGACCAACGGCAGCAAGGGCAAAGGGAAGGGCGCCGGGAGCGGTGGCTCTTCGAGCAAGAACTTCGGCGATTCGCGCCAGCTCACCGTGCGTCTCAAAACCGCGCGGAAGCGCTCCGCGTCCTCGCAGCGCTGGCTCGAGCGTCAGCTCAATGATCCTTACGTCGCGGCTGCCAAACGCGAAGGGTGGCGATCGCGCGCGGCCTTCAAGCTCATCGAGATTGACGACAAGTATCGCTTCCTCAAACCCGGCCAGCGCGTCGTCGACCTCGGCGCGGCGCCCGGCGGCTGGACGCAGGTCGCAGCCTTGCGCGTGAAGGCTGTCGAGGGGCGCGGACAAGTCATCGGCATCGACTACCTGCCCGTCGATTCGATTCCGGGCGCCACCATCCTCGAACTCGACTTTCTCGACGACGACGCTCCCGACAAGCTCAAGTCCCTGCTGCGGGATGGCGGCGCGGACATCGTGCTCTCGGATATGGCCGCCCCGACGACAGGCCACGCCAGCACCGATCATCTGCGGATCATGGGCCTCGCTGAGGTCGCAATCCAGTTCGCGACGGAAGTGCTCGCACCCGGCGGCGCGTTCCTCGCCAAGGTCTTCCAAGGCGGCACCGAGCGGGCATTGCTCGACTTGCTGAAGCGCGACTTCGCCGTCGTCCGCCACGTAAAGCCCAAGGCGAGCCGTGCCGATTCAGCCGAGCTCTACGTGCTCGCGACCGGGTTCCGCGGCCGCCCGTGATCTTCAGACGTGATGCTTAGGCCGGCGCGGGCGAACGCTCCTCGAATTGCGCAACCGCGACATAGGCAATGACCGCCGAAGCAAGTCCCGCGACGTAAGGCGCTGTGAGGTCGAGCAACTGCGATCCGACGAGCCACACAAGTGCGCCGCTCGCCATGGACGCAAATGCGCTCATCTCGCCGCCAAGTCGCGTGAACAGACCGAACACGAGCGCCACGAAAATGCCCGCACTCGCAAAGGCCGACGCGAGTTCCACGAGATCGGATATATGCGTCGCGCGCAGCGCCAGCAGGTAGGCGATCACACCGAGCGTCGCGACCGACGTGCGCGCGACCGCGACCTTGGTCCGCTCCGATGCACCAGGACGCAGCCGAAGCAGCAGGTTGTGCGAGAGCAGCGTGCCGGCGGCGAGCAAGGCTGAGTCGACTGTCGTCAGGATCGCCGAAATGAGCGCGCCGACAAACAGCACGAACAGCACCGGCGGCAGGTGGCGCTCCGCGATCTCCGGCACGATCTGCTCGGAGTTCGCGATGTCAGGCACGAGATGCGGCCCGACGAGCCCGAGCGTCACGGGGATGAGCGCGATCAGCAGATAACAAGCTCCGCCGATCGTTGCGCCGGTGCGCGCCACCTCCGGCGAGCGACACGCCAGCACGCGTGAAATCAGCTCGACGGCAACGACCGAGCCGCAGATCGGAATGGCCCACTTCTCCATGATCGCGAGCAGCGACTGCTCCGGCGGAAACAGCACCCAGCGCGAAGGCTCGATGCGCGCAAGGCTGGTCGCAATCCCACCGGCCTCGGCAACGGCGATCCAGCAGAGCCCGGCAAGCCCCGCGACGATCACCGTACTCTGAATGGCGTCGTTGTAGGCATCCGCGAGCAGGCCGCCGAGAACCGTGTAGCAAACGACCGCAATCACCGCGAGCGTCAGCGCCGTCTCGAGCTGGATGTCAGCAGCGGAGCCGACGATCTGCCCGAAGCCGCGGATCTGCGCTGCCGCCCACAGCACCGAGCCCGGAATGAGCAGCACGGCCGCGAGGCGCTCGATGCGGCCCGAATATCGAAAGCGAAAGAAATCGGCCAACGTCTGGATGCCGCGCCGCCAGAGGTTCGCCGCGAACACGAGCCCCATGACCATGATGCCCAAAGCATAAGCGAAGGGCTCAGCCTGCGCGCCCGAGAGACCTTGCGTATAGACGCGGCTCGCGGCCCCGATGATCACCTCGGCGCCGAACCACGTGGCGAAGATCGAAACGCTCGCAAGGCCGACGCCGAACGAGCGTCCGGCGAGCATGTAGTCGGTCTCGGTCGCGATCCGTCGCGAGACCCACGCGCCGATCAGTATCTGAAGGCCGACATAGCCGATGATGCCCGCAACAGTCGCGTTCATGCCGCCCCCCGCTTCACCCGCGTCCCGCGCAAGCATCGTTCAAATCGCGCAAGTATCGCAAGTGCTGGTGCTATCGAACATCGCGTCTTCGACGCGAGTGGGGCCTCGGCCCCACACCCCGATCGGGGGACACCCCCGAAACCCCGCCTTTTATGGACTTGGAGCGTGCCGCGAGCGCGCCAACTCCAAGTCGACAAAAAGGAGGGGGCCGGGGTCTCCCCGGTTGGGGCCAGGGGCGGTCGCGCCAGAGGAGCGCAACCAATGCGAGCCCCGTCGCGCTGAAATCGCGAGCAGAGATCAAAAATCCAGCGGCAGCACGCGCACGGTTTCGCCCGGAACCACGGCCGGAGATTTCGGCGGACGAACAATCAGGCAATCTGCGATCGCCAGTGGCGACAACAGCGAGCTGTCCTGTGAGCGCACGGGCGCCACGCGCGGCAGACCATCGCCGTCGCGTGTCAACGTCGCTCGCATGTAGTGCTGACGCGGACCGTTCGCCTCGATGGCCACCGCCGCTTCGGCGAGACGCGTCGCCTCCGACGCCGTCGCATGGCCCGCAAGGTGCTCGACCAACGGCACGAGAAACACGCGCGCACACACGAGCGCTGAGACTGGATTTCCCGGCAGGCCGATCACACGCAGATTGCCGAGCCGCCCGCTCATGAGGGGCTTGCCCGGACGCATCGCGATCTTCCAGAAGGCGAGTTCCATCCCCTGCTTCGAGAGCACCGGCGCGACGAGATCATGATCGCCGACGGAGGCTCCGCCGATCGTCACGAGAATGTCGGCGTCCTTCGCGCGCGCGACATGCGCGTTGAGACTTTCCGCGGTGTCGCGCGCAATGCCGAGCTGACTGACCTCAGCGCCGAAGCCGCGCACCATCGCGCCGACCCCGAGGTGGTTCGACGCTACGATCTGTCCGGTCCCAGGGGTCTCGCCCGGACGCACGAGTTCGTCGCCCGTAGATAGGATCGCAACCTTTGGCCGCCGATACACAGCGACCTCGCCATGACCCATGGCAGCTGCGAGCGAAAGCTCACGCGGACCGAGACGACGCCCGGCATCCAACAGGCGCAGTCCCTCACGAAAATCGCCGCCGCGTGGGCGGATGTGATCCGTTTGCACATCCTCGTCGCGCACGAGGATCTGGGCGCCCTCGCGCGTCGTATGCTCCTGGATGACGATGCCGTCGGCACCCTCGGGAACGGCCGCACCCGTGAAGATGCGCACGGCTTCGCCTTGCCCGACGCGACCGAAGAACGGATGTCCCGCCGCCGACTCGCCGATCACCCTCAGCTTGGCGGGAAGCTGCGCGACGTCCACCGCGCGCACGGCATAGCCATCCATGGCCGAGGCGTCGAACGGGGGCTGCGTGAGGCGCGCAGCCAACGGCTCGGCGAGAACGCGATCGTGCGCATTGTCGATCGCAATGCGTTCCGTTCCGAGCGGCCGGGCATCCGCGAGAATGCGCGCCAGCGCCTCTTCGACCGATAGCAATGGCGATGCCATGGTCTCAGCCCTTCGCTTCAGAGGATGCAGCACGCCACGTGCCGGAGCGGCCGCCGGTCTTCTCGACGAGCTGCACCGGCCCAATGATCATCCCGCGGTCGGCAGCCTTGAGCATGTCGTAGATCGTGAGGCACGCCACCGACACAGCCGTCAGCGCTTCCATCTCGACGCCCGTCTGGCCGCTCACCTTGACCTCGGCGGTCACGGCGATGCCGCACGGATCGGTGCTGGTCTCGAATTGGACGCTCGCCTTGGTGATCGCGAGCGGGTGGCAAAGCGGGATCAGCTCATGCGTGCGCTTCGCCGCCATGATTCCGGCGAGGCGCGCGGCCGCGAGCACGTCACCCTTCTTGGCTTCGCCCGTCGTGACAAGCGCCAGTGTCTCGGGTGCCATGGCAATGAAGCCTTCGGCAGTCGCCGTGCGCGCAGTCACGGCCTTATCCGACACATCGACCATGACGGCATCGCCCGCCTCGTTGATGTGCGAAAGGCGGCTCATGTGGATTTACCCGTCAGCAGTTCGCGCGTCGCAGCCGTGACGTCCTCTTTGCGCATGAGGCTCTCGCCGACGAGGAAGGTGCGCACGCCAACCTTGGCGAGCCGCTCGAGATCGGCGTGGCTGCCAATGCCGCTTTCGCCGATGACGATGCGATCCTTGGGCACACGCGGCGCAAGCCGCTCCGTCGTCGCGAGCGTGGTCTCGAAAGTCTTGAGATTGCGGTTGTTGATGCCGATCAGGCGGCACGGCAGCGCGAGCGCGCGATCGAGTTCGGCGTCGTCATGTACCTCGACAATCGCGTCCATGCCCCAGGCCTGGGCGGCCGCCGCGAGATCACGCGCAACGGCATCTTCGATCTGCGCCATGATAATGAGAATGCAGTCCGCACCCCAGGCGCGCGCCTCGGCCACCTGGTAGGTATCGAGCATGAAGTCTTTGCGCAGTGCGGGGAGCCGCGTCGCCTTGCGCGCCGCGGTCAAATACTCCGGCGCACCCTGGAAGGACGGCGTATCCGTCAGCACGGAAAGGCACGCCGCGCCACCCGCCTCGTAGGCCTTGGCCAACGACGGCGGATCGAAGTCCGCGCGGATCAGGCCCTTCGAAGGCGAGGCCTTCTTGATCTCCGCGATCAGAGCGAACTGGTTTTCCCGGATGCGCCGCTCGATCGCGCCGGCGAACGACCGGACAGGCGTCGCGCGCCGCGCCGCCTCCTCGATGGCCGCCTGCGGTCGGGCGCGCTTGGCCTCCGCAATCTCGGCGAGCTTGTACTTCGTGATCTTGGTGAGAATGTCGCTCATGAAGCCCGTATACCCCGGCCCCCCCCCGCCTTTCCAGCGCGAACGATCACCCAGGCGAACACAACGCGGGAATTGCTTAAGGTTCATCGGCTTTGCGAGGATTTGACGGCTCGCGTATAAGCCACCGGAATTGACCTTACAACGGCGAGCCCAGGCAGAATGACGGAGGCAGACAGGCGCACCACGGATTTCACGCCCGCTTTCACGCTGGCGCATCTCTCGGACGTCCACCTCAGTCCACTGCCCGCCTTCAGCGCCCGCTATTGGAACGTGAAGCGCCTCCTCGGCTGGCTCAACTGGCAGAAACGCCGCCGCCACCTCTACAGCCGCGACGTGCTGGACCAGATCGTCGCAGACATGTCCGAGCAGGCGCCCGACCACATAGCCGTGACAGGCGACCTCGCCAACCTTGGCCTGCCGACCGAGCACGAAGCCGCCCTCGCGTGGCTCCGCACGCTCGGCGATCCCGAACACGTGACCGTCATCCCCGGCAACCACGACATCTACTCCAGTATCGGCGCCGATAGCGGCACGGCCCGCTGGCACCCGCACATGTCGCCGAACAATGCCGCCGCCGACTACGCCGTCACCGAGGCCATGAGTGGGGATGCCACCTTCCCCTTCGTGCGTCGCTTCGGCAGGCTCGCGATCATCGCCCTCAACTCGGCCGTACCGACGCTGCCCCTCTATGCCATCGGCCGTATCGGCAAACCGCAGCTCGATCGACTCGCGCGCGTGCTCGACCGGCTCGACGCCGACGGTTTGACACGCGTGGTGCTCATCCACCATCCGCCACTACCGGGCCTCGCGAAGCCGCGCCATGATCTGCAGGATGCCGATGCGTTGGCCCAAGTTCTTGCTCGCCACGGCGCCGAGCTCGTGTTGCATGGTCACGAGCACATTTCGAGCGAGCACTGGCATCCGGCCCCCTCCGGCCCCATCCCGATCATCGGCGTGCCATCCGCCTCGCTCGCGCGCCCGTACAAGAAAGAGCCGCCGGCGCGCTATCACCTCTACCGTATCGCCCTCGACACGAACCGACCGAGCATCGAGCTGATCGCGCGCGGACTCGCCGAACCCGACGGACCGATTGTGGAACTGGAACGGCGGCACATCGTGCCGGCTTCTGCGCATAGTCAATAAAGGCGGGCGGGTCCGGGAGGGTGTCCCTCCCGGCGGGAGCGCGAGGGCTGGCCCTCGTCGCGCCGAAGGCGCGAACAGGGCTGCCCCCTGTAATCCGCATCGTGCCGAAGGCGCGTGTCTTCGACACGACGGGCACCCCGGCCCCCCGTTTTTAAGACTTGGAGAAATTACTCGAGCAGTTCGAGCTGGCCCCTACTGTCCACGATGATAACGGGACCACGCCGCTGCTCGACCCATCCGCGCACGAGCACACGTCGGCCGATAAGTGCGCGTGGCGCGACCCCACCGGTCAGATCCGAACGATTGCCGGCCAGCACCCCCGCGAGTGGATAGGCGCGGCCACTGCGCGCCGCGAGCGACACGAATATCTCGCCTGAGCCACGCGAGACACGATGCACGGTGCCACTCACAACCTGAAACGTGCCGGCCGCGCGCACCCAGTCGCCGCGCGAGGCCACACGCACGCGATAGGCGGCGTTCTCCCAAAGGCCGAGGCCTCCCTCGCGCGCGTTCCGCTCGAGCTTCGCCAATGCCTCTGTGCAGGCATCGACGCCAGGACGCCCGTAAGCGCGCGCGTGTCCGCGTGATACGAGCGCGCCCTGCAGCCATTGATCGCCGATCGTAGCATGCGCGAGTACCTGGCCGTAACGGTCGCGCTGCACCGTATCGTGCCACAGTGCAATGGACCGCCCCTCGACGAGCGCCGCGAGCGCGGCGCGCGCATCGTTCTCCGGCGGCCAGCCCCCGGCTGCGGCGCCGACATCGCCGGCCCGTGGCGCCAAGGCTCCGATCAGGCGCAGGTGGCGGCCATCGTCTAGAGTCAGCGTCTCGCCATCGAACACCTGCGCGACTGCATGCGTCTCGCCACGCGTCAGCGGACACGGCGGCGCTTCAGCGTACGCAGCACTCGCGAGAAAGGACACCGCCGCGACTGCGAGCCACGCGGCGCGCCGCATCTAGAGCCAGCCCTTGCGGCGGAAGTAGAAGTAAGGCAGCACGGCCGCGAGCACCATCAGCACTAGCGCCAGCGGATAGCCGAATGTCCACTCCAGCTCCGGCATGTGCTTGAAGTTCATGCCGTAGATCGAGGCGATCAAAGTCGGTGGCAGGAACACGACAGCCGCCACCGAGAAGAGCTTGATGATCTGGTTCTGCTCGATCGAAATCATGCCGAGTGTCGCTTCGAGCAGGAACTCGAGGCGCGTGCTCAGGAAGCGCATGTTGTCGAGCAGCGAGGAGATGTCGCGCTGCGCCGACTTGGTGCGCTTGCTGATCTTGGCATCGCCGCCGCGCTCACGCATGGCATTTGCGAAGAATGCCAGCACGCGGTCGATAGAGAACGCGCTTTCCTGCACGCGCGCGATGATGTCGCCTTCCTTGCCGATCGTGCGCAAGGCCACATCGAGGCGCCTGCCGCGCGTCTGCTGCCCGCCCTTGATCACGAACACGCTTGGCGCAAGGCGATCAACATCGTCCTGGATGCGCTCGATGAGATCGGCCTGACGATGAATCAGCGACTCGATCAGTCCGATCATGATGTCCGGCCCGGTCGCGCACGGTGCGTGCCCCTTCTCGGCCCGCGCCAGAAACATCGGAAATGCCTTGGGCTCCGCGTAGCGCACGGTCACCAGACGGTTGCCCGCGATGATGAAGGTGATCGACGACCCGGCTGGAACGGCTTGCTCGATCGCGTAGATGACGTAGGCCGTCATGTAGACGGCGGCATTCTCGACATAGAGGCGGTTCGATGCCTCGATCTCGCGCATCTCCGCCCGCGTCGGCACCGAAATGCCGAGAGCCTGCTCGACGGCAGCATCCTCCTCCGGCGTCGGGTTGAGGAGGTCGATCCAAACGGTCGCCGGCGTGATCGCGTCCACGCCCTTGCAGGTCGCGAGGCCGTTACCGGCGGCGTCATAGAGTGTCAGCATTGCCGCGCGCCTCTGCTCGAATGGCCGATCGTCCGCTCCCTATAGCGCACCTGCGACAGCAGGGCGACGGTCGCGCCTAGGCGCTCATGTCAGAGGTGTGGGTTGTGTGGGCACGCGCCCGTTTTGCGGTGGCCGGTCGGTGCGCCAGAAGAGCCAAATAAAGGCCAAGAGCGACAGTCCGACGAAAAGACCGAACGTCCAGGGCTCGGCGCCGGCGCCAAGAAGGCGGACGGCCCAGTCGTTGATCTGTGGATAGCGCAGGATGGCGATGGCGCTTGCGATCACGCTAGCACCCTGCGCGATCAGCTCACGGTTTTTGTCGAGGCGGCGCAAGAAGAAGAACGGCAGCAGGATCGCCCAGGGCACGATGACCAAGCTCCACCGCAGGTGCAATCCGCCGTGCATTCGGCCGAAGAGCGCCATGCTCGTTTGCAGGTAGGCATAGTCCATGAGCGGCCACGTCAGCATCGCGAGGCCGCCGATGATGATGCCCCGCTCGATGACCGACACATATTCGGGATAGAGCACATCGATGCGCTTGCGCCAGAAGGCCAGCAGGCCCGCGATAATCACCATCACGGCAATGAAGAACACCTTGAGCGGCAGGAAGTATCGATCGAGCTCCGCCGAGCGTGAGCTCATGCGCGGATCGGATTGAAGTGCGCGAACCTCAGCGGCCAGTGCCTTCTGCACGTCGCAGCACTGTCTCCCATCGAGCAGCGTGTCGGCCGGGAAGCAGTATCGCTTCTCCTTATACTCGGGTGGGCGCTCGAGGAGCGGATCGGGGCTGCAGTTGCGCGTGAACTCGGCGAACCCGACGCGCTTGCGGCCGTGAGCGCGCAACTGCTCGAGCGCGGTCAGGATCGGTACGCGCTGACACGTCGCGCTCGTGCCATCGACCGACGTGCAGGGAACTGCGCTTCCCTTGTCGCGCGCGAGGGCGGACGGCTGGACTTCCCAGATGCCCCGCAAATCGGAGCCGCCGATCTGCTGCGCGACCCACCACGCCGCTCCGATCAAAAGCACAAACCAGACGAGGAAACGCACCCTGCCGTATCGGACTCCGACGTCTTTGGACCAGTAGAGGTGCGTGAAGATCACCGACGGCCAGTAGAACGCGGCCAGCACCACGATGCCGAAGGTCGGAAAGAAGATGAAGAGATGGCTGTGGGCGAGCGCCATCGACAGCCAGTCTAGGTCTTTGAACTCGAGGATGAGCGTTCCGGTGGAGGCGATGAAGCTAGCCGCCAGGGCCGCATAAACGACGGCCACGAATAGATGAGCGCCCCACGCCATAACCCCCTCCCACCAACGCTAACAAGCCGTGCTCCCCAGCACGTACCGACGCCCCCGCGAAGTACTACAACATGCCTGAGACGGCGGCACAACGGGCGAGGATGGCGCAGCTATCACACTGTGGCGCCGACAGAACATGCGCGGTTGTCCGCGGTGTGACGTACTGAGAAAATTCGTGGCCGCCGCCTCGATTGGCAGTATCGAGGCGGCGGCCAAAGTCCACGGGATTGATGCCGTGCGGTCGGGCTAAGAGGCACTCAGAGGGACATGGAGGGACGCGTGGGATTGCCCATCCGGTACCCTAGCCCTGGCGGGGGGTCGACCGCCTTCCGCTAGCTCACTGTGCCGCGGACAAGAAACGACATAAGAAATCGCACCTCCTTTCCCGCGAGTGCGAGAGCAGTTCGCCAAGTTCCGGCTCGCCACAGGGTACGCATGGCGGCCGGCCGGCTGGTTGGGGGAGCGGCGCCCAGCCGGGCGATCGTGGTGTCCTTCGCCGCTTAGCGATTTCCGCCACACGCTTAAGTTGACATCAATGCCTGAATACATTCTAAACGTGCATAATTCATTCTTCGCGACCAAAAGTTGTAAATATACCGCAGTTCGCGTGATGCTCGCGGGCCGTCCTTTGCTGCGTACGTCGGATCTCAACGCGCCAGGATGTCATGGGGAGCATGTGGCGCCTGATGCCGCACGCTGCGGACAGGGGGGCGAAGAGCATTGCCAATCCTCCCCGCCGGGGCTATGGACTGCTCACCATTTCGGCGCGCTTCGAGCGCCGCCGCACGCCGCAATAGCTCAGCCGGTAGAGCATCGCATTCGTAATGCGGGGGTCGGGGGTTCGAGTCCCTCTTGCGGCACCATATTCCTCAACGACCTCCCCGCTCACACAGCAGAAACCCGGCACACGGATGAGCGTGCCGGGTTTCATGCCTCATTTGATGAGAGCGCCTAGCGGATGGTGATCCACACGCCATCGCGGTAGTAGCCGGGCCCGCGACCAACCTTGCGCCAGCGATAGTTCTCACCGCGACGCCAGCGCCAGTCATCACCGTAGACGCGCAGGCCAAATTCCGGCTTGTACCTCGGCTTGCCGCGTACCTTCCAGCAGTCACCATCACGGTTGCACACGATGGCCGCCGAAGCTTCGCTTGCCGTGATCGTCGTCAAGCCACCTGCAAGCGTGAGTGCGCCTGCTGCAAGCAACAGTCCCTTGCCGAAAGTGTTCATGCTCACACTCCTTCACTGAGAAGCTTGCAGAACGCGAGCCTTTGGCAATGGTTGCTCAATTAACTTTGAATGCCGCCTCTACCGGATGAATATCACTTCATCGAATATCCAAATGTTCAGCCAAACGAATCTACAATCTGGTTACATCTACAATCTGAATTCTCGCGAGCTTCGGGCATCCTCGGCGTTTGCTTCCCACTCCGCCGTCAGAGCTTCGGCTCAGTCCACCGACGCCAGCGGCCGGCTTACGGATTCCAGGGGCTTGCGCTCAGCAGCGACGGCCCAAATACCGGCAATAACCGCCGCGGCAATCATCAGCGCCGCGCCGAGGAGGTAGCCGGCGAAAACGCTCGCGCGTGACCCTGTCTCGATCAAGACGCCGAACAGCAGCGGGCCGGCGATGCCACCGACGCCCGTCCCGAGCGCATAGAAAAAGGCAATGGCGAGCGCGCGGATCTCGAGCGGGAATGTCTCGCTCACGGTCAGATAGGCGGCGCTTGCCGCAGCCGAGGCAAAGAAGAACGTGATCATCCACGCGGTTGTCAGATGCGCGCTCGACAGCAGATCCTTGGCGAACAGGTAGCCCGTGAGCGCGAGCAGAAGGCCGGACACCGTATAGGTGAAGGCGAGCATCGGCTTGCGGCCGACCGTATCGAACAAGCGGCCGAGCATGATGGGGCCGAGAAAATTCCCGAGTGCGAACGGCAGGATGTACCAGCCCACGTGGTCGCTCCGAACGCCGTAGAACTCCATGAGGATGAGTGCGTAGGTGAAGAAGATCGCGTTGTAGAAGAACGCCTGCGCGGCCATCAGGCTCAGCCCGACGAGCGTGCGCTGGCGATGCGCGCGAAAGAGTGTGTGGGCGACTTCTGCTAGTGGCGTGTGGCTGCGCGCACGAAGACGGATGGTCGGCAGGGGCCCGGACGAAAGCTCATGGCCCTGGCGGCGGAAGCTGTTCTCGATGGCAGCCACGATCGCTTCCGCCTCGGCCGCGCGATTGTGGGTCATCAGCCAGCGCGGGCTCTCCGGTATCCAAAGCCGCATGAGGAAAATGAACACCGCGAGGATTGCGCCGATCAAAAACGCCAGACGCCAGCCGACATCGGCGCCGAAATGTGCCGGATCCAACAGCACGATCGAAGCCGCCGCGCCCATCGCAGCGCCGACCCAGAAGCTGCCGTTGATGGCGAGATCGGTCCAGCCGCGCACCCGTGCCGGAATGAGCTCCTGGATAGTCGAGTTGATCGCGACGTACTCTCCGCCGATGCCGGCGCCGGTGATGAACCTGCACAGCATGAAGCTCCACAGATTCCACGTGAGAGCCGTCGCGGCGGTCGCGATGAGATACACGGTGAGCGTAATGAAGAACAATTTCTTGCGGCCGAGCCGGTCCGTCAGCCAGCCAAAGAACACAGCCCCGAGTACAGCACCGGCGATATAGGCGCTGCCCACCAGCCCTATGTCGGTATTGCTGAACTGAAGCGTCGGGCTCTGGCGCAAGGCACCGGCCACGGCGCCAGCGAGTGTCACCTCCAACCCATCAAGGATCCAGGTGATGCCGAGGGCCACGACCACCAGCGTATGAAAGCGTCCCCACGGCAGGCGATCCAGGCGCGCCGGGATGTCGGTTACGACGATATCGCCCGATTGCGAGGGAGCATCCTGCAAATCGCCGTTTCCTTCTTGCGAGGTGCAATCAGGCGACGTGGTTCATTTCGTTCTGCTGTCCTGATGGCGTCGACGGTTAAACCACGCTGGCCCGGCACGCGTTCCCCCGCGGACGGCACTGGCTCAGCGCCACAATCCCAGCCGATCCCAGTCGCGGGCGGGCACCTCGCTGCCCAGCGTGAACGAAAACGACGTGGCCTTCATGCTGTCAGGCGTCAGATCACACGCGAAGCTCAACGCGTACCAATGTCCGCCCGCCCGCACTGCACCACCTTTGGCGACCAGCTTCTTCCCGTCGAATGCGGCGGGGCTGAAGATGGACGTTTTCATGCGATCGGCGCCGCGAAGGGTGCGCTCGCGCTTCACTGCCGACAGCCCCCGCAAGATGCAGACTTGATGGGCCCTGAACTCGGGCGTGAGCTTGGAGAGCGCATCTTCGAATGCGCCAGCCGCGGCGACCTGCGGCAGGCTCAGGATCAGCGTCACCGCGATTGCCAGCTTCGTAACGCTCTTTGCGCCTGACACGTCCTGATGTCCCCCCAAGTCCTGAATTCGGCTCTTGAATTCGGCTCCAGCGCGCGACTCTTGCATTCGACCGCGAACTTCTCGCGCTCATGCTGCCTCCGCAATGCGACGAATGTTGGTATCCCCCGCTGCTGAACGCTCGTCTGAGCGGACGGCCCAACGCGCGCCCCAATCCGCAGGTCACAGTCTTCGCGGATGTGTGGATTTCCTGCACTGGCGGGCCTGCACCTCGCATCCGATACTTCTCCTGGGACACTGCCAATTCACGTAACGAGTCTGTCTCATGCGCACACGCGCTGGTGCCTTCTGGGCGGCCGTAGTGTTGGTCGCCTGCCATGTCTCCCACTCGTCCCCTGCCATGGCCCGGGACGGCACCATCTGGGAGCGTGACGGCTGGCGCGTCCAGAAGATCGCTTCCGCCGCCTCGCAGGGTTGCCAAGCGATCAAGGGCTTTGCCAGCACGCAAGATGCAAGCCGCGCCGCGGCCTGGGGTTTCATCAGCACCGCCAATGGACGCTGGGGCCTTGCGATGGTCGGCCCGGCAGCGCAACGCATGGCCGGCCAGCAGGTCACCATCACGGTCGATACGCAGCGCGTGCACGTTGCTGTCCCGCGCCGACTGACGGGTGGCTTGACCATGATCGGCGAACTTCCAGCCGACCGCATGGGCGTCGTGGCTTCCGGCAGCTGGCTCACGATCGCCACCCCGTCGACCAGCGCCCGGTTCCATCTGGCGGGCGCCGGCGCTGCGCTTACCGCTGCGTCCCGATGCGCCAAAGGGGTGCGCGAGGCATCCACGAAGCCGCCGGCCAAAGCGCGGGCTGCGAGCCGGGATACCTCATCCACGGCCTCACCGCGCATGTCCACTGGAACGGGGTTCTATGTGTCCTCGTCGGGGGACATTCTCACCAACGCGCATGTGGTCGAAGGTTGCTCGGCAATTGGCATCAAGGGGCACGGAGATGCAGGCTTCCGCGCCGTGCGCGTGCGCGCTGCCGACGCCAAGCACGACCTCGCCTTGTTGACGATCATCATGCCGTCGAGCACCCAACCCGCCGTGCTCTCCTGGCGCCGGGATACACGGCTCGGCGAGTACATCGCCATCTTCGGCTTCCCATATCTGGGACGGCTCGCATCCTCCGGCACATTCTCGCGAGGTGACATCGCAGCACTCGCCGGCTTGAACGACAATGAGGCGCAGTTCCAGCTCTCGGCGCCCATCCAGCCAGGCAACAGCGGCGGGCCCGTCGTCGACGAGCGCGGGCATGTTGTCGGCGTCGTCGTCGGAAGGCTCAATCCGATGGCTATGGTGCGTGAGAAGGGTGACATTCCTCAAAACGTGAACTTCGCGATCAAGCCCGGTCCGGCGCTTTCGTTCATGGAGGCGCACGGCATTGCAGCGCCCTCGGCCCAGCCCGACGCGCCCCGCCTGAACGGACCCGACGTCGCCGAGCGCCTCAGAGACGGCACTGTGCTCGTCATGTGCGCCGGGGGCATCGAAAGCAGCAGCCGTTGAGCCGCCCCAGTCCCATGCAGAGCCCCACACAGTCCCAATAAACGCCAAAAGCCCGGCGAGCTGAGGGGGAAGAGCTCACCGGGCCTGGCTGAGAGGAACGCCCGACCGACGGGGGGAGGCGGGGGGCGTTCACACTCAGTAACAACGCTCGCCCATCTGGGTTTCCGTCGCGTCCGAGAAAAACATTTTCACCCCCTATCGCGAGGGTCGGGCTCAGGGGCGCCGAGACCGGTGCGAACCTTTTCCGCAATGCCGTTCGAGAGCGCATCCAGCGAAGTTCTCAGCTCATGCAGCAAGCGCTCGGCCTCGCCCCAGCGCTCGTCCTTCACAGCCGACGCGACCGCGCTGATCTTCTCCATGGCCTCATGCGCCTGCTGCAGCATGGCTCAAGCTCGCGCCCGTCGTTCCGCCGCCAGATCGTAAACCTTCGCGCCCGGGGTCATGGGCTTGCGCAGCTCGTGTAGAAGAATGCCGGTCTGGATATGCATCTCCTCGATCACGCGCGTGACGGAGGCCGCATCGCCATCGCGCGCCGCCCGCTTTGCGAGGACGACGACTGCGTGGAGCTCTTCAAGCTTTCTCCTTGCATCGGCCATAGCCATACACTCCCCACTCGCTGTGCCGTACCAACGCCTTCAGGGTGGGGACGGTTCCTCGAGTGCAGCGCAGCATTGAAGTCCATTCGCCGGTGGTTGCTTCGCGTATGGGCGGCGAACCGACGAGCGCGGCGACGCGATCGCCTGATCGGTACCGCCCTGCTCATCCGTTGCCGCACTATCGCCGCATGAATCATCTCAACTCTGCTTACTCGGGCAGTTCAAGCCATCAAGCTTCCCGGTAATTCAGGAACCCTGGGCTATGACGGCCCAGGGTTCTGTTGGTTGTGGGTTCTGTTGGTTGTGGTGCCATTGATCTCGGGCCCCCAAGCGCTTACCTCACCTTTCCATCGCCTTCGATGGAGTGCCGCAGATGTGCGGAAAGTTCTCGCAGATGGCGTCCTGGCAGGACGTGCACGCCTTCTCCCAGCCGCTGGTGGCAAAGCCCGATGACGAGCAGGTCGTCTCCACGCCTATGCGCTTCGCCCAGATCATGCGCCTCGATACCGCGGGGACGCGCGAGTTCGTGCCAATGCGATGGGGATTTGCCGGACGAGGCGATCAGTCTCCCGGCCGCCCGAAGCACATGCACGCGCGGTGTGAAACCATCGACAAGCTGCCGACGTTCAAGGGGCCATTCGAGAACGCGCGCGGCATTCTCATGGTGCACACATTCAACGAGGGCGAAGAGCTTGCGAGCGGCAAGACCAAGCAGTGGGTCATCACGCCGAATGACGGCCAGCCCATCGCGATCGCTGTCATCTGCGAGACCTGGCAGAACGGGCCGGAGACGCTCGACACCTTTGTCCAGGTGACCACGCCAGCCAACGCGCTCATCTCGCGGATCACGGACCGGATGCCGGCTATCCTGCCGCGCGAGATGTGGGGCTTATGGCTCGGCGAAGCCGGAGGTACACTCGATGCGGTGAAATCCGTACTGCAAACCTTCGAGGATGGCGGCACCTGGAAGATGACAGAGCAGCCGTCAACGGCACGTGCGTCAGCCCGCAAGGCCAGCCAGCAGCAGACACTCTTCTAGATCACCAGTGCGCGGCAATAGCCTGGCCGACGCTGCTCAGCATCACGACCATGAGCCCCCCCAGCAAGGCTTGGCTCCACACAGCGCGTTTCGATGCTGGAACGTCCCTCGAGAAGCTCGCGGGCTTTGACGCCCGTGCAGTCACCGGTACCACCAGGACCTGGACATCTTCCGCTTCGACGAGCCGCAGCGGCGGCCAGCGCCCTTCCCTGCTCGCGCGCGTCATGCGCACAAGCGCATCATTGCCTCCAACCACCCGCAATTGCGGTCTTATTTCCCCCGACATGCGCCGTCCCGTTCCCCCGAACCATGCTGATATGTTATCGGCCAAACGAGGCATCGTCGGGGCGCAGATTTCAGTTTCTCCACAGGAATGGGCGGATTCGCGCCGCACTGACGCGCGCGGTGCAGCACACGCTGCTTCAAACTTTCGTCAACTGCACGCGATCGGAGCAATCAAAAGCTAGCCATTTTGCGGGCTTTGTTGCGTTGCGGCGGCAGTCTCCACTGGTAGGCGCCGGATTTTTCTCTGCTTATTGTCTCATTGAGGACATGTGCGGTTGCTAGTGAAGTCGCAACACACAGCGCGTGCAGCGCACGCCGATCGGGTTGACGTCGAAGTGCGGGTGCGCGCTAGTTGTAGCGACGAACGCGACGGCATCGAAGGGGTAACGCGATGATGATGCGTTTGAGAGGCCAGTCCATCCTGGTAGTCGAGCACGAACCCGCCGTGGCGCGCGAGCTCGCGTGCGAGTTCACGCAGGCCGGCGCCAAAGTTTTTGCCGCCGATCAGTTGCGCGACGCGCTCTATCTGGCGGAGTATCCGGCGCTCGCCGCTGCGGTAATCAATCTGCGTCTTGGCGCAGATACGACAGCTGCCGTCTGCCGGCGCCTCGAGCATCTCGGCATTCCCTTCATGTTCTACACGAAGTTCGACCCGACCGAGTTCTCGGCGGCATGGCCGAATGCGCCGGTACTGGCCAAGACAGCGGATAGTGCCGCAGTTGCCGAGACGGTTGCGGGCCTGCTGCACTGAGCACACGTCCGCGCGGCTCTTCGGAGTCCAGCAGAAACAAAGGGCGGGGCGTGCGTGTTATGAACACGCAGCGCGCTGGCGCGCTCGAAACAACCCAAGCCCGGAGAACATGATGCGCAGACTTCTTGCTGCACTCGCCTTTGCTGCACTCACAGCGAGCCCCGCATGGGCTGATAGACCCGTCACGGAGGAGGAGCGCGCGAGGCTCGTCACCTTGCTCGCGGCCGAGGGGTGCAGCGGTGGTGATATGGAGTTCGACGACGGCAAGTATGAAGTCGACGATGCGCGCTGCGCTGATGGTCGCGAATGGGACTTCGAGTTCGATCGCGACTTCAGGCTGATCAAGAAAGAGCTCGACGACTAGTGGGCCGTCGCGGCTCAGCGCGCACCCGGGCGCCATGCCTGCCAACTGCCGCTGCGCCACGCGTGCGGCAGGTATGACGGCACCATGGCATCGCCCTTGGCGTCGAAGCGAAGGGCGCCGAGACGCGTCGGGCGTGCCGCCCCCCTGAGCGCCTCGGTGACGCGGTCGGGCGCGAGGCTGCCAGCTTCGGCCACGGCCGCAGCCCACGCTTGAAGCGCTGCGCCGGCTAGCTCGCGGGCCGTGTTGTCCTTCGTACTCTCGTGCGCGCCGTCCCCCATGCCGGGCCACGGCAGCATGACGAGAAACGTATCGACGGCCGCCAGCAGCCGCGCCGGTGGCACATCAACCGCCAGCACGTCGGTCCCGATGGCTGTGGCGATCCGCGCGCCCGCGCGATTTGCCTGATCGAGGATCATCGATGCCTCGAAGGGCTGCCCAGGAAACACGGCGAGATTGACCCTGGCTGCGGCAAGCTGGCTGACGATCGTCGCGTGGTCCTTGATGCCCGAGGTGTACGTAGCGACCAGGACCGGCGGCAGGCCTGCCGCATTCATGCTGCGCCGGATCTCCTCTGCCATCCCGCGCCCTTGGAGACTTCGATCGTGGATGATCGCGGCCCGGGAGCCGGGGAATGTCGACGTGATCAGCGCGGCAATGCTGTCGTCCTGGCGATCGTCGCGGCCGGCGAGGCGGAAGATCTCGCGATGCGCCACGGGGCTCGTGAGCCGCGGATGGCGCGGCCCCGTCGCAATCATGACAACGCCGGCCTGCGTATAGAGAGCCGCAGCCTTTATCGCGCCGCTCGGGCAAGGATGCCCGATGACCACATCGACTTTTTGTGCCACGGCGCGGGCGGCGATTGCGGCCGCTTCATCCGCCTCGCATTGGTCATTCTCGTGCACGACACGCAGGCGCCGGCCGAGCAGGCCGCCGCGATTGTTCACACCGCGTGCGACCTCATCGACGCCTTCACCCACCGGGCGCGGCGCAACACGGTGGCTGGCGCCGTCCGGCTCGGGAACGCGGCTCGAGTCGACAGACATGATCACGATGTCGCCGTCCGTGGCCTGCGCCATTGCCGGCGCATCCGGTCGCATGGCCAGGACAATGAGCACGAGGACCAACCACGATGCCACAAAAGCAAAAGGCAGCCGCGAGGGCTGCCTTCCGATCGTCGTGATGAAGCGCAACGTCACCGACGCGTGCTCAGTTCTGCACGTAGGTGATCTTGTCGCCCTCGACCTTCTTCCACGTATAGATCGTGTAGTCGGGCCGCGTGATATCACCCTTCTTGTTGAAGGAGAGCGAACCGATGACCGTCGCGAACGGCTTGCCGCCACGGATCGTCTCGGCAATTTTCTTCGGATCCGTTGACTTCGCCTGGGTCGCGGCCGCCGCGATCACCTGAATGGTCGAGTAGGCATAGAGCGTGTAGGCCTCGGGCTTGAAGTTCGCGGCAATGAACTTCTTCACGACCTCGGCAGCCTCCGGGCGGCGCTGCGGATCGGGCGCGAAGGTCATGAGCGTGCCTTCGACGCCGGGCCCGCCGATCGCGGCGAACTCGTCGGTCGCGATGCCGTCACCCGACATCAGCGGCGCCTTCACGCCCTGGTCGCGCATCTGGCGCACGATGAGGCCGCCTTCGGTGTGCAAGCCGCCCCAATAGACGAGGTCGGCGCCTGACACCTTGATCTTCGAGACCAGTGCGGCGAAATCCTTCTCACCGGGATTGACGCCCTCGTAGAGAACTTCCTTGAGGCCGCCCGCGTTGAGCGACTTCTTGGTCTCGTCGGCGAGACCCTTGCCGTACGTCGTCTTGTCGTGGACGATCGCAATCTTCTTGCCCTTGTAGTTCTGGAGCAGGTACTTGCCGGCAACCTCGCCCTGCTGGTCGTCACGACCGCAGGTACGGAAGGTGTTCCAGAGGCCGCGCTCGGTAAGGCGCGGGTTCGTTGAAGCCGGCGAGATCATCAGCACGCCGTTCTCGGCGTAGACCTCGGATGCAGGGATCGAGACGCCCGAGTTGAAGTGGCCGAGCACGATCCGCACCTTGTCACCGACGAACTTGTTGGCGACCGAGACGCCTTCCTTGGGATCGGAACGATCGTCGCCGAATGAAAGCTCGATCTTCTGGCCGTTGATGCCGCCCTTGGCATTGATGTCGGCGGCCGCCTGCTCAGCGCCCCGCTTGAGCTGTGCTCCGAAGGTCGCATTGGGGCCGGTCAGCGGACCTCCGACGCCGATCTTGATCTGCGCACTCGCCACGCCGGTCATCGCGAGCAGCGCCGCAACGGCCGCTCCCGACCACATGAGCTTTTTCATGCAACTGCTCTCCCTTTTCGCCAACTGGCTATTGCGATCCGAGGACCGGCTCGACCACCGTCGGCCGGTGCAGGCGACATACCCCGCCCGTTTCGCCAGGAAACCCCGAAAGTGCGGCAAAGTCACGCCCAATCCACAGCCGCCCCGTGCCTAAGTTCGGGCCTCGGCGCGCGTCGTCAGATATCGGCGCGGCGCACTGCTTTCTCGGCGGCGCCAGGGACGAGCCAGTTGTACTGCTCGCGCATCTGGCGCCCGCGCGTGATGCGGAATCCGAGCGTCGCCGCAGCGATCAGCACAACAAGATCAACCACATAACTGCGCGGCGCGATGAAAGGCTCATGGAAAAGCGCGTAATGAATGAAGCGCACGGCGCCCGCGATCAGGAAGCCGTAGGCGACGAGTTGCCAGCGTGGCCGCCACGTCGCGGCGATGACGCTGCCGGTCGCATAGGCTGCGAGCCCGCCCATGACGACCGTCACGAGCAGGAAAACCCAGTCGCCGTTCGGTCCCGCGTCGTAAAGCCATTCGGGCATGGTCGCTCCTGCTCTTCTAGTGCCGCCCGCCTTCGAGATACGCCGCGCGAATCTCGGGCCGCTCCAGCAGCTCGCGTCCCGTCCCCTGCATGGTGATGACGCCGTTGACCATCACGTAGCCGCGGTGCGCGAGCTTGAGCGCATGATAGGCATTCTGTTCGACGAGGAAGATCGTCATGCCTTCGCGCCGGTTGAGCTCGCGAATGGCATCGAAGATCTGGCGCACGATGATCGGTGCGAGGCCGAGCGAGGGCTCATCAAGCATCAGGAGCCGCGGCCGGCTCATGAGGGCGCGCGCGATCGCCAGCATCTGCTGCTCGCCGCCGGAGAGCGTACCACCGCGCTGTGCCAGACGTTCGCGCAGCCGCGGAAAAAGCTCGGCCACTCGTGCAAGATCTTCATCGAAATGGCGCGCGCGGTCGATCTCGGCGCCCATCTGCAGATTTTCGAGCACGGTCATCCGCGGGAAGATGCGCCGCCCCTCAGGCGACTGCGCGATCCTCAAGCGAGCGATCTCATGCGTCTCGAGACGGGTGATGTCCTTCCCGGCGAATGTGATCGTGCCCTCGCGTGCGCGAGGATTGCCGCAGATGGTCATCATGAGCGTCGACTTGCCGGCACCATTGGCGCCGATCAGCGAAACGATCTCGCCCTCCGCGATCTCGATGTCGACACCCTTCAGCGCCATGATGCTGCCGTAGAAGCTTTTGACACCGCTGACGCTGAGGAGAGACTTGCCGGTGGCCGTGCTCATGGCAGATCCCCCTTGGCCACGGCTTCGACCTCGTCATCCTCGACACCGAGGTAGGCTGCAATGACCTTCGGATCGTTGCGCACGTGCTCCGGCGTGCCGTCGGAAATCTTGATGCCGTATTCGAGCACGATCACATGGTCGGAAATCTCCATGACCACCGACATGTCGTGCTCAATGAGCAGGATCGACGTGCCGTGCTCGCGCTGGATGGTCTTGAGCAGCTTGTTGAGCTCGGCGCTCTCGCGCGGATTGAGACCGGCCGCTGGCTCGTCAAGACAGAGCAGCAGCGGATCGCTGCACATGGCGCGCGCGATCTCGAGGCGGCGCTGATCGCCATAAGGCAGGCTGCCGGCCGAGTCGTCGGCGCGCGCCGTCAGGCCAATGAGGTCGAGCCAGTAGCGCGCGCGATCGATTGCTGCTGCCTCGGCGTGGCGGTAGCGCGGCAGGCCGATGAGACCGAGCACGGTCCAGCCCGACGCCTCCATCAGCACGTTATGCTGAGCGACAATCAGGTTTTCGAGCGCCGTCATGCCCGTGAAGAGGCGGATATTCTGGAAGGTGCGGGCGACACGTGCCTTGGCTGCGATCTCGTAGTCCGGCATTCGCTCGAGCAGAAAGAGCGCGTTGTCGCCGTGCCGCCTGAAGCGGGCGCCACTCCGTGTCAGGGCCGCCACTTCATCGGACTCGGCATTACCCGTGTGGCTCATCACAAGGCGGCCGGACGTCGGCTTGTAGAAGCCGGTGATGCAGTTGAAGACGGTCGTCTTGCCGGCACCGTTCGGGCCGATGATGGCGGTGATGTCGCCGCGGCCGGCAGCAAATGAAACGTCGTTGACGGCAACGAGTCCGCCGAACCGCATGGTCAGGTGCTCGACCTCGAGCAATGGCGCCGTGTCCCAGCGCATCAGCCGTGGCCCTCCTTGACGAGATCGCTGGAGATCGCGCGGCGCGATTTGAGGAAAAGCGTCGGTTGGCGGTTGGCGATGAGCCCGCGCGGCCGCCAGATCATGATGATCACCATGGCAAGGCCGAACAGCAGCATCCGGTACTGCGTCGGATCAAAGTCGGCGCCGAAGATGCGCTTCAGCCAGTCGAGTTCACGCAGGAGCTCGGTGCCGCCGATCATCGCGATTGCCGCGATCGCGACGCCGATCTGGCTCCCCATGCCGCCGAGCACGACGATCGCGAGGATCACGGCGCTCTCGAGGAAGGTGAAGGATTCGGGGCTGATGAAGTTCTGCCGTGCGGCGAAGAAGGCGCCGGCGAAGCCACCGAAGCCCGCGCCGATCGCGAAGGCCGTCAGCTTGGTGTTCGTGGTGTTGATGCCGAGAGAGCGGCACGCGATCTCGTCCTCGCGCAACGCCTCCCAGGCGCGCCCGACGGGCAGGCGGCGCAGGCGGATGGTCACTGCGTTCGTGATGAGCGCGAGCACGAGGATCAGGTAGAAGAGGAAGATCGTCCGATGTAGCGGGGTGAATTCCAGTCCGAAAGTCGCGGCAAAGCCCTCGTCCGAAGCATTGAACGGGAGGCCGAAGAAGCTAGGTCGTGGGATGCCCGAGATGCCGGCATAGCCACCCGTCACGTCGACCCAGTTGATGAGGACCATGCGGATGATCTCGCCGAACGCGAGCGTGACGATGGCGAGGTAATCGCCACGCAGCCGCAGTACGGGAAAGCCGAGGATGATGCCCCAGAAGGCCGCGAGAATGCCGGCGACTGGCAGGCACAGCCAGAAGCCCCACGCTGGCCAGAACCACGGGCCGATCATCTCGGCCATGAAGTCTTTCACGACATCGTTCGAGGCGAGGAGCGCGTACGAGTACGCGCCGACTGCGTAGAAGGCGACGTAACCGAGATCGAGGAGCCCCGCTAGCCCGACGACAATGTTGAGGCCCCAGCCGAGCATCACGTAGATGAGGATCTGGATGCCGAAATTGTCGATCCACTTGATCGATCCCGCTGGCCCGACCAGCGCCAGCGACAGCATGGGGTAGGCGAAGAGGAAAACGAGCCCCGCGATGGCGAAGCCGCGCGCCGCCTCCGGGCTTACGGTCACGCCGGCGAGGATCGGCACGCGTGCGACCGGCGCAGGGTGGCGGGTGTACCAATTGGCAGCCATCAGCCAAACGAAGCGCGAAGCGAAAGCGATCGCGACGAGCGTCAGCGTGAGACCGACGCGAGGCTCCAGCATGAGCTGGTTCGAGAAGTCCTGCTCGGTCCTGAGCAGCACGATCGGGATGCAGAGGCCGAGCGCGAGCAGCGCCGTCTTGCAACTGTCCCAGACCGCAGCCAGGAACCCGATGTGTTGATGCTGTCCGCTGCTGCCCTGCTGCCCGACTGACATGTCCCTCACACCTTCTCGACTTCAGGTTTGCCGAGCAGACCAGAGGGCATGAAGATGAGGGTGATCGCCAGGATGGAGAACACGGCGACATCCTTGTAGTCGATCGAGAAGTACGCCGACCAGAGCGCCTCGATGAGGCCGATCAGCAGACCGCCGAGCACAGCGCCTGGCAGTGAGCCGATGCCGCCGAGAACAGCCGCCGTGAAAGCCTTGATGCCGGGTATGAAGCCATCGGCGAAGTTCACGACGCCGTAGTAGACGAGGTAGAGAACGCCGGCGACAGCGGCGAGCGCGCCGCCCATGATGAACGTGATCGAGATGGTGCGATCGACGTTGATGCCAAGGAGCGCTGCCATGCGGCGGTCCTGCTCGCACGCACGCTGAGCGCGACCGAGCGGCGTGTACTGCACCACCCACCAAAAGATCGTGAGGAGCACCACCGTCACCAGCATGATGATCATCTGCTTGTAGGAGAGCGTCACCGCATAATTCGCGCCCTGCTTGAGCGTGATGACGTCGTTGAGCATTGGCGCAATCGGCTTGTTGCGCGGGCCCTGGGCGAGCTGCACCAGGTTCATGAGGAAGATCGACATGCCGATAGCGGAAATGAGCGGCGCGAGCCGGAAGGAGCCGCGCAGCGGCCGGTACGCGAGGCGCTCGATGGCCCAGCTCCACAGCGAGGTGAGGAACATGCTCGCGAACAACACGACCAGCAGCGCCATCGCGACCGATCCGATGCCGAGCACCATGGTCATCAGCAGGAAAAAGATCAGTGCGACGAACGTCGACACCATGAAGAGATCGCCATGGGCGAAATTCACCATGCCGATGATGCCGAACACCATCGTGTAGCCGATGGCGATCAATCCGTAGATCGAGCCGAGCGTAATGCCGTTGATGATCTGCTGGAGGAAATATTCCACGATCGTTCCCTTTTCAGCTCGGCTGGACGCGCGCCGGCGCCCTGACGGACAGGCCATGGGAGACGATTCGATCCGCCGGTATCGTTCCGGCTGCTGTTCTCTCCAGGAAAATCGGCTCTTCCCCAAGGCTCGAAGCAAAGTCTGCGGGGAAGGCGCGACGGAGTAAAGCACGGTTGCACTGCAACTTGGCCGCGAACGCCCGTTCTACGGGCATCCTGTGCCGCACTCGTCACACGCAGCGGGGTCCGAGCGCCTCAGAGCATATTGTGCGTGCCGTCGCAGAAGGGCTGATCGTCTGTACTCTTGCAGCCGCACAGATTGAACGTGCCCGAGGACTCGGCAACGAAGCGGAGCGGGAGAAACGACGTCCCCTTGTGGCCCGCGCTATCGCAGAAGGGCTGGCGGGATGATCGCCCGCATTTGCACCAAAGATATGCCCGGCCCTCCTCGAGCTCGACCTGATAGGGGCCAAGCTGCGCGACTACCGGTTCATCGGACATCGATCGGTCTCCTGCCATGACAGATCCGAGGCCGCCTGCCGAGCCTGCCCCCATGAATCGTATCTGGCCCAGGATCGAGACGCGAGGCAAGGGCGCCGTTGGGCGCAGCGCGCTGCGTGTAGCCGCCCGAACCGTAGGTCGCAATCGACGTCCGACTATTTAGTCGACGAGTTGCAGACGATCGCGGACGACGGTCTGCTTGCGCGCGTCTTGCTCGGCGACAGCATCAACCCAGCGCTCGTAGCGCACACCCGGGAAGAGAATGATCTCGGCCGGGAGCTTGCCGCGTCGCATCGGCCGTCTGCGCGGAGCCGCCTGCGTCTCAGGAAAATCCAGTATCGTCGCCATGGCTTGTCTCCAACCGAGGGCGCATTAATGAGATACGCGTCACGGCCGGAGGGATCCGGCAAAAATTAACGAATACGATCTGAAAGCTGATGCGGTTAACAAAAGGTTAACGCCGAGGCTCCCGGACTCTCCGCGTGCGGACACGATGCAACGGCGCAACAATCCGGTCGCAGGACTCTAAAGCCGCCGATGGCTCGCTGCGGGGATCAAGCCGCGCACGCGCGTGATCTGGTCGCGCTCGATGTTCGCCGTCGCATAGCCCGTGCCGTCCGAGACCCTGGCGATCACGTGGCCCCACGGATCGGCAATGAGGCTGTGGCCGTACGACAGCCGCGTCGCACCGCCACCATCGACGAAGGGTCCGTACTGCCCTGGCGCCACGATGTAGGTCTGCGTCTCGATGGCACGAGCGCGCAGCAGAACCTCCCAGTGGTCCTTGCCCGTCTGCAGCGTGAAGGACGACGGTACCATGATGATGTCGGCCCCGCGCTTGGCGAGCGCGAGATAGAGTTCGGCGAAGCGCATGTCGTAGCAGATGGTGCAGCCGACCTTGAAGCCTTCGAGGTCGTAGAGAACGATGTCCTCGCCGGCCTTCACGGTCGCGCTCTCGTTGTAGGGCGTGCCGTCCGGCGCGGTGATGTCGAACATGTGGATCTTGCGGTAGCGCGCAACCTCGCGGCCCGTGCGATCGAAGACGCAGGTCGTGTTGTAGACCTGACTGCCACCGGGGATCAGCTCGATCATGCTGCCGCCGTGGACCCATACCTTGTGTTTGCGCGCAAAGGCCTGGATCGCCTCGTAGGCCTCGCCGCCGGGAATGCGGTCGGCATTGGCGAGCTTCACCGCCGTCGTGCCGCCGCGCCAGTTCCACACCTCGGGGAGCACCAGCACATCCGGCCGGTCTGTCTCGACCGAGCGCGTCATGAGGGCGAGGGCCTGGGCGATGTTCTTCGCCTTGTCGCTGATCGAGTTCGTCTGAACGACGGTGATGCGCATGGCTTTCTTGCCTTCGCCTGCTGGAAAGAGGTGTGCCCCTCCGCCGTGGTGCTATGGCGAGGGCGGCCATGCGGACATGTTGCACCAGCACGGGCGCAGTATGCCGCCCGCAAATATCTGCAGCAATAGGCGTCCGCTAGGCCGCGCCCGGAAGCGCCCTTTTACTCCTGATCGAGCGCCACGGCCTCCCGCTTCGCGCGGAGCGCCGGCAGCAGCGGCGCCAGGATCATCGCAGCCGCTACCAGCAGGCACGCGAGCGAGATCGGCCGGTCGATGAACACCGAGAAATCACCCTGCGAGAGGATCAGCGATTTCCGGAGATTGTTCTCGACCATCGGCCCGAGCACGAAGGCCAGCACCAACGGCGCGGGCTCGTAGCCGAACTTGCGCATGAGGTAGCCGATCAGGCCGAACACCGTCATGACGAACACGTCGAAGACGGCGCTCCCTGAGCTGAACACGCCGACGATGCAGAACATCAGGATCAGCGGGAAGAGCAGCTTGTAGGGCACTTTGAGCACCTGCACCCACATGCCGATCAGCGGGAAGTTCAGGATCAGCAACATGATGTTGCCGATGTACATGCTGGCAACGATGCCCCAGAAGATCCCGGGGTTCTGCGTGATCAGAAGCGGGCCCGGCTGAATGCCGTGGATGATGAAGGCGCCGAGCAGCAGCGCCATCACGACATTCGGCGGAATGCCAAGCGTGAGCAGTGGTATGAAGGCGCCGCCGGCTGCCGAGTTGTTCGCCGCTTCAGGGCCCGCAACGCCTTCGATCGCGCCCTTGCCGAACATCTCGGGACGCTTCGAAAGGCGCCGCTCGAGCGCGTAGGAGGCGAACGACGAGATGACCGCGCCGCCGCCGGGCAGCACCCCGAGGAAGAAGCCGAGCACCGTGCCGCGCACGATCGCCCATTTGGAATACGCCCAGTCCTGTACGGTCGGCCACAAGCTGCCGATGCGCGCAGAGACCACCTCGCGCTGCACGCTGCGCTCGATGTTGGCCAGGATCTCGGCAACGCCGAAGAGGCCCATGACCACGGGAATGAGGCCGACGCCGTCGAGCAGTTCGAGGCGGTCGAAGGTGAGGCGCGGCGCCGCCGTGATCCCGTCGATACCGACGAGACCGAGCGTAACGCCGACACAGGCCATGAGCAGCGACTTCGCCATGGAGCCTTGCGTCAGGAAGGCAAGGATCGTGAGGCCGAGCACCATGAGGCTGAAGTATTCGGGCGGCCCAAAGGCTATGGCGAACTTGGCGAGCCACGGTGCCACGAGCATCAGCGCGATGATCGCGAACGTGCCCGCGACGAAGGAGCCGATCGCCGCAATGCCGAGCGCGGGGCCAGCGCGGCCATTCTTGGCCATCTGGTGGCCGTCGAGGCAGGTGATGACCGAGGCCGCCTCACCCGGGATATTGACGAGGATCGACGTCGTCGAGCCGCCGTACATCGAGCCGTAGTAGATGCCGGCCATCATGATGATGCCCGTCTCGGGCGTACCCGAGAGCGTGACCGGCAACAACAACGCCATGGCCGAGACCGGCCCTATGCCGGGCAGGACACCAACGAGCGTTCCAATGAATACGCCGAAGAAGCAGGCGATCAGGTTGACAGGCTGCAGCGCTACCGCGAAGCCGTGGCCGAGCGCCGAAATGATTTCCATGGGGCGCTCCTCAGCCGAGCCAGGGTGCCAGCCACCCGTTGGGTAGCTGGATCAGCAGCAGCTTGTTAAGGGCATACCAGATGCCGAAGGTGGCGCCGAAAGAGACGAGGAGCGCCGTCGGCCACGGCACAGGATCCACGATCCGCATCAGCACGAGCAGCAAAACCAGCGAGCAAACGACGAAGCCGATCTTCTCGAAGAGGAAGCCGAAGACGAGCAGCATCGCGATGATCAGCAGCACCTTGGCCCAGCGCGTCCCGCGCCAGAGGCTCGCGATGTCCTCACTGCCATTCTTGATGGCGCTGAAGGCGATCGAGGTCGCGAAGGCTGCGATCATCAGGCCGAGCCAGAAGATTGCGAAACCCGAGCCGGGCTCGCGCGTCTGCCCAAGGCCGAGCTCATAGCCCTGGGAGGCAATGAAGAGGCCGAAGGCGAGCCAGAAGAGCCCTCCCAACAGCTGAGCATTACGCAGCAACGAAATCGTCTCCTCCCGTAGTTCTTTTTGGCGCCTGCCGCTCAGCCATTTCCGACTGAGCCGCAAACGCGAAGAGGTGGCACGAGGCCGCGACGGCACCGTGCCACCGATTGATCAGGCGCGATCAGTCCTTCTTCAGAAGGCCGATCTTGCTCAGCGCCGCCGTTTCCTGCTCGATCACCTGCTTCACGAACTTGTTGTAGTCCTCGGTGCTCTTGTAGCTCGGGACCATGTCGTAGCGCTCGAGCGCGGCAATCGTCGCTGGATCCTCGAGCGACTTCTTGAAGGCATCATGGAGGATCTGCACGATCTTCGGATCGATGCCCTTGGGGCCCGCGAGGCCGAACGGGCTGTCGAACACGAACGGATAGCCGAGCTCCTTGAGCGTCGGCGCGTCCTTCCAGATCTTGCTGCGCTCGCCCGTCCAGATCGCGAGCAGACGAAGCTGGCCGGCATCGACGAGCGGCTTCCAGGCCGTCGAGTCCGCCTGCAGCATCGTGTGACCGCCGAGCACGGCCGCGTTGGTCTCCGCGCCGCCCTTGAAGGGCACCTGCGTCAGCTTGATGCCTGCAGCGTCGGCGATCTGCTCCATGCCGATGTGCAGCGAGGTGCCGGAGCCCGGCGTCGCGTACGTCACCTTGCCGGGATTGGCCTTGGCATACGTGACGACGTCCTGCCACGTCTTGAACTGTCCGTCGGCCTTCGCGGTGATGCCGAACGTGTAGCCGGTCAGGTGAATGATGTAGGTGAAGCTCTTTTCAGCGTCCCAGCTCACCTTCTGCATCAGCGGCAGGCGCATGACCGTGATCGGGATCTGCGCGACCGTGTAGCCATCGGGCTTGGCCGTCGCCGCCATCGTTGCCGGGCCGAGCGTGCCCGAAGCACCGGCCTTGTTGTCGACGATGATCGGCTGGCCGAGGATCTTCGAAGCGCCTTCCGCGATCGCGCGCATGGCGACGTCGGTGGAACCGCCTGCAGGCCACGGCACGATCATGGTGATCGGCTTGGTCGGATAGTTCTGCGCCATGGCCATCGTGGCCGACGCCGCGACGACGGCAGCCGCCAGCGTCGATGTGAAGATATTCCTAAGCCTCATACGTTTCCTCCAGTTGCGAATTTTGTAGCGCCACCGAGAGGCACTCCGCGTACGAACGTATAAGCGCGCGCCCGCGGTTGCTCTCGAAAACGTGATAAGGCCCCAATGCCCGGCGCGGCGCTATTTGGCAAGCCCAATTCGCTCCAGAGCCTGCTTCTCGTAGGCAGTCGTCGACTTGATGATCTCGAGATATCCCTTCTGATCGGCGTAATTCGGGACCATGAAGAACTTGTCGAGCACCGCCAACGTCTCCGGATCTTCAAGCGACTTCTTGAAAGCATCATGTAGAACCTGCATGTGCTTGGGATCCATGCCCTTCGGGCCGGCGACGCCGAACGGGCTGTCGAACACCCAGGGATAGCCGAGGTCTTTCAGGGTCGGCACATCCGGCCAGGCCTTGGCGCGGTCCTTGGTCCAGATCATGAGCGCACGCATCGTGCCATCACCCACGAATGGCACGAGCCCGCTGCCGCCAACTGCCATATCAATATGCCCGCCGAGGACGGCGGCCCGCTGCTCGCCATCCCCCTTGAAGGGCACGTGCGTCAGCTGAATACCTGACTGGCCGGCAATGAGCTCCATGCCGATATGAAGCGAGGTGCCAGCGCCCGGCGTACCGTAGGAAACCTTGCCCGGATTGGCCTTGGCGAAGTCGACCACGTCCTGCCACTTCTTGAACGGGCTTTCGCCTCTGACGCCGACGGCGAAGGCATAGCCCGTCAGATGGACGATGTACGAGAAGTCCGTATCCGGATTCCACGAGACCTTCTGGTTCTTCATCAGGGGAAGACGGAAGATCGTGATCGGGATCTGCGAGATGGTGTAGCCGTCCGGCTTGGCCGTCGCTGCCATCGTTGCAGGTCCGAGCGTACCTGAGGCGCCGCCCTTGTTGTCGACGATGATGGGCTGGCCGAGGTGCTTCTCGGCGCCCTTCGCAATCGCGCGCATGGATATGTCGGTCGAGCCACCTGCCGGCCACGGCACGATCAGCGTGATGGGCTTTGTGGGATAGGCCTGGGCGAAGACCGGCGCATGAAAAGAGAATACAGCCGGTAGCAGTGCGGCCGCGGCAATAGCAGTGAGTACCCTGCGACGGGTCATAATTGTCCTCCCTTTGGCGCGTCCCGCTTCAGTGCGGGATCACTTGTTGGTTTGTCGTTTCAGGCCCGCTCCGCTTGCGCAGAGCGGGTTCAGCATGTGTGACAGTGGCCTGTCAGGACCCGCTTGTCCAGCGCTGCCCCCCGGCCTCCGCCCGCTACGAGCCGATTGTCACGCCACCATCCGCCACGATCACCTGACCGGTGATGAACGCGCCCGCCGGTGCCGCGAGAAACGCCGCGATGCCGCCGATGTCGTCGGGCTCGCCGATGCGGCGAAGGGGCGTCGTCACGAGGCGGCGCTTGAGGTTCGCCTCGTCCTCCCACAGCGCCTTCGCGAAGTCCGTCTTCACGAGGCCCGGCGCGATGCAGTTGACGCGAATGTTCTTCGGGCCCCATTCGACGGCAAGCGCGCGAGCAAGTGCGAAGTCAGCGGCCTTCGAGATCCCGTAGGCCCCGAGAATGTTCGACCCGCGAATGCCGCCGATCGAGGAGATGATGGTCACCGTGCCGCCACCGCGCTCGGCCATTCCGGGAATGGCGAGGTTGGCGAGCCAGAGGTTCGACTTGATGTTGGTCGCCATGATCTTGTCGAACTGATCATCGGAGATGCCGGCGAGCGGGCCATAGTAGGGGTTCACAGCGGCATTGCAGACGAGCGCGTCGATCTTGCCGTACTTGTCGATCGTGCCCTTCACGAGCATCTCGACCTCTTCGCGCCGGCCGATGTTGCAGGGAATGACGTGCGCATCGCCGCCGTCCTTGCGGATTGCCGAGGCCACCTCCTCGCACGCGTCCGCCTTGCGGCTCGAGACGACCACCTTGGCCCCGAGCCCCGCCATGATCTCGGCGATCGAGCGGCCAATGCCGCGGCTCGAGCCGGTGATCAATGCGACCTGACCCTTGAGATCGAAGGGGTTCTTCATCGTTATGTCTCCTCAGTGGGGAAGTTGGCTGGCGGCATCTGAGCAGGCTTGCCATCGGGTGGCAATGGGGGGTGGCAATGGCTCTGGACAGGACCCCGGCTGCGTCCTACGCATGCAAAACCCAAATAAAAATCCCTCAGAGGAGTGAAAGCCCATGAAGCTCGTTCGCTTCGGTGCGCCCGGCGCCGAGAAGCCTGGCCTTGTCGGCCCAGACGGCACGATCCGGGATCTTTCGGCCCACGTGAAAGACATCGACGGCAGCGCGCTCAGCGACGCGAGCCTCGCCAAGCTCCGCGCCCTCAATCCCGCCTCGCTGCCGGCAGCGCCCGCCGGCGCGCGCCTCGGCTCGCCCATCGGCGGCGTGAAGAACTTCGTCGCGATCGGCCTCAACTACGCCGACCATGCAAAGGAGGCCGGCCAGCCCATCCCGGCCGAGCCGATCATCTTCTACAAGCTCACGAACTGCATCGTCGGCCCCAATGACGACGTGATGATCCCGCGCGATTCGACCAAGCTCGACTGGGAGCTCGAGATCGCCTTCGTCGTCGGCAAGCGCTCGCGCTACGTCGATCTCAAGGACGCCGCGAGCCATATCGCCGGCTACACGATCTGCAACGACATCTCCGAGCGCGCCTTCCAGATGGAGCGCGGCGGCCAGTGGATGAAGGGCAAGTGCGCAGAAACTTTCGGGCCCCTCGGCCCCTGGCTCGTCACGGCCGACGAAGTCAAGGACGTGAACAGCCTCCCGATGTCGCTCGACCTCAACGGCAAGCGCGCCCAGACCGGCTCGACGAGCACGATGATCTTCAAGTGCGACTTCATCCTGCACTATGTCTCGCAGTTCATGGTGCTCGAGCCGGGTGACGTCGTGACCACCGGTACGCCCCCGGGCGTCGGCCTCGGCATGAAGCCGCCGACCTTCCTCAAGGCCGGCGACGTGATGAAGCTCTCGATCGAGGGCCTCGGCACGCAGCAGCAGAAGGTCGTCCCCTTCAAGCTCTAAAACTACTGCGCCGGCGCGCCCGAAACTGAAAACAAGAGGCGTGCCGGCCCGCCCGGGGAGGTACGCCCATGAAAGCGCTGGTCTATACAGGCCCGAAGACGATGGTCTTACGGGACGAACCCGATCCGCAAGCCAACGAGGACGTCGTCGTGAAAGTCGACGTCTGCGGCATCTGCGGCTCGGACATGCACGCCTATCTCGGCCATGATGAACGTCGGCCGCCACCGCAGATCCTCGGCCATGAGGCCGCGGGCGTCGCCACCTCCGGGATCTACAAAGGCAAGCGCGTCGCGCTCAACCCGCTGGTGACGTGCGGAACGTGCGACGCATGCCGAGGTGGCCGACCGCATGTCTGCCGCTCACGCCAGATCATGTCCATGATGCCGCGCGCGGGCGCTTTCGCGGAATTGGTGCGCGCACCCGAGGCGAACCTCTTTCCCATTCCAGATGGGCTCGCGACCGATGTCGCAGCCCTCACCGAACCACTCGCTGTCGGCTATCACGCCGTCAATCTCGGCGAGCGGGCGCTCGCCATGCCGCTCGCGGCCGCGCGGGTCGCCGTCATCGGCGGCGGTGCGATCGGCCTCTGCGTGGCGCAAGTGCTCGAGTCGCGGGGTGCGCGCAACATCCTCATCGCCGAGACGAGCGCGATCCGCCGCGCACGCCTCGATCAGAAAGGCCGCTTCGGCGCGTATGATCCCGCGGGTTCCGCTGCGCCTGCCGCAGCCTCCATGGACCTCGTGCTCGATGCCTATGGCGGCACGGCCTCACGCACCGAAGCCTCGCGCCTCGTCGCGCCGGGCGGCGTCATCGTCCATATCGGTCTCGGCTCGGCCGAAGGCGGCATCGACGTTCGCAAACTGACCCTGCAGGAGGTGACGTTCATCGGCTCCTACTGCTACACGCCCGTCGAGTTCCGCGAGACGCTCGCCGGCCTCGCCGCCGGAATTTTCGGCCCCATTGACTGGACGGAGGCCCGTCCGCTCGCCGAGGGCGGGGCGGCATTCGCCGAGCTTGCCGCCGGCAAGGTCGCATCGGCCAAGATCCTGCTCAAGATGTGAGGGAGCGAGCACGCGCATGTCGGATACGACCATCACCGCCCTCAAGACGACGCTGCTGAGCATCCCCTGGCGCGACGGCCCGCCCGCGGCCGGCATCGTCGATCCGACGCCGCGCCAGTTCGTGGTGGTCGAAATCGCTACGAAGGGCGGCCTCACGGGCTTGGGCTATCTGCACATTCTCGGCGACGCCTCGACGACCATCGAGGCCTGCCTCAAGGAGATGATCGCACCGAGGATCCTCGGCCGTGACGCGACCGAGGTGGAGGGCATCTGGCAGACGCTCTGGAAAGGCACCTACCGCGTCGGGCGCGCGGGTGTCGCCATCTTCGCCATGTCCGCCGTGGACATCGCGCTCTGGGACATCGTCGGCAAGCGCGCCGGCCTACCGCTGCATCGCCTCTGGGGCAGTGCGCGGACATCCGTTCCCGCTTATGGCTCCGGCTGCTGGCGCGGGCTCGGGCGCGACGGCATGATCGAGCGCGCGAAGTATTTCGTCGGCATGGGCCTCAAGGCCATCAAGATGCAGGTCGCGCACGTCCGCCCCTGGCGCGAGGACGTCCGCAATGTCCACGCCATGCGCGAAGCGCTCGGCCCCGACATCGAGATCATGATCGACGTGAATATGGGCTGGACGGCCGACACTGCTATCCAGGCCGGCCATCACATCGATGAGGCCGACCCCTATTGGCTCGAGGAGCCGGTCGTGTGCGAGGATTTTGCCGGGTACCAGCGGGTTGCAGCCGCATTAAAGACGCGCGTCGTCGGCGGCGAGAGCCACTTCACGCGCTACGATCTGCGGCCCTTCTTCACGACACCCTCCTCGCCCATTCTCCAGCCGGACCCCATGCGCGGTGGTCTGACCGAGCTTCGCAAGATCGCCGCGATCGCAGATACCTGGGGCATCCAGATCGCGCCCCACCTCTTTCACGAGTTGACCGTGCACGTCATGGCCTCGATCCCGAACGCCAACTACCTCGAGTACATGGACTGGAACGACGATCTTTGGGTCCAGCCGGCCATTCCAGTCGGCGGAATGCTCAAGGTGGGCGAGGCGCCGGGCCATGGCGTCGCCTTCAAGCCGGAAATCCTGAAGGATTATCGCGTCGGCGGGAACGAGGCGCGGAGCGGCTGATCGGCTCTGCGAGACCACAGCGGGCTATTCCAGCCCGCCCGTTTTCCTTTCCTTCACCAATTGGTGGCTAACTCGGCAAGAATTGCTCACGCGCCTTGTCGAGGATGGTCGCACAATGACTGCCAAAGCCGTCACCCGCTTTGCCCAAGCCTTGATTGCGCTTGTCGCCCTGGCTCCGGCCGCCGTCGCCGGCGACCTCGTCGTCAAGTACGACCAGTCTCAGCTCCTGCGCGTCCCGCGTCCGATCGCCTCGATCATCATCGGCAACCCAAGCATCGCCGACGTGACGGTGCAATCGCCGAACCTGCTGGTGGTCACCGGTCGCACGTTCGGGATCACGAACGTGATCGCACTCGATTCCGATCGCAACGTCATCCAGGACCAGCGCGTCGTGGTGATCCGCGACGGTGCTAGCCAGGTGAGCCTCTACCGGGGCACCAAGCGCGAGACGTATAACTGCTCGCCGAACTGCAATCCGAGCCTGATGGCCGGCGATGATCCGAAGTACTTCGGCGAGGTCAAGAGCGGCTTCGAGGGCAAGACGCAGTTCTCGGACAAGGCCGCGGACACGAGCGGCGGCGGCACGAACTGATCAGCTAGCTCTTCCCGCCCTTCTTGATCTCCACCTCGATGAAGGCGACGTCGTGGGTCGTCGGGTTGATCACATTGTGCTCGACCCCCTCGCCCCGATAGTACGGCACGCCGTTCGTCAGCGGCACGACCCGCTCGGTTCCGCCCGGCTCCTCGAGCTTGAGCGCCCCGTCCGTCACGGGGAGCACGACATAGTCGTGACCATGGCGGTGCCAGCCCGTCTCCGCGCCCGGCGCAAAATCCCATCGCGTCGTGATCACGCGCTCATTGTCGATGAGGACCGTCGGGACGGCCTTGGGGCGGCTTGAGGTCATGCGAAATCTCCGGTTGGATACGTTGGTTTCCCAAAGCATAGGGCGGCGGCGCGCCAAGTGCCACCCGCCGAAGCCCGGCGGAATGAGAGCACCGCCATGCCCATGGTCCGCAGGCAAAGTACCCCTCTGGGAGTAAGTTGACCCAAGCGGCTGCTCCGGTCGCTTGCACCGAGGGATCGCCAGCGACGGGACCGCGCTCACATGCATGCGCCAATCGAAATCCGGGCCTTCGACACCGAAGACGCAGGCCAGGTTCGCGAGCTCTTCATCAAAGTCAACCGAGCGCTCGCGCCGCCGGAGCTGAAGGACGCGTTCGAGCGCTACATCGCCCTCTCGCTGCGGGAAGAAATCGACCGTATAGCGGACTACTACGCCGAAAAGGGCGGTAGTTTCTGGGTGGCCACGGACGGCAGCCGTGTTGTCGGGATGTTCGGGCTTGAACCGTCGACGGCAACAGCACTGGAGCTGAGGCGCATGTACGTGGAACCGGATGCCCGGCGTCGCGGCATCGCGCGCATGATGTTGCGCGCTGCCGAGGAGGAATGTCGCCGACGCAATGGCTCCAACTTGGACCTGAGCACATCCGAGCTGCAAGTCGAAGCACTGTCCCTCTACCGCAGCGCTGGATATCGGTTGGTCCGAGAGGAAGCACCCCAGTCGGCCAGCAACAAAACGCTCGGCGGTGGTATTCGCCGGTATTACTTCACTAAGCAGCTTTGACGCGAAGCACTTCGCATCGCGAAACTGTTTTGGCTGTGCACGATGATGGACTAGGCTTGCCATTCCCCGCCCTCCAGCTCGAGAACCCCATGATCTTCGATCACCGCACCTACACCTTGAAAGCCGGTATGGTCCGCGCCCATCTGGCACAGTACGAGCAGTACGGCCTGAAGCCCCAGACCCGCCATCTCGGCCAGCCGGTTCTCTACGCCACCACCGAGGTCGGCGACGTGAACAGCTACGTGCATGTCTGGGTCTACAAGGACCTCGCGGACCGTACGGCTCGCCGCGCGGCGCTGTGGGCCGATCCCGAGTGGCTCGATTATGTAAAGCGCTCGCAGGAACTCGGCGCGCTTCTGAAGCAGGAGAACAAGATCCTCGTCGCCGCGCCCTTCTTCAAGCTGCCGGGATCCTGATCCGCCAGCGTTGCACTCTGAAACGAGCCCGCTACCCACATGACCACGCTGCTGCTCACGCACCCAGTCTTCCTCGAGCACGACACGGGGCCCGGTCATCCCGAGCGCCCGGACAGGATGCGTGCTATCGACAAAGTGCTCGCGCACGACATCTTTCAAACGCCAGCGCTCGCCCGCGAGGAGGCGCCGTTGCGCGAGGATGTCGAGGAGTGGATCGCACTGGCGCATCCCCAGAGCTACATCGACGCGATCAAGCAACTGCGGCCGTCGCCCGGCCAGGAGCCCGTCCATCTCGATGGCGATACGCTCCTCTCGGCAGGATCATGGGAGGCCGCCGTTCGAGCCGTCGGCGCCGGCTTGCGTGCGGTTGATGCCGTGCTCGACAAGTCCTCCGGCGTCACCAACGCCTTCTGTCAGGTGCGTCCCTGCGGCCACCATGCCGAGACGGCCCGCGCCATGGGCTTCTGCATCTTCAACAACGTCGCGGTTGCCGGCATGTATGCCCGCAAGAAGCATGGCGCAGAGCGCGTCGCGGTCGTCGATTTCGACGTCCATCACGGTAATGGCACGCAAGACATCTTCTGGAACGACAAGGATCTTTTCTTCGCCTCGACCCACCAGATGCCACTCTATCCGGGCACCGGCGCGATCGGAGAGACCGGTGTCGGCAACGTCTTCAATGCGCCACTCAGACCGGGCGATGGCGGCGAGCCATTCCGCGAGGCGATGGAATCGCGCATATTGCCGGCCTTGCGGAACTTCGGTCCCGACTTGGTGCTGATTTCTGCGGGTTTTGATGCCCATCGCGACGATCCGCTGGCCAACCTGCAGCTCGTCGAGAGCGATTTTGCCTGGGCAACCGAGGCCCTCGCCGAAGTGGCTCGCCGGCAGGCCGGGGGCCGCCTCGTCTCGATGCTCGAGGGGGGCTACAATCTGACCGGCCTTGCGCGCTCGGTCGCGGTTCACGTCAAGGGCCTGATGGACGCTGGCTCGTAGTTGTAGCGTCCCGGCCCGGGAGACCAACAAGATGCAGACGGCCAAGCCGCAAGCGCGGCATTCCGATATTCGCGAGATGACGTTCGAGCGCGCGCTGAAGGAGCTCGAAGCCATTGTCGGACGCCTCGAGCGTGGCGATGTGGAACTCGAGGAATCCATCAACATCTACGAGCGCGGCGAGGCGCTGAAGGAGCATTGCGACCGCCTCCTCAAGCAGGCAGAGGCCAAGGTCGAGAAGCTCACGTTCGCCGGGGACGGCGCGCCGAAAGGCACAGCCCCGCTCGATCCCGACAAGGATACCTGAGAGCAATCAGGCGCAACCCCGATCGCTGGTACGGGCGAGTGCCTGCCATCAATCCAACGTTGGCGATGTGGTGCGCGCCGGATACAGCGCCCGCGCGCTAAGAGTCGTACGCGCAATACTCTGGCAATCTCAGGCGGCCTGCCTGGAGAATCCTCGGCAAATGCCTGGGGATAGACCAGCAGCAAACGCGTGCCTGCACTGAATCACGAGAAAATGAGCACGTCTTGCCGCTACTGACGGCATCATCTTGGCCCCGGCCACGATTACCCCGGGGTGCACTTATCGAGAAAAGCTGACGCAAAGGGGGGAAGCACGGTGAGCGAATAACCCGAGAGGTCACCATGCGACTCGGACTTGGACTTGCTGCTCTCCTGATTCCGATGATCCCCGCGCCTGCGGGCGCGCATGACTGGTACCCGATTGAATGCTGCAGCGGCATTGATTGCGCGCCGGTCGATCAGGCCGAGCGGCGCGAGGGTGACACACTGGTGGTCACCTCCAAGCATGGCACCGGCATCGTGCCTTCCTCCATGACCCGGCGTGAGTCCAAGGACAACCAGATGCACGTCTGCATGCGCCGGAGCTGGGACGGCCAGATGCGCGTGATATGCGTATTTCTGCCCCCACCGAGCTGAGCGGGCGGTCGCGTCGTCCGTGCGGAGCCTAACCGGCGTCCAAGTTCGGCCGCCAATTGCGACCTTTGGCGCCATCGCCCGGCCCAACAGCGGGATTAGGATAGGCTTTTCTCCGTGTATTGACCGTAGCTTCTGCTACGTTCTGGGGCGTGATAACGAGGCGCCGAGCGCCCGAGATCCTGAGCTGGAAATTTGATGTCCGAAACGCCAAGCAAAACGCCCCTCCTGGACCAGGTCCGTGCGCCCGAAGACCTGCGCCGCTTTCCGGAGAAGGACCTTCGGCAGATCGCGGACGAGCTGCGCGACGAAACGGTCGACGCGGTCTCGGTGACGGGCGGCCACCTTGGCGCCGGCCTCGGCGTCGTCGAGTTGACCGTCGCATTGCACTATGTGTTCGATACCCCGCGCGACCGCCTCATCTGGGACGTCGGCCATCAGGCTTACCCGCACAAGATCCTCACCGGCCGGCGCGACCGCATCCGTACGCTCCGCCAGGGCGGCGGCCTTTCCGGCTTCACGAAGCGCGCCGAGAGCGAGTACGACCCCTTTGGTGCCGCCCATTCCTCGACCTCGATCTCAGCCGGCCTCGGCATGGCTGTGGCGCGCGACCTCGACGGGGCCAAGAACAACGTCGTCTGTGTGATCGGCGATGGCGCCATGAGCGCCGGCATGGCCTACGAGGCCATGAACAATGCGGGCGCCCGCAACGAGCGACTGATCGTCATTCTCAACGACAACGACATGTCGATCGCGCCGCCCGTCGGCGCACTGTCGACCTACCTTGCGCGCATCACATCGAGCGGCACCTACCTGCATCTGCGCGAGGCCGTGAAGCAGCTTGCCAAGCGGCTCCCCAAGCAGTGGGAGCGCCGCGCTGCCCGAGCGGAGGAATACACGCGGACCTATTGGACGGGCGGCACGCTGTTCGAGGAGCTCGGCTTCTACTACGTCGGCCCCATCGACGGGCACGACCTCAATGTCCTGCTCCCCGTTCTGAAGAATGTACGCGACGCCGACCATGGCCCGATCCTCGTCCACGTCGTCACGAAGAAAGGCAAAGGTTATCCGCCGGCCGAGGCTTCGGACGACAAGTACCACGGCGTGAACAAGTTCAACGTCGTCACCGGCGCCCAGGTGAAGGTCAAGCCGAACGCGCCAAGCTATACGAAGGTGTTCGCAGACAGCCTCATTGCCGAAGCGCGCAAGGATCCGAAGATCGTTGCCGTCACCGCGGCCATGCCCTCGGGCACCGGCCTCGATCTCTTCGGGCAGGAGTTCCCGGAGCGCACGTTCGACGTCGGCATCGCCGAGCAGCACGGCGTCACCTTCGCCGCCGGCCTCGCCACAGAAGGCTACAAGCCGTTCTGCGCCATCTACTCGACCTTTCTTCAGCGCGCCTATGATCAGGTCGTGCACGACGTCGCCATCCAGCGTCTGCCGGTGCGCTTCGCTCTTGATCGCGCGGGCCTCGTCGGCGCCGACGGCCCGACGCACGCCGGCGCCTTCGACATTGCCTATCTCGGCTGCCTCCCTGATTTCGTGATCATGGCCGCGGCGGACGAAGCCGAACTTCGCCACATGGTCGCGACTGCCGCCGCCATCGACGATCGCCCGAGCGCCTTCCGCTATCCGCGCGGCGAAGGCGTCGGCGTCGAGCTTCCCGAAGTCGGCGTCCCGCTCGAGATCGGCAAGGGCCGGATCATCCGCGAGGGCTCGGCCGTCGCCATTCTCTCGCTCGGCACCAGGCTCGCCGAGAGCCTCAAGGCCGCCGATCAGCTCGCAGCCCTCGGCCTTTCGACCACGGTGGCCGACGCGCGCTTTGCAAAGCCCATCGACGAGGATCTCGTGCGCCGCCTCGCGCGCAACCACGAGGTCCTGATCACCATTGAGGAAGGCTCGATCGGCGGCTTCGCGACACAGGTTCTGCAGTTCCTCGCGACCTCGGGCCTACTCGACGGCGGCCTCAAGGTTCGCCCGATGGTGCTCCCCGACACCTTCATCGACCACGACAAGCCCGAGCGCATGTACGAGCAGGCCGGCCTCGGCGCGGCCGGGATCGTTGCAACCGTGCTCGGCGCTCTCGGCCGCCCCGTCCAGGCCAACGAGGTCGGTGAAAGGGCTTGAGGGGACTCAGCGCCGCATCCGACATCACCTGAGCGTCGGAATACGGCTCACCGCGCAGGGCGTGGTTTCCCGTGCCTTAATGCAATCGATAAAATGCAAGCACCGACCTTCACCGGCGCCTCATGTTAACGTTGGTAAATCATGGAATTGGAGGCGTAATTCCGGCAAATTTGAAACATCCGGCGCCTGAGCGGGAAATGCCGCGTCGGAGAGACGCCATGCGTGGTCTCCATCGCCGCCGGGTGCGTCCGCCATTCTCAGGAGTTGCTTTATGTCCGCAGCCGTCATGGAAGAACAGCTTCTGGTCGCGCTCGGAACCGACGCCGACCTGAGCGCCGCGGGCTGTGCCGCCGAGGCCGCGAGCCCCGTCGGCATCATCGTGCGCCGTGGTATGCACTATCGTGGTGCATGGGCATGGCAGCATGGCGTCTATTCATTCACGCCCGCCGGCTACAGCGAAGCGACGCTCAACGCCCAGACCATCGACGAAGCGCTCGCCGTCACGCGCCAGATTGCGCTGAAGTAGACTGCGCCTCAACGTTCTTCGTCCCGCGCCTCAGTCCCGCGCCCGGCCTGGAACCCAGCCGGGCGGCGCCATCTCGAAACCGCTGAACTCGAAGGCCGGGCTGACCGTGCATCCGACCAGCGTCCACGCCCCTGTGCTCGCCGCGCTCTGCCACGCGCCCTCGGGCACCACGACCTGCGGTCGCGCGCCGGCCGCCATGTCATTGCCGAGCGTCGTCACCGCCACCCCTTGCCCATCGTCCGACATCGACAATTCGAGCGACGCGCCGGCGTACCAATGCCAGATCTCCACCGCATCCACGCGGTGCCAATGGGATCGCTCGCCGGCCTGCAACAGAAAGTAGATCGCTGTGCCCGCGCCGCGGCTGCCGTCCGATGCCTCATGCCGCCACGTCTCGACGTAGTGCCCGCCCTCAGGATGCGGCTTCATGCCGAGGGTCGCGATGATTTCATCGGGTGTCATTGTTTCTCTCCGCGGGCTGCTGGAAAGAGATTCTCCACCTCTGTCGTGGCGCCATGCCCGCGGCCCGAGCCCTCAAACATAGCTCGCACGGCGAATTCAGCGGCAGCTAAGCTCGCGCTCGCGCGCCTGTAAGGCATCGACCGTCGCGCGGTTGGCCGGCGACATTGCCGCGCGTGCCGCAGCCTGATCGCGGAAGCACGAGGATGTATCGAAGACTTGGCGTGCGCGCGCCGTCGTGAAGCAATAGCCATGGCTGTGCCAGATGGCATTGCGTCGGAACCAGAGCTCGTCGCAGCTTGTCACGGCGGCTGGCGGTGCGGTGGACGGCGCAGGTGGCGCACGCGGTGCGGGCACTGGGACGGCTGCCGGTTGAGCACGCGGCACGGCGACGGTGCGACAGCACGCGATCCAGTTGCTGTGTGCCCAGCCGCTCATGCCATCGATGAGTTCGACCCGACGCCAAGGCCCTCGGCTCTCGTGCACCTTGAGCAGTGTGTCCGGCCCCATGGTGCCAATGCGCACGTCGCTCGGCAGCGGGCCCGTCCTGAGCGCGAGGAAGTTGTCCCCTTTCGGATCGAGACCGGTGACATAGTGGAACTGTTGAGCGACGGCCGGCGGCATCCCGCGCGGCTCGGAGCGCGGCGCGGGCGACGGAGCCTCGGCCATGCGCGGCGAGGCTGGCGGGGCGCCGGCACCGGCGAAGGCCACCTCATCGACGAGCGAGGAATTCTCCCAGGGGATCTGCTCCTCGTTCGTTTCTTTCTGAACGTCGGCGCGCACGCGGCGCATCACCGCGTGCACATCGGCGCCCATGAGCGGCATGTGCTGGAGCAATGCCTTGGTGAAGGGGCTGTTGCGGCCCGATCCGTCCAGCGCGACATTCCCCGGCTGGGTCGAATAGACGATGAACGAGCCGACGCCGGCATAGACGCGCGCGAGGCCCTTGGCCGTCCCGGCCGAGCGCGTCTTCTCGCCAGCCGCAGCGATCCCCTCGGCAAAGGGGTTGTCGCGACAGGCATCGAGGATGACGATGCGCGTGCGCGAAAGCCGCGACAAGTCGGCGAGCAACGCGTTGAGCGGCACGAACTGCCGCTTCACACCCTCTTCACTCTCGATGCGCGCATCGACGGGCGCCAGATAGTTCTCGCCGCCCATTTGCAGGGCGTGGCCGGCGAAATACACGAGCGAGAGGTCGTCAGGCTGGAGCTGCCGCGAGAACGCAGCGAAGGCGTTCAGCATTGCGCTGCGCGACAAGTCGAGTTGCACCGTCACATCCCAGCCGAGATCGCGGAGACGTCTTGCGATGTCCTGTGCATCGCTCACCGGATTGGCGAGCACGGATGTGTATTGATAGGCGGAATTGCCGACGATGAAGGCGCGCCTCGTCGCGGCATCGGCGTTCGCGGCGGCGATCGTAAGCACTGCCAGAAGTGCAGCAACGAGTTTCAGGGCACGCGACAGAGAAGCCTGCATCGAGCTCCGCTCCTTAGTTTCCGGACCGAAGCAATAGCCGATGCAGGCCCGCATTTCTACGCGGCGGGAAGCGCGGGCTCGGCGCTCGGCACTTTGACGGCCGGCTTATGCGCTGCGGCTTCCGCCGGCGTCGCGAAGGCAGCCTCGTTGCGCTGTACCCACTGATCGAGGAGGGCGACGCCATTTGCGACGCCCACCTCCGGCTTCCAGCCGAGCACGCGCTCGAGCTTGCGGATGTCGCTGATGTAGACGCGCTGGTCTCCCGGGCGCCAATCATCAAAGCGCAGCGGGATCTTGCGACCGAGCCGCTTCTCGAGAGTATCGACCAGATCGACCAGCGACAGGAGCTGGCCGGGACCGCCACCGATATTGAAGGCCTGCCCCTTGATCTTGTCCGGTGCGACGATCGCCGCCTCGTAGGCGCGCACGAGATCATCGACATAGAGCACGTCGCGGACCTGCTTACCGTCGCCGAAGATGGTGATCGGCCGGCCGAAGCGCGAGGCGATCGTGAACCAGGCAACCCAGCCCTGATCCTCGATGCCGAACTGGCGCGTACCGTAGATGCACGACTGCCTGAAAGAGGTCGCCGGGATACCGTACATCCGCGCGAAATCGAGCGTGTACTGGTCGGCCGCGCCCTTCGAGCAGCCATACGGCGACAGGAAGTCGAGGGCCTGCTCCTCGTCGATGCCGTGGGGGCGATCGACATAGGCATAACGGCTGCCGCTCAGCTCGTAGCGAGCGCCTTCGATCTTGCCGTAGACCTTGTTGGTCGAGGCAAAGATGAAAACCGCCTCCGGGCAATGGCGCCGGACGGCATCGAGCAAGTTGAACGTGCCGAGTGCATTGATCATGAAATCCGTCCGGGGATCCGTGACGGACGTCGTTACGGCGACCTGGGCTGCCAGATGGATCACGGCATCGAACCGCCGTTCGGTGAACACGCGCTCGACGGCCGCGCGCTCGCGGATATCCACGCGCTCGAAATCGAACGACGTGCCGTCGCGCAGCCAGTGCAGGTTCTGATCGGTGCCATCGCGCGAAAGATCGTCGAGCACCGTGACGCGCCAGTTGCGTGTGCCGAAGTAGCGGGCTGCGTTGCAACCGACGAAGCCGGCGCCCCCCGTAATCAAAACCCTCTTACTGCGCATTGCTTCTCCTCGTGCCCCACCACAACCGCAATTGTGCGCCCGTCTCTGACCGCACGCGGGTATTTTCGCGGAACCCGCCGCCGACTAAGACGCCGTGATCCGCCAAAAGGTTCAGATCGCAAACAGTACCTTATCGGACATGAACAAAACCCGCGCCGTGCGCAACGGCCGGTTCGTCGAGCAGGCTGCCGGTATTGCAGGCGCGCATCACCCAAAAGTGCAACAGCGACACAATGGAACCTTTCGCGACAGGCGGCGTTCATGCCGGGTTCATCTGGGGTTGCGCAGGGAGCGGGGGCGACTTAAGTCGGCTGCGTAGCGCATGGAGCGTCCGCATAAAATGAGAATTCTTGTCACCGGGGGGGCGGGCTTCATCGGCTCCCACCTCACCCGACGTTTGCTCGCCGACGGTCACGAAGTTCACGTCATCGATAACGAATCCAACGGCTTACGGAGCGCGGTTCCGAGTGGAGCCGAGTTCGTCCGCGGTGACGTCACGCGCCCCGAGGACCTCGAGCAAGTCTTCGCCAGGAAGCTCGACGCAGTCTGCCACCTCGCAGGCCAGGTCTCGATCATCCGCGCCTTCGACAATCCCGTAGGTGACCTCCGGACCAATACCGAAGGCACCGTGAATGTCGTACAGCAGTGCGTGAAGCACCGCGTGCCCCGTCTCATCTATGCAAGTTCGATGACGGCCTATGGCGACTGCGGGCAGGTGCCGACGCCCGAGAGCGAACCGTGCAAGCCAGATTCCTATTACGGCATCACCAAGTTTGCCGCAGAGCGTTACGTTCATGCCACAGCCATCCGGCCTGACCTCGACTTCGACTTCCGCGTCACGTCGCTGCGCATGTTCAGCGTCTATGGTCCTGGCCAGGCCCTCGACAATCCTTACCAGGGCGTCCTCGGCATCTTTATCGGCCGCCTCATCCGCGGCGAGCCGATCATCATCTTCGGCGATGGCGAACAGACGCGCGACTTCGTCTACATCGGCGACATTGTCGAGGGCTGGGTCACCGCGCTGAAGAACGACAAGGCTGCAGGCGGCATCTTCAATCTCGGCAGCGGGCGCTCGACATCCATCAACGACCTCGCGAGCTATGCCGCCGGCGCCTTTGGCCACAAGTCCGGCGCCTATGACATCCGTCACGCACCGGGCCGCCCCGGCGAGCAGCGCCGCGTTCAGGCCGACATTTCGCACGCGCGCGCTGTCCTCGGCTGGGAACCCCGCACGCGCCTCGAGGACGGCCTTGCCGAGACGGTGCGTCAGGGCCGAGCCGGTACGGGCAGCTGAGGACACCCATGAAACTTCTGCTCGTCACTTCGTGTGATCCCTGGACGCGCAGCGTCTCGACCATCCACCACTACGTCACCACCGGCCGTGCGCTCGGCCATGACGTAGCTCTTTACGGCCCGCCGAATGATGAACTGCCCGGCGTGCCGCACACGACCGATCTCGACAGCATCGATCTCGCGCTTTTCGTGATCCAGGTGCCGGGCGACTTCCCGCAGATGCCGCATCTCGCGCGCCTCATCGACACGATCCCGCGCGAGAAGCGCGCCGTCGTGGATCTCTGGGGTCGCTTCAATGAAACGATCTTTGTCGATCACGACTTCAATCATCTCGAGAAGCTCGATGGTCATCTCGGCTGGGAATGGGAGGACGCATTCCGCGCTACTTCCGACACGATACTGCAGCCAACGCTGAAACCTCTGCGCCCCGATGTCGGTTCGTTCCTCTTTCATGCCTTCGCACCCGAGGCCGTTGCCGCGCCAGAGACCAGCGCCGAGAAGGCCGCCGCACGTTGGCGCGACAGCGAGCGCTGGTTCGGCGTCGCCTATGTCGGCAGCAACTGGCAACGCTGGGAGCAGGTGCGCGACTTCCTCAAGGCCCATGCCCCTGTACGCAAAGAGATCGGCTGGGCGGGCCTCATCGGCTGGGATTGGAAAGAGCGCCCCGAGTGGGCCGCTCAACAGGGTATTGTCGGGATCGATACCGATCCCGAGCTCCTGCTCGGCATGGATGTGACCGTCAAGAACGGCGTCCGCTTCGACGAGATCTTTCGCTATCTCAATCAGGCGAAGTTCGCACCCATCTTCCATCGCCCGCTGTTCCGCTACCTGAACTTCGTGACGGGACGCTCCTTCGAGACCTTCCACGCCGATAGCGTGCCCCTGCTCATGCTGCCGAAGCCCTTTGTCGAGGCCATTTACGGGCCCGCGGCGCTGGCGCTCGTGCCGGACGAGGATATTGCCGGCTATCTGACCAAGGCCCTCAAGGAGCCTGAGCCGATCTGGGATGCCGTGATCAAGACGCGCGCGCATCTCGCGAAGCATCACTCCTATGCCCACCGCTTCGAAGAGCTGGCCGCGCTCACCGCCGGACGCAAGCGATGAACATCCTGTTCGTCATGAAGCATCGCGGCAATGCCGGGAACACGCACGCCGTTGCGGACTACATGCGCGTTGCGCCCGAGTTCGGCCATCGCGTCGCGATCTTCGGGCCGACACTGCCGTGGCTCCCCGAGATCAATTTCTCGGATCAGGTTCGCGACTTCGATAAAGCCGTCTATCTCTTCGAATCCGAGATCTACCGCCTGAGCCCGGTGCGCGAGGCCATGCTGGTCGGCGGCATCGCGCGCAAGGACCGCATGATCCTCGACATGGATGGGATGTATAACCCCGTCATCTGCCTCGATGGCTACGACCGCAATCACGATACCGAGGAAGAGCGCGCGCCATGGTTCGAGCACTACCACGCGCTCGCTGATCGCGTTCACAAGCCAACGATCGCGCCGCCAGCCACGCCGCGCGACGTGCCGCTCACCTTCTACGGTTATGACCCGGCCCTCGAGACCAATCCCAAGACCGCGCCGGAAAAAATCTACGACATCCTCCACGTCGGCCATAACTGGTGGCGCGGTCGCGATATCGAGAAAGTGCTGCTGCCTGTGGTCGCCAAGAACCGCAGCAAAATCGGCCGCATTTGCTTCATCGGGCTCTGGTGGGACAAGGCGCCGACGGAGCCGGGCTCCGGCAACCCGCTCGCCTTTGCCTTTGATACGGAAGCCTTCAAGCGCCTCAATATCGAGACGCAGGACTCGGTCATGTACGACAAGGTCGTGCACACCATGAGCCAGGCGAGGATCAACATCTTCACGCAGCGCCCGGTGCTCCATCACCTGCGTCACCTGACTCTGAAGTACTTTGAAATCTTCTACGCCGATACCATCCCCCTGCTCGTGCTCGATGCCAATCATGCTGCCGACGTCTATGGCCCGGCAGCGCGGGAACTCATCCTCACTGCGGGGGGCGCAGAGGAAAAGATCATGGACGCCCTGGCGCGGCCGGATCGCTATCGCGAGATCGTGCAGGACGTGCGTCGCCATCTCGCGAAGCATCACGGCTATGAGCTGCGCATGCAGGAGCTCGCAGCGGCGCTGAAGAACTGATGGCCTTGCGGGAGAGCAGCGCACGATGAAGCTGGTGTTCGTCTACTGGGGCTTCGAGAACGCCGGCAGCATGCTGGACCTCAAGGGCTACGCGCGCGCCGCCGAGGCCGCGGGGCACCAGGTGACCGTCTACGGTCCGCCCGGCCACGTGTTCGCCCTCGACTACTCGAAAGATCTTGCGAATGCGGACGCGGTCGTCTTCGTCGTCGAATGGACGACGGAGCTGCAGTTCGGCGACCGCCTCGACTGGCTGCGTCTCATCGCGTCGGTCCCGCGCAGCCGTCGCGTCGTGATCGATTGCGACGGGGCCTACAACGAGCAGATCGACTTCCGCGGCGACTACAATCACAAGACGCCTGAGAAGAGCCGCGCCTGGATCGAGATCTGCGACAGCATTGCCGACAAGATCTGCCAGCCGACGCTCAAGCCCGAGCGCGCGAACGTCATCCCCTTCCTCTTTCACATCTACGATCCCGCCTGGGAGACGCCGCTCGACTTCTCCGCCAAAGACTTCGGCATGATCTATGTCGGGCACACGAAGTTCCGCTGGCACGGCATGTCGCAAGTCCTGCGCGGCATCGAGCCCGTGCGCGACAAGCTAGGCCGCATCGGTCTTGTCGGTGAAGGCTGGGACGCGCCCCTAGAGTGGACCGAGTGGAAAGAGATCCGCGACGACTATTATGTCGATCGCGACTATCTCAAGCGGCTCGGCGTCGAGGCCCTTGGTGCGGTCAAGTACAACGAAGTCATCGCGACCATGAGCCGGGGCATCTTCAATCCGGTGATCTACCGCCCGCTCTTCGAGCGGCTCGGCTTCGTGACCTGCCGCACGTTCGAAACGCCGGCCTCCGGCACAATCCCGCTCTTTCTGCTGGACGTCGATTACGTCCGCGGCATCTATGGGGCCAACGCCGAGGCACTGGTGCTCGGCCCGCGCCCCGAGGAAAAGATCCTCGATGTTGTCAGCCGCCCGCAGCATTATGCCGATATCGTCATGGGTATCCGCGAGGACTTCCGCCAGCGCCACAGCCCCGCGACGCGCCTGAAAGATCTGATCGAGATCATCGAATCCTAGTGTGATGACAGAAGCGAGCAGGCCAAGTCTCGTTTCCGGCGACCGCGCAATCGGGCGATCTGCACCCGCGCGGCGCATGGGGCTGCGCTACGGCTTCAACGAGATCAACGGCTGGTGGCACCTCTCGGAAGGCCCGCACGGCGCAGAAGTCCGCCGGCGCCTCCGGCTCATGGACACGCGGCTCGTCCGCATCTTCGTTTTCGACCCTCAGGTGCCCGATCCGTTCGCCGACTGGCGCAGCTTCAGCGTCTACGTGCAAGGCGTGCTCGATGCCGGCGCTGTGCCGATGATCACCTTCGCCCGCTTTGAACCGCCCTTCGACAGTCCCCATAACATCCGCACGTTCGTCGCGCGCTGCCGCGAGATCGTGTGGAGCGCGATCGAGCAGTGGGGCGGCGAATGCGTCAAGGGCTGGTACTGGTGCATCTGGAACGAGCCGAACAACCCGATCATCGGTGGCGGCCTGACGTATGAGCAGTACCTTCGCATCTACGTCGAGGTCGCAACGCGCATTCATGAGCTTCTGGCACCGCACCTCCGCGGTCAGAAAGCGCGCATCGGCGGCCCGGCCATCGACGGCAATCATCGCGCCTATTGGATGGATTGGATTGCCCGCATCGTCGAGGACGTGGATGACCGTCTCCTCGGCTTCATCTCATGGCACCGCTACGGTGACTGGCGGCCGGCCGTGACGAGCCGCTCGCTCGGCCTCGAGATGTGGGGCGCACCCGACGCGCCGCTAGGTCCTACGCTCGAAGCGCTGCTCATGGCACAAACTCCGAGTTTCGAAGGCCGTGCCCGCGGCGTCGCACGCCTGCTCAAGGGTCGCGACATCCTCAACATCTGCGGCGAGCTGAATGCCATATCGCATCACGAGAAATACTATACGCTCGGCCTCAACCAGAACGTTTTCGGCGCCGCATTCTACATTTCCGCGCTCATCCATCTCATTCGCGGCGGTGCCGATGCCGAGATGCGCTGGACCGCGACTGCGCACGGCGACGACGCCTATGGCCTCCTCTCAATGCGGGGCGAACCTATGCCGGCGGCACTGGCCAAGCAGGTCTTTACTCAGCACGTGCGCTTCGGCGATATCCTGCGCTTCCCGCAGGAGCACCCCGACTATCCTGAAATCGACGCGCTTGTTGCCTCTCACGAGGATGGGCGGCTCAGCGCCGTGTTCGTCAATACGTCGCGAAAGCCGGTTGCCCTGAAAGCTGCGGAATGGGACGGCGGCCTCGGGATCTGCAACGAGGTCCTGCGCCTCGACACGGGAACCGGCGGCCGGGTCGACCGCGCGCCGTTCGACGGCACCGTGCAGATCGATGGTTACGGTCTCGCCATCGTGACCAATCGCGCGGCATCGACCATAATCGACTGACAATCAAGTACGGGCTGAGGGAGACGACGGGTGGACAAGGCATTCGGCTGGATCGGCGAGATCTTTCAGACGCTGCTGCGGCTCGTGCCGTGGCTGGTCATCGTGCCCGCGACCCATGCCGGCGTTGCGTTCGTCCACGGACATCGCGTGAAGAAGTGGGAACCGGGCCTGCACTGGTACTGGCCCGTCGTCACGACCTACAAGATGATGATGACCGTCCGCCAGACGCAGAAAATCCAATCAAAGGTCATCATGAGCGCCGATCAACAGACAATCATCGTCGGCGCGCTCGTCACCTACTACGTCGATGACATCGTCGCGGCGCTCGCACACATCGCCGACCTCGCCTCGGACGTCATTGAACGTTCACAGGGCGCGATCCTCAATGAAGTCAGCAAGCACACGCTCTCAGAGATCCAGGCGGACCGCTGGGCGTTCAATGCCAAGCTCAAGGATGTCGCTGGCGCGGCGCTCAACGGTTATGGCGTGCAGATCCTGCAGATCCAGCTCACCGAGCTCGCGCCGACGCAGTCTCTCGCCTTCAATGGCCACGCGGCCGTCGGCAATTACTCGCTCTGGAGCGGGTTCTAAGCGCGCCTAGCCCTTCACCCAGTACACACCCCACTCGTCTATTCGGATGATCGGGTCGGTGATAGCGTTTGCAGCGCGGTACTCGTCGACCGCCGTGCGGTGCGCCTCGAAGAGGAAGTAGTCATCAGCGATAAGCGTGCCGCCGTGCGAGAGCTTGGGGTACAGGTTCACGATCCCATCACGCGTGCTCTCATACATGTCCCCGTCGAGACGCAGCACTGCGAGTTGCTCGACTGGCGCCGTCGGCAAAGTGTCCTTGAACAGCCCTTCCAGGAACACAACCTGCTCGTCTAGCAGGCCGTAGCGCGCGAAATTCGCCTTCACCTCAGCGAGCGATACGGCGAAATCCTTCCAGGTGTGGAATTCCGCGCCCGCGTCGGGAGCTACGCCTTCCGTCGGCGGCGGCAGGCCGGCGAAGCTATCGGCGGCAATCACCCGGCGGTATGTGATGCCGTAGGCCTTGAGCACCGCGCGCATCATCATGACGGCACCGCCGCGCCACACCCCCGTTTCCATGAAATCGCCGGCGATACCCGCATGAATGACCCGCTCGCATTCACTGCGCACGTTCTCCATGCGCTTGAGGCCGATCATGGACGGTGCCGCCGAGGGCCAATCCCAGCCCTGCTCGCGATACTCCTCGTAGTAGGCATCGACCTTCGAGGACGGCAGCGGCGGATCGCGGTTGAGCCGCCCGACGAGGCTGTCGCGAACGAGATCGAGATAGGCCGAGCGCAGCCTTGCAATGTCGGCGGCTTCGACCTTCGCGTGCTCGGTGGTCGTCGGCTGGGGCATGAGCGGCTTTCCTCGGCGCCGGACCATTAGGCGCCATAAGAGACTCTAGCAGAGTTCCGCGTCACGCGCGCCGCGGTCACTTGCATGACGCAAAAGTGCGTGCCAGCCTGAATGCCCGCCTACTCTCGCCATGGTGCCCCATGACAAAAATCACCGAGATCGCCTTCGGCCTGCGCTTTCCTGAAGGCCCCATTGCCATGCCGGACGGAACTGTCCTCCTCGTCGAGATCGAGCGCGGCACGCTCACCCGCATTCATCCAGACGGGCGCACGGAGGTCGTCGCCGAGACGGGCGGTGGCCCCAATGGCGCAGCCATAGGCCCGGACGGCGCCTGCTACATCTGCAACAACGGCGGCTTTGCGTGGGTGCGCGGCAATGGCACGCTGCGCCCGCACATGCAGGCCGAGGACTACAAGGGCGGGCGCATCGAGCGCGTCGATCTCGCGACCGGCCGCGTGGATGTCCTCTACACGCACGGGCCCAACCACAAGCTAAACGGGCCGAACGACCTCGTCTTCGATGCGCATGGCGGCTTCTATTTTACCGATCTCGGCAAGGTGCGCGACCGCGAGCAGGATCGTGGCTGCGTCTACTATGCCAAGACCGACGGCAGTCTCATCAAGGAAGTTGCCTTCCCCCTGATGACGCCGAACGGCTGCGGCCTCTCGCCGGATGGCCGCACGCTCTACGTCGCCGAGACCTGGACGGGCCGCGTATGGGCCTATGACATCACGTCCCCTGGCGAAGTCTCAAAGACACCCTGGCCGGCGCCGAGCGGCGGTCGCCTGCTTGCCGGTGTCGGCGGGTTCAATCTGTTCGATTCCATGGCCGTCGATGCAGCCGGCAATGTCTGCGTTGCGACGCTCTTCAATCCGGGCATTACGGTGATCTCGCCGGATGGCGCGCGTGTCCGCCACATCCCGATCGCAGGTGACGCCTATGTAACGAACATCTGCTTCGGCGGGAGGGATCTCGCGACGGCCTTCATCACGCTCTCGATGACGGGGCGGCTTGTCAGCCTTCCGTGGGATGGCCCCGGCGCGAAGCTGAATTACCTCAACACGTAGCATCGCACCTGCTGCACGATCACAAAATTGGGGATCGGCGGGCGCCACCCGCCGATCCCCGATCCGCTCAGAGACTTTTTGATCGAGCGTCAGTGGATCTTCATGCTGACGCCAATCTTGATCGTGTCGATCGTGGCTTCGACTTTCGACGGCAACGTTCCCAACGGCATCCCGCCGATACTCGCATCGAGATCGTGTGTCTTGCTGCCGAGGTCGACGTGATTGTATTCAATGCGCGCCATCACTCTCGGTGAAAGCGCATACTCAAGCCCCGCGCCGACAACCCAGCCGACATGCGTCGCATCGCCATTCAGTCGGACGCCGATGCCAAAACCATCCCTCACATTGGTCTCGACATTGCTCCAGGCGACGCCTGCGAGGCCATAGATCATTGCGCGGTCCATCGCGAAACCGACACGTCCGACCAGCATCGCGAGCCAATCGGATTTGCGGCTGCAGTTGAGGAACAACACGCACGTCTCGCTACCGCTGACATCGAGCCCGGACCACGATCCTTCAATGCCCAGTACCGTCTGCCCCATCTGATAGTTGTAGCCGACGTGCGCACCCCACAGGGCGCCGTTCATATCGTAGTCCGTGTTGATACCCGAGCCGCCGAAAGCAACTTCGCCGGAAGTCTGCCCGGTCGCCAGTCCGACGTGGCCGCCAAGATAGAGACCGGTCCAGTTGTAGCGGGGCGGGCTATAGTCGTCCTTGAGCGAGCCCCCGGCCATCGCGCTCGATGAAATAAGCGCACTCACGCTGAAAATCGACGCAATCGCAGACGTTGCAATCCATGATCTTGCCATTTGCGGCGTCCCCCGTTTGGCGTTCCCGAATTGGAACATGGAGGTCGCTAGCACACGCGGGCGATTCTGGCCTGTTGCCCATCTACGATTGTGACAGAAAATTGGAAGGTGCGATTCGCGCCTGCTTCCTACAGGCTGGCCGCATTGCAGCAAGAACATTCTCCGGACTGCGGATCTTCGAGCATGGATGGCCGTGCTGCTCATGCCGAAGCCGTCGGCGACCAGCCGTGACATGGCCCCAGACCTGCAGCATCGAGGCTGGCTGCCGGGCGTGTTCCCTGGAAGAATGACCATGACAGTGGTGGCCGGCCGCAACGCGCGGTGTGCCACGCCATAAAGTCACGGAGATCGCACATGAGCAACGGCGCCGAGTACACGCCCCCGAGTGTTTGGACCTGGGACAAGGAAAGTGGCGGACGCTTCGCGAATATCAATCGCCCCATTGCGGGGGCAACGCATGAAAAGGAGCTGCCTGTCGGCAAGCACCCGCTCCAGCTTTACTCGCTGGCGACGCCCAACGGCGTGAAGGTCACGATCATGCTCGAGGAACTACTTGCGCTCGGCCACAAGAGTGCCGAGTACGATGCCTGGCTCATTCGCATCGGCGAGGGCGACCAGTTCGGATCGGGATTTGTCGCGATCAATCCCAACTCGAAAATTCCCGCCCTCCTCGACCGCACGGATCCGAGCAAGCCGAGACGCGTCTTCGAGTCCGGCTCGATCCTCCTCTATCTCGCGGAGAAGTTCGGGGCATTCCTGCCCAAAGACCTCGACAAACGTACCGAGGCCCTGAACTGGCTGTTCTGGCAGATGGGGGCCGCCCCGTATCTCGGCGGCGGCTTCGGACATTTCTACGCTTATGCGCCCGCCAAGTGGGAGTATCCGATCAACCGCTTTGCCATGGAGGTGAAGCGACAGCTCGATGTGCTGGACCGCCATCTTGCCGACAACACCTATCTCGCCGGCGACCAATACACCATTGCCGACATGGCCGTCTGGCCCTGGTATGGCGCGCTCGCCAAGGGCCTGCTCTACGGCGCGGGTGAGTTCCTCGACGGGAAAAGCTACAAGCATGTCAACCGCTGGACCGACGAGATTGCCCAGCGACCTGCCGTGAAGCGCGGGCGCATGGTCAATCGCGTCCAGGGCGATCCAGCAAGCCAGCTTCGCGAGCGTCACGACGCCAGCGACTTCGATACCAAGACACAAGACAAAGTCGGCGCGTAGTTGCAACGCGGCAGGCGTGCTTAATTGTACGCCCGCCTGCCGGCGATGCGCTCGCGTCAGCTACGCTTGCGCCGCGGCACGACGTCCTTGAATGCGTCGAAGCCCTTCCAGGCCGGCTCCTTGGGCGCAACACCTTCGCAGGGAACGTACGGCGAGGCCTCCCCGGATCGCAAATTGGGGATATAGCGCGGGCAGTTCGGAAAAATGTGCTCCGGCACGACGCGCACGATGTTCTGGGCGCCAGGCATCCCGCCCATCAGCGGATCATCCTCGTGGACGGTGGCGCGGCCGTTGACGCGCAGCCGCTTCGGCTTCTCGCCCATGTCGATGAACAGCAACCCCACATAGGGGTTGCTTCGCATGTTGCCGAGGCTCTTGAACATTCCGTTGCCGTCGTAGTCCGGGAAGACGAGCAGATCAGGCGCCTGAATGCTCACGAAGCCCGGGGGACCGCCCTTGAACGAACAGTCGGGGTGCCCCTCCGCATCAGCAGTCGCGAGGAAGAAGAAGCCCACGCCTTCGATGAAAGCCTTATCCTCATCCTTGAACGTGTTGCGCCACAAGCGCTCCACGAGACGATCCGCGAGCGGCCTCGAGCCGAACTGATCCTGAAGCTCGCGATTGCCGTCATGGTACATGGGCATGGCCAGCACCTCCGACTGAGACGATCCGATATCCTAGCGCCTGGAAGATGCCGGAGCCAGCGATCGGCCGGATGCTGCCGATACGCGGCTTCGGCGCACGCGAAAATGGCCAATATCCGCCATCTCCACTTCGCGTCGAGCCAGCACCGATTACCTATCCACGTTCATAACGACGTACAAATACGATTGAGCTTGGCGCGACCGAATTGGGGGTCGACACTCCTCCGATATTTTAGGAGGGAGGTTTCGAGATGCCCAATGCAAGCGTGATCAATCTCGATGTCGTTCGTGACGCCGCGCTATCCCACGAACCCTACGACTTCTTCTGCGCCTCGAGTTTTCTGCAGCAGGATGCGATCGACGACCTGCGAGACGACTTTCCCGACATCAAAAAGCCCGGCTACCTAGCGGTCGATGAGGTGCTGCTCAAGGGCCGTTTCAAGACTTTGATCGACGAGATCGAGGGCCCCGAGCTTACCGAGGCGCTCTCCCAAAAATTCGGCAAGGATTTGCATCGCTATCCGCGTCTCACCACCATTATGGGGCGTTCACAAGCCAAGTACGGCGCGATCCACACGGACGGCGCGTCCAAGGTCATGACCATGCTCGTCTACTTGAACGACGACTGGGAGGAGGATCAGGGCGGCCGGCTGCGCGTGCTCTACGACGGCGAGCATTACGAGCCCTATGCACTTGAGATCCCGCCAACCATGGGCCAGGTCTTTGCTTTCATGCGCGCCGATAATTCGTGGCACGGGCACCGGCCGTTCACGGGAGATCGCAAGGTCGTGCAGGTCGCCTGGATCAAGGATCAGGCCGAGCTCGACCGGAAGAAAAAGCGCAACAACGCAGCGCAGTTCTTCAAGTCCATCTTCGGCAGGTGAGCATCCGGGAGGGGCAGAGCGCTGTCGCGTCTCCAAGGGAGGGAGATGCGCCGTCCGTAACCGATAGCCTGGGTTGGACTGTGCCAGCCGGATACAAGCTGCGCTGGTGTCCCGAATCCGAAGTTCGCCGCACGTCGATGCTCGTGTCGCGAGCGAACTTCGGAATCAGAAGGGGCACTAGCCCCGCGGGCGATTGATCTTCGCAGTTGCGGGAAACAGGAGCGGCGCGGGGTCAACGCGCGTGCCGGCGGCATTCGACACCTCGTAGTGAAGGTGCGGGCCGGTCGAGAAGCCCGTGCTTCCCACGGTTCCGAGCTTCTTTCCCTGGTTGAGAGTTTGCCCGCTTCTCACAGAGATGCTGTGCAGATGCGCATAGAGATGCGTTCTGCCGTTTTTATCGCGCGTGATGACTGCGTTGCCATAACCGCCCCTTCGCCCTGCAAAGGTGACCTTTTGCCCGGATGTCGTGGCGACGATCGGAGTGCCCGTCGGCGCCGCCAAATCGATGCCTGGATGCCATCTGCCTTGATGAAATCGGCTGGTAATCCGCCCATTCGTGAATGGCAACCTGAAGCCCGCGGAAATCGCCGCATTCCCCTTTTTTTGCCCCTTCACTGCAGCCTTGATTGGCGCCTTCCCCGCATTGTGCGTCGTTGAAGCCGACGAAACAGTTGGGATGCTCGCCACGCAGATTGCCGAGAGCAGCCCAATTCCAGCGAGAATGATTGAGGGTTTCGCGCCGCTCGATCCTCGCTTTGTCGCCAGTTTGGTTGACCTGTTCATAGAGATTTCCCCGTGGTTATGCGCACGCCGTCCGGCGCCGCTTCAAGATGTTTGGGTTGATTGGCCGGCGACGACGCTCGCGGTCATGGCCATCAAGGATGGCGTGCCGAATTGCGTCGGGCTCCGTGCGGAAGCCGGCTAGATGACGGAAGGCGGGACGATCGTTTCTCCCCGCGTTGGGGACAAGAGATCGCCCCCGCCGACTAGCGGGATGCAGTACTCGTGCTCAGGCACGATTGCGGACAGAGGGCCGGCCGCCCCAGGATCTCCCGGAGCGCATCCCCGTTGCTGCTGTTGCAGATGAAGGAGATGTAATGGCGATCGTTCACGCCATAACGAGGGATGCCGCAGGACGATGCGAGCACCTGCTCGGCCTGTCCCCAAAGGGTGCGAACCACTTGCTGCGTTTGAGGAGACTTTAGAGAGCTCCACGTTGCTGGGTTCGATTTCCTGGCCGTATCTGCGTACTTCATGACGAACGACATGAGAGCGCCAAGGCCATCGCGATTGGAAATGTTGCCATCGCTCGGCTTGCTCAGCGAGACAAGGTTCACCGATACGTTGAGATCGTGAGTGTAGGCATTGAGCTCGTCGAGCAGGTACGTGAGGTCGACAGCCGAAGTGGCAGCGCCAGGACGAAGATAGGTCTGAACGTACGTGTCGTTGCGGAAGGCGCCCGCGATCTGTCTCGGCGGTGCGAGCTTATCGAGCCGCGGTGGCCGAGGAATCACACGCCCGTCGACCAGGAAATAGCCGTTCTTCTTGACGCTGATGTAGTGCACCGACTCGTGCACGGCGGTCGCCAGATCGTGCTGAGCGCCGCGGCACGACATCCACCGCGTGAAGAATTTCTTGTCGTCGATTTCCCGATAGACGGCAAATCCCCTCGGCGACAGTCGCTCTAGATCGCGCAAGGCTTGGGCCTGGCAACTCCCACTTTTCCCACTCTTGTTTTCCATTGCATCGGCCGACGTCATTACAGCGGCCGCCATTACGAAACCGAGAAGGATTTCTCTTCCCCGTAAACCACGCATTACAACTTCCCCCTTGCTTGCTTACCCGTGCAAGGGCGGAATTGCTTTCGTCAGTTTGTCGTCAGGGTGACCCTCGGTCGACCAAATAGCGGCGCAAAATAGGCCGCCCATCGGTGAGGCTGCAGATGTTATTGGAAATAATGGGCTAAGATGTTGCTCAGGCGTCCGCCCTTAACATTTGGTAATGGTCGAATTGAATCTTGTATGGCTCGATATCAGGTGAAACGCGGCGATCGGGCGACCACGAACAAGGCCGGTTTCCAGCGGAAACCGGCCCTCACAAGCAAGTATTCTGGTATCGCGCGGCGCCGTCAGCGCTCTAGCAACGGCAGCCGAGATTTACGGTGCGAGCCGTGGTGATTGTTCGAGCTGGAAGCATCTGGGTCCGCGCAACATTCTCGACGCGATTGCGGACCACGACGCGATTATGGACGCGTGTTACGACGTTCACCCGATTAATGGGACGAACCTCCGTCGTTGTGACGTGCCGGTGGAGCTGGGTCACATAGTTCACGCGATTGACGTCACGATAGCGCGTGACGTTGTTGACCCTTTGAACGGTATTGTAGCGATACACGGTCTGCGTGCGATCGCTGCCGGTTCCTTGACTGACAACTTGGGTCCGGTTCGTCGTGACGGTTTGCGCCGGCATTGTCCGGGTGCGGGCGACGTTCTCGCGCTTATTTACGACCCGGTTCTGATAGCGAATGCGCGTGACCACATTGACGCGGTTAATGGGCTGCACTCGAGTAACGTTCACGACGCGGCGGGTATGCGTGACGTATCGTGTGTTGTTGACGTCCCGATAGCGCGTACTTTGCGTGACCGGCCTCGTGGTTTTGGTCGAATAGCTGGTGGTCGTACCTGGCCGCGGGCAATCGCGGCATTGAGCTTCGGCCACCATGGACCCAGCCACAAGTGCCGAGGCCGACACTATTGCAGTTGCGGCAGCATATATCAGCACCTTCGCCATCATACTCTCCTCTCTATCCTATTTGAGCGTCAATCTGTGGGGCAACGATTGCTGTCCGATCTCTGAACGGCAGGTGTTCGTGGCCACGTGTCTTCGAGAGAAGGCTGGTCGTAAGCTTCCTCAGACAGCATCGGATAGAATTGCAACGTGATTTATTCGCCCGCTATCCGGGACATTGGGTAGTGGTGTGCGGGGTTTGCACCCAATGCAGGCGCGGGCCTTGCCCGTCGGGGCGGTGGCGGTGCGGCGCTCGATGCGCGTCGATCTCCGGGATCCATTCGATTGCGGCTTCAAGGATGCCGCGTACTTCAGCTGCTTATTTGCGCAGAGAGCGAGCTATTCACTGCGCGCCTACCGGGGCGGGCTCAAGCGCTCGTCGTCTGTCCTCGTGCGCGGCCAAGCGATCGCGCGCAAATGCGGTCCTCGAGTGCGCAAGCCACTGCGCCAAGCAATGCAATCTCACCTTTCAGACCCAAATGCCGACATTCGACGGCGTTCGGCTAATGCGCAGCCACATAATATTTCAATGTACAATTTGGAGCCATGGTGCCTCAGGAGGGACTCGAACCCCCACACCCTCGCGGATAACAGATTTTGAGTCTGTCGCGTCTACCGGTTCCGCCACTGAGGCAACGGCGCGGCACTATAGCCACGCGTCCCTGCGCGTCAATGCGCTGGACTGACAGTCGCGCTATCCCCGCGCGCCTTCCGGGTTAAGGGCCTGGGCAGTGCCGATCATACTGTCGCGCGTCGCGAGACGGGCAAGCTCTCCAGTGCCCCAGCCGTCCGTGCCGGCCGGGCGCATCGGGAGCACCAGATAACGGCAGTCGGCGGTCGAATCGACCACCCGCACCTCGACGCTATACGGAAGCTCCGTGCCGAACTCGGCGAGGACCGCGCGCGGCTCGCGCACCGTGCGGCTGCGGTAGGCACGCGACTTGTACCAGAGCGGCGGCAGGCCGAGGATCGTGCGCGGATAGCAGGAGCAGAGCGTGCACACGACCATGTGGTGCACCTTCGGCGTATTCTCGAGGACGACCAGCTTCAAGCCCGGCAGGTCCATACCCATTTCCTGGACGCCGGCATTGCCGTCCGCAAGGAGGCGCGCCCTGAAGGCCGGATCCGTCCAGGCGCGCGCAACGACGCGGGCACCATTCTCCGGCACCTTGCCATCCCAATCCTCGAGCATATCCTCCACCTCGCGCGCCGTGATGATCCCCTTCTGGATCAGCAGCTCGCGCATCGCGATCTCGAGGAACTCCCATTCCTCGCTCGGCTCCTTGATATCGGGCTGGAAGGGGCCGTGAACGTGCGGATGGTCATGATCGTGATGATGATCGTGGTCGTGGTCGTGGTCGTGGTCATGATCGTGGGTCATGCTGCCCTCCGGGCGTTGTCGTCGTCCGCCTCGAGCCAGTGCTCGTAGATCTCGACGACCAGGCTGTCACTCGGCCCATAAGTGCCCTCGCCGGACCAAAGCTCGTCCATCGTGAAGCGAACCCAGTAGAGCGTCACTTCCGGCGTATCGTAGTGACCGACAGCAAGATGCTCGGGGTTATGGAACTCGCCGAAGCGGCGCTCGATGACGCCGTGCTTGCCGCGCAGGTACCACGGCGTGCGGATGTGAACGGGCTGTGGCTCGAGCTGGTGCTCGGCGCGCACCTTCACAGCCTGTCCGATCTCGAAAGCTGACATCAGCACTTCTCCGACTGCTCGGCGACGCGCGTCTTCACCTCAGCGAGCTTGGCATTCATCTCGTCTTCTGTGACGACGCCTTTCTCGATGAGCAGGCCGCGCAGCGCATATGCCCATTTCTCGTAATAGCCGGACGCATTGTAGTGCTCTGGCGTCAGGCTCTCGATCGTGCGGCGCATCTCATCGACGACCCAATAGCTCCGCGGATTGGAGCGCATGAGTTGCATGAGAGCATCGACGCGCCGCTCCGAGAGCGTCGGCACGTGCTCGTGATTATCGACCGGCCCGCCGGCCTCGCCGCCCATGTCGTGGACGCCACGCTCGGCCATGTCCGCCTCCTATGTCTGCATTCCAGCCATCCTTGCGGCGGCCGGGCCTGCCCGTCAACCACACCTGCACAGATTGACTCGTGGAACGCCGAATTGCCATTGCGCACTTCCCGGCAGGCCCGCTAAATCGCTCGCCCGTACGGGGGAAGCTCATGCTGCGCCGGCTCTACGACTGGACGATGGCCCTTGCGGCCCGCAAGACCGCCGAATGGTGGCTCGCCATCATCGCGTTTGTCGAAAGTTCCGTTTTCCTGATCCCCGCCGACGTTCTCTTCGTCCCGATGGCGCTGGCGCGACCGGATCGTGCCTACCGCTACGCGATCGTCGCCACGACAGCCTCCGTGCTCGGCGGCATCGCGGGCTGGTACCTCGGCTACTACGCCTTCGAGGCCGTCGCTCGGCCAGCGCTCGAGTTCTATGGCAAATTCGAGGCCTTCGAGGCTCTGCGGCAGTCGGCCGACGCTGACATGGTGCTGCTGCTGCTGATCACCTCGGGCCTGTCGCACCTGCCGCCGATCAAGGTCGTGACCATCCTATCCGGCGCGCTGCATGTGAACATATGGCTGTTCATCGCCTCGGCGATCGTCGCCCGCGGCGCGCGCTTCCTGTTTCTCGCATGGCTGCTCAATCGCTACGGTGCGCCGATCCGCCATTTCATCGAGGAACGCCTTGGGATGCTCGCCGCACTCGGCTGCGCAGCTTTGATCGGGTTGTACGTGGTGGTGCGATACGCAGTGTAGGGTATGGGGTTATCTGGGCACACGCACAGATTTCAGCAGGAAGGGTGATCCGAAATGGCCAAGATCGAATTTCCGCACGCCGACGGTCTCCTGAAGAACCCGGCTTATTCGCATGTGGCGGTCGCGTCGGGCGCCCGCACGATCTACATCGCCGGACAAGTCTCGATGGACAGCCAGGGCAACCTGGTCGGGGCCGGCGACCTCGGCGCGCAGACAGAGCAGGTCATGCGCAACCTCGGCACGGCGCTCGCGGCGGCGGGCGCAAGCTTCGCCGACGTTGTGAAGATCACGACCTACGTCGTCGACTATGAGCCGGAGATGCGTCCTATCATCGGCAAGGCGCGGACACCGTTCTTTGCGGGCCGCGAGCCCCCAGCGAGCACGCTCGTCGGCGTCTCCGCACTTGCGGTACCCGGATGGCTCATCGAGATCGAAGCGATCGCGGTCGTCGGCTAAGACGCACTGCGTTCGCCACGAACTGCCAACTCACAAAAAGAGGGGGCTCCGGGTCTCCCCGGTCGGGTGCAGGGTCATGCCGGAGGCATGCCAGAAGCATGCGGCCCTGCTCGCGCCGGCGGCGCGAATTAGTCCCGATCCAACACCACCAATCCATCCACTGCCACCGCGCCCTGCCCCTTGGCGCGCACGATGACGGGATTGATCTCCGCTTCGGCAATCTTTGGCACATCCGACAGCGCGAGTTGCGAGACTGCGGCGACGATCACCGCGAGGGCTTCGAGATCACCCTCGGGCAGACCGCGGAAACCGCGCAGTGGTGCAAAGCCTTTGACCTCGGCGATCATGGCCCGCGCGGACGCTAGATCGACTGGCGCCGGTCGCACGGCGACATCGCCATAGACCTCCGCGAGAATGCCGCCAACTCCGACCGCGACGAGCGGGCCGACGCGCGGATCGCGGCGGAAGCCGACGATGGCCTCGCCGAGCCCCTTGATCATCTCCTGCACGACGACACCATCGATGCGCGCGCCGGGCACTTTTTTCGGCACGTCCGTGAGGAGCGACGCGACTATCGACTTGAGCGCTGCGGCATCGCCGATGCCGACCTTGACGCCACCAACCTCGCTCTTGTGTGCGATGTCAGCGGAGAGGATCTTGGCAACGACTGGATAGCTGAGCTTCAGCGCATCGACACCTGCGGCATCGCTCACTTGCGCGATCGCTGGCACCCGTACGCCGAGTGCCGAGAACAGCTCCAATGCCCGCTGCTCGTTCAGAGTTGCAGCACCTTTGGCCCGATCCAGCGACGCTCGAGCCGCTGCGGGTAGCGCGATCTCTTCACGCGCACGTGGCGGCGTCCAATCGAGGTAAGCGCCGAGCGCATCAGCACACGATTCCGGCGTACGGAAGCCCGCGATACCCGCGTTCGCCAGCAGCTCAAGCGAGCGCTGCGCGTTCGGCAGCAGAAAAGCCACGATCGGCTTCTCGGCCGTCGCCCATTTGGCGAGAGGCGCGACCGCCAGCTCCGGGAAATACTCAGCCGAGGAGCCAACGCCGACCACGACGGCATCGACGCGCGGATCGGCCATGAAGCTCGACATGACCGTGTCGACTACCTCGGGCTTGGTCCCTGCCATGGTCAGGTCGGCAATGGGCGCACCGGGTGCGACGTCGATCTTGAAAGCCGCAAGTCCCTCGCTCAGCGCCTCTGCAGCCGGCACCACTTCAATTCCGCGCGAGCCCAGATGATCCACGACCAGCGCTGCGGCGCCGCCCGTCGTCGTCGTGACTGCCACACGCTTGCCCTTTGGTGGCTTGCGGCCCTTGATGAGCAGCGGCGCCTCGATGAGGCTCTCGAAGTGATCGAGCCGCATGATGCCGCAGTCATCGAGGAAGGCGTCGAGCGCGCGCGTTTCGCCGACCATGGCGCCGGTATGAGACTGCGCGAGCGCCTGTCCGAGATCGGAACGGCCGAGCACATACGCCATCACGGGCTTTCCGACTGCGTGCGCTTTCCGCGCCATCTCTGCGACGCCAACCGGATCGCGCATGGTCTCGAGGAAAAGCAGGATCACGTCGGTGTCGGGGTCATCGACCAGCATGGACGCTAGTTCGCCGACCGTGAGGTCGCACTCGTTGCCGATTGAGACCAGCGTCGAGAAACCGATGCCGCGTGCTTCGCCGCGGCTCACGAGCGCACCGATCATGGAGCCCGACTGCGAGACGAGGCCCGTGCGGCCTTTCGGCAAACGCTCGCGCTCCAGCACGGCGTTCGCCGATAGGGTGAGTGGCCAGTGCGTATTGATCACACCGAGGCTGTTTGGGCCGATGAGCCGCACGCCACCTTCGCGCGCTGCCGCAATCAACGCCGCCTGCCGCGCCTTGCCGGCTTCGCCGCCCTCGGCAAATCCGCCCGCGAAGATCGTCGCCGCCGCAACGCCCGCCTTGCCGCAATCGCGGATGGCCTCGACGACCGAGTTCGTGCCGAGCATGACATAAGCGTGGTCCGGCGGCTCGGGACAGGCGGCCAGCGACGCGTAGCAAGGCTCGCCGAAGAGTTCTTTGTAACCGGGGTTGATCGGATAGATCGTGCCCGTGAAGCCGTGCTTGCGCAGATAGCGCTGCGGGCGCGAGTTGTTCTTCTTCACATCGCCTGAGGCTCCGACGATGGCGACGCGCTCGGGGCGCAGCAGGCGGTCGGCGAATGGTCTGGCCATGAGTTAGAATTCCTCCCTCTCCGGCCCACAATTGATGCGGCAGGCCGCTGCTTTGGGCTATCTCTACCCGATCGGGACATGATCCGCCATATGTCCGGACATCTAGGTGATATGACATGACCACAGGCGTCGAGCGCTACCAGCGGATCGCCCCGCTCTACGACCTCCTCGATGCGCCCTTCGAGGGAAAGCGCTACCGCCCGTTGCGGCGCACGTTGTTCGAGGGTCTTTCCGGGCAGCTCCTGGACGCCGGCATCGGCACGGGGCGGAATTGCGAGTTCTACCCGCCGGATGCCATCGTTACGGGCATCGATTTCAGCCCTGCCATGCTGGAGCGGGCCCGCGCGCGCTGCCCGACGCTCGCTTCCGGTGGCCGGATCCATGAGATGGACGTGACCGCACTCAAATTTCCCGCGGCCTCCTTCGATGCGGCCGTCTCGAGCTTCCTTTTCTGCGTACTCCCGGACAACCAGCAGGTGATGGCGCTCCGCGAGCTTGGGCGCGTCGTTCGGCCCGGCGGGCTGATCCGCCTGCTCGAATATGTCCGGCCGCAAGGGCGGCTTCGCCGGGCCATCACGTACATCTGGCAACCCTGGATCGCCTGGGCCTACGGCGCGAGCTACGACCGGCACACAGAACAGTACATTCCCGCAGCGGGCCTCGATCTCGTCGAAAGCCGCTTCGTCGTGGCCGATCTCGTGAAAATGTTGACCCTGCGCGTGCCAGCGCATTCGTCCACTTAGGTGGCCATGAACGATCCGATTTTAGCGCCCTATCTCGATTGCTGGCACCTGACGCCGGATGGTGCCGTGATCATCACGCCTGCAGCGCGTCTACTTCCAGTGCGGCGGAACGGCGAGCCCGCCATGCTGAAAGTTGTCACGCTCGATGAGGCCAAGCCCGGCAACACCCTGCTCGCGTGGTGGGAAGGGCAGGGCGCCGCCCTTGTCTATGAAATGGACGGCGACGCCATTCTTATGGAGCGTGCACTAGGGCACCGATCGCTCGTCGAGTTCGCCAGGAGCGGCCGTGACGACGAAGCGACCCATGTTCTCTGCGATGCGATCGCAATCCTGCACGCACCGCGCGGGAAGTCGTTTCCGAAGCTCGTGCCGCTCGATGTCTGGTTCGCGCCGCTGGCGCCTCTCGCGCGAACGCACGGCGGTGTGCTCGCCCGCGCCAGTGAGGCCGCCCGCACGCTTCTGGCCGAGCCGCGAGACGCGGCGCCACTGCATGGAGACATCCACCACGAGAACGTACTCGACTTCGGCGCGCGCGCCTGGCTCGCGATCGATCCGCACGCGATCCTCGGGGAGCGAGCCTTCGACTATGCAAACATTTTCTGCAATCCGGATCTTGGCGATGCCGCGCTGCGCGTGGCGCGTGAGCCGGCACGTTTTGGCCGCCGCTTGGAGATCGTCACTGAACGTGCTGGCATCGAGCGCCATCGCCTGCTGCAATGGATACTCGCGTGGTGTGGGCTTTCAGCCGCGTGGTTCATCAATGACGGCATGAGCGCGGAAATCGATCTCGCGATTGCTGAGTTGGTGATGGCTAAGATCGGGAGCTGATGCGAGCGCGGCTCGCAAGGAGTATCCTGATTTCGCGGCCAGCCATGGGGCCAGCAACCAAACGGTGAGATCATGCCTGCATTCATCTGCTCGGCCTGCGGTACGCAGTATCCGCCGTCCGATGCCCCGCCCACCTCCTGCCCTGTTTGCATTGACGAGCGGCAGTTCATCCCCGCCTCGGGTCAGTCCTGGACGACGCTGGAGAGCTTGCGAAAATCGCACAGCAACAAGTTCCGCCGCCTCGCGACCGGCCTTATGACGGTCGAGACCACCCCGGCCTTCGGCATCAATCAACGCGCGATCCTTGCGGCCACGCCAGCCGGCAATGTGCTGTGGGAGTGCATCGCGCTTGTGGACGATGCCACGGTCGATCTGCTGAAGGGCCTCGGCGGCGTCACAGCGATCGCGATCTCCCACCCGCACTATTACACCACAATGGTCGAATGGAGCCGCGCGCTCGGAGGCGTACCGATCTACCTGCACGCGGCGGATCGAGAGTGGGTGATGCGCCCCGACTCTGTGGTGCACTTCTGGGAAGGAGACACCAAGGTAATCGCGCCGGGCGTAACACTCGTTCGACTGGGCGGACATTTCGAGGGCGGCGCCGTGCTGCACTGGGCGGACTGGGATGGCGGGCGCGGCGTACTGCTATCGGGCGATATTCTCCAAGTCGTGCCGAGCGGTCACGTCAGCTTCATGTGGTCTTATCCGAACCTCATCCCGCTCTCCGCCGCCACGGTTCGGCGCATGGCGGATATCCTGGAGCCCTTCGCATTCGACGCGGTCTACGGCTCGTTCTCGGGCCGTGGCCAGATCGATACCAACGGCAAGCAGTTGGTCGCTCAGTCTGTCGCGCGCTACATCGCACGGATCAGCGAGCCGTAGCTCCAATTCAGGCCGCCCGGCGCCCGATAAAACGGATCAGCGCCGCGACGATGCAGCCGGCGGCGATGCCGACCGATAGGTCCTCCACGAGCGTCAGACCGAAGGTCGTGAGCAGCACGGCGGCCGTTCGCCAATGGTGGAGAAGCTCCACGAACTCGTGCCTGTCGGCCATATTCCAGCAAACGACCAGAAGCAGGCCGGCAAGGGCAGCCAGAGGGATGTAATAAGCAAGCGGCGCAGCGACGATCATGAACAGCAGCAGGAACAGCGCGTGCAGCATTCCCGATACGGGGCTGCGCGCACCGGCGCGAATGTTCGTTGCCGTGCGCGCGATGGTTCCGGTCACGCAGATCCCGCCGAAGAGCGCCGACCCCACATTGGCAATGCCCTGAGCGACGAGCTCCATGTTGTATCGGTGTTTTCGCCCTGTCATGCCGTCAGCGATCTTTGCTGAAAGCAGGCTTTCTATACCGCCGAGCAAGGTGAAGGAGATGGCCGCCGGAAGGAGCTCCAACAGCCGCGCAGGCGTGACCGTGGGAAAGGCAGGCAGCGGAAGACTGCTCGGAATGCCACCGAAGCGGCTGCCGATCGTCTCGATCGGCAAATGCAGCAGGACCGAAGCGAGCGATGCCAGCGCCACTGCGAAGAGCATGCCTGGCCAGCTCGGCCGCAAGCGCTGAAATGCGAATATGAGCGCGGCAGAGCCAAGACCGATGGCCAACGCGCTCGGATTGAGGGACCGCCACGCCTGGCCGAGCGCAATGAGCTTCGGGATGATGTGGCCGGGCTCGGCTCCTTCGAGCGTCAAGCCACCGATGTCCCTGAGCTGGCTCGCAAGGATGGTGACGGCGATGCCGCAGGTGAAGCCCACTGTCACGGGCTGTGGAATATGGCGAATGAGAGCGCCGAGCCCAGAAAGGCCGATCAACGTCAGGAAGAGGCCCGACATGATCACGGTGATGAGAAGCCCGTCCAGGCCGTGCGCGGCAACTGTTGCCGCAACCAGGACGATGAATGCGCCAGCAGGACCACCGATCTGGAAGCGGCTGCCTCCTAGAGCCGAGACGAGGAATCCGCCGATAATCGCGGCGTAGAGACCGCGCTCCGGCGAAACCCCCGATGCCACCGCAATGGCCATCGACAGCGGCAGCGCAACGATTGCGACGGTGAGCCCGGCGAGCAGATCATGCCGAAAAGCCGAAGGGCCGTAGCCCTCCTCTGACGTTGTCAAGATCTTCGGCCGAAGACGATGTGCCGTGGCTGAGCCGTCAGGCATGATGCAATCCAATGGGAGAGCGTCGCCAATATGCCATTTGCGTACTCCCGCCGAACGGGTCTCAGCAAGATGCCAAATTGTCATAGGAGAGCGGCAACACCGCCTCTGATGCACTGCGAAGTAGCCGGCTAGCCGGAAATTGCGGCACCCAGTACGCTTTCGCGCGATGCTGTGAGGCGGAAATGCCCGAGTGGATAGGGAGCCCACCATGCGTTTAGCTATAGCCGCGCTTGCCGTGATGACTGCAACGACAGGAGCCATCGCTCAGACTGCGGCGCCGCCCTTTGCGACGACCAAGGTCGAAGGCACCGATAACGTTTACATCTTCCGCTATCAGAACCATCAGGCAATGTTCATCGTGACGCCGGCAGGCGTGATCGCGACGGATCCGATTTCATATGGAAGGCCACAGGCCGCGCAAACGTACGTTGAAGAGATCAAGAAAATCACCAAGGCGCCGATCAAGTTCCTCATCTACAGCCACCACCACTACGATCACATCGCGGGCGGCAAGCCCTTCAAGGCAGCAGGTGCCACTGTCGTCGCGCACAGGCTGGCCACCGAGCGGCTGAAAAAACTCAAAGGCCTCGATGTCGTCACCCCCGACCAGAGCGTCAGCAACAAGCACACGATCAAGCTCGGTGGCACGACGCTCGAGCTGCACTACACCGGGCGCAACCACTCCGACTCATCGCTGGTGATGTTCCTGCCGAAGGAGAAGATCATCTTCGCGGTGGACTTCAATACGCTCGGCGGCGTGCCGTCGAGGCTCGGGGTGAACGACTCCTATCCGATCGAGTGGGAAGCCTCGCTGAAGCGGACGCTGGCTCTGAAGTGGGATCGCCAGATCCCAGGGCACCCAGGACCGAATGGGCGGCTCGGCACACGGCAGGACATGGAACAGCAGCTCGCTTTCATGACCGCACTGTCAAGCGAGGTGAAAAAAGCCTCTGATGCGGGCAAGTGCTTCTCGCCTGCCGACGCCGAGGTGAAGCTGCCTCAGTACTCGACCATGGCGGGCTACGAGTCGAACCTGCCCTGGAACATCCACCGCTGGTGCGGCTACTGGGGCCGCGGGATTTGAGCGCGCGAGCACGCAAAACTCTCCGCTAGCCCAATCGAGGTGCAGGAAATCATGGTCCAGTCGGCGTCTCCGTTGCCTGGACCATTCGCCGTCGGGTTGGATTAGGATTGATCATGCCGTCGTCAGTTGAAATGGTACTCGACGGGCTGATACGCGCGTTTCCAGCAACGCGCCAGAGAGAGTTTGTCGCTCTCGTGAACACGACGCGGGGCCATGAGCCCATGGCCGTAGCGCAGGCCTTCCGTGACAAGGCGGACTGGACGACGCTCGATCCTGATTGGCTCGACGCCGTGCCGGACGGCCTATCGACAGCGCTGAGCTTTCTCTCCGACGAGGCCGTCTGCTTCTATATCCCGGCCTTTCTCTCAGCCGATCTCAACGGGCGACTTGGAAGCGCCGACCCGGTATTTGCCCTCACGCACGGGTTTGCCCACGGCGTCGGCGAAGAACGCATCCACCCCCGCCAACCCCGAACATGGAGCGACTATGCCCGTGATCGCTGGTCGGGGCTCACGCCACCCCAGGCACAGGCGGTGGTCCTCTATCTCGAATGGCGCGCCGTCTCGCGCGCCACACCGCTCGAGCGGACGGGCATTGCCGAGGCCCTTGCAGCCTACTGGTACGCGCGCGGCGGGCGCGTGTAGCCGCCCGCGGCACCTTTCCTCCACTCACGGCCCCGCAGGAAACATCTCGACATGCGCCTCGGCCGATCTGCCGTAGTAGACCGCACGACGGCCGAGAAAAGAGACAGTGTATCCCGAACAACCTGCAGCTCGGACTTTGGCGCAGAAGCCGAGGTACGTGTAGCCGGGCGCGTTCGTCTGCGCCTCACGGATAGCGGCCTGGATGGTGGCTGCGTTGAATTCCCTTGTGACAGGACCATGAATAGCAGGAGCAGCCAGCTCCATGCTCTCGTCATCGGGCGTGTAATAGGTGGCCGTGCCGCGACGAAAATCGATCGTGTAGCTTTCAAAACCCGCGTCGACGAGCGTCGCGACGATCTGCGGGAATTCCATCGTGCCACTTTCGGCGCCATGCAGGCACGCTTCGGCGATGGCGATCTTGTCGGGGTTCATCGGAACAAGCCTCAATTCTGTTTAAGCGACCATCCAACAAGCAGTGTGAAATTCCCATAGGCCCGGCCGCTTCCTCGAACCAGCGGAAATTCCGATATGCAGGCCACCTCCTCGTTCCCCGTTTGACGCCTTCCCCTCGCCATGCCAGCTTGCGGCAACCAAAATCCGCATACGCGTCAAGAGGAAAGGCACCGACGATGGCTGGCTGCTTGGAAGGCAAGGTAGTTGTAGTGACCGGCGCAGGCCGCGGCATCGGCAGGGGCATGGCCATGCTGGCCGCAAAGGAAGGCGCGAAGGTCGTCGTCAATGATCTCGGCGCCTCGGTGGACGGTGAAGGCGCGTCGAGCCAGCAGCCCGCCGAGGAAGTCGTCGAGGAAATTCGCAAGGCCGGCGGCCAGGCGGTTGCGAACTATGAGAGCGTCGCCGAGCCGAAGAGTGCTGAAAAGATCGTCCAGTGTGCACTCGACAACTTCAAGCGTATCGACGGCGTGATCAACAACGCTGGCATCCTGCGCGACCGCATCTTCCACCGCATGTCGGTCGTCGACTTCGATCAGGTCATCAAGGTGCACCTCTACGGCGCCTTCTACGTAAGCCGCGCGGCCGCCAACCACTTCAAGGAGCAGGAGGCGGGCGCGTTCGTGCACTTCACCTCGACTTCCGGCCTCATCGGTAACTTCGGTCAGGCGAACTATGCCGCGGCCAAGATGGGTATCGTCGGCCTGTCGCGCGGTATCGCCCTCGACATGCAGCGCTACAACGTGCGCTCGAACTGCATCTCGCCCTTTGCCTGGAGCCGCATGATCGGCACCATCCCGACGGAGACCCCCGAGCAGCAGGCGCGAGTCGAGCGCATCAAGAAGATGACTCCGGACAAGATCGCCCCGCTCGCGATCTTCCTGCTCTCCGATCTCGCCAAGGAAGTCTCGGGCCAGATCCTGGCTTCGCGCATGCACGAGATCTATCTCTTCAACCAGACGCGCCCGATCCGCAGCGTGCACCGCGAGGAAGGCTGGACGCCACAGTCAATCGCCGAGCACGCGCTCCCCGCCATGCGCACCTCGCTGACGCCGCTCGACCGCTCGGGCGATGTCTTCAGCTGGGATCCGATCTGACCGTGAGCCAAGCGACATGAGCCAACGGCCCTTCTTCCATGAAGGCATGCGCGCCCTGCAGGATCGCTTCGATGGACGGCGCGTAGCGGACGCCATCGAGAAGCACCGGAAGCACTACGCCTTCTGGGACGACGAGCGGGAGATGATCGAGAGCGCCCGCTTCTTCTTCATTGCGTCCGCGGCCGAAGGCCATGTCGACGGCAACATCAAGTCCGGCGATCCGGGCTTCGTGAAGATCGTCGGGCCGAACATCATCGAGTATCCCGAGTACGACGGGAACTCGATGTACCGCACCCTCGGGAACATCGCGGTGAGCCCGAGTGTCGGCCTGCTTTTCGTGAAGCTCGACGGCAAGAGCCGCCGTATCCGCGTCAACGGGCACGCTACGATCCATGATGACGCCGAGACGATCGCGCGCCACTATGGCGCCAAGCTCGTCGTGCGCATCACATGCGAGATCTACCCGAACTGCCCGCGCTACGTGCCGGACATGGTCGAAGGTGCACCATCGCCATACGTCCCGCGCGAAGGTCACGACGCACCGCCGGCTCCTGAATGGAAATCGCGCGACTACATCCGCGATATTCTTCCTGCCGACGACCCACACCGTCCTTCAGACAAATAAGCATCAAGCAAGATGATCCGGAGTAAGTAGATGGCCTCCTTCCCCGCCCGCAAAGATTCGCACGTCCTCTTCGCGCACGTCGCCTACGAGTTCACCGAGCCCTTCACGGCCCGCAAGACCGGCATGACGTTCGAGATCGCGCGCAACTACGACGAACTCGCAGCCAAGCTGCCGAACGCCGACGTGCTCTCGGTCTCGATGATGTGGAAGAACGAGCTCGCCGCGAAGAACCCGCGCCTCAAGCTCATCCAATCGATCAGCGCCGGCACCGATCAGTACGATCGCGCCGTGCTCAAGCAGCATGGCATCCGCCTTGCGAGCGGCCACGGCGTGAACGCGAATGCCGTCGCCGAGCACGCGATCTCGCTCATGCTCTCGCTCTCGCGACAGCTCCACTTCTTGCGCGATGCGCAGGCCGCCAAGTCGTGGCGCGGCATGCAGGGCGACCGCTCCATCCGCGAGGACGAGGTCGAAGGTAAAACCGTGCTGATCGTCGGTGCCGGTCGTATCGGCCAGCGGCTCGCCGCGCTGTGCAAGGCATTCGGCATGAAGGTCATTGCGACACGGCGCAACACGGCGGCCGGCGCGGGTGCGGCCGACGAGGTGGTCGCCGACAGCGCGCTCATGTCCAAGCTGCCCGAGGCCGACTTCGTCGTGCTCACCTGCCCGCTGACACCCGAGACGACGAACCTCATCTCCGCCCCGCAGCTTGCCGCGATGAAGTCGACGGCGTTCCTCGTGAACGTCGCGCGCGGCAAGGTGGTCGATGAGCCAGCTCTCATCTCCGCGCTCCAGGCGAAGAAAATCCGCGGCGCGGGAATCGATGTGACCGTCGAGGAACCCCTGCCGGCGGCATCGCCGCTTTGGTCAATGCCACACGTTATCGTCACACCGCATTCGGCGGGCGAAACCGTGCGCTACGAGGATCGCGTGATCGACCTCCTGATCGAAAACGCCGACCGCCTCGCGCGCGGCGAGACAAAGCTCGTCAACGAGATCGTGTAGGTCGCAGCATTCGCGCCTTCGGCACGAGCGGGGCTAGCTCCGCACCCCACCGGGAGGGAACACCCTCCCGGACCCACCCGCCTTTAAGGACGCGGCCCGGCATTGGAGAGCGGAAGCTTCTCCAACTGAGCCATCGTATCGGCAAGCGTCGCAACCTCCGCCCAGCCAACTTTCATCATCTCGATGGCCGGATCGTGCAGATGCGGGAGCGTTGTGCCCGTCGCTTCCTCGACGACAATCGGCGCGTAGTCGCGGAACATTGCGTCCTTCGATGAAGCCGCGACGCACTGGTTGGTGAGCACACCGGTGAATATCACGGTCTCTGCTCTGAGATTGCGGAGCAGCGATTCGAGGCTCGTATTGAAGAACGCGCTGAGGCGCACCTTTTCGATGTACCAGTCCTCGGGCAACGCACCGAGCGGCTCGTAGATCTCGTAGCCCCATGTGCCCTGGCGCAATCCACCATCCTTCAGGAATGGCCGCTGGCGCATGAACGTGCCGCCATCGATCAAGCCGCGCGTTCCGTGCCGCGTCCAGATCACTGGCACACCGCGACGCCGCGCTTCGAGCGTCAGTTGCTTGATAGGCTCGATGCACCGGCGCATGTGCGTGATATCGATACCCGCCTTCGCATAGTGCCCCTCGGGACTGAGGAAGTCATTCTGGGGATCGATGTGGACCAGAGCGGTTCGGCCCGGGACCAGATCCGTATGAATGGGCGCGAAAGGTATCGTGCCCGGGGCTTGAATTTCTGAACTCACGATGCTGCATCCTCTTGACGCGGCGCGACGACGGATTGTCGGTTACACTTCGCTGCGCGGTCAAGATCGACGGACTTGCATACGCTTCTGGGCAACGCCGGGTGCACGCACAGCGGCTGTGTACCATCACGTTTTCGAGAACCGTCCGAAAAACCGAGACGGATTTCGCGAACTGGCGCGTTGTGGTCCTCGGGATCGCTTGCAAGCGCGATCCCCCTCTCCAGCTCTGCCACGGAGAGGATTGGGGAGAGGGGCGGTCGCGAGCGAATTACTCCACAGGGCCGCCCCTCGCCCTGACGCTCCCGTAGTTGCTACTTCAACGCCGAGCGGATCAGCGCCTTGGCTTCAGGCGTGTCCCATTCGGCCGGGCCGACCATGCGGCCGATCTCGCGTCCCTCCGCGTCGATGAGCAGGGTCGCGGGCAAACCGATCGCCCTCAACGTTGCCGCCATGCGCGCACTCGGGTCTGCGAGCACTGCCAGGTTGCTCACATTGACCTGATCGAGGAATTTCCTGGCGCCCTCGATGCCGGTCCGATCGACGCTGACCGCGACGACTTCGAATTTGTCCGAGCCGAGCTTGGACTGAAGGCGATCGAGGCCCGGCATTTCCTTGCGGCAGGGCGCGCACCACGTGGCCCAGAGGTTGAGCAGGACGACTTTGCCTTTCCAGTCCGCGAGTGTGCGCTCGCGGCCATCGGCATCGAAGAACGGCGCGGTCGGGACCTCTTCGGGCTCGCTCTTGAAAACGAACGAAGCCATCTCGCCGACGCTCAGGGCATTGCGGCCGGGCCCCGCAGGGAGCGGCTTTGTCGGCTTTGCCTCGGTGGCCGGTGCCGGTGTCGTCGGCAGGGGCGTGGAAACCACGGCCGAGCCTTTACGATTGTCAGGCTCCCCCAGCGTCACGTATACCGCGCCGAATCCGATCAGGGCGAACACGGCGGCGACCGCGATGTAGGCTATGAGGGGCAGCCCTCCAGCCGCGGCCTTACCGGCCTCGGCGCTGCTCTGGTTGCTGCTCATGATTGTCCTTCTGGCTTCCCAGCACTGCCAGCTCTCGAACGAAGAGGCCCCGCTGTGATCCGTTCCGATGCCAATAAGATGTGGGGTGGCCGCTTCGCAATGTCACCCGCCGAGCTGATGGTCGAGATTAATGCCTCCATCGGCTTCGACAAGGCCATGGCCCCGCAGGATATCGCAGGCTCCAAGGCGCACGCCGAAATGCTCGCCCGCCAGGGCATCATCTCGAAGTCCGATGCGCGCGAGATTATAAAGGGCCTCGAGCAGGTCCGGGGCGAGATCGAGCGCGGCGAATTCGCCTTCTCGCAGGCCCTCGAAGATATTCATATGAACGTCGAAAGCCGGCTTGCCGAGCTGATCGGGCCTTCAGCGGGCCGGCTCCATACAGCCCGCTCGCGAAATGACCAGGTAGCACTCGACTTCCGGTTGTATGTCCGCGATAGCCTGGATGCCTTTGACAGCACCCTGCACAGCCTCCAGCAGGTGCTGGCGACCAAGGCGGAAATTCACGCCGATGTCGTCATGCCGGGCTTTACCCACCTCCAGCCCGCGCAGCCCGTGACCTTCGGCCATCATCTGCTCGCCTACGTCGAGATGCTTGGGCGCGATAGGGGCCGCTTTGCCGATGCGAGAAAGCGGCTGAACGAAAGCCCGCTCGGCTCGGCGGCGCTTGCCGGCACGTCTTTCCCGATCGACCGGGAGTCCACGGCCGAGGCCCTCGGTTTCGACCGACCGACGGCAAACTCCCTCGACGGCGTCTCGGATCGCGATTTTGCGCTCGAAACCCTTGCGGCGGCTGCGATTTCGGCCATGCACCTCTCGCGTCTCGCGGAGGAGATCGTGATCTGGATGACGCCCCAGTTCGGCTTTGTCCGACTTTCGGACAAGTGGACCACCGGCTCGTCCATCATGCCGCAGAAGCGCAATCCGGACGCGGCCGAGCTTTGCCGCGCCAAGGTCGGCCGCATTGCCGGCGCCTTCCAGAGCCTCATCATGGTCATGAAGGGCCTGCCACTGACCTATTCCAAGGACATGCAGGAGGACAAGGAAGTCACCTTCGACGCGCTCAGGGCCTTCGCCGTGGCCGCAGCCGCCATGCGCGGCATGATCGAGGACCTGGAGCCGGTTCCCGAAACCATGCGAGCCGCCGCCGGCCGGGGCTACTCGACGGCAACCGACCTCGCCGACTGGCTTGTACGGACCCTGGGCCTCCCCTTTCGCGAGGCGCACCACGTCACCGGAACCATCGTCAAGCGGGCCGAGAGCAAGGGCGTGGCCCTCGAAGACCTCTCGCTCAGCGAGATGCAGGCAGTCGAGCCGCGGATCACCAAGGACGTGTTCAGTGTCCTTTCCGTGGACGCTTCCGTCAGGAGCCGGACGAGCTATGGGGGAACCGCGCCACAGAACGTCCGCAAAATGGCGCGACGTTGGATAAAGCGGTTGGAGAAAGCTCCGGGGAAGGCCTAGATAGGGCCGTGTGCACAGATCCTTGTGCGCCGGCTCGGCACTCGCCGGGCTCTGATGAACGGAAGACCATGATCGCACGGTATTCAGGCGTCGGCATTGTGCTAGGCCTGCTGGCGGTATCGCTGGCGGGTTGTGGCGTGCGCGGAGCGTTGGATGGTCCGTCCGCCAATCAGGGCCAAGCGGCGCGCAATGGGGCTCTGACCGCGCCGGCGAAGGTTGGCGATCCGGCACCTAAACCCCCGCACCGCGATTTCTTCCTCGACGGCCTGCTCCGTTAGCCCGCCGCCTCCTTCTGCTGGCTTCCGCGCCCTTCCCGCTGTAATTGACAGGCACGCCGTACCCGAGCGCGTATTTTCGCGCGACCGCCACGCCTGATCCGAGCCTGCAGATGCATCATTTCACCTACCGCGACGGCCGGCTCCACGCCGAGGATGTCGATCTCACGGCGCTTGCCGATGCGGTCGGGACGCCCTTCTACTGCTACTCGTCCGCGACGCTGGAACGCCACTATTCGGTATTCGCGCGCGCCGTCGGTGCGCCCAAGTCCCGCGTCTTCTTCGCCATGAAGGCGAACAGCAATCTCGCCGTGCTCGGCACGCTCGCCCGCCTCGGCGCCGGCGCTGACACCGTCTCCGAGGGTGAAATCCGCAAAGCGCTGGCAGCCGGCATTCCTGCGAGCGCGATCGTCTTCTCCGGCGTCGGCAAGAGCGAGAGCGAGCTCGCTTTCGCAGTCGACGCAGGCATTTACCAGATCAACATCGAAACCGAGGGCGAGCTGCACACGCTCTCTCGCGTCGCCGGCGCGCGGGGCAAGCGACAGAACGCCGTTTTCCGCGTCAACCCCGACATCGGTGCCGGCGGCCACGCCAAGATCACCACCGGCTCGGAAGCCAACAAATTCGGCATCAGCCTGAGCGAGGCCGAGCGCCTTTATGCAGTCGCCGCCAACCTGCCAGGCGTGCGCATTCTCGGCCTCGCCGTACACATCGGCAGCCAGATCCGCGTGCTCGACGACCTGCAGGCAGCATTCGGCCGCCTGCGCGAGCTGGCCGAGCGCCTTGCAGCACAAGGTCACCGCGTCGAGCGCATCGACCTGGGCGGGGGGCTCGGCATTCCCTACGAGATGGAGGAAGCGGTCGACCACGGCCCCGACCTCATCGAGGCCTACGCCGACATGGTCGCCAGCACCTTCGCCGGGCTCGACGCTGAGATCGCCTACGAGCCCGGCCGCCTGATCGTCGGCAATGCCGGCATCCTCGTCACGCGTGCGATCACGCTCAACCCGCGCTCCGCCAAGACCATTCTCGTCGTCGATGCCGCCATGAACGACCTCGTCAGGCCAGCCATGTACGAGGCCTTCCACGACATCTGGCCGATCCGCGAGCCGGCTCCCGGCACCCCGAAGCGCCTCTATGACGTGGTCGGTCCGATCTGCGAGAGCGGCGACACGTTCGCTACGGGCCGCACCCTGCCCGAGACGCAACCGGGCGATCTCGTCGCCCTGATGACCGCCGGGGCCTATGGCGCGGTCATGTCCTCTACCTATAACTCCCGCCTCCTCGTGCCCGAGGTCATGGTGCGCGGAGCAGACTGGGCCGTGGTCCGCCCGCGGCCGACCTTCGAAGAGCTGATCAAGCTCGACCGCCTCCCGGCGTGGCTCGAAATACCCCGCTAGTCGGCCACGAAGCCGCCGCAGTACCCGTGAATCCTCGTCCTGAACGCAATTTGATCTGGATGCTGGATCGTTTTGCAGCGCGGCATCCTTGAAGCATGGTAGGAACCTAAGTTCCGGGACGTGGGTACGGCCGGCAGGGTGGCCCACGCTGAATGCTGTGCACGAACGCAGAACGCGGTGCCCACGGGCGCAAGTTGCCCGCTATCCGCGATTTCGCATTAGGGTGCGCCTATGGCTGATCTGACGACCCCGCCGCGGTCGACCACCGCCACGGTGTTCGAGCGCAAGATCCGACTGAGCCGTTGGGCCCAGCTGTTCGAACGGCTGTGGCCGCGGACATGGGCGCTGCTGGCCGTCGCGGCCGTGTTCGTCATCGTCTCGCTGGCCGGCCTCTGGCCCCGTCTGCCCGAAGTTGCACACTACGCTCTGCTCGGCACCTTTGGCCTCGCGTCCCTCGCGGCCCTCTTCTGGATGGCCCGGACACCCTTCCCGAGCCGTGAGGAGGCCCTGCGCCGCCTCGAGCAACGCTCGGCCGTTCCCCATCGACCGGCCTCCTCCTACGAGGATACACTCTCCACACCCGAAGCTGGCGGCGCCACCCAAGCACTCTGGGAAGCGCATCGCGCCCGTCTTGCCGCGACACTCGCCAAGCTCCGCGTCGGCACGCCGTCGCCCCGCACGGACCGCGCCGATCCCTGGGCGCTTCGTGCCGTGCTCCTCATCGGTGTCGGCGTTCTTGCGGCGGCAGCCGGCGACGGCTTCATGGACCGCCTCTCTCAGGCCTTCCGCTTCGGCACACCAGCGACTACCGTCAGCACCGCCCGCCTCGATGCCTGGGTGACGCCGCCTGCCTATACGGCGCGTCCACCAATAATGCTCGTCGATGGCTCGCGCGCGAGCGCGCCGCCTGTGCTCGGCGAGGTCATGCCCTCGTTCGAAGTGCCGGTCAAAAGTGCTCTCGTCGTCCGCGCCAGCGGCGAACGCGCCTCTGGCATGACGCTCGAAGTGACGGACGACGCCGGCAAGGTCGAAATCCTCTCGCCGAAGAAGCCTGAGCTCCCGCCAGGGGTCACGATCGCGAGCGAGGTCGCCGAGATCCGCGTGGAGCTGATGCGCCCTGTGACGGTGCGCGCGCGCGGTGTCGCGGGCGAGCCGCATTGGGCCTTCCGCATCATTCCCGACAATCCGCCGAAGATCGCCCTCACCAAGGATCCCGAGCGCATGCCGCGCGGCTCCCTGAAACTGACCTACAAGGTCGAGGACGACTACGGCATCGCGAGCGCCGAAGCGCGCATCACCCGCGTGCCGCCGAAAGCCGGTGATCCGGCGACGAGCTGGGCGCGGCCGAAGAAGAAGGGCTCACGCCCGCCGCTCGAGAAGCCGCCTGTCCTGACGCTGCGTCTCCCGCGCGTCAATGCAAAGCAGGCCGAAGGCACGAGCTACCACGAGCTCTCCGGCCACCCGTGGGCCGGCATGCGCGTGCGCATGATCCTCTCGGCAAAGGATCAGGCTGGCCAGATTGGTAAGAGCGAGCCCATCGAGTTCATTCTGCCGCAGCGCCGCTTCGAAAATCCAATCGCGCGCGCCGTCATCGAGCAGCGCCGGCACCTCATCGAGGACCCGCGCAACCGTGATCAGGTGATCATCGCTCTCGATGCCATCGCTACGGAGCCGGAAGGCTTTTTCCCCGACTACAGCGCCTACATCAACCTGCGCGGCGCCTACTGGCGCCTCATGCGCGACAAGTCGCGCGACGGCATGAAGAACGTCGTCGATCAGCTCTGGCACGTCGCCATTCGCCTCGAGGACGGCAATCTCTCCGAAGCCGAGCGGCGCCTGCGCCAGGCCCAGGAGGACCTCGCCAAGGCACTCCAGGAGGGCGCCAGCGACGAAGAGATCCAGCGCCTCATGAACGAGCTGCGCCAGGCACTCAACCAGTTCATGGAGCAGCTCGCGCGCCAAGCTGAAGGCCAGCAGCCGCAGCCCATGCCCCAAGGCCAGCAGAACCAGACGCTGAGCCAGCGCGATCTCGAGCGCATGATGCGCGACATCGAGAACATGGCGCGCCAGGGCTCGCGCGAGAACGCGCAGCAGATGCTGAGCCAGCTGCGCGATTTGCTGGAGCGCCTGCAGTCTGGCCGCATGGCCCGCCAGCAAGGGCAGCAAGGCCAGCAGATGATGCAGATGATGGACCAGTTCGGGGACATGATCCGCCAGCAGCAGCAGCTCCTCGACGACACCTTCAACGAGCAGCGCCAGGCCGGCGAAGACGGCCAGGAAGGCCAGCAGGGACAGCAAGGCCAGCAAGGACAACAGGGCCAACAAGGGCAGCAGGGGCAGCGCGGCCAACGCGGGCAGCGTGGCCAGAGAGGACAGCAAGGACAGCAGGGTCAGCAAGGGCAGCAGGGACAGGGCTACGGCGACCTGAGCCGCCGCCAGGGCGAGCTGCGTAATCGCCTCGGTCAGCTCGGCCAGGGCCTCCAGCAATTCGGCATGCAGCCGCCATCCCAGCTCGGTGGCGCCCAGCGCTCCATGGAGGAGGCCGAGCAGGCGCTGCGCGAAGGTGACCTCGACGGTGCCGCTCGCGCCGAGCAGCGCGCCCTCGAGCAGCTCCGCCAGGGTGCCCAGCAGATGGCCCAGCAGATGATGCGCCAGATGCCGGGCCAGTTCGGCCGTAATGCAGACGTGCCGCTCGATCCCATGGGGCGGCCGCAGCGCACCGAGGGCCCCGATCTCGGGACGTCCGTCAAGGTGCCCGAGGAAATTGACATCCAGCGCGCTCGCGAGATTCTCGAAGAGCTGCGCCGCCGCCTCGGCGACCAGCAGCGCCCGCTTCTCGAGCTCGACTACATCGAGCGCTTGCTGCGGCGGTTCTGACGCTCAATTTCCTCTCCCCGTGCTTACGGGGAGAGGATCACGCCGGAGGCGTGCTTTCAGCACGACGTGAGGGTCGGCGTCGTTCGCCAGCGTTAGCAATAGGCACTCGCGCCGCTGGCGCGAACAGGGCTGCCGCCCTGTAACCCGCTCGGGGGACACCCCCGAACCCCCGCCTTTTATTGACTTGGAAATTGCAACGAGCGTTGCACGATCCACTTACCGGTAAGAGGGCGAGATGAGTGCGGGGCATCCCAGCATGAGCGCGCGACCGCGCGCCGGCCTGTAGGCCGCACGAGGAAGCAGAGTCTGCACCCCTTCCCAGCAGCCCGCGGCACTACGATGAGCTCCCCGAGCGACCCGATGCAATCGCCTGATGCAAGGCCAGCACCGGCAGCAACCCGACAAGCACGATGAGCAGCGACCCGAGACCCGCACTCTCGAACAGCTCGAGCGAGGCGAGGCTGTAGACGTGCGTCGCCAGCGTTTCGAAATTGAAGGGTCGCATGATCAGGGCTGCCGGCAGCTCCTTCATCGCATCGACAAACACGAGCAGGGCCGCACTTCCGAGCGCCGGCAGCAGCAGCGGCAGATGCACGTGCACCATCGTCGCGAGCGGCGTCGAGCCAAGCGTGCGCGCCGCGGCATCCAAATTCGGCGACACGCGCTCCATGCCCGCTTCGATCGCACCGAGTGACACTGCCAGGAACCGGATCGCGAAGGCCAGCACCAGCGCGAACAGCGTGCCCGTCATGAGCAGGCCGAGCGGCAGTCCGAACAACGCCCGCGAAATGGCGTCCAATCGATTGTCGAACGCTGCAAGCGGGATCAGCAGGCCAAGCGCCAGAACTGTTCCCGGCAGCGCGTAGCCGACGCCCGCGAGCCGCACAGCAAACCGCATGAAGGGTCCACCCGCGATGCGCCGCGCATAAGCCAGGATGACCGCCAACACCACCGTCGCCATCGCTGCCAGCACCGCGAGCAGCACGCTGTTCCCCGCGGCGCGCCAGAGCGCCCTCCAGCCCGCATCATCCGTGAAATGCAGCGCGTTGTACGCGAGCACCGCGCACGGCAGCACGAAGCCGACCACGAACGGAATGAGGCAGGCAACGATCGCGCCCACCGCCCACCAGCCCGATAGCTCGGAGAACGGGATGGAGCGATAGCGCCCCGTCGTATGATGGAACTGTCGCCGCCCGCGCGCGTGTCGCTCGAGCGCGAAAAGGATCAGCACCAGCGCGAGCGCTGCGAGCGCGATCTGCGCAGCCCCGCCGAGACTCGAACGCTGCAGCCAGGTTGCATAGAGTGCCGCCGACAGCGTCTCGACGCCGAGATGCTGCACGGCGCCGAGATCATTGAGGCATTCCATGAGCACGAGCGCAACGCCTGCCGCGAGCGCGGGCCGCGCCAGTGGCAGCGCAACGCTGATGAAGGTCCCCCACGGCGTTCGCCCGAGCGTCCGCGCGACCTCGAGCACACAGATGGACTGCTGCACGAAGCTCGCCCGCGCGGCGAGATAAACATATGGATAGAGCACGCTCGACAACAGGAAGATTGCCCCTGCGGTGGAGCGAATGTCGGGAAACCAATAGTCACGCGGCGTGTGCCACCCGAAGAACGCCCTGAGCGCCCCCTGCACGGGCCCGGCATAACCCAAAAGATCGACGTAGCAGTACGCGGCGATATAGGTCGGCACCGCGAGCGGAATCACCAGCAGCCTGTCGAGCACGCCACGGCCCGGAAAGCGATACATGGTGATGATCCAGGCCGTTCCTGCGCCCGCGACGAGCGTGATGACCGCGACGCCGAACATCACCGTCAGCGTCGTCGCCAAGGCCCCTGGCAGGATCGTGCGCAAGAGATGCGGCCATGTCTCGAAGCCCGAGGAAAAGGCCAACACGATGATTGCGCCCACGGGCAGCGCGACGAGCCCAACGATTAGTCCGACAGCAATTGCCCAACCCGGCGAAACAGTGCGACGTGCACGCCATCCCTTCCGGCCGCCTGCCAGCGCATCGGATGTCGAAAGTTCGCCGCTCTGCATGGGGTGCCGGACGCTCCGCCGCCCAATCGAAAAAGGTTGATGCGAGGCCGCCCGGGCGGCTGCAGGTGGCCCGTCATAACCCTTCCCGACCACCGCGGTCGAGTATCTTGACCATCCCCTGAAGGAATGCCCCTTCGGCAGCGCACAATGGCAGCCCGCTCGCCACGCCCGATCCGTTGACCGAACATAGTCAATGGACTGGTCAGCCCCGCCCCTCTCGGCTAGTAGTCATCATGAGCGCTTGCATCACAAATCGGCGCCAAGACGGATGATGAGCAGGGAGGTTGCATGGCCGCCACGACACACACAGGCAACGGCCAGTTCCCGGACGCCGGCACGCCGGTCCAATTCACGCGCGATGAGGAGCTGACCGCCTATCGCGAGATGCTTCTAATTCGCCGCTTCGAGGAAAAGGCGGGCCAGCTGTATGGCATGGGCTTCATCGGCGGCTTCTGCCACCTCTACATCGGGCAGGAAGCCGTCGTGGTCGGCATGCAGATGGCAATCAAGCCGGGCGATCAGGTCATCACCACCTACCGCGATCACGGCCACATGCTGGCGACCGGCATGGATGCGAAGGGCGTCATGGCCGAGCTGACCGGCCGCCAGGGAGGCTACTCCCGCGGCAAGGGCGGCTCCATGCACATGTTCTCAAAGGAGAAGAATTTCTACGGCGGGCACGGCATCGTCGGCGCCAACGTGCCGCTCGGCGCGGGCCTCGCCTTTGCCAACAAGTATCGCGGCAACGACAACGTCTGCCTCACGTACTTCGGTGACGGCGCCGCGAACCAGGGCCAGGTCTACGAAGCCTTCAACATGGCCAAGCTCTGGAGCCTGCCGGTCATCTTCATCATCGAGAACAACCGCTATGCCATGGGCACGGCGATCGAGCGCGCCGCTGCGACGACCGACTTCTCGCGCCGCGGTGCCTCGTTCGACATTCCCGGCGAGCAGGTCGATGGCATGGACGTTCGGGCCGTTCGCGCAGCCGGCGAGCGAGCCGTGAAGCGGGCGCGGGCCGGCGAGGGCCCGTGCATTCTTGAGATGCTCACCTACCGCTATCGCGGCCACTCCATGTCCGATCCCGCCAAGTATCGGACGCGTGAGGAAGTCGAGCGCGTGCGCGAGGAGCGCGATCCGATCGAGCGCGTGCGCCGACGGATACTCGAGGCCGGCATGGTCAAGGAAGACGATCTCAAGAAGATCGACGCCGAGATACGTACGATCGTCAACGCCTCCGCTGAGTTCGCCCAGAACGACCCCGAGCCCGATGCGTCCGAGCTTTGGACAGACGTGCTGCTCCCGGCGTAAGGGCCTGCAATGGGGAAGACCGTGAGCCAGCTAAACCTCGACGCGGCATTCGGCCAGCTCTCCGAGTTCTGGTCGCCGCGCATCGTCGCGGCAGCAAATGGTCAGCTCGTGAAAGTGGCGAAGGTCAAGGGCGAGTTCGTCTGGCACGCACATGCTGATGAGGACGAATTCTTCCTCGTCCGCCGCGGCGAGCTGAGGATCCGCTATCGCGACCGCCCGGACGTCATTCTCCGTGAAGGCGACTTCCACGTCGTGCCGAAGGGCATCGAACATAATCCATGTGCCGCTGACGAGTGCTGGGTCGTACTCGTCGAGCCGGCTGAGACCAAGCATACGGGAGAGACGATCTCCGACATGACGAAATCGATCGAACAACAAGCAGCGCCACTCGGCTGAAATTCGCGCCGACGGAAGCATCAGGGACGAACCGACCACCATGGCCACCCAAATCCTCATGCCGGCGCTCTCTCCGACCATGGAAGAGGGCAAACTTGCCAAATGGCTCGTGAAATCCGGCAGCCGGATCAAGCCCGGCGACATCATCGCGGAGATCGAGACCGACAAGGCGACCATGGAGGTCGAGGCTGTCGATGAGGGCACGGTGTCGGAGCTGCTGATCGAAGAAGGCACCGAGGGCGTAAAGGTGAACACGCCGATCGCCACTGTCGTCGGCGAGGGCGAGGGCAATGGCGCCGCCGCCCCGAGCGCGCCGCCACGCAGCGCACCACAGCAGGCGGCTCCTGCCGCGACGGTCAACGCGGCGCCCGCAGCCCCGCAGCCGCCGCGCGCGCCGGCCATCGCCGACACGAGCGTTGCGCCCGGCACCGAGATGGTGACGCAGACCATGCGCGAAGCGCTGCGCGATGCCATGGCCGAGGAAATGCGCCGCGACCCGGATGTCTTCCTCATGGGCGAGGAAGTCGCGCAGTACCAGGGTGCCTACAAGGTCAGTCAGGGCCTGCTCGACGAGTTCGGCGCGCGCCGCGTGATCGACACGCCGATTACCGAGCAGGGCTTTGCCGGAATCGGCGTTGGCGCCGCCATGGCCGGCCTCAAGCCCATCGTGGAATTCATGACCTGGAACTTCGCCATGCAGGCGATCGACCAGATCATCAATTCCGCGGCCAAGACGCTCTACATGTCTGGCGGTCAGATGGGCGCGCCCATGGTATTCCGCGGGCCAAATGGCGCCGCCGCCCGCGTCGCCGCCCAGCATTCGCAATGCTACGCCTCGTGGTACGCGCACGTCCCCGGCCTGAAGGTGGTAGCTCCGTCCAATCCCGCGGACGCCAAGGGGCTTCTCAAGAGCGCAATTCGCGATCCGAACCCCGTTCTCGTACTCGAGAACGAGCTTCTCTACGGCGTGAGTGGCCCCGTGCCGAAGGTTGAGGACTGGCTCGTGCCCATCGGCAAGGCGCGGATCGCGCGGGAAGGCACGGACGTCACCATCGTCTCCTTCGCGCGCGGGATGCAGTACGCGCTCGCCGCGGCAGAAAAGCTGGCGGAGGAGGGGATCAGCGCAGAGGTGATCGATCTCAGGTCGATCCGCCCGATCGATTGGGACACGATCCTGACGTCGATCAAGAAGACGAGCCGCATCGTCACAGTCGAAGAGGCTTGGCCCGTCTGCTCGATCGGCTCGGAGATCTGCGCGCAGGCCGCGATCCAGGCCTTCGACTATCTCGATGCGCCGCCGGCCAAGGTTTCGGGCGCGGACGTGCCCATGCCATACGCCGCGAACCTCGAGAAGCTCGCGCTGCCAAGCTCCGATCAGGTCGTCGCGGCCGTGAAGTCGACTATGGCGTAGGTGCACAGGCCGATGGCACGGACCGCGACACGCTCGGTCACCATCAAGAAGCGCGCCGAGGCGGCTCCGATCGAGCTGCGCGTGGGCGAGACGACGCTCGGCTCAGTCCGCAATGTGGCGGGCGCGACGGGTGACAGTGCTACTATGAGCGGGCTCTTCACGCACGCACCGGCCTACGTGGACTTCACCGATCGCTTTCTGGCGATCGCAAGTGCGCTCAAAGCTGGTGACATCGCAGGTGCCGCCACCATTCAAGCTGAGCTCGAGACCGCGGGCGTGCACGTCTATCATCTCCAGCACGAGATGCGCATCGACCGATCCAAGTCAGTGCACGTGATCGGTGGCGAGGTACGCTTCGCGCCGAACGACGCCTATCTGATGATGCGAACGGGCGGTCTCTAGGAATATCCGGCCATACCGAGGCCAAGGTGGACGCCGCGCCACTTTCTGGTCGAGAATGGCAAGAACGACGACACTCGAGCGACGAGCAGGAAACGACCATGCCGACCGAAATCCTGATGCCCGCCCTCTCCCCGACGATGGAGGAAGGCAAGCTCGCCAAGTGGCTCGTGAAGGAAGGGCAGAAAGTGCGCTCCGGCGACATCATCGCCGAGATCGAGACCGACAAGGCGACCATGGAGGTCGAGGCTGTCGACGAGGGTACCGTCGGCTCGCTGCTGATCGCCGAGGGCACCGACAAGGTGAAGGTCAACACGCCGATCGCCGTACTGCTCGGCGAGGGCGAAAGTGCAGGCTCGGCCAAAGCTGCCGCGCCTGCTCCGACACCGAAGCCCGCAGCAGCAGCAGCTCCTGCGCCAGCTCCTGCTGCCGCCGCGCCTAAGCCCCAGGCTGCCGCCGCGCCTAAGCCCCAGGCTGCCGCCCCGGCGGCCGCCGCTCCATCTCCAGCCCCCGCACCTGCTGCCAAGCCCGCCGCCAATGGCCACGCCGCCGGCGAGCGCATCTTCGCGTCACCCCTCGCGCGCCGTCTCGCCAAGGAAGCTGGCCTCGATCTTGCGCGCGTCGCCGGCACCGGCCCGCATGGCCGGATTGTACGCCGTGACATCGAGGCCGCTGCCAAGGGTGGCGCCCCGAAGCCCGCGACTGCGCAAAGCACCGCGCTCGCTCCGGCCGCTGCAGCAGCCGCGCCCAGCATGGCCGCGCCGATGGCCGACTCCAAGATCCTCGCGCTCTACGAGAAGGGCAGCTACGAAGTTCTGCCGCACGATGGCATGCGCCGCGTCATTGCCGAGCGCCTGACGCAGTCCAAGCAGACCATCCCGCACTTCTATCTCTCACTCGACTGCCGTCTGGACTCGCTCATCGCCGCGCGCGAGCGCATCAACGCTGCCGCGCCCAAGGAGGGCCCGCGCGCCTACAAGCTTTCGGTCAACGACTTCGTCATCAAGGCGCTTGCGCTCGCGCTCCAGCACGTACCCGCTGCCAATGCCACGTGGACGGCCGAGGGGATGCTGCGGCATCGCCATTCGGACGTCGGAGTCGCGGTCGCGGTCGAAGGTGGTCTCTTCACGCCAATCATCCGGCACGCGGAGCTCAAGACACTTGGCGAGATCTCGAACGAGATGAAGGATCTCGCGAGCCGCGCCCGGAAGCGCCGCCTCGCCCCGCACGAGTACCAGGGCGGCACGACCTCGATCTCGAACCTCGGCATGTACGGCATCAAGAGCTTCGATGCCGTGATCAACCCACCGCACGCCACAATCCTGGCCGTCGGCGCGGGCGAGAAGAAGCCGGTTGTCACGGGCGACCGCATTGAGGTCGCCACGATCATGAACTGCACGCTCTCTTGCGATCACCGCGTCGTCGATGGCGCTGTCGGGGCTGAATTGCTGAACGCCTTCCGGGCCTTGATCGAAGATCCCGTCAGAATGCTCGTCTGAAGCCGAGACGCGGCTCCTGCCAAGAGAATGTCAGCAACCGCCGCATTGCGACGGATTGTTGCGCTTGGGAGTGCCGTATTGGCGTGCTAAGCCACGCCGAACCACTGACAGTAAGGATCCTAGCCGATGACCGTGAGCAACGGCCGCCAGTTCCTGTCCATTCCCGGTCCCACGAACATCCCCGACGAAGTCTTGCAGGCCATGAACCGGCCGGCCATCGACCTCTATTCGGGCAGCATGCTGGATACGACCTACAGCCTGCTCAAGGACCTGCCCAAGCTCTTCAAGACATCCGGCCGCTGCTACATGTACGCGGCAAACGGGCATGGCGGCTGGGAAGCGGCCTACACGAACGTGCTCTCGCGCGGCGACCATGTGCTCGTGCTCGAAAGCGGACGCTTCGCCATTGGCTGGGGCGAGATGGCGCGCCTCATGGGCGCCGAGATCGAGGTACTACCGCAGAGCGGCCGCAAGGCTGTCGATCCCGCTGCTGTCGAAGCCCGTCTCAAGGCCGACACCAAGCACTCGATCAAGGCGATCTTCGTCGTGCAGATCGACACGGCGACAAGCGTCGTCAATGACCTCCCCGCCATCCGCAGGGCGATCGACGCGGCGGGCCATCCGGCGTTGCTGATGGTCGACACGGTCGCCTCGCTCGGCTGCATGCCCTACGAGATGGATGCCTGGGGCATCGACGTCACCATGTGCGGCTCGCAGAAGGGTCTCATGACGCCGCCCGGTCTCGCACTCGTCGCCGCAGGACCGCGCGCGCTCGAAGCGCACAAGTCCGCCAACATGCGCACCATGTACTGGGACTGGACATTCCGCGACGGGCCCGAGCACTACCAGAAGTACTGCGGCACGCCGCCAGAGCACACGATCTTCGCGCTCAGGAAGGCCATCGATCTGCTGTTCGCCGAGGGCCTCGAGAACGCGCACCGCCGCCACGCATTGCTTGCGGAAGCGACGCGGCGCGCCGTTGCGAAGTGGACCGAGGGGCAGGTGCTGTCCTTCAACATCACCGATCCGAGCCAGCGCGCGAACTCGGTGACGAACGTCCTCGTCAGCGGCATGGATCCTCAGATCATACTCGACTACTGCCGCGAGAAGTGCGGCGTTGTGCTCGGCGTCGGCATCGGGGATCTGACCGGCAAGGCCTTCCGCATTGCCCACATGGGGCACACAAATGCGCCCATGGTTCTCGGCACGCTCGCGGCGGTCGAGATGGCGCTGAAGGCGCTCAAGATCCCCCACGGATCCGGCGGCGTGCAGGCTGCCATCGAGTATCTTGGAAGCGAAGTAGCGCCTTGATAGGCGCTACTCGATATCCTGGACGTCGACCGCGCCGCCTTTCACGCGCTGCGCGAGCGACGCCTCGATGAACGGATCGATATCGCCGTCCAGCATCGCGGCGATGTCGCTCGTCTGCACGCCCGTACGCAGATCCTTGACCATCTGATAGGGCTGCATGACGTACGAGCGGATCTGGTGGCCCCAGCTGTTATCGGATTTTGAGGCCGCCTCGGCCTGCGCCTTCTGCTCGCGCTTCTGCAGCTCGAGCTCATAGAGGCGCGCCTTGAGGCGCTTCATGCCCGCGTCTCGGTTCTGATGCTGGGAACGCCCTTCCTGCGAGAAGATCACGATACCCGTCGCCTTGTGGACGATGCGCACCGCAGATTCCGTGCGGTTCACGTGCTGACCACCCGCACCGCTCGACCGCGTGAATGACACGTCGATCTCGTCCGGCCTGATCTCGATCTCGATATTGTCATCGACGATCGGATACACCCAGACACTCGAGAATGACGTATGCCGGCGCGCATTAGAATCGAAGGGCGAAATGCGCACGAGGCGATGCACCCCCGACTCCGTCTTCAGCCAGCCATAAGCATTCTGCCCCTTGATCTCGAGCGTCGCCGATTTGATGCCGGCTTCTTCACCCGGGCTCTCGTCGATCAGCGTGACCTTGTAGCCGCGCCCCTCGGCCCAGCGCATGTACATGCGCAGCAGCATCTGAGCCCAATCCTGGCTCTCCGTGCCGCCAGAGCCAGCGTGAACTTCAAGGTATGTGTCGTAGCTGTCGGCCTCGCCCGAGAGCAGCGCCTCGACCTCGAGCCGCTTGACGTTGGCGAGAAGGTTCTTGAGACCTGTCCCGCCTTCCTCGACGGTCGCGGTATCGTCCTCCGCTTCGCCCAGCTCGATAAGCGTCACGACGTCGTCGAGCTCCTGCTCGATTTTCTGATAGCCCTTTATCGCGCTTTCGAGCGACTGGCGCTGGCGCATCACCTTCTGCGCGCGCGCCGGATCATTCCAGAGTGATGGATCCTCCGCCTGGCGATTGAGATCGCCGAGGCGCATATCGGCCGTATCCCAGTCAAAGAGACCTCCGGAGCAAGGCCATGGATTCCTTGATCTCGGAAACGAGAGCAGTGTGCTCGGCGCGCATGATGGCCTCCTCGGACTAATCTCGGTGTTCGGCGCGGCTTATAGGTGGCCCGCGCCGGGTTGTAAACGCGCGCAGGCCCTTGGGGCGTGCGACCGCATCCTGGTTGTGGTACGCGGAACGCTTAGTTTCGTGCCCCCAAATGAGCGAAGGAGATGCCCCGTGGTCAAGGTCGTCACACTCAAGGATATCCCGGTCATGCCGGCCGAGGGCGCCGCCGAGCAGACCGCGGGATGGACCGGGCCGGTTCACCGGACGCGCCAGACCATCATCGAACCCGGCGAATCCAAGGAATTCACCTGCTCCGTGGTCAATTTCAGCCAGGGCTGCAACACGGGCTGGCATATCCACGACTGCGATCAAATCCTGATCGTCACGTCCGGCTCCGGGCTCGTGGCGACCGAGACCGAGCAGCACGAGATCAACGTCGGAGACGTCGCGCACATCACGGCCGGCGAGCGACACTGGCACGGAGCCAAGGCGGATTCGACCATGGGCCACATCACCATCATGCTCGTCGGAGCCAAATCCACCTGGGGTTAGTCGCGTCAGACGCGCGCTGGCGGCGTGATCACAATCGCGCCGCCTCAAACGTCGACGAGCGGTTTTTCAATCTCAAGCCGGCTTTGCGGCCGCCATGAGCTTCTGATCGATGGCCATGGCGCGCTGGCGCGCTGGCCGCTCGTTCAGGCGTGCCACGTAGCGCTTGAAGGTTTCCCGCTCGGGCAGGAGCTTGAACTGAAGGCCCCATGCGATCGCCGAGCCTACGTAAACGTCGGCCGTCGAGTAGCGCTCGCCGAGGAACCACGGCCCCTTCTCGATCGCCTTCTCGATGGTATCGACCGTCGATTCATACGTGCCGTAGGGCATCATTCCGCGCCGACCTGACTCACGCTTCAGCACGTGATCGATGATCGCCGGTTCGAGACAATTCCCCTGAAAGAACATCCAGCGGAAATAGGGACCGCGCATCGGATCGCCCGGCAGCGGCGCCAATTTCGCGGCAGGAAATGCATCCGCGAGATATGCGCAGATAGCACCCGCCTCGGTAACGACCTGCCCTTCATGCTCGATGGCCGGCACCTTGCCCATGGGATTGATAGCGAGGTACTCGGGCCGATATTGATCCTCCGTGTTTTGAAGGTCCATCACCTTGAGCTCGTAGGGTGCACTAACCTCCTCGAGCATGAACAGCACTGTCGAGGATCGGCTCGGCGCCGCATGGTGCAGGATGATCTTGCCGCTCATGGCAGCCTCCGTCGGTTCGTTCAATACCCGCGCTTGCGATCCACCACATTCTGGAGCGGCGCGCCGCGCTCATAGGCCTCGATCTGCGCCACCACGTAGTCGGAGACCGCCTCGGGATCGCTGTCGGCGGCATTGTGGGGCGTGATCGTGGCCTTGGGGTGACTCCAAAGCGGGTGTTCGGGCGGCAGCGGCTCGGTATTGAACACGTCGAGGGTTACTGCGCCGAGCGTGCCGTCATTCAATGCCGCGACGATATCGTCCTCGACCTGCAAGCCGCCGCGTCCAGCATTGATCAGCACCGGCGCACCGAGAACACCGTCGCGCGCCAGCTTCTTGAACAAAGACGCATTGAGGATGCCTTTGGTTTCCGGCGTCAGTGGCACGAGGACGACCAGAATGTCCGTGCGCGCGAGAAATGCGGGGAGCTGATCGAGGCCCGCATAGCACTCGACGCCCGGCACGTCGCGCTTAGACCGGCTCCAACCCGCCACCTGGAAGCCGAGGCGCACGAGCACCTCCGCACTGTCGCGGCCAAGCTCGCCGAGGCCCATGATGCCGACGCGCACCGCTGAGGCCGCACGCTGATCGGGCGTATCCCAGGCCTTTCGCCTTTGAGCATCATCGAAGAAGCGCTGCTGGCGGTGGTGCATGAGAACGTGGAGCACGACGTACTCGGTCATGCGCTTCGTCAGGTCGCTCACGGCCACGCGCACGAGAGGCACGTCTGGGAGAGTTGCATCCGCGACGAGCGCATCGACGCCCGCACCCAGATTGAAGATCACCTCCAATTTGGGGAACGTCTCGAGCAGGCCCGCCGGCGGCTTCCACACGGCCACGAAGCGTACACTCTCGGGCGTTGGCGTGTCCTTCGGCCAAAGCGCGACCGGCATGGATTTCAAGCGCGCCGCGAAACGCTGCCGCCAGGGCTCGGCCGACCAGTTCTCGCCCGCACCCTGCACGACGATGAGAAGTGTCATTTGTCTTTCCCGGCGATCCGTTGATGTTCCCTGTCAAAAGGCCGGTCAGCGGCGCGCCGTCAAGTGCAAAGGCCGTAGCGAGCATCAGAGCTTCCGCGACCGAGCAAGACAGCTTCCAGACATGCTATAGAATGCGCTCCAGCCCCCGCGTCCTTCGATCTCACATGTCCTTCGACGTCATAGCCAGGATCAAGGCACCGTTCAGCCGGACGGCTGCATATCTTCGCCGCCATCTGCGCGCGGCCGCGCCGCCGTCCGAGGACGGTGCGAGCGCCGACGCGCACAAGGAAATCCGCAGCACCATCGAGTTGCAGGCGACCGAGGGTGCCGTCACGCCGCACGATGCCGAAATGCTCGGCGGGGTACTGGATCTGAGCGAGCTTCGCGTGCTCGATGTCATGGCGCATCGCATGAATATGACGACCATCGACATCAATGAGCCTGCAAACAAGATCATCGACGCAGTACTTGCAAGCCAGTACTCGCGCGTGCCGGTCTGGCGCGATGCGCCCGACAATTTCGTCGGCATCCTGCACAGCAAGGATCTGCTCTTGGCGCTGCGCGATGTAGGCTGGTCGCCTGAGCGCATCAGCATCGCCAGGCTCCTGAGCCCTCCATGGTTCGTGCCCGACACGACCGGCCTCAGCGAGCAGCTCAGCCAGTTTCTGAAGCGCAAGTCGCAGCTCGCACTCGTCGTCGACGAGTATGGTGAGGTTCGCGGCCTCGTCACGCTCGAGGACATTCTCGAGGAGATCGTCGGCCAGATCGCCGACGAGCACGACATCGGCGAGGTCCACGTACGTCCACAGATCGATGGCTCCATGCTCGTCGAGGGGACATTGCCCATCCGCGATCTCAATCGGGAAACCGGCTGGGCCCTGCCGGATGCGACCGCCACCACGGTGGCCGGGCTCGTCATGCACGAGGCCCAGACCATCCCCGAGGCGGGCCAAGTGTTTACTTTCCACGGCTTTCGCTTCGAGATCGTGCGCAAGACCCGCAACCGCATCACGGCCATCCGTATCCGGCCGAGTCCAGCGCCCATCCCACCGGCGGCCCCCTGAGATCCAGCCTGAGATCACCACCTGCGCCTTTTAGGGACAGGAATGCTGCCGTGGCGGAATGGCCAACGGCCGGCCCTGTTGGTATGGTTGTCCGGACGTCGGCCGCAAAACGGCCTGATGCCTGCACCCCCGTTCCGGGCGCGGCCAATGGCCAGCGCGCCGCCCGAGAGGAGGCCCGATTTGTCGACGAACCACATCATCGACCTCTACAGCGACACCCAGACCCGGCCTTCGGCCGGAATGCGCAAGGCCATGGCCGACGCCGAGGTCGGCGACGAGCAGCGGGGCGAGGATCCCTCGACGAACATGCTCCAGGAGCGGGTCGCAGACCTTCTCGGCAAGGAGGCGGCGCTGTTCCTTCCCTCCGGCACCATGTGCAATCAGATTGCCATGCTCGTGCACTGTCGCCAGGGCGACGAGATCATCGGCGCGGAAGTAACGCACCTGTTCACGTCAGAAGCAGGAGGAGCCTCGGCGCTGGCCGGCGCGCAGACGTGGCCCATCCGCTGCGAGCGCGGCATCTTCACTGGCGACGACGTCACGGCCGCCGTGCGTGCGCCGGGCCGTCACAATCCCATCTCGCGGGTTGTCGTCATCGAGCAAACGGTCAATCGTGGCGGCGGCGCCATTTGGCCTGTCGATAGCATGGCCGATGTGGCGGCGGCGGCCCATAAGCACGGCCTCGTCGTACACATGGATGGCGCGCGGCTCTTGAACGCGTCGGTCTCGTCCGGCATTCCGGCAAAGGACATGACGGCGTACGTCGACACGGCCTGGACGGACTTGTCGAAGGGCCTCGGCTGCCCGGTCGGTGGCGTGCTCGTCGGCTCGCGCCCCTTCATCGACGAGGCCTGGCGATGGAAGCATCGGCTCGGCGGCGCACTCCGCCAGTCCGGCATACTCGCCGCGGCCGGCCTCTACGCCCTCGACCACAACCTCCCCAAGCTTGCCGAGGATCACGCCAACGCTGTCGCGCTCGGCGAGGCGATCGTCGCCGTGCCGGGTCTCAAACTCTTCACGCCGCGCATCGAGAGCAACATCGTGTTCTTCGAGTCGACGTTGCCCGAAATCAGCTCGCGCCAGATCTTCGAGACGTTGCTCGCGCGCGGCGTTCGCATGGGCATGACCTACGGCAACATGATCCGAGCGGTCACGCACCTCGACGTTTCGAGCGACGACATCACGCGCGCCGGCGAAATCCTCAGCCAAGTCGTCGCCGATCTCAAAGCCGGCCTGCGCAAGGCCTCATGACAACGGGAGGCTCCGACCTCCCTCATCAACCATCGCCTCTCAATAAAAACAGGAAACTGCCCATGCCTTTCGAGCCTGCGAGCGACGTGCTCTCGCAATACACCGTCCTTGATCTCACGCGCGTCCGCTCGGGCCCGACCTGCGTGCGCCAGCTTGCCGACTGGGGCGCCAACGTCATCAAGATCGAGGATCCGGAATCCGACAAGATCGGTCTCGGGGGCGCGCGCTCGGGCTCGGACTTCCAGAACCTCCACCGCAACAAGCGCTCGATGACGCTGAACCTCAAGAACAAGGAGGGCCTCGCGATCTTCATGGCGCTCGCCAAGAAGGCCGACGTCATCGTCGAGAACTACCGCCCCGACGTGAAGCGCCGCCTCGGCATCGACTACGACGCGATCTCGAAGATCAATCCGCGCATCGTCTATGCCTCTATCTCCGGCTTCGGCCAGGACGGCCCGCTCGCTAACCGACCGGGCTTCGACCAGATCGCGCAGGGCATGGGCGGCCTCATGTCGATCACCGGCGAGCCGGGCAAGGGGCCCATGCGGGTCGGCATTCCGATCGCCGATCTCACCGCTGGCATCTTCTGCTCGCAGGGCATTCTGCTGGCGCTCATGGAGCGCGAGCGCTCGGGCAAAGGCCAGTGGGTGCAAACCTCGCTCTTGCAGGCCCAGGTCTTCATGCTCGACTTCCAGGCCTCGCGCTGGCTCATGGACAAGGATATCCCGCCCCAGGCCGGGAATGATCATCCAACCTCCATCCCGACCGGCGTGTTCAAGACCTCCGACGGCTACATCAATATCGCCGTCGCCGGCCAGAAGATGTGGGAGAAGTTTAAGTCACTGTTCAGCGATCCATCCTTCGACAGCCCCGACTATGCGGATGCCAAAGGACGCTCCAAGAACCGCAAGGCGCTCAACGCGCTGATCGAGAGCCACACCTCGAAGAAGACCGCCGCGGAGTGGATCGCCATCTTCAACGAAGCGGGTGCCCCAGCCGGCGAGATCAACGACATCAAACAGGTCTTCGATCTCGAGCAGGTCCGCCATCTCGGACTCGCACAGCCTATGAACAGCCAGGAGCGCGGCGCCACTGAGGTGCTCGGCCAGCCAATCCTCATGAGCCGTTCGAAGGCTTCTGTTCGCCGTCCGCCGCCCACACTCGGCCAGCACACGGGCGAGATCCTCGCCGACATCGGCTATGGCGCCGAGGACGTGAAGAAGCTCGCCAAAGACGGCGTCATCTGAGATCCAACACAATAGAAAAGAACGAGGAAAACAACATGAGCAAGCCCGCAGAGGCCGAAGCTCCGGTCGAAGAGAAAATGCTCGGCCTGAAGAACGGGTCGGTCGCCGAGATCGTGTTCAACAATCCTGCCCGCCACAACGCTGTCTCGCTCGAAATGTGGGAGCGCATGACGAAGCTGCTCGGCGAATTCGCGGCAGACCCGAGCGTGCGCGCGCTCGTCGTCAGCGGCGCCGGCGGCAAGGCTTTCGTTTCAGGTGCCGACATCTCGAAGTTCGAGAGCCAGCGCTCGACGGCGGAGGGCGTCGCCCATTACAACGCCGTTGGATCGAAGGCCTACGAGACGCTCTATAATTTCCCGAAGCCGACCATTGCGAAGATCCAGGGCTACTGCATCGGCGGCGGGATGAACGTTGCCGTCTGCTGCGACGTGCGCATCGCCACGGACAATTCGAAGTTCGGCATTCCCGCAGCCAAGCTCGGTCTTGGCTACGGCTATGGCGGCGTCCGCCGGCTTTCGGAGATCGTCGGGCTCTCCAAGGCCATGGAACTTTTCTATACCGCGCGTCAGTTCACGGCTGCCGAGGCCGAGGCCATGGGCTTCCTCAATCAGGTTGTACCCGCCGAGAGCCTCGACGCTGCCGTCGCCACCATGACGGGCCAGATTGCCGAGAACGCGCCACTCACGATCGCAACGATCAAGGCCGTCGCGCGCGAGATCGGCCGCCCCTCGCCTGAGCGCGACCTCGCCAAGCTCGACCGCATGGTTGCCGACTGCTTCGCGTCGGAGGACTACATCGAGGGCCGCCGCGCCTTCATGGAAAAGCGCAAACCACAGTTCAAAGGGCGCTGAAGGGCGCCTCTACGCCGGGCCTTCTTGAGTTCGCCACACTATTGTTCAAGTACTGGATAACTCGGCTATTCCATCGTAAGACCAAGGCCTTGAGCTCCAGGACCGCGCGGGGAGATGCGTAACACCATTGCCATCATGAATACCAAGGGCGGTGTCGGAAAATCGACCATCGTCCTTGCGGTAGCCGAGACGCTCTCGGTCTACCATGGCAAGAACGTGCTCGTGATCGACTCCGACGCACAGGCGAGCATCAGCACCATGCTGATGGCGACCGACAGTCTGCGTAAACTGCAGAACGAAGGCCGCACGATCGTCGATTATCTGGTCGCGCAGGTGCTCAAGAGCACACCTGTCGAATGGACAGAGTTCGTCGTCGGCGGCGTCTCGGATGTCGACGACGCGCGCTCGGTCTACCTCATGCCGAGCGACATGCAGCTCACGCTTCTTGAGCGAGAGGTCTCGAAGGAGAGCCAGCACGCGCGGCTGCGGACAGCCATCGGCGGCCTCTTGAGCCGCGCGCGCATTGTCTTCGATGTCGTGCTGATCGACTGCCCGCCGGGCCTCTCCGTACTGACCGAGAGCTGGCTTCGCGAGGCGGACTTCCACGTCTCGCCGACGAAGCCAGACTATGTGTCCGTATGCGGGCTCGATGTCTTCCGACGCTTCCGCGATTTGAACCCGGAAATGGGCTTTGCCGAGAATCTCGGCGTCGTCGTGAACATGAAGGATCAGAGCGCCTCCCTAGAGGAGGAATATCACCGCTGGCTCGCGGCCGATGCGAACAACCGCTGCTTCAAGCACGCGCTGCCGCGCATTCACGCCATGCAGCAGGCCGGTCATTTCCAGCCGAGCGAGCGCTCCTACATCGCGAAGTATCCGGGCGACGTGGGCGTTGCCGTGCGCGGCCTCACGGACGAGATCCTCGCGCGCGTCGCTGCAGGCTCCGAGGCGCCGCAGGCGCAAGCTGCAGGCAGGCGCGCCTGAGCGCTCAATGCGCCCGCGCAATGCAGAAGGCAACGGCCTCCGCCAGCGCTGATCGTGGCGCGCTTTCCGGGAAGATCGCCAGCGCATCCGACGCGATCGCACCGTAGTGGCGGGCCCGCTCCAGCGTCGCCTCGATGGCCTTGTGCCGCCGCATCAGACCGATGGCGTGCTCGAGGTCGCCCTCACGAATGTCACCGCTCGAAAGCGTCCGCTTCCAGAATTCGCGCTCGGCGTCATTGCCGCGCCGATAGCACAGAATGACCGGCAGCGTGATCTTGCCCTCGCGGAAGTCGTCGCCGACGGATTTGCCGAGGCGCGCACTGTCGCCCGCATAGTCGAGCGCGTCATCGACGAGCTGGAAGGCGACGCCGAGATTGCGCCCGTACGAGCGCAGTGCTGCCTGCTCCGCGGTCGGGCGATTGGCTATGGCGGGGCCAACTTCCGCCGCCGCCGCGAACAGTGCCGCCGTCTTGGCATTGATGATCGCAAGATACTCGTCCTCGGTCGTGCCCATGTTCTTGGCGGCCGAGAGCTGCATGACCTCGCCCTCGGCGATGACCGCCGCAGCGTTGGACAGAATGCGCAGTGCCGGCAGCGAGCCGACGTCCACCATCATGCGGAAGGCTTGCCCGAGCAGAAAATCGCCGACAAGCACACTCGCCTGATTGCCCCACACGCGCCGTGCCGAGGCCTTGCCTCGGCGCACGTCGCTCTCGTCCACGACGTCGTCGTGAAGCAGCGTCGCGGTGTGCATGAACTCGACAGTCGCCGCGAGCCGCACATGCCCTTCGCCCGCGTAACCGCAGAGCTTGGCCGACGCGATGGTCAGCATAGGGCGCAGCCGCTTGCCGCCGGAATCGATCAAGTGGTGGGCGAGCTCGGGAATGAGCTCGACGTCCGATACCGCCTTGTCGAGGATGATGCGGTTAACTCCCGCCATTTCCGCGCTCACGAGATCAAGCAGCGGTTTCAGGCTTGCCGCTGGATCGCGCGCGCCATCAATGGAGACCACAACGCCCAAAGTGCTCATTCCTCATTTTGTGTCCGCCGCATCAACGGTCATAGTCCGTTCATGCAAAGGCGGGGTCAAGCCGCATTCACCCCTAGCATCCGCATACGCCCCATCGTCTACGCGCCTTGACGACCGGCAGTCGGGAAGGCACGAAGAGAGGGTCACCCGCCTCTCTGTCGAGGGTCACGGGCCGAGTGTCAAGATGACGAGGCGCGCTCCATGAACGACCGATATTTGCGGACGGGCGTCTTCCTCGCCCCCTTTCATGCGCTCGGCGAGAACCCGACGCTGGCGATCGAGCGGGACATGGACCTCGTCGTCCACCTCGACCGGCTGAATTATCACGAGGCCTGGATCGGCGAGCATCACTCGGGCGGCTTCGAGATCATTGCCTGCCCCGAGATGTTCATTGCCGCAGCGGCGCGCGAGACGCGGCATATCCGCCTCGGTACGGGCGTCGTGTCGCTGCCCTATCACCACCCCTTTACGCTCGCGAGCCGCATCACGCAGCTCGACCACATGACGCGCGGGCGCGCCATGTTCGGTGTCGGCCCCGGCTCGCTTATCTATGACGCGGAGAAAATCGGCCTCAAGGCCGCCGACCAGCGCCGGCGCATGGACGAATCGCTCGACTGCCTCATGCAGCTGATGCAGGGCGAGATGGTCACCCGCAAGACCGACTGGTTCACGCTGCAGGATGCCAAGCTCCAGCTTGTCCCCTACTCGCGCCCGCACATCGAGATGGCCGTCGCTTCGTCCCGCTCGCCCGTTGGCGCCGTCGCCTCCGGCAAGCACGGCATCGGAATGCTCTCGATCGGCGGTACCTCGGATGAGGCGCTCGCCGCCCACGCAAAAAACTGGGCCATCCACGAGGATGCAGCCCGCGAGGCCGGCAAGACGACGGACCGCTCGCGCTGGCGTATCGTGACCTTCGCGCACGTCGCCGAGACGCGCGAAAAGGCGCGCGCCGACATGGCTTATGGCCTTGCGGACTTCAACCGCTACTTCAATGATGTCGCGACCTTCCCGATCGTACCAGCGGGCGTCGAGGATCCGCTCAACTATCTGACCGAGAGCGGTCTCGCCTGCATCGGTACGCCAGATGACTGCATCCGCCACTTCGAGCGGCTCTGGAAGGGCTCCAATGGCGGCTTCGGCGCGGTCCTGCTACTCGCGCACAACTGGGCGGACTGGGAGGCGACAAAGCGCAGCTACGAACTCATGGCGCGCTATGTCCATCCGCACTTCCAGCGCGGCGCCAACAGTCTCCGCCAGTGGAGCTACGACGACGCCAAGACCAAGCGGGCGACTGCGGGCATAGAGAACCAGGCCGCAATCCAGGCAGAGATCGACAAGTACAAGGCGCGCAAGGGCGGCTGATGGCTGCCTGCTGCCGTGCCTCGAACCAAGAAACGTCCAGGAAAACTCATGACCGCTGATGTTGAAACGGTTGTCGTCGGCGCCGGCGTCGTCGGCCTTGCCATAGCACGCGCGCTAGCTATGTCCGGCCGCGAGGTCATGGTCCTCGAGCAGCACGACATCATCGGCTCGGAGACCAGCTCTCGAAACAGCGAGGTCATTCACGCAGGGATCTACTATCCGCCGGGCTCGCTCCGCGCGAAGCTGTGTGTGGAAGGCAAGGCCCAGCTCTACAAGTTCTGCGACGAGAACGGCGTCGCTCACCAGCGCATCACCAAGCTCCTCGTTGCGACCAGCGAGGCGCAGGTCCCGAAGCTCAAGGCCATCCAGGAGACCGCGATCCGCAATGGCGTGACGGATCTCCAGCCGCTCATGGGGAACGAGGCACGCGCGCTCGAACCCGAAGTCTTCTGCGTCGCAGCCTTGCTTTCGCCCTCCACCGGCACGATCGACACACACGCGTTCATGCTGGCGCTCGAGGGCCACGTCGAGACGAACGGCGGTAACGTGGTCCTCAATACGCCAGTGGAGCGCGTCGGCCGCCGCGCCGATGGGCTCTTCGAGATCGTTACCTCAGGCGAGGCCCCCGCGACCATCACGGCGAAGGAACTTATTCTCTCGCCCGGACTGCACGGGACGAAACTCGCGCGCACGCTGAGCTTTCCTTCGGGTTATGCGCCGCCGGAAACGTACTACGCAGTCGGGCAATACTACGCCTACACGGGACGATCACCTTTCAGTCGCCACATCTATCCCATGCCTGACGGCGCTTGGCTCGGGTTGCATGTGACCGTTGATCTCGGCGGGCGCTGCAAGTTCGGCCCCGACATCGAGTGGATCCCCGAGATCGACTACACGTTCAAGCCCGAAAAGCTCGAGAAGTTCCTCGGTTTCATCCGCACCTACTATCCGGCTCTCGATCCCGAGCGCCTGCACCCCGACTACACCGGCATCCGCCCCAAGCTCTACCGCGAGGGCGAGCCCGTGCCCGACTTCCTCTTCCACGGGCCGAAGCAGCACGGGATCGACGGCCTCGTCATGCTCTTCGGCATCGAGAGCCCGGGCCTCACCTCATCAATGGCCATCGGCGATCTCGTGCGCGATATGCTCTAGCCGCGCACTTGGCGCGAGTGAAGCTCTGTTCAATTCGCGTGGGAGGCTCTAGGTCGAAGCACCCCTTCCGCGCAGCAGGCGGCTATCCCTCGCCCGCAAACCGGCTTGATCCGCAGCCCTCAGGACAGGCATGATGGCGTTCACTCGCGAGACCACAGAAAATCCGAGGATGAACATGAGAGATACGACGTTCAAGCGGCTTGGCCTCGCCTCGTTCCTGCTGATAGCTGGCATCGGCTCGGCCGCGGCGCATCACCCCATGGGTGGCGCTATGCCGACGACGTTCATGGAAGGCTTTCTGTCCGGCATCGGCCATCCAGTGATCGGCATCGACCATCTCGCCTTCATCGTGGCCATCGGGATCGCAGCGGCCTTCGTCAGTGGTGGCTTCGGCATCATCGCCGGCTTCATAGCCGCTTCGTCGATAGGCGTTCTCGCGCACGTGGTCGAGCTGAACGTACCGCTTGTCGAGCTCCTCGTTGCATCGAGCGTGATCGTGGCCGGCGCCGCGCTCACCGTCGGCCTCACCGCAGCGCGGGCCGGCTGGCTGGCGCTTGCGATCATTGCAGGCCTCTTCCACGGCTATGCCTTCGGCGAAGCGGTCGTCGGCGCCGAGCGCAACGTTATCGGCGCCTATCTGATCGGCCTCGCCATCATCCAAGCTGTCATCGCAGCGCTCGCCATGCTGGCTTCCCGCCGGTTCCTCGTCCAGACGGAGCGCAGTCCGATGGGGCTTCGCGCGGCCGGTGGCGCGCTCACGGCACTTGGACTCTTCCTGCTCGTCATCAGTCTCGTGGAGACCTGAGCCGTGGCGACGGAGACAACCGCGACAGATGCGACTGCCGACCGCGTGATCGCACTCTTCGAGCGGCTGCCCGCGCTGGTCGACGCCAACGCGGACCTCATCAAGCGCGGACGCTTTCTGACAACCGACTTCGCCATCGTCGTCGGCTCTACACCGCTGCTCGTGCGCGTCGAGACCGGGCGTGTGACCTCCGTCGCGCGCGGCCCCTTCCTGCTGAGAACGTGGACGTTCTCGATTACCGCTGCGCCCGAGATCTGGCTCAAACTGCTGAAGCCCGTGCCCGACGCCGGCACACACGACCTCATGGCGCTCTCGAAAGTCGGCCTCGCGCGCATCGAGGGCAACCTGCAGCCGTTCATGGCCAACCTGCAGGTCATCAAGGACATCGTCACAGCGCCGCGCGCGCTGATGTGAGGAGGCGCGCCCATGACGTCATCCAAGAAAGCGACATTCGAGCCGATCAGCGGCCGCTATGCGCACCTCACGATCTCCGGTCGCCCACACCGCCTGTACATAGAGGAAGCGGGCAGCGGCATCCCGCTCGTCTGCCTGCACACGGCAGGCGCCGATGGTCGCCAGTTCCGTCACATCCTCAATGACCCGGCAATCACGCGCGACTACCGCGTCATCGTCTTCGACATGCCTTGGCATGGAAAATCGCTGCCACCCGTGGGTTTCGAGACCGAGGAGTACCAACTCACGACAGCGGGATACACGCGGATGGTGCTCGATGTTTGCGATGCGCTGGAGCTCGAGCGGCCCGTGGTCATGGGCTGTTCGATCGGCGGTCGCCTCGTTCTCAATCTCGCCGCCGATCACCCTGAGCGCTTCCGCGCGCTCATCGGCCTCGAGTCCGCCGCGTATCAGCAGCCCTGGTACGACACGGAATGGCTCAATCGTCCCGACGTGCACGGCGGCGAGGTCTGTGCCGCGCTTGTCTCTGGCATGATGGCGCCGCAGAGCCCGGCCGATAGCCGCCACGAGACACTCTGGATGTACAAGTGCGGCGGGCCCGGCATCTTCAAGGGTGATCTCTATTTCTACCGCGTCGACGGCGATCTGCGCCAGAAGATCTCGCAAATCGATACCAAGCGCTGCCCGCTCTACATGCTGACGGGCGAGTATGATTTCTCCTGCACGCCCGAGGACACGCAGCGCACGGCGGCGCACATCAAAGGCGCCGAAGTCACAATCATGAAGGTACTCGGCCACTTCCCCATGAGCGAGAACCCGGCACAGTTCCGCCGTTACATCCTGCCCGTGCTCGAGAAGATCAAGGCGACGAAGTAGAGGCACAATCCGATCGGAGCTGCCATGGCCCGCCGTATCGTCGATCTCTCCGTTGCGCTCGAAGCCGACATCGCTTCCGACCCACCGGGCAACGAGCCCAAGATCACCTACATCGCGCACAAAGATCCGGCTGCCCTCTCGCGCATGCTCCCACATTTTCCGGGGCTGACGGCCGAAGAATTACCAGGCGGCGAAGCCTGGGCCGTCGAGCAGCTCACGGTCTCGACGCACAATGGCACGCATCTCGATGCGCCCTATCATTTCCACTCGACCATGGATGGGGGAAAACGTGCCTGGACCATCGACGAGGTTCCGCTCGAGTGGTGCATGGGACGCGGCGTGAAGCTCGACTTCCGCCACCTTCCGGACGGCTACGTCGCGACGCCCGGCGACGTCGAGGCAGAGCTCGAGCGCACGGGCGTCACACTACAGCCGTTCGACATCGTTCTCGTGAATACCGCCGCCGGCGCCCGTTACGGTCAGCCCGACTACGTATCGCGCGGGTGTGGCATGGGACGCGCTGCCACGCTCTGGCTGACCGAACGCGGCGTGAAGATCACCGGCACCGACGCCTGGAGCTGGGACGCCCCGCGAAAAAGTATGCCGCGACGCGAGATGCCTCGCTCATCTGGGAAGGCCACCGCGCCGGTATCGAGCGCGCGTACTGCCACATCGAGAAGCTCGCGAACCTCGAACAGCTCCCGGCGACGGGCTACACGGTCTGCTGCTTCCCCTTCAAGATCAAGCGGGCCTCGGCTGGGTTCACGCGCGTCGTCGCGATCTTCGAAGCGTGAGCCGCACGCACATCTGTGGCGCTCTGGCATCATGCTCCTGGAAACTGCCAGACAACTACTCTTCGGCCCCCTGGAATTTGAGCTGAAGCAAACCGCCGCCGCAATCAGCGCCTCAGAGTTGGCTATACTGCACGCCGATTCGGGATGGGCACTTCCCGCATCGCATTGATGGCAGATGGTTCACTTGCAGGGAGCAGAGTGACATGAACAGAACGACGATGGGTCTTGCAGCAGGCCTCTTCGGAATTGGTATTGCGGCGGGCTTCGCAACCGCACCCTCGACGACGGCTAATGCCCAGGCAGCAAGGTCGCTGATCGGCACGCTGACCTGCAAAGGCGGCCCGCACGTCGGCATGATCGTCGGCTCGCAGCAGACGCTGGACTGCTCCTACCAGTCTGTCAGCGGCGGCCGTCCGCGCGGCTACACCGCGAGGATCACCAAGGTCGGTGTCGACATCGGCTTCAAAAACGAGACGACGCTGGTCTGGCAGGTTATCGGCTCGACGGAAGCGCGGAAGGGCCCGCTGCTGGTCGGTGACTATGGCGGCGTTTCGGCCGAAGCAACGGTTGCGCTCGGCGTCGGCGCCAACGCGCTCGTCGGGGGCAGCAACAAGTCGATTGTACTGCAGCCGGTCAGCGTGCAGGGCCAGACCGGCCTCAACGTGGCGGTCGCCGTCACCAGCATGACGCTTCGCCGCTAACAAGAATTTAGAGGGCGTTGGAAACGGAACGGCCGGCACCAAGGTGCCGGCCGTTCTCGTTTGTCGTGTCGATCAGGTCGAGTAGTTCGTGAAGGCCGTCGTCGTCGCGCGCGCATTGTGGTCCGTGACGACGCAGACGAGCGCGGGCTTTCCGGCTTTCACAGCTTTCATGGCGCGCTCCAGGGCCGGGCGGATGTCGTCGGGCTTGTCCACCCACTCGCCGTGTCCGCCAAAAGCCTCGGCGAACTTGTCGAGGCGTGGATAGCCGAGATCGCGGCCCGGCTTCTCCTTGTTGGGATCACCCGTCCAGCCGCCATTCTGGCTGATGATGGTGAGAATGGGCAGTTTGTTGCGGACGGCGGTATCGAACTCCATGGCGTTCATGCCGAACGAGCCATCGCCGTGCAGCACGATAACCTGCTTGTCGGGTAGAGCGGCCTTGGCGCCGATGCCGAATGGCATGCCGACGCCCATGGTGCCGAACGCACCCGAGTTGATGCGATGGCGTGCCGTATATTGCGGAATGGCCTGGCGGCCATAGTTCAGGATCTCCTGGCCATCCACGCAGAGCACGCAGTCACGGTCCATGAAGTCGCGCACTTCCTTGCAGAGCCGCAGCGGATGGATCGGCGTTGCCGGATTGGAGAGCGTCTGCTCAGCCTCTGCCGTCTTTTGGACATTGCGCGTGCGCAGGCGCTCGCGCCACGTCTCGTAAGTCGCCGGCGTGACCTTGCCGGCGATCGCAGCCGTGAGCTGCTGAAAGGCGGTCCGTGCATCCGCGATGACGCCGACCGCGAGATTGCGCGGCGAGGACGCGATCTCGATCGGGTCGATGTCGACGCGCACGATCTTCGCGTTGGCGTTCCAGCGCGGCGGCGCGGCATGGCCGATGATGTAGTTCATGCGCGTGCCGACGACGAGGATCAGGTCGGCATCGCGGAAGGCCGCCGCGCGCGAGGTCAGGTAGCAGTACTTGTGATCCTCGGGGATGACGCCACGACCCTGCGGCGTCGTGTAGAAGGGCACGCCCGCCGCCTCGACGAAGGCCAGCATATCTCGCTCGGCCTCGGACCACTGGACGCCCGAGCCCGTGATCAGCACGGGGTTCTTCGCCTTCGCGAGCAGTTCGGCAATAGCGGAGAGATCATTTGCGCCCACAGCCGGGCGCGGTCGCTTGGCGTGGTCGTAGGGATCGGGGTACTCGATCTTGGACTCATCCACCTCCGCATAGAGGATGTCACCCGGGCAATCGAGATAGACGGGACCCGGCTTGCCGCTCATGGCGTGCTTCACCGCGAGGTTGATCAGCTCGGGAATGCGCTTCGTGTGGTGCATCCGGTCCGACCACTTCGTGCAGGGCTTGAACATCGAGAGCTGGTCGATGTCCTGGAAGGCGCCGTGGTGCCACGTCACGACCGGCGCCGCACCGCCGAGCGCGATGACCGGCGTGCAGTCGGCCCAGGCGTGCGCAATGCCCGTGATGAGGTTCGTCACAGCCGGCCCCGAGGCTGCCATGCAGAAAGCTGGCTTATTGAGGAGGCGTGCATAGGCAAATCCAGCCATGGCCGCAGCCTGCTCGTGGCGCACGTCGATGCCGCGCAGTCCGAGCTTCATCGCCGACTTCTCCACGGCCATCATGGGCGCACCCATGATGTAGAAGAAGTCGCTCACGCCTTCGTTCTTCATCGCCTTCGCAATGATGTCCGATCCAATAGCCATCGGGTGTTCCTCTCTGGTGGTATTCAGTTTCTATTGGGCGTGAACTAAATGACCTGCTCTTTCTTGAGCGCGTCGAGATCGCCCTTGGACAGGCCGAGCCACTCGCCATAGACGTCGGCATTGTCGGCACCGAGGATCGGCGATGACTTCACCGGCACATAGCTGTCAGAGAGCTTCACCGGCCAGCCCGGAATGACGACTTTTCCGCGCGCAGGGTGGTCGACTTCGACGAAGATCTCACGCTCGCGCATGCTCGGCTCATTCATCAGCTCGTCGGTATCGAGCACAGCGCCGCACGGCACGCCTTGCTCGCCAAGGATCTGCATGGCCTCGTGCTTGGTGTAGTCCTTCGTCCAAGCCTGGATGTAGCTGTTGATCTCTTCGACGATCTTGACGCGGAGCTGCGGCGTCGCAAAACGTTCGTCGCCCTTCAAATCCTCACGCCCGATCACTTTCAGCAGGCGTTCCCACTGAATGTTGTTGGCGCGGCTCGTGTAGATGTAGACGTAGTCGTTGGGGCCACCCGGCTTGCACTTGAACACGTCCGAGGGCGCATTCGTGCCGAGCACGACCTGGTTACCCATGCGCGGGCAAGGCTTCTTGTGCAGGAGTTGCGAGGCATAGGCAATGCGGCAGTAGTTGACCATCGCATCCTGCATCGCGACCTCGACCTTCTGGCCGCGACCGGTCGCTGTCCGCTGATACAGCGCTGCGAGCACACCGATACACGCATGGAGACCGGTGCCCGTGTCGCCGAGCGTCACACCCGGCTTGATCGGTTTGCCATCACCCTCGCCTGTGATGCTCATGACGCCACCGGCCGCTTGCGCGATCATGTCGAACGCAAGGTGCTTCTCGTAGGGGCTCCCCTTTCCGAAACCCTTGACCGTCGCGTAGATAATGCGCGGGTTGATGCGCGACACTTCCTCGTAGGAGAAGCCGAGCTTCTCGATCACGCCGGGTGCAAAATTCTCGGCGAAGATGTCCGCCTGCGCGATCAGCTTGCGCAGCATCGCCTTGCCGCGCTCGTCCTTGAGATTGAGTGTCACCGAACGCTTGTTGGCGTTGAGCAGCATGAAATAGTAGCTGTCGACGCCCTTGATGTCGGTCGAGGCGCCGCGGCCCTGTTCTCCGCCAACGGGGTTCTCGATCTTGATGACGTCGGCGCCGAGCCAAGCGAGCGTCTCGGTGATCGACGTGCCGGCCTCGAACTGCGTGAGATCGACGACCTTGATGCCAGCAAGCGCAGTGCGCCCGGCTTCTTCCCTGCCTGGGGACGACATGGCTCCTCCCGGAAGCTTGTTGTTTTGGCTTCCGTGAGTTTGCTTCGTGCGCGGAGCGTGCGCAAGGCCGCAGCGCACGGCGCATGACAGGTAGACGGCCTCAGGCGCGCCGCTGCGGTCCCCAATTCGCAATCCATAGGGAAAAAGCCGTTGCCGCGCCGTACACCGCCATGGCTGCGCCGACGAGCGCAAACAGCTGCCACGCCGGCGCATTCGTGCTGACGAGCCAAATCCCGCCGACGAGCACGACGAGCAGCCGCACGGTCCCCGCCAGCACGGGCCCGAGGATTTTGCCGGAACCCTGGGAAGCGAAATACAGAGCAAGACCCAGACCGAACAGGCCATAGAACGGTCCCGCCCACTGCAAGTACGTACTCGCAGCTGCGAGAATGGCCGGATCGCTCGTGAAAAGCCCCGCCCAGAGCACGGGATAGATCGCAACCATCACACCAATGACCGAGAGGCCCGCAGTGGCAACCATACCGGCCGTCCACGCGACGCGGCGCGCGCGCGCGATGTCGCCCGCGCCGACCGCCATGCCGACCATCGGCACGCTGGCAACGCCGATCGCGAAGGTGATGGGGATCAGCAGAAACTCGAGGCGTGCACCGATGCCGTAGCCGGCGAGCGCATCCGTGCCGAGCGCCGAGACGAGGCGCGTGATGATGAGGATCGAAAGGATCGTCTGGAGCGGCGAGATGCACGCGATTGCGCCGACCTTGAGAATGTCGCGCAGCATGTCCCACGAAACGGAAATGCTGGACAACCGCAGCGTGATGCGCGCGCGCCCCGATGCCAGATGCCAGTAGAGATAGAACGCGCCCGCTGAAAACGCGATCACCTGGCCGAGCGCTACGCCAGCCATACCGAAGCGCGGCACTGGTCCGAGCCCGAGGCCGAAGATGCCACCGATGACAATCTGAGCGCCGGCAACCGTCAAGAGCACCTTCGACGGCACGACCATGTTGCCGGTGCCGCGCAGTATCGAGGCAAACGTGTTGGCGAGCCAGATACCTGGCGCGCCGAAGAAGACGACATTCGAATAGGTCAGCGCCTCGCGGAGGACGCCGTCGCGGCCACCGAGCAGGCCGTAAATCGCGGGGCCGAAGAGCTGGAAGAGCGCGAAGAACGTGAGGCCGGCTGCAGCCCCTATCAGGAACGCGTGCTGGGCAAGCGCGGCCGCGCGATCGACATTGCCGGCGCCGAGTGCGCGGCTGATCGCAGAGGATATGCCGCCACCCATGGCGCCTGCCGACATCGTCTGCTGGAGCATGACCATGGGAAAGACGAGCGCGAGGCCGGCGAGCGGCAACTTGCCGAGCAAGCCCACATAGGCAGTCTCGGCAATGGCGACGAGCGCTGTTGCCACCATCGCAATGCTCGTCGGCAGAGCGAGGCGCAGAAGCGTCGGCAGGATTGCTCCGGCAAGCAGAGGGTGTTGTGCAGCGCCGCCCTGTTGAGGCGGCGGCACGATTGAGGTCGTGGCCATGGTCTTTGCTCAGGCTTTGCTGGTTGCGCTCGCTGCTTCGACGCGCGGGACCGGACGTTCTGCGATCGGCCAATTCAGCAGGGCCGATATCACGCCGAGGGCGACCGAGAGCCACCACATGGCGTCGTAGGACTTGGTGAGATCGAACAGCCTCCCACCCAGCCAGACGCCCAGAAACGCGCCGACCTGATGCGAGAGAAAGACGAAGCCGAACAGCATCGACATCCACTGCGTGCCGAAGAACGTCGCGACAAGGCCGCTCGTCGGCGGGATTGTCGACAGCCAGAAAATGCCGAGCAGACCGCAGAGCGTGATGACCGTCACGGGCGTCATCGGCAGGAACAAGAAGCCGAGGAACAGCACGGAGCGCGCGAGATAGATGAGGCTCAGCAACCTGCGCTTCTCGATGTACGGACCCGATTGGCCCGCGAGGAATGTCCCGACAATGTTCGCGATACCAACAACTGAGAGCGCGAACGGCCCGACCCAGCCCGGCAATCCCTGATCGACGGCGAATGCCGGCAGGTGAACCATGATGAAAGAGACATGGAATCCGCAAACGAAGAAGCCCGCCGTGAGCAGCCAGTAGCTCGGATGCCTGAAAGCTTCGGCCAACGCCTCGCGCAGGGTCTGACTGCGCACAGGGCCACTCACACGATCGGGCTTCCCACCGATCGGCCACGCAAGCGGGATCAGCAGCGCCGTAACCACCATCAGCCACACGAGGCTCTGCTGCCAGCCGACGAATTCAATGAGGAAGTGCATGACCGGCAGCGCGACGAAACCGCCAATGCCTGCCGCCATACCGATCGAGGCAATCGCGGAAAGGCGCTTGTCCGGCGGCGCGAGGCGGCCAATGGTGCCAACGAGCGCGGTAATACCGGTACCACTGACACCGATGCCCATGAGAAGGCCGCTCAACAGCAGATCCGTAGGCGAGGCGGCGGCGTACATGAAGTAGAGCCCCGCGATCGTCGCGAGCACGCACGCGACGATGACGCGTCCCGCACCGAATGCGTCGATCAAGGCACCCGAGAACGGCGCGCCGAGCCCCATCATCAACTGTGTCAACGCCATGGCGAGCGCGAAGGGTTCTCGCCCGATGCCCAGCGCGCCAGTTATCGGCTGTAGATAAAGGCCCATGGACTGCGAGCGACCCATGGAAACGCCAACGATCGTGCCGACGATCACAATGAGCAGCCAGAGCGGCATCAGCGACTGTGAGGAGGAAGAGGAGCGCATGTGCAGGCCTCGATCAAAAGAATGATGCAGCAGTCCGCTTACGAGAGCGTCAACCCGCGGGGATCGGCATGACGAGGCACGTCGTTGTGCCGTGGGCGTAGAGTTTGCCTTCGGCATCGACCAGACGTGCTTCGGCGGTCGCGATGCGCCCACCGACGTGGATCACCTTGGCCTCGCAGCGCATCTTGCCGCTGCTCTGGTGCACCGCGCGCACGAAGCTGACGGCGAGATCGACCGTCGTGAAGCCCTGTCCAGCTTTCAGCGTCGAGTGCACAGCGCAGCCCAAGGCCGAGTCCAGGAGCGTGGACATCCATCCGCCGTGGACCGTGCCGAGCGGATTGCGGAAGCGGTCCGCGGGTATGCCTTCGAATACCGCGCGACCGTGCTCAGCTTCGACAAGAATAAAGTCGAGAACTTCGCAGATCGGCGGGGCCGGAAACTTCCCGCTCATCATGGCCTGCAGGAACTCGATCCCGGACATCGATGTCGCCGTCTTGAAATCGGTGACGCCGAAGGACACCGGCCTCCCGACGAGACGCTCCATCGCGGACTTGTTGGTGCTCATGATCGGTTTTCCGTTTGCTGCATATGCAGATACAGGGGAAGTTTTCGCGTTCTATTCAGCGAAGCGCTCCAGAACGTAATCGAGCGTGTCGTGCAGTGCCGCCGTCTCGTCATCGCCGATGAGCTTTCGGACATGGTTCTGCGCCTCGCGCCATGCGGGCCGCGCGCTTTCGAAGGCATCGCGGCCTGCAGTCGAGACGCTGACCCAGCGCACGCGGCGATCCCTGCGATCCGGCTCGATCACGACCAGCCCCTGCCGGTGGAGAGGCTGGAGGTTCCGCGTGAGCGTCGTTGGATCCATCAGCAGCTGTTCCGCCAACGCCCCGATCGCAATGCGCCCGGCAGCGACGAGGCTCGCCAGCACGCCATATTGTGTAATCGTCAGGCCTGTGGGCTCGAGGTGGTGGTCGTAGATCTGGGTGACGCGTCGCGCCGCCTTTCTGAGGCGCATCGCCGTGCACCCTCGCGCGCGACGCGGCTGTTCCGTGATCTTAGGTTCCATGCCTGGGATATATATCTGCATATGCAGGCATTAGCAAGCGCCCGCCGAGGTTCTCCTGTTGGCTGTGAAAATCATTCTGAAGGCCGCGATGGCCGATCCGGAGCGAGGCGCTACTCGGTCGGATTGGACCTGTTTGAAGCTTCGTCGGCTGAAACAACGAGATAGCCACCTTCGGCGGCAACGACGCGGACCCAGGTGCCCGACGCGCAATCGGGCCCCCGTGCGCGCCAGACCGTGTCGCCGACGCGGACTTTCCCCTCGCCACCAACGATCGCCTCGACTACGCGCACGGTGCGCCCGATGTACTGCGCCTCGCGACGATTGAGCAGCGGCTGATCGCTACTTGTGCGCGCCCGCCGGGCCCACGCGAGATCGATGAGGAGATCGACGACCAAGAGGACGACGGCAATGGCGACCAGCCACCAGCCCGTCGCATTCCCCCGGATTGCCATGAACACACCCGCGGCGCCGAGCGGCACCGCGATCCACGGCAGCATCATGCCCAGCAGCCCCGTCAGCCAGGCAATTCCGCCGGGTTCGTTCTCAGGCCGAGACACGCTCCACCATCAGCACGGCATCATGCACATCTCTTACCCGAACCCGCGTGCCTGCGGGCACATCCTCGCCTTCGGCCTGCCAGAGCGTATCGCCGACCCGCACACGTCCGCGACCGCCCTTGATGGCCTCGGCGACGACGAATTCGCGCCCGACATACTGATGGCTGCGCACATTCAGATCGGGGACATCGGTGATGTTCACGTTAGCGCGCGCATACTTCCGGACGGCAAAGGCGGTGGCGACGGAGATCGCCGCGAAGATGATCAACTGCCACGGCCAGGAAATATCCGTTGCGAAGACGATGCCGCCGACAACCAGAGCAGCAGTCCCGAACCAGACCATGTTGACACCGGGCACGACCGCCTCGAGTCCGTAAAGGATCAGGGCGAGAATGAGCCAATTCCAGTGTCCGAGACCGGAGAGAAAAGACATCAATGACATGGCGCAAACCCAGTTTGCTGCCTGATCGCATGGACGTGCAGCGGCAGTGACCGCACGCACAGAATACAGGGGAGATAACCCTCAAGGTAAGAGCCCGGCGGTCACGCCGGGCTCAAATCGTCATCATGTACCGGCGCGCGGGACGCTGCCGGAGTTCGGGCGGCCGCCCGTCGGACGTGGTAGAGCGCCTTCCCGCCCGCCGAAGGCGGCGCCCGCGATTTCGGCGATACCCGCGAGCGAGCCGATCACCGACGATGCCTCGAGCGGCATCATCAGGACCTTCTGATTGGGCGAACGCGCGATCTGCTCGAGCGCCTTCACATAGTTGTTGGCGACGAAGTAGTTGATGGCCTGCACATCACCCGAGGCAATGGCCTGCGAGACCATGCGCGTGGCCTCGGCTTCGGCCTGAGCCGCGCGCTCGCGCGCCTCAGCCTCGCGGAAGGCCGCTTCCTTCTTGCCCTCTGCGGCAAGGACCACCGCCTGCTTCTCACCCTCGGCCTTGAGGATATCGGCCTGTCGCTCGCCCTGTGCCTTGAGGATCGCGGCCTCACGCAGGCCCTCGGACTCGAGGATCTGGGCGCGCTTCTCGCGCTCGGCCTTCATCTGGCGAGCCATGGAGTCGACGAGATCGCGCGGCGGTGCAATGTCCTTGATCTCGATGCGCGTGACCTTGACGCCCCAGGCCTCGGTCGCGTGATCGACGACGTCGAGCAGCTTGGCGTTGATCGTGTCGCGATTGGAGAGCAGCTCGTCGAGATCCATCGAGCCCATGACCGTGCGGATGTTGGTCATTGTCAGGTTGATGATCGCCGCCTCCAGGCCCTCGACCTCGTAAGCCGCCTTGGCCGCGCTGAGCACCTGGAAGTAGGTCACGCCGTCGACACGGACCATGGCATTGTCGCGGGTGATGACATCCTGGCTCGGGATCTCCATCACCTGCTCTTTCATGTTCATCTTGTAGCCGACACGCTCCATGACCGGGATCAGGATGTGCAGGCCCGGCGTCAGCGTCCGCGTGTATCGGCCGAAGTTCTCAATCGTCCAGTTGTAGCCCTGCGGAACGATCTTCACGGTTGACCACAGTGCCACCGCTGCAAGGGCGATCAGCAACAGGCCGAAAATCTCGAAACCACCAAAGGGTTGCATTGTTCAGGTCCTTCCCAGAGCGCCGCACTGTCCAAACACGCGCGAATCTTCCCGTTTCTCCCATCTGAAACAGTCAAAACAAGGTAAATGAACAGTAAACCAATCCCCCGGAGAAAGTCAGGCATTGCGAAATAAAACCGCAGGCCCGATAAAATGCACCTGCAAATCTCATTTTTATCACGCTGAATGCCGACTGAGTGGCCAGCACGAATTTCTCAGATCCAGCCCTTGAGCTCGCGCCGCACGACGTTCTCGATCACGGCAATTCCCTCGCGATCGTCATTGAGAGCCGAGAGATAGGCAAATTTCTCGCCGCCGTTTTCCATGAAGTAGTGGCGGTTTTCGACGTCGAGCTCCTCGAGCGTCTCAAGACAATCGGCCGTGAACCCGGGCGCAACCAGCGCAAGCCGCCGCACACCTTCGCGGGCGAGGCGCTGGACGGTCTCATCCGTATATGGCTGCAGCCACACATCATTGCCGAAACGCGACTGGTAGGTCGTAAGCCAGCGCTTCTCATCCCAGCCGAGCGCATCGCGCAGCAAACGCGATGTTTTCTGGCACTGGCAGTAATAAGGATCCCCCTGCTGGAGATACTTTTGGGGCATACCGTGAAAGGTCGCGATAATTCGCTCGGGCTGAAAATCGAGCTTTGACAATTGGCGGCGCATGGACGACGCCAGCGCCTCGATATAGACGGGGTCGTCGTGCCATGCTGGCGCGACGCGAATGGCCGGCTGCCAGCGCATTTCCATCAGCGCGCGAAAAGCCTGATCGCACGCCGTTGCCGTGGTCGCAGCGGCATACTGCGGATAGAGCGGCACGATCAGAATGCGGTCACAGCCCCGCGACATGAGCCACTCGAGCCGGCTCGCCGTGGTCGGATTCGCATAGCGCATGGCCCAATCGACGATGACGCCCGGCTTGTCGCGCAAGGCTGCCGCGAGCTCCTCCGCCTGTGATCGCGTGATCGTCTTGAGCGGGCCCTCGTCGCGCTCCTTGTTCCAGATGGAATCGTAATCGCGCCCCTTGGGGCCTGGCCGCACGGTCAGGATGATGAAGTTGAGAATCGGCCACCACTTCCAGCGCGGCTCCTCGATGACTCGCCTGTCGGACAGGAACTCCTTGAGATAGCGGCGCATGGACCAGTAGTCGGTCGCGTCGGGCGTGCCGAGGTTCAGAAGTAGGACGCCGACCTTGCCGTGCGCCACCTGTGGATGCGCGGAGGGGAGCGTCGACGCTGAGGTCTCGCGTTGCATGGGTCTCACTTTACTGCCGGCAATGGGAGCAGCGGCTAGCTGGCGCGCTGTTCCGATCCGACGCCGAGCGCACGCAGCTTGCGGTGGAGCGCCGAGCGCTCCATGCCGACGAATTCCGCTGTGCGCGAAATGTTGCCGCCGAAGCGGTTGATCTGCGCGAGCAAATACTCGCGCTCGAAGATCTCGCGGGCCTCGCGCAGAGGCAGCGACATCAGATGCTCGGCCCCGCCATTCACAGGCAGCGGCACGTTCGAGCCGATTTCCTCGGGCAGCATGTCCGCCGTGATCACCGTACCGGGATCGCCGCCCGCAAGGATCATCAGGCGCTCAATGTTGTTCCTCAGCTCGCGAACGTTGCCCGGCCAGTCGTGCGCCTGAAGCACGGCGACGGCGTCATCACCAATGCGACGCGGCGAAAGACCCGACGCGGTTGCCACCTGCTGTACGAAGAACTCGATCAGCGAAGGAATGTCGTCGCGCCGCTCGGCGAGGCTCGGCACGCGCAACGGAACCACATTGAGCCGATGGTAGAGGTCGTTGCGGAAACGCTCCTCCTGCATCTCCCGCTCGAGATCGCGGCTCGTCGAGGAGATGATCCTGACGTCCACCGCGACCTTCGGCCCACCGCCAATGCGCTGGAACTTCTGCTCGACGAGCACGCGGAGCACCTTGCCCTGCGTCTCGAGCGGCATGTCGGCGACCTCGTCGATATAGAGCGTGCCGCCGTGCGCCTCCTCGAGCGCGCCGACCTTGCGCGGACCCGAGCGGTCCTCGGTACCAAAAAGCTCCTCCTCGACACGATCCGGCGCCATCGCAGCGGCATTGAGGACGACGAAAGGCCCGTCGGCGCGGCTCGACTTCGCATGGATCACGCGCGCAGCCAGCTCCTTGCCGGAGCCCGAAGCGCCGCGGATCAGGATGCGGCTGTTGGTCGGGGAAACGCGCTCCAGCTGATTGCGAAGCTGGTTGATCGCGGCAGACTTGCCGACCATCTCCGAGCTCTGCACGGAGCGCTCGCGCAGTGTCTTGACCTCGCGGCGGAGCTGCGAGGCTTCGAGCGCGCGTAGCGTGACGAGGACCAGACGGTCGGCCTTGAAGGGCTTCTCGATATAGTCGTAGGCGCCGCGCCGGATCGCCGTCACAGCTGTCTCGATGTTGCCGTGGCCGGAGATGATGACGACGGGCAGGTCGGGATGCTGCTTCTTGATCGCCGAGAGCATCTCGAGGCCATCGAGGCGGCTCCCCTGCAGCCAGATGTCCAGGATGATGAGGTGAGGCCGGCGCTCCTCGATGGACTTGAGCCCTTCGTCGGCATCTCGCGCGGTGCGAGTACTGTGGCCCTCATCCTCCAGGATGCCCGACACGAGCTCACGGATATCCGCCTCGTCATCGACGATCAGAATGTCGGCTGCCATCGGTTCTTCCCTCGAACTAGTTGGTCAATGCTGTCTGGCGATGGCGCAGCTCGTCTGGCTGCTCCGCCGCCGAAGTCTGGTTGTCCGTGACGGCCGCCGGGCGGCCAAGTGGTAGTGTTATGGTGATGCGCGCGCCTGCCTGCCGGCCATCTGGCCCGGCGGGTGCGTCGTCCAAGGTCAGTGCGCCACCGTGTTGCTCGACGATCTTCTGCACGATGGCGAGACCGAGGCCGGTGCCCTTGCGGCCTTTGGTCGTCACGTAAGGTTCGAGCAGACGCGAGCGGTTCTGCTTCGGCAATCCGGGACCGTTGTCGATGACCTCGATAGTCACGCGCTCGTCGCTCTTGGTCACGATAGCGCGCACGAGACCGCGGAAACCTTCCGGCGCATCAGCGGCCTCGGCGCGCGTCTGCACGGCCTCGGTTGCGTTCTTGACAAGGTTCGTCAGCGCCTGCGCGAGCAACCGCCCGTCGCACGGAATGACGACCGCCTCAGACGGTAGGTTCGTCTCGTACGTGATGCCGGGATGGGACTCGCGATACTGGATCATTGGCTCCAGCACGACCTCCTTGATATCCTGCGGCGCGAATGTCGGCTGAGGCACGCGCGCAAATGCGGCGAACTCGTCGACCATCGTCTTGATGTCCCCGACTTGACGGACGATCGTGTCCGTCAGCTTGTCGAAGGTCTCACGATCCTCGTGGATGACACGGCCGTATTTGCGGCGGATGCGCTCCGCTGAAAGCTGGATCGGCGTCAGCGGATTCTTGATCTCGTGGGCAATGCGACGGGCGACATCCCCCCAGGCCGAGGTACGCTGCGCAGCAATCAACTCGGTGATATCGTCGAAAGTCACGACGCTGCCCTGGTCGCTCCCCTCGACCTGCGCCTGCTCCTTGGTCATCTGCACGGCGAAGACGCGCTCCTCGTCGCCGACCATCATGGAGACCTGACCGTGTGCGCGGCCCTTACCGTGCACCTGATCTGCCGCTTCCGTGCAGTGCACGCCGAGCGCCGGAATAGCTTCGGTAATGGGGCGGCCTACAAGATCATCGGCCTTGATGCCGAGGAGCCGCTCGGCGGAGGGGTTCGCAATGCGGATGATGCCCGCTGCGTCGAGCCCGATGACGCCCGCGCTGACGGCCGAAAGCATCGCCTCCATAAAGCGGCGGCGCTCATCGAGGTCACTGCGCTGGCGATGAAGTTCGCGCGTCATGAGGTTGAAGTCGTTGGAGAGACGGCGCAGGTCGCCTTCGCCGCGATAGAGCGGCAGCTCCACGCTCAAATCGCCCGTCGCGACCTGCTGTGCAGCGCGTATGAGACGCCGGATCGGCGCGACGAGCTGGCTCGCGAACCACAGGCCGACCCAGATGGCCGCGAGCACGCCGGTCAGCGAGAGCATGAAGTACATGATGCCATGCACGAGCTTGAGGCCGCCGCGTGCCTGCAGCAGCCGCTCGTACTCGGCGACGCCAGCCTCAGTGCGCGTGAGGTGCCCAACGACGCGCGGACTGACGCGACGAGCGCCGTACAGATAATGCCCCGGATAGCGCGTGAGCTTGGTGACGGCGGCAATACGACTGTTCTCGGTCGGCATCAGCAGCGGCACGTGGCCGGCCTCTGCCTGCGCGATCACATCGCCGCCCGGCGGTTCATAGGCGACACCGCCGTTCATCGCCGTCGAGAAGACGACGTTCCCCTTGGCATCGATCACAGAGACGAGTGTCAGGTCGCGCAGGCCTGCCTGGGCGAGCACGAGATTGCGCCATGCCTGGTCGTTGCTGGGATCGGTCGTGCCAGGCGCGGTCGCATCGTCCAGATCCTTAGCCATGTTGACGATGTCGGTGCGGATGACCTGGCCGTGCTCGGCCACGTAGGCCCGCGCGACATCGAGCGAGTTGGCAACGATCGTCCGCGTGCGCGAAGCAAACCAGTTGTCGAGCGAACGCGAGAAGGTGGTGGTCGCGGCAAGCGCCAGCATCAGCGCCGGCAGCGCCGAGATCAGCGTGAACAGCAGTACGATGCGGATGTGCACGCGCGCGCCAGCAAGACGCGAGCGCCAGGCGCGCCAGAGCCCGTACGCCTGGGCCCCGATCACCGCCAGCATGGCGATGATCAGCACCACGTTGACCATCAGCACCAGCAGCACGATGTCATTGCGCGGCGCGATCGGCGTTAGGCCAGTGAGAATGAAGTAGGTCGCAAGGCCGGAGACGAGAGAGAGGACGACAATCGCGAGGCCGAACCAGAAGGCGCGCGGGCTCGATCCCGGCAACCCCGATTCGGGAACGCCGGAAAGCAGCGAGCGTCGATTGATTGTGTCCTGTGTGCCCATACTCATTTCACTTCCGGCCGGCACCGCAGATCGTCAGAGGGACGTGTTTCCGCCTGGAGCGGCGGTGCGGCAACGGCGTTCGGAGCGATCCTCCGTGGGCCCCGATAGCATCTCGGCGACCCTCAATTATCTTCCGACTTCAAGCAGTTGGACCGAGCTAACACCAGCACGCTAGCCTCTGACCCAGCGCAGATGATGCCGCCCGAGCACCCTAGCCCGTCGTCGCGCCAGCCAATATGACACAAACTGTGTCTTTCTGGCGACAAGGGCAGTCACACCTTTATGTGACCGGCCAGTGCCTCGTTTCTGTGGAAAGGGGGTTTACGCCGCAGTCTGCTTGACGCAGGGGTCGCCGCCGAAATTTGGACGGCGACTACGCTTGGGGACCTTTGAACACCTGGATGTCCAGGCTCTGGATCTTTTCACGTAGCGTATTGCGATTGAGACCAAGCAATTCGGCGGCCCGGATCTGGTTTCCGCGCGTTGCGGCCAGAGCTGCAGTGATCAGCGGCATCTCGACCTGGCGCAGAATACGCCGGTACAGCCCCGGCGGGGGTAAGTCCTTCCCGAAGCCGGCGAAATGGCGACCGAGATAGCCCTCGACCAGTTCCGACAATGCGCGCGAGGTATCGGACGAAGGATCGGGCTCGTGCGCCGCCGGCGACAGCTCGGCAAGCTCGCCATCGACAATTTCGGCGCTGATGGTGTCCTGCGAATAGAGCGCGGCAAGACGGCGGACGAGGTTCTCCAGCTCGCGCACATTGCCGGGCCAGGAATGCTTGCGCAGGCGATCGAGGGCGCCGGGCGCGAGCGTCTTCTGGCCAAGCCCTTCTCGGGCGGCGATGCGCAGGAAGTGGCGAGCAAGGTCGCCGATATCCTCGGCGCGCTCGCGCAGCGGCGGCAGGCGCACCGGCACGACATTGAGGCGGTAGTAGAGATCCTCGCGGAATGCCCCTTGCTGGATCTGCTGACGCAGGTCGCGGTGCGTTGCCGCGATGATGCGGACGTTCGTCTTGATCGGTGTCCGGCCACCGACCGTCGTGTACTCGCCCTCCTGGAGGACGCGCAGCAGTCGCGTCTGCGCCTCGAGCGGCATGTCGCCGATTTCATCCAGGAAAAGGGTGCCGCCCTCGGCCTGCTCGAAGCGGCCCTGCGTGCGCACCTGCGCACCGGTGAAAGCGCCCTTCTCATGGCCGAAGAGTTCGCTCTCGATTAGCTCGCGCGGGATCGCCGCCATGTTGATCGCGACGAACGGTCCCGAGCGGCGCTTGGAGAAATCATGGAGCACACGCGCGACGAGTTCCTTGCCCGTGCCGGACTCACCCGTGATCATCACGGTGAGATCCGTCTGCGTGAGGCGCGCAATGACCCGGTAAATCTCCTGCATGGCCGCCGAGCGGCCGATGAGCGGAAGTTCCTCGTTGTCGACGTCGGAGCTGCGCTCGCGCTTGCGGCCAGGCTCCGAAAGAGCGCGACCAACCACGCCGACGAGCTCGGAGAGATCGAAGGGCTTTGGCAGATACTCGTAGGCGCCCTTCTCAGCAGCCGTAATGGCCGTCATCAGCGTATTCTGCGCGCTCATGACGATGACCGGCAGCTCGGGCCGCGCCTTCTTGATGCGCGGGATGAGATCGAAGGCGCTCTCGTCCGGCATGATGACGTCGGTGATGACGACGTCGCCTTCGCCCTGAGAGACCCAGCGCCACAGCGTTGCCGCGTTGCCGGTCGCGCGTGGCGAGTAGCCGGCCCGCGCCAGTGCCTGATTGAGCACCGTGCGGATCGCCGCATCGTCGTCAGCTATGAGGATGGTACCGCGTGCCATCATAGGCCTCTCTTGCTCGGGTCGCCTGCGCGCTCCTGCATGGGCAGCAGCACACGAAAGACAGTCTTGCGGGGTTCGCTATCGCACTCGATGATGCCGCCGTGGTCGCCAACGATCTTGGCGACCAGCGCGAGGCCGAGACCGGTACCGGTCCGCTTGGTGGTGACGAAGGGATCGAAGAGGTGCGAGCGCACGGCCTCGGCGATGCCGGGACCGCTGTCCTCGATCTCGATCATGAGCGGCAGCGCAACGCGCGCCTGCGAACCTGGTACCGAGAGGCGCACGCCCGGCCTGAAAGCCGTGGTCAGGATGATGCGACCGCCATCGCGCGTTTCGCCGAGCGCTTCCGCAGCATTCTTCACGAGATTGAGGAAGGCCTGGACGAGCTTGTCGCGATTGCCCGGGATGGGCGGCAGCGATGGATCGTACTGCTCCTGGATGCGCATGCCGCGCGCAAAGCCGCTCTCCGCAATGCGCTTCACGTGATCCAGGACGTCGTGGATGTTGACCGGCTCGGTGGCGAGTGGACGCTCGTCGCCGAAGACTTCCATGCGGTCGACGAGATTGCGAATGCGGTCCGTTTCCGTGCAGATGAGGCGCGCCAGCGCGCGATCCTCATCGGAAAGCGAGGGCTCGAGCAGCTGGGCCGCGCCTCGAATGCCGGAAAGCGGGTTCTTGATCTCGTGCGCGAGGACGGCAGCAAGGCCCGACACGGAGCGCGCCGCCGCGCGATGGGTCAACTGCCGCTCGATCATCTGCGCCATGGAGCGCTGCTGGAGCATCAGCAGGACGAGGTCGGGCGCGTCGGGAAGCGGGCCGCCGTAGATGTCGACGAGGCGCGGCGCCTGCACTTTCGGGGTCGAGATGAGGACGCCGTACTCGTTGACCGTGGAGCCGGTGCGGGCGACCTGGCGCGCGAGCGAGATGAGCGGGCAATCGTCGCTGACGATCGAGCCGATCTGCTGGCGCTTCAGAACGGCCTGGCTCGACTGGAAGAACGTCTCGGCGGCAACGTTGGCGTAGATGACGCGCTCGTCTGCCGCGAGCACGATGATCGGGTGAGGAAGGGCGCCGACGAGCACATCGTGCTCAATATGGCGCCGCGTCGTCATCGGCGGTACGCGTTCGGTCTTGCTCTCCGTGCTCATGCTGCCGCCCCCTCGAGATGCGGAACCGACGCGTAGAAGTGCGTCAGTCCCGCGAGCAGTCGTGCGGGATCGGTCTCCGTGCACAGGCGCTGTCGGTTCGCCTTGACGACAGCAGCCGGGGCGCCGCTTGTCTCGAGGTACCAGCCGATATGCTTCCGCGCATTGCGAAGACCGAGGAACGCGCCATAGTGGCTCAGCATCGCCTCGACGTGGCTGAGAGCCACCTCGCGCTGCGTCTCAAGCGGCGGCGGACCCGGATCGTTGCCGGTTACGAGAAATGCGCTCACACGCGCAGGCAGCCATGGCGCGCCATAAGCGCCGCGCCCGACCATCACGCCATCCGCACCCGATGCCGCGAGCGCGACGCGGGCATCCTCCGGCGTGCAGATATCGCCGTTCACGACGACGGGGATCGCGACAGCGTCCTTCACGCGGCGGACGAAGTGCCAGTCGGCCTTGTCCTTGAAGAACTGACAGCGCGTGCGACCATGAACGGTGACGAGCGCAATGCCGGCAGCCTCGGCGCGCTGTGCGAGTTCAGGGGCATTCAGATGCGCATGATCCCAACCCATACGCATCTTCAAAGTGACGGGAACGCTGACCGCACCGACCGTTGCATCGATTAAGCCAATTGCGTGATCGAGATCCCGCATCAATGCGCTGCCGGAGAGCTTACCCGTGACCTCGCGCGCCGGGCAGCCCATGTTGATGTCGATGATATCGGCGCCGAGCCCTTCGGCAATTCGCGCGCCTTCGGCCATCCAGCGCGCTTCGCGGCCAGCAAGTTGCATGACAAAGGGGCGACTGCCTGCGAATGCGGTACGCCGCAGCATGTCCGGGCGCTCGCGCACCAGCTCATCGCTGGCGACCATTTCTGAGACGACATACTCGGCGCCACATCGTTGCGCCGCCTGGCGGAACGGCAGGTCGGAGACACCTGACATCGGGGCCACGAGCACGCGGCCCGCGAGAGCGGTCGAAGCAATGACCAGACCCGGCATGCGCGATGCCTGAATGGCCTTGCCGCCCCCCACTTGCACGTCTTGATCGATGTCCGGCCTTCCGCTCATCATCTGCCCTAATTTTGAGCAGCATCATATGCTGCCCAATAATCATTCAAACTAGAGAAGGACGCTTGCCTTCGCAAGTGCGAAATTGCAGTGCGCCGTGCGGGCCTTGCATAGGCCCTGGGCTAGGCCTATGAGCATTTGCACAACATTTGGTTTTGGTTACTTTTTGCTAGCGTGCGCATTTCTCTTCCGTCGCCCGCACGCTTTGGGGGCAGCGCCGTGTCGACCATAGCCATCATTGTCGCCGCCGGGCGCGGTAGCCGGGCCGGCGCCGCCGCGATTCCGAAGCAGTACGCCGATCTCGGCGGAGTGCCGATGATCACGCGGACACTCGAGGCATTCGCCAGCCACCCGGCCATCGACCACGTGCTGGCGGTGATCCACCCAAATGACATGCTCCGCTATCAGGCGGCCGCCCAGCGGATCGCGGGGAAGCTGCTGCCCCCCGTGACCGGCGGTGCGACCCGGCAGATCTCCGTCCACCACGGCCTCGAAGCACTCCTCAATCACAATCCTGCACACGTGCTCATCCATGACGCGGCACGGCCATTCGTGACGCACGCCTTGATCGACCGCGTCATCGCAGCGCTGACGACGTCGGCAGGCGTGCTCCCCGCACTCCCCGTTCCCGATACGCTCAAGCGCGCTGATGCCTCAGGCAACGTCGCGGGCACCGTCGACAGGGCCGGCCTCTGGCGCGCCGAGACGCCGCAAGGCTTTCACTATACCCAGATCCTCGCTGCCCATCGCGCGGCCGAGGCGTCCGGACGAAATGAATTCACCGACGATTCGGGCCTCGCGGAATGGCACGGCGTCACCTGCGCCCTCGTGAATGGCGAAGCGCGCAACATCAAGATTACGAGCGCGGAGGACCTTGCCTTGGCTCAACAGTCGTTCGGCCGCACCGCGACGGCCATCACCGACGTGCGCCACGGCACCGGTTTTGATGTTCACAGCTTCGGCGCGGGTGACCACGTCTGGCTTTGCGGAATCTCGATCCCTCACTCGCACGCGCTCGACGGCCATTCGGACGCCGATGTAGGCCTCCACGCCCTCACCGACGCCCTCCTCGGCGCCATCGGTGATGGCGACATCGGCCAGCATTTCCCGCCGAGTGACATGCGCTGGAAAGGTGCGCGATCGGACATCTTTCTCGCGGAGGCAGCGCGCCGCGTTGCGGCGGCCGGCTACACGATCGGCAACGTCGACGTCACGATCATCTGCGAAGCGCCACGCATCGGGCCACACCGCGATGCCATGCGCGGCGAGATCGCGCGCATCCTGCGCATGGACGTCAGCCGTGTCGGGGTCAAGGCAACTACCACGGAAAAGCTTGGCTTCACGGGGCGTCGCGAAGGCATTGCCGCGATGGCCAGCGCAACAGTCATCAGGCGCGGCTGACGCCGGCACGCACCGACTGCTGCAATTCACTCAGTTAGTTGAACTTGTAGCCGACGCGAACGCCGGCGCTGGTGAGGCCGCTGTTGTGATTGCAGAGGTTCGCGTTCGACATGTGGGAGATCATGCCGTAGATCGTCCAGGAGGAATCGAGCGCATAGCCGACCGAGAAGGATTCACGGAAGTTCAGCGAGCATCCATAGAGGTCCGGCGCCGATCCGTTGGTTGGCCCGTCGTGCCAAGCGCCACCAAAGCCGACTTCCAGCGAAAGCTTCTGGGTGATCTTCAGGTCCCAGGTCAGACCGACATAGACTTGGCTAGTATCGCCTATCGTATTGGTTGCCGCGCCGACGTGCACTCGCGGCCTCAAGAGGAAATCGGCGAGTGCATCACGGTAGGAAATGGCCGGCCGGCGGAAGAGGATCTCGGCGTTGATATCCACGCCGCCCTCGGAGTGGCCACTCTCGATGCTGTGTGCGAGGACGCCGAGCCGAACCTCGTCGAGAAGCGTTTGGGCGCGGGTTGCCGATGGGATCAATGCTATCGCGATGCCGATCCCTGCGAGGGCAGCAACTGCAAGCTTTGTACTCCAATGCTCGGCCCGCACCATGGCGCGCATCCCGCATCTTCTGAGCGCTGATATCTACGTGATTTGCGGGCCTACGCGCGAATCTCATGACGCCCTGATCCACACAACTCCATCGGGTTGTGGCACAGCAAACACGGCCACATCCCAATTGTACGCAGTTTTCTTCTCAGCTTGCGCCGCCGCCTGCCTCCTTGGCCTGATGGCGCAGTGGCAGCTCGATAATGAACGTTGCTCCAATACCGGGCTGGCCGTCGGCATCGATCGAGCCGCCATGGCGTTCGACGATCTTGCGCACCGTCGCGAGACCGACACCGGTACCTTCGTACTCGAGGCGACCGTGCAGGCGCTGGAAGATCGTGAAGATCTGCTCCTTGTACTTGTTGTCGAAGCCGATCCCGTTGTCCCTGATCTCGATGCGCACGTGCGGAGCACGGCGACCAGCAGATGCCGTGATATCATCGACTGAACACGTGATTGCAATCTCCGGCTTCACGTCCGCCTTGCGGAACTTGAGCGCGTTGGCGAGCACATTCTGGAGAAGCTGGCGCATCTGCGTCGCGTCTGCATCGATCGCTGGCAAGGCATCCGCCTTGATGAGCGCACCCGACTCCTCGATCCTGATCTGCAGATCCGAGAGCACGCCGACCAGCACCTCGCCGAGCTCGACGCGCACGAACGGCTTTGCCTTGGTCGTCACACGCGAATAGTCGAGCAGATCGTTGATGAGGCGCCGCATTCGACCCGCCGCATTCTGCATGCGGTCGAGGAACATCCGGCCATCTTCCGGCAGCGAGTCGCCATAGCGCGTCACGAGCCGATCGCCGAACGCCTCGATCTTGCGCAGCGGCTCCTGAAGGTCGTGCGAAGCGACGTAGGCAAAGTCCTGAAGCTCACGGTTCGAGCGCTCGAGCTTTTGTGTGTGCTCGCGCATCGCCTGCGCGTGACGCTCGCTTTCCGACACGTCCATGCAGGTGGCGATCGTCCCGCCGTCCGGCATCGGCTCGCTGACGACGGCGATCACACGGCCATCGCGCAGATGCTGCTTGAAGGTCCGGCGTTCCTTTTGATGGCGCGTCTCGTGCCGCTCTTTCAGAACACGGCGCGCCTCCTCTTCGGTATAGTTCCCGACGCTGGCGCTGTGCATCATGATATCGCTCAGGGCGACGCCCGGCTTCACGATCTCAGGCGAGAGATGGTACATTTCGAGATAGCGGCGATTACAAATGATCAGACGCTGATCGCCGTCAAACATGGCGACACCTTGCACCATGTTTTGCATGACGGCATCGAGCTGCACGTGCTGGGTGGCCAGGCGTGCGTTGAGCTTCTCGCGTTCCGTAATATCCTCGTGCGTGCTGACGAGGCTGCCGTCTGGCATGGGAAGCCGCACGACGGCGATGGAGCGCCCATCGACCAGTTTCAAGACGGTCGAAACTTTTTCTCTGAAGCTCGCCAGGCCATCCTGCACGAATTGCTCGCCGTCTGCGCTTCCGTAGATGCCGGTCGCTACGCGCGCCTCCAGGATTGATTTGAGGCTGGTGCCGGGCTCGATGTGCTCCGGCATGAGCCCGTAGATCTCGGCGTAGCGACGATTGGCGAAGACGACGTTCTGATCCGCATCGAACAGGCAAAGCCCCTGGGACATGTTGTCCAGGAGAATGTCGAACATCCGGTTGCGCGAATGCAGCTCGCGGGTGACGCGGACGAGATCAGCCTCGCGCTGCTTGAGATGCGTGATATCGGAGCGCGTCTGCACGTTCTCGCCACGCGACGTGCGCATCTCATTGATCAGGTGCCATCGGCCATCGGCGAGGCGAACCTCCGTCGGAACGCCCGGCGTGCCATGGCGCTTGAGGGCACTTGCGAGATAGCGCTCTGCCGTGCGGCCTCTCAAGTCGAAACCGCCACGGCGAATTTCTTCCTCAAGCAGCGCCTCGTAGGAGGCACCGCGCACGATGAGCTCTCCAATGAGTGAGCGGCACTCGACGTACTTGCGATTGAAGATCACGAGCTTGCCGTCGGCATCGAAAAGGGCAAAGCCCTCAGCCATGACGTCGAGCGCGTGTGTCATGCGCTGGCGCGCATTCGCGGCGATCTGTGCAAACTGGACGTTGAGGTCGGTTACGGTCGCCGACGGCTCCACTTCGCGGACGGTCTCGATAAGGGTTCCGCTCTCGAGGCACGAGCGGTTCACCTCCACGAGCTTGGCATTCGGGGCGACGTAGCGCAGAGCGTCGTGCGAACCCGGAGCAACGCCCTCCATGACCCGCTTCATGCGGGTGGTAATCTGCTCGTCCGAGAGGTCCTGGCGCTCGAGCACACGCCGCACGAGGTCGGCGAACCGTGCGCCGCGCTCGACCTCCTCCGGCGTATGGCCGCGCAGGACCCGATACGTCTCGTTGCAGGCGAGAAGCCGCAAATCCCTGTCGAACATCGCGAGGCCGACGCTCGCGCCGGCCAATAGCGCCCCGGCCCCATCGGCGGTCGCTGCATCCGCGATCCGATCATCATGACCGGACGACATCATCCCCGACAGTGCCAATAGGCCAAACTGAGCGGTCATCCCCACGTCCTTCAATTTCCCCGAAGTATCCCGAAATCGGGAAAATGGCACATGGCCATTTAAGAACTGCTAAGGGAGATTGCGGCTCCGCTCCCGAGCTCTGGGACCGTACGGGAAAGCGTATTAAGCATATGATAAATAGAGGAATAAGCGCCGCGCGAAGGCCCGAACCGCCTCGTCACATGGGCTTACTCGCCAAACTGAAAGCGGTGGCCCGGCTTCAAGCGAGACCGAGGCTCCGCGTGACGCGCCGCCGCCAGCCTTCGGAGTTGAAGCTCGCAACGAGCACCTTCGGATCATAAACAACGTCGAGCCACTGTGCGAACGGGGTCGGCGTGCGGGCGTCGTGCTCGAGATACTTCTCGAACAAGTGATCGAGGATGCCCGTCTTGGTAAGACTTGCATGGCCATAGCGCAGCGCAAGTTGATAGCGCGCCTCCGCGACCGGCACGCCCTCGCGGAAGATGAGATAAAGCGCACAGAAGAGGCCGGTGCGGTCCGAACCCGACTTGCAGTGAACAAGCGTCGGCCCGTCGATGGAGTCAATTAGAGCGCGCATGGCGGCAATATCATTGCGAGATGGCGCCGCCCGCGACCGGAGCCGAAGGTCGACAAGGTCCATGCCCAGCCGGGCGCAGGTTTCCTGCTCGAGCCAATACCCTCCGTGCGCTTCTTCGCCGCGCAGATTGATCACCTTGCGCACGCCCCGCCGCGCGGCCGCGCGCAGATGACGGGGCGCCGGTTGCGCCGAACGCCATAAGCCCGCAGCAACCTGGTGCAGGTTGCAATAGATCTCGCGAACCACGCCGTAGTCGATCAGCCAAAGATCGAGGTGGTGGACGGCCGGGGCGAACCGCCGCACCAGCGATGGCGGCATGGCGGCAGCCGTTCGCGCCTGCCATGCACGCATGGCCCTGCGCAATCGCCGCCGCTGCTCTCCCGCCAGCTTGGCCATCAGGCAACTGCGACCAAACTATCGCGGCGCATTGTCCGCGAGCCCGCCGATTGAGATCCCATGTGATGCACCAGCTTTTCCGATTCCCAGTCCCCGCACCTCTTGGCGAACGTCATTATCGCCTGTATCGATGACAAGCAAATGCGGTTGCGCCGTGGACCTGCCGGCGCTGCAGGCGGCTGAACGGTAGGAATTCCAAGCGCGGCGATATGGCATCGGACGGCCAGCTGATTTCGGTCTAATGGGACCGGCTGCGTCAGAACGACGCCCTGATTATGACGGCGCGATCGCTGCGTGGCCGGTCCGCCGCAAACCCGCCGCGCACTTGGAGAGTTTCGGTTGCACGACGAAATTCCAGTTGGAGCGCGGTGCGGATCTCCTGCTGGGTGCGCATCCGGCCGACATGCGGTTGCCCGCATCGCATTCTTCGCTGGCCCAAGGAGCGTCGCGGCATGAGTGGTCAGGCAGTCACCGGCGGGCATCCGCCGCTGCCCCTTGCACTACGCGCCTACCGCGCCTTGATGTCGGCTGCGCGGCCGGCGTTGTGGGTGTTGCTGCGGCGCCGGGCCGAGCGCGGCAAGGAAGACCGGGCGCGGCGGACCGAGCGCTACGGGATCGCGGGCATCGCACGGCCGGAAGGCGATCTGCTTTGGCTGCACGCTGCAAGCGTCGGCGAGACCAACGCCGTCCTGCCTCTGATCGAGCGGCTGCTCGCGGCTCGAAAGAATCTCACCATCCTGCTCACGACCGGCACCGTGACCTCCGCGGGCATTGCCGCGAAGCGCCTGCCCGCGCGCGCCCTGCACCAGTACTTGCCCCTCGACTCGGCCCCCTACGTGCGGCGTTTCCTCGATCACTGGCGGCCGACGGTTGCTGTGCTGACCGAGCAGGAGATCTGGCCCAATCTTATTCTGGAGGCACACGCTCGCGGCATCCGTCTCGCACTCATCAATGCCCGCATGTCTGGGCGCAGCCTCGCGCGCTGGCAGGGCAAGCCGAACGTCGCGAAGGCTCTCTTCGGTCGCCTCGACGCCGTCCTCGCCCAGAACGACCAGCTCGCCGACGCGCTCGCCTCACTCGGCGCAATAAATGCCGCGTCTGTCGGCAATCTCAAGCTCGATGCGCCACTTCTGCCTATCGACGGTGCGGCCGCTGCGGCACTCAGCGGCGCACTTGCCGGCCGGCCACGCTTTCTCGCCGCCAGCACGCACACGGGCGAAGACACCATCATCGCTGATGCTCACCGCCTCATGCAGCCGATCTTGCCCGAGCTCTGCACGATTATTGCCCCACGCCATCCACATCGCGGCCCCCAGATTGCCGCCGACCTCGCCGCCGCCGGGCACAGAATAGCGTTGCGCTCGCGGGGGGAGTTGCCACAGGCCGGTGTCGACATCTACGTCGCCGATACGATAGGCGAGCTTGGTACGCTCTATTCCGTCGCCCCCATTGCATTCGTTGGCGGCTCGCTGGTCGATCGGGGCGGACAAAACCCCATCGAGGCTGCGCGTCTCGGCGCCAGTGTGCTCGTCGGCCCCTGGCGCGCCAGCTTTCTCGACATCTACGAGCCGCTGCTTGCAGCCGGCGGTGCGGTCGAGGTCCGCACCAGCGAAGATATTGCGCGCGAGGTGCTCGCCTGGATCAAGGATCCGGCCAGCCGCGAGGCCGTTGCCGCCACTGCGACCAGAACTCTCGACCGCCTGTCAGGCGGCCTCGAGCGCACTACACAGGCCATTATTGCCATGCTGCCAGAGCCGCGTGACCCGCGCGCCGCGTGAGCCGCTCGTCACTGCTGCTAGGCGTGGCCGGCTTCGCTGTGGAGATGGGAAAGCTCAATACCGATCTTGGAGAGCGCGCGCACGTACTTGAGCTCGAGGTCGGTATCGAAGATCAAGTCGCGATCGGCCGGACAATGCAGCCAGCCGTTCGCGCCGATCTCTGCTTCGAGCTGGCCGGGTGCCCAGCCAGCGTAACCGAGCGCCAGCACCGAGCGGCGCGGCCCCTGCCCGGCAGCCATCGCCTTCAGAATCTCGATTGTCGCCGTCAGACAGATCCCGTCGCCAATGGCCAGCGTCGCTTCCTCGGCAAAGTAGTCGTTGGTGTGCAGGACAAATCCACGCTCGGTCGAGACCGGGCCACCCGTCAGCACGCTCTGCTCGAGAAAAGCCTCTGCACCAGCTTCACCGAGCCCGAGTTGCTCGACCAGATCGGCAAGTGTCACGTCCGCCGAGCGCTGATTGACGATCAGTCCCATCGCTCCGTCTGCCGAGTGCGAGCACATGTAGATCACCGATCGGCGAAATCGGCGGTCCCCCATCGTCGGCATTGCGACGAGAAGTTGCCCGCTGAGATAGCTCGGGCCCGAGACGCGACGTTTGCGTGTCTGATCCATCATTGGACATTAGCGCCTGCCGGCGGCCGCTGTGAAGTCGTGTTTTGCACCGCAGCGGCGCCATGGTCTTGCCTTAACGCTTAAATTGCGTTGTGACATCCTGTGCACCGAAACTTGATCCGTCGAGAGCGGAACGTCACTTCACAATGCGAAGCGGGACGCTACGATCCGCGCCGAGGAGGCCAACGTGCACCGTTTCCTGACGACCATTATCGCCGGGCTTATGTTCTTTGCGATCACGCAAAGCGCCGCCGCCGACCCTCCACCAATCTCATCACCTTGGACAGGTGAATCTCACACGCGCGTGCGCCTGATCGCTGGCGGACACGCCGCCGGCAGCGCCAGCCATGCCATTGCCGCCGGAATCGAAATCGAGCTCGCCGATGGGTGGAAGACATACTGGCGCAATCCAGGGGCCTCCGGCGTGCCTCCGCAGGTCGATTGGTCCGGCTCGTCCAACCTCGCGTCGGCGGAGCTACGGTTCCCGGCACCCTCGCGGTATGCCGAACGTGAAGGCGACATCGTCGGCTACAAGCGACGCTTGATCCTGCCCGTTGCGGTGCGACCCGCCGATCCGAGCCGCGAAGTGAAGCTCAGCCTCGCGCTTGAGTACGGCGTCTGCAAGGACATCTGCATTCCGATCCAGGCGCGCCTTGAGGTGACCCTGCCGCCCGGCACCGACCAGCAGCCGCTGGTGCCTCAGCTTGCGCAGGCCTTTGACCGTGTCCCTCGCCCATTTGCCGCGCGGCGTGCGACCGATCCCGAACTGCGCAAAGCCAAGATCGAGCTGGATGGCCCGCATCCAATGATTCGGTTGGACGCTGCATTTCCCGGTGGCGCCGAGGGCGCTGACGTCTTCGTGGAAGCACCCGAGGGAATGTGGATCCCCATGGCGAAGCTGGCGGGAGCGCCGAGCGGCGAGGCCGCAGCCTTCATCGTCGACCTGAATGACGGCGCCGATATCAGCAGTCTCAGGGGCAAGAGCGTGCGGATCACGCTGGTCTCGCCGCGCGGGCAGTCCGAGACGACACTGAAACTCGACTGACCAGGATTTTCCTTGGCAGGTCTGCTTGCGTTCAGGGGGCACCCACTATATGTTCCGCCCGCCGTGTGATCCGGGCCTCTAGAGGCTGCGGGCGCGGTCCCGGAGAGGTGGCAGAGTGGTCGATCGCGCCGCACTCGAAATGCGGAGTACGGGCAACCGTACCGGGGGTTCGAATCCCTCCCTCTCCGCCAACACCCCCTCCGCACAAGCTCGCTGAAGCTCGCATAATCAATTGAATTTACGAATATTTTAGGACTTCCACCGAGAGGGGACGCGGGCGGAAGACCTCGGATATCTACCTGCATCTTCCTTCCCGCTCCCCATACGGCATTCGCTGAGGAGCGGGGTAGGCAACAACCCGAACTCTATTTCGCTCGTGGGGCGCGCCAATGTGCCCAGCGGGATGAAGTGCCCCCTGCATCATACCCGAGCGGCGTCAGCGATCCGAAAACGCGTCCATGTCCCCGCCCAAGCAAAGCTGAGACGTTCTCCGCAAAGACGATTTCGCATCAGGCAGACGCACTCGATATTTCAGATCCGGCGGGCACCGGCCGTTGCTTCATTCGACCGATTTCAGCATCTGCCGCACATTCGACGCTGCGTGCCGGCGTCGGCACAAAGTAGACCTTGAGAACTCCTTCACCTTAGAACAAGCGCCACGCCCGAGATAATCAGGGCGACGTTGACGAGCCTCTGGAACTGCACGTCAGTAAGCTTCTGGAAAATTCGCAGGCCAAGCCACGCGCCAGCGACCGCCGGCAAAGCATACGTGATCAGCTCGAGACTAGCGACGGCGCGATCGCCCGCAAAGCTCATCACGACCAGGGACAACACTTGCAGAATGAGGATGTATGGTTGGTAGATGGAGCGCTGTGCGATCTTGGTCCAGCCTCGCATGCCGCACCAGATGGTCAGAAAGGCGCCGGGGAACGCGGCGAGGGGGCCGGTGAAACCGCCCAAGGCTCCAATCGCAAGATCGGCAAGCATTCCGCCTCTCTTAACTTTCGGCGTTGGCCTGAAAAGCATGAAAGAGCCGTAGAGTGCGACAGCGACCCCGATGCAGAGGATATAGACTGCGGGGCGAACGTTGAGCAGCAAATAGATTCCCGTTGGCAGAGTTGCGATGCCGCCGACTATAAACGGAGCGCAAGCTCGCAATGAAATCGTCCGGTACATGCTCGCGACGCTGTAAGTTTGCAGCGCGATCGAGGCGACCATCATGATTTGCACGGCCGCGATATGGTCGGGGACTAGATGGAATATCATGGCCGCGGCAATCGCGGAGAATGCGAAGCCAACAGTGCTGGATATGCTCGCCGCAATGAAGATCACGAGCGGTACAGCGAACCGGGGCGGGATATCACGAACAACGCTGCCAATTTCGCGCAACGGTCGATCGAGGTGGCAACCCGCAACGTCGATGATCAAGCTTGTGAGAACGACGAGGACGATAATTTGCAAGGTTCGGAAGAAGAGAAAGGCCGGTCCTGCGTTCACCTGCATAGTCAGCCTCCGGTTTCCTGGCCCGTGACGACCGGAACGTGCGTGGACCATGATGAAGATGGCGGAAGCTGCGAGGCGGATTGCTTCGAGGGCTCGGCGCGCTGAAGCGCGTGTTCCTGCATCGTGGTGCCCATCTCACGTCGCGCGCAGGAAACTTGATCGCTAATCGTCACAGCACCGACCCTCAATGCCACCGGCCTAACGAGGCTCGATTGCACGTCGCGCCGCCCGGTCAGGGCGCACCCATGTGGCCGATGCAGGCGCCACAAATCACGTTGCCACTCTGTGTGAAGGCAGCCGGGGTGCTTATGACGGGGCGGAAAGACGTCGTGGCCGCACCCGCGAACTGGCGTTCGTCTGGAGTTGCGTTCGGCTTGGGCCAAGCACTGATGGGTGAAAGGGCGGCGCCGGCGCGCGCCGTGCTCTGCACCTCGACTGCTGACGGGCCGAAGTTCAGGCAGCCCATATACTCAGCTGTGATATCGATGCAGCCGCTCTGGCGGGCGTCTAGTACGATAGGGGCCACTTCCTGAGCGCCAGCAGGCGCTGCTACGGCTGCAATGATAAGCACTACGGGTAGTCCGGCGCGGATTCTTGGCACGGCACGCAGCTCCTATGGTCAGGTCAAACTGACCCCGATAGGAGCGTGCCGGCGTGATCGCCTTGGGTGTCCGGGCGTGACCGAGCCGTGAATCTTGCCGGAAACGCCGTTACAATTGTAGGCTCTGCGGGAAATACTGCTGGCTGCAACGTCCACGGGATCGGGCTGATGTCCAGTGCCCCGGCGCGGTTCGCGCTTACCCTGCTTGGTCGGTTTGAACTGACCGGGCCGGATGGCCCTATCGACATCATCAGCAAGAAATTGGCCGGCCTGCTCGCCTATCTGGCCTGCACCGCACCCGAACCGCAAAGTCGGGACAAGCTCTTGACCCTGCTCTGGGGCTCGCACTTCGAGCCCCAAGCGCGGCAGAATCTACGCCAAGCGCTCCACCGGCTTCGCCGCAGTCTAGGTCAGGACGTCCTCATTAGCAGCGGTGACATGGTCTCTCTCCGACCGGGGATCATTGCATGTGATGCCGTACGGCTCGAGAAACTGCTTGCCGACGGAAGCACCCACGCTTTGAGTCAAGTGCATATCCTCTACGGTGGCCGCCTCTTGGCGGATCTGATTATCCAGGAAGAGTCCTGGACCGAGTGGATCGAGACCGAGCGCCAGCGCCTGGAACAGATTGCCACCGATGCCATGCTCAAGTTTAGCGAGCATGAACTCGAAGCCGGCAATCATGTGCAGGCGCTATTGCCAGCCTACCGGGCAATAGAGGTGAGTAATTTCCGCGAGGACGCGCACCGTCTGATTATGCGCGCTCTGGCTGCGGGCGGGCGCCGTGCCGATGCGCTCAAGCACTACGAAGGCCTCGCCGGGTTACTCAAGCGCGAATTGGGCGTGGAGCCAGATCCCACTACGAGTGCGGTTGCGGCAGAGCTGCGCCAGTCTCAGTCAGTGCGCCCTATGTCAGGGGATAGATCCGCTCTGACATCTGAGACGAACTCGCCGTTCCTGACGCTCCCTGACCGTCCCTCGATCGCCGTGCTGCCATTCGCGAACATGAGCGGCGATCCTGAGCAGGAGTATTTCGCCGACGGCATGGTCGACGACGTTCTGATGGCTCTGTCTCGCGTGGACTGGCTGTTCGTGATCGCCCGCCAGTCGAGCTTCATCTATAAGGTGCGAACCGTTGATGTGCAGCAGATCGGCCGTGAGCTTGGCGTGCGCTACGTGCTGGAGGGCAGCGTGCGCAAGTCGGGAACCCGGGTGCGCATCGTTGCCCAGCTGATAGAGGCAGAGGGGGGCGCCCATCTCTGGGCCGAACGGTTCGAGGGCGACCTGAGGGACATCTTCGCCCTTCAAGACGCGATCACGGAGCGGATTGTCTCTGCCATCGAAGAAAAGGTGCGGGACGCAGAGATAAGGCGCGCGCGCGCGAAGCCGACCGATAGCCTGACCGCCTACGATTTCTATCTGCGCGCGCTGCCGACCTATTTCGGACAAACCGAAGTCGATTACAAACGCACACAAGTATTGTTGGGCAAAGCTCTCGACGTCGACCCGACGTATGCCGAGGTTCTAGGCACACTCACCGACAGCGTCGCAGTTGGAACACTGCAGGGCTGGCAAGAGAGCTGGTCTCGCGGAGTCGATGAGGCTTCCCGGCTCGCCGACCGCTCTCTGGCTGTGGGGCCGGAGAACAGCACGTGCCTAGCGAGCGCCGCTTTTACCTACGCAGTCGTGGCGAACCGGTTCGACGAGGCGTTCGAGCTGGCAGATCGCGCGCTACTCCTGCATCCGAACTCGGTGTTCGTGCGCAATCGAGCCGCCTCGGTGTACGTCGTCTGCGGAGATAACGACAAGGCGATCGCCCAATGCGAGGCGGCCTGCCGCATGAACCCGCTCGACAGCAGGAAGGCAGCCACCTACACCTTCGCGGTTCTCTCGTGCGCACTTTATATGGCGCGTCGGTACGACGAATGCATCCGTGCCGGCAAGCGCTCGTTGGGGTTCACGCCCACAAACAATACGGCCCGGAAGTATGTTGCCATATCGCTCGCCCAACTCGGCCGCAGCGACGAAGCGCGGGCCGAGATCGCCGAACTCCTCAAGTACCAGCCCGACGCCTCACTTGCCGTTCTCCGGCAACAGCCCTTTCGCCACAAGTGGATGCACGAGCTTCATATGGAGGGGCTGCGCAAGGCTGGTTTGCGGGAAGAATAGGCGCATTCGGTGAATGTCCTCAGCCGAGAGAGCGCGTTTGAACAGGACTGGTCTCGGAGTTCAACACATGACGACGCCAACACTGGTCGGAACCTGGGCGCTGGTGCGCGGGACTTGCACTGCCGTCGACGGAACGCCGCGACCTGAGCCGTACGGGCCCATGGGAATGGGCCGCGTCTCCTTCACGGCGGATGGCCGAATGGTGGCGGTCGTCTGCGATACCCGGCCCGAACTCCCCGTCGACATGCAGCGAGAATACAATTCCTATTGCGGCACCTACACGTTTGACGGCCGTCGGCTGATAACGAAGGTGTTCGCCAACTCCGATCCAGGCCGCCTCAGTGTCGATCAGGTCCGCGACATCCACTTCGAGGGCAAGTATCTCGTGATGCGCCCGCCGCCGCGCGCCGTGCCCGGCCAGCCGGCGGAGCAGCGAGAGATCTGGTGGGAGAAGATCGCGGACGTTTAGGCGCGGGCGTCAATGCGCGCGTACCTCGTGCTATGCTCGCAGGTGACGTCAGCTCTCACTCATTTCCGGCTGCGAGGATCGCGTCACGCGTGATCGGCAGCGCTCTGACGCGGATACCCAATGCCCGGTGCACGGCATTACCGATCGCGGCGGCCGTCGGTCCGGCAGCGGTCTCGCCGACGCCGAGGGCCGGCAATTCCGGCCGCACGATCAGGCTCACCTTGATGTCGGGCGTCTCAGAGAAGCTCAGGATTGGATAGGCCTCCCAGTCGCGCGTCGTGACGGCGTCACCGTCGAAATTGACGCGCTCCTTGAGCGTCCAGCTCGCCGACTGAACGATGCCGCCCTCGATCTGATTGATGATGCCATCGGGATTGATGGCCTCGCCGGCATCGACCGCGGCCCAGGCGTGCGTCACGCGCACGCGCTCGTCGCAGACGACGCGGACGACCACCGCACAATAGGCGCTGCGGTTCTTGTATTGGCCGAACCCGAGGCCGAGACCCTCGCCGGGGACGCTTGGCCCAGGCCAGCCAGCCATTTCAGCCGCCTTCGCGACGACGGCCGCGGCACGCGCATCCTCAAGATGGGCGATACGCAACGCCACGGGATCGACACCGGTCGCCGCCGCAATGTCATCCATCAGCGTTTCGATCGCGAAGATGTTCGCGTAACCGCCGAGCGCCCGCAGAGCGGACGTGCGGTAGGGAAGATTGCGCAGAATGCGCTTCGAGACGTGAATGTTGGGGATGGCGTAGAGCGGCACGCCATTGCGATCGGCGCCGCCACCGCGCGCCAGGGGAACATCGGGAGGCGCGGCCTTCTCCATCGGCATCGCAAGGCGCTCGGCGGCAACCAGGTTGATGGTCCCGCCACGGCCTGGACGCGACACGTGAGCCTGGCTCTGCGATTGGATCGTCATCGCCGTGATGCGTCCATCGCTGTCGACTTTTGCCTCAGCCTTTACGATGGCGCCGGGGCCAAGAGGGGCAAGCGAGAAGTCAGCGGCGCGAGACCACAGAACGCGCACCGGACGCCCTGGTACCGCGCGCGCGAGCATGGCTGCCTCGTATGCGACATCGTCCTGGCCGCTGTGACCGTAGGTGCCGGCGCCGGCCGCGTGGATGACGACGATATTGCCGGCATCGATGCCGAGAGCCTTTGCGATCGGCGCGCGCATGTCGTGCACAGCCTGGCTGTGCGAGTGGATTTCCACCGCATCGCCCTCCCACACCGCAATGGCGCACGAAGGGGCAATGGATGCGTGGGCAATATAGGGACGCTCGATCTCGGTCGAGATGCGCCGCCCGTGTGCAGCCGCCACATCGCCTTTCTCAACGACGACTTCCGGCTCGGCGGGATCAGCGGCAATAGCCTCGCGCATGAGCGCCGGAACTTTGAAGCCTTCCGACCAAGTGGCCAGCCGACGTGCACGATCGATCGCGCGCACGGCAACATCCTCGCGATCAGCCATGATCCCAATGAAGGAGCCGTCGCGCACAACTTGCACGGTCGGAAAGGCGCGCTTGAGTGCCGCCTCGTCGAAGGAGACAAGGCGCCGGCCTGATGCCGGCGGATCGAGCACGCGACCGTGCAACATGCCGGGAAGCTCGATGTCGTGAATGAAACCCGCGCCGGCCGCTTTGGCCTTGAGATCGATGCGCCGCAGGGACGTCCCGACCAGCCGCCGCTCAGCGGGCGCTTTCGGTCGCGCATGGTCCATGACCTGCGCTTTGAGATCGACAGAGGTCGCTAGCGACCAATAGGTGAGGTCCGTCTCGCGGCCACTCACCATGATGCGGCCTTCCACGACCGACAGGCTCTCGAGTGGCGCCTGCAGGAGCTTGGCCGCCTCGGCGAGCACGATCGCACGGACGGCCGACGCGGCAAGACGCACAGCACGCCCCCCCGTCTCGATCGAGAGGCTGCTCGAGGTGCCGGCCTCGAGCGGGCCGAGGGCCGTGTGCCCGGAAATGAGCTCGATTGTCCCTGGCAGGACGTCCAACTCGTCCGCAGCGATCTGGACCAGGGCGGTCGTGATGCCCTGGCCGATCTCGACCTTGCCAGTCTTCAGAACGACCGCGCCATGGCGCGAGAGATCGATCCAATCGGAGCAGCGAGGGTTGTCGGTCAGGCTCGGGGAGGAAGCGATCGTGGTCATGCTCGCGCACTCCCAGCCAGCGCCGCCTGCTCGATGGCGCGAATGATGCGGACGTGCGCGCCACAGCGACAGAGATGGCCGTCGAGCGCCGCAGCGATAGCGACCCGGCCCGGGGCCGGTTCCCTGTCGAGCAAGGCCTTGGCGCGCATAAGAATGCCGGCAAGACAGTAGCCGCACTGGCCGGCCTGCTCCTCGATGACGCTGTCGATCAATACGTGCGGCCGCTCCCCGGCGAGCGATTCCACGGTCTCGACGCTCTGTCCGGCAACCGATCCGACCGGCACCGTGCAAGCGGTCTGCGGGCGCCCCTCGATGAGCACGGTGCAGCTCAGGCAATGCCCCTCGGCGCAGCCGGCCCGCGTGCCCTTGAGGCCGAGGTCATTGCGCAGGACATAGAGGAGGGGTGTATCGGGATCGACCTCGACGCCGAGTTTTCGACCGTTGACGTGAAACTCGATGGCATCCATGGCCCGTGTCCCGCGATCCGAATTCATTCCAATCCTGGGCTGAAGTTTGACCATTGCCGGCGCCGCTCGCAATGACAAAGTGCCGGGCCCGGAGGCGGACTGCCGGGACAGCAAAAGTCGCCTGTCGCGGCCGCTTACCGAGCGGTATTAAGTAGTATGCGCACCTTCGGTGCGGCGCCCAGATCAGCGCCCGAAGGAAGTCACCGACGCGTACGTTCAATAGACAATGAGTTAGGCAGGTGACGTTGCGCCTGCCCGCACCTCGCAGCCTCGATGAAACCGCCGACGGACGACGCGCTCGACATTGAGCTGATGAGGGCTGTGGGCAGGCAGGACAGCCGCGCCTTCGCGCGTCTGGTCGAGCGCCATTACGGCTGGGCGCTCGGCTTTACGGACCGGATGCTGGGTACGCGCCACGAGGCCGAGGACATGGTGCAGACTGCCTTCCTGCGTGTCTGGCAGGGTGCCGCACGATGGGAGCCGCATGCGAAGTTCAGCACGTGGTTGTATCGGGCCTTGTACAATCTCTGCGTGGATCGGCTCCGTGCTCGCCACGCAGCGGCCAGCGAGCCCCTCGAGGGCGAGGTCGTCGAGACGCTCGCGGACGAGGCGCCGAGTGGCGAAGAGCGCATCGCGAGCCAGCAGAGCGGTGCGCGCATCAGGGCGGCGCTGGATCAGTTGCCGGCCCGGCAACGGGCCGCACTCGTGCTCTGCTACTACGAGGAGCGATCGCAGGCGGAGGCCGCTGCCCTGCTCGAGGTAAGCGAAGGTGCATTGGAATCGCTGCTTTCACGCGGACGCGCGACGCTCAGAAAGTGGCTGCGGGATGAATTGCGATAGGGATAGGTCCATGGAGCTTCATCGATTCAAGGAATGCAGCGCCGCTTTCGGCGCCGACAGGCGCCGCTGGCCGCCGCGCGAGCGCTCGCTCTACGACCAGTATGCCGGAACACCAGAAGGTATGGCCGTTCTCGCTCAAGCCGAACGCGCTGACCGCTTTCTCGACACTTTCGAACAGGCTGTGCCGAACGCGCGCCGCATGCGCGATATCACGGCACCCACCAAGCCAACGTGGCAGCGCATGGCAAAGCCGGCGGCAGCCTTGGCGGCGAGCGCACTCCTCGGCTTTGTGCTGGGCTATGCGCAGACGCTCAGCGCTAGTGATGCAGGCGTCGCGGGTGGGCTCCTACTTGGGCCGCAAAGTCTACAGGAGTTCGGGCTGTGATCGATTGGCTGCGTAGTACCCGCGGGCTGTCCACGCTGCTCGTTGTCTCGCTCGGCGTGAACCTCTTCCTTGCCAGCATGGTCGCGGGGCGCCTCACAGGCGAGGCGACGCAGGGCACGTACACGAAGCGCACCATCCAGGCGATGCTGACGCCGTTGCCGGACGCCAAGCGTGAACTTCTGCGGCGCGAGCTGAATACCGCGATGCCCCAGATGCGCCAGCAGTTCACTGCCCTTCAAAAGGCGCGCGCCGCGCTCTCCGAGGAAATGGTCAAGCCAATCCCGGACCGCGGTGCGCTTGAGCGCGATTTTCTCACCGTGCGCACACACACGAGCGCGATCCGGGCCGAGCTGCAGGGAGCGATGATGCGCGTTCTCCCCTCGCTGTCCCAAGACGAGCGCCGTGCCCTGGTGCAGTCGCTGACCCAGCGCCAAGGTGGCGGGGGCATCGCATTACCCTAATGGCTTGGAGAGTGCGCACCTTAGCCAAGGCGCCGTGCGTGCCCGAGCCACAACAGAACCGGAATGATGACAGCACCGCCAACCAGATTCCCGCCTGTGACCCATGCGATGTTGTTGGCCAGATCCGAGAGGGACCCGGCAGCGCCCGCCATGAGCCCCACGGGGATCAGATAGAGGTTGGCGATCGAGTGCTCGAATCCGAGCGCCACGAAGGCACTGATCGGGAAAACAACGCCGAGAACCTTCCCGATAGCGGTCAGGCTCGCCAATGACAGCCACACGGCAAGACAGACCAGCGCATTGGCGAGAATGCCTTTGAGAAAGGCCTGCGCAGGGGAAAGTGCCAACTTGGCTTCCGCGATGCGGACGGCAGTAGACCGAAGGGGGTCGACGTCATAGACGCCGCTATTGAAGACCACCCAGGCGAGTCCAAGCGCACCTAAGCCGTTCGCGAGATAGGACAACGTCCAATTGCGCCACAACTGACGTGCCGTTACCAGCCGGCGCAAACGCGCCATCATCATCAGACAATTGCCGGTGGACAGCTCGGCGCCTCCGATGGACACCAATACAAGGCCGAGGCTGAACGCGATACCGCCGAGCCATCGTGTGGGGCCGGAGCCGAGGCTGCTTTCGCTCACGACGATCGTCGCGAGCGCCCCGCCAAATCCAATGTAGAGACCGCCCAAAATGCCGAGAGCAGCAATTCTCTCGAGCGACAGCATGGCCTTGCTGCAACTCCACGCGCACAGGCGATCCGCGATCTCGGGCGGCGCACACATCTCTGCCGCAGAAGCCTGAGTCGGGGTAGCTGATTGCTGAGTATGCGGCTCGAAGCGCATGTGAGCGGCAATACGATGCTCGCCTATCGACATGGCTGCTCTCCAATAGTCATTTGCTGACGATCGCTCGGCGTATGGGCATCACGCCAGTGAGCCCCATCGCACCATGGAGCGGCCGCATCATCCAGGCGTCAGCGCGTCGTCAAAAATTGCTTCTTCAATTCATTGATGCATCAGTTCTCTGCAAATAAACCCGGAGCCATCGACGCGACGCGCCGATGGCTCCGGACCAACGGCCAAGGCGCCAATACTTGGCAGTTCCCGCGGCCGGGATCCTCGCTCATGGCATCTCATTCTCTGCGGATCCGCACGTGCGTTTAGAGTAAGGTCCCGGCCACGTTACATCGCCTCACCCGAGACCATATGCCCCTTACTATCCGCGCGCGGCGCCATGTATTCCCATTGGGCGCGGATTATTTTTGTGCCCAGCCGGGAATAATCCTGCTGGCCGAGAGATAGAGTAATTGACTAGCATCCACGTCTCCTTCTAGGGGGCGGGGATGGCTCGAGAGTCTCGCTTCGAGGAATTGGCGCTGCCGTGTCGTGATGCGGCGTACAATCTCGCCTATTGGATCGTGCGGAATCCTGATGACGCCGAGGATGTCGTGCAGGAGGGCTATCTGCGGGCCTACCGAGCGTTCAATGGATTCAAGGGCGAGGAGATGCGCCCGTGGCTGCTTGCGATCGTACGCCACTGTGCCTATCGGCTACTGAAGGACCGAAAGCGCGCTTACGATCTCGTTCCCCTCGATGAGACCGACGAAGGAGCTATCGCCTCGAGCGACCCCTCGGCAGAGGATACGCTGATCGAGGCTGCGAATGTGCAGCACGTGCGGGCGGCACTGGCCGAGCTACCGCTCGTATATCGCGATGTCGTAGTGCTGCGTGAAATGAACAACATGACCTACGGCGAGATCGCGGAGGTCACGGGCATTGCAATCGGCACGGTGATGTCGCGGCTCTCACGTGGCCGGGCACTTCTGCGGAAGGCCGTGATGAAGCACGAAAACGGAAGCAGCTCTGATGCGCTGTGAGGACATTCAAGGCGACCTGAGCGCGTATCTCGATGGCGCGCTGCCGATGGAGGAGCGAGCAGCCATCGAGGCTCATCTCGTGTCGTGCCCAAAGTGCACAACGCAGTTGGACGACTACCGACGCATTGGACGCGTCCTGCGTGAAGAAATGGCCGAACGGGCTCCTGCCGGCCTGCAGGAACGCATCCGCACGGAGATCGCCAGGGAGGCGGACGAGGAAAGCGGCGCTGCACGGTGGAGCAGGCGATCGGTCGCCCAAGCCGCAGCGCTGCTGCTCGTCGCCGGCTTGTCCGGGGCCGGGGGATGGTTCGCTGCAACCACAGCATCGCGCGCGCCCGCGCTGGCTCACGACGTGATGGCCGCACACGTCCGCTCGCTGCTTCAGGAGAACCTCACGCAGGTCGCGTCGTCGGATCGCCATACCGTGAAGCCCTGGTTTGGAGGGCGATTGGATTTCTCCCCGGTCGTGCAGGACCTCAGTGCGCAGGGATTTCCGCTAAAAGGCGGTCGCCTCGACTATGTCGGGGACAGGCGCGTTGCAGCGATAATCTATATGCGACGACAGCACGTGATCAGCCTGTTTGCCTGGCCATCCGACCAATCGGTCCGTCAACCATCGGCGTCGACATCCGTCAAAGGATACAACTCGATCCGCTGGACCCGCGACGGAATGGTCTACTGGGCGATCTCAGACCTCAACATGAAGGAACTCGGTGAGTTCCAGTCGCTGCTCGGCGCGGCCTGACGCCGTCGCCGAAGTGCCAGATCCCGAAGGCAGCCTCACTCGGCTGCGGTGCGCACGGGGGCAAGCGACTTGCCGTGCGCATCATCGGGCGCTTCCACTGGCGTCGCAGCGCGCCGTCCGGCACCAAGCTTCGTCCCGATCTGCTCGAGCAACAGGTAAACCGCCGGCGTAATATAGAGTGTCAGAAGCTGTGAAACCACAAGCCCGCCGACGACCACCAGCCCGAGCGGCTGGCGCAACTCCGCACCCGCCCCCCACCCCACCGCTATCGGCAGCACGCCGAACAGTGCTGCCATCGTCGTCATCATAATCGGACGGAAGCGCAGGAGGCACGCCTCACGGATCGCTTGTTGAGGTTCCATGCCTCGCGATCGCGCCTCAATCGCGAAGTCGATCATCATGATCGCGTTCTTCTTCACGATGCCTATCAGCAGGATGATGCCGATCATCGCGATGATCGTGAGTTCGACGTCGAAGACGATCAGCGTGAGCAGCGCCCCGAGGCTCGCCGAGGGCAGGCCGGACAGAATTGTGATCGGGTGGATGAAGCTCTCGTAGAGAATGCCGAGCACGATGTAGATCGTGAGTACAGCCGCGAAGATCAGGATTGGCTGATTGCGGAAGCTGTCCTGAAAGACCTGCGCAGTGCCAGCGAACTGCCCGAGGATTCCGGCTGGCATGTTCACGTCGCGCTCAACCTGCGCCATGCGGGAAACCGCCTCGCCGAGCGTGAAGCCGGGACCGAGATTGAATGTCACCGTGACGGCCGGAAGCTGGCTCTGGCGCGCGACCGCGATCGGGCCCGAGCCGAGCGTGACCTTGGCGAGCGCATCGAAGCGCACGAGCTGCCCCGTGGACGAGCGCACATACACGCGGCTGAGCACGCTCGGGTCGAGCTGATAGGCCTTGCTTGCCTCCACGATCACCGCGTAGTCGTTCGCCGGCGTGAAGACTGTCGCGATCTTGCGTGTGCCGAACGTCGAGTAGAGCGTCGAGCGCAGCATCTCCATAGAGACGCCGTAGCGCGCCAGCGCATCGCGATCGACGTCGATCCGAACCTGGCGCGCGCCGAGTTCGAGATCACTCGTGACGTCGGTGAAGCCCGGCGTAACTTTGAGCCGCTCGATGAGGCGGCCAGCGCCCTCGTAGAGCTCGTCCCGGTTCACGCCGGTCAGCGTGTACTGATAGGCCGAAGCACCACCGCGGCTGCCGATCCTGAGGTTCTGGAGCGGCACAGGGAAGGCTCGAATCCCGACGATGGCCGCAAGCTTGCGCCGCAGACGATGCTGCACTTCGGTGATCGAGGCGCCGCCCTCGCGCTCCGCGCGGGGCTTCAACTGCACGAAGATAGAGCCGCGGTTGATGGTCGGATTGAAGCTCGTTCGAGCCACGTTCGAATTGATGTAGAGCACATCTGGGTCAGTCAGCACAGCGGCGGCAACGAGCCTCTGGCGTTCGAGCATTGCGGGGAAGGCGATGTCGGACTGCGCCTCCGTGCGCACGATGATGATGCTCGTATCCTCGGTCGGCATGAAGCCTTTCTTGACCGTGGCGAAGGCCCAGACCGTGGCCACCATCGTCCCTAGCGTAAGCAGCAGCATGAGACTGCGATGGCGCAACGACCAGTCGAGCGTGCGGCGGTAGCCGTTCGCCATGGCCGCATATCCATTCTCGAAGGCGCGCGACAGGATATTGGGCTTATCCTGGTGCATCGTATTGTGGCTCAGCATGCGCGCGCACAGCATCGGTGTCAGTGTCAGCGCGATGAAGCCAGACAGCAGGATCGCCAGGCTGATCGTCACGGCAAACGAGAAGAAGAAGCGGCCGACGACACCGCCCATGAGCAGGATCGGGATGAACACGGCGACCAGCGAAAGCGTGATCGAGAGAACTGTGAAGCCGATCTCCTTGGAACCCTTGATGGCAGCCTCGAACGGCGCCATGCCCTCCTCGATGTAGCGCACGATGTTCTCGAGTACGATAATGGCATCGTCCACGACGAAACCCAGGGCCAGCGTCAGCGCGAGCAGCGTGACGTTGTCCAGCGAGAACCCGAAGTAGGCCATGCCCGCAAATGTGCCGATTATCGAGAGGGGCAGTGCAAAGGCGGGAATGATGGTCGCGCGCCAGTTGCGCAGGAAGGCGAGAATGACGAGGACGACGAGAATGGCCGTGATGATCAGCGTGACTTCCACGTCGTGCACGGAATCGCGGATCGACTCCGAGCGGTCAGAGAGAATGCGGAGCTGGACGGTCGGCGGCAGATCGGCCTGGAAGCGCGGGACCATCGAACGAACCGCATCGGTAACCGCAACGGTATTGGCATCGGGCTGTCGGCGGACCGATACAATGATCGAGCGCTGGCCATTGAACTCGGCGTAAGCCTCTTCATCCTCGACCGAATCCGCGACGTCCGCCACATCTTGCAGGCGCACCGGCGCGCCGTTACGCCAGGCTATGACGATCGGCTTGAAGTAGGCCGCATTGGGCTGCGCGCCCTTCGTCTCCAGAACATAGACTTGCCGATCCGTGCGGATCGAGCCGATCGGCCCGACACCTGCAATGACGGCCACTGCAGCGCGGAGCTCCTCGACCGAGATACCGCGCGTCGCCAGGGCATCGAAGTCATAACGGATCCGCACCGCGCGCTTCTGGGCGCCGTTGATCGTCACCTCTGCGACGCCGGGCAGCGTCGAGAGACGCGGCAACATCACGGTCTCGGCAAACTCGTTGATCTGGGACGACGGCGTCGTATCGGACGTAAGTGCAAGGAAGATCACCGGGCTGTCGGCAGGATTCACTTTTCGGAAGGACGGTGGGGCCTCGAGATCCCTCGGCAGGCGCTGTGCGGCGACGGAGATTGCGGACTGCACATCGAGCGCGGCCGCATCGATATTGCGCTCGAGCGTGAACTCGAGCGTGATCGAGGTCGCACCTTCCACGCTCGAGGAAGTAATGTTGGAAATGCCCGCAATCGTCGCGAACTGTCGTTCAAGCGGTGCCGCGACCGATACGGCCATGGTATCGGGGCTGGCACCCGGCAGGCGTGCCGAGACAGTGATGGTCGGGACGTCGATGCGCGGGATTGCCGCGATCGGCAATTGCCGGTAGGCGAATAAGCCCGCCAGCGCGATCGAGGCCATCAGCAGCGTCGTCAACACCGGGCGGCGGATGCACAGCTCCGAGATCTTCATCGCCTATCCTCTGCGCTCGCGACCTTCACGACATCCGACGCAAACTTTCCGCGCGGCACTCACGGCACGAACCGACCGTAAGTGCCGTACGCTCATGTTCGCCCACGCTCCGGCCCGGGCGGGGGCGCTGGCGTGTCGCGTGCCGCCGGCCCAGTACCGCGCTTATCCGTCCCGGCAGGGCCTCCCTTCGGTGCTCCGCCAGCCGGCTCACGCACCGTGACCGAAGCACCCGGCGATAAACGCAACTGGCCATCGATGACCACGCGTTCACCGGCGCTCAGCCCATCTGACAGATAGGCGGTGTTGCCGATGACGCGGGTCAAGGCCACGGTGCGAGGCCTGACTGTCCCGTCGGCGCCGATAATCCACGCCAGCATCCCTTGTTGCGAAGGCAGCACGGCACTTGCCGGTACGGTGACGAATCCGGGCCGTCGCTCGACGACGACTTCGACATCGACGGCCTGCCCCGGCCACAGGACCTCGTTCTCATTTGGTACGTGGGCCTTGCCCATCAGCGTGCCCGTCGTCCGATCGACCTGATTGTCGATGAACATGATGGCACCCTTGACCTCAATGGGCTTCTCTCCACCGACGCGGATTGTCGCCTCTGAGTTTGCTCCAAGCGCTCGTCGCAAATTGACGAGTTCAGCCTGCGGCACCGAGAAAGTGACTGCGATCGGCCGTGTCTGATTGATGATGACGAGAGGCGTGGGCTCGGCCATCCGCACATTGGCACCGATCTTCGTACGGGACGCGCCTGTGCGCCCGGAGATCGGCGCGAGAATCGTGAGGTAATCGAGCTGGGTCCGCCAGGCTTCGAACTGGGCCTCACCCGCGGAAATCGACGCGGTCAACGCTTCTACGGTGCTACGTTGCGTCTCGGTCGCCTGCTCGGTGACGATATTCTTCGTGACCAGCGTCTCGCGACGCCTGAGAATACCTTCCGCGTCTTTCAGGGCGGCGCGGTCGCGCGCGACATTGGCCTCGGCCTGCCGCATCTGCGCCCTGATGAGCCGGTCGTCGAGGCGGAATAGCACGTCGCCCGCCTTCACCTCCTGACCTTCCGTGAATGCGACCGCGGAGATCTGGCCATCGACGCGGGGCTTCACCTCCACAGTGGCGAACGCTTCGACCGTGCCAGGGGACGAAAGGATCACCGGCATCTCGGCGACGACAGCAACCGCCGCGACCACCGGAACCGCGGGCCCACGTGCTCGAGCACCCTTCTTGTCAGCAGGCCCCGTATCGGCCTTGGCGTCGGCAGTCACAGCGCTGCCTGTCGGCGCAATGAAGCTGCCGACCTGGCTCAATACCGGCCACTGGCGCGACGGGGGATAAGCGAACCACGTCACCGCGGCCGCTGCCAGCAGGACCGCGGCAATCGAAAACAACCTCCGCATGCAAACCCCTTCTCGCTCGCCCCACCCGTCTTCGGAGGGTGCTTTTCGACCCCTCCGGTAAATCGAAATACGAATGAACATGCCGGAAACCGGCTTCCGTGGAGGTGGCCTCACAGATCGAGGCTCACGCCGGGAGCCAGCCACAATCTACGACGGACCACCCCCACACGGGAAGAACGATGGTGACACAAGGTATCCGTCGCTCGACTTCAGCGATTTTTCCGTTGGCCGTGGGGGGACCGCAGTAGCCTCAGGAGCCGAGGCCCGCCGCCTTTCGCGCCGCCTCGATGACGGCCTCCTGATGGGCGTAAAGCACGCTCCTTGGCAGTCCCGCCATGCGCACGGCCATCACGTTCTCGATGCCGGATGGCCGCCCGGTCAGCTCTTCAAAAATGGGCAGTGCAAGGAATGGTGCGGTCGGCGCGCTGTATCCGCCCTCATGAGCAAATACGATCCGCCCACCGCAAAGTCGCTGCGCTGCATCACGAACCGCGATCGTCATCCATCGGAAGTCCTCGGGCCCGAGCATCATCCGGCCGAGTGGATCGTTGTTGCCGGCATCGAGTCCGCAGGCAACGAAAATGAGTTCAGGGCGGAAGCGATCGAGGGCCGGCAGCACGACGCGCTCGAAGGCCGCGCGATAGGCAGCCGCGCCGGATCCCGCGGGGAGCGGAATGTTGATCGTCGCGCCACGTCCCACGCCCGTCCCGGTCTGCTCGACGGTGCCGCTGGCGCCGCGCGGGAAGTTGCCGTCCTCGTGGAGCGAGATCGCGAGGACGCTCGGATCATCATAGAAGCACGCCTGCGTACCATTGCCGTGATGGACATCCCAGTCGACGACGGCAATTCGCGCAAGCTTGCGGTGCGCCATGGCGTGGCGTGCGGCAATCGCGATGTTGGCGAAGACGCAGAAGCCCATGCCGCCATCAGGCTCGGCATGATGGCCCGGCGGACGCGAGAGCACATAGGCATTGTCCGCCGCGCCGGAGAGTACTGCTTCTACGCCCGCGATCGTTGCACCTGCCGAGAGCTGAGCGATCTCGTACCCGCCCGGCCCCATGAAAGCGCTCACGCCAAGCTGGCCGCCGTAGGCACTCGAGAGCGCCTTGACCTTCGCGAGGTACGCCGGCGTGTGCACGCGGAGAATATCTTCCTCGCTGGCCGCTGTCGGCGTAATGAGCTTCATGTCCGCGATCATGCCCGTCGCATCGAGCAGGTTTTTGATGCGCCGCTTGGTCTCCGGGTTTTCCGAGGTCTCGCCCGGCTGGACCCACCCGCCGACCGGCATCGGTCCCGCGAAGGTGCCGGCATCGAACCACATGAGCTTTTCGTGCCAGACCAGCGCGGTCGTCATCGTTAACTCCGTCTCTGAGGGGGGCACCGCACGGTAGCAACGGCCGGGGCGCTGTTCAACGCGCTCGCTGAAAGCGACATAAAGACCTCCTGGACCGCTCATCTCTTGAATTGCGGTGCGAACTGAGCAGAATGAGCGTGGGGAGCTGAAATGCTGCGGCGATTGATGAGCTTTGTGGTGCTGCTGGGCGTGCTGCTGCACGCTCATGCGGTCGTGCGCCACAACGGTGTCATGCTCGATGCCAACCTGCAGCGCGCGTCCCTGATAGCGGATCTCCTCGTCATCTGCCATCCGAGCGGCACGAGCACCGTGGACACGGCGAGCCTGCCGGATGTTCCGCGACCGTCGGATGCCCAGAACAACTGCCCGCTCTGCTCTGGGCTCGGCCCGGCCATTGCCCTGCCGCCGCCGGTCCTCGTCCCACACTACGTTGCATTGCTTCCAACGCAACCGATGCCGCTCCCGGCCGTCCACGGCACCGAGCTGCTGCGGACATTCATTCCACCGGCCCGCGGACCACCCCTGTTTGCGTGACGACTGACTGAGTCTCAGGTCCCGGCCTTGCCGGCGGCCTGCAACACGTCATTCGCATTCGGGGATATGCGTCAACATGAGAAGCCGTAATCCACGCCGGCTGGCGACAGCGCCGCATACCGTACGTTCAAGAAGCCTTCTGACAATCTTAGTAACTGCCAGCACCATCGGCACCATGGGGGGAACCGCGCTCGCGCAGAGCACTGCCGTGCCGCTGCCGGGTCTCGTCGTCGAGACGAGCAAGGCAAAAGCCAAGAGCGCCAAGCGTCCTGCTGCACTGCCAAAGGCTGCCGCGCCAGTCGCAGCCCCGGTCGAACCGCCGCAACCATCGCCGACCGGCGCCGGAGCGCCCATTACCTTCGATGAGCGGGCCAGCCTGACCGTTCCAACGACAGCCGAGATCCAGGCCGAGCTCGCCCGCATTCCGGGCGCCGTCGTCGTCGTGCCCAGCGCCGCCTACCAGCAGAGCACGCCGGCCTCGACAATAAAGGACGTGCTCGACTATGTGCCGGGCGTGTTCGTGCAGCCGAAGTGGGGCGAGGATTCGCGCCTTTCGATCCGCGGCTCGGGCCTCTCGCGAAATTTCCACCTTCGCAGCGTCCAGCTCTTCCAGGACGGCATTCCCCGCAATACGGCCGATGGCTACGGCGACTTTCAGGAGATCGATCCCAGCGCCTATCGCTACGCGGAGGTCTACAAAGGGTCGAGCGCACTGCGCTATGGCGCGAACTCGCTCGGTGGTGCGATCAACTTCGTGTCGCCGACCGGGCGCGATGCAAGCCGGGTCGCGGCAAGCGCCGACATCGGCAGCTTCGGCTTCCACCGTCTGCAGTCGAGCATTGCCGGCGCGAATGGCCCATTCGACCTCTTCGTCACGGCCTCGTGGCAGGAGCAGGACGGCTACCGTGACCACAGTTGGGGAGAGGCCACGCGAGCGAGTGGCAATGTCGGCTATCGCTTGTCGGAGAACGTGGAAACGCGCTTCTTCTTCGGCGTGAGCGACATCATGCAGCGCATTCCCGGCAGCGTGACGCGTGCGCAGGCACTGACGGACCCGAAAGCGGCGGCCGCCATCAACGTGACCAACGACTGGCAGCGGAATATCGATGCGTGGCGTGTCGCCAACAAGACGACGATCGTGCTCGCGCCCGGCACCGCACTGGAGTTCGGCGGCTTCTATAACGACCGCCACCTCATGCACCCTATCTTTCAGTGGCTGGATTACCAGTACGAGGACTACGGCGGCTTCGCTCGGCTTGTCGACGATCGAATTGTTGGTGGTTACCGGAACCGCTTCATCGGCGGCGTCCAGCTTCACAATGGGCGCATCGACAATCGCCAGTTCGCCAATGGTCCCAATGCTGCAAAAGGCGCGTTGATATCGAGCACGTGGGATAGGTCGGAGAATCTGGCATTTTACGCCGAGAACTCGTTCTACTTCGTGCCGAGCGTGGCGCTTGTGACCGGAACGCAGTTCTTGCACGCAACGCGTGACCGCGAGGTTCGCTCGACCACGGACCCGAACGTGGTCCCGGGCAGCACCGACTTCAATCTTTGGAGCCCGAAGTTCGGCCTGCTCTGGGACATCGGTCCGACATGGCAGGCCTACTTGAACGTGTCGCGTAGCGCAGAGGTGCCGAGCTTCGGGGAAAGCAGCACCGTGGCAACGCCGATCATTCGGTTCTACGACCTCAAGCCACAACGCGCCACGACGTACGAGATTGGCACGCGGGGCAGGATGCCGGACTTCACGTGGGATCTGGCGCTGTATCGCGTGGAGATCAGCAACGAACTCCAATGCATGTACGCAGCGTTTGGCACTTGCCAGGTCGTCAATGCCGACCAGACGGTCCATCAGGGCATCGAACTCGGCTTCGGCGCGGTGGTCATGAAGGGCATAGCTGCTCCCGGTCCCTCACCCGACAAGCTCTGGCTCAACCTGGCCTACACGCTGAACGACTTCCGCTTCGATGACGACCCTACCTTCGGCAACAACCTCCTGCCGGGCGCGCCGCGCCACTTCATGCGGGCCGAGCTGCTCTACAAGCATCCGAGCGGCGTCTTCTTTGGTCCCAACATCGAGTGGGTGCCGCAGGCCTACTACGTCGACAGCGCCAACACGCTGAAGACCGAGGCTTACGCAATCTGGGGCCTGAAGCTTGGCTTCGACAATGGCGGACCACTCTCCGCCTACATCGAAGGGCGCAATCTCTCAGACGTCGCCTACATCGCCAGCGCGAGCGTGATCAGCGTCGCCGCGGCGAACTCCCCACTCTTCGAACCCGGCACAGGTCGCGCAGTCTTTGCCGGCGTGAAGTATCGCTGGTGATCAACGAAGCTGCTGCGGGCCTGATGCGGACCCGCAGCGCACCTTGAATTGAATTTAGTAAGAGGAGCACCCAAGATGCATATCATCACCTCACTGCCCCCCGCTGCAATCCTGCTCGGCGCGCTCATGGCTCCGGCCAGCGCACACCCTTCGCTCGAGCGGCGCGAAGCAAACGTCGGCGCACCGTACAAGGCCGTCATGCGCGTGCCCCACGGCTGCGATGGCTCCGCCACGATGCGCGTACGCGTGCAGATCCCCGAGGGCGTCATCGGCGTGAAGCCGCAGCCTAAGCCCGGTTGGGCGATCGAGACAACGCGTGGTCCCTACGCGCACACTTATCCCTACTATCATGGCGCGAAGCTCACCGAGGGTGTGCGCGAGATCGTCTGGAGCGGGCGCCTCGCCGACGACAACTACGACGAGTTCGTGTTCGTCGGCTTCGTCGCCGCGACCCTGAAGGCCGGCGACACGCTTCCTTTCCCGACCGTGCAGGAGTGCGAGAAAGGTAGCGCGGCCTGGATCGAAGTCGCGGCTGCAGGGCAGACAGCACACGATCTCAAGCTGCCGGCACCGACCGTCCGGCTCGTGCAGGCCCAAGGCCAGCCTGCCGTCCAGCAGACTTCGGACACACGCACCTACAAAGCCGGAGACCTGATCATCGAGGCACCGTGGACGCGCGCGACGCCGGGCAATTCGAAAGTCGGCGCCGGCTTCATGAAGATCACGAATACCGGCAAGGTGGCGGACCGCCTGATCGGCGGCTCTGCAGAAGTCGCCAAGGACTTCGAGGTGCACGAGATGTCTATGTCGGGCGATGTGATGAAGATGCGGCGGCTCGCCAAAGGCCTCGAGATCAAGCCCGGGGAAAGCGTCGAGCTGAAGCCGAGCAGCTACCACATCATGTTCATGGGCCTCGCGCGGCCGTTCAAGGTCGGCGAGACGGTCAAAGGCACGCTCGTCTTCGAGCGCGCCGGAAAAGTCGCGGTCGAGTACGGCGTCAGGCCGATCGGCGCCCAGCCCACCAGTGGCGGCCAGACCGGCGGTCATAAGCATCACTGAGGATACTAGACGTGGGCCGGCGCGCTAGTGTCCCGATTTCGAAGTTCGCCACACCTCGATGCTGGTGTCGCGAGCGAACTTCGGAATCAAAAGGAACACTAGAATTACAAGCTTGCTAGTGTGATTCAGATCGAGAAATTCGCTCGAGACCATGCCCCGAGATTTGGTGAATTTCTCGATCATCACACTAGGCCGCGCCGGTCTCCTAGCGCTCGGCGGCTTTCACAATTGCCTTGTCAGCCACGAGGATGTTCGACTCGTTCGGGCGGAAGCGGTAGCCGATGCCGAAGTCGATGCTCGGCGCCTTACTTCTGCGGAAGAGCTCGCCGAGCCGCGGCTGATGGTTGTCCGGGAAGACCGCGATGGGTCCGAGATAGCGACCATAGGGACGAAGCTGCCAGTCATCGGTCTTGAAGAAGCTGATGGGAACGCCCGAGTCATCCTGGAGCAATCGCTTTGAGCGCTCCAGGAGGTGCGTGCGGACATCCGAGAACGCGCTCGAGTGCAGAAGGTAGGACGCGCTCTTGATAAGCGCATCACCGGCTTCCATCTTCTCGCAGAAGGCCTTGAGGCCGCTCCTGCGCCAGCCACCATTCGAGAGGTCGGTCTGCACGTAGTAGATCGTGCGCTGCTTGCCGTCGCTGCCCTTGAAGAGGATCTTCGCGACGTTCGCAGCGCCTTTGGGCAGGCCCTCACCATCCGCGACCAGCGCACCATCCTCGTTGATGTCGTGGAATGTGACCTCGTCGATCGTCTTCCCGGTGCGAGCAAGGAAGATGTAGAGGATCGGCAGTGTTCCGCTGAACGTGTTGGCGCTGAGCGTCGTGCGCATTTCGCGCGTGCGGAAGAAGCTGAAGTTCAGCACCGAATTGAGCGACGAGCGAAGCTGCGACAGCCCGTAGCTCAGCGAATCGCCGCGCGTGCGTCCGATCGCCGGCAGTGGTCCCGACGGCTCGAGAGCGGCCATCACGTAGGTCGTCGCCGAAGGAAAGAAGGCATCGGCATAGAGGAAGTCCGGTCCGCTGAAGAAGTAGTAGAGCACATTGCTCGGCGTCGCGAGCTCGCTCGCGCTCCAGGTCCGGATCCGCGAGAGCTGACGCGTCTCGATGTTCGCCCAAGCGGCGTCCATCGCAGCGGCGTGGCCCAGCCAAGCCCGTTCGCGCGTCAGACCTGTCAGCGGAGAACCCTCGGAGGGTGGCAAGCCGGCGAGGAACCGTGCCACGTCGTTGGGCGTCGCGCTGTGCGCCGGCATGGCCCGCGCAGCGCCCCCAAGCAGCATAAGGGTGGCCGCGACCAACACTGTCCACCGGACAAATCCGGCCAACCTAGTGCTCATGAAACTTCAGCTCCATTCAGCGGTTCTGGATCGCACGCTTCGGCGAGAGGGCATACACCACGAGACCTGTCGCCATGAGTGCCAAGCCGGCCAGCGATTGCAACGGCTTTTCGCGCACCAGATAGACCAGGATGAAGAGCGTAACCACTCCGAATATCAACGGGGTTAACGGGTAGGCCCATACCCGGAAGGGACGCGGCAAATCTGGCTGCCTTATTCTGAGTACCATCACGCCGATGACCGCGAGCAGCGAGCAGGAGAGCAGGCTGAACTGAACGAACTCGAGCACGCGCTCGAAACTCTGCGTGAGCAGCAGGAAGGTGGCGACGCAGAGCTGAAGGACGAGCGCCCGCGCCGGGACGCCTGCCGCCGACTTCTTCGCGAAGAACGAGAGTGCGGAGAGATCCTCGCCCATGACCATGGTCACGCGGGGGCCGATCCACATCATGGCAGTGATCGCCGAAATGAGACCGAAGCAGATGAGGCCGCCCACTATGCGCCCGCCCCCTGCGCCGAAGATATGCTCGCCGGCAACCAATCCGACGTTGAGCTGCCCTGCAAGCCGGTCCATGGGCGTCGTGTAGAGGAACACGGCATTGAGCGCGACGTAGAGCACCATCACGATGATGACACCTGCGACGAGGGCCGGCGGCAACGTGCGCGCCGGATCCTTGATCTCGTCGGCGATGTAGGTCGCCGCGTTCCAACCCGAGTAGGAGTACATGACGTACATGAGGCCGATCGCGAACGGCGCGCTCACGATATAGCTAAGGTCGCTGGCCGAGGGCGCAAACGAGATGGGTTGCGGCGTACCAAAGGCCAAGCCGCATATGATGAGCCCGACGATCAGGGCGACTTTGAGGAAGGTCGCGACGTTCGTGAAGAGCGCGCCCGGTTTGGCGCCACTGATAAGGATCAGTGTGACGCCCCAGACGGAGGCGAGAGCGAGCCAAAGCTTCGGTGCGCCAGGAAAGACGCCGGAAAAATAGTCGCCGAAAGCCATCGCGGCGAGGGCCACCGGCGCCGCGAACCCGACCGTCGCCGAGATCCATCCGGCGAGAAAGCCGAGTGCGGGATGATAGATGCGCGAGAGAAAGTTGTACTCGCCGCCGGAGCGGGGCAGCGCGGTCGCCAGCTCGGCATAGGAAAGCGCCCCGCACAGCGCCACGATGCCACCGACCGTCCACAGTGTTACAACCGAAAAGCCGGTCGGCAGGTCGCGGACCTGGAATCCGAGGCTCGTGAACACGCCGATCCCGATCATGTCGGCGACTGCCAGCGCAGTGGCGGTCGCGAGTGTTACGGTGGCGGGCCCGGTCTCGCTCGCAGCGGAGGCCGGTTTAGTGTTGTCAGTGGAGGCCATCGTCTCTCGCGTTTCGGCTGTTTGGTTGTGCGGCACTCTAGCTTAAGGTTGTGGGCGGTAACAATAATTTCCGCTGGTTGGCTGCCTGTCCGTGCACGCGAGAACGCAACATGGTCACATGCGAGCCACACACCCACGCCACGCAAGGTTACCTGGGGAGCGTTCACAGCTCCCTAACCACGTTCTGGTCAGAATGTGAGGTTCTATTCAGATTCGAGCTTTGCCCCGGAATGAGGAATGGCGCCCAGCCCGAGAGGGTCAGTGGCAGGAGAACTTTGACCGGCAGTATGAGCACACCGGAGACATCAGCACTGGCCATTAAGGCGACGCGGCGGTGCCGCGCAGCTGATGTTGTCGTGCGCCTTGTGCTGCTCGCGAGCCTGCTTGCGGGGCTCGCCCCGCCGGCTTCTGCCCAACAGCAACAGCACGCCCGCCGCGTTGCCACCAGCGGCTGGGTCGTCTCGGTCGTGCCGACTCCGCACCCGGTCACCTCCCGCCAGGGGCCGCTGCCGAAGTCGGTCACGCGCCTTGCGGCGCTGAATGCCGCGCCCTTCCCCTATGAAGGCATGATGCCGGGTGCCAATCGCCCCTTCATCGAGGCTGACGAGACTGGTCGCCGCTTCCATCGCACCGCGGGCGGCCGCGTCTATTGGGAAGACGAGCGCTACAGCGACCCGCGTGTGCTCCTCCACATTCCCAAAGGCTTCGACATCCGCCGGCCGGGGGTGCTGGTACTGTACTTCCACGGCCACCGCGCCAATCTGCGTCGCGACGTGTTCATGCGCCAGCGCGTGCCGTGGCAGGTCTCGACCTCGCGCACCAACGCCGTGCTCGCGGCTCCGCAGTTCGCCGTCAACGCATCAGACTCCAGCGCTGGCAAGCTCTGGCAGCGCGGCGCGCTTCGCGATTTCGTCAACGAGGCCGCGGGCCGCTTCGCGGTCATGCACGGCGATCCGCGCTCAGAGGCGAGCTTCGCCAGCCTACCGGTAGTGATCGTCGCCTACAGCGGTGGTGTCGGACCGGCCTCCTGGGCGATCCGCAATGGCGATCTCGGATCGCGACTGCGCGGCATCGTGCTGCTCGATGCGGCCTACGGCGAGATGGGCGTATTCGCGGACTGGGTTGCGCGCACGCCCAACGCGTTTCTGCTCAGCACCTACACGAACTCGACCGAGGCGCGGAATCGCGAGCTAAAGACCCTCATCGAGGCGCGCGGCGTGAAGGCGTTCGATGCTGTTCCGAAACGCATCGAGCCCGGCCACGTTGCCATCGTGCCCGCGGCGAAGGATGCGACGCACCACGACTTCCTGCTGCGGGCATGGACCGACGATCCCCTGCGCGATCTGCTGGCGCGCGTGCGCGGCTATCCGCGGAGCTGAGCGCTACTGCGCCTTCTCCTCCTTCACGCACTTGAACACTTCCGACGCGACCATCATCGCATCGCGGATCACCGGTGCGCCGACATAGCCGATGAGATGGAGCAGCACCTCCGTCAGTTCTTCCTCCGTCCATCCCTGCTTCAATGCGAAGCGCAGGTGGATGTCGAGTTCGGGATAGCGTCCTGTTGCAGCATCCGACACGACACAGACGAGCGTGCGCGTCTTGAGATCGAGACCGGCGCGCGTCCACAAAACGCCGAAAATGCCCTCGGTAGCCACGTCGATGAATTTCTTCATCACCGGGTCCGAGGCATAGGTCGCCTGGTTTTTCTTGAAGTCCTCCTCACCACGCAGCTTGCGGCGCATAGCTTCGCCGCGCTTGTAGACTTCGCTTGTCGTCATAGGGCGTTCCTCCAGTTGCGACTGTGAACTACTCGGCGGCGCGCGCTGGTATATCGGGCACCTCGGGCACCGGCGTACGCTCGACGATTGGGACCACCTCCTCGGTGAACCGGCGCATCATGCGATGGCGCGCCTCGCGCGGAACGCCAGCCGTCGCGTTCGACACAATGAAGTAGTCGAAGCCGATGCTGCGCAGGCGCGTGATCTGCGCGGCGATCGTCTCGGGTGTTCCGACGAGATTGCGATCGAGGATCGGATCGATCTTTGCAGGATCGGCCATCTCCTTCATGCCGCCGAAGATCTTGGCGAACTGCTGGTAGCCCTCGATGTCGGCCCAAGGTGTCGAGTCGACCGTGTAGTGCTCAGCCTGCAGCTTGTAGTAGCGCGAGAGATGATGGCGGGCCTCTGCGCGTGCCTCGGCCTCCGTGTCGCCGATGAAGCACTTGCAGCTTATGGGCAGCGTGACGTCGGTCGCGAAGCCGCGAGCAGCCGCCCGCGTGCGCCAGCGCGTGAGGATCTTGAGCAGTAGATAGTCAGGGAATTGCGACAGCGAGAGTGGCGGCAGGCCGAGATCGGCCATGATCTCCGCGCTCTCGGGACTGCCGATGGCGCCGTAGAAATTCGGCCGGTTCGCACCGAGCAGCGGCCGGACCACGATGTCGCGGTCGAGCACGAGGTGCTTGCCCTTGTAGCGGAATGGCTTCCCCTCCAGCGCGAGCTGCAGGACCTCCCAGCATTCACGGAAGCGATCGCGCGCCTCGCCCATCGGCACGCGCATAGCGTCGTACTCGAGCTTTGCGGTACCGCGTCCCATGCCAATGTGCAGCGGGCCATCGGTCAGCGTCCTCAGCATGGCCACATCCTCGGCAAAGCGGATCGGATCGTACCACGGCAGAACCATTACGGCGGTGCCGAGACCGAGCCCTGGGCATGCTGCCGCAATGTGCGAGAGAAACATCAGCGGATTGGGCGTCGGATAGTAGTCCGAGAAGTGATGCTCGACGAGCCAGACGGCCTCGTAGCCGAGCTCTTGCGCACGCCGCGCGTCACCAACGGCCTCGCGGTAGAGCGTCGCATCGCTGGCGCCTTCGGCATCAACCGCGCCGATCTGCACTGCGTAGCGCGCTGGCCTGGTCATGGCCGCTCCTCTCTTCTTTTGCCTTGACGTTTTCTCCCTGATCGCGAGGCTATCGCGGATTGCAGGGGTGGTCATCCCTCTCTGTTGTCCGCACACGAGACATGAAATTCCCGCGCAGGTGCGCCGCACCGGAAATCCCGGAGAAAGTTCGATATGACGCTGCCGATGCTCTTCACGCCGATCGAACTGCGCAGCGTGACGCTCAAGAACCGCGTCGTCGTCGCGCCGATGCACCAGTACTCTGCCGTGAAGGGCCACACGACCGACTGGCATCTCATGAATGCCGGACGTTATGCGGCAGGCGGCGCGGGCATGGTGATGATGGAATCGACGAAGGTCGCGCGGAACGGCTGCGGCACGGTCGGCGATACGGGGCTGTGGGACGACAGCTTCATCGAGGGATTCGCGCGCTGTGCGACCTTCATCAAGCAGCAGGGTTCAGTGGCCGCTATCCAGCTTGGTCATTCGGGCCGCAAGGCACGGCTGACTCGGCCTTGGGAAGGCGGCAAACCGCTCAACGGCGACGAGCCCGAGATTTTCGACTGGGAAGGATGGGAGCTGGTCGCCCCGAGCGCAGTGGCGCACACCGACAAGTCGCCGGTGCCGCGCGCACTCTCGCACAATGAGGTGCGCGATCTCGTCGGCAAGTGGGGAGATGCCGCGATCCGCGCCGACAAAGCCGGTTTCGACGTGCTCGAGATTCACGCTGCGCACGGCTATCTCATCCATCAATTTCTTTCGCCTGTCGCCAACCAGCGCGCGGACGAATACGGCGGCAATGAAATGAACCGGATGCGGTTCGCGCTCGAGGTCGCTGAGCACGTGCGCTCGGTCTGGCCGGCGGAGAAGCCGCTCTTCATGCGTCTGTCCTGCGAGGATGACGCGGGCTGGGGACCGGCAGAGAGCGTTCGTCTCTCACGCCTCCTGAAGGACAAGGGCGTCGACGTGATCGACTGCTCGTCGGGCGGAACACTCGAGCGCTCGCCCATGGATGGCGAGCGCTCGAAGAAGTATGGCTATCAGGTGCCGTACGCGGAAGCGATCCGCAAAGAAGCGAACATCAAGACCATGGCCGTCGGGCATATCGTTCATGCCGATCAGGCCGAGGCCATCCTGCGCGAAGGCCGCGCCGACTTGATCGCGCTTGCCCGCGAGCTGATGTACAATCCCAATTGGGCCATGGATGCGGCGCAGAAGCTCGGCGCTGATCCGGATTTCCTGCTCGTGCCGCCGCCCATGCGCTACTGGCTCGCAAAGCGCGCGAAGTCAGCCTTCGAGGGCAAGCCATCGACGTGGTCGAATGGACTAGAGAACTCGTAGCGCACCTAGCGACACCGATGCTGATCGCTCATCTCTCCGATCCGCACCTGCGGCCGAAAGGCGTGCTCTACCAGGGCCTCGTCGACTCGAACGCCATGTTCGAGGACGCCATCCGCCATCTCAACAGCCTGTCGCCGCGACCCGATGTCGTGATCATGAGCGGCGATCTTGTCGATGAGGGATCGCCCGAGGAGTATGCGTTCGCGCGCGGGCTGCTCGCAGAAATCCGCGAACCGCTGCTCATGATCCCCGGTAATCACGACAAGCAGGAAGCCTTCAGGCAAAGCTTTCCCGAGCACAACTATTGGCCGCCCTCCGGCCAGCTGAATTTCGTGGCGTCCGATTTCGGCCCCGTGCGCATTGTCGGTCTCGACATCACCGTACCCGGTCTTCACCACGGCGACATGGACGATGCAGCCGTTGCCTGGCTCGATGCGGCCCTTGCGCGAGAGCCCGAGCGGCCGACCATCATCATGATGCATCAGCATCCGTTCGAGAGCGGCATTCCCTACATCGACAAGTACGATTGCCGGCAGGGACAGCGCCTCGCGGAGGTGGTCTCACGCTATCCCGCTGTCGAGCGCATTCTCTGCGGGCACATTCATCGGCATATGCAAATGCAGTTTGCCGGGACGCTTCTGTGCACCGCGCCGAGCACAACAACAGCGATCGCGCTGCGCATTGCGCCCGATGCTGCACCGGCATCCTATGTCGAGCCGCCAGCTATGCTGCTCCATCATTGGACAGCAGCGCGCGGGCTCATCACTCACTTCGTGCCCATCGGCGATTTCCGAGGGCCTCTGCCGTTTGCTTGAGCGGCGCAGCAGCTACTGCCGCGCACCAACCGCCTTGGCGCGATCGAGAAGTGCATCGAGTGCAGCCCTCGCCTGCACGCGACCAAAACCGTACGCATCATCGTGCCCCGCCGGCCCAAGGTCCTGCGCGGTCTCGGCGAGGGCACGTATCGCATCCTCCGGCCGGAGTTGCGGCACTCGCTCCAGCATCAGCGCCATGATCCCAGACACGTAGGCGGCCGCCATCGACGTGCCGGACATGAACATATGGCCGTTCCTCAGCGCCGGCACGAGGATGTCGACACCCGGGGCGGCCACCGAAATGTACGTGCCGTGATTGGCGTGCGTATAGAGCCGATCCCCACTGTCGTGCGCGGTCACGGCAATAACATCCGGGTATGCCGCAGGGTAGGCCGGCGCGGCCTGGGGTCCACCGTTGCCGGCAGCCGCCACCAGGATCACATTCCGCCGGGCTGCAGCGGCGACAGCGCGCTCGATCACCGGATCGCGCCCGCCACTGAAGCTGAGATTGATCACTTGCGCACCGCGCTGCACCGACCAGTCGAGCGCGCGGAGCAGAATGAAGCTCGTCGACTCCGGCAGCTCTCGGCGCGGCACCGCGAAGAAGGCACGTGCGGCGAGCAGCGTCGCATCCGGCGCCACGCCCGAGACAAGACCGCGGGCGCGAATGATGCCGGCGATGGCGGTGCCATGCACATCCGGCTTTCCGTCTGTGTGGCCGGTCGCATCGAAAGCCTGACTCACCGCACCGGAGAGATCGTTGTGCCCCTGATCCACACCGGAATCGATGATCGCGATTTTCACACCGCGGCCTGTCGCGATCTCGTGCGCACTCGGCATGCCGATCATGTCGAAGCCGTACTGGGCGGCGCGCGCAGCTCCGCCCGCCCCGCTCTGGCGCTGATAGACCATGTTCTGCTGGACCATCATCACGCGCGGATCGCTCGAGAGCGCGGCGATCACCGCCTGCACCGGGCGCTGGTCGCGAATGCGATAGACCTGGGCGCGGGCCTCGAGCAGGGGCACGTTCGTGCTGCTGACAAGCTGCAGCCGATGTGCGCTCGCAAGCTGGTTCTCGACCGTGCCCGGCTGGCTCGCCGCGACGAGGATGAGAACCTGGCGCGCAACCGAACTATTCTGTACTGCTGCGCGGCCCTGCGTCGGTCGCTCCTCGCGCGTGCCATAGGCGCGCGGCGGTGGTCCGCTGTCGCCGCCTCCCGGCGTTGGAATAACGATGATGGGCGGGATGCGGCCGCCGCCAGGAGGCGAGCGATCAGGACAATGCCAACGACCCATGCGGTCCTGGCGACACTTTCCATCACCGGCCGTCTTGTCTCCGCAGGGCGGCCCGCCGCGCAGGCCGCACGTTGGCTTCTTGTCGCTGGGCTTTCTGTCGCCGGCCGACTTGTCAGGGCACGGCGGGCGCCCGCGCACGCCACAGCGCGGCTTGCTCGACTTGTCGTCCGTGTGCTTTCCGGCGCCAGGGCGGCGGCCAGGCTTGCGCCTTTCCTCGTCCTGCTTCTGCTTTGCAAGGGTACCAATCACCCCCTGAATGACGAGGCCAGGAACAACGGAGCCGCCGCCGCCACCACCGCCACCTCTGGAAGGTACGCCGCGATCGCCGCCACCGCCGCCACGCTGCGGATTGAACTGCGCCGCTGCGGGTAATGCGACGGCGAATGCCAGAAGCGCAACGAGGCCACAAAACACGATGGCACGGGAGGTGGGAAGAATGTGGAGGGCCATGGCGCGCATCCAAATGACTTAACGAGTGTCGACGTTACCAGCTTACTCAGCGGCTCGGCAGCACCTCTCTTACGATGTCCTTCCGGTGCGTGACGGACGCCAATCGCCGTTGCTGCTCAGCTGCCGAAGGCTGATCCGCAAATCGGACACTGTAGAAGCCGCCCGGCAATGGTCCGTCGACGAGCCGCATGTGATGATCATAGAGCATCAAGGCAATGGCGCCGACCGAAGCCTGATCCGTGAAGGCCACCATGGCGACAGGCGCCATCTGAGCCTCGGTTCCAGGCCGCGACGCCGTCTGATAGCTGCCGCTCTCCCGCGTCAGAAGCGTGCCGACCGCCATGGCCTGCACGAAGATGATGACCGCTGCGGCAGCCGCTGCCCAGCGCACAGCCCCCGGCGTCGGCGCCTGGAAGAGATCCTTCACCGCGTCGACAATTCCGGAGAGCCAGGACTTTGCGGCACTCGTCGGCGTTGCCGTACGGGCCAGGAGCGCCTCGGTCGAGGCAAACCGCGGCCGGATGGCTTCATTGCCGGCGATCGTCGCCGTGCTCTCGTCGGCGATGAGCGCGAGCTGGCGCCGCATGTCGGGATGGTGCTCCAGATAAGTCGCGACGCGCGCCGTGTCGGCTGCATCAAGCTTACCCGTCACGTACCACGGGAGGAGCATCTCGATCTCCTCGCGTTCGGAAAGTTGTTCGTCGATCCCGCTCATGGCCACCCTCTGTCGATTCCTGCTGCCGCCAGCAGCTCCGAGAGCTTCTTTCGTGCGTAGAACATCCGCGTTTTCACTGTGTTCAGCGGAATGCCCAGGACTTCACTGACCTCGTTGATCGACTTCTCGTGGTAGTAGACGAGGTCGATGATCGTGCGGTGCTCGGCCGAGAGGTCGGCAATACACCGGCGCATGGCCTCGGCTTTGTCGAGCTTCTGCGCCACGACCTCCGGGTCATCGCCATCATCGGCGATAGCGCCCGCACTTTCCTCGTCGATGGCCTCCTCGCGGCGACGGCGGAGCGTGCTGACCGCACGATTGTGTGCGATCGAGAGCAACCAGGTACCGACCGACGATCGGGCCTCGTACCTGCCGGCATTTCGCCAAGCTTCGAGAAATACCTCATTTGTCACCTCCTCGGCGACGGCCTCCCGGCGTACGATACGCAGCACGAACCGGTAGACGCGCAGTTGATGCCGTCCGAGCAGCGCCCGCAGTGCCGCCTGGTCCTGACCCGCGATCCGAGTGATCAGCGTTCGGTCATCCGTCTGGTCCTGCATTTCGCAACCTGGATCTATTGGCTCTGTCGCAGCGAGATGAAATTTGGTTCATTCAATCCGGCAGTAATTTTCTGAGCCATGCGGCCCAGGATCTGCCGACCCCTGAGATAGGGGCCAGCCGCATCCTATGGCATGATTTCGGCTGAATGCGGTTAATAGCCGGCACCGACGCCAAATATGCGCCGAGCCATTGGTCGGCGAAGGCCACCCAAAAGGTTCACGCCACCTGATTCTCAGGCCGTATCAAAGAGCTTGAGGCCCACGACACCGGCCACGATCAAGCCGACGCAGACGATCCGAGCCGCCGAGCGCGGTTCGCCAAGTAGCGCCATGCCGAGCACCATGGCCCCGGCAGCGCCGATCCCGACCCAGACGGCATAGGCCGTCCCGATCGGGAGAGTGCGGGCGGCAAGGGCGAGCAGGTACATGCTCACAACCATGGCCGCGATCGTCCAGACCGAAGGCCAGAGCCGCGTGAAGCCGTCCGTGTATTTGAGTCCGATTGCCCAGCCGATTTCGAGAATGCCGGCAGCGACGAGCAGCGCCCAGGCCATGGTGACGATCTCCGGATAGCGGGGTCGTCCCCAGAGTATCTGCCCATGTGGGGCCGAGGTCGTCCTCGGCAGCAATGAATATAGTGCCGCCGCACCTCAATGCCAGGGTGTTCAAGCGGGGGGCAGATCTGCGTAGGTAAGTCCGAGCAAAGCCGGTTCGGGCGCGGTAATCGCGAAGGTCGGCACTTTGGCCATGCGCTCGCGCATTGGCCCTTTGTCCTCGAAGGCGGCGCGGAAGGCCGCGACATCGGCGACTTCGAGCCAGGCGCGCGCGACGCTGCCGCAGAGAAAGGCACCATCCCAAGCAGCCGTCGCCAGCACGAGGTCACCGGTGATGCGCCCGAGCAGGCGTGAAAGCATCTGCACGGTGCGCGACGCAGTCGCATCCGTGGCGCTCGCGGCGAAAACAATATCGGCCGTGTGTTCCTCATGCGCTGCACCCGACGACGCACGCCGCGCCTGCGCAACATAAAGACGAGCAACACCGGCACCAGAGAGAATGTCTTCGACCGTCCGCCCGAAACCGAGCACGGCCGCCTCCTCCTCTGTCGAAGGTGAGAGCGACATGTGCCCCGCCTCGCCGGCGGCGATGGCCCATTGCGCGCCCGCTACGCGGACCGCCGTCGCTGCACCGAAGCCCGTGCCGACATTGACCGCAATGCGACTGCCGACCATTTCCGTGCGTGCGACATCGCCAATAGGGGCTACATCGGTAAGTTGCACATACGGAAGCAGCAGGCCGACTGCTTCGAGATCATTGACGAGTGCCACCCGCACGCCGCCGAGATGCTGAGAGACCTCACGCTCGGTAATCGACCAGGCCGCGTTCGTGAGCTGCACGGCTCCGCGATCGACTGGTCCGGCGGCCGCAATATGCGCGCCGCGGCACCAACCTTCAGCCGGGCCGGCGCCGATATCGATCACATAGGTCGCGAGCGCCTCGGCAAACGAGGATCGGCCCGCCGTCGGATAGACGCGGACTTCGCTCAGATCTCCAGGACCACCGCTGATGGCGAAGCGGCTGCGCGTGCCACCCACATCCGCGACAATCCTTCGACCAGTCATGTTTCCCGCTCCATGGGCGCAGACCTCAGCGCTTCGAGGAACGTCTCCCTCCAGCGCGTGACGTTGTTCGTCCTGACGCGCACGATCAGGCTTTCATAGCGCTCGCGGCGCTCGCCTGCGGGCATGGTGAGCGCCGAATGCAGCGCCTCGGCGACCTCGTCCGTGTCATAGGGATTGACCGCGATGGCCTCCACGAGATCCTCGGCAGCGCCCGCAAACTTGGAGAGGACCAGGACGCCCGGATCTCCCGGATCCTGCGACGCGATGTATTCCTTCGCGACGAGGTTCATGCCGTCGCGCAGCGGCGTGACGAGGCCGACCTGACTTGCCCGGAAGAGCGCCGCCAGCGTCGCGCGCGGAATGGCGCGGTGGATATAGCGCACCGGAGTCCAGTCGAAGTCTCCGAACTCGCCGTTGATCGAACCCGAAAGCCCTTCGAGCTCCTGGCGAATATCCGTGTAGGCTTCCACCTCCTCACGCGTCGGCGGCGCGATCTGCATCATGGTCACTCGCTTGCGCAGGTCAGGATAGAGCTCCAGCAGACGCCTGAAGGCGCGCATGCGGCCGGGCAGACCTTTTGTGTAGTCCAGCCGATCGACGCCGAGCACGAACATATTCGCCATGCTGCGGCGCTGGAGGCGCGCCATATGTGCATCCGCCTCGGGCGTGTGCGCCATCTCGAACACGGAGTCGGGATCGATACCGATCGGGAATGCGCGCGCAAGGATCGTCCTGCCGAAGGCACGGACACGATCATCGCCGATCAGCTCGGCTCCCAAATTCTCGACCGCGTAACGAATGAAGTTTGCGGCGTCCGACGACGTCTGAAAGCCCACCACGTCATAGGCGAACATGACCTCGGCCAGCCATGCATGCTCGGGAATGGCGGAAAAGAAATCGGGCGACGGGAATGGAATGTGCAGGAAGAAGCCAATCCTGTCCTTCACACCCTGCTGGCGGAGCTCACCTGCAAGCGGGATCAGGTGATAGTCGTGCACCCAGATGAGGTCATCGGGCTCGACAAGCGCGGCGAGGGACTGGGCCAGACGCTGATTGACGCGTCGGTAGCCTTCGAGAAACGTGTGATCGAAATGCGCGAGATCGAGGCGGTAGTGGAAAGTCGGCCAAAGTGCGCGGTTCGAGAAGCCGAGGTAGTATTCCTCATAGTCGCGGCGCGTCAGCGGAATCGTGGCCGTGCGGATCCCGTTGTGCTGCTGCAATTTGATGCCGAGCGAGGCATCTTCCTCGACGGTCGTGCCATCCCAACCGAACCAGAGACCTCGCCCTCGCTGCAGCGCGTCCTCGAGCGCTACGGCGAGGCCGCCGGACTGCACGGCCCTGTCGATATCGGCAACGCGATTGGAGGCGACAATTAGCCGGCTCATACAGTCGACTCCCAATGCTTCGAAAGCCTCACGGCTCCGTTGATGATCCCCACCATGGAATAGGTCTGCGGAAAATTGCCCCAGGCTTCGCCGGTCGCCGCGTCAGTGTCCTCCGACATGAGCCCGAGTGGATTGCGCGCCGCGAGCAGCCCCTCGAAGATCTCGCGCGCCTGCTCGCGACGGCCGATCCGCGAAAGAGCATCGAGGCGCCAGAAAGCGCAGACATTGAAGGCGGTCTCGGGCGCGCCGAAATCATCTGGCTCCTCGTAGCGCATCATGAATGGCCCGCGCGCGAGGGTCTTCTCAAGCTGATCGACGGTCGAGACGAAGCGCGGATCCTTGGGATCGATCATGTCGACCTCGGCCATGAGCAGCACGCTCGCATCGAGATGATGGCCCCCGAAACTCTCGGCAAATGCCTTGCGCTTCTCGGACCAGGAACGCGCGAGCACGGTGGCCTTGATCTGGTCGGCGCGCTGGCGCCACATCTGCGCGCGATCGGCCAAACCCAGATGATGCCCGATCTTGGCGAGACGATCGCAACCGGCCCAGCACATGATCGCGGACGAGGTGTGCGGGCGCTCGCGCGTCCTGAGCTCCCAGATTCCCGCATCCGGCTTGTCGTGCAGCAGATAGGCCTGCTCACCAATGGTCTCGAGCCGGGCGTATTCCACTTTGCCGGCTTCCATGAAAAGCCGCCGGTCCACGAACGCCTGGGCCGCACCGAGGATCATGTTGCCATACGTGTCGTGCTGAAATTGGCGGTAGGCGAGGTTACCGGCGCGCACCGGCCCCATGTCGCGATAACCGGGAAGAGCGACGATCTCCCGCTCCGTGAGCTCCTTCTCCAATCCGATGCCATAGACGGGCTGGATATGTCCCTCGCGCGCGTCGGCGACGATGTTCATCATCCATCGGAAGTAGTGCTCCATCGTCCGCACCGCAGCGAGTGAATTGAGCGCGCGCACGACGAAGAACGCGTCGCGTATCCAGCAGAAGCGATAGTCCCAGTTGCGGGCAGAGCCGGCGGCCTCGGGAATGCTCGTCGTCATCGCTGCCACAATGGCACCAGTCGGCTCGTAGCTGCACAGCTTGAGCGAAATGGCCGCGCGGATCACCGCATCCTGCCACTCGAGCGGGAGAGCGAGGCGGTGCACCCATTCGCGCCAGTACTGGGTCGTGCGCTCCTCGAAATCGCGTGCGGTCTCGGAGACGCCACTCGTCAGAGTCTCGTCTGGCCCGAAGATCAGGTTGATCTGATCATCGAGCGTGAATGTCGTTTCGGCGACCACATAGTCGATGGGCGCGTCAGTCGTCAGGCGCAGCGACACGCCCGAGGCGATGTAGCGAATGTGGTTCGATCCATAAGCGACGAGTGGCGCCGTACGCCCGTATTCGTAGCGCGGCTTGGCCTTGATCCTGATGCGGGGGCTGCCTCTCAGCGGGCGCACGCGGCGCACGAGCATCTGCGGGCGAAAGCGGCGTTGCATCCAGATGAAGCGCGGTGCGAAGTCGATGATCTCGATGGCGCCGGACGGCCCTTCGATGACCGTCCGCACGAGTGCGGTGTTGCCGACATAGCTCTGAGTGTAGGACGCCGCATCCACGAGCTCGATTTCGAATGCGCCCTCACCCGGATCTCCGGTCGGTCCGCCAAGCAGCGCGTGAAACACGGGATCGCCGTCGAAACGCGGAAAGCAGCTCCACACGATGCGTCCGCGCCTGTCGATGAGTGCGCTGATGCAGCAGTTCCCGATAAGCGCAAGATCGAGTGTGCTCCTGAGCGGATTTGCAGCCTCAGTCATTGGACACCTCGCGCATGAATGCCATCGAGGTGGCATGAAGCCAGTCGAGAAAGAGTGCAGTACCGGCAGCTCGATAGTGTGCGACCGTCGATCCGAGGCCGATCTTGACGGTGATGCCGTCGAGCTTGTTCACAGCCGCGAAGGCGTCCTCGTCCGTTACGTCGTCACCAGCAAAAAACGGCCGGCGTCCGGCGAACGGCGGCTCCTTGAGAAAGTCGAGGACGGCCGTTCCCTTGTCAGCGAGTGCCGGTTTTGCCTCGAAGACCATCTTGCCTCGTTTGATCTGGACGCCGCGCGTGACCGCGGCAAGCTCATCCATGGCTTTTCCGCACTCGACCTCGAGATCAGGCCGCGAGCGATAATGCAGGGCGACAGCATTCGACTTGCGTTCGAGCAGGAGGCCCGGCTCGCTCAAGACGAGCGGCGCCAGTAGAAGCTCTGCGTGGCGCAGGAACTCCTCATCGACGGGTGCTGCGTGGTTCTCCCCTGTCGGCGTACGTCGCGTCAGCCCATGGACGCCGGCAGCCGGCAGCCGCAAGGGTGCTAGGAACTGATCGAGGTCGGCGATCTCGCGGCCTGTGATCACGGCGACGGCGCCGCCTGTCGCATCTGTCAGTCGGCTCAGTGCGTCGCGGGTCCGCTCCGTGAGGCGCACGGCGTCGGGCCGCTCGGCGACCTCGACGAGCGTGCCATCGAAATCGAGGAAGAAGGCGACCTCATCGGGCGCGCTGAGGGTGGGTAACGCCATTGGAATGTAAACGATGCTCTCCTTCTAGTGGCCTTATTGTGCAGGCAAGTGCGACCCCGGGCAGCAAATGAGAGAATGCCGATGAGGGCGCCAAGGCGCCGGCATCGGAGCTCGGCGCACAATGAACCGCCGCTTCCGCCGCGCAACACTCAAGATGTAGTTGCACAGCCTAGCGGTCGCTCTATGCATGATAGTTTGAACCTCATTGCCGGGGCACGCAAGCACCCCCGGAGTGCCTTCGGGGCGCGCCGCAAATGCGACATCCCGGCGCGCCAGGGCTGAAACGCGCACGGGTGCAAAGGAGTTCCCGGCAACAACACGAGAAGGCCAGCGGAAAGCATTCATGAAGGCCCTCACCATCGGAAGTGCGATGATCGACACCATCGCGATCATCGAATCGAGCCGCATCGAGCGCATGACGATGCTCAATGCGGAAACATCTTTCTTACTGCTCGCGGAAGGCCACAAGACCGAGGCACTCGAGATCTCGACGCACACGGGCGGCGGCGCCGTGAATGCTGCGGTTGCCATGGCGCGGCTCGGCGTCGACGTAGCGACTGTCGCCAAGCTCGGGCGTGACCAGCGCGCCGAGATCGTCCTCGCGAGCCTCATGCAGGAAGGTGTATCGACACGCTGGATCGGGCGTGACGAGCGTGCCGCGACAGGCGCCGCCGTTATGATCTCCTCGCACGAGCGCAATGCGGCGATCTTCACTTTCCGCGGCGCGAACGCGCTACTCGAGGATGACGATCTGAAGCCTGATGCCTTCGAAGTCGATCTCGTGCACGTCTCCTCGCTCTCCAACCGCTCCGCCGATCGTCTGCCGCGCATCCTTGCTGAGGCGAAGCGCACCGGCGCCTTTCTCTCAGCCAATCCCGGCATACGCCAGCTTTCGAGCCGCGGCGTCGCGCTCCAGGACGCTCTCGGCAGGATCGATCTCCTTGTGGTCAACAAGATCGAGGCCTCGGCACTTGTGCCGACGATCGCCGGAAAGGTCGGCGAGGGTGGACCGCCGCTCGGCCCCGACAGCGAGGAGCCGCCGAGCACACTTGCGCGTCAGGGCCTCACGGGCGGCGGCTATCATATCGGCTTGCGCTCGTTCTTCACGGCGCTGCGCGATGCCGGTGCGCGCTACGTGCTGGTGACGGATGGCTCGGGCGGCTCCTTCCTCGCCGACCGCGAGCACATTCGCTTCTGCCCCGCAGCACCTGCGTCGGTTGCAGGTACGGCTGGCGCTGGCGATGCCTACGCGGCAACGCTCGCGACATTTCTCGCGGAGAGCCGTACGCCGGTCGATGCCATGCGCGCCGCGGCGCTCAACTCGGCGTCCGTCGTCGGCTACATCGACACGCAGCGCGGTCTGCTTGGCCGCGCGGCACTCGATGCCGCGTTGGCGGGCGCGGGCAGCAAACTCCCCTTCAGCCAGTGGAAGATCTGAGCCGCCGCTCATGAGCAGGTAGGTCCCGTCGACCGCCGTCGAGGGATGGCGGAAATTGCGTCATGGGCGCCTGAAATATCGGCAATCCCAGCACCTTGCGGTTATTGTGCGGCGCACACAAAATGGTGCGATGAACGATCGCGCGCTGCACATCCTCGTCATCGACGCGAACCGGATCCGGGCCTCCATCATCGAGGAGGGCCTCAAGGAGGCCGGGCAGGCGCGCGTCACCGTCATTGACGAGGCGAAGGGGCTCATGCGCCGGATTGTCGAGCTTGACCCAGACGTGATCGTCATCGACCTCGAAAGCCCCAACCGCGACGCGCTCGAGCACATGTTCCAGGTCTCGCGCGCGGCCAAGCGGCCGGTCGCCATGTTCGTCGACCGCACGGACGACGCCTCCATCGAGGCCGCGATCGATGCCGGCGTCTCCGCCTACGTCGTGGATGGTCTCAAGAAGGAGCGGATCAAGCCGATCCTCGATACGGCTATTCGACGGTTCCGCGCCTTCGAGCGCCTGCGCCAGGAACTCGACCAGGCGCGCAACGAGCTCAGCGAGCGCAAGCGCATCGACCGCGCCAAGGGCATTCTCATGCGCACGCGCGGCCTCAGCGAGGAGGGCGCCTATGCGCTCCTGCGATCGACAGCCATGCAGCAGAACAAGCGTATCGCCGAAATTGCCGAGAGCCTGATCACGGCGGCCCGGCTGCTCGGCGAGGAGGAAGGCACATGATGCGCTCGGCGCGATCCGGTGATCCCAATCTCGTGCGCATGGGCTACATGCCGCTGACGGACTGCGCTCCGGTCGTTGCAGCAAGCCTGCTCGGCTTTGCCGAGGCCGAGGGTTTGCGCGTGAACCTCACCAAGGAAGCCTCGTGGGCGACGCTGCGCGATCGCATTGCCGTGCGCCATCTCGATGCCGCGCACATGCTCGCGCCCATGCCCATTGCCGCGTGTCTCGGCCTGACGCCACTCGCTGACCGCCTGATCGTGCCGCTCATGCTGGGCTTCGGCGGCAACACCATCACCGTGTCGCGCGCGCTGTGGGCCAACCTGAAATCCGTCGGTGCGCCGACACGCCTCGAAGCGGCTGGCACTGCCCGCGCGCTTGCCGAGGTCGCCGCTCGCAGGCGACGCGAGGGAGCGGCAAAGCTCGTCTTCGCCGTCGTCCATCATCACTCGGCGCATACATATCAGCTATCGTACTGGCTTGCGGCTGCTGGCATCATACCCAATGTCGAGATCGACATCGTGGCCGTGCCGCCGCCGCTGATGCCCGCAGCGCTCGCGGCTGGCCAGATCGATGGTTTCTGCGCTGGCGAACCCTGGGGGAGGATCGCATCCGTCGCAGGATCGGGCCGTTGCGTGACGACGAACGTCGCCATCTGGCGTGCAAGTCCCGAGAAGGTGCTGGGCGTCGCGCAGGACTGGGCTGAAGCAGATCCCGAGCGCCATTTCCGGCTGATCCGCGCGGTCTACAAGGCGGCGGCGTGGTGCGATGATCCCGCAAATCGCGGCGAACTCGCACGGCTTCTCGCACGCCCGGAAATCTTCGATCTCCCCGTCGAGATCCTGGAGGCAAACCTCGACGGTCGCATTGCCCTCGACAATGGCGAAGAGATGCGCGTTGGAGGTTTCCTGAATTTCTCGCGATCCGCCGCCACCTTCCCGTGGACAAGCCATGCAGCGTGGTTCTACGCGCAGATGGTCCGCTGGGGTGAAACGAAGATGAGCGCTGAGGGATATGCGCGCGCGCAAGCAACCTATCGGCCCGATCTTCACCGCGCGGCTCTTGCGCCGCTCGACGTCCCGCTGCCAACGGCAAACGCGAAGATCGAAGGCTCGATCGTCACGGATGCGGCAGTCGCATCGACGGTGGGAAGATTATCACTCGGGCCCGATCGCTTCTTCGATGGCGCAATCTTTGACCCCAAAAGCGTCGAGGACTATCTCGCCTCTCAGCCGGTGAAAGCCGTGGCAGCCGACTGATATACGGCCCGTTGCACTGCACAATAAGCTCGCAATCGCCCGAAAACCCATCGACGCTGTGAGCCGCGCGGACGGCAATCCAGGACCGGAATAAAGGCGCAAGATGTTGCTTTGCAATCGTTATTAGAACTACTCGCGAACTGGCACGCTTCCTGCTCTGGAGGTTAACCAAAGCCAGTCCCAGTTCCCAGCCCAACGACGGGCTACCGGCAGCGCCGCCGACAGAAAGGAAAGCCTTCGTTCGAAGGTTTCTCCATTCGTGTCGCGGCGCTTTTTTGTGTCTGGAAGCCAACCGGACATCACGAATGCGAGGGAACGCCGGCAGGCAATGCATCGAAGGGATCAACGAGGAGCACGCAATGCGCAAAACGAGAGCTTCGAAGACCGTCGTCCGTCCGGCGGCCGCTGAGGTCAGCATCGATCGCCGCACGTTCGTCCGGCAGGCCGCGGCGACTGCGGCGACGGCCGCGCTGCTCTCGTCCATCAAAGCCGCCTTCCCGGGCGGCGTGTTCGCGCAAGGCAGCGGCCCCGAAGTCAAGGGTACGAAGCTCGGCTACATCGCGCTGACGGATGCAGCGCCGCTGATAATCGCGAAGGAGAAGGGCTTCTACGCCAAGCACGGCCTCCCCGACATGGACATCGCGAAGCAGGCCTCGTGGGGCGCGACGCGGGACAACATGGCGCTCGGCACCAAGGCGAACGGCATCGACGGCGGTCACATCCTGAGGCCAAAGCCGCATCTCTACACGACCGGCAAGGTCATGCAGAACAACCAGCCCTTGCCGATGTACACGCTGCTGAACCTCAACGAGGACTGCCAGGGCCTCTCGGTCTCGAACGAATACAAGGATCTCAAAGTCGGCACCGATTGCTCGGCGCTCAAGGAGGCATTCGCAAAGAAGGTAGCCTCCGGCAAAGAGGTGAAGGTTGCGATGACCTTCCCTGGCGGAACGCACGACCTTTGGATTCGCTATTGGCTCGCCGCCGGCGGGATAGATCCGGACAAGGAGGTGTCGACCATCGTCGTTCCCCCTGCCCAGATGGTGGCGAATATGAAGGTCGGCAACATGGACGCCTTCTGCGTTGGCGAGCCCTGGAACGAGCAGCTCGTCAATCAGGACATCGGCTTCACCGCCGCGACCACGGGGGAGGTTTGGCTCAAACATCCCGAAAAGGTGCTGGGCATGCGTGCCGACTGGGTCGACGCCAATCCCAAGGCGGCCCTCGCCATCATGATGGCGACGATGGAGGCACAACAGTGGTGCGAGAAGATGGAGAACAAGCAGGAGATGGCCACAATCATCGGCCGTCGACAGTGGTTCAATGTCCCCGTGCCAGACATCATCGGCCGCATCAAGGGCGACATCAATTACGGGCGCGGACGCACGGCGCAAGGCACCAACCTGCTGATGAAGTTCTGGGGCGATAAGGGCGAGACGTCCTATCCCTGGAAGAGTCTCGACACCTGGTTCATCACCGAGAACATCCGCTGGGGCAAATTCGAACCCGACCTCGACATCAAAGGCCTCGTCGACAAGACGAACCGCTCCGATCTCTGGATCGAGGCGGCGAAGGGTCTCGGCCTCAAGGATTATCCGACGGGTGATAGCCGCGGCGTCGAGAAGTTCTTCGACGGCAAGGTGTTCGATCCGGCCGATCCGATGACCTACCTCAAGTCGCTCGCAATCAAGCGCGCCATGGTTTGAGACGCCGCGTGACGTCCCCTGAAATCCTCATCAAGGAGAGCCAGCCGATGACGGCGCAAAGCGCGCATACTCTCATTGCGGACGCACGCCCACCCTCCGCCGTGGTCCCGGCCACAGCACGAAGCGGCGATGCGCAGGTCATCGCCTTCGCCCCGCCGCGCGCGCCCTTGATTGAGCGCGCACGGGGGACCGCACAGTCATTCCTCGCGGTGACCGTGCCGCCGATCATCGTGCTCTGCGCGCTGCTGCTCGTCTGGGAGCTCGCGAGCAGCGGCCCCAAGGCGAGCCTGCCGTCGCCATCGAGGATCTGGATGGATGCCAAGGATCTGATCGTCGATCCCTTCTTCGTCAACGGTCCGCAGGATATTGGTCTTGGGCTCCGCGTGATGACCTCGCTTCAGCGCGTCGTCATGGGCTTTGGTCTTGCAGCAATCGTTGGCATTCTACTCGGCGCACTCGTCGGCCAGAGCGTCTGGGCCATGCGCGGCCTCGATCCAATTTTCCAGGTGCTACGCACGGTGCCCCCCCTCGCGTGGCTCCCGATCTCGCTCGCGGCCTTCCGAGATGCGAACCCTTCGGCGATCTTCGTGATCTTCATCACCGCGATCTGGCCGATCATCATCAATACGGCCGTCGGCATTCGCAACATCCCACAGGATTACCGAAACGTCGCTGCCGTGCTGCGCCTCAATCACCTGGAGTTCTTCTGGCGCATCATGATCCCCTCGGCGGCGCCATACATCTTCACGGGCCTCCGAATCGGCATCGGTCTCTCGTGGCTTGCCATCGTCGCGGCCGAGATGCTCACCGGCGGCGTCGGCATCGGGTTCTTCATCTGGGATGCGTGGAACTCCTCGCGACTCTCCGACATCGTGGTCGCGCTCGTCTACATCGGCATTGTCGGCTTCGTGCTCGATCGCCTTGTCGCGAGCATCGGTCATCTCGCCACGCGCGGTACACAGGCCACCTGAGGAGGCACGTCATGACTCCGTTTCTGAAGGTCGATCACGTCTCCAAGGCCTTTGCCCGCGGCAATGCGACGACCGAAGTCCTTCGCGATATCGACCTCACGATCGAGCGCGGTTCCTACGTCTCGATCATCGGCCACTCGGGCTGCGGTAAATCAACACTACTCAATCTGATCGCGGGCCTGACACCGATTACGACCGGCGCCATCCTCCTTGAGAACCAGGAGGTGAATGAGCCTGGACCCGATCGCGCCGTCGTCTTCCAGAACCACTCGCTGCTGCCGTGGCTCAGCGTCTACGCAAATGTCAAGCTCGCCGTCGACAAGGTGTTCGGAAGCTCCAAGTCGCGCAGCGAGCGCCACGACTGGACCATGCATAATCTCGAGCTTGTCCAGATGACGCACGCCAAGGACAAGCTCCCCGCCGAGATCTCCGGTGGCATGAAGCAGCGCGTCGGTATCGCTCGCGCCCTCGCCATGGAACCCAAGGTGCTCCTGCTCGACGAGCCCTTCGGCGCACTCGATGCACTCACGCGCGCGCACCTACAGGACTCGGTCATGCAGATCCACGCGCGCCTCGGCAATACCGTCATCATGATCACGCACGATGTCGACGAAGCCGTTCTGCTCTCCGACCGCATTGTCATGATGACCAACGGTCCCTCCGCGACGATCGGTGAGATCTTGGATGTCCCGCTGCCGCGCCCGCGCAAGCGCCTGGAGCTCACGTCCGATCCGACCTACCTGCGCGCCCGCGAGTCCGTCCTGAAGTTCCTTTACGAGCGCCACCGCGCGCCCGCACTGCAGGCGGCGTGACCTCATTGCGGCACCTCATGCTGGCGGAAGCGATATGAAACAAAAGCTCGTCATCATCGGCAACGGCATGGCGCCGGGGCGCGCGCTCGAAAGGCTGTTCGAGCTGGCGCCCGACGCCTATGACGTGACCATCTTCAATGCCGAACCGCGCGTGAACTACGATCGCATCATGCTCTCGCCCGTCCTCTCAGGCGAGAAGAGCTTCGAGGACATCGTCATCCACGGCGATGGCTGGTACGTCGAACGCGGCATCACGCTGTACAAAGGCCACAAGGTCGTGGAGATCGACCGCGCCGCGAAGACGGTGCGCTCCGAGCCGGGCGAAGTTGCGTCGTACGACAAGCTGATCATTGCGACGGGATCGCTTCCCTTCGTGCTGCCTGTGCCGGGGCACGACCTTGCCGGTGTCCTCACGTATCGCGATCTCGATGACGTGCACGCCATGCTTCTCGCATCCCGCTCCGGGGGCCGCGCCGTGGTCATCGGCGGCGGACTGCTCGGACTCGAAGCGGCGGCCGGCCTCAATGAGCAGGGCATGGACGTCACCGTGCTCCACCTCATGCAGACGCTCATGGAGCGCCAGCTCGATGTCGCGGCTGGCCACCTGCTCCAGAAGGCGGTCGAAGCGCGCGGCATCAAGGTCATCACCAAGGCGAACACGAAGCAGATCATTGGCAGCGACATCCGCCTGGGCCCCGCGCGCGTTCAGGCCGTGGAGCTGGAAGACGGCACACAGATCCCAGCCGATCTCGTCGTCATGGCCATCGGGATCCGGCCGAGCGCTGCGCTTGCGAAGGAGGCCGGCCTAGCATGCAAGCGCGGCATTGTCGTCGACGCGAGCATGCGCACGAGCGATCCCGACATCTTCGCACTCGGTGAGTGCGTCGAGGTGGATGGGCAGGTGTTCGGTCTCGTCGCACCACTCTACGAAATGGCCGGCGTCGCAGCATCGCATCTCGCCAGCGATACGGAGCCCCGCTTCGTGCCGAGCGCCACCGCGACGAAGCTCAAGGTCACCGGCATCAATCTCTTCTCCGCCGGCGACTTTGCCGATGCCAAAGATCGACAGGAGATCGTGCTGCGCGATGCGGCACGCGGCATCTACAAGCGCCTCGTGCTCAAGGACGACCGCCTCATCGGTGTCGTGATGTACGGCGAGACCGCAGACGGCGCATGGTTCTTCGACCTCCTGCGCAAGGGGACGGACATCGCGCCCATGCGCGACACCCTCATCTTCGGACCGAGCTTTGCCGCAGGCGGCCCCGCAGACCCTGCGGCGGCCGTTGCAGCTTTACCTGATGAGGCCGAGATCTGCGGCTGCAACGGCGTCTGCAAAGGTAAGATCACTAGCGCGATCGAGGCGTTCTCACTCACCTCGCTCGACGACGTCCGCGCGCGAACAAAGGCTTCAGCGTCGTGCGGATCCTGCACGGGCCTTGTCGAACAGCTGCTCAAGCTTAAGCTCGGCGACCGCTACAATCCTGCCACTGTTCAGCCTATGTGCGGTTGCACGCACCTCGGCCACGATGACGTGCGCCGGTTGATCATAGCGCAGGAACTGAAGTCCATCCCCGCGCTCATGCAGGCGCTGGAATGGAAGACCTCGTGCGGCTGTGCCAAGTGCCGCCCGGCCCTCAACTACTACCTCCTGTCCACGTGGCCCGGCGAGTACCAGGATGATGGCCAATCACGCTTCATCAATGAGCGCGTGCACGCCAACATCCAGAAGGACGGCACTTACTCTGTCGTGCCGCGCATGTGGGGCGGAATGACGAGCGCGAAGGAGCTGCGCGCGATCGCCGATATCGTCGACAAGTTCGCTATCCCTAGCGTGAAAGTGACTGGCGGTCAGCGCATCGACCTGCTCGGCGTGAAGAAGGAGGATCTTCCGGCCGTCTGGGGCGAGCTGAACGACGCGGGCATGGTGTCTGGTGCGGCTTATGCCAAAGGCCTGCGCACGGTGAAGACGTGCGTCGGCACGGACTGGTGCCGCTTCGGCACCCAGGACTCGACCGGTCTCGGCATTCGCATCGAGCGCTTCATGTGGGGCTCGTGGACGCCCGCCAAGGTCAAGATGGGAGTCTCGGGCTGCCCGCGCAATTGTGCGGAGGCTACGTGCAAAGACGTTGGCGTCATTTGCGTCGAGTCCGGCTTCGACATTCACTTCGCCGGCGCCGCCGGCCTCGACGTCAAGCAGACGGAGTTGCTTGGTCACGTCGATACAGAGGATGAAGTCATCGAGGTGATCGCGGCGCTGGTCCAGCTCTACCGCGAGCAGGGCCGCTATCTCGAGCGCATCTACAAATGGGCGAAGCGCGTCGGCATCGAATCCGTTCGCCAGCACGTGCTCGACGACATCGATCGCCGCCGCGCGCTCCACGATCGCTTCGTCATGTCGCAGAAATTCGCGCAGATCGATCCCTGGGCCGAGCGCGCAAATGGCAAGGACGCTCATGAGTTTCGTCCGCTTGCCGATCTCACGCGCGCGGAGGCCGCGGAATGACACTCATGGAAAAGGCCTGGGTCGACATCGGCGCACTGGACGACATCCCGCGCCTCGGCGCACGCGTCGTGAAGACACCACTGGGGTGTGTCGCTGTCTTCCGCGCGGAGAACGACGAGGTCTTTGCGCTCGACGACCGCTGCCCGCACAAGAACGGCCCGCTGAGCCAGGGTATCGTGCACGGTCGCACGGTGACTTGCCCATTGCACAACTGGGTCATATCGCTCGAAAGCGGTAGCGCACAAGGCACCGACGAAGGCCGGGTGAGGACATTCGGCGTACGCGTGGACAACGGGCGCATTCTCATTGACGCGGATGCGCTGCTGGCGCGGTCCGCCTGAGGCACACGCATGAGCGGGGCACCGACCAAAACGACCTGCCCCTACTGCGGCGTCGGCTGCGGGATCCTGGCGCGCCCCTTGCCCGATGGCACGGCCGAGATCGCTGGAGATCCCGAGCATCCGGCCAATATCGGACGTATGTGCTCGAAGGGCGCGGCCCTCGGCGAGACGCTCTCGCTCGATGGGCGCCTGCTACATCCACTCATTAACGGCACGCGCTCGAGCTGGGATGATTCGCTCGATCTCGTCGCGCAGAAGTTCTCCGAGACCATTGCCGAGCACGGCCCTGATAGCGTCGCCTTTTATCTGTCGGGCCAGCTTCTGACCGAAGACTACTACGTCGCCAACAAGCTGATGAAGGGCTTCATCGGCTCGGCGAACATCGATACGAACTCGCGGCTGTGCATGGCCTCCTCGGTTGCCGGCCACAAGCGCGCATTCGGCTCAGACACGGTTCCCGGCACTTACGAGGATCTTGAACTCGCCGATCTCGTCGTCCTGGTCGGCTCGAATCTTGCCTGGTGTCATCCGGTTCTGTACCAGCGGCTCCTGGCCGCTCGGGAAGCGCGCGGTACCAAGGTTGTCGTGATCGATCCGCGTCAGACGGCAACCTGCGAGACCGCCGATCAGCATCTCGCGATCGCGCCGGGAAGCGATGTCGCGCTCTTCAATGGTTTGCTCGCGCATCTCGTCGCCAGCAACCGAATCGATCAGGACTACGTCGCGAAACACACACGCGATCTTCCCGCCGCACTTTCCGCTGCCGCTGCAATGAACCTCGCCGAGATCGCCTCGACGACGGTCCTCTCGACAGGAAAGATCGCCGACTTTTATGAGCTGTTCGCCAGCACGGAGCGCGTCGTCACGGTCTACAGCCAGGGCGTGAACCAGTCCTCCGCCGGCACGGACAAGGTCAACGCGATCCTCAATTGCCATCTCGCCACGGGCCGCATCGGACGCCCGGGAATGGGCCCCTTCTCGGTCACGGGGCAGCCGAATGCCATGGGCGGACGCGAAGTCGGCGGACTCGCGAACATGCTCGCCGCGCACATGGAGCTGGACAACGCCGCGCACCGCGACTTGGTCCGCGCATTCTGGAACGCACCGACCATCGCCGCCAAACCCGGCCTCAAGGCCGTCGATCTCTTCCGCGCAGTCGAGGACAGGCGGATCAAGGCGCTCTGGATCATGGCGACGAATCCCGTCGTCAGCCTCCCCGAGGCCAACCGCGTGAGATCGGCGATCGCGGCCTGCCCCTTCGTTGTCGTCAGCGACGTCAACCGCCATACGGATACGACCGCACTCGCGCACGTGCTTCTGCCTGCTGCTGCATGGGGCGAGAAGAACGGCACGGTCACCAACTCCGAGCGACGCATCTCACGTCAGCGCTGTTTTCTCCCTCTTCCCGGCGAAGCACGGCCCGACTGGTGGCAGATGGCGGAAGTGGGACGGCGCATGGGCTTTGGCCATGCATTCGAGTATGCGTATCCCTCCGAGATCTTCGACGAATACGCGCGTCTGACCGGCATTGAGAATGCGGGCGCCCGCGATCTCGATCTTAGTGGTGCCGCGGGGCTGTCGCGCGCCGAATACGATGCGCTCGTGCCCTTCCAGTGGCCACGCGCCCCCAACCGCGCCTCACCGGAGACGCGCTTTTTCGCCAATGGCCGCTTCTACACACCGGATCGCCGCGCGCGCTTCGTGCCGACGCCATTCCGCGCCCTCGCACATGAGCGAAGCGCGGAGCTTCCGCTGACGCTCAACACAGGTCGCATCCGCGATCAGTGGCACACGATGACGCGCACCGCGAAGGCCCCGCGTCTCATGGCTCACGCACCTGAGCCGTTCGTGGAGATCCACCCTTCCGATGCAGCAAAGCTCGGCATTACCGATGCCACACTTGCCGAGGTCGGAAGCCCAACTGGTGCGATCGTCTGCCGCGCCGTCGTGACCGAACGGCAGGATCCTGGATCGCTCTTCGTGCCTATGCACTGGACGGATCAGCTCGCCAATCGCGCGCGCGTCGATACGCTCGTCGCCGCGATCACAGACCCTGTTTCGGGACAGCCGGAGCTGAAGGGCACACCGGCCGGGATCAGGCCTTTCGAAGTAGCGTGGCAGTCCTTTGCCGTCACGCGTCGAGCGCCGGAAGTACTCGATTGCGCGTATTTCGCCACCGCCGCTGTGCGAAGTGGCTTCCGCACTGAGATCGCGCTACGCAAGACGCCCGAGAGCTGGGATGAATTCGCGCGTCAGTGGCTGACCAGCAACGAAGACAAGGACATCGAGTTCCTCGCCTATCACGACGCGGCAGGCGGCCAGCATCGCTTTGCAGCCTTCAGCAGCGACCGACTCATAGGTGCGCTCTTCGTGTCTCGCGGCACGCTCGCCTGCTCCCGCACATGGCTCGCATCTCAATTGATGGTGCCAATGCCACCGTCCGCGCGCCTGCGACTTCTTGCCGGTCGCCCCGGCGGCGAGACGAAAGATCGCGGACCAACCGTCTGCGCCTGCTTCGAAGTCGGCCGCAATGAAATCAGCGAAGCCATCACAAAGCACGGTGCGACGACAGTCGCAGCCGTTGGCGCACGCGTGAAAGCCGGAACGAATTGCGGCTCCTGCCGCGCGGAGATCAAGAGGATCATCGATGCAGCTCGCATCCCGGAAGCCGTCTGAGCAGGCGCCGCCGCGCATGGCCGCGCTCGCGACACTACCCGTTTTTCTGAGTCTTTCGGGCAAGCGCGCCGCTGTCGCTGGTGGCACCGCTGCCGCCGCATGGAAAGCCGAGTTGCTCGCGGCGGCCGGCGCCGACGTCCATGTGTTCGCGATGGAGGTCTCGGCTGAGATGGACGCACTGCTCACGCGTGGCGCGGCATCGGGCACGCTCACGCTTCATGCCGAGCCGTGGTCCCCGGACAATCTTTCCGGCGCCGCCGTCGCGATCGCTGATGCCGAGCACGAGGAAGAAGCTGCCGCATTTTACAAAGCCGCCCGCGGCGCCGGCGTGCCGGTCAATGTCATCGACAAGCCGGCGTATTGCCAATTCCAGCTCGGCACCATCGTCAACCGTTCGCCCATCGTCGTCGGCATCTCGACGGGCGGTGCCGCCCCCATCCTCGGCCAGGCCATCCGGCGGCGCATCGAGACGCTGCTCCCGCCGGCGCTTGCACTCTGGGGGCAGCTCGCGAGCTCTATCCGAGAGCGCGTCGGCGCGCATCTTGCGGCTGGTGCCCCGCGGCGCGCATTCTGGGAGAAGTTCGTCGATCGCGCCTTCGGCCCGGCTCCGACGCGCGGCGAGCTCTCGCACCTCGAGGGCGTCATTGATAACCTCTCAGCACGACCACAGCAGACTGCCGGCCGCGTCACGCTCGTCGGCGCCGGCCCGGGAGACGCGGAGCTGCTCACGCTGAAGGCCGTCCGCGCGCTGCAGGCCGCGGATGTCATCCTCTACGACGATCTCGTATCCGATGAGGTGCTGGAGCTGGCGCGGCGCGAAGCCAAGAGAATGCTGGTCGGCAAACGCGGCGGGCGAGAGAGCTGCGGGCAGGAAGATATCAACGCGCTGATGATAAAGCTCGCACAGCAGGGGCGCCATGTCGTGCGTCTCAAATCCGGCGACCCCATGATATTCGGGCGCGCTGGCGAGGAAATCACGCACCTGGAGCTCGCGGGCATTCCGTTCGAGATCGTACCTGGCATCACGGCGGCGTCGGCGATGGCCTCGGCACTCGGCGTGTCGCTGACACACCGAGACCACGCGCATTCCGTCCGCTTCGCCACGGGTCATTCGCGCGCCGGCGGCCTGCCTGAAGCGCTCGATTGGCGCGGTCTCGCAGACCCGGATACCACGCTCGTGATCTACATGGGGGCACGCACGGCACAAGCACTGGCGGACCGGCTCATCGCAGAAGGCGCAAGCGCCGACACGCCGGCGGTTGCCGTGGCGAGCCTCTCGCGCGCGGGCGAGGCGCGCTGGCAGGGCACTCTCGCCACGCTCGCCAACGTGGATTTGCTGCAGAGCGCCGCAGGGCCGGTGCTCATTGGGGTTGGCGCGGTGTTCGCCCGTTGCGCACGCGTCGAGGCGGCAGCCCCGTTCGGCGACGTCGACCGCATGAGGGTAGCCGCCACTTAGCTAGTGATAGCCTTCGCCTGGTCCGATTTTGCCGCGGAACATCCAGTACACGAATGCAGTGTAGCCGAGGATCAGCGGCAGCAGGAACACAGTACCGACGAGGAGGAACATCTGCGAGGCCGGCGCGGCCGCCGTATCCCAGAACGTCAAATGCGGCGGCACCAGATAGGGCACCGTCGAGATCACGAGTCCGGCGTAGCCGAGCAGGAAGAGCACGACGCTTCCGAAGAAGGGCTTCGCCTCGTCGCCGCGACGCAGCCAATTGAAAACCAGGTAGCCCACCAGCGCCGTGATGAGCGGGATGGGCCAGAGATAGTAGATGTTCGGAGTGCTGAACCAGCGCGCGGCAATGCGATCGACGGTCAGCGGTGTCCAGAGACTGACGATGGCCATGGCCCCGAGCACGGTCAATAGAAGCGGTGTCGACCAGCTGCGGCCGAAGTCCTGCGCCGGCCCCGACGTGCGCATCACGAGCCACGTGGCCCCCAGCAGGGCATAACCGGCGACCACCGCGAGCCCAACGAAGATCGAGAAGGGCGTAAGCCAATCGAAAGCACCGCCCGCGTATTGGCGATTGACGACCTCGACGCCCTGCAGGAGACCGCCGAGGATCACGCCTTGCAGGAACGCGGCGACAATCGAGCCGCCGGCAAAGGCGACATCCCACATGCGATGCGCGGGTTTGGCGACCCAGCGGAACTCGAATGAGACGCCACGCAGCACGAGCGCCAGCAACATGCCGATCACCGGAAGGTAGAAAGCCGGCATGATGACCGCATACGCAGTCGGAAAGGCCACCCATAAGCCGCCGCCGCCGAGCACAAGCCACGTCTCGTTGCCATCCCAGAAAGGCGCCACGGAATTCATCATCACGTCGCGATCCTCCTCCTCGCGCGCGAACGGGAAGAGGATGCCGAGGCCGAGATCGAAGCCGTCGAGGATGACGTACATTGCGACAGCTGTTCCGATGAGACCGGCCCAGATGAGCGGGAGATGTTCTTCCATCGCCGTCACTCCTTGCGCGTGCCGAGCGAGAAGCCGGGTCCCGTACCGGGCGGCCGGCCTGTCGCTTCTCGAGCTGCCTCTTCGGCGCCAGTCAGAGGCCGGTTCGGCAGGCCTTCAGGCGCCTCCGTGCCCATACCCTTCGGACCGGCATTGATAAGGCGGTTGATGTAGTAGACGCCGGTCGAGAACACGAGGCCGTAGATGAAGAAGAACAGCACGAGCGTGCCCGCGATGCTGGCGGCCGGCACCGGCGATGTCGCGTCGGCCGTGCGCATGAGGCCCTGCACGACCCAGGGCTGGCGCCCCTGCTCGGTTACGAACCAGCCCGCCAGGATTGCGATGAAGCCGAGCGACCACATCTGCGATACCGACAGCAGGAACCAACGGCTGTCGAAAAGCCGACCGCGCCACCACAGATAAGCTCCCCAGATGCCGACAGCGATCAGCAGCATGCCAATGCCGACCATGATGCGGAAGGCGAAGAAGACGTTGGCGACGGGCGGCCAATCGCTCTCAGGAAAGCTCGTGAGGCCAGGATACTTGCCGTCCCAGCTATGCGTGAGAATGAGCGAGCCGGCATGGGGAATGGCGATCTCGAGGTGGTTCTTGCGCGCCTTCTCGTCGGGAATGCCGAACAGCACGAGCGAGCCCGGCTTCGAGCCATCCCAGTGGCCCTCCATGGCCGCGACCTTCGCCGGCTGATGCTTCAGTGTGTTGAGCCCGTGCGCGTCCCCAATGAAGAGTTGCAGCGGCGCGGTGACGAAGATCATCCCGACTGCCATGCGCAACATCGTGCGGCTTTCCTCGGGGTGGCGCCCCGTGCGCAAATAGCGGGCGCCCACGGCCAGCACCACGACCGCGGTCGTGAGGTAGGCCGCATTGAGCATGTGCGCGAAGCGGTAGGGAAAGCTCGGGTTGAAGATGATCTGCCACCAGCTGACCGGGAATGCGATTCCGTTGCGGATCTCGTGGCCGGCAGGCGTCTGCATCCAGCTGTTCGCGGCCAGAATCCAGAAGGCGCTGGTCGCCGTGCCGATCGCGACCAGCACAGCCGCAAGCGTGATGAGCCATGGCGGGAAGCGGTTCCAGCCGAACAGCAGTATCCCGAGGAAGGTTGCTTCCAGATAGAACGCCGTCAGCACCTCGTAGCCGATGAGCGGCCCGATGACGTTGCCCGTAAACTCCGAAAAGCGGCTCCAGTTCGTTCCGAACTGGTAGCTGAGCACGATGCCAGAGACGACGCCCATGGCAAAGGACACGGCGAAAATCTTAGTCCAGAAGCGGGCCAGCCGGTGGAACTTCTCCTCACCCGTTCGCTGCCACAGCATCAGCAGGACGGCGATGAATGCCGACAGGCCGATCGTGAAGGCCGGAAAAATGATGTGAAAGGATATCGTGAACGCGAATTGAATACGCGCCAGCATCACGGGATCGAGTTCCATCGCGACCTCCGGTGAACCTGAGTTGCCGCACTATACCCCATACCATCCTTATTCTGAATAACTGCGGCCAATGAACGCTGGCCAGTATCAATGATGCAGGTCGATCAATCAGGAGTGCTGCCTGCCCGGCTCGAAAAACAGTCAACAGAAAGGATGGTATTGCGACAATCCTACTGACGATGGCATTGACGGCCCCGGGTGTCATCACAGCATGCTGAGCCTGCGAGCACCGTCAGTGCCCGCACTCTGAGGGGGATCGTGAAGCAGCAGCGCGGCGCACGGTGCAGACCTTGATCCATACAATTCGACCAGCCAGCAGCCCACCAGCACGGGAGAGCGTGAAATGAGAGGTTTTGAACGCGCGGCAATTGCCGTGAGCGTCGCTGCATTGCTCGGAACGGCAACAGCCGCCTCGGCGCAGCAGAAGTTCGTGACCATCGGCACAGGCGGCGTGACCGGTGTCTACTACGCTGCCGGAGGCGCCATCTGCCGCCTGCTCAACAAGGACCGCAAGCAGCACGGCATCCGCTGTTCCGTCGAGTCGACGGGCGGCTCGGCATTCAACGTCAACACGATCAAGGCCGGTGAGCTCGACTTCGGCATGGCTCAATCAGACGTGCACTTCAATTCGCTCAAGGGTGCCGGGAGCTTCAAGGATGCCGGCCCCTACGGCGATCTGCGCGCCGTCTTTTCGGTTCATCCGGAGCCCTTCACGGTACTTGCCCGCAAGGAAGCCAATGTGAAGTCGTTCGACGACTTCAAGGGTAAGCGCTTCAATGTCGGCAATCCGGGCTCCGGCACGCGTTCCTCGATGGAAGAGCTGCTCGCCACCATGGGCTGGAAGATGTCGGACTTCTCGCTCGCCTCCGAGCTCAAGGCCGATGAGCACGGCCCTGCGCTCTGCGATGCGAAGATCGACGGCTTCTACTACGCCGTCGGGCATCCTTCGGCGAACATCCAGGATCCGACCACGACATGTGGCGCCCAGCTCGTTTCGCTGACTGGTCCCGCGATCGACAAGTTGCTCGCCGAGAAGCCCTACTACGCCAAGGCGACCATTCCGGGTGGCATGTATGCAGCCAATCCAAACCCGACCGAAACCTACGGCGTCATGGCGACACTCGTGAGCTCGGCCAAGGTACCGGAGGACACGGTCTACCAGCTCGTCAAGGCGACCTTCGACAACTTTGACGAATTCAAGAAGCTGCATCCTGCCTTCGCCAACCTCGATCCGGCGAAGATGGTCAAGGACGGCCTCTCGGCTCCGCTGCATCCAGGCGCTGCCAAGTACTACAAGGAAAAGGGCTGGCTGAAGTAAGCAGCAGCCTGCGCAAATGCCGGCCGGGCGCAGTCATCGGTGCCCGGCCGGAGCACTCATGAGGGACGTGTCCGCAGGGGGTGTCATGACAGACAAGACGGCGGCCACGGCTGAGCTTTCGCCGGAACTCGAACAACTCGTCGCGGAGGCGGACACCGGAGGGCGAAAGCCCACCGGCTTCGCCGCGCGCATCCTCCTCTGGGTTGCCGTCTCCTGGTCGCTCTTCCAGCTTTGGTACGCCTCGCCGCTGCCATTCGTGTTCGGCATCGGCGTGCTGAACGACACCGAGGCGCGCGCCATCCATCTGGCCTTCGCGCTCTTCCTCGCCTACACGGCCTATCCCGCCTTCAAGTCCTCGTCCCGTGCGCACATCCCGATGATCGATTGGGTGCTCGCGCTCGCAGGCGCATTTGCCGGCGCCTATCTCTTCCTTTTCTACAATCAGCTCGCACTGCGGCCCGGGCAGCCGACCACCATGGATCTCGTGACGGCCGGCGCGGGCATCCTGCTACTCCTCGAGGCAACGCGTCGGTCGCTCGGCCTGCCCATGGTGGGCGTTGCGCTACTCTTCATGCTTTTCACGTTCGCCGGGCCGTACATGCCCGAGGCCCTGCAGCACAAGGGCGCCTCGCTGCAGCGCTTTCTCACGCATCAATGGCTGGTGACGGAAGGCGTGTTCGGCATCGCGCTCGGCGTCTCGACGAGCTTCGTCTTCCTGTTCGTGCTGTTCGGCACGCTGCTCGACAAAGCCGGCGCCGGCAACTGGATGATGCAGCTTTCAATCGCGCTGCTCGGCCATCTGCGCGGCGGCCCCGCCAAGGTCGCAGTCGTCTCATCCGCGCTCAACGGCGTCGTCTCCGGCTCCTCGGTCTCGAATGTGGTCTCGGGCGGCATCTTCACGATCCCGCTCATGAAGCGCACGGGCCTATCAGGCGTGAAGGCCGGCGCGATCGAGGCATCCTCCTCGATCAACGGCCAGATCATGCCGCCCGTGATGGGCGCGGCGGCCTTCCTCATGGTCGAGTACGTCGGCATTCCCTATTCCGAGATCATCAAGCACGCCGCACTGCCCGCGATCGCTTCCTATATTTCTCTCTTTTATATTGTCCATCTCGAAGCCGTGAAGATCGGTACGAAGCCCATTGCGCGCGAGTACGTAGAGGCCAAGACCCGCTTCTTGCGAACCGGCCTCGGCCTCTCTGGCACGATTGCGGCCCTATGCCTGCTGTACTATGGCGTGCAGGCCGTGCAGTTGGCGTTTGGAAGCGCAGCACCGACGATCCTCGCTCTCGTAGCGGCAGGCGTTTATGTCGCGAGCGTCTGGTTCTCATCGCGATACGAGGACCTCTCGCTCGACGCTCCGGATGCGCCCATCATCTCGCTTCCGCGCGCCTGGGATGTCGTGCGCACAGGTCTCGACTTCATCATCCCGTTGGTGGTTCTGCTCTGGTGCCTGACCGTCGATCAGCTCTCGCCCGGGCTGTCCGCGTTTTGGGGAACGGTCACGGCTATCGGCATTGTCGCAAGCAGGAAGCCGTTGCTCGCCCTCTTCCGCAGCCAGTCGGTCCCCGAGGCCATCGTTACGGGCTGGAATGACCTGGTGGATGGCCTCGCGCTCGGCGCGCGAAACATGATCGGCATTGCCGTCGCGACAGCAACGGCCGGCATTGTCGTCGGCACCGTCACGCTGACCGGCCTCGGCCTCATGATGACGGAGTTCGTCGAGTTCATCTCCGGCGGCAATGTCATCATCATGCTGCTTCTGATCGCGATGATCTCGCTCGTGCTCGGCATGGGTATCCCGACGACGGCAAACTATATCCTCGTCGCCACGCTCATGGCGCCCGTCGTCGTCGAGCTCGGCTCACAAGCCGGGCTCGCAATCCCGCTCATCGCCGTGCATCTCTTCGTCTTCTACTTCGGCATCATGGCGGACATCACCCCGCCCGTCGGCCTCGCAGCCTTCGCCGCTGCGGCCATCTCGCGCGAGGATCCGCTCGCGACCGGTTTCCAGGGTGCGCTCTACTCGCTGAGAACGGCCATCCTGCCCTTCATCTTTATCTTCAATCCCGCGATGCTGCTGATCGGTATCGAGTCCATACCGCATCTCATTTGGATCGTGACGATCTCGATGGTCGCCATTCTCCTGTTTGCCGCCGCGACCATGAACTGGTTCATCACCAGGAGCCGGCTCTGGGAGTCCGCCGTGCTGCTGCTCGCGTGCTTCACGCTCTTCAGGCCCGACTGGTGGCTGGATCAGGTCTATCCCAAATGGACGGAGATCCCCGCGAAGGAAATGCTGGCGCGGGTCGAGAAGGCCCCCGCCGGCTCCCGCTTCACCATGGTGGTCGAAGGGTTGAACATCGAAGGGGAGACGGTGCGCAAAACCGTCAGCGTCCCGCTCGGCGATCAGAGCGAACCGCGCCAGCGCCTGCGTGCGGTGGGGCTCGGCGTCGCGCCCGCCGGAGAGAACATGACGATCAACGCGGTCGCATTCGGCTCGTACGCGAAGCGGCTCGGGCTCGAAGTCGGCCATGAGATCAAAGCGGTGCTGGAGCCGGCGCCACGGCCCTCGCAGATCTGGCCCATTAGCGGCGGTCTGGCGCTGACTGGATTGATCGCGCTGCTGCAGTGGCGACGGCGAGAAACCGAGGAGGCAGCCGCGCGCGTGCCCGCCTGAGGACGAAATTATTCCACGCTCGATGTCGGATCGGGATCGGCTAAATCGTCCTCGAGGCAGTCTCTGCGATCATTGCTCTGCTGGAGGACCGTGACCATGCCGCTGACGCTCTACGCGCACCCGCTTTCGTCGTACTGCCAGAAGGTGATCATCGCGCTCTACGAGCACGATGTGCCCTTTGAGCTCAAGCTGCTCTCCCCTGAGAAGCCGGAGAACGAAGCGGAGTTCGCCAAGCTCTGGCCCCTGAAGCTGATGCCGATCCTGGTCGACGGCGAGCGCGTGCTACGCGAATCGAGCATCATCATCGAGTACATCGACTTGCACTATGCAAAAGGACCGCGGCTCATTCCCGAGGATCCGAAAGTCGCACTGGACGTCCGCTTCTTCGATCGAGTGTTCGACAACTTCGTGATGACGCCGCAGCAGAAGATAGTCTTCGATTACTTGCGGCCCGAACAGGCTAAGGATGCCTACGGAGTTACCCAAGCCAGCGAACGTCTCAATTCAGCATATGCCTGGCTCGAGAGCGTGATTCCGGACAGCTGGGCCGTCAGAGGCCAGTTCTCGCTCGCAGACTGCGCTGCATCGCCTGCGTTGTTCTATGCAAGCAAGACGCAACCGTTCAACGAACGCTTTCCGCGGCTGGAAGCCTATCTGGCTCAGCTCGAGGCGCGCCCATCAATCGCACGCGTGCGCGAAGAAGCGCGGCCCTACTGGAAATTCTTCCCGTTCGCCGACTAGGCGGCCCATCATGCAGCCGCCGGCGCGAGGCCACCCATGCGCTCGATGAAGTGGGCGATGACATCGACGCCCGTGCCGGCGCGGATGTTCGTAAAGACGTAGGGCTTCTCGCCGCGCATGCGCTTCGTGTCGCTCTCCATGACGGAGAGATCGGCACCGACGTGAGGGGCGAGATCGGTCTTGTTGATCACGAGAAGATCGGAGCGCGTGATGCCGGGGCCACCCTTTCTCGGGATCTTCTCGCCCTGCGCGACATCGATCACGTAGATCGTAAGGTCCGCGAGTTCGGGAGAGAAGGTCGCCGCGAGATTGTCACCGCCCGACTCGATGAGGATGACATCGAGATTGGGAAACTTGCGCCGCATGGTCTCGATGGCCGAGAGATTGATCGAGCAGTCCTCGCGGATGGCCGTATGCGGGCAGCCACCCGTCTCCACGCCCATGATGCGCTCGAGCGGCAGGGCCTGCATCCGCATGAGGATCTCGGCGTCCTCCTTGGTATAGATATCGTTCGTGATTGCGCAGATATCATAGCGCTCGCGCAGAGCGCGGCAGAGCGCAGCGGTCAGCGTCGTCTTGCCGGAGCCCACAGGGCCTCCGATCCCGACGCGGAGTGGACCATGTGAAGAACTCATGAGCGGAACAGCCTCGTGTACTGGATTTCGTGCGCGAGCGATGCGATGTCAGAGCGATACACTGCACCGCCGAGATCGTCCAATGTCGCCCGCTCGGCAGCGCAGGCGCAAGCTGCGAGATCAGACATGAGCGACGCGATGGTCCGCTGCGCGTCCGTCTGGCCGACGGCAGAAAGGCGGATCGCGGCGGAGCTGAGGTTCGATACGGCAGCAACGCCGAAGGCATTGAGCGTCTGGACAAGCGGAAGGTCGTGCACTGCCGTGGTGGCACCTATCGCGACTGGATAAGCCACGTCGGGCGAGAGCGCGTGCGAAACTTCTTTCAAGCGGCCGTCAGCCCAGGCTGCGCGGACCATCTCAAGGAAAGCATTACCTTGCGTGACCGTCTCGAGGTGCCGCTCGGCTGAAGGTTGCAAGGCGAGCGCCAGGGCGTTGATCTCAGCGACGCGCAGCCAATCGCCGTCCGCGGTGGCGCGCCAGGCTTCGGCCAGCAGGATCATGTCATTGCGGATCGCTCCATGGGCGACGAGATCGCGCAGCCATTCCGTCAGGGTCGTGAGATCGCGCACCCATCCACGCTCGACGGCCCATTCGAGACCGTGGCTGTAGGCGAACGCGCCGACCGGAAATGCCGGCGATAGCCATGCCAGAAGGCGCGGATCGAAACCCGTGGAAGCCGCAGCAGTGGCGCTACTGCCGGCAGCGCTCTCATCCGACGAACTGCTGTCCGACGTTGCCTTCGAAGGCGACGACTGCACGCGGTCGGTCACGGCCTCAGGGCTCGCGCTTGTCTGGGCGGAAGGTGCCCTGCACGACTGTTAGCTTCACCTCGCGCTTCATTGGACGATCGCCATCGTGTTGATGGTCATGGTCATGGTCATGGTCATGGCCGTGACCATGATCATCCGCGTGATCATGATGATGGTGGTGGCCGCCGCCATGGTGGTGATGATGACCTGAATGCAAAGGGCCCTTGCCGCCGTAGGCGCCACCTTCAGGCTCGAAGGGACGGCGTACGCGGTGCACATGCGCGCCGAGCTGCTCGACCAGCTCCGCAAGCACGTGGTCCGGCTGAATGTAAATGGCGCCGCGCGTGATCTCTGCGGGCGTGTGCCGATTGCCGAGGTGCCAAGCAATTGTCGCAAGTGCCAGCGCATCGTGCGCGTGAATCTCGAGAAGATCCTCGGCTGCGGCCTTCACCAGAACGGCTCCACCCTCGACCACCAACCCATCGCCATCCGCGAGATATGTCGCCTCCGGCAGATCGAGCAGAAGCTCGCGACCGCCGTCCGTCGTCAGCAGCACGCGGCGCCGATAGCGCGACTGCCGGTCGAGCGTGATGGTGTCCACGATGGGTCGTCCGGCGAGACGGTCGGCTCTCAGAACTCCAGACGCTCGCAAGCTAGCCGTCATCTCACGCAATGCCTCAGAACAGGAAGTACCGCTGTGCCATAGGTAGCACTTTTGCCGGCTCGCAGACCAGAAGCTCGCCGTCCGCGCGAACCTCGTAGGTCTCTGCGTCGATCGTGATGTCCGGCGTCGCGTCGTTGTGGATCATGCTTTTCTTGGAGATACCGCCGCGCACATTGCGCACGGCGACCACGTCCTTGGCGAGCCCGAGCCGCTTGCCCACGTCCTTCTGAACGGCAGCCGACGAGGCGAAGATGAGCGACGATCGCGTGCGCGCCCCGCCGAAAGCGCCGAACATGGGGCGATAGTGCACGGGCTGCGGTGTTGGAATGGACGCATTGGGGTCACCCATGGGTGCCGCCGCGATTACACCACCCTTGATGACGAAGTCGGGCTTGACGCCGAAAAATGCCGGCGACCAGATCACGAGATCCGCGAGCTTGCCGGACTCGACCGAACCGATGTATTCCGAAACGCCATGCGCGATCGCCGGATTGATCGTGTACTTCGCGACGTACCGCTTGGCGCGGAAGTTGTCGTTGCCCTTGCCTTGATCCTCGGGAAGCGCGCCGCGCTGCAGCTTCATCTTATGCGCGGTCTGCCACGTGCGGATGATGACCTCGCCGATGCGGCCCATGGCCTGGCTGTCCGACGACATCATGGAGAGCGCGCCGAGATCGTGGAGGATGTCCTCGGCCGCGATCGTCTCCTTGCGAATGCGGCTCTCGGCGAACGCGAGATCCTCGGGGATCGACGGCGAGAGATGGTGGCAAACCATGAGCATGTCGAGATGCTCATCGAGCGTGTTCACCGTGAAGGGGCGCGTCGGATTTGTGGATGAGGGCAGAACGTTCTTGAGGCCCGCTACTTTCATGATGTCGGGCGCGTGGCCGCCCCCCGCGCCTTCCGTGTGGAATGCGTGAATCGTGCGGCCCTTGAAGGCGGCGATCGTATCCTCGACGTAGCCCGACTCGTTCAGCGTGTCCGTGTGAATCATGACTTGTATGTCGTGATCGTCCGCAACGGAGAGCGCGCAGTCGATCGCCGCCGGCGTCGTACCCCAGTCCTCGTGAAGCTTCAGTGCGCAGGCACCCGCCGTGATCATCTCCTCGAGCGCACCGGGAAGCGATGCATTGCCCTTGCCAGAAAAGCCGAGGTTCATCGGGAATGCGTCGGACGCGCGCAGCATCATCTCGATGTGCCATGGCCCCGGCGTGCATGTCGTCGCCAGCGTGCCGTGCGCTGGCCCCGTGCCGCCACCAAGCATGGAGGTCAGGCCGGACATGAGCGCATCCTCGATCTGCTGCGGGCAGATGAAGTGAATGTGCGTGTCGAAGCCGCCGGCTGTGAGGATCTTGCCCTCGCCTGCGATGATCTCGGTGCCAGGTCCGATGATGATGTCGACGCCCGGTTGGATGTCGGGATTTCCGGCCTTGCCTATCTTGAGAATGCGACCGCCCTTTATCGCGACGTCCGCTTTGACGATACCCCAGTGGTCGAGGATCAGCGCATTCGTGATCACCGTGTCGGCGGCGCCGGCGCTGTTCGTCACCTGCGACTGACCCATGCCGTCGCGGATGACCTTGCCGCCGCCAAATTTCACCTCATCTCCGTAGGTCGTGAAGTCCTTCTCGACCTCGATGATGAGGTCCGTATCGGCGAGGCGCACCTTGTCGCCCGTCGTCGGGCCGAACATCTGCGCATAGGCGGCACGGGACATCCTGGCGGGCATCGGCAGTACCTTATGATTGAACCTGCGATCGAAGGTCTTTCGCAGCGCTTATGGGTCGAGCTTGCCCATGACCTCCTGACGGAAACCATAGACGACGCGCGATCCGGCAAGCGGGATCAGCCGCACTTCGCGTGTCTGGCCCGGCTCGAAGCGGACAGCGGTACCAGCCGGGATGTCGAGCCGTGTGCCGCGCGCGGCCTCGCGATCGAAGCTGAGCGCCGGATTGGCCTCGAAGAAGTGATAGTGGCTGCCGACCTGGATCGGCCGAGCGCCCGTGTTCGATACCGTGAGTGTCTTGACGGGGCGGCCGGCGTTCAACTCGATCTCGCCATCGGGTGTAAAGATCTCACCGGGGATCATGAGGCACCTTTCAGCGGACCATCAGGACAATGCCAAGCAGTGCCGTCACCACGCCGATCGCCTGAGCCGGCCTGCGGGTCGCGAGACGCGCGATCGCAAGGCCGATCGCGATCCCCGCGACGTGCAGCAGCGCCGTCGAAGTCGCAAATCCGGCGGCATAACCATACCAGCCCGTCGCGGGTGCTTCAGCGCCGTGCGCGTGCCCATGGAAGAGTGCGAAGGCTCCAATGAGCGCGGCTCCCACTGCGAGAGGCGCCTCAAGGCCAAGCGCAACGGCGAGGCCCAGAACCACGACCGAGAGCGCAATCGCCGGCTCGACGGCTGGGAGCCCGATGCCCGCATGGCCAATGAACCCACCGACCAGCATCATGACGACAAAGGCGACCGGCCAGACCCATATGCGTTTGCCGCCCGCCAGCGCCGCCCAGATACCGACGGCCACCATAGCGGCGAGATGATCGAGGCCGCCGAGCGGATGAAGGGCGCCGTCGACGAGGGAGAACCCGGTCTCATGGCCTGTGTGCGCTGAAGCTGAGCCAGCGGATGCGAGCGACATGCCGGCAGCGAGAACGAGCGGAAGGAAGCGTGCGAACTTCATCGAACTGAGGCTCCGTGTCATGCGGTGCTAGCGAATGGGATTGTGGACTGTGACGAGTTTGGTACCGTCCGGGAAAGTCGCCTCCACCTGTACGTCGTGGATCATCTCCGCGATGCCTTCCATGACCTGGTCGCGACGCAGAACCTTGGCGCCGGCCTCCATCAGCTCGGAGACACTGCGGCCATCGCGCGCGCCCTCGACGACGAAATCGGTGATGAGGGCAATGGCTTCGGGATGGTTGAGTTTCACGCCCCGCTCGAGGCGGCGGCGCGCGACAATGGCTGCCATCGCGATGAGCAGCTTGTCCTTCTCGCGCGGTGTCAGGTTCATGCGGTCGTCGCCCCCATCCTCATGAGGTTGCTCACGTCATCCATACACGCGGCATGGCGCGGCCCGAGAGCACCTCAGTTACACTGATGATGTCACGTCGCACATCCTCAGGCGTGCCTAGAAATCGGGCAGTGAGCAACCCGTTCCATGCGCTTGCGCCACAATCGGACCGGGCATCAGCGATCGCCGCACGAACAGCCCCCATGCGGTCCTCGGCATCGGGCGCGAGGGCGATGATAAGCCCGGTGCTGCGGGCGCCGGCAGCGACGGCTGGATGGGCCAGGAGCTTAGCCATCGGGCCTTCCAGCCGGACCGCCTCGGCAAAGACGAGCGCGCCGCCACGCCGGATGCGCCAGTCGTCGCGCAACTCCCCCGCCCCGAGCACCTCGCCATGCGCAACGCGTCCGAAGACGACCATCTCTGCCATGAGCAGGCGTGCGTCCGGCGCTAAATCGACCTCGAAGCGCCGGCGCAGCCGCGCGCCCGAGTAAAGGATCGTCTCCTGCGGCAGCCAGTCGAGGCGGGCGGAGGGCCCGAGCTTGAGGTCGATATCGACGCGCGCCGGCGGCCCGAGAGATTTGTAGAGCCGCTCGGCCGTGGCCGTCGAGTGGATGGCGTCGGCACCCGCGCCCACCTCGAGCGCGAATTCGAGACTGTCGCCGCCAACGACCCCGCCGCCAGTGTTGATCTGGCTCGACTCGATGTGCGCTGAATGCGTGGTCGGAAAGCGCAGGCGATAGCCGCCATATTCGGTCAGCGCGTCGATGCGCGTTGCACCATCAGCGAAGACATAGCGCGCCTTGAGACCGCCGGTCGCACGCACGGGCGCGAGCGCGCGGGCGGTCGCACCGTGATCCGTCACGGACAGGTCGTGTAGAAGTGCCATACGCTCGCGGCCTGAGCATTGATACTGCGGACATCATCATTTCATGCGCCCACCATGCGCACATTACTCCTTCCTAGGGCGCAGGGAAGCGACGTGTGCAGCCGGGAAACAATATCTCGGTGCGACGACGGTCTGGCCACAAGCGCTGGAGGCGGTCCGATCGGATACCCCTATCCAGCGCGCAGCTTCTCGATGATGTGCGGTATGTGCTCGCGCCCCCAGTAGAGGTCGCCATCCTCAAGGAGGAAGCTCGTTACGCCGAAGACACCCGCGGCCTCTGCTTCTGACTGCACCTGAGCAAGGAGAGCGCGCCCGTCGCCCTCAACGTAGGCGGCAAAGCCCGATGAGTTGGCGCCGCATTCCGAGAGCAGCGCCGCCAACACGGGCACGCTCTCGATGTCCAGCTCACGCTTCCAGAAGCGCTCGAAGACGCGATCGTGGTAGCAGCGGAGAACGCCCCGCTCCTTCGCATACAGCATCCCGATGCCGGCGAGAGAGGAATCCCAGATCTTCTGCGTTCCGCGGATGGTCAGCCCGCGGCGGTTGGCTTCGCGGCGGCAGTCCATGTAGCTGTATTTCACGCGCCGCCACTGATGGGCATTGCGGCTCTGCTCGGCGACGCCGCCGCTCGCATCGAGCTTGGCGCTGCCCAGATAAGCCGGAATATCGAGCGTATAAGGCAGCCAATCGACCTCGACGCCGGCCTCCCGCTCGAGGTCATACACGAGATCCTTGGCGAGATAGGCGTAGGGGCTCTTGTAGTCCGAGTAGACCTTGATCGTCCGCTTTGTCATGGCGTGCGCCTTCCACTTCCCGCGTGCTCGAAGACCTCCCCTTGATCCTCGCCGGCGCGCAGCAGGTACTTTTGGATCTTTTGACTTGGCGTCTTGGGCATCTCGCGCCGGAACTCGATGAACCGCGGTACCCAGAAGCGCGGCATGTGCTCATCGCAAAAGGCCCAGAGTTCATCCACCGTCGCTTTCGCACCCTCGCGCAGCACTACGACAGCTTTCACCTCATCCTCGCCGAGCTCGGAAGGCGCCGCGATCACCGCGCATTCGAGGATGGCCGGATGACGGTTGAGCGTCGCCTCCACTTCCGAGGACGAGATGTTCTCGCCGCGCCGCCGAATCGAGTCCTTCTTGCGGTCGACGAAGTAGTAGTAGCCGTCAGCGTCCGCACGCGCGTTGTCGCCCGTGTGAAACCAGAAATTCCTGTAGGCTTCGAGCGTGGCCTCGGGGCTGTTGTAATAGGCCGAGAGCATGGCGTAGGGCCGCTTGGGTCGCACGAGAATCTCGCCGACCTCGCCGACGGGCACGGGTTCATCGCGCTCATTGGCGATCATGACGTCGAACGTCGCGGTATTCGCCTTGCCGCAGGAGTCCTTCCGGCGCTCGCCGCCCGGTGGCGTCACCGTGACAATGCCGGTTTCCGTGGCACCGTACACCTCGACGATCTTGCAGTTGAAGCGGCGCTCGAACGCGTCATTCACCTTGGCGAAGTAGAAGCGGCGCGCCGGCTGGTCGGCGTCGTCGGAGCGCGGCGGCTGCTTCAGAAGGATCGGCACCATGGAGAAGATCCCGTGCGCGACATCGGCCTTGTACTTGCGCACGTCATCCCAGAAACCCGAGGCCGAAAAGCGCGGCACGATCGCGATGCGACCGCCATTTATGATCGCCGGAACCACGCCGAGCCAGGACGCCACCGCGTGGAACAGCGGCATGCACGTGTAGATCGACTGCCCCACGGCGTAATCCGTAGACATGATCCAATCGCGCGCGAAGGTGATCACGTGTGCGTGGCTTGCGAGCACGCCTTTCGATGGCCCCGTGGTGCCGGACGTGAAGCTGATCGCCAGCGGATCAGTGGGCGCGATATCGATGTCGGGCGCACGGTCCGGCGCGCTCGTGACATCGGCGAGCGTCGAGATGAAAACGCCATTGCCGAGCGAGCGCGGCGCGCCGGACATTGGCGCGGTCAGAATTACATGACGCAGGCGGGGCAAGTCCGCGGCGACAGCGTCGAGGCGCTCGAGGAAGGCCGGATCGATGACGATGTGCGAGACGTCCGCCTTGCCGAGCTGGTAGCGAAGGATGTCGCCCTTGTAGTCCGTGTTGATCGGGACATAGACCGCGCCCGTGCGCGCCGCCCCGAGCCAGGCATCGATGAAGCCCGGCCCGTTCATGGCCATGATCGCGATTTTGCTGTCCTTGGCGGCGCCAAGCCCCACAAGACCGTTGGCCGTGCGATTGGCCCGCGCGTCGGCGTCTGCGTAAGTCTGCGTGCCATCCGGGAACTCGAGGAATGTGCGCACACCGTGACGCTCCGCAGCGGCACGCAGCAGTCCTCCGAGGGTAAAGGCCTCGCACTTGAGGTCGGACATTTTACCTAACTCCTAAGCGTCGGCCGCGCCTCAGGCGGCCTTGCGCCGCGGCTCGAGCAGGCGGAAGGCGCCGAGCACATCCTCGATTGTGCCATCGGGCAGGCGATCGACGAACCGCTCCAGCATATCGAAGGCCTGCAAGGGTACGCCCTGCTCGGCGCCAATACGGCGCACGAGCTGCGAGACACCCGCGCGATCGTAGTTGTAGTCCTCCGTCGTCATGCGCTGGTCGCGCACGATCCGGCGGCCATCCTCGGTCTCGACCTCGATGATGGCACTCAGGATCGGCACGTTCGCATCGGCAACGAGCGCGATGCGTCCGACAAGCCCGTTCACGGCTGGATCGTCGTACGTCGTCATGCGCTTCATGTCGGGGATGCCGTGCAGCAGCGTCGCAGCGATGCAGAAAGGTATACTCATCAGCGTGCCAGAGATGGTGCTGAAGGGCCCGACAGCGTCCATGCCCGCATAACCGCACTCGTAGGGGTTCATGCGCACCTTGACGGACTTGATCTTGGTACCGCCGAGCTCGTTCCGCAGCTCCAGCGCGCCCGTCACCGGCGTTTGGTTGAAGGCGCAGACCGGGAAGGGCTTGAACGTCACGCGATGAATGAACCACTCTTCGCCGAGCGATCCGGCGAGCGCGGCGACATCGGGCTCCGTGCGACCGAACGCGCGCACGAGACCGGCCTTGCCCTCGAGCGCGTAGGGTGCCGAGAAGGAGCCGGCTCGCGCCAATTCGGCGGCCGCGAGGCCACTGCGCCCAATGAGGCCCGGCTGGTAGCGCCACTCGTCCGTGCCATCGACGAAGGACTGCAGGACACCGCCCGTGAAGGACACAGCATTGCCGAGGGCCGCTGCCGTGCGCTCGGCATCGAGGCGCAAGAGGCGACTCGTAGCCGCCGCTGCCGCAACAACGCCATATGTTGCCGTCGAGCGGAAGCCTCCTGGCGTCGTGTTGATCGCGAATGCCTTTTCCAGCAGGCCACCCGCTTCGTAGCCAGCAACGAGCGCCGGGATCAGCTCGGAGAGCGGCGCGCGGCGCGTCTCGATCATGGCGGTCAGCAGCGGTACGAGGATCGTGCCGAAGTGGGCGGCGCCGGAAGAATCCTCCTGAGCGCGGCCATGGAACAGCGCGGCATTGGCGAGACAGGCGCCGCCGATCGTCGTGCGACGTCCATCGGCGAGCATGGTCGCGCCATTTGGCAGCTCGCCATCGAGCGCCAGTGCGGCCGTGCGCGCGACGGGGGCATAAGGTGTGTCGTGGCAATCAACGCCCATGCCATAGGCATTGAGCAGGCAGGTACGCGCCTTCTCCACGACCTCGGGCGGCATGGTCTTCGCGTCGAGTGCGGACGTGAAGCGGGCAACATGCGTGGCCAGCGTCGTCATGGCATCCTCCTCGCCGGTGCGCTCTCTCCTGGCCCCAGGCACTCCCCCGTCACATGGCGAGATAGCGCCGTCGGACCTCCTCGTTGGCCTTGAGGCCGGAAATTGTATCGCGATAGACGATCGCGCCCTTGTCGATCACGATCGCATCGTCCGCAACGCCGAGGCAGAAGTGCATGTTCTGCTCGGCGATCAGTGTCGTCGCCCCCGTCTTGCGGAGCGTCTTCAGCAGCTCGCCAATCCGCGCTACGACGATCGGGGCAAGGCCTTCGCTCGGCTCGTCGAGCAGCAGGACGATCGGATTGCCCATAAGCGTGCGCGCGATCGCGAGCATCTGCTGCTCGCCGCCTGATAGCCGGCCGCCCATACGATAGCGCAGCGGCTCGAGCAGCGGAAATACTTCGAATACCCGCTTTAACGACCAGTCGTCCTGGCCATTAGGGCCCTTCTTGGCGCCGATCTCGAGGTTTTCCTCGACCGTATGCTCGGGAAAGATCTGACGATCCTCCGGCACGAAGCCAATGCCCGTGCGCGCAATGACATGCGGCGCACGGCCCGCGACATTCGTTCCAGCAACCTCGACGGTGCCGCGGCGCGGCGGGGCGACACCGGCAATCGCCTTCATTGTCGTGCTCTTGCCAGCGCCATTGCGGCCGAGCAGCGCCAGTGTCTGCCCCTGCTTGAGTTCAAGGCCGACGTCGAACAGGATCTGGCTCTTGCCGTAGAAAACGTCGAGACTTGCGACGCGGACGATTGGCGACGTGCTCATACGGTCGCCTCCTCGTGGCTCGTGCCCAGATACGCTTCGATCACCGCAGGATTGGTGCGGATCTGGTCGGGCGTGCCCTCGGCGAGCAAACGGCCGTAGCAGAGCACCGAGATCTTCGGCGCGATCTTGAATACGATGTCCATGTCGTGCTCGATGAAGATCAGCGTGAGCTTCTCGCGCTCCCACAGCTCATGCACGCGCTCGATCATGCGCCAACGCTCGTCGGGTCCCATGCCCGCCGTCGGCTCGTCGAGCAGGAGCACCTTGGGATCGAGCACCAGCGCGAGCGCAATGTCGAGAAGCTTCTGATCGCCGTGCGAGAGATTGGCCGAGGTCACATCGAGCTTTTCGGTCAACCCCAGCATCTCGGCGACCTCGAGCATGCGATCGCGCATCTCGGGTAGTGGAAAGCGATGCGTGATGTTCTGCGCGCGGCGACGGTGGGCGGTCACGGCACCGAGCAGGCTCTCTTCCACCGTAAGCGTCGGGAAAATGCGCGCGACCTGGAACGCGCGGCCTATGCCGGCATCGATGATCTGCGCCCGCGAGCGGCCGATAAGGCTCGTGCCGTTAAAAGTGACAGAGCCCGCATCTGGCGTGAGACCGCCGCTGATGAGATTGAAGAACGTGCTCTTGCCGGCGCCATTTGGGCCGATGATCGCCGTGAGCGAGCCCGTCGGGAAGTCGATGTTGACGTCCGAGATGGCTGCGACGCCGCCGAAGGATTTGAAGAGACCTTTGACCTCGAGCATGGCGTCAGCTCCCTTTCCTGCTACTGGCCTCGCGGCGCAGGCGGAACCAATCGGCTACGAAGTCCGTCACGCCCTTGCGCAAGCCGAGTGCGAACAGAAGGATGACGGCGCCGAGGAAGAGGCCGTGATGCTCGGTGCCGCGCGTGATCACATCATTGAGCAGCGAAAGGATCAGCGCGCCAGCAGCCGGACCGATGAACGTCGAGAGGCCGCCGAGCATGATCATGAAAATGCCCTCGCCCGACATCGTCCAGTTCACGAATTCGGGGTAGGCACCCGAGACGAAGAGCGCCATGACCATGCCGCCAATCGCGCCAAACACGCCTGCGATTACGAATGCCGTGAGCTTGGCACGGAAGACGTTGATGCCGAGGAAGGTCGCGCGCTCGGTGTTGTCGCGGATCATGCGCAGCGTGTAGCCAAAGGGCGACTCCACGATCTGGCGCAGGATCAGAAGACCGATGACCATGATCGTGACGGCAAATGCGTAGCGGTGCGATTCGATCGAGAGGTCGATGCCGAGGAATGGCGGGCGCGGAATGCCGCCCATGAGTCCCTGGTCGCCACCAGTCAGCGGCACCCACGCAATCACCGTGCTGTAGAGCAGCATCTGGAAGGCGAGCGTGATGAAGGAGAAGTAGATGTCCTTCAGTCGAATGCTGATGGCGCCGACGACTAGGCCAAGGAGCGCACTCGAGGCGATCGTGATGAGGATGGCCGTCGGGATCGAAACGCCGAGCCGCTGCATGGAAAGGCCGAAGGCGTAGGCACCGAAGCCGAAGAACATGCCATGGCCGAACGACACCATGCCAGTATAGCCGACGAGAAGGTTTAGCGACGTCGCGAACAGCGCGAAGGCCGATACGCGGATCACGAGATCGTTCATCATCTTGCTCGGCCATATATGGGGCAGGAGCAGAAGGAGGATCAGGGCGACAGCCGCGATCACGACATCGCGGACGAGATTGGGGCGGGTCGACAGCATGACCTCAACCCTCCTTGCCGAGCAGCCCGCTCGGCTTGAGGATGAGGATAACGGCCATCAGCAGGAACATCAGGCCCTCGACGAACAGGGGAAAGCCAATCGAGCCAAAGGAGCGCACGAGGCCGATCAGGACGGAGCCAAGCAGCGCGCCGGCAATCGATCCCATGCCGCCGATGACGGTGACGATGAAGGACTCGATAAGGATCGAAAACCCCATGCCCGCAGTCAATGATCTGACCGGCGCGGCGAGGCCACCTGCCAGCCCCGCAAGCATACCGCCGAGGACGAACACGCCGCTGTAGACGAGCCCTGTGTTGATGCCGAGTGCCGACACCATGCTCGGGTTGACGGCTGCGGCGCGAACGACCGTTCCAAACTTCGTGCGGGTGATGATCAGGTAGAGGGCCGCTGAGATGACGAGCGTCACGATGATGAGGAAGAGATAGAACACGGGCACGATACCGCCGGCGATGAAGAGCGGCGGTTTCTGGAAGGCCGTCGCCATACCCATGGATTTGAATTCTGGTCCCCAAATGATCTTCACCGCGTCGTCGAGAATCAAGATGAAGGCGTAGCAGACGAGCAGCTGCATGAGCACGTTCGAGCCGTACACCTTGCTCATGAAAAAGCGCTCGAACACGAGCGAGAATACTCCGACGCCGACAGCCGCAGCGAGAACCGCGAGGAAGTAGCTGTCCGTCAAATTGTTGACGGTGAGCGCGAGGTACGCGCCGAGCATGTAGAACGAGCCGTGCGTGAAGTTGACGACCTTGAGCACGCCGAAGATCAGGGTGAGCCCCGCCGCCACGAGGAACAGCAGCATCCCGATGATGAGGCCGCTCGTCGTTTGTGTGACAAGGCAGGAGGCGGATGTCAGGCAATCCGTGAGGGCGGCGAGATTCAAGCGTCACCTCGGATGGTGGTCTGGTCGAAAATCGGTCGCAGGGCCCAGGTGATTTCCCCGGGCCCTGCGATGATCATTGGGGGCGAGCGCAGCTCAGGTGTAGTTGTTGCGCTTCTTCCACTCGGCCTCGAGCTGGAGGATCGTATCCCAAGTCGCCCCCTTGACCTCGGGAACGTACGGCTCCTGCGGGATCGTGGTGCCCCAACCGATAGCGTAGCCGATCACGGTCTGATCCTCGGCACGCATCGTGACCGTGCCGTCAGTGCCGAACGGGCAGTCAATCTTGAGGCCGCGCATGGCCTCGGCGATCTTCTTGCCGTCAGCGGAGTTCGCCTTCTTCGCAGCTTCTGCGATGAAGTTGATGCCAACCCAATTCTCCCACGACCAGTTCGTCGGATACTCCTTGAAGCGCGCGCGATAGGCATCACCCCACTCGGCATTCGCCTTGGTGGCGGGATAGGTCTTGATGTAGCGCGTGGCGGAGTGAATGCCCTTGGGCAGGTTCTTCACGGCGGTGAGCGCGGTGTAGTCCGCCATGTTGATCGCGAACACTTCCATCTGCGAGAAGAGCGCATAGATGTTCGCCTGATCGACCCACGAGGTCAGATCGCCGCCCCAGAGTGCAGAGTATAGCGCTTGCGGCTTGCTCTGAAGCACGCGCGTGATGACTTCGGTGTAGTCTGGCTGGAAGAGCTTCGGCCAGGCTTCCGTCGTAACCTCGGCTTGCGGATAGAAGTGCTTGAGGTACTCGACGAAGAGCTGCGTGTTGTCGCGGCCGTAAGCATAGTCCGGCGAGCACGTGCCCCAGCGGTTGATCTTCTTCGCCTTGGCGATCTCGGCCGCATAGGCGCCGCTCGCCACGGCATCATGAATGCCCTGGCGGCAAGAGCGGAACGCGAGCGGAATGCGGATCTTAGGATCGGCCGTCAGGGAGGACGTCTCCGAGTTGGTGTGCATAACCAGCACGCCAAGGTCCTTCGCGACCTCTTGCACGGCAAACGACCCCGATGAGGCCTCGGCGTCGAGCAGGATCTCGCAGCCATCGCTGTTCACAAGCTCGCGAGAGACGCGCGCAGCTTCCTGCGGTTGGCCCTTCGAGTCGCGAATGACCATCTCGATCTGACGGCCGGCGAGACCACCAGCCGCGTTGATCTTCTCGACTTCCATCATGACGGCATTGCGCGACGACGTGCCGAGCTGCGCAACGCGGCCCGAGAGGATCGTCGGCATACCAATGCGGACGACCTTGTTCTGCGCCGCGACAATGTTGGGTGCGAAAATTGTTGCTGCAGCTCCGGCCGCGGCGCCCTTCAGGACTGTGCGGCGGTCGAGATCGACACGCTTGCGAGCCATGGGTGTTCCTCCTTAGTAATTGTCAAACTGTTTGACCGGACGGATCGGTCTTGTTGTTGGCCCGAGTGTGCGTCAGGCGACGGAGCATCGTCAAGATGATTCCCGAGTCATGATTCATCTACGGCTCCGCGCCGTTCGGGCTCGTAGACCGCCTGCGCCGTGGCTATGGCGCGGGTTGTGCCGTTGAGCGCGTGAACTTCAACGCTTACGTGCATCGCGCCTCCATTGCCTTGCGCGCGCGCGACGGCTGCGAGATCTTCGTCACCTGCAGGATTGAGAAAAGCGGTCGAGAGACTCAGAAGACGCGGCGACGCCTCTGAAATTTCGGATGCTGCAGCCGTGGCTGCAGCCTCGATCAGCTTCAGCACAATGCCCTGGCGGATCACGCCATCTGCACCAAGGCAGGCGTCGGTCACCTCGAGTTCGACACGCGTCTCGCCGGGATTTGCCGGAGCGGGGCGGAAATGCGCGGCGTCGCTGATGATCGTGCTATCGGAGGCCTGAGCGCTGCGGCGGGCGCGGCGAGGACGGTCCGCCGTACCTCCGTACATCATGCCGCCGGTCATGAGCTTCATGTAGGCCCGGTCGACCCACGCCGGCAGGCGGCGCGCGCGACCATCGCGGAAAAGATAGCGATAACTGAGGTAATTGCGCGCCGCGAGCATGGCGTAGATGATCACCTCGAGCTCGCGCCGCTCGAAGCCGGGAAGCTCGCCCTTGGCGTGACTGCGCGAAAGCGCGCGCGTATAGCCCTCCGCCATGTTCCGCATGTGATCGTGATAGGCCTTCGGCGCGAAGGTCTCGGCTTCGTTCAAAACTCGGTAAAACGCGGGCCGCTCGGCAAGAAAGTCGAAGAACGCGCGAAAGCCGATCTCCTCGCGCGCGAAACTGCCCTCCTCTTCCGCTATCCGCGCGCGAATGAAGTCGAGCAACTCGGTACCGAGCTCGGGCAGCAGCTGGTCGAACAGATCCTGCTGCGAGGCGAAATAGTTGTAGAATGTGCCCTGCGCGATCTCGGCACGGGCTGTTATCTTGGCGACCGAGGCATTGGCGTAGCCCTCGGCGCCAACGACCTCGGCCGCGGCGTCGATGAGCTTGCGCCGCGTCTCGATGGCACGATCAGCGCGGCGCCTGCGACCGGGCGCGGCATCGCCGTTCGTTCCCGGCCCTTCAGAAGACTTTTTCTCGAGCATCCCGGACCTCGCTGCCTCAACAATAGCGCCGCAGCGCGTCCTCAGTCAATAAATGCGAATCATGGCTCATCATTCATTTAGCTTGACACCCTGATCCATCCTTGCCGAGAATAGCGCGACTTTTGCCCCAAACGCCGGAGGAGTCTCCATTTGACCGCGGCGGACAACGCTTCACCCCTCGACCTGCTTCGGACCATGCGGTTGATCCGCGAGGCGGAGCTGCGCCTCGCCCAGCTTTTCGCCGACGGCGAGGTGCCGGGCTTCATTCATCTCTCGGTCGGGCAGGAAGGTGTTGCGGCAGGCGTGTGCGCGGCCCTTCGCCCCACCGATACGCTAGCCTCGAACCATCGCGGCCACGGACATGCGCTCGCGAAGGGCCTCGACCTCGATCGCTTCTTCCTCGAGATCATGGGCAAGGCCGAGGGCATGTGCAAAGGCCGCGGCGGCTCCATGCACGTCGCTGATGCGGCCGTCGGCATGCTTGGCGCAAATGGCATCGTGGGAGCTGGATTACCAATTGCCGTCGGCAGTGCGCTCGCGCATCAGGTGAAGAAGAGCGGCGACGTGGCGACGGTATTCTTCGGCGACGGCGCTCTCGCAGAAGGCGTCATGCACGAGAGCTTCAATCTCGCCTCCATCTGGCGGTTGCCGGTGCTGTTCGTGTGCGAGAACAACGGTTGGTCGGAGTTCTCGCCGACCGCGCGGCAACTTGCAGCAACGCCCACGGCACTCGCCGAAAGCCACAAGATCATAGCCTGCTCTGTCGACGGCAACGACGTGCTTGCGGTCCACGACGCCGCGCGGGCGCTTGTCGCTGAGATCCGCGTCGGCGGTGGTCCGCGATTCCTGGAATGCCGCACGACGCGCGTGCGGGGCCACTTCGAAGGCGACCCGCAGAAGTATCGTGATGCGGCCGATGCCGCGCGCAGCGAGGACGATCCGATCGGACGCCTCGAGCGGCGGCTCGCGGCGGACCGTGTGCCCGCAACGGACATCAAGGCCGCTGAGCGCGACGCCATTGCGCGCGTCGATGCCGCGGTCGCCCGCGCGCGATCGGGCACGGCACCAGCGTTCGAGGCCGCACTCCGCGATGTCTATGCCCAAGCGGAGGCTCGGTCATGAGCGAAGTCCGCTTCGGCCAAGCCATCAATCGCGCACTCGCCGATGCCATGGCGATCGACGAGAATGTCGTGCTTTTCGGCGAGGATGTTGCGGCGCCTGGCGGCCCGTTCGGCGTCACGCGCGGCCTGCTCGAACGCTTCGGCGCCGAACGGGTGCGCGATACGCCGATCTCGGAAGCGGCCATCGTCGGCGCCGCCGTGGGTGCCGCCATGAGCGGCCTCAAGCCCGTCGTCGAGATCATGTTCATGGATTTTGTAACGCTTTCCATGGATGCGCTCGTCAACCAGGCAGCGAAAGCGCGATTCATGTTCGGTGGGCAATACGCACTGCCAATGGTCGTGCGCCTTCCGCACGGCGGCGGTATCAACGCCGGCCCGCAGCACTCGCAGTGCCTCGAAGCGTGGCTCGCGCACGTGCCCGGCCTGAAGGTCATCTGCCCCGCGACAGTCGCCGATGCTTATGCGCTGACGCGCGCTGCAATCACCGATCCTGATCCGGTGATCGTCGTCGAGAACAAGAGCCTCTATGCCGTCAAGGGCGAGCTGCCAGAGCCGCTGCCTAGCGTAGCGATTGGCGCCGCGGATGTTGCACGGCCGGGACGCGATGCGACGATCGTTACCTACGGCGCGATGCGCGATGTAGCGATTGCAGCAGCCAGCGCACTTGCAAAGGACGGCATCCAAGCGGAAGTCATCGACCTGCGCTCGCTCCAGCCCTGGGACGAGAGTGCGGTGCTCGCATCTCTCGCGCGCACGCACCGCCTTGTGATCGCGCATGAGGCCGTCGAGGCTTTCGGCATTGGCGCCGAGATCGCCGCCCGCATGGCCGACATTGGTTTCGACGAACTGGATGGCCCGATCGTCCGCGTCGGTGCACCATTCATGCCCGTCCCCTTCGCGAAGGAGCTCGAGGCGCACTACCGCCCGGATGCCACGCGCATTGCCGACGCTGTGCGCCGAACACTTGCATAAGAGAACCGAGGAACGCCCATGACCATCGATGTCATCCTCACCGAGATTTCGGACGGCATTGCCGTCGTCACGATCAACCGTCCGAAGACGCTCAACGCCCTCGACATCCCGACCCTGCTGGCGCTCGAAGCCGCGTGGGCCAAGATCGAGGCCGATCCGGCCGTGCAGGTGATCATCATCACGGGGGCGGGCGATCGCGCGTTCGTCGCCGGCGGCGACATCGCCGATCTGAAATCGCGTGATGGCTTGCGCCACTACGAGGAATTCGGTGAGGTCGTGCACCGCGTCTTCCGCAAAATCGAGTTGTGCGACAAACCGACGATCGCCGCGGTCAATGGCTACGCGCTCGGCGGCGGCACGGAGCTCATTCTCGCGACGGACATTCGCATTCTTGCGGACACGGCGCGGCTCGGCCTCCCGGAGATCACGCTCGGCCTCTTTCCAGGCGCCGGCGGCACACAGCGGATCATCCGGCAGGTGCCGCTCTGCCGCGCCAAGGAGATCATGTTCATCGGCGAGCAGATCTCGGCGCAAGAGGCCGTCGCGATCGGGCTCGCCAACAAGGTCGTACCAAAAGCCGACGTAATGGCGGCCGCGCGCGAGATGGCGGCGAAGATGGTGTCGAAGTCGCCGCTGGTGCTGAAGCTCCTCAAGCGCACGCTCAACAGTGGTAGTGAAATGCCGCTTTCGGCAGCGCTCGCACATGAGCAAGCCATGATCGGTCTCGTGCTCGACACCGAGGACTCCAAGGAAGGCTGTGGCGCATTCCTCGAGAAGCGCACGCCGAGATTCACTGGCCGCTGAACCATGGGCGAGGTCGTCGACCTGCTGATGCCGAAGCTCGGTCTCACCATGACCGAGGGCACGGTCGCGCGTTGGCTCGCAGCGCCGGGGGCGCGATTCGCAGCGGGCGATGCCATCGTCGTCATCGAGACCGACAAGATCGCGAACGAGGTCGAGGCGCCATCTGCGGGCGAACTGATGACGCTGCTCTCGTCCGAAGGTGAGGTCGTGCCCGTCGGCACTCCGATCGCAAGGTGGCAGCTTGATGAAATCTCCGGGCAGGCGGCAAAAGCGCCCCCCGAGCCCGCAGCGACCGCGTCTAAGCCCACCTCCTCTGCGTCGTCACTTTCTCCGCCGATAAGCGCTGACAACCGCATAGTCTCGACGCCTTACGCCCGGCGCCTGGCTCGCGAAGCCTCGCTCGATCTCAGCAGCATTTCGGGCTCCGGCCCGCGCGGGCGGATCAAGGCGGCGGACGTGTTGCAGGCACTTGAGGCTCAGGCCGCGGTGCAAAGTGTTGCACCTGCTCCGACAGCCATGCAGCGCGCTGCTGCAATGTCGGCCGCGCCAGCGCTCTCATTCGTAAGCGTCGACGTCGATGTCAGCGCTCTGCGTATCCTCGATGCGCGGCTCGCCGGAATGCAGGATCGGCCATTCAAGCGCCATGCCTATCTTGCCCTCGCGTGCATCAAGGCACTCCATGCACACGGTGAAACTCCTGTCCGGCTGGGCGTTCCTGTGAACGGACAGCTTGCAACGATCCAGGGAACCGCGCGAGACACGCTGTCGGCGATTGCCGCGCGTATGGCGCACATCCAATCAGACAACGCAGAAGGTGATGTTGCCATCTATGTGGTCGATGGCAGGGCGCGCCAGCTCGTGCCTGCGTTGCCGCAGGGCTGGCGCATGGCACTCGGTGTCGGCGGTGTCCGGGCGATCCGCAGCGGCGACGCGACACACGAGATGACCATGACGATCGTGCACGACGCCACCACCGATCACATATTCGCAGCCGAGTTTCTGGATCGCATCGCCGCGCTGCTGGAAGAACCTCTGCACCTGCTTGCTGGCTGAGCCGAACGGAAAGTGCCATGGACTTCGATCTGACTGACGAACAGAAGATGATCGCGGAGAGTGCGCGCAAGATCGGCGATCACTTCGGGTTGGACTACTGGCGCGATCACGATGCGCGCAAGGCCTTTCCGCAGGAATTCTGGCGCGCCGTCTGCGAAGCGGGCCTCTGCGGCGTCGCATTGCCGGAAGACCAAGGCGGCAGCGGCCTCGGCATGGTCGAGATGGCGCTCATCGTCGAGCAGCTCTCAGCGGCGGGCGGCGGCTGCACTGTCGGCCAGCTCTTCATGATCAATCCGATCTTCGGCGGCGTCTCCATCTCGCGCTTCGGCAGCGAGGCCATGCGCCGGGAGGTTCTGCCGAAAATCATCTCGGGCGAGATCAACTGCTGCATGGCGCTCACCGAGCCGGACGCCGGCTCAAACAGCCTCGAGATCAAGACGTTCGCGACACGCGCAGGGAATGGCTGGCGGCTATCGGGCCGGAAGATCTGGATCACCGGTGTCGAGTCGGCGCAGAAAATGCTCGTCATCGCGCGCACGACAAAGGTCGAGGACTCGCCGAAGCGGACTCATGGCCTGACGATGTTCATGATCGATGTCGCGCGCGAGGGCCTGACCTACGCGCCGATTGAAAAGGTCGGCACGAATACGCTGTCGGCCTGCAATGTCTTCTTCGATGATGTCGAGGTCGATGGCAGCGAGCTTATCGGCACGCTCGACGGCGGTTGGTACGAGCTGCTCGATGTGCTGAATACCGAGCGCATTGTTACAACGGCCGGGCTCGTGGGCGCGGCCGATCTCGCGATCCGCCTCGCCGTCGACTATGCCAAGGATCGCCGCGTGTTCGGCGGAAAGCCCATCGCGAGCTATCAGGGACTACAGTTCCCGCTCGCGCAGCACTGGGCAGAAGTGCAATGCGCGCGTCTGATGAACCTCAAGGCCGCGGCGCAGTTCGACGCCGGCAAGCCCTATGGCACCGAGGCCAATGTCGGTAAGCTGATCGCCTCGCAGGCCGCATCCGCAGGCATCGAGCAGGCTATGCAGACCATGGGCGGCATGGGCTTTGCCAAGGACATGCACGTCGAGCGTCTGTGGCGGGATGCGCGTCTCTTCCGCTTTGCCCCGATCTCGGAGGAGATGATCCTGAACTTCATTGCCGGGCAGAATCTGGGGCTGCCGCGGTCCTACTGATCTGCACGGAGCTGGCGCGATGCTGAACCTCACGAGCTTCATCCGCTTCCACGCTCGGCGCACGCCCGATGCGCTCGCAGTCGTCTACGGCAAGACGCGCCTTGCATACGCCGACCTGCAGGCGCGTATCGAGAAGACTGCGGGACTGCTCGCAGCGCGCGGCATCGGCGCCGGCGACATTGTTGCTGTCGTTATGAAGAACAGCGCCGCATTCATCGAGCTGGCCTTCGCGACGAGCCACATCGGCGGCGTCTTGCTGCCGGTCAACTATCGACTGGCTCGCGAAGAAGTCGCCTACATTGCCGACCACGCCGGCGCGAAGCTGATCTTTGCCGATGAAGAACTTGCCGCGCTGGTCGCGGACCTCGCGAACGTTGTGCTCGTCGATGCGGCCGCGCAATCGGACTCGACGCGTCTAGCAGACGACGACGTTCCCGCACCTATGTATATCGCCGGCCCCGACGACCTCTTCCGCCTGATGTACACATCGGGCACGACGGATCGCCCGAAAGGGGTCATGCACACTTATGGAAACTTCTACTGGAAGAACGCGGATCACGTTGTGGCTCTCGGCCTGACAGCTGCGGACCGCCTGCTCGTTACCGGGCCGCTCTATCATGTCGGCGCCTTCGATCTGCCGGGCGTTGCCGTGCTGTGGGTTGGCGGCGCGATCTGCATTCATCGCGACTTTGATCCTGTAGCTGCACTTCGCACGATCGAGCAGGAGCGGCTGACCGGAGCCTGGTTCGCACCTGTAATGCTGAGCGCAATCCTCGCGCATCCGGAGCGCGAGAGGCACGACGTCTCGAGCGTCAAATGGGTCGTCGGCGGCGGTGAGCGCACGCCCGAGCCGCGCATCCGAGCCTTCAGCGGATATTTCCAGAAGGCGCGTTACATTGATGCCTACGGCCTGACCGAGTCCTGCAGCGGCGATACGATGATGGAGGCGGGCCGCGAGATCGAGAAGATCGGCTCGGTCGGCCGCGCGCTCGCGCATGTCGAGGTCGAGATCCGCGATGAGATGGGGCGCACGCTCGCGGCGGGCGAGAGTGGCGAGATTTGCCTGCGCGGCCCCAAGATTACACGCGGCTACTGGAAGGATCCAGAGAAGACGCGCGCCTCATTCTTCGGCGATTGGTTCCGCACAGGTGACATCGGCCACATCGATGAAGACGGCTTCCTTTACCTCACGGACCGCAAGAAGGACATGATCATCTCGGGCGGCGAGAACATAGCCTCTTCCGAGGTCGAGCGCGTCATCTACCAGCTCGCCGGAGTGCGCGAGGCAGCCGTCATCGGACTTCCCGATGAACGTTGGGGCGAGCGGCCCGTCGCCATCGTCGTGCTCAATGAGGGAGCCGCGCTCGATCTAGCGACGCTCACCGCGCATTGCCGGGCGAACCTCGCCGGATTCAAGGTTCCGAAGGACCTCATCATCCGCGATCAACTCCCGCGGAACCCATCAGGCAAGATCCTGAAGCGCGTGCTGCGCGCCGAGCTGGCAGACTGAACGCGAGCCAAGCGAAACCCGGCATATCACTTCTCCTCGCACCTGTCGGCGCGCGCTGTGCTCTGCGGCGTTGTGGGATCCAGCCCCGAGGCCGTCTCAGGCTGCGTCGTGCGCGAGTTCGGCGCCGGACCGCTATTCGAGGTCTCATTGTGAGAGCCCCCAAGCCCACCTCCTGACCAACCGGTAGCGCCAATGTTCTTAGCGCCGGAGGCTACGCCCCTCTCGACGGGGGTCGCCGGCTCGGCCGCCTTCGAAGCATCGCAGCTTCCCTTTTCGGAGGGTGCAGGAGCTGGAGCTTGCGCCCTGGTGGACACCCCGGCAAACAACAGCGCAAAGGTCGCGAGGACCAGTGGCACCAACCATTGATGAGGATAAATCAGCGATATCACCATAACGTGAACCCCAGCCGCCATCTGCATTCGTCCGCCGAGAAGCGATACCGGGAACTGCGAGCACGTGCCTGCAGTTCCACTCGGGAGCTACATTTTATTTTGGAGGCCTGGGATGAACATCCAAGTCTCGCGCCGGCGCTTCATGCAGCTGGCGGGCGCTGGAGCCGCGGTAACGTCCATCGCAGCGTTCGGCTATGGCGAGGCGGAAGCCGAAGTTGCCGCCCACGTCAGAGGTTTCAAACTCGCTAAGTCGACGGAAACTCGGAACACGTGCACTTACTGTTCCGTCGCGTGCGGCATCATCATGTACTCGCGCGGTGATCTCTCGAAGGGCGAGAAGGCGACCATCTTCCATATCGAGGGCGACGCCGAACACCCGACCAATCGCGGCACGCTCTGCCCCAAGGGAGCAGCGCTCCTGGACATGGTCCACTCGAAGACGCGCACCTTCTATCCGCAAGTGCGCAAGCCTGGATCAGACAAGTTCGAGCGCATTTCATGGCACGCCGCACTCGATCGCATCGCGCGTCTCATGAAGGACGACCGCGACAAGAACATCATCGAAAGGAATGCCGCCGGCGTAACGGTCAATCGCTGGACGACAACGGGGTTCCTGGCGGCATCGGCGACAGCCAACGAGACGGCCTGGGAGACCTACAAGGTCGTACGCTCCACCGGCATTGTGGCGTTCGACAACCAGGCGCGCGTTTGACACGGACCTACGGTGGCCAGTCTGGCTCCGACGTTCGGTCGCGGCGCAATGACGAACTCCTGGACCGACATCAAGAATACCGATCTTGTCGTGATCATGGGCGGCAACGCAGCCGAGGCCCATCCCTGCGGCTTCAAATGGGTCACCGAGGCGAAGCAAAATCGCGGAGCCAAGCTCATCGTCGTCGATCCGCGCTTCACGCGCTCGGCTTCCGTGGCGGATCTCTATTGCCCTATTCGGCAAGGCACGGACATTGCCTACCTGCTCGGCGTGATCAACTACTGCATCCAGAACGACAAGGTTCAGTGGGACTATGTGAAGTCCTACACCAACGCCGGCCTGCTCGTTGACGAGCGCTTTGGCTACAGCGACGGCCTGTTCACCGGCTACGACGAGGAGAAGCGCGACTACGACCGCACGAGCTGGGACTATCAGATGGGGTCCGACGGCTTTGCGCTGATCGACGAGACCCTGCAGAACCCACGGTGCGTTTGGAACCTGCTCAAGCAGCACGTCGCCGTCTACACGCCCGAGATGGTCGAGCGCATTTGCGGCACGCCCAAGGACAAGTTCCTCAAAGTCTGCGCGATGATCGCAGAGTGCTCGTCCAAGACCAAGACGATGACCTCGATGTACGCGCTCGGGTGGACGCAGCACTCCAAGGGCTCGCAGAACATCCGCGCAATGGCCATGTTGCAGCTCATCCTCGGCAACATCGGCGTGCGGGGCGGCGGCATGAACGCGCTGCGCGGCCACTCCAACATCCAGGGGCTGACCGACATCGGTCTCATGTCGAATCTGATCCCGGGCTATCTTACCATCCCGACCGAGCGCGAGGCGTCGCTCGACGTCTACATGTCGACACGCGGGTTCAAGCCGCTGCGCCCTGGACAGACGAGCTACTGGCAGAACTACAAGAAGTTCTTCGTGAGCTTCCAGAAAGCCATGTGGGGCGAGGCCGCGACGGCAGAGAACAACTTTGCCTATGATTTTTTACCGAAGCTCGATGTGCCGTCCTACGACATCCTACGTGCCTTCGAGCTCATGCATGCCGGCCGGATGAACGGCTACTTCTGCCAGGGCTTCAATGCCCTGCTGTCATTCCCCAACCGAAAGAAGATCACGACCGCGCTCTCGAAGCTCAAGTTCCTCGTCGTCATCGATCCGCTTCAAACGGAGACGGCGCGCTTCTGGGAGAACCACGGTGAGTTCAACGACGTCAACAGCGCCTCGATCCAGACCGAAGTCTTCGAGCTGCCAACGACCTGCTTCGCAGAAGACGAGGGCTCCCTCTCGAACTCGGGGCGCTGGCTGCAGTGGCATTGGCCCGGCGGCACGCCTCCGGGCGAAGCGAAGTCCGACAACTGGATCATGGCGCAGATCCACCTGCGGCTGAAAGCGCTCTATGAGAAGGAAGGCGGTCCGGTCGCCGATCCCATTCTCAAGCTCGACTGGCGCTACGCGGACCCGGGCGATCCAACGGCTGAAGAGCTCGCCAAGGAGATCAACGGATACGCCATAGCGGATCTCGCCGATCCGGCGGACCCGACGAAGATTGTCGTCGCACGCGGCAAGCAGATTCCAGGCTTCTCGGTGCTGCGTGATGACGGCTCCACCGCGTGCGGTTGCTGGATCTACTCGGGCTGCTTCACCGAAGCCGGCAACCAGATGGCCCGGCGCAGCACGAGCGATCCCGATTATACCGGGTCCTTCCCCGGCTGGGCGTGGTCGTGGCCGGTCAACCGCCGCATTCTCTACAATCGCGCGTCCGCTGATCTCGAGGGCAAACCCTGGGACGAGAGCCGCAAGCTCATGTGGTGGGATGGAGCGAAGTGGGTGGGCTACGACGTCCCCGACATTGCGCCCAACGCCCAGCCGGGCGAGGTCATGCCCTTCATCATGAATGCCGAGGGCACGGCTCGACTTTTCTCCCTGCGCGGCCTTCGCGAGGGTCCGTTCCCGGCCCACTACGAGCCCTTCGAAGCACCGATCGCTAACGTTTTGGCTCCGAAGATTCGCGGCAATCCGGCGGCGCGCGTCTTCAAGACCGATGCAGCGCAGTTCGGCGATGCCAAGGACTTCCCCTACGCGGCGACCTCGTACCGGCTGACGGAGCACTTCCACTTCTGGACCAAGCACGCGCAGATCAATGCATCCCTGCAGCCGGAGTTCTTCGTCGAGATCAGCGAGGAATTGGCCAAGGAGAAAAGCATTGTGAAGGGCGGTTGGGTGCGCGTCTCATCGGTGCGTGGCTCGATCCGCGCTAAAGCAGTCGTGACGAAGCGCATTCGTCCACTCGTCTGCGACGGCAAGACCGTCCACATCGTCGGCATCCCGCTTCATTGGGGCTTCACGGGTGAAACCAAGGAAGGCTTCGGGCCGAATTCACTCACGCCGTTCGTCGGCGACGCCAATATCGAAACGCCCGAATACAAGGCGTTCCTCGTCAACATCGAAGCCATCAATGGGCCGATAGCCTGAGAGGGAGGCAATCATGTTTCCTCCGCTTCCCAATCCCGATGTCTCGGCGCAAAAGCCGCCGCTCTTCGGTGAGCAAGACCTTGTTCGCCGTTCGGCATCCCGTGTGCCGGCGCCGACGCGGCAACTCACGCCAGTCGCCAAACTGATCGACGTCTCGAAGTGTATTGGCTGCAAGGCCTGTCAAGCGGCCTGCCTCGAATGGAATGATCTGCGCGAGAAAGTCGGTGTGAACCGCGGCGTCCTCGACAATCCCGAGGATCTCACGCCCGACAGTCTGACCGTAATGCGCTTCACTGAGTGGGTGAACCCCGCGACCGACACGCTCGAGTGGCTGATCCGCAAGGATGGCTGTATGCACTGTGCCGAGCCCGGCTGTCTCGAAGCCTGTCCGGCGCCGGGTGCGATCGTGCAGTACTCCAATGGCATCGTGGACTTCATCCACGAGAACTGTATTGGATGCGGCTACTGCATCAAGGGCTGCCCGTTCAACATTCCGCGCATCTCGCGCGTCGACAACACGGCCTACAAGTGTACGCTGTGCTCGGATCGGGTAGCGGTGGGTCAGGGACCGGCATGCCAGAAAGCCTGTCCCACCCAGGCCATCGTGTTCGGCACCAAAGACGAGATGCGGGCCTGGGCCGATATCCGCATCAAGGATCTGAAGTCGCGCGGCTTCGACAAGGCCGGCCTCTACGATCCGCCGGGTGTCGGCGGAACGCACGTCATGTACGTGCTGCATCACGCGGACCGCCCCCACCTCTACGCCGGCTTGGCGGACAACCCACGGATCAGCCCTCTGGTCAGAGCCTGGAAGGGCGCCGGAAAGTACGCGGGCCTCGGCCTCATCGGGCTATCTGTCGTCGCCGGCGTGATCCATCACCTTGTGCAAGGCGCGAACCGCGTCACCAAGAAGGATGAGGAAGAAGCCGAGCGCCTCGCCGGAGACAAGTCATGACGGACCGGACACACGACGACATTCCGGAAGCTCACGTGCGCGTTCCCCGCTACTCGGGATGGGCGCGTGCCAACCACTGGATCGTGGCCATCTGCTTCATTCTGCTCGCCCTCAGCGGCTTGGCGCTGTTTCATCCGAGCCTGTTCGGTCTGACGGTATTGTTCGGCGGCGGCCAGAATGCGCGCTGGATGCATCCATGGTTGGGCATCGTGCTCGCCATCGCGTTCTTCGGGCTATTCGTCCGATTTGCCTCGCAGAACCTGCCGGAGCGGACGGATGCGGTCTGGCTTTCGCGCCTGCGCTATGCACTCAGTGCCGGCGGCGAGGAGTATCTACCCGAGATCGGTAAGTATAACGCGGGACAGAAGTTCGTTTTCTGGTCGCAAACCTTCTTCGTCACCGTTCTCCTCGTATCCGGTCTCTGCCTATGGCAGCAGGGTCAGGACTTTATCGGGAGCGCTCTCGGCATACGGCTCTCTATCGAGACCATGCGGTGGGCCGCCGTCATCCATGCCACGGCGGCTGTCTTGACGATTGTCGTCTTCGTCATCCACGTCTATTCGGCCATCTGGGTGCGCGGCACGATCGACGCGATGACGAGCGGCACGGTCTCCGGCGGTTGGGGCTGGCGACACCATCGCCGCTGGCTGCGCCGGAAGGTGAGCGAGGGCGACGTCGACGTCCACCACTGACCGCGATCCTCCATGAATATGCCAACGGCGCCGGCTCCCGTGCCGGCGCCGCACCGCGAATTCTCATCACCCCTCGCCGATCGCGAGTAGCGAGCACTATCAATGGACTTCGGGAAGCCCGCGATGGTGCAGGAAGCCCAGCAGCATGAGGCCCTCCATGATCAGATTGGCACCGACCAGCACGCCGAAGGCCCAAGCGGCAGAGAACGGGAAGCTCGAGTAGAGCATCGCTGCGATCACGATCGAAAGGATGCCGCTGAGCGCCAGAAGGAAATTGCCCTCGGACACGTTGAAGCTCCAGAAGATCTTGGCGATACCCGATATGAAGATCGCGGCGATGCAAACGAGCGTCAGGGTCACCAGCCCCGCGAGCGGATGCACGAGTATGAATACGCCAGCGACGACGCTCACGATTGCAAGAACGATCAATCCGATCGTGCCCATCCAGCTCGGCGCGCGGAAGGCGACGAAGGCATCCAGCACGCCGCTCACCAGGAAGTAGCAGCCGAGCAAGAGCGTCGCTGCGACGCCGGCATAGAATGGCGACAGCACCGCGAGAATGCCGAGCGCGATCGCGCACCATGCCGAAATTCTAAGTGCAGTCCGATTACCAGATGTGAGGGAAGACCCGACAGCAATGGTCATGACACATACCTCTCTACGTGACCCTGCCCCTGCTCGCGTCCCCGATCCTTGGGCCGATGTTGCTCCACTTGCTGTGCAGGCAAGCAGGCAAGCGCCATCCGCCGAAATTGCCCCCAGGGATCGTTGTGTGGAACTCAAGCGGCGCGTTCATCCATGCCCAGTCCTCAAGCTGAGGCGGCTTCCGCAATTGTCGCAGGCAGATGGAATGACGCCATTCAGTGAAAACCCCGATTCCTGGCGGGCCAAGCGGCGGATGGCGCCAAGCAGGGCGCGCAGAATGCGGGCGAACCTCGGTTCACAATCCGGCTAGGAATTGATCCGGCAGATCGTTGGCGCGCTCGCGGCCCGTGTGCCCGCGATCAGCGCTTCCGGCGTCTCATGCGCCCTGAGCAGCGCGCAGCCACACGCTTTCTCGCGCAAAGCGCGCCAGAACGCCCAACCTAGACGAAAGTATACTAAGCGTCCCTAAAGGTCAGATCGTGCGCACGGAGATGCGTTCAGGAACTGCGGAGGTCAGTGGCCTGCGGGCGCAACTCGGGCTTGCGACGGCCCTTCTTGAGAGCTGCGCCAGCATTCTGCTGTTCCGCATGAGGGCAAAGGGCGCGTATCTCGGCAAACAATCCCGCTCCAACGCCGCGCCTGGAGAGTAGCTCCATGTCGCTCAGTTTCCGCAGCTCGCCAAGTGTCTTGATTGGCCTGCGGTCACTGGTCAGCGCCAGAATGCGAACGGCCCAGCCGTGCGTATCGGACTTGGCGAGGATCAGCACATCGAGAGGCGTATCGTCACTCAGTTGGGCAATGATCGGCCGCTTGCCATACATCTTCTGGAGCTCGGTGAGGCGCTCGTCGACAGAGCTTGTTGCTGCGACTATCTGAGCAATCCGGCCGTTTGTAACGTGATGCTTCGCGGCGATATCGGATCGGCTCACGCCTTGCTTGTAAAGCTTCAGTATCTGGCTGTTACGCTTCTTCTTGGCTTGCACCAATTTCGCCTCTTGGTTCGCGTCTCACGCGCCGCGTGCCAAGCCATCGAGGTCTCACGAGGGTACCTCGAGGACCGTCCACAATGGCTTGGCATGCCGAAGGGACTTACGTATTAATACGTATCATATAAGTATATTTACGTAGTCCGGCGAGCGCAAGATCTTTGCGCTGAGGCGACGTCCGGGAGCGGCTGAATGTACATCACGCACCGCATCGGGGCGGCGTCGGTACCCCGGCCAAAGACGCCTGACAAGTTAGGCGTTAGTGGCGTCTTGCAGGGCTGTCGGAAGTCTGGAGAACCAGTCGTACCAGATCGGCTACGCTTGCCGCGCCCGTCTTGTGCATGACAGCCGCCCGGTGCACTTCCACCGTCCGGGGGCTGATGCCCAGCTCGGATGCCATCTCGCGGCTCGTGAGACCACGAGCGGCAAGTTGCAGCACCTCCCGCTCGCGCGGAGATAGGCTCCCGATACGAGCGCGCATGTCCATAAGTTCCTGCCGATCAGCATGATATCGCTGCGTGTGGGCGACAGCTGCCTTGATGCTCGCAATCAGCCGCCGTTCGGAGATGGGCTTCTCGATGAAGTCGAAGGCACCGGCCTTGATCGCCGATACCGCAGCATCGATTGTGGCGAAGCCGGTAATGAGAATCAGGGGCTCCTTCCACTGGGTCTTATTCAGCAGCGTCTGCAGCTCGAGCCCCGAAAGTTGCGGCATCCGCACGTCCGAGACGATGCAGTCCGCCGGTCCGTCGCGTTCGCGTGCGCGCAAGAAGTCGTCCGCCAGAAGATGGGTGCGTGTGACGAACTTCTTGGCCCCGAGATACAGGCTGAGGGAGTCGAGAACTCCCGCGTCGTCATCGATGAGATCGACTACGAATTTGTTCATGGCGTCGGCCGGCCGCAATCCCTGAGCGTGAAGTGAACTTCGGCTCCGTGCTTTCCATTTGCAAGCCAGATTCGTCCACCGTGTGCCTCGACGATGGATCGGCATAGACTCAGGCCCATGCCGAGGCCGCCGCGCTTGGTCGAATGGAATGGTACGAACGGACTGGCGATCTGCGCCGCGCTAAAGCCGGGTCCAGTATCGCCGACCATGATCTCAAGCTCGCCTCTAGGCAAGTATCGCGCGGCCACACTGATGCGCCGGGAGCTACCAACCGCAGCCTCTATGGCCTCGTTGGCATTGCGGACGAGATTGATGAGGACCTGCTCGATCTGCAGCGCATCAGCCGACGCTGGAGGTAGATCCGCGCCGATCTGCACTTCAATCGAGACGCCCGCGCGCTGCAGCTCGGGTTCAACGACTTCCAGCGCAGCATTGATAAGATTGCTCACTTGAACCTCAGCCTGCACGGTGCGTCCCGTCTGGATGAGGTCGCGCAGTCGGCGAACCACAGCAGCCGCGCGCTGTACCTGGGCATTGGCCTTCTCCGCACTCTGGCGCGCATCCATCATTGAAAACTCCTGCTCGCCGAGCTCTTCTGCGAGCAAACGCGTATAGGTTGCCGCGGCCGAGAGAGGCTGATTGATCTCATGGGCAACCGCTGCCGAGAGCTCGTTTATGCTTCCAAGACGCGTGAGCCGCGCGTGCGCGTCCTGCTGAAGACGCAAGCGATACTCGACCTGCTCGCGCTCCATCACCGCGCCCCCGGCAGTGAGGCCCGTCAAGGTCAGAACAAGCATCATCTCCTGATAGATTGTGGTGTCTACGCTTCCCGGAAGCAGAATCTCGATGACGAACATGAGCGCGAGCTGGGTGATCACCAGGCCGGCGCACGCACCCGTCAGGCCCGATCGCAGTGAAATCCAGATGATCGGCAAGAACAACAAATAGAAGCGATAGAGCTGGGGCTGCTCAGGGAGGTGGAAGACAGCCCAAAGGGCAACGCACATTGCGGCGAACTGAGCCGCGGTCTCCCAGGTGATCTTCGACTTCCTGCCTGTCGCCACGAGAAGTGCAAACGGTGTGACAACTGCAATGCCAATCAGATCGCCGATCCAGAGCCGGAGCGCGGCAACGTTGAAGTCGGACCACGCGATCAGACTAGCGGAAGCAAGGATGCTGACGTACAGGCCTGCAACCACAGCCGTGCTGACTGCAGCCACCAGCAAAAGCAGCCAGATGTCGCTCAGCCGCGGCAATCGGATGTCGAAGCCATACTTGTCATTCAACAGGAGGAGCGTTGCGGCTGCGTATCCAGCGCCAACGACGAGCCAGAGCAGCAGGCCGACTGGCCAGGGTGCCGGCATATGCCGAACGAACACATCCGCAAGGAAAGGCGCGACGAACAAGAGAGGGATAAATCGCGGTCCAAAAAGCAGGACGAGCGCAAAGCTCAAGCCCGTATACGGGTTCCACGGCGTGATGCCGAACTGTCCGAACGGCTGCACATAGCTCGCCCAATCGAGCGCAACATAGCTTGCGAGGTAGACGAGACCGATCAACCAGCCTCGCCCGCCTAGCCCCCATTTGTCCGCTTCAATTGTCATCAGGGGTTTGCCGAAGGCATGATTACCGGTGCTCGTTTCATAGCGCATGGTGCCGCAGAGCAGCACGCGCTACAATTCCAAATTGCGCGACCTTGCGCGGTGTTGAAACTTGCTGGCCAAGCAGGGAAGGCAAATCACCCATGAGCCAAGTGCGCAATATCCTGTTCATCATGTGTGACCAGCTGCGTTGGGACTATCTGTCCTGCTATGGCCATCCCCGCCTGCAGACGCCGAATATCGATGCGCTTGCGGCCAGAGGCGTGCGCTTCACTCGCGCTTATGTGCAATCGCCGGTCTGCGGCGCCTCGCGCATGAGCTTCTACACCGGGCGCTATGTGCATTCCCACGGTGCCACCTGGAATGGCGTACCGCTCAAGGTGGGTGAGATGACGCTCGGCGACTACCTGCGCCCACTCGGCGTACAGGCAGCCCTCGTCGGCAAGACCCACATGCGCGCGGATACGGAGGGAATGGAGCGCCTCGGGATCGATCCGGATTCCATTATCGGCGTGCGCGTTTCCGAGTGCGGCTTCGATCCTTACGAGCGTGACGATGGCTTGCACGCGGAAGGACCGAGCGGCCGTTATGATCCTCGCATACCCCGCTACAATCAATATCTCAACGACAAGGGCTATGCCGGAGACAACCCCTGGCACGACTGGGCGAATGCCGCCGAAGGCGAGGGGAACGCTCTCTCTTCCGGCTGGGCAATGCGGCACGCGAGGAAACCTGCGCGGGTCGCCGAGGAGGATTCCGAGACGCCCTACATGACACGCCGCGCCATGGACTTCATGGCTGAGGCCGGGGATCGCCCGTGGTGCCTGCACCTCTCCTATATCAAGCCGCACTGGCCGTACATCGCGCCCGCACCCTACAACACGATGTATGCCGCCACCGACGCGCTTCCCCTGGTGCGCTCGGAAGAGGAGCGGCGAGATCCACATCCCGTCTATCGCGCATTCATGAACCTGCGCGTGGCGAGCGCTTTCTCGCGCGATGAGGTGAGGGCAGAGGTCATCCCCGTCTACATGGGCCTCATCAAGCAGATCGATGATCAGCTCGGGCAGCTATTCCAGTTCATGGGGCAGCGCGGCCTGCTCGAGAACACGCTGATCGCCTTCACCTCGGATCATGGCGATTACCTCGGCGACCATTGGATGGGCGAGAAGGACCTCTTCCATGAGCCATCGGTGCGCGTCCCGCTCATCATTGCGGATCCTTCCTCGTGTGCGGACAAAGCGCGCGGATCGACGTGCGACGAACTCGTCGAAGCGATCGACCTCGTGCCAACGTTTCTCGAGACCATTGGTGGCGCCCCGCAACAGCAATCCCATCGGCTGGAGGGGCGCTCGCTCGTGCCGCTCCTGCACGGCGAGCAGCCGGCCGACTGGCGACAGTTCACCTTCAGCGAGTACGACTATTCGATCCTGCCCGTAAGTGCGGCGCTTAGCATAGAGCCCTCGCGTGCTCACCTGTTCATGGTCGCGGACAAGCGCTGGAAGTACGTCCACGCTGTTGGTTTCAGGCCTATGCTCTATGATCTGCAGAGCGATCCGCACGAGTTCCGCGATCTTGGCGCCGACCCGGCATTCGAGGCTGAGCGTGAGCGTCTCGCCGACGCGCTCGCACAATGGGCTCTGCGCGTCTCGCAGCGCACCGCGCTTTCCGACGCGCAAATGATTGCCCGGCGTGGAAAGTCCCAGGCACGCGGGATTCTGATCGGCGTCTGGGATGAGAGCGAAGTGCCCACTGAACTCTGGAGCCGATACCTCGGAAGCACCGAGTAGGAGGTGTCCCTGGAAGGAAGCGACATCAGTTTCCAAAATGCCGGAGAGCTTTTAGGTCCCGCCCTGCATGGGGGCAAAAGCGCTTCTGCGTAGCGCAATCGAAGTCGGTTAATGCCTCCACGCGCGCCGCTCTCAAAGACCGCGTCTTGAGGGATCATCTCAGCCGAGAACCGGCGCGACACGCTGCTCCTCCCACATTTTCGTCGCGGTTTCGTGACTTGACTTGCATGGGGTCTCAATCTTCCTGGATTCCCCGCGGGCGTAATTTTGGGAGGTTCAACCTTGCCGGATGCCGAAGCCCGGTTGTGCTCGATTGCGACTGCCGTGCCCGAGTACGTAGTTACCCAAAGTGAAGTTGCGGAACGCACCCGGCGGATGTTCGGTCTGCGCATGCCGGAGTTCGAACGCATCGCGCCGGTGTTCGATAACGCCGGCATAGCCACACGCCATGCAGTGCGACCAGGCGAGTGGTACGAGCAGGACCGCTCGTGGCCCGAGCGCACGGAAGTATATCTCTGCGAAGCCACACAGCTCTTCATTACGTCAGCGCGCGCGGCGCTGGAGAAAGCCGGCCTCTCCGGCGCAGATGTCGATTGCGTGGTTACCGTGTCCTCGACAGGGATCGCAACGCCGAGTCTGGAGACGCGGGCAGCGGTGGCTCTCAACCTGCGTCCTGATATTGCGCGCGTTCCAGTGTTCGGATTGGGCTGCGCCGGTGGCGTCACTGGACTGTCGGTTGCAGCGCGGATGGCGGAAGCGCGCCCTGGCAGCAATGTGCTGCTGGTCGCCGTCGAGTTGTGCTCATTGGCGATCCGCCTCGACAAGTTGACTAAGGCGAACATCGTGGCACTGGCGCTGTTCGGCGATGGAGCCGCTGCCGCCGTCATCCGCACCGATGCACACGGTCACGCTCGGATCGCTACCGCAGACGAATATACGTGGCCCGACACGCTCGACATCATGGGCTGGGACGTCGATCAGCAGGGCTTCGGCGTGATCTTCGATCGCTCTATACCGCCCTTCGCGCTGGAGAATCTTCGTCCAGCGATCGACATCATGCTCGAGCGCCAGGGATGCTCGCGTAACAGCATCGATCGCTTCATCTGCCATCCAGGCGGCGCCAAGATCGTGGAGGCGATCGAAACAGGTCTGTCATTGAAAACCGGGTCCCTCGATCACGAGCGCGCAGTGCTTGCCCGCTTCGGAAATATGTCGGCACCGACCGCCCTATTCGTACTCGAGCGGGCCATGGCATCGGGCCTGCCACAGCAGTCAATGCTGATGGCACTCGGGCCGGGCTTCACGCTGAGTACGGTCACGCTGAGGCGGACGGCCGCATGATCCCAGATTGGCTCCACTTTGATCCCGTCGCCGTTGCGGTTCTGGCCTTCGTAACAGCGCAACGACTCGCCGAGCTGGTTTACTCTCGCTTCAACGAAACGCGGCTCAAGCGAGCGGGCGGCGTCGAGCATTGCGCATCGCACTACCCGCTGATCGTCGCGCTTCACGCGACGTGGCTGGCTGGGCTCTGGCTCGCAGCGAGCGGCACGCCCCCGAACTATGGTTGGCTCGCCGCATTTATGCTGTTGCAGGTTTTGAGGGTCTGGGTCCTGCATACACTTGGGTCGCGATGGACGACCCGCGTCATCGTGTTGCCCGGCAAGCCGCCTATCGACAGCGGCCCATATCGTTTTCTCTCTCATCCGAACTACGCCGTCGTCACAGCCGAAATATTCGTGCTGCCGATGGCCTTCGGGCTCGTTGCATTTGCCTTGATCTTTTCCGTGCTGAACGCTGCAATCCTGGCGATACGCATCCGCGCGGAGAACGCGGCGCTTCGCAGTGCTCAGGCCGTCTTCCGCTAGAGATTCCGGTCGTTATTCAGCTGGGATCTTCGTGTTCGTGATCGGCCTGCTTGCGCCATCGACATGATACTTGTGGCACGTGAGGCAATCCTGACGTGCCGCGGTGCTGGTGTGGCAGGTCTGGCAGAGTTCCTTTTTCACCTCACCGAAGTTGGACGTGAAGCTCCGCGGATTGCCTTGCTCGTAGCTCTTCAGATACGGGCGGTCCTTTTCCAGGCTATGACAGGCGAGGCATCCCTTATCTCCCACTAGGCCGAAATGCGGTTCATGAATGAACTGCGTGAAGCGTCCGCGCTTGCTCTCGACCGAAGGCGGCGAGAAATTGACGACCTGTCCTTTGGCTTGGATGTCATCGACGCTGTGGCACTTCGTGCATGAACCCTGCGCCTCCTTGTTCGTGAGTGCAGCAAAGACGGCCGCAGCGGGACTCTTGCTACCTTTCGGCGCTTGAGAACCGGTCAGCGTGAGCCAAGAGAAGATGAATTTGTCCTTGTGGCCTGCGGGACGATAGAAGATCGCGTGGTCCTGCCGGTACCAGCCGCCGTACTCGGCCCAGCTCTCGGGATCCACCTTGCTTTCTATGCTGACCACGGGCGCCGTCGGTGTCTGTGATTTTGTCTCAGCCGCATCTGGTGCCGCAGGCGGGGCAGCGTCCGCAACGACGCCGCCATCTGGCTTCGCACCAGCAGTGTCCGGTCTTCCTGGCAATCCTTTCGGCAGACCCGCCTTCAGAGCGTCCCTGACGGGCCCCGCGACGGCGCGAAGCTCTTCCTCCGTGGGAAAGAGCAGATCGTCTGTTTGGTCCCCCGCCTTTCCGCCTTCGGCCTTGGCTGCGGATGCGCCGGCAGGTCCCTTGCTGCGTGGCGCTTGATCTGCCTGGGCTAACCTACCAATTGGCGATGGATGTAAGGGGATGACGGCCGTGTCGCTGTCGACGGTCGATCTCGATTCAGTCGTGGTCGTGATCCAGCCACCGCCTTGTTTCGGCGCGCTGCCCGCATCTTTGCGATTGGCTATTTCGGCGCCGAGATTGGGCAGCCACTGCTGCTGGGCACTGACGACTACATCGCGCGGGATGCTCGCAGTCAAATCGGCCACAAGAGCGGCGCTCAGCTTCGCCCCGCCGCCAATACCAAGATCGCCGAGCGCATCCGATGCACTTCCCGAAATCAGCGCGTAGTACAGCCGCTTGATTTCCCAAACCAGATCGGTCACCGCCCTAATCTGCTGGGCGTTTGCCTTACCCAATTCCTGCAGGTTCAGTCTGTCCACTGTCTTGATCAGGGCGCGGCCCCGCTCACTCCGGCTGATCATCAGCTTCATGAATGGGGTGAGCTCGGCTTCGGATGCGTCCGGCCATTCGCCGATCGAGGCGTTCTTCTTCTTCAGCGTTTGCAGGTCGAGACCGGGCAGGCTCAGAAAGGCAATGCCTTTTGGCCCGCTGGCCCGCTCCTTGCCGGTGATCTGGTCGAGATGACAGGTGCTACAGGTTTGATCGAAGGGCGCTACGGCCATCACGCGCTTGTCGTCGCGACTGTTGTGACAGGTCGAGCACGTATCGGGTATGCGCTTTCCCGCATCCTTCTTCGCGATCTCCGGGAAGTGCTTACTGAAATGGCCGGCATGGTCGTAGACGATTTGCGTGCGCCGCTTGAACGGATAGTTCTCGAACTTCGGGTGGGCGCCGTCGAAGCTGTCGAACTTCACAACGTGGCAGGTGCGGCACTGCTCGTTGGAGATCTTGCTCAGCTTGAAGTTCGCGCCCTGATGCTCCTGGTGGCAGGTCGCGCAATTGAGACCGCCTTCGCCGGCACCATGAGCCGGGGCGGCAATGCTCTGTGCGCGCGCAGATAGCGGCGCGGGCGTGGTTGCTGCAATTCTGCTCAATCGCTCGGTGCTCTTCTTCAGAGCCTCTGCCGAGGTGCCATGCGCATTGAAGGCCGTCGTGTCCGGCATTTGGTGGCATGTGATGCACGCCTTGCTGTCAGCGTGTCGATCGCCGGCGACGAGGCCTCGCATCCAACTCAGCTTTCCGCTGCCGCTATTGGTGTGGCAGGTGCTGCAACTCTCGATCGCGCCGTGCGCGCTCGCCAGCGGCCCCGGCATCAGGAAATGCACATCCTTGGCGAGATAGAAAGCCGCACCCAGTCCAACGACGGTCAGAAGTCCGAGCATCACCGCCAAGCGGTCGCGCCAGGAGCCAGCGCCTGCCGGTCTCTCGACCTTCGGCGGCCGACCCAATCCTCTCCGCACCCGCCGCCACATCACCAGAACCCCGATGAGAAGGCATAGACGACGAGGACGTGCGCCACCGCCAGCACGATCAATGAATAGGTGACGGGCACATGCACGAACAACCAGCCCTTGGTGAGGCCGAGATAGATGCGCGCGAAGTCGAGACGGTCCTTCTCGACGACCAGGTTCTTGATGGCAGAAAGCTTCTCCTGGCCCTGCGGGCCAACATACTGCGAGAGGCTGTCGATCTCGTCGATCAGTCGCTTAAGCGGGCGCTTCGATCCAATGAGATGAGCAGCCACATTGCGCTGACCGTCGAAATAGTTCCGTAGGTGAGTGGTGTAGAGATCAATGATCCAGGCATCATCGGGCGGGGCCGGCAAGGCAAGCAGCATGGGCGCCTGCTCGGTGTCGTCGATGAGAGCTCGCACCTCCTGCCCGAGCTCCGCACGGCGGTCCGGAATGCGATCATAGGAAATGCTCTCATCAAGCCGGTGCCTCGTCTGCAGCGACCAGGAGAGATAAGTGCCGAGAATGCCGCTCAGCGTCACCATCACGAAGCCCGCCCACAGCGCCCATTCGAATGCTGAGTCGGGCAGCGAGAAATTCGAATGCGAGAGGAAGGCCGCGATGAGCACATAGCCGAGGAAGATATGGATCTTCCGCCAGCGCATTGCAGACTTCGGCGTCAGGCTGGCCCTCTTGATGGCGATATGGAAGTACACCTGCACGCCCATGCCGACGGCCAGCACCCAGCCATCGAGATAGCGCGGATCGCGGAGCCCGTTGCCATAAACCCAGACGAGCCACAGCAGGCTGCACGAAATCGTCGCGATCAAGAGCACCTGCACTGTCCAGCCGCCGACCGAGACGTCGGACGCGCGCCGCGCTGCCGATCTCATGACGATCCACCAAAACCACCCATCGCGGTGCTTCTATCCACGTCACGCCATTCAGTTTGTTGTCGCTGTCGGCTGGCCTGCATCAGTCGACAGCGCCCGCCGCTCTCACCTTGCCTTTGAGCTTGTCGGGCCCCGGTATGAGGCTATCGAGTCCGGCCATTGTGCTGCCGTCGTACTTCTCGCTGATGTTCGCGAGCGTCTTCGAAACGCCGTCGGCGGCAGCAGTCAGCAAGCGATCATTGTTTAACTTCAGCCCAGCCGAATAGGAAAACTCGACCAGCTTGGCGATCTCTGGGATGTTCGGCAGCGCTTTCGCAGCGACTTGGAGCTGCTTGCGCGCGCGGTCTGCGCGCCTCGCCATCGCGAATGCGTAGGTCCTTCTGACTGTCGCCTTTCCGACCGCGCGCAATGCCGTCTCGAGCTCGACTCCAAGACCAATCAGATAGAGCATTCGCTTGCGCGCGGCATTGGCCGGCACGTTCTCCTTGCCCTTCGAGTGCCACGTGTTGTGCAGCACCTCTCCTTGGGACCAAGACACCATCTCGAAGGCACTGCCAGCAGTATGGCCGCCCTTGTTGACGAGTTCCTCCTGCGGCACGACGTGGCAGCTGTAGCAGTTCTTCGTCAGCCGATAGAGCGACGAAGGCCGGATCATGCCCTTGGAGTCAGCGAGCTTCCATCGCGCTTCCTTCTCGGCTTTGGTCTCGGTCTTCTCCGTCTTGCCGCTGAATTGGCTGTGGACCTTGATCCAATCCTCGCCACCGCTGTGGCAGGACTCGCAGGAGATGCCCGCAACCGGCTGCTTCTTGTTTTCCTTCTCCTGCACCGTGTAATGGCAGTTCAGGCACAAGCTCTCAGACCTGATGCGCGCAATACCCATTCTTTCCGCGATCTCGTTCGCTTCCTTCTTGCGCGGCATATCGCGAAAGGTCTTGAAGTGATGTGAGCCCTTCCAGGCCTCCGTCTCCTGCTTGTGACATTCGCCACAGGCGTTCGGGCCAAGAACCTTCGACTGATCGGACGCAGCAGAGCTGTCCGCGGCAAAGCCGAAGAGCATCAACAAGCCACAGAAGCGAAGCAGGTAAGACCGGAGTGCGCCTACGAGCCCAAACCAGATCCCCCCAGGACAATGCGCTCTACGTGCGAAAATGACTTCTGATCCTTGCTTCAGCCATCTCAAAAGCCTGCATCGGCTGCTCCTCCCGACTGCGGGTGCGATCGAGAACGAGCTGCCCCATCTGACGGATGGCCGGCACCGCGAGCCGCTCCACGGCACGCGTCAGCAAGCCTTCCTCGACCGTGTCGTCGGTCGTTGGCATGAATGGATCCGCATAGCAGACCGCGCCAGTGCGGGCGGTAATCGCCTTTATCGCATCGACCATCTCCGGTGCTCCGCAGGCGTAGACAACATCATTCGGCAGCAGCTGCGGCAGATAGTCGGTCGGCCGCCCAAGACTGACGGCGTTGTTCAAGGTCTGCGGCGTACTGCAAACCGGCACGACAAGGACATTGGGGAAGCGGGCCAACCGCGCGAGAGCCGGCAGCATATAGAGCGACTGCATGGTGCGGCCGCCGGCAATCACCATCATCATGCGCTCCGGGTTCTCGCGCAGCGCAGCAGCCGCGATCGACCAAATCGGCGCAAAGCCCGTGTTGGTGGCAACGAGAATTAGTCGGCTGTCGACATTGGGCCGAAAGTGCGCAGATCCGTAGGGGCCCGTCAGCTTCACGCGGTGACCCGGCCTGATGCTCTTGCCAAGCGATGAGGTGACACGTCCGCCTGTCATGCGTCGCACATGGAACCAGACGGAGCGGCTGTCCGGGCTGCCGTGCAAGGGATGGGTGATGCTGAAGGGGCGGCTCGGGTAGCCCTTGAAGCGAACCTGAGCATACTGCCCCGGATGATAGGGCAGTGCGCGATCCGTCCTGATGCCGACCTCTATAACCTCGGGCGACAACGGGCGCAGTGACGTGAGTACACCGTCGACAATGCGAACACCCGACGGCTGCTCCCGCTCGACCACCACATCGCCGACGATCCGGCACTGACAGGCATGAACGATACCGGGCTCGGAGCCTTCGCCGCCCTGCACCTCGCCTGATACGACCCGGACGCAGCAGGTGCCGCAATGGCCGGCGCGGCAGTCATAGGGAAGGTCGATGCCGCAGCCAAGCGCCGCGTCCAGAAGCAGCTCGCCGCGCTGCGCCTGGAAACTCTCACCATTGATCGTAATTTCGTGACTGCGCGCCACGGGCCGACCACGGACATTCTCGATTTTCCCAAATTCGGGAATTGCGAGCATATCGCGCTCGGCCCGCATTTCGGGACGACCCGCAAGCGATGTTTTTTGAATCTTAAACACGCAACCTCGTTACTCTGCGGCGGAACACTGATTATTGCAGGCGACTGAAGCCGAACTGCCCGCTATTGAGATCCAGCGCCCGCCGGGGCGCAGAATGAGTATCTCAATTTCAAGGCATCGCAGATCGCGCTTCGATTTGCTGGTAATAATCCATCCTCACTTCGTGGTCAGAACATGACCATTTGGTGATTGCGGATGGCGAGCAATTGACACTTTTCAGGCGGCGAGAGAGGGCCCGGGCGCTTCCCGTAGCGCGCGCAGCTTAGTTGCTTCAGAAATGGATTCTGCTCCAGAAGTGACTATTTCAGAATATTTCAAAAGCGATAAAAGGTGCGCATCGAGCATTAATTTTACAAGTTTCCGCCCCCTTTCGCCATGATTTCGCTTTACGCTGGACCCCGTGACGCCAATTTCTGAATTTAGCCCTATTAAACGACGGTTCAGCAATTCCGCTTGATGGCCAGACGCCATTATATCGGGATGACTGAATATCGGGATACTGCCCGGAATTCTGTGGGGGAAGGAGGGGTAGGCTACGGGGGAATAGAGTAATGCGTCACGCGACAACGCTTTTCGGCGTTTCGATACTTTCATGCGCTTTTGCCGGCGCAATCCTGAGCAGCACGCCATCTCTTGGCCAAAGGACAGCTGCCGAGTCCGGCGAGATGCGGCAAGTCCAAGCCACACAGGAACAGCCGAGCCTCAAGCTCGCCCAGGCGGCACAAGCCGACCCGAGTTCCATGCTCGATGCCCTCATCAAGGAGGACGAGGACAAAAGAGCCAAGTCCAAGGGTGCGATCGGAAAAGCGGGAGCCGCAGGCGCGAAGCCCGATGCGGCCGGCAGCGAGCAGAAGGTGTCGCCTGGCGCAGGGTCTTATGGCAAGGGGCAGATGTCCATATTCGGGGCCATCGCGAAAGGCACGAAGGACAAGGACGCTCCGATCCCGGCAGTCGACGAGGAGACCCTCTCCCTCTATCCCACGGCGGCTCAATGCGGCGAATGCCACAAGGAGATCTACGAAGAATGGGCTTCGTCGCAGCACGCCTATTCATCGATTTCGCCGATGTTCCACGCCTTCGAGCAGAAGTTCCAGACGCTCACCCAAGGCACGGTCGGCACGTTCTGCGTGCGCTGCCACGCACAGGTCGGCACCCAGCTCGGTGAGAAGCGCGACACGCCACTTTGGGAGCGCGCCGCAATTTCCCGCGAAGGCGTGACCTGCATCACCTGCCACCGCGTCAAGGAGCAGTACGGCAAGGTCGACGGCGAGCGCCGCGTCGAGCCGGGAAAGATCTTCGATCCGATCTACGGCACAGGCGAGAAGAGCGTCATCAAGGACGTCCTCGCCGACAAGGACAGCTACTCCGTCAAGACCAGCAAGGACGGCCGCGGGACGAGCATCCACAACGGCATGATGACCAACCCGCAGCTCGCCACGTCGGAGTTTTGCGTGAGCTGCCACCAGGTTGCGGTCAACCTCGGCATCAAGCTCGAGATCGTCTGGGATCAGTATCGCGACAGCCCGGCAAAGAGAGCTGGTGTCACCTGCCAGGACTGCCACATGGGCAAGGTGCCCGGAAAGCCCGAGGGCTATGCGACCGCGCCCTCAGCCGTCGTCGGCGGCAAGGAGATCAATCCGGGACGCAAGCACTCCAACCACCGCTTCATCGGACCGGGCTATTCTATCGCGCACCCTGGCGTCTTCCCGCACAACGCGAAGGCCAAGACCTACAGCATGCAGGAATGGCTGGAGTTCGACTGGCGCGCCGGCTGGGGCACGGCCGAGTTCGAGGACAAAGTCGCTGCCGGCAAGATCAAGGTCGCCTTTCCCAAGCGTTGGGCCGACTCGCTCGATCGTGAAGACGCGCGGCAGATCATCGAAGACAACATCCGCAGCCTCGACAAGCGCGACGAGGTCAGACGACAGGTCATGGAGAACGGCACCGAAGTCGGCGGCCCCTTCATCGAGGGCGACCCGAGGGTCGGCAGGGAGCTTGCGTTCTCCTACAAGATCAAGAACCTCAATTCTGGTCACAACCTGCCATCCGGTTCACTCGGTGCGCAGCCGCAGCTCTGGCTGAACGTCGCCCTCATCGATCCCGACGGGAAGAACGTCTGGGAGTCGGGCTACGTCGACAGCAACGGCGACGTCGCCGACCTGCACAGCCTGGATGTCGCCGCCGGTCGCATCAAGATCGACCAGCAGCTCGTGAACTTCCAGACCAAGTTCTTGACCACCAACGTCAAGGGCACGGACCGCGAGATGTACCTGCCGGTCAACTTCGACGTCGACCCGCTGCCGCATCTTCGTCCGCCGCAGATTCCGACCAAAGTTCTCAACCATCCGCCACTGGTACGCCTGGAGAACCACTCGTTGCCGCCGCTTGGCGAGAGGCTCGCGAAGTATCGCGTGCCAGCCAACCTGATCACGAAGCCCGGCAAGTACCGCCTTGCCTTCCGCATGCGGAGCCGCGCCGAGCCGATCTACTTCATGCGCTTTGTCGGAGCGACCAAGGAGATGGAGCGGCGCATGAACGAGCGGATGCTGAACTTCAAAGCTTCGACGGTGCACTTCGAAGTGAAGCGCTAGCACCCAGGTAGCCGAGGGTTTCGGATCGGCGAGCCGCACGAGCATTCGAAGAATGCGGCTCCCATCCCTACCCGCAAGCCAGAACCATGACATGGAACTAGCATATGACTTGTATTGGCAGCTTCCTGTGCCGCGCGCGGACTGCGACCGCCACGATCGCGCTGGTAGCCGGTGGGCATCTAGCGATGTCCGCGATATCCGCTGTGCCTGCAGTCGCTCAAAGCAGTGGCGATGCCCACAAAGAGAGCTGGTTGGACCAATTGTGGCCTGGCGCCTCGATGGTCTTTCCGTCCGAGTACCAGGCGCGTCGGCAATACCTAGGCGCGACCGCCAAGAAGCAGACGGGTGAAGGCACAGTCACGGAGGTGCGCAAGGGCAAGGCCGCGGACAGCAAGGACGACGACCTCTTCCGACCCGATCCGACATATGAAGTGAAGTACGATCCCAAGGCCAACGTCGATGTCTACGGCGCCAAGATCGAGGTCGATCCGCCACGCCCGCTTCTCGAACTCGGCCGCCAGCAATATACATCCGGCCAGTACGACGAGAGCAGCACCATCCTCGGCCAATTAAACCCGCTGCTGCCGGGCCTCTCCGTCTACGGCGACTTGCGAACGGCCGTCGCCTACAACAGAAATGGCGGCAGGGATGTCGCCCAGATCGCGACCCGGGCAAACGTCGACGTCGACTTCAAGATCACGGCTACCGAGCGCATCCATGCCTTCTTCACGCCGCTTCAGCGGAACAATCAATTCACCCGTTACGAGTTCGGCGGCAGGGACGGCGATGGGAAGCTCAGCGGCGAGTTCGACCTCAACCCGCAGACGCTGTTCTTCGAGGGTGACCTTGGCGCCCTCTACTCCGGTTTTTCAGGCAAGCGGGCCGGCTTCGACCTGCCCTTCACATTCGGTCTCTTCCCGCTGTTCCTCCAGAACGGCATCTGGGCGAACGACGCGATCCTCGGCGGCGCGGTGAGCATCCCTGCAAGGAACTCAGCAGCGCTTGGACTTGCCAACTTCGACATCACCCTCTTTGCCGGGTTCGACAATGTCGACAATCCCGGCATCCTCGGCGCAAACAACAAGCGCAACGCGAACATCTATGGCATCACGACCTTCATCGATGCCTTTGGCGGTTATATCGAAGCCGGCTACGGCCTGCTCGAGGGCACCCGAGAGCGATCCGGCCAGTACACGAACTTCGTGACCGCCGCTTACACGCGGCGCTATGCGAACACTCTGTCGAACTCAACGCGCGTGTTCGCGAACTTCGGAAACGGCCCGAACGACGAGGGCTTTGCCATCATCTCGGAGAACAGTCTGATCACGCGTTTGCCGAGCACGCTGATCCCCTACGCCAACTTCTTCATCGGATCCGGCAACCCTCAGCCTCTCGTCGACGGCTTCAATGCAGGCATTCTGAAGAATGTCGGCATCAACTTCGAGACCGACGCGCTGACGGGCTACCCGAAGCTCAACGACACCGCCTCCAATGCCTGGGGCGGCGCGATTGGCATTCAGTATCTCTTCAATCTGGATCAGCAGCTCGTCTTCGAGGCGGCGATGGTGCAGCCGTTCAACAGTGGCGGCACTGGCGTCCAGGAGGCGCAATACGGTCTCGGTGCTCGCTACCAGATCGCTCTCAACCATTCGTGGATCTTCCGCGCCGATGCGACCTACCAGTTCATCGAAGGCAAGGAAGATAACTTCGGCTTCCGTACGGAGCTCCGCAGGAAGTTCTGACCGATCGCAGACGACGGTTAGGACCGCGAAGGAACAATACGAGGTAATCCTATGAGCAATGCGAATTCAACGACCGAGCAGTCGTTAGTCGCTCGGCTGTCTTCATCGAGCAGAACGAAGATTCGAGGTTCATCCGCGATGCTGATTGTGGCTGCCGCGGTCTTCCTGCTTGTTGCAGGGATCGGTGCAGCAATGTCGTACCTGGGCGATCGATCCGATGCGAGCCGCTTTGCCCGATCGCAATCGCAGGGCGGCACACTCGAGAACCTCCAGGACTATGCGCGCTCGATTGGAGCTGAAAAACCCGCGCCCGCCGCACCACCCAAGGAACTCCTGCCAGACGTAAACACGATGGTCGAGCGACTGGCGGCCCGGCTCAAGGACAAGCCGGACGACGCCAAAGGCTGGCGGATGCTTGGTTGGTCGTACTTCTACATAGGCCGCCACAAAGAGGCAGTCTCCGCCTATGCGAGAGCCGTTGAGCTCGACCCCAACTCTCAAGATCTCAAGTTCGAGTACGAGGAGGCCAAAGCCAAAGCCTCCGAAATCGACACTGCAGCTACGGCCTCCCCAGCGCACCCCGTGTCCACGCCCAAGAGTAGCGGCGAACCGAGCGCCGAGCAGATCGCCTCGTTCCAGGCGATGCCTCCCGACGATCGTGCGGCGGCAATCCGGTCAATGGTCGATGGCCTGGCGGCGCGCCTGGAGAGTTCCCCGCAGGACGTCGAGGGCTGGACGCGGCTCATGCGCTCTCGGGTCGTCCTTGGCGAGAAAGAGGTCGCAGCGACGGCATTCCGCAAGGCGCTCGATATCTTCAAGGACGACAAGGCCGCTTCGGAGCGGATTGCTGCTGCAGCGATTGAACTCGGCCTGAAAACCGAATGACGGCTCCTGCGGCTGAGAACAATCAACGAGAATGACCTGCCAACATGCCTCGACGCGCGAAGTCGGGCCGCAGCCTTGCAGGCTTACTTTTGCCCACCGCGAGCCGCCATGAGCACGTCGCGGATTGAGAAGCTCGAGTGGATACGGAGAACGCCTGGAAGCGTAGACAGGACATCCCTGTGTATACGCTCGAAGTCGGCATGGCTTTCGACCTCCACCCGCATGAAATAGTCGGCGCCTCCCGTCATGAGATAGCATTCGTGAATTTCCGGATGCTTCCGAACCTCGCGCTCAAAGCGTTCGAGATACGCCCCAGTCTGCCGTTCGAGTGTGATGTTGATGATCACAGAGATCAGCGGCGCGTCGCCCGGAGATCGGATGAGAGCCGTGTAGCCGCGGATCACGCCCTCATGCTCGAGCTGCTGTATCCGGCGCAGACATGCGGAGGGGGAAAGGCCAACCTCGGCGGCCAGTTTGGTATTGCTGCGGCGAGCATTGAGCCGCAGCAGCCTGATGATATTGCGATCGATCGCGTCGGGGCCTGCCACGACATTTCCTCCGATGGTTCGCCGATATGCAGTCACAGGATCCGTATCCGCGGACCGCTGTGCGAGCGACTGGAATACTCCGCGGACTCCCGAGATCGATAGTTGCGCAAGTGCGCACTATTATCTGAACTAATGAATCCATACGCAATAATCTAGTACATATCGGCATGATATTGCTTGTTCATTGCCCTACCATCAAAGCATGGCGGGGCACGAGATATGGACGATCAGAACCCAAAGACTGAGCGCGACGAGAGTGCGTCCGGCTATCTGACGATTGATCTCGGAAATCTGCGCCTGAACTACCTCACGCTGCGCGAGCGCGCGGCGCCCGCGCGCGCTGCGGCCGTGGTCAAGGCAGATGCGTACGGCCTCGGCGCGGAGCGCGTCGCGCCGATCCTCTACGAAGCTGGTTGTCGAGACTTCTTTGTCGCGCACTTGCGCGAGGCTCTCGCGCTAAGGCCGAAGCTCTCCCAAGAGGCGCGGATATTCGTTCTCAATGGCCTGCAGCCTGGGGCCGAAGCCATTGCCGCCGAAGCTGGCGCTGTTCCCGTGCTCAATTCCCTCGAGCAGGTCAGGAACTGGGCTGCTCACGCGAAGGCTGCGCACCTCAAGCTTCCTGCTGTTCTCCAGTTCGACACCGGCATGTCGCGCCTCGGTCTGTCGGAACTCGAGATCACGCAGCTTCTGGCAGACCGCTCCCTGCTGCGCGACGTCGAAGTTCTGTTCGTGATGAGTCACCTAGCGTCAGCGGACGAGCCTGAGAGCGATCAGAATGCCGCGCAGCTTGATCGCATGATGAGCTTGTCGAGCGCTTTTCCCGAGTCACGCCTGTGCTTTGCCAACTCGGGCGGCGTCTTTCTTGGCAGTGCGTTCCATGGCGCACTTGTACGGCCAGGCATTGCGCTCTACGGCGGCGCCCCAACTTGTACGCACCCCAACCCAATGCAGCCCGTCGTCCGTCTGGACGTTGCCGTCATTCAGACGCGAGTCGTTCCAGCAGGAACTCGTGTCGGATATGGAGGTAGCTTTACCGCTTCGCGTGACATGTCTCTGGCAACGATGGCTGCCGGCTATGCCGATGGATTACCCCGCAGCCTCAGTGATCGAGGCGCGGCGTACTACGCCGGGACCCGCCTTCCAATAGTCGGGCGTGTATCCATGGACAGTGCGACCCTCGACGTGTCGGCGCTGCCACCCGGTTCGCTGAAACTCGGAACCCTTGTCGAGATCATCGGCCCCAATCAGTCGCTCGAGATGTTGGCCAACGACGCCGGCACGATCTCCTACGAGATTCTGACGCGGCTCGGCCGACGCTACCTTCGCAACTATGTCGGCACAGTCAGTCACGACTGTGATCCCACGAGGTCATCATGAGAATCTGCATTCTGGGCGCCGGCGTCATCGGGACCACATCCGCCTATTATCTCGCCAAGGCAGGGCACGAGGTGATCGTCGTCGACCGCCAGACTGCGGCCGCACAAGAGACCAGCTTCGCCAACGCCGGCGAAATTTCGCCGGGATATTCGTCGCCCTGGGCCGCACCCGGCGTCCCCCTCAAAGCACTCAAGTGGCTCTTCATGGAGCACGCGCCGCTCATAATCCGGCCCATGGCCGACGTGGCCACCTGGCGCTGGCTTCTGTCCATGCTCAGAAATTGCACGTCTGCGCGGTATGCGGTGAACAAAGGCCGAATGGTGCGCCTCGCTGAGTACAGTCGTTTGTGCCTGATTGACCTGCGTGCGGAAACCGGAATTGCTTACGACCATCGAACTCAGGGCACGCTCCAGGTCTTTCGTACGCAGCAGCAGCTCGACAGCATTGGCAAAGACATTGAGGTTCTGCGCTCCGACGGAGTGCCGTTCGAAGTGCTGGATGTCGGGGGCTGCATTGCTGCAGAACCAGGGCTGGCCAGCTCCCGCGACAAGATCGTAGGCGGGTTGCGCCTGCCCAATGACGAAACTGGCGACTGCTTCAAATTCACGTCGGCCCTACATCAACGAGCTGAAGAATTGGGCGTGACGTTTCGGTTCAACACGGATGTGCACGCGCTGAGGTGTGAGAACGACCGCGTTCGTGCGGTCGAGACATCCAAAGGCGAAATCAAAGCGGATGCCTTTGTCGCGGCGATGGCGAGTTACACGCCCGCGCTACTCAAGCCGCTGCGACTGGAACTGCCAGTCTATCCGGTGAAGGGCTATTCGATCACGATTCCAATCGTCGATGAGGCGCGTGCGCCGGTTTCCACCATTATGGATGAATCCTACAAGGTCGCGATTACGCGCCTTGGTGATCGAATTCGCGTTGGCGGAATGGCCGAGGTTGCAGGGTTCAGTCATGATCTGCCGGAAGCGCGCAAGGCCACGCTGGTTCATTCGGTCGAGGATCTCTTTGGCGGAGCTGGGAATCAGAGCGAAGCAACATTCTGGTCCGGTCTGCGGCCGATGACGCCCGACGGCACTCCTGTGGTCGGTCCAAGCCCGATTGCCAATCTCTATCTCAATACCGGCCATGGCACGCTCGGCTGGACCATGGCGTGCGGATCAGGTCGCGTGCTCGCAGATATGATCTCCGGCAAACGACCAGAAATCGAGTGCGCCGATCTCGCGTTCAGCCGGTATGGCGCGCACTAAGGAAGTTTCCACGGGGCGACCGCACGCAGACGAGCCGTTGCACAGCTGCGCAGACCTCGTGACGCTGCCACTGGAGCCCGTTACGATCCCTTCTCCTTACCTGCCGCAGCAAGCATCCGCTCGCGATAGGCGACAATCCTCGCCTTCAGGCCATCGCGAGATGCTGACCGGCAAAGTGCAGCAAGCTCGGTATCCGCGCTTCCGCGATCCATGGCGCGATGCAGGCTGCCAACAGTCTCGGCATCCAATCTCTTGGCCAAAGCCGCAATGGCCTCAAGCGCGGTCGGGAGATCGGCCTCTGCCAGCACCTGCGTGGCAAAGCCATCCGACAGGGCTCGTTCAGCCTGCACGCTTTCGCCGGCCAGGAGTATCTGTCGTGCACGATCGCGTCCGATGCGCTCGGCGAGACGAGCAGTGCCGAGCACGATGCCGAACGCTGAGCCCGGAAAACTGAAGCTCGCGCCCTGGAGCGCGATCCGGTGGTCGCAAGCGGCAAATAGATCGGCTCCCGCACCGAAGACACGCCCCCGCCCGATGGCCAACGTGACGACTGGCGCGTCGAAGACCTTGCGCAGCAGCGTCTCCAGATTGACGAAGCGCAGCAAAAGATCGGCGTCACTTTCCTCGCTGAGGTTCGACAGGTCGAAACCCGTGCAGAGGTGGCGCCCAGCCCCCTCGATCACGATGAGTCGAGCCCCCCCGGCAATGGCCTCGTCGAAAGCCGCCTCGAGCTCGCGCACCATGTCCGCGCTCAGGGCATTTCCCTTGGCAGGCCGGTTCAATGTGAGGCGTGCTACGCCGCCACTGATGCTCTGAAGGACGTTGGCTTCCGACATTTTCGGCTCTCTCTTATTGCAGCGGGCTCAGTTGACCACAGCTACCTGCGTATTTACAATATGGTCACGATTTCCAAATGTTGGAATCGCCAGGCCCGGCCCCAGCCGAGGTAATTTCGGAAGGCGCTTGCGCGCGACGGAGGGATGAAATGAGCAACATGCGGACCTTTCGCGATTTCATCCGGGACATGACGACCATCGCGGATCGCAATCTTCCAGAGTCGGCGCTGCTCGCCGAGGCCAAGCCGCTCATGGGCGACCTGCTGTCGAAGGACGATTGGCTGCCCGATATCTTCGCTCAGCCGGACGAGGCGCGTTATCAGCAATATCTGTTGCATTGCGATCCACTTGAACGCTTCTCCATCGTCAGCTTTGTCTGGGCTCCCGGACAGGAGACGCCAATCCACGATCACACGGTGTGGGGGCTCCTCGGCGTGCTGCGCGGCTCGGAGGTATCTCAGCGCTACGAGCAAGGCGACGGCGCCATGCACTCAATCGGTGGCCTTGAAACGCTCGACGCTGGGGCCATCGACATGGTCTCGCCGACCATCGGCGACATTCACAAAGTCCGCAACGGCAGCAGAAGCCGCACGTCCGTATCCATCCACCTGTATGGCGGCAACATCGGCGCGATTGACCGGCATGCCTTCACGACGGATGGCGTGACCAAGCAGTTTCGCAGCGGCTACACGCTGGACGTGCTTCCCAACATCTGGCGCGGCTGACGACGGCCTTCTGCGTTCCTGCCGAGGGGCGCGCCCAGCGGAGCTAGGCTTTTGCCGCGCCGCCTGGATAGCCCAAGGCTTTCGAGAGATCCTGCGCGAGTTCGATGACGCGCGGCGCCATGGTCCTCATGCGCGCGTTCGTCAGCCGTGTCAGCGGGCCGGAAATGCCGAGCGCCGCAACGGAACGCCCCGTCGCATCGAACACGGGTGCGGCCAAGCCCCCGACACCTTCGCGCCATTCGCCGCGGTTGACGGCATACCCGTTGCGTGCGGCTCTGCCGAGTTCAGCCTTCAGGTCAGCTAATGTGGTTATGGTCGCGTCCGTGAAGCGCGTGAACGCCGGACCGTGCTTCTCGATGAAGCCGCGCGGCTGCACCGAGAGAAGCGCCTTCCCCGTTGCAACAGCGTGGGCGGGCGCGCGGCCACCGACCATGGAATAGGCGCGAATGGGCTGCGCGCTGTCGATCTTGTCGATGTAGATAATCTCGAGGCCATCGAGGATCGAGAGGTGGATTGTCTCGCCCGTATCTTCGGCAAGCCGCGACAGATAGGGCGGCGCCAGCCGCCGCACATCGAGCTTGCTGATGCGCAGCGCGCCGAGCTCGTACATCCTCGTCGTGCAGCGATAACCACCGTGCACTTCGTCGCGCGCGACGTAGCCGGCATGTACAAGTGTCTGCAGCGTACGATACGCATTGCTGCGAGAGAGGCCGACACGCTTGGCCACATCGTCGATCGAAATCGTGTCCGCATCCACCTCCGCGAGAGCTTCCAACACTGCCAGGCCTTTCAGCAAGGTCTTGTCCACGTGCTGCCCCTGTCGCGTGTGCTGGAAATGCCGGTTCGATCGGCCGCCACAATGAGGCCTGCGGCTTGACGCGCCTAGCCCCCGTTCTTAGAATAAATGTTGGAGTACATATTCCGAATATTGAAATGCAGGGAAAGTGCCGCCCGGCTCTTGGGCGGCAAGGAGAGGTATGTTGCGCTCACTCGCAGGCGTCAGGGTTGTGGAGTTCTGCAGCGTTGCAGCTGGCCCCTTCTGCGGCATGCTGCTCGCGGACATGGGGGCCGACGTCATCAAGGTCGAGAACCCCGATGGCGGCGATACCATGCGCCAGTGGCCCCCTTTGAATGGCGGCTACAGCGAGAACTTCGCCTCGGTGAACCGGAACAAGCGCTCCGTCACGCTCGATCTCAAGGATCCGCGCGACAACAAGCGTGCCCGCGATCTCATCGCCGGCTCGCAAGTCGTGCTCGAGAACAACCGGCCGGGCGTCATGGCGCGTCTCGGCCTCGACTTTGCGACGCTGAGCAAGGCGCAGCCCGATCTCGTGTACTGCTCGATCTCCGCCTTCGGTCAGGAAGGCCCCCGCTCGCGCGAGGCCGGCTTCGATCTGACCCTGCAGGCGATGAGTGGCATCATGAGCGTAACCGGCGCCCCGGAGAGCGCGCCTGTAAAATGCGGCGTGCCGCTCTCCGATTTCGCAACCGGCCTCTATGCCGCCTTCGGCATTACCAACGCGTTGCTGAATGTGCGCTCGGGCGGCCCAGGCGTCCATATCGATGCATCGATGTTCGGCGCATCGCTGGCCATCGCGGCGTTGCAGACCAGCGAATACTTCGGAAGCGGACAGGATCCGAAGCGTCTCGGGTCGGCCCATCCACGCAACGCGCCCTATCAGGCCTTCAAGAGCAGGGATGGCTACTTCGGAATGGCCGCAGGGAACAACTCGCTCTATCGCGCCGCGTGCGAAGCTATCGGTCGGATGGATCTTTTCGAGGATCCGCGTTTTGCTTCCACGCAACTGCGGGCCAAGAACCAGGAAGCCCTCCGCGATATTCTCGAGGAGGAGTTTAAGGCTTACAGCAGCGACGAGTTGCTCGAGCGCTTCCGCAAAGCAGGCGTTCCGTGTGCGCCGATCAATACCTACTCGCAGGCGCTCGCCGATCCTCAGGTGGCGCATATGGGTTGGGTGCAGCCCCTGACACTACCGACGGGGGCCACGACAAAGACCTTCGTCTCGCCGCTCTGCTTCTCCGGCAATGGCGGGACCATCGACCGGCCCCCTCCTGCGCTCGGTGAGCACAACGAGGAGATTTTCGGCAAGGATTGAGGGCCGCTCTCGCGTCCGACCAGCCGCTAATTATCGGATGCCTATCCGGCGTCCGGCTTCGTCATGGCAATCAGACTCGTGACGTCGGAAAGCTGATGGATCTCGAGAAGCTGAAGAAAAATCCGCTCTGCCATTTGCGAACTGACAGCGCCGCTCGACGACATCATGCAGTCCGTGAACTTCGCCAGCATGTCCTCATGGCTCATCGGCAGCTCCACACCACCTCTGTTGACCGAGACCGTCCTCGAGAACCGCGAACCATCGCGCATCAAGACGGTCACACTGGCGGGGACATAGGTATTGGGATTGGAAGGATCCTCTTTGATCCGAACGCGACCGGCTAGCTCAACGATGCGGCTATCGGCGATTGCTGGTCGCTTGATCTCATCGATTCCTAGCTTGCCACGCACAAGCGTGCAGGCGAGAGAGTATTGCACGCTGAACTGAGCCGACATTTGTGTCGGGTTTTGCCCATCGTAGGGCGCACCGACGATCCGGCACGCGTGCGGGGAAAGAAACGCTTCGATCTCCGCCACATCGTCCGCGCTGACTCCATGGTCGCGCTGGATCTGCAAGACAGCTTCGATAGGCGCGTGGTTGCATTGGCAGCTGGGAAAGGGCTTGCGACCAACCTGCGATCCCAGGAACGTTCTGCCCAAGTCTTCGGTGACAACCGAGAGGTCGCCGTCCTCATACATCTTTAGAATGCCATGTGCGCCCTCCAGAGGCTCGGCAACGCCTTCGAAACCGGCGGCGGCAAGGTAGCCAGAGTGAATCCCGGCCTGGACTGCGAATGCCGCGAGCGCCTGCTTGCTGGATGAGCGCTCCGTCATCGGCTGGTACGTGCCGCCAGCGTTGAAAAGAGCCAGTCCCATGGCGTGGGCGATCTGCCTGCTGTCGCATTTCAACAGTCGTGCGGTCATCGCGGCCGCTACAATGCCCCCATAGATCGACGTAAAGAACCAAGCTTTGCGAGGCGGCGGCGAGACGAGTGACAAGCGGCAGAGAAGATCGTTCCCGTAGGCAACTGCCGCGAGCAATTCCTCGCCGGAGGATGCGACGGCCTCCCCAACCGCGATGGCGGTTGGGACGACCACTATGTCCGAATGCACCACACCGCGATGGAAAACACTGTCATAGTCCAGTGCGGCGGCGAACACGCTATTCACAAATGCGGCTTGGCGCGGTGCCACTCGCTCGCCGGTGACCCACACCGTGCTCCGGCCCACGGACTGCTCAAAGCGACAGACCTCTAGTACCGCATCGGTCCCCGGCGAACCCTTCGCGGCAAGCGCCGATCCGAGAACGTCGATGATCGACATCTTGGCTGCGGCGACCTCCTCGGTGGGAAGTCCGGAAAATCGTGCCTCGGCCATGTGCCTGGCAAGCGTGCTCGTAACAGTTTCCTGCATGACCTACCTGCAAGCACCGGGCTCGGGTGAATTGAAAGCGCGGATGGGTGGCAGCGTTCCTTCGTAGCGCTCCACCTGCACGGCCGTAACCTGCCCGCTGCATCCCTGCGCAAGCGACGACGTACCGATATCGCGCGTGAGCACATTCGGATTGCCATGAACGCACAGCAATTCGCCGCGTTGGCCGACGGTCGGATCGTACCAGGCACCCGTTGGTACACGAATGACGTCAGTCGATACGCCAGACGATATCTGCGCACACGCAAGGAACGCGCCTCGCGCATTGAAAACCCGGACGATATCTCCTTCCGCGATACCGCGGGCCGCCGCCACCTCGGGATGCATCGAGCAGACTTCACGGTCGAGACGTTTGCCGCGCCGGCTATACCCGCCGAAATCGAACTGGCTATGAAGGCGAGTCTCGGGCTGATTTGCGATTAAGTAAAGAGGGTGTTTGCTCGAAGCCGGCTCGGTCGGTGCGAGCCACGCAGGGTGCCCCGGGCAATTCGCGTATCCGAAGCTCTCGATCACTTCTGAACTGATCTGGACCTTTCCGCTGGGCGTGGGAAGCGGATACGTGGCCGGATCCTGGCGGAAGGCACGCAGCATGCCGCCGTCATCAGGCTTCTTCGGCAGTTCCAGCTGTCCTCGCGCCCAAAACTCTTCGAAGCTCGGCGCGCGGACGCCCTTCACCTCCAAACTTTGCCGAAGCTCCTTGTAAAAGTGCTCGATCCACTGGCGGGCTGTTCGCCCCTCGGTGAACTCTTCCTGTCGCCCCAGGCGCTCCGATATGGCCGCGAAGATTTCGTAGTCGTCACGCGCCTGCTCGTGCGGCTCTACCACCTTATGCATCGCAACGACCAGTGGATCCGTCGGTGTGCCGGCGATGTCTTCTCGCTCGAGTGTCATCGTAGATGGCAGCACGATGTCAGCGTGCCGCGCTGTCGCAGTCCAGGCAATCTCGTGGACGATGAACGTATCCAGGCGACTGAACGCTTCGGCAAGTCGTGCCAGATCTTGATGGTGATGGAATGGATTGCCGCCGGCCCAATAGGCCAAGCGTATATGCGGATACTTCAGACGCCGGCCGTTGTAGTCGAATTCCTCACCAGGATGCAGCAGCATGTCCGCGATGCGCGCGACGGGAATGAAGCCGTCGACGCTATTGGTTCCTTGCGGCAACGCGCCGATAGCCGCGATGTTGTCGCGCTTGCCGTAGTGCGCCAGGCTGCCGAGCGCATAGCCCAATCCACCGCCGGGCAGGCCCAGTTGTCCCAGCGCTGCCGCCAGTACAGCAGCCATCCATATGGGCTGCTCCCCGTGCTCGGAACGCTGGAGCGATAGCGCAGCCGTGACCAGCACGCGCTTGCCCGCCAGTGAACGCGCCAGATCAACAATCATACGCTCAGGCAGGCCGCAGACGGAGCTCGCCCACGCCGCGGACTTCGGTGTTGCGTCCGACGCCTCGCCGAGCAGGTATCGCTCGAACTCGTGCCATCCATGGCAGAAGCTTTCGATGAACTCGCGATCGTGAAGCCCTTCCTTGACGAGCGTGTGGACGATGCCGAGCATGAGGGCCGTATCGGTCAGCGGCTTGATGGCGAGCCAATCCGCCCGAGCTTCAGGCGGCAAGTCGTCGCGCAGTGGGCTGATGCAGACGAACCGGCAACCCCGCTCGGCGGCCCTCCGCATCGCTTCGCGTTCGATGTGATAGCTGACGCCGCCACTCGCGACCCGCGTGTTCTTGATCGCCATGCCACCGAAGGCCAGCACAACATCGGTGTGTTCGACGATCTGCTCCCAGGTCACGTTCCGTCTGGCCAGATTGTCCGCGGGGCCGAGCACATGCGGCAGTATCACCGCCGAAGCGCCTGCGCTGTACGTGTTCACCGAGCGGACGTAGCCGCCGAGAGCTTTGTTGAGAAACCGGTGGACCTGGCTCTGAGCGTGGTGGAATCGCCCCGCACTCGACCAGCCGTACGACCCACCAAAAATGGCGGAGACTCCATGATGATCCTTGACGCGCTTCAGCTCGGTCGCGATCAGATCGAGCACCACGTCCCACGACATTGGAACAAACTCATCGTGGCCCCTCGCAGCATCGCGACCAGGGCCACGCTCCAGCCAGCCCTTTCTGACCATCGGCTGGCTGACGCGGACGTCGTTGCGAATGGCGTCAGGGAGGTTGTCGATCAGCCGGTTCGGATCCGGATCGTCGGGATGAGGCTCGACCTTGAGAGCTCCATCGAACCACCCCGCGCGGAACGCGCCCCAGTGGGAGCTGTGCGACTTCAGCTCCATGCTATCTGCCGACCCCATCGCCTGCTCCTCTCAAAGCGGCAGTAACTTGGATCTCGATCAGGTAAGCGGACGCTGCGAGCTTGGCCTCGATGGGCGTACGCGTAGGCGCCCGACCGGGGACCACCCAGGCGTCCCAGAGGCGGTTGACCACGTCGAAATCCCGGAAGTCTTTGAAGAACAGGTTTGCCGAGAGAAGGCGTGACTTGTCTGTCCCACAGCGCGCCAGCATGTCATCGATCTGGGCGAGCACCTGCCTGGTTTGGTCTTCCACGGGCTTGCTTGGATCATCAGCAACCTGCCCCGCCAGATAGGCGACGCCTCCGTGGATCACAGCCTTGCTGTATCGGTGGCTGGTGTCGACATAAACGATATCGTCCATTTCGTTTGCACTCCTCGAAGTTTGCGGCCGCTATCGGGCAGAAGGCGCGACGTAGAGACAATCACAGATCGGCGGTGGCGATGTGTGCTCGCAGAGATTTGGCAAGATCCGCGATCAAGTCATCGGGATCTTCCAATCCGACATGCAGCCGCACGAGGGGGCCCTTCACCCTGCTCTCGCGGCCGCGGCGGTAATGGCAAGGAATTGCCAAGCTCTCGAACCCGCCCCAACTGACGCCGATCCCGAAGAGCTCCAGATCGTTTACGAAGGCCTCGACCTGCTGCACTGTCGTGGAGGTGGCAAACTCCACGGCGAACAGGCCCGACGCTCCGGAGAAATCCCGCTTCCAGAGAGCGTGATCGGGACTGCTTTCAAGGGCAGGGTAATGAACCGCATGAACTTCGGGGCACGTTTCAAGCCACTGTGCAATCTTCAAAGCGCTGCGAAAGTGGCGATCGAGCCGCACGCCGAGTGTGCGCAATCCGCGCAACGCGAGATAGCAGTCGTCCGGACTGACGGCATTTCCGTAAGCTGCAGCCGCGCGCTGCAGCATCGGCCAGCACCGCTCGTTGGCAACCGCCGCGCCCAGCATCGCATCAGAGTGGCCGACCAGGTACTTCGAGGCCGACTGGATCGTGATGTCGATGCCGAGTTCCAACGGCCGGAAGAAGTACGGTGTCGCCCACGTGTTGTCGATTACCGTGACGATGCCTCGAGATGCAGCAAGATTGGCGATCTCCCGTACATTCTGCAGCTCGAACGTCATCGTCCCCGGCGACTCGCAGAATATGACCTTGGTCTCCGCCCGGATTGCAGAGATCATGTCGTCGCGATCGCATGGATTGTAGAACGTCGTTGAAACGCCGAGCCGGGCGAGCTCCCTTTCGCAAAAATCACGAACCGGCCCATAGACACTATCGACCATCAGCAGATGGCTGTGCGGTGCCAGAAAAGCCCCGAGCACTCTGGTGATGGCAGCAAGGCCCGAAGGGAACAGCATCGCGCCGTGCCCGCGGTCCAGCGTGCAACATGCGGATTGGAGCAGCTTGACGGTCTGCGTACCAAAGCGCCCATAGTACAGGTTGCCCTGCTTGTCGCGCTGCGCCTCTTCAAGGGCGGCGACCGTCGGGAACAGAAACGTCGACGCCCGGCAAACCGGTGCGTTGACCAGCCCGGAGAACTGCTCGCGGTCGCGACCGAGGTGGATGAGAGCGGTGTCGGTTTTCATTTCCAGTGCGCCATTGTTTGAGCGTTCAAAGAATGCTCTGGAGGAAGGTTCGCGTTCGGGGATCCTTGGGGGCGGCGAAGAATTCCTTCGGCGGCCCGCTTTCTACGATGCGCCCCGCATCCGTAAAGTAGACGCGATCGGCCACTTCCTTCGCGAAGCCCATTTCATGCGTCACCAACAGGCAGGTCATGCCGTCGGCCGCGAGCTCGCGGATCGTCACGAGAACCTCGCCGACGGTCTCGGGATCGAGCGCGGCTGTTACCTCGTCGAACAACATCACCTGCGGGCTCATGGCGAGACTGCGGGCAATGGCAACGCGCTGCTGCTGTCCGCCGGAAAGCTCTCCGGGATACGCGTTCTCTTTTCCGGCAAGTCGCACTTTGCGGATTAGCGCCCTCGCCGTTTCCTCCACTTCTGACCGCTTCTGGCGCAGCACATGGATGGGCGCCATCATCACGTTCTGCAGAACCGTCCGATGTGGGAACAGGTTGTATTGCTGGAACACCATGCCAACCGTTCGACGCAGCGCCAGCTTGTCGATGTCGGGCGCATGGACGGCAAACTTGTCGATGTAGATCTCGCCGGAATTCACTTCGACCAGGCCGTTGAAGCAGCGCAGAAGAGTCGATTTCCCCGAGCCGGAAGGTCCAATGATGCAAACGACATCACCCTTCCCGACCTCGAGAGAAACGCCCTTGAGCACTTCGGTGGACCCGAAAGACTTACGAACATCTTTGCAGCGGACCAACAGCTCTGGCTTATCCTCCTCGACCTCAGTGCGCACATCCTGGCGGGCATGTTTCATGACGTTATCCTGCGACGGCGAACCGGCGCTCAAGCCGTTGAGTGAGGCGCGCGATGGGAAAGCAAAAGCTGAAGAAGAGCACGAGGATGTAGAAGTATGCCGGCATCAGCAGATCATGACGGCCATGAGATGCCAGCATATCCGTGACGGATGTCATGACCTCGCGCACGCCGACGATCGAGCACAGTGGCGTCGACACGACCACCAGCGCGTAGAGATTCATCCATCCCGGCGTCATGCGCCTGACGCACTGCGGCAGCACAATCATCCAAATGATCTGCCGGCGGCGAAAACCCAAAGAGGAAGCCGATTCCCATTGTCCGGTCGGCAGAGATTGAATGGCGCCGCGCACGATCTCGGCCATGTTGGCTGCAGCAGCAATTGCAATAGCCAGCACCGCCTTCGACCAATCCGGCAGCGGCAGGGAGAAATTCCCGATGCGCACGGAGAACGGGAGAAGCAGCATCGCGTAGAACAAGACAACCAGCCAAGGCGCGTTGCGGAAGAATTGCGTGAAGCCCCAGCACAGGCCGCGGATGGAGCGGTGCTCCGAAATGAGCCCGACGCCAACCAGCGTACCGAGAGCGGTCGCAAGGAGCATCGAAAGGATGCTGATGTAGATATTAACGAAGAAACCCTGAAGGATGGCAGGCGTCCAGGCAGTCAGAATAGCGACCACGCTGGATGCGGCATCGAGAGCGGATGTCTGCGCCGAAACTGGATGAACGCGCCACATCAGAAGCGCGATGCAGATGCCCGATAGGACAAGAGCCCGCGGCAGGCCTCGCGACGGCGTGGCGACCGACAAGGTCTTCACGGGAAGCAGAACGGCGAGCGCCTTCTCGCTCACGACCGTCATACGCCAAATCCGGGAATGCGGATCGCGCGCTCGATGCGGCCGATGAGGAAGACGAAAAGACTGACGATCACCACGTAGGAGACGAGAACGACATTCATCATTTCCGTGACGTTCAGCGCATCGGCCCAGATCTGGCTGCTCACATAAAGCGTTTCAGGAACGGCGATGGCATAGGCGACGCTGGTGGATTTGATGAGGTTGACCATGTTGTTCCCGAAAGCGGGAAAACTGATCCGGAAGGCGAGTGGCAGGACAATATGGATATACGCGCCGAGGCGCGTGTAACCGAGAGCCTCTGCAGCCTCGACGGTCGCGCGCGGCACTGCCTCGACACCCGCGCGGAAGATTTCGGCGTTGAATGCCCCTGAGTAGATTGAAAGGCAGATGACGCACCAGCTAAAGCCGCTGATCCAGGGGACCGATTGGCCGTACTGACCTTGGAATGCGATGACTGGCCCCAGCCCGAAGAAGAAGAAATAAAGCTGGACGATGGAGGGCGTGTTCCGGAAGAACTGGATATAGGCTTGTACGAGCCAGACCAACGGTCTGAACTTGGCTCCTTGAACGCCCGCAACCACAACGCCGATCACTGTGCTCGCGACGATGCAGATCGCGGCCATCTCGATCGTGACGAGGAGGCCGTTGAAGAACCGGCTTGCGTCGAACGGATCGTAGAAGATGGTGAAGTTGAGACCTGTCTTCTCGTGCAGATCCCGGAAAAAGTTCGCCACGAGATCGAGCGGGCCCATCGACGTCATCCGGAAGACAAGCGAGGCGAAGAGCCGGACTTTCCGAAGCGGAAAGGCGCGGTTTCAATCGCGTCCATGACTCGGTATCCGGTGGCTAGCGTGCCGACCAGGGGGGCGCGCAACGGATGAACCGCAATGGGTTCCACTGGCATCAGAGGAAGTGCCAGTTCGCTCGCAGGCTTGCCGGTCATGTAGTCGGCGATCTCTCGACCGAAGATAGTCGCAAGGCCGACACCCCGACCATTGCAGCCCAGAACGGCGAGGAGACGCGGCTCTATTTCGTGGATTTTCCAGCTGTGCTCGCGGTTCATGGCCATCCAGCCGCTCCACCAATAATCGAACGAGCCAGGCTCGATCTGGGGAAACAATTGCCTGATCCGGGCCATGCTCGCTTCGATATTCGGTTCGCGCTCCGGACCGAACAACGGTCCGATGCCGCTGAAATGAAGACGCCCATCCGTATGAATGCGTATGCCCGACATCATACGCCTCGTGTCGGTGAAACCCTGCCGTCCGGGGAGGATGGTTCGCTGAACATCCCGCGGCAGCGGCTTAGTCATGAACTGGTAGGCGCGAATGGCGATGATGCTCCGCCACAGGCTCGGCAAAAGCCCGGAGCTGTATCCGTTCGTGGCGACGATCCCGAAGCGGGCCCGAACCGAGCCCGTTGCGCATCGCGCCATCCAGTGGTCGCCAGACCGCTCGAGGGCGCGCACGGTCGTTCGTTCGTAAATGAGTGCGCCGGCATTCAGCGCAGCACGCGCTAGCCCGCGCACATAAGCTAGCGGGTTGAGTGTGCCACCGGCAGGATCGAGCACGCCGCCCTTGTAGAAGCCCGGCGCACAGCCCACGAGCTCGGCTGTCTCTTCAGCATCCAAAGGCCGCACTTCATAGCCAAACGATCGAAGGTCGCTGACACGCCGACGAAGTTTCTCGAGCGCTGAGGTGCTGTGCGCCGCTTGTATACCTCCGGTTCTGACAGCGGAGACATCCATGCCGTACCGGCTTACCAGTCCGAAGACCAGTTCCGGAGCCTCGCGGGAAGCGTCGATTATTCGCCGTCCGTGAACAGGGCCGAAGCTCTTGATGATCGCCGATGGTTCTTGCCTGGTCGCTGCCGGGATGTGCCCGGAATTGCGACTAGATGCGCCCCAGCCTACCTCCTTGCTCTCAAGCACGACTGCCTTGAGGCCCACCAGGGAGGCGTGCAACGCCGTCGATATTCCGGCAATGCCTCCGCCGACGATGACGACATCCGCCTCGATGTCGGTCTCCAGCATGTCACGCCACAGGGGATCGCCTGCCCCTTTTGAATAAGGCGTGAACGGCAGGCCGGAGGAATCCGAGTTGGGTGAGTGCATGTGTGCTTGATGGGAACGCTGTCGTGAGAATTCCGGTGAAAGCGTCGGCCTACTTGTACTTCGCCGACATCTCTCCGACGAAGCTAATGCTCTTGCCGGGAAACCATTGCTGTTCAAGCTTACGGATGTAACCGGTGCGATACCATTCGATCGACAGGTCAGTCAGGAGCTTGTGAAAGCGGTCCTCGCCCAGCCGCACGGCCATGGCCACTGGCTGATGCATGATCGACGGCAATGGCATTTCATAGCCATTCCACTCTGGCTCATCGAGCTTGAGAGTAAGATTGTTGTCGTCGTAGACAAAGCCGATGCAGCTGCCGTTGCGGAGCGCATTGTACGCCTCGGTCGGCGACTTCATGGCGACGATCGACGCTCCGTACTGCTCCTGGACAGGCCGGTTGAAGTAAGCGCCTTGGTTGGCGCAGATCGTCTTCCCCTTGAGATCTTCCCAGGCTTTGATGCCCGCCGCCTTGATCACGAGCAGATTAGCACCAGAGGCGTAGTAGCCAGGCTCGACAATCTGGACGATCTTCCGCCGCGCGGGCGTGTCGTTCATCGCGGCGATCAAGACATCGACGCGCCCCTGCTCGAGGAACTGAAGCTGATTTGCAGCGGACGTCGGAACGATCTCGACCTTCACGCCGAGCTTCTCGGCAACGCGGTTTGCAAGCTCGACCGAAAAGCCAATTGGCGGCCCGCCAGCATCCCGATATCCGAACGGTTTGTAGTCCGTCTTTCCACCGACGATGAGCACGCCGCGCTTCGTGATGTCGTCAATCACATCCGCTTTGGCGGCCCCGGCGATGCCGATGAGGGTGGACAACGCGAGTACGCTGACCCACCGCATCCGATGGCCTTGAGGCAACGCCATTTCATTTCTCCCGTTGTCGAAAAAACTGCCAGCGCCAGCACGTTCAATCTTACGTTTTTTTCAATCCTACGGATTGCAATAGTGCACACAACCGCATACTTTGTGTTTTTTCCCTTTAGATAAAGTCAAGTGATGACGTCAGGAATGAAGGCCATGGCATCGCTCAAAGAACGCCTGCCGCCAGCGAACAGCCTGATTGCGTTCGAAGCGGCGGCCCGCAGTGGGAGCTTCGTCGGCGCAGCCAGGGCGCTTGCCGTGACGCCGGCGGCCGTGACGCGCCATATCGACCGGATCGAAACGTCGCTAGGCGTTGATCTCTTTCAGCCCAACGGTCGCGGCCGGACGCTGACGCCAGCGGGCCATCAGCTTTTCGAGGCCGTCACGATAGGGCTCGAGCATATTGCAGGTGCGGTCACACGCATCCGACAGCAGGAACATTCGCCCGGCCTGACGATCGCCGCGCCGCTGGCCTTCGCCAGCTTGTGGCTGATGCCGCGCATCGTATCCTTCAGGCGAGCGCACCCGGAAATTTCGCTGCGCTTCATCACTGAAGACGCAGATCTTGATCCTTCCGAGGAAGGCATCAGCCTCGCTGTTCGCTATGGCAACGGCGAGTGGCCAAACCTGCGCGTGAAGCCCTTGCTGCGACCGCATGTGTTCCCGGTCTGCGCTCCTCGATATCTGGAAACGTCCAGCCGCCTGACCTCAGTCGAGGACCTGGCTGGCCACACGCTTCTCGATAGGGAGGCGGGAGTGGACAGCACTTTCAGCATCGGCTGGACCCGGTGGCTGAACTGCCTCAATAACAAGCCGCGGCGCATGCCCAACAGGATCTACTTCAGTAGCTACGAGGTCGTCATCCGCGCTGCTTTGGCAGGGCAGGGCATCGCGCTCGGCGTTGATGCCCTGGTTGAAGACCTGCTCGAGCAAAAGCTGCTTGTTTGCCCGTTCGCAGAAAAGATCCGCTGGAAAGAAGCCTACTACGTCGTGTCACCGCGGAACGAAGCCATCACCAAGCCGATGAAGCTATTTTCCGAGTGGCTGTTCAGCGAGGTGGCCGCCTCCGCGAACGTCGCAAGCAAGGACTTCTAGTTGCTTGCAGTTGGCCACGCCCCTCCTTTTCCAAAGCTCGTCGCAGGCTTCCCTGCAAGTGTGTGAGAAATGACAGACGATATCCCAAAGCCGCAACGTCTCGATTCAACGCTCTCCAAAGGGTTGCGAATTCTGGAAATGTTGACCGCCACTGAAGGCGGGCAAAGCGTCACTGAGATCGGCCGCGAGCTCGAGCTGACGAAATCCAACGCCTTCCGGCTGTTGCAGACACTTTCGGCACTCGGCTACGTGCGGCAACTCGAGAACAAGCACTATGCGGCGACGCTGAAGACGTGGCAGGTCGGCAGGCGCGCCGTCGAGAATCTCAATCTGCGCGCGTCAGCCGCGCCACAGATGCAGAAGCTGTCGCAAGAAACGGGCGACACCGTCTACCTCGCGGTCGCAGAGGGGCTCTCGGTTGTATACATCGACAAGATCGATAGTCTGCAGCCAATCCGTTCCTGGAACCCGATTGGTGGTGCTGCGCCGATCCACAGCGTCAGCACGGGAAAGGCAATCATCGCTGCCGACTACGACACATGGCGCGAGAGACTGCGCGGCAACCTGACACGGCATACCGATCGCACGCTGACGAGTCTCGCAGCGCTCGACGCCGACGTCGCGCGCATCCAAGCCTGCGGCTACGCGACAGACACCGGAGAGTTTCGGGAGCGCGTGCTCGGCTTCGGTGCAGCCATTTGTCTGCCCAACGGCGCACCCATCGGCGCGATTGGCATTTCAATGCCCGACGTGAACCTGCCATCGAACGGCGAGACGACCTACGGAGAGGTCGTCCGCAAGGCAGCAGAAGGCGTGATGGCCCAATTGGCCAGAACGTGAGACCGCTGAAGCAGCTTCAGCTCATCAACAAACGTAATTCAGTCCGAGACGACCACCGTCGACATAAACTGTCTCGCCGGTGATGTAGCTCGCCTTCGGGCTGGCAAGAAAGCCGACGATCTCGGCGACTTCACGCGGCGAACCCATTCGCTTCAGAGGCGTGCGCGACATCGCCATCTTCATCGCCTCTGGGTTTGCGTTCACGCCTGCCATCATCTCGGTGTCGATTGACCCTGGGCCCACTGCGTTGACTCGAATATTGTGCGGAGCCAGTGCGAGCGCCGCCGCCTTGGTCAACTGGCCGACGCCACCTTTCGAGGCACAGTAAGCCGCGATCGTCGGGATAGCCACGACGGCATTGATCGATGACATATTGACGATCGAGCCGGCGATGCCCTTGGCAACCATGGCACTTGCAGCACGCTGCGTGGAAAGGAACACGCCGACGAGATTGACGTCGAGAACCTTGCGGAAGTCTTTTTCCGACGTCTCCAGAAATGGCTTTGGCAGCGCGATCCCTGCGTTGTTCACGAGAACGGATACGGTCGCGAATTTCTTCTCGATCGCGTCGAACATTTTCTCGATCTGAGCGGGCTCGCTCATATCGCACACGACATGGTGCGCGTTCTGGCCAAGACGTGCACTTGCTTCGCGAACGCCATCCTCATTGACGTCGCTCAGGACGACGAACATGCCTTGCTCGGCGAGGACCTCGGCGCAAGCGTACCCGATGCCTTGAGCAGCTCCTGTCACCAGGGCTATCGTCTTCGTTGTCATTCGTTCCTCCCGTGATCGAGCGCGTAGTCAGCTTCGGCCTGGTCTTTGGTGATGTATCCCGCCGCGAGATCTTCGCGCACGCGATCGCGGTCGCGCTTCTTCGGATCGCCATAGCCGCCACCGCCCGGCAGCTGAAGCACAAGCCGCTCCCCGAACTTGACCCTCTGCCGGCCCTTGCTCTCCAGGACGGAGCCATCTGCGAGGCAAACCGAGCCTGGAGCACCGGACCAGCCACCGTCGCGCCCGCGAGCGGGGTTGTCGACCCGATCAAACATCGCGTTGAAGAAAAGGTCGTACCCCGGCAAAGGCTCGATCTCGATCACCTGTCCAAGGCCGCCGCGAAACTGTCCGGCACCGCCGGATCCCTCCCGCAACTCTTTCCGCCAGACGATGACCGGCCCAACCTGCTCCGTAGCCTCGATGCTCATCGTCTTGACGCCGGAAGGAAAGGCCGTCGCGCTAAGCCCGTCGAATGTTGGTCGCGCGCCCGTTCCGCCGGAGTTGAACATGAGAATTTCGGCTGCCCGGCCCTTGTCATCGAGTGGCCGCGCCGAGATCTGGATGTTCCACAATGCACTCGCGCCTTCAGCTGGGACCGTGCCGGGCAAGGCTTGATGCAAGGCACCGAGCACAGCATCGGGCACCAGATGGCCGAGTACATGGCGCGTCGACACCGGCGCGGGGCGTCGCGCCGACAGTATGCAGCCTTCGGGCGCAGTAATCTCGAACGGCTCCAGGGAGCCGGTATTGTTGGGCACATCCGGTGCGATCGCGCATTTCAGGGCATAACACGCGTAGGCGCGGGTATAGACCTCAGGCACGTTGACACCAAAGCGGCTCATGCCGCTCGTTCCTGCGAAATCGACGCCGACTGCGTCGCCATCGATCGTGAGCGCAACGACGATGTCCACGGGGCTGTCATAGCCATCGACGCGCATGGTGCTGCGATAAACGCCATCGGGCACGCGTGCGATGGCCTCGCGCGTCGCGCGCCGGCTGTTATCGATGATGTACTCCGACAGCGCTTCGATATCCGCTGTAGCAAACTCTGCCATCATCTCTTGAAGGCGGCGGTCTCCCGCAGCGTTACAGGCGGCGAGCGAATACAGATCCCCGACCACCAAATCCGGCACGCGGACATTGTTCCTGATGATCTTGATCAAGACATCGTCGACGATGCCGCGATCGAAGAACTTCATGATCGGGATAAGCAGGCCTTCCTCGTAGACATCATTTCCGTCCGGACCGAAGCCGCGGCCCCCGATATCCACGACGTGCGCGGTGCAGGCAAAGAATCCGATCAGCCGGCCCGCCCGGAACGACGGAGACACAACCGTGAAGTCATGAAGATGACCTGTACCGAGCCAGGGATCGTTGGTGATGAAGACATCGCCTTCGAAAATATTGTCGCGTCCGATCTCGCGTATGAAATGGCCAACGCTCTCAGCCATGGCATTGACATGACCCGGCGTCCCCGTCACCGCCTGCGCGATCATGCGGCCGGAAACATCGAAGAGACCTGCGGAGAGGTCGCCTGCTTCCCGCACCGATGTCGAGAACGCGGTTCGAATGAGCGTCGTGGCCTGCTCCTCGACAACGGCGATCAGCCGGCTCCACATGATCTGATAGTCGATTGCCGTCGGGCTCATGACAATCTTCCTTTCCTGATCACCCAGAGGCTGCCGTCGACCTGCGCGACCGCCGTGAATGCGCTAGTGATGACCGTCGATGTTTCATTCTCGGTGATAACAGCCGGACCCTCGACCGTCGCTCCGGGACGCATGTCGTCACGCTGCACCTCTCTGGCGTCGACCATCCGCCTGAGAGCGGCGTCGTAGAACCGCCGAGGCTTACTGGTGATCGAAGCGGCAGAAGGCAGGAGGCGCTGAAGCTCCGGCGCCTTTCGAAGCGTGGACGAGACCAGCACCGACCAATTCGTGACCTCTATGCCTGGCCCTTCGATGGGGCGGCCGAAGAGCAGCGCATAGCTTTCCTCAAATGCCGCCCTCAGTTCATCGCGATCGACGGCGTCGCCAATCTTGCCCCCCAGCGAGACAGGAATTTCCCATCCCTGGCCGGCATAGCGCATGAAGGCTCGGCGGCTCACCGTCACGTCGATCTCGCCGGCACAGTCGACGACGAAAGAACGGACCTCGTCCTCCAGACTTGCGAGAAGCCGACGCACAACCTCGTCATCCATGGCATCCAGGCGCTGAAACAGCCCTCTGCTCGCTTCGTAGCTGAATGGAGCTCGCAGGAAGCCGATCGCGGAGCCGACGCCTGCGCCAGGCGGGATCAAGAGTTGCTCGAGGCCGAGCTTCTCACACTGTCGGCAGGCGTGCAGAGGCGCGCCGCCGCCAAAAGCGATCATGGTGAAGGACTGTACGTCCCGTCCGTTCTCGATGGTATGAGCGCGGGCCGCGTTGGCCATATTCTCATCGACCATCTCGGTCACGCCAACGGCCGCTTCGAGCGGAGTGGCCACCGCGGAGCCGCACAGATGCGCTTTCATCGCAGTGCTCGCATTCGAGACCGACAGGACGATCTCGCCGCCGGCAAAAGCTTCGGGATCAAGCCGCCCGAGCAGCAGGTTCGCATCCGTGACCGTCGGCTCGACGCCGCCGCGCTGATAGCAGGCAGGGCCAGGCTCGGAAGCAGCCGACCTCGGTCCGACGCAGATCCTCCCCATGGCGTCGATGGACGCGATCGATCCGCCGCCGGCGCCGATTTCCACCATCTCGACGACAGGTGTCGAGACCGGCATTCCCGATCCCTTCTTGAAACGATACGTACGGGCCACCTCGAAGACGTTCGCCGTCTTGGGCGCGCCATTCTCGATCAAGCAGATCTTGGCCGTGGTCCCCCCCATATCGAATGAGAGCACCTTGTTCAGTCCGTGCGCGCGCGCGTAGTCGGCCGCGAATATCGCGCCGCCGGCCGGCCCTGACTCGAGCAGACGGACAGGTTGCTCCGCGGCATTCGCCACGCTGATCAGCCCTCCGCCCGAATGCATCATGTAGACCGGCGCTTTGATGCCGCTCTCGCCGAGACAACGAACAAGACGGTTCAAGTAGCCGGCGACCTGCGGCTGCACGTAGGCGTTGGCGATGACGGTGCTGAACCGCTCGAACTCCCGGACCTGCGGCGAGACAACGGAGGAAAGTGAGATCGCAATATGCGGGCAGGCCTTCTTCAGCGCTTCCTGCATCTGTCTTTCGTGGGCGCCATTGGCATAGGCGTGAATGAAACCGATCGCGACAGCCTCGTACCGCCCATGGCGAACGGCTTCGACGACCCGCTCGATATCCTGCTGCGCGATCGGGCGAAGAACGGCCCCGCTCGCCGCAATGCGCTCTCGGACGGTGAAACGGTCCTGTCGCGCAACGAGCGGCAGCGGCAGAGTGATGTTGAGATCGTATTGCTCGAACCGATTTTCCGAACGCATTTCAATGACGTCTCGGAACCCATCGGTCGTGATGAACGCCAGGCGAGCGCCGCGCCTCTCGATCAGGGCGTTTGTTACCAGCGTCGTGCCGTGGATGACCTGGTCAATCCGCGCCAAGGGAACACCGGCCTTGCGCGCTGCCTTCTCGAGCGCGTCGAGAATGGCCCGCTCGGGCTCTTTGTAGTTCGTGAGAACCTTCGCGGTGGCAACTCCACCAGCATGTTCGAGCGCTACATCGGTAAAGGTCCCACCGATGTCGACTCCCGCCCTGACCTGCAACGTCATTTCTTGAGTCTCCACGTCCGACGGGCACGTCGCGCCAGCCGGAGCTGACATCTCCCGCCGCATCCCCGCGAACGATCGCTGCTTGCGCCGTCACTTGATCGGCGCGTGGGGTGCCTTGCCGCGGGCATTGTTTCGAGCAAAAATCATATCGTGTCAATATTCGCTACTATTATTCCACATACCAGCACAACATGATGGTCAGCACACCACTTGGCGCCGGACGCTCGCCCCACATGCGCGCAATTTGCTGAAGAATAGTGCGGAGCGGCATCTTGACACCTTTAGTGTCACTCAATAGCATTCTTATTAATGGCACAATTGTGCCGATATATGAAACATACTGCGATGACTGGGGGACGCTTGAAAGCACGAACACGCCCAACAGACGTCTCCGGGGGGCCGCTGAATCACGGGCTCGGACGCTTTAAGATGCATCCGTCTGCTGGGCTGGACTGCGGCTCAGCTCCCCTAGCAGCAGTCGTGATTGCGGGTCAGGGCAGCGCTTGAGCTGAAGGTCGTCTGTCATGGGTTATGACTGGGACTTCCACTTCATCTTGCGCTACTTGCCCGACATATTGTCGGGGGCGCTCAACACCCTGAAGCTGCTTGGATCCGCGCTCGCCATTGCCGTTCCGCTGGGCGTCGTGCTCGGCATCCTGCGGCAACAGAAAGTCCCCGTGCTGGGATGGCTGGCCGTCCTGTACATCGACTTCTTCCGGTCGTCCGTGGCGCTCGTACTGATCTACTGGTGTTACTTCGCACTCCCCATCGTGGTCGGCGTCGCCATCAGCACCTACCTTGCCGTGACCTTGGCACTGGGCCTCCAGGCCGCTGCCTTCATGGCGGAGATCGTCCGCGGCGGCATCAACTCCATCGATCGCGGTCAATGGGAGGCAGCCCGGGCGCTCGGCATGCGCAAACTGACAACCATGCAGTACGTCATTCTGCCCCAAGCCTATCGGCGCATGCTCCCGATCTTTTTTCTCCTCGTCGTCGAAGTCATCAAAAATACGGCATTGGCCGGCGTCGTGACGTACGAGGATCTATTCTACGTCTCGTTCAACATTTCCTCCGAGACCTATCGGTTTTTCGAAACCTTCACGATCATTGGCCTCATCTATTTCGTCCTCATTTTCGGTGCCAGCAAGCTCGCCGGTTTTCTAGAGCGCAGGCTGGCTGGTCGGTAAGAGATGAGATCGAGGGCGCGATGAAATACCAATGGGAGTTCGACTTTCTTTGGAACAGCAGGTGGCTCCTCCTGCTCGGGCTGACCAACACCCTCAAGCTCGCAGTGGTCTCCCTGGCTGCGGGCCTCATGATCGGACTGATTACGGGGATCGGCCGGGTTTCCACGTCCCGCTTCGTCAGAGGAATTGCCGGCGCCTATACCGAGTTCTTCCGCAACATACCGGCGATCGTATTGATCTTCTGGTTCTACTACGCGATCCCTGTCTTCACCGGCTGGCAAGCCACGGCATGGATGACTTCGATCGTCGCGCTCTCTCTGTACACCGGCGCGTACTGTGGCGAAATCTATCGGGCCGGCATCGAGTCCGTCGAGAAAGGTCAATGGGAAGCCGCCCGTGCACTTGGCTTCGATCGCGCGAAGCAGTTCCGCTACATCATTGTGCCGCAGGCCATCGCCCGAATGGTTCCGGCATTCACGAATAGGTCCATCGAGCTCGTCAAGACCACGACGCTCGCGTCCTCCATCTCGCTGGCAGAGACGCTCTACACCGCAAAACTGCTGGCGGAAGACCAGTTGCGGCCGCTCGAGGCCTACACTGCCGCCGCACTCATATTCACCAGCATAATCCTGCCGCTCAGCTATCTCGCATTCCGACTTGAGCGCAGGATGCGTATCTCCGGAGGACACGCGGAATGACTGAGGTTGTCCGGCTGGAGGGGCTGACAAAGGCCTTCGGCGATCACACAGTCCTCAAAGGCATCGACCTCTCGGTGGCCCAAGGCGAGACAGTGTGCCTTGTCGGAGCGAGCGGCTCGGGAAAGAGCACGCTGCTCCGCTGCATCAACCTGCTGGAATATCCGACAAGCGGCCGCGTCTTCCTGAACGGAGAACTCGTCGGCTCGCAGAAATCAGGCAGAGGCGGACAAGAGCGTATCGTGTATCACGAGCGCGCCCTGAACCGCGTGCGCGAGCGCGTCGGCATGGTGTTCCAACACTTCAATCTCTTTCCCCATCTCACCGCTGAGCAGAACGTGATGCTCGCACCCTTGAAGGTGAAGCGGATGAGCGAGCAGGCGGCGCGGGAGGTCGCGGCTGAAAAGCTCGAGCGCGTCGGGCTCGCCGACAAGCGACAGCACTACCCCTCGCAACTGTCAGGCGGTCAACAGCAGCGCGTCGCTATCGCCCGCGCGCTCGCAATGGCGCCGGCTGTCATGCTCTTCGACGAGGCGACGTCCGCCCTCGATCCCGAGCTTGTCGGCGAGGTTCTGAACGTCATGAGAGACCTCGCCGCCGAGGGCGTCACGATGGTCGTCGTCACACACGAGCTCGGCTTTGCCTACAACGTCGCTCATCGCGTCATGTTCCTGCATGACGGCACGATCCATGAGCAGGGATCCCCAGAAGAGGTTCTGCTGCGCCCGAAGAAGCAGCGGACGATGGAGTTTCTCCGTAGCGTCACGACCTTCCGGCTGCCGCAAGTTGGCCAGGAGTGACCCGCTGTGTGCGATGCGCCGCGCGCTCAGCCAGAACGCAACTTATTCTCATCGTCCGGCGCATCGGCGGGCGGTGGAATTGACAAGCTCTGAAACGTCCGAAAACAGGAGACCCGTGATGCGTGAAATACTGAGACTGCTAAAGACAACAGTTGCTTTGGTGATTGGCTTGCTGATGGTCAACGCCACGGCTGCAAATGCTCAAACCCAGTCTACCTGGGAGCGGATTCAGGAAACGAAAGTCATCCGTCTGGCGGGCACCAATTCGGAGTTCTGGGCCTTCAAGGATACGACCAGCAGCGACGCTCCCGGAGGCGTCAAAATCGGAGGCGTTGTTTGGCGCGGCCTCGGGCCGGTCATCGCAACCCAGCTTGCCGAAGCCCTCGGCGCGAAGCTGGAAATCGTAGAAACGACCTGGGCGAATGCGGTCCCGGGCCTCCAGGCCGGACAGTTCGATCTGATCTTCGGCCTGGATGGCACGCCACCCCGCGCTGCGGTTATCGACTTCGTGCCGCAGGGGCTGTTCTGGTACGGCACCGCACTTGCCGCTGCGCCGAACGTTGACATCAGCAGCTGGGAAGCAATCAACAAACAGAAGCTCGCTGTCGCCGTTCCCGCAGGCACCTCGATGGAGTACGAGATCGCGCGAATTGCTCCTGACGTTAAGCTCAGCAAGTTCCAGGGCTTCAACGACATGATCGCGGCGTTCCAGACTGGTCGTGTGCAGGCTCTCGCGAGCTCGCTGACATCGGTAACGCTGATCGCGGCGCGCATCCCGAACAGTCAGGTGAAAATGCCCGAGCCAGCCGTGCTCTACCCCGCGGGCACAGGCATCCGCAAGGAAACGGATCCGCGTTGGAACCACTTTCTGCAGACAACCCTGCTCTATATGGTAACGCGCGGGCAGGTGCAGAAGGCGATCGATGATGTCTATCGCTTCAGGGGCGTCGACATCTCCAAGGTTCAGGCGGTTGTCACGCGTTGAATAGAGCGGGACGTGACTTGACGAAAGTCGCGTCCCTTTCTTTCCATACTGAATGCGAGCAGGTTGCCCATGCGCGTGGACCCGATGGATGATCCCAAGCAGATCGCGGAGTCCTATTGGACGTTCACGGCGCCGCCCTTGCCCGACATCGACGACTTCGGCGGATCAGAGCGTGCAGATGTTGCGGTCATCGGTGCCGGGTACACCGGACTGTCCACGGCGCTGCATCTTGCCGAGCGCGGCGTAGACGTCCTCGTCGTCGATGCGAACGAACCTGGATGGGGGGCGTCGGGCCGCAACCATGGGCAGGTCGTTGCGGCCCTCAAGCACGAGCCGCATGAAATCGAAGCGAAGTTCGGCCGCGAGCGCGGGCAAAGGCTGATCGACGCGATCGGCGCCGCGCCGGACATGGTGTTCGGCATCATCGAGCGACATCGCATCCAATGCGACGGCCGCCGATGCGGGATCATCACCGCGGCGCATTCGCCCAAGGCGCTGTCCAACCTCCACAAGAGAACCGACACATGGCGATCGCGCGGGGTGCCGCTCGAGATGCTATCCCAGGAGGAAATGGCCCAGCGATCGGGGACCGCTTACTACCTGGGCGGCAGCCGCGATCCGCGCGGCGGAGCCATCAATCCGCTGGGCTACGCGCGTGGACTCGCGAAAGCAGTGATCGACAAGGGCGGGCGCGTGCGCAAGAACGCGTACGTCAAGCGCGTCCAGAAATCCGGCGCTCAATATTCGCTTGAACTCTCGAACGGCACCATCACGGCGGAAAAGGTCGTGATCGCCACCAACGCCTACACGGGAGATTTTTGGCCGGGATTGAAAAAGACCTTCATCCCGATCCGAACGTCACAGTTGGTGAGCGAGCCGCTGGAGCCGAGCTTGATCTCTCGCATCCTTCCGGGTGGCGAGACGATGTCGGATCTTAGAAGGCTGATGCTGGGCGTCAGAGTCCATGCAGACAATCGCCTTCATCTCGGCGGCGGTGGCGGAACTTCGGGCGCCTATCGCAAAAGCCAATACGAGAACATGAAGAAACTAGGCCGCCAGGTCTTTCCCTTCCTCGGCGAGCTGAAGTGGGGCTTTCGCTGGTCCGGCTTCATGTGCATGACCCCCGATTTCTACCCTCGCCTCTTCGAACTGGGCCCGGGCATCGCAGCAGCGCTTGGTTACAGCGGTCGGGGCATCGGCACGGCGACCCTATTGGGGCATGAGCTCGCCAAGTGGGCGAGCGGCGAGACCTTGATCAGCGACCTTGCGATGCCGGTGTCGAGCTACAAGGAGATTCCGTACTATCCGATCAAGGAAATACTCGTCGAAGCGGCGATCAGATACTATTGCGAGAGTGACCGGTTGGTGCACGCCCTTAATCACCGCCCTGTAGGTGCGAGCCGATAACGCACCTGTTCTTCGCTGTGCCGAATGCCTAGCGCACCGACCACAAAGGACGGCGTTCGCACTCCGCGCTTGCCAAGAGAAAGCGAGCACACTTGGCCCATCATCACGGAACTCGGCGCCAAGCTTCCGGGCGATGAGGGCTGAGCTGGTCGAGGCCGGCATATATCCGCTGCTTTCCGCAAGCTGAACGGATATCGCCCACTCTGCACAGTCAAACGACCGCTGCACGAGGCGGCGCCCCGGTCGGTGCCCCTGCGCGGTCCGCTCAAGCTAACCAAGCTTGAGCACAGTGTGCACCACGGCAGCCGAGGCAAACAAACAAAATCGGCGACGCTCTTGCGTCGCCGACCAAGTTGGAAGCAGAAGGCTCGCGCCGCGCCGCTAATCACGCGGCGCCATCATTCGAAATCGACTAGAGCGGCTGCTTGGAGAAGTCGAAGCGAGGAGGCAGCATCTTGACCATCTCCTCCTTCGTCACCTTCTTCTTGACGTGGAGCTCATCGTTTTCGATGCGGCTGATGTAGCAGTCTATCATTCCGCTGTGGTCTTCCTTGCGAAGCGTCTTGGCGCCTTGCGCGAACCCGATCGAGTTCGCCATCTGCATGCCCTCTAACGCTTCGATCACGCCCTTATCGTCGCTCTTCTGCTTCCAGCCGCTCGTCTCGATCGCCTGCTTGATCGCAAACAGGTTCTCCCAGCTCTGCCAGGAGTGGCTCTTGGCATTGACCTTGTCGCTGCCGATTTCGCGCGCGTGCACGTCGTCGGTACCGATGAGGGCGTTGTACTGCTTGTGGAACTCGTCGTCCTTGTACTTCAACATGCGCGGGAAGTTCTCGACGATGTAGACGCCTTCCGCCGCGCCCTTCAGATCGGCGGGCGCAATGGCTTCGATCGTGCCAGAGACCGAATACATGCGCATCGTCTTCTCAAGACCCATAGATTTAGCCTGCGTGTAGAAGGCGATCGAAAGAGCACCGAAGAACACGGAAAAGAGAACCTGCGTGTCCTGCGGAATGCGTGCGAGGTAGGGCACGAGATCCTTCGCATCGAGCGGCACGTAGATCGGGTCATAGACCTTGCCGCCAAGCTTCTCGATGACCGCCTTGTGTTCCTTGTAGTGGCTGTGCCCCCAGGCGTAGTCGGGCGAAATGATCGTCCAGGTCTTGCCGAGATTCTCATAGGCCCAGGGAGCACCCGCAGCGGCGAGACCGTACGTATCGGTGCCGGTGCGGAAGCTGTAACGCGTCCCCTTGTCGCCGGTCGCCTCTGTCGCTTCACCGGTCGAGAAGTACACGGTCTTCATCTCGGTCGCGACCGGGATCGACGCCAGCATGACACCCGAGTGAACGGAGCCCGCGATGAAAGATGCGCGGTTGCGCTGGATGAGCGCGCGGAGCTTTCGAGCGCCGGCCGCCGGATTGGACTCGGTGTCTTCCGTGACGAGTTCAAGCTTTCGGCCCGCAATACCCCCGCTCTCGTTGATCTGCTTCGCCGCTGCAAGGGCCGCCTTGTTATGCCAGTAGCCCCATGAAGCGAAGCCGCCCGTCAGCTCGCAGTGGTGACCGATCACGATCGGCCCGCTCGCCTGCGCGAATGCCGACATGCCACTGGCCAGGCTGACATAGGCGCCGCTCGCGGCAGCACCACCGCCAAGCGCCAATTCGAGAAAGCTGCGGCGCGTGATGCCGCTTCGCTCCGACGCACTCTTGGACCTCTTCGGGAGGGACACTTTGGGGGGACGCTTGGCCATGACTGAAGCTCCTTCCTGATGAGACTAGAGTGAAACGCCGAGGTAGCGGTGGACGGTCGTGGGATCGGCACGCAATGCATCGGGCGTAGCCTCGTGCACGATCGTCCCGCGCTCCATGAGATAGACGCGGCTCGCGAGACGAAGCGCTGTGCGCAGATTCTGCTCGACCAAAAGGACGGAAATGCCCTGCCTTGCGATCTCTGAGATCTCATGTCGAATCTGCGAGACAAGCTTCGGCATGATGCCCTCCGTCGGCTCATCGAGCATGATCAGCGACGGCTTCATGACGAGGCAGCGAGCCAGCGCGAGCATCTGCTGCTCACCACCGGAGAGCGTGCCTGCTGCCTGGGAGAGGCGCTCTTCTAGACGCGGGAAGCGCCGGAAAATGTCCGCCATTACTGCTGGATCCGGCGCGCCCGTGAGCCCGAGCGTGAGGTTCTCTTTCACCGAGAGCAGCGGAAACATGCCGCGCCCCTGCGGTACGTAGCCGATGCCGAGTGCCGCAAGCCTATGCGGCAGAACCGTATCGAGGTTCACACCATTGTAGCTCGCCGACCCGCCCGTACGCTTCAACAACCCCAGAATGGAGCGCAGTGTCGAAGTCTTACCGACGCCGTTGCGTCCCAGCAGAGCAACCGTCTCGCCCGGCTCAACGCGCAGGCTGACGCCTCGCAGAACGGGGATTTTGCCGATGGATGCCGTAACACCGTCAATCGCGAGCGCTGCCATCAGTCGGCCTCCTCCGGCGCGCCGAGATAGGCCTCCTGGACCTCGGCTGAACTCGTGATCTCGGCAGGCGTACCGCGTGCGAGCAGTGCGCCTTGCGCCATCACGATGATCTCATCGGCAATGGCGAAGACGACCTCCATATCGTGCTCGATCAACACGACGTCGATGCTCTTGGAGATCGAGCGGATCGTATCGACCGTTTGCTCGGTCTCTTGTGGCCCCATTCCGCACACCGGCTCATCGAGGAGCAGCAGCTTCGGCTCGTTGGCGAGGGCGAGCGCAATCTCGAGCAGCGCGATATCTCCGTACGAAAGCGACGAGGCGCGCGCGTTGAGATGCCTTTTCAGACCGACCTGCTCCACGAGTTGTGCGACGCGTCGGCTGATCGCGCCATAGGACGCTGCTGAGCGGAACGGTGAAGCGATACCCTCGTGCGCCATCACCGCGGCGCGCACGTTCTCCGCGACCGTGAGCCCCGAGAATACGCTCTTGATCTGCAGAGTGCGCGAGACCCCGCGGCGGACGATTTGATGGGGCTTCAGCCCGGTTATGCTCTGGCCATGCACTTCGACGCGGCCTGCATCGGGCCGGATTTCTCCGGTGATGAGATTGAACAGCGTCGTCTTGCCGGCGCCATTCGGGCCAATGATCGCGTTGAGGCGCCGGGCCGGTAAATCGAAGCTGATGTTGTCAACCGCCACAAGGCCGCCGAAGCGCCGCGTAAGGCCGTTCACGCTGAGTGCGACGCTGTCGCTGCCGCGATTGAGCACGTCAGCCTCCCCTCGTAGCATCTGCGACCGGCTTGGCTGGTGGGTGATCGTCAGTGGGCGCTGTGCCACCGGCGTCTCCCGATCCCTTGCTCTTGGTCAGCAAGTTCAACCCGTCGCTCCAGGCTCCGGCCAAGCCTCGTGGCGCGAAGATGACGACGAGCACCGTCAGCGCTCCGACGACGAACAGATAGTGCTCCCAGAAAGCCGAGATGATCTCGCGCAGGATGATGAGCAAGCCGGTGCCGAATAGGGGACCGAGTAGGCTGCCCGCACCGCCGACGATCGCCCAGACGACGGCCTCACCTGACACATGGTAGAACATGTACGACGCCGAAGCGTAACGCCCGAAGAATGCAAACAGCGCCCCCGATGCACCGGCCAGTCCGCCGGCGAGGATGAAGGCCACATAGCGCGTGAGATAGACGTTGATGCCGACGAGCGCAGCGCGCCGATCATTCTCGCGAACCGCCATGAACCGTACACCGAGCGGGCTGCGAACGATCGTACTGAAGAGCGCGTAGATGGCACCGACGACAATCAGGATCGTGTAGTACTGAACGTTCTGATCAGCGAGCGATAGCTTGTAGCCGCCGAGGCCGAAGACCTCGACCGCACTGAACGAGATGCCATCGTCACCGCCGGTGAGCGGCTTTGCGCTCATCGCCGCGAAGTAGAGGATGAGCGAGAAGACGACGGTGATGATCGCGAAGTAGTGCCACGTCAGCCGCACGGCAACGCTTCCAGCAATCGCCGCCATGATCATCGCCGCGACGATGCCAATCGCGAGACCGCCCCAGAACCCAGCACCCAAATGAATGACGGACAGCGCAGCGCCGTACATGCCGACGCCAAAGTAGAGGGCCTGTCCGAAAGACAGGAGCCCGACATATCCGAGCAGCAGATTGACGCTCGCGGCAAGGAGCGACCAGATCAAAATCTCAGCGATGATATCGATCCAGAACGAGCTTCCGAACATCGGGATGACAACTGGGACCGCGGCAAGGGCGATCATCGTCAGAAGCAGCGCAGCGCGGGAAATGATTGTCGTCGTCATCGCGTTGCCCCCGAGAACAGGCCGTGCGGGCGCACCAGCAGCGCGACGCTCATGAATCCAAGCGACACGATGCGCGCGATCGTCGGGTCGGTCACACTCGTCACCAGCCCCTCCATGACGGCAAGGAGCAGAGCGGCTGCGACCGTCCCCTGGAGATTGCCGAGTCCACCGATGATCACCGCCATGAAGCAGAACGGAAGGATGTCGACCCCGGTACGGAACTCAACGGTCGTGATGGGTGCTGCGATCGCACCGCCAAGCAGCGCCATGGATGTACCGAGACCGAACGTGATTGCGCAGATGCGCGCAACCGGAACACCGAGCGCCGTCGCAGTTTCCGGGTCATGACGCACCGCGCGGATCCAGGTACCGAGCTTGGTGCGCGTGAGAAAGACGAAGAACGCGACAAGACAAAGTGCAGAGAATGCGGCCGCAAAGATGCGGTAGACATCATAGTCGATACCAAACAGGGGGATCGTGCCCTCGATCGGCGCTGCCATGCGGCGGGGCTGCGCACCATAGGTCGCACGCACGCCTTCCTGCAGCATCATGGAGAGCCCGAACGTCGTAACGATGGTGAGCGACGCCTGCCGAATGGTCGGACGAATAACAACGCGCTCGAGAAACAGGCCCACGGCAAAGCCGATGATCGGTACGAGCGCCAGTGCGAGCCAGTAGGAGCCCGTCGAAGTCGCCAGCACGAGCGCCACTACCGTGCCCAGCATGAAGAAGTCGCCGTGCGCCACGTTGATGATGTCGAGCAATCCAAAAATAATGGAAAGGCCGAGTGCGATGAGCGCAATGATCAGCCCCCAAACTAGGCCATTTACGGCTAGAGCCAGAACGAGTCCGGTCACGGAGCCCCCAGTATCGCTTCATGCGTGTCAGCCCGCACATGCGCGCGAACCGCGGGACAGGAAGTCGCCCCGACGCTCTATGGTCAACACAAATTGACACTTTATGCAACTCACTGCTTTGCTTATATTGATGGCCGTATGCACATTTTTTCAGCCCGCTTGCCACCTGAGTGTCAATCCATATCGACAAACGTTTTCATTTGATGGCAATGTACGGCACCAGACGTCGGCGGCCGCGGAAGGGACCAGATGACGATCGAGCGCGTCCTAACGGATATCGGCCTGCACGAGACTGAGGTGCGCTTCTATCTGGCGGCGCTCGAGCTTGGCCAGGCGCCCATGCGGGACATCGCGCGCAAGGCCGGCATTAGCCGCACCAATGCCTATGACGTCTTTTCGCGCCTGCTCGAACAGCGGCTCGTGAACGAGATTCCACAGGCAAGCGACCGATCGATGTGGATCATGGCAGAGTCGCCGGCGCGCGTACTCGAGATCGTCGAGGAACGACGCAAGAGGCTCGAGACGGTGCTGCCGGAGCTCATGTCGCTGCACAATCGCACACCCGAGAAACCGAAGGTCCGCTATTTTCAGGGATCCGATGGCATCAAGGCCGTTCTGAACGAGACAATCACCTGCCGCAGCAAGATGCTGCTCGGCATCCTCTCGATGAGCGACCTGTATGAAGTCCCGGGCCGCGCATGGATGGATGACAACGTCCGGCGGCGCATCGAGGCCGGCGTCACGCTGCGCGTCTTGCGATCGGCGACCAGGGATCTGCATAAATTCTGGTCCGACAACCCGGCAGAATTGCGCATCCTGCGTTATGCGCCCGAGAACTTCAGCTTCTCGATGACAACCTACATCTACGACGACACCGTCGCTCTGATCTCATCGCGCAGAGAGAATTTTGCGATGACCATTGAGAGCGCAGAGTTTGCAGCCATGCAGACCGGGCTGTTCGAAACGCTATGGGCCGCAAGCAACTCAGCGGAACCGGCAACTCGGCGTCCGCTCCGCGGCAAGGTCGTCGACCTCCACACTAAGAAGTAAGCCAACCTCATCGGAACACCGAATGCCGCAGACCTATCCCCGCTTCAAGGCCGCCGCCTGCCATATTGCTTCGGTCTTTCTCGACGCCGACGCAACGGTCGACAAGGGCATCTCCTTCATCCGAGAGGCCTCGAAAGCAGGCGCCGCGCTCGTCGCATTCCCCGAGAGTTTCATTCCGGGCTTCCCCGTCTGGGCGGCCCTTCGGGCGCCGATCGAGAACCATGACTTCTTCCGCTCACTCGCCATGCAGTCCGTGCGAAAGGACGGCCCGGAGGTGACGCGCCTTTGTGCCGCCGCGCGTGAGCACGGCGTCTATGTCTCGACCGGCATCAGCGAAGGCACGGATGCGAGCGTCGGCTGCCTCTGGAATTCCAACCTGCTGATCGGCCCGGACGGCAGCATCATCAACCACCACCGCAAACTGGTCCCGACATTCTACGAGAAGCTGATCTGGGCCAACGGCGATGCCCGCGGCTTGCGTGTTGTGCAGACCGAGATCGGCCGCCTCGGCATGCTTATCTGCGGTGAGAACACAAACCCGCTGTCGCGCTATGCCCTCATGGCGGAAGGCGAGCAGGTGCACATCTCGACCTACCCGCCGATCTGGCCAACGCGGCCGCCGAGCGACAACACCGGCTACGATTTGCGCAAGGCAATCGAGATACGCGCCGGCGCGCACTCCTTCGAGGCGAAGGTTTTCAACATCGTGTCATCGGCGCTCGCCGACGAGAAGCTCATCGCCGCTGTCGCGCGGGACGATAACAGCATCCGCGAAATCATCGAGCGCTCGCCGAAGAGCGTCTCCATGATCCTCGATCCGACAGGCTCGGTCATGAGCGAGGTCATCAGCGGCGAGGAAGGGATTGTCTACGGCGAAATCGATACGGCATTGTCGGTCGAGCCGAAGCAGTTCCATGACGTCGTTGGCTACTACAATCGCTTCGATATCTACGATGTGAAGATCGATCGATCCGCGCGCGAGCCGGCACGATACATCGAATCTCTGCTCGCCCAGCCCGCCGATGCAGAAGATCAGCGCTCAGGTCCGTCTGCAGAGAGAGGCAGAGCGCAATGAGCGCCCTCGTTCGCCATCAGCGCTGGTGAGCGAGTTCCGCTCGTACATGGATGGCGTGCCGAAGCGGCCGCCAAACTTTTGTGCGTCATAGCGGGCCAGTTCCTTGGAAGCGTACCACTCAGTCGACTTCGACAGGGAGAGACGGGTCCTTGGCCCATTCGCTCATGGACGCGTCGTAGACGGCGATGTCGGAATAGCCAAGCTGATGCAGCAGGAAGGCATCAAAGGTCGCCGCGATTCCACCGCCGCAGTACACGAGAATGCGCTTCGATTTATCGGCACCGACATTCTTGAAAGTGTCCGCCACCTGCTCGGGCGGGCGAATGACAAGGCTCTTCGGGTCCTGAAGTGCCGCCGCCGGCACGTTGACACTGCCCGGAATGCGGCCTGGACGCCCATATCGCGGGGAAGCGCCGCTGTGAAGATCAGGCGCCAGGGCGTTGATCGAGCAGACGCCCCCATTGCCGATCGCGGCCTTCATCTCCTCCTTGCCGACGAAAACCGCGGGGCGCGGGCGGGCGGTCAGTTGAGCCGGAGCATACGCGTGCAGCGCCGTCGAGACGGGGCGCCCCTCGGCAGCCCATTTGTCGAAACCGCCATCCAGGACAGCGGCGTTGTCAAAGCCGACGGCGCGCAGCATCCACCAGACGCGCGTCGCCCACTGCATGGCCTTGCGCGAGTAGAGAACGACGCGCGTACCATCACCGATGCCTTTCGCTGCAAAGCGGCGCGCCAGATCCTCGATCGGCGGCATCATGAAATTGGTCTTAGCGGCTCTGTCGGAAAGCTCTCCCTGAAGATCGGCAAAAGCAGCGCCGGGAATGTGCCCGGTGTCATAGTCCGCTCGGCCGCTCTCGACGCGGTACGGCCGTCCCGTTCCCGTTTCGTAGATGAGATAGGTCGTGCAGTCGAAAATGCGTAGTCCCGGATCGTCGAGATGCGCGGCGAGCCACTCCGTCGAGACGATCTGCTCGGGATGAAGATAGCGTGGACTGTCGTCGGCCATGGTCAGATCTCCTCGAAAAACGGTCAGTAACGTGTGCTGCAGAGGCGCAGCACTGCTGCATCCGCGCTGGCCTGGCCATTGCGCCACCAGCGGCGCGTGAGCCGTCCACGCATCCTAGCATTCTCTCTCGACGTCAGTCCGCCTCGTAGACGATCCGACCACCCGTGATGGTGGTGAGAGAGCGGGTGTCGGCAATATGCTCCTCCGGACAGGTCAGCAAGTCCTCGCTCAGGACGGCGAGGTCAGCATACTTGCCGGGCTCGATCGTGCCCTTCTCATCCTCTTCGAAGGTGAGGTAGGCGCCTTCGCGGCTCGCGGCGGCGAGAGCCTCCATTCGCGAAAGTGCCTGCGACGGCGCGATACGCTGGCCGCCCGCGGTCTTGCGCGTGACGACATGAGCGATGGGCACCATGAGCGTGGGCGGGACATTGTCGGTCGCGAGCGAGACATGGACGCCAGCGTCCATCAGGCGGCGCAATGGCAGGACATTGTCCACCTTCTCGCCGAGCTGCGCGATGAGCTGATCGCCGTTCTGCTCGATCCACCTCGCCGAGTATGTCTGCACGAGCAGTCCGAGATCACGAATACGCTTGATCTCGTCGGGCGTGAACACGCCGATGTGCTCGATCACCCAGCGTTGCTCGCCGATCGGTACGCGCTTGTTGACCTTGGTGTAGAGATCGAGAATGCGCGGGCTGAACGATCCGATGCGGATGCCGAGACGCGCAGCCTCGACCATCATCTCGACCATGATGTCCTCAGGCAGACCGGCGTCGAAATTGAAGCCGGCCCATCCGGTGTACGGACCGCAGAGCGCGCGCAGGCGGTTCTCATCGGAGCAATCGGATTCCGTGAAGAGGCCGCACATGCGCAGATATTCGTCACCCATGCCACGGCCCGACAGCCAGCGTCCCCAGTCGGCGAGCAGGTCGCGGATCGCATCTATATCGGTGGTCGACCAGGTGGGGCTGAACATCAGGACGGAGCGCACCGGAAGCGGACCCTTCGCGCGCAGATCCTGATATGCGGCGAGAACTTCGCTCGCGATGCCGTGCCCCTCGAAGACGCTCGTCGTACCGAAGGAGTTGTAGACCTCCATTGAGCGTGCAAGGCCCGCGATGCGGTCATCGAGCGTGAACCGCGGAATGACCGACATGATCGTCTTCTCGACGAGCGGCTTGTAGGTGAACTCGGTGAGCACTCCCGTCGGCTCACCCGTGGAGGGATCCTTGTCGATCTGGATGGAGGGCGCGGGCGGCATCGTGTTGCGTGTGATGCCGGCCAGCTCGAGCGCGCGCGTGTTGGCGACGGAGACGAGCGGCAGCGTATTGCGCCAGTGCCCCCAGATCGCGCGGATGTAGACGGGGTGATCCGGCGCTACGCTGTCGAGCTCCTTACGATTGGGAAAGCGGCCTTCTTTGAGGTTCTGCGGAACACCCTGGAAGAATGGCGGATCGCCGACCGGCATGGTCACGATCCATTCTCCCTTGGGAGTTGTTTTGGTCAGATCCGAAATTCTGTCGAGCACATCCGCGATGGAGCGGCAGCCGGCGAGCGAAGGGAGCTGATCCTTGAGGCCCTCGCGATCCATGTGTGCGTGACCGTCGATCAGACCAGGAACGACGAGTCGACCCTTGGCATCGATCTGCTTTGTTGCGGGACCAACGAGGGTGGCGATCTCGGCTTCCGATCCGACGGCAACAAAACGATCCCCTGAAATAGCCAGCGCTTGTGCGATCCGGCTGGCCGGATCGAGAGTCGCGATCTTGGCGTTCTTGATGACGATGTCAGCGGTGGGAGACGATCCCTGGGGCATGATCAAAGCCTCTGCTAGCCTCGGTATGACGACACGTGCGGGTTATAGCAGCGTGTGACGCGGTGAAGAATGCGATTGGGCTGCTGCTCGGTGCCAGCACGGTTTCGAACTGGCCGGGTTTTGCAACCCAGCCAGCTCCTGTCGGAGACATGTGATCGGCAGTTTCGGCGTCCCGGACTTCAGGAGGCGAACGCTCTCTGCCTTTCGGGACGCCTCAGCTCCAGCGCTACTTCGGCGCGATGTCCATCTTCTCGACAAGCGGCTTGAATGAATCGATCAGCTTCTGGATCCGCTCTCCGTACTCCTTGCGAGGCTTGGGATCGCGCAGGAACGAGGCCTTCTTCGTGTACTCGATGACATCCGGGCTTTCCATGGCCTTGAGCAGTGCGCTCTCCAGTTTGGCGAGCACTGCATCGGGCGTACCTGCCGGCGCGTGAATGCCGTTGAAGCTCTCGACGGAGAAACCCGGCACACCGGATTCGGACGCGGTCGGGAGATCGGGCAGGTAGGGTGAGCGATTGCGCGAGGTCACCGCGATCCCCTTCACCTCTCCCGACCGGATCTTCGGTGCGCTTCCTGCCAAAGTGGTAATCCCAAGATCCACCTCTTTGCCCATCACGCCGACGATACCCGTGGCCTCGCCCTTGTATGGAACATGCCGCAACGTGATGCCGGCTTCGGCTGTGAGGGCTGCCATCGCGATATGGAGCGCGCTTCCGATCCCCGACGATCCATAGGTCACGGTGCCAGGCTTCGCCTTGGCTTTGGCGATCACACCCTTAAGATCTGATACGTCCAGATCGGGGCGTCCGATGATGACCCACTCGATGGAGCCCATCTGCCCCACCGGCGTCAGATCCTTGAACATGTCGAACTTGATCTGCTTGTTCACCAGCGGAGAAACGAAGCTGCTCGTCACGGTCGTCACCAGCGTGTAGCCGTCCGCCGGCGCCTTGATCGCGGCACCGATGCCGATCGCGCCAGTCGCGCCGGGCCGCGGCTCCACAATGATCGGCTGCCCGAGGATTTTCTCCATTTCCTTTGCGACAACCCGCTGCAGGAGCGTAACCGAACTGCCCGGCTCCCACGGCGAGATGATCGTTATCGGCTTGCTCGGGTATTCCTGCGCACTGGCCGCGCCAGCGAAAGAGACCGCCAACGCAAGCCCTGCACTCGCGGCAATTTCTCTCAGACCCATGCTGTGTATTCTCCCTTATAAGCCGATGATCGGATGACCGCTGCCTCGCCTTCTGAAGATCATCTGTCGATGCCGGTCGATGCGCGCAGCTGATTTCGCGATTGCAGATGGTCCCGCAAATCAAAGTAGCGAGACAATATAATTTCATTCTAGGCTTTAGATGCGAGCGCTATGGTCGAATGACCGCAGCGGCGGCGCGCACGACTGATCGCGTGCTGCCGTGAGAACGCACGACACGGTGCATTGGAAATTCGCCTGTGGCCCCGCGCGCGGCTAAACCACTGCCTCGTCGATGATCGTCGTGCGCTCCAGATTACCCTTGCGCGCAAGGTCGTGCATGATCTCAAGGACCAGCAGCTTCATCGCCGCGACGGCATTGGTGAGGGGCCGATTAACCGAGTGAACGAGATAGACCGGGCGCTTGATGGGTGGCTTCCCGATACTCCAGTATCTCACTTGCCGCGCCTTCACTTCACAGGAAATGGAGTTCATGGAGAGAATGGAATAGCCGACGCCGGAGCGCACCAGCTCTTTGATATTGGCGTGGGAGTCGACCTCGATGATCGTGTTCAGTGTTATCCCGGCACCGGCTGCGTGACGCTCCAGCAGATCGCGGAACCCGTGGCGTCCGCCGGGAAGTATCAAGGGTAGATTGGCGATCATTTCGTAGGAGATCGTTCGATTGCCCTTGGGCAGCTCGCAACCCGGAAGCGGTTGAACGGGGCCGAAGCAGACAAGTTCCTCTTCGAGCACTTGGATCGTGACAACGCCCTTCTCGCTCAGGTCATGATAGACGACGGCGAGGTCAATGCGTGCATCGCGAATCCACTCCACCGCGAAACCGCTCATGGTTTCGGCAATACGCAGCTTGATCTTGGGAAAGCGGCTCCGCGCAGCCATGATCAACGGGACGGCGAGAACCTGACCGAACGTGCCCGGCAACCCTACGCGAACCTCGCCGACCGGCTCGTTGTCGTATCCCCTCAGCTCGTCTTCGGCGATCGCAAGCTGATCCAGGATGATCCGCGCATTGCGCAGCAGAATTTCCCCCGCCTCCGTAGGGACGACGCCTTTCGGGCTGCGGAATAGCAGAGATGTCCCGAGATCCGCTTCCATGTTGCGTACGTGCAGCGACAAGGCAGGCTGGGCGACGCGGAGGGCGGCCGCGGCCCGCGAGAAAGAGCCCTGCTCTACGATCGCAGCGAAGTAACGCAGCTGGCGGATGTCCATTCACGTTCCCTATGGGCCCATGCTTTGACATACCGTAGCGTTATAGCCCGCAAGGCACAACAGGGGGCCGTGCCGAACTTCCGGGCGCAGCGGCGATTTGCGCGGCGTACATGGGCCAGGTGGCCGGAGCCGACGTGACGCGCTCGCCAGCCCGGCAGGACAGCTCGGTCAGTCCTCGCGGAACAGCACTTTTCGCCGCTTGGCGATGCCCGGCAGGCTGACGACGATGAGCGTGAGCACCGCAATGATGAGGAGGACGGCGCTTATAGGACGCGTCACGAAGATCGAGAGATCTCCCCCCGAGATGAGGAGGGCACGGCGAAGGTTCTCCTCGAGCATCGGCCCCAGGATGAAGCCGAGCACGAAGGGCGGAAGCTCGAAGTCGAGCTTGACCAGAATATAGCCGATCAGCCCCGCGATCAGAGCCAGGTAGACGTCAAAGCTCGAATTGCTGACACTGAACACGCCAATGCAGCAGAAGACGATGATGGCGGGAAAGAGCTTGCTATAGGGGATAGTCAGAAGCCGTACCCAGATCCCGATCAACGGGAAGTTGAGGATGACAAGCATCGCATTGCCGATCCACATTGAAGCAATCAGACCCCAGAAGAGATCGGGCTGCTTTGTGAGCACTTCCGGACCGGGCGTTATGCCTTGAACCATCATGGCGCCGATCATGAGCGCCATCACCACGTTCGAGGGGATGCCAAGCGAGAGCATGGGAATGAATGACGTCTGGGCGCCGGCATTGTTCGCCGATTCCGGAGCTGCGACGCCTTCGATAGCGCCGTTCCCGAACTCGGCGGCGTTCGGCGAAACCTTCTTCTCCACATTGTAGGCGACAAAGGACGACAGCAGCGCACCACCCCCGGGCAGAATGCCGAGAAACGATCCAATAGCCGTGCCACGGATCGACGGCGTGATGATCCGCCGGAACTCGTCACGGCTCGGCATGATGCTCGTCACCTTGGAGACCAGCGTCCCCCCGTCCCCTGACCGCTCGAGATTGCGCAAAATTTCGCCGATGCCGAAGATGCCGACGGCAATCGCAACGAAATCGATGCCGTCGAGCATCTCCGTATGGCCGAAAGTGAACCGGGGCGTGGCGGTGTACATATCGGTACCGGTCAAGCCGACCAGCAGCCCGAGGCAGATCATGCCGATCGCCTTAAGGATCGATCCGGAGGCGAGCGCGATCGACGAGAACAGGCCGACCAGGAGCAGCGAGAAATACTCGGCCGCACCGAAACTCAGCGCCAATCTGGTCAACGGCGTCGCCACGATCGCAATGATGAGCGTCGCGACGGAGCCGGCAATGAACGAAGCGATCGCGGCAGCGGCGAGCGCCGGCCCGCCGCGCCCGCGCTGTGCCATGCGATAGCCGTCGATCGCGGTGACAACGGACGACGATTCTCCCGGCAAATTGATCAATATGGCCGTAGTCGATCCGCCGTACTGCGAGCCGTAGTATATGCCGGCCAGCATGATGAGCGCCTCGGTGGCCGACATCCCGAAGGTCAGGGGCAGCAGCATGGCGATCGTGGCCAAGGGCCCGAGGCCCGGAAGAATGCCCACCACCGTGCCGAGCAGCACCCCCACCAGGCAGTAGAGCAGGTTCTGCCATTGGAGGGCGACAGCGAAGCCGAGACCAAGATTGTCGATGAATTCCACGGCGACGCTCCCTGGATCCTGCGGTGCTCTCAGCCGCGAAAGAGACTTCCGAAATAGGGGATGGGAAGGCCGATCCCCGTGACGAAAATCAGCGAACACAGAACCGCAAGACACAAGGCAAGCAGAGCAGAAGGCAACGGCTTGAACCCAGGCTCCGCGCCGGAGGCCAGGAAAGCACTCGCGAACACCGCAGGGAACATCCCGAGTTGCCGCAGAAACGTGGCGAACAGGAGGATCGATAGCGACAGCATGATCATGGCACGCCAAGGAACGGTGCCGAACTCGCTGGCTTCCGATCCGAAAAGGCTACTGGCGCAGACGATGAGGCCGATGACGATGAGAATTCCGCAGAGCACAATGGGGAAGCTACCTGGCCCCATGTCGAGCGGACTGCCGAGCGGCAGCGTGTCGAGCGTCACATACCCGTACAGCAGTCCCGCGAAGACGAGAGCCAGCCCGGAGCCGAGGTCTTTCCAGTGCAGTTTCATGCTAATCCGCGCAACGATGCTTCACGACGGACGCACGACCACATCGATTCGCCATTGAAGTCTCGATCATTGCGCTGAGCGCCCCTCGGTCTCCCCGCCGCTTCGCACACCGTCAATCTCAGATAGAACGCACCAGCGGGACAATATGTTTTCGGTATAGCGCATAGACAGGGGCGCTATGCATCTCTCGTTCCGCCTAGCGAATTTCCATCCGTGCTCTTCGTTCAGGGCAGATCACAGGCCGAGCGCCATCCCATCCTTGCGATGATCGCTCGCGCCGAGAAGAACGCCTCGATCGCGATCGATCCAGATCGCCTGGGCGCCGCCCATGGCGGCGTCCGACCATTCGATGGTATGGCCGCGCGCAGCAAGATCCTCACCGATCTGGCGCGGAATTGTCCGCTCGAGCGTCAGCTTTCCGTCGACAGCGAAGGATCGAGGCTCATCGCTCGCAGCTTGCAGGTCGCGGCCCCGGTCGAGAATCTGGGAGATGAAGTGGGCGTGGCCCGTCGCCTGGTAATGCCCGCCCATAACGCCGAACGGCATCACCGCGCGCCCGTCGCGGCACAGCATCCCCGGAATGATCGTGTGCATCGGCCGCTTGTTCGGGGCAATAGCATTCGGGTGCCCGGGCGTGGTCCGGAACGAGCTGCCGCGGTTCTGCAGCATCACGCCCGATGCCGGATCGAAAATCCCGCTCCCAAAGGCATGGAACAGCGAGTTGATGAACGACACCGCATTAAGGTCGCGATCGACCACACAGAGATAGACGGTATCCTTGTGCTCAGGCTCGTCCCAGTCGTCGGGTGCGGTAGCACGCGCCTTGCTGATCCGCGAGCGTGTGGCTTCGGCATAGGCATCGGAGAGAAATCGATCGACGGCCACCTGACCATGGGCCGGATCGCAGAAGTAGGCATCGCGTGCCCGGTAGGCGGCCTTTGTGGCTTCCGCCAGCAGGTGAATGCGGTCCGCCTCCGAATGACGGCCGTCGCCAAGATCCAACCCTTCGATGGTTCTAAGGATCATCAGGGCCGCGAGCCCCTGCCCCGCCGGCGGGCATTCATAGACGTCGTAGTCGCGATAGCGGACACTTATCGGGGTGGTGTAGTCGCTGTGGGCAGCCGCAAAATCCTGCTCCGTATGGAGACCTCCGACACTGCGGAGCTTGCGCGTGAGAGACTGCGCCACCTCTCCCTCGTAGAAGGCTCGAGGTCCCTTCTCGGCGATCTTGCGGAAGGTCTCGGCGAGCGCCGGATTGCGAAAGAGATCGCCAACCTCCGGCGCGCGACCGCCGGGAAGGAAGTGGCTCCGCGCATCCGTATCATGCGAGAGACGCGCAATCTGGCGCCCCCAGTCCCAGGCCACGCGGGGCGTAATGCGCACGCCCTCGTCGGCAAGGCGAATGGCCGGGGCCAGAATCTCCGCCATGGATAGCCTGCCATAGTCGGCATTCAGCTTGGACCACGCAGCGATGGCGCCGGGAATGGTCACAGAATGCGCCGACTCCACTGGAATATCCTTGAAACCGCGCTCGACATACCAGTCGACGTTTGCGGCGGCCGGTGCCCGGCCGGAACCGTCGATCGCGATGGGCGCGCCGCCGCGCGGCGAATAGAGAGCGAAACAGTCGCCGCCGATCCCGGTCATATGAGGCTCGGCCACGCATTGCACCGCGACTGCCGCAATGGCGGCATCCATGGCATTGCCGCCGGCCTTGAGCACGCTCAGCCCCGCCAAGGATGATGCGGGATGCGACGTGCAGACCATTCCGCCTTCGCCGATCGTCAGAGAGCGCCCGGGTTTCGAGAAATCGCGCACGATGAAAAGGCTCCACTTAAGGCCGGCGTTGCGGGCGGTGAATGGCAATGGCTGTCAGGCGAGCGCGACCCCGAGAGGCGCCACGCTACGGCATTACTTGGCCTCGAGGTGCCACTGGTAGGTCTCGTCGAGCGCGAGCTTGAAGCGATCGAACATGTCCTTGATTTCGCTTTCGGTGATGATCAGAGGCGGCGCAAAGGCAACGCCATCGCCGACCTGCCGGGCAATGAGACCATGCGCAAGCGCACGCTGCATGAGATAGCTCCCGAGCGCCCCCGGCTGCGCGAATGCCGCCTTGGTCTTCTTGTCGGCGACGAACTCGATCGCACCGATGAGGCCGCAATAGCGCACTTCGCCGACGAGCGGATGATCCTCGAACGCGCACAACCGCTCCTGGAACAGGCCGGCCACGTCGCGCACGTGCTCGACGATTTTCCGCTCTTCGTAGACGTTAAGGCTCTCCAGCGCGATGGCCATGGCCACAGGATGGGCGCCGGTCGTGAAGCCGTGGCCGAATGTGGTCAGGCGGTGGGAGTTGTCGGCGACCGCATTGTAGATCTGGCCGGTCATGAGCACCGCGGAAAGCGGCTGATAGCCGGACGTGATCTGCTTGGAGAGCACGAGCAGATCGGGCTGGATGTTGAAGGTCTCGCAAGCGAACATGTCCGCAGTGCGCCCGAAGCCGCAAATGACTTCGTCCACGGCGACGAGGACGTCATAGCGCCGGCACACTTCCTGGACCTTCTCCCAGTAGGTCCGCGGCGGAATGAGGACGCCGCCCGCGCCCATGATGGGTTCGCCGATGAACGCGGCGACCGTGTCCGGGCCTTCGGCCAGGATCATCGCTTCGAGCTGCTCGGCCAGCCGCGAGGCATACGCCTCTTCGCTCTCGCCTTCGTTGGCGTAGCGATAGTGGTGCGGACAGGCCGTGTGCAGTATCCCCTCTATAGGAAGATCGAAGTCATCGTGGTTGAGCGGCAGCCCCGTCAAGCTGCCGGCGCCGACGGTAATGCCGTGATATGCACGCAGGCGAGAGATGAACTTCTTCTTCGAACGCCGGCCGAGCGCGTTGTTGAAATAGCGAACGAGCTTGATCACCGTGTCGTTGGCTTCCGACCCGGAGTTAGCGAAAAAGACCTTCTCGAGCCCCTGCGGCGCGATCTTGACGAGGCGCTCCGCGTACTCGATGGCCACGGGGTGGGTGCGGTGCATAAAGTTGTGATAGTACGGCTGGGCCCTGAGCTGCTGCACGCCGGCCTCGATCAACCGTTCATCGCTGAAGCCGAGAGCCGCATTCCACAAGCCCGCCATGCCTTCGATGTAGCGCTTCCCGCTGTCGTCGATGACATGGATACCCTCGCCGCGCTCGATGATGAGCGGGCCAATCTGCTCGTGGCGACGGGCATTGGTGTAGGGATGAAGCGTGTAAGCAATATCCCGTGCGTGCAGAGAGTTGGGATTTGCGGCCGAATGGGAAGAAGAGGCGGTCATTGCTGCATTCCTGTCGGATGATGTCTCTGCTTGCGTCGTGCGAGCGTGGCGATCAATCGAGTTGCGCCGGATGGGAGCCGCCGGGCCGGGCGCTCAGCGGGGAGATGCCGGCGCATCGGCTGCAGGATGATCGCCCCGCGCCATTGGGCACCGAACTCGTGCACGACGCGAGCGGTCGTCGTATCCTTCGCATTCTGCCAAGGCATTGGTCACCGTCACCGCAACCAGAGGCAAGTGAATGATCCCGTAGATTGCATGAGCGGGACAATACAATTTCATTCTACTCACTAGAGGTGCGCACTATGGGGCTGTGGCGTTTCCGTGTTTCTTCCCGATGAAGTTGCCCCCCGCATGTCCGAGATAATGAAACCGCGCGGTCCGCGCGTCAGCCAGTCCTCGTTGTTGATGACGAGCCGCACGGTCTCGGCGAAACCAAGAGTCACGATGGCGAGATAGTCGCCGGACAATCGCAGCGTGAGGCTCGACACCGCCGCCCCAACCACAGCGCCGACAACTATGGCTGCGGCGAATCCGGCAATGAACGGCACGCCATAGCGGGTCTAGCGTCAAATCCAGATTTTACGCGGGCGTTCAAAGACGCGAAAAGTCGGATACGAAGGATGCACTACCGGTACGTTGAGGAAACGGATCAGAATAAGCAGGCCTTGCTCGAAATATACTGCGCGATTGCGCTCCAGACCCCGTACGATGATTTTTCTACCCACTGATGTGCTACGCTATGCCTCGAGCATGGAATTCATGGGGAATTATCTAGATCACAGCCGCAACGACGACGCCTCGATGTGCCTATTCTAGCACAGGCAACAGCCGCATGGCCCATACTGGGTCTCTGCGATTTGACGATGGTGCATTAGCGTTGACTCTTATACCGGTTCGCTATGCCGCCCGGATGGAGAAAAGTTTTTGCGAGCACCGCTGGAAACCTAGACGCATGAGCAAGTGGCCATGATAGCGCTGGCCACCGTTTGTAATGGCGTGCCCTTTTGACTGGCATTCGTGCGACCTGGATGTCGGTCGTCGCGCCCATCAGGACACGCATGATTGACCCTGCAAATACCGGCGGTCCGTACGGGAGGGGCAGGGCGCCATAATTTATCTCGTCAACTCAGTGATTTAGACCGCCGATAGATGCGCCGCTGATACCATCACTTGATACCACTTGGCCAGCCCTCCATGCGTTCTGCCCGCGGCTTATGACGCTTCAGGGCGTTCTCAGCTGTGACCGATCTCGCAGGACGCGCCACGACAGCGATAGCGTTTGGAACACCGCCATTGGGAGAGGCGGGAAATGGATCGCCAGCAAGCGGCTCCCCAGCGTCACAGCGTTCCGAGAAGCAGCCCAGCATCAGTCCAGACTGGAAGGAAGGCGCTTGTGTACTCAGCTGTGGACGACAAGCCGAACGGCTCTCGGTAACGCGTTCCGCCAACCTATCTTGACGCTCCAGACTGGACGCGCCGGTGAGGTAGTCGATGCCTGCTATTAGATCGCTGACCATCGAAGGCTTTCGCGGCTTCACGAGCGCTAAGACCGTCCGTCCATGTGTCCCTGGCGGAAAACCGGGAAGTGGCCTCACCATCATCGTGGGTCCGAACAACTCCGGAAAGTCCACGATCACCGAGGCAATCATAGCCGTCACCCAAGGTTCTCTGCCGCGGTTTCACCTTGGCCAACGGAACGTGGACGCCGGAGACCGCGTGAAGATAGAGGTCGAACTTACTGATGACCAGAAGCGGGCCGTGCGGACCGTCGATGCTGGCGGCTCGCAGACAGTGGCAGAGGGGCAGCTCGATCGGCCCCTCGTATATGCGCTGCCGTCTCGTCGCCAGTTTGCGTCGTCGTTTGGAGAGGAGAGATACACACGCGAGCAGTACGCGGGACACTTCCAGCACCAAGCATCGCGAGAAAGCGTCCCCTCGCTTCACGCGCAGCTTAACCGGATCGCAATGTCAGCCGATGAGAAGACGCGGTTTGATGCCCTGTTGAACGAGCTGATGGGGTACACGCCAACTTGGGCAATAGAAACCCACGAGAACGGGCAGAACTATCTCAAGTACACGGTCGCCAATCGCTCCCATTCGAGCGGCGGCCTCGGCGACGGAATTGTCAGTCTCTTCAGTATAGCGGCAACGCTACATGCCGCAGACCCCGGCACTATTGTCGTGATCGATGAGCCAGAACTTTCCCTGCATCCGCAGTTCCAGCGCAGGCTACTCGCCAAACTCGTCTCTACCGCATCCGACATGCAGATCATCATCACTACCCACTCTCCACTGCTCATCGGCTGGCAGGCCATTGCCGATGGCACTCAAGTGATCCGCACCTTCCGTGGCGATGATGGGGTAGGGGTTTTTCCACTTTCAGAAGGGTCGCGGGCTCTTGTGCGAGGTCTTCTCAACGACCGTGCGAACCCGCATGTCCTCGGCCTCGATGCAAGCGAAGTATTTTTCTATGAAGACGGGATCCTCCTCGTTGAGGGGCAGGAGGATGTTCTCTTACTTCCGGAGGTCGCCCAACAGGCTGGCATACCGCTCAAGCACGCCCTGTTCGGCTGGGGTGTTGGCGGAGCCGATAAGATGCACGTCGTCGCATCAATTCTGAAGGACCTCGGTTTCAAGCGTGTAGCAGGGTTGCTCGATGCCGATAAAAAGGATGCAGCCGAGAGGCACCGTACCGCCTTTCCTGACTATCACTTCTTCCTATTGCCCGCGGATGATGTTCGGAGCAAAGAAGCTCAGCCGCAGCGCATCGCCAAAGTTGGCCTCTTAGACGGCGACCGCAAGCTTCGACCCGACCTCGTGGAGGCGACCAGACAGCTCCTGCGAGACATCGACGAGGTCCTGAGCTAGGTGCCACTTTGGGGCATCCTCCTCAGGCATGGTGCTCCTTCGTCGTGCTATCCCGCATCTCGGATCGTCAGCCACTCCGAGAAGACTGTGCGATTTAGCCTTGCGAGGAGCTGCTAAGCTATTCCGAAATTGGAGATGCTGGCCTCAGACGTTCGGCCGCCGTGCCGGATGTCAGCGCCCCGGAGACAGCGACTAACATGAAGCCATAGGCGAATGGCTCCTCGTTTCGTCGCCTCTGGACTGGGCTGGGAAAAGGCCAAGTGTTCAAGCCGACCCAGTCACCCGAGCAGAAACTGCCTCTCCGAATTCGAAATTGGGGAGATGTGCTTTTCTAACTTCTTTGTAGAAGCTGCGGATCTCCGCCAGGCACCTTTGATTGACGAAGGCGATAAGCTTCCGCGCTTGGTCTTTTGAGCGCTGATCGCTCAACATGACTGGATTATCAGCCATGGCCAACTGCGCCTCGATGTTGGCCTCGGCTAGATATCCGCAGCGATGGGCCACAGAGAATACAGCCGAAGGAATGTCATCGCTCATCCGACGATTGATGCTAAGGCCAACGGGGGCGAGATTTTCCTCAATGTTGCCCGGGCCGCCAACGGATTTCGGAACGAAATGATCTATATCGAGGTAGTGCTGTTGCCCGTGCAGATTGAACGCTTGGTACAGGCTATATCTGAGGGCTGATGGTATCCTGGGGCTGACGAGCAGTTCGGCCGGATATGAAATCAGCGCTTGCGGAAGGTATCGCCACGACACTCGACCGTGGACGTATTCCAATCTCGGAAATATTGGGACATCAAGCAGGTCCAGCTCGGCCGAGACCTCCAGCACATGGACGCACAAATCCCGCTCATTCCGCAATTTGGGCCATATCTTATCAAGAATTTCTGGTCCCCAGAATTTGCTTTCGGAGAAACTCGACGCCTCATCGCCGAACGAAGTGGCGAAGTTCAGAATGCTTTCTATGTCGCGGAATTCGCGGTTACGGACCTCCGTTATCTGCCCCAGCGCCCAGACCGCGTATCCCGTCTCGTAGACATAGAGAGTATCCCCTTCCTCGGCCTTGCTACCGGCGGCGGGCCGGTTGATGCTGGTGTTTACGAACCATGTGGTCCCTCTGCGCCGTTTATGACCGACACCGTTCTTCTTGGGGTTGCGTTTGATTAGATGAAATCCAGTAGTCATTGCGTTCTCCCAGATAGATTTAGGACTTCGTCATGTGTTTCAGCGCCACCAATCTTGAGCGGCAACGATCACAGCGGTGCGCCAAACACATCTACCTCGACCGTGTTCACGATCTTGGCGAAGCGCCGCAGGAGCTTGATGAATTGGCGCACATTGAGCCCGCCGTCGTAGGTCATGAAATACTCAGCCCAGACCGCGTCCCGATCATCATCGCAGTGAAAGCGTGCCATGATCAGGTCGCCATTCAGCTCATTGACCTTCTCGACGACGCGAGGCCTAGGGCCTTTGTGTTCGATGGAACTGATGAACAGAATGAACTTGCGGTCGTAGTCGATGCCCACAAAGCAAGGATCGTCGAGCCCATCGATGACGTGAAGTCGGCCGTCTCCGCGCTCGCACTCGATAAAGATCGATGCGAGAACGCGCTGAAGCTCATCAAGGGTTACCTTGTCCTCACTGATGGTCAGAAGCGGACCGTCTACATTCATAGGAATGACATTGGTCATACCGACCTCCTTGTGTGTTTTGCGTTCCGACGTGTTTGCAGGAGGCGACCGCGGCTTAGGCGGACCTTTCTGCATTGCGAAGCGGGTGGTAACGACGGGTGCTTCAGTCCACAAAGAGGGGCGGCGCCGCCGATGCGACTGCACCTAGCGAAGCCGGGCGATCCGCCGATTGGGCGAACAGCCGCGCGGCGGTGGTTTCGATCCGCTCCCGCCAGGCAAGCTGTCGCAGCCAATCGTGCGGGATTGCGGACCGGCCGTAGATCGCTCCAGCCAGCTGGCCCGTGATCGCAGCGGTAGTGTCGGCATCCTCGCCCAGATTGGCCGCGAGCAGGATTGCCGAGCGGAAATTCGTGGTACGCGCGACCGCCCATACGGCTGCCTGCAAGGAGTGCACGACGTATCCCGAGCCGCGGATTTTGTCCCGATGGGCATCCCTCCAGCTCCCTTTGATACGCTGCGCTGCGGGGCTGGCGACTACGGCCGGAAGGGCTTGACCCGAGATGGCATCCGCCAACATCTCGGCGAAGATCAGCGACGCGTCGACCGTTTCGGGTGAGCCGTGCGTGGTGCGGGTCTGGCGATCGGCGACGTCGCGGAGCAGGCCACGGTCACCCCAGTGACGGATTGCGACGGGAGATAGCCGCATCAAAGCGCCATTGCCCGAATGGCCCGGATCGGTCGAGCCTGCCAACGGATTTCCGGTGCGCTGGTATCGCTCGATGGCGTTGCGCGTCTGGATTCCGATGTCGAAGCACGTTCCAGTGCAGGAATAGGTGCCGTTCTTGTGCCAATCAACGAACCTGCGCATGAGGTCGGACGGGTCGAGGTCCGGCCGTTCGAGCAGACTGTCGGCGAGCGCGAGTGCCATGGCCGTGTCGTCGGTCCAATCGCCTGCTGCAAGGCGGAACGGACCACCGCCGAGCATATCGTGAAGGACGGCAGTCCGAGGCTTGTTTGTGAATTCCAGCGTGGTGCCCACGGCATCCCCCACGGCTAGCCCCACCAAAGCGCCGAGCGCACGATCGTGCGTCGCCGTTTCTGAGGGGTCAACCGTCACGGCCGCCGCTTTCATCCCGGCTTCGACCCAACGTTCTTGCGCATTCGTCTCAATCGCTCCTGGATCACGGGCCGCACGGACCCGCGCTATCGCCACCTCGGCAGCGTCGCCCATTTCGACCAGCAACCGCGCCGCTATCATGCCTGCGCGTCCGAGGCCGCCTTTGCAATGGATCAGGATGCGGGAGCCAGTCCCCAGAAGGGTGCGCAGGCGGGCAGAATTCTCAGGCCACTCAGCCTCGAAGGCCTCATCCGGCACCGAATAGTCGCTGATCGGCAAATGGTGCCATTCCATGAACCGCCGCTTGACCTCCTCCCCGAGCGTCGGCACCATCAACTCTTCAAGTTCAAACCGTTCGGTCAATGTCACCACGGCGGCCGCATTCCACTGGGCGATCGTATTCAGGTCGACGGCGAGGTCACGATCATGCAGTCCGCTAGCACCGTTCTGCTTCTTGCCCGGACAGAAGGTGATGCCGATGCGGCCACCACCCGGCCTGGTCTCAATCTCAGCGATCCGAAGAGGGGCGTTAAAGGTGTTGTTGGTCATGTTGTGGTGCTCCTATGAACTGACTTCATAGTAGCAGCGCCTGCGCTCAGAATTGGCAGCTTGCGAAAATTCCGGATTCGATAGGACGGCGCATGAAAGACCTGTATGTGGGGTTTTATTGGACGTTCCCCGTGGACTGGGCTGACCACGACAGTCTTTCGGAGGACATCGAAACGGCAGCCGCCGAAAGTCAAACAATTCGCTACCAGATGGAACTCGCGCGAGCGTGGGTCGACGATCACGATGGCAAGCTTGTGCGCGAGATTGCCTTCATGGATGTTGATCCGCACCGTGCCACCGAGGCGGTGCTGAAGTCTCTACGCGAAGCACGTCGAGTTTGCGATGAATACGAAGCTCCGCTTGTCTACGTGGATTTCACGAAGCTTCACTACTGGCGGCACAACAAGCATATTCGCGACGATCTCAGCACCTGGGGGGTTGATCGGGCAATCCCACTATGGCCTTCAGAGATAGAGATCGACGGTGAGAAATTCCATCCCGGCAATCACTTTGCAAGATGGAGAGACTTGGACTTTGAAGCGAGGGTGCGGTGCAAACGGGCAGCGGACGAAGGACTTGAGAAAGCGTTGTCGGAAATTTCCGGTGGGTACGGTCGGTGGCCGAAGATTGTCGATTGGCTCAACGAGCGTAAGATCAGGTCGTACAATGGACGTAAATGGACGGCTGACAATGTCCGCAAGGCGGCGGCGTTACGACACAGATGATCAGCATAGATTATGTTGTGTGCACGAACGCGGGCTTGCGGCTGGGGGACTAGGACCCTGTCGCCAGCGCAATCTAATCTTCTGAACTCGTTGCAGCTTCGGCTCGGTGAGGCACTTGTGGGATCATTGTGGGATCACGTCAAGGCGGCCGAGCCCCTTGCAATGGTGGAGCTGTGCAAACTGGCTCACTAAGATCCGGAATTGCCCATCGATCTCCATTAGCGGTGCCGAGGCTAACCCATGCCCACTGATGCAATTGCTCGTCCAGCGTTTGATGCGGAGCTCCCATCCGATCATGAACAGTCCAGGCGGAGTGAGATCGTTCAGGGTGTCCGAAGGCTGACATGCTGGGCAGCATTGGCTGCCAGCCTCTTTGTCGGGGTCCTAGTGCACTACATGGGCTGGATTCCGGCCAATACCTTCCTGCTCACGGGGGAGCATGGTGTCTTTTCGAGAGGCATCGGCCATGTCTATCTCGCGATCTCTATCGTGATGGTGCTTGTGCGATTGCTCCGGGTGCGGGCATTAGTCATCGACAATGAGCGCTCGCATCTCGTAGTGGAACTCGCCGACCGGGGTATCCGCGTTGCCGCGGTGGTGGGCTTTGTGGCTCTGGTAGTCGGCCTCTTCAGCCTGTTTGCTCATGTATGGCGGGGAGCTGGAGAGGCGATCGGTTCCTACTTCACTTCCGCGGCGATTGGTGTGGCTGTCGTCGGAGGCGTATTTGTGGGCAGCTACGTGACGCACAAAATGGGGGGGCGCATAACGGCTGAAGATGACACGCCAAATGGGTATGTGCAGCGTGCCTTTGGCATTCTCATTGGGCTACCGTTGGCAGCGTTGTTCGGGTTCTTACTTTCGCTTCTTATCATTTTTGTCTTGGAGAGAACCGGGATCAATGTCGAACCGTTGCGGGAGTTCTTCAACTCCCAAGCCACCATGTCCATAGCGTTGACAACAGGTACCTTTCTCGCGCTGTGTCTGGTGGTTCACGTTAGCCGCGCTGCATTGCGCCCGCAGTCTCCTCCTGTGTTTTTCGCAACGATGCTCGGTACGGGCCTCGTAATCATCGTCTCCAAGTTCGCGCTAATTCTCTTGGTTGGATTTGGCGGACGATGATGCGGACGCACCCACAGCTACTCGTCTGGGCAGCATAGTTGACCCCGGACAACAGATTACCGGCTCAGTCCTGTCTTTGTTTTTGAGGGGGAGACCATATAATCGGACAAGCTATCCCCCTCGTACAATCAATGCCGGATCTTCCGGAGTCGCTGTGGGTTGTCGTCCCGATTGCATCCTTGATTGGAGGTAAGATACCGAGTTCCACATTCGGAGCTACGAATCGCATCCGCTCATGCGATGATGCCTGAGCGATACGGTCGCTGGATGTGTCAGTCACTAGTGACCTGAGATGGCGGCCGGCTGTGAAACTCGCAAAGGCTATGACAACAGCCGCGGCAACCGAGGCGATTGCTCTGAAATTCAATTCGATGCTCCATAAAGAGCGCACTGTTTTGGCCGGCTCATGCGATTCCACCGATGCCCACCTCTCCACCGGACAGGCAACGAAAATTCTAGTGTGGCATGATGCTGGCGATAGCGGCGGCCCGCTTTGAGGTTTCGGTTCTAAACATGTTGCGCTGCATTTCAGTGATTACTCTGCCGAGCTCATGAATATCCTGCTGTTCGACAGCCATGCGCCCTTCGCGAACAAGTGCAAGGTGTTTGGACTTGTTGATCGCAAAGTGAGCATCGCGCTCGAGGTCTTCAAACACTGCGACCCAGAAATCCGGCCGCTTCGCTAAGTCCGCCTGGGCGACGGCAACTGCCTCACGCATGGATCTCTCTGCATCCTCAAAGGACTGATCAGTCCCGCGAGAAATCGCATCTTTGGCGTGGCCGAACAGTCTGTCCACCTGTGACGTTGTGTGAGGGGCTGCGCCGGGGCGGATAATCGCGTCGAACGACTCCTGCAAGCCCTCCAGTTCTGCAGACAGCGTGGCACGCTTGTTTTCCGGCCTATCGCGGATCAGCGCCACCTCATTCCGGATCAATCGCGCTTCTTCTGCCGCAGAGCGCCGCGTGTCGGCCTCATAGGCAGATTCGAGTCTTGCATTCGCGCCACTCAGGCGGTCGTTGAGGTCGCCCACTTCAGCCGCCCCCCTACTGCCGATTGCGTGTTTGAGTGCGGTGAGCTCCGCTTCGGCATCATTGATAATTGACTTGGCTAGAGCCTCCCCTTCGGGCCCGTCAAAGTTCTTGTTGTCTACGGCATCAGCGTAAACTCGCTTCCCTCCAAACTCTTTGCTGATCGCCGGGACAACCAAGTTGCAGAAGATCAAACCGCTATCGTCCATGGACCAATGACAGAAAATTTCGTCACCCCGCCGTATGACATCGCCGCGCTCGAGGTCGTCCGATAAAATGCGGAACACTCCGATTCCAAGACCGAGCTCGGGATCATCGACGCCGTCGGGCTTCTGGAAGAGCTCCACGTCGATCGAACCACCGCCTCCGGCGCGAAGATCCTTGGCGGCTCGAACTGGTGTGACACCGCTCTTTGGCAGCAAGGAACCCTTTTCAATGATCGGGTGCAGCTTATTCTCCTCGCGTCCGGGTGTTCCCTTCGCCAGCTTGACCGCAATGGTCTGCGTTGCTGGAATCCCTGATGCGGCGGCTCCGACGCGCACGACCGAAAACTTGGTCACTGCCTCTACGATCGGCTGCCCCTCGACATCAAAGACCGTCACCCTAAAGTCGTTGTTTCCCGCTTGCGCCAACGGGATGTCGTTGAGCACAACCTCTTGCTCAAGATCAATCTGCCCCGTAGTCCAACCGTCTTGGGCCAGCAATTGAATGCGGTAGCCGGGCTCGAAGTTCGACTGAACGCGCAGTCGAACTCTAATTCTGGAGTCAGGTGTTCTAGACGGATGATCGACCCTCAGTTCGATCGGCCCACTGATCTTAACTGCGCCTCGCACCGGCTTAGCTTCCGACGACTGCCCCGCCCAGTTTCTGCTCTCGCAATATATGGCCGCCCCCTTCGCCACTGCGGTCATCGGATCTGAAGTCAAGTCGAGAGCAATCCCAAGCTCCTCCGCTGTTCGTGTTCTCACTAACGGAATGCGACTTGGCCCGCCAATCATGACGATACGGGCGATATCCGCCGGCTGGTATCCGTTCTGCTGAAGGACTTGCCGGCAGAGTTCAACGGTCTCGTCAATCGTTCCAGCTATGAGGCGATTGAAGTCGCGGCGCATCAGCGGAACATCGAAATAGATGGGGCTGCCGGCTTCATCGGAGATACCTATCTGTCCTTCATCCGCGAATATGCGAGCCTCTTCGCGGACAGAGAGTTCGATCTTCCCTCGCTCAGCAAAATGCCTGCCGACCCTCAGAAGCCGTTGATAGCGCGGAACTGTGTGGAAATTGTTGGGTAGACTGAAGTTCTCTAGCAACCAAGGGCGAAGCAAATTGTCGACCAAGATACGATCATGATCTTGGCCACCCAACATATTCTTGCCGGCATGTGCCAGGATGGTTGCGTGTCCGCCGGTACTTTGAACGAGCGCGACATCGAAAGTGCCGCCACCGAGGTCGTAGATTAAGAAGATGCCATTACGCTCACCAGTTTCCGCAATCGACGCAAGCGCTGCGGCGACAGGCTCTTGGAGCAGCCCGATCTTTGACAAGCCGGCGCCTTGAGCCGCTCGCATGGTCGCTTCGGATTGCATCTGATTGAATGCTGCGGGGATCGTAACAATCGAGCCCTCTGGGGCAAAATCGCCGGCGGCAAGTCGCGCCTGACCAACAAGTGCCTTGATGATTTCGCTGCTGGCTTGCTCGGGCGTCATTGAGGGCTCAGGCGCGGGAAATGCATTGCTGCTCGTTCCCATCAATCGCTTGAAGCCCTTGGCTACCCTATCAGGCGAATATGCCAGTTGCTCATAAGCTTTCGCTCCCACGTGGAGGCCGCCACGCCGATCGATCGAAAGCGCACTGGGCAATACGTCCGATCCTTCCACCGTCTTAAACAGGCGGAGCCCAGTTTCGTCATGCCCATAGATCGCTGAATTCGACGTGCCTAAGTCAATTCCGAGATGCATGATCGTCTTTCCTGCTCAGCATCACTCTCCCGACCACCAACGGGACCATGTCTTGAATAACCGTAGGTTCCAGGGTGTGTGAAACTACGAGCTCCGTCTCATCGTTGTTAAACTCGTCCGCATTTACGGCAGAGACGGGGAGATTGGGCTCGTAGATCCTCCCTTCAAAGGTCATCAGAGACAGAGAACCTGCGGCGAGGATTGTCTCTAGGCGACCGCGGGCGAATCGGGCATGAGCCTCGATCCCTGCTCGCAGCTTGTCATCGGATATCGCGGCAGCTGCTCGATCTAGCGATCTGAGTGTTTTCCAGAATTCGGCCGCCAGCTGGGCTGTGAGTGTAGGATTCATCACGCATCTCCAGCGGTCAGCTGCACCGCGCATAGGGGACGCGGTCACCGACCCCAAGCCTGTAGAGCGAGCCCTCACGCACCGAGAATATTGCGCTTGTGCGCTCTTGGCCGTCGCTCCCACACAGCAGGTCGTAGCTCCATCGCGACCCGCTTCGCTTCACCCCAGACACACTGCAAACCCTCCCAAAGAGATCGACTGTTGTGGACGAAATCGAAACGCGACTGGCGGGGGCGGTTGATCCGCATGCTCCACCATGGGCCGACCAAGTACCGAACGCCGTCTCATTGATCCGTACTGCGCTCCCGGCTAATAGGATGCGTTCTGTTTCCGAGTCCCAACCGTCGTCATTCGACAAGCCATGAGCCACTTTGAAGTCCTGGAGTGAAGAACGTGATGCCGGTCCCCAATCACCGTCTCCGCTCCCTCGATAGTATCCGAGCTGAGCAAGCCGCTTCTGGACTCTGCTCGCATCGGATTTATTCAAAGGATTGAGTGTCGCATCCGGCGGCGGCGGATAGCGGGAGGGCGTACCGATCGTCGCGGGAATGTCGATTCGGATCGACGACGCTTTTGCCTGAGCAGAGAACAGCCTATCCTGCGTTGGAAGGTCCCACGCGTCGTCGGCGCCAAGGCCATTCACCACACGGAATGATCGAAGCGCCGCTCTGGAGCGAGAACCCCATTGGCCGTCGCCCGCTCCGATCATGTATCCAAGTTCGACTAAGCGTCCCTGAACTCTCCGGGCCTCGTCTACGCGTAGCAGGTCGCAGGTCCGAGATGCACACAACTGATGTTCTGCCACCGCATCCGTCCTGCTCGTTTGCGATGGCGTCGACCACGGCGAGCCGGCAGCATCATTCCCACGAGTAGTCCCGCCGCTACCACGATCATCAGCGGCAACACGTGGCGAAGGTTCTGCCTCATTAGTCACCGGAGGTGTTTGCCAGCCAGGCGGAACACGGACACCTCCAGGAAAGGTGTCAACAACATCCGGTCTGGGAAAGAGCTTCGACCAGGTTTGTGCGATTTCCTCGCCTTCTTTCTTGAGGCGTTCCGAATTCAGGACCTGCGATTGACGTGCGCTCTCCATGTCAGACTCTTCATACCTATACGCGCCACAGCGAGCGTTCCACTGATCAATGAGCTGATTGAAGCGATCAGTTCCGCCCGGACTATGTACGTGAGTAGTCGCGCGAACTGCATTTAGCCGTGCTCGCTGATGCAAGCAGTAGCGAATATTGGCGGCTGATAGAACTCTGTCAGCTCCGCCGGGGTGAGGCATTTCTTCGAATGAAGCATGTTGAGAAGGCGTCGCCTTGGGCGCCGGAGATGGAACATGCGTCGACCGGGGTGTCACGGGTGGCTGAGGTGCAGGAGTCGTGATCTGCGGCGCCGGAGTAGATCTAGTAGATCTAGTAGATCTAGAAGGTGCGTCCCCCTGTGCGGCGATGAATATTCCAAGTCCTATCAGGCCCAAGACAATCCAAACACCATACCCACCAGAGCTATGCTTCTGGGCTTCAAGAGACGCCTTCGTCTTCGTAAGGAATTCGGCGTCTTCCCCGGTTGCATCAGGCATCAAGCTATCGATAAGGCGAAGCGCTCCGGCAATGTCGCGCCTCTTAACAAGTACCAAGAGCCCCTTCTGCTTGACCAGGTAGCTAACCTTGGCCTTGTCCCTCCGAAGAACCTCTAGAATTTCTTTGGGAGGAGGGCATTTGGTGGCCAAGGAAAGGCAACCATCCAGAAGCGACAATGCGGCTTCGGGGTTGTCATGATCATTATTCAACCCTACGGCCAGCTGTTGAACCATTCGCCAGGGCAGTTCGGCGACTGTGCCGCTTCTGACCGATAGAACCGCTCCTGATAGTGCAAGGAATAGGCTTTTCGCTCTTCCGCGCGAACTCAACCCAAAGCCACTCTCTGACAAGTCACTGGCAAAACTTTTGGGGTTGTCCTTTGCGTCCCCTACCTGCTCAATCAGTGGGGCAAGCTTTCGGAATGCGTCGTTTTCAGCGAGCGTTTCGATACTCTGCGCAATCTCAGCTTCCGCTCGGGGAAGCCTCGTAAAGTGTGGTCGCGCCCCTTCGAGCAAAAGCAGCGCCGAACGAAAATCGTTCTTTTCGTTGCCCAACCAAAGGGCAAGTGTGTGAATTGAGTCGTATGCGATCCTTGATCTCGGCTCGTCGCGCCCTTTGGCATGGTCGACAATCTGAAGGGGGCGTAGGAGGTGGGTAGCTTCGGAGAGCCGCCGAACTACTTGAGCGATGCCTTCGGGGTCGGGATGACGGCTTCTGATTCTTGCGTCGGCCGCCTTCATAGCCTCCTGGATCGCCGACAACGAAGTATCAATCCAACGACCATACGAATCGAGGAGACGCTGCAGCCCTTCGAGGGCGTCCTTATCTCCACACGCGAGTAGCTCTTCCGTTGCTGCAGAGATGACTGCGGCGGCCTGCCCGGGGTCCCTCAGTCCCAATAGGATGCTCTTGGACTGACGGTCGAAGAGTTCTTGCAGCGCGTCGCGGACTACCTCCGCGTCCACTTTGACGAGACCCGCACTCTGCCTAGCATCGTTGATGGCATCCGCGGTCGCGCCAGGCGCCACTTGGCTTTGTAGCCGCACTAATTCTGACAGCTGGGCGGAATCAATTGCCAGCTGCGCGTACACGTGAGCCAAGACATTACTGCGCGGAAGCGCATGAAGCTTTGTCGCAATCTTAAGCAGTGTTTCGGTATCGCCGTTGTGAAGCGCAGATTGAACGTCCTGAGCAGCCTTCCGCTCGACATCTGGAAGATACGATACCTCGGCCGCCAATCTAAGCTTTGGGTTTACTAGCGCCTGTCGAGCCGTCTGGAGCTGTTGTGGTTGCGCTAGACCATCGGAAAGCGCATCGCCATACGCGTCCTCAACGTCCTCCGGCTTGGCAGATGGGCCGACAGATAGGATGTAGAATGGATTTTCGGAAAGCATAGCATCCCAAGCCAGTAAAGCTTGCTAACCCGGCAGCGATAAGCCCAATGCCTCACTGTATTGAGCTGCAACGGGGAGTGAACCCTACATAACCCCTTTTGCACACCATATCCCTATGCGCGTTGCGCCCCAGCCACGGGGGCGACCGCCGACAACGTGCAAATCAACGACTATAGAAAAAACACCAGGGCTCTCGATCTTGAGTCCGAATTTTGCGAGCCGGTGCGCGGCTCGAAGTTCGGGGCGTGAGCCATTGATGATGCTTTGAAAGTGCCATTATCCATCATTTACGGCACAGTGACATAATTAGTGCCAACGGCCGCGATTTGTGGTGTCATGAGTCGGTGCCAACCGAACTATCCTCATGGAGCCTCTTAGATGAGCCCGCAAGCCTCCGACAGCCGCAAGCCAAAGACTGTCTTCTACGCCCGTGTCTCCACCCGCGATCAGAAGGCCGACCTCCAGCTCGACGCAGCTCGACGTCTCGGCATCCCCGTCGAGCACATCTTCGTCGAGAAGGCATCCGGGCTCAGACACGATCGCCCCGTCCTTACCAAGGCACTCGCGACGCTCGACAAGGGCGACACGCTGGCTTGCTACAAGCTCGACCGCGTCGCTCGCTCGCTGGCCCACGTGACCAGTCTCCTCGCGGACCTCGAGAAGCGTGGCATCCACTTCCGTACTGTCGAAGATGGGCTCAGCACCCAAGGCAGCACGGGGAAGCTCATCATGCACGTGCTCGGGGCCGTGGCGCAGTTTGAGCGCGACCTGATCCTGGAGCGCACGAAGGCCGGTCTGGAGGCCGCCAAGAAGCGGGGCAAGCGCCTGGGGCCGCCCCTCAAGTGGTCTCCTGACATGGCGAAGAAGGCCCGCACCCTCATGATGAAGGACGGCCTCAACGCCGATGAAGCGGCTAGGGTGCTGGGTGTGTCGCGACGCACGATGTTCCGCGGATTGAGAGCCGCACGGGATCACGATGATCTGGTCCGGTCGTCGTAGCTCTCTCGCCGACACCGGACAATCGTCATTCATCAGCCGGGAACTGGACTCGAAGAAGGTCCCAGTTGTCGCGGTACAATTCGACGTCCGCCGGCCAGATGGCGCAGTGAAGCGAGTGCGGGTTCTTCGGCCGAACGCCCGTGTAGGTGCGGAGGAAGTGGTCCTGAAGATCGCACAGCCGCATGATGAAGAAGCTATCTGCAGCCTCGTCCCTTCCAAGGAGAACTAGGATGCAGAGCAGTTTCGGGTTGATCAGCTTCCGCGCGGGCCACGAATGCTCTGGCCGCCCTCACTCAGCTCGATGTCCAAGAAGGCGTCGATCGAGAATTGCCATGACGGCCCGTAGATGGCTTTGACCTGGACGGGAACTGCGTACCCTCGCACGTCAGCCGCGAGAATGTCGATGAGAGGGACGTTTCCAGCGAATGGAGTCGCGACGTACCCCAGGCGGCCCAGCTTGGCGGCTACCAGGTGCTCGCCGATCTGCCTCGTGAGTTGGTTGTTGCGCCCTGCACTCATCTCGTCCCCCCGCTCAGCAACGTCTTAAGCCTAAGTGAAACGAGTCGAAGGGGACAAGGACAGTGCCGCCGCTACCCACATGAGAGGCATTAAACGGGGGCGGGGGGATCTCCGCCACAGCGGTCAGTCGAATGGGAGCTCGAACGATCGCATCAAAACTTTCGGCGTCGATGAAGGAGATGGCAGCGGGCACCGCCACCTCCGTGTTGTTAGGCGCCCTGCGACCGGTTCGGGTTCGTGCCGAGCCGGAAGAGGTAAAGGTCGCATCTGGTGAACGAGCCCCCCTGACTTCAGACCGACAACCGCCCGAGCAGTCGAGGCACTTCTGCCTGATGGAGCCGACTACGCCGCGCGGCGCATCGGGCAGTCTCCGACCAAATATCAGCGACCAGAGGGCAACCCGTAGACTGACAGAGCTTCACTTCATGCGCACTGCCGTTGCAGCAGCTTAGGCATTCCGCACGCACTGCCTGAAGGGGCGAGGGAGTGCGCTGGGTCTTCTCGTGGGTTGCCTTGTCGGCTTCGGGGACGAAGTCAAGAGGGGTGTTATCAAGCATGAGACAGCCTCTCAGTGAGGCCCGCGAGGAGATTCCCACGGTTGGATTTGAGACTGGGGAGAGATGGCCGCAGGGATACCTGCGGAGAGAGGTTCACGGTCCTGAATCGGACCGTGAGAGTGTGTCTCCGGACGCTAGAGAGCGTCCAGAGGGCAGGGCCGAAGTGGGCCAGCGTCAGTGAGGTGGGTCGAGCAAAAGAATGGGGGGGTGAAGCTCTAATAGGGAGAGTGGAGACTCACCCCCCTATTAGCTGCGGCAGCGTCGATCGACTGTTTCAACAAGAACGATCGCGAGCCCCTGCCTCTCCCCGACGAGACGTAGCGAACGCCAACGAGCGCGAGTGCCTTGGTCAGTTCGTGCTCGTCGTTGCGGAGAACTTCCCGCAGCTCCTTCGTCGCGCTCGCCGACAGACCCAGTTCGCTCTTGATGAACGACATGGGCGTCTCGCCCGGTAGCCTGTTCTCCATGAGTGCAAGCAGAGCCGGGTGAGATGACCCCCGACGTACGCGTTCCGAGGGGCCGTCCATCTCGAAGTCCCACGGCACGACGACGACCCCCGGCATCTCATCCCTCAGATGCTGTAGAATGACGTCTCCATCACTACCATGTGGAAGAACGATAAAGACGTCGGTCGGAGGGCAGTTGCCATCGGCGTCGATAACTCGACGACACCGGACTCTGTTGATGGCCTGGATGACCGACACAGAGAGCTGCCGACGTTGCATCTCTCGACGCACGTCGCTGTAGCCTTCCCAAGAGGGACGCTGAAGCCAGCTATTGGCTTGTAGTCCCTTCAACGCGAAGAACGTGTTGGTAGCCCAGATAGAGTCACGGTAGGGGAGACCGAAGATGACGACGGCATCATGATCGTTCCAATCATTCTTACCGTCGATGGCTCCCCAGTGCGCGGTTGAGTATTCGGCGAAGCCGGGGGTGTAGTTGACGGCCGTGTGCTTGATCGCCTTGTGATGACAGAGCAGGACCTTTCGGTCCGACGATAGTCTCTCCTTTAAGTTCGCGAGTAGTCTGGGAAGGCGCACCTTGCCCTTCTCGCTCATCCTGGTCTTCCCAACGCCGCTTCCCCGAGCGACATGGATCTTTACATTGTTGTAGGCGCGGGTGCCCGGCGGTATGTCCGCGACCTCCGCACGATCGCCCATTAACCTCCACGTGAAGTTCTGGGATGCCGTAGCGTCGAGAACGACCGGCCCAGGAAGTCCGGGAGGAACGAGGAGTTGGCTGGAGTTGAACGTGTCATCTTGTCCCTTTCTGAAGTAGTATGACCAGCGAGCCATGATCGCTTCACAGTCCTTCAGCGTCTTGTCCACCTTGTCAGCCACGAGCCGTCGATCGGCCGAGCTGTCCTTGCCCGCGGTGAGCTGTTCGTAGCGGATGCCGGCCATGGCTTCTCTCAGCGGCCCCAGTGAGCATTGCGTTGGAAAGAGCCGCCTGTTCGAGCGCCCCCCCCGCAAGACGATCCGCGCAGATCTCGACGCGCTGTTGTCGACATTGAATGCAGCCATCTTGTCGAGCACCTCGCACACCCGCTGGAGGGCAACCACCTGATCTGAAAATTGGCGTCTCAGCTCAGGCCCAATGAAGCCCAGAGCGACACGAACCTCGGCTGCCTTCACTTGGTTCTCTTCGACGATGCCGGAGATCGCCTCGTCGATAATGGTCAGCCGCCGCGCGCCATGTGTCCAGTTCGTGAAGTCGTCCCATCGTCCATGTTGCTCCTTGTTGAGACCCTCGAGTGCTCGGACGTACGCCTCGTGCGTGATCACGAGGACGTCCGCCACCTGCAGTGCGAACGGGTGCAGTCGTGACTGTGAATGGCTCACGCGAACTCGGTCGGCGTTTGCTGGATCGGTAACGAGCCCCTTGATTGTCGCGCCGATCTCGTCGGCTTGGGCGATCGTACGGGTGACGACCAAGATACCGACGGGTTCGGGCGAGGTGCTGTTCTTGTCGATTGTGAGAGCCGAGTAGACGCAGAGGCCCTGCGTTTTCCCAGTTCCGGTTGGAGGTTGGAGAACGCGCCATCGAGTGCTGGTGCTGTGGCTTCCTGCGATCGCGGCGTTGAAAGTGGTTCCCATGTTGCTCCAGAGCTGCTGAAGTCGTGGAGAGGAGGTATTCCCGAGCGAGTGCCAGCGGGCCGTCATGGCCGTGGCGAACTCCTCGGGCGTCACCAGACGAGAGTCGCCTGCTGTGCCCAATGTGAGGGTTCCTTTTACTTGAGAAAAGAAAGCGCCCCCATCAGCCATCGGAAACCGCTTTGGTCATCCGAGGCTGAATTGGGGGCGCTGCGTTAGAGGTGGGAGTGACCGAAAGCTAGATTGTCGTGGCGATTAGCGTATTGCTGCGCACGCCAAGCAGGAGTGCTCTCAAGCACTCGGGCAGCTCAGCACGGGGCCAGTCGTACTTGTCGATAACCCCGTCGAGTCTCTTCAAGTGCACTTGAGCGGCATATTTGCTTTCGTGATCAGTGATCGCAGGCAATAGCTCGTCGATTAGCTGCAGCGCAAAGTACGCTGCTGCAAAGAGGTCGGCCTGATCCGGGCAGTTGTCTAACTCCTTCCTGACCTCGTTGACCGCGCTAAAGAAGCTCTTAGAGACTTCTTCAAGCTTAGCGTCATTGTCCTGACCTGCGCGAGCGAGTCGTATGCCGGGGAGGCTTTGTCCCATAACCGGATGAATGTTAGCGATGGCATGATCTAATCGTACGAGAGACTCAAACATCCGGGCAGCGCCAATAAGCCCGACGAGTGCATGGTCATTGTTCATCGTGAATGCTCCTGTGTCATAGATTGAGGTTGCACCTCGAGGTTGAGTGCGACCCGGCTGGATCAAGTGAGAAGACCCCCCAAAGACCTGCATTCGGCTGCTGTGAGCGGCACGAGTGGTCTGGGTCATAATGGGTTGCCCCTCTCTGGCGGCCGAGAACCGCCGAGAGTGTGGGTGGGGGTCATTATCTGTGGCTCCCTCGCGAACGGCGTAGGCGTCGCGCGATAGGCTCCCAGGCTAGGGCAGTACCACCCAGCGCGTTGACCAGATCGCCGTCCTTGTCCAATCTCGAGTCAGTGGCACGGGTTCGGAACGGAACTTGTCATTGCTCATGGACTAACGTGCGATCGGCCGTCGGGAGCTGTATCGAGACGGAAGTCGGGGGGGGATCCCCTGGCATGAGTTTTCGCGGAGCGAGAGCAAAGTCAGGCTTCCCGCACGTATGGACGCACACATGGACATTCCAGACTACGAAAGCTTGATGCCGCGAGTACTTCGTCTCGCAACCGTCATGACGTCCGGGGCGGACGCGGTTCAGCAGATATCAGACGAACTCGGGCTGTCGGAGGAACAGAGGCGCATCAGGATACCCAGCGGGACCAAGTCACTGATCAAGAGCAGGTTAGATTGGGCAGTCACCTACCTCGTCCACGCCGGTCTCATGGTGCGCCCTCGCAGGGGAACGTTCGTCATTACAGACAGAGGTCGCCAATGCCTCGAGAGCGATGGCCCACGCATCAACAAGAAGTACCTGTATCAGTTCGCTGAGTTCAGGGAGTTTCTGGCGCGAAGGCGCGAGCCGATTGCGAGCGAAGAAGCTGCTTCGGGCCAAGAGGCGACCCCACCTCCGGCCGGGAACGTGCCAAGCTTGCGTGAACTCGAGCTGGGTCCCACCGCCACACCTGACGAACAACTGGGACAGGCGTACGAATTGATCGAAAGCGAAGTGCGCTCCCAACTCCTCGATCGAATACTCGGTCAGTCCCCAGAGTTCTTCGAGAACCTTGTCGTCACACTCCTCTCGACAATGGGCTACGGATCGAGTGATGCCCTTGCAGAGGCTGTCGGGAGGGTCGGCGACGGGGGCATTGACGGCATCATTCACCAGGACCAGCTTGGCCTTGATGTCGTTTACATTCAGGCGAAGCGATACTCTCCCGACTCAAGCGTGGGCAGGCCTGAGCTACAGTCCTTCATTGGCGCCTTGCTCGGAGTCGCCGCACACAAAGGAGTTTTCGTAACGACATCACGCTTTACAAAGGGCGCCCTCGAATACGTTCGCGGCGTACCGCAGCGCGTGGTGCTGGTCGATGGTGAGCGGCTCGTCGAGCTGATGATCAGGCATGGCGTTGGCGTCAAGACGGTTAGGACGCTGGAAATACATCGCCTCGATGAGGACTTCTTTATCGACGCGGACTAGCTTCCACACATGCTCCCGTTTGCAGAAGTACGCTGTCGAGGCGTGGACTCGGGCAGGAGGAAAAAATCTCAACGCACTTGTTTAGTGTAGATGTGCGACAAATCCAGACCGGGATACGCGACCTTCGCAACCGCTTCCGCGAGGCGAGGCAGCCCAAAACGCCGCATCATTTCCCTCGCCCCGTAGCTTCGCCCGACGCCGCCACCGCTGTGCCCAGTGAGAGCGTCGTTGATGTCCTCTGCCTCGCCAGCGGCCCGCAGAGCGTCCTTGAAGCCATGACGGAAGGAGTGGAAGACCCTATTCTTGTTCTCAATGCCCATGGCGCGGATGTAGCGGCCGAACCACTTCGACCATGCCTCCGCGTATCCTCCTCGTGGCCCCGGCTTCAGCAGCGGGAATAGGGACCCGCTCTCACCGCGGAGCTTCCGAGCTTCATCGACAATCCTAAGGAAACCCAGCTTCAGGAGTTCCGGGTGCACGGGGACGACACGGCGCGACGACGCTGTCTTGAGCCGAGTGCCACGCTCCTCATCCTCAGCGACCGTTATAAACGTGACGCCAGTTGCCTCATCCGTCGTAACGTCGGACGCGCACAGCGGGGCCAGTTCTCCCTGCCGAGCACCTGTGTAGAGGCCGAGAAGCGGGAGCCAGTAGGCTGCCTCTCCGCATCCGCCCTTAGGCCGATCGCCAATGGCGAAGACAGGTGAGCTGAACAACAGCCGCAGCTCTGCAAGCTCCCATGGCTCGCGGTCTGGCTCATCCTCTTCGAGACGCATCCGCGCGAAAGGGTCTGACCAGGGCGCGTCGTCCGGGGTGAGCCCATTGTCGTAGCCCCACACCGCGATTGCCTGTACGCCTCCGAGAAGCTTATTGACGGTGGCAGATGCGATCTTAGGCGCGTCGGGGTTCTTCTTCGACCACTCCACGAGTTGAGGCAGCGTAGCCGATCGAAGTTGGCCCGTGCGACGCACAGGCATCGCCTGCAGCGCCTCACGGAACTCGCGGACATGGCTCCGCTTGATGTTGATAATCTCCAGGTCGCCATGCAGCTCCGTGAAACGCCGGACGGCGTGGGCGTACTCGCTGATCACGTTAGGACCTGGCTGCCTCGCCTTCTTCCATCCCTCCATCGCAGCGGACAGGGAGCCGCCGAGCGTTGCATCTCGCCTCTGTGCCTCAATGGGCTCGACAAGCGGCGGCGTTTCAACCACTTCTCCGAGATTGCGCCGGTCTACCGCCTCAAGATATTCGACCTGTCGCTTGAGGAAGACGTAGCCCAACCTTCGGTAAGAAGCAGAGTTCTTATCCAGGTTGATGTCACAGGCAGCGAGCAAGTCATCCAGGTCATCCTGCACGAAGGACACGTCGCCCTTAGCGAGAGCTTGCCTCGCTGCAGGAAGCACCAAGACCACGCTTTCCTCTTTCCTCGCGAGCTGACGCTCAGAAAGACCGAAGGCTGGCTTCACCGACGACGCATATGGCGAATACGCGACCTCGCCAGCTTCTGCGAGTTCCCGAGTATTCCGCTGGAACATCTCCTCTTCACCGAGGTCATCAAACCGAGACTCCTCATCCTCTTCGAGGAGAGACGCGAAATAGTAACTGGCTAAACGTGCGATCTCTTGCTCACTCAAGTCGGTGCGCAGTGGCATCGCTTCAAGGCGCTTCGTTGCCTGTTCAAGGATGCGATCGAACTCAATCAGCACTGGCTTCGCCAGGACGTTCGCCTGACGAGCGTCCTTTGTCCTGAGCGACTGCTTCAGCCACGAGATGCTCGACCGCGACGCCCCTGTCACTCTGGCTACGGCCTCTTCCAGTCCACGAGGAACCTTTTTGCGGACGTAGTAGACCCCATGATTGTTCTTGAGAATGCCCATCAGGACTCGCATGTTTGATACCACCGATTGATACCACCTCGGCGGGCGCAAGCAACTGATTGAGCGAGAAGAATGGAAGCTCAATGGCTTCCGTAAATCATGGCGCTCCCTACGGGAGTCGAACCCGTCTTTTCAGATTGAAAATCTGACGTCCTAACCGATAGACGAAGGGAGCGCAGGGCGGCTCGACAGGTCGAGCCCGCGCGCCGCCGGGCCTTGTAACAGGTCACTCGCCAATGGGCAAACACCCTTCTGGCATATCAACGAGGCGCTGCTCGAGGCGTTCGTCCACACGTGCGCGGCGGAAGCGGAGAGAGCAGAAAGCAGCCGCTGCGGGCGCGGCTATCCAGGCCCCAGCGCACCTCAAAGAAATGGCCGGACCCTCCCGGTCCGGCCCCCTTGCAACGCCTGTCCCAGGCCCACCCCTGAGGCGCCCGCTCGTCTCCAGACGCCGAAGCCCGCCCGACCCTGAATATTCAGGCGTGTGCGAATGTCGGCATAAAAAGAGACACAAGCAGCCAATCTCGCGAGCGTGGATGAGATAGAGAAGTTCGCTCGGGCCTCAGCGCGGAAGCACGGCGAACTTCTCGATCATCACTTTAGACCGAGTAGTACATGTCGAACTCAACCGGGTGCGGCGTCATTTCCATGCGCTCGACCTCAGCCATCTTGAGCTCGATGTAAGCATCGATCATGTCGTCGGTGAACACGCCACCCATCTTGAGGAAGCCGCGATCGCTGTCGAGGCTCGTCAGCGCCTCGCGCAGCGAGCCGCAGACGGTCGGGATCTTGGCAAGCTCGACCGGCGGCAGGTCATAGAGGTTCTTGTCCATGGCCTCGCCGGGATGCAGCTTGTTCTGGATGCCGTCCATGCCGGCCATCAGCATCGCAGCAAAGCCGAGGTAGGGGTTGGCGCCGGGATCGGGGAAGCGAACTTCGACGCGCTTCGCCTTCGGGCTCGTCACGTGCGGGATGCGGCAGGAAGCCGAGCGGTTGCGCGCCGAGTAGGCGAGCAGCACCGGCGCCTCGTAGCCCGGGACCAGACGCTTGTAGGAGTTCGTGGTCGGGTTCGTGAAGGCGTTGATGGCCTTCGCGTGCTTCAGGATGCCGGCGATGTAGCTGAGGCAGGTGTCCGAGAGGTCGGCGTACTTGTTGCCGGCGAACGTCGGCTGGCCTTCCTTCCAGATGGACTGATGGCAGTGCATGCCCGAGCCGTTGTCGCCGTACACGGGCTTCGGCATGAACGTCGCCGTCTTGCCGTAGGCCTGCGCGACCTGGTGGATGACGTACTTGTAGATCTGCATGTGATCGGCCATCTGGATCATCGGGCCGAACTTGATGCCGAGCTCATGCTGCGCCGACGCAACCTCGTGGTGGTGCTTCTCGACGACGACGCCCATCTCCGACATCACCGAAAGCATCTCGGAGCGCATGTCCTGCGCACTGTCGATCGGGGGAACCGGGAAGTAGCCGCCCTTCGTGCGCGGACGGTGGCCGAGGTTGCCCGTCTCGTACTTGGTGCCCATGTTCGTCGGCAGCTCGCTGCCATCGAGCACGAAGCCCGTGTTGTAGGGATCGGACGTGAAGCGCACGTCATCGAAGATGAAGAACTCGGCCTCGGGGCCGAAGTAGATGGCGTCACCCACGCCCGTGCTCTTCATGTAGGCTTCGGCCTTCTTGGCGATGCCACGGGGATCGCGCTCATAAAGCTCGCCGGTCGAAGGCTCAATGACGTCGCAGAAGATCGCCATCGTGCTCTGAGCAAAGAACGGGTCCATGTGCGCCGACGCGGGGTCCAGCATCAGCGTCATGTCGGAGGCCTCGATGCCCTTCCAGCCCGCAATCGAGGAGCCGTCGAAGGCATAGCCATCAGCGAACATGGATTCGTCGACGCAGGAGGCGTCGGCGGTGACGTGCTGCATCTTGCCCTTGGTGTCGGTGAACCGAAGATCAAGGAACTTTACGTCCTTATCCTTGATCGTCTTGATCACGTCGGCAGCGGTCTTGGACATGAGAAAGTTTCCCCAGTTTGTGATTGGTTGTCGTCAGAGGCAGGAAGTGCAGTCCCCGTGGCGTGAGAGCCGGCCGGGGACCGAATTGGGTGGGATGGATCAGATGGCGTCGGTGCCGGTCTCTCCGGTGCGGATGCGGATCGCCTCCTCGATAGTCGATACGAAGATCTTGCCATCGCCGATGCGGCCGGTCTTGGCTGCCTTCTGGATGGCATCGACAGCCTTGCCCACCATGTCGTCGGGCAGCACGACCTCGATCTTCACCTTGGGCAGGAAGTCGACGACGTACTCGGCGCCACGATAAAGCTCGGTGTGCCCCTTCTGACGGCCGAAGCCTTTGGCTTCAATGACGGTGATGCCCTGGAGGCCGATCTCCTGGAGCGCCTCCTTCACCTCGTCGAGCTTGAAGGGCTTTATGATCGCTTCGATCTTCTTCATGTGACTTTGCCTGCGCTCCCTGCGGTGACGGCGGCGACGCCCCCGGCACCCGATGCATTAAGCATGCGACGTGCCAGACAGATCACGGAGCAGAATGCCTCGATCGACCCGCACGTTAGCCTATGACTGCCGGATTTTAAGGCGGGAAGTTAGAGCAAACCCCGCCCGAATCATAGGCATGGCGCCCAATAATTAGGCAATAGAGGTTGGCACGATTGTGCAGGAAGGCAGGAACACCCTCCTCGGGGTCATTTGGTGCCATGGAAGCCGACAGGATCAGCCGACCTGCTGGAGGTGCGACGTCGCCGGAGGGGCTACCGGCCCCGCGGGGGTGGGCGCAAGCAGCCCGACCCATTCCTCATGGAAGCGCTTGAGCGTGCGCCGCGCGAGGTCTGCATGTGCGGTCGCACCTTCGGCCTCGAAGACTTCGAGCGCGGGCACCATCGCGCCTGCGGCGGCGAGCCAGTTGTTGCGCTTGTCCTCCTGCTCGCCGAGCCTGATCAGCGTCGAGCCGAGATTCATGCTCGCCGTCGCCCAAGTGATCGGCGTTGCGGCACGCTCGACGACTTGCAGAACGCGCTGGTAGGTCGCGATCGCTTCTCGGAAGCGCGCAGGGCTAGACTTCTCGGCCTCGCCGAGTGCGGCAAGTGAATCCGCAAGCGTCATGCTCGCGTTCACCCAAAGATCGCCGTGCCGATCGGGCGTCATGACTTCGAGGGCGCCACTCAGCGCGGCGACGGCCGCTCCGATCCGCACCATGTCGGGACCGCCCTCGCGGCGCGCTTCGGCGAGTGCAAGCAGCGCGCTGCCGAAGTTGTAGCTCGCCTCGGCCCAAACTTCGGGCGCCTCTGCGCGCGACAGCAGAGCGAGCGCATCGCTGTAGGCGGCAACAGCTCCTTCGAGCACGCCGGCAGACTTGTCGAATTCGGCGAGCTCCAGCAGCGCCGTGCCGAGACCGAGATTGAGATCGAGCCGGTTCTGCGCTGGCACCGCATCCGTCGTCGCTGCAAGCGCCGTTCGATAGACCTCGGCAGCTTCGCGAAACTGAGGCACCTGGCGAGAGCGCTGCGCCGAGAGCACGAGACTGCGCCCGAGCCCACCCTGGGCTTCGCACCACAACACCGGCGCGTCATCTGCCGAGAATTGCGAGAGTGCCTTGCGATAAACGGTAATAGCATCGGCGAGGCGGCCCGTGCCGGCCGCTGCCTCGGCCTGGCGGTGCAGTGCACGACCAATCCCGACGTTGGCGCGCGCAGCACCAAGCGCATTCGAGCCGTCGGAGAGAAGCTTGAGGACACTGCCGTAGCCGGCGAGTGCCTCGCTGAGCGCTATCTCGTCATTCTCTTCTTCGGCCTTGTGCAGAAGCGCGTCGGCGCGGGCCAGATGATAGCGCCAGGCTTCTTCGCGCGCGCTCTTCGGCAGGCAGTCTGCCGCCTCGATGAAGAGGTCGGCGGCCGCGAGGTAATCCCGTCGCGCGACAGCAAGCTCGGCGAGGCGGGCGGCCGCGCGCGCTTCCTCCGTCATCTGGGCCTTGAGAGCTGCAACCTCGTCCTCGAGGCGCGCTTCGATCCGGCGGCGGCCATCGCGCAATTCGCGGCGGATGTGCTTCAATGTCTCCATGGCGAGCGCGAGATCGCCGGCTTTCAGCGCGTCGGCGGCGCGCAACTTGAGCTTGCGCAGATCGCCATCGTCATTGGTCGGGCGCATGAGCTGCGCGCGCGCTTCCTGCAGCCAGCGCGCCAGCGCCTCGAAGCGGGCAAGCCGTGTCGCGCCGGTTGCGCCCTGCTCCTCGATGAGTTCAATGAGGCGCGCTTCGGCTGCCTCCGAAATGTCGTACTGCGCGCGGATGCGGGCACGCTCCTCGAGCTCTGTAGGAGGATCGGGCATCCGGCTGTCGGCGGGCGGCTGTACCTTCTCTGGCGGAGCCGGCGGCACGGACGCCTCAGCGGCGGGCGCAGCGATGCCCGGCGCACTCTCCTGCGGGACAGATGCGGAGGCGGATACCGGCGCAGACGCGGGGGCCGATCCGAGAAACTCCCTCAGCATCGGCACGAGAGCAATGATCCGCTGACGCTCGCGCACGAGCCGAGCAAAGCTGCGCTCGAGCACGAACATCGCCACGTCATCAGACAGCTTGTGCGCCGCCAGCGCACCGTCGCCGCGCGCCTTGAGGAAGAGGTCGAGGGCAATGCGCCGTCCGCGATCCCCGCCTGCCGAGGATGAGAGCGCACCGTCGAGGCAAGCACTGTCGATCTCGCAGACCGAGATGATCTGGGCGAGGTCGGAGAAGTGTCGTTCCAGAGCCTCCTGCGGCAGGCTGCGCGTCTCGGCACCAACCCAAATTTCGCGTGTGAGCTCGCCGACATAGCCGTCGACGAGGTCTCCTGCCCCCCGCGCGCGCAGTGCGGCTACGAGTTCCATCCCCCGGCCACGATGCGCGGCGGCGACGGCGACGCCCGCCGCCGGAGCGAGCGCGAGCAACGCGGCGCCCGCCAGACGCTCCATGGCCTCGAAAATGGACATCGCACTGGCCTCCACAGATTCCCAACTCGTGGCAGTTGCTTCGAAAACCGATCGATTCGCAACGTGCCGGGGCCGGAAAGCGGTGGAGCACTGTCCCACTGGCGACGGACCGTCGCATCAGTGCACAGCGCAGTATTGGCAGCGGGGACCGTGAATTGTATCATAATATTCGGATGTATTCATATGGATATATCGAGCCTCGCGACCAAGGGAGGAAACAAGCATGACGAGGAAGCGCGAACGATCGATCGACGAGATCTATGCCGCGGACCCTGAACGCGCCGACGCGATTACCTTTGGTCGGACCACCGGCGTCTCGCGCCGCGGCTTTCTGAATGGCGCAGGCCTTGCGGCCATGAGCGCCGCCGTCGGCGGAACAATTGTTCACAGCGCAAGCATGCCGGGCGGGCTCATTCCCGCAGCCTTGGCGCAGGAAGCGAAAAAGCCGGAGAGCGCTGCCGCCGCCAAGGCACCTCAGCCTTTCAGCTTTCCCGGCAAGGATCCCGGGCTGACCCTTCTCGGCGACCGGCCGCTCGTCGCTGAAACCCCCGAGCACTTGCTCGACGATGAGACGACACCCCTCTCGAAGTTCTTCATCCGCAATAACGGCCAGCTTCCCGACCCTCCGCAGCAGCCGGACTCGTGGGAGCTGACGATCGATGGTGAGGTGAACACGCCGCTGAAGCTCACGCTCGGCGAGCTGAAGAAGCGCTTTGCGGAGAAGTCGGTCTTCGCAGTGCTCGAGTGCGGCGGCAACGGCCGTTCGTTCTATTCGCCGCCCGCGCGCGGAAATCAGTGGACGAATGGCGGCGCAGGTTGCGGGAAATGGACGGGCGTCTCGCTCGCCGAGGTTCTGAAAGCCGCAGGCCCGAAGTCGAGCGCGGTCTACACCGCACACTATGGCACAGATCAGCACCTCTCGGGCGATCCCAAGCAGCTCACGCTCTCGCGCGGCGTACCGATCCCCAAGGCCATGGAAGCCGAGGCCCTGCTCGTGTGGGCCATGAACGACGAGCCGCTCCAGAACATCCACGGCGGGCCGCTGCGCCTCATGATCCCTGGCTGGCCGGGCTCCGCATCGCACAAGTGGCTGAACAAGATCACGCTGCGTGACAAGGAGCACGACGGTCCCGGCATGACGGGTACGAGCTACCGCGTCCCGATCCAGCCCATCGTTCCGGGCGGCAAGGCCGATCCAAAAAACTTCAAGATCATGGAATCGATGCCGGTGCGCGGCATAATCACCAATCCTCCGAACGGGGCAAAGCTCGCGGCAGGCACACGCGAGGTCGCATTGCGCGGCGCGGCCTGGGCGGGTGATCTCACCGTCAAGGCCGTGCACGTCTCGACGGATTTCGGCGCGACGTGGCAGCAGGCCCAGCTCGCCGCACCGCGCAATCGCTTCGACTGGCAGCGCTGGACGGCGAGCGTGAAGTTGCCGAGCGACGGCTACTACGAGATCTGGGTGCGCGCGACCGACAGCCAGGATCGCGCACAGCCGCACGTCGCCGCGAACTGGAACCCGCAGGGTTACGGCGGAAATCCCATGCATCGTGTCGCCGTGCTGGTCGGGTAGCTCGGCGAACGATGCGCAAAATCATCCTCGCATTGCTTATGGGGAGTGCGCTGGCGGCATCGTCCGCGCACTCTCAGCAACAACCGCCGGCTTTCGGGCCGCGCGATGAAACGCCCGAAATGTATCCCGACGCGCCCAATCGCGAGGAAACCTTCTACTTCTGCATTGCCTGCCACTCGTTTCAGATCGTCGCTCAGCAAGGGCTCAGCCGGCAGCGGTGGGATGAGGTCCTGACATTCATGACCGAGCGTCACAAGATGCCGGACGTCCAGGGCGATGACCGCGAGAAGATGCTGGACTATCTCGCGAGCGCATTCCCAGAGCGACAGCAGCGAGGATGGAAAAACCCGTTCGCGCCGCAGTGATCGCGCATTTGCCTGATCAGGCGCGGCTGAGTACGCCGCCCGTGAGAGGGACGCGAACATTGGTCGTGCCGGGAAAGCTGATGGGCCGCCGGTCGAGCGCGCGCACGGCGAGATAAGCCCAGGCCTCAGCTTCAACCGAGTCGCCATCGAAGCCCAGCGCTTCGACCGGCACAACGGCGGTGTGCACGTATCCCGCCAGCATCGACATGAGCGTGCGGTTGCGCCGCCCGCCGCCGGCAATGATCCACATATGTGGCTCCTCCGGCAGGTGCTCGCGTGCACGCGCGATTGCCGTGGCGGTGAAAGCGGTGAGCGTAGCGACACCATCCTGAGTGGAAAGAGGGTCGACCAACTCGACGGCGAAGGCATTGCGGTCGAGCGACTTCGGAACCGGCGCCGCGAAATGACTGTGCCGGAGATAGGCGGACACATAGTCCTCATGCACCTGACCTTGCGCAGCGAGCGCGCCGTCGTCGTCCCGCTGAGCTCCCGTCCGCTTCATGACGAAGTCGTCGATCATGGCATTGCCTGGCCCGGTATCGAAGGCGATCAGGGATCCATTGGCGCCGATCCATGTGATGTTCGCGACGCCACCGATGTTGACGAATGCGACGGGGCGCTCGGGCACTTTCGCAGCCAAGGCGCGGTGATAGACGGGTGCGAGTGGCGCGCCCTGGCCGCCCGCCGCACAATCGGCGGCCCTGAGATCATGCATGACATCGATGCCCGTCGTCGCCGCGAGCGCCGGACCGTCGCCGATCTGTACGGTCAAGCCTTTGCGCGGGTCGTGCAGCACCGTCTGGCCGTGAAAGCCGATCACGTCGATGGCCGAGGGCTGGAGCATCCGGTCGCCGATGAACCGCAGGACAGCCTCTGCATGAAGCTGGGTCAGCTCCGCCTCGACGGCGGCAAGTATCCCTGGCCGCTCGGTGCGCTTCTGAATAGCCAGGGCATCGCCGAGCGCGCCCCTGAGCCGCTGCCGGAAGGCTTGGTCGTATTCCACGCCGCCCGCGGCAAGGCGGCGCACGTGATCCTCGCCATCGGTCTCGATGAGTGCGATGTCGATGCCGTCCATCGACGTGCCGCTCATTAGCCCCAGCGCGCGCCTGATCTTGCCCATAGTGGCCTTCCTGTGCAATTTGCCCCGACCCTGCCGTCCCCCTGCCGCGCCCTTGCGGTGTGGATGCGACCGAAAGCCCGACCATCATGACAAAGCACACATCCGACTTCCTCAACATACTGGCCGAGCGTGGCTTTATCCACCAGTGCTCGGACTTCGAGGGCCTCGACGGCCTCGCATCCAAGGGCGAGATCGTGGCTTACGTCGGATATGACTGCACGGCGCCCTCGCTGCACATCGGGCATCTGCTCTCCATCATGATGCTGCACTGGCTGCAGAAGAGCGGTGGTGGCAAGCCCATCACGCTCATGGGCGGCGGCACGACGCGCGTCGGCGACCCCTCGGGCCGCGACGAGACCCGACGCATTCTGCCCATCGAGACCATCGAGGCGAACAAGGACAGCATTAAGCGCGTCTTCGCCAAGTTCCTCTCGTTCGGAGCTGAGCGCCACGATGCGGTGATGGCGGACAATGCGGAGTGGCTCGCACCGCTGAACTACATCGAGTTCCTGCGCGATGTCGGCCGCCACTTCTCGGTGAACCGGATGCTGTCCATGGATTCGGCGAAGATGCGCCTCGAGCGCGAGCAGGAGCTCTCGTTCATCGAGTTCAACTACATGCTGCTCCAGTCTTACGACTACGTGGAGCTCGCGCGCCGCTACAAGTGCAACCTGCAGATGGGCGGCTCCGACCAGTGGGGCAACATCGTCTCGGGCATCGACCTCGGCCGGCGCATGGGGACGCATCAATTGTACGCGCTCACCTGTCCGCTGCTGACGACCGCGTCCGGCGCCAAGATGGGCAAGACGGCAGCAGGCGCCGTCTGGCTCAACGAGGACCAGCTCCCGGTCTACGACTACTGGCAGATGTGGCGGAATACCGAGGACGCCGACGTCGCGCGCTTCCTGAAACTCTTCACCCTGCTGCCGATGAGCGAGATCGCGAAGCTCGCCGCACTCGGTGGCTCCGAGATCAACGAAGCGAAAAAGACGCTCGCGACAGAGGCGACCGCACTCCTGCATGGGCGCGAGAAGGCGGAAGCCGCCGCCGAGACGGCGCGCCGCACCTTCGAGCAGGGAGAGACGGCCGAAGGTCTGCCGACCATCGAGGTGCCGGTTGCCGACATCGAGAACGAGCTCGGCATTCTCGCCGCGTTTGTCACCGCTGGTCTCGTGAAGTCGAACAGCGAGGCGCGCCGTCAGGTTCAGGCAGGTGGCCTGCGCGTGAACGACGCCGTCGTCAGCGACGAAAAGGCGAAGTTACGCTTAGGCGACGTGTCGGCCGACGGGGTGATCAAGCTGAGCCTCGGCCGCAAGAAGCACGTGCTGCTACGGCCGGTGTAGCGCGCGACATCAATTCCGCTGCGGAGCCCCTGCACGCGGGTCCGTGGTTGCGGCCCAGCCGTCGGTAACCTCTGGCGTCACGCCTTTTGCGCGCGCACGTGCCTTCGGCGCGGCCTTGGCGGCATCAGCATCGGATGATGGCGATGCCTGTGACGGCTCGGGGCCGGATACGGGCGGACTTGCCGTCGTCTGCGGCTGGGGGGCTCGGCGGTTCTGCGAAGGAAGGCGCCCGGGCGATACCGTCGGATTATTCGGCGCCATCTGGAAAATTTCGCGGAAGATACCCGGGGTCATCAGCGACAGCGGATTGGGAATGAATTGCGGGCTGCTCATCGGGCCCTGGATGGCGAACGTCATCGCAAGTATGCCCTCGCGACGCGGGCCGGTCAGCACTTCGCCGAAGAGCGGCACGCCGGAAAGCGCGCGATTGAGACCCGACAGCGGCGTATAGGTGCCGCCGAGATGCACTTGCTCGGTGCGGTAGTCGAGCTTGCCGCGCAAGGTCGCGCCGAGAATGGGCCCGAGCACTTCCATGTTCTCGATGACGAGCTGGCCGTTGCCGGTCGCGAAGCTCGCACGTAGCGTGTCGAACTCGATCTGCTCGCGCACGACCTGCTGGTTGCGTGCCCCCTGCTTGATGGCCGGCTGGCCGCCGTCATTGTACGCGGAGGCCATGTCGCTCACGACGGGGTCGCCCATGATGCGGAACTTGCGAACGCGCATGGTGCCGCGCCGTTCCGCAGCGCCAGAGCCATCGAGATTGATCTCGAGCCGCCCTTCGCCGCCCTGCATGCTCCTGTAGATGCCGATGAGCTTCAGCGCCTCGCCGGTGTCTTCGGCGTCAACCGTGAAGACGCGCGGCGCGCCGGGCGTGACCTTCATTGATGCGCGCAGCCCCCGCCCGTTGTCATGGCGGCCAGTGAACAGAATCTCGCGAACGTCGTGATTGCGCGAGCTGAAGCGCAACTGCACACCGCGCAGGCGCGGATCGGCATTTGTCGGAACATAGACATCCGGCACGCCGGTGACGGTATCCACCCTCGCGTCGAGATCCACGCCGATGGAGTGTTGCTGTGGGCTTGTGTCGTGCGATCGCTGGCCCGCGCCGACACTCAGGAATCCGCGGAAGATGTTGCGGGCATCGAAGCGGGGCCCCGTGGCCTTGATTTCCCAGACGCGATCGGACCGCAGAACGCCTTTGACGTTGAGGCTGCTCACGGTGTTGAGGGTGAAATCCGTGAATAGATACTCGACCGGCCGGTTGTCCGCGCCGAGCGCGACCCAGCCATTGACGCCGATGGTGTCGCCGTCAAGACGGAAGTTCTGCAGCACGACATTGCCGTCGCGTCGCTTGCCGATGTCGAACTTGAGTTCGGCCCGCTGCCCCGCCGGCTTCGTCCAGGAGATATCGCTGAGTTGAATCTCGGCCGGCGTGAGATCCGCCGCGATACGGATCACCGAGCCATCGTCCTCGGCCGGCCGCATGGTCAGATCGACGTCGACATCTCCGTTGACGAGATCGCCGAGATGAATGCCGAGCTGCGCCCGCTCGCTATTGCCGAGCTTGGCGCGCAGGCGCAGTCCCTGCTGCGCATCGGATGGCGCGCTACCGGGCAGCGCATAGCGCCAACCGAGCTTTGCGAGGACGCCGTCGAGCAGCGCCTCGCCCGTGACGTCTATGGCGTTGTCGCGTGCCTCGGCGCGGATCGATGCGCCGGAGATGTTGTAGCGACCAGCAACCTTCCGTGCATGGCCCTCGACGAGGTTCGCCTTTCCCTCGACGACCTGCACGTCCTGCATCGATAGCCCTTCGTACACCGGGAAGGTGATGGCGAAACGTGAATCGAGCCTGCCGTCGAATGCGGTACCGTCCAGCCAGCCACTGCGCGTCAAGGCGAGCGGCGGTCGTCCGAGGAGATCGGCGAGCGCGCTCGCCTGCCCTGCCACGCGCACGTCGAGGCGCGCGTTCGGACGCTCCTGATCGACACCGCTCACGACGAGAGCACTATCCTGGACCTGGAGGTGCTGCGTCGGCGACGCCCTGATCACGGCAGAAGGAATCCTGAGCGTGGCCGTCGTGCCTTCGACGGTCAGCCGCGCCTCGCGCGCCTCGAGCGGCGGCAGCCCCTTCAGGTATTCGAGACCGATCTGCTCGGCATCCAATGTGAGCGACAAGGCGCGCTCGCGGAAGGACGCTGGATCGCGCCGGTCGATCTGATCGCGGCGCTCGTTGGTCAAGCTGAATGCACCACCGGCGAGGCGTCCCGTGACGATATGGCCGCCGACCCACTTGCGTGTTTGCGGAGCCAGAGTCTGTGGCCACATGGCCTTCAGTGCGTCGAGCGACATCGACCCGATGCGCCCATCGAGGCGGGCGACGCGCGTGCTCCCCGATGCTGCGACCCCGCCGACCATCGCGACCTTGGCCTCGCCGGCGGTCATCTGGAATTCGGAGACCTCGACGTGCCCCGTCTCAGGAGAAGCCGTGCCGCGCAGGATCAGGGCGGAGAGTGGGAGCGGCGGCGCGCCGAGGTCGTCGCCCCTCAACAGCCCGTCGATGCCGTGTACCTCGAAGCGCCAGCCGGGCGTGCCGTCGCCGCCGACAACGGGCGCGACCTCTCCCTTGAGCGTCGCATGGCTCGCGCGCCAGCGCAGGGTCGAAGGGGCGATGACCAACTTGCGGCTAGGCCCGTCGTAACTGGCCTTGATCTCGCCGCCGGCAAGTTCGAGCGGTACCTTGCCGAGCCACGGGAGGTGCACGCTGCCGGAACCGAGCGAAACGTCGAACGTGCCGCCGATGACGTCGCCCTGCCGCGAAAGCTCGACCGTGCCGGAGCCTTTAAGCGGCAGGTCGATGCCCTCGCCGAACTCGAGCCCGGACTGACCAAGCGCCACGCTCCGCGGCACGAGTTCCTCGACATCGGCCTTCATCGTCAGGCGATCGCGGCTCTCGGAGTCTTCCATGCGGAAGCTGAATTTGAAGGGCGCGCCCGTTCCCGCCATGGTGCCCGCGCCCGATATGACACTGCGCTGAGACCTGTGGCGCATCGAAAGCTCGAGGCTCGGAAGTTGAAACAACCTCTGCTGCTTGTCGTCGGAAACGATGAGCGAGGCATCCTTGAGACCGAGAGTTTCAAGGAAGGCTGCAGCACCTTTGCGGCGCCGCATCTCGCCCGCGATTTCGGCGACCCGCCGGGCCGCATCGATGCGGTCCCGCATGATCGTGACCGTCTTCGCCACCTCTGTTTCCTGCACCGCAGCCCTGCCAGTGTTCCTGGTGGGTGCAGCAGGCATCGTGAGCGTTCGGCCCTGCAAGTCGCGGCCATAGCCGAGCATGTAGGAGGGACGATCGGCGGAGAAGAGAACGACGCGCGGCTGGAGAAGATCGATACGTGACGGCGCGATCCGGCCCGATCGAAGGGCGCGCAGGCTCAGTTGTACCGAGGCGCGCGAGGCAAGAGCAACGACACTTCCTGTGTCCTCGGTGAGCCGGACGCTCGTCAGTCGAAATTCGATGGCGCCTTCTGGCGTGAGCTGGACGATTGCATCCTCGACCCGAAACTGGACGCCGGGCATCTCCTCGTCGAGACCGCGCTGGATCGGATCGACGAGGAACGAGACCGAGATCGGACCGGTCATCAAGCGCAGGTACAGGAGGCCCGCGGTAAGAAGGCACAGCGGGAGGACGATGGCCGCAGTCATGAGCAGGACGCGGCCGCAGCTCTTGACCAAGGGTGGTGTCGCAGGCAGCCGGCGTGCGCGCGGCCTATCGTCAGGGCGAATCGGTTTGGTCGTGGGGGCAGCAGGAGGCGTCACCGGCTCGGGCACGCCGCCGGTCTCTCCCTTCGCTTGGCCAACGTGGCCATGCATCGCCGACTTCCCCTAACCCGTTGACGGGCCTCGCATCTCGTTTGCCCGAGCCAGCGTTACGCGCGGCATGCTGATCAGCGGACACTGAGACCGGGCCCCACTACTTCGGTTCACCCCCCTGGGCGTCTCTCCGGAAATGACCCGAGCAATGCGTCTTTATTGCGTCGCGACAAGTGCTTGGGAGCCAAGTCAGCCGTGAGGTGACGAAGCCCGGGACGGTCGCGGCAGCATCCTTGGCATCGTCAACATGATTCGGTACCAGAGGTCTTAACGTCCGAGGCCCGAACGTCCATGACCCTCGGCGCACCATCGGAGCAGGAAAAGGACCGAAGAAAGGCATTTCCCCGATGAACACATCCGCGATCGAAAAAGGTGACAAGTTACCGACGTTCAAGCTCCCGACCGATGACGGCGGCACCGTCAGCCCCGCCGACCTCGCGGGGAAGGCGGCCGTCATCTATTTCTACCCGAAGGACGACACGCCGGGCTGCACGACGGAGGCCAAAGATTTCACCGAGCTCGCGACACAGTTCCGCAAGGCCGGCGTCGTCGTGATCGGCATCTCACCGGACAGCATCAAGAAGCATCAGAAATTCCGCGAGAAGCACGAGCTCGATGTGCGCCTTGCCGCCGACGAAGACCACGCCGTCGCCGAAAAGTTCGGCGTGTGGATCGAGAAATCCATGTACGGGCGCAAATACATGGGCATCGACCGCTCTACCTTCCTGATCGACGCGAAGGGCCGCATCGCTGAAGTGTGGCGGAAGGTCAAGGTGCCGGGGCACGCCGAGGAAGTGCTCGACGCAGCACGGCGACTGACCAAAGGTTGATTCGCGCTAGAACGCTACGCGCGATGCTGGCGTGATTGTGGCGGAATTCACAAATGTCAGCAGGAACTTATTTCCAGCGCACGCATTGTCGGAATCGTTCCGGCACACCAAGTAGGGCGGGTCCGCCCCAGCGGCCGGACGAGCGAGCGCGCCATAGGACGCGCTCTGATGTGAAGAAGGACACTCGGGTCATGCGACGCCTTTCCCTTGCTCTTGTTGCGGCTTCAATCATCGCGGCCTCTGCGCCAGCGTTCGCGCAGCAGCAGAGCCCGGCTCCTGCCGCCGCGCCCAAAGCCGAAGTGCCGATCCCGCGCGGCGTCTTCTTCCGCGGTCAGGTGGATGGACAGATCCTGTCGAGCGACAACCTGATCGGCGCGAAAATCTACGGGGCCGACGGCAAGATCATTGCCGACATCGAGGAGCTGATCATGACCTCCGACCTGCGCGTCGAAGGTGTGGTCATCAGCACGGGCGGATTTCTCGGCGCCGGCCAGAAGCGGCTCGGCGTGCGTCTCTCCGCGCTGCGCTTCGGACCGGACGGCAAGGTCACCATCCCGGAGCTGACCAAGGAAGTGGTCGCGGCTCTCCCCGCTTACGAGCGCAAGACGCCGCGCAAGACGCTACTGGAGCGGGCCTCCGAGAACGCGCGATCGATCGCCGACCGCAGCATGGAGACCGCGAAGCCGGCCATTGATCAGGCCTCCGAGGCGGCGAAGGAAGCTTACGAGAAGGCCAAGGAAGCCACCAAGGACGCGTACGACAAAGCCACCAAGGATGCGCCCCCGGCCAAGCAGTAATGCGCGTGACGGTGTGAATTGTGCGGGCGTCGGCCGAGAGCCGGCGCCCGCTCTCTTTTGTTAAGGCCCCGATCAGGAGCCCCGCGCGCTTTCCATGATGGCCGCGACGCCCATGCCGCCGGCCGTGCAGATGGAGATGAGGCCGCGCCCGCCATTCTCGGCGAGCAGCTTCGCCAGGAGCGCCACGATCCGTCCGCCGGTCGCCGCAAACGGATGGCCGACGGCGAGCGAGGAACCTTTCACGTTCATCTTCGCGCGGTCGATGCTGCCGAGCGGCATGTCCTTGCCCAGCCTCTCCTTGCAGTAGGCCGGGTCCTCCCAAGCCTTCAGCGTGGCAAGAACCTGCGCCGCGAACGCTTCGTGGATTTCATAGAAATTGAAGTCCTGCAGCTTGAGGCCCGTGCGGTCGAGGAGCCGCGACACAGCGACAGTCGGCGCCATGAGCAATCCTTCACCGGCCACGAAATCGACGGCCGACGTCTGAGCCGCGGTGATATACGCGAGAATGGGCAACCCTCGCGCACGCGCCCACTCTTCCGATGCGAGCAACACCGCAGAGGCGCCATCCGTAAGCGGGGTCGAGTTGCCCGCGGTGAGCGTGCCGCGCTCAGACTTGTCGAAGGCGGTCTTCAAGGAGGCCAGCCGCTCGATGCTGATATCGGGGCGCAGGTTGTTATCACGGAAGACGCCTGCGCACGGCACGATCAGGTCGTCGAAGTAGCCGGCGCGATAAGCTTCCGCAGCCTTCATGTGGCTCTCGTAGGCGAGTTGGTCCTGATCCTGGCGCGAGATCTTCCAGTGCTGGGCCATCAGCTCGGTGTGCTGCCCCATGGAAAGTCCGGTGCGAGGCTCGGCGACCGACGGCGGCTGCGGCGCCAGCTCGCGCGGCGAAAAGCCTTTGAACGCCCCGAGCTTTTCGCCGAACGAACGCCCCTGCTGGGCGGCGACCAGCCGCTTCGCGAGCGGCTTCGAGACGACAATCGGTGCGTCGGAAGTGGTGTCGGAGCCGCACGCAATGCCCGAGTCGATCTCGCCGATCGCGATCTTGGCGGCGATGCCCATGGCGGCCTGCAGACCAGTGCCGCAGGCCTGGACCAGCGTAATGCCGGGTGTCGTGGGCGCGAGTTTGGTCCCGAGGACCGCCTCGCGCGCAAGGTTCCAGTCCCGCGAATGGGAGACGACGGCGCCACCAACCACCTCGTCGACATGGACGCCGGCAAGGTTGTAGCGCTCGACGAGCCCGCTCAGCGCGGCAGTCAGCATGTCGAGGTTGCTGAGGTCAGCGTACAGCGAGTTGGAACGGCAAAATGGGATGCGCGTGCCGCCGACGACGGCCACCTTTCTTGTGGATTGTTGCATGGCCCTCGCGCTCCGCTCTTGTGCATTCCGTGTAGCCCGAATCGGCCACAAGCGCCATGTCGACGCCAGGAAATGGAGTTTTCATCAGCCGCCGGGATACCGGGCATCGACGCCCCGGCGTGACTCGTTTGCATCAGATACGCAGCAAGCGTCCTGTGTAAGTCGTGTCGGGCCTTCCAATTTTCCCCCAACTCCCCCATTAACAATCTGTGGCGAGATTGGGGCAAACCTGCGCGAGGCCTGCGGCGGGGTTGTGGTCGTCACGACCATGCGGAACTGCGTTGAGAAGTGCAAGGCGAAGATCGGCTCGCCAATCTTCGTCCTGTGGTTCTCTTGTTCAAAAACAAAAGATACGGATGCGGCGATGATTGGTGTGACGAAGGATCGTGACGCGAGAGAGGGTCTCGCGCACATCGGACGGTTAGCGCTCGGGTTTGCCGTGATGCTTGCAGTGGCGGCACCGCTTGCGCCGGCTTACGCTGCGGAAGGCAATACCTGGGCCAATAACGCCTGGAATACTGGCGGCTTCACGGGCAGCTATACGCCGCCGCCGGCTTTCGACCACTCGTTCGCCCGCCAATGGGAAGCCAACCCGCCTAAGGGTTTTCCGACGCTCTCGCCCGAGAACATCGCGGCGCTGAAGGCCGCTATCACGCGCTACACCGATATCGTCGCGCGCGGTGGCTGGCAGCCCATTCCCGACGCTCAGCTCCAGCCGGGTGCGAGCGGCTCTGCGGTGGCGCTCCTGCGCCAGCGGCTCTCCATGTCCGGCGATCTCCGCGACAGCGATGATTACGGCACAACCTTCTTCGATGGCTCTGTCGAGCGCGCGGTGCGCCGCTTCCAGGCCTCGAATGGCCTCACGCCAACCGGCATCGTCGACAAGCGCACGATCGCAGCCCTGAACGTGTCGGCGGCTGCGCGCCTGCGCCAGCTCAAGACCAACCTCAGCCGCATTACGGAGATGTCGCGCTCGCTGCCGAAGCGCTACGTCGTCGTCAACATTCCTGCAGCCCAGATCGAAGCTGTCGAGAACGACAAGGTCGTCTCGCGACACGCCGGCGTGGTCGGCAAGACCGACCGCCAGACGCCGATCCTGCGCTCGCACATCCACGAGCTGAACTTCAATCCCGTCTGGCATCTGCCGCCGACGGTGATCCAAAAGGACCTCATTCCCAACGCGCGCGCCATGGCCGCAAAGGGGCAGGACGCGCTCGCCAAGCTCGGCATCGACGCTTATGGCGGCGACGGGAGGAAGCTCGACAGCACGAAGATCAACTGGAGCAGCCCCGGGACGCAGGGCCTGACGTTCCGCCAGAAGCCAGGTCCGGAGAACCCGCTCGGCTTCGTGAAGATCAACTTCCACAACAGCCACTCGGTCTACATGCACGACACGCCGTCGGACCGCCTGTTCGGCCGCAACTTTCGCGCTGCGAGCTCCGGCTGCGTACGCGTGCAGGGCATCGAGCACCTGGCGGAATGGCTGATGCAGGACCAGGGCTGGGATAAGGAGCGCGTGCTCGCCATGAAGAAGTCGGGCGAGCGCCTGGACGTGCGCCTCAAGAAGCCAATGCCGCTCTATTTCGTATACATGACCGCGTGGGCGACCGAGGACGGCGTGATCCAGTTCCGTCGTGATCTCTACCAGCGCGACGGCGTCGGCGAGACGGCCTCGGCTTACTAGTCGCGGTCGCCAACGCCTTCGGCTACTGGCGCCGCGGAACTGCCTCGCCTGTCGGTATCCCTATGGCGCGGCCTTCGGCCGCCAATAAATGAGCACCGTCGACCTCTTCAGCAGGATCGCTCGAAGAGCGCAAGGCGAAAACTCAACCGAGAGGCAGCCCGGCCGCGCGTGTAGGCGAAGCCGTACGCGTCGGCGGCAAATAATCAATCCGGCAGCGGGATGAACTCCTCGGCATCGCCAGGAACGGCGCCGAAGCGCTTCGCTTTCCAATCGGCCTTGGCCGCGTTGATGCGGTCCTGGGAGGACGACACGAAGTTCCACCAGATATGGCGCGGGCCATCCATGGGCTCACCACCGAGCAGCATGAGCCGGGCGTTGCTGAGCGCGAGGATCGATATGCGATCGCCCGGCCGGAAGACGAGCAAGCGACCCGGCTCGAAACGATCGCCCGCGATGTCGATCTCGCCCGCCACGATATACACCGCGCGCTCGTCATAGGCCGGATCGAGCGGCAGGACGGCACCAGGTGCCAGCACCGCCTCTGCATAGAAACTCGGATGCGGGAATTCGACGGGTGAACGCTGGCCGTAAAGCTCACCCATGACGAGCCGCACGCGCTTGCCTTCGCCCGTGATGCGCGGCAATTCGTCGACGCCGTGGTGTGCGAACGTTGGCGCGCCCTCCTCATGCGACTTCGGCAATGCTGCCCAAGCCTGGATGCCGTACAGCTCGTGCTGATGGGTCCGCACTTCCGCGCTCGTGCGCTCGGAATGGACGATGCCTGAGCCGGCCGACATCAAGTTCAGCTCACCCGGCTTTATCGGCAGCGATGTCCCAAGGCTATCGCGGTGCCAGATCTCGCCCTGGAAGAGGTACGTCACCGTGGCGAGCCCGATGTGGGGATGCGGCCGCACGTCCATGCCCGTGCCGAGCAGGAACTCGGCCGGCCCCATCTGGTCGAAAAAGATGAACGGGCCGACCATCTGCTTCCTTGCAGACGGCAGCGCGCGGCGCACTTCGAAACCGCCGATATCGCGGGCGCGAGGCACGATCACGTGCTCGATCGCGTCGCAGGAATACGCGTCGCCTGGGATCGGATCGAGGTCAGGCAGTTTGCTCATATCAGCCTCCTGGAGGGTGGCCACTTGGTTCAGCTATTGGGGGCGCTTATCTGTTGCATCAACATAGGCGCCGTTCGGCACACGGCAAGGCATCGAAATCGGGCAGTGCCACTCCCGTTTGACGAACTATCCGCGCATTCCTAACATGATGGACCGCCCTGGCGCCCGCGTGCCGCGCCCCCGGAGGTGAGCATTGGACCGTCCCACTAAGGAAATCGCGAGCGGGCTCATCCAGCTCAATGATCGCACGCGCGAGATTTTCCGCCACATCGTCGAATCCTATCTTGCGACTGGCGAGCCGGTCGGCTCGCGCAATCTCTCGCGCCACCTGCCGATGACGCTCTCGCCGGCCTCCGTGCGCAATGTGATGTCGGACCTCGAGCACCTCGGCCTCATCTATGCGCCGCATACGTCCGCCGGCCGCCTGCCGACTCAGACCGGGCTCCGCCTCTTCGTCGACGGATTGCTCGAGGTCGGCAATCTGACGGAGGAGGAGCGCCGGCAGATCGAGACCCAGATCAAGATAAAGCGGCAGCGCTCGATAGATCAGGTCCTGGCAGAGGCCGGTGACATGATCTCGGGCCTCTCGCATTGCGCCGGTCTTGTCATCAGCGAGAAGCGTGACGGGCACCTCAAACACATCGAATTCGTGCCGCTCGAGCCCGGCAAGGCCCTCGTCGTGCTCGTCGGCGAAGATCAGTCGGTCGAGAACCGCGTGATCAACATTCCCCGCGGCCTTCCGCCCTCTGCGCTTGTCGAGGCCACGAACTATCTGAACGCGCATATCCGTGGCCTGAGCCTCGCAGAAGCGAGATCGAGTATCGAGCGCGAGCTCACCACGGCGAAGGCTGCACTCGACGCGCTGACCAAGAAGGTGATCGAAGCGGGGCTTGCAACGTGGTCGGGCTCGGCCGACGAGCGCAAGAGCCTGATCGTGCGGGGCCAGGGCAACCTGCTCAAGGACCTGACCGCCATTGAGGATCTCGAGCGCATTCGCCAGCTCTTCGACGATCTCGAAGCCAAGCGCGAGCTCGTCCAGCTCCTCGGCCTCGCCGAAAAGGGCGACGGCGTGCATATCTTCATCGGCTCGGAGAACCAGCTCTTTTCGCTCTCGGGCTCATCGCTGATCGTGTCGCCATTCCGCGATTCCTCGCGCAAAATCGTCGGCGTACTGGGCGTGATCGGACCGACGCGCCTGAATTACGCCCGCATCATTCCCATGGTCGACTACACTGCACGCCTGATCAGCCGCACTTTGACTTGATTTTGGTGCCCCGGAGCATGATATGCGAGGGTCGGGCGCGACAGCCTGCCGGACGCTCGGCCCCGGCGGCCTTCGCAGCTTTTGTCGCGCGCCTGATTGGCCCGACTTACTGACCCGAATTTTTGGCCCGACTTACTGGGACGAGCACGAGGACACATGAGCAAACAGATCCACGACCCCCAGGCGCCTGGGCATGGCGCCGGGGCGCCTGAGCCTGATTCCACCAGCCCCACCGGCGCCTCCACGGGCCCCAACGCCCAGCGCGCTGCCGCCGAGTACAGCCAGCAGGCGGGCGAGAACGCGGCGAGCCAGGGCGAAGCTCCCGAGGCGGCGCAGGTGCAGGCCCTGGAGGCCGAGAACCGCGAGCTGAAGGACCAGGTCCTGCGCGCCTACGCCGAGATGGACAACATCCGCAAGCGCGCCGAGCGTGAGCGCCTCGATACGCAGAAGTATGCCGTTTCCAAGTTTGCGCGCGACATGCTGTCGGTCGCCGACAATCTGGAGCGGGCGCTGGCCGCCGTGCCGTCGGATACTGCCGATCCGATCCTCAAGGGCCTCGTCGACGGCCTGACTGTGACAGAGCGCGGGCTCGCGAGCGTACTCGAGCGCTATGGCATCAAGCGAATTGCCGCCGAGGGCGCGCCCTTCGACCCCCACCAGCATCAGGCGGTCATGGAACATCACGATCCCAGCGTTCCGCACGGCTCGGTTGTCCGCGTCTTCGAAGCCGGTTACCAGATCGAGGATCGGGTTCTGCGGCCGGCCTCGGTTGTTGTCGCCAAAGGCGGCCCAAAGCCCGAAAAGTCGACCCAACCGCAGGGTGCAGACGCAACGGGCGGCGGTCTCGAGGGCCCCGAAGCAGGTAATGATAACGCCGCCAATGGCGGACAGTCGGAGCCATCCTGAGGGGCATGAGAACTCGGCATAAGCCTCATGCAATCGGCGGATGCAAAATTGTCACAACACGTCGGTTGCGGGCGTTGCAGGGCCTCCGGGGCACTCCTATATACCGGTGAGCCAAATCACCAACTCCAGGGAACCGGAGCTGCCGCCTTCCGCGGGTTTAAAGCACTATCGGGTGCCGTAGCGGACCCGGCCGGTTTGCCGCAACGAGAGGATTGAGAAGAAAATGGCCAAAGTCATCGGGATCGATCTCGGGACGACGAACTCCTGCGTTGCTGTCATGGAAGGCAGCACGCCCAAAGTCATCGCCAACGCCGAGGGCGTGAATACGACGCCGTCGATCGTTGCCTTCACCGACGACGGCGAGCGCCTCGTCGGTCTGCCGGCCAAGCGCCAGGCAGTGACGAACCCATCGAATACCCTTTTCGCGATCAAGCGCCTCATCGGCCGTCGCTTCTCCGACCCCATGGTCGAGAAGGACAAGAAGCTGGTGCCCTACGAGATCGTCAGCGGCACGAACGGCGACGCCTGGGTCGAGGCGAATGGCAAGCAATACTCGCCCTCGCAGGTTTCCGCCTTCATCCTCCAGAAGATGAAGGAGACGGCAGAAGCCTATCTCGGCCAGCCGGTGACGCAGGCCGTCATCACGGTTCCCGCCTACTTCAATGACGCCCAGCGTCAGGCGACGAAGGACGCCGGCAAGATCGCGGGCCTCGAGGTTCTGCGCATCATCAACGAGCCGACCGCGGCCGCGCTCGCCTATGGCCTCGACAAGAAGAAGGAAGCCAAGACCATCGCGGTCTACGACCTCGGCGGCGGCACCTTCGACGTATCGATCCTCGAGATCGGCGACGGCGTGTTCGAGGTGAAGTCGACGAACGGCGACACGTTCCTCGGCGGCGAGGACTTCGACATGCGCCTCGTCGAGTATCTCGCGGCGGAGTTCAAGAAAGAGAACCAGATCGATCTGAAGAACGACAAGCTCGCCCTGCAGCGCCTCAAGGAGGCCGCTGAGAAGGCGAAGATCGAGCTGTCGAGCGCCCAGCAGACCGAGATCAACCTGCCGTTCATCTCCATGAGCCCGCAGACGCAGTCGCCGCTGCATCTGACGATGAAGCTCACCCGCGCCAAGCTCGAGAGCCTGGTCGAGGACCTCATCGCCAAGACGCTGCCGCCCTGCGAGCAGGCGCTCAAGGACGCTGGCCTCAAGGCTGCCGAGATCGACGAGGTCGTGCTCGTCGGCGGCATGACGCGCATGCCGCGCGTGCAGGCCGAGGTGAAGAAGCTGTTCGGAAAGGAGCCCCACAAGGGCGTCAACCCGGATGAGGTTGTCGCGATCGGCGCCGCCATCCAGGCCGGCGTGCTCAAGGGCGACGTCAAGGACGTGCTGCTGCTCGACGTGACGCCGCTCTCGCTCGGCATCGAGACGCTCGGCGGCGTGTTCACGCGCCTGATCGACCGCAACACGACCATCCCGACCAAGAAGTCGCAGACCTTCTCGACGGCCGAGGATGGCCAGCGCGCGGTGACGATCAACGTCTACCAGGGCGAGCGCGAGATGGCGGCCGACAACAAGATGCTCGGTCGCTTCGATCTCGATGGCATTCCGCCGGCGCCGCGTGGCGTGCCGCAGATCGAGGTCACGTTCGACATCGACGCCAACGGCATCGTCCACGTGTCGGCCAAGGACAAGAAGACCGCCAAGGAGCAGTCGATCCGCATCCAGGCCTCGGGCGGTCTCTCGGACGACGAGATCAAGCGCATGGCCGATGAGGCCGAGCGCTTCAAGGACGAGGACGTGAAGCGTCGCGAACTCGTCGAGGCACGTAACCACGCCGACCAGCTCACCGCTCAGATCGACAAGGATCTGGCCGAGCACGCGAGCAAGATCGGTCCGGCCGACAAGACCGCGATCGAGGGCGCGCTGACGGCGCTCAAGGACGCGGCCAAGACCGACGACGTCGAGGCCATCAAGTCCGCGACTCAGGCGCTCATGCAGGCGTCCATGAAGCTTGGCGAGGCCATCTACGCCGCCGACAAGGGTGCGGCCGAGGCTGCCGGCGGCGGCGAGGCGCCGTCGGGCGACAGCGGCAGCCGGTCTCCCGGCGGCGACAACGTCGTCGATGCCGACTTCGAAGAGGTCAAGGACGACAAGAAGAAGTCCGGCTGACCTCGGAGCCGAGCAATGCAGACCCCTGACCGCCGCGTCGCCGCCGAGATGCCCTGCGGGGCCATCTCCGGTGCGGCGCCGGCCGGCCGGTCAGGGGCATTTTCATGCCTGGAGCGACGCAATGCCCTTGGGGGTCCAAATGGGGGCCTGACCCGGCGGGCGGGGATCGGATTACGTTCTCATGGCTAAACGCGACTACTACGACGTTCTCGGCATCAAGCGCGGCGCCAGCGACGCGGACATCAAGTCCGCCTTTCGCGGCCTCGCCAAGGAGCATCACCCCGACCGCAATCCGGGGGATGCGAGCGCCGAACAGAAATTCAAGGAAATCAACGAGGCGTACGAAGTCCTGAAGGACGAGCAGAAGCGCGCCGCCTACGACCAGTTCGGTCATGCCGCCTTCGAGGGCGGCGGGCGCGGCCCCGGCGGCTTCGGTCCCGACTTCTCGTCCTCGATGTCCGACATCTTCGACGACCTCTTCGGCGAATTCATGGGCGGGCGGCGCGGCGGCCCACGCCAGCGCTCCGCGCGCGAGCGCGGCGCGGACCTGCGCTACAACATGGAGATCACGCTCGCCGAGGCCTTCACGGGCAAACAGGCACAGATCCGCGTGCCAACGAGCGTGACCTGCGAGACCTGCTCGGGCTCCGGCGCGCGCGCGGGCTCACGTCCCACGACCTGCGCGACCTGCGGCGGACAGGGCAAAGTGCGCGCCAGCCAGGGCTTCTTCACCATCGAGCGCACGTGTCCCGCCTGTCATGGCCGCGGCGAGACGATCGACGATCCCTGCCCCGATTGCCATGGCCAGGGCCGCCAGACCAAAGAGCGCACGCTCGCGGTGTCCATTCCGCCGGGCGTCGAGGACGGCACGCGCATTCGTCTTGCGGGCGAGGGCGAGGCCGGCCAGCGCGGCGGTCCGACGGGCGATCTCTACATTTTCCTTTCGATCAAGCAGCACGAGTTCTTCCAGCGCGATGGCGCCGATATCTTCTGCCGCGTGCCGATCGCGATGACGACGGCCGCGCTCGGCGGCAACGTCGATGTGCCGACGGTCGAAGGCAATCGTGTGCGGATGCCGGTTCCGTCAGGGACGGAGAACGGCAAGCAGTTCCGCCTCAAGGGCAAGGGCATGCCGGTGCTCCGCTCGAAGGTGCACGGCGACATGTACATTCAGGTCGAGGTGGAGACGCCGAAGAACCTCTCGCGCAAGCAGCGCGAGCTGCTCGAGGAGTTCGAGCGCGAATCCAACAAAGAGACGAACCCCGCGTCGAACGGCTTCTTCGCCCGCGTGAAGGAATTCTTCGATCCCGGGAAGGGTGGGTGAGGGGCCTCTGCTATTTGCTGCGCGCGAGAAGGTACGAGACGAACGAAGCGCAAGCACCCAGCATGAAAAGCGCGTCAGCTTCGTCGACCTTAGCTTCGTCGCTAAATACCAGCGCGTGGCGGACGCCTTCCTCGTCGCTCGAGTAGCCGTATAGCGAACCAAAGGCTGACTTGAGACTGCCGTGCAGGTGGCCACGTTTTTCAAGTACCTTGAGTGCCTCACCCAAGGTGGTGGTGCCCGGCGCGAGACGCACCGCCACTGCTTCGACAGCGTGGATGCTCTCTCGGACACACCCCGCCCAGTCCGAATTTCTTAGCGCCACGCTGGCGGCGATGAACTGTTTGCGCGCAGCTGTCGCATTCTTGGCCTTCGCATCTGTAACGGCGCGCCCAAATGCTGCGGCCTGTTCCTCAGTTCCGATTGCACCGATGCAGTGATCGTCGAGTACCCGATATGCAGCACGCGCTGTCACGAACGCCTCTGCAAGCTCGCTCTTCAGCTCATCGCTGCACCCCCGATGTCGGAGGAGGAACTCGACCAAATCGAACAATTCGCCGATCTTGGCGCGCAGAATGAAACTGTCTAGCCGCTGCTTATTCTCGTGCGCACTGTATTTGAAACTATCAATGGGCAGCTGAAAGAATAGAACCACCAGATCTTTTGCGACCCGCGTCCATTCGTCGTTCAGGAGGACGCCCCCGTACGGGGTAGCATATGATGCTCGATTGATCTCGAGGCTGATGTAATAGAACAGCAGCCTGCGCAGCTCCGCCGACACTTGTCCGAGTTCGAGCTGCGGCGGCATCGGCGCGAGGCCAGTCCGCTGAGAAAAGGGAACGTAGGGCTTCGAGTCAGTTGCCATGCGCGAATAATATCGAAGTTCGCAAACTGCGATCGCGCACCGTCGCACAATGATTGTGGATAAGATGTGCACAGCCTCTCCGATGCTCGAATGAGAGCATGGATTTACTCGTCCAAACATCTTCATCGCGCTCAAATCGACACGTCTTGTCCCCTCCCCCTTGTGGGGAGGGGGTTAGGGGTGGGGGGAAGCCCGTCGCTAGCGGTCTGCAATCCCCCCCCTCCTAACCTCCCCCACAAGGGGGGAGGAATCAGGTGGTGCGCGGGGCGTGCGCCTGCCTCAATGAGGGCGGCCTCGATCGCCCCCTACCCCACCCTCACCTTCGCTTCCGCGGCCCCCGCATTCCCCACCACCCGCACGGCGGGATAGCCCGCGGCCTTGATCTTGGTGACGCGGTCGGCGGCGCGGCCGGGCGCGCAGGCAATCTGCAGCCCCCGAAGTCTGCACATTCCACGCATGTGCCACCAGCACATTGTGACTGCGCCCCGTCCTCTGTACGGTCCCCGCGAGATCTGAAAATCGTGCGGAGGACGCCTCGTGGCGAACGATAAGCCTGCGGCTTCGAATGACGGACCAACGGCCGAGCTTGGCGCCTTCATTGCCGGGCTGCAGTTCGAAGCGCTGCCCGATGCCGTCGCACAGCAGGCATCGGACGTCATTCTCGACGCCGTCGGCTGCGCTGTCGGCGCCTGGCGCGATGATCCCGAAAAGGCCGAGATCGTCAGTCGCTTGACGGCCACGTTCAATGCGGCACCCGTCGCCTCGGTCTGGGGCTCGCGCGGCCTGAAATCCGATGCCGCGCTCGTCGCCCTCGCCAACGGCACGCTCGTCAATGCCGCCGACTTCGACGACACGCACAAGCGCGCCCTGCTGCACACGGGCTCGGTCGTCGTGCCGCCCGCGCTCGCGCTCGCCGAGGAGCGCGACCTCGACGGCCGCCAGATTCTCGCGGCGGTCGTCGCCGGCTACGAAACGGCCGTGCGCGTCGGCATGGCGGTCATGCCGACGCACTATCGCTTCTGGCACTCGACAGCGACGAACGGCACATTCGGCGCAGCTGCGACAGCGGCATCGGCTCTCGGCCTCGATGCTAACGGCGCGCGCACCGCCCTCGGCTATGCGGGCACGCAGGCTGCCGGCCTCAACACCTTCTTCACATCCGGCGATCTGACGAAGAGCCTCCATCCCGGCAAGGCGTCCTTCAACGGCGTACTGTCCGCGCGCCTCGCGGCGATCGGCGGCACGTCACCGCCCACGATCCTCGAGCACGAGAAGGGATACCTGAATGCCTACTCGCTCGAGCCGAAGCTCGCCGCGCTGACCGATGGGCTCGGGACGACGTGGGAGATCCTGCAGAACGGTTTCAAGTTCTTTCCCTCGATCCTCGCGAGCCACGCGCCCATCCAGGCCACGCTCGCGATCGTGACGAAGCACGACGTGAAGCCCGATGATATCGAGAGCATCACAAACGAGACCTACAGCACGGTGAAGTCGCACTTCTCGGCGAAGGCCGTGACGACGTCCATGGGCGCGCGCGTGAGCGTTCCCTATTGCTGTGCCGTGGCGGCGCTCGATCGCGCGGTGGGGCAGGCGCAATTCAAGGACGAGCGCGTTCTCGCCGCCGATGCTCAGCGCCTGCTGGCGCGCACGGAAGTGGTTGCCGATCCTGAGCTGACGAAGCTCTATCCCGCGAAGTTCCCGGCGCGTGTGACGATCACACTCAAGGACGGCCGCCGTCTCACGGAAAGCCGCGACTATCCCAAGGGCGATCCGCAGGAGCCGCTCTCGCCCTCGGAGATCGAGGCGAAATTTCTCGACAACGTCAGCGGCCGCTTCGATACGGCGACGGCCAAGGAGATCGTCAAGCGCGTGCGCGGGCTCGGCGACAAGACACCCGCCAAACCTCTGCTCGATCTGCTGGCCCGTTGAGAGGCGGCGCGTCCTACACCACCCTCACCTTCGCCTCGCCCGCCTCTGCGGTTCCGACGACGCGGGTCATTGGATAGCCCGCAGCCTTGATCTTCGCGACGAGGTCAGCGGCGCGCTCCGGCGCGCAGGCAACGAGCAGGCCGCCCGATGTCTGCGGATCCGTCAGCAGATGGCGGCGCCAGTCGGGAATGCCCTGGGGCAGCACGACGCTCTCGCCATAGCTCGCCCAGTTGCGATGCGACGCGCCCGTGACATGGCCTTCCTGCGCGAGCTTCTCGGCCTGCGCGAGCAGCGGCACCTCGCTCGCCTTGATATTGAGCGTCAGCCCTGAGCCGCGCGCCATCTCGAGCCCGTGCCCGAGAATGCCGAAGCCAGTCACGTCCGTGATCGCGTGCACATCCTTGTCCTCAGCGAGCTCCGCGCCGATCTTGTTGAGCAGCGTCGTCGAGGCGATCATCTCCGTATAGCCGGCGGGCGGCAGCACGCCCTTCTTGATGGCGGCTGAATAAATGCCGACGCCGATCGCCTTCGTGAGGATGAGTGCGTCACCCGCCTTGGCATCCGCATTGCGGCGCACCTGCTCGGGGCGGCACACGCCGATCACCGCGAGGCCGTACACCGGCTCGGGACAGTCGATGGAATGGCCGCCGGCTACGGGAATGCCCGCCGTCGCGCACACGCTCGCGCCGCCCTTCAGGATCTCGCGCACCATCTCGACGGGGATCTTGTCCACCGGCATGCCCAGCACCGCGAGCGCCATCACGGGCTTGCCGCCCATGGCATAGACATCGGAGATGGCGTTCGTCGCCGCGATGCGCCCGAAATCGAAAGGATCATCGACCATGGGCATGAAGAAGTCGGTCGTCGCGATGATGCAGGTGTTCTCGTCGTGCTGCCAGACGGCTGCGTCGTCCGCCGTGTCCGTGCCGACGAGGAGTTGCTTGTAGGCCGCCATGGCCGGCTGATCGGCGAGAAGCTGCTGCAGCACGTTGGGCGCGAGCTTGCAGCCGCAGCCGCCACCATGCGCGAGTGAGGTCAGACGAACCTGCGGAACATTCATCGGCGTTGTTTCCTTCCCTTGCCTCGCAACTCGAGAGCCCTGGCGTACTTGGCCAGTCACTCGGATTGTGAACAGAAGGAGGACCGATGACAAGTGCAGCGGGAGGCGCAAAGTCCTGCCCTTCGATCCGCGGCATGATCTTGCCCCGGCGTCCCGGACATGCACCCCCGCTAGTTGGGGTCTGATTCGAGCAGCCACCACTGCGAAAAGTCACGCGCGACTAAGCTCAAGTCGTACCGACCATTCTCAAACCTGATCGGATGAAGCTGCTTCTTTCCATCGGCCGTCAGGCGCGAAAGCCGCATTCCCGCCGGTGAGCGGATGGTGAGCGCGCCGACCACCGGCTCAGCCACGAATGGAAGCTGGTTTCCGGCACGGGGTACTGCCTGAGCCGACATCGAGATCAGGACGCGACGGGCCTCGGCAATCGGCGCGCCGTCCAGGCTCTGGACCGCGACAGATGCATTGGGTGTCGTCAGAGCGAACGATACATCGCCGAGCTTGATCTCCCGCCCACCGATCCAGCCGCTCGCGATCTGCGAACGGGGCGTATTCACTGTCAGCACGCCGGCCTGCCAATCGCGGCAGATCTCCCCCGTATCGGAGCAGACGCGATTTTGGCCAGCGCCGATTGCGTCGAACGAGGGATCGCGGATGACGCGGGCACCTGCCGGCGGCTGCGTCGCAGTGAGCCAGCTCAGCTCCTTCGCAGCTGGCAAGCCGATGCGCAGGCGGCTGCGCTCCGCAAGTGTCCGAATGGCGCGCGACGTATCCGGTCCAGTGTGCCGGTAGAAGACGTGCTCCCTGGAGAGGTCGAGATAGTAGGTCGTCGCGCCCTCGCGCACGTGCCCCTGCCGATACATGAGGGCAGCGGCCGGCATCGTCGCCAGTAGCGCGGGGTCGGTATACGCATGCCAGTCGCCTGGTGTCGCACCGCCATCGAGACGCTCTTGGGAATAGGCGTACTGCATAAGACCCGCCCAACCCTGAAGGCTGGCCGTCGCTGCGATCTGCAGCGGCACCTGGAAGCGGTCCGCTACTGGAAATGGCGCGACGTTCCACTCGCTCACCGTCACCGGCTTTCCCGCAACCGCCCCTGACGCAATCCAACTGGCGATGTTGTCGCGATAGCGCGGATTGAAGCGCACCTCGTCTGCCCCGCCATAGGAGTGCACGTCGATGATATCGCTGGCGGCGACGAGGGATGGCAATCCCGCGACGCCCATCCGCCCCCAGTAGTTGGTCCCGACGATGGGTACGCGCACGCCGAGTCCGCGCAGATGCTCGGCGAGTTCCACGTGCAGGCGGCGCTCCAGATCGGCGAGAAACAGCTTCGATGGGCCGAACTCCCAGGATCGCCATGTGCGATCAGCATCCAAGCCGTTCTGGCGGGCGAAATCTCGCGCAAGGGCCATATAGCGTGCGCTGTGCCAAGGCACGTTCTTGTCGGGGAGGAACGAGTTTCCGTTGTGGTAGCTCAGATCGTTCTCGTTGGTGATCAGGACCCCGACGACTGCCGGATCATCCTTGAGAGCAAGACCCGTCAATGGATTGATCGGGCTGAGATAGGCCTCGGCAAAGTCCTTCATGCGCTCGCGGACGGTACCATTCACCGCTGCGAAGTTAGACATCCGCGCGCGGGGTCTTCCGCGGGCGACCTCTTCAAAGGCCTCGATGCCATCGTTGTCAGTGAACTCCCGACCTACATCCAGATCGATCCAGACGTAAACGCCCTCGTCCCTGAGAGCCTTTACCCACCAGTGTATCCTATCGAGCGCATTGCCATCGACGAAAGTGCTGCGGCTCTGGTCGCTTCCGAAAATGTTCGGCCGCACCCAGCCCGAATCGTGATGGTGAAGGCGGACGAGGTTGAAGCCGAGACTCGATATGCGCCTCGCTTGGAGGCGCACTTGCTCAGGGTTCCGAAAACCGAACAGGGCATACGCTGTTATATTCGTGCCCCAGAAGCGTGCGCGCGTGCCGTCCTCGAACTCGAGATTCTCCCCGCGCGCCCTGACGAAGCCGCGCGAGCCAGCAGGCCTCTCCGGCGCATTCAGAAAGCTCAGGTCTACAGGCGAGCGCCATGTATCGAGCGGTACTGGTGTCCAGGCATTCGTGACAGCGGAAAGCCGCTCACCCGGCGCCTGTTCGATGCGATCGAGACCGGAAATGGTCATCTGGACCCTGCCGGCATCGCGACGATTGTTCCGCGTCAGCAGATAGGCGCGGATCTCATTCTGGTTGCCTCGCTCGAAGTTCAGCTGCGCAACCGGGACGTTGAACGTGACGACCAGTGGCGGCTTCCGTGGGTCGACCTGCCATCGCCATCCCATTCCATTGGGCAAGATCTCGGGCGGCGCGGGATCTACGCCATCGGCTCGCAGCCCCTCCCGAGCAAACTGGAACACGATGCCGCCGAACACGTCGTTCGCGCCGCCTGCGGTCTCGCTGAAATCGAAGCTCATCGCCGCTGTCGTGGGAGAGGTAGCCCGAAACTCGGTATCGATGGAGAAGCGCGAACTCGTGTCGCTGAGCGAGAATGTCCGTAGCAGCGATGACGGCTCAGACGTGGCGCGAGGTTGGAGCGACATCCAGCTCCACTCGCCCCGCCAGAAGACCAATCCCACGCTTACGAGAGGGCTCGTATTGTATCGTATGGTCAGTTCGCTTGTTGCCGCATCGATGCTGGCTGTCGTCTCTGCGGCCAACCGGACAGAAGTCATCGCCATCGCCACCAGGGCGAGCGCCATCAGACATGGCCTGCGCAGAACAACAAAAGTCGTCGTCCTCTTCACCATCCCGCGTCTCGGGCGGATCCAGTGACCGAAGCCGATGAATGTCGCCCGACGGAGCGAATGGGTCACGAGGCCTCCGCGCAATTGGAGGTTGCCGTAGGCTGATCATATGCGCATTGTGCAAAAAAGCTAAGCTTTGAGCGCCGCCTCGATCTCGGCGACGAAATCAGCGGCCGCAGCCCGTGGATCGGCGGCTTCGGTGATGGGTCGCCCGACCACGAGGCAATCTGCCCCGGCGGCAATGGCCTTGCCGGGCGTCATGACGCGCACCTGATCGCCGGCAATCCCACCCGCGAGACGAATGCCGGGCGTCACGATCAGCACATCGGGGCCAACCGCGGCGCGGATCATGGTCGCTTCCTGAGCCGACGCGACAATGCCGTCGACACCCGCTGCCTTCGAAAGCCGCGCGCGGTGCACGACGAGATCAGCGGGCGACATGCCCTTGATACCCTGCTCCTCGAGATCCGACTGTTCGAGGCTCGTGAGCACAGTCACGGCGAGCAGCTTGAGCTTGCTCGGCCCCCGCCCGCGCACGGCGGCTGCGATCGTCTTCGTGTCCGTGCCGTGGATGGTCAGATAGTCGAGGCCGAGACTCGCGATGTTCGCCGCGGCCTTCTCGACGGTGTTCGCGATGTCGAGAAGCTTCATGTCGAGGAAGACGGTCTTGCCCGCAGCCTTGAGGCCTTGCGCGAACTCCAGGCCGCCACCGAACAGAAGCTCGAGCCCGACCTTGTAGCAGGAGACCGTATCGCCGAGCTCGCTCACCAGCACGCGCGCGCGGTCGACGCTCGCGACGTCGAGGGCGACGAAGAGGCGCTCGCGCGCAGCAAGGCTCCGGCTCATGATCTGGCAAACTCCCCGCGCATGATGAGCGCCGCCCGAGCAAGCTTCTCGATCGTGCTCTTGTAGAGTTCCATGGACTTCTTGTCCGCGAGATGCCCGTTCTCGCTGAAAGCCTTATCCGCACGCGACACCGAGAACTGATCGGGCAGTACGAGCGCACCGGTACCGATTTCCAGCGTCTGGCGCAGCACCGTAAGACCGCGACTGCCGCCGTACATACCCGGCGAGGCCGAACCGATCGCAAAAACGCGCGTCTTGTACACCGCGAGAGGCGGCTCGTCGCGATCGCGGATTCGGCTCACCCAGTCAAGCGCATTCTTGAGCAGCGGCGGGATCGAGGCGTTGTACTCGGGGGAGATGATGAAAATGCCGTGGTGAACCTCGAACAGCGCCTTGAGTTTGCGCGCGTTCTCAGGGGGCCCCTCGGCAGCTTCGAGATCGCCATCATAGATGGGCATGGGGTAGTCGCCGAGGTCGGCGAAGGCGGAATGGATGCCGTTCGCATTGGCGATCTCGGCACCGAGCTGCGCGAGGCGCTTGTTGAACGAGCCGGCTCGGGCTGAGCCGGCGACAAACAGGAGTCTCGTAGTGTGAGCCATGGGGCAGGGCTCCTTGAACTTGCCGATGCCCCATGCCTTAGACCACTCGGCGCCCTGATGCCAGGGGTGCGAACCCTGAGAGTCCCGCGCGCCTCACTTCCGCACGGATCGCTCGCCGAGGGCGGCACGCAGATTGGCGTTAGCCTGGACATGATCGGGATTAATATCGAGGACGCGACGGAAATCGGCCGAGGCCTGCGCGACATGGCCAGAATGGAGGTGGACCTCGCCGCGACTGTTGAGGGCGCCGACATAGTCCGGCTTGAGATCGATCGCAGCGCTGAAATCGGCGATCGCGCGGCCGAGTTCGTTCTTGCGCCGCCAGGCGACACCGCGATTGTTGTGGGCATAGGCATAGGTGGGATCGAGCCGCAGAACTTCCGTGAAACACTCGATCGCCGCATCCAGGTGGCCACGATGCATGAGCGCGAGCGCGCGATTGTTGAGAGCATCGATGCGGCCCGGCTCGAGTTTCAGTACGATATCGAAATCCTCGATGGCGCGATCGTACTGCTTGGTCTCCAGATAGAGAGAGGCGCGGTTGTAGCGGGCATTGACGTAGTGCGGATCGTACCCGAGCGCACGCCCGTAATCCGCAAGGGCGGCCTCCGTGTCGCCGAGGTAGGCGCGCGCGTTCGCGCGATTATTGAAGGCCAGCCGAAGCTGCTCTTCCGTCGCCCAATCTGATTCCACGATGGCCGAGCAGCCCGGGATCGCATCTGTGGGATCAAAGGCATTCGCGCAGGCATCAATGGCTGCCGGATCACCCGCTGCACTTGCAGTCATGAGCACGAGAGCGAATATCGCGCCAACGCAGGCGCGCCGCAGCGGCCCAACGGGCGAGGCGGAGTAGAATTCGAGCGTAGGGCAAGGCTGGGTCATGGGACCGTCTCCCGTCTGCTTCGTTCGGCAAGTGCCCGCAACGATCAGCCCGAGACGTCAAGCCAGCGTGATCTTGGAGTGAACCGAGCGTCAAGACGCCGGCTGCATCGGGATCCAGTATAACCCCGCTGACGTGCAGTCGAAGAGCGCGGCGGCCCGGTGTAACAGGATAGTGTTCGAGAGTGAGCCGGCGCGCCAGCTCTCAGCGCATGGGCGCCGACGTCGGCCGATGCCGGGATGTCGCCTCGGCGACAAGGCGCGACAGGAGCGGCGCCGTCGCGAGCCCCGTGACAGGAAGGCCGCGCGCCTTTTCGTACGCGACGATGCCGGCCTTCAGCAGCGGGCCGTAGTCGCCGTCAGCGCGCGCATCATAAAAGCCGAGCGCAGCGAGATGCTCCTGAAGCTGGCGGACGGGATTGCCAGCGCGCAGGATGGCCGCAGACTCGAACGTCGCGATCTGCCCCGCGAAGACGCGCGCATTCACGGCCGTGTTGGCGATCGTCTCGGTCTGCTGGCGGGACGGGGCGCGTCCCTGCTGCGTGATCATGCGCGACTGCACGTACGTGCCGACATTCATCGCAACCACGACCGGCCCCTCGGGCGTCTCGGCGAGAATGGGCGATCCCGACGACGCCCCTCCCGTGTCGCAGGTGTGCAGGATGATCTCGTCGGGGCTTTCGAAGTCGGGCGCGATGGCCTGCCACGTGCTCGCGCCGAAGTCGCGCGCGGCATGACAGGGCCCGGCATAAGCCGGCCGCCAGCTCGGCATATCGCGATGGTAGGAAACGCTGAAGAGGCGCCCCGCCTGCGCCATCGCCAGAATCTGATCGCTCGAAGCCGGCTTGACCGGAATGACGCCATGCCGGCAGACCGGACGCTCGAGGCGCACGAGCGCCCAATCCCGTGCAGCGTCGATGGGCGGGCGCACATTCAGGCTGAACTCTCCGGTGTAGATGTGCTGGGCCGCGGCGCCGGCTGAGAAACCTTCAATTCGCGCATAATCACGCTCGCGGTCGTAGGCCCGCGCAAAAAGGAAGTCCGAAGGACGCAGGCGCGCGCCTTGCGGCGAGGCCACCGCGACACAGTGGGCGGCCGTCGCGATCATTGCAGGCCCCACGCAGAACGCTGAGCAAACGGTCCGCGCCGGATTATTGAAGAGAACGCCCATGCGCTGAGCCAGGCCCGCGAGACGCTCAGGCAGGGCGACGCGGTCATCTTTCCCGAAGACGGCGACAGGGCGCGCGATGCTGTGAGGCTCTACTGGGCGGACGCCCGGCGGGCCCGCCACTGCAGGATCGGCAAACAGAAGCCCCAGGAGAACGGCCCCGAAGCCCAGAACGGCACGCAGGATCGCTTCCCGTGGTTGTCGGGCCCGTAGTTGTCGGGGTCTTACCGCCATTTCCCTCGCCCTGCTCCCGACCGGCACATTACCAAAATTTCATGGCCCAGAAAGATCGCCGTAATGCGCAACCGCCTATCTCCATTTGCACGACATTCAGGGCTGCCGACGATAAGAGAGGAAAACATGCTTAAGCTTGCGCCCGTCAAGTCCACTGCATCAACGCGTTCGCGGACTCTGGCCGGGGTGGCTGTTGCCGCTGCGCTCGGCGGCGTCCTGGTAGCGGCCCCCCAGTTCGGGGTGCAGGCCCAGCAGCGCACAGACGCCCAAACGATCCAGACCCCCTTCGGCCGCGCGCCGCTCTCCTTCGCCGACATCGTCGAGAAGGTTAAGCCCGCCGTGGTCAGCATCCACGTGACGAACGGCGGGGACAGGACCGCGCGACGGATGCCTCGCCAGGGCGGTCCCGGCACCCCCAACACTCCCACGCCCCCGGGCGGACGCGTCCTCCCGGACCTTCCCGATGACCACCCTCTGAATGAGTTCTTCCGCAATCTGCCGCGCGAGTTCGGCAATCGCGGCGGCACGCCAAACGCGCCCACGCCGCGCCCCTCGCTCGCGCAGGGGTCTGGCTTCGTGATCTCGCCCGACGGCTACGTCGTGACCAACAATCACGTCATCGATGGCGCATCCAAGATTTCCGTGAGCTTCGACCGTGACAACAAGTTCGATGCCGAGTTGGTCGGCACGGATCCGCGCACCGACGTCGCACTGCTGAAGATCAAGGCCGACAAGCCTGACCGGAAGTTCGAGCACGTCCGCTTCGCGCCCAAGGAAGCCCGCGTCGGCGACTGGGTGATTGCCGTCGGCAACCCGTTCGGCCTCGGTGGCACCGTGACCGCCGGCATCGTCTCGGCCTCGGGCCGCGACATCGGCTCCGGCCCTTATGACTACATCCAGATCGACGCGGCGGTGAACCGCGGCAATTCGGGTGGCCCGACTTTCAACCTCGACGGCGAAGTCATCGGCGTCAACACCGCGATCTACAGCCCGTCGGGCGGCAACGTCGGCATTGCCTTCGCGATCCCCGCCAAGACTGCAGACGAGGTCATCACGCAGCTCCGCTCGAAGGGTACCGTCAGCCGCGGCTGGCTCGGCGTGAAGATCGAGAACGTCAGTGACGACATGGCATCGAGCCTCGGCCTCACCAATGCACGCGGCGCACTGGTCAACGAGATCACCGCAGGTGGGCCTGCCGCGGCCTCGCAGCTCCGTGCTGGTGACGCGATCGTCTCGATCAATGGCGTCGAGATCCGCGACAGCCGCGACCTCGCCCGCAAGATCGCCGAGTTCGCGCCCGACACGTCCATCCGCATCGAGGTCATGCGCTTTGGCAAGAGCGAGACGCTCTCGGTCAAGCTCGGGACCTTCCCGGTCAACCCGGAAGTCGCAGCCCAGCAGCCGGCACCCAAGCGGGAGCCCGCGCCGACCCCGACGATCACCGAGCTCGACCAGCTTGGGCTCTCGCTGACGACGGTAACGGTCAAGACCGGCGAAGCGGCAGAGGGCGTTGCCATCTCAGACGTCAAGTCCGGCTCGGATGCCTCCAGCAAGGGCCTCAAGAGCGGCGACGTGATCCTCGAGGTGCAGGGCCAGAAGGTCGCGAACGCAGGCGACGTCGAAGCCGGTGTCAAGAAGGCCAAGACCGATGGCCGGCGCGCCGTCCTGCTCCGCGTCAAATCCGGCGACGTACTCCGCTTCGTCGCCGTGCAGCTCAAGGCGGGCTGAGGAGCAGACAAACGGCCGGCATTGACGTCGTCCCCCCCGCGCCTTCAAGGTCAGGTCGTAATGTGAGCGTGCCGGGTCCCCCCGCCCGGCACGTTTCACTGTATCCCGAGGAGTGCCTGCACCATGCGCGTGCTCGTCATCGAGGACAATCGCGAGACGGCTCAGTTCGTGCAGCGCGGACTGCGTGAGGCGAGCCACCAGGCCGAGATCGCAGAGGATGGCGAAGTGGGCCTCGAGCTTGCACGCGCCGGTGGCTACGACGTGCTCATCGTCGATCGGATGCTGCCGCATCTCGATGGCCTCACCCTCATCCAGACGCTGCGCGCCGAGGGAGACCGCACGCCCGTGCTCATCCTCTCGGCCATGAGCCACGTCGATGATCGCGTGAAGGGCCTGCGTGCTGGCGGCGACGACTACCTGACAAAACCCTTCGCTCTCGCCGAGCTGATTGCCCGCGTCGAAGTGCTGGCGCGTCGGCGCCAACCCGAGGAGCAGACGACGCGCTATGTCGTCGGCGATCTCGTCCTCGACCGCCTGACCCACAAGGTCATGCGCGGCAGCGAGGCGATCGTGCTGCAGCCGCGCGAGTTCCGCCTGCTCGAGTACCTCATGCGCAATGCCGGGCAGGTCGTCACGCGCACGATGCTGCTGGAAAACGTGTGGGACTATCACTTCGATCCGCAGACGAACGTCATCGACGTCCACATCTCACGTCTCAGAGGCAAGATCGATCGCAACTTCGAACGCCCGCTCCTGCACACTGTTCGCGGTGCGGGCTACATGATGCGCGACGGCGGCGAGTAGGCTCATGGGGCCGGTCGCACCATTTCTGCCCCCGGCAGCACGCCCGCCACGCTTTTGGGACACGACCTCCTTCCGCGCTGCCGCAGTGGCGACCCTGGCGCTCGCCATCAGCGCCATTCTCGTCGTCGCCTTCGTCGTCCGTTCGACGAATGACGCCATGAGCCGTGCGACGATCGAGGCCCTCGATCGAGAAGGCACGGCCCTCAATCGCATCTACACGCACGGCAGCCTTGACCAGCTCACGCGCGCGATCCAGGACCGCATTGCCGCCGGCGATACGCATCTCTATCGCCTGACGGATGCGACTCAGCGCGTCATCGCCGGAAATCTCACCGAAAGTCCGGCCCTGCCGCCCGACCAGCGCGGCGGCGGAACATTCCGCTATCGCCCCCCGGCCGAGGGCCCGGGTTCGCCTTCGCGCCTCGCCGCGGCACGCGTCTTTGCCCTCGCGAACGGCATCACATTGACGGTGGCGCGCGATATCGAGCAACAAAGGACTTACCTCGCCGCGACCAATCGCACACTTGGCCTCGGCATCGCGCTCCTGGCGCTCGTCGGCCTCGCCGCCGGGGTGTTGCTGAGCCGGCACATTCTGAAGCGCGTCGATGCCATGACGGCCGCGAGCCGCTCGATCATGGCAGGCAATCTCACCGAACGCCTGCCGCGCACCGGCACCGACGACGAGCTCGATCGTCTCGCTGCGAGCCTAAACACCATGCTCGATCGCATCGAGCTGCTCATGGCGAGCATGAAAGAGGTCTCCGACAACATCGCGCATGACCTGAAGACGCCGCTCAATCGCCTGCGCAATCGCGCCGAAGCCGCCCTCGCAGACCAACGTGGCAGCCCCGCATGGCGCGCCGGCCTCGAGCACGCGATCGAGGATGCCGATGAGCTGATGAAAACCTTCAATGCGCTGCTGCTCATCGCGCGTCTCGAGGCGGGCGCCATCGACGACACGATGGTCCCAGTCGAGATTTCCGCAATGGTGGAGGATCTCGCCGAGCTCTACGCGCCGGCCGCCGAAGAGGCAGGGCTCGATCTGACTTGGCTCAATGAAGCGCCCGCGCCCATGTACGTGCGCGCCAACCGCCAGCTTCTCGGACAGGCCATCGCCAATCTCATTGAGAACGCCATCAAGTACGCGGCACCGGCGGCCGGCGCACCGGCATCAACTGCGCCATCCGCAGTGGCTGTCTCACTTGTCCCTCGGAAAGGACTGGCCGAGATCACGATCGCCGATCGCGGTCCTGGCATCGCCGAAGATGACCGCGAGCGTGCCGTGCGCCGCTTCGTGCGCCTCGAAGCAAGCCGGACAAAACCCGGCACGGGACTTGGCCTGAGCCTCGTCGCCGCAGTCGCGCGCCTCCATGACGGATCGTTAAGGCTCGAGGACAACAAGCCGGGCTTGCGTGCCGTCCTCTCCCTGCCGATGATGGCTGCCCCCGCAGCGGACGACGCCACGGGCGATGAGCCGTTGCAGGAGAAGGACGAGCGTGCATGGCAGAAGGCGCAGGCCAGTTGAAGCCGCTCTGGCAGCGGATCGCCGAGACGCCGCTCGCCTTCGACGCGCGCCTCGCCACTGACCGCATTGCGGAGCTCGACGCGGCTGCGCACGCGGCTCTCACACCGCTGCTCGCCGAGCCTGCCGTGCGTGACCTCCTCGCCGGCACGCTTGGCAGCTCGCCCTATCTCGCCGGCCTCATCCTGCGCGACCCGGCCCGCCTCGCCCGCATTCTCGGCATGGCTCCCGAGTTGCACATGACCGAACTTGGCCGCGCACTCGAGGCTGACGTACTGACGGCCGCGACGCCCGCGGACGCCATGCGCGTCCTGCGCCAGTACAAGGCCGAGGTGGCGCTGCTGGTCGCGCTCGCGGATCTCGGCGGTGCTTGGCCCGAGATGACCGTCACGGGCGCGCTGAGCGATGCAGCCGACGCAACGACGACGGCCGCTGTGCGCTTTCTCTTCAAGGCCGCGATCGCCAAGGGCGACTGGCTCGGCACAGCGGGTCCGCAACCGGAGACTAATTCCGGCTACATCGTCCTCGGCATGGGAAAGCATGGCGCCCGCGAGCTCAACTACTCGAGCGACATCGACCTCATCATCTTCTACGAGCCGGATCTGGTGAACTTGCGGGCAGGCCTCGAACCGCTCGCGTTCTTCGTCCGCATGACGCGCGATCTCGTCCGGCTCATGCAGGAACGCACGGGCGACGGCTATGTCTTCCGCACGGACCTGCGCCTGCGCCCTGATCCAGGCGCAACACAAGTCGCGATCTCGACGGACGCCGCACTCAACTACTACGAGAGCTTCGGCCAGAACTGGGAGCGTGCCGCCATGATCAAGGCGCGCGCTGTCGCCGGCGACATTCCAGCGGGTCAAGCTTTCATCAAGGAGCTCGCACCGTTCATCTGGCGCAAGTACCTCGACTTCGCAGCCATCGCCGACATTCACGCCATGAAGCGCCAGATCCACGCCTTCAAGGGCTTCGGCGAGATCGGCGTTGCCGGCCACAACATCAAGGTCGGCCGCGGCGGCATTCGCGAGATCGAGTTCTTCGCGCAGACGCAGCAGCTCATTGCCGGTGGCCGCCAGCCCGATCTCCGCCAGCCGGACACGATCGGCGCGCTCTCGAATCTCGTGGAGCGCGGCTGGATCAAGGCAGACGTGCGCGACGAGTTGACCGAAAGCTACCTCTTCCTGCGCCGCATCGAGCACAGGCTGCAGATGATCGCCGACGAGCAGACGCAGACGCTGCCCGCTGACGCCGAAGGTCTCCTGCGCCTCGCTCGTTTCTCAGGCTTCCCAGACACCGAAGCCTTCTCCGCCGCCCTCGTCGCGCATCTCGAGCGCGTGCAGCGCCACTACGGCGCGCTCTTCGAGGATGTACCCGAGCTCACGCGCGGCAATGCCAACATGGTCTTTGCGGGCGAGCAGGACGATCCCGGCACCGTCGAGGCACTGACCCGCATGGGCTACAAGCGCCCCTCGGACATTATCGGCGCCGTACGCGGCTGGCATCACGGCCGTTATCAAGCCGTGCGCACACCTCGCGCCCGCGAGCTGCTCACGGAAGTGCAGCCGACGCTGATCGAGGCGCTCTCGCGCACCAGCGATCCGGACCAGGCATTCCTCGGCTTCGACCGCTTTCTCTCGCAGCTCCCATCAGGCGTGCAGCTCTTCTCGCTCCTGCGCAACAATCCGCGCCTGCTGCGCCTCGTCGCCGACATCATGGGTTCCGCGCCGCGTCTCGCAGGCATTATGAGCCGGCGCCGCCGCGTGCTCGACGCCGTACTAGATCCAGGCTTCTTCGGCAGCCTGCCCGATGCGGATGCGCTGGCGCGCATCGTCGATGCCGAGATCGACGCGACCGGCGACTACCAGGAGGCCCTCGATCGCGCCCGCGTCGTCGGCAGCGAGCAGGCCTTCCTGATCGGGGTCCGCGTGCTGTCCGGCACGATCACTGCGGCGCAGGCCGGCGGCGCCTATGCCGCGCTCGCCGAGCATTTGATCGCTGCCCTGCAGCGGCAGGTCGAGCGCGAGATTGTCTCGCAGAGTGGCCATGTTGCAGGTGGGGCCGCGTGCGTTGTCGCCATGGGCAAGCTCGGCGGGCGCGAAATGACTGCAGCCTCCGATCTCGACCTCATTCTCGTCTATGATTTCGACCACGCCATCCAGCAGTCCGATGGCCCGCGGCCGCTCGCGCCGAGCCAGTACTTCACGCGCCTCACGCAGCGCCTCATCACGGCGCTGTCGTCCCCGACGGCCGAAGGGTCACTCTATGAGGTCGACATGCGTCTGCGGCCCTCCGGCCAGAAGGGGCCTGTCGCGACACAGCTTTTGAGCTTCGAGCACTACCAGGAGAACGAGGCCTGGACGTGGGAACACATGGCGCTGACGCGTGCCCGTGTCATCTCCGGCCGTCCTGAGCTGCGGAACCGCGTCGAGGCTGCCATTCACCGCGCCCTCGTCAGGCCCCGCGACCGCGCCAAGCTCGTCGCGGACGTCCGTGACATGCGCGAGCGCATTGCCAAGGAAAAGGGCACGGACGACATCTGGGACCTGAAGCAGGTCCGCGGCGGCCTCGTCGATATCGAGTTCATCGCCCAGTTCCTCCAGCTCGCCCACGCCGACGCCCATCCCGAGGTGCTCGACCAGAACACCATCAGCGCCCTGAAGAAGCTCGCAGAAGCGGGCCTCCTTAGCGCACCGCACGCCGATATCTTGATCCCCGCAGCGGTGCTCGTGCACAACCTGACCGAGGTGCTGCGGCTTTGCCTCGACGGGCCTTTCGAGCCGGTTAAGTCCCCGGACGGCCTCCTCGAATTGTTGTCGCGCGCGGGAGATGCCCCAGATTTTGCCCGTCTCGAGGTCACGCTTCGAGCCACTCTCGCAGAGGTTGCGGCCCTCTTCGAAGAGATCATTTCCTGAACGTCGGCCAATCGCCGGTTGAAATACGGCGACGGATTCCCTGCAGGTCCCGCGTTCCACTCCTCGAAAGCACTTCGAACTCGAGGAGTTCCCCCAAATGTCCAAGAAGAAGGTGCTCATCGTCGCTGCGGCCCTGGTCGCCGGCGGTGCAGCCATCGCGATCTCGGCCCCAGGCGACCGCGGCCAAGGCCCAGGTGGCGGCCCGGGTAGCGGCATGGGCTGGTTCCAGGGCGAGGGGCGTCCCGGCATGGGCCCCTTTGCTGGCCGCTTCGGCCGGGAGATGACGCGCGACGCCTTCGACGAGAAGGTGCGCGAGCAGTTCGCCCGCTTCGACGTCAACAGCGATGGCGTCATCGACGTTTCGGAGATCGAGGCGGCACTTGCCAAGCACGCGCAGAGCCGCCGGGGCTTCCGCGATCGGCGCGCGGATAAGGACGGTGCGGCCAAGGGCGAGACCCGGCGCGACCGCTCGACCACCAAGTCCGAGTACCTCGACGAGGTGCGCCGGCGCTTCGCCCAGCTCGATCTCGACAACGATGGGCGGATCACGGATGCCGATTTGCCTCCGCCGATGCGCGGCCGCGGCGTCCTCTCGCGCCTCGCCGACGAGCAGGGGCGCGGCATGATGCGCGGCCAGCGTCACGGCCCGCGCCTCGGCTTCCTGCGCGGCGCCAAGGTCGACAAGGACGGCGCCATCCCGCTCGATGAGGTGATCAAGGTTGCAGGTGAGCGCTTCGACCGCATGGATCGCAATCACGACGGCAAGCTCGACCGCGCGGACCGCGAGATCGCCCGGACGGAAATGACCGACTACCGCGTGAAGCGGATCCTCCACCGCTTCGGCTCAACGGACGGGAAGATCACCCGCGAGCAGGCCTTCAAGGTTGCAGGTGAGATGTTCAATCGCCTCGACCGCAACAAGGACGGCGTGATCTCGCGCAGTGAGCGTCCCCGCGGCTGGGACCGCCATCGCGGCCATGCCGGCGAGCGCTTCTGGCGCGGACGCGACCGGGATCGCGGCGATGAGCACGGCCCCGACCGCGAAATGAAGAAGATCTGATCGAGCGACCAGCATACCCGGTCCCGGAGCCAAGCAAAGAGCTGCACTCCGGGATCGGGCGACGAAAAGGCGAGGCACACATGCGCGCGCTGAGCTACACTCCCGAGGTTGAGACGACCGCGAGGAGCCGTTGCGTGACGCGCGCGCACGATAGCGGTCCAGGACCGGGTGACCGGCCAGGGCCGGAGGCGGGGACGGCAGCCGAAGAGGCCGCCGTTCTCGCACGCATTAGCAACGGCGACAGCGCCGCCTTTCGCCTGGTCATCGACCGGCACACGGGCAGCCTGCTCGCGGTCGCGCGGCGCATGCTCAAGGTGGACGGCGACGCCGAGGACATCGTGCAGGAAGCGCTCGTGCGCGTCTGGCACCATGCCGGCACGCTGGAGCTTGGCCCCGGAGGCCTGAGGCCGTGGCTGCGCCGCGTGGTCACGAACCTCTGCCTCGATCACCTGCGTCGGCACCGGCTGACCAGCGTCGTCGCGGAGGTCCCCGAGACGCCCGAGCCGCCCGAGCAGGATCGCGGCCTCGAGGAGGCAGACCTTGCCAAGCGTGTCGAGGCCGCGCTTGCCGCGCTCCCCGAACGGCAGCGCGTCGCGCTTACCCTGTTCCACTACGAAGGCTTGAGCCAGATCGAAGTGGGCGAGATGCTCGGGATATCGGACGAAGCGGTCGAGTCGCTGCTGGCCCGCGCCCGGCGCGCGCTGAAGGTGGCACTGAAGGATGAATGGCGGCAGCTCCTGCCGGACAATGAGTAAGAGGACGAGAGGCGGAGCGTGATATGCGCTTCGAATGATGATGAAGAGCGAGAAGAGGCTTGCCGAGCTATCGGCTTTGGAGAACGTGCTCGACACGTTCGGTGGAAATCCTGCGCGTTGGCCCGCAGAGAAGCGGGAGCAGCTGCTGAGCCTTGCCGCCTCCGATGTCGAGGCCGGACGGCTCCTGCGCGAAGCCAAGGCCCTCGATGGCGTCCTTGCCCATGCCGCCGGCCCGCCGGTGGGTGACACGAGAGCGCTCGCCGATCGCATCGCGGCAGCAGTTGCGGGCACGCAGCCCGGCCAGTCTGCCAGCCAGTCTGCCAGCCAGACTGGGCGCGCCGAGCGACAGCCGGGCGGCGGCCAGCCGCCTACGGACAGTACATCGGGAGTGGTCATCGCCTGGCCGCGCCATGGCAGCGAGAACCCGCACGTGGCCGCACAGGCCGCAGCCCTTGCAGGACCTACTCCGCGGCGTGAGCGCGTGACGAGCGGCTGGCGGACGGCGGCGCTGCTCGCAGCCTCTCTGGTAGCTGGCATCTTCGTCGGCGTGGCGGATCTCGTGCCGGCCGAGGTCACGCAGATCGTCGCCAGCGCCACGACCGGGACCGAAGCACCCCAGGCGCTCGCGTTTCTTAGCGGCGAAGGTCTCCTCGAGATCATCGAGGAGGAGTTCCTATGATCCTGCGGCCGGGGCAGGTGCGGGTTGTACGGCGCACGCCCAAGTGGCTGCTTGCCTTGCTCGTCGTCTCACTCCTCATTAACGGCCTCGTGCTCGGCGCTGTTGCCTCCCGCTGGCAGGCCCTTCACGCCATGCCGCCCGCGCTCGGCTCCTCGTCCAACGCGCATCTCTTCGGCTTTGCCGTCACCTTGCCGACCGAGCGACGCCGTGAGGTATGGAGCGCGGTCGAGCAGGATCGGGCGGCCGTCCGGCCGCTGCGCCAGCATGTGCGCGAGGCGCGTGAGGAGACTCGCAAGGCGCTGCTCGTCGAGCCGTTCGATCCGACGCGCTATGCGGCCGCGCAGAAGCGACTTTTCGACGCCGAGCAGGAGATGCGGCTCCGCGCCCTCGATGTCATTCAGGCCATTGCCCAGCGCCTGACGCCGGCCGAACGCGCGGCATTCGCCCGCTGGGAGGAAGAAGACCGCTCACGGCGCCGCGCATTCTGGCAGCGGATGCGGGGAGGTGATGAAAATGAAAAGCCCGGCCGCTCGGGTGAGCGCAGCGCGCGGCCCGAGCAGGTCAAGAACTAGGCCAATTAATGGGCCAATTGCTGGGCTTACCGGCCACGAACGATTAAGGATCGGTAAAGGCTGCAGCTCAGCTCATTCAGTGAAACTAAAGCATTGCCCGCCATAGTCGCCCCGTATTGCGTTTCGGGGAGGTTAGTGGCGTCATGGAGTACGTAGCCGGGCAAATCGAACGCTTGCGGCAGTCCTGGACGGCCGGCGATACGCGCCTCGTCCTGTGGACGTTTACGGCGACCCTCTTCCTCTCCGCCGCCCTGCTCTTTTCCGTTCAGCCGATGTTCGCGAAGATGGTGCTGCCCAAGCTCGGCGGCTCTCCATCGGTCTGGGCCGTCTCAATGTGCTTCTTCCAGGCGGTGCTGCTGGCAGGCTACTGCTACGCCCACCTGATGAACCGCTATCTGCCGCAGCGTTTCATTCCTTTTGTCCACATGGCCGTGCTCGCTCTGGCGATGCTGGCTTTGCCGATCGGCCTCCCGGAGAGCCGCGCCGAGCCGCCGGCAGGCGACGCCTACGGCTGGCTAATCGTTACGCTTGCGCTCGGCGTCGGTCTTCCGTTCTTCGCAGTCTCCGCCAACGCGCCGCTCCTCCAAGCCTGGTTTGCGCGCACAGGCCATCCGCACGCCGGTGACCCCTACTTCCTCTATGGCGCCTCCAATCTCGGCAGCCTCGCCGCACTTCTTGCCTATCCGGTCGCAATCGAGCCATTCAGCGGGCTCGTGCATCAGAGCACGCTCTGGGCCACGGGCTTCCTGGCCCTTGCAGCGATGATCGCGCTCTGCGGCCTGATGATGATCGCCGCACTCGCCTCCAATGGCAGCAACAACACGACGATAGCCGCTCCCGCGCACTCCGACGCGCGACATCCGACCATGGCGCAGCGCGCGGTCTGGATCGCACTCGCATTCGTGCCCTCGGGCCTCCTCGTCGCCTTCACGAGCTACGTGACGACCGACATTGCGTCGGCGCCGTTCCTCTGGGTCATTCCGCTCGCGATGTTTCTTGCGACGTTCATCCTCGTGTTCCGCGACAAGCCCTATATCCCGCACCGCTGGATGCTCCTACTCCAGCCAATCGCGACGATCATGGTGCTCCTCGGCATCTCGATGACCGAAAATCGCGGATGGCTTATCGCAATGCTCGGCAGCGTTGTCGCGTTCTTTGCCGCGACCATGGTGTGTCACCGCGAGCTCTTCGAGCGCCGACCCACGACCCGGTATCTGACCGAGTTCTATCTGTGGATGTCGCTCGGCGGCGTGCTCGGCGGCATCTTCGCTGCTCTCGTTGCTCCACGCATCTTCAACGCCATTTGGGAGTATCCCCTGCTCCTCGTGCTGGCGATGGCATGCAGGCCCGACGTCTGGTCGCGCATATCTCAACGCGAAGCGCGCGAACTCGCAGCGATCGGTGGCCTCGGAGTTGCAGCATTCGCGCTTCTCCTTACCTTGAGCAACAGTGCAGTCTTCAACGAGATCGACGTTTACCTCCCGTGCGCGATCATTCTGGTCGGCTTTGGAGCACCCGCGCTTCTGCAGTCGGGAACCGGGGGGCGGAAACTCTTGCTCACGGCCATCGCCGCGCTCGCGATCGTTCTGCTTCCCTCAGCGATGAACCAGGGTGACTCGGAACGCAGCTTCTTTGGCACGCATCGCGTCGTGACGAGCCGCGATGGCACAATGCGGATGCTCATGCACGGCACCACGGTTCACGGCGCCGAACGCTTGGTCAACAAGGACGGCTCGCCGGCCGAGCGTCCTGTGCCGACCACCTACTACCATTCGGAGAGCCCGCTTGTGCTCGGTGTCGCCGCTGCACGCACACTCCACATGGCGGCGGAGCCATTCAGAGCCGGCATCGTGGGTCTTGGCGCTGGAGCCATGGCGTGCACGTCTCGCCCGGGTGAAACCTGGCGCTTCTACGAAATTGATCCGGTGGTCGTGCAAATCGCTTCCGATCCGAAGCGCTTCCGCTTCATGGCCATGTGCCAGCCGAACGCCGACATCGTGCTCGGTGATGCTCGACTGACATTGACGAAGGAACCCAACGGCAAGTTCGACTTTCTCCATCTCGACGCGTTCTCATCCGATGCTATCCCTGTGCACCTGATGACCGTCGAAGCCATGCGCCTCTATCTCGATAAGCTGTCGCCGAACGGCATCCTCATGATGCACATCTCGAATAGACACCTCGTTCTGGCGCCTGTCGTGGCGGCAGTGGCGAATGCCATACCGGGGACGCACGTCGCGCACGTCTTTCAAAACCTGGGGACACAAGACCTCGATCGCGTCGGCTCGGAAGTCATGTATATCGCGAAGTCCGACAGCGCGCTCGAGCCCGTGCTCAAGCTGACTGGCGCACGCCGTGTCGACCGCGCCAGCAAGACTGCGCCGTGGACCGACGACTACTCGGACATCCTCACGCCGCTCTGGCAGAAATATCGGCCCTAGCTCTTCGTCGAGCGCGAGCGCACCCACCACGGAGCAGCATTTTCTGCTCCGCCACTTGACAACACTTCGCCTGCGGCCCACCGAGAAGGTCGCGCGGACACGCCTCTGCGCCCGACGATTATATGGGAGAGCAGGGTGAAACTCTCGGACTTCAAGGTCCTGTCGTTCGATTGCTACGGCACGCTGATCGACTGGGAGAGCGGCATGGTCGCGGCGCTCACGCCGCTGACAGACCGTCTGCAGCCCGCGCCCTCACGCAACGAGATTCTCGAGGCCCACGGCCGCCTCGAAGCCATGCAGCAGCTTGCGACGCCGGCCATGCCCTATGCCGAGCTTCTCGCCGTCGTCTACAAGCGGCTCGCAGAGCACTGGCGTCTTTCTGTGAGCTGGCACGAATGCCTCACCTACGGCCGCTCGATCGCGAATTGGCCGGCGTTTCCCGATTCAGAGGAGGCTCTGCGCTACCTCAAGCAGCACTACGCGCTCGTGATCCTTTCCAACGTCGACAACGAGAGTTTCGCGCACTCCAATGCGCGGCTCGGCGTTGCCTTCGATGCCATCTACACGGCGGCCGACATCGGCTCGTACAAGCCGGCGCCCCGCAACTTCGAGTACATGCTCGCCGACCTCGCCCAACGCGGCATCGCGCGCGGCGACATCCTCCATGTGGCGGAGAGCCTGTTCCACGATCATGTGCCGGCAAACAGCTTCGGTCTTGCGTCGTGCTGGATTCATCGCCGCCACGGCGATGAGGGCTTTGGAGCCACCCAGCCGCCGGGCGCCATGCCAAAGTTCGATTTTCGGTTCGAAAGCATGGCGGCGCTGGCCGCCGCCCACGCGGCCGAGGCCGCAAGCAACTAAAAAAAACCTTCCCGGCCATCGGTTGCCGGAAAGGCTGCGTCACCGCTAAAGCTGGCGATGCATCGCGGCCAATGGCCACCCGTCCCGGTCTGCGAGCCGCCGCCGGCTGTCGGCCCGGGGAAGAAATTTCGCTGTCACGGGGCGCGGGCTGCGAAGTCGGCCGCCGGCGCCACCCGGGCAGAAGCCTGCTAGTGCTTCTTCTTTTCGCTCAGCCTGCTTATTTCGTCTTTGAGTTTTAGCTTTTCGAGCTTCAACCGGGTGATCTCCGTGTCACTGGAGCCCGGTCGGCTCAATTCTTCCTCGATCCGGCGGTCGAGAAGCTTGTGCTTCTCCGAAAGCTCTGCGAGATGTGCGTGTAGCGCCATCAGGCCCTCCGTGTACGAGTTGACAGTTGAAAGTCTGCCACGTAACGGCCGTGCTGTCCAACGGGCTCGTCGTCAACTGGTGCAAAACAGGCCGACGTCCGCGCATTAACGATGATTGATCATCCATCAATTGGTTAGATACTTTTTATAATCTATACAAAATCTTGCCCAGGCGAACTCACGGAACCGATCAGTCATGACGCCAGCGCAGACCTTCCTACACCGCGGCGATCTCCCCGCCGGCCTCTCGTTCGGCAGCGCCGTTGCCGTAGACACGGAGACGCTGGGGCTCAAACCGCACCGCGATCGCCTGTGCCTTGTTCAGCTCTCGGCGGGCGACGGCACGGCTCATCTCGTTCAGTTCGATGGCGCAGATTGGTCCGCTCCCCGGCTGAAAGCGTTGCTCGCTGATCCGGGCGTGACCAAGATTTTCCACTATGCCCGCTTCGATGTTGCGGTACTGGAGCAGTATCTCGGTGTGGTCACCGGACCGCTCTACTGCACCAAGATCGCATCCAAGCTCGTGCGCACCTACACCGACCGGCACGGCCTCAAGGACCTGTGCCATGAGTTGCTCGGCATCGAGCTCTCCAAGCAGCAGCAAAGCTCGGACTGGGCTGCCACGACTTTGAGCCCGCAGCAACTCGCCTATGCCGCGTCCGACGTCCTCCACTTGCACGCGCTCAGAACCGCGCTCGATGCCATGCTGGCGCGCCAGGGCCGCGCTGCCCTCGCCCAAGCCTGCTTCGCATTCGTCCCCCACCGGGCCAAACTCGACCTCGTCGGATTCGAGGACACTGATATTTTCAGCCATTGAAAGTTGCTGTGGGTTAATCCGGTTTCGGTGTAACTGCAGGCCGGGTGTCCCAATATCTCCCTATTTCGACTGCAGTGAATGAGGCGGAGCGCCGATTCCGACTGGCCCGAGCCGGCGCATCAACGGGCAAGCATGGCGACTACGATCGATCCACGCCGGCTGCGTGACCGGCCGGGCGGCCTTGCCCACAGCACTGCGGGCGAAGTGCCCGGGCTGGATCGCGCGCGCGCGTTCGCCGCGGCCCGCCGCCACAGCTTCCTGGTGCGCACGCTGCGCCTCGCACTTCCACTTCTCGCCCTCGGCGTTCTCGGAGTCTACGGGGCCACGACCTGGCGCATCGCAACCCTGAGATCTGTCGGCGTGACGCTCGAGGAAGTGCGCATCTCCAACGACCTGCTGGTAATGGCCAATCCAAAGTATGCAGGCACCGGCAAGGACGGCTCGCGTCACGCGGTCCGCGCGCGCGCAGCCGAGACTGATCTGCTGACTCAAAAGCTCATCAAGCTCACCGCCATCGAAGGCGACATCACCCAGTTGACGGGCAACCGAGTGGATCTTACGGCGACGCGCGGCACCTACGACCAGGAATCGGGGGTGCTCGAGCTCCACGAGCAGATCGACGTGCGCTCGACCGATGGCATGACCGCGAAGCTGACCGCTGCGACGGTGATGACCAAGGAAAACAGGATCGTCTCCAACGAGCCGATCACTGCAACGAACGCCACCAGCAGCATCCGCGCCCGCGGCATGGACATGGCAACGCAGCGCCGGATCGCAACCTTCACCGGCGACGTCGCCGTACGGATGACGCCGCCGGCAGCAGATGCCGCGAACCCGAAGAAGGAGAAGCCTGCCTCCAGCGCACTCGGGCCGAGTTTTTCATCCAACGAGCCTGTCGACATAACGTCCGATCGCCTCGTCGTCGACGACGGCAAGCGCACAGCCATGTTCCGCACCAATGTCATTGCGCGCCAGGGTACGGCGACACTCGCAGCCCCCGAGCTCGATGCGTACTACATGGGCCGCTCCGCGTTGCCGGGCGTCGAAACCGGTACTGCCGCCGCCGATCCAGCGGCTTCGCGCCTGACGAAGCTCGAAGCGCGCGGCGGCGTCGTGATGACGCGCGACGCGGACCGCGCAACGGCAACGTCGCTCCATCATGACGCAGAAGCGCAGCGCACCAAGCTCTCTGGTCCCGTGGATATGACTTCCGGCGTCGACCGTCGGGCCACGAGTGCAGCGGCCGAGATCGACCACAAAGCGGATCGCATCACGCTCGATGGCTCCGTCGTGCTCTATCAGGGCCGCAACATCCTGCGCGGCGAGCGCCTCGCAATCGATCGTCCCAATGGTCGCGCCCGCCTCGACAGTCCTGCCGACGCTGCGCGCGGCAATGGCCGCATTAACGTGATCCTCTATCGTGCTGAGCAGCCCGCCTCCCGTGCTCGGGCTGCGGCGCCGGCCGCCGACGCAAGCGAGAACGGCGTCATCGGCGCTTTCCGCACGGATCCGAACCAGCCGATCGACATCGACGCAGCGGTGCTGGACTTCGACGAGACGCGCCGCAATGCGCACTTCACGGGCAATGTCGTCGCCAAGCAGGGCGAGTTCGTGATCCGCACGCCGAGCCTGACGGCGCACTTCCAAGGCCAGACATCGATGCTGTTGGCCGCCGCGCCCAAGGGTGGCGATGCCGCCGGCGCCACGAGCCTGAAGAAGATCGAGGCGAGGAATGGTGTGGTCATCACGGGCAAGGACGGGCAGAAGGTGACCGGCGATGCGGCCGATTTCGATCCGGTGGCGAACTTCGCAACCGTGACCGGCCGGGTCGTGGTTCATCAGGGCAAGAATGTGGTGGAAGGCTCGAAGCTAATCATGGACCTGACGTCCGGGCGTACGCGCTTCGAGAACGACGGCCCCGAGAAGCCGACGGCAGGACCTGCTCCCGAAAGCACTTTGCCTTGCGTCGCTGGCCAGACATGCACCTCCAAGCCCCGCGTCCGTGCCGTCTTCTACCCAAAAGACACCAAGCGGCTGCCGGCCGCGCGCGGCGAGCCGTCACTAGGATCGGCCGCGCCGCCTGCCGGTCAGGCGACGGGTCAGCCCCAGGGGCCACGCCCAGCCAGCCAGTCCTCCTGGCAGTCCTCGACCACACGGGCCCCTGATCCGGGAGCCCCTCAATGACCTCCGGCCAGCGGACTCGCCCATGACCCGTAATGGCTGGATGCAGCGGCTCGGCCTCGGTCGCCGCCAGGAGCCCAATGGCGCCTACGAAGAGGAAGCGGAGCCTCAGGGCCACATAGACCCCAACGGCTATGAAGGCTGGCTGACTGCCTCTGGCGTGAGAAAATCGTACAAGCGGCGCCTCGTCGTGCGCGGGGTCGATCTCGCTGTCCGTCGCGGCGAGGCTGTCGGTCTCCTCGGCCCCAATGGCGCCGGCAAGACGACCGTCTTCTACATGATCACCGGCCTCGTGCCCGCTGATGCCGGAACCATCACCATCAATGGTCAGAACGTAACCCGCCTTCCGATGTACCGGCGCGCCCGCCTCGGTATCGGCTATCTCCCCCAGGAGGCGTCCATCTTCCGCGGCCTGACCGTCGAGCAGAACATCATGGCCGTGCTCGAGCTGGTCGAGCCCAATCGCCGGCGGCGGCGCGAGCAGCTCGACGAGCTCCTTGAGGAGTTCAGAATTACCCGTCTGCGCAAGAGCCCCTCGATCGCCCTCTCCGGCGGCGAGCGGCGACGCTGCGAGATCGCTCGGGCGCTGGCATCGCGCCCGGTCTTCATGTTGCTGGACGAACCGTTCGCCGGCATCGACCCGATTGCTGTCGGCGAAATTCAGCAGCTCGTCCGGCACCTTACGCAACGCGGCTTGGGTGTATTGATCACCGACCACAACGTCCGCGAGACCCTGAGCCTCGTCGATCGCGCCTATGTCATTGCAGATGGTCAGGTTCTGACCCAAGGCAGTCCGTCGGAGATCATTGCCAACGAGGACGTTCGCCGCGTGTACCTGGGTGACATGTTTGGTTAAGCGCTGCCCCAAATCCGGGCGCCCCCTTTCAGCGGTTCGCACACTTAGAGCGCAAGGCTGTTTACGATTCTGGGGTAGAGTGCCCTCGACAATGACAGCAGGCAGCCCGCAATGAAGGCTGCTGGCGTTCGAGTTGGTCCCCGTGCGGTGTAGGGCATCGCGGGGCAGCGGTTGGGGATAGTTCGTATGGCGATTACGACGAAGCTAGAGCTCCGCCAGAGCCAGCAGCTCGTCATGACGCCGCAGCTGCAGCAGGCGATCAAGCTTTTGCAGCTCTCCAACCTCGAGCTCAACGAATTCGTGGATGCCGAGCTCGAACGCAATCCGCTGCTCGAGCGCGACGAGGAGCAGTATCCCGCATCGAGTCTCGCCGACAGTCCGCCGGAAAACGACGGCGGCTCGGACGATGACTTCGGGGACGACGGAGATTTCTCGAACGGCGACGAGACTTCAGCAGCTCGGGATATGGTCGCCGACACGACGACGACGGCGAGTGACCTCGATGTCGACCGCGATGTCGCCTTTGCCGAAGAGAGCCCGCAGGACATTGCGGCCCTTCTGGCCGGGAGCGCCTGGTCTGGCGCAGGCCAATCCGGCTCACTCGGCGGCGAGGATGTCGATCTCGAGTCGATCCTGACGAGCGACATCTCGCTCCGCGACCACCTTGGAAGCCAGCTCCAACTCGCGATCAGCGATCCTGTCGAGCGCATGATCGGCGGCTACCTGATCGATCTCGTCGATGAGGCCGGCTATCTGCGCGCCGACCTCGATGAATTGGCCGAACGCATCGGAGCCACGCCGACCGCAGTGAAAGCGGTGCTCGCCAAGCTGCAGACCTTCGATCCGCCGGGCGTCATGGCGACATCGCTCAAGGAATGCCTCGCACTCCAGCTCAAGGAGCGCGGCCGCTTTGATCCTATGATCGAGAAATTCCTCGATCACCTCGAGCTTCTCGCCGCGCATGACCTGCGCCAGCTCAAGCGCATTCTCGGCACCGACATGGAGGACATCTCCGACATGATCGCCGAGATCCGGTCGCTCAATCCCAAGCCGGGAATTGCGTTCGGCGCGCCACCTGTGCAGACCGTGATCCCCGACGTGCTCGTGCGCCCGGCTAACGACGGTAGCTGGCATGTAGAGCTCAACAGCGACACGTTGCCCCGAGTTCTCGTCAATCGCGCGTACTACACCCGCGTCTCGCGCAACATGGCGTCGCAATCGCGCGACAAGGAATTTCTGCTCGAGTGCATGAACACGGCCAACTGGCTCATCAAGAGCCTCGATCAGCGGGCGCGCACCATCCTGCGCGTCGCCGAGGAGATCGTGCGCCAGCAGGATGCCTTCCTCGTGCATGGCGTGCAGCATCTGCGGCCGCTCAATCTCAAGACTGTCGCCGACGCGATCAAGATGCACGAGTCGACCGTGAGCCGCGTCACGTCGTCGAAGTACATGGCGACGAACCGCGGCATCTTCGAGATGAAGTATTTCTTCAATTCCGCCATTGCTTCGGTCGATAACGGAACCGCGCACTCCTCGGTGTCGGTCCGCCACCGCATCAAGCTGCTCATCGATGCGGAGGCCTCGAGCGCCGTTCTCTCCGACGATCAGATCGTCGACATCCTCCAGCGGGAGGGGATCGACATTGCGCGCCGCACGGTCGCTAAGTACCGGGAGGCCATGGGAATTGCCTCTTCCGTCCAGCGCCGCCGCGAGAAGCGCGTCCATGCCCAGACGGCGCGTGCGGCAGGATAGCACCCATTCCGCGGCACAACGCACTTCGGGCGGCTCAGGCGTTGCTATCCCCGGCAAAGCCCTGTAATCACGGCGCCTGGACATGATCCTTCCAGACGGGGCCCGCGCGCCCCATCCGGATAGCGGTTCATATTTCCATTCTATGCTTTCGGTGCGGATGCCTTCGACGAGTATGCGACGCCGCTTGCGGCGGGCGATCGCGCACATTGGGGGCGGGTAGCTCAGTGGTAGAGCATCTGACTTTTAATCAGATGGTCGTGGGTTCGATCCCCACCCCGCTCACCAGAAACAAGCCCATCAGCTCGCGCTGCATCCCTGGGCATCGCCGCTCAACGCACGAGCCGTCCTCAGATCGGCGACAAACGCCTGGAAGCCGCGCTGGCGCTCGTCCGGCCCCACAAGGCGCAAAAGGAAGGACGGATGAACTGTGATATAGCCATTGTGGCCATCCAGTTCTGCGGGCCCTCTAAAAAGTCCAATCGGCCTCGGATCACCAGTAATGGCGAGCACGGCCGTGGCGCCCAGTGCGACCACGATGCGCGGGCGCACGAGTTCGAGCTCCCGCCTTAACCACCATCGATAGTGACGAACCTCCCCAGTGGTCGGCTCCTTGTAAGGCCGCCCCTCACAGTGTGCCTCGAACTTGAAGTGCTTGATGGCATTGGTCAGGTAGATGCGGTTTCGGTCGATACCAGCTTCGGCGAGCGCTCGATTGAGCAGCCGACCGGCGAGGCCCACGAACGGGCGCCCCTGCACATCTTCCTGATGCCCAGGCTGCTCGCCAACCAATGCCATGGGGGCGCCGACTGGCCCTTCTCCGAGGACCGCGCGCGCAGATACTTCTGCGGCGGGATCGGCTCTCGCAATGAGCTCATTGAGCTCGGCGAGCGTTCGCGCATCCGCTGCGCTCGGTGCGACGGGACGTCCTCGTCCCGAGATTTCATTGATCGGCATGGCCGCCTCGCAGCCCCAATGGACAACCCGTCGGGTCGTGGAAGAGTTCCCCGCAGCAGTCGCCAACCGGCCGACGCTCGAGCGCGCATCGTAGCCCGACGACGCCATCCCAAGACGTCACATCACGCTGGAAAGCATCAATTCGGAGTTTGAGCTGCCTCGTGGATCAGAGCGAGTTCGCCAAGAACCTTGGACAGATCTTCGAGGAAGTAAGGCTTCTGGAGGACCGGATAGTCAGACAGCTCTGGCGTTATCCGCGAGCTTCCGTGCCCTGTAGCAAAGACGAATGGGATATTCCGATCGCGAAGTGTCAATGCGATGTCGAAACTGTCAGAGCCATCGATGCTCACATCGAGCACAGCGGCATCGAAGTGGGTCGTTCCGATCAGTGCAAATGCCTCGGCCTTCGTCGCAGCAGACCCAGCCACGACACATCCCAGCTCGACAAGCATGTCTTCGAGAAGCATCGCGATCAGATATTCATCCTCGACAACGAGAATTCGTCGCCCACTGAAGGAGTGGCTCATCACGTACGCTCCCGGCTCCCAATGTCCGCTACCACCCGACTTCCCCTGGATCGCACCATCAGTGTTTTGCGGGCTGAGCCGCCACCGTCGACAACTCCCACCCCGTTAAAAACGCGCGGAGCTTGAGCTGGTTCCGCCCATCCCGCTGGAACCTCGACTCCCAATTGCGCGTTTGTCCCGCAGCACACCTCATAAGTTTCAGCGGCACGGCGCGCCAAGTCATGCGCAATTCCCAACATGGAGATTGGTCCGGGTGGCCCCGATGAACACCACAATAGAGCGCTTACCACGAGCCAGCACCGGCATTTCAGGCCTGGATCATGTTCTGGATGGTGGCTGGACTCGCAATCGAATGCATCTTCTCGAAGGCTCTCCAGGTGCAGGTAAGACAACGATTGGCCTTCAGTTCCTGCTGGCCGGTGCAGCGCTCGGCGAGCGAGGCATTTACGTCAGCTTGGCTGAGACCGAGGCGGAACTGCGTGCCGGCGCACGGTCCCATGGCTGGCATGTCGATCCGGCAATCGAGATCTTCGAGCTGGTACCACCCGAGAGCTTGCTCGATCCGGATCAGCAGCAGACCTTGCTCTACTCGTCGGATTTGGAGCTTGGCGAGACCGTCAAGCGCATCCTCGAAGCGATTGAGCAGCTGCAGCCGAAACGCATCGTCATCGATAGCCTCTCCGAGATTCGCCTGCTTGCACAGAGTTCTCTCCGCTACCGGCGCCAAATCCTGGCTCTGAAGCATTACTTTGCGCGCCACAACTCGACGGTCATCATGCTGGATGATCTCACGGCTGAAGCCACGGACCGTACTGTCCACAGCATTGCCCATAGTGTGATCCATCTGGACCAGCTTGCCCCGATCTATGGCGGCGAGCGCCGGCGCCTGCGCATCATCAAGTGCCGGGGACAGTCCTTTCGGAGCGGATTTCATGATTTCACCATTACCACCGGTGGCATCAAGTTGTTCCCACGCTTGGTGGCGGCGGAGCACCGATCAGGCTTCACCGGCCAGAGCCAAGGGAGCGGGCTCCCCGAGCTCGACGGCCTGCTCGGCGGTGGAGTTTCGGCGGGTTCAAGCACACTCGTCATCGGCCCGGCGGGAACGGGCAAATCCCTGCTCACGCTTCAGTTCATCGCCGAGTCCGCCCGGCGCGGCGAGCGCGCCGCGCTCTTTGTCTTCGACGAGGAGCTTGGCTTGCTTCTCGCGCGCGCGAAAGCGCTGAATATTGACCTCGAAGCGATGCAGGCAAAGGAACTGCTGCATATTGAGCAGATGGACGCTGCGGAACTTTCTCCGGGAGAGTTCTCACACCGGGTGCGCGAAGCCGTCGATACTCGCAGCAGCAAGATTGTCGTGATCGACAGCCTCAATGGCTTTCAGGCCGCGATGCCGGAGGAGCAATACCTGACGCTGCACCTTCACGAGCTTTTGCAGTATCTCAATCGTCGTGGCGCCGCGACGTTCGTCACGATTGCACAAGCCGGAATGATGGGTGACATGCGCCAGCCGGCTGACGTCACTTACCTCGCCGATACGGTAATCGCACTCCGCTACTTCGAGGCCTTTGGCCGTGTGCGCCGCGCGATCTCCGTCATAAAGAAGCGGACGGGTCCGCACGAGGACACCATCCGGGAACTTCATATCAGCAACCGAGGCTTGAGCCTTGGCGAGCCATTGACGCAGTTCCAGGGCGTGCTCCGCGGTGTGCCAACTTATGTTGGCTCATCGAGCCCGCTTATGGAGCCGCCATGAGCTCTGAACCTCCAGAGCGCGCACTTATTCTGGCACCACGTGGGCGTGATGCGCTTATTGCAGGTGCCATCCTCCGCGAGGCAGGCCTGAGCGCAGATGTGTGCCGGGATGTCGTGTCGCTCGTGGCGGACCTGCAGGAGGGCGCCAACGTCGCCATCGTGACCGAGGAGAGCATACGCGGTGCCGATGTGCGTCCCTTAGTGGAATGGGCAGAATGCCAGCCCGCCTGGTCGGATCTTCCTATCATAATTCTGACGAAACATGGTGGCGGCGTCGAACGCAACCCGGCAGCGGCCCGCCTCACAAACGCACTCGGCAATGTCACTTTTCTCGAGCGCCCCTTCCATCCGACGACGCTCGTCAGCGTCGTGGAGACAGGATTGCGCGGACGACGCCGACAACTCGAATGCAAACGCCTCAACGAGGAACTTGAGTTCCGCGTCGAGGAGCGGACGGCCGAGCTCGCAGCCGCCAATCGCCAGCTCCTCGCTCAAATCGAAGAGCGGGAGCGCGTCGAGACGACGCTGCGCCGAATGCAGAGATTGGAGGCTGTCGGCCAGTTGACGTCGGGCGTCGCACACGACTTCAATAATCTTCTTACGGTTGTCCTTGGCAACATTCGCTTCCTCGAACGCGATCTCGCCCGTGCGGGCATCAACGGAAAAGCACTGGATCGCTTGAACTACATGCGCACCGCTGCTGAGCGCGGCGCGAAGCTTACAGATCAGCTTCTTTCCTTCTCGCGGCGCCAGCGCCTCGAGCCGAAGGTGATCGACCTCCATGAGGCCCTGTCTGGTTTGCGTGATCTGCTGCAGAGCACGATCGGTGCTCGCATCCGCGTGGAAACTCAGCTTGCGCAGGACTTGTGGCCCGCCCTCGTCGATCTCACGCAGCTCGAACTCGCGATCCTCAACCTTTCGATCAATGCTCGAGACGCCATGCCGGAGGGCGGATCCCTGACGGTTGAGGCGGGGAACTGCTCTCTTGGAACGCCGCGCTCACCTGAAGATCCGCCGCCTGGGAATTATGTTGTCGTGCGCGTGCAGGATACCGGCACAGGAATGTCGGAGGAGGTTCGCGCAAAGGCCTTCGAGCCCTTTTTCACGACCAAGGAAATCGGAAAGGGATCAGGGCTTGGTCTCAGCCAAGTGCTCGGCTTTGCGAAGCAATCCGGTGGTGGCGTTGGAATTCATTCCGTGTCTGGTGTCGGCACGACCATCGGCATCTATCTTCCACGCGCGGACGCCAGGCCAGAGCGCAGTCCTACTCCCGCGTCTCGATCCGTACCAGCTGATGCATCCGGCATAAGTGTGCTGCTCGTGGATGATGACAATGCCGTGCGCGATGTCACGGCTGCGATCCTTCGCGATCTTGGCTACGGCGTGATGGAAGCAGGAAGCGGCGGCGCGGCACTGGAGATGCTCGAGCACGGCCCCGACGTCGACCTTGCTCTCATCGATTTTGCCATGCCGGGCATGAATGGCGCCGAGTTGGCGCGGCGCGTTAGGGCCGTGCGACCGGCACTTCCAATACTGTTCGTGACTGGCTACGCCGATCGGAGCGCTCTGGCGGGCGTGCGAGAGGCTGAGACCATCAGCAAGCCTTTTGTGGATAGCGAACTCATTGACAAAGTGAGAGCCATAATCGCTCACACACTGCCCTCCAGGGGAGCTCACTGAGGCCGCGCTCACTGAGCAAACTGTTACCGCTGCGCCAGCTTTACGCCCCGCTCCCCGATGGAACAGTAGCCCTTCCACCGCGTTATCTCATGTAGCCGCTCACGAAGTGGTATCAAATTAGGAGAACGTCATGGATTGGGATCGGATCGAAGGCAACTGGAAGCAGTTCAGCGGCAAGGTAAAGGAGAAGTGGGGCGATCTGACGGATGACGATCTGACGAAAATCAACGGAAAGCGCGATCAGCTCGAGGGCATCCTTCAGCAAAGGTACGGCTACGCTAAGGACAAGGCGCGCGAAGAGATCGACACGTGGAGCCGCGGCCTTAAGTAGCAGCGGCTGATTGTGTGCAAAAGCCCGGCTCAAGCCGGGCTTTTACTTTATATGCCGCCAGCTGTGGCACGCCCGCGACACCCATTGCCCCCAGGTCGGCCTACCATTCGACCGTCCACTAACGGGGGTAGAAATGACGGCAAAGCGGGCCTCAGCGGAAATTCTTGAGACCAACAAGACCAAGGACGGCCAATTGGAAGTCGTGCTCACCAGCGCCGATGGACACGAAGCCAAGCTTTGCTTTTCCGCGGACGCGGCCGCGAGCCTCGCAAGCATTCTGAGCGAATTCGCCGCCGCTAGCGCCGCTCGGTCGAGCGCCGTCCCCACCAAGAGGCCAGATTCATTCGCTGTCGGCAGCGGGCGTTTCGAGCGCGTCGTGCTTCTGCGCTTCGAGGACGATGCCCCGTATGCTCTCAAGCCTGAAGTGGCCATGGAGCTTTGCGAAGCCCTGCTCGAGCAGTCCGAGACGGTTGCCGCACAACCCGAGCAGGTCCTGCAGTAGCAGACCTTGAAGATCCTAGCCGTAAGCGGGGCCGGCACGGCCTCCTAGGCCTCATAAGCCGTCTCGATCTCCAGTGCCTTCTTGACTGCGGGCCTGGCGAGCATCCTTTCGTGATGCGCCTCGAGAGCCGGATAGGTCCCGAGAGGGGCGTCCATACCGGGCCGGAAGCGCCAGTAGACGCGGAACAGATGAATGTCCGCGATCGAGTACCGCCCGATTGCCCACTGCTGATCGCCGAGCCTCTGGTTTGCGACCTTGAAGGCGCTCACCACGTGCTCGGGTCCCTTGGCGCGCGAGCCGTGCATCGTCGAGGCAACGAAGGACATCCACGAGATCACCTGCGCCTCCGCCTCCAGATCACCCTCGGGCCATAGACCCGCTGCCGGATACTTCCGCGCAACGTAGTAGAGCGTTGCTGCAACCTCCGTCAGGATGCGGCCGCCTTCCGTGACCAGCGCCGGCACCTTGCCGTCGGGATTGATGGCCAGGTACTCGGGAGCTCGCGTCTGCTGCTTCGTCATTAGTCGCGCATCGAGCTCATGAGGAGCGCCGGCCTCGATCAGTGCGATGTGGGTTGCGAGAGAGCTGGTCGACGGCGAGAAGTAGAGCTTGAGCATGGCTTGACCTCGTGGCGGCGCGGGATGCCGGAGCATCCGCCATCGCCTCCAGAAGTTCAAGCTCGGCGGCCCTGCGCGCTGCTCAAAGCAGCTCCGCGAGAAGCCTCGCGGCGCGTGCAGCGCCATCCGCCTCGACGGGCCGCGGTCGCACGGGCGACTTCAAGGCCGCGACCATAGACTCCGCGATCATGTCCGGTGTTGTCGTCGCAAACTCCATGCGCCGGCCGGCACCGTAACGGTCGAGCCGGTGCGCGACGTGGAAATTCTGCTCGAAGTGGTTCTTCAGCGGGAAATACAGAAAAGGCGTCCCCGCTGCCGTGAGCTCCATGCACGTCGTCAGACCACCCTGCACGACCGCGAGGTCGCAGGCTGCGAGGTGTTGATCGAGATTGGGCACGAAGGCGCGGACTTCTACGCCGGAAGGCGCAGAAAGCGAACGCGGATCGATGCGCGGGCCTGTCACCAGCACCATGCGCAGCTCGGGAATGCGGGCGCGCGCCACCGGATAGCTGTCGAGAATGCGCCGGATGAGATGCGTGCCCACGCCCGATCCACCAACCGTCACAATGCACACGCGCTCGCCCGGGCGGTAACCGAGTGATGCGCGCAGATCCGCTCGGTCTCCGAACGACTGCGGATGCTCACCGATGATGTAGCCGGCAAAGTCGAAGTGCGTTGGGATCCAGTCCCGCATTGCCGGGAGATCCTCGCCGAACGACAGTGGCACGATGTCCTCCGGCGAGCCAACGAAGATGGAGCGATCGCGCACCAGCGGATGCCGTTCGATGTGACCGATCATCTCGGCGTTGTAATCGGTCGTGAGCATGGCTTCGTGCGCGCCATTCGCCGGCATCGGCACATATCCGACGAAATCCGTGAACCAGGCGAGCTTCGCCTTCTTCAGTTCGGGATGCTCGTGCCAGTAGTGATCGATGTCCCAGGCTTCGTCTGCAATGACGAGTTCGTAGCCCCCTTCGTCCACCGCATCCTGGAAGATCATGAAATTCGCGATGAGCACTTCGTCCATTCGCCGGATGGCCTGGAAGGCATTGAGATCATGCTCGCCGGACTCGAGCTCGATGTGGCGGGACTCGCTGGCGAGACGCGCGCTCAGCGGATGAATGCGCTCGCCGTGCGCTTCGAGGAGGCGCGTCACGGGATCCTGCGCCAGCCACTCGACTTGCAGATCCGGATGGAGCTTGCGCAGCTCGCGCGTGATCGCGATATCGCGCCGACCGTGACCGAGCCCGATGGGGGACGAGAGATACAGCGCCTTCTTGGCGCGCACCGCTGGCTTCGACCGGCCTTTTCCAGGGGCTGGGTTGGCAAGCTTCCGCTCCAGGAAATCGTTGATCAGCTCATTGCACTTCGCCGGGAAGCGCGCGAGCGGATTGTGCCCACCCCCAGGGATCGTAAAGAACTCCGCTCCGGTGAGCTCTGCCACGACCTGACCACGCGCATATGGCTGAATCTGATCGTCGTCGCCATGGATCAGCAGCATGGGACAGCCGACCTTGCGATACATCGCTTCGCTGACATCAAAGGGCGGAGGCAACGCGCGGGCTTCTACTGTTTTGGCCAGAATGTCGCCGGAGGTCTCCGCGGCCCACTCAATGCCGTCCTCGATCTGCTTCGTCGAATGGGGCTCGGAGTGGATGTGGCTCACGAAGTGCGCCGCAAAGTCCGGATAGTTGGAAAGCCAATAGTCCCGATTGTACTTCTCCCAGCCCTCGAAGCTCGTGCGCTTGGCGGCGAAGTGCTGGGGCGCCAGGTACGGATAGGCCGGCCCGACAGTTGCGGCCGTCCCGGCCACAACAGCCGCCCTCACACGGTTCGGATGGTAAGCAGCGATCGCGCAAATATGTATGCCCGAGAGCGAAAGCCCGACAAGGATTGCCTTGCCTGCGTCGGTGGCGTCCATGACAGACAGCGCGTCCGCAATGTAGTTCGCCAGTGTATATGCGCCGGCTTCCTTCGGTCGATCCGAGCGGCCGTTGCCGCGCGGGTCGAACGTGATGCAGCGATAGCGCTCGCTGAAATACGGGATCTGCGCCTTGTAGACCCGGGAATGGACGATGCTCCACGGCGGTAGGAACACCATGGTCTCCGGCCCGTCGCCGTAGACCTCGTAGAATATTTTCACGCCTTCGCGTTCGACAATCCCTTCAGTCGTAGGCAGCTTGGCGCGCATAATTCGTCACCTCTTGGCTGATCGACTTTCTGCCATGCGTATGAGATCGCCGAAGCGCCGCAGAGACTGGCGCACGGGCACGCCGCGCCGCTCGAGACCGAGAAGGTAGTGGCTCTCCGAGCCGATGAAGGCACTTCCGACGAGGGCGGCAACTTCCTCGGCGGAGAAAGGACCGAGCCCGCCGAGCTCGCGATCCGCGCGGCGCGCGACCTCAGCAATGAGATCGATCCAGCTCTTGATCGCGTCGCGAATGACCTTGGCGACCTCGGCATCGGACCAGCCGGCGGCGCTCAGCTCCTGCAGAACGCGCACGTAGCCGGAGGCGATATCCTCGTCCAGATAGTCGCAGGCCTTGTCCCATTGCTCCGAGATCGTCAACGACTTGTCACCGTAGAGGGCATCCTGGCGATCGAGGAGCTGGGCATTGAGATACTCGAAGAGGGCGAGCAGCAGGCCTTGCTTGGAACCGAAGTGGTAATGGATCTGGCTGAGCGGCACGCCCGCTGCTGCCGCCACATCACGCGTGGAGAGACCCGCGTAGCCGTTCTGGCGAAGCACTTTCTTGGCTGCTTCGAGCAGCGTCGTGCTGGTTTCTGGTTTCTTGATTGCAGGACGCGCCATGCAGCTTCTCTCCTCGCTTCTGTTACCTGCGACTCGTCTCGCGAGGCTCATTGATGGGGTCGCTCGCTCCGTTGCGGAAGGGTATCGGGATGAGCATCGCAACCTGCCGACGGTAGCGGCGGTACTGATCGCCGAACAATGTAATCAGATCGCGCTCTTCGAGATAAATGCCAATCAGGATGTAGCCCGTCGTGGCAACGGCAAAGAGCAGATGGCCGACCGACATCGTCGGCGTCGCCCAGAATGCGAGCAGAAAGCCCAAATAGATCGGATGACGGACCCACTTGTAGAACAGGGGTGTCCTGAACGTCGGCTCGGGCAATGTACGCCCCGTCAGCCGCGCAAAGACCTGCCGCAAGCCGAACAGCTCGAAGTGATTGATGAGGAATGTGCTGACGAGAACGATGGCCCAACCTGCCCAGAAGATGGCCTGCAACGCAATGACGAGGGCCGGATGCGAGACCGACCAGACGACGGCGGGCATAGGTTGCCACTGCCAGTAGAGCAGCACGAGGACGAGGCTCGCGAGAAGTACATACGTCGTCCTCTCGACTGAATGCGGTACGAAGCGCGTCCACCAGCGCTTGAAGGCAGGTCGCGCCATGACGCTGTGCTGAATGGCGAAGAGGCCTAGGAGCAGGCTGTTCACGACGAGCGCGAGTGCCATGTTCCCGGCCACGCCGCTGTCGATGGTCTTGGGGACTGGAAGATTGCCGACGAAGGCGATGGCGTAGAGGAACGAGCCGAGGAAGATTGCATAAACGATCAAGCCGTAGAGCAACGCGAGGATACCGCCCATTGGACATCTCCACTTTTATGGCTATTTCCGATCGCTTCTCCAGTATTCGGTCGATCGACCGATTTTCCATTTAATATTTCGGTCGACCGACCGAGTCAAGCCCCTCACGTCGATGTGTTCAATCTTCTTGTGGATCCATCCTTCGACGAAAACATCACCTCGCGACATTGAACCCTTCATCGCGACGTTGCGACCAAGGGAGCAGGACCAATCACGGTCCATAGGTCAATGGAGCGACCCAAATGATGTCTCGGCGGATACTGATGCTCGGCGCAGGGGCCATCGCTGCTCTCGTCGGCAGCAACCTGATCATGACCCAGCCGGCGGAAGCCCGATCCTCCTGCTACTACATCGCGCACGATCCAGCAGGGAAGATGATGGCGGACGGCCATGCCACGGCCGCGAAGAAGAGCTGGGCGTGCAACCGCGCTGAACGGCGCTGCAAGCGTGAACTCGAGCGCAAGCGGCGTCACGGCAAGGCGGGGCGCGGTAGCTGTATGCGCGTCACGAACTACTGAGACGCCCGGCATGAGCCGGATGAAGCAGGCCGATGCGCGCCGGGCGCATCGGCCTCGCGCATTCAGCTCGCGGCGACCAGCTCGGGATTGTCGTTGACCGAATCCATATCCTGGGTCGTCACGCGCCTCAGGTCACGGCGGTACTTCGCATCGTCATAGCGCCGCCCGCGATGGAGCGTGCAGCGATTGTCCCACATGACGAGATCGCCGACCTGCCATTGATGCGAATGGACGAAGCGCTTCTCCGTCGCATGCTCTGTCAGATCGAGGAGCAGCAAGCGCCCTTCAGGATAGGGCCGATCGACAATGTGCGAAGCGTGCGAGCCCATGTAGAGCGTCTTGCGCCCTGAGCCAGGATGCACGCGCACGAGCGGATGGCGGACGGATGGAAGTGCGGCGCGCTCAGCCTCGCTGTAGTCCGTATGGCCGAGAATGCCGCGCGACGTGAAGATCGAATGCTCCGCGGTAAGCCCCTCGATCATCGCCTTGGTCTCATCGTCCAGCTCATCGTACGCCGCGCGAAGATCCGCGAATTGCGTGTCGCCGCCTGCCGGCGGTACGACATGCGCGTGCAGCATCGAGATCGCGCCGGAAATTGGTCGGAACGAAGCGTCGGAATGCCAGAGCTGGTTGCCGAGGCCATCGAGCCTGCGATGGTCGTCGCGCCCACGCAGCTCGTTTTTGACATTGAGGTTCGAGATGTCAGCGATCTCGGCGTGCTGGAGGCGGTGGCCGGCGCGGTGGTTCCGCGGTGGCGCGACGCTGCCGAACGTGCGGCCGAGCGCGAGAAGCTGGTCGTCGTCGAGGGATTGGCCGTGGAAGACCAGAACCGAATAGCGATTGATGGCATCGTTGATGGTGCTGACGGTCTCAGGTCCGAGCGGACGTGAAAGGTCGATACCGCTCAACTCGGCAACAAAATGCGGATGGAGCTGACGAATGCTGATGGCCATGGTCGCTTCCTCACTCGTTTGCTTTTTTGATGCTGGATGCTCCATCTAAGCATCCTGAAGGCGGCCCTGTCAGCTCTTCAGCGTGCTCCAGGGAGCAATCCAGCCATGAAAGCTCAGTCCGCCGTCCAGCCGCCGTCGATGATCATGGACGTGCCGGTCATGAGAGACGAGGCATCCGAAGCGAGATACACGATCGCACCCGTAAGATCGCCGACCTGACCGAGACGGCCGAGCTTGATCTTCTTCAGGACCTCGTTGCGGAATTGCTCGCTCGCGAGCATGCGCCGCGCCAGTGGCGTCTCGATGAAGGTCGGGCAGAGCGTATTCACGCGAATGCCATGCGGCGCGAGATCGACCGACATGGCGCGCGTCATGCCCTCCATGGCCCATTTTGAGGCGCAGTAGACGGTGCGCGTCGCGGCGCCGACGTGGCCCATCTGCGAGGATACGTTGATGATCGAGCCGGAGCGGCCGGCAGCGGCAAGCTTCCGCGCAACCGCCTGCGCGACGAAATAAGCCGCGCGCACGTTCAGCGTCATGATCGTGTCGTACTGCTCTTCCGTGACATCGAGGAAGGTCACGGGCTGGTTCGTGCCGGCGTTGTTGATGAGAACGTCATAAGGATCGCGCGCCGCGATAGCCGAGCGGACGCCTGCTGTATCATTTACGTCGAGTTCGAGAGCATCCACGCCGCGACCTGCGGCACTCAGCTTCTCGACGGCGGCATTCAAATCCACTGAGGGGCGCGCCAGCAGGGTCACGTGAGCGCCGAATGCGGCCAACGCTTCTGCCGCCGCAAGCCCGATACCGCGACTGCCACCGGTGATCAGTGCGCGCTTTCCCGCGAGATCGAAAGAGGGGATCGTCGCGGCACTGCTGGATGTCATAGTCGATCCTCGGTCATCATGCTTTGCGCACGCGCCGATCTTCGACCGACCAAGCGCGCGAGCCGCAACCTTACTTGCGATCCGCGCGCCGGCAAAGCGGTCCAATGGCGAAACTAGCGCGCCTGCTCGAGCGTGGGTGGCGCGAAAACCGTAACCTCGCCTGGATCGCCTTCGAAGCGTTCAATCTGCACGAGCGCCGTATGCGCGATGGGTCCTTGCCCGAGCTTCGACGTGCCCTTGTCGGGCGTCAGCATGTTTGGATTGCCGTGCTTGTCGAGCGCGCCGATACGGCCCGGCTCCTTGGGGTCGTACCAAGCGCCCGTTGCAAGGCGGATCACGCCCGGCAGAAGACCATCGGAGAGCACGGCCGTTGCCAGCGTCGCGCCGCGCTCGTTGAAGACACGGACAATGTCATGCTCGGCAATGCCGCGGCGCTTGGCGTCCTCGGGATGGATAAGCACCGGCTCGCGACCCTTCACCTTGAGCGAAAGGCTCTCGCCAGCGAAATCCATCTGGGAGTGCAGCTTGCCGGCTGGCTGGTTCGAGATCATGTGCAGCGGATAGGTCTTCGCCTTCTCCGAGCCGAGCCACTCGAGCGGCTCCATCCACATGGGGTGACCCGGGCAATCGTCGTAGCCGAAGCCGGCAATGCGCTCGCTGTAGATTTCGATTTTGCCCGAGGGCGTCTTCAATTTCTTTGCCTGGGGCTCGGCGCGGAAATCGGCGAGCACGGTGTGGGGCTTCACAGGCACGGGGCTCTCGGCGTGGCCCTGATCCCAGAAGTTATCGAAGTTCGGCAACTCCACGCCGGCCCGCGAGGCATCCTGGCGTGCCACCTCATAAATGTGGCGCAGCCAGTCCATTTCCTCGCGACCTTCTGTGAAGGCTTTCTCGACGCCGACCTTGCGCGCGAGTGTGCGGAAGATGTCGTAGTCGTGGCGCGCTTCGCCGACAGGATCCACGGCCTTCTTCATGGCGATGATGAAGCGGTCGCGCGAGCTCGCGCCGATGTCGTTGCGCTCGAGCGTCGTGGTTGCCGGCAGCACGATATCGGCAAAGCGGGCCGTCGACGTCCACCAGGGCTCGTTGACGATGACCGTCTCCGGCCGCCGCCAGGCTTCGATCAGGCGGTTGAGATCCTGGTGATGGTGGAAGGGGTTGCCGCCACACCAGTAGATCATGCGCGTGTCAGGATAAACGCGGTTCTCGCCGTCGAAGGTGTAGCCCTCGCCCGGCTTCAGCAGCAGATCCGAGATGCGCGCGACAGGAATGAAGCTGCCCGTTGGGTTGCTACCGGCAGAGAGCGCGGGCGCCGAATAGACGGTGACCGGATTGCCCTGGCCGTGCATGGAGCCATAGCCGAAGCCGAAGCCGCCGCCGGGAAGGCCGACCTGCCCGAGAATGGCGCCGAGGACGGCGGTCATCCAGAAAGTCTGCTCGCCGTGGTCACCGCGCTGGAGCGAGTAGCTCGTCGCGAGCATGGTGCGCACGGACGCCATGCGACGCGCGAGATTGCGGATCGTGTCGGCGTCGATGCCTGTGATGTTGGCCGCCCAATCGGCTGTCTTCGGTGTGCCGTCGTCGGTGCCGAGGAGATAGCGTTCGAATTGCTCGAAACCAACCGCGTACCGCGCGAGGAAGTCCTTGTCGTGCAGGTTCTCGCTGACGAGCGTGTGCGCGAGGCCAATCATCATGGCGACGTCGGTGTTCGGCCGGATGGGGAGCCACGTCGCGCGCGCGATCTCGGGCGTGTCATCGCGCACAGGCGTGATCGAGATGATCTCGACGCCCTTCTCGGCGAGCCGCCCGAGCCAGGGACCGGCCGTGTGCTCGCCCGAACCGCCGGGCTCCACCTGCGCATTCTTCGTGCCGCAGCCGCCGAAGGCGAGGAACAGCTTCGTGTTCTCGGCAATGCCGTCCCACGACGAGAGATTTCTCAGCGTGCGATGGTCGCCGAGGATGTGCGGCAGGATCGCGAGGCCGGCGGCGAGCGAATAGCTGTGCTTCTGGCCCGTGAACCCGCCGAAGCAGTTCATGAAGCGCTGGAGCTGCGTCTTCGCATGATGAAAGCGGCCGGCGCTCGCCCAGCCATAGGAGCCCGCGAAGATCGCCTCGTTGCCGTACGAAGCCTTAATGCGCTTCAGCTCGCTCGCGACGATGTCGATGGCCTCATCCCAGGGCACTTCGACGAAGGGCTCCGCGCCGCGACCCTCGCCGCCCGCCTTATAGCCCTTCTCGAGCCAGCTCTTGCGGATCGCCGGCCGTGCGACGCGCACACCATGATAAAGCGCCTCCGGCATCCCGCGCAGGATCGGCGAGGGATCCGTGTCGCGCGCGGCGGGCTCGATCTCGACGAGGCGTCCGTCCTCGACAATGGCCGTGAAGGCACCCCAGTGCGAGCCGTGTGTGATCTTGTTCATGGGCAGCGCTCGTCTCCTCAGGCCTGCAGGCCGTTGCTTGGCTGCTATTTTCTCGATTGCCGTGTTCCTGTCGAGGCCCTGTGCACGCAGAGGGCCCCACAAATAATTGGAAGCTTGAGTTGAGCACTTGAGTTGTCTGGGCCCCATGGACATGATGCCCAGCCAAAGGACGATCCGGGAGGAAACCATGCTCGACATCATCATCCAGGGCGGGGATGTCGTCACGCCCGAGGGCGTGACCAAGGCCGATGTCGGCATCAAGGGCGAGACAATCGCCGCGGTTGCAGCTCCCGGCGTGCTCGGGGCGCAGGCTGGCCGGATCATCGATGCCACAGGCCGCATCGTCATGCCGGGGGGGGTCGACCCGCATGTGCACATGCAGCATCCGTTCGCGACGCCGGAAGGCCCGACCTACTACACGCGCGGGCCGGACCACGTCGGCATGGCCGCCCTCTATGGCGGTACGACGACGCTCATCGACTTCGCCTACATAAACTCGGACAGCACAGTCCAAGGCGGCATTGAAGCGCGCGATGCGCAGTTCAAGGGCTCAGCCGCATGCGACTGGGCCTACCACCTCATGCTGCAGTCCGAGCCGCCGGAGAGCGTGGTGCAGGGCCTCGGCGACGCTATCCAGGCCGGCTATCCGACCGTGAAGATCTTCACGACCAACATCGTGCCGCACAGGAAGGACCGCATGGTCGACCTCGGCGACATGTGGGAGGTGTTCAAGGTCCTGGCGAAGTACGGCGGGCTCGGCGTGATCCATGCCGAGGACAACGACCTCGTCATGCACATGTACGCAAAGCTCATCCGCGAGGGACGCGCGGGCTTCGAGAACATGGCCGAAGTGCACAGCCAGCTTTCGGAGGACATCAGCTTCCGGCGCGTGATCCGCCTTGCCGAGAGCGTGCCGGGCTGCGCGCTCTACATGATGCATGTGTCGGCGGGTACGGGCGTCGCCGCCATCCGCGAGGCGCGCGCCAAAGGCCTGCCCATCTACGGCGAAAGCCTGCATCAGTACATGCTCTACACAGCCGAGGACTACAAGCGGCCAAACGGGCAGATCTATCACACCTATCCCTCGCTCAAGACGAAGGCCGATCAGCAGGAACTGTGGGCCGGCACGCTCGATGGCGCAATCAACTGCGTTGCGACCGACGACCTCTGCTGCACGCTGCGCGAGAAGACGCTCGGGCGGCGGATTGACGATACGACGGGCGGCAACTCAGGCGTCGAGCCGCGCCTCGCCGTCATGTACACGGAGATGGTCACACGGCGCGGCTATTCGCTCTCGCGCTATGTCGATCTCGTCTCGACGAATGCGGCGAAGATTATGGGGCTCTATCCGCGCAAGGGCGCCATCGCGGTCGGCAGCGATGCCGACATTACGATCCTCGATCCGGCGCGGCGCGGGCAGATCAAGGCCGCCGAACTCCACCAGTCGGACTACACGCCCTGGGAGGGCCACGAGATCAATGCATGGCCGGTGCTCACGATGCTGCGGGGCACGGTGAAGGTCGAGGATGGCCGCTATCTCGGCAAGCCCGGGGATGGTGAGTACCTGAAGCGCAAGATCCCGAGCGAGATCGTGTCGGGTCCGATGCTATGAGCAAATCGCGCGCGAAGTCCATGGACGATGCCCTGCTCGCACTCGTGACATCCAGTCTCACTATATGGGCACGCACGGGCACCGCGCAACATGATCAGACCGGCGTCCTCATTGTCGCGTGCGATGGGCATACGGCACGGATCAGCCGCGCCGCGCCGGGCGTGCCGTTCCGCTGGTCGGTCACGATCGACGGCCGCGAGCGCGTCGCGAGTTCAGTGACGGGCCTGCTGCGTGTTCTCCGCTCGAGCCTCGACCCAGATTTCAAGCCGAGCCGCGTGCGCATTGCTCCGCTCGAGATCGCACCACCATGATCCCCGTCACGATCCTGACCGGCTTCCTCGGCAGCGGCAAGACCACGCTCCTCGCGCGTTTACTAAAGTCGCCCGAACTCGCCCGCACCGCCGTGATCATCAACGAGTTCGGCGCGGTCGGCATCGACCACGATCTGGTCGAGGCGGGCGAGGAGAGCTTCGTCCAGCTCGAGACCGGATGTCTCTGCTGCACCATCCGCGGCGATCTCGAAGCGACCATGGCGGACCTCCTCGCACGTCGCGCAGGCGGCTCGGTGCTGCCCTTCGAGCGCATCGTGATCGAGACGAGCGGACTTGCCGATCCGGCGCCCATCCTCAATGCCATCATGAGCGAAGGCGCGCGGGGCTCCGGTCTCGCCCTCGGCGGTATCGTGACGACAGTCGATGCCGTGAACGGGCTCTCGACACTTGCGCGCGAGGCACAATCCGTGCGGCAGGTCGCCGTCGCCGATCGCCTGATCCTGACCAAGACTGATCTCGCAGGACAATCGAGCGATCTCCGCGCACGTCTTGCCGCCCTCAATCCGCGCGCAGAGCTCAGCGAGGCGCTCTTCGGCGAGATTGATGCCGCAGGAGTGCTCGACATTGCGTCGAACGAAATCCGCGAACCCCACGCCCACGCTAGCCACTCGCACGCCGACGATATCCAGTGCATCACGGTGCGACGGGATGCGCCCATCCGCGCGCTGACGCTCACCTTACTGCTCGAAGCGCTCGCCGATCACTGCGGCGCCGACCTGCTGCGGCTCAAGGGCATCCTCAACATCGCCGAGCGCCCGGATCGCCCTGCGGTCATCCATGGCGTGCAGCACCTTTTTCATGCACCTACCTGGCTCGAGCGCTGGCCATCGGCGGATCGCAGCACACGCCTCGTGCTCATCGGGCGCGGGCTTTCGGAGGCTTGGGTCCTAGATCTCATTGCCGCGATCGAGGCCGAGATTGCCGAGTTGGCAGTGCAGCAAAATTCTGCCGGCTGATTTGGCGCTAACGGCCTCACATCATTGTGTTTCAATGTTAGGTGCCGACGGCCATACTTCGCGTCACAAGTGACTGGTATAAAGTTCGCATCGATCCGATCCCTTTGATCGGGCACATCTCCAAGACTTTGGACCGGGGACCGACGCACGAATGAGCGGAATGTTTGAGCGCAAGAGCTGGCGGAGCTCCGCCCTCTGGGTGTCGACATTTCTGGCTCTGTGCGCCGGCACGCTTGGCGCGAGCGCTCAAGAGAGCGTGCCCGTCACAAGCCCGCGTACCACTGTCACCCTGGTCAGCGACGTTGCCTCCGTGGCTCCCGGCGAAACGTTCCGCGTCGGCCTCCGCCACAGGCTTTCTCCGAATTGGTACACCTACTGGAAGAATTCCGGCGACGCGGGCTCGCCGCCGGAAATCCGGCTCAAGCTACCGGCAGGCGCGACCGCCGGCGACATCAACTGGCCTGGCCCGGATCGCATCTCCGCCGGTCCGGTCATGAGCTACGGATACAAGCGCGAGATCGTCTACCCCATTCAGGTGACGGTGCCGCGCGATGCGAAGCCCGGTGATACGCTTTCGCTTGGCGCCGATGCCGAATGGCTCGTGTGCGAGAAGGAGTGCATTCCCGAAGCGGGGAAGTTCAGCCTCGATATCCCGATCACAGGCGCAACGACGCCTGCGAATGACGACATACGTGCAGCGTTTGCAATTTCAGACGCTCGCCAGCCTGTTGCCAGTCCGTGGTCGGCGCGCATCGTCAGCGAAGGCGAAGCCCTCGCACTGACTGTCCAAGGCGCGGATCTGACGCAGGCCGCCGTAAAGAGCGCCTACTTCTATCCGGCTTCCTGGGGCGTCACCGATCACGCCGCGCCGCAACAGCTATCGCTTACGGATGGGGCGCTCACGCTGGCGCTGACCAAGGGCCAAACATTCAATCCCGACGCCAAGGCCGACGGGCTTCTCGCTGTGACGGATGGCGGCGGCGTGACGCGCTGGTTCGAGATCACCCCGAGCGTTGGCGCTACGCCCGCTGGCGCGGCGCCGACGGCTTCGCTGATCGAGACGCTCCCGCTCTGGCAAACGGCGCTCTTCGCCTTTCTCGGTGGCCTCATTCTCAATCTGATGCCCTGCATCTTCCCCGTGCTCGCGATCAAGGCGACGGCGATCGCGCAGCTCTCGGGCGGGGCGCTCAGAGAAGTAAGGCTCGCGGGCGCATACTATACGCTTGGCGTGCTGGTCGCCTTTACGGCGCTGGCCGCCGCGCTCCTTGCCGTGCGCGCGAGCGGGACCGCCGTCGGATGGGGCTTTCAGTTCCAGTCGCCATTGTTCGTCGCGGGCATGAGCTGGCTGCTATTAGCCATCGGCTTGAACCTTTCCGGCGTCTTCGAGATCGGGCTCGGCGTCACCGGGACCGGCGGAAGCCTCACGCGCAAATCGGGGCACGCTGGCAGCTTCTTCACGGGCCTGCTTGCGGTCGTGCTGGCAACGCCCTGCACGGCACCATTCATGGGCGTGGCAATCGGCGCGGCGCTTTCAGCGCCTATCCTTGTTTGCGTGCTGATCTTCCTCGCCATGGGCCTCGGACTTGCCGCGCCATATGCGCTGCTGGCCCTCTTCCCTTCGCTCGCGCGCGTGTTGCCGCGTCCGGGTCCATGGATGTTGCGGCTGCGTCAGGCCATGGCCTTCCCGATGTACGCCTCGGCGGCGTGGCTGGTCTGGGTGCTCGCGCAGCAGGCGGGCGATTTCGGCGTGCTGATCGCACTCTCGGGCGCACTGCTCGTCGCGCTTGCCGCATGGATATATGGCACGGCTCAACACAGTACGGGCCGCGGCCTCATCTCTCGCGCGCTCGCAACCACCGCGATTGTCGGCACGTTTGGCCTGCTGCTGCAGCTGGACGGCGCGACGACACCCAGTGTGGCCGCGCGCACGCAGGCGAACGCCACGTCAGCGAACTACGAACCATTCACGAGCGTGCGCCTCGCGGAGCTGCGAAAGGAAGGCAAGCCCGTATTCATCAACATGACGGCAGCATGGTGCATCACCTGCCTCGTCAATGAGCGCACCACCCTCTCAACCGAAGCCGTGCAGCAGGCCTTCCGCGCGGCCGGCATCACCTATCTCAAGGGCGACTGGACGAATCGCAATCCCGAAATCGGCGCCTATCTGCGCTCGTTCAATCGCGATGGCCTACCCTTCTATGCCTTCTATCCCGCCGGCGGAGGTGAGCCGGCGGTGTTGCCGCCCGTGCTGACGGAGTCGATCGTCGTCAGCGAAATCGAGCGCGCCAGCAGATCAGCCCTTGTGTCCCCTCAACCCATCAAATGACCAGGAGGATTGCATGACCAGCATTCGGCCCAAAACAGATCTGGCGGACCTACCCTTCGACCGCCGCACACTGATGCTCGGCACGACGGCGGGCCTGACGATGGTCGCGGCCGGCGGCCTGACGGTGCTCTCGAGCCGCCCCGCTCTGGCCGCCCCTCAAGTAGGCCAGCCTGCGCCCGATTTCACTGCCGTCGATAGCAATGGCAAGACGCACAAGCTCTCGGAGCTGCGCGGCAAGATCGTTGCGCTCGAGTGGACCAATCACGATTGTCCGTATGTCCGCAAACACTACGGTGCCGGCAACATGCAGGCGATCCAGAAGCAGGCCGCCGATGCGGGTATCGTGTGGCTGACCGTGATCTCCTCGCCGCCGGGCGAGCAGGGCAATGTCACGCCCGACAAGGCCAATGACCTTACGCAAACGCGGAAGGCCGTGCCGGCCGCCGTGCTCATCGATCCCAAGGGCCAAGTCGCCCGCGCCTATGATGCACGCGTTACCCCGCACATGTTCCTCATCAATGCCGAGGGCACGCTCGTCTACATGGGCGGCATCGACTCGATCCCCTCAACGCGCGCCGATGACATCGAGAAGGCGACACCGTACTTCCGCGATGCAATCACGGCCGCCGTCAAGGGAGAACCCGTGAAGAACGCGGTCACGCGTCCGTATGGCTGCACGGTGAAGTACTCGACGTCCTGATGAAGTGGGTCTGACAAAGTGGGGCTGGGGCGGGAACCATTTCCCGCCTCTCGCACGTTGAAGCCCTAGAGAACGCGGGGGCTTTGATATGATTTTGCGCTCCGATCTGAGCCGTCGCGAGCTTGCTGTCCTGATCGCTGGAGCGGCAGCGCTGGCGACAGTTCCTTCATCGCTGAGCGCTCAATCCGATGCGAGCGACGCGAGCCCTGCCATGCGCAAAGCAGCCGTAGCTCTCGTGTTCGGTGTCCGAGCCGAACTGCGCAATCAGCTCACTTTCCCCTTTGATGCGCCGGAGCGTTACCGCTGGACGTATGTGCCGGGCCGCCGCCCAGGTCTCACGCTCGACGACATGTCGAGCGCCGAGCGCGAGCTTGCCATGGCGCTGCTTGCGTCATCGCTGAGCCGCACGGGTCTCGAGAAGGCGACCGGCGTCATGAAGCTCGCCGCCGTGCTGAAGGATCTGCGCGGCTTCGGGCGTGGAGCCGGCGCCTATGCTTTCGCCATCTTCGGCGACCCGGAAAAGGACGGCGCCTGGGGATGGCGCATAGAAGGTCATCACCTCTCGCTGAACTTTACCGCCATGGGCGATCGCATCATCTCGGCGACGCCCCACTGCGTGTGCGCCGACCCTATGGAAGTCACGGAGGGTCTGTACTCGGGCCTCGCCCCCATTCATCGCGAGGACTACATGGGGCGCGATCTCGCACGCAATCTCGATCCGACGCAGTTGTCTCGCACAAGGCGCGCGGGAGAGGTACCGGACAACGTTCGCGCAGGCCCGCGTCGGGCAGAAGTCGCGACCGAACCGGGCGGCATCGCCTACACCGATCTCAGCGACGAAACACAGCGCCACCTCATGCTCGGCATTGCCGAGACCTACATCTCAAATCTGCCGGATGATCTGGCGCGGGCGCAGATGGCGCGGCTCGATGGCACGGCGCGAGATGCCCTTCGCTTCGAATGGGCAGGCGGCTTCGAGACGACGGACCTGCACTATTACCGCCTGCACGCCCCCACGTTATCGATCGAGTATTCAACGCGCCAGCTGGCGAGTCACGTGCACACGCTCTGGCGCGAGCCCGGCAACGACTTCGGGCGTGCTGCGCTGGTGGCTGCAGGCGTCTCGTCTCTGCCACCTGAAGGTGCGTGAGAATCGCTCTCAGCTCTTCTCGCGATTGTCGCGGGCCGTGCCGATCTCGAGGGCGCCGCGGGCGGCCATCTCAGCCTCCACGAGAATGAGATAGCGGCGGAGGTCGCGGATGTCGTCGAGCAGCGGCTCCGCGCGGCGATCAGCGACGATGTGCTGGAAGAGATTGTGCTTCTGTGCACCGGGCGCATTACTACTTGCGGCGATCTCTGTCGAAACGCGCTGCTCGATGCGGTCGAACTTGCGCGCGAGCATCATGAAGGCGCCAATGCCGCCGCGCCGCTTCCAGCTGCTGCCGTAGGCGCGCTCCTTCTCCTCGATGTTGGCGGCATCCTCGTCGGCGATTGATTGGAGCTGATCGAGATAGCCGCGTCCGCTGTCCTCGACATTGCCAGCCATGCGCGCGGCGATCTCCGCTTCGGCGAGCATCAGATAGCGGCGCAGGTCGCGGACGTCGTCGATGAAGCCGTCGCTCTTGGTGTCCGCTGAAATGTGCTCGAAGATGTCGTAGGGTGACGCGCTCGCCGTGCCGGTCGCGGCCGCGATGGTGGTGGCGAGGCGCTTCTCGACGCGATCCCACTTCCGCGCGAGCATATTGAATGTGTCGACGCCGCCGCGACGCTTCCAGCTATTGCCGTATGATTTCTCGGCATTCCGGAGCCCGCGTACGTCGCTGTCCGCAACCCCGCGGAGATGGTCGAGATAGCCCGATCCACTGTCGGCCGCGCTCTCGCGTGCGTCGCCGAGAAGCGCCGCGAGCCGCTTCAGCGTCGCGGTATCGCTCGCGGCAAGCTGATCCAGGAGCGCCTTGCGTTCAGCGTCTTCGCTTGTCACGTCTCGCCTCTTATTCGGCCGCGACGCTGACGCGCGTCTGCCAGCGCCGCTCGAACCACTCGACGGCCGCTCGCCGCCAGTCCGTCGCGGCGCAGCGCTCGACCCAGGCGAGAGCCGCCGCGCGATCCTTGCGTTTGTAGGCGAACCACCCGTTGTAGATCGGCGTCGCGACGTGCAGAAAATAGGGATTGCGTGCGGCACTGCGCGCGACCTCCGCATCCCACTGCTGAAGGCTCAGCGCATCCGGCGGATTGTCGAGCCAGTGGAAGAGGTCTTCATCGAAGCTCTCCGGCTCGCCGACGAGCGGATAGACCGCGACCTCGCCCTTTTCGTATGGATCGCCCTCGAAACGATCGGCGATACCGCTGATCTTGGACCAGGTGTCCTCGTAGGCATGATAGCTGTCGCTCATCTGGCGATAGACGCCGGACTCGACACCGATCCGCGCTGCCATGTACTCGAGCAGGATCGAGAAGTGCACAGCATTGGCGCCGTAGCAGCCCCAGATGATGTCGTTCGAACGATTCGAGACGGTCATGTTCAGGCGGCCAGACCGCACCTTGAACATGGCCTGCGTGTTGCAGGCGAGATCCTTGCTTGCGACGCCGAGGTCGGCCGCCGCATCCCAGATCTGGAGCACGGCGCGACGGCTGTCGGGATCCTTGCGCAGCAAGTCGACGATGATCGTCAGCTGGTCGCGGAAGGGGCGGCCATGCGCCTTGGAAAGATCGAACTGCTGGCGCCAGCGATAGCCGTAAGCGGCATTGAAGGCGATGCCGTCATCGGAGTAGGTGGCCATGCGCTGATTGAAGCGCGCAAGCCACGCGACGTCATTGCGGCCGGCCAGCATCCACAGGGCTTCCAGCAGATGGAAGAAGGGATTGCAATCGCGCACGCCGTCGAAGAGTACGCGCTCCAGCGGCCGCTCGTAGACGGTGCAGACGGGCTCAGGATATTCGATGGTGCTGCCCGCGCGACTCGCCTGAACAAGCCCGCCTTGCTTCATGAGCTCGGCGCCTTTGACGACGGCGTCATTGACGTTCCTGGCCTGGACGACCTTCATGCGGCTACACCTTCATATTTGGCCCTGGGGCGGCCCTCTCCGTTGGCAACACGGAGATACTTGTCCGTCTCGCAGAGCGAATGCTCGACCTCGCGGAGCTCCAAGGGCGGAACGAAATCCGGCAGGCATTTCCTCGACATCTCGAGCAGCTCGCGCATTTCCTCGAGCGCCTGCGTCTGCGTCAGTGACTTCTTATAAGGCCGGCCGTGCAGGCGGTGAAGTCCGCGGATCGCGCCCGGCCCTGCCACAGCCCACGTGTTGATGTCCGGCGCATTGCATAGATAGCGCGTGTGGCGAAGATCGGTCACCACCTCGTAGGCCATGAAGTCACCCCAGCCGCGGAACTGGCGCAGCCACGCGTGGACTTCCTGGATCGTTGGCTGACGACCATCGGCGAACATGGCCTCGAACTCATGACGCGCATCCCAAAGCGCGCCGACGACGATATGGGCCGTGTACTCGGGCTTTGCCATGCCGGCGAACTCGCCAGATGGGGCACTGATCATGTAGGCGCCCGTATAGACCTTCTCGCCGCGCGCCTTGCGCGCTTCGAGAGCCGCGCGAACAGCTTTGGCATCGTAGGTGCGCTCGGGAAAGCCGACCTCCGCAAGCGTATCCGGCCAGTTCACCTGGCGCGCGAGACACATGGCGATCCAGAGCTGCGGGTTGTCGGCATAGGGCTCGCGCCATTTCTCCCGAACCCAGACGGTGACCTTGTCGAGTTCGCGAAAGACATTGCAGAAGCTGTAGCTCTGCAGGATCTTGTCCTTCGTCCAAGGGGCCGGCTCACCGGCGGCCTTCTTGAGGTAGATGCGATGGCGTTCGGTGATCCAATCCCAAAAGGGCTGAGCATTAAGAGCCACGATGCACTCGCTGTTGAGGTTGTGAGCGACTGGCCGCCAGCGCCGAACGCAACAACAAACCAGCAGCGCGTAGACTCGCTTTGTATAGCCTAGGCCGGCGCTTGATCATTGGCCACAACGACGGCGCCACGGCGCGCTCTGAACTGTTGAGAACATGTGAGTTCTCAGACTTGTCGCTCAATCGGCGAACATTGCCGAGCAGAGGCGACTAGCTCGCGGCACCTGTCTCGAGCGCGGCTGCATTCTCGGCCAGCGCACGCGCCTGATTGAGGTCGGCCAAGGCATTGGCCTTCAACCTCGGGTTACGCAAAATTGCAGCCGGATGATAGGTCGCGATCGTCGCGATGCCTCTGTACTCAAGCACCCGCCCGCGCAGCTTGGCCATCGGATCCTTCCCGGGCAGCAGCCAGCGCGTCGCGTGCAGCCCGAGCGCACAGAGCACGCGCGGCCGCAACGCCTCGAGCTGAGCGCGCAGGAAAGGAGCGCACGCCACCGCCTCCTCTGGTCGCGGGTCGCGATTCCCCGGCGGCCGACACTTCACGACATTGCAGATGTAGACATCGGCCCGCGCGATGCCTGTGTCGGCCAACATACGATCGAGAAGCTGCCGGAACGCCCGACGAACGGCAATCCCTGGGCGTCCTCGTTGGCCCCCGGCGCCTCGCCGATGAAGACGATACCCGAGCGCGCGCTGCCCGAGCCGAACACCACGTTGGTGCGTGTCTCCGCGAGCACGCAGGCCGTACACTGTGCGGCTTTCGCCGCATACGGCAAGAGCGCAATTTCGACCGCAGCCACGACGTCATCCGAACGAAAGGCGGCGAATGGCAGCGGCGGTCGATCTTCCACGAGAGATGTGCCTATCGGCGCCCGGCGCGAGCACCTTTGCGCGCCGTCGTGTCGTCCGTGTCCGGCAGCACGCCATCAGCATCCGGCACTTCGGTGAGGCCGTCCGGATCGGCATCGTCGCTGGGCTCGGACTGGAGCATCTGGTCGACAAGCAATCCCGCGTTCTGGCGTATCGCAGCCTCGATCTCGGCGGCAATCTTGGGATTGTCCTTGAGGAAAGTCTTGGCGTTCTCGCGGCCTTGGCCAATCCGGGTGCCTTTGAAAGAAATCCAGGCGCCGGACTTCTCGACGATGCCGACCTTGACCCCGAGGTCGACGAGCTCGCCGGTTTTAGAGATACCCTGGCCGTACATGATGTCGAACTCGACCTGCTTGAACGGCGGCGCGACCTTGTTCTTGACGACCTTGACCCGGGTCTGATTTCCGACCGGCTCGTCACGCTCCTTGATCTGGCCGATGCGGCGGATATCGAGGCGGACAGAGGAATAAAACTTGAGCGCGTTGCCGCCTGTTGTCGTCTCCGGGTTGCCGAACATGATGCCGATCTTCATGCGGATCTGATTGATGAAGATCACCATGCAACGCGACTTGGCGATGGTGCCGGTGAGCTTGCGCAGTGCTTGGCTCATGAGGCGCGCCTGCAAGCCGGGGAGGCTGTCCCCCATCTCGCCTTCGAGCTCGGCCTTGGGCGTGAGGGCCGCAACCGAATCGACGACCAGCACATCGACGGCGCCAGAGCGCACGAGCGTGTCGACGATCTCGAGTGCCTGCTCGCCCGAATCCGGCTGCGAGATGAGAAGATCCTCGACTTTCACACCGAGCTTGCGCGCATAGACCGGGTCGACAGCGTGCTCCGCGTCGACGAACGCACAAATCCCGCCGCGCTTCTGCGCTTCGGCCACGCACTGGAGCGCGAGCGTCGTCTTGCCGGAGCTCTCGGGACCGAAGATCTCGATAACACGGCCACGCGGCAGGCCACCGATGCCAAGCGCAATATCCAGGCCGAGCGACCCGGTTGAGATCGCCTCGACGTCGATGGACTTGTCTGTCGCACCGAGACGCATGATCGACCCTTTGCCGAACTGCTTCTCGATGTGCGCCAGCGCTGCATCCAGCGCCTTGTGCTTGTCCATATCGTCCCCCTCGACGACGCGTAATTGCGCAGCAGCCATGGTGCCAGTTCCCTTATTCCACGAGTTGCAGATTCGAGCAATTAACCCATTATGTACCATTTTTGTTCTCACGCAGCAACACCCGATGAGAACATTGAAACTGCCAGAGTAATAGGTCGGTGTTCGCTCAATGTTTTTTCCGCGCACCGAATGCGCGACAGGCCTCCGCAGAGATCACCGGGGTCTTAGGAACCACGGTAAAATTTTAGGCAAATGCGCTGGCTCACATTTGCGGTGATTTCGCCTCTTCACGGTAAACATGGGCGATGGACTTCGGCTGCGCCTGCGGCCTTGGCCGCGAAGGGGAGACCCATGTTTCTGATCCGTATGGCGCTCTGGGTAGGCCTGATCGTGCTGCTGCTCCCATCGGACAAGGAGCACCAGGCCCAGCTCTACAAGACAGCGAGTGACGCCGTGCACAAGGCCGCGACCTTTTGCGACCGCAATGCCGCGCTTTGCGAGCAGGGCGCCCGGCATTGGACGGTGTTCCGCGCCAAGCTCGAGTTCGGCACCAAGCTGGTGTTCGATATGGCAAGCGAGCGATTGCTCGGCATCCAGCCTGCCGTACACCGACCTGAAGAGGACAAAGCCCCTGGGCAGCAGCCTCGCCGCAATACGGGAACTGGCGCGTAAGTGGCCTTGCTACAGGACGGCCTCAGCCCCTAGCGCGAGTGCTTGGGGTTGAAGATCTCTTCCCGGTCCAACGACTTCTGCGAGCTGGCCGTATCCCACCAGCCTGCCGACTTCGGCAACGGCGGCTTCTTGGGTGAACGGAAATCGCCGGCGAGCTGCTTCGTCAAATCGGCGCTGACCTGACGAGTCCGCTGATCCGAGCAGTATTCTTCGGGATTGCTGATCTGCTTGGAAACAGTGGTGTGCGTGAAGTCATAGGACTGACCGAGCTTGGTCATCTGCTCGGGCGTCGCCCCGCTTGCGGCTTCAGCGGCGAGGAAAGACTCGCGCAGCTTGGCCGGATTGAAGTTGTAACCGCATTTGCTTGCACGGGCCGAAACTGAGGCCGCATGTAGCGCGCGATCCGTCGGCTCGTCGACCTGGGGCTGGGCCGCCGGCGTGCCGAGCAATGACGCTGTCGTCACACCGCCACCGCCCGAGCAGGCAGCAAGCGCGCTCGCAAGCACGGCAGCGCCGAGCATCCGAATCCGGGTCATGGCGGCACCCCCAACAGGAATCGTCCCTGATGGTGTCTAGCATGTGCCAACGATGGAGCCAAATCATGGCGTTGTTTTTGTGCCGCGGGCTGCCGCAAAGAGGTGCTGACGCATTCTGCCGTGGTGCGTCGCGCCAGGGTCGCGCCTAGACTATGCCCACGGGGGCAGGAGCACGAAGTTGGACGTTGCCACGGCGGGCTGCTGGGAAGGACACGACCAGTAGGGCAGTGGCACATTTCGACGTCGGCAATGGCGGCTACTCCTCACCCGGCCCTCTCCCATTGGAGGCAACGGCGCGATTGGTCCCAGCCGTCATTTCGGTGATGGTGAACATCGAAGTGTCTCTCTCGAACACGGTGCGTAACCTTGCTCAAGCGGTAGCGAGCGGGAGGATCACTGGCTAAAGCATGGGAATGATTGAGTTGTGGGGCCTGCCTGGAGCAGGGAAGTCGACTATATGCCAAAGCCTCCGAGCGAGGGGGATGGTCGGGGCTTCAAGCATCGATGCTACGCGCCGCCGTCCGCGCAGCCGCATCTGGAGCTTGATGCACAGCCTGCGACCTGACGCACGCGCTCGCTCGGCTGTCGCGGAGTGCAGATGGCAGCAAGAGTGGGCAGCCCAAAACGTTGAAATTGGCGTATGTGACGAGGGCGTCGTGCACGAGGTGTGGAGGCAATTGTACCGCAATCCCGGACTTCTGGCGCGTAACTGGTGGGTCCGTGAGTTGGAGCGGACGAAACAACAGGTTGTAGTCATCCACGTATCGCCTCGCGTGGCGCTCTCTCGCATCGCCAGCAAGCAGTATCGAGGACCGATAAATCAACAGCTGCTCGCAGCCGGCGACATCGATCGCGCAGAGTGGACGAGCGCCATCGCAAGTTACTTCGCGATCCTCGCGGTCCTGCGCCGGCTCGGCGCTATTGTGATCGAGACTGATGATATGTCTTTTGAAGATGTCGTTTGCGAGGTTGAGCGATTGAGTAGGCGGCAATAACCCTCTCGCCGGCTCCTTCTGCAAATTGACCTTCAGGCCGACTGCTATCATGGGGCAACCGCAGACACTTCATCGCCGTCGACACCGACAGTGGCGGTTCAAACCAAGCTCGCTCGCAGAGCGACTCTGGGCAATCCGCCCCGTCCGCGCCGAAGGCGCCGCCTACTCCGCCGCCTCCTTGGCGAGGAAGCCGCCGGACTGGCGTGCCCAAAGCTCGGCATAGAGCCCGCCGCGCTCAAGCAGCGACTGATGCGGACCCTCTTCAACAATGCGACCTTGGTCCATGATCACGAGACGGTCCATGGCCGCGATCGTCGAAAGGCGATGCGCGATCGCAATCACGGTCTTGCCCTTCATGAGGTTGTTGAGCTGCTCCTGGATGGCAGCCTCCACCTCGCTGTCGAGTGCGCTCGTCGCCTCGTCGAGTATCAGGATCGGGGCGTTCTTCAGCAGCACGCGCGCGATCGCGATGCGCTGGCGCTGACCGCCCGAGAGCTTCACACCGCGCTCGCCGACATGAGCGTCGTAGCCAGCACGCCCACGCAGATCCCTGAGCGCCGGAATGAACTCATGCGCCGCCGCCATGCGTGCGGCCGCCATTGCCGCCTCGCGGCTGGCATCGGGCCGCCCATAGAGGATGTTGTCGAGCACCGAGCGGTGCAGCAGGGATGTGTCCTGCGTCACCATGCCGATGTTCTCGCGCAGGCTGTCCTGCGTGGCGTGCGCGATGTCCTGGCCATCGATAAGGATGCGCCCGCGCTCGAGATCGTAGAAGCGCAGGAGCAGATTCACGAGCGTCGACTTGCCCGCGCCGGAGCGACCGACGAGGCCAACCTTTTCGCCCGGCGCCACCGTCAGTGACAGATCGTCGATGATCCCCGAGTCACGGCCATAGTGGAAGCGGATGTGATCGAAGCGAATCTCGCCGCGCTTGACGACGAGCGGCTTGGCGTCCGGCGCATCGACGACTTCCTGATCGCGCGAGATCGTCTCGAGACCCTCCTGCACGACGCCAATGTTCTCGAAGATGCCGGCGACCGTGAAGAGCACCCAGCCCGACATCGCGACGATGCGAATGACGAGGCCGGTGACGACCGCGATCGCGCCGATCGAGACCGCGCCGAGGCTCCACAGCCAGATGGCAAGCCCGCTCGCTCCGACGATGAGAAAGCCGTTCAGCGTGTAGAGCGTGAACTCCATGCTGGTCAGCAGGCGCAGCGAGGCCTGCCACTTCGACATCTGCTCGTCGATCGCGGCCTTGGCGTAGGAATCCTCGCGATCAGCGTGGGCGAAGAGCTTGACCGTCAGGATGTTCGTGTAGCTGTCGACAATGCGCCCGGTGAGCATCGAGCGCGCTTCCGCTGCAGCCGTCGAGCGCTCGCGGATCTTCGGCACGAAGTAGATCATCGCGACGATATAGGCGGCGAGCCAAATGATCAGCGGCGCAAGCAGCAGCGGATCTGCCGCAGCGAACAGCACCACGGCACCCACCCACTGGACACCGGCGAACCAGACGGCGTCGATCACTTGCACGACGGACTCGCGGAGTGCCGGTGCCGTCTGCATGATCTTGTTGGCGACGCGGCCGGCGAAATCGTTCTGGTAGAAGGAGAGGCTCTGGCGCAGCACGTACCGGTGCGTCAGCCAGCGCACGCGCGTGGTGACGGGCCCCGCAATGACCTGGTTCTTGATCAGGTCGTGCAGCGTCGAGATGATCGGCCGCGCAATCAGCGCGACGAAGCCCATGAACAGCAGCCATGACGCATGGTCGGAGAGGAAGGTCTGCGGGTTCTCCGAGGCCCGCATCAGGTCGACGATGCTGCCGATGAACGCCATCAGCGAGATTTCGATCACCGAGCCGATGAAGCCGACGACGAGGAGAACGGCAAAGGCCGGCCAGACGGGCTGGATGAAATAGCGATAGAAGGCGACAGGCGTCACCGGCGGGCGCTCGGGCGCCTGCTCGGGATAAGCATCGATGCGGGTCTCGAACCAGCGATACCAGCGGTACATGCGTTCAGCTCGTCGTTACTGCGGCCTGCCGGGCAGGGCACGCCCCTGCATTGCCCTGCAATTGACATCTTGCCGGGCCAGGGACCGAATTCCTGAAGTCCCACTTGTGAACACCCGAGGCGCCGAAGTTGATCCCGGTCAATGTGGCGACCGGATCCCTTGACGTATCAAAGGGACGGCTGAAAATGCGGTTCCGTCCTTGGGGGGCGGCGCGCGGGTGGCCTCTCTACGTGCCGGTCGTGACGACATCATGTCCACGTACAGAACGCCGCCCAAACGGGTGGAGCGACGTTGCGCGCGTCGAAAAGAGAGGTGCCATGTGACTAGCATGCCTCCAGATGAATTGCACGTCCGGAAGGCGACGGCGCGCACCTGGTTCGAACGCCTCCGCGACGACATTTGCGCGAGCTTCGAGCGGATCGAGGAGGAGCTGCCCGCCGGCGCCGCTCTGTCCGACCGTCCTCCGGGACGCTTCGCACGCCAGCAGTGGCGGCGCACCGACCATGCGGGTGGCGACGGCGGCGGCGGCCTCATGAGCATGATGCGCGGGCGCGTCTTCGAGAAGGTTGGCGTTCACACATCGACCGTGCACGGTGAATTCGCGCCCGAGTTTCGTGCCCAGATCCCGGGCGCCTCGGAAGATCCGCGCTTCTGGGCCTCCGGCATTTCGCTGATCGCCCATCCGCAGAACCCTCATGTGCCGGCCGTTCACATGAACACGCGGTTCGTGGTGACGAGCAAATGGTGGTTCGGCGGCGGCGCGGACCTGACGCCCGTTCTCGGCACGCGTCGCACGCAGGAGGATCCCGACACGCGCGCCTTCCACGCTGCCATGCAGGAGGCCTGCACCCCACACGCGATCGTCGACTACGCGCGTCTCAAGGCCTGGTGCGACGAGTACTTCTATTTGCCCCACCGCAAGGAGCCGCGCGGCGTCGGCGGCATCTTCTACGACTACATCACGCCGGAAGCTGCAGCCGGCGGCTGGGACGCAGCCTTCGCCTTCACCCAGGACGTCGGGCGTACGTTCAATCGTATCTACCCGGAGCTCGTACGCCGCAATTTCACGAAGAAGTGGAGCGATGCAGAGCGCGACGAGCAGCTCGTGCGGCGCGGGCGTTACGTCGAGTTCAACCTGCTCCACGATCGTGGCACGGTGTTTGGCCTCAAGACCGGCGGGAACGTGGATTCGATCCTCTCGTCGATGCCGCCCTTAGTGAAATGGCCTTGATTTGAGGGCGGCGGGCCTCGGTTCGCGAGTGGGGCGTCGGGCCCCACGCCCCGATCGGGGGACACCCCCGAACCCCCGTCTTTTATGACTTGGAACTAGAGGCGGAGGGACCCTCTTGTCCTCGCGCGCGGCAGGAATGGGAAGTTAGTTCAGCCAATCACATCATCCCGCTCGTAGCGGTAGCTGGTCGAGCAGAACTCGCACTTTACGGTGATGGCGCCGTCGGCTTCCCGCAGCGCTTCGCGCTCCGCGTCGGGAAAGCCCGCGAGAAACGTCCCAATGCGATCGCGCGAGCAGCGGCACTTCGCTTCGAGGGGCACGATCGGCGCAACGCGCACGCCCTCCTCGTGGAAGAGCCGCAGCAGCAGGCGCTCGGGTGCGAGTGTTGGGTCGATCAGCTCGTGGTCCTCGACCGTCGCAGCCAGGATCTCGACGCGGTTCCAGTCATCGTCATGCTCACCTTCGAGGCTGGCATCACGCGCCTCGCCCGACATGGCCGGCTTCGCCTCGTTCTCGCCGCCCGCCGCCGGGACGTGCTGGACGATCAGGCCACCGGCGCGCCAATGCCAGCGCGAGGGCGCATCACCAGTGCGGCCGACGTACTGGCGCACGGCCGCGAGGCGGATGAAGGTCGGAAGCTGCTCCGACTGGCGGAAATAGGTGATCGCAGCCTCGGCAAGGTTGTGCCCATCGAGCGGCACGACACCCTGGTGGCTCTCCTGCTCGCCGCCAGGATCAATGGTCATGGCGAGGCGACCGTTGCCAAGCAGGCTGCCGTCGTTGAGGTCACCCGACTTCTGAAGGGCTGCCAGCCGATCGGCGTCATAGCTCGCGTAGCCGCGCAGCCGCCCCGGCACCTCGTACTGCACGACGAGAAAACCCAGCGGCCCGTCCGTCTTGGTCTGCAGGATAAGCCGGCCGCCCTCCTGGAGCTGCTGGCCGAGCAGAGCGGTCAGTGCGATCGCCTGGCCGAGGACGACGCTGATCGGCTCGGGGTAATCGTGCGAGGAAAGAATCTCGTCGATGACGTGACCGAGACGGACGACGCGTCCGGCCATGCGTGAGCGCACGGTGCCGAACGGCAGCACGAGGTCATCGCGCACCGGCGGCCCGCCGATGTCCGCTCGGCCCGCTCTGATCGTCATCGCTCCATCGTCCCGCTCAATCGACGCCGAGGCACCAGGCAAGGATTGCCTTCTGGGCGTGCAGCCGATTCTCCGCCTCGTCGAACACGACCGACTGCGCACCGTCGATCACGTCGGCCGAGACCTCGTGCCCCCGGTAGGCCGGGAGGCAGTGCATGAAAATCGCGTCCTTCGCCGCACGGCCCATGAGCTGCTCATCGACCGAGTAGGGCCCGAGAAGCTGCTTGCGCCGAGACGCATCGTCCTGCCCCATAGAAACCCAGGTGTCGGTCACGACACATTCGGCACCCTTAACCGCCTCGGCGGGATCGTCCGTCAGGACGACGGCCTTGTCGCCGCCTTCGGACTTCACCCAGGACACGACAGCCGGATCGGGCTTGAGCTGTGCCGGTGTCGCGACGCGCAAGCGAAAGCCGAATTTGACGGCCGCGTGCATCCAGGAAGAGGCGACGTTGTTGCCGTCCCCGACCCAGGCCACGGTCCGGCCGGCGATGCTCCCCCTGCTCTCCTCGAACGTGAGGATGTCAGCGATGACCTGGCAGGGGTGGCTGCGATCGGTGAGGCCGTTGATGACGGGGATCGTGGCGTTCTCGGCAAGCTCGGTCAGGGTCGCATGAAGGTTCGTGCGCACCATGAGCGCATCGGCATAGCGCGAGAGCACCTTCGCCGTATCCGAGATCGGCTCGCCGCGTCCGAGCTGGGTGTCGGTGTGGTTGAGGCCGATCGTCTGCCCGCCGAGCTGGCGCATGGCGACGTCAAAGGACACGCGTGTGCGCGTAGAAGGCTTCTCGAAGATCATCACGAGGACCATGTCCTCGATGTCCTTCGGTCGGAGATGCTTGGGCACGCGCTTGCCGGCCGTCTTCATCTCGTGCGCCATGTCGACGATGCGGCGCAACACGCGCGCGTCGATCGTGTCGAGATCGAGGAAGTGGCGGGGCGGCTTCAAGCCAATTCGAGCATCCATGGCGGTTTCGTCGTTCGAGATCGGAAGATAGGACCATCGGCGCCGCCACCTCTGCAAGCTGCAGAGACGGCGACGCCGAGAGCCGCGATTTCTACTTCGCCTGCTTTTTCACGCTTGCGAGCGCGCGCGAGAGGCGGGCGACGCCCTCGGCCAACTCGTCATCCGGCGTCGTCAGCGGTGGGATCATGCGCACGACGTTGTCACCGGCGCCGACCGTGAGCAGGTGCTCGGCGAGGCAAGCCTTGACCACATCGCCCGCTGGCACCTTGTCCTTGATCTTGATGCCGATCAGCAGGCCTTCGCCGCGAATGGCCTCGACGAGATCGGCGTGCTCGTCCTTGAGCCCCGCGAGGAGCTGCTTGAAGCGGAGCGTCTTCCTCTGAACGTCCTCGAGGAAGCCCGGTTCCAGCACGGCTTCGAGCACGGCGTTACCGACGGCCATGGCGAGCGGGTTGCCGCCGAACGTCGAGCCATGCGTGCCGGGCACCATGCCCTTGGCCGCTTCGGTCGTCGCCAGGAATGCGCCCATGGGAAAACCGCCGCCGATGCCCTTGGCGATCGCCATGGCATCCGGTTTGATGCCGGCGCTTTCGTGGGCAAAGAGCTTACCCGTACGCCCGACGCCCGTCTGCACTTCGTCGAGGATGAGCAGCAGGCCGTTCTTGTCGGCGAGCGCGCGGAGCCCCTGCAGGAACTCCTTCGTGCAGACGCGGATGCCGCCTTCGCCCTGAATGGGCTCGACCATGATGGCGGCCGTCGCCGGGCCGATGGCCTTCTCGACGAGGGCGAGGTCATTCACCGTTTCGAGCACGTCGAAGCCCGGGGTCGGCTCGCCGAAGCCCTCGAGGTACTTCTCGTTGCCGGCAGCGGCGATCGTGCCGAGCGTGCGGCCATGAAACGAGCCCTTGAAGGTGATGATGCGCCAGCGCTCGGGATGACCGCTCACGAACTGGTAGCGCCGCGCGAGCTTGATGATGCCCTCGCAGGCCTCCGCACCCGAGTTGCAGAAGAAGACCTTGTCGGCGAACGTGGTCGCGACGAGCCGCTCGGCGAGTTTCTCCTGGCCGGCGACGCGATAGAGGTTCGAGGTGTGCCAGAGCTTCTGGGCCTGCTCGGCGAGCGCGGCCGTGAGCTTCGGGTTGGCATGCCCCAGCGCGTTCACGGCAATGCCGGAGCCGAAATCGAGATAGCGCTGGCCCTTGGTGTCGATCAGCCAGGAGCCCTCGCCCCGGTCGAAGACGACGTCATAGCGGCCGTAGGTGCCCATGACTGCGGGCGAGGGGCCAGAGGAGGCAGCGGCGGAGTTGGTCGTTGCGGCGGACATCGGTGGATCTCTTTCCGAAATACTGGATCAGGTCGGGAGTGGCGGCGAGTTCTGGAGAAAGAGGGGGGCTTTGGCCGGCGCGTCCAAAAGAAAAAGGCCGCGCGACGGCGCGGCACGGACAACGACGGCTGGTCTCACCACGCCGTCATCGCTGCCGCGGGCCGCAGCCCCGACGACGTCGTTCACGGATGTTCGCATCAATCGACATGGGCCCTATATGCGGCAGAGGGGCCCGCGGTGTCAATAATTCTGGCCGGTGGCCCAAGCGCGCGTCCGGCCTGGCCGAGCGGGCGCTCCGTACCGTCAAGAGATAGTCCGAAACGAGCGACCGAATTGAACTATGGCCGCCTCCAGCCACGCTCAGGCGGCGGCAGCATCCCCGGAGGTGCCCGATAGCCCGAGCGCCACCAGCCCGGCTCGCGCGGCCCAGGGGGCGGCGGACGCCAGCCCGGACGCGGGCGCGGCGCATAGCGGACCCAACGGTCCCGCTCGGCGTACCACGGCCGCCCCACGTAGTAGCGGCGCCAGTACGTCGGCGCATAAAAGGTCACGATCGGCACCCCGGCTACCCCGAGCCCGACATCGGGAAGCGGAGCATATCGGCCACGAAAGCTGTAGCCGAGATACTCGCTGAACACCCAGCCGCGGTTCCCGCCGGCGATCACATCGCACCAGGATTCATCCCTGAGGCAGCCGCGAATGTCGACGGGCGTGCCCTCGGGAATGACGCCCATGCTCGGGAAATCCGTATCCGGGCCTGTTCGGTGATTCACGTTGGCGGTCGTATAGCCCGGCGCAGCCTGGGCCGCGAGCGCCCCCGCCATCGACAATGCGATCACGGCCGAAACCAGCTTCAGCGTCTTCATGATGTGGCTCCCCCCCCCGCTTGTTGCGTCCAACCTTGCGCACAACCGCGATGAACGCCAGCTGACTGCGATTCCGTGGCGCGGAAGCGGCAATCCGAATGAACTATCGGTGAGCTGACACGAGCAGGAACATCGGCCGTTCGCGCTCCTTGGCCCATTCGGGCTTCGCCGCGATCTCGTCCGGTGTCGGACCGTACTCCTCGACGTGAGTGATGGCATAGCCTGCCGCGATCAGCGCGTTGAGCGTGGTCGCGAGCGTGCGGTGGTATTTGACGACGCCCGGCGTGAACCAGTCGGTCGTGCGCGCGCCTTCGGCAAGGTAGCTGTCTACTGGCCAAGTCCGAGCGCCATCCAGATGGACAATCCATTCCGCGCGGCGCGACGCCATCAGGATTGGATGCTCGGTCGAGAAGACGAAATGGCCGCCGGGGACGAGCGCGGCGTGAACTTCAGCGAAGAGACGCGCGACGTCCTCGATGTAGTGGATGGCAAGCGAGCTGTACGCGAGATCGAAGCGATCCTTGGGAAGCTCGATAGTGGCGAGATCATGCTGCTGGTAGGTGATCGCTGAATCGGACGTGGCGCTGCGGCCGCGCGCGAGCATGTTTTCGGAGATGTCGATGCCGAGCACCTCGGCTGCACCTTGCTCGCGCGCCCAGCGGCAGAACCAGCCGAAGCCACAGCCGAGATCAACGATTCGCTTTCCGTACACATCGGGCAGCATCGCGCGCAGCACCGGCCACTCCGGCGCAGACGCGAGGCCGCCCACTGAACGCGGCAGACGGCTGTAGCCAGCGAAGAACGCCGGATCGTCATAGATATTCTGAGCCATCGGCCCAGCCTATCAGAACGCCAGACGGTTCGCCCTCACGACATGCGGGAGCGAGCGCACCTGCGCCATGACGGGTTCGGGCATGGGCTCGTCCAGCGTGACGATGCAGATGGCGTCACCGCCCGGCTTGTCGCGGCCGAGATTGAGCGTCGCAATGTTGAGGCCGGCTTTGCCCATGAGCATGCCGAAGTTGCCGATGAAGCCTGGCTTGTCGGCGTTGCGCACGAACAGCATATGGGGCGCCGTCTCGAACTCCATGTTGATGTCGCGGACCTGGATGATGCGCGGGCGTCCGTCGCTGAAGACGGTACCGGCCACCGATCGCTCGTAGTCGTCAGTGACGACGGTCAGGCGCATATAGCCCTCGAAAGCGCCGTCCTGCGTGCGCGTTGTCTCTGCGACGACAATGCCGCGATCCTTGGCGGTGGTTGCGGCGGACACCATGTTCACGGCATCCGACAACAGCGGCCGCAGGATGCCGGCGACAGCCGCCGCCGACAGCGGCTTCACGTTCAGCTCGGCGACTGTGCCCGAGTACTCGAGCCGAATGCCTTTGATGCTCGATTCCGTGAGCTGACCCGCGAAAAGGCCGAGCTGCTCGGCGAGCTTCACCCAGGGCCGCAGGCGCGGCGCTTCCTCCGCCGTGATCGAGGGGAAATTCACCGCATTCGAGATCGCACCCTTGAGCAGGTAGTCGGACATCTGCTCGGCAATCTGCAGGGCGACGTTCTCCTGCGCCTCCGACGTCGCAGCGCCGAGATGCGGCGTGCAGATCACGTTCGGCAGGCCGAAGAGGACGTTCTCTTTCGCAGGCTCGACCTCGAACACGTCGAACGCCGCTCCCGCAACCTTGCCGGCCTTGAGCGCTGCCGCGAGCGCCTGCTCGTCGACGAGGCCGCCGCGGGCGCAGTTGATGATGCGCACGCCGGTCTTCATCTGCTCGAAGGCAGCGGCATTGAGGACATTGCGCGTACGCTCGGTCAGCGGCGTGTGCAGCGTGATGAAATCGGCACGCTGCAGGAGAGCCGGTAGCTCGACCTTCTCGACGCCGATCTCTATGGCGCGCTCCTCGGAGAGGAAGGGATCGAAGGCGACGACGCGCATCTTGAGGCCGATGGCGCGGTCGGCGACAATCGAGCCGATGTTGCCGCAGCCGATCACGCCGAGCGTCTTGCCGAAGAGTTCGACGCCCAGGAAGCGTGACTTCTCCCACTTGCCGGCCTGCGTCGAGCGGTCGGCTTCTGGTAGCTGACGGGCGAGCGCCATCATCATCGCAATGGCATGCTCGGCCGTGGTGATCGAGTTGCCGAAGGGCGTGTTCATCACGATGATGCCCTTGGCAGTCGCGGCCTTGATGTCGACGTTGTCGACGCCGATGCCGGCGCGGCCGATCACCTTGAGGTTCGACGCCGAGGCGATGATCTTCTCGGTCGCCTTGGTGGCGGAGCGGACGGCGAGGCCGTCGTATTTGCCGATGATCTGGGCAAGCTTGTCCTTGTCCTTGCCGAGTGTCGGCTCGAAGGTGACGTCGATGCCGCGATCCTTGAAGATCTGCACGGCGGTCGGAGAAAGCTCGTCGGAGATGAGAACTTTGGGAGCCATGGCGTCATGATCCTGAATGAATGTGCGCCGGCACGTCCGTTCGCGTTGCTGCGGCGCGGGTGCATTTTCTGATGCGGAATTGGTGAGGGGCGACGCGCGCCCCCCAATTCAACCAAGGGTCAGCCTTCAGGCTGCCTTCGCCAGCGAGGCGCGCGCTTCCGCGTAAGCCCACTCGATCCACGGCAGGAGCAGCTCGACGTCGCGTGCCTCGACTGTCGAGCCCGTCCAGATACGAAGGCCCGGCGGGGCATCGCGGTAGTAGCCCGCGTCCATGGCGACGCCTTCCTTTTCCAGAAGCCCAGAGACGCTCTTGGCAAAGGCCGCCTGCGCTTCGAGCGGAAGAGCGGTGACAGCCGGGTCTGTGAACTTCAGGCAGACGCTCGTGTTCGAGCGCGTCTTCAGATCAATCGCGAGCGGCGCGATCCAGGGCGTGCGATCCACCCAGTCGTAGAGAGCCTTCGCATTGGCATCGGCGCGCGCCATGAGGCCCGAAGCCCCACCAACGCGGTCGGCCCACGCCAGGGCATCGAGATAATCCTCGAGCGCGAGCATGGAGGGCGTGTTGATCGTCTCGCCTTCGAAAATGGCCTTCTGAAGCTTGCCGCCCTTGGTCAGGCGGAAGATCTTCGGCAGCGGCCAGGGCGGGCTGTAGGTTTCGAGACGCTCGACCGCGCGCGGCGAGAGGACGAGCATTCCATGCGCGGCCTCGCTCCCGAGCACCTTCTGCCAGGAGAAGGTGAGCACATCAATTTTCGACCAGTCGATCGGCTGGGCGAAGGCGGCCGAGGTTGCATCGGCGAAGGTGAGGCCGGCGCGGTCTGCAGGAATCCAGTTGTAGTCCGGCACGCGCACGCCCGAGGTCGTGCCGTTGGCGGTGAAGATCACGTCGCGCGTGAAATCGACCGTGCCGAGGTCGGGCAACTCGCCGTACGGCGCCTTGATGACGCGGAGATCGGATAGCTTGAGCTGCTTGGTCATGTCCGTGACCCAGCCCTCGCCGAAGCTCTCCCAGGCGAGTGCGTCGACACCGCGGGCGCCGAGCATCGACCACATGGCGAGCTCGAAGGCGCCGGTATCGGAGGCCGGCACGATGGCGCAGAGATAGTCGGCAGGAAGCCCGAGCAGCGCCTTCGTCTTGTCGATGGCGAGCTTCAATCGCGCCTTGCCTTCCTTCGCCCGGTGCGAGCGGCCGAGGAATGCTTTTGCGAGGGTTTCGGGGGACCAGCCAGGGCGCTTGGCGCAGGGGCCGGAAGAGAAATGCGCGCAATTGGGCCGCTGCTGCGGCCGCGTCGTCGTCGTCATGTGAGCCTATCCTTCCAGATAGAAGCCCCTCGTTGGGGAGGGGTGTCCCACGCGGGGGCATACGCCCGGCGCGATGCGTCGTCAATCCATGCGAACGTCGCAGGCTGTGCGCACGCCTTCACCTTGACAATTGAGCTGAGGGTGCCAACCTGTCCGCCATGACAACTGGACGCGCCAACCTGCAGCGGATCCTTCTGATCGCGCATTTCTAGCCCCCGGGCTCGGTGCATCCTGCCCCGAAACTCGGGGGAAAGCGGAGCCTCGCGCGGCTTCCACGTCACCTCAGCCATTCCAGACATCGCAATCGAGCCTGACGCCCCGAGAGCTTCTCGGGCCGCATTGGCTCACAACTTCATATGAGCAAGCCCATGCACCAGACCACGCGCGAGAAGGCGCCCACCAGCACCAAGCCACCCCTCGTCATCGGCGACGTCGATCATCGCCACCTGATCTCACTCGCCGTCGCGATGGAGAAGCGGGTACCGGACGTTTCCAATGCCCTGCTCGCAGAACTCGATCGCGCGAAAATCGTGCCTCAGCACAAAGTGCCGGAGCGCACCATTCGCATGGGCTCCGCCGTGCGCTTTCAGACGAACGGCGCCGGCGAGCGGCACGTGACGCTCGTCCTTCCAGGCGACGCCGACATCGACGCCGGGCGAATCTCGGTCATGACGCCGATCGGTGCCGCGCTGATCGGCCTTTCGACCGGCCAATCGATCCGCTGGCAGGCGCGCGACGGGCGCGATCAGAAATTGACGATCCTCGACGTCGAACCGCCCGCGGACGCAGCACAATGAACAGCGACACACCCTGCCAACTGACGGCCAAAGACTTCAGCGTGCTCGAGGGCATGATGGACCGGCTCGAGGCGCAGGCGTTGGCCGACGCCGCGATAGCGCGGCTGCTTCGACGCAAGCTCGCGACGGCTCGTATCTGTTTTCGGGACGACGTTGATCCGCGCGTCGCCACGATCAACAGCCGCATTCAGCTGCGTGTCGGAGAGGCAAGTGCCGAGACGCGCGTGATCACCCACGGTGGCGAAAGTGCCCTTCCCGGCATGGCGCTTCCGATCTCGAGCCTGCGCGGCCTCGCGGTGCTAGGGCTCATGGAAGGCGACACGATCTCGGTCGAAGGGACGGACGGGAAAAGCGAGGTCCTGCATGTCGTGCGCGTCGTGCACCAGCCCGAAGCAGCGAGGCTCAGGAATACGCGCGGCGGCCTGAGAATTGTGAGTAGCACGCTTGCCGAGAGCGGGCGCGCCGAGAAGTCCTCAGTTCGTACGACTTCGGAAGGTCCGGAAGAGGATGACCCGGGGCCGAACGCGGCCTGACGGGAAGCTCCATCAGGCGCGCAGGATCTGGAGCTGATCAGGCGCGGCCGGCCCGCGCCTCGAGATGGTGATCGGCACGTGCAGCCTTGGTCCGATCACGACCTGAGGGCTTCGCCGCTTCGATCTCGGCGGCAACCTGGCTCATGAACGACACGGTACGGTCGACGACCACCTGACGCTGCCGGTCGATCGTGATGATGTGGTAGCTGTCATCGAGAACGACCAGCTCCACGCGACCACCGAGATGGCGCTGCAGGAACTCGGAGTTGTCGATGTCGGCGTGATCGTCTTCGCGCGGATGGAGGACCAGCGACGGCTGCGTGACCTTCGCCGCCTCACGCATGAACGCCTTCACCATCCAGCGATGCTCGAGCACGGCGCCGCCCGGCGTGTAAGGAATGCCGGAGACGGAGTTGTCAGCGCTCTTCAGGGCATTGGCGATGAGATCGCGCACGCGCGGATCCTTGATGCCATGCGGCTCGGCATCCTCGAAGCGCAGCTTGTTGGCGAACCACTTGTGGTGCACGAGATTGAAGAGACGCGCGTACCACGGCATGACCCAGCCGTTCAGCCAGAAGATCGGCGCGTACGAAACGGTGCCCTGGACGAGCTTCGGATTACGCGCGGCGAGCAGTAGCGCCAGCACGGCGCCGACCGAGAGGCCGCCGACGAATACGACGTCGCAGTCCTGGCGAATTCGGTGGAGTGCTGCTTCCGCGCTCGCGTACCAGTCCTGCCATGAGGTGTTGGCGACATCGTCGACGCTGCCGCCATGCCCGGCGAGCAGCGGACAGTGAACCGTATGGCCGGCGCGCGCGACGCCATAGGCGACATAGCGCAGCTCCATCGGTGTCCCGCCGAGGCCATGGAAGAGAAGCAGGCCGACCCGGTTGCCGGGAATGGTAAGGCTCAGATCTTTGGTGGTTTCTTTGCTGGTCATTCTCGGAACACAGGTGCTGTTGTTCTTAATCGCAGGTTATCGCGTGCGTATCCTGCGTGGGACCCGCCGGTCATACTCCCTTAAGTATGCGACGTGCTCCTGGTCGAACAATATGGTTAAAATTCGCCAACTCCGCACGGCTGCTGCATGGCGCGCCCATACTGCAACCATAGCGGAGATGATCCGATCCCCGACGCGCCCCGCGGTCGCAGGCAACCCCGCGCCCTAGAAGCCCGTCGAGCGCCCTAGCGTCAACGGCTACAGGGAAGGATGGTTCCTCGAAGGCTTACGGGCGCGCCAGCGCACCCCACAGAAGGCCAGCCGGGGCCCGGGAGCGGGCCTAGCGGTCGATCTCGCCGAACACGATATCGAACGAGCCGAGGATGGCCGAGACGTCGGCCAGGAGGTGCTTCTTGCCGAACGGGTCGAGGGCCTGGAGATGCGGAAATCCAGGTGCGCGGATCTTGCAGCGATAGGGCTTGTTCGAACCATCAGCGACGAGATAGACGCCGAACTCGCCCTTCGGCGCTTCAACGGCGGCATAAACCTCGCCTGGCGGCACGTGGAAGCCTTCGGTGTAGAGCTTGAAGTGATGGATCAGCGCTTCCATGGAGCGCTTCATCTCGGCCCGCTTGGGTGGCACGACCTTCTTGTCGTCGGAGACGTGCGGGCCCTGGCCCTCGTCCGAGGCGAGCTTCTCGCAGCACTGCTTCATGATGCGCGCCGATTCGCGCATCTCGACCATGCGCATGAGATAGCGATCGTAGCAGTCGCCGTTCTTGCCGATCGGGATGTCGAACTCCAGCTCCGAATAGCACTCATAGGGCTGGGCCCGACGCAGATCCCAGGCGACGCCGGTGCTGCGCAGCATTACGCCCGACATGCCCCAGGCCATGGCGTCCGCCATGCTGAAATTGCCGATGTCGACGTTGCGCTGCTTGAAGATGCGGTTCTCGGTGAGCAAGCCCTCGATGTCGTCGCAGACCTTGAGGAAGGGGTCACACCAGGCATGGATGTCGGCGATCAGCTCCGGCGGCAGATCCTGATGCACGCCGCCGACGCGGAAGTATTTGGCGTGCATGCGCGAACCCGAGGCGCGCTCATAGAAAACCATGAGCTTCTCGCGCTCCTCGAAGCCCCAGAGCGGGGGCGTCAGCGCGCCGACGTCCATGGCCTGCGTCGTGACGTTGAGGATGTGCGAGAGAATGCGGCCGATCTCGGAGTAGAGCACGCGGATGAGCTGGGCGCGCTTCGGGATCGTGATCTCCAGGAGCTTCTCCGCCGCCATGCAAAAGGCGTGCTCCTGGTTCATCGGCGCGACGTAGTCGAGGCGGTCGAAGTAGCCGATGGCCTGCAGATAGGATTTGTGCTCGATCAGCTTCTCGGTGCCGCGGTGGAGGAGGCCGATATGCGGATCGACACGCTCCACGACCTCGCCATCAAGCTCCAGCACCAGGCGCAACACGCCGTGCGCGGCCGGATGCTGCGGTCCGAAGTTGATGTTGAACGGTCGGATCTCGGTCTCGGCCACGGCGCGTGTCCTTAAAAAAGTTCTAGCCGCTCGATACCCCAGTCGGGCCGGCCCTGGCAACGCGTCAATTGCGCGATCTACCCAGTCCAAACGAAAAAGCCGGGCAGCGAGCCCGGCTTTCCCAAAGTCATCGGACAATTACCAGTCAATTGGGCTTCATGCCGTTCGTCGACACGAGCACCGGACCCGAGCCCTTGGGCCGCGGGTTCTCGGTCAACACGCCAAGGCGGCGCGCGACCTCCTGGTAGGCCTCGATCAGGCCGCCGAGATCCTGACGGAAGCGGTCCTTGTCCATCTTGTCGCCGCTCGACACATCCCAGAGGCGGCAGCAGTCCGGGCTGATCTCGTCGGCGAGCACGATCCGCATGTTGTCGTTCTGCTCCCAGAGGCGGCCGAACTCGACCTTGAAGTCGACGAGCCGGATGCCGATGCCCAGGAACAGGCCGACGAGGAAGTCGTTGACGCGGAGCGCCATCTGCATGACCTCGTCGATCTCGGCAGGCGTCGCCCAGCCAAAGGCCGTGATGTGCTCTTCCGAGACCATCGGGTCATTCAGCTTGTCGTTCTTGTAGTAGAACTCGACGATCGAGCGCGGCAGCGCGCTCCCCTCCTCGAGCCCCAGCCGGGACGCAAGCGAGCCTGCGGCGACATTGCGTACGACCACCTCGAGCGGGATGATCTCGACTTCGCGGATCAATTGCTCGCGCATGTTGAGGCGCTTGATGAAGTGCGTCGGCACGCCGATCTCGCCGAGCCTCTGGAAGATGTACTCGGAGATGCGGTTGTTGAGTACGCCCTTGCCATCGATCAGCGCGTGCTTCTTGGCGTTGAATGCCGTGGCGTCATCCTTGAAATGCTGAATCAGGGTCCCGGGCTCCGGACCCTCGTAGAGCACCTTGGCCTTGCCCTCGTAGATGCGACGCCGCCTATTCATTTTCGTGGATCCTTCGTAGTATCCGTGCTTGGTCCGGGTCTTGTTTCGCGGGGCTGCTCCGCTGCCTCGATGACTGAGCCGGATTGCCCAGCTCAGTATGGCCCGCAAAGCGCGCCGTCGCCCCAAACGCTCATGTCAGCCCGTCCGCCGGAGACTATCCGAACCGCCAAGCGGAAACAACGACGACCCCGGGCCGCCCACAGTGGACGTCGTTCACAAACGTCGCATGGTTGATTTGCCGCTGCGGCTCACGATATGCCTTCTCGGAGCAGCGCACGCATGTGCGGTGAACCCGCTGGCCCTGGCGTGCAGCACGATCCTGATTTCAACCGGAGATCCTCATGACGACGTTCGACGATCGGGAAAAAGCATTCGAGAAGAAATTTGCGCACGATCAGGATTTGAAGTTCAGGGCGGAGTCACGACGCAATAGAATGGTGGCTGAATGGGCCGCCAGCAAGCTCGGCCTTACCGGCTCTGCTGTCGACGACTACATCAAAGCTGTCCGGAAGGCCGATCTCGAGGAAAAGGGCGACGACGACGTCTTCCGTAAGCTTCGCGCGGACTTCGATGCGAAGAGCGTCTCGGTGAGCGATACTGAGATCCGCGATGTCTTGCTCAAGTTCCTCGGCGAGGCCGTGAATCAAATTCAGAAGGAACCGAAGTAGGAACTGTGTCTCGCCAGCACTTGCGCAGGCGCGGGCAGGCATTCATTCCTTAATTCGCATCGAACTGAACACTGGGAACCGGAGTTCGGGCCGTTGCGAAGTAGGGAGTGAGTCAGAGGATGATTCGCGCCGCTGCCGTTAGGCCGGCAAAGTCGCCGACGCCCCGTGTGGGCGGACTGAGTAAGCCTAGAACATTACATTGATGCCAGTCGTCTTGATTGCTTTGAATTGGTCTGATCCATTGCATTGCAGGTATTGAGTGCGCGTTGTTTGCATTAATCTCGACCGATCCGCAGATCGGTGGCGATCCATTCAGGAGCAGACAGCAGCCCTCGGCCTTCCGGTCGAGCGTCTGCCGGCTGTCGATGGCGTTGCCTTGGCGCATCCATCGGATTCACCAGTTCCGCCCGGCGCGATGGGCTGTTTTCTGAGCCATCAAATACTCTGGCACCAAATAGACGAGCGATCCGACGACTACACGCTCGTGCTGGAGGACGACGCTCTCCTCAGTCCCGACTTGCCACGCTTCCTGGGCGACCTTTCCTGGATTCCGGACGACGCCGATATCGTGCATATCGGCGCTACCGACAGACGCTGCTTTGTGCAGGGATTCGGTTATCCAGCTCGGGATCGCTCGCTCTATCGATCGGCCCGATGTACCGGCACTGAGGCTTACATAATCTCGCGGCGTTGCGCCGGATTCTTGGCGCGAGATCTCAAGTCCATAGGCCAGGAATTCGATCAGATACTGTTTGGCGGCGGGCGACCGGAGCTCAAAATATACAAGCTGCTTCCTGCTCTCTGCATTCAGGATCGAGCGTCACTTGCCGGAGTCATCGAACGGCCACGTTCATCGGCCGAGGCAGCGGCAGCGTTGCGGCGAAAGCGCAAGTTTGCTCATCTGCGCCTACGTTTGTTCGGATGGAAGCGGCTTACACGCCGCAAGGCGGTGTCCTATCAATGAGCGCTTGTTGCCTCATCCCCTACTCGGCGGCAACGAGAGGCTGTGGCGGCACAACTGCGAGCTGGCGGCGAGCCAACTCCCGAAGTGAGTCGATCGGCTTGAGCTTGCCCTCGACCTCGAGGTGCCAGAACGTCCAACCATTGCAGGCGGCCTTCCCCTGCACGGCCGCACCAAGGCGGTGGATCGAGCCCTGCTGCTCCGCACCGCCATCGAGGACGAGCGTGCCGTCCGCGCGCACGTTGGCCCAGATGCGCCCGCGCTCGTCCGTGAGGCGCGTGCCGGCTTCGAGAAGGCCGAGCTCGACAATGGCGCCGAAGGGAATGCGCGGCTCGGCCCGCTTCGAGCGCATGGTCTCGAGATCGACGGGAGCGAGCGGCCTCACCCGCGCAATCCGCTCGCGCGCGGCTGCAGCATAATCGGGATCACGCTCGATGCCGATGTAGTGCCGGCCGAGGCGGCGCGCGACCGCCCCCGTCGTACCCGTGCCGAAGAATGGATCGAGCACGGTGTCGCCAGCCCGCGTCGAGGCGAGCAGCACACGGTGGAGCAGAGCCTCGGGCTTCTGCGTCGGATGCGCCTTGCGGCCGCCGTCGTCCTTGAGGCGCTCAGGCCCCGAGCAGATCGGGAAGAGCCAATCCGAGCGCATCTGCAGGTCGTCGTTGCCGGCCTTCATGGCCTCGTAGTTGAAGGTCACGCGCGCCTTGCGGTCCCGACCGGCCCAGATGAGCGTCTCGTGTGCGTTGGTGAAGCGCTTGCCGCGGAAGTTCGGCATGGGGTTCGATTTGCGCCAGACGACATCATTCTGGATCCAGAAGCCGAGGTCCTGGAGCGCGACGCCGAGGCGGAACACGTTATGATAGGAGCCGATAACCCAGATCGCGCCATCGGGCTTCAGGATGCGGCGGCACTCGGTCAGCCATGCACGCGTGAAGCGGTCGTAGCTCTCGAACGTGTCGAACTTGTCCCAGGCGTCATCGACGCCATCGACGACGGTGTTGTTCGGCCGCAGAAGCTCGCCGTCGAGCTGCAGGTTGTAGGGAGGATCGGCGAAGACGAGGTCGACGCTCGCATCCGGGAGCCTCTTCAGCTCGGTGAGGCAATCCCCCACCAGGATGGAATCGATTTTTGCGACACCACGCGCACGACGAACGCTCATGAAACGCCACTCTCGAACTGACAACTGCGCACTGACGAGCAGCGCAGGTTGGCCCATGACCTCACCGAAGAGCAATGCCCTTTCAGCAGTCGAGAGCCTGCCCCTTCAAGGTAAAGACGTCGTTAATCGCCGCCTCGAAGCGCTGCAAACAGCGCGCATGAGCGCACGCGATTGGGTCGAACGAATGGCGAACTCAGTTGCATCGCCGACGTGAGCCGAGCGACATCATGAGCTGCAGACAACTGCGTCATCGCGCTTGCTCCACTCACGCCCCACCGCTATCAGCCGACATCTGATTGAGCCGGCTGGCCTCCGCGCAAGGCGTCATGGACCTATTCACTGACATTCTCACCCGCGTCACGCTGCCGATCATTGCTCTCGTCGCACTCGGCTGGGCCCTGCAAGGCCGCCTGAAGCTCGACGTCCCGACGCTCAACCGGATCCAGGTCTACGTCGTCATGCCGGCGTTCCTGGTGCACTTCCTCTCGTCGGGAAAACAGCCGCTCTCCGTCATTTGGCCGGTCGTCTACTTCGGCATCGTCCAGTTCATGATCCTGATTCCGCTCGGCTGGCTGCTGGTGATCCTCTTCCGCCAGCGCAAATCGCTCGGGCCGATCATGGGCCTCGGCACGGCCTATGCGAATGTCGGCTTCTTCGGCATTCCAGTGACGCAGCTCGCCTTCGGGTCGGAGTACCTGATCTACCAGTCGGTGCTCACGGCGCTGATGGCCGTACTGGTCTGCACGCTGGGTGTGGCGCTCATGGCACCCTCAGGGGACAGCAAGCTCGGAAAGCTCAAAACCGTCTTCGAGACGCCGCTCATTCCCTCCGTCGTCATCGGCCTCACTCTGCGCGGATTCCAGGTCGAGCTGCCGACGGTCGTCTCCCAACCCATGCAATTCCTCGGCTCGATCTTTACACCGCTGGCGCTCTACACGCTCGGCGCCCAGATCGCGGCTGCGAAATCCATCCGCCTGGAGTTCGTACCCCAAACCCTGATCCTCTTCCTGAAGTTCATTGCGGCACCGGTCATCACGTGGTGGGTATGCCTCGCAATGGGCCTGCCACGCGATGTTCAGGATGTCATTGTGGTCGCCGCGGCTACCCCCGTCGGCGTGCTCATCGCCATCTTCGCGGCCGAGTACAAGCGCGAAAGCGAGTTCATTTCGACCGCGGTAGTGGTCTCGACGGCGCTCTCCCCGATCTTTGTGACGGGTTGGATTTTGGCCACACGATTGCTCTGATGTGAGGTCCGGCACCGCCGTGCCCGATTGACTTTCCTCGAAACTCCGAGCTGAAGTCCCGCCCCGCCTGCCTCAACAAGCGCCGAGCGCACCCCATGAGCGACCTGAAGTCGAGACAAACCTCTCCCGACGCGGACTACCAGCAGCCCCAAGCTCACAAAGTCATCTCGAGCCTCATCTTCGGCTCGCGCTGGCTGCAGCTCCCGCTGTATGTCGGCCTGATCCTGGCGCAGGCCGTGTATGTCGTAATCTTCCTCAAGGAGCTCTGGCATCTCATCACGCACGCCGCGACATTCGGCGAGCAGCAGATCATGCTCGGCGTGCTGGCGCTCATCGACGTCGTGATGATCTCGAACCTGCTCGTGATGGTGATCGTCGGCGGCTACGAGACCTTCGTCTCGCGCCTGAGGCTCGAAGGCCATCCAGACCAGCCGGAATGGCTCGATCACGTGAATGCCAGCGTACTCAAGATCAAACTCGCCATGGCGATCATCGGCATCTCGTCGATCCACCTGTTGAAAACGTTCATCGAGGCGCGCAGTCTCGGAATGCCCGGCGCGACCACCACCGCAGAAGGCATCCTCTGGCAGACCATCATCCACGTCGTGTTCATTCTGTCGGCGATTGGCATCGCTTACGTGGACCGTCTCGGTCTCGCCTCACGCGCGGAGCATTGAGGTCAGTCGAGATCCAGAGGGAAGACCGGCCGCGGCACGCGCGTGAACGGAAGCTTCCGCAGATCATTCGACATGACTCCGCCGCCCTCGTCCACGACGATGATCTCCGACGCGATCGGCGCATAGGCCGCGCGGAAATGCTGTGAGGATTTGACCGCGAGCACCGCGCGCTCTGTCGGCTCGATGCCGCCGGCGCGGAAGAAATTGCGGTCGTAGTTCTGGAAGCGCCGCGAATTGACCACGACTTCGACGCCGCCGATCTTCAAGGTCGCCGTCGGCCCCATTTCGAGTGCAACGCCGCGCATCATCGGCCCCTCGATTGTCATGCGACCGTCACTCAGGTGCGTGACCGTGCCCGTCACATCGATCGGCGCGCCGAAACGCGGATCGACCTTGCCGCCGAGTTTCAGCGTGAGCGTCGCGCCGATGCCCGCCTGGTGGCAGGCCGCCGCCACTTCGGGATCGTAGAACGCCGCCATAGCTGCATTCTCGAGACCTGCCTCGATCATGCCCCGCAACAACCCGGTCGTATCGCCGTAGCCGCCGCCACCGGGATTGTCGGCAAAATCTGCGAGCACGACTGGCTTCCCGACTGTGCCGACGGCTCCTGCGCGCTTCACTGCCTCAGCAACAGGGAAAAATTTGACGCTGCTGCGATGTCGGCCTTCCCAGATCTCATCGGCAAGGATTTCGACATAGCCCTGGAAGTGCAGATCATCTCCATCGCCAACGATCACGGCCGTCGGACCGACCTCGGGAATGTCTGCCCAGGCAAAACCGCCGTTGATGGATGCCGCCAGTACGCCCGGATCGGATGCCTTGATTGTCGCGCAGCGCTCGAGCAGCTCCGTCATGGGCCCGGGGCTCGTCGTGCGGCCATCATCTGCGCCGTAGATCTGCCCGCGCCGTGCGAGGTACGTCTTCGGCTTGATCTCGCCATCGAGCGCGCGCTTGACGATCTCCACTGTCTCGGCGGCGATATCGTACATGTCGATGTGCGGATAGGTGCGGTAGCTGACCAGGATGTCGGCGTACTTCGCCATGGCCTTGGTGACATTCGCGTGCAGGTCCAGCGTCGCGGCGATGATGACGCCTGACCCGACCTTGGCGCGTATACCCTCGAGCAGGGTGCCCTCACCATCGTCCGTGTGCTCGGCGACCATGGCACCATGCAGGTTCAGCAGGATGGCATCGAGCTTTCCTGCCTTGTCCACGTCCGCGACGATCTCGCCGGCGATCGTCTCGTAGCATTCTTTGGTGAGCTTCCCGGATGGCGTCGCATCGGCAGCGACGGAGAGGACGGGCTCCCAGCCATACTTCGCGCACCCATCGAGGAAGGCTGCGATCTCCGTATTCGTGCCCTTGAAGAACGGGACGATCTCCGCGCCCTTCACATATCCGCGAGCCTCGTAGGACTTGAGCGTCGTCGGCAGGATCGAGAACGTGTTGGTTTCGTGCTTGAACCCGGCAATCAGCACGCGCTTGGTCATTGAGGATCTCCTGGCCCGTGGCCACGATGTGGGCTTGGTCGGGTGCATCGTTCCATGAAAAGTGCGAAGCTGTCACGTAGCGCGAAAACGCAGAACGATGCCGGAAGTTCGAAACTGCAGGAGACGCCCATGCGACGTGTCACACTCAAAGACAGCGGGACGATCCCGCAGCTCGGGCTCGGCACATGGCACATGGGCGAGCAGCGTAGCCAGCGCGCCGCGGAAGCCGACGCCCTGAAACTCGGTCTCGACCTTGGCATGACGCTGATAGATACGGCCGAAATGTACGGCGAGGGCGGCGCTGAGGAGGTCGTTGCCGAGGCTGTCAAAGGACGCCGGGACGAGGCCTTCATCGTGTCGAAGGTCTATCCGCACAATGCCTCACGCACGGGCGCGATCGCCGCCTGCGAGCGGAGCCTCAAGCGGCTCAAGACCGACCGCATCGATCTCTACCTGCTCCACTGGCGCGGCTCGTACCCGCTGGCCGAGACGGTCGCGGCCTTCGAGCGCCTCAAGTCCGATGGTAAGATCCGCAGGTGGGGTGTCTCGAACCTCGATTGCGATGATCTGGATGAGCTTGCCAGCGTTCCGAATGGGAAGAACTGCGTCTCGAACCAGGTGCTTTACCACCTCGGCTCGCGCGGCATCGACTTCGATCTCATCAAGCAGTGCGCCGATGAGAAGATCATGGTCATGGCCTACAGCCCGCTCGGGCAGGGGAGCATTCTGCGCAATACGGCGCTCGGGAAGGTCGCCGCCCGGCATGGCGTGAGCTCCGCCGCCGTCGCGCTCGCATGGACCATGCGCCACCCCCACGTGGTCGCGATCCCCAAGGCTTCGCGGCCGGAGCACGTTCGGGAGAACCTCGTCGCGGCCGACCTTAAGCTCACTGCGGAGGATCTCGCCGATCTCGATGCAGCATTTCCACCGCCGAAACGGGCGACTCCGCTCGGGATGCTCTGAGACATTGCGACAGGCTGGACCTGGCCGCGGTTTCGGCTATGCAGGGGTAGAATGCTAGCGACGTGAAGGATACCGCATGACCGCCGCCCCCGAAGACCGATTGAAGGCCGCCGTCGTCCAGGTGACGCCCTTCGAGCAGAATTGCACGCTGATCTGGGACGAGGCGACGAAGCGGGGCGCGGTCGTCGATCCGGGCGGGGATGTGGATCGCATCGAGGCGGCGATTGCCCAGGTCGGCATGACTGTCGAGAAAATCGTACTCACGCACGGCCACCTCGACCACGTCGGCGGCGCCGCCGAGCTCGCGGAAAAACTCGGCGTCAAAATCGAGGGGCCGCACATCGCCGACAAGTTCCTCATGGAGAACGCCGAGAAACAGGCGACGAGCTATGGCCTGACGGGCATCCGCAATGCCACGTCCGACCGCTGGATGGATGAAGGCCAGACGCTCACGATCGGCGGCCACGACTTCGAGATCTTCCATTGCCCTGGGCACTCGCCGGGCTCGCTCGTCTACGTCAATCGGCCGAACCGCTTCGCGCTCGTCGGCGATGTGATCTTCCGCGGCTCGATCGGGCGCACGGACTTCCCGTACGGCGACCACGACGCGCTGATCAACAACATCAAGACCAAGCTCTTCCCGCTCGGCGACGACATCGCCTTCATCTGCGGCCATGGCCCCATGGGCCAGTTCGGGATGGAGCGGCAGAGCAATCCTTTCTTGGTTTAGTCACGGCACCAACACGAGGCTGCCCATGCATTTCGCCCTCACTGAAGAGCAGCAGGCGATCCAGGAGACGGCGCTTGCCTTTGCCCGCGAGCGGATCGCGCCGGACGCCGCCGCCTGGGACGAGACCTCGCACTTTCCCGTCGACGTGATCCGCGAGACCGCGGCGCTCGGCATGGCGGCGATATACGTCCCCGAGGACAAGGGCGGCACAGGCCTCTCGCGTCTCGATGGTGCTCTCATTATGGAGGCGCTCGCGACCGGCTGCCCCGCGATCTCGGCTTACATTTCGATCCACAACATGGTCGCGTGGATGATCTCGCGCGCCGGAACGTCCGAGCAGATCGAGCGCTGGATGCCGAAGCTCGCCTCCATGGAATGGCTCGCGAGCTACTGCCTGACGGAGCCCGGCGCGGGCTCGGATGCCGCCGCACTGCAGACCCGTGCCGAGAAGTCTGGCGACCACTACATTCTCAATGGCACAAAGCAATTCATCTCCGGCGCCGGCGCGACCGACTTCTACTTCGTCTTCGCGCGCACGGGTGACAGCAGCTCCAATGGCGTCTCGGCCTTCGCCATCGAGAAAGGCACGCCGGGTCTCTCCTTCGGCGCCAACGAGCGCAAGATGGGCTGGAATGCGCAACCGACCGCGCAGGTCATCATGGAGAATGTGAAGGTACCTGCGGCGAACCTCGTGGGCGGCGTCGAGGGCCAGGGCTTCCGGCTCGCCATGTCTGGCCTCGATGGCGGGCGCATAAACATAGGTGCCTGCTCGCTCGGTGCGGCGTGGACGGCACTCGAGAAGTCCAAGGCCTATGTCTTCGAACGGCGTGCGTTCGGCAAGCAGATCGGTGAATTCCAGGCACTCCAGTTCAAGATCGCCGACATGGCGACGGATCTCGAGGCCGCACGGCTGATGATCTACCGCGCTGCGGACGCGCTCGACCGCGCCGATCCGCAGGCGTCGATGCACTCCGCCATGGCCAAGCGCTATGCGACCGACCTCGGCTTCAAGGTGTGCAACGAGGCGCTCCAGCTCCACGGCGGCTATGGCTACCTCAAGGACTACGGCCTCGAGAAACTCGTGCGCGATTTGCGCGTTCACCAGATCCTGGAAGGCACGAACGAGATCATGCGCGTCGTCATATCGCGGAAGGTGCTCGGCGGTAATCGTGGGTGAAGGCGCAGTTTGCGCTTTCGTAGAATTGCCGCACAATCATGCTTTGAGACGTCCGCTCTGATGCCTTAGCCTGACGCCGAACAAGGGCCTCGCATGTCCCCCAGCACGACCGCCACGGCCCGACGCGATGCCGCCAGCAGCGCCGAGTTTCCCCCGATCGCGCGCATTCTGTCCGCTCCGCGCGACCGGCCGTTCGTCGTCGCCCAGCTCGGCCAGTCCCTCGACGGGCGGATCGCCATCGAGAGCGGCGAGAGCCGCTGGATCAACAAGCAATCCGCCCTCACGCACGTGCACCGCGTGCGCGCGGTCGTCGATGCGGTCGTTGTCGGCGTCGGTACGGTTGCCGCCGACGACCCTCTACTGAATGTCCGACATGTGCCTGGGCGCAATCCTGCCCGCGTGGTGATTGATCCGAACGGGCGCCTGCCGAAGGACGCGCGCTGTCTCCTCGGCGAGGATGGCTGCCGCCGCATTGTCGTGCGCGCAAGCGACGGCCCATTGCCGACCGGCGTCGAGGAATTACGCATCGAGCGTCAGGATGGCCGCCTCTGCCCGAATGCCATCGCCAAAGGGCTCTTTCACCTCGGCCTCGGCTCGATGCTCATCGAAGGCGGCGCACACACGGTCTCAGCTTTCCTTGCCGCGGGCGCGCTCGACCGCTTGCACGTGCTCGTCGCCCCTGTCATCCTTGGGTCGGGCAAACCCGGGCTTCAGTTGCCGCCCATAGCGCGTCTTTCAGATGCGCTGCGCCCGCCGGCCGATGTCCACGTTTTGGATGACGGCGACGTCCTGTTCGATTGCGACCTGAAATAATGACAAGGGGATGCATCGCTCATGGAAACTTCACATAGCTACTCGCCACTCCAACGCACGCTGCACTGGATCATTGCCGCAGCCGTTATCGTGATGATCCCGATCGGCCTCTATATGGTGCAGCGCGGGGCTTGGTCGAATTTCGATGCCCTCACGAACACCCTCTACAGCTGGCACAAGTTCATCGGCTTCTGCCTGTTCTGGCTCATCGTGCTTCGCGTCGTCGTCAGGCTCATGCGCGGGGCGCCGCCGCCGGAACCGATCCATCCAATCCTGCAGTTCGGCGCCAATGTCTCTCACTTCGCCTTGTACGCACTGCTCGTGATCGTCCCCATCCTCGGCTGGACGGGCGTCTCGGCGTACGGCGCGCGCGGAACGCCCTTCGGCTTCAATCTGCCGGAGATCATTCCGCAGAACCAAGCTCTCGGTGAGACCATCCTCTGGTATCACGGCTGGGCGGCGATCCTGCTCGGCTTGATCGCGCTGACGCACATCGGCGCGGCGCTCATGCACCGCTTCATCATCCGGGATGGCGTCTTCGCGCGCATGTGGCCGGGTGCCGGCGGCAAGGACGTAGCCTAGGCCAGAACTAAGCCGGCGGCAGTGCCAGCGTGTCGGTATGGCCGACGAGGGAGTTGGTGCGCCGAACGGAAAGCCAGTTGGCAACGACATCCGGCGACACTCGACCGATCTCGGCAACCGCCCCGGCAAAACCATCGGCGAGCATGTTGATGAGCGTCTGTTCTGAGCTGTCGATGCGCCACGGGGTCGACGCCTCCTGGACGGCATAGCCCTGCTCGCGGAAGGCAAGCGCCAACGCTTCCGGCGCAGCCGGTCCTGCAGCGCTCCCAAAGCCCTTGTCCGTCTCCTGGTGGGCATTGAAAGCGGCAGTCATTTCGGCATCGGCCGGATGTGCCGGGCTCCAGGTTTGCACGCCATCATAGGTCAGCACGGTGTAGAATGCCGCGCCCTCCGCCGCCACTGCCCGCGCCGTGCGCCTGATGAAATCTGCCGAGCAGAGATCGAAAAGTGCCGAGGCCGTCACGAGGTCGGGTTGACCGCCGATCACAGCCTCGAGGTTCTGCATGAGGTCAGCCTGAAGGAAACGCACGGCGATCGCACGTCCTTCCTTTTTGAGCGCGATCGACTCGCCATTTTCCGAGCTCTCATCCGCCCAGTCGAGCAGCGCCTCGCGCGCCGCCTCGAGCAGGACTGGATCGTAGTCGACGAGCGTCCATCTCTGCTCAGGACCGAGCGCTGGCGCCGTCGCGCGAATATTGGAGCCCGTGCCACAGCCAAGATCGACGACCTCGATTGTCTCGCGCTGAGCAAGATGTTCCGCGAGCGCCATCAGCAGCCCCGGGTCGCGTGCACGCACATCCGCCGGCTCACGCAGCGCCAGCCATTCTGGCGAGAAGCCACTCATCCTCGCGCCTCCTTAATGACGTTGGCGATCGTCGCCGCCGTGTCCGACCACCGTGGCAGGTCCTGCCCCGCGGCCCATGCAGCATCGGCAAGCTCGCGACGCAGCGCTCCGTCGTCGATGAGGCAACGCAACGCCCGTTGCAGTGCAGCCGCGTCACCCGGCGGCACCTTGAGCGCGGCGCTATCGGGCACCGTCTCCGCTGCCGCACCGCCCGTCGTCGTCACGATCGGCAAGCCGCGCGCGAGCGCCTCGGCAAGCACCATGCCATATCCCTCGTAGTGTGACGCAAGAACGAAAATATCGGCGCGATCATAGAGCGCATCCAGATCGGCGCGCGACTTTGGCCCGGCAATCTCGATCCGCGCACCAAGGCGGGTCCTTGCAATCTCGCCGCGCAAAGCTTCGACGGTAGCGGGACTGCGGTCGAGCGCACCGACGATGCTGAGCTGCCAGTCCGCGCGATTGGATGCGGCATCCAACTCGAGCGCGCGCACCAGAACATCATATCCCTTGCGCGGAACTATAGAGCCGACTGCGAGCAGAGCAGGAGCACCGCTCGCGCTTCCCCGGGCTCGCGGCGCCGGATCAGTCCCGGGCTCAGCGACCGTAATGCGCTCGGCCGGAACGCCAAAATCGGCAACAAGCGTTCGCCCGGTCATCGAACTCGTCACAACCACGCGGTGCGCGCGCGCGAGTGCGGCCGTCTCGAGCCCACGTAGCGCTTTTGCGCGCGCCGGCGCAAGTCCTGCCTCCAGGCAAAGCGGATGATGCACGAGCGCGACGATCGGGCGCTCGAAACGCTCGATCAGGGCGACCGGCATCGCGCCGTAGGCCAGCCCATCGATCAGCAGGACCGCATCGGATGGCGTCGCGGCCATCTGCTCGGCTGTCCGACCGAGGTCGAGGGGCGATGGGTCGGGATAACCGCCGGGAAGCGCAAGGTGCATGGCCTCAACGCCCGCTGCCGAAAGGCGCGCCAGCACCTCACGGTCATAGGCATAGCCGCCGGTCGGCAGCGTGATGTCCCCGGGTATGGCGAATACGGCCGCGACCATCTTCTCAGCCAACCGGGCCTTCGAACCAAGCACGCGCGAGATCGGTCTCGTGCAGTGTCACGCGGACCTTGGCGAGGCCCTTGCCATCCGCACCGAGCGCTCCTGACTTCGCTGCCGCGACGATGGCGTCGAAGATGTGCCGGCATAGGAACTCGGTCGTCGTGAGCTTGCCTTTGAAGGCCGCGATCTCGTCGAGGTTCTTGTAGGCGAGCGGCTTCAGCGTCTTGCCGAGCACGTCGAGCGCGGCGCCGATATCGACGACAACATTCTGCGCGGTGAGCTGCTCACGGAAGAAGGCAACGTCGACGACGAAGGTCGCACCATGCATGTGTTGGGCCGGACCGAAGAAGGGATCAGGCAGGCTGTGGGCGATCATGATGCGATCGCGCACTTCGACAGCATACATCGTGCAACTCCATTCCAGTGAAGCAGTGGTCAGTTGAACGCAGACAGGCCGCACCGCGTTGCGCGCGACAAGCTGTCCGCCGCCGGCACGTCCTCAGCTTTCGCCGATGAAGTGCCGCAACAGGATATTGGCAATCGCATGGCGGCCGGGCGCGGTCAGTCCATCCGGATGGCGGCTCTGCAGCATCGCACGCACTTCCTCGCGCGAGAACCAGCGGGCATCGGCAAGCTCGTTCGTGTCGACCTCGAGATCCGTCGTCTCGGCGTGCGCGATGCAGCCGATCATGAGGGAATGCGGGAAGGGCCACGGCTGGCTCGCATGGTACTCGACCCTGCCGACGCGGATCCCCGTCTCCTCGCCAACCTCGCGACGGACGGCGTGCTCGATGTCCTCGCCATGCTCGATGAAGCCGGCAAGCGTCGAATACATCTTGGCGGCATAGCGATGCTCATGTGCCAGGATGCAGCGCTCACCGTCGGTGACGAGCATGATCACGACCGGATCCGTTCGCGGGAACCATTCCGTACCGCAGGCCCAGCACTTGCGCTTCCAGCCACCATCCTTGACCTTCGTCGCCGAGCCGCATTTCCCGCAGCAGCGCGCATTCTCGTGCCATTGGCCGAGCGCGCGCGCCTGTCCTGCGAGGGACTGATCCTCGGGTGTGAGCACGCCCTGCATGGCCAATGTTCTTAGATCGACTGCAGGCCGAAAATACTGCACGGCACCAGGGGTCGCACGCGCGAGATGATCGGTGATCGGAATTGCGAAGTGCGCACGCCCTTGCGCATCGAGCCCGAGAAAGAGCGCATCTTCCGTGTTGAGCGCGAGCGTCTCGACTTCGCGCAAGCTCAACCAGCGGATTTCACCGCTGTCGCGGTCAGGCCCCGGTGCGATCACCAGCTTCAGATCGACAAGGATCATGAAACGCGACGCCTCGCTGGCGCGCTGCGCGCCCAGCCACGCAGCGTCGGGCCGCCGGGCGCTTGCGCGGTCCAAAAGCTGCGTCGTCCCGAGCGTCGGCCTCGCCATGGTAAACCCTCCTGCCCGCGCAGATAGAGCATATGCGCGTGAGGCGCGCAACGCGACTGGTACGGCGCCAAAATGGGCACGGAGCCCGTGGCACCATGCCACTTGACCAGCACAATATTTACACGATTGACGCACTGCACCGAGCCGTGCTCTGTTTGGCGCAACAAAAGGTTCTAAAACCTAAAGGGAGGATATTTGATGCTAAAATTGGACTCGAAGTGCGTCTTAGCCGGCCTCGCGATTAGCGCGGCCGTCGCCTTCAGCGGCCCCGCCGCCGCTCAGACCAAGACGCTCAACATGCAGGCCACATGGCCCGCGTCCCTCACGCTCTACGAGAACTTCACGTACTGGGCCGAGCGCGTCGACAAGCTGTCCGGCGGCACGCTGAAGGTCAACACGATGCCAGCGGGCCAGATCGTGCCGGCGTTCGAAGTCCTCGATGCAACGCACAGGAAAGTGCTCGACGGCGCTCACGCCTGGGGTGGCTACTGGACCGGCAAGAACAAGACAGCCGTCCTCTTCACGGGTGGTCCGGGCGGCACGTTCGGCATGGACTACACCGACTTCATGGGCTGGATGTACTTCGGCGGTGGCTGGGAACTCTATCAGGAGTTCTTCCAGAAAGAGCTGAAGATGAACGTCGTGGCCTACTCCGTGCTGCCTTCGGGCCCGCAGGCGTTCGGCTGGTTCAACAAGCCCATCACGTCGGTCGCCGACATGAAGGGCATGAAGTGCCGCCAGACCGGCATTGCTGGTGAAGTCTGGAAGGAGCTCGGCTTCACCGTCGTCAACATGCCAGGCGGCGAAATCATTCCCTCGGCTCAGCGTGGCGTGATCGATTGCGCCGAATGGGTCGGTGGCGTCGAAGATCTACGTCTTGGCTTCCACAACGTCTGGAAGTTCCACTACACGCCCGGCGTCCACGAGAACACCACCGTTGGTGAGCTCCTCTTCAACAAGGACGTGTGGGAGACGCTCAAGCCCCAGGAGCATGAGTGGATCAAGTCCGCGGCGAACGAGGCTTACGTCATCTGGCACGCGAAGTGGCAGCGCCAGAACGCCGATGCGCTCAAGGAGATGCAGGAGAAGCACGGAGTCCAGGTCCTGCAGACGCCGCGCGATATCCTGCTCGAGTTCATCAAGGGCTGGGACAAGATCGCGGCCGAAGAGTCCGCGAAGAACCCCTTCTTCAAGAAGGTTCTCGAGAGCCAGAAGGCCTACGCGTCCGTCGTGGTGCCTTACAAGCGCTTCTACTTCCCGCCGTACTCCTTCATGGCGAACTACTACTTCCCACCGAAGGCTAACTGAGGCTGCCGGTAATTCGAACAGACGGGGCGAGCCATATGCGGCTCGCCCCTCTTTCGTAAACAGCGCTGCCCGCCGATCACGCCGACCTTGCACAGGCCGACGCCATTGCGGGTGTCCAGGCTGAGGGCCTTCCCATGACTGAACCACCACGGTCGTTGCTGACGATCATTCAAGCTATCGATCGGTTTACCGACGCGACTGGCTTCATCATCTCGTTGCTCGCGTTGCCACTCGTCGGCGCCGTCGTGATCGAGGTTGTTTCGAGATACGTGTTTCACTCGCCGACGACGTGGGCCTACGACGTCTCATATATGCTCTACGCCACTCTCTTCATGCTCGGCGCGGCGTACGCGCTTCATAAGGGTGCTCACGTCAGAACCGACTTCTTCTGGGAGAAGTTCTCGGTTCGCACCAAGGGCATCATCGACACCGTCTCTTACATCGTCTTCTTCTTCCCCGCACTTCTGATGCTGGGCTACATCGGGATCGATCAGACGTTCTACTCCTTCGACATCGGGGAGCAGTCCGATCAGTCGCCGTGGCGGCCGATCCTGTGGCCCTTCAAAGCTGTCATTCCGCTCGCCTGCCTACTGCTGATGATCCAAGGCGTCTCCGAGCTCATCAAGAGTGTGTATGCCGCCCGCACGGGCATCGAACTCGAGCAAAAAGAGAAGGTCGAAGTATGAGCGGCGAAGCCCTTACCGGCCTGATCATGCTTTCGGTGCTGATCGGTGCCATCTTCATCGGCGTGCCGATTTCGTTCACGCTGCTGTTTCTCGCGCTGACCTTCGGCTACATCGGCATTGGCGCGACTGTCTTCGACCTCGCCTACTTCCAGACCATCGGCATGATGCGAGAGGAACTGCTCGCCGCCGTCCCTCTGTTCGTTCTGATGGGTTTCATCACCGAGCAGGCCGGCCTGATGGAGCGGCTCTTCACCGCCTTCCGGCTTCTGCTGTCGCGGATGAGGGGCGCACTATTCCTCGTTGTGATTTTGACCTCGACCGTCTTCGCCATGGCGACCGGCATCGTGGGCGCGGCCGTCACCGTGCTCGGCATCATGGCCTCCCCGATCATGAACAAGACGGGTTACGACGCTGAGCTCTCGGCTGGCGCCATCACGGCCGGGGGCACGCTCGGTATTCTGATCCCACCCTCGGTCATGCTGATCGTCATGGGGCCGGTCCTCGGCGTGTCAGTGGCGGATCTCTATGCCGCAGCATTTGGCCCAGGCTTCATGCTCGCCGGCATCTACCTTGCGTACCTGATGATACGATCCAACTTGAATCCGAAGCTCGGCCCCCCTGTCCCACTTGAGGAGCGCGTGCATTCCACGGGCTACATTCTCAGGGAGGTCTTTCTCGGCGTCGTTCCGCTGGTCGGCCTCATTACGGCAACGCTCGGGTCAATCCTGGCTGGTCTCGCGACCCCAACTGAAGCATCAGGCGTCGGTGCCGCTGGCGCCGTGTTGCTGGCGATCGCCTATGGCAAGTTCTCCTTCGCCGGCCTCAAGCGCGCGCTATTGAGTACTGTCGCGACGTCCAGCATGGTGCTGCTGCTGGCCGTCACGTCAAACGTGTTCGGTTCGGTTTTCGCCCGCCTTGGAACGGCGAACTGGATCACCGAGAAACTCCTGGCGCTGCAGTTCTCGCCGACCATGATGCTGGTCCTGATCCTGGTCCTCATCTTCATCCTTGGCTGGCCATTCGAATGGCCAGCGATCATTCTTGTCTTCCTGCCGATCTTCTATCCGGTGGTGAAGGCCATGGACATCGACATGATCTGGTTCGGTGCCCTGGTTGCGGTCGTGCTGCAGACTGCATTCCTCTCGCCGCCCGTGGCGATGTCTGCCTATTACTTGAAACAGGTGGCGGATAGCTGGAGTCTGCTCACGATCTACAGAGGCATGTTCCAGTTCATGATGCTTCAGGTGCTGGCCATTGCGCTGTTGGTGGCGTTTCCGCCGATCGCGACGTGGCTGCCGAATAAACTCAATGAGGCAGCCCGCTCCAAGCCGATGTCGGAGCAGCACATGAAGATCATTGAGCAGCAGAAAAAGCAGCAGTCGCTCGAGGATGACGACTATGGGGCGCCCAAGAAGAAGTAGGACGTCGCGGGGCCTCTCCTGAAAGCAATGCGGCGCGGAACATCTGAATGATGCTCCGCGCCGCTTCGGTTTGGGAGGTCGGAAAGTGCTACTTCATTACCACTTCGATTTGCGCCGCCTCGCCGGCTTGGACGGTGAAGCCGTGACGGAAAACGCGACCCGCGTGGCTCGCGGTCACGACGTAGCTGCCGGCCGCCAGAATATGGGTCGGCAACGCGCCGGCGCTCTCCTTGATCACTTCGCCATCAGGGTCGAGGATCGCCCATTGTGCACCGCTCTGCGCTTCGCCGCCCGGGCGCGTTACGAGCTTGAACGTCACGGTCGCGCCGGGATGAGTGACCGCGACCTCGGTCAACTTGCCCGCCTCGACGGTTACATCGGCGCTGACGACGGCATTGGCGTCGCCATAACGGCTGACAATGTGGAAAATGCCGGCATTGAGACGGATGACGAGCCCCGGCCGGGCACCGCTCATAATGCGTTGGCGATTGCCAAGCTGATCGGTCTCGCCGGAGAAGATGTCGTAGCTGATGGCCGCTTCCGGGGCCGGCGTACCATTGCCGAGCTGTGCGCTCACACGGAGCCCACCCGCATTCAGCACGAACCGCTCGTTCAGCGTCGCGCCCTGCTCAACGACGAGCGTGCGCGTCAGGTTCGCGCGCCCGAATGAGACATTGACGAGATAGCGCCCCGGCGCCAGCCTGATCACCGGGTTGGCATCGCGCACCGTTCGATGATGGCGTGCGGGCGCCCCATCCTTCTCGCCATCCTGAAAGACGTGCCAGACGAGGCCCTGATCGATCGGCGGCCCATCGTCCGTCAGAAAAGCTGTGAGCTGCACTTCTTGCGCGTTACCTGCCGGCGCGGAACGTGGAACCACGGTCACATTCGGCGGTAGGGAGAAGACACCGGTTCCAGGTTGCGGGCCATTGGGCGCGACGCGAGTGTCCGGTCGCCAGGCGTCTTGGCCCTGCTGGGCGTATCCGGGGAGTGGCAGGAGCAGAAAGCCCGTGAGCAGCGCGGCGAACAAGAAGAACAGGATACGAGCTTGGCGAGCGGGCGCTCCAGAATTCCCGGCACGGCGGGATTGGCCCACGTCCACCACGGCTATTGCTCCTCAATCGGCGCGGAATGCAGGCTCTCTGCCGCCCCCGGACGAGGCCGCCCGCGAATCGTGGACGGCCCGCACATCGTCGCCATAGCCCTATGACTTTGGCACGAGAATGGCCACCACCCGCAGGCTGTGCCGATCTCAGTTCTCCCCTACGATCAGCACACGATCCGCGCCGGCACGAACCTCGGCGGCGCGCTCATGACGCACCTGTCGGGTCTGCACCTCGATCACGTAGTTGCCCTGCTGCAGGAGGCCGACCGGCTCGCTCTCCGTCGAGCTCCATACAATGGGGCCGTTCACGAGCCGCACCTTCCAGAAGATGTCGCTGACGGCCTCGCCTGGCTCCGAAGCGAGCCGGAGGCGGACGCGCGCTGCCGGCGGCGTCAAGGATGCGGTCTCGCGAGCCCCCGCCGCAACCGCAATATCCCGGCTTGCCTCGGCATTGAGTGCGCCGAAGCGCCCCTCGACCCGGTACTTGCCCGCTGCCAGCACGACGCGCGCATTCTCGCCGTAGGCCCTGATGGGTTTTCCATCGCGGCGATCGAGCGGTACGATCCGCCATTGTACCTCGTCGGGCACGGTTCCCAGACGCGAGGCAATCCCCGAGGCGAGATTGAGCTCGGCCGAGTTGAGCATGAGGTCGCGGCGCACGACCTCTCCGGCGCCGATCGCGACACGGTCGCGCACCTCCACGGCGCCATGGCTTGCGATCACGTGATACGTGCCGGCGGGTAGCGCGAACACCGGCCGCGCCGCCGCGGAGCGAGCCACCTCGCGGCGCCCTTGAGGCGCATCGGGATCATCCTCCTGGATCACGTACGTGACCTGCTCCAGTCGCGCGCTCCCGTCGTGGGGCAGCGTCGCCAGCTCGAGTTCGCCGACGGGCGGGCGCACTTCGACTGCGCGGCGCTCGCCGGCAATCACCTGCACCTCTTCCGTGACGCGGATGCTGCCGAGCAAGGCCACGACCTCATAGCGTCCCGCGGGCAGCGCGATTTCCGCCCGCGGGCCCCGCCCAATCCAACTCGAAGGGGCGGCTCCAGCTGGTGCATCGAGGCGCCGGACGATGAACCGCGTGCCATCGAGTGGCTTGTTGGTGCGGCCGGCAAGGGCTGCAACCTGCAGCGAGCCGCCTGGTATCGCGACTTGTACCCGCATGGAGGGCGCGTCCGTCACATCGATCTCCTGGCGGACCGAGAGCGTATCCAGCTCGGCGGTGACGGCGTAGCGCCCAGGGCCGAGCGGAAGAGTCACCGCTCCGCCTTCGGGGCGCTGGACGGCCGTCGCGTCGCCACCCAGGCGCTCTATGCGCCAGCGAACTGGAAGATCGGGCACGGGCGTTGCTGACCCGAGCATGGCGACGAGTTGCACGCCTGGGCCGACGGGCTCGGGGGGAGCACTCGGCCCTGCAGGTCCTCGCGCACTTGGCGACGCACCTTGTGGCATGCGGGCCGCGATCTCGACGACCTCAGCAATGGCATTGACGATCTGCGCTCCTGAGGTTGCGACATAGTGCTGGCCATTGGTCGGCGCGGTGAGGCATTGCATCTGCCTCGCATCGGCCTGATTGAGACCAATTGTCAGCACGTGAATGGTCACGCGCGGATGCTGTGCGCGTACGCTCTCCATGAGCGCACACGGGTTCTGCTGGCAATTGTCGAGATCATCGTGGACGAGAAGTATGGTGCCGTTGCTATCCTTCGGCATGGTCTCGAGTGCCGTTTGCAAACCCGCCGCGACTGGCCCGCGCCCCTTGGGATTGAAGTCATTCAGCATATCGGCAATGCGGCCCGGCTCTCCCGCCACGGGCGCACGCAGCACCTCCACATCCTGGCAGCCCGTGCGCCGGTGGCCAAAGGCAACGAGCCCGACACGCGTCATGGCAGGCAACTTCGGCAGGGCCTCGGCGAGCCCCTGGCGCACGACCTGAAACTTCGCCAGACGTTCAGTTCCGAGCTTGCCCCACATTGAGCCCGAGCCATCCATGACGATCGTCAGCCCCGGCCCCTCGGCTGCCTCCGCACGAAGGGCCGGCACGATGAGGCACAGCCCCCAAAGCACGATGGCCGGCACCCGCAAGGCCCAAGGCCAGCCAGGCGAGCGCCGATGCGCCGTTAGGGTCGTGCCATGCGCCATGGCGGGCTTCTCCTCGGTTCCTGTTCGGGCCATTGTACTGCAAGGTGATATGCATTAGCGAGATTGCGCTGGCCTGGACCTTCGCCCGCCAGCTGCCGCACCACTATCTGCTATCTGCACGCTTGTATGGAAAGAGCATGACCAATCCGACGCTGGAATTGCTTCTGAAGCGCCGATCGGCCAAGGCGACGTTGCTGACGACCCCTGGTCCGACGCCGGACGAACTTGAGACGATCCTCACCTGCGCCGCCCGCGTACCGGACCACAAGAAACTCGTTCCCTGGCGTTTCATCGTATTCGAGGGTGATGCGCGGTCGAAGTTCGGCGATGTCCTGGCGCGTACAGTCGCGGCCGAAGAAAAGGATGCGCCGTCCGCTGTGCGCCTCGAGGCCGAGCGCGGCCGCCTTATGCGGGCTCCCACTGTTGTCGCCGTCATCTCGCGTGTCGTGCCAAACCCGGGCGCACCAGAGATCGAGCAGCTCCTTTCGTGCGGCGCGGCCGCCTTCAATCTCTGCCTTGCGGCGAACGCCCTCGGCTATGGCACGTGCTGGATCACCGAGTGGTACAGCTTCAGCACCACGATCGGCAAAGTTTTGGGTCTCGCCGCCAACGAGCGCGTCGCCGGCTTCGTCTACATCGGGACTGATAGCGCGCCGCAGGAAGACCGCGAGCGCCCCGTCCTCGCCGACATCGTCACACGCTGGCAGCCCTGAGCCGCCCCCAATCTGGAGAAGAAGCGAATGTTCTATGACGCTATCGAGAACAAGCACGGCCTGAAGCACGACCCCTTCAAGGCGCTCATGGCGCCGCGCCCGATCGGTTGGATCGGCACGGTCAGCAACGACGGCATCGCAAATCTCGCGCCGTACAGCTTCTTTAATTGCGTGGGCGACCGCCCGCACTACGTCGTGTTCGGTTCATCAGGCGTGAAAGACTCGCTCCGCAACATCCAGGAGAACGGAGAGTTCACTTGCTCGATGTCGACCTGGAACCTGCGCGAGCACATGAACATGTCTTCTGCTGCAGTGCCGGCCAATGTCGATGAATTCCCGCTCTCGGGCCTCACAGGCGTGCGCGGCAAGCTGGTGAAGGCGCCCTATGTGAAAGAGGCAGCAGCCGTCTTCGAGTGCAAGCTTCACCAGATCACCGAACTGCCGGCGATCGCACCTCAGCGCGGCGGCTTCAGTATGGTAGTCGGATATGTCGTCGGCGTTCACATCGACGACCGCTACATTGAGGACGGGATCGTCAAGACATCCGAGATGCGCCCGCTCGGTCGCATGGGCTACATGGAATACGCCGTCGTCACTCCGGAGACGACCTTCTCCATGAATCGCCCCGAGGTCGACAAGGACGGCAAAGTCGTCGGCATCCCCGAGGGATGGGACGGGAAGTATCGGTGAGGCCTCAGGCCGCGTGGCTCACGGCTTTGGCCGATGATCGCACGCGGCCGCTCTCGACGAGGAAGGTGCGCCCACGAGGCGTGATGCTCACGAGCACGCCGCATCCATCGACAACTGCCGACGAGACGAAGCCCTCTTCGACGGCATCCTCCCAAACGGTCAGGCGCGGACATGACGTGCGCCACGCCTCGATGACCTCCGTGTAGGGCCGCGGCTCGGGCCCCATCCACTCGAGCATATCGAGCACAAGCGACTTCAGTCGGTCGTCCATCGCAGGCCTCCTTGTGCGGCCGCGCGACGGCGCCATCAGCTCCGCACGGCCATCTCGGTCTTGCCGTCGAAGAAATGCGCCCGATGCGGGTTGAAGGCAAGGCGGATCTTCTCGCCGGGCTTCACGCGTACGGTCGGATCGACACTCGCGACCATGTTGTTCGGGCCGCATGTGACGTCGAGCAGGATCTCCGAACCGAGCTGCTCGGCGACCTCGACAACGGCCTCGAACGTCTGGTGCGTGGGTTCCGAACCGTCGGCGATGCGCAAATCCTCGGGACGGATACCGAATGTCGCCGGCCGGCCGACGTGCGCGTTGAGCGGAGTTGTCAAATGCTCCGGCACGCCAATGCTCAACACGCTGTTCGAGGCTACGAGCCCGCTGCCATTCTGCGCGATCGTCACATCCGCGAAATTCATCGCGGGCGAGCCTATGAAGCCGCCGACGTATTTGTTGGCCGGATTGTTGTAGAGCTCGAGCGGCTCGCCGACCTGCTGAATGAGCCCGTCCTTCATCACGACGACGCGGTCGCCGAGCGTCATGGCCTCGACTTGATCGTGCGTGACATAGACCGCTGTCGTGCCGAGACGCTGGTGGAGCTTCTTCAGCTCGACACGCATCTGCACACGCAGCTTGGCATCGAGATTGGACAGCGGCTCATCGAACAGAAAGACCTGCGGATTGCGCACGATGGCGCGCCCGAGCGCGACGCGCTGGCGCTGGCCGCCCGAGAGCTGGCGCGGTTTCCTGTGCAGATGGTCCTTGATGCCAAGGATGTCCGCGGCCTCAGCGACACGCCGCTTGATCTCGGTCTTCTCGAACTTCCGCATTTTCAGGCCAAAGGCCATGTTGTCGTACACGCTCATGTGCGGATAGAGCGCATAGTTCTGGAAGACCATCGCGATGTCGCGATCCATCGGCGGCAACTCGTTCACCACCGTATCGCCAATGAGGACCGTACCTTCGGTGATCGTCTCGAGACCGGCGACCATTCGAAGTGTCGTCGTCTTACCGCAGCCTGAGGGGCCGACCAGGACGACAAACTCCTTGTCCTTGATCTCGAGGCTCACGCCTTTGACGGCATGAAAGTCGTCGTAGTGCTTGTGGACCTCGCGGATACTTACAGTTGCCATCGTGCGCCTATCCCTTGACCGAACCCGTGAGGCCCGAAACGTAATGCTCGACGAAGAATGAGTAGGCGATCGCCACCGGAATGGATCCGAGCAGCGCGCCTGCCATCAGCGGTCCCCAGAAGAAGACATCGCCGCGTATGAGCTCCGACACGACGCCCACCGGCACCGTCTTCTGCTCAGGGCTAGAGAGGAACACGAGCGCGTAGATGAACTCGTTCCACGAGAGCGTGAAGGCGAAGATGCCTGCCGAAAGAATGCCCGGAATGGCGACCGGAATGATGATGTAGAGCATCGCCTGCCATCGCGATGCGCCGTCTATTCGGGCGCATTCCTCGAGCTCCTTCGGCACGGCCTTGAAGTAGCCCATCATGAGCCACGTACAGAAGGGTATGAGGAATGTCGGATAGGTCAGGATCAGCGACCATGGTGTGTCGCCGAGCTTGTAGTTGCGGATGATCTCCGAGAGCGGAATGAAGAGCAGTGTCTGCGGCACGAGATAGGTGATGAAGATGCCAGTCCCGAGACTGCCGGCGAAGGGGAAGTTCAGCCGCGCCAGCGCGTAGCCCGCCAACACCCCGCAGATGAGCGAGATGATGGTCGAGGCGATGGCGATGAACATGGTGTTCCAGAGCCACGTCGCAAACATCGTCTCGCGGAAGAGATACTTGATGTGATCGAGCGTGGGATTCCACGTCCAGAACGGCGTGTAGTTCGCGGCGCGCCATGGCCGATAGAGTTCGCCGTCCGGCCTGAATGTCGTGATGAGCATCCAGTAGAACGGGAAGAGCAGGAAGATCAGGAAGAGCGCGAGTGGGATGTAGAAGAATACCCAACGACGCCAGATCGCACCTTCGATCATCAGCGGACCTCCACGCGGCGAATATAGAGGAGCTGGACGATCACGATCAGCAGCAGGATCGGGAACATCGCGAGCGAGACGGCCGCACCCTGGCTCAAGAGGCCGGTGCCGACACCGAGCTGATAGGCATAGGTCGCGAAGAGATGCGTGGCATTGGCCGGTCCGCCACCCGTCATCACATAGACGATCTGGAAGTCGGCGAACGTCTGGATGACCGAGAAGAGCATCACCACCATGGTCACCGGCAATAGCAGCGGCCACGTAATGTACCAGAATCGCTGCCAGGGCCGCGCGCCGTCGATCGCCGCTGCCTCGTTGAGGTCAGGACTGATCGTCTGCAAGCCGGCGAGCAGCGAGATTGCGAAGAACGGCACGCCACGCCAGATATTGACGATGATGATCGAGAGCATGGCGAGATCGCCGTCGCCAAGCCAGTTAATGGCCGAGCGGATGAAGCCGGTCTGGTAGAGCATCCAGTTGAGGACGCTGAAGGTCGGGTCGAACATCCATTTCCACGCGAACGTGGAGAGCACCGTCGGAATGATGAACGGCAGCAGGATGAAAGCGCGCGTGAACGCCTTGAACTTGAAGGACCGGTTAAGCAGCAGCGCCAGCCAGAGCCCGAGCCCGAGCTTGAAGATGGTCGTGACGAGCGTGTACCAGCAGGTGTTCCACACGACAGCATGGAAGATCGGATCGTGTGCGAGCCGGCGGAAGTTGTCGAGGCCGACGAACTCGCCGGGGATGCCAACCCGAGTGTCGGTCACCGACAGCAACAGGCCGCGCATGAATGGATAGGCGATGAAAAGGCCGAGAAGCACCATTGTCGGCAGCAAGAGAAGCCACGCGAGATTACGTTCGCTCTCGAGCGGCCGCCATTTGGCCTTCGGGACGATCACCCGTTGAGGTGTGGAAGTAGACGCCGCTACAGCCATCGGCGCTTTGTCCTTTCGGAAGATGTCATGAGGGCTGGCGGCAGGCCGAACCTGCCGACCGCCCCTTGCCGATAGAGACCGGAGCGTCACGCGCTCCGGTCAATGCCATTCCGATCAGCGTGCCTCAGCCCTCGTAGATCGCCTTGAGCTGCTTCTCGCACGCTGCGACTGCATCCTCGGCCTTCTGGCCGCGGATCGCGCCAGCGAACATGTTACCGATGAGGTACTTCGTCAGCACCTCGGCAGCCTTCGCATTTGGCTCGCCGGGATGGCCGGGCGTCAGGCCCATTTTGCCAGCCACCGCGAACGGCGCCATGACCGGGTCCTTCTTCCACAGATCGTGGGTTTCCCACGACGTCGTGCCGGGCGTGTAGAAGCCGAGCCCGGTGGTGAACCACTGGTCATAGTTCTCCTTCTTGTGAATGAAGCGCAGCAAGTCCTTCGTCGCCTGCTGGTTCTTCGAGTAGCTCGGCATCACGTGCGAGGTGTACGTGTGGAAGCCGAACTGCCCGGCAGGACCGCCCGGCAGCGGCGCGTGTAGGATGTCATCCTTGAGCGGCTTGCCGTCGGCGGTCTTGTACTGCTCGGGCTTGCGCATGGACTCGATGTAGATCGAGGCGCCATTGAGCGTCGAGCAAATCGTTCCGGCCAGGAAGGCCCGATTGTTCGAGGCGTCGTCCCAGGCGAGCCCGCCTTCGTCGAAAGATTCCGCCCACGCGGCAGTCATCCATTTGACGGCATCGACCGTCGCCTTGGAGTTGATGACGACCTTGCCCTTATCGTCGATCTCGGCGCCGCCGAACGACCAAAGCAGCGGATACACGAACGTCGGTGGATCGCCGAACGACTGGCCGAGCGACTGGCCGATCGGATAGCCCTTGGCCTTTAGCTTCTTGCCGACATCGCGGTACTGATCCCAGGTCTTCGGGAACTCGTTGTACCCCGCCTCGGCGAACCACGACTTGCGGTAGGCGTTCATGGCGCCGATGATCGCCATTGGCATCGAGAAGTACTTGCCACCCGATGAGCTGTTCGCGGTGCAGAGCTTGTACCAACCGCCCTGATCCTTGCCGATTTCACCAGCGACATCGCTCAAATCCGCGAGGCTCGCCTGATAGAGATGCGGGTGATTATTGAAGAGCATGATCAGGTCGGGGCCGGCACCCGACTGGATACCAGATGTGATGCGCGGCTGGAGATCGTTGCCGTTCACCGTCTCGTAGCGCACCTTGATGCCGAGCTGCTTCTCGGCCTCCGGCAAGAGCTTCTGGCGAAGCAATTGATCGCACGCAGGCACGAAGTCGTTCCACCTGAGCCAATGGACCGTCGTCTGTTGCGCAATTGCGGGCATCCGACCGGTCGCAAGAATACCGGCAAGGCCACCCGAGGATGCAGCGAGTGCGCCTGCACCCGTGGTCTTGAGGAATTTGCGACGTGATACGCGCGTCATTCTAAACCTCCCTATTGAGCACCTTGTTTGTTGATGGCGCCGTTATTGGTTTTTGCTTTGAGCAGGCAGCAGCCTACGCGCACGCTGATATTTCAGCAAGCGTTTGCATACCGACGAACATGCGCTCGCGCGGCCTGAAAATCAGGCACGGCTTCGCAATGCAGCAAATAGGGGTCTGAGCGCTCAGCGCCCTTGCCAGTTGGGTTTCCGCTTGGTCAGGAAGGCATCAAGCCCCTCGCGGAAATCGGCGCTCGTGTAGACCATACCGATCAAATCGTCGTCATCGACTGCTGGAAGGCGATGGCGAAGGCGCCGCAATAGTTCTTTGGTAACGCGCATCGTAAGCGGCGCGTGGCCGGCAATCTGGCGGGCCAGAGCATCGGAACGCGCTACGACCGCGTCGTGATCCTCCACGAGCTCGTTGACGAGGCCGACCCTCAATGCCTCATCCGCCTCGATCAGCCGCGAGGTATAGATGAGATCGATAACACCCGCCTCGCCGATAAGTCCGACGAGCCGCGCGAGCGTTGCTGCCGAAAGGCAGTTTCCGAGCGTGCGCGCAATCGGAAATCCGTACTTCAGCGAGCGGGTCGCAATGCGCATGTCGCAACAGGCCGCGATGCCGGCGCCGCCGCCGGTGCACGCCCCCGTGATTGCAGCGATCGTCGGCACCGGGCACCGCTCGAGCGCCGTGAAAACCTTGTCGGCGTTCTTCTCGTAGGCAATGCCCTGCTCGGGCGTCTCGAAGCTGCGGAAGAGCGATATGTCGGTGCCGGCCGCGAACGCCTTGCCGCCAGCGCCCCGAAAAACGATGGCCTTCACCGAGCCGTCCGATGGGAGGTTCGAGCAGATGTCCGTAATGGCATCGTACATCTCGAACGTCAGCGCGTTGTATTTCTCGGGCCGATTGAGCGTCACCGTGAGCACGCCGCCATCGAGATGCTTCAGAATGTGATCGGTCACGAGGCGTACTCCTTAGGATTCAACTACAAAATTCGTCACGCCGTCTGCGCGACGTTCTGCACGGCAGCGACGATCTCGCCGACGATCGCATTGACGAGCTGCTCGTCCTCACCCTCGGCCATGACGCGGATGAGCGGCTCAGTCCCAGAGGGACGGATCAGCAGACGCCCCTTGTCGCCGAGCTTGGCCTTCGCGGCGTCGATCGCGGCGAGAACGCGGCCGTCCTCGAGCGGCGAACCATTCGAATAGCGCACATTGCGCAGGAGCTGGGGAATCTTCTCGAAGCGATTGCAAACCTCGCTCACGGGCCGGCCCGTCGTCACCACGGTTGCGAGGATCTGCAGGGCAGCGACGAGGCCGTCGCCTGTCGTCCCGAAATCCGAGAGGACGATATGGCCCGACTGCTCACCGCCTACGTTGTAGTTATGGCGGCGCATGTGCTCGACCACGTGCCGATCCCCGACGGACGTTCGGATCATACTGAGGCCAAGGGTGCCGAGATAGCGCTCGAGCCCGAGGTTTGACATGACGGTCGCCACGACGCCGCCGCCGAGGAGCCGCCCGCGGCGCCGCCAGCTCTCCGCGATCACGGCGAGAAGCTGATCGCCGTCGACCATGGCCCCCTTCTCGTCAACGATCACCACCCGGTCGGCGTCACCGTCGAGCGCGATACCGATGTCGGCCCTGAGTTCCCGCACTTTGGCCTGAAGAGACTCCGGCGCCGTCGAGCCGCACTTCTCGTTGATGTTGAAGCCGTTCGGCTCGACACCAATGCGGATGACCTCGGCACCGAGCTCCCATAGTGCCTGCGGTGCCACCTTGTATCCGGCGCCATGGGCACAATCGATGACGATCCTGAGTCCGTCGAGGCGCAGGTTCTTCGGCAGCGTGCGCTTGGCATATTCGATGTAGCGTTCCTGCGCGCTCTCGATGCGTGTCGCACGGCCGATCTTGTCGGAGGGTACGAGCAGCTCAGCGGCGGACGTATCAATCAGCGCCTCGATTTCCAGCTCCGCTTCGTCGGAAAGCTTGAAGCCATTGGCGTCGAAAAGCTTGATGCCATTGTCGGCGAACTGATTGTGCGAGGCCGAGATCATGACGCCGATATCGGCGCGCAACGACCGCGTCAGCATGGCAACGGCCGGCGTCGGCATCGGGCCAAGCTGAAAGACGTCGACGCCGACAGCCGTGAAGCCCGACATCAGCGCATTCTCGATCATGTACCCCGAGAGGCGGGTGTCCTTGCCGATCACCGCCCTCAGGCGCTGGCCGCCGCCCTGGGCGAGCACCTTGCCAGCCGCCATGCCGACCTTCAGCGCGACCTCGGCCGTCATCGGCGGCGTATTGGCGAGCCCACGAATGCCGTCGGTGCCAAAGTACTGGCGCGCCATTTCACGTCCCTCCTAGTGTCCCGATGCCGAACTTCGCCCGCTCTCGATTGGCGCAACGTCGGGATCATCCTGCACCGGTAGTCGCGCTGCGCCATGGCGGCAAGCGCGAACTGCCCCTCCAAACTCTTCTATACTTCAAACCAGCCCGCGGAAGCTGAAATACATCGTGAAGAATCAACACTATCCACGACACCCACGAGCGGGCTTATGCGGGCCGCAGCGAGCCAAAGTGTGGCACGACACACATGGCCTAATGCGCGCGCCTAGTGTATGGAGCGGGCGCGCCCACTCTGGCGCATTCCTCATCGCCAGCCACGAGACCCTCCCATGCCGACGCTCCCCGTGACGATCGAGATGATCCGCGCCGCCGCCGAGCGGCTCGCGCCGCATATTGTCACGACGCCGGTTCTCGAGCATCCCGCGCTCAACAAGCTGGTCCGCGGGCGCGTATTTCTGAAGTGCGAGAACCTCCAGCGCGTCGGCGCCTTCAAGTTCCGCGGCGCCTACAACAAGATCTCGAAGGTCGACCCGAAGGAGTATCCGGGCGGCGTCGTGGCCTCCTCATCGGGCAACCACGCCCAGGGTGTCGCCGCTGCCGCCACGCTCTGCGGCCTCAGATCCGCGATCGTCATGCCGAAGGACGCCCCTCCGATCAAAGTGGCCCGGACCAAGGCCTTCGGCGGCGAGGTCATCCCCTATGACCGCGAGCGCGAGGATCGCGACGCCATTGCCCGCAAGCTCTGCGAGGAGCGCAAGGCCATCTTCGTGCCGCCCTTCGACGACCCCGATGTGATTGCCGGCCAGGGCACGGCCGGGCTCGAGATGATGGCCGAGGTCGCGCGCCGCGGCGTGAAGCTCGATGCCGTGCTGATCAACGTCTCAGGTGGCGGCCTCGCAAGCGGCATCGCCGTGGCGGTCAAGGATGCGAGCCCCGCGACGGAAATGTGGACCGTGGAGCCCGCCGGCTTCGACGATTTCGCCCGCTCGCTCGCCAGCGGCAAGCCCGAGCGCAACGACCGCCTCTCCGGCTCCATCTGCGACGCACTGATGGCCGAGAGCCCCGGTGTGCACACGTTCGCCATCGGAACGGCGCTCATGAAGGGCGGCGTCTCAGTGACGGACGATGAAGTGCGCGATGCCATGCGCTTTGCCTTCGAGGATCTGAAGCTCGTCGTCGAGCCGGGCGGCGCCGCGAGCCTCGCCGCAATCCTCACGGGCAAGGTGCCGGTCGAGGGTCGCGCCGTCGCCGCCCTCATCTCCGGCGGCAATGTCGATCCCACCCAGTTCGCCAAGATCATCACGCGCGCGGTCTGATCCTCGGATCGTACACGAATGCCCGGCTTCGGAGAGCGAGACCTCGCGCCATGCTCGCTGCCCGGATCTCGCTCTTCTACTGGGCGATCTTCCTGATCATCGGCCTGCAGACGCCCTTCCTGCCGCTCTGGCTCAACTCGCGCGGCCTCAGCGTCGCCGAAATCAGCATCGCCGGCGCGCTGCCGCTGTTCATCCGCATCGTGGCGACTCCAATGGTCGCCTATGTCGCCGACCACTCCGGCGATCACCGCCGCATGGTGATCATCCTCGCCTGGAGCGGCCTTGCCTGCACTGTCCTGCTCTCCCAGAGCTTCCACCTCTGGCCGATCATTCTGCTCTCGACGCTCATGATGCTCACCACTTCGAGCATCATGCCGTTGACCGAAACGCTCGCCATGCGCGCCGTGCGCGCACACGGCCTCGACTATGGCCGCATGCGGCTCTGGGGTTCGATCAGCTTCATCGTCGCAACGCTCATCGGTGGCGCAGCCATCGAGCGCTGGACCGGCAGCGTCATCATCTGGCTCATCGTTGCCGCGGTTGCGATGACCGCCCTCGCGGCACATATCCTGCCTCGCCCGGATGGCGCCATTGCCGCCTCCTCACGCCCGCGCATCTCACGCGCCGATGTCGCTCAACTCGTCACCTCACCGCTCTTCCTGCTCTTCCTCGCGGCGGCCGGCCTCGTGCAGGCGGCACATGCTGTCTTCTACGTTTATGGTGTGCTGCACTGGCGTGACCTCGGCCTCTCAGCCACCTGGACCGGCGCGCTGTGGGCCATCGCCGTCATTGCGGAAATCCTGCTCTTCGCCCGCTCCGCTGCCGTGCTGAAAATCCTGAGCCCGCTCGGCCTCATTGCGCTCGGCGCCATCGCCGCCATCATCCGCTGGATTGCCATGGCCTTCGATCCGCCGCTCGCAGCGCTGATCGTACTGCAGATTCTGCACGCGCTGACGTTCGGAGCGACGCACATAGGCACAGTGCACTTCATCGCGCAGAACATTCCGCCCGAACGCGCCGGTACCGCTCAGGCACTCCAGGCAAGCGTCACAGCCGGCATCGCCATGGGCGGCGCGACGCTGCTCGCGGGTCAGCTCTATGGTCCCTACGGTGCGAAAGCCTATCTCGCCATGGCTCTGCTCGGCGCGCTCGGACTGGTTGCAGCACTGATGGCGCAGCGGCGGTTGCAAGCGTAGTCGCGCCTACAGCGCGAGCAGGGCCTCGGCCCTGCACCCGATCGGGGGACACCCCTGTCCTTTATGGACTTGGAGCGAGCCGCAAACGCACCAAGCCCCTTCTCCCCGTGAAGTATGGGGACAGCGGATTGCGGCTGCCGCTTGCTCCGAAATCATAAGAACGGGTGGCTGCGGGAGGGTGTCCCTCCCGCTTGGGGTGCGGGACCTAGTCCCCGCGTCGCGCAGCGACCTACTTCGCCGCCTTCAACAATCGCCCCACCGCATCGACGTACACGCGCGCGCCCATGACGATGTCGGCGTCGCTCGTATTCTCCGTCCAGTGGTGCGAGATGCCGCCGATCGAGGGCACAAACAGCATTCCTGACGGCATATGGCTCGAGAAGACCATCGCGTCGTGGCCTGCGCCACTCGGCATGTCCACGTGCTTGCCGCCCACGTGTCCCTCTGCGGCGCCACGGACTGCGTTCATGAAGTGCGGCGCCATCGCGGCTGGTTCCGTGCGCCGCGTCTGCTTGATGCTGGCTCGGCACGGACCATTCTTGTCTGCTTCAGCCACGATCTCTTGTGCCGCGGCCTCCAAGCGATCGAGCACGTCGTTATCGGCATCGCGCACCTGGAGCACGAGCTCGCCGCGACCGGGGATGACGGCCGGCGCGCCAGGTTCGAGCGTGATGCGCCCCATGGTCCAGACGGTACGCTCCCCCGCAATGGCCGGGAACTGGTCCGAGATCGCAACGGCGATGCGTGCCGCAGCAACGCCCGCGTCCTTGCGGATGGCCATGCGCGTCGTGCCGGCATGGTTCTGCACGCCTTCCGTCGTGATCACATACTGCCGGATACCGACAATGCGCGTCACGACACCGATCTTGAGAGCGTTCGCCTCGAGCCAGTCGCCCTGCTCGATGTGCGCCTCCAGAAAACCCACGTAGCGCTTCGGATCGATGACATGGCGGGGCACACCCGAGAGGCCAGCCGCAGCGAGTGCGTCACGCATGGAAATGCCGCTCGTGCGATCGACTGCCGCATCGATAAGCGCGTCATCAACTCCGCCAACGGCCGAGCGGCTGCCCAGGAAGAATCCGTAGTGCCCTTCCTCGTCACAACAGGCGATCACATCGACGCCGCAGTTCGCGAAGGCAGGGTCAGCCTTCACCGCGCGCGCAGCTTCGAGCGCGTAGACGACACCGAGCGGGCCATCGAGCCACCCGGCATGGTTCTGGCTTTCGAGGTGCGAGCCGCCGAGCAGCTTCGGTCCCGTAGCCTTCGAGAAGCCGAACACGTTGGCAATGCCGTCGATCCTCGCCTCGTGCCCGATGGCATTGAGTTCGCGCTCCAGCCACTTCAGCGAGGCCACGTGCTCGGGCGACAGCGTTGGGCGGTGCACACCGCTCTCGTAGGGCGCGAGCGCTTTGAGCGCGCGGAGGTCGGCGAGTACGCGTTCGCCATTAATTTCGGGCATTTCTGATCGAACTCCTCAGCTGCGCTTCTTGATGACGTCGAAGTCCGCGTCGTACTCGGCCGCACAGTACGTGCCGCCCTGATAGTGCTCGGCGACGGGATCCTTGCCGCTCTTGGGCTCGGCAGCGAGCACCTTGGCGGCATAGTCCTCGCCGCGGCTCTGCGGTGCATAGCCGAGTGCGGTCGCGTGACTGTTGTCGTACCACGACCGCGCGTTGTCCGAGACGCCGTACATGACCTCGTAGACGATGCCCGGCCGCTCGAGGCCAATACGGATGAGGCGGACAAGATCTTCGGGCGAGAGCCAGATCGCAAGGCGCCGCGCATCGATCGGCGCATCGGCGACATTGCCGATGCGGAGCGATGTGACGCCGATGCCGTGCTTCATTGCATAGAGTGCACCGAGCCCCTCCCCGAAAACTTTCGAGAGACCATAGCGACTGTCAGGTCGTGGGATGACATCCGGCGGGATGGTGGTGGTGCGCGAGTAGAAGCCGACCGCATGATTGGACGAGGCGAAGACGATCCGCTTCACGCCCGCCTTGCGCGCGCCCTCGAACAAGTTGTAGGCGCCGATGATGTTGGACTGGAGGATTTCGTCCCACGTGCCCTCGATCGATTTACCCCCGAGGTGCACGATCCCGTCGATGCCGCGGCAGAGACCCTCCACGGCCGCAGCGTCGGTCAGATCGGCCGGGATAAAAGTCTCGTCGGCACGCAGATCTGCCGGGCGGACACGATCGCTTGCGACGATCTGGCGATAGACCGGCTTGAGCAGCAACCTCAGGCGCGACCCGATGTCGCCCGCCGCACCCGTGATCAGGACACGCTCCATGCCACCACCTCCCTAATTGCCCATTCGAGACAGCATCTTGCCCGCGCGCAGCCCGCATCCCAAGGCCGAAACGTCACACCGTCAGCCTTCTGCGTATTTTCCGTAGGCATCCCGTCATACCTGCGCCATTGTTCGGGGCGCCTCTACGGTTCAGCCGCGGCCAACGCTGCCGGCTTCGCCGCGCGCCATTCATTCCGCGCATCGGCAAGAGCATGATAATTCTAGCTAATTTTCATCAGATTTGATTCCACTAACAGACGTCTCCTGAGGGGAAGAAATGCGACTGACCGCGTGCGAGATTGCCGGATATCGTTCTCTGCGTGCCGTCAGGCTGCCGCTGGGATCGGTGAGTGTCCTTCTTGGCGAGAACGGCGCCGGCAAGACCAACATCCTGCGCGCGCTGGAGCTGCTGCAGGCGGCCGCAACTGGCGCGGTTTGCCGGATGCTGGTGGAAGAAGGCGGCTTCGACCGCGTGCTGTGGGCGGGGCGCGCGTCTGCTTCCGACGGCCCTGCACCAACGAGCATTCGTTTCACCGCGCATTTTGCCAACCTGCGCTATTCAATCGAGATCGGCGCACCGACCTCGGGCGATGCCGCGTTGGCCGGTGAGCCGACCGTACGCGAGGAGATGCTCGCGCATACCGGCATCGGCGATGATGGCAAAGGCGAGCGCACCGTCATGCACCGCGAGGGCGCGAGCGTGCGGCTGCGCGATGCAAAGGGCGAGCGCCAGCATCTGAAGCAGCACCTCCTGCCCTCAGAGACGGCCCTCCATGCCATCCGAGACAGCGCGAGCTATCCCGAGCTTGCCTATGTGCGCGAGCTACTCGAAGGATGGCGCATCTACCATCGCTTCAATATTGCAGCCGACGCACCATCGCGTGCGCCAGCCATGGCCGCAATGACACCGGCGCTCGCGCCGGATGGGCGGGATCTCGCCGCGGCCCTTGCGACAATCTCGAATGTGCGGCGTCCCTCTGATGCCCTGCTCGGCCCTCTCCGCGATGCCTTTCCCGGCGCGACGCTCGAAACTGCCGTTGCCGATGGCCGGACGAGCTTCCAACTCCGCCTGCCCGACATGGATCGCCCGCTCACCGCGCGCGAGATGTCCGAGGGCACGCTGCAGTACATCTGCCTGCTCGCCGTACTCATGGCCTACCGCAAGCCTGCGCTCATCGCCATCAACGAGCCCGAGGCGAGCCTCCACGAAAGCTTCCTGCCGCCGCTCGCCCGTCTCATCGCGAAATCCAATGGCGAGGGCCAGATCTGCGTCGTCACGCAGTCGAGCGCACTCGCGCGCGAGATCGGCAGAGCCGCAGACATCCGCCCCATGAAGATCCTGCGCGAGAGCGGGCAAACACGCATCGATGGCGTGGCTGCGCCCGTGGCGCTCGCGCGGCCCGCGCCCGACGTGTCGCCGCCCCCGGCAGCGGGCAACAAGGCCCCCGCCGATGATCCTGCATTGGATACGCAGATCGAGGAAGTGCGCAGTCTCACGGCCGCACGGGAGGTGCTCGCCGAAATCCGCAAGCTCATCGCGCGCCTGCGCGAGCATCCCGAAGAGCTGCCCGAAATCCACCCCAAGATCGAAGCGCGGCTTGCGCGCCTGCGCTCGACAGCCGTGACGCTGCCGCCCGAGTTTTCGTCGCTCACCGGACGGCTTGACGAAGAGCTTCGCGCGATCGTCGCCAAACCGGCAGAAGCCAAACGGCCGGCTTCGATCTCCTGATTATTCAGCCGAAAGCCAGTCATCGAGGAAGTGGCGCCCAGAGCGATCCTCAACCTCGATGACCCAAATGTCGCGATCCATGTCGCGCTCGCGCGCGATCAGCGCATCGACTTCGCTCTCGGCAGTTGCACGGCGTACGGGAACCCATTCCCGATCAAGCCGATCGACGAGGCCGGCCGGCGCCGGCCCATAGAGATCGGCTGTTCCATTGAGGTGCGTGATCTTGATGAAGATAACTCCGGCATCCTCATCGCCGCGATTGACGACGACGGCCGGCGCCCCCTCGACGGCACAGCGCCTGATATAGGCCTTCACCCAGATCTCGGACTTGAGGCGCACCGGCGTCTCCAGGGTTCAATTCTCGTTCTTGCCGGACAACATGGCACGACGGCGCTCCCAGCGCTCGGCAATGGCCAGCGCAATGTCCGATGCCGCATAGAGCGGCGCATAGCTCCAGTCGTCCAGCAACGTGACCGTGTCGGGCAAAGGCCGCGTCGCCCCATGCCGTGACAGCGCATCATGAAAGCGCTGAAACTTCGGGCTGCCGCCAGATGGCGCAAAGACATGGATCGGCTTTCCCGTCGCAGCAGGCTCGCCGCACATGTTGACGCTGTCGGCCGTAACGATGAATTGGTCAGCGTGTGCGAGCATGGCCGGATAAGGGTTCTCACCCGTGCCATCGTAAATGAAGCGGGGATGATCTTTGGTTGCCTCGGCGATTGCCGCGACGAGCGATGGTGGCGTGCGCCGCGAGGGCGTGATGAGCAGGCCCGCGCCCATTGCCGCGATGGATCGCAAGGCCTCTACGAGCCGCGCCTGGTCAGCCGATGTGAACTTGTAGCTGCTTCCATCACCGCCGACCAACACCGCGACCCAAGGGCGCGGAATGGCCTGAAAGGCTGCGGGCGGTGGCGACGCGCGCAAGTCCGCCAGTCGCGTCGGCGAGAAAGCGTGCGGCGCCACGATGGTCGTGATGACATTTGCGCCGCGCTTTAGATCGTGCTCCGGCATCCAGAAGAGATCGGCTGTCGAGAGCGGCACCTTGGGATCCTGCAGGATGATCGTGTATGTCGCCCGCTTGGCTTGCCGCTTCAGCGTGCGAATGTAAGGCGCGGTAAGGCGGCCAGCGGCGATCGCAAACTCGGGCCACGGCGCAGCAAAGGTCGATCCCGGCTCCCCGAAGCGCTCGGACCGCGCCGGTGGCACATACGGCGCGAGCGCCTGCTGGAGGCGGCCCGGTTGGATGCGCTTCACCTCATACTGGAGCCCCAGGGCGTCGAAGACACCCCGGCACTGGACCTCGTGGCCAGCCTTGCCGTCGCTGATGATCCAGCCCTTGCGGCCACGCACGTCCGCTAGCGGCATTTCCTTCGATGACAACGCGGGCCTGCTCCTTTTCGAGCCATGATGCGTCGCGATTGGCGACTGCGGCGCAATATTCTTGCTATGGGAAGCTCGTACGGACTAGAGTCCAGCACGTTTCCTCGACCCGACAGCGATGGCAGACCTCTTAGCATGCGCGCCGAACTCGACGCCACGGACTGGCGCATCCTCAAGGAGTTGCAGACGGACGGCCGCATCACGAATGTGGCGCTGGCCGCTCGCGTCGGCCTTTCGCCGCCACCGTGCCTGAGGCGCGTGCGGGCGCTCGAGGAAGCCGGGCTCATCCGCGGCTATCATGCCGAGCTCGACGAGCAGCAGGTGGGGTTCGAGGTCACGGCCTTTACTTCGGTGCGCCTACATGCGCAGGGCGAGCCCGACCTTCGCGAATTCGAGAAGCAGATCCTTATGTGGCCGCTCGTCCGCGAGGCCTACATGCTCTCGGGTGACATGGACTACATGCTGCGCTGTGTGGCCCCCGATCTGCCGGCCTTCCAGGAGTTCGTGCTCGGCAAGCTGACAGCGCTGCCGAACGTCGCGAGCGTGAAGACCACCCTCGTCCTGAAGCGCGCCAAGTACGATCCCGGCGTACCAATCGCCATCCCTGAGAAGTAATTCCGTGCCTGCTGCGCCACGCTGATTGTGACGCTTGCGAGACAGGGTGTGGCGCGCCGATTTTTTCCACAGATTCCTGATGTTCGCTCCCAGGCGCGAATCGATTCGCCCCCCTCGGTCCTCTATTGTCCAGCCATGTTGTGCTCAATGAGCTCGTAAGGGCGCGCGCCGTTGTTGCGGCCATCCGCGCCTCGTCTGTGGAGTACGAATTTGGCGTTTCATGACCAGAACTCCGTTGGCGGCGACCTGCCGCGCTCGCTGAGCGAGCAGCTTCGGATTCTGGAGCAGCAACTCAATCGCTTGAGCGGCGATAGGCCTGTCCGCCTCGTTCACCCAACGCAGCAGATTTCCGACCTGCCCATGTGCCTCGGTCGCCCGATCGGCCTCGCCGCGCCCCCGCGCGCGCCCATGCTTGGTGTTCCCGCGCGCGATGATGGCGAGGATTGGGACCTGCCGGCTGCGCGTAGCACATTACGCCGACGGGCGCTTATCGCTGGCATCAGCCTGTTGCTGCTCTCCTCGACGGCAGTCATTCCTTCGATTTGGCACCTTGCAGCTCCGGGGACCTCCGTTGAAGATCCCCCGCTCATAGTGTCTCTCAGGACGGAGCAGTTCGCGAATGCCGCGCGAGAGCTTGGACATCCCCGCTTCGTCGAGCCGGCGCCAGCCATGCCGACCCCGAGCATGCCCGGGCCATCGGTGGAGTCCGGCGCCAACCATGGCGACCTGATTTCGCGCCCAGTCGCGACGCTCACCGTGGCCGAGGGCGATCTCGCGCGCCTTAGCCTGCCGATGTTGGTCTCAGGCGGCGGACGATCTTGGGCCGGCAGTGCCGTGGTCATCGATGGCCTGCCTGCGGATGCCCGCGTCTCCCATGGCATGAAGATCGCGCCCGATACCTGGACTGTCGGCATCGCAGACGTCGGGCACGCAGTGCTCTCGCTGCCGCGGACGACACCAGATCGCCTGGAGCTATTCGTACGCGTGGTGGCAGCCGACAGCCATGAGCTCGCCGCAAGCGCGCTGCGCATTCAGGTCGTGCGGAGCCCCGATCGAGCCGCCCAGATCAAGCCGGCGGCGATCTTCGAGCCAGCCGCTGCCCAAACTGAAGCAGGACGGGAGATCGACCCCGGCCCGGCCGGTCGTCAGGCGGTGAAGGTGGATCGGCGGCGCCCTGTAAATCCGGCGAGCCCCATCAATCCGCCCGCCACGCAGCAAGCCAAGCAGCAGGGCAATCAAAAGGATTGGCCCACGGCCACGTCAGCCTGGATCACGGAGCAGCGCCCGGCACTACCGCCGATTGGACTCGCACCCACGCCGAAGTGGGCGCCCTTCAGCGATCGCTGAGCCGCTCGCCCTCACTCGATCACGCGAGTTGCTTGAGATAGACCGCGTAGTCCACCCCGTGGATGGGCGGCGCATCCCGCAGCTTCCTGAAGCCCATGCGCAGATAAAGGGGCAGCGCCACCGTCATGATCGGGCTGGTGTGCAGGGCGACAACCGGACTGCCGTCGCGCCGAGCACGCTCGATGCAGGCATCGGTCAGTGCGCGCCCAGCACCCAGGCCGCGCGCATCCGGGTCTACGACGAGCATCCTGATGATCGGCCACCCTGGATCGAAATACGCGGCCTTGATAGCGTCGGGCGGGATGTAGGCAACGGCTCCGACGATCGTGCCATCGTGCTCCGCGACGATAAGCTCGCCGCGCTGCGCGAGTGCCGCCATGTTGCTGATGCCAGCCGCCATGGCCGGCCAGTCATCGTACAGCAAGCTGAATTGCGCAAAAGCACTCAGGGCCACCTCGTTGACCCTGTCGGCATCGACCTCGCGGAAATCTCGAATGCGCATGTTCGGGTGCCGGTAGTCCGCAGCCCACGAACCTCACGTCGCCGCCACCGTAGGCATCGACGCGAAGTTCCTCAGAAGAGCTTCATGCCCGGCGGGAGCGGCAGTCCGCCGGCTACGTCCTGCATGCGCTTCTGCATCTCGCCCTCGACCTTGCCCTTGGCATCCTGGAACGCGGCGAGCACGAGATCCTCGACGATTTCCGCATCGTCCGGCTTTAGCAGGCTCGGATCGATCTTCACCGAGCGCATCTCGCCCTTGCCGTTGAGCGTCACTTTGACGAGGCCGGCGCCTGACTGGCCGGAGACCTCGAGCGCCGCGAGCTCCTCCTGCATGCGCTGCATCTTGCCCTGGATCTCCTGGGCCTGCTTCATCATCTTCATGAGGTCTTTCATCGCCGTTTCCTCTGTGCGCGACCGGGGGGCCGAAGCTGCTCCCTTCTCATATAGGGGCTCTGCCGTGATCAGCCTACCGCACTGTCCTCGCCGGGTTCGTCTTCGCTCTCGTCGGCCTGGGGCGCCGCAATCGGGCGCACGCTCGCGATCTCGGCATCGGGGAACTGCTCAAGCACGGCCCGCACCGAAGGATGCTTCTTCAGGGCCTCGATCTCGGCGGCTTCCTCAGCCCGCTTCTGCGCGCCGAGCGGGAGCTCGCCCGGCCGTCGGCTTAATGCAATGGTCCAGCGCCGCGCCGTCCATTTGTTGAGCTTCTCGCGCAACTCGTTGGCGATCTCGGGGGGCGCGCCATCAAGGAGATGCAGCTCGATCCCCGCCGCTGGATCGAACTTCACGAGGCTCACATGCTCCTCGAGGTGCACTTTGAGGCGCGCATCTCGCTTGCGCCCGACGAGATTGACCACATCCTCGAACGTATTGAGGACGATGTCCTCGGGCCGTTCGATCATGGAGGGGCCGAGATCGTCGTCCTCCGCTTCGCTCTCATCGTCGAAGTCCGGCGCCACGGCCGGCTCGGGCATCTCGTCGAGCGGCGGACCAAAGCGCCCCTCGTCCTCGCCCTCGTCTTCCGTCACGGGCGCTCGCGCTGTGACGAATGGCGACGCCGACTGAGCCTCGACCTTGCCTGCAGACCTGCTCTCAGACGATGGTTTCGCCTCGCTCCGCCGCGGCGACGGCACACCTCCGAGCGTCCGTATGATGTCGTCCGGCGACGGCAGGTCGGCCGTATGCGCAATGCGAATGATCACCATCTCGGCGGCGGCGCGCACGTCCGGAGCCCGGCCGGCCTCGTCGAGCCCCTTAAGCAGCATTTGCCAGACGCGCGCGAGCAGCGGGATCGAAAGGCGCTCGGCCAGCGCAGAGGCACGGCGCAGCTCCTCGCCCGAGAGCACCTCGCGCTCAGTGCCCGCGCCCGCGACTTTTATACGCGTCGCGGCATGCACGGCTTCTGCAAGATCGCCTAAAACTTCCAGCGGATCCGCACCGTCCTTGTAGAGACCGTCGAGCGCCCCCAGCGCTTCGGCCGTGCGCCCGGACAGCGTGTGCTCGACCAAATCATAGATGCGGCCGCGATCGGCGAGACCGAGCATGGCGCGCACGGTCGGTCCCGTTACGGCACCTTCGCCCATGGCGATTGCCTGATCGAGAATCGAAAGGCCGTCGCGCACCGAGCCCTCGGCCGCCCGCGCAATGAGCAGCAGCGCCTCGTCCTCGACCGTCGCGCCTTCCTTGGCGGCAATCCGGCGGAAGTGCTCGGCGAGCACGGGGACTTCGACGCGGCGCAAGTCGAAGCGCTGGCAGCGCGAGAGCACCGTCACCGGCACCTTTCGCACTTCCGTCGTCGCAAAGATGAACTTCACATGCGGCGGCGGCTCCTCGAGCGTCTTCAGGAGCGCGTTGAACGCGCCCTTCGACAGCATGTGAACCTCGTCGATGATGAAAACCTTGTAGCGCGCCGCCATGGGCTTGTAGCGCGCGCTCTCGATGATCTCGCGGACGTTGTCGACGCCTGTGTTCGAGGCCGCGTCGATCTCGATCACATCGGGATGGCGACTCTGGATGATGGCTTCACAGTGCGCACCATAGCCGTCCATCTCGACGGTCGGGCGGTCCGGCAGGCCCGGCTTCACGTAGTTGAGCGCACGGGCGAGAATGCGCGCCGTCGTCGTCTTGCCCACACCGCGCACGCCGGTCAGCATGTAGCCCTGGGCAATGCGGTCCGCCGCGAAGGCATTGCGCAGCGTCGTGACCATGGCCTCCTGGCCGATCAGGTCGTCGAAGGTCTCGGGTCGGTACTTGCGCGCGAGCACGACATAGCCGCCCTCGGCAGGCTTGCCCGCCGGCGCCATCTCGGCATCCGAGAAGAAGGAGGGCCCGTCGTCGGCCCCGTCGTCCTGCTGAGCGAAATCGGGCGCACCGACGGCCTCGGGGGCGTGCGCCCCCTCGTCGTCGCTGCCGGAGCCCTTCCTGCGCGCCATGCCGCCCGACATCCTCGTGGAAAGCGCAGCTCATGATCGCAACATGAGCCGCAAAAGGAGACTGGCAAACGACCCGGTTCCTGATCGTTGGGGCTGCTTCCTTCCGGACCTGACCCGGTTGGCGAGGGACCCGTCCGCTGCCAGCCTCCCGCGCCGCTTATCACACGATCGAGAGCCCCCCGCAACCCGCCGGAAGCACCTTGCGCCGCCGGACAAAAGCGGCATTCCGCAATTCCGTCTTCAGCCCGGCTGCGCTATGCCTTGAACGGGCCTCAGGCGGGGCCTGTGGCGGGGATCGGGCAGGGCACAATGGACGGTTTTGGCATCGCTCTGCGCGTCATAGGCGCGTTTTACGTTATTGCCGGCTACTTCACCGCCCGCGCGGCGCTGACCTCGAACCTCTTGGATCAGGCAATTGCTGCGATCAGCATGAAGAAGACGGAGCGGGTGGAGACGCACCGCACGATCTGGCTGCTCAGTCTTTCGGTCCTGTTCTTCGGCGGCGGCGTGTGCCTCATGCTCCTGCTCGAGCCGGCGGCTTGGATTTTCGGCCTCAATGCGCTCGTTCAGCTTCTCTACTTCCTTTTCCTTGGCCCCTACTATTTCGATGCCGCCGAGCCGCCGCCAGCGGAGGCCCGCCAGCGCACCATCAATGCCTTCGTCGTGTTCGCTGCAGCGACGCTGTTCATCATCTGGGCTGCCTATACGGGACGCCTGACAAAGCTCGAGGATGCCACACCGCTACTCTGGGGATCGGCCCTCGCTGCCGTCGTCATACATCTTGGCTACATTCTGCGGCACACGCTGATGCCGCCAAAGCGCAAGTCGGCCTTCTCGGGCTTAGGCGGTGGCGATCACGATGACGCCGCGCCCCTTGAAGAGGTCCCGGCGCCCCCAAGCGCCAACTCCAAGCGCATCAAGCTCATGGCCGACTACGGCTGCGATCCGCTTTGGGCCATGGACGAGGAGCTGATAGGCCCCTTCTCGCCGCAACACCTCGGCGTCTCGATGGAGCTGGAAAACGATCTCTGGGCCTGGGCCGGCGCGTTCGACCTCTCCTTCGATATCGATGACCCGGCCAAAAGCCGCTGGCCGGATGAGCGCTACAAGCAGCATCTCGAGGAGGGCCTCGCCCTCGCGCGGCGCATCAAGAGCGAGCTTCCCGAACGCGAAGTCTTCGCCCTCAACGCCGAAGGCGCGCTCGTCGAGATTGCTGGAAGTGATGCAGCGGGCGCCGCATGATCACCGGAATTGCATCAGTCCGAGGAAGATGCCCGCGGCCAGCAGTGCCGACGCCGGCACGGTAACGACCCACGCTGCCACGATCACCATGAAATGCGAGCGCCGAACCAGCTTCCTCCGTAGCAGCTCCTCGGTATCCGGCACCGCGTGCTCCGCGATGTTGATCTTCTCGCCGTCCGGCGTGTGGATATAAGCGCGGCGGCGGCGACTGTGGGTCGTGTAGTACTCGCGGAAAAATCCGACGCCGAAAACGGCGCCGACGGCAATGTGCGTCGAACTGACCGGCATCCCGAACGCCGACGCGACGATGACCGTGATCGCCGCGGAGAGGGCCACGCAGAACGCCCGCATGGGGTTCATCTTCGTAATTTGCTCGCCGACGGTTCGGATCAAGCGCGGGCCATAGAAGAACAGTCCGAAGCTGATGCCGAAGGCACCGATCAGCATCACCCATCCCGGAATGTGCACGACGCTCGAAACGCTTCCAGCCACCGACGTTTCGATGATGGCCGCCAGCGGGCCGATCGCATTGGCGACGTCGTTTGCACCATGCGCAAACGAAAGCAGCGCTGCGGCGAAGATGAGCGGCCAGTGGAACAGAAGGCGCAGCGACTGGTTGCGGTTCTCGAGGCCCTGGGATTGGCGGCGGATAACCGGGCGCAGAAGAATTGCAGAAAGCCCGAAGACTGCGATCGATACTAGTGTGATCGTGGTGCCCGAGAGTGGCCAGACCTTCCTCAGCCCCTTCATCATGAGATAGGCGGCAAAGCTCGCCGCCATGATCGACAGCAGTATTGGTACCCAGCGCCGCGCGGCAGCGATCTTGTCGTCCTGATAGATAACAAAGGTCTTGATGAAGCCGAGGAAGGCCGCTGCAATGATACCGCCGAAGAGCGGCGAGATAACCCAGCTCGCGGCAATGGCGCCCATGGTGTCCCATTGCACTGCATCGAAGCCGGCCGCGGCTATCCCGGAGCCCGCTACACCGCCGACCACCGCGTGCGTCGTCGAGACTGGCGCACCGAGATAGGTCGCGAGGTTCACCCAGAGCGCGGAGGAAAACAGCGCCGCCATCATCGCCCAGATGAAAATCCCAGGATCGGCGACCGCCGACTGCTCGATGATGCCGCTCGATATGGTCGTGACAACATCGCCACCGGCAATCAGTGCGCCAGCCACCTCAAAGATCGCGGCGATGACGAGCGCGCCGGTCATCGTCAGCGCCCGCGAACCGACTGCCGGCCCGACGTTGTTCGCGACGTCGTTGGCACCGATGTTCATGGCCATGTAGCCGGCAAGGATCGCGCCGACCACAATGAGCGCGCCGCGCGGCTCGCCGGAAATCTGTGATGCTGCGATCAGACCAGCCGCCGCGAGAAACAGAATGCCGCCGCTCAGGGCAACGATGTTTAGAGAGACCGCGCGCGTCGCGTCCTCGATCTGCGCGATCTTGCTCAGATCCTTGTCGAGGGAGGACTTCTTGAGCTTGTGCTCGGCGGCGGGCCGGCTTCGACCGCTCGTCGTCGTCATCGTCAGGCGTTCCCCCAATGCGCGCCGCTGCGGCAATCTACTTGCACGCTTCCAGGCCCGCATACGTGGGCGCCATCAATATGACAACCCATGAGACTGAGAAGTACGGGGGAAATAGTGGTCCGACGGGGAGATCAGGCCACCGGCTGAGCCTCGAGCCAACAGGGCAGCGCACCCAGCAGGCGGCCGAGTTCGGGTTCGCGCACCATCCCTGCCGCCTCCGCAGCCAGCACCCAGAGCAGCCGGCGCTCGGCCTGTTCGCGCCAGCGCCCGCGCTGCGCCCGCACCAGCAAGGGGTAGACCGTGACGCGGCAGTCCGCGACAGCAAGGAAATGCAGGCGCTTGCGGTACATGTAGCTGCCGATCGGATCGGTCGAAATGTCGCCCACGAGGCCGGCTTCTTCCTTGGCCTCACGCGCCGCCTGTTCAAAGGGCTCGAATGGCGGTTTCGGCCAGCCCTTGGGGATGACCCAGCGCTTCGTTTGGCGGCTCGTGATAAGGCACACCCAGATGTCGCCATCCAGCTGTACATATGGCAGAGCTGCATACTGCACGTATTCGGCCAAGGTCCGCATTCTCCGGCTGCGCGTGCACCGCTTGTGCATGTCGGCTTAGCGCCTAGATTGTGCAAGAGCATTCTACACATGATTCGAACCAGCCGGAGGCGGCGCCAATGAGGCTCGATCCATGAAACCGCGCATTTACCTTGCCGGGCCGACGGTCTTTCAGGCCGACGCCGACGATGCCGGGACGCGCCTCGTCGCCTTGTGTACGCAGTACGGCTGCGACGGCCTTTACCCGCTCGACTTCGAGCTCGACGGATCAATGTCCTCACGCTCGATCCAGGCCGCCTGTCTCCGCGAACTCAGGACGGCAGACGGCGTCGTTGCCGACCTCAGCCCATTTCGCGGACCGCATGCCGATGACGGCACGGCCTTCGAGCTTGGCTTCGCGCACGCACTTGGCCTGCCCATCTGGGCCTACAGCACGGATCCTCGACCGCTCATAGAGCGCATACCCGGCGCCCGCGCCGCTACCGGCCACGTGCGCGACGACATGGGCCTGCTGATCGAGAACTTCGGCCGTGCCCACAACGCCATGCTGGCCGAGGCCATCCTGCATCTCGCAACGTCACCCGAAGAAAGCATACGCCTCGCCGCAGAGACGCTTCGCAGGTAAGCAACCGGATGTGGTGTCGCCATGCGGATCCTGGAGCTGAGAAAAGGCAGCGCAGAGGAAGCGGAGCTTCTCGAAGCCGCGGCAGCCGCACACGGCGACTGGGTCCTGGCCGCAGCGCCCCTCATGTCGCGCTTGTGGCTCATGCGCTCGGCCTGGGCACCGGGACTGCGCTATCTCGGCGGCCTCGCAACGGCTCCCGATGTGGCGAACCAATCCGGTATGCCGCCGCTCAGTGTGGGCGGCGCTGGCCTGCGGCTCGAGGATGCGCTGGCGGGGTGCCTCGCTGAAGCGATCGAGCGGACGGCCCAGATCGAGCGCGCTGGCGACATCGTACTTACGGCCCCAATCGATGCGGTGCGCGTTCCCGACCAGGTCTCGACGCTGATTGACCTTGTCGTCGCGCGCGATCCTACGGCTGCGGGTCGCCCGATCGACTGGCTGCAGGCGCGCAACGCGACGACCGGAGCAGACACACTCTTGCCGGCCGACTGGTGCCTGCGCCGCCGGAAGCCGCCCACCCTTGCCATTCCGGGGGCGGCGCTGAGCACGGGTTGCGCGGCAGCAGCGACAGCTGAAGAAGCCGGATCACGGGGCCTCCTCGAACTCATCGAGCGCGATGCCGCGAGCTTGTGGTGGCTCGGCGGCCACCCTGCGACGGCGCTTGTCCCCGGAAGCACCGAGGCTGCCGCCGCAGCGCGCCTCAGCGCCGAATTGCGTCTTGCCGAGGAAAGCGGTCGTACGACACGCGTTGTGAATATATCGAGCGATCTGGCGATCCCGGTCATGGCAGCCATCGCGCAGGATGCATCCGGCACTGGCCTCGCCATCGGTCTTGCGGCGCGATTGTCACCCGCGGCCGCCGCACGAAATGCTCTTATCGAGCTTTGCCAGATGGAGCTTGGCCTCCAGCTCGCGTCAGGCAAGCGCGATAAATTGGGAGAGGCCGCCCTCACAGACACGGACCGACGACATCTCGAACGTGCTGCCGTATTGGCAACCGACCTCCCGCCGCTGGCCGCTCTGGAAGCGCCGCGACGCGACGCCTCGGATGTCGCCGCCAACACGGCGGGACAGCTCGCCGCTGTCCTGGCGAAGAACGGCGCAGAAGCTTGGTACGTGGATTTGACACGCCCCGTCGGCAGCCTCGACGTGGCCAAGGTCATCGCTCCACGCCTGCAGCCCATGCCGTGCGATCTCGTCACGGAAAGACTCTCTGCCGTTCAGAAAGCCAGCGGCAACGTTGCCCGCCCGTCCGTCGCGATTATGTAGACCCACGGTAATGCGGCACGTCTGGACGACGTCGGAGAAGATCACTAGCTTAACGGTGCAATGCACAATCTATTTCCACGGCAACCAGCATAATTATCGCAGAGGATCGGGCGTTGGCGAGAAGCGCGAAGGAAACCGTGCCTCCTTCCACAGCTATGCTGACCGCACAGCTCATCGGCCCGCCATCTGTCCACTATAACGGGCACACCGTTCAGCTCTCAAATCGCAAGTCCCGCGCGCTGCTCGCCTATCTCCTGCTGACCGACAAGGGGCACGAGAAACGAGAGCGACTGGTCGGCCTCCTGTGGAGCGAGACTGACGACACGCGCGCCAGGGCTTCGCTGCGCCAAGCGCTCTACGAGACGCGTACCGCACTGGATGCGGTCGGCTACAGCGGCTTCGAGGCCGACAAGTTCGACGTCGGCCTGAGGGCCGCCTCCTTCGACGTCGATATCTGCGAAGTTCTCCATCGCGTGAAGACGGGCGAGCCGCATGACCTGCTGCTCAACCACGAACGAATTACCGATCGGCTGCTCGACGGCTGCGACTCGATCGATCCCGCATTCGACATCTGGCTCACCGCCAAGCGCGAGGCCATCCGCCAGCGCATCGAGCGCGACCTCGAGACCGCGCTCAGGGGAAGCGTACCCGGCAGCCATCGCGTCGAAGACCTCGCACGCGCCGTCCTCAACCTCGACCCGACGCACGAGGAGGCAGCGCGCGCGCTCATGAGCGCTCGCCACACGGCAGGCGATACGGCCGGCGCGCTCGCGATCTACAAGAAGCTCTGGGATCTGCTCGACGCGGACTACGATACAGAGCCATCGAAGGAGACACAGGATCTCGTCGCCGCGATCAAGCTCGGCCAACTTGTTTCCCCGAAGCCCACAGCGCCCGCCCCCAAGGCGGCTGATCCACGGCCGGCGGCGGCAAGGCCAGCCCCCCCCGCGCCGGTCTCCGGCGCAATCATGCCGTTCGCCACCATCCCTAGGGGGAAAGCCGGCGAACCCGAGCGCTGGTCGTCGCGCTTCGTGCTGTCCGTGGCGCCCTTCGAAATCGCCGCCGCACGCACCGAGCAGCTCCATCTGGTGCACGGTTTCCGGCGCGAGCTGCTGGCCTGCCTGACGCGTTTCCGCGAGTGGCTCGTGCGCGACCTCGGCCCCGCCGGCGGCCAGCCCCTCGCGCCACTCAGTCAATCCACTGAGGAATATACGATCGAGGCCAGCGCTGTTCAGGCCGGCGAGGCGCTGCGCCTCGTGCTTACGCTGAAGGAGACGGCGACTGGTGTGCTTCTGTGGAGCGAGAGACTGGATCTCTCGGCCGAGGAGTGGATGCACGCGCAGCAGACGGTCATGCGCCGGCTGGCAGCGGCGCTCAAGGTCAACGTCTCGGCCGAGCGCATGTCGACGATCTCGCCGAAGCCCAACGAAGGGCTCAAAGTTTTCGACACGTGGCTGCGCGGGCAGGCGCTGATCCTGAGCTTCGACCCCAGGGACTGGCACCGCGCCGCCGAGCTCTTCCGCGCGGCCATAAGCGAGGCCCCAGGATTTGCGCCGGCCTACTCGAGCCTCGCCCAGCTCCAGAACACGATCCATTTCGTGCACCCGGGCATCTTCCGCAGCATGGAGCGGACGACGGACGCGCTCAACTACGCGCGCGAAGCTGCCCGTCTCGACCCTGTCGACTCGCGCGCGCATCTGGCGCTCGGCTGGGCGCACGCCTTTGCAAGCCAGCACGAGCAGGCCGCAGCACACCACGAGCTTGCCCACGAACTCAACGACAACGATCCCTGGACGAGCACGTCAGCGGGCCTCGGCTTTGCTTTCGCCGGTGATACGAACAAGGCGCACGCCTTCATGCGCGACGCAGCCAGCCACATGGTCGACCCGATGCCCATTCATTGGCGCTACCGGACGATCGTCGAGCACATCAGCGGCAATTACGCGGCGTCCCTGACCGCCGCAGAGCAGGCGACGAGCAGTGTTCCGAACGAGCTCGGCTGGAAGGTCTCGGCGCTCTATCATCTTGGAGAGAAGGAGCAGGCCCGGCAAGAGCTCAAGCGCTTCTACTCCATGGTCGCTCAGCGCTGGTGCGGCTCTGCTCAAGCGACCGAGGAGGCCATGGCGCGATGGTTCCTCCACTTGTTCCCCATGCGCCGCAATGAGGATTGGGAGCACCTGCGGGAGGGACTGGCGGGCGCAGGTGCTCCCGTAGCGGATCTCTCCCCGGCGATTGCGCGCCCCACGGCGCACGCCTGAGTCGATCCACTCGGTGGTGCGCCTCAGGCGCACATGCTGATCGTGTAGTCGCCGATGCGCAATGCGTGGAACCTCATCTTGTCTTCCTTCGTGTCGCCGATGTTCGGCAGGCGACCATAGACCTGGTTGTAGAAGTCTGGCAGCTCGTAGGTCCCCGTGCCCGAGAAGCCCTCTTCATTGGCTTCCACGATCTCCTTCGGCGGCAGGCGGATCGTGATGCAGGCCATGCTCGGTTGGACGAACACGATGGCCTTGAAGCCCTCGAGTTGAAGCCCGAGATTGAGCTTGTTGTTACAGAGATCCTCGAACTCGGCGAACGTATGAGGCATGGGGATCGGCGGGTCCGTCGGCGTCAGGTAGTTTTTGCCGGTCGCCCATGACTTGACCAGCAACCCCCACCGCAACTCGCTCGACGGCGGCACGATACGCTTTGGCATGGTCGTCTCCTGTCTTCTCGGGCTCACTTCACGTCAGGCCGCGAATGCACCCTTCGCGGCCAGGAACAGAATGACATCCTTCATCTCGGCGATATCGCGGCGACCGGTGCCGGAGCCGACAGCCACATCTTCCAGTGCCGAACGATCATCGAGGAGTTCGGCGCAGCAGTCGCGGAGCGCATCGCTGAGTGTGGACGCCTTCTCGAATTCGACTTTCTCGTCGAGTGCCCCAAAAATCGTCTCGGCAACGATAACGGAGCCGAGAGGGCCGAGCCGCGCACCGCCGCCCTCCCGCACCGGGACACCATTCTTGATCGTGTGTGCAGCTTCGAAAAGTACGAACAACGATAAGGGAGGATCATTGGCGAGACGCCGTTTGTCGATGTCCGACAAGCGCCTCGAGCTGTCGCTCTCGCCTAGCCAGCTCAAGAACGGCGACCGCCACAAGTCATAGGTGAAAAAATGGGCGAGTGAAGAATTCTGTAGTTCCTTTGCGAGCCGCTCGAACAAGCGCGGCACAGACCAAATGCCCGCATAAGCCGAGCTCAGGTGGTCGAGAAATGGGAGGCCGAGGCCGGGCTCGGACGTAAACATCATGTCCGAGAACATGACCCGTCCATAGTCCGGGCCGATGCGGCGGCTGTAGTTGGGCGCCGTATCAGGCTCCACCTCGAAGAAGAGGCGCCAGTCGATCAGCCAGTCTTGCCTCACCGGCAATTCATAAGGAAACCGGCGTGCCTGACGGATGGCGAAGTCAGTGAGCAGAGGTGCCGTGGCCGGATCGTTGATCTTGTAACTGTCCCGCACCATGGCGTGACCGAACCGGAATGCACCGTGCGAGAACTCGAGCGGGATGCCGCTGCCTTTGTCCAGCCGCAGGCCTTCATTGACATAAGCAGCGTAGACCTTCTGGTGCAGGATCTTGCTCAGGAGATCGTCGCGAATGATCCGGCGGTAGATCAGCGTCACCGCGAGGCGCGCGCACAGGAAGCGGCGCCAGGCAAGCTCGCCGGCTGACCAATCCTTCGGGTTGTGCAGCGGCCGCTTGGAGAGCGCGTCGATCACCACGTTATGCAGCACGTGGAAGAGGACCACGAACTGCGAGAGCAGTGCGTGTGAATCATTGCGCTCGTCTGCGACCATGGTGTCGGTCGGAGGCGGCTTGGGGTTGTCAGCGTCCTGCTCCTCGTCCTCGACGAGAAAGACGGGCTTCCCTGCGGCCAGACCTGCTGTCCCCGTGCCGCGAGCAAGATCGCGGTGCGGACAGAAGGTGGCGCCTGGCACGGTTGGGCGGCGCGGACTGAGCCGAAGTCGCGTGCGCGGGATGAGCCCCTTGCTGAAAAAGTGCGCCTTATCCACCTCGTAGGGGTCGGGCGTGAGCTCCGGCCCGTCGCCATAGATCGTATCGAGGATCAGCGCATTGTCGCGCGCGTTGTCGACAGCCGTGCGGCCGATGATCGTCGATAGAGAGACAGTGCTCGCAACGAGATCGTGCGCGACGAGCTGGAGGAGATAAGTGTAGCCCGACGGGATACCCGGGTTCTCCCAGGTCTCTACGGTCCCCGTTCCGCCGGCTGGGGCAGGGAGCTTGTCCGACCAGAACTGGTTCGGCGCGCCGCTCCTCTGGCTCGTCAGCTTCTTCATAAGGGCCGTGAGGTCGCGATCGCCGTTCGGCTCCTGAATGAGACCGTCGCCCGTGAAGAGGACAGCCGAAGACTCGAACAGGTTGCGGAAGCCACGCCGGGGATCGGCCTTGGTCCGCGCCTTCTCTTCGACGATGCGCCTCAACGCCCTGAGGCCGAGCGGGTTGAACCCATGCATCTGATCGCCCTTTCAGGGGGAGCTTCGCGTTCAGGATGCTCGAGGCCCCACTCTAAGGGTCGCCGCGTCAAGCGAGCGTCAATTGCTCGCGAGCGATGGGGAGGCCGCACTGAACGGCGGGTTGACGGCCGTCGGCTACTGCTTCTTCGCGACCGGACCTCCCATCCGGCCGAGCCACACTGGCCCCGCGAAGGAGACGCGCATGAGCAACGCCCCGCTGCACAGCAGATCACCTCTGGTTGCCGCCCCCCACCTGCTCTGGCCGACACTCTACCTGTGGTAGAGTACTTGGCGGATCGCAATCGCGGCTTTGAACATATACGAGACGGCACGCGCTCGTGGCGTCGCGCACCCCGAAGCTGCACGCGCGGCTTTCGAGGCCCTCAACAGCGACGCCGAGCCGCCTGACCGTAGCGAAGAACACGCTCACAACCGAGGTCGGTCAAAGGTTGCATCCACAGCACCTGGAACACCCGCCCGATAGCAACGCCGTGAAGCCCCCTGGAACTCCCTGACACAAATCCCCATTCAGTACGAAGCGGGGTCGCACCGGCCTTCGCCCATGCCAAGGAGACCGAACCCATGAAGATCAATCGGAAGGGCAGTGCGAGCTGGAGTGGCGGCCTCAAGGACGGCAAAGGGTCGATCAGTACCGAAAGCGGCGCGCTCGCCAATCACCCGTATGGCTTCGCGATGCGCTTCGAGGGCGTCAAGGGCACCAACCCCGAGGAGTTGATCGGGGCCGCCCACGCAGGCTGCTTCACAATGGCGCTCTCCAATATCCTGGGGAAGGCGAACCTGACTGCCACCAAGATGGATACGACCGCGACCGTCACGCTCGAGCAGAAGGACGGCGGCTTCGCGATCACCGCGATCCACCTCGAGCTCAAGGCGCAGGTTCCGGGCACGGACCAGAAGCAGTTCGCCGAACTTGCCAAGACGGCCAAGGAGAATTGCCCGGTCTCGAAGCTCATGAAGGCCGAGATTACGCTCGACGCAAAGCTCGTCTAGATCCCCGCTTTTCAGGGCGCCTTCTCTCGCTTGAGCCGTACCGCGGCGCAGCGTAGGAAGTGCCCCTGAACATCGATGGGGAACACACCATGAGCCGTCTCAAAGGCAAAGTCGCTTTCATTACCGGCGGAGGCGGCGGCATCGGCCGCGCGACCGCCGAGCGCTTCGCCGACGAAGGCGCCAAGGTGGTCATCGCCGACATCGACAGCGTCGCCGGAGAGGCGTCAGCAGCGTCCGCGCGCCAGCACGCCGCAAACAAGGGCGGCGACGCTCATTTCGTGCGCTGTGACATCACCGATCAAGCGAGCGTCGAAGCCGCCATGGCCGAGACGGTCTCTCGCTTCGGCAAGCTCGACATCCTGCACAACAACGCCGGCGGCGCTCAGCCTGCCGACGGCCCTGTGACCGAGGCACCGGACGAGGAATTCTGGCGCGCCATCAAGCTCGACTTGTACGGCACGTTCCTCTGCTCGAAAATCGGCATCCCGCACATCATCAAGGCGGGTGGCGGCGCCATCATCAACATGTCGTCGATCGTCGCGCTGATGGCGCTACCTGGACGCGATTGCTACACCATGGCGAAGGGCGGCATTACCGCTTTGACGCGCTCGATGGCCGTCGAGTATGCCCCACACAAGATCCGGGTGAATGCGATTGCGCCCTCCGTGACGCTAACCGACCGCGTGAAGAAGATGCTCGACGGCAGCGGCAATGCGACGGAGCGCATTGCAGCCTCGCACCTGCTTGGCCTCGGCCAGCCGATCCACGTCGCCAACCTGGCCGTGTATCTCGCCTCCGACGAGGCGGCGATCACGACAGGCCAAGTCATCCCAGTCGATAGCGGCGCCACGATCTGGTAGCGGGCGCTCGTTTAGCTATTGCCGACCGCATAGGGCTCAAGAGCAAGCTCCGTCGGTTTGCCGAGCGTCAGCCTTGCCAGCTCCGCGCCGCTGAACGGTCCCATGGAAAGGCCGCTCGGGCCGAGCCCATTGCCGATGATCAGATTGTCGATGCCCGGCGCCCGGCCGAGCTTCGGGCGATAATCATCGGCGAGCGGCCTGAAGCCGATGCGAACCTCGTGCAAGGTCCACGCGGCAAGCCCTGGCGCAATCGCGAGCCCCGCATTCAGCACCTCCGCGACGCCGGCCGCCGTCAGGCGATAGTCGAACCCCGAGCCCGTTTCCCGCGACGCACCAATAACGACGCGCGAATCCTCGAATGCCAGCAGATAGTAGCTGTTGAGCGGTTGCAGGATCGACCAGTGGGCCGTCTCCGTTCCGGGAAGGCGCAGGTGAACGATCTGGCCGCGCTGCGGCGCCACCGCGATCCGAAAGCCCGCAGGCTCCAGGAACTTCGGCGCCCACGCGCCCGCCGTCGCGACCACGACATCAGCCTCGATCAGCTCGCCATCGACGCTCACGCCGGCCGCGCGACCACCACGCATCACAAGCTCGGCCGAGCCATTCAACAGCCGCGCACCATGCTTGACGGCAGCCCTCTGCATGGCTGCTGCAATGCGCCGTCCATCGACGCGCGCGCCTCCCGACACGTACAGACCCGGCTGATCCTGGCGCAATGGTGGAAACGCCTGCCGTGCGTCGGCCGGAGAAAGGCGTTCGATCCTGCCGGCTTCCGGCGCCGTCACTGCGCGAGCCCGCGCGCGGTTCTCAGCGGCATCGAGCTCGGCTTCATCAGCGGCCACGTAGAGGCCACCGACTTTGGCATAGCCGAGATCAGTCTCTCCGTCCTCGGCGAGCATCTCGACCAGTCGCGGGTAGTACCGTGCGCCGTGCGCGAGCAGCGCATAGTAGTGCTCATCTATCGTCGGCGAGCCCCAGGGCGAGACGATTCCGGCGCCTGCCGCCGTCGCACGCCCCTCGTCGTCGCGTTCGACTATCGTGACAGCGCATCCTGCGCGCGCGAGGTGATAGGCCGTGCTCGCGCCGAGAATGCCGGCGCCAACGACTGCTACTTTCATCAGGATGCTCCCCGCTCAGATGTTCCGCTGCGAGCCGCCGTCGATCTCGATCGCGGCGCCGTTCATGTAGGCAGCGTGCCCGGATGCGAGGTAGGCAACAAGGCGCGCCACCTCCTCGGGTTTGCCGAAGCGTGGCACGCCGAGCTTCGTGAGGAGCACATCTGCGGCCTTCTCGATCGGCACACCGGCCTGCTCGGCCGCAGAGCGCAGGGACTGCTGAAGGCGGCCCGTCTCGAAGATACCTGGATTGATGGCGTTCACCCGCACGCCATCGCGGGTGCCGATCGTAGAGAGCGATTTTGTGAAATGTAGGAAGGCCGCATTCACCGAGCCACCGATCGTGAAGTCTGCGCTCGGCATGCGCGCACCGACGCCCACGATGTTTATGATAGCGCCACGGCTCTCTTTAAGGCTTGGCCAGAGCGCGCGGCTCATGCGCATGGCGCCGAAGAACTTGAGCCCGAAGCCGCTATCCCAATCCGCGTCCGTGAGTGTGAAGAAGTCGCCGCGCTTCGTCGCGCCTGCGGAGTTCACGAGGACATCGACCGTGCCGAATGCCGCAGCGGCCGCAGCGGCAGCGCGCTCGATCTCGGGAATGGAAGTGAGATCGGCTGCGTGCGGCACGGCGCGTACACCGTGGCGCGACTGCAGACCGGCCGCATTTTCTTCGAGCGCCTTCCGATCTCGGGCGATGAGGACGACATTCATGCCCTCGCTCGCCAGCACATCGGCGATGGCTGCGCCAAGGCCGCGGCTCCCGCCCGTGACGACCGCGTTCTTTCCCTTGAGCCCGAGATCCATCGTTCCTCCTTTATTGTTCTGCTAATGCCCTGCCGGCACAGTCAAAGCGAGCAGCGCCGCTGCGTCATCAGCACGATCCAAGCTCCAGACGGCGTCGATGAGCGGCTGCACATCATGGCTGGCACACCAGCCGGCAGCAAGCGTGCGCAACTTCTCTTCGAGATCTCGGTCGCTCATGGGCTTCCCGAGGCTGCCGCGCGCGGCCTGAACGGTGATGGCATGGTCCTTTCCCTCGCCTGTCAGGATGCGCACGGTCGCGGCTTCGACGGCAATGCTCTGGTCCCGCTCGACTTCGACTTTGGACCGCAGAGCAAGCACAGAAGGATCGCGAACGCAGGCATCCGTGTATTGAGCGAGGCCTGCCTCGCCAAACAACAGGGCCGCCGCAACGCTGTGCTGCACGCTGACCTGCGCCTCGCGGCCCGTCGTCACGTGTGGACGATCCGTCCGCGCGGCAAGCAACGGGTGGCCACGAACCACGATGCGCGCGATCGCCTCTGCTGCAATTGCGTGCTCATTGCGCAAGGCCAGCACGGCATCGATGACCGGATGGACAACGATGCCCGCCGGATATGGCTTGTAAGTGTTCGCCAGAAGCTCCCAGCTCTCGCCGAGGCCGTGCGTCAGCGCAGACCAGTCGATCGCCGATGGAGCAAGAGCGCTGAAGTAACCCTGCCGTCCCTCGAGTGGCTGAGGGGGACCTTTGTAGCCGCGCTCGGCGAGCAGCGCCGACCACAGTCCGTTGCGCGCGGCATTGCCGACACTGAGGCTCTTCGATGGTGTACCTAGGCATTCCACGAGCCCGCCTGCCTGCGTTGCGGCAGCGCCGATCGCCCACACCAGGCGCTCGGCGTCGAGTGACAGCAGCTTGCCGGCAGCGGCGGCCGCACCGAGTGCACCGCAGGTCGAGGTAATATGCCATCCGCGCGCGTAGTGCTCAGGCGAAAGCGCATTGCCGACGCGGCATTCGAGTTCCACGCCAAGGGCAAATGCGAGTAGGAGGTCGGCGCCCGAAAAGCGACGCAGCTCCGCGAGGGCAAGGAGCGCTGGCGCGATCGGCGCCGTCGGATGGATGACCGTGCGCAGATGCGTATCGTCGAAATCAAAGACGTTGCCGCTTGCCGCGTTGAGGAAGGCTGCACTCAACCCGTCAACACGCTCGCGTCTGCCGATGACGGTTGCCTGCTGTGCCCCCGTGAAAGTTGCGAGCGAGCTGAGCGCAATCTCCACGGCATCTTCTCGGCAGCCAGCAAGGGCGGTCGACATGAAATTGAGGATCGACCGCTTGGCCTCGTGTCGAACACGCTCGGGGAAATCGCTCAATTGCGTGCCGGCAATGAACCTAGCGAGCGTGGCTGTGATTTCCGGTCGGCTGGTCATGTCTGAGGATTGTCGATGCGTTGCTGATCTAGGAACCCGGGCCGCGCTGCGCGACGAGCTGCCCACTCTTGGGAGCTATATCAGCTTTACATCCAGGCTAAGTATGCAGAAATGCGGGTACCGAACTTCGATAAGCTCGTGCCATAAACCGAACAGCCTGCACAGGCCGACCCAAAGCAGGTCTGAGATCAAACAAACTCGAGGGAGAGAAATGATGAAACGCATATGCGGCCTGATCCTCGCCGCTACGCTCGCCTCAGTGCCCATTGCCGCCCAGGCAGAAGTGAGTGAGCTGCGCATTCCGCTTGGCGCCGGCGGTTTCGGCTTCCTGCCGTTGCACATGATGAAAGAGCACAAGCTCATCGAGAAGCATTCGGCGGCGGCGGGCGTACCGGTCACCGTGAACTGGGCCAATATCGGCGGCCCCTCCGTGATGAACGAGGCACTGCTATCTGGATCCGCCGACTTCATCTCGGCTGGACCGCCAGCATTTCTCACGCTCTGGGACCGTACGCGCGGCACACCGGTCGAGGTAAAGGCCGCCGCCGGCATGAGCTCGATGCCCATGTACTTGAATACCAGCGCGGAGCACCTGAAGTCGCTCGATGATATCAAGGCCGAGGACAAGATCGCCGTCACCGCGGTCAAGGTGTCGATCCCATCTATCATCATGCAGATGCACGCGCTGCAGAAGTACGGCAAGGATCAGGCCTTCCGCTTCGACCGCAACACGGTGTCGATGACCCACCCCGATGGCGTCATCGCGATGCTCACCGGCAATAAGCAGATCACCGCTCACTACACCTCGCCGCCGTTCCATCATCGTGAAATCAAGGAAAAGAACATCCGCACGATCCAGACGACGAGCGATGTGATGGGCGGCTCGACGACCTTCACGATGATCTCGACCACCGAGCGCTTCCAGAAGGCCAACCCGAAAGTATTTGGCGCCTTCCTCGCCGCACTCAAGGAATCCATGCAGATGATCGCGTCCGACAAGAAGGGCGCTGCCGCGGTCCTCCTTGCATCCATGGGCGGAAAAGGCTGGGAGATCGACGAGCTGGTCGCGATCCTCGATGACAAGGACATCAAGTACACGACGGCACCCGAGAACGTCATGAAGTACGCCGAGTTCATGAATAGCATCGGCACGCTCAAGAACAAGCCCGCGTCGTGGAAGGAGCTGTTCTTTCCCGAAATGCACGATCAGCAGGGCAACTGATCGCTCAGCGCCAATAAACGATACTCTGGCAGGGGCGGGTCTCGCAGATCCGCCCTCCACGGTTATTATGATGGCTGGATCGATGCACGATAAACGCGACACTGATGTCCTCCTCGCTGTGGAAGGCGTAACGCTGCAGTACCGCACGCGCGACCATCTGGTCACCGCGACCTACCGGGTGAGCTTCAACGTCCACCGCTCCGACCGCTTCGTGATCGTCGGCCCGTCGGGTTGCGGGAAATCGACACTCCTCAAGGCCGTCGGTGGTTATATCCGGCCGGTGGAGGGCGAGATCCGCCTGAACGGCGCGCCGATCTCGAAACCTGGGCCAGACCGCGTTCTCGTTTTCCAGGAGTTCGACCAGCTGCTACCCTGGAAGACCGTGAGGCAGAACATCACCTTCGCACTCACGGCGAGCGGCCGCATGGGCCAGCGCGAGGCAGATGAGCGCGCCATGCACTACATCGCCAAGGTAAACCTCACGGGCTTCGCCGACAGCTTCCCGCACACGCTTTCAGGCGGCATGAAGCAGCGCGTGGCGATCGCGCGAGGCATGGCCATGGAGCCGGAAATCCTGCTCATGGACGAGCCCTTTGCAGCGCTCGACGCGCTCACTCGCGGCAAGATGCAGGAGGAGCTGCTGCAGTTGTGGGATGACACCAAGTTCACCGTCCTGTTCGTCACACATTCCATTCCCGAAGCCGTCCGCGTCGGGAGCCGCATCCTGCTGCTCAGCGCGCATCCCGGACAGGTGAAGGCCGAACTCAACAGCTCTGGCGCGGACACGCTCGGTCGGCACGGCCAACCGCTCACCGAGCAGATTGAGGATCTCCTGTTCGACACTCCGGCAAGCCAAAGGAGCGCCACCCATGTCTGATGTGTCGCCCGCTGCGCTCTCGCGGCCCGAAATCTTCAATACCGTATCGACGTCCGGCCTCGGCGTCGTCGAGCAGCCGCTCGGCTTGTGGGAGCGTGTCATCGGCTATGCCGTCGTCCGCAAGGCGATCCTGCTCGTGCTGATCGCACTAGTGTGGGAGGTCTATGCCCGCTGGCTCGGCAATAGCTTGCTCTTCCCGACATTCGCGGAGACCGTCTCGGCTTTGCTGACGGGCCTTGCGTCCGGCGAGCTCCTGCGATCGGCATGGTCCAGCATCAAGCTGCTGCTGCAGGGGTATGTGATCGGGCTTCTGCTTGCGGCGGTGTTCACGGCATTCGCGAGCGCGACGCGGTTCGGCGCCGACCTGCTCGAAACACTGACATCAATGTTCAACCCGCTGCCGTCGATCGCGCTCCTTCCTTTGGCAATGATATGGTTCGGCCTCGGCAATCCGAGCATCATATTCGTGCTCATCCATGCCGTGCTGTGGTCGGTGGCGCTCAACACGCACGCCGGCTTCCGCGCAGTCAGCCCGACATGGCGCATGGTCGGCCAGAACTACGGCCTCAGCAAAGCCGGTTACGTAGCGCGCATCCTCATTCCGGGCGCCTTCCCGAGCATCCTGACCGGCCTCAAGATCGGCTGGGCCTTCGCTTGGCGCACGCTTATCGCAGCGGAGCTGGTGTTCGGCGCAAGCGGCGGCGATGGCGGACTTGGCTGGTATATCTTTCAGCACAAGAACCAACTCGACATCCCGAGCGTGTTTGCGGGTCTCCTGACCGTGATCATCTTCGGCCTCGTCGTCGAGAATGTCGTATTCCGCCTCGTGGAGCGCAGCACGGTGCAGCGTTGGGGCATGCAGACCTAGCTTTCGCGACGACCCCTCCGCGGGTAGGCGCCGCAGAACGCCTGTAAATTGGGCAGTCTTGCGCATTCTGCGGCCATGCAGACGCTTGCGTGAGCGGCATCGACACGATAGCCCTTGCTCGCGCACGACATTCCTCGCGCATTCGAATTTCCCCCAAGGAGCTGCCTGTGGCCGAAACGGTCGCCTCCCTCCTCGCCGGCCACCGATCCGGCCAGATTTCGGTCGCCGATACGATCAGCCGGGCGTTCCGCCGCCTTCGCGACGCGAATGATCCCGCCATCTTCATTTCGGTGCGCGATGAGGCCGAGGTGCAGGAAGAGGCGCGCGGGCTCGCCGCCCGCGATCCCATGACACTGCCGCTCTACGGCATTCCCGTTGCCGTCAAGGATAACATCGATGTCGCCGGCCTGCCGACGACTGCCGCCTGTCCTGCCTATGCCTATGCGCCCGCCAAAGATGCCGAGGCCGTCGCGCGCCTTCGCCGCGCAGGCGCGCTCGTCATCGGCAAGACCAATCTCGATCAATTCGCGACTGGCCTCGTCGGTATGCGCTCGCCTTATGGCATGCCGCGCAATCCGCTCAGAGCGGATCTTGTTTCCGGCGGATCCAGCTCGGGATCGGCAGTCGCCGTTGCCCGTGGCATCGTCCCGCTCGCGCTCGGGACTGACACCGCCGGCTCGGGCCGCGTACCCGCTGGCCTCAACAACATCGTCGGGCTCAAGCCGAGCCTGGGACTCATTTCGACGACCGGCGTCGTGCCGGCATGCCGCTCCCTCGATTGCGTGTCGGTGTTCGCGCTGACCGCAGAAGATGCCTTTGCCGGGCTCTCGGCCATCGCCGGTGTCGACGAGGGCGACGCCTTTTCGCGCCACCTGAACCTTGGCCCGCTCTCAACTCTCCCGCCATCGCTGCGCATTGCAGTTCCGCGCCCCGCCGATCGTATGCACTTCGGCGACAATCAGGCTGAACTGGCGTTCCGCGCGGCAGAGGAGATCGCGCGCGGACTTGGCGCGACGCTGGTGGAGATTGACCTCACGCCGCTCTTCGAGACAGCGCGGCTACTTTATGAAGGCCCCTGGGTTGCAGAACGGACTGCCGCCGTCGGAGAATTCATCGCACGTCACCCCGATGCCGTGCATCCGGTCACGAAGTCCATCATCGCGCAGGGGGTCGACAAATCAGCCGTCGACACCTTCCGAGCGTTCTACAAGCTAGCGACATTCCGCACTGTCGCGGCGAAGCTCTTCGCCGAATTCGATGCCCTGATGGTGCCGACCTTCCCTAAACCGTGCACGATTGCCGAGCTCGAAGCCGATCCGATTGGGCCGAACTCGGGCCTCGGCACCTACACGAACTTCGTAAACTTGCTCGATCTCGCGGGGCTTGCCGTTCCGGTCGCGCTTACAGCCGACCGCACCGCCTACGGCGTCACGCTGCTCGCACCGCACGGACGCGATGCCTTCCTCGCAAGCCTCGGCAGCGCCATACACGTGCGCGCAAGCCTGCCACTCGGCGCACTCGAGACGCGACAGCCGGCTTGGACTCCACCGGCCGGCTCCATCGCGCAGGATGAAATCGCGATCGCCGTCGTCGGCGCGCATCTGTCCGGCATGCCGCTCAATCGTGAGCTGACCGCACTCGATGCGCGCTTCATCGAAGCTGCCGAGACAACTGGCAGTTACCGGCTATTCGCCCTCGATTCCGCACCGCCCAAGCCTGGCCTCCTCCGCGTCGCGACCGGCACCGGTACGCCGATCGCCGTTGAGATCTGGGCGCTCTCGGCGCAGGGCTTCGGTCGTTTTGTCGCTGCCATACCGCCGCCGCTGTCGATTGGATCGCTGCAGCTCAAGGACGGCCGCAAAGTGAAAGGTTTCCTCGTCGAAGCCGAGGCTGTGCGCGATGCACGAGATATCTCCAGCTTCGGTGGCTGGCGCGCCTTCGTGGCTTCCCGCTAGGGGAGCCAATCAGTCGCCACGGTACGTGGCGTAAGCATCGTGCACGCTGCCGATGTGCGCCTTCATGGCGGCTGCCGCGCGTTCTGCCTTGCCATCCATGATGGCGCGCACGATGGCGTCGTGCTCGGCGTGCGAGCGGGCCAACCGCCCGAGTGTGCGGAATTGAGCGCGGCTGAATGGAGCAATTCGCGCCCGCGTTTCGATCGTGAGGCGCTCCAGGTAGTCGTTGTGGCAGCCCGCATAGATGATCGAGTGAAACTGCTCGTTCAGCTCATGGTAGCGCTGCGGATCGCCGGAGCGCACAACCCGCTGCAGGCTCGCATGCACACGGCGGAGGTCGGCCTGCTCCGGTGCCGTCATGCGCTCCGCGGCAAATCCAGCGCACAGCGACTCCAGCTCGCGCAATGCCTCGAACATACCCGCGAGCTGGGCTTCGGTTGCACGCGCGACGACGGCACTTCGATGTGGTCGCGCTTCGACGAGACCGCTCGCTACCAGGAGGCGAATAGCCTCGCGGACCGGCGTGCGCGAGACGTCGAAGCGCTTCGCCAGCTCGGCTTCCTCGAGTGCAATGCCGGGCGGCAGCGCGCCCCGCACGATATCGTCGGCGATCTGCTCGCGCAGACGTGCCGCCAGCGTCTGGAATACCGCTACAGGGCGATCTCCATCGCCTCCGGCAAACTCCTGCATCTTCGGCATTCGTCGCACCCCGTCTATGCGGGCCGACCTATGCCGGCTTGTCGATGATGCTGACATGCGCCGCGACGATGAACCAGCCATCGGGAAAGCGCACCCACGTCTGCATCTGCCGCCCGATCTTGCGATCCGCCATGGCTTCGCGATGGAACAGCGTCGAGGCCGTCGCATAGTCCCGCCCATAGGTCGTGATGACCGTACGATTTATCGTCCGCTCGAGGTTGATGGCGGGCCGCGCATTGCGAAATGCTGCGATCTCGTCCGCACCGTAGAGGTTCTCGCCAATGCCGTAACGGATGGTCTGCGGCGCCTTTCTGAAGAGCGCAGTCAATGTTGCTACATCGTTGGTCGTCAGCGCCTTCTCGTAGCGCTCGAACAGCGCACTCACTTCCGCGACGACTTCCGGCAGATTGATTTCCATGTGCGTCTCTTCCTAAAGCGTTGGGCGTGGCGCCTGCGCGACTTGCGCCCCTTCCAGATGGTGAGCGATGCGGAGAGCGATATCTTCGCGCCAAGGCGCGGCGATAATCTGGACCCCGATGGGCAGCGGCCGCAAGGGGAGCGGCACACACACCACCGGCAGGCCGATGAACGAGATGGGCTGCGTGTAGATGCCGATATTGGCACGCAGCGGCACCTCGGCCCCCTCGAGCATCATCATCTGTTGGCCGAGTTTCGGAGCCGTCATCGGTGTCGCCGGCGCGAGGATGGCGTCATAGCGATCGAACAGCTGCAGCACCTGCTCGCGATACCAGCGGCGGAATTTCTGCGCCTTGGTCACGAGCGAGGCCGGAACCATGGCACCGGCAATCAGGCGGTCGCGGGTCGCCGGATCAAAATCGCCGGCACGCGTGCCCAGACGATCGAGATGCAGCGCGCCACCTTCACTGGTCGTGATCACAAAGGCGGCTGCCCGCGCGCGGCCGGCCTCTGGCAACTCAATGCGCTTGTCCGCACCGAGGGCCTTGGCCACGGTCGCCAGCGCAGATATCGCCTCCGGCCCCGCCCCCCGCTCGAAATAGCCGCCAGCGACGGCAATCCGCAATCCCCCAATGCCATTGCCGAGCCCAGGCAGCACCGGCTCGGGCGCCCGGATCGTGCATACGGGATCCTCGGGGTCGGGACCTTGCATGGCGTCGTAGGCGAGCGCCAGGTCGCGCGCGCTTCGCGCTAGCGGCCCGAGATGATCGAGGCTCGCGACGAACGGGAATGTGCGTGCACGTGTCAGGCGGCCGTAGGTCGGCTTGAGACCGAACAGCCCGCAGAATGACGATGGCACGCGGATCGAGCCGTTCGTATCCGAACCGAGCGCGATCGGCACGAGACCGCCCGCGACCGAGCCGCCGGAGCCGCCCGATGATCCACCCGTCATACGGCCCGCATCGTGCGGATTGCGCGAGGGGCCGTCGTGCACGTTCTCGCCGGTGAAATCATAGGCGTACTCGCCCATATTCAGCGCGCCGAGCAGTACGGCGCCTGCACTCTCGAGGCGCGCGATCAGCGGCGCATCTGCGGAAGCCGGCGCGCGGTCGCGGTTGATCTTGCTGCCGGCAAGTGTCGGCAGGCCCGCGACATTGAAGAGGTTCTTCACGGCGAACGGCACACCTGCGAGCTGGCCGAGCGGTTGACCGGCCGCGCGCGCGGCGTCGACGGCGCGAGCCTTGGCTAGCGCACGCTCCGCAGTCACTGCCGTGAATGCGTTCAGGACGCCGTTATGCTGTTTGATGCGTGCAAGCGCGGCCTCGGTAACGGCCGTAGCGCTCGTGCGTCCCTGCGCGACGGCTTCCGCGATTTCTGCGGCTGTAGACCAGGCTTCCATGACTCAAGCCTCGAACACGGGAGCGGGCTCGCTCTCATCCGGCAGCTCGAAGTCCGCCACGATGTTCGCGAGACGCAGGGACACGGCCAGATTGGCGCGGATCGAAGGCATCCAGGCATCCTCGAGCGGTATGCCGAGCGCCATCGCAGCGGCCCTGATGTAGTCGTCGAGAGCCTGTTCACTGATCTCGGCCATTGTATGCTCCAGTGAATTACAGCGGTGGATGCGGGATGGCCGACAGCAGCTCCCGCGTGTATGCGGCAGCAGGCGCGCCCATTACCTGCTCCGTCGGACCTTCCTCGACGATACGCCCCGCTTGCATGACGATCACGCGATCGCAGAGCAAGCGTACCACATTCAGGTCGTGCGACACGAAGAGATAGCTCATGCCGAGCTGCTCCTTGAGATCCTGCAGCAGGTTCAGAACAACGGCCTGCACGGAGACATCGAGCGCCGCCGTCGGCTCGTCGAGGATCACGAGATCGGGCTTCAGCGCAATGGCGCGCGCAATGCCGACGCGGGCCTTCTGGCCACCCGAGAGCTGGTGCGGAAAGCGGTCGAGCAGATCGAGCGGCAGGCCGACCTGCGTCGCCAGTTCCTCGCAACGCGCTCGCACGGCCTTCGCTCCCTTCTCATCGCCCATGCGCAGGATCGGATCGGCGATGGCACGCGCCGCTGTGAAGCGCGGATTGAGGCTCTCCGTCGGATCCTGGAATACCATCTGGATGCGCTTTCTGAGCGGCAGGCGCGCAAATTGCCGCGCCGGAATGGCGCCGATGTCCTCGCCATCGAACCGGATCTGGCCATTGGTCTTGTCGATGAGCCGCATGACCATCGTCGAGGTGGTGGACTTGCCGCAACCAGACTCGCCGACAAGACCCACGCTCTCCCCGCGTCGGACCGTAAAGCTGATGCCATCGACGGCGCGGAAAGCCGGCGGCGGCGCATCCGGCGCGGCGACGCTTCCATTGCGCTTGAACATCCCCGAAAGGCCGCCACCCTTCACGTCTTTGCGCGGATACTCCTTGATGAGATTCTCGACGACCAGCAGCGGCTCGTCGTTCGAAGTTGGATGCGCAGCGTCGTTCGCACGCATCGCTGCACGTGCCATAGTCCGCTTGACGCTCTCCTCCTCGGGAAGAAGACCTGTCAGCGTCACGCCGACGCGCGGCGTCGCTCGCACGAGGCGGCGCGTATAAGGATGATTAGGTGCTGAGAATATCGCGTGCGAATTCGCCGTCTCGACAACGCGGCCCTTCTCCATGACCACGATACGATCGCTGTAGGCTGAGGCCAGACCGAGATCATGTGTGATCAGGATCGTGGACATGCCACGCTCCCGCGTCAACTCGACAACGAGATCCATGACGGTCTTTTGGGTCGTAACGTCGAGGCCTGTTGTCGGCTCATCGGCGATCAGCAACTGGGGTCGGCACGCGAGCGCGAGCGCGATCACGACGCGCTGACACATGCCGCCCGAGAGCTCGAACGGATAGGCGTGATAGCGCTCATCCGGACGGGCAATGCGCACCTGCTCGAGAATTGCGATCGCCTTTGCCTTGGCGTCATCCGAGCCGGCTTGCGCGTGTTGGCGCAGAACGTCTTCGATCTGATGGCCGACCTTTCGGATCGGATTGAGAGCCGCGCGCGGGTTCTGGAAGATCATCGAGATCTCGCGACCGCGGAGATCGCGCATCTCGCGCTCTTCGACCTTGCCGACATCGACGCCGCCGAATGTAATGGTGCCGTCCGCGATACGTCCGGCACGATCGAGAATGCGCATCACGGCGTAAGAGGTGACGGATTTGCCGGAGCCCGACTCTCCGACGATCGCGACGGTCTCGCCCTTTCCGACGGTCACATCGACATGCTTGACGGCCTGGACAGTGCCGCGCCGCGTCGAGAACTCGACCGTGAGATCGCGTACCTCGAGGAGAGGAACCTCCGGTGGCGAATTGGGGATTGCGACTGCTGCCATGGCCCCTCTCAGGTGCGCCGCTGCGGATCGATGATGTCGCGCAGTCCATCACCGAGCAGGTTGAAGCAGAAAACCGCCATCATCAAACCAAGGCCCGGAAAGAAGGCGATCCACCACTCGCCGGAGACCATGAACGCGGCACCTTCCGCGACCATGATGCCCCACTCAGGCGTCGGCGGGCGCACGCCAAGGCCAATGAACGACAAGCCGGCGGCATTGAGAATGGCGTAACCCATAGTCAGCGACATCTGCACGACCATGATCGGCATGATGTTCGGCAGGATGTGACCAAGCAGGATACGCATCTCGCCATTGCCGGAGAGCCGCGCGGCCTGCACGAAGCCTGCTTCACGGCGCACGTTCGCTTCCGCGCGGGCAATGCGCGCATAGAGCGGGAAGTTCACGATCGCGGTAGCCAGCACAATGTTCTGCACCGTATTGCCGAGCGCCGCGACGATGCCCATGGCGAGCACGAACAGCGGGAAGGCCATGATGGTGTCCGCAATACGGCTGACAATGCGGTCTGTCCATCCGCCGAAGAACCCAGCGGCGACGCCCGCGAGACCGCCCATGAGAAACACCAGCACGACCGACGAAATCGCGATCGCGAAATCGAGACGTGTCGCCACGATCACGCGGCTGAAGACGTCGCGACCGAGCTGGTCGGTGCCGAACCAGTGGCGCGCGGACGGCGCCTGCAGCGCGGCGGACGTGTTGCTCGCAAGCGGATCGTAGGGAACGACATAGGGGCCGAACAGTGCGGCCACCAGGATGATCACGAAGAGGCCGAACGCAAATCCCGTGACCTTGTTCTCGCGGATCACGTACTGCGCGTGTCGCAGGATGGCGCCAATGCCGTGCGTCGGCGCAGACGGAGCTGCTGTCGTGTCGCTCATGCCTCGATCCTCACGCGCGGATCGATGAGCCCGTAGAGGATGTCTATCAGGAGATTGAGGACAACGTACATCACCGCCATGGTGAGGACGAAGCCCTGCACGGGCGCGAAATCGGAGGCGATCAAGGCTTCGACGGCGAAGGAGCCGATACCCGGCCAGGCGAAGACTTTCTCGACGAGCACGTTGGCGCCGAGCAGGAATGAGAACACCATACCGAGCGTGGTGATGACCGGCAGCATGGCGTTGCGGAATGCGTAAGTGACGATGACCGTCCCAGGCGAGAGGCCGCTCGCGCGCGCTGTTCGCACGAACTCCGATCCAAGCACGGCGAGCATGGATGCCCGCGTCATGCGCGCGATCGGCGCCAGCGAGAAAATGGCGAGCGTGACTGCAGGCAGAATGAGCTGCTTCAGGCTCGCAAGAAATACTTCGCCATCGCGCGCGATGAGGCTGTCAATGAGGAAGAAGCCTGTGATCCGCGGCGGTGGACTGAAATAGATGTCGAGACGGCCAAGGGGCGCGGGGGCGACACCGAGCTGATAGTAGAACACATAGACCAGGATGAGACCCGTGAAGAACACCGGCAGCGACACACCGGCCGTCGTCAGAACCCGGCACGTGTGATCGAGGAGCGAGCCCGGGTTGGTCGCCGCGAAGATGCCGAGCGGCACCGCAATGAGGATCGAGACCAGAAGTCCGAGGATCGTGAGCTCAGCGGAGGCGGGCAAGCGCGTCCGTATCTCGGTCGCGACCGGCAATCCCGTGCTCAGCGAATTGCCGAGATCGCCGCGCGCCAGATCCGCGATGTAGCGTCCGAACTGGACGATGAGCGGCTGATCGAGACCGAGCGAGACGCGGATCTGCTCGATGGCTTCCTTGCTGGCGGCAGGCCCCGCAAAATATGCCGCGGGGTCGCCAGGCAGTGCGCGCGTCAGCAGGAATGTGACGATCACGACGCCAATGAGGCTCGGGATCGCCAATGCCGTGCGCTTCAAGATCAGGTGCAGCATGGGAGCTCCCTGACGTGTTGAGGGCCGCCGTCAGGTCTTCTCGATGGTGCGATAGTCGAGCTGGCGGTGGAACCAGTAGCGATATCCCGAGATGTTCTTCTGCATGGCGGCGCTGAGCGTCGGTTGGAAGAGCGGGATACGCGGCACCTCATCGAAGGATTTCTTGACGAAGCCCTGGACATTCTTGTCGTACGCCGCGGTGTCGTTGGCCGCCGCCGCCACGCGCGCGGCATCGATCATCTCGTCCATCTCCTTGTCCTGGTAGCTCATCGTGTTGAAGACGGCGTTTTGTCCGTGATAGCACCAGAAGAAGAAGTACTCGGGATAGTCGAGCCAACCGGAGAAGAAGTTGGAAATGAGAGGCATTTCTTTCTTCAGAAGTTCGCCACGCCAGTTGGCGCCGGGAATCTTGTTGATCGACACCTTGATGCCGATCTGACCGAGGCTCTCCTGCACGAGGATGCAGAGTGGCTCGTTGACGACGCCGAAGCCGAGATCGAACGACAGAGTCGTCTCGAAGCCGTTCGGATAGCCTGCTTCCGTGAGAAGCTGCTTCGCCTTGGCGAGGTCGGTCGTGTAGGCATGCGGCTGTGGCCACGCAGTCTTCAGGGGATCGCCGGGCTTCGCGCCGTACATGGGTCCTGCAAGACCGAAGAGCACGGCATCCATGATCTTCTGGTAGGGGATCGCATAGGCAACGGCCTGGCGCACCTTCACGTTGTCGAAGGGCGGCTTCTTCGTGTTCATGCCGATGTAGCCGATGCCGTTGCCGATCAGGTTCGTCACGACAGCGACCTTGCCTGCGGCCTTCAGCTCCGCGAAATCCTTGTTCGGCATGTCGAAGGAAATATCGGCGTCACCCCGCTCGATCAGCGCGCGGCGATTGCCAGCCGAGGGCACCGTACGCCAGATGACGCGCTTGATCTTCGGAAGCGGGCCCGATTTCCAATCATCGAAGCGTTCGTAGACGAGCTCACTGCCAGCCTGCCAGCGCGTGACTCTGTAGGCACCGCCACCCGCCGTGTTGACCTTGGTGTACTCGAGACCCCAGGGGTCTTTCTCTGTCGCGTTCTTCTTGATCAGCTCGGAGTTGTAGACGCCGGGAACGATGACCGCGAGGTCGGGCATCGTCAGCTTGTCGGGACGAATGAAGTCGACGCGGAATGTGTGACTATCGACGGCGACGAACTGCTCCGGCTTCTCGAGCGATCCCGCCTTCATCTGGAAGGTCGGGAAGCCGCCGACAGTCACCGCGCGATCGAACGACCATTTGACATCCTTGGCCGTGATCGGCGTGCCGTCGTGGAACTTGGCGTCCTTGCGCAGCTTGAAGGTGACATTCGTATCGGTGAGGTTCCACTCCTCGGCGAGCTCCGGCACGAACTTGTCGCGATCGTAGGACTTAGTGCCGTCGGGCAGCGTCTTCTCGCCGTGCGTCATCAGGCGGTCGTAGCAGTTCCACGACACTTCGTAGCCGGGGCGGTTTGTGCCCACGCCATGAATGTCGAAATTGTTCGGCGCGTACTCCGTAACGACGAGCAGTGTTTCCTGACGCGACTGCGCGTTGGCACTCGACCAGATTGCCGGCATGGGAAGCGCGGTAGCGGCGCCAGCTGCAGACAACGACTTCAGGAACTGACGACGTTTCATGAGCAATGCCCTTCTTGCGTGCGAGTGCGGAGACGCTGATGAAGGGTTAACAGCAACCTTTGTGCCAACTCGGCACTTGGCGTCAGCTTTTGGATCAATGGCCTGATCTAATTTGAGATTTTCGCTCCTAGGCCCGCACGCGAGCGAACACTCCGCAGATGCTCGTCCCGCGAGATTGCATACAAAATGGCATACAGCGCCTGAAATTCAGCCCGCGCCTCCAGGCACAGAGCGAAGCCGATCAGCGATTGTGGGAATGCTGCAGGAGAACAGCGCGCAATCCTCGTGCAGGCGTGCGCGAACCCGCGAGGTAAGGGCCGCTAGCCCTTCATGCGCCGCATTGTCATGGTGTGTCGGAAGCGCTCGGCCGGATGAATGTTGATTGCCACTAGCGCGATCTTGCCCGAGTTCAGGCGATATGTCCGCTGCACGTCGAGCGCCACGGTATTCGGCTCGACTTTCAGGCCACGAGCCATTGCCGTCGGAATGATGCTCGCCGAGATCTGCTGCTGCACTTCGTCGATGCGCTGGCCGAAGAGATCCTCGATGAGATGAAAGATCGGGCCGCGGTTGCGCTTCAGTAGTCGACTGACCGTAGCGAAATCTCCGTTGACGAAAACCTCGGCCCAGCAGGCAGGCAGCGCACTCTGGTCGGACTGCCGGTAGCCGCGCACAACGAGCCAGCGATCCCCTGCAGCGCCGCCAATACGATCCGCGAGTGCAGCATCGGCGATCTCCATCTCCATGCTCTCGATATCGAAGCGCAGGCCGACGGCGAAGGTGACGAGGTCATTGATCGACGTCACCTGATGAAGATCAGCACCCGAGGAATCGAATGGAATGACCGTCGTGCCGGCCCCCTGCCGCGATGTCACGAGGCGGTCCTCGCGCAGCCGCCGCAATGCCTCCCTGACGGTATAGCGGCTTACCGAGAAGCGCGCGCACAGCTCCTCCTCCGTCGGCAACTGCGAGCCGACAGGGTAGTCACCCCTGAGGATCTCGTCCTTCAGTACTTGCACGACCTGGCGATAGAGCGCCTCCCCCGAGCCGCTTGCCGGGAATGCCGCGCGCGCAGGGTGCTTTTGGCGGGTCGGTCGCTTTCTCAGGTCAATATTCGATGTCATGGCCCTGCTTTGGCACCAGCATGGTGCGCTCGAAGCTCATGAATTGCGCACCATCGGCTTTCTTGCCGATGGTGCGCACGGTGACGATGCCCTGCGTCGGACGCGACGACGACTCGCGCTTCCCGATAACTTCCGACTCCGCATAGATCGTATCGCCGACGAAAACCGGCGCAGTGAGCTTGATATCATTCCAACCGAGGTTGGCGATCGCCTTCTGGCTCAAGTCGCTCACACTCATGCCGACCACCATCGACAGCGTGAGGCAGCTGTTCACGAGCGGTTTTCCGAACTCCGACTTCGCTGCGTAGGCGAAGTCGAAGTGCACGGGATGCGTGTTCATGGTCAGCAGCGTGAACCAGGTATTGTCGGTCTCGGAAATCGTTCGCCCAGGCCGATGCTCGTAGATGTCGCCGACGGTGAAATCCTCGAAGCACCGGCCGAAGGTCTCGCGATAGCGCTGGCCGCCAACCGCGGTGTGGCTCTGCATTGCATCAATCTCCGGAAACAGTTCGCGTTGAACCGAGGATGGCCTCGGTGTGCTCGCCGAGGCGCGGCGGACGCAGGCTCGGTGAGGCTGGCTCCTGGCGGAAGTGGATGGGCGGGCCAACATGCGTGCGGCCTTCCTCATCACGCACCACCATGCCACGCGCGTGGAGGTTCTCGTGGGCAAGGGCCTCCGGCAGCGTGTTCACGCGGCCGTAGCAGACATCGAGCTTGCCAAGAAATGCATCCCATTCTGCGAGCGTCTTGCTGCGAAACACCTCGGCAAGGAAGTGCATAACGGGCTGCTGATGTGGCCCTGGCCCGCGCAGGCACGGCTCCGCGAGATCGGGGCGACCAAATGCGCCGAGCAGATTGTGAATGAACTTCGGCTCCTGGCCGGCGAGGACGAGGAAACGCCCGTCGCGGGTTTCGTAGGGACGGTAGAACGCCGCACCGCCGGTCGTCCGTTCGTGCGTCGGAATAGGATGGCGCTTCTCGGCGAACGTGGGGCCGAGGATGTTCAGCATCGCACCCACCGTAACATCATGCATGCTGATGTCGATGTAGTCGCCTTTCCCCGTCTGGCTCCGGCGCAGCAGCGCCATCAGCACAGCGGAGAGGCCCTGCAGTCCTGCAAGCACATCAGCCACTGGAATGGCGGGCATGGCCGGCTTGCCGTCGCCGCCAAGTGATGCCGTCAAGAGACCGCTCTCGGCTTCGAGCGCAATATCGTGCGCCGGACGACCGCTGAAAGGCCCTTGCTGCCCGAAGGCGCTGATCGAGCAATAGACGATGCGCGGATTGCGTGCCCGTATTGCCTCGTAGCCGACGCCGAGCCGATCGACCACGCCGGGCCGAAACGACTCGACGAAGACATCCGCGCTCTCGCAAAGCTTCAGCAGGCGCTCGCGCTGCACCTCGTCCTTGAGATCGACGACGACGCTCTTCTTGCCGCGATTGAGATTGCGGAAGAAGACGGTGTCGGGCCCATCGGAGAGGCCGATGTGGCGACCCGGATCGCCTTCGCCGGGTGCCTCGACCTTGATCACCTCCGCGCCATGATCGGCCATCGCGAGCGTGAGATAGGGCCCGGGCAGGAAGACCGACAGATCAATGACGCGGATGCCTTCGAGCTTCATCGGCGGCCCCGCTCATTTTCGACAGGCGGCACGCCGAACTCAGCATTGTCCGCGCCCATGGGCGAACACACGTTCTGCTCCAGGCGCTTGCCGTTAATCTTGATCGGGTTGGCCAGCACGCGCATGCCCGGCATCGCCGGATGCGGCACGTTGCGCACCATTTCGGTCGTCTTCAGGAAGGGATTGTCGAGCGCGCTCGCGAGATCGAGGACCGGCGCGATGGGCAGCACACTGCCGAGACGATCGAGCCAGTATTTGCTTGGCCGCTTCTTGAATTCGATATCGACGACCTCGGTGATCAAGTCCCGGTTCGCTTGCCGGCTCGCCATGGTCGTGAAGCGAGCGTCCTTGTTGAGGTCAGGGCGTTCAATGGCTGCCACCAGCTCGCCCCAGAACTTGTCGGTCATGCACATGACGAAAACCCAACCGTCCGCCGTGGGAAACGTCTGGACAGGTGCGACCGAGAAGTGCGCGCTGCGCTGCTGCCGCTCGGAAATATGGCCTTCGTTGAGATACCAGCGCGCCGCGTAACCGAGCTGATGCAGCGCTACCTCGAAGAGACTGATGTCTACGTCGCATCCGTCGCCCGTCGACCGGGCCTGCAAGACAGCGGCGAGCAAGCCAACAGTCGCCGTAAGGCCGGTAGCCTGATCGACCATGGATGGTGCACCAATCCGCGAGGGCGGACCATCCGGCTCGCCAGTCAGATCCATGAGACCGGACTCGGCCTGCATGAGATAGTCATAGCCTGGCCGCGCCGCGCGTTCGTTGTCCCGCCCATAGGCCGAGACATGGACACAGACAATCGACGGCTTGATGGATTTAAGTGCCGGATAGTCGAGGCCCAACTTCGCCGGCAGATCACCACGCAGATTGTTCATCACGGCGTCGGACTGCTGAATGAGCTTGTTCAGCGCCTTGCGGCCTGCGTCGCTGCGCAGATCGAGCGCCACGCTCTTCTTGTTGCTGTTGAAGGCCTGGAAGTATTCGCTGTCGTTCTCACCCAGATAGTAGGGGCCGGTCTTGCGCGCCGGATCGCCGCCGATCGCCGCATTCTCGACCTTGATCACCGTGGCTCCGAGGTCGGCAAGGAACATCGTCCCGTAGGGCGCTGCGCCGAACTGCTCGACCGATACGATCTTCAAATCTTGCAGCGGCTTCATGCTATGGGGTTCCTCTTGATCCAGTTCTTGGAGATGATGATGCGCTGCATCTCGTTCGTGCCCTCACCAATGCAGGTGAGCGGCGCGTCGCGATAAAGGCGTTCGATGTCGTACTCCTGCGAGTAGCCATAAGCGCCGTGAATGCGCATCCCTTCAATCGAATTCTCGAGTGCGGCCTCGCTGGCGAAATACTTCGCCATACCGGCTTCCATATCACAGCGCTCTCCGCGATCGAATGCTGCTGCAGCATCTAGCGTCAGCAGCCGAGCGGCCCTTGCGCGCGTCGCCATCTCGCCGAGCTTGAGCTGGATGGCCTGATGCTCGCAGATAGGTTTGCCGAACGTCTTGCGCACTTGCGCGTACTGTGTCGCGAGCCTGAGTGCACCCTCGGCGATACCGACGCCGCGCGCCGCCACATTGATGCGACCGAGCTCGAGCCCGCCAGTCGTCTGGTAAAAGCCCTGGCCTTCGACGCCGCCGATCAGATGATCCTTGGGGATGCGGTAGTTCTCGAAGACCAGTTCTGCCGTGTCGATCGCCTTGTATCCGAGCTTCTTGAGCTTGCGGCCGACCGTGAAGCCCTCCTTCTTGGGCGTAATGAAGAGACTGAGCCCCGAGTGCCGCGGATTGGCTTCGGGATTGGTCTTCACCAGCATCGCGAAGCACGAGCCCTCGGCCCCGTTCGTGATCCACATCTTCGTGCCGTTGATGACATAGTCGTCGCCATCTCTACGCGCTGTCATGCGGATGCCCTGAAGGTCCGTGCCGGCGTCAGGCTCGGTGAGCGCGAGGCCGCCGCGAATCTCGCCCGAGGCGATCTTTGGCAGCCACTGCCTCTTCTGCTCGGGAGTGCCGAATTTCTCGACGGCCAGCGCGAGCATGAGATGCGAGTTGAAAATGCCGGTGATGGACATCCAGACGGACGAGATCGTCATCACGATCTTCGCGTAGGTCGAGGCCGGCAGGCCGAGGCCGCCGTATTCCGTGCTCACCGTCGCGCCGAACAGACCGAGTTCCTTCATCTGCTCGACGATGTGATCGGGATAGCGGTCGGCATGATCGTACTCGCGCACGATCGGCTTCAGCTCGCGCTCGGTCCATCTCTCGATCATGTCGAGAAGCTGGGCTTCATCGCCCGTATCATTCATCACATTGCTCATCGCTAGTTCCCGCAACCGTCCCTAAATTTGTCCAGACAATACTACTTTAATCGAGATGCATCGAGCTATATGCGATTTGCATATCTAATAATTTGTCTGGACAATTTTTCGATGCGATCTGGCGCCTCCCGCTCCATTTGACCTCCATCAATGGGCGTGCGGGTTTCCACCGGCTATTTAGAGAGCACGGTGGCGCGCCGGGAAGGGCAGCGGCGCGCAGGCACAGAGGAGATGAGCCATGACGCTCCCACCGACGCTCAGTCACGCCATTCAGCAGACGCAGGTTTGGCTGAAAGAACTGCGAGACAATGGTGATCTTGCCGATGAGGCGACCGCCTACAGCGTCCTCAGGGCAGTGCTCCACCAGCTTCGGGACCGCTTGACACCGGAAGAGGCGACGGACCTTGCGGCGCAATTGCCGCTGATCATCCGCGGCGCCTACTTCGAAGGTTGGCATCCGCGGCAGACGCCCGAGAAGGTCCGATCGAAGCAGGAATTCCTGGATGGCGTCGCGACCAAGCTCAAGCCGCATCCAATTGACGCCGAACCTGCCGCCCGAGACGTATTCGCGCTGCTGTCGCACCATTGCGATCAAGGCGAGATCGCCGACGTCATCGCGCAGCTTCCGCATGAGCTGAAGGCGCTCTGGCCCGAGACCGCCCAGACCTACCACGCTCGTTTGAAGCAGTAGTCGTCAGGCTACTGCGTCAACTCCCATGGTCGGAATCGCCAGCTCAGCGAATGCACGGCGAGCAGCATCAATGGAGCCGTTGAGATCAATGCCGCGGGTCGCGTCCTCGATCACCACGATGTCGAACCCGCCGTGGTGCCCATCCTCGGCCGAGTAGCGCACACAAAAGTCCAGTGCGAGCCCCGCGAGGAACACGCGCGAAAGGCCGCGCTCTCGCAGATATCCTGCCAACCCTGTCGGGGTCGTGCGGTCGTTCTCGAAGAAGGCCGAGTAGGAATCGATGGCGCGGCGGTAGCCCTTGCGAATGATCAGCTCCGCCTGAGGAATGTGCAATTCACTGTGGAACTCCGCGCCCGGCGTTCCCTGCATACAGTGATCCGGCCACAAAACCTGCGGCCCATAAGGGAAGGTGGCTACCTCGAACGACTGACGTCCGGGATTGGCCGAGGCAAACGAGCTGTGTGCGGCAGGGTGCCAGTCCTGCGTCAAGATCACATGCTCGAAGCGCTGCGCAAGTCGGTTGACGAGCGGCACGATCTCATGCCCCCGAGGCACAGCCAGACTGCCGCCCGGACAAAAATCGTTCTGGACGTCAACAACCAGAAGGACGTCGTTGTCGCTGAATTTTCCTGGCATCTTGGCGACCCCTGTGCCGGGCGCGTGGAAGCCGGCCCTTCAGCGAGGTGTAGCGGAAGCGAGATTGGTCCCGCAATCCTCGATCGAGCGCAGTCCGCCCCGACTAGCCGCCCATCATTGTCAGAGTGGCAGTCTTCAATGGGACGCCCTCAACAGACATCACGATGGTCTGCTTCGAGTCGTCGTAGGTAACGGACATCGATCCGGTAAGGCCTTCACCCGCAATCGACAGGCTCATCACACCGGCCGAAACACGCCCCGACACTTCCCCCGAAATGCGTCGCCCGGGAACTCCGCCTGTGCTGAATTCAAGCTCATCCCATGTCCCTGAGATACGGTCGTCCTGCTGCGAGAGCTGACCGCGAAACTGCAAGACATGAGTTGCCGTCAGGCATCGCATGGTCAGGTGAAGCTTCTGGTCGGCTTCGGTGTGGTGGGCCGAGCAGCGAACGGCCTCGCGCCGGCTGTCTGCATATTGCACCTCGCCGACTCCGGTCCAGGGGCCAGTCATTTCCGGAAATTGCGCTGCGGCGTGCAGCGAAGAAGCGATACCGCAGGCGAGCACCCAAACCGCAATGAGCAATCGTATGGAGGGCTGCCTGAATCTCTTGATTATCCGCACAATCATCACCGCAGCTCGCGAGGTTCCATGCACTTGGCTCCGGCTAGTACCTCATCCTGGCTTCCCAGATCGGCGCCAGATGAGCCGGCAGCTCGTGCTGGGGAATTTTCACGAGATCCTTTCCAAGCTCCGCCGTGACCTTCGCTTGAAGCGCCTTCGAGAGCGCATCGCGCAGATCACCGAGCGCAGTAGGCGGGGCGACGATTGCAAGTTGATCAAACCTGCGATGCCTGAGACCATGCTCGAGCTTGTTCACGACCTCCCGCGCCAGCTTGCGCTTCAGCTCGCGGTGGGGATCAGAGCGGCTCTCAATCGCGTGACGGGTGGGGTTGGCGGATTCGAGGCTGCGCCCCGGTCGATCCGTCTCGATTTCCCGATTGGGCGGAAGCTGCTTGCTAAGGACCATGTCATCGACCGGGACCAGTCCGGAACCGGGACCGCGACTTTCAAGCACTCTGGCACGGCTTCCGTCGGCGATCAGAATCCAGGTTCGCTTGGCCTTCATGGCACCTCTCCGCTTACCCTTGCCATGAACTCTATGGCCCCCGGGTGCCGTTCCGGGCTTTGATGTGCCTCAAGCCGAATTGATGCTCGAGATGCGATTGCCCGCCGATATGCACGACCTACAATTGGACGCCGATTAGCGACGTCCGTCGGCGGCAGGCCGATCTTGATTGCGGTCAAGGAATAGGAATGCGGCCACGGCTAGAGGATTCTGGCGGAGTTCTGGCGCATCCTCGCGTAGCGAGACTCTGGATACGCAGCCAATGAAGGATGCCAAGCCATTTGCTGACCGCGCGGCGGCGGGCCGCGCACTTGCCACGGAATTGAGCGCCAGAGAATTTATGCGACCGGTCCTCCTCGCGCTACCACGCGGAGGTGTCGCGGTCGCGGCCCAGATCGCGAAAGCTCTGAAGGCTCCTCTCGACGTTGTTCTCGTGCGCAAGATCGGGGTGCCCTATCAGCCCGAGCTCGCGCTTGCGGCCGTTGTCGATGGCGATCCGCCAGAGGTTGTCGTCAATGAAGACGTCGCTCAACTCGCGGACATCCCCCCTGACTATCTGGAGACGCAAATCGAGCAACAGCTTGCGGAGATCGAGCGACGCCGCGCAGTCTATCTGCGAGGGCGCGCGCGTGAATCCGTCCAGGGCCGGACTCTCATCCTCGTTGACGACGGCATTGCCACCGGCGCCAGCATTCGCGCAGCATTGAAGGTGCTCCAGGGGAGGAGTCCGAGCAGCCTGATCCTTGCCGTCCCCGTTGCCCCGTCAGAGGCCATTTCTGAACTTCGGGCGGACGTCGATGAGATCGTCTGCCTCCGCACTCCAGAGCCGTTCTACGCCATCGGCGTTCACTACGTGGATTTTCACCAGATGAGCGATGCGGAGGTCGTGGCGCTCCTGGCACAACACGCTGCTGCCACCTCTCGGCCGTCGTCGGAATCTGAGGGGAGCGACTAGCTACTGGTTCGAGGGCACGACACAAACAGGCAGAGCCCGTGCCGTCTGCCCTTCCACCCTGAGGTCATTCCTGGGGCGCTCGAGCACCACAATCACAGGCTCGCCCGATTGCGCTTCGCAGGTAGATCGGTTCATAGCCTGGGGCAGATCCACGCCTGTCGACGTCTCACTGCCGTACGTCACCGAACTTGCCTCCACGCAACAGATGCAATCCTCTGCGCGTTGCAGTCCCGAGGCATTGACCAAGGTCAAACCAGCGACGCACGCAGGCGCCTAAGAGATTTTAGCTGCATGCCGTGATTGGGACTTCCCATCGGAGGCAAATGCAATGCCCAAGACGCCAAAGACAGTGGAGGAGTTCTCGCCTGAAGAATTGCCGCCACTGAGCATCTCGGCGGAGAAGGTCTGCTTCATCATCATCAAGGCGCGAGAGTTCGACGCCAAGGATGTCGTGACGGAACCTAATTCAGGGTCGAATCCATCCGACGACAACATGATCTCCGTCCTGGAGGATCACGGCGATGATCCGGTCGAGGAGGAGCTGACCACGTTCATCTCGGGACTTAGCGAGGACGAGCAGATCGATCTCGTCGCGTTGGCGTGGCTGGGCCGCGATGACAACACGCTCGATGATTGGGCGGAACTGCGCGAGGAAGCCGTACACGCCCATCGCACGCAATCCACCCACGCTGCCAACTATCTGCTGGGCTTGCCGCTGCTCGGCGATCATCTGGAGGAAGGGCTCTCGCTGTTCGGGCTTTCCTGCGAGAGCTTCGACGCCGACCATCTTTGAGAACGCTGACAATCACATTCGCATCGAGCCAGGAGCAACTCCCATGGCCGTGACAGAGCAACAAGGCACAACGAGCCGACAGGTTTGGAAGCGCGGAATGTTCATGCTTCTTTTCGCAATTGCCTTCGGCATCGGTCAGGCGCTGCTCAATATCTGCGCCATCGTGCAGTTCTTCTGGCTACTGTTTGCAGGCGAACCCAATCGCTTCCTCGTGGGCTTTGGTCGATCACTCGCGATCTGGCTCGCGGAAGTCGCACGGTTCCTGCTCTGTGCCAGTGAGGAAATGCCTTTTCCCTGGAAAAGCTGGCCGGATGGCTCGCGCGCAGGGGACAGCACCTCAAAGTCATCCGATCCACTCGGCCTCTAATGGCCCTCTGACAGCTAGGCGGAAGGCTTTGGCGCCACCACGCTCTGCGACATGAGATCGAGACGAGCGCAGGTACACTTCAACTACGATTGATAGACATCAATGCCGTCTCGGATTGACGAACGGCATGGTGGCGCCGATTTGCCTAGTTGAGTATCCGCTTCCGCCGATCGAGGAACTCTTGACCATTCCCCCAAGCGTCAGTTCCACCGTGCGTGAGAACCGGACCGAGCTCACGGCGGCAGGTTCCTGGACGGCACTCCATGCCGCTGAGCTGGAGAAACTGGTGGATGCCGCCAATAGTAATCCGGCGCTGATGCGCGCAACCGCCATCAACATGCAGGGCATCGAGGCATTCGATACCTATGGTGCCTGGTTGCTGGAACGCCTCGCCCGTGCGGGCCACACGCGCGGCCAGGACATGCGGATTCTCGCCCTCGACAATCGATACCGGGGCCTGTTCGAGGAAGTGCAGCACGTCAATCGCGAACCACCCGCAGTGGGCGAGACGCCAAATACCGTCATTCGTACACTCGAGACTGTCGGACGCACCATAGAGGGCGCGGGGCGCGACCTCCTGCAATTCATCAACATGCTCGGCGCCCTCGGAAGCGCGCTCGTCGGCGTAGTGCTTCGGCCGCAGAGCTTCCGGTTGACTTCTGCCGTGCATCACCTCGACCGCGTCGGCTGGCAGGCCGTGCCGATCATCCTGCTCATCACTTTCCTGATCGGCGGCATCATTGCCCAACAGGGCTTCTTCCACTTCCGCAAATTCGGCGCCGATGACTACGTCGTCGACATGGTCGGCATCCTCGTCCTGCGCGAACTCGGCGTCTTGATCGTCGCGATCATGGTGGCGGGCCGTTCGGGTAGTTCCTACACGGCCGAGATCGGCTCCATGAAGATGCGCGAGGAGATCGACGCGCTCCGCACTATGGGCCTCGATCCGGTGAGCGTGCTGCTGCTCCCGCGCGTCATCGCCCTGGTAATCGCGTTGCCGCTGCTGACCTTCCTTGGTTCGATGGCGGCGCTCTATGGCGGCGGCGTCGTGGCGTGGCTCTATGGCGGCATGAGCCCCGAGATCTACGTCGCGCGCCTCAACGAAGCGATTTCCGTCACGCATTTCAAGGTCGGCATGATCAAAGCGCCGTTCATGGCGCTGGCGATCGGCATCGTCGCCTGTGCTGAAGGTCTGAAGGTGAAGGGGAGCGCCGAGTCGCTCGGTCTCCACACGACAGCATCAGTCGTCAAGTCGATCTTCCTGGTGATCGTTCTCGACGGGCTGTTCGCCATATTCTTCGCGTCCATTGGGATGTGATGCAGATGATTGCTCTCGATGACAGGCCAGTCATCCATGTGCACGACCTCGTGGTCGGCTTCGGCGACCACATCGTGCTCGATCATCTGACTCTGGACGTGCGTCGCGGGGAGATCCTGGGTTTCGTCGGCGGCTCGGGCAGCGGCAAATCCGTGCTTTTGCGCACGATCATCGGACTGCTGGCAAAGCGTCAGGGCATGATCGAGGTTCTTGGCGTCGATCGCGAGACAGCCAGCGACAGCGAGCGGCACGCACTGGAGCGCCGCTGGGGCGTGCTCTTCCAGCAGGGTGCGCTGTTCTCATCACTCACGGCTCTGCAGAATGTTCAGGTCCCCATGCGCGAGCATTTGCATCTTACCGAGCGCCTGATGCGCGAGGTTGCGCTCGCCAAGCTCGAGATGGTGGGCCTCAGCGCCAGCGACGGCGATAAGCTACCTGCGGAACTCTCTGGCGGCATGACCAAGCGCGTCGCGCTCGCCCGCGCGCTGGCGCTCGATCCCGAGCTTGTGTTCCTGGACGAGCCGACCTCCGGTCTCGATCCGATCGCCGCCGGCGACTTCGACGCTCTCATTCGCACCCTCCAGCAGACGCTGGGGCTCACCGTATTCATGGTCACGCACGACTTGGAGAGCCTCGATACGGTGTGCGACCGCATCGCCGCACTTGCGGACGGCAAGGTCGTGGCTGTCGGCCCGATGTCGGAGATGCGGCGCTCGTCCCATCCATGGATGCATGCCTACTTTCAGGGCGAGCGCGGCAAAAAGCTGTCCCGCCACCTATCGGCAATGGAAACCTGAGCGATGGAAGTTCGCGCGCGATACGTCCAGATGGGGCTTTTCACTTTGGCCGTCCTGGCTCTCGGCTTCGGCTTCGTCTACTGGATCAACAATGCCGGCGGCCTCAGCGATCGCGCGGCCTATCGCATACAATTCGAAGGACCCGTTTCCGGCCTGCTCCGAGGGTCGGCCGTACTCTTCAACGGCATTCGCGTAGGGGAAGTCACTGCTCTCAAACTCGATCCCGCTCAGCCGCGCCAAGTCGATGCGATCATCTCCGTCGATAGAGGTGCGCCTGTGCGCAAGGACACCGAAGTCAGCGTTGATTTCCAGGGCCTCACCGGATCTCCCGTAGTCGCCCTCTCAGGTGGCAGCTCTGCGGAACCGATAGCAGCAGCGAAAGGCGAGCTGCCGCTTCTCAAGGCGCGCAGTGACGCCGGGGAGACCATGTCGCAGTCCGCCCGCGACGTGCTGCGCCGCCTTGATGCGATCTTGGCCGAGAATGCCAAGCCCCTGCGGGAGATGATCGCCAACATCGACACGTTCGCGGGCGCTCTCGCGCGCAACGCCGATAAAATCGACGGTATCGCCGCAGGCCTCGAGCGCATGACGGGCGGCGCTGCGGCCAGGGCGCGCGCGCTCACGTTCAACTTGCATCCGCTTCGCGTTGCAGAGGCCAAGGAGCGCACCCCTGCCGCACAGATCGTCGTGCCTGAGTCCTCCGCACTCTCAAGCCTCGACAGTGAGAAGATCGCGACGGTGTCAGCCAGCGGCGAACTCTCAGCAGTACCCGATGGACAATGGAGCGATGCTGTGACGCGCATCGTGCAGGCCGCGGTCATCCGCGGCCTCGAAGACAGTCATGCCTTTGCCGGCGTGAGCCGTCCGCTCGACGATCTGATCGCCGATTTTCGGCTCGTCGTGGACGTGCGCAAGTTCCAGATTGGCGCGGCGCAGGCGGCCGAAGTGGAGATCGGCAGCAAGATCATCGACAGCAAAGGGAGCATTATTGCCGCGCAGGTCTTCCGTGGCTCCGCTCCGCTCACCGGCACAGACGCGGCCTCAGCGGCTGCGGCCATTGATCGAGCCTTCGGGAAGGCAGGCCCGGATCTCGTGACGTGGGCCGCTCGGGCGATCGCTGAACACAGCGCGCAGAAGCGGCCCGAGCCGAAGAAGGCGGCAGGCGAATAGTCAGGCTCAGATCTGATGGATGCGGAAAGCCGCCATCACGTCGATCTGCTCCTTGAGCCCGCGCTCGCGATGCCGGCGATAGATTTCATATGCCGCGCTTGAGTCCCCCCGCCGGATGGCTTCGATGATCTCGTAGTGCTCCTCGATGGACTTTACAGGTTGCGGATGCGGCCGAAGCCGCAAAGTGAAATACCGCGCACGGTGGACCTGATCCCAGCAGTTGAGCACGATATCGGTCAGGCGGCGGTTGCTGCTGAGCTGAACGATGGTGAGGTGGAATTCTTCGTCCGCAAGCGCCCACTCCTCCATCGCGCTGCGGGCGAGGCTGTCGGTCATCCGCTCGCAGGTATCCTCGAGCAGGCGCAGTTCCTTGGGCGATGCTCCGCGCGCGGCAAGAAGCTCGGCGGCGCGCGGCTCCAGGCTGATCAGCACATCATAGATCTCGCGCATGTCGGAGACCGCAATTGGAACGATGCGCACGCCGTGCCGCGGGATGATCTCCAGCAGCCCCTCGTTCTGCAGTCGTATTACGGCCTCGCGAACCGGTGTCCGGCTCACGCCGAGCATGACGGCGAGTTCCTGCTCAAGGATCTGTGACCCCGGTGCGAGCTCGCTATCGAGAATCTTCTTGCGAATGCGCTCGTAGATGCTGTCGATCGGGGTGCGCCGCGGCAACTTCAGCTCCGACTTCTGCTTGGCATCAGCCATGGCTCAGCACCTCTCCAGACCTCAGACGGGATGGGACCGGGCGTTGCTCTTGGCGCTCTTCATGATCTCTGCTCGCGTTCCCGCAGCCGTCACGTAGCTTAGGGGCTTGATGTCGAGCAGCTTGGAGATGTCGCGCGAGGCAGCAACGACGTCGTCGGTCTTCACGCCGGTCTCCACCCCCATCTCGTTCAGCAGATGGACGACATCCTCACTGGCAAGGTTGCCGACCGCGCCCATGGTCGTCGGCGTCATGATGCCGCCGCCGATGCCGCAGATCGCGCCTTCGATGAAGGAGGCGCCCGCATCCAGCGCCGCAACGATATTGGCGGGACCATTACCGGAGAGATTGTGCACGTGGAAGCCGACCTCGATATCGGGAAAGCGATCGAGCGTCTGGCGGAAAAGGCTGCCGACATGGCGCGGATCCTCCATGCCGAGCGAGCCCGCGAAGTAGTAGCGCTTGATCCCGCCATTGCGCAGCCTGCCGACGAGATCGAGCACGCGACTTTCGGGAATGCGGCCGTCATAGGCGCACCACATGGTCATGCCCATGGCGAGCACGAACGGAATGCTCGCCGCGTCGGCAATGCGGAACGTCTCGATTGCTGCCGTGACGCCCTGCTCGAGCGTCATGTTTTGGTTCTTGAGGTTGTAGGCCTCACTCGCCGTGATGAGACCGAGGATCTCCTGCGATTTCGCAGCGACTGCGCGTTGCGCGCCACGCGGGTTCGGCGCCTGAGCCCGGTAGACGATGCCGGGGCGGCGCTTGATCCGCTCCATAACCTCCTCGGCGTCCTTGAGATGAGGAATGACACGCGGATGAGCGAAGTTCGTCACCTCGACGACGGGAAAGCCGACCTCGGAGAGGCGATCCACCATCGCCACCTTGGTGTCCGTGTCGACCCAGCGGTGGAAGCTCTGCAGACCGTCGCGCGGCGCGACCTCGACGACGGTGGTACGAGCGGGGAGTGTCAGCATGTCAGTCCTCGATCCTTGAAGCTGTTCAGGCACGCGCCCTTTCACTCGAAAGCTTGCCCGTGCGCAATTCCTCCTCGGAGAATCCAAGCTCCCCGATCAGAATGTCCTCGTTGCTCGAGCCGAGCCGCGGACCGGCATGTGCGACGCGCCCCGGCGTTGCCGAGAGCTTGCCGGCGACGTTCTGGAAGCGCACCGGACCGCCGAGCTCTTCATCTAGAACCGTGACGATGTTCTCGCGCGCCTGGAAGTGCGGATCATCGAACACCTGGGCGATGTCGTTGACCGGCGCCACTGCAGCCTCGAGCTTGATGAACTGCTCCATGAGCTCGTCGAGCGTGAAGCGGGCGACAGCAACCTGCAGCAGCGGATCCATCTCCTTGTTGTTCTGAATACGCAGGCGATTGTCCTTGAAGCGCGGGTCCTCGGGAATCTCCGGCACGCCGAGAGCGACACACATGCGCTCGAAGGTCGATTGCGATGCCCCGGCGATGGCGACGTACTTGCCATCCTTGGTGCGGTAGCAGTTTCGCGGCGCGGTGAAGGAGTGCAGGCTGCCATTGCGCTGCTGAATGAGACCAAGCTGGTCGTAGTTGACGGCCTGCGGACCGAGCAGCGTGAAGAGTGGCTCATAGAGCGCGAGGTCGATGTACTGCCCCTTGCCGCCGTTCACCTCGCGCCCCTTGAGGGCAACCATGGCGAGGTAGGCACCCATAAGACCGGCAGTTGAATCCGCAAGGCCGAATGCCGGCAGGATCGGCGGCTGCTCGGGAAAGCCGTTGATGAAGGCAAAGCCGCTGTAGGCCTCGGCCAGCGTGCCGAAGCCCGGCCGCGCGGAGTTCGGGCCGGTCTGCCCGAAACCGGTGATGCGCAGCATGACGAGACCGGGATTGATCTTCGAGAGGACATCCCAGCCGAGGCCCCATTTCTCCAGCGTGCCGGGGCGGAAATTCTCGACGAGGATGTCGGCCGTCTTGACCAGCCGCTTAACGATCTCGACACCCATTGGGGTCCGCAGGTCCGCGGTGACAGAGCGCTTGTTGCGGTTGAGGACTTTGTAATAGAGGCCGACGCCGTTCTTGCTGTTGCCCCAGTAGCGGGACTCATCACCCGTGTCCGGGCGCTCGACCTTCACGACATCGGCACCGAAGTCCGCAAGAAACATCGCGCCGATCGGCGCGGCGAGGAACGAGGCGATGTCCACGACGCGCACGCCTTCCAACGGCAGTCGCGCGCCGGTGGTGCCTGAATTCGATGCCTCGTTTGCCGCCGCCGCCATGTTCGGTCTCCCGGGTCGTTCCTGTCTGCGATCCGATCTATGTATGCGTTAATGGATCCATTGTCGAATCCGCAACGGCGCTCCTTAGGCCGTCAGGGGATGAGAATGTCGATCAGTGGAACGTGTTGCTGGGCGCCGTAGACGTCCCTGTCTCCGGGCGCACCGGATGTCGGACCTTTGCGCGGGATCGTGATCTTGATCGCGTTCGCAGCCTCGAACGCCATGATCTGCACGTCGCCCGGCGGAAGGTCGTAAAGCCTCGCGATCAGCTCAGGCGTTAGCACCTCGCTCTCGACGACGCGATGATAGGTGGCTGCATCGGGCAGGATCACATCGAAAGTGATGAGGAGCGGGCCCGCATTCTTGCTGCGAAGGACCTCCGCGAGATCGTAGAGGCGCTCGCCGCGTGCGTTCGGGAGAGTGCGTGTGTCGGCGTTCATGCTCAAGCGACCTCCCTGATCTCAACTGGAAAGAGTGCGTCCGGGTCGTCCACTTCCATCACGTGGTAGATCGTGAACTCGTAGACCGGACCACCTTCGAAATCGGATGGCGAGAAGGGAAAGGCGAGATTGCCTGCCGTCGCCTTGCGGCCATCGAAGTAGCCGTGCAGGAAGGAGCTGCGCGCGAGAGACAACACCGTGTTCGAAGCCTGCTGCGTGGCGGCGATCGCCTCGATCACCACGCCGACCTCACGTGGCGGGGCGACGGTCCCACGAACGGGCCGGACACCATCACGACCGTAGTAGATGAAGCGGAGCTCGTAGTCCTCCGGCCTGAGCGTGCCTTGAACGAGCCGCGCGACGCCATCGCGCACGCGCTTCTCGACCTCGTCGACGCTGCGAATGAGACCTGGATCGGTCATGCCCGCAACGGTGATTGTGCGATAGCCACGCAGCTTAACGCCTTCGAGCTTGATCGTCGGCTTGCCTGTCGAGACAAGGCGGCTGCCGGTCACCTTTACGCGGCGCGGATCGAGCGAGACGATGTGGCTGGCTTCCAGATCCACCATGCCTTCCGGCTCGAAGAAATGATGCGGATCCGGCTGTTCGTACATCATGTGCGCTGCGACCGAGGTCGGCGTGAGCCGCATGTCGAGATTCATCGGCTCGAGTTCGAAGTGATCGCGCCGCAGCGTGCCGAGAATGCAGTCGTTGGCGGCGAGCGGGATGGCGCACTGGGCGCCACACTCGATGATCTTCGCCATGTGAAAGGCGAGACCCATGTCGAGCCCCTTGTAGGCGGCGAAGGACGCGTAGATCGCAGTGTCGCAGGCACGTCCCGCGATGATCACATCGGCGCCCGCGTCGAGGGCGTTGACGAAGGGGCCAGTGCCCATCTGACCGACGATGCGCGTCGTCTCATCCACCATCTGCTCAGTCAGTTCCGGCACCGGTCCGAGCGGCCGCACGCGACCTTCGCGAACAGCCTTCTTCACAATTTCCTTATCCAGTTCGGCACCGATGGTGGCCAGGCGATAGCGATGGCCATCGCGCTTCGACACCTCGTCGAGAATGTCAAGAAAGCCCTCGAGATGGGGGCGTCCTCCGGCCGTTCCAGCCGTGCCGATAACGTAGGGCACCCCGAGGCGTCGCGCGGCCGCGAGCGAGAGCCCGAGATCGCGCCGCACCTGCTCGCGCCGCGTCAGTTGATTTCCGCTGCCGAGATAGTAGGGGCCTGGATCGGACGAGCCATTGTCGGCGCCGATCATATGAGGATTGCGTGACGCGCCCTCCAGCAGCGACTTCTCCGGAAAGCCGTAGCCGAGGTTTCCCGTCACCGAGAGAATGCGCACTTCATCCATTACCGCGGTTCCTGTGGTTCTTGTGTTGGCTTCGTCGTCGGTTTCACCGGACCGTCGTCATGCGCCCGAGCAGGTTCGCACCGCCGACGATGAACAGCAGCAGCACGACTTGAAACACGCTGAATGCGGCGGTTGCGCCCGTATCGCCACCCTCGTGGAAGTCCAAGAGCAGAACAGGCATCACGATCGTGCTGTTCGTGAAGAGGAAGAGCGACGATCCAAGTTCACGGATCGAGAGGATGAACAGCAGGCTCATTGCCGAGATGAGGCCGGGAAGCGTCAGGGGGACGATGATGCGCAGGATCGTCTGCAGTGTTCCGGTGCCGCAGATTTTCGAGGCTTCCTCAAGCTCGCGGTGGATCTGCATGAGCGATCCACCGAGCACCTTCAGCGTATCAGGCAGGAAGCGCGCGACGAGTGCGAGCGCAATGATCCACGTGGTTCCCCAGAGGAAGCCGGAGAAGGCGACCCAGGCCCAAAGGTAGGCGACGCCGATGACGAGACCCGGGACGGCGACGGGAGCGGTGCCCATCATGTCGATTGTGCGCCGGAATGGCAGGTTTGTTCGGTGGATCGTGTACGAAAGTGCGAATGCCAGGACGCCGCCGACCAGTGCGCTGATGATGCCAACCTCGAGCGTATTCCAGAACGAGCGCCATACGAGTGCGCTTTCGAAGAGGCGGTCGAAATGACCGAGCGAGTACTGCTTGGGATCGAATAGGCTCGCGAGGTTCGGTACGAACAGAAATTTGCGGAAAGCCGCGACGAGAAGTCCGATGCACGGCACGACGACGGCCACCAGCGCATAGAGGCACGCCAAAGCGAACGTGACCCAGCGCCACGGCCCGAGCCTGAGCGTGCGCGGCTTGAAGGACTTTCCTGTCACCGTGACGAAGCTGCGGCCCGAGAGCGCCCAATGCTGCACCGCGACGCAAACGGTCGTGACGATCACCATGATGATGGCGACGGCGGCAGCGGCATTGAATAGTGGCGGCGTCCACGACGTGAGCTTGAATAGATACGTCGTCAGCACATCGATGCGCGCCGGCGTGCCGAGTGCGGCGGGTATGCCGTAGATGCCGAACATAACGACGAAGGCGAGCAAGCTGCCAGATAGAATCGCGGGCGCGACGAGCGGCAGCGTGATGGTGAGCATCGTGCGCACCGGCCCGGCGCCCGACATCTGAGCTGCCTCCTCGAGCGCGGGGTCCATGTTCTTCAGCGCTGCGGATACGAACATGTAGACATAGGGTGCGTAGTACATCGCAAAAACCGCGACCATACCCGTCATGCTGTACATGTTCAGGCGGAATTCCCAGCCGAACTCCTTGAAGAACATATTGATGATGCCAGTCGTCGGCGAGCCGACGTAGGACCACGCGACGGCAGCAACGAGCGGCGGCATGAAGAGCGGCATGATGCTCGCGGTCTCGACCCAACCGCGCATCGGCGTGTCCGTTCGCGCAACGATCCAGGAGAGGCCGACGCCAATGACCACCGCGAAAAAGGTACCGAGGCCGCAGGAAACAAGCGAATTGACCGCAGCCGTGCGAACGAGGGGGTTGTCCAGAACGTCGCGGAAATTTTGCAGGGTCAGCGTGCTTGAGAGGCCTTCGAGCGCCGGATTGGTCGTGGTCAGCGCGCCGAGAACGAGCATCGCCAGTGGATAGACGACGAGCACGATGAGCGTCAGAATCAGGAAGCCGGTCCACGCATAGCGCCGCCAGAGATTGGCGAAGCGAAGTGCGGCACGATCGGTCCACGCATCCGCGGACTTCGCCACGGCGATCTCGGCCATCCACACGTCTCCTCATGCGGCCGATCTGCGTCGGCTCGAAGTTTCGTGCCGTGGGAGCGGAAGCGCGTGTGCGCTCCACTCACTCCGCACGGGCGCAGCGATAATGTATTCGCAAACACATTTATCAAGCAATTTTTTGAGATGCGCATTGTGCGCATCCGCAATTTGACACTGGATCGCGGCTTGTTATAGTTCGCGCGCTCAAGGCGCTTCAGTCGTGACACGCAAGTGTGGCGCGATCCTCAGAAACGGCGCCAGCCCCAGGAGGAAACGATGATCCCGGCCATGCGGGCAGCGCTTGCTGCTGTTTCCATTTTTGCTTTCTCCCACACCGCCGTCGCGCAGGATTGCTGCCCGAAGGAACTCGTCGACGCCGCGACGAAAGAAGGCAAGCTGCTGCTCTACAGCGCTGTCGTGCTCGACAATGAACAGGTCATGGCCAAGGCGTTCACCGAGCGCTTCCCGGGCGTGAAGGTCGACATCGTGAGGGCCCCGGGCGGCCGCCTCTTTACCCGCATCGAGACGGAAGCCGCGGCCGGCAAGCTCACCGCCGACGTGGTCGATATGACCGACCGTATGTTGATGCTGCGGATCAAGCATCTCTTGGCCGACTACAAGCCGCCGAACGCGGACAAGTGGGACACCAAGTCGATGCCGCTGCCGAACCTCTGGCCGCGCACGCTCTTCGTCTATGCGCTCGCTTACAATTCGGCACTCATGAAGCCGCCGGCACCTACTTGGAAAGAATTCGAAGATCCGAAGAACAAAGGTAAGACCGGCATCATCCTCGCCGGCTCCGGTGGCAGCGCGTGGACGCTCGCAATGTTCCAGCGGAAAGTGCTGGGCGAGGGAACCTGGAAGGCGATGGCGGATCTCAATCCACGCCTTTACGAATCGAACGGCCCGATGTCGAGCGGCGTCGTCCGCGGCGAGGTTCAGATGGCAACTGTTCTGACCGCGACCGCGCTCTCGCTTAAGTTCCAGGGTGCACCAATCGACGTCGTCTATCCGAAGGAAGGCCTGCCCACGGCGCCGGGGGCAGCCGGCATCTTCAAGGATGCACCGAACCCCAACGCGGCAAGGCTGTTCATGAACTGGTCGCTTTCGGAAGAGGGCCAGAATGCCATGGTGGAACGCCTTGGTGGCATGTCGCTTCTTGCCGGCGCCAAGAAGCCCGCTGGCGCACCGGACGACGTCAAATTCTGGATACCCGACAACGCAGAGTTCGACTCGCTTCGCGACCCTTGGGTCAAGGAGTGGGACGCGCTCTACGGCTACCGTAAGTGAGCTGAGGGAAAAGTTCTGTGTCGGTTGCACTCACCGTCGGGAATCTCGTCAAGTCTTTCGCGACTAACCTTCCTCCGGCCGTTGACGACGTCAGCTTCGTCGCCGCGCCGGGGGAAATTATCGTGCTGCTCGGGCCCTCGGGCTGCGGGAAGACAACAACGCTGCGCATGGTCGCCGGCCTTGAGCAGCCAACGCGGGGCGTGATCCGGATCAACGATCAGGCGGTCTACGATTCGTCCACGGGGGCGGTCGTCGCCCCTCAGAACCGCCAGATCGGGATGGTCTTCCAGTCCTATGCCGTATGGCCGCACATGACGGTCTTCGAGAACGTCGCCTATCCGCTACGGCGGCGGCGTCTCTCGAAGAGCGAGGTGCGCGATCGCATCGCCGACACTCTCAAGCTCGTCGGCCTCGAGGATTATGCAGAGCGCTCTGTCGTCGCACTTTCCGGCGGCCAGATGCAGCGCGTAGCGCTCGCACGTGCGCTCGTCTATCAGCCGCGGATCGTACTGCTCGACGAGCCGTTGTCCAACCTCGACGCCAAGCTCCGTATCCGCCTGCGCGACGATCTACGGACGATCATAAAGCAGCTCGGCCTGACCGCCCTCTACGTCACGCATGATCAGGAGGAGGCCGTCGTGATCGGCGACCGAATTGGCGTGATGCGCGACGGCAAGCTTTTGCAGATGTCGGCAGCCGTCGACCTCTACAATAATCCGGCCGACCTGTTCGTCGCGAACTTCACCGGCGTGACTAATACGCTGAGCGGCCGCATGGTCGGCCGCGACGGCGCGCATGGATGCGTCGAGCTCAACGGCGGCGGGGCGCGCATTCTTGCGAAGGTGCCCGGCGCGGTGCGAGACGGCGAGGCCGTTCTCGTTGGCCTGAGGCCCGAGAACATCACCCTTTCGGAGCCTTCGTCTACAGAAGCCGCTCGGCAGAATTTTGCCGGGCGGATTGTCCGACGCCGTTTCCATGGCGGCCAGAGCGTCTATACGATCGCGCTCCTCGGCACTGAACTGGACGTCGTGGAACTCGGCACAGCACCGCGCTTTGAACCGCAGGCCGACGTCCTGGTCGGCATCTCGCCCGATCTCTGCTGGGCATTCCCGGGCAGTGCGCGCACTGGCGTGGCGCCAGAGTACGTCTAGCTGAGCCGAGAGGATGACGTGCCGCTCAATGCGCGTCGTCCTTGAAGCGGGGTAGCGTCTCGAAGGAATGGAACGGCGGCGGTGACGACAGCGTCCATTCGAGCGTCGTCGCGCCTGCTCCCCACGGATTTGCGCCGGCCTCGCGCTTGCTCGCAAAGGCAACAGCGACGCCGATGAAGAACACCAGCGTACCTACGCCCGATATGTACGAGCCGAAGGACGAAATCCTGTTCCAGTCGGCGAATGCATCGGGATAATCGGCGAAGCGCCGCGGCATGCCGGCGAGCCCGAGGAAATGCTGCGGAAAGAATGTCAGGTTGACACCGATGAACGTCAACCAGAAGTGCAGCTTCCCGAGCGGCTCCGAATACATGTAGCCGGTCATCTTCGGGAACCAGTAGTACCACCCGGCAAACAGCGTGAAGAGAGCCGCAAGCGACATCGTGTAGTGGAAGTGTGCGACGACGTAATAGGTCTGATGCACCGCACGGTCCAGGCCGGCATTGGCGAGAACAACGCCGGTGACGCCGCCGATCGTGAACACGAAAATGAAGCCGAGTGCGAACAGCATTGGCGTGTTGAAGCGTATCGACCCGCCCCACATGGTCGCGATCCACGAAAAGACCTTTATGCCCGTCGGCACCGCGATGACCATGGTCGCAAACATGAAGTAGGCTTGCACGTCGGCCGAGATACCTGTCGTGAACATGTGGTGCGCCCACACGACGAAGCCGATCGCACCAATCGCAACCATCGCATAGGCCATGCCGAGATAGCCAAAGATCGGCTTCTTCGAGAACGTCGCGATGACGTGGCTGACGAGGCCGAAGCCCGGCAGGATGATGATGTAAACCTCCGGATGCCCGAAGAACCAGAAGAGATGCTGGTAGAGAACCGGATTGCCGCCCCCCTCCGCAACAAAGAAAGTTGTCGCAAAATTGCGGTCTGTCAGGAGCATCGTGAGCGCGCCTGCAAGGATCGGCATCGCGAGCAGCAGCAGAAAGGCCGTAATCAGGATCGACCAGGCAAACAGCGGCATCTTGTGCATCGTCATGCCGGGCGCGCGCATGTTGAATATCGTGGTGATGAAGTTGATCGAGCTCAGCACTGACGAGGCGCCGGCTATGTGAAGCCCGAGAATAGCGAAGTCGACAGCCGGCCCGGCATGTCCCGACGTGGACAGCGTTGGATAGACTGTCCAACCCGTGCCGGCGCCGCACCCCGAAAGATCACGTGCCGCCGCATCGAGACTGATCACGCAGTTGCCCTCTCCTGGCACGAAGAGTGACAGGATGAGCATCGTGAAACCCGCCGGCAGCAGCCAGAACGAGATGTTGTTCATGCGCGGGAACGCCATGTCGGGCGCTCCGATCATGAGCGGCACGAACCAATTGCCGAAGCCGCCGAACAGCGACGGCATGATCATGAAGAAGATCATGATCAGCCCGTGACCGGTCGTGAAGACGTTGAACAGGTGGGGGCTCGCAAAATACTGCAACCCCGGCTCCTGCAGCTCGAGCCTGATACCAATCGACAAGGCGCCCCCGATGATCCCGCCGACCATGGCGAAGATCAGGTACATGGTGCCGATGTCCTTGTGATTGGTGGACAGGACCCAGCGCCGCCAACCATGCGGATGATCGTCTGCGTGCGCCGTTGCCGCACTCATCATGACCCATCCTCCACTCGACGCAGCGCGCGCCCAGCGGCGCGAAGGGCGCTGCACTGTGAAGGCTGCTGCCGGAACTCGCGGAGACAGTTGATCCAGATCAAATGTGCTTGCGACCCTTTGTGCTGCCCAAGGGCGCGGGCCAAGGCGGTCCGCAACGCGTTCAGCAGGCCATCTGCGCAGGGTGATGATCGAGCCATTTGGTGATGCCCAGGAGATTGGTAAACACGAGATCGCGCGTGTAAGCGCCTCTGCGCATCCAGCTGAAGACATTGGGCAAACTGAGCGCCTGCATGCTCGCTGGGCATTGATCGGTTGGATCTTTACTGAACCCAGGCCAGCCGGACTCAATCCGGTGAGGGGCCAGCTACTCCGCGTTTAGCAATGCAAGCAGCTATGCTATCTGTCGGTTGGAGCCTGCCACGATTGCCCCGAAGCAGAGCCGTTCTCGGGCAACTCTCCGAAATTGCTGGCGGACGGACGATGAAATCTCTTGCTAGGAAATTGCTGCTCTGGGCAGGCGCCCTGACGCTCATCGGCGGGTCGGCGTATGTCACCCAGCATGTCTGGCGGGAGCAAGGCATTCGCTCGCTCCAGGCGATCAATAGCCAGCGCATTCAACTCGTTACAGCTGCCGTCCATGCCGAAGTCAATCGTCAGGACCACCTGCCGATCCTACTGTCGCTCGATGCCGATGTTCGCGCGGCACTGAGGTCGCCGGACGACCCTGACCGACTGGAGCGCCTCAACCGCAAGCTTCGGCGGATCGGCGTCGAAGCCGACGCGCGCGCCGTGTACGTCATTCGGCCTGACGGCGTCGTGCTCGCGAGCGACGACTGGCAAAGCGCAAACACGCGCATCGGCCGCAACGTTTCGGATCTGCCTTACTTTCAGCAGGCCACTGCGAACGGAAAGAGTTCTGATCTGGAGATCGAGCCCGAATCCGATCGCATCCGATACTTTCTTGCCGAGACTGTGCGAGAGGAAGCACTTCTGGGCGTGGTCGTGGTGCGCATCGAGTTCGACAAGCTCGAAAGCGCCTGGGAAGGCGCCGGAGAGCGCGTAATCGTCACTGACAGTGACAGCATCGCCTTTCTTGCCAGCGATCCGGTCTACAAATACCGGAGAATGAACTTCGCGCGCGAGCCAGCGCCAACAGAGTCTACATCGAACCACTACGGAAGTGCGAACCTGACGCCGCTCTCCTGGGACACCATCGAGCAACGCGGCAAGACCGCCATTATTCGGGCCCGCGAGGACGCTGACGGCTCAGCGTACCTCTACGACTCTTTGGCTCTGCCGGAATACGGCTGGACCGTTCATCGCCTTGCCGCGCTGACGAGCGTCAGGAACGATGAGCGCGATGGCGCCATAATCGGCGGTACAATCTCCGCGCTCTTGTTATCTCTCTTACTCTACATGATGCAACGTCACCGCGCGTACATCTACGAGCGAGATGCCGGCATAAAGCTGAAGCGTGAAGTGGACGAACGCACGCGCGAACTTCGTGACGCGAATTCCACCCTCACAAGCGAGGTCGATGAACGCCGTCGCACCGAGGCGCGCTTGCGCGCGACGCAGAACGCGCTCGTTCAAGCTGGAAAGCTCGCCGCGCTAGGGCGCATGTCGGCTGCCCTCGCCCACGAAATCAACCAGCCACTTGCTGCAATACAAACCTTCATCGCGAGCACGCGGATCTTCGCGCAGCGCGGCGACACCCCTCAGGTCATGCGCAACATCGACCTGATCAGCGACCTTGCCGAGCGCATGGCGAAGCTTTCCGGGCACCTGAAGATGTTCGCCCGCAAGAGCGATCCGAGCCATCGCGAGCGCGTGCGGATCGACCGCGTCCTGGACGGCGCCCTATTCCTGGTCGAAAACCGCATCGTGTCCGGCGAGGTCGAGATCGAAAAGGATGTCGAGCCTGATCTCGTCGTGGTCGGCCACGCAGTGCAGCTCGAGCAGGTAGTCGTGAACCTTCTTCTTAACGCGCTCGACGCGATGGTCGACGTCACGAAGCCCTGGATCAGGATCCGCGTCAGGTCCACGCCGGAGACCATCACCATCGCCATTGCAGACAACGGGCACGGCATTCCCGCCGACCTGCTCGAGCGGATCTTCGATCCGTTCGTGACCACCAAGCCGGTCGGCAAGGGGCTCGGCCTCGGCCTATCCATATCCTATGGCATCGTCCAGGGCCTGCAGGGCCAGATCTACGCGGCGAACCTCCCGGGAGGTGGTGCGGAGGTCACTGTGGAACTGCCGCACTCTGTCGAGGAGCCATCCTCGATGGCGGAGACGAGCCATGCCTGATCAAGGTCTAGTGCTGTTCGTCGACGACGAGGAGGCCATGCGGCAGGCCGTGAGCCAGTGGCTGCGGCTCGCCGGCTTCGAGCTTATCGTCCACGATCGCGCAGCTCCTGCGGCTGCTATTTTGAGTCCGGACTTTCCTGGTGTGCTGGTAACCGACCTCAAGATGGAAGGTGAGGATGGCATGAGCCTGTTGCGACAGTCGCAGCAGGTGGATCCTGAGCTTCCCGTCATTGTCATCACCGGCCACGGAGACGTTGAGACGGCAGTCGAGGCCATGCGGCTTGGCGCCTATGACTTCATCGAGAAGCCCTTCGAGCCGAAGCGGCTTCTGGAAGTGATCAAGAATGCATCCGACAAGCGCAGGCTCGTCACCGAGAACCGGCGCCTCAGGCGCGCGGTGACCGAGCAGACGATCGGCTCCCGCATCGTTGGAACCTCGCAAGCCATCGAGCGCCTGCGCGCGAGCGTTGCCGAACTCGCCGCAACAGATGTCAGCATCATCATTTACGGCGAGACCGGGGTCGGAAAGGACCTTGTGGCACGCAGCCTGCACGACTTCGGGCGACGCCATGAGGGGCAATACGTTGCGATAAATTGCGCGGCCATTCCGGAGACAATGGCGGAAAGCGAGCTGTTTGGATACGAGGCCGGCGCCTTCACGGGGGCGGCGAAGAGCCGGATCGGCAAGCTGGAGCACGCGAGCGGGGGCACGCTTTTTCTCGATGAAATCGACAGCATGCCGCTCTCGATCCAGGGCAAGCTCCTGCGCGCTCTTCAAGAGCGGATTGTCGAGCGGCTCGGCTCCAATCGAAACCACACGATAGATCTGCGGGCCATTGCGGCCAGCAAGATCGATTTGCGCCAAGCGAGCACGGTCGGACAGTTCCGCTCGGACCTCTATTACCGGCTCTCCGTAGTTGAGTTGACGATCCCTCCCCTGCGCCAGCGCAAGGAGGACATCCCCCTATTGTTCGAGTACTTCGCCTCGCAGGCCGCCACGGCGCACGGCCGGGAGCGAAAGCCGGTTCCGGCGGTCACGCTCAATCGACTGGTGGCGCATGACTGGCCGGGAAATGTCCGCGAACTGCGCAATGCCGCAGAACGCTTTGCGCTTGGACTAGGCGGGAGCTTTTGGCCGGACACAGCGGAGGCCGAGAATGGACAGCGCTCGCTCGCGGAGCAGGTGGATGCCTTCGAGCGTTCCGTCATCGAGCGCTGCCTCGCGGACTCCGGCGGCAGGCTCACGGCTGTCATGGAGCGGCTGAACATCCCACGCCGGACACTCAGCGAAAAGATGACGCGCTACGGTTTGGACCGTCGGCGCTTCACCGATCAAGGCTGAAGTCGGCCAAAATCCGCCAACAGTTTTCACGGAAGTGGCGGAAAGCCGCCGCTCCCGCCGCAAGAAGCGGTGCGGACTATTTCACAACCCGTTGAGTAAGAAAGACGAATCTTCCACCCTGCCAGCCATAAGGGGCTGGCACGCCCATTGCTATGGCGATCATGTTCGGAGCAGCGATAGGGCGGAAAGCCCACCGCTCCGAGCGGGGGATTGGGGGCAGAATTACATGGGTTTCTCAGCATTCCATGCGGAGACCGATCGTGCACTTTGTGGGTTCTTCACGATCTTCATGCGGGGGAGATGGTGCCTTGGCCTCTTGTTGGTGGCGATGCTGAAGGGCTGCACAGTGGGTCCCGATTTCCACTCGCCGGGCTTTCCCGACGTGGGGAGCTACCTGCCGGGCGGCCGGACATCCGGGCTTCCCGAGGGAGAGCGTGTACCTGGGCAGAACCTCGTGCGCGGAGCTGATATCTCCGCCCGCTGGTGGGCACTCTTTCGTTCGGAAAACCTGAACCGATTGGTCGAGGACGGCATTGGGCACAATGCCGACCTTCAGGCCGCCGCGGCCGCAGTGCGGGTGGCACAAGCGAGCGCGCTGGCGCAACGCAGCACGATGTTTCCGGTCGTCACGGGAAGCTTCGAGTCGACCAGACAGCAGGTTGCGGGCCGATCAGTGACATCCGATGCCGCTTCCGGTTCAGACCTCTTCAGCCTGCACACGGCACAGCTCAGCGTTTCATTCGTCCCCGACATTTTCGGAGGCAAGCGCCGACAGTTCGAGTCGGCCGATGCACTCGCCGAAAGGGAAGGGTTCCGCCTGGAAGGTGTCTACCTCACGCTCACCTCGAATATTGCGCTGACGGCGATCCGTGAAGCGGCGCTGCGCGGCCAAGTCGGTGCGACGCGGCGCATGATCGATCTGCAGTTGGAACTGCTCAAGATCCTGCAGCGCCAGCATGAGCTCGGCCAGCTAGGGCAGACCGAGATCGCAGCGCAAGAGACGTCCGTCGCTCAGACGCGGCTCCTGCTGCCACCGCTCGAACGGCAACTCGCCCAGCAGCGTCACTTGCTGGCCTTCCTGACGGGCCGAGTTCCAAGCCAGGGCCCGGCAGAAAATTTCCAGCTTTCGTCCTTCCGCCTGCCACGCGACCTGCCGCTCAGCCTACCTGCTGACCTCGTCCGCAATCGACCGGACATTCGGGCCGCGGAAGCCAACCTACGCTCCGCGAACGCCGAGATCGGCGTCGCGATCGCCAACCGACTGCCGCAGGTCACGATCACCGGCAATGCGGGCAGCGTCGCAGAGTCGATTTCGAAGTTGTTCTCTCCCGGCACCGCCTTCTGGATGGTGGCAGGCAATGCCGCACAGACGATCTTCGACGCGGGCAATCTGAGATACCGTCAGCGCGCGGCGGAAGCGGCCACCGAGCAGGCTGCCGCCGAGTACCGCAGCGTGGTGCTCGCCTCCTTCCAGAACATGGCCGACGTGTTGCGAGCCTTGCAGGCCGATGCCCGCGCCATCAGTGCCGCAACCACGGCTGAGCGCGCCGCATCACGCAATATTGATCTGGTTCGACAGCAGGTTCAGGAGGGACAGGTGAGCGTCCCGCTCCTACTCGTAGTGCAGCAGGCATACTTGCAGGCGCAGCTAGCGCGCATCGAGGCGGAAGCTTCCCGGCTCGCCAACACCGTCGCGCTGTTCCAGGCGCTCGGCGGCGGCTGGTGGAACAGGCCACCGCCCCCGGCACCCGAAGAAGCAAGTCATCACAGCGACCGCGGCGTCAAGAAGGCCGCGCACGTAACGCGAGAGTAAAGCGTAAGACCATGCTGCTACGTCTGTACAAAGGCCTGCGGACCTCTCTAGTCGTCGCGATTGCCGCGTGCGTCGGCGTGCTTGCTGCGGTGGCGCTATCGAAGGTCACGTGGTGGAATACGATGCCGCCAGCCACCGCCTCCTCACCGCCGACGGAGAAGCTCGATCCTGGTAGCGTACGCGTCACGCCAGAGCAGATGCACCAGCTCGAACTGGTGAAGGTCGGTCTCTGCGCGTTCCGCCAACAAAAGACGGCCATCGGCCAGATTGCGTTCAACGAGAACGCAAGCACGAATGTATTCACCCCGTTCTCTGGGCGTGTCGTGCGGCTCATGGCGCAGGTCGGCGATGAAGTGAAGCGGGGGGACCCGCTGTTCGAGATCGACAGCCCCGAAGTGGTGCAAGTGCAGACCGACCTGATCGCGGCGCTGCACGGACGGGATAAGGCCAATTCACACCTCGACGTCGTGAGGCGGCAGGCCGATCGCCAGGAGCGGCTCTATCGCGACAAGGCAACCTCACAACGCGAGATGGAGCAGGCGCAGAACGATCTCGCGGCAGCCGTATCGGATGCCAAAACCGCGGAGGGCGCGCTCACGGCTGCTCGGCACCGCCTGCGCGTGATCATCGGCCGTGACAAGGAGGAAGTAGAGCGTCTCGAGCGCGAACGGATCATCAATCCGCTACTGACCATCAACGCGCCGATCGGCGGGACCATCGTCGCGCGACGTATCGGCCCCGGCCAGTTCGTGAAGACCGATGCGGCCGAAGCGCATTTTTCGATTTCCGACCTCTCGACCATGTGGCTGAAGGCATATGTCGCCGAAGCGGACATCCCCTATGTGCGCGTCGGCCAGGAGATTGATGTGCGGATCCTCGCCCTTCCCGATCGTCGCGTGCAGGCGCGGATCGACGCCATAGGCGCGGCCTCCGATCCCCAGACGCGCCGCGTCATGGTGCGCTCCGAGATACCCAACGCCGATGGCCTCCTGCGCGCCGAGATGTTCGCAACGTTCAGGATCACCGTGGGCAATGTCGAGGAGACGACGGCCGTCCCAATGGCAGCAGTCATCCGCAAAGGCGAGGAAACGAAGCTTTGGGTTGAAAAGGCGCCGCAAGTGTTCCAGAGCCGGTCCATCAAGATCGGCGCCGAGCAGAACGGCTGCATCCAGATTCGTGATGGGATCGGCCCGGGAGAGACAGTTGTCGGTCGGGGCGCCATCTTCGTCGACAACGAGGCGCGCCAATAGGCACTCCAAGATCTTGCCGGCTCATCCATGCTTTCCAGACTGATCGGTGCGTGTCTCGCTCGGCGACCCTTGGTCGTCCTGCTGTTCGCTGCATTCGTTGCACTTGGGTACACAACGTACCGCACGCTCAACATTGAAGCCTATCCGGATCCGACACCGCCGATCATCGAAATCATCGCTCAATGGCCCGGGCAGTCGCCTGAGGAGGTCGAGCGCTACGTCACCATCCCCATCGAGATCGCTGTCTCCAGCACGCCAGGTCTTCAATACATCCGCTCGAACACCGTGTTCGCGCTGTCGTTCGTGCGCATCCAGTTTCAATACGGCCAGGACTATCACTTTGTCCGGCAGCAGACCCTCAACCGCCTGAGAGACGCGGTCCTTCCGACAGATGTTCAGCCGATGATTTCGCCGGCAGGCGGCATCAGCGAGATCATGCGCTACGAGCTGCGCGGTCCTCCCGGCATGGACGTGACGCAGCTCAAAACCCTGCAGGACTGGGTTGTGGAACGGCAGTTGCGTCTTGTCGCAGGCGTGGCCGACGTCGCCGCACTCGGTGGGAATACGAAGGAGTACCAGGTCGAAGTCGATGTGAGCCGGATGATCTCGCATGGCATTACGCTGCCGCAGGTCATCAACGCCATCTCGACCAGCAACGTCAACGTCGGTGGTCGCACCATCACGATGGGCGAGCAATCGGTCAATGTGCGTGGCATCGGCGTCATCTCCTCGCTCGGCGATATCGCCAACATCGTGCTGACGCAGGAAGGAGGTGTGCCCGTCCTGGTCTCGGACGTTGCCAACGTCAAGATAGGGCACCGACCGCGCCTCGGTATGTCGGGGCGCGACGAGCGGACCGATGTCGTGATGGGCATGGTCCTGATGCAGAAGCTCGAGCGCACCATGGACGTGGTGCAGCGCGTCCGTAAGGCGGTCGATCGGATCAACTCGAATGGCTCACTCCCGCCCGGGGTGAAAATCGAGCCGTTCTATGACCGCGGTGATCTCGTCGCGGTGACCGTGGACACGGTCATGCACAACCTGCTGTTCGGTATCGCGCTGATCTTCCTCATACAGTGGGTGTTCCTCGGCAACCTGCGCTGTGCATTGATCGTTGCGGCGACCATACCCGTGGCACTCTTCCTTGCCGTCATGATCACGGTGGCGCGTGGCGAGTCTGCGAACCTCTTGTCCATCGGCGCGATCGATCTCGGTATCATCGTCGACGCCACCGTGATCATGGTGGAGAACATCTATCGACATCTCGCGCACTATGATCCGCATGATCCGGTCGATCGGAAGCAGGCCTTCCAGGAGAAGCTCCGACGAATTCAAGCCGCCGCGGTAGAGGTCGACAAGCCGATCTTCTTCTCGGTCCTGATCACGATCGCGGCCTTTATGCCGCTCTTCACGATGCAGGGCGTTGAAGGACAGATCTTCGGCCCAATGGCACGCACCTACGCTTACGCACTGATCGGCGCTGTCGTCGCGACTTTCCTGGTCGCGCCGGTGGTCGCATCCCTGCTTCTGCCCGATCGCGTCAACGAGGTCGAAACATTCGCCGTGCGCAAGCTGCGCTCGGCCTATGAGTTTCTGCTGCATCGTGCGGTCCGCCGCTACGCGCTCTCCGCCTCTATCGGCCTCGCTCTGCTTGCGGGCGCTGGCGTGCTGGGCTCGCGGCTTGGAACGGAATTCCTCCCGAAGCTGGAGGAAGGCAACATGTGGATTCGCGCGTCGATGCCACCGACCATCTCGCTGGAAGGCGGCATGGATACGGTGACGCGCATCCGCGACATCATCCGCAGCTATCCGCAGGTCGGGACCATCGTTTCCGAGCAGGGTAGAGGTGACGAAGGTCTCGATCCCGATGGCTCGTTCCTCGCGGAGTTCTTCGTCCCTCTGAAGCCTTTTGCCCAATGGCCAAAGGGCGTGACCAAGGAAACGTTCATCAAAGAGCTGCGCGACCGCCTCAACAGCGAATTCGTCGGCGTCGACTTCAACTTCTCGCAGTATATCCAGGACAACATCGAGGAAGCCCTCTCAGGCGTGAAGGGCGAAAACTCGGTCAAGATTTTTGGTCCTGACCTCCACGTACTCGAGCGGCTTTCCAGGGCAATACAGGATGAGCTGGGCCGCGTTCCAGGCGTCCGCGATCCGGCCGCCTTCAACCTTCTTGGTCAACCCAATCTCGTCGTTCGCATCGATCGCGCCGCGGCCGCGCGCTACGGCTTCTCGGTCGGCGACATCAATGCCGTGGTGCAGGCCGCCATCGGCGGACAAGAGGTGACCCGCGTCTACGAAGGCGAGATGAATTTCGCGCTAAGCGTCAGGCTGGCGCCTGAATATCGCCGGAACATCGACGCCATTCGCTCGATTCCCGTGGCACTACCGAAGCAGGAGGGCCGCGCACTCCCGGCCTACATTCCGCTCGGGGAACTCGGAGATGTGCGGCTCGTGCCCGGCGCCGCCTACATCTACCGCGAGAACGCGCAACGTTTCATCCCGATCAAATACAGTGTCCGCGACCGTGACCTCGGCTCGACGGTGGCGGAAGCGCAGGTGCGGGTCGCACAAAACGTCAAGCTTCCGCCCGGCTATCGTCTCGAATGGTCAGGCGAGTTCGGCGCCTTGCAGGAGGCCAAGCAGCGGCTCGCCATCATTATCCCGCTCAGCCTCATGCTGATCCTGATGCTGCTTTACAGCCTGTTCAACTCTCTGCGCGACAGCTTGTTGGCGCTATCGGGCATCCCGTTTGCGGTGGCCGGCGGCATCGTCGGTCTCTACATCACCGGTCAGTATCTGAGCGTGTCGGCGGCTGTAGGCTTTATCTCGCTGTTCGGCGTGTCGGCCATGGATGGCATCCTGCTCGTCTCCTACATCCGCTCCAACCTGGAGCGCGGGCTCGAGACCACCACGGCCATCATCGAGGCAGGTCAGACCCGAATGCGCCAGATTTTCATGACCGCTCTGTCCGCCTGCATCGGCCTCGTGCCAGCGGCGTTCTCGACGGGAATCGGATCAGAGGTGCAGAAGCCGCTCGCGGTGGTCATCGTCGCCGGCATGCTAGTGTCGCCCATATGCAGCCTGTTGATGATCCCGGTGCTGTCGCGGCTATTCATGCCGTCAGCGCCACAGAGAACCGCCACGGAGGAGCCACCGGCGGGCTCCTTACCTGCCGGGCCACCCGCGCACTGACGGTGCGACGCCGTAAGCAGTCGAGAGGCGGGGAATAAGCGCTCCTGCAAACACGAGCGTCCCTGCTGCCGGTCGATTGTGCGCCGCGAGGGGTGAATCACGCTACAAAAAGGCCAGATGAGCTTCCGATCAGCCGCGCAGGGTCTTCTGCAGGCACTGGCCTGGACCCAAATTGTTGCTCGAAAGCTTCACCAGCGATGCGCCCGTCGCTCATCGCACTTTCGATGACGTCCCACGCTTGCAATTGCGAATGATTTGCAATTAGGTCGCTGCTGCGTCGGCTGAAGCAAGTTCGCCGAACCGTCCAGTGACAGAGGAAGCATGATGCGTGAATTCGGAAACCGGTGGCTGAATTGCGCGCCTTTGCAGCGTGCGCGGCCCCTCATTGGCGCGACGGCAATTCTGCTGCTCTCCGGCGTCGGCGCGATTGCTCAGGACACGAAGGCTCCGCCGGTCACCGCGCCCCCCGCGAGCCTCACACCCGAGGCCGACGCCGTACGCGAACGCTTCAGAGCTTTGGGAATTGACTACGGCTTCGTCTATACGGGCGAAGGTCTCGCCAATGTCTCCGGCGGATTGCGCAGAGGCGCAATCTACGACGGGAAGCTCGAGACCATCCTGAAGGCTGACCTCGGCAAACTAGCTGGTTGGGAAGGTCTCACGTTTCACTCCCATGTCTTCCAGTTGCACGGGACGGGGCGTCTCAAGCGCGACTACACGGGCGCCATCAACACCAACACCAACATCGAGGCGCTGCCGACAACGCGCCTCTACGAGCTCTGGCTCGAGCAGAAGTTTGCCGGTGGCGCAGCCTCCTTCCGGTTCGGTCAGCTCGCGGCGGACACGGAGTTCTTCTTCAGCAACTACGGCAATTTCTTCGTCAGCAGCGACTGGCCGACCATTGCCGCCGAGAATTTGCCCAGTGGCGGCCCGGCCTATCCCCTCGCGACGCCAGCTGTTCGCCTCAAAGTCGAGCCCAACAACGACGTCGCGCTGCTCCTCGCCGTATTCAATGGCGATCCGGCGGGGCCAGGATCCGGAGATCCGCAGAGGCGCAACCGCTACGGCCTGAACTTTCGCGTCCAGGATGCGCCGCTCATCATCTCGGAAGTGCAAATCAGCTCGAACCAGGACAAGTCGAGCCCCGCACTGGCCTCCGTGCTGAAGTTCGGCATATGGGGACACACAGGCCACTTCGACGATCAGCGCCTCGACGCGAGCGGCGTCTCGCTCGCATCGCCCGCTTCGACCGGAAATGCATTCAGGCATCGAGGGAACTACGGCATCTACGGCATTGTCGACCAGCAGCTCTATCGCCCGGCGGGCGGCGATGCGAACAGCGGTGTCGCCGTCTTCACCCGTATCTCGGCGAGCCCGTCCGATCGCAATCTCGTCGACTTCTACGTCGAGGGCGGCACGGTTGTGACGGGCCTCATTCCCGGGCGACCAGACGACAAGCTCGGCGCATCTGTCATCTACTCACATCTTTCCGCGGACGCACGTGCGCTAGCCGAGGACCAAGCTCGGATCAATGGCACCCAAAGTCTCTGGCACAGCTACGAGGCGACGCTTGAAGTGAGCTATCAAGCCAAGGTCCGCGAGGGTTGGGTCCTGCAGCCGCTATTTCAGCACGTCTGGCATCCGGCCGCGGTGCCGGGCACCCCAAGTGCAACGGTCGTAGGCTTGAGAAGCATCATCACCTACTGAGACGCCGAAGCGAACGCTCTCAGGCGAACCGCTTCGCCGAATAGGCTGCCGGATCGATTGGCGCCGGACGCCTCAGCGCCAGGCTCGACACGATCTTTGCGCTTGGCGGTCCGCCCGTCATGCCGAAGTGACCATGCCCCAGGGCGAGGAACACATTCGGAAGCCCTGGTGCTTCGCCGAGAATGGGGAGACTGTCCGGAGTCGATGGTCTGAAGCCCATCCAGAAGCGGTGCTCACGCGTATCGACATCCGGGAACATGCCCTTGACATGCTCGAGCAGCACCTTGGCGCGCTCCAGGTTCGGGGGCGCCTGAAGTCCCGCGATCTCGACCGTGCCCGCGACGCGCAGGCCATGCTCCATCGGCGTAACGCCGAACGCTCTCGTCTTGTTCGATATGGGCAACCGTAGATCAACACCTGGCGCAGTAAGCATGGCGTGATAACCACGCTCTGTCTCGAGCGGGATGCGAACTCCGAGCGGCCTCAAGAGGTCGTTCGACCATGCGCCAGCCGCGATCACGACCCTCTTCGCCTTGCGCCAGCCGATATTCGTCATCACCGTGTAGCCGCCGCCCTCGCCGGGGATGATACGCGTCGCGCGCTCCGCGATGATGGAACCACCGGCCTCGCGCAGCAGATCACCGAGTGTCTGCACGAGCCGCTGCGGATTGACGGTGAAGCCGTTCCCAGGAAGCAAAAGACCACGCACGACGCGGCGCGAAATGCCGGGGAACATCTGGCGCAGATCGTCCTGCGTGAGCTGTTCGACGCGAATGCCCTGGCGCTCCCGGAGACTGCGCTCGAGCGCAGCTGATGGTGTCTCGGCCTCGCTCTCCCAGGCATGAACCTGACCCAGGGGACGTATCAGCTCCGAGAACTTGGTCTGACCGAGCAGCTCGCGCCAGCAGTCGAAGGACGTTTGATGGAGCGCGCGCATGGCATCGGAGATCTGCTCGACGCGCGACGCCCGGCTCGCCGCAACCCAGCGCACAAGCCACGGCAGCGCTGTTGGCAGATAGCGCGGATCGACGGAGAGCGGACCGAGGCGGTCAGTCAGCCATCCAGGAACCTTGCGCACCATGCCGGGCAGCGCAATCGGCACTGAGGTGTCAGCGCTGATCAGGCCGGCATTACCGAACGAGGCGCCTCCCGCCGGCGGCAGGGGATCGACGACGACAACTGTCTCCTGGGCGCGCTGCAAGTAAAGAGCCGTTGTCAGACCAGCAACGCCGGCACCGATGACGATCGTTGGTTCAACCACTTCTGGCATGGCACACCATTGTCCGAGTTGATGAGCAGTGACGCACGACGGATTAGCTCGATCCGTCGCTGCCGTTGGCTTTGGACTCACGCAAGCGGCGCAGGAACATGTCGAACGCCAGAACCAGGCCGGTGACCGCAATCAGAAAGGCGCTGACCGCTGCGATCACAGGCTCCAGCTCGAGGTGCAGACTGTTCCAGATCCGAACAGGCAAGGTCTGTGAGCGCACACCCGCGAGGAAGAGCGAGATGATGAGCTCGTCGAACGATGCGAGAAAGGCAAACAGCGCCGATGACATGATGCCCGGAAAGGCGAGCGGGATCACGACGCGCCGGAAGACATAGATGCGGCTGCCGCCAAGACTGAGGCCCGCGCGCTCGAGATTGATATCCACGGCCTGAAGCGACGACAGCAGGATGAGGACCACGATCGGCAGCGTGACCACGGCATGGCAGAAGCCGATCCAAACGACGTTCCCGACGAGACCGAACCGCGCCGTCACGAAGTACATTGCGATGGCAGTGATCACGTGCGGGACGATGATCGGGATCAGAAGCACCGACAGTATGATCTTCTTGGCCTTGAAGTTGCCGCGCACGAAGGCGTAGGCGGCGAAGAAACCGAGCACCGTGGATACTACGCAGGCTATCAGCGCGATGATCAGGCTGGACGTCAACGACTGCCGCCATCGCGTATCGCCGAAGAATGCCGAGAACCATCGCACCGAGAACGACTGCGGGGGAAATCGCAGATAACCCTCGCCGCTGAATGCCAGAATGCACACGATGACGATCGGCGCCATGAGGAGCAGGCAACCGAGCGCGATATAGAATGAAAGCGTCGCGTTGCCAGCCCGTCCCATTGCGTCACGCCCCCATCATGCGTCGGACGTCGGTGACGCGGTAATAGATGACATAAAGGACGAGCGTCATTGCCAGCAGCGCCACGGACATGATGGCCGCGCTCGTCCAGTCGAGCGTGATCTCCACCGCACGTTCGATCAGCATGGCAATCATCACGTCACTCGGGCCTCCCATGAGCGCCGGCGTGATGAAGAACCCGATCGCCAGGATGAAAACGATGAGCGAGCCGGAGATGACGCCGTGCAGGCTGAGCGGGAAGTAAATCTTGCGAAAGGCATAAGCAGGCGAAGCACCAAGGCCGTAGGCTGCACGCACGAGGTTGGCGTCGATGCCCCGCATGGTCGCGTACAGCGTCAGCACCATGTACGGCAGCAGCACGTACGTCATGCCGATCAGCACGCCCATCTTGTTGTAGAGCAACGGTAGCGGTGCATCGACAATGCCGAGTGCGAGCAACCCCTGATTGATCGTGCCGTTACGCCCAAGGAGGACCATCCAGGAGTAGGTCCGCACGATGACGCTCGTGAAGTAGGGAACGATGATGCAGAACAGGACGAGCGCAAAACGCCAGCCAGTGTTGTTGGCGAGATAGTAGGCAATCGGGTAGCCGATGACGAGGGTGAGGGCCGTCACCAGCGCCGATATCCAGTTCGTCGTGATGAGGGCGTTGACGATCCCCGGCGCGGTCAGCACATCGACGAATCGCTCCACCACCGCGCCGACGCTTCCCTCCTCGGCGAGGACGCCAACGAAGAACCACACAAGCGGAATGACGAAAAGCAGGATGAGGAGAACGAACGCCGGGATGATCAGCAGGCCTGGATCAAAAGAGCTTTGGGCCTGCCGCGTCATGATCCGAGCACCAGACTGTCACCGACGGCCCAGCTCAGGACTACACTTTCATCGAGCTCGAAGCTCTGTCCTCCGGTGTTCTGGACGTCGACCGTGATCTCCGCCTTGCCGACGGCCACAACGTAGCGATTGATATTGCCGAGGAAGGAGCGCCGACGCACCCGACCTGCGACAGTGTTCGCCTCAGGGCCGGCATCTGTCCCTCGCGCTGAGAGCGAGACACGCTCCGGGCGAATGAAAAGATTGACCTGCTTGCCGGTGAGGTCGAGCGGCGCTGCTGGTGCCTTGAGCAGCAGGTTGTCGCCGATGCGCACAGCGGGGCCAGCCGACGATCCACCCTGCAGAACGCCCTCGATGAGATTAGCCTCGCCGAGAAATCTACCGATGAATGTGTTCACGGGGCGCGCGTACATCTCGCCTGGCGCTGCCACCTGCTCGATGCGACCGCGATTCATCACGCCGATGCGATCGGACATGTTCATCGCTTCTTCCTGATCGTGCGTGACGTAGACGACCGTCATACCGAGCTGGCGTTGGATTTCTTTAATCTCGACCTGCATGTCGTAGCGCAGGTTTTTGTCGAGCGCGCCGAGAGGCTCGTCCATGAGGACGACCCGCGGCTCGAACACGATGGCGCGCGCAATTGCAACGCGCTGCTGCTGGCCACCCGATAATTGGCGCGAGAAGCGGTCGGCGAATCTCTCGAGCCGCACCAGGGCGAGGGCCTCGCCGACGCGCCGCTTGATGTCGGCCTCGGGCGTACCGCGGGCGCGGAGCGGAAACGCGACATTCTCGAAGACATTGAGGTGGGGGAAAATCGCGTAGTTCTGGAAGACCATGCCGAACCCGCGAGCCTGCGGCGACTTGATCGTGATGTCCTCGCCATCGACGAGGATCCGACCACCATCAACGTTCGCGAAGCCCGCGACCATCATCAGCGTCGTCGTCTTGCCGGAGCCCGATGGTCCGAGAAGAGAGAAGAACTCGCCCGACCGGATGTCGAGCGAAATGTCGTCGACGACCGCTTCCTCCCCATATCGCTTGGTCACGCGCTGGAGTGAGATCGCACCGAGCCCATCGGGCGCATGATGCGGCATCGCCGCTTGAACTTCCTGCTGAGCCATCGGGTGGGGCGAACTTTATGCGGACTGCTATTTGCCGAGATAGGCGTGCGCGACGAGCTCGACCCGGATGCCAGGGCTCAGCAGCTCCTTCACGACCACGGTAGCACGGCTCGGATAGGGCTGTGAGAAGTACTCCTTGTAGACTTCGTTCATGGCTGGCGCGTCGGCCGCATCAACGATGTAGATGACGATCTGCGCCACATCCCGCAGTGTTCCGCCCGCCGCTTCGACCGCCTGCTTCATGTTCGAAAGCGTCTGGCGCATCTGGACGGTCATGTCGCCTTGCACCATCTCGCCTGTGCGCGGGTCGCGCGGCACATGCGCCATGTAGACGACGTTGCCAGCACGCACGGTGCCATTCACAGGCCCTTTCGATGGAGCAAGGCCTGTATCGACGACGGTGAACATTTTATCCTCCCTCTTTATGAGTGCAGACGCGGAAGCGGCCCGCCCAACCGGCGACACCGCCGACGCGTACGCGCGCCGGCGAAGCAGGAGACAGCTCTAACGCAGAACCCACTTCTGCCAGACGGCATTGACCTTCGTACGATTGGCCGCCCACCAATCGATGTCGCGACGGAAGCCGCCTTGCGTCCATGGAAGATTGGTCTTTGGATCGAGCAACTCGGGGGCCGTGGCAGGGTATGACTTCTTGTTGACGGGGATTGCCTTGTAGGCGCGCATCCAAGCCGACTGGATGTCGGGGCTGAGGCTGAAGTCGATAAACTTCAACGCCGCTTCCACATTCTTTGAGCCCTTGGGGATGCCGTAGGACTGCACCAGAACCATGTTCTGGTTCCATTGTGCGCCGAGGGGAGCACCCTTGTCGATTGCGACGCCGAGGCGCGTGCTCCAGAGCGAAGCGAGCACGACTTCCTTGTCAGCCAGCATCTGAGTGGACAGCGCGCCTGTATCCCAGAATTTGGTGATAGCTGGGCGCACGCGCGACATCGACGCAAAAGCGCGGTCAATGTCGAGCGGATAGATTTTGTCGTTGGTCGGCGCGACACCGTCAGCAACGAGCGCGAACTCGAGGTTCGGCGAGCCTGAGGCCATATCCGGCAACGTGCGCGGTCCTGGAAACGCCTTGATGTCCCAGAACTCGGCCCAGGACTGTGGCTCCTTCCCCTTGGGATAGGCGGACGTGTGATAGCCCATGACCATCGCGTAGACGAAGTTCCCGACCTGCTCCTTGCGCTTCACGATCGGGTCGAGATCGTCGGGATTGGTCATCTTGAAGGCCGAGTAGTCCATCGGCAGCAATGCGCCGGCCTGATCGAGCTGCAGAAGTGTGTCGTCGCCCGTGTCGATCAGATCGACTTCCATGTTGCCGGAGCGGTGCATCGCGAGGAGCTTCGCGACGGTCGCCGGCACGGGAATGATCTCGATGCCCGTTGCTTTGCGGAATGGTTCGTAGACGTGTTCCTTCTTGACCTCGTCGAAGCTTCCGCCTGGCGTACGCACGGGAAGCTGGACATTGGCCCAGCTCGGCCTCGTGATGATGAAGGGTGCCGCGATGAGCGAAGTCCCGAGAGCCGCTGTGACTTGCCGGCGTGATAACCATACCTTCTTGCGTCCAGACATGGTCGGACTCCCCACCATTCGAGCTAAGCTGAGAAAGCCTAGCTCATGCTTTCGTGTGCAGCAATTCACTCACTCGCTCATTTTTCGCGCATGAGATGTGAACTATAGGGCGTACTGCTGCATCACCGTTCGTATGTCAGGTGCGCCGGTGTCGCGTAAGATCAGCCCTCTGAATGAGGCCAATGGTGCGCCGCGAAAGAGCGCCCAACTGAAGAAGGAGTGATGTCCGATGTCGGCAGCCAACGTCACAGTCGTCACGCATCCGCTGGTGCAGCACAAGCTGACGCTCATGCGGGACGTGAGCACGACAACATCGAAGTTCAGATTGCTGCTCCGCGAGATCAGCCTTCTGCTGACCTACGAAGTCTGCCGCGACCTCGAAACCGAAATGGTCGAGATCACGACCCCGCTCGAGACGGTGATGGCGCCGCGGCTCGAGGGAAAGAAGCTCTGCTTCATCTCCATCCTTCGCGCTGGCAATGGTCTCGTGGATGGCATGCTCGATCTCGTGCCCTCGGCGCGCGTCGGCCACATCGGCCTTTACCGCGATCCGCGCACGCTGAAGCCGGTCGAGTACTACCTCAAGCTCCCCGATCAGATCGAGGAACGATTGTGCATCTGCGTTGATCCCATGCTGGCGACAGGCAACTCCGCCGTCGCTGCCGTCCATCGCATCAAGGAGGCCGGCGCCAAGCGCATAAAATTTGTTTGCTTGCTTGCCGCGCCGGCGGGCATCGAGACTTTCGCAGCAGCCCACCCGGATGTTCCGATCATCACGGCATCCATCGACCGCGGCCTCAATGATCATGCCTATATCGTGCCGGGGCTCGGCGATGCCGGCGACAGGATATATGGCACGAAGTAAGGCTTTCGCGGACCGCAACTTGCGTGCGGCCACGATCGGGGCATCATGAGGCCATCGGCCCCGGGAGACCGGGAAGGCAGCCTTAACATGGAAACTCACGGAATGGCTTCGGACACGACGGACGACGCAGGCAAGTCTGAGATTCGATGCGAGCGGCACGGCTCGACTATAGTCCTGATCATCGATCGGCCACATGCAGCGAATGCCTTCGGGCCCAATGCGGTCGCCGAGTTCAGACGGCATCTCGAGGTTGTTCGCCAGGAAGCGACCGTCTCCGGCCTCGTCGTCACGGGCGCGGGCGAGCGACACTTCTGCAGCGGCGGCGACGTCAAGGCCTACTCGGTGTTTGCCTCGCCGGCTGAACTCAATCCTGTGTTCGACGACGCGCGCGCGGTGCTGAGCGAGCTCGATCTTCTGGACGTGCCGACTGTGGCGGCAATCAATGGCGTCGCGATTGGCGGCGGCTTCGAACTGGCCCTGGCCTGCGATTTCCGCATTGCCCATGCCTCCGCAAGCATGTCGCTTCCGCAAGTACGGATGGGGATCCTGCCGGGGTGGTTCGCAACCGAGCGGCTGCTCACCATCTGCGGACGCGCGAATGCGAAGCGCTTCGCCTTGAGCGGTGCGCGCATCCCGGCGGCAGAGGCGCACAGATTGGGCGCGATCGATGAGGTCGCGGACGGGGATGTCGTCGCGGCCGCACTCGAGTTCCTCAAGCAGTTCGAGGGCGCAAATCGCCGCGGCGTTGCTGCCTTCAAACGTGTTGTCCGCGAGCTTGCCGACAATGGCCGCGAGGCAGGACAGGGACTCGAACGCGACGTATTTGCGGAACTGTGGTTTCACCCCGACCGTAAACGCTGAATATTCAGCGCGCCTTGCCCGCGGCACGTGACGACGCGATATCAGCAACGAGTGGCGCGGCAATGGCTTCCAATGCCTGCTGTGCGTCCAGAGGAGAAAGACGGACCTGAAGTCCGCGCTGGCCACCATTCATGTAGACTTGGTCATGCCCCAGCGCATCGATCTCAATAACCGCAGGTGTCTTCCGCTTCTGGCCGAACGGACTGATCCCTCCGACCTTGTATCCCGTGATCCGCTCGGCATCGGCAGGCTTCATCATCTGCGCCGACTTTCCGTCGAGCGCGGCGGCAAGCTTCTTCATGGAGACTTCGCGATCCGAAGGCACGATGACGCATACGGGCTTGCCATCGACGAGCGCCATCAGCGTCTTGAGCACGCGCTCCGGCGGCTCACCGAGCGCCTCGGCCGCCTGCAGGCCTATGTGCTCGGCCTCGGGATCATAGTCGTAGCTGTGCACGGAAAACGTCAGGCCGGCATTCTCGAGCATTTCCGTCGCACGTGTTCTCTTGGACATGACTGTTTCCGGGGCAACGCCGTCGTTGGCCGAAGGGCGGCGATCGGGGCGACGCTTTGTTCTACATCCAATTGAGCACATGTGAAGCCTGGACAGATCCCCCCAGAAGGTCGAACATTGAAAGTCCGGGATTGAAGGAAATTCCCCGTGCTCATGGGGACGCGACATGCGCGGAGTATCGAGCTCCACCGTGTGAGGCAGGCAGAGCCATCACATTCACTGGCTTACCGGCTCGCGCGGAATGCTGTTGTTCTACTCGCACTGGTTCTGATCGCGACATCGTCAGCATTCTCGCAAGAGCTGGCGCGCGCTCAGCGTCTCGAAGCCTTGACCGATCAGTTCGGGAAGCCGTTTTCCGTCGCGGCCATCGCAGGGCGGCCCTACGCGCTCTTCTTTGGATTTACGTATTGCCCCGACGTCTGCCCGACCACGCTCCTGCAGATGTCGAACCTCCTGCAGCGCCTCGGGAGCAATGCGGACCGCGTGACAATCCTGTTCGTCACGGTCGATCCCGAGCGCGACACGCCGGAGCAGATCAAGAGCTATCTCACGTCGTTCGATCCGAGGATCATTGGCCTCACTGGCACGTCCGACCATATCAGAGCTGTCGCTGCCGCGTGGAGGGCTGCCTACGATCGCATCGATGAGGAGAATGGCGCGTACACGATCGCGCACTCGGCACACGTTTATCTCATGGATCGCTCAGGCCGACAAATAGGAACGATGAACTTTCAGGATGACGAAGCGGCGCAGATGGAGAAGCTTAGGCAGTTGATCGCTTCGCCGTGAGACGCACCTGCCGTTCGCATCGAGGATCACGACCATGCCCATTCCCAAGCACGTCTTCGATCCGCCATTCAATATCGTGCGCTGCAGTCATGTAAGGCTCGGCGTGGCGGATCTCGAGCGGGCCAAGGCATTTTATGCCGACACGCTCGGTCTTCATGTCGAGGATCAGACGAAGGAGGCGATCTATCTGCGGGGCATGGAGGAACGGCAGCATCATTCACTGATCCTGCAAAAAGCACAAACGCCTGTCGCACATCACCTCGGCTTCAAGGTCGGCTCCGAAGACGACCTCGACAGGGCCGCTCACTACTTCAAGGGAACGGGCACCACGCACGCCTTTGCCGATAGGCCCTATCAGGGCCGTACGCTGCAGCTCGTCGATCGTTTGGGCCTGCCCATTGAGCTCTACTTTACAATGGAGAAGCGCGAGAGCTTGCTGCAGAAATATGCGTGCTACAAAGGAGTGCATCCGCAGCGCCTCGACCATTTCAATGTCTTCGCGCCGGATGCGCAGGGCGCACTCGATCTATATGCGAGTCTAGGATTCCGGCTGACCGAGTACGCGGAGGAAGATGGTCCCAATGGCCGCATTGCTGCCGGTTGGATGCATCGCAAGGGCAACGTTCACGACATCGCCTTCACCAATGGTCGCGGCCCGCGCCTCCATCATCTCGCCTACTGGGCACCGACTGCGCTCAACATCATCCACCTGTGCGATGTGATGGCGACCACGGGCTATCTCGCCAATCTCGAGCGCGGTCCTGGGCGCCACGGCATCTCAAACGCGTTTTTCCTTTACGTCCGTTGTCCGGATGGCCACCGCACCGAGATTTACACCTGCGATTATCAAACCATGGATCCGGATCACGAGCCTATCCGCTGGTCGCTGCGCGACCCTCGGCGCCAAACGCTGTGGGGGCAGCCTGCACCAAAGTCCTGGTTCGAAGAGGGGTCGGCGTTCGCCGGCGTCGAGCAGCGCGATGCCCAGTTCAAGGCCAACGTCATCGTCGCCGACTGAGGCGTGCGCGCGCCGTATGTGAAGGTCAGGCTCCCCGACCCTGGTGCGGGTATGAGAAAGCCACGGGTAATTCAACGCGCCTAGGGGAATTTGGTGGAGCCGAGGGGAATCGAACCCCTGACCTCTTGAATGCCATTCAAGCGCTCTCCCAACTGAGCTACGGCCCCGCCGTGCGATCGCGCCACTCCGTGGAGCGGCTTGGGTAGGTGGCGATCAGCCCGGCTTAACTAGTGCGCTCCGCTCGCGCGCGCAAGCAAAACTTCGGCCCCCGTCAGCCCCTCCTCAGCGAACGCCGAGCTTCTTCTGGAGGCTCGACGATGAGGTCGTGTACTGGAAAAGCAGCTTCTTGTCCGGATAGACGATCCGATGAGCCGCCTGGGACATAAGCGCAGCCTCGTGGAAGCCCGAAAGGATGAGCTTGAGCTTGCCCGGATAGCTGTTGATGTCGCCAATGGCGAAAATCCCCGGAACACTCGTCTCGAACTTCTCCGTATCGACCGGAATGAGGTTTTCCTCGAGGTTGAGGCCCCAGTCAGCGACAGGTCCGAGCTTCATCGTCAGCCCGAAGAACGGAAGCATCCGCGTGCACGCGACGTGCTCCTCACCGTCCTTGGCCTTGACTGTAACGCGCTCGAGCCGGCCGTCGGCGCCATGAAGCGCCGTTGCCTGACCAATGAGCAGGCGCATGGCCCCGCTCGCGACAAGCCCCCGCATCTTTTCCACAGAGTGCGGAGCACCACGGAAATCGTCTCGCCGATGCAGCAGCGTCAGGCTGCGCGCGATAGGCTGCAGGTTGAGTGTCCAGTCGAGCGCGCTGTCGCCGCCGCCGACAATGAGCACGTCCTGGTCGGCGAAGTCCTTCATCCGGCGCACCGAGTAGAAGACCGATGTGCCCTCGTAGGCCTCGATCCCTTCGAGCGGCGGACGCTTGGGAGTGAACGAACCGCCGCCAGCTGCGATCACGACTACCTTGGCAACGAAGACTTGCCCGCGATCGGTCGTGAGGCGGAAACGTCCGTCAGCCTCGCGCGAAAGCGCATCAATGCGCTGGCCGAGGTGGAATGTCGGGCCGAACGGCTTGATCTGCTCCATCAGGCGGTCCGTCAGCTCCTGGCCGGAGACTACCGGGAGTGCCGGAATGTCGTAGATGGGCTTCTCGGGATAGAGCTCGGCACACTGCCCGCCCACCTTGTCGAGGATGTCGACCACGTGCGCGCGGATGTCGAGGAGGCCGAGTTCGAACACGGCGAACAGACCACACGGGCCGGCGCCAATGATCAGCGCATCTGTCTCGATAGGGGCGCCGGTCTCTTCGTCGGCAGCCTGGAGGGGATTGGTGTCGCTCATGACATCCTCGCGTTCATGCCGAAGCGGCGGACCCTGCCACCGACAATCGACCTCATTCTCGACAGCTCGACCGGCAGCGCGTGAGCGCCCCGGGCGCCGTCCTCAGAACTGCTTGCTCGGCACCTTGACGACGAGCCCGTCGAGCTTATCCGAGACACGGATCTGGCAGCTCAAACGGCTTTCCTCGCGAACGTCGAAGGCGAAGTCGAGCATGTCCTCTTCCATTTCCGATGGCGGGCCGACGGCCTCGCGCCATTCCGGCTCGACGTACACGTGGCAGGTTGCGCAGGCGCAGGCCCCACCGCATTCGGCCTCGATCCCCGGGACGTCTTCCGTCTTCGCCGCTTCCATGACCGTCAGGCCAGGCTGCGCATCGACTTCCTGGCGCGTACCGTCCTCTTGAACGAACGTGATCTTGACCATCGCTAATGTCCCGATTCCGAAGTTCGCCTCACCTCAATACTCGCGTCCCGAGCGAACTTCGGAATCAAAAGGGACACTAGAATCATAATCTTGCTAGTGTGATTCAGATCGAGAAATTCGCTCGATACCGTGCCGCGAGAGGTGGCGAATTTCTCGATCATCACACTAGTGCTGGCTCCTGACGCCAGCCCCCTGGCGCGCGATTGGCGGTCAATTCGGCCCCAGCCCCGCACAAATAGCCGCTGAGGACAAGGGTTCGCCTTGACGCTCGAGCGCATGACGCCGGGGGGACTTGGCGGACATAGCCGCTCGGGACTGCGATTTCAAGCCAGCCCGAGGCCCCATGGTTGCCTGCGGCAACAAGGACGGGTTGCATGGGCCGTCATGGCGAAATTCCTTTCAGGTAGCCGGCTTGGCCGCCTCCAGACGCCGCACACGGGCCTCCTGGTAGAGGGTGATCAGCATCGTGATGAGCATGAAGCAGACGGCCGCGAGGAAAATGCCGCGATAGAAGCCATGGTCGAGGAGCCAAGCATAGAACATGGGCCCAAAAAGTCCGGCAATATTGAAACCCGTTGAAACGATGCCGAACACGCGCCCCTCGGCGCCGGGAGGTGACGCGGCTCGGACGAGCATGTCGCGCGAGGGCGCGATGATGCCGAAAAGGAAGCCGGCGAGCGTCATTACCAGCACGAGCACAATGTGCGGCAGATTGACCAGGGCGACCAGCAAGACGAGCATGGCCGACATCAGGAGCGCCAAAGAGGCGACGATGCCGTGTCGCCGCGTGCGGTCAGCGAGGATGCCGCCGACCAGAACCCCGGCAGCGCTCGCCAGAAGAAAGCCGGTGAGTGCCGCGTTCGCCATGGGCAGGCCAATGCCATAGCCCGTCGTGAATGCGGACACTGAGAAATTCTGGATGCCGCTCGTGCAGAGGCTAAGCAGGATGTAGAGCAGCATCAGCGAGAGCACGGTTGGCGTCACCAGGCCGCGGAGTCCGCCGACGGGTGCCACGCCGGCCATCTTGGTCGCGCGCCCTGATGCCGAAGCGCCCTCCTCCGCCGGACTCAACGCCAATACGAGAGCCACGACAAAGGCTAGAGCACCCGAGAACGCAAAGGCGAGCGGCACACCGCCGAATGCGGCCGCCGTCAGCAGCACCGCTGGAGCAGCAGCACCGCCTATGAAGCCTGCAAACGTATGGATGGAGAAGGCGCGGCCCATCTTCTCGCCGCGGATACCCCGGGAGAGCATCGCGTAGTCAGCCGGGTGATAGACGCCGTTCGCGAGACCCGCGCCCATCATCGCCAAAATCAGGAACAAGTACGACTTGGTGAACGCCAGCGACAGAAAACTCGCCCCGCCGAGCACGAGACCGGCGACCAGCATCCGCCGCGCGCCGACACGGTCGGTCAGAAAGCCGAGGGGTGTCTGCACAATCAGCGAGACGAGATTGAATGCCGTCAGTGCGAGGCCGAGATCGATGAAGCTGACGCCAAGGTGTCCCGGCAACAGCGGGATGAGGGCCGGCAGCGTCATGATGTGGAAGTGGCTGACGAAATGAGCGGACGCAACCTGCCCCAGCAGCGCCGTCTCGTGCCGTTCCCATTTGCGCGCAGATACGACTGACGTCACGGTTCAATCCGATCTGGTTGGTCGATCCGGTTGCAGGTCCCTTGATGGGAAGTGGACCACGACACGCGAGCGGAAATGCCTGGAATGGCCGCCAGGGCGGGTCGATCAGCGCGTCAGCGTCGCTCAGTGCATCGTATACAATCCGCGCGGGGTCAAGCCGCTGAATGGGCGCGCACGCGTGAGCTGCGCTTCATGCGGTCCGCCTTCAGGTCGATGAGAGGGGCGCTAGGGTCAAGCGCGAGGGTAGGCGCGAGCGAGCGAGAGGCGGCGCAGCGGCAGTGGCCATCGATGTCGCGCCTCGGAAATCGCCGATAGCTGCCGCCCGATTGTCGCGATCATTAGCCCGCGCAGCTGAAGACCGGGAATGATCCGCTGCAACTCGCAGCGGCGACGCACCCGGCCGTCTCGGAGATGCCCTCGTCTATCCCCGCCAAGCCATCGTGCAATAGCATGATCGAACCTGGCCTGACGCGCTGCAGGATGTAGTCGGAATTGAGCTCTGCATGGATTTCTGCGGCGGGCGGCGCAGCACCCCACCCGACAAGGGCATCTATTCCCCCCAGCGACGCTCGGTCACGCAATTGCACGACTGAGACGGTGCTGCTCCGGTCTCTCCAGGTACCCTGAACATCGCGCAGAAGGTACGGACTACGGAGTTTCGCTCAGCAATCTCAGTAGAAACCCTTATGTCCCATCTCCTCCCGGTACCGTACCCGAAGAGCAAGCCCGAAGAGTAAGGATGCAGTTCGTTGGTCATGCGTATCGGGATTTGTTCGGATTGACGGGAGAGGGGATCGCCTCGCAGCGCAAACACGCCCAGGGCTGGCACGACGGTGCCTCCCGGGCCGAGCCGGCTTGGCCTTCGCCAACCGCGCCGATCGCGATCGGCATTGGTGTCGGCTTGGGCTACTTCCTCGCTGCCCGGCTCAGCCTTTTTCTTCTGACGCCCAATGATGGCCTGGCCGTATTCTGGCCGGCAGCCGGCATTGCCTTGGGCGTTCTGCTCGCATTTGGCCCCAGGGCAAGGTGGCTGGTTACCGCCGGGGTGATGGCGGCAACAATCGTGGCCAACCTGCAGGGTGACCGCGACCTCGCCATTGCCTTCGTCTTCGCGCTCGCCAATGCGGGGGAAGCACTGTTTGCCGCTTGGCTGATCAGGCGGGCTTTCGGGTCCGACTTCAGCTTCGAAGACCTTTCCCAGGTGCTGAGCTTTTTTGCAGCGACGACCGTTGCCTGTGCTGCCTCGGGCATCGTTGCAACCCTCGGGCTCCTGCTTCTTCACGGCCAGACTGCACCGGCGCTGACAATCTGGTTGAACTGGTCAGCGTCCGACGCCTTGGGGGCCATTGCGGTTGCGCCATTGATCGTCTGCGTCGTCCGCGCGATTCAAAATCGACCTAAACCAGGTGAGGCTCTCGAGGCAACATTGGCACTCGTAGCACTCGCAGCGGTCAGCATGATTACACTCAGCACATCTGCGAACTACTGGTTCACCATCGCGCCCGTCGATTTGATCCTTCCAATGCTACTTTGGCTGGCGGCTCGCAGCCGGCCACTGTTTACAGCGATCGGCGTCTTTATCGTTGCCCTGGTGATCGTTTGGACGACGACCTTCGGCATCGGCCTCTTGGGAGACGCGAGCCTTACCGACGCCGACCGCGTGCATGCCGCTCGCGCGGTGCTTCTTATTGCTTCGTTATCTGGCTTCATTCTTGCCGCGCTGTTTGCAGAGAGGCGCCGCATAGAGGCTGAACTGGCGGAGAGCAACGAGCGGCTTCGATTAGCCGTCGAAGGAGCGGAGCTTGGCGTCTGGCATCTCGATCTCGCATCCGGGCGCTTCGAGAATGACCTGCGCGACCGCCAAATTCACGGGCACGACTTCGAAGCACCACCCGCCACTCTTGCGGTAGCTCGGACATTTATCCATCCCGAGGATCTGGCTCTCCTCGACGCCCGGTTTCGAACCTCAGCACGGGAGCGCAGCAACTACAAAGTCAATTACCGCCTAGCCTCAACTGGCCCCTCAAAACGGGAGAGATGGGTAGCCCTTGAGGGGACCGTCCAACGTGATGACAGCGGCCGGCCTCTACGCGTGCTCGGCGTGACGCGCGACATCACCGAGCGCAAAGAGCTCGAAGATGCGCTGCAGACGAACGAGCGCATATTCCGAGAACTGCTCGAGGCGCTGCCTGCCGCAATCTACGTGACAGACGCGGCGGGTTACGTCACCTATTGCAACCAAGCCGCAGTGGATCTCTGGGGAACGAAACCCAGATTTGGCGAGGATAAATGGAGTGATCTCGTCCGCTATTTCGATCGCGACGGAAAGCCGATGGCCATTGGGGACTGTCCAACCGAGATCGCGCTGAAGCAAGGGCGTTCGATGCGAAGCCTGGAGGCCATTCTCGAGCGCCGGGACGGAACCCGCATTCCTATATTGCCATGCCCAACACCGCTATACGATCCGGCTGGCGACCTCGCAGGCGTCGTGAACATGACGTTGGACATCAGCGAGCGAAAGAATGCCGAGCTCGCCTTGGCGGAGCGCAATATGCAGCTCGACCTCGCCGGCAAGGTGGCTCTCGTCGGCACGTTTGCGTTCGATGTCACTTCAGGACGAATGACGATTTCGCCAGGCTATGCAGCCATCCATGGGATGCCGGAAAAAAGTGAAGACCACCGCGATGAATGGCGTGCCCGAGTTCACCCGGATGACCTGCCTCGCCTCCTGACGCGCTTCGAGCAGACTTTGGCGGAGAAGCGACACGACCATTTCTGCAATTATCGAATTGTCCGCCCCGACGGTGAAGTGCGCTGGATCGAGTCACGCAGCTACATATCGTACGACGAGGACGGACCGCGGCTCGTCGGCGCCAACATCGATGTCACGGACCGCAAGCTGGTGGAGGGGGCGCTGGATGAGCGCAACATGCTGCTCTCACTCGCGGGAAAGGCCGCTGGCGTCGGCAGCTACGCCTATGACGCCGGATGCGATTTGATGCAGATCACGGCAGGGTACGCCGCCCTTCACGGTCTGCCCGAAGGGACGACTGAGACGACTCGCCGTGGATGGCGTGCGCGCGTTCATCCCGACGACCATGCTCGGATTCAGGACACGAGATCTGAAGCCTATCGCGAACATCGCAAAGAGTACGGTATTGAGTATCGAATACTTCGCCCTGGCGGGGAGATCCGGTGGATCGAGTCGAGAAGCTTCATATCCTACAACAGCGACAATAGCCCACGGCGCGTGATCGGCATCAATATTGATGTCACCGAGCGTCGGCGCGCTGAAGACCACCAGAAGATGCTGATTGCCGAGCTCGATCATCGCGTCAAGAACGTACTCGCCACTGTCGCCGCCGTTGCCTCCAATACGCTCGAGAGCAGCAGCTCGACACAGCAATTCGTGTCCGCACTCGATGCGCGCATTCGTGCTCTCGCGGCAACCCATGAGGTGCTGAGCACGCGACAGTGGCGGGGATTACCTTTGGACGAACTCGTCAGGCGACAGCTCGCCCCCTATGCCGCACACAACAACGCGTCCATTAGCGGGCCTCCCGTGCTCCTTAGGGCCGAGGCCGGTCAGGCGGTGTCGATGGTGCTCCACGAGCTCGTCACGAACGCAGCCAAGTACGGTGCGCTGTCGACGCACAAGGGGCGGGTAGCTGTCAATTGGCGCTTCTCGGATATCGCCTCGGCTCGAGATGGCCTCATCATCGATTGGCAGGAAGCCGACGGCCCCCCCGTCAGGACTCCCCAAAAATCCGGCTACGGGACGAGCGTCATTAATGACCTGGTTCCCTATGAGCTGCGCGGCAAGGTCAAGTTCGAGCTTCCGCAAACAGGCGCTCACTGCCGACTGGAGATTCCAGCGAAGTGGACGCTAAGCGCCCGGCAGAAGGCTTCCAATCCAGATGCGGCGAATTCGGGACAAGCACAAGATCGTGACGCTCAATGGATGAGGGGCACGGCTCGCTCGGCCTAGGCGACGCTGATCATTGCACAAAGGGGTTATTTGCTTTGTCGATCATAAAACCGGATCCCAAGATCGATTCCGCCTCCCTGAAGGGCGTATCCGTACTTGTCGTCGAGGATGCCTGGCACGTTGCCAAAGCAATGAAAATATTGCTTGAGCAGCGTGGGATGGAGGTAATGGGGCCGGCGGCGACCGCGATGGAGGCAAGACATCTCCTCGCAACCGAGAAACCTCTTGTCGCGCTGGTCGACGTGAATTTGAAAGGCGAGATGGCGTGGGATTTGATCGATGAGTTGCGCGAGGACGACATCAAAGTCGTTGTCATCTCCGGCTATCCGGAGCCGCGCGCCTCACAGGGCGCCCCAATAACCTACTTGCAGAAGCCGTATAATGCAGCGGAACTCATCACGGCTCTTCATGCGATCATGGAGGCGCGCAGCTGAGCCGCCGCGCCGCGGCCGCCGCTTTCCCGAGCCGTCCGCACGTCGGCGCACCGGGCAATATCCGCAGCCTACTGCATGAACCAGCCGTGACTGACGACGACCGACTGTCCCGTCATGACGTTAGTGCGCGCGGCAGCGAAGAACAGGACGGCATCGGCGACATCGTCGGTGGTCGTGAACTCTCCATCGACCGTGTCCTTGAGCATCACGTCCTTGATGACCTGGTCCTCCGTAATGCCGAGTTCCTTTGCCTGCTCGGGGATCTGCTTGTCCACGAGCGGCGTTCGCACGAAGCCGGGGCAAACGACGTTGGCAGTCACATTGTGCTCCGCCCCTTCCTTGGCGAGAACCTTGGCGAGCCCGATCAATCCGTGCTTGGCCGTCACATAAGGAGCCTTGAGCTTGGAAGCTTCCTTTGAGTGAACCGAGCCCATGTACACGACGCGACCGTAGTTGGCGGCGTACATGTGCTTGAGACATGCGCGTGTCGTGAGAAACGCACCATCGAGATGGATGGACAGGAGCTTCTTCCAGTCGGCGAAGGGAAAATCGACCAGAGGGTTGACGATCTGAATGCCGGCATTGCTGATGAGAATGTCTATCTTGCCATACTTGGCGATGACATCGCTAACGCCCTTGTCGACTTGTGCCTCATTGGTAACATCCATGGCGATGGCGAAGGCATCGCCGCCCTTAGACTTTATCTCTTCCGCTGTCGCCTTGGCTGCGGCGAGGTTGAGGTCAGCGATCACGGGTGTTGCGCCTTCAGCAGCAAAGCGTAACGCGATCTCCTTGCCGATGCCGCTCGCGGCGCCGGTCACGATCGCAATTCGTCCATCGAATCGAGACATGGGAGCTTCTCCTTATCGGAGGGTTTGGGAGCAGTTCGACAATGAGGATCCCGCCGGATCAGGCGAGGTAGTCATAGACGACCTCCCCCAAACCCAAGGTGATATCGGCGATGTAGTGAGTACCCGACACGATCTCCCGTACGGGCAGGCGGGCAACGTCGCATAAGGCGTGCGAGAATAGTTGGAGTGCCGCGGGGCCGCCCCAGGCCCCCTTGAGTGTCACATCCTCCATGTAGTAGCGCACCAGCTCACAGATGCGCGGGGTACAATCGACGTGGGGGATGATCTTGACCATGAAGGCCGGCTTGGCCATCGCCTTCTCGATGGTCGGCAGATCGAGCTCGCGGTGCTTGTAGCCCATGGTCGCACTCACGCACAGGACCGAACCATAGTGCAGGGTTGCCACGAGCGTCTCCTGCTCGTGCGCAATCCTTGGTGTTGCCAGCTTCTTCGGGAAACCCCAGATCTCGCGACCGCCCGCGATTGGTGAATCGTCATCCAGGTACATGGCCAGCACGTAGCCGCCCTCTTGAATGTCACCGGAACGAGTCTTGAAGCGAACGGGAATGACCTGGCCGGTCTCGGTGTAGTCGCCAAAGCCGGTCGAATCCGGCATCCGAATGAATTCATAGGAGACGGTATCACCCAGCGGCTCGAGCGGTGCAGGAACGACCTCGCGTAGGAGCTTGGGGTCGGTACGATACGTAATGACGACGAACTCGCGATTGTAGAAGCGGTACGGAGGCCGCGGATACGCCGGATTGGTCAGCGGCATCGCAAAGGCATTGGCGCGCACTTGCTCGATATTCATCGGCTCCTCTCCATCATTGCCTATCGGGTCAAATCGAAGACAGCGAGGCCATCCGGCGTATTCGGCAGCTGGAGAACCGCCGGCTCCTTGAGTGTGTGCACTGCGTCGGCGTATCCGGCCGCCCAATGCTCCTCCATCGTGCCCCGAGAGAACTCGTAGTCCTTGCATGATCCCTCGTACTGCTTGGCGCGATAGATCAGGTGGACGATGTTGTAGGCCTTGTCGTCCGCGCCCTGGTCGAGCAGCTCGAAATCCTCATTGCGAAGAGACGAGTGGTCCGGCATCGTGTCGAGAAGTTTACGCAAGGCACGGCGGGATCGCTGAGCGCTTCGGAACTGATCGGTGGCGGCGCGCGTCCGGCTCGAATAGCGGATGTCCTTCAATCTCAGATCGGTGTTTATGAGGTCGCCCGGCATGTCTCCGCGCGCACTCCACAGATCGACCTGGAATGCCAGCGTGTCCTTGCGCGATGATGCATTGAGTACCCATTGGAGAGGTGTGTTCGAGACGATGCCGCCGTCCCAGTAGTACTCACCGTCGATCTCGATTGCAGGGAAGCCGGGCGGCAGCGCACCGCTTGCGAGGATGTGCTCGGGCCTGATCTTGCCGGTCGTCGAGTCAAAGTACTCGAGATTGCCCGTGCGGACATTCACTGCGCCGACGCTGAACCAGTCTCGACCGGAATTGATGCGCTCAAAGTCGACAAGTTCCTCGAGCGTCGCCTTCAGAGGGGACGTGTCGTAGAAGCTCGCGGGGTGTAACGATCCGGGCGCCGATATCAACGGAGGCATCAGGTTCGGCTTGAAGAAGCCTGGAGCGCCGCACGTAACTGTCAGCAGTGCATGCGTCCGATTGAGAAATCCGTGGAGGGCGTCGCCGCTATCCCTCAAATAGCCGAGGGATGAGGCAACATAGGGATAGCCGAGCGGCGGGCTGGTGATACGTTCCCAAAAGCTGCGGAGCGCTTTCACTCTATCGCGTGGAGCGTTGCCGGCTATCAAGGCTGCGTTGATGGCACCAATGGAGACCCCGGAGATGCAATCTGGATGCAGGTCGGCTTCGGCCAATGCCTGATAGACACCGGCTTGATATGAACCGAGCGCACCGCCTCCTTGGAGAAGCAGAGCGACGCGCTCGAAATCCGTGGCCTTGGATCGAGTAAGGTGGGTAGGGGCTTCTTTCTGCATGCAACCCATAGATGGTGGATGTCGCTGCCCTCGCAATCAGTGGAAACCGCGACTGAAACCGGCATTTCCTTGGAGCCAGGGCCCTTCAAGCCGAGCGCGCCGTGGCATTGGACAGGCGCTGCCTGCCTGCCACGTCCAAATCCACGCCTGTCACACCGGCTAAGCGCCGATAAGGATGAACGCGCCGAGACGACGATCGCCACGATTTCGGAGCGCCCGTGCAGGTGTCAGGCGAGCAGCTCCTCAGAAGTCGCACGAACAATGGCGTGATCCCTTGCGCGTTCGCCACCAACGTGCTGCGCGTGTTTGGGTCGAAACAGGGCTGTCGGCGTTCCAGATCCGGCCAGTTCGATTAACATTTGTTAGTCGGCGCCTGCGAGATGCGAGCGGCCCCCGGACATTGCTTGACATAGAACGGGCGGCACCGGACAACTTCTCAAATTCTCCGCAAGTCCGTCACCTGCCAAAGGTTTTGGTCCTGAAGCTTCCACCCCAGCGACTTCGCACATATTTGATCCTGTTCGCGGTGGCTCTCACGCTGCCGCTGATGGCGTTGGCCCTTTTCGCATTGCGGGAGTTGGCGGACATCGAGCAGGAGGCTGTCGAAGAGCGTGTCGTACAAGTTGCTCAAGCGCTAGCCGCCAATGTCGATCGCGAACTCAGCCGTGCGATGGTCACTCTCGACACGCTCGCTACATCACGGGCCCTGGAAGAGGGTGATCTCGCGCGGTTTCACGATCAAACTCAGCGAGCCATCGATCCGCAACAGGCTGGCATTCTGCTCATCGATCGGACGCTGAAGCAGCTGATCAACTCGCGTGCGCCATTCGGAACGGACCTGCCGCCAACCTCAGATCCAGAGACGGCGAACCGAGTATTCGCGACGGCAGAGCGACAGGTCTCCGACGTATTTGTTGGCGTCATCTCCAAGCAGCACGTCATAAATATTGAAGTGCCCGTGATACTTAACGGCACCGTCAGATATGTGCTCATCATGGCCGTGGATGCCGTTCGATTTGTGTCTCTCTTGCAGGCACAAGGCCTCTCGAGCCCGTGGCTCACAGAGATCGTTGATCGCAAAGGCATCATCCTCGCGCGATCCGAATTGCACGGCGAACTTGTCGGTCGCCCGGCCGATACGGCTCTATTGCCAGCCAAGCAGGCCGGAAAGGGACTGTATCGCGCCCAGCGAGCCTCCGGGGAGAGCGTCCTCGGCGCTTCGGCACGTTCCGGAGTGAGCGGATGGTTGGTTTCCGCGTCAGTGCCTATGGCTTTCGCTGAGGCTTCACAACATCAAGGACGGTTGTTTTCCTGGTCATTGATTGCCACCGGCTTTTCTCTTAGTGCCCTGCTCGCAATCGCGTTCGGCGCGTACATTACGCGGCCGTTGACTTTGGCAACCGCTGCCGCGGCGGAAGTGGGTCGCGGCAATATTATCGAGCCGAGTCCGTCTGCCTTGGCCGAAGCAAACGCCCTCACGCTCGCGCTCAGCGATGCATCGAAGGAACTCAAACGCCGGCATGATCACACCGAGTTTCTCTTGCGAGAGCTCGCTCATCGATCAAAAAACCAGCTGGCAGTCATCTTGGGGATCGCAACGCAGACAGCCCGGCACACCGCGTCAACTGACGAATTCATGGCTCAATTCAGTCGACGAGTGCAGGGCTTGGCCAAGTCCCAGGATCTTTTGGTCCGGCGAAATTGGGAAGGTGCTTCGTTGGACGCACTCGTCCGCGGCCATCTGGACCTTTTTGGCGCCCAGCATCGCGCAGAGATCGATGGGCCAAAATTGGAGCTCGATGCGAATGCCGTCCAGAATGTCGGGTTCGCCTTACACGAGCTCGGGACCAATGCGACCAAGTATGGCGCTCTTGCCACGTCAAACGCGCGGTTGCAGGTGAGCTGGAAGTTGACGGACACCGGACGCTTGCATATCCACTGGATTGAAAGCAACATCCCTGTTAGTGACCGATCAGCTCGGCAAGGGTTCGGCACGCTCGTGATCTCGAAGCTCGTTCCGCAATCGCTTCAAGGCGTGGCCACCTTGCAGTTCGGGCCGCAAAGCCTTCATTGGCACCTCGATATTCCAGACACCTTCGTCCTTCGTGAAGCATAAGCCGCAATGATATCTCTCAACGACAAGTGCCATTCTCGGATCGTTTGGTTCATGACATTGCCGACTGGCGATGATGAGAATGACGAGCCGGATAGGGAAGGTCACGCGAGCAAGGGGCTCAGGTCACTTCGCGTATTGCTCGTAGAGGATGAGTTCTTCATTTCTCTAAGCACCGAAGCGATGATCGAGCATCTGGGCCATGTCATCGTTGGCACCGCAGTATCGGCCGACGACGCTATCGCGCTCGCATTGGCAGAGCGTCCCGATGTGATCCTGATGGACATCCGCCTTGTCGGCACCCGCGACGGTATCGATGCGGCCACGGAAATACACAACCGTCTCGGCATCAGAAGCTTGTTCGTCACAGCAAACACGGACCAGAAGACGCGGCAGCGAGCACTCGCCGCAAAGCCCGCGGGCTTCATTGAAAAGCCACTGACAGAGCAACGATTGAGAGATGCACTGTTGGCTCTGGATTGATTGCGACTTCAGAGACGTCGCATCATCGGATCTCGGCTGCTGGACCGCCGGTTGACATCGCTGACCGATGACAGCCGAATGCCACGTACGGATCGCTTGGCTTGGGGGGCGACAATTACTGTCGCTCGCTCCGCTCGACGGAATCGTATTGCTCAACGTCGTGTACGAGTTCAACACCGAGCACGGGAAGCCTGAAGTCAGCTCGCCCATGAGCTGCTAGATGCCGCTTACCTCGACCCATTGCCCCGTGCTTCAGTCGACAACGCCCAGGCCAGCTGGCCATCTCTCAGGCACGCGGATGTGACTTTGGGCGGCAGAGCCGATGCTTTAGAACCGTGAACGTACGGGGACGGACGACCCGAAGGATGCTGTACCATGTGGCAGCAAGTCTATGACCCCTTCAACAATCAAGTCCTATCGACGTTAGCGGCAGCACTTCCTGTCGTCACGCTGCTGGTCCTCATAGCGACGAACAGGGTCAAAGCTCCCGTCGCCGCACTCATCGCGCTTGGCGTCGCCATCCTGATTGCCGTCTTCGCGTTCACCATGCCCGCGGATCTTGCCTTGCGTGCAACCGTCCTCGGAATGGTGACCGGCTTCTTCCCGATCGGATGGATCATCCTCAATGTCATCTTCCTCTATCGGTTGACGGTGGAGACAGGCGCCTTCCAGACGCTCCAGACCACGATCGGCGGGGTGACCGCCGATCGGCGGCTTCAGCTCCTTCTGATTGCGTTCTCGTTCGGGGCCTTCTTCGAGGGCGCCTCCGGTTTCGGGACGCCTGTGGCCGTTACCGGCGCGATTTTGATCGGGCTCGGTTTCTCACCACTTGCTGCTTCCGGCTTGTCGCTCATCGCAAATACGGCGCCGGTCGCATATGGCGCGCTCGGGACGCCGATCGCGGGCCTGTCGAGTGTCACCGGCATCGATCCGTACATCCTCGGCGCGATGGTCGGACGACAGCTACCGTTCTTCTCGCTCATCGTGCCCTTCTGGCTAATCTGGGTATTCGCCGGACGGCGCGGGATGATGGAGATCTGGCCGGCGATCCTTGTGTGCGGTGTCTCCTTCGCCGTGCCCCAGTTCCTAATCTCGAACTACATCAATCCTTGGATTGTCGACATCGGCGCATCGCTCATATCGATGGCCTGCCTGATCGGCTTTCTGAAGATCTGGCAGCCTGCGAAGATCTGGACGTCACCGGCATTGCGCAGCCGCGACGACTCAGCCGCGACGATGCCGCCCAGATCCGAGGCTCCGATGAAACAGCCGACATCGCGAGAAGTCCGGCTCGCGCTCATGCCGTGGATCATCGTCTGTGCCATCCTGCTGATCTGGGGCACAGGCTGGTTCAAGAACCTAGTGAACCCCTACGCCACCTGGAACTACCCGGTTCCCGAGCTGCACAACATGGTCCAGAAGGTCCCTCCGGTGGCGCCCAAAGCCACGCCGGAGGCCGCGACGTTTGCATTCACCTGGCTGACCTACACAGGCAGTGGCATGCTGATCGCCGCCATCATCTCCGGTTTCCTGATGGGCTTTACGCCCTGGCGGCTGGTAACGGCTTACGGACGGACACTGAGGGTCGTCTCGGCTTCGCTCATCACAATCTCGGCGATGCTCGCGATCGGAACGTTGACCCGCTATTCCGGCATCGACGCGACACTTGGACTTGCGTTCGCGGGCACAGGCATCCTCTACCCGTTCTTCGGCACGCTGCTTGGCTGGCTGGGCGTGGCGCTGACGGGATCGGATACCGCCTCGAACGTACTTTTCGGCAATTTGCAGAAGATCACATCCGAGCAGCTCGGCCTGTCGCCGATCCTCATGAGCGCCGCCAACTCCTCGGGCGGCGTCATGGGCAAGATGATCGATGCCCAGTCGATAGTCGTCGCGTCGACGGCGACGAACTGGTTCGGTCACGAAGGTTCGATCCTGCGGTTCGTGTTCTGGCACTCGATCGCGCTGGCGTGTCTCGTCGGCGTACTGGTCATGCTCCAGGCGTACGTTGCGCCATTCTCGCATATGGTGATCCAGTAGGCTCAACCCTCGACGGATGCCTCCACCCTCTGCTGGCCCTATCCACCGGAGAAGGATGTGCTCGTGCAGACGGCGTGCTAGAAGGCGCGACTTGGGGCAGGGCTGGAGCTGACTACAAATGACAGGCGTGACCGTCTATTCGTTGGTTGCGGCAATCGCCGCCGTACTCGGCATGATTGCCGGACGCGTGTTTGCGATAGAATTTGGCAGAGGCCTCAAATCCATTTTCGCCGCGGCGTACATCGCCGCGGGCGTTGGTCTGATGAGCTCCATCATGATCGGGCCGATACTCACTTTGGTGGCGCAATATCTCAGTAGTGAAACCACCACTTGGTTTGATGCGCTGGAGGTTGCGGGCACTTCACTACTGTGGGGGACGGCAGCAGGCGCGGCCGGCGGTACGGCGATCGGCATGGCAATTGCGGTGCTGCCTTCGAGATGGCTCGCACGGTAAGTAATGGCGAGCCGCTTCTGAAGCGCTCGGATCAAGATGCGCGACGGCATGACGAGGCGTCGAGAGCCTTATCGCAGCGATGTCAATGATGACACCCGCAGCGTGCCTGTTAGGGAGGCGATCCCGGAGCAGGTGCCGCAATCGGATATTCAGGTCTCCACCCAAGCGGATATGCTTGTGGGATGCCCTGCGGTAGACAATCTTAATAAGGCTTATCGCGCGCCCATGACTCCGCGGGGTCTCGGTGAACGAACTTGCTTAGCGCGGCCACCGAGCTGATGCAGGCAACGTTGTTCCTCACCACGACGCCCTGCTCGACCAGACGGGAAAACGCGCGGCTAAGGCTTTCGCGCTTCATTCCGAGACTACCGGCTATGTAGATCTTGTTGTACGGCAGCGTGACTTCAACCTTCTCGCCCTCTTTGGGGCATAGCGCCAACAAGAAGGCGGCGACGCGCTGGGCGCCCGAGCGAATCTTTAGATGCTCGATGTGTTCGAGCATCTGGTTTGCTTTGTGATAGGCGGTCTTCAGGAGGGCAACGACCACTTCGGGATTGGTCGAGAAATGCTGTCGGAATGCCGTGTGCTCCATTGTAAGCGCAGTGCAAGCGGTTGCCGCTTCGGCGCTGACAGGACAGACACCGCCAACGATGGCCGTGCCCCCCGCGAGATCCTGTCCGGCCGGCAGAAGTCCAACATCAGCAACACTGCCGTGCTCCGTGGTGCGGTAGAGGCGTACCCATCCTTTGACCAAGATCCAGACCGTGTGAGACGGATCGTTCTGACGGAATAATAGCTCTCCCCGCTTGAAGGAATGAGAGACTGCACTGTCGAGCAGCAGCTTGGCCTCCCTTTCCGGAAGGAAGCGGACGAAAGGGCAATTCTTGGCGACCTCGAAATCGCGGCGGGTAGGCGTTGTGCTCATGAAGTTACGTCCAGCCTGCTCTTACGGTGCGTTCACGCAACGTCACCCTTCTCACTAAATGCAGCCCCGGATGTGTGGAGCAAGAGAATATTCCGCTGTGAAGTTGACCAAAGTCACGGAAACCGAAGCCTGGATCGGCGAATGTCGCTAAGGAAGCGCGACGGCGGCCCGCCTCTGATCGCAGCCTTAGCCACGGCAAAGAGCATAACGCGGCAGCAGGATGCCGAGAGGGCTTATTCGAAGAATTGAGATCCGCGACACGCAGCCATCCAAAAACGGCGCGCCAGCATTGGCCTGCGTCGCGCGATAATTGCGTGCAGAGCAGAGGGAGAAGAATGTGAACCGCATAAACGACGAATAACTATAAAATTACAACCAATCTCAGGAGCCATGTGGCGGGGGACTGCAGATTGTCCGAATTTAATCTTGTCCGATATCGGAAATTCTGTTGTTCTCATTAATGCTGCCGGTGCGCAGCCTCTCATTTGCACTCCTGACCAAGGGCGCGCGCAATGCCCAAAGTGATTGATCAAGATGATTTCGATCTTGGAAACATCTCGACCGGCCATCTACCGCCAGCAGCCAATGTCCAGCGACTGGTAAATGAGGCTCACGACCGCTTTCGATTGAATACATCCGGAGAGACATCGCAGGTTTACCCTGCGCTGGCACGCGTTCCTGCGGATCTTTTCGGAATTTGCGTCGTCGGGACGTCGGGCGCACTTTTTGCAGCAGGCGATGTCGAGCACGAATTCTCAATTATGAGCGTATCCAAACCTTTCGTATTTGCTTTGGTATGCCAGCATATGGGTGCTCGCCGAGCGAGAGAACTGCTCGGAGCAAACAGCACCGGATTACCCTTCAATTCCCTTGCTGCCGTCGAGCAAAGCCACGACGGGCGCACTAATCCCATGGTCAACGCTGGGGCTATCGCTGCGACGAGCTTGGTCCCTGGGACCACGGCGGCGGACAAATGGGCGTACATATACGATGGCCTCTGCAAGTTCGCCGGACGCCAGCTGCCGCTGAATGATGAAGTCTACGCATCAGCGTCCGAGACCAACTTCCGCAATCGCAGCATCGCACGTCTGCTCCAGAGCATGGACAGGATCTATTGCGATCCAGCCGAAGCGACGGATCTCTACACGCGCCAATGCTCTCTGAATGTGAGCGCGAAGGATCTCGCCGTCATGGGGGCAACACTTGCTGATGGCGGCGTCAACCCGATTACGCGCGATCGCGTTGTAGATGCTGCGACCTGCCATTACGCGCTTGCCGTGATGATCACTGCTGGCCTCTACGAGACATCGGGTGACTGGCTCTACGACATCGGCTTGCCCGGCAAGAGCGGCATTGGTGGTGGCATAGTCACGGTCTCCCCAGGCAAGGGGGGGCTTGGCACCTTCGCGCCGCGGCTCGATAGCGCAGGCAATAGTGTCAATGGCCAGCTCGCCGCGAAGCATCTCTCCCAGAATCTCGGGATGGATCTGCTGGTCTCGAAAGCTGCGGTCTGAAACTGATCGCGCACGACACCAATCCAGCGAGGACGCAAATGACAACCGCTGCGCAGACCACGAGCACGCCTGAGGATGAGGCGGCTCAATCTTGGGTCCCGATGGTCGCCATCGCTCTCGGCCAAGTACTGATGTCCTACAACGTTGCATCATTGCCTGTTGCTCTAGGCGGCATGGTGCAGAGCTTCGGTGTTCCCCCGACGACAATCGCCACCGGGATCGTGACGTACTCCATGCTGGTTGCCGGCTTCGTCATGCTTGGAGCCAAGCTCAATCAACGCTTCGGCGCACTTCGTGTCTTTCGTTCGATGGTGGCGCTGTTCGGTGCCGCTCAGGTGTTGATGACGCTGAGCCCGAATGCAACGACGATGATTATCGCTCAGGGGCTTTGCGGCGCAGCCGGCGCAGCACTTGTTCCATCGCTTGTCGCACTGATCGCCGAAAACTATAGAGGCGCACAACAGGCCACCGCACTCGGCGCTCTGGGATCTGCCCGAGCCGGCGCCGGCGTTGCCGCGTTTCTGATCGGCGGTATTCTCGGTACCTATGTTGGTTGGCGGCCAGCCTTCGGCATTCTGATTGTGCTGTCGGTCGTCGTGTTTTTTCTCAGCTACCGGCTGAAGCCCGACTACGGCCGCCCCGAGGTTCAGATCGATCTCGTCGGCGTCGCGCTTGCTGCCGCGGCGATTGTAATGATCAGCTTCGGCTTCAATAATCTGAACCGCTGGGGGCTTGGCGTCGCAACGCCGAACGCGCCATTTGATCTCCTGGGCCTATCGCCGGCACCGGTTTTGATCGTACTGGGCATCGTGGCAGGCCAGCTCTTTCTGCTCTGGACGCGCAAACGCGAAACTGAAGGAAAGACGCCCCTCCTGCCTCTGCAGGTCATCGAGTCGCCAGCCGAGCGAGCTGCAGTAATCGCCATGTTCTGCGTCGTGGCACTTGAGGCCATGCTGAACTTCTCAGTCCCCCTCTATATCCAAATCGTGCAGGGACGATCGGCCTTTGCGACGGCCATTGCGATGATGCCCTTCAATCTCACGGTTTTCTTCGCCGCAATGCTCATCGTGCGCTACTACACCATGCTCACGCCTCGGCAGATCGGCCGCTATGGCTTCATGCTCTGTGCGGCAGCACTTCTTTGGCTTGCCGTTGTCGTTCGCAATGACTGGAGTGCCGGGCCTGTTCTCATAGGCCTCGTACTCTTTGGAATTGGACAAGGCTCTCTCGTCACGCTGCTCTTCAACGTACTCGTGACGAGTTCACCGAAGGAGCTTGCTGGTGATGTGGGATCATTGCGCGGAACGACAAACAATCTCGCTGCTGCTGTAGGTACCGCGGTAGCAGGCGCCTTGCTCGTCGGGCTGTTGAGTTCAGCGATTCTCGCCAGCATCGCAGCTAATCCGAAGCTTCCGCCTGAAGTGCAATCCCAGATCGATCTGGATAGCATCAACTTTGTCAGCAACGACCATCTGCATTCAGTGTTGGCGCGCACGACGGCAACTCCGGAGCAGGTCACCGAAGCCGTGCGGATCAATACAGAAGCTCGGCTGCGCGCGCTGAAGATCGGGCTGATCATCATGGCCGGTATCGCCCTGATGGCCATCATTCCAGCTGGGCGGCTGCCCAACTACATACCGGGGGAGATACCAAATCCAGCGCCGCAGCGACGGGAGACATCGCCATCGTAGTGCGCACGCACTAGAGTCTTGCGCGAGCTACTGTAGCTCGCTGAGGAATAAAAATGTGAGGAGGAGATTGAGAAGATGTCGATGATGGGACGACTGTGTCTGTCCGCGCTGGTAGTCGCCGCGACCGGGCTTGGGATTGCAAGCGACGCTCGCGCGCAATCCGGCGCGAGTACGGAAGCGAGCATTCTGTTCCAGAATGTGCGGATCTTCGATGGCAAAGGGGGACCGCTCTCTGCGCCCTCGAATGTGCTCGTCAAAGGCAATATCATCGAGCAGATCTCGACACGCTCCATCACCGCGCCGGCTGGTGCGACGGTTGTCGCTGGCGGCGGTCGAACGCTCATGCCGGGGCTGATCGACAATCATTGGCACGCGGGACTGGCGAGCGTGACGCCCGCGCAGGCGTTCGGTGACATCAGTTACAACAGCCTGATTGCGGGCGACGAGGCAACCGCCACTCTGATGCGCGGCTTCACTACCGTTCGCGACCTGGGCGGTCCAGTATTCGGTCTCAAGCGCGCCATCGACGAGGGTATCGTCAAGGGCCCGCGCATCTATCCATCCGGTGCTATCATCACTGTCACGAGTGGACACGGCGATTTCCGTCAATTGACCGATCTGCCGCGGACGATTGGCGGGGCGCCCGCGCGCATGGAGCTGCTCGGCGGCGCCATGGTCGCAGACAGTCCCGACGAGGTTCGCGTGCGCACTCGCGAGCAACTCATGCAGGGCGCCTCCCAAGTCAAGTTGACGGCGGGCGGCGGGGTGTCGTCACCATTCAGTCCGATCGACGTGACGACCTTCACCGAGGCCGAGCTGCGCGCCGCGGTTGAAGCGGCCGAGAACTGGGGCACCTACATTACCGTGCACGCCTTTACGACGGCGGCAATCCAACGGGCCATTGCGGTTGGCGTGAAGGTCATCGAGCACGGCATGCTGATGGACGATGAAACCGCCAAGCTGATGGCTGAGAAGGGTATCTGGCTGAGCATGCAGCCGCTGCCCGAGGGCTTGAGGTTGGGTTTCCCCGTCGGCTCTATTCAGCGCATCAAGGCCGATCAGGTCTGGCCCGGCATTGCCAAGACGTACGAGTTGGCAAAGAAGTACAAAATCAAGACAGCGTGGGGCACCGACGTGCTCTTCTCCCGCGCGCTGGCGCAGCAACAGGGAGCAATTCTAGCCTCTTTGACCCGTTGGTACACCCCCGCCGAAGCGCTTGCGATGGGAACCAGTATCAATGCCGAACTTTTGGAGCTGTCCGGAAAGCGTAATCCTTATCCCGGCAAACTCGGTGTCGTTGAACAGGGGGCGCTCGCGGACCTGCTGCTGGTCGATGGCAATCCGCTCGAGAACATCCAGCTCATTGCCGATCCTGCCAAGAACTTCGTGATCATCATGAAGGATGGCAAGATCTACAAGAACACGCTTCCAAATTGATCGACTTAAGGAGGCTGGGTTGGCTGGCAAAGCCAACCCAGCCAAACGCACTTACCTGTTCAAGCAGATTTCGCCCCGCGCCCCAAAGAAACAAATGCCGCCCGGGCGCCTCGGTCCGCTGCCGCGAATCTGGTCGAGAGAGCGCGAACGTACCCAGCCACTTCGGCTGCGCGATGATGAGACGTGACACCAGCGACGTGACGAAGCGCAACGACCAACCGACACCCGATCTCCAGCGCGCAGCCGGTCTATCACACGATAGTTCGAACCTGGACCAGAGTGCACGTTTACGCGCTCGGTCACCACCGCTCTTGCTGCTTGCGCCGGGCCTATGGCCGAAAAACCAACAATCGCCCCTATTAGGCAAGCGCCCAATAATCTCAAATCCCTCATTTCAACTCCTCCTCGTCTCACACTGCTGCCCAGCAAACGCGCCACGAATTTCCTTTGGCATCACATCGATGGTCGTCGGCTGCAATGCCAGGAAAGGCGCTATAATTAGTATCATTGATCCATCAGCCAGGGGCAACATTAAATCCCGAATTACCGCAAGGATTCCGCAGCCAAGCGCTGGATTGATTCTAATTCGCTACATCGCTCGCATCGCTGCGCAACATTCGGCAAGTCAATTGGCGGCGCTGAAGAATTCCAAGCGCGGCAACATGTTGGTATGTTTTCGGAGAGTAGCCATTTGCACTTAATAATGATTGCCAAAACACCATCATGTCCTTGATCATGAATGGGCTTGGATTCGAGAAAGGGAATTTCGCCATGGCAATGAGCACACATCCATCCCTCACGAACGGAAATCGCACCACGCTAAAAATTTCAGCGTGGCTGGCAATTGCGGTCGGATTTATCTGCCTGATTACGCCGTTCTATGCCGGGCTCGCCGCCACTTTGTTGCTGGGAGGATATTTTATCGCCAGCGGAATACTCGAAGGTATTGTCGCCTTCCGCGCTCCGAGTTGGCTTGGAACCATCGGCTTGATCGTGCTCGCGGCCATCAGCATCGTCGCCGGATTATTCATCCTCGCCAATCCGCTCGCTGGACTGGTGACGATCACGCTGGTGAGCATCGCCTCGATTTTCATCGTCGGCGTCGCAAAGTTGTTCTGGAGCCTTAGGGTGCCGAGCGGGAAGGCAATACTCGCGCTCAGCGGTATTCTATCCATTCTCATCGCAGTTATGCTTTACACAAACTTCCCCTATTCCGCGGCATGGACTTTCGGCGTCCTCGTCGGCATGAACCTGATGATGGAAGGAGCGCTGTTGCTCGGGTTCCTGAACAAGGAGGGCTGACGGGGCCGCCTCCCAGGACCGGAACGTAGGCGCAGCGTGCTTTCTTATGAGAGTGACGTAGAAACGGCTCGGCCTGACTTGGGCGAGAGGGACAGCTCGGAATGCCTCCACGCTACTACAGCACAGCTTTGGCGATCATCGCGGTCGTTGTCGCCCTGGTTGCAGCCAGCGCTGCGCAGACGGTCGTTGCTCCTCTCGCCGCCGCGATTCTCATTGTTGCGGTCATATGGCCGGTTCAGGCGCGGTGCGAAGCCTATCTTCCGCGCTATTTGGCTCTTGTGGTGAGCGTCATCGTCATCGTTGCATGTTTCGCAGCTTTCGGATCGCTGGCTGCCTGGGCGTTCGGTCGCGTCACGCGCTGGATTGTTGCTGAGGCGGGGCGTTTTCAAAGCGTCTACATCCAGATGACCGAATGGCTGGAGAGCCACGGTATCGCCATCGCCGGAGTCTGGTCTGAGCACTTCAATGCAAGCTGGCTTTTGCGCACACTGCAAAGCATCTCCAGCCGGCTCAATACGACACTGAGCTTTTGGCTTATCGTGTTCGTCTACGTCATCCTTCTGCTCCTCGAAGTGCGGGACTTCGAGCGTCGGGCCACCAATCTCCGCAATCAGCCGCTTGGCCAATTGCTGGTCCAGGGGACACAGCAGGCCGCCGCCAAACTCAGGCGGTATATGTTGGTCCGAACTCAAATGAGCCTAGCTACAGGCTTGCTCGTCTGGGGCTTTGCTCAAGCGATCGGGCTTCAATTCGCAGCCGAGTGGGGTGTGATTGCCTTCGTTCTGAATTACATCCCGTTCATAGGACCGTTCTTCGCCACGACCTTCCCCACACTTTTCGCGTCGGCACAGTTCGAGACCTGGTATCCTGTGCTTGGGCTCTTTATCGGTCTCAATCTCCTGCAGTTCATCGTGGGAAGCTATATCGAACCTCGAGTGGCCGGCGCCGCACTGTCGATCTCGCCGTCGCTTATCTTGTTTTCAGTCTTTCTTTGGGCAAGCCTTTGGGGGCCTTTCGGCGCCTTCATCGGTGTGCCGATCTCGATTGTCGCCCTCACATTCTGCTCGTTGCATCCCCCGAGCCGATGGATTGCAGAATTGCTCGGCAGCCCTCAACGCGACGACGCATCCACCACGTCTATGACGTAGAGTCTGCACTCTGCTCGGCCAAAGCGATCGGCCTCGACGATGCGAGGGCCAGGCCCTCCGCGGTCGCGGCGAAAGTGTGAACGTAAAAGCTGCCATTGGCGGTGCCTTTCGTCGGCATGACCGGCGACGGCGCCGATATGACACGAAGATGCCCGCACGCTCCGAGCCAATCGATATGGCGATGCCCATGCAGTATCGTTATTCGCTTCGCAAAAGGCTTGAGCTCTCGGACCAGCCAGCTCCCGTTGATGAGTGCGGTTCCGATCCGCTCGGATAGCTCCTCCGCCGGCATCGGATACTCGACGAGATGATGGTGTAGAGCGATGATCCAATGGGCCTTGGGGTGGGCGCGCAGAAGAGAGAGCAGCGCGCGCGTGTCCTCGAATGGCACGAGACCAAGCGCGTTCGTGAAGGAGAAGTTCGCCTCGGCATTTGAGTTCAGCAGGATCACACCTAGGCCGTTCTCGGTCGACGGCGGCACGACGAGAGGGAATGTATCCGACCAAACCCTCCCGAGACGCCACGACAAGCTTAGTCCCCCCGTGTCGGCAAAGGTTTTGATCGCATCCAGGTGTGGCGTGAGCGCTGCTTCCAATAGTGGCCCGATACTATGCGTATCAGGATCCACGACATGAACCCGGTTACCTTGCACGCCGTAGATGGCCGACAAGGTTCTCATCTGTCGGAGGCGCTTTCCTGGACTTATCGGCAGCTCAAGCCGGGCTGGATTGGCGCGGTCAACAACATTGAGATCATGATTTCCAGGAATGACGAGCGTGCGCTCCAACAGCTTTTTGTGTCGCGCCAAGATGGACAGAAACTCAGCCCACTCCGATGCTCTCCCCGCATCCGTGAGATCGCCAGTGATGAAGATGTAATCCAGTGGATCTTCCTCGTGGATCATCTCCAACCGCGCGAGAACTTCCTCGAAGCGACGATTACCTCTCGGGCCATCACGTCCGCACTCAATGCGGCAGCCGAACCGCTCTCCCACCACATGAACGTCGGACAGATGCACGACGCGCCACTGGGACGTCCCAGTCATGCTGCTGTGAGCCGCAGCCGCACTGCGCGGCTGCGCCATCGTCGCATCGGCCAGCCCCCAGAAGAGCGAAGCCACGCCTAGGTAGCCAGTGACTAGCAGGGCCATGTTGGCCAGCGCAGGCAGCACGAGCGCTTGAGGCGTGACGAGATCGGAGACTGATGCCGACCATCGCGTATAATCCCAAATGCAGATCGTGAATGCTGCGGCAGCAATGAAAACGACAAGGCCAGCAACGGCGGCCCCCGCAGCGCGGATCCGCTCTCGTCGGGCGTCGCTCAAACTCCGTCTCAAGAGGCGCTCGCCTATATGCCGGGTGCTTTCCCGAACCAGCGCGTATACAGGCTGCACGAGAAGCGCATTCAACGACCAGAAGCTGCGTTCGAGAATTCTGAAGAGGTGGCGAACGCCGAGCAAGCTCGCGGCGAGGATGAGGCCAAGCGTTAGAGCCGAACCGATGCCCGCAATAGCCGCAGCTTTGTTGACTATTGCCGATAGCCAAGCCGTTGCGATCATCGGCGCGAGGCCCAGCAACGCACCGGGAAGCGCGACCAGTATGAGCCATGCAGCCAGAAGCTTCGCGAAGCTGACTTCGACCAACAGACTTCCCGCCAAAGACAGAAGCGAATGTCTCTTGGTGCTCGACACATCGTCTTCGATGTCGCCGTCTCGGGGGTCGATGATCAATCGCATCTGAGGCTTCCACCTGCGGGGCCGTACCAAGCAGCATCATACGCATCATGTGCCACAGCAAACTGCGCAATCCCACTCCGCGTGTGTCGCGTCCGCAAATACCGAGGCTTACTCCGACGCGACGCGCGTGGATGCCTCATGGGAAGTAAGGCTAAGGGAGAGTTTGGTACCGAGGCGCAACAACCAGCCTGTCGCCTAGCCAAAGATCAGAACCCGACTCGGACGAATGCAGTCGGGGCCGAGAACTGATATCCGGCTCTGCCCTTCAAGCCTGAAGTTCTCGCGGAAAAATGCGATTCCAGATGCCTGTAACCCACGCCCAGCGCGAAGTTCTCAGCTAGTCGATACTCAGCGCTCACATCCATGCTGAGTATGTAGCCACCGACATTGCGCAAGTCGTTATCAAACCACCTCGCAACCGATACATCCAGATCGACGTAGTCCACTCGGCCGCTGAGCGCCCATTTCGGCGACAGCGCATAAACCCCATACAATCCGATAGCGGGTAGAGGTATGGGCACCGAGTACCTTCCCGTGCTCATGCCCACGTACGAGCCATTCAGACTCGCCTCGCCACTCAGGGCAGCGGCAAAATTGCCAACGTAGAGGCTTAGCGCCGCGCCAATCTCGGTGTCGTGAGAGCGGTAGAATGCATAGCCTAACGCTAGCCGGTAGGACTCGATGTCAAGGTTGCCCCTCAGGCCAACGCCTACATCGAACGTGTGATCGCCGAACTGAATCTCCCGCTCGACGCGCTTGGATTTGTCGCGCTGCACACTGAAGTACTCACCTTCGAGCTTCCATCGCTCGGAGAAGCGCCAGCGTGCGAGAAGATCAAGGGATGTGTGTGTGCTCGGGAGGCCAAGATGCCGCTCAAATCCTAGTCGCGTACCGCGATTACCTGTGCGGGAAGCAACTTCGGCAAAGGATTCGACTTCGTTGAAGGCCGCGCCCGCCTGAATCATTATCCGGTGCCGAAGCAGAGGATGCCTTTCCGCGGCAGGCATCTCTTCAACAGCCGAATTCGGATACTCCTGGCCTTGCGCAGATGCACACACCATTGAGGCGGCAGCGATCGCCAGCGCAGCAATAAATATCCTAATGCTTCTGCAGATATCAGAATTCCTGCTTACCACTGGATCGCCCACCACACACTTCGCAGATTTATCAGAGACGCGGGCACAGCCTATAGTCAAGCAATTTATCCGTATTGCGCATATATCATCGATGCTGCCAGAGAACCAGGACCAATCGGCCACAGATCGGGAGATCTCGGACGCCAACGATGAACCACGCGAAGGTGCCTGGGAAGCACCGCAATTCAGCGACGTGCTTCTAGGGCATCAGCGCGATTCTGCGTCCGTTGCACGCATGGAATGGCGTTGCCCATAAAATGGCTGTGCTTGCTCGCCGCAAATGCTTTAGTTCCTGACCCAGACGGCCGACGGCGCACTTCCAAAACAAGTTACTGCGTAATCTCGGATGAAATAGCATGAGCATTCTATTGGATCGGCGCTGCTTCTTGTTTGGTGGCGCCACTGCTGCTGTATTCCCAAGCCAAACACTAGCAGCGAGGCAGGACTGGTTTATCGGTAAGATACGTGATCAGCCGTTCGACATTCGGCTCGTGGATGCCAAGCGCATACCGGAGCGCTTTCGTCGGCAATCCGTCGCGTATTCCGGGCCAGAGGCGGTCGGCAGCATTCTAATCAATAAACGGGAGCGGCTGCTGTACTACATCGACGATGTAGGCACCGCGATCCGGTTCGGGGTTGCAGTTGGACGGGATGGGCGTCGCTGGAGTGGCGAAGCCATCATTCAGCGCAGGGCCAAATGGCCGACATGGACGCCCACAGCAAACATGCGTCGCCGAGATCCTTCCTTACCAGTTCGCGTAGCTGGGGGGCCGCGAAATCCACTGGGTGCACGTGCGCTATATCTCTATCGAAACGGCCGGGATACGCTCTACAGAATTCACGGCACCAACGAGCCCTGGACAATCGGAAAATCTGCGTCGTCAGGGTGCATCCGCATGCTGGATGAGCACATTTTCGAGCTCTTCGGCACAGTGCGCGACGGTGCTCGCGTTATTGTCCTCTAGGCTGGGACGGTCCTTATCCAGCCGGGGACGAACTCACCGCCCGACCCGACAGATCGCGCGGCGGGCTCGATGGCTTAGGAGACGGGCCATCAAGCCACGTGCACATCGAGGCTTGGCTCAGCGGCCAACTGGCCACTAGCTTCCCGTGAAGTACATAAGCACCGTTGTAGCAAGCGCAACGATTACGCCCGTGGTAACGCCTGGATACTCGGTGTGTTCGCCTCGCGCCATGTACGCCGCGATACCTGCCGCAATAGCTGAGGCCGCAAAAATCAACAGTCCTCCGCCCGCAGCAAGGCTGAGAACTCCCCCGAACGAGATGCCGGGAGGATGACCAAGCAGGAGGATCAAAACGGCGCGGCAAGCAACTGCTACCAACACTAGAACTCCGAGTACCTTAACGAGAGGCATCGTCGCTTCCTTTATCCAAAGGCGAAATGGATGCTTACCACTCGCACAACAGCTGCCCGGTGAAAAGAGTGGGACGCTTTGGATAACGGAGGCTGCGCCGCACACACATGAGCCGGCTCTGATCCAATCCGACTATCGAGCGGTGCTCGTCGAGGCCCAGCCTCATCGAGACCGAAGGCATAGCGTAATCGCCCTGATCAGATCCCTGGATTGTCGCCGGCCCTGTAGATAACCACCATGGTGGACCGAAGCACTGCTCGGTCAATCGCACAAACCCCACGTTACAAGATCATCGGCCCTCTCCACCAATCCTCTCGTCGGCTCTTGAGGTCGCAACGGAAGTACAGTTGGCGGCTGAAGCAACCAATGGCCCGCATTCCCGCGATGTCGGCTTTCTCCACACAGTGACGATCTTGCGGAAAGCTCGCGTGAGGATCCTAATGTCCGAGTTGGGCCAAGAGCGGGAGACCGCTAACGCGGGATCTCGTACACCAGTGTCGGCTCCAGCGTCGCGATTGCTTCGATCGGTTCGGGCGGGCGCCACGTGAACATCCGGAAGGTCATCTTTTCCGGCGTTACGTCGATGATCGAGAAGCCGTTCTTTTCGGTCGGGGGAAGGACCTCGTCGATCCCGATCAGTTCCGATGCAGTCGGATCGATGCCGCGTGCAGCGGACGGGAAGCAGATATCGCCACTGCCCAGCGTCCCGCCGGTTATTACGTGCACGGGCAGATCGAAGGTGAGTTCGGCAGACCGGTGCACGGTCCCGGCCGACGACGCGTGAAAATCGCCCTGCACAATCACACCGGCCCGCTTCTTCTGTGCCGCCAGGGCGGCGATCAGGCGCTGGTGCTGGTGCAGCCAGCCCCGCTGCCAGCCCGGCTTGGCAGTGTAGAGCACCAGTTTGCCCGTCTCCGGATCGAGCATATCGGGATACCAGTCGCCCAGCTTGCCTGAGGAATAGGCGAAAGGCAGCGACGGCGCGTGGATCAGGTGAGCGGTGTCGTCTGCTGCAGTGCGGGCGAGCAGCCAATCCTCGACCCATTGCGGCAGGATTTTCGCCGCGTTCCCTTTGTAGTCGACATAACGCCGGCAGTCGTACAACACCGCTTCGAACAGCGTGCCGAAGCGCAGCGTACCGAAGCTGATGTTGCAATTCGGCGCGGACCACGCCCTGCCGGTGCCTGGAAGCCAATCGGGCCGATTGGGATCAGGCAGGAACTCGGGATAGTACAGGTCTTGCGTCTGTTCGGCACCGAGCAGGCCATAATAGTCGGGCGGCAATGACGCGATGCCGTCGGGGTGATACTCGTCATTTTCGAACAGGTCGTGATCGTCGGTCAGGAAGAACCCAGGGATCGAGCGCAGGTTGGCGCCGTACAGCCCGGCGATCTGATAGTCGCATGCCGCGGTAAAAGCCTTGATGTTGCGCGGATGGAGCATCGGCACGTTGGTATCGAGCTGGCCGCCGAACTTAGGCCAGACCTGTTCCTTGAAATAGTCGGCGATCGGCTTGTTGAGCCAGGTCTTGATGTCCCAGTAGATTTGGTCGCCGTTCGAGATCATCACGTCGGGCTGGAATGACAGCCCACGCGCGAGCAGTTGCCGCCGCGCGTCCATATCGAGCCACAAGGTCTTGCCGTGAACTGGTGGCCCATCGAATCCGCCGGGGCAGGTATAGGCCAGGATACGCAGCCGTTCGACCGCGTCCTCTGGGCGGGGGAAAGTGCGCAGCGGCCACGGATCGCACAGAAGCGCACCGTCCGCATCGGTAAGCTGCAACACATACTCGGTGGCCGGATCGAGCCTGTCGACGTCGAATCTCCAGAAGCGTCCGATCGGCCCGCGCTGTGATCCCACCACCAGCCGCCCGTTCACCGACAGCTTCGGCGGTTTGTCGAGGGCTTCGGTGAAAGACACCTTGATCAGGAAGCGTTCGTGATTGGCCGTCGGGATGATGTGCGCGACGCGACCCTGATTCCAATCGTCCATGGCGGTCTCTTCTTGACGGGCCATGCTCGGCCCCGCTCACGCATCCGAGGCAAAATCGACAACGCCGCGCAGCTGGCCAGTCGCCAGATCGTATCCAAATGGTTGTTCGCGACATGTCACGGAGCCATGATCAAGCCAGCTGCCGCGCGCGCCCATCGGGGGAAGTCTCGAAATGCAGAGGGGCCTGTGCTGAACTGGCCCATTTCCGGTCTGGGTCAGGAGCAGCGGTCAGCCCACCAGAGGTGCTCGCTCGCTTCATCCTCTGCAGCGGACGTCCGCTAGAGCGGTTGCGAGTTCAGTTCGGGCCACAATTAGACATGGGCCTAGACCCAAGGAGACCGCCTACGCTGTCTACGGTGCGCTTTTGGACCCGAACTAGGATACCTACCGCAAAGTGCGCACCTTGCTGTGCGGCTCACACGGCTGGCAAGCACGAAGAAGCGCTCTCGGATCTCGAATGACGGGAGTGCCATGAAGCGAAAACGCACCCTTGAGCAGGAAGCCGCGCGCGCGATGCGCAAGCAGCTCAAGGCGTCTCGTAAGAAGTTCGGGCGACATCCAGGGCCCGAGGATCCGGTGTTCTTCGATCCGAAGAAGGACGTGCCTAAGCCGATGGACGAGGCGGAGATGGGAAAGCTGCTGCTCGACGCGCTCCAGAAGAGCGGGGCACCACCTGAGGTGATCAACGCGCACAAGAAGACCGGCCGCACCGGCATGCAGGAGCATTGGACAACTGGCCCGAAGACGCACAGCGCGAGTGGGAGAGGCGATCGACGAATACTTCAGGCCGGAGGATGACGCAAAGAAGGGGTCGTCGAGCTGCCCCCTGCTCGAGCGCAACTCCGGCCTTTCATCACCAAGCTCGCGCAGTTGGTTAGATTAGGCGCTAAGACTGCGACCTCCGACGATGATGCTACATGCTCCCTTTGTAAACCGCAGGAGTCGCCTGGTTGCGATACCAGTGAAGGCGATTACAATAGCGGCGTTCGGGACGCATAAGCGCGCTAGCAGGGCAGGCGAAAAACAGCGTCTTAAGTTGGCTTGGGGGCGTGCATGCAAATTCGGCGCGGCCGGACGTACTGGTCGCAATCACTCGTCACAGTTCTCTTTGCTCTCGCGGTGTTTGGTTTTGCTTCGACAAATGTCTCGCACGCGGCCAAACGAGTGGCCTTGGTCATTGGCCAGAGCAATTACGCGGGGCTGTCACGGTTGAGCAATCCCGCGAACGATGCGCGGAAGATGGCCAACGTGCTAGCGGATCACGGCTTCGACCTGATCGCGTGCGATGGGCAAGCATCCCCCTGCCTGGATATGACACGTTCCGGCATGCTTCGCGCTCTCACAGCTTTGGAGCTTGCGGCCGATGGGGCGGAGCTGGCTCTCGTATTCTACGCCGGTCATGGCATGGAAGGTGAGGGCGGGAACGTCCTGGCTCCGATCGATGCCACAGTAGATTGCGCAACCCAGCAAGTGGCTCGCGGTGTTCTCCTCGAGCAATTCATCCTGGCTAGCAGCCCGGCGCGCAGCAAAGTCATCATACTCGACGCCTGCCGCGACAATCCACTTGCGCAGATTTGCCCACCTGCCACTGGAAAAGAGCAGAAAGCCCTGTCGTTCAAGGACATCAAAGTTCCTGACGCCCGCGACTTTCTGTTGCTCACGTCCACAAAGCCCGGCCAGCAGGCCCAGGATGGCGTACCAGGCACGAACTCACCATTCGCAAAGGCGCTTTTCGCCGAGCTAGAGATCCGCCCTGAAATTTACTTTGATCAACTATTCAACTACGTCGCAAGAGCGGTGGTCGAGGCTACCCGCAACAGCAGCCCGACCCAGCTCCCGGAGGCGCTGGTGCGCGGCGGCGCACCGAGGGACTGTCTGCGAGGTCGGACCTGCGCCGCTGACCCGCAATCGGCTGCACTCGCCGCCGAAGTCGCTGCCCTCCGAAGCGCGCGAGCGCAGAAGGATGAGTTGCTCGGCGTGGCTGCGGCTCAGCAAATCCTTGATCGCGCGGTCGCTCAAAGTTCGGTGGCAGATCAGGGCCAGGTGAATGCGATTGAGAGCCTGCTGGTTCATGGGAATAAGTTCGACGGCAAGGATTTGGCCGGCATCTCTCTAGCTGGTGCCAAGTTATCGGGCGGCTCGTTCTCCGAGGCGGACTTCAAGGGCTCTGATTTGAGCTCGTTAGTCGCGCGCGGTGCTAACCTCTCGAGTGTGTCGCTGTCGTGGGCAACTCTGCACAAGGCAGATTTCGCCGGCTCCTCCTTCGACAAGTCGTTCGTTGGCTTTGCTCTGGCCGAAGGCTCAGTTTGGAAAGGCTTGCTGGGGCAACAGAGCCAGTGGTTCGGAAGCGATCTCAGGGGCGCAGATTTCTCGGGTGCTGATCTCCGTCTCGCGAATTTTCAATTCAGCGATCTCACCGGGGCAAATTTCCGCAATGCCAAGCTCAACGGTGCCTATTTCGTCGGCTCCATTTTGAGCGGCGCGGATTTCACCGGTGCCGAGTTCGACGTGACGGACCTGACCCTTGCCACTGCCGATGCGAGACAGTTCTCGGCAGGGCAGCTCAAAGCGGCGTGCAGGACACGACTGGCGGGCGACGGTCAGGGTTCTGGAAGGTTTCAGACCAAGCTGACATCCTACTTTGCATCAAGTCGCTTTGCGTCAGGCAAGGAGTTTCGAGACGAGTACCTCCAGGCCTATCTCGAAATTCCCGGCACCCATCCCGGTCTGCCCATCTGCCCGCACCGGAATACGATCCCAGTACATCGGATGCCAATAGCATTCACTGCAGGGACTCAGGATCTCCGCGGTGAGCTGGGAATGCACATTCAGAAGCACATCCTCGACACCAGTGGCAGGAGGGCAAAATTCCGCGAGCGGGCCGCGCAACACATGCAGCTGATACAAGCGCGTCTGCTGGGGGGCGCATTCGTTTCGGCATTTAGCGAACCCACACCTAGCTTGCCACGGTCTTCCGCGAGCGGAGGCCGCATTGCAGCGTCGGACTTCCATCTGTCGAGTGCCAAGTATGTTCTGCCGCTGCTAAAGGTGCGCGATCTACCTGAGAAGCGCAGGCGGGGCCTCCTCGACCAAGTCAGTTCTGAGACCATTCAGAGAGATCTCGCGCGTTGGAAATCCCTTATCGGCAACGTCGCTTCGAAGCAGAAATTTGAGGAAAGCCACGGTGGTCGCAGCAGGCACGAAGCCATCCCTATTTCGTGGGAAGCAGCAAGCAAAGGCAACAGTCGTACCAAGCGCGCATTCCTCGAGCTTGCGCTGACCAACAACGCACCTTTGGGTGATCTGCTGCCAAATGAGGACTGTGTCTCCAAGCGAGAGCACAAGTGCCACATAGCCGCATTCATCTTCGATCCCCGCGACGCACAAGGGCAGGAACCTGAACTCGTCGCCCTGAAGAAGCGTAACGTCATCACGAGCTTGTTCGAGGCAATGACCGCGGTGCTGCCAGATCCTCTTCCCTTCGACGGGCAGTTGCACACTCGATCGGTGAATGTCGAGCAAGGTGGCTTCAGCCCGCAATACGGCTCGGAAATGCTCTCACTGAGCGATCAGCGTCCGCCTGGATCCGAAGGCTTGCGGATCTATAGAACCGAAGCGTTCACCGAGTTTATGCGGCATACGACCCAGCGTTACGCGTCCAACCTCGGTCCCAACATTAGATCTCGCATCGAATTCAACAATGCGAGCATTCTTGAGCTGTTGACGCCACTCGTGCAGGCTCGAGGATTGAGCTGTTACGAGTACCTGGGATTTGATCGGGTGCTCTCATGGGATCGCGTTCGGATTCCCCAGGGTGCGCTTCCAACCACCCTTGCTGCGGTTCGGAAGAAGAGTGACGGGCTCAGTTACTCCCTCAATCTTCGATCGTTGAAAATCATCTTCGATGAGCAGCAGGCAAGCGGCAGTGGGGGTGGTTCCTGTCTGATCACCGGATCCATCACAAGTGTCGACTATCACGATAGCGACGGGAAAAAACTCTTCGGCCTCCCAGCAACTGTATTCGCTGCCACGAAGTAGCTGAATGGAAACACGTGAGGTTCATGCCACGCTTCGAATTGGCAAGGGGAACTCCATTCGCCTCCTATAGTTGCGCATCACAACGGTGAATAGCCCGATTGCATGAGGCGATGACGCAGCCTCTTTGACGTCGAGCAGGCTGAGAGCACCGTTTCGTATGTTCGAAACGTCCGCAGTTTCCCCGACAGTGAATTCTCTATTCTCACCCTTCGCGACGCGGTGTTGAGAGCCATCGAGAAATATGAGCGTGGTGAGATGCCGACCATAGTCGTCGCCCGTGGCTTGATGCGATCCGCGCGATGCGGAACGAAAGCGATTTCCCAGGCTGACGCGCTATCAGAGTCGGGCCGCGTTCCACAACGGCCTAGTGCTCGCTGCCAGCACTTCAGCCCGACCATGATGCAGTGATCTTGCCGGTACTGATCGAGCATCGGCCACTCCTTGCGTAGTTTGCTTGCCTCGCCTCGGCAGCACCCCATGGCCCTCGCAAGCTCTCCGTTGTTGAGATGTTTGCCGGCAACCTCAAGGGCGGAGACGGCTTTTGCCTTGAATTTTGCCGGCAAGCTTGACGTTTTCCGGCCACCTTTCGGCGGATCATTTGCCGGGCCGTCGCTTGCCAGCAACGAGTATCATTCCGACCGCCTTCAGCGCCTCTTGCACGGCGAACAGGATGTCGGATCGAACGCGGACCTCATCCGCTCCCGAGCCCTCCATATTGCGTGAGAATGGTCTTCCACCACGCCGTTTCAAATAGTGCCCGCCGGAGAACTGCGTCAGTGAGCGCATGAATGGGGCTCCACGCCTCCCCATCTACAGTCAACACCCGATTGAGACGACAAAATCCCCTGGATCAGTTACCGATTGGGGGCGAGGACTTGCTAGTCCACTCTGGTCACCTGCGCTTCTGCGGTCGCCCACATTGCACACCAACATCGCTTCGTGCTGTTTGAAGTGCGTACGGATTGCGGTGACGTCCGACTGGGAGGATATAGCGTGCCTTGTGAGGAACCAAGGGCTGCAAATACCAACCTGCGTGAACTCAGTGAGCGCTCGGAAGCACAACTGGCCCGGGCCGACACGATAGCATGTGATCTCAAGCTCGCGGCGGCAATCGTCAACTCCTCCGAGGATGCCATCGTCAGCAATGACATCAATGGCATCGTCACTAGCTGGAACTCCGCTGCGGAGCGGCTGTTCGGCTACACGGCGGAGGAAATTGTCGGAAAGTCCATCACTCGGCTCCTGCCCACTCATCTTCTTGATGAAGAGACAAAGATACTTCAACAGATCACGCTCGGCGAACAAATCAAGACTTTCGAGACGACACGCGTGCGCAAGAACGGCATCTTGGCCAGGGTCTCTCTCTCAGTCTCTCCCATCAGGAACGCTCAGGGCGAAGTGGTCGGTGCTTCGCAGATCGCGCGTGACATCACCGAGCGCTTACAAGCAGAGCAAGAACGGCATAGGAGCGAGCAGGAGACGCGTGCGTTGCTCAGGGTGTTGGCGGAGCGCAATACGCAGTTCACGCTTGCGGAACAATTCGCATTGGTCGGCAGCTTTGCATACGACGTCGGTAGCGACGTAGTACAAATCTCCGATGGCTATGTCGCCATCTACGGCTTTTCCGATCAGATCAAGTCGATGACGCGCGGCAAGTGGCTCGCCAGTCTGCATCCGGATGATCGAGCGCGAGTAGGCGAGCTTCGCAATTGGGCTTTTGATGCTCGATCGCACGAGTTCAATGCTGACTTTAGGATCATTCGCCCCGGCGGTGAGGTTCGCTGGATTGACGGGCGCGCGTTCGTGGCCTACCGCGGCGATGGTAATCCCGAGCGGGTTGCGGGTGTCAACATTGATGTCACGGATCGGAAACTCGCGGAGCAGCAGAAAAGCAAGCTGGTTGCTGAGCTCGATCATCGGGTCAAGAACGTGCTCGCGGCCGTCCAGGCAGTTGCGGCCAACACAATGCAAACGAGCAGTTCGATGGAGCAATTTGTAGCTGCGCTCGACGGCCGCATTCGATCGATGGGGGCAACCCATGAACTTCTGAGCCACCGACAATGGCTGGGCATCCCGCTGGCTCAGCTCGTGGAGCGGGAACTGGCGCCCTACAAGACAGCCAACAATACTGAACTTGGCGGTCCTGAAGTGCTGCTGACTGCGGAGTCTGGCCAGACAATAGCCATGGTGCTTCACGAGCTCGTCACCAATGCCGCAAAGTACGGTGCTCTTTCCGTCTCGTCGGGCCGAGTGTCGATCAGGTGGCACCTGACCGACAACGGCGCCGCGAGTGATCGGCTGGTCCTCGAGTGGCGAGAAGTCCGGGGTCCCGCGGTCGTGCCTCCGAACAGATCCGGCTATGGATTGCAAGTCGTGCGCGACCTAATTCCATATGAGCTCGGTGGGTTGATAGACCACGTCCTCCACCCTGACGGGGCCCGATGCCAGATGGAAATTCCTCTGGCGAAGCTCTGTGTTGGCAGCTCGCAAGATATCTGCATCGCCGGCCACGGTGATTGAATAGCATCACAGTATTGTTGCCTGCCGAACTCACGGCCAGTGGCGACTATTGCGATAAGCCGTTCGAACGTCGAGCCGAGGGCTCGAGAAGAAGCGGCACCAATGGAACTTTGACACTCCTCTAGGCTTATTCTCCTAGGCACGGCAAATTGTCCCAACTGCGTGTCATGCACCTGTCGCACCGTAGCTGCATACCGCTGCCAGCGCAGGCATCGGACTTGGACGGATGTCTGCCCGGTCAACGGATGAGGTGCAATGAACTCCGCGCCTGACAACCGCGTGAAGGGGCCCCGCGTCCTCGTCGTTGAGGACCATCCGGCGGTGGCTCAAGCGTTGACTTCGGCACTCTCAGACATGGGCGCTGAAGTCATGGGACCAGTGGCGTCTCCAGAGGATGCGCAGCGCCTCACCAGAGCGAAAAGTCCAGACTTGGCGCTGGTAGACCTCCACCTCGCGAACGAGGAGGCCAGCGAACTCGTCCAGTGGCTTTTGAAGCGCAAACTAGCTGTCATTGCCATGAGCGGACACCCCACACCACCGAGGCAGCTGAGCAAGGCTGCTGCCTATCTACAAAAGCCCTTTACCGGCGATGAGCTATTTGAGGCTGTACTTCAGCACTACGGGCCGCTGCGTGAACGTGAGCCTTAGTCGCAAACCTTTCTTGACTACCAATGCTTCGACACGATTGAGCGGGTTTAGCCGTCTTCGCTCTGTGTCGGACGACCGGTGAAATGTCCGCTTCTGATACGAAACGGACCTCGTCAAATCTGCTTGCCGCATCGGCGCAAGCCTCCGTTGACTGCCGTGCACGTCAGCCTCCTCTGACACACACAACGTGCGCACCGACGAGCGCCCAAATGTGACAAAGTCATCGACCAGCGGCCGCTAAAGCTGGTCATAGACCTTGGACCGCAACTCAGATGAGCGCCGGTCTATGGCGCGGAAGGAATCTGGCACGCCTCTAAGGTCACTCCCCGATAGGCAGATGGCGACCTGCATGCCAGCAGTGTGTGCCGCAATTGGCCGATCGAGTTCGGGGTATGACCCATGACAGGGCAGCGGGACCCAAAGCCCAACATTCTTTTCTTCCACATGGACAATGTCAGTGTTGGCGATTTTGGATGCTATGGCGGCGCCTATCCGCTTGGCGCGAAGACGCCGAATATTGACCGCTTCGCAAGCGAAGGGCTGCAGTTGACCAACTACAACGTCGAGTCTCAATGCACGCCCAGCCGATCAGCGCTGATGACCGGGCGACATTCCGTTCGCACGGGCTGCGTTACGGCGCTACCGGGATCAGGGCTGGTTGCTTGGGAAGTTACAATCGCCGACAAGCTCAAAGAAGTGGGATACCGCAATGCGTGTCTGGGCAAATGGCATTGTGGCGAGGATGTCGGAAGGTTGCCCACCGACAAGGGCTTCGACTATTGGTACGGCATCAAAGACACGTGGGACGTATCACTCTGGCCCGAGGACAAATGGTTCGCCCAGGAGGGTATTGAGCCGGAGCACATTGTAGAGTCCCCGGTTCGTGGCGAGCTCCGCAATGTCAAGGTGCTCGACCGGGACGTGCGACGCGACATCGACCAGGAATTTCTCAACAAGGCGTGTCGCTGGATGGAAGACGCTGCTGCCGCCAGCGAGCCCTTTTTTCTCTACTTCAACCATTCCAACGTCCACTTCCCGGTCTTGCCAAGGGAGGAATATCGAAACTCGTCACAGGGTGGACCAGTCGCCGACTGCATCCAGATGATCGACGGTGACTTTCAAGTCTTGCTTGATAAGATTGACGCGTTGGGGCTGCGCGAGAACACGATCGTAGTCTTCGCTGGCGACAATGGCCGCGACACGTCCTTTCACGCACCGGGGAACCGCAACGCACCGGGACCTTGGCGCGGTGGCTATTTCTCGACGTTCGAGGGCAATAACCGGACAGTTTGCCTTGTCCGCTGGGCTGGTCAGATTGCACCCCGCCGCTCGGACGAAATGGTGCATATCACCGACTGGTTCCCGACACTGCTCCACCTTATCGGCAAGGGAAATCTCGTACCGGATGATCGCGTGATGGACGGCTGTGACCAATCCGCTTTCGTTACGGGTGCACAGGAGCGGTCGAACCGGAACCACTTTCACATGTTCTTCGATAGCCAGCACGTCGGGATGCGCTACAAGAACTTCAAAGTTCTCACACATATGGTGGCCGACGGTCCCTCACCAATTCAAAAGCTGGCGATTCCGCACGTCTATAATCTCACCGTCGATCCGGACGAAGACACGCCTTACAGCTACACAGGGATGCACACGTGGGTGCTGTATAAGATCTTCGGACCCAAGTCGAAGGAGCTTCAGGCATCGCTTGCCAGGGACAGCGTGCCCTTCGGTGCGCCACTCGACTTCAATCCGTACGTCAAGCGAGAGTAGTGCAGACGGGCCGGTTAGCTGCTTTGGTCGCGACCGCGCGAGCTAGGTCAATGGCGGACGCCGCCATCGGCATTAGTATCGAGCTGCTCTGAGAACCGCCGCTGGCTCTGGACTGAACTCGCCACCGCGCGAGCGGACGTCCGCTGCAGAGAGTGAAGCGGGCGAGCGCCGTTGGCGTGCTAACCAATGCTTCTGATCCAGTGCAGACGAAACAACATAGTTCATTGTGCCGTGTTAGGGCACACCGCAAGCCAATTGAGGGAATCTCCTGGTTCCAAATATGCCGGCACTTGCGCATATCAGGTCCTATGCGCCAGTGTCGTTGAGCTCGGGAGCACGCCACTCTTGGTGCCGATCGGCGGGTCACCAGCTCCAGAGCCACGTCGGCTGAGAATTCCGTGGTCGTACTCTAGCGATCCACCGGAGGCGTCAGTGCCGATTGCAAGCTCGTTCCGACTGGAAGGTGGAGTTGCCATCGTGACCGGAGCCGCGGCCGGCATTGGCCGGTGCATTGCCGAGACCTTCGCCGATGCTGGCGCTTCCGTCGTGGTCACGGATCTCGAGAAGGAGGGGGCGGACTCGGTAGCAAGTGCGATCCTCCAAACTGGAGGTCGGGCCATTGGTCTCGAATGCAACGTGACCGAAGAAGCACAGCGCGCGGCGGTCATCGATGCTGCTGCGCGGAAGTTTGGCAGGATATCGATCCTCGTCAACAATGCTGGCGGCGGCGGTCCCAAACCGTTCGATATGCCAATGAGCGATTTCGAATGGGCCTATCAGCTCAATGTATTCTCAGTTTTCCGCCTCACGCAGCTTGTCACGCCGCACATGAAGAAGATCGGTGGCGGTGCGATTCTCAACATCTCTTCGATGGCTGGCGAAAACAAAAATGCCCGCATGACATCTTATGGATCGTCCAAAGCAGCGCTGAACCATCTCACTCGCAACACCGCCTTCGATCTGGGGCCCATGGGTATCCGCGTCAACGCAATAGCGCCGGGAGCGATCAAGACCGATGCTTTGGCGAAGGTGCTGACGCCCGAGATCGAGAAGGCCATGCTGAAGCACACGCCGCTCGGGCGGCTCGGCGAACCTCGGGACATCGCAACTGCCGCCTTGTTTCTCTGTTCGCCTGCCGCATCGTGGATAAGTGGTCAGGTGTTGACCGTGTCAGGCGGCGGCGTTCAGGAACTGGACTGACCAGCAGCGTCGTGCGGTTGTTCGGCAAGCAGGCGGCCTACCGCCTATCGTTCAAACTATCAATCTCATCAGGTTGTTTTGAATAGACATATCCCTCGGGTGTCGTTTCGAAGGTGATGACCGACCGGATATGGAGGTCTAGGTCCCGGCGGACCGTTTGGATGAGAGCCTGCTGCAGCTTTCCTGTCTGCTCGGGCGTCAGCGGCTCGGGCGTACGCACGACGACCCAGGCGAGCGGTCGCTCCTTTCCTGGATCGATTGTCACGCTCACCAGCCGGGCCCCAGGGTACTGACCGAGGTTTTGCTGAAGCGCCTGGCGGACGCCGACCCGCAATTGTTCAAGCCCGAAAGTCGAGCGGAACGTGCTGTAGAGATAAGAGGCAAGCAGACCGAAGATCGCGAGATAGACGGCGCCGATCAGCAGCGCGCCGTAACGCCGAGTCGGCACGGGGCCCGGCCGAAAGCCCGCCATCAGGAACACCAGCGTCGCGGCGAGAGCGATCGCTACGAAGTTTGTCAGGAAGTTAAGGAACGCGCCGAGTGCGAGCCCATTCAAGCCGCGAACCACAAGTATCGCGCAGGAGGTCAGCGGGGGAACCAATGCGGTTGAGATGGCGATGCCGACCATGGCGCCGCTGAGCCGCTTGGAGACCGACGCATAGCCGGCTGCAACGCCGCCGGCCAATGCCACGCAGAGATCGAGTATGGTCGGCTGCGTTCGGCTAAGGATCTCGCTGCCGATTGGCAAGGTGCTGAACAAGAACCCAACCACGGTCGCGCAAGCTAGCACGCAAGCGACGCCAATCACCTCGTTTCGAAATGCCTCCCAGAAGCCTGCCAGGTCAGCCTCCGCCAGGGACAATGCAATCGCAAGGATAGGCCCCATTAGCATTGCGATCAGCATCGCGCCGATGATCACCGCGGGCGAATTCTGGAACAAGTCAAATGCCGCGATCAGAGCCGCGGCGGCATTCATCAGGAGATAGCCGAGCGTTATTTGAGCATTGCCTCGTATTTCAGCTCGGACCTCGCTCAGACGGTCGGCAGATGGGCGACGAAAGATCTCGTCGGATCGTACTTCGTTTGGAGCATCGGTCATTGATGACACCCAATCGTACAATCGAAACACAACAATGGTGCTCTCTCAAAGCCGTGCCTCTCGCGGGCGTCGCAAGGCCGGACACCTGAGTGTCAAATGCGGTCGCTGACCTGTACGTCGAAGCCGGTTCTTGCTCGTTGCTGCAGCCTCACCTCGCCTTGGTGATGGTCACGAAAAATCCAGAACCGTCCGGCCGTCGACCTTGCCGTGCTCGAGATTTGCGAAGATCCCGTTGATGTCTTCGAGCCTCGCTTTGGTAATCTCGCTGCGAATCTTGCCCAATGTGGCGAAGGCGATCGCCTCGTCGAGGTCTCGGCGCGTTCCCACAATCGACCCCCGTATGGTGATGCGCTTCAGCACAACGTCGAAAATGGGCGTCGGAAAGTTCCCGGGGGGCAGGCCGACGAGGCTGACGGTGCCCTTGCGGCGAGCCATCTGCAAGGCCTGGGCGAAGGCTGGGGGCGACACTGCAGTGACGAGGATGCCGTGGGCACCACCTTTGGTGGCCTCGATGACCTTGGCGACGGCATCGGCCGAGCGAGCATCGATCGCAACATCGGCTCCGGAGCGTCGCGCGAGTTCGAGCTTGTCGGGTGCGATATCGAGCGCGACGACATTGAGCCCCATCGCCTTGGCGTATTGGATAGCGACATTGCCGAGGCCGCCGATGCCAGAAATCGCAACCCATTCGCCGGCTCGCGCTTCAGTTTCCTTGAGCCCTTTATAAGTGGTGACACCGGCGCACAAGATCGGCGCGATTGTCGCGAAATCGACATCGGGGGGAAGCTTGGCGGCAAAGGGAGCCGAAGCGATCACATACTCGGCAAAGCCGCCATTGCAACTGTAGCCGGTGTTGTGCTGGCGCTCGCACAATGTCTCCCAGCCGGTCTCGCAATACTCACAGCGCATGCAGGCGTCGTGCAGCCAAGCCACGCCAACGGCATCGCCGGCCTTTCGTTCAGTCACTCCCGGCCCCGCAGCCACCACGATACCCGCTGCTTCATGGCCCGGAATGAATGGTAGCGACGGTTTGACCGGCCAATCGCCAGCGGCGGCGTGTAAGTCCGTGTGGCACACGCCGCAGGCCTTCACTTCGACCAGAAGCTCGCCAGGGCCAGGAGTTGGAACAGGCACCTCTTCGATCCGCAATGGCTTGCCGAACTCGTGCACGACCCCAGCCTTCATCATAGCTTTGACCATGAGAAATCTCCTTTGATCAATCCCGGTCATTCCTGTAGACGCTGACGCCTTCCTTGATCGTCTCCATGACCTTGAGCGCAGCGAGCTGCTCCGGCTGCGCAGTCAGCGGATTGTCGGACAAGACGACAAGGTCCGCCAGCTTTCCGACTACGATCGAGCCTTTTGTCTCTTCTTCATAGTGCTGCCAGGCCGCCCAGATCGTCATCGCCTTGAGAGCCACTTCGGGCGACACCCGCTGATGTGGACCGAGTATGTCGTTCGATCGCGTCCGACGAGTCACGGTCGCCGAGAGCACGCGCATCGAATCAGGATTTGCAACTGGCGCATCATGATGCGTCGTGAACTTCATGCCACGCCGATAGGCCCAACCGGTTGGCGATATGTTTTCAGCTCGGATCGGGCCCAGTACAGAATCGCGGTGCCAGTCACCCCAGTAAAACGTGTGCATCGGGAAGAAGGACGGAATGACGCCCAACTCCTTTAGGGCATCCACTTGATCCTCTCGCGCCGTCTGCCCGTGGATCAGGACCGACCGATGGTCGCGGCGGGGATATTTTCGAATGGCGCTCTTCACACCGGCGAGAAAAAGGTCGATCGCCGCGTCGCCATTGGCATGTACTTGGATCTGCCATCCTTCGCGGAGTGCTTGCTCGATCTTCTGCATCGCCAGTTCTGGCGTGATGGCTGGGTATCCGATATAGGCTAGGCCCCGGCCTTCTGGCGGAATGTAGTAGGGCTGCGTGAGCCAAGCCGTCTTGCCCTGCGGTGAGCCATCGATCGTCAGCTTGACGCCGCCGATACGCAGCCTGTTGACGTATTCTCGTCCGTAAATCGGCGGCTTCAGCACGTCGGTGGACGTCAGGATCAGTGGAAACGCCAACACGTCGATTGGCAGTTCGCCGCGTTCTCCGAGCTCCTTGAAGAGGGTGATGTTCGCGGCCGAGGAAGCGGCGTCCTGGCAGGTGGTGTAGCCGAACCGCGCGTAGAGCTCGGCGCCTGCTTTGACCATGCGCAGATTTGCTTCGTTGTCGAGACGATGAAGAAAGTTCTGAAGCATCAGGAAGAACGCATTTTCCTCCACCACGCCGTTCGGCACGTCCGTACCAGCTTCGCGTCGGAATGTGCCACCGGGCGGGTTGACGGTCTCAGCCGTCATGGCCGCCAACTCGAGCGCCTTACTGTTGACGGCGCCAAGATGCATAGACTGATGCATCGCGATCACTGGCCGTTCGGTCGATATTCCATCGAGGTCTTGCCGGGTGGGGTGACGCTGCTCGGCGAGTTGGGCGTCGTCGTAGCCAAATCCCATGATGATGCCGAAGCGATCAATGAAATCGCGATTGCCCTCCATCCAAGCTCGATAAATCTCCTTCAGGGCGTGGATGCTGCGACCCTCACCATCCGGCGGCGGAAGGAGGTTCGCGGATATCGCCTGCATGCCAACCATACCAACGTGGCCATGCGGGTCGAAGAAGCCGGGGAGCATCGTGAGACGTTTCAGGTCCTGCTTGGCTGTGTCCGGCCCAGCAGTCGCTTCGGCTTCCGCGAGCGAGCCGGCCACAAGAATTCGTCCCCGTCTCACGGCCACCGCCTCGACGGTCGGCTGGCCGTCATCCATGGTCAGAATTGTGCCGCCGAAAAACAACTTGTCTGCGAACTCGCGTGTCGTCTGTCCGGCTGCACCTTGCGCATGAACCGAGGGAACTCCAAGCGAGCCGGCCGTCGCCACCAAGAAACTCGCGCTTCCGACGCCGCGAAGTAGATCGCGTCGGCTCGCAAACTCCACGGACAGAGGTACGACCGATTCAGATCTGGTCACGGTACCTCCTTGATAGATCCGGCAACATGCCGGTGATCGATCGAACAAGAGTCAGCAACGACCCAACAAGGAGAGGATCAACCAGCGTAAGCTTCACGTTAGTGCGCGTCTACGCGTGCAAACCCTGAGCACGAAGCCCAGTTCCTCCTCAGCACATTGCGAAAACCGGACACAACGCGGCAACCGAATAGTCCGCCCACAAAGCGAGCGCAGTAGCTCGGTAGGTTGTCCGCCCCTTCCCTCAGCTATTGGTCCATAGCCGACGTGTCGGCTCGCAGATCGGCGTCAGCCAACCCAGCTTCTTCTAGGGAATAGCGCGCTCTGAGTCCTGCGGACCACACCGTCTAATCGCGAATTTGGGTAACCCTCTGCACTGAGCTGCAAAGAGGCAAGCCATGAGCGAGCGCACGGGAACCTCGGCCGAGGAGGCCCTCATCCTCATCACTTGCGCATGTAGTGGCCCCGATTGCATCCCGGCGTTCATGCAGCGCGCCAAGATCCGGCCACGATGGATCTTCGCACATGGCCGGCGCTCTCCGCCCGCATCCTAGAACTGCAGAAGGCCGAAGCCGAGCGGAGAGCAGCGGCAGCAACAAAGCTCAGGGGCGAACGTCGATATCGCAGCGCTCTCAGCGTCGCCGACCGCCGATCCTCGGATGGCAACTCCTAGGATGTCTGGGATGCTGTGCAGAGAGGTGGTCGATTTGATTGCTCGCGTAACGCGTGGACACACGCAGCTTCGGCCTGCTTACTTGGCGCCCCTGCGTGCTCGACTGCGGTCGTCGGCCGATTACTCGGTGTCACGCGCTTGTGAATAAGGGCGCCACGCTGCCATCCGGCATCACGGATATATTCAGCATACGACTCCAAACATGTGGGACCGCAGCGAACCAACAACGCTGCCGGCTAGGCCGAAAAGCCTGGCACGACAAGAGAGTCGTTGCTGTCTGTGTCCGAATGGCATTTGCGTCAAAGGAGGAAAACCATGGCAAACTTACGGGTGAACGGGCAGGAGCGCGCCTACGACGGCGATCCGTCGATGCCACTTCTGTGGTATCTGCGCGATGAGTTGAGCCTCACCGGTACCAAGTTCGGCTGCGGGGCGGCGCTTTGTGGCGCTTGCACAGTGCACATCGACGGCGATGCGGCGCGATCGTGCGTCACGCCGATGGCGTCCGTTGCGGGCAAGAACGTCGTCACGATCGAGGGTCTGCACCCCAAGGGAGCGCATCCGCTACAGGTAGCCTGGCGGGATCTTGGTGTGCCGCAATGCGGCTACTGTCAGACTGGGCAAATCATGCAGGCGGCATCGCTGCTGAGCAAGAAGCCCGCGCCCACAGATGCAGAGATCACGGAGGCCATGACGGGCAACCTCTGTAGATGCGGCTGTTATCAGCGCATCCATGCGGCCGTGCGCGCCGCATCGAAGGGGGTGTGACATGACAGAGCTCAGCACCCATTCCAAGTTGGTTCTTACGAATGTTAGCCGGCGCGGCCTCTTGAAAGGTATCGCGGCGACCGGCGGACTTGTCTTGGCAGCGCAGATGCCGGGAGTTCGCGGTGCTCTCGCGTATCCGACGGGCGCAGACGCAATGCCAAACGGCGTCGTCAACAATCCGAAGGTATTCATTTCCATCGGCGGCGACGGCAAGGTGAGTATTATCGCGGCTCGCGCCGAGATGGGAAACGGCGCGGCCCGCACGGCACTCCCGATGATCGTCGCCGATGAGCTCGAGGCGGATTGGGCGCGCGTGCGCATCGTGCAGTCGCCGGGTGACGAGAAGACCTACGGCAACCAGGACACCGACGGCTCACGCAGCGTGCGGCACTGGATCCAGCCTATGCGCCAGTGCGGTGCTGCAGCCCGACAAATGCTGGAGACGGCCGCTGCAAAGAAGTGGGGCGTCGACGTCGGCGAGGTGCAAGCCGAGTTGCACGAGGTCGTGCACAAGCCATCGGGACGTAAGCTCGGCTATGGCGAGCTTGCCGGCGATGCCGCTGCTTTGCCTGTGCCCGCCGCGGATAAGATCAAGCTCAAGGATGCGAGTGCTTTCCGCTACATCGGCAAGGGGACGGTGCGGATCGCGGACATCGACGATATCACTTCGGGCAAAGCGCTTTATGGCCAGGATGTGGTGCTGCCCGGCATGAAGTTCGCGGTCATCGCCAGGCCACCGGTGCTGGGCGGTAAAGTCGCTTCGCTCGATGCGAGCGCGGCGCTGAAGATCGCAGGCGTCGAAAAGATCGTAACGCTCCAGCCGACGCCCGCACCCTACAAGTTCGGACCGGTCGGCGGCGTTGCCGTCATCGCGAAGAATACCTGGGCGGCACTCCAGGGCCGAGAAGCGTTGAAAATAACCTGGGACGACGGGCCGAACAAAACCCACGACTCCAAAGCCTACAGGGCCGAGCTGGAGGCGGCGGTCAAGAAGCCCGGCAAGATTGAGCGCAACGAAGGTGATGTCGACAAGGCACTTGCCTCAGCGGCTCGCGTTATCACAGCCGAGTACTACGCGCCGCATCTCGCTCACGCCACTATGGAGCCTCCAGCTGCCGCTGCCCGAATGAGCTACGGCAAATGGGAGCTATGGGCTCCCGTGCAGAGCCCTGGTCAGGCGCGTGATGACGTGGCTGCTGCTCTCGGCGTTGCGCCTGCCGAAGTGGTCATGCATACGACCCTGCTCGGTGGTGGCTTCGGCCGCAAGTCGAAGTGCGACTACGCGATCGAGGCGGCATTGCTGTCGCGCGAACTCGGCGGCGCGCCGGTCAAGGTCGTGTGGACGCGCGAGGACGATCTCCGCCACGGATTCTATCACACCGTGACCGCAGAGCGCTTCGAAGCGGGACTCGATGCGAGCAACAAAGTCATTGCTTGGCGTCACCGCAGCGCCGCGCCCACGTTCCTCTCCACGTTTATCCCCGATCCGAAGCATCCTTCGGACATCGAGCTTGGCATGGGGTGGGTGGACACGCCGTTCAACGTGCCGAACATGCGCATGGAGAGCGGCGCCGCGCAATCACACGTGCGGGTCGGCTGGTTCCGGTCGGTCAACAACGTGGTGCACGCCTGGTCGATCCAGTCGTTTATCGCAGAATTGGCCCATCAGCTCGGCAAAGATCCGAAGGATTACCTGCTGGAGATGATCGGCCCTGCCCGGATCGTCGATCCGAGCAAGCAGGTGACGACGCCGTGGTGGAACTACGGTGAGCCGGCAGGGTCGTTCCCGGTCGACACGGGACGATTGCGGCGGGTGGTCGAGCTGGCCGCGGAAAAGGGCGAATGGGGCAAGAAGCTTCCCAAGGGCCAAGGCCTCGGTATCGCCGCGCACCGCAGCTTCGTGAGCTTCATCGCAACCGTCGTGCACGTGGTTGTCGGGGAGAAAGGAACGATCTCAATCCCACGCGTCGATACGGCGATCGATTGCGGTTACTGCGTGCATCCCGAACGCGTGGCCTCGCAGATTGAAGGCGCAGCTGTGATGGGTCTGACTCTCGCCAAGTACGGCGCGATCACGCTCAAGGATGGCGCCGTGGAGCAATCGAACTTCCACGACTTCCAACTTGCGCGGATCAACGAGTCACCGCTCGACACGAGGGTGCACATCGTTCCGCACGGCATTGATGTGCCGCCGAGCGGCGTGGGTGAACCCGGCGTGCCGCCGTTCGCTCCAGCGCTGTGCAACGCCATTTTCGCGGCAACCGGCAAGCGCATCAGGGAGCTGCCGATCGGCAGTCAGCTCGCCTGAGCGCAACCACGGTCGGAGGCGGGCTTAGAACTTCGCCTCCGCCCGCACCGAGTCTCGTCCGCTGAAGACCGAGCGGGCCAGACGCGACGCGGACCTACGAACCATACATCGCCAGCTCATGCCGACGGCACAACCGTCCCTCCTGGCTCGAAGATCGTGTTAGTCGGTGTGGACTGCTGAAGAAGCTCCGAAAGCGGTCATCGGCCTTTCGTCGCGATGGGTCATAATGCGCCCTTCGGCGCACCGCACATTGAGACCCGCCTGAAGTTGGTCGTCCTGGCGCTTTAGTTGGGAACCTATAGTGCTCGACGTCCGCTCCTGACTGGAGAGCTACTAGCAAGGTTCAGCATTGCTTAAGCCACACGGCAATCACCGAGGGGTAATTCATCCAACTACTCGATTGATTGTTGAAGCCGTGGCGGAGGACGTGTCTTCGACCGCTTCAACCAAACGAGAGTGCCCACTAGAACCAGATTGCCCACGCCTGCAAACGCACCTAACGCGAAGCCAGCCTCGCAACTTGCAGTCCGATCGAATGTCCACGCGCCTTGAAAGCCGCCGAAGGCATGACCGAGCCAGGCAAACGATAGGACGATGCCCATCCATATGGCCTTGTCTTGAGTGGGGGTCAGTGCGCGTGTCGCAACCAATAGCGATGTCATGACGCCCGCATACGCGAACCCATAGACGGCTGCAAAGATCGCGAAGGACCGGAGGCTTCAAAAAGAAATGGCCAGGATGGCGCCCGCGAGCGTCGGATTGCTGAATCGAACCAGCAACTTAGATTTGCTTCAAAGTGTGAGCGATGCACTCTGGCGGAAGTTCGGCGCGAAATTCAACGCCATCCGTAGCAAAATCGAGATCCACCTTGCCCGCAAGTTCATAGGGAATGAGCTCAGTGATGACGCTGGTTCCGTATCCGGCTTCGTGCGCGGCCGGAACTGCAGGGCCACCCGATTCTTTCCATTCGACGCCTATGCTGCCAGACGAGCCGTTACTCAGCCACCGCCACCGAAGCCGCACAGTACCGCTTCGATTGGACAATGCACCGTGCTTTGCGGCATTCGTGGTGAGCTCGTGCAGAACCAAGGCCATAGCCTGGGCTGCCTCCGCTTTCAGCGTTACTTGAGGGCCGCTGATTTCTATGTTGCCAACTTCAAAAGGTGCAAGCTCACGTCGCGCAATCTCGAGGAGGGACACGCCACTCCAGTGGCTCTGGCTTAGCAGTTCATGGGTTCGGGCGAGCGCCTTTATCCGGCGCTCGAATGCAACCTTGAATTCTGACGGAGGGGAATCGCACTCCTGGGCTTGCGCCATTATGGCCACAACGGTGGCCAGCACATTCTTTACCCGATGATCGAGCTCGGTGATCAGGACCCCCTGACGTTCTTCTGCGCACTTGCGCTCGGTGACATCGATACTAACGCCAAGCACGCGCTGCGGACGGCAACTTGCGTACGTAACGAAGCAGCGTGTCTCGATCCAACGCTCCTCTCCATCCACGCGCGCAATTCGATACTCGACATTGTACTCTCTCTTGAGCGCACTGAAACATAGCTGGCGCGCCTCCTCGACCCGCGCCATGTCGTCGGGATGCACGCGTGACAAGCATTGCCCGCGGGGCAACTGGGTCTCTCCCTCAGGAAGACCGTGAATGACCGCATACCCCCCGGAGATCGTCATTAATTCAGCATCGACATCGTAAGCGAAACTGCCGACCAAGGCGGCTTTTTCGGCGAGCGCAACCTGTATGTTGCGTTCCTCTAAGACGATCTCGGCCTTCTTGCGCTCGGTGATGTTCCGTGTGAGGCCCTGGATCCGCAGAAGCCTACCAGTCGCATCAAATTCGCCTTTAGCTGTCTCTTCGAGCCAGATAGGCGGCGAAGAGGGCGGATAGAAGCGAAAGGTCAGTGCATAGGATGGATTGCTGGGCGTTAGCTCGCGTAGGTGAGATTTGAATTCGTTCCGATCCTCTGGGTGAACACTCCTGATGAAGGAGTTGTTGCGCGAACCGTCAGCGCGACTGTCTTCAATACCGACAATTGCGACTGCGTTGTCGCTGCGGAGCGACTGCCCCGTGACAGCATTCCAATCGAAGGCGATGACCTGCCCCGCGGTCAGTGCGTCTACCAGAGTCGCCTTGTGCGCCGCCAGCGCGGCCTCTGTGATCTTGCGCTGCGTCACGTCGATGTTGGCGCCTATGACCCGAGTGGTGCCGTCCTCATCATAGAATATCAAGCTGCGAGAATCGATCCAGCGCATCTCATTATCGGCGTGTAGGATGCGGTATTCGCAATAGTGCTCTCGCCGTCGTGCTCCCATGGCCCGATTAAACCCAGCCTCGACGCCCGGCAGATCCTCTGGGTGAACGCCCGCACGCCAACGGTCGCGGTTGATTTCTTCGGTGCCTTCCGGCAAGTCATGGATTGCGACGTATCCAGGCGACACCTGCATTCGCTCCAGATTGACGTGGAAGGTGAACGTTCCAACCAACGCGAATTCGCCAGCAAGCACGAGCTGCGCATCGCGCTCAGCCAGCATTTGCTCAGCCTGCTTGCGCTCGCTTATGTCCACCATGGTGTTGACCACGCCAACGACGGCGCCTGTCCGATCGCGCAGAGGCGCCGGGTACCAGATAATCGGAATGCGCGCGCCATCCGACCGCTCAAGTATTGCTTCGCAAGCGCGCACGACTTGACCTCGCTGCAGAGCGATCTCGGTCGGACAATCGTGCAATGACATGGAGGTGCCATCGGTGTGGTAGTAGCGGCCAAGATCGGACCATCTGCACTCACCTAGTCGAGGTCTTGCGCCCCACAGCTCGATCGCGGCGTCGTTGCAGTACGTGAGACGGCCGACCGCATCCGTCACGTATATTGCAGCTGGCAGCGCTCCAAGAACTTCGCGCAACGTGCGTTCGCTCTCCTTGAGTGTGGCCTCGGCTTGTTTTCGCTCGGTGATGTCGCGGCTAACTCCCAGCAATTGCCCCGGCCGGGTCGCGCAATCGCGAATGATTGCGGCCTCGATCGTAACCCAGCGCTCTCGATCGGTGCTTTCCTCAGCCGTGGTGTCGATGCGATACTCAGCCCTCCAGGGCCCGCCGCTACGCCTCCATTCTGCAAATGCGGCTTCCAGTTGGTCGATATCTTCGGGATGCACCCGAGATCTCATCTGGGCAACGGTGGGAGTAAGCGCTCCAGGGACCTGCCCGTGAATGTGTTGATTGCGTTCATCAGTCTCGAAATGGCTGCTTTCCAAGTCGAGACTCCAAGTACCCAGTTGCGCGCAGTCGAGAGCCAATTGTAGGCGGTGATTACTATTCTCCAGCGAGTGTATGTAGTGCCATCGTTCAGCAAACAGTGCCGAGAGGATCAGCAAGCTACCGCTAAGGGCTAGCAGCACCGTTTGAGCGGCATACACACGTGTGACAAGGAGAATGCTTGGGTCTCCCAGGCGGCCGGCGCCAAAAGTGACAGAGCACACAACTGCCAATGTGATGATGCAGATGGCAGCGGCAGCAAATAGCGGACGGCACCGAGCAGCCAGACCTAGCACCAGGGGCATCAGCAAGACGCCGGGTAGAAGCGTGAACCAGCGGTCCCCAGGCGAAGCCAGGCAAAGGCCTCCGACAAATGCCAGAACTGCTAGTAAGAGCGACCCCTCCGCCAATTCGTATCGCGTCCGCATCTCCTTCCAGCTCCAGCTGCGGCTGAGCTCGGAAATGAGCGGAGCGACGGTGATGATGCCAAGTGAGGCCGAAGCAAACCAGTTCCACCATGTGGTCAACCACGGCGATGCCGAGTTGTGGAGGAGAATGAAACCCATGCTCCCTCCCACGCCCGAGACCGCAGCTCCAGCAGCAGTCGCGACGAAGAAACCGAGCACATTGCGCACGCGATCGAACTTGAGAGGTGCGCCGAAGCGACGTGCGATCATCCAGGAGATGAGGAGGGCTTCGCCCACATTGCACAGAGCGAAAGCCAAGGCGGCGGCGAGATTTCGATCTCCCATAAGATTGGCCGCAACGGTTGCGACCACGACACCTGCAGCTACTGGCAATCGCGCCGTCGGCCCCACTGCGATTAAAGTTCCGACAGCAACTCCGGAGGCGGGCCAGAAGACCGCCACGCCGTCCGGCTGCGTGAGGAGGGCAAGGCCAAGCTGAGCAGCCAGAAAGAACGCGACTCCGACAACCACAGCCAATCCGAACGCACGGGTTCGCTTGGATGTAAAACCGCCTTCTCCAAGACCAACTTCGCTCTGCGCAGTGTGCATGAGCCTCACCTAGTCCACGGCCGGTACAATCGCGGCCAGAGAACCTTCGTTGCACAACTTAAAGCCGAGCCAGAAATATCGGCAATGGAACTGGCCAGCTATGCATCGACAAGAACGCACTTGGTTAATGTTCGACGTTCAATCGCGTCAGCCAAGTATTTGAGATCGCCGTGAGAGCGGCGCAGGCCGGATCACTCACCCGCAAGTCTCCGTGGAATGCTCGATTGCCCGTCGCCATCGCAAGGCCAAGGTTTGGCCATTGCCCAAGCCAGCCTGCCACGCGGGCGGCCTCGGTGCGATTGTTCAAACACCTATCGGGAGCGGTACCATGGCTGACAAGACATCCTTCTCAACAGATGAGTGGACTAAGATCGTTGGCAGCCCGATCCTCGCTGGAATGGCAGTAACACTCGCCGATCCAAGCGGTATCTGGGGCACACTCAAAGAAGGCATGGCGAGCGCCTCGGCTCTCATGGACGCCAAAAAGGACGCCGGAGCGAGCAGCCTCGTAAAGGCGATCGTCTCTGAGCTGGAGACCTCCGAAGGCCGCACGATGGCTCGCGGCGCCTTCAAGTCCCAACTGACTGCCAAGACCCCTGCCGAGCTCAAGGTGCAGGCGGTCGAAGCCCTAGCGTCCATCGGTCAGCTCGTGGACGCAAAAGCAGGCGCCGATGCACCGGCTTTCAAGTCGTGGCTCAGCAGCATTGCTGGTCGCGTCGCCGAGGCATCATCCGAAGGCGGCACCCTCGGCTTCGGAGGCGTGCCTGTGAGCGATGCAGAGAAGGCGACCTTGGCCGAGGTGTCGAAGGCGTTGAGAGTCTGACTTGAGGTCGGCGCGCAGCAAGCGCGCCAGCCAAACCGATCGCGATCGTGGCCTTGAGTGAAGCCAATCAGGTCACATGCAGTGTCACGCTCGCAAATTCTCCCACGAAATCGGGCGTCGAGGCAGTGCGATGCTGAGCTGGGCAGATCATCTCTTGCATCGGGAAAGGCTAGTTTGGAGGATGGCGATGCCCTCATCGCAAAAGAATGGCTCTGTGCAGCAAATCAATAACAGCGCCTGCTCGAACCACAGCGACATGCCAGTAGATTTGGTCGCTTTCCTGCGCAATGTGGATGCGGCGCAATCAGCTCAAGAGGTCATCGACGCTTTGCACAGCGCGGCAAGTGCATCGTGCTCAAAGTTGAGAGTACTAGGGGCTGTACGATTGCCGCTCAAGTCCAACGACTGGGGCGCGATGCGTCTTGGCCGATCGGTCTTCCTACATGCGGACGTTCCCGACGGTTGGTGGGACGAATACGCGGCTCTGGCCCCCTCGCACTTCCCGCCCGCGCTGTTTTTGGCGCGGAGTAGCCTTGCGACCTACACCTGGACCGAAACCCGACACCTGTTCCAACCAGCAGGTGTTGATCGTTGGGGCTTTGAGCTAGCACTCAAGTATGGAATGCGCGATGGGATCATCTGCCCTGTTGGTGGGCGTTGGCTGATTGCCTATTGGTCCAAGCAAGACCTTGCCAATTCACTCGATCCGCGATCGCGCATTGTCCTCCAATGCGCAAGCGGACTTGCAGTGCAGCGCCTGGAGGATCTTACTGCACCCGACATTCGGCGCATTGGGTCTCGCTCGCGATTGACAGCTCGCGAACTTGCAGTGCTCCGCCAAGTCTCCGACGGGCGACAGTCGAGCGAGATTGCCGAGGCTCTTGGACTCGGTGAAGAGACGGTGCGCAGCCATCTGAAAAAGGCGCAAAGGAAACTCGGAGCTCGCAATCGAGTGCACGCCGCCTGTGATGCCTTGAGGCAGAATCTAATACCTTGAGGAACGCCTCCGGCTACGCCGGTGTCCTCTTACTCCATCTCTGGTTGGCAAGTCCTCAAAATCGCAATTGAGCCGTTGGTCTCGGCGGACCACTGGCACAATCACGAATGACAACCAGGGCGAAGGGCCGCGCTCAGAGCTTGTTGCAGCTATCCCAAGCGCGGCCCATTGACTGGATCGAGTCCTGACCGCGAGGCCGGGCAGTCCAATCGTGACTGGATCGTACCCTGACCCACCCGGCCGGGAAGTCCAATCCGTAGAGTGGCAGCGCTGCTCACTAGCAATGCTTGAAGCCACGGCGCTGAATGTAGTTCGCGCCAGGAATGGTCAGTATCCCCCATACGGGGGAGAATTATGGCCGTGCCAGGTGCGCGCAAAGCGCAGCGGGGCGATGCTCCGTCAAACCGGCACCTGAATTATCTCCCCCAAACCGGTGATGCCTTCGCCTCTTTGCGTTCCCATCTACGGTTCGTTACCGGGGCGCTGGTTCCCCGGGGGGTGAGCCCGCCAGTCATTAGGGCTTTGGAACCAAATGGCAGGCCGCGCCCGACTCGTGGGGGGAAGTCAGGGCGCGGCTTGCTTGTCGCAACGAAGTCTACGGAGTGAGATCCCCACCTCGCCGGTGGCGCTAGGCGCCTCAGGATGCACGCTCATTAAGTGCATAGCCCTGCCACAGCAATCAGCCAATGGCCATCAATCCCCCCGGTCGCGATCGCTTTGAAGCGCTGGGTCAGTCGACGTAGTCGCCGCTCATCAAGGCGACGCGCGGATAAGGAGAATCGTGTGATTGAGAACTCTAATTGTGATGAGCGACGGAGCGACGCTGCGATTTCGTGGTGGGATGCCATCCGGCGCTCAGCGATCGTAGTCGGAGCCCTGCTATTACTCTCCACAAAACCCGATCCCGCGCTAGCTTCGTTAGCACACCCGACAGTGCTCCAAGACGCCATACAAAAGGCGTCGGCCCGTTATGGGGTGTCCGTTTCCACCTTGCGAGCCATAGCGGCCATCGAAAGCGGTGGCAACGCGCGTGCCCGGAAAGGGAGCTATCATGGAGTGTACCAGCTCAGCCGCAACATATTTCGCGAGTACGGCGGCCGGGGCGACATCTACAATGTACATGAGAATACTGGTGTCGCGGCGCGTAAGCTAGGCTCCCAGCAGGCTGCGTTTTTTCGGAGCTACGGCCGCCAGCCTACTGCAGCTGAGCTCTATTTGATCCACCAGCAAGGCGGTGGGGGTGCCGCAATGCACCTAGCGAACCCAGACGCGCCTGCTTGGAAGAACCTCCTACGCACCAAGGAGGGTAAGAGCAAAGGGCCAGGATGGGCGCGTCTCGCGATCTGGGGCAACGTGCCGCGAGATCAGCGCAAGATGTTCCCCGGTGGCGTGGACAGCGTTACAAGCAGAGAGTTTATGAACATGTGGGTGCACAAGATGGCAAAGTTTGGCGGGTGAGCACGAGATTGGTTTAGCAAGAGGCTGCTCGTGGGCCAATTCGACCGGAGTCTCGTGTCCGCTCTCGAGTGCCCAGCGGTCGGGCGACTACGAGATTGCCGATGTACAGGTGGCTGGCGCGACGCGTCCGCGTCCTCCACGGAGCGGCAATTGCCTGCCGCTATCGCCGATCAACCAGAACGTCTGCTATGGGTCAGAAGCGGACATCGCTTTCAGGCCGTGGCTTAGGGAGCCGCGCGCTTCGTCCGGATGGTACGACTGCTTCGAGCGAAGGCAATTGCGCAGGCGAGAGTCGGCACCAGGATCAGGCCAGCCATGACCAATAGCTGCACCGATGAGACTGGCAGGATACCGCCAGCGGGCGTAGCCAGCAAAACGCCGCCAATTATGAGAAGCAGTCGCAGCGGCCACTCAAGCCAGCCGGCGCTTCTCAAATCACCCACGCCGGCTTGATACCCTTGAAGGCCGCCGCAGATGAGCAGAGTGCCGAGCGCCACCTTGACCGCCAATAGCGTGCCTTCGACATATGCGCCAGATCCCTGGAGCACCAGTGATGGCGCGAGCACGAAAAAGAACGGAATGAAGTAGATGATCGAGCCCACGCGCATGCTCTCCCATCCCGTACGCATCGGCGGCGCGCCAGCGATGCCTGCCGCGGCGAATGACGCGATCGCGACCGGGGGAGTAATTGACGACAACATGCCCCAGTAAAAGATAAACATGTGCACGGCCATCTTGTTGAGACCGAGCTTCTCGAGCGCAGGCGCGACCAGAATAGCGAGAAAGATGTAGCACGCCGTCGTGGTCAGCCCGAGACCGAGAATGAGACTTGTGAGCGCGCACATGGCCAGCAGCAGCAGCGAATTCTCGCCCGCGATCGCGAGCAGGTCATTGGCCAAGCTCGATACGACGCCGGTCATGGAGAATGCACCGATCAGCAGACCACACCCGGCGAGTATGCCGATGAGCTCGACGAAGGTGCGTCCATTGACTTCCAGGAACTCGACTACGGTTCGCAGCGTCCACCGCTTCTCCGCATTGAAGAGCTGATTGAGTGCCAGGAGCAGTGCCGTAGCATAGAAGGGAGCATGGCTTTCGCGCTTGAAGTGGAGAAGCATGATGACAAGCAGCGCCACTACGAAAACGTAGTACCAACCTTCCTTGAGCGTATCCCACAGATTCGGCAGCTCCTCACGCTGCAGCCCCTTGAGGCCATGACGCGCTGCATAGGCGTCGACCTGCATGAAGAGCCCGATGTAGTAGAGTGTTGCTGGTATGAGCGCCGCGAGAGCGACCTCCGCGTAAGATACGTTGAGATACTGCGCGATCACGAACGCCGTGGCGCCCATTACCGGTGGGGCAAGCACCGCGCCGGTTGACGCGCACGCCTCGATAGCGCCGGCGTATGACGGCGAGAATCCAGTTTTCTTCATTGTCGGGATCGTCATCGTGCCGGCGGTCAGGACGTTCGACACGATCGATCCCGACATCATCCCGAGTAGCGCGCTCGCGAAGATGCCTACCTTGGCGGCGCCGCCGCGGAACGTCCCGCAAAGGGCGAACGCCAGATTGATGAAAAACTTTCCGGCACCCGTCATCATCAGCGCCGTGCCGAAAACCAGAAAGCCGATTACAGTTTCAGCGAAGGCTTGAATAGGAATGCCGAGCAGGCTCTCCGTGGACAAGACGTGGTAGGCGGTCGCCTGCTCCAGCGTAGATTGCGTGCCACGCAGCGGGCCTAGCCACTTCGATTCGGCAAACAGCGGATATAGCGTGAACGGGAGCACGGAGAGCAGCAGGCTCCATCCTCCCGTGCGCCGCAGCGCTTCCATGAGAACGAACCACATGACGACACCGGCACCAACGACGCGCAGTGGGGCGCCGGTGAACTCCCAGCCGAGCTCCGCGGCCAACCGGATGTTGAGCATCAGGTATATGCCCGAAGCGATCGTGATGATGAATAGCGCCACGTCGTACCAAGGAACTCGGTCAAATGGCGCCTTCTCACCCGCTGGAAATATGAGAAACGTGAACGGCAACATCAACACGATGAGCAGGTAGAAATACTCGGTGTTGAGCTGCGTGTAACCGACGAAGAAGCGCAGCGTAAACTGCTGATTGATACACAGGAGGATAGTTGCCGCCGTGAGGGTGACGAGGAGCCAGCGCCAGAAGCCGGCGAGCCGGCGCACGCGCGTAACCTCGGCCTCATGCGGGCCTGTTGTCGCATGAGGGTCAGCGAACTGGATGCGGGTCGGTGCCACACTTCCGGTCGTCGGCGAACTGGTCATTGGTGCATTGTCCCGAGCGGCGCCATGTGATTTGGGCTTTCGGAAGGCGAGTGGTGCGGGCGGGCTCGGGCGTCACGCGCGCCCTCGGCGCACGCTCTCGGTCCTGCGAGCATGTCGTCTCGGCCACTCCGCGATGCGCGTCCGGGCTATTCGAAAATCGGATCCATGCCCGCCTTCACGAGCGCATCCTTGCGCGCCGCCATCCAGGTCTTCCGAAAGGAGTCCTTGTCGTCAGGTGCCGACGCCGTGTTGAACGACGCCCATGCGGTAGCCAGCACCTTCTGGCGTGCGAGAAGCTTCTGGTTGTGCACTTCGTCCGAGTCCTTCCAGATCTTGGCCTCCTTGAACGCCTTCACGGCGGCAGGATGAACCGGCAATACCCACTGGAAATTCTGGGTCTTAGGGTTCAGTCCTGAGGCGCCTGGTACGGCATCTTTGTAGGCGTCGTAGCCATCATTCATCGCCCTGGCGAGGCCATAGACGACGTCGTCTGGTTGGGTGCCTTGCACGACAAAGATTGGATAGGGATAGCCAGAACTTTCGAGCGGCGCGTCCTTGGAGGCGGATGTGCCACACGTCGCCTTATGTGGCGTATAGTATGGCGCGACCTTAGCGACCCGTGCCCACCCGGCAGCGTCCGAGTGCGGCAGTGTCGGGTAGAACAGCCCGCGCGGGGATGACTCCGCTTCCTTGGCCTGGCCCGAGATATTGGATGCAATAGCGGCATCGATCTCGTTGTTGATGATGCCCTTCCACATCGCGCCATAGCTGGCGAACTCCGCAATCTTCACGTCCTGTCGCGTCAAGCCGCCGAATGCGAGAATCGCGAGCGCGTTCTGATTGAGGGCTGGCGAGCCGACGACGAACCCGATCCGCTTGCCCTTGAGGTCCTTAGCCTCCTTGACGCCCGCATCCTTCGCAACCCCGAGCGAGATCACGTTGCAATCCGTCGAGGCGACGATCACCTGCAATGGCTGCGGTCCCCAGTCCTTGACGGCAAACTCAAAAATCCCTTCCTGGGCGAAATAGCTGCCGATGCCCATGGCGGACATGTTCGCGCGGCCTACTTTAAGCGGACCAAGGCGTGCGACGTCGTTCCCTGCCGGCAGTACGCGCACTTCGGCTTGATATTTGTCCTTCAGCATCTTGCCGACCGCAACGGCGATGCCGAACCCGGATGAGCCGGTATCGTAGGCGGTGAACGTGAGCGTCGGTGGAAGCTTGACGTCCTGGGCCAGGATCGGATTGGCGGCCACGAACGATGCGAGTGGCAGCAAAGCACAAAGCGTAGCTGCCCGTTTGAGCGGGTGCATGATTTATCCTCCCTTTGGCGGCGCCTGTTCTCGTTGAATTAGGATTGGGCTACCGTCCAGCGCGGATAATGGCATTGGTGGCAAGCGAGAGCAATTGCAGTCACCGCGGCCGCCGATTTCGCGTTGTCGATCAGGGGCGGAAATCTCGCAATGCAGGCGAGACACCACTCTCGGGGATCAAACGTCGCTGAGCTGCACTTAGGTAGCCTCCGGAACGAGCGGAGATGATGGTGGCCAACTACGGATCTTTGTCGGGCGAACCTGACGTCCATAGCTAGCTGAACTGGCCAGCCAGCGACGTGAAGAGCGTCGCCGCTGCTTCCGGAATTGGCCTCTCCGCCGCAATAGTCTTTAGAGCATGTCGGCATCGCGGCGCCCGCGTAGGCGAACACGTGACTGCCGTTGACAATAGGGAGGAAGGTGGCGGATAAATTTATCCAATAGAAAAGCAATATAATTATTGGGAGGAACGTCAATGTCTCAGAAGAGGAATGGCACAGGTGCGTCTGGACGTGGCTCGGACACGCCATCGAGTGATGCGGCCGGCACGAAGAAGGCACCGAGCCGGCGCGACTATCTGAAAACCGCTGCCGTGGGCGTCGCAGGTGCCGCTGCGATCGGCATGCCCACAATCGCCAAAGCGCAAAATAAGACCTGGAAGCTCAAGTTACAGAGCAACTGGACGGGCATCGGCATCGAGTCGCAAGATCGTGCGGCCCAGCTCTTTGTCGAGCGCGTCGGCAAGATGTCCGGTGGCCGCATTGAGGTGACGAACTTCAATGCCGAGGTGCTGCTGGGCATTGGCGAGACCTTCCGCGGCGTCGGCTCCGGCGTGGCGGACCTCGCGATCACGTCGTCGGTCTACCACCGCGGCATCGTGCCGGTAGGCGAGTATCTTTGGGCGGTACCGTTCTTTCCCTTCACGAACGTCGAATTCTACGAGTACGTCTATCAATTCATGGGCATCAAGGAATTGTGGCGCGAGGCATACAGGCCGCACAACGTGATGCACTTGAGCTACGAATGCTCGGACGAGTGGGGCACCATGGTGTCGACGCGACCGATCGCGAAGTACGCCGACTTCAAGGGCATGAAGGTGCGCGCTTTTGGCATTTGGGCCGACTGGCTCGTGCACAATGGCGCATCCATCGTTACGGTGCCGGGCGGCGAGGTCTACACCGCGATCCAGACCAAGATCCTGGATGCGGCCGCCTTCGGCTCACCTGACGCCTGGGCAGGCATGAAACTGCACGAGGTCTGCAAGTACTTCATCAATCCCTCGGTGGTGCCGTACGACGTCTGCGAACTCATTATGAACCTGAAGACCTTCAATGAGATGCCTCCGGATCTCCAGGAGATCATGCTGTCCGCTACTCGCGTGCACAACCTCGATCTTTCCGCATTGACTATTCCGACCGATGCGCGTGGCCGCAAGAAGCTCGCCGACGGCGGCATGCAGACGATGGTCATTCCGGATGATGAGTTGAACAAGGCCGCCGAGTGGTGCTGGAATCGGTTCGTCAGCTTGCGGGGCAAGGTCCCCCACATCGACAAGATGATCGACATCTACACCGAGGCTAAGACGCTTCACAAAAGCTACTTCGGGCCGAAGCGTCTTCCGGCCTGAGGCTCGCCTTCGGTTGTTTCGAGCGCCGGAGAACGCCCAGGCCTGAGGCAGCAAGCGATGCGCGTCTCAGCGCATCGTTCGGGCATGGTCCGGCGCTCGGACGTTCACCGTTGATCGCCTGGAACGACGCCGGACTGGTTCGCCGCCTGCAGGCCAGCAGAAATGGGGGAAGCGGTGAAAGTAATCGAGTCCTACCTGCGCTTCACGGACTGGCTGAACGCCAAGTTCGCCTGGATCGTCGCGTTTCTGATGGTCCCAATGCTCTTCATCATGATCTGGGAGATCGTGATGAGGTACTTCTTCAATTCGCCTTCGCAGTGGGCCTACGAGATCTCGCTGTTCTTGTACGGCGCCTACATCGTGCTTGGCGGGGCGTACACGCACCTGGCCGGCGGCCATGTGAATGTCGACATCATTTGGGGCAAGCTCTCACTTAGAGGGCGTGCGATGCTCGACGTTCTCACGAGCGGCTTCGCGTTTCTCTTTCTCGGCGTGCTGTTTTGGGTCTCTCTGCAGATCACTATCAACTCGTGGCAGATCGGCGAGACGACAATGTCGCATTGGAAGCCGATCTACTACCCGCTGCGCACGACGCTCCCGGTGGGATGCTTCCTGTTCTTGATGCAGGTAGTCGCCAAGCTCATTCGCGACGTGGCGATCGTCATCAAGGGCGAGGATATCTTTCCCATCCGGGTGCCGACTCCGTGATCACCCCAGCGCATCGCTGATCCCGACCACAATCCCCATCACCGCACGCACAACGGTAAGGCCCCAGGAGTACGCAAATGCTCGCCCTTGGCCCAGAATGGCTGACGATCATACTTTTCGGCAGCCTCGTCCTGCTCCTGCTCGCAGGGCTGCAGCTCGTTTTCGCGATCGGCGGTGTTGCGACGCTGTTCATCATTCTATTGTGGGGGCCGCACGCACTGCCAATTCTCGCAAATCGAACCTACATGGCCATGGACATGTTCCTGCTCGTGGCCGTGCCCATGTTCATATTCATGGGTGCGATGCTGCAACGATGTGGCATTGCCGAGGACATGTATGAGCTGATGTACCACTGGATGGGCGGTCTCCGCGGGGGGCTCGCCGCCGGTACGGTGCTCATCTGCACGATGTTTGCAGCCATGGTCGGCATCAGCGGCGCCGCTACCACGTCGATGGGGCTCATCGCGCTGCCCTCGATGCTCAAGCGCGGCTACAAGAAGGATATCGCGATCGGCTGCATCTCGGCGGGTGGCTCGCTTGGAATCCTCATTCCGCCGAGCGTGCTGATGATCGTCCTCGCGCTGACCTCGAGGCTTTCGGTCGGCGAGATGTTCATTGCCGGCATTTTGCCGGGCCTGCTGCTCAGCGCGCTGTTCGTTAGCTATATCCTCATCCGATGCTACATCCAGAAGGACATGGGACCGGCCGTACCGATGGAAGAGAGGCTTCCACGGCACGAGAGGATGAAGCTGATGTGGGCCTTGTTGCTTCCCGTCGGCCTGATTTTCTCAGTGATGGGATCGATGTTCTTCGGCCTCGCGACACCGAGCGAGGCTTCGGCAGTGGGTGCCTTGGGTGCCATTGTCAGCGCGCTGGTCAAGCGCTCGTTCACGTGGGAGAGCTTCACCTCGGCATTGTTTATCACCCTACGCCTGAGCGCGATGGTGATCTGGATTGTGTTCGCTGCTTCGGCATTCACAGCGCTTTATGCTGTTACAGGCGCAGCGTCGATCGTCTCCAGCCTGATCAAGGGTGTAGGCGATCCGTGGATGGTGATCATCACCATGCAGCTTATTCTCCTGGTGCTCGGGTGCTTCTTCGATCCGACGGGCATCGTGCTGCTTACCGCCCCGATCTTTTTCCCGATCGTGGTCTCCCTCGGCTTCGACCCCATGTGGTTCGCAATTCTGTTTGTGATCAACATGGAGATCGGCTACCTGACGCCGCCGTTTGGCTTCAACCTATTTTACATGAAAGCCGTCGCTCCACCCGAGGTCAACATGATGGACATCTACAAGTCGGCGATGCCGTTCGTCGGGTTGATGGTTCTGGGTCTCGTCATCTGCATGATCTTCCCAAGCATCATCACCTGGCTACCGAGCATGATGAGGAGCTGATGCTCCGTAGCGCAGTGCGCTGCGGCCGTCGTCCGGGCTGGAGTGCGCAACCCGGCGAGGCCCGATCCGCGCTCTGCGTGTGGCTGTGGGCAGGTCCAAGGAAAGAGGGCAATGAGCAGTCAGCTCACAGAGAAAAGCGCACTCGTAACGGGCGCGGCATCGGGTATCGGACTCGCCATCACACGCCGGATCCTGAAGGATGGTGGGCGCGTTGCTGGAAGCGATATCAACGGCGATCTCCTCAAGCACATAGCGAAAGAATTGGGGGCCCGCTTCGCTCCGCTGGCCGGTGACGTGACGAAGGAGACGGATGCGGAGGCGCTGGTTGCGCTCGCCGTCGAGCGCGGAGGACGGCTCGACATGGCATTCAACGTCGCAGGTGGTAATCGCGCCGGCTACATAGTCGATCAAAGCGACGCAGACTGGAGCTTCGTCGTCGATCTTTGCCTCAAAGGCGTGTTTCTGGGGCTCAAGCATCAGGGCCGGCAGATGCTCCGTCAGGGCGGTGGCGCAATTGTTAACATCGCCTCGCTCAATGCACACGTACCGATGTTCGCCGGCTCGGCTTATGCGACGGCAAAGGCCGGCGTCGAGATGCTCACACGCAATGCGGCGCTCGAATGGGCGGACCGTGGAGTGCGGGTCAACGCGGTGCTGCCGGGCCTCGTCGAGACGCCATTGACGCGGCCGCACTTCCAGGATCCGGAGCGGCTAGCTGCCTTCAAGGCGCGTATCCCGATGGGGCGACCAGCGCAGCCCGATGAGATCGCGGGGCCGGCGCTCTTTCTGGCGAGTGCCGATGCCAGCTATGTGTCGGGGGCGAGCCTGCTCGTCGACGGTGCCTGGGCGGTCTCGGGCTATCCAGACATGCGGCCGTTCCGCGGCGGAGAGAAGTGGCAGCCGTGACGAGTGCTGGATCTGCGCTCAGGTAATGTCCGCTTAGGACCAGGAGCTGACCTGCCCGTCACCAAGGTCGCCACTATCGGAAGTTGACCCCAATTTGCGGACGAGGAGGAAGTCTCGGTTCGTCGCATCCGAACGTTCCATCTTTGCCTCTTCTCGTTGTGAGACGACAAAGGTCGACTTCACTTCGCCTTGATGCCCGCCGCGTTCACGAGGTGCGCATTGACGGCAATCTCCTTCTCCACCAGTTCGTCGAACTCTCGGGAGGTCATCGCCATCGGATCGACGCCCAGGCTGGCTAGCTTCTCCCGCACGCGCGGCTGCTGGAGTGCTTCGAGGGTTTCGCGGTAAAGCCTGTCGACGATCTCGCGAGGTGTCTTGGCTGGCACGAACAAGCCGAACCAGATCGGATACTCAACGTCTGCGTAGCCAGCTTCCGATGTGGTTGGAACGAGCGGAAGAGCAGCCGAGCGTTGCTTGCCGTTGACGGTCAGCGCCACCAGGCTTCCATCCTTAATGTGTGGCAACGCCAGACCGAGCGGTCCGAAGAAGAAGTCGAACATTCGTCACCGTGGCCGAGCTCGGCACCGTTTCTAAGGCCGCGGTCCGACTGCGCATCGCTCAACCAGCGCTGTCGCGACACATCCGCGATCTCGAGGCGGATCTGGGTCTTTTGCTATTCGAGCGCTTGGGCCGGCGACTGATCCTGACACCGGAAGGGGAGCAGCTTCTGAGAGAGTGCCGCGGTCTGTTGGCCTATGTCGACGAGGTAGGCGAGCGGGCCCGGTTGTTGCGCCGAGGGGATGGCGGCGGCGTGCTCAAGGTGGCGGCGCGTTGATCTTTCTGGCGACCCCGGCAGGATTCGAACCTGCGACCTACAGATTAGGAATCTGTCGCTCTATCCTGCTGAGCTACGGGGCCGGTTGCCATGCCGAGCCTACCCGGCGGCGGCCCACACTTGCGCGATTGAGAGCCCAAGGTCAAGGAGCGGGGTGGCTGCCAGACGGCGGAACGTCAACCGCCACAATGGCGCGGAAGGCGTGCCAGGTTGCATGGCCGATCAGCGGGAACAGGAGCACGAGGCCAAGAAAGAGCGTTGCGCAGCCAAGCGCCATGAAACCGCCGATGAGGCCCGCCCAGAGAAGCATGGGCTTCGGGTTGCGGCGTACGGCGGCAATACTCGCCGCAGCAGCCGATATCGCGTCGATCTTGTGCACGAGCAGCAAAGGCACGGCGACTACGGAGACGGCATACACGGTGGCGGCCAGCACGCCGCCGACCAGAGACCCGACAATCAACAGACCGAGGCCCGCAGGCGTGAATAGAAGATGCGCGAGGAACTCGGATGGTGGTGGCAGGCCAGCCCCGCCGAGGAACAAAACGAGCAGGACGAACGCGAGCTCGAGCCAAACGAGAAAGATCACCATCAGGCCAACGCCGAAGAAGCCGAGCTGCCCCTTGGCGCGAAGGCCGGCAAGTGCCACGTCGCTAAGCTCGATGGGTTCGCCCGCCTCGAGCCGGCGGCTCGTTTCATAGAGGCCGACCGCGAGCAGCGGACCGATCAGCAGGAAGCCGCCCGCCAAGGCCGGCACCAGCGACTGCCAGCGCGCGAGAGTCAAGGCGAGCAGCAGCCCGCCGGCAATGATCGCGAACGCGGCCCCGTAGGCGAGCGAGATGTGCGGCACGCGCCAGAGGTCATTCCACCCTGCGGCGAGCCACGCCCACGGCGCATCGAAAGGCACGCGGCGGACTACGACAGCCGTTTGCGGCATCGCGGGCGGCGCGACGGTGCGTTCGGAAAGCAGGTCTTCCGTCATCCGAGGCGGCCCCCTCCCAGCGCATAGGCTATGCTTTGCGTACCGTATGCCCTACTGCTTAGCCACCGCGCTTGATGGAGATCAATCCGAGGACGGGCCGCGAGAGCCGCGCCCGGCGCGCATGGGCGTGCGCACGCACCAAGCTTGCCCCCGGGCACCTGATCGCGCAATCCTGTACGTCAGGACATTTCGCAGTCGCCAGCCACCGATCGGCGGCACCTTCCGGGAGACCAGAGACGCCATGCCTCTCGACCGCACTCATGCCGTTCCTGCCCTCGTCGGCAATCCGGCCGACTTCCTCATGATCGCCGGTCTTGCCGGGACGGCCTACGATCTCGCGTACCTCACCAACGATGGAGATAATCTCTATGGGCTCGGTGGCGCCATGGGGGCTGCCCTCTCCATGGGGCTCGGTCTGGCGCTCGCGCAGCCGAAGCGCCGCGTGCTCGTTGCGACTGGCGACGGCGAGTTGCTGATGAATGTCAGCTCGCTGGCCACGATCGGGGCCCTTCAGCCTCCAAACCTCTCCATACTCTGCGTCGACAATGGCCACTACGGCGAAACCGGCTACCAGAAGAGCCATACGAGCCTCGGCGTGGACCTGGAGCGCATGGCCATCGGCGCCGGCATCGGCTCGACCATGACCATTGAGCGCGAGGATCAGCTCGCGGCCGGCGCGCGGATGTTGCGCGAGAGCAATGGTCCGTCGTTCGTGCTCGTGAAAGTCTCGACGGTCGATTCACCGAAGGACAAGCTCTCGCTCGATGGCGGCGCCAACCGCGTACGCTTCCGTCGGGCACTTCTGAGCGCCTAGCCTCAAGCTCACGCGCTGCGCACAATAAAAAGACTACAGGCCAACGTGCCAACGGGGAGGACCGCAGACCATGGCTCGCAAGACTCTGCGCCAGCGTGTGCTCGCCGGCGAGACCGTGCTCGGCAGCATGATGTTCGAGCTTCTCGCCCCCGCAGTCCCGCAGCTTCTCGTGAATGCCGGCGCGGAGTACGTCATTTACGACATGGAGCATACGGGCACCTCGCTCGAAACCATCAAGGCGCAGATTGCCTACTGCCGCGGGCTACCGATCGCGCCCATGGCGCGCGTGCCGCGGGGCGAATACCACTTCCTCGCCCGCGCGCTCGACATCGGCTGTCACGGCGTGATGATCCCAATGGTGGAGAGCGAGGCGCAGGCGCGCTCGATCGTCGAGGCGACGCACTATCCGCCGCGCGGCCGGCGAGGTGCAGCCTTCGGTTTCGCTCATGACGACTATGCGACTGGAGATCCGAAGGCCAAGATGCGCGCCGCCGATGCCCGCACACTAGTGATCGCGCAGATCGAAACCGAGCGCGGGCTCGAGCAGGTGGAGGCCATCGCCGCTCTCGATGGCATCGACGTGCTTTGGGTCGGCCACTTCGATCTCACGAATTTTCTCGGCATTCCCGGCCAATTCGACAATCCGATATATGTGAAAGCCGTGGATCGGATCGTGGCGGCGGCGCGCCGTCACAAGAAGGGTCTTGGCTTCATGGCCGCGAGCGCCGACTGGGCGCGCCAGTACAGGAAGCTCGGCTTCAACATGCTGGCAGCCGGACCTGACCAGGCATTGCTCGAAGCCGGCGTGCGCGGCATCCTCGCAAGCGTCGAGGACAGGCCATGAGACGTGAGTGACACTCGCCCCAGCCCAGCACCATCGCAAGCCCCACAGTACGCCACGCTGGCGGCATTCAACGTCGTCTTCATCTCGCTGATCGGTGCCTCGACACTCACGTTGTCGCTCGGCGTGCTGGCGCCGATGATGATGGCGAGTGCCGGGATGCCGGCTGCCGCCTACGGCTTGATCGGCGGCGCTTCCGGCCTTGGCTCGGTCTGGCTCTACATGGCCAACTCGGCGTTCACGTCGCCGCTCGGCCCTGTGCGGGCGCTGATTGCCGGCGTCGCCATTGGCGTGACGGGTGCCGCACTTATTGCGACGGGATGGTACGCGCTGATGGTTCTCGGCGCGCTGCTGGTCGGCTTCGCTTATGCGACGACCGGGCCTGCCGGCAGTCAGATCCTCGCCGAAAATACGCCGCCCCACGTGCGCAATCGCATGTTCTCGTTCCGTCAGGCGGGTGTGCCGCTCGGTGGCGCCATCGCCGGCATAGCCGGCAGCGCCATCGCGGTCCAATACGGTTGGCGGACCGCGCTTGCAACGATCGTCCTTCTCCTGCTGGCGACGAGCATTCCGCTGCTGCTTGCCCCGCGCCACTTCAATGGCGAGGCGCGTGTGCGCTTCCGCCCCCGCGCGCTGTTCGCCCTTTCCAATTTACGCCAGCCGTTCGCCACCATCGCCGCCATCCCGGGCCTGCGACTGATCGCCCTCGGCAGCATTGGATTCGCGACGGTTCAGGGAACGCTGAACGCCTTCTTCGTCACGTTTCTCGCCAACGGTCTCGGCTATGATCTCAGGCTTGCCGGCTTCCTCTATGCACTCAACCAGGCGACAAGCGTCGCGGGTCGCGTGATCTTCGGGCTCGTTGCCGATTGGGTTGGCTCGACGCGCCTCGTGCTGTGCTGGCTCGCCGTGCTCTCGGCAGCATCCGCGATCGCCATCGCCTCGATCGGCACGGGATGGTCGATGCCGGCTCTCGTCTGTGTGGCAATCTTCTCGGGTCTCTCCGTCGCGACCTGGAACGGCCTATGGGTGGCGGAAGTCGCCGCGCTCTCCCCCGGTCGGGTCAGCGAAGCGACTGCGGGCGCGACCTTCTTCCTGTTCAGCACTTATGTGGTCGTGCCCCCGTTGGCCGGTCTCGTGATCACGTGGTTCGGCTATCGCGCTGCTTTTGCGATTGCCGCGGTGTGCGTATTGCTGGCTGGTACGACACTCGCGATCGCCTGGCGCGGCAAGATGCGCGACAACTAGCTAGCGGTAGCCCTCGTCCATCGAGCGCTTGATCGCGACGTCGAGCTCCGCACGATCGATAATTCCGGTCAGATTATCGCGGGTCGGGCCAAATCGCCTCGCGTGTATGGCGCGCTCACGCGACACCAGCTCCAGGCGCGCTAGTTCGGTGAGCGGATCTTTATGATCGTCGACGCGAATGTCGAGCATGGCGGAATCTTCGTCATCGTGCACGAGCAGCGCCGCCGACTGGCGCCCGCGCTTGTCGCCGCCCGCCGCCTCGCCGGCCTGCATGGCGCGAATGAGCCGTTCGGGCAACGGCACATCCATGGCCGCCTCGTAAGCATCGGCCGTTGCCTCGATCACCTGCGGCCCGGCCAGCATGTTGCCGGCAACCGAGATCGTCGCGCGCTGGAGGTGTCCACACCAGTCGACGCACGACGCGCCCGTCGTAGCGGCGAAGCGGCCCTCGCGATCCATGACATGCACCTGACGATGATCCCGTCCCTCGTCAGCCATGACGAGCATGCGAACGACATCATCGGCCGTCCCGCCTGCGGTCAAGAGCGCAAGCCCCCGCGGCCCGAAGAATGGATTGGTGAGCGCCTGCGTGCACACCGCGCCGATGCCAGTCTTCAGATGCGGCACGCGCGCGCCAACCGCGAAGTTGCACGTTGCAACCGCGATACCCGTGCGGCCGCTCTCGACGTCCCGAGCGATGATCGACCAAGTCATGCCACGTCCCCCAAGCCTTAGCGGCCTGCGGATTTAGGCTGTGCCGTGCACCACTGCAAGTGCCCGCGCAACTGCAGGGCGTTCCTTCATGCGCGCGTAGTGATCGGCTACGCGCGGAAACGAATTGATGTCGACGTGATCCTGCTTCAGCCAACCCGCGATTGTAAAGAGATAGGGATCGACAATTGAATAGGTCTTGCCCATGACCCATGGCCCGCGGAAAAACTGGTCTTCGAGAACCGTGAAATTCTCCGTCATGTTCTGCGGCACCTTGGCCTTCATTGCCTCGTGCGCGGCCGGATCGTCGGCCCAGCGCGCGCCTCTGATCCCATGCGAGTGGGCGGGATGCACCGTCGAACAGAGATAGCTTGTGAGAGACTGCACTTCGGCCAATGCGAAGGGATCGTTGAGAGGGGCAAGCTCGCTCGCCGGATGTATCTGCGCGATATAGGCGAGAATGGCAGGCGTCTCCGTGATGATCCCACGCGCTGTGACCAGCATAGGCACCCGCCCTTTGGGGTTCATTGCAAGATAGTCGGGCGAACGCTGCTGGCTCGTCTTGAAGTCGACGCGAATGGCTTCGTAGTCGGCACCGACCTCCTCGAGAGCTATGTGGGAAGCGAGCGAGCACGTATGCGGCGCGTAGTAGAACTTCATCATCTCATGGCCCTCAGAGTGTGTGCTCAAGTGTGGATGACGCGACCGAAGGCATCGAGAACGCTCTCGTGCATCATCTCGGACAGGGTCGGGTGGGGGAAGACCGTGTGGATCAACTCCTCCTCGGTCGTCTCGAGACCCATCGCAATCACGAAGCCTTGGATCAACTCGGTCACCTCGGCGCCGATCATATGTGCGCCGATGAGCTGGCCCGTCTTGGCGTCGAAGATCGTTTTCACGATGCCATCGGGTTCGCCGAGCGCAATGGCCTTTCCGTTGCCAACGAACGGGAAGCGACCGACCTTGATCTGACGGCCCTGCTCCTTGGCCTTGGCTTCGGTGAGACCGACGCTCGCGATCTGCGGATGGCAGTACGTGCAGCCCGGGATCTGCAGCTTGTCCATGGCGTGCGTGTGGAGGCCCTTGATCGTCTCGACGCAGATGACCCCCTCGTGCTCGGCCTTGTGCGCGAGCATGGGTGGCCCGGCAACGTCACCGATCGCATAGATGCCGGCGACGTTCGTGCGGCCGAAGCCGTCTGTCACAATCGTCCCCCGATCGGTTTTCACGCCGAGCTTCTCGAGCCCGAGCCCTTCGACATTACCGACCACGCCCACCGCCGAGATCACCTTTTCAAATTCGGCCGTCGTGCGCTTGCCCTTGTCGTCCTCGATGGTTGCGACGACCTTGTCGCTCTTCTTATCGAGCGCGACGACTTTGGCACCGGTCATGATCTTCATGCCCTGCTTCTCGAAGCGCTTTCTCGCGAGCCCCGCGATCTCGGCGTCCTCGACGGGTAGGATTTGCGGTAGCAGCTCGACCACCGTCACCTCGGAACCCATGGTGCGGTAGAACGAGGCGAACTCGATGCCGATCGCGCCGGAGCCAACGACGAGCAGCGACTTCGGCATGGCCTGCGGCAGCATGGCCTCGAAATAAGTCCATACCTGCTTGCCATCCGGTTCCAGCCCGGGAAGCACGCGGGGCCGCGCGCCCGTCGCGATGATGATGTGCTTGGCTTCATAAGTGCCGGCACCGAGCGTGCCAGCCGGCGGTGCGACCTGCGGCTGCATGGGCGCCTTCTTCGTCGCGCTGACCTGGACGCGACCTGGGCGCTCGATCGCCGCCTCGCCCCAGATGACCGACACCTTGTTCTTCTTCATGAGGAAGCCGATGCCGCCGTTGAGGCGCTTTGAAACGTCCCGCGACCGCTGCACGACGCCGGCCGTATCGACCGTGAGCTTCCCTTCGAGCTTGAGGCCGTAGTCCTTGGCATGGGTCCCGTAGTGAAAGATCTCGGCGGAGCGCAGTAGGGCCTTCGCAGGGATGCATCCCCAGTTGAGGCAGATGCCGCCCATGTGCTCACGCTCGACGATGGCCACCTTGAAGCCGAGCTGGGCGGCGCGGATGGCGGCGACATAGCCGCCGGGACCGGCGCCGATGATGATCATGTCGAAGCTGCTGGCGGTCATACGAAGCGTTTCCTGAACGGAGGTCCGGTTGCGGCTGCCCATGCGGAGCCGCAAATGTCATGGCAGAAGTCTTGGACTGCATTCAACCGGATGGCAGGCCCGGCGCCAAGCCCTCAGTTGCGCTCATGAAAAATGCCTCTAATGCGGGCGCGGCAGAGGGCCGCATGAGCCGTCATGGTCCCCTGCGACACCAGATCCAGATCATATCGAGACCGGATTTTGACCTTTGGCGTCATTGGGATAAGACTAGGCGCTTACCCGTGCACGGATCGACGAGCGCAGGGCAGAACGATGTGGCCAGCTTGTGCAAAAGTACGCCGCGCGAGCCTTGGGGTCGTGCTAGCCTTGGCGAGCCGACCCCGATGGAGGCATATTCATCCGCCGTTCAAGAGCGGGGCGCAACGCTTTGCGCCGTCACAATTCGCCCATGCTGAAGCCATAGAGGCTCAAAAGCGTGCGTCCACAGCCAGGATGTCGAGGCCATGAAAGAGAAGAGTTCGATCGCCCTCGTTGATGACGAGCGCAACATCCTCACGGCGCTCCGCATGGCGCTCGAAGCCGAGGGCTACAAGGTACGGACCTATCCAGATGGTGCGGCCGCCCTCGAGGCGCTGACCGAGGAACCCGCAGATCTCGGCATCTTCGATATCAAGATGCCACGCATGGACGGCATGGAGCTTCTGCGCCGCGTCCGCCAGCAGTCCGACATGCCGGTCATCTTCCTCACGTCGAAGGACGAGGAGATCGACGAGCTGTTCGGCCTCAAGATGGGCGCCGACGACTACATCGCGAAGCCGTTCTCGCAGCGGCTGGTCGTTGAGCGCGTGAAGGCCGTGCTGCGCCGCGCTCAGGCCAAGGACGGCACGGCACCGCCGACGGAAGCCGCCCGCATTCTCGAGCGTGGCAAGCTGCGGCTCGATCCCGAGCGCCATACTTGTCACTGGGACAACCGTCCCGTCACGCTGACCGTCACCGAGTTCTTGATCCTGCAGGCGCTGGCGACGCGTCCGGGCGTCGTGAAGACGCGCGACGCGCTCATGGATGCGGCCTACGACGATCAGGTCTATGTCGACGACCGCACGATCGACAGCCACATCAAGCGGCTCAGAAAGAAATTCAAGCAGGTTGATGACGATTTCGATGTGATTGAAACACTTTACGGGGTGGGGTATCGCTTCAAGGAGACCTGACGGGTCGGGCATCCGAGGGGTAACGAGATGTTGCCAGCAACCGGGCACGTGCTGGAATAATCCCCGCAGCCATCGGCGCCCGCCGGTCCGCGCCATCGCACTTCCACGTTGAGTGCGACGCTGATCAGGCAGGGTTCGATCCCGGAAGTGGTCTGCCAACAGACCGCGGTCGGGGCGCCGGACTGATGGCCGCGGGAGCGAGGGAACTCAGAATGGCACTTGAAGGCGACCGCATGTGGCAGGTCCCTGCGTCGGATGACGACGCGGGCACCATCGCCAAGCGGACGCCCCGCGCGCCATGGCTTGCAGCCACCTGGCGGCGCACCGTCGAGATCTGGCGCTTTCTCGATACCCATGGCCCCCTGCGCAAGCTTTTCGCGACGCTCGCGCGGCGCATCGTGCTCGCCAACCTGCTCGGGCTCATGGTGCTCGTCGGCGGCATGATCTGGCTCAGCCAGCAGCACGCATGGCTGATCACTGCGAAGTATGAAAGCCTCAAGGTCCAGGGCGAGATCATCGCCTCCGCGATCGCCTCGAGCGCTCTCGTCGAGCGCGAGGGACGGCTCTCGTTCGATCCCGAGAGGCTCCCCGAGCTCGACGGCGTGCGTGTGCCCTTCCGCGATGACGGCTTTGCCGCCATGGAGCTGTCGCTGCGACACGAGCGGGTCATTCCGGTCCTGCGGCGCCTGATCCATCCGACGCACAATACGCGCGCGCGCATTTATGATCGCAATGGCAAGCTCATCGTCGACTCGAGCGACCTCAGGGATCTGCCGTTTCCCCTACCGCTCGACCCCGGTGATATGCGCTCGCCCGAACAGGAACAGGCAGAGCCTGCCGAGCGCGTGAAGGTGAAAAACTTCTGGACGCGCCTCTCAGGCTTCTTCGACCGCTCCGACCTGCCGATTTACCGCGAGATCGGCCGCAATGCGAACGGCACCAGCTACCCGGAAGTTCGTCAAGCGCTGAGGGGCGCGGCCCTCCCGCCGATGCTGCTCCTGACTGACGATCAGGAGAAAATCGTGTCGCTGGCCGTGCCTATCCAGCGGCGAAACGCGATCCTCGGCGCACTCCTGCTCTCGACGCGCCCGGGCGAGATCGACGAGATCATCGCGAACGAACGCTCGGCCATGGCCATGCTGGTGCTGATGGCCCTTGCCGCATCGGTGCTCGCCTCGCTGCTTCTTGCGCGGACGATCGCTGGCCCCATGCGCCGGCTCTCCGAGGGTGCCGAGCGGGTGAGCCGCACAATTCACGCGCACTCGCAGCTTCCCGACTTCAGCAAGCGCCAGGACGAGGTTGGCCAGCTCTCCAACGCCGTGCACAGCATGACGCGCTCGCTCTACCGGCGCATCGAGTCCAGCGAGAAGTTCGCGGCCGACGTGGCGCACGAGCTCAAGAACCCGCTGACAGCGGCACAGGTCATGGCCCAGTCGCTGCACTATGCTCGCACACCCGAGCAGCGCGAGCAGGTCGTGCAACAAGTCCTCGGCGAGCTGAAGCGCCTCAATCGTCTGATCACCGACGTTGCCAATACCTCGCGCCTCGATGCCGAGCTGGCCCTACAAACGACGGTGCCGGTCGATATCCGCGGCATCCTTCAGTCGGTCGTGGAGTCGTTCCGCGCAACCATCGAGAACGAGCAACAGAGCGTTGCGCTCGAAATCCAGGACATGCAGGCTCGCCCCGAGGCCTTCATCGTCAATGCGCACGAATCCAATCTCAGCCGCGTCGTCACGAACTTGCTCGACAATGCGCTGTCGTTTTCCCCAGCGGGTGGAACAGTGACCGTGCGCGCCGCGGTGACGATCGACGGTGTCGAGTTCTCCGTGAGTGACGAGGGGCCTGGCATCCCGCCGGAAAGCATCGACAAGATATTCGAGCGCTTCTACTCGGACCGCCCGCAGAGCGATCGGACGCACGGGAAGAATTCCGGTCTCGGCCTTTCCATCTCTCGCGAGATCGTCAGTGCACACGGCGGTCGCATCTGGGTCGAGAATCGCATCGAGGGCGGCATGGTTGCCGGCGCGTGCTTCAGGGTCAGGCTCCCTGCGGCAAACGTGCGTACGAGCGGATGGCGTCACCGAAAAGAGACCACGTAGCCCTCGACAGCCCTTCGGCGGTTCTGCGATGATCGCTGTGGAATCGCCCCGACCGCCGCGCACCGCCCCAATCCCGCCCGAGCCCGTTCGATCGCCGCTCTGATCGCAAGCCAGGACGCTCGTGAGATGATCGAGAAATTCGCCAGCTCTCGCGACATGGTATCGAGCGAATTTCTCGGTCGGAATCCCACGAGCAGGACTATGATTCTAGCCTCCCTTCCGATGCTGAGGTTCGCCCGGGACGCCAGCATCGAGGTCAAACGATCTTCGGAATCGGGATACCGGAACTGATGGTGGCAATGGCCTCATTCGTGCCGCCAGCGCTTTCGAAGCCGCGCTTCCGCCTATTCGCACTCGGCCAGGCCATATCGATCGTCGGCGGGTGGATCCAGCAGATCGCGCTTTCCTGGCTCATCTACCGGCTCTCCGGCTCGGTTTTTCTGCTCGGCGTCTCGGGCTTCCTGACGCAAATCCCGTTCCTGGTCATCTCCCCTTTCGCGGGCGCGCTCACGGATCGCGTGCGCCGCGTACGCATGTTGATCACGGTCAATGTGATCCTCGCAATGCTAGCGAGCGTTCTTGCCATCATGGCGGCGCTCGGAGTCGAGGACGTGCGCCTTTATCTTGCGCTGGCGCTGTGCTCGGGGACCGCAACAGCCTTCGAAACGCCAGCGCGCCAGGCACTGCTCTCCATCATCGTCGAGGACAGGAAGCTGCTGCCGAGCGCGATCGGCGTGAACTCGATGCTGTTCAACATGGGCCGGATCATCGGACCGACCATCGCCGGCATCCTGCTCCTGCGCCTGACGGAAGCCTGGTGCTTCGCGCTCAATGCGCTGAGCTTCGCCGCCGTCATCATCGCCTTGATCATGATGCGCCTTCCCGATCCGATCCCCGCCCGCAAGGAAGGCCAGAAGGGCATCGCGCTCGGCGAGACGATCGGCTACTTGCGCCAGCATCCCGCAGCCCGCTATCTGCTGCCGACCGTGACGGCAGTCGCGATCTTCGCACTCCCCTACCAGCACATCATGCCGTCGATCGCCGTCAACTTCTTCGACGGCAATACTTCGACGCTCGGCCTGTTGATGAGCTCCGTCGGCGCGGGCGCGCTCGTGACCGCGATCGTGCTCGCCATGCAGACCAGCACGCGCGTCCAGCTGTCGCTCGTGCGGTTCGCGCCGTTCATCATTGCTATAGCGCTGATTGCCTTCAGCCAGTCGCGCAGCCTGCCGCTCTCCATGTTCCTGCTCGCGGTGATGGGCAGCTCGATCCTGATGACCTCGGCTTCCACGAATACGATCATGCAGCAATCGGTCGAGGATGAATGGCGCGGACGCGTGATCGGAATCTACGTCATGTGCTTCGTCGGCATGGCGCCGCTCGGCAATCTGATGACGGGCGCCATCGCCGAGCACTTCGGCCTCGGGCCAACACTTGCCTTCAACGGCGTTATGATCCTGATCACGGTCGGCTTCACGCAATACCGCTTTGCGGCCGATCCGACCGCGCTCGAGCGCCTGAAGGCCGACCTCGGAAGCTGAGCGATCTCAGCGCGGCCCCGTGCCCGAGAGCGCATAGGACATGATTTTGTAGGCGAGCGCTGCGGCCGTGTAGTCGTAGATGTGGAAGCCCGGGATCGGAGCTAGCTCGACAATGTCGGCGCCGACGATCGTCCCGACCTCCGCGGCCCGCTTCAGGATCGCGAGCGCGTGGAGATAGGAGATGCCGCCCGGCGTCGGGGTTCCGGTCGCCGGCATGACCGCGCCGTCGAGGCCATCGATGTCGAACGTCACGTAGATCGGGCGGCCACGCAGATGAGCGGCAATGGCCTCGATGTCCCAGCGCGCCTGATCCTTGCCCCAGTAGATGTGCACGCGGTCGGAGTGCGCGTCGGCGAAGTCCGCCTCCTCCTTGGAAATTGCGCGGATGCCGACGGAGACGAGTTCGACATTCGGATGATCGAGTACGCGGCGCATGGCTGCGGCGTGCGAGTACTTCTCTCCGAGGTAACCGTCGCGCAGGTCGGCATGCGCGTCAAATTGCAGGACGACGAGGTCCTTGTAGCTCGCGGCAACTGGATTGATTGCCCCGGCCGTGAGCGAATGCTCCCCACCCAGCACGAAGGGAAAGCGGCCTTCCTCCAGCACCTGCTCGACGATGGCCGAGAGCTGTCCCAGTGCGGCATCAATCGACTTGGCAATTTTCGGCTCGCGGATTGCGGCGATGCCATAGTCGAGATAGGCCTCGCGCCGCAGCTCCTCGTCATAGAGCTCGAGCTGGTGGCTAGCTGCGAGGATCGCCGATGGACCCGTGGCTGTGCCGCCGCCATAACTGACTGAAGCCTCGAGACCGAAGGGAATGACCACCGCCATCGCCTTCCCTGGCTCGTGCGCATCCGCCCGCAGGGGATCATGGAAGCTCTCGGCGGCGGGAAGGTAGTCGAGCGGGGGGCGCGGGGTACGGCTCATGCGGGGGTCCTCTGCGGCACAGGCGTGCGAATAGCTCTTGGCAGAGCACGCGGCCCGTCGCAACCTGCAAGAAAAGGTTGGAGGAAATGGCAATGCGAGGCCTGAGCGGCAAATCGGCGATCGTGACGGGGGCGGGAAGCGGCATTGGCGCAGCGATCGCGGAGAGGTTAGCGGCTGACGGCGTGCGCGTGCTCGTGGCGGATCTCAGGGCCGAGCGGGCCGAGGCAACGGTCAAGACCATCATTGCCGCGGGAGGCCGAGCCGAGGCCTACGCCATGGATGTGCGCGAGCGCGAGGATGCCGCAAACGCGGTCAGGCAGGCGGTGGCGCACTTCGGACGCCTCGACATTCTCGTCTGCAATGCGGGGCTCATGGACCGCGAGCCGTTCCTCGAAATGACCGATGATCTTTGGCGCCGCGTGATCGATACTAACCTCTACGGCACATTCATCTGCGCCCAGGCCGCCGCCCGGCAGATGGTGCACCAGGGTGGCGGGGGACGAATCGTCACGGTCGCATCGAACTCGGGCATCTTCGGCGGCAAAGGCCGGGCCGCCTATGGCGCGAGCAAAGCCGGAATCATGAACCTGACTCAGTCCATGGCAATGGAACTCGCCCAGCACGGGATCAACGTGAATGCCGTCGCGCCTGGACCGACCCGGACGGGAGCCAATCCGAGCGGGCAACCTTCGGACTATATCCGCACCCGTATGCCTCTCGCCCGTCTCGGGGAGCCGAGCGAGATCGCGGCCGTCGCGGCCTTCCTGGCTTCGGACGATGCGAGCTTCGTCACGGGGCACGTCTATGCGGCCGATGGCGGCTTCACCATCGCCGGCATGATCGACACCTGAATGCCAAAGGAGCAACTTGAATGAAAGAGCGCAATCTCGGGCCTTCGGGCCTGCGTGTGTCTGTGGTCGGCCTCGGCTGCAACAATTTCGGCGCCAAGCTAGATCTCGAAGGCTCGCGCAAGGTCATTCACAAGGCGCTCGATTCCGGTATCACGCTGTTCGACACGGCGGATATGTATGGCGGTCGCGGTGGATCGGAGACGATCATCGGCGAGGTGCTGGGCGCGCGTCGCAAGGACATCGTGCTGGCGACCAAGTTCGGCTGGGAGATGGACGATGTGGGGCGAATGCGCGGGGCTTCGCGGCGCTACATCATGAGTGCAGTCGAAGCGAGCCTGAAGCGGCTCAAGACGGACTGGATCGATCTCTACCAGTACCACAAGCCCGACCCACTCACCCCTCTCGAGGAAACATTGTCGACGCTCGACGACCTCGTGCGCCAGGGCAAGGTCCGCTATGTCGGCTGCTCGAACATGCCTGCATGGCAAGTCGCGAAGTCGCAGGAGATTGCGCGGGCGCGCGGTACGACGACGTTCATCTCCTGCCAGGACGAGTACAGCCTCGTCTTCCGTAACACCGTCGAGCCGCAGCTAGCGGCGGCCATGGAGCACTACGGTCTCGGTCTCCTGCCGTTCTTCCCGCTCGCGAGCGGACTGCTCAGCGGCAAGTACGCGCGCAACAACATGCCGGCGGATGGCCGCCTCTCACAGGCTCAGAGGTGGGCCGACAAGTATCTCAGCGACGGCAACTGGACGAAGGTCGAGAAACTCGAGGCCTTTGCCAAAGCGCGCGGGCACACGCTGCTCGAGCTCGCATTCAGCTGGCTCGCCTGCAAGGCGCCGGTGACGAGCGTCATTGCGGGCGCGACGACGCCGGCTCAGGTGGAGGCGAACGTAAAGGCCGCCAACTGGGACCTCACGGCCGACGACATGGCCGAAGTGGACAAGATCACGGCAGGACAGGCGTGATCTCACTTGCCCCTCTCCCTGCGAAAGCGGGGAGAGGGAAAGGTTCAAGGCTATGCCTTCCGCTTTCCCGCTCGCGAATGGCCGTGCGCGGTCTTCTCCCAAAGATGCGGCGCGGAGATGAGTTGCAGCAGCGCGCGGTAGCTCGCGAACGAGATCAATAGCCAATAGGCCGGCATCACCAGCGCGCCGAGCGACCGCCACCTCCAGCCGCGCCGCCACGACGCCATGGCAGCCGCCAGCATGGCGCTCGCGTAGCCCAGGACAAAATTAGCAAGCCCAATCCAGATGAGCAGACGCTGCCACGTATGCGCGGTCGGCGATAGCAGGTCGTCGCTGACGGCCAGCCATGCGATCGCGGCGAGAACGAACGGATGGACGAGCGCGGACAACAACATCCCGCCGATCAGCACGTGCAGACCGAGCCATGGCCACCAACCGAGCGCCCGTGGGCCGGCCGCTCCGCGCCGCGTGTGGACGAGGTAGGTTTGCATCCACCCCTTGAGCCAACGCGTGCGTTGACGGACCCAGCTCCCCAGCGCGATGGGTGCTTCCTCCCACGTCGTCGAGGGGATCGTCAGCGTTCGGTAGCCTGCGCGCGCGAGACGGAATCCGAGATCGGCATCCTCCGTCACGTTGTAAGGATCCCAGCCGCCGACCTCCTTCAGCCGATCGACGCGAAAGTGATTGGATGTGCCGCCGAGGGGGATCGGCAGGCCGAGCCGCTGCAGTGAAGGGAGCTGTCCGTCGAAGAGCGAAGCGTACTCGAGCGCGAACTGGCGCGGCAGCCAGCCCTGGCGCGTGTTGTGAATGCCGAGCCGCGCCTGGACGCAAGCGACCTCGGATCCGCCCTCCGCAAAGGCGACAAGAGCCCGGCGGAGCTGATCTGGCTCGGGGATGTCCTCGGCATCATAGACGACAACGTACGGGCTCTTCACGAGCTCGAGGGCGTAATTCAGCGCCTTGGGCTTCGTACGCGGCCCCTTCTCCGGCACGACCACCGGCCGAATATTACCGGGAAGATCGAGGCCGGAGAGCGCCTCGCGCGTCTCGGTGTCACTTGCCTCGAGGACGAGCAGAATCTCGAGCTTCGCCGAAGGGTAGTCGAGCGCTGCCATGGCCTCGACGAGGTCGGGCAGGATTTCGGCCTCGCGGTAGAGCGGTACGAGGGCGCTATAGCGCGGCAGTTCGGCATCGGGCAGGGATCGCAACACTCCGCTGCCCTTGGAGGGCCGTCGACGGAGCAGCTCCGCGACCGCCATGGACCGCAGCAGTACGACGCAGAGAAACGGCAGGGTGAAAAGAGCCATGACGAACGGCACGATGATCTCGGGTGCGACCGCGGCGCCGCCAAGGAAAAGGCCGACGGCCGCCGCAGCCACAAGAGCCTGCCAGGTCTCGGCGCCATAGCGCGCGGATGCGGTGGGATTGGCCCGCCACAGTCCCTCGATGGCATGATCGATGAGGGCTGCTTCGGCGCCTGCCATGTGGCGTGCATCGACCTCCCGGCGGGTCGCAAGGACGGGATGCTGCCCCGGAGGAATGAGCGCGATCCTCTCGCGGATCACCTGCGGCCGCATGGCATAGGCACTGAGCACAACCTCGCCCCGGCGTGGCAGTCGGGAAGGCCTCCGCCCGATCCAGTCAATTCCAAGGGTGGTGCCGAGGGCCGCGACGTACTCCCGCTCGCCGATCCAACCGAGGGCAATCAGGACCTCGTGAGGGAGGACGGCCCACTCCATGGCAATGCGCTCGGCGCGCCGTAGAGTGGCAGCATCGATTGCGCGACCGACGAGAAAGGCGTACTCGCCTGCGGGTGCGTCGACGGGGTTAGCGCGAAGCCGGCCGATCCGCTGTCGCACCTCCCTGAGGCGCGCTAGAATACTGCGCTGGCGCGGCGATTCCCGCTGGGCTTCCCTTGGAATGGGCCGGCGGCGAGGGCGAAGCGCGGTGGAAGCGGACCTCTGGTCCATGGATGCAATTACGCCGTGCTGCTGGTGCAGCCATAGCGCCGCACTTCGGGGAAAGAACTAGGCGCTGTGCGCTGGAGGCGGACGTCGGTGTCGACACGCCCCGCTGGCACCGCAAAATGAGGACGCATTGTGCGCAAACCGATCATAAGTGCTGTGCTGACGAGTGCAATACTGATTGTCGCTCAGCTCGCGCTCATGGTGCCAGCCGCCGCCCAAGCGCGGAAAGAAACGCCGACCGAAGCGCCGAGCATTGCGCCGCCTGCCGGAACGCCGAGTTCCTCGACACGTCGCTTCGCGATCCGCTTCCTGACGGACAGCGAGTTCCCGCCATTCCACTACTTCGACGAGGATGGCGTGCTCACCGGCTTCGACGTGGATCTCGCGCGCGCCATCTGTCTGGAGCTCGGCACGCAGTGCGATATCCGTGCGCTCCCCTGGAACGAGCTCCTTCCGGCACTGCGCCGAGGCGAGGCTGACGCCGTGATCGCGGCCCAGCGGATCACGCCGTCGCTGCTCAAAGATTTCGACGTCACCGATCGCTATTTCTATACGGCCGCGTGGTTTGCCGGACTTCGTGGCGCCCAACGCATGACGATCACGCCTGAGCAGCTCGAACGCCGGCGCATTGCCGTTGCCCGCGGCAGTCCGCACGAGGCCTATCTCAGGACCTTCTTCCGCGAGAGCGCCATCGAGACGACCGAAACTGTCGAGCAAGCCCGAGAGGCTGTCCGCCAGGGCCGCGCCGACCTCGTCTTCGGTGATGGGATCGGGCTCGTGTTCTGGGTGAACGGCTCGCTGTCTCAGGACTGCTGCGAGCTGAAAGGCGGGCCATTCTTCGAGCCGAAGTTCTTCGGGGATGGGCTCGCGATAACCGTGCCGCGCCAGGACGTCGAACTCAAGCGCATGATCAACAGGACGCTGGAGCGCCTTCGGCGTACCGGCCGCTATGAGGAGCTGATCCTGCGCTACTTCCCGAACCGGATTTTCTGAGTTCGCCGAGGGAAGCGCAAGTATGGTCGCGCGCCAGGGCGCTGCTAGCCATTGATACTGCTTTGATGTGGTGGAAGCCGTGCGTCCGCAACGCGCGTCGCGTTGTGTGCTTCCTCGTCGATACGCCGTCGATCAGCGGAGGCCGGCGCCTCTTGGTTCATAGCCCGCTTGCCCAAAAGCGCACTTCGTAGAGCTTGGAGTCGTTGAGATAGGCTCATCGTCCTTCCCCATACCCGCAACTCAAAACGCTCTAAAAGCCGCGCTGTCGTCTAGATGCCCTGTCCTTCGACCTCTCGGGCCAACTCCTCGGCCATGCGGTCGCCACCCTCCCAATAAGGATGGATCTCGAGGAGCTGCTTGACGACGCTGAGCGCTCCCTTGGCATTACCCGTCTGGCGCCAGATCTGCGCGAGCCCGTCCAGCGCCCGGAAGTGGTTCGGCTCGAGAGCGAGGGCGCGCCTCAGATCACCGACCGCCGACGCCGTATCGTTGCGAGCGAAGTGGATGTAGGCGCGCCGATTGAAGCCCTCGGCATAGTCCGGCGCGATCTGAACCACGTAATCAAGGAATTTCAGCGCCTGGTCGTGGTTCTTGGCGCCGAGCGCCTTGGAGGAGCGCTGCATCAGGAGATTTACGGTGTCGCTGCCCGAATGCATCCAAAGGCGTTCGATGGTGGCCTGAATTTTCTTTGCTGCCTCGGGAGAGTCGGCCGTCGCGAGGTGGGCGTAGAGATCTGCCAGAACCTTCGACTTTTCGTCGGCGGTAGTCGGCATGCGCTCAGGCATCCGGCCGGCAGGGGCATCACCCTCAGGTACCGGGGCCGGCGCGGTCTCAGGCAAGTCCTGGGGCGCAACAGGAGGATCTGCAGGCAGTCCGGGCTGCTGGGCTCGTGCCTCGTGAATGAACGCGCCCCCAGCAATGGCCAGCGCAATCAGGACCGCAGTGGCGGCCGGCGAGCGTCGACGTCCGGTGAATAGATTGCTCATCGGGTCAGAATACCGCCAGCAGATCAGGGCGTCAAAAAGGCCACGCCCACGAAGCCAATCACAAATGGGTTAACGCGGAGGCGTGCCAAAATGGTGTCCGGTTAGCACATCATTAAATGACCCCCCTGATAATCAGCCTTGAGTTGCGGGATTGGCGCATAGGCCAGTTTCGATCGGCCTGCCGCCTGCTGAACTCGCCATTGTCATGAAGGCAGAAGGATTTCCATGTCGCTCCAATCCGCGTCGACCACAGCCCAGAGCGGCACGATCGTCAACCGCACGCCGGCCGACCGACGCCGGCACAAGCGCGTTGCCCTGACGTTGCTCGGCCGGTTCATGCGGGCGAACAAGCAGGAATACCCCTGCAAGCTGCACGATGTCTCCGCAGGCGGGGCCGCCATCATGGCGCCCGTGGAAGTCGAGGAAGGCGAGCGCATCGTTGCCTATTTCGACCAGCTCGGCGGCCTTGAAGGCAATGTCGTCCGGCTCTTCGAGGGTGGCTTCGCGATCCAGCTCGTCGCCACGCAGCACAAGCGCGAGAAGCTCGTCGCACAGCTCACCTGGCTGATCAATCGCAGCGAGCTCACTGGCGAGGACGAGCGCAAGCACGAGCGCATCGTGCCGGGCAACCGGGAATCGATGCTGAAGCTCGACGAGGGCATCATCGTCCCTTGCAAGATCCTGGACGTCTCCATTTCGGGTGCCTCGATCGGCACCGAGGCACGCCCGCCGATCGGGCAGGAGATCGTTCTCGGCAAGCTGCGCGCAGTGGTTGTGCGCCACCACAAGCAGGGCATCGGCGTGCGCTTCAGGGACATCCAAAACCCGGCCGCTCTCCGCAATCACTTCGAATGAAGGAGGAAGCTCGCCGCGCTCCCAGCGCAACGGTGCTGGTTGGCAAAACGTTATCGCAATGGCGCCAATTCGAGACGAATGCAGCCCGCAATTATCTCAAATGCGCCGGGTCGGCTTGGAGGTCGCCTAACGTCTACCTGCTAGTGTGATGATCACTTGAGGGAGTTCAAAGTCATGTTGCCGGCGTCGAGATTGCTGTTAGTGGCATTGTGCGGCGCGTTGCTGACGGCGGTCGGCAGCGGGACCGGCCACGCTGTCCGACAGGCGCCCGAGCCGCGCCAGTCGGCATTCATGCGCGTATACGGTCCGACACTCCCCCCCTTCGGCTTTGTGAGCTTCTGCGATCGCCATCCCTCCGAGTGCCGCCAGGGGCCGTTCGAGGATACCCGTTTCGAACTGACGGACGACAAGCGCGCCGAGCTCGATCATGTAAATCGGGCCGTCAATCGCCTCATCGAGCCAGCCACGGACCAGGAAATCTACGGTATCGCCGAGTACTGGACGATCCCCATGTCTCGCGGCGACTGCGAAGACTATGCGCTGCTCAAGCGGCAGGTCCTGATGCAGCGGGGCTGGCCGGCAAGCGCGCTACTGATGACCGTGGTACGCGACGAGAAGGGTGAGGGACACGCCATACTGACGGCGCGTACGTCCAAGGGAGACTTCATCCTCGACAACAAATTCGACGATGTGCGGCCCTGGCACGGCGTCCAATACACCTTCGTCATGCGCCAGTCGTACATCAATCCGAAGATCTGGGTGTCGCTCGACAGCCGCGACAACCGTACGCCCGATCATCTGGCCGGGGTGCGCAGTGACCGCTCGCGCCGCTGAGGTCCAGAGGGACGTACATCGGCTTCGGCGCCCCATCAATCCTGCGGCTTGAACGTCGAAGCGTAGCGCTTCCAGCGAGCCATGTAGTCGCGCACGCCGGCGTCGACGCGCCGACGATCGGCCTCGGTCACCTCGCGCGCAATCTTGCCCGGCGTGCCGAAGACGACGCTGTTAGGCGGAATGACTTTGCCTTCCGGGATGAGTGCACCGGCCCCGATCATGGCGCCTGCGCCGATGCGCGCGCCATTGAGGACGATCGCGCCGATGCCGATCAAGGCCCCGCGGCCGATGTGGCAGCCATGGAGCATCGCCGTGTGGCCGATTGTGCACTCTTCCTCGATGACCATCGGGAAGCCCGGGTCCACATGTAGGACGCAGTTCTCCTGGATGTTCGAGCGGGCACCGATGCGGATCGGCTCATTGTCGCCGCGGATGACGGCGCCGAACCAGATCCCGACCTCCTCCTCGATCGCAACCTGGCCGATGACGACGGCCGTCGGCGCAATCCAGTAGCTGCCGGCCGCGGGAAGCGTGACAGCGTGATCGCCGAGCTTGTAGAGAGGCATCGTCAGGCGTCTTCTTCGAGGTCGATATCGAGGATGCTCATGCTGAGCTGATAGCAGGTCTCGCCCTCATCGATGTCTTTCGAGACCACCGCGAGGAACTCGCCGCCGACGTAGACCTCTGCCGCATCGACGGCGCGCTGGCGTGCGCGCACTTCGACCGATTTGTTCGAGAGCACCTTGCGCAGATAGACCTGGAGCTTGTCGAGCTCAGGCTTGGTGAGTGCATTCGACTTGGACGCGCCCTTAGGTCCCGCCGCCATATATCGCTCCTTTGCCGACGAGTACGTTCGGCCGGTCCAAATTGCCAAGTTAAGTTGTCAGCAGCCGCAGTCACCGGGCTGCAGACGCTGGTCCATGTTGCGCGCCGGCTCCGGGCATCCTGCCGGGCCGACGATGCGGGCGGGCACGCCCGCGACAGTCGACTGCGGGGGGACGTCCTGCAGCACCACGCTTCCCGCCGCCACGCGGCAGCAGTTGCCGACGGAGATGTTGCCGAGCACCTTGGCGCCTGCACCGATCATGACGTTGTCGCCGATCTTCGGATGGCGGTCGCCGCTCTCCTTGCCGCTGCCGCCGAGCGTGACGCCATGGAGCAACGAGCAGTGGTCGCCGATGACAGCGGTCTCGCCGACGACGATCCCCGTCGCGTGATCGAACATCAGTCCCTTGCCGATCCGTGCGGCGGGATGAATGTCGACGGCGAAGATGCGCGAGCTCTGACTTTGCAGATAAAGGGCAAAGTCCTGTCGCCCCTCCACCCAGAGTGCGTGGGCAAAGCGATGCGTCACCAGGGCATGGAAGCCCTTGAAGTAGAGCAGCGGCTCGATATAGCGGTGGCAGGCGGGATCGCGATCGAAAACCGCCGCGAGGTCAGCGCGGAAGCAATGCCCGATCTCGGGGCGCGCGCGCAGCACGTCGTCAAAAATCTGCCCGATCAGGCCCGCGTCGACGTCGGCGTGATTGAGGCGTTGGGCGAGGCGGTGGCAGATCGCGTCCTCGAGGCGTTCGTGGCTGAGGATGGTTGCGTAAATGAACCCGCCAAGCGCGCGCTCGGCAGTCATGACGGCCTCCGCCTCGGCGCGAATGGCCTGCCAGATGGGATCGTAAGCCTCGATCTTGCCGCTAGGAGCGGCGTGCGATGAAATGGCCATGATCACAGGTCTCCTCGGGCCTTCAGGATCAAGCACCTGGGCCGGCATCCCAGAACCTCCCAAAGGTCGGGCGGCTCGGGGACTTTAGTATGCAGGTAACTACCGGGGATGCGTTAGTCAATCGTTGGGCTCCCGCGGATTTCATCCCCAGTGCGCTCGATGAAGGCCGTGACGGTGCGATAAATATTCATACTGTTGAATATGTTGCCGATACCCCAGCATTGCCCTTCGCGTTCCCGGCCCGCATGAGAGCCTCGCATCCGTCGAGGGCTCCCGGCGCTTGATGCGTATCAACGACGGCCGATCACCTGGCTCCCAAGCTCAAACGTAGCCTGGCTCCCGATCATCGGGGCGAACATGAACATCGAAACGCGCGTGCCGGCGAAGGGCGCTCCGGCGGCTGTGCCTCCGAACGACGACGCGGACGGCGAGAGCGAAGCCTATCGCGCCCTGGACCGGACGCGGGAGGCTCTCACCGCCCAAATCACCGCCGGCATCTCGCCCATGGCATTGTCGCTCGCCCTTTTCGACTGGGGGATCCATCTCGCGACGGCACCCGGCAAGCGCCTCGAACTCATGGACAAGGCCGCGCGCAAAGCGGCGCGAATGCTGTCGCATATCGCTGCGACATGCGCGTGCGCCGATACGCCGCCCTGCATCGAGCCGCAGCCTGACGATCATCGCTTCCAGGCGGAGGCTTGGAGGAAGCAGCCGTACTGCACCTGGGCGGAGTCTTTTCTGCTCACCGAGCAGTGGTGGCGTAGCGTCACGCACGATGTTCCCGGCGTCACGCCGCACAATGAGGACGTCGTCTCGTTCGGCACGCGCCAGATACTGGACGTTTTCTCGCCCTCCAACATCCCGTTCGCCAACCCGGAAGTGATCGACAAGACGATCGAGACCGGAGGCGCGAATTTCGTCCAGGGCTTCCAGAACTTCGCCGAGGATCTATCCCGGCTCATGACCGGCCGGCCTCCGGTCGGGGTCGAGAATTTCGTCGTAGGTCACGATGTTGCGATCACGCCAGGAAAGGTCGTCTTCCGCAATCACCTGATCGAGCTGATCCAATATTCGCCGACCACCGAGCAGGTCCTCGCCGAGCCGGTGCTCATCGTGCCGGCATGGATCATGAAGTACTACATACTGGACCTGTCACCGCATAACTCGCTCGTCCGCTATCTCGTCGCTGAGGGGCACACCGTCTTCTGCATTTCCTGGCTCAATCCGACGGCGGTCGACCGCGACCTTAACATCGACGACTACCGGTGCCTCGGCGTGATGGAGGCGCTCAATGCCGTCAACACGATCATGCCCAATCGCAAGATCCATGCGACGGGCTATTGCCTCGGCGGTACGCTTCTCGCGATTGCTGCGGCCGCCATGGCGCAGGCGCATGACGATCGCCTCGCAAGCCTGACGCTGTTCGCGGCGCAGACGGACTTCACCGAGCCGGGAGAGCTCGCGCTCTTCATCGACCACAGCCAGATGCGCTTTCTCGAAAGCATGATGTGGAACCGAGGTTACCTATCCTCAGATCAGATGGCCGGTGCATTCCAGCTCCTCAGATCGAATGACCTCATCTGGTCGCGGCTCGTGCGCGAATACATGATGGGCGAGCGTACGCCGATGATCGACCTCATGGCGTGGAACGCGGACACGACGCGCATGCCCTACCGCATGCACGCCGACTACCTGCGTCGCCTGTATCTCGACAATGATCTGGCCGCGGGTCGCTTCATGGTCGACGGCCGCCCGGCCACGCTTCAGAACATTCGCGTGCCGATCTTCGCCGTCGGCACGGAGCGGGACCACGTCGCGCCCTGGCGCTCAGTCTTCAAGATCCACGCGCTGAGCGATACCGACGTAGTGTTCGTTCTGACGAGTGGCGGTCACAATGCGGGCATTGTCAGCGAGCCGGGTCGTCCCCGCCGGAGCTACCGCATCGCGCTCAAGCGGAGCAACGATCCCTGCCTAAGTCCCGAGGAGTGGGTGGTCGCCGCCGAACAGCGATTGGGATCCTGGTGGGAGGCATGGGTTGGCTGGCTCGCCGAGCATTCCTCGAACGAGCGCGTAAGTCCGCCTGCCATGGGAGCCGCGGGGAAGGGGCTGGTCCCTGTGATAGACGCGCCGGGCACCTATGTGCATCAAATGTGAAGCGGTCAGCGATGCTCGGGTCCACGCGAATCCGGGCCGAGTGGCATGAGCCGCACCCCCGCGCGCAGGCGCTGGTACGGATACTTCGCCGAGTCCGCCAAGTGACCGCCGGGCGCGATGCAGACGAGAACTTCTTCGGCGATCGGTTGGAAGTCGCCGCGGAAATGCACCGTGCTCTTGAGGCCGAGGATCTTCTGATCCTTGGGTTCGATGCCGAGATGACGGAAGGGCGCCTGATCGAGCGCCTGCATGCGCTTCGTCGTCACAGCGACCTTCACGCCACCGATGGAGAGGAGCGCCATGGGGCCGAGATCGATGTCGCGATTGCCTGACACCGGGCCGGACGTGCGGAACTTGCCGCTGCCCAGCGCCTCGACGCGGAAAGTCCCCTCGAACGGCACGACACCCTCAGGTCCATTGCGTCCGCCGAGTTTGAGCTTGATCTCCGCTCCCTTGCCGGCGGCGTGCGCGGCCTTTGCAGCTTCAGCATCGCAGAGATAGCCGAGCACGGCGCCTTCCGCCTTGCCTTCGACGAGTGCGAACAGAAGGCCCGTCGTATCGGCGCTACCGCCCGCGCCGGGATTGTCCTGCGTGTCGGCTATGAGGACGGGGCGGCTCGCCTTAGCGGCAATCTGCTTCGCCCGCGCGACGGCCTCGGCCGGCGAGAGCACGGGTACCGCGAATTCCGGCTCCTTGAGCGCAACGTAGCGCGCGGCTTCGTCGGCCACGCGATCGGCAATTTCCTGCGTCGTCGCATGGACGATCATGCAGGGACCGCACTGATAGAGATCGGAGGGCGGGAAACCCGCAAGATAGGCCACGCTGATGACGCCGTCCTGCTTCTCGAGCTGTTGTGTCAGCGCGATGATGCCGCTCGATGGCTCGACCATAGTGCACTGGCTGTGCAGCGGAATAAGGAAGGGCATCTTGCGCAGCGCCCGCCCCGGCGTACGGCCATGCTTGAGAACATGCTGCATGGTGCGGGCGGCGCGTATGCCCGTCTCGGGGCGGTCGACGTGCGGATAGGTCAGATAGGCCGAGACCGCATCAGTGGCCTCGGTGATCTCGTGCGTGACGTTGGCGTGGTAATCGAGACTGATAACGATCGGCATGTCGGGGCCGACGCACGCGCGAATGCGGCGGAGCAGCTCGCCCTCGCCGTCCTCGAAGTCCTCGCTCACCATGGCGCCGTGCAAGTCGAGGTAGATGGCGTCGACCGGCATCTGCTGAGAGAGCTCAGCCACAAGCTCGGCCGCGATACGCTCATAGGCATCGCGCGTCACCATCCCGCCCGCGCCGCCGCTGGTCCACAGAAGCGGCACCATCTCGTGTTCCTTGCTCATGACCTCGAGGAAGCCCGAGAGCGCGAACGAGATGCCGCTCAGCCATTTCAGCACGTCGCCGCGCCGCACGAGCGGTGGGCGATCGCGATGGCTGCAGAAGTACGCGTAGTCCGTCGGCGGCGTGACGAATGTGTTGGTCTCGTGGTGAAAGCCGCCGACTGCGATGCGCGCCATGGCCGTTTCCTCGCGTTGCTCTTATGCCGGGGTAGAGACCCCGATCTCCTCGAGCCGCACACAGGCGGCCGAATGCTTGTCGCCAATTGCTCTGAGCGGCGGGCGCGCCTCGGCGCACTTCGGCGCGGCGAACGCGCAGCGTGGTCGGAAGGTGCAGCCCGAAACCAGATTGGTCGGCGAAGGCGGATCGCCGGGCAGCGCCGGCGTGTCGTTGAGAGAGCCGGGCTCGAGGCGAGGTGCGGCCGCGAGTAGCGCGCGCGTGTAGGGATGTTGCGGGTGCGCGAAGATCTCCTTCGTCGGGCCGACCTCGACAATGCGCCCAAGGTACATGATCGCGACCTCTTCGCACATCCGCTCGACGACAGAGAGGTCGTGGCTCACGAAGAGATACGTCAGTCCAAATCGGCGGCGCAACTCATCAATGACACCGAGCACGGTCGCCTGCACGGAGAGATCGAGGCCGGACGTCGGCTCGTCGAGGATCACAATGCGCGGGCGCAGGACGAGAATGCGCGCGAGGCCGACGCGCCGTTGCTGGCCGCCCGAAAGCTCGTGCGGGTAGCGCGTGCGGAAGCTCGGATCGAGACCGACTGCGTGCAGCATCTCATCGATGCGCTTCGTACGCTCGGCCTTGTCGCTCACGCCGTGAATGCGGAGCGACTCATCGAGCGCATGACCGATGCTCCACCAGGGATCGAGCGCAGCGCCCGGATCCTGATGCACGTACTGTACGGTCGCGCGCGCGACGCGGGCTTGCTTGGGCGCTAGACCTGAGACGACGCGGCCATCGAGGCGCATTGTGCCTGACTTCTCGCGGACGAGCCCCAGCGCCGTCTTGGCGATGGTCGTCTTTCCGCAACCCGACTCACCGACGAGGCCCAGCGCCTGCCCGGGCTTGAGTTGCAGGCTCACGCCATCGACCGCGCGAACAATGCGCTGCGGCTTTCCGAGAAAGGCCTTGCCGCCACCGAACTCGGTGACGAGGTCCTCGATCTCCAGCAGTGTCGCGTCGTTCCCGCTCATGCCGCAGCCTCATCGAGGTGAAGAACACAGCGCACGGCATGATTTGGTTGAGGCGCAACACGTGGCGGCTGGCCGGCGCTGCACGCCGCGCGCGCGCTCGGACAGCGCGGATTGAAGCGGCAGCCTTGCGGAGGTCTCAGCGGCGATGGCACGGCGCCGGGAATGCCGGCGAGTTCCTCGGCACGCTCAGGATGACAGGCGAGCAGCATCTGCGTGTAGGGATGGAAAGGCGCGCTCAGTACTTGCGAGACGGGGCCAGTCTCGACCGTCTGGCCCGCATACATCACCGTCACCGTATCGCAGAGCTGCGCGACGACGCCGAAATCGTGCGTCACGAAGAGCATGGAGAGCCCGCGCTCGATGGCGAGCCCGCGGAGCAGCTTCAGGATCTGAAGCTGCGTCGTCACATCGAGCGCCGTCGTCGGCTCGTCGGCGAGGATGATACCGGGCGCAGCTGCAAGCGCCGCAGCGATTAAGAGGCGTTGGCGCTGCCCCCCCGAGAACTGGTGCGGATAGCGATCCAGCGCGTGCTCGGCATCGGGAAGCTGCACAGCCTTGAGGAGCGAAATCACATGCTCCTTCTGGCTCGCGCGCGTGGCTCTGCTGTCGCCCGAGGCTCGGATGGTCTCGAGGAGCTGCGTGCCGACGCGGAAGACGGGATTGAGCGCCTGGAAGGGATCTTGCGGAATGAAGCCGATGGCGCGCCCGCGCACATCCTTCTGCAGCGTATCAGCTGGGAGACCGAGCAGACTGCGATCGCCGAGCATGATCGAGCCGCCTGTCGCGCGGCCACGCTTCGGCAGAATGCCGAGGATGGCGCGGATAAGCGTGGACTTTCCGCAACCGGACTCGCCAACGACACCATGGATCGAGCCCGGCATGAGCGCGAGGCCGGCGTTATCGAGAATGCGCGCCTCGCCTTCGTCCGTGCCGACCGAGACGGAGAGATCGCGGATCTCCAGAACAGGGGCTGCCACTTCAATTGTCATCGCGAGCGCCTCAGCCGGGGATCGACGAGATCGCGCAAGCCATCGCCGAACAAGTTGAAGCCGAGCACGGTGATCAGAATGGCAAGGCCGGGGAATGTGACGGCCCACCAGGAGTCCGGTAGGTATTCGCGGCTCTCGGCAATGGCGAGGCCCCAGTCAGGGCTCGGCGGCGCGGCGCCAATGCCGAGAAAGCCGAGCACGGCCGTCGTCAGGATCGTGAAACCCATACCGATCGTCGCCCGCACGATGATCGGCGAGGCGACATTGGGGAGCACGTGCACGAAGAGAATGCGCGACGTCGATGCTCCGAGCCCTTGCAGCGCCTCGACGAACAGCGCATTGCGCACGCGGCGCACCTCGCCATAGACCGTGCGGCAGAAGAACGGCCAGTACGTGAGCGCGAGCGCCGCCATGGCACTTTCGAGCCCGCGCCCCATGAGCTGGGCAATGGCGAGCGCGAGAATGAGCTGCGGCACGGCGAGAAAGACATCCGTGACGCGCATGATGATCTCACTGCCCCAGCCGTTGGTGTACCCCGCGTAGAGCCCTGCCGGCACACCGATGGCAATGGCGAGCGCGACCACAGTGAGCGCGACGATCAGCGCGCCGCGCGTCCCCATGACCACCCGCGCGAAGACGTCGCGACCGAGATTGTCCGTGCCGAACCAGAACTCCGCGGAAGGCGGCTTCAGGCGGTCAAGGATGTTCCCGAAGTATACGGCATCGGCATCCGGCACGATGAGCGGCGCGAACACGGCGATGAAGCAGACAGCGCTGATGATGAGGAGGCCCAGCACTGCCGGAATGTCGCGCAGGAATTTCTTGAGTATGAGCATTGTGCGCCGGCGCCTCAGAGGTTCTCGGCGACACGCGGATCGAGCATGGCGTGCACGACATCCACGATGATGTTCACGATCGCATAGATCACGCCGACGACCAGCGTCACGGCCAGCACGGCCTTGTAGTCCGAAGTGAGAATGGCGCTGACGGCATAGGAGCCGACGCCCGGCCAATCGAAGATAGCCTCGACGGCCACCGCACTCGAGATCAGCGCGCCGAACAGGAGCCCGATCTGCGTCGTCGCCGCAACGACCGAGTTGCGCAGCACGTAAACCCAGATGATGCGATTTCGCGCGTAGCCCGCCGCCTCGGCGTAGTGCACGAAGTCCTTCTGCATGGTCTCGAGAACGCCGGCACGGGTGAAGCGCGCGATGGACGCGAGGCCACCGAGCGAGAGCGTGAATGCCGGCATGATGATGTGCTTGAAGGACGCCCAGAACTGGTCGAAGCGAAGTGTCAGCAAGCTATCGACCAGATAGAGACCGGTGATGTCCTTCGGTGGCGGTAGACCCTCCGGATAGCGACTTCGGAGCGGCAACCAGCCGAGATCCATAGAGAAAACGAGTTGCAGAATGATGGCGAACCAGAAGGAGGCTATGGCGAGACCGCCGACGGTCACTATTCGCATGGCATGATCGAACGGTGAGTTGTGCCAGACGGCCGCCATGGTCCCGAGTGGTATGCCGACGATGGCCGCAAAGAGCAGCGATACGAACGTCAGCTCGATAGTTGCCGGCAGCCGCCATGAGATATCACTCGCGACCGGCCGGTTCGAGATGATGGAGTTGCCGAGATCGGCCCGTGCGACCTGCCCGACGTAGATGACGAACTGCTTCCAGAGCGGCTCGTCGAAACCATAGGCCTTGCGCACGGCCGCGATCTGCTCGGGCGTCGCGTTCTCGCCCGCGAGCGCCGCCGAGGGATCATGTGGCAGCACGCGCAGCATGATGAACGTGAGCACGAGCAACCCGAAGAGTGCCGGGAGCGCCAGCAGCAGCCGGCGCAGGATGAACCGCGTCATCGTTCGTCTGGAACTCCGAGTTTGAGCTGTATCAGCCCGTCAACGAAATGATGCGGAAGTTGGCGCCAGAGCCGACCGGCGTGAACTGGAAGCCCTTCACGCGGTTGGAGAGGCCCCTGAGCTCGATCGTATTGTAGATCCAGATGTCGGCTGCTTCCGCGACGACGATGCGCGAAGCTTCCTCGTAGAGTGCCGTGCGCTTTGCTTGATCAGATAGGCGGCGTGCCTCGCGGAGGAGCGTGTCCACCTTCTCGTTCTTGTACCAGCAGGACGCTTTCCAGGTGCCGTGGAAGGAGCTGTCGTACATCTGGCCGATCCAGTTCTCGGGATCGACGAAATAGGTCGAGACCCAGTGCACCCACATATCGGGCGTCGTCTCGGGCTTGGCCGTCGAGGAGACGAGCTGCGGCCAAAGGTTGGGCACGATGTTGAGCGTGACGCCGATCCGGCGAAGATCTTGCTGGAGGATCTGCGCAGCTTGCGTCGTCTGCGCGAGATGCTGCTGGATGTGGATCTCGATGGGCCGTTCCACAGGCGCGCCTTCGGCCTTGGCCTTGGCGATCAGCTCCTTGGCCTTGTCGAGATTGTACTCGTACGGCGGGAGATCCTTCGGCGCGCCCCAGAGGTTGGCGGGAATGGGCCCCGCATTGCGCACGGCGTAGTCCTTCAGCACACCGCTGATGAACCCCTTGTAGTTAAAGGCGTGGCTCAAGGCTTGGCGATAGTTGACGTTGTCGAATGGCGCCTTCTTGTTGTTCATGCGCAGGACCATGACGCGCATGGACTCATCCTGCGACACCGTCGACGTCTTCGACTTCATCACGCGCTCGACTTGATCGGTCGGCAGGTAGCTGTCGGTCGCGTCGATCTCGCCCTTGATCAGCGCATTGATGCGCGTCGTCGTCTCGAGGATGTTTCGGCGGCGCACGACCTCGACAGGCTGCGCATTGTGCCCCCAGCCCTTGAAGTGAGCAGGATTGCGCTTGAGGTCGGCCTGCTGGACCGGGCGATACGTCTCTGCGTCCAGGACGTAGACGCCGGACCCTGCTGAGTTGGACGAGAGCCATGCCTGCCCCCAGTCGTTGTCCTTGACGTTCGGCTCGATCACGCGGCGATTGACGATCGCGACGAGCGGGATCGCGGACAGGAACGGCACGTACGAGTGCTTGAGCTTGAAGACGACTGTCGTCTTGTCCGGCGCCGTGACGTTTGCGGGATCGAGCACGGGCAGGAAGGCCGAGGCGGCGCCGCGCTTGAGTGTGAGCAAGCGCGTGAAGCTCCACACGACATCTTCCGCCGTAAGCGGGCTGCCGTCGTGGAATTTGACGTTGTCATTGAGCTTGAACGTCCACGTCAGGCCATCCTCGCTGACGGTGTGCCCGGTCGCGAGCCAAGGCACGAGCTTTGGAGGGTTGCCCTCATAGGCGTAGAGCGTGTCGTAGACATTGATCATGTAGCCCTGCATCGGCACGTCGAATAGCGCATGAGGATCGAGATTGCCGGGAAGCTGATCGGCCCAGATGAGCTCATTGGGCTGGCGCTGCGCGAGTGCGATGGGTGAACCAATGACCGCGGTCGCGGCGGCGGCGCCGGTACCGACGAGGAATGCTCTGCGCTTCATCACGTCCCTCCAACTCTAGAGTTGCTTTCAGCATCAGGTCAGTGCGATGGCAGCTGTGCCCCAGCTCGCGTCATCGATCGAGGATCATCATGCGACGTAGGACTTTTCGGGTGGACGGGGCCACGCCGTACGGGAATGAGCAATGCCGAGATCGAGAAGCGTCTCGGCAGTTTTCAGCGCGGCGAGTACCGGGTTCACGACGGGGGCCGACAGCCGTTGCGATAGCTCGCGGTCGACACCCATGAACGCCATGCTCATGCAGCCCATGACGAGCACGTCGGCGCCGTCTTCATCGATGCAGCGCCGACCGGTGGCGACAATGCGATCCCAGGCATCGTTCCCGCCGCGCGCGAGATCGACGACCGAAACGCCAACGCCACGCACCGAGGCAAGGCGCTCGCTCAGACCCTGCGCGCGAAGGCGTGGCGCGGCGCGCTTGGCACCGCTGTCGAGCGGCGAAAGGATCGAGTAGCGCTCGCCAAGCTGCAGAGCTAGCGTCACTGACGATTGGCCAGGCCCGACTATAGGCATGGCGACGGTTTCGCGGATAGCGTCGATAGCCGGGTCGGAGAAGCAGCCGACAATGCCAGCACTGGCACCCTCGGCTTCCGCGCGCTGAAGACCTGCCATGAGATGCGGCGCGACCATGACGACATCGCGCTCGCTCTCGATGGAAGGATAGCCAGCCGGCACACTCTGCACCGTGACTTCAGTGCCGGGCGCCGCGTGGCGCTGAAGATAGTCGCGCCGACGCTCGATCTCGGCGACGCCGAGCGTCTTTTCCATTGGCGCAACCAACTGGTAGACGATGCGGCGGGCCATGGGCGGCTCCCTACTTCAGCTGCGCCAGCGTATCATCTATCAGTGCGGTTGAGTCCTGCAGAGCGTCGGCAACGCGATTGCGGGCCCGAACCATCTTCGTCTCGAGCATCCAGCGTTGCTCGCCATCCGGCAGCTTCGCAAGCTCGGTCAGGTCATAGAGGCAGGGGATCATCGTCGTTTGTGGCGTGTAGCCGTACGGATCGTGCCCGTACGTACCAACGGCCGTCGACTGCAGCGGTACGAGGATACGTGAGAGGCGTTTCATCGCGCGGTTGATGAGCTGCGCTGCAGCCTCTGAACCGCGACCGTTCTTGAACTTCTCGGCTTCCGCACTTGCCGCAGCATCAATGCGCGCCGCCGCGTCGTAGAACTCCTTGGCACGCACGGCTGCGGCGTCGAGGCCGACTCTCTTCCCAGGCGCCTTGAACTCTTCGAGGCGTCCAATGACCTGCTCGGCGACCGGCACGAAGCGGAAGGGCAGCACGGGCGCCGTCGTCAGCTCCCACAGGTACGCCGCATAGAGTCGGATGTGCTCCTGCATGAGCTTCCAGTCCATCTTGTCGAGACGGTTCTCGACCGAGTGGTGCCACCAGCCGAGCGTCGCGTTGGCGGTCGCAGCCAGCTCCTCGTCAGTGAAGCCGCCCTCGCCGTGGAACATCGGGATACCGATACCGAAGAAGCTGGAGTCGCCTGTCTTCACAGCGCGCTTCCACTTGAACTTCTTGGTGAGGTGCTCTTTCTCGATACCCTGATGGAATGCCTTGAGCTCGGCGTTGGAGGCCGTGTTCCATAGCGTTGTATTGATGAAGGCCGGCTGGTCGATCTGCAGGTAGGCAACGCAGTTCTTGCGCAGGTCGTCCCAATTGCGGTCGGCGAACCAGGCGGAGCCCGCCATGGTGCCCGTCTCGTGCGCGGTCCAGAATCCGAACGTGATACCGCGACGGAGCTTGTCGCGATGCTGCATGAAGACGCGCGCGAGTTCCATCTTGCACGCATTGCCGGCGGCGTTGTCAGTCGCGGCTTCGCCAGGCCAGCTGTCCTGATGGCCGCCGACGAGCACGAAGTCGTCCTTCTCCGGCGATGAAGCCGGCGCAGGCATCCGCGCGATCGTCACCTGGATCGGGCGCCAGCCGTTCTCGATATGCGTGCGGAACCAGACCTTGACGGGCCCTTTCTTGGCCATCTCGCGGAGCTTGAGGCCGGCCGTGCGCGCTATGCCGATGCAGGGAATTGTCGGCATCTCGGTTTTGACATTGTCTGGCGTCGGATTGCCCCAGACTGGCTTCACCGAGCCAAAGGGCACGGCTTCGTTCTCCGGGTGCCCCCAGTTCATCATCACGGCGCCAATGGCACCCTGGATGCCGGCAATGCGCTGCTTCTCGTGTCGTGCCGGCGAGTAAGAAAGCTCCGTGAGGATGATCTTTCCCCGCGCGTCCTTCCCGTCATAATCGGAGAAGGCACCACCGCCGACGTCAATGATCTCGCCCCGCAGACCGTCCTCGGTCGTGTTGAGGCTGTGGCCTAGCGTATTGGCCTGGATTGCGATCTCGGTCGGGCTCTCCACCCGAAATTCGGCGTGCTCGGGGAACGAAACGACAGCCGGCAACTCGTGCATGACGACATCGGAAAGCCCGTTGGCCTTCATGGCGTCGCGGCTGTATTCGGCCATCCGCCGGCCATTCACGCTCCCCGCCGCTCGATGGGGGATCTCGGTGACGATCTTCTCGACGTGCGCCCGAATGCGATCCGCAGAGACCTCATCCATCACTTTTGGGGTCGACATTGGCCGTTCTCCCGAAAACTTCGTGTTTACATCCGTTACCGTCAATGTTTTGTATGACAGCAGTCAAGATGACACCATGGCAGGAGCTAGTATGTCAACTTGAGCTGCGATGAATGTTTTGGCAGTGTGCGGCTCCATTTTGTGCGTCGCAATAGATGGTCGAAGCCGAGCGATACGCCAGCCCGTGGGCAGCGAGCACAGCATCGCTCTGGAGGGATAAATGACTGGGGACATACTGCGTCTCACCGAACTACCGCCATTGCGCCGTGACCAAGTGCTCGAACGTCTCCGTAATGCGATCATAGCTGGCCACTTCAAACCCGGCGACCGTCTGATCGAGCGCGAGTTATGCGAGCGCATGGGCGTCAGCCGCACGTCCATCCGCGAGGCCCTGCGTCATCTCGAGGCGGAGCATCTCATCCAGGTCGAACCGCGCCGCGGGCCCGTAGTCGCGCGCATCACGCGGAAGCAGATCGCCGAGATCTATGAGGTGCGCGCGCTCCTCGAGGCCGCGCTCGTGCGCCGCTTTGCCGAGACGGCGAGCGATGAGGACATCGCTGCACTGCGGCATATCTACGAGGACTTGCGCATTACACGTACGACCGGAGAGGTGCCCCGCATCGTTGCGCTGACGAAGCGCTTCAGCGAGCACATGATGGATACCGTGGATCACGAGCTGATCGGCGACATGCTGCGCAAGCTTGCGGCGCGCATCAATGTCGTGCGTGTCCTCGCGATATCGCTGCCGGGCCGCCTCGAGGAAAGCGGGCGCGAGCTTGCGATCGTCATGGATGCGATCGAGCGCCGCGATGGCGAACTCGCTGCGCGGAGCCTTACGACCTATGTCTTGAACGCGGCGTCGGCCTCGCTGAAGCGGTTCGACGAGACGGAGCGGGACCGCGATAGCGCCGCCAAGAAGGCCAGCCGCAACGCGCGCGCGACACCGGCACGAAGCTCCAGCGCAGGCCGGAAATAGGGCGCTTTCGGTGTGACCTCAGTCACCGAGACCGCGATGCGCGCCGGCTCAATTGCCGAAGAACGACGACAGCAGGCTCGGGCTCGCTGGGGGGCCCTTGAACGGTGCCATGGCGGACGCGACCTCCATGTAGAGGCCGGGCAGCCAATCTGGCTTGGTATCATCAGCCGGCGGCAGGCCGCGACGACGGAAGTCGGTCGGCGCAATGACGACCTTGACGTTCGGCAAGCCGACGTTGGCGGCGAGAACGAATAGCTCTTCGGCCGCCTCGTCGCCGACGGCAATGCAACCTGCCGAAACGGCCTTGCCGTGGAACATGATGTCGCCGCCGAGATCCTTGCGCCCATCCTTGGAGGCCATCTGGCGGTCGAAGGCGTTAGGATAATTCACGCGCAGCGACACGTGGTAACGACTGGCGGGATTGAGATACGAGATGCCGTAAACACCTTCGGGCACCTGCTTGTCACCTTGCTGCAGCTTCGGCCCTGACTTGCCGCTCGCGGCGAGCACCGGATAGCGGTGGACCAGCTTCCATGCCCCCCCTTCCGATCGGGCGTGCAGCTCGACCGACTTTTCATCCTTGATCGTCACAAAGGCGACTTCCGCGGGTGGCCAAGCCATCTTTGCCGCAGTGAACTTTGCCGTGAGGCGCCTGCTTGCGCCTGGCGAAATCTCAGCGAGCTTTCGCGCCAACCTGTAGTCCCGCAACGGCGCGCTCGCGCGCGGCGACGTCCACGCGGAAGCCTGCGGCGGCCGAATTGCGAGCCTAGGCGGCTCCAAGAGCGGGACGACACGCTCGGCCCGCGTCTCCGTCGACCAAGGCGAGGGAAGATCGTCGCTGAGCGTCTTCAGCGGCGCGACGGCTGCAGTTTGCTCGGCTGACATCGGCAACTGCAGCGCCCCGACGTCGAGCGATACAAACTTGAAGCGATCGACGGGAGGCGGCCCTTCCGGGCTCGGGATCGGTCCGTCCGGCGACAGTTTCTCGATGGTCTGCACCGGGCCTTGAGACGCGGCAAGGAGGCCGAACCGCTCGAGCGCGATCGTTCCGCCCGCGCCTGCAAACGTGGCCGCCACCCCCAGAACCAGAAGTGAAACCTTGCCGAACCTCATTCGCAAATCAGCTGCCCGCCCATGAGTGAGTGCCTCGTCCATCATCGCCGATTCGCCGTTGTGGGCGAATGGGACAATGACGAATCGACTTGGGCCTCAATCAACCCGTTCTTTGAGTCAAAAGACGGGTCTTAATGCGCCGAGGATGGGGCGAAGTGGCCATTATCGCTCCACATTCCGTGACTTACGCGGCTGGGCTCGCAATCTGGAACCCATCAAATTTGCATTTGTCGGCTCCTTCAAACCTGTATTGCCTTGGAGAGCCTTTCCGGCAAAATGGCGCCGGCCGCGATCGCGGCACAGCCGCAAATCGAGGTCCCAACCACAAGATGCAGCCAACAGCATCGCTCCGCACCGTGCGCATTGCCGTCGACATTGGCGGCACTTTCACAGACATCGAGATCCTGGACGAGACGACCGGTCAGGCCTTCGCCGTCAAGACGCCGACGACCCCGGATGATCCCTCGGAGGGCCTGATCACGGGTCTGCGCCTCGCAAGTGAGCGCGTCGGTTTCAGGTTCAGTGATATTTCGGCGCTTCTGCATGGCACGACGATCGCGACGAATGCCGTGTTGCAGCGGAGGCTGCCTAAAGGCGCACTCATCACGACGGCGGGCTTCGAGGATGTGCTCGAGATCGGCCGCCACTTCCGCAAGCAGGTTTATGCGAGCAAAGCCGAGCCGCGCGTCGTGCTGGTCCCGCGCGCGTGGCGTCTTGGCATCAAAGAGCGAACGCTCGCGACTGGAGCGATCGAGACGCCGCTCGACGAAGCCGAGGTTCAGCGCCTCGCCGAGAAGCTCAAAGCCGGCGGCATACAGTGCGTCGCTGTCTGCCTGCTCCATGCCTATGCCAACGCGGAACACGAGAAGCGCATCGGCGCGCTGCTCGCGAAGTACGCGCCGGATCTCGATGTCTCGCTTTCGCACGAAGTGAGCCCGGAGATCCGCGAATTCGAGCGGTCGTCGACCACCGTGCTCAACGCTTTGCTGATGCCGGTCGTGCGCCGATATCTCGAGCGACTGAGAGCACGCCTGAAAGCTGCGGGCTTCGAGGCGCCGGTCTATCTCGTGCAGTCGAACGGCGGCGTCATGAGCCCCGAGACGGCGGCGCTACTCCCCGCACGGCTGCTGCTGTCGGGGCCCAGCGGCGGCGCACTCGCTGCCGAAACGATTGCCCAGCGCCTTGCCATGCCCGACGTCGTCGCCGTCGACATGGGCGGCACGAGCTATGACGTCTCGATCGTGAGTGGTGGTCGGACACGCCTCGTCACGGAGGGAAATGTCGATGGACTGCCCGTGCGGTTGCCCATGATCGAGATCAGGACCATCGGCTCTGGCGGCGGGTCCATTGCCTGCGTGGAAGAGAGCGGGCGCCTTCGCGTCGGGCCGGAAAGTGCTGGCGCAAAGCCCGGCCCCGCCTGCTACAGCCGGGGCGGCACGGAGCCGACCGTCACCGATGCCAATGTCGTGCTCGGCCGCATTGATCCGCAGTTCTTTCTTGGCGGCGCCATGCGCCTCGACGCCGCCGCGGCACGGACGGCCGTCAGCGAGCGCGTGGCGAAACCTCTTTCTCTCGCACCGGAAGAGGCCGCCGACGGAATCCTGCGCGTTGCGGTTTCGCACATGGCTGGCGCGATCCGGCTCTCGCTCTTCGAGAAGGGTCTCGATCCCGAGGACTTCACGCTCTTGTCTTTCGGCGGCGCGAGTGGCCTCCATGCCTGCGATACCGCCGACGAGATCGGCATCGGCCGCGTCGTCTTCCCGCGCGATCCGGGCACGCTCAGCGCCTGGGGTATGCTCTACTCCGACGTCGTGCACGCGCTCGCGCGCGCGCGGCTCATGAAGGCGGACACCACGGCACTTCCTGCACTCGAGAATCTTTGTTCCGAGCTGCGCGCGGCGGGCGCGGAGCGGTTGCTTGCAGATGGCGTCGAATCTGCACAGCAGCTCCTGCCGATCGCCCTCGACATGCGCTATCCCGGCCAAGCCTACGAGATCCAGGTGCCCTTCGATTGGTCCGCGGGACCTGCGCAGGCGGCTCTCGCTTCTTCCATCGCGCGCTTCCATGAGGTGCATCAGGCGCAGTACGCGCACGCGGAGCCACACGTGACGCCTGAGATCGTCGCGGTGCGTATCGCGGCCACCGGCAGGCTCAAGAAGCCCGCCGAGCACACATTTGCCTTCGATGGATCGACCGCGCCTAAGGGCCGGCGCGCCGTCTATGCCGGTGGACGCTGGCACGAGGCCGCCGTACATGATCGCGTGAAACTTGCCGCTGATCTCAAGATCACCGGACCCGCGATCATCGAGGAGGCGCACGCAACGCACTTCGTCCCGCCGGGATGGGAGCTTGCCACTGCGCCGACCGGAGATCTTATTGCCACGAAGCGCGCGGGAGGCGCCCCATGAGCCCGAAAGCGCTCGACGTCGTTCAACTCGAAGTGATCCGCAATGCGCTCGTCGCTGCCGCCGAGGAGATGGGCGTCACCATCTGGCGCACGAGCCGCTCGAGCGTCGTGCGCGACCTGCTCGACTATTCGACCTGCGTGTTCGACGCCGAAGGCAAGAGCGTCGCGCAGGCCACGTGCATTCCGGTGCACCTCAATTCCATGTCGAGCTGCCTCGATGACATCCTGCGCGATCACATTCCGCTCAGCGAATGGCGCGAGGGCGACCTCATCATCACCAACGACCCCTACTCGGGCGGCCAGCACCTCAATGACATCCTGACATTCAAGCCGGCGTTCGTGGATGGGCGGCTCGTCGGCATTGCCGGCGTGCTCGTGCACCATCTGGATGTCGGTGGCGGCGCACCCGGCAGCTACTACGCGGGCGCGACGGAGATCTATCAGGAAGGCTTCCGCATTCCGCCCATGCGCCTCGATGATGCCGGGCGGCGCAACAAGGAAGTCATCCAGCTCCTGCTGCGCAATACCCGCGAGCCGGCCAATGTCGGCGGCGATTTCGCCTCGCAGCTTGCAGCCCTCGACATCGGCGTGAAGGGGCTTCATCGCATTACGCGACGGTACGGCGCGGATCGCCTCGCCGAAGCGTGCCGTGGTATCCGCCGCCAGTCCGAGATGGCCATGCGTGCCATGATCCGCGACATTCCCGACGGCACATATAGCTTCGAGGACTTCACGGACGACGACGGCATTGATCGCGATACGCAGCTCACGATCTCTGTGAAGCTCACGGTCCGTGGAGACACCGTCGAGGTCGATCTCTCGGGGTCGTCTCCGCAGGCGCAAGGCCCGGTCAACTGCACCCGCAATATGTCGGGCTCGGGCGTCTTCTGCGGTGTCCTCATGTCGATCGGGAGCGAGATTCCCGCCAATGCAGGCTGCTACGAGCCCGTGCGCATCGTCGCGCCTGATGGCTTGTGCGTGACCGCGCGTTCACCTGCCCCTGTCGCGAACCGCATGGCGATCGGACATCGCGTCGTCAATGCCGTCATGGGCGCATTTGCCAGGGCCATTCCTGGGCGCGTGCCCGCTGCCTACTACGGTGTGAGCTATGCCTACGCGACGAACCTGTTTCATGCCGACGGTCGGCGTCAGGTCTACTTCGACCTCACATGCGGCGGCTGGGGCGGGCATCCGGAAGGCGACGGCGCCAATGGCTTTTCCTGCGGGCTGCACAACATCGCGAATGCGCCTGTCGAGATGCTCGAGAGCACGTACCCCGTGACTTTTGAAGCCTACACGCTGGTGCCGGATTCAGGCGGTGCGGGCGAGCAACGTGGCGGTTGCGGTCTCATTCGCGCGTTTCGCGTCGATGCGCCCGCTGGCACGCTCGCGTGCAACTTCGATCGCTTCAAGACGCGTCCTTATGGACTTGCCGGCGGCACACCCGGAGCAGCAAGCTTTGCGGAGCTGCAGCACGTCGATGGCAGCGTCGAGCGACTGCCGTCAAAAGTTGCTGGCAAGACCATCGCGAAGGGCGATGTTTTCCGTCTCGTCACTGCCGGCGGCGGCGGCTATGGCGATCCAGCCAAGAGGAGTCGAGAAGCCATCCGTGAGGATATCGAGAACGGCTACGTCACGCGCGAGAGCGCAGTCGCGCACTACGGCGCGAAAGCCGACTGAGCGCTCGCGCTCAGATCGACATGGCCTGGCCGCCGTTGACGTCGAGCGTCGCGCCCGTGACGAAGCCTGCTTCCTCGGATGTGAGGTAGGCGATCGCGGCCGCGATATCCTCAACGCGCCCCTGGCGACGCACGGGGATGGACGCGAGCACGCGCGCGCGCTCCTCGGGCGAGTGGCGTTCATTGAGAAAGCGCTCGACACGCGGCGTGAGGATCGCGCCGGGGCACACTGTGTTGCAGGTAATGCCTTCGGGGCCGAACTCCTGCGCGATCTGCAGCGTGAAGGCCTGCATTGCGCCCTTGGCCGCGACATAGGGCGTGCCGGCGAAGAGCGATCCGAAGCGGCCAGCCTTCGAGCCCATATTGATGATGCGGCCGTAGCGCGCCTTCTGCATGTGCGGGATGACGGCGCGCGTCGCCCACACGCACGTCTTCACGTTGACGTCCATCACCTTCTGCCAGTCGTCGTCTGACTGCTCCAGAAAGCGGAAGGGCACGTGCAGAGAGCCGCCGATGTTGTTGACGAGGATGTCGATGCGGCCGTGACTGTCGATCATCTCGGCAACGGCCTGGCCGATCGCGCGCTTGTCCATCATGTCGAGCGCGCGGCCGGTGATGTCGAGGCCGCCTGCAGCGGCCTCCTTGAGCGCGTCGGCGAGGAGTGTCGCATCGCGATCCCAGATCACGACACGCGCGCCTTCGCTTGCGAGGCGCTGCGCAACGCCGAGGCCGAGGCCACTCGCAGCAGCGGTGATGAGCGCAGAGCGGTTCTCAAATCGGCGCATGGTCGGATGCCTCCTTGTGTCCGGCCTCGGGATCGACCTTCACGTCGATGACGACAGGGCCCTTCATCCTGTGGCCTTCTTCGATGGCATCGCGCAACTGATCCGGATGGGTCACTGTCATGCCGCGTCCGCCGAGACCTTCCGAAATCTTCGCGAAGTCGCAGTCAGCAAAATCGACCGCGATGCGGTTAGCGCCGAGATTGTCACGCACCATGCCGAGGCCGGCATTGTTGTCGACAATGTACACGACATCGAGATTCTGCTGCACGCACGTCGTGATCGTCTGCAGCGTCATCATGAAGCCGCCGTCGCCAGCAAGGCACGTCACGCGCCGATCGGGCAGCACGAGTTTGGCAGCGGCCGCGGCGGGCGCGCCCCATCCCATGGCCCCCGTACCACCGGCGACGAGGAACTGATGCGGACGCGTGCTTCTGAGGCCGAAGGTGGCCCAGATGCGGTTGGCGCCGGCATCCAGCGTGATCAGGTCGTCCTTGCCGATGAAGCCCTGCATGGCCTTGATGATGTCGGCATGATGGACGCTACCCTGCCCGGCTTTCAATGCTGGCAGGCGATCGAAGTCCCACTTGTCGCGTAGCGCCGCGATGTGCGCGAGGCGGGCGGATTTCTTCGCTGCGCCGAGGTCGAGCTTCGCCAGCTCCGCGAGCACATCGGCTACATCGGCCGTGATCGCGTGGTCCACCGGATAGACCCAGCCCGAGTTGCGCGGGTCGATGTCCACCTGCACGAGCGCCTGCTCGCCAGGACGGATCATCGCGGGATCACGGAAGCGCGTGTAGTCGGGCCCCATACTCGCACCGAGCATGACGATGAGATCGGCCGCGGCGACGGCGCGATTGGCGCACGCGTGGCCCCAAGTTCCCATCATGCCGACTGCGATCGCCGCCGTCTCAGCGATCACGCCCTTGCCGTTGTAGCTCGTCGCGACGGCGATGCCGTTGGCGAGCGCGAGATCCTGCAGTGCCTGACCGGACTCCGTCATCGTCACGCCGTTGCCGGCGATGATCACCGGCCGCTCGGCACGCGCGAGCATCTCGGCGAGCTTGCGAATGGCAGCGGGATCAGGACGCGGCGGCGTGTAGCGGTGATAGCCCGCGGACGGATAGAGCACGGGTTTCATATCGGCCGGCGCTTCCGCGCGGATCATCGGCGTCTTCATGATGACGGCCGCGGGCCCCATGCGCGGCAGGCTCGCATGCTTGATCGCCATCTGCACGCCGAAGACAGCTTCCTGCGGCGCCGTCGCGTACGTGCAGTACTTGGTGATCGGCTTGAGCGAGGCCATCGCGTCCGCACCGGCATAGTCGCCGGTCATGGTCTGGTAGACACCCATCTGGCCATAGCCGTCGTAGTCGGACGTCTCCGTCAGCACGACCATCGGTGAGCCGGCGAAATGCGCTTCGAGGATGCCCATGCCGCCGATCGTCGTGATCCATGGCCCCTGGCCCATGAGCACCGACGGCCGTCGCAGCAGGCGACCTGCCGTCTGCGCCATCACGGAGGCGATCCACTCCGAGCGCGCCAGCACGACATTGAGCTTCTTCTCCTGCGCCTTGAAGGCCGGGAGCGACCACGTGATGCCGAGCCCGGGAAGCGTGAACGCGTGCGTGATGCCGCCTTCGACGAGAGCATTGACGACGAGCTCGTTGGTCTTGACCATGCGCTGGAAACCTCCGAATGAGAGTAGCGCCGATTATGTTTCGCGATGCAGAACGCTTGATTTGCCGTCCACAAAAGTAGCATACGATCTGCATCCAGATGCGAGATTGCACACGAGGACCGAGATGACAAGCTGCAACGGGACCGTCTTGGTAACTGGCGCTTCCGGCTTTCTGGCCGCATGGATATTGCCGAAACTGATCTCGCGCGGACATTCGGTCGTTGCCATCGACGTTGCGCGCGACGAGACGCGCCTCCGCCAGGTGATGCGGGGGCATTCGCCGGGTGAGATCGTCTGGCACGTCGCCGATCTGACCAGTGATGGACTAGTGTCTCGCATTGCAGAACAACATGCAGCCCGCACGATCCTCCATCTCGCGGCACTCCAGATCCCGGCATGCCGGGCAAACCCGATCGCTGGCGCAAAGGTGAATGTCGTCGGGCACGTGGGCGTGCTGGAGGCTGCTCGCAGCGTTGGCGCGCGCGTCGTCTATACGAGCTCGGTCGCTGCGAAGCCGCGTGGCCCCGCGAATGCGCCCGCTAACCTCTACGGCGTCTTCAAGCGTGCGGATGAGGAGATCTCGCGCCTCTATGCCGAGGACTTCGGCGTCGCCTCGTTCGGCCTGAGACCGCATGTGGTCTATGGCATCGGCCGCGATCAGGGCGAGACATCGGCGGTCACCAGCGCCATGCGCGCTGCCGCGCTTGGAGACAGCTACACTGTGCCGTGGACGACGGCGACATGCTTCCAGTTTGCCGAAGATATTGCGGAGATGTTCGTGCGTGTCGTCGACGCCGAGTGGAGCGGCGCGCATCTCGCCGACATGACGGACAATGTGGAAAGCACGAGCGACATCATGGACGCCATCCACGCAGCGGCGCCCGGGGCCCATGTGCGCGTCGAAGGACCAGAGCGGATTTCGCCGACATCAGGCTTCGACATTGCCGCGCTGGAGCGCGTGATCGGACCGCGCCCGCTGACGCCGCTCCACGAGGGGGTGCGCCGAACGATCGAGCATTTCCGCGGCCTGCCCGCCAAGGGACTTGCCTGAAGGCGGCACCGGCAACGCTATCCGCGCGAGTTCCGGCGAAATGAAGCGCGCACCAATGTTCCATCATGCGGAATAAATATTCCGATGGACGATATTCTTCTTTGACGATCCGAAGACCGTTTACTAGGCTTCCGCTTCAAGTCTGCAAGGCGCTGCAGCGCGCCACAACCCAGGAGGAAACGAGATGCTCCGCCTCAAGCGGCTCACCAGAATTGTTCTCGGCGCACTGGCTCCGGTGCTCATCGCCGCAACCACGCCTGCGCAGGCTGCCTATCCCGAGCGGCCGGTGACCGTGATCGTCGCGTGGACGGCGGGCGGCGCAACAGATCTGCTGACGCGGGGCATTCAGGATGCCTTCCAGAAGGCGCTCGGTGGCCAAGTCGTGGTGAAGAACGTGCCGGGCGCCGCCGGCACACTCGGTACCGCAGAAGCCGCGCGCGCTGCGCCTGATGGCTACACGATCCTCATCAGCCCGATTGGCCCGATCACGCTGCAGCCGCATCGCATGAAGCTCGACTACAGCTACGACAGCTTCGAAACCGTCTGTAAGCTCGTGGACAGCCCCGTCGTGCTGATGGCGGCGCCGAATTCCAAGTACAAGTCCGTCGCCGAAGTCGTCAGTGCCGCGAAGGCCGCACCCGGCAAGATGCCCTATGGATCGACGGGCCCCGGCACCATCCCGCATGTGTCGATGATCGCCTTCGCGAAGGCTGCCGGCATCGATATCAAACATGTGCCCTACAAGGGCTCGGCCGATGTCGTACAGGGGTTGCTGACCAATACGGTCGACCTCTTCACCGACCAGCCGAACCTCGTGCCGCAGTACAATCTGACAGCGCTCGGCATCTTCGCCTCCAATCGCATCCCGACTTACAAAGACATCCCGACGCTGAAGGAAGCCGGCTACGATCTGCAGTTCTCGATCTGGAACTCCATGTTCGCGCCGAAGGGCACGCCTGAGCCGATCATGGCTAAGCTCGAGTCTGCTTGCCGGACGGCGCTTCAAGATCCCGGCGTGATCGAGAACCTTGGCAAACAGCGCCAGCCGATCGATTTCCTCGATCGCAAAGGCGCAGCGGCCTTCATCGAAGCCGAGTTTAAGAAGAACGGCACCTTGCTCTCTGAGGCGGGTCTCAAAGTTCAGTAACAAGATCATTCGGCTGTCATGGCGCCATGCGCCATGACAGCTTGCGCCCTCCATGCTGTTCAGCAAGGATGCGCACCTGCAAAAGCAGAACAACAAAAAGAGCTCCAGAGGAGAACGCCTGAAATGAGAAAGCTACTGGCCCTCGCGCTCGTCGCGGGAAGTATGGCTGCCTTCGCCCACGTGCCGGCGCACGCAGCCTATCCCGAGCGTCCTGTCACCGCCATTGTACCGTTCCCGGCCGGTGGCGCGACGGATCTCGTCGCGCGTGGGATCCAAGAGGCCTTCTCGCGCGCAATTGGACAGCAGCTCGTCGTCAAGAACGTCAACGGCGCTGCGGGAACTATTGGTACCGCTGAGGCAGCAGCAGCGCCCGCTGACGGCTACACCATTCTGATCTCGCCGAGCGGGCCGACGGCCGCACAGCCGCACCGCATGAAACTCACGTACGACAAGGACAGCTTCGACCCCATCTGCAAGCTCGTCGAACAGCCACTCGTGCTCATGGCACTGAAGTCGAGCAAGTATCGCACGATCGCCGATCTCGTTGCTGCCGCGAAAGCCGAGCCTGGAAAGATCACCTACGGCACATCAGGCCCCGGCTCCATCACTCATCTCGCGAAGCTCGCGCTCGAGAAGGCGGCGGGCATCCAGCTGAAGCACGTGCCTTTCAAAGGCTCCGCGGATGCTGTGCAGGCGATGATGTCAAACACGACTGATCTCTACAGCGACCAAGCCAATCTCGTGCCGCAGTACGATCTGTTTCCCATCGCTGTCTATGCCGATAAGCGCATCGATACCTTCAAGGATACGCCGACCGTCCGCGAGGCTGGCTTCGATGTGGTCGTGACAAACTACAATAGCATCTACGTGCCGGCTGGAACGCCAGCCGATGTAAAGGCGAAGCTCGGCGCTGCCTGCAAAGCCTCCCTTGAAGATGCGAAGGTCAAGGAAGTCTTCGAGCGCCAAAAATACCCGATCGCCTATGAGGACGCTGCGACCTTCAAGGCGTTCTTCGAGGCCGACTACAAGCGTGTCGGTGAACTCGTCCGGGCTGCCGGCCTCGGCAAGAAGTAAGTCGGACGCGGGCGGTCTGAGGCCGCCCGTGTCGCACGCAAGGCCCGAACGCAAGGCCCAAACGCAAGGTAAGAGACACGCATGGGCACCCAGCAACAGTACCTGTCCGGGCTGTTCTTTATAGCGTTCGGTGCGCTCGCCGTGTGGGCGGGAAGCGATCTGACAATCGGCACCGCGGCCGACATGGGCATCGGCTATACGCCGCGCGCTCTCGCCATTGGCTGCATTGCTTGCGGCTGCCTACTGCTGGCGCAGGCATTGTTCTCATCGCCCGCCGATGATCAGGTGCGTGTTTCGATCGCGTGGCGACCGCTCGTGCTCGTAACGCTCATGGTGATTGGATTTGCGTTCCTTCTGCCGCGCCTTGGGCTACCGCTTACAGTCGCGCTTTTGACGGCAGCTGCAGCGTTCTCCGGAGAGAAATTCCACTGGCCCGCACTTGGTGCGATTGCCGCTGGTATGGCCGTGCTGTCGACGCTGCTGTTCTCCACTGCTCTCAATCTTCAAATTCCGGTTTGGCCCTTCTGATGGACCTCTTCTCGAACCTCGCCCTGGGCTTCTCCGTCGCTCTCACGCTGAAGAACCTCTTCTACTGCTTCGCCGGCGCGCTGTTCGGCACGCTGATCGGCGTGTTACCCGGCATCGGACCGCTTGCGACGATCGCCATGCTGTTGCCGATCACCTTCCACCTGGAGCCGACCGGCGCGCTCATCATGCTCGCCGGCATCTTCTATGGCGCGCAGTACGGCGGCTCGACGACGGCCATCCTCGTCAACCTGCCGGGTGAATCCTCAAGCGTAGTCACTGCCCTCGACGGCTATCAGATGGCGCGCCAGGGCCGTGCCGGAGTTGCATTGGCGACGGCGGCGCTCGCTTCGTTCTTCGCGGGCTGTGTCGCAACCATCGTGATCGCCGTGGCGGCGCCGGCTCTTTCGCGGATGGCATTGCTCTTCGGACCGCCCGAGTTCACCGCGCTGATGGTCATGGGGCTCATTGCAGCCGTCGTGCTGGCATCGGGTTCGATCGTCGCCTCGATCGGCATGGTCATGGTCGGCATGTTGCTCGGCCTCATCGGCACGGATGTGACGACGGGCGAGCAGCGCTTCGTGTTCGGCATTCGCCAGATCTACGACGGCATCGATTTCGTCGTCATCGCCATGGGCCTCTTCGGCGTCTCGGAAATCATCGCCAATCTCGCCGACCGACACACGCGCGAGCTGCCCTCGGGCAAGATCACGCGCCTCATGCCGACAAAGGACGACGTCAAGCAGGCAGCGCCCGCCACGATCCGCGGTACGATGCTCGGCTCGATCCTCGGCGTGCTGCCGGGCGGTGGCGCACTGGTCTCCTCATTTGCGTCCTACAGCCTGGAGAAGCGTCTCGCGAAAGATCCCTCGCGTTTTGGCAAGGGCGCCATCGAGGGCGTCGCCGGACCCGAAGCTGCCAACAATGCGGGGGCGCAGGCGAGCTTTATTCCCATGCTCGCGCTCGGTATCCCACCCAATGCCGTGATGGCGCTGATGATCGCCGCGATGACGATCCATGGCATCACGCCGGGCCCGAAATTCCTCACCGATCAGCCGACGCTGTTCTGGGGCATGGTCGTCAGCATGTGGATCGGGAACATGATCCTGGTCATCCTCAACCTGCCACTTGTCGGCATCTGGGTGAAGCTTCTCAAGATCCCCTACGCCTACCTCTTCCCGGCGATCCTCGTGTTCTGCTGCGTCGGCGTCTACTCGATCAACTACCGCGTCTTCGACGTGTTCCTCATGGCCGGGTTCGGCGTGTTCGGATATTTTCTCCGCCGCATCGGCTGCGAGCCCGCTCCCATGGTGCTCGGCTTTATTCTCGGCCCCATGGTCGAGGAGCAGTTCCGCCGCACGTTGCTGCTGTCGGACGGCGACTTCTCGATCTTCCTCACGCGGCCGCTGAGTGCGACGCTGATCGGCGTGACGGCCGTGCTGCTCTTGATGATGGCGCTGCCATCTTTGCGCAAGAGCCGCAAGGAGGCCTTCCGCGAGCAGGACTGAGCGGGCCGCTGGATTCCACACCGCATCAGTACAATCCGGAGCCCTTCACTGGGCGCCGCGAACACGCGCGCGAAACCTCCGATGAGCCACTGAAATCCGCACTCGAGCGACCGCTGCACTCAAAGTCGACGGCTCGACAATAATTTCGCAATGCGGAACATATTTTGTCTTGCGGTACGCTCTGCGCGCTGGTCAAATAGAGAAAAAGCTGAGGGAGATGCACTGTGGGGCGGAACCGCACGATCGAGCTGCTTCGGGATGTCGACGATCTGCCGGCCGACGACCGCCAGTTCGTCGCCGCTCTTGAGCGCGGTCTGCGAGTGCTGCGGATGTTTTCATCAGCGCATGAGACGCTCTCGAACGGCGAGCTCTCGCGTGGCACGGCGCTCTCGAAGGCCACGATCTCGCGGCTAACGTACACGCTGAGCCGGCTCGGTTACCTCACACATGACTCGGCAAGCGGCCGCTATCGGCTTGGGCCAGGCGCCCTCGCACTCGGCTATGCTTCGTTGTCAAAATTCGATGTGCGGCAGGTCGCGCGCCCACTCATGCAGAACCTCGCCGACTACGCCGGCGCGAGCGTCGCACTTTGCGCGCGTGATGGCCTCAACATGATCTATCTGGAGTTCCGCCGTAGCCCCAATGCTCTCGGCCTCGGCCTCGACATCGGCGACCGAATTCCACTCGCAACGACCAGCGTCGGCCGCGCTTACCTCGCAGCAATGAGCGACGGCGAGCGCAAACCTTTGCTCGACGAGATCCGGCGCAATGACGCCGCTGCCTGGCCGAAGGTACGCCGCGGCATAGAGCAGGCCGTGCGCGATGTCGCCGAACGCGGCTACTGCACATCGCTCGGTGACTGGGTGCCTGAGATTCATTCGCTCGGCGTGCCGCTCGATGTGAATTCCCCCTACGGCATTCTCTCCTTCAACATCGGTGGCCTTGCGTCGACGTTGCCGCCCCGACTGATCGAGACCGATCTCGCGCCGCGGCTCATCGGCCTCACGCGCCGCGTCGCGGAAATGCTCGGCGCGGCGACCGCCGACGAGCGAACACCTCTCAAGCCAACCAAGAGCGGCCGGTGAAGTCACTCAATCGATAAGGACCAGCACTGGTCGAAGCAGGAGGAAACAATGGCGAACACTACGATTACGCGACGCTCGATCGTGAAGGGTATGGCACTGGGGGCGGCAGGCGCCGTCTTCGCTCCGAGCATTGTAGCGCGCGGGCAGACGATGCTTCGCATCAATGCCGGCATGCTGCCGATCCTCAATGGGCCGGTCTATATCGCGCTGCGCGAGAAATACTTCGAGAAGCTCGGCCTCGATGTGAACCTCATCAAGTTTACCTCGGGTCCTGCTCAGTTCGCCGCGCTTGCCGGCGGCCAATCGCATCTCGGCTGGGGCGGCATGGGCGCATACCTGATCGCCAAGGCCAACGGTCAGGACCTGCAGTCGATCGCAGTCTTCATGGACTACAACAAGCTGCAGTCGCTCGTCGTGCCGAAGAACAGCCCGATCAAGAGCGTGAAGGATCTGCAGGGCAAGAAGATCGCCGCCGTTCAGGGCTCCGATGCACACTACGGCCTGTGGAAGCTGCTGCAGAACAACGGTATGGCGAAGGATGCCGCACAACTCGTCGGTATGACGCCGACGCAGCAGATTGCCGCCTTCAACGCGGGCGACGTCGATGGCGTCTACACGTGGGAGCCCTTTGTCACGCCGATGATCAAAGCAGGTGGACGCGAGATCACTCGGATGTCCGACCTCGATCCCGGTCCGTCTTTCCTCAACTGGGCAGGGCGCAAGGAGTGGCTGGAGAAGAACCCCGACGCCATCGTGCGCCTGCTGCACGGCTGGAACCAGGGCCTTGCCAAGATGAAGCAGGATCCCGAGATGGCCATCCGCTACACGCTCGATTTCACGGGCATGGCGCGCGAGCAGGCCGACGCGATCATCAAGGATCTCATTCACTTCGAGGCGACCGCAGCGCTCGACCCGAATAGCCCCGCCTATTGGGCCAAGGGCAGCAAGCTCCACACCGTGCTGACCGACTTCCTCAAGTTCGGTAACGAATTCAGCCTCGCGCAGAAGACCATCAACATCGACGACTACCTCATGACGCAGTTCATGGAGCAGGTGAAGAAGGGCTGATGCGGGATCGTTCTTGAAAGCATCTGGGCCGCACGGAGGGGCGGATGCATCCGCCCCTTCAGCTCAAGCCGGAGCAGTCTCAATCTCATGCGCACGAAGTCTGATGGTTTCTACCATGCCGTAAGCGTGGCCGTGGTCGCGCTCGCACTTGCACTGTGGTGCGCACTCAGCGCCGCGGGTCTGCTTAAGACCAACACGTTCCCACCGGTGCAGGCCATATGGGAAGCGCTGAGCGAACTCTTGACGCGCGGCTATTCCGGCAGCCCGTTCTATGTACAGATCCTCGCCTCTATGGGCCGCGCCCTCTCGGGCTTCGGGCTCGCGGTGCTACTTGGTGTGCCGCTCGGCATCTGGCTCGGCTCGAGCCGGCTTGCGGATGCGATGATCAGCCCGTTCCTGACGTTCATGCGGCCCATTCCACCGATCGCTCTGGTCCCGCTCTTCACGTTCTACTTCGGGATCGGCGAGGGTTCGAAGGTGGCGCTGATTTTCCTGACGGCGTTTCTCTACCTCACCGTCAATACCGCCGCGGGCGTCAAGAGCATCCCGCACGATCTCGTCCTGGCATCGCAATCGCTCGGGCTGACAGGTCGGCAGATCTTCTCGCATGTCGTCCTGCCGGCCTCGCTGCCGCACATTCTGACCGGTATGCGCATCGCAATGACGCTCTCGTGGGCGCTTGTCGTAGCGGCCGAGCTCATCGCCGCGCAGGTCGGTCTCGGTTACCTCATCACCGACGCGACGACGTTCTTCCGGATACCGCTCGTATTCGTGGGAATTCTGACCATCGGCCTGATCGGCCTCATTCTGGAAGGTGTGCTGCTGATGATCGAGCGGCGGGTTCTGCACTGGCGTGGCAAGCAATGACGACGACTAGAGCAGCTGCGCTGCCACTCGCGATTTCAAGCGTGGACCGGCGCTTCGAGGGACCGTCCGGCACGGTCCACGCACTCGCGGATGTCGACCTCGCGATTTCGCCGTCCGAGATCGTGTCGATCGTCGGTCCTTCGGGGTGCGGAAAAAGCACGTTGCTGAGAATGGTCGCCGGCTTCGACGTGCCGACCAGCGGGCGCATCCTCCTCGGCGGCAAGCCGATCACGGCACCCGGCGCGGACCGCGGCATCGTCTTTCAGCATCCGCAGCTCTATCCCTGGCTCAATGTTTTCGACAATGTCGTGTTCGGGCCGCGGATGCGCGGCGTCCCGCGGGAGGTGTTCACGCCTGGGGCGGAGCGCTACATCGAGATCGTCGGTCTCAAGGGTTTTGAGCGCCACTTTCCTTATCAGCTTTCCGGCGGTATGCGTCAGCGACTGCAGATCGCGCGCGTACTCATCAACGAGCCGAATATCCTGCTGATGGACGAGCCCTTCGGCGCGCTCGATTACCAGACGCGCCTCGAGATGCAGAAGCTTCTGCTCGATCTGTGCACCAGCATCGCGCCGACCGTCCTCTTCATCACCCACGACATCGACGAGGCGGTTTTCATCTCGGATCGCATCTATGTCATGAGCGCGCGGCCCGGCCGCATAGTCGAGGTTCTCGACGTGCCGCTCGCGCGACCCCGCGTGTTCGAGGAAGCGACGACGAACGAGACGTTCGTGAAGCTCAGGCTGCAAGTGCTAAAGGCGTTGAAGCACTGAGCACCACGCCTGCGCGCACGAGGCGCGCAGGCAGCACTGCAGCGGCATCCAATTTCGGTGAAGGCGGCGTCAGGCTCGATATCGACGCCACGTGACTGTCACACGGGTGCCGACGGGCACACGCGGATAGAGATCCAAGACATCTCTGTTGTACATCCGGATGCAACCCTTGGACGCTGCCGTGCCGATGGTCGAGGGCGCGTCCGTGCCGTGAATGCGATACATCGTCGAGCCCAGATAGAGAGCGCGCACGCCCATCGGATTCATCGGATGTCCACCCGGCACGAAAGCGGGCAATCGCGGATTCTCGCGGCGCATTTCCGCAGTTGGTGTCCAGCTGGGGTTGTGCCGCTTGTCGGAGACATGCGTCACGCCCTGCCAGCGGCTCTTCTCGCGCGGCACAGCAATGGGATAGCTGATTGCTACGCCTGGGCGCTGGATCCAGTACAGGCGGCGGTCGCCGAAACTGACAATGACCTGGCCAGGTGCGTGGCGAGGATCGAAGCTGACGACCTCGCGCGAGCCACCTTCCCAGAAGAAGGAGAAGAAGCTCTGGGCGTTGGCGCCAGCGGGGGCAATGGACAACGCGGAGAGAGTGAAGGCAAGGAAAGAGAGGATGCGAAGTTTATGCACGGCGACGGTCCCCCGTTGCTGAGCGAGGAAAACTGGACACTGGCATCACGGTGGTGGGATATGCGGGCTATATGATGATCTGAGCGAGCGCTTCCATCAAGAGCTCAGTGGACGTATGGTTAGTGCACAACAGAACCAAAGCGCGCAGGTGGATGCACTTGCGGCCGCAATGGAGCAGCGTAGGCAATACCGCCGCGGCCCCAAAAGCACCGAGTGGAATTGGTGCACGAGCCAATGCGGGCGAACTCCCTGGCTCTTGCACGGAGCTCTGGAACCAGACCGGCGATAGCGGCACTCAGATGCCCGGCTCGCTCGCGAGAAAGCAGCAAAACGAAAAACCCGCCGGCTCAACGAGCCGGCGGGTCTGAACTTGGTTGCGGGGATAGGATTTGAACCTATGACCTTCAGGTTATGAGCCTGACGAGCTACCGGGCTGCTCCACCCCGCGTCACCATCCCGATGTTTACATCACCATGCCCGGACGCAAAACGGGCCATCGATACCTCGACGGCCCGTTGTGCTCCCGGAAGGAGGAGATCTCGATAGAACTTGTTTCATCACATCTTGGCAGACCTGGCAACGACCTACTCTCCCGCGTCTTGAGACGAAGTACCATCGGCGCTGGGGCGTTTCACGGCCGAGTTCGGAATGGGATCGGGTGCAGCCACCCCGCCATAGCCACCAGGTCAGCAAAGATGTGATGAATTCTGGTCTTTCCGTGTTCTCACACTCATCAGGCCACAATTCAGCCGCCCTGCCCAAGTAGGGCATTAGATGAGCATTGCTTAATGAGAGCAATCAAGCCGATCGAGCTATTAGTACCGGTAAGCTCAATGCATTGCTGCACTTACACACCCGGCCTATCAACGTGGTGGTCTTCCACGGCTCTCAAGGGAGAACTTGTTTCGAGGTGGGTTTCCCGCTTAGATGCTTTCAGCGGTTATCCCGTCCGCACATAGCTACCCTGCTGTGCCGCTGGCGCGACAACAGGTCCACCAGAGGTGCGTCCAACTCGGTCCTCTCGTACTAGA